>Ga0207975_100001_pt1 | contig 1630481 bp, 1538 predicted proteins | sample LakWasMe91_HOW11_2_FD_183913 | JGI IMG/M metagenome (GOLD analysis project Ga0207975, IMG submission 183913) | Freshwater sediment methanotrophic microbial communities from Lake Washington under simulated oxygen tension - Sediment Metagenome... | ecosystem: Environmental > Aquatic >...
CCTCTGGTGTATCGGTTGTCACGCCAGTGGCATTGCCGAGTAGCTAAGTGTGGAAGAGATAACCGCTGAAAGCATCTAAGCGGGAAACTCGTTTCAAGATGAGATCTGCCGGGGCCTTGAGCCCCCTAAAGAGTCGTTCAAGACCAGGACGTTGATAGGTCAGGTGTGGAAGCGTAGTAATGCGTTAAGCTAACTGATACTAATTGCTCGTGCGGCTTGACCCTATAACTTTGATTGAAGCAATCAAGGTTGTTATGCCAAGTGACGCATTCAAAAATACAAAGCTGATTGGCTCTATAAATTGGTCGTCTTGACCCAGTCAAGATGACAACAAGTTATGCCTGATGACCATAGCGAGGTGGTCCCACTCCTTCCCATCCCGAACAGGACAGTGAAACGCCTCAGCGCCGATGATAGTGCGGATTCCCGTGTGAAAGTAGGACATCGTCAGGCTCTTACAGCAAAAACGCCCCATCATTCGATGGGGCGTTTTTTTTGCTTAAACACAAGCGATGGTGTTTATTGATTGAACAGCATCTTGTCGCCGACACGGGCCGCGCCTACACGTACCAAGTCCTGCAAAAGCTCTTCGATCCACAGATTGAAGTCTTGCACTTTGAAATGCGTGTGATGCAGAAGGGCGAAATACGAGGTTTGCCCAATCCATTGCTGGAAGTCGTCGAGCGAAACCCGTTGCAACTCCAGCAATTTGAATTTCATCAGTACCTTGGCGGCATGGCGTGCATGTCGACGCGGATCGGCGATGAATTGCTTAAGCCTCTGACGTGCCACTTCGAGCGCGGCATCCACTTGCTGGAAGACGCTGCCGTGGCCAGGGATGACCACCCGCGGCCGCAAGGATTCGATCAGATCTAATGTTGCAGCCACTTCATCAAAGGCATCCTCACCTTCAATTTCAGGAAATACGACACCAAAGCCGTTTTCCCAGAGTGCATCGGCGGAGATGAGCAGTCGGAGTTCCGGCTCAAAAAGAATTACCGAATGAGGGTCATGGCCAGGCGCCGCATGCACCTGCCAGTCACGCAGGCCAAGGTGCAAACTGCTGCCCGGCTCAAGCAAGCCATCAAACCGAAAAGCTGGGCATGACTGGCCCGTGGGGGCGTAACTCAGCGCATCGGCATCCCAGCATCGCACTTTTTCGGCATGGCCGGGAGGAATGAGTGTGCGCAGGGCTGGGTACTGCTGCTGAAGGCTGGCATTGCCGCCGCAATGGTCGCTGTGAAGGTGGGTGTTCACCAACACATTGAGCGGCCGCGTGCCGAGAGCCGAAGCCAAGAGTGACAGCGTCTGGGGTGCATGGCTCACGTAGCCACTGTCAACTAGGGCGGCGTCCGTTTTGGAGCAGAGCAGAATGTTGTTGGACGACAACCAGCCGCGTTCGAAAACGCGGATGTCGTCCGGCAAAAGAGCGTGAGCAGTCATCACGGCAGAGTGTAGAACGTCTGGCTATCAGGGTGATGACCGGTGGTGAACGCCTACTTTCCTGCGCGCAGTTCACGGCGAAGGATCTTGCCGACATTGGATTTGGGCAGCTCGTCGCGGAACTCGATGTACTTGGGGTGTTTGTAGCCAGTCAGGTTCTGATGGCAGTACTTGGCGACATCTTCCTCACTCAGGGTTGGGTCGCTACGGACCACATAAACCTTGATAGCCTCTCCCTGCTTGGCATCGGGCACGCCGATAACGGCACATTCGAGCACGCCATCACACAGCGAAATGACATTTTCCAGTTCACTGGGGAAAACGTTGAAACCACTGACCAGGATCATGTCCTTTTTGCGATCGACGATCTTGGTGTAGCCCTGGGCGTCCATGATGCCGATGTCGCCTGTACGCATGAAGCCGTCGGCCGTGAAGGCCTCGGCCGTCTCGGTGGGTTGCCGGTGATAGCCCGTCATCACGTTGGGGCCTCGGATGCAGATTTCACCGGAGTCGCCGACAGGCAGCGAACGCCCGGCATCATCCTTGATGGCAATCTCGACGCCGGGCAATGGCAGGCCAATGCTGCCGCTGAAGCGATCGGTCGTCACCGGGTTATTCGTACCAATGGCGCAGGTCTCGCTCATGCCCCAGCCTTCCACCATCGCGCAGCCGGTGACTTCGCGCCAGTGTTTGGCCGTTCCTTCAGACGCGGCCATACCGCCGGCCTGTGAGATGCACAGGTGAGAGAAGTCGACGGTTCGGAGTTGGGGGTGCTGCAGCAAGGCGTTGAAGAGGGTGTTGACGGCTGGCAGCATATGGAACGGACGGCGTTTCAGGGTGTCAATGAACTTGCCGATGTCGCGCGGATTGGGGATCAGCGTCATGTGCGAGCCCCAGCGGATGGCCAGGAAACACAGTGTGAGCGCGAAGATGTGGTACAGCGGCAACGCGGCGATGCTGTTGGTCGAACGCACATCCCCAACGCGTTTGAGTGCCGGCGTGAACCAGGCTTCGGCCTGCAGGATGGCCGCCACAATGTTGCGATGGGTGAGCACGGCGCCTTTGCTCAAGCCGGTCGTGCCGCCGGTGTACTGCAGGAAGGCGACCGAGTCCAGTGTGCTGACGGTAGGCTTGAGCGTCAGGTGCGATCCTTCCGTCAGGGCTTTGCGAAACTGGGTGACGGTACGTCCTTCCGACAGTGGCAGGCGGAAGGCGGGCACCATCTTGGCAAGGTGGCGCACTGCAAACGTGATCCAGCGACCATACCAGGGGCCGAGCAGATCGCCCATGGCGGCAATGACAACATGCTTCACATGCGTGTTGTCGATCACTTCCTCCAGCGTGTGCGCGAAGTTCTCCAGCACCACGATCGCCGTGGCCCCCGAGTCCCGAAGCTGGTGCTCCAGTTCACGTGCCGTGTACAAAGGGTTGACGTTGACGCAGGTGTACCCGGCACGCAGGATGGCGGCCATGGTGACGGCAAACTGCGGGATGTTGGGCAGCATGATCGCGACGCGCGCATCAGGCTCCAGCCCCAGGCGGTGCAGCCAAGCGCCGAGCGCAGCGGACAACTCGTCGAGCTGGCGGTAGGACATCCAGCGTTCCATGCAGACGGAAAACGGGCGGTCGGCGTTTTTGCGGAAAGACTCTTCGAGCAACTGACCGAGCGAGCTGTATTGGCCGGGGTCGACGTCGTGCGGGACCCCCTCGGGGTAATGTTCAAGCCAGAATTTATCCATCAAGTACTCCATATGCAGCTATTTGAGCGCAGCTGGCCGCGGCGTACCACCGGGCTTGTCCTAGGTTGCAGCCTGAAACTGTCACGCAGGCGTCAACCGTGCACGGGAAGATAGGGCCCATCTTGGCGATTTGCGCAAATGCCCTTACATTCACCCCTATGGCTGACCCGCTGGAACCTCCTTCCTCATCGACAAGACACCGCAATCAATTGGATTTGCCTTTTCGAGAGGAGAACAGTTCACGTCTGGCCCCTTGGGTCGCCAGCATCCGCAAACTGGGCCCCGGGCACAGAGAGCGGATCGCCAAGCACCTGTTGGCCCTGGAGGGGCACGATCGTTACCTGCGCTTTGGCTACGCGGCCACTGACGAGCAGATCCGTCGCTACGTCGAAGGCCTGGACTTCGAGCGTGATGACATCTTTGGCATCTACAACCGTCGGCTGGAACTCATTGCCATGGCGCACCTGGCGCATTCGGTGGATCGCAATTTCGATGCCTGTGGCGAGTTTGGGGTTTCGGTGTCGAAATCGGCCCGTGGGCGTGGTTACGGTGGCAAACTGTTTGACCGGGCCGTGATGCATGCGCGCAACGAGGGCGTGCACCTGATGTTCATCCATGCCCTGACTGAAAACACGGCCATGCTGAAGATCGCGCGCAAGGCCGGCGCCACGGTAGAGCGGGATGGCTCGGAAAGCGAGGCCTATCTGCGGCTGCCGCCGGCCACCTTTGACAGTCGCATCACCGAGATGCTGGAAGAGCAGATTGCCCAGACCGACTACAGCCTGAAGCGGCAGGCCAAGCAGTTCTGGGATTTTCTGGCGGGCCTGCAGGAAGTGCGGCGCGGTGTGCGCGATGCGCGCCACAAAACCTCGTCCTGAACACGGCACAACGCTGTCATTGGGCGGTCTTGCCAATCCGCTATCCTTAGGGGGTCGCAACTACCGCATGTCCTGCACATTCCTCTGTGTCAGACCCACATCCTGCGCGGCTTCCTGACAAGGAAGACAAGCGCACCTTTCTGCAGAAGCTGGTCGAGTTCATCCACCCCGGACCAGACTCCACCGCCGAACTGATCGAAACGCTGGCCGAGGCTGAAGGCAACAACGTCATCGGCGCCGAGTCCCGCGTCATGCTGGAAGGCGTGATCCGCATGGCCGACATGACAGCCGGCGACGTCATGGTGCCGGCCACCCGCATGGACCTGATCGACATCGATGCGCCCTACGACGAGTTGTTGCGCGCGGTCATCAGTACGGCGCATTCGCGGTTTCCGGTCTTCGAGGGTGGGCACGAGAACATCATCGGCATTCTCATGGCGAAGGATCTGCTCAAACTGCAGCGCGCGCCAGAGTTCAACATCCGGGCCCTGTTGCGGCCGGCGGTCTTCGTCCCGGAAAGCAAGGGCCTGAATGATTTGCTGCGCGAATTCCGCGGCAACCGCAATCACCTCGCCATGGTCGTCGACGAGTTCGGTCGCACCGCCGGGCTCATCACCATCGAGGATGTGCTGGAGCAGATCGTGGGCGAGATCGAAGACGAATTCGACATTGCCGAGGACGAAGGCGACATTTTTGGCCTGGCGGATCGCACCTACCGCGTCAGCGGCGACACCTCGGTCGAGCGCGTGAACGACGCGTTCAACGTCACCCTGACCGGGAGTGATCCGGATGCCTCGTTCGACACCATCGGCGGGCTGATTGCGCACGAGATGGGCCATGTGCCCAAGCGCGGCGAGCAGCATGTGATGGCCGGCCTGCAGTTCGTCGTGCTCCATACCAAGGGCGGCGCCGTGAAGTGGTTCAAGGTGTCGCCTGCCACCGAGACCGGTCTTGAACGCTGAGGCCGAACAGCCTCTGTTCTGGCCCCTGTGTCTGAGCCTGCTGGCCGGTCTGGCGCAGGCCGTGTCCATCGCAGCGCCCTGGAACGGGCAGCCGCTGTGGTGGCTGCAATGGCTCTCGCTGGGGGGGCTGGCCTGGCAACTGGAACGCTGCATGCATTGGCGGCGTGCGGCCGTGCTGAGTGGGGTTTTCGCCTGTGCCTGGCTGACGGGCACCTTCTGGTGGATGTACATCTCCATGCACACCTACGGTGGCTTGCCGGCGCCGCTGGCCGCTGCAGCGGTGCTGGCACTGGCCGCCGTGCTGGCGCTGTACTACGCCGCCGCCTGTGCCTTGTTTGTGCGCCTGGGGCCCGTCCATCGGGCGCAACGTGCTATGTTTTTTGCAGCGCTGTGGCTGCTGGCCGAGCTCGCGCGCGGCCGCTGGTTCACCGGCTTTGGCTGGGGCGGCGGCGGCTACGCCCATGTGGACGGCCCCCTGGCCGGTTATGCGCCCTGGCTGGGGGTCTACGGCATCAGTGCGATCGCGGCCTGGCTGGCCATGACGGTGTCGCAGATCCGGACCTGCGGGCCATGGCAGCGGGGCGCGGTGCTGGTCGTGCTGGTTCTGCCTTGGGTCTACCAGATGGGCGGCCCCGTGACCTCCACCTCGGCGGGGCGGCTGCAGGTGGCGCTGTTGCAAGGCGACATTCCGCAGGACGAAAAATTCCAGCCCGGCAGCGGCGTGCCCACCGCCCTGCGCTGGTACGGCGAGCAACTGGGGGCCAGCCGCGCACCGCTGGTGGTGGCGCCCGAGACGGCCCTGCCGCTGCTGCCGCAGCAACTGCCGGATGGCTATTGGGATGCGCTCACGAAACGCTTTGCCAGTGGCGAGCAGGCCGCGCTCATCGGCATGCCCTGGGGCAGTTTCAGCGCGGGCTACACCAATGCGGCCGTCGGCTTCAAGCCGGGCCAGGCCAGTGCCTGGCGCTACGACAAGCACCACCTGGTGCCGTTCGGCGAGTTCATCCCGACCGGCTTCAAGTGGTTCACCGCCATGATGAACATCCCACTGGGCGACTTCAATCGCGGCGACCTCGGCCAGCCTTCCTTCGAATGGCAGGGCCAGCGCCTGGCGCTCAACATCTGCTACGAAGACCTGTTCGGCGAAGAACTTGGCGCGCGCTTTGCCGATCCGGCCACCGCGCCGACGGTGTTCGTGAATCTGAGCAACATCGCCTGGTTTGGCAACACGGTGGCGATCGACCAGCACCTGCACATCTCGCGCATGCGCACGCTGGAGTTCGCGCGCCCCTTCGTGCGCGCCACCAACACCGGCGCCACCGCCATCATCGACCACCAGGGTCGCGTGACGGCTGCACTACCGCGCCATATCCGTGGCGTGCTCAGCGGTGAAGTCGACGGCCGCCAGGGCCTCACACCCTATGCCTGGTGGGTGTCGCGCTTCGGTCTGTGGCCGCTGTGGGGCGTGGCCCTGCTCGTGCTGGGGCTGGCCATGCGCCGATTGCTATCAAAAACATAGCTATCGGCGCATGTTTGACAAGGGCTGAGGCCCTGATTCTCTTGAAATCTCTGTGGCGGACAACGGTTTCGCTGGCCCGTGCCCGGCACCGAAAGTGAAGCGTTAGCCGCGCTGGCGTCCGATTCAGCCCCCGCAGGCAGGAAGCCCCGTAAAATCAACGTTTTACGCGGTTCTCTAGATGCTTTTCTAGCATCGCTCTTGCCTTACCTTTTCTCGCGCATTCGATGGCTGCAACGGCCATCCATTTTTCGACGTTTTCAGAGAGAAAAACGGCAATTCCACCCGCGATCAATGGGCTTAGATGTCCTACTCTTTTGCTGTTCGAGAGGGCGGTGTAATTGACCCCCACAGCATTGGCAATTTCTTGATGTGATGCGCGTTGAAGTGCGCGGTCTAGCAGCGTAATGCTTTGTTCCATTTCGCTCTCCTTTGAAAAGTCAAGGATATCACTAGTCATTAGGTCGGATATATAACGACTCGTTAGGGTTCCTGTAGGCTTGCATGTCACGACTCATTAGTCGTTAGGAGGGCCACCATGAACAACGATTTACGCACCCAGCGAGTCACACAAGGGGGAGGCCCTCGGGTGGCCCCGGGTTCTTCTCCCGGCTCTGCTGGGTGCACCAGGTCAGAAATCCCCTATACCCACGCGATCCACGCCAAACGCTGCCACGAAGCCGGTAAGCAGGGCAAAACACTGGTTGGCCAGCATGTCCAGGTCAAGACCTACAAAACCACCTGCTGCGCCCGCATCGTTACGGCTTGGGATACCTCTGACGGCTTGGAGATGTGGCAGCTTGACCTGCTTGAGCCGATCAAGGGGCGGATTTCTTCACCAGCTCGATTTGTTCGTCAGTGTTCGGGTCTGGATGGCCTTTGCAGCTGTGCAGCCGAGACTGCCGACCGGGCAAGCGCAGCGCCGCACGCGTCGGCTGAATCGGCCTTGGAGGGCGTGAGGTGCTTGTAACACCTCACTTTAGTCCGGAAAACCGGAAAAACACCCCGGAATCTGATTCCGTTGATGACTTATTCCCTCGTTCCAAAAAGATCGACGCTGCGAACTCATTGACCTGGTATCCGGTGCCGCCGACCAAAACGCAACTCGTCGGTTTTTGCGACTGGATCAGCATCTACCAGCGTCACGGATCTGGCCTGCCTGTTCTCTGTGATGGCGCATTCATGCGGATCGACAAGCACGGGGAGACCGTGAATACCACGCTCAAAAAGCTACGTGTCGAGGGCAGTCACGAGACGGCAATCTTCATTCGGTGCGATGGTGAGACAGTTTGGTTTGAGGGCAACGTAAGCAAGTTTGGCCGACAAGACAACGTGTTCGGCTACAGCTTCCGGCAGTGCATCTTGCGCATCAATGCCTTGCTTTCAGAGCATGGACTGCCGCCGTTTACTGACGGTGAACGCTTCATCACTAACTTCAAGGGTGAGCCTCGATCCGTGTGGACTGGTGCCATTGTTACCCGTGTTGATTTGACACAGAACTTTTCTACTGGCTCGAAGGAGAACGCCTACTACTTCATGCGTTACCTGGCAGGCCAGCAAGCCTCAAGGTTGAAGACGGGCACCCATGGAGAAGGCGAGACGGTTGATTGGGGGCGTGGATCTCGCCGGATCTATTCAAAGGCCTATCTGAAGGGGCCAGAGCTGCGCAAGCACTCGCAAGGCGAGGACTATCTCGGTCATCTTGCCGACTGGTGCGATTCGGTGGGTCTTGTCCGTTTTGAGACCACATACAAGGCCACCAAGCTGCATGACATGGGTTGCCATTACCTCGGAGGTTTCGACATGAAACAACTCGAATTGGACTTTGAGCAGCGCAAGGAAGTCCTCACGCGCCAAAGCGTTGAGGTCGAGGATCTGACCGCCTTGCCCAAAGCAATTTTGGGCACCTATCGCATGTGGCAGTCTGGCGATGACATTTCTTCGAAGCTGAAGAAATCGCAGTTCTACCTCCACCGTAAGGCGTTGCTTCCGTTCGGCGTTGATATCGCTATCAAAAGCAATGTCACCCAGTTGAAACCGCGTACCAGGGTAATCATGCTCGGCCCTGTCACGCCTCCTGATTTTTACGAGCTTCCCACCATCGAAAGGAAACGTTATGGAACTCACGGTTGAAGTCATCGGCATGAAAGCATTCAAGGGCAATGTGCAAGGTGACGCCATCGACAGCGGCAAGCTGTTCACTCGCACCAAGCTCAACGAGCGCAACAACCGCCCTGGTGAACTCTTCGCCAAAGGCGAAGCCATTGAAGAGTGGAAGCTGCCGAACGCTGATGCGGTTTTCCGTCTCCAGCATCTGCCCATGCCCTTCATGTGCAAGCTCGAAGTCGAGCGAGTCTCCAACGGCAAGGAAACGAAAGAGATCGTGATCGAGGCCCGCCCGGTTGACCTGGCTGTCAAACCGGCTCAGCTCCAAAAGGCCGCGTAATGTCGCAAGCCGTCAAACCTGACGACAAGGACGAACCGCTGTTCGTTCCTTTCCAGCCCTACGAAAGCCTCAAGCGCATTGATGGCGAAAAGATCGCCCAAGGCGATCAGTTCTGGCTCACGCTGCACGGATCCGAGGGCGCCAAGGTTCATATCGCCCTGGACGTGCTTGCTGCTGCTGTGGGTTGTCTTCTGCCCTACCTGGTAGGGCGTGAAGAGCAGCGCGACGGTTATGCCTCAATGCTGGTGGAGGTCTGATATGCCGATCTGCAACGAATGCAACTACTGCGATTTTCAGCCTGCACCTGGTGAGTTCTTTGAAACGACCGAGGAACAGGTTATGCAGTGGGCAGCCGAGGGTCAATGGGATCAAGCAGAGATCGATGAAGCCATGGCGGATATCGGCAATCTCATGTGCCCTGAGTGTGGTTCGTCTAACGTGCTTAGTGATTGATTGCAACTGGTAGCCCTCCAACGTCGGGAGACGCCGAGGGCTATCGGGTGCAATCCCCATGTCGGGGAACACCGTAACTGGAGTTCTTCATGAAAAAACGTTTCTTCTCTCGCCTGGTCGCTTTGCAAGCTGCAGCCCTGGCTGCTGCCGGTGCTGCTCATGCCGCCCTGCCGACCGAAGTGTCTACCGCCGTTGACACGGCCAAGACCGACCTGCTGGCTGCGATCGCCATGGTGATGGCCGCCATGGTGGCCGTCTGGGGCCTGCGCAAGCTGGCTTCCAAGATGGGCTGGATGTAAGTCTGTGACCTGGTACGCCTCGAAAGGGGCGTGCCTCTCGCACTCGCATCATGGCAGCAGGTACCGTATCCGACCAGGCAGGCCGTGCCTGGTCAACAAACAGCAATTCGTGCGCTGACGTAAAAACCGCATTCACTGCGGCCAATGCTCAGCTTGGCTACCCTTCTTACTCTGCTGTTTCCTGTTCCGCCGACCCGGTGGTCGTCGGCACAAGCGTTTCATTCTCGCCTTCGGGCGTCTGGACGGTCTCGGCCATCACGGCCACGGCCACAAGCTCGGGCAGTGGCACTGGTACGGGGTCTGGTACTGGCACTGGCACGACCACCACAACCTCCGGCACCTTGACTCTCAACATTTCGCTTGAACCTGCGCCGCCGTCAGCAGAGCGCATTCAAGACCTGTCTTTGTTGTTCGGTCTTTCCATCGTCTTCCTGGTTGCGGTCACTGGTGCCAAGCAACTGCTCCAACTCTTTCAGGTCAATCATGAAAAGGATTAACCATGCCCTCCGCTATCGAGCTGTATGTCGCTGGCTTGTTTTTGCTCTCGCTCTGGGTTGCGTTCAAGTAGCCAATGCTGGCTTCAAAACCGCTCAAGCGTCGAGCGGCGCTGTCATCGATTGGGAGTATGGGTTCATCAACCAATCGGCTCAATTCATGCCAGCACCTGGCAGTAAGGTTTCGGGGAATACGGGCTACCTGGTCGCCAATGGCGCCCTCAACGGTGTATCAACTACCCGTCTCCCTGTTGGCCCCAGCTATATCGACGTGACGGCGCGTGTTGTGCCTGACAAGCTCAGTACGGCAAAGGCCATCGTGGGATTCATGAGCAAGGTTGCTTTCCCGTTGCAGATCGGTATCGCTGCCTATGACCTGCTCAAAGAGTTGAACTATGACGCCACGCGTGACGCCTCTGGCGCGCTCAAGTTGACCAAGCCCGACCCGGATGCTTGCACGGCTGCGCCCTGCTTTGTTTTCTCCACGCGCACCCCTCAGAACATCAGCGCCCAGACGCCGTACCTGTCCAGCCGTCGCCTTGCGTGTGAGCGTGCCAGGTCTCAGTACTCTGCCTGGGGCAACCAGACTTATGCAGTCGTCAACGACAACTACAACCCGAACTATGGCGTTGGTTCGTGCTATTTGTCCAACGTCTACAACGGTACGACCTATTACACCGAGCTGCCTTACTTCTACCAGAGCACCTCCCCGACTGCTGCTAACCCTGTGCCTGCCACGCTGCAGGAGTTGCAGGACAAGATCGCCAGCGAGTCAGGCTGGCCCAGCTCGTCCAGCTTGCCGCAAGCCGTTGTCGATGCCGTCCAATCTGGCGAGCCTATAACGGCTCCTGCGCCAACTGTCACCGGGCCAACCTCAGTCAATGGCCCGACTACGACCACCAATGAAAACGGTTCAACAGTCGAGCGCAAGACGGTCTACAACATCAACTACAACAACAACCAGGTGTCTTACACCACTGTCGTCACGACCACGACCAACAACGCCGGCAACGTCACGACTAAGACCGAGACCACGACGAACGATCAGCCCGTAGACGAGTGCACCAAGAATCCCAGCTCGTTGAACTGCGCCACGCTCGATGTGCCGGATGACACCATACCTAAGACCACCAAGAACATTGCTTACACCGCCGAAACCTGGTTCGGTGGTGGTGCCTGCCCTGCTGACAAGTTCCTCACGACCCACGGTCAGCAAATCAAGGTCTGGGACTGGCAATCGACGTGCAGCAACCTGGTTACCTACTTCCGCCCGGTCCTGCTGATCGTGGCGGGCGTCATGGCGATGTTTATCGTTCTTCCGAAGGGGGCAGGCGCATGAAGCTCGGAACGTGGCTTATGGCCCTGCTGCAGCCTGCCATTGGCCGCATCCTGGCGGTGCTGGGCTTCTCGGTCGTCCAGATCACTGGCCTGACTCTGGCAATCAACACGATCCGCGACAAGGTGATTCAGGACGTAAACGCCCTGCCCGCCGATCTGCTCAATGTCTTTCTGCTTTCTGGTGGCGGTGTGGCCTTCGGAATCATCACCGGCGCGATTACGACAAAGCTGCTCATGTGGCAGATCACCAGCTCGACGCGCATCTTGGGCGTCAATCCGGGGTAGGCCTATGCGCATAACCTCTTTCTTCCCTGCTTTGCGTTGCTGGTTCTGGCGTCGGAGCCTTCTTTCCTTCGACAAAACCCGTGATCGAATTCGTGCGAGCGGCTATGCAGGAATTCGGGCCACATCTCCATTACGTTGGGAGCGGCGTATCCGGCTTGTTCGCCGGTTGATTCTCAATCGTGGTCGCCAGGCGGGGTTGGTCATTTCATGATCACCTTAATCACTGGCGCACCTGGTAGCGGGAAGACCCTCTACACGATCTCCAAGCTCTTGATGCCGCTGCTTGGCACCACAGTGACCAAGCACAACGACGACGGCACCACGACCGAGCTGCCAAGGACGATCTACACCAACATCAAGGGCCTTTTGATCGATCACGAGCTGATCGACGAAGCCCGCTTGAACACCTGGCACGAATGGGCGCCACCTGGTGCGGTTATCTGTTTCGACGAGGTGCAAAAGCCGTGGCCACCGCGCCCGAATGGGGCCAAGGTGCCAGAGTACATCCAGCACCTGGAGACGCACCGCCACATGGGCGTCGATTTGATTCTGATGACGCAGCACCCGTTGCTGGTCGATCGCAACCTGGTCAACCTGGTCGGGCGTCACCTGCACATGCGCCGGATCGCCAATATGGCCCTCGCCGTGGTCTATGAGTGGGATCACTGCTCCCGCTCCCTCCTGTACCGCAATTCGGTCACTAAAAGCCCATGGCGCTACGACAAGGCCGTCTACAAGGTCTACAAGAGCGCCGAGGTGCACACCAAACAGCCCAGGAAGATCCCCGGCCTAGTGTGGTTCATCCTGGTCGGCCTGGCTGGATTTGCCTACCTCGGCCCGACCACGTTTAACCGGATCTCCGACCGCGCCCAGGGCAAAACACCTGGCGTATCGGCCAAGACCATGCAGCCGATGACCCCGGCCCAGCTGGGGACGGTTCCCGCACCTGGTCAATTCCCCGCGGTTGCGTCTGCTCCAGCTGGGGCACCTGCGGCCGCAGATCCTGCGCCGCAGATCTCGGGCTGCATCGCCAGCCCGACCAGGTGCACCTGTTTCGATGACAAGGGCCGCAAGGTCGAACAGGATGCCGAGATGTGCACCAGCCTGGCCGAAGTCAGGCCCTCGCCTGTGGACCTGCTCCCCGATACGCCGCGCCTGGCTGTCGCAGATCCCGACGACCTCGATGTGCGCTCGTTCCTGCAAAGCCAGCGGGGCCACATGAGGGCCGAATAGGCCCGCGCCGCAGGCCATGGGGTGGGGGATGGGGCAAGGCCCCATGCAAGCGTCTCCCATCAAACGGCCCTTCGAGGTGGCTACACTGCTATGAAAAAAATAGCTGTAGAGGATCTCGGAGGGGGTAATTTGCTGATAGGTTATGGCCGCGTGTCCAAGAGCAAGCAGGACACGGCACTTCAAGAAGATGCTTTTTCTCGCGCCGGTGTGACCCAGGTCACGACAGAAAAGTGGAGTTCTGTTGGCGCACGTCCCAAGTTGGTGGCCCTTCTGGCCGCCTTGAATCCAGGTGATGTTTTGGTGGTTTGGAAGCTCGATCGGGTAGGCCGCAGCTTGCAGGATCTCTTGCGCATTCTCGATGTGATCCACCAGCGTGGTGCTGGTTTTCGCTCTCTGACAGAGCATGTGGACACGAGCAATGCGGCGGGGAAGATGCTTTATTCAATCCTGGGTGCGGTCGCGGAATATGAGCGGTCGATGATCCGGGAACGGTCAATTGCTGGCCAGGTCGCGGCCATCGAGCGTGGAGCGGTTATTGGTCGACCTCGATCTCTCACGCCTTTTGACGAGGAAGAGGTCTACAGGTTGTGGTGTTTAGGAAACAAAAAAGCCGATTTGATGCGGGCCTACAACGTCCATCATGACGCGATTAATCGTGCAATCTACCGTTTTGAGCAGCCAAACCATCCTCTTTTGCAAAGAAAAAGGCCCATTTTGGGGCCTTTGCTTCGGGACGTAAAATGAAGGGTTTACGCGGGAAAACCGCTTTACCAGCAACCGGTCGCGCGACCCCGGCCAAGCCTGTCTTGCCGGGCCGTGTGCCCCAGCTCACAGCCATGTTGACCTTCCAACAAATCATTCTGAAATTGCAGTCCTACTGGGATGCCCAGGGCTGCGCCCTCTTGCAACCCTACGACATGGAAGTCGGCGCCGGCACCTCGCACACCGCGACGTTCTTGCGCGCCATTGGCCCCGAGCCGTGGAAGGCCGCCTACGTGCAGCCCAGCCGCCGCCCCAAGGACGGCCGCTACGGCGAGAACCCGAACCGCCTGCAGCACTACTACCAGTTCCAGGTGGTCTTGAAGCCGGCACCCAGCAACATCCTGGAGCTGTACCTCGGCTCGCTCGAAGCACTGGGCTTCGACCTGAAGAAAAACGACATCCGTTTCGTGGAAGACGACTGGGAGAACCCCACGCTGGGCGCCTGGGGCCTGGGCTGGGAAGTCTGGCTCAACGGCATGGAGGTGACGCAGTTCACCTACTTCCAGCAGGTCGGCGGCATCGACTGCAAGCCCATCACCGGCGAGATCACCTACGGCCTGGAGCGCCTGGCCATGTACCTGCAGGGCGTGGACAACGTCTACAACCTCAAGTGGACCGACACCATGAGCTATGGCGACGTCTACCTGCAGAACGAAAAAGAGCAGTCGGCCTACAACTTCGAGCACAGCGATGCCGACTTCCTGTTCACCGCCTTCAGTGCGCACGAGAAGCAGGCCAAGTACCTGATGGAGCAGCAGCTTGCGCTGCCGGCCTACGAGCAGGTGCTCAAAGCCGCCCACACCTTCAACCTGCTGGATGCCCGCGGTGCGATTTCTGTCACTGAGCGCGCCGCCTACATCGGGCGCATCCGCAACCTGGCGCGGGCCGTGGCACAGAGCTACTACGAGAGCCGTGAGCGCCTGGGCTTCCCCATGGCGCCGCGCGAGTGGGTGGAGCAGATGACACCCTTGACGAAGAAGGCAGCCTGAAGGCCGGGAAAGAACACGATGACCACCAAGAATCTTCTCGTTGAACTGTTTGTCGAAGAGCTGCCGCCGAAGGCGCTCAAGAAGCTGGGTGATGCCTTTGCCGGCACGCTGGCCGATCAACTCAAGGCGCTGGGCCTGGCCGGTGCCGACTCCGTCGTCACCGCCTACGCATCACCGCGTCGGCTGGCCGCGCACGTCACACACGTCTGGCTCAAGGCCGCCGACAAGGCGGTGCAGCAAAAACTCATGCCGGTGACGGTGGGGCTGGATGCGAGTGGCAACGCCACGCCCGCGCTGTTGAAGAAATTGCAGGCGCTCGGTGCAGACGTCTCCAACCCGGCTGCTGCTGTGGCCGCCCTCAAGCGTGCGCCCGACGGCAAGGCCGAAGCGCTGTTCTACGACAGCCTGGTCACTGGCGCCACGCTCGACACCGGCCTGCAAAAGGCGCTGGAAGACGCGATAACCAAGCTGCCGATTCCGAAGGTCATGAGCTACCAGCTTGAGACCGATTGCGAACTGCCGGGCTGGAGCAGCGTCAACTTCGTGCGCCCGGCGCACGGCCTGGTGGCGCTGCACGGCAGCACCGGGGTGCCGGTCAAGGCGCTCGGCCTCACCGCCGGCAACAGCACGCAAGGCCACCGTTTCGAGGCCAAGGTCGCCAAGGTTGTCATCAAGGACGCCGACAGTTATGCCGCCACGCTGCTGCAAGACGGTGCGGTGATCGCCTCCTTTGCCGAACGCAAAGCCGAGATTGCACGCCAACTGGCCGCCGCCGCGGCCAAGGTCGGCAACGGTGCCCGCCCGATTGAAGACGAGGCCCTGCTGGACGAAGTGACCGCGTTGGTCGAGCGCCCCAATGTGCTGGTGTGCCAATTCGAGAAGCAGTTCCTCGACGTGCCGCAGGAATGCCTGATCCTCACGATGAAGGCCAACCAGAAGTACTTCCCGCTGCTGGATGCGGCCGGCAAACTGACCCACCAGTTCCTGGTGGTCAGCAACATCAGCCCGAGCGATGCCAGCGCGGTGATCGGCGGCAACGAGCGCGTGGTGCGCCCGCGCCTGGCCGACGCCAAGTTCTTCTTCGACCAGGACCGCAAGAAGACGCTGGAGTCGCGCGTCGAGGGGCTGGGCAAGGTGGTCTATCACAACAAGCTCGGCACGCAGGGTGAACGTGTGGTGCGTGTGCGCGAAATCGCACGAGACATCGCACATCAGCTGCGTGAGATGACACTGCCAGTTGATAAGGCAGCACAATTGGCCAAGACCGATTTGCTGACTGACATGGTGGGCGAGTTCCCTGAGTTACAGGGCATCATGGGGGGCTACTACGCCCGTCATGACGGTCTGGGCGATGAGGTGGCCGCCGCCATCGAAGATCACTACAAGCCGCGTTTTGCCGGCGACGAACTGCCACGCAACATGACTGGTGTGGTGGTGGCGTTGGCTGACAAGCTCGAAACCCTGGTTGGCATGTTCGGCATCGGCAACCTGCCGACCGGTGACAAGGATCCGTTCGCGCTGCGCCGTCACGCCCTGGGCGTGATCCGCATGTTGACCGAGAAGGATCTGCCGTTGGAAATCGGGACCTTGCTTGAGCGTGCTACACGGATGTTTGGCGACAAGATCAGCGATGCCACGCCGGCCCTGGCTGAATTCATCTACGACCGCCTGGCCGGCTCCCTGCGCGAGCAGGGTTACAGCGCGCAGGAAGTCGAGGCCGTTCTGGCGCTGCAGCCGCAACGTCTGGGTGATGTGACCAAGCGCTTGGCTGCCGTGCGCGCCTTTGCCGCGCTGCCGGAAGCCGCTGCACTGGCCGCTGCCAACAAGCGCATCAGCAACATCCTGAAGAAGGCCGGCGACGTGGACGCCCATGTCAGCGACGTGCTGCTCAAGGAACAAGCTGAGAAGGATTTGTACGCCGCGCTCAAGAGCGTGGTGCCGCAAGCCAACGCCCAGTTCGAGGCCGGCGACTACACCGCCTCGCTGCAGACGCTGGCCGCGCTGCGTGCGCCGGTGGATGCCTTTTTTGACGACGTGATGGTGAACGCCGAAGAGCTGGACCTGCGCCTGAACCGCCAAGGCCTGCTGAAAAGCCTGCACGACGCCATGAACCGCGTGGCCGACCTCTCGCGTCTGGCGGCCTGACGTGCACACGATGAAGCTGGTCATCCTCGATCGCGACGGCACCATCAACGAAGACAGCCTCGACTACATCAAGTCCGAGGCCGAGTGGAAGCCGCTGCCGGGGGCATTGGAGGCGATCGCCAAGCTCAACCACGCCGGCTGGCATGTGGTGGTGGCGTCCAACCAGTCGGGGCTGGGGCGTGGCCTGTTTGACGTGGCGGCGCTCAACGCCATGCACGCCAAGATGCACAAGCTGCTGGCCACCGCCGGTGGCCGCGTTGATGCCATCTTCTACTGCCCGCATGCGCCCGACCAGGCCTGCCATTGCCGCAAGCCGCAGTCGGGCCTGTTCGAGCAGATCGGCGAGCGTTACGGCATCGACCTCAAGGGCGTGCCCACGGTGGGCGACACGGCGCGCGACCTGATCGCCGGCACCAGCGTCGGCTGCGAGCCGCACCTGGTGCTGACCGGCAAGGGCGAGGCCCTGCGCGGCCAGCCGCTGCCCGACAACTTCCCGCCCGGTACGCGCGTGCACGAGAACCTGCTGGCCTTTGCCGACCATCTGGTACGACGCGACAGCGCTGCCTGAAGAAAATTTCCCCATGCCTTTGATTCGTTCCATTCTCCATACGCTGTGGATGCTGGTCACGGTGATCCCGTGGGGCATCATCATGGTGCTGGCCTCGATCCGCGTGCGTGGCAACCCGCTGTACGGGATGGCGGTGCGCTGGCTGCGCTGGGCCATCGACGGTGCGCGCGTCATTCTCGGCATCCAGGTGCGCGTGACCGGGATGGACAACCTGCCGCTGGGCGAGATCAGCCCGGCCATCCTGCTGGTCAAGCACCAGTCCACCTTCGAAACCTTTTACATGCCCACGCTGATGCCGCACCCGCTGGCCTATGTGTTCAAGAAGGAGCTGCTGTATGTGCCCTTCTTCGGCTGGGCCATGGGGCGGCTGGACATGATTCACATCGACCGTTCGCAGGGCTCCAAAGCCTTTGCCAAGGTGGTGGCACAAGGCAAGGAACTGCTGGCGCGCGGCGTCTGGATCATCATGTTCCCCGAGGGCACGCGCATTGCACGCGGCCAGGCCGGTACCTACAAGACCGGCGGTACCCGCTTGGCGGTGGAGACCGGTGCCCCGGTGATTCCGGTGGCGGTGACTTCAGCCAAGTGCTGGCCGCGCAAGGCCTTCATCAAGCGGCCGGGTGTGGTGGATGTGTCCATTGGCAAGCCGATTCCGAGCACGGGTCGCGACCCGGCCGAACTCATGCGCGAAGTCGAAACCTGGATCGAGGCGGAGATGCGCCGGCTCGACCCCGATGCGTATCAGTGAAGCTCCCCCAGGCTACGCGACACAATGTGTCGCTCCGCCACCCCCCTCGAAGAGGGGGCAACGCCAGCGGCCCGGCAAAGCCGGTTCCGCGGCGTTTCCCGGCGGGAGAGTTTTCTTGCTGGTGTTTGGGCGATTTTCGGTAAAGTCGTGCGCATGAGCTTTCTGCAGCTTGCCCTCGACCTGTTCGATCCCGCACCGCGGGAAGTGGCCGCTGTTGCCGAGACTCAGCGGGAAAAGATGCCGAATCGGCCTTGGGCCCCCGTTGATATTGCGCCATCAGCTCCTGAATTGATAGCAAATGAGCCGCCGGCCCAGTCGTTGCGCAGTGTCATGACGCCGGCACGTTTTGCGCACCCGCGTGCCAACCGCGAAAGCCGTCTGTGCGAGGCGGTGGTGGCTTATGAGTTCAAGCGCGGCAAGCGCCGCACCATTGGCATGGCGGTCGGTGCCGACGGCTTGGTGGTCAGCGCGCCGCGCTGGGTGCCCTTGTACGAGGTGGAAGCCGCTCTGCAGGAAAAAGCCAACTGGATCGTGCGCAAGCTCGACGAAGCACGCGAACGCCAGCAGCGGCTGGAGTCCGCCCGCATCCAGTGGCAGGACGGCGCGATCTTCCCCTTCCTGGGTGAGCCGGTCATCGTGGTGCTGGACCCTCGGCATGCGTTTACCACTGTCGGTGGTGGCCTCAAGTCGGCCGGGGTGGAGGTGGTGTTGCGCACCGATGCCGAGGCGCCCAACCTGACGCTGGCAGGGGTGCCGCGGCTGACGCTGCACATCGGTCTACCGCAGACGGCGACGCACGCGCAGATCCGCGATACGGTGCAGGCCTGGCTGATGCGCCAGGCGCACAGCATCTTCACCGCGCGACTCAACCATTACGCGCCGCAACTGCAGGTGCAATGGCGCAAGCTCTCGCTCAGCAGCGCCGGCACCCGCTGGGGCAGCGCACGCAGCGATGGCGCCATTCGCCTGAACTGGCGCCTGATCCATTTCCAGCAGTCCGTCATCGACTACGTGGTGGCGCATGAACTGAGCCACCTGCGCGTGATGGACCACAGCCCGCGGTTCTGGGACACGGTGCGCTCCGTCATGCCGGATTACGAGACCCTGCGCAGCCAACTCAAGGACGACGCCATTCCGCGTTGGCACTGACATGAACATGGACATGGACTTCAATCTCGACTCCCTGGGCAGCCTGGCGCTGGCCTTGGGGCTGGGGCTGTTGATCGGCGTCGATCGCGAACGGCACAAAGGTCGGGGGCCGACGCGCCACTTTGCCGGCATCCGCACGTTTTCCCTGGTGGCGCTGGTGGGGGCCGGTGCCCAGCTGCTGGATCAGCCCTGGCTCACGGTCGTGACGGCTGCACTGGTGGCTTCCTTGGCGGTGGTCTCGCACCTCAAAGACCGTTCCAAAGACCCCGGCATCACCACCGAGATGGCGCTGTTCCTTACCTTCCTGCTGGGTGTCCTCACGGTGGAGCACCAGGGCGAGGCCGCGGCCGGCGGCGTGGCGGTGGCCGGTCTGCTGGCTGCACGCGAGCCGCTGCAGCGCTTCTCCACGCGCAGTCTGTCGGAGCAGGAATTGCGCGATGCGCTGGTGCTGGCCGGCTCGGCCCTCATCATTCTGCCGCTGACGCCCGACCACCCGCTGACCTGGCTGGCTGGCGTGAACCCGCGCACGGTGTGGCTGCTGGTGGTGATGATCATGGCGGTGCAGGCGGTGGGGCATGTGGCGCTGCGCCTGTTCGGTGCCCGGCTCGGTATGCCGCTCTCGGGGCTGGTGGCGGGTTTTGTCTCCAGCACCGCCACCATTGCCGCCATGGGCGCGCGCGCGAGCAAGCACCCGGAACTGCGCGGCGCCTGCGTAGCCGGCGCCTGGTTCTCCACCGTTTCCACGGCCTTGCAGGTGCTGCTGATTGCGCTGGTGCTGAATCCAGCGTCCCTGCGCGTGCTGGCGCCGGCCATGGGCAGTGCGCTGGTCATGGCGCTGGTGCTGGGCTTGGTCGCATTCCGCCGTATCGGGGCACCAGTGCAGGACAACGATGTGAAGGGCCGCGCTTTCCATCTCGGGCAGTCCATCGGTCTGGCGCTGCTGCTGTCGGGGGTAACAGCCGTGGTGACCTGGGTGCAGGGCGCCTTCGGAACCTTGGCCACATTTGCGGCCACCGCCTTGGCCGGTTTTGCCGACATGCACTCGGTGTCGGCCGCCGCCATCACCCTGGCGGCGAATGGCGGTACCGACGCGGCCACCATGCTGACGGCGGTGCTGCTGGCCTTTTCCACCAACAGCGTGAGCAAGATCGTGGCGGCCTACGCGGCTGGTGGCATGCGCTTCGGCTCCGTCGTGTCCATGGGCTTGCTGCTGGTGGCCTTGGCAGCCTGGCTGCCGTGGGGCTGGACGCGCTGGCTGGCCTGACGTCTCTTGAACCGTCCGGCCTATGCCTGCACGGTGATCGACGCGAAATGCAGGTGCTGCATGAATTCACGCAGGATCAACAAGGTGGCGGCGAAAGCGGCATCGGTGGGCATGGCGTCCTGCGAAGCGGGGCGCCCCAGACTGCGCGCGGTCAGCCGTTGAAAGACCTGCTCCATGTCATCCCGAGACAGCTGGAGTGGCGTGGCCGGCGCCATGCCGGCCAGCCGGGCGATCTCGCGAATGGTGGCGTCCGACGTGACCAGGCAGGAGTCCGGCACGATCTGTGAGTGCACGCGCATCACCTCGTCCTCGACGGCCGCGATGGCGTTCTCCAGCTCGTACGGTGTCGGGGGCTCGTGCTTGAAAAACAGCTGCGCTGTTTTCTGTGCGCCGACGGCCAGCACCAACGGGGTGGCCAGGGTGGTGCCATTGCGGCTGAGCACGGTGGTCTGCTCGGCACCGATGTGCAGCACCGTCAACAGGGCAGAGGAGGATGTTCCGGATGGCATGCTGAGCTCCACGGTGATGATCTCAAGCGGCCTGGGCGGGTTTGCCGATGCCGGTCTTGAAGAGCGCGGCGACCAGGTCGGACTGCGTGATCATGCCGACCACGCGATGCTGCGCATCGACCACCGGCATGTGGTGCAAGCCACCGTCGGAAAAGAGTCCGACCAGGTCGACCATGGGTTGTTCCGGGCGTGCCACGCGGACCTTGCTCGTCATGATGTCCTCCACATAACGTGCCGTGCTCATGGCCGGCGTCATGCGTGACGTCGGTGCGCTGTGGCCGATGAAGAAGTCGTGCAGCGACACAATGCCGACCAGCGTGCCGTCTTCCTGCGCCACCGGCAAGGCCTTGACCTTGTGCTTGGCCAGGCGCTCCCAGGCGGCGTCCAGCGAGTCGCGCGGTCCGATGTGCACCACATCACGCGACATGATGTCGCGGCAATAGACATCGCCCCATTTGCGGCGGCTGGCATGCAGCTGAGCCCGGGTCAGGATTTCCTCCAGGTCATCCTTGTTGATGTCCAGCAATTCGCCTTGGCCGGCGAGGGCAGCATCCAGGTCGTCCTGCGTGAAGCCCAGGCGCGCACTGGGTGGTAGATCGGCTGTGCGGTGGGGGTGCGGTTGTGGCGCGTGCTGGTGCGGGTAGCGGCGCTGCATGAGGTTGTTGAACAGCAGTGCCAGCAGCAGCATGAGACATGAGTTGGCCGCAACGGGCCAGAGTGCAAAGCCATAACCCAGCTGGCTCACGGCGGGCCCACCCAGCACGGCCGTCAGGGCCACCGCGCCGCCGGGTGGATGCAGGCAACGCAGGGCAAACATCGCACTGATGGCTAGCGCACCGGCGAGGCCCGCAGCCAAGCCACTCGGGCCGAGCCACAGGGCGCAACTCACGCCGATGAGAGCCGACACCAGATTGCCGCCCACGATGGACCAGGGCTGGGCCAGTGGACTGGCCGGCACGGCAAACAGCAGCACGGCGGAGGCGCCCATGGGCGCGATGAACCAGGGGTTGGCGCTGCCCAGGACATGGTGGCTCAGCCATTCGGTGCCGAGCAGGCCGAGCCCGGCGCCGACGCATGCCAGCCAGATTTCGCGCTGTCCAACGGTCAAAGGCGCAGGCAAAAAGGAACGAAGCCAGGACAGAACGACGGGCACGTGACGCACTCCAGAGCGGTGCCGATCGCACCAGGTTGGCGCATTGTAGGGGGCAAGGTGGGCGCGATCGCTCGCCGCCTGGTCTGGCGGTTTTGCAAAAAAGAAAAGACCGCCGAAGCGGTCTTTTTCAGGGGGTGGTCAAGGCTCAGTGAATGACCATCAGGGTGAACGGCGGCACATAGGCCTGCAGTGTCACCAGGATGCCGACCAGGCAGGCCAGCGCGATGGAATGGAAGAACACATAACGCAGGATGTCGCCTTCGTGGTCGAACCAGCGGGTTGCCGTGGAGGCCACCACGATGGACTGGGCGTCGATCATCTTGCCCATCACGCCGCCCGAGCTGTTGGCGGCGCCCATCAGGTTGGGCGACAGGCCGAGCTGCTCTGCAGCCACTTTCTGCATGCCACCGAACAGCACGTTGGAGGCCGTGTCGGAGCCGGTCAGCGCCACGCCCAGCCAGCCCATCAGGGTGCCGAAGAAGGGGTAGAACATGCCAGTGGCGGCGAAGGCCAGGCCCAGCGTCGTGTCCAGACCGGAGTAGCGGGTCAGCGTACCCAGGGCCAGCATCAGCACGATGGTCAGCAGCGAATAACGCACCAGCCACAAGGTCTTGCCGTAGGACTTGAGCAGCGCCGGGATGCCGTAGCCCATGACCAGGCCGCCGACGACAGCCGCCAGCAGAATGCCGCTGCCGGTTGCCGACAGCAGGTTGAGCACATATTCAGCGGATTCCGCCGTCGGCTTCGGCACCACCGGAGGGATCTTCTCGATCAGCTTGTGCAGGCCATCAATGGCGAACTTCGGTGCGAAGAGGCTGTTGAGGTAGTTCTTGGTGACAGGCAGGCCCCAGAGGAACACAAAGCCCGTGAGGATGGCCCACGGCGTCCAGGCCTTGATCACGGCCGCGCGGTCGTGCTTGGCCGGTGCCACAGGGGCTTGAGCCTTGCCGCCGTCCGCTTCATGGCCCTTGAGGGAGACCGAGGTCCAGATCTCCGCCGGTTCCCAGACGCGCAGGAACAGCACCAGCGAACCCATGGAGCAGATGGCGGCAATCACGTCCACCAGTTCCGGGCCCATGTAGTTGGACACCAGGAACTGCGGAATGGCAAAGCTCAGGCCGGTGACCAGAATGGCCGGCCAGATCTGCTTCATGCCGCGCCAGCCGGCGAAGGCCCAGATCAACCAGAACGGGACCATCAGCGAGAAGAAGGGCAACTGGCGGCCGATCATGGCCGACACCTCGCCAACGTCATAGCCGTGCACTTTGGCCAGGGTGATGACCGGCGTGCCCAGTGCACCGTAGGCCACCGGGGCGGTGTTGGCGATCAGGGACAGTCCGGACGCCGCCAGCGGCGAAAAGCCCAGGCCGATCAGGATGGCGGCCGTCACCGCCACCGGCGTGCCGAAGCCCGCGGCGCCTTCAAAGAAGGCACCGAAGGCAAAGGCAATCAGCAGCAGTTGCAGGCGACGGTCTTCCGTGATGCCGGCAATCGAGTCCTGCAGCACCTTGAAGCTGCCGTTTTCTTCGGTCAGCTGGTGCAGGAAGATGATGTTGAGAACGATCCAGCCGATCGGCAGGAGGCCGGTCAGGCCACCGAGGAAGGCGGCCTTGCCGGCCATTTCGGCGGGCATGCCAAAGGCAAACACGGCGATCGCCAGCGCGCTGACCAGGCCGGCGGCGGCGGCAATGTGCGCCTTGAGATGCAGGAAGCCGAGGCCGACCAGCATGACGACGACGGGTACTGCCGCCAGCAGCGTGGAGAGGGCCATATTGCCCAAGGGGTCATAAACCTGTTGCCAAACCATCAAATACTCCTTGTGATGTTGTGAATTAATCGAGTCGGTTGTGAGCCAAAGTGGCGAACGCCAGCGCCCAGACTGGGCACGCGGTGACACGCGTGACAATGCATTTGTCGGCTAGAAGCGGTTGTGCTTCGCGTCGCTTCCTCTTGGCAGTTGTAAGTGGATCGCCAGGCGCCCTCAGTCCGTGTGTTTGCGGGCGGGCTTGGATCGGGGTGTCGGCGCAGACCCGACGGTTTGTCGGCTTCAGACGCGAGACACCAGATTGTAGAAATCTCTCAACGCTGTATTTGTACGTAGTTGTACATAGACGGGTGCGGTGTCAGAGGCGACTTGCATACTGCGGTGATGCGCATCGCGCGGCGAGACAAGGTCTCAAAAAGCGCGCAACAAAAAGCCCGCGTGGTGCGGGCTTTTTGTTGGAAGTGACGATGAAATTACTTCTTCGCGTCTTCTTTCTTTTCGGCGGCTTTCTCGGTCTTCTCAGCTGCCTTTTCCGCCTTCTTGGCGGTAACCTTCTTCTTCACTTCAGCCTTCTTCTCTACCTTGGTGTCGGCTTTCGCTTCGACTTTGGCAGGTGCTGCAGGAGTGGCCGGCGTAGCCGGGGTGGCGGGTGCCGCAGCTTGTGCGAACGCGCCAACAGCAAACAGACCAGCAATCAGGGAAGCGAGGATCTTGCTCATTTCAAATGCCTTTCAAAGTTCAACTTGCTGCTCCGGAAAATCCCAGAGGCCTTACCACAACGAGTGCGTTGGCAGCAACGTTGACGGGCGATTTGTATCCATTCGTATCCCATGTTCCCGATTCATGCGAGCGTGCTGGCACTGAAGCGGTAAACGCCGTTCGGATCGCGACTGCGTTGCAGCCGGCCTTCAAACCACAGCGTATGCAAGTGCGCGATCGACTCGCCCATGGCGAACGTGGTCTGGTGCAGATCAAGCTTGCGCTTGAACAGAATCGGTAATACGTCGGCAGCGCTGCAAGCCTGCTCGCGACAGGCCTGCAGAACTTCGGCCAAGCGGTCGCGGTGGTGTTCATGCAGCTGTTCGATGCGCCGGTGCAGGCCGGTGAAGGGCTTGCCGTGCGAGGGCAGGGTCAGCGTGTCGGCTGGCAGCGCCTTGAACTTGTCGATGGATTGCAGGAACAGCTGCAGCGGGTTGGCCTCGGGCTCCATGTCGAACACACTGACATTGGTGGAGATGCGCGGCAGCATCATGTCGCCACCGATCAGCAAATTCAGCTCATCACAGTAGAGCGAGATGTGCTCCGGAGCATGGCCATGGCCACTGATGCAGCGCCAAGCCCGGCCACCAATGTGCAGCATGTCACCATCCATCAGGCGACGGAAGTGGCGTGGCACGGCTGGCACGAGCGTAGGGTAGTAGCTGGCGCGTTCGCGGATCTTGTCCATCGACGCCGGGTCAGTCAGACCATGGGAGGCAAAGAACAAGGCCGAGCTGTCGCCGCCGAAGCCGTTGGTGCCGGCCGAGCCGACACGTGCCAGGTTGTAGTCGGTGGCGCTGATCCACAGGCGGCAAGGATGTTCCGGTGTGCTCCAGCGCTCGCACAGCCAATAGGCCAAGCCGATGTGGTCCGGGTGCATGTGGGTCACGATCACGCGCAGCAGCGGCAGGCCTTCGAACTCGCTGCTGAAGATCTGTTCCCACTGAGCCTTGGCTTCGTCGCGGCTGATGCAGCAGTCCACCACGCTCCAGCCGGGCCGGCCATCGAGCTCGTCACGCAGCAGCCAGAGGTTGATGTGGTCCAGCGCAAAAGGCAGGGCCATGCGCACCCAACGGATGCCGGGTGCCACTTCCAGTGTCGTGCCGGGAGCAGGCAGAGTGTCGCCCAGGGGGTAGTGGAGTTGGCGTTCGAGTTCGTTCATAGGATGTGCTGCACAGGTAACGTTGACGTTCACGTCAACCATCGGCTCATTCTAGGGACGCCTGCTGCGGGATGCTGTCGCCTCCGTTTCCGTGGCGCTGGGCCTAGCCTGTCAAAAGCGCCAGAATGTCAGCTGCGAAAGAAAAGGACGCACGATGCCGGATGATTCAGAGAACAACAAGCTGGGAGTGCATCCTGATGTGCTCAAGCTGGGGCTGGTGAGTTTCCTGACCGACCTCAGTTCCGAGATGATTTTTGCCGTGTTCGCGGTGTTCTTCACGACGATTGCGGGCGCTTCGGCCGCCTTGCTCGGCGTGATCGAAGGCTGTGCCGACTTGGCGGCGTCCTCCTTGAACTACCTGTCGGGCTGGTTGTCGGACCGCACCGGCCGGCGCAAGGTCTTTGCGTTGGCGGGTTACGGTTTTTCCACGCTGGCCAAGTTGATTCTGCTGGTCTCCAGCACGGTGGCCGGGCTCGGGATCTTTCGTGTCATCGAACGCTTGGGCAAAAGCTTTCGCGGGCCGCCGCGCGATGCCTGGCTGTCGACAGTGGCGGACAAGGACACGCGCGGTTATGCCTTCGGCGTGCACAAAGCGCTGGACAAGTCGGGGGCCGTGTTGGGGCCCCTGGCCGCCTACGGTCTGCTGTCATGGTTGGGGGAAGGCATGGCGTCCTTCCGGATCCTGTTCTGGGTTGCGATGGTTCCCGCCCTGCTCAGCATCTTGGTCCTGAGCCAGGTCAAGGAGCAATCCGGCATACCGCGTCAGCGGGAGAACATGTTCGAGACCTGGGGTGTTCTCAGTCCGGCCTTCAAACGCTACCTGGTCACATCGGGCATTTTTTCTCTGGCCTATTTCAGCTTCAGCTTTCTGCTGTTGAAGGCTCACAGCATCGGCTTCAGCGTCAAGGATGTGGTGCTGCTGTATGCCCTGTTCAACATTGCCTGCGTCATTGCTGCGCCGTTGATCGGCAAACTGGGTGACCATCTGGGGCGGGGGCACATGGTCATGCTGGGTTACCTGACGTACCTGCTGATGAGCCTGGGGTTCGCCTTTGCCAGCGAACCGTGGCAGATCATTGCCTTGTTCCTCTTGTTTGGTGTGTTCTATGCGATTGACGAAGCCCAGAGCAAGGCCTTCATCGCTGATTTGGAGCAGGAACGGCGCGGCGCAGCCATCGGGCTGCACAACTTCGTGACGGGCCTGATCTACCTGCCCGCTTCTCTGATCGCCGGGGCGCTGTGGCTGCTGCAGCCGGCCAGCGCCTTTTTGTTCGCCGCCGGATTGGCGCTGCTGGCCTTGGGTGCCTTTCTGCTGCTGCGCCCAGACCGGTTGCCGCGCTGACTTCCCGCCGCCGGGGCGGCTCGGGTTTTGGTTGCATAATTGACGTTTACGTAAACGTCAATGCGTGCGGTCGTCCTGCGGGAGGTGCCGCGTTGGCGTGGCGGTGGACCTTGTACTCATCCAAACCCTATGGCAACGACCTACAGCATCAGCGATCTGGCCCGGGAGTTCGACCTGACCACACGGGCCATGCGCTTCTACGAAGACATGGGCCTCCTGCAACCCGAGCGCTCGGGCCCCGGCGGGCGCAACCGGGTCTACAGCGGTCGGGACCGCACGCGCCTCAAGCTCACGTTGCGTGCCAAGCGGCTGGGGCTGAGCCTGACCGAGGCCAAAGAGATCATCGACATGTACGACAGCCCGCGCGATACCGGGCCGCAGTTGCAGAAATTCCTGGACGTGCTGGCCCAGCACCGCCGGCAGGTGGAGGAGCAGATGGCCGACCTGCAGGCCAACCTGGACGAGGTGAAGGCGCACCAGCGCGAAGCCCGTGCCCTGTTGGCCAAGGTCGAAGCCAAACGCGGGAAGAAGGCCCATGCAGCCTGAGTTCGCCCGCGTGCAGGCCAGCTTCGAGCGCCAAGGCATGATGCGCCACCTCGGCGCGCGCCTGCTGCGCGTGGAGCCGGGGCTGTGTGAACTGGCGCTGCCGTATTCCGACAAGGTGACGCAGCAACAGGATGGCTTTCACGGCGGCGCCATGGGTGCATTGGCCGACATTGCCGGCGGTTATGCCGGCCTGACCGTGGCACCGGAAGGCATGGAAGTGGTGACGGCCGAATACAAGATCAATTTCTTCAACAGCTTTCAGGGTGGCGAACTGCGCGCCACCGGCCGTGTGCTCAAGGCAGGCCGGCGCATCATCGTCACTGCCGCTGAGGTGGTGCACATCGATGCCGACGGCCAGCAGCGCGCCTGCGCCATGCTGCAGCAGACCCTGGTGCCCGTGCCCAAGACTTATTAACCCCATTTCATTCGACGGAGACTTGCATGAACCTGCCCGGACTCAACTTCCAGCTTGGCGACGACATCGATGCCCTGCGTGATGCGGTGCGCGATTTCGCGCAGGCCGAGATTGCGCCGCGTGCGGCCGAGATCGACCGCAACGACCAGTTCCCGATGGACCTGTGGCGCAAGATGGGCGACCTGGGCGTGCTCGGCATCACGGTGGGCGAGGAGTATGGCGGCGCCAACATGGGCTACCTGGCGCACATGATCGCCATGGAGGAGATCTCGCGCGCTTCGGCCAGCGTCGGCCTGAGCTACGGTGCGCACAGCAACCTGTGCGTGAACCAGATCAAACGCAACGGCAATGACGAACAGCGCCGCAAGTACCTGCCCAAGCTGATCTCCGGCGAGCATGTGGGCGCCCTGGCCATGAGCGAGCCGGGCGCTGGCAGCGACGTCATCAGCATGAAGCTGAAAGCCGAAGACAAGGGCGGCTACTACCTGCTCAACGGCAGCAAGTTCTGGATCACCAACGGTCCGGACGCCGACACCTTGGTGGTCTATGCCAAGACCGAACCCGAGCTGGGCGCACGCGGCGTCACCGCCTTCCTGATCGAGAAGGGCATGAAGGGCTTCTCGATCGCGCAAAAGCTCGACAAGCTCGGCATGCGCGGCAGCCACACCGGCGAACTGGTGTTCAACAACGTGGAAGTGCCGGCGAGCAACGTGCTGGGCAGCGTCAACGGCGGTGCCAAGGTGCTGATGAGCGGCCTGGACTACGAGCGCGCCGTGCTGACCGGCGGCCCGCTGGGCATCATGCAGTCGGTGATGGACAACGTGGTGCCCTACATCCACGACCGCAAGCAGTTCGGCCAGAGCATCGGCGAGTTCCAGCTCATCCAGGGCAAGGTGGCCGACATGTACACCGTGCTGCAGGCCGGCCGCTCGTTCGCCTACACCGTGGCCAAGAACCTCGACATGCTGGGCACCGAGCACGTGCGCCAGGTGCGCAAGGATTGCGCCTCGGTCATTCTGTGGTGCGCCGAGAAGGCCACCTGGATGGCGGGCGAAGGCGTGCAGATCTATGGCGGCAACGGCTACATCAACGAATACCCGCTGGGCCGCCTGTGGCGCGATGCCAAACTGTACGAGATCGGTGCCGGCACCAGTGAGATCCGCCGCATGCTGATCGGCCGCGAGCTGTTTGCCGAAACCATGTGACCGGTCGCCTCCCTGGATACGGGAGGCGCCGGCAGGCGGCACAATACTTCCCTGAGTGAACAAGGGAAGTCGACAATGAAGTTTTCGCTGCGGACCTTTGGCCAGCATTTGCTGGGGGCGCTGGCCTCCGCCACCCTGCAGGCCTGGGTCATGGTGCTGTGCGTGGCCTGTGCGTTGTCGCTGTTGCGCATGGGGCAGATCGCCTGGCACTGGCCCGAGGGCTTCAATGCGCCGCTGGCCGACCTCTGGTCTGTGGTGTTCCAGGGCGCGCGCTTCGACCTCAAGGTCTGCGCCGCCGCGGCGATTCTGCTGTGGCCGGTGCTGATCATCGCGCCAGCGCGCTGGCACGGCTGGCTGACCGGCACGGTGACGCTGCTGTTCGTCACCGCCTCACTGGTCAACCTGCACTACTTCGGGTTCTACAAGACGCCGATCGATCCGGTGGTGTTCGGCTTTTTCGAAGACGACACCAAGGCCATTCTCCAGACCATCTGGAGCGACTTCCCGGTCACGCTGACGCTGGCCGTGCTTGCCGCCGCGAGTTGGGGTGCCATGGCGGCCCGCAAGGCGGCCTATGGCCGGCTGAGCCTGCGGCTGAACCGCGGCATTGGCGACCGGCGCATCCCGGTCTGGCTGACCTTGCTGGGGGTGCTGCTTGCGTTGTTCCTGCTGGTGTTGACCACCAAAGGCACACTGCGCGCCATGGCACTGGGGCGGCAGAACGTCTCGGTCACCACCTCGCAGTTCCTGAACGACATGGTGCCCAACGGCGTGATTGCGCTCAAGTTCGCCTGGGATGGCCGCAAGGCGTCGCAGAACTTCAGCGATCCATTGCTGGGCCTGAAGCAACTGGGCTATGACTCGCCGATGGCGGCGGCACGCGTGCTCGGTATCGAGGCCGGCGATGACAAGGCGCTGCGCGCCTCGTTGTTTGCCCAGGGCGTCGATGCCCCACTCCCCACCGGCAAGCCGCGCAAGAACCTGCTGTTCTTCCTGATGGAGTCCTGGAGCGCCGAACCGTTCCGCTACCAGGCCAAAGACTTCGATGTGCTGGGCCGGCTGGCGCCGACGCTGAAGCAGGCTTGCCATTTCTCCAACTTCGACTCTGCGCAGCCCGGTACGCACCCCTCGCTCGAAGCCATCCTGTTTTCCACCCCGATCACACCGTTGACGCTCGGGCCGCAGGGCAAGACACCGATTCCCTGGTCGGTTCCTCTGCTCCTGAAGCAGGCCGGTTATCACACGCTGTTCGTGACGTCGACGCGCTCAGGCTGGCGCGACCTGGATCGCGTGCTCAGGACGCAGGGTTTTGACGAAGTGGTGGATGCGAACAACCTCAAGGCCGCCTATCCCGAGGCCACTTTGGGCATCTGGGGCGTGTGGGACAGTTATGTGTTCCGCTACCTGTCCGAACGCCTGAAGAAAAAAGAGGACAAACCGCTGTTTGTTTTCGTGCTGACCGCCACCAACCACCCGCCCTACGATCTGCCACCGGAGTACCAGCGGGTCGAACGCAACCAAGCCAAGTGGGGTGGCGAGCGCAGTGCCGACACGCTGTGGCTCAACATCGACTCCTACCATTACGCCACCGACCTGTTGGGTGGGCTGGTGCAGGAGGTGCGCTCGGGTCCGCAGCATGCCAATACCGTGATTGCCGCCACCGGTGACCACAATGTGCGCAGCTTCGGCCTGTACGCCACGCCGGAGCGGCGCTACCTGCTCAGTCAGGTGCCGTTCGTGATCTGGGACGATGGCCTCGACTGTGGACCGCAGCGCCAGCTGCCGGCCAGCCACCGCGACATGTTCCCCACGCTGCTGCCCTTGCTGGGCGTCAACAGCGGCTATGTCAAGACGGGCCGTAACCTGCTGCTCGATCCGGCCAAGCAGACCAACCCGGCCCTGAATGCGCCGTTCAGCATGAACTACTACGGCACGGCCCGCAACGCCCAAGGCAGTTGGACCCTGGGAGACCCGGCCAGCTTTGTCTGCTCGCCCGGGCCGGCCGGCGCCGACTGCCATTTTGATGCGCAGCAGGATGCCCAGGCGCGCGCGCAACTCGGCTTGCTGGACTGGAATGTGCGTGCCACCCTGCGGCACTAGGGTTTCTCACCGTATAGGACAATCGAGCGCATGAGCAAATCCCTTGAAGACCTGTTTTTCCACAACCGTGCCTGGGCCGAGCAGATGGAGCGCGAGCGCCCCGGTTTCTTCACCGGGCTGGTCAAGCAGCAGACGCCCAAGTACATGTGGATCGGCTGCTCCGACAGCCGGGTGCCCGCCAACCAGATCACTGGCCTCGATCCGGGCGAGGTGTTCGTTCACCGCAACGTCGCCAACATCGTGGTGCATTCGGACCTGAACGCGCTCTCCGCCATCCAGTTCGCGGTCGAGCGGCTCAAGGTGGAGCACATCATGGTGGTCGGCCACTACGGCTGCTCTGGCGTGCAGGCTGCGCTCGAAGGCGCGCGCATCGGGCTGGCCGACAACTGGCTGCGCCACATCCAGGATGTGCGCGACCGCCATCGCGGGCTGCTGGACGCCATGCCAGAGCGCCATCGTCATGATGCGCTGGTGGAGCTCAACGTCATCGAGCAGGTGGTCAATGTCGGCGTCAGCACCGTCATGCTCGACGCCTGGGCCAGCGGTCAGAACGTCAGCATTCACGGCTGGTCCTTCGGGGTGCACGATGGCTTGCTGCAGGATCTCAAGATGACCATCAACAGCACCGACTCGATTGAGCCCATGTACCGGGCCGCGATTCAGGGAGTGCTCGCCGCCCGGTCCTGAGGACCCCGATGTTTCCGCAGCGGCTTGATTCCTCCATCGCCTATGACATCGCCAAGGCGATGATGGATGGCTTCAACCGCCACTACCGCCTGTTTCGCACCGAATCGGCGCGGGCCAAACACCGTTTCGAGACCGCCGACTGGCATGGCCAGCAGCGCGCCCAGCGCGAGCGCATCGAGTTCTACGACCTGCGTGTCAAGGAATGTGTGCAGCGCTTGGCCAAGGAGTTCCAGGCCGGCACGCAGCCGATGGCCATCTGGCACCAGGTCAAGTTGCACTACATCGGCCTGCTGGTGGACCACCACCAGCCCGAGCTGGCCGAGACCTTCTTCAACTCGGTCACTTGCAAGATCCTGCACCGCACGCACTTCCAGAACGACTTCATCTTCGTGCGCCCGGCTGTCAGCACCGAGTACATCGAAAACGACGAGCCGGCCGCCAAGCCGACCTACCGCGCCTACTATCCGACGCGCGAGACGTTGCGCGAGGCCATCGAGCGCGTCATCACCAACTTCCAGTTGCAGCGCGAGTTCGAGGACTTGGCCAAAGACGTCGACCATGTGCTGGCGGCGGTGAACGCGCAACTGGGGCAGGTCAAGCTGCGGGCCAATTTCCAGGTGCAGGTGCTGTCCAGCCTGTTCTTTCGCAACAAGGGCGCCTACGTGGTGGGCAAGATCATCAACGGTTTTGTCGAGGTGCCGTTCGCCCTGCCCATCTTGCACAACGAGCATGGCCAGTTGGTGATCGACGCCGCGTTGTTCGGCGAAGAGGACATGCTGATGCTGTTCTCCTTCGCGCGCGCCTACTTCATGGTCGACATGGAGGTGCCGTCGGCCTATGTGCAGTTCCTGCGCAGCATGATGCCGCGCAAGCCACGCGCCGAGCTCTACAACGCGCTCGGCCTGGCCAAGCAGGGCAAGACACTGTTCTACCGCGACTTTCTCTACCACCTGAAGCACTCGAGCGACAAGTTCCGCATCGCGCCCGGCATCAAGGGCATGGTGATGCTGGTGTTCGACCTGCCGTCCTTTCCCTATGTGTTCAAGCTCATCAAGGACTGGTACCCGCCGCCGAAGGACACCACGCGCGAACAGATCAAAGGCAAGTACCTGCTGGTGAAGCAGCATGACCGGGTCGGCCGCATGGCCGATACCTTGGAGTACAGCCTGGTGGCGTTTCCGCGTGATCGGTTCGATGAAGAGCTGATCGCCGAAATTGAAAAGTTCGCGCCGAGCCAGCTGGAGATCAGCGACCGCGATGGTGACGGCCGCAGCGAGGTGATCATCAAGCACCTGTACATCGAGCGACGCATGATCCCGCTCAACATTTATTTGCAGGAGGCGTTCGATGCCGGCGCCGCCGACCTCGCCAACGCCAGCGAAGACGCTTTGCGCGCCCGCGCCCAACTGGAGCGTGCCGTCATCGAGTACGGCAATGCCATCAAGGACCTGGTGGCCGCCAATATCTTTCCGGGCGACATGCTGTGGAAGAACTTCGGTGTCACGCGCCATGGCAAGGTGGTGTTCTACGACTACGACGAAATCGAGTACATCACCGACTGCAACTTCCGTCGCGTGCCACAGCCCCGCACCGAGGAAGAGGAGATGTCGGGCGAGGTCTGGTACAGCGTGGGGCCGCACGATGTGTTTCCCGAAACCTTCGCACCCTTTCTGCTGGGTAACCCGGTGGTGCGCGAGGTTTTCATGAAACACCATGCCGACCTGCTCGACGTGGCCTTCTGGCAGAGCCACCAGGAGCGCATCCGGCAGGGTTATGTGTACGACGTGTTTCCCTACGAGCGCAGCCGGCGCTTCTCGCAGCGGCGCACCAGCATGTAGTTGGCCGGTTGGCAAAAATTGACCTCGGTCATGGCGTTGGCCATGGGCTGACGTACACTTTGCCTTGCCCGGGGTGCGCAATGGTTGCGCTGAGATGGATTCCAAACCCGCGAACTTGATCCGGTTCATACCGGCGTAAGAAGAGCCTGACCTGCTGCCTTTTTCCTCGTGAAGAGCCTGGTCTGTCCCGCTTGCTGGCCTCGTGCCGTCTTCCGGTTCGCGTTCTGTGAACCTCCTTCGGAGCAATGTGTTTGCTGTCACAAGGAGACTTTGCATGAATGCGCCCGACAAACTAGCCCAGTTCATCTCCCTCACGCGTGAGCCTTTGCCGGCCTCGCGCAAGATTTACGTGCATGGTGCGCGTGCCGATGTGCGCGTGCCGATGCGCGAGATCACGCAGAGCAACGGCGAGGCTGTGACGGTGTACGACACCTCCGGCCCTTACACCGATCCACAGGCCATCATTGACGTGCGCCGGGGCTTGCCGGCCTTGCGCGAGAGCTGGATAACCGTGCGCGGCGACACCGAGGGTTACCCGGGGCGCACGCCGTATGCGCTCGATGACGGCCTGAAGAGCGGCGAGAGCGATGCACTGGCTGCCCTGCGCGCCCAGGCTGCCGGCCTGCAGCGTACGCCGCGCCGCGCCAAGTCGGGTGCGAATGTGAGCCAGATGCATTACGCCCGCCAAGGCATCATCACTCCGGAGATGGAGTTTGTCGCCATCCGTGAGAACCAGCAGCGCGACTGGATGGCGCAATACCTGGGCAATGCCGAGCGCGAACAGCGCCTGGCCGGCAACAGCTTCGGCGCCGCCATTCCACGTGAAGTGACGCCCGAGTTCGTGCGCGACGAGGTGGCGCGCGGCCGCGCCATCATTCCGGCCAACATCAACCATCCCGAGCTGGAGCCGATGGCCATCGGCCGCAACTTCCTGGTCAAGATCAACGCCAACATCGGCAACTCGGCGGTGACGTCCAGCATCGAGGAAGAGGTGGAGAAACTGGTGTGGTCCATCCGCTGGGGCGCCGACACGGTGATGGACCTCTCCACCGGACGCAACATCCACACCACGCGCGACTGGATCTTGCGCAACTCGCCGGTGCCCATCGGCACGGTGCCGATCTACCAGGCGCTGGAGAAGGTGGGTGGCGTGGCGGAAGATCTGACCTGGGCCATCTTTCGCGACACGCTGATCGAACAGGCCGAGCAGGGCGTGGACTACTTCACCATCCACGCTGGCGTGCGACTGCCCTTCATCCACCTCACGGCCAACCGGGTCACCGGTATCGTCTCGCGCGGCGGCTCCATCCTGGCCAAGTGGTGTATTGCGCACCACCAGGAGAACTTCCTCTACACCCACTTCGAAGACATCTGCGACATCATGAAAGCCTATGACGTCAGCTTCTCGCTCGGTGACGGTCTGCGCCCGGGCTCCGGGGCGGACGCCAACGACGAGGCGCAGTTCGCCGAATTGCGCACACTGGGCGAGCTGACACAAATTGCCTGGAAGCACGATGTGCAAACCATGATCGAAGGCCCGGGCCACGTGCCCATGCACATGGTGCAGGCCAACATGACCGAGCAGTTGAAGCACTGCGGCGAGGCGCCGTTCTACACCCTGGGGCCGCTGACCACCGACATCGCGCCCGGCTACGACCACATCACCAGCGGCATCGGCGCGGCCATGATCGGCTGGTTTGGCACCGCCATGCTGTGCTACGTCACGCCCAAGGAGCACCTGGGCCTGCCGGACCGCGAGGACGTGAAGACCGGCATCATCACCTACAAGATTGCAGCGCACGCGGCCGACGTGGCCAAGGGCCATCCGGGTGCGCGTGCGCGCGACGATGCGTTGTCGAAGGCGCGCTTCGAGTTCCGCTGGATGGACCAGTTCAATCTCTCGCTCGACCCGGACACAGCGCAAAAATTCCACGACGAGACCCTGCCCAAGGACTCGGCCAAGGTGGCACACTTCTGCTCCATGTGCGGGCCGAAGTTCTGCTCGATGAAGATCACGCAGGAAGTGCGCGAGTTCGCCAAAACACAAGGTGTGAGCGAAGAACAAGCCTTGAGCGCCGGTATGGAGAGCATGTCGGAGGAGTTCAAGCGCGCGGGTGGGGAGATCTACATTCCGATCGCCAAGGCCTGACGTCATCGCCACGGTCTGCGGCAGCTGACAAGTCCGCGACATACGTAGTCATCCGGACCGGGCCCTTGGGCCCGTTTCGGGGGCTTTCGCGGCAAAATGTGCCCACTTGTATTCAGACAGAAGGAGCACATCATGTCCGATCCCATCGTTATTGTTGGCGCCGCCCGCACCCCCATGGGGGCGTTCCAGGGCGATTTTTCAACGCTTGCAGCCCATGACCTCGGTGGCGCCGCCATCAAGGCCGCGGTCGAGCGTGCTGGTATTGCACCCGAACTCGTGAACGAAGTGCTGTTCGGCAACTGCCTGATGGCAGGCCAGGGCCAGGCGCCGGCACGCCAGGCCGGCTTCAAGGGCGGCTTGCCCAAGAGCGCGGGCGCGGTGACGCTGTCCAAGATGTGCGGCTCCGGCATGCGCGCGGCCATGTTTGCGCACGACATGCTGCAGTCCGGTTCGGCCGACGTGATCGTGGCTGGCGGCATGGAAAGCATGACCAACGCGCCCTACCTCATGCTCAAGGGCCGCGGCGGCTACCGCATGGGCCACGACAAGATTTACGACCACATGATGCTCGACGGCCTGGAAGACGCCTACGAAGCCGGCCGTTCCATGGGCACGTTCGGCGAGGAATGTGCTGCCAAGTACAGCTTCAGCCGCACGGCGCAGGACCACTTCGCTATCACCAGCGTGCGTCGCGCGCAGGCCGCGATCCAGTCCGGCGCTTTTGCCGCCGAGATCACGCCGGTCACGGTCAAGGGCCGTGCTGGCGACACCGTGATCTCCATCGATGAAGGCCCGGGCAAGGCCAAGCTCGACAAGATCCCGGCGCTCAAGCCCGCCTTCAAGAAGGACGGAACCATCACCGCCGCCAGCAGCTCGTCCATCAACGACGGCGCCGCAGCCCTGGTGATGATGCGTGCTTCCACCGCCGCCAAGCTGGGCTGCAAGCCGCTGGCCAAGATCGTGGCCCACGCCGTGCATGCGCAGGAGCCCAACTGGTTCACAACCGCCCCGGTGGGCGCCACGCAGAAGGCGCTGGCCAAGGCCGGCTGGAGCGTCAAGGACGTGGACCTGTGGGAAGTCAACGAGGCCTTTGCCGTGGTGCCGATGGCACTGATGGAAGAGCTCAAGGTGTCGCACGACATCGTCAACGTGAACGGCGGTGCCTGCGCGCTGGGCCACCCGATCGGCGCCAGTGGTGCGCGCATCATGGTGACGCTGATGTACGCACTGCAGGCCCGTGGCCTCAAGCGCGGCCTGGCCACGCTGTGCATTGGCGGTGGTGAAGGCACGGCGGTGGCGCTGGAAATGCTCTGAGTCGTCGTTTTTTGACGTCAGAAGAAGAGGGGGGCAACATGCCCCCCTTGGTATTTTTGGCCAAATATAAGTGGCTGATGATGCAGAATGTGGCTTGTCACATGTCAGGGTTAACCCCATGAAATTCAGTAACAAGCTTCTTTTGTGTGCCGTGGTTCCTGCGGTGTTGTTCATCATCGGCCTGGCCGGCAGCATCGGCGGGCTGGTCCATACCCAGAACCAGTTTCATCACTACATCGAAACCGAGCAGCGCATCAGCAGCGGCCTGACCGAGATGTACGCCCAGGGTCTGCAGATGGGGCAGGCCTTGCGTAACATCGTGCTCGATCCGACCAACAAGCGGGCTTACGACAACCTGGATGGCGCGCGCACCGGCTATGAAAAGGCGTTTGCCGAGGCGAGCAAGATTGCCCAGGGCACACAATTTGAAGCGGGTCTGAGCAAGCTGCCGGCGCTGCGAGCGAAGCATGCCCAGGCGCAGGAGAGGGTGACGGTGCTGATCAAGGAGCAGTCGCCGGACACCATCCCGTTTCTCAACAGCACAGAGACCCCTGCCTGGCGGGACTTGCGGGCTGAGCTGCTGCAGCAGATCAAGGTGGCTGGCAAGATTTCTGAAGAGGCGCAGGCCAATGTGGAACTTCAGGCCAACCGGCTCATTGTGTTTGCGCTGTCGCTGGCGGTGCTGGCCGTGGTCGTGGCCGTCGGCTTCACGCTCTATCTGCGCAATACCGTGTGCAATGAGCTCGGTGGTGATCCGGGTGACGCCCGCAAAGCCTTGCATGAAATTGCCGAAGGCAACCTGGTCTACCCGGTGCCGCCAACGCGCTACGACAACAGCCTGATGCAGGAGTTGGTGCGCATGCAGGATTCGCTGCGCCGACTGGTCGGCGAGGTACGTCATTCGACGGACAGCATCACCACGGCCAGCAGCGAGATCGCAGACGGCAGCCAGGACCTGAGCGCCCGCACCGAAAGCCAGGCCAGTTCGCTGGAGGAGACCGCGGCCTCCATGGAGGAGCTCAGCTCCACCGTGCGTCAGAACGCCGACAACGCCAAACAAGCCAATCAACTGGCCCAGAGTGCCAGTACCGTCGCCATCCAGGGCGGCGAAGTGGTGGCCCAGGTGGTCGACACCATGAAGGGCATCAATGATTCGAGCCGCAAGATCAACGACATCATCAGCGTCATCGACGGCATCGCCTTCCAGACCAACATCCTGGCCTTGAATGCGGCCGTGGAAGCGGCTCGCGCCGGTGAACAAGGCCGCGGTTTCGCCGTGGTGGCCAGCGAAGTGCGTAGTCTGGCCGGCCGCAGTGCCGAAGCGGCGAAGGAAATCAAGACCCTGATCACCGACAGTGTGGAACGTGTTGAACAAGGCACGGCCTTGGTGGACCAAGCGGGGACCACCATGAGCGAAGTGGTGAGCAGCATCCGCCGTGTGACCGACATCATGGGTGAGATCAGCGCTGCCAGCTCCGAGCAAAGCCAAGGCGTGGCGCAGGTGGGTGAAGCCGTGACGCAGATGGACCAGGCCACACAGCAGAACGCCGCGCTGGTGGAGGAGTCCGCCGCTGCTGCCATGAGCCTGCGTGAACAGGCGCAGCACCTGAACCAACTGGTCGGCGCCTTCCGGCTCTGAAAGCGCATATGGCAACGATCCTGGTCATCGGCGCCTCCCGCGGCATTGGCCTGGAGTTCGTGCGGCAATACGCCGAGGCGGGTGAGCGTGTCATCGCCACCGCGCGCGATGCCGCCGGGCTGGCGCGCTTGCGCGCGCTGGGCGCGACGGCGCTCAAGCTCGACGTGGCCGACCCGGCCAGCATCAGCGGCCTGGCCTGGCAGCTCGATGGCGAAGAGATTGACATCGCGCTCTACGTGGCGGGCGTCTACAGCACCAGTGGCGCCGACACGCCGCCGACGCAACCCGAGTTCGACCGCGTGCTGCACACCAATGTGCTGGGGGCCATGCAGGCCATTCCGCAGGTGGCGCCGCTGGTCGCGGCGTCGCGCCATGGTGGCAAATTCGCTTTCATCACCAGCGGCATGGGGCAGATCGGTGCGGTCGAGTCCAGCTTCGGCTGGACCTACCGCGTCAGCAAGGCAGCGCTCAACATGGCGGTGGTTGCTGCCCAGCACGACTACCCGGGCGCCATTCTGGTGGCGCTGTGCCCGGGTTGGGTACGGACCGACATGGGGGGCGCCGGCGCGCCACTGTCGGTGGAAGAGAGCGTGACCGCTATGCGCCGCACCCTTGGTGGCTTGACGGCGGAGCATAAGGGCGCGTTCCTGCATCACGACGGCCGGCGCTACGACACGTTCTGACAGCCGCGCCGGTAGCAGCAGGGGCATAATTGACGTTAACGTAAACGTCAATTGAACAAGACAAGCGAGACAAGCCCATGCTGCTGACCCAAGACCAGGAAATGATCCGCGACGCGGTGCGTGACTTTGCCAAGCAGGAGCTGTGGCCAAATGCGGCGCGCTGGGACAAGGAACACCATTTCCCGAAAGAGGCACACCAGGGGCTGGCCGCGCTGGGTGCCTACGGCATTTGCGTGCCGGAAGAGTTCGGTGGCGCCAACCTGGACTACCTGACGCTGGCGCTGGTGCTGGAAGAGATTGCCGCCGGCGACGGCGGCACCAGCACCGCGATTTCCGTCACCAACTGCCCGGTCAACGCCATCCTCATGCGTTACGGCAACGCGCAGCAGAAGAAGCAGTGGCTGACGCCACTGGCGCAGGGCCAGCTGCTCGGGGCCTTCTGTCTGACCGAGCCGCATGTCGGCTCCGATGCCTCGTCGCTGCGCACCACGGCAGAGAAAGACGGCGACGGTTATGTGATCAACGGCGTCAAGCAGTTCATCACCAGCGGCCAGAACGGCGACGTGGCCATCGTGATTGCCGTGACTGACAAAGGCGCCGGCAAGAAGGGCATGAGCGCCTTCCTGGTGCCGACCGATGCGCCAGGTTATGTGGTGGCGCGCCTGGAAGACAAGCTGGGTCAGCATTCCAGCGACACGGCGCAAATCAATTTCGACAACTGTCGCATCCCGGCCGAAAACCTGATTGGTGCCGAGGGCGAGGGCTACAAGATTGCGCTCGGCGCCCTGGAGGGCGGGCGCATCGGCATCGCGGCGCAGAGCATCGGCATGGCGCGCAGCGCGTTCGAGGTGGCACTCGACTACGCGAAACAGCGCGAGAGCTTCGGCCAGCCGATCTTCAACCACCAAGCCGTCGGGTTCCGTCTGGCCGAGTGCGCGACGAAGATCGAAGCTGCGCGCCAGCTGGTCTGGCATGCCGCGGCGCTGCGTGATGCCGGCCGGCCTTGCCTGAAGGAAGCCGCCATGGCCAAGCTGTTTGCCAGTGAGATGGCTGAAGCGGTGTGCAGCACCGCCATCCAGACGCTCGGCGGCTACGGTTATGTGAGCGACTTCCCGGTCGAGCGCATCTACCGCGACGTGCGCGTGTGCCAGATTTATGAGGGCACCAGCGACGTGCAGAAAATCCTGATCCAGCGCGCGCTGGCCTGAGCCGCTGGCGCGTGCTGGCTGCCGTCAGACGACGAAGCTGATCAACCGGCCGGTGGGCTGGCCCATGGTGTTGAGGATGATCTGCATCTGCTCGGCTTGAGCCTGTCGTTTGGCCTGGGCATCGGCGTAGGGGTCGTAGGTCGAGACCCGGGGTGTCAGCGGCCGGCTGCTCACCAGTCCCTTGACCGCGGTGGACGCGCCTGCCTGTCTGATGGATCCCACTTCGTTTGCCATGTCTCTGAATTCAAGTCGGCGGCGATGATACTTCAGATGGAAGACGGGCGTTGCGCACCTGGACCGGTGGCTTGAGGCGCGTTCTTTGCGGTCGGCCATGCGACAATTTCAGCAAGCTTCCCGGGCGACCTCATCGAGGCCGCACCTTCCTATTCAGGAGACACACCATGCCGATCACCAAAGGATTCCGTGCCCTCGTCGATGAGGCCATGGCCCAGGTCAAGACCTACACCGTGCCCGAGGTGCTGGGCATGCTGGACGACCCCAAGGTGCACATCGTTGACATTCGCGACGTGCGCGAGTTGAAGGACGGCACCGTCACCGGCAGCACGCATGCGCCGCGCTGCATGCTGGAGTTCTGGGTCGATCCCGAGTCGCCATACCACAAGCCGATGTGGGCCGACGAGAGCAAACACTTCATCCTGTTCTGCGGTGCCGGCTGGCGCAGTGCGCTGGCCACCAAGACGCTGCAGGACATGGGCATGACCAATGTGGCGCACATCGACGGCGGCTTTGCCGAATGGGTGAAGCAGGGCGGACCGGTGGAGACGCTGGAAGAGCGCAAGGCGAAAAAGGGCTGATGGCGGTGTCAGCTGTCGACTGCCCTTGCGGCCGCCGCGACGCGGCTGGCCATGCCCTGCCGTATGCGCAATGCTGTGGTCGTTACGTGGAAGACGCCGGCATCCCAGCGCCCGATGCCGAGGCCCTGATGCGTTCGCGTTACACGGCCTTCGTGCGGGAGCGCGCCGACTACCTGCTGGCCACCTGGCATGCCAGCAAGCGGCCGTCACGCGTGAGCTTCGATGCAGGTGCCAAATGGCTTGGGCTGGAGGTGCGCGACCACCAGGTGATCGACGACGACCATGCCGAGGTCGAGTTCGTCGCCCGGTTGCGTGAGCCGTCCGGCCGCGCCGTGCGCCTGCAGGAGCGCAGCCGCTTTGTGCGCGAAGACGGTCGCTGGTATTACGTTGATGGCGATCATCAATGAAATCGATGTTCTGCCCTTGTCGTTATTGCGCGAAGCGCTATCAAATTAATAGTATTTCGATCTGATGCGATTCGACGCAATCCTGTTCGACTGCGATGGCGTGCTGGTGGATTCCGAGCCCATCGTCAACCGCGTGCTGCGCGACATGCTGGCCGAGCGCGGCTGGGAGCTGACGGCCGAGGAGTGCTGGCGCATTTTTGTCGGCAAGGCGGTCAAGGACGAGCGCGTGCGCATCGAGCAGCACACCGGCCAACCGCTGACCGATGACTGGCTGGCCGGCTTTCGTGCCCGACGCAATGCGGCGCTGGAGTCCGAACTGACCGTCATAACCAACGCACACGCTGCGGTGCACGAAGTCCATGCCCGGCATGACGCGCGTATCGCCTGCGCCTCGGGCGCCGATCGCCACAAGGTCGAATTGCAGTTGCGCAAGGTCGGCCTGCTTGACTACTTTGCCGGCCGCATCTTCAGCGGCCACGAGATGCCGCGCTCCAAGCCGCACCCGGACGTTTACCTGGCTGCCGCAGCCGCCCTGGCGGCAGTGCCACAGCGTTGCGCCGTGGTGGAAGACACGCTGACCGGTGTTGCCGCCGGCGTGGCGGCCGGCGCCACGGTGTTTGCCTACGTGCCGCAGGGCGATGCCGAGGTGTTCCGCCGCGCGGGTGCCGTCGAGGTGTTCGGCGACATGGCGCAGTTGCCGGACGTGTTGCGCTAGCCCGCGTCGAGCAGGCGGGTCAGTGCCTCCTGCGACAGGGGGCGCGACAGCAGGTAGCCCTGGAATTCGTGGCAGCCCTGGTAACGCAGGAAGTCGAACTGCGCCTGGTTCTCCACGCCCTCGGCCACCACGGTCTTGCGCAGGCTCTGGCCGAGCGAGATGACGGCGCGCGCGATCATCGCCACCTCTTCCTCGTGCTCGATGCCGGTGACCAGTGAGCGGTCGATCTTGATGATGTCGAGCGGAAAGCGTCGCAGGTAACTCAGCGAGGAATAGCCGGTGCCGAAGTCGTCCATCGCCAGGTTGACGCCCAGGTCCTTGAAGCGGTCCAGCGTGGTGATGGCGCGATCGCCGTCGCCCATGAACACGGTCTCGGTGATTTCCAGCTCAACTTGCGCGGCCGGCAGCTGTGCTTCGTCCAGCAGCTCAGCCACGTGGGCCACGATGTCACCGCTGAGAAACAGGCGTGGCGACAGGTTGACCGCCATGCGAAGCGGGGTGGTGCGCTGACGGTTCCAGTGGTGGGCGGCGGCAAAGGCGCGGCGCAGGATGGCGGTGGTCAGCGGCAGGATCAGGCCGGTTTCTTCGGCGATCGGGATGAATCTGTCGGGGCTGACCGCGCCGTATTCGGGGTGGAACCAGCGCGCCAGCGCTTCCATGCCGACGATGCGGCGGCGGTGGTCGAACTTGGGCTGGTAGTGCACCTCAAATTCGTCACGCTCGATGGCCAGGCGCAGCGCCGTCTCCAGGTTGAGCCGCTCGTCGGCTTCGCGGTTGAGCGCGCTGGTGAAAAACTGGAAGTTGTTGCGCCCGCGGTTCTTGGCCGCGTACATGGCGACATCCGCATGCTTGAGCAGGCTGGCCGAGTCTTCGCCGTCGGCCGGGTAGAGCGCAACACCCAGGCTGGCACCGATATGGAATTCACGCCCGGACAACAGCACGGGCCGGGCGATTTCGGTCAGCACGCGCTGCAGTTGAGACATCACGGTGCTGGCGCGGAAGTGGTCGTTCAGCAGCAACACGAACTCATCGCCGCCCAGCTGTGCCACGGTGTCGGACGTGCGCACGCAGTGCTTGAGGCGATCGGCGATTTCTCGCAGCAGTTTGTCACCGGCGCCGTGTCCCAGGCTGTCGTTGATGAACTTGAAGTTGTCCAGGTCGATGAACACCACCGTCAGGTAGTAGCCCAATCGCGCCGCGCGGGCAATGCCCTGCTCCACACGGTCCCCCAGCAGGATGCGGTTGGGCAGGCCGGTCAGCATGTCGTGGTTGGCCTGGCGCTCGAGTTGCTCCTGGTAATGCCGCCGCTCCGAAATGTCCTGCACCGTCCCTTCGTAGTAAAGCGTCTCGCCGGCGGTGTCGCGCACGATGTGGGCGTTCTCCGAGATCCAGATGCGGGCGCCGTCCTGCCGGTAGATCTCGGATTCGAAGTTGAGCACTTCGCCTTGTTGCTCCATGAGTTGGCGAAAGCGCTCGCGCTGGCTTGGACGCACGTAGAGCTGGCGCCCGATGTCGTCCAGGCTGGCGATCAGGGTTGCCGGACTGGCATAGCCGTAGATGCGTGCCAGCGCCGGGTTGGCCGCCAGGTAACGGCCGTCGGGTGTGGTCTGGAAGATGCCTTCGGAGGCGTGCTCGAAGATGTTGCGGTAACGCAGTTCGGCTTGCTCCAGCGCCTCCAGCATTTCGCGCTGGTTGGTCACGTCTTCGATGAAGCCCTCGATCACGACCTCACCCATTTCATCGGGCACGGCAATGCCGCGTTCGACCACCCATTTCAAGTGCCCTGATTTCGTGACGATCCGGTATTGCACGGAAAAACGTTGCCCGCCGAGTACGGCCGCATGGATATGGGCACGCACATAAGCGCGTTCTTCAGGGTGGGTGATGTCTTCCCAGGTGATCGTGGTGTTTTCCACCAGTTCGGTCGGCTGATAGCCGGTCAGGATCAGGCAACCTTGGCTGACGAAGATCATGCGCCAGCTGGCGTCGTTGCGGCAGCGGTAGGCCATGCCGTCCAGGTTGTTGATCAGCGTGTCGAGCACACGTGCCCGGTCGAGTTCCCCGGCACTGAGCAAGCTGGTGCGGCGTGAGCGTGTAGGGGGGAAAGGCATGGTACTCACGGGTGGGCTTCTCGCTCTTGTATTTAGCAAGGGCCGTGCCTGTTTGACGCACCGTCGTGGTGCTCTGCCGACATTTGCGGCGGGCAGGCGTCCAAATCTGCCACAATTGACGTTTACGTAAACGTCAACTCCGCCTGGCGCGCTGCCGGCGGGAGCGCAGAAAGCACAATCATGCCGATTCTGGAAACCAAGCTCAATGCCCGTTCGGCCGACTTCCAGGCCAACGCCACGGCCATGCGGTCGCTGGTGGACGATCTCAATGCCCAGGTGACCCGGGTGGCCCAGGGCGGCGGCGAGGCGGCGCGCGCCAAGCACACGGCCCGCGGCAAGCTGCTGCCGCGTGAGCGCGTGCAACGCCTGCTCGACCCCGGCACGCCTTTCCTGGAACTCAGCCCGCTGGCGGCCTACGCCATGTACAACGACGAGGCGCCCTGCGCCGGGCTGATCGTCGGCATCGGCCGCGTCAGCGGCGTGGACTGCATGATCGTCTGCAACGACGCCACCGTGAAGGGCGGTACCTATTACCCGCTGACGGTGAAGAAGCACCTGCGGGCACAGGAAGTGGCGCAGCAGAACCGCTTGCCCTGCATCTACCTAGTGGACTCGGGCGGCGCCAATCTGCCGAACCAGGACGACGTGTTTCCGGACCGTGACCACTTCGGCCGCATCTTCTACAACCAGGCCAACATGAGCGCGCAGGGCATTGCGCAGGTCGCCGTGGTCATGGGCTCGTGCACCGCCGGCGGCGCCTACGTGCCGGCCATGAGCGACGAGGCCATCATCGTCAAGAACCAGGGCACCATCTTCCTCGGCGGCCCGCCGCTGGTGAAAGCGGCCACCGGCGAGGTGGTTACGGCGGAGGACCTGGGCGGCGGTGACGTGCACACCCGACTGTCCGGCGTGGCCGACCACCTGGCGCAGAACGACCTGCATGCCCTGGCGTTGGCGCGTGCTGCGGTCAAGAATTTGAACTCAAACAAGGCTCCAGGCCTTGTCACGGCTACGCCAGAAGCTCCTAAATTTGCAGCGGAAGAGCTGTATGGCGTGATCCCGACCGACACCCGCAAACCGTTCGACGTGCGCGAGATCATTGCTCGCATCGTCGACGGCTCCGAGTTCGACGAGTTCAAGGCGCGCTACGGCACCACACTGGTGTGCGGTTTCGCCCGCATCGAGGGCATGCCGGTGGGCATCGTCGCCAACAACGGCATCCTGTTCAGCGAGTCCGCCCTGAAAGGCGCGCATTTCATAGAACTGTGCTGCCAGCGCAAGATCCCGCTGGTGTTCCTGCAGAACATCACCGGCTTCATGGTCGGGCGCAAGTACGAGAACGAGGGCATCGCGCGCAACGGCGCCAAGATGGTGACGGCGGTCTCCACTGCCCAGGTGCCGAAGTTCACCGTCATCATTGGCGGCAGTTTCGGTGCCGGCAACTACGGCATGTGCGGCCGCGCCTTCAACCCGCGCTTCCTCTGGATGTGGCCGAACGCGCGCATTTCGGTCATGGGCGGCGAGCAGGCCGCCAGCGTGCTGGCCACCGTCAAGCGCGATGGCATCGAAGCCAAGGGCGGCCAGTGGAGCATGGAAGAGGAAGAGACTTTCAAGGCGCCGATCCGCAACCAGTACGAAGCCCAGGGCCACCCCTACTACGCCACCGCCCGCCTGTGGGACGACGGCGTGATCGACCCGGCCGACACGCGGCGCGTGCTGGCGCTGGGTCTGAGTGCAGCGCTCAACGCGCCGATTCCGGACACGAAGTTCGGTGTGTTCCGGATGTGATGGAGTGCTTTGCCAGAATGCATATCAGCCAATACTTCGATGAATTTCTGACTGGGCAAGGGGGCTACTAATGAGTCGCTATTCATTGCTGATGGCGCGAGTCGTAGTGTCGATGGTCTGTGGATTTTTATTCCATGTTGCCTACGCTATTGATATCGAGGTGAGCCATCCTCCTCAGAGAATCGATGACAGGCAGATGAAGATTGGGGTGAGGGTTTTGCAGTTGCCGGAGGGGAGTTGGACCTTTGTGGCAAAAAAACAAGACCACACTAGCGACGCTCATGGGATGAACAAGGAGACGCGCCCCCAGACCTTCACGGCCTATGCGATGAGCACCGATGAGAAGATCATGCGGGCGGGCATAGTATTGAAACTGCCCACAGACAGCCATCTGGTAACGCGATGGACTGACGAGCCTTGTCTGGTAAAGGGTTTTCTCTACAAAGACGATTTTCAGAGCAGCTACGGTCAGTCTCAATGCTTGCTGATCTTCAAGCGCAAGACTCACCTCACGATTTCCAATGACGCCTTCTATGGGCAGGCCAAGGAGTGGCTTCGCGAAAAGGGTGTAGGAAATCCCGGTCCAGTGTATGAGGTTCAGTATTTCCGTTTTGCCTCGAATGAATACGGCTGGGTCCGAGTCTTCATTCCGCAAAGTCTTGTGGTTTCTGAGGAAGCTGTGGTGGAGTATGCCAAGCGGCTGCCTGATGCTTTGACGGCTTTCTTTGAGAAGCGAGTCACCAGCGCTGTCTTACCATCGTTGCCCCTCAGCGGCGAAAGGCGCTAGTACTGCTTCATTGTGTCGGCGATTGAATGTGCGGGTAGAAAATTCTTTAGACGCTGCGAGTAACGGCACCGAGCCGGAGTAATGGCTCGGTTTTTCAAGGCATGCGTGACGCAACAGGTCGTTGAGTCACGTTGGAGTAACGAATGTTTAACAAGATCCTGATTGCAAACCGAGGTGAAATCGCTTGCCGCGTGGCGGCGACAGCGCGCCGCATGGGCATCAAAACGGTCGCGGTCTATTCCGATGCCGATGCCAACGCCAAGCACGTCAGCGTCTGCGACGAGGCGGTGCACATCGGCGGCAGCGCGCCGGCCGAGAGTTACCTGCGCTGGGAGCGCATCATCGAGGCGGCCAAGGCCACCGGCGCGCAGGCCATCCACCCGGGTTACGGTTTCCTGAGCGAGAACGAAGCGTTTGCCCAGGCCTGTGCCGCGGCCGGGCTGGTCTTCATCGGTCCGCCGGCCTCCGCCATCCTGGCCATGGGCCTGAAGGCCGAGTCCAAGCGCCTGATGGAAAAGGCCGGCGTGCCGCTGGTGCCGGGTTACCACGGTGCCGACCAGGATGCCAAGCTGCTGCAGCACGAGGCCGACCGCATCGGCTATCCGGTGCTGATCAAGGCCAGCGCCGGCGGCGGCGGCAAGGGCATGCGTGTGGTGGAAAAGAGCGAAGACTTTGCGACCTCGCTCGCCTCCTGCCAGCGCGAAGCGATCAACAGCTTCGGCTACGCCGCGGTGTTGATCGAAAAATACGTGCTGCGCCCGCGCCACATCGAAATCCAGGTGTTCGGTGATACGCAGGGCAATTACGTCTACCTGTTTGAGCGCGACTGCTCAGTGCAGCGGCGCCACCAGAAGGTGCTGGAAGAAGCGCCGGCGCCAGGCATGACGCTTGAGATGCGTCAACAGATGGGCCAAGCCGCCGTGGCGGCGGCGCGTGCTGTGAACTACGTCGGCGCTGGCACGGTGGAGTTCATCGTCGAGCAACGTGACGGGAAGATGAGCTTCTTCTTCATGGAGATGAACACTCGGCTGCAGGTGGAGCACCCGGTGACGGAAGCGATCACCGGGTTGGACCTGGTGGAGTGGCAGTTGCGCGTTGCCTCCGGCGAGCCGCTGCCGCTGCAGCAGGATCAGCTGCGCATCCATGGCCACGCCATCGAGGCGCGCATCTGCGCCGAGAACCCGGACAACCATTTCCTGCCGGCCACTGGCACGCTGCAGGTCTACGGTCTGCCGGTCTGCAGCACGTTCGAACGCAGTGATGTGCGCGTCGATTCCGGTGTGCGCGAGGGTGACACCATCAGCCCGTTCTACGACTCGATGGTGGCCAAGCTCATCGTGCACGGCGAGACGCGCGAACAGGCGCTGGCCCGGCTCGATGCGGCGCTCGCCGCCACGCGCATCGTTGGCCTGAGCACCAACGTGCAGTTCCTGCGCCATGTGGTGCAAAGCGGCTCCTTTGCCGAGGCCGACCTCGACACCGCGCTGATCGTGCGCGAGTCGGCCGTGCTGTTCAAGCAGGAGCGCGTCGGCCTGCCATGGGCCGCTGCCAGCGTGGTGGCACACACTCTGCTGCAAGAGCAGGCCGGCGTGGCTGCCTCCGGCTGGGTTGACCCCTGGGCGCGGCGCGACGGCTGGCGTTCGCACGGCCTGACGCCGCGTTATTTCGATTTCGAATTTCATGGTGAACTGCAAACCGCCGTGCTGACCTACCTGCATGACGGCGCGTTGCAGTTGCAGGCGGGTGAGATGAGCGGCGCCTTGCAGATGGTGGCGAGTGGGGACGGCATCGACCTGCAGTTCGCTGGCCAACGCCAGCGCGTGCAGGTGTTGCGCAGCGGTGAGGTGGCCCATGTCTTCCTGCCACAGGGTGCGACGCAGATCACCGTGATCGACGCACTGGCCCATGCCGGCGAGACCCAGACCGAGGGCGGGCGCCTGACCGCGCCGATGCCAGGCAAGGTGGTGTCGTTTGCCGTGCAGGCCGGCGACAAGGTGACCAAGGGGCAGGTGCTGGCGGTGATGGAGGCCATGAAGATGGAGCACACCATCGCCGCGCCAGTCGATGGCGTGGTTGCCGAACTGCTTTATGCGCCGGGCGACCAGGTGGCGGAGGGCGCCGAGTTGTTGAAGCTGTCCGCGGCGTGACGCGCAATACGGGGCAAGCCAGCTAAGCTCGGCGCATGAAAATCTATTTCTGCTGTACCGACTTCAAGGCCGAGCCTTGGCTGGCCGCCTTGCGCGCGGCTCTGCCGCAGTCCGAAGTGGAAGTCTGGACCCCCGGGGCGCCGCCGGGTGACTACGCCGTGGTCTGGGCGCCGCCGCAGGATTTCCTTGACGCGCAGCCGCAACTCAAGGCCGTGTTCAACCTCGGCGCGGGCGTCGATGCGTTGACGCAGCTGAAGCTTCCGCCCGGCGTGAAGCTGGTGCGGCTGGACGACGCTGGCATGTCGGTGCAGATGGCCGAGTACGTGGTGCATGCGCTGATCCGGCACTTCCGCGAATTCGATGTCTATGAGCAGGACGTGGCGCAGGGCAAGTGGTCGTTCCGCCGGCCGCGCCTGCGCCAGGACTTCCCCGTGGGCATCATGGGGCTGGGCGTGCTGGGCCAGCGCGTGGCGCGTGCCGTGCAGGCTTTCGAGTTTCCGGTGCTCGGCTGGAGCCGCAACGCCAAGGACGTGCCCGGTGTGCGTTGCTATGCCGGCGCTGAACATCTGTCCGACTTTCTGGCTGAGACGCGGGTGCTGGTGTGCCTGCTGCCGTTGACCACCGAAACTGAGGGCATCCTGGACCGGCAGACCCTGGCGCAGCTGCGGCCGGGGGGCTACCTGATCAACGTGGCGCGCGGCGCGCATCTGGTGGAGGAAGACCTGATTCCGTTGCTCGACAGCGATCACCTGGCTGGCGCCACGCTCGACGTGTTCCGCCAGGAGCCGCTGCCGGCCGGCCACCCGTTCTGGCGCCATCCGAAGGTCACCGTCACACCGCATACGGCGGCACGCACGCTGCGCGACGAGAGCGTGGCGCAGATCGCAGCCAAGATCACCCGCTTGGAGTGCGGGGAATCGATTGCCGGTATCGTTGATCCGGTAAGAGGATATTGACATGAGCTTGCCTGAACGAGTCCAACTGATAGACGTCGGCCCGCGCGACGGCCTGCAGAACGAGAAGCAGCCGGTGCCGGCGGCCGTCAAGATCGAGCTGGTGCACCGCCTGCAGGACGCCGGCTTGAAGGAGATTGAGGTCACCAGCTTCGTCAGCCCGAAGTGGGTGCCGCAGATGGCCGACAACGCCGAGGTCATGGCGGGCATCCAGCGCCAAAGTGGCGTGCGCTACTCGGTGCTGACGCCCAACCTCAAGGGCTTCGAGGCTGCTGTGTTGTCGAAGCCGGATGAGATCGTGGTCTTCGGCGCTGCCAGCGAGGCCTTCAGTCAGCGCAACATTAACTGCTCGATTGCCGAAAGCATCGAGCGTTTTGCGCCGGTGGTGGCGGCCGCGCGTGCGGCAGGCATCCGTGTGCGCGGGGCCATGAGCTGCACCGTGGGCTGCCCCTACGAGGGTGATATCCCGCCCGAGCGGGTGGGCATGCTGGCGCGCTTGATGAAGGACATCGGTGTGCAGCGGGTGGACGTGGCCGATACCATTGGCGTCGGCACGCCGCGCAAGGTGCAACGCGCCATCGAGGCCACACTGGCGCATTTCGGCCTGGACGACGTCTCGGGCCACTTCCACGACACCTACGGCCAGGCGCTGGCCAACACCTACGCCGCGCTGGAGATGGGCGTCTGGAATTTCCAGTCCTCCGTGGCCGGCCTGGGCGGCTGTCCTTATGCCAAGGGCGCCACCGGCAACGTGGCGACCGAGGACGTGGTCTACCTGCTGCATGGCTTGGGCATCGAGACCGGCATCGATCTGGAGCGGCTGGTCGATGCCGGCAAGCTCATCAGTGACTTCCTGGGCCGCGCGCCCGGCTCGCGCGCTGCCACGGCGCTGCTCGCCAAGCGTGGGTAAGTGGCGATGAATGCTATGGATTCGATAGCGGTTCGCGCAGCACAGGCAAGGGCAATGGCCGAAAATGTGCCATCACCCTGTATATCGGTTTGCAAGATGGACGAACAGCGCGTCCTGTGTCTCGGCTGCCTGCGCACGCTGCAGGAGATCCGGGACTGGTCGACGATGAATGACGCCGACAAGCGCACCGTCTGGACCCGGATCGAGCAACGCGCCGTCACACAAGGAGCTTGAGGTCATGAAGCACATCACCTTCTACCTGGATTTCATCTCGCCCTATGCCCATCTGGCCTTCGAGTACTTGCCCGAGTCGCTCATGGGCCTGAGCTACTCGGTCAGCTACAAGCCGGTGCTGCTGGGCGCTCTCCTCAAGCACCACGGCCAGCTTGGGCCGGCTGAGGTGCCGGCCAAGCGGGACTGGACCTACCGCCATGTGCAGTGGCTGGGGCAGCAGCATCAGGTTCAGCTTCAGATGCCAGCGGTGCATCCCTTCAACCCGCTGCCGCTGCTGCGGCTGGCCATCGCCTGTGCTGGCGGTGGCGACCCCAACCGCTATGTGTGCGAAACACTGCTGCGCCACGTCTGGCATGGCGGGGCCGATGCGGTTGATGCGGCGCGCCTGCAGCAACTGCGGGAGCAACTCTCACCGTTGCTGGCGCCGGATGACGAGGCCGTCAAGGCCCGGCTGCGCGACAACACCGAAGCGGCCATTGCCGCCGGCGTGTTCGGCGTGCCTGCCTTTGCCGTGGACGGCAAGTTGTTCTGGGGCTTGGACAGCCTGCCCATGTTGCGCCGTTATCTGGAGGGGGATGCCTGGTTTGACGGCCCCGGCTGGAACGCCGTTACAAATGTGACTTCGGGCCTGGTCCGCCAGCGTTGATTTTTGGCGCGAAATGGCGCCGAGACTCAGGGTTATCCCCTAAGGTGGATGTAAGAAAGTGGTCAGTGCTGTCTCCAAGAATGCACGGCAGTCCCCTCGTCAGGGGATCTAATTCCTTAAGGAGACACAACATGGCTACTTCAGCGGCTGCAAGGCCAATGACCCCCGAAGAGAAGAAGGTGATCTTCGCCTCTTCGCTGGGTACCGTTTTCGAATGGTACGACTTCTACTTGTACGGCTCGCTCGCAGCCATCATCGCGAAGCAGTTCTTCAGCGGTCTGGATGCCGGTTCGGCCTTCATCTTCGCGCTGCTGGCTTTCGCTGCCGGTTTCATCGTGCGTCCTTTCGGCGCGCTGGTGTTCGGCCGTCTGGGCGACATGATCGGCCGCAAGTACACCTTCCTGGTGACCATCCTGATCATGGGCCTGTCCACGTTCATCGTGGGTATCCTGCCGAACTACGCCACCATCGGCGTCGCGGCGCCTGTGATCCTGATTGCCCTGCGCATGCTGCAAGGCCTGGCGCTCGGCGGTGAGTATGGCGGTGCTGCCACCTACGTGGCCGAGCACTCGCCGCACGGCAAGCGCGGTGCCTACACCGCCTGGATTCAGACCACGGCCACCCTGGGCCTGTTCCTGAGCCTGATGGTGATTCTGGGTACCCGTACCATGATCGGTGAAGCTGCCTTCGCTGACTGGGGCTGGCGTGTTCCGTTCATCGTCTCCATCCTGCTGCTGGCCATCTCGGTCTGGATCCGTCTGTCCATGAACGAGTCGCCCGCTTTCGCCAAGATGAAGGCTGAAGGCAAGACCTCCAAGGCTCCGCTGTCCGAAGCCTTCGGTCAATGGAAAAACCTGAAGATCGTGATCCTGGCCCTGATCGGCCTGACCGCCGGCCAAGCCGTGGTCTGGTACTCCGGCCAGTTCTATGCCCTGTTCTTCCTGACGCAAGCGCTCAAGGTGGACGGTGCTGCTGCCAACATCTACGTGGCCATCTCCCTGCTGATCGGCACGCCGTTCTTCATCGTCTTCGGTGCCTGGTCTGACAAGATCGGCCGCAAGCCGATCATCATGGCCGGCTGCCTGCTGGCGGTCGTGACCTACTTCCCGGTGTTCGAAGCGTTGACCAAGGCGGCCAACCCTGACCTGTACAAGGCTCAGCAAGCGAGCAAGGTGGTTGTGACGGCTGATCCGAAAGAGTGCTCGTTCCAGTTCAATCCGACTGGTACCGCCAAGTTCACCAGCTCGTGCGACATCGCCAAGCAGGTGCTGGCTGGTGCTTCGGTGAGCTATGACAATGTGGCCGGTACCGGCCCCGCCACCATCAAGATCGGCGACACGCTCATCACCAGCTACACCGCCAAGGGCATCCCGGCTGACGATGCCAAGAAGCTCGACGGCGAGTTCAAGAAGGCGGTTGCCGAAGCCCTCAAGGCCCACGGCTATCCCGCCAAGGCCGACATGGCCAAGGTGGACAAGGTCATGGTCATCGCCATCCTCACCTACCTCGTGATCCTGGTGACCATGGTGTATGGCCCGATCGCCGCCATGCTGGTGGAAATGTTCCCGACCCGCATCCGCTACACCTCCATGTCGCTGCCGTATCACATCGGTAACGGCTGGTTCGGCGGCCTGCTGCCCACCACGGCGTTCGCCATCGTGGCGCAAACCGGCAACATGTACAACGGTCTCTGGTACCCGATCATCGTGGCCGGCATGACCTTCGTGGTCGGCATGCTGTTCGTCCGTGAAACCAAGGACGTGGACATCTACGCCAACGACTGAAGCCCTGTGCTTCAATAAGCCTCCCGGTCCGGCTCGCCGGATCCGGGTAGGCAAACAGGCCCTCCTGCAGAGGGCCTTTTTTTTAAAGGAAGAAAGTTATGTGGAAAATCATCGTTGCCTTCATCGTCTTTGCCGCACTGGCCATGTTTGTCATCATGAAAGGCGGCGACCAGCTGGACATGGGTGGTGAGAAGCACGGTGCTGACGCCGTGCATGCGCCGGAAGCGCCCGCTTCGGCTGCAACACCTGCTGCTCCGGCCACTGCGCCTGCCGGGACGGCGAAGTAAGGAAGTCAGTAAGATGGTGTCCTGAGGAGACAATGACGGCCACAAAGGCCGCACACCATCGCCATGAAATACTCAAAAACTGAGGTCGGGCAGCAGGCGTTCAAGCAGCGTTCTCCGCTGCTGTCGGCGCGGCAGCGCTCGGCTTTCATTTTGTTTGATGGGATCAAGACTCTGGACCAGGTGCTGGCTGCCGCAGCCGGTCTCGGTGTGACACAAGCCGACGTGGACCATATGCTGGCCCAGGGGTTCCTGGCTGCGAGCGGGCCGCAGCTTGCCGCGGTCGAAGCGGCGAGCGCGCGGACACCCCAGGTGCGCTATGCCGAGGCTTGGCCGATCGCCACCCGGCTGACCGCCTCTCTGGGGCTGCGCGGTTTCAAGCTCAACTTGGCGGTTGAGGCCGCCAGTGGCTACGACGAGCTGCTGGCGTTGCTGCCCAAGATCCAGGATGTGCTCGGGCCGAAAGCCTGCCAGGAACTGGAGCAGGCCCTCAAGGGCTGATGCTTCGGCCCGGCTCAGCGGCGGAAGCGGCCATCGGAAGTGATGATGGCCAGGTCGGCAAAGTCCAGGCCGGTGTGGTCCTTGGGGCTGTAGCTGATTTCCAGCCCGCCCAGATCAAATTTGTTCATGCCTTCCAGCGCGGTCTGGATTTTGTCGCGGGTCGGTTTGCCGCCCGTGCGCCGCAAGGCTTCCACCAGTACTTTGGCCGAGGCGAAGCCTTCCAGCATGGCCGGGCTGACTTCTGCGATGTCCTTGGTGCGCGCGAGGTCCTGCGCTTCCTTGACCAGGGCGTAACTCAGAGATTGCGGAAGCACTTGTGAGACGATCACGCCGCGGGCGTTGTCCCCCAGGCTTTTGATGAAACCACCCGAAGCGTTGTTGGACAAGGTCACAACCTGGCAATTGCTGCCGGCCGCACGGAAGGCCTTGATGCCGTCCACGACAGCAGCACCGGAGGCGATCATGAGCACGGCCTGGGCGCCGGATTGGGCCACCAGTGGCGCGATCTTGGAAAAGTCCGGCTTGGCGCGGTCGAATTTTTCCACTGCGACGGCATTGATCTTGGCGGTTGCCAGCCCTTTTTGTGCACCGGCCAGGCCGTCCTCGCCGAAGCTGTCATTGGCGAGCACCACAGCGATCTTGGTCATGCCGATGGTGGCCAGGTGGATGACGGCCTTCTCAGCTTCGCGCTGATAGGTGGCCCGCACGTTGAAGATGTGCTTGCGTACCGGCTGGTGCAGCGTCATGGCGCCGGTGGATGGGCCGATCAGCGGCACGCCATGTTTGTCCAGCAGGGGCAGGATGGCCTCGGTGTGGGGCGTGCCACGGTTCAGAAACATGGCCACCACGTTCTGATCCTCGATCAGCTTGCGTGCGTTTTCTCCAGCCAGTTTGGGGTCGAACTTGTCGTCGAGCGAGATCAGCTCGATCTTCTGTCCGCCGATACCGCCTTTGGCGTTGATGCTGTCAATGTAGAGCTTGGCACCGTCCGTGGTTTCCTTGACGCCGGCGGCCACCGGGCCGCTGAAACCAGCGGTCTGGCCAATCAGGATCTGCGCTTGCGCGGTGACACTGGCCAGCACCAGCAAGGTGGCGCCCAAGGTTTTGTAATTCCACATGGTATTTCCTGCTCCTTTTTCCCCGGATTGTGAAGTTTAAGCGGCGTTTCAGGGGTATCTGGCTGTAACAGAACTGTCATGACCCCAATCCGGCCGATTCGGCCGTGACTGCCTAGAATGATTGGCCTGATTAGAAAGATGCCACGCCATGACCCAGGGGACCATCCGCATCCGCGGTGCACGCCAGCACAACCTCAAGAACCTTGATCTCGACATCCGTACCGGGGAGTTGACGGTGGTCACCGGTCCCAGTGGCTCGGGTAAATCGAGCCTGGTGTTTGACACCCTGTATGCCGAGGGCCAGCGTCGTTATGTCGAGACCTTCAGCGCCTACGCACGCCAGTTTCTCGACCGCATGGACAAACCTGCGGTGGACAAGGTGGAGGGTGTGCCGCCGGCCATTGCCATCGACCAGACCAACCCGGTGCGCTCGTCGCGCTCGACGGTCGGCACGATGACCGAACTCAACGACCACCTCAAGTTGCTGTTCGCCCGTGCCGGCCAGCTGTTCGACCGTGTTACCGCGTTGCCGGTGCGGCACGATTCGGCGGACAGCATCTATGCCGAGTTGCAGGCGCGTGCGCAAGCCGCGTCCGAGTCGGCTTCGCTGGAGGCTCCCGTCGATCCACGGCTGGTCATCACGTTCCCGGTCGAGTTGCCGGGCGGCACCACCGAAGACGAAGTGACACAGTGGCTGTCGGCCAGCGGTTTTACCAAGGTACAGGCCGAGCGCGAAGTGGCCACGCCGGCCGGCCCGAGAAAAGTGCTGGATGTGGTGGCCGACCGCTTTCGCCTGAGCCACACCGAGCGCGCGCGTGTGGTCGAGGCCATCGAGGTCGCGCTCAAGCGCGGCAGCGGCCGCCTGAACGTCTACCGGCTGCGTGACGAGGACGAACCCGAGGTCTGGCGGTTTTCCACTGGCCTGCACTGCCCGGAGAGCGACCAGCGCTACACCGATCCGATTCCCTCCATGTTTTCGTTCAACTCGGCCGTGGGGGCGTGCGAGGTCTGTCGCGGCTTCGGTCGCGTCATCGGCGTTGATTACGGCCTGGTGATCCCGAACGACAAGCTGACCTTGCGTGCCGGGGCCATCAAGCCGATGCAGACGCCGGCCTGGGCCGAGTGCCAGGACGACCTGATGCGCCATGCCGAAGCCGCCGGTATTCCGCGCGACACCGCCTGGAACAAGCTCACGCCCGAGCAGCAGAACTGGGTCATTCACGGCTCGCCCAACTGGAACGGCAAGTGGAACCAGCAGTGGTACGGCGTCAAACGCTTCTTCGAGTACCTGGAGACCAAGGCCTACAAGATGCACATCCGGGTGCTGCTGTCTAAGTACCGCAGTTACACACCGTGCGAGACCTGCAATGGTGCGCGCTTGAAGACCGAGAGCCTGCTCTGGCGCATTGGCAGCAAGGAAGACGCGGACGCGGTGCTGGCACAGGCCAAGCGCTTCATGCCTGCCGGTGTGCAATGGTCGCGTGCGCAGCTCGAGGCGCTGCCGGGTCTGTGCCTGCATGACCTGATGCTGCTGCCGATTGACCGACTGCGCCGCTTTTTTGAACGCGTGGCCCAGGTGGAGATGGCGCAGGGGACACAGGCGCAGGGAGTCGACCAGGGTCAGCATCAGGCCCTCAAGCTGCTGTTTGAAGAGATCACGACCCGCCTGAAATACCTGTGCGACGTCGGCATCGGCTACCTCACGCTGGATCGCCAGAGCCGCACGCTGTCCGGTGGCGAAGTGCAGCGCATCAACCTGACCACAGCCCTGGGCACCTCGCTGGTGAACACCCTGTTCGTGCTGGACGAGCCCAGCATTGGCCTGCACCCGCGTGACATGCACCGCATCATCGAGGCCATGCAGCGCCTGGTTGACGCCGGCAACACGCTGGTGGTGGTGGAGCACGACCCGGCGGTGATGCTGGCGGCCGATCGCATGATCGACATGGGCCCCGGCCCGGGCGAGCGCGGCGGCAACATCGTGTTCGATGGCAGCACCGAGGACCTGCGGAACGCCGATACCCTGACCGGCGCCTACCTGGGCGGGCGCAAGCAGGTCGGCTTCGGCTTCAAGCGCATGGTGAGCGAGAGCACGCCGCGCCTGCTGCTCGAAGGCGTCACCGAACACAACCTCAAGCATGTCTCGGTCGACATTCCGCTTGGGCGGCTGGTGTGCGTCACCGGTGTTTCCGGCTCCGGCAAGTCCACCTTGATCCAGGATGTGCTGGCGCCGGCGCTGATGCGGCATTTCGGCAAATCCACCGAGGCACCGGGTGCGTTCGAGCGCCTGCTCGGTGCCGAACAGCTCAGCGAGGTGGTGTTCGTCGACCAGTCGCCGATCGGCAAGACGGCGCGCTCGAACCCGGTCAGTTATGTCGGCGCCTGGGATACGCTGCGCGAGATTTTTGCCAACGCGCCGCTGTCGCGCCAGCGCGGCTATACCGCCGCCAAATTCAGCGCCAACAGCGGCGACGGCCGCTGCCCCACTTGCGGCGGCTCCGGCTTCGAGCACGTGGAGATGCAGTTCCTCAGCGACGTCTACTTGCGCTGCCCGGACTGCGACGGCAAACGCTTCCGCCCGGAGATTCTGGAGATCACGATTGAGCGCGGCGGCAAGCACCTGAATGTGGCCGACGTGCTGGAGCTCACCGTCAGCGAGGCCTGCAGCCTGTTTGCCAACGACCGTGACGTCATCCGTGCGCTGCAGCCCATCGTCGACGTCGGGCTGGAGTACGTGCGCCTGGGGCAGCCCGTGCCCACACTCTCCGGTGGCGAGGCGCAGCGTCTGAAGCTGGCCGGTTTCCTGGCCGAAGCAGCCAAAAGCGCCAGCGCCAGCCGCCAGGCCATGGCGCGCAAGGGCACGCTGTTCCTGTTCGACGAACCCACCACCGGCCTGCACTTCGACGACATCGCCAAGCTGATGCGGGCGCTGCGCAAGCTGCTCGATGCCGGCCACTCGCTGCTGGTGATCGAGCACAACCTTGACGTCATGCGCGCCAGCGACTGGCTGATCGACCTCGGCCCCGAAGGCGGTGACGCTGGCGGCGAGGTGGTGGCGGTCGGCACGCCGGAAGAGGTGCGCCAACATCCAACGTCACATACCGGCCGTGCGCTGCGTGAGTACGCGCTGGCCATGGGCGAGGTGCATGAAGCCCAGGAAGGCGCTGTGCGCTTCATGCCGCAGGCTTTCATCCCCCTGCCGCGACGGATTCGCCCGGTGCAGGAAACGCTGGACGCGATCCAGATCGTCAACGCCAAGGAGCACAACCTCAAGAGCTTGAGCGTCAACATTCCGCGCGGCAAATTCAATGTCATCACCGGGGTGTCGGGCTCGGGCAAGTCCACGCTGGCGTTCGACATCCTGTTCAACGAAGGCCAGCGCCGTTATCTCGAATCGCTCAACGCCTATGCCCGCAGCATCGTGCAGCCGGCCGGCCGGCCCGAGGTCGATGCGGTCTACGGCATTCCGCCCACGGTGGCGATCGAGCAGCGCCTCTCGCGCGGCGGGCGCAAGAGCACGGTGGGCACCACCACCGAGGTCTGGCACTTCCTGCGCCTGTTGTTCGTCAAGCTGGGTGTGCAGCACTGTATTCACGATGATGCCGCGGTGGCGCCGCAGACGCCCGAGAGCATCGTGGCGCAGCTGATGAAGAGTTTCCGTGGCCAGCACATCGGCCTGCTGGCCCCCCTGGTGCTGAATCGCAAGGGCGTCTACACCGAGCTGGCCGACTGGGCGCGGCCGCGTGGCTACACCCACCTGCGGGTCGACGGCAACTTCCTGCCGACCACCGGTTTCCCGCGCATCGACCGTTTCAAGGAGCACACCATCGAGCTGCCAGTGGCCAGCCTCGACGTGCTGCCGGACAACGAAACCCAGTTGCGCCAGGCGCTGACGACAGCGCTGGAGCACGGCAAGGGTGTGCTGCATGTGCTGAGCGGGCTCGATGGCCTGCGAGAGGCGATGAAGAACCAGGCGCCAACGGCGGGTATCGGCCGGCTCGATGTGTTCTCCACCAAGCGCGCCTGCCCGGTGTGCGCCACCTCGTATGCCGAGCTCGACCCGCGTCTGTTCTCCTACAACAGCAAGCATGGCTGGTGTCCGGACTGTGTCGGCACCGGCGTCAAGCTGAGCAAGGAGCAGCGCAAGCTGCTCGATGACTCGGTGCGCGACGACAAGGACAAGGGACGCGAGCAAACCTTTGCCGAGCCCGAGGTGGAGGACGTGGCCGATGTCGCCTGCCCGGGCTGTGAGGGCACGCGATTGAATGCCACGGCCCGCGCGGTCAAATTCAATGGAGTTGGCATCACCGAGATCGCACGGCTGAGCGTGAGCGACATCCGGGCCTGGGTGCAGGCGCTGGCGCTGTCAGGCCGCATGACCCAACGTGAAAGCGATATCGCGCGTGACCTGATCCCCGAGATCAAAAGCCGGCTCGAATTCCTGGAGCAGGTGGGGCTGGGTTACCTCACCTTGGACCGTGGCGCGCCCACACTGTCGGGCGGCGAGGCGCAGCGCATCCGGCTGGCGGCGCAATTGGGCAGCAACCTGCAGGGCGTGTGCTATGTGCTAGACGAGCCGACCATCGGCCTGCATGCACGCGACAACCAGATCTTGCTCAATGCCCTGCAAACCCTGAGCGACAAGGGCAACACGCTGGTGGTGGTGGAGCACGACGAGGACACCATTCGCCGTGCCGACCACATCATCGACATCGGGCCGAGCGCCGGCAAGCGCGGTGGCCGTCTGGTCGCCGAAGGCCGCGTGAACGACATCACCGGCACGGGCGACTCGCAGACCGGGCGTTACCTGCTGCACGCCATGAAGCACCCGTTGCAGGCGCGTCGCAATGTTGCCGACAGCGAGCAGCCCTGGCTGACCGTGCATGGTGCGAAGCTGCACAACCTGCAGAACATCAGTGCCAGCATTCCGCTCAAGCGCCTGGTGGCCGTCACTGGCGTCAGTGGTTCGGGTAAATCGACGCTGGCACGCGATGTGCTGCTGAGCAATGTGCAGGCGGCGGTGGCCAAACGCGCCACCAAGGCCGGGCGCGATGCGCTGGCTGCGGGGGAGGCGTTAGTCTGGAGCGGCTGCGAATCGATCAGCGGCTTTGAGACCGTCGACCGCGTGCTCGAAGTCGATCAGACGCCGATCGGCAAGACGCCGCGCTCCTGTCCAGCTACCTACATTGGTTTCTGGGACACCATCCGCAAGCTGTTTGCCGAGACGCTGGAAGCCAAGGCGCGCGGCTATGCGGCCGGGCGCTTCTCCTTCAACACCGGTGAGGGCCGCTGCCCGAGTTGCGAAGGCCAGGGGGTGCGCACCATCGAGATGAGCTTCCTGCCCGATGTGAAGGTGCTGTGCGAAACCTGTCGCGGTGCGCGCTTCAACCCCGAGACGCTGGCCGTGACCTGGCGCGGCAAGAGCGTGGGCGATGTGCTGCAGATGGAGGTGGACGAAGCCGTCGAGTTCTTCGCCGCCATGCCTTCCATCGCGCACCCCCTGCAGCTGCTGAAGGATGTCGGTCTGGGTTACCTGACGCTGGGGCAGCCTTCGCCCACGCTCAGTGGCGGCGAGGCGCAGCGCATCAAGCTGGTGACGGAACTCACCAAGGTGCGTGACGAGGTGGGCCGGCGCGGTCAGAAGGCGCCGCACACGCTTTACGTTCTGGACGAGCCCACAGTGGGCCTGCACATGGCCGACGTGGACAAGCTGATCCGCGTGCTGCACCGGCTGGTGGACGGCGGCCACAGCGTGGTGGTGATCGAACATGACCTCGACGTCATCGCCGAGGCTGACTGGATCATCGATCTGGGCCCGGACGGCGGCAAGGACGGCGGGCGCATTGCTGCCGCGGCGACACCGGAGGCGGTGGTGCGACAGGGTACCCACACCGGACAGGCACTAGCGCCGGTGCTGGCGCGGTAGATGTGTCTGCCGCTATTAATTTGATAGCAAATTAGAGAGGAACTTCAAGAGGAAATCAAATCCTGCTATAAATCTCGTAGGGAAGGGGCCTTGAGCCAAAAAAATAACTATGCAGATGATTTCGCTGGATCAGGTATTCCAGATACTGCGGCCGGGGGTGCCGCTGCCGTTCGGTGTGCGCGATGCGGCAGGCCGCCTGCTGCTGGCCAAGGGGCTGGTGTTGCATGAGCAGTCCAGGCTGTTGGATTTGCTCAACCGCGGCATGTTTGTCGACACCGAGGAGGTCAAGCGGTATGTGCCGCCCGCCCGGGAGTCTGACGCCATTGAGCGACCCGCGGAACGTTTCTCCGTCCGTTGGGAGGCGTTGCTGCGCAGGCTGGGGCTGCTGCTGCAGACCCCCGCTGATCCCCAGTTCCTCAAACAAGTACGCGAGATGGTGGTGCGGATTGCCGGCTGCCCGGAATCCTGTACCGATCAGATGATTTTCCTGATCGTGCGTCATGACTACAGCCAGACTCAGCGTTACCCGGAGGCGCATTCGCTGCATGTGGCCGTCCTGTGCCACTTGGTCAGCCGGCGCCTGGGGTGGTCAGACAATCGGCGCCTGAGCCTGATCGGTGCCGCCCTGACCATGAACCTGGGCATGGCCAGCCTGCAAGCCAAGCTGGCGATGCAGCGGACGCCCCCGACACCGCAGCAGCGCCAGGAAATCGATGCCCATCCGCTGGTCTCTGCGTCGCTGCTGCGCGTCAGCGGGCTGCAGGATGAGGAATGGCTGCTGGCGGTGGAGCAGCACCATGAATGCCCGGGTGGCAGCGGTTACCCGAAGCAGGTGCAGGCCCCCGGCGAGCTGTCGCAGCTGATCCGTTTCATCGACAACTTCACCGCCAAATACAGCCCGCGTGCCGGGCGCGACAAGCAGCCGGCGCACCAGGCGGCCAAGGACCTGTACGCGCAAAGCGGCGGCAATCCGCTCGCAGCGGCGCTGATCAAGGAATGCGGCATTTACCCGCCGGGGTGCTTCGTCAAGCTGGCCAGTGGTGAATCCGCAGTGGTGACACGACGCGGGCTCACGCTCAAGGAGCCGCTGGTGGTGGCCCTGACGAACCCCCATGGCGAACCTTTGGGGCGCCCTGTGCAGCGGGATACCTCCCAGCCCGGGCGCGCGATTGTGGGGCCGCTGGCTGACAAGGCCATCACCGTCCAGGTGTCGGCCGACCAGCTCTACGACTAACGATCCAAGATCGATGCGTTGACGTTCGACGCCGGACGACTTAGTATTTGCCTGTGATCATTTCCCGCCAATCCTCCCGACGCTCCATGAACGCCCGACGCATGTCGGGCGAGCTGTGGGCGTGCGTGGAAATGTGGTGAAGAAAATGTAATCACCTGAACTGATCTCTTCAGTTTTCCCGACCAGGCCACGGCTCACCCCCGTGGCCTTTTTGTTTTTGTACTCCACAGAAAGAGGTTCGATATGCCCGAGACTGCCGCCCCGTTCAATCCCAGCAGCCTGATGCCGATCACCCCGCGCCCAGAGCTTGTTTTCGTGCGCGGTGATGGCGCGTACCTGTTCGATCGGCAGGGCCGCCGTTATCTGGACTGGGTGCAGGGTTGGGCCGTCAATTGCCTGGGGCACGCACCGGCCGCCGTGGCGCAGGCGCTGTGCCACCAGGTCCGCACGCTGATCAATCCGAGTCCAGCCTTCTACAACGAACCGGCCATGGAACTGGCCACCTTGCTGACGCAGCACAGCTGCTTTGACCAGGTGTTCTTTGCCAGTTCGGGCGCCGAGGCCAACGAGGGCGCCATCAAGCTGGCACGCAAGTGGGGCCAGCTGCACAAGCAGGGCGCGTTCGAGATCATCACCTTCATCAACGGCTTTCACGGCCGCACCCTGGCCACCATGTCCGCCAGCGGCAAGCCGGGCTGGGACACGATGTTTGCACCGCAGGTGCCGGGTTTCCCCAAGGCGGTTTGGAACGATCTGGCATCGGTGCGTGCGCTGATCAATGAAATGACGGTGGCGGTCATGCTCGAGCCGGTGCAGGGCGAGGCCGGTGTCATGCCGGCCGATGCGGCCTTTTTCCAGGGCTTGCGTGCGCTGTGCGATGCCCATGGCCTGCTGCTGATCGCCGACGAGGTGCAGACCGGTTGCGGCCGCACTGGCACGCTGTTTGCCTACGAGCAGTATGGGGTGGAGCCCGACATCATGACCTTGGGCAAGGGGCTGGGCGGCGGCGCGCCGCTTTCGGCCCTGCTGGCCAAGGCGGCTTGTGCCTGCTTCGCGCCCGGCGAGCAGGGCGGCACCTTTTGCGGCAACCCGCTCATGTGCGCCGCCGGCGTGGCCGTCATGCACAGTTTGCTGGCGGATGGTTTTCTGGACGCCTCACGCCAGGTGGGTGCACAACTGGCAGACGGGTTGCGCAGTCTGTCCCGCGAGTTCGGCCTGGGAGAGGTACGCGGACATGGGCTGCTGCTGGCGTTGGAGTTGGGGTATGACCGTGCGGCGCAGGTGGTCGCCCTGGCGCGTGAGCGTGGGCTGCTGCTCAATGCGCCGCGCGCGCACTGCCTGCGTTTCATGCCGGCACTCAACACCCGTGCGCAGGAGGTGGCGCAGGGGCTGGCTTTGCTGCGCGGCGTCCTGGGTGATCTGCACTAGGCGGCACGAGTGAGCCGGCCGGCTGTGATTCAGCCGGCGCGCACGGCCAGCAGCGCGCGTGCCACCTCGGCAAAGCCGGCACCGCGCTCGCTTGGCGTGATGAACCGCGGCTGGTGCGTGAGCTCGGCCGCGAAACGGCGGATGTTGGCCACGCCCACGCTGAAGGGGAAGTGCTGGAACATCAGCTGGTCGTTGGTGGAATCGCCCACATAGACCCAGCGGGCGATTTCGGCATCGAGTTCGCGGCCCAGCAGTTCGCGCACGATCCAGCGTGCGCCCTCCAGCTTGTTGTGCGCGCCAAACCAGCCGTTGATGTGGATGCTGCTGACGGTGGCGCACATGCCCTCGCTTTGCATGATCTGCACCACCTGCGCGATCTGTTCGGGGCCTAAGTGTGTGAACTCGCTGTGGTCGATGGCAATGTCGGTTTCGCGGCCTGGCGAATCTTCGGCCAGCGTCGTGCCGGGCACTTCATGCAGGACGCGCTGGGCCACTTGCTGCATGCGGGCGAAATTGGTGGCTCGGGTGGCGGCATCCTGCTGGTATCGTTTTGATAGCACTTCGCGCTTATCTGGCAAGGGCTGGGTGTTGTTTTTGCCAAGATTTTCCACGGGCGGGCGAGGCTGGATCAGGGCCACAGCACCGTTCTCCGCCACGATCGCATCAACCGGCCAACTCAGGGCGAACGGTTTGCTCCAGCCGACGGGGCGGCCCGTGATGGGGATCACATGCAAGCCGGCGGCCCGCAGGTCGGCCAGGGCTTGCAAGGCGTCGGGCGTGATGGCGCCTTCGGTGGTCAGGGTGTCGTCGATGTCGGTCAGCACGCCGATGATCGGGCGCCGATCATCCGCGGACCATTGGCTCAGAGACTGCATGGCGCGATTGAGAGAGAATTTGACCAACTTTACATGAGGCGGTTGTATGCAGGCAGAAGGCCAGGCGGTGCACGGCGAGTCGCATTGGGTTGCCCAGGGGGACATCCGGCTTTTTGTCTGGGAAAAGTACCAAGGCATGCCAGGCGGCAAGCCGGTGGTGATGCTGGCGCACGGCTCGGCCACCGCCGGCCGCGAGAGCTTTGACTTGAAGGTGCCTGGCCACCCGTCCTACAGCCTGATGGACTTTTTGGCCCAGCAGGGGTTTGACGTGTTCGCGCTCGATGTGCGGGGCTTTGGCAGCTCGACGCATCCTGAAGGTCATCTGAGCACCGAGCAGGCCAATGCCGACCTGAATGCGGCGGTCGACTATGTGCGTGACCTGCGCGGCGTGACGCAGGTGCATCTGCTGGCCTGGTCCTGGGGGACGCAGTACGGCGGCATGTTCGTGATGGCGCATCCGCAGAAGGTGGCCCGTTACATCAGCTATGCGCAGATGCATGCCGACAGCCCGGACCTGCTGGCGCGTCGCCCGCGGCTGGAGACCTTCAAGCGCTCGCCCTACATCCGCATCACCGAGTCCGGCTGGAAGCTGCGTTTCGATTCGATGACCCCGCCCGAGGCCAACGAGCCTGCGGTGGTGGAGGCGTTTGCGCGGTCGGCGGCGCAGGTGGAGACCCGGTCACCCACGGGGCCGCAAGTGGACCTGCTCACCAAGCTGCCGATGGTGGATGCGGCGCGTCTGCAGGTGCCGGTGATGATGATCCACGGCCAGTACGACGATGTGGCCGACCTGGCGGGGCTGTGGCCCTTCTTCCGCGAATTGCCCCATCCGTACAAGAAGTACGTGGTGATTCCCGATGCCGGCCACATGATGCACCTGCAAAAAGGGCATCGGCAGTTTCAGTACGAGGTGGCGGCGTTCTTCGCCGCCCCTTGAGCGCTTTCAGCCAGCGCTTTGCAGCGACAACCCGGCGTGCTCGCGCAGCGGGTGGAAGTGGATCTTGGGGAAGCGCTCCTGCGCCAGCCGCACGTCGTAGGGTGAGGTGCAGAGGTAGGCCAGCGTGTCGGCCGCATCGCGCGCCAGCCGCTGCGGGTAGGCGTCGCAGAAGGCCTTGAGTTCGGCCGGCGTGTCAGCCGTGATCCAGCGCGCGCCGGTGTACTGGCAACCCTCCAGCCGTACATCAGCGTCGTACTCGCTCTTCAGGCGGTGCTGTACCACTTCAAACTGCAGCTGGCCGACGGCGCCCAGCAGCATGTTGCCACCCATCTCGGGGCGGAACACCTGGATCGCGCCTTCCTCGCCCAGCTGGGCCAGGCCCTGCTGCAGCTGCTTCGTGCGCAGCGGGTTCTTCAGCACCACCGTCATGAACAGTTCGGGCGCGAAGAAGGGCAGGCCGGTGTACTGCAGGGCAATGGAGCCATCGGTGATGGTGTCGCCCAGCTGCACGCCGCCGTGGGTGGTGAAGCCGACGATGTCGCCGGCGTAGGCCTCTTCCACCGCCTCGCGGCGCTGGCTCATGAAGGTCACCACGCTGGTGGGGCGCAGTTCCTTGGCGGAGCGCTGCACTTTCAGCTTCATGCCCGGTGCGTACTTGCCCGAGCAGACACGCACAAAGGCGATGCGGTCGCGGTGGTTGGCGTCCATATTGGCCTGCACCTTGAACACCACGCCGGAGAAGGCGTCGTCGTCGGGCTGGATTTCCTTCACTACCGGCTGCTTGTTGACCAGCAGCGAACTGGTGCGCGGGCCCGGCGAGGGCGCCAGGTCCACCAGCGCGTCCAGCACCTCCATCACACCGAAGTTGTTGACGCCGGAGCCGAAGAACACCGGGGTTTGCTTGCCGGCCAGGAAGGCTTCGCGGTCGAAGGTGGGCGAGGCACCGGTGGCCAGCTCCATGCTGTCCATCGCTGCTTCGAAGTCGTGGCCGAAGCGCTGCTGCAGCGTGGCGCGGTCGCTCAGCGGCACCGTGTCGAAGTCCTGTGGCCGGCGCTCGCTGCCCGATTCGAACACCGTCATGGCCTGGGTGCGCAGGTTGATGATGCCGCCGAACGATTTGCCCTGGCCCACCGGCCAGGTCATGGGCACGCAGGGCATGCCGAGTTCGCGCTCCACCTCGTCCAGGATGTCCAGCGGGTCGCGCACCTCGCGGTCCATCTTGTTGACGAAGGTGATGATGGGTGTGTCGCGCTGGCGGCAGACCTCGATCAGGCGGCGCGTCTGCGCTTCCACACCGTTGGCGGCGTCGATCACCATCAGCGCCGAGTCCACCGCCGTCAGCACGCGGTAGGTATCTTCCGAGAAGTCCTTGTGGCCGGGGGTGTCGAGCAGGTTGATGACGTGGTCGCGGTACTGCATCTGCATCACCGAAGACGCCACCGAGATACCGCGCTGCTTCTCGATCTCCATCCAGTCCGAGGTGGCGTGGCGCGAGGCCTTGCGTGCCTTCACCGAGCCGGCGATCTGGATCGCGCCCGAGAACAGCAGCAGCTTTTCGGTCAGCGTGGTCTTACCCGCGTCAGGGTGCGAGATGATGGCAAAGGTACGGCGGCGCCGGGTTTCAGGGGCGTAGGACACAACAGTTCCAGAAGATGAGGGGCAGGCGTCAGGCGCGTTGCCAAGACGAGAGGGCTGCAGACCCGTCCCGCGAACAGCGGGCCAAGTAGTGCCGAAGCCCCGATTTTACCCGGCAAGTCCGCTACAGTGCTGCCAACGCGCGGGGCTGGGAGCCGGCCCCCGATGGGCGCACTGACAGGAGTTCGACATGGGTTTATTGCAGCAGGTCCTGGGCATCGAGTTGCCCGTCATCCAGGCGCCGATGGCCGGCGTGCAGGGCAGTGCGTTGGCGGTGGCCGTGTCCAATGCCGGCGGCCTGGGCTCCTTGCCCTGTGCCATGCTCGGCGCCGAGGCGCTGCGTGCGGAGCTGGCGAACATTCGGGCGCAGACGGCCCAACCCTTTAATGTGAATTTTTTCTGCCATCACACTCCGGTGGCTGACCTGGCCCGGGAAGCCGCCTGGCGGCAGTCTCTGGCGCCCTACTACGCCGAATTCGGTATTGACCCGTCAACGATCCCCGCCGGCCCGGGGCGTCTGCCCTTTGATGCCGCCACCGCCGATTTGCTGGCGGCGTTCAAGCCGCCGGTGGTGAGTTTCCACTTCGGTCTGCCGAGCGAAGCGTTGTTGGCTCGAGTGCGGTCCTGGGGCGCCAAGGTCATTTCGTCGGCTACCACGGTGGACGAGGCGCGCTGGCTGGAGGCCCATGGTGCGGACGTGATCGTGGCTCAAGGGTTGGAGGCCGGCGGCCACCGCGGCATGTTCCTGACCGACGAGCTGAGCACGCAGGTCGGCACCTTCGCACTGCTGCCGCAGATCGTGCACGCCGTGCGCGTGCCGGTGGTGGCGGCCGGCGGTATCGCCGATGCGGCGGGTGTCCGGGCCGCGCTGGCGCTGGGGGCCGCCGGCGTGCAAGTGGGCACCGCGTACCTGCTGTGCCCGGAGGCCAGCACCAGCACCATTCACCGCGCCGCGCTCACAAGTGAGGCGGCCCGCCACACGGCGCTGACCAATCTGTACACCGGCCGTCCGGCGCGCGGCATCATGACCCGCCTGATGCGCGAGCAAGGCCCCTTGAGCCCGGTGGCGCCGGTCTTCCCGTTGGCCACGGCGGCGGTGGCGCCGCTGCGCGCCAAGGCCGAGGGGATGGGCCGCGGCGACTTTTCGCCGCTGTGGGCGGGGCAGAACGCCAGCGGCTGCCGGGCCGTGCCGGCGGCGCAGCTGACGCGTGAGCTGGCGGGCGGCTGAACGGAAAAGACAGCGCCAAAGCCGCCATCTCCGTATAATCACGCCATTCCGAGGAGCGTTGCAGTTCACATTCCGTTGAACGAGGCTCGGACCCGTGGAGGGGTACAACCCCCTTCACCGCATCAACGGCGCTCACCCACGGACCTGTGCGGTGAGTCATTTCCCCTGATTCGCCCGCGACCCGTGGTCTTTCAAATTGACTTTTGGAGTGAGCCATGAGCGTCCTGAAACCCGCTAAAAACCAAGATTACGCAATCGCCGACCTGAGCCTGGCGCCCTGGGGCCGCAAAGAGCTGAACATTGCCGAGACCGAAATGCCCGGCCTGATGGCGATCCGTGAAGAGTTCGCCAAGTCCAAGCCCTTGAAGGGCGCGCGCATCACCGGTTCGCTGCACATGACCATCCAGACTGGCGTGCTGGTCGAAACCCTGCAGGCCCTGGGCGCTGAAGTGCGCTGGGCTTCGTGCAACATCTTCTCCACCCAGGATCATGCCGCTGCCGCCCTGGTGGCCAAGGGCACCCCGGTGTTCGCCTACAAGGGCGAGAACCTGACCGACTACTGGGACTACACCCACCGCATTTTCGAATTCGGCCCCAAAGGTTCCAAGACCGAAGGCCCGAACATGATTCTGGACGACGGTGGCGACGCCACGCTGCTGATGCACCTGGGTGCCAAGGCCGAGAAGAACATCAAGGTTTTGTCGAAGCCGAGCAGCGAAGAAGAGATCTGCCTGTTCAATGCCATCAAGGCCAAGCTCAAGGTGGACCCCACTTGGTACAGCCGCCGCCTCAAGGGCATCATCGGCGTGACCGAAGAGACCACCACCGGCGTGCTGCGCCTGAACGAAATGGCCGCCAAGGGCGAGCTGGCCTTCCGTGCCATCAACGTCAACGACTCGGTGACCAAGAGCAAGTTCGACAACCTGTACGGCTGCCGTGAGTCGCTGGTGGATGCCATCAAGCGCGCCACTGACGTGATGGTCGCCGGCAAGATCGCCGTGGTGGCTGGTTATGGCGACGTCGGCAAGGGCTCGGCCCAGGCCCTGCGCGCCCTGAGCGCCCAAGTCTGGGTGACCGAGATCGACCCGATCAACGCCCTGCAAGCCGCGATGGAAGGCTACAAGGTCGTGACCATGGAATACGCTGCCGACAAGGCCGACATCTTCGTGTCGGCCACCGGCAACAAGAACGTCATCACCTACAAGCACATGGCGGCCATGAAAGACCAAGCCATCGTCTGCAACATCGGTCACTTCGACAACGAGATCGACGTCGCTTCGCTGGAAAAATGCAAGTGGGAAGAGATCAAGCCCCAGGTGGACCATGTGATCTTCCCGGCCAAGGGCAAGAACCCGGCCAAACGCATCATCCTGCTGGCCAAGGGCCGCCTGGTGAACCTGGGTTGCGGCACCGGCCACCCCAGCTTCGTGATGTCGTCAAGCTTTGCCAACCAGACCATCGCCCAGATCGAACTGTTCACCAAGCCCAAGGAATACAAGTCGGGCAAGGTGTACGTGCTGCCCAAGCACCTGGACGAAAAAGTGGCACGCCTGCACCTGAAGAAGGTCGGTGCCATGCTGACCGAACTGAGCGATGAGCAGGCCGCTTACATTGGCGTGAACAAGGCCGGCCCGTACAAGAAAGACACGTACCGCTATTGATAGCACCCCCGTGCGCCTGCGGCGCCTCCCCCTCAAGGGGGCGACACCAGCGGCCCGGCAAAGCCGGTTCCGCGGTGTCTCCCGACTGGGAGTGGGCGCGCGCGGCGTTACTTTTATCCTCACCTATGCGAATTGACCAACTTCTCGTTCATCGGCAACTCGCCAGCACCCGCTCCCAGGCCCAGCGCCTGATTGCGGATGGGGTCGAGTGGCTGCAAGGCGAGGTGTGGAAGCGCGTCGTCAAAAACGGCGACGAAGTGCCGGACGAGGCGCAGGTGCGCCTGCTCGACGATTCGGAAGCCCGCTACGTCTCGCGTGGTGGCTTGAAGCTCGAAGCGGCGCTCAAGCACATCGGCTTGCCGGTGCAGGGGCTGATGTGCCTGGATGTCGGCCAGTCCACCGGTGGCTTCACCGATTGCCTGTTGCAGCATGGCGCGGCTCGCGTGGTGGGGATCGATGTCGGGTCGGCGCAGTTGCACCCGAGCTTGCGCGATGACGCGCGTGTGCTGTGCATCGAGAAGGTCAACGCGCGCGACGCCGAGGCGATTGCCGATGCGCTCGAAGGCGATGAGCTGTTCGAGGCCGGCTTCGACCTGCTGGTGGGTGACCTGTCCTTCATCTCGCAGACGCTGGTGCTGCCGGCCATCGTGCCGCTGCTCAAAAACGGCGGCCACCTGCTGATGCTGGTCAAGCCGCAGTTCGAGTTGCAACCTGGCCAGGTCGGCAAGGGCGGCATCGTGCGCGACGAATCGCTCTACCCCTTCATCGAGCAGCGCCTGCGTGATGCCTGCGAAGCCCTGGACCTGACGGTACGGGACTGGTTCGACTCGCCCATCGAGGGCGGTGACGGCAACCGCGAGTTTTTCATTCACGCGACCAAATAGATTCAAGGAAGGCCCTCATGACCGAGCCGACCCGACTCCCCCTCAGCATTGAATTCTTTCCGCCCAAGACGCCTGAGGGCGTGGAGAAGCTGCGCGTCGTGCGCCAGCAGCTCTACGCGCTGAAGCCCGAGTTCTGCTCGGTGACCTATGGCGCCGGCGGCTCGACGCAGGAAGGCACCTTCGCTGCCGTGCGCGAGATCCTGGCCGAAGGCATGGACGCTGCCTCGCATATCTCCTGCATCGGCGCCACCCGTGCCACCATGCGCGAGAACCTGGCCACGCTCAAGGCCATGGGCGTCAAGCGCCTGGTCACGCTGCGCGGCGACCTACCCAGCGGCTACGGCATGGGTGGCGAGTTCCAGTACGCCAGCGACCTGGTGGCCTTCATCCGTGCCGAGGCCGGCGACGATTTCCACATCGAGGTCGCGGCCTACCCGGAAGTGCACCCGCAGGCCAAGTCGCCGGCGGCCGACCTGCAGGCCTTCGTCACCAAGGTGAAGGCCGGCGCTGATTCGGCCATCACGCAGTACTTCTACAACGCCGATGCCTACTTCCGTTTCGTGGAAGAGGCCGATGCACTGGGTGTGACGGTGCCGGTGGTGCCGGGCATCATGCCCATCACCAGTTCGACCCAGTTGATGCGGTTTTCCGACGCCTGCGGCGCTGAGATTCCGCGCTGGATCCGCCTGCGCCTGCAGGGCTTTGGCGACGACACCGCCAGTATCCGCGCCTTCGGTCTGGACGTGGTGAGTGATCTGTGCGAACAGCTGCGTGCCGGCGGTGCACCGGCGCTGCACTTCTACAGCATGAACCAGAGCGCCACGACGCTGGAGCTCTGCCGACGCCTCGGCCTCTAAGCCAAGCGCTGCTCAGCGCTCGTCGTAGCTCACCACCACCTTGGGCGTGAGCGCGCGGGCCTGGCAGGTCAGCACGAAGCCCTTGTCGATCTCCCAGGGCTCGAGCGTGAAGTTCTTCTCCATCTCGACCCGGCCTTCGATCACGCGGGCGCGGCAGGTACAGCACACTCCGCCCTTGCACGAGTAAGGCAGATCCAGGCCGGCGGCCAGTGCCACGTCGAGCAGCTTGTCCTGCTTGCCCATGCCCAGGTGGTGGGTCTTGCCGTCCACCACCACGTCAAGCGCGATCGGCGCCGCCGCGCCCGCCTTGCTGGTTGCCGAGGCGCGCGTTGCTTGCACGGGGCTGCCAGCGGTGGCAAAGCGCTCGGTGCGGAGGCGGCCCTTGTCCAGGCCGGCGGCCAGCAGGGCTTGCTCGGTGGCTTCGATCATGCCCTCAGGGCCGCAGATGAAGGCTTCGTCGATGCTGCTGATTGGAATCAGCGTGTTCACCAGTTCCGTGACCTTGGGGCCATCGATGCGGCCGTTGAGCAGCGCCACATCCTGCGCCTGGCGCGACAGCAGGTGGATCAGCGACAGGCGCGCCGGGTAGCGGTCCTTCAGGTCCTGCAGGCGTTCGTTGAACAGGATGCTGTCGACGCGCTGGTTGCCGTAGACCAGGGTGAAGCGCGAAGCCGGTTCGTTTTCCAGCGTGCTGGCGATGAGGGAGAGCAAGGGCGTGATGCCCGAGCCGGCGGCAAAACCGACGCGGTGCACCGCCGCGCCGGCGGATAGGTGCGAGGTGAAGCGGCCGTCGGGCGGCATGACGTCGAGCGTGTTACCCGTCTGCAGTTGCGTGGCAGCCCAGTTGGAGAACAGACCGCCGTCCACCGGTTTGATGCCGACCTCGATCTCCTGTGCCCGCGTGAGCTGCTGCGTGCTGCTGCAGATCGAGTAGCTGCGGCGCACGGCCTCGCCCTGGATGTTGGCGCGCAGCGTCAGGAACTGGCCGGGCTGGAAGGCGTAGGCATCGCGCAGCTCGGGCGGAATGGCCAGTGTCACGGCCACCGCACCGGCGGCCTGCGGCGTGATCTGCTTGACGAACAGTTCGTGGAAATGGGGTGTCGACATGGTGCTCGGCTCAGTAGGGCTTGAAATAGTCGAACGGCTCGCGGCAGTCCAGGCAGCGCCACAGTGACTTGCAGGCGGTGGAACCGAAGTGCGAACTCTCGGTGGTGTGGGTGGAGCCGCAGTGCGGGCAACTTATGGAATGATTTTGGCCATCTGGTACCGTCAAATCTGCGCGAGACGCTCCTTTTTTAGGAGCGGAGCTGGGGGCAAAGCGAATCACCTGCTCGGTTGCGGCCGCACCTTGCGGCGGTGCGATGCCGTAGCGGCGCAGCTTCTCGCGTGCTTCCGGACCGATCCAGTCGGTGCTCCAGGCCGGCGCCAGCTGGCGCGTGATGCGGGTGCGCACCGGATGCGCTGCCAGCGCGGCACGGATGTCGGCCTCGATCTGCTCCATCGCCGGGCAGCCGCTGTAGGTCGGCGTGATGACGATCTCGACCTCGTCGCCATGCACGCGGATGTCGCGCAGCATGCCGAGTTCACGGATGCTGACCACCGGAATCTCCGGGTCGGGAATCCCGTCCAGCAAGGCTTCGATCTGTTGCCGGTTCACCAACTGGCTCCGGGGTGCTGGCGCGCCAGGCCCTGCATTTCGCCCAGCACATAGTCCAGGTGTTCGGAATGGCGGCCGCACTTGCCTTGCGTCACAAAGCCGGCGGCGGCGGGGCGTTGCAGCGTGGCCTCCTGCAAGGCATCGTCCACCAGCGCGTCCCAATCGGCCTGCAGGGTGGTGGGCAGCACACCGCTGCCTTGCGCGGCAGCGGCGCTTTCCGCCACCGAGGCGAACCAGAATTCCTGCGTGTAGGGCATCAGGTGGGTCAGCGCCGACTGCATGCGCTGGTGCGATTCCTCGCTGCCGTCACCCAGGCGCACCAGCCAGTCGCGGCTGTGGCGCAGGTGGTAGCGTGTTTCCTTCAGCGACTTGGCGGCAATCGCCGCCAGCTCATTGTCCTTCGACGCCTGCAGCGCTTCCCACAGCAGCGCCATGAAGGCGCTGTAGAGGAAGTTGCGCACGATGGTGGTGGCGAAGTCGCGTTCCGCCGCGGCGCTGGGCGCCAGCAGGCCGGTGCGGCTGGGAAAGTGCGGCAGTTCCAGTAGGGTGTAGTTGCGGAACTCGGGCACGTCGCGGAAGTAGGCCAGGCGGTCTTCGGTGACCTCGTTGGCGGCATCGCCCGCATCTGCGTTCAGCAGCGTGGCTGCATGCTGGTAGAGCAGGCGGGCCTGGCCGATCAGGTCGAGGCTGACGTTGGCCATGGCCATGTCCTCCTCCAGCACCGGCGCATGGCCGCACCATTCGGCATTGCGCTGGCCGAGGATCAGTGCGCTGTCGGCCAGTTGCAGCAGGTAGTCGACGGGGGCTTTCATCACATGTGGCCCACTTCGTCGGGGATGCGGTAGAAGGTCGGGTGGCGGTAGATCTTGTCGCCCGAAGGGTCGAACAGCTCGCCCTTGTCATCCGGCGCGCTGGCCGTGATGGCGTTGGACGGCACGACCCAGATGCTCACGCCTTCCTGGCGCCGCGTGTAGACATCGCGCGCCATCTGCAACGCCTGTGCGGCGTCCACGGCGTGCAGGCTGCCGCAGTGCTTGTGCTCCAGGCCCTGCTTGCTGCGGATGAAAACTTCCCACAAGGGCCATTCTTTTTGTGTGGTGCTCATGCGGCCTCCTTCATGGCGCGGCGTGGTTGTTTCTCGGCGTGGGCCAGGGCGGCGTCGCGCACCCACTGGCCGTCGTTGTGGGCTTTCACCCGGGTGGCCAGGCGTTCGCGGTTGCACGGGCCATTGCCGTTGACCGTGGCCCAGAACTCATCCCAGTCAATGGCGCCGTAGTCGTGGTGCTGGCGTTCTTCATTCCACACCAAGTCGGGGTCGGGCAGGCTGACGCCCAGCACCTTGGCTTGCGGTACGGTGGCGTCGACGAAACGCTGGCGCAGGTCGTCGTTGCTGATGCGCTTGATGCCCCAGCGCATGCTCTGGCCGCTGTGCAGGCTGTCGGCATCGGGCGGGCCGAACATGGCCAGCACCGGCCACCACCAGCGGTTCACCGCGTCCTGCACCAGGGCGCGCTGCGCGGGTGTGCCCTGCATCATGGCCAGCAAGGCCTCGTAGCCCTGGCGCTGGTGGAAGCTCTCTTCCTTGCAGATGCGGATCATGGCGCGCGCATAGGGGCCGTAGGAGCAGCGGCAGAGCGGAATCTGGTTCATGATGGCCGCGCCGTCGACCAGCCAGCCAATGACGCCGACGTCGGCCCAGTTCAGCGTCGGGTAGTTGAAGATCGAGCTGTACTTGGCGCGCCCGGTGTGCAGGCCGTCGAGCAACTGGTCGCGCGACGTGCCCAGCGTCTCGGCCGCGCTGTAGAGGTACAGGCCGTGGCCGCCCTCGTCCTGTACCTTGGCGATCAGGATCGCCTTGCGCTTGAGCGAGGGCGCGCGCGAGATCCAGTTGCCCTCGGGCTGCATGCCGATGATCTCGCTGTGCGCGTGCTGGCTGATCTGGCGTACCAGGGTCTTGCGGTAAGCCTCGGGCATCCAGTCCTGCGGTTCGATGCGGCCGTCAGCATCGATGCAGGCCTCGAAGCGGGCCATGGGGCCAGCCTCATGGCTGGCCGGGGCGGCCGCCTTGGCGGCGGCGTTGTCGGGTAGGTCGAGCGCTTGCGTGTACATGCCGGTCTCCTGCGGCGCGCCGAATCCTTGGGCGCCGGTTGAGGGGCAGTATAGTCAATTAACCGACCGACCGGTCGGTTAATTCGATTGGGGTTAACCCCCGGCGTCGAGCGTGAAGGCGGCGTGGCGGTCCTGCGCCAGCAGGGTCACCATTTGCGGCAGCGCCGCCTGCAGAGCGGGCTTGAGCGTGTGCGGCGGGTTGATGATGAACATGCCGCTGGCCGGCAGGCCGGGGCGTTTTTCTTCCCCCTGGACGTCGGTCGTGAGCTTGCTGGATTTGACGGTCAGCGTGGCGTGGAGCCAGCTCTTGCCGGCCTTGGTGGCCAGGGTCTTGAGTTTGCGCGGCAGGTCGTGCGCCTCGGGGCGCGGGATGATGGGGTACCAGATGGCATAGGTGCCGGTGGGAAAACGCTTGAGCGCCTCGGTTGCCATGGCCGCTGCGCGCGCATAGTCGTTCTTGAGCTCGTAGCTCGGGTCACACAGCACCAGGGCACGGCGCGCAGGCGGCGGCAGGAATTTGCGGATGCCCTCGAAGCCGTCTTCACGCAGCACCGCCACCTGGCGGCCGGCTTCCAACTGCTCCACATTGGCCATCAATGTCTTGGTGTCGGTGGGGTGGAGTTCGAACAGCTTGAGCTTGTCGTGCCCGCGCAGCAGGCGCTGGATGATGAAGGGCGAGCCGGGGTAGATGCGCCAGTTGCCCTTGCTGTTGAAGCTGGCCACCAGATCAAGGTAGTCCTGCAGGGCCGGTGCCAGTGTCATGCTCTCGGTCGGCTTCAGCAGACGCTGGATGCCGTCTGCGGCCTCACCGCTGGTTTCGGTGAATTCGCTGTCGAGCCGGTACAGGCCGGCGCCAGCATGGGTGTCCAGCACCGTCAGGGCCGCCTCCTTTTGGGTGAGGTGGTGAAGCATGGCAATGAGCACGGTGTGCTTGAGCACATCGGCATGATTGCCGGCATGGAAGGCGTGGCGGTAACTGAACATAGGTGCCAATGGTAACGAGGGTGGCGACCGAAGAGCGTATTTCACAGAATCGGCACTCAAGATTCCATGCAAGAATCCGCCGCATGACGGATACCCCTGCCTCCACCCTGTCCCCCGCTGTGACCCCGCCGGCGCATGTCGACGCCTTGCCGGTTGGTACGCGGTTGGCGGAGTTCGAGGTGCAGGCGTTGTTGGGTGTGGGGGGCTTTGGCATGGTGTACCGTGCCTACGACCATTCCCTGCATCGCCCGGTGGCCATCAAGGAGTACATGCCGTCGGCGCTGGTGAACCGGCAAGACGGCCTGTCGTTGGCCTTGCGCTCCACCACGGATCAGCCGACCTACCAGTCCGGTTTGAACTCCTTCATTGCCGAGGCGCGGCTGCTGGCGCAGTTCGACCACCCGTCCCTGGTCAAGGTCTACCGATTCTGGGAGGCCAACCACACCGCCTATATGGTGATGCCCCTGTACAGCGGCATCACCCTGAAGCAAGCACGCAGCCAGATGGCCGGGCCACCGCCCGAAGCCTGGCTGCGTACCGTGTTGTGGTCTATTCTGCAGGCGCTGCACGTGCTGCACGAACACGGCACGGTGCACCGCGATGTCTCGCCCGACAACATCTTCCTGCAGGACGTCGGTCCGCCCGTGCTGCTGGACCTGGGGGCTGCGCGGCGGGCCATCAGCGACCAGACGCACAAGCACACCGCCATCCTGAAGGTGAACTACGCGCCGATCGAGCAGTACGCCTCGGCCGAGGACCTGAAGCCGGGCCCCTGGTCCGATCTGTACGCGCTGGCGGCCGTGGTCCATGGCTGCGTGCGCAACGAGCCGCCGCCACCGGCCACCTTTCGGGTGGTGCGCGACAACCTGCCGACGATGGCCAGCGTGGCCGCCACCGTGCAGGCGCATTTCGGCCAGCACTACTCGGCTGAGTTCATCCAGGGGATTGACCACGCACTGGCGATCCAGCCGTCCCAGCGGCCGCAGAGTGTGGCGCAGCTGATCGGTGAAATGCGCTTGCTGCCGCCCGATCATCTGTCGACCTTCGACTGGCGAGCCGCGCTGGGCGACGACCTGATGAACATCCAGGCAGGTGTTTTGCCCACGTCGCCGCCGGCAGGCGTGAACGAAGATGAGTGGCCGGTCACCCAGGCCCGCGACGATATCCTGCTGGATGGCGGGCGGCCGGACCTGGATTTTGGCGATGATGATGAAACCCGTCCGTCTGCCCTGAATGTGCCGGCCGCTGGAGGTGCTGACACGCAAGGGCGCTGGTCGGGCTGGAAGATGGCCGGGCTGGTGCTGGTTGCGCTGGGATTGATGGGGCTGGCCTACTGGGGTTGGCGAGAGGGCCGACCGGTTCAGGCGCCCCAGGTGGCGGCGCCCGAGCCGGCGCCCGCGGTCAGTCCGGCCCTGCCCCGGCGGGGCGAGGAGGCTGCCGCCGCGGCACCCGTTGCTGCACCTGCCCGAGCGGTGGGCACCCGCAAGGCGAAAGAGGCGGCGGCACGTCCGGACGACAAGGTGGTGCCGGTCGAGAAAGCGACACCGGTTCCGGCGGGCAAGGCGGCTGCCAAGACGGCGCCAGCTGCGACGGAAGTGTGTACTGACAGCAACTTCATCACGCGCCCGATGTGCATTCACCTCGAATGCCAGAAGCCCGAATACGCGAAGCTGCCGGTGTGCATTGAAGACCGCCAGCGCTACCCGGAGGGTGGCGCAAATCGGCCTTGAGGCCCGGATTTGGCCTAAAACGCAAGTTTTTGTATAATGGCGGGCTTCGCAGCGCTACCGTGACTCCGCGGCGAAGCTTGAATTCCCACCTAAGAGATTCCCGTCAGAGGAACGCCGACCGTGGAAAAGAGTCCGACAAACCCTCTTTTAAGAGAAAACTCATGACCAAAACGTTCAGCGCCAAACCCGCTGACGTGACGCACGAGTGGTTTGTGATTGACGCGACCGACAAGGTCCTCGGACGAGTAGCCAGCGAAGTTGCTCTCCGTTTGCGCGGCAAACACAAGGCCATTTACACGCCTCACGTCGATACCGGTGACTTCATCGTCATCATCAACGCAGCCCAACTGCGCGTCACCGGCGCCAAGCCGTTGGACAAGGTGTACTACCGTCACTCGGGTTACCCGGGCGGTATCACAGCCACCAACTTCCGTGACATGCAAGCCAAGCATCCCGGCCGCGCGCTGGAAAAGGCCGTCAAGGGCATGCTGCCTAAGGGCCCGCTCGGCTACGCCATGATCAAGAAGCTCAAGGTGTACGGTGGTGCTGAGCACCCGCACACCGCCCAGCAACCCAAAGTGTTGGAAATCTAAGGAGCCTTGAGATGATTGGTGAATGGAACAATGGCACCGGCCGTCGCAAATCCAGCGTCGCCCGCGTGTTTCTGAAAAAAGGCACCGGCAAGATCACGGTCAATGGCAAAGACATCGAGAATTTCTTCGGTCGTCAAACCTCGATCATGATCTGCAAGCAGCCCCTGATGCTGACCAACCATGCCGAATCGTTCGACATCATGGTCAATGTGGCAGGTGGTGGTGAGTCCGGCCAGGCCGGCGCAACCCGTCACGGCATTACCCGTGCCCTGATCGACTACGATGCATCGCTCAAGCCCGTCTTGAGCCAGGCCGGCTTCGTGACGCGTGATGCGCGTGAAGTCGAGCGTAAGAAGGTCGGTCTGCACTCTGCACGCCGTCGCAAGCAGTTCAGCAAGCGTTAATTTCACACGAAGTTTCGTCTGCTGCAATTTGTTGCAGCTCAGCAGCCGCCCGAATGCAAATTCTGGCGGCTGTTGTGTTTTTGGACTGCTAGACTCCTCCTTCCATGAGATTTCGCCTGCTCCACCGTCGCCTCACCATCAGTGCGCCGCGCATGTCCGTGCGCAGTTCCATGCCATGGCCCCTGCGCTGGGCGCTTGTCGCCATCGTGCTGGGTTTTTGCGCCGCCATCGGCTTGTGGGCGTTCGAGTTTGGCAAGGACATTGCCGGCATTGACGGCGGACGCACCGAGGAGGTCACGCAGTTGCGCGCCGAGTTGGCTGCGGCGCGTCAGCAGCTGTCTGCCATGAAGGACGAGCGCGACAAGGCCATGTCGGTGGCCAACACGTCCAGTACCTTGCTGACCGCCGAGAAGGCGGCGCAAGAGCGTCTGAGTGCCCAGAACAAGCAGCTGGAAAGCGAAAACCGCTCCTTGCGCGACGACCTGGGCTTCTTTGAGAAGCTGATTCCGACCGGCGGTGCTGAAAGTCTGGCCATTCGGGGCTTGCAGGCAGAGCTGCAGGATGGGCGTCAACTAAAATGGCAGGTTCTGGTGATCCAGCCGGTGAAGAACGCGCCTGAATTCAACGGGCGTCTTGAGTTGAGTTTCACCGGGCTGCAGGGCGGCAAGCCGTGGTCGGCGCCGTTGCCCAGTGGTCCCCAGTCCTTGAAGTTTCGCCAGTACGGCCGGCTTGAAGGGGTGTTTGAATTGCCGCCCCAGACCGTGATCAAGGGTATTTCCGCCAAGGTCATGGAGGGTACGGTGACCAAGGCGGTGCAGTCGATCAAGTTGTAATCCATCAGAGAGGTGCAAACATGTTCAACAAGAAAAAACAGCCCCCCATCCGCAGCCTGATTGCGGATGGCAGCCAGATTGACGGCACCCTGCGTTTTTCGGATGGCTTGCGCGTCGACGGCAAAGTGATTGGCGATGTGAATGCCAACCCCGATCAGGCCAGCATTCTGGTGATTTCGGAAACGGCCACGGTGATTGGTGAGATCCATGCCGACCATGTCATCATCAATGGTACGGTGAAGGGCCCGGTCTACGCGCGCCTGATGCTCGAATTGCAGCCCAAGGCTCACATTGAGGGCGATATCCATTACAGCGCGCTGGAGATGCATCAGGGGGCGATCATTGCCGGCCAGATGCGCCCGGTCGACATGGCCGAGGAAAAGCCCACACTGAAATTGGCGGCAAATAACCAGTAACTGAATTCTTGAGCGAAATTGTGTAGTATTCGCTCAATCCATCTTAATTGGAGCCATCCATGAGCGCCGTCGCCGAAAACATTCAAACCGAGATGCCTGCCCCCATTCTGTTCACCGACAGCGCTGCTGCCAAGGTGGCGGATCTGATTGCGGAAGAGGGCAACCCTGACCTCAAGCTGCGTGTCTTCGTGCAAGGTGGCGGTTGTTCCGGTTTTCAGTATGGTTTCACCTTTGATGAGGTGACCAACGAAGACGACACCACCATGACCAAGAATGGTGTGTCTTTGCTGATTGATGCCATGAGCTACCAGTACTTGGTGGGCGCCGAGATCGACTACAAGGAAGACCTGCAGGGTGCCCAGTTCGTCATCAAGAACCCGAACGCCACCACCACCTGCGGTTGCGGTTCTTCCTTCTCGACCTGAGCGTGAGCCCGGCTCAGGCCGGGTAAATGGCTCCGAGCACACGGGCGCCTTGAGCGCCTGTGACGCTTTTCAGGCTTGCCGTCTGGCGCAGCACGGCCTTGCGTGCCAACCAGGCAAAGGCGGCCGCTTCCACCTGCAAGGCGGGCAAACCGGCTTGCTCCGAGGAAACCACCGTGAGATAGGGCAGTCGTGCCTGCAAGCGCTGCATCAGGTAGCTGTTGAGCGCGCCGCCGCCACAGACGATCAGGCGTGTACTGCCTGCACCATGACGCAGCACATCAGCCGTGCAAGCGCTGGCGGTCAGTTCCGTCAGCGTGGCTTGCACATCCACCGGTGCCACGGCCTCAAAGCCGGTCAGCTTGTCGGCCAGCCAGGGCGGATTGAACAGATCGCGCCCCGTGCTCTTGGGGGGCGGTAAGGCAAAGTAAGGCTCCCGCAGTAGCACCTGCAGCAAGGGTTCATGAATCTGGCCAACTGCTGCCCAGCGTCCTTCTGCATCGAAGGGCTGGCCGGTGTGCTGGCGGCACCAGGCGTCCATCAAGGCATTGCCGGGGCCGCAATCGAAGCCCAGCACGGCATCGTCACGCAGCACCGAGAGATTGGCGATGCCGCCGACATTCAGCACGGCCACTGTCTGGCCCGTCTGAGCGAACATGGCCTGGTGGAAGGCCGGTACCAATGGCGCGCCCTGGCCGCCGGCCGCCACATCGCGGCTGCGGAAGTCCGCCACGACATCAATACCACTCAGTTCGGCCAGAAGCGCCGGGCTGTTCAGCTGCAGGGTGTAGCCCGTGGCATCGAACTCGCCCGGACGGTGGCGCACGGTCTGGCCATGCGCCCCGATGGCCGTGATGGCGCTTGAAGGTAGTGCCGCACGCTCGAGCAATTCGGCCACGACAGCGGCATAAAGCCGGGCCAGCGCATTGGCGGCGAGGGCGGCGCGGTGCAGTTCATCCACCCCGCCTGGGCTGTTGAGTTGCAGCAGTTCGGCGGTCAGGTCCGGCGGGAAGGGCAGATGGGCGTGCTGAATGACCCGGGTATGCGTCTCGGCGCATTCGGCAAGGACGCCGTCCACTCCGTCGAGCGAGGTCCCGGACATCAGGCCGATATAGAACTCAGACACGCTGGTCACCCCGGGGGCGAGGTCGCTTACTGCGAAGCGCCCTGCTGCAGGGAGGCTGCTGCCAGCAGTTGCTGGCGGACCGCGGAAGCTGAGCGCATGAACAGGGGCTTGGCTGCGGCCGAAACGGGCGTCGTTTCACTCTGGCGCGCAATGGTGAGCGGATCCTGGTGATTGCCGTTGACGCGGAATTCGAAGTGCAGGTGGGGGCCGGTCGCCCAGCCCGTGGCGCCAACAGCGCCAACGTTCTCCCCCTGGTTGATCGACTGGCCGCGTTTGACGTTGATGCGGCTCAGGTGAGCATAGACCGTGGTGTGGTTGTTGCGGTGCTTGACGAACACCACGTTGCCGAAACCATTCTGCACACCGGCAAACTCAACCACACCATCACCGATGCTGCGTACCGGTGTGCCGGTTGGGGCGGCGTAGTCGACACCGAGGTGAGCGCGCCATTGCTGAAGAATGGGGTGGAAACGCATCTTGAAGCCGCTGGTCACGCGCGAGAACTCCAGCGGTGAGGCGAGGTAGGTGCGGCGCAGGCTCTGGCCATCCAGGGTGAAGTAGCCGCCCTTGGTCAGGTTGTGGGTGGCGCGACCTTGCTCTTGCGGGAGTGCCGCAGAGGCATCGGGCTCCTGGAACCACATGGCCTGGTAGGTCTTGCCGCCATTGACGAACTCGGCGCTCAGCACCCGGCCGGCACGTAGCGGCTCGCCATCACCTTCCAGTGTTTCGTAAACCACCGAGAAGCGATCGCCCTTGCGCAGTGAGCGATGGAAGTCGATGTCACCGGAGAAAATTTCGGCTACCTGGATGGCAATGGCATCCGGAATGCGCGCGTCGTCGGTGGCTGCGAACAGCGAGGTGCGGATGACGCCGCTGGCGATACGGGTCGAGGCGGTCAGCGGGGCCGTCTCAAGCTTCGAGACAAACGTCTCGCCTTGTTTTTCGATCACCAGACGCGTGAATCGGCCATCGTCCTCCGGGCTCCAGCGTGCACTGAGCTTGAGCAGGGTATTCGTATCAGTGGCTTCGGCGGTGATGCTGCGGCCAACGCGGCCGAGCAGCGTTTTCTGGACGTTGGCATCGGCACGCAAAAACGCCGCCGCCGCCGGGTCGTTGATGCCCAGGCGTTTGAGCAGCGTGTCGGCGGTATCGGTGGAGCGGGTCAGGTCGGAGCGAAACAGGCGGAAGCGGTGCAGGTCCAGTGCTTCGGACTGGGGTTCCAGGGCAAGGGGGGAAACGGTCTCAAGGACTTCTCGCACCGGCAATTGCCCTGGATCCGGGCCCAGCGACACCACGGCCGAGGCCACGGCATAGGCGCCACCGCCACCCAGCAGAAGCGCTGCAGCGACGGCACCCATCACCCGTTTGGGGTGGTGCTCGACCCAGTGACCGGCAAAAGTCAAAAAGTCACTTCCAGCGGTTATGAAACCGTTTTTCAAAGGGCAACCCAAAGATGATGGTGTGGCAGGGGCCTGAGGGCACCGCGGCCAGCGGGCATTGCGCACTTAAAATCCTGCGCAATGGCAAGCGGCTAGTATAGCTGGCCCCGACCCCCTGGCATCTGGAAAAACCCTTATGAATCAAGCCTCCACACCGAAATTTCCTGTAACTGACCGTGTCCGGGAGGCCTTGGCGGTGACCTTGCGCGGCTGCGAGGAGTTGATTCCGGAGGCTGACTGGGTGCAAAAGTTGGCGCGCGCCGAGGCCACCGGCCAGCCGCTGCGCATCAAGCTCGGGCTGGACCCGACCGCGCCAGACATCCATATTGGCCATACCGTGGTGCTCAACAAGATGCGCCAGTTGCAGGATCTGGGCCATCAGGTCATCTTCCTGATCGGCGATTTCACCAGTTTGATTGGCGACCCGTCGGGGCGCAACAGCACCCGCCCGCCGCTCACGCCGGAGCAGATCAAGGCCAACGCCGAGACCTATTACAAGCAGGCCAGTCTGGTGCTGGACCCGGCGAAAACCGAAATCCGCTACAACAGCGAATGGTGCCTGCCCTTGGGCTCCATGGGCATGATCCAGCTGGCGGCCAAGTACACCGTGGCGCGCATGATGGAGCGCAACGACTTCCATGACCGTTTCAAGGCTGGCACGCCGATCTCTGTGCACGAGTTCCTCTACCCGCTGATGCAGGGCTACGACTCGGTGGCCCTCAAGAGCGACCTGGAGTTGGGCGGCACCGACCAGAAGTTCAACCTGCTGATGGGCCGGCACTTGCAGGCCGAGTACGGCCAGGAGCCGCAGTGCATTCTGACCATGCCACTGCTGGAAGGTCTGGACGGCGTGGAGAAGATGTCCAAGTCCAAGAACAACTACATCGGCATTGCCGAGGATGCCAACACCATGTTCGCCAAGGTGTTGTCGATCTCCGACGAGCTGATGTGGCGCTGGTACACCCTGTTGAGTTTCCGCAGCCTGAGCGAGATCGAAAAGCTGCAAGAGGAAGTGCAGCAAGGCCGTAACCCGAAAGAAGCCAAGGTACTGCTGGCCAAGGAGATCACGGCGCGCTTCCATTCGGCGGCGGCGGCGGATGCGGCTGAGCAGGATTTCATCAACCGCAGTCGCGGCGGTGTGCCCGACGAGATCGAGGAACAGACGGTCCAGCTCGAAGCAGGCCCGATGGGCATCGGGGCGCTGCTCAAACAGACCGGACTGGCCGCCTCCAGTGGCGAGGGCAACCGCCTGATCGATGGCGGCGGCGTGCGTGTGGACTCGAATGTCGTCAGTGACAAGGGGCTCAAGCTCGGTGCCGGTACTTATGTGCTGCAGGTCGGCAAACGCAAGTTCAAGAAGGTGACGCTGGCCTAAGCGCCGGCCGGGCTCGGTAAAACCGGCATTTTTGCGGCAAAACCAAGGGAAAACATTAACCGACCGATCGGTCGGGAGATGTTAAATTGGTCTGACCAAGCCGGCGTGGCTTTCGTCACGCCAACCCGAGGGATGCCTGATGTCTGAGCCAAACGCCGAGTTATCTGTTCTCTATGCCGAGCAAGGAGCGGTGGCCATTGCCACCCTGAATCGGCCCCAAGCGCTGAACAGTTTCACGCGCCAGATGCACCGCGACCTGTGGGCCGCACTGGATCGGGCCGAGGCCAATCCGGCCATTCGCGCGCTGGTCATCACCGGCACCGGTCGTGGCTTTTGTGCCGGCGCCGATCTGTCTGAATTCGATTTCGCTCCCGGGCCTGATCTGGTCGAGCGGGCCAATCCCGGCCCGGTGATCGAGCAGGCCTTCAATCCCACGGTGCGGCGGCTGCAGCAACTGCGCATGCCGACCATCGCGGCCGTCAATGGTGTGGCGGCCGGTGCCGGTGCCTCGCTGGCCATGACTTGCGACATTGCGATTGCGACGCCGCAGGCCAGCTTCATCCAGGCCTTCAGCAAGATTGGTCTCATTCCCGATGCCGGTGGCTCCTGGCTGCTGCCACAGCGCCTGGGGCTGGCGCGCGCCACGGCCTTGGCCATGACCGGCGATAAGCTCACCGCGGTCCAGGCCCGCGACTGGGGCTTGATCTGGGATGTGAGCGATGACTGCGTTGCTGCGGCACTGGCCTTGGCCCAGCGCCTGGTGGTCATGCCGACCAAGGCGTTGGTGGCCACGCGCGAGCTGTTGCAGCGTGCCGGCAGCCGCACGCTGGACCAGCAGCTCGACGCCGAGCGCGACATGCAGTCGGCATTGGGGCGCACGCACGACTACATCGAAGGTGTGCTGGCATTCCGCGAAAAGCGCGCACCGCAGTTCAAGGGGGAGTGAGGGATGAGCGATGTGAAAAACGCCGAGGCACTGGCGCGCCGTGTCGGCGAGTCCATGTTTGCCGCCGACCGCGCTTCGCGCGAATTCATGCAGATGGAACTGCTGTCGTGCGCACCCGGCCGGGCCGTGATGCGCATGACGGTGCGCAAAGACATGCTCAACGGCCATGAGATCTGCCATGGCGGTCTGATCTTCACACTGGCCGACTCGACTTTTGCCTTTGCCTGCAACAGCTACAACAAGGTGGCGGTGGCGGCCGGCTGCAGCATCGAGTTCCTCAAACCGGCGCAACTGGACGATGTGCTGACCTGCGAAGGTGTGGAGCAGACATTGCAGGGGCGGCACGGCATCTACGACATGCGCGTGAGCAATCAGCGTGGCGAGGTGATTGCCATGTTCCGCGGCAAGAGCGCCCAGATCCAGGGCACCGTCATTCCGGAGGCTGCATGAATCAGCGCGAGTTTGCCTGGGACCCGATCGAGAAGGCCAGCATCGATGAACTGCGCAGCCTGCAGCTCAAGCGGCTTCAATCCACGTTGCAGCACGCCTATCGCAATTCGCCGGTGTACCGCGCCAAGTTCGACGCAGCCGGTGTGCACCCGGATGATTGCCAGACACTGGCCGATCTGGCGCGCTTTCCGTTCACCACCAAAAAAGACCTGCGCGACAGCTACCCCTTTGGCATGTTCGCTGTGCCGCGCGAGCAGTGTGTGCGCATCCATGCCTCCAGCGGCACCACTGGCAAGCCCACCGTGGTGGGCTATACCCGGAACGACATCGATACCTGGGCTGGCCTGGTGGCGCGCAGCATCCGCGCCGCAGGAGCCCGGCCCGGCGACATGGTGCATGTGAGCTACGGCTATGGCCTGTTCACCGGTGGTCTCGGCGCCCACTACGGGGCGGAGCGGCTGGGGCTGACAGTCGTGCCCTTCGGCGGCGGGCAGACCGAGCGGCAGGTGCAGCTGATCCAGGATTTCAAGCCCGACATCATCATGGTCACACCCAGCTACATGCTGGCGATTGCCGAGGAGTTCGAACGGCAAGGCATCAAAGCGACCGAATCAAGCCTGCGCATTGGCATCTTCGGCGCCGAGCCTTGGACCAATGACATGCGACACGCCATCGAGCTGCGCATGGGACTCGATGCCGTCGACATCTATGGTCTGAGCGAGGTCATCGGCCCCGGCGTGGCCAGCGAATGCGTGCTGGCCAAGGACGGGCCGACCATCTGGGAAGACCATTTCTATCCTGAGATCATCGATCCCGAGACCGGTGAGTTGCTGCCCGACGGCGAAGTCGGCGAGCTGGTCTTCACCAGCCTCACCAAGGAAGCTTTGCCGGTCATCCGCTACCGCACGCGCGACCTGACGCGCCTGCTACCGGGCAGCACGCGCACCATGCGCCGTATGGAAAAAATCACGGGTCGCAGCGATGACATGATGATCGTGCGCGGTGTGAACGTGTTCCCGACGCAGGTTGAGGAGTTGATCTTGCGGCGCCCAGAACTGACGCCGCACTACCAGTGCATCTTGCGGCGCAATGGGCCGATGGACGATCTGCTGGTGGTGGTGGAGACTCGGCCCGACGTGTCGCCTGACAGCTTGGCAGCGCGAGCCGCGGCCAAGCAACTGCAGCACGAAATCAAAGCCTATGTCGGCACCAGCGTCGAGATCGAGCTGCGGCCCGAGGGGGGTGTCGAGCGCAGCCTGGGCAAGGCCAAGCGCGTGCTCGACCAGCGGCAGAAGAATCCCTGATCAGGCTGCGAGCCAGCGCTCGATGAGCTGCGGGTCGCGCACCGATAGGCGCCAGGTGGTCACACCGAGCGGCAGGTTGAGCGTGAGCTTCAACAGGCGCTTGTCGCGCGCCACCAAGGCCTGGACCTTGGGGTGCGCGCCGGCATAAAGCGGCAGGTCGTCGAGCTTGGTGAGGCGCCAGCCGCTGTGGGTCTTGCCGCTGCCTACTTCCACGCCCAGCCATTCATCGCCGGCGGCCAGGCCCGCCCGTTCGGCAGCACCGCCGCGCAGCACGGTCTTGATCTGGATGGCTGTGCCCTCGGCCACGCGTAAGCCCAGCTGCTGTGCCAGTTGGGCCGGATCTTCCTGAATCGCCACGCCGTGGCGCTCCAGCAGTTCCTTGAGTGGCAGTTCGATCGTGGTGTGTACCCAGCGTTTGATCTCTCGGGCGTAGGAGCGGCCCGTGATGTCCTGCAGTACTTGCAACAGGTCGTTTTCAGACATCGGACCACCCTGGCAGCGCTGCCACAGGGCACGCATCACCTCGTCGAGCGTGTGCGGCCCTTCGGCGCGCAAGGTGAGATCCAGGCACAGCGCCACCAGTGCGCCCTTGCTGTAGTAGCTCACGGTGGCGTTGGGGGTGTTTTCGTCCTGCCGGTAGTACTTGACCCAGGCGTCGAAGCTGGCCTGTGCCACCGATTGCACGGTGCGACCAGGCGTTTGCATCACCTGGTTGATGGTCTTGTTGAGCAGTTTCAGGTAGCCGGCGTTGTCGATCAGGCCGGCGCGGCGCAGCAGCAGATCGTCGTAGTAGCTGGTGAAGCCTTCGAAGAACCAGAGCAGTTGCGTGTAGTTTTCTTGCGCGTAGTCATAGTGCGCAAATTCGGCCGGGCGCAGACGCTTGACGTTCCAGGTGTGGAAGTATTCGTGGCTGATCAATCCCAGCAGGGTGGTGTAGCCGTCCCCCGGTTTGGCGCCCAGGCGCGGCAGGTCGTGGCGCGTGCAGATCAGTGCTGTCGAATTGCGGTGCTCCAGGCCGCCGTAGCCGTCGTCGGTGGCATTGAGCATGAACAGGTAGCTGCGATACGGCGCCTTGTGCCGTCTGCCCGTGTCGGTGCTGTGCCAGAGACGGATTTCCGCCTCGCAGATTTTGCGCGTGTCGGCCAGCAATCGTTCGCCGTCAAAACTCGGCGGCGCGCCGGCGACCACGAAGCGGTGCGGTATACCGCCAGCAGTGAACGTGCCATTCCAGAACTCCCCCAGCTCTACCGGGCAATCCACCAGTTCGTCGTAATCGGCGGCACGGTAGCTGCCGAAGCCGCGTCGGTTGATCTTCCGCGGGGGCAGCGCGGTGGCCACGGACCAACTGACGATGGCCTGGCTGGCGACCAGCTCAAGTTCGTGAACGGTGTCTTCCTGGCCTTCGACGCGCAGGCACAAGCTGGTACCGTTGAAGAAGCCGCGCGTGGCATCGAGCCAGGCGGTGCGCACCGAGTTGTCGAACGCATAGATCTCGTAGCTCAGCACCAGCGGACGTTGTGCCGCGCAGTCGATCTGCCAGCTGCACTTGTCGAGCTGCTGCACGGCGACCAGCCGGCCGTCTTGCCGTGCCTGCAGCCGTTGCAGATTTTTGGAAAACTCACGCACCAGATAGCTGCCGGGAATCCAGACGGGCAGCGACACGCGCTGCTGTGCCTGCGCTTGCGCGATGGTCAGCGTGACGCGAAACAGGTGGGCATGCAGGTCGGCAGCCTCCACCCGGTAGTGGATGAGGGCGGGGGCTAAGTCTTTGGACATGCGGCGCTGGCTTAGCGGGTCTCGCTCAGATATTTCTCGATCTGCTGGGCGTTGATGGCGCCCGGCACGCGCGAGCCGTCAGCAAAGATCAAGGTCGGTGTGCCGGTGATCTTGTGTTTGCGGCCCAGTTCCAGGTTGCGGGTTATGGCCGAGACGTCACAGCTGGCGGCGGGAAGCGGCTGGTCACGCAGCATGTGGTCTTGCCAGGCTTTGGCCTTGTCCTTGGCGCACCAGATGTTCTTCGATTTTTCCGCTGAGTCCGGGCTGAGGATGGGGTAGAGGAAGGTATAGACCGTGACGTTGGTCACCTTGTCCAGATCGCGTTCGAAGCGTTTGCAATAGCCGCAGTTCGGATCTTCAAACACGGCCACCTTGCGCTTGCCGTTGCCGCGCACCACAGTGAAGGCGTCTTTCAGCGGCAGGCTGTCAAAGTTCACCGCAGTCAGCTTGTCGATGCGTTCTTCGGTCAGGTTGCGGCGCTGGCGCGTGTCGATCAGGTTGCCCTGGATCAGGTAGTTGGCGTCGGCGTCGGTGTAGAAAATGTCGGTGCCGTTGACGCGGACCTCGTACAGGCCGTTGACCGGGGTCTTGCTGATCTCATCAATCTTTTGCAGTTGAGGGATGCGTTCAGTCAGATTTTTGCGGATCGTCGCTTCCTGGGCCTGGACGCCGATACCGGCCAGGATGCAAGTGCTGACAAGCAGGGTTTTCAGAGCATTCATCATCATTCGTTTCATGCGATACATCGCGTTATTCAAAAATCCATGGCCTGCCGGGTCAGCCACTGTTTGAGCAGGCCGCTGCGCTCCACGGTGTTCATACCCCAGTTGCGCAGGGTGCGCCAGGCTTCCCCTTCACGGGCAAACAGCAGTTGCAGGCCATCCATGCCGGTATCCAGCGCCAGCATGCCGGCCTTGCGGGCGCGTTCATAACGACGCAGCAGCTTGGTATCGCCCACGTCGCGCCAGTAATCGCGTTCGCGCAGCGTCTTGGCCAGTTCCGCCACATCGGCCAGCCCCAGGTTCAAGCCCTGGCCGGCCAGCGGGTGCACGTTGTGAGCGGCATCGCCGGCCAGCACCCAGGCGCCGCACGCTGCCTGCCCCGTCCATTGCTGCGCCTGCGCTTTTTGCAAGGGCCAGAGCCGGCGTTCGCTGATCAGCGTCAACTGGCCCAAGGCGTGTCCGCTGGCAGCTTCCAACTCGTGACAGAAATCGTTCGGGCTGGTTGCCTGTAAGCGGGCAGCGTGTTCAGGAGAGACAGACCAGACAATCGCGACAGAGTTCCCTTGTTCGCCGCCCATGGGCAGAAATGCCAGGATGTCGCCGTTGGAGAACCACTGGCGTGCATTCTGGCCATGCGGTTTCTCGCACTGGATCCGGGCCGCCAGCGCGTGTTGGGTATAGGGGGTGACCTGGAAGTCAACGCCGAACTCGGCGCGTGTGCTGCTGGCACGGCCTTCACAGACCACGGTGAGCTTGGCCGGTGCCGGAGCGGTCAGCACTTCGATCTGCGGCTGGAAGCCGACGGCCTGCGCCAGTTGCGCCTCCAGCACCGGGACATCGACGATCCAGGTCAAGGCGGTGGCGCCGAGTTCGCTGGCGTCGAAATTGACTTCGCCGCCGCGGTCGCCCCAGATCTGCATGTGGGTGACCGGGGTGGCCGCCTGAGGCGAGGGCCAGCAGCGCAAGGCGTCGAGCAATTCCTTGGAAGCGCGGTTCAAGGCGTAAGCGCGTACATCGGCGGGGGCATTGGGTTGGGCTGGGGTTTCCACCAGTCCGACACGCAGGCGCTCGCGCGCCAGCAACAGGGCCAGCGTGCGGCCCACGATGCCGCTGCCACGAATACAAATATCCAGGGGAAGAGCCATGCGAGCATTGTAGAAGGCAGGGCAGAATCGACCCTGTCGAATGTCAATTCCATTCCAATAACCATGGAGATCCTGCCAAGTGAGTGAATCGACTGTCAGCCCGGGCGATGTCCAGGCCCGCATAACGCAGCTGTTTGTGTACCCGGTCAAATCCTGCGCTGGCATCGAGCTGCAGGAAGCAGTGCTGACCGAGACCGGGTTCGACCTCGACCGTGCCTGGATGGTGGTGGATGCGCAGGGCGGTTTTGTGTCGCAGCGCGAACAGCCGCGTCTGGCCTTGGTGCAGCCGCAATTCAAGCGCGGCGGCACGGAACTGGCGCTGCGCGCGCCCGGCATGCTGGCGCTGCACCTGGCCGTCGATGCCGTGGAGCAGCCGACACGGGTACGCGTTTGGGACGACGAGGTGCCGGCCTATGACATGGGCGATGTCGCAGCCCAGTGGTTCACCGATTTTCTGTCGCTGTCCGACCAGGGGCTGCCCGCGGCCCAAGCGGCCAGGTTTCGTCTGGTGCGTTTCGATCCGGAGCACAAACGCCTTTCCAGCCTGAAGTGGACCGGCGGCGTGGAAGCGCTCAACCAGTTCAGTGACGGCTTTCCGTTGTTGGTGCTGAGCCAGGCTTCGCTCGACGAATTCAACGCCCGCCTGCAGGCCGCCGGCCATGCGCCGGTAGGGGTGGAGCGGTTCCGGCCGAATATCGTGCTGGCTGGGCCGGAGGCGCATGACGAGGATCGGCTCGACACCTTGCGTATCGCGACCGGCGAGGGTGAGGTGGTCCTGAAGCCCGTCAAGCCCTGCCCGCGCTGTCCGATTCCCAATATCGACCCGGCCACGGCACAAAGCAGCCCGGAAGTCAGCGATACGTTGCAGGCCTACCGGCGCGATGCGCGGCTGAATGGCGCGGTGACTTTTGGCATGAACGCCATCGTGCTGGCGGGTGTGGATACGGTGCTGCGCGTCGGGCAGACGGTGGCGGCGGACTTTCGCTTCGACTGACGCGCAGCCCAGCCGGGCGTTGCCAGTCCTATTCCGCCTTGATATGGGCGTCGCGGATGATGCGCGCCATGCTGGCGGATTCGGCGGTGATCAGCCCGGCGAATTCGGTGGGGCTGGTCGGCTCTCCTACACATTCCGCGGCCAACAAGCGCTCGCGCATGGCGGGCGTGGACAGAATCGCGTTGATCTCGCCATTCAACCGGGTGACGACGGAAGCGGGTGTGCCTGCCGGCGCCAGGATGCCAAAGTGAGAACTCAGGTTGGCGGCTGGATAACCCAGTTCGGCCAGTGTCGGAACCGTGGGCAGGTTATTCAATCTGGCAGGAGACCCCACAGCCAATGGGCGCAGCTTGCCTGTCTTGATGTGCTGCAGGACGGCCGAAGACGTGTTGACTGACAGCACTTCAAACTGACCGCTCAGCGCATCGGTGATCTGCTGGCCGCCGCCCTTGTAAGGAACGTGGGTGATGTCCAGCTGGGCTGCAGCACGAATTTGCTCCAGCACGACATGGCCCAGCGAGGCCGGCCCGGAGGTCGCCCAGCGCACGGCGCCAGGTCGGGCGCGGGCTGTGGCCAACAAGCTCTTGAGGTCGCCTTCTTTCAGCGCCGAGGTGGCGGCAATCAGGACGGGCGAGTACATCACGCTGGCGACGGGCGCAATGTCCTTGACCGGGTCGAACGCTGATTTGCCAAGATGGGGGCTGAGCGTCAGCGGGGAGATGGCCGAGAACGCCAGGGTGTAGCCGTCGGGTGCCGACTTGGCAACCAGACCAACTCCCAATGAGCCGCTGGCGCCGGCTTTGTTGTCCACCAAAACGGGAACCCCGAGCCGGCTCGCCAGCTGTTCGGCCAGGGCCCGGGCGACGACATCGCTGACCCCGCCAGGCGGGTAAGCCACGACGATTTTGAGAGGCTTGGTGGGCCAGAGGGGAACCGGTTGGGCCTGTGCAGAGGAAAGGGTGAAGAGGCTACCCGTTAGCGTCAAGAGTCGGCGGCGAGAGAGGGGCATGGAAGGGCCTTTGTTGGTGGCTCGGGTGGGGCGTCATGCCATATCTGCCCATAGTCTATTGCGGCGGCACAACCGGGAGGCCGGCCCGGCGGCCGTGCTCGGGCGGCGAAGCAAGGATTCGCCGATTAGTACAATTGGCCTAGTTTTCCAGGCCAATCGAGGGCAAACGTTGCAGAAATGCCTTGTCCTGGCCTGGGTTGATCGAGCCGGGGCATCGTGCCCCAGACGCGGATCGGGCACCTCGATCACGCACCCTCGGGTTCGATCGTTTAATGATTTCTAAGGAATTTCCATGAGCCTGAAGTGCGGCATCGTCGGCCTGCCCAACGTCGGTAAATCCACCCTGTTCAATGCCCTGACCAAGGCGGGCATTGCAGCGGAGAACTATCCCTTTTGCACCATCGAACCCAATGTGGGCGTGGTCGAGGTGCCCGATCCGCGCCTGCAGCAGCTGGCGGAAATCATCCACCCGGAGCGCATCGTGCCGGCCATCGTCGAGTTTGTCGACATCGCCGGCCTGGTGGCCGGTGCCAGTACTGGCGAGGGCCTGGGCAACAAGTTCCTGGCGCACATCCGCGAGACCGATGCCATCGTCAATGTGGTGCGTTGCTTTGAAGACGACAACGTGATCCACGTGGCCGGCAAGGTGGACCCGATCTCGGACATCGAAGTGATCCAGACCGAGTTGTGCCTGGCCGACCTGGGGGCGGTCGAGAAGGCGCTGCACCGCGTGACCAAGACGGCACGATCGGGGGACAAGGAGTCGATCAAGCTGGTGGCGATTCTGGAGAAGTGCCAGACGGCGCTCAACGAAGGCAAGCCGGTGCGCACGCTGGAGTTCAGCAGGGAAGAACAGCCCTTGCTGAAGCAGTTTTTCCTGATCACGGCCAAGCCGGCCATGTTCGTGGCCAACGTGAGTGAGAACGGTTTTGAAAACAACCCTTTCCTGGACCGTTTGACGGCCTACGCTGCGACCCAGAATGCCCCGGTGGTGGCGATCTGTGCCAAGCTGGAAGCCGAAATGGCGGAGATGAGCGACGACGACCGCCAGATGTTCCTGGAAGAGCTGGGACAGACCGAGCCCGGCCTGAATCGCCTGATTCGTGCGGCCTACAAGTTGCTGGGTCTGCAGACCTATTTCACGGCGGGTGTGAAGGAAGTGCGTGCCTGGACCATTCATGTGGGTGATACCGGACCCCAGGCGGCTGGCGTGATCCACACCGATTTCGAGAAGGGCTACATCCGGGCCCAGACCATCGCCTTTGAAGACTTCATCGCCTGCAAGGGCGAGCAGGGCGCCAAGGATGCCGGCAAGATGCGCGCGGAAGGCAAGGAGTACGTCGTCAAGGACGGCGATGTGATGAACTTCCTGTTCAGTGCCTGATGGCCCATCTGCTCCAGCGCCTTCTGCCCTGGACGTAGTTGCCGCAACGGCCAGCCATGCTGGCCGTTGTCGTTTCTGGTGCCGGTGCCGCGCTTAGAATTTTCCATCTGCCTTTTGCCCAGACCATGAATCTGCCATCTGAGTTGCCAGAGACCCCTGTTGCCACGGTTGCCGCCCGAATTCAGGTCGAGCCCCTGTTTGCGCGCCTGTCCGGCCGAACCTTGGCGCGGCTGCTGGGGGCGGCTGAGCTCCGGCACGTGGCAGCAGGTCAGCGTGTTGTGCAGGCCGGCGCACCGGCCGCCGAATTGCTGCTGGTGCTGCAGGGGGGGCTGGTGGTGCAGACACCGTCCGGGGACGTGCCGTCTTCGGTCGCCCTGGCGGGTGAGGAAGTGCTGGCTGGGGCACCGACGTACGTACGCGACGCCAGTGCGGCCGCTGACACCGTGCTGATCGTGTTGCCGAAGCGTGCCTTGCTCGAGGTGCTGGCCGACATGCCGGCACTGGCCCAGGCGGCTCAGAGAGTGCTGCTGGCCAACCTCAGCGGCACCCCCGTGCCGGAGCCGACCGCTATTGCCTCTGGCCAGCCGGCCCGCACGTCGCGGCGCGAAGTGTGGGGCTGGAGCTGTGCGCTGTTTCTGCCTCTGCTTCAGTTGGGTTTGGGCATCCACCAGGGATGGGCCTTGCCGAACATGCTGTTCCTGGCCATTTTGTCGGCAACGGTCGCCATGTGGATGTTTTCACTGGTGGATGAATTCGTGCCACCCCTGTTCGCCATGGCGGCCATGCTGCTGGTGGACTTGGCGCCGGCCCATGTGGTGTTGTCCGGCTTTGCCTCCAGTGGGCTGATTCTGTTCGTTGCGGTGTATGTGCTGGGCGGGGTGTTGGTGGCTTCCGGGCTGTCGTACCGTCTGATCCTGTGGATGCGCGTGTTGTTGCCGGATACGCCGTTCTGGCACGGTTTTGCTTTGGTGGCATCCGGTTATGCCTTGTCGCCCATCATGCCGTCCAGCAATTCGCGCATGGCGCTGGTGCTGCCGCTGTACCGCGATTTCTGCAGCGCCGGCGGGGTCCAGCCGGGCAGCCGGGCGCACACCCGGCTGGCGGCTGCCACCTATGCGGGTTCGATGAACATGTCGCCCATGTTCCTGACCAGCAAGAGCTCCAACCTGATCGTGTTTGCCATGCTGCCGACACAGCTGCAGGACGAGTTCCAGGGGCTGTTCTGGTTCGTGGCCGCCCTGGTGTGCGCGCTGGTGGTCACGGGCGGGCACTTTGTGCTGGATCGCCTGTTCTTCGGCCCCGGCCAGGCCTTGCCGGCCTCCAAGGACCAGGTACGGCAGCAACTGGCCTTGTTGGGGCCGTTGGGGGCGGAGGAGCGCTTCACCCTCATGGGGCTGGCCCTGCTGGTGCTGGGGGCCGCAGGCGTGTCCTGGCACCACATTCCGCTGCCCTGGGTGGGGGGCTTCATTCTGGTGGCCTTGCTGCTGTATGGCCTGGTCAGCAAGAAGAATTTCCAGAACTATGTGGATTGGCCGATGGTGTTTTTCCTGCTGTCGCTGCAGGGTTTGACGGGTGTGATGGAGCATCTGCATCTGGTGGACCAGATCAAGCCCTGGATCGACGGCATGGCCGACCTGCTGCAGCACGACATCATCCGGCTGGTCTTGCTCGAACTGGTGGTGGTGCTGGTGGTTCGCCTGGCCTTGCCCATCACGGCCGGCATGGTGGTGTCGGCCATCCTGCTCATGCCGCTGGCCGCGGCAACCGGCATCAACCCCTGGCTCATTGGTTTCCTGGCCGCGATGTTCTCCGATCTCTGGTTCTTCCCCTACCAGAGCAGTACCTACACGCAGCTGCGGGCGGTGGATGGCAAAGGCCGCATGTTCAATGAGCCGCTGTTCCTTCGGTTCAACCTGGCGTCATGCGCCTTGCGTGTGCTGGCGGTCGGGCTGTCCATTCCCTATTGGGATGCGCTGGATCTGGTATGAAAAAAAGCATTGCCGCCCTGCTCGTCAGCGTCTTTCTGCTGTTGTCATTGTTGTTGGTGCTTTACTTCAATGTCGCCAGTCCACGGGTGCTGGTTATTCACACCTACGACGAGGATTTCGGTTGGACGCAGGCGCTGGACCGCAGCTACCGCAAGGAGCTCAAAGCCTATCCTCGCTCCGTGCTGACGCGTTGGCACTACATGCGCCTGGGAGGCGCGCCCAGCGAGCAGCACATGGAGACCGCCGCTGCCTCGGCACAACGCGCCGTGGAGGCTTTCGAACCTGATGTCCTGGTGGTGTTTGATGACATTGCGGCCAAGCTGGTGACGCCGGCCTGGCTGAACCGACCGGGAATTCGCATCGTGTTTGCCGGTATCAATGCCGAGTCGGCCGCGTATGGTTTCGACACGGCCAGCAACACCACTGGGGTCCTGGAACGCATCCCGGTGGCGGCCTTGCGTGAGGCGCTGACGCAACTCGGCCACGGCAAGCCGCTGACCATGGCCTGCCTGGGTGATGCACGCGCGCAGGCCTTGCTGGAGGTGCCGCAGCTGACGGCGCACGACTGGTCTCCCCACAAGCTGCTGCCGTGCGAGCAGGTTGACAATTACCCTGCCTGGCAGGACCGGGTGGCCGCGTTGGGGCAGAAGGCGGATGTCTTGTTCATCACCGGCTACCAGGGCCTGCACCGGGCGGTCGGTGGCAGCAAGTCGGTGCCACCGGCCGAGGTGATGGCCTGGACAGAGGCCCACAGCAAGGCCCTGCCGCTGGCGACCAAAAACGGTTTTGTGCCTGACGGTGGCAGTCTGGCCATTGCTTCCTCGGCCCACGAGCAGGGACAGACGGCGGGCCGGCTGACAGCAGCGTTGCTGCAGGGGCGCTCCCCGGCCGAGTTGCCAGTGGTGCAGGGGCAGGCTTTTGTCGTCTTGATGCACACCGAACGACTGGCGCGGCGCGGCTATCACTTGCCGGCGGTGTACGAGGCTGCCGCGCGTGCGGCGGGAACCTTGAACTAGGTGTTCAGGACGGGAAAACCCACAGCAGTGCGCCCGTCATCACGAGGTAGCGCCCGAACTTGCCGATGGCCATGTAGAGCAGGCAAGGCCAGAACGGCAGCTTGAGCCAGCCGGCCACCGCACACAAGGGGTCGCCGATGAGGGGTAGCCAGCTCAGCAGGCAGGCTTTGGGGCCGATGCGTTCCAGCCAGTCGAGCGCACGCAAATGGGTCGCGGAATGCTGGTACTTGTCCAGAATGCGGTGCGAACCCAGGCCGAGTGTCCAGTTCAGGGCCCCGCCCAGGGTGTTGCCGGCCGTGGCCACCAGCATGGCCAGCCAGAACAGTTCCGGATTGAGCTTGAGCAGGCCGAACAGCGCCGGTTCCGAGGCCATGGGCAGCAGCGTGGCGGAGACAAAAGCCACCGCGAACAAGGTGCTCAAGCCGTATTGCGGCAGGGCCAGCAGTGCGAGCAGGTAATTGATCCAGGCGTCCATGGGCGGTACGAGTATAGGCACGACGTCGCACGCCATGGCCGCGCATTTCAATTGCTGAAATTTTGAGCAGCTAGAATACGCGACCCGACTGCTGCCTCATTTTTCGGCAGCGTTTTTTTATTCCAGTCAACGCTCACCCCTCCCTTCGCATGAACATCGGTTCCTTCGAATTGCCGAATGCCCTGTTTGCGGCCCCGATGGCCGGGGTGACGGACCGGCCGTTCCGCCAGCTGTGCAAGGCGCTGGGAGCCGGTTATGCGGTGAGCGAGATGGTGACGTCGCGCAAGGATTTGTGGAACAGCCTCAAGACCTCGCGCCGCGCCAACCATGAGGGCGAGGTCGGCCCGATCGCGGTGCAGATTGCCGGCACGGATGCCCCCATGATGGCCGAGGCCGCGGCCTACAACATCGACCGCGGCGCGCAGATCATCGACATCAACATGGGCTGCCCGGCCAAAAAAGTCTGCAACAAATGGGCCGGCTCGGCCCTGATGCAGGACGAGACGCTGGCGCTGCAGATCATCGAGGCCGTGGTGGCGGCCTGTGCGCCGCACAATGTGCCGGTCACACTCAAGATGCGCACCGGCTGGTGCCAGTCCCACAAGAATGCGGTGGTGCTGGCCCGCGCGGCCGAGAGCGCCGGCGTGCAGATGGTCACGGTGCATGGCCGCACGCGCGAGCAGGGTTATGGTGGCGCCGCCGAGTACGACACCATTGCCGCGGTGAAGGCTGCGCTGCGGGTGCCGGTGGTGGCCAATGGCGACATCACCTCGCCCGAGAAAGCGCGCGAGGTGTTGCGCCTGACCGGTGCCGATGCGTTGATGATCGGCCGCGCCGCCCAGGGCCGGCCCTGGATCTTCCGCGAGATCGGCCACTTCCTGGCGACCGGCACGCATCTGGCCCCGCCCTTGGTGGCCGAAGTCAAGCGTCTGCTGCTGGAGCACCTGCAAGACCATTACGCGCTGTACGGTGAATACACCGGCGTGCGCAGTGCGCGCAAACACATCGGCTGGTACGTCAAGACGCTGCCTGGCGGCGAAGCCTTCCGCGCCCGCATGAACGCGCTGGAGGACTGCCGGGCACAGGTGCAGGCGGTGTCGGATTATTTTGATGAACTGGGTGTTCACATGGACCGCATGCCTGTGGCAGTGCCGGATGCCTTGACGGACCTGAACGAAGAACAAATACAAATGGAGTTGACCGCATGAGCCACCGGGCCGCCCCTAGGGCGAATACCGGAGCGCGCATCGTGGAGGTGATTGAATGAGCAAAAAACATATCGAAGAATGCGTGCGCACAAGCCTGGAAGGTTATTTCAAGGATTTGCGCGGCACCGAACCGGACGGGATGTACGACATGATGGTCCGCATCGTCGAAAAACCGATGCTGGAGGTCGTGATGCAGCAGGCCGAGCACAACCAGTCGCGCGCCGCGCAGTGGTTGGGCCTGAACCGCAACACCCTGCGCAAGAAACTCGTCGAACACAAATTAATCAAGTAAGTAAGCAACCATGAACGCACTCATTTCCGTATCCGACAAGACCGGCATCGTCGACTTTGCCAAGGCGCTGCACGCGCTGGGCGTCAAACTCATTTCTACTGGTGGCACTGCCAAGCTGCTGGCTGAACAAGGCCTGCCTGTGACCGAGGTGGCCGAAGTCACCGCCTTCCCTGAAATGCTGGACGGCCGCGTCAAGACCCTGCACCCCAAGGTGCACGGCGGCCTGCTGGCACGCCGCGACGTGCCCGAGCACATGGCCGCCTTGAAGACGCACAACATCGACACCATCGACCTGCTGGTGGTCAACCTCTACCCGTTTGAAGCCACGGTGGACAAACCCGGCTGCACACTGGAAGACGCGATCGAGAACATCGACATCGGCGGCCCGGCCATGGTGCGCAGCGCCGCCAAGAACTGGCAGGACGTTGGTGTGCTGACCGACGCCTCCCAGTACCCGGCCGTGCTGGCCGAGCTGAAAGCCGCTGGCAAGCTGTCCGACAAGCTGCGCTTTGCGCTGTCGGTGGCGGCGTTCAACCGCATCGCCAACTACGACGCCGCCATCAGCAACTACCTGTCCGCCATCGACTTCGAGGCAAGCGCCCAAGCCGGCGCACCGGTGAGCCTGCCGTTCTCGGCCCAGGCCAACAGCAACCTGGTCAAGCTGCAGGATCTGCGCTACGGCGAAAACCCGCACCAGCAGGCCGCCTTCTACCGCGACCTCTATCCGGCACCTGGTTCGCTGGTGACGGCCAAGCAGTTGCAAGGCAAGGAACTCTCCTACAACAACATCGCTGACGGCGATGCGGCCTGGGAGTGCGTCAAGAGTTTCGACGTGCCGGCTTGCGTCATCGTCAAGCATGCCAACCCCTGCGGCGTGGCGGTGGGCAAGGACGCGCTGGAGGCCTACAGCAAGGCCTTCCAGACCGACCCGACCTCCGCTTTCGGCGGCATCATCGCTTTCAACCGCCCGGTCGATGCCGCTGCGGCGCAGGCCGTGAGCAAGCAGTTCGTCGAGGTGCTGATGGCGCCGGCCTACACGCCGGAAGCGCTGGAGATCTTCAAGGCCAAGGCCAATGTGCGTGTGCTCGAGATCTCGCTCGACGGCATCCAGCGCCATGGCAAGACCGCCTGGGAGCGCGGCCTGAACTCGCACGACGTCAAGCGTGTCGGTTCCGGCCTGCTGATCCAGACCGCCGACAACTACGAGCTGCAGCGCAGCGAGCTCAAGGTCGTGACCAAGCTGGCACCGACGCCGCAACAGCTCGATGACCTGCTGTTCGCCTGGAAGGTGGCCAAGTTCGTCAAGAGCAATGCCATCGTCTTCTGCAAGGACGGCATGACCATGGGCGTCGGTGCCGGCCAGATGAGCCGCCTGGATTCGGCGCGCATCGCCAGCATCAAGGCCCAGCACGCCAACCTGACGCTGCAGGGCACGGCGGTGGCGAGCGACGCCTTCTTCCCGTTCCGCGACGGCCTGGACGTGGTGGTGGATGCGGGCGCGACCTGCGTCATCCAGCCCGGCGGCTCGATGCGCGACCAGGAAGTGATCGACGCCGCCAACGAGCGCGGCGTGGCCATGGTGTTCAGCGGCGTGCGCCACTTCCGCCACTGAGTCTTGCAAGCTAAATTGGCCTCCCGCCCTTGTGAAATGGTCGGGAGAAGCTATTGATTTGGTAGCAAGATGGGAATGATCAGCCCTTGTGCTGACCCTCCCGGCCGGCTGACGCGGGCCGCTTGTCGATGAAGGCCTGCACGCCGTCGAGTGCGCAGTCGTCCATCATGTTGCAGGCCATGGTCTGGCTGGCGGCTTGGTAGGCGGCTTCGATGCCGCATTCCAGCTGGCGGTAGAACAGTTCCTTGCCCATCGCCAGCGCCACGGGCGGCTTGCTGACGATGCTGGCCACCAGCCGCTCCACTTCGGCGTCGAGCTGCTCCAGCGCGGCCACCCGGTTCACCAGCCCTTTCTCGCGCGCCTGTTCGGCGCTGATGAACTCGCCCGTGACCAGCATCTCGAAAGCCGCCTTGCGGCCCAGGTTGCGCGACAGCGCCACGCTGGGCGTGGCGCAGAACAGGCCCAGGTTGACGCCGCTGACCGCAAAGCGCGCGTCGCTGGCGGCCACCGCCAGGTCGCACATGGCGACCAGCTGGCAGCCGGCCGCGGTGGCGATGCCGTGCACGCGGGCGATCACCGGCACGCGCAAGCGCTGCAGGGCTAGCATTACCTGGCTGCAGTGCTTGAACAGGGTCTGGTAATAGGCCTGCGACGGCGCGGCGCGCATTTCCTTCAGGTCATGGCCGGCGCAAAAGGCCTTGCCCGCCGCAGCGATCACCAGCACGCGTGCGCTGTCGTCCTGCGCAATGGCTTCAAGGGTTTGCTGCAGGGCGGTCAGCATGTCCTCGGACAGAGCGTTGAAGGCCTGCGGGCGGTTCAGCGTCAGGGTGACGACGCCACGCGCATCGCGGGTGGAGAGGATCAGCGGTTCGGTCGGGGACATGGCAGCGGCACTCCAGGGCATGGTGAATGCCAGGATTGTGCCGCCATCGGCTTGGTGTGGGGCTGGCGGGTGGCTTGGGCTTGTCGTTCCGAAGGAAATTGGCCCTCAGCCCTTGCCATCCATGCGCAACAAGCTATTATTTTTGTAGCAACTTGAACACTTCGCGCGCGGCTGCTACCGTCTGCGCAATGTCATCCGCGCTGTGCGCGGCGCTGACGAAACCGGCCTCGTACAGCGCCGGGGCGATGTAGACGCCGCGCTCCAGCAGTCCGTGGAACAAGGTGTTGAACTTGGCGCCTTCGGTCTTCATGACCTGACCGTAGTTCTGCGGCAGCGCAGGCAGCAGGAAGAAGCCGAACATGCCGCCTTCGCAGTCGGCGCTGAAGGGCACACCTTCGGCTGCGGCGGCGGCCTGGAGGCCGTCCACCAGCGAGCGGGTCTTGCCGGCCAGCGCGTCGAAGAAGCCGGGTTTGCGGATCTCGCGCAGCGTGGCCAGGCCGCAGGCGGTGGCCACCGGGTTGCCCGACAGCGTGCCGGCTTGGTAGACCGGGCCCAGCGGCGCCATCTGCTCCATGAGGGCGCGCGGGCCGCCGAAGGCCGCCAACGGCATGCCGCCGCCGATCACCTTGCCCAGCACCGTGATGTCCGGCTTGAAACCCGGGATGGCTTTGGCGTAAACGCTTTGCGCGCTACCGAGGGCGACGCGGAAACCCGTCATCACCTCGTCGAACACCAGCAAGGCGCCGTGCTGGCTGCACAGTTCGCGGCAGCGCTGCATGAAGGGCACCGATGCGCGCACGAAGTTCATGTTGCCGGCGATCGGCTCGATCATCAGGCAGGCCACGTCCTTGCCGTGCAGGGCGAAGGCTTCTTCCAGCTGCTGCACGTTGTTGTACTCCAGCACCAGGGTGTGCTGCACCACCTCGGCCGGCACGCCGGCGCTGGTGGGGTTGCCGAAGGTGGCCAGGCCCGAGCCGGCCTTCACCAGCAGCGCATCGGCATGGCCGTGGTAGCAGCCCTCGAACTTGATGATCTTGCTGCGCCCGGTGGCACCACGCGCCAGGCGGATGGCGCTCATGCCGGCTTCGGTGCCGGAGCTGACCAGACGCACCATCTCCATCGATGGCACTTCCTTCAGGATTTCCTCGGCCAGCTCGATCTCGCGTTCGGTGGGGGCGCCGAAGGAGAAGCCTTCCAGCACGGCCTTTTGCACCGCTTCAACCACCGCCGGGTGGCCGTGGCCCAGGATCATCGGGCCCCAGGAGCCGATGTAGTCGATGTAGCGCCGGTCGTTGGCGTCCCAGAAGTAGGCGCCTTGGGCGCGCTTGACGAAGCGCGGCGTGCCGCCAACGGCACGGAAGGCGCGCACGGGCGAATTCACGCCGCCGGGAATGACGCGCTTGGCGCGTTCGAACAGGGAGTCGTTGAGGTCAGTGCTGTGTGTCATGGGGAGGAAATTCAAAACTGGAGGCGGGACCGGACGAGCCATCGTCGGTTTCGTCTGCGTCATCTGCGGGCAAGGCCCAGAACAGCCGGTCGGGGATCACGTGCCCCATGCCGGGGCGAAAGCCGCTGTCCAGGCACTGGTCGAGGTAGCCCAAGGCCTCGGTGAAGGCTTCGCCCAGGTCGCAGCCGCTGGCAATCAGGGCTGCCAGGGCGGCTGACAGGGTATCGCCGGCGCCCGAGAACACGGCTTCGAAGCGTTCGAACTTGACGCTGCCGAGCACGGTCTGCGGCGAGGCCAGCACGTTGTCGATGAACTGGTCAGGCGCCGGGATGCCGGTGACCAGGGTGTAGGAGACGCCGAACTCGGCGGCGGCGCGGGCGATGTCGCGTGCGCTGGGGGCGCGCTCGGCGTTCCAGTCCGGCAGCAGCCAGCGCGACAGGGTGCTGTGGTTGCCCACCAGCACGGCGGTCTGCGGCAGCACCAGTTCCTGGAAAGCGTCCAGGTAGAGGTCGATCTGGACTTCGCTCCACCACGACAGGTTGGGCATGTAGGCGATCAGCGGAATGTCCGGGTAGTCCGAGGCCGCTTCGGCGATGGCCGTCAGGTTTTCCGGTGTGCCGGCAAAGCCGACCTTGATCACCTGCACCGTCACGTCTTCCAGCAGGGTGCGGGCTTGCTCGGCCACCACCTCTTCGTCGAAGGCGAAATGCTCAAAGATCTCGGCCGTGTCGCGGGCGTAGGTGCCGGTGACGACCGGCAGCGCATGGGCGCCCACCGAGGCGATGGTTGTCACGTCGCTGGACAGACCGCCGGCACCGCAGGGGTCGTTGGCGTTGAAAACCAGCACGCACGCGGGCCGGGTTTCCTCGTGTTCTGTTTCGGTTTGGGGTGGGTTTTGCATGGGCCGGCCTGCGTTTTTCATCAGGCAGAATATCGCATGTCTGGCGCATAGACCCAAATGGGCTATGTCGCCTCTATACAATGTTTTCATTCTATTCGAAGGCGCCGTAAGCTGTGAGTGATACCAAGACGTGGATGTGCCTGATTTGTGGCTGGATTTATGACGAGGCAGCCGGCGATCCGGAGCACGGTATTGCACCCGGTACAAAATGGGCTGATGTGCCCATGAACTGGACTTGTCCTGAGTGCGGGGCCCGCAAAGAAGACTTTGAGATGGTTCAGATCTGAAATATCTGTATCAAGATGTTTGCACTTGACCCCGCCCATTCCTGATCAGGAGCACTGTCTGTGAGCACCCAAGAACCTGTCCTCAAGGTCCTCGTTGTTGATGACAGCAACACCATCCGGCGCAGTGCCGAGATCTTCCTCAAGCAGGGTGGACACGAAGTGCTGCTGGCTGAAGATGGCTTCGATGCCTTGGCCAAAGTGAACGACTACGAACCGCATCTGATCTTCTGTGACATCCTGATGCCGCGTCTCGATGGCTACCAAACCTGTGCCATCATCAAGCGCAACCCCAAGTTCGCTGCCGTGCCGGTGGTCATGCTGTCATCGAAGGACGGCGTGTTCGACAAGGCGCGCGGCCGCATGGTCGGTGCGCAGGATTACCTGACCAAGCCGTTCACCAAAGACCAGTTGTTGCAGGCTGTGCAGCAGTTTGGCATAGTCACGCAAGGAGTAAATTGATGCCGGTAAAAAAAGTTCTGATCGTCGACGATTCCAAAACCGAGCTGATGTTTCTGACGGATCTGCTGCAGAAGAACGGCATGACGGTGAAAACCGCCCAGGATGCCGACGAGGCGTTCCGCCGGTTGACCGAAGAAAAGCCAGACCTGATCCTGATGGATGTGGTCATGCCGGGCCAGAATGGTTTCCAGCTCACGCGCGCCATCAATCGCACGCCCGAGTACACCGACATTCCGATCATCATCTGCTCCAGCAAGAACCTCGAGACCGACCGGGTCTGGGGCCTGCGCCAGGGCGCACGTGACTACGTGACCAAACCGGTCGATGCGGCTGAGCTGCTGGGCAAAATCAAGTCCTTGGGCTGAACACTGACCCATGGCCAATCGCGAAGCACTCAGGGAGCTCCAGACACGTCTAGCCAGCCGCCTGCAAACGGCCAAGATGGAAGGTCTGTCCATCTCGTGGCTGGCTGTTCGGGCGGGCGGGAGCAACTACCTGTTTCCGCTGGCGCAGTCGGGCGAGATCTTTCCGTTGGCCGACATCCAGGTGGTGCCCTATGTGCGTCCCTGGTTTCTGGGGGTGGTGAATTTGCGCGGTGGCCTGTACGGGGTGGTCGATCTGGCCGCCTTCACTGGGTCAGGCAGTGCCGTCAGGCGCCTTGAGTCGCAGCCGGGTGAGGCCAGTGTCGTCACCTTCAATGCGGCGCTGGAGGTCAATAGCGCTTTACTGGTGGACGCGCTGGCCGGTCTGCGCCATGTGGAGACGTTCACGGGGTCCGAGCCGCCCGCTGCGTCGGCGCCGCCTTATTTCGGAAATCGGTATGTGGATGCCAGTGGGGAGTACTGGCAGGAGATCAATCTCCAGCTGTTGTCGCAGTTGCCTGAATTCTTGAGCATCAGTGCTTAAGTTAAAACTTGGGGTTTCACCATGTCTGTTGTCGATCAACTAAAAAACCTGTTCGCCCGGAAGAAGGCGCCTGATTCCGAGCAGGCTTCGAACCTGAGTCTGGCTACGCCTGATGAGACCATTGCCGGGGTGGTTCATACCGAACCGATGATGCCCCACACGCAGGCCCAGGCGGCCGAAGCGGTGGTGCGCGGGGCGGCGGACACCGCGCCGGAGGCAGACCTGAGCGACCTCATTTCGGTGCCCGTGCTGGGGCGGCGCACTGTGGTGCAGCATCAGCGCTTGCTGGCTCTGCTGTTGGGTGTCTCGCTGGTGGCCTTGGCCTCGGTGGCGTTCGTGGGCTTGAACGGCGCCGACAAGGTGGCTCAGCAGGTGAGCGCTACCGGTCAGTCCCTGATGCAGTCGCAGCGTCTGGCGAAGTCGGTGTCGCAGGCCTTGGTGGGTGTGCCGCAGGCGTTCCCGGAAGTGGCGGAAAGTTCAAGCATTCTGGCGAAAACCCTCAAAGGTCTCAAGGACGGTGACGACGAACTCCGCTTGCAAGCGCTGGACAACGAGTTGCAGCCGCAGCTCGAGAAGATCCTGCCCTTGATGTTCAAGGCGGAAAAGAGTGCGGGCGTCATCATGGCGCAACAAAAAATCCTGACGCAGGTCGGCTCGGCATTGCGGCTGATCAACCGCCAGTCCTCGGATCTGCTGGAAATCGCTGAAACAGTGTCCTCGCTGAAGCTGCAGCAAAACGCCCCGGCGACCGAAATCTCGGCGGCGGGTCAGTTGGTGATGTTGACGCAGCGTATCGGCAAGTCGTCCAACGAATTCCTGACCGCGGAAGGCGTGAGCCCGGAAGCGGTGTTCCTGCTGGGCAAGGACTTGAACTCCTTCAAGGAAATTGCGCAGGGCTTGCTGGACGGCAGCCCCGAGTTGCGCCTGAGTGCCACCAAGGACGCGCAGACCCGCGAACAGCTCGGCGCCCTGATCAAGCTGTATGAACAGACGCGCACCCAGGCCGGTGCCATTCTGGGCAATCTGCAAGGCTTGGTGTCGGCGCGTGAGGCGCAGGTCACCATCATTGCGGACAGCGAACCGATCCGGCGCGATCTGGAAGAGCTGCAGGCCCGTCTGGCGGCCAATACCGGTCTGGGACCGGTGGCGCTGCTGTCATTGGGTGGCGCGGCCTTGTTCTCGCTGCTGTGCGCGGGCGGGCTGGCTTATGTCCAGCTGCAGGACAGCCGCAAGCGCCAGGTGGTTGCCGAGGCGCAGCGCCAGGAAGCCGAGCGCCAGGAGCAGGAAGCCAAGCGCGTGAATGACGCCAACCAGGCTGCCATTTTGCGATTGATGAACGAGTTGCAGACGGTGGCCGAGGGCGACCTGACGCAGGAAGCCACCGTGACGGAAGACATCACGGGCGCCATTGCCGACTCCGTGAACTACACGGTGGAGGAGTTGCGCTTGCTGGTGGGCAACGTGCAGAACACGGCGACCAAGGTGGCGCAGACGACGGCAGAAGTGGACCAGACCTCGACCGAACTGCTGGCGGCGTCCAACGAGCAACTGCACGAAATTCGCGAAACCGGCCGTTCGGTGGTGGACATGGCGACCCGAATCAACGAGGTGTCGGTGCAGGCGCAGGAGTCGGCTGCAGTGGCCCGTCAATCGCTGCAAGCGGCCGAGTCCGGTCTGCAGGCCGTGCAGGATGCCATCGGCGGTATGAACTCGATCCGCGACCAGATCCAGGAAACCTCGAAGCGCATCAAGCGCCTGGGTGAATCGTCGCAGGAGATCGGTGAAATCACCGAACTGATTTCCGACATTACCGAACAGACCAACGTGCTGGCGCTCAACGCCGCCATCCAGGCCGCCTCGGCGGGTGAAGCGGGTCGCGGTTTCTCGGTGGTGGCCGAGGAGGTGCAGCGTCTGGCCGAGCGTTCGGCCGATGCGACGCGCCAGATTGCGGCGTTGGTGAAGGCGATTCAGACCGATACCCAGGACGCGGTGGCCGCCATGGAGCGCTCCACCCAGGGTGTGGTCGAAGGGGCCAAGCTGTCCGACAACGCCGGCACGGCGCTGACCGAGATCGACCGCGTGTCGCGTCGACTGGCCGAACTGATTGAAGAGATTTCCGGTGCTGCTTCCAAGGAGGCCGGTCTGGCCAATGTGGTGGCCGACAACATTCAGCACATCTTTGCCGTGACGGAGCAGACCGGTGAAGGTACGCGCTCCACGGCAACCCAGGTGCGCGAGTTGTCGCGCATGGCCGAAGAACTGCGCCAATCGGTGGCGCGTTTCAAGATCGTCTGACCGCGTGGTCCGCTAAACGTCATCCGCAGGAGCGAGTCCACCCATGCAAGCGCACGCAGCCATCAGCAGCGACCCCGACGTGGCGGTCAACGATCTCGGGCCCTTGGCCTGGGTGCTGGACGAACTTCGCAAATCGCTGGATGGCGCGACCAAGGCCATTCGCCGCTTTGTGCGCGATGCTGAGCTGGCGCGCGGCTCCGAGCTGGAGTCGCTGGATGCCAGCCAGCTGCGCATTGCACGCCAGCAGTTGCATCAAGCCGTCGGCGCGTTGGAAATGGTGGGGTTGGGGGCGCCTGCCAAGGTGCTGCGCGCCATGGAGGCCCTGGCACAGAAATTTGTGCAGCGCCCCGAGTTCTGCAGCGAAGAGGCTGCCACCAAGGTGGAGCGTGCCAGCTTTGCCCTGATGGAATACCTCGAGGGCGTGCTGCGTGGCAAGACGGTCTCGGCGGTGGCGTTGTTTCCGCAGTACCGCGATGTGCTGCAGCTGGTCGGGGAGGATCGTATCCATCCGGCTGACTTGTGGGCGCACGAATGGCGCTGGATCGATGTGACCTTGCCTGGGGCGGTGGAGCCGTTGCCGTATGCGCCAGCCGTTCGGGCCAAGATGGACCCGGCCGTGTTGAACATGGTCAAGACCGGCAATGTGTCGTCGGCCAAGATCCTGCGCGATATCTGCCTGGGCCTGGCTGCCGGTGAGCAGGTGCTTGAGCCCCGCGTGTTCTGGAAGATTTGCGCCGCCTACTTTGAGGCGCTGTCCCAGAAGTTGTGCCCGGTCGATGTGTATGGCAAACGGGCCGCCTCCCGCGTCCTGTTGCAATACGCCAACTTGGCACGTGGTGACCACAATGTGTCAGATCGGCTGGCGCAGGATTTGCTGTTTTTCTGCGCTCAATCCGTTGCTGCGGCTGATGCGGACGCGCCGGTCTTGGCGGCGGTTCGCCAAGCTTATGGTCTGACAACCGAGCGTGCTGTCGATTACGAGACGGTCTTGTTCGGACGTTTTGATCCGGCCCTGCTGGTTCAGACCCGCAAACGCATCGCCACCGCGACCGAGACTTGGTCGACGCTCTCTGGTGGGGATACCAATCGGCTCAAGGTGGTGTCTGACCAGTTCAACCTAGTGTGCGATTCCATCCTGAAGCTGCACCCGGAAAGCGGTGAGCTGGCACGTGCCCTGACGCGGGCGGTGGAGAGCACGGTACGTTCCGGCGAACCGCCCCTCACGCCGGTGGCGATGGAGGTGGCGACGGCGATCCTGTATCTCGATGCGGCCTATGAGGACATGGACCCCGCCGACACCAGCATGGCCGAGCGCAGCCGACGTCTGGCACTCCGCCTTGAGCATGTGATGGCCGGTGGTCAGCCGGAACCGCTGGAAGGCTGGATGGAAGACCTGTACCGCCGTGTCAGTGACCGACAGACCATGGGCGGTGTGGTTGATGAACTGCGTAGCACGTTGGCCGAGGTGGAGAACGCGCTGGACCAGTTCTTCCGCAAGCCGCAAGACAAGCACCCGCTGGCCGAGGTGCCGAGCCAGTTGGGGCAGATGCGCGGCGTGTTCTCCGTGTTGGGTCTTGATCAGGCGGCGTTGGCCACGCTGCGCTTGCGCGACAGCGTCGAGCGTCTGCTCGTGGACGACATCGACGAAGCGTCCGCGCGGACGGGTGTGTTCGAGAAGTTGGGCAACAGCCTGGGCGCGCTTGGTTTTCTGATTGACATGTTGAGCTACCAGCGGGCGCTGGCCAAGAAGCTCTTTGTCTACGATGAAGAACAGGGTGAATTCAAACCCTTGATGGGGCGTGAAAAGGAAGCCATACCGGCGCCATCTATCGAGGTGCTTCCGTCGCCTGTGTCGGCGGCGGTGTCGCCTGCTGATGAGGTGCCCGAGGCGGCCGAGAGGCTGCAGGAAGTGGCGGCGCTGGTGTCCGAACCGCTGACGCCCCCCGCCGCGCCGCAAGCGCAGGGGGCGGCCGATGAAGATGATGACGCCGATTTGCGCGACATTTTCTTGGATGAAGCGCGTGAGGTGGTGCGCAACGGCCAGGAGGCCTTGGCCGCCTTGAAGGGCGATCCGACGGACCTGGGGCAACAAACCACGGTGCGCCGAGCTTTCCATACCCTCAAGGGCAGCTCCCGCATGGTGGGCCTGGATGAATTCGGCGAAGCCGCCTGGGCCATGGAGCAATTGCTCAACAGCTGGCTGGCTGAGCAGAAGCCGGCCAGTGCTGAGTTGTTGCAACTTGCAGTTGAGGCCATGCAAGGCTTCAGCCGTTGGGTGGAAGACATTGCGCAGCACCGTGATGACGCCTGGAGTGCTGCTCCGTTTCGTCAGGCGGCGGATGCCCTGCGGCTGGACGGCCGCTTGCTTGCGCTCGGCATACCCGGGGCTGAACAAGCACCGGTATTGCCGACACCGGTTTCCGTCGAATCCGAGCCTGAACCCGAACCCGAATTGGCGGTCTCTGTACCGCAGCCCGTGGAATCGTTGCCCGAGCTTGAGTTGACGCCTGAATTCGAACTTGAGATTCCGGCCGAGTTTGATGCCGGCATGACCGGGGGGGCGGCTGAGGTGGCCGTGGCCGACGTGGCTGAGCAGCCGCTGGAGCTGGACGGGATCGATTTTGGCAGTCTGGCCGCCGTGTCTCTGCCGATGCCCAGCAATGAGCCGGCGTTGGAATCTGTGCCCAGCGAAACCGACGAGGATATTACGAGGCCTGGTGTGTTGGAGGTGGTCCCGGCAGCGTTGCCGGACACCGGGCTTGAGCCTGCATCTGCCGAGCCTTCGATGCTTGAAACGGCAGACCAGCAGGACTTCCCTTTGCCGGAGCTGGAGTTGCCGCCGCTGGAGCCTATCGAGTTGGAGCCGGATGCGCAACTCTCGACAGCGATCGATGCGGGCGATGATGAACAGGTCAAGGTCATCGGGACCTTGCGTATCGGCATTCCTCTTTACAACGTCTACCTCAACGAGGCGGATGAGTGGTCCCGTCGCTTGCAGACGGAACTCAGTGAATGGGCGCTCGAATTACATCGTCCGGTCGCCGATTCCACGGTGGGGCTGGCCCATTCCCTGGCCGGCAGCTCGGCGACGGTTGGTTTCCGCGCCTTGTCCGAGATCGCCCGTGCCTTGGAGCACGCCCTGCAGCACGTGCAATTGCAAAGCAGAGGGCAAGCAGAACAGGTCAAGGTGTTCCTTGCCGCGGCCGACGATATTCGTCACTTGCTGCATCAATTTGCAGCGGGTTTCCTCAAGGAGCCGGATCCGCAGTTGATCGAGGCCTTGCACGCCATCCTGACAGCCGATTTCGCTCGCACAGGGGCGGGTGCGCTGGTGAGTTCACCTGTGGACGCTTTTGATGCGCCAAGCGAATCTCCCGACGCTGGGGCGGCAGAGACGGTGGATGCCGAAGAGGATTTTTCACTCGATTTCGTCTCCACGCCTTTTGTGCCTGAGCCGCCGCCCGCAGTGGTGCAGGCTCCTGCACCAGTCCACGCGCATGTCGGCGCTGCACAGATCGTGGTGGAAGACCGCGTCGATGATATCGATGCGGTTGATGCCATCGACCCCGATCTCTTCCCGATCTTCGAGGAGGAGGCGGTCGAGCTGTTGCCGCAACTCAGCGCGGCCTTGCGTGAGTGGTCCAACCACCCGGAGAACACCAGCGCCCGCATGGACGTGCTGCGGGTATTGCACACCCTCAAGGGCAGCGCGCGTCTGGCAGGTGCCATGCGCCTGGGTGAAATGGCGCACCGCATGGAGTCGGCCATCGAACAGATGGGCTCCGAGTTTGTCCAGGCCTCGCAGATCGAACCCCTGTTGACGCGCTTCGATGCGTTGCAACAGAACTTTGACGCCTTGCGTGCGGGGGCGGATGCGGCACTGTCACCGGAGGTGACTCCGGCCGCTGCACCGGCTTCGCCACCCGTACCGCAGCTGGCCTCGACCCCCTTCACGATGCCGATGCCCTCGATGCCCTCGATGGCCACCTTGGCGCCGGCCCGGCAAGGCACGGGTCAGTCGGTTCGCGTTCGCTCGCAGTTGCTCGACCGATTGCTGAATCAAGCCGGCGAGGTGATGATCACGCGCTCCCGCCTGGATGTGCGCGTGGGCCAGCTGCGCAGCTCACTGGAAGAGTTGACCGGCAATCTGGACCGGCTGCGTCAGCACTTGCGTGACATCGAGCTGCAGGCAGAAAGCCAGATGCAGTCACGCATGGCCAAGGATACGGCGCAAGGTTTCGACCCGCTGGAGTTCGACCGTTTCACGCGCGTGCAGGAACTCACGCGCATGATGGCGGAGTCGGTGAATGACGTGGCCACCGTGCAGCGCAACCTGCTGCGCACGGTGGAAGGCACCGAGGACGACTCGGTGGCGCAGGCACGCCAGGCGCGTGAGCTGCAGCGCGATCTGTTGCGCACGCGCATGGTGGAGTTCGAGAGCATTTCCGAACGCCTCTACGGCGTGGTGCGACAAGCCGCCAAGGAAGCCGGCAAGCAGGTCAAGCTTGATATCAGCGGTGGTTCGCTCGAAATGGATCGCGGTGTGCTGGAGCGGATGGCGCCGGCCTTCGAACACATGCTGCGCAATGCGGTGGCACACGGCATCGAATCCGCCGAGCAACGCGAAGCGGCCGGAAAACCGTCGGCCGGCACGATTGCGATCAGCCTGCACCAGGAAGGCAACGACGTGTCGATCATCTTCAGCGATGACGGTGCAGGGCTCAATCTGCGGCACATCCGCGAGAAAGCACTGGCCAGTGGCCTGGTGGCGCCTGACGGAACCTTGTCGGACGCCGAGGCCGCCAACCTGATTTTCATGCCAGGTTTCTCCACGGCCGCGCAGGTGACGGAGCTGGCCGGGCGTGGTATCGGCATGGACGTGGTGCGCTCGGAAGTTTATGCCTTGGGCGGTCGGATCGAGACCGGCACCGAGGCGGGACAGGGCACGCGCTTTAAGCTGGTGTTGCCCTTGACGACGGCGGTGACGCAGGTGGTCATGTTGCGCATGGGGCATCTGACGGTCGGGGTACCGGCCAATCTGGTCGAGATGGTTCGCCGTGTCTCGGCGCACGAACTGGAACAGGCCTACCAAAACGGCAGCCTGGACTACGCCGGCGAGACGATGCCGTTCTTCTGGGCGGGGGCGCTGCTGCAGTCCTCCGGACGCAGCCATGAAGCTCAGAGCAAGACCATCCCGGTGGTGATTTGCCGAAGCGCGGGTCAGCGCCTCGCCATCCACGTGGACGAAATCCTGGGCAACCAGGAGGTGGTGGTGAAGAACCTCGGTGCACAGCTCTCGCGCTTGCCGGGTCTGGCGGGCATGTCGGTGCTGGCTTCGGGTGCGGTGGTCCTGATCTACAACCCGGTGGCCTTGGGCGCGGTTTATGGCGAGCGGGCGCGCGAACTGCAGCAGGCGGCTCAAACGGGCGATGCGGCATCACACCAGGCCGGTGCCGCTGACCTTCTGCCTGCGGCGCGACTGGCAGCCAGCGAGTTGCCACTGGTGCTGGTGGTGGACGACTCCATCACGGTGCGCCGTGTGACACAGCGCCTGCTCAAGCGGGAAGGTTACCGCGTGGCGGTGGCGGCGGATGGCCTGCAGGCGCTGGAGCGCTTGCAGGAAGAGATGCCGATGGTGGTGCTGACCGACATCGAGATGCCGCGCATGGACGGTTTCGATCTGGTGCGCAACATCCGCATGGATGAGCGCCTGCGTGATCTGCCCATCATCATGATTACTTCGCGCATTGCGCAGAAGCATCGCGATCATGCGCGCGAACTCGGAGTCAACCATTACTTGGGTAAACCCTATTCGGAAGATGAGTTGCTCAATCTGGTGCGGCACTACAGTGTGCAGCCGATCGAGGCATGATTTTGTCATTTGGCCCCGTAAATACGGCGCCACTCGCTATGAAAATAATAGCAATCAGGGTGACTTCTTGACCACGGCGTAACGCTGCAGGGTCCGGGCGCGCGCTTCGTCGTGCATCACCAGAGGCTGCGGGTAGTTGCCCCCCAGTTCGACGCCGGCACTGCTCAACTCCAGCGGGCGGGTTTTCCAGGGTGCATGCAGCGCCGTCGTGGGCAGGGTTGCCAGTTGCGGCAGGTAACGGCGGATGAACTTGCCATCCGGGTCGAATTTTTCGCTCTGACTCACCGGGTTGAAGATGCGGAACCAGGGCTGTGCATCGCAGCCGCTGGAGGCGACCCATTGCCAGCCGCCGTTGTTGGCGGCCAGGTCGAAATCGTTCAGTTTTTCCGCAAAATAGCTTTCCCCCCAGCGCCAGTCGATGCCGAGGTCCTTCACCAGAAAACTGCCGGCCACCATGCGCAAGCGGTTGTGCATGTAGCCGGTCTGATTGAGCTGGGCCATGGCCGCATCCACCAGGGGGTAGCCGGTGCGCCCTTCGCACCAGGACTGGAAGAGCGACTTGGCATGCGGCCCGCGCTCCCAGGCAATGGCGTCGTACTCGGGCTTGAAGGCGCCGCTGCAGACGTGCGGGAAGTTGGCCAGGATCTGGAAGTAGAACTCGCGCCAAACCAGTTCGTTCAACCAGACCGTGGCACCGCGGCTGCCGGCGATGCTGCTTTGCAGTGCCGTGGCGACCAGCTTGCGAATCGAGACGGTGCCGAACCGCAGATGGACGCCCAGGTAGCTCGGCCCCTTGACGGCCGGAAAGTCGCGGGTCTCATGGTACTGATCCATGCGCTCGAAGAAGCCCTCGAACAACTGGCGGGCACCACTGGTGCCGGTCGGGATGCGCAGCTCCGCCAGGTTGGTCTTCTCGAAGCCGAGTTCATGCAGTGTCGGTACGGCCTGATGAAACCCGGCTGGGCGCGCAGCCAGGGCCGAGGCCAGTGGCGCCGGGTCTTGGATGCGCACCGGGTGGTACTGAAGCTTGTCGAGCCAACTGCGCAGGTAGGGGGTGAAGACGCCATAAGGCGTGACGGTTTTGGTCAGGACCTCGCGTCCTTCGAAGATGACGTGGTCCTTGCAGGTGTGCAAGGCAATACCCAGGCTGGCCAGTTTGCCGCGGACCCGGGCATCGCGTGCCACGGCCTGGGGTTCGTAGTCATGGGCGGCAAACACGGCCTGTACCTGCAACTCCTGCGCCAGTGCCGGGATCAGCTCGCTGGCCACACCGTGGCGCACGATCAGGCCAGCTTCCGGTTTGGCCGCCAGTGAGCGCAGACTCGCATCCAGCTCGACCAGGGAGGCCTGAATGAACTCGACGCGGCGGTCCGCTCTAGGCAGCGGATCGAGAATGTCGCGATCGAAGATGAAGGCGCAGTAAACCTTCTGGCATTGCTGCAAGGCCAGGCACAAGGCGCTGTTGTCGTCGGTGCGCAGATCGCGCCGGAACCACACCAGGCCGGAATCAAAGGGTTTTGGCATGATCGCCGCTAAAATCAAACAATGTCCGATGATTCTGCACCTATCAACCTCACGAATCATTTCCTGATTGCAATGCCCGGACTGGCAGATGCGACTTTTTCCAAAAGCGTGGTCTACCTCTGTGAGCACAGCGAACGCGGGGCGCTCGGACTGGTGATCAACAAACCCAGCGATATCAAACTGCAAAGTCTGTTCGACAAGGTCGATCTGCCGCTGGGGCGCACCGACCTGAAGGACGAGCCGGTTTTCCAAGGCGGGCCGGTGCAGACCGAGCGCGGTTTTGTGCTGCACGAGGCCATCCTGCCGCAGAAGGCCGAGTCCGACGACCCGGTTTATTCCTCCACCATGGTCATCCCGGGCGGGCTGGAGATGACCACTTCGCGCGATGTGCTGGAAGCGCTGTCGACCGGCGGCGGGCCGCGCCGTGTGCTGGTGTCGCTCGGCTATTCTGCTTGGGGTGAAGGCCAGCTGGAGTCAGAAATCGGCGAGAACAGCTGGCTGACGGTCGATGCCGATCTGGCTGTGATCTTCGAGACTCCGGTGGCCCAGCGCTACGACAAGGCGCTGTCCTTGCTCGGCCTGCAGGCCTGGATGCTGTCGCCTGAAGCGGGGCATGCATGATCATGAAACGCCCCCAGGCTGCGCGACACGCTGTGTCGCTCCGCCACCCCCCTCAAGGGGGCAACGCCAGTGGACCGGCGAAGCCGGATCCGCGGCGTTTCACGGCTTTCGTCTGCCGCGTGGAGATGGTGTGGGCATGAACAGGGCAGCGACCATGACGGCCGTTCCTGACAACCAGCAAACCTTTCTTGCTTTGGATTTCGGTCTCAAGCGCACCGGCGTGGCCGTAGGCAACCGGATGCTGCGCCAAGCCCAGCCACGTCCGACGATACGGGCCGAAGGCGACGCGCGCTTCGACAAGATCGCCGCCCTGCTCAAGGAGTGGCAGCCCGACGCCCTGGTGGTCGGTGTCCCTTTTCACCCTGATGGCGCGCCGCACGAGAATACGGTTCGGGCGCAGAAGTTTGCGCGCCAGTTGCGCGGGCGTTTTGGTCTGCCGGTCTACGAGGTTGACGAGCGCTACAGTACGACCGAAGCCCTGGCCAATGGTGCCAAGGATGCCGATGCTGGCGCTGCCTGCATCATTCTGGAACAGTTTTTGAGGACGATGGCATGAGCACACTGGTATTGGATGCAGAAGCGCTGTACCGCGAACTGCTGCGCGGTGTCAGGGGACTTTGCAATGCCAAGACCCGGTTGGTGGGCGTGACCTCGGGTGGCGCCTGGCTGGTGGAGCGGCTGCAGCGCGACCTAGGCCTCCCAGGTGAACCAGGCCTCATCTCCTCGGCCATGCACCGCGATGACTTTGCGCGGCGGGGGCTGGCTGCCGGCGGCCAGACGGTGCTGCCTTTTGACGTCAACGAGGCACAGATCCTGCTGCTTGACGATGTGCTCTACACCGGTCGCACCATCCGCGCTGTGATCAACGAACTGTTCGACTACGGGCGTCCGGCCAGCATCCAGTTGGCGGTGATGGTGGACCGCGGCGGTCGCCAGTTGCCGATCCAGCCGGACTTTGCCGCGGCACGGGTGACGCTGCCGACAGATCAGTCACTGGCCCTGGCACGCAACGATCAAGGTAACTTCAGCTTCAAAGTGGAGGCTGCGTGAGGGTGCCGTTGGCACACGACAGGAACAGCCCGCACTGACAAGCCCAGCCCAAGACACGACCATGCTTTACAAACGCAATCCCCAACTCAACAAGAACGGCGAGCTGATCCACCTGCTGTCGACCGAAGGGCTGTCAAAGGACATCCTGACGCACATCCTCGACACGGCGGCCAACTTCGTCAGCGTCAGCGACCGCGAGGTCAAGAAGGTGCCGCTGCTGCGCGGCAAGAGCGTGTTCAACTTGTTCTTCGAGAACTCCACGCGCACCCGCACCACTTTCGAGATCGCCGCCAAGCGCCTTTCGGCCGACGTGATCAACCTCGACATTGCACGTTCCTCCGCCTCCAAGGGCGAGTCGCTGCTGGACACCATCGCGAACCTGAGCGCCATGGCGGCTGACCTGTTCGTGGTGCGTCACAGCGAGTCTGGCGCGCCCTACCTGATCGCTCAGCATGTGGCGCCGCATGTGCACGTCATCAATGCCGGTGACGGCCGCCATGCGCACCCGACGCAGGGCCTGCTGGACATGTACACCATCCGGCATTACAAGAAGGACTTTTCCAACCTGACGGTGGCCATCGTCGGCGATGTGCTGCACTCGCGTGTGGCGCGCTCCGACATTCACGCACTGACGACGCTCGGTTGCGCCGAGGTGCGCGTGGTGGGGCCGAAGACGCTGGTGCCGGCCAACATGGCGCCGATGGGTGTGCGCGTGTGCCACACGCTGGAAGAAGGCATCAAGGGCTGCGACGTCATCATCATGCTGCGGCTACAGAACGAGCGCATGAGCGGCGCGCTGCTGCCCTCGTCGCAGGAGTTTTTCAAGAGTTACGGCCTGACGCCTGAGAAGCTGCAACTGGCCAAGCCCGATGCCATCGTGATGCATCCGGGCCCGATCAACCGCGGTGTCGAGATCGACTCGGCCGTGGTGGATGGCAAGCAGAGCGTGATCCTGCCGCAGGTGACCTTCGGTATTGCGGTGCGCATGGCGGTGATGAGCATCGTTGCCGGGAATGAGGCATGAACACCCCCAGGCTGCGCGACACGGTGTGTCGCTGCGCCACCCCCCTCAAGGGGGCAGCGTCAGTGGCCCGGCAGAGCCGGTTCCACGACGCTTCCCGATTTGGTCTTGTGGTGCGCCAAGCGTTGTGTGCCGGGCTGTGGAGTTAAGAAGATGAAAGTACTGATCAAGAATGGCCGGGTGATCGACCCTGCCAGCAACCGCGATGAAATCGCCGACGTGGCCATCGCGGCCGGCCGCATCATCGCCATCGGCAGCGCGCCAGCCGATTTCGCACCCAACCGCACGGTTGACGCCTCGGGCTGCATCGTCGCCCCCGGCCTGATGGATCTGGCGCTGCGCCTGCGCGAGCCGGGTCACGAGCACGAGGGCATGCTGGAATCCGAGATGGCGGCCACCGTTGCCGGTGGTGTGACCAGCCTGGTCTGCCCGCCCGACACCGATCCGGTGCTGGACGAGCCGGGTCTGGTGGAGATGCTCAAGTTCCGTGCCGAGAAGCTGCATCAGGCGCGCGTCTTCCCGCAAGGGGCGCTGACGCGCAATCTGCAGGGGGAAGTGCTGACCGAGATGGTGGAGTTGACCGAATCCGGTTGTGTGGCCTTCGGCCAGGCCGATGTACCACTCGTCAACACCCAGGTGCTGCAGCGTGCCATGCAGTACGCCAGCACCTTCGACTACGCGGTTTGGCTGCGCCCGCAGGATTACTACCTGGGGCAGGGCGTGGCGGCCAGCGGCGCGCTGGCCACGCGCATGGGCTTGTCCGGTGTGCCGGTGGCGGCCGAAGTCATTGCCATGCAGACCATTTTTGAGCTCATGCGCTCCACCGGTGCACGGGTGCACCTGTGCCGCATCAGCAGCGCCGCCGGCGTGGCGCTGGTGCGTCAGGCCAAGGACGAAGGCTTGCCCCTGACCTGCGATGTCAGCATCAATTCGCTGCACCTGACGGACACCGACATCGGCTACTTTGACAGCCGCATGCGGCTGAACCCGCCGCTGCGCCAGCAGGCTGACCGCGAAGCCCTGCGCGAAGGACTGGCCGACGGCACCATCGATGCGCTGGTGTCCGACCACACGCCGGTGGACGAGGATGCCAAGGCGCTGCCGTTTGCCGAAAGCGAGCCGGGTGCTACCGGCGTCGAGCTGCTGCTGAGCCTGGCCCTCAAGTGGGGACAGGAAAGCGGCGTGGGCCTGACGCGTGCCCTGGCGGTGCTGACCAGTGAGCCGGCGCGCGTGCTTGGCAATGCATTGGGGACGCTGCAAGTGAGTGCTGGCCAACTGGTGACAGGTGGGGTGGCTGACGTTTGCGTCTTCGATCCGCAGACCGAATGGGTGGTGCAGCCTGACATGCTGCGCAGCCAGGGCAAGCACACCCCGTTCTCCGGCTACGAGCTGCCAGGGCGGGTGCGCTGCACCATCGTGGGTGGGCAGATTGCGTTCCAGGACTGAGCAGCCGGCCTCACGATGGCGCGCCGTCTGGCGCTTGTGGCGTGCCTTGCTTCACATCCTGGTCGGGCTGCTGACCATCCTGTTCCGTTTCCCGCGCCTGTCGCAGGAGCAGAAGGAAATCCGGGTCCAGGTCTGGTCGCGCGAGATGCTGGCGCGTCTCGGCATCCGGCTGGTGCTGAAGGGCACGCCGGCCGAGCAGGGGCCGGTGCTGCTGGTTGCCAATCACATTTCCTGGCTGGACATCACCTCCTTGCATGCGGCGCGCTACTGCCGCTTTGTGTCCAAGGCCGATGTCAAGAAATGGCCGCTCATCGGTGCACTGGCCTCTGGCGTCGGCACCCTGTTCATCGAGCGCGAGTCGCGCCGAGACGCCATGCGGGTGGTGCATCACATGGCCGACAGTCTGCGCGCTGGCGATGTGCTGGCGGTGTTCCCGGAAGGGACCACCAGCGATGGCGAGCACCTGCTGCCTTTTCATGCCAATTTGTTGCAAGCGGCGATCACCGCGCAGGCGCCGGTGCAGCCTGTCGCTCTGCAGTTTCTGAACACGCACACCGGGCAGCGCAGCCTGGCACCTTGCTACGTCGGTGACGACACCCTGTTCGGCTCGGTCTGGCGCACGGTTCGCTCGAAGGGCATCACGGTGCAGATTGTGTTTGGTGAGCCGCAAACAGACGGAGGACGTGATCGTCGCGCTTGGGCAGAGGACGTGCGCACCACCATCGACCAGCTACGCCAGTTGTCACCGGCCGACTGACCTTCAGCCTGCTGGCGTGATCGTGGCGGTGCAGCTTGCCTGGCCCCCCGCGCTGGCACAAGGCATCTGGCACAGCTCGCTGCGGCGGATCGGGCAGGCGCGGTTGAAAGTCACCACGTGGTCGACTTCCGGGCGGATGCCGATCCACTCGCCGATTTTGTGGTCGTGGTGGCTTGGTACATGGGCCAGCACGGTCTGGCCGCTCTCCAGCCGCAACGTGTAGAGGAATTCGGAGCCGCGAAAGGCCTTGCGGATGATCTCGGCTTTCACCGGTGCCGAGTCGTCGTGCACGATGTCATCGGCACGCAGCAGCACGTCGCATTCGCCAGCGGCAAAGGCGCAAGGCAGCGGGCACTCGGCCACATCGGTCAGGTCCCCGAGCGGGGTCTGCACCACGATTTGATTGTTGACTTCACGGATGGTGGCCGGGGCAAACACACCGTGGCCGATGAAATCGGCCACAAAGCGCGTGGCCGGACGGTGGTACAGCGTGTAGGCGTCATCCCACTGGTGCAGCTGCCCTTCGTGCATGACGCCGATGGTGTCGCCGATGGCAAAGGCCTCCAGCTGGTCGTGCGTGACAAACAAGGCCGTGGCCTGGGCGGCTTTCAGAATGCTGCGCACTTCATGCGCCAGGCGCTCGCGCAGATCGACATCCAGGTTGGAGAAAGGCTCGTCCAGCAGCAGCAACTGCGGGCGCGGCGCCAGGGCGCGCGCCAGCGCAACACGCTGCTGCTGCCCACCGGACAGTTCATGGGGGAAGCGGCTCTCGCTGCCTTCCAGTCCGACCAGTGTCAGGACTTCCTTGACACGTGCTGCACGTTCGGCTGCCGGCAACTGGTGGATGCCGAAAGCCACATTGCGGCCGACGTCAAGATGAGGGAACAGCGCGTAGTCCTGGAACACCATGCCGATGCGCCGGGCTTCCGGTGGCAACTGGCTGGAGGGGCTGCTCACCACTTGGCCCGAGAGCCGGATGTCGCCGCCCGTGACGGGCTCCAGACCCGCCACCGCACGCAGCAAGGTGGTCTTGCCGCAACCGGACGGGCCAATCAGTACACCGATCTCACCCGCGTGCAGCCCCAAAGACACGCCATTGACGGCAGGTTGGGTGCGCCCGGGATAGTGGACCTGGAGCTGGGAGACCTCAAGAAACATGGTGTCCCATTGTAGATGCTTACAATTCTCATTTGCCTGCCCTCATTCCCTGCTCTTTCCACCTTTCCCCTTCATGCCGTCACACCGGCTTCGCCATTTCTTCCTGTTGCTGTTCACCGTCTTTTTGATGGTGCCGGTGTTGGCCGTGTTGGCTTCGTGGGTACCGTGGGGCGAGCATGGTGCCCAGACGGCCCAGATTCTGGGTGAGATGACGCGCACGGTCTTGCCGGATTACGTGACCACCACGTTCTGGCTGTGTCTGATGGTCGCCACGGGGGTGGTGGCGGTCGGGCTGTCGGCCGCCGCTGCCGTGACCCTGTTTGACTTCCCGGGGCGGCGCATTTTCGAGTGGGCCTTGCTGCTGCCGTTGGCCATGCCGGCCTATGTGGTGGCTTACGCTTATACCGATTTCTTGCAGTTCAGCGGGCCGTTCCAAACCCTGCTGCGTGAGATGACGGGGCTGCAAGGTCGGGTCTTTCCGGAGATCCGCAATACCGCCGGTGCGGCCTGGGTGCTGACCTTTTCGCTCTATCCCTATGTCTACCTGCTGGCACGCACGGCGCTGGGTGAACGTGCCACGCACCTGATGGAGGCGGCGCGTCTGCTGGGCGCACCTCTGTCGCGCCGCATCCGTGAAATTGCCCTGCCGCTGGCCCGGCCGGCGGTGGCCGCTGGCGTGGCCCTGGCCTTGATGGAGACGCTGGCGGACTTCGGCGTCGCCAGTTATTTCGGCATCCAGACCTTCACCGCCGGCATCTACAAGGCCTGGCTGGCCATGGACAACCGCATCGCCGCCGCGCAGCTGGCCACCATGCTGCTGGTGCTGGTTGTGTTGTTGCTGCAACTGGAGCAGCGGGCCCAGCGGCGCATGCGGTTTGCCACGCGGGGCACACGCGCCGGTGGTGCCGAAGCGCGCCCCACGCCGTTGACGGGCGGTCGCAAGTGGCTGGCCTGGGTGATCTGTGGCGTGCCATTGCTGATGGGTTTTTTCGCTCCCGTGCTGTTCATGTTCCGGCCGCTGTTCGCGGAGTGGGCGGTCCTGCCCTGGGACCGTTTCCCGGTCTGGGCGCTCAACAGTGTGCGCCTGGGGCTGGTCAGCGCCGTGCTGGCGGTGGCGTTGGCCATGCTGCTGGCGTTCAGCTTGCGGCGTACCCCTGACCTCGTGACACGTGCCGTCGTGTATCTGGCCGGTCTGGGTTATGCCGTGCCTGGCGCGGTGATCGTCGTGGGTTTGCTGCTGCCGGTGGGCTGGGCGCAGACCGTCTGGCCGCAAAGCAGCCTGGCTTATTACCTGACAGCGACTTCGCTCGGCCTGGTTTGGGCTTACCTGGTCCGCTTTTGCGCCGTGGCCCTGCAATCGGTGCAAAGTGGCTATGCACGCATCCCGGCCAGCCTGGACGATTCGGCGCGCATGCTGGGCACCGGCGACCTGGGGCTGTTGCGCCGGGTGCATTGGCCTTTGCTGCGTCGCTCGACCATTGCCGCCACCCTGTTGGTCTTTGTCGATGTGATGAAGGAACTGCCGGCCACCCTGGTGCTGCGGCCTTTCAACAGCGATACCTTGGCGGTGGTGGCCTACCAGCTGGCGCGCGACGAGCGACTGGGCGAGGCGGCCTTGCCTTCGCTGGCCCTGGTGCTGGTGGGGCTCATTCCGGTGGTGCTCTTGAGCCGCACGCTGCGCGAGCGCAGCGTCTGAAGGCTGTGTATAAAATGAGCATGGACTTATATTGCGGATGACGCCAGACCAACCCTATCTGCCATGACCAAGCGAACCATTCAAGCGACCCCGGGCAGCGTGACTGAGCCGGATCAAGTCTTCGAGCTGGCTGCCGAGGTGTTTCGCGTCATGTCGGCGCCGATGCGGCTGAAGATCATCAGCCATCTGTGCGATGGCGAGCGCAATGTGAGCTACCTGCTCAGCAAGATCGACACCACCCAGCCCAACATGTCGCAGCATCTCACCACGCTCTACCAGGCGGGTGTGCTGGGCAAGCGCCGCGATGGCGTGCAGATTTATTACCGCATCATCGATGACCGGGTGGCTTCCCTGTGCCGTGCAGTGTGCACGCAGATTGCCACCGAGGCCAATTTCGAACAGGCCTGACAGCGCCAGGACGGCACTGTCCCGGCGCTGAGCCCTGACTCAGGGCTTGAGGTAGACGTAACCTTCAAGGGCTTGCAGGCGGGCGACCTCGGCCACGCCAGACGGAACAATCTTGGCCTCCATCAGCAAGGTGCCGGGGTCGATGTTGCGGCTGGTCAGGGTGTTGTTGCAGACCCTGAACTCAACCCCTCTGCTTGCCAGTTCGCTCACAGAACCACTGAATTCCCGGCCCTGGCTGTCCTTGGCATCCTGGATCAGGAAATTGATGCCGGGGCCATGGGTCACCACCACGATCTTGGCTTTGGGATCGGCGTTCAAGTGGTTACGAACGTTGTTGAGGATGGCCGGTACCGTGTTGACATCGGTATTGACGTGATACACCACCTTGACCGTTTTCTCGGCCACTTTCGTCGTTGACGTTTTCTTGGCGGCGCTGGCTTTCACCGCCGCGGTCGACTGGGCAGGCTTGGCATCCTGGGCATGGGCAAACGTGGCCAGCGACGCAATGGCCAGCATTCCGATGAATTTGTACATGGGCATTTCCTGAATGAGGTCCAACAAAAATGCCGGCAGTTGCCGGCATGGAGTGCAGGCCCGGACGCATTGCCGAGCCTGCGTACATCACAGCAGTGTATCTGCCCAGATGTTTTGCGCCCAGTTCCAAGCGTAGATACCCTCGAGCTCGTTGGGGGCAGCAGAGACGCCACCCGAGCCCGGCACGGTCTTGAAGGTCTTTTCTGCCGCCACATACTGGTGGACCGAGGCCACATGCACCACCAGCTTGTCGTTGACGAAGCTGTAGCAGGTGTTGGTCAGCAGGGGTTGCGGGTTGACATCCATGCCGGAGAGTTGGGCCACCACGGCCGCGGCCACCACCTTGCCGTGTGAGTTGGCCATGTGGCCGGACTTGGGCATCAGCGGCGCGGCCAGCACCGAGTCGCCGATCACGTGCACATCCTTGGCGGCGGTCGACTCGAAGGTGAGGTAGTTGACGTTGCACCAACGCTTGTTGACGTTGGCCAGATCGGACGTCATGGCGATGCTGCCGGCGCTCATGTCGGGCAGCACGTTGAGCACGTCGGCCTTGACATCGCTTTCGGTCTCGAACTTGACGGCTTTGCTCTTGGCATCGACGGCGATCGCCTTGTGGTTGGGGCGGAACTCCAGGATGTCCTTGTAGTTGTCGGCCCAGAACTTCTTGAACAGCGGCCCCTTGGAGGTGACATCCGGATTGGCATCCAGAATCAGCACCTTGGACTTGGGCTTGGCCTTCTTGAAGTAGCTGGCCACCTGGCTGGCGCGCTCGTAGGGGCCGGGTGGGCAGCGGTAGGGGGCCAGCGGCACGGTGATGGCATAGACGCCACCGTCGGGCATGGCTTCAAGCTGGCGGCGTAGCGCCAGGGTCTCGGGGCCGGCCTTCCAGGCCTGCAGGATCTGGCCGGACGCGCTGGCCGCTTGCAGACCTTCGATGCTGTTCCACAGCATGTCGATACCGGGCGAGACGATCAGCTTGTCGTAGCCGATGGTGGCGCCACCGCCGAGCGTGACGGTTTTCTTGGCGGCGTCGATGCTGGTCACGCGGTCGCGCGCATGGATCACGCCATGCTTGCCCTTGAGATTGTCATACGGCGTCGTGATGTCGCCCATGGTCTTGGAGCCGCCGATCACCAGGTTGGAGATCGGGCAGGAGATGAAGCTGTCGTTCGGCTCCACCAGCACCACATCAATCTGGTAGTTGGAGAGCATGCGCACGTATTTGGCGGCAGTGGCGCCGCCGTAGCCGCCGCCGATCACCACCACCTTGGCCTTGGCGGGAAGGGTGCCGGTGCTGGCACAACCCACCATGGAAAGCGTGCCACCCAGGGTGCCGAGTGCCAGGGATGCCTGTACAAAGCTGCGTCGTTTCATGTTGGCTTGTCTCCTGTTCAGCGTTTGAGGTTCGAGAAATAGGTGGAAACCGACTGGACCTGCTCTTCTGTCAGCCCCTTGCTCAGCTGGTGCATCACGGTTGCCGGACGGGTTCCTTCACGGAAGGCCTTCATCTGCGCCACCATGTATTCGCGTGGCATGCCCGCCAGCGAGGGGATGGCTGAGCCATCGGTGGTGCGGCCTTCCGTGCCATGGCAATTGGCACACATGGCAGCCAGTGCGCGCTGGTGCAGATTGATTGTGTCCTTGGGCGTCGCCGCGCTGGCGGCGGTGGCAGCGATGCCTGACAACAGCACCGCCACAAATGGGCTCTTGAGGCGCATGAGGGTCTCCTTCTTGGGGTTCACGAAATATCACTCGGGACTAATGTAATCAGCCGGCGGCCGATTGTCCCGAGTGTTTACCCTCAAAATATTAACGGGTACTACTTGCGGGTAGCTTTCAAGGCGCCTGCATCTGGGCCTGGGTGTTGGTCACGCGATCGCTGGGTTGAGGGGCGGCGGTCTTGTTGTCCAGCAGGCGGTCGGTGATGCCGGCGCCAGCCCACATGCCGATGAGTGCCATCCAGGCCGTCAGCGCGAAGATCGACCCCCCGGTCATGCCGGCACCCACGGCGCAACCGCCGGCCAGCATCGAGCCGAAGCCCATGAACATGGCGCCAACAATGTAGCGGCGCATGCTGTAGCCGTCCTTGAAGCCCTCCAGCTGGAAGTCGTTTCCGATCCAGGCGCCGATGAACGAGCCGGCAAACACGCCAGGCAGGAGGCCGAAGTCAAAGCCGATAGCCGGCCCGGGGGACGACAACACCCGCATCAACCATTCGGCGGACGGGCCGCTGAAGGTCAGGCCCTGCACCTGCACCACGTTGAAGGAGTTGGACGAGATCAGGTAGGTGTAATACCAGCCTGCTGCCACCATCAGGCCGGTGCCGATGCCGCCGACCCATTTCCAGAAGCCCCAGCCGCTGCGCACTGAAAAGTAGAGTGCGGCCACCAGCCACACCAGACCGAAAAGCAGGCCGCCCCAGTGGCCGGCCCCCGTGATGGCGAGCAGGTCGCGCGTTGGACCTCCCTCGACGGTCCACCAGGCGCTGATGGTGTTGCGCAAAGGCGCGAGCGAGCCCGACAGCGCCGCCTGTGCCGTCACGGCAAAGATCAGGCCCGAGAGCAGGGCGCGCAGATTGCCATTGGCGGAGAGGACGAGCAGACGGCTGGCGCAGCCGCGCGTCATGATCATGCCGGCACCGAACAGCAGGCCACCGATCAACGCTCCCGAGAGGCTGCCGCGCGACGCAATCTGCCGGGACGTGCTGACATCCAGTGAATGCAAGAGGATGAGCGCCTGCACCACCACCACGGCGGTGGAAAAGGCCAGCAGCCAGACCGAGAGCTTTTCGCCGAACTTGTGGTGCCAGAACTCGATGACGGCCGCACGCAGACAGAACCTGGAGCGCTGAGCAAAAAAACCGAACAAGGCGCCAATGCAAAGTCCCCCTGTTGCGAGGAGGACGCTTTCGCCATGCTGTTCAAGAAGGGTTGCCAGATCCATGGGGCCATCCCATAATTTAGTATTTGCTTATATTGGATGGTAATTTAATTGTCCCTGTCAAACTTGATCTTCCTCAAGTACCGGTGGCATGAAATACAAGATGACGGGGTCGAAGATCGAATGGGTATGACGAAGACAAAGACGACTTTCCTGGTCCGGGTGCTGGCGGGCCTGGGGCTGGCACTGACCGTGGTGCTGGCCAACGCCGACGAGGCGCCGCCGATGGTGGCGCAACAGGTGTCGCCTTCGGCTTGGTTTGTTGAGGGTGTTTCGGCACTCGGCTCACCGGCCAACCAGAACTTCATCTCCAATGCGGGTTTTGTGGTGACGCCGGCTGGTGTGGTCGTCATCGATGCGCTGGGCTCGCCGGCGCTGGCCACGCGGCTGGTGGCGGAAATCCGAAAGCACACACCCAAGCCCATCACCCATGTGATCGTTACCCATTACCACGCCGACCACATTTATGGCCTGCAGGCCTTCAAGGCACTGGGCGCGCACATCATCGCGCACCAGGCCGCCAAGGTGTACCTGAACTCCGACACCGCCCGCCTGCGGCTGGAAGTGTCGCGCCAAGAACTGGCGCCTTGGGTCAACGATGACACGCACCTGGTCGAGGCTGACGAGTGGATTGATGGCGAACAGAACCTGACGGTCGGTGGCGTGCAGTTCCAGATCAAGCCGGTGGGCCCCTCGCACACGCCGGAAGACCTGGCGGTCTATCTGCCGAGCGAGAAGGTGCTGTTTGCCGGCGATCTGGTGTTCCGCAGCCGCATTCCCTATGTGGGGCAAGCAGACAGCCGGCATTGGATCGCGGCGTTGGAACGGTTGCTGGCGTTCGACGCTGCCGTCATCGTGCCCGGTCATGGCCCGCTCTCGCACGAGGCGCGCAAGGACATGCAGCTGACGCGTGATTACCTGGTCTACCTGCGCGAGAGCATGGGCAAAGCGGCGCAGAATCTGGAGCCCTTCGAGGATGCCTACAAGAACACCGACTGGAGTCAGTTCGAGCACCTGCCGCTGTTTCGTGTTGCCAACCGCATGAACGCCTACAACACCTATCTGCTGCTTGAGCAGGAAGCGCGATGATGAAGCCGGCTTTCACCTCTGCCCCTGTGGTGCGCCATGGCTTGGCGCGCCGTGACTTGCTGTTGGCGGGTGCTGCTCTGTGTGCCACGGGCGCGGCATGGGCAGCGCCGGCCGTTTTGCCGCCGGCTGAATCGCTGCAGGACGAACTGGCGCTGGCCCTGAAGAAGGGGCAGCCCCTGGTGGTGATGGTCAGCCTGGAAGGCTGCCCCTTCTGCAAGGTGGTGCGCGAGAACTACCTTGGCCCGTTGCGCCAGCAACAAGGTTTGCCGGTGGTGCAGGTCGATATGCGCAGCAAGCGCGCGCTGAAGAACTTTCGCGGCGACAGCACCACCCATGACGACATGGTCCGCCAGTGGCGCATCCGCATCGCCCCCACGGTGCTGTTCCTGGGCCGCGATGGCGTGGAGGTGGCCGAGCGGCTGGTCGGGGGCTACATCCCCGACTTCTACGGTGCTTACCTCGACGACCGGCTCCAGCAGGCCCGCGCCGCGCTGCGTTGACACCTTCATTGGCTTTGATGCTGCCGCCCGCGTCAGGCGAGCTGCGATGAGCCTGAATTGACCCTATACTTCGGCTCTTGCTAGTAAGCCCCTGGGGGTATATTCCCGGGGTCATCTCGTTACAGGAGACGAAGTGGAAAACTCAAATGCATGTGGGCTGCCGCAGCGGCCCTACTGGTCGGCGTGGCGCGCTGGCCTGGCCTTGGGCGTGGTGCTGTTGCTGACGTTCATCTTGACCGGCCATGGTCTCGGTGCCACCGGGTTCACCACCCGCCTGAGCGCGTGGCTGGGTGATCTGGCTGCGCCGCAATGGACGCTGGCCAACGACTACCTGGGCCCGATGATCGAAGATGGTTCGGTGCTGTCGTCCTGGATCACCTGGCAGGTGCTGGGTGTTTTTCTCGGTGCGCTGGTGTCGGCTTATTTCGCCGGCCGCATGGCATGGCGCATCGAAGGTGAGGCGAGTGCCGGCCGCCTCGGTCGCCTGCTCAAGGCCCTGGCCGGCGGCATTCTGGCCGGCTTCGGCGCGCGCATTGCCGCTGGGTGTACCAGTGGCGTCGGCCTGTCGGGCGCCGCGGTCCTCAGCGTGGCGGGTTTTGTTTTTCTCGGCGCCTTCTTTGCTGCCGGCCTGGTGGCGGCGCGTCTGAGCGGTGGAGGTGTCAAATGAACGGTCTGTTCACCGCCGGCGGCCCGTTGGCCGCTGTGTTGCTGGGCTTCGGCTTTGGTTTCGTGCTGGAGCGTGCCGGCTTCGGCAGCGGCTGCAAGCTCACGGCGCAGTTCCGCCTGACCGACTGGTCGGTGTTCAAGGTCATGTTCAGTGCCATCGTCTTTGCCGCGGTCGGCCTGTACGTACTGGAGCAGGTTGGCCTGGTGAATGCGCAAGCGCTCTACGTGCCCATTCCCTACCTGTGGGCCATCGCGGTCGGCGGCGCGCTGATCGGTGCCGGCTTTGCCGTGGGGGGCTATTGCCCGGGCACCTCGGCGGTGGGCTTGATGACCGGGCGCATTGATGCGCTGGTGTTCTTTGCCGGCCTGCTGATCGGCACCTACCTCTTCGCCGGCTTCTTCCCACAACTCGATGCGCTCACCACCGCGGGTGAGTTGACCCGGGGCGACCGCTTGCCCGAGCTGCTGGGCGTGCCGGAATGGTTGGTGCTGGTGGTGCTGGTTGCGGCTGCCATCGGCGTGTTCTTTCTCGGTGGCTGGTTCGAGCGCCGTGCGCGCGCGGCTGGCCAAGTCTGACGCTGTTCAATTTTTTGGCAGGAGATTTTTCATGAAACGTACCCGCAACAACCTGGCCCCACTGGTCTCGGCGCTGGCCATGACCTTGCTGACGGTGCCGGTCGCCAACGTGGCCCAGGCAGCCGATGCACCGGCCAAGGCCGCTGCACCGTGCGCTGGTGGCAACCCGTGTGCCGGCAGCCGTCGCCGCAGCCGTGCGGACAACCCGTGCGCTGGCAACCCCTGTGCCGGCAAAAGCCGGCGCGGTGCCGAGAATCCGTGTGCCGCCAATCCTTGTGCGGGCAAGTCCCGCCGCCGCAGCGGTGGTGACAATCCCTGCGCGAGCAAGGGCCGCTAAGCGGAGTTGAGGTGGCTGCCACTGGGGTTCGCCACGACGTTGCCGACGCTGCACATGCTGCGTTGACCCGGCAACTGCGGCTGGCCGAGCAGGGCCGCTCCATGCTCTACCCTTTCATCGGCCGCAGCCAGCGTTTCGAGGTCTGGCAGCACTATCCTCGCCATGACGCCGTGGACGACACCGGCCGCTGGCAGTTCTATTTCCATGCCCATGACCGCACTGAACAAGACGGTGCGCGCCATCCGCAGGAGCATGGCCATATCCACCTGTTTCGCCGCAGCCCGCAAGGGCGTCTGTCGCATCTGGCCGGCCTCTCACTCGACGCACGCGGCCTGCCGCTGACCTGGTTTGCCACCAACCAGTGGGTGACGGGGGAGCGTTGGATGGCAGCCGAGTCGTTGGTGCGTGGCCTGCCCGGCATCGAACTGCGCCTGCGCGGCCCGTTGGCAGGTGCTGCGCTGTGGCTGGCCGACATGGTGCGCTTCTATGCCGAGCCGTTGCGCCAGATGTTGCTGCAGCGGGACGCCGCATTGGCGCGCCATTGCACGCGTCACCGCATCGATATGCAGCAGGCTTGGTCTGATCGCCGCATTGCGGTCTGGCGTTCCGTTCCCGTTCACTGGCCGCAAGATGCCTTGCATGTTGCAGGCCAGCCATCCCGTTCCCGTTCATAAAAGGAGACCTTCATGAAAACTCACATCCGTTTCGTTGCCGGTGCGGCCCTGCTGGGCCTAGCCCAGTGGGCGCTGGCCCTGAATGTGCCCGGCCCGGTGGTCGACGGCGAGTGGCTGGCCAAGAACCGGGCCGATGTCACGGTGCTCGATGTGCGCCCGAACCAGAAGTCGTTCACCGCAACGCCGGAGTTCGAGGCCGACAAGAAGACCGGCAAGAAATTCCTGGTCGAGCTCGGCGGCCACATTGCCGATGCCGTGCCGGTGGACAACAAGAAGGTGCGTGTCGAGCGTGTCATCAACGGCCTCAAGCTCAGCGGCATGATTCCGGAGCGCGCCGATTTCGAAAAGCTGGTCCGCGGCTGGGGCGTGAAGGCGGGCCGTCCCATCGTGCTGGTCTCGGCCGGCATGGAGCCGATCGACTTCAACGAAGCTGCGCGCCTGTACTGGCAGTTCAAGGTCTACGGTGAAGACAACATCGCCGTGCTCAGCGGTGGTACCGCCGGCTGGATTGCCGAAGGCCGTGAGGTCAGCAGCGCAGCGGTCAAGCCCGCGGAAGGCAACTGGGTTGCCCAGGCCGACCGCTCGGCCGAATTGATGGCCAGCTCGGACGATGTCGAAAAGGCCATGAGCACCAAGTCGCAATTGGTCGATGCGCGCGACACCGCCACCTTCCTGGGTCTGAGCAAGCCGGGTTCGGTCAGCACCTTCGGTCATGTGCCGGGCGCCAAGAATGTGCCGACCACGCTGATGTCCAGCCAGGGCGGCGACGCCGCCCGCCTGATGGGCGCCGACACCTACCGCGATATCTTCAAGATGAGCGGCGTCGACCCACAAGCCGCCACCATTGCCTACTGCAACACTGGCCACCAGGCTTCGGGCACCTGGTTCGTGCTGCACGAACTGCTAGGCAACAAGCAGGCCAAGCTGTACGACGGCTCCATGCACCAGTGGACGATGGAAAAGCGTGCCATGGAGTCGGTGGCCCGCGGCAAGTAAACCGCCAGCCGAAGCGCCGGCGGGACGCGGTATAAACGCCGCATGCTGGCTCTACTTCAACGCGTCAAAGAAGCCCGCGTCGAGATCGACGGTCACACCGTCGGCCAGATCGACGCGGGTTTGCTCATTCTGGTGTGCGCCGAACGCGGTGATACCGAGACCCAGGCCGAGCGCCTGCTGGCCAAAATTCTCAAACTACGCATCTTCAGCGATGACGCCGGCAAGATGAACCGCAGTGTGCAGGACGTCAACGGCGGCCTGCTCATCGTCAGCCAGTTCACGTTGGCGGCCGACACCTCGGGCGGCAACCGCCCCAGCTTCGGCAATGCCGCGCCACCCGACGAAGGGCGGCGGCTCTACGACGACTTCGTGGCCCGGGCGCGTGCCGCGCACCCGGTGGTGCAGACCGGCCAATTCGGCGCCGACATGCAGGTGCGCCTGGTCAACGATGGGCCGGTCACCATCCCGCTGACGGTGCGCTGAAACTCATTCCGCCTCGATGCCGGCCGACTTGATGATGCGGCCCCACTTCAGCGATTCGGCGGCCTGGAACTTGCGCAGTTCTTCTGCGGTGCTGGTGAAGATCTCGGTGCCGGTGGACTGGTAGAAGTTGGCCGCCGTGCTGCTGTGCGCGGCACCCACCAGCAGCTTGTTCAGGCGCGCGATCACCGGTGCCGGTGTGCCGGCCGGTACGTAGGCGGCAAACCAGTAGGTCATCTCGTAGCCCTTGACGCCGGCTTCGTCGATGGTCGGCACCTCGGGCGCCAGTGGGCTGCGTTTCTTGGTCGACACACCCAACGCCTTGAGCTTGCCGGCCTTCACCTGCGGCAGGCCGGTGGCCATGTCGGTGATCATCATGTCGATCTGGCCGCCGATCAGGTCGGTCACCGCGGGCGGGTTGCTGCGGTAGGGAATGTTGACGATGTAGGTGCCCGTCATCTGCTTGAACAGCTCACTTGCCGTACGGCTGGACGAGCTGCCGCTGCCGAAGGACAGCTTACCCGGCTGTGCCTTGGCCAGCTTGATGAAGTCCGCCACGCTGTTGACTGGCAGGCTGGGGTTGACCACCATGATCTGGCCGCCGCGGCCCAGTGCCGTCACCGGCTCGTAATCTTTCACCGGGTCATAGGGCAGCCGCTTGAACAGGTGTTCGTTGGCGGCATGCGTGGTGTTGGTGGTGATGAATACCGTGTAGCCATCAGCCTTGGCCGCCTTGGCGGCTTGCGCGCCGATGAAGGCATTGGCGCCCGGCTTGTTGTCGATCACCACCGACTGCTTGCTCTCCAGTGTCACGCCCTGGGCAATGGCGCGCGCCAGCTGGTCGGTGGCACTGCCAGCGGCAAAGGGCACGATGAAGGTGATCGGTTTCTCCGGGAACCCCTGGGCGCTGCCCAGCGTGGGGGCCAGCAGCGCGGCAGCCAGCATCGCCAACGCGAGCGGACGGATGCGGGGGGAAGTCATGCGGTTCATGGGTGTCTCCTCAGGTGGTTATCAATACATCGTGGTCGTCGCCGGCCAGCAGGGGGTGCAGGGCCGCGGGGATGCGCACCGGCAGGTCGAGCAGCCAGTAGGACAGCGCCTTGCCGTGCGTGTCGAGGTTCAGCGCATCGTTGACGCCACCATCGAGCACGTCGTCCAGCACGAAGTTCATGGCGCTCAGTTGCGGCAGCAGGTAGCGCCGCACGGCGCTGGGGTGGCGGTGCGCGAAGTGGCGCGCCACCGCCTCTTCGGTCAGTTGCGCTGCCAGCACCGCATAGAGCTCGGGATGCCAGGCGATCACGCTGATGTTGGAGCGGTTGCCCTTGTCACCGGTGCGGCCGTGGGCGGCGCGGTACAGCGGTACGGTGATGAAGCTGTGTTTGTCCATCAGGCCTCCAGCATCTCAAAACCAACCGGCACCGCCTCGCGCGGCACCAGGCCGGACAGGGTGTTCAGGCGAGGCGTCAGCGCCGTGCGCACGCCGCCACCGCCGGCCGGGCCGCAGGTGTAGAGCGCCGTCACCTCGCGCGTCAGCTGCTCCGCCTGCGCGCGTTCGGCGCAGGCGGCGGCCACGCGCAGGCGCACGTCGCGTGCCGTGCCGGCAGGTGTCGCCTGCAGCAGGACGCCGCTGTCGTCGCCCATCACGCTGAGTGCGCCGATCAGGTCCACGCGCAAGGTGTGTGCGGGCAGGCGCTGGCGCAGCACGTCAGCGGCCAACCGGGCGCGCGCTTCGGCGCGCGGGCCGGCGTAGGAGATTTCGCCTTCGGCCAGCCAGCCACCTTCATGGCAGACGTTGACCTTGAGCGTGCCGGTACGCGCGTGGCCGCGCACGCCGCGCAAGGCCACACGGTTGGGGCCGAGTGATTCGAGTTCGGCGGCGCTGATGTCCGCCACCACATCGGGTGTCAGGTAGGCCGCCGGGTCGTGCACCTCGTACAGCAACTGCTCTTTCACGCTGGCCAGATTCACCAGGCCGCCGGTGCCCTCGGCCTTGCCGATGATGCAGCCACCGCGCGCGTCGATTTCGGCCACCGGAAAGCCCACCTGGGCCAGGTCCGGCACGTCCTTGTAGCCGGGGTCGGCAAAGTAGCCGCCGCAGACCTGGGCGCCGCACTCCAGCAGATGGCCGGCCATGGTGGCACCAGCCAGCGCATCCCAGTCGTCACTGCGCCAGCCGTAGTGCGCCAGTGCCGGGCCTAGGGCCAACGATGGGTCGGCCACGCGCCCGGCCACCACGATCTGTGCACCGGCGCGCAGCGCGGCGGCAATCGGCTCGGCGCCGATGTAGGCGTTGGCGCTGGCGATCCGGATGGCATCCACCTGCTCGCCCACGTGCGTGCGCAGCAGGGCGCGCTGGGTCGGGGCCGACAGGTCGTCGCCGTGGATCACGGCGATCTGGGGCGTGGGCAGGCCGAGTTCGCGCGCCATGCGCTGGATCAACTGTGCCGCAGCCAACGGGTTGGCGGCGCCGAAGTTGCTCACGATACGGATGCCGTGCTGCAGGCAGCGCGCCAGCACCGGGCGCAGCATCAGCTCCAGCAGCGGCTCGTAGCCGGCCTGCGGGTCGGCGCGGCGGCGCAGCTGGGCCAGCGCCAACGTGCGCTCGGCCAACGTTTCGAAGATCAGATAGGCGCTGCCGCCGCGTTCGGCCAAGCGGGCGATCAGCGTCTCTACCACCGGGCCGGCGGCGTCGACGCGGTCGCCGGAGAAGCCGGCGGCGCAGCCGATGAAGAGCGGGGCAGGGGTGGTCGTCGTCATGCGTTCAGGTGTTTCTGACGTGCACTGTAGGCCATGGTTTTTGATTTGTGAAATTGAAAATTAGAATCAATTGATCTGCAAAACAAATCAATTGTCCGGATTCATTCCCATGAGCCAACCCGACCTCTCCACCCGCCAGCTGCGTGCCTTCCTGGCGTTGGCCGAGCAGCGCAGCTTCACGCGCGCGGCGCAGCAGGTGCACCTGTCGCAGCCAGCCTTTAGCGCGCTGATCCGGGCGCTGGAGGCGTCGCTCGACGCGCGCCTGTTCGACCGCAGCACGCGCAGCGTGGAGCTCACCGCCGAGGGCCGGCTGTTCGAGACCTCGGCGCGCCAGTTGCTGGGTGATTTTGGTGCCGCCGTCGGCCACCTGCGCGACCACCTGCAGTTGCGCACCGGCCGCGTTAGTTTGGCGGCATTGCCGTCGCTTGCCGCCGGCTGGTTGCCGGCCATCCTGGCCGAGTACAAGGCGCAGTGGCCGGGGGTGGAGCTGAGCCTGCACGACAGCCTGTCGGACAACTGCCTCGACCTGCTGCGCGGCGGCGTGGTTGAGTTTGCGCTGGCCTCCACCGGGGCCCACAGCGCCGGCCTGCAGACCGAGGTGCTGTGTTCGGATGGTTTTCACCTGGTGTGCCGCAAGGACCACCCGCTGGCCAAACGCAAGGCGACGGAACTCAAGCTGAAAGACCTGGCGCCCTATCCCTTCGTGCACCTGGCGCGCAACAGCAGCGTGCGCCAGCGGCTCGACGCTGCGCTGCACCCGATGCAGTTGAAGACGGTCCTGGAGGTCGAGCACCTCGCCACCGTGGCCGGCATGGTGGAAGCCGGGCTGGGCATCAGTGTGGTGCCAGCGTTGACGCTGTTCCACTTCCAGCGCCCGGCGCTGGTGACGCGCGCGCTCAAGATCGCGGGCTTGAAGCGGCGCATCTACGTAGTGCAGCGCGAGGGGGAGAGCTTGTCCGTGGCAGCGCAGGCGTTGCGGCAGCTTATTGTGCGGCGTTTGAAGCAGAGTTCGGCCTGATTGTCTATCCAACCGACACCTCGGATGGCAACCGACGAGCATTCGGTAATGCTGCGTCGTCGGATGAGGGCGGCCGGCTGTATGACTATTTCGTGGTGGAGGCCTGTGCCGCGCGCTTGCTGGTGCAGACTGGGCATTTGTGGTCAACATGCCGGTGCGTCTGGACAATCATGAGCCGGTGACGAGACCGATGCAGGTGGCACCGCCGGTATGAGCGCAGTGTCCGGTTTGCTAGCGTTGATGTACGTCAAGGGGGTGATGCGTGCACATGCCGCAGTGCTATGCCAGAAGGATCGCACGGACGCGTCACAGCCTCGGGCGCACGCTTTTCGCGATTCCCTTGGCGCTTGCGCCATCGTGGCTTCTGTGGATCTCCTGTTGCGCTGGTTTGCACCCCATGTCTTTACATTCGCTATCTAAACCACCCGCCAGGCTTCTCGACAGATCGAACTCCGATCATCCGAATCGATTCCGCGAAATTGAGCGTACCTGCGCCATCTGACCCAAAGAAAATCTCATTATCTTTGCTGCGTGCATATTCGACAGCTAATCGACAAACCGTGTCGTCATATATCTGCTTGGCGTTGTCCGGACAATTGCGCGGCAACTGATCAAACCACTCTCGTGACGCCTTGATTGTTATCTCGTCCCCGCACTCACCTCCCAACAGATGCAGGCACACATTAATAGCCAGCGAAATATCCGAGTTTTGTTTCCCGAGACTCGACTTCACTACGACGAAATGCCCCGGCCGTTCGAATGCTGAGACATGACCGAGGGAACCTTGTTTTCGCATTACGGACGGCTTCGACAGCAGGGCTGCATGCAATTTATCGTTGCTGAGTTGCTTTGCGCGAAGGGAGATCCAATGAGGCACATTGGTTGCTTGTCCGTTCAAATAGTACTCATACGCAGCAATGTATGGAAGGGGTGAATCTGCAATTTGCTGCAACAACTGGTTGTTGTGCTTCGACAGTGCGTAGAGCACGACATCAAAATCGATACCTCCCTGCAATTGCGCATACCGCATCAAAAAGCAGTTCTTAATTTCGTCAGGGAGATTCCAGTCGATCAGTCGGCTAAGTTCCTTTCCGGTGACCTCGGTGCCATACTGAAGTAATAGACCAGCGAGTCGAGGCTTCTCATGCCAGAAGGCGTTTTCCAGTGCACTGATGCCTCTCTCTGGTTCATGTGGTTTGGCGCCCACCCTCAACATTTGTTCGACGACGCGCAATGCTGCATCATCCCCGTCATCGTAACGCCAAATGGAATAAGCCAAGGGCGAATCATTGTCATCGTCGGATTCCGGATTGATCGGCAGTCCACCTTCGTATAGCAATGTGACGACCGCAGGGTCCTTCAATTCCACTGCATAGAAGTAAGGGCTCGAAAGGTGTTTGCGTTGTGACCTTGCAATGATCAATTCAAAAGGCGTCAACGCACGACTCACAAATTTCGTCGGGGGCACACCAGGTTCTCTCGATCGGGTGAATTCACAAATCACCCGCCCCTTAAAGCTCTCGTCAAAACTCGTTAACGCAATCAGCCGCCCTGACTCGTGGTGCAATTCATAAAGCCGCTGCTCTACGCGGACGATGGAAGACGCGCTACCCTCCATGCCTTGAGGAAGGGGGGCCTCATATTCGAGGGGAATCTCTTCCTCCTGATTATTTCGTATAGAGAGGCCGGCGGCTCCATACTTTCCTTCAGGAACGACTTCAAGGATATCGTTGCGCCCGTCTCCGTTGAGGTCAATTTGCAACGGTCCTTTTAGACGGACCTCGGAAGAGATAATTGTGATGAGCTTTTTTTCGTCGAACCTCTTCGCCACTTTCGAGCAGAGGTTGTCGGCATGGGCTGGAGCCTTTGCGACCACGGGCCTGGAGAAATCGAGTTGCGTCAACCGCTCGCGGTAAGCATTGCCGACGCAACGATGGTCGGCACAGTTTGCACGCTGCCTTAGCCAGAGCCGTTGCTCAGCAATCAATGTGTTTGGATCGTCGATCGTCGCCAGTCTCTCGCGATAGCGTACCGCGAGCTTGTCATCCAAGTCGGACAAAACGTCGTCCTTGCAGACCATCGCTTTCACCCGGTTGAGCGCGGATTCGCAATTGAACGATGCTGCACTGGAATCGGATCCGCAGAGCCCTGAAAGGGATGCCACCAGCACATAGAACCACCAAGAGCGCTTATTGACCAATGGCGCGAACCTTGGGCAGTAATTAGATCGGCCATTAGAGCAGTATCCCGTTGCCACTCCAGTCACAATGCCTTCCTTGATCTCTTTGTACCCAAGCTCGTGATACCTGATCCTACCCTAGTGTCCTGAATCAGCGCATCGAAGCAGTGAACGGCATGCGCGGGGTTCACTCATACGGATTCCCGTATCCCAGCGATTCCATCAGCAGCACTTCCAGCGCCTCCATCTCCAGCGCATCCTTCTCGTTGGTCTCATGCTCGTAGCCCTGCGCGTGCAGGGTGCCGTGCACCAGCAGGTGGGCATAGTGTTCTTCCAGCGTCTTGCCCTGCTCTTTCGCTTCGCGTTCCACCACCGGCGCGCACAGCACCAGGTCGGCCAGCACCACGGGTTCTTGCGCGTAGTCGAAGGTCAGCACGTTGGTGGCGTAGTCCTTGTGGCGGTAGCTGCGATTGAGCGCCTGGCCTTCCTTGGCGTCGACGATGCGCACGGTGAGCTCGGCGTCGCGCAGCAGGGCGTGCCGGATCCAACGTGCCACCCGGGCGCGCGTCAGCACGGCGCGGTGGCGGGCCATGCCGCGCTCGCTGCCGAACTGCAGCGAGAGTGAGAGTGAATTCATGGTCATTTTGGCCTCTGGACCTCGTCAAATATGCGCAAGCAGCTATTCTTTTGATAGCGTTCTGGCGCGCGGCTTGTCATAGGCGTCGACGATGCGGGCCACCAGCGGGTGGCGCACCACGTCGGCGCTGGTGAAGCGGCAGATGGCAATGCCGCTCACGCGCTTGAGTACGCGCTCGGCGTCGATCAGGCCACTGAGTTGCGTCTTGGGCAGGTCGATCTGGCTGACGTCGCCGGTCACCACGGCACGCGAGCCGAAGCCGATGCGGGTGAGGAACATCTTCATCTGCTCGGGCGTGGTGTTCTGCGCCTCGTCCAGGATGACGAAGGCGTTGTTGAGCGTGCGCCCGCGCATGAAGGCCAGCGGCGCGATCTCCAGCGCGTTGCGCTCGAAGGCTTTTTGCACTTTCTCGAAGCCCATCAGGTCGTACAGCGCGTCGTACAGCGGGCGCAGGTAGGGGTCGATCTTCTGCGTCAGGTCGCCGGGCAGGAAGCCCAGGCGCTCGCCGGCTTCCACCGCCGGGCGCGTGAGCACGATGCGCTGCACCACGCTGCGCTCCAGCGCGTCCACCGCGCAGGCCACCGCCAGGTAGGTCTTGCCGGTGCCGGCCGGGCCGATGCCGAAGGTGATGTCCTGGTTGGCGATGCTGTCCAGGTAGTGCGCCTGGTTGGGGGTGCGGGCGCGCAGGTTGCTGCGCCGGGTCTGCAGGGTTTCGCCTTCTTCCGTGGCCATGGCGGCGTCGCCGGCCAGCATCAGTTGCACGGTGGCGGTGTCGATCGGGCGCGCCGCCATCTCGTACAGCGCCTGCAGCACTTCCATGCCGCGTTTGGCCTTGACCTTGGGGCCGTCGACCTTGAATTGCTCGTGGCGGTGGGCGATCTTCACCTGCAGCGCGGTCTCGATGGTGCGCAGGTGCTCGTCCATGGGGCCGCACAGGTGGGCCAGACGGGCGTTATTCGGCGGAGAGAAGAGGTGGCGGAGAATCAAGCTGATAATTCCTGTAAGCGGGCCGGCATGACAACGGGCCCAAACTGCAATCATAGTCACTGACAACAAAACGGACACCCCATGATCGGCCGGCTCACAGGCATTCTTCTCGAAAAAAATCCACCCGAGGTGCTGGTGGACTGCCATGGCGTGGGCTACGAAGTCCAGGTCTCCATGAGCACCTTCTACAACCTGCCCAGCCTGGGCGAGAAGGTCAGCCTGCTGACGCATTTCATCGTGCGCGAGGACGCGCAACTGCTTTACGGCTTCGGCACACCCACCGAACGTGAAGCGTTCCGCCAATTGATCAAGATCAGCGGCGTCGGCCCGCGCACCGCGCTGGCCGTGCTCTCGGGCATGAGCGTGGCCGAACTGGCGCAGGCGGTCAGCTTGCAGGAAGCCGGCCGCCTGGTCAAGGTGCCGGGCATCGGCAAGAAGACGGCCGAGCGCCTGCTGCTGGAACTCAAGGGCAAGCTGGGGGCCGACATCGGCGCCGTGGGTGGCCCGGTGGACGACGCGCAGGCCGACATCCTGCAGGCGCTGCTGGCCCTGGGCTACAGCGACAAGGAAGCTGCCGCCGCGCTCAAGGCGCTGCCGGGCGACGTGGGTGTGAGCGAGGGCATCAAGCTCGCGCTCAAGGCGCTGGCCAGGTAAAGGCGGGCCCTATGGCCTGGCTGGCTCGGCTCAAGCGGCGTGCCAAGGCGCTCAAGGGCGAGACCTATGTGCTGTACCTGGCGGCGCGCCATCCGGCCACACCCTGGTACGCCAAGCTGCTGGTGGCTGTCATCGTGGCCTATGCCTTCAGCCCGATCGACCTGATTCCGGACTTCGTGCCGGTACTGGGTTATCTGGACGACCTGGTGCTGATTCCGCTGGGCATCGCGCTGGCCATCAAGCTGGTGCCGCAGGCGGTGCTGGATGAGTGCCACGCGCAAGCAGCCAGGCAAGCGGGCAAGCCGACCAGCCGCGTGGCGGCGGCCATCATCGTGCTGATCTGGCTGGGGATTGCCGCTTTAGGCGTGGCCTGGGGCTGGCGGGTTTTCGCCGGTTAGACCGGCGCCCTTCGGTTTACTGCGCGTCGCGGATCGGGCGGTCGTTGATCGGCTGCACCGGCCGTGCGTTGTGCGGGTAGAGCTGGCTGAACAGCTTGAGTTGCTCCGGGCTGACGGTGGTGGGCTGCTTCAGCACCAGCCACAACACGCCTTCGGTGCAGGGCGGCGTGGTGAGCGAGCCGAGGAACTGGTAATAACGCTGGTCTTTCGGCAGTAGCTCGTTCAGGTCCAGCAGCCCGTCTGGCATGCGCACGGTGTCGCCACTGTCCAGCGGCATGTAGGTCCAGACCTTGTTGATCAGGCTGTTGGCCGCACCCGGGTCGAGCAGCACCGCTACCACGGCCAACTGGCCCTCGGCATTGCGGTGCACCAGATGCGCCACCATGGAATACACCTTGTGGTTGATGCGCTCTTCCGACGGGTGGTGGAAGTGGAACTGCAGCAGCCTGTAGTTGGATCCGCGCACCGTGATGCTGTTGTTGCCGATCACATCCACCTGAATGGTGTGGCCATTGTTCACCACCGTGCCCTGGCTGGGTTGGTAACTGAACTGGATGGCCTCGGCCGGGCCTTGCAGCGTGTTCGATTCCTGGATGTGAATCGGCGACTGGCGTTTGCCGACGGCACAGGTCTTGAATTCCGATTTCAGCTGGCCCCAGGCATCGGGGCCGCCTTCGCCTTCATAAGCCCAGTGCACGTCGTGGCCGTGGCTCTCTTTCTTGGGTGATGCGGTCGGTGCTGCGTGGCCAACCAGGGCAGCGGTGCGGGCGCGCTGGTATTGCGACGAGACGGGCGCCGGCTTGTGGCCCTGCACCGCCGGTGCGGGCGGCTCGGATGGTTCAGGCTCCGCGGCCTTGGCGCTTGCCCCGGCCGGTTTGGTCGGGGCCACCGGTTTGGCCGGTTTGGGGATGGCCGTGATGCCGGTGCTCTTGGCTTCCGAGCCGTTGACGATCACGGTGAGCTGTTTCTGCGACAGGTTGCCTTTGGCCGCCTCCCGCAGTTGCTCGGCAATGTCCTGGCCGACGGCGGTGCCAGGTGTTGGCTTGGCGTTGGGCTCGGCCGCGCGCAAGGGCGGCAGTGCCAGCAGGCAGGCCAGGCCAAGTCCCGTCATGGCGACATAGCGTGAGCGGAACATCCAGGGGGTGGGCAGCAGACGATCAGACATGGTTTCTAGGGTATCGGCACGGGCGGCGCCCGGCTTGAGAAGATATAAAAAGAGGCCGGTCAGGCAACAAGGTCCAGGGGGTATAGTCGTGCATCATGGCGTAAAACGCCAGCGTTTTGTGTGACATCTCCCCCTGATTCTGCCGTGAGCATCCAGACCGACGACTTTGCCCCCTCTTCCGCCAACCGCGTGGTCTCGGCCGCGCCGACTTCGCCCGGCGAGGAGGCGATCGAGCGCGCGCTGCGACCCAAGCTGCTGGACGAGTACGTGGGGCAGGCCAAGGTGCGCGAGCAGCTGGAGATCTTCATCGGCGCCGCGCGCAAGCGCGAGGAAGCGCTGGACCACGTGCTGCTGTTCGGCCCGCCCGGCCTGGGCAAGACCACGCTGTCCCACATCATTGCGCACGAGCTGGGCGTGAACCTGCGCCAGACCAGCGGCCCGGTGCTGGAAAAACCCAAGGACCTGGCGGCGCTCTTGACCAACCTCGAGAAGAACGACGTACTCTTCATCGACGAGATCCACCGTCTCTCGCCGGTGGTGGAGGAAATCCTCTACCCCGCGCTGGAGGACTACCAGATCGACATCATGATCGGCGAAGGACCGGCGGCGCGCTCCATCAAGCTCGACCTGCAGCCCTTCACGCTGGTGGGCGCCACCACGCGCGCCGGCATGCTGACCAACCCGCTGCGCGACCGCTTCGGCATCGTGGCGCGGCTGGAGTTTTATTCGGCCGAAGAGCTGGGCCGCATCGTCACGCGCAGCGCCGGTCTGCTCAATGCGCCGATGGACGCCGAAGGCGGTTTCGAGATCGCGCGCCGCTCGCGCGGCACGCCGCGCATTGCCAACCGCCTGCTACGCCGCGTGCGCGATTACGCCGAGGTCAAGGGCGCCGGCCGCATCACGCAGGACATTGCGCACAAGGCGCTGGCCATGCTCGACGTCGATCAGCAGGGCTTCGACCTGATGGACCGCAAGCTGCTGGAAGCCGTGATCCATCGCTTCGACGGCGGCCCGGTCGGGCTTGACAACATTGCCGCCAGCATTGGCGAAGAGCGCGACACCATCGAGGACGTGATCGAGCCCTACCTGATCCAGCAGGGCTTCTTGCAGCGCACGCCACGCGGGCGCATCGCCACGCTGGCGGCCTACCGCCACCTGGGTGTGACGCCGCCCAAGACTGAGGGCGGCCTGTTCGAGGGCTGAACATGGAACACCCCCAGGCTTCGCGCACTTCGTGTCGCTCCGCCACCCCCCTTGCAGGGGGCAACGCCAGTGGACCGGCAAAGCCGATTCCACGGCGTTTCCCGGTTAGCTCCGCTTCATGCTCGCTGGGTGCGCGGTGGAGCAACTGAGATGATCAAACTTCCTGCCGGCAAAACCCGCTGGATCGTGTTGGCCGTGGTGCTGGTTCTCGCGCTGCTGCTGGTGAGCGCGCTGGCGCTGCGTGCACCGCGTGCTGAGGCGCTGCTGATGCAGCCCGGGCCCTTGGTGCGTACCCTGCAGTTTTCCGCTCGCGTGGCCACGCTGTCGCGCGTCGATGTCGGCAGCACCCTGACCGGCCGCGTGGCGCAGGTGCTGGTGCGCGAAGGGGCGCAGGTGCGGGCCGACGAGGTGCTGATCCGGCTCGAAACCGATGAACTGAATGCCGCGCTGGCGCAGGCCGTGGCCGCCGAGCGCCAGGCCGACGCCACGTTGCAGGCGGCGCTGGCCACACTGAAGCGCGGCCAGCAACTGGTGGCACAGGGTTTCTACAGTGCGGCGCAACTTGACGAGGCCCAGCGCGCGGTCGATGTCGCCGTGGCGCAGCGCGGCTCGGCTCGCGCCGCCGTGGCGGCATCGCGCGCGCGCCTGACGCAGGCGGTGCTGGTGGCGCCGGCCGATGCGCGCGTGCTGTCGCGCCAGGTCGAGCCGGGCCAGATCGTGCAGCCGGGCAAGGCCCTGTTGAGCCTGGCACTGACCGGCCCGACACAGTTGGTGGCACAGGTGGACGAGCGCTTCCTTGACCAGTTGCAGGCGGGTCAGCAGGCCGCGGTGGTGGCCGATGCCTTTGCCGGCCAGCGCTTCGCGGCGAAGATCCTGTCCATCGCGCCGGTGGTGGACGCGCAGCGTGGCGCCATCGAGGTCAAGTTCACCCTGCTGCAGGAGCCGCCCGCTTTTCTGCGTGAAGACATGACGCTGTCGGTCGAGGTTGAAACCGGACGCCGTGAGCAGGCCTTGGCCCTGCCCTTGGCCGCGCTGCGGCAGGCCCAGGGTGACACGGCCAGCGTATTGGTTGCTGTCGATGGCATTGCGCAGGAGCGCCGGCTGCGGTTGGGTCTGCGTACTTTGGCCGCGGTGGAGGTGCTCGACGGTCTGCGCGCGGGTGACGCCGTGCTGACCAGCACGGCGCTGAAGGCCGGCCAGCGCGTCAGCGTCACGCCCGTGGCTTGGCAGCCTAGCGCTGCCACGGGGACGTCTGTGCAGCGCGCTGATAGCGCTGGCAGTGCTGGCTCGGCGCTGAGCAACGCCATGGGGCGCTGAGCGGAATCGCCATGCGCGGCTGGCTCGGCTTCGAACTCCGCGTGGCACTGCGCTTCCTGCGCGAAGGCCGCATGCAGACCCTGCTCATCATCGTCGGCGTGGCAGCCGGCGTGGCGGTGGTGGCCTATATCTCCGCCCTCATTTCCGGCCTGCAGGGCAGCACCCTGACCAAGACGCTGGGCGCCCAGGCTCACATCACGTTGCGCGCGCTGGACGACGCGGTGACGCCGGCGCGCGCTGCCGACGACGTGCTGACCCTGACCGAAACCCAGCCGCGCGTGCAGCGCCTGCGTTCGGTTGCCAACTGGCAGGCCTTGCTGCCCTTGCTAGAGCAGATGGGGCCGATTGCGGCCGTGTCGCCCATGGTCTCGGGCTCGGGCCTGGCGCTGCGCGGCGAGGCCACGCAGGCCATTGCACTCATGGGCGTGGAGCTGGACCGCTACGACCGCATCGTCGGTCTGCGCAGCAAGGTGGTGAGCGGCGTGGCGCGGCTGGACCCGGGCGAGGCCATCCTGGGCCGCGACCTGGCGAGCGACCTGGGCGTGCGCGTGGGCGACCGCGTGACGCTGCAGACCACAGTGGGCAGCCGCAGCGTCAGCGATGCCGTGCGCGTGACCGCGCTGGTGGACCTGGGCGTGCGTGACCTCAACCGTCGCACCGTCATCGTGCCGCTGCGTGCCGCGCAAAGCCTGCTCGGCCTGCCCGGCGGCGCCACCGTGCTGGACATGACGCTCAAGGATGTGTGGACCGCCAACGAACTGGCGCAAGAGCTACGGCAGCGCTACCCCTACAAGGTGGAGAGCTGGCAGGAGAACAACGCGCAACTGGTCTCGGCCCTCAACGCCCAGTCGGTCAGCACGGCGCTGATCCGCGGCGTGGTGATGATCGTGGTGGTGCTGGGCATTGCCAGCGTGCTGGTGGTGTCGGTGGTGCAAAAGCGCCGCGAGATCGGCATCCTGCGCGCCATGGGAACCACGCGCGGCCAGGTGTTGCGCGTGTTCCTGCTGCAGGGCGCGGTGGTGGGCGCGCTGGGGTCGGCACTCGGCATCGTGCTGGCAGTGCTGCTGATCTGGGCCTTCACCCATTTCGTGCGCGGCTCGGACGGCTTGCCCTTGTTCGCCATCACGTTGCCGCTGGCAACCGCCTTGCAAGTGGCCGGCATCGCCACCGTCTGTGGCGTGTTGGCGGCGATCGCGCCAGCGCGCCGTGCTGCCGCCATGGACCCAGCCCAGGCAATACGGATATGAGCACCAGCGACAAACTCATCGAACTCGATTGCGTGCGCAAGAGCTACAACATCGGCCAGCCCAACGAGGCCGAGGTGCTGCACGGTGTGGACCTGAACGTGGTGCGCGGTGACTTCATGGCGCTGATCGGTCCCTCCGGTTCGGGCAAGAGCACGCTGCTCAACATCATCGGCCTGCTGGAGCGCATGACCCTGGGGCGCTACCTGTTGCAAGGCGAGGAGGTGCAGGCGCTGGACGATGGCGAACTGACGCTGCGCCGGCGCAGCACGCTGGGTTTCGTGTTCCAGTTCCACCACCTGCTGCCGGCTTTCAGTGCGGTGGAGAACGTGACCTTGCCGGTGCTGATGGCGGAAGGCCGCGTGAGCCGCCAACATGAACAGCATGCGCGTGAACTGCTGGCAGCGGTCGGTTTGAGCCACGCCATGGACAAGCGGCCCTCCGAGTTGTCGGGCGGCATGCAGCAGCGGGTGGCGATTGCGCGGGCGCTGGTCATGTCACCGGCGCTGGTGCTGGCGGACGAACCCACCGGCAACCTGGATACCGCCTCGTCCGACGAGGTGTTTGCGCTGCTGCGCCACATGCATGCCGAGCGCGGTATTTCCTTCATGGTGGTGACGCACGACCCGCGCCTGGCGGCGCGCTGCGACCGCATCGTGGAGCTGGTAGACGGCCGCATCGCGCGCGACGAAGCGCAGGCGCATTCAGTGCCGGCGTGACCTGCCGTCAGCTTGGTCGTGCGTGGCGCACGATCAGGATCTGTGCCACGTAGTAGGTACCGAGTACCCACAGCGGTGCCAGCGGCAGCGGGACGACGAACCTGTTGAGTGCCAGCAGCGTGTCGCTGAGCATGAAGAAGCCGGCACCGATGGCCACACCCCAGGCCGCCGGGTCGCGCAGCACCGTGGCACGGCCGATGGCCTGTGCCGCCATCAGCGCTATCACCACCACATAGGCGGCCACCGGCGCGCGCAGGGCGGGTGGCAGGCCACCAACCCAGAGCACGGCATACATGGCGGCGCCAAAGCCCAGCGTGGCGATGAGCGCGCGCCGGCTCGCAAACCAGACCTGGCCCTGCTTCAGCAGCGCGATGTAACTCAGGTGGGCCAGCAAGAAAGCCACCAGGCCGGGGATGAAGTAGCCCGGGACCATCAGGGCCACGTCGCCGGCCAGCGAGCAGGCGAGGGCGATCAGCAGCCATGCTTTGAATCGTGATTCAAAGCGGCCTCTTGGCCTTGATTGGTATGCGCGAGTGGCTATAAAAATAATAGCAATCAGCATGGCCAACGGCTTGGTGATGTGGTGCAGCTCGATCAGCCCGGCGCTTGCCGTGCCGGTGGACACGGCGGCGACCACGATCAGCAGCAGAAAAAGCGGGTTGGAAGGCGCGCTGGTCGAGTGGAACGTCATGGGCAGATTGTCGTCATGGTCGGCACGGTGCGCTCTTCGCACTAACCCGAATGCGTGGCGCCTGCCAGTGTGCGTGGCCCTTGATGGCTCGGGTACCGCTCAACTAGTGATTTCGTCGAGCGATTCGTCGTCGAGGTGGGTGGTGTCGGCCCAGCCGACGAGGGACAGGCCTTGCGGCGTCCACAGCAGGCGGTTGACGGCGGTGTTGGTCAGCTGCCAAGTGCGCGGTGCCTGCAGGTCCTGCCCAGTGGCGGCGCGGTAGAGCTGGTCCATCACGCCGCCGTGGGCCACCAGCACGATCTGTTCACCGGGATGGCGCGAGGCCAGCTCGTGCAAGGTGCGCAGGATGCGCTCGCGCGTCTGCAGCAGCGACTCGCCGCCGCCCAGCGGTGCCCAATGCGGATCGCGTTTGCGCCAGCGCTCGGATTCTTCCGGCCAGGTCTGCTCGATCTCGACGTAGGTCTTGCCTTCAAAGAGGCCGAAGCCGCGTTCGCGCAGGCCGGCGTGCGTGGTCAGTGGCGCCCCGGTGGCTTCGGCAATGGCGCGCGCGGTCTCATGGGCGCGCGACAGGTCGCTGCTGTAGATGGCCTGCAGGCTGTCGCGTGTTGCCAGCGCGCGCGCCAGCCGCTGGGCCTGCCAGCGGCCGCGTTCGTTGAGGGGGATGTCGAGGTGGCCTTGGATGCGGGTGTCGACGTTCCAGGCGGTTTCACCGTGCCGAATGGCCAGAATGCGGGTGGCGTCCATCAATGCTTTGCCGCGACTCAGCGCGGAATTTCGATATTGACCTGGCGTACGCCGGCCGGAGGGTGGGGGAAATCTTTCAACGCCGCCTCGAACAGGGCGGGCAGGATGTTAGCGTTGTCGGCCCAGGGACCGTTGTGCGTGGCGCGTGTTTCATAGACCACCTGGCCGCTTTGCAGGTCGCGCAGCAACAGGCTGATCTCGTAGCGGTAGTAGGTGGGCGGGGGGAAGCGCATGCCCCAGCCGACCATGCTACCGGCGCTGCCGGTGCCGATGATGACCTGGCCGTAGGGGCCGACACCCGGAGAGCGGCCCCACGGGTCGCCCCAGTAGTCGGCGGTATAGGCCTGGACGCGTGCACCGGGCAGCACGCTGTAGCGTGCGGCGCTGTCGTTGCGCACCAGGCCCACCTGCGCCAGTGCCACCTGGGTGATGGCCTCGACCTGCGCGGTCAGGGGTTGGTCGGCCTGCGAAGGCAGGCGCTCGAAGCGGTAACGCCCACCTTTGTCGATCGTGGCGTTGGTGGCGGTGGCCTGCACCTGGGCGTCCACCAGCCGCATGCCGCCGCAACCGGACAGCAGCAGGGCCAAGGTGAGCAGGATGAGCAGGCGTTTCATGGGCGTGGGACCTACAGCGACACCACCTGCACACCCGGCAGGGCCGGCGTGGTGGGGAATTCCTCTTCATCGAAAACGATGTCGCCGTTTTCGTCCGGCACACCGGTGGCCTTGAGGTTCTTGAAGTCGTGCAGCTTGGCGTCCATCAGATGCGAGGGCACGACGTTCTGCAGCGCGGTGAACATGGTCTCCAGCCGGCCGGGGAATTTCTTGTCCCACTCACGCAGCAGGTTGCCGATCTGCTTGCGCTGCAGGTTTTCCTGGCTGCCGCACAGGGTGCAGGGGATGATGGGGAACTGGCGGTGCTCGGCCCAGCGGATCAGGTCTTTCTCGGCCACATTGGCCAGCGGGCGGATGACGATGAATTCGCCGTTGTCGCTGGTGAGCTTGGGCGGCATGCCCTTCAACTTGCCGCCGAAGAACATGTTGAGAAAGAAGGTCTGCAGCATGTCGTCGCGGTGGTGGCCCAGGGCGAGCTTGTTGCATTTCAGCTCGCGTGCCACACGGTACAGGATGCCGCGGCGCAGCCGGCTGCACAGGCTGCACATAGTCTTGCCTTCGGCGATCTTGTCCTTGACGATGGAGTAGGTGTCTTGCGTCTCGATGTGGAAGGGGAGGCCGAGCTTGGTCAGGTACTCGGGCAGGATGTGGTCGGGGAAACCGGGTTGCTTCTGGTCGAGGTTGACGGCCACCAGCGTGAAGTCGATCGGCGCACGCGCCTTCAGCTTCATGAGGATGTCGAGCATGCCGTAGCTGTCCTTGCCGCCTGAGAGGCAGACCATGACGCGGTCGCCCTCTTCGATCATGTTGTAGTCGACGATGGCCTGCCCGACTTGGCGGCACAGGCGCTTCTCGAGCTTGTGCGTCTCGCGCTCGATCTTCAGGGCCTTGTCATTGCTGACGGCGGGTTCGTTGTCTAGCCAGACGGCACTCATGTTCTTGCTCCGTGGGCATTCTCTTGTTGATTGGCCTGCAGGGGGTGGGACGCCCCCTGAATTGACAGGTGTGTCCCGGCTCCAGGGTCTGTTCTGCACGCCGGAATTAGGCCAAGTGCAGATTCTTGAAACCTCTATTTTGCCGTAGGCGGGGTTATAGGCCTCTACGAGGGAATACATGCGCCGCCGTCTGCACCGAACCTCATGTTGACACACTAACTCATTGCTGTGCTTGTGCATCCCCATCCGCAGTGGCGGAGATGATGGCCGAGAGTCTAGTCAGCCACATCCATGCTTTATCAGCTGAACCACCTGGCGTATTGGCTCAAGTCTATTGAGTATTATTTCGAAGGAGCACGGCGTACGGTCCACGTAGCCCGGCTAGCAGATTGATTGGGCTCGAAGCTCGCCGACTTCCAGCGAGCCAGAACCCGGTTTCATCAGGACTGTTCAGTCCTGCATCAGTACGGACGCTTTAGGAAAACTTTCGGTCCACCCTGGCTGGAGCGGGGCGACGAAAACGTTCTCGGTCCGGGTGCGGGCGATCTTCCAGACGCCGTCAACCTTGCGGAACAGGTTGTTCAGGCGGCTGGAGCGCAGGAGTGATTTGCCGTCAGAGAACAGCCAAGGCTGCATGTGGATCCATTGCGCGTCGGCGGTGGTGCCGTTGTCGTGTACGTGGATCTGCTCGCTAGTCAGGTAGTGGGCGTTGAGCAGCAGCAGCGGGTCTTGGCGTTTGCCCCAGAAGTTCTGGAAATGCTTGCACAGAGCGGCCTTGCCTTCCACACGGCCGAACTGGTTGTTGTAATACTCGCCCACGCCTTCCCAGACGGCGTCCTCGGTGTAAAGCTCCAGTATCTTCTCGATACGCTGGGCGTCGTTTTCGACGCCTAATTCCGGGCAGGGCGTGTCGCACAGGAACATGTACCGTGCCTCGAGGCGACGGATGTCCGCTTCGGCTTCAAGGCGTTCAACGCGCTTTTGCAGGGTGGCGAGGGCTTGAGTGAGGTTCTGTTCGGGCATGGGGACTCCGGGATTCATGAGGTCAGTTGCTTGAGCATCCAGCTCGCTGCGGCCAGCGTCTGGCGGTCGCTGTGGAGGGGGCCGACGGCTTGCAGGCCCACAGGCAGATCCTGTGGGCCTTGCGTGAAGGGAAGATGCACGCAGGGCAGGCCGAGCAGGGTCCAGAGCCGGCACCAGGTCGGGTCGCCGGTACCGCTTTCGAAGAGGGGTGCTTCTCCGGCAGCGCTCGGAGTCAGCAGCACATCGCAATGCGCATACAGCGCGGGCAGGGTGGCGCGCGTTTCTTCCACATAACGGAGCTGGGCCGCGTAGTGGGCATAGTCCATCTGCAGCCCCTTGTCGATCACGCTGAGCAGTGCGGCGCTGATGCGGTCACGATGCCGCAAGCGCTCGTCGGACAGGGCGCGCGCGGTCTCGAAGGCCATGATGTCGATGTGGGCCAGTGTGAGGTTGGCGTGCGCCGGTGACAGCGGTACCTCCATCACCTGCGCGCCCGCCGCGGCCAGTCGGCTGGCCGCCAGCTCCATGGCGGCATGGGTTTCAGGCATGAGCTTGTCGGCATGGGGTGTGCATAGGCCCACGCGCAGACGGGTGGGGGCTGGCAGATCCAGCAGGGACGGGTCACCACTGAGCGCGGCGGTAAACAAGGCCACGTCTTCCACGCTGCGGCCCACGCTGCCTATCGTGTCCAGTGAGTCGCTGAGCGCCTTGACCCCCACGCGGCTCACCAGTCCGAAGCTGGGTTTGTAGCCCACCACGCCGCAATAGGCGGCTGGCCGGATGATGCTGGCCGCAGTCTGCGCACCAAAGGCCAGCGGGACCATGTGATCCGCCACCGCGGCACAGGAGCCGCTGGACGATCCGCCGGGCGTGTGCTTCAGGTTGTGCGGGTTGCGTGTGGGGCCAGCCTGGAAGGTGCTGAATTCCGTGGTCACGGTCTTGCCCAGCAGGAGCGCCCCGGCTTCGCGTGCCAGGGCCACTGGCGCAGCATCTACACCCGGCTGATGCCCCGTGTAGATGGGCGAGCCATATTGCGTGGGCATGTCGCGCGTGTCGAAGACGTCCTTCACGCCGATCGGCAGGCCGTGCAGCAGGCCGCGTATGGGGCCCTGGTCCAGCGCGCGGGCCTGGGCCAGCACCCGTGCTTCATCCACATGCACCCAGGCCTGCACTTCGGTGTCGCGCTCGATGATCTGCGCCAGACAGGCGCGGGCCAGGGCTTCGGCGCTGATCTTCCTGCTTTGCAGGCCGCGTGCGAGCTCGGTGGCGTTGAGCTGGTTGAGGTCTTGCTTCATGGGGCTGCGGATGATCATGCGGGGAGGCGCGACTCGAGGCCAAGGTGGTGGTAGGCACGGTTGAAATAGGCCAGCCCTTCGCCTTCGGGACGGATGCGTGTGTCAAGCACGCGGCAGATGCAGACGTCATGGGTGCCGACCACGTGCGTATCGACGATGCGGCAGTCCAGGTTGAGCAGCGCATCCTGCAGCACGGGTGCGCCCGAGGTCAGCTGATCCCAGAATGCGAGGGCGAAGCGATCCTCCTGCGTGAGTTTCGGGTTGGCAAAGCTGGCAGACAGCATCTGCTGCTCGGAGGTGAGCACGTTGATGCAGAGCACCGCGTTGGCCCGGAACACAGGGTTGGAGGGAGCTGTGCTGCGCATGCAAACCAGCACGGTGGGCGGGTCGTCGGAGACGCTGCACACGGCCGAGGCCGTGAAGCCCGAGCGGCCGCCAGGGCCGTCGGTGGTGATCAGAGTGACGGCGCCGGTCAGCAGTGACAGGGCGGCGCGGAACGTCTGCGGATTGACAGGGGTGTTCATGGGGCTACGGCATCAGGCTTGACATTAAAAGCGGGACGGTGCTGGATCAGATCTCCAGCACCAGACGCGGCGTGAGGGAGCGCGAACAGCAGATGGCAATCTGTTCATTGGAGGCCTTTTCCTCGTCGGTTTGGTACTCGTCGCGGTGGTCGGGCGTGCCGGCCAGCACATTGGTCAGGCAGGTGCCGCAGACGCCCTGTTCGCAGGACACCTGCACGCGGATGCCGATGCGCTCCAGCGCGCTGACGATGGTCTCCTCTTCTTCCACCTCCACTTCCTTGCCGCTCGACTGGGCAATGACCGTGAAGCTCGCGCCGCGGGTGTCGACCTCGACCTGGAAAAACTCGTGGTGGATGCGCTCCTCGGGGAAGTCCTGGGCACGCGCCGTGCTCATGACCCAGTCCATGTAGCCTTTGGGGCCGCAGACATAGACATGCGCGCCGGGTGGCGCTGCCCCGAGAATGGCGGCCACGTCGGCGCGTTGCTGGGTGGGGCGTGGAGCGTCCTCGTCGAAATGCCGGTAGACCTTACCGGAGAAAGGGGCGGCATCGAGATCGTCGTTGAAGGCCATCTGTGCGGGCGAGCGGCTGCTGTAGTGCAGTTCGAAGTCAGAACCGCTGGCGTGCAGGGCATGGGCCATGGCGATCATGGGCGTGACCCCGATGCCGCCACCGAAGAGATAGCTCTTGCTCACGCCGCGGGCGAGCGGGAAATGATTGCGCGGCACGCTGATGGTCAGCTCCACGCCCTCTTGCAGGTGCTCGTGCACGGCGATGGAGCCACCGCGTGAGGCTGGATCACGCAGCACGCCGATGCGGTAGTGCGTGCGGTCTGCGGGGGCATTGCACAGGGAATACTGGCGCACCAGGCCGCCAGGCAGGTGCACGTCGATGTGCGCCCCCGCGTCGAAGGCGGGCAGTGGCGCGCCGTCGGCGCTGACGAGGGTGAGCAAGGCGATGTCCTGGCCGCTGGCTTGTCGCCGGGCGACGCGGATACGTAGATTCTGGGCGGGAGTCATGTGGGTAGGGCTGTCAGCGCATGAAGATGCCGCCGTTGAGGTCCCAGGTCGCACCGGTGACGTAGCCGGCCTGGCGCGAGGCCAGATGGACGAGGGTGTCGGCGATGAAGTTCGGATCACCCAGCTGGTGCACCGGAATCACGTGATCGATGATGTGCTGGAGCTTTTCAGGCGGCACCGTGGCGCGCACCATGGGCAGGTCGATCGGGCCGGGGGCGATGGCATTGACGGTCACGCCGGCGTTGGCCAGTTCCTTGGCGACCACCTTGGTCAGGACCAGGATGCCGGCCTTCGAGGAAGCGTAATGCGCGCCGGCCGAGGTCCCGCCGTTCTGGCCGGCCAGCGAGGCGAGGTTGATGATGCGGCCGTATTTCTGCTGGGCGAAATAGGAGCCGAAGACCTGGCAGCCGAGAAAGGTACCACCCAGGTTGGTGGTAATAACGCGGTTGAATTCCTCCGGTGAAATCTGCATCAGGGGCGTGTGCAGCGTGATCGTGGCGTTGTTGACCAGCACCTGCACGGCACCCCAGCGCTCGATCAGCACGTCGCGTGCCGATTCGAACTCAGTTTTGTTGCGGATGTCGAGCGGGAGCGCGACGGCCGTTTGGCCACTGGCGTCGAGCGACTGCGCGACGGCCGCGGCCTGGTCCAGCAGCAGGTCGGCCACGGCGACCTTGTAGCCGGCGGCGTGCAGGCGGCGTGCGATGGCCTCACCCAGGCCCTGGGCTGCGCCGGTGACGATGGCGACGTCTTGTGCCATGTTGTTTCCCCTCAGAGGATGTAGCCGATGGTCTTCAGAACATCGTCCGAGTTGATGAGATTCACCACCTTGCGCACGATCCGGAAGGATGCCCCCTCACGCTGCAGCGTGTAGACCAGATTGGCCGTGTACTGGTGCAGGTTCTCCTTGCGGAAGTCCGTCAGGAACTGAGCGCAGCGCACGGTCAGCAGGTCGCCCTGCTCTTCTGTGATGCGAAAGCGGGAAGCCATGCGCACCGTGCGTGGCTCGGGGCTGGTCGAGATGGACTCGCCGCTGACCAGGCGTTGCACGCGCATCTCGCGCATGTGGGCGTTGTCGTAGGCATAGTTCAGCGTGTTCTCGTGGTCTGTGGCCTTGGGGTCGATGGGCACGATGTAGAGCCCGTCGCTGCGCCAGAGCTGCAGCCACTCGGTGTACTGCTCGTTGTCGAGCAGATCGGCTTCTGCCCAGATGAAGGCGGCCACCTGATGCAGGGTGTCGGTGTTCAATGCAATGGTCATCAGAGGTTCCTCAGGCGGTCATGGATTTCAGCCACTGGCTGTAGGCGGCGCGCATGCCGGTCTCGGCGCTCACGTCGCTGCGTTTGCCGTCGCTGCCGGGCTTCTCGCCGGGCAGGCCGCGGTTGACCATGATCCAGAGGTCTTCACCGGCATGGGCACCTTTCTGCACGCGCTCCCAGGCTTCGCCATCGTCCGGCGTGCCGAAACCCATCGGGCCCTGGAAGTGCTCGTGCAGGCGCAGGCGGTACTGGTTGGCGATGGCCGGGCCGCCGTCCATCACGATGGCCGCGTGGTGGATCTCGGTCTCGTTGACCGACACCGGGCGGAGCACGCGGAAGAAGGCCATCGAGCAGGCTACATTGGGGTAGAGGTTGAGGTTGAAGCCCGTGCCGCCGACGGCACGCACGATGCGTCGCACCTTCTGTTCCTCATGGCCTTCGTCGCGCAGAGCCTGGGCCAGCTCGGCGAAGCGGTCGGGGATGGGTCTGTCCAGGTCGGCCTCGAGGTCGATCAGTTCCGGAATCATGACCATCACGCTGTGCCCGTTGCCCAGCTCCTCCACGAAGCCCGGGCCCTCCACGAAGTCGAAGGTCTTCTTGGCCTGCTCGTCGAGCGAGGTCAGGAAGCTTTTGTGCACCAGCGGGAAGTGGTAGGCGTCGGTGGTGTTCTCAAGCTGGATCTTCCAGTTGCCGGGGAAGGTGAAGCGGTGTTCGCCGGCCACCTTGACAGGGTAGCCTCCGGCCTGCTTCATGAACAGGTCCATCCACTTCTTCGCGGGGCCCAGCCACTCGCTGAGCGGCATGATGTCCTGCTTGAACGAGGCGAAGACCATGCCTGCGTACTCTTCCACGCGCAGGCTTACCAGGCCCAGCTTGTCCTTCTCCAGCGTGTCGCCATAGCTTTCCGGGTGGGGCACGCCACGCAGCGAGCCGTCCAGTGCGTAGCCCCAGCCGTGGTAGGGGCAGACGAAGCTCGCGGTCTTGCCCTTCTTGTGTTCGCAGACCGTGGCGCCGCGGTGGCGGCAGCGATTGAGCAGCACATGCAGCTCCTTCTTGCGGTCGCGTACCAGCACGACTGGCTGCTGGCCGATGTAGGTGGACTTGAAGTTGCCCGGCTCGGGCACTTCGCTGACGTGGCCGACCCAGATCCAGTTTGAATAGAAGACCTTGTCCATCTCCTCCTCGAAGATGGCGGGGTTGGTGTAGAGCGAGGTATGCACGCGGTCGTGCTGCACCAGTTCGGTGTAGGGGATGGACGTCGCCGGTGCGCCGGATGCCGGTGCGGACTGGATGGGGATGACAGTGCTCATGGTGTTGTTCGATGCAGGGGAAGATGGGGCAAATGGACGCCGGCTCAGACCGGGAACTCCAGCTCACGGCCGATGCGGGCCTCGACCTTGGTGTATTTCCAGAACTTGTAGGTGCCGTCACCCACGGGCGTGGTGCGCCAGAGGTTGCAGGCGGCCACCACGGTGTCGTAGTCCGGGAAGTCGCAGAGGAAATAGGTGGTCCAGGGAGCGGTGGTGGAGGCGCCCACCTGGATGCGGTCGTCGTCGAAGTTGCCCAGCACCTTGACGCCGGGCAGCGTGGTCAGGCTCTTGTACATGGCCAGCGTGGCGACCCATACCTCTTTCTGCTCGGCGGGCGTGGCGTCGAAGAAGTTCTGGTTGACGCCCATGCAGAGCAGTACGCGCAGGGGTTTCTTGTCGCTCATGGTCTTTCCTTTCGGGGTGGGTTCGTGAAGATGAGTTTCGTGATCAGTGGCGGACGTGACTTACAGGTAGCCGGGCAGCGGATCGCGGCCGAACAGCATGGCGCCGGCGTTCTGGTAGACGATGTCGCCGAGGAAGGCATGCTGTGTTACCGCATTGGCGTCGCGCACGCAGCGGGCGATCGGGCTGCTGTTGTAGATGCCCGCCATGCCCGACAGCATCTGCATGCCGCGCGTCACCTCTGCCCCCGTGCGTGCTGCATGCGCGGCGGACAGGCGCAGAGCGCTGGTCTGCGCAGGTGAGAGTGGGTCGCCCCGGGTGAGGCTGGCCCAGGCGTCGTCGATCGCGGCGTAGAACCAGGTGCGCGCGGATTGCAGCTGGGCTTCGTGCTGCGCGAGGCTGGCCTGCGTGGCCGGGCGGTCGCCCAGGCTGGGGGCACCGGTCACGGCCTTGTGGCCGCCTGCCAGGCGGCGCAGTTCCTCGATGGCGGCGCGGGCGATGCCCAGGTTCACTACGGCCAGCACCTGCGCTGCAAAGGCCAGTGCCGGGTAGCGGAACATGGGCTCGCTCAGGTTGGAGGCGCCGCCGCGCACGAAAGTCCATTCCTCGGGCACCACGACCTTGTCCACGACCAGGTCGTGGCTGCCCGTGCCGGCCAGACCGCTGACGTCCCAGGCCTCGACGATCGTGGCTTTTTCGCGTGGCATCACGGCCATGCGCGGCAGGCCGGTGGTTTCACCCTTGCGCGGACTGATGCCCACCCCCACCACGGTGGCGCCCATGCAGCCGCTGGAGAAACTCCAGCGCCCGCTGACCTCGATGCCGCCGTCCACATAGGTGGCGGGCTGGGGCGGAAAGATGCCCCCCGCGAACACGGTGTCGACGTTGTCGCGGTAGATTGTTTCGAAAGTGGCCGTCGGCAGGGCGGCCAGGTAGACAGGGGCCATGCCGAAACTGGCGACCCAGCCGGCTGAGCCATCGGCCTGCGCAATCGTCTCGATCAGTTCGCAGAACTGGCGCGCATGCCACTCCAGCCCTCCCAGGCGTTTGGGTACCAGGGCCCGATAGACGCCGAACTGCTTGAAACCTTCAATGATGTCGGGCGAGATATGGCGCTGCTGCTCGAACTCTGCCGCGCGGGCGCGGATATCCGCCAGCAGGCCTTGCAGAAAGCCGGGAGATGCCGCGCTCATGAGCCGACTCCTGAAATGTCCACTTTCTTTTCAATATTGCTTAAGTATTTCATGTGAAATTTCAACTAATTAATCGGAAGAAGGCCTTGCTTTGAAAGTGATCGAAGTCGGCCGACATCTGGTGATTAGCAAATTTTGGGCCAGATAAATAATTGATTTAAAAGGGAATTCTGTGCATGAATTGCACCGGATGCGTGCCATTGGCCTCAGCTTGGTGCGTCAGTGCGAGTCGAAAGTGCGTCATTTACATATAGATAAATAACTCATGTATTTACTTTCCAATTCAAATGAATGGTGGCATGAAAAGTGCTTGATGAGACGGCCCCCGGCTGCAGACTGCTCCGGCCTGGGGTGCTTGGACAGAGCGAACTGGGGCGGCTCATATTTGGAGTATGGAAATGGCAATGAAGCGGATGTTGGGCGCCTTGGCTGCTCTGGCTGTCGGTACGGGTTTGGCGATGAGCGCGCAGGCCCAGGTGAAGATTGGTGTGGTGACCTCGTCTACCGGACCGGTGGCTCTGGTGGGCATTCCCCAGAAGAACTCGATCGAGTTGCTGCCGACCAAGATGGGTGGTCTCAGCGTGGAGTACATCTCGCTTGACGATGCGAGCAACCCCACGGCGGCCGTGACGGCTTTCAAGAAGCTGGTTGGCGACGGCGTGGATGCCATCATTGGCCCGAGCGGCACGCCCGCCGCCATGGGGGTGATCCAGATCGCGGCAGAAGCCGGGGTGCCCATGCTGGCGCCGGTGGGCAGCTCGGCCGTCATTCTGCCGATGAGCGAGCCCAAGAAGTGGGTCTTCAAGACCACGCAGAACGACGACATCATTGCTGCGGCGCTGGTCGACCACATGAAGGCCAAGGGTTACAAGACGCTGGGTTTCCTGGGTCTGGCCGATCCTTTTGGCCAGAGCTGGCTGAGCGTGACGACCGAGCTGGCCGAGAAGGCCGGCATCAAGATCATTGCCACCGAGCGCTTCCAGCGCCAGGACACCTCGGTCACGGCGCAGTCCATCAAGCTGATCGCCGCCAAGCCGGATGCCATCCTGGTCGCCGCGCCGGGCAGTTCCGCCGTGCTGCCGCAGACCACCCTGGTGGAGCAAAAGTACGCGGGGCAGATCTACCAGACGCACGGTGCTGCGTTGCCGGACTTCCTCAGGCTCGGCGGAAAGAAGGTCGAGGGCACCGTGCTGGCCGCCAGCCTCATGTTGGTGATGAACGAGGTCAGCGACAGCCATCCCTCCAAGAAGATCGCCAGCAAGTACATCGGCGACTACAAGGCCAAGTACGGTGTCGAGCCCGCCACCTTCGGTGCCAACGTTTACGACGCCGGCCTGCTGTTGCAGGCGACTGTGCCGGTCGCGGCCAAGAAAGCCAAGCCCGGTACGCCCGAGTTCCGCGCGGCGCTGCGCGACGCGCTTGAGCAGATCAAGAATCTGCCTGGCACCCAGGGCGTCTACACCATGACGCCGGCCGACCACAGCGGCTTTGACGCGCGCGGTCGCGAGTTGATCACCGTCAAGGATGGTACCTGGCACCTTGTGAAGTAAGACGACCGCCACAAGGCGGCGCCCGTGTCCGACACCTCCGCGCACTGCGCGGAGGTGTCGGGCGACACCGAGTTCTGTTTCCGATCGTTCAACGATGAACCTGCAAATCATTGCCCTGCTGGGCCAGGACGGCGTGAGCAACGGCGCGATCTACGCGCTCGTGGCCCTGGCCATCATCCTGGTGTTTTCCGTAACCCGGGTCATGCTGATACCCTTGGGGGAGTTCGTCGCTTTCAGCGCGCTGACGATGGCGGCGATGCAATCCGAGCGCCCCGTTCTGATCGGCTGGCTGGTGCTTGCGCTCGCGCTATGCGGCGCCCTGGCCGATGGCTGGAAGAGCTTGCGTGCGCGTGCCGCCTGGCGCTGGACGTCGCTGGTCTGGCCGGCTTATGCCCTGGCGTTGATCCTGGTCCTGGCCCTGTTTCCGCTGCATCGGCTGCCCATGCTGGTGCAGGCCCTGCTGACGCTGGCGGTCATCACACCACTGGGTCCGCTGATGTACCGACTCTTCTTCCAGCCCGTGGCTCATGTCTCGGGTTTGCTGCTCATGATCATTGCCATCGCGGTGCATGTCAGCCTGGTTGGCCTGGGGCTGTTGGTTTTTGGCGCCGAGGGCTCCCGCACCGCACCGTTTTCCGATACGAGCCTGGAGCTGGGGACGCTGAGCATTGCCAGCCAGACTCTCTGGGTGCTGGTGGCGTCGCTGGCGCTGATCGGAACGCTCTATGTCATGTTTGAACGCACGCTCTACGGCAAGGCGCTGCGGGCCACGGCCTTCCACCAGCTGGGTGCACGGCTCATGGGCATTTCGCCCGTGCTCGCCGGCAAGGTCAGCTTCGCACTCGGAACCTTCATGTGCGCGCTATCGGGCGTGCTCATTGCGCCGCTGACCACGCTGTACTACGACTCGGGCTTCATCATCAGCCTCAAGGGCTTCGTCGGCGCCATCATCGGCGGCCTCGTGAGTTATCCGGTCGCAGCCATCGGCGCGCTGGCCGTGGGGCTTGTCGAATCGTTCTCCACCTTCTGGGCCAGCGAATACAAAGAGGTCATCGTGTTCACACTGATCCTGCCTTTCCTGCTCTGGCGCTCTCTCAAGAGCGGGCATCGTGACGAGGAGCACTGACATGGTCTTGACACGTCAACGCATCCTCATCGGCGTGGGCCTGCTGGTCCTGATACTGGTCCCGCTGCTGTCTTCCACCTTCTACATCACGCTGCTCAACAACATCGGCATGTACGCCTTAGCTACGTTGGGCGTGGTGCTGCTGACCGGCGTCGCAGGCATGACCAGTTTCGGCCAGGCGGCCTTCGTCGGGCTCGGGGCCTATACCACGGCCGCCTTGATCGGACCTTCGGTGTTCGGGCTCGGGGCCATGGCCGGTGCACCATGGTTAGCGCTGGGCCTGGGCCTGCTCATCACGCTGTTCGCGGCTTTTGTGTTGGGTCTGCTGACGCTCAAGCTCAGTGGGCACTACCTGCCGTTGGGCACCATTGCCTGGGGCATGTCGCTTTACTCGCTGTTTGGCACCCTGGAAAGTCTGGGGGGGCACACGGGCATTGCCGACCTTCCGCCGCTGCGCATCGCCGGCTTCGTGTTCGGTGACGGGCCCAGCATGTACTACCTGATCTGGGGCAGCGTGTTGCTGGCCGCGCTGCTGATCCACAACCTGCTTGAGTCGCGCATGGGCCGGGCCATCCGTGCATTGCGTGGCGGGCAGGAGATGGCGACCTCGATGGGGGTCAACGTGTTCCACGCCAAGATGGTCGCTTTCCTCATTGCTGCTGGCCTCGCAGGGGTCTCGGGCTGGCTTTACGCTTATACCCAGCGCTTCGTCAGCCCTGCGCCCTTCAATGTGCAGTCCGGTATCGAGTATCTCTTCATGGCCCTGCTCGGCGGCATCACCAGCCTGTGGGGCGGGTTGATCGGTTCGAGCATTGTCGTGCTGCTGCGCGAGTGGCTGCAGGACCTGCTGCCTATGTTGCTGGGGCGGACGGGCAATTTCGAAAGCATCGTCTTCGGTCTGCTGATCGTGGTGGTCATGCAGCGCTGGCCGGGAGGTCTCTTCGGCGCGGTGTCCACCTTGCTGGCGCGACGTTTCAATTTCGCCCCCCAGAGCCAGGCGCGGCTGCCCGACGCGGGCCTGGCGGTGCGGGCGCTTCCCCGGCGTGAGCGCACGACACTGGGCGAGCGCGTACTGGATGTGCGCGGTGTCACCAAGCGCTTCGGTGGGCTGGTGGCCAACAGCGACATGTCCCTGCAGCTGAGTGCGGGCGAGATCCTCGCCGTCATCGGGCCCAACGGCGCGGGCAAGAGCACGCTGTTCAACCTGATCTCCGGTGTGATGACGCCCAACGGGGGCGACGTGATCTTCCGCGGTCACCGTGTTAATGGTGTCAGCCCGCGTCTGCTGGCGCAGTCAGGCCTGTCGCGCACCTTCCAGCACGTCAAGCTGTTGCCCGAGATGACAGTGCTGGAAAACGCCGCCTTGGGGGCGCACCTGCGCGGTCACAAGGGCGTGCTGGCCTCGGCACTGCGGCTGGACGGCGAGGACGAAGGCTGCCTGCTCAACGAGGCGCGCCAGCAGCTGGAGCGCGTGGGCCTGGGTGACTATCTCGCCCGGCCCGCGGGCAGCCTGGCGCTGGGTCAGCAGCGCATCCTTGAGATCGCGCGCGCGCTGTGCGCTGACCCCTGCCTGCTGCTGCTTGACGAGCCTGCAGCGGGTCTGCGCCACAAGGAAAAGGAGGCGCTGGCGGAACTGATCCGCAAGTTACGCGACGAAGGCGTGGCCGTGCTGCTGGTCGAACATGACATGGACTTCGTGATGGGCCTGGTGGACCGCATCGTGGTGATGGAGTTCGGGCAGAAGATCGCCGAAGGGCAGCCCGATGACATTCAGCGCAATCCAGCGGTGCTCAGGGCCTATCTGGGCGGAGTGGACGAATGAAACACAAAAAAAATCTACTGAGCGTGCGCGGTTTGAGCGCCGCCTATGGCCATATCGAGGCCATCAGCGACATCAACCTCGACATCGACCAGGGCCAGATCGTCACCGTGATCGGGCCCAATGGTGCGGGCAAGAGCACGACGTTGGCCGCGCTGATGGGCATCCTGCCAGCCAGCGGCCAGGTGGTGTTTGACGGCCAGGATATGTCCGGATATGACATCGAGCAGCATGTGGCGCACGGCATTGCGCTGGTGCCCGAGACGCGCGCGCTGTTTTCCCAGATGAGCGTTCAAGACAACTTGGTTCTGGGGGGCTTTCGCCTGCGATCCTCACCCAGACAGGTGCACCAGGAGGCCTTGGACGAGGTCTACGAGCTGTTCCCTCGCCTGAAGGAACGCGCCAGCCAGGAAGCCGGCACGCTATCGGGCGGCGAGCGCCAGATGCTGGCTCTGGGGCGTGCCCTGATGGGCAAGCCGCGCCTGCTGATGCTGGATGAACCGTCGCTGGGCCTGGCGCCACTGATCGTGCGAGACATCTTTCGCATCATCGCGGAGCTGCGCCAACGCGGCGTCTCCATCCTGCTGGTGGAGCAGAACGCGCGTGCCGCGCTGCGGGTCGCGGACCATGCCTATGTGCTCGAGCTGGGGCGCGTGGCGATGGAAGGCCCGGCGGCCGAACTGGCGAACGATCCACGCGTGGTTGAGGCCTACCTCGGCGCTGGCGGTCGGCATCAGGAGTTGCTGTCGACATGAGCGCCGAGGCCCTGCACGCCGGACCGTTGCGCATCGGCGTGGCCGGTGCCGGCGCCATCGGATGCACGCTGGCCGCGCTGCTGGCACGTGCGGGCATGGCTGTGCACGTGCTGGCGCGCGGCGAGACGCTGCGCCGGATGCAGGACGAGGGCGTCACCCTGCACCGCCAGGGCCAGCGCTGGCAGGCAGAGGTCAGGGCGTCCGGCAATGCGGCGGACCTGGGCGTGCAGGACGTGCTCTTTCTGTGCGTCAAGTCGCAGGACGTGGCCAGCATGCTGGCCGCCGCCAGGGCAATGGTCGGACCGCAGACCACGGTGGTCCCGCTGGTCAACGGCGTGCCCTTCTGGTTCTTTCAGGGATTGCCAGGGCGCTGGCATGGCCGCGCCGTGCGCTGCGTCGATCCCGAAGGAAGCCTGCTGCAGCAAGTTGATGCGTGCCAGGTGCTGGGGGCGGTCACCTTCATTACGGCAGAACGGCTTGGGCCTGCTGAGGCCGCGTCCGACAATCCCTTGCTGATCGTACTCGGCGAAATCGATCACCGGCCCGACAGCACACGCCTGGAACGTATTGCCGCTGCCCTGCGCGAGGCGGGCGTCGAGACCCGCTGTGTTCCGGCCGTGCGCGATACGCTCTGGACCAAGATCCTGGCCAACCTGACCTCCAACCCGTTGTCCGTCATCAGCGGCGCGACGCTGGACGCCATCTACAGCGATGCGCGTCTGCTGCCCATCGTGCGGCAGATGCTGCAGGAGGGGCTGGCGCTCGCCGCGGCCTATGGCGCGCGCATCACTTTCGATCCGATCTCCTTCATCGCCGAAGGCGCGGCCCTGGGCGCCGTGCGGACGTCCATGCTGCAGGACTACCTGGCCGGTCGGTCCTTGGAACTGGCTGCCATCGGCGACGCCGTGCTCGAACTCGCGCAAATGCAGGGCATTGCGATGCCGGTGACCGAGCGCGTGATCGGGCTGGCGCATTTCCGAGAAGAAGCCGTTTTTACTGGAAAAAGAAAGGACGCAATACCTTGAGCATGCTGTTGAACCAACCCATCACTGGTCCTGTCGCCTGGAAAGGTCCGGATCTCATCAACGACCCGTCGTGGAAATACCAGTTGAGCGAGGCAGACATCGCTGCGCTGGATGCGGCTCTGCGCGAAGTGCAAAAGCGCGGAAAGGCCTTCCCAGAGTTCGGGCGAGAAGACTTCCCGATCAGCGTCGCGCTGCAAGCCAAGCTCGACGATATCGCCGACGAGCTGGAGAACGGCAAGGGCTTCTTCCTCATCCGCGGTCTGCCGGTGGCGCGGTACAGCGACGAGCAAATCAAGATCCTCTATTACGGCATCGGTCTGCACATGGGATTGCCCGTGAGCCAGAATCCCATGGGCGACATGCTGGGCGTCGTGCAGAACGTAGGCGACCTGAACGACAAGAAGACCCGTGTCTACGAGACCAACAGCTACCTGCCCTACCACACCGATCTGTGTGACATGGTGGGCTTGCTTTCGGTCCGCCGTGCCAAGGAAGGCGGCCTCTCCAGCCTGGTCAGCGCGGCCACGGTGTTCAATCATCTGCTCGAAAATTATCCACAGTACATGGGCCTCTATTACCGCCCCATGCACTGTTCGCATCTGGGCAATCCGGAGCCTGATCGCACGCCCATCTTCAGTTACCACGAGGGCAAGCTCTCCTGCCGCTACCTGCGTCAGTACATTGAACTGGGGCACGAACTGCGCGGCGCGCCCTTGTCGCGTGTGGACAAGGAGGCGCTGGATACGTTCGACAGCGTGATTCAAGATCCGCGCCTGCGCATCGACATGATGCTGGAGCCCGGTGACATGCAGTTCTGCAACAACTACGCTGTCATGCACTCGCGAACCGGCTTTGAAGACTATCCCGAAGTCGATCGCCGCCGCAAGCTTTTGCGTTTGTGGGTGCAGATGCCCAATGCACGCACCTTGGCGCCGGACTTCCCCGGTCGCAACGGCATTCCCAAGGGCGCAGCGGCCGGTGCGAAAGCCGCTGGTTGATCCCCTGGCCCAGCAATACAAGGAGCTCCATCATGGACATGAACCCCAACGCCGACACGCTCTGCAAGCCTGCGCACATCAGCGACGAGGAATGGGCGCTGCGCTGCGAGCTTGCCGAGTGTTATCACCTGATCGACTACTTCGGCTGGACGGAGACCATCTTCAACCACATCTCGGCGCGCCTTCCCGGCCCGGCCCACCACTATCTGGTCAATCCCTTCGGCCTGAACTACACCGAGATCACGCCGGCCAACCTGCTCAAGGTCGACCTGAGCGGACGCAAGATTGAGGCGTCTCCCTATGAAGGCAATCCGGCAGGCTTCGCCCTGCATGCGGCCATCCACGCTGCGCGTGAGGACGTGCATTGTGTGATCCACACGCATACCACGCCCGTCTCGGCCGTGGTGCAGAAACAGGGCGGGCTGGATCACAACAGCTTCTACGGTGCACAGCTGTACGGACGTGTGGGCTACCACAGCTTCGAGGGCATCACGCTTTTCGCAGAAGAGAAGGAACGCATGGTCGCGAGCCTGGGCGACAAGCACGTGCTGGTGTTGCGCAACCACGGCATTGCGGTGGCAGAGGCCTCCATTCCCAAGACCTTCTTCCTGCTCTGGATCGTGCAGCGTGCGTCCGAAATCCAGTGTGCGGCCGGTGCCCTGCCCGGACCGGATGTGCAGCTGGCCGGCGAGATCAAGGACAAGTGTCGCGATCTTGCCGCGCAGCTTATCAGCGAGAGCGGCTTCGCCAGGCAGTTCTTTGCGGCCATGGTGCGCAAGATGCATGCCGATCGTGGCCCGAGCTGGTGAGCACTGAAAGGAAAGTCCGGTCACTGGTCCAGGTGCGCGCCAATGGCTATGCGCTGGCGCTGCTGGACCCGAAGCTACAGGACGATGAAGACGTCGTGCTGTGTGCCGTGGCGGTGACCGGCGCCGCGCTGGAATTCGCCTCGCCTCGGCTCAGGGCGCACAAGCCCGTGGTGCTGGCGGCGGTGCGCCAGGATGGCCTGGCGCTGTACCATGCGGCCGGGGCTATGCGCAGCGACCGCGATGTGGTGACAGCGGCGATGCGGAGCAATTTCATCGTTTATGCCCTGGCGTCGCGTGAGCTGCGCAGCGACGAGGCTTACATGCTGCATCTGTTCAAGAACGAGGTACGCGACCAGCTGCTCTGCGGTTTCATGCCGCAGGAAATCCCGGCGCTGATTGCCGAAGAGCTGCAGATGCGAGAAGCCCGGAAAAGGCAGTTCCTGCTTACGACACAATAGGGGCAAGACGCCGAATTTCGGAGGAGACCCACGTGAGCAAGCAACTGAGCCGTCACAACCCGGCCAGCGAAGATTTCGTCAAGGACGATTTTCCCTTCTACTGGGTGGCTCGTCTGAACAATATCTACCACCACCATATGGAGCTCGCCTTGCGCAAGGTGGGCGCCGATCTGCCGACCTGGCGCATCCTGTTCATCCTGCGCGAGAACGGAACATCCAGCATGTCGGACATCTCCCTGCACGCGGTCGTCAAGCTGTCCACGATCACCAAGATCGTCTATCGCCTGCAGGAGCGCGGTCTGGTGCTGACCTCGACGTCAGCCTCGGACGGGCGTGTGACCGAAGTGTCGTTGACCCCGAAGGGCGATGAGATGCTCTCTCGCATGCGCAAGGCTACCGAGAACATCTTCCTCAAGGGCTATGCGGGATTGACGCCCCCCAAGATCGAACGTCTCAACAAGATGCTGATGCAGGTGTTCGACAACCTGAGCCATTACTAGCATGCCCTGAAACGGGCGGCTTATCCTGGGCTGTGCGGTTTCAGCTGCGCAGGCGTTGCGCCTGCGTTGGATGCGTTACAGCGCTCGCAGTCCATGACTTGTGCGTCGGTGTGGAAATGGTCCGGCAGCGCGGCGATAGGAGGGCGTGCGCCATTGCGCAGCGCTTTCCCCGGCCGGGGCACAACACTTTGAGTCACCTCGGGAATCGAGGAGGCTCCGAAATTGCACACCTCCTGAAACGGCTCGCGTAACGCGCTGATCTTTATCGGAGTGAATTGCAGACCCAATTGTTGTCGGCCAGCTTCCTCACCACTGGCCGGTTTCGGCGCGGATCGCCACTTCGCAGTCGTCGAAGATTTCCAGCTTGACTATCTTCACGCGCACGCCCACCACGCCGGGCAGCTGCAGCAGGCGGTTGGCCAGTTTGCCGATCATGCTTTCCAGCAGGTTCACGTGCTCGGCCGTGCATTCGTTGATGATGATCTGGCGCACCTTGCGGTAGTCCAGCACGTGGTTGATGTCGTCGTCGTGCGGCAGCAGCGCCTGCGGGCCGAGGTTGAGCTCGGCGTCCACTTGGATCGGTTGCGGCGCGGTTTTCTCATGGTCGAGGATGCCCAGGTTGGCATCGAAGCGCAAGCCGGTGAGCGTGAGGATCTGGGTACTTTTGTTGTTGGACATTGTGCCCTCACATCATCGAAAAATCACGCTCGAAGCGCATCAGGTGCTGGCCGCCGTCCACCAGCAGCGTGGTGCCGGTGATGGACGAGTTCTCCAACGCGAACTTCACCGTTGCCGCCACGTCGTCCGCGGTGGACGAGCGGCCCAGTGGTGACAGCTTGTGCAGTGCCTCGAACTTCTCTGGCGTCAGGAATTCGCTGGTCAGCGTCAGGCCCGGCGCCACGCCCACCACCCGCACCCTGGGCGCCAGCGCCTGGGCCAGCATGGTGTTGGCGGCTTCCAGCGCGGCCTTGGACAGGGTGTAGCTGACGAAGTCCGGGTTCTGGTTCCACAGTTTCTGGTCCAGCAGGTTGACCACGACGCCACGTCCGGCGTCGTTCCCGTTACTGCCCCGACCGGCACGCTCGCTCACGTGGGCATGTAGTGCCTGCGCCAGGATGATGGCCGCGCCGGTGTTGCAACGCAGGTGTCGTTCCATGGCGGCGTAGCTGAAACTTTTCGCGCTGTCGTGCTCGAAAATCGCCGCGCTGTTGACCACGGCATCGACTTGGCCAAAATGCGCAATCACCCGCGGCAGCAGCGCACGCACGGCCGCCTCATCCGCCAGATCAGCATCAAAAGCGGCTGCAGGCGCCGTGAATGCGGCGCAATCAGCTACGGTTTTCATAGCGTCATCCGCCGAGCCACGGTAATGCACCGCCACCTGCCAGCCGGCGCGGGCCAGGGCGAGCGCGATCTCGCGCCCCAGCCGTTTGGCCGAGCCGGTGACGAGAACCGTGCGCGTGGGAGAGGAGGCAGGCATTGAGGGAGAATTGGCGGGTAATGACAACACCCGACAGTTTAACGACCGCCCTGACATCCCGCATTGCGCAAGCCATCCAGGCGGCCGGCGGCTGGCTCGGGTTTGATGACTTCATGGCCCAGGCCCTGTACACCCCGGGCCTGGGTTATTACGCCAACGATTTGCGCAAATTGGGCCTCATGCCCGGCTCCGGTAGCGACTTTGTGACCGCGCCCGAGTTGTCGCCGCTGTTCGGCCGCGCCCTGGCGGCCCAGGTCGGGCAGGCGCTGCAGCAGACGCAGACCCATGAGGTGTGGGAGTTTGGTGCCGGCTCCGGCGCGCTGGCGCTGCAGCTGCTCGACACCCTGGGCGAGCAGGTCACGCGCTACACCATCGTCGACCTGTCGGGCGCCCTGCGCGCGCGCCAGCAGCAGACGCTGCAGAAGTTCGGCGACAAGGTGCGCTGGGCCAGCGAGTTGCCGGCGGCCATGCAGGGCGTGGTGGTCGGCAACGAGGTGTTGGACGCTATGCCGGTCAAGCTGCTGGCCCGCCTGGGCGGTGTCTGGCATGAGCGTGGCGTGACCGTCGATGCCGCAACGCAGGCTTTCGTCTGGCAGGACCGCGCCACTGCGCTGCGCCCGTCGATCGAGGTGGAGGGCGCGCACGACTACCTGACCGAGATCCACCCGCAGGCCGAGGCCTTCGTGCGCACGCTGGCCGACAAGCTGAAGCAAGGCGCGGCCTTCTTTCTCGACTACGGTTTTCCCGAGCGCGAGTACTACCACCCGCAGCGCCACATGGGCACCGTGATGTGCCACCGCGCTCACCAGGCGGATGCCGACCCCTTGTGCGACGTGGGGCTGAAGGACATCACCGCCCATGTCAACTTCACCGGCGTGGCGCTGGTGGCGCAGGAAGCCGGGCTGGAGGTGCTGGGCTACAGCTCGCAGGCGCGCTTCCTGCTGAACTGCGGCCTGGCGCAGCTGATGGAGCAGAGCGACCTGGCCGCACGCGCCCAGGCCAGCAAGCTCATCATGGAGCACGAAATGGGCGAGCTGTTCAAGGTCATCGGTTTAACGGCCGGCGAGCCCTGGGCCGCGCTGGGTTTCTCCGCGGGCGACCGTACCCATACACTCTGAACCATGTTTCGCTGGCTCATCGTCATCTTCATTGCGTTGCTGATCATCAACGCCTTCACGCCCTGGTTCAAGAAGATCGGCTTCGGCCGCCTGCCGGGCGACCTGAACTTCACGCTCTTCGGCCGCGAGTTCAACCTGCCGCTGACCACCACCATCATCCTGAGCCTGGTGGCGGCCGGTGTGGCCAAGGTGCTCTGAAGCGCCTCTTGAACTGCCTACCCCTGCCCCCATTCTGGGAAGTAGAAGAAGGGGTTCCTCATGAGCGATACGCGCCACATCGTCTGTCCGCACTGCCACACCACCAACCGGGTTCAGGTGGCCGACTTGGGCCATGCACCCGATTGCGGCAAGTGCCACCAGCCGCTGTTCACGGCGCATCCGCTGGAGCTGGATGAAGCCTCGTTTGAGCGCCACATCAGTCGTAACGAGATTCCCGTGTTGGTGGACTTCTGGGCGCCCTGGTGCGGGCCGTGTCGCATGATGGCGCCGGCCTACGAGCAGGCCGCCAGCCAGCTTGAACCCCAGGTGCGCGTGGCCAAGGTGAATACCGAAGCGGCACAGAACCTGGCGGCGCGTTTCAACATCCGCAGCATTCCGACGCTGGCGCTGTTTGTCGGCGGACGCGAGGTGGCGCGCCAGCCGGGCGCCATGACCTCACCGGCGCAGATCGCCGCCTGGGTGCGCAGCCAGTTGCGCTGAGCCGAGCGGTTCAGCGGCGGGTGTCGTAGGGCAGCTGCGGCGCGCTGCCGGCCGGCAAGGCCTCGCTGGCGATCTCAGCCGCGGACGCCACCTCCAACTTGAAGGTGCGCACCACACGCTCCAAGTGGCCGGCCTGCTCCTGCAGCGAACGTGCATTGAAGGCTGCTTGTTCCACCATGGCGGCGTTCTGCTGCGTGGCGCTGTTCATGCCGTCGATGTCCTGGTTGACGCGCGCGATGCCCGAGATCTGCTCGGCACTGGCAGTGGCAATGCCGCTCATGATCTGCGTCACGTGCTGGATGCTCTCCACGATTTCCTTCATCGTGGCGCCGGCCTGGTGCACCAGGGCGCTGCCGGTCTGCACGCGCGCGGCCGAATCGTCGATCAGTGTCTTGATTTCCTTGGCCGCTTCGGCCGAGCGCTGGGCCAGGCTGCGCACCTCGGCCGCCACGACGGCAAAGCCGCGGCCCTGCTCACCGGCACGCGCGGCTTCCACCGCGGCGTTGAGCGCCAGGATGTTGGTCTGGAAGGCGATGCCGTCGATGACGCCGATGATGTCCACGATGCGCTTGGAGGAACTGTCGATCGACTCCATGGTCTTTACCACCTGCGACACCACGCCGCCGCCGCGGGTGGCCACCTCGGAGGCGTCAAGCACCAGCCGGTTGGCGCGCTGTGCATCTTCGGCATTGCGGTTCACCATGGCGGTGAACTGGTGCATGGACTGGGCGGTGCGCTCCAGCGTGCCCACCTGCTCCTCGGTGCGGCCGGCCAGGTCGGCATTGCGCTGCGAGATTTCGTTCGAGGCGGTGTAGATCTCGTCGGTGACCGAGCGCACCTGGCCAACGATGCGGATCAGGCTGTCGTTCATGTCGCACAGCGACTGCTGCAGGTCGCCCACCTCGTTGCCGGAGGTGACCTCGATCTTCTGCGTCAGGTCGCCGGTGGCAATGGCGCGTGCGGCCGTCACGCCGCCGGCCAGCGGGGCCGTGACGACGCGGCGGATGAAGGGGTAGATCAGCAGCAGCACCGGAATGCTGGTGAGGATGGCCGCCAGGATGGACTTGTAGCGCTGTTCCACCAGGCCCTGGTTCACGTGGTCGAGCGAGACCTTCATGCTCACTGCGCCCAGCACCGTGCCTTCGGGTACCTGGTGGCACACCGTGCAGTCCTTGCCGAGGTAGTTCTTGCTGGCGATGGCCGGGCGGATGGCGCGCATGTACTCGCCCTTGTCGTCACTTTCGGTCCAGATCTGTTCCTTGCCGTTTTGCAGCACCTGGCTTTCGCGCGCATCGGGCTGGGCATCGTCCTTGCCGCTGCCGGGGCCGAAGATCTTGCTCACCGCCTCGGCACGCAGCACGCGCACGTCGCGAATGGTGCCGAGCTGCTTGATCTGGTCGAGCAGGATGTTGCGTTGTGCCACCGTGCCGGTGACCATCATGCCGGTCAGGCCGGCCATGGTGGCGTCGTGCATGCTGAGGGAGAAGTCCTGGGCCTGGGCCAGAGCGGCTTGGCGCGACACATAACTTTGCCAGACGATCACACCCGACCAGACAACCAGCAAGGCCACGCCGATGGTGGCCAGCAACTGGGTCCAAATTTTCAGTTTCACACTTGACCGCACACGGCTCTCCCAATAGGACTACTTGAAGTAGGGGGAATTCTGCCGAAGGCCGTCCTCTCGAAACCTGATTTGCATCAAGGAAAGCCGGACTACGCACGATTCCAGGCTGTCATGCGTCAAGCCTTCCTGGTGTGCCCGGAAGACTGACGGCGAGCGAAGTCAGGCGGCGCTTACTTCGCTCACCTCAACCAGACAGTCGTAGAACACCGGGCCGCCGCCGAGGTCGGTCAGCTTCTGGCTGGTCAGTTCGTTGACGTTGGTGCCGTTCAGGCCCAGCTTGCGCCACCAGATGCCCAGGCCGTTGACCACGCCTGCGCGGGCACGGCCGTTGAGGCGCAGCACGCAGTGGTAGCTGCCGCGGTCGTTGAATACGCGCACCGCCTGCCCGTCGCGCAGGCCGCGCGCGGCGGCATCGGTCGGGTGCATCTCCAGCACCGGTTCGGCCTCGATGTCGCGCAGGCTCTTCACGTTGACGAAGGTCGAGTTGAGGAAGTTGCGCGCCGGCGGCGAGATCATGGCCAGCGGGTAGCGCGCATCGCTGCCGGCCGGCTCGTGGTTGGGCACATGGTCGGGCAGGCCGTCGCCCCAGCTGCGTTGCAGCGCTTCGCTGAAGAACTCGCAGCGGCCGGACGGCGTGGCAAAGCCGCCCTGGGCGAAGGGGGCGTCGGGCAGCGGCAGGCTGGCAAAACCGTCGCGCAGCAGCACGTCGAAATCGATCAGGCCGTCGAAGGCGGTGCGGCACAGCGTCTCGTCGCTGTCGGCAAAACAAGGGTCGTCGAAGCCCATGGCCCGCGCCAGGTCGCGGAAGATTTGCGTGTTGCTGCGCGCCTCGCCCAGGGGGTTGATCGCCGGTCGGTTCAGCAGCACGTCGGTGTGGCCGTAGGACGTGTGGACGTCCCAGTGCTCCAGCTGTGTGGTGGCGGGCAGCACGATGTCGGCATGGTCGGCGGTGTCGGTCAGGAAATGCTCCAGCACCACGGTGAACAGGTCCTCGCGCGCAAAACCACGTACCACCGCACCGGATTCGGGCGCCACCGCCACCGGGTTGCTGTTGTAGACCACCAGCGCCTCCACCTTCGGCCCCCAGGAGGCATCGCCCGGGTGCAGCAGGATGTCACCGATGGTGCTCATGTTGAGCACACGCGGACGTTGTTCTCCCAGCAGGTCGGGGCGCTGCAGCGCTTCGCGCCGCGTCGGGTAAGCGCCCGAGCTGCTCAGCAGCACGCCGCCGGCCCGGTGGCGCCAGGCGCCTATGAGCGCCGGCAGGCAGGCCACGGCACGTGCCGCATTGCCGCCGCCGTGCACGCGCTGAATCCCGTAGTTCAGGCGGATGGCGGCCGGCACGCCGCGCACGAAGCACTGGCCGTAGTCGTGTGCCAGGTCGCGGATCTGCTGTGCCTCCAGGCCGCAGACCTCGGCCGCGCGCTCCGGGCTCCATTGCAGCGCGCGTTCGCGCAGCGCCGGCCAGCCCAGGGTGTGGCGCTCGATGTAGTCGTGGTCCAGCCAGTCGTGCTGGATCAGCTCATGCATGAGGGCCAGCGCCAGGGCTGCGTCGGTGCCGGGGCGCAGCGCCAGGTGCACATGGCACTTCTCGGCGGTTTCGCTGCGGCGCGGGTCGATGCAGACCAGCTTGGCGCCGCGTCGTTTGGCCTCCTGCGCCAGGCGCCAGAAGTGCAGGTTGCTGCCGATCGAGTTGCTGCCCCAGATCAGAATCAGCTTCGCCTCGGCGAAGAACTGCACCCGCATGCCCAGCTTGCCGCCCAGTGTGTGCGTCAGGCCCGCACCGCCGGCCGAGGCGCAGATGGTTCGGTCCAGCAACGAGGCACCCAACTGATGGAAGAAGCGCGCCGCCATCGCTTCGCCCTGCACCAGCCCCATGGTGCCGGCATAGCTGTAGGGCAGGATGGCCTCGGGGTTGCGCTGCGCAATGCTGCCCAGCCGAGTGGCGATCTCGCGCAATGCTTCGTCCCATGTGATGCGTTCGAACTGGCCGCTGCCCTTGGGCCCGGTGCGGCGCAGCGGGTGCAGCACGCGCTCCGGATGGTAGGTGCGCTCGGTGTACTTCGAGACCTTGGCGCACAGCACGCCGTCGGTGTGCACGTGCGCGGGGTTGCCGGACACCTTGATGGCCACACCGTTTTCCACCTGCGTCAGCAGGGCGCACGTGTCAGGGCAGTCGTGCGGGCAGGCGCCGCGCACCAGGGTGGAAGAGGTGGGTGCGTCAGGCATGGCGGGTGTTCGGGTTCAGGGTTCGAGAGCGGCTAAGTGGCGGGCAACGGCGTCGGTGCGCGCGGCATGGATCATCTCGCCAATCTTCTTGCCGTTGTGTCCTTGCGCCATGGCGTGCTCGGCAATGGTGTGGGTGGCTACGCCCAGAACCACGTCGAGCACAGCCTGTAGCCGCAAGGCTTGCGGGTAGTCCTCGTCCGCGCGCCCCAGGCGGCCGCGCGCATCGCAGGCGCAGGCTTGCAGGATTTCGGCAAAGCGCTGCGGCTTGCGGATGGCATCGCAGCGTTCCAGCAGCCGCACCAGTGCCGCCGCACCGAGGTCGCCACTGCGGTGGATGTTGCCGTGCTCGCGCGCCACCACGTCGGCCAGTTCGCGGCAGTCCACTGGCACGCGCAGGCGTTCGCACAAACCTTTGAGCAAACGCGCACTGCGTTCCTCGTGGCCGATGTGGCGTGGCAGCACCTCGGGGTCGGTGGTGCCCTTGCCTAGGTCGTGCCCCAGGCAGGCAAAGCGCACGGCCAGCGACGTGCCCAATTGCGCGGCCGAGTCCAGCACCATCATCAGGTGCACGCCGGTGTCGATCTCGGGGTGATGCTGCTCCGGCTGCGGCACGCCCCACAGGCGGTCCACCTCTGGCAGCAGGCGTTTGAGGGCGCCGCAGGCGCGCAGCACCTCGAACATGCGCGACGGCTTGGCTTCCATCAGACCGCGGCTGAGCTCCTGCCAGACGCGCTCGGCCACCAGGTGGTCGGCCTCACCGTCCTCCACCATGTGCTGCATCAGCGTCAGGGTCTCGGGCGCCACGGTGAAGTCGGTGAAGCGCGCCGACAAGCGCGCCACGCGCAGGATGCGCACCGGGTCCTCGCGGAAAGCGGGGGTGACGTGACGGAACACCTTGTTGGCCACGTCCTGCCGGCCGTTGAAGGGATCAGTCAGGTGTTCAAGGTCAAAAGTGCCATCTGGCCTTGTATTGTCTGCGCGAACAGCTATCGAATTGATAGTGAGATCGCGCCGCGCCAGGTCTTCTTCCAGTGTGACTTCGGGCGAGGTGTGGATGGCGAAACCCTTGTAGCCGCGCGCCGTCTTGCGCTCTGTGCGCGCCAGCGCGTACTCCTGCTTGGTCTCAGGGTGCAGGAACACCGGGAAGTCCTTGCCCACCGGCACAAAACCGCGCGCCGTCATCTCTTCCGGCGTGGCACCCACCACCACCCAGTCGTGGTCCTTCACGGGCAAGCCCAGCAAGGCATCGCGGACCGCACCACCCACCATGTATATCTGCATGGGTGGCAGTTTAGCTTCAAGCATTCCAGCGCTGGCGCGGGCGAGGCCTGTCAGCCATGGGGCGGTTTATTGGGTGTCTGGGGGCGCGCGACCGTCAGCAGCCAGCCGCCGGCCAGCAGGCCCAGGCCACCCAGCGTCAGCAACTGCGGCAGCACGTCGGCCAGCGAGGCGCCCATCTGGTTCAGCCGCAAGGAAGCCTGGATGCCCGAGGTGCTGGGGATCAGCCAGCGCAGCGCCTGCAGGGGCGCCGGCAGCGTCTCGGCCGGCCACGAAAAGCCGGAGAGGAAGGCCATCGGCAGAGCGGTGAGCAGCAGCACCTGCATGGCGCGCTCGCGGTCGCGGAACCAGACGCCCAGCAGCAGGCCCAGGGCACTGATGGCCGGCGCGTAAAGCGCCAGCAACGCCACCGCACCCCACGGGTTGCCGCCGCGCGGGAAGTCCTGCCATTCAAACACCCAGCCGACATAGAACAGACCCGACAGCAGGCCCAAGGTCGAGAAGCCGAGGAGGCGGCCCAGCCAGGTGTGCGCACTGGCGCGGTGGGCGCCGGTTTCGGCCCAGGTGCCGGCCAGCAGGGCCGCGCCCATGAGCAGCGTCTGCTGGATGATGAGCAGGGCCACGGCTGGCACCACGTAGCTGCCGTAGCCTTCGGTCGGGTTGAAGAACGGCACCATCTGGGTATTGATGGGGCTGCGGCTGGCCGTGGCCTGGCGTGCGCCCTGGCCCGCGGCTTGCAGCTTCTTGATTTCGACCCCGGCGGACACCGTGCCCACCGCTTCGGCAAAACCGTACAGCACCGCCTTGTTGAGCAGGGCGTAGGCGCCGTCGCCCTCCACCGTCACGGTGGCTGGGCTGCCACGCACCACCTGGCGTTTCAGGTCGGCCGGCAGAACGGCAAAGCCTTCGATTTCGCCACGCCACAGCGCTTGTTGCGCCTGCTGGACGTCACCGGTGACCCAGCGCACATCGATGCGCGGGTTGGCCGCGGCAAAGCGGGTGATCTGGCGCGACAGGCTGCTGTGGTCCAGGTCCACCACCGCCACCGGCACGCGCGTGACGGACTGCTGCGAGTAGGGCCAGGGGTAGAAGAAGCCATAAAGAACCGGTGCACCGACGAGCAGCAACAGCACACCGGTATCGCGCATCACCGCCGCCAGCGTGGCCTGCCAGGCCTGGAGGATGGCGCGCAACATCTAGCGTTTCCCCCAGCTGGCGGGCTGCACCGCCGCGGCACGCAGCAAGGGCACGCAGGTGCTGAGCAGCACGGCAGTGGCCAGCGCCATCCACAGCGGGGTGGCAACGGAAACGCTGAGCGGCGCACCCATTTGCAACTGCTCCATCTGCAGCCGGATGTAATGCGTGTAGGGCAATGCCAGGGCCCAGAGCTGGGCCGCCCAGGGCATGGCCAGCAGCGGGAAGCCGACGCCGCTGAAGGCAAATGCCGGCGCCGTGATGAAGCCGGTGGCAGACAAGGCGGTGCGCAAGGAGCGCGTGGCGGCAGACGCCAGTGCCCCCAAAGCGATGGACAGTGCCAGAAACACCCACAACGCCACCAGCGTCCATGGCACCGAGCCCGCTGGGTGCCAGCCACGCCCCCAGGTGATCCAGAGCAGGGCGAGCGTGGCTACCCCGCCCAAGCCGAGCCAGGACCACAGCAGCTTGCCGAGCAGGGCGCCGGCCGTCTGGCCCAGGGCCGGCGTCGGGCCGAGCCAGTCGCCGAGGGTGCGGTCGCGCAACTCGCGCCCCACGGCCCAGGCGCCAGCGGTCATGGCCAGGATGTGCAAGAGCGCGGGGATCAGCGCCGCAGCCAGGAACTGCTCGTAGTCGAGCGAGGCGTTGAACAGCGTCACCATGCCGGCACGCACCGGCTCCATGCTGGTGCGCACGCCTTGGGCCGCTTCGCCGCGTTTGTTGCGCGCCGTCATTTCCACACCGGCCGAGAGCGTGCCGACGGCGGTGCGCACGTCACGCTGGATCAGCCCGGAGTGTGTGCCCAGTTGCGCGTTGTGCAGCAGCGTGACCTGGGCGCTGCGGCCTTGCTTTACGTCGCGTGAGAAATCGCGCGGAATGCTGACCACGGCATAAACATCGATGCGGCGCAGCGCATGCTCGGCCTCGGCCGGATTGTCATAGCGCCGGGCCACTGCCAGGCCGGGCGTGGCGTCAAGAAAGCGGACCAGCTGGCGCGAGAGGGCGGAATGGTCGTCATCGAGCACGCCGATAGGCAGCCGGGTCGGCAGGCCGGCCGAAAAGATCCACCACAGCAGCGCGGCGGCCAGCAGCGGCACCCAGCTGATCATGGCCAGGTCCCAGGGACGCTGGCGCAGCAAGCGGGCTTCGCGTCGAATGCTGGATGTTAGTGAACCCACAGCATGCAATCGTTGGGCGGCAGGAGGACGGGCGATGTGGTTATTGCACCAGCACGCTCATGCCGGGGCGTGCGCCTTCGATCGGCGTCAGCGGCCGGGCCCGCACTTCAAAGGTCCGGGCGTCGAAACCCTGGCCGCTGCGTGTGGCACGCCATGTGGCGAAGTCGGGCAATGCGGCACTGTGGAACACCTTGAAACGCACCACCTTGCCGGTGCTCGGCGTTGACAGGGCTGGCAGCACGGCATCGAACTCGGCACCGATGGCGAAGCGCTGCAGCCGGTCCTCGCGCACATTGAGCACCACCCACTGGTCCTTCAGGTCCACCACGCTGACCACAGCCACGCCCTGTGGTGAGAGTTCACCGGTCTTGGCCAGCACCTTGGCCACTTCGCCGGCCACAGGGCTCTTGAGCTCGGTCTCGGCCTTGGCTGCCTCGACTTCGGCCACTACGCCGGCAACCTGGCGCGCCTGCGCGTTCGCCGCGGCCTTGTCCTCGGGGCGTGCGCCGATGCGCGCCATGTCGTACTGGGCCTTGGCGGCAGCGGCGGCATCGCGCGAGGCCTTGTTGTTGGCTTCGGCCTCGTCGCGTTTCTGGGCGGCGATCAGGCCGTCGCGTGCCAGTCCGTCCACACGCTTGAACGAGGTGGCGGCCAGTTCGGCCGCGGCTTCGGCACGTTGCCATTGCAGGCGTGCCATCTCGACTTCCTGGGGGCGGGCGCCGTGTTCCGCCTTGGCGGCAATGGCCTTGGCCGCTTCCTGCGCGGCACTGGCCTGAGCCAGCTTGGCATTGACTTCGGGGCTGTCCATGCGGATGAGCGGGGTGCCAGGCTGCACCACATCGCCTTCTTTCACCAGCACCTGTGCGATACGTCCTGGCACCTTGGGCGCGATATCGGTCTCGCGCGCTTCCATCTGGCCCTGGAAGACGTCGGGTGCCGGCTGCGCAGCACGCCAGACGCCATAGACCAGAAAGCCCAGCACCGCGGTGCCGGCGGCGATCATGGTGACAGTTTTTTTGTTCATCTTCATTCCACCCGCACGTCGGCGCGTGCCATGTAGGCGCTGAATTCTTCGGACAGGCCGCAGCTTTCCAGCAGATTGGCCAGGGCCATGACGTACTCGTAAGCGGCTTGGGCACGTTCGGTCTGAACCTTGGCCATATTGGTTTCGGCATCGATCAGCTCAAGCGCCGTGCCCGTGCCTTCGCGCAAGGCGGCCGTGCGCAGGCGCAGCACCTCGGCGGCCAGTTCGGCCGATGTCTGCTGACCCAGGAACTGGCGTCGCGCGTTCTCCAGGGCGCGCCAGTTCTTCTCGACCAGCAGCGCGATGTCATTGCGTGCCTGGGTGTCGGTGCGTTCGGCCTGCTCGACCTGCTTGAGCGAGGCTGCGGCCAGGGTGTCGCGGTTCACGGCATCCCACAGTGTCCAGCGCACCCCGATGCCGGCGACCCAGTCCGGGTTGTCGCTCTTGATCTGGTGCTGGCCGAAGGCAAAAACTTGCGGACGCCGCATGGCTTCCTCGCCTTCGTGCAATTGCTCGGCCTGTGCCTTCTTGGCCGCCACCTTGTCGAGACCGGGGTGGAGTCGTAGTGCGGCATCGGTGAAATGCGGCAGCGGCTCCAGCGGCTGCGAGATGACAAACAAGGGCGACAGCGCCTCGACCGGACCGGCCACTTTGATGGTGCGTGCCAGCGCGAGCATGGCCATGTCGGCATCGTCCTGTGCCTTCAGGGCATTGCGCTTGGCTTCTTCGTAGGCGCTCTGGGCCTGCAGCCGCTCGATGCGCGAGATCAGGCCCGCCGCCAGCAGGCGTTCGGCGGTGCTGTCGTGCCGCGCCACGTTGTCGCGTGCCGCCGCGCGCAGGCGGGCTGCGCGGACTGCGAGCTGGGCACCGAAGTAGCGCTGCGCCAGCAGTGTCGCGAGCTCGTGGCTGGTGCGCGCTGCGTCGGCCTGGGCTTCGTCGCCTTGGGCCTTGACGAAACCGCGCATGCTGTCGGCCGCGCCGCCAGCATAGATTGGCCAGATAGCCGATACCGAGGCGTTGGTGGCTGATTCGTGCCGGTTGTAGATGTATTGCGACGGGAGTGGCGAGACGTTGATCGGCACGTTTTTCAACGGCGCCGGCAGCGACTGCGTGGCCTGGGCAATGCCCTGGTTCACCGGGTCGAGGTTGATGTTCAGGTTGGCGTTGTAGACGTAGCTGGCGCCGGTGACGCTGACCACCGGACCACCCAGGCCCTTGAGCCCCTCGCCTTGCAGGCGTTTGCTGTCGACGGCCGATTGCGCGGCGGCCAACTTGTCCGAGCCACTGAGCAGGCGCTGCCACGCTGATTCGAAGCTCAATGGCTGAGCCTGCGAAGCGGCCGGATGGGCGAATGCCAGGGCCAGGGCAACCCGAGCCAGCAAGTGCTTGTTTTTCTTTTTCATCTATGAGGGCGCAACGTGAACCCCCATTATGGAGAAAAGTGAAGGGGCGCAGAGTGCGTCCGGCCGGGACTCAGCGCTGCAGACGATAGGGTTCCTCGAAGGCGCGGAAGTCATGTTCGGCCCGCGCCTGCGCAAGCCAGGTTGCCACGCCTGGCAATGCAGCCACGCGATCGACGTAGGCGGCCACGGCCGGCGGCACAGGCAAGGCATAGGTCTTCAGGCGCATGCAGACCGGTGCGAAGTAGGCGTCGGCAATTGTGAAGTTGCCGAACAGCAGCGGCCCGCTGTGCTGTGTCAGCAGTTCTTCCCACATGGCCACCAGCCGGGCCACATCGGCGCGCACGGCGGGCTGGTCGCGCCAGATCAGGGCGCCGACGTCGGGCAGTGAGGCTTCAATGTTCTGCGGGCAGTGGCTGCGCAGCGCGGTGAAGCCGGCGTGCATCTCGGCGCAGATGCTGCGCGCCCGCGCACGAGCCGCCGCGTCCTGCGGCCACAGGTGCGATTCGGGGAAGCGCTCGGCCAGGTACTCGGCAATGGCCAGCGTGTCCCAGATGGCCAGCTCACCATCGATCAACAGCGGTACCTTGCCCGTCGGTGTGAGACTGCTGAGTGTCTGTTTGAACTGCGAGCCGGCATCGAAGGCGTCGAAGCGCACCAACACTTCCTCGAACGGGATCTCGGCCTGGCGCATCAGTACCCAGGGCCGCATGGACCAGGACGAGTAGTTCTTGTTGCCGATGAAGAGTTTCAGCATGGTCGCTCCTTGTCATTCAGAAATGTGGATCCGCTCGGCACCATCATGACGCAGCGGCGAGCTGGTGTAGCAGCGCATCGGTTTCGGGGTCGGACGGGTAAAACAGTTCCACGCTCAGTTCGGCCAGCGTGATATCGCGCGGGGTGCCAAACGATGACATGGTCGTGAAAAGCGAGAAGCATTGGCCATTGAGCTCGAGCAGGCAAGGGATCAGCAGGCGGGGTGCGCTGTTGGGCGCCTCGGTCGGAGGGCCCTGGATCGTGACGACATTCGGATAGCTGGCCAGTTCTTGGAGCAATGCCGCCATGTCCTCGTCGCGGGACTGCATCACCAGTTTCTGCAGCTCGTGCATCAGATAACCGCCCCATTCCGGGAAATTCCGGGTCAGGGCGGCAAATCCTTGCGGGTGCAGGCTGGCGCGAAACATGTTGACGTGCGGTTGCCGGAGGAACTCCGGGAGTAGTGCGATCAGGCGCTGGGCTGCGTCATTGGCCAGGACCACGTTCCAGCGGCCATCCAGCACCACGCCGGGGTAAGGGTCGTGCGCGCTCAGCAGCTTGCTGAGCGCTGCATGGATTTGCGCCATCTTGGCCGATGTCAGTGCCTGCTCCGAGAAACGCGGCGCATAGCCGGCGGTAAGCAGCCAGGTGTTTCGGGTGCGCAAAGGCACCTCCAACTGGGCGGCCAGGGCCAGCAGCACGTCGGCGCTTGGCCTGGCGCGCCCCGTCTCCACAAAACTCAGGTGTCTGGGGGAGATTCCTGCATCCAGCGCCAGGTCCATCTGGCTGATGCGCCGGCCCAGTCGCCACGCCTTGACCAGGGTGCCGACACCGGGCCGGGTGTCTGTCGGGATTGGCTTGCTCGTGACCGTCATATTGCCTCCGCGGTGTGTTTCCAGATGAGCGCAGCACCACATTTTCAGGGCGCCGGTATAGGCACCATGCCCGAGGGGGTGCGTGGCGTCCATGACCTGTCAGGTAATCGACCCACGGCAGGAACTTCGAGAGACTGGCCTCCCTTGTCCAATTTTCAGGAGTTCACCATGTCTGCTGTTCAGTCCCCTCTGGCCGCGAACCCAACCTCTTTGCTCTCGCGCATCCTGCAACTCGATGCCCTGACCTGCTTGGCCATGGGGTTGCTGCTGGTCCTGGCCAAAGCGGCGCTTGAGCCGTTGCTGGGCTTGCCGTCCACCCTGTTGCTGGTCGCTGGCCTGTTGTTGTTTCCCTGCGCTGCCTTGATGTGGCTGACGGGGCACTCGGCCAGGCTAGCCACGCTGCTGGTCTGGGTCGTCGTGCTCGGCAATGTGGCGTGGGTGCTGGCGAGCCTGCTGGTGGCCTTCGTCTGGTTCACGCCCACCACCCTGGGCCAGATTTTTCTCGTCGTGCAGGCGCTGGCCGTTCTAGGCCTGGCGGAACTGGAATATGTGGGGTTGCGCCGCACGCTCCACCTGGCCTGAACGGCGGGGTAGCGGGCAACCCCGCCTGTCACGTCAGTAGCGCCAGTACTGGCCGCGCAGCGTCACGTAGCGATCGTTCTGGCCCAGATAGCTGGGGGCGATGGCACCCAGGGCCGCGGGCGTGATGCCCAGCGCTGCCAGGCCGGGCAGCCGGCCGCTGGCGACGTTGTCGATGTGCATGGAGTCGAGGTTGTCGCGGCTCATCAGCGGCTGGCCCGGCAGCAATTCCATCAAGCCGGCCTGCAGCCGCCCCAGCGTCATGGGCAGCGGGATGACCGGGCGGGCGTGGCGCAGGCCGCTGTAGCGGCCCGCCAGCTGGACCAGTTGCTTGAGTGTGAAGATGTCCGGCCCGCATGCCTCATAGGTCTGGCCGATACTGGCCGGGTTTTGCAGGCAGTGCACGATGGCCTGCGCCACGTCTTCCACCCAGACCGGCTGGAAACGCGCCTGCGCGCCGGCCAGCGGCATGACGGGAAACACGCGCTGCAGGCGGGCGAACAGGTTGAGGAACTGGTCGCCGGCACCGAAGATGACACTGGGACGCAGCACCGTGAGCTGCAGGCCGTCATGGACAGCCGCCCGCAGTACCGCTTCGCCGCGGCTTTTACTGCGCAGGTAGTGCGAGGGGGCGCTGTCGGCCGCGCTGGACTCGGCCCCCAAGGCGCTGACATGCACCAGCCGCGGCACGCCATTCGCTAGGCAGGCCCGCGCCAGCTTGGCCGGTAGTTCGACATGCGTGCGCTCGAACGCCGCTGCCGTGCCGTGCAGAATGGCCACCAGATTGACCACGGCGTCGTGGCCGCTGACCAACTGCGCCAGTGTTGCCTCGTCATGCACGTCGGCCGCGACCACCTCCAGCCGCGGCAGATGCTGCAGGTGTTGTGCCTGGTTGGTGCGCCGCGTCGGCACGGTGATGCGCCAGTCCAGCCGTGCCAGCTTTTCGCAGACATGGCGGCCGACGAAACCAGTGCCGCCGAGCAGCAGCACCTTCTTCATGGCAAGTCTTCGTAGGTGTCGCTCTTGCCCGGGCGCTGCGGGCCGACCTGACCGAGCCGGGCCTTGAGCGATTGCGGCCGGCCGGTGATGAGCGCGGCGTAGTTGGTGGTGTTGGACAGCACTTTCTTCACGTAGTCGCGCGTTTCGTTGAAGGGCACGTTCTCGGCCCAGATGGCGGCTTCCAGCATCGGGTCGCCATCCTGGCCGCGCCAGGCGCGTGAGCGGCTCGGGCCGGCGTTGTAGGCAGCGGCAGCCAGAGGCATGGAGCCGTCAAAGCTGTCCAGCACCAGCTTGAGGTAGCCGGTGCCGATGGCGATGTTGGTGTCGCGGTCGGTGATGTGCTGCGGCTTGAAGTCGGTCAGACCGATGCGCTTGGCGGTCCAGCGTGCCGTGGCTGGCATGACCTGCATCAGGCCGGAGGCACCGACGCTGGACTGCGCGTCCATGATGAAGCGGCTCTCCTGCCGGATCAGGCCGTAGACGTAGGCCGGGTCAAGGTCGATCTGCCCGGCGCGCTGCACCACGGCGTTCTTGAATGGCATCGGGAAGCGCTGCTCGAAGTCGATGACGCTCTTGGTGCGCTCGCTGGTGTTGATGCAGCGGTCCCACACCTGGTTGTCACAGGCCAACTGAGCAGCAGCCAGCAGTTCGCGATCGGACAGGCCGCCGCGCTGGTGCGCGCCAACGCTGTAGTTCCACTCGCGCACGCCTTCGGCACGCAGCCCGGCCTGGATGGCGTAGAGCGCGCGACGCAGGCCGGGGTTGGCCTGCGCGGCCTCTTTCTCTGCCGCGGTCAGCGGTTCCGGCTTGGGTGGCACCGTGATCGGGCGTCCCAGTTCTTCCTGTGCCAGCTGTTCGTAGAAACCGCGCGGCGAGGCGATCGACTCGAACAGCGCGCGCGCCTGGGCCGGTGCGTCCGGTTTGCCGGCCAGCGCCAGCAGGGCGCGCCCGCGCCAGTAGACCCAGGCCGGGTCCTGGCGTTGTGCCTCCGGCATGGCGGCTGTGGCATTCAGTACTTCCTGCCAGGCACCGGCACGCAAGGCGGCGCGTACCTTCCAGGTCAGGTGGTCGCCGTTGAGGTGCTGATCCTGCGCGTGGGAGAAATAGTTGATGGCGCCCTCGGTCAGGCGGCGTGCAGCGCGTTTGCCGATCACGCCCCAGACCCAGCTGCGTTCTTCCTGCGTGAGCTGGGTGCGCCAGCGCACCTTGTTCATTTCGTCCATGGCCGCGGTGGTGTCGGTGCTGGCCAGCCGCACCAGTGCCAGCGTCACCAGTTCCTTGGTGCGCGGGCGCAGGGCGGTGATCTTGTCATCCAGGAAACGCACCGGGTTGGCGTAGACGGCGTTGACGCTGTCCACCCAGTCCGGGTTCAGCAGGCCTACCGCCTGTGTGGCAACACGGGGACGCTCGTTTTCGAAGCCCAAGCGGGCGCGCAACCAAGCCGTGTGGGGTTTGAGCTTGCCGGCCTCCAGTTGCTGGTCGGCCGCGGCAGCGCAGCCTTCGTCGGCTTCTTTCTGCGCCAGCCACAGTTCCTGCACCTGGGCCGCCACGTCGGCACCGCTGTTCTGGGCCTCATTCAGCAGCGCATAACAACGTACCGAGCGGTCGTCGTTCATGCGGAACTTGGGGTATTCGGCGGAGAAGGTGGCCCAGTCGCGCCGTTTGCCCAGCAGCAACAGCCAGTCGTTGCGCAGGCGGTCCTCCTGGTAAGTGCCGGCGTAACGGCTCAGGAAGGTCCGGATTTCCGTCGGGCCGGCCTCGTCAAGCCGCGCGGCCAACTCCCAATAAGCGCCCCAGGGTTCCAGCACATGGCCTTGCACCTGCGGCAGCAGCGCAGAGAGGCGTTTGCGGTCGCCCTTCTTGAAGGCCTGGTTCATATCCAGGATGACGGCATCGTCTGCGGTTTGCGGGCGGGGTTTGACTTTGGAGGCGGCAACGACGCTGGCGTGTGGCAACATCAGACCCGCCACCAAGGCGATCGATGTCAGAATGGCTTGAAACTGCATGTGGGAATTATGGACACATCTGAGGAAAAAAGGGCGCAGGAAAAGAAGGCGCTGCGCCAGCAACTCATCTCTCAACGCCTGAACCTGCCCGATCGCCTACAACGCGCGACCCTGTTGCAGCAAGTCATGCGCATCTGGCTGGTGGGGCGCCCGGATGCGGTGATCGGTGCCTACTGGCCGATCAAGGGTGAGTTCGACCCCTTGCCGGCCCTGCACCGATGGAAGGAGGACGGCGAACTGATCGACCAGCCGCAGCCGCGGCGCATCGGCCTGCCGGTGATCGACAAGGTGCACAAAACCCTGACTTTCCACGCCTGGTACCCCGGCTGCCCGATGGAGGAAGATGCCTACGGCATTCCGAAGCCGAAAGACACCGAGCTGATTATGCCCACTCTGCTGTTCGTGCCCTGCGTCGGCTATGGCCCCGGCGGCTATCGCCTGGGCTACGGCGGCGGCTTCTATGACCGCACGCTGGCGGCGTTGCAGCCCAAGCCCTTTACCGTGGGGCTGGGCTTCACCCAGGGCTTCCTGTCGGACTTCGAGCCTGAGCCGCACGATGTGCCGCTGGACGCCATCCTGAACGACAACGGCGTGGTCTGGCCGGTCTAGCTGCTGCACTTTATTCCTGTCATGGCTCGACCCAAATCCGCTTCCCACGAGCTCAAACGCGACGAAATCCTCGACATCGCGGCGCAGTGCTTTGCCGACAAGAGCTACCCCGCCGCCAGCATGAACGACATCGCCACGGCCTGCGGCACCTCCAAGGCGCGGCTGTACCACTACTACGACAGCAAGGAGTCCATCCTGTTCGACCTGCTGGACCGTTATACCCAGCAGCTGCTGGCCCTCGTCGGCCAGGTGCAGGCCACGGCGCAGCGGCGCAACCTGGATGACCGCGCCGCGCTGCATGAGCTGGTGCGCTGCTTCTTGCAAGAGTACGAAACCTCGGCCACACGCCATGTGGCATTGCTGCATGACACCAAGTTTCTGGGTGAGGTGCAGCGGGAGCAGATCTTCAACCGCCAGCGTGATGTGGTGGCCGCCGTCACGCACATGCTCAAGCGCGCCTACCCGGGGCGGCTGAACGCGCGCAACCAGACCGCCATCACCATGATGCTGTTCGGCATGATCAACTGGACCTTCACCTGGCTGCGCCCGGGTGGCCCCCTGAGCTACGCCGCCTTTGCCGACGAGGTGGTGGCCATGCTGGAGCGTGGTCTGACCAAGTGAGGGTGTGCCCGGCAACCGGGGTTTTTCGGTTTCACCATCCGTAATGCGTTACGCTTAAATAAAATCGGGGCCGTACCCCGATGTACCCTGATCCAGACCCTACCGGAGACACCATGAGCAAAGCCTTTGCCTCGCAAGCCGACCTGACCGACAAGAAAATCACCTTCGAGCAACTCAGCAAACACTGCTGGGCCTACACCACCGAGGGCGACCCGAACTCAGGCGTCATCATCGGCGACAACTGCATCCTGGTCAGCGATGCCACCGCCACACCGGCCATGGCGCGCGACCTCATCAAGAAGATCCGCACCATCAGCGACAAGCCGATCAAGTACGTGCTGCTGACGCACTACCACGCGGTGCGCGTGCTCGGCGCCAGCGCTTTCGTGGCCGAGGGTGCGACCGAGATCATTGCCAGCCAGGGCACGCTGGAGCTGATCCGCGAGCGTGGCGCGCAGGACATGAAAAGCGAGATGGAGCGTTTCCCGCGCCTGTTCCGCAACGCCGAAACCGTGCCCGGCCTGACCTGGCCGAGCATGGTGATCGGCGGCGGCAACCCGGTCAAAGGTGAAGTGCCAGGCAAGCTCAGCATCAATCTGGGTGGCGTGGTGGTGCAGATCTGGAGCCCCGGCCCCGGCCACACGCGCGGCGACACCATCGCCTGGGTGGAGGAAGAGAAGGTGCTGTATTCGGGCGACCTGGTGGAGTTCGAGGCCGGCGTCTACACCGGCGATGCGCAGCTCGAAGAGTGGCCGGCCACGTTGGAGGCGCTGCGCGCCCTCAAGGCCGAGGCCATCGTGCCGGGTCGCGGCGAGGCCATGAAGGGCAACGCCAACGTCAACAAGGCGCTGGATTACACCAAGCGCTGGGTCGAGATGCTGTACACGGCGGGCAAGGAAGCCGTGGCGCAGAAGATGGATCTGAAAGCCGCCATGGCGCACACGCGCAAGAGCATGGACCCGGTGTTCGGCAAAGTCTTCATCTATGAGCACTGCCTGCCGTTTGACGTAACCCGTGCCTATGACGAGGCCAGCGGCATCAAGAACCCGCGCATCTGGACTGCCGAGCGCGACAAGGCCATGTGGGCGGCGCTGCAGGGTTGAGCGCCTGTTGCCGATCTGCCGGGGCCTGCAATGCAGGCCCCTTATTTGGCGCTGATCAGGGCCCGCGCATCGGCCTCGTAGTCCTGCAGTGTTTCCTGCAGCTGGCGTCGCTGCGTTGCACTGGTGCTGTTGTGTAGCGCGGCAATGTTGGTGCAACTCTCGACGACCAGGCGTTCGAACTGGGTTTGGTAGGCCGCATCGGGCGAATTCAGGTTGCGTTGCAGCAACGCCAGAATCTCAGCTTTGACGTGGGCCGGGCGGTCACTGTTGCCGTGTTCCCGCAAGACCTGCAGCATGTCCTGCTGGCGACGCAGCCGTTCACGCCAGGCGAGTCGCGCGTCGAAGGTGGGGCTGGCTACGCTCTGGCGAAGGATGGCCAGTTGCGTTTCTTCCAGCCGGCCATAAAAGCTCTGCGCCCGCTCCACGGCTTTCTTCAACCGACGTGCTGAAAGTTCGGCCGGTGTGCCGTCCAGCCACTCTTCGCGCCAGGTCCGGTTGTGCTTGTCGAACTGCAGTGCCAGGTGGCGCAGTTGCTCCGGCGTAAGCGTCGGCACCACGCGGCTCATGCCCTCGGCAGCCTGCTCGCCCAGGCTTTGAACGCGCGTGCGTATTTGGTCGCTGAACTCGCACACCTGCTGCGGTGTGACTGGCCCGCTGGCCACGCGCTGTATCTGGCGCAACAGGTCGGCGTAGGCCGGCAGCTCGGTCTTGCGGTGCCAGGCCTGCAGCGCGCTCAGGCTGTCGCGTACCTGCACCGCCTGGGCATCGTTGAAGTCGATGTAGCTGTCCAGCCACCAGTAGACCAGCGAGGGGGCGTTGTTGTAGCCAATTCGGACGGCGCTGCAGCCACCCAGAAAAACCAGCAGCAGCGCGCCGATAATGCGGGGCAGGAGCGCCGGCAGGCGTCTGGAATTCAACTTGACGGAAGCAAACGAGAAAAACATGGTTCAGTCCCAACAGGCAGTGGATGTGGTCATCATGGCCGCCGGCAAGGGCACCCGCATGAAAAGCAAACTGCCCAAAGTGTTGCACCGTTTGGCCGGGCGTGCACTGCTGCAGCATGTGGTGGACACCGCGGCCGGCCTGAATGCGCGCCGCGTGGTGGTGATCACCGGTCACGGCGCTATGGAAGTTGAAGCAGGTCTCGCACAGCCAGCAAGGGCTGGAGCCGGATTTGGCATGGAATTCGTGCGGCAGGAGCCGCAGCTTGGCACCGGCCACGCAGTGCAGCAGGCGGTACCCGCGCTGCCGGACGACGGCGTGGTGGTGGTGCTGTCTGGCGACGTGCCCTTGACGCAGGTCGACACATTGCAAGCGCTCATCCGTGCTTGCGACGGGAACAAGCTGGCGCTGCTGACCATCGAGTTTGCCGACCCCACAGGGTATGGCCGCATCGAACGCACCGGTTCGGGGGCCGTGCAGGCCATCGTCGAGCACAAGGACGCCAGTGACACGCAACGCCAGATCAAGGAAATCTACAGCGGCATCATGGCTGTGCCAGCCAAGCTGCTCAAGCCCTGGTTGGCCAAACTGGACAACAAGAATGCGCAAGGCGAGTACTACCTGACCGACGTGGTGAAGTTCGCCGTGGCGGACGGCGTGCCGGTGGTGGCGCACAAGATCAGTGATGCGTTGCAGGTGGCTGGGATCAACAGCCCGGTGCAGCTGGCCGAGCTGGAGCGCGCCCATCAATTGCGCCAGGCCAAGGCCTTCATGGAGCAGGGCGTGCGGCTGGCTGATCCGGCGCGCTTTGATGTGCGCGGCGAACTGCAGTGCGCGCAGGACGTGGAGATTGACGTCAACTGCATCTTCTCCGGCCGCGTCCAGTTGGGCGAAGGCGTGCGCATCGGCGCCAACTGCGTCATCAGCAACGCCCGCATCGGTGCCGATGCTGTGATCCACCCCTACACCCATATCGAGGGTGGTCAAAGCGACAAGGAGGTGGTCGATGTCGGCGCCGGTGCGCTGGTGGGCCCCTTTGCCCGCCTGCGTCCTGGTGCCAAGCTGGGCGAGGAGGTGCACATCGGCAACTTCGTCGAGGTCAAGAATGCCACCATGGCCGCCGGTGCCAAGGCCAACCACCTGGCTTATGTGGGCGATGCCAGCCTGGGCGAGCGCGTCAACTACGGCGCGGGCAGCATCACCGCCAACTATGACGGTGCCAACAAGCACCAGACCGTGATCGAGGCGGACGTGCATATCGGCAGCAACTGCGTGCTGGTGGCACCGGTCACCATCGGCGCCGGCGGCACGGTGGGTGGCGGCTCCACCATCACCAAAGACACGGCGCCCGGTGCGTTGACCGTGGCGCGTGCCAAGCAGGTAAGCGTGGCCAACTGGGCACGGCCGGTGAAAAAGAAAAAGTGAGTCCCCAGCATGAGTGCGCCACCCTCTCCCCAGGAGCAAGAGCTGAACCGGCTGCGCGCCGAGCTGCAGGCGGCGCGCGATGCCTTGGGCGACTTCGCTTACGTGGTGTCGCACGACCTGCGCGCCAACCTGCGCCACATCAGCGCCTATGCCGGCCTGGTGCGGGAGGAGCTGGGTGACTCGACGCCGGCCGACGTTGTGAGCTACCTCGATACCGTGACCCACGCCGCCAAGCTGATGGGGCGACAGATTGACGGGCTCATGGCCTGGTCCCAGTTGGATCGGGCTGAACTGGACGCCACGACGCTGGATGTGCAGGCGCTGGTCGCTGAGGCGCGCCACGTGCTGGCGGCCGAGGCGGCTGGCCGGCAGATTGACTGGCAGGTGGCGGCGGATCTGCCGCCGCTGCGAGGCGATGCGGTACTGGTGCGCCAGCTCTTTGCACACCTGCTGTCCAATGCACTCAAGTTCACACGCCCGCGCGCACCGGCGGTGATCAGCATTGGCTGGCAACCCCCGGCTGAAGACGGTCTGTGCCTGCTGTTCGTGCGCGACAACGGTGTTGGCTTCAACCCGCAACAGCAGGGCAAGCTGTTCCACGTCTTTCAGCGCCTGCACAGCGCCAGCGAATTCGAAGGCCAGGGCCTGGGGCTGGCGCTGGCGCGCAAGATTGTCGAGCGCCATGGCGGCAGCATCCGCGCCGAGGGCGCGCCGGATGCCGGTTGCTGTATCCGCTTCACACTGCCGCTGGCGGCGTGAACGGCCCGCTCAGGGCATGTTCTTCGGCAGTGGCACCTGCGTGCCGAACTTGCTGCGTTTCACGCTGAAGAAGGCTTTGACATTGCGCACATTGGCATCGCTGGTGAACAGGCGCTGCGCCAGGGCCAGATAGTCCGGCATGTCGCGTGCATGCACCACCAGCACGAAGTCGGGCCCGGGGGAGACGCGGTAGCACTGCTGCACGGCATCGTCCGCGGCCACGCGCTGCTCAAAGACCTCGAGCGCTTCCGCGCCCTGGCGGTCGAGCGTGATCTCCACAATGGCTTGCAAGCCGTGGCCTATCAAAGAGGCCAGCCGGTCGCCGCTCAGCACCGCCACCTGTTTTTCGATCAGACCGACATCTGCCAGGCGCTTGACGCGGCGCAGGCAGGTGGGTGGCGAAATGTGCACCCGTGCCGCCAGGGACTGGTTGCTCTGGCCGGCGTCGCGCTGCAGTGCGTCCAGCAACAGCAGGTCGGTTCCATCGATGGTGATTTGTTCCATAAATGTGTATTTATTGGAATATTTTCATTATAAATTCAATTATTGAAATTAAAGTTCATAAATTAATAAAAATCAATCAGAAATTTTGAATCAAGAGCTCTACCATCGGCCATCCATTTGAGGAGATATCAAGCATGTGTGGCATCGTCGGCGCCGTTTCCAACCGCAACATCGTTCCCGTGCTGGTGCAAGGCCTGCAACGGCTGGAGTACCGCGGGTATGACTCCTGCGGCGTCGCCGTGCATGCCGATGGCGGCTTGAAGCGCGCGCGCAGCACCTCACGCGTGGCCGAACTGGCCGAACAGGTGGCGAAGGCGCCACTGGAAGGTTTCATCGGCATTGCGCACACACGCTGGGCCACACACGGCGCACCGGCGGTGCATAACGCGCACCCGCACTTCAGCCATGGCCCTGGTGCCGACGCGGCGCAGCGCCCGGGCCGCGTGGCACTGGTGCACAACGGCATCATTGAAAATCACGATGAACTGCGTGCGGCACTCCAGAAGCGCGGCTACGTGTTCGATAGCCAGACCGATACCGAGGTCATTGCCCACCTGGTCGATTCACTGTACGACGGTGATCTGTTCGAGACGGTGAAGGCCGTCGTGAAACAGTTGCACGGTGCTTATGCGATTGCTGTTTTCCACAAGGATGAGCCGCAGCGCGTGATCGGCGCGCGCGCCGGCTCGCCGTTGATCCTGGGCGTGGGCCAGGACGGGGTCAGCAACTACCTGGCGAGCGATGCCATGGCGCTGGCGGGTGTCACCGACCAGATCGTCTACCTGGAAGAGGGCGACGTGGTTGATGTCCAGCTCGGCAAGTACTGGGTGGTGGACCGCAACCACAAGCCGGTGCAGCGCGAGGTCAAGACCGTGCAGGCGCACAGCGGTGCCGCCGAACTCGGGCCCTACCGCCACTACATGCAAAAGGAAATCTTCGAGCAGCCGCGCGCCATTGCCGACACGCTCGAAGGCGTGGAAGGCATCGTGCCGGAGCTGTTCGGTGATGGCGCCTACCGCGTGTTCAAAGACATCGACAACGTGCTCATCCTGGCCTGCGGCACCAGCTACTACAGCGGCTGCGCCGCCAAGTACTGGCTGGAAAGCATGGCCAAGATGCCGACCCAGGTGGAGGTGGCCAGCGAATACCGTTACCGCGACTCCGTGCCCAACCCGCGCACGCTGGTGGTCACCATCAGCCAGTCGGGCGAGACCGCCGACACGCTGGCCGCGCTGCGCCATGCGCAATCGCTGGGTATGCAGCACACGCTGACCATCTGCAATGTGGCGACTTCCGCCATGGTGCGCGAATGCAAGCTGGCCTACATCACGCGCGCCGGCGTCGAGATCGGCGTCGCCTCCACCAAGGCCTTCACCACGCAACTGGCCGGCCTGTTCCTGCTCACGCTGGCGCTGGCCCAGGTGCGTGGCCACTTGAGCGAGGAAGAGGAAGCGCAACACCTGAAGGCCATGCGCCACCTGCCGGTTGCTTTGCAGGCGGTGCTGGCGCTGGAGCCGCAGATCATCAGCTGGGCCGAGGACTTTGCCCGCATGGAAAATGCGCTTTTCCTCGGCCGCGGTCTGCACTACCCGATTGCGCTGGAAGGTGCACTCAAGCTGAAAGAAATCAGCTACATCCACGCCGAGGCCTACCCGGCCGGCGAGCTCAAGCACGGACCGTTGGCGCTGGTCACCAGCGAGATGCCGGTCGTGACGGTGGCACCCAATGATGCGCTGCTGGAAAAGCTCAAGAGCAACCTGCACGAGGTGCGCGCCCGCGGCGGCGTGCTCTACGTGCTGGCCGACAGCGACACGCACATCGAAAGCAGCGAAGGCCTGCATGTCATCCGCATGCCGGAGCACTACGGCGCCTTGTCGCCGCTGCTGCACGTGGTGCCGCTGCAGTTGCTGGCGTATCACACGGCCTGCGCACGGGGCACGGATGTGGACAAACCCAGGAACCTGGCCAAGAGCGTGACGGTTGAATAGCCGGGGCGGGGCTGCCCCGGCTCTCCTATTTCCAAAAACTGCGTAAGGATCAGACCCTGAGCATCACCTGAGCCAGATTGATCTGCCCCCAAAGTCAGACGTGAATCCTGGTGAGCTTGGTTGTGAAAGAGTCCGTTGCTAGCACATCTTGGTGGTTTCCTTACGCGATGCGGAAGCTCTTGGCCTTCTGCACAGTACTCACGATTCCGCCGTAAAGCCCACCTTCTTTATTAGCGGCCCCCACTTTTTATACTGTTCGCTTAGGCTCTGTCCCAACTCCGTGGGGGTGGAGCCTTGAGCGATCAGGCCAACAAGTGCGAGCGCATCGACAACGTTTCGGTCCTTAACGGCTGCATTGATCGCGGAGTTTGCCGCAGCAACCACGCCTGCGGGTGTCTTGGCTGGTGCAAAAAACGAAAACCACTCATCGACAACAAGGTCGGGGAATCCCTGTTCAGCCAACGTGGGAATGTCCGATACAAAGGGCGATCGCTTGGCGCCAGAGGTGCCGAGGATGCGCAATTTGCCTGCACGATGATTGGCGAGGAAGTCGCCGTGCGGCGTCACCATGGCAGCAATTTGCCCACCCACGACGTCCGTAACGCCTGGCACTGAACCCCGATAGGGAATGTGCTTGAGTTCCACGCCACTGGCTAGCCCAAGGAGGGCGCCTATGAAATGTGGTGTCGATCCAGCACCTGGCGAACCGTAGCTCGCATCTTTCGGATTGGCTTTGGCCCACGCCAGAAAGTCTGGCACCGTCTTGACGCTGGCCGGTACCATAGGACCGACAGCAAGCCCGTGTTGCATGATGGCAGCCATACCCACCGGAACGAAGTCCTTGAACGGGTCGTACGAAAGCTTGCTGTACACGTGGGGAAACAACGCCAGCATGGAGAACGGGGTGAGCGCAAGGCTGGACCCATCGGCGGGCGCGGTCCGCAGGACGTCCAAGGCGATCCGGCCACCGGCGCCTGGTCGGTTGTCCACGACGGCAGTATTTTTTGTATAGCTGCTGCCAGCCATTTTTTCTCCGACTCGGCGTGCAACGATATCGCCAGAGCTCCCTGCAGGGAATCCATAGAAAACTTTAACCTGCTCTAACGGGAGCCCGGCTTGCGCGTAGGCTTTCGGGCTCAAGACTCCCAGGGGGCCAGCTACGGCTGAGCCCAGGGCGACATGCATGAACTGACGGCGGTTGCTCATAACACTTCTCCTCTTTAGTTAATGAAATCTCTAACTCAAGACACGATCACTGGCAAAACAATTCGTGCTGGCGGCCATGATCTAGCCCCATGGGAGCCAGGTTGAATTTGCCGCTGATCTCTTGTCACGGACACTCAACTCCCATCAGGGTTCTCAATCAGGAGGGCGATGCCTTGTCCCCCGCCGATGCAGGCGGATGCAATGCCCCAGCGTTGACCGATTTCACGCAGTTGACGGGCGACGGAGATGGTCAACCGCACCCCAGTGGCAGCAAGCGGGTGGCCCAAAGCGATCGCGCCACCTTTGACGTTGAGCGTGCTCATGTCCAGCCCGAGTTCTTGCGCAACCGCCAGGGTTTGTGCACCCTGCGCCTCATTGATTTCAAAGCGGGCAATGTCGGTCAGCGTTTTGCCGCTGCGTTCGAGAAGAAGTCTGATCGCCGGCGCAGGTCCTATGCCCATGATTTCAGGCGGAACTCCGACCACGGCAGCCGCCGCTACGCGCGCCAGGGGGCTTCGACCCCAGTCTTTGACCACCTTGCTGTTTGCAACCAGAGCGGCGGCCGCCGCATCGGTCAATGCCGAGCTGTTGCCGCCCGTTTGCACCCCCTCGGCGAAAACCGTACGGAGTTTGGCGAGCGCTTCTGGCGGTGTTGGCCGTGGGTGGGTGTCCCGGTCGCAGATGGAAGTTTTGCCTGTCAGTCGAAGTTGCCGCGGCTTGTAGCCAGGGAGCTCAAAAATCTCGTTGACGACCGGGGTGATTTCATCTGCAAACCAGCCGGCCTCCTGCGCCGCTATGGCGCGTGAGAATGAAAGAGAGGCAAAGTGGTCGACTGCTTCTCGCGAGATACCGTATTTCTTCGCCAGATTCTCGGCTGTTTGGATCATTGAGATCTCGGCCGCTGGGTCGGTGAGTGATTCCCACATGTAATCCTTGAAGGCGACGGGCGCGCCAAGGCGAAATCCTCCCCGATGATCGAAAGCAGCGATGGGGTGGCGGGTCATGGATTCGGTTCCGACGAGCAGGGCCAACGAGGCCACACCGGCCGTGATCTGTTCCCCCGCTTGCCTGAATAGTTCGAAACCCGTTCCGCAAATGCGCTGGCACATCAAGGCCGGTACCTCTACCGGAGCTCCGGCGTACAGACCAATATGGCGAGGCAGGTAGAACTGGTCAAAACCACCCGGCGCCATGTTGCCGGTGAGGACCGAGTCGATGCGTGTTGCCTCGATACCTGTTCGGGCAAGAGCGGCCTTGGCGGCCTTGATGCCGAGGTCGATCGGGTTGACGTCGGCGAATGCACCCTGGTAATCAACCATGGGTGTGCGCACACCATCAAGAATGTAGATGTCGTCGAATGACTGATACAGGCCTGAACTCATGATGTTTTTTCCACTTTATTGGCACGCTTTTCGAGAAAGTCGCGGACACGCAGCTTGGCTGCCTCGTCTCCTTGTGCGATGGCGGACATCAGCGACTCGACGAACAGACCCTCTGCGGGGGCCATTTCAGCAATACGCGGCAGGGCCTGCGTGATCGCATAATTTGACAAGGGCGCGTTGCTGGCGATCTTTGTCGCCAGTTCAAAGGCCTTGAATAGACCTTCGCCTTCTCTGACCAGGTAGTTCGAGAGCCCGATAGACTGTCCTTCGACTGCATCAAAGACACGGCCGGTCAGCATCATGTCGCTCATGCGCGAAACGCCGATCAGCCGAGGAATTCGGGCTGAACCACTGCCACCCACAAAAATTCCACGCTGTCCCTCGGGTAGGCCATAGTAGGCAGAGGGTTCGGCTACGCGCAGATGGGTTGTGGCGGCCAACTCCAGCCCGCCACCGACAACCGCACCATGCAATACCGAAATGACCGGCACCGGGCCAAACTGGACGGCGTCAAATGCGGCGTGCCATAGCCGCGAGTGATGGATCCCATCGGTCACGGATTGCTCGGAAACTTCTGACAAGTCGAGGCCGGCGCAAAAGTGCGAGCCCTCACCGCTGATCACAACCACGCGTGCACTGGGTGGCAGGTTGATGAAGGCGGTGTGCAACTGACGGATCATGGTGTTGCTCATTGCATTGCGCTTGCCGGGTCGGTTGAGCCGCAAATGGACAATCGCTCCCGACTGCTCAATGCAGAGCAAGGACTGCTGAGCCAACACGCCTTGTACCGGCCGGAACTCTGCGGTTATCGAGGTGTCAACCTGGATAGATGACATCGGGTCCTCCCGCATAAAGCGACGCTATATCGCTGGCGCGTCGCTTGAGGACCGCTCCTTGATTGATGTAGCCTTTGTCGGTGATTTCGCCTGCCTCAATATTGGGGGGTTCGCACAGCAGAAGAGCCCGTTTCGGTGTTTGGGAGGAACCGCCACCTTCACCGCCGAGGGCTTTCAATGCGGCTCTTAAATGTTTGGCCAGCTCTTGTGCAGGCAATGCAGCGGCCTGTATCGTTGGGAAGACAAGGACACCTATTTCGTCGCGATCATGGCCGGTGACTACGACGTCCTGGACGTAAGGCGCCATGGCTGAGACCACTCGTACACGCAGGGTGCCGACGCTCACCCAGGTTCCTGTCGTTAGCTTGAAATCTTCAGCGACGCGGCCATTAAAGACCACGCCCAGCTCAGGTTGGGTCTCATCGGTGAGGAACCCTGCATCGCCGATGCGGTAATACCCTTCTTCATCGTAAGCCTGTGCGGTGAGCTGAGGTGCATTCCGATAACCCGGGAAAACGCTCACGCCACGCACGCGCAGTTCGAGCTTTTCGCCATTGGGTATGAACTTCAACTCAAGCCCTGGCAATACGCCGCCAATGATGCCCGCGCGCTCTAGTTCCCAGTGGGCACTCGTGATTGCAGGTGAAGTTTCGGTCGATCCCCAGGACGTGGTCAGCCAGACGGGCTTCCCCTGAACCTTGACTGCCAGCGCCTGCAATCGATCCCACGTCGCCTGTGGCAAGGCCGCACCGGCATAAAAGACCGCCCGCAAGCGTTCAAACACACGCCGAGCAAGCGCCTCGTCAGCTTCCAGCAGTGGCAGTGCCATTTCGAAGCCTCTGGGCACGTTGAACCAGATGGTGGGTTGCATTTCTGCGAGGTTGGCCACCGACTTCTCGATCTGACCTGGCGCAGGACGCCCGTCATCAATGACCAAGGTTCCACCATTGCGAAGGACAAGGTTCAGATTGTGATTGCCGCCGAAGGTATGGCTCCATGGAAGCCAATCGACGAGAACAGGCTTTTCCTTGTCGAGAAAGCGCCAGGCCTGGCCGATCATCTGCTGGTTTGCACACAGCATACGGTGGGTATTGATAACTACTTTGGGATGCCCTGTCGACCCGGAGGTCAGCAAATATTTCGCATGGGTGTCCGGCGTGATGGCCTCGAATGCCTCTTTAACCGCTGGGCCTTCGGCCGTTCTTGTCAGGCTGTCAAACGAGAGTGCCCCGGGGAAAGTTTCGGCACCCTGGCTGAACACCGCCACGGCATGCAATCCGCTGCTGGCCAACGGCGGGCCGTAGACCGCAGCATCAGAGGCGTAGACCAATGCGGGTCCCAGCGCATTCAAGATGCCGTGTATCTTCGTGTAATCCTTGGTCATGCGCGAGTAAGCGCTTGAGACGGTGCAAACGGCGCGTCCGATGTGCATTCCTGCGAGCACGATCAAGACGTGATCTAGCGCGTTGTCTGACAATACAACGATCGGTGCATTCGGTGTCAGCTTCAAGCCCAGCAGGCTCTGTGCAATGCGCCCAACGAGAACGCGTGTCTCGGCCCATGTCAGACGACGCCAGCTACCGTCGAAAGCTCGCTCTGCAAACGCCAGTGCATTGGGCGTCTCAGCAGCCCATCGATCGAGCCATTCACCGATGCAGCGTGCATATGGCTGCAAGGGCTCCGGAGAGCGCACGACAAAACTTCCGTCATCAAAGCCGACACGTACTGCGCGCGGTTTTGCCAGCATATTGGGATCGGATAACCAGTCAAACTTAATTGCCATTCCATACACCTCTGTATGTTGATGCGAGCGAAGTTTATAGAAATCTGTATTGATTAAAATCAGGGTTTACACCTGCTTCCATACACAAATGCATGGCATCATGAGCGTGCATCTTTAGTTCGGATTGCATATGAGCACACATACTTCCGCTGCCAAACCGGCGCGCAAAAAGCGCCAAATCACCGATGCACCTGAGAGTGATGGAAGTCCGCGCAACACCTTGACCCCTGAAAGCTGGATTGATGCCGCAACCGAAGTTCTGGCGTACCAAGGTATCGATCGCGTACGGGTGGACTTGCTTGCCCAGCAACTGGGTGTCACTCGAGGTAGCTTTTATTGGCACTTTCGTGATCGGGAAGATCTTCTGCGCAGGGTGCTCCGTGCCTGGCATGAACTAGCCACTGAACAACTGACGGTTCGGCTGGAGCATGCCCATACTGACGCGCTTGAACAGCTGCGCGATGTTGTTTCACTGCCTTTTCGTGGGCGCAGTGCCGAGCGCGCGGCACGAATTGAGCTGGCTATCCGCGCCTGGGCGCGTCGCGACGAGATGGCGCGCCATGCCGTCGACGAGGCCGATGCAAGTCGCATTGGCTATATTGCACAGATATTCTCGTCACTTGGATTTGCGATTGGCGAAGCGCGGTCACGCGCCTTTCTGCTCTACAGCTATGTCGTTGCAGAGTCGCAAATGTCGAATCAGGGAACGTCTGCGCAACGGATGGCGCGTAGTCGCTTGGTCGAGAAGTTACTTACCCAAGTGCTGCCGTCTGACCCGAAGTAGCAGCGCCTGCGGGAACTTGATCGCCTGCATTCGATGGCAGGGCGTGCCAGGCACCAATCACCACCCTAGACGCCAAGATAGCCCGATAGCTCGGGACTGTTGCTGACCTCCTCGGCGCTGCCATGCAGGACGACCTGGCCTTTTTGCAGTACGAAGGCACGGTTGGAACGTGCCAATACCTTGCGATAGTCCCGATCAACGATCAGCGTGGCAATGCCGCTGGCGCTGATCTCGCCGATCACGCGCCAGATCTCATTCACGATCAGAGGCGCCAAGCCTTCAGTGGCTTCATCCAGGATGATGAGATCAGGGTGTGTCATCAGTGCACGCCCGATCGACAACATCTGTTGTTCCCCGCCGGAGAGCTGTGCACCCTGGTTGTTCAGACGTTCGCTGAGGCGCGGGAAGGTCTCAAGTACGCGTTCATAGGTCCAGTCGTTTCGCCCATCACGTCCGCTGCGAGCGGCCATGACCAGATTCTCGCGCACACTTAAGTTTGGAAAGATGCCGCGGCCTTCGGGAACGTAGGCCACACCCAGACGCGCCACGACATGTGGACGGGCGTGAGAGACGTCCTGACCGAAAAAGCTGATGTGGCCTTCGCGCTGCGTTACGTGGCCCAGCAAGGTGCGGATCAACGTACTTTTGCCCATGCCATTTCGGCCCAACAGTCCGACCGTCTCTCCACGTTCGATGGCCAGGTCAACGCCGTGCAGCACGTGACTGGAGCCATACCAGGCATGGATACTGCGGGCTTCGAGGATCCGGTCGGTTGAGGTGCTAGCCATGTCAGTGCCCTCCCCCCAGGTAGGCCGCCTGCACATCGACGTTATTCCTTACTTCATCTGGCGTTCCGGAGGCCAGAACGCTGCCGTTGACCATGACCGTGATGCGGTCTGCAATGCGAAAGACTGCGTCCATGTCGTGTTCCACCAGCAGGATGGCGTGATCGTTCTTGAGCTCGGATAACAGAGCGAGCATGCGTTCGGTCTCCTCGGCACCCATGCCGGCCAACGGTTCGTCGAGCAGAAGAACCTGCGGTTGCGTGGCCAGACACATGGCGATCTCCAGTTGTCGTTTCTGTCCATGCGATAGCAGGCCAGCCGGGCGTTCGAGCAGATCATTCAATCCGCTACGGGCCGCAGCCCCCAGAGCCGCAGCCATGCTGGCCGGGCAGTGCTGCGCATTGCGCCACCAAGCCCATGGTTTCTGCACCCTGGCTTGCGCCGACAGGCGGCAGTTTTCGAGCACGGTAAAACTCGGGTAGATGGTGTTGCGTTGGTAGCTGCGCCCCAGGCCGGCACGCGCACGCCGAGGCTGCGACCAGGCGGTGGCGTCCTGCCCAAGCAGCTCGACCCGACCGTCCGACGCTTCGATTTCGCCGGAAAGAATGTTGATCAGCGTGGACTTTCCCGCGCCGTTGGTGCCGATAACGGCATGCACGGCGCCTCGTTCAAACTCCAGCGACACGCGGTTGACGGCGACCAGACCACCCCAGCGGCGGGTGATGTCTGTGCAGCGCAGAAGTGGGGAGGACTGGCTCATGGCATTTCCTCCACGGCGGCGGCATTGTGCGTGGTGTTGCGACGGCCGGTGAGCCGCTCACGCACCTGGCCCGGAATGTCGACCAGTCCACGCGGGAGTAGCGCCACGCTCGCGATGATGGTCAAGCCCAAGCCAAGATGCCAGTGCTTGGCAAAGGCGCCGAACACAGCCTCCGACATGAAGAGCTCTTGCAGCAACGCAAAGGCGAAGGCACCGATCAGTGCACCACGCAGATGGCCCAGGCCGCCGAAAATGATCATGATCAACACAGCGCCGGATTGGTGCCAGCCCAGCATTTCCGGGTTGACGAAGCCGTCCTTGACGGCGAACAGGAAGCCTGCCAAGCCAGCGATGCCGCCCGAGATCACGAAGGCGGCCAGCTTGTAGGGATAGGTCGAAAAGCCGGTGGCGCGCATGCGCTGCTCGTTGACGCGAATGCCCGCCAAGGCGCGGCCAAAGCGCGAGCGTAACAACAGCGCCAGAAAGCCGAAGGTCGTGGCCAGGCTGACCAGTGTGAAGCCATACAGCACCATCGGTCGGTCGAGGTCGAGCAATGATCCCAGTACTGGCTTGGCGTTGAGATAGATGCCATCCGTGCCACCACCCAGCGGTGTGTCGTGAATCACATAAAAAGCCATCTGCGCGAAGGCCAGCGTCACCATGATGAAGTACACACCCTTGGTGCGCAGTGACAGTGAGCCCATGAAGAGCGCATAAGCTGCGGCGATCAGCATGCTGGCGGGCAGGAGCCAGAGTAAGGAGGAGGTCTCATAGCCAGTTGAAAGCAACACCGTGGCATAAGCGCCGATACCGAACAGCGCTGCCTGACCGAAGCAGACAAGACCCGTGCTGCCGACCAACAGCTCCAGGCTGAGGGCCAGGATGGCATAGATCATGATCTTGGTGACGAGGTCGATGCCATAGCTGCCAGCCGCCAGCGGGAAGAGCGCTAACGTGGCAAAGGCGGTGATGACGAAGAGTAGTTTGAAGCGTTCCATGTTGAATCCTGTAGCCTCATCCGGCCTTAAAGAGGCCATCGGGCTTCCAGAGCAGCACCAGTGCCATCAGTACATAGACCAGTACGCCTGCGGCCTGCGGAAACAGAACATTGCCGAAGGTGTCCACCAAGCCGATCAGCAGTGCCGCCAGCAGCGCGCCACGGATAGAGCCAATGCCGCCGATCACCACCACCACAAAGCAGATGATGAGCACGTGATTGCCCATGCCAGGGTAGACCGAAGAAACGGGGGCAGCCACCATCCCGGCTAATGCCGCCAGGGCTACGCCGGCAGCGAACACCACACGGTAGAGAAACTTGATGTCGATGCCCAGCGACTGCACCATTTCACGGTTGCTGGCACCAGCACGGATCATCATGCCCAGCCGCGTACGGCTGAAAACAAAGTACAGACCTAGCGCCAACACAAGACAGACCCCCGAGATAAAGAGCCGGTAGACCGGGTAGGTCATGACGTCCCCCAGGGCAAAGCTTCCGGTCAGCCAAGCCGGCGGGTCGACGCCATGCACGTCATCGCCCACCAGCAGGCTACGCGCTTCCTCGAAAATCAAGATCAGACCGTAGGTCATCAGCACTTGCTGCAGGTGTTCCCTCTCGTACAGGAAGCTGAAGAAAGCCCACTCGAGCACGTACCCCAGCAGCACGGCCAGCACTGTGCCGGCCAGCATTGTGGCGAAGAACCCACCGCCAAACGTGGCAGCCACGACTGGCGCCAACGCGAACGACATATAGGCACCAATCATGTAGAAGCTGCCGTGTGCCAGGTTGATGACACCCATGATGCCGAAGATCAATGTCAGCCCGGAGGCGACAAGAAACAGTAACAGCCCGTATTGCAGGGCGTTCAAGCATTGGATGAGTAACGTCGTGAGATCCATCGTGGGGCAGTCGTTTGGTCGCGTGGATTGCGCGGTGGTCCTCCCGATCCCAGGCCTGGCCTGAGATCGGGGCGTCTGGCTAGCGAGGCGCTTCTCGCTTACATCTTGCAGCCGCGGCCAGGGTCGGCCAATGCCTTGGTGGCTACGCCGGCGAACGTGTTCTCCTTGCCGGTGACCTGACGCAGATAGATGTCCTGCACAGGATTGTGGGACTTGGAAATGGTGAAGGTGCCACGCGGGCTGTCGATCCGTGCCTTCTCAAGCGCAGCGGCAAATTCCGTTTTTTTGCTTACGTCACCTTTGACCGCATTCAGACCGATGCCCAGCATCTGCGCTGCATCGTAGCCCTGCACAGCGTAGACATCAGGCTGTAATTTGTAGCTTTTGGCGTAGGCCAGGCGGAAATCCCTGTCGCGTTTGGTTTCCAGGTTGTCGGCATAGTGAAGGGTCGTACTCAGGCCTTCGGCCGCAGCCCCCTGAGCTTCCAGCGTGCCATCAGTCAAGAAGCCGGCGCCATACAACGGGATGCTCTTCTTCAGGCCAGACGCGGCGTAGTCCTTGACGAATTTCACGGCACCGGCACCGGCGAAGAAGGTGTAAACCGCATCCGGTTTGGTGGCAGCGATCTCGGTCAGCAATGCCTGAAACTCTTCGTTCGGGAACGGCAACGTGAGCTGCTTGACGACCTTGCCGCCAGCCTTCTCGAAGGCTTCTTTGAATCCTCCGACGGATTCCTCGCCGGCAGCATATTTCCAGGTGATGGTGACGGCCGTCTTGTGGCCTTTCTTGGCTGCGACATCGCCCATGGCGTAGGCGGACTGCCACATCGTGAAGGAACTGCGGAAGATGTTGGGCGCACACATCGCACCTGTAATGGCACCGGCGCCGGCGTTGGGCACAATCAGGAGGGTGCCGCTGTCCTTGGCAGCCTTGGCCATGGCCATGGCCACGCCGGAGTGCACAGTGCCGATCAGGACATCCACCTGATCGCGCTTGATCAGCTTGTTGACGTTGTCGGTAGCCTTCGGCGGGGAGGATTCGTCATCGACCTTGAAGTACTCGAGCTCACGGCCGCCGAGCTTGCCGCCCTGTTCGGCCACGTAGAGGCGGAAGCCGTTTTCGATGGCATTACCCAGCGCCGCGTACGTGCCGGTGTAAGGGAGCATGAGTCCTACTTTGAGCTTGGGTGCCGGCTGAGCCAGCGCCAACGGTATAACCAGGGTTGTTGTGGTCAGAGCCAGAATGGTACGACGTAGCAGTTTCACGGTTTGTCTCCTTTTGTATGCCGTTCAATGAAATCGGTTACCGCTGAGATCAGTGGGCCGGGCTGATCGCGATGCGGAGAATGACCGCAGGCGGACAGTTCGAGAAGTTCGGTTTGAGGCAGACGACGGGCAATTCCATGGATCTGCTCCATCGTTCCATATTGGTCATCGTGACCTTGCACTGCCAGTACGGGGCAGTCGATGGATGTGATTTCGCTTTCGATCGACCAATTGCGAAAGGCCGGGTTAAGCCATATCTCATTCCAACCCCAGAAGGCGGAGTCAGGATCATCGTGGTAGCGAGAAAGACGTTCGCGTAAGTCGGTCCTCACATAGGCATCTCGTGCCTTCTCGATACTTGATACAGAGATGTCTTCCACCAAAATGTGCGGCGCCAGCACGGTGACGCCAGCGACCTGCTGTGGATGCTGTGCGGCGAACAAGAGGGCGATAGAGCCACCGTCGCTATGGCCAAAAAGCCAGATGGGCTCTTGCTGTGCATCGTGCTCAAGCGCTTCAAGCAATGCGGGAAGAACTTCATGCGCCTGGCGATGCATGAAGTCCACATCCCAGGTTTCAGCGGCCAAGCGTGGTGTAGAGCGGCCATAGCCGGGACGAGAGTACAGCAAGCCTCGGCAGCCGGCGGCATCGCACAGACGCTCCGGAAAATCGCGCCACATAGAGAGCGAGCCCAGACCTTCATGCAGAAAGACGAGCAATGGCGCACTACTGCGCGCCGGTGCGATCCATTGGTATTCGATGCGTGTAGGCCGACCCGCCCACACGATTTCTGCGAAGCTCGCCGTGTCATTCATGGCGAGGCAACTTCACGTTCGCGTAATTTGAAGCGCTGGATCTTGCCGGTGGCAGTCTTGGGAAGTTCGGCGATGAATTCGATCTGGCGCGGGTACTTGTACGGAGCCAATCTGTCCTTCACAAAGGCCTTGAGATCCTCCTCGCTGGCCTGAGTGCCATCCTTGAGCACGACGAAGGCCTTGGTCTTGGTCAGTCCATCGATATCGGTGACGCCAATGACGGCAGCCTCCAGCACGTTTGGATGCTGGACCAGCGTAGCCTCAACCTCAAAGGGCGACACGTATATCCCGCTGACTTTGAGCATGTCGTCGCTGCGGCCGGAGTAGGTGAAAGTGCCATCCGCATTGCGCACGTATTTGTCGCCGCTTTTGGTCCAGCCACCCTGGAACGTCTCTCGTGTCTTGGTCCGGTTACCCCAGTACATCATGGCACTTGATGGGCCATGAATGTAGAGATCTCCCGGTTCGCCGTCGGGTACTGGTTGACCATCCTCTCCGCGTAATTCGATCTCATAGCCGGGCACAGGCCAGCCGGTGGTGCCGTAGCGCACCTGATCCGGACGATTGGACAGGAAAATGTGCAGCATTTCTGTTGAGCCAATGCCGTCGACAATGTCGACCCCGAAATGCCGTTTGAAGCGTTCACCCAGCTCAGCTGGCAGGGCTTCGCCAGCAGAAGAAACCAGTCGTAAAGCAACATCGCTACGCGCCGGCAATTGCGGATGCGCAAGCATGCCGGCAAAACCCGTGGGTGCGCCGAAGAAGACAGTGGGCTTGACCGGTACCGATCCTTTTGCATCCGTCACGCCGCCAGCCTTTCCGAGCCAGCGACGGAAGGTGGCGTCTGGTGTCGGCCGCTCGGCCATCAGCAGCACGGTGGCGCCCACACTCATGGGGAAGGTCAGGGCATTACCTAATCCATAGGCAAAGAACAGCTTGGCGGCCGAAAAACAGAGGTCTGACTCTTGCAGACTTAGAACAGCCTTGCCGTAGAGCTCGGCGGTCCAGTAGGGATTGGCATGCGAGTGCACGGTGCCCTTGGGTCGGCCTGTCGAGCCTGAGGAGTAAAGCCAAAAGCCGGGGTCATCCGGACTGGTGGCGGCTGGATGGGGTGCTGGCGTCTGACTCTGCAGGAACGCTTCGAACTCAACTTCGGCCGGGTGAAGCGGTGCCACCGGGTGCGAGACGATTACCTTTTGAACCTCATGATCGCATTTGGTCATGGCCGCTGTCAGCGTTGGCAGCAAGGCACCGGACACGAGTACGGCCTGTGCACGTGAATGCTCAAGCATGTAGGCGTAGTCGTCAGCGGTCAGCAGGGTGTTCACGGCCACCGGTACGATGCCGGCATACATCGCACCGAGAAAGCTCACTGGCCAGTCGTTGCAGTCGTGCATCAACAACAATACTCGCTCCTCGCGCTTGATATGCAGTGCACGCAGGCCAGCGGCCATACGTCGCACGCGTTCGTCCAACTGACCATAGCTGAGTGAACCCTGATCATCGATGAAGGCGGTCTTGCTGGCACGTTGTGCGTTACAAACAAGAAGATGCTGGGTGAAATTGAAGCGTTCACCAAGGGAGGGGATTTGTGTCGTGGTGGTCATGGAACTCTTCCTACTGCAGCGTGGCGAGGACGGCGGTGCTGGCTTGTACAGCGCTGCGACGGTGATAGAAATTCAGCGCGCGTGAGCCGCCCAGTTCTTCGCCGCCACCGGCGCGTCCAGGCCCGCCGTGCAGTGACTGCGGCATGACGTTGCCGTGACCGGTGTGCAACTGCGCCACATCAGGCGAGATGACATGCACCCGACCGTGACTGTCGGCCAGTTCCGTTGCAACGGTGGCCAAGGCGCTTACATCGCTGCCATATAACGAAGCCACCAGCGAGCCTTCACCACGGCGCACCAGATTCAAAGCCTGTTCTGTATCACGGTAGGGCAGCAGAGTTGCGACTGGGCCGAAGACTTCGATCTGGTGTAGCTGAGGCGTCTCGGATTGACGCGTGCCCAGCAAAGTGGGGCCCATGCAGCAGGCGATGGCTGGATCGATGTCGATCATTGAGGTATTGGCGCCGTCATAAAGGACGTCGGCATGGGGTCTCAATAGTGTCAGACCCTCGCGTACGCTGACCAACTGCGCGCGGCTGACCAGTGCACCCATGCGAACCGTTTCGTTGCGTGGGTCGCCGACGGTGGTTTTTGCCAGCCTGGCGGCGACGGCCTGGGCAGTGGCGTCGTACAGTGACTCGGGTACAAAGATGCGGCGGATCGCCGTGCATTTCTGGCCGGACTTGACGGTCATCTCACGCACGACCTCGCGCACCAGCAGATCAAAAGCCGGGCTGTCGATGGCTTCGCCTGGTAGCAGCAGCGCGGAGTTGACGCTGTCCGCTTCAATATTGACGCGTACCGAGCGTTGGGCCACCGCGTCATGCGAGCGGATTCTGCTTGCCGTATCGGCTGATCCGGTGAAGGACACCACGTCGAAGGGCTGCAGGGCATCCAGCAGTCCAGCCGGACTGCCGCAGACGACTGACAGCGCTCCGGCGGGAAAGATGCCGGCATCAACAACGTCTTTCACCATGCGCTGGGTCAGCCAAGCGGTGGCGGTAGCGGGCTTCACGATCACGGGCACGCCCGAGAGCAGCGCTGGAGCGGCTTTTTCCCACAGACCCCAGGCCGGGAAGTTGAAGGCGTTGATGAACAAGGCCACGCCACGAGTGGGCACCAACACGTGTTGCGACTGGAACAAAGGCTCCTTGCCTAGTCGGGCTGCGTCACCGTCGAGCAGGAATCGGCGGTCTCCAAGCGTCTCTCCGAGCTTGGCATAAATGCCCAGGGTGAAGATGCCGCCATCGATGTCGACTGCTGAGTCGTTTTTCACCGTGCCGCTGTTGGCGGTGGCGATCTCGTAATAGGCGTCGCGGTTCGCCTGCAGCACCTTGACGGCGGCTGCCAGCATGGCGCCGCGCTCGCGGTAGGTTAGGGCACGCAGGGCAGCTCCACCTTGGGTTCGGGCGAATTCAAAGCCGGCGGTCAGGTCGAGTCCGCGAGCATCCACTCGGACAAGTTCGTTACCCCGTACCGGGTCGAATAGCGGCGTTCCGGGGCCGGTGCCGTCTTGCCATTTGCCACCGAGATGATTGGAGAGAAGAGGCGTCATTTGGATAGATAGAGAGATCGGTGCTGGGGCGGTGCTTCAGACACGCGTGAATTCAATGCGGCCTTCGGGCAGCAGATACAAAACGAGGGCTCGGCCATCGCTCACGGTCGGACAGTGGGCGCTGCCGGGGGGGCAGACCAGCCAGCCGGCAGACTGGCCGTCGAAACGGGCGTCACCCTCAATGGGCATGATCAGGTCGATCTCCCCATTGGGATGCGTGTGGTGTGGGCCCGCGACGTTTTTCATGTCGACCACATCGACCGAGTAGCCATGCAGTTCGGGCGTCGGCTTGAAGATACGGCCGTAGCGCAGGCCACCACCTTCGCGCTCGCACAACCAGCCTTCAGCCACGCCGGTCTGGCAAGCTGTCTTGAGGGTTTGGTAGAGCGGACTTTGTGGGCCGAATTCTGTATTCAACCAGCGATCCAGTTCTGCATCCAATGGCCGCCCTTGAAGTTGGGCAGTCAGTTCTGCGAGGGTTTCCTTAAATTGCTCAGGGGTCACGTTTTCGGCTCCGTCCTTGCGTTGGGCGCTTGCTTTCGATGTCAATATGAATTATTGTGCGTGCATGAACAGTAAGGACTCCAGTTCACCATGTCAAGCACTATATTGCATGATTCAGGGATAACACCTAGCCCAACGGAGGGTGTTCTGATGGGGCAAGACAAGCTCACTGAAGGGGTGACAGAAGAGCGAAACCCGTTTTTGACCACCTTGGGTGAGCGGGTTCGTGGTCTGCGCTCGCGCCACGGCATGACTCGCAAGGCGCTTGCGACAGCTGCTGATATTTCCGAGCGGCACTTGGCCAACCTTGAATATGGAGTGGGCAATGTCTCCATTCTGGTATTGCTCCAGGTGGCGGCAGCCCTGCGTTGCTCGTTGGCTGAATTGGTTGGAGACGTGACCACGTCTTCACCGGAATGGCTGCTGATTCGCGAGTTGCTGGAGCAGCGCGACGAGGCGACGCTGCACAAGGTGCGGGTGACGATCGGTGAGATGCTGGGTACCGGTGGTGGCAATGCCGCGCATAGTTCACGTGTGGCCTTGATTGGCTTGCGTGGCGCCGGCAAGTCCACGCTTGGCCAGCAATTGGCTTCGGATCTGGGTTTCCCTTTTGTTGAACTCAGTCGTGAAATTGAGAAATTTGCGGGCTGCAGCATCTCGGAGATCCAGGCTCTGTACGGTGCCAATGCCTACCGCCGCTACGAATTGCGGGCGCTGGAGGAGGCGATCCAGATCTACCCCGAGGCGGTGATTGCCACGCCTGGCGGGCTGGTGTCCGATCCGGCGGCCTTCAATCTGTTATTGGCGCACTGCACCACGGTCTGGCTTCAGGCCAACCCGGAGGATCACATGCGGCGAGTCACCGCGCAGGGCGATTTGCGCCCCATGGCAGCCAGCAAGGAGGCCATGGAAGACCTCAAAGGGATTCTGGTTGGGCGAGCGGCCTTCTATTCCAAAGCAGAATTCACACTCAATACCAGTGTCCAGTCGTTGGAAGCGACATTTCAGTCTTTGCGGGAGTTGGTGCGCCGGGCACTCAATTTGCCGACGTGAATCGGAATATGCAAAATAATGCTTGACAAGTATGTGATGTGCATTATCATGCCTTCACCGAATTGTTTTAGGCATTATTTTGCTTACTGGAGATCACGTGAACGCAAACCCCCGTGTTGATTACCAAACAGATCCGTCAAGCTACAAGCACTGGAAGTTGAGCTTCAATGGTCCTGTTGCGACTTTATCCGTCGATATTGACGAGAACGCTGGTCTTCGGTCTGGCTACAAGCTCAAGCTCAATAGCTATGACTTGGGCGTGGACATCGAACTCAACGACGCGCTCAGCCGCATCCGCTTCGAACACCCAGAAGTGCGCACGGTGGTGTTGACCAGTGCGAAAGACAAGGTGTTTTGTTCGGGGGCCAACATCTTCATGCTGGGCGTCAGCAGTCACGCCTGGAAGGTGAACTTCTGCAAGTTCACCAATGAGACGCGCAATGGCATGGAAGACTCATCGCGTCACAGCGGTCTTAAATTCTTGGCGGCAGTGAATGGTGCCTGCGCTGGCGGTGGCTACGAGCTGGCGCTGGCTTGCGACGAAATCATCCTTGTGGATGACCGATCGAGCGCGGTGAGCCTGCCTGAGGTGCCGCTGCTTGGCGTGTTGCCGGGTACCGGTGGCCTCACACGCGTGACGGACAAGCGCCATGTACGTCATGACTTGGCCGACATTTTCTGCACGACCAACGAAGGCGTGCGCGGCCAGCGCGCCAAGGACTGGCGCCTGGTGGACGACATCGCCAAGCCGGCCGTGTTTGCACAGAAAGTTCAGGAGCGTGCGCTGCAGCTGGCGGCGCAAAGTGATCGCCCTGTTGCCGCCAAGGGTGTGGCGCTTGTGCCATTGCAGCGCACCATAGAGGCGGATGCACTGCGCTACAAGTATGTGACTGTAGAGATTGATCGCGCCAGGCGTACAGCCAGCTTCACGGTGCACAGCCCATCCGGCTCGCAACCAACGGACATCGCAAGTATCGAGGCCGCTGGCGCTGCCTGGTATCCCCTTCAAATGGCGCGGGAACTGGAAGACGCAATTCTTTCCATGCGAACCAATGAGCTCGATATTGGCGTGTGGCTGATCAAGACTGCTGGCGACGCGGCAGCCGTGCAAGCCATGGATGCCACGTTGCTGGCCAACCAGAACCACTGGCTGGTGCGCGAGACTATCGGTTTGCTGCGTCGCACACTGAGCCGTCTGGACGTGTCCTCGCGCAGCCTGTTTGCCCTGATCGAGCCGGGTTCATGTTTCGCTGGCACCTTGCTAGAGCTGGCATTGGCCTGCGATCGCAGTTACCACCTCGCCCTGCCTGATGATGAAAAGAAGACGCCGAAGATCACGGTGGGCGAGACTAACTTTGGCTTGTTCCCCATGGTCACTGATCAGAGCCGCCTCGTACGTCGCTTTTACGGCGAGCAGTCCGCACTCGAAGCGGTGCGGGCCAAGGCGGGGCAGGCGCTGGACGCTGATGCAGCCTTCGCCCTGGGTCTGGTGACATCGAACCCGGACGACATCGACTGGACTGACGAGGTGCGTATCGCCATCGAAGAGCGAGTGGCCATGTCTCCTGATGCGCTCACAGGCATGGAGGCCAATCTGCGCTTCAACGGCCCCGAGAACATGTTTACCCGCATCTTTGGTCGTCTGACGGCGTGGCAGAACTGGATTTTCCAGCGTCCTAACGCTGTGGGTGAAAAGGGCGCCTTGAAAGTCTATGGCAAGGGCGAGAAAGCAGCCTTCGACTGGAACCGGGTTTGATTCAACATTGATCCATAAATCAGGAGCATGAAATGAGCAGCATCAACTACAGCGAAAAGATTCCAAACAACGTCAATCTGAGCGAAGACCGCACGCTGCAGCGCGCGCTTGAGCAATGGCAGCCCAACTACCTGAGCTGGTGGAACGATATGGGACCTGACGGCAGTCAGAACTTCGATGTCTATCTGCGCACCGCCATCAGTGTTGACCCGCAAGGGTGGGCTCAGTTCGGCCACGTCAAGATGCCCGACTACCGCTGGGGCATCTTCATGAACCCGGCCGAGCAGGATCGCAAGATCCATTTCGGCGACCACAAAGGCGAGGCCGCTTGGCAGGACGTGCCCGGCGAATACCGCGCAAACCTGCGTCGCATCATCGTGACCCAGGGCGACACCGAGCCCGCTTCGGTTGAGCAGCAGCGTCACCTGGGACTGACCTGCCCGAGTCAGTACGACTTGCGCAACCTGTTCCAGGTCAATGTCGAGGAAGGGCGCCACCTGTGGGCCATGGTCTACCTGCTACACAAGTACTTCGGCCGCGATGGTCGCGAAGAGGGCGAGGCCTTGTTGGAGCGTCGCAGCGGACAGCAGGACAACCCGCGAATTCTGGAGGCTTTCAATGAGGAAACGCCGGACTGGTTGTCTTTCTTCATGTTCACCTACTTCACCGATCGTGACGGCAAGTTCCAGTTGTGTGCGTTGGCCGAGTCGAGCTTTGATCCGCTGGCCCGTACCACCAAGTTCATGCTGACCGAGGAAGCGCACCACATGTTCGTGGGTGAGTCCGGCATTTCGCGTGTGATCCAGCGCACCTGCCAGATGATGAACGAGCTCAAGACGGATGATCCGAAGAAACTGCGTGAAGCCGGTGTGATCGACCTGCCGACGATCCAGCGCTACCTGAATTTCCACTTCAGTGTGACGATCGACCTGTTCGGGGCGGACCAGTCGAGTAACGCTGCCACCTTCTACAACACCGGCCTGAAGGGTCGCTTCGAGGAAGGCAAGCGCAACGATGACCACCTGCTCAAGGGCCAGACCTACAAGGTGCTGGAAGTACAGGGTGATCGGCTGATGGAAAAAGAAGTGCCGATGCTCAATGCACTGAACGAAGTTCTGCGCGACGACTACATCAAGGACTCCATCAGTGGCGTCGAGCGCTGGAACAAGGTGATCGAGAAGGCCGGCATCCCGTTCCGCCTGACGGTGCCGCACAAGGCTTTCCACCGCAATATCGGTGCGTTGGCTGGCGTCAAGGTGTCGCCCGAGGGCCGTGTGGTGTCCGATGCCGAGTGGAAAGCCAAGGTTGGCGAATGGCTGCCCACGGCTGAAGACCGTGCTTTCGTCGCCAGCCTGATGGGGCGCGTGGTCGAGCCCGGAAAGTTCGCCAACTGGATTGCACCGCCGGTCATGGGGATCAACCGCCAGCCGGTCGATTTCGAGTACGTCCGTTTCAACTGAGGTGTAAAACACCTGTCGGGCCGCTGATGCGACCGCTCAGTGGCCCGTTTTTTATTGAGGAAGCCGTCGTGGAAATGACTGAAGTCCAAGTCATCAAGCAGCATCTGATCGATCCGGAAATCTGCATTCGCTGCAATACCTGCGAGGCCACCTGCCCGGTCGCTGCGATTACGCATGACTCGCGCAACTACGTCGTCGATGCTGCCAAGTGCAATCTGTGCATGGCCTGCATTCCGCCGTGCCCGACCGGCTCGATCGACAACTGGCGCACCATGCCGTCGGTTCGGGCCTACAGCGTGCAGGAACAGCTGGGATGGGATGAATTGCCTGCCGAGCTGACAACCGAGCAACTGGCCGAGCAGGGGGTGACAGAGGGGGCGACCACCCCCGAACCCATCGCCCCCATCGTGTCGGCAACAAGTGATGCCGCTTTCAACAGTGCCCAGTACGGCGCCACGCTACCGCCGTGGTCGGCCGCGCATCCCTATGTCAATCTTTACGGGCCGAAGGCCGCAGAGAAGTCCATCACAGCCACTGTGGTCGGCAACGTCCAGGTGACGGAGGTCGGCAAGGACTATGACACGCACCATATCGTGCTCGATTTCGGATCCATGCCCTTCCCGGTGCTTGAAGGCCAGTCGATCGGCGTCGTCCCGCCCGGCATGGATGAGCAGGGACGGCCGCACCATGCGCGCCAGTATTCGATTGCCAGCCCGCGCAACGGCGAGCGACCTGGCTACAACAATGTGTCACTGACCATCAAGCGCGTACTGGAGGATCATCAGGGCCAGCCGGTACGTGGCGTGGCGTCCAACTATATGTGCGACCTGGAGGTGGGGGACAAGGTGCAGGTGATCGGCCCGTTCGGCACCAGCTTCCTGATGCCCAACCACCCGAAGAGCCACATTGTGATGATCTGCACCGGTACCGGCAGTGCACCGATGCGTGCGATGACCGAATGGCGCCGCCGGCTGCGCCAGTCAGGCAAGTTCGAGGGCGGCAAGTTGCTGCTTTTCTTCGGTGCCCGAACCAAGGAAGAGTTGCCTTACTTTGGGCCTCTGCAGAATTTGCCCAAGGATTTCATCGACATCAATTTCGCGTTTTCTCGCACGACCGGCCAGCCCAAACGCTACGTCCAGGACGCGCTGCGCGAGCGGATGGCCGACCTGGCCTTGTTATTGGCCGATCCCAATACCTGCTTTTATGTTTGCGGTCTGAAGAGCATGGAAGAAGGTGTGGTGCTGGCTCTGCGTGACATCGCGCAGCAAGCCGGGCTGGACTGGGAGCGCCTGGGTGCTGAGCTCAAGCGCGAGGGCCGCCTGCACCTGGAAACCTATTGACGGCCCGGGTTCTGGGCGCGCTCCCGAGTAGAGGAATGAGAACATGAACCACACGCAGCAGACGCTGCGCATCAGCACCCGTGCCCGCGGTGTGGCGCAGGTGACGATGACCCGTCCGAACGTCTTCAACGCTTTTGATGAGACCATGATCGGCGAGCTGGACGCTGCCTTTGCCCAACTGGAAGCGGACGATGACGTACGCGTCATCGTGCTGGCCGGTGAGGGCCGGCATTTCAGCGCTGGCGCCGATCTTCAATGGATGCAGCGTGCGAGCCAAGCCAGCCACGCCTGGAACCTGAAGGATGCGAGGCGCTTTGCCGGCATGCTGGCCCGCATTGATGCCTGTGCCAAGCCGACCGTGGCGCGCATACAGGGTGCGGCGCTGGGCGGTGGCGTTGGCCTGGCCTGTGTTTGCGACATCGCAGTCGCCACCGACAATGCCAGCTTTTCGGTCAGCGAGGCCCGGTTCGGCATCCTGCCTTCGGTCATCGGGCCCTATGTCACGAATGCGGTTGGCAAGCGCCAGGCCCGGCGGCTGGCGCTGTCCACCGCGCGCATTGGTTCTGCCGAGGCCTTGAGCATGAGCCTTGTGCAGCAGGTCGTTCCCGCCGAGCAACTCGACGGTGCCATCGATGCCGTGGTCCGTGATCTGCTGGCCGGCGGCCCGAATGCACTGCGCGAAATCAAGCAGTTGTTCTCGCAATTGCAGGTGGGGCCTGTGACGGCCGAAGTTCGGGAACTCACGGCGCAGACCATCGCCCGCGTGCGCGGGACAGCGGAGGCACGTGAGGGGTTTGACGCATTCCTCCAGAAGCGGCTTGCAAGTTGGAATCCCGACCATGAGTCTTGATCTGCGCCAGGTTCCGGTGCTGGTGGTCGGGGCCGGCATCATGGGCGCAGGCATTGCGCAAGTCGCGGCACAAGCCGGGCATGCCGTGCAGCTTTTCGACATGCGCCCTGGTGCTGCGGCCGATGCCGTGGACAAGTTGAAGACCGTGTTTGACGGCTTGGTCGCTCGGGGCAAACTGTCAGCCATCGAGGGCGAAGCGACGTTTGGGCGCATCACATCCATCGCGGCGCTGGACGATGCGCGCGGGGTGAAGTTGGTAGTGGAAGCCATCGTGGAGAAACTGGAGGCTAAGCGCTCGCTCTTCCAGCAGCTTGAAGCCCTGCTGGAAGATGACGCGGTGTTCGCCACCAACACGTCGTCGATTTCCGTCACCGCTATCGCCAACGGCTTGCGGTATCCGGGGCGCCTGGTGGGCATGCATTTCTTCAACCCGGTGCCGTTGATGAAACTGGTGGAAGTGGTTTCAGGCCTGCAGACCGACAGCAGCGTCGCTGCAGCGATCTTCGAACTCGGCAAGGCCTGGAGCAAGGTGCCTGTGCATGCCAAGAGCACGCCGGGCTTCATCGTCAACCGCATCGCGCGACCTTATTACGCCGAGACGCTGGCGCTGCTGCTGGAACAGGCGGCCGCACCGCAGGTGCTGGATGCCTGCCTCAAGGCCGCTGGCTTTCGCATGGGGCCTTGCGAACTGATGGATCTGATCGGGCACGACACTAATTTCGCAGTGACGAACTCCGTTTACGACGCGAATTTTTTCGACAAGCGCTTCGTGCCCTCACTGCTGCAGGCCGAGATGGTGGCTGGGGGGCTGCTCGGCCGCAAGAGCGGGCGTGGCTTCTATGCTTATCCGCAAGGTGCACCTGCTCTGCCAGAGGTCGTGCATGAGGTCCCGGCCGCGGCGCATGACGTCACGGTGCATGGCAACGGTCCCCTGGCCGATCTGCTGGCTGCGGCTGCGGGCCAACTGGCCGCACAAGGTCACAGACCAGCGCGGGACCGCGAGAGCACCTGGACTGGTCTGTATATCGACGGTGCGTGTCTCGTGCTCACCAATGGACGCACGGCCCGGAAAACCGCCTCCGACATGCGGGTGGCCAACGTGACTGTGTTTGACTGGCCTGTTGCGCAGCCTGTCCCAGCGGGTGCTGCGCTGGCCTATGCCGTGGCGCCTGGCGCTACCGAAGCTTGGCACACCCAATCGGCGGCGTGGCTGGCCGCGCTCGGCTTCAGCCCACTGCAACTGGCCGATGCGCCCGGCTTGGTGGTGGCGCGCACGCTTGCCATGCTCATCAACGAAGGTGCCGACGCCGTGCTGCAAGGCGTTTGCAGTCCTGATGCGGCCGATGCCGCCATGAAACTCGGCGTGAATTACCCGGCCGGTCCCTTCGAGTGGCTGACCCGCTGGGGCGCACCAGCCGTCATCGGTGTACTGGAATCGCTGGATTGGACGTATCGCGGCGAGCGCTACCGGGTCAGCCCCTGGCTGAGGGCGGCCCGACCGATCGTGGGAGGTCCGGCATGAAGTTCGCCGATTTCCATGTTGGGCAGGTCATTGAGGCTGGCCCGCGCGAGGTAAGCCAGGCCGAGATACTGCAGTTTGCCAGCGCCTACGACCCGCAATGGTTTCACACCGATGCTGTTGCCGCCACTGGTGGCCGCTTTGGTGGTCTGATCGCCAGCGGCTGGCATACCTGCGCCATTGCCATGCGGCTGGTGGCCGATGCCGCCTTGAAGGATTCGGAGTCCTTTGCATCTCCCGGGCTGGCCTACGTCAAGTGGCCAAGCCCCGTGAGGCCGGGGGATGTCTTGAATCTGCGGGCGACTGTCTTGGAAACCAGGCAATCGCGGCAACAGCCTCATCTGGGCATTCTTCGCTGGCGTTGGCAACTCATCAACTCGGCCGGTGCCGAAGTACTGGACCTTGAGGCCACCAGTCTCTTTGACCTTGCGGGCAGTTTGGTCGCTTCAATCCGCTGACATGGGTTGCTGCCGATTCATCGGCTAAATAGAAATCAACTTTGTTTGGACAACAACTTTCTCAAGTTGTGAGAACTTTCGAGATTGGTGCCGGATGACGTCAATTCTTGCTACCAAACTTGATATGGCTGAGGTATCCGTTTCATGCATGTCGTACCGGCGGTTCAGCCGGATGCGCTGCGACCAAGACAGTCTCGGTATCGCTTCTGGCCGTGCGGTCTGAAGCCGGCTATCGGCCGGCCGAGTCGAGCTGCGGGATGCCCATAATGCTGTTTACGACTTTAATGGCACAGAATATGTAGAGCAGGCCCGAAGGGCGCGAGATGCGTGGTTTGCGGCGCAGGCTCACTTCGCGCAGTGAAGTGAAGGCGCGAAGTGCCGGGCCGTAGCCACAAGCCTTTGCAAGGAATCTTGCCAAGAGCGTGACCGTCGAATGACGGCCACGCTCCCGGTGTCTCTTTTCCATGCACATGGAGTCGGAGACAGGTCATTCATGTTGAAAGTGCCGCTTGAGGCTCATTTCGAGATGAATTCGAGCAGATCCTGGTTCAGGCGGTCCTTGTGGGTGTCTGTGATGCCATGAGGGCCACCGGCGTATTCGATGAGCTTGGCGCCCTTGACGAGCTTCGCCGTGGCGCGAGCCGACGTTTCAATCGGGACGATTTGATCGTCGGTGCCATGGATGACCAACGTCGGAACATTCACACGTTTCAAATCGTCGACGAAGTTGGTTTCGGAGAACGCCTTGATGGAGTCGAACGTTGCCTTGTGGCTCGCTTGCATGCCCTGCATCCAGAAGGTGTCAATCAGGCCCGTGGACGCTTTGGCGCCCGGGCGGTTGAAGCCGAAGAACGGACCGCTGGCGAGGTCTTTGTAAAGCTGCGCACGGTTGTCGATGGAAGCCTTGCGCAGACCATCGAACACGTCGATTTCCACCCCGTTGGGGTTGTCAGCCGTCTTGACCATGATGGGCGTCACGGCACTGACGAGCACCAGCTTCTTGACGCGCGCGGTGCCATGACGACCCACGTAGCGCGTCACTTCACCACCCCCGGTCGAGAAGCCGACCAGCGTCACGTCGCGGACATCCAACGCGTTGAGGACAGCGGCTAGGTCGTCGCTGTACTGGTCCATGTGGTGGTTCGCCCAAGTTTGACCCGAACGTCCGTGACCGCGCCGATCGTGCGCGATCACGCGGAAGCCCTTGTCCGCCAGGAACAGCATTTGCGCTTCCCAGCTGTCTGAGCTCAGGGGCCAGCCGTGGCTGAATACCACCACCTGACCCGTCTTCGGACCCCAGTCCTTGTAATAAAGCGGGGTGCCGTCATTGGCAGCAATGTACGGGGAGTCGGCATGTTGGGCGGCAGAAGCGGCCTGTGGGACATTTGACGCAGCAATTGCAGTCGCGGCGGCAACGGCCATGGCGGAGGCAACGAGCGGTTTCTTCCAGATGTTCATGGTGATTCCTTGTTCAGTGGGTTCTGTGCCAATCGGCAGAACGAATTCTGAAGACCATTGTTGTATTATTTGTTTCATATGGTTCATTAATATTTGCTTTAAGTACAAAATGAATGACAGGCTGTCAGCGCTCTTTACGCATTTCGGTGTCACCGTACGAACCTTCCATGCCGGTGCCATGTGTGGAATCAACACCATTGGCGACCGGGACGGGTTGGGGCAACTTCACTTGGTGCGCAGCGGGTGGGTGAATGTGTTCGTCGGGGCATCCCCCCCCATTCGGATCGAGGAGCCGAGCCTGCTTCTCTTTCCCAGGCCACTTCCGCGAAGGTTCCAGACAGACCCTGCTGAGGGCGCCGAGCTTGTGTGCGCAGACCTGTGCTTTGAAGGCGGGGCGACGAACCCGATCCAGGCCGCACTGCCCGACGTCGTCTGCATGCCGCTGGCCAGCCTTGCCGAGAGCGCTTCTGTGCTTGCGCTTCTTTTCAGCGAGGCTGAGCTGGACAAGTGCGGTCGGCAAAAGATGCTTGACAGCCTGTTCGAGGTTTTGCTCGTGCAGGTTCTTCGCGAGTTGATGGAGCGGCGAGCGATGAGTTCCGGAATGCTCGCCGGCTTGTCGCATCCCAAGCTACGGCGAGCGCTGGTGGCGATGCATGATCAACCGGAGCACTCCTGGCCGCTGGAGAGTTTGGCGGATGCTGCAGGGATGTCCCGGACCAGCTTCGCCAACTCGTTTCGAGATGTCGTTGGCACCACGCCTGGCCAGTACTTGCTGGCGTGGCGGATGGGCTTGGCCCAGAAGCTGCTCCTGCTCGGCACTTCGATGCGACAGATTGCAGACCGGGTGGGCTATGCGGACGAGGCGGTCTTGTCTCGCGCATTCAAGTCGCACACAGGCGTATCTCCGCGTGAGTGGAAGAGTCGCGCGGAGTCGTCGCCTCAAGACGGCACAATCTGATCCCCTGTAGAAGAGAACGCCTCCATGCAAGCCCTGTTGAACGCCATTGCCACGATGGACATGCCGCTGGATGTCCAGCGCGTGTTTCATGGCCGGGGCGGCCTGTACCCTGGTTGTGAACAGTGGGTGCTGGATGCCTTTCCGCCCGTCTGGGTGTTGACCAGTTTCCAGCCGGTCACCGACGATGAACTGGCTACCGTCCATGCGGCTTTGGTGGCACGTTGGCAGCAATTGGCCCCCGAGCAGCCGCTCAACTGGGTCTTCCAATGCCGGCACGAAGGCCGAACCGATACACGGCTGATGGCCGGCAGCGTGCCCGAGCCGCATGTGGTGACGGAAGACGGTTCGCGCTTTCGGGTGCATGTGCTCAAGGGACAGAACCATGGTCTGTTTCTCGACATGGCACAGGGGCGACGCTGGGTGCGCGAGCATGTGGCGGCCCACCCGGGGCTCAAGGTGCTCAACCTGTTTGCCTACACCTGCGCTTTCTCGGTGGTGGCGCGACAGGCTGGCGCCGCGCATGTGATCAATGTCGACATGAGTCACGGCGCCCTCGCCATCGGACAGCAGAACCACCAGCTGAATGGCCTTGCCGTCGGAGCCAGCTTTCTGGCGCATGACATTTTCAAGTCCTGGGGCAAGGTCACGCGTGGCGGCCCCTATGACTTGATCATTCTCGACCCGCCCAGCTATCAGAAAGGCAGTTTTGTTGCCAGCAAGGATTACGCACGCCTCATGCGCCGCCTGCCGGATCTGCTGGCACCGGGCGGCCACGCGTTGCTGTGCCTGAACGCGCCGGAATTGGGACTCGCCTTCCTGCAAGACCAGATGCAGGCGTTGGCCCCTCAGCTGTCGTTTGTGCAGCGCGTGTCCAATCCGCCGGTATTTGCTGACGTGTCAGCTGAGCGTTCGCTCAAGGTACTGGTTTACAAAGCGCCGGAGAGATAATTCTCAAAAGGAATGGAAGCATGAGCACCCCCAAACGCATCACCATCATTGGTGCCGGCTTCGGCGCCTTGTCCACCGTGCGAGAGATCCGACAGCGCGACAAGGCGGTTGACATCACCCTGATCGCGCCCCGTGCTGAATTGCACTACCTGCCGGGCATCATCTGGATTCCGTGCGGTCTGCGCACGCGCGAGCAACTGGTGGTGCCACTCGCCAATTTCTTCACGCGCATGAAGGTGCGCCATCTCGCGGCCGAGGTAACCGGTCTGCGTGAAGGCGGCCGCGTGGTGACTACCACGGCAGGTGAAGTGCAGAACGACGCGCTGGTGATTGCCAGCGGTGGACGTTTCATCAAGAAGCTGCCGGGCATCGAACACGCCATCACGCCGTGCGAGGGCATTGAGGCGGCGGAGCAGATTCGCGATCGCCTGCAGTCCATGCAGGGCGGCACCATTGCGGTGGGCTTTGCAGGCAATCCGAACGAGCAAAGCGCAGTGCGCGGCGGACCGATGTTCGAATTTCTCTTTGGCATTGACGAACAACTCAAACGCGAGGGACGCCGTGACAAGTTCGAGCTGGTGTTCTTCAATCCCTCGAAGGAGCCGGGCAACCGCCTCGGCCCCAAGGCCGTGCAGCACCTGCTGGACGAGATGGCCCGACGCAACATTCGCACTCACTTGGGCCACAAGATGGTGCGTTTCGAGTCGGACAAGGTCGTCACCGAAGGCGGCGAGTTTGCCGCCAACCTGATCCTCTTCATGCCCGGCATGACCGGCAACCTGTGGTTTGACCAGACCGAGCTGGCGCGTTCACCCGGTGGCCTGCTCAAGGCCGATGCGTTCTGTCGCGTCGAGGGCACGCAGCACGTGTATGTGGTGGGTGACTCCGGCAGCTTCCCTGGTCCTGACTGGATGCCCAAGCAAGCGCACATGGCTGATCTGCAGGCTGCTGCCGCTGCGCAGAATGTGCTGGCGGGGCTGCAGGGCCAGGCGCCGGCTGCCACCTTTAAGGTGGAACTCATCTGCATCATTGATGCCATCAGCCAAGGGACGTTGGTGTGGCGCACGCCGGCGCGCAACTTCATTCTGCCGCCCAGTCGTCTATTCCACTGGGCCAAACGCTGGTTTGAAGGCGTCTACCTGAAGCAGTACCGCTGAGCGTCGCCTCATGTGCAGAGCCGCTTCGGCCATAGGGCCGGCTATCAGTCGGGCTTCAATACAAGCAGACGATGAGCTGGATCGACGTAGTGAGTGGACCGAGGCTTGCGAGAGGTTTGTCCGCTAAGACCGGGGCACAATCCTCGGATGAAAAACAGTTTCCTTCGAGGCGCGCTCATCCTCGGCCTGCTCTCGGCCATTGGCCCATTCGCCATCGACATGTACCTGCCGGCATTGCCTTCGATTGGGCAAAGTCTGGGGGCATCCATCGGCGCAGTGCAGGCCAGTCTGATGGCCTTTTTCATCGCGCTGGGGGTCGGACAGATCATCTACGGCCCGCTGTCTGACATGGTCGGCCGCAAACCGCCGCTGTATGCCGGTCTGGTGTTGTTTGCGATCGGCAGCGTCGGCTGTGCCCTGGCGCCCGAGGTGCACGCGTTGGTGGCGATGCGTTTTGTCCAAGGCTTGGGCGCCTGCGCCTGCTCGGTGGTGCCGCGCGCGGTGGTGCGTGATCTGCATACCGGGCATGACGCGGTACGCCTGATGTCGCTGCTCATGCTGGTGTTCAGCGTGTCACCTATCCTGGCTCCGTTGGCTGGCAGCCTGCTGATCGAGTGGAGTGGCTGGCGCAGCGCCTTCTGGGTGATGACCGCATCGGCCCTCATGGGTTTGGCCCTTGTGGCGTGGGGCATGACGGAAACACGTCCTCGCGAACAGCGCATCCACAGCAATTGGCGGCAGGCGCTGGCCGGTTACGCCACGCTGTTGCGTGATCGCCATTTCATGGGGCTGGTGTTTATTGGCGCTTTCGGTATTTCCAGTTTCTTCGTCTATCTCGCGAACTCATCTTTTGTGCTGATCGACCATTACGGCCTGTCGCCGCGTCAGTACAGCATCGCTTTTGCGGCCAATGCGGCCTCATTCATCGGCATGTCACAACTGACTGGTCGGCTGGGGCGACGCTTTGGCTTGTTGCCCGTGGTCAAGGTGGCCGCAACGGGCTATGCGCTCTTGATGTTGCTGCTGCTGGCGTGCTACGGGCTGGGTGTTGACCGGCTGGAACTCTTGCTGGTCTTGCTGTTTGGCGGCTATGGGTTCCTTGGCCTGGTGATCCCCACCACGGCCGTATTGGCGCTGGAGGAGCACGGCCCTATTGCCGGCACGGCCTCGGCCTTGATGGGCACATTGCAGTTCCTCACCGGGGCCGTGGTGATGGCACTCGTCGGTTTGTTTGTTGACGGCAGCGCGTTGCCGATGGTGACGGGCATCGCCATTTCTGCACTGCTGGCGTTTGTGCTGGTGCGCGTGACGCTGGGTGCTTCTCGTCCCAGCGTCTAGAGGCGGCCTAGAGAAACGCAAACTTCAACACGAACATCACCGCAATCGCCGCCACCGTCGGCGGCAGTTCCTTCACGCGACCGGCCAGCAGCTTGATGGCGGCGTAGGAGATGAAGCCAAACGCAATGCCGTGGGCAATGGAGAACGTGAAGGGCATGGTGATGGCGGTGATGGCGGCAGGGGCGGCTTCGGTCAGGTCGTCCCATTCGATTTCGGCCAGGCCACGCAGCATCAGCACGGCCACGTAGCACAAGGCCGGTGCGGTGGCGAAGGCCGGCACGGTGCCAGCCAGTGGGGCGAACACCAGTGCGACGAGGAACAACACCGCCACGGTGACAGCCGTCAGCCCGGTGCGGCCACCGGCTGCGGTGCCGGCGGCAGACTCGATGTAGGCCGTGGTGGACGAGGTGCCGAGCGCCGCGCCAGCGGCAATGGCGGTGGAGTCGGCCAGCAGCGCTTTCTTCAGGTGCGGCAGCTTGCCATCCTTGTCGAGCAGGCCGGCGCGGTGGGCCACGCCGATGAGCGTGCCAGACGCATCGAACAATTCGACCAGAAAGAAGGTCATGATGACGGTCAGCAAGCCGGCGTTGAGGGCGCCGGCAATGTCCATTTGCAGGAAGGTTGGCGCGATCGAGGGTGGCGCGGCAACGATACCGTTGAAGGACGTCAGCCCCATCGCGATGGATGCCGCGGTCACGGCCAGGATGCTGCTGATGATGGCGCCCGGCACCTTGCGCCACTCCAGTGCCACGATCAGCAGGAAGCCGAGCGCTGCCAGCACCGGGGCCGGCTGGTGCAGGTTGCCCAGGGTGAGGAGGGTCGAGGGGTGTGCGACGATCAGGCCGGCATTTTTCAGCCCGATGATGGCCAGGAAGAGGCCGATGCCGGCCGAGATGGCGAACTTGAGCGAACGCGGAATGGCGTTGACGATGGCTTCTCGTACCTTGAACAGGCTCACCAGGATGAACAGCAGGCCAGAGATGAACACGGCGCCGAGTGCGGCCTGCCAGGTGAAGCCCATGCCCTTGACCACCGCAAACGCGAAGTAAGCGTTCAGCCCCATGCCAGGGGCCAATGCGATTGGGTAGTTGGCGTACAGGCCCATGATGGCCGAGCCGATGGCGGCGGCCAGACAGGTGGCCACGAACACGGAGTCTTTTGGCATGCCGGCGGCGGACAGGATGTCCGGGTTGACGAAGATGATGTACGCCATCGTCAAAAAGGTGGTCAGTCCGGCCAGCAGTTCGGTCTTGACGGTGGTGCCGTGTGCCGAGAGCTGGAAGTAGCGTTCCAACATGCGGTTCTCCATGGGGGCGGGGAATTTCATTCTAGGTGCGTGCCGTTGATGGTTTGGGCTTGCCGGCGCGCAAGCGCGCTGACGGGTCTGTTGTTGTGTGCAGGTCATGCAGCCACTCACTTCGGCCGAGTGCTTGCGTCACGCTGACCAGGGTGCGCAAGGTGGCGCCGCTGCCGTTCTCCAGTCGCTTGAGTGCACCCAGGGCCACGCCGGCTTGGCGTGCCAGTTCGCTTTGCGACTGGTTGCGTGCCAGGCGCAGGGCGCGCACCTGCAGGCCAATATCGGTTTGGAGTTGCCGTGTCATGTCAGCCGGATTCATAACAGTCTGAATTTTGGCTGAAGTTCATGAATTTGTATTCAATGGCCCTAAATAAGGCTGTTGATGCTGCAAATATTTATCAAAGAACAGAAAAAAGGCCTAAATAACCCCCTAAATTTGCCGTTAATACTGATACGTAACCGGATAAAAGCCTTCGCCGTTTGGTGAAGGCGATGACCAAAATGCAATTACCTACTGTTGAGCGAACTCCAAATCTGCGGCCTGCCGGCGCAGAGATGGCTGTGCCTGCCGCAGCCAAGGTGATACCCGTTGCGCCGGTGAATCCTTCCATCGAGGTCCAGGCAACGGCCAGCGTGGTCAATGACATCAATCCGGAAGTGTTGGCCAAGGCCTCGGCTGAATCGGTGACCCAGCCAAGTGCTTCTGATCCGTTGCAAGGTGGCTCCAAGGCCGACAGCAGCAGCAAGGACTGGACCCAAGCTGCCGCCAAGCCGAAAGCGCTGGAGGAAGAGCCCAAGGAGCCGATCTCCAAGATGCTGATCGAGCATGTGCAGACGCTGTGGATGATGAGTGCGAAGGCGGTCGAGCTTTGGTATACCGCCCAGCAGGCCAAGAACCAAGATGCCAATCATCTGCAGAATATGGCGCAGACTCGCAATCAAAATCCGAGTGCCATACCTGGTGTACTTGCCAAGGAAGTGCTGACTTACTCGCCCAATAAGGTCAACAAGACCGGAAAAGCAGAGTGAGCCGCCAGGGCTGATGGCAAGGGCAGGGCTGACATGCCCTAACATTGGGTATGCATAAGACAGCCCTCGTTTTATTTTCCGGTGGACAGGATTCCACCACCTGCCTAGCGCACGCCCTCAAGGCTTATGAACGCGTCGAAACCATTGCCTTCGACTACCGCCAGCGGCACCACATTGAACTCGAATCACGCATCAAGGTGCTGAGCGAGATCCGCCGCCAGTTTCCGCAATGGGCGGGCAAGCTGGGCGAGGACCACCTGCTCGACCTGGAAGTGCTCGGGCATGTGAGCGAAACCTCACTGACGCGCGAAACCGCTTTCAAGATGGAGGCCAGCGGCCTGCCCAATACCTTCGTGCCGGGCCGCAACCTGCTGTTCCTGACGCTGGCTGCCGCGGTGGCCTACCGCCGCGGGCTGGAGGTGATCGTGACCGGCGTGTGCGAGACCGATTTTTCCGGCTACCCCGACTGCCGCGACGACACCATGAAGGCGATGCAGCTGGCGCTGTCGCTGGGCATGGACAAGCGCTTCTTGATTGAAACGCCGCTGATGTGGATCGACAAGGCCGACACCTGGCGCCTGGCTGAATCGCTGGGCGGCTCCGCGCTGGTGGACCTGATCATCGAGCACACCCACACCTGCTACCTGGGCGACCGTGAGCACCGCCATGCCTGGGGTTATGGCTGTGGCAGTTGCCCTGCTTGTGAGTTGCGTGCCCGTGGCTGGGAACGGTACAGAGCCCCAGTGCCAAATTAACGCCCGAGCCCGAGCGATAGAAGGCTTCAGATCGCGGAACGCCGTGGAGCCTGGGGGCGCTACGTTTGTGTCAACTGGAACAGTGCCACGTCTTCGTCGACGCGCTTCTCCAGTTGCCAGGTGCGACTGTGATAAGTTGCCACCGTGTGCCGGTGTGCTATTGAAATGAGAGCGCCTTTCCCTTCCTTGACAAGGGCTAGAAGCCGTTTGTACAGGGCTTTTTCAGCCTCTTCATCCAGCGCACTGGTGGCTTCGTCGGCAAAGATCCAGGACGGTTTCTTGAGGAACACGCGCGCCAGTGCCAGGCGTTGCTGCTCGCCGCCGGAGAGTTTCTGACCCCAGGCATCCACCACATCCAGCTGGTCCACCAAGTGCGGCAGCAGTGCATCGCACAAGGCCTGCTTGAGCGTTGCTTCATCGTAGCTCTCGGCCGGTTCCGGGTAGGCCAGCGCATCACGCAGACTGGCGTTCGGAAAGTAGGGCCGTTGCGGAATGAACATGCTCGATTCCGGCAGTTGAACCCGACCCGAGGCCAGCGGCCAGATGCCGGCCAAGGCGCGGAACAGAGTGGATTTGCCGCTGCCGGAGGGGCCGCTGAGCAGCACGCTGTCGCCCGGCTGGGCATTCAGTTGCGTATGGGCCAGCAGGCGGCTGCCGGTGGGCAGGTCGAGCGACAGGTCGTTGGCCGTGACGCCGGAACTGCTGGTGGCGCCGGTGCGTTGGAGTTGCAGATCGGCTTTCTGGCTGGCGACCTGGATGGCCGCTTCGAAATGGGTCAGTCGGTCGGTGGTGGCGCGCCAGCTGGCCAGGCTGTCGTAGTTGTCGATGAACCATGAGAGCGAGTCCTGCACGCGGCCAAAGGCAGAGGCGATCTGCATCATGGTGCCGAGCTGGATGGCGCCGCTGAAAAAGCGTGGTGCCGCCACGATGAAGGGGAACACGGTCGAGGCTTGGCCAAAGGTGGCGGTGAACATGGTCAGGCGCTTTTGGGCATCGATCAGTTGCAGGTAGTTGGCCAGCACGTGGCCAAAACGCAGGTCAAGCTGTTTCAGTTCGACCTTCTCGCCACGGTCCAGCGCAATGGCCTCGCTGTATTCGCGCACGCGGACCAGGTTGTGGCGGAAATCGGCTTCGCGTCGTTGTTGCTGGTAGTTCAGCGAAATCAGGGGCCGACCCACATAGTGGGTGATCACGCTGCCGACGATGCAGTAGAGGATGGCTACCCACAGCATGAAGCCGGGAATGACGAATTCGGTGTCACCAAACGAAAAGCTGAAGGCCCCACTGAGTGACCAGAGGATGCTGACGAAGCTCAGCAGCGTGACAAACGCGTTGAGCAAGCCCATGCTCAGGCCCACCGTGCTGCTGGTGAAGAGTTTCAGGTCTTCCTGGATGCGCTGGTCTGGGTTGTCGGGGGATTGGTCGGCCGCCAGTTCGGCGTAGCGCGTGAGTTCCAGGTGGTAATAGACTTGGTTGTCCAGCCAGCGCTGCAGGTAGTGGCGCGTCATCCAGGCGCGCCAGCGCATTTCCAGTTGCTGCGTCAGGTAGAAGCGGTAGACCGCGATGACGATGTAGATCAGGGCCAGCACCGAGTAGCGCAACAGCTGCTCGAGAAAGACCGGGTAGTTCTTTTCCTGCAGGGCGTCGTAGAAGAAGCGATTCCATTCGTTGAACAGCACCAGGGTGTAGACGAAACCGAGGTTGAGCGCAACGATGGCGGCGAGCAGGCCGCGCGCCTTCCACTTTTCTTCCGACTGGAAGTAGGGCACGGCCAAAGCCCAGGCGTTGCGGATGAAGGCCTTGAAGTCGGACAGTTTGCTGGTCAGTGACATGGTGATCTCTTGGGCTACTCAGGCGTTGGCGACGCCACTGGCGACGTGGCCCGAAGGCACATGTTGCGACGCGGACTCGATGTGACCGGTCTGGTCGTCAAAGAAGAAATCGGGCTCGAACTCACGCAGGAATTCACCCTTGGGCAGGCCGCCGAGGAACATGGCTTCATCGATCTCGATGTTCCACTCCATCAGCGTGCGGATGGCGCGCTCGTGCGCTGGCGCGCTGCGTGCCGTGACCAGCGCGGTGCGCACGCGCATGTTGGGGGTGCCTTCCTGCTGCAGCCGGTGCAACGCGGCCAGCAGGGGCTTGAAGGGCCCGGCCGACAGCGGCTGCAGCGCCTTGTCACGTTCATGCTTCTGGAAGGCGCTCAGGCCCTGGTCCTGGAACACGCGCTCGGCTTCATCGCTGAAGAGCACGGCATCACCGTCGAAGGCAATCCGAACTTCGTGCGGATGTGCGTCGCTGGCGAGCGCGGATTGCGGGTAGACCTGTGCGGCCGGTACGCCGGCATCCAGTGCAGCACGTACATCGCTCAGATGGGTGGAGAGGAACAGGTTGGCATGCAGTGGCTTGAGGTAGCGCCACGGCGACTGGCCGCGCGTGAAGCTGCCGCGTTCAATGGGCAGGCCGTAATGCTGGGCCGAGCGGAACACGCGCATGCCCGAGACCGGGTCGTTGCGCGAGAGGATGACCACCTCCACGCGCTGCGTGGCGGCATCGTTGAAGGCCAGCAGCTTGCGCACCATGGAAAAGGCTACACCTGGCTTGGCAGGTTCTTCCAGTTTGTCGAGCTGTAGCTTCATGTAGGCTCGGTCCTTGTGGGGACCGTTGCCTTGCTCAAACACCTTGTTCTCTTCCTCGAAGTCGAACAAGGCGCGTGATGAAATAGCGACGACAAGCTTGCCGTCTAGCGAAGCGCCCATGAAGTCTCCTCTCAGGCCGTTTGTTTTTATACCCAGCGCGTCAGCAGTTCCACGTCTTCCGGGAACATCTGACCTTTTTCAGCTTGCAGCAGTTTGCCATCGCGGCCGCGCACCAGGGTGATGGGCAGGCCCTTGGGCTTGGGCAGCACGCGCTGGATGGCGGGGGTCACGAAGCCGGTTGGGAAGGTATAGCCCTTTTTATGCAAATAGGCCAGCGCCTCCTCACGTGTGCGGTCGATCGACAGCGTCAGCAATTGCAGACCACGGGGCCCTTTGTCACGCTGGCTGAGCCAGAGTTTTTGTATTTCCGGGCTTTGCAGGGCGCAAAACGGGCAGGTGCTGGCCCACCAGTAGATCACCAGCACCTGACCTTCAGCCTGGGCCGGGCGAAAGAGCGAGCCATCCAGCAGCGGTACCTCGGGCAGCGGCAACAGGGTGCCGGGTGCCGGCAGGGGCGGTGCTTTGGCTTCCGTGGCAGCCCCGGACGGAAGTGTTGCGCCACCAGTCTGTGCCAATGCGGTGCCGGTCTGGAACAGAGCGGCCGCAGCGGAGAGCTGTGTGGCGGTGGCAAGCAGGAGTCTGCGCTGTGGATTCATGCACCGATATTAGCGTTTGCGTGGCAGGCGGTCTGGCCATGAACCGAGGCGAGGGCTTGCCGGGATGATGGCGGGGACGGTAAAGACCGAGCGCGGCACTGAGTTGAAGGGCTCACTATACACTTGGGGGTATGACGCCAGATGCGTTTCGTTTCGAGCAAGCATGATCCCGATCAAGACAGACTCCGCCTGGCGCGGCACTTCGGATTGCCGCAACTGCGGCATCCGTGACATGGTGCTGTTCGCCGATCTCAACGAGCAGGATTTCGGCATGATTCACGCGCCGATCGACGACCTGGAATTCCGCCAAGGGGCCACCCTTTATGCCGAAGGCAATCGTGCCGCCGGCATCTTCACCTTGCGCACCGGCATGATCAAGCTGGTGCGCGTGACGGCTGATGGTCGCCAGCGCATTGTGCGTGTGCTGCGTCCCGGTGATGTGGCCGGTCTGGAGGCGCTGGGCGGCTCTCAATACGACTGCGAAGCCGTGGCGCTGACCGACGTCTCGGTGTGCCGCATTCCGTTGGAAGTGATCCATACCCTGGGGGCCAGCAGCCCGCGCCTGCACTTGCGCCTGATGCAGAAGTGGCAGCAGGCGTTGAAGGATGCGGACGACTGGTTGGCGGATCTCAATTTCGGCACCGCACGCCAGCGGGTATCGAACTTCATTCTGAAAATGCGCAGCCCGGCCGATGGGCGCACCGTCACGCTGTTTGCGCGCGACGACATGGGGGCCATGCTCGACCTCCAGCTTGAGACCGTGAGCCGCGAAGTCAGCCGTCTCGTGCGTGAGGAAGTGATCGAGCCCCTGGACAAGCTCGGCCGCATCTACCACTTGCGCGAGCCCGAGCGCTTGCAAGAAGCGGCCTGAGCTGTTTGCCATCTGCGGTCATGGGTGGCGGGCCTTGCTGCGAATGATTGCGCCGCCTGAAACTTACGGGCGGATACCGAGTTTGTCGCGCCAGCCGGGGTAGAGCTTGTCGGCGTCATCCGGGAAGGATTCGAAGGCGCGCGAAAATTCCTGGTGTTCGCGGGCGTAGGCAATCGGGTCGGCGCCGCTCTTCCAGCATTCATAGGCCTGGCGTAGCGACCGGGCACCGGCCGCGGGCGAGTCGATATGGCCATAGGCGCCGCCGCCGGCGGTGTTGATGACGTTGCCGTGGCCGAGGTTCTCAAAAAAGCCCGGCAGGCGCAGCGCGTTCATGCCGCCCGAGATGATGGGCGTGGTCGGTTTCATACCGTACCACTCCTGGTGGTAGGCCGGGCCGGTGTAGCTGTCACGCTCGATGATGTAGGCAATGGCGCGGTCGTCCTTCTCGCCTTCCATCTTGCCGTAGCCCATGGTGCCGACGTGGATGCCGGAGGCCCCCTGCAGGCGGCTCATCTTGGCCAGCACATAGGCGGTATAGCCGCGCTTGGACTGCGGTGAGGTGACGGCGCCGTGGCCGGCGCGGTGGTAGTGCAGGTACTGGTTGGCAAAGCAGCGGCGCGCGGTGGTGACCATGCCGGGGCCGCCGACGTAGCCGTCGACCAGAAAAGCAATCTTGTCGGCGTCGGGTCCGAAGGTCTCCAAGATGTACTCGCCGCGCGCGATCATCTCAAAATGGTCGTCGGCAGTGATGTTGGCAGAGAAGAGCTTGGCCTCACCGGTTTCATCCATGGCACGCTTCATGGCGTCGTACAGCAGGGGCATGACCTTCTTCATCGGCGCGAAGACCTGGTTGCCTTGCGGTTCGTCGTTCTTGATGAAGTCACCACCGAGCCAGAATTCATACGCCGCCTGGGCAAATGGCTCGGGGCGCAGGCCGAGCTTGGGCTTGATGATGGTGCCGGCAATGTAGCCGCCGTCTTTGACCGGGCGGCCCAGCAGGCGCCAGAGGTCGCTGACGTCCTTGGCGGGACCGTCGAACAGCTCGATGGCACGCCGCGGGGCGTAGAAATCGTACATCTTGGCGTATTCAATGTCGCCCATGCCCTGGTTGTTGCCGATGGCCAGCGTCAGGAAGGACACGATCATCATGCGACCGTCGGTGATGTTGCGGTCGAACAGGTCGAGCGGGTAGGCAATGCGCATTTCCTCGCGCGCTTCATCAATCAGGTAGACCAGCGCATCAACCCCACGCGTGAAATCGTCGGTGGTGCTGACTTCGACGTTGGTGCCGGTCGACGACTCGGCCGCGAAGTGGGCCGCAGCCTCCAGATAGCCGTGGCCCGATTTGGGCTTCATCTTGTAGGCCGCAAGAATGTGCTGGCCACCCTGGATGAGTTCGGCCTCCTTGAGGCTGAGGTCAGCGTAGCGCTTGGACTGGTCCATCTCGGGTTCTCCTGTGCAGGTGTGTTACCCGCCAGCTGGCGTCATGGTGGTCAGCTCATCGGGTCATGGAGCTGACTATAGAAAGATGGAGGCATAAGTAATATTCATTTTTAGGGCTGCCAAAAATCAGAATCTACTTATGCATGGGGCTCAAGCCCAGGAGTCGATCAAAGGGCCGCCTTGCTCGATCAGAAATTCCTTGAAGGATTTGGCTGCAGGCGAGAGCTTTTTCTGCGTCAGATGGGTGACATACCACTTGCCCATGATGGGCATGCCGCCGATGTCCACCAACGCAATATGGCCGCCGGCCAGTTCGTGGCGCACGGTACGCAGCGACAGAAAGCTCAGGCCCATGCCGGCCATCACCGCCTGCTTGATGGTTTCGTTGCTGGGCATCTCCATCACTACCTTGAGCGGCAGGTCATGCTGAGCAAAAAGCCGCTCCATGGCGGCGCGCGTGCCCGAACCCTGCTCGCGCACCACGAACTCGTAGTCCTTGATGGTGTCAATGGAGAGCCGCTTGCGGCGTGCCAGCGGGTGGTCGGGAGCGCAGACGATGCCGAGTGGGTTGGTGGCAAAGGGCGTGGCTTCGCAATCCAGGGTGTTGGGCGCGCGGCCCATGATGACCAGGTCGATTTCACTGCGCGACAGCATGCCCAGGATGTTTTCCCGGTTGTCGATGCGCAGCTTGACGTCGATGCCCGGCAGCAACTGGGCGAAGCGCACCAGCAGCATGGGCACGAAATACTTGGCCGTGCTGACCACGGCCAGGTCAATGCGGCCCTTTTTCATGCCGACGTGTTCAGCCATGCTGGCTTCCAGGTCCTTGAGCCGTGAGACCGCGGCAATGGCGTGCGACAGGAATTCGTGGCCGGCGTGGGTGAGCTGGATGTTGCGGCCAACCGGTTCGATCAGCGACAGGCCGAAGGCCTCCTCCAATTGACGAATCTGCATCGAGACCGCCGGCTGCGTGACGAACAGGCGTTCGGCGGCCTTGGAGACCGATTTTTCGCGTGCAACCTCGATAAAGGTCTGCAATTGCTTGAGGGTGTAATTGCGCATGAGGTTGCTCGAATCAGATAAGGCTGATGATTAATTTAACAAATGTGATTTGAGATTATGTATCAAGGGCGATACATTGAACTGGCCATCATGAGCATCTGCTGGGTGGCGATGCTCTCAATTCATTCCCTTGCGAGGAGGTGGCTATGTTGCGCGCCCTGATTTTTGATGTGGATGGCACTCTTGCCGATACGGAAAGCGCCCACCGTGCGGCGTTCAACCATGCTTTTGCGGAGTTGGGGCTGGGCTGGCATTGGGACGAGTCGCTCTACACCGAGCTGCTGGAAATCTCTGGCGGCAAGGAGCGCATCCGGCACTACTGGAAGCAGGTCAATCCGGACATCCGGGCGCTCAATGGCGATGCGATGCAAGAGACGATTGCCCGCATCCATGAACTCAAGACCGCCCATTACGAGGCGGCCATTGCCAGCGGGCAAGTGGCCTTGCGCCCCGGCGTGCTGGCGCTGGTCGACGAAGCCCTGGCCCAGGGCCTCCAACTGGCGATTGCCACCACGACTTCACCGGTCAATATTTCGGCCCTGTTGCGCCAGGCCATGGGGCCGGCTTGGCGCCACAACTTCTCGGCCATTGGTGACGCGTCAAGTGCGCCCATCAAGAAGCCGCACCCGCAGGTCTATCTGCAGATGTTGGACGCGCTGAAGCTCGACCCCAGCGATTGCCTGGCCTTCGAGGATTCGGGCAACGGCTTGAAGGCGGCCACACTGGCCGGTCTGGCCACCGTCATCACGCCCACCCAGTACACCCGGCACCATGATTTCAGCCGGGCGCTGCATGTGCTGCCGGACCTGGGCGAGACCCGATTGGCCGATCTGACCTTGTGGCACACCGCCCATTGGGCTGGCGAGCGACTGCTGAGCGTGGAGTAAGCAGAGAATGCCCCTGTCCAAACGCGCGACCCTGACGCAATTCCTGATCGAGGAGCGCCGCCGCTTTCCTGACGCCCGCGGCGATTTCAATGCCCTGATCCTTGATGTGGCGATGGCCTGCAAGACGATTGCGCGTGCCGTGTCGTTTGGTGCGTTGGGCGGCATGCTGGGCGAGCACGACGAAGCGTTTGGCAATGCGGTGAATGTGCAGGGCGAAGTGCAGAACAAACTCGATCTGCACAGCAACGAGGTGTTCATCCGCCTGAACGAGCTCGGCGGCTACTTGGCGGGCATGGCGTCTGAGGCGTTGACGCTGCCGTACCAGATCCAGGCGCAAAACCCGCGTGGCAAGTACCTGCTGGTGTTCGATCCGCTCGATGGCTCCGGCAACATCGATGTCAATGTGTCGGTCGGCAGCATCTTCTCGATCCTGCGGGCGCCGCAGGCGGTGGTGGCTTCAGGGCGCGATGTGACCGAAGCCGACTTCCTGCAGCCGGGTACCCAGCAGGTGGCGGCCGGTTATGCGCTTTACGGCCCGACCACCATGCTGGTGTTGACCGTGGGCAATGGCGTCAACGGGTTCACGCTCGACCCGAACCTGGGCGAGTTCATGCTGACCCATCCCAAAATGCAGATCCCGGCCGACACGCAGGAATTTGCCATCAACGCTTCCAACAGCCGCTTTTGGGAGCCGCCGATCAAGCGCTATGTGGACGAATGCCTGGCCGGCCGGACCGGCCCCCGGGGCAAGGACTTCAACATGCGCTGGATTGCTTCCATGGTCGCCGAGGCGCATCGCATTCTGATGCGGGGTGGCGTTTTCATGTACCCGCGCGACACCAAAGACCCGGCCAAACCCGGGCGCCTGCGCCTGCTGTACGAGGCCAATCCGGTCGGCTTCATCATGGAGCAGGCCGGCGGCCGCGCCAGTACCGGGCGCCAGGCGATGCTGACGGTGCAGCCAACATCGCTGCATCAGCGCATCGGTCTGGTGTTTGGCTCCAGAAACGAGGTCGAGCGCATCGAGCGTTATCACACCGAGCCGGTCAAGATGGAGTTTGACAATCCACTGTTTGCTGAGCGCGGCTTGTTTAGACTATGAAGCACCCCCTGAGCGTCCTGCGGCCGCTTCCCCCTCAAGGGGGACGACACCAGCGGCCCGGCGGAGCCGGCTCCGCGGTGTCCTGCGACGCGGGGCTGGCGCACCAGCGTTGCGCTGCATACAGCGATCAAAGAATTTTTAGCTCCAGGAGACCTTCGTGTCTGAACGCCATCCCATCATTGCCATCACCGGCTCGTCCGGTGCCGGCACGTCCACGGTAACGCGTACCTTCGCCAATATCTTCCGCCGCGAAGGCGTCAAGGCCGCCATCGTCGAAGGCGACAGCTTCCACCGCTACAACCGCCAGGAAATGAAGCGCAAGGCGGCTGAGGCCGAGCAGGCCGGCAACAAGCACTTCAGCCATTTCGGTGCGGACAACAACCTGTTCGGCGAACTGGAAACCCTGTTTCGTAGCTATGCGCAGGCGGGCCAGGGTCGCGCGCGCAAGTACCTGCACAACGACGAGGAGGCCGCGCCTTACCAGCAGGCTCCCGGTACCTTCACCGCCTGGGAGGACCTGCCGCTTGACACCGACATGCTGTTTTATGAAGGCCTGCATGGTGCCCTGGTCACGCCCGAATACAACATCGCGCAACATCCGGATTTGCTGGTGGGCGTGGTGCCGGTGATCAACCTGGAGTGGATCCAGAAACTCTGGCGTGACCAGAACCAGCGCGGCTACAGCACCGAGGCGGTGACCGATACGATCCTGCGCCGTATGCCCGACTACGTGAACTACATCGTGCCGCAGTTTGCTCACACCCATGTGAACTTCCAGCGCGTGCCGATGGTCGACACCTCCAACCCCTTCATCGCGCGTGATATCCCATCGGCCGATGAGAGCATGGTGGTGATCCGCTTTGCAAGCCCGAAAGGCATCGACTTCCAGTACCTGCTCAACATGATCCACGACAGCTTCATGTCGCGTGCCAACACCATCGTCGTGCCGGGCGGCAAGATGGAGCTGGCCATGCAGCTGATTTTCACGCCCTTCGTCTGGCGCATGATGGAGCGGCGCAAGCGCGCCTTGGGCGCGGGGTGAGGCGGGCTTTTTCAGCGCTGTCAGAGCGCTGCATTGACTTTGTGCTTCGCAGACTGATGGCCAAGGCCGTGTAACCTTGGCGATCTGGTTTTGTTGTCTTTTGCATTGAACTCATGAGTACGTCCCCCTCTCGGGCCTTCGATCTGGTCATGTTTGACCTCGATGGCACGCTGATCGAAACCGCTGCTGAAATTGGTGATGCCGTCAACGACACACTGAGGCATTTCGGCCTTTCCGAGGTCGAGCAAGACAGCGTCAACCGCTGGATTGGCCTTGGGACCCGTGAATTGCTGGTCCAGGCGCTGGCCTTTGTGCAGCAGATGACGGTCGAGGCCATTCGCGCCAGCGACACGCTGCCCCAGGTAGCGACCGAGTTTGGCCGCCATTACGAACGCCGTTGCGGTACGCGCAGCCAGCTTTACCCGCATGTGCGCGAAGTACTGCAGCAGCTGCGACACCAAGGCGTGCGGCTGGCCGTGGTGACCAACAAGGAAGCGCGCTACACCCAGCTCGTCTTGGCTGCGCATGCGCTGCAGCCTTTGTTCGATCGGGTCGTCAGTGGTGACAGCCTGCCGACCAAGAAACCCGATCCCGCCGGCATTCGCAGCTGCCTGGCGCAGTTTCAGGTTACGGCCGAGCGCGCCTTGTTCGTGGGAGATTCGTCGATCGATGTGGCTGCTGCGCGCAATGCAGGTGTGCCCGTCTGGGTCTTGCCCTATGGCTACAACATGGGGCAGCCGATCGAAGCCTGTGGTCCGGACCGTGTCATTGCTGATTTTTCATTGCTATTAAAATAATAGCTGATTCCGCAATGAATACGGGGTCAATTCCCGATTTTATATGAGGTTGGGACGCAGCTGAGACTGCGGTTCAGCCGAATTTTTCGAGCAACTTGGTCGAACGCTCGACTTCGACAATGGCTTCGGCATCGTTCTCGGCATCGGAGATCGCCTCAATGACGGAGCAGGCCATCATGCGGTAGAAGGCCTTGTCCATCGCCTTGCGCGCAGCTGACATCTGCAGGGCCACGTCCTCACAGGAACGGCCGGCCTGGATCATCTCGACCAAGCCGCGTACCTGGCCTTCAATGCGACGCAGCCGGTTGACCACGTCTTTCTGGTGGTCGGCGCGGTAAAGTGAAGCCGGTGTTTGCGAGACACCGCTGTTGTCTGTGCTCTTGCTTGCCATGGGGATAGACGACTTCATGGGTTGATCTGGCTGAAGTGTGCCAGATTGTTCTCTGGCGGCCCAGCCTGCGCAGAGGGTTTTCATGTGTTGCGTTGATGTTCGGCATTGGCTAACCTCAAAAGCATGCGAAAACTGGCTTTTTTCCTCATGGTGGTGGTGACTTCCGCGAGCGGCGAGACACCCGACGTGTTTCGTGACGCGGATGTGAAGCTGGGGGAAAAGCTCATTGAAAACCAATGCGTCGCTTGCCACCAGCAGAAGGTGGGTGGTGACGGCAGCGCCATCTACCGACCGGCTGGGCGTATCAATTCCGCTGGTTTCTTGCGCGGCATGGTGGAGCGATGCAATACCGAGCTCAACCTGAGCCTGTTCCCGGAGGAGGTCAACGCCATGGCCGCCGTGCTGAACCGGGATCACTATCATTTCACAAAGTAAAATCAACCGATCAAAAAAGTCGGGATAGGTATAAACCCTTGGTTATGAGTTGCGTTTAGCCTTTATATTCGTACATGTGAATATTAAGATTTAGCGAATGAAAGACGATATTCCCCAGGAAGCGTCGATGTCGGACTTTGACAGTGCGGCCGAGCTGTTTGGGGTGCTTTCGACGCCGATCCGGCTGCGCATCATCGGTGCGTTGTGCGATGGCGAGAAGAACGTCTCTCAATTGCTGCACGACATCGCGGTGTCTCAGCCCAATATGTCACAGCATCTGAACGTGCTGTACCGGGCAGGTGTTGTCGCCAAGCGACGCCATGGAGTGCAGGTGTATTACCGCATTGGTGACGAGTCGGTGGTGCGGGTGTGCAAGGCGGTTTGTTCGCAGATGGGCCTTGAGCAGACAGTGGATCACGAACGGTCGTGAAACCGGGCGTGATCGGGTCAGACGAGATGAGCGATGGATAGCAACTCATTGAAGGAGTGTGTGATGCAAGAAGATGTGAGCTCGGGCCGGATCCGCAAGGCGCCCGAGAATTTTTTGAACAAAGACGGAATCAAGACCGTCTTCGCGCAAGCCAAGAGCGGCCGCCGTGATTTCATTCGCAACGCCTTTGCCGCCGCGGCAGCCGGTGCTGCCGTGCCGGCCGCACTGGCACAGGGCAACCCGGTCCCGACCGAGGGTGGCGACCCCAATATCCTGAACCTGCCCGAGCACAGCAAGGGCCTGGGGCAGGGCGTGGCGGCGGATAGTGGCTACGGCAAGCCCTCCAAGTTCGAAGCCAATGTGCAGCGTCGTCAAAGCCCGGGTCTGACCCAGACCACGCAGGCCTCGGTGTCGTTTGCGCCGCTGCAGTCGCTGTTCGGCATCATCACACCCAGCGGCCTGCACTTCGAGCGTCACCACCAGGGCTGGTGGGACATCGACCCCTCCAAGCATCGCCTGATGATCAACGGCATGGTCAAGTCCAACAAGGTCTTCACCATGGACGAGATCATGCGCCTGCCGTCCGTTTCGCGCATCCACTTCATCGAGTGCGGCGCCAACACGGCGGTGGAGTGGGGCAATGTGGCGGTGCCGACCGTGCAGTACACGCACGGCATGGTGTCGTGCAGCGAGTTCACCGGCGTGCCGCTGATCACCCTGCTGGAGCTGGCCGGTGCCGATCTGAAGAACGGCAAGTTCGTCTTGGCCGAAGGTGCCGATGGTTCTTCCATGACCCGAACCATTCCGATGGAGTTGATCAAGTCGGGCGAGGTGTTCGTGGCCTATGGCCAGAACGGCGAAATGCTGCGCCCCGAGCAGGGTTACCCGCTGCGGTTGATCGTGCCGGGCGTGCAGGGCGTTAGCTGGGTCAAGTACCTGCGCCGCATCGAAGTGGGCGACATGCCCTACGCCGCCAAGGACGAGGCGGTCCATTACGTGGACCTGCAGCCCAGCGGCCTGCACCGCCAATACACCAGCATCCAGGAGTGCAAGAGCGTGGTGACCACGCCCTCCGGTGGCCAGGTGCTGCTGGACAAGGGCTTCTACAACATCACCGGTCTGGCCTGGTCGGGCCGCGGCAAGGTCAAGCGTGTCGATGTGTCCGTCGATGGCGGGCGCAACTGGCGTACCGCACGGCTGGAAGGCCCGGTGCAGAACAAGGCGCTGACGCGCTTCAACCTGGACTGGGTCTGGGATGGCAAGCCCGCCATCATCCAGAGCCGTGCCATGGATGACACGGGCTATGTGCAGCCCACCTACAAGCAATTGCGCGCAGTGCGCGGCACGCGCTCGATCTATCACAACAATGCCATCCAGTCCTGGCTGGTGCAGGAAAGCGGTGAGGTGAAAAATGTTCAGGTTTCGTAAAGCAGTTTTGGCCGCTGCCTTGCTGGCCGTTGCGGGCCTGGCAGGTGCACAGGGCGCCAGCAAGTACCCGGGTGTCGGCCGCGATGCCACGCCGAAGGAAGTGGCCGCATGGGATATTGACGTGCGCCCCGACTTCAAGGGACTGCCAGCCGGTTCCGGCAGTGTGGCCAAGGGCCAGGATGTGTGGGAAGGCAAGTGTGCCCATTGCCATGGCATCTTTGGCGAGTCTGGCGAAGTGTTCAGCCCGCTGGTCGGCGGCATCACGGCCGAGGACATCAAGACCGGCCGTGTGGCCAAGCTGACCGATACGTCCTTCCCGGGACGGACCACGCTGATGAAGGTGCCCACCGTCTCCACGCTGTGGGACTACATCAACCGTGCCATGCCCTGGACGGCGCCGAAGTCGCTGAGCACCGAAGAGGTGTACGCCGTGACGGCCTTTCTGTTGAACCTCGGCGGCATCGTGTCGGACGACTTCGTGCTGTCCGACAAGAACATCGCAGAAGTTCAGAAGCGCATGCCGAACCGTAACGGTATGACAACCGATCACGCCATGTGGCCGGGCAAGGAGTTCGGCAAGAATGCCAAGCCGGACACGAAGAACGTGGCCTGCATGAAGGACTGCGTGCCGGAAGCCAAGGTGGCCTCGTTCCTGCCGGACTATGCGCGCAATGCCCACGGCAATCTGGCTGAGCAGAACCGCTTGGTCGGTGCCCAGCACGGCGTGGATACGACGCGTCCGGAAGGCAAGCCCGGCGCTGCTGTTCCCGCTGCACAGGCCAAACCCGTTGCCAAGGCCGATGCCGCCGGCGCCGACAACAAGGCGGCCCAGGCGCTGCTGCAGAAGAACAGCTGCACGGCCTGCCACGCCATGAACAGCAAGCTGGTCGGCCCGAGCTTCCAAGACATTGCCAAGAAGCACGCCGGTAAGGCGGATTACCTGGCTGGCAAGATCAAGTCGGGTGGCTCCGGCGTGTGGGGCCCGATTCCCATGCCAGCCCAGGCCTTGAGCGATGCCGAAGCAAAGACCATAGCCGGATGGTTGGCTTCTGGTGCTGCGGGAAAATAAGCATTAGTACCCATATAAGCAAATACGTTTTTTCATTAGCATGGACTTAACCAAGGAGATTCGCATGCAAACTCGTCGCGAGACACTCAAGCAAAGCGCCGTCGTGGCGGGCCTGTTGGCCGGCACCGGTCTGTTCCCCCAGCACGCTTTGGCCTATGAAAAAGTGGCTTTTGAAGCCAAGTCCCTGGCTGACGTGGCCAAGGCACTGGGCGCTGCCGCCCCGGTGGAAAGCAAGGACGTGACCGTCGGTGGTCCGGACATCGCTGAAAACGGTGCCGTGGTGCCGCTGACCGCCAGCACCACGCTGGCAGCCAAGAAGGTTCTGATTCTGGTGGAGAAGAACCCGTCTGCCCTGGTGGCCATGTTCAACGTGACCGACAGCGTCGAAACCAGCTTTGCCACACGCGCCAAGATGGGCCAGTCCTCTGATGTGTATGCCGTGGCCATCATGGCTGACGGCAAGGCCTTCTATGCCAAGAAGGAAGTCAAGGTCACGCTCGGCGGCTGCGGCGGTTAATCCGGCGGCAACCCTTCCCAAGATTCAGTACAGATTTAGGAGTTAAAAATGGCAGATCCGATGCGCATTCGCGCCCAAGCTTCTGGCGACAAAGCCACTGTTCGCGTTCTCATGAGCCACGAAATGGAATCCGGTCAACGCAAGGATTCGGCTGGCAAGATCGTTCCGGCCTGGTACATCCAAGACGTGACCGCTTCCCTCAACGGCAAGGTCGTGATGACTGCCGAATGGGGCCCAGCCGTGTCGAAGAACCCGTTCCTGCAGTTCGTGGTCAAGGGCGCCAAGGCTGGCGACAAGATCAGCGTGAACTGGAAAGACAACAAAGGCGACAGCCGCACCGACGAAGCCACGGTGTCCTGATCGCAGGTCGTTCCGTGAAAGATGGAGAAGGGATGGCCCTTCTCCATTTTCTGTTTCTTCCCAATAACTAGTCGAGGTGACAATGATGAAACGTTTGGCTCTGGCCATTGGAACCGTCGTGGTGGCAAGCAGTGCGCTGGCGCAAAAATCCGCGGCGGATGGTATTGCCGAATACCGCGCCATGCTGCAAGACGGTAATCCGGCCGAACTCTTTGAAGCCAAGGGTGAAGACCTCTGGAAGCAAAAACGCGGTCCCAAAAACGCTTCATTGGAACAATGCGACCTGGGCAAGGGCCCGGGTGTGGTCAAGGGCGCATTTGTCGAGCTGCCGCGCCACTTTGCCGATACCAACAAGGTGCAGGACCTGGAGTCGCGCCTGCTGACCTGCATGGAAACGCTGCAGGGTTTCCAGGCCGCCGAGATTGCCAAGACACCGTTCGGCAAGGGCGAGCAGAACAACGTCACCGCGCTGGCCACCTGGATTGCGGCCGAATCGCGCGGCATGAAGTTCAATCTTCCGAACAGCCACGTGTCAGAAAAGACCATGTATGAAGTGGGCAAGCGCCTGTTCTTCATGCGTGGCGGTTCGCACGACTTTGCCTGCGCCACCTGCCACGGTGAAGATGGCAAGCGCATTCGCCTGCAGGATCTGCCCAACCTGACCAAGAACCCGGGTGACGGCGCCGGCTTCGCCGCCTGGCCGGCCTACCGTGTCTCCAACGGCCAGATGTGGGGCATGCAGCTGCGCCTGAACGACTGCTACCGCCAGCAACGTTTCCCCTACCCGCTGTTCGGCAGCGACGCCACCATCGCCTTGGGCACCTACATGGGCGTCAACGCCAAGGGGGCCGAATCGATCGCCCCGGCCATCAAGCGCTAAGAGGAGCCATCACATGAAAAAACAGATCAAATACATTGCTCCGGTTTTGCTGGCTCTGTTGGCCGGCTGTGCCATGGTGCCCACCGGTCCTGAGCTGGACAAGCTCACCGCCGACATCGCTAAAGCATCCTTCCGCGACCAGGGCCAGGCCAAGGTCGACCGTCTGGAGCAGGACGACGCCAACCGCGAATGCGCTGCCGCCGACGTGGCGGGCAAGCCGATCGATGAGAAGCTGGCCAAGGCCATCGAGGAAGCCAACCTGAAGACCATCAAGTGGCCTTCGGACGGCAAGTTCCTCGGTGACTGGAAAGAAGGCGAGAAGCTCGCGCAGAGTGGTCGTGGCATGACCTGGACCGACGCCGCCGGCAGTGAGAACGGTGGCAATTGCTATAACTGCCATCAGATCAGCAAGCAGGAAATCTCTTTCGGCACGCTTGGCCCAAGCCTGTACAACTACGGCAAGATGCGCGGCGTGGCCAATCCGGATGCCCCCGAGTCCAAGGCCATCGTGGAGTACACCTGGGGCAAGATCTGGAACGCACGCGCCTACAACGCCTGCTCGCAGATGCCGCGTGCCGGGCACAAGGGCGTTCTGAACGAACAGCAGGTCAAGCACATCATGGCGCTGCTGCTGGATCCGAAATCGCCGGTTAACCAGTAAAGCGCAGGATCAACTAGTATCCGACCCGGGCACGCCCGGGTCTTTTTTCCTCAACTATTTCAGTGGTTGCGAAATTATGAATCTAACCAAACGCGAGTTTTTCCAGGTGCTGGGCGCGGGCACCATGGCGGGCATGGGCCTGGGCACTTACGCCGAGGCGGATGCCGCCACGGCGGCCAATGGTTTGTATGACATCCCGAAGTTCGGCAATGTGTCCTTCCTGCACATGACCGATTGCCATGCGCAGCTCAAGCCGATCTACTTCCGCGAGCCGAACGTCAATCTCGGCATCGGCAGCATGAAGGGCAACCTGCCGCATCTGGTGGGCGAGCACCTGCTGAAAGTGGCCAAGGTCCGCCCCGGCACCGCCGAGGCCCACGCGCTGACCTACCTCGATTTCGAAAAGGCCGCCAAGCGCTATGGCAAGGTCGGTGGCTTCGCGCACCTGGCCACGCTGGTCAAGCGCCTGAAGGCCAGCCGCCCCGGCTCGCTCCTGCTCGACGGCGGTGACACCTGGCAGGGCTCCGCCACGTCGCTGTGGACCAACGCCCAGGACATGGTTGACGCCTGCAAGCTGCTGGGCGTGGACGTGATGACCGGCCACTGGGAATTCACCTACGGCATGGAGCGTGTGAAGGAAATCGTCGAGAAGGACTTCGCCGGCAAGGTCGATTTCGTGGCGCAGAACGTCAAGACCAACGACTTCGGCGACCAGGTGTTCAAGCCCTATGTGATCCGCGAGATGAACGGCGTGCCCTGCGCCATCATCGGCCAGGCTTTTCCCTACACCCCGATCGCCAACCCGCGCTACATGGTTGCCGACTGGGCCTTCGGCATCCAGGACGAGAACATGCAGGCCATGGTCAACGAGGCGCGCGCCAAGGGTGCCCAGGTCGTGGTGGTGTTGTCGCACAACGGCATGGACGTGGACCTGAAGATGGCCAGCCGTGTTTCCGGCATCGACGCCATCATGGGCGGCCACACGCACGATGGCATGCCGGTGGCCAGCATCGTCAGCAACAAGGGCGGCAAGACGCTCGTCACCAATGCCGGCTCCAACGGCAAGTTCCTCGGCGTGCTGGACTTCCAGGTCAAGGACAAGAAGGTCACCGACTTCCGCTACAAGCTGATGCCGATCTTCGCCAACATGCTGCCGGCTGACAAGGAGATGGATGCGCTCATCACCAAGATCCGCGCACCGTATGAAGCCAAGCTGAACGAAGTGCTGGCCGTGACCGAAGGCACGCTGTACCGCCGCGGCAACTTCAACGGCACCGGCGACCAGCTGCTGCTGGATGCGCTGATCGACGTGCAGGGCGCCGACATCGCCTTCTCGCCCGGCTTCCGCTGGGGTACCAGCCTGCTGCCGGGCCAGGCCATCACGCGCGAGTGGCTGATGGACATGACCGCCACCACCTACTCCTACGCCACCGTGACGCCGATGAGCGGCGCCACCATCAAGACAGTGCTGGAAGATGTGTGCGACAACTTGTTCAATCCCGATCCCTACTACCAGCAGGGCGGTGACATGGTGCGGGTGGGCGGTCTGCAGTACAGCTGCAACCCGATGGCCGGCATGGGCAAACGCATCAGCGACATGCGCCTGAACGGCAAGCTGATCGAGGCCGACAAGTCCTATATGGTGGCCGGCTGGGCGCCGGTGGCCGAAGAAGCCAAGAGCGCCGGCAACAAGCCCGTGTGGGACGTGGTCGAGACCTGGCTCAAGGCCGGCGGCGGCAAGGTTGCAGCACGCAAGCTCAACATGCCCAAGGTCGAGGGCGTGTTGCCCAACCCGGGCTACGTGGCCTGATCCGGCACACGCAAACACAAACGGGGCCTGCGGGCCCCGTTTGTTTTGGTGGGGCGGCTGCCCTCAACGGATCTGCTCGATGGAGAACTTCTTGTCCTGCACGATGGCGGGAATCAGCGCATAACCCTGGTTCTGCCAATGCATCAGCTCGGTGATGGCGGAGGGCGTGACCTCGACAAAGTCATACAGGTCATCCGGGCTGTAACCGTAGTCCTTCATCGCCAGCCCGCAGACCTTGAACTTCACGCCCATCTCGGCGTAATAACGCATGCGCTGCACCACTTCCTGGTAGCGCTCTTCGTTCTTTTTCGCCAGCGTCACGATCTCGGTGCCATGGACCAACACGATGATGTGCATGTCCTCTGCAAACATGCTGTAGGGCGCTTCCGTCAGCGGGTTGACCAAGCTGCGCACCCAATAAAGGGCGGAAGACATCTTGCGCGGATCGTCGAGAAAGATGTCGACCAGGGCCTTGGGGTTCTTGTAAGGCGTTTGCACGACCTTGGCCTGGGCCAGGGCCGGGACGGCCTGCAGGGTGCCGGTCAGAAGAAGGACCGTGCACAGGCAGCGGAACAGGAGGGGGATTCGGGTTGGGCGCATAGGTCTTCCTTTGCTGCGCCGCTGGTGCCTCCGACAGGAATCGAACCTGTATCTAGCGCTTAGGAGGCGCTCGTTCTATCCATTGAACTACGGCGGCAGAGTCGCCATTGTAAATGGCGACTCTGCCGCCGTCGGCCTATTTGGTGAGCAAACGCATGGCTTCCTCGATGCCCTTGATGGTCAACGGGTACATGCGGTTGTTGGTCAGCTGCTGGATGATGCTGATACTCTGGCGGTACTGCCAGACGCCCTGCGGCTCCGGGTTGATCCAGGCGAATTTCGGGAAGGCGTTGGTCAGGCGCTGCAGCCACTCGGCGCCGGCTTCCTCGTTGTTGTATTCCACGCTGCCGCCGGGCTGCAGGATCTCGTACGGGCTCATGGTGGCGTCGCCGACGAAGATCAGCTTGTAGTCCTTGTTGTACTTGCGGATGATGTCCCAGGTCGGAAACTTCTCGCTGTAGCGCCGGCGGTTGTTCTTCCACATGAAGTCGTAGACACAGTTGTGGAAGTAATAGAACTCCAGGTGCTTGAACTCGGTTTTGGTGGCGCTGAACAGTTCCTCCACCCGGGCGATGTGCTCGTCCATGGTGCCGCCCACGTCCATCAGCAGCAGCACCTTCACGTTGTTGTGGCGCTCGGGCACCATCTTGATGTCCAGGTAGCCGGCGTTCTCGGCGGTGGCGCGGATGGTGTCGGGCAGGTCGAGCTCCAGCTCATGGCCCTCGCGCGCAAAGCGGCGCAGGCGGCGCAGCGCCACCTTGATGTTGCGCGTGCCCAGCTCCTGCGTGTCGTCGTAATCCTTGTAGGCGCGTTGGTCCCACACCTTCACCGCGCTCTTGTTGCGGCCCTTGTCCTGGCCGATGCGGATGCCCTGCGGGTTGTAGCCGTTGGCGCCGAAGGGCGAGGTGCCGCCGGTGCCGATCCACTTGCTGCCGCCTTCGTGGCGCTCCTTCTGTTCCTCGAAGCGCTTCTTCAGCGTCTCCATCAACTCGTCCCAGCCCATCTTCTCGATCGCGGCCTTCTCTTCCGGGCTCAGGTTGAGTTCCAGGTTCTTGCGCAGCCACTCCAGCGGAATGTCCTTGGTGAAGTCGGTCAGCATCTCCACGCCCTTGAAGTAGGCGGCGAAGGCGCGGTCGAACTTGTCGTAGTGCTTCTCGTCCTTCACCAGCGTGGTGCGGCTGAGGTAGTAGAAATCGTCGATCGAGTAACCCGAGGAGGTCGAGGTGTCATCGACCACTGCCTTGGGACCGACCACGCCTTCCTTCAGCGCTTCGAGCAGCGTCAGGTATTCCTTGACCGAAACCGGCAGCTTGGCGGCGCGCAGGGTGTAGAAAAAATCGTTCAGCATGGCAGGGCTTTCAGTTCCTGGGCTTGGCCAGCTGGTGCTGCAGATGGGCCTTCACGGCGGGCCATTCGCTGGCAAGCACGCTGTAGACGCAGGTGTCGCGCAGGCTGCCGTTGGCCATGACCTGGTGCGAGCGCAGCACGCCGTCGAGCTTGGCGCCCAGGCGTTCAATCGCCTTGCGACTCTGCTGGTTGAAAAAATGGGTGCGGAATTCCACCGCGATGCAGTCCAGTGTTTCGAACGCGTGCGTGAGCAGCAGCAACTTGCATTCGGTATTGAGCGCGGTGCGCTGCACGCTGTGCCGGTACCAGGTGGAGCCGATCTCCAGCCGGCGGTTGGCAGCGTCGATGTGCATGTAGGTGGTCATGCCGGCCAGGCGGCCGGGCGTGCCGTCGGACTTCATCTCGCGCACGGCAAAGGGCAGCATGCTGCCGGCGGCCTGCAGAGCGAGACGGCGCTCGATCTCGGCGCGCATGGCCTGCGGGGCAGGAACACTGGTGTACCAGAGCTCCCACAAGTGGCCGTCTTGTACGGCGGCCTGGGCTTCCGGCTCATGCGTCAGGGCGAGCGGCTCCAGCAGGGCATGTTGTCCCTGTAAGGTGATGGCCGCCAACGACAGACTCATTTAATGGCCCGAAGTATCAGCTTCAGATCGACGGCTGCGCCAGAGACGGGCCAGCTGCAGCCCGCCGCCGCCGCCCAGGCCCACCAGGAGGATGGCGCCGATGCTGGCACCGCCATAGCCCTCGGCAAAAATGTCCCAGCCCAGCAACTGGCCGATCCAGAAGCCGGCCAGGGCGCCGCCGATGAAACCAACGGCGTCGGAGACGCCTTCCAGCAGAAGTTTGTTAGCCATGGTCAGTCGTGGTTCAACGGTTGTTGCGTTGCATGAACACCAGTTTTTCGAACAGGCTCACGTCCTGCTCGTTCTTCAGCAGCGCGCCCACCAGCGGCGGCACGGCGACCTTGTCGTCCTTGCTCTGCAGCGCATCGAGCGGAATGTCCTCGGCCAGCAGCAGCTTGAGCCAGTCCAGCAGTTCGCTGGTGGAAGGCTTCTTCTTCAGGCCGGGCAGGTTGCGCACGTCGAAGAAGGTCTTCATGGCCGCACTCAGCAGTTCCTGCTTGAGGCCGGGGAAGTGCACCTCCACGATCTTCTTCATGGTTTCCGAATCGGGGAACTTGATGTAGTGGAAGAAGCAGCGGCGCAGGAAGGCGTCGGGCAGCTCCTTCTCATTGTTGGAGGTGATGAACACCAGCGGCCGGTGCTTGGCCTTGACCAGTTCGCGCGTCTCGTAGCAGTAAAACTCCATGCGGTCGATTTCGCGCAACAGGTCGTTGGGGAATTCGATGTCGGCCTTGTCGATCTCGTCGATCAGCAGCGCCACCGGTCGGTCGGCGGTGAATGCCTGCCACAGCACGCCCTTGACGATGTAGTTGTGGATGTCCTTGACCTTCTCGTCACCCAACTGGCTGTCGCGCAGGCGGCTCACGGCGTCGTACTCATACAGGCCCTGTTGCGCCTTGGTGGTCGACTTGATGTGCCATTGCAACAGCGGCAGGTCCAGCGCGGTGGCGACCTCCTCGGCCAGCATGGTCTTGCCGGTGCCGGGCTCGCCCTTGACCAGCAGAGGGCGTTTGAGCGTGATGGCCGCATTGACCGACAGCATCAGGTCCTGGGTGGCGACGTAGTTGGAAGTTCCTTGGAATTTCATGATCTGGATGGTCAGGCGTGGACTGGGGAAAATACGGAGTTGGTGACCGATATAATGTTGAACTGATCTATATCAAACACAGGCTGATTGTCCTCGCAAAATGAACAAACTGTTGCTGACGCTCTCTTCACTGCTTGTCGCTTCTGTGACGGCCATTTCCGCCCACGCCCAGGATGTCAAAGCCGGCGAAACCAAAATCGCCATGTGCATTGGCTGCCACGGTATCCCTGGCTACAAGGCCAGTTTTCCCGAGGTGTACCAGGTGCCAAAGATCTCGGGCCAGAACGCCAAGTTCATCAGCTCCGCCCTCAACGCCTACAAGAAGGGCGAGCGTAAACACCCCTCCATGCGCGGCATTGCCGAAACCCTGAGCGATCAGGACATCGCCGATGTGGCAGCTTACTACGAAGCCCATGGCAAGGTCGAAGGCGCTGCCGCCCCGGCCGCAGCCCCGGCTCCCTCGGCCAAGGTGGCCGAGTTGCTGACCAAGGGCGGTTGCGTGGCCTGCCACGGTGCTGATTTCAACAAGCCGATCGACCCGAGCTACCCCAAGGTGGCCGGCCAGCACGCTGACTACCTGTTCGTGGCGCTCAAGTCCTACAAGACCGAAGGCCACGCGACCTGGGGCCGTTCCAACGGCATCATGGGTGGTGTCGCCAAGCAGTTCTCCAACGCCGAGTTGAAGGAACTGGCCAAGTACGTCAGCAGCCTGCCGGGTGAACTCAAGACCGTGCCGCAAAAGCGTTTCCGCTGATCGCTGCGCACCCCCAAAAAAGCCACTCGATGAGTGGCTTTTTTATTGCCGAGGCCAGATGGAATATGCGCAAACAGCTATCGAATTGATAGCGTTCTGGGTGCCTCAGTCTTTCGTCGCCTGCCGCTGCACGCAGTCGATGTAGGCGGCGCCGTCGGGCGGGCGGCCGGCGCGCTGGCTTTCCCACACCATGCGCCCCAGGCAATCCATCACTTCGTGGTGAGCGTCATGCAGCGAGTTGCGCTTCGCCGTCAGCAGTTCCACCGCCTGGCGTATGCCGCGCGGCTGGTCGATGCTGCACTGTTCGCTGATCGAGAGATGCATCGACAGATGCAGGAAGGGGTTGACCCGCTCCGGCTCGACCTGCTGCATGTTGGCCAAGGCACCGTCCAGGTCGCTCAATTCAGCGTGGAATTCGGGGTGCTCGGCGATCCACTGGCTGGCCAACAGTTCGATGGCTTCCATCGGCTGGCCGGTTTGGGACTTGGCGTGGACGCTGCAGAAGAAGCGGCGCACATCGGCTTGGGAGGGCTGGAACATCATGGCCGGAATTATCGATTACGCGAGCCGCTGCGAAATGGTGCGCGCCGCCTGCAGCAGTGCCGGTAGCAGCTTGTCTTGCGCTACCTTGGCATTGGTGCGGTTGGCCTGGCCGCTGATGTTGAGCGCGGCAATGGTGCGGCCGGCGCGGTTGGTGATGGGGGCGGCCAGCGAGATCAGGCCTTCTTCCAGCTCCTGGTTCACCAGGCTCCAGCCCTGGCGGCGCACCTGCTGCACCTTGGCCAGCAGGGCGTCGATGTCCGTCACCGTGTGTTTGGTCAGCGCCTTGGGGTGGGCGGCCTTCAGCCGCTTCACGAGTTCGTCGTCCGGCAGATCGGCCAACAGCACCCGGCCCATGCTGGTGCAGTAGGCCGGCAGGCGCGAGCCCACGCCCAAGGTGTTGCGCATGATCTTGTGGGTGGGCACGCGCAACACATAGACGATGTCGGTGCCGTCCAGTACTGCGGCTGAGCACGATTCCTTCACCTGCTCCACCAACGCCTCCATCACCGGCTCGGCCAGGTTCCAGATCGGCATGGACGACAGGTAGGCAAAGCCGAGGTCGAGGATGCGCGCCGTGAGCTTGAACAGCCGGCCATCGCTTTCCACATAACCCAGGGTCTGCAAGGTGAGCAGAATGCGGCGCGCCCCGGCGCGCGTCAGGCCGGTGCGCTCAGCCACTTCGCTCAGGGTCTGTTGCGGTGTCTGTGCGCTGAAAGAGCGGATCACTTCCAGCCCGCGGGCAAAGGACTGCACATAACTGTCGCCAGGCTGGGGGGCTGTCGCTTGGGTGGCAGGGGGCATCTTGGAGGTTTTGGGAATTGGTCTAAAATTCATTATACGAACAAATGTTCGATATGCGAACAAATCAGGATGCCCCTCAAGGCGTCTTTCCCCTTACTTGGCATCCCCTTGCGGAGACTCAGGATGATCAACAAAATCGCGGCCTCGGTGGCCGAGGCGCTGGCCGACATCAAGGACGGCGCCACCGTCATGATCGGCGGCTTCGGCACCGCCGGCATCCCCATGGAACTGATCGATGGGCTGATCGCGCAGGGTGCGAAAGACCTCACGGTGGTTAACAACAACGCCGGCAATGGCGACACCGGTCTGGCCGCATTGCTGGCCACCGGCCGCGTACGCAAGATCATCTGCAGCTTCCCGCGCCAGGCCGACAGCTTTGTGTTCGACGGCCTCTACCGCAGTGGCAAGCTGGAACTGGAACTGGTGCCGCAGGGCAACCTGTCCGAGCGCATCCGCGCTGCCGGTGCCGGCATCGGTGCCTTCTTCACGCCCACAGGTTTTGGTACCGAACTGGCCAAGGGCAAGGAAACGCGCGAGATCAATGGCAAGCACTACGTGCTCGAATACCCGATCCATGGCGACGTGGCGCTGATCAAGGCCGAGCGCGGCGACCGCTGGGGCAACCTGACCTACCGCATGACGGCACGCAACTTCGGCCCCTCCATGGCCATGGCCTGCCAGCAGACGATTGCCAGCGTGCACGACATCGTGGAACTGGGCGGGCTCGACCCCGAGGCCATCGTCACGCCCGCCATCTTCGTCAGCAAGATCGTCAAGATTGAACGCCAGGCCACCCAGGCTGGCGGTTTCAAGAAAGCCGCGTGATCATGAGCTATACCAAACGTACCAAAGACCAGCTCGCCGCCCGCGTGGCGCAGGACATTCCTGAAGGCGCGGTGGTGAACCTCGGCATCGGTCAGCCGACGCTGGTGGCCAACCATATTCCCAAAGAGCGCGAGGTGCTGTTGCACAGCGAGAACGGCCTGCTCGGCATGGGCCCGGCACCGGCACCGGGGCAGGAAGACTATGACCTGATCAACGCCGGCAAGCAGCCGGTGACGCTGCTGCCCGGCGGCTCCTACTTCCACCACACCGACAGCTTCGCCATGATGCGCGGCGGCCACCTGGACATCTGTGTGCTGGGGGCTTTCCAGGTCTCGACCACCGGTGACCTGGCCAACTGGCACACCGGCGAGAAGGACGCCATCCCCGCCGTGGGCGGCGCCATGGACCTGGCGGTCGGCGCCAAGCAGACCTGGGTCATGATGGACCTGCTGACCAAACAGGGCGAGAGCAAGGTGGTGAAGGATTGCACCTACCCGCTGACCGGCATCGCCTGCGTCAAGCGCATCTATGCCGACCTCTGCACCCTCGAATGCACGCCGCAGGGCCTCAAGCTGATCGACCTGGTCGACGGCCTGACGCACGCCGAACTGGAAAAGCTGCTCGGCTTGCCCATCCAGCACTGACCCCTTCCCTAGATTCCCTCTACAGAGACAAGGACACCCCATGAGCCAGACTTTGACACAAGCCTTCATCTGCGACGCCATCCGCACCCCCATCGGTCGTTACGGTGGCGCCTTGAGCAGCGTGCGCACCGACGACCTCGGTGCCATCCCCCTCAAGGCCCTGATGGCACGCAACCCGAAGGTGGACTGGGCCGCCCTGACCGATGTGCTCTACGGCTGTGCCAACCAGGCCGGTGAAGACAACCGCAACGTGGCCCACATGGCCAGCCTGCTGGCCGGCCTGCCGGTGGAAGTGCCTGGCGCCACCATCAACCGCCTGTGCGGCTCCGGGCTGGACGCCGTGGGCACCGCCGCACGCGCCATCAAGTCGGGCGAAGCCGGGCTGATGATTGCCGGCGGTGTGGAAAGCATGAGCCGCGCCCCCTTTGTGATGCCCAAGGCCGAGAGCGCCTTCAGCCGCAACAACGCGGTGTACGACACCACCATCGGCTGGCGCTTCGTCAACAAGCTGATGAAGGAGATGTACGGTGTGGACTCCATGCCGGAGACGGCCGAGAACGTGGCCACCGATTTCAAGATCGAGCGCGAAGCGCAAGACCGCATGGCTCTGGCCAGCCAGCTCAATGCCGTGGCCGCGCAGAAAGCCGGCCACCTGGCGCGCGAGATCACGCCCGTCACCATTCCCCAGAAGAAGGGTGACGCCATCATCGTCGACACCGACGAGCATCCACGCGCGACCAGCCTCGAGTCGCTGGCCAAGCTCAAGGGTGTGGTGCGGCCCGACGGCACCGTGACGGCCGGCAATGCCTCGGGCGTGAACGACGGCGCCTGCGCACTGCTGCTGGCCAACGAAGCCAACGCCGCCAAATACGGCCTCACGCCGCGCGCCCGCGTGGTGGGTATGGCCACCGCCGGTGTGGCGCCGCGCATCATGGGCTTTGGCCCGACGCCGGCCACGCTCAAGGTGCTGGCCCAGACCGGCATCACGCTGGATCAGCTCGACGTGATCGAACTCAATGAAGCCTTTGCCGCGCAAGGCCTGGCTGTGCTGCGTGCCCTGGGCCTGAAGGACGACGACGCCCGCGTGAACGCCTGGGGCGGCGCCATTGCGTTGGGTCACCCGCTGGGCGCCAGCGGTGCCCGCCTGGCCACCACGGCGGTGAACCGCCTGCATGCCACCGGCGGCCGTTATGCGCTGTGCACCATGTGCATCGGCGTGGGCCAGGGCATTGCCGTGATTCTGGAGCGTGTGTGAGCATGGGCACTGCATCAACCGAAGTCACCGTGGTCACCGGCGCCAGCAACGGCATTGGCCGCGCGATTGCCGAAGCCCTGCTGGCCCAAGGGCGCGCGGTGGTCAACCTCGACTACGTGCTGCCCACCTGGCAGCACCCCTTGCTCACCTCCTACCAGGCCGACCTGACCAACGAAGCCGCCACGCGTGAGAGCGCCGCCGAAGTGGCCGCCAAGCACAACGTGACGGCACTGGTGAACAACGCCGGCGCCACGCGCCCCGGCACCATCGACACCGCCAGCACCGCGCAGCTCGATGACGTGGTGGGCCTGCACCTGCGTGCGCCCATGCTGCTGGTGCAGGCGTTCCTGCCCACGCTGCGCGCCAGCGGGCAGGGCCGCATCGTCAACATGTCGTCGCGTGCGGCACTGGGCAAGCCGGAGCGGGTGGTCTATTCGGCCACCAAGGCCGGTTTGATCGGCATGACCCGCACGCTGGCCATGGAGCTGGGCGGCGACGGCATTACCGTCAACGCCATCGGCCCGGGGCCGATCGCCACCGAGCTGTTTCGCAACAGCAACCCGGAAGGCGCGCCGCAGACGCAACGCATCATCGACAGCATCGTCGTCAAGCGCATCGGCACGCCGCAGGACGTGGCGCGCGCTGCGCTGTTCTTTCTCTCGCCCGACAACGGTTTCGTGACCGGGCAGGTGCTCTACGTCTGTGGCGGCACCACGCTGGGGGTGGCCCCGGTCTGATTCACCAGCCCTTCGGGGCATTCCTCGCCCGGGTGCGGGCCGGCGGCTCACAAGGCAGCGCTCAACCGGCACACGGGTATTCACTTCCCCATCCTGAAGGATGACCTCATGTCTATCGCCAACCGTTTCTCATCTCCGTCGCGTCGCCGTTTTGGCCTCAGCACCCTGGCTGTTGCCGCCCTCGGCACCGGCCTGCTGGCCGCTGCACCTGCTGGCGCGCAGACGGCTTTTCCCAGCAAGAACATCACCATCATCGTCCCGTTCTCGGCCGGTGGTACCACCGACATCCTGGCGCGCATCGTCGGCCAGGCCCTGAGCACCGAACTCGGCCAGCCGGTGGTGATCGACAACCGCGCCGGTGCGGGCGGCAACATCGGCGGCCAGGCCGCTGCCAGGGCGCCGGCTGACGGCCACACCCTGTTCATGGGCACGGTGGGCACGCACGCCATCAACGCCAGCCTGTACAAGAAGATGCCCTTCGACCCGATCAAGGACTTCGCACCGCTGACGCGCGTTGCCAACGTGCCGAACCTGCTGGTGGCCAATCCCGCCCAGCCCTACAAGAACGTGGCGGAGTTGATCGCCTATGCCAAGGCCAATCCGGGCAAGGTCAACTTTGGTTCGTCGGGCAGCGGCAGCTCCATCCACCTGTCGGGTGAGCTGTTCAAGTCCATGGCCAAGGTGGACATGGTGCACGTGCCTTACAAGGGCAGCGCCCCGGCGGTGACGGACCTGCTGGGCAACCAGATCGGCATCATGTTCGACAACATGCCGTCTGCCATCCAGCATGTGCGCTCCGGCAAGCTGCGCCCGCTGGCCGTCACCACGGCCAAGCGTTCGCCCGAACTGCCCAACGTGCCGACCATCGCCGAAGCCGGCGTGCCCGGTTATGAGGCCACTTCGTGGTTCGGCCTGTTCGCGCCGGCTGGCACACCGCCGGCCGTCATCACCCGTCTGAACACGGCCATCGTCAAGGTACTGGCCCAGCCGGATGTGAAGAAGAAGATCAGCGAGCAGGGCGCCGAGGTCTACAGCGAAAAGCCGGAGCAGTTTGCCGCCTTCATTCAGAAGGAATCGGTGAAGTGGGGCAAGGTGGTGCGTGAATCGGGCGCCAGCCTCGACTGACGTGCACCCACTGGGCAGGCCCGGCGCAGGCCGGGGCCTGGCTCAGTGCACCTGCCACAAGGGCAGGCGCCAGTCGCGCCACAGCGCCAGGATGCGCAGGCCGGCGGTGATGGCCACCGTACCGCTCAGGGTGGCCCATTCCGGCGCGCCCAGCGCCTCCATGCCCAGGTAGACCCAACCCCCGAGGAAGGCGCACAGCGCATAGGGCCGGTGGTCGCGAAAGGCGGTTGGGATCTCGTTGCACACGATGTCGCGCAGCACGCCGCCGAACACCGGTGTCACCACCCCCATCAGCACCGCCACCAATGCCGGCATGCCGGCCGCCGAGGCCACGTCCACGCCCACGGCGGCAAACAGGCCCAGGCCGAGGGCGTCCGGCAGCTGGATGATTTTTTCCGTCGGCTCGAAATGCCGCTGGCGCATGAACAGCATGGCTGCAGTGGTGAGCGCCAGCACGCCCCACAGGTATTCCACGTGGCGCACCCAGAAGAAGGGGCGTTGGTCCAGCAGGAGGTCGCGCAGCGTGCCGCCGCCAAAAGCCGCTACAAAAGCGACCGCGTAAACGCCCACGGCATCCAGCCGGCTGCGTGCGGCCACCATCACGCCCGAGAGCGTGAAGGCCAGGGTGGCGGCCAGTTCCAGCACGTGGCGCAGCCACGGCCCCCAAGTGTCAATGATTTCCATGCCTCGATTGTGCCTTTGCCGACGCTGTGTTGGTCTCGGTGCCGGGCAACAAGTGGCTGAACGATGGGGTGACGAACACGGCCAGCCGCTTTGCAGACCTCGGGAAATGGAATAGCATTACCCGTCATGCTGGTTTTGCGGTCGTCGGTACAAGACCGCGTACCATCCGGCAAGCCCGCTTGCCATGCCTCGGCATGGGTGGGTTGACAGAAGTTGTCAGAAACTCCTCTTGAAGAAAGAAGTGTCTATGCAGTCCATTGCTGGCCTGGATCCCTTGAGTCTGTATCGCAACATGGTGGGGCAAGCGGAAGACGCCATGATTTTTGTCGACCGCGACGAAAAGGTGTTGATCTGGAATCACGGTGCCGAAAAGGTATTCGGTTATTCCGCTGACGAAATGCTGGGGCACACGCTCGAAGCGATCGTGCCGGAACGCTTTCAGCGTGCCCACTCGCAAGGGTTCCAGCGCGCCGTCAGCAGCGGCGAATCCAAGTATTCCGGTCGGGCCATGACGACCCGTTCGACACACAAGAACGGCAACAAGCTCTACGTGGAACTGAGTTTCACGCTGGTGAAGGACGACGCCGGCACCGTGGTCGGCGTGTTGTCGGTCGCCCGTGACTGCACCGAGCGCCAGCTGGCCGCCGCTGCAGCCAATGCCGCCAAGACAGCCTGAGTTGGCGCGCCGGGCCGGCCGGTGCGCAGGCGCCAGGCATCACGTTGACACCACGCATGGGGTTGCCCTTCGGTGCTGTACCTGATCATTCGTCACATCCACCTCACGTGTGTCCTGCTCACTGTGACGCTGTTTGTGCTGCGGGGAGGGCTGGGCCTGATGGGGCTGGACTGGCGCGTGCGCTGGCCGGTGCTGCGCTGGCTGCCGCACGTCAACGACACGCTGCTGCTGTCAGCCGGCCTGACGTTGATGGTGATGAGCGGCCAATACCCCGGCCCCGCGCATCCTTGGTTGGCGGGCAAGCTGCTGCTGTTGCTGGCCTACATCGGCGCCGGCAAGCAGGCATTGCGGCCCGGGTTGACGCGTGCCGCGGCCTTGGGCTGGTTGGTGGTGGCGCTCGGGTGCGTCGGCGGCATCGTGGCCTTGGCCATGACGCGCTGGGGCGGCTGAGCGGGTCTGGCGATGACCCTAACTTAAAATCATCATTTTCTGGAGCTGAACTTTGCGTCTGACTGTCTATACCGACTACGCCCTGCGCGTCATGATGTACCTCGCAGTCAAGCACAAGAGCGGCGAACTCTCCACTATCGACGACATCGTGGCAGCCTACAAGATTTCGCGCGCGCACGTCGCGAAGATCGTTTACGACCTGGGCGTCAACGGCATGATCGTGACGGTGCGCGGCCGCATGGGCGGCATCAAGCTGGCCTGCGCACCGGAAGACATTTCCATTGGCGCCATCGTGCGCAGCACCGAGAAGGACTTTGCGGTGGTGGAGTGCCACGATGCCAATGCCTTGGTTGATTGCGCCATCCTCCCGTTCTGCAACCTCAAAAGTGGCTTCAAGCGGGCGATTGACGCCTTCCTGTCCGAACTCGACCAGATGACGCTGGCCGCCTCCATCAAGTCCATGAGCAGTGCGGCCGGGGCGCTGGGTTTGGCGGGCGTTCAGCCGGTGAAGGTGGCCTTGCCCAAATCCCGGGCCAAGTCTGCGGACACGGCACCAGCGCCGAAACGTCGCGTGGCGGCACCGCTCAAACGCGCTGCCAAAAAAACCGCAGCCAAGTAACGCTGTCGTTTACATCGGCGTCGCTGCGCTGACGCACATCTGACCGCGTCGTCAGCGCTCACCCCACCCCGCCGGTCTCCAACTGCTGATGCGTCGCCGGCCCGCATAGCGCCGTCTTGGTGCAACAAACCTAGGTCTTTGTTTCAGTCACCGGAAAACTGATTTTCCGCTGTCCGCTTGTTCCGCCGTCCGCTTTGCTCAACACTGCGGAGCGCTAAAGAACAAGTTCACGACTGAGGAGACACAAGCGATGAGCAAGAAGATAGGCTGGATCGGCCTGGGCCGTATGGGCGAAGCCATGGTGACCAAGCTGCTGAAAGCCGGCCACACCGTGCACGTCTGGAACCGCACCGCCGCCAAGGCCGTGCACCTGGCCGAGTACGGCGCCGTGATCGAGAAGGCCAAGATCGACCTAGCCAGCTGCGAGGTGGTGTTCACCATGGTCTCCACCACCGACGACCTGAAGGAAGTGCTGTTCGGCCCCGGCGGTCTGGTCACAGGCAGCAAGAAGCCGCAGGTGGTGGTGGACAGTTCCTCCATCTCGCAGGAAGGCTCGGCCGAGATCCGCGAGCAGCTGGAAAGCCTGGGCGTGGCCTACCTGTGCTCGCCGGTGTCGGGCAACGCCAAGGTGGCCAAGGCCGGCAAGCTGCTGCAGGTGGCCTCTGGCCCCAAGGCGCTGTACGACATGGTGGAGCCTTACCTGCAGGCCATGGCGCGCAAGGTCATGTGGGTGGGTGAGGGCGAGCTGGCACGCATCTGGAAGATCGCGCACAACACCATGTTCGGCGTCATCATCCAGAACCTGTGCGAGATCACCGTGCTGGCCGAGAAGGCCGGCATCCCGCGCCACATCTTCCTGGAAAGCATCAACGACTCGGTGCTGGGCTCCATGTACACCAAGTACAAGACGCCCATGTTGACCAACCTGACGTTCGATCAGGTCACCTTCACGCCCAAGCTGCTGCTGAAAGACATGGACCTCGGCATGAACGCGGCCAAGGCGCACGGCGTGCCCATGCCGGCTGCCGCCGCCACGCGCGAGTCGATCGCCCGCATGGTCGGCCACGGCCTGGACCACATCGACTTCGCCGTGCTGCTGCTGGAAACCGCCAAGGACGCCGGCATCGAGCTCACGCCCGACAACGTGCCCATGAGCGACGGCCTGTCGTAAGGAGGCCGAGCATGCGCACCCTGATCCGTGGCGTCACCGTCATCACCATGGACGCGCAGGGCGACCTGCCGCGTGGTGACGTGCTGGTCACGGGCGACACCATCACCGAGATCGCGCCTACCCTCCACGTGGACGATGCCAACGTGGTGGACGCGACCGGCTGCATCGTCATCCCCGGCCTGGTCAACGCGCATATGCACACCTGGCAGACCGCGCTGCGCGGCCTGGCCGCCAACTGGACGTTGCTGGAGTACTTTCAGAAGATGCATGCGGGCCTGGCCACCGTGTTCGAGCCAGACGACCTCTACATCGCCACCCTGGTCGGCGCGCTCAACCAGCTCAACTGCGGCAGCACCACGCTGGTGGACTGGTGCCACAACAACCGCACGCCGCAGCACAACGATGCCGCCATTCAAGGCCTGCTCGAATCCGGCATCCGTGCGGCCTTCTTTCACGGCACGCCGAAGCCCGACCCGAAACCCGGCGAGCGCCCGTTCTGGGAAGTGCCGCACCCGCGTGCCGAGGTCGAGCGCCTGCTCAAGGCCCACCAAGGCAACCCGCTGTTGAGCGTGCACGCCGCCGTGCTCGGGCCGCACTACTCCACGCTCGACGTGGCACTGCACGACTTCCGCATGGTGAAGGAGCTCGGCATCCTCGGCTCGCTGCACCAGGGCGGTGGCCCGGCGCGCACGCCCGACGGCTGGCAGCAACTGGAGGCCGCCGGCCTGCTGGGGCCGCAGATCAACATCGTGCACGGCCATGCCTTGAGCGACGCACAGCTGCAGCGTTTCTGCGAACTCGGCATGAGCTTTTCCGCCGCGGCGGAGAACGAAATGACGCAAGGCCACGGCCACCCCATCACCGGCCGCCTGCGCGCATTGGGCAAGGCGCCCGCTCTGGGTGTCGACCTGGAAAGCGTGCTCAGCGGCGACATGCTGACGCAGGCCCGCGTGGCACTGGGCATGCAGCGCAGCCTGGACAACGCGGCTTACCGCGAAGCGCACGGCAGCATCCCGCCCACCTCCACCATCCGCACGCGCGAGGCGCTGAGTTGGGTGACGGTGGAAGGCGCACGCATGCTGGGCCAGCTCGACCGCATCGGCACCCTGGCCCCCGGCAAGCAGGCCGACCTGGTGCTGATCCGCGCCGACGACCTGAACATGCAGCCGGTGCACGACCCGGTGAGCACGGTGGTGATGCAGACCACGCTGGCCAACATCGACAGCGTGATGGTGGCCGGGCGCTGGAAGAAGCGCCACGGCCGACTGCTCGATGTCGAGCTGGCACCGAAACTGGCCGCCCTGCAGGCCTCTGGCCGCAAGATCACGACGGCGTTGGGACTATCAAAAGAATAGCGGATTGCGCATATTGCAAAAGGGCTGCACGGCATTTTTGTTCTAAAAATACGAGGAGACAAGCATGAAGCGTTTATCCATCGCGGCCGCCGCGCTGCTGCTGGCCGGCAGCGTGCTGGCCCAGGGCTACCCGGCCAAGCCCATCAAGTTCGTCGTGCCCTTCAGTGCCGGCAGCGCCACCGACATCGTGGCCCGCACCGTGGGCGAGGCCATGGGCAAGAGCCTGGGCCAGACCATCCTGGTCGAGAACAAGCTCGGCGCCGGCGGCACCATTGCCACCGCGCAGGTGGCCAAGAGCGAGCCCGACGGCTACACCGTGCTCATCCACTCTTCCGGCCATGCGCTCAATCCCTCGCTCTACCCCAACCTGGGCTACGACACGCTGAAAGACCTCACCGGCGTCACCACGCTGGCGGCCATTCCCAATGTGCTGGTGGTCAACCCGGCCAAGGGCTGGAAGACGCAGGCCGAGCTGATTGCCGCCGTCAAGGCCAAGCCCGGCATCTTCAACTACGCCTCGGCCGGCATCGGCAGCGGCACCCACCTCAACGCTGAGATCTTCCGCCTGCAGGCCGGCATCGACGCGCTGCACGTGCCGTACAAGGGCACGCCCGACGCCATGACCAACGTCATCGGCGGCGCCAACGACTGGTTCTTCGCGCCGCTCGCCTCGGCCCTGCCGCTCATTCGCGACGGCCGGCTGCTGGCGTTGTCGGTCAGCACCAAGACCCGCGCCTCCAACCTGCCGCAGGTGCCCACCAGCATCGAGGCCGGCCTGCCCGATTCCGACTACACGCTGTGGGTCGGCATGATCGTGCCCAGCGGCACGCCGGCTGCGGTGGTGAAAAAGCTGCACGACGAAGCGCTCAAGGCGCTGGCCACGCCCGAACTCAAGGAGCGCATGGCCAAGCTCGGCGCCGACCCCTTCACCATGAGCCCGGACGCCTTCAACGCCTACATCAAGACCGAGATGGACGTGGCCGCGCGCATCGTCAAGGCTGCCAACCTGAAGGCGCAATAAAGTGAAAGTCCATGTCATCGGCGTCGGCAAGATGGGCCTGCCCATGGCGCGCCACCTGGCCGCCGCCGGCCACAGCGTGACGGTGAGCGACCCCAGCATGGAACGCTGCCAGCTGGCGCGCGCCCAGGGGCTGGAGGTGAGCACCAGCCCGGCCGCCGCCCTGGCCGCGGCCGAGGTGGTGCTGTCTTCTCTGCCCAACGACGCAGCCCTGCTGGCCGTGGCGGCGCAGGTGGCGGCCCATGCCCATGTTGGCGCCATCTATGTGGACACCAGCACCGTGTCGCTGCAGGCCTCGGCCGAGGCGGCGCAGGCGCTGGCGGCCAAGGGCGTTCTCTACCTGCGTTGCACCGCCTCCGGCAACAACAAGATGGCCGAGGCCGCGCAGCTCACCGTCATGGCCTCCGGCCCGCGTGCTGCCTACACCACCGTGCTGCCCTTGCTGCGGACCCTGGGCCCCAACCAGTTCTACCTGGGCGAGGCCGAGCAGGCGCGCCTGATGAAGCTGGTGGTGAACCTCATGATTGCGCAGACCAGCGCCATGCTGGCCGAAGCGCTGACGCTCGGGCGTAAGGGCGGCCTGGCCTGGCGCGACATGTGGCAGGTGCTCACCGCCAGCGCGGTGGCCTCGCCCATCGTCAAGGCCAAGGCGGTGCAGTTGAGCGAGCGCGACTTCACGCCCACCTTCACCGTGGAGCAGATGATCAAGGACCTCGACCTCATCCTCAACGCCGGCGAAACCCACGACGTGCCGCTGATGCAGACCGCCATGACGCACCAACTGATGTGTGCCGCCGTGGTGCAGGGCAATGCGCTGGATGATTACGCCGCCATCATCAAGGTGGTGGAGCGCGGTGCCGGCATCCCCGACAAGCTGTAAGCTGCTGCGCTGATTTTCCCCGGAGCGTTTCGTGAAAAATTTCCTCTACACCGCCCAGCCCGCCCGCGTCGTCTTCGGTGCCGGCTCGCTCTCGCAACTGGCGAAAGAAATCGATGCGCTGGGAGCGAAAAAAGCGCTGGTGCTCTCCACCCCCGAGCAGCGCGCCTCGGCCGAGATGGTGGCCACGTTGCTGGGCCCGCGCGCGGCGGGCGTGTTCGACCGTGCCGTCATGCACGTGCCGATCGAGACCGCACGCGAAGCGCGCGAACTGGCCAAGAAACTGGGGGCCGATTGTGCCGTGGCCATCGGCGGCGGCTCCACCACCGGCCTGGGCAAGGCCATTGCGCTCGACTCCGGCCTGCCCATCCTTGCCATTCCCACCACCTACGCCGGCTCGGAGATGACGCCGATCTACGGCATCACCGAAGCCGGGCTGAAGAAAACCGGGCGCGACCTGCGTGTGCTGCCGCGCACCGTGATCTACGACCCCGAGCTCACCTTGAGTTTGCCGGTATCTTTAAGCGTTACCAGCGGCATCAACGCCATTGCCCACGCCGCCGAAGGCCTGTACGCAGTGGACAGCAACCCCATCATGGACTTGATGGCCGAAGAGGGCATCGCCGCCATCGGTCGTGCGCTGCCTGCTATCAAAAAAGAAGCAAACAACATGGCAGCCCGGTCAGACGCGCTCTACGGCGCCTGGCTCTGCGGCACCGTGCTCGGCCACGTCGGCATGGCGCTGCACCATAAGCTGTGCCACACCCTGGGCGGCAGCTTCAATCTGCCGCATGCGGAAACCCACACCATCGTGCTGCCGCACGCGCTGGCCTACAACGCCAAAGAAGCGCCGCAGGCCATGCAGCGCATCGCGCGCGCACTCGGCGGTGCCAGTGCGGCGCAAGCGGTGTACGACCTGGCCAAGGCCAACGGCGCACCGGTGGCGCTGAAAGACATCGGCATGAAAGAGGCTGACCTGGACAAGGCGTGTGACATCGCGCTGCAGAACCAGTACCCCAACCCCCGGCCGCTGGAGCGCACGGCGATCCGGCAACTGTTTCAGGATGCATTTGAGGGTGCAAGGCCGTGGTAGTGCGAGTTTCAATGCTTTGAGGTGGGGGGGTGAAAAACAAGGACTATTCATCCCTCGGCCTGAGTCAAGAGTTTGTCGCACTCTGCGATGACATATTCTGGGATAGTGTCGAATTTGGCTGGATCAAGTTGACAAATGAATTCATTCTCGATGTGGTAACTCTCATTGATGAACTTCTGAATAACAGAATTTCCAACATCAAGCCCTAGCAGACGGAAAACCTGAAGTTTTTCATACCCATTCGTGGAAGCGCCATACAGCGACTTCAGGGCCTTAATGTCAGAGATTCGATTCAACAGATCAGAGTATGAAAAGCCATTTAGCTGATTCGATATTTCAGCGCATCCGTTTGCGAACTTGGCGGGCTCCATTTCCGGATAGTTGTCATCTAATCCCTTAGGCTCTCTGGTGTCTATTGCACGCTCTCTCTTGTGGAAAATGTTGGAAAGAACCTGATACGCATCCCCTTTGTTGTCAGCGATTTCATAATGACGCCTCATGTAAATCAACTTGATGACATCATGCTTTTCAGATGCGACGGCACTCTTGCAAATTTGAGAAAAGGTCTGTATATCGTCCTTGCCAATGACGAATTCACATATTTGTCCTGCTGACAACTTCAGGAAAGCCGACGAAGTTTGATTGCTGAATTTCTTCTCAAGTGACCTGATGGTGTCGATGATGGGCTCCACATCATGAGTCAACATCAAAACCGTTTTGCTCTTCAAACATGAATCGGCATCTCGGCGAAAGAGCATTTCCAGAATGGCGTATTTCTTGTTTTTGTCGAATGAGGATATCGGATCATCCAGAATAATCAAGTCCGGTTTTTTGGATAGACACTCATACATGAAAAGAACAATGGCAAATGCATTTCTTTCGCCAAAGCTGAGGTGCTGATTGCCGCCGCTGAGATGTTCTTCGTGGTCGATATGCCGCAGTTTTAATTGTGCTTGTTCACCCTCGCCGACAATTTCAACTGCATAACGGTATCCGGCGTATTCAAGAAATTCATTGATGCTTTTCTGATGCCGTTCGACGGCTTTCTTCATCTCGCTTCGTTGTTGATTGATCTTGCCCTGTAGCTGTCCTGCTTGCTCGATAACTGCATCTATAGAGGCATTAATCGGAGCGATGGCATCCTGCATTCTGTTTGACTTAAGCTCGGAAAAAAACTGCAAGTCCAGTTTGTATGCAGGAAGCTTGTCGGCGACTTTTTCACCCTCTTTGAACTGAAACGCGGAAAGTGTTCTGAGTTTTTCCAGTTTTTCAGTGAAGTTGTCGATTTGCGTTTTCACTGCGGCAAGAAATGCCTCATGCTCTTTTTCAATTCCATCCTTCAAGACGGTGATTGCTGTTAGCTTGTTTTTGGCTTCATCAGAAAAGTAATCGCCCAGCTTTTGGATCACAGCGATTATTCCAACGAGGTTCTTTATGATGTTTTTGTCATATTCCTGCCCGACCTTCTTGATCTGATCTTTTTTGTCAGCCGCATGTGAGGTGCAAAAGGGACAGTTCTCCGATAGATCTGCAAACTCATATCCTTTGGTTTGCCAGTCGATCCAGCCCACGCTATTCTGATGCTGAATAAACGGTGCATATGACTCCAGTCCCGCTGGTATGTGCTGAATTTTGTTGCCTACGGATAAGCCCTTCATGCCGGTCGATGCTTTGGACAGGCCGGTTTTGCTCAACTTGAAGGCATCCCCCATTTCTTTGAGATTGGCTATCAAGGCTTCTAGTTCTAGATTGCCGGAAAACAGCTGTTTGATATTTCGAACCAACTCCTCTATTTCCTGCTCTCTTTGTTTGTAGGCCTCGGTTCTGATGAGAATATCGAAGCTGTTGTTGAGTAGTTCGTTTGGCTTGAAAACAAACTGACTGACATATGCCTCATTGAAGCACATGATATTTTTCAGTTCTTCTGTCGCCTTGACTTCCGGCTGTTTGTTATCTGGATTTTCTTTCCTGAGTTTGAACGGCATAAGTTCGGTCAGCAGGTTTTGATCCCCTTTGAGACCGAGTAGCACCGCTCTTGCAATCGTGCTTTTGCCGGTTCCATTCGGTGCAAATTTGATATTCAATTTCTGCACTGCCAGAGAAATGACAGCCGAATCGATGTTGTTGCAGTTCATGACCTCTATCTGAATCGAACTCATGCTTCCTCCATTTCGCTTGTTTCGCGATTTATCTTTTCAACGCTTTTCGCGTCTTTCGTGGTTAACTACAACAGCAGCTGTTGGCACGACAACTTCGGCTCACCTATTGAAATCAAAGGGGCCCCTGGCGAACTCTCAAGAGCGGCCAGTATTCGCAACGCCAGCAGCATACCCACACTATCTGCAAATGCCCGCTGTTAGACGCATCTGCCGACAGTAGCTCCTGACCCAGACCAGTCCATCCCTCAATCCACCCCAAACCTCCCCGTCCACTTCTGCTCGTAGTTCATCTTCACAAAGTGCTCGGCCATGAAGTCGATGAAGGTGCGCACCTTGGCTGACAGGTGCTTGCGGCTGGGGTAGGCCAGGTTGACGGTCAGGCGCGGCAGGTCCCAGTCGTCCAGTACCGGCACCAGGCGGCCGGCCACCATGTCGTCGTACAGGATGTAGGTGGGCTGCACCAGGATGCCCATGCCGTCCAGCGCGGCGGCACGCAAGATCTGCCCGTCGTTTGATTCCAGCAAGCCCTTCACCGACAGCGTGGTGGTCTGGCCGTCGCGCGTGAAGCGCAACTCGTTCGGGTTGTTGGCGTGGGTGTAGATCAACAGCTTGTGCTGCGCCAGGTCTTCCAGCGTCTTGGGCCGGCCGTGTTTGGCCAGGTAGCGCGGTGCGGCGGCCAGGATGCGGCGCGTCTGCCCCAGGCGGCGGATGGTGATGTTGGAGTCCGGCTCGAACTCGCGCGTGCGGATGGCCACGTCGATGTTGTTGTCGATGATGTCCAGGTAGCGGTTGGCGGCTTCCACGTGCACGCTCACGTTGGGGTAGCGCTGGGTGTACTCGCGCAACAGCGGCGCCACGTGGTGCATGGAAAACGACAGCGAGGCGGTGATGCGCAGCGTGCCGGTGGGGTTGAGGGTGCTGGCGTTCACCGCGTCTTCGGCGTCCTTCAGGTCGGCCAGCACGGTCTTGGCGCGGCTGAAGAACTCCTTGCCCGGGTCGGTCAGGTACAGGCGGCGGGTGTTGCGCTCCACCAGGCGGGCGCCCAGCCGGTCTTCCAGGGCCGACAGGTGCCGGCTGGCCGCCGCGTTCGACAGGTCCAGCGCCTCGGCGGCGCGGCTCAGGCTGCCGGTTTCAGCCACCTGCACAAACAATTCCAGTTCCGTCCAGCGGTCCACCGCAGTCTCCTGTTTTTTTCGCTGCGCGGAAAAGTCATTTACGACAGCGGTCTTTCGCAAATTGTGGCGGACTTTTACAGTTTGTCCGCTAGAGAGAACCCGAAGAGGAGACAAACAAGATGCGTAACCTGAACCAGGACACCATCACCCAGGCCGTGATCGAGCGCTTTTCCCACACGCCCGACCCGCGCCTGAAAGAAATCATGACCAGCCTGGTGCAGCACCTGCACGCCTTCGCGCGCGAGGTGCGTCTGACGGAAGAAGAGTGGTTCCAGGGCATCCAGTTCCTCACCGACACCGGCCACATCACCGACGACAAGCGGCAGGAGTTCATTCTGCTGAGCGACACGCTGGGCCTGTCCATGCTCACTGTGGCCATGAACAACGACAAGCCGGCCGGTTGCACCGAATCCACCGTGTTCGGCCCCTTCTTCGTGGAGAGTGCGCCTGAATATAAAAACGGCGACGACGTGGCCAACGGCGCCACCGGCCTGCCTTGCCAGGTGCGCGGCACCGTCAAGGGACTGGACGGCACGCCGGTGCCCAACGCCCGCATGAACGTCTGGCAGGCCGATGCCGAAGGCAACTACGACGTGCAGTACGCCGACCTGGCCCATGCGCAGGCGCGCGGCGTGCTGCATGCCGACGAGCAGGGGCGCTTTCACTTCAAGACCATCCTGGCCGAGGCCTACCCCATCCCCAGCGACGGCCCGGTGGGCCGCATGCTCAAGGCCACCGCCAACCACCCGTGGCGCCCGGCGCACCTGCATTTCATGATCGAGGCGCCGGGCTACCAGCGCCTCATCACCCACGTGTTCCGCAACCGCGACCAGTACCTCGACTCCGACGTGGTGTTCGGCGTGCGCCAGTCGCTGGTGGCCGACTGGGTGCAGCAGCCCGACGGCAGCTACCTGCTGGCGTACGACTTCGTGCTCAACCCCGAGAAGTGACGCCATGACGGCAACTGCCATTCCCCTGCTGGAGTTGCGGGGGATCACCAAGCGCTTTCCGGGCGTGCTGGCACTCGACGACGTGTCGCTGACCCTGCACGCCGGCGAGGTGCACATGCTGATGGGCGAGAACGGCGCCGGCAAGTCCACGCTGATGAAGGTGCTGTGCGGCGCCTACACGGCGGATGCCGGCCAGATATTTGCTGACGGGCAGCCGGTGCGGGTGCGCCATGCGGCCGACGCCCGCGCCCTGGGCGTGGCGGTGATCTTCCAGGAATACTCGCTGGTGCCGCACCTGAGCATTGCGCACAACATTTTTCTGGGGCGCGAGCCGCTCAACCGGCTGGGCCTGATCGACCATGCGCGCATGCACGCGCAGGCGCGCGCCGTGCTGGCCCGGCTCAACCTCGAGCTGGACACGCAGCGCGAAGTGCAGGGCCTGGGCGTGGCGCAGCAGCAGATGGTGGAGATTGCCAAGGCGCTGTCGCAGAACGCGCGCGTGCTGGTGCTGGACGAGCCCACCGCCGCACTGTCGGACCGCGAGACGCAGCGCCTGTTCGAGGTCATTGGCGAGCTGCGCCGCCAAGGCGTGGCCATGGTCTACATCTCGCACCGCATGGACGAGGTGTTCAGCCTGGGCGACCGCGTGACGGTGCTGCGCGACGGCAAGTACGTGGCCACGCTGCGCGCTGGCGACGCCACGCCCGACGAGCTGGTGACGTTGATGGTGGGGCGCAAGGTGGACATGAGTTACCACCGGGGCGAGCGTCCGGCGCCGGGCGAGTGCCTGCTGGAGGTGCGCGGGGTGTCGGCTGTCAACGGCATCCGGGACGTCTCGCTCAAGGTGCATGCCGGCGAGATCGTGGGCTTGAGCGGTCTGGTCGGTTCCGGCCGCACCGAGGTGGCGCGCGCCATCTTCGGCGCCGACAAGCTCACGGCCGGCGAGGTGCGCTTTGCCGGCCAGCCGCTGCGCAGTTCACCCACCCATGCGCGCCAGCTGGGCCTGGGCCTGATTCCCGAGAGCCGCAAGCAGCAGGGCCTGGCGCTGATGCGCACGGTCTGCGACAACCTGTTGCTGGCCGGCCTGAAACGCCTGTTCCCGTCCAACCTGTACCAGCCGGGCCGGGGGCATGTGGAAGGGCGCCGCCGCATCGCGCAATTGCGCATCGCCACACCGGGGCCGCGCACGCCGGTGCAGTCACTCTCTGGCGGCAACCAGCAGAAGGTGGTGATCGGCAAGTGGCTGGTGGCGGGCACGCGGCTGTTCATCTTCGACGAGCCGACACGCGGCATCGACGTTGGCGCCAAGGAGGAGATCTTTCGCCAGATCGACGAGCTGGTGCGCCAGGGCTGCGCGGTGCTGATGATCAGCTCCGAACTCGGCGAGGTGGTGCGTGTGTGCGACCGCGCTTATGTGATGAAGGAGCGTGCCCTGGCGGGCGAGCTAGGGCGCGAGCAATTGACGGAGGCCAACCTCCTGCGCCTGGCCATGCACCATGGCTGAAACCAGAGCGAACACTATGAATTTCGTAGCAATTGACGCAGATAAATCGGCGCCTGGACGGCGATTTGGCTCTGTTTCCGGCGCGGCCTGGCTGTTGCTCGGGTTGTGCGCCGTGTTCTCGGTGCTGGCGCCGGGTTTTCTCAGCGGCGCCAACTTGGTCAACGTGCTGCTGCAGGCCACCATCCTGCTGTTGCTGGCCTTACCGATGACGCTGATCATCCTGACCGAGGGGCTGGACCTCTCGATGGGAGCGGTGCTGTCGCTGTGCACTGTGGTGCTGGCGGTGGTGCAGATCGACAGTGGTTCGATTGTCCTGGGTCTGACGGCCGCCCTGGCGGTGGCCATCGCCTTTGGCCTGTTCAACGGCCTGCTGATAGCCGCGTTCGATCTGCCGCCCTTTGTGGTGACGCTGGGCACGCTGGGCGCAGCACAAGGCCTGGCGCTGGTGGCGGCCGAAGGGCGGACCACCATGGGCGTGGCCGAAGGGCTGCGCTGGTTCTGGGACGGCAGCTGGCTGGGCCTGCCGGTGCCGCTGTGGCTGGCCGCATTCACCTGGGCCGTGATTCATGTGCTGCTGTACCACACCCGCTTTGGCGCGCGTGTGTTCGCGCTCGGCGGCAACCGCGAGGCCTTGCGCTTCGGCGGCATCACGGTGAAGTGGTCGCTGCTGTGGGTCTACGTGCTGGGCGGGGTGTGCGTGGGGCTGGCCTCATTGCTGCTCACCGCGCGCGTCAATGGCGGCCACCCCACGGTTGCCATCGGCCTGGAGTTCGATGCCATCGCCGCGGTGGCGGTGGGCGGCACGGCGTTCGAGCGCGGCAAGGGCGGCCTCACCGGCACGGTGCTGGGCGTGCTGGCGGTGGGGGTGATGCGCAACGGCCTGAATCTGCTGTCCATGCCGTCGTCGGTGCAGGTGGCGGCGGTGGGCGCGGTGGTGATCATCGCGCTGTGGATCGATTCGGCTCGGGGGAAGGCATGAGCCGCCGGGCCGTCCCCAAGGCGAATACCGCAGCGCGCCGCGCGGAGGTTACCCAATGAACACATTGGTTCAAAAACCGGGCCTGGCCCTGCCGCATCTGTCGCCCGAGCAGCGCGCCGTGCTGCTGCGCCTGGCGGTGCTGGGGCTGTTGGGCCTGGCGCTGTCGCTGGCGGCGCCGGCTTTCCTGACCACCGGCAACCTGCTCAACGTGTTGCGCCAGGCCAGCCTGATGTTCCTGCTGGCCTCGGGCCTGACGCTGGTGATCCTGTGCGGCGGACTGGATCTGTCGATCGGTGCCAACGTGGCGCTGTCGGCCTGCCTGGCGGCCACCGCGATCAAGGGCACGGGTTCCATCGCGTTGGGCTGTGCTGTCGGGGCGGGTTGCGGTCTGTTCATCGGCGTTCTCAACGGACTGATGGTCACCGCCTTGCGCATCCCGCCCTTCATTGCCACCTACGGCATGTTGTGGATCCTGCATGGTGTGACCTACTGGTACATGAACGGCGAAACCATCCACGGCTTCCCGCCCGAATTCCGCATGCTCGGCAGCGGCTACCTGGCTGCGGTGCCGGTACCGGTGTACCTGATGCTGGGGGTGTTACTGGCCGGCACGGTGCTGACGCAGTACACCACCTGGGGCCAGGAGATTTACGCCACCGGCGCCAACACCGAGGCCGCGGCCTTGTCGGGCGTGCCGGTGTTCTCGCGCCGCCTGGCGGTTTATGCGTTCAGCGGGCTGATGGCCGGGCTGGCGTCGCTGGTGTTTCTGGCGCGCCTGAATTCGGCCGAAGGCGACATGGGTGAGTCCCTGACGCTGCAGGCGATCGCCGCGGTGCTGATCGGCGGCACCTCGCTGTTTGGCGGCACCGGCACGCTGGTGGGCACCCTGATCGGGGCGCTGATCCTCACCGTGGTGCTCAACGGCATGAACCAGCTGGGCATCAGTGCCAACTGGCAACCCTTCATCACCGGGGTGATCGTGATTCTTTCCGTGCTCTCGGATGCTCTGACGCGCAAGCGCCAGGGTGGCTGAGTTTTTCAACGTCATTTCCATTCGACAGGAGACACAGCATGAACTTCAAGCCGACTCAGCGGGCCGTGGCCCTTTTCATCGCGGCCAGCGCCGTGTCCTTGGGCGCAGTCGCCCAATCCGGCGAAAAGATTGCCTTCTTCACCAAGAACCAGACCAACCCGTTTTTCCAGGTGGTGCGCCTGGGGGCGGACAACGCGGCCAAGCAGATGGGGGCGGTGGTCACGCACTACATCCCGACCAAGCCTGACAGCATTCCCGAGCAGCTGTCGCAGATCGACGATGTGATCATCAAGAAGCCCAATGCCATCGTGTTCACGCCGGTGGACTACAAGGCCATGGGTGCGGGCGTGCAGAAGATCAATGCGGCTGGCATCCCGGTGGTGAACGTCACGGACAAGTCCGAAACCGGCAAGTTCGTCGCGTTCGTCGGCTCCAGTGACTATGAACTGGGCCTGGTGACGGGGCGCTACATGCTCAAGACCATGGGCGGCAAGGGCAACGTGGTGATTCTGGAAGGCGTCAAGGGCTCGCTGGTCAGCGCCGACCGCGTGCGCGGTTTCAACGATGCGCTCAAGGAGTTTCCGCAGGTCAAGCTGCTGGCGTCCCAGCCGGGCAACTTCCAGCGTCTGCAGGGCCTGCAGGTGCTGGAGAACCTGATGCAGACCCACCCGCAGATCGATGGTGTGATGGCGGCCAACGACGCCATGGGCACGGGCGCCATCGAGGCGCTGGAAGGTGCCAACCGCAAGGCCCACGTGGTCGGCATCAATGGCACGAAAGAGGCGGTCGATGCCATCAAGGCCGGCAAGATGCTGGCCTCGGGTGACTACAACGGTTTCCTGCAGGGCTGCGTGTCCACCATGCTGGCCGTTCGGGAACTGCGCAAGCTGCCGGTGCCGAAGGAAGTGGTGTTCAAGGCGGGTGTGATCGACAAGAGCAACTACCAGGCGGCCGATATCCCGGCCGACAAGCGTGTCTGCCCGAAATGGGAAGACGCCATCAAAGGCTGAAGACGAGGCACTCCATGATCTTCACCTTCATCCTCATCGACAAACCTGACAGCAGGGAGCTGCGCCAGCGCGTGCGGCCCGAGCACAAGGCCTATCTGGCGGCAGTGGCTGACCGCATGGCCTTTGCCGGTCCGTTCACCAAGGACGACGGCCAGACCATGCTTGGCAGCCTGCTGGCGATCGACTTTCCGTCGCGCGACGCGGCGCACGCCTGGCTGACGAACGAGCCTTTCACCAAGGCCGGCTTGTACGCCAGCACCACGGTGCACGCCTTCGTGAACCTGTGGCCGCAAAAGGCCGGCTTTCCACCAGCGGCATAAACCGGGACTGCGAATGATCCGACACATCGTGATGTGGAACGTGCGCGGCGACACGCCGGCCGAGAAGGCGCGCGGCATCGCGCAGCTGCAGCGCAGCTTTGAAGGGCTGCGCGGCCGCATCCCGGGGCTGCTGCACCTGGAGATTGGCGTCGACGTCAGCCGCATCGACTACGCCTGCGACGTGGTGCTGTATTCCGAATTCGAGAGCCAGGCCGCGCTCGACGCCTACGGTACGCACCCCGAGCACCTGCGCGTCAAGGACGAGGTGGCCGAGCTGCGCATCGCGCGCCACCAGGTGGACTACGTGGTGCCGTGAGCCGCCGCTGTTTTTTTGATTGAACCTTGAGGAGACAAGAATGAACGACAAGCTGATGGATGAACTGCTGATTCGCCAGATGGTGGAGCGCTGGGCGGTGTGGCGTGACGCCGGCGACTGGGAGCGCTTTGCCACCGTGTGGCACCCGGAAGGCGTGATGATGGCGACCTGGTTCCAGGGGCCGTTTGCCGACTTCATCCGCGTCACGAAAGAGGGGTGGGCCAAGGGCGTCAGCATCCTGCACTTCCTCGGCGGCTCGGCGATCGAGGTGGCGGGTGATCGTGCGATTGCGCAGACCAAGATGACGATTTCGCAGCGCGGCATGGTGGAGGGCGAGAACGGCCCGGTGCTGTGCGACGTGGTCTGCACCGGCCGCTTCCATGACTTTGTTGTGAAGCACAACGGCGAATGGAAGCTGCTGCACCGCCAGCCGATCTATGAGAAGGACCGCATCGACCCGGTGGACTCCACGGCGGTGCTCAAGCTCGACCAGCAGGCGCTGGCCACCTTCCCCGAGGGTTACCGCCACCTGGCCTACATCCAGACGCGCATCGGCTACACGGTGAAGATGGACATGCCCATGCTCAAGGGCCCGGTAGTCGAAGAACTCTACCGCCGCGGCGCACGCTGGCTGGCTGGCGGTGTTCTGGAACGCTGAACAAGCCAACACGAGGAGACCCGCATGAAGAAGATCGACGCGCCACCGCAGCGTCTGCTTTCGCGCCGTGCCATCGTGCAGGCGCTGCCGTCCCTGGGACTGCTCGGCCTGGCGCCGGGCAGCTGGGCGCAAGGCGCCTACCCGAACCGGCCGCTGCGTGTGATCGTGCCGCAGCCGCCGGGCGGTGGTTTCGACTTCGTGGCGCGTGCCCTGGCCGACCGGCTGGGCAAGCTGATGGGCCAGAGCGTGGTGGTGGAAAACAAGCCTGGCTCCGGCACGCTGGTGGGCACCGACGCTGCCGCCAAGGCGGCGCCCGACGGCTACACCTTGTTGATGGGCTCGGTCTCCAACATCGCGCTCAACATGGGGCTGTACGACAAGCTGCCCTACGACAGCCTGCGCGACTTCGAGCCGGTGGGGCTGGCGGTGAGCTACAGCTACACGCTGATGGCGCGCAAGGACCTGCCGTTCAATTCGCTCAAGGAGGTGGTGGCCTATGCCAAGGCTAACCCGGGCAAGCTGACCTACGCCTCGGCCGGCAACGGCTCGGGCCAGCACGTGCTGGCCGCGGCGCTGTGGCACCTGGCCGGCGTGAATGTGGTGCACGTGCCTTACCGCGGCGCACAGGCCGCTTACCAGGACCTGCTGGGCGGCCGGGTTGATGTGTTCTTCGACCTCTCGTCCACGGCGCGGGCGCAGGTGGATGGCGGCACCGTCAAGGCGTTGGCGGTTTCGGGTGCCGAGCGCAACGCCATGCACCCGACGGTGCCGACCATCAACGAGAGCGGTGTGGCCCAGTTGGACCTGGAGTCCTGGTTCGGCTACTTCGTGCCGAGCAAGACGCCGGCCGACGTGCAGGAACGCCTGCGAACTGATCTGGCACGGGTGATTGCCCAGCCGGATCTGCAGGAGACCTTCCACAAGGCCGGCGGCAAGCCCTTGAGTCTGAATGCGGCCGAGACCAAGGCCCTGGTCAAGCGTGATGTCGAACGTTGGACTAAGCTGGTGCGGGATATCGGCATCAAGGCCGAATGATCCGGCCACTCGATGGTATTTTTTGAAAGAGGTAAGTCATGAAAGTTCTTGGCATTTCAGGCAGCCTGCGCAAGGGCTCCTACAACAGCATGGCGCTGCGCGCCGCACAAAAACTCGCGCCTGCCGGCATGGAGATCTCCATTGCCGACATTTCGCAGATCCCGATGTACAACGACGACGTGCGTGCCGCCGGTGAACCGGCCGCCGTGACGGCGCTCAAGGCGCAGGTGCGTGCCGCCGACGCGGTGCTCATCGTCACCCCCGAGTACAACTTCTCGATTCCGGGTGTGCTGAAGAACACGCTGGACTGGCTGTCGCGCCCGCCGGAGCCGCCGTTCGACGGCAAGACGGTGGCCATCATGGGCGCCAGCCCGGGCCCGGTGGGCACGGCGCGTGTGCAGTACCACATGCGTCAGGTGATGGTGTTCATGAACGCCTTCGTCGTCAACAAACCCGAAGTCTTCATCAGCAACTGCGCCAGCAAATTCAACGAGCAGGGCGAGTTGACCGACGAGACCACGGCCAAGTTCATCGGTGAGTTGCTGGTGTCGCTGCAAAAGCTCAAGACCCGGGTGGGGTAAAGCCGTTGTTGCGGGCGGCGACAATCGGCGGATGAACTTTCCGCTGATCACCGACTGGTATTTCTACGCCGTGGCCGTGCCGGCCGTGCTGTTGCTGGGCATCAGCAAGAGCGGTTTTGGCGCGGGCTTCGGCTCGCTTGCCGTGCCCTTGATGGCCATGGCGGTGTCGGTGCCGCAGGCCGCCGCCATCCTGATGCCGGTGCTGCTGGTGATGGACCTGCTGGGCATAACGGCCTTGCGCAAGGAATTCGACAAGCGCCTGCTCAAGTTCCTGCTGCCTTTCGGCCTGCTGGGCACGGTCATCGGTGCGCTGTTGTTCAAGGTGCTGGCGGCCAACATCGTGGCCGGCATCGTGGGTGGCTTCACGCTGCTGTTCCTGGCGCAACGCCTGCTGTTTCCGCCGCGCGCCGACAGCGCGCCGCCGCCGCGCTGGCTCGGCGCCATCCTCACCGCCACCTCGGGTTTCACCAGCTTTGTGGCACATGCCGGCGGCCCGCCGATCAGTGCCTACGTGATTCCGCTCAAGCTGCCGCCAGTGGTGTTCGCGGCCACGCTGTCCTTCTTTTTCTTCTTCATCAACCTGTCGAAGTGGATTCCCTACGCCTGGCTGGGCTTGCTGGATTGGCGCAACCTCGCCACCTCGCTGGTGCTGCTGCCGCTGGCGCCCATCGGCGTGTGGAGCGGCATCTGGCTGGCGCGGCGCATCAACCAGCAACTGTTCTACCGGCTGATCTACCTCGGGTTGTTTCTCACCGGCGTCAAGCTGGTGTGGGATGCGTTTCGCTGACCAGGTCTAGGCCTTGTCTTGGCTGGCCTGACTGGCCTCGGCGCGTTGTGCCCGTTCCTGCGCCATCTGCTCTTCCAGTTGCTGCCGACCCTGCTTGATGACGGCAATCAGCTTGCTCTGGTCTTTGTAGTGCGGGCGCATTTTTTCGAACAACTCCCGGTTGTGCTGGCGGAAACGGTGTGCGGTTTGGCGCACTTCGGCCGGGTCGTGGCCGAGTAGCTCCAGCACGCTGCGGGCACTGCGCAGGCTGGACTCGAACAGCTCACGTTCAACCAGTGTCACGCCGTGGTCGCGCAGCTTGTGCCAGTGCGTGACATCGCGCGCACGCGCCACGATCTGCAGCTGTGGAAAATGTTTGCGGGCCAGGTCGACGATCTTGAGCGATTGCTCGGGATCGTCCACCGCCACCACCAGCACCCGGGCGCTGGCGGCGCCGGCGATGCGCAACAGGTCGAGCCGGGTGGCATCGCCGTAGAACACGCGGTAGCCGAAACTGCGTGCGGCCTCGATCATGTCGGCATCATGGTCCAGCAGGGTGCAGGGGATACCTTGCGCCAACATCACGCGGGCGATGATCTGGCCGTAGCGGCCAAAGCCGGCAATGAGCACCGGGGCATCCTGGGGCTCCGAGATTTCTGCCATGGTGGGCCCATTGCTGCGGTTCAGGCGGGGCAGCCAATAACGGTCGAGCCAGACCAGCAGCAGGGGGCTCACCAGCATGGAGAGGGCAACCGAGCCGATCAGCAGCGAGGCGGTTTCCGGCGACAGGACCTTGGCGCCGGTGGCGGTCTGGAACACCACAAAGGCGAACTCGCCGCCCTGCGCGAGCAGCAATGTCAGCACAGGCCGCTCCTGGACGGGGACCCGCATGAGGGCCGTCAGGCTGTAGATCACCACGCCCTTGATCGCCAGAAAGCCGAGCACGATGGCGGCCATCAAGCCGGGCGAGCGGCGCAGCACATCAAAGTCGATGCTCATGCCGACAGCAATGAAGAACAGGCCGAGCAGCAGGCCCTTGAAAGGCTCGATGTCGGTCTCCAGCTCGCGCCGGTATTCGCTCTCGGCCAGCAGCACGCCGGCCAGAAAGGCGCCCAGCGCCATGGACAGGCCGACTTTCTGCATCAGGGTGGCAATGCTGGCCACCAGCAGCAGCGAGGCGGCGGTGAAGATTTCCGGCGTCTTGCTGCGCGCGATCCAGCGCAGCAGGGGTCGCAACAGCAGGCGGCCGCCAAGCACGACGCAACCGATCACCAGGATGATCTTGAGGGCCGCCCACAGCCGGCCCGCGGGGGACACGTCGGAGGCGGCGAACAGCCCGCCATCGCTGCCCAGCAGCGGCAGCAGCGCCAGGATCGGGATGGCGGCCACGTCCTGCAACAGCAGGATGGAAAAGCCGGCCTGCCCGCCGGGGGTGGGCAGCAGGTTGCGCTCGTCCATGGTCTGCAGTGCGATGGCCGTGGACGACAACGCCAACCCCAGTGCGGCGACCAGCGCCGTTTCCCAGCCGCCCAGCAGCTCGGGAAACGCCAGGCCGAGGGCATAAAGCGCCATGAACAGGGCCGCGCTGCAGGCCAGCATCTGGGCGCTGCCCCAGCCGAAGATGGGACGGCGCAGGCTCCACAGGCGGCGCGGCTCCAGTTCCAGGCCGATCAGGAACAGCATCAGCACCACGCCGAATTCGGCGAAATGCAGGATGTCCTCCACATGGGTGACAAGTCCCAGGCCCCAGGGGCCGATGGCGATGCCTGCCGCCAGGTAGCCGATGATGGCCCCCAGACCGAGGTACTTGCTCAAGGGGACGGCGAAGACGGCGGCGCCGAGGTAAATCAGAGTGCTGCTGAGCCAGCCGGGCGTGTTTTCCATGACCCTACGCTAACATAGGGCTCGGTCAGACTTCAAGGAGCACGAGATGCCAGTTGTCGTGGTTGCCAATCCCAAGGGGGGGGTTGGAAAGTCCACCCTGTCCACCAATGTGGCGGGGTACTTTGCCAGCAAGGGCCATAAGGTGATGCTGGGCGATGCCGATCGTCAGCAGTCTTCACGCCTGTGGCTGGGCCTGCGGCCGCCCACGGCGCGCCCGATTGCCACCTGGGACGTGGGCGAGGACCGCCTGGGCAAACCGCCCAAGGGCACCACCCATGTGGTGCTCGACACCCCCGGCGGGCTCAAGGGTTCGCACATGAAGGACGTGCTGCGCCATGCCGACAAGGTGATCGTGCCGCTGCAGCCCAGCGTGTTCGACATCTTCGCCACCCGCACCTTTCTCGACCAGCTCCAGCAGCACCGCCACCCGGGTTTGCAGATCGGCATTGTCGGCATGCGCGTGGATGGCCGCACCATCGCCGCCGACAAGCTGCGCGAATTCGTCGACAGCCTGGGCCTGCCGGTGCTGGGCTACTTGCGCGACACGCAGAACTACATCCACCTGGCGGCGCACGGCCTGACCCTGTTCGACGTGGCACCCAGCCGGGTGGAGAAGGACCTGGAGCAGTGGCAGGGCATCTGCCGTTGGCTGGACGCCTGAGAACTCGCAATAAATCTGCTGCGCGACCCGATCGCTGCGTCGCACGCATGACAGCCAGCGCGTGGGTCCCGCCGCTACAGTGATCGGCATGAAAACATTCCAGTCCCTCAAAGAGTTTCCGGCGCTGGTGGGCCAGGAGGTCGCGGTCAGCGACTGGCTCGTCATCACGCAGGAGCAGGTCAACCAGTTTGCCCAGGCCACGGGCGACCACCAGTGGATTCACGTCGACGTGGAGAAGGCCAAGGCCGGGCCTTTCGGCGGCCCGATCGCGCACGGTTTTCTGACGCTGTCGCTGCTGCCGCAGTTCTTTGAGACGACGATGGAGATCGTCGAGTCGCGCATGGGCGTGAACTACGGTCTGAACCGGGTGCGTTTCATGGCACCGGTGCCGGTGGGCAGCCAGCTGCGCGCGCGCATGAAGCTATTGGCTTGCGATCCGATCGACAACGACGGCATGCAGATGACCTGGGAAGTCACCATCGAGCGCGAAGGCGCACCGAAGCCGGTGTGCGTGGCCGAGTCGATCGCCCGGCGTTATCTCTGAAGGGCTCTAATCTGTCCTGAAGCCGTTCTGGCGCCAGGCCTCGAACACCGTTACTGCGACGGCGTTCGACAGGTTGAGGCTGCGCTGACCGGCACGCATCGGCAGCTTCAGCAGCTGCCCGGGGGCGAACGCGCCGCGCACGGCTTCTGACAGGCCGCGCGTCTCGGCGCCAAACACCAGCCAGTCGCCGGGCTCGAAATGCACGTCATGCACCCCGCGTGTGCCGCGTGTGGTGAGGGCGAACATGCGCTCCGGTCGCGGCTGCTCACTGGCGAGGAAAGCGTCCCAGCTGGCGTGGCGCTTGGTGGTGGCGTACTCGTGGTAGTCCAGCCCGGCGCGGCGCATGTGCTTGTCGTCCATCGAAAAACCCAGCGGCTCGATCAGGTGCAGGGTGCAGCCGGTGTTGGCGGCCAGGCGGATGACGTTGCCCGTGTTGGGCGGAATTTCGGGTTCGACCAGGACGATATGGAACATACGCCTATTGTCGCTGGCGAGCGTGGGGGCTTGTTTCACCGCCGGGCCGTCCCAAGGTGAAACGCGGCCCCTTGGGGGCAGGGAGCCACACGCAGTGGGCGACCGTGGGGGCTTTATTTCATTATTCAGTGCGCGCCAACACCAGCCCGGTGATGTGCGCGGCGCCGGCGTCGCGCAGGGCTTGCGCCGCAGCGAACAGCGAAGCGCCGCTGGTCATGACGTCGTCAACCAACACCACACGCTTGCCACGCACTTCGCTCTGGCGCAGCGGGTCGACGGCGAACGCGCCCTTCACGTTGCGCAGGCGTTCGACGCGAGGCAGCGAACTTTGCGGCGGCGTGTCACGGATGCGCAGCAGCAGGTCCGGGCGGGCTTTGGCCGGTGCCAGGTGGCGAGCCAGTTCCAGGGCCTGGTTGTAGCCGCGCTGTTGCAGCCGCTGGCGCGACAGCGGCACGGGCAGGACCAGGTCGGCGGCCTCCAGTGCCGGTTCGACCCAGGGCATGCTGCGCAACAGCCTGGCCAGGCTGGCGGACCAGCCCGGCATGTCGCCGAATTTGTAGCGCGCGATCAGCTCGCTCCAGGGATAGGTATAGCCGACGGCGGCCAGGCAGGCGTCGAGTGGCGCTGGTGACTTGAGACAGGCGCCGCAGCGGCTGAGGCCGGCCGGTAGCGGCAGGGCGCAGGTCTGGCAGCGCGGCTGGGGCTGGGCGAAACGGCTCACGCAGCTGTTGCACACCGGCTGGGCCGGCCAGGCATGACAGACCGTGCACTGGCTGGGAAGCGCACTGGACACGGTGTCGAACAGGCGGCGGAACATGGAGTCAATATACTCGTGACGCTATTGACCCGACCATGACCACCGAACGCCCTCCCACCATCGATCCCCTGGCTGCCGCACGCTGGCAGCGGCTGCCGCTGCCCACCTCGCCCTGGCTGCACGAGGAAGTGGCGCGGCGCATGGAAGAGCGGCTGGCCTGGATCATGCGGCAACCGCAGGCCTGGGTGCACTGGGAGCCGCTGCGCGGTGGCCTGCAGGCGCAGGCGCTGCTGCAGCGCCGTTACCCGGGTTCAGAATGTTTTTTGGCTCTGTCCCCCGAAGATATTGCGCAAGGTGCTATCAAAAAAATAGCTAAACCGTGGTGGCATCCGGCGCGCTGGCGCGGCGGGCTGCGCTACGGGGCGGTGCCGCCGCGCGGGGCGGCACAGATGCTGTGGGCCAACATGGCGCTGCACATGGCGGCCGACCCCCAGGCGCTGCTGGCGCGCTGGCATGAGGCGCTGGCGGTGGACGGTTTCCTGATGTTCTCCTGCCTCGGGCCCGATACGCTGCGCGAACTGCGTACGCTTTATCAGGCACTGGGCTGGCCGGCACCGTCACATGAATTCACCGACATGCATGACTGGGGCGACATGCTGGTGCAGGCCGGTTTTGCCGAGCCGGTGATGGACATGGAGCGCATTGAGCTGACGTTCGAGACACCGCAGCGTCTACTGCAGGAGTTGCGCGAACTGGGGCGCAACCTGCACCCGCAACGTTTTGCCGGCCTGCGCGGCCGCGGTTGGCGCGAGCGGCTGGAGGCGGCCCTGATGCAACTGGCCGATCCGGCGCAGGGCGGGCGGCTGAAGCTGACCTTCGAGATCATCTACGGCCATGCCTTCAAGCCGCAGCCGCGCATTCCGGTGGCGGCAGAGACGGCATTGTCGCTGGAAGAAATGCGGCAGACATTGCGTCAGCGCAAACCCAAAGAGCCGAGTCTTTGATCGAGATCAACACCTGCCGGTTGACGCAAAACGCTGGGCTACAATAAGTAGTTGCTGAAATTAGGTTTTCAACGGGTGCTTTGCTGCCTGCTGTTTATTGGTAGCGGTCGCATGGGCCAAAAAGCCGCATGTCCGGCAAGCCTGGGCAGTCTTGGATTAATTAAGACATTGAAGAAGTGAACATGATGAAGAGCATTTCTAATAAATTGACTTCACTGCTGCTCGCGGCAAGTGCATGGGCTGGCACGGCAGCATTCACGGTGGCTCATGCTGTCAATGACCTGCCCGGCGGCCCGGCTGTCAATCAGCTGAACCTCCACCCCCCGGCAACCAAAATCGCTGAAGAGCTGCACTGGCTGCACTGGTTCATGCTGATTCTGTGCGCCGTGATTTTTGTCGCTGTGTTCAGCGTCATGTTCTATTCCATCTGGAAGCACCGCAAGTCGGTGGGCCACAAGGCTGCCAACTTCCATGAGTCCGTGACGGTCGAAATCGTCTGGACCATCGTTCCCTTCATCATCGTGATCCTGATGGCGCTGCCGGCGACCAAGATGGTGGTGGCCATGAAGGACACCAGCAACGCCGACCTGACCATCAAGGCCACGGGTTACCAGTGGAAATGGGGTTACGACTACCTCAAGGGCGAGGGCGAGGGCATCGGCTTCCTGTCTACCCTGGATGCATCCCATCGCGCGATGTCCGAATCGGGCAAGCCGCCGGCCACCGACAACTACCTGCTGAAGGTCGACAACCCGCTGGTGGTGCCGGTGGGCAAGAAGGTGCGCATCATCACCACCGCCAACGACGTGATCCACGCCTTCATGGTGCCGGCCTTCGGTATCAAGCAGGATGCCATCCCCGGTTTCGTGCGCGACACCTGGTTCCGCGCCGAGAAGACCGGCGACTTCTATGGCCAGTGTGCCGAGCTGTGCGGCAAGGAACACGCCTACATGCCCATCCACGTGAAGGTGCTGTCGGCTGAAGACTACTCCAAGTGGGTGGACGGCGAGAAGAAGAAGCTGGCCGCCAAGGCGGATGATCCGAACAAGGTCTGGACGCTGGACGATCTGGCCAAGCGCGGCGAGAAGGTCTACGCGGCCAACTGCGCCGCCTGCCACCAGGCCAACGGCAAGGGCGCTGGCCCGATCAAGCCTCTGGATGGCGCCGCTGTGGTGCTGGACGAAGACAAGAGCAAGCAGATTGCTGTGCTGCTCAATGGTCAGAACAACGGCACCATGCCTTCTTGGAAGCAGCTCAGCGACACCGAGATCGCTGCTGTGATCACCTACACCAAGAACAACTGGTCCAACAAGACCGGCCAGCTGGTTCAGCCGGCTGATGTCAAGACTGCTCGCAAATAACCAGTCGTCACACGCATAGAAGTATTGAGAAGGAAATCAGGATGAGTGCCGTTCTAGACCATCACGATCACGCCCATGACGACCACCACCACGCCCCCACGGGCTGGCGTCGCTGGGTCTTTGCGACCAACCACAAGGACATCGGTACGCTGTACCTGCTGTTCAGCTTCACCATGTTGATGATCGGCGGCATTCTGGCGCTGCTGATCCGTGCCGAGCTGTTCCAGCCCGGCCTGCAGGTGGTGAACCCTGAGCTGTTCAACCAGCTCACGACCATGCACGGTCTGATCATGGTGTTCGGCGCCATCATGCCGGCCTTCGTCGGCTTCGCCAACTGGATGATCCCGCTGCAGATCGGGGCCTCCGACATGGCGTTTGCCCGCATGAACAACTTCAGCTTCTGGCTGTTGATTCCTGCCGGTGTCATGCTGGCCGGTTCGTTCTTCATGCCGGGTGGCGCACCTGCCGCCGGTTGGACGCTCTACGCACCGCTGACCCTGCAGATGGGTCCCTCGATGGATGCCGGCATTTTTGCCATGCACATCATGGGTGCCAGCTCGATCATGGGATCGATCAACATCATCGTGACGATCCTGAACATGCGCGCACCCGGCATGACGCTGATGAAGATGCCGATGTTCTGCTGGACCTGGCTGATCACGGCTTACCTGCTGATCGCCGTGATGCCGGTGCTGGCTGGCGCCATCACCATGACGCTGACGGACCGCCATTTCGGCACCAGCTTCTTCAACCCCGCCGGTGGCGGTGATCCGGTGATGTACCAGCACATCTTCTGGTTCTTCGGTCACCCCGAGGTGTACATCATGATCTTGCCGGCTTTCGGCATCATCAGCCAGATCGTGCCGGCTTTTGCCCGCAAGAAGCTGTTCGGCTACGCCTCCATGGTGTATGCCACGTCCTCGATCGCCATCCTGTCCTTCATCGTGTGGGCACACCACATGTTCACCACCGGCATGCCGGTGACGGGCCAGCTGTTCTTCATGTACGCCACCATGCTGATTGCGGTGCCGACGGCCGTGAAGATCTTCAACTGGCTGGCCACCATGTGGCGCGGTTCGATGACTTTCGAGACCCCGATGCTGTTTGCCATCGGCTTCATCTTCGTGTTCACCATGGGCGGCTTCACCGGCCTGATCCCGGCCGTGGCCCCGATCGACATCCAGATCCAGGACACCTACTACATCGTGGCCCACTTCCACTACGTGCTGGTGGCCGGCTCGCTGTTCACCCTGTTCGCCGGTTTCTACTACTGGAGCCCGAAGTGGACCGGTGTCATGTACAACGAAACGCGCGGCAAGATCCACTTCTGGTGGTCGCTGATTTCGTTCAACATCACCTTCTTCCCGATGCACTTCCTGGGTCTGGCCGGCATGCCGCGTCGTTATGCCGACTACCCGATGCAGTTCGCTGACTTCAATGCCATCGCCTCCGTAGGTGCCTTCGGTTTTGGTCTGGCGCAGGTCTACTTCTTCCTGTTCGTCGTGGTTCCGACCATGCGCGGCAAGGGCGAGAAGGCCGCCCAGAAGCCCTGGGAAGCCGCAGAAGGCCTCGAGTGGGAAGTGCCGTCGCCGGCCCCGTTCCATACCTTCGAGAACCCTCCGAAGCTGGATGCCACGGCAACCCGCGTGATCGGCTGATCGAAATCGTCTGGAGCGCAAGCCATGAAATCGCAAGAGCAAAAGAAAGCCAATCTCAAGATGGCACTGATTCTGGTGTCGGTGGTGCTGGTGTTCTTCTTCGGTTTCATGGCCAAGATGGTCCTGCTCGGCAAGTAAGCAGCCAACATGAGCTTGCGGACCGAAAACGTCAAGATGGTGGGCAAGCTGGTCGTGGTAGCGGCCGGCATGTTCGGCTTCGGCTACGCCCTGGTCCCCATTTACAAGCATCTCTGCGAGGCCTTGGGCATCAACATCCTGGCGCTCGGCGAACGCGAAATGCGGGGTGGCCGTGCCAGCTTGCCTGCGAATACGCAGGTCGACATGAGCCGCACCATCACGGTGGAGTTTGATGCCAATGCGCGTGGGCCCTGGAGTTTTCACCCGGCCAAGCGTTCGCTTCAGGTGCATCCTGGCGAGGTGGCGACCGTGATGTACGAATTCCAGAACGTGCAGGACCGCCGCATGTCAGCGCAAGCGATTCCGAGCTATGCGCCGCGGCAGGCCTCGGCCCATTTCAACAAGCTGGAGTGCTTCTGCTTCAACGAGTACACGTTGGAGCCTGGTGAGAAGAAGGAATGGCCGGTTGCCTTTGTGATCGATCCCAAGCTGTCGAAGGACGTGACCACCATCACCTTGTCCTACACTTTCTTTGAAGTGGGCAGCAAGACGCCGCCAGCGCCCGGGTCGGCCCCTGGCAAGACCGTGGCCCATCTGTCATCTGGAGCTGGGGCATGAGCCAGACTCCCTCTGGCAAGAGCGCCATGCCCAAGGGTTCGTTCTGGCACACGGTCAAGGCCGTGGCCTGGTCGTTTATTGGTGTTCGCAAGAACAGCAGTTTTCAGGAAGACATTGGTCGTCTGAACCCCTTTCACATCATCGTGGTGGGAATTGTTGGGGCGTTGATTTTTGTAGTGAGTTTGATTGCATTGGTGAACTGGGTCGTGGCCAAGTGAGCCTGACCCGTTGATCGGAAAAATTGAAGAGAACCGGAAGGAATGGAGCAAAAATGAGTTCGACAACACACGGCGGCACCCCGTATTACTTCGTGCCCGGCCCCTCACGCCATCCTGTCATGGCTGCGATCGGCCTGTTCTTCGTCATCCTGGGCGCCGGTCAATGGGTCAATGGCGTAGAGTGGGGCAAGTACTCCCTGTTCGCCGGCATGGCCTGGTGGCTGGTGGTGCTTTACCAATGGTTCCGCGATGCCGTGTCCGAGAGCGAAGGCGGTCAGTACGGTCACAAGATCGATCTGTCGTATCGCTGGAGCATGACCTGGTTCATCTTCTCCGAAGTCATGTTCTTCGGTGCTTTCTTCACCGCCCTGTGGTGGGCACGTGCCCATTCGGTGCCGGCGCTGGGCAGCCTGGACAACGCCTTGCTCTGGCCTGACTTCAAGGCGGTCTGGCCGAGTTTGGCTGCCGGCGTGACGGCTTCGCCGGCCGGTATCGTCGAGCCCTTCCAGACCATGGGCCCGTTCTGGCTGCCGACCATCAACACCGCCCTGCTGCTGAGCTCCGGTGTGACGCTCACCATCGCCCACCACGCCCTGCGTGACGGCAACCGTAGCAAGACCATCGGCTTCATGTGGATCACCGTGCTGCTGGGCATCACCTTCTTGTTCGTGCAGGGCTACGAGTACGCACACGCCTACAGCGAGCTGAATCTCAAGCTGACGTCTGGCATCTATGGCTCGACCTTCTTCATGCTGACCGGTTTCCACGGTTTCCACGTGCTGGTGGGCATGCTGATGCTGCTGTTCATCACCTTGCGTCTGCAAAAAGGCCACTTCACCGCTGAGCGCCACTTCGGTTTCGAAGGTGCGGCCTGGTACTGGCACTTTGTGGACGTGGTGTGGCTCGGCCTGTACATCCTCGTCTACTGGATGTAATTGGGGCGGCTACTGCGCGGGCTTGATCCGTCGTTGCGGGGCCCGTCGGGAAATCCTCACGTACCTTCAAGTACGTTCCGGTTTCCCGCCACCCGCGCCTAGGCTGAAGCCCGCTCGCTACGCCGCTTGGCGGGGCGAGCCGACAAAAACAAAAGCCGCATGAAGCGGCTTTTGTTTTTGTTTGAGATGGTTATTTCCCGGCAGGGATGCCGGTGGGCTGGATGTAGCCGAGCTTCCAAGCGATCAGGATGCAGAGAAAGATCAGGATCGAGAAGCCGACTCTAAAAGCAAGGGCGCGGGCCATGTTGCTGCTTTTGGGTTTGCCATCGCGGCCGTCCTTCATCATGAAGAACAGGGCAGAACCCAGACTGGCGATGATGGCCAGGAACGCAAGAGCAATCAGGTATTTCATGAGCGAGATTATCGCGTGACTGCACGTATGAATGAACGTACCCGGTTCTGGTTGATCACGTTGCTGGCGTTGCTGGCGGTTGCCGTCACGGCTTCGCTCGGACGCTGGCAGCTGTCGCGGGCCGCGACCAAGGAGGCCTTGCAGGCGAGCATGGAGGCACGTTTGGCGGAGCCGGTGCTGGATGGCGCCACCTTGCGTGGCGAGGTTGCGGCAGATGCGCTGCTGCATCGCCGCATGGTGGCGCGTGGGCAGTGGCTGGCCGAGCGGACGGTGTTCCTGGACAACCGCCAGATGAATGGGCGGGTCGGTTTCTTCGTGGTCACACCGTTGCGCCTTGAAGGCAGCGATGTTGCCGTGCTGGTGCAGCGCGGCTGGGTGCCGCGCAACTTTGAAGATCGCAGCCGCGTGCCGGTGGTCGAGACACCTACCGGGCTGGTGACCGTGGTGGGGCGGATTGTCCCGCCGCCGGGCAAGCTCTATGAGCTGGGGGCAGCCGAGGTGGGGCCGATCCGGCAGAATCTCGATCTGGCGCAGTTCAGGAGCGAGACGGGACTGCCGCTGGCAGCCGTGTCGATCCAGCAGACAGATGCCGCCGCCGATGGGCTGGCGCGCGACTGGCCGCCCGGCAATACCGGCGTCGACAAACACTACGGCTACGCTTTTCAATGGTTTGGGCTTTGTGCCCTGATTGCAGTACTTTATGTCTGGTTCCAAATTGTCAGAAGATTCTTCCAACGCAAAACCGTCTGATGCGGGTGGCGATCACCCGCTGGGGCTGACCGTGTATTCCCTGCCCGAGCCGGGGCAGGCCATGGCAGAGGAGGTGCGACGCACCCGTCTCGGACGCTGGAAAATGATTGCCGTGTTGCTGGTCTGTGCCGCACCCGTGGTCGCCTCCTACTTCACCTACTACGTGATCCGGCCGGAGGGGCGGCGCAATTTCGGTGAACTGATCGACCCGCAGCGGCCGCTGCCCGATCAGGCGGGGACAGGCCTGGATGGCAAGACGATCCATCTGGCCGAGCTCAAGGGGCAGTGGCTGCTGGTGAGCGTGGGGAGTGGCAATTGCCAGGCGGCTTGTGTGCAGCAGCTCTACCTGCAGCGCCAGCTGCGCGAGGGGCTGGGCAAGGACAAGGACCGCATTGACCGGGTCTGGCTCGTCAACGACGCGCAAGCTGTGGCGCCGGAGCTGTTGCCGGGGCTGAAGGAAGCCACGGTGCTGCGCGTGCCGTCGGATGTGCTGGATCGCTGGCTGACGGCGGCGGCGGGGCATTCCATCACCGAGCATTTGTACCTTGTTGATCCGCTGGGCAACCTGATGATGCGTTTCCCGGCCAACCTGGATGTGGCCACCGCGGCCCAGGCCAAACGCGACCTGGAGCGCCTGATGCGTGCCTCCAACTCGTGGGATCAGGCCGGAAGGTAAGTCCGCATGAACGCTGCAGCGCTTTACGATCTGTCGCCCGTCATCTGGCTCATGCTGATGGGCGCGGTGCTGGCCCTCGGGCCGTTGGCCTGGGTCTGGCTGCGCAATCGGCAGGCCTCGCGGGCAAGCCGTCTGCAGGCCTTGACGGTGCTGACCTTATTTCTGACCTTCGATCTGGTCTTGTTCGGCGCCTTCACGCGCCTGACGGATTCCGGTCTCGGCTGCCCGGACTGGCCCGGCTGCTACGGCAATGCCAGCCCGGTGGGGGCGCATGCCGAAATCTCGGCGGCGCAGCAGGCCATGCCCACCGGCCCGGTGACGCACGGCAAGGCCTGGGTCGAGATGATCCACCGCTATCTCGCCACCAGCGTCGGCGTGTTGATTCTGGTGCTGGCCGTCGTCAGCTGGCTGGACCGTCGCCGCCAAGACCGGCAGGCGGCCATCAACCCCTGGTGGCCCACGCTGACCTTGCTCTGGGTGTGCGTCCAGGGGGCGTTTGGTGCGCTGACGGTCACCATGAAATTGTTTCCCGCCATCGTTACCCTGCACCTGCTCGGGGGACTGCTGTTGCTGGCGCTGCTGTGCGTGCAGGCTGTGCGCTATGCGCAGCTACATCGTGCTTCTGCCGTCGTTGCCGTGCGCCCTGCGCTGCGCCGTCTGCTGGGGCTGGGCTTGGTCTTGTTGTGGCTGCAGGTTGCGCTCGGTGGCTGGGTCAGCACCAACTACGCCGTGCTGGCGTGCACCGAATTTCCGACCTGCCAAGCCAGCTGGTGGCCCGAGATGAATTTTGCGCAGGGCTTCGAACTGTGGCGTGAACTGGGCCTGAGCGGCGACGGCCAGCACATCAGTTTTGCTGCGCTCACGGCCATCCACTATGTGCACCGGCTCATGGCCTATGCCGTCCTCGGCGTGTTGGCACTGCTGGCCTGGCGCATGCGTGCCGTGGCCGGCTGGCGTCGTGCCGCCAACTGGCTGGCGGCCTTGTTGCTGCTGCAGTTCCTGACCGGCTTGAGCAATGTGGTGCTGGGCTGGCCCTTGCTGGCGGCCGTCTTGCACACCGGCGGCGCTGCTGCCCTGGTGGTGGTGTTGACCTGGAGTCTGGCGGCAACGCGTTCTTCCGGTCAGGCTGCCACGGTCTCTCCCTCTGTTTCGAGTATCGCTGCATGAGCGTCCCATCTTTTTCCCATCTGTCTTCCGTGTTCAGCCAGTTCTATGCGCTGACCAAGCCACGCGTGGTGCAGCTCATTGTGTTTTGCGCCCTGATCGGCATGGTGCTGGCGGTGCCTGGCCTGCCGGGCTGGGCCGAATTGCGCCTGATGCTGATCGGCAGCGTGGGCATCTGGCTGGTGGCGGGTGCCGCTGCCGCCTTTAACTGCATTGTTGAAAAAGGCATCGATGCCAAGATGAAGCGCACCGCCTGGCGCCCAACCGCCAAGGGCGAGTTGAGCGATGTGCAGACCCTGCTGTTCTCGGCCGTGCTGTGCGCCGCCGGCTCCGCGCTGTTGTACGTCTGGGTCAACCCGCTGACGATGTGGCTGACCTTCGCCACCTTCGTCGGTTACGCGGTGATCTACACCGTGATCCTCAAGCCGCTGACACCACAAAACATCGTGATTGGCGGTGCCTCGGGCGCCATGCCGCCGGTGCTGGGCTGGGCCGCCATGACGGGCGACGTCGGGCCCGAGGCCCTGATTCTTTTTCTCATCATCTTTCTGTGGACGCCGCCGCACTTCTGGGCGCTGGCGCTGTACCGGGTGGAGGACTACCGCAAGTCCGGCCTGCCCATGCTGCCGGTGACGCACGGCAACGCATTCACGCGTCTGCAAATCCTGCTCTACACGCTGATCCTGTTTGCCGCCTGCCTGATGCCTTTCGTCTACCGCATGAGTTCCTGGCTCTATCTGGTGGCGGCCGTCGTGCTCAGCATCGGTTTCTTCCTCTATGCGTTCAGGCTCTGGCGCAACTATTCCGACGAGCTGGCACGCAAGACCTTTCGCTTTTCCCTGATCCACCTGAGCGTGCTGTTCGCGGCATTGCTGCTTGACCACTACCTGCTGTGAGCCATCATGAGCAAACGAAAAACTCTTAAATTGATAGCGTCTAGCGCAGTATTGGCGGGGTTAATTGGCATTTTGAGTGCATGCTCCGACAGCAAGCCGCAATTCGCTGCGATCGACGTGACCGGTGCCGACTATGCCAAGGACTTCCAGCTCACCGACCACAACGGCCAGCCGCGCAGCCTGCAGGACTTCCGCGGCAAGATCGTGGTGCTGTTCTTCGGCTACACCCAGTGCCCGGACGTCTGCCCGACCTCCATGACCGAACTGGCGGAGGTCAAGAAGCTGCTGGGCGCCGATGGCGAGAAGCTGCAGGGCCTGTTCGTCACGGTAGACCCGGCGCGCGACACGCCCGAGTTGTTGAAGGCCTACATGGCCAACTTCGACCCGACCTTCCTCGCGCTCTACGCCGCCTCACCCGAGAAGCTGGCCGCACTGGCCAAGGACTACAAGGTTTATTACAAGAAGGTCGAAGGCAAGACGCCCACCAGCTACACCATGGACCATTCGGCGGGCAGCTACATCTACGACACCGAGGGGCGCTTGCGGCTGTATACCCGCTATGGCAGCGGTGCGCCGGCGATGGCTTCGGACATCAAGCTTCTGTTGCAGCAGAAATAACGATCGGCTTTTCTTCTGCTTGGGGTACTGATGGGCCAGCGTCTGTTTGGATGTGCGCCCGCCGCAGTTGCGCGGTCAAAGATGCAACAAGAAGAACCTACTCTGCCTTGATGGAACGATCCGCAATGATCTTGCCCAGCACCGCGTAGTCGGCACGCATCCGGTTCGCCAGGCCTTCAGACGACGATCCGACAACCTGCCAGCCTTGCTGGAACAGCTTCTGTCGCACGTCCGGCGTGCGTGTGATGTCGCTGAACAGCTTGGACAGTTTGGCGATCACTGGCTTGGGCATGGAGGCCGGGCCGGCTACACCGTTCCAGATCTCAAGCTGGAAGTTCTTCACACCGGCTTCACTCAAGCTCGGCACGTCCGGCACCAGCGTGCTGCGTCCCGCGGAGGTGACACCCAATACCTTGATCTTGCCGGCGCGCGCCTGCGCCAGGGCCAAGCCGGGCGGCAGCATGGAGAGCTGGATCTGGCCGCCGACCATGGCCGTGACGACTTGCGGGTAGCCGGGGTAGGGCACATGGACCGGGGCCATGCCGATGCGGGCGTTCAGCAGCTCCATTGGGTGCCGCTGGCGCGGGCTGCGGCCAGGAAGTCGGCCGCACTGCTGCCCGGTGCATTGACGGGCGCGGCCAGCACCAGTGGCGCGGTGCTGATCAGGCTGATGGGGGCCAGATCCTTGGCCGGGTCATACGGTGTCTTGGGGTTGAGCAGCTTGGCAATGGTGAGGTTGCCGTTGATCATGACGCCGATGGTGTGCCCGTCCTTGGCCTTGGCCACGAGGTCGGCTGCGATGTTGCCGCCGGCGCCGGGCCGGTTCTCGACAATCACCGGCTGGCCCAGCGCCTTGGACAGCGGCTCGGCCAGGGTGCGCGCCACCAGATCGGGCGAGGTGCCGGCCGGGAAACCGACCAGGATCTTCAGTGGCTTGCTCGGCCAGGCGGCTTCAGATGGCGCAATTTTTTGGGCTGTAGCCCAGGTGGATGTTGCGCCGATGGCTATCAAAAGAAGAGCGCGTCGCAAGGGCTGGCGTGTGTGCCGCATGGTGTGTTTCCCAAAGAAAAAGCCCCGGACTCTCGCAAGTCAGGGGCCTGGTTGGCGTTGCGATGAAGCTTAGGCGTATTCTGCCAGCGCGGCCTTCATCTTCTTCATGGCAGCCACTTCGATCTGGCGAATGCGCTCGGCGCTCACGCCGTATTCAGCGGCCAAGTCGTGCAGCGTCATGCCGCCCGAGCTGTCGTCGTTCACCTTGAGCCAGCGCTCTTCCACGATGCGGCGGCTGCGCGGGTCCAGCACCTCCAGGGCGGCGGCGATGCCGTCGCTGGCCAGCACGTCGCGCTGGTGCGCTTCGATCATGGCGGTGGGCTCGTGGTTGGCATCGGACAGGTAGGCGATCGGGCCATAAGCTTCTTCGCCGTCATCAGCTGGACCGGGGTCGAGCATGACGTCGCCACCCGAGAGGCGGGTTTCCATCTCGATGACTTCCTCGCGCTTGACGTTCAACTCGCGCGCCATCAGGTCGATCTCGTACTCGCTCAAGGTCTCGCGGTGGGTGGCCGCATCGGCCGCAGCAGCGTCGGCCTTGTAGCCCTGCTTCTTGGAGCGCAGATTGAAGAACAGCTTGCGCTGGGCCTTGGTCGTGGCGACCTTGACCATGCGCCAGTTCTTCAAGATGTATTCGTGGATTTCGGCCTTGATCCAGTGCAGCGCGTAGCTCACCAGGCGCACGCCCTGGTCGGGGTCGAAGCGCTTGACGGCTTTCATCAGGCCGATATTGCCTTCCTGGATCAGGTCGCCGTGCGGCAGGCCGTAGCCCAGGTACTGACGTGAAACCGACACCACCAGACGCAGGTGAGAGAGCACCAACTTACCGGCAGCTTCAATGTCTCCGCTGTCGCGAAACTTGCGTGCAAACTCCTGCTCTTCCTCTTGGGTGAGCATGGGCAGGCGGTTGGCGGCCGTGATGTAGGCGTCCAGATTGCCCAGCGGTGGCACCAGCGCCCAGGGATTGGCCACCGTCAGCGCGGAAGCGGAAACTCCAGTTTGAGTGGTCATACCAGAACTCCTTGTCGTCATATTTCTAATATTAGCACTCTCTTGGTTTGAGTGCTAATCCTTGGGTTCCATCAGGGTGATGACCTGTCGGCCATGGATACCTTGTAGAACATATACTGTACATATGATCAGTACCCATCCAAAAAGTTCCCCGGTCTTCATGAGCATGCTGGAGCAGGGCATGCCGCCCCTGGTGGGCCGTGTGCAGGCCGGTTTTCCGTCGCCGGCCGAAGACCTGGGGGCGCAGCCGATTGACCTGACCCGAGAGCTCATCAGCCACCCACAGGCCACTTTCCTGCTGCGCGCTCGCGGGAACTCAATGGTTGAGGCAGGCATCTTCAACAACGACATCCTGGTGGTGGACCGGGCCCTCCCGCCGCGCCATGGGCAGATCGTGGTGGCGGTGCTGGAGGGCGAATTCACGGTCAAGACCCTGATCCAGCGTGGTGCCGCCGTGCGGCTGCAGGCCGCCAACCCGGCTTTCCCCGACATCGTGCCGGCGCCCGGGCAGAGCCTGGAGATCTGGGGTGTGGTCACGGCGTCCATCCGGCAGTTTGCCGTCTGAGACCTTGTGCCATGTACGCCCTGATCGACGGCAACAACTTCTATGTGAGCTGCGAACGCGTGTTCCGGCTCGACCTGCGTGGCCGGCCGGTGGTGGTGCTGAGCAACAACGACGGCTGCGCCATCTCACGCAGCAACGAGGCCAAGGCCCTGGGCATTCGCATGGGGGCGCCCTGGTACCAGCTCCGGCCGCTGGTACAGAGCCACGGCCTGGTGGCGCTGTCGGCCAACTTCGCGCTGTATGGCGACATGTCCGACCGCATGATGAGCCTGCTGGCCACCCTGGGGGCACAACAGGAGGTCTATTCCATCGATGAGTGCTTTGTTGACCTGGCGGGCGTGGGCGGCGACCTGACACAGCGCGGCCACCGCATGCGCGAGCAACTGCTGCAATGGGTCGGCATTCCCAGCTGCGTCGGCATCGGGCCGACCAAGACGCTGGCCAAGCTGGCCAATCACATTGCCAAGACCGCCATGTATCAGTCGGGGCGCTATCCGGCGCAACTGGCGCAGGTCTGCAACCTGGGTGTTCTGTCACCTGCGGCGTTGCAGGCGGTTCTGGCGGCGACCCGGGTGGGCGAAGTCTGGGGTGTCGGCCGGCGGCTGGGGGCTCAGTTTGAGGCCTGTGGTATCCGCAGTGCGCTCGACCTGGCGCAACTCGACCCCACCACGGTCCGGCGCCGCTGGTCGGTGGTGCTGGAGCGCACGGTGCGGGAACTGCAGGGAATAGCCAGCATCGAGCTGGAGGAGGGCGGCCAGGGCAAACGGCAGATTGCCGTGACCCGTTCTTTTGGCCAGCCGGTGACGGCGTTGCCCGACCTGGAGGAGGCGGTCACTGTGTTTGCCAGTCGCGCCGCCGAAAAGCTGCGCCGCCAGCACGGTGCGGCTGCGCAGGTGATGACCTACATCCGCACCAGTCCGTTCCGGCAGGCGCCGCAATATTCGCGCGCCAGCGTGATGCCGCTGCAGCGGCCGAGTGGCGAGACGGGGGCCATCGTGCGTGCCGCGCTCGCGGGCTTGCGTGCCGCCTACCGGCCGGGGTTCAGCTATGCCAAGGCCGGGGTGTTCCTGCTGGATCTGCAGACCGGCGAGGCACAGCAGGGCGAGCTCGGGTTCGATGAGCGCGAACCGGTGCCTCGGCATGGCGCGCGCTTGAGCGACGTGCTCGACCGTCTGAACCAGCGCTACGGCCAGGACACGGTCTTTGTGGCCAGCGCGGGGCTGGGGGGCGTGCAGCGCGTGTGGTCGATGAAACAGGAACACCGCTCCCCGCGCTACACGAGTTGCCTGGCAGAAATCCCGGTCGCGCAGGCGTGATCAGGTCTTGCGCTTAGTGGTGCATGAGTTCGCGCCACAACGGCAATGAGCCGCGCACCCGTGAAGCCATCTTCGACGGCAATTCTCTTCGCACCGCCATGCGCGCGGCACGGATGGCCCTGTGCCACTTGGGCGCCGGCTCGGAAGAACGGCCACCTGTCGCAGACCTGCGAAAACTCAAAAGCTTTCCCAGTCGTCAGTACCATTCTTGGGGGCGGCTTTATCGGTCACAGCGATCACAGGCGCCGGGGTGCCGGCCTTGGCGGGCGGGCGGCTGACGGTGGTTGCACGGTCCTCCGTGTTACGCCGTTCCACGCTGATGGACGAGGGCTGGCCTGAGCTTGCTCCACGAGGGGCCGCGCGGGGGAGCAACTGGCGGCCCGATGTTCCGTTGTCGGCCAGTTTGAAGACGCCAACGGCCTGCACCAGGTCCTGTGCCTGAGACTGGAGGCTGGAAGCGGCTGCCGCCATCTCTTCCACCAGCGCGGCGTTCTGCTGTGTGGTCTGGTCCATCTGTGTCACGGCTTCACCAATCTGAGCCACCCCCTGGCTTTGCTCCGAGCTGGCGGCGCTGATTTCACCCATGATGTCGGTCACACGGCGGATGCTGCTCACCACTTCCTGCATGGTGCTGCCAGCTTGGTCGACCAGGGCCGTGCCTTGTTCGACGCGTTCCACACTGTCGGTGATCAGGGTCTTGATTTCCTTGGCAGCTTCGGCCGAACGACCGGCCAGGGAACGGACTTCACCGGCCACCACGGCAAAACCGCGGCCCTGTTCACCGGCACGCGCGGCTTCCACCGCCGCATTCAGGGCCAGGATGTTGGTCTGGAAGGCGATGCCGTCGATGACGCTGATGATGTCGTTGATCTTGCGGCTCGAATCATTGATGCCCTTCATGGTGTCGACCACCTGGGCCACCACTTCACCGCCCTTGACGGCCACGGTGGAGGCGCTTTGCGCCAGCTGGTTGGCCTGGCGGGCGTTGTCGGCGTTCTGCTTCACGGTGGAGCCCAGCTCTTCCATCGAAGCGGCGGTTTCTTCCAAGGCGCTGGCCTGTTCTTCCGTGCGGCCGGACAGGTCATGGTTGCCTTGGGCGATCTGTGTGCTGGCAGAGGCCACTGACTCGGAACCGTGACGGACGCGGTTGACGACTTGCGCCAAGCTGTCACGCATGGCTTTCATGGCGACCAACAGGCTGGCGTCATCGCCCGCACGAATCTGCACGTCCACAGCCAGGTTGCCGGCCGCGATCTCACGTGCAACGTTGGCGGCGTAGTCAGGCTCGCCACCGAGCTGACGGGTGATGGAGCGGGTCAGGGCCCAGGCAATCAAGGCGCCCACCAGAGCCGCTGCGCCGGCGATGATCAGCATCAACCAGCCGGTCGAGATGGCAATGTTCTGTACATGCTGCGCCGACTCGTTCATTGCCTTTTGCTGCATGTCAATCAGCTCGCCCAGCGCTTTGAAATAAGCCGCCTGCAACGGGCGGTTTTCCTTGATCAGGACGTCGCGTGCTTCTTCCACCCTGCTGGCGAGGCCCAAGGCAATCGATTTGTCGGTGGCGGCGTTGTACGGCCCCCGGATGTCGTTGATTTTCTGCAGCAGCTGACGGCCCTCAGGGCTCTTGATGCTGTCATTCAGCTTCTTGAGCAGTTCGGCATTTTTGGTGCGAGCCTCTTCGATGCGTTGCTTTTCGGCAAGCATGCCCTTCTCGTCGCTCAGCAGCGCAATATTGCGCACCGCACGCGCCACCAGGTTCAGGTTGTCCTTCACTTGGGCGAGTTGCTCGACCTTCACCATGCGGTCCTCGACCAGCAGCTTGACTTCCTCGTTGACGTTGCCCAGTTGTACGCGACCGAAGACGGCGACGACCAGACCCGCCAGGATGACCAGGGCAAAGCCCAGCCCCAGACGAGCGCCGACTTTCATGTTGGAAAAGTTCATGGTGGTTCTCCCTTGTGAGACGGATTTATTGAATGGCTGGCGCAACCAGGCCCATGTCGGCGCTGGTCATGAGCTTTTCGATGTCGAGCAGGATCAGCATGCGGTCGTCCAGCGAGCCGATGGCCAGCAGGTGGTCGCTGGCAACGGACGCAGACAACTCCGGCACCGGACGCAGCTGTTCCGGGGCGAGCGTGATGACGTCCGACACGCCGTCGACCACCATGCCGACCACTTGCTGACCGATGTTGAGCACGATCACCACGGTGAAGCTGTCGTAGTTCACCTGCTCCAGATTGAATTTCATGCGCATGTCGACAATGGGCACGATGACGCCGCGCAGGTTGATCACGCCCTTGATGAAGGCCGGGGCGTTGGCCATGCGGGTAGGTTCTTCGTAGGAACGGATCTCCTGCACGCGCAGGATGTCGATGCCGTATTCCTCATTGCCCAGCTTGAAAGCCAGGAACTCACGAATCGAGGTGACTGCTGCGGGATGGGCGGCCGCTGGCTGGCGCTCTGCAGTTTCAGCGACGGCGGCAGGAGATGAATTCATAAGCACTTGCCTTCAAAAGAATGAAGGCAAGGATATTAAAACGATTGAATCGTGTCAATCGATTTAATCGAATTTTTCTTTAACTCGAGATAAACCAATCAAACTATTTCTTAATACGAAATTCTGATGGGTTTTGCCAGCAATTCCTCGGCCAAGACCTTGAGCAGTTCCTTGACGGCCAGCGGCTTGCCGAAGAAGTGACGGATGCCCTGGCGTTGTGCCTCGGCGCGGTCGACAGCTTCGCTGAAGCCGGAGCACAGGATCACTGGCAGGTTCGGTCGGGTGAGGCGCAGTCGTTGGGCCAGTTGGATGCCGTTCAGGCCAGGCATGGTCTGGTCGGTGATCAGCAGGTCGATTGCGTTCGGTGTGGCCTCCATGGCGGCTAGCACCGCAGCCGGATCGTTGAACAGTCTGACGTGGTAACCCCAATCACCCAGCAGTTCCCCCAGGTAGCTGGCCACGGCAGGTTCGTCGTCGACCACCCAGATGTGCTGTCCGGTTCCGGCCGGGATCAGCGGGCCGTTCTGCGGCATGCCCGGTGCACCCGACGGGGAATGCACGACCGGAAACAGCAGCTGGAAGCGACTACCGTGGCCGGGTTCGGAGTCGACAACGACATGTGCACCGGAGCGGCGCAGAATACCGTGCACCACCGATAGCCCCAGGCCGGTACCTTTGCCGACGTCCTTGGTGGTGAAGAAGGGGTCGAACAGGCGCGAGCGGTATTCCGGGGCAATGCCGCTGCCGGTGTCGGCCACCTCCAGGGCAAGGTAGCTGCCGCTCAGGCGCTGATGGCTGGCGGCACAGATCCGACCTTCCACCGTGACCTGATGCAGATGGATGTCGATGACACCATGGCCATCAATGGCATCGCGCGCATTGATGATCAGATTGACCAGCACCTGGTTCAGTTCACCTGGGTCCATGCGGATGCTCAGCTCGTCGTCAATGCGGCTGCGCAGCAGGATGCTTGACGGGATCGAAGGGCGCATCATGGCCACCACTTCCTGAATCACTTCAGCGGGTGAAATCACCCCGACACTGGCGCTGGGCTGGGTGCGCGTGAAGCTGAGCATCTTGGCAATCAGGTCGCGTGCCCGTTCGCTGGCAGAGATCACTTCGCGCAGGTAGTTCGCCAGCTTGCTCTGCTTGTCAGCCACAAAGCGGTCCAGTGCCAGTGTCGAATAACCCAGGATGGCGGCCAGGATGTTGTTGAAATCGTGCGCGATGCCGCCGGTCAACTGGCCCAGTGCCTGCACTTTTTGCGATTGCTGCAACTGGCGTTCAAGATCTTGCTTGATGGCGGCCGATTGTTCGCTTTCAGAGCGGTCGCGCGTGAAAATGAAAAAATGCTGTGATTCCGGGTCATAGGTGGCCGAGATCTCAACAGCAAATTCATGCCCCAGCTTGTGCCGATGGCGGGTCTCGAACTGGTCGTGCCCCAGCTGAATGATCTTTTCCATGTGCGCCCGCACATCTTCCGGGCTTTCAACCGCATCCAACTGGCTGATATGCATGCCAATCAGTTCATCGGTGGTGTAGCCGGACATCCGCGCATAGGCGTCGTTGACTTCCAGCAGGCGGCCGAGTGAATCGCTGATCCAGAAGCCGTCGATGGCGGTCTCCAGTACCCGTTTGTGGCGCAATTCGGCCTTGGCGCTATCGGTCACATCCTCGCCTACGGCCACGTAACCCTCGATCACGCCGGCGTCGTTGCGCAGAGGGGTGATGGTGCGGTCCAGGATGATGTCGTGGCCGAGGCTGTCCTTGCTGTGCACCAAGCCGCGCCAGACCTTGCCGGCCTCCAGCGTGGTGCGAACCTGCGCTGCTTGTGCCGGATCCGGCGTGACGGGGCCAGTGAACAGCGAAAGTTGGTGTTTGGCTTCCGTTGACAGCGGGCCGGAGACGGCTTGCGAAGCGCGGTTGCGCCAGCGTACCCGGCCTTCCGTGTCGGTGACAAGCACCAGTGAGGCGATCGACTCCAGTGCCAGTGACTGGGTACGCAAGGTGTCGTTGGCCTGCTGCAATGTGCGGGTCTGCGCTGCCAGTCTGAGGTAGGGCCGGCGTACGCCGACCACAAACATGGCGCGGTAAATCAGGCTGTAGCAAACGAACTTGTACAGGTGGCCGAGCAGGTTCATCGTGTCGCTGACCACCTCGTATTGCGCCAGAAGCAGCTCACCCAAGGCGGCGATTGATGCCGCGCCGAAGATCAGCGACAGAAATTCATCATCCGATCGGCGTGCCAGTCGGTAGTAGCGCCAGGCGGCCCATCCCAGCAGGCTTGTGATCAACCATTCGAAACCACGCTTGAAGGGCGTCAACCCGCTGCCTTCAATATAGGTATCTGGCAGGGCGGCTTCGTGAAAAAGCACGCCCCATATGACCAGCAGGTTGATGGCCCCATAGGCGGCCAGAAAGCCGTAGCGCGTCCAGGACGTGGGCGGTGCTAGCCGGGGATAGAAACTGATGCCGAACAGGGTAAGCGCCACCATCAGGCGCGCTGCCAGCCAAAAAGCAATTGCCTTCTCTGCGGATGCGGGAGTGAGAAGCTCCGGCATGCCCTGGTACGACAGGGCGTGCATGAAATCGAGCCAGCCAGCCGAAAACAGACTGATGGCAACCAGCAGCAGGGATGATGATGCTTCTTTGGAGGGCGTGTGCCAGACCGTGGCGAATACCAGGAACGCAGCAGCAATGGAGATGAACTCCAGCAGCGTGTGCAGTGGCAGGTAAAAGGCCGGGGGCAACTGTACGTTTTGCAGTGGCAGCAGCATGGCTGCCAACGCCATCGCGGCGTAAATGGCAATCAGCACAAGCTGCTGCTGCAACAGGGGGCGGTTCGGCTTGCTGGGCTGAACGTGTTCCATGGATGTGGCTGCCGCCCTCGGTCAGTTCTTTAGTGCGCCAGCCCGAGCAGGGTGAGCAGGCGAGGGGTGTCGAGCGGCTTGGTCAGGCAACATTCGGCGCCGGCGGCCAGCAGTTCGGCTTCACTTTCCGGGCTGAGGTAGCCGCTCATGGCGATCACGCGCACATCGGCGTGGCCGGGCAGCTGTTTGATCTGCCGGCAGACGTCAGTTCCCTTGATGCCTGGCATCATCAGGTCGAGCAGCACGACGTTGGGCAGAAAAGTGTGAATCTTGCGGCCTGCCTCGAAGCCGTCGTGGGCGGTCTCTACCAAGACGGGGTGCTCATCGCTTTCTCCTTCCAATAGCTCCTTGAGAAAGCCAACCACGGCGCGGTCATCATCCACGATCAGCACGCGCAAAGGCCCCTTGTTGCCGGCGGGATTCCACTGGCGGGCGAAGCGCTCTACCTCGTCGCGACGAAAGCGCCGGTGGCCGCCGGGCGTGACCTCGGCCTGCAACAGGCCTTTTTGGGCCCAGCCGCGCACGGTGACAGGCGAAACCATCATCCACTGTGCCACCTCGTTCGGCGTGAGGTAGGGCTTGTTGCTGGACTCTTCTTTCATGATGGCGTCACACAGTTGCGGTTTAAGCGAATTAAAAAGTTTAATCGATATGGATTGGTTTGCATAGCAACCCAAATAGGACGAATTCGACAACTTGGCCGTAGAGGTATTAATTCAATTTTTTTGAACTCAATCAACAACACTATTCAAAAACAGGTCATCGATCGCAGCCTAGACTTGTCGCCATGTCATCGCATCACTCTTCTCCCGAGCGTTACAGCGGCACGGCCATCGTGCTGCACTGGCTGCTCGGCTTCGCTCTGATCGGTCTCTTCATGGTCGGTCTGTACATGACCGACCTGCCGTTTTCGCCGCAGCGCCTCAAGCTCTACAACTGGCACAAATGGGCTGGCGTCACCATCCTCACGCTGTCGCTGCTGCGCCTGCTGTGGCGCCTGACGCACCGTCCACCGGCGCTGCCCGCCGCCGCCGCCATGCCGCGCTGGCAGCATTGGGCCCACCACGGCACGCACCATGCGTTGTATGCGCTGTTTTTCGCCGTGCCGCTGCTGGGCTGGGCCTATAGCTCGGCGGCCGGTTTTCCCATCGTGCTGTTCGGCGTGCTGCCCTTGCCCGACTTCGTGTCAGCCGACAAGGCGCTGGCCGAACTGATCAAGCCCTGGCACAAGTTCAGTGCCTATGCCATGGCCGCGCTGGTGGTGCTGCATGTGGCGGCTGCGCTCAAGCACCAGTTGATCGACCGTGACGGCCTGCTTCTGCGCATGCTGCCGGGTCGTCGTTGAATTTTCCCAAGGAGTTTTCATGCATCTCATTCAATCCGCTTCCCGCCTGCTGCTGATGTTGGCTGCATTCGGTGGCTCCGGCGTCGTGCTGGCCCAGCAGAAACTGGTGCCGGCGCAAAGCGAAATCGTCTTCGTCAGCAAGCAGATGGGTGTGCCGGTCGAAGGCCGCTTCAAGAAATTCGACGCGCAAATCAGCTTCAATCCTGCCAAGCCCGACACCAGCAAGATCGCCTTCACGGTCGACACCGGCAGTGCCACGCTGGGTGTGCCTGAGACCGATGCCGAATTGCCCAAGCCCACCTGGTTCAACGTGCCCAAGTTCCCGCAGGCCACCTTCCAGTCCAGCAGCGTCAAGGGGCTGGGGGCCGGCAAGTTCGAAGTGGCCGGCAAGCTCAGCATCAAGGGCTTCAGCCGCGACGTGGTGGTGCCGGTGACGCTGACGCAGAACGGCGCAGCCACCACGGCCACGGGCACCTTCTCGCTCAAGCGCCTGGCTTTCAAGATCGGCGAGAACGAGTGGTCTGACACCTCCATGGTGGCCGACGACGTGCAGGTCAAGTTCAAGCTTGCGCTCACCGGTGTGGGCAAGCTGTAATCATTTTTTCAACCCTTCAAACGAGGAGTCTTTCTCATGCGCAAATCCAAGTTCGCTTTTGCTGTCGTTGCTGCAGCCACCCTGCTGGCTGGCGCTGCCCAAGCCCAGACGGCTTCCTACGCCATCGACCCGACCCACACCTTCGCGACCTTCGAGATCAGCCACTTCGGCGCTTCGGTCAACCGCGGCCGCTTCGACAAGAAGGAAGGCTCGGTGCAGTTCGACAAAGCCGGCAAGAGCGGCAAGGTGGAACTGACGATTGACGTCACCTCCATCAACACCGGCACCGCTGCTTTCGACAAGCACCTGCAGAGCGCCGACCTGTTCGACACCGCCAAGCACCCGACCGCCAAATTCGTGGCTGACAAGTTCAGCTTCAACGGCGACAAGGTGACCGAAGTGGTCGGCACCCTGACGCTGCTGGGCAAGACCAACCCCGTGACCCTGAAAGCTAATCAGTTCAACTGCTACCAGAGCCCCATGCTCAAGCGTGAAGTGTGCGGTGGCGATTTTGAAACCGTCATCGACCGTACGGCCTACGGCATGAACTATGGCGTGGACTGGGGCTTCCCCAAGAACGTGCGCATCGTGGTGCAGGTGGAAGCCGTCAAGCAGTAAGTCACTGGTCGCGGCATCCGCAAAGCCGGTCTGGCAACAGGCCGGCTTTTTTTTGATCTGGCGCAATGGGGCAAGGGTGGCGCTTGACATCTGTCCCCAAGATTTGTTTAATGGGAATCATTCCTATTTAAAGTCGTCTGGACAGCTATGTTGGAAACACTGGTCATCGCCCTGCGTGAAGGCATCGAAGCCTTTCTCATCGTCGCCATCACCCTGGCTTATTTGCGCAAGACGGGGCGCACGGCGCTGGCGCCCGCCGTCTATGTCGGCACCGGTCTGGCGCTGGTTCTGAGCGTCACGGCTGCGGTGCTGTTGCGCGAGATGGTGGTCACCCCCCTGTACGAAGGGGCGCTGGCCTTGGTGGCGGCCGTACTGGTCATCACCATGATGGTCTATATGACCCGCGCGGCGCGGCACATGAGCCGCGACATCGGCCACAAGATCGAGGCCGCCGCGGCACATCAGACCGGGGCCGCCTCGTTTCTTGCCATTGCCGGTTTCACAACACTGATGATCACGCGCGAAGGAATGGAAACGGTTTTCATGATCACCTCGCTCATGGGACAAGCCGATACCTCCGCCATGACGATGGGTGCCTTGATCGGTGTGCTGCTGGCGGCGATGCTGGCTTGGGGCTGGTCGCGTTATGGCCACCGCATCAATCTCGGCCGCTTCTTCCAGGTGACGACGATCTTCCTCGGTCTCTTCATCATCCAACTGGTGATCTATGCTTTCCATGAATTCACGGAAGCCGGCGTGCTGCCGCTGGACAACGCCTACTGGCACATTGCGACCGAGCCCTACGGCCCCGAAGGTCAATACGGCGCCTGGTTGTCCTATGCCCTGGTGCTGATTCCGCTGGCATGGCTGGCACTGACCGTCTGGCGCGACCGCGCATCGGTGCGCGCGCAGGCCGAAAGTCGCGCTGCTTCTGACGCAAGCACCCGACAGCACGCATGACCGCCCCCAGCCTGGTTCGCCGCGCCGTCTGCTTGCTGCCCTTGCTGGCCGGTCTGCCGGCCCGGGCGCAGTTGCCGATCGTCGTGTCGCTGGGCACGGCCACGCCAGGCGGCGGTTTTCCGGTCTATGGCGACGCGGTGGCACGCACCGTCCATCGCATCGACGCCGGGCTGCAGGTCCAGACGCGCCACACCAAAGGCAGTACCGAAAACATCCCGCTGCTCGAAGCGGGTCAGCTCGATCTCGGTCTGGTGCAGGGCGAGGCCGTGCATGAGGCCTTGGCTGGCATCGGTCGCGCGCCGGCCAAGTTGTCGGTGGTGGCGGCCATGTATTCAACCGCCGGCATGTTCGTGGTGCGCGCTGACAGCCCCTACCGCAGCATCAGCGACCTCAAGGGCCAGCGCATTGCCTTCGGTGCCAAAGGCTCAGGCCTGGTGATCCTGGCGCGTTACGTGCTCGATGGCCTGGGACTGGATGCGGACAAGGATTTCCAGGCGGTCTATCTCGATCGCGCAGGAGACGGCCCGGCCATGTTGGCGGATGGTCGCGTGGCAGCGCTTTGGGGCGGCGGCTCGCAGTGGCCGGGTTTCGTCGCCGCCATGAATGCACCGGGCGGTGGCCGCTTCATCGTGCCGTCGGACCCGGAGATCAACCGCATCCTCGCCAAGCATGCGTTCCTGAAGCGGCAGACACTGGCGGCCGGCAGTTACCCGGGGCAAGCGCAGGTGCTGGCATCGGTTGGCTCGTGGAGCTTCATCCTGGCCCGGCCCACGCTGGATGCCGAGATCGCCTACCGTTTTACGCGCGCCCTGCATCTGGGGGAACAGGCGCTGGCGCGTGAACTGCCGCAGGCCAGCGAAACCCGCGCCGTCAATACCGCGCGCCATGTGCCGCAACCGGCGTTGCTGCACCCGGGCACGCGCCGCTACTTGCAGGAAATCGGCGCGCTTTAGTAAGAAGGTGCGCGCGGTTTACCAGCGGATACCGACCTTCTCAAACAGCTTGCTCAGCACGAACAGCGGCCCGACCCAGAGGTACTGGACGTCTTCGAAGAAGGAAGGCTTCTTGCCTTCGAGCTTGTGGCCGATGAACTGGAAGATCCAGGCCACGACGAAGATGCCGGCACACAGCACCAGGCGCTGCTCGCCCATGGCATGCACTAGCGCCAGCACCAAGGCCGAGCCGGCCAGCATGGTGATGAAGAACACCAGCGACAGGCGAACGTAATAGACCATGCTGGCGGCGATGAAGGCATAAGCCACCAGTGGGTGCAAGGCGTACATCAGGCCGACCAGGCTGAGCATGATCAGCGGGATGGCAATGAAGTGGATCAACTCGTTGGTCGCGTGCCGGTGGCTCTCGCTGTAGTGCGCCAGCAATTGGTCAACGCGGCGTTCCTGCGTGTCATGGACAGCGGTGTTCATGGTGTTCTCCTCCAAATTTTGTTGTGCGGCGATTCTCGCACCGGCCGGGCGGGTGCGCCAGCCGTGCAAACACCGATGACGGGCAGGGGCAATGACATACGGCCCGGGGTAATGGGCCGCTCGGCTATAGTGCCGCGGATGAACCCGCCCACCATGCGCCAGCCGCAGTTCGTTCAGCTGTACCGGGAAGACCGTGCGGTCGTGCACGCCGAGTTGGCGGCCGGTCTGCTGGCGCCACAGGCCGGCTTGGCACCCAAGTACCTGTACGACCCGCTGGGCTCGCGCCTGTTCGACGCCATCACCGAGTTGCCCGAGTACTACCCGACGCGCACCGAAGCCGCCCTGCTGGCAGCGCATGGCGCCGCCATCGCAGCTCAGTTGCCGCAGGGTGCGACGCTGGTCGACCTGGGGGCTGGCAACTGCGAGAAGGCGGCAGGCCTGTTTGATCTGCTGAAACCGGCGCGTTATGTGGCGGTGGATATCTCGGTGGATTTCCTGCGCACGGCGCTGCAATGTCTGCAGCGCCGGTTCCCAGCGCTCGACATGCTGGGTGTGGGGCTCGATTTCTCGTCTGAACTGACACTGCCGCCCGAGGTCGGGGCTGGGCCGCGTCTGCTGTTCTACCCGGGCTCCAGCATCGGCAACTTCACGCCGCAGCAGGCGCTGGGTTTCCTGCGCCAGGTGCGCGCGGCGGCCCAGGGCGGCGGCTTGCTGATCGGCGTCGATCTGGTCAAGCCGCTGGACATTCTGGAGCCGGCTTACGACGATGCATTGGGTGTCACCGCAGCCTTCAACAAGAACCTGCTGCTGCACGTCAACAGCCTGCTCGGCAGCGACTTCCGCGTGCAGGACTGGCAGCACCTCGCCTTCTTCAACACCGAGCAGTCACGCATCGAAATGCATCTGCAGGCGCTGCGCGATCTTGTGGTGCGCTGGCCCGGGGCCGAGCGTCGTTTCAAAGCGGGTGAGCGCATTCACACCGAGAACTCCTACAAGTACCAGGCGGCGAACTTCGAGACCTTGCTGCGCGAAGCCGGCTTCAGCCAGACCCGGGTCTGGACCGACGCCCGCGGCTGGTTTGCGGTGTTCTGGGCGCACGGTTGATGGCATGACAAAGCCCCTGGTCCTCATCGTCAGCCCGGCGCTGGCGGATGCCAACAACGGCAACTGGCAGACCGCCTGGCGCTGGTCGCGTCTGCTGGCGGGTCACTACCAAACCCGTATCGTCAAGGACTGGCAGGCCGGACAAGGCGAGGAGGCCGTTGCCCTGCTGGCCCTGCATGCGCGCCGTTCGGCGGCCTCGATCCAGGCGTGGGCGCAGACACATCCGGGCCGCGGCCTGGGGGTCGTGCTCACCGGCACCGACCTGTACCGTGACATCCAGATCGATCCCGCCGCGCAGCACTCACTGGCCCTGGCGCAGCGGCTGGTGGTGCTGCAGGCGCAGGGGCCACAGGCGTTGCCACCGGAGTACCGTGACAAGACCCGCGTCATCTTCCAGTCCACGTCAGCACGGCGAACGCTGATCAAGAGCGATCGTCATCTGCGTGCTGTCATGGTGGGGCACCTGCGCGAAGAAAAATCCCCCGAGACCCTGTTCAAGGCTGCGCGTCTGCTCAAGCACCGCACTGACATTCACATCGATCACATTGGCGCTGCACTGGACCCGGCCCTGGGTGAACTGGCGCGGCAGACGGCTGCCGACTGTCCGCATTACCGCTGGCTTGGCAGCCTCGATCACGAGGCGACGCGGCGGCGCATCCAACGTGCCCATGTGCTGGTGCACACCAGTCGGATGGAAGGCGGGGCGCATGCCATTCTGGAGGCCGTGTGCTGCGGCACACCGGTGCTGGCTTCGCGCATCGACGGCAACGTCGGCATGCTGGGTGACGACTACGCCGGCTACTTCCCCTGGGGTGATGCGACTGAACTGGCTGACCTGCTGCAGCGCTGCCGCGAGGGCCTGGGATCGGGCACCAGCATGATGGCGGCCTTGCAGGCACAATGCAGTCTGCGTGCGCCGCTCTTCGAGCCGGCGGCCGAGCGTGCTGCCTTGCTGGCATTGCTGACCGAATTGATACACACACCATGACTGCCCACACCTCCTCCAAGCCCGAACCTCGTCTGACTTCGCTTTCGCATGGCGGCGGCTGCGGTTGCAAGATCGCCCCCGGCGTGCTGTCGGACATCCTCAAGAGTGGCGTCGGCATGCCGGTGCCGCCGGAGCTGCTGGTGGGCATCGAAACTGCTGATGATGCTGCCGTCTACCAGCTCAACGACGAACAGGCGCTGATTGCCACCACCGATTTCTTCATGCCGATCGTCGACGATCCGTTCGACTTCGGCCGCATTGCTGCCACCAATGCGATCTCCGATGTGTACGCCATGGGCGGCAAACCCATCATGGCGTTGGCCCTGGTGGGCATGCCGATCAACGTGCTGTCGACCGACACCATCGGCAAGATCCTGGCCGGCGGCCAGGCGGTGTGCCGCGCAGCTGGCATTCCGATTGCCGGCGGCCACACCATCGACTCGGTGGAGCCGATCTACGGCTTGGTGGCCATGGGCCTGGTGCACCCCAAGCGTGTGAAACGCAATGCCGATGCCCGCGTGGGCGACCGTCTGATCCTGGGCAAGCCGCTGGGTGTGGGCGTGCTGTCGGCCGCGCTGAAAAAAGAGGCGCTGGATGCCGCTGGCTACGCGCAGATGATTGCCACCACCACCCAACTCAACACACCGGGCCCGGAGTTGGCCGCACTCGATGGCGTGCATGCGCTGACCGATGTCACTGGTTTCGGCCTGGCCGGCCACGGGCTGGAACTGGCGCGCGGTGCGGGCTGCACGGTGCAGATCGACTGGGCGCGCGTGCCCTTGCTCAAGGGCGTGCGTGACTTGGCCGCGCAGGGCATGGTGACCGGTGCCTCCGGCCGCAATTGGGCTGGTTATGGTGCGTCGGTCACGCTGCCGGCAGGTTTTGCTGCGGTGGACCAGGCGCTGCTGAGTGATCCGCAGACCAGTGGTGGCCTGCTGGTGTCGTGTGCGCCGGCGGTGGTGGACGAAGTGCTGGCGATCTTCCGCCGGCACGGTTTTGATGCTGCTGCCGAGATCGGTGAGATCACGGCCGACGGTGCCGGCCGCTTGGTGGTGCGCTAAAGCCAACTACGCTAAGGACGGACTGGCCGGCAAGCGGCCGATTCAGCCCTTGGGCGCCAACACCGCCATGGTGATGCGCGAGGTGCAGGTCATGTCGCCGTCTTCATTGCGCAGGTCGATCTGCCAGACCTGGGTCGTGCGGCCGATGTGCACCGGCCGCGCGGTGCCCGTGACCCAGCCGCTTTTCACGCCACGCAGGTGGTTGGCATTGATGTCCAGCCCCACGGCCTGATGGCCTTCGGGGGCGGCGAATGCGGCGCCGCAGGAGCCCAGCGTCTCGGCCAGCACCACGCTCACCCCGCCATGCAGCAGCCCATAGGGCTGGCGCGTACGGTCATCCACCGGGATGCGGCCGACGATGAAGTCGTCACCGACTTCCAGGAACTCAAGACCGAGGTGTGCGCCGGCCGTGTTGGGCATGAGCCCGTTCAGGATCTCGACGGAGATGGGTTTTTTCCAGATCGATGACATGGTGCAGTTCGCTTAGGGAATCTCAGTCCTTGGGCAACATGCGTCCTTCGCGCTCGTAGCGGCTGTGCCACGACAGCGCCTCGTCCAGCAGGTGCGGCGTGTGCATGCCGGCCAGGCCGTTGAGAGCATGGCGCTCGGCGCGCGCCACGTAGTCGCGCAGCGCGGGCTGGAAGTCGGGATGGGCGCAGTGCTCGATCACCACCGAGGCACGCTGGCGCGGGGCCAGGCCGCGCAGATCGGCCAGCCCCTGCTCGGTGACGATGATCTGCACATCGTGCTCGGTGTGGTCGACATGCGAGGCCATGGGCACGATGCAGGAGATGGCGCCGCCCTTGGCGGTGGACGGCGTCATGAACATCGACAGGTAGGCGTTGCGGGCGAAGTCGCCCGAGCCGCCGATGCCGTTCATGATGCGTGTGCCCATCAGATGGGTGGAGTTGACGTTGCCGTAGATGTCGGCCTCGATCATGCCGTTCATCGAGATCACGCCCAGGCGCCGGATGATTTCCGGGTGGTTGCTGATCTCCTGCGGGCGCAGCACGATGCGCTGGCGGTAGAAGTCGATGTTGGCCAGAAAATCTTCCATCGCTGCCGGGCTGAGTGACAGCGCGGTGGCCGAGGCCATGCGCATCTTGCCCGAGCGCAGCATCTCCAGCATGCCGTCTTGCAGCACCTCGGTGTAGCCGGTCAGGTTGTCGAACGGCCCCTGGTTCAGTCCCGACAGCACCGCGTTGGCGATGTTGCCCACGCCCGACTGCAGCGGCAGCAGTTCGCGCGGCAGCCGGCCCTTCTTGACTTCGTGTTCCAGGAATTCCAGGATGTGGCCGGCAATGCGTTGCGACATCTCGTCCGGCGGCGTGAAGGTGGTGTTGCGGTCCGGCAGGTGCGTCTCCACGATGGCCACGATCTTGGCCGGGTCGCAGCGCAGGTAGTTGTCGCCGATGCGGTCGCCGGGGCCGGTCATCGGGATCGGTTTGCGGTTCGGCGGCAGCTCGGTGCCGTAGTAGATGTCGTGCATGCCCTCCAGGCCCAGCGGTTGCATGGAGTTGACTTCCAGAATCACCTTGTCGGCCTGGTCCAGCCAGGTCTTGTTGTTGCCGACCGACGAGGCGGGAATCAGCCGGCCGTCTTCCAGAATGCCGGCCACCTCGATCACCGCCACGTTGAGCTTGCCGAGGAAACCGAACCAGACGAACTGCGCCACGTGCGAGAGGTGGATGTCGATGTAGTCCATCTGCCCGGCATTGATGCGCTCACGGCAGGTCGGGTCCGACTGGTAAGGCAGGCGCATCTCGATGCCGCCGACCTTGGCCAGCGCGCCGTCCAGTTCGGGTGCGGTGGAGGCGCCGGTCCAGACGCCGATGCGGAAGTGATTGCCGCCCTGGTTGGCCCGCTCAATCTGGCGCGCCAACGCCTGCGGAATCACCTTGGGGTAACCAGCGCCGGTGAAGCCGCTCATGCCGACGTGGTCGCCGTGTTGAATGAAGGCGGCTGCCGCTTCGGCAGACATGACTTTCTGGCGCAGTCCCGGATGGGCAATGCGTGCGTTCTGGCTCATACGAAAAACTTTCAGGAAAGCAGGGCTTGTGCGAATTCGCGCGCGTTGAAGGTTTCCAGCTCGTCGAGCTTTTCACCCACGCCGATGAAATAGACCGGGACCGGCCGCTCGCGTGCAATCGCCGCCAGCACGCCGCCTTTGGCGGTGCCGTCGAGCTTGGTCACGATCAGTCCGGTGAGTTGCAGTGCGTCGTCAAAGGCGCGCACCTGGGCCAGCGCGTTCTGGCCGGTGTTGCCGTCGATCACCAGCAGCACCTCATGCGGCGCTGTCTCATCGGCCTTTTGCACCACGCGCTTGATCTTGCGCAGTTCTTCCATCAGGTGCAGCTGCGTCGGCAGGCGCCCGGCGGTGTCCACCAGCACCACGTCCTTGCCGCGGGCGCGGCCAGCGCTCACCGCATCAAAGCACACCGCGGCCGGGTCAGCGCCTTCCTGGCTGATGATCTCCACCCGGTTGCGGTCGGCCCAGATTTCGAGCTGCTCACGCGCGGCGGCGCGGAAGGTGTCGGCCGCGGCCAGCAGCACCGTGGCACCTTCGTTGGAGAGGTGGTGGGTGAGCTTGCCGATGGAGGTGGTCTTGCCAGCGCCGTTGACGCCGGCCACCATGATGACGGTGGGCTTGTGTTCGCCGATCAACAGCGGTTTTTCCAGCGGCGCCAGCAGTTCGGCCAGGGCATCGGCCAGCAGGCCCTTGACGGCGGCCGGCTCGGTGGTCTTGCTGTCTTTCACGCGGCGCTTGAGGTCCTCCAGCAGGTGCTCGGTGGCCTTGACGCCGGTGTCGGCCATCAGCAGCGCGGCTTCCAGCTCTTCGTACAGCGCATCGTCGATCTGCGTGCCGGTGAACACCGTGGTGATGCTGGAGCCGGTCTTGCGCAGGCCGGACTTGAGTTTGTCGAGCCAGGACTGGCGCGCCGGTGCCGCAACGGGCGCCGCCGCCGGGGCAGCCGCAGGCGTCGCCGGAGCTGTCACACTGGGGGTTACAGCGTCGGCGGGTGCCGGTGCAGGGGATTTCTTCTTGAAAAAACTGAACATGTGGGGCGTTCTTAGAATCCCCAATTCTATGAAACGCATCCTCTCCCTCGTTTTCTGCGCTTTTCTGGTCCTTCCGGCCGCTGCGCAAGGACCGGCCAAAGCCGAACAATTCACCCTTGCCAACGGCATGACACTCATCGTCGCGCCCGACCGGCGTGCCCCCACCGCCGTGCACATGGTATGGGTGCGCGTGGGCGCCATGGACGAAGTGGACGGCACCACCGGCGTGGCCCACGTGCTGGAACACATGATGTTCAAGGGCACACGCAAACTCAAACCGGGCGAGTTCTCGCGCCGCGTGGCTGCCCTGGGGGGGCGCGAGAATGCCTTTACCAACCAGGACTACACCGGCTACTACCAGCAGATTCCGGCCGCCCGGCTGCGTGACGTGATGCGGCTGGAGGCCGACCGTTTTGCCAACAACCACTGGTCCGACGCCGAATTTCGCAAGGAACTGGAAGTGGTGAAGGAAGAGCGCCGCATGCGCACCGAAGACAACCCGCGTGCCTTGCTGTCCGAGTCGCTCAACGCTGCCACCTTCCAGGCTTCGCCCTACCGCCGCCCAGTGGTGGGCTGGATGAGTGACCTGGACGCCATGACACCTGACGATGCGCGCGCCTTCTACCGCCACTGGTACGTGCCGGCCAACGCCGCCGTGGTGGTGGCGGGCGATGTCGATGTGCAGCAGGTCAGGCGCCTGGCCGAGCAGACCTATGGCCGCATCCCGGCGCGTGCCGTGCCCGCGCGCAAGCCGCGCAGTGAGCCGCTGCAGGCGGGCTTGCGTCGCATCGAGGTCAAGGCGCCGGCCGAGCAGGCCTATGTGGCGCTGGCCTTCAAGGTACCGGGCCTGCAGTCGCTCGACCAGCCGACCGCCCAGGACGACGACGCCCTGGCACTGACGGTGCTGGCCGCTGTGCTCGACGGCTACAGTGGCGCCCGGTTGGAGCGGGCGCTCACCCAAGGGCCGGATCGTGTGGCCGATGGTGCCGGCGCCTCCAATGGCCTGGCGGGCCGCGGGCCGCAGCTGTTTGTGCTCGACGGCGTGCCCATCAAGGGCAAGACCACCGCGCAGGTGGAGGCTGCTTTGCGCGAACAGGTGGCGCGCGTGGCACGCGAAGGCATTTCGGCCGCCGAGCTGGAACGCGTCAAGACCCAGTGGGTGGCCAGCGAGGTCTACAAGCGCGACTCGCTGATGTACCAGGCGCAGGAACTCGGCAGCCACTGGGTGCAGGGTTTGCCGCTCGATACCAACGAACGCCTGCTGGCCCGTTTGCGCGCCATCACGGCCGAGCAGGTGCAGGCGGTGGCGGCACGTTACTTTGGCGACGATCAGCTCACTGTGGGGCAGCTGTTGCCGCAGCCGCTCGACCCCAATCGCCCACGGCGCCAGGCACCGGCCGGCAGTCGCCACTGAGGAATGTTCATGTTTGCTATTAAAAATGTAGCTTTTTACGCAGTTTTTGCGGGGGCGTTGGCCCTGTTTGGCATGCAATCCGCGCAGGCGGCGTTGCCCATCCAGCACTGGGTGCAACCCTCCGGCGTGGCGGTCTACCTGGTGGAAAGCCCGACCGTGCCAATGGTGGATGTGCAGGTTGACTTCGACGCCGGTGGCCGGCGCGACCCGGCGGAGAAAGCCGGCCTGGCCAGTGTGAGCGCCGGCATGACGACCAAGGGCGTGCGGGCGATCGAAGGCGCCCCGGCGCTGGACGAGAATGCCCTGGGCGAGGCCTGGGCCGACCTGGGCGCCGCCTTCGCGGCCAACGCCAGCAGCGACCGCATGAGCTTCTCGCTGCGCTCGCTCACCTACCCCGATCTGCTGGCCCGTGCCGTCGCACTGGCGTCACGCCAGCTGGCCGAACCCACCTTCCCTCAAGACGTCTGGCTGCGCGAACGTGAACGCCTGGCTGCCGCCATCCGCGAGGCCAACACCCGGCCGGGTACGGCGGCCGCGCGGGCCTTTGCGCAAGCGGTCTATGGTGCGCATCCCTATGGCTACGAGATGACCGAGGAAACGCTGGCCCGCATCGGCGTGGCCGACATGCAGGCGCTGCATGCGCGCGCGCTGCAGCCTTGCCGCGCCAAGGTCAGCATCGTCGGCGCCGTGACGCGTGCGCAGGCCGATGCCCTGGTGCAGCAGCTGTTTGCACGGCTGCCAATGACCGCCTGCGAGGCGCAGCCGGCCGTGGGCGAGGTGGCGCCACTGGCCGCTGCCGCGGAGCGGAACATCCCGTTCGACTCGGCGCAGGCCCATGTGCTGATTGGCCAACCCGGCTACAAACGCGACGACCCCGACTTCTTCCCACTGCTGGTGGGCAACTACATCCTGGGGGGCGGCGGCTTCGTCTCGCGCCTGACCACCGAGGTGCGCGAGAAGCGTGGCTTGAGCTACAGCGTCTACAGCTACTTCGCCCCCGGCCTGCATGCCGGTGCCTACACCGTGGGCCTGCAAACCCGGCCCGACCAGGCGGCACAGGCGGTGCAGGTGGCACGCGAGGTGGTGCGCAAGTTTGTGGCCGAAGGCCCGACCGCAGCCGAATTGAAGGCGGCGAAAGACAACCTGATCGGCGGCTTCGCACTGCGCATCGACAGCAACCGCAAGCTGCTTGACAACGTGGCCAACATTGCCTGGAACAACTTGCCGCTGGACTACCTTGACACTTGGACGCAGCAGGTGGCGCGCGTGACGGTGGCCGACATCAAAGCCGCCTTTGCGCGCAAGCTGCAGCCCGAGCGTATGGTGACAGTGGTGGTGGGAGGCAAACCATGAAACCATCAACCCAACACAAGCCCAACAAACCCGCCGCCAAGAAACCCGGCGCCGCTCCGGCGCGTTCTGCACGCGCAGCCGCAGGCGAGGTGCGCATCATCGGCGGCCAGTGGAAGCGCAGCAAGCTGCCGGTGGCCGACAAGCCCGGCCTGCGCCCCACGCCCGACCGCGTGCGCGAGACGCTGTTCAACTGGCTCGGGCAGGATCTGACGGGCTGGCGTTGTGTGGACGCCTTTGCCGGCACCGGCGCGCTTGGCTTCGAGGCCGCCTCGCGTGGCGCGCAGCAGGTGCAGTTGGTGGAGCAGGACACGATGCTCATTGCCCAGCTCAAGAAGATCAAGGAGCAGCTCAAGGCCGATGCCGTGCAGGTGCAGCGCGGGGACGGCATCGCCGCCCTCAAGCAATTGCCGCCGGCCGGTGCCGATCTGATCTTCCTCGATCCGCCGTTCGACGCCGAACTGTTCGACGCCGCCGTGCAGGCCGCCGCGCGTGCTGTGGCACCCGGTGGCTACATCTACCTGGAGGCGCCGAGCGCCTGGGGGGAAGAACAACTCACCCCGCTGAGGCTGACGCTGTACCGCCACCTCAAGGCCGGGGCGGTGCATGCGCACTTGTTGCAGCCTCTGGCCTGATCCGCTTTCATGAGGTGCCTGGTGAACGGACAAGGAACGGCCCAGACCCTCTGCCACCGGGAGCACGAATAGCATGCCCACTTTCTTCAAGACAGCGGCCGAGTTCGGTGCCTGGCTTGCCAAGCATGCGGCGACGGAGTCCGAGCTGATCGTCGGTTTTTACAAGCGCGACAGCGGCCAGCCGAGCATGAGCTGGCCGGAGTCGGTTGACGAGGCGCTGTGCCATGGCTGGATTGATGGCGTGCGCAAACGCATTGATGAACATGCGTACCAGATCCGGTTCACGCCCCGCAAGCCGACCTCGACCTGGAGCGCGATCAATATCGGGCGGGTGCATGTTCTTCAGCGCGAGGGTCGGATGACAGAAGCCGGCTTGCTGGCGTACTCACATCGGCGTGAGGCGAAGTCGAAGATCTACGCTTACGAGCAGGCTGACAACGCCAGCCTGGAGCCGGCGCAAGAGGCGTTGTTTCGCAAGAACAAAAAGGCCTGGAAGTTTTTCGATGCGCAAACGCCGCGATACCGCCACCAGATGATCTGGCGCATCATCAGTGCCAAGCGGGCTGAGACACGCCAAGCGCGCTTGGACCGTCTGATCGAGGCCTCGGAAAAAGGTCTTCGGCTCTGATGTCGCGCAGGGGGTCTTGCCTGCGGCGGTGACGGCCAAGCTCGGAGGCTGGTGCGCTCATGTTGTTCAGTGCGTTGGCGGATTTCATTGGTGGGAGCCAATGCCAAGCTGGTGTGCAGTCGTGAGAACGGTTATAAAACAGGAACTCAGACGTACCAGGGGGGGCGAACACCATGAATGTCCGGCCATGTTATTCCGCACTTTTGCGGTCCATATCACGTTAGGTACGAAGGATGGGGCAGCTTAGGTTCAAAACATCATCAGACCCTACACAGAATATTCGCTGGGGTCTGGTGCACGTCGGCTACTTTGCTGCTTTTTCGTTGATTGTGTTTTTGTTGAATCAGTTCGACGTAATGCCAACCACATACGCAGTTATTAAAGCGGTTCTTATTCTTGGCTTGCTTATAAATTTTCTGTACTTTTGTGGGTACATGTGGATTGCTAGCGTGAGATATTTTGGCAATGTGCATGCCAATCGAAAAAATTAGGGATCGCGAATGTTGCAGCCTAACCCGGCGCTCCAGTCGACCACCTTCGCCGGCGGCTGAGCTTCAACGTTGAGCGCCCGCTTTCACCGCGGACGATCGTCCGCATCGGGTCGATGGTGGATTGTGGAAACCCGACGCTCAACCCCAGGGCCGGGCCTCAACCCTGCAACAGTCCTCGTGTCTCGATGAAACTTACCACCTCATCCACCCCCGCTAGTGTCTTGAGGTTGGTCATCACAAACGGTTTCAGTCCTTGCGCATTGCAGCGCATGCGCCGGGTGTCGGCTTCCATCACATCCAAATTGGCGCCCACATAAGGCGCGAGGTCAGTCTTGTTGATGACGAAGAGGTCGCTCTTGGTGATGCCGGGGCCGCCCTTGCGCGGAATCTTTTCGCCGGCGGCCACATCAATCACGTAGATCGTCAGGTCGCTCAGTTCCGGGCTGAAGGTGGCAGCCAGGTTGTCGCCGCCGGATTCGATGAACACGACGTCGGCATTGGGAAAGTCGGCCAGCATGCGGTCGATGGCTTCCAGGTTGATGGAGGCGTCTTCACGGATGGCGGTGTGCGGGCAGCCGCCGGTTTCCACGCCCATGATGCGCTCGGCCGGCAGTGCGCCGCTCACCGTCAACAGGCGCTGGTCTTCCTTGGTGTAGATGTCGTTGGTGATGGCCACCAGGTCGTACTGCTCGCGCATGGCCTTGCACAGCATTTCCAGCAGCGTGGTCTTGCCGGAGCCGACCGGGCCGCCGATGCCCACGCGCAGCGGCGGCAGGGTCTTGGTGCGATTGGGGATGTGGTGCAGGGTCATGGTGTCAGGAGCGGAACAGGCGTGAATACTGGGTTTCGTGCTGGCTGGAAAGAATGGCCAGCATGGGGCTGAAGGCTTGCCAGTCGGCTTCGGGCAACTGGCCGGCGGCCTCCACCGCGGCGGGGATGTCGGCCGCCAGCCGGGCCAGGATGCGCTGGCCGGCACTCTGCCCCAGCGGCACGGCCTTGATGGCGGCTTGCATCATGTTCTCGGCCCAGCCGAAGGCGTAGGCCAGCAGGCAATCGTGCCCGGCGGCCTGGGTGCTGGCGGCGGCCAGCGCAAAGGCGATGGGGTAACTCGGCTCCAACGCGGCGCAGGCCTGCAGCTGCGCGGGTTCGATGCCGTCGTGGTTGCGAAGCCATTCCAGCAGCGAGCGGCCCATTTGCACCGTTTGCGCCCGCAGCTCGCTGGTCTCACGCGTCTGCAGCAGCCAGTGGTTGAGGTTCTGCAGGGCGGCGTGGTCGTCGGCGCGCCAGGCGCAGACGGCGCGTGCCAGCACGGGCAGATCGGCGCGCGCCAAGGTGAGGTGCAGCTGGTCGGTCAGCCAGTCGGCTGCTTCTTTTTCTGTAGCGACTCGCGCAGTATCAACGGCGGCTTCCAGCCCTTCAGAGTAGGAAAATCCGCCGACCGGCAGCGCTGGTGAGGCGAGCCAGATCAGCTGCAGCAGGCTGGCGGCCGGCAGTGGTGTGTCAGTGCGCATGTCCATGATCGTGTCCGTGGACATGGTGCTCGTGCTCATGGTCGTGGGCATGCTCATGGGGGTGCGCATGCCCCGCCTCATGGCCGTGCGCGTGACCATGCCCATGGCTGTGGCCGCCTTGACTGTAGGCGCCGCCCTCGGGCTCGAAGGTCGCCTGCTGTTCCACCACCGTCAGGTGCATGGCGCGCAGCATGTCGGCCAGCACGTGGTCGGGTTCGATCTTCAGGTGGTCGGGTTGCAGCTCGATCGGCACGTGCCGGTTGCCCAGGTGGTAGGCGGCGCGTGTCAGGTCGAAGGGGGTGCCGTGCTCAGTGCAGGCGGTGATGCGCAGCACCGCTTGCGGTGCCGCAATCACTTTGATGAGCGAACCGTCTTCGGCCACCAGCACATCGCCGCCGCGCACTACGGTGCCGCGCGGCAGGAAGATGCCGAGTTCGCGGCCTGACGAGTCGGTGGCGGCAAAGCGGCTTTTCTGGCGCACGTCCCAGTCGAGTTCGACCGTGGCGGCGCGGCGGATCAAGGGCGCGGCCAGGCCTTCGCCGCGCGGGATGAGTTTGGAAATTTGCAGCATCAAAATAAAAAGTAACGTTGCGCCATGGGCAAACTCACGGCAGGCTCGCAGGTCAGCAGCTGGCCGTCGGCCCGCACCACATAGGTCTGCGCATCCACCTCCATGCGCGGCGCGTAGTCGTTGTGGATCATGTCCTTCTTGCCGACGCCGCGGATGCCTTTCACCGCGGCCAGCCGCTTGGACAGGCCGAAGCGCGAGCCGATGTCGGCCGCGATGCCGGCTTGCGAGACGAAGGTGAGCGAGGTTTGCGCAATGGCGCCGCCAAAGGCACCGAACATCGGCCGGTAGTGCACCGGCTGCGGTGTCGGGATGCTGGCATTGGGGTCGCCCATGGCCGCCATGGCGATGAAACCGCCCTTGAGGATGAGTGCGGGCTTGATGCCGAAGAAGGCCGGCTTGAACACCACCAGGTCAGCCCACTTGCCCACTTCGATGCTGCCGACCTCATGGCTGATGCCGTGGGCAATCGCCGGGTTGATTGTGTACTTGGCGATGTAGCGCTTGACGCGGAAGTTGTCGTGCCGGTCCGAGTCACCCGGCAGCTTGCCGCGCTGCTGTTTCATCTTGTGCGCGGTCTGCCAGGTGCGGATGATCACCTCGCCCACGCGGCCCATGGCCTGCGAGTCGGAGCTGAACATGCTGATGGCGCCCAGGTCGTGCAGGATGTCCTCCGCCGCAATGGTTTCCTTGCGGATGCGGCTTTCGGCAAAGGCCAGGTCTTCGGCAATCGCCGGGTCGAGGTGGTGGCACACCATCAGCATGTCCACATGCTCGTCCAGCGTGTTCACCGTGTAGGGCCGGGTCGGGTTGGTGGAAGAGGGCAGCACGTTGGCCTCGCCCACCACCTTCAAAATGTCGGGTGCGTGGCCACCGCCGGCGCCTTCGGTGTGGAAGGTGTGGATGGTGCGGCCCTTGAAGGCGGCCACGGTGTCTTCCACGAAACCGCTCTCGTTGAGCGTGTCGGTGTGGATCGCCACCTGGGTGTCGGTCTCTTCCGCCACGTTCAGGCAGTTGTCAATCGCCGCCGGCGTGGTGCCCCAGTCCTCGTGCAGCTTGAGGCCGATGGCGCCGGCCTTGATCTGCTCGTGCAGCGCGCCCGGCAAGGCGGCGTTGCCCTTGCCGAGAAAACCCAGGTTCATGGGGAAGGCATCGGCCGCCTGCAGCATGCGCTCCAGGTTCCACGGCCCCGGCGTGCAGGTGGTGGCAAAGGTGCCGGTGGCCGGGCCCGTGCCGCCGCCGATCATGGTGGTGACGCCGCTGCACAGCGCCTCCTCGATCTGCTGCGGCGCGATGAAGTGGATGTGTGTGTCGATGCCGCCGGCGGTGACGATGTTGCCCTCGCAGCTGATGATCTCGGTGCCGGGGCCGATGACCATGTCTACGCCGGTTTGCGTGTCCGGGTTGCCGGCCTTGCCGATGGCGGCAATGCGCCCGCCCTTCAGCCCAATGTCGGCCTTGACGATGCCCCAGTGGTCGAGGATGAGCGCATTCGTCAGCACCGTGTCCATGGCGCCGCCACCGGAGGGGCCCAGGCCGTGGCCGTCGCGGCTGCGCTGGCTTTGCGCCATGCCGTCGCGGATGGTCTTGCCGCCGCCGAACTTCACTTCCTCGCCGTAGCCGCCGGCGCGCAAGGTGTAGTCCTGCTCGACCTCGATGATGAGCTCCGTGTCGGCCAGGCGCACGCGGTCGCCCACGGTGGGGCCGAACATCTCGGCATAGGCGCGTTTTCCGATCGTTGCCATAACTAGACTTTTCCTTGGATGAGGCCGCGAAAGCCGTACACCATGCGGTCACCCGCGTAATCCACCAGCTCCACCGTGCGTTGCTGGCCGGGCTCAAAGCGCACCGCCAGGCCGGAAGCGATGTTCAGCCGCATGCCGCGTGCCGCGCCGCGGTCGAAACCCAAAGCGCCATTGGTCTCGGCAAAGTGGTAGTGCGAGCCAACCTGGATCGGCCGGTCGCCGGTGTTCTTCACCACCATCGTCAAGGTGCGGCGCCCGGGGTTGAGCTGGTGCGCGCCCTCGTCGATCAGGAATTCGCCGGGAATCATGCCGGCCTCACTTCCGGCCTTGCCAGATGGCCACGGCCAGCACCACACCGATGACGACAAAACCCCAGAGGTCGGTGGCGTGCCAGTGGCTGCCTTGCAGGCCGTGGCCGTCATGGGCAAAAGTGATTCTGGCGCTCATCAAATATGTGCTTGGCGCTATGAATTTGATAGCTTTTCGGAAGGTGCGCAACATAAGAGCTCCTGTCGGTGGGTGATCAAACAATGGGCTGGTGCACGGTGACGAGCTTGGTGCCGTCGGGGAATGTGGCTTCCACCTGGATGTCGGGGATCATCTCGGCAATGCCGTCCATCACGTCGTTGCGCGTGAGCAGGGTGCGTCCTTCGCTCATGAGCTGGGCCACAGTCTTGCCATCGCGTGCGCCCTCCATCACGGCGGCACTGATGTAGGCCACCGCCTCCGGGTAGTTGAGCTTGAGGCCGCGCGCGCGGCGGCGCTCGGCCAGCAGGGCGGCGGTGAACAGCAGCAGCTTGTCTTTTTCACGGGGCGTTAGTTCCATATCGCTTCGCTTCAAATTCAACATCAGACCGTTCGGCCGCAAAAGCCGGCCGAACGCGGGGCGTGAGTTCCATGGCGTGGCAGTTCGAGTCTGAAGCAGGCTATGCAATAGCCGTGCCGCTGCACAAGGCATCCGTCATGTGTGGGTACGGGGCCGGTGGTGGCGCGCTACAGCGGACGGGAAGCAGGATGCAAGAAGGTGGTGCATGCGACCGTGCGTCATGCACCACCATGAGGCGCGGCCAGCGTTACGGTGTGCCGGCCGGGTTGGGGATGCCCGGGATCGGGCATTCTTCGGTGCCGACCATCGGGCGCGTGAGGGCCTCCACCTGCTTTTGCGTGCCTTCCGGGTCCTTGACCCACTGGGCGTAGAAGTCGTAGGGGCAGGCCGCCACGCCCTTGTTGCCCTCGCCGGAGTTGATCTTGCCGGTGTAGCCGCGGTGCAGCAGCTTGAACAGGTGGTTCTCCGACTGCGCGTTCTTGCGGAAGTCGCGGATCAGGTGCTTGCTCAGTGCCGCGTACTGCACACCGTTGTCTTCTTCGCCGCATTCGCCCAGGGTGCGGCCGTCGAAGCCGATGATGGCGCTGTGGCCGAAGTAACTGTAGACGCCGTCGAAGCCTGCGGCATTGGCCACCGCCACGTACGTGTTGTTGGCCCAGGCCATTGCCTTGGCCATCAGCACCTGCTGATCCTTGGCCGGGTACATGTAACCCTGGCAGCGCACGATCAGTTCGGCGCCTTTCATGGCACAGTCGCGCCAGATCTCGGGGTAGTTGCCGTCGTCGCAGATAATCAGGCTGACCTTCAGACCCTTGGGGCCCTCCGACACATAGGTGGTGTCGCCCGGGTACCAGCCCTCGATCGGCGTCCAGGGCATGATCTTGCGGTACTTCTGAACGATCTCGCCCTGGTCGTTCATCAGGATCAGCGTGTTGTAGGGCACCTTCTTCGGGTGCTCCTCATGCCGCTCGCCGGTGAGCGAGAACACGCCCCAGACCTTGGCCTTGCGGCAGGCCTCGGCAAAGATAGCGGTCTCCTCGCCGGGGATGGTGGCCGCAGTCTCCATCATTTCCTTGGCATCGTACATGATGCCGTGGGTGCTGTACTCGGGGAAGATCACCAGGTCCATGCCGGGCAGGCCGGTCTTCATGCCGACCACCATGTCGGCGATCTTGCGCGCGTTGGCCAGCACCTCGGCTTTGGTGTGCAGGCGCGGCATCTTGTAGTTGACGACGGCAACGCCGACGGTGTCGTTGCTGCTCGAGATATCTCCGTGGTTCATGTGAACTTCTCCATTCAGTGACTGATCATCCAGGGCCGCTTCGAGGGAAAGGCCTTGGCGCCATTGGGGGCGGTGACAGTGGCGCCGCGCTTGCCGCTGGTGGAACAGCAACCGCAGCCAGCCGGGTGCTTGAGCCGCCCGTATGACCCGTCCCGCGAGGAGCGCGGCGCATGAGACGCCCGTTCGTTGGTCTCATGCGCGCGGCGTGTCTCGCTGCTCAGGCAGGCCAGACGCGGTGCGGCTACGAACACACGCGTGGAGGCGGTGCCGCAGTCCGGGCAGGCGCAGGGCTCGTTGCGTTGTGCCAGGCTGCGCAGGGTTTCAAACCCTCCGCAGCTCGGGCACGCATAGTCATAGGTCGGCATACGCGTGCTCCCGGCTTATTTGACGTCTGGCGAGATCGGCATCTGCACGCTGCCGTCGAGCATCTTGATCGGGCCAGCGGCCGTCGGGTTGATGTCGAAGTCGAAGATCTCGGTCGGCAGCCAGAGCGTGGCGCAGGCGTTGGGCACGTCCACCACGCCACTGATGTGGCCCTGCACCGGCGCCGTGCCCAGGATGGAGTAGGCCTGGGCGCCGCTGTAGCCGAACTTCTTCAGGTACTCGATGGCGTTCAGGCAGGCCTGGCGGTAGGCGACGTTGACGTCCAGGTAATGCTGCTTGCCTTGCTCGTCGACCGAGATGCCTTCGAAGATCAGGTAGTCCTTGTAGTTGGGTGTCATCGGGCTCGGCTTGAACACCGGGTTCTTGATGCCGTACTTGGCCATGCCGCCCTTGATCAGGTTGACGCGCATGTGCACCCAGCCGGCCATCTCGATGGCGCCGCAGAAGGTGATCTCGCCGTCGCCCTGGCTGAAGTGCAGGTCACCCACACTCAGGCCGGCACCATCCACATAGACCGGGAAGTAGACCTTGGAGCCGCGCGACAGATCCTTGATGTCGCAGTTGCCGCCATGCTCGCGCGGCGGCACGGTGCGGGCGCCCTCGGCGGCAGCCTTGGCCTTGGCCTCGCCGCTGAGCTTGCCCATGTGGGCGGTGGCGGCAAAGGGCGGGTTGGCCAGGCCGGGCACACGGTCCGGGTCGGTGGCCAGCAGTTCAGCTTCGCGCGCGTTCCAGGCGTCGAGCATCTTCTTGTCGGGCAGGCAGCCGATCAGGCCGGGGTGGATCAGGCCGGCGTATTCGACGCCAGGCACGTGGCGACTCTTGGTGAACATGCCGTTGAAGTCCCAGATCGACTTCTGCGCCAGCGGGAAGTGGTCGGTCAGGAAACCGCCGCCATTCTTCTTGCTGAAGAATCCGTTGAAGCCCCAGGGGCTCTCGTCTTTGGCGCCGATGTCCAGCAGATCGACCACCAGCAGGTCGCCGGGCTCGGCGCCCTTCACGCCCACCGGGCCGGACAGGAAGTGGACGATGGACAGGTCGATGTCACGCACGTCGTCCGCGCTGTCGTTGTTCTTGATGAAGCCGCCGGTCCAGTCGTAGGTCTCCAGGATGAAGTCGTCGCCGGGGTTGACCCAGCAGGCCATCGGCACATCCGGGTGCCAGCGGTTGTGGACCTGTTCGTTCTGGTAAGCAGATTGCTTGAGGTCGACTTTGATGAGGGTTTCAGCCATGGTGCTACTCCTTGAAGGCGAGGGACAAAAAAATGGGTGATGAATCGGTGGATAGGGTCAGACCGAGAGGTAGGACTTGATGCGGTTGACATCGGTCTGCGCGCGCAGCGTTTCGTGCACCAGGCGGCCGCCTTCGATCACGAACAGCCGGTCGGCCACGTCCATGGCGAACGACAGCACCTGCTCGGAGACAACGATGGTGATCTCGCGCAGCTTGCGGATCTCGTTGAGCGCTTTCGCGATGTCCTTGATGATGGACGGCTGGATGCCTTCGGTCGGCTCGTCCAGCAGCAGCACCTTGGGGTCGGTCACCAGGGCGCGGGCAATCGCCAGCTGTTGCTGCTGCCCGCCCGACAGGTTGCCGCCCTTGCGTCGGCGCATGTCCCACAACACCGGGAACAGCGCGTAGATCTCGTCCGGGATCTGCTTGGTTTTCGAGTTCTCCAGGCCGGTCTGGATGTTCTCCTCCACCGTGAGGGTGGGGAAGATCATGCGGCCCTGCGGCACGTAGGCAATGCCCTTGGCGACGCGGCGGTAGCTTTCGTCCTTGGAGACATCCTGGCCGGCCACCTCGATCTGGCCGGACTTGAGCGGCAACACGCCCATCAGGCCCTTGAACAGCGTGGTTTTGCCCATGCCGTTGCGGCCCATGATGGCGATGGTTTCGTTCGTTCGACCCTCGAAGGAGATGCCGTGCAAGGCTTCACTCTGGCCGTAGGCCACGAACATGTCATTGACTTTGAGCATGATGGTTCTCCTGTGGTTTCAGTGGCCGAGATAGACGTCGATCACCTTGGGATCGGCCTGCACGGCTTCCATCGAGCCTTCGGCCAGGATCTTTCCCTGGTGCATGACGGTGACCTTGTGCGCGATCTGCTTGACGAACTCCATGTCGTGCTCGATCACGATCACCGAACGGTTCTTACAGATGCGCTTGAGCAGGTCGGCGGTGAGTTCGCGCTCGCGGGCACTCATGCCGGCAATCGGTTCGTCCAGCATCAGCAGTTCGGGCTCCTGCATCAGCAGCATGCCGATCTCCAGCCACTGCTTCTGCCCGTGCGAGAGCAGGCCGGCTTCCATCTCCAGCGCATCGGCCAGGCCGATTTCCTCGGCCACCACCTGCACCCGGGCCTTGACCTCGTCGCTGCACTTGAACGCCAGGGCGCCGAACACCGAGCGGCCTGCCGGGTAGGAGACCTCCAGGTTCTGGAATACCGATAGGTTCTCGTAGATGGACGGCGTCTGGAACTTGCGGCCGATGCCGCGGCGCACGCGGATGTGTTCGTCTAGCGTGGTCAGTTCTTCGTTCTTGAACTTGATGCTGCCGGCACTGGCCTTGGTCTTGCCGCAGATCAGGTCGAGCAGGGTGGTCTTGCCGGCGCCGTTGGGGCCGATGATCACGCGCAGCTCGTTCTTGTCGATGTAGAGGGTCAGGGTGTCGATGGCCTTGAAGCCGTCAAAGGAGACCGTGAGGTCTTCCACGGCCAGGGCGAAGTCGGTGTTGCTCATGGTGTGCTCCTGGTGAACTCGGTTCAGGCGGCCTGTCCGCTCACGTGGCCGGGCAGGGAGGTGTTGGCGGTATGGGCCGGTGCATCCGAGGCATCGAGGGCGGCGTCAGCCTTCACGGCGCGTTGGATGGCCAGGCGCTCGGCCTGCTTACGTTTCCACCAGGGCACGACCTTCTGGCTCCACACGCCGGCCAGTCCGTCGGGGAGGGCCATGGTCACGCCGATGAAGAGCGCGGCCATCAGGAACAGCCAGAGGTCGGGGAAGCTCTCGGAGAAGTAGGTCTTGCCGAAGTTCACCAGGAGCGTGCCGTAGACCGCGCCCACCAGACTCATGCGCCCGCCCACGGCGGCGTAGATCACCATCTCGATCGAGGGCACGATGCCGACGAAGGACGGCGACATGAAACCCACCTGCAGCGTGAACAGCGCGCCGCCGATGCCCGACAGCGCGGCGGCCAAGCAGAACACGAAGACCTTGAAGCTGGCCACGTCGTAGCCGGAGAAACGCACGCGGTCTTCCTTGTCGCGCATGGCCAGCAGCAGCGTGCCGAGTTTGCTTTTCTGGATCCACAGGCACAGCAGCACGCCGCCCAGCAGCATGGCGCTGCAGACGTAGTACAGGATGTACTTGGCGCTGTCGGTGCGGATGTCCCAGCCCAGCAGGGTCTTGAGGTCGGTCATGCCGTTGACACCGCCGGTGTAGCCCTGCTGGCCGATGATCAGCACCGTCAGGATCAGCGCCACGGCCTGCGTGATGATGGCGAAGTACACGCCGCCCACGCGCCGCTTGAACATGGCGTAGCTGATGATGAAGGCCAGCAGCGTGGGGATGGCGATGACGGCGATCAGCGCGAACGGCAGGTGCTCGAACGGCTTCCACCAGATGGGCAGAGCGGTGAGCTGGTTCCAGTCCATGAAGTCCGGGATGCCGGGGGTGGACTGGATCTTGGTGGTGATGGGGTCGGACGCCTCCAGCTTGAGGAACATGGCCATGGCGTAGCCGCCCAGGCCGAAGAAGACGCCCTGGCCCAGGCTCAGGATGCCGCCGTAGCCCCAGACCATCACCAGCCCGAGGGCGACGAAGCCGTAGGTCAGGTACTTGCCCACCAGGTTGAGGCGGAAGATGTCGAAGGCGAGCGGGAAAACCACCAGCAGCAGCACCGCCAGCAGGGCCACGCTGCCCAGGCCTTTTTTGTTGATCCAGGTCGTGAGGTTGTTCATGGTGTTACTCCGTTGTGTTGCGGGCCGATCAGCGGCGCACCTTGCTGGCGAACAGGCCTTGCGGGCGGATCATCAGGATCACCACGATCAGGGACAAGGTCAGCACCTTGGCCATGGAGCCGGTCATGAAGAATTCGGCAATCGACTGTGTCTGTGCGATGCCGAAGGCCGAGGCCACCGTGCCCAGCAGGCTGGCGGCGCCGCCGAAGGTCACGACCAGGAAGGCGTCCACGATGTAGAGCGAACCCGAGGTCGGTCCGGTGGAGCCGATGGTGGTGAAGGCCGCACCGGCGATGCCGGCCACGCCGCAGCCGATGGCGAAGGTCAGGCGGTCGGTCTTCTGCGTGTTGATGCCGATGGCGTTGGCCATCACGCGGTTGCTCACCGTGGCGCGCACCCGCAGGCCCCAGCGGCTCTTGTAAAGCGCCAGCAGCACGGCGCCGGTGACCAGCGCGGTCAGGCCGAGCACGAACAGGCCGTTGATCGGGATGTCCAGGCCCTCATGCGGTGCCCAGGAGCCCATCAGCCACTCCGGCAGTGTCGGGCTGACTTCCTTGGGGCCGATGGCGGTGCGGAACACCTGCTGGATGCCCAGGCTCAGGCCCCAGGTGGCCAGAAGCGTGTCGAGCGGGCGCTTGTAGAGGTGGCGGATCAGTCCCCACTCCACCAGCCAGCCAGCGATGAAGGCCAGGCCGAACGCCACCGCAATCGACAGCGGAAAGTAATAAGGCATGAAGCTGGGAGCCAGGTGCTCCACCAGCGTGGAGAACATGAAGACCGTGTAGGCGCCGATGGTCATGAACTCGCCATGCGCCATGTTGATCACGCCCATCTGGCCGAAGATGATGGCCAGGCCCAGGCCCATGAGGAGCAGGACCGAGAACAGGCTGAGTCCCGCGAAGCCCTGCATCAGGGTAATGTTGAGGATTTCCGAAAATTCCATGGCGTCACCTGCCTGTCTGTCTGTGTACCAATCTGGGGTGGCGACCCCCGAACCGCCAGGCGGTCGCCACCTTGTGTCCCTTCAACCGAGCTGATTACTGGTAACCCTTCGGGAACGGGTTGGGTTCGATCAGGTTGGGCGACTCGGCCACCACCTTGAAGGTGGCGTCCTTGTTGCCGATGGCGATGCGCGACTTGCTCCACAGGTGGTGGTTCTCGTGCAGCTTGACGTAGCCTTCCGGCGCGGTCTTGAGCTCGATGCCGGGCGAGGCGGCCACGACCTTGTCCACGTCGAAGCTGCCGGCCTTCTCCACGGCGGCTTTCCACAGCCAGGGGCCCAGGTAACCGGCCTGCGTCACGTCGCCGATCACGGCATCCTTGCCGTACTTGGCCTTGAAGGCGGCAACAAACTTCTTGTTGTTGTCGTTGTCCAGGGTCTGGAAGTACTTCATGGAAGAGTAGAAACCGGCAAAGTTCTCGCCGCCCACGCCCGTCATCTCGTCCTCGGTCACCGACAGCGTCAGCAGGAACTGCTTGTCACCGGTGATGCCGGCCGCCTTGAGCTGCTTGTAGAAGGCCACGTTGGAGCCGCCCACCACGGCCGCGAAGATGCAGTCCGGCTTGGCGACCTTGATCTTGTTGATCAGCGAGTTGAAGTTGGTGTTGCCCAGCGGGTAGTACTCCTCGCCGACCACCTTGCCCAGCTTGCCCACGGACTCGATGTGCTTGCGCGCGATCTTCATCGAGGTGCGCGGCCAGATGTAGTCGGAGCCGACCAGGAAGAAGGTCTTGGCTTTCTTCTCTTTCGAACCCCAGTCCAGGCCGTAGATGATCTGCTGCGTGGCTTCCTGGCCGGTGTAGATCACGTTCTTGCTCTGCTCCAGGCCTTCGTAGAAGGTCGGGTAGTAGAGCAGGCCGTTTTCTTTCTCAAACACCGGCAGCACGGCCTTGCGCGAGGCGCTGGTCCAGCAGCCGAAGACGGCGGCCACGTGGTCGTTGACCAGCAGCTTCTTGGACTTCTCGGCGAAGGTCGGCCAGTCGGAGGCACCGTCTTCCTTGATGACGCGGATCTTGCGGCCCAGGATGCCGCCCATGGCGTTGATCTGGTCAATGGCCAATTGCTCGGCCTGGATCGAACCAGTTTCCGAAATGGCCATGGTGCCGGAGGAGGAGTGCAGCTGGCCCACCACCACCTCGGTGTCGGTCACGGCGAGCTTGGTCGTGTTGACCTTGGCGGTGGGGAACTGCTGGGCCATGGCCAGGCCGGGCAGACCGACCATAGACATGGCGCCCAGGCCTTGCAGCAGGCGGCGACGCGCAAGCGCATCGGCATCCAGGTGGGCGGGGGACGAGGCGGGCTGTTTTTTCATGAAGCACTCCTGAAATGAAAGGTGGGAACCAAGAACACCTGCAACAGGTGCTGGGCGACGGGGTGTCACCACGGCCTTGAGATTAGGGAGAACCCGCAAATGCGCCCATACGTCATTCGACGTACGCAGGGGGGAGCGGCCAAGTGAGAACGGTTCTTGCATGTGCACCAGGGATGACCACCAATGCACCAAAACAGCGCGCATGAAAAACGCACCCCAACGCATCTTTCGCATCCGGCGCGACTACAACTCCTGGGTTGCCAACGAAACCCTGGAGGACTACGCACTGCGCTACACACCGCACAGTGCACGCAAATGGAGCGAATTCCGGGTTGCCAACACCGCGTTGGGCGGCATGTCGTTCCTGGCATTGGAGGCCATCGGCGGCGCCATCGCCCTCAATTACGGTTTCAGCAATGCGTTGTGGGCCATCCTGGTGATGGGGCTCATCACCTTTCTCACCGGCTTGCCGATCGCCATCTACGCGGCGCGTTACGGACTGGACATGGACCTGCTCACCCGCGGTGCCGGCTTCGGCTACCTGGGCTCTACCGTCACCTCGCTGGTCTATGCCTCGTTCACCTTCATCTTCTTTGCGCTGGAGGCGGCCATCATGGCGCTGGCACTGCAGCTGGCGTTCGACTGGCCGCTGGTGTGGTGTTATGTCCTGTCGTCACTGATCATCATTCCCCTGGTGCTGTACGGCATCACCTTCATCTCACGCCTGCAGACCTGGACCCAGCCGCTGTGGGTCGTGCTGCTGTTCTGGCCTTTCGTCTGGTTTGCCGTGGCCCAGCCCGAGCTGTACCGCGGCTTCACCGGCCTGTCGGGCCTGACCTCGGGCAGCAACGGCTTCGAGCCGCTGATGTTCGGCGCCGCAGCGGCGGTGGCGTTCTCGCTGGTGCTGCAGATTGGTGAGCAGGTCGACTACCTGCGCTTCATGCCCGAGCGCACCGTCGCCAACCGCTGGCGCTGGTGGGGCGGCGTGCTGGCGGCCGGGCCGGGCTGGATCGTGCTGGGCATGCTCAAGATGCTGGGCGGTGCCTTTCTGGCCTTCGTGGCACTGCAGTACGGCGCGGCGCCGGCGCAGGCGGCGGAACCCACGCAGATGTACCTGGTGGGCTACATGCGTTCGCTCGGCGACGCCACCGTGGCGACGGTGCTCACCGTGCTGTTCGTGGTGATCTCGCAGGTCAAGATCAACGTCACCAACGCCTACGCCGGTTCGCTGGCCTGGTCCAACTTCTTTGCACGGCTCACGCGCAGCCACCCGGGGCGCGTGGTGTGGCTGGTGTTCAACGTCATCATCGCCATGCTGCTGATGACGCTGGGCGTCTTCGGTGCACTGGAGAAGGTGCTGGGCCTGTACAGCAACGTGGCCATCGCCTGGGTCGGCGCGCTGGTGGCGGATCTGGTCATCAACAAGCCGCTGGGCCTGAGCCCCAAGCACGTGGAGTTCCGCCGCGCCTACCTGTACGACGTCAACCCCGTCGGCCTGGGCGCCATGGGGCTGGCGGTGCTGCTGTCCGTCACCGCCCATGCCGGGCTGCTGGGCGAATACGCGGCCGCCTTCTCGCCTTTCATTGCGCTGGGCACGGCCCTGGTCGCGGCACCGCTGATCGCCTGGGCCACGGGCGGGCGCTACTACCTGGCGCGCAAGGATGCCTCGCCCTGGGCGCCGGGCGAGGTGGTGCGCTGCTCGGTGTGCGAAAACCAGTTCGAGAGCACCGACATGGCCAGTTGCCCGGCCTACGGCGCACCGATCTGTTCGTTATGTTGTTCGCTCGAATCGCGCTGCCACGACCGCTGCAAGACCCATTCGCGGGTCGCCGACCAGGTGCGCCAGGCCATGGCCGCCATCCTGCCGGCCAGCCTGAACAACCGCTTCAACTTTCGCGTCGGCCAGTACTTCACGGTTTTTCTTTCGCTGTGCGCCGTGTTGGCGTTTGTGCTGGGTGTCGTCTACATGCAGGAAAGCCTGCAGGCGCCGGTGGGTGTCCTGCGCCTGCCTTTCATCAAGGTCTTTTCGCTGCTGGCGGTGTTGGCGGCGGTGTGGGCCTGGTGGATCGTGCTGGCCAACGAAAGCCGGCGCATGGCGCACGATGAGTCCGAACGTCAGACCCAGTTGCTGCAAAAGGAAATCGACGCCCACCAGCGCACCGACGAGGCGCTGCAAAACGCCAAGGAAGTGGCCGAAGCCGCCAGCCAGGCCAAGACGCGTTATGTGGCCGGCATGACGCACGAGCTGCGCACGCCGCTCAACAGCATCCTGGGTTATGCGCAGATCCTGCTGCGCAATGCCGAGTTGAAGGGCGGCCTACGCGAAGCGGTCACCACCATCCAGCAAAGCGGCCAGCACATGCATGCACTGATCGACGGTCTGCTGGACCTGGCGCGCATCGAGGCCGGCCGGCTGCGGCTGGACATGGCGCCGTTGCCGTTTGCCGAATTCCTGTCGGAGCTGGCGCGCATGGTGAAGCCGCAGGCCGAAGGCAAGGGCCTGTCGTTCCGGCTGGAGACGCAAGGGCGTGTGCCCGCCTGGGTGCAGGCCGACGCCAAGCGGCTGCGGCAGATCCTCATCAACCTGCTGGCCAATGCGGTGCGCTTCACCGATGCCGGTGGCATCGTCTTTCGCGTCGATTGCCGGCACGAAGTGGTGCGCTTCGAGGTGGAAGACACGGGCATCGGCATTGCACCGCAAGACCAGGAACGCATTTTCATGCCGTTCGAGCGCGGCAGTGCCGGGCGGCGCGCCAGCGAGTCGGGTACCGGCCTGGGCCTGACCATCACCCACCTGCTGACCGAACTCATGGGCGGCGAACTCACGCTGCGCAGCGCGGTCAAGCAGGGCAGCACCTTCACCGTGCGGCTCTACCTGCGCGAGATCGAGCCGCCGGCCGCGCAGTTGGTGCGCCACCTGCGCCCCATCGTCGGCTACCTGGCGCCGCGGCGCACCCTGCTGGTGGTAGACGACCAGCCGATCCAGCGCCAGCTGCTGGCCAGCCTGCTGGTGCCGTTGGGTTTCATCATGCGCGAGGCGGCCAGCGGCCGCGAATGCCTGGAAATTCTGCAGCAGCACAAGCCCGATGCGGTGCTGCTCGACATCAACATGGACGACCTCAACGGCTGGCAGACCGCGCAACTGATTCGCAGCAACGTCGGGCCCGAGCTGCCGATCGTTTTCGTCTCGGCCGACCCGTTCGAGAACCGGCCCGAGCTGCTGGAAGCCGTCGGTTGCCAGGGTTTTGTGAGCAAGCCGGTGATTGAGTCCGAGCTGCTGGACCTGCTGGCGCGCGTGCTGCAGCTGGAATGGGTGCACGAGAGCAACCTGCTGCCCAGCCCAGAGGCCCCGCCGGCGGAACGCGAACCGGTCGGCAAGCTGCCGTTGCCGGATGAACTGCGCCACAGCCTGATCGGCCTGGCGCGCATGGGCAACGCCAGCGGCCTGCGCAGTCTGCTGCGCAGCAGCGCCGAGTCGGAGCCGGCGATTGCCGACGTGCTGCAAAGCCTGGTGGTGCACGTGGACCGTTTTGACTTCTCTGCCCTGATAGAACGCCTGAAAGAAACCGAAGATGAAAGCTGAAACCGTGATGCCGCCTGCCGTCTCTAGTGTTGTGCTGGTGGTGGACGACGCACCCGACACCCTGCGCATGCTGTGTGATGCGCTGGCCATCGAGGGCTACACCGTGCTGGTGGCGCGCGACGCCATCGAAGCGCTGGAACGCTTCGAGATGGCGGTGCCCGATGCCGTGCTGCTCGATGCCATCATGCCAGGCGAGAACGGCTTCGCCCTGTGCCGCCGCCTCAAGACCGAGCCCGCCTGGGCGCACGTGCCGGTGATCTTCATGACCGGCCTGACCGAGACCGAACAGATCGTCGAAGGTTTTGCCAGCGGGGGCGTCGACTACGTGGTCAAGCCGCTGAAGATCCCCGAGGTACTGGCGCGTTTGGCCACCCACCTGCGCAACGCGCATGTTAGCCGGCTGGCGCGCGAGGCGGTGGACGTGGCCGGTCTGGGCGTGGTGCTGCTCGACTCGCAGGGGCGCATCGCCTGGCGCTCGCCGCAGGCCATGCGCTGGCTGGACGAGGCGCTCGGGCCGCAGGACGACGCGGCACCACTGAAGCATTGGCTGCAGGCTGCCGTCACGCAGGGCGAGACGCTGACCGCACTGCCCGACGGCAACCAGCTGCAGGCCCAGTACCTGGGGCAGACCGGCCCGGGCGAGACCATGATCCTGCTGCGCCAGACCGGGCCGGCGGCGGATGCCGCGCACAAGCGTCTGAGCGGGGCGGCCCTCACACCGCGCGAGACCGAGGTGCTGTCCTGGCTGGCCAAGGGCAAGACCAACCGCGACATCGCCGACATCCTGGGCATGAGTCCGCGCACGGTGAACAAACACCTGGAACACATCTTCGAAAAGCTCGGTGTGGAAACGCGCACGGCGGCCGCGGCGATTGCGAGCAGTCTGCTACAGGAGAGCTGACAAGCGACCCGGAGTGGACCGATGCCGCGTGGCAAGAGCCGAAGCGCAGGCATTCCGGATTCGTCTGCGCACCCCATGGCGCTTGCTACAGATGATTTCCGCATGAGCAAATGAAAACATGTTGGTTGGGTTCTGGCGGCATGACACCTAGCATCGCGTTTTCATTATTTCGTTGGGCATCATGCGTACTCATAAATTTTCTTTGGCGTTGCAAGCACTCCTTGTTGCGGGCACCGTCCTTGCCTCTGTCTCGTCCTTCGCGGCTGACCAGATCATCAAGATCGGCGCACCGCTGCCCCTGACCGGCGCCTTGTCGCCGGAGGGCACCAAGTTACGCCAGGGTTATGACCTCTGGCTGGATCAGGTCAATGCCCAGGGTGGCATCAAGGTCGGCAAGGAGCGCCACAAGGTTCAGCTGTTTTTCTACGACTACCAGTCGAGCACGCCCAAGGCGGTTCAACTGGCCGAGAAGCTGATCACTGACGACAAGGTGGACTTTCTCTTCTCGCCCTTCGGCTCTGGCGCCACCAAGGCCGCCAGCACGGTGGCCGAGAAAAACGGTGTGCCGTTGATCGCCTCCAGCGCCTCGTCGGCCGAGGTGTTTGACCAAGGCTACAAGAACCTCTTTGGCTTGTATACCGACAACAGCAGCCTGACCGAGCCCATTGCCGATCTGGTCAAGACTAACCTGCCGCAGGCCAAGCGCGTGGCTATCCTGGCACGCAATGACCTGTACCCGCTGTCCCTGGCCCAGGAGTTCGAGAAGTCTGCCAAGAAGCGCGGCCTCGAAGTGGTCTATTTCGAGCGTTATGCCATCGGCACACTGGACCACGCAGCCGCGCTGGCCAAGCTGGGCGCCACCAAGCCAGACTGGATCGTCGCTACCGGCTATATCAACGACCTGATCCTGGTGCGCAAGCAGCTTGCCGATGCGCGCATCGACGCCAAGGTGCTGACGCTCATCAACGGTCCAGCTTATGACGAATGGGCCAAGGCCGTGGGCAAGCTGGCAGAGAACGTGACCACCGCCAGCTGGTTCCACCCCGTGCTGAACTACAAGAGCGACGACGTCTTCGGCTCCACCAAGAACTTCGTCGAGCTGTTCCGCAAGAAGTACGGCACCGAGCCGGATTTCACCCAGGCTTCCGGTGCCGCTGTGGGCGTGATCATCCAGCAGGCCATCGAGCGCGCCGGCAGCACTTCGCGCGACGCGGTGCGCGCCGAGTTGCAGAAGGGGGGCTTCAAGACCTTCTTCGCGCCGATCTCCTTCGACAAGACCGGCATCGCGAACTCCTACATCCCGCCGGTGTACCAACTGCAGAACGGCAAGGTCACCGTGGTCTACCCGGCCAACATCGCCACCAGCCAGTTCCGTACCGGCCTGGGCAACTGAAGCGGGCCCCGGCCCGGCACCCCGGGGCGCATGCCCCGGGTGAATCTGCATCGGATCTCACGTGATTTACCTGCAAGTCCTGCTGAGTGGACTGGCGCTGGGCGGGCTTTATGCCTGCATCGCCGCCGGCTTCTCCCTGATCTGGGGGGTGTTGAACATTGTCAACATCCTCCACGGCTCCCTGATCATTCTTGGGGCCTACCTGGCCTACTTCGCCCATCAGTTCTATGGCATCAACCCCTTTGTCTTCGCGCCCTTCGGCGGTTTGCTGCTCTTCGTCCTGGGTTACGTGCTGCAGCGCACGCTGATCAAGCGCGTCATGGGTGAGGCGGTGCTGATGACGTTGACGCTCACCTTCGGCCTGAACCTGCTGCTCGACAACCTGATGCTCAAGTTCTTCCGGGCCGATTTCCGCAAGATCACCTTCGATCCGCCGCTGGGCATCCTGGACTTGGGTCCGCTGGGCGTGCCGGTGGACCGGCTGCTGGCCACGGGCGTGGGGCTGCTCATTGTGGGGGTGCTTTGGTTGCTGCTGCGCACCACCCAGTTCGGTCGTGCCATCGTGGCCGTGCGCATGGACCGCCAGACCGCCGCGCTCATGGGGGTGCGGGTCGATCACACCTATGCCCTGGCCTTCGGCCTGGGGGCTTTTATGGCGGGTGCGTCCGGCGCCTTGCTGGCCGCCATCTTCCCCATTTCGCCTGTGGCCTCCGGCGCCTACCTGGGCAAGGCTTTCGTGATCTGCGTGCTCGGCGGCCTGGGCAGCGTGCCGGGCGTGGTGCTGGGCGGCTTCGCGCTGGGCATCATCGAGAGCTTCGGCACGCTGGCGTTCGGCCCAGAGCATGCGCTCACCTTGTCTTTCCTGCTGCTGATCGGTCTGTTGATGTTCCGTCCCTCGGGGCTGTTGGGTCGTCGGGGGTTTCAATGAAATTACGCAACTTCGTGATCCCCGCCGTGCTGGCCTTGCTGGGCCTGCTGGCCTGGCAGGCCGACAACTACGTGCTGCGCTTGAGCACCACAGTGTGCATGTACGCTGCGCTGGCAACGTCGTGGAACCTGATCGGTGGTTACGCGGGCTACCCCTCGTTCGCAACGGCCGCCTTCTTCGGCCTGGGGGCCTATGTTGCCGGCGTCTTGCAGACCCACGGCCTGGCCTTCGGCTGGGCGTGGACGGCGGCGGCCTTCCTCGTGGCCCTCTTCGCCGGCCTGCTGGGCCGGGCCATCCTGCACCTGCGCGGCCACTATTTCGCCATCGCGAGCCTGGTGGTGGCCGACGTGCTGCGCGAAGTCAGCAACTCCTGGACCAGCCTCACCGGCGGTGGCATGGGGCTGAACCTGCCCCTGCTCAAGCTCGGCAACGTGAATCAGCAAGCCCTGTTCTATTTCGCTGCGATGCTTGTCGTGGCCGTGCTCGCGCTGTTGCTCTCCTGGCACGTGAACCGCTCGCGTCTGGGCTGGGCCCTGCGCTGCATCGAGCAGAACGAGGACGCCGCCCTGGTCATCGGTGTCGATGCCCGCCGCGCCAAGGTGACTGCCTTTGCACTCTCGGGCTGGATCGCCGGTGCGGCCGGCGCAGTCTATGCCTCATGGGTGACCTACATCGATCCGACCGATGTGTTCGACACGCTGCTCTCCGTCAAGCCCATCATCATGGCGCTGCTCGGTGGTGTGGGCACGGTCACCGGGCCGGTCATCGGCGCCGTGGTCTACCTTGGGCTCGAGGAATTGCTCTGGCGCAATGTGCTGGAGTTTCATGCGGGCCTGCTGGGTATCTTGGTGGTGTTGCTGGTGCTGTTCCTGTCCGGCGGGTTGCATGACGCCCGTTTGCAGAGAGCCTATGTTTGGTTGCGCTCCCGTCTGGGTCGAGAAGGCGAGGTGCACGCATGAACGCCCTGCTCGAACTCAAAGGCGTGACGCAGCGCTTCGGCGGCATCACGGCGCTGCAACAGCTCGACTTTTCCCTGGGGCAGGGCGAGATCGTGGGTGTCATCGGCCCCAACGGCGCGGGCAAGACCACGCTGGTGAACGCCGTCACGGGTGTGACCCGCATGAGCGCGGGCGAGGTGTGGTTCGAGGGGCGCTCCATCACCGGGCTGCGCTCCGACCAGATCGCCCGCCTGGGCATTGCCCGCACCTTCCAGATCGTCCAGCCCTTTCCGCGCATGAGCGTGCTCGACAACGTGGCCGCTGCTGCCCTGTTCGCCGGCGGCAGCCGCACACCGGACGCCGCGCGCGAGCAGGCCCGTGAACACTTGCGCTTCTGCGGTCTGGACGCCCAGGCCGACAAGCCGGCGGCGGCCCTGACGCTGGCTGGCCGCAAACGGCTGGAATTGGCCAAGAGCCTGGCACTCAAGCCGCGCCTGCTCTTTCTGGACGAAGTCAATGCCGGCCTCAACCCGGCCGAGGTGGAGCACGCCTTGTCGCTGATCCAGCAGATCGCAGCGAGCGGCGTCACCATCGTGCTGATCGAACACCTGATGAAGGTGGTGGTCAACTCCTGCACCCGCGTGATGGTGCTGCACCAGGGGCAGCTGATTGCCAACGGCACGCCGCAGGAAGTCGTGGCCAACGAGAAAGTCATCGAGGCCTATCTGGGCCAGCGTTATGCGCGCCGCGCACAGGAGGCCGCCACATGAGTGCAGCACACAAGCCGATCCCGCCACTGCTTTCGGTCTCGTCTCTGGAGGTCGCCTATGGCGATGTGCAGGTGCTTTGGGACGTGAGCCTTGACATCCGCCCGGGGGAAATCGTCTGCCTGATCGGCTCCAACGGCGCCGGCAAGACCACGCTGTTGCGCACCCTGTCGGGCCTGATGCCGGTGCAGAGCGGCACGATGCAGTGGGGCGGCCAGGATGCCCGGGGCTGGTCTCCGTCCGAGCGTGTCGCACGGGGGATCGCACATGTGCCCGAGGGGCGTCGCCTCTTTGCTGGCCTGTCCGTCTACGACAACCTGCTGCTCGGTGCCTACAGCCGCACCGATGGCCGCGCCGCCATTCAACGCGACATTGAGCGGATGTATGAATTGTTCCCCCGCCTCGTGGAGCGGCGTCGGCAGGATGCCACCACCCTTTCCGGCGGCGAGCAGCAGATGTGCGCCATTGCGCGCGGCCTCATGGCCTCGCCCAAGCTGTTGCTGATCGACGAGTTGTCTCTGGGCCTGGCACCCAAGGTCGTGGACGAGCTCGTCCAGACCCTGGGCCGCGTGCGTGACGCCGGCACCAGCCTGCTGATTGTTGAGCAGGACGTGGCCACAGCCTTGGAGCTGGCCGACCGGGGTTATGTGATTGATCAGGGCCGTACCGTGGCCGAAGGGCTGGCGTCTGCACTGCAGAACAACCCCACGGTTCGGGCTGCCTACCTGGGGGCCTGAGGCCTGCACACCGCCCCCGATTTGAAGGACATCCAAAGCATGAGCACAACCAAACCGCAAGTCACTTATTACTTCAGCTCCATTTCGCTCTGGAGCTATGTGGGCAGCCTGCATTTCCAGGAACTGGTGGCCAAGCACGATCTTGACGTTGTCTACAAGCCCATCGACCTGCTGGCCGTGTTCGCCGCCGGCGGTGGCAAGCCCGTGAAGGAGCGGCCCTTGCAACGTCAAGCCTACCGCCTGGTGGAGATGCAGCGCTGGCGGGCCCAACGCAAGATCGACCTGGTGCTGCACCCCAAGTACTACCCCGCCGATCCCGCTCTGGGGCACCGACTGCTGCTCGCGGCCCTGCGTGACGGACAGGACGTGGGGGCCTTTGTCCATGCCAGCTTGCGCGCAGTCTGGGCTGACGAACTCAACATCGAAGACCCCGAGACCCTGGTCGGCCTGGCCGATCGCAGTGGTCTGAACGGGCGGGAGCTGCTCGCACAGGCTATTGACCCGGCGCTTTTTGCGCAGTCGGATGCCTTGACGCAGGAAGCGATCGAGCGGCAGCTCTTTGGTGCGCCGTTTTACTTCTACAACGGTGAACCTTTCTGGGGGCAGGACCGCTTGGACATGCTGGATGAGGCCATCGCCGAGTCGCGGCCACCTTTTCTGCCACCGACGCTCTGAGCCTGCAACCTCTTGCGGCGAGGCTCGTCAGTTCAGGTCTTGGCGGCGTCATCCGGCTCTGTTATAAACATTTCTGGCCTCTAGCCCTCATGAAACAAGCGGGAGTAGCTATATGTTTGATAGCAAATCAGGGCCAATCAACCTAGCGCTGCAAGGCGGTGGCGCGCATGGTGCCTTCACCTGGGGTGTGCTCGATGCGCTGTTGGCGGACCCGCGCGTGCAGTTCGAAGGCATCAGCGGCAGCAGCGCCGGTGCCATGAACGCGGTGGTGCTGGCCGACGGCTGGCTCAAGGGCGGGCGCGAGGGTGCGCGCAAGGCGCTGGCGGACTTCTGGAACGAGTTGGGCCGCCAGATGCCCTGGGGCCTGCTGACGCGCCGCAAGGGCGACGTGATCACCATGGCGCCGGCCAGCCGGCTGCTGGCCAGCTGGGCCGGCTACTTCTCGCCTTCGCAACTGAACCCTTTCGACCTCAACCCCTTGCGTGATCTGCTCAACCGCCAGATCGACTTCGAGCAGCTGCGCACGCGCTGCCCGTTCAAGCTCTTCATCGGCACCACGCAGGTGAGCACCGGCAAGCTGCGCCTGTTTCGCGAGCACGAGCTGACGGTCGATGTGCTGCTGGCCTCGGCCTGCCTGCCCAAGATCCACCGCACGGTGGAGATCGACGGCGAGGCCTACTGGGACGGCGGCTACAGCGCCAACCCGGCCGTGTTCCCGCTGGCCTACGACTGCACCGCGCGCGACATCCTGCTGGTGCTGCTGAACCCGCTCAAGCGCGAAGGCATACCGCACACCGTGGAGGAGATCGAGTCGCGCATCGTCGAGCTGGCCTTCAGCGCCAACTTCATGCGCGAGATGCGCATGTTCGCGCACGCGGCCGAGTTCTCCGGCTCGGCCTTGCGGCCCAAGGGCCGGCTGGAGCGCCGCCTGCAGGAGTTGCGCTTTCACATGATCGACGCCAGCCAGCTCGACACCCTGCTGCGCACCGACACCAAACTGCTGGCGCACGGCCCCTTCTTCGACCTGTTGCAGGAACAGGGGCACACCTGTGCAGACGCGTGGCTGGCAAAGGAGTACCATGCCGTCGGGCGTCGCTCAAGCATCGATGTAAAACAGTTGTTCGGCTAGGCGCCACCAAGCTCTGGGAGGAGCCCATGCGTGACGACTCAGCTCACTCTGCCGGCCACGATGCCTCGCGGGCCATGTACCGCTGGCGCGCCTTCTCCTACGACCTGCAACTCGCCCCCTATGAATTCATCCGCCGTCATGCGGTCGAGCGGCTGCAGTTGTTACCCGGCCAGTGCGTGCTCGACCTCGGCTGCGGCACCGGCATGAGCCTGGAGCTGCTGTGCCAGGCCGTGGGTGCCCAAGGCCGCGTCATCGCCGTCGACCAATGCCCCGAGATGATTGCGCTGGCGCGCAGCCGCGTCAGCCAGGCGGGCTGGACCAATGTGGAACTCATCTGTGCCGCGGTGGAAGACGCGCCCTTGCCCGATGCCGCTGACGCCGCTTTCTTCCACCTCGTGCACGACATCCTGCAAAGCCCGCAGGCGGTGGCGCATGTGCTGCATCATCTCAAACCCGGCGCGCGCATCGCCGCCACCGGCCTGAAGTGGACCGCACCCTGGCTGGCACCGTGGAATGCCTTGGTGGGCCTGTTCGCCGCGCAGTCCATCACCAATTTCGACCGCTTGGCCGCACCCTGGCAACCTCTGCTTGATCAAGGCGCGGCGCTGGAACTGGAGTCGGTGCTCATGGGCACGTTGTATGTGGCCAGCGGCACCGCACCGCCTGCCCGCCCACGCCAGGGACATCGCACGCATTGATATGCTTGCGGCCTGAAAATCAACTTGGCCGGGTCCACCCGCCAACCCAGGAGTTTCCATGCCCTACATGCTGCTGATGATGGAGCCGCCCGGCCAGCGGCGCACGCGTACCGAGGCCGAAGGCCGTGAGGTGTACGCGCGCATGCAGCGTTTTGCCGAGGAGTTGCAAGCACGCGGCCAGCTGCTGGCGGTCGAGTCGCTCGGCTCGCAGGCCAACGCCGTGCGCGTGCAGGTGCGCGGCGGCCAGACCCAACTGCTGGACGGCCCCTTCGCCGAAGCCAAGGAAATGGTGGGCGGCTTCTTCCTGGTCGATTGCCAGACCCGGGCCGAGGCGGTGGCCATTGCCCAGCAATGCCCGGCGGTCGAGTGGTGCACGGTGGAAGTGCGCGGCGTCGGGCCGTGTTACGAAGACGCGTGAGGCGTTTTGATTTGTATAGGGTTTCTACCTAGTCGCCAGGCTGTCGATTTCGTACCGCTTCGTTCGTCGTGGGAATGCAAGCCAGAGTTTGGCTGACCAACCCCATGAAGGAGTGCTGATATGCGATACATGATCATTGTCAAAGCCACGCCCGAGTCTGAAGCCGGCGTCTTCCCGCCCAATATGGCCGAACTCATGGCCGTGATGGGCACCTTCCACGAAGAGTTGGCCCGCGCCGGTGTGCTGCTCGACGCATCGGGCCTCAAGCCCAGCTCGCAAGGCTGGCGCATCCGCTACGACGGCAAGACGCGCCAGGTCATCGACGGACCTTTCACCGAGAGCAAGGAGCTCATTGCCGGCTACACCCTGATCCAGGTGCGCTCGCGCGACGAGGCGCTGGAGTGGACGCGTCGTTTCCCCAACCCGGTGGGCGAGGGCATGGCCGCAGAGATTGAGGTGCGTCGCCTCTACGAAGAGGAAGACTTCGCCGGCATCGGCCAGTGAAGGAGTCGCACCATGGTCAAAAGCATCCTCATCATCGCCGTGCTGGCCCTGGCCGGCTTGCTGCTGTTTGCCGCCACGCGGCCCGACACCTTCAGCCTGCAGCGCAGCATCGTCATCCAGGCGCCGCCGGACAAGCTCCACGCGCTCATCAACGATCTGCACCAGTTCAACACCTGGAACCCCTACGACAAGAAAGACCCTGCCATGCAGGGCAGCTACCGCGGTCCGGCCGCCGGCCCGGGGGCTCGCTACGAGTTCAAGGGCAACAAGGAGGTGGGCGAGGGCAGCCTGGAGATCACCGCCAGCAACCCCAGCCAAGTGACGATGCGGCTCGACATGAGCGCCCCCATGCAGGCCAGCAACACGATTGACTTCACCCTGGTGCCGCGCGGCGACGCCACTGAAGTCACCTGGGCCATGCAGGGCGCCTGCCCCTTTGTTGCCAAGCTGATGGGCGTCTTTTTCAACATGGACGCCATGATCGGCCGCGACTTCGAAGCCGGCCTGGCCAGCCTCAAGACAATTGCCGAGAAAAACCAGATATCCGGGAAAGCACCATGACCACATCACCCACAGAAACCGCGGCGGCGCAAGCCGCGTGCGAGATTGTCAGTACCCGCCATTTCGCGCAGCCGCGCGAGCAGCTCTGGGCCGCCTTTGCCGATGCGCAGCGCCTGGCGCGCTGGTGGGGACCGGCGGGGTTTCGCAACACCTTCGAGCTGTGCGAGTTCCGCCCCGACGGCCACTGGCGCTTCACCATGCATGGCCCCGACGGCCAGGACTACCCCAACCGCAGCGTGTTCCACACTGTCGAGGCGCCCGCGCGCATCGTGCTGGAGCATGAGAACGCTCCGCACTTTCACTTGCACATCACGCTGACCGAAGAGGCCGGTGGCACCCGGCTGGGCTGGCGCATGTGTTTCGACGACACCGCCACGCGCGAAGCGGTGGCCCGCTACGCCGTGCCCGCCAATGAGCAGGTCTTTGACCGCCTGCAGGCGGAACTCACTCGCAACACCCACCAGGGAGAAACCGCATGAACCAGCAAATCTACGTCAACCTGCCCGTGCGCGACCTGGCACGCTCCAAGGCCTTCTTCGGCGCCCTGGGCTACAGCTTCAATCCGCAGTTCAGCAACGAGCAGGGCGCCTGCATGGTGATCAGCGACGACATCTACGTCATGCTGCTGACCGAACCCTTCTGCCAGACCTTTACCAGCAAGCCCCTGGCCGATGCCCGCAAGACCACCGAGGTGCTGATCTGCCTGTCGTGTGCCAGCCGCGCCGAGGTTGACCAGCTGGTGGCCAAGGCCCGTGCTGCCGGCGGCACGGTGCCGCGTGCGTCGCAAGACCATGGCTTCATGTACCAGCACGGCTTCGAAGACGTGGACGGCCACATCTGGGAGCTGGCCTACATGGACATGGCGGCTTGCCCGGCCACACCGGCGCAAGCCTGAGTCCGTTGGACTGATGCACTCCGCCACCCACCAGGCCATTGCCGCCGTCTGGCGCATCGAGTCCGCGCGCATCGTGGCGGCTGTGGCGCGCCTGCTGCGCGACATCGGCCAGGCCGAGGAGGTGGCGCAGGACGCTCTGGTGGCGGCGCTGGAGCATTGGCCCACCAAGGGCGTGCCTGACAACCCTGGTGCCTGGCTCATGGCCACCGCCAAGAACCGTGCGCTGGACCGCCTGCGCCGCGACAAGGTGCAGAGCAGCAAGTTCGAGCAGATTGGCCATGAGCTGGAGGCGCAGCAGGCGCTGGTGGTGCCCGACTTCGTGGACGCGCTCGACGCAGCGCGCGCCGACGAGATCGGCGACGACTTGCTGCGCCTGATCTTCACCGCCTGCCACCCGGTGCTCAGCGCCGAGATGCGCGCGGCGCTCACGCTCAAGCTGCTGGCGGGCCTGAGCACGCACGAGATTGCGCGCGCCTTCCTGGTGACGGAACCCACCCTGGCGCAGCGCATCGTGCGTGCCAAGCGCACCCTGCGCGAAGCGCGCGTGCCTTTTGAGCTGCCGCGCGGCGCCGTGCTGGGCGAGCGGCTGGCCTCGGTGCTGGAGGTGGTGTACCTGGTCTTCAACGAAGGCTACACCGCCACCGCGGGTGAGGACTGGATGCGCCCGGCCCTGGTGGACGAAGCCTTGCGCTTGGGTCGCATGCTGGCCGAACTGGCCGCCGATGAGCCCGAAGTGCACGGCCTGCTGGCGCTGATGGAACTGCAGGCCTCGCGCACCGTCGCCCGCACCGACGCCAGTGGCCGCCCCGTGCTGCTGCTGGCACAAGACCGCACGCGCTGGGACCACCTGCTCATCCGTCGCGGGCTGGCGGCGTTGGCGCGGGCCGAGGCCTTGTGCGCCGCCCAGGGCCAGCCGCTCGGGGCCTATGCGCTGCAAGGCGCCATTGCCGCCTGCCATGCGCGCGCCGTTCAGGCTGCCGACACCGACTGGGTGCGCATTGCCTCGCTCTACGAGGCGCTGGCGCAGACCACACCGTCACCGGTGGTGGAACTCAACCGTGCCGTGGCTGTGGCCATGGCCTACGGGCCGGCCGCTGGTCTAACCCTCATCGACGCGCTGCGTGAAGACCGCGCCCTGCAAAACTACCAATGGCTGCCCAGCGTGCGTGGTGACCTGCTGGCCAAGCTGGGCCGGCTGGCAGAAGCGCGTGCCGAGTTCGCACACGCCGCCACGCTGACGCACAACCTGCGCGAGCGCGAGCTGCTGCTGGCACGGGCGCAGACCCTGGGCGAGCCCGAGGCGTAAGCTTCTGCACCGTCCCTTGTGTCTTCCTCACGAAGGAGCCTCCTCATGCTGAATCCGCTCAAGATCACTCCCTGCCTGTGGTTCGATCAACAGGCCGAAGAAGCCGCCGCGTTCTACACCGGCATCTTTCCCAATTCGCGCATCACCAGCGTGAGCCGTTTTCCTGATGCCGGGCAGAAGATCCATGGCCAGCCGGCGGGCTCGGTGATGACGGTGAGCTTCGAACTCGACGGCCAGCCCTTTGTGGCCTTGAACGGTGGCCCGGTGTTCCGGTTCAACGAAGCGGTCTCGCTGCAGATCCACTGCCACGATCAGGCCGATGTGGACTACTACTGGGAGCGGCTCGGCGCCGGCGGCGACGAACGTGCCCAACAGTGCGGCTGGCTGAAAGACCGCTACGGCCTGTCGTGGCAGGTGGTGCCTACGGTGTTGCTGGCGCTGATGCAGCACCCGGACCCGGAGAAAACGCGCCGTGTCATGCAGGCCCTGCTGCAGATGAAGAAGCTGGACATCGACGGTCTGAAGCAAGCGGCCGCGTGAAGTTCATGGTGTTTTTGGCCTCCAGACCTTGATTCATCTGCGCGACAAGCTATAGAATTTGTAGCAATAACTTGCTGCCAACTGCTGGCCCGCTCAAGGAATCAACGATGAACCACCCGCTGTCTTACTTGTGCTCGATATTGCTCTTGGGGCTGGCCTTGCCGCTGGCGGCCGAGGCCCGCTGCGTCACCACCCGCTATGGCGAAACGCTGTGTGCACCGGCCGAGAGCCGCTGCGTCAACGACCGTTATGGCGACCCCCATTGTTCCGGCAGCGGCGGCGATGCCGTGCTGGACCGCTACGGCGCTGCGGTGTGTGGCGTCGGGCGCTGCGTGATGGAGCGCGATGGCAATGTAATGTGCTCAACCGAACCGCGTGGCAGCGCAGCGCTCGACCGCTATTCCCAAGCCGTCTGCACCGGGGGCTGCGAACCCGCACAGGCCAGCCGCTGCAAGCCGCTCACCAAGTAGACCGGGCGGGGCAAGGGGGCGGCGGAGCGTTCGCCGTGTGAGGAACGGCTTGCTCCGGCCCCTTGCCTGACAGACTTATTTTTTCATCGCATCCTTGCCCATGGCGTCCTTGGCCATGGTGTCCTTTTTCATGCTGTCTTTCGCCATGCTGTCCTTGGCCATGGTGTCTTTTTTCATGCTGTCCTTGCCCATGGCGTCCTTGCTCATGCTGTCTTTCGTCATGGCATCCTTGGCCATGCTGTCCTTCTTCATCGCATCTTGCGCAAAGGTACCGCTGCCGGCAAGCAGCAGGGTGACGGCCAAAAGGGTCGAGCTGATCGTTTTCATAGTGAACTCCATTGAAGTGATGATGAGATGGCGTTAGTGCCGATTTTTCAGGGCGTCTGAGCGGTCAGGCTCAGCTGCCTCCGAACCAGTTGTACCCCTGGTCTTCCCAGTAGCCTCCGGGGTAGGTATTTGTGACGAAAATCGCCTGAATGTGTTTGGGATTTTTGTAGCCCAGCTTGGTGGGCATGCGCAATTTCATGGGGAAGCCGTACTTGGGCGGCAGGGGCTGGCCGTCGTAGGTCAGCGCCAGCACGGTTTGCGGATGCAGTGCCGTGGGCATGTCGATGCTGGTGAAATAGTCGTCGGCACATTTGAAGCCCACGTACTTGGCGCTGAGGTCGGCGCCCACCTGGCGCAAAAAGCTGCCGAATGACACGCCGCCCCACTTGCCGATGGCGCTCCAGCCTTCCACGCAAATGTGGCGGGTGATCTGGTCGGTCTGCGGCAGGGCGCGCAGCTCGGCGAGCGTCCACTTGCGCTTGTCGGCGACCAGGCCCGTCACTTCAAGGCGGTAGCTGCTTTCCTCGACGGCCCGGACCTCGTCTTCGCCGTAATAGGCGTTGAAGGGAAACGGGCGCGTGATCATCGACTCGGGGTAGGTCGGTGCCAGCCGGTTGGGGTCAAACAGCCAGCCTTGTACGTCGTCGTTCAGGCGCGAGATCCTGGTCAGTGCCGTTTCAACGCTGGTTTCATCGACCAGCGAACAGCCGCTGAGCATGGCCAGGCCGCCCAGCGTGAGTGAGCGGCGCAGGAAATCGCGTCGCGCGGTCTGGCCGATGCGTTGCACAGCTTCCTTCAGGACGGCATCGCCGTCGATGCGCCAGGCGGACGTGGTGGGTGTGGGTTGGGTGGTCATGGCGTGCCCTCCTTAGCGGCCGCGAATCATGTGGATCAGCGTGCGCGGCACGAGCGCCACCATCGCCAGATGAACGGCCACGAACGCGGCCAGTGCTGCCATGGCGAAGAAGTGGACCCGGCGGGCGCCTTCATAACCGGCCATCAGTTCGCGCAGCAGCGGGAACTGCACGGATTTCCAGAGCACCAGGCCGGACAGCACCAGCAGGACGCTGTCAAACATCACGAACAGATAAGCCAGCCGCTGTACCGCGTTGTAATGCTGTGGGTCGGCATGGGCCAGTCGGCCTTTGAGTGCTGCCAGCAGATCGGCCAGCAAGGCGCGCGGGGACAGGGGAAAGAACCGGTGCCGCAGGCGCCCGGTGGCCAGATTGAAGCCCAGGTACAACAGCCCATTGCCCGCCAGCAGCCACATGGCGGCAAAGTGCCACTGAAGCGCCCCGCCCAGCCAGCCGCCCAAGGTGATGCCTTTGGGAAACGCAAAGCCGAGGAAGGCCGTGGCGTTGTAGATTCGCCAGCCGCTCATCATGAGAACCACCACCGCCAGGGCATTGAGCCAGTGCGCGGCGCGCAACCAGGCGGGGTGAATGACCGCTGTGTGTGAACTCATCAAGAGAGACTCCATTGATTGCCAGGCGGACGGAACGCCGCTGCTTGAGGGGTAGTTCGGCGGAACTTGGTCGCGGGTTACAGTTCTCAGCAAGATCCGACGAAATATTTTTTTCGGCACGCTGTAACCTGAAGCCGCTATGGAACGAATAGAAGACAGAGATGTTCGGTTCGCGACCAGCGAAAACCAGTTGCGCGAGTTGCTGGTGCAGGGGCTGGGCGGTGATGCCGCCGCCTACCACCGCTTCCTGAAAGCGCTGAGCGCGCATTTGCGGGCGTATTTCAGAAAGCGGCTTTTTCAGCGACCCGACGAAGTGGAGGACCTCGTGCAGGAAACATTGCTCGCCGTGCACAACCAGCGACACACCTACCGCCTCGACCTGCCCTTGACCGCCTGGGTGCATGCGATTGCGCGCTACAAGCTGGTTGATCTGCTGCGGGCCCGCATGTCGCGCGAGGCCCTGACCGATCCGCTGGACGACGAGCACGAGCTCTTTGCCGTGTCCGACACCGAGGCAGACGAGGCCCGGAAGGACCTGAACAAGCTGCTGGCCGGTCTGCCCGAGCGGCAGCGCCTGCCCATCGTGCACGTCAAGCTGGAGGGCCTGTCGGTGGTGGAGGCGGCGCAGCTCACGGGCATGTCGGAGTCGGCCATCAAGATCGGGGTGCACCGGGGCCTGAAGGCGCTGGCGGCCAAAATCAGGGGAATTGCATGAAGACCGATGAACTTGTTTCGCTGCTGGCGGCCGGGGCCGAACCGGTGCCCGTGAATGCGGTGGGCCGGCGCTTTGCCGTGGCCCTGGGCTGGAGTGTGCCGGCCGCCGCCTTGGTGATGGCTGTCACGTTTGGCATTCGCCATGACTTGGCGCAGGCCATGACGGGATGGCTGTTCTGGATGAAGCTGGTTTTTGCGGGCAGCCTCGCGCTGGCCGGTTTCGTCGCAACCGAACGGCTGGGCCGGCCTGGCATGCGGCTGGCCGGCATCTGGATGGCATTGGCCGCGCCGGTGCTGCTGCTGTGGCTGGCCGCAGCCGCAGTGCTGTTTGATGCGGAGCCGGCGCAACGCGCTGACCTCATTCTCGGGACGACCTGGAAGACCTGCCCTTTCAACATCGCGCTGATCTCGCTGCCGCTATTGGCGGCGACGCTCTGGACGATGAAGGGGCTGGCCCCGACCCGTCTGACGCTGGCCGGCGCCGGTGCTGGTCTGTTGGCCGGGGCGCTGAGTGCGCTGGTCTATGCGCTGCACTGCCCGGAGTCGGCCGTGCCCTTCATCGGTATCTGGTACGTGCTGGGCATCGCCATGCCGACGCTGGCCGGCGCGCTGCTGGGGCCGCGGGTATTGCGCTGGTAGTGCGCAAGCATCGGCAAGGGTTGACGGCGATGCCGTGCTGGACGCGATGGCACGGTGATGTGCTCAACCGAGCCGCGTGGCAGTGCAGCGCTCGATCGCTATTCCCAAGCCGTCTGCACCGGTGGCTGCGAACCCGCACAGGGCAGCCGTTGCAAGCCGCTTACAAAGTGAGGGCCAGCCTGTTGCGCAGAATGAAGAGATCAAACCCTTCGATCTTGAAGTGATGGCTGCAATCGACCCATAGCGGTCATTGGACTGCCAAGAAATCGGACACTGAATGTAGAGACGGTCTGCGCTGCGTCCATCGACCGAAGGGGGAGGTCAAACGCCAAGTTAGGTGGCTAGCGACTTCAGGCTGACATTGAATTCGCTTTCCACAAAAGCCACCGTAATGGGCTGGCGCTCAAGTGATGCACGCACAAGCTGGGTTGTGTAAAGGCCGGAGTGGGGTTTCCACTTGGCCTCAGTACGGGGAACGGAAGCGATCCATTCAATACGAAGAACATACTCTGAATTTACGGGGTCGTCAGAGTTTTCCCACATATGAGGGGCAATGAGGTTGAAGTCTTGAAGTAGCCGTCCTTCGTAGCGGAAGTCAAGGTAGGGCACCGCGCGAGCCGTCACCTTCCCGACCCCGACGTAGCCCTTTCCCTTCAAATAGGCGACGACAACGTCACCTTCGGCAAGGTCGAGAATTTGATCTCGCCATTGAGGCCCTTGGCCGGCAGAGAGGAAGCCTAGGCGACGGCAATCATCCCAGTTACGATGTAGCCCCTCTCCGACATTGAAGTAATAGATTCCGTTCTGATAATCGAAACCCGGCAGTTCGCGGTGAAGGCTGTTGTTCGGCCTGAAGAGTGACACAAAGCGACCGGCCGCTTTGTTCGTGAGGACACTGCCAAGCTTCCAAATCAGGGTTGTTTCTATGAGATGTGCTTCCGGTTCTGTAAGACCAGCAGCGACCGTGCGAATAATCGGAAGCAATCCTTCTGTTTCTATAGCGCGAATGCGAGCGGTCTTCTCGGAATCGGAGCCGTCGGACAAGTGGGCGAATCGACGAGAACCCTTCCCTTTCCCGTAGTAGAACTCCTCAAGGTTCCGGGGATCGATATAGACGTAAACGTAGTAGCTGCGATCGGTCACGGGAAAACCTAATGTTTGATATGAGGGGCAATCGCCGGCTTTTCGGCGGGAGTCCTCTCGGTGGAAGGATTAAAAGGCGAGTGCGCCACGTGCTTGCAGTTCGGGCGCTTTCGCATCGAGCCACGACCGAAAGGTGACTGGGACTGAGTGGATCGTTGAATGAGGCAACGCGTGTCGAATTCTTTCAGCGAGTTTCGTTATGGCCGTGATGTCCCGGTTGACGATGATCCACTCGGATTCACCAATGGGGAGATCGTCTTGCACGCGCGCCAGTGAGCGAAGAAGAAACTTATCAGCTTCGCACTCGAAGGACATACCGACCACGACAAATGTTTTATTCCAGATGATCTTGTTGAACGCGCAGCTTGCTTCAATGCTCGAAGTACGCTGGTCGGATGGGTCAGTCTCCAGAAGGAAGGGACTTCTATTCTGGTTGTTTGGCAGGTCTTCAACCGTTCCGTTTAGGTGATAGACATGAGTCTCCGCTAACCACGCAGGTTGTACCTTGTGGCCCTGAGCTAGAACCTCTCGCTGGAGCAGATAGTCCCAGTTTGTCGTGAGGAATAGATGCCGCCAAGGAGTAACTGTGTTCTTCGACAACATTCGCAGCAGTTGGTGGATGTCGGAACAGTCAATAGTTGACCCATTCATCTCGGCGGAAAGCGCGGTCTTGATCCGGGCGATTTGCTCGTTGCGAGGCAGTTGAAGCCAGTCGGGTAGAACCGACCAGGGTAGACCGCAACCAATAGACAGACCACGACCGAAGAACCAATCGACTCGGGGACCTGCAACGCTCATGTAATCGCCTTCTAACGTTTGAAGTAAGCGGATGCCGAAGTCAATCCAGGGTTGACTGAAAGGGTGCCCAAGTTTAAGAGGCCAGCATCTTTGGCGGTATCCCCCAAAAGAGGCATTAGGAGGCAGCAATTGGAGCCAGCTGCGGGTGTCCGCTATTGGCCGATTGCAGCCGGATCGCAAACGCCCTAGGTGGCCCCAACCCTCAGCGGCACCGCCGCCATCTCCCGTAACGTTCTGCGCCATCCAGTCCTGCTTGCTTGCTGAAAGTCTTCTGCATCCAGGCGAAGCGGCGCAATGCCTCGCCCCGCGCATGCCACTCAAGCGATGTCGACGACCACCTTGCCAAGGGCCTGTCCGCTGACCGCGCGAGCGTGTGCATCACCGGCCTGGTTGAGCGCGAATCTCTGGGTGTCCACAAGAGGCCGGAGCTGACCGGCATCGACCAGTTTGCCGACCTGCGCCAGAATGTCTCCGTGGTGAGCATGGCCCTGACCGCTGAGCATCGGCATCAGCGTGAAGACACCGGAATAAGTGGCGCCGCGGAAAGACAGCGGTGCCAGCGAGTGGGTTCCCCAGCCCAGGGCGCTCACAACGTGGCCTGTGTACCGGCGTGCAGACGCGAATGAGGCATCGAGCGTGGCACCGCCGACGGTGTCGTACACCACATCGAAGCCCTCATCCGCCGTGTGCACACGAACATAGTCGCCGGGTGCCGATGTCGTGTAGTCGATAGGCGTGGCACCCAAGGGGCGGACAACGTCAAACTGTGCGGGTGTCACGGTGGTGTACACGTCGGCGCCGAATGCACGAGCAATCTGTATGGCGACGTTCCCGACGCCGCCCGCGCCGCCATGAACGAGCACCTTGTGACCGGCACGCGTGCGAGCCCGGTCAATCAAGCCTTCCCAGGCGGTGATCGCGACCAGCGGGAGTGCGGCCGCCTCCCGCAAGGACAAGCTCTTCGGCTTGTGCGCGAGGAGGTCCGCGCCTACCGCAACGAACTCGGCCAAGGTGCCTTGCCGGCCGCCCACGCCACCGACGAGGCCATAGACTTCATCGCCAACCTGAAAGCGGGTGACGCCGCAGCCGACTCGGACGACGGTCCCGGCCATGTCCATGCCAAGGACAGCCGGAAGGGGGTGCTTGGCATGCGCCGCAGCGCCGGCGCGAATCTTGGTGTCCAGCGGGTTGACACTGCTGGCGGCGATACGCACCAGGACATGCCCCTGGGGAACGTCCGGAACCAGACGGTCGACGATCTCGAAGGGGCCGTTGGTCTCGCGGACAACGGCAGCTTTCATGGTCGAGGGGGCGGGTGAGTTGAGCATGGTGAGGTCCTCTTGCAAAGTGGGAGTGGATGGAGGACTGCACTTTGATGTATGCGTTAATGAATGTAAACTGACAAAATTGAAATCAGATTATTCATTTATGAATGCATCTATGGACTGGAGTGATGTCCGCATCTTTTTGGCTGTTGCTCGTGCGGGTTCGCTGAGTGGCGCAGCGCAGCATCTGGGGATGTCGCAGCCAACGATGGGACGACGCATACGAGCACTGGAAGACGCAACCGGCCAGAAGCTGTTCCAGCGCGGACGCGAGGGGTTTCAACTGACGGATGAAGGCGCGTCAGTGCTCTTGCATGCAGAGCGGATGGAAGAAGAGGCGCTCGCCATCGAACGACAGCTTGCAGGACAAGGCGCCGAACTCCAGGGGCTTCTTCGCGTGTCATCTTCCGACTGGTTCGGACTGCATGTCCTGTCCCCCGTCATCGCGCGATTCGTTGCGCTCCACCCGGGCGTACGCATCGACCTCATCACGGACACGCGGTTTCTCGACCTTGCCCGGCGAGAGGCCGAGCTGGTGTTTCGCATTCGGCCTTCGGAAAGTCCGGGGGTCGTCCAGCGGCAACTGATGCACATGACCTATGCCCTGTATGGCCCAGCCGGGATGCCGCCACCGACGGTAGGCGACGGTGCAGGCGCCAAGCTCATCACGCTGGATACGGCGTTCGAGGACCTGCCGGATGTGCATTGGCTGCAAAAGACGTTTCCGGCAGCCACCTTCGCGCTGGGTAGCAACAACCGCGATGTTCAGGCTCGCCTGTGCGCCTTAGGGGGAGGCTTTGCCGTGCTGCCCACCCTGTTAGGTGACCAGTTTCCCGGAATCGAGAAGCATCACATCCTGCCAGCCCCTCCGGGGCGGGACGTCTGGTTCGCCTATCACCAGGACCTGCGCGGACTGGCCCGACTCCGCGCGTTTCTGGATTTGGTCATTGACAGCATCGGCGCGGGCACCGAGTAAGGTCAAGCTGAGTTTGACCGGCTGTGACATGGCTTCCGGCTGGAGCGAGTTGAATGGCGCGTTCGTGTCACGCCATCTTAGGTCGCCCACACCCGCGGCGGCAGCGCCGCCATTTCCCACAAGGCCTTGCGCCATTCGGCCCGTGCCTGCTTGAGCAGGTCCAGTGCCGGCTCCACCAGCGGGGCCAGCACACGCAGCACCAGCACCTGGGGATGGGGGCTGGTGGCACCGGCCGTGGCGCATAGCGCGTGGCCGGCCAGAACGGTGCGCACCACCTCCAGTGCCTGCTCGCGCCGCGTGCGCTCAATCGGGGACCCGGCGACGAAAAACAGCGTGGCCATGCAGCGCTGGCCGGCCAGGCCGAGCGGGCCGTCCATCAGCCGCAGGTCGGTGGCATGGATGCGGCCCTGTTCGCGCCAGATACCGGGCACTTCGATGTGCTGCGCAAACGTGCCTTCGACGAACGGCAAGCCGGCCTCCGGCAGGCCCAGTGCGGTGATGTCCCAGCCCATCAGTTCGGCGCCGGGCGCGAGTTCGAACACGGCCTTGTTCTCGGCGCGGCACTGGTTGTAGGCCAGTGCTTCCAGCGGCAGCCACTCCAGCCGCGCGCCGGGGGCCAGTTGTGCGTGCACGCTTTGCACGGCGGGTTCGGTGGCCGACTTGTAGAAGCGGGTGGCGCCCGGCGTGGTGACGAGGCCATGCGCATCCGGTTGCACCTCGATCTTGATCGTCAGCGTGTCGCCGCCCACCAGGCCACCCGGTGGGTGCACCAGCACGTTGTGGCACACCGCATCGCCTTCCGGGTACAGGCTTTGCAGCACACGCAAGGGCCCTTCGTGGTGGTGATGCGCAACGGTGCGCTGGTGCTGCCGTGTGTAGCGCAGGTCGAGGGTGGCGTGCCAGGTCATGTGGGGAGTCTAGAGCTAGAAGGTGAGTGGGGCTAGAAGCGCAGGCGCAGACCCAGCCGCAGGGTGCGCGGTTCGCCGGGGTGCACATGCAGATCGTTGACGCTGGCGGCTTCGCTGCGCAGGCGTGATGCGTAGTAGTACTGGATGTCGTTCACCTTCGCATCGAACAGGTTGAACACGTCGCAGTAGAGCTCGGCACGGGCGTGCAGCCGGTAGCCCAGGCGCAGGTTCCAGGTCTGGCTCGGGCTGCTGCGCACGCTGTCGTCCTCGTTCAGCGGTGCCGCGCCGATGTAGCGCCAGTGCAGGCTGGCTGACCAAGGGCCGCGCTCGCGCAGGCTGGCGGCGAGCTGCGCCACGCGGCCAACGGCATTCGGAATGGCGTCGCCGGCCGCGCTGGTATCGGCATAACGCGCCTGGGTCCAGGCCAGATCGGCATCCAGCACCCAACCGTTACCCGCTTGCCAGCGGGTGCTCCATTCCACGCCGTGGCGCCGGCTAGGGCGGCCGGCTTCGGTGCTGCCGGCGTCCCCCAGGTAGACCAGTTCGGAGTCGAAGTCCAGTTGCCAGAGCGAGAGCGAACTTTGCAGCCCGGGCCAGGCCTCGGTGCGCAGGCCCACCTCCTGCCCGCGGGAGCCCACCAGACCAGCCACCGGGGTCTGTGTGGTGGTGCCATCGCGCGGGTCGAGCCGGGCCGTGGTGCCGCGTGCGTCGTTGCTGTGAAAGCCGCGTCCGGCGTTGAAAAAAAACTCCGTCTTGTGCCAGGGGCCCAGCACCATGCTGAACTTGGGTGAGAGCCGGCCGGTGCGGGTGCTGCCGCTGTTCGCGGCCAGCGTGAGGCTGTCCACCGTGGTCTCCAACTGGTCGAAGCGCAGGCCGGCCACGGTACGCAGCCAGGGTGTCCAGTCGATGCGGTTGTCGCCATACAAGCCGCTCAGGCTCTGGCTCACTTCGTCTTCGCGCACGGTGGCGGTGATGACGCGGGCCGCGCTGTCGTACAGGCCGACGCGGATGCGGTCACGCCGCAGCTGCACGCCCAGGCTGTTGAACATGGTGCGCCCGCCGGGTAATGTGTGTTCCCACTGGCGCGAGGCGCTGAGGCCGACCACGTTGCGCTGGTCTTTCTGCGCAAACTGGTCGCCCTGCGCTGGGCGATCCAGTGCGTAGGTGAAGTTGGAGTAGAGGTCGAGGTCGTAGTGCAGGGCATAGGCCGTCAGCCGGTCGCGTACGGCGCCGCGCGTGCTGTGCCACTCGGCCGACAGGCTGTGCCGGCTGGTGCTGCCGCCGTCGCTGCTGTCGAGCGAGTCAAAACGGCCGAAGGGCGCGCCCTGGTAACTGCCGGCATCCAGCAGCCGCTGCGGCACCTGGTCGGTGGCCGTCCAGCGCGCGTTGTAGCCCATGACGCTGGCGGACCAGCCTTGTGCCGCTGAGCCATCGCTCAGCGTGAGAACCGCATTGGTTTTGCGCAGCCCCTCCGGCACGCGCCACGGGCCGTCGTGGTTCATGCGCTCGAAGGCCAGCAGCAGCGTTTGCCCGGCGGCGAGTTCGTGTGAGCCGGCTGCCAGCAGCCGCGCATATCCGCGTTCGCCCAGCGAGACGTCCAGCAGCGGCTGGTCGAGCCGGGTGCGATAGACGAAGTCCGCCGCCCCGGCGGAAGCAAAGTCGCCATCGGCCGCAAAGTAGGGGCCCTTGCGGTAGTCGATGCGCTGCAGCAGTTCGGGGATCAGGAAGTTGAGGTCGCTGTAGCCCTGACCGTGGGCGTGGGTGGGCATGTTCACCGGCACGCCGTTGACACGCGTGGCGAAGTCGGTGCCATGGTCGAGGTTGAAGCCGCGCAGGAAGTACTGGTTTGCCTTGCCGTCGCCCGAATGCTGCGTGACCACCAGACCGGGCACGAACTCCAGCGCCTCGGCGGGGCGTTGCAGGGCCCGGTCGCGAATCAAGGCCGGACCGATGCTGCCTTGCGAGGCCGCATCGCTGCTGCCTACGGCGTTGTCGTAATGGCCGCTGATTTCCACAACAGCCAGGCTGGCCACCTGCTGCGCCTGTGCCGGCAAGCACAGCAGCCCACCCAGGCAGGCCAGGGCGACGATGCGTGTGCAGTGGTGCGGAGATGGCATGGATGCACCAATGCAAGTTCCATACCCAAAATGGTGCAGCCGTGCGCTGCGGGCACTGCATAATGCATCGCAGGAGAAGCCCACCATGTCCCGCAATGTGATTGCCGTTTATCCCGGCACTTTCGATCCCATGACCCTCGGCCACATCGATGTGGTGCGCCGGGCGACGCAACTGTTCGACCAGATCATCGTGGTGGTGGCGGCAGGCCACCACAAGAAGACGCTGTTCACGCTGCAGGAGCGCATGGACATGGTGCGTGAGCTGGCCAAGCCCTACCCGCAGGTCTCGGTGGAAAGCTTCTCCGGCCTGATGCGCGACTTTGTCGTGGCGCGCGGCGCCAAGGCCATGATCCGCGGCCTGCGCGCCGTGACCGACTTCGACTACGAATTCCAGCTTGCCGGTATGAACCGCAGCCTGATGCCGGAGGTGGAAACGGTGTTCCTCACGCCGAGCGACAAATACCAGTTTATCTCCAGCACCTTTGTGCGCGAGATCGCGACGCTTGGCGGCGAGGTGGACAAGTTTGTGGACCCGCTGGTGGCAGAGCGCCTGCACGAAAAAGTTCGCAGCCTCGGCCGCGAATAAACGCTGCAGATCGGCGCCGGCCAGGTCTGGGGCATTCATCGACACGCCGGAAGCGCCGGCCATGGGAGTGACATGAACGAACGCATCCGCGACTTGCTCGGCCAGATCTCCGCGCTGGAGGGTGACTTGCGCACCGCGCTGCATGAACAGGAGCAGCGCGTGACCTTCACGATCAAGGGCAAGCGTGTCGAGTTCGAGCAGTCGGTGAAGCAGGCGCATGCGCTCATGAAGACCGGTGTGCTGCGCTGGCTGTTCACCGTCCGGCCGCTGAACCTGCTTACCTTTCCGATCATCTACAGCATGATCGTGCCGCTGCTCATGCTCGACCTGTGCGTGAGCTTCTACCAGGCCACTTGCTTCCCGATCTACCGCGTGACCAAGGTGCGGCGGGCCGATTATTTCGTCTTTGATCGTCAGTACTTGGGTTATCTGAATGTCATCGAGCGCTTCCAATGCGCCTACTGCGCCTATGCCAACGGTCTGATGGCCTATGTCACCGAGATCGTGGCGCGCACCGAACAGTACTTCTGCCCGATCAAGCATGCCCGCAAGATCCTCGGTACCCATGAACGCTACGCCCGGTTTCTGGAATATGGCGATGCCATGGACTACCCGGCGCGGCTGGAAGAGTTTCGTCGTGCTCTGGAAAGGAAAACACCATGAAGATTCTGTTGCCGGTGGATGGTTCTGATATTTCCCTGGAGGCGGTGCGCCGCGTTGTGCAGCTGGCCCGCGAAGGCCTGCGGGCCAGTGTGGTGCTGGCCAATGTGCAGGAGCCGGCCTCGCTGTATGAGATGCTGGTGGCGCACGACGCCGAGGTGCTGGACCGCATCAGCGCCGAAGCCGGCGTGCACGCGATGATGCAGGCCGAAGCGCTGCTGCAGCAGGCCGGCATCACCTATGAACGCGAGGTGGCCAAGGGTGACCCGGCGCATACGTTGGTCGACATTCTGGAAAACTACGGTTGCGATCTGGTGGTGATGGGTGCGCGCGGCCAGGGCACGCTGCGCAGCGCGCTGCTGGGCTCGGTGTCGCATGAGCTGCTGCATGCGGCCGGTGTGCCGGTGATGATCGTCAAGCCGCCGCAGGAGGACTGAGTTTGGCGGATCGCCCGTCTCCGCGCCGCGACTGGCACCTGCGCGACGCGCATGAACTGGTGCGCGAACATGGCGTGGACCCGGCCCACGGCCTGCAGGACGAAGAGGCCGGCCGGCGCCGCGCCGACCATGGCCCCAACGTGCTGGCGCAGTCGAAGGCGCGCGGGCCACTGGCCTTGCTGGCCGACCAGTTCCGTGACTTCATGATCCTGGTGCTGGTGGCCGCAGCCCTGATCTCTGGCTTCCTCGGCGACTGGATCGATACGCTGGCCATCCTGGTCATCGTGCTGCTCAATGCGGTGATCGGCTTTGTGCAGGCCTGGCGCGCCGACCGCGCCATGGCGGCCTTGCGCCAGCTGGCCGCCATGCAGGCCACGGTGCTGCGCGGCGGCCAGGTGCAGGTGCTGGCCGCCAGCGAACTGGTGCCGGGCGACATCGTGCTGCTGGAGGCCGGCAACCAGGTGCCGGCCGATCTGCGCCTGCTCGACATTGCGCAGCTCAAGGTCGATGAATCGGCGCTGACCGGCGAGTCTGTCACGGTGGAAAAACACACGGCACGGCTGCAGGGCACGCACCACGTGCTGGGCGACCGCCTCAACATGGCCTTCAAGGGCACCACCGCCACCCACGGCCGTGGCCGCGGCCTGGTGGTGGCCACCGGCATGGCCACCGAACTGGGGCAGGTGGCCCGCCTGCTGCAGACAGGGCGCAGCACAGGCGGGGAGGGTGAGGCTGGCGAACGCATGACGCCGTTGCAGTTGCGCCTGGCCGACTTCGGCCGCCGGCTGGCGCTGGCAGTGCTGGGCATCTGCGCGGTGATCTTTGTGGTGGGCGTGCTGCGCGGCGAAGACCCGGTGCTCATGATGCTGACCGCCGTCAGCTTGGCGGTGGCCGCCATTCCGGAGGCGCTGCCGGCGGTGGTGACGGTGCTGCTGGCGCTGGGCGCGCGGCGCATGGCACGGCAGAACGCGCTCATTCGCCGCCTGCCGTCGGTCGAGACACTGGGTTCGGTGACCTTCATCTGTTCCGACAAAACCGGCACCCTGACGCAAAACCGCATGCATGTGGAGCAGCTGTGGATGGAGGGCCGGGTGTGGCACGTCGGGCAGCCGCATGACCCGGCGATGGCGGAAATTTTGCGTGCGGCAGCGCTGTGCAACGATGCCCGTCACGGCCGCGGCAACACCTGGCATGGCGATCCGACCGAAACCGCACTGGCACAAACTGCGCTGGAGGGCGGGCTGGACAAGGCCGCGCTGGAGGAGGTGTGGCCGCGGGTGCAGGAACTGCCGTTTGATTCCGAGCGCAAGCGCATGAGCACGGTGCACCGCAGCGCGCAGGGCGCCCTGGTGGCCTATATCAAAGGGGCGCCGGAGTCGGTGCTGCCGTTGTGCACGCTGCAGTGGCGGGCCGACGGTGCGGTGCCCTTGCAGCAGCAGGTGGTGCTGGACCAGGCCATGGCACTGGCCGCACAGGGTCTGCGCGTGCTGGCGCTGGCGCGGCGCGAACTGGACGTGCTGCCCGAGGATGACCAGCTGGTTGCGGTCGAGCAGGGCTTGAGCCTGATCGGCTTGGTGGCCATGATCGATCCACCGCGGCCTCAGGCGCAGGCGGCGGTGCGCGACTGTCTGTCGGCCGGCATCACGCCGGTGATGATCACCGGTGACCACCCGGCCACCGCGCTGGCCATTGCGCGCCGGCTGGGCATCGTGCATGACGGCCATGAGGTCGAGGTGCTGACCGGGGCCGAGCTGGCCCGCATGGACGAGCCGTTGTTGCATGAGCGTGTGGCCAGTGTGCGCGTTTATGCGCGTGTCGACCCGCTGCAGAAGATCCGCATCGTTGAAGCGCTGCAGCAGCATGGCGAGTTCGTCGCCATGACGGGCGACGGCGTCAACGACGCGCCGGCGCTCAAGCGCGCCGATATCGGCGTGGCCATGGGGCGCGGCGGCACCGACGTGGCGCGCGAGGCGGCCAGCCTGGTGCTGCTGGACGACAACTTTGCCACCATCGTGCGCGCGGTGCGCGAAGGACGGCGCATCTACGACAACATCCGCAAGTTCGTGCGTTATGCGCTCACTGGCAACTCGGGCGAGATCTGGGTCATCTTCCTGGCGCCGCTGCTGGGGCTGCCGATTGCGCTGCTGCCGATCCACATTCTGTGGATCAACCTGGTGACCGACGGCTTGCCGGGCTTGGCATTGGCGCGCGAGCCGGCCGAGCGTGGCGTCATGCAGCGCCCGCCACGCCCGCCGCAGGAAAGCCTGTTCGCCCATGGCCTGTGGCAGCACGTGCTGTGGGTTGGCCTCTTGATGGCCGGGCTGTGCCTGGGGCTGCAGGCCTGGGCCCTGGCCGATGGCAACGCGCATGGTCCGAGCATCGTGTTCACCACCCTCACGCTGGCGCAGATGGCGCATGTGCTGGCGATCCGCTCCGAACGCGATTCGCTCCTCACGCTCGGTTTGCGCTCCAACCTGGCGCTGCTGGGGGCTGTGCTGCTGACACTGGCGCTGCAGCTCGCCACGCTTTATGTGCCGGCGCTCAACCCGATCTTCCGCACCGAGCCGCTGAGCGCGCTGGAACTGGGCCTGTGCTTTGGCGCCGCGGCGCTGGTGCTGCTGGCGGTGGAGCTTGAAAAACTGCTGCGGCGTCGCCACATAATGCGCACATGACCGAACTCATCCTCATTCGCCACGGCGAGACCGACTGGAACCGCGAGCTGCGTTTCCAGGGGCAACTGGATGTGCCGCTCAATGCCATCGGCCACACGCAGGCACAGCGCCTGGCCGCGCGGCTGGCGAGCGAGGAAGTGCAGCATCTGGTCAGCAGCGACCTGCTGCGTGCGCGCCAGACGGCCGAACCGGTGGGGGCGCAGCGCCTGCAGCCGCTGCCCTTGGCGCCCGAGTTGGATGCTGGCTTGCGCGAGCAGCACTTCGGCTTGGCCGAAGGCCTGCGTGTGGCCGACATCAAGGCCCAGCACGCCGCGGCCTGGGCACAGTGGATCCGTTTCGAGGAAGACTATGCCTTCGAAGGCGGTGAGAGCACACGCCAGTTCCACGCACGCGTCATCGCGGCCATGCGGGCACTGGGGCGCCGCCACCCACAACAGACCCTGGTGGTGGTGACGCACGGCGGTGTGCTCGACATGGTCTACCGCACCGCACTGGGGCTGCCGCTGTCCGGCCCGCGCCAGAGCGAAATTCCGAATGCCGGGCTCAACCGCGTGCGCCTGCAGGGCGATGCGATCGAGATCATCCACTGGGCCGACACCGCGCACCTGACCGACCTACCGCCCCAGCCGGTCTATGACCAGACCAAGCTGGCGCAGCCCCGGCCGGCCGCGGATCTGGCCGGCTCGCAGTAGGGTCTTGGCCGCAGCCCCGATAATTGGGGTCATGCGAATCCGAGAGCAATTTCTTGACGATCTGAAGGCGAGGGCATCATGGCGCTGATGATCACCGACGAGTGCATCAACTGCGATGTCTGCGAGCCCGAGTGCCCGAACGAGGCGATCTACCTCGGCAAGGAAATCTACGAGATCGATCCGAATCGTTGCACCGAATGCGTCGGCCATTTCGATGAGCCGCAATGTGTGCAGGTCTGCCCGGTGGCCTGCATTCCGGTCAACCCCCAGTTTGTGGAAGACCGCGAGACCCTGATGCAGAAATTCCGCCGCCTCCAGGCCGAAGCGCAGCAGGCACAAGCTGCGGCCGCTGCCAGCAAGTCGGCTGGTTAAGGCGCCGCGGCGCTTTTCTTCTTTTCCGCTTTCTTGTCAGCGGCTGTCTTGGCCGTGAAGTAGGCGGGCTCCTTGTGTTTCTTCTTGCTGCTCGTGTGGGGCGCGGCAGCGGCTGGTGACGCCTTGGCTGCTTCGGTCTTTGGCGTGCCGGGGCTGGCCGCCGCTTCCTGCTTCAGCCGTTCTTTTTCCAGGGTATTGGCGGTCTGCCGGTCGCGCTGCGTGGCAGCGTCGGCCTGTGCTTTCTGGCCTTTCGTACGGCTGTCGCCAGCATCGATGGCCACGCCGCCGGGGCAGGGCGACTGACTGTAGCTGTCGCCACATCGATAGACATTTTGGGCTTGTGCGCTTGTAAATACTGCGCCTGTAGCTATCAGAAATATAGCAATTGAACGTGCGTGCATCATGCGCTGTCTCCTTCGGCGGGGGCTGACGTGGGAGTGGGGGCGGGCCGCGGCGGTTTCGGCCGCGGTGGCTTGCTGGTGTGGATCAGCATGGTGGCTTTGTCCATGTCGCCGGCCAGCAGCTCGGGCAGCGCCTTGAGCGAACGGGTGATGCAGTCTTCGATCGCGGTGCGGTGCTCGGGCGAAGGTTTCTTCAGCACCCAGCTCACCACTTCGGACTTCACGCCCGGGTGGCCGACGCCGATGCGCAGGCGCCAGTAGTCGTCGGTACCGAGCTGGGCATGGATGTCGCGCAGGCCGTTGTGGCCGGCATGGCTGCCGCCGAGTTTGAGCTTGACCTGGCCGGGCACGATGTCGAGTTCGTCGTGCGCCACCAGGATTTCGTTCGGCTGGATCTTGAAGAAGCGCGCCAGCGCCGCCACCGATTTGCCTGACAGGTTCATGAAGGTCTGCGGCTCCAGCAGCCAGACGGTCTGGCCCTTGACCGAAGTGCGCGCCACCAGGCCGTGGTAGCTCTTGTCCATGGTCAGGTTGGCCTTGAGTTCGCGCGCCACGGCGTCGATCCACCAGAAGCCGGCGTTGTGTCGGGTGCCTTCGTATTCAGGGCCCGGATTGCCCAGGCCGACAAACAGTTTGATCATGCGCGGATTATCAATGCATCGCCCCGGGTACCTGAGTTACCAAAAGAAACGGCCCACCGAAGTGGGCCGTTGCAGTTCAGGCAGCGAGGCCTGGACTTACTTCTTCTTGGCCGGAGCCTTTTCAGCAGCCGGAGCGGCTTCAGCAGCAGCGGCGGCTGCCGGAGCAGCTTCAGCTTCTTCAGCCGGGGAAGCCACCGACACCAGGACCGGATTGCTCTTGCCCTTGCCGTGGCTGACAGCGGTCACGCCCTTGGGCAGCTTGATGTCGGCCAGGTGCAGGGATTCGCCCTTCTTCAGACCGCTCAGGTCCACGCTGATGAACTCAGGCAGGTCGGCCGGCAGGCAGGACACTTCGAGTTCGGTGATGACGTGGTTAACCAGGCACAGGTCCAGCTTGACGGCCGGCGAGTTCTCTTCACCGGTGTAGTGGAACGGCACCTTCATGTGCAGCTTGGTGTTGGCGTCCACGCGCTGGAAGTCGATGTGCAGTACGAGTTGCTTGAACGGGTGCATTTGCACGTCGCGCAGCAGAACCTTGTGTTCCTTGCCATTCAGTTCCATGTCGAGGATGGACGAATGGAAGGCTTCCTTTTTCAGGGCGTGCCACAGTGCGTTGTGATCGAGTTCGACCAGAAGCGGTTCACCGGTGCCACCGTAGACGATGGCGGGCGTACGACCCGTGTTGCGGAGACGGCGGCTCGCACCCGTGCCCTGCTTGGCGCGCTCAAAAGCGACGAATTTCATAGTTCACTCCATTAAGAGTCCACCGCGACCAGTGTGACTCCGGTTTAACAAGGACCCGGCACGACTCAGCGGTGTGCGGATCCACTTTTTGTCTGGATCAGAAAAGGTCTTCCTGGTCCGAGAACAAACTCATGACCGACTCGCCCTTGGCGATACGGTGGATGGTCTCCGCGATCAGCGGGGCCACGTTCATCTGGCGAATCTTCGAGCAGCCGGCAGCGGCCGGGCTCAGCGGGATGGTGTTGGTCACCACCACTTCGTCGAGTGCATTGCCTTTGGAAATGCGCTCGATGGCGGGGCCGGAGAAGATCGGGTGCGTGCAATACGCATAGACCTTCTTGGCGCCACGTTCTTTCAGCACCTCGGCGGCTTTGACCAGCGTGCCGGCGGTGTCGATCATGTCGTCCATGATCACGCAGTTGCGGCCTTCGATCTCGCCGATGACGTGCATCACTTCGCTCACATTGGCTTTCGGACGGCGCTTGTCGATGATGGCCAGGTCGCAGCCGAGCTGCTTGGCCAGCGCACGGGCGCGCACCACGCCACCGACGTCGGGCGAGACCACGATCAGGTCTTCGTATTTCTTCTGGCGCAGGTCGCTCAGCAGCACCGGCGAAGCGTAGATGTTGTCGACCGGGATGTCGAAGAAGCCCTGGATCTGGTCGGCATGCAGGTCCATGGTCAGCACGCGGGCCACGCCCACGGCTTGCAGCATGTTGGCCACCACCTTGGCCGTGATCGGCACGCGGGTGGAGCGCGGACGGCGGTCCTGGCGCGCATAGCCGAAATACGGGATGACGGCGCTGATGCGCTCGGCCGAGGCACGCTTGAGCGCATCGACCATGATCAGCAACTCCATCAGGGAGTCGTTGGTCGGCGCGCAGGTTGACTGGATCACGAAGACGTCGCGGGCACGCACGTTCTGGTTGAGTTCGACCGTGACTTCGCCGTCGGAGAAACGGCCCACGGTAGCAGCCCCCAGCGAAATGCCGAGGTACTTGGCAATGTCAGCGGCCAGGCCAGGATTGGCATTGCCGGTGAAAAGCATGAAATCAGGGGAAGGAGCGACCTGCATGAACGACGTCCCAGCGATTAATACCCAGAAAAATTTGGCAGGGGAGGAAGGATTCGAACCTTCGCGTGCTGGAATCAAAATCCAGTGCCTTAACCAACTTGGCGACTCCCCTACACGGGTTGACAGCTGAAAAACAGCTATCGACCGACAACTCTATCGCTGGGCGCCCAACCTGCAAGAGGATGAACATCCAGGTTGCTGCACAACCTGGCCTCCATCGTGTCCGGCGCCTTCGGAACACGCAAAGAGGGCGGTGCCCATGCAAAAACGGCGCTTCCTGAACCTGTCATCCGACCCTGCAATCCGAGCGTGGCCAGCCAGTCGATGGCTTGGGTCACACCAGGGCAAAGTTTCTGGGCAACAGGCTGCAAGTCGTTGTGGCCGAAGCTGTACGGGTCTGCAGCAAAGCCTGAGATTGTAGCAGCAATACTGTCACGCTTCAAGGTCGGATCAGAAAAAATTGCACCTGTTTCGAGTCCAGCATCTGGTTTGACCACCAGCACCTGGCCGCGCGGCACATCCAGCGGCGTGATCTGCTCGCCGATGCCTTCGACCCAGGCGTTGCGGCCGTACAGAAAGAAGGGCACATCGGCGCCCAGCGTCAGGCCAATGGCGGCGAGCTGCGGCAGGCTGAAATTCAGTTGCCACAGCTGGTTGAGTGCCAGCAGGGTGGAGGCGGCATCGGACGAGCCGCCGCCCATGCCGGCCTGCGCCGGCAGGCGTTTTTCCACGCCGATGTGCACGCCCTGCGTGGTGCCGCTGGCGGTCTGCAGCGCACGCGCGGCGCGCAGGATCAGGTCGTCGGCCGGCAGTGGTTTGAGCAGGTCCTCGCGGCTGATGCTGCCGTCGGTGCGGCGCTCGAAATGCAGGGTGTCGGCCCAGTCGATCAGCATGAAGGCCGACTGCAGCAGGTGGTAGCCGTCGGCACGCCGACCCGTGATGTGCAGGAACAGGTTGAGCTTGGCCGGTGCCGGAATGTCGTAGAGCGCCTTCATGGCCTGATTATCGGCGGCGCCATCAACGGCACCTCAACGCTCCAGGATGAGGCGCAATTCAGCGGTTGGCAAGGGCTGCGTGCGCCGTGCCGTCAGCCGTCCGCTCTCCAGCTGCGAGAGGTCGGCGCTCCAGCCCGCCGTGCTGGTCTGCACGCCAGTCAGCCACTGGAACAGGGCCGCAATCGGGATGGCGGTGCCGGCGGCTTGGGTGGCCAGGGCATCGAGCGACTCGAACTGCCGCGTCTCACCATTGTTTGACAGGGTGGCGGACTGGGGCGACCAGCGCAGGTCCGCCAGCGTGGTGCCCAGCGGGCTGAACAGGCGCAAGGCGCCCTGGTCGGCATCGCCGCTGAGCTCGAAGCCGGCGGAGAAGGACTGCGGCGGATCGCTCTCGACACGCAAGCCCAGGCGGCCGCGCCAGAACTGCGATTCAATGCCATTCGGGCTTTCTACCCTGGGTATTTGTGCGCAGCCAGCTATCAAAAATATAGCAATCAGGAGCAGGCCGGCTGCTGTTCGGCGCAGCAGCTTCACGGGTTCACACGCAGGCGCTTGAACGTTTCCAGCAGGGTCTCGTTCTCGGCATTGAGTGCCCGGCCTTCTTTCCAGACGCTCAGGGCCTGGTCACGCTGACCCAGACTCCACAGCACTTCACCGAGGTGGGCGGCGATCTCGGCATCTGGCCGTTTCTTGTAGGCCTCTTGCAGGATGCGCAGCGCTTCGGCCGTGTTGCCGCTGCGGAACTCGACCCAGCCCAGGCTGTCGGCGATGAAGGGGTCGCCCGGTGCGAACTCCAGGGCCTTGCGCACCAGTTGGCGTGCTTCGTCCAGGCGGATGTTGCGATCGGCGAAGAAGTAGCCCAACGCGTTGTAGGCGTGGTGGTAGTCGGGCTTGATGACCATGATCTGGCGCAACAGGCGTTCCATCTCGGCGGCGTTGTCCAACTTTTCCGCCAGCGTGGCCCTGTCGTAGAGCAGGTTCACGTCTTGCGGTTCACCGCGAAGGGCTTCGCCCAGCAGGTCGTAGGCGGCCTGGTACTGCTTGTTGTCGCGCAGCAGCTGGACTTCAGCCGACAGTTTCAGGCGCGCATCAGCCGGGCTGCGTTCGGGCAGGCTGCGGATCAGCTGGCGCCCTTCTTCCAGCTTGCCCTGCCGTGCCAGGATGGCGGCGCGCCGGCTCTGGGCACTGACCATGTCCTCCGCGTTGCTGATCTTGGCGAGCCAGCTCTCGGCCTGCGCGTAATCCTTGCGCTGCTCGGCAATCTGCGCCAGCAGCAGGTAGGCCTGGGTCAGGCTGCGGTTGCGCTCCTCGCTCGTCGCTGGTGGTTTGGCCGTGATCAGGTCCACATAGCGCCGGATCGATGTTTCGGCGGCGCTCAGGCGGTTGTCCTGCAATTCCAGCGTGCCGCGCAGCAGCCAGGCTTGCGCTTCGTCTGGCTGGTTGGTGGTGATGATGCGCAACTGCTCATAAGCCTCGCTGTGGCGTTGGGTATTGAGCAGCACCCGGACGTACTCCAGGCGCAGGTCGCTTAGTGGTTTGGCTGCCAGATAGTTGTGCACCAGCGTCTCGGCCTGTGGTTGGGACAGGCTGAGCAGGGCCAGGGCCAGCAAGGCGGGGCCTTCGGAAGATGCATCCAGGGCCTGGCCGCGACGGGCGGCTTCCAGCGTGCCGGGCAGATCCGCCGCAGCCAGACGCAGGCGGCCTATGGCGGTCCAGGCCGTCGCGCCGGTGGTGGGGCTGGCCAGCTGGTCCGCCAGCGCCTGCTCCAGCACCTGGGCCGCGAGCTTCTTGTCATTGGCACGCGCGAAGTAATTGGGCAGCACGTTGAAGAGGACGCTGCGTTCGGAGGCATCGGTCAGTGCGATCTCGCGCTTGATCGGCTCCACGGTGTCGCCAAGGCGGTTCAGGGCAATCAGGATCTGCAGCACATAACGGTTGGCTTCTTTGGACGCTGGCTGCGCCAGGCGCCAGGCGCGCGCGGCCTGCAGGGCTGATTCGCCGGAACGTGCCTGCAGCGCGATTTCGACGCTGCGTTTGTACAGTTGCTCGTCACCCGTTTTGCGTGCAGCATCCAGCAGCAGCGCATAGCCGGTGCCAGGGTCGCCCCCCTGGGAGGTGAGTTCACCAAGTAACAGTTGGTAAAAGAGTGACCCGTCGAGCGCCGAATTGGCCGGTGGGGCGACGACGGTGGGTGCGGTGTCCTGTGCCTGCGCGCCGAGCGCGCCTGACAGCATCAGGACGGCAATGCTTTTGTATAGCGACATCGGACCATAATAATCCAAGCCAGCTTGCCTTGTAGACCATGCCAGAACTGCCGGAAGTCGAAGTTACCCGTTTGAGTTTTGCCGATCGCATCGCCGGTGCGCGCATCGGCTCGGCCGTGCTGGGCAAAGCGTTGCGCTGGCCTCTGGGCATCCCGGTACAGCAGTTGGCGGGCCGTACCGTGCGCGGCGTGCGCCGGCGCGGCAAGTACCTGCTGCTCGATCTGGATGAGGGGCTGCTGTTGCTCCATCTGGGCATGTCGGGCAGTCTGAGCTTTGGCCAGCAGCTGCCACCACGTGGCGTGCACGATCACTTCGAACTGGTGACCACGCGCGGGACCTTGCGCCTGCACGATCCGCGCCGTTTCGGCGCCGTGGTGTTCGTGCCGGACGAGGCTTCGCCGCAGGCGCGCAAACTGCTTGGCCGGCTCGGCATGGAACCGCTGTCGGATGACTTCGATGAGGCAGCTTTTCACGCCGGCCTCAAGGCGCGCCGTGCTGCCATCAAGCAGGTGCTGCTGGCCGGCGACGTGGTGGTGGGCGTGGGCAATATCTACGCCTCCGAAGCGCTGTTTCTGGCCGGTATCCGGCCCACCCTGAGTGCGGCCCGCCTGAGCCGGCCGCGCGCGGCCAAGCTGCATGCTGCCATCCGCGATGTGCTGGCACGGGCGGTGGAAAAGGGGGGGAGCACCTTGCGCGATTTCTCCAATGCGCACGGCGAAAACGGTTACTTCCAGCTTGACGCCATGGTGTATGGTCGGGAAGGTCAGCCTTGCAGGGTGTGTGGCACCCCGATCAAGGCCATCCGGCAAGGCCAGCGCTCGACGTTTTACTGCCCGGCTTGTCAGAAAAATTAGCGGCCTGGATGCTATATTGAAAAGTTAATCGGGAGAGATTGTGGCAACCTCATTCAACGAGAAGTTCGACCAGCACGGCACATGGCGACGCGAGTTCGCCCTGCGCCTGAAGCTGCTGGCCGAATGGATGAAGGACCATGAGCTGCTTGACGCTGCTGTCGAGGAACGGCTGCGCAGGCTGGAGAACCAGGTGCGTTCCGACAAGGTCATGGTGGCCTTCGTTGCCGAGTTCTCGCGCGGCAAGTCCGAACTGATCAACGCCATCTTCTTTGCCGGCTATGGCCGGCGCATCATGCCGGCCAGCGCCGGGCGCACCACCATGTGTCCGACCGAGATGGGCTACGACGCCGAGGTGCCGCCTTGCCTGCGCCTGCTGCCGATCGAGACCCGGCTGCAGACGCAGTCGCTGATGGAATGGCGCATGGTGCCGGAGAAGTGGACGCGCATCGATCTGGACGTCAACGACCCGCAGCAACTGGCCGTGGCGCTTGAGAAGGTGGCCGAGACCCTGCGTGTGACGCAGGATGAAGCCCGCGCGCTGGGCTTCTGGGATGGCCAGACGCCGGAAGACAACCCGCTGACCGATGCCGAAGGCATGGTGGAGGTGCCGCGCTGGCGCCATGCACTGATCAACATCGCCCATCCGCTGCTCAAGCAGGGCCTGGTGATTCTGGACACCCCGGGGCTCAACGCCATCGGCGCCGAACCGGAACTGACCGTCAGCCTGGTGCCGCAGGCCCATGCCGTGGTGTTCATCCTTGGCGCTGACACCGGCGTGACCAAGTCCGACCTCGCCATCTGGCGTGAGCACCTCATCACCGAGTCGGCCGACGTGGACACGCGGCTGGTGGTGCTCAACAAGATCGATTCGCTCTGGGACGCCCTGAGTTCGCCAGCGCAGATCCAGATGCAGATCGAGCGTCAGTGCGAGACCACGGCCGAAATCCTTGGCATTTCACGTGAGCTGGTTTTCCCTGTCTCGGCGCAAAAAGGGCTGGTGGCCAAGGTTACTGATGACCAGGCCCTGTTGCAGTCGAGCTGCCTGCCGGCGCTGGAAGATGCGCTGGGCCGGCGCATCATGGGGCAGCGGCAACGCATCCTGGGGGCGGCCGTGGCCACGGGCATTGCCGATCTGCAGGCGGAGACGGGTCGCGTCTTGAACATTCGCCGCCGCGACCTGGCCGAGCAACTGCTCGAACTCAAGGGCCTGCGCGGCAAGAACAGCACCGTCATCAAGCACATGCGCACCCGCATTTCGCAGGAGCAAGCCGAGTTTGACCGCAGTGGTGCCAAGATCCATGCTGTGCGTTCGGTCCACCTCAAGCTGCTGCGTGATGTGTTCGGCCTGCTCGGCTCGACCACCTTGCGCCAGGAGATGGCCCAGCTGACGCAGGCGCTGCAGCACAAGGGACTCAAGCTCGGTGTCAAGAAGGCCTACGGCGACACGTTCGATCGCCTGCGCGAGAACCTGCGACGCGTGCAGTCGCTGACCGGCGAAATCCAATCCATGCTGGCGGCCACATTCCGCCAGCTCAACGCCGAACACGGTTTTTCTCTGCAGGCGCCGACCGAGCCGCAGATGCAGGACTACCTGAACGATCTGGATCAGGTTGAACGCAGCCATCTGCAGTACCTCGGCATCGGCAATGCGTTCCGGCTGGCGCAACCCGAGTTTGCCGACCGGCTGGTACGTGCCCTGTCCACCCGCTTGCGCAGCGTGCACCAGATGGCGCTGGGCGATGTCGAGTTGTGGAGCAAATCGGCCGCGGCCCAGCTGGATGCCCAGCTGCGTGAGCGTCGCCGCAACTTCAGCCGTCGCATTGAGGCGATTGACCGCATTCAGCAGGCGGCCGGTGGCTTGGATGAACGGATTGCAGAAATCCAGGCCCAGAATCATGCGATCGACCAGTTGGATGGCAAGTTGCAGGAGCTGACCAACTACCTCGTCCGGTCGCCTGAGGCCGCGCCGACGGCGGCCCGCGCTGAGCCAGAACTGGCGCAGGCCTGAAGCCCATGGCGATCGATCTGGCCACGCCAGTGGTGCGTTGGCAGAAAAGCCATGGCCGCAACGACCTGCCGTGGCAGGCCACGCGCGATCCCTATCGCGTGTGGCTGTCCGAGATCATGCTGCAGCAGACGCAGGTGGTCACGGTGCTGGACTACTTTGCCCGCTTCCTGCAACGTTTCCCCGATGTGCGCGCGCTGGCGGCGGCGCACCTGGACGAGGTGCTGGGGCTGTGGAGTGGGCTGGGTTACTACAGCCGCGCGCGCAACCTGCACGCTTGCGCTGTGCAGGTGGTGAAGCTGCACGGTGGTGAGTTTCCACGCACCGCCGAAGCCTTGCAGACCCTGCCGGGCATTGGCCGCTCCACCGCAGCGGCGGTGGCCTCGATCTGCTTCGGCGAACGGGTTGCCATTCTCGACGGCAACGTCAAACGGGTGCTGACACGCGTGCTGGGCTTCAATGCCGATCTGGCCATGGCTGCCAACGAGCGCGCCCTGTGGACGCAGGCCACCGAGCTGCTGCCCCAACGCGACTTGCCGCGCGCCATGCCTCGCTATACCCAGGGCGTGATGGATCTGGGTGCCACCGTGTGCACGGCACGCAAGCCGGCCTGTCTGGCCTGCCCGGTGGCTGAGCTGTGCGTGGCGCGACGCGAAGGCCAACCGGAAATTTACCCAGTGAAAACGCGCAAACTCAAGCGCAGCGCGCAGTCACTTTGGCTGTTGTGGGCGCAGACGCGCACCGGTGCCGTCTGGCTGCGCCAGCGGCCCACACCCGGTGTCTGGGCGGGCCTGTATTGCTTTGAACTGTTTGACAGCCGTGAGGCGCTGGAGGCGGCGGTGCCGGAGAAATACCGGGCTGAATTGCAGGACGACGCAGTGTTCACCCATGTGCTGACGCACAAGGACCTGCATTTGCACCCGGTGCGTGTGCAACTCCCGGCCCGGGCCTTGAACGCGGCCGGCGGCTGGCATGCGGCGGATGTCTGGCCGCAACTGGGGCTGCCAGCACCGGTGCGCAAGCTGCTCCAGAACGGCTGAGCGTCAAACGTGCGGTTGGGGGCCTAACGGTCGGGGTCAGCCGGCGTCGAGTTCGCGGTGCCGCTTGAGCGTGGTCCAGCGCGAACTGAAGCGCCGCGCCAGTTCTTCCACCAGATAGACCGAGCGGTGCTGCCCGCCGGTGCAGCCGATAGCCACGGTGACATAGCTGCGGTGGTTGCGCGACATGGCGTCGAGCCAGTGATCAAGAAACTGCGAGATGTGTTCACGCATCAGATCGACATCGGGCTGCGCTTTCAGAAAGTCCACCACGGCGGCGTCCTTGCCGGTCAGCGCTCTGAGTTCCGGCTCGTAATGCGGGTTGGGCAGCATGCGGATGTCGAACACATAGTCGGCATCGACCGGGATGCCGCGTTTGAAAGCGAACGATTCGAACACCAGCGTGAGCTGGCTGCCCGGCACCGAGATCACTTCCTTGATGTAACCCTGCAGCTGCGAAGGCCGGATCAGGCTGGTGTCGATCACATGGGCTTGTTCGCGCAAGTCGTTCAGCAGCTCGCGTTCCAGTTCAATGGCGTCGACCAGGGCATGGGTGAGATCGGGCGAGGCGGCGGCCGGCATGGTCTGCGACAGCGGGTGCTTGCGCCGCGTTTCCGAGTAACGCCGAACCAGGGTGTCGGTGGCAGCGTCAAGAAACAGCGGTTTGATGGTGATGCCTTGTGCGCGCAACTTGGCGAGCAGCGCCGGCACCTGCGGCAGTGAGGTGGCACTGCGCACGTCCATGGCAATCGCCAGGCGGCTGGCCCGGTGCTCCTGCTCCAGCGTGACGAAGGGCAGCAGCAATTCGGGCGGCAGGTTGTCGACGCAGTAATAACCAGCATCCTCCAGCGAATGGAGAGCGACTGATTTGCCGGAGCCGGACATGCCGGTGATGAGGACGATTTCCATGGTCATCGTGAAATGTCCTTCTTTTTCAACCCTGCGACTGCAGCATTTCCTTGGCATGCGCCAACGTCGTACCCGACAGGCGCTCGCCACCGAGCATGCGCGCGATCTCGGCCACCCGTTGCTCGCCCAACACGGCCGCCACGGTGCTGAGTGTGGCCTGGCCTTGCCGTTGCTTGGCGACGACCAGATGGTGGTCGGCACAGGCGGCGACTTGCGGCAGGTGGGTCACCGCCATCACCTGACGGTCGCGACCGAGTTGCTGCATGAGCTTGCCCACCGTCTCGGCGACCGCGCCGCCCACGCCGGAATCCACTTCGTCGAAAATCAGCGTCTGCGCGGTGCCGAGCTGGCTGGTGGTGACGGCAATGGCCAATGCAATGCGTGAGAGCTCGCCGCCCGACGCCACCTTGCCCACCGGGCGCGGCGTGCTGCCAGCGTGTCCCGCGACCAGAAAGGCCACTTCCTCCAGTCCGCTTTGCATCGGCTGGGCCGCTTTGGTGAGCGTCACTTCAAACTGGCCACCCTGCATGCCCAAGCCTTGCATGGCCTGGGTGATGGCTTTGGCCAGTTGCGGGGCGGTCTTGCTGCGCGCCTTGGAAATGGCCTTCGCCTCTTCCATGTAGGCGTCTTGGGCCTTTTGTTCAGCCGCTTCCAGGCCTGCCAGGTCGGCGGCGGCATCGAGCCGGGCCAACTCCTCTTTCCAGTCGGCCAACGTGGCGACCAGCTCTTCGGGCGTTCGCTTGTAGCGGCGTGCCAGCGACACCCATTGCGTCAGACGGGCATCCAACTCGGCCAGGCGCTCGGGATCCAGATCGGTGCGGCGCAGGTAGGTACGTAGCGAATGCACGCTGTCTTCCACCTGGGCCAGGCTGGAAGCCAGCACCTCGGTTAGTTCCTTGAAATCGGGCTCCAGATGTTCCTGGTGTTGCAGTGCTTGATGGGCAGCGGTCAGCGCGGATGCCGCGCTGCCTTCCTCACCCTCTAGTGCATCCAGTGCACTTTGGGCGGCATCGAGCAGCGCTTGGGCATGGGCCAGCCGGCTGTGGTCGGTGTTGAGTTCTTCCCATTCGCCGGGTTGGGGGGCTAGTTTCTCCACCTCGCTGATCTGCCAGCTCAGGCGCTCCCGTTCGCGCTGCAAAGAGTCCTGCGCACTGCGCGCTTCGGTCAGCGCGGTCTGTGCCTGCCGCCACTGCTGCCACAGCGTCGTGAGCCGGCTGGTATCGATGCGGGCATAAGCATCGAGCAGGCCACGCACAGCGTCCGGGCGCGTCAGGCTTTGCCAGGCGTGTTGACCATGGATGTCGAGCAGTTGTTCGCCAATGTCACGCAGCTGGGTGGCGGTGGCGGGGCTGCCATTGACCCAGGCGCGGCTCTTGCCTTGTGTATCCACCGTGCGGCGCAGCAGCAAGGTGTCGTCGGGTTCAAAACCAGCCTCTTCCAGCCAGCTTTGCAGGGAAGCGCTGCTGTCGAACTCGGCGCTGACTTCGGTGCGGCTGGCGCCTTCGCGGATGACGCCGGTGTCGGCGCGTGCGCCAGTGACCAGTTGCAGGGCATCAATCAGAATCGACTTGCCAGCACCGGTTTCACCGGTGAGCGCCGTGAAACCCTGGGCCAGATCCAGCTCGAGTTCGCTGACGATGACGAAATCCCGCAGAACGATGCGCTTGAGGCTCACGGTCAGGCCACTCCTAGGTTCCAGTGCAGCTTTTGCCGCAGCGTGTCGAAATAGGTCCAGCCCTTGGGGTGCAGAAAGCGCACCTGGTGCTGCGAGCGTGTCACGATGATGCGGTCGCCGTGCTGCAACGAGGCGAGCGACTGCATGTCGAAGTTGGCGCTGGCGTCACGGCCGGCCACAATTTCGATGGCGATTTCCGATGTGTTGGATAAAACGATAGGCCGATTGGACAGGGTATGTGGTGCGATGGGTGCCAGCACCCAGCCGGCAATCGACGGGTGCAGAATGGGGCCGCCGGCCGACAGCGAATAGGCGGTGGAGCCGGTCGGGGTGGCGATGATCAGGCCGTCGGCGCGCTGGTTGGCAACAAAGTTGCCGTCAACCTCAACGCGCAATTCCACCATGCCGGAGACGCCACCGCGGTGCACCACCACGTCATTCATGGCCAGGGTATCGAAAATGCACTCGCTGCCGCGCATCACGCGCGCCTGCATCAGGCAACGCAGGTCTTCCTCGAATTCTCCGCGCAGCATGGGGGTGAGTGTGACCTCAACGCTGCCGAAGGGAATGTCGGTGATGAAGCCCAGGCGTCCGTGGTTGATGCCGATCAGCGGCACCTTGTAACGCGCCAGCTGGCGGCCGATGCCCAGCATGGTGCCGTCGCCGCCCACCACCAGACCAAGATCGCAATGCTGGCCGATGGCGTCCACGTCCATCACCGGGTAACCGTTCATGCCGGTGTTGTCAGCGGTCTGCGCTTCCAGAACCACCTGGCAACCCTGGGCTTGCAGGAACCGCGCAATATCCTCCAGTGCCGGGCGCGATGAGGCGCTGCTGCCACTGGTCGGTGCGGCCTGGTATTTCCCGATCAGAGCTACCTGCTGAAATTTGGACTTCATGCGCAAATTACAACATTAAATTCAGTCGCTTGAGGACACGCTGTTCTCAGGCGGGAATCGACCAGAAACCGCTATGAGCGGCGGACTGGTCTCGGGTGGCACAAGGTGAGTGTTCCTGGGGCAGTGCTCAGTTCCCCTGACGTCCAACCCACAAGCGCTGAGGGCCAGGTCCTTGGGCTGCCAGCTTGTCGAGAGGGTTGCGCAGCCGGCATCGATCAATGGACAGGCAGCCGCAGCCGATGCAGTCGTCCAATGTGTCGCGCAACTTCTTGAGTTGGGCCATGCGCTCGTCCAGATCGGCCCGCCAAGCGGTAGACAGGCGCTCCCAGTCTTCGCGTCCGGGTGCCGCTGATGTGGGCAAGGTCGCCAAGGCAGTTTCTATGTCAGACAACGCAATACCCACCCGCTGTGCCACGCGGATGAACGCGACGCGACGTAACACATCGCGCGCATAGCGGCGTTGGTTGCCCTGGGTTCGCGAACTGCTGATCAGGCCTTTGGTCTCGTAGAAGTGCAGGGTCGACACGGGCACACCGCTGCGGCGCGCCACCTCGCCGACAGAGAGCGTTGGAAAAATTCCCGCTTGTTCCAGTGTGGTTTTCATCGGATACCTCTTGACCTCAAGTTTACTTAAGGTTTTAGAGTGTTGTTTCCGCGGGCATGTCGCGCGCGAATGATGGGAGTTTTTCAGATGTCAACCAGACCTTCAACCAATCCTTCGGCTCCGGTGTTTCGGATCGATAAGTTTGTGGTGCCAACGGATGCGCTGCCCGCGTTCATTGAACAAGTGCAGCGGACGCAACAGGCACTGGGTGCCCTGCCGGGATGCCAGCAAAACCTGGTTATGACCCAGACCGGTGGCCCTGGGGAATTCAATGTGGTGACCCTTGTCGAGTGGGTGAACACCCAGGCCATTGCTGCGGCCACGGCAGCCATGCAGAAGAAATACGCCGAAGAAGGTTTCGATCCGTCTGCATTCATGCAGACCCTGGGCGTGCGGGCTGATATGGGGTTGTACAGCAAAGCCTGACGACCATTAGCCCATTCTGCGTGCGCTTGTGTGAAGTCCACCGAGTTTGGGCGCATGAAACCTCACCCTTTTATCAGGGCGCTGGCCCCAGAAGCTGGCGCTCTTTCCACAAGCCAACACCATGATTACTCTTGATCACACCATTCTTCGAGTACGTGATTGCACTGAGTCCGTGAGTTTTTACCGCGACATCCTTGGCCTTCGGCACGAAGGTCGGGCGGGTCCATTTGAGGTGATGAGAGTCCATGCGGGCCTGACGCTGGATCTGATGCAACGGGCCCCCAACGATCAGGTCCATCTGGCGTTTTGTGTCGACCGTCACATGTTCGATGAAATACGCAGCCGTCTCGTGCTGCATCAAATCCCTTTTGGCGGCGAGGCATTCGAGCGCGATGGTCGAGTTTCTGTCAATCCTTTCGGCGCCGCCGGCATGGCTGATGCCCTGTATTTCTATGACCCCAGCCAGCACAACCTGGAAATTCGAACTTATCTGGAACGGACCTGACAAGTCCGTGCCGGTCGATTGTCCTGGCGGATGATGAGCTGAACTCGCTTGTTGAGGGCTGCTTCTAACCAACATCATTAGAATGAAGCCATGCTCGATGATCGTGCCAAGTTGTTGTTGAAAGCGCTGGTTGAGCGCTACATCGCCGAAGGGCAGCCTGTCGGCTCCCGGACACTGTCACGCGCGTCCGGGCTGGAGTTGTCGCCGGCTACCATCCGCAATGTCATGGCGGATCTGGAGGAGCTGGGTCTCATTGCCAGTCCTCACACCTCGGCCGGGCGCATTCCTACCGCGCGCGGCTACCGCCTGTTTGTCGACACCATGTTGACCGTGCAACAGGGGCAGTTCTCCTCGCACAGCCTGGCGCCCGATCAACCGCAGAAGGTGATCTCCAGCGCGGCCAACCTGCTGTCCAACCTGTCGCAGTTTGTCGGCGTGGTGATGGCGCCGCGCCGTGCCTCGGTGTTTCGACATATCGAGTTTTTGCGCCTGTCGGAGCGGCGCATCCTGGTCATTCTGGTCTCCCCCGATGGGGATGTGCAAAACCGTGTGATCTTCACCGAGACGGATTACTCCCAGTCTCAACTCGTTGAGGCGGCCAACTACCTCAATGCCAACTATTTGGGGCTCACCATCGAACAGGTGCGTGAGAAACTGCAGGGTGAGGTCGAGACGCTACGTTCCGAGATCGCCGCGCTGATGCAGGCGGCTGTGACGGTTGGTACCGAGGCCATGTCCGAAGCGCAGGACGATGTGGTGATTTCCGGCGAGCGCAATCTGTTGTCCGTCACCGATTTTTCCAGCGACATGAGCCAGTTGCGGCGTGCCTTCGACTTGTTCGAGCAGAAGGCGCAACTCATGCGTTTGCTGGACATTGCCGGCCAGGCCGACGGCGTGCGTATCTTCATCGGCGGCGAAAGCCAAGTGGTGCCGTTCGAGGAGTTGTCGGTGGTCAGCGCCCCCTACGAAGTGGACGGCCAAGTGGTAGGCACGTTGGGCGTGATCGGCCCCACGCGCATGCCGTACGAGCGCATGATCCAGATCGTGGACATCACCTCCAAACTACTCGGCAACGCCCTGAGCCACAGCAAGTAGGCCCTTACAATCACCGCTTCGGTTGGGGCGTTAGCTCAGTTGGTTAGAGCAGAGGACTCATAATCCTTTGGTCGTTGGTTCAAGTCCAACACGCCCTACCATTCCACTGCCTTTTTCTTGTGCAATGTTCCCCGCATCAATACCGGTGCGGGTCGCACGAGTTGTTCTTCAAGTTGTCCACAACTTAGACCACAGGCATTGGGGGTAATTTGTTCGATTTGCGATCCTCTTTCAGAAGGCCTCAAAGATCGTGCTATAATTTCATTTTTAGCGGCTGTAGCTCAGCTGGATAGAGTACTTGGCTACGAACCAAGGGGTCGTGGGTTCGATTCCTGCCAGCCGCACCAAATAAAAAGCCTGCAACTGCAAAGTTGCAGGCTTTTTTCTTGTACTCACATTTCTGGTTCGAGGGGAAACGCCATGAGCAAGGCATTTACCAGGGAATCTGACGCTGCGGGCGACGATGACGACGATCCGCAACTTCCCCCATTGCCGACTGGTGGCAAGAACTACATCACGCCGCAAGGCTATGCTCGCCTGCGCGCAGAGTTGCTGGATCTGATCGACAACGAGCGCCCGAAGGTGGTCGACATCGTGCATTGGGCCGCCAGCAACGGCGACCGCTCGGAAAATGGCGATTACCTCTACGGCAAGAAGCGCTTGCGCGAGATTGACCGCCGCATTCGCTTCCTGACCAAGCGGCTGGAGATCGCCGAGGTGACGGACCCGAGCGCTCATCACGGGAGCGACCAGGTGTTCTTTGGCGCCACCGTCACTTATGTCGATCAAGCAGGAGTGGAGCGCACCATCACCATTCTCGGCATCGATGAGGCAGACAGCTTGCAGGGTCAGGTGAGCTGGGTCTCGCCGATTGCGCGCGCACTGCTGAAGGCGCGTGAGGGTGATGTGGTCAAGCTGGTCACCCCACTGGGTGCGGAAGAGGTCGAGGTGCTGGCGGTGCGCTATCCGGCGCCAATGGTCAGCTGAAATTTCTCAGGTGGCTTTGCTGCGTTCCGCGCGCAGAACAGAAGGCGTGCGGCGCAGGTTGCGCAAGGCCGCTTCCAGGTGCGTTCGATCGCGTACCGAGATGACGAAGCGCAGGTCGGTGGTCTCCTGTGCGGCTTCCTGCCCCATGTCGATGTGGATGATGTCGGCTTCCGATACGGCCAGGGCCGAGGCTACGCGTGCCAGCACGCCCTGGCCATTGGTGACAGTGACCACCAGGCCGGTTTCGAAAGCGCGGACGGGTTCGTCCGACCAGTCGACGCCGATGAAGCGTTCGCTGTCCTTGTTCAGAAGCTTGCGGGCGACGGCGCAGTCGTCGGTGTGAACGACCAAACCTTCTCCCCGCCCCAGGTAGCCGACGATGCTGTCGCCTGGGACCGGCCGACAGCAGGGTGCGAACTGGACTGACGAGTTTTCGCTGCCGTCGATGGTGACCACGCCTTGCGCGGCAGACTCGCGGGCCATCAGCCGCCCGCGGGTCAGCGTGAGCGCATCCGGTTTTTCGCCACTCTCGACCAGCAAGGTGGCGAGGCGTTTGGCGACGATGTTGGCAATGCGCTTGCCCAGTCCGATGTCCGTCAACAACTCGGCACGGCTGCGGTTGCCTGTGAAGCGCAACAGCTTGTCCCACAGGCCGGAGCGGATGGCGGCATCATCATCGGCAGGAAATTTGTCGATGCCCTCGGCGCGCAGCGCCTGCAACAGCAGCTTTTCGCCCAGCGCTTCGGACTCGGCATGCGCCATGGTTTTGAGGTGATGCCGTATCTTGGAGCGCGCCCGTCCGGTGCGCACGAAGCTCAGCCAGGCAGGGTTGGGCGTCGAAACCGGCGCAGTGACGACTTCGACCACGTCGCCGCTCTTCAGCTCGGTGCGCAGCGGCACCTGCTCGCCGTTGATGCGCGCGGCCATGGCCCGGTCACCAATATTGCTGTGAATGGCATAGGCGAAGTCCACCACGGTGGCGCCGCGCGGCAGCGCCATGATCTTGCTCTTGGGCGTGAAGACGTAGACCGCTTCCGGGAACAGGTCGACCTTGACGTGGTCCCAGAACTCGGCGGCATCGCGCGTTTCGTTCTGGATGTCGAGCAATGATTGCAGCCACTGCGCCCCCAGCCGCGCGGTGGTCGGGCTGTCGGGCTCCTTGGCCTTGTAAAGCCAGTGGGCGGCCACACCAGACTCGGCCACGATGTGCATGGCCTCGGTACGCAACTGGAACTCCACGTTCACCCCGGACGGTCCCACCAGCGTGGTGTGTAGCGACTGGTAACCGTTGACTTTCGGAATGGCGATGTGGTCCTTGAATTTGCCCGGCAGCGGCTTGTAGAGCTGGTGCAAGGTGCCGAGTGCGGTGTAGCAGTCGCCAAGTGTGGGGACAATGACGCGAAAGCCGTACATGTCGCTGATCTGGGCAAAGCTCAGATGCTTCTCGTCCATCTTGCGGTAGATGGAAAAGAGCGTCTTCTCCCGTCCGGCAATGCGCACGGGCATGCCGATGGCGGCAAAGGCGGTTTCCACTTCCTTCTGCACTTTCTGGATCAGATCACGCCGGCGGCCGCGCGATTTGGCGATGGCCTTGGCCAGGATGGCATAGCGCCAGGGGCGCAGGTACCGGAAGGCCAGATCCTGCAACTCGCGGTAGGTCTGGTTCAGACCCAGCCGGTAGGCAATGGGCGCGTAGATTTCCAGCGTTTCTGACGAGATGCGTCCCCACTTGCTGCGCGGTACATCGGACAGCGTGCGCATGTTGTGGGTGCGGTCGGCCAGCTTGATGAGGATGACGCGCACGTCGCGCGCCATGGCCAGCAGCATCTTGCGGAAGGACTCGGCCTGGCTCTCCTCGCGGGTGTTGAACTGCAGCTTGTCCAGCTTGGTCAGGCCGTCCACCAGTTCCGCCACTGCAGCGCCAAAACGCTCGATCAATTCGATCTTGGTGACGCCGCAGTCTTCCAGTGCATCGTGCAGCAGTGCTGCCATCAGCGCCTGGGCGTCGAGTTTCCATTCGGCGCACTGCGCCGCGACGGCGATTGGGTGGGTGATGTAGGGCTCGCCGCTGTTGCGCAACTGGCCCAGATGGGCCTCGTCGGCGAAACGATAGGCCAGGCGTACCTGCTCCAGATCGGAGGGGGACAGATAGTCCAGCTTGGCGGTGAGTCCGGCAAAGCTGGCCGCTGTCGCATTGGCCACGGCAGGGTTGGACGCAGCCTCCTGCGCGCCTGCGGGCAGGCGCACAGGCGTGGTGGAGGTGGATTTGAGCAGGCTACTCACCCCCTAAATATAGCCTGAGGCCGCCGGGGATGCCGGGACATAAAAAAAGCACCGCGGTGCGGTGCTTTTTTGGCAAAGGCGAGTCCTGTATTCAGGTCGGCACTTTCTTGAGCATCTCGATGCCAATCTTGCCGGCGGCGATTTCGCGCAGGGCCGTGACGGCGGGCTTGTTCTTGCTCTCGACCTTGGGCGTATGGCCCTGGCTCAGCATGCGCGCGCGGTAGGTTGCAGCCAGCACCAGCTGAAAACGGTTGGGAATCTGCTCCAGGCAGTCTTCGACGGTAATACGGGCCATGAGATTTTCTCCGGAAGGCTAAGGGAGTCGGCAATTAAGGCAGTTGCAACGCCTGAAATGTTTCTGCCCGGGCGCGGCGCTGGGTGGGGTACCTCAGCCGCTGGGCGTGCACAACCGATTGGAGATCGGCAAGCGCGCTATCGAACAACTCGTTGATTATAACGAAATCGAATTTTTCGGCCTGTGCCATCTCGGTGGCGGCATTCTGGAGCCGCAGCGCGATCACTTCCGGCGAATCCTCGCCCCGTTTTTCCAGCCGGGCGCGCAACTCGTCCCAGCTTGGCGGCAGGATGAAGATGGTGATGGCATTGGCGAACTGCTGCTTGATCTGCATCGCGCCCTGGAAGTCGATTTCCAGCACGATGTCATCGCCGGCGAGGATTTTCTCCTCGATGGCCTGGCGCGAGGTGCCGTAGCGGTGGTTGTGCACATGCGCCCATTCGACGAAGGCATTGGCCAGCACCATGGCGTCAAAGGCCGCAGGCGAGATGAAGAAATACTCGCGGCCGTTCTGCTCCTGGCCACGCGGCGCACGGGTGGTATGCGAGACCGAGAGCTGGAGCTTGGGGTCATTTGCCAGCAGGGCCTTGACCAGGCTGGACTTGCCGGCCCCGCTGGGGGCGGCGATGACAAACAGGTTTCCGGGGTGATCCATGTGGGGGTGGGGGTGCTGGGGATCGGCTTATTCTATGTTCTGCACCTGCTCGCGCATCTGCTCGATGAGCACTTTCATGTCGACCGAGATGTGGGTCAACTCCAGCGCAGCGGACTTGGAGCCCAGGGTATTGGCTTCACGGTGCAGTTCCTGGATCAGGAAGTCGAGCCGCTTGCCGATCTCGCCGCCCTTCTTGATCAGGCGTTCCAGTTCGTCCAGATGCGAGCTCAGGCGGGTGATCTCCTCGGCCACATCAATGCGGATGGCAAAGGCAGTGGCCTCGGTCAGCGCCCGGTCCTGTGCCGCTTCGGGCAGGACGGCGCCATCGGTCAGGGCCATGGCCTCTTTCCAGCGTTCCAGGAAGCGTTGGCGCTGCTGCTCCACCAGTTGCGGCACCAGCGGGCCGGCTTGCTCAGCCAGGGTACGCAGCTGGCCGATGCGCTCTAGCAGCATGGTGGCCAGGCGCTCGCCTTCGCGCTGGCGTGCGGCCAGCAAGGCCTTGAGGGCCTTCTCGGCCAGCGGCACGACATCCTGGCTCCAGTCGCGCGTGCCGGACTGTTCGCTGGCAGCCAGCCGCAGGATGTCGGCCACGCTCAGGGCTTGAGCCTGCGGCAGCCAGGCCTTGATGCTGTCCTGCACGGTATTGAGCCGCTGCATCAGGCGGGGCGAGGGCTCGCTGACGGCGGTCGCCGAGCCGCTCTCGATGAAGGCGCGCACTTCCACTTTGCCGCGCTTGAGCTTGGCGGTCAGCAGTTCGCGCAGCGCCGGCTCGAACGGCCGCAACTCTTCGGACAGGCGGAAAGTCAGGTCCAGAAAGCGGCTGTTGACCGATCGGATTTCAAGGCCGAGTTGACTGCTGGCCGCGTTGCGGGGCTCGGTATCGGTGGGGGTGTTGGCTGCGCCGTGCTGGGCACTGGCATAGCCAGTCATGCTGTAAACTGGCATTGCGATGTCTTAATCTGTGGAATGTGCCCAAGAATAACCGGGTTGCGCCCGATCATCGAGCGCCTGCCGCTCTGAATTATGTCAAAGCTCAAACCCGCGCCCTTGCCTCCGGACACCCTTCTTGGTGGTTACCGCATTTCCCGCAAGCTGGCCGCCGGTGGTTTTGGCGTGGTCTACCTGGCACAGGATCCGGAAGGCCAGCAAGTTGCCGTGAAGGAATACCTGCCGGCCTCCTTGGTGTCGCGTGCCCCCGGCAAGCTGTTGCCGGAGGTGCCGCCGGAAAAACTGTCGCTCTATCGCCTGGGCCTCAAGAGTTTTTTTGAAGAGGGCCGCGCCTTGGCGCAGATTTCCCACCCCTCGGTGGTGAGCGTGCTCAATTTCTTTCGCGAGAATGAAACCGTCTACATGGTGATGAACTACCTGGAAGGGGCTTCCCTGCAGGAATTCATCATCACCGCGCGCGACCTCAAGCAGCAGAAGGTGTTTCGCGAGTCGACCATCCGCTCGCTGTTCGACGAAATTTTGCGCGGCCTGCGCATCGTGCACCAGCACAAGATGCTGCACTTGGACATCAAGCCGGCCAACATCTTCATCACCGACGACAACCGCTCGGTGCTGATCGACTTCGGTGCCGCGCGCGAGGTGCTGAGCAAGGAAGGCAACTTCATCCGTCCCATGTATACGCCTGGTTTTGCCGCGCCCGAGATGTACCGGCGCGATGCGGCCATGGGGCCGTGGACCGACATCTATGCCATTGGCGCCTGCATCTACGCCTGCATGCAGGGTTATCCGCCCAACGAGGCGCCGCAGCGTCTGGAGAAGGACCGCATCGGCATTGCGCTCTCCCGGTTGCGTGGCATCTATTCTGACAATCTGATCGAAGTGGTCGAGTGGTGCATGGCGCTGGATCCGCTCTCCCGGCCGCAGTCGGTGTTTGCCCTGCAAAAGGAGCTGAGCCGCGAGAGTGAGCGCCGTTACACCAAGCTCACCATGGGCGAGAAAGTGCGACTCCAGTTCGACACCATGGTGGCCGATACCAAAAAAAGCGTGAAGGGCATGCCTGGACTGGGCGGAAAGCAACGATGAGATTTTCGGTTTACCAAGTCAGCCGCAAGGGCGGCCGGGAGATGAATGAAGACCGCATGGGTTATTGCTATACGCGCAATACCGGTCTCTTTCTGCTGGCCGACGGCATGGGCGGCCACCCAGAAGGCGAGATTGCGGCCCAGATGACGCTGCAGGTCATGGCGGCCATGTTCCAGAAGGAAGCCCGACCTGAGATCGCCGATCCGCGCGCCTTTCTGGCATCGGCGGTCATGGCGGCGCACCGCCAGATCCTGCGCTACGCCGCCGAGAAAGGCATGCTCGACTCCCCGCGCACCACGGTGGTGGCGGCCCTGATCCAGGGCGGCAGTGTGACCTGGGTCCACTGTGGCGATTCGCGCCTGTACATGGTGCGCGACGGCGAAATGCTGGCTCGCACGCGCGACCATTCCTACATGGAGCAGCGGCAGGACGAAGTGCCGCTCACCAAATCCGGCGAGAAGATCAACAACCGCAACATCCTGTTCACCTGCCTGGGCTCGCCCGCCAACCCGGTGTTCGACATCACCGGGCCGGTCAGCCTGCAGCAGGGCGACAAGATCCTGCTGTGCTCCGATGGCTTGTGGGGCAGCCTGAGCGACGTTGAGATTGTTTATGACTTGGGTCTCAAACCGGTCTCACACGCCGTGCCGGACCTGGTGGAAAAAGCTTTGACCAAGGCCGGCACCAGCAGCGACAACGTGACCGTGATCGCGCTGGAGTGGGAGACGCCGGACGCCTTCGAGGCCACCCGCGGCGGTGTGACCACCGACAGCATCAACGAAGGCGTGTTTGCCTCCACGGTGCAGGCAGGCCTGCTGGACAACATGGTCGAAGACCTGGACGACGAGGCGATCGAACGCTCGATTGCCGAAATCAACGAAGCCATCCGCCGCACTGCCGCCCGCCGTGCCCCCTAGCTTTCTGAGCTGAAAGAACCATGAGCGAATTCATTCGAAGCGGCGCGCGTGCCGCTGACCAGCTGCGCCCGGTGCGCATCACACGCGGCTACACCATCCATGCCGAGGGCTCGGTGCTGATCGAGTTCGGCAACACGCGCGTGCTCTGCACCGCCTCGGTGGAAGACCGGGTGCCGCCGCACAAGCGCGGCAGCGGCGAGGGCTGGGTGACGGCCGAATACGGTATGCTGCCGCGCGCCACCCACACCCGCAGCGACCGCGAGGCCGCGCGTGGCAAGCAGAGTGGCCGCACGCAGGAAATCCAGCGTCTGATTGGTCGTTCCCTGCGCGCCGTGTTCGATCTGACCAAACTGGGCGAGCGCACCATCACGCTCGACTGCGATGTGATTCAGGCCGACGGCGGCACGCGCACCGCCGCCATCACCGGCGCCTTTGTGGCGGCGCAGGATGCCGTCAACACCTTGCTGGCGGCCGGCAAGCTGACCGAGTCACCCCTCACCGGCCACGTGGCCGCGGTGTCGGTGGGTGTTGTGCAGGGCACGCCGCTGCTCGACCTGGAATACATCGAAGACTCGGCCTGCGACACCGACATGAATGTGGTGATGACCGGCGCCGGCCACTTCATCGAGGTGCAGGGCACGGCCGAAGGCGTCGCCTTCAGCCGCCAGGAGATGGACGTTCTGCTTGAACTGGCCGACCAGGGCATCCGTGAGCTGGTGCGCCTGCAAGTCGAATCGCTATCAAAATAATAGCTTTTAGCGCATTATTCACATGGCTTAGAGCCTAGTTTGATCATGAAAATCGTATTGGCCTCCAACAACCAAGGCAAGCTGCGCGAGCTGCAGGACATGCTCGCCCCGCTCGGGCTGGAACTGGTGCGTCAGGGAGACCTGGGCATCCCCGAGGCCGAGGAGCCGTTTCGCACCTTCGTCGAGAACGCGCTGGCCAAGGCGCGCCATGCAGCCCGTTTGAGCGGCCTGCCGGCGTTGGCCGACGATGCTGGCCTGTGTGTCGACGCCTTCGGCGGCCTGCCGGGCGTGGACACGGCGTTTTACGCCACCCAGTTCGGCTATGCCAAGAGCGACGACAACAATGTGCGTGCCCTGCTGGAGCAGATGCAGACCATCGACAACCGCCGTGCCGCCATGGTCAGCACGCTGGTGGCGGTGCGCTCGGCCGACGATCCGGAGCCGCTGATCGCCGTCGGCCGCGTGGTGGGCGAGATCGCGCGCGAGCGTGTGGGCACCAACGGCTTCGGCTTCGACCCGGTGATGTTCATCCCCGAATTCGGCCAGACCTTTGCGCAGTTGCCGATCGAGGTGAAAAACGCTAACAGCCACCGCGGCCGCGCTGCGCGACAGATGGTGGAGCTGATTCGTCAGAATTGGCTTTGAGCAACGTGCAACAGCCCGATATCCAACATTACCTGCGCCCCGGCACACTGCAACTCAGCAGCTTGCCGCCGCTCTCGCTTTATGTGCACCTGCCCTGGTGCATCCGAAAGTGCCCATATTGCGACTTCAACTCGCACGAGATGCGCGCCGCTGACATGCCCGAGCAGCGCTACATCGATGCGCTGGTGGCGGATCTGGAGGCCGCGCTGCCGCTGGTGTGGGGCCGCACGGTACACAGCATCTTTCTCGGCGGCGGTACGCCCAGCCTGTTTTTGCCGCAGGCGATCGACCGCCTGCTGGCCGACATCCGTGCGCGGCTGAAACTGTCGGCCGATTGCGAAATCACGCTGGAAGCCAATCCCGGCACCTTCGAGAAAGACCGCTTCCGCGCCTTCCGCAGCGCCGGCGTGACGCGCCTGTCGGTCGGCGTGCAGAGTTTCAACGACGAACACCTCAAGGCCATTGGCCGTGTGCACGACCGCGCCCAGGCCATGGCTGCGCTGGAAGAGGCGGCGCGCAGCTTCGACACCTTCAATCTCGACCTCATGTACGCGCTGCCGGGCCAGACCCAGGCGCAGCTGCGGCAGGACGTGGACCAGGCGCTGGCCTTTGCGCCGCCGCACCTGTCGATCTACCACCTCACCATCGAGCCCAACACCTGGTTCGCCAAGTACCCACCCCAGGTGCCGGAGGACGACGAGGCCTACGCCATGCTTGACATCATCAGCGAGCGCACGGGGCTGGCCGACCTGCAGCGCTACGAGGTGTCGGCTTACGCGCGCAACGGCCACCACTGCCGGCACAACCTCAACTACTGGCAGTTCGGCGACTACCTCGGCATCGGCGCCGGCGCCCACAGCAAACTCAGCTTTGCGCACCGCATCGTGCGCCAGGTGCGCCTGCGCGAGCCGCGGCTCTACATGGACAAGGCCTTGCAAGGCGAGGCGGTCGCCCAGGAAGAAGAAATCCGCCTGGCCGATCTGCCGTTCGAGTACATGCTCAATGCGCTGCGGCTGCGCCAGGGCTTTGCGTTGGCCGAATTCAGCGAGCGCACCGGCCTGGCCATGACCGCCATCCAGCGCGGGCTGGAAGAGGCTGAGCGCAAGGGGCTGGTCACGCGCGACCTGGCCCGCGTGATGCCCACCGAACGCGGCTTCGATTTCCTGAGCGATCTGCAGTCCCTGTTCCTGGCCGGCGATTGAGCTTGGGTTGGACCCCGGTTCGGGCCGGTATATTGCGCACTATCGACAGCGCAAAGAGGCAAGCAATATGTTCTCGGTCTACGGCGTCACGGGGCGGGTGTTCAAAGGAGCGATGGAGGAATTGCGGCAGGTCACGGCCGTGGGCGCTGTTGCGCGCACGCGCGGCATCGAGCCGCTGAGTCCGCAAGTCATGCCTGCGACGACCGCAGGCAGCGCAGCAGCCCAGGCGGCAGCATCTGCTGGGCGTCGCAGCCCGCTGGCGGCTTATGCGCAGGCCGGCGCGGCGCAGACACAGCGCCATCCGCTCAGCAAGGTGGCCGACGTGATGAGCCGGGGTGTGACCTCTGTGCCGGCCGACATGCCGGTGCTGGATGCCTGGCAGTTACTGGCCGCGCAGGGGCTGGGGCAGGCGCCGGTGGTCGACGGACACGGCTGGCTGGTCGGCTTGCTCACGCGTGCCGACCTGCTGCAGCCTGACAAGCTGCCACTGCCGGGTGCCAATTCGCTGGTCTGGCGTGCGATGCTGAGCCAGCCGGTGGCCGACATCATGTGGACACCGGTGCCCGCCGTTGGCCCCGACACCGATCTGCGTCGTGTCGCCCGCGTGCTGCTCGACACCCATCTGCCCGGCCTGCCGGTGGTCAACGATGACGGCACAGTGATCGGTTTCGTGTCGCGTACCGACATCCTGCGCGCTGTGGTGAACGACCCGCCGCTCGATCTCTGGAGCTGAACAAAGGAGAACGCCACGCTTGGAGAGCCTGGCGTTGGAGCCAGGTGATGGCTACAGCGTGGGCTGGCTTGTCATGAGACCGTGCCGGTATCCTGCTTCAATCGTTGCGAGCGCCGGACGGGTCCATGGCCGATCGTTTGCGGGTGGCGTGATAGACCGACAACACCTGCGTCGCGACCATGTCCAGCGCAGGTCGCGTGTTGCCTTGCTTGTCGGTCCAGACCTTGGGTGTCAGGGTGCCGGAGACGGCCAGGGAATCACCGTCATCCAGCGCCAGTAGCGCATGACTGGCTTCGGCGGAGAAGGTGATCACGTTGACGATCAGGCCCTCTCCCTCTTCCGGGGCGGCTTTGACCTTGGCAACGACGAACGAGGTGTCATTTTTGCCTTTGCGCGATTCCGCCAATCCGACCAACGTGCCGGTTACAAGACCTTCAATCATCGATTTCCTTCGGGCCGGTTGGCGCGTGCTACGTGTGAGATGCCGCTGAGTCTAACGCCCGGGCCACGCGGTTTATGGTGCCGCGAACCCGAACCACCGCCCTGTGTCTCGTTGAGGCCCGAGGCTCCAGGGCTTCGTGGGGTTCGAGCCCGGTGCCTCCGCACCACGGGTGTCGACCACTTCACTGACAAAGGCGTGAAGCTCCACGAGTTCTGCATTCGTCAACTTGAAGAGTTCGCTGCCGTCAGCCATGGCAGCGCGAACGCCGTAGCAGATGCAGGCCGGGTCTTCGATGTTGGCCCGGACATACGCTTTGGCGAGTTCAAGTTGGTTGTGCATGGCAGACTCCTTTACTGGCGTTATTTGTACCCAAATGCAACCACTCCAAATACCGCAATAAGGCGGGGAATCAGGGGCTTTTCGCCGCACGGTGGCGGCGTTCTCCGTTGGGAGGGAAAGCGATGGCGGCCCCGATTGAACCGTCGTAATTAATGGGATGATTGGCAAGGACGAAAGCGTTGGGTCCAACAACAAAAAAGGGTGAAAGTGTTCAAGAATTTGATGGTGTATCGAGTCGGACCCGATTGGTCCGCAACCCTGGCACAGATGGAAGACGGCCTGGATGGCGCCCGGTTCACGCCCTGCGGCGCCAGCCAGGAAAAGTCGGTGGGCTGGGTCGAACCCCGCGGCGAGGCGCACGGCCCGCTGGTGGAGTCGGTCGGCAGGCAACTGATCCTGAAACTGAAGATTGAAACCAAAACGGTGCCTGGTTCGGTGGTGACCCGCAAGGCCAAGGAGCGTGCAGCCCAGATCGAAGCGACCACCGGGCGCAAACCCGGCAAGAAAGCCATCCGCGAACTCAAGGACGACATCAAGCTTGAACTGATGCCCATGGCCTTCACCAAAGAGGCCACGGTTTTCGTCTGGATTGATCCGGGTGCCAAGCTGCTGGTGATCGATGCCGGCAGCCAGGCGAAGGCTGATGATGTCGTCACGATGCTGGTGAAGTGCCTGGAGGGTCTGGCCGTGACGCTGCTCCAGACCCAGCAAACCCCCACGACGGCGATGTCGGAATGGTTGATCGCCCAGGAGGCGCCGGCCGGTTTCAGCGTGGACCGGGAATGTGAACTCAAAGCCGCCGACGAATCCAAGGCGGTGGTGCGTTACACCCGCCACCCGCTGGACACCGAAGAGGTCAAGCAATACGTGCAAAGCGGCAAGCTGCCCACCCGGCTCGCTCTGACCTGGAACAGTCGCGTGTCATTTGTGCTGACCGAGGGGCTTCAGCTCAAAAAGCTGGCATTTCTGGATGTGGTGTTTGAAGGGGCGTCTTCCGACAAGGACGATGGCTTCGATGCCGATGCGGCCATTGCGACCGGAGAGCTGTCCAAACTCTTGCCGGATTTGATCGATGCGCTGGGCGGGGAGATGCCGGCAGCTTGAAGATGCGGGGGAGTTAATGCATCAAGGGACTGTTGGCTACTTGATGCTTAACGGTACAAAGGCCGTTGCGGCGAGCGCTTGACTAGTTGGCGGAAGCGGTGAGATTCGAACTCACGGACGGTTGCCCGTCGCCGGTTTTCAAGACCGGTGCAATCGACCACTCTGCCACGCTTCCAAGAGTCGCTGGATCGAAGGCGTCATTCTACCGTTGAACCCGCCATGGCTTCGTCGGCGGGCTCGACTGGGCGTGAGCCGGTGCGCAGCCGCAGGGCGCCGGCTTCGCGCTTGGGCTCGCCCAGTGTGGGGCGTACGCTGGCAGGGCCGAAACGGGTGCGCAGTTCCTGCACGATGGCGGTCAGCTGTTCCAGGTCTTCGATCTTGGTGGCATAGCGCTGCAACACCAGGTAGGCGGTTTCAACCAGCTTGGCATTGTGCGTTTCCTCGCCATGGATGATCAGGTCCTTGACGGCAGCCGAGGGGTTGCCGCCCATGCTCAGCGTCATGGCCTGCTCGGCGTACTTGAGGACTTGCGTGTTGCGTAGGCGAATGCGTTCCGCATAGGTGGGGTACACCGCGGCTGAGCCGGCCAGCAATTCGGCCAGGGAGCGGCTGGTACAAAAGCGCATGCCCAGCGTGTCCACCACCCGGTCCACTTCGTCGAGCTGGATGGCCTTATTGGCCAGTTGGCCCATGAGGGCCAGCAGGTTGGTGGCGGACTCGAAGTCGAAGCTGGGCTCCATGACCTTGGCGGCCATGTCACGCACCGCGTCCACGGAACGGGCGAACTGGCGGTCCTGGATCAGGATCAGGGCGTCGATAATCGCCGCCAGCCGCCGGTAACGCGGATTATCGCCGTGGCGTTCCAGCAGTTTGATGAAGTCGTCCTGGCAGTGCTGCAGACCTTTGCGGTCGCTGTTTTCCAGGCGTGCAAAGGCCAGCAGCACCAGGGTCTGGGGGTCGAACATTTTTGAGTCCAGGCCCACGCGGGCCGTCTTGCCCAGGATTTTTTCCGCCTCGGCCCGGTCGCCGCTGTAGTAGGTCATCATGCCCAGGTTCTGCAGCCGGACGACGGAATGCGGCGTCATGGTGCAAGCCATCTTGTAGGTGTCGAGTGCCCGGTCGAAGCGGCCGAGCTCGAACTGGGCGCGACCAAGCACGTCGTAGGCGTCGGCGTAGGTCGGGTCTTCGGTGATCAGGTTCTCCAGCGTGCTGACGGCGCGCGTCGGCTCGCCGCTGTCGAGCAGGGAGCGTGCCACGCCCAGTTTGGCCCAGGGTACCGTCTTGGCGGCAACCACGGCTTCATACAGGCGCTGGGCGTCGGCGTATTTTTCGACGCGCATCAGCAATTCGGCGCCGATGCGCGCGGCATAGAGCCAGAATTGGCCGCGGCTTTCGAAACGCTCCATGCACAGTGTGGCCGCGCGCTCGAAGTCGTCAGCCTCAATGGCGACAAAGATGTCGTGCAACGAGATCTTGCGCTGACGCGCCTGGAACAGGCGGTCGCCCAGGTTGGAGGCGGTGTGTGGTTTGAGCAGGTAGCCGTCGAGTGCCGACTCGGCGGCCTCGGCCACCTTGGCGTAGCTGGCTTCGCTCGTAACCATGACGAATACGGTGGAGAAGGGCAGCAGCTGGTTGCGGCGCAGATCGTCCAGCAAGTCCTGGCCGGTGGCGGAGTCCTTGCCGAAATGGTGCTCGCACAGCACGATGTCGAAGGTCTTGAACTCCAGCTGGCGTCGTGCATCCACCACGCGCGTGCATTGCGATACCGAGCCGACGCCGAAATCGCGCAACTGGGTGACCAGAATCGCCCGGGAGGTGGGGTTGCTGTCGACTACGAGCGCGCTTGCCGCGGAGAGGTCGTCTTCAATCTGGGCAGATTCAAGATTCGTCAAAGGCCACAACGACGTTCTCCATTCTCGGTGTTAGGCAAGCTTGTTATTGGGACGGCAAAGGATGGCCCGCAGGCGGGACGTCCTGCGGTCTATCAGCACTTAAAGTACTTAATTACTTATATCGGCAAAAATGATAACACCCTGAGCCCTTACTGAAAAGAGCGCAGGGTGCAGGCCGCACAAAGAGGTGTTGGCGTTCTCAGGCGTCGGGCGCTACCGGGTGTTGGGCCAGTGCCTCCAGCGCCTTCACCAGCGCGGAATGGTCGGCCTGGCTGTGGCCAAGGGCGGCACAGGCCTGCATCAGTTGCGCCGCGTTGGCGGTCTGTGGCAGGGCCACGTTGAGCGACTTGGCGCCTTGCAGGGCCAGGTTCAGGTCTTTCTGATGCAGTGCGATGCGAAAGCCCGGGTTGAAGGTGCGCTTGATCATGCGTTCGCCATGCACTTCAAGAATACGCGAGGAGGCGAAGCCGCCCATCAGCGCCGCGCGCACCTTGGCCGGGTCAGCGCCGGCCTTGGAGGCGAACACCAGTGCTTCACTCACTGCCGCGATGTTCAGCGCCACGATGATCTGGTTGGCCACCTTGCAGGTCTGGCCGTCGCCGTTGCCGCCGATCAGGTTGATGTTCTTGCCCATCAGGTCGAACAGTGGTTTGACGCGGTCGAACACGGCCTGTTCGCCACCCACCATGATGGTGAGCGAGGCCGCCTTGGCGCCCACTTCGCCGCCAGACACCGGAGCGTCAAGGTAATCGCAGCCGAGGTCATTGATTCTCTTGGCGAAGGCCTTGGTGGCAATCGGGTCGATGGAGCTCATGTCCACCACCACCTTGCCTTTTGCGCCCTTGAGGCCTTGGGCCACACCGTTGTCACCGAACAGCACTTTCTCCACATCCGGGGTGTCGGGCACCATGGTGAAGATGATGTCGGCACGCTCGGCCACACCGGCCGGCGAGGTGCACACCGTGGCGCCAGCTTCTGCCAGTTCTGGCGCAACCTTGCTGCGCGTGTTGACGAACAGCACGTGGCCGCCGTTGATCAGGTTCATGGCCATGGGCGTGCCCATGATGCCCAGGCCGATGAAGCCGAGTTTGAGTCCGGATTTGGTCATGTTGTCTCTGTCTCTCAGTCGCTTTTATTTGTTCAGGGTCTTGATCCAGCCCAAGCCCTCGACCGTGCTGGTCTTGGGCTTGTACTCGCAGCCGATCCAGCCGGTGTAGCCGATGGCGTCGAGGTGCCGGAACAGGAAAGCATAGTTGATTTCACCCGTGCCCGGCTCGTTGCGGCCGGGGTTGTCGGCCAACTGGATGTGGGCGATGCGGGCTAGGTATTTCTGCACCGTGGCGGCAAGTTCGCCTTCCATACGCTGCGCGTGGTAGAGGTCGTACTGGATGTACAGGTTGTCGCTGCCCACCGCGTCCAGAATGGCGGCGGCCTGCGCCGTGGTGTTGAGGAAGAAGCCCGGGATGTCGTAGCTGTTGATCGGCTCGATCAGCAGCTTGATGCCGGCGGCCTTGAGCTTGTCGGCGGCGAACTTCAGGTTGGCGACGAAGGTGGCTTGCGCCTGCTCGCGGCTCACACCGGTGGGCAGCTTGCCGGCCAGGCAGTTCAGCTGCGGGCAGCCCAGGGCCCGGGCGTAGTCGATGGCGCGGTCCACGCCGGCGCGGAACTCGTCCACGCGGTCGGGGTGGCAGGCGATGCCGCGCTCACCCGCATCCCAGTCGCCGGCCGGCAGGTTGTGCAGCACCTGCTTGAGACCGTGGGTCTTCAGGGCCTGCGCCAGTTCGTTCTTGTCAAAAGCATAGGGGAACAGGTATTCCACCGCTTCGAACCCGGCCGCCTTGGCTGCGGCGAAGCGCTCCATTAAGGGCACTTCGTTGAACAGCATGGTCAGGTTGGCTGCAAATTTCGGCATCTCAGTCAGTCTCCGTTGTCTTCGTATCAGTCCAGCATCGAGGCGATGGCGGTCGGTGCGTCGGCACGCGTTTGCGCCAAGTCCTCGAACTCGATGATATTGTCGATTTCCGTGCCCATGGCGATGTTGGTCACGCGCTCCAGGATGACCTCGATCACCACCGGCACCTGGTGCTGCGCCATCCAGGCTTCGGCCTGCTCAATGGCCGACGCCAGCTGCTCCGGCTTGTGCACGCGGATCGCCTTGCAGCCCAGGCCTTCCACCACCTTGATGTGGTCGATGCCGTAGCCCTTGGCCACCGGGTCGGTCTCGGTGTTGATGTTGTCAAAGCCGAGCTGCACGCAATAGTCCATGTCGAAGTTGCGCTGCGCCTGGCGGATCAGGCCGAGGTAGGAGTTGTTCACTACCATGTGGATGTAGGGCAGCTTGAACTGCGCGCCCACGGCCAGCTCCTCGATCATGAACTGGAAGTCGTAGTCGCCCGACAGCGCCACGATCTTGCGCGTTGGGTCGGCGGCGCGCACGCCCAGGGCGGCCGGTACTGTCCAGCCCAGCGGGCCGGCCTGGCCGCAGTTGATCCAGTGGCGCGGCTTGTAGACGTGCAGCATCTGCGCGCCGGCAATCTGCGACAGGCCGATGGTGCTGACGTAGCAGACGTTCTCGCCGAAGGCCTCGTTCATGGCCTGGTAGACGCGCTGCGGCTTCATCGGCACGGCATCAAAGTTGGTCTTGCGGTGCAGCGTGCCCTTGCGCTGCAGGCACTCGGCGGCCCAGGCGCTGCGGTCGGCCAGCTTGCCGGCGGCCTTCCATTCGTGGGCCACCTGCACGAACAGTTCCAGCGCCGCCTTGGCATCCGACACGATGCCGTAGTCGGGCGAGAAGACGCGGCCGATCTGGGTCGGCTCGATGTCCACGTGCACGAACTTGCGGCCCTTGGTGTAGACCTCGACCGAACCGGTGTGGCGGTTGGCCCAGCGGTTGCCGATGCCCAGCACGAAGTCGGAGGCCAGCATGCTGGCGTTGCCGTAGCGATGGCTGGTCTGCAGGCCGCACATGCCGGCCATCAACGGGTGGTTGTCGGGAATCGTGCCCCAGCCCATCAGGGTGGGGATCACCGGCACGCCAGTGAGTTCGGCAAACTGCACCAGCAGCTCGGAGGCGTCGGCGTTGAGGATGCCGCCGCCGGCAACCAGCAACGGACGGGCCGACTCGTTGAGCATGGCCAGCGCCTTCTCCACCTGGGCGCGTGTGGCGGTCGGCTTGTAGACCGGCAAGGGCGAATAGGTGTCGGGGTCGAACTCGATCTCGGCCATCTGCACATCGAACGGCAGGTCGATCAACACCGGCCCCGGGCGGCCCGAACGCATCAGGTGGAAAGCCTGCTGGAAGGTGCGCGGTACCTGGGCCGGTTCGCGCACAGTGACCGACCACTTGGTGACCGGCTTGGAGATCGATTCGATGTCCACCGCCTGGAAGTCTTCCTTGTGCAGGCGGGCGCGCGGCGCCTGGCCGGTGATGCACAGGATCGGGATCGAGTCGGCCTGCGCCGAGTACAGGCCGGTGATCATGTCGGTGCCAGCCGGGCCGGAGGTGCCGATGCACACGCCGATGTTGCCGGCGTTGGCACGGGTGTAGCCCTCGGCCATGTGCGAGGCGCCTTCCACGTGGCGTGCCAGGATGTGGCTGATGCTGCCCTGCTTGCGCAGTGCGGCATAGAGCGGGTTGATGGCGGCGCCAGGCACGCCGAAGGCTTGCGTGATGCCTTCTTTCTCCATCACCCAGACCGCGGCTTCGATTGCTTTCATTTTGGCCATGTTGTTGTCTCCTCGGATTCCATCGAACAATGGGCGGACTGTAAGAACACAGATGCACTTGCGGAAGACGGCTGTGCTCCATAACATCTATTCCAGATTGGAATGAATCAGGAGAAGGTGATGGATCGACTGCAAGCGATGAATGTGTTTGTGCGGGTGGTGGAGACCGGCAGTTTTTCGCGCGCCGCGCGCGAGTTCGCCATCACGCAGCCCACCGTGACCAAGATGGTGGCCAGCATCGAGGAGCGTCTGAAGGTGCGTCTGCTCAACCGCAACACGCGCGGTGTCAGCGTCACGGAATCCGGCGCGCTCTATTACGAGAAGTGCAAGATCATCGTGCGCGAGTCGGACGAGGCCGAGAACATCGTGCGCCTGCGCCAGACCCAGGCACAGGGCCTGCTACGCATCGGCACCTCGGTGGCGTTCGGGCGGCGTGTCATCACACCGCTGGCGCTGGAGTTCATGGCCAAGCACCCGCAGGTTCAGCTCGATTTGAGCTTTGAGGACCGCTACACCGACCTGGTGGCCAACGGCATCGATCTGGCCATCCGCATGGGCAAGCTGGCGGATTCCAGCCTGGGCGCGCGCTTTCTCGGCGTCAACCCCTGGCTGATGGTGGCAGCACCCAAGTACCTGCGTAAGCACGGCACACCGAAGCAGGCCATGGACCTGAGCCAGCACCCGGCACTGATCTACAACAGCGTGCTGGGTGACGACGTCTGGCGCCTGACCTCACCGAAGGGCGATACCGTCACGGTGCCGGTGAGCGGTCGACTTCGCTCCAACAACCTGTCGGCCGTGCTTGCCGCGGCGCGCAATGGTTTCGGCATCGCGGCCATGCCGCGCTACGTGGCCAGCAATGCACTCAAGTCAGGCCATGTGGTGGAAGTGCTCAAGGGCCACACGCTGCCCGAGCAGGAGATCCATGCTGTGTTTCCTTCGCCCAAGCTGGTGCCGGGCAAGGTGCTGGCCTTCATTGCCTTCATGCAGGGGCGGCTGGGTGAGCGCTGGTGGGACAATTTGGCGAAGGTGTGAACACCCCCGTGGCGGCTGGCGCCACCTTCCCCCTTGCAGGGGGCAACGCCAGTGGCCCGGCGAAGCCGGTTTCACGGCGTTTTCCGGTTGTGGCGCTTCACGCGTGGGTTGTTGGCGTTTTACTGGCGCTTCTTCATTCCAAAGAAAACGGCCCGCATGATGCGGGCCGTTGTGTGCGTGTGTGTGGGCTGGTCAGGCTTGGCCTTCGGTCAAGGTGTCGAGCTGGAAGCGGCCGCTCTTGTGCCACAGCCAGGTGTCGGTGTAGGTGACGCGGCCCATGCGAACCGGGGCCGGGAAGGGGGCAGCCTGACGCACGGTGCGTTCGATCTCGGCCATGACTTCAGGGGCATGGCGCGGCGCGCGCATCCAACTGGTGCTGATCACCTGGCCTCGGCTGTCCACTTCCACCTGCAACACGCCAACGGCATAGAGCAGGGGCGGCATTCTGCCTTTGAAGATGCGCTCGCCGTTCTTGCCATACAGGTGGCTGGCAGCGTCGCGGCGGTAGGCACGCGGCGTGGTGGCCGCTGAGACCTTGTCGGGTGCAGCATCTTGCGGTGCAGCAGGCGCAGGGGCTTCTGCCTGGCTGGCCGGTGGTGGCGATGAGCAGGCGGCCAGCAGGGTCGCGATACCCGTGGCCGAAGCAGCCAGCAGCAGCTGGCGGCGTTGAGGGGACTGTTGCATGGGATATCTCCTTATCCATGAGCCGCCCGTTAGGAGAGCGGCAGTTCATAGGGCGGAATTTGCCACAAATCGGAAGGTTTGAGGCGTGAAATTGCGTGTCCAGAGGTGACAGTTTGTGCAATTGCCGGCAGCCCCGGTCGGCCAGTTGGCTGGGCGAGCGGGGCGCAGGCGGCCATATTTGGCCCTATAGCGGCCTCAATCGGCCGTGATGCCGGCACTTTTGATGGTTTTGGCCCAGAACTCAGTTTCGCGTTTCACCAGGGCGTCGAGCGCGGCCGGCGGCAGATAACGGATCTCGATGCCGGCGGCGTTGGCGCGCGTTTTGGTGTCGGGCTGTTCCATGGCCTGCTTGATGCTGCTGCTCAGCTTGGCGATCACGTCGGGCGGCGTGCCGGCGGGCGCAAAGATGCCGACCCAGGCCTCCAGCTCAAAGCCTTTGAGGCCGGCCTCGGCGGTGGTCGGCACATTGGGGATGCCGGGGTGGCGCGCCTTGCCGGCCACCGCCAGCCCCTTGAGCTTGCCGGCCTGGATGTGGCCCATGATGGAGGGCGGTGTGGTGATGAACACCTGCACCTGGCCCGAAAGCACGTCCTGCACCGCCGGGCCGGAGCCGCGGTAGGGGATGTGCACCATGCTGGTATGGGTCTGCATCTTGAACATCTCGGTGCCGATGTGCGAGAGCGAGCCATTGCCTTGCGAGGCGTAGCTCAGCTTGCCCGGGTTGGCCTTGAGGTAGCTGATGAACTCGCCCAGGGTGTTGGCCGGCACCGAGGGGTGGATGGCGATCACGTTGGTGGCCACGGTGATCAGCGCCACCGGAGCCAGGTCCTTCTGCGCCCACGGCAGCTTGGGGTTGAGGTTGGGGTTGCCCACGTGGTAGGCCGAGTAGGAGGTCAGCAGGGTGTAGCCGTCGGGGGCGGATCGTGCCACCAGGCCATAGGCCACGTTGCCGCTGCCGCCACCCTTGTTGTCCACCACCACGGTCTGGCCCATGACGCGCGACAACGGCTCGCTCAGCAGGCGGGCAGACGCATCCACGAAGCCGCCCGGGGGATTGGGCACGACCAGCGTGATGGGCTTGCTGGGAAAACTCTGGGCGGCGGCGAGGCCGCTCAGCAGAACGGTCGCGGCGGTGGTGGCCAGAGTGCGCAGGGAGAAGCGGCGTGTGGTCATGGACATGTGTCTCCGGAGGGTTGTGTGCGTGGCTGAACGCACGGCAGTTTTTTTGTCAGTTTAGTGGGTTTGCCAAGGATGCTGCGGTTCAAACTGTTTTGCCGGTTCGCCTGCCGATTCATGATCGCCCGCAGCCGGCACAATGGCGCCAGGAGACAAAAGAATGACATGCCCCGATCCCCGCACTCAGCCCCGTGAGTTCCTGACACATCTCTATGAGGCCGCTGTGCGGCGTGCCCTGCCGCTGCACAACACGGCCGCCTACCTGCCGCCGCCGCCCAAGGGCCGCACCATCGTCATTGGCGCCGGCAAGGCGGCCGGCGCCATGGCGCAGGCGGTCGAGGCCTTGTGGCCGCTTGACGCGCCGCTGTCCGGTGTGGTGGTCACGCGCTACCACCACACCCCGCAGCGGCCGGCCGGGCTGCCGCACCGCATCGAGGTGTTGGAAGCGTCGCACCCGGTGCCCGATGCCGCCGGGCTGGCCGCATCGCAGCGCATCTTGTCATTGGTGCAGGGGCTGACACCGGACGACCTGGTGCTGTGCCTGATCTCCGGCGGTGGCTCGGCGCTGCTCACCTTGCCGGCCGATGGCCTGACATTGGCGGAAAAGCAGGGCATCAACAAGGCCTTGCTTCACAGCGGTGCCAACATCAGCGAGATGAACTGCGTGCGCAAGCATTTGTCGCGCATCAAGGGCGGGCGGCTGACCGCGGCCTGTGCGCCGGCGCGCGTGGTGACGCTGACCATCAGCGATGTGCCGGGCGACGACCCGTCGGTCATCGCCAGCGGGCCGACCGTGCCCGATGCTACGACCTGCGCCGATGCGCTGGCGATCCTGAAGCGCTATCGCATCGAGGTCCCCGCGCCCGTGCTGGCCATGCTGGAGCAAGGCATCTTGGAAACGCCCAAGCCCGGCGATGCGCTGTTCACGGGCCATGCGGTGCACATGATTGCCACACCGCAGCAGTCGCTTGAAGCGGCTGCAGCCACGGCGCGTGAGGCCGGCCTGCACGCCCACATCCTGAGCGACGAGATGGAAGGCGAATCGCGCGAGGTCGGCAAGGTGCAGGCCGCCTTGGCACGCGCGGTCGCGCAACGCGAGCAGCCGTTTGCCAAACCCTGCGTGATCCTGAGCGGTGGCGAGACCACCGTCACGGTGCGTCCGCTGCCGGCCGGCGAGACGCGCGGCCGCGGCGGCCGTGCCGGCGAGTTCTGCATGGGGCTGGCGGCGGCGCTGCAGGGGCAGGCCGGCGTCTGGGCGCTCGCGGCAGATACCGATGGCATTGATGGCATGGAAGAGAATGCAGGCGCCTGGGTCGAACCCGGCACCCTGGCGCGGGCGCAGGCCCTGGGCATGAAGGTGGACCGCTATCTGGATCGCAACGACGCCTATGGTTTCTTCCAGCCGCTGGGCGATCTGGTGGTGACCGGCCCGACCCACACCAACGTCAACGATTTCCGCGCGTTGCTGATCCTCTAGGCGCAGTTCGGGCCATTCCCGACTGATTTCGTGCGTTTTGTTTGATTTTGCTCAAGGTCGGCGCGCGGCAAGGAGCGCACAGTTGCGTCCATGCTACCCGCTGAATTCATGGACCAATCTGCCGAACGACGCATTGTTGCGCCCGGATCGGTGCTGCTCAAGCGCGGCTCGTCGCCAGCGTGGGCCATGTACATCGAAAGCGGCCGTGTGGCACTGGGCGTGATGGAGGGCGATGCCATGGAGCATCAGCTCGGTGAAGTCGAAGGCCCGTTCTGGCTGGAGGCCACGGCTGCTGTGCTGAATCTGCCGAGCGCGGTGGACGCCGTGGCCGAAGGTGAAGTCGTGATGCGGCGCATTGCCTTGCCCAAGTTTCGCCAGTCGCTGGCGGCCATGCCGGTGGCGGCACGTACCGTGCTGCAGGATGTGGCCACGGCGCATCGGCGCCAGACCGAGCTGGCCGTGAGCCGGCTGGCCAAGGACGCCGAGGCGCGTTGCGCTGAATGGCTGCTGCGCCATGCCAAGCCGGGCGAAAAGGGTTGCCAGTCGGTGCTGCTGCAGCAACGCAAGCGTCTGATTGCGGCCCAGCTGGGCATTGCGCCGGAAACGCTGTCGCGCGTGCTGCGTCATCTGCGCGAGCGCAGCCTGATCAGCGGCACGGGGCGGGTGCTCAACCTGCTTGACCCAGGTGGCCTGCGCATGCTGGCCGGCGTCTAAGCTGAAAGATCCAAAAGAAAGCCGCCTTGATCAGGCGGCTTTTTTGTTCAACTGCACAAGGCCTTGATGTCGGCCGGAATCGGGATGGCGCGGATGCCTTTGCCGTCTTCCCGGTGTGCGGCAAAGATGCGCACTTCGTCGCATTCCATGATCAGGTCCACCGTACCGTCCTGGTTCTTGCGCAGGATGCGGTAGCGTTGCACAAAGCTCTTGTCGCGCCACTCGGCCACACTGGTGTGGATGTCCAGCGTGTCGCCGTAGCTGGCGGTCTTGACGAACTTCGCATGGGTGTCGACCAGCGGTGTGCCGATCAGGCCCATGGTTTTTTCCGTCTCGTGCCAAGGCGGCACACCGCACTGGAGGAAGAAGTGGCGCGAGGCCGCATCGATCCAGCGGAAAAAATTGGGAAACCACACGATGCGGGCCGGATCGCAGTCGCCGAATTCGACACGCACGGTGTAGACGATGACCCGCGAGGCGGCGGGTGTTGTAGAAGTGTCAGTCATGGAATCAAAAACCCCGCTTCGTGAGGGAAGAGGGGTTGGTACGTGGTGATGGCTCAGTCGCCAACGATCTTGCGTTCTTTGATGATGGCACCAAAACGCTTGGAATCTTCCGCAGCCTTGGCGTTGAACTGGGCCGGGGTCAGCGGCAGGGCAACACCGCCGAGGCCGGCAATGCGTTCCTTCACGGCCGGCTGGCTCAGGGTCTTGTTGATCTCACTGTTGAGGCGGTTGATCACGGCTGCCGGTGTGCCGGCCGGGGCGTAGAAGCCGAACACGGTGTCGGCGTCAAAGCCCTTGAGGCCAGCTTCATCCAGCGTCGGCACGTCGGGGAACTGCGGCGAGCGGTGCAGGCTGCCCACGGCGAGCAGCTTGAGTTTGCCGGCGCGCACCTGGTTCAGGCCGATGCCGGGGTCGAAGGCGTAGTCGATCTGGCCAGCGAGCAGGTCTTGCAGGGCGGGTGCGGCACCGCGGTAGGGCACGTGCACGGTGTAGAGGCCAGCCTGGCTCTTCATCATTTCCCCGGCCAGGTGCGGCGAGCTGCCGTTGCCCGGCGAGCCGTAGGACAGCTTGCCCGGGTTGGCCTTCACATAGGCCAGGAATTCCTTGATGTTGTTGACTGGCAGCGTCGGGCGCACCGTCAGGTAGACCAGCACGCGTGCAGCCGAGGCCACCGGCACCAGGTCCTTGGCCGGGTCGAACGGCATCTTGGGGTAGATGTGCGGGTTGACCGACACCATGCCACCGGAACTCATCAGCAGCGTGTAGCCGTCGGCTGGCGCTTTGGCCACCACGTCACCACCGATGTTGCCGCCGGAGCCGCCGCGGTTGTCGATCACCACAGGCTGGCCCAGGGCCTCCTGCAGCGGCTGCGCAACGGCGCGGGCGATCTGGTCGGCGGCGCCGCCGGCTGGGAAGTTGACGACGACCTTGATCGGCTTGCTCGGCCAGCTTTGCGCATGGGCCGCAGGCAGCACACCTGCGGTGGCCACCAAGGCGACCAACAGCGTGCGACGCAGGGGATTGAGGTTCAGTTTCATGAGGTCTCCTTTGCTTTGTTGTCTCAACTCGTTTTGTTCAATCGCGGATTGCGCACCCAGCGAATCGGTTGCGCCTTGACAGGCCGTGCCGGTACGCCGTGTTGTACCAGAGTCCGGTCCAGCGCCTGGCCGGCATCGTCGGCCAGGGCAGCGGTACGGGCAGCGGCAATCGCCTCGGCCCGGGCCTCGTCCGAGGCAAAACTGTGGGCCGTGGCCAAGTGCTCGATGACATGCAGCAGGTTGTCCTTGCCGCGTTCGTTGGTGCTGCCATAGCCTTTGATGAGGCGGCCGCACTGGGCGATCTCGAAGCCGGTCTGCCAGTGGCGGCGCGTCGTGCTCACCACGGCTGCCAGCCACTGCTCGATCAGCGCCTGCTCGGTGGCGAAGCGGTTGCCCAGCGGCCGCAGCCATTTGAGCGAGGCCAGCAGACGCAGCGCGATCATGCCGCCGACCGAGTGGGTGCCGATCTTCAGCGGCAGCGCCCACGGCTCCAGGCCCCGGTTGACGCGGCGACGGTCCCACGCCAGCACGCGCTGCGCCAGCTTGTTGGGCAGCAGGGCGGCGAACTCGGGCGCACCGGGCTTGAAGTGGTCGTAGACCTTGAGCAGGTCGTCGCTGCCGGCTTTGACTTCGCCTTGCACGCGCTGCCAGCGGCGGGCGCGGCTCTTGAGGTCCGCCACACGCACGATGTCGTCAAACGCCATCCACAGCGCCAGCCAGCGAGCCATCTCGCGCGTGACGGCATGGCCATGGGCGCCGGCCGGGTCACTGGCGCGCTCGGCCAGCAGCACCTGCTGCAGGCGTTCAACGTAACGTTGGGCGTAGGCGGCGCCCTGGTACTCGACCAGGCGCGCATGGCCCAGCGCCACGATGTCGTGCACCGCTGGCGGGAAAATCTGAGCCAAATCGGGTGCTAGGCCTTGATTGGATTGCGCCAGATGCTCTGAATCTGATAGCAAATCCTTCACCAGCCGGGCCTGCGACTGCTGGCCCTGCACCAGCTCGAACCCCTTGGCGAAGCCGCGCAGGCTGGCCGCCGTACCCTTGCCGCCGGCCTCGATCACGCCTTCATAGGCGGCGCGCGTGAAGGGGAACAGGCCGCTGCCGGCAATCGCGCCCAGCATCACGGCGCTGACGATGGTGCCGCTGCTGCGTGCCAGCTCGCCCATGTCGAACACATGGTGCTCGCGGCTGTGCGTGCGCACCAGCTCCAGCAGCGGCGCGGTGTCGGTGCGGCCGTCGCCGAGCTGCATGCGTTCCTGCGTGGTGAGCGTGCGGTTGCTGGAGGTGATGACCAGCGTGCGCTCGGCCGCGCTCATGCTGTTGCCGATCTGGCGCGCCGTTTCCAGCAACTCCGAGGAGACGATGGCATCGAGGCTGCCGGGTGCCGGGTAGAGGCTGAACACCGGGCGTTTGCCGGCGAGTTCGGCCATCGGCACCGGAAACACTTCGACGTAATAGGTGGTGGCGCCGGTGCGCTGGGCCACGCCGGGGATGGAGGTGCTCTGCGCCGGGTAGCCGCTGGCGCGCGCAACGTCGATCAGCCATTCGGAGAGCACGCCGCCGCCTTCGCCGCCGAGGGCGCAGATCAGCAGGGTGATGGGTTTTTGCTGGTTCATTTTTTTAAGCAGGTTGCAACACGCGGACGAAGGCGGCACGCAGGCCACCCAGCAGGCGTTCGTGCCACTTGGGGTTCTGTATCACTTCGGCGCGGTAGAAGGACGGGCACAGTGTGGCGGCGTGCGCGTTGGCGCCGCACAAGCCGCAGCCGACGCAGCCGTCGATCACGGTCGCCACCGGGTCGACCTTGAGCGGGTCCGGGTTGTCTTTCAGCGTCAGCGTGGGGCAGCCGGAGAGCCGGATGCAGGCGTGGTCGCCGGTGCAGACGTCTTCATCGACGCCGTACTTGACGCGCACCACGCGCTCGCCTTTTTTCAGCAGGCTGGCGATCCAGGGTTTGATGCGACGTTGACGCTCCAGCTGGCATTCGCCCTCGGCCACGATCACCTTCAGGCCGCCGACCTCGGTGGTGAAGGCTTCGTTGAGCGTCTTGCGCATCTCGGCCACTTCGTAGGTGTGCACGGTGCGCAGCCATTGCACGCCCATGCCCTTGAGCGTGTTCTCGATGGCCTGATTGGTGTGCACGATGCTGGTGCTCTTGTCTTCCGCGCCATCCTTGGCGGCATGGCTGGGCGTGGAGATGATGTCCTGCGTGCCGGTGGCCGAGGTGTAGCCGTTCTTGAAGATCATCAGCACGGCGTCGTCGCCGTTGAACAGCGCGCTTTGCACGCCGGTCAGCAGGCCGTTGTGCCAGAAGCCGCCGTCACCCATGATGGACAGGGTGCGCCGCTGCATCATGGGCGAGACGCCGGCGCGGCTGGCCAGACTCATGCCATAGCCGAGGATGGAGTGGCCGAACGAGAAGGGCTCGAAGGTGCCGAAGGCATGGCAGCCGATATCGGCTGCGATGTGCACCGGCCCGACGTCCTGCTGCGCCAGCTTGAGCGCCGAGAACACCGGCCGCTCCGGGCAGCCGATGCAGAAGCCCGGCGGGCGGGTCGGCAAGGTGGTTTCGGCCTGGGCCAGCTGTTGCGCTGCGGCGGTACGGCGCTCGCCGTTGCCTTGCAGCCAGGTGCGGGCGGAAGTGCTGTCCACGTCGCTGGCGTGCTGGGCCAAAAAGGCTACCAAGCCGGCAGTCAGCGTCTCCACGTTGTACTCGCCGCCGGAAGGCAGCATGTCTTTGCCGTGCAGCGCGGTGTTGATGTCGCGCCGGCGCAGGAAGGTGGCGATTTCCTGCTCGATGTACTCGGGTTGACCTTCTTCCACCACCAGCACGGCGCGTTTGTTCAGCGCGAACTCGGCCACCTGCTCCGGCACCAGCGGGTAGGTGACGTTGAGCACCAGCAAGGGAATTTCGCTGTTGCCGAAGGCATCGGCCAGGCCGAATTGCTGCAGCGCGCGAATGAGGGCGTTGTAGATGCCGCCCTGCACGATGATGCCCAGTTCCTGGCGCGGGCCGTCCATCAGTTCGTTGAGTTTGTGCTCGACGATGTACTGGCGTGCCGCCGGAATGCGCTGCTCCACCTTGAGCTTTTCCTGGCGGAAGGTCACAGGCGGGTGGGCCAGCTTCATGTAGTCGAACTTGGCCGGCTCGGCCATCAGGTGCCGGGTCGAGACGGCGGGTGAAATGTTGTCCTTGCACTCGAAGCTGCCGCGCACGTGGCAGGTGCGGATGCGCAGCTCCATCATGGCCGGCATGTTGGAGGCTTCCGACAGGCGGAAACCTTCCTCCACCATCTGCACCATCTTGGAAAGATCGGGCCGCGGGTCGAGCAGCACCATGCAGGACTTGAGCGCATAGGCGTGGCTGCGTTCCTGGATCACGCTGGCACCCTCGCCGTAGTCTTCGCCCACCACGATCAGCACGCCGCCGGTGACACCCGGTGAGGCCAGGTTAGAAAGCGCGTCAGCGGCCACATTGGTGCCGACGATGGACTTCCAGGTCACGGCGCCGCGCAGCGGGTAATGGATGGAGGCGCCCAGCATGGCGGCGGCCGAGGCTTCGTTGGAGCAGGCCTCGACGTGCACGCCGAGCTGGTCCATGTAGTCCTTGGCCTGCACCATCACGTCCAGCAGGTGCGAAACCGGTGCGCCCTGGTAGCCGCCGACGTAGGCCACGCCCGATTGCAACAGGCCTTTGGTGATGGCCAGGATGCCTTCACCGTGAAAAGTGTCGCCCTGGCCCAGGGCCAGTGATTTGATTTCCTGGCTGAATGAAACTTCCACGCTTGTCTCTCAATGTTCTGATCAGTCGCGCAGTGTCGTGCGCAATTCGATATCAATCAATAAAATATAGTGACTAATCAATATTAGAAATATGAATATCAAGGATGTCGACCTCAACCTGCTGCGCGTTTTCGATGCGGTCTACCGCACGCGCAACGTCAGCCGCGCGGCTGACACGCTGGACCTGACGCAGCCGGCCGTCAGCCAGGGCCTGACGCGTCTGCGCCTGCTGATCAAGGACCCGTTGTTCATGCGTGCCAGCGGTGGCGTGCAGCCGACACCGAAGGCCGAGCGCCTGGCGCCCGCGGTGCGCGCTGCGCTGGGCCTGTTGGAGCAGGCGCTCAACGAGTCGGTGCAGTTTGACCCGCTGCAGTCGCAAAAGACCTTTCGCATCCACATGAGCGACATCGGCGAAGGCCGGTTCCTGCCCGACCTGATGGCCCACCTGCGCCAACAGGCGCCGGGCGTGCGCATCGAAACCCAGGCGCTGCCGGCGGCGGCCATTGCCGATGCGCTGGACAGCGGGCAGATCGATTTCGCCTTCGGCTTCCTGCCCAGCGTCAAGGACACGCAGCGCCAGCAGCTGCTGAAAGACCGCTACATCGTGCTGCTGCGCGAAGGGCACCCGTTTGCGGCCGAATACCAGCGGCGCCGGCGCAGCGGCAAGGCTCTGCTGGAGGCGCTGCACCAGCTGGAGTTCGTCGCCGGGCGCACCCACTCGGACACGCTGCGCATCCTGCAACTGCTCAAGCTGGAAGGCCGCGTGCGCCTGACCACCGAGCACTTCATGGTGCTGCCGGCCATCGTGCGCGCGACCGACCTAGGCGTGGTGATGCCGCGCAACATCGCACACGGCTTTGCCGATGAAGGGGGCTATACGTTGATCGAGCCGCCGTTTCCGTTGCGCGACTTCACGGTGTCGCTGCATTGGAGCCGCCGCTTCGAGACCGACCCGGGCAACCGCTGGCTGCGCCAGACACTGGTAGCCTTGTTCGGCGCCGTCTGAGCCAGATCAAGGAAAGCGGCGCCCCCTGCCGCGCAGGGTAGGCGGTTGCCAAGGGGTACTGAAAGCCTGCCTACAATCGGCGGATTCCCAGGAAAACCCATCATGAGCATCAAGAGCGACAAATGGATCCGCCGCATGGCCGAGCAGCACGGCATGATCGAGCCCTTCGAACCGGGCCAGATCCGGCAGGACGCCGCCGGCCACAAGATCGTCAGCTACGGCACCAGCAGCTACGGCTACGACATCCGTTGCGCGCCCGAGTTCAAGGTGTTCACCAACATCTACAGCACGGTGGTCGACCCGAAGAACTTCGACGAACGCAGCTTTGTCGATATCGAAAGCGACGTCTGCGTCATTCCGCCCAACAGCTTCGCGCTGGCGCGCACGGTGGAGTACTTCCGCATTCCGCGCAACGTGCTGACCATCTGCCTGGGCAAGAGCACCTATGCCCGTTGCGGCATCATCGTCAACGTCACACCCTTCGAGCCCGAGTGGGAAGGGTATGTAACGCTGGAGTTCTCCAACACCACACCGCTGCCGGCCAAGATCTACGCCGGTGAAGGCTGCGCCCAGGTGCTGTTCTTCGAGAGCGACAAGGACGATGTCTGCGAGACCAGCTACAAGGACCGCGGCGGCAAGTACCAGGGCCAGCGTGGTGTGACGCTGCCGAAGACGTAATTTTCAGATCGGCAGCGCCAGGCGTGCCGCCGCCAGATCCCAGCCGGCCCAGCCGCAGCTCTTGAATAACACCGGCCCGACCTTCGCGTCCGGCCGGTTTTTCTTTTGCAGCAGTACATCCTGCAAAGTGACGAACTGCCTCACATCCAGCCCGGCCTGCAGCAGGTCGCCTGCTTCATGATCGGCGTCGCGCGTGTCCAGCACCACCGTGCCCTGCGTGGCGATGTGGCGGCACAGCTCGGGGCTGAGCTCCACCATCTTCGGCGTGAAGGCGCCCACCGCCGCGATGAAGGCGTCTGGCCGCGGCAGCGCCTGCAGCACGACGCTGCTGGCCGGGGTGCAGGTGACCACTAGCGGGCAGTCGGCTAGCGCGGCATTCGGGTCGGCCGCGACACTGGCGCGCAGGCCCAGGGCGCGGGCATGGTCTGCCAGGGTTTGCGCACTGGTTGTGCTGCGCGAGGTAATCAGGACGTCCTTCACGTTCAGGCCAGCGGCAAAGGCTTCCAGGTGGGCGCGGCCTTGCACGCCGGCACCGACGATGAGCAGCGGGCCCTGCGTGTTGGGCGCCAGGGTTTGTGCGGCCAGCAGTGACACGGCTGCGGTGCGGCGTGCAGTCACCGTCGGCCCGTCCAGCACCAGGCGGCGCTCGCCGGTGGCGAGGTCGAACACCACCACATCGCCCTGGATGGCCGGCCGGCCGGTGCCGGCATTGGCCGGGGTGTAGCTGATGAGTTTGGTGATGGCGATGCGGCTATCAAGTGCCGGCATCACGAACAGGCTGCCGCCGCCGGGCAGGGCCTGTACCAGGCGTGACGGTACCTGAACGCTGCTGTCGTGCAGCAGGGCGCTGACTTCGCGCGCAAGTTCAGGGTAGGGCAGGCGGGCGGCGGTTTCAGTGGCGTTGAGCAAAGGCATGCCGGCACTTTAGCCGAGCCCCGCACGCTGAAGGCTCTCCTCGACGCTCAGCCCGGCACGTTGGCCATGGCTTGTCTGAGTGCGGCGAAGCAGTCCGGGTCGAGTGCGGTGCCCACCGTCTTGGCCATCATCTCCAGTGTCTGCGGGATCGGCACTGCGCCGCGGTAGGGGCGCTCGGCCGTGATGGCGTCGAAGATGTCGGCCGTGGTGATGATGCGTGTCTCCATGCAGATGTCTTCGGCCTTGAGGCCGCGCGGGTAACCGCCGCCGTCAAGCCGCTCGTGGTGGGCGCTGGCGACCACGGCCAGTTCGCTGAAAGCGTCGATGCGCGACAGGATGGACTCGGTCAGCGCGGCATGGGCCTGCACCTCTTTCCACTCCTCGGCGTCGAGCTTGCCGGCCTTGTCCAGCACGCTGTTGCTCACGCCCAGCTTGCCCACGTCGTGCAGCAGTGCGCCGCGCTTGAGCCAGCGCCGGCGTTCCAGGCTGAAGCCCAGCGCCTCGCCGATCAGGTCGGTGTAGAGCGCCACGCGGGCGCTGTGGCCGCTGGTGTAGGGGCTTTTGGAGTCGACCACCTGGCCGAAGGCGGCGGCGATGTCGTCCAGGTAGTCCTCGTCCAGCGGCACCTCGTAGCGGCCCGGCTCCAGCGCCAGCACGGCGCGGTCGAGGCCCGGGGCGGCCAATGTGGCCCAGAAAGCCTCGGATTGCGCGATGGACTGAAAGGCCTCCACCTGCGCTGGATCGAACCATTGACCGGAGCGGGTACTGACTTCATTGAGCGCAGCCTGGCGGCCGCCAGCGGTGTGGAAAACGTCGATCACCTGGGCCAGCAGGGCAATGCGGGCGTAGACCGGAATGGCCTCGCCGGCCAAGGCGTCGGGTTTGCCGCCGCCATTCCAGTGCTCGTCCAGGCTGTAGATGCCGCCGGCAATGCCTTCGGAAAAGCGCAACTGGCGCGCGATGTCGGCACCGCGCGAGCAGCGCGTCTGGATCAGCTCCTGGGCAATCTCGCTGCCGTCGCGAAAGATGTGCAGCACGCTGTGGAAGCGTTCGGCCAGGCCGGCTTTCAGGCCGGTGTGCTGTAGCACGAAGCGCACTACCTGGGGCAGGCTGTCGCCGACCTGCTTGAAGTCGCGCTTGAACTGCAGGTCGTCCGTCAGGTAGAGCTCGCAGATGCGCGCCGCGTTGCTGCTGCAGCCCAGGTCTTTCAGCAGCAGGGTGTAGTAGAGCTCCCACAGCTGCTGCTCGGTCAGACCGATCTCGCGCCCGATGTGCATGCCGATCCAGCAGCAGCGGATGCAGTGGCCCTCGGGCTGGCCTTCGGTGATGTCCAGTGCGTGGCTGAGGGCGGCCATCAGTTCGGACAGTTTGAGCCCGGCGGCCACGGGGCTGAAGGTCGCGGGGTGGGCGAGGTGCATGTGGGCCATTCTAGGAAGGCCCCGATGGGCTTGCTGCCGGTCCGGGCATTGGCCGCCGGTCCGGGTCAAGCCTGGTTGTGGTAGATAGGGGATAATACGGGTTGCCCAAATTTCGGGCACATACCGCCGGCCACCGGGCACTCCGGACTACTGGCGACACAATCCCAGGTATCGATGACCCAAACCGCCCCCGAATCCAGCGCCCCCGAGCCTCAGCGCTATGCCGATCTGACCCTGGCCGAGCCCCTGCGGCGCGCCGTGGCCGAGATGGGCTACGAGACCATGACGCCGATCCAGGCGCAGGCCATTCCCGTGGTGTTGCAGGGCCGTGACGTGATGGGCGCCGCCCAGACCGGCACTGGCAAGACCGCCGCCTTCTCGCTGCCGCTGCTGCAGCGCATGCTGAAACACGAAAACAGCTCCACCTCGCCCGCGCGTCACCCGGTGCGCGCCCTGGTGCTGCTGCCCACGCGCGAGCTGGCCGACCAGGTGGCGCAGCAGGTCAAGCTGTACGCCAAGTACACCAACCTGCGCAGCGCGGTGGTGTTCGGTGGCATGGACATGAAGCCGCAGACGCTGGAGCTGAAAAAAGGCGTTGAGGTGCTGGTGGCCACGCCGGGCCGCCTGCTCGACCACATCGAAGCCAAGACCGCGGTGCTGAACCAGGTGGAGTACGTGGTGCTGGACGAGGCCGACCGCATGCTCGACATCGGCTTCCTGCCGGACCTGCAACGCATTCTGAGTTACCTGCCCAAGCAGCGCACCACGCTCCTGTTCAGCGCCACCTTCTCGCCCGAGATCAAGCGCTTGGCCAGCAGTTACCTGCAGGACCCGGTGACGATCGAGGTGGCACGGTCGAATGCCACCGCCTCCACCGTGGAGCAGCATTTCTACAGCGTGGGCGACGACGACAAGCGCCACGCTCTGCACCAGATCCTGCGCCAGCGCGGCATGAAGCAGGCGTTTGTGTTCGTCAACAGCAAGCTCGGCTGCGCCCGGCTGGCCCGTTCGCTGGAACGCGAAGGCCTCAAGACGACGGCCCTGCACGGCGACAAGAGCCAGGATGAGCGCCTGAAGGCGCTGGACGCCTTCAAGAAGGGCGAAGTCGACCTGCTGGTGTGTACCGATGTGGCGGCCCGCGGTCTGGACATCAAGGACGTGCCGGCGGTGTTCAATTTCGACATCCCGTTCAATGCCGAAGACTATGTGCACCGTATCGGCCGCACCGGCCGCGCTGGTGCCTCAGGTCTGGCGGTGAGTTTTGTCTCGGGCAAGGATGCCCGCCTGGTGGCGGACATCGAAAAGCTCATCAAGACCAAGATCGAACTGGAAGCCGTGGAGTTCGACGAGGACACCCCGGACATCCGCAAGCAGGGCCGCATCAATGACGGCCGGCGCCTGTACGAGCAGAGCGAGGAGCGCGGCGAGCGCGGTGGTGAGCGGCGCGAGCGCCGTTCGGCCCCGCGTGACTACGCCCGCCCGGCGCCCACGCCGAAAGATCCGTTCTTCGACAAGCCTTACGAAGCGCCGGCCGCCGAAGCGGCACCGGCCTGGGAGCCGACGGCCAAGCCCGCCAGCCGCCTGTCGGCCAACATCAAGCCCAAGCGCAAGGTGGCGGCTCTGTTCAAATCCAACGAACCGACGGCCTAAGCCTCAATCGCCGCGCCCGCCTGGCGTCTGCGCGGCGACGCACTTCACCTGAATCAGTTCATGCGCCCGGGCCGTGCCCAGGCGCACAGCACTCAAGCAGCCGCCCCAGACACAGCCGGTGTCCAGCGCCAGCACGTCGGGCCGGTTCAGCCAGCCCAGGGTGGACCAGTGGCCGAAGGCCACCGTCACATCGGCGGTCTGCCGTTCCGGTACCTCGAACCACGGCAGGTAGCCCACCGGTGCCCCACTGGCGCTGGCCGTGGTCTTGAATTCCATGTTGCCTTGCGGCGTGCAAAAGCGCAGCCGGGTCAGCGCATTGACGATCACGCGCAGCCGCGCACTGCCGGTGAGCGCATCGTCCCAGCCGGTCGGCTCGTTGCCGTACATCTGATGGAGAAAGTCCGGCAGGTCGGGGCTTTGCAGCACGGCTTCCACTTCGCCGGCCAATGCTATTGTTTTTGTAGCTGACCACGCAGGCAGGACGCCGGCATGGACCATTAAAACCTCTTCATCGTGGCAGCGCTCCAGCAGCGCCAGGCGCTGCCGGCACAGCCAGTCCAGCAGGGCGGGGCGGTCCGCTGCCTGCAGGACATCGTCCAGCGTGTCGCTGCGGCTGGGCCGGCGCACGCCGTACGCGATGGCCAGCAGGTGCAGGTCGTGGTTGCCCAGCAGGCAGCGGGCGGCGTCGCCATAACCCATGAGCCGGCGCAGCACGGCCGCCGAGTCCGGCCCGCGGTTGACCAGGTCGCCCAGCAGGTAGAGCGTGTCGCGGCTGGGCGAGAAGGAAATGGTGTCGAGCAGACGTTGCAGGGCGCTGTCGCAGCCCTGCACGTCACCAATCAGGTAAAGTGCCATGGTGTTTATTCTCGCTCGGGTTTCATGGAAGTCTTTCTGATCGCGCTGTTGACCCTGCTCAATGGCGTGTTCGCCATGTCGGAACTGGCCCTGGCGGCCAGCCGCAAGGCGCGTCTCATTGCCATGGCCGAGGCGGGCGACGGCGGCGCACAGACGGCGCTGGTGCTGCTCGACAACCCGAACCAGTTCCTCTCCACAGTGCAGGTCGGCATCACGTCGATCGGCGTGCTCAACGGTATCGTCGGCGAAGCGGCTTTCAGCGACAACCTGGCCGGCTGGCTGCAGGGGCTGGGTGTGACGGAGCAGGCGGCATCGATTTCTGCCACGGCCCTGGTGGTGACGGCGATCACCTTCGTCACCATCATCTTCGGTGAGCTGGTGCCCAAGCGCATCGGCCAGCTCTATCCCGAGGTCGTGGCGCGCTGGACGTCACGCCCGATGCACTGGCTGGCGGTGGTGGCCAAACCGTTTGTGAAGCTGCTGGCGGCCACGACCCAAGGCGTTCTCAAGCTGCTGCGCATCCCGACCGATGTGACGCGCAGCATGACGGAAGAAGAGATCCGCCATAGCCTGGAAGAGGGGGTGGACGCCGGCGTGATCGAGCAGCATGAGCACCAGATGGTGCAGAATGTGTTCCGGCTCGATGACCGGCCGCTGACCTCGCTCATGGTGCCGCGCAGCGATGTGGCCTGGCTGGAAGCCAGCCACAGCGTGGCGCAATGCCTGCAGCTGGTGGGTGAAGCGGGTGAGCGCAGTGCGCATTCCTGGTACCCGGTGTGCCGCGGTTCGCTCGATGACGTGGTGGGTCTGATCAGCGTGGGCAAGCTGCTGGCGCTGGGTGTCGGGCAAGAGGGGCTGATCGAAGCCCATGTTCAACCGGCGGTCTTCGTGCCGGAGACGCTGTCGGGCATGGAGTTGCTGGAGCAGTTCCGCTCGCGCTCCGGGCGCATGGTGTTCGTGGTCGATGAATATGGTGTGGTGCAGGGGCTGGTGACGCCGGGCGACCTGCTGGAGGCGATCACCGGCGAATTGCAGCCGGTGGCGCAGATCGACGCCTGGGCCACGCCGCGCGAGGATGGTTCCTGGCTGCTTGATGGGCTGATGCCGGTCGATGAACTCAAGAGCCGGCTCAGCATTCGTGACCTGCCCGACGAGGGCCGCGGCCGTTACAACACGGTGGCCGGCCTGCTATTGGCCGTCAGCGGTCATCTGCCGAACACCGGGGAGCGCATCGAGTGCGCTGGCTGGCTGTTCGAGGTGGTGGACATGGACGGCCGGCGCATCGACAAGGTGCTGGCGATGCCGCTGGCCGTGACGGAGCCGCAGCTCACTCCCACCTGACGATGCGGTTGCGCCCTGCGCGCTTGGCGCCATAGAGGGCTTCGTCGGCCTGCTTGATCAGCGTTTCGGCGCTGGCCTGGTCTTGCAACTGCGCAAGCCCGGCGGAAAAAGTGGCGCTGAACCAGGTTTCATTGAACGGGTGCTTGATCAGGCTGAAGTCGCGCCGGATCCGGTCGAGTATCTCGGTGGCAAGATCGGCATCGGTCGCGGGCAGCAGCAGCAGGAACTCTTCACCGCCATAGCGGCCGATCAGGTCGGTCTTGCGCAGGCGCTGCTTGAGGAACCAGGCCACACTGCGGATCACCTGGTCGCCGACCTGATGGCCGTAGCTGTCGTTGATTTTCTTGAAGTGATCGATGTCGATCATCGCCACCGACAGCGGCTGCTGATCGGCCACGGCCTGCTGGATGGCAGCGGCCAGTTTTTCCTTCGACGCGATGTGGTTGAGCAGGCCGGTCAGGCTGTCGTGCTGCATGGCACGCCGCAGGGCGCGATAGCGTTCGATCTTGCTCTGGACGATGGCGTTGAGCACCACCGGGTTGAACGGTTTGGTGAGGAAGTGATCGCCCCCGAGGCGCAACGCTTCGATCTGCATGGGAACATCGGTGTCGCCGGACAAATAGACGATCGGGGTGGAGAGGAATTCGGGGTGCTGGCGAATCACCCGGGCCGCCTCGACGCCGGTACACCCCGGCATGAACATGTCCATCAGGATCAAATCGGGCTGGAAGCGCGTCAGGCACTCCAGCACCTCATGGGGCTTGGAGATGGCATGGGTTTCAATGCCGCACATGGCCAGGGTGCGCTGAATGGATTTGCTCGCCGTGGGCGAGTCTTCCACCACCAGGGCGCGATAAGGCGCTTCTTCCTGGTTGCCACACAGTTCGATGATCTTGGCCAGAATGCCTGATTGGGCGCTTGCGTTGGTGAAACAAAAATCGCAGCCCGCCGCCAGCGCGGACTTGAGACTGTCGAAGTCGACAGGCAGTCGGGCAACCAGCAGGGTGCTGGCGGAAAAACGTGCGCGCAGCAGCTGAGTCTCGGCACTGAGTTGCTGGGTGGTCAAGTCCTCCGCATCCAGCAAGACAATCGCCGGTTCGTCGGCGTGGCTGGGCAATTCCTGCGTCTTGTGAAACTCGGCGTCGATGCTGAAGTAGCCCAGTTGCAGCACCAGCTCCTGCCATGGTGCGGCATGGTTGCCAACCAGCCAGACGCGATGGCGCGGCGTGATGTCCATGGCCGCGGAGCTGTCTGGGTGCGCGCGGCGTTCGACGATCGGGCGGCTGTTGCTGTCGATGAAATCCGTCACCCGCATGCCCAGTTCCCGCACGCGCAGATTCATGTCGTCCAGGGTGGCTTGGGGAACGGCTCCGCTGGTCTCCACATCAAACAGGGACATCGCCTGTTGTTCCAGATTGCGTGAGATCTGGTGCAGGCCCGCTAGTCCCTTGCCGAGCAGGAATTCGGTGAAACTCGAGACCGAAACAGCGAACTCAAGCAGATGATCCGTTGCGGGCAAGTCCTGAAAGGACTGCCATTTGGATGCCACGGCATCGCTGCGTTTTTTCAGCTCTTCTGGCGAACAAGACATGTGAGCAGACTCAAACCAGAAGTAGGCGGTAAGACAAAATGTGATGGGCTGATGGCAGTCACGGCTGCCTCAGGATGAAAGGGACTTGCGTACCATGCGCGCCGGGTCGGGGACGAATGCATGCGCCGAAGTATAGGGGGAGCGCTTGTATCAATTCGTATCAGAAATACGCGGGTCCACTCCGCTGCGCAGGCATGTGCGTGATGCCGTCAACAGGACTTGCGCTTACGACTTGCCACTCAGGCGATAGGCCAGCAGACCCAGGTATTCATGCAATGCCAGATGCCACTTGTTTGCACCTCTGGCGAGCGAGTAACGGGTCCAGGGCGTTTCATTGCCGGCACGGAAATCCACCGGATAGGGCGTGACGTTCCAGCCGGCTTTTTCGAAAGCCGCCATGGCGCGCGGCATGTGCCAGGCGGAGGTGATCAGCAACCAGGGACGGGTCTTGTCGACCTCGGGCAGTTGGGCGCTCAGCACAGCGTTTTCGTACGTGGTGCGCGAAGCCGATTCGAACAGAAGGTTTTGTGGCGCAACGCCCATGTCGGCGTAGAAGATGCTTGCACGTTCTGCTTCTGTCCAGCCTTGTTCGAGCAGTTCGCCCGAGCCGCCGGTGAACAGCAGTTGCAGGTGTGGGTGGCGCTGCAACAAAGGCAACGCGGCTGTCATGCGCTCGGCGGCCTCATTGAGTGCTGGTTGACCATGACCTTGCCAGACGTAGGAAGGTTCGAGTGCGCCGCCCAATACCACCATGCCTGCGTAGCGCTGTGCATCCGGCAAGCGGCTCATGACAGGATAGCGCGCTTCGAGTCGGCGTATGAGTGCATCCGGTAGAGGCTCCCAGCCCTGCACTAACAGTGTGGCCAGGGCCAACCAGATCAGCCCCACGCCGCAACGGCGCCAGCGGCGCTGGGTCAGCAGGCCCAGCAACAGCAACAGGACGACCCAGGCCAGTGGCTGGGTCACAAAGGCAAGCAGTTGGGCGGCAATGAACATGGGGCAGGATTGTCACCCGATTTGCCGGATCGACATCATGGGGCTGGCTATGATGGGGTCAAGACATCAAGACCAAGATGACCACCTCACCATCGCCCGAGCCTTCCATTCCCGCTGCCGTGAGCTTTCGCGAAGCGTTCTATTTCTGGCTCAAGCTCGGCTTCATCAGTTTCGGCGGGCCGGCCGGGCAGATTGCCGTCATGCACCAGGAACTGGTTGAACGCCGGCACTGGATTTCCGAGCGACGCTTCCTGCACGCGCTCAACTACTGCATGCTGCTGCCCGGGCCGGAAGCGCAGCAGCTCGCCACCTACATCGGCTGGCTGATGCATCGCACCTGGGGTGGCATCGTGGCGGGCGTGTTGTTCGTCCTGCCTTCGCTCTTCATCCTGATTGCGCTGTCCTGGCTCTACATCGCTTTTGGCCAGACGCCGTTGATGGCCGGCTTGTTCTACGGCATCAAACCGGCTGTGACGGCCATCGTGTTGCAGGCGGCTTGGCGCATTGGTTCACGCGCCCTGAAGAACAGCGTGTTGTGGGCCATTGCGGCGGCCTCCTTTGTTGCCATCTTCGCGCTCAATGTGCCGTTTCCGGCCATCGTGGCGGCGGCGGCACTGGTCGGTTATGTCGGTGGTCGCATCGCGCCGGGCCGCTTTCGCCTTGGAGGACACGGGCCCAAGGTGAAGTCTTATGGTCCGGCCCTGATCGATGACGAGACGCCAACCCCGGTGCATGCGCGCTTTCGCTGGCCGCATCTGCTGCGAATTCTGCTGGTGGGCGCATTGTTGTGGTCCGTGCCCATGGCGGCGCTGAGCCTGATCGCGGGCTGGGGTCATGCCTATACCCAGATGGGCTGGTTCTTCACCAAGGCGGCGCTGCTGACCTTCGGTGGTGCTTATGCGGTGCTGCCGTACGTTTACCAGGGGGCCGTGGGTCACTATGGCTGGCTGACGCCCGAGCAGATGATCGATGGCCTCGCGCTGGGCGAGACCACGCCCGGACCGCTGATCATGGTGGTGGCTTTCGTTGGCTTTGTGGGTGGTTATGGCCAGGCCTTGCTGGGGCCGGACAGCCTGTTCCTGGCCGGGGCACTGGCGGCGACGCTGGTGACCTGGTTCACCTTTCTGCCCTCTTTCGTTTTCATTCTGGCGGGCGGTCCGCTGGTCGAATCCACCCACAACGACCTCAAATTCACCGCGCCATTGACCGCCATCACCGCGGCGGTGGTCGGCGTGGTGCTCAACCTTGCGCTGTTCTTTGGTTATCACGTGCTATGGCCGCAGGGCTATGCCGGGGCGTTCGACTGGGTGTCAGCCCTGATCGCCTTGGCCGCCGCCGTGGCCTTGCTGCGTTTTCAGCGCAATGTGATGCACGTCATTGCCGTGTGCGCCTTGCTGGGCCTGCTGCTGAAAGGCGTGGGCCTCTGAGCGCCCACCTGTTTTTCCGTATCCGACAAATATGGCACTCGTTGGTGCGGCGCAATATATGTTTCCTATCGATAGGATAGACAAAACATAAAAAGATTATTAATAGTCTTGGGCTATAATTCTTCATCGGTTCAAAAAACCGGTGGCTCAATAACCAAGTCTTATACATCTAACGGAGTTAATTCATGTCTCTGATCAACACCCAGGTTCAGCCCTTCAAAGCCAACGCTTTCCACAATGGCAAGTTCATCGAAGTGACCGACGCCAGCCTGAAGGGCAAGTGGTCCGTGCTGATCTTCATGCCGGCTGCCTTCACCTTCAACTGCCCGACCGAGATTGAAGACGCTGCCGACAACTACGCTGAGTTCCAGAAGGCTGGTGCCGAGGTCTACATCGTGACCACCGACACCCACTTCTCGCACAAGGTGTGGCACGAGACCTCGCCCGCCGTCGGCAAGGCCAAGTTCCCCCTGGTTGGCGACCCGACGCACCAGCTGACCAACGCTTTCGGCGTGCACATCCCGGAAGAAGGCCTGGCACTGCGCGGTACCTTCATCATCAACCCCGAAGGCACCATCAAGACCATGGAAGTCCATGACAACGCCATCGCGCGCGACGTCAAGGAAACCGTGCGCAAGTTGAAGGCTGCCCAGTACGTGGCCAACAACCCCGGCCAAGTTTGCCCGGCCAAGTGGAACGAAGGCGCCAAGACCCTGACCCCCTCGCTGGACCTGGTTGGCAAGATCTAAATCTGCTTTTTGAAAAGCCCGCAGGCGCACAACGCCTGTCGGCTTCTGTGCAAGGCTGCCCGGCACACCGGGCGGCCAGCTCTCAGTGTTGCTTAAGTATCAAGGACAGACATCATGTTGGACGACAACCTCAAGGCACAACTCAAGGCTTACCTCGAGCGGGTGACCCAGCCGTTCGAGATCGTGGCGTCGCTAGGCGACAGTGAGAGCTCGCGTGAAATGGAAGGCCTGCTGAAAGACATTGCAGCACTTTCCAACCAGATCACCCTGCGCACCGATGGCGCCGATGCACGCAAGCCTTCGTTCAGCCTGAACCGCCTGGGCTACAACATGGGCCTGCGCTTTGCCGCCATTCCGCTGGGGCATGAGTTCACCTCGCTGGTGCTGGCCCTGTTGTGGGTCGGCGGCCATCCGCCCAAGGTCGAGCCCGAAGTGATCGAGCAGATCCGCAACCTCGACGGCGAGTACAACTTCGAGGTCTACATGTCCTTGAGCTGCCACAACTGCCCGGACGTGGTGCAGGCGCTCAACCTGATGGCGGTGCTCAATCCCAAGGTGCGCGTGGTCACCATCGACGGCGCGCTGTTCCAGGACGAAGTCAACCAGCGCCAGATCATGGCCGTGCCCAGCATCTACCTCAATGGCGAGTCGTTCGGCTCCGGCCGCATGGGCGTGGAAGAGATCGTCGCCAAGCTCGACACCGGTGCCGCAGCACGCGATGCCGCCAAGCTCAGTGCCAAGGCACCGTACGAGGTGCTGATCGTCGGCGGTGGACCGGCCGGTGCCGCAGCGGCTGTGTATGCAGCACGCAAGGGCATCCGAACCGGTGTGGCGGCCGAGCGTTTCGGCGGCCAGGTGAATGACACCATGGCGATCGAGAACTTCATCTCGGTGCCCGAGACCGACGGCCCGAAGTTCGCTGCTGCCCTGGAGCAGCACGTCAAGGCCTACGACGTGGACATCATGAACCTGCAGCGTGCCGACAAGATCATTCCGGCGAGCGAGCCGGGCGGCCTGATCGAGGTGCAGCTGGCCAACGGCGGTTCGCTCAAGAGCCGCAGTGTCATCCTGTCCACCGGCGCGCGCTGGCGCAATGTCAATGTGCCCGGCGAGGCCGAGTACAAGAACAAGGGCGTGGCCTACTGCCCGCACTGCGATGGCCCTTTGTTCAAGGGCAAGCGCGTGGCGGTGATCGGCGGCGGCAACTCGGGTGTCGAGGCTGCGATCGACCTGGCCGGCCTCGTGGCGCACGTGACCCTGATCGAGTTCGGTGACGCCTTGCGTGCCGATGCGGTGCTGGTGGACAAGCTCAAGAGCCTGCCCAATGTCACCATCCACACCCAGGCCCAGACCACCGAGCTCACCGGCGACGGCAGCAAGCTGGGCGGCCTGACGTACACCGACCGCGCCAGTGGTGAGTCGCACCATATCGAACTCGAAGGCGTGTTCGTGCAGATCGGCCTGGTGCCCAACACCGAGTGGCTCAAGGGTACGGTGGAGCTGAGCCGGCATGGCGAAATCGTGATCGATGCCAAGGGCGCCACCAATGTGCCGGGCGTGTTTGCCGCCGGCGACGTGACCACAGTGCCCTACAAGCAGATCATCATTGCCACCGGCGAGGGGGCCAAGGCGGCGCTCAGCGCCTTTGACTACCTGATCCGCACCCCAGTGCCGCAGAGCGTCGCGGCCTGATCGCGGCAACGCAGTAAAAAAGGGCAGTGCCGCAAGGCCTGCCCTTTTTCTCTGGATGGGCGCCAAGCCGACACCTTATGATCAGTGGCGATTCATCAGGTAAGGAGAGCGAATGACACCGGGGTCCATGATTTTCTGGGGCGTGCTGCTTGTGGTGCTGATCTACAGCGTGATGCTCTACAACGGCTTGGTGCAACTCAAGCACAACGTGGCCAAGGCCTGGGCCAATATCGATGTGGCGCTCAAACAGCGGCACGACGAGTTGCCCAAGCTGGTCGAAGTTTGCAAACAGTACAAACAGTTCGAGCAGAGCACGCTGCAGGCGGTGATTGAGGCACGCAGTCGTGTGCAATCGGCCCGTGAGCAGCATGACGTGCCGGCATTGAGTCGGGCCGAAGGCGCCTTGCGTGCCGGGCTCGGGCAGATCTTCGCGGTGGCCGAGGCCTACCCCGAGCTCAAGTCGAACGAGCATTTCATGCAACTGCAGCAGCGCATCAGCGGGCTGGAAAGTCTGATCGCCGATCGGCGTGAGCTCTACAACGAATCCGTCAACCTCAGCAATGTGCGGGTGGATTCCGTCCCGGACACGGTCATCGCGCGGCTCTTCAACTTCAAGCATCAGCCCCTGCTTGAATTCGCGGATGGTGAAAAACAGGACGTCGATCTGCGCCAGCTGTTCAACTGACGGCCCTTGCGCCGTCCGCGCTCTGTCATGGTCTTGATGACGACGTCCGGCCTGCTGGGGACATCGGTGTACGCCGGTGTGGCCATCATGCAATTGGCGCTGTTGGCGGTGGCATGGCAGCTTGGCCAACGCGAGGCCTGGCTGTTCTGTCTGGGCGGTATCGCCATGTTGGCCTTGATCTCCTGGATGGCGCTCCTGCGCCGGCGCCACGCCATCATGGGCACGCCGACCTCCCGCATCGCCACGGCTGCTCAAGGCTACATCGAGTTGCACGGGCGGGGCCTGCCACTGGACATCAATCCGCTGCATTCACCGCTGACGGGTGAGGCCTGCCTGTGGTATCGCTACCAGGTTGAACAGAAAAAGAACGATGACGAGTGGGAACTGCTGGAACAGGCAGAAAGCCACACTTGCTTCGTGCTCGACGATGGCAGCGGCCAGTGTCTGGTTGATCCGGAAGGCGCTGAAATTTTGACGCATCACAGCAAGCGCTGGAATGACGGCGACTGCCGGTATGTCGAGTGGACTTTGCGAGCGCAGGACAAGGTCTATGTGTTGGGCAACTTTGTCACCCAGCACGCCAGCGAGGGTCTGGATGTCAGTGCTGACGTCAAGGCGTTGCTGACTGAGTGGAAGCGGGATCAGTCGGCCCTGCTGCGCCGCTTCGATCTCGACCATGATGGACAGATCGATCAACGCGAGTGGGCGCTGGTGCGCCGGATGGCCCAGCGTGAGACCGAGAAGCGGCATCGTGAACTGCGCCAGCAGCCCGACCTGCATCTGGTCCGCCATACGCCGGAAGGCCTGTTCCTGATCAGCAACCATGCCCCGGGAAAACTGGCCCGCCGCTTCCTGTGGCTGGCAGCCTGCCAGCTGACCTGTTTCTTGTTCGCGCTGGGCTGCGTGGGCTGGTGGTGGCAGCGGGCCGCCTGAGAAGGCAACCCGCGTGACCGGCGGGAGTTACACCCGTTCGAAGATCGCCGCAATGCCTTGCCCGCCACCAATGCACAGCGTGACCAGGGCGTAACGGCCACCGGTGCGGTGCAGTTCGGCAATGGCCTTGGTGGTGATGATGGCGCCGGTGGCGCCCACCGGGTGGCCGAGCGAGATGCCGGAGCCGTTCGGGTTGACCTTGGCCGGATCGAAGCCCAGTTCCTTGATGACGGCGCAGGCCTGGGCCGCGAAGGCCTCGTTGGCTTCGATGACGTCGAGGTCGCTGACCTTCAGGCCGGTGCGCTCCAGCACCTTGCGGGTGGCCGGAATCGGGCCGATACCCATGTAGGCCGGGTCGACACCGGCGTGGGCGTAGCCGACCAGACGCGCCAGCGGCTTGAGGCCGAGTGCCTGCACGCGGCTGCCGGCGGCCAGCACCACGGCACCGGCACCATCGTTGATGCCCGAGGCATTGCCGGCCGTGACCAGACCATCTTTCTTGAAGGCCGGCTTCATCTTGGCCAGTGTCTCGACCGTGGTGTCGGCCCGCACGTGTTCGTCGGTGTCAAACAGCACAACACCCTTGCGGGTCTTGACTTCCACCGGCACGATCTGTTCCTTGAAGCGGCCCTCGGCAATGGCGGCGGCAGCACGGCGATGGCTTTCGGCGGCCAATGCATCCTGCTGCTCGCGCGAAATGCCGTAGCGCGCAGCCACGTTCTCGGCTGTGACGCCCATGTGCATCTTCTCCCACGGGTCATGCAGGATGCCGAGCATGTAGTCCACCAGTGTGGCGTCGCCCATGCGCATGCCATAACGCGCCGAAGTGTCGAAGTAGGGGCCGCGGCTCATGGATTCGGAGCCGCCGCCGATGGCGATGTCGCAATCACCCAAGGCGATGGCTTGCGCCGCCGACACGATGGCCTGCAGGCCCGAGCCGCACAGGCGGTTGACGTTGAAGGCGGGGGTCTCGATCGGGCAGCCGGCATCGATGGCAGCGACGCGGCTCAGATAGGCGTCCTTGGTATCGGTGGGAATCACATTGCCCATCACCACATGGCCAACGGCATCCGGTGCCACGCCACTGCGTTCGATGGCGGCGCGCACAGCGGTGGTGGCGAGTTGGGTGTTGGGCACATCCTTGAGTGCACCGCCGAAGGTGCCGATGGCGGTGCGGGCCGTGCCGACGACGAAGATGTCGCGCTGGTTCATGGGAAATTCTCCTGTAGGCAAGTCAATGTCAGTTACCCCTGAATTGTGCCGGCTGTTTGGTGAAAAAGGCGTCGATGCCGGCACGGAAATCTGCGGTTTGGGCGCATTGTCCAAAGGCGGCAGCTTCCGCATCGAGTTGTTCCTGCAGGCTGCGATCAAACGAAGTGCGCATCAGGCGCCGCATCTGTCCCAGCGCGCGGGTCGGCCCGCTGGCCAGGCGCTGCGCCAGGGCCTGTACCTGGGCTTCCAGCTCGGCAGCAGGGCACACGCGGTTGATCAGACCCAGGCGTTCGGCGTCTGCCGCCGTCAGCGTGTTGCCCAGCAAGGCAATCTCCAGTGCCTGGCGCAAGCCCACCAGACGGGGCAGAGCCCAGGAAGCGCCAACATCGCAGCTGGCGCCGATGTTGATGTACGCGAGGTTGAAGCGGGTCCCTTCTGCCGCCAGCACGAAATCGGCTTGCAACATCAGGCTCAAGCCGGCACCGGCGGCCACGCCATGTACCTGGGCAATCAGCGGGGCATCCAAGGTTGCGAACAGCGTGAGCGCCTCATGCAACGGCCCAATCAGGTCAGCCGCACCCTGCATCGGGTCGGCTTGCAGCGTTGCGAGATCGCCGCCGGCGACGAAGCCTTTGCCGGCACCGCACAGCACGATGGCGCGCACGGAGCGGTCGGCCGCCAGTTCGCGCGCGGCGGCCAGCAGCCCCCGGGCCATGGGGACATCAATGGCATTGAGCGCCGTCGGGCGGTTGAAACGCAGCGTGGCAACAGCACCCTCGCGCATGAGTTGCAACGGTGTGTCAGGAGATGATGAGGACGACGACATGCTTGTCTTTGCGCAGAGGCGGCCCGTCTCGGGTTCAACGGTACAGGGCTTCGATTTCCACCGTGTAGGTCTTGTAGATGCTGGAGCGCCGCACTTTCATGGTGGCGGTGACTTCACCGTCGTCATGGTCAAGCTCCTTGGTCAGCAGGTGGAACTTGCGGATCTGCGAGACCTGGGCCAGGCGCTCGTTACCGCGGTCGATTTCGGCCTGGATCAGCTCGCGCACCTGCGGGGTTTCAACCAGGGAACGGAAATGCGTGAACGGGATGCGGCGCGCTTCGGCCCACTTGCCCACGGTTTCCAGGTCGATCTGGACCAGAGCACCGACGAACTTGCGCCCTTCGGCCACGATGATGCATTCCTTGATGTAGGGGCTGCCCTTCATCGTGTTCTCGATTTCCGACGGCGTGAGGTTCTTGCCACCGGCGGTGATCATGATGTCCTTGAGGCGGTCGACGATCTTGAGCTGCCCCTGCTCTTCGCGTACCACGTCACCGGTGTGCAGCCAGCCGTCGCGGATGCTGCTGGCGGTGGCTTCCGGGCTCTTGTAGTAGCCGGCAAACACCATGTCGCCGCGCACCTGCAATTCGCCTTCGGCGCCAATGCTGTGTTCCACCCCCAGGATGGGCACACCCACGGTGCCGATGACCACTTGGTCACGGCGGTGGCCAGTGATCATGCCGGTCGATTCGGTGAGACCATACACCTCCACCAGTGGAACGCCCAGCACACGGAAAAAACGCACCACGTCAGGTGGAATGGGTGCCGCACCTGTGAGCGCGACTTGCGCGTCGCGCAGGCCGATGAAGTTCTGCAACGCGCGGAAGATGGTCCAGTAACTGACGAAGTAAGCGGCTTTGTCGCTCAGGCGCCAGGCGTTGCGCGGTTTCTCGGCCAAACCCGCACAAGCCGCGTAGGCCCAGCGGAACAGAGCGCGGCGCAGGCCGCCGGTCTCCTGCAGCTTGATGCTGATAGCCGCGTGCAGTTTCTCCCAGATGCGCGGTACGCCCAGGAACATGGTGGGTGCCACCTCGCGCAGGTCTTCCTGCACGGTGCGGATGGATTCGCCGAAGTTCACCTGCGAGCCGACATAGACGGGCACGAAGGTGGTCAGCATCTGCTCGGCGACATGGCACAGCGGCAGGTAGGACAGATGGGTGGTGTCGGCCGACAGGCCGAGCCGCTCCACAATGCCGGGCACCACGCCGCGGATGTTGCGGTAGGAAATCATGGCACCCTTGGGCTTGCCGGTGGAGCCCGAGGTGTAGATCATCAGGCCGATGTCGTCCAACGTCTGCTGGGCCAGGGCCTCGTCGATCAAGGCCCTGTTGCCGCTGGCGGCGCCAATCTGCTCGACTTCGTCGAAGGTGGAGATCAGCTGGCGCATCTCGGGCGCGAAGCTGCGCAGCCCCTTGGTTTCCATCACCACGATGCGGCGCAGCCGCGGCAGCTCGTCCAGTGCGGCCAGTACCTTGTCGGTCTGTTCCTGGTCTTCGCAGACCATGATCTCAATGTCGGCATGGCCGACCACATAGGCCACTTCAGGCGTCGGGCTGGTCGGGTAGACGCCGACGGTCACAGCACCGACTAGGCCGGCACCCATTTGCGCCAGGATCCACTCGATACGGTTTTCTGAAATCACGCCGACGTGGCCGCCGGCCGGCAGCCCCAGGGCGCGCAGGCCCAGGCCGAAATGGCAGGCGCGCTGGTAGTAGGCATCCCAGCGCACGGGTTTCCAGATGCCGAAGTCCTTCTGGCGGATGGCGATGCGCGCCGGCATGGCCTGCGCCTGTTGGCGCAGCATCTGCGGCAGGGTCAGTTCGGGAAGGGCAGTGGGTGTCATGACAACCAGCGTTTGCGACGCTTGTAATGTTTGATGTCCTTGAAGCTCTTGGCTTCGCCACCACCACCCATGCCGAGGTAGAACTCGCGCACGTCGGGGTCAGAGGCCAGGCGTTCGGCGCTGCCGTCAATCACGATCTTGCCGTTTTCCATGATGTAGCCGCTGTGCGCCACGGCCAGCGCCACGGTGGCGTTCTGCTCCACCAGCAGCATGGAGACGCCGCGCTCGGCGTTGATGCGGGCGATGATGGTGAAGATGTCTTCCACCAGCTTGGGCGACAGGCCGAGCGAAGGCTCGTCCAGCAGGATCAGTTCGGGCTGCGCAATCAGCGCGCGGCCGATCGCCAGCATCTGCTGCTCGCCGCCGGAGAGGTAGCCCGCCAGCCCTTTGCGCCTCTCGTGCAGGCGCGGGAAGTAGGTGTAGACCAGGTCGAAGTCGGGTTTGACTCCGCTGCGGCCAGTCAAGGCATAGGTGGCGGCCACCAGGTTTTCCTCGACCGTGAGGTCTTCGAAAACACGGCGACCTTCCATCACATGGCTCAGGCCCTGGCGCACCAGCTGCTGCGGTGCCAGCTGGCGGGTCGGCTGGCCATTGAAGAGAATCTGCCCACTCTCGAGCTCGCCGTCTTCCAGTGCCAGCAGGCCCGAGATGGCCTTGAGCGTGGTGGACTTGCCGGCCCCGTTGCTGCCCAGCAAGGCCACGATCTGGCCACGCGGCACGGCCAGCGACAGGCCGCGCAGGGCCTGCACCACCTTGTTGTAGACGACCTCGATGTTGTTGACTTCGAGGACGTGGTTTGATGCAGCGACAGTCATGACGTTAGAGAGATGGGTTTTCCGGCCAGGGCACCCGTGGAACCGGCTCTGCCGGGCCACTGGGTGCGTCCCCCCTCCCGCGCGCAGCGCGAGAGAGGGGGGAAGGCGCGAAGCGACTCAGGGGGGTGATTCATCTCACAACGAAATCCAGTCAGAAGCCGGCACCATCTTCTGCGCCTTCATGTCGGCCTTGTAGACGCGGCCGACCGGGATGGAGTTGCCCTTGATGGTGATCGGCACGCCGATCAGGCCGCCGGTGTCGAAGTCCTTGATGCTGTTGAGCGCAGCCTTCAGGTTCTTGCCGGTGAGTTCCTTCTTCGCATCGAGCGTGCGCTTGGCCGCCTCGGTGAACAGCATGGCGGCCAGGAAACCCTGGATGTAGGCCGTGCTCTGGTACTCGGGGCGCATCTGGCGGATCTTGTCCAGCATCGGTGCCTTGGCCGAGGTGTCGTAGTAGTAGCGGTAGGGCATCACGCCCATGAAGCCGTCGCCGGCCTCGCCCATCTTCATGACGGTGGAACTGTCCATGGTCCAGAAGGTGCCCATCCACTTGCTGGTCATGCCCTGCTGCTTGCCCTGGGTGATGAATTCCGGGATCGGTGCCAGGATGTAGCCGTGGAAGATGGTGTAGTCGGGTGCGGCGCGGCGCAGCTTGATGACTTCGGTGGACACGTCCACGCTGCCGGGCGGTGTCATGATCTTGATGACCACGTTCAGGCCGAGCTTCTTGGCCAGCGCCTCACTGCTTTCAACCGGGTCGCGGCCGAACTCGGAGTCGGAGTAGACGAAGGCCACCTTGGCGCCTGGCTTTTCCTTGGCGATGTGGCGCAGCAGGATGCCGAACATCTCGGTGTAGTCGGGGCCGACCAGGAACTGGTTCGGGTACTTCTGTGGATCGTTCAGTTCAGTGGCAAACGAGGCGCCGGCCATCAGGATGTTGCCATTGCGGTCCAGCTCCGGGTTGATGGTCTTGGAAAACGCGGTCGAGTCGCCGTAATAGAGGCTGACCTTGTTCTGGCTGGTGATCTTCTTGTAGGCCGCCACCGAGACATCGACCTTGTAGCCGGTGTCTTCCGGCACGTAGCGCACCTTGCGGCCTTTGATGCCGCCTGCGTCGTTGAGGATCTTCAGGTAGTCGGCGATACCGGCATTGATGCCGACGCCGGCAAAGGCAAACACGCCGGTCATGGGTATGGAGCCACCGAGGACGATGTCTTCGCCACCAGTCTGAGCATGGGCTGCCAGGGGCGCGGCCAGCGAGGCACCAGCTGCGAGCAGCAGGGAGCGGCGATTTTGGGAAATGCGTGAGTTCTGCATGCTTGTCTCCTTCTCGTTTGCATAGCCCGTGGTCGTCATGTCCCGCTCAATTGCGGAACGGCCACAGATGGAAAAAACGGCGAATGCGCCGCCACACTTCTGCGAGCCCATGAGGCTCGAACACCAGAAAGCCGATGATCAAGAGGCCGAAGATGATGGTGCGCACCGGTGACAGGAACACCGTCAGCTCCGTGCTGTTGGGCAGCAGGTCGAACACCAGTTTCAGCAGTTCGGGCACCATGGTCATGAACACCGCACCCAGGATGCCACCCAGGATGGTGCCCATGCCGCCGACGATGATGGCGGCGAGGAAGAAGATGGACATCAGCAGCGGGAAGCTCTCGGGCGTCACCACGCGGAAGAAGTAGGCCCACAGCCCGCCAGCTACGCCGGCATAGAAGGACGACAGGCCGAAGGACAGCAGCTTGTAGCGTAGCAGCGGAATGCCCAGCACCTCGGCCGAGATGTCGCGGTCGCGGATGGCGATGAAGGCGCGCCCGACACGGGTGCGGAACAGGTTGGCAGCGCCCAGCAGCATCAGCACCGTGATCGGCACGATCACCCAGTACAGACGGAACGAGGTGTCGAGCAACACGCCGAACAGACTGGCTGGCGGCAGTGTGAGGCCGCCGGTGCCGCCGGTGAAAGACGTGTTGGCGAAGATGAAGTGGGTGATGAAGGAGGCGGCGATGGTAGCGATGGCCAGGTACAGCCCCTTCACGCGCAGCGAGGGAATGCCCACGATCAGGCCGCCCAGCATGGCGACAAAGCCACCCGCCAGGATGTTGAGCAGGAAGGGTGTGCCCAGGCGGATTTGCATGATGGCCACCGTGTAGGCACCCAGGCCCATGAAGGCGGCTTGGCCCAGACTGACCAGGCCGGTGTAGCCGGTCAGGATGTTGAGGCCGGAGGCGCTGGCCACGTTGATGCAGACCAGGCAGGCTAGGTACAGCCAGTAATCGCTGGCCACAAAGGGGAACAGCAGCAGCAGTGCGGCGGCAATGCCGAGCCAGGCTTTCTGCGTGCGTGAATCGAACAGCGCCGCATCGGCGATGTAGCTTTCTTTGAGCGTGCCTATCCTCATCAGAGTCTCTCGATTTCGTGCGTGCCGAACAGGCCGTAGGGCCGGATCATCAGGATCACCACCAGCACAATGAAGGTGGCCAGCAGCTTGTACTCGCCGCCGAGGTAGGCGCCGGCCAGTGCCTCGACCAGACCGATGAACAGGCCGCCCACCAGCGCGCCGAGCACACTGTCCAGGCCGCCGACAATCACCACCACCAGCACCGACAGGCCGAACACGCCCATGGTGGAAGAGATGCCACCAATGGAGCCGACGATGATGCCCGACAGCGCCGCCAGCATGGCTGACACCACCCAGGCCAGCGAGAACACGCGCGGCACGTTGATGCCCATGGAATAAGCGGCTGCCTGGTCGGAGGCGGTGGCGCGCAAGGCGACGCCGCCGCGCCAGAAGCGGAACACCAGCAACACGGCAGCAATGAAGACCACGGCGATCACGGCACCCCAAAACACCTTGGGTGCCAGGAACGCGTCACCTACCATGATGGCCTGCGTGGGCATGAAGTCGGGCAGGCGTTTCTGGTCGGCCGTCCAGATCATTTCCACCAGGCCGACCAGCACTGAGGCCAGACCGACGGTGACCATGAAGACCGAGATCGGCGGCTCGCCCAGCAGCGGGCGGATCATGGTGCGTTCGATCACTGCGCCCAGCACGCCCGCACCGAGCACGGCAGCCGGAATGGCCAACCAGATCGGCAGCGCCAGCATGGAGGCAAAGGTGAAGAACAGGTAAGCGCCGGCCATCAGCATCTCGCCGATGGCGATGTTGACCACGCGCGTGGCCTTGTAGACCATGACGAAGGCCAGCGCCGCCAGCGCATAGAGGCCGCCACCGGCAATGCCAGTCAGGCTGATCTCGAACAGGTAGGCCCAATCCATCAGACCCCTCCCGCTGTTGCATGCAGCTTGCGCCGCAGGTCGCCCACATCGCCGGAGCCGAGGTAGGCACGAATCACTTCCGGGTCGGCCTGCACCATGGCCGGGTCGCCTTGGGCAATGACCTGGCCGAAGTTGAGTACCACCACGTGGTCCGACAGGTCCATCACCATGCCCATGTCATGTTCCACCATCAGCACCGTTACGCCCCATTCGGCGCGCACATCAAGGATGAAACGCGCCATGTCCTCGGTTTCCTCGCGGTTCATGCCGGCCACGGGTTCGTCAAGCATCAGGATCTCGGGCTGCATGGCCAGGGCTCGCGCCATTTCCACGCGCTTTTGCAGGCCGTAGGAGAGGGCGGACACCGGTGCATGGCGAATGTGGTCGATCTCCAGGAAGTCGATGATGCGTTCCTCGATGTCGGCACGCAGTTCGGCTTCCTCTCGGCGTGCCCGGCCCACATAAAGCAGGGCGTCGAGCACGTTGGTCTTGAGGTGTGCATGACGGCCGAGCTTGATGTTGTCCAGCACGGTCATGCCACGAAACAGAGCGATGTTCTGGAAACTGCGGCCCAGGCCCATGCGGGCGCGCTTGGGTGCCGGCAGACGTGTGATGTCCTGTCCCTGGTAGCGCACGCTGCCGCTGGTGGGACGGTAAAAACCGGAAATGGTGTTGAACAGCGAGGTCTTGCCAGCGCCGTTGGGGCCGATGACGGCGGTGATGGAGCCGGGCGCCACGTCAAAGCTCACGCCGCTGAGCGCCTTCACGCCGCCAAAGGCCAGCGTGACGCCATCTATGCTCAGCAGAGGCTGAGTCTTGGGTTTGCCTGCAGGCATGTTCTCCATCGGCGTCACTACGGGTTTATGCGAATCGGAAAATTTCTACTTGTGCGTAAACTTTTTACTCACGAGTAGATTCTGGAATTTGCCAACCATCCGAGCATCGGGACTTTCCCCTAGGACCTGTTCACACTATTTTTGCAAGATGCGTTGTGGATCAAAAATGTCATGCGCAAGGCGTGAAACGCAGCCGGAGTCTTTCTCCGGCAAGGCTTCGCAACGCCGCGCATGGCATTGTTGGCCGCAACCCGAAGGGAACGCGATGAAAAACGCGCCACTCGTTGTTGCACTCCTAGCCCAGGCAGCCAGCCTGGGCGTCGTCGCGCGCCTAGATTGGCGCGTTTTTCACCTCGTTCGCACTTGCAAAAATAGTGTGAACAGGCCCTAGGCACACTTCATGCCCAAGACAACTTCGCGACGTGCCAAGCCTGACGAGACCATGCAGGCTTCGCCCTGGACGCCGTCGTCCATGCGAGAGCAACAACGCGAAGCGAAGCGCAATGCGGTGCTGTCGACGGCCGCCCAGCTGTTCAACGAAAAAGGTTTTCACGCCACATCGCTGGATGACATCGCGGCGCGGCTGCATGTCAGCAAGCCCACGCTCTACTACTACGTCAAGAACAAGGACGAGATCCTGATCGCCTGTGTGCGACGTGGCTTGGAGATGATGCATGAAGGCATCGAGGAAACACGCAAGGCCGGTGGCTCGGCCATCGAGCAGCTCATAGCCTGCATGCGTACCTACACCCGCATCGTCACCATGGATTTCGGCATGTGCGTCATCCGCATTGCCGACGACGAGTTGCCGCCCAAGAGCCGCAAGGAGTTGCGACGCCTCAAGTCCGGCATCGATATGGAGTTCCGCCGCTTGGTGGTGGCTGGGGTGGAGGAAGGTTCGATCACCCCCTGCGATCCCAAGATGACGGCCTTCCTGATTGCCGGTGCGCTGGGCTGGATCGGGCGCTGGTACCAGCCGGGCGGCGAATACGAACCCGAGCAGATCGCCGATCAATTCATCGCTACGCTCTGCAGCGGGGTGTTACGGCCTGTCGGCGGGGCCGCGATAAAGGCCGGGCGGAATGGTCCGTCCAGCCGCAAACGCAAAAGCACGAGCGTTTGACGGCGCGCAAGCCGCAGGCGTGTCGGGATGTCGTGCCGGCTTGCAACTTGGGTCAAAGCAGTTCAATAATGAACCGCCCCTGATCCGATGCCAGTGCGAAACTGAATCTCGATCATGAAGGGTGGCACCGAATCATTGAGGAGCTGTATGCAAGCAGACGGAGCCCAAGTGTCGGCTGCGCAGGTTCATGCGACCGCGCGGGACAACCGTATTGCCAGCGAGTTGCTGCTGCTGGCCTATCGCAACAACCGGGCCAGCGTGCTAGTGAATCTGGCGGCCACGCTGGGGGTGGCGATTGCATTCAGTGGGCAAGGACAGGTGTGGCCCTGGTTATGGCTGGGCATTGTGTTGTGCGTCAGCCTGCTGCGCTTGGCGCTTGATCTGGCCTTCTCGCGTCAGTTCGGCGGCGGCGCACTGTTGACATCGGAGCAGCGCTTGCGCTGGCAGCGTCCCTATGAAGTCGGTCTGGTTCTGGGAGCCCTGATGTGGGTCTTCCTGGTCTGGACCCAGCTCGACAAGCAGCCGGCCGAAGGGCAGTTCGTCATGCTGATCGTGGTGTCGGCTTTGGCCGGCGGTGCCACCGGCGTACTGGCGCCATTGCTTGGTGTTGGCCGTGCCTATATCGGTTTGCTCTTGGTTCCCGCGTGTCTGAAGCTGTATTGGCTACCGCATCCAGAGCCCGTATTGGCAACACTGGGCTTGATCTTCTTCATTGTCATGCTGGTCGGTCATAAGAACAACCACAAGATTGTGGTTCGCTCCATCGCCTTGCAGGAAGAAAACACGGAGCTGGTGGCCAGGCTGACGCAGCACAACCACGAGGTCGAGGCCCTGAACGCCGGCCTCGAAAAACGTGTCGCCGAGCGTACGGAGGCTTTGCAAACCATGGCCCATCGCGATGCGCTCACCGGCTTGTTCAACCGGCGTGGCCTGCAGCGTTGGATGGATGAACGCATTCTGCATGCCACCCCTGAGGGCATTGCCGTTCTGTTTCTCGACCTGGATCGCTTCAAGCAGATCAACGATGGTCTGGGGCATGACCTCGGTGACCGGGTGCTGCAGGAAGTTGCCCGCTGCTTCGAGGCGCGCATGCCGGCTGATGCGGCCGTGGCGCGCTGGGGCGGTGATGAATTCGTGGTGGTCATTCCCCTGCTGCAGGATGATGCCGACCGGGGCATGCGTCTGGCCATGACCCTGCGCGAACGCGTGATGGCGCCGCTGCAGGTGGACGAGGAATTGCTGCATGTCGGCGTCAGCATTGGGGTCGCGCGCTTTCCGCGCGATGGCAAATCGCCGTCAGACCTGATCCGGGCCGCGGATCTGGCCGCCACCGAGGTGAAACGCTCCGGGCGCGGTCATATCATGGCCTACCATGAGCTGCTCTCTCGCGTGCAAAAGCGCCGGCTGGAAATCAGCCAGGCGTTGCGTGACGCCACGGTAGACGGCTCACTGAGCCTGGTCTATCAGCCGATCGTCGACGCCAGCAGCGGCGAAGTTGCTGCCCTGGAAGCCCTGTTGCGCTGGGAGCACGCGGTGCTGGGGGTGATACGGCCCGAGGAATTCATCCCGATTGCGGAGGATTCGGATCGCATCGTGGAGCTGGGGGAATGGGTGCTGAAACGGGCCTGTACCGACGCCATGGCATGGGGCACGGGCCATGATGCCCCTGCCGTGGCCGTTAACGTCTCCATCCGGCAACTGTTGGTGTCGGGCTTTGCGGACACCGTTGCCGAGGCATTGAACATGGCCGGCTTGCCTGCAGTGCGCCTGGATATCGAAGTCACCGAATCCATTTTTGGCGAGCAGCACACGACACCCGCGCTGGAGACTTTGGTGCGGCTGCGCAAGCTAGGCGTGCGCGTGCATGTGGACGATTTCGGCACGGGCTATTCCTCGCTCTCGCGCCTGCATGAGTTCCCGCTCGATGCCTTGAAGATCGACCGTTCCTTCGTGCAGGCCATCCATGGGCATGGGCACGCCATCATCGAAGGAGCCATCCTGATCGCACGCCGTTTCGGCTTGCGCGTGATTGCCGAGGGGGTAGAGAACTTCGAACAGGCCGCGACGCTTCAATCGCTGGGGGTGGATCTGCTGCAAGGCCATGCCTTGGGCGAAGCTTCCGTTGTGCCGCGGACCGAGACGGTCGATCCGGTCTGGGCTGTTTCAGGGGCGAAGGCGTCAGCCTGAACTGGGGTGAACAACTTCAGCGAGCCCAGCGTCGTTCCAACGGGCCAAGAAAAAACCCGCCAACCTTGCGATTGACGGGTTTTTAACTGGTGCCGGAGAGATGAATCGAACACCCGACCTTCTCATTACGAAGGCCCAGCGGTTTCGGCTTCTCTCTGAGCATGCTCTCTTTGTGTCCGATGTTTTGAGTTTTTCAACACATCGGAGGTACACATGATTTTTCTATTCACAGGGGTTGTGCTGAGTGCGGTAGGGGGCCAGCCATGAAGGTCATCCGCGTTCGCATGGGCAAAGTTCTTGAAGGTGCGCTCAAAAAGGCACGTCACTACGATCCTGACGATCTAAAGCGTTGGCGATCAATGGTTGATTTGACTCCCAAGCCCTCAGCCTCCCCACCTCTTATCGAGCACGACACCCCCCAGTTGCGTGCCGATCTCGCTGCTGCGGCGGATTTCCTTCTTCCTGTCGCTCAGGAGCATGTGAAGCTCGGCAAGTGGCCCTTGGAGGTCTCTGCGTGGCTCGTCATGGTGCGTGACTCCTTTGTGCTGCATGACCAGGAGGGCGTCCATTGAAAGCCTCTCTAACTCAGCGCCTTTATGCGTCCTGGCTGCGTCAAAACGGCTACTCAGGCCCTCGCCATCGGCCTGTTTGGGGTGTCGGGGGTGTAGCCCCTGACGTGAGCGAAGCGAAGCTACATGCGGGTATTCCAACGACGATTGACGCGGGCGATGCAGTGATGTGCCTCCGCCCTGTTGCGCGTCCTGAAAAGCCGGATGTTGCTGTTGAGCATCAGCTTGCACAGAACACTTTGAAAAGCTGTTGACGCTATGTGAGTGGTTCGCATAGCATTGAAGTGCAAATGGCGGGTATGGTGTCCCGCTCTAAAAAACACCCGGTGAATTTGCCATTGTTGGGCGGCCACGAGTGCCACAAATGCCCCGGCGTCACCATTTGCACTAAGTTGCATTTGCGAATCCCTCTAACCGGGTTCGCCGCTGCATGTGCATGCGAATCCAAGTGCACTGGAAATCGCATGAACATTACACCTTTCTATCACCAGCCATTTGCTCAGCTTGTTGCAACGCGTGGCTATGTCTACGAAGCCGCAGCGGGCACGGAGGGCACCCGCCGTGCGGGGGGTGCCGGGGCCGTTGCGGCCCGGGCAAGCGCAGCGCCGCACGAGGCCGTCGGCGGTCCTGGCAGTTCTCTTGCAATGCGAAAGCCCGTTCGCGGTGAGTCCCCCCTGGTAATCACGGGGATGAACTCTGGTGTTTCACTGTATGAAAGCAGAGAGGTGAGGCAATGAACGCTCCCAAAAAGGGGCGGAAAGTTGCCCCAGCTCGAAATCTTGAGAGTGGGCAATTTGAGGCGGCCAGCCCGTTTACAGACCCGTCGTTGGCAGACTATTCCATACGGATGGTTCGGGCCACTCAAGATCTGCTGCCCTTGCTTGCTGCCTTCGCTCAGCATTCCGATGATGTGGCCTTGCGTCATGTTGCGGCGGCGTCTGGCTTGTTGTTGGATGGGCTTCGGCGTTCCATGCTTGAAGGGTTGGCGGCTGACCCTGAATCTCTTGCGGAGGCCAAGAAAAAGCGATTGGATGCCAAGCGCTTGGGCAATATGCCTTTGGCTGAGCAACAGCGGCTTCAGGCTTTAGCGCGTGATTGGATGGCTTTACCTGGCGTGGCTGGCGCCGCTTTGGCTAAGGCATCCGCTCAGAGTCTTCAATCAGGCGCAGGTGAACGGCCATGAGTCTCTATAAACGCGCCAACTCTCCTTACTGGTGGATTCGCCTTCCACCGATCAAGGGGGAATTGAAGCCGCTTCGTATGTCATCTGAGACTGCGAACAAGAGACAGGCTCAGCAACTGCATGACAGGCTTAAGGCTGAGAGGTGGGAGGTGGATAAGCTCGACGTAAAGCCGACACGTACTTGGGATGAAGCCGCTGACCGTTTCCTTGAGGAAACCAAGCACAAGCGCACCCAGTCATGGGATCGCTCGATGTTCAAGTGGTTTCACCCGTATCTAGGTGGGAAGGAGCTGAGGGCAATAAATCGGGAGTTGCTGGATCAGGTTCGCGCAAAGCGTACTAAGGGTGTTCAGCCTGCTACGGTGAATCGTTACATGGCCTTGGTGCGTGCTGTCCTGCGCCGTGCCTGCTTTGAGTGGGAGTGGCTTGATCGAGTCCCTAAGGTTGGCATGCTGCGCGACAAGGAAGGCCGCATCCGTTCTTTGTCTCGGGAAGAGTTCGTCAAGCTGTTGGAGCAACTGCCTGACCACTTGCGGGATATGGCTGTGTTTTCAGTGGCAACGGGTCTTCGGCAGGGCAATGTCACGAAGCTCCAATGGAAGCAGATCAGTCTAGATCGGCGTCACCTTTGGATTGCGGCCGATCAGCATAAAAACGGCAAGGCTCACGCGGTTCCGCTGAATGAAGCGGCTATGCAGGTCTTGCTAAAGCGCCAGGGCGATCACCCTACGCACGTTTTCACTTATGAGGGCTGTCCTATAGTCCAGGTCAATACCAAGGCTTGGCGTAATGCGTTGGCACGTGCTGGCATTGAGGATTTCCGCTGGCATGACCTGCGTCACACCTTTGCGACTTGGCACCGGGAAGCGGGTACGCCGACTCACGAATTGCAGCGATTAGGCGGTTGGAAAACATTGGAAATGGTTGAGCGCTATGCCCACGTCGCACCGGAGGGGTTACAGATTGCCGCTAGCCGGCTTGATAGTGTTCTTGGCTCTATCCGCTCCTGACGTCCCATGCTAGATGTTTTCGCTACTATCTCAAATCAGATCAGATCGGAGGGGTGACATGAATGACGAGGCAATCGCTTTTCAAGAAAAGGTAGGCGCAATTTTTATGCCCTACGCCATGCGAAAGATGGCCGAAGTTAAGCGGTCGAATTCTCGTTTTGTGCACTACACGAGTGCGGCCGTCGCAACCTCAATTCTTCGGGAGAGAATGGTTTGGATGCGGAATGCAACAACCATGAATGACTTCATGGAGGTTCAGCATGGCTTGGACTGTTTGGCAGATGCTTATAAGGGCCCGTCAGGTGAGTTTGTTCGAGATTTTCTTGATAAGTTGCATCCGGGGACGAAGCAAGAATTGGAGAGACGGTTTGATCAATTTCAACCGAGTCTGAGAACCGACACCTATCTCAGCTGTTTCTCAGAGCATCTTGATGAAGAGGACAGCTACGGGCGACTGTCGATGTGGCGGGCTTACGGTGGATCAACTGGCGTTGCAATTGTGATGAATAGTCAAGCTTTTGCCTCTAGATCGGATGCCCTCAAAGCGTACACAACTCCGGTGCTGTACGCGGATCGTTCAGAGTTCTTGAAGTATTTTGAAGAAGTCTCAAGGGGCATTCAGGCTGAAGCTGACTTTCTCAGCGGCCTAGGGAAAGATGCGGTTCTTCAGATCATCTTTAATGTGTTTCGCTTTGCTGCGTTATGCACAAAACATCCAGGCTTTAAGGAGGAGCGAGAGTGGCGAGTAATTCATTCTCCAACTCTGGAGCCTTCTCAGCGGCTTCAAAAGTCAAGCGAAGTCGTTAACGGCACTCCACAGATCGTCTACAAGATTCCGTTGAAGAACTTTCCGGATGAAGGGCTCACGGGAGTGGAAATTCCTGAGCTAATCGATCGGATCATTATTGGTCCCACTCAATACCCAGCTGCGATGTTCGACGCTTTCTGTCATCTTTTGGGCGAGGCGGGTATGCCAGAGCCGTATAAGCGGGTTGTATTTTCAAATATTCCGTTAAGAAGGGACTGAGTTTTACGTCTACAGGCGTGCAGTAGCTACCGGTAGCGCTTGTCAAGACGGTGGCTGAATACGATAATTTGAAAGCGGGCACATTCTGAGCACATGAAAAAAGCCCTGACTCTTGCGAATCAGGGCTTTCTATTGGTGCCGGAGAGATGAATCGAACACCCGACCTTCTCATTACGAATGAGCTGCTCTACCGACTGAGCTACACCGGCGAAGCCAAAATTATACCTTGGTGTGATACGAGGTGACGCGCTCCACCTCATTTTTGGAGCCCAGGATCACGCTCACGCGCTCGTGCAGCTGGCTGGGCTGGAGGTCGAGGATGCGCTGACGGCCGTTGGTAGCGGCGCCGCCGGCTTGCTCAACCAGCCAGCTCATGGGGTTGGCCTCGTACATCAGACGCAGCTTGCCCGGTTTGTTGGGTTCACGCTTGTCCCAGGGGTACATGAAGACGCCGCCGCGGGTCAGGATGCGGTGCACGTCGGCCACCATGGAGGCGATCCAGCGCATGTTGAAATCCTTGCCGCGCGGACCTTCCTTGCCCTGCAGGCATTCGTCGATGTAGCGCTTCACCGGTTCGTCCCAGTGGCGCATATTGCTCATGTTGATGGCGAATTCCTTGGTGTCTTCAGGAATCTTGACGTGTTCCTGGGTCAGCACGAAGGAGCCTTGCTCGCGGTCGAGCGTGAACATGGCCACGCCATCGCCCACGGTCAGCACCAGCGTGGTCTGCGGGCCGTAGACGCAGTAGCCGGCGGCCACCTGCTGGCTGCCTTTTTGCAGGAAATCATGTTCGCAGACCGGCTCGACCGCGGCGGGGTCGTCATTGCCCTTCTTGAGCACCGAGAAGATGGTGCCGATGCTGACGTTCACGTCGATGTTGCTGGAGCCGTCCAGGGGATCGAACAGCAGCAGGTATTCGCCCTTGGGGTAGCGGTTGGGCACGACGTAGATGCTGTCCATCTCTTCCGAGGCCATGGCTGCCAGGTGGCCGCCCCATTCGTTGGCCTCGATCAACACTTCGTTGGCGATGATGTCGAGCTTTTTCTGCACCTCGCCCTGCACGTTTTCGCTGCCTGCCGTGCCCAGCACGCCACCCAGGGCGCCCTTGTTGACGGCCTGGCTGATGCTCTTGCAGGCGCGGGCCACCACTTCCAGCAGCAGGCGCAGCTCGGACGGGATGTGCCCGTCGATGCGCTGCTGCTCGACCAAGTAGCGGGTGAGGGAAATCTTGGAACTCATATGATGTCCTCTTAGTTTCTTATTCTGTGTGGGCTCAGTCCGCGAGGGCGTGGCTGACGACCTCGCGCACGTCGTTGCTCAGGTCGGGCTTGGCGGCCACACGGGCAATCGCTTCGCGCGCGGCGCTGCGGTAGGGCTCGGCCAGTTTCTTCCAGCGGTCCAGCGCACGCGCCAGGCGGGCAGCCACCTGCGGGTTAATGGCGTCGAGCTCCATCACACGCTCGCTCCAGAACACGTAACCCGCGGCGTCAGGGCGGTGGAAGGCGCCTGGGTTGGCGCTGCAGTAGCTGAAGATCAGGCTGCGGGCGCGGTTCGGGTTGCGCAGGTTGAAGTCGGGGTGCGTCATGAGCTGGCGCACAGCCGGCAGCACCTGGCCGCCACGGTCGCAGGTGCCGGCTTGCAGGGCGAACCACTTGTCCAGCACCAGGGCTTCGTTCTTGAACTGGGCATGGAAGCGCTCCAGCGCCGGCGCTGCCAGCTCATGGCCACTGTTGACCAGCGCATTGAGTGCATTGAAGCGGTCGGTCATGTTGCCGGCGTCTTTGAAGCGCTGGTAGGTCTTGCCGGGCCAGATCACGTCGCCGGTATCGCGCGCAGCCAGGCACAGCATGGTCAGCGCCATGCCGGTGAGCGCACGGCGGCCGGTGGACACCGGGTCGGGGCGGTAGCCGCCGCTGTCATGGTGCGCTTCATAAGCCCATTGCCAGTCGTGCCGCAGTTCCAGCGCGAGCTGTTCGCGCATGGCTTCGCGCACGGCGTGAACCCGCTGCGGGTCAACCACCTCGAGCTGTTCGGCGATGTAGGTTTCGGCCGGCAGCGTGAGCACCAGCTCCTTGAAGGCGGCGTCCAGCGTCGGGTGGCGCAGCACCTGGCGCATGGCCTCGATGTAGGCGGCGTCCAGCACCTTGGCCTCGCCCGGCTGGGCCGGGCTGTTGATGAAGTGCAGCGCGCGCTTGAGGCCCAGGCGTTGGCCGGCTTCCCATCGGTTGAAGGGGTCGGTGTCGTGCGCCAGCAGGGCCAGCAACTGGTCGTCGCTGTAGTCGCAGGCCAGCACCACCGGGGCGCTGAAACCGCGCAGCAGCGAGGGGACCGGCTCGGCATCGACATTGACAAAGCGCAGCGTCAGAGAAGCTTCGGTCAGCACGATGGTGCGCGAGCTGGGGCCAGCTTCGGTTTCGCCTTCAAGTTGCAGCAGCAACGAACGGCCATCGGCCGTGATCAGGCCCAGGTTGACCGGGATGACGAAGGGTTCCTTGCTGGCTTGGCCCGGCGTGGGCGCGCAGCTTTGCGACAGGGTGAGCGTGTAGCTGCGGCTGGCGGCGTCATAGCTGCCGCTGGCCTGCACACGCGGGGTGCCGGCCTGGCTGTACCAACGCTTGAACTGCGGCAGCAGGCGCGCCAGGTCGGAGCCGGGGTTGGCGTCGGCAATGGCGCTAGCGAAGTCGTCGCAGGTCACAGCCTGGCCGTCATGGCGCTCGAAGTAGCGCGCCATGCCCTTGGCAAAACCATCGCGTCCCACCAGCGTCTGCATCATGCGTACAACCTCGGCGCCCTTCTCGTAGATGGTGACGGTGTAGAAGTTGTTGATCTCGATGTAGCTGTCGGGCCGCACCGGGTGGGCCATCGGGCCGGCATCTTCCGGGAACTGGGCGGTGCGCAGCACGCGCACGTCTTCGATGCGCTTGACGGCGCGCGCCGACAGGTCGCCCGCCAGGTCCTGGCTGAACTCCTGGTCGCGGAAGACGGTCAGGCCTTCCTTCAGGCTCAGCTGGAACCAGTCGCGGCAGGTGACGCGGTTGCCTGTCCAGTTGTGGAAGTACTCATGGCCCACCACGCTTTCGATGTTGGCGTAGTCGGCGTCGGTGGCGGTGGCCTGGTTCGCCAACACATACTTGGTGTTGAAGATGTTCAGGCCCTTGTTTTCCATGGCACCCATGTTGAAGTCGCTGGTGGCGACAATCATGAAGCGTTCCAGGTCGAGCGACAGGCCGAAGCGCGCCTCGTCCCAGGCCACCGAGGCCATCAGCGAGTTCATGGCGTGCTCGGTCTTGTCGAGGTCACCGGGGCGCACATAGACCTGCAGCAGGTGCTCCTTGCCAGCGCGCGAGGTGATGCGCTGCTCGCGCGCCACCAGCTGGCCCGCCACCAGGGCGAACAGGTAGCAGGGTTTCTTGTGCGGGTCGACCCACTTGGCGAAGTGGCGTCCTTCTTCCAGATCGCCCTGTTCCACCAGGTTGCCGTTGGACAGCAGCACCGGGTACTTGGCCTTGTCGGCGCGCAACGTCACGCTGTAGCTGGCCATGACGTCCGGACGGTCCAGGAAGTAGGTGATGCGGCGGAAACCCTCGGCCTCGCACTGCGTGAAGAAGGACTCGTTGCTCACGTACAGGCCCATGAGCTTGGTGTTCTTCGCCGGGTTGCAGGTGGTGAAGATTTCCAGTTCGATCGGGCCTTCGGCCGGCAGGTTCTCCAGCACCAGCTGGTTGCCTTCCATCTTGAAGCTGGTGCCCTGGCCATTGACCAGCACGCGCGCCAGATTCAGCTCTTCGCCGTCCAGCCGCAGCGGCTGGGCCGCCACGTCCGGGTTGCGACGCAGCGTCATCTTGTTGAGCACGCGGGTCTTGGCCGGGTCGAGGTCAAACGTCAGATCGACGGTGTCGATCCAGAACGCCGGGGCGGTGTAGTCTTCGCGCCGGATGACGCTGGCTTGTCCTTCACGCATATCAAACTCCCTGCTTCAGAGAAGCTTCAATAAAGGGGTCAAGGTCGCCGTCCAATACCTTCTGGGTGGCCGAAGTCTCGTAGTTGGTACGCAGGTCCTTGATGCGGCTCTGGTCCAGCACGTAGGAGCGGATCTGGTGACCCCAGCCCACATCGGTCTTGCTGTCTTCCAGCTTCTGCTGCTCTTCCTGGCGCTTGCGCATCTCGTGGTCGTACAGGCGGCTGCGCAGGCGTTTCCACGCCACGTCGCGGTTGCTGTGCTGGCTGCGGCCGTCCTGGCACTGCACCACGATGCCGGTGGGGATGTGCGTCAGGCGCACGGCCGAGTCGGTCTTGTTGATGTGCTGGCCGCCGGCGCCGCTGGCGCGGAAGGTGTCAGTGCGCACGTCGGCCGGGTTGATGTCGATCTCGATCGTGTCGTCGATTTCCGGGTAGACAAAGACGCTGGCAAAGCTGGTGTGGCGTCCGCCTGAGGAGTCGAACGGCGACTTGCGCACCAGGCGGTGCACGCCGGTCTCGGTGCGCAGCAGGCCGAAGGCGTAGTCGCCCTCGATCTTGATCGAGGCGCTCTTGATGCCGGCCGTGTCGCCCGGGGTTTCTTCTTCCACCGTCGCCTTGAAGCCCTTGCGTTCGGCGTACTTCAGGTATTGGCGCAGCAGCATGCTGGCCCAGTCGCAGGCCTCGGTGCCGCCGGCGCCGGCCTGGATGTCCAGGAAGGCGGGCAGCGGGTCGGCCGGGTTGTTGAACATGCGGCGGAACTCCAGCTTCTCCACGATCTCGGAGAGCTTGGCGGCTTCGGCCTCGATGGTCTGCAGGCCGGACTCGTCGCCGTCGGCCTTGCTCATCTCGTACAGCTCGGAGTTGTCGGAGAGTTCGCTCGTCAGGTTGTCGAGCGTGACGACCACGTCGTCCAGCGTCTTCTTTTCCTTGCCCAGTTCCTGGGCGCGCTTGGGGTCGTTCCAGACCGCCGGGTCTTCCAGCGATGCGTTGACCGTCCTCAGTCGTTCAGCCTTGGCATCGTAGTCAAAGATACCTCCGTAGCTCGACCGTACGCTGGCTCAGGTCGGCGAGCTTGGTACCGATGGCATTGATCTGTTCTGCGTCCATGATGAAAATCCTGTGTTCTGTGCGAGGCGGGGGCGTGCGGCAGCGGGTTTGCTGCGGTTTTTGCCCTAAACCGCGTATTTTAAGTTGCCACGTGGGTTTTCATTAAAAAGTTAGTCTTTGCACACGCCGTGCGCTCAGGCGACGAAGTTTTCGATCAGGGCGGCCAGTTGCTCGGGCTGGTCGTGATGCAGCATGTGGCCGGCATCCTGGATCAGCGCCTGCGTCAGCTGCGGCACGTGCTTCAGGCGCGCGTGGTACTCGGCCAGCGTGTACTTGCCTTGCCACCACTGGTCCATCTGGTTGTCACTGGCTTCCACCGCCAGCACCGGCGCGCTGATGCGCTGGTAGCTCTCCAGCACCTCGTCCACCCGGTAGAGCTGGGCGTTGATGATCTTGTGCGCTGCGTCGCCCAGGATCTCCCACTGGCCCTGCGCATTGGGCCGGGCCCAGTGCTGCGCCAGCCATTGCGCCTTGTCTTCGTTCAGGCGCGGGTTGGTTTTCATGAGGCGGCGCGCCACGCCGGTGGCATCGTCATAGGTTTTGAGTGCCATCTCGCCGCGGTGCAGGCTTTTCAGCTCGTCCAGCCACTTGGCGTAGCGCCCGGGCGCCTGCGACGGCTGGGTGGCTGGCATGCCGAAGCCCTCCAGATTGACGAGGCGGCGGATGCGCTCGGGCCGGGCACCGGCATAGAGCATGACCACATTGCCGCCCATGCTGTGGCCCACCAGGTCCACCGCCTGACCCGGGGCGTAGTGGTCGAGCAAAAAGTCGAGATCTGCCAGGTAGTCGGGGAACCAGTAGTTGTCGTGCCCCGGGTACATGGCCCCCACGCTCGGCACTGCGTGTCCTCCCTGCCCCCCGAGGGGGCCCTCGCCACCTTGGGACGGCCCGGCGGTGGCGAGCCCTGTCAGCCCAAAGCCGCGCCAGTCGGGCGCGATGATGGTGCGGCCCTGCATGAAGGCCTCGCTGAAGGCGTCCACCATGAACTGGTAGGAGGCACCGACGTCCATCCAGCCGTGCATCAGCACCAGCGGCGGCAGTTTGGAGGCAGGGGCACCCCAGCGGCACACGTGGTAGCGCAGGTGGCGGATCGGGACAAATTCGCTGTTGAAAGTTCTTTTGGCTTGGTACATTCGGACCATCATAAGGAGGCTCATCGTGCGCACCAGTCAAGCCCGGGACAATTACCAGCAACTCCATGGCCAGTTTCGCTGGCTGGTGCCTGACAGCTTCAACATTGCCGAGGTCTGCTCGCGGCGCTGGGCGCAAGCGCCGGATGCTACCAAAAGAGTAGCTGTTTACGCAGACGGGGCGGGGGTCAGGCCCCAGTTTCATACCTATGCCGAACTGCAGCACCAGGCCAACCGTCTGTCGGGTGCATTGGCTTCGCTGCGCGTGGGCCGGGGCGACCGGGTGGCCATCGTTTTGCCGCAGCGTTTCGAGACCGCGGTGGCCTACATGGCGGTGCTGCAGATGGGGGCGGTGGCGGTGCCGCTGTCCCAGCTGTTCGGGCCGGAGGCGCTCGAATACCGCCTGAAGGACAGTGATGCGGCCGTGGCGATCTGCGACAGCAGCGCCATCATGAACATCCTGGAAGTACGCGGCACCTGCGAGGCCTTGCGCCATGTGATCGGTGTCGGCGACGGCGCCGATGCCATGGCCGACCTTGACTACGCCGCCATCTTGGCCGAGCAGCCGCCCGAGCATGTGCCGGTGGCCACGCGAGCTGACGACCCGGCGGTGCTGATCTACACCAGCGGCACCACCGGCAACCCCAAGGGCGCGCTGATTCCGCACCGCGCCCTGATCGGCAACCTGAGCGGCTTCGTTTGCAGCCAGAACTGGTTTGGTTTCGACGCTCACGCTGGCCAGAACTCTCTCTTTCCCACGCGGGGGCGGGCCGGGGTGGGGGCGAGCACGGCAGGGGCAACCCCCAGTCTGCCTGAGCCAGAGACGCGAAGCGTCTTCTGGTCTCCCGCAGACTGGGCTTGGACTGGGGGATTGATGGATGCGCTGCTGCCCACGCTCTACTTCGGCCGCCCGATCGTGGCCTACAACGGCCGCTTCAGCCCGCAGGTGGCGTTCGAGCTGATGCAGAAGTACGACGTCACGCACACCTTCCTCTTCCCCACCGCGCTCAAGGCCATGATGAAGGCCTTCCCGCAACCCAGGAAATTCTTCAAGCTCAAGTTGCAAGCCATCATGAGCGCGGGTGAGGCAGTGGGCGACGCCGTGTTCGGCTACTGCCAGAATGAACTCGGCGTGACGGTGAACGAGATGTTCGGCCAGACCGAAGTCAACTACATCGTCGGCAACTGCTCCATCTTCTGGCCTGCCAGGCCGGGCAGTATGGGCAAAGGTTATCCCGGCCATCGCGTGGCGGTGATTGACGAGGACGGCCGTGAATGCCCGGTGGGTGTCGCGGGTGACGTGGCGCTGAACCGCTTCGACGTGCATGGCGAGCCGGACCCGATCTTCTTCCTCGGTTACTGGAAGAACGAGGACGCCACCCGCGCCAAGTTCACCGGCGACTGGTGCCGTACCGGCGACCTGGCGGTGCGCGATGCCGACGGCTACCTCTGGTACCAGGGCCGCACCGACGACATGTTCAAGGCGGCGGGCTACCGCATCGGCCCGGGCGAGATTGAGAACTGCCTGGTCAAGCACCCGGCGGTGGCCAATGCCGCCGTGGTGCCCAAGCCGGATGCCGAGCGCGGCGCCGTGGTCAAGGCCTATGTGGTGCTCACGCCCGACGCCATGGCCGAGCGCGGCGACGAGCCGCTCTCGCGCAACGAATGGGAAACGCGGCTGATGATCGACCTGCAGCGCCACGTGAAAGGCAAGCTGGCCCCTTACGAATACCCGAAGGAGATCGAGTTCATCGATGCCCTGCCCATGACCACCACCGGCAAATTGCAGCGTCGCGTGCTGCGGTTGCGGGAGGAGGAACGGGCCCGCAATTCATGAGTCCATGAGCGAGCCCGAACACAAGCGGGGCGCATCGCCCTTGCTGACCGCAGCGCTGCCGCAGCTGGATCCGCAGTTGTCGGTGACCGACGTTCTCAGGATGGCGCTGGTGGGCCCTCTGCGGGCATTGCGACACAACCTGGTCCATGCGGGCTCGCAGGAGCCCGAGTTCGTGCACCAGGCACGCGTGTCCGTGCGTCGCCTGCGCACTTCGGTTCGTGCCTTCCGGGCGATGCCCGAAGTCCGCCCATGGCGGGATGATTTGCGGGTCCTGGAGGCATCGCTGCGGGCGCTGAACCAGGTGCTGGGAGAAGCGCGCGATGCCGACATCTTTCAGTGGGTGACCCTGGACACGCTGCGTGTCGGGCTCGACCCCGACCTGCTTCCCACCCTGGCCGCCGTGGCGACCCGTGCCGAGGCGCGGCGTGTGGCAGCTTATGCCGCCATGGCGGCGCTGCCGGAGAAGACCGGTGACGGAGCGGTCTTTCTGCTGGCTGAGCGTTTGATGGACGAGTTGTCTTCGGCGGCGCTGGCCGGCACCCGGCAAGCAATGACCCTCGTGGCAAAGGCGCAGCTCCGGAAAGCACATGCGCGTGTGATGCGTGCTGCACGCCATCCGGAGCGTCTGGGGGCGCCTCAGCGGCACCGTCTGCGCATTGCCGTCAAACGCCTGCGCTATCTGACGGATGTGTGGGCCAGTCTCTGGCCGCAGAAGCGCAGCCGTCGTTATCTGACGCAGCTGGAGAAACTCCAGCAGGCGCTCGGTGCTCTCAACGACGCGGCCGTGGCCGGCCGGACACTGCGACAACTCAAGGCCGGCGCCGCCTTGCGGGCCGTCTGGCGGGCGCACGAAAAGCGCCTTATCGCGCGCGAAATGCCGCGCGTGGCACGTCGGCTGGCGGCACTGGAGCACAGTCCGGCGCCATGGCGCTGAACCTCCTACACTCTTCGCCTCGACATCTGTACCGGAAATCACGCATTCATGAAAACCATCCAGCTCGGCCAGAGCGATCTGCACGTCACGCCCATCTGCCTGGGCACCATGACCTTTGGCGAACAGGTGAGCGAGCCCGACGCCCATGCCATCCTCGACCGCGCGCTGGCGCGCGGCGTTAACTTCCTCGACACGGCCGAGATGTACTCGGTGCCGGCACGTGCCGAAACCTGTAACGCCACCGAAAAAATCATCGGCAACTGGTTCGCCAGCCGCCCCGGCGCACGTCAGCAGATGGTGCTGGCCACCAAGGTGGCAGGCCCCTCGCGCGGCATGCCCTGGATCCGCAACGGTAGCACCAACCTCACCGGCGCCGACATCGTGGCCGCCTGCGACGACAGCCTCCAGCGGCTGAAGACTGACGTCATCGATCTGTACCAGATCCATTGGCCGGTGCGCCACGTGCCGGCTTTCGGCGTGATGTACTTCGACCCGGCCAAGGACGATCCCGCGGCCAGCTCCATCCATGAGCAGCTTGAAGCGCTGGGCCGCCTGGTGCAGGCCGGCAAGGTGCGCGCCATCGGCCTGTCGAACGAAACGCCCTACGGCGTGCACGAGTTCGTGCGTCTCGCGGAACAACACGGCCTGCCGCGCGTGGCCACGGTGCAGAACCCGTATTGCCTGGTCAACCGCACGGTGGAGAACGCGCTGGACGAGACGCTGCACCGCCTGGGCGTGTCCTTGCTGGCCTATTCGCCGTTGGGCTTCGGCCTGCTGACCGGCAAGTACGACGCCAGCGGCTTCACGGGCCCGCAGGCACCGCAGGACGGGCGCATTGCCAAGTTCGAGACGGTGCGCAAGCAGCGCTGGGGCCGGCCTGAGGCGCTGGAGGCGGCACGCCGCTACAACGCGCTGGCACGCGAGCACGGCCTGACGCCGACACAGATGGCCTTGGCCTTTTGTTACAGCAAGTGGCAGGTGGCCAGCACCATCATCGGTGTGACCTCGGTCGCACAGCTGGAGGAAGACCTGGACGCCTGGGGCACCACGCTCAGCCCCGAGCTGTTGGAGGCGATCGACGCCATCCGCAAGGAGCTGCGCGACCCGGCGGTGTGACTAGTTGGCGATGTAGCGCCCGGCGCGGTGGTTGATGGCCAGCGTCAGGTTCAGCACCACGGCGCCGACCACGGACAGGGCAACCTGCGTCAGCGGTGCGGTGATGAGTGCCAGCAGCAGAATGAGCGTGTCCACGGCCATCTGCACATGGCCGACGCGCCAGCCGCGCGTCTCCTGCAGCCAGAAGGCCAGAATGCCGACGCCACCCAGGCTGGCGCGGTGGCGGAACAGGATCAGGAAACCCACGCCCAGTAGCACACCGCCGATTAGCGCGGCATACAGGGGCGCCAGTTGTTCGAAGCGGATGAACTGCGGTGTGATTTCGGTCAGCACCGACAGCAGCGCCACGGCCAGCATGGTCTTGTAGAGGAAGGCGCGGTCCATGCGGCGCCAGGCCAGCAGGTAGAAGGGCAGGTTGAGCACAAAAAACACCGGGCCGAAGCCCCAGCCCATGCCGTAGTGCAGCAGGAAAGCCAGGCCGGCCGTGCCGCCACTGAGCAACTGGGCGTGCTGGAACAGGGTCACGGCCAGCGCGATCAACGCCGTGCCTGACAGCAGGGCCAGTGCATCCTCGGCGTGGCTGTGGCGCAGTGCGGAATGCGGCGGCGGAATGTCGGGGGCGGGCGTGTCTTCTTCGGGCTTCATGGGCGGCGATTGTGGCATGCAGGCCGGTCGCTGCCGCGATGCCGGGTGTCAGTCGATTGTCAGTCGACTGCCTTGATGGGCTTGAGCGATGTGCCGAATTGCTCGTGCAGCGGCGCGTGGTCAAGCGGCGGGAACTTGACGCGTTTCTCCGGCACCCGGCGCTCCGGGATGTGGTCGATCAGGTGGCGGATCAGCGTGAGCCGGCCGCGCCGCTGGTCATTGAAGTCGACCAGCGTCCAGGGCGTGGCCGGCTTGTGGGTGGCTTTCAGCATGGCATCGCGCGCCAGGCCGTATTCGGCGTATTTCTTGCGGGCCTGCAGGTCGATCGGGCTGAGCTTCCAGCGTTTGAGCGGGTCGGCCAGACGCTCAGTGAAGCGCTCTTCCTGATGAGCCTGATCCACCGTCAGCCAGTACTTGAAGAGCAGGATGCCGTCGTCGACCAGCATCTTTTCAAAAACGGGTGCCTGTTGAAGAAAGGCCTTGGTTTCGCTCTCGGAGCAGAAGCCCATCACGCGCTCGACACCGGCGCGGTTGTACCAACTGCGGTCGAAGAACACGATCTCGCCGGCGGCCGGCAGGTGCGACACATAACGCTGGAAATACCATTGTGTCGCCTCGCGCTCACTGGGCTTGGCCAGGGCCACGGTTCGGCACAGGCGCGGATTCAAGGTTTCGGACATGGCCGTGATGACCCCGCCCTTGCCGGCCGTGTCGCGGCCCTCGATCAGCACCAGAAGGCGCTTGCCGGTGTGCTGCAACCAGCGCGCCACGTCGTTGAGCTCCAGCTGCAGCGGGGCGAGTTTTTCGAAATACGCCTCTTTGCTGAGCTTGTCGAGCTTGCCGTTCTTGGATTTCTTCATGGAGGCATCGTATCGGAGCCGGCCTGCAAACTCAACCCGAGCCCACGCCCCCGCAACCGATGGACAATCGCCCCATGGCAAAGAAAGAGCATGTTTCCGAAACCCCGGCCACCCAGTTGCTCAAGGCGAATCAGGTGGCGTTCACCGAGCACCCCTACGAGTACCTGGAGCACGGCGGCGCGCAGCACAGCGCGGCGGTGCTGGGCTGGGACCCGTTCACCGTGGTCAAGACGCTCATCATGCAGGACCAGGACGCCAAGCCGCTGGTGGTGCTGATGCATGGCAACCGCAAGGTGTCGACCAAGAACCTGGCACGCCAGATCGGCGCCAAGTCGGTGGAGCCCTGCAAGCCCGAGGTGGCCAACCGGCACAGCGGTTACCTGGTGGGCGGCACCTCGCCCTTTGGTACGCGCAAGGCCATGCCGGTGTACATCGAGGAGACCATCCTGGCGCTGCCGCGTATCCTGATCAACGGCGGGCGGCGCGGTTACCTGGTGGGCATCGAGCCGCAGGTGTGCGTGCAGTTGCTGGGTGCGAAGCCGGTGCAGTGCGCGCTGGCAGAATAGCGACCTGTTTGTGTTGTCCAATGCCGCCCGTCCGGGCAGCGTTGCTGAGGAGTTTGTCTTGGATTCTTTGTCTGCCATCTACCCCGTGCTCGCGGGCATCGCGGCCTATCTGGTCGGGTCGCTTTCGTTTGCTGTCATCGTCAGCCGTGTCATGGGGCTGAACGACCCACGCACCTACGGCAGCAAAAACCCGGGGGCCACCAACGTGCTGCGCTCGGGCTCCAAGAAGGCCGCCATCGCCACCTTGCTGCTGGACGCCGCCAAGGGCTGGCTGCCGGTGGCGCTGGTCCACTGGTTTGGCAAAACCTACGGGCTGGAGGCCGGCACGCTGGCCCTGGTGGGGCTGGGGGCCTTCCTGGGCCACCTGTACCCGGTGTTCTTCCGCTTCCAGGGCGGCAAGGGTGTAGCCACGGCGCTGGGCGTGTTGCTGGGGCTGGACTGGGTGCTGGGCTTGGCCACGGCCGCCACCTGGCTCATCATGGCCTTTTTCTTCCGTTATTCCTCGCTGGCCTCGCTGGCCGCAGCGGTGTTTGCACCGGTCTACTACATCTTTGGCGACGGCCTGGCCTGGCGCATGGAAGGGCCCATCCTGTTCACTGTCAGCGCCATGGCGCTGCTGCTGATCTACCGCCATGCCGAGAACATCGGTCGCCTGGCGCGCGGCACCGAGTCCAAGATCGGGCAGAAGAAAAAAGACGGGGCGGCCGACAAGGCCTGATCCCTAGGCCGGCCGTGGCCTAGGCTTGCTGGGCCAGGGCGGCCTGCAGGCTGAGCTGCAGCACCAAGTGGTGGTTGAAGCGCTGGCGCACCATGGCGCTGGCCAGTGCGGCTTTCAGCGCCGGCTTGCCATTGGCCGGGCAGTGCAGGCGGGGCCGGGGCAAGGTGCTGCCGGCTGCATCGGTCATGATGGCCACATGCGGCAGGTTGGCTTTGCTGTTGCGACGCACGACCACGGCAATCGCGTTGTCTTCCAGGCGCACGTAGGTGCCCGGCGGGCACAGACCCACGGCGCGCACCAGGGCGTGGCCCACGGCGTCGTTGTAGGGCGCGGTGCTGCTCATGATGCTGCGCACCGATTCGGTGGTGCTGCGGCCCTCACGCGACTTGCGCGGTGAAATCATGGCGGCATAACGGTCCACCGCGCGCAGGATGCTGACCAGCCGCTTGCGCGCCGGCAGCAGGCGCAATTCCACTTTCTCCAGGCTCTCGTCGTGGTGGTTGGCGATCACCTCCAGCCACAGCTCGTCGGTGACCCCCAGATTGGCCAGCATCAGGCTGCCCTTGGCCGCGTGGCCGCGGATGGCGTCCTGCTGCTCCGGGGTGAGCGGGTCGGTCTGCAGCGCCAGCTCGTCCTGCAGAGCGGTCATGGCGATGTTCATGGTCATGGCCGCATGCACCAGGCTGTTGCGCTCGGGCATGCTGAGCTTGAGCTCGCTGGCGATCAGGTGGCACAGCACGCTGCAGATCAGCGAGTGGGAGGCGCTATAGCCGACCGAGGAGTTGGTGGAGAGCTGGAACAGCAGGTACAGGCCGACATCGGCATCACGCTCCAGCAGGGTCTGCATCCAGCGGTCGTACTGCCAGACGCGTTGCTCGAACTCCTGAATGCTGGCCGGGCTGCCCAGCAGGATGCCCAGGCCGGCCTCCAGGTCGGACCACAGACCCAGCAGGTCTTCGTATTCGGTTTGGTCCTTGATGCTCATGACGCGGTGGCCGGGGTTTCGTTCAATAGCGCTTGTCGAGCACCAGCTGGTCGTTGGTGCGCGTCATCTGGAAACGCGTCAGGACGCTGTTGCCGAGCAGGACATAGGGCATGGTCGCCGGGGAGACCACGGCATCGACGTTGTACACATCCACCTGCCCCAGGCGCACGGACGTGAGCTTGACCAGCCAGCCCGGGACCACACCGTTCGCCGTGTTGACGCGTACGGGCTGCCCTGATTTGTAAGCCAGGCCGATGCGCTCGGCATCGGCCACGCTCATGGCCACCGTCGAGGCGCCAGTATCCACCAGAAAGGTGACGGCGCGGCCGTTGATCTGGCCCTGCGTCAGAAAATGCCCGCCGCTGCCTGCGTGCAGCACAATTTTTCCGTTCTCTGCCCCCTCTGCCGGCATGCCGGCGCTCACCGGGGCTTCGCCCATGCGCAGGGTCTGCCGGCTGCCGCCCACTTCCACCACCGCCTGGTCGGCCGAGGTGCTCAGCACCTTGACGCCGCGGTGTGTCTCGCCCACGGCCACGCTCTTGGGTGCGCTGCCGTCCACCACCAGCAGGGCCTTGGCGCCCAGCATGCCGGAGAGTGCGACCGATTGCGCGTATGCCACGCCGCTGCCCGCGAGGAGTCCTGCGCAGGTCAGCAACAGCGCGGCAAAGGCTTTCATCAGTCGCGGAAGTTGTTGAAGTCCAGCGGGATGTCGGTGATTTCCTTGCGCAGCAAGGCCATGGCGGCCTGCAGGTCGTCGCGCTTGGCGCCACTGACGCGCACCTTGTCTTCCTGGATGGCGGCCTGGACCTTCAGCTTGCTGTCCTTGATCAGGCGCTGGATCTTCTTGGCCAGCTCGGACTCGATGCCGTTGCGTACCTTGATGACCTTCTTGACCTTGTCGCCGCCCATCTTCTGCAGGTCGCCGATGTCCAGGAAGCGCACGTCCACCGACTGCTTGGTCAGCTTGTTGCGCAGCACATCGAAGATTTGTTCGAGCTGGAAGTCGGCATCACCGATCACAGTGATCTCCTTGTCCTTGATCTCAATGCTGGCCGAGGTGCCCTTGAAATCGAAGCGGGTGGCAATCTCCTTGGCAGAGTTGTCCACACCGTTTTTGACTTTGACCATGTCGGCTTCGCAGACGGTATCGAATGAAGGCATGTTGGTAATTTCCGCTAACTGGGGCAAATGAGAGAATCAAGCAATGTTAGTCGAGAAAAACGTCCCGCTCCAGCCGTACAACACCTTCCGCATCGTCGCCCGCGCCCATACCCTGATCCGCGTCAAAAGCGAGGCGGACGTGTTGGCCGTGCTGGCCGATGCCGAACTCGGCCCGGCACCGAAATTCGTGCTCGGCGGTGGGAGCAACATTGTGCTGACTGGTGACGTCAAGCCGGTGGTACTCAAGGTCGAGATCACCGGCCGCCGGCTGGTGGAAGACACCCCCAAGGCCTGGATCGTCGAGGCCGGCGGCGGCGAAAGCTGGCACGAGGTCGTGCGCTGGACGCTGGAACAGGGCTGGCCCGGGCTGGAAAACATGGCGCTCATTCCCGGCACCATGGGCGCCGCCCCGGTGCAGAACATCGGCGCCTACGGCGTGGAACTGCAGGACCGCTTCGAATCGCTCGACGCCATCGACCTGCAAACTGGCCAGGCTTTCACCCTGAATGCCGCCCAGTGCGCCTTCGGCTACCGCGACTCGGTGTTCAAGCACGCCGCCGCGCCGGCGCACGAGGCGCTCGGCCGCCCGGCCGGCCTGGGGCTGGCGGGTAGGGCGCTCATCACCCGTGTGCGCCTGCGCCTGCCCAAACCCTGGAAACCGGTGCTGGGTTACCTCGACCTGGAGCGCAAGATGGCCGAGAGCGGCAACCACCAGCCCTCGGCGCAGCAGATCTTCGACTGGATCTGCGACATCCGCCGCGCCAAGCTGCCCGACCCAGCCGTCATCGGCAACGCCGGCAGCTTCTTCAAGAACCCCACCGTCACGCCCGAGCAGTGCGCCGACATCATCGCGCGCGACCCCAAGATCGTGCACTACCAGCTGGACGACGGCACCGTGAAGCTGGCCGCCGGCTGGCTGATCGACGCCTGTGGCTGGAAGGGCAAGTCCATCGGCCAAGCCGGCGTCTACGAGAAGCAGGCACTGGTGCTGGTGAATCGCGGTGGCGGCGACACCGGCGCCACGGGCGGGGAAGTGATGACGCTGGCGAAGGCGATCCAGACCAGTGTGTATGAGCGGTTTGGGATTCGGCTGGAGCCGGAACCGGTGGTGGTGTGAGCGCTGAGCGAAATTTGCTATTGATTTGATAGCTGCTTGCGCTTATTTGAAAAGGGTAAGCGGCCAAAAAGGCTTGAAATTCAGGCGCCAATGGGGGGAGAGGTCGGTTACATCTCCACCCCCAGTGCTTTCCCCACACGGCCCACAGCCGACTCTCTATGACCCTGCGTTAAAGTCTGGGGCATAAGAACGCCAGGGGAGAAACCGTGCTCATCAAGTCTGCCGACGACAAAACCAAACGCTTGGCACTGCTGGAAGACCTGCAAAAGTCCAGCTACCTGGATGCCCAGCAAAAGAAATGGCTGCGCGAAGAATTGCAGCGCCACAAGAAAGGCATCCAGGGCGAGCGCGAATCTGCGTACTACCTGGACAACCATTTCAAAGACGGTGTCAACCACGTCCTGCTGCACGACCTGCGCCTGGTGGTAGACGGTGAAGTGGCGCAGATTGACCACCTGGTCATCGGCCGCCTGGGGTACTTTTTCCTGATCGAAACCAAGAACTACGCTGGCAACCTGGAAATCAACACCCACGGTGAATTCACCGTCAACTACGACGGCGACCTTTACGGCATTCCTTCACCCTTGGAGCAAAGCCGCCGCCATGAGCGCGTGTTGTTCAAACTGCTGGAGCGGCTGGAAATCACCGGCCGCCTGGACAAACAGCCCGACGTGCACCACGTGGTGATGATGCACCCCAAGGCCGTGATCCGCCGGCCCGACCCCAAGGCTTTTGACACCTCTTTTCTCATCAAGGCGGACCAGTTCCCCAGTTGGCACAAGAAGTTTGGGGACGACATTGGCGCCGCCACCGTATTCAAGGCGTTGCTCAATATGCGCAGCCAAGACACCATCAAGGAATGGGGGGAGAAGCTCAAACGCCAGCACCGCCCGGCCGACTTGCTGGCTTTGCCGGAGTTCATGCAGCCCAAGCCCCAGTTGGCCGCCGCCCAGGCACCCAAGGCCTCGGTGCAGGCCGCTGAACCAGCGCCCGCAGCCGCTGCGCCAGCAGAGGCGGATGCCTCATTGGCAAAGAAGCGCATCTGCGCCCACTGCCATTGCAAAATCAGCTTTGAAGAAGGCAAGTTCTGCTGGAACAACGCCAAGCGCTTTGGCGGGTTGCAGTATTGCCGGGAGCATCAAGGCTTGTTTAGTTGAGTCACTACGGGGAACGATATGGCAGGTTCCGCTGAAAGCAATATCCAAGCAGCGCACACCACTGCGCACCATGCAAAGTACTTTGCATGGGAGCTCACGCGCCGTCGCGCAGCATCCGAGGAGGACCGCCTGGCGCAGTCGCTTTTCGATGCCAGTGTTGACCTGAACCCTCATCAGATTGACGCAGCGCTTTTTGCGCTCAACAACCCTCTCAGCAAAGGTGTGGTGCTGGCCGATGAGGTCGGCCTTGGCAAGACCATTGAAGCTGCGCTGGTGCTGTGTCAGCTATGGGCAGAGCGTCGGCGCCGCTTGCTAGTAATTTGCCCCGCAGCTCTGCGCAAGCAGTGGGCGCAGGAGCTGGCCGACAAGTTCAACCTGCCCGCCGAGGTGCTGGATGCGCGTACCTGGCACCGGCTTCGGGAAAGCGGCATCTACGACCCGTTGGATCGTGATGTCATCAGCGTCATGTCCATCCATTTCGCCGCCCGCATGGAAGCCCAGTTGGCGGCTGTGCCGTGGGATGTGGTTGTCATCGATGAGGCCCACAAGCTGCGCAACGCCCACCGCAAGAGCCATGAAACCGGGCAGGCGCTCAAGCGCGCGTTGGCCGGGCGCAAGAAGCTGCTGCTGACCGCCACGCCTTTACAGAACTCCTTGATGGAGCTGTATGGCCTCACCTCGCTCATTGACGAAGAAATCTTTGGGGACGAGCGCAGCTTTCGCTCGCAGTACAGCAGCATCGATGGCGACATCCAGTCTTTGCGCCGCCGCCTACAGCCCTTCATCAAGCGCACCCTGCGCCGCGACGTGCTGGAGTACGTCCCGTACACCCAGCGCCATGCGCTCACCACGCCGTTTTCCCCGTCGGAGGAGGAAGTCCGGTTTTACGAGCTGATCTCTGCCTACCTGCAGCGCGACTTCAGCTATGGCTTCCCCAGTCGCCAAAAGCACTTGGTGGGGCTCATCCTGCGCAAGCTGCTGGCTTCGTCCACCGAAGCCGTGGTGGCCACCCTGGACGCCATTCGCACCCGGCTGCAGCGCTTGCTCGACAAGCAGACCATCGACGAAGAATGGATTCAGCAGCTGATTGAAGACGAAGACCTTGATGAAGACCTAATTGAAGAGGACGAGCCCGCTCCGCAGTCTGTCGACGGAACACCGCCGGTGGACTACGCTCTGGTGCGCGAAGAGTTGGCAGAGCTGGACGAATACCTGCGCTTGGCTCGCAACATCCGCGAAGACCAGAAGTCCCACGCGCTATTGTCTGCGTTGCAGCAGGGCTTTGAGCGTATGGGCGCCATGGGCGCGGCCCGCAAGGCTGTGATCTTCACGGAGTCTCGCCGCACGCAAGACTATTTGGCCCGTTACCTTGAATCCCACGGCTACGCAGGCAAGGTCACCATGTTCAGTGGCGGCAACCAGGGCCCCGCGTCCACGGGCATCTACCAACGCTGGCTGGCCCAATACACCGGCAGTGACCGCGTGACGGGTTCCCCGGCTATCGACCGCCGCACCGCGCTCATCGACCATTTCCGCCAAGAGTCTGAAATTCTCATCGCCACCGAAGCCGCGGCCGAGGGCGTCAACCTGCAGTTCTGTTCGCTCGTCGTCAACTACGACCTGCCCTGGAACCCGCAGCGCGTGGAGCAGCGTATTGGCCGTTGCCATCGCTACGGCCAGCGGTTTGATGTGGTGGTCATCAACTTCCTGAACCAGCGCAACGCCGCCGACCAGCGCGTGCTGGAACTGCTGCAAGACAAGTTCCATCTGTTCGACGGCGTGTTCGGCGCGTCTGACCAGGTGCTGGGTCAGATCGAAAGCGGCATCGATTTTGAAAAGCGTATCGCCGAGATCTACGACCGGTGCCGAACGCCGGCTGACATCGACGCCGCCTTTGCACAACTCCGTACCGAGCTCGACGCCGACATTCAGGCCCGCATGCAAGAGACCGAAAAACTCTTGCTGGAGCACTTCGACGCCGACATCCACGACCTGCTGCGCAGCCAGAAGGAACGGGCTGAGAGCCAACTCGATCGCATCACCCGGTTTTTCTGGTGGCTCACGCAATACGTGCTGGCCGGGCAAGCCCGGTTTGACAACACCAAGCTGGGTTTCGATCTGCAAGTGCCGCCCGTGGTGCAGGCGCCCACCGGCGCCTACCAGCTCATCCGCAAAGGCGAGCCCCCACCGGAGCACGCTCGCGTCTACCGGCTCACGCACCCGCTGGGCCAGTACGTGCTCGACACCGGCCGCAACCTGCAAGCACCTCTGCAGAGTCTCACCTTTCACTACGGCAGCCACAAGCCCCGCATCAGCATGGTGGAACGCCTGGTAGGGGACAGCGGCTGGATGCAGTTGAGCCTGCTGGAACTCGACAGCTTCCAGCACGAAGAGCACTTGGTGTTCACCGCCATCACCGATGTGGGGGAAGTGCTGGACCAGGAAACTTGCGAAAAGCTTTTTTACCTGTTGGCCACCACTACCGAACTGCAAGCCAGTCCGCCCATGGAGCTGCAGGCCAACGCCCAGCGCCAGCTGGAAGCCACCCTCAGCCGTGCGTTGGAGTTGAACGACAAGTTTTTCCAGCAAGAGCGTGACAAGCTCGAAGCCTGGGCCGAAGACCGCATTGCCTCCGCCGAGCAGGCGTTGAAAGACACCAAGCTCAAGCTCAAAGGCCTCAAACGCCAGGCCCGCATGGCCCTCAGCATGGAAGACGCCCAGCGCCTGCAACAAGACATCCGCAAGACCGAGACCGAGCAGCGCCGCCAGCGGCAAGAAATTTTTGCGGTGGAAGACGAAATCGAAGCTCGACGCGACGCGCTCATCGCCGCCCTGCAAAAGCGCCTGCACCGCGCCAGCCGCAACCAAAACCTGTTTGTGCTGCGCTGGAGCGTGGTGTGACGTGTCGCCAAAACCCGAAAATTGCGACACGTTTCCGCCATATGTCGATGCCGCGTACATGTTCTGCACACGACTCTAGACACGCCATACTTGGGCAACACTCCTTACAGCACATATAAGAAGCCATGAACAACAACACCAACCTCACCGAACTCGGCCACAGCCCTGACGCATTGGCCCAACGCCAGGCCGAACTGCTGGCCCTGCTGCGCCAAACCGCCCCCGAAGTGTTGAGCGACAACCAGATCAAATTCGACAAACTCAAAGAACTGCTGGGCGAAGAACGCATTGCACCTGCGGAGCATTACGAGCTGAACTGGGCCGGCAAAACCGAAGCCCGCCGCGAAATCCAGAAAACCAGCAGCCACACCCTGCGGCCCGATGCCAACAACCCGGCCCACGCCCCTCACATGCTTATAGAGGGCGAAAACTTGGAAGTGCTGCGCGTGCTGCAAAAAAGCTACTACGGTAAAGTCAAGATGATCTATATCGACCCGCCGTACAACACCGGCAACGACAGCTTTGTCTACCCCGACGATTATTCAGAAACGCTGGACGAATACCAAAAACGCACCGGCGAGAAAAGCGCCGAAGGGTATTTGAACAAGCAAAGCCTGTGGAAGAAAAACAGCAAGGAGAGCGGCCAATACCACAGCGCATGGCTAAGCATGATGTACCCGCGCTTGTATTTGGCGCGGAATCTATTGCGGGATGACGGGGTTATTTTTATTTCGATTGATGACAACGAAGCGGCGAATTTAAAGTTGCTTTGTGATGAGATATTTGGCGGGGAAAATTTTGTTGATGTGGTTATTTGGGAGAAGAGATACAGCCCACAGAATGCCGTGCAATGGTTTTCGGAGGTGCATGACTACGTAATCGTGTACGCAAAAAATAAGCTGAATTGGCAGCCGAATTTGTTAGAGCGCACAGAGGAAATGAATGCCCGTTATCGAAATCTAGATAACGACCCGCGCGGTAATTGGAAGCCTGTGGATTCAACGGCTCAAGGCGGACATGGAACCGCGGGTCAGTTTTACACGTTCACCGCGCCAAATGGGAAAAAGCACAATCCACCAAGTGGACGTTGCTGGCTGTATACGCTTGACGTCATGCAAAAGATGGTTGCTGACAATCGCATTTGGTTTGGGGCTGATGGAAATAACATGCCGGCTATAAAGCGATTTATTACAGAAGTTAAGCAAGGCATGGCGTGCAAGACTTTGTGGAGTTATGAGGAAGTGGGTCACAACCAAGAAGCGAAGAAGGAAATAAAAGAGTTATTTGATGACACAACACCTTTTGAAACGCCGAAACCAACTCGCTTGATAAATCGGATGCTGCAACTGGCGACAAGTAATGATTCAGTTGTTGTGGATTTTTTTGCGGGTAGCGGTACAACAGCCCACTCGGTTATTGAATTGAATGCAAAGGATTGTGGCAATCGCCAATGCATTAGCGTGCAAATGCCCGAATTACTGGAAGAAACCAGCGAAGCCTACAAAGCGGGCTACCGCACTATTGCCGACATTACCCGCGCCCGCATCGAGAAGGTGATCGCCAAACTCAAAGCCGAGCACCCCGACAAAACCGCTGACTTGGCCTGCGCCCATTTCACGCTGGCCCCATCCAGCTTCAAGGTGTGGCGTGGCGATGTAGGCAGCGCCGAGGCCTTGCGTGACCAGTTGGCCTTGTTCCAAAGCGCCGAAAAGGCCGGGCAAGCCCAGCCAAGTGACGCGCAAACCGCCATGCTGGCCGAGCTGCTGCTCAAGCATGGTTTGGGTGCTCTGGGTGTGCATGCCGTAGCTAAGCCCAAACAGGTGGCGGGTGTGACGGTGCATCGCGTGCTGATGCCCGACGACATGCAGATGTGGCTGTGTTTTGAGCCATACACCGAGGCGCTGAAAGACGAAATTGTCAAAGTCCAGCCTGCGCAGGTGGTGCTGCTCAATTCGTGCTTTGTGGGTGACAAGGCGGACGAGCAGCTGGCCAATTTACAACTGGAGCTGGTGGGGCTGGATATTGGCCTCACTGTGATTTGATGGGGTCAGCATGACACAAACCATGAAGCTGCAGTTCAGCCATCAAGACTATCAGCGTAAGGCGGTAGAGGCGGTGGTAAAGGTGTTTGACGGCCAGCCGTTGGCCAAGAGCGACTTTGCCCTGGCGGTGCAGCAGGGCAGCGTGGCCTATGCGGGTGATGGGAGCATTGGCAACGCCCTGAAGCTGTCTGAGGAGCAGTTGCTCGCCAATGTGCGGGCGGTGCAAGAGGCCAATGGGCTGGAGCAATCGGCCACCTTGGCAGAGTCTCGCTCAGACAATGGCAAAGAGGTGTTTTGCCCGCTGAATTTCACCATCGAAATGGAAACGGGCACTGGCAAGACCTACAGCTTCATCAAGACCATGTTCGAGCTGAACAAGGTCTATGGGTTCAAGAAGTTTGTGGTGGTGGTGCCTAGCGTGGCCATTCGTGAAGGCACGATGAAAAACTTGCATATCACGCGAAGCCACTTTGCAGCGGACTATGCGAATGTGCCCTGTGTGCCGATTCTGTACGACAGCACCAGGTTGAGTGACCTGCGCCATTTCGCGCAGAGCGATGCGTTGAGCGTGCTGGTCATCAACATTGACAGCTTCACGAAGGACAACAACAAGATCAACCAGAAGGGCGAGCGGGCGTTTGCGCCCATTGAATACATACGGGCGGTGAACCCCATCGTCATCGTGGACGAGCCGCAAAACTTTGAGACCGATGTGCGCCGCCGGGCACTGTTTGATTTGAACCCGCTGTGCACGCTGCGTTACTCGGCCACGCACAAGAACCCCTACAACCTGCTGTATTCGCTCAACCCGGTGCAGGCGTATGACCTGGGACTGGTCAAGCAGATTGAGGTGGACGGCGTGCTGGCCGACGAAGACCATAACCAGGCGTTTGTGGAGCTGGTGAGCATTGAGGCAAAGGCCAAGGGCATTTCCGCCAAGGTATGTATCGATGTAAATGGCAAGACTGGCCCCAAGCGCTCCGAATTGACCCTGAAGCTGGGGGACGATTTGTATGCCAAATCCAAGCTGCGCGATGCCTATCAGGACGGCTACATCCTGAATGAAATTCGGGCGGAGGACGGGGAGATCGAGTTCTCTGGCGGGCGTGTGATTCGCGTCAATCAGGCCCAGGGTGGGCTGGCCGACGACGTGATGCGCTTTCAGATTGAGCGCACGGTGGCTGCGCACTTTGCCAAGTTCAATAATGTGCAGCCCATTGGTGTAAAGGTGCTGAGCCTGTTTTTCATCGACAAGGTGGCCAACTATCGTGCCTATGACGAAGACGGCAACCCCACGCTGGGCAAGTTCGGCATGTGGTTTGAAGAGGCGTTCAACAAATACGCTAGCAAGCCGCAGTACCGGGGGCTGATACCGCACAGCGCCAGCGAGGTGCACGACGGCTATTTTTCGGGCGACAAAAAGGGCAAAGGTGCGAAGGCCAAAACGGTGTGGGTAGATACATCGGGCACGGTAGCCAAGGACGACAGCACCTACCAGCTCATCATGAAAGACAAAGAGCGGCTGCTGAGTGCGGAGGTGCCGCTGCAATTCATCTTCAGCCACTCGGCGCTGCGCGAGGGCTGGGACAACCCCAATGTGTTTCAGATCTGCACGCTCAACGAGACCAAGAGTGCCATGAAGAAGCGCCAGGAAATCGGGCGCGGCTTGCGTCTGTGCGTCAACAAGGATGGCGAACGTGTGCAAGACAAGCGGGTGAACGTGTTGACGGTGATTCCCAACGAGAGCTACGAGGCGTTTGCCAAGGCGCTACAACAAGAAATTGAGGAGGAAACCGGCGTGAGCTTCACGGGGCGGGTGAAAAATGCCCGCGCCAAAGCGCGCATAAAGCGTAAGCCTCTGTCCGCCGAAGAGGAGGCGCTGTTTCAGGCCATTTGGAAAAAGATCAACTACCAGACCAGCTATAGCGTGACGCTGGATACGCCCGCGCTGATTGCGGAGTGTGTAAAAGCCCTGGGGGACTTGAACCAATACCCCAAAGTGCGCCCGCCCAAGATACGTGCCGACAAGGCCAGGATCATCATGCGCCGCGAGGGGGTGCAAGGGTTGCACATTGGCACCGGCAACACCGATGCCAAGGTGTACGGCACCACGGTGCCCGATGTGTACGCCTATATCCAGAACCGGGTTCACCTGTCGCGGTCCACCATTTTTTCCATTCTGGATGGGTCAGGGCGCATGGGCGAGTTGTTGGTGAACCCGCAGGCGTTTCTGGACACCGCCATTGCAGCCATGACCACGTGTTTGCAGGCTCTGATGGTCAAGGGCATCCAGTACAAGACCATCAACGGGCGCCAATATGAAATGAGCCTGTTTGACGAGGAGCTGGAAACCTACCTGAGCAGCGTGTACCCGCCCACCAAGGATGACATGACCACGCCGGTGGAAAAAACCTTGCTGCAGGCCCAGCCGCTGGATGAGCAAAAAGCGCCTTTGGGTGACGCATTTACCTGTGTGCTGAGCGAGAGCGACACGGAGAGCCAGTTTGCCCACGACTGCACGGTGGACTCGCGCGTAAAGTTCTTCTTCAAGCTGCCCAGCCGCTTCAAGGTGGCGACCCCCTTGGGTAGCTACAACCCCGATTGGGCTGTGGTACTGGAGGACGATGCACGGGTGTACTTTGTGGCAGAAACCAAGTCCACGACAGTGCGCGCTAACCGTCGGCCTGCAGAAAACCTGAAAATTGATTGTGCGCGGGAGCACTTCGCACTGGCAAACGATCTGGTGTTCAAGGATGTGACGAAGTTGAGTGAGTTGGTGAGCTGATCGCGCCGCCATTCGGCACCATCGCACAATGGAAAAAGCCCGCCAGGCTCCCACCTGACGGGCTTTGCATTTGGAGCTTCAGCCCGGGGCTTACTTACCCAACTTCAAAAAATCCTCACCCTTGCCCAGCTCCAGCAGCCCGGCGTTGGAATAGACCTGCAGCTTGGCGCGCGTGTCGGTGATGTCCAGGTTGCGCATGGTCAGCTGGCCGATGCGGTCCAGCGGGCTGAACGGCGCGTCTTCCACCTTTTCCATGCTCAGGCGCTCGGGCGCGTAGGTCAGGTTGGGGCTCTCGGTGTTGAGGATGGAGTAGTCGTTGCCGCGGCGCAGTTCCAGCGTCACTTCGCCGGTGACGGCGCGTGCCACCCAGCGCTGGGCGGTTTCGCGCAGCATGATGGCCTGGCTGTCGAACCAGCGTCCCTGGTACAGCAGGCGGCCGAGCTTGCGGCCGTTGTCGCGGTACTGCTCGATGGTGTCTTCGTTGTGGATGCCGGTCACCAGGCGCTCATAGGCGATGTGCAGCAGTGCCAGGCCGGGGGCTTCGTAGATGCCGCGGCTCTTGGCTTCGATGATGCGGTTCTCGATCTGGTCGCTCATGCCCAGGCCGTGGCGGCCGCCGATGCGGTTGGCTTCCAGGATCAGTTCCACCGGGTCGTTGAAGGTCTTGCCGTTCAGGGCCACCGGTTGGCCTTCCTCGAAGCGCACCGACACCTCTTCGCGTTTGACCTCGACGTCGTCCTTCCAGAAGGCCACGCCCATGATGGGGTTGACGATCTTCATGCCGCTGTTCAGGTGCTCCAGGTCTTTCGCCTCGTGCGTGGCACCCAGCATGTTGGAGTCGGTGGAGTAGGCCTTCTCGGCGCTCATCTTGTAGCCAAAGCCGTGCTGCGTCATGAACGCGCTCATCTCGGCGCGGCCGCCCAGTTCGTCGATGAACTGCTGGTCGAGCCAGGGCTTGTAGATCTTGAGCGCCGGGTTGGTCAGCAGGCCGTAGCGGTAGAAGCGCTCGATGTCGTTGCCCTTGAAGGTGGAGCCGTCACCCCAGATGTTGACGTCGTCTTCCTTCATGGCGGCCACCAGCATGGTGCCGGTGACGGCACGGCCCAGCGGCGTGGTGTTGAAGTAGGTGGCGCCAGCGGTGGTGATGTGGAAGGCGCCGGCCTGCAGCGCGGCAATGCCTTCGTGCGCCAGCTGGCGGCGGCAGTCGATCAGGCGCGCCAGCTTGGCGCCGTATTCCATGGCCTTGCGCGGGATGGCGTCGTAGTCCGGCTCGTCGGGCTGGCCCAGGTTGGCGGTGTAGGCGTAGGGCTCGGCGCCCTTGAGCTTCATCCACAGCAGCGCGGCGCTGGTGTCCAGGCCGCCGGAGAAGGCGATGCCGACTTTCTGGCCGATGGGGAGGTTTTGCAGGATGGTGGCCATGGATTTATCCGAAGTGGCAGACGTAGTGGTAGGGCTCGGTCACACGGATCTCGAAGCTCGAGTTGCCGGGCACGTTGAACTTCTCGCCAGCGCTGGACTTGACCCAGGCGTCCGTGCCTTTGAGCTTGTACTCGCAGGAGCCGGCCACGCATTCCATGATCTCGGGCGCGCCGGTGTTGAAGGTCAGGGTGGCGGGCAGAACCACGCCGACCGATTTCTTGGTGCCGTCGGCCAGGGTGATGCTGTGGCTCACGCACTTGCCGTCGAAGTAAACATTGGCCTTGGTGGCGACGGACACGTTGTCGAATTGTTGGGTGCTCATGATGCGTCTAGGTTGTATTGCTTGGGCGAACCTGCGATTTTAAGGCAGGCGCTTATTTCAGCCGGCTTTGCCAGCCGGCGGCGTCGAAACCGACCGTTACTTCTGTGGCCGACCATTCCACCACCGGGCGCTTGATGACGCTGGGCTGGGCCAGCATCAGGGCGCGGGCGCTGGCGGCGTCGGTCACGCCGGCCTGGGTGGTCGCGTCGAGCTTGCGCCAGGTGGTGCCCTGGCGGTTCAGCAGCTTTTCCCAGCCGGCGCTGGCCAGCCAGTGGTCGAGCGGCTGCTCCGGCACGCCCTGCTTCTTGAAGTCGTGGAACTGCACGACCACGCCGTGTTCGGCCAGCCAGGCGCGCGCCTTTTTCACCGTGTCGCAGTTGGGGATGCCGTAGAGGGTGATGGAATGCGTCATTTCAGTACGGGTTATAGATGGATGGGATCTTATGCGGGGAACGCCGTGGCATCGGCTTCGCCGGGCGATTGGCGTTGCCCCTTGAGGAGGAAGCGGCGCTAGCCGCTACAGGGGTGTTACTGATGAACGACAATTGTCCGGTATGAAAACGCTTTCTGACTGGCTGGTCCACTGCGAGCAGCTGCACCCCAAGAACATCGAACTGGGCCTGGACCGGGTCCGGGCCGTGGCCGAGCGCATGGAACTGCGCTTCGACTGCCCGGTCATCACAGTGGCCGGCACCAACGGCAAGGGTTCGACCTGCGCCATGCTGGAGGCCATTCTGGGCCAGGCCGGCTACCGCACCGGGGTCTACACCTCGCCCCATCTGGTGCACTTCGAGGAGCGGCTGCGGCTGCAGGGCGAAGCCGTGAATGCTACTGAATTGATAGTGGCTTTCGCAAGGGTGGAGCGGGCCAGGACCGAAAATGATGCCGAAATCTCGCTGACCTACTTCGAGTTCACCACCTTGGCCATCCTGGACTGCATGGCGCGCGCCAAGCTGGACGTGGCGATTCTGGAGGTGGGGTTGGGCGGGCGGCTGGATGCCGTGAACATCATCGACACCGACTGCGCGGTGATCACCAGCATCGACCTCGACCACATGGAGTTCCTCGGCAACGACCGCGAGAGCATTGGGCGCGAGAAGGCCGGCATCATGCGCACCGGCAAGCCCGCCATCGTGAGCGACCCGATGCCGCCGCAAAGCGTGCTGGACCACGCCACCGAGATCGGCGCCGACCTCTGGCGCTTCGGTGTGGATTACAACTTCTCCGGCGACAAGCAGCAGTGGGGCTGGGCCGGCCGTGGCCGGCGCTACAGCGGCCTGGCCTACCCGGCGCTGCGCGGCGCCAACCAGCTGGTCAACGCCTCCGGCGTGCTGGCCGCGCTGACCGCACTGCGCGAACAACTGCCGGTGACAGCGCAGGCGGTGCGCAACGGCCTGGCCTTTGTCGAGCTGCCGGGGCGCTTCCAGATCATCCCGGGCCAGCCCACGCTGGTGCTGGACGTGGCGCACAACCCGCATTCGGTGGCGGCCCTCACGGCCAACCTCGATGCCATGGGCTACTACCCGACCACCCACGCCGTTTTCGGCGCCATGGCCGACAAAGACCTGGCGCCGATGCTGGCGCGCATCACGCCGTTGATTGACCGCTGGTACTTCACCGACCTGCCGACGCCGCGCGCCGCACCGGCAACGGCCCTGCAGGCCTACTGGCAGGGGCAGAACCCGCGGCCGCAGGTGACGGGCGCGGCCTTTGCCGACCCGATGCAGGCCCTGAAGGCGGCCATCGCCGCGGCGGACCCCGCTGATAGAATCGTGGTCTTCGGATCGTTCTTCACGGTCGGCGGCGTCCTGCAGGAGGGCGTGCCGCGCCTCCAAGCCAAGCACCTGAACCCTTAAGTCCCAACTCACATGGCTTTTTTCAAGTTCCGCAAGGGTGGCGACGACCAGACGACCACTGCCCCGCAGCCCGAAAGCGTCGAGGTGATGCGTCGGCGAGCCAGGCACCGCCTGATCGGTGCCGTGGTGCTGGTGCTGGCCGGCGTGATCGGCTTCCCGCTGCTGGTGGACAAGCAGCCGCGCCCGATTGCCGTGGACATCCCGATCGAAATTCCCGACAAGGCCAAGGTCAAGCCGCTGGTGGCCGTGCCCGCCCCGCAGGCGCAGCCGGCGGCCTCGGCCCCGCCCGCGGCGGCCCCTGTGGCGGCAGTCAAGCCGGAAGCGAAGGCTGAGCCAAAAACGGAACCCAAGGCCGAGCCGAAAGTCGAGGCCAAGCCAGCCGAGAAGGTGACCGACAAGCCGGTCGAAAAAACCACTGAGAAACCCGCTGAAAAACCGGTGGCCAAAGCCCCTGAAAAAGCGGCCGACAAAGCCCCGGCCGACAGCGGTGCCAAGGCCCAGGCCCTGCTCGAAGGCAAGGACGCACCCAAGGAACAAGCCAAGACCGAGCCCACCAAGACCGCTGCGGCGGCAGACGACCGTTACATCGTGCAGGTGGGCGCTTTTGCCGACGTGGCCAAGGCGCGCGAGGTGCGCCTGAAGGTGGAGCGTGCCGGCATGAAAACCTATACCCATGTGGTGGAAACCAAGGAAGGGCGCCGCATCCGCGTGCGGGTGGGGCCGTTTGCCAACAAGGCCGAGGCCGACAAGGCGGCAGAGAAGATCAAGAAGCTTGATCTTCCGGCAGCCATCCTCACCTTGTAAGTAGTGTGAGCAGACCCTAGGCATGCCGGCGCTGGACTGGATCTTCTTGGCCGTTTTGCTGGCCTCGCTGGCGCTGGGTGCCTGGCGCGGTCTGGTGTATGAAGTGCTGTCGGTGCTGGCCTGGATCGTGGCCTTTGTGCTGGCGCAGTGGTTGGCGCCTGATGTGGCACAACGCTTGCCGATGAGCGGCGCCACGGAGATGATCCGTTATGCGGCGGGTTTCGTGCTGGTGTTCATCGCCACGGTCTTCGTCAGCGGGCTGGTGGCCTGGCTGATGAAGAAGCTGGTGGAGTCTGTGGGCCTGCGCCCCATGGACCGGGTGCTGGGGGCCGTGTTTGGCCTGGTGCGTGGCGTGATCTTGTTGTTGGCGGCAACGGTGGTGATGCACATGACGCCGTTCAAGAACAGTGCCTGGTGGATGGAGTCCACCGGGGCAACGGCATCGACGACGGCTCTCAAGGGGCTCAAGCCGATGTTGCCGGAAGAGTTTGGGAAGTATCTCCCGTGAAGCAACGGGGCGGCCGGCCGCAAGGCTGAGGTGGCTCCGAACTGGATGGAACTATGTGTGGAATCGTCGGCGTTGTCAGCAACGCACCCGTCAATCAGCTGATCTATGACTCGCTGCTGCTGCTGCAGCACCGCGGCCAGGATGCGGCCGGTATCGTGACCCAGCTGGATCGCAAGTTCTTCATGCACAAGGCCAAGGGCATGGTGAAGGACGTGTTCCGCACCCGCAACATGCGTTCGCTGCCGGGCAATTGCGGCCTGGGCCAGGCGCGTTACCCCACCGCCGGCAATGCCTTCAGCGAGGAAGAGGCGCAGCCGTTCTACGTCAACGCCCCGTTCGGCATCGTGCTGGTGCACAACGGCAACCTGACCAACGCGCATGCCTTGAAGGCCGAGCTGTTCAACACCGACCACCGCCACATCAACACCGAGAGCGACTCCGAAGTGCTGCTCAACGTGCTGGCCGACGAGCTGGACAAGGCCACGCGCGGCAAGGCGCTGCAGGTGAGCGACGTGTTCGCCGCCGTGCGCCAGGTGCACAAGCGCATTCGCGGCTCCTATGCCGTGATCGCGCTGATTGCCGGCCATGGCGTGTTGGCGTTCCGCGATCCCTATGGCATTCGCCCGCTGTGCATGGGCCGCAGCCCGGACGGCACCGTGATGCTGGCCAGCGAATCGGTGGTGCTCGAAGGCACCGGCCATGTGTTCGAACGCGACATTCAGCCGGGTGAGGCCATGTTCATCGACTTGCAAGGCAAAGTCAGCTCGCTGCAATGCGCTGAGACGCCGCGCCTGAACCCCTGTATTTTTGAGTTCGTCTATCTGGCCCGTCCCGACTCGGTGATGGACGGCATTTCCGTCTACCAGGCGCGCCTGAACCTGGGCGAGACCCTGGCCAAGCGTGTGGTCTCCACCGTGCCGCCGGACGAGATCGATGTCGTCATCCCGATTCCCGAATCGAGCCGCCCCAGCGCCATGCAGCTGGCGCAGCTGCTGGGCCTGCCGTACCGCGAAGGTTTCGTGAAGAACCGCTACGTGGGCCGTACTTTCATCATGCCGGGCCAGGCGGTGCGCAAGAAGAGCGTGCGCCAGAAACTCAATGTGATCGGCTCTGAGTTCAAGGGCCGCAACGTGCTGCTGGTGGACGACTCCATCGTGCGTGGTACCACCAGCCGCGAGATCGTGCAGATGGCGCGCGAAGCCGGTGCCAACAAGGTCTACATGGCCAGCGCCGCGCCGCCGGTGCGTTACCCCAATGTCTACGGCATCGACATGCCGACCTCCAGCGAGCTGGTGGCGCATGGCCGCACGGTGGAAGAAGTGCGCCAGATCATTGGCTGCGACGCGCTGATCTACCAGGACGTCGATGCCATGAAACAGGCGATCGGTTCGCTCAGCGACAAGCTCGATGGTTTTGATGCCTCCTGTTTTGACGGTGTCTACGTGACTGGCGACATCGAGGCCGGCGACATCGAGCGTCTGAATTCCAACCGCGTCAAAGGCAGCGAGGACGACGCCGACACCTCGCGCCTGGCCTTGCCCAACCATCAAGGGGAGTGAGCATGAGCCAGCGTCCCTTGCCTGAAGGTCTGCATCTGCAAACCCTGGCCGTGCGCGCTGCCGTCGAGCGCAGCCAGTACGGCGAAAATTCCGAGGCGCTGTTTCTCACCAGCGGCTACGTGCAGCCCAGTGCCGAAGTCTCGGCGCGCCGCTTTGCTGGCGAGGAAGAGGGCTACACCTACGGCCGTTCCGGCAACCCGACCGTCAGCAGCTTTGAGCAGCGGCTGGCGGCGCTGGAGGGTAGCGAGGCGGCGTTGGCCACGGCTTCCGGCATGTCGGCCATCATGCTGATGTGCTTCAGCCTGTTGAAGGCCGGCGACCATGTGATCTTTTCCCAGTCCATGTTCGGCTCGACCATCAAGCTCATCGGCTCGGAGTTCGCACGCTTCGGTGTGGAATCGACCAGTGTGCCGCAGACCGATCTGGCGGCGTGGAAGGCGGCCATTCGCCCCAACACGCGCCTGCTGTTTGCCGAGACACCAACCAACCCGCTGACCGAGGTCTGCGACATCGCAGCCCTGGCCGACCTGGCGCACAACGCCGGCGCGCTGCTGGCGGTCGACAACTGCTTTGCCACGCCGGCGCTGCAGCGCCCCATGAGCCTGGGTGCCGACATCGTGATGCATTCGGGCACCAAGTACCTTGACGGCCAAGGCCGCGTCATGGCCGGCGCCTTGTGCGCCAGCGAACAACTGGTGAACGAGAAGTTCCTGCCGGTGCAGAAGAACAGCGGCATGGTGCTGTCGCCCTTTAATGCCTGGGTCGTGCTCAAGGGCCTGGAGACGCTGGATTTGCGCATGCGCGCCCAAAGCGCCTTGACGTTGGAACTGGCAACCTGGCTGCAAGCCCATCCCGGTGTGGCCAAAGTGCATTACCCGGGCCTGGCTTCGCATCCGCAACACGCCTTGGCGATGAAGCAGATGTCCGGTCTGGGTGGTGCCGTGTTGTCTTTCGACGTGAAGGCTGGTAGCCCCGAGCAGGCGCGTGCGCGGGCCTTCCATGTGCTGGATGCCTTGCAGACCCTGTCGATCTGCACCAACCTGGGCGACACCAAGACCTTGCTGACCCACCCGGCCAGTACCTCGCATGGCAAGCTGTCTGAAGCCCAGCGCCAGGCGGCCGGCATCGGCCAGGGACTGATCCGTGTGGCCGTGGGTCTCGAGCACCCGCAAGACGTGCAAGCCGACCTGGCGCGCGGTCTGACGACTTTGATTTGATTGACCCTCTGTTCGCCCTGAGCCTGTCGAAGTTCAACGACTCAGCTCAGCCCGAACGGAGATTGCTGAATTGCTTATGACACAACGCATCCGTACCCGCTTCGCACCGTCCCCGACGGGCTTCATTCATCTGGGCAACATCCGCTCGGCGCTCTACCCATGGGCCTTTGCACGCGCCAACGGCGGCGACTTCATCCTGCGCATCGAAGACACCGACCTGGACCGTTCGTCGCAGGCCGCGGTGGACGTGATCATCGAAGGCATGTCCTGGCTCGGCCTGGACTACGACGAAGGCCCGTTCTACCAGATGCAGCGCATGGATCGTTACAAAGCCGTGCTGGCCGAGCTGCAGGCCGCCGGCCACGTCTACCCTTGCTACATGAGCATGGAAGAGCTCGACGCGCTGCGCGAGCGCCAGATGGCTGCCAAGCAGAAGCCGCGCTACGACGGAACCTGGCGCCCCGAGCCGGGCAAGACGCTGCCGCCCATTCCCGACGGCGTGAAGCCGGTGCTGCGCTTCAAGAACCCGCAGGGCGGCGTGGTCGCATGGGACGACAAGGTCAAGGGCCGCATCGAGATCAGCAACGACGAGCTGGATGACCTGGTGATCGCGCGCCCCGACGGCACGCCGACCTACAACTTCTGCGTCGTGGTGGACGACATCGACATGGCCATGACCCATGTGATCCGCGGTGACGACCACATCAACAACACGCCGCGTCAGATCAACATCTTCAAGGCGCTGGGCAAGGAGCCACCGGTGTACGCCCACCTGCCCACCGTGCTGAACGAGCAGGGCGAGAAGATGAGCAAGCGCAACGGCGCCAAGGCCGTGACGCAGTACCGCGACGAAGGCTACCTGCCCGACGCCATGGTCAACTACCTGGCGCGCCTGGGCTGGAGCCACGGTGACGACGAGATCTTCACGCGTGCGCAGTTTCTGGAGTGGTTCGACCTTGACCACCTGGGCCGCAGTGCGGCGCAGTTTGACGAAGCCAAACTGCGCTGGGTCAATGCCCAGCACATGAAGGCCATGGCCGATGACGCGCTCAGCGTTCTGGTGGCCGCGCAATTGCAAAAGCGTGGCATCACGGTCGACGAGCGTCTGCCGCGCATCTGCGGCCTGTTCAAGGACCGTTGCGACACCACGGTGGCGCTGGCCGACTGGGCACAGGCCTTCTATGCCGATGTGACGCCGAAGGCTGAGGAACTGGCGCAGCATGTGACCGACGCCGTCAAGCCGGTGCTGGCGCAGTTGGTCGAGAAGTTGAGTGCCTGCGCGTGGGACAAGGCCTCGATTGCTGCGGCCATCAAGGAAGTTCTGGCCGCTTGCGGCCTGAAGATGCCCCAACTGGCGATGCCGGTGCGCGTGCTGGTGCTGGGGACTGCACAGACCCCTTCGCTGGATGCCGTGCTCGAATTGCTGACGCGTGAAAAAGTTTTGAGTCGCTTGCAGACGGCTTAAATTTCAGTCTATAATTCAAGGCTCGATACAAACGAAATTGCTTTTTTGTGACAACAAAACTGCAAGGACGTGAGTGAGGGGGTATAGCTCAGCTGGGAGAGCGCTTGCATGGCATGCAAGAGGTCATCGGTTCGATCCCGTTTACCTCCACCACCAAAGTATCGACTGGAACAGTCCACAGGTTTTGACCCTATCGTCTAGAGGCCTAGGACATCACCCTTTCACGGTGAGTACCGGGGTTCGAATCCCCGTAGGGTCGCCAAATTCATCGTCAGATGAGACGGCACAAGTCGGTAACAGCCCGCTCGCAAGAGCCGGCGACTTGGCTCGAAAGAGCGAACGTTACCGCTACCAGGAGTGGTAGTTCAGTTGGTTAGAATACCGGCCTGTCACGCCGGGGGTCGCGGGTTCGAGTCCCGTCCACTCCGCCAAAACGCTAGCAAATACGGGGCCTTGTGCCCCGTATTTCGTTTCTGTTTCTTTCTTGTCTGATTGTCACTCGCGCCCGGCAATCACGGCACTTCCTTTTTCCCTTCGCTCCCAGCTACAGACCTCAGACCCATTTGCGCTGTGGCTGACGGGGATCGGCTTGATCACCGTTACAGGATTTACCTGCCAGTGCCCCGGATGATGGTGAGGCGTATTGAAATCCGGCAGCGAATGACTAGTATTTCCAGTTCAACTTGCTGGAGGCTTTATGAAAAAACTCTTTGCATTGACGGCAGTGGTGGCAGCGCTTTCCTCAACACAGGCGCTGGCGCAAGCCAAGAACTTCGAAGGTTTCAGTCTGGGTGCCAACGCGGAGTTTGATCGCTCCACCGTGGATTCGGGTGGTCGGTCTGACAGCGGCAACAGCACCGGTCTGGCCGTGCAAGCCCAGTACAACTGGGCGCTGGGCAGCAATTTCCTGCTGGGGGTGGGAGCCACGGCCAACACCACCAACCGCAAGGCAGGGCTTTATGCCAACGGGAATGATGCGTACACCAAAGACCGTTATTCGCTCGATCTCATTCCGGCCGTTGCCGTCAGCAACAAGGTTCTGATTTTTGCCAAGGTCTCGTCCATCTCCGCCAACGGCGCCTCCAACGATGGGACCAGCACGGCCTCGCTGCAAGGCTGGGGTTATGGCTTGGGCTTCCGGGCCATGATCGACCAGAACCTTTTCTGGCAGGCCGGCTATGACTCGATCAAGTTCACCGACAAGACGTTCAGCAATGGCACGGTTGCCGGTTTCAAGGGGGAGATCTTCTCCCTGGGCATTGGCTACAAGTTCTGAAATTCTGAGGTCCATAAAAAAGCCACCGCATGCGGTGGCTTTTTTGCTGGGGGTGCTTGGTCTGCTGTGCAGGGTTCAGGCAGCGGCCAGCATGATGGGGATGGCGCGGTAGCCGGGCAGCGGCAGGGCCGGTTGGGGATGCGCGTGGTGGGCTGCGGCTGTGCGGTGCCTTTCCACCACATCGCGTGCACAACCTTCGCAGCGGCCGCACTGTGTGGCGATGCCCAGTTCAAACTGGATGTCATCGAAGTCCATGCCGGCCGATGCATGGCGGGCAATGTCCCGGTCACTGACGCGCTTGCAGACGCAAACAATCATGTTGACTCACCTGGCAATACTGTTGATGCGGTGAGTATAAATGCGAATTACTTCTATTTGCGTTTGACCCTGATGCAGCAGGGGGAAATGCCGGCACGAAAAGGCATCCGGCCGGCCGGCAGCTTGCTGTCCGGATGCCTGGGTGTAAGCGTCAGCTCACTTCACCCATCTGGCTTTGCAGGTAGTTTGGCAGCCCGACCTTCTCGATCAGCTCGATCTGGGTTTCCAGGAAGTCGATGTGCTCCTCCGTGTCGTCCAGAATCTTCTGCAGCAGGTCGCGCGAGACGTAGTCGCGCACGCTCTCGCAGTAGGCCATGCCGTCCTTGACGGTGGCTTGTGCGCCTTGTTCCAGCGCCAGGTCGCAACGCAGGATCTCGGGCACGTCCTCGCCAATGCCGAGCTTGCCCAGGTCCTGCAGATTGGGCAGGCCGTCAAGCATGAAGATGCGGTCCATCAGCAGGTCGGCATGCTTCATCTCGCCGATGGACTCTTCGTATTCCTTCTTCGCCAGCTTGTCCAGGCCCCAGTGCTTGAGCATGCGGTAGTGCACGAAGTACTGGTTGATGGCGGTCAGCTCGTTCTTGAGCTGGGCCTGCAGGAAAGCAATGGCTTTGGCGTCGCCTTTCATGATGGGTCCTTTCGTGTTGACGGTATGAGGCCGATTGTCACTGCAGGACGGCACGCCAGCAAGTCGCGTGCTCAGGCGGCCTCGTTCTTGCGCAGTGCCATCTTCTCGGCCCGGCGCAGGGCTTTGCCCGATTTGCGGTGCGCGCCGGCCTGGCGCTGCATGACAGGGGCCACCAGCGGGTTGCGCGGCTTGTGCAGTTTGTTGCGGCGTTTGGTCTTGCGGCTGGAGTTCATGGGCGGAAGGTGATCTGTTCCAGTTGCAGCAGTGCCTGCTTGCGCGGCAATCCGGCGGCAAAGCCGGTGAGCGAACCGTCGGCACCCAGCACGCGGTGGCAGGGCACAACGATGATCAGCGGGTTGCGGCCCACCGCCGCGCCCACGGCACGCACGGCCTTGGGGTTGCCCAACTGTGCACTCAGCGCACCATAACTGGTGTGGCTGCCGAACGGCAGCGCCAGCAGGGCGCGCCAGACGGCCTGCTGGAAGGCCGTACCGAAGCTCAGGTCCAGCGGCAGGTCGAAGCGGCGGCGCTGGCCGGCAAAGTAGGCCTGCAATTGCTGCTGTGCCTGCAGCAGCAGCGGGTGGGCGGGCGCAGCCGGCCAAGCGGAGGTGTCGGGCCGGTGCAGGTCGCCCTCGAACCAGGCGCCGGCCAGGCCCTGCGCGCTGGCCGCCAGCGTGATCGGCCCCAGCGGGCTGTCGACCACGGTGGTTTGCAGGTGGGTGCTGAATTTCATGCCGATTCAATCCTCAACCCTTGTCCTTTTTTCGCCGGCAGCTATTGTTTTGATAGCAGCTGGGAGTGTGCGACGCGGCCGGACATGGTGCCCGCATGATACGCGCGCCACCCGCCGGGCGTGGCGCTCGGCAGGCGGGGTTCGCAGTGGCCGCCGCCTACAATCGGCGCAGCACAAGAAACCCTGAGTGAACCCATACCCATGCAAGTTGCTGCATCGATTTTCAAGGCCTATGACATCCGCGGCATCGTGCCCGCCACGCTGAACGAGGCCGTGGCCGAAGCCCTGGGCCGCGCCTTCGGCATGGCGGCGCGCCAGGCCGGCGAAACCACGGTGGCGGTAGGGCGCGACGGCCGCCTGAGTGGCCCGGCCCTGAGCGCGGCGCTGATCCGTGGCCTCACAGAAACCGGCATCAACGTGATCGACGTCGGCATGGTCACCACGCCCATGCTGTACTTCGCTGCCAGCACGGTGTGCAGCAGCGGTATTCAGGTCACCGGCAGCCACAACCCGGCCGACTACAACGGCTTCAAGATGGTGCTGGCCGGCCGCGCCATCTACGGCGAAGAGATCCAGGCGCTGCGCCGCACGATGGAGGCTGAGAGCTGGCAACTGACGGCCGAGGGCACGGTGCGGCACCTCAATGTGTACGCCCCGTACCGCGACCGCATCGTCGGTGACATCAAGCTGGCACGTCCGATGAAAATCGTGGTCGATTCCGGCAACGGCGTGGCCGGTGCCTCGGCCCCAGCCATCCTGCGTGCGCTCGGCTGCGAGGTGACCGAACTGCACAGCGAAGTGGATGGCACCTTCCCGAACCACCACCCTGACCCGAGCAAACCCGAGAACCTGCGCGACGTGATGGCGGCACTCAAGGGCAGCGATGCCGAACTTGGCCTGGCCTTCGACGGTGATGGCGACCGCCTGGGCATCGTGACCAAGGACGGCCAGAACATCTTCCCCGACCGGCAGATGATGCTGTTCGCGCAGGACGTGCTCACGCGCGTGCCGGGCGGCACCATCGTGTTCGACGTGAAATGCTCGCAGCGCCTGGCACCCGCCATCCAGGCGGCCGGTGGCCAAGCCCTGATGTTCAAGACCGGCCACTCGCTGATCAAGGCCAAGATGAAGGAAATCGACTCGCCGCTGGGCGGCGAGATGAGCGGCCACATCTTCTTCAAGGAGCGCTGGTTCGGTTTTGACGACGGCACCTACGCCGCCTGCCGTCTGCTGGAGATCCTGAGCCGCGCCAAGGACGCCAGCGCCGTGCTCAATGCGCTGCCGACGAGTTTCTCCACCCCCGAGCTGAACGTGAAGTGCGCCGAGGGCGAACCGCACCGCCTGGTGGATGAATTGGTGAAGAAGGCGTCCTTTGCGGCGCCGGCCCAGGTCAATACGATTGACGGCGTGCGTGTCGACTGGCCCGATGGTTTTGGCCTGATCCGCGCCTCCAACACCACGCCGGTGCTGGTGCTGCGCTTCGAGGGTCACACGCCCGAGGCACTGCACCGCATCGAAGGTGAGATGCTGGCGTTGCTGCGGCAGGTCAAACCCGATGCTTCCTTTGCCGAGGCAGCGCACTGAAGACGGCGAATACGTCTTGAAAATCCTGATCGTCAAACTCTCGTCGCTGGGCGATGTGGTGCACGCCATGCCGGCGGTGCAGGACATCCGGCGTGCCTTGCCGCAAGCCCAGATCGACTGGGTGGTCGAGCGCGCCTTCGCGCCGCTGGCGCTGCGTTGCGCTGGCGTGCGGCGCGTCATTCCCTGCGAGCTGCGGCGCTGGCGCAAGGCACCGTTCTCGGCCGCTACGCGTGCCGAGTGGCGTGTCTTCAAGGCCGAACTGCAGCGCGAGGCCTACGACGCGGTGATCGATCTGCAGGGCCTCACCAAGTCGGCCCTGGTAGCCTGGCTGGCGCGGTTGACGCCGAGCGGCCGACGTTACGCACTGGCCAACCAGACCGACGGCTCGGGTTATGAAGCGCCGACGCGCTGGGTGGCCGATGTCGCGATAACCATCGAGCCGCACGTGCACGCCGTGCGGCGCGGGCGCGAACTGTGCGCCCGTGCCCTCGGCTATGCCGTGCCGGATGTAGAGTCTTTTGGGCTTGTAGCCCAGGTAAAGACTGCGCCAACCGCTCCTGAAAATAGAGCAATTTCGAGCGCGACCGGCCGTCCCTGTGTGGCGCTGGTACACGGCACCTCGCGTGCCGACAAGGAGTGGCCGGTGGCGCACTGGCTCGACTTGGCGGCGCGTCTGGATGCTGCCGGCTTCGATGTCGCGTTGCTGCACGGCACCGATGCCGAGCAGCGGCGCAGCGAGGCCATGGCGCGCGAGATGGCGCACGCCCTCGTCTGGCCGCGTCTGGCGCTCGATGCACTGACCGATGCCTTGGCCGGCTGTGCCGGCGTGATCGGTGTCGACAGCGGTTTGAGCCACATTGCGGTGGCGCTCGATCTGCCGCATGTGCAGCTCTACAACTTCGACACCGCCTGGCGCACCGGGCCGATCAACCGGCCACGCCAGCGTTGTGTTTATGCCCAGCCGGCGCCTTCGGTCGATGCCGTGTGGCAGGCCTGGCGGGTCGTTTCCTCCAACGGTGGACAGGCATGATGCGTTGGCTCTACTCTGGCTTCACGTGGCTGGCCCAACCGCTGCTGCGGCGCAAGATCGCGCGCCGTGGCCTGAAGGAGCCGGGTTATCTGGACGCCGTGGACGAACGTTTTGGCCACTACGCACTGCCGCCGCTGCCGGCCGACGGCCAGACGATCTGGGTGCATGCGGTCTCGCTCGGCGAAACCCGTGCCGCCGCCGTGCTGCTGGCACGCTTGCGCGAAGCCTTGCCGCAGATGCGCCTCTTGCTCACGCACGGTACGGCAACCGGCCGCGCCGAAGGCAAGCTGCTGCTGCGCGCGGGTGATGTGCAGGCCTGGTTGCCGTGGGACACGCCGGGTGCGGTGCAGCGTTTTCTGGCGCATTTCCGGCCGCGCATCGGCATCCTGATGGAGACCGAGGTCTGGCCCAATCTGGTGGCCGCCTGCGCACGCGCCGAGGTGCCGCTGGTGTTGGCCAATGCGCGCCTCTCCGAGAAGTCGATGCGGCAGGCGCAGCGGCTGGCGTGGCTGTCCCGGCCGGCCTATCGCCGCCTGACGGCGGTGTGGGCGCAGACGCAGGATGATGCGACGCGGTTTGCCGCGCTCGGTGCGCCGGTGCAAGGTGTGTTCGGCAACCTCAAGTTCGATGCGATGCCGAACGCCGGACAACTGGCGCAGGGGCATGCCTGGCGTGCCCAGTTGGGCAGGCCGGTGGTGATGTTCGCCAGTTCGCGTGAAGGCGAGGAAGCGGAGTTCCTGCAGATCTTGAAGTCTTTTCAGCCTTCCGGGCTTGTTGAATCAGCGCCAGTCGCTCCTGATTTGATAGCGGATCAGGTGCGCGCCGTTCAATGGCTGATCGTGCCGCGTCACCCGCAACGCTTCAATGAGGTGGCGGCGCTGATCGAGTCGCAAGGGTTCGCCGTGTCACGTCGCAGCGCGTGGGGTGCGCAAGCGGCCGCAGCCCAGCCGTCGACGGTCTGGCTCGGTGACTCCCTGGGGGAGATGGCGCTGTACTACGGCTTGAGCGATGCCGCCTTGCTGGGTGGCAGCTTTGCGCCCTTGGGCGGGCAGAACCTGATCGAGGCGGCGGCGTGTGCCTGCCCGGTGCTGATGGGGCCGCACACCTTCAATTTCAGCGAAGCGGCCGAACTGGCGCAAGCGGCCGGTGCTGCCTCGCGCCATGCCAGCCTGCGCGAGGCCGTGGTGGCCGCCTGCGGCCTGGTGACGGATGGCGCGCGCCGGACCGCCATGGCGGCAGCGGCCCGCCGATTTGCGTTGGCCCACCGCGGCGCGACCGAGCAAACGGTGGCCGCGGTGCGTGGCTTACTTGGCTAGCAGGTTGTTGACGCTCTGCAGGTCGTCGGCCTTGAGCGAGCCGCTGGCCTGACGCAGCTTGAGGCCGCCGACCAGCACGTCGTAACGGGCCTTGGCCAGGTCACGCTTGGTCTGGTAGAGCTGGCTTTGCGAGTTCAGCACGTCGATGTTGATGCGCACACCCACCTGGTAACCCAGCTTGTTGGCATCCAGCGCGCTCTGGCTGGAGGCCTCGGCGGCCTGCAGCGCCTTGACCTGGCCCAGGCCGGAAACCACGCCGAAGTAGGCGGCGCGTGTCCCTTGTGCCACCGTGCGCTGGGAATTTTCCAGGTCGGCACGGGCTTTCTCTTCGAGCGAGAGGGTTTCGCGCACGCGGTTCTGCGTGGCAAAACCGGCGAACAGCGGCAGGTTGAAGCTCACGCCAACGGCCGAGCTGTTGGTCCGGCTGGACGTGGTGGCCAGCGAGGTGCCGCCCACGTTGCTGTTGAGGTTGTAGCTGGCGGTCAGGTCCAGGGTGGGCTTGTGGCCCGCCACGGCTTTTTCGCTTTCCAGCTTGGCCACGTCGAGCGCAATCCTGGCCTGCTTGATGCTGGGGTGGATGTCTTGCGACTGCTCGACCCAGACGCCGACATCGGCGGGCAGCAGGGCCGGCAGTTCGGCTGCGGCCAGCGGTTTCGGTGCGGTGCCGGTCTTGCCGACCAGCTGGTCGAGGGCGAGTTTCTTGACGCGCAGATCGTTGTCGGCGGCGATCTCCTGCGCAATCACCAGGTCGTAACGAGCCTGTGCCTCGCGCGTGTCGGTGATGGTGGCGGTGCCGACTTCGAAGTTGCGCTTGGCCGAGGCCAGTTGCTCCGCCACGGCGGTTTTCTGCGCCCCGACGAAGGCCAGCGTGTCCTGGGCATTGAGCACGTCAAAGTAGGCCTGGCTGATGCGCACGATCAGGTCCTGCTCGGCGGCGCGCAATTGGGCTTCGGCCAGGTCGGCCTGGCGCTTGCCCTGCTCGTAGCTGGCCAGGTTGGCCGGGCGGTACAGGGGCTGGCTCAGGCTGACGGAGGTGCTCTGGTTGTCGAAGCTGCGGTTGGCAGGAATCGGGCCGGGGTTGACGGTCTCGTAATTCAGGCTGGTGTTGGAGGCCGAGGCCGACAGGCCGATGGTGGGCAGCAGGTTGGCCTTGGCCTGATCGGCCTTGTGCAGGTTGGCGTCGTACTGGGCCTTGGCCGACTGGTAGGCTGCATCGTAGCCGCGTGCCGACTCGTAGAGGTCGAGCAGGCTCTGGGCCTGTGCGGGCAAGGCTAGGGCAGCGCCAACAGCAAGTGTCAGAGGCAGTAGGCGGAAGGTTTTCATGATCGTCCTTTGGGCTCGCAGAGATAGGTGTCGTTCGGCTCAGTAGCGCGGTACGCTGGGGTCGACCTGCATCGACCAGGCGTTGATGCCGCCGCTGATGTTGGCCACATGCTTGAAGCCGCGGTTTTCCAGAAAGGCCGCCACCTGCATGCTGCGCCCGCCGTGGTGGCACATGCAGGCCACCGGCCGGCTCGGGTCGAGCTCACCCAGGCGCGGCGGGATCACCCCCATGGGGATGTGCACCAGCTCAAAGCCGTCGGCCTTGATGCTGGCCTGCTGCAGCTCGAAGGGCTCGCGCACGTCCAGCACCAGGGGCTGGCCGTGGACTTTCATCTTCTCGAGCCAAGCCGAGAGGTCGCCGGGGTGGATGTGTTCGATCATGGTCGTACGGTCGCGATGGCCGCCTCAGAAGTTGAAACGCGAGTGTTCCGGGAAATTCAGCAGACGCGGTGCCACCGTGTCCCAGGCCTGACTGGTGCGGTACTCGGCGTCACCGGTGCGGGTGATCAGGGTGGCGCGCATCACCGGCTGCTCGCCGACGATGGCCATCAGGCGGCCGCCGCGCTTGAGGTGCTCCAGCAACTTGTGCGGCACTTCGGCCACCGAGCCGCTGAGCACGATGACATCGAACGGGCCTTCGACCGGCACGCCCTTGGAGCCGTCACCCTGGCGCACTTCGGCGTTGAGGATGCCGGCCTTCTGCAGGTTGGCGCGTGCCAGGGTCACCAGTTCAGGCTCGATCTCCAGCGAAATGACGCGCTGGGCGCGCTGCGCCAGCAAGGCGGCCATGTAGCCGGAGCCGGTGCCGATCTCCAGCACTTTCTCGGTCGGTTGAATCGCCAGGTCCTGCAGCATGCGCGCTTCGACCTTGGGGGCCAGCATGCACTGGCCCAGCTGCAAGGCGGCTTCGCTGGCGCCGCGCAGCGGAATTTCCATGTCAGCAAAGGCCAGGGCTTTGTGCGCCGGCGGCACGAAGTCTTCGCGCTTGACCACCGACAGCAGTTCCAGCACCCCTGCGTCGAGCACGTTCCAGGGGCGAATCTGCTGCTCGATCATGTTGAAGCGGGCTTGTTCGAAGTTCATTTCATATACTCCATGGGGTATTTTAGTGGATCCTGGAAAATTTTACCGGGCGCTCAGTGCTTCGGACCCCAGCGCCGGCGTAACCATTGACTGAAATCATCCATATAGCAGTAGACCACAGGCACCACCACCAGCGTCAGCAGCGAGGAGGTGATGACGCCGCCGATCACCGCCTGGCCCATGGGGGCGCGCTGCTCGGAACCTTCGGTCAGGGCGAAGGCCAGCGGCACCATGCCGAAGATCATGGCCAGGGTGGTCATCAGGATCGGGCGCAGCCGCACGCGCGCCGCCATCAGCAGGGCGTCGGCGCGCTCCATGCCTTCTTCGCGGGCGCGGATGGCGAAGTCCACCAGCAGAATCGCGTTCTTGGTCACCAGGCCCATCAGCATGACCACGCCGATGATGGAGAACATCGAGAGCGTGGAGCCGAACATCAGTAGCGCCAGCACCACGCCGATGAGGGTGAGCGGCAGCGAGGTCATCAGCGCCAGCGGCTGGAAGAAGCTCTTGAACTGGCTGGCCAGGATCATGTAGATGAAGATGATGGCCATGGCGAGGGCTGAGACGGCGTAGCCGAATGATTCGGCCATGTTCTTGGTCGAGCCGCTGAACGAATAGCGGTAGCCAGGCGGAAAGCTGATGCCCTCCAGCGCCTTGCGGATGTCGTTGGACACCTCGCCGCCAGAGCGGTTGTAGACATTGCCGTTGATCGCCACCTCGCGCGTCAAGTCGCGCCGGTTGATCTGGTTGGAGCCGGTGCTCTCGTGCAGCGTGGCGACCTGGTTCAGGCGCACCACGCGCGAGCTGCCGTCGGTGTTGCTGCCCAGCGTGAAGGGCAGGCGCTCCAGATCGGCCAGCGTGTTGCGTGCATCGGGTGCCAGGCGCACGTTGACGTCGTAGGTCTGGTCGTCGCTGGCGCGCCAGTTGCCCACCGTCTGGCCGGCCACCAGGATGCGCAGCGCGCTGGCGATCTGGTTGACGTTGAGGCCGAGGTCGGACGCCGCGTCACGCTGGACGTCGACCTCGATGGTCGGCTTGTTGGGCTTGGCGCTGGAGTCCAGGTCCACCAGGCCGGGGATGTCGCGGATCTTGTCCATCACCAGCGCGGTCAGGCGCTCCAGTTCCTTGAGGTCGGAGCCCTGCAGCGAGAACTCGATCTGCTTTTGCCCGCCAACCGCATCAAGCAGGCCGGCATGGGTGATGGTGATGCCGGGTACCTGCTTCAGGCGCTCGCGCAGCACGGCCGACATCAGGTCCACGTTGCGGCTACGTTCCTTGCGGTCCACCAGCCGCACGTAAATGCTGCCGTAGTTCTTGCCGAGCGCGTTGCCGGTGTTGAGCGTGGCCAGGGTGTAGCGCACTTCGGGGAATTCGCGAATGATGTCCTGCACCTGGCGCGCCTTGGCCTCGGTTACTTCCAGGGAGGAGCCGACCGGCGTGTAGAAGTTGACGGTGGTTTCCGAGAAGTCGGCCTTGGGCACGAACTCGGTGCCTAGCAGCGGCACCATGAAGATGCTGGTGATGAAGACGGCAAGTGCCAGGCCCAGCGTGGCCAGCTTGTGCGCCAGCGACCAGCGCAGGATGCCTTGGTAGGCCTCGGCCAGGCTTTCGGTGGTGCGGTCAAACCAGCCGGTGACGCGGCCGATGGTCTTGTCGTACAGCGTCACGGGCGGCAGATTCTGGCCATGGGTGTCGATGCTCGGGTCGTGCCAGATCGATGACAGCATGGGGTCGAGCGTGAAGCTGACGAACATCGAGATCAGCACCGCGGCCACGATGGTGATGCCGAACTCGTGGAAGAACTTGCCGATGATGCCGCCCATGAAGCCGATCGGCAGGAACACGGCGACGATGGAGAAGGTGGTGGCCAGCACCGCCAGGCCGATCTCCTGCGTGCCGTCGAGTGAAGCCTGGTAGGGCGTCTTGCCCATCTGCACATGGCGCACGATGTTCTCACGCACCACGATGGCGTCGTCGATCAGCAGGCCCACGCACAACGAGAGCGCCATCAGCGTGATCATGTTGATGGTGAAGCCGAACAGGTTCATGAACAGGAAGGTGCCGATCAGCGCGATCGGCAGCGTGAGGCCGGTGATGACGGTGGAGCGCCAGGAGTTCAGGAACAGGAAGACGATCAGCACCGTCAGGATGGCGCCCTCGATCAGCGTGCGGCGCACGTTGTCGACCGCCACGCGGATCGGGCGCGAGCCGTCGGTGATGGGCTCCAGCCGCACGCCGGGCGGCAGCAGCGGCTGCAGCTCGGCCACGGCGCGCGTGAGGCCGTCGATCACGGCGATGGTGTTCTCGTCCTGCGATTTCTGCACCGAGGCCAGCAGCGTGCGCTGGCCGTTGTAGAGCGCCAGGGTGTCGATTTCCTGCGCGCCGTCCTGCACGGTGGCCACCTGGCCCAGGCGGATCGGCGTTGTGCCCTTGCGTGTCACGATGATGCGGTTGAAGTCTTCCGGCCGCTGCATGCGTGCATCGACCTGCACCATCAGCTCCTGCGTCAGGGAGCGCACGGCGCCCAGCGGCAGGTCCTGGTTTTCGCTCTTCACCGCGGCCACCACCTGGTCGGGGGTGATGCCGAAGGCTTCCAGCGCCTGGGGCTTGAGGTAGATGTTGATCTCGCGTTTCGTGGCGCCCACCAGCGTGACCGAGCCGACGCCGCGCACGTTCTCCAGCCGTTTCTTCAAGACCTGGTCGGCCCAGTTGGTGAGTTCGACGGCCGTCAGGGCCTTGCCGGCCTTGTCGTCCGGCAGCACGGCCAGCGACCAGATGGCGCGGTTGGCCGGGTCGAAGCGCAGCACGCGCGGCTCCTTGACCTCGGTGCGCAGGTTGGGCCGGATCGAGGCGACTTTCTCGCGCACGTCCTCGGCCGCCTTGCGGCCGTCGATGTGCAGCTGGAATTCGATGATCACCACCGACTGGCCTTCGTAGCTGCGCGAGGTCAGGGTATTGATGCCGGCGATCGAGTTGACGCCTTCCTCGATCTTCTTGCTGACCTCGCTCTCCACGATTTCGGGCGAGGCGCCGGGGTATTCGGTGGTGACCACCACCACGGGGAAGTCGACGTTGGGGAACTGGTCCACCTGCAGGCGCTGGTAAGAGAACAGGCCCAGCACCACAAAGGCCAGCATCACCATGGTGGCGAAGACCGGGTTCTTGAGGCTGACGCGGGTGAACCACATGGCTTAGCGTGCCTGCGAGGCGGGGGCCGCGGGCGGGGCAGAAGCCGCGGCGGGGGCGGTTGCTTGTGCCGCCGTGAACTTCACCAGCGTGCCTTCACGCAGCGTGCCAATGGTGCCGGCCAGCACCATGCTGTTTTCGGCCACGCCGGTCACGGCCACCATGGCCTGGCCGCCGGCCTCGCCGCGTTCGCCCAGGGTGACGGTCTGGTGCACCACCTGTTGCTTGTCCACCAGCTGCACATAAGGGGCCGGCTTGTCGGTGCGCACCGCGCTCACCGGCACGGCCAGCGCGGTCATCTTGGCGGTGCCGAGCGTGCCTTGGGCGAACAGGCCCTGGCGCAGGCCGTTGGTCGAGTTCAGGCCGAGGTAGACCAGCACGCTGCGGCTGCCGGCCTGGGTGCTGGGGTTGATGCGCACCACGCGCGCGGCCACCGGCTGGGTACCGCCTTCGATTTGCAGTTGGGCTTCCTGACCGAGCCGCACATCCAGCGAATCGGCCGCACTCAATGCCGCTTCGATTTCCAGCCGAGAGACGTCCACGATCTCCACGATGCGTGCATCCACGGCGACGCGCTCGCCCGGCTGTGCCAGCCGCTGCGAAATCTGGCCGCTGATCGGGGCCAGCAGTCGGGTGTCGGCGGCGCTCTTGCGTGCCACATCGGCAGCGGCCACCGCCGCCAGGTGCGTGGCGCGCGCGCCGTTGAGGTTGGCCAGCGAGGTGTCGAGCGCGGTCTTGGAGATGAAGCCCTGGTCCACCAGCGCCTTGTTGTTGTCGAACTGGCGCTGTGCGATGTCGATCTGCGCCTGCGCGGCGTCGGCCTGCTGCTGCGCCTGGCGCAGCCGGGCGTCGTATTCGGCCGGGTCGATGCGGCCGATCAACTGGCCTGCCTGCACGCTGTCACCCTCGCGCACCTTGAGTTCCTGCAGTTCGCCCGCCACGCGCGCCTTGACGAACGTGGCGTTCACGGCCTTGAGCGTGCCGGACACCGGCAGACCACGCATGAGTTCCTGCGACTTGACCTGCAGCACATCGCTGGCGGCCAGTTCTACCACGGTCTGCGCACCCTGCGCCGTGGCGAGGGCGGTTTGCTGGGCCTTGCGCGCCGACAGCGCGCGCAGGATGCCGATGGCCAGCAAGGCAATCACCAGCGCCATCAGGCTCCATTTGATCCAGCGTTTCATCGTCAGCGGTCTTTCTTGTGATCAGGCGGGGAGGGCGCGTCCGGCTGGCACAGGCCGTGCAGGATGGTTTCCACCTGGGACGCCAGGTATTCCTCGGGGACCAGGGTTTCATCGCAGCCAGCGCAGGCGCCGAGCGAGTGTTCCCAGGTCAGCAGAAAAATCATCGGCGCCAGCACACTGTAGACGCCGTACTTCAGGTCGATCGGGCGGAACTCGCCGCGGTCGATGCCGCGCTGCAGGATGCGGCGAACCAGCGCATGGCCGGGTTCGATCACTTCCTTCTGGTAGTAGGCGGCCACCTCGGGGAAATTGCTGGCCTCGCTCATCATCAGCTTGGTGATGCCGCCGGCCTTGGTGGCCCCCAGACGCTGCCACCAGATGGTCATGGTGTAGCGCAGCAGATCGGCCGTGCTGCCGGTGTAGGCATCGAACTCGGCATTCCACTCCGGGAAGCGGCCGGCGATGTTCTCGCGGATGACGGCCTTGAACAGTTCTTCCTTGCTGGCGAAGTAGAGGAACAACGTGCCCTTGGAGACGCCGGCACGGCGCGCCACTTCTTCCGATTTGGTGGCGGCAAAGCCTTTTTCCACAAACAGTTCCAGCGCGGCATCCAGCAACTCACCCGGACGCGCTTCCTTGCGGCGCTCGCGCTTGGCGTGCACCTTGGCATGCGTCTCGCAGATGAACTTGGAAATGGGTGACATGGATTTAATGACTCGCGGGTTATTAATGTAGCGACTCCACCCCGGTGCGTCAAGCTGCAAGCCTAACCAGCCCAAACCAGCGGCCGGCAAGCCGCAGGTAAATCTTGGGTAAAGCCGGCAGGGCTGCAAGGCACTCATTAAGATGCAACACCTGTCGATTCAACGGAGTGCCTGCCATGCCCGATTCCCTGCCCATGATCACCCTTGGCGGTGGCTGCTTCTGGTGCACCGAGGCCGTGTTCGTGCGGGTGCGTGGCGTGGTCGATGTGCAGAGCGGCTACAGCAATGGCCAGGCGCAGCGGCCGAGCTACGAGCAGGTCTGCACGGGCACGACGGGACACAACGAGGTGGTGCGCCTGACCTACGACCCGGCGCAGGTCAGCCTGCGCCAGTTGCTGGAGATCTTCTTCACCATCCACGATCCGACCACGCTCAACCGCCAGGGCAACGACGTCGGCACCCAGTACCGCAGCGCCATCTACTTCAGCACCCCGGAGCAGAAGCTTGAGGCGGAACTGCTCATTGCCGAACTGGAGCAGGCGGCGATTTTCCACGAGCCCATCGTCACCGAGGTGCTGCCGCTGGCCAATTACTGGCCGGCCGAGGACTACCACCAGGACTATTACGAACAGCACCCCAACCAGGGTTACTGCGCCTTTGTGGTGGGCCCCAAGGTGGCCAAGCTGCGGCAGACCTTTGCCGCCTTGCTCAAGTGAGACGCCACGCATGATTTCCACACGCGGATTGCGCTACCGCTACCCCGACGGGGCGGTGCTGGCCTTTCCCGATGTCGAGGTGCCCCAGGGCGGCGTGCTGTTGTTGCGCGGGCGCTCCGGCGTGGGCAAATCCACCTGGCTGGCGCTGGCCGCCGGCTTGCGCGCGCCCAGTGCCGGTGAACTGGTGGTGGCCGGCCAGACGCTGGCTGCACTCACGGCCGTGCAGCGCGATGCCTGGCGCGCACGCCACATCAGTTTCCTGCCGCAACAGTTGCACTTGAGCGAGGCGCTCACCGTGGCTGGCAACCTGGGGCTGGCCTACTTTGCCGCTGGTCTGCCGGAGGACCGGGAGGCCATTCAGGCCGCGCTCGCCGCCTTGGGTGTGGCCGAGCTGGCCGGGCGCAAGCCGGCCCAACTCTCGGGCGGCCAGGCGCAGCGCGTGGCGCTGGCGCGCGCCGTGCTCTTGCGGCCGAAGGTGATCCTGGCCGACGAGCCCACCGCCAGCCTGGACGACGAGGCCGCGCAGGACGCGCTGGCCCTGCTGCAGGCCACGGCGCAGCGCAGTGGCGCCACGCTGGTGATTGCCACCCACGATGCGCGCGTGCGGCTGGCCCTGCCGGCAGCACGGGTGCTCGACCTTGATGCTCAAAACGAGGTTTTGGCCTTGTTGGATAAGCGCCAATAGCTATGAAAACAATAGCATTATCCTGGCGTTATCTGGTTTCACGGCCGCTGGCGGCGAGCCTCAACCTGCTGTTGCTGACGCTCGGTCTGGCCGCCATCACCTTCGTGCTGCTGACGCGCGCACAGATTGACCGTGCTTTTGAGCGCGACCTGGCCGGCATCGACGCCGTGGTGGGCGCCAAGGGCAGCCCGATGCAACTGATCCTGGCCGGTGTCTTCCACCTCGACGTGCCGCCCGGCAATATTCCGCTCAAGGCGGTGCAGGCATTGGCGCAGGATGCGCGCGTGGCGCAACTGATTCCGCTCAGCCTGGGCGACAGCGCCCAGGGCTTCCGTATCGTCGGCACCACGCCGGATTACCTTCGCCACTACGGCGCGCAACTGGCGCAGGGGCAGGTCTGGCAGGTGCCGATGGAGGTGGTGCTCGGCGCGCAGGCGGCGCAGGCCATGGGGCTGCAGGTCGGGCAGGTCTTTGCCGGCGCGCATGGCCTGGGTGGTGGCGGCGCGGCCCACGCGGCCCATCCGTACCGGGTGACCGGCGTGCTGGCACCCTGCGGCTGTGTGCTGGATCGGCTGGTGCTGACCGCCACCGAATCGGTGTGGCAGGTGCACGAGGTCGGCCACGGCAAGGCCGACGCGCACGACGACCATGACGAGGCCCGCGAAGACGGTCATGAAGACGAGCAACGCGAGATCACGCTGGCGCTGATTCAGTACCGCAGCCCGCTGGCTGCCGTTTCGTTTCCACGTTTCGTCAACAGCACGACCAACCTGCAGGCTGCGGCGCCGGCGCTGGAGATCACGCGCCTGCTGCGCATGGTCGGCGTCGGAGCCGACGTGCTGCGCGGCTTCGGCGCTGTGCTGCTGCTCACCGCCGCCTTAAGCGTTTTCATTGCGTTGTGGAACGCGGTGCGCGAACGGCGTGCCGATCTGGCGTTGCTGCGCATGCTGGGCGCCAGCCCGGCCCGGTTGGCCGGGCTGCTGCTGTGCGAGGCGCTGTGGCTGGCGGTGCTGGCCAGCGTGCTGGGGCTGGCAGGGGGCCACCTCTTGACAGGTCTGTTAGGCTTTTTATTGCAGGCCGAGCAATCGCTGCCCCTGACCGGCTGGCTCTGGCTGGGCGTGGAGGCCTGGGTGCCGGTGATTGCCCTGGGTGTGGCGGCGCTGGCCGCTTTGTTGCCGGCGTTCAGCGCCTACCGGGTGGAAGCCGGACAATTGCTGAGTTTGAAGAACTGAATCCAAGATGACCATGTTGTTGCGCAAACCTTGCTGGGCCGTGCTGGCCGTGCTGGCCGTGCTGCTGTGTGCTGCCCTGGGTGCGCAGGCGCAGCTGAGTTCGCCCGTCCCGTCCGGCCCCTACGGCAGCGGGGCCGGCGTGCACAGCCCGAACAGCCCGTTTCCGCAACTGAAGGAACGCAACGACGTGCTGGCCTGGTCGCTGCTGACCACAGTCAAGACCAAAGTGGAAAAGAACCGCGTGTTGCCGATGTTCCCGCCGGCCATCCAGGCGCTGGACCAGAAGACCCAGCGTGTGCAGGGTTTCATGATGCCGCTCGACCCGGGCGAGAAGCAGACGCATTTCCTGCTCAGCTCGGTGCCGCTGACCTGCTCCTTCTGTGTGCCCGGTGGGCCGGAGAGCATGATCGAGGTGAAGAGCAAGACCCCGGTCAAATACGGCATGGAGCCGGTGGTGGTGGAAGGGCGTTTTTCCGTGCTGCACGACGATTCCTATGGCATGTACTACCGCATGACCGATGCGGTGCCTGTGAAATGACGCTGAAGTAAACTCGGCCTCCCGCCCGCCATGCAATCACATCGTTCCCCTCCACATCTGATGCGCCAGCGCCCGGCCTTAGGCCCGGTGTTGCTGCTCGTCGTGGCGCTGCTGTGGGCGCAGATGCTGGGCTTGGCGCACCGTACGCTGCACAGTCCGCATACGGGCAGCGTGCCGCTGGCTGCCCAGGCGGCGCAGGGCTCGACGGCCCATGCCCCGGGGCTGCTGGCGCACCTGCTGGCACCCGATGGCGGCGAGCCCGATTGCCGCCTGTACGACCACCTGGGCCATGCCGACGTGCTGCCGGCCCTGGCGCTGCCCACTCTGGCGCTGCCGCTGCCCTTGTATGTTTCGCAGGCGGTTCTGGCTCACCTGTTCCTGCCGGCGCCTGCCGCCTTCGAGGCGCGAGCACCCCCTCTGGTTCGCTGAATTCCGTGCCGTCCTTGTTTCATGCCGAGCTGTTTGCCGGCATGGCGCAAGTTCTTCCGATTCAACGAACCTGTCATGAAACACCTTCATTCCCTGCGCAGTGCCCCGGGCACTGCCTTCGCTTCACTGTCTTTGTTGCCACCGTTGGCCCTGACCCTGACGGCGCTGACCAGCACTCCGGCGCTGGCGCAAGCCGGCGACGCGCCGAGCCTGGCCCCCGTCGTGGTCACCGGCAATCCGCTGGGGGCGACTGAATTGATCGCCCCCGCCGAGCAATATTCGGGTGAGACCTTGCTGCTGCGCTCCAAATCCACGCTGGGCGAAACGCTCGACGGCACGCCCGGTGTCAGCAGCACCTATTTCGGGCCGAACGCCAGCCGTCCGGTGATCCGCGGCCTGGATGGCGACCGCATCCGCATCCTGAACAACGGCGGCGCCAGCCACGATGTCTCCAGTCTGAGCTACGACCATGCCGTTGCCCAGGACCCGTTGACCATCGAGCGGATCGAGGTGCTGCGCGGACCCGGCGCCTTGCAGTACGGCGGCAGCGCGGTGGGCGGCGTTGTCAATGTGATCGACAACCGCATCCCGCGCGAGCCCCTGTTCGACGCCCAGGGTGGCGTGGCCGGCAAGGCCGACGTTGGCCTGGCCAGCGGCAACCGTGAGCAAAGCGGTGCCGTGCTGCTGGAGACCGGCACCGACCGCTACGCGCTGCATGCCGACGTGATGTCGCGCAACACGCAGGATGTGGCCGCACCGGTCGATCTGGCCTGCACGCGCGGCGGCATCACCACCACGGCCCGCCGCATCTGCAACTCGGCCAGCCAGACCTGGGGCGGAGCGCTCGGCGGCTCGCTGTTCTTCGATCGCGGCTACCTCGGTGCTTCGCTCTCTACCTACGACAGCAATTACGGCACGGTGGCGGAAGACGAGGTCAATATCGCCATGCGCTCCAGCCGTCTGGCGCTGGAGGGCGAGGTGCGCGACCTGGGCGGTGTGCTGCAAAGCGTGAAGGCCCAGTTCAGTCGCAGCGACTACCGCCACACCGAGTTCAACGCCGGCGTGGCCGGCACCCTGTTCAAGAACACTGGCAATGACCTGCGGCTGCAGGCACGCCATGCCAGGCTGGGCGCGTTGGACGGTGTGATCGGCCTGCAGTTCGAGGACAGCGAGTTCTCGGCCGACGGCGACGAGGCGTTCGCGCCCTACAGCCGCACGCGCCAGAGCGCGGCGTTCGCGCATGAGGAGCTGGCCACCCGTTGGGGGCGCCTCAGTGCCGGCGCCCGGCTGGAGTCGGTGCAGGTTGATTCGAACGGCCACCCGACCATCGCGCGTTTCACACCCGCGAGCCGCAGCTTCAACCCGGGCAGCTACGCGCTGGGGGCGCTGTGGAATGTGGCGCCCGAATGGCAACTGACCTCCAACCTGTCGTGGAACGAACGTGCGCCGAAAGACTACGAACTGTTCGCCAATGGGCAGCACGTGGCTACCAATTCCTACGAGATCGGCAACATCAACCTGGAGAAGGAGCGCTCCACCAACCTGGACATCGGCGCGGCCTGGAAGCGGGGCGCCCACAACGCGCGGGTGCAGGTGTTCCAGCACCAGTTCAGCAACTACATCTCGCTTGAAGGCACCGACCTGACGGCCTCGCCGCCGCAGTACAGCTACACCCAGGTGCAGGCCCGCTTCACCGGGATGGAGGTGAACGGCAACATCCGCCTGCTGGAGGTGGGCCACACGCTGGATCTGGCGCTGCGCGCCGACACGGTGCGTGCCGACAACACCAGCACCGGCCAGCCGCTGCCGCGCATTGCGCCGATGCGACTGGGCGCCACGCTGCTGTGGTCCAGCGGTCCGTGGGGTGCACGTCTCGGTGTCGACCAGATCGCGGCACAGGACCGTGTGCCCGACGGCCAGCGCGCCACCGATGGCTACACGCTGTGGAACGCGGCGCTGACCTACCGCGCCAAGGCCGGCAAGTCACGCTTGCTCTGGTACGCGCGCCTGGACAACATCGGCGACACCCTGGCCTATTCGGCCAGCTCCATCCTGACGCAGACCGCGGTGGGCAAGGCGCCCTTGCCAGGGCGCAACCTGAAGGTCGGGCTGCAGCTCAGCTTCTGATCCGGTGGCTATGGTGGGGCCCGAACAGGGTCGGGCCCGCACCTCATGGATAGCGCCTGCTGCAAGGCTGCCGGAACAACCGGCAGCCTTTTTTCTTTCATGTCTCCGTGCATGCCAAAACGCGGCCTATGCCATGTGACACATGTGACCCGGTGAGGGTGGCAATACCAGTCGTTTTGTGGGTGTAGTCCAGGCACTGTGCCGCTTCGCCGGGGCCTTCTGTCAAAATTATTCGCATGACTGCCCACCCACGCCTTCCATCCTTCTTGCCACCGACCCCTTGGATCCACGAGGAGGCCTGAATGGAACACAACATCTCACTGATCACCACGCTGGCGGCCGGTTTTGGCATGGCGATGATTCTGGGTTTCATCGCCGAGCGCCTCAAGGTGCCGGCCCTGGTCGGCTACCTGGTGGCCGGCATCATCATCGGCCCGGCGACGCCGGGCTTCGTGGCCGACGTGGGCATTGCCTCCCAACTGTCCGAGATCGGCGTCATGCTGCTGATGTTCGGTGTCGGTCTGCATTTCTCGCTCAAGGATCTGCTGTCGGTCAAGCGCATTGCCGTGCCCGGCGCGGTGGTGCAGATGGGGCTGGCCACCGTGCTGGGCATGGCGCTGGCCTGGTGGTGGGGTTGGAGCTGGGGCGCTGGCCTGATCTTCGGCCTGTCCCTGTCGTGCGCCAGCACCGTGGTGCTGCTCAAGGGCCTGGAGGCCCGGGGCGTACTGGAGACGATGAACGGGCGCATTGCCGTGGGCTGGCTGGTGGTCGAGGACTTGGCCACGGTGCTGGTGCTGGTGCTGCTGCCGCCCCTGGCGGGGGTGCTGGGTGGCACGGGTGTGCCGACGGCGGATGCCAGCCCGCTGTGGATGACCATCGGGCAGACGCTGTTGCAGGTCTGCGCCTTCATTGCCCTGATGCTGGTGGTGGGGCGCCGCGTATTGCCCTGGATTTTGTGGCAGGTGACGCGCACCGGCTCGCGTGAACTGTTCACCCTGACCGTGATCGCCGTGGCGATCGGTATCGCCTACGGCGCAGCCGCCTTGTTCAGCGTGTCGTTTGCCCTGGGCGCTTTTTTTGCCGGCATGGTGATGCGCGAGTCCGAGTTCAGTCACCGGGCGGCGGAGGAGTCCTTGCCGCTGCGCGATGCCTTCTCGGTGCTGTTTTTCGTATCGGTTGGCATGCTGTTCGATCCGGTCATCCTGGTCGAACAGCCCTGGCGCGTGCTGGGCGTGGTGGCCATCATCGTGCTGGGCAAGTCGCTTGCCGCGCTGGGGCTGGTGATCGCGTTTCGTTACCCGCTCAACACCGCGCTTACGGTGGCGGTCAGCCTAGCGCAGATCGGCGAGTTCTCGTTCATCCTGGCCGGGCTGGGCCTGTCGCTCGGGCTGCTGCCTGCCCAGGGTATGAGCCTGGTGCTGGCCGGTGCGCTGATTTCGATTGCATTGAACCCCTTCCTGTTCGCCGCCGTGGCGCCGTTCCAGCGCTGGATTCTCAAGCGTTCCGCCTTGGCGCGCCAGTTGGAGCAGCGCGAAGACCCGTTCGCCGAACTGCCGATGAGCACCGAACGCAAGTACCTGGAAAAGCAGGTGGTGCTGGTCGGTTATGGCCGCGTTGGCCGCCGCATTGCCCAGGCGCTGGAGGCGCGTGGCATTCCGTACGTGGTGGCCGAGCAGAACCGGGAACTGGTGGAGGATCTGCGCAAAAACGGCAAGGTCGCGGTGTCGGGCAATGCCGCCGACCCGGCGGTGCTGATCCAGGCGCACATTGCCGACGCGGCCCTGCTGGTAGTGGCCACGCCCGATCTGCTCAACGTCCGGCAGATGGCGGACACCGCCCGCAAACTCAATCCGGCCATCGAGATCGTGCTGCGCAGCCACAGCGAGGACGAGTCGGCCCTGTTGCGCGAAGAAGGGGTTGGCACGGTGTTTTTTGCCGAGGACGAACTGGCCAAGGGCATGGCAGGGCATATCCTCCAGCGTTTTGATGCACGGCCTGCAAGCGGCCATGGCTGAACGCCGTGGCTTCGAGCTGCCTGTGCTGATCCCCTGTTTCTGAACCATACCGCCTTGTGAACCCTGCTTCCGTCCTGTCCACCCTGATTCCTGTCGCCCTGTTGGTTGCTATCGGTTTTATAGCTGGTCGCGCAAGGTGGATCAGGGCTGAAGCCACCAAAGACCTGTCAAACCTGGTGTTCCTGGTGCTCACGCCGGCGCTGATGTTCCGCACCATGGGCACGGTGCATGTGGAGCAGCTCGACTTCCGACCGCTGGCGGCCTATTTCGTTGCGGTCGCCATCCTGTTTGCCGTCACCTTGCTGCTGCAAGGCTTCAACCGGCGCGCCGCTGTACTGGCACTGGCCGCCACCTTCAGCAACACGGTGATGATCGGCATCTCGCTCATCGGCCTGGCTTATGGCGCGGATGGTCTGGTGATCCTGCTCACGCTGGTGTCGCTGCACGCGCTGGTGCTGCTGACGGCCAGCACGGTGCTGCTGGAGCTGGCGGTGGCGCGTGAGGCGGCCAGCCAGGCCGGCCAGCAGCACCTGCTGCGCACGGTGCTGGGCGCGGTGCGCAATGCCGTCATCCACCCGGTGCCCTTGCCCATCATTGCCGGCCTGCTGTTTGCCCAGACCGGCTGGGTGATTCCCGAGGCCATCGACAAACCCCTGCAATGGCTGGGCAATGCCTTCGGTCCGCTGGCGCTACTGCTGGTGGGGGTGACGCTGGCCGGCTCGGGCATGGGCGCGCAACTGCGCGGTGCCTTTGGCGTGTCGCTGGTGAAGAATCTGCTGATGCCGGTGCTGGTGGCCTTGCTCGGCACGCTCTTCGGCCTGAGCGGTCTGCCGCTGCTGGTGATGGTGGTCACGGCGGCATTGCCGATCGGCGCCAACGTCTTTTTGTTCTCGCAGCGTTATGCCGTGGCCGAAGAACTGGTGACGGCCAGCGTCATGGTGTCCAACGCGCTGGCGTTGATCACGCTGCCGCTGGTGATGCTGCTGGCGGGCTGGCTTTAAAAATTACGGCGCGAGCCGCTCGCGCAGCCAGCCGCCTTGGCCTTTGGGTGTGTAGCGCAGCCGGTCGTGCAGCCGGCTCGGGCGGCCTTGCCAGAACTCCCAACGCTCCGGTGCCAGACGAAAGCCGCCCCAGTGCGGCGGGCGCGGCGGCTGCAGCATGAACTGGGCGGCGTAGCGTGCTGCATTGGTCACCAGCACACCACGGCCAGAGATGACTTGGCTTTGCGGGCTGGCCCAGGCGCCGATGCGCGAATCAAGCGGGCGGCTGTGGAAGTACTCGTCGCTTTCCGCCTCGCTGACGCGCTCCACCCGGCCTTCGATGCGCACAACGCGCTCCAGTTCGACCCAGTGGAACTGCAATGCTGCAAACGGGTTGCCGGCCAGCTCGCGGCCCTTGCGGCTGTCGTAGTTGGTGTACCAGACGATGCCGCGTTCGTCATAACCCTTGATCAGCACCACCCGGGTGGAAGGGCGCAGGTCGCTGCCCACGGTGGCCACTGTCATGGCGTTCGGCTCCGGCACTTCGGAGTTGATGGCTTCGTGCAGCCACTGGTCGAACTGCTTGAGCGGATCGGCGTGCGAGGCGTCCTCGCTGAGTTCGTGGCGTTCGTAACTTTTGCGGAGGTCGGCGATCGAGGTCATGGCCAAGTGTAAATCCTGGGCCCAGGCGCATCGGCGCATTTCATGCCCAAGAGGCAGTGTCTCAATTTGCAAAAACCAGGCCGTTACCTAGGGCATACCCCTATGACTTGACCCAAGTCATAACCTACGCTGGCGCAGTCTCAATCCAACAACAAAGCCGATTCCATCATGGGCGGCTTATATAGAGAGGAGCCTTTGCCATGAGCATCAAGCTGAACGTCAACGGTCGGGCGGTCGCCGCCAAGTCCGAACCCGACACCCCTTTGCTGTGGGTGATCCGCGATGAACTGGGCCTGACCGGTACTAAGTTCGGTTGCGGTGCTGCGCTGTGCGGCGCCTGCACTGTGCACGTGAACGGCCAGCCGGTGCGCTCGTGCCGGACGCCGGTGGAGGCGGTGGCGGGCAAGAAGATCGCCACGGTGGAGAGCCTCTCGCGCAACAACACGCACCCGCTGCAAGTGGCGTGGATCAAGCACGACGTGCCGCAGTGCGGCTACTGCCAGTCTGGCCAGCTCATGAGCGCAGCCGCCTTGCTGGACAAGAACAAGAACCCGAGCGATGCGGACATCGACCAGGCCATGAGCGGCAACCTCTGCCGCTGCGGCACCTATGGCCGCATCAAGGCCGCCATCAAAGATGCGGCTGCCAGTCTGCGCAACGCCTGAGGAGAGACACCATGACCACACTCGAAACCTCCCGTCGCGATTTCCTCAAGACCTCCTCGCTTGCCACCGGCGGCCTGATCATGGGCTTTGCCCTGCCCGGCGCCAAGGTCGAGGCCCAGGCGGCCGGCACCGTCTACACCCCAAATGCCTGGGTGCACATTGCCGACAACAACACCATCACGCTGATCTCGGCACGCTCCGAAATGGGGCAGGGCGTCTACACCTCCATGCCCATGCTGATCGCCGAAGAGCTCAGCGTCGACATCAAGCAGATCAAGGTGGCGATTGCGCCGCCGGCCGCGGTCTACGTCAATGCACTGCTGGGGGCGCAGATCACCGGTGGTTCCACCTCTGTGCGTGATGGCTGGGAGAAGCTGCGCGTGGGCGGTGCCCAGGTGCGCGAGATGCTGATTTCCGCCGCCGCCGACAAGTGGAAGGTCGATCGCAGCACGCTGCGCGCCGAGAACGGCATGGTGCTCGGCCCCAAGGGGAAAAAGGCCAGTTACGGCTCACTGGCGGCTGCCGCCGCCAAGCTGCCGGTGCCGGAGAAGGTGGCGCTGAAAGACCCGAAGGATTTCAAAATTGTCGGCCAGCGCGTCAAGCGCCTGGACACACCGGCCAAGGTCAACGGCACGGCCGAGTTCGGCATCGACGTCAAGCTGCCGGGCATGGTCTACGCCAGCATCGAGCAGTGCCCGGTGATTGGCGGCAAGGTCAAGAGTTTTGATGCCTCCAAGGCCAAAGGCATGCCGGGCGTGCTCGACGTGGTGCAGGTCAACGACGGTGTGGCCGTGGTGGCCAGCAGCTACTGGCAGGCACAGAAGGCGCGCAAGGCCGTGAGCGTGCAGTGGGACGAAGGCCCCGGTGCCGCGCTCGACCACAACACCGTGCTGGCCAGCACGCGCGCCGCCGCTGACAGTGGCAAGGTGCTGCCGATCGGCAAGCCGATGGGCAATGTGGCCGAGGCCATGAAGGGCGCCGCCAAGGTGGTCAAGGCCGAGTACATCTCGCCGATGCAGGCGCACGCGCCGCTGGAGCCGATGAACTTCACCGCCCACTACAAGGACGGCAAGATCCTGCTGGTGGGGCCGACCCAGTTCCAGCAGGGCGCGCACGGCGCCGTGGCCGGCGTGCTGGGTATCAAGCCGGAAGACGTGACGCTCAAGACCACCTTCCTCGGTGGCGGTTTCGGCCGCCGGCTGGAGCTGGACTTCATCGTGCAGGCGGCGCAAATCTCCAAGGCCGTGGGCCGTCCGGTCAAGCTGCTGTGGTCGCGCGAGGACGACATGACGCATGACTTCTACCGCCCGCTCGGCTTGAACCAGGTGCAGGCTGGGCTGGACGCACAGGGCATGCCGGTGGCGCTGCAGTTCAAGGTCACCTCGCAGTCGGTCACGCAGCGCGCCTTCGGCCTGCCCAAGGACACGCTCGACCCTTTCATGGCCGAGGCGGCCGTGGCGGCCTACGAAATCCCCAACACACAGCACGACCTGGTGATCCATGACAGCGGCATGCGCGTCGGTTACTGGCGCGCGGTGAGCCACAACATGAACGCCTTCGCCAACGAGAGCTTCATGGACGAACTGGCGCTGGCGGCGGGCAAGGACCCGTACCAGTACCGCATGGCGCTGCTGAAAAACAAGCCGCGTTTTGCCAACGTGCTCAAGCTCGCTGCCGAGAAGGCCGGCTGGGGTCAGCCCTTGCCGGCCGGCCGAGCCCGCGGTATCGCGTTGATGGAGGGTTACGATACCTACATGGCGCAGGTGGCCGAGGTCTCGGTGAAGGACGGTCAGGTTACGGTGCACCGCGTCACCGTGGCCGCCGATCTGGGCCGCATGGTCAACCCGGACACGGTGGAGGCGCAGATCCAGTCCAGCATTGCCTTCGGCATGTCGTCGGCCTTGATGCAGGAGATCACGCTGGACAAAGGCCGTGTGCTGCAGACCAACTACAACAACTACCCGATGGTGCGCATGCACGAAGTGCCGATCATTGATATCGTACTGGTCGAGAGCAGCGAAAAACCGGGCGGCATCGGCGAGCCGGCGACCGCCTTGGTGGTGCCAGCGATTGCGAATGCGGTGGCCGCGGCCACCGGCAAGCGTGTGCGCAAGCTGCCTTTGTCGCCCGAGGCGATTCGCCAAGCCTGAAAATCCTAGGACCCAAGAGGTGGTGAATGGAAAGTCTTGATCTGCGTGTGCTGGCCGATGCGCTGGCCTGGAAACGCGCCGGCCATGCGGTCACGCTGGTCACGGTGGTGGAAACCTGGGGCAGCGCGCCGCGCCCGCCGGGGGCTCTGCTGGCCGTGCGTGACGACGGTGTGGTCAGCGGGTCGGTGTCGGGCGGCTGTGTCGAGGACGACCTGATCGCCCGTACCAAGGCCGCGCTGGCTGCCGGCACCGCAGATCAGACCTCTGCCAAGCCGTCGCTCATTGCCTACGGTGTGACCAAGGAGGAGGCGGCACGCTTCGGCCTGCCCTGTGGCGGCACGTTGCGGCTGGTGCAGGAGCCGCTGCGCGAGGTGAGCTGGGTCGAGACGCTGCTCGCGCGCACGGCTGAACACCGGCTGCTGGCGCGCACGCTCCATCTGGCAAGCGGCGAGGTGGTGCTGGCCGACGCGGTGCGCGGCCAGGGCATGGCGTTCGACGGCCAGACCCTGACCACGGTGTTCGGCCCCAAGTGGCGCCTGCTACTCATCGGTGCCGGCCAGTTGTCGCAGGCGGTGGCGCGCATGGCGGGCATGCTCGACTTCGAGGTGTTGGTGTGCGACCCGCGTGAAGAGTATGCGGCGGTGCTGGAGATCGAGGGCGTGCAGCGCGTGGTGGGCATGCCCGACGACGTGGTGCGCGAACTGCTGCCCGATGCCCACACCGCCATCGTGGCCCTGACGCACGACCCCAAGCTCGACGACATGGCGCTGCTCGAAGCCCTCAAGTCGGCGGCCTTCTACGTGGGGGCTTTGGGGTCACGCCGCAACCAGGCGACGCGTAAACAACGCCTGGCCGAGCACTTCGACCTCAGTGCCGATGAACTGGCACGCCTGCATGGCCCGGTGGGCCTGAGCATCGGCGCCAAGACGCCGGCCGAGATCGCGGTGTCGATCGTGGCTGAGATCGTGCAGGTCAAGAACGCAGTCAGCGCCGCAGTGGCTCGCACACCCGGTTGCACCGTCGTCTGAATGCGGCCTGAAGCGTCCTTGCAGCCGGTGGTGATCGTGCTGGCCTCAGGCCGGGGCGAGCGTTTTCTGGCCTCGGGTGGTCGCACACACAAGCTGCAGGCGCTGCTCGGAAACAAGACCGTGCTGCAGCACACGCTGGATGCCGTGCGCGCCAGCGGGCTGCCTTTTTATCTGGAAGAGACCGGCTTGCCTGGCATGGGGGATTCGATTGCGGCGGCGGTGCGTGCCAACCCCGATGCGTCCGCTTGGCTGATCCTGCCAGCCGACTTGCCGCTGCTGCAAGCCGAAACCATTCGCCGCGTGGCAGCCGCCCCGGCGCAGCAGGCGGTGGTGCGGCCGGTGTACCAGGGGCGGCACGGCCACCCGGTGCGCTTTGCCCGCGTCTGCGGGCCGCAGCTCATGAGTTTGGAAGGAAATCAGGGGGCGGCCCTTGTCGTCAAAGCGCATGGCGCTACTGAATTGATAGTGGACGATGCCGGTTGCGTGACCGACATCGACACCGTGCAGGACCTGCAGCGGGTGCAGGAACTCTTGCAGACCCGGCAGCCTTGAGGCTGCCGGTGCTTCACGAGCGGCTGATCACAGCGCAGGCCAGGCGCGGGCCGGCGTTGCCAGTGGGCTGGGTGGTGTAGTCGTCCGGGTCGCGGTGCACGATCAGACCGCGGCCGACGATGTCGTTGCTGCCGCTGCCGACCGCGATGCTGTTCGACGTGAAGTTGATGCGCGCCACACCGTAGGCGTCGGCCTTCAGGCTGGGCAGGTCGCCCACATGGTGTTCATTGGCTTCGTGCGCGCCGTGTTTCATGCCCATGGGGTTGAAGTGGCCGCCGGTGCTCATGCCATCGCCGCTGGAGCAATCGCCTTTCTCATGCACATGGAAGCCGTGCTCGGCATTGGGCTTGAGGCCGCGCACTTCGCCGCTGACCAGCACCTTGTCGCCTTGCTGGGTGAAGCGGATGTCGCCGCTGGTGGCGTTGCCGCGCGTGGGTTGGAGTTGGGCCGAGGCCGTCGGGCCGCTCGGCGTGGCACAGGCCGAGAGCAGGGCAGCTGCGGCCAGGGGCATGAGAACACGGATCATGACAATCTCCTCAAAAGGTGGAAGAACCGCTGCGACTGTAGGCCGGTGTGCGGTTTCCGGCAAGCCGGTGGCCGCTCAACCCTGGCACATCTCAGGTCATCGGGTGCGGCTGTAAAGGCCGGCTGCTTTGCCGGGCCAGCCAGTCGCTCACCGGTGCCGGTTTGGCGAACAGATAACCTTGCAGGGCATCGCAGCCATGGGCCAGCAGGAAGTCGGCCTGTTCGCGTGTCTCCACCCCTTCGGCGACGACCTTCAGCCCCATGTGCCGGGCCATGGACAGGATCATCTGCACGATGGCTGTGTCGTTGGGGTCGGCCGGTGTGTCGTCGATGAAGCTCTTGTCGATCTTGATCTCGTAGAGAGGCAGCCGCTTGAGATAGGCCAGGCTGGAGTAGCCGGTACCGAAATCGTCGATCGAGAAGCGGATGCCGAGCGCGGCCAGTTCGTTCATGCGCGCGATGGTTCGGTCCAGGTTCTCGATCAGCAGTCCCTCCGTCACCTCAAAGACCAGACGGGCCGGGTTGGCGCCGGTGCTCGCCAGCAGGGCCGACACGCGCCGGACGAAGTCAGACTGCCGGAACTGGCGCGGACTGACGTTGATCGACAAGGGCAGCGTGTGGCCAGCGGCCTGCAGATGGACCTGGGTCCGGAAGGCCTGTTCCATGACCCAGTCGCCCAGTCGCAGCATCAGGGGGCTGTCTTCGGCGACAGGAATGAATGTCGAGGGCGGAACCTGGCCACGCACCGGGTGCGTCCAGCGCAGCAGCAGTTCGGCGCCAACGGCATGCCCCGTACGATCGACTTGAGGCTGCAGGTGCAGCGCCAGCTGGTTCTGGGTGATGGCCTGCGCCAGGTCGTGTTCGAGGGCCAGGCGCTCCTCCACCTCCGATTGCATGGCCGCTTCAAAAAAGGCAATCCGGTTGCGGCCGGCCGCTTTCGCCCGGTACATGGCTGTATCGGCCTCGCGCAGCAGACCGTCGGCGGACTGGCCCGGTTTGGGCAGCAGGGTGACGCCAATGCTTGCGCTGGTGCTGTAGGGTTCGCCATGGATCGTGAAAGGCTGCTCCAGTGCTTCCCGCACCTTGTTGGCAACCGCCATGGCGGCACGCCCGCCGGCATCGTGGTCTGCTGTCAGGTGGGTTGTCAGGATCACGAATTCGTCGCCCCCCAAGCGGGCGACGGTATCTTCCTCGCGCACCAGATCGCTCAGACGCTGGCCGACGCTCATCAACAGTGCGTCGCCGGCGGTATGGCCGCGCGCATCGTTGATGTTCTTGAAGCGATCGAGATCCAGGTAGAGGAGCGCGCCGATGACTGGCGAACGCCGTGCCGACGCCAGCACCTGTTCGAGCCGGTCCAGCAGCATGCGCCGGTTGGGCAACCCCGTGAGCACATCGAAATAGGCCAGGCGATGGATGTCCTCTTCGGCCTTCTTGCGCTCAGTGATGTTGCGCTCCACCGACACCCAGTGCGTGAGTTCGCCTTGCTCGTTCGTGACCGGCACGATGTTCAGATCAAGCCAGTACTCCTGGCCGTCCTTGGCGTAGTTGAGCAGCTCGGCATGCACCGGTTCTTGCTTGCCCAGCGCCGCCTTGATCCGGTCGAGTTCGGTCCGGCTGGTCCGGGGGCCCTGCAACACGCGCGGCGTTTTTCCGATCACTTCTTCGCGCGTGTAGCCGGTGCAACGTTCAAACGCATCGTTGACGAAAACAATGCGGGGGCCCGGCGCACTCAAAGGGGCCGCCTCGGTGATCACGACCATGTCGTTCAGGCGCGTCAGGGCCGTGCCTGTGAGCCGCAGGTCCTCGTTGGCTTTTTGTAGGTGGCTCTGACCTTTTTCCAATGACTGGGTGATCGCGCGTTGCCGCTCCAGCGATGTTTCCAGCTGGTTGAGCAGCACGGCACATGAGATCGTGATGACCGAGTTGATGAACATGAAGTTGATCGTGATGACGACCCACTTCAGCAGCGGCTGGGATTCGAAGCCCTGCATCTGCAGGTCGGCATTCACCGCATAGCCCAGGCTCAGCAGGCTCACGCCATTGAGCACCAGTGCCAGCAAGGCCGGCCGCAGGCCCAGCAGCAGGGCGGTCATCACGGGGAAGGCCATCAGGTAGATCTGGCTGGCCGGGCCAATGACCATGAGGAACCACAGGCCCAGCAGATAGACCAGGGCCAGCAGGTTCCAGGCGCGGAAACGGTAGGGCAGGGTGCGGTAGCGCCAGATGGTGATCACCCAGGCCAGTGCGAAGGCATCGATCCAGGCAACCGCCACCAGTCCTTCGCGCCATGCGAGCAGCACGCTGGGAATGGCCGCCAGGCTACCCAGGGTGACGATCACCAACAGAATGGCCGAGAGAATGCGCTCTCGCCAGTTGTGCAACTCCTCGTTCTCCGCCTGCGGAGTCAGGAAGGTCTGCTGAAGGGTCTGAAACGCCGTCACTGTGTGTCTACCCCCGTGAGCCGCTGCCGCATGGGGCGGCAGCGCCAATGGGTACATCCTACCGCGGATGTCGACCGGCGAGTGACTCGCCTGGGAGAGGCTAGTGCTGGATCAGTTCGATCTTGTAGCCATCCGGGTCGGTCACGAAGGCGATCACCGTGCTGCCGCCCTTGACCGGACCGGCTTCGCGCGTGACGTTGCCGCCGGCGGCCTTGATCTTGGCGCAGGCCGCGTACGCGTCGGGCACGCCGAGCGCAATGTGGCCGTAGGCCGTGCCCAGCTCGTAGCTTTCCACGCCCCAGTTGTAGGTCAGCTCGATCTCGGCTTGGCCGGGGTTGCCGCCGTCAAAGCCGAGAAAGGCCAGCGTGTATTTGTATTCGGGATTTTCGGAAGTGCGCAGCAGTTGCATGCCCAGCACCTGGGTGTAGAAGTCGATCGAGCGTTGCAGGTTGCCAACGCGCAGCATGGTGTGAAGCAGTCTCATGGTCGGGATGATGCCGGAATGTCAAAAACAAGGCAGGTTGTGGTGGCATGAGCATACAGCGTGCCGTCGGGGCCGACCAGGCGCGCTTCGGCCGTGGCCAGCTGGCGGCCGCAGTGGATGACGCGGCCCTCGGCCCGCACGCGCGTCACCTTGGGCGTCAATGCCTTCACCAGGTTCACCCCCAGCTCGGCCGTGGTGTACGCGCGCCCGGGCGGCATCATGGTGTGCACGGCACAACCCAAGGCTGAGTCGAGCAGGGTGGCAAACCAGCCGCCATGCACCGTGCCCATGGGGTTGAAATGCTGTGGCCCCGGTGTGCCCTGGAAGACGGCACGGCCGGAGTCGATCTCGATCAGCATGAAGTCCAGCGTGCGCGCGATCGGCGCATAGGGCAGTTCGCCACGCAGCATGGCCTGCATCATCTCCAGGCCGTTTTTGCCACTGATCTGCGCCGGGCTGGCCACGCCCGGGCCCGAGCCGGCGTCCAGCCGCTGGCGCGTGACGGTCTCTTCGGCCAGCCACTGATCCAGTGCATTCGAGGGGGTGGGGCTTGAGCCCATGTTGTGCTCCTGTTTATTGCATATGCAATGATTGTAGATACAATTAAGTCATGAAACATGTCACACACGTGTCAAGTGCGGAGGCGATGAAACCGCAGGGCTGCACCAACTTCAAGCTGCGCCAGCTGATGCGCCGGGTGGCGCAGTACTACGATGCCGAGCTCGTCAAGGCCGGCCTGAAGGTGACCCAGTACTCGCTGCTGTCCTACGTACTCAAGCTGGGGCCGATCCGGCCCGGCGAGCTGGCACAGGCCATGAAGATGGACGCCTCCACGCTGACGCGCAACCTCAAGCCGCTGGTTGAGGCGGGCTGGCTGGCGCTGGGCGCCGGCTCGGACGGGCGCAGCCGCTTGGTCAGCATCACCGAGAGTGGCCGCGAGAAACGGCACGAGGCGCAGCGCCGCTGGCGCGTGGCGCAGGACGGGCTCAACCAGCAACTGGGCATCGAGCGCGTGCTGGCCCTGCATACCTTGATTGATGACGCGCTCGAACTCTTATCCCCCATCGAATCAGGAGTTGACGATGACCCGTACTGACAAGGCGCGCAGCCCACGCAGGATGATCTGGCTCGTGCTGCTCGCGGCCGCCGGCACATTTGCCCTGACCATGGGCACACGGCAGACCATGGGCCTGTTTCTGAGCCCGCTCAATACCGCGACCGGTCTGGGCATTGGCAGCATCAGCCTGGCGTTTGCCTTCGGCCAGCTCTGGTGGGGGCTGACCCAGCCTTTTGCCGGCGCCATGGCCGACAAGATCGGCGCCGGGCGCGTGCTGTTCGTCGGTGTGCTGCTGGTGGCGCTGGGAACCTTCATCACCCCGTTCATGACAAGCAGCGCGGGTTTGATCCTGGCCATTGGCGTGTTGGCCGCAGGCGGCGCCGGCATGGCCGGGCCAGCTGTGCTGATGGCCGCCACGGCGCGCCTGATTCCGCTGGAGAAGCGTGGCCTGGCCACCGGCATCGTCAACGCGGGTGGCTCCTTTGGCCAATTCCTGATGGCCCCGATTGCGGGCGCGCTGATGGTCAGCCAGGGCTGGGCCCATGCCATGCAGATCATGGGTCTGCTGGTGCTGTTGGGATTGCCGGCCGCCCTGGTGCTCAAGGGCAACTCGCTGCAGTCGGCGCCGGCGGGTCACCAGCCGGTCGGCACGCTGGATGCCATCCGGGCCGCGTTGAAGAACAAAAGTTATCTGATGCTGGCGGCCGGCTTTTTCGTCTGCGGCTTTCATGTGGCGTTTCTGGCCACGCATTTGCCGGGCGTGATTGCCGCGTGCGGCTTGCCGGTACAGTTTGGCGCCTGGTCGCTGGCCATGCTGGGGTTGTTCAACATCGTGGGCAGCGTGGCCATGGGCTGGGCGGTAGGGCGCTGGCGCATGAAATCGCTGCTGTCGCTGCTGTATGCCACGCGTGCCCTGGCCGTGCTGCTGTTTTTGCTGGCGCCCAAGACCGGCGTAGTGATGCTGGTGTTCGCTGCCGTCATGGGCCTGACCTTCCTCTCCACCGTGCCGCCGACGGCCGGTCTGGTGGCCAAGTTCTTCGGGACCGCCAACATGGCCACGCTGTTCGGTGTCGTCATGCTGACGCACCAGATTGGCGGTTTTCTGGGGGCCTGGCTCGGCGGCAGGGTGTTCGAAGCCACCGGCAACTACGACTGGGTCTGGTACATCGACATCATGCTGGCCATCGGTGCTGCGCTGATTCACCTGCCGATTCGCGAAGCCCACTTGCCCAAACTGGGGAAGGTCGGCAAGGCGGCTGCCTGAGCCTGGGCGGTCAGCGCCTTGTCATTGGGGCGGTCGAGCCATGTCGGTCGGCCGCACCCAGGCGTCGAAATCACTGGCGCTGACATAACCGAGCGCGACCGCCGCCGCTTTCAGTGTGCTGCCTTGGTGGTGCGCCTGTTTGGCGATCTCGGCCGCGCGGTCGTAGCCGATGTGCGGCGTCAAAGCCGTCACCAGCATCAGGGAGCGTTCCAGCAAGGTCTCGATGCGTTCTCGATTGGCTTCGATGCCGCGCACACAGTGCGCTTCGAAGCTCGCCATGCCATCGGCCAGCAGGCGCACGCTCTGCAGGAAGTTGTGGGCGATCAAGGGCTTGAACACATTGAGCTCGAACTGGCCCGCCGCGCCGCCGAAGTTGATGGCGACATCGTTGCCGAACACCTGGCAGCACAGCATGGTGAGCGCTTCGCACTGGGTCGGGTTCACCTTGCCCGGCATGATCGAGCTGCCCGGCTCGTTCTCGGGAAGGCCGAGCTCGCCCAGACCCGAGCGCGGACCGGAGGCCAACCAGCGGATGTCGTTGGCGATTTTCATGAGCGCAGCGGCCAGCGTCTTGAGCGCGCCGTGCGTCGACACCAAGGCGTCATGGGCGGCCAGGGCTGCGAATTTGTTGGTTGCGCTGGTGAAAGGCAGGCCGGTTGCCCGGGCCAGTTCTGCCGCGACACGCGCACCGAATTCGGGATGGGTGTTCAGCCCCGTGCCGACCGCCGTACCGCCGACGGCCAGTTCATGCAAGGCCAGCAAGGTTGAGAGGATTGCGCTTTCGGCGTGTGCCAGCTGCGCCACGTAGCCGGAGAATTCCTGCCCCAGCGTGAGTGGCGTGGCGTCCTGCAAGTGGGTGCGGCCGATCTTCACGATGTCGGCAAAGGACTGAGATTTTTCTTCCAGCCGGGCGCGCAGCGTGCGCAGCGCCGGCAACAGCTGCCCCGAGAGCTGCAGGCAGGCAGCCAGATGCATGGCGGTGGGGAAGATGTCGTTGGATGACTGCCCGAGGTTCACTTCATCGTTGGGATGAACCAGCCTTGTCTCGCCCCGCTCACCACCCAGCAGCTCGGAGGCGCGGTTGGCCAGCACCTCGTTCATGTTCATGTTGCTCTGCGTGCCCGATCCGGTTTGCCACACCGACAGCGGAAACTCCGCATCGTGTTGTCCTGCCAGGACTTCCGCCGCCGCAGCGCCGATGGCATCGGCTTTTTCGGGACGCAGCAGGCCGAGCTCGCCGTTAACGCGGGCGCAGGCCTGTTTGGTGCGGGCGAGCGCCATGAGCAGTTCGAGCGGCATGCGCTCGGAAGAAATGTGAAAGTGTTGCAGTGATCGCTGCGTTTGTGCGCCCCACAGCCGATCGGCCGGCACCTCGATAGGGCCGAAGGAGTCGTGCTCGGTTCTGCTGGTCGTCATGTCGAACCCCTTCCTGTTGCGGACTGGGCCGTCAACCCAAGCTGGCTTTACCCGTCGGCAGGAATCATTAAACTGCAGAAAGGCCGGCCATGTGCCCGTGCCGCAGGAGTCCGCCATGGATACCAGTCATCATGACTTGAACAGTTTGTTGTCCCAACTGGGACTTGCCGGTGACGCGGCAGGCCTGAATGCCTTTCTGACCACGCATCGGCTGGAGGGGGGCATGAAGCTGGTCGATGCCCCGTTCTGGAGCAAGGCGCAAGCGCAGTTTCTGCGCGAGGCCTTGGAGAACGATTCGGATTGGGTGGCAGCGGCCGACGGATTGGCCATGCTGCTGAGCCAGAAACGCTAGCGATAGTTGTTCTACACAGCGGGCAGCTTCCTGCCCACTGTGCGTTGTGGCTTAGCGACCGTAGGAGCCGCCGCCGGAGTTGCGGGGGCCGCGACCACCGCCGAAGCCACCACCACTGCCACCGCCGTAACCACCACCGCCGCCACTGCGGTTGCGCTGGCCACCACCGAAGCCACCACCACCGCCACGACGGCCGCGCTCGGCCATCATGTCGACGCTGGTGCGCATCGGGTCAGGCTGGGCGGACGGGCGTTGCGCGTTCTGGCGCGGTTCGTCGTTGCGGGCCGGTCGGCCTTGCCCCTGTCCCTGGGAACTGCGGGCGCCCTGGTTGCCGGGTTGACCACCGCCCTGGTTGCGCGGCTTGCCGCCGCCATTGCCACCATGGCCAGCAGGCTTGCGGGCACCGCCGCCGTTGCCGCCACCTGGGCGCTCGCCTTGGCCGGCCTTGTTGTCGCGGATGCGCTGCATCATCTCGGTACGCGCTGCCTTGGCAGCGGCCTGCATGACGTCACGGCTTGGCGGCTTGCCGGCACCGCCCCAGATGGTCTGGCGGCCCATGGCAATCGGTTCGGCGCGCTCGCCCGGCTCGGGGCCGAAGCCCTCGACCACCTGCACTTCGATCTTCTGCTTGGTGAAGCGTTCGATGTCGGCCATGAAGCCTTCTTCGTCCAGGCACACCAGGTTGACAGCGGCGCCATCAGAGCCGGCACGGCCGGTACGGCCGATGCGGTGCACATAGTCTTCGCTGACGTTGGGGATCTCGTAGTTCACCACGTGCGGCAGTTCGTCGATGTCGATACCACGTGCTGCAATGTCGGTGGCCACCAGAGCGCGGATCGTGCCGCTCTTGAAGCCGGCCAGGGCCTGGGTACGGGCGCTCTGGCTCTTGTTGCCGTGCAGTGCCATGGCCGTGATGCCGTTCTTTTCCAGGAATTCAGCCACGCTGTTGGCGCCGAATTTGGTGCGGGTGAACACCAGCACCTGGCTCCAGTTGTGCTGCTGGATGATGTGCGCCAGCAGTGCTTTCTTCTTGCCGCGGCCCACGGGGTGGATGACCTGGGTGATGCGTTGCACCGTGGTGTTGCGCGGCGTGACCTGCACGCTTTGCGGGTTCTTCAGCAGGCTGTTGGCGAGGTCGCGGATCTCGTCGCTGAAGGTGGCGGAGAACAGCAGGCTCTGCTTTTCCTTCGGCACCAAGGCCAGCACCTTCTTCACATCATGGATGAAGCCCATGTCGAGCATGCGGTCGGCTTCGTCCAGCACCAGGATCTGCACGGTGGACAGGTCCAGGAAACCTTGTTGCTGCAGGTCCAACAGACGGCCCGGTGTGGCCACCAGGATGTCGACGCCCTTCTTGAGGCGACTGATCTGCGGATTCATGCCGACGCCACCGAAGACAACGGTGGAGGTCAGTTGCAGGTACTTGCCGTAGGCTTGCACGGATTCTTCGACCTGGGCGGCGAGTTCGCGCGTGGGGGTCAGCACCAGGGCACGGATGCCGGTTCCGCCAAATTTGTTCTGGGCGCTGCGGCTCATGGTCAGGCGGTGCAGCAGCGGCAGGGTAAAGGCGGCCGTCTTGCCGGTGCCGGTCTGGGCGCCGCCGAGCAGGTCGTGCCCTTCCAGCACCAGCGGGATGGCCTGGGCCTGGATCGCGGTGGGGGTCTCGTAGCCTTGCTCGCGCACAGCCTTCAGAATGGCCGGAGCCAGTTTCAGATCTTCAAAGTTCATGGTGATGGCGCCCATCCGGGCGCAGGGATATCGGCCTGTTCAGGTGTCGCAACACCTGGCCAGTCAAAGGCAGATAGGATTCAAAAGAGAGGCCGGATCGATGAGTTGATCAACGGGAGGGCCCACCAGCAGGGTGCTGGCGTTGCGGGCAACTGGAGCGCCGCAACAGGCCGTATTGTCGCATGCTCCCGGCTTTTGTGTCGGCGGGTGTCTAAATTGGCTCAATTTGACTCTGCGGTAACAAGTTGTTGCGCGGCAGGCCGGTGCGGTCCTGCAACTGGGAGAATTGGCCTATCGCCGGCTGGTCCGGTTGCAATACAGCCTGGTTGATGAAGAAACACTTGATACGGCGACTCGGCGTGTCGGACGATCCGAACGGTCCGCGTCCTTCATTGCAGGATTGCATTGAGGCCGTGCTGGCGCAGTCCGATGTCCTGATTGAGGACGCACTCAAAGGACTGGAGGGCGCCGCCGTTCAGGCCAAGCCGAAGGTGGCACAAATCAATTACCGCCAGATCAGCCAACCGGCGGTGGCGCAGTTGCGGCATGACTTCGATGCCGTGCGTGCCACATTTGGCGTGCAGTTGCGCCTGGCGATCTACCACAGTGGTGCGCAGGATTCAGCCCGTGAAGCGAGCATGTGCTTTGACGATTTGCAACTGCTTGACGAGCAGCAGATCGACGCCAATATCGAGTTCGCGTTGGCCCAGCAGGAGATCCAGTTCGCCGTTGATGACCTGCTGCCGCAATTGCATGCGCTGATCAGCCGGTTGCTGGGCTGGATGACTGTGCAGCCGCATCTGAACCCGCTCAAGCCGGAGGCCTTTGCCCGTGCCTTGCGCGAAACCCTGCGGCAGCATGTACCCGACGAGCAGGCCCGCATCGGGCTGATCACGCCGGCCGCTGGTTTCATGGGGGCCAGCCTGCATCGCCTGTACAAGGAGTTGCTCGACTGGGTGCGTTCACACGGTATCGAGCCGGTGGGCACGGCACATGCGACGGCAGGGCGCCGCAAGAAAAGCGACAACCCGGTGAGCCGCACCATGCTGACGCTGCGTAAGCTGCGCCGCCTGCTGTCGGGTGAGCTGGACGACACGGCAGAAAAAAACGGCGCGGACAGTCGGGCACTGGAGTTCCCCCACACCGTGCCCACACCGCTGGAAGCGCTCGAAGAAATGCAGATGGTCGAGCCCCTCATGAAACGCTTGAGCCAACGGGCGCCTGTGGCCACGCCGGCAGCGCACGACAAGCACTCAGCAGGGGCGGGCCGTGGCCCGCAGCTGGGGCGCCAACTGGGCGAAGAGGTGGTGCGCCTGATGCTCGACAACCTTGCCCAGGACCAGCGCCTGCTGCCGGCGATCCGCGGTCAGGTCCAGAAGTTGGAGCCAGTGTTGCTCCAACTGGCGCAGTCCGATCCGCGTTTTTTCAATGACCGCAAGCACCCAGCACGCCAATTGCTGGACAAGCTGACCCACCGCAGTCTGGCGTATCTGAGCGAAAGCGACGAAGGCTTCGATGCCTTTTTCCAGTCGGTGGCCATGTCGGTGCGCGAACTGGCAACCAGTCAAGGGGCGAGTGAAGACTTCGCACGGGCGTTGCACGCGCTGCAGGCGCAGTGGGCACAGGCAGGTGCGGGGCAGTTGCCGCGGCAGGTGGAAGCAGCGCGTGCCTTGCTGCACGCGGAGCAACGCAACCTGCTGGCACAACGGCTGGCCGCCGGCTTCGAGAGCCAGCTGCATTCGCAGCCGGTGCCGGAACGCGTGGCCCACTTTGTTTGCGGTCCCTGGGCGCAAGTGGTGGCCGAGTCGCAACTGGCCAGTGCTGGCGGCACCGAGGATGCCGAGGGGTATCTGGCGCTGGTGGACGATCTGGTTTGGAGCGTGCAGGTGCACCAGGCGCGGCGCAACCGGGCCCGGCTGGCGCAGCTGGTACCCACGTTGCTGGAAAAGCTGCGTCAGGGCTTGCAAAGCATCCGTTACCCGGAAGATCGCATTACACAGTTTCTGGACGATCTGATTGCCCTGCATGAGCAGGCCTTGGCAAGTCCGTCGCCCAAGGCCGCGGGCAAGGTTCCGGTGGACACCCCCATGGCGCCGGTCAATCCAACCACCATGCCGGCGCAGGAAGAGGCGCCGGAGATAGACGCGGCAGCTGAGGCCGGTGTCGAGAGCCGGCGCAGCGAGCTCCCCGAGGAGGCGGCCGACGAAGGCTTCTGGGTGGCGGAGGACGAGGCCAGCGAAGCTGGCTACCTGCCCGAAGACGATGTGGTGCCACCCAGCCCGGTTGGCGTGCTGGCGCATGACTGGCGCGTGGCCGACCTGACGGTGGGAGCTTGGGTCGAGCTGATGCTGGACGAGGTGTGGGTGCGCGCCCAATTGACCTGGACCAGCCCGCACCGCACGCTTTTCATGTTCACCTCGGTCAAGGGGCTGGCGCATTCCATGACCCGTCGCACCATGGACCGGTTGCGCAACCGGGGCCTGATCCGCGTCGTGTCTGACGGCCATGTGGTCGACCATGCGCTGGACGCCGTGGCCCAGGCCGCGTTGCGCAACGAACAGGCACAGGGCGCAGACGACGCTTAGGCCGGGCGGGGCTGCGCCAAATGGGCCGGCGGGGGATAATACGGGTTTTATCCCCCCGCAGAACTATTACTAGATGGCTCAATACGTCTTTTCCATGAACCGCCTCGGCAAGATCGTGCCGCCGAAGCGTCACATCCTCAAGGACATTTCCTTGAGCTTCTTCCCTGGTGCCAAGATTGGCGTGCTCGGCCTCAACGGCTCGGGCAAGTCCACGCTGCTCAAGATCATGGCCGGTGTCGACAAGGAATTCGAGGGCGAGGCTATTCCCATGGCCGGCCTGAAGATCGGTTATCTGCCGCAGGAGCCGCAGCTCGACCCGAACGAGACTGTGCGCCAGGCCGTCGAAGGCGGCATGGGTGAGTCCAAGGCTGCGCAGGCGCGGCTGGAAGAGGTCTACGCTGCCTACGCGGACGAGAACGCCGACTTCGACGCCCTGGCCGCCGAGCAGGCCAAGCTCGAAGCCATCATCGCCACCGCTGGCGATGGCGGCGAGCACCAGCTGGAAATTGCCGCCGACGCGCTGCGTCTGCCGCCCTGGGACGCTGTCATCGGCAAGCTCTCCGGCGGTGAGAAGCGCCGCGTGGCGCTGTGCCGCCTGCTGCTGTCCAAGCCCGACATGCTATTGCTCGACGAGCCGACCAACCACTTGGACGCCGAATCGGTGGACTGGCTGGAGCAGTTCTTGCAGCGTTACTCCGGCACCGTGGTGGCCATCACCCACGACCGCTACTTCCTGGACAACGCGGCCGAATGGATTCTGGAAATGGACCGCGGTTCCGGCATTCCCTACAAGGGCAACTACAGCGAATGGCTGCAGCAGAAGCAAGCCCGCCTGGAGCAGGAGCAGAAGGGCGAAGAGTCCCGCGCCAAGGCGCTGAAGAAAGAACTGGAATGGTCGCGCCAGAACCCCAAGGCGCGCCAAGCCAAGAGCAAGGCCCGTCTGGCCCGCTTCGAGGAACTGTCTGATTACGAATACCAGAAGCGCAACGAGACACAGGAAATCTTCATTCCCGTGGCCGACCGCCTGGGCAATGAAGTCATCGAGTTCAAGAACGTCAGCAAGTCCTTTGGTGACCGCCTGCTGATCGACAACCTGAGCTTCAAGGTGCCCGCGGGCGCCATCGTCGGCATCATCGGCCCCAACGGGGCCGGTAAATCGACCCTGTTCAAGATGATCGCCGGCAAGGAAACACCGGACAGCGGTGAAGTCAAGATTGGCCAGACGGTGAAGATGGCCTTTGTCGACCAGACCCGTGACGACCTGGCGAATGAGAAAACCGTGTGGGAAGACGTCTCCGGCGGCCTGGATATCCTGACCGTCGGCAAGTTCCAGATGGCCAGCCGCGCCTACTGCGGCCGCTTCAACTTCAACGGTGGCGACCAGCAGAAGCGGGTCGGCACGCTGTCGGGTGGTGAGCGCGGTCGTCTGCACTTGGCCAAGACCCTGATTGCCGGCGGCAACGTGCTGCTGCTGGACGAGCCCTCCAACGACCTCGACGTGGAAACCTTGCGCGCGCTGGAAGACGCCTTGCTGGAGTTCGCTGGTTCGGTCATGGTCATCAGCCACGACCGCTGGTTCCTCGACCGCATCTGTACCCACATCCTGGCCGCCGAAGGTGACAGCCAGTGGACCTTCTTCGACGGCAACTACCAGGAGTACGAGGCCGACAAGAAGAAGCGTCTGGGTGAAGAAGGCGCCAAGCCGCACCGCGTGCGCTTCAAGGCCCTCAAGTAAAAACCATCACCCGGGCCGGCAGGCCCGGGGGTGTCAGGACTCGGCGCCAGCGGCGTCGGGTCGTGAACAACGCAAGGTTGTCTTCAGACGGTCTGCAGCCTGCGCTGCACCAACTCGATGTGATTGCGCAGGGCGTATAGCTCGTCGGTATACGACAGCGGCACCGCGATTTTTTCTACCCGTGCTTCCAATTGTTTGAGCTCATCCAGCAATTCCTGTCTGGATTCGGGACGCGTGCTGTCCAGTCGCTCCTCAATCGCGCGCAACTGGCCATACCAGCGAAACACCCGTGAACGTATCCGGAACTCGTACAACGGCGGCACGATGCGACTCAGCGGCAGCAGCAGGGCAATGATGATGCCCAGTGCCAGCCACATGCGCTCCACCAGGTTCGCCAGCGAAAAGGGCAAGTAGCGCTGCAGCAGCGGCACACCGTTGCGGATGGTGCGCTCAGCCTCCTTGGCCAGTGGGAACTCCAGGTTGGCCACGCTGGGAAATTCGTGTGCGCGGTTGAACCAGCCGGCATTGCCATGCAGCTTGAGCGAGGCTTGCGAGAACAACTCCTTCAATGCCGAATGCACACGGGGGCGTGCCAGCAGCGTGGTCGTGGTGGCGATCAGCCGTACCGTTTGCTCTGGCACATTGCCGGCCAGATCCACCACACCTTGCGGCAAGTCAACCGGGCTCAAAAAGGGAAATCGACGTGAATAGGCTTCGCTCTGTGAAAAACTCATGAGTTTGATGCCCGGGGTCTGCAGCAGCATTTGCACCATCAGCGACTCTGGCGCCGAGGCGAAGACCAAGGCATCGAGATCACCGTTGAGAAGCGCCACCGTGGCGGAGGTTTGTTCCAGTTGCGAAATCCGCAGGGTCTTGGCATCCATGCGGTTGACCTCGAACAGCTTGGCCATCAGGCGGGGAACGCCACTGCCCTCGGTGCCCACATTGACGTGCAGGCCCTTGAGTTGGCCCAGGGTCTTCAGCGTGGCATCCAGTGTCACCTTGCGCGCCGACGCCTCGCGGTAGAACAGCCATACCGGCTCGACAAACAGGCTGCCCAGCGACTCCATGCCGTGTTCCTGTTGGGCGGCCAGCTCGTCACTACCGCCCTGGACAAAACCGAAGTCAGCCTTGCCCTCGCGCAGCCACTGCAGGTTTTGCGCGGCGCCTTCGCTGGGCAGCAACCGTACTTCAATGCCATGCTCAGCCAAAACGCTGGCATAGCGTTTGCCGATCTCGGCATACGCGCTTTGCGCCGGACCGGTAGCCAGTGTCAGGTGCTTTGGCGGCATCGGGTCGAGCCACCAATAGGCCAGTACCAGCAGACCGATGGCCAGCAGCGTGAACGGGCCGGCCGAGACCAGCATGTCGCGCAACGACAGCAGGGTGTAGCGAACGGTTTGGGGCATGGCGCTGGGCGTCGGTTCGTCAGTTCGTCGGGTTGGTGAGGTCGGTTACTGCCGGCCAACGCTGCGCACCGACGGTGATGCCCTGCGCAGCCCACACGGCGTTCACCACGGCACGTGCCGTGACCTCGGCCGCCAAGGTGGCCAGCAACAGCATGCTGGCGCTCTTGCCGTTGTGGCCAGTGGCCAGTGCAAACAGGGTGTCGCCATCGAGCATGGTGTGCACCGGGTTGATGGCACGCGCCAAGCCGTCATGGCTGACCTGCGCCAGGCGCTGCGCCTGCGGCTTGGTCAATACGGCATCGGTGGCCACCACACCAATGGTGGTGTTGGTGCCCGCCAGCAGGTTCTGCGGTAGCTCGCCTTGCACCATCGCATCGCGGCTGCCCAGCAGTGCCTTGCCATCGGCAGTGCGCGCACCGGCTATTGCCTTACCGGTGGTCGGGTCGATCACATCACCCACCGCATTGCAGACGATGAGTGCCGCCACCGTGATGCCCTCCACACAGAGTGAGGCGGTGCCGATGCCGCCCTTCATGGCACGCGGCATGCCGAACAGTTTGCCCACCAGGGCGCCGGTGCCCGCGCCCACATTGCCTTGTGCTGGCGGCTGGCGGCTGGCGGCCAGGCAGGCTTGGTAGCCGGCCTGCGCGTCGGGGCGAATGCTGGAGTCCCCGACACCGAGGTCGAATACCACGGCGGCCGGCACGATGGGCACCAGGCCATAGCCGGTGTTCAGGCCGATGTGCTTGTCTTCCAGCCAGCGCATCACGCCGCTGGCGGTGTCCAGTCCCCAGGCACTGCCGCCTGAAAGCGTTATGGCGTGCACCTTGTCCACCAGGTTGGAAGGCTGCAATAAATCTGTTTCGCGTGTACCTGGGGCGGCACCACGTACATCGACGCCGGCCACCGCGCCATCGCGTGTTATCACCACGCTGCAGCCGGTGGGGCGGCGCGTCTCGGTGAAATGGCCAACTTCGATGCCCGCGACATCTGTGAGAGAGCCTGGGTAGGGGAGGCGAGGGTGGGCAGTGCTCATGACGCAGATTATGCGCAGACCGTGTTTCAGGCGTAGAGTGGGCGCAGCGCCGCCGTGCGGTGCAAGAGGAGTGCGGAAATGTTCAATGGTTATGACTACTACTACGGCCACATGGCCGGCATGCACGCCTTCTGGTGGATCTTCTGGGTCGTCTTGATCGTGGCGCTGCTGTTCTGGCGTCACGATCGTTGGCGAGGACCGCGCGATAAGTCGCGCGAAACGCCGCATGAGATGCTGCGCCGCCGGTTGGCAGCAGGGGACATCACCCCGGAAGATTACGAGAGTCGCAAAGCCCTGCTGGACCGCGACGGCGCTTGATTCCTGGGTGGCGTTACCGCGTGTCGCGGTCCTCGCCCCAATGAAAGCGGTGCAACAGCCGGTGGACCACCGGCGTCAGCATGATGCCCATGACGGCGATGAAGGCCAGACCGGCGTACAGCGCATACAGGCCGGCGAAGAGCTTGCCCGCTTCGCTCAGGTCGGTTGTTTTGACCGGCCCCATGCCGCCGAGCAGCATGGCCGCATTGACGAAGGCATCGACCCACGACATCTGTTCGTAGTAGCGGTAGCCCAGCATGCCCGCGAGCAGGGAGACTGCAATCAGCACCGAGGCCAAAGCGGCATGGCCCAGCAGCCGCAGGGTGAACTGTCCCCTGGGAATCGGGGGGATATGGCGTGGCTCGTACATGGGGTGGGCGTGTGATGGATTCGTACTGCTGGTCTGAGCGGATCAGCCACTCCATCAGGACAGAAAGACGAGGGCCAGCCCGATGGCGGCGGGAATCGCCTGGATGAAGAGGATCTTGCGGTTGGCGGTGGCGGCACCGTACAGACCCGCCACCAACACGCAGCCGAGGAAAAACACCTTGACCCCCATGCCGCTGGCACCCAGGCTCAAGCCCCAGAACAGGCCGGCGGCCAGAAAGCCGTTGTACAAGCCCTGGTTGGCGGCCAGAACCTTGGAGGCCGTTGCGGCTTCCTGGGTCTGGCCGAAGGCGCGCAGCCCGGCCGGTTTGTCCCACAGAAACATCTCGAGCACCAGGATGTAGACATGCAGGAGGGCAATCAAGCCGACGACGGTATTGGCGATGAGGGACATGGTGGTTCCTTGGGTTGTGGCGTGTGAGCGCTTGAAATGAACGGTGGTTGGACTTGGTCGTTTGAGAGCCGCCCAATGCGGAGGGCATTATCGGTGCGTCGCTGATTACCCGATCTTGGCACCTTTTTCGGCCAGCAGCGCCCGAAGTACCGAGCGATGGCAGTGGGCTTCGTCCTCGCAATAGCATCCCACTGAAAAGTTGCCAGTGTGCGACAAGGCGGCGAGCACCTCCAGCGTGCGAGTCGCTTCGGGTGTTGTCATCTCGGCCCGGTATTTTTTGCTGAAGATTGCCCACTGCGCCGGTGTTTCGGCCTGTTGTCCCAGTTTCATGGTCTCGACGCTCGGTGCCAGGTTGGGGTACCAGACGTCGTACCAGTTCTGTGACGAAAACTCGGACTTGGGAACCCCGCGTGGCGGGCGACGCACGGTGCCGATGCGCACGCCTTCGTCGGCGGTACGCACACTTCCCAGTTGGACGATGCGAACGGTCATGGTGCTTCTCCTGTCGGTAGTGCCTGACGCGGGAGTGGGTTCTTGCTCGGCACTTCGACGTCATGCATACGGCGTACCGTCCTTGTGAACGAACTGCCATTTTCCGGCGACGAGCAGGGCCTTGAGGTCGTCATCGGGATAGCTGCCTTCATCTCCCGGTGTTCGGTCGCCCACCTCGAGGTACACGACTTCCTCGCCGGTTTCATTGATCAGACGGTGCCCGTTGCCTGTGCCCGCCTTGAACCCTGCGCACATGCCGGGCGAAAGCTGGGTTCGTCCTTCGTCGGTGTGCAGCGTCGGCCGCCCCTGCAGGATGTAGATGAACTCGTCTTGCCGGCTGTGCGCATGACGAAGCGCTGATGTCGCATAAGGCGCCAAACGCGTGAGGTTGACGCCAAAGTTGCTGAGGCCGAAGACATCGCCCAACTGGCGTTTCTCCCGGCCGGCCATGCGGGACGCGAAGGGCTCGGGATAGGCCGAGGGTTTGCTGCGTGCTGCGACGTCGGTCGCCATGACGGCGACGGGATGCTGCTTTTCTGACCTGTCTGACATATGACCTCGCGAGACGAACTGTGAAGACGAAGGGCCTTGATGCTTGGGTAGGTGAACTATATACTGTTCAAATATACAGTATCGACATAACCATGAAACCCGGCCCCCTGCACCTGCCACCGACCAACTCTAGCCGCTGCAGAAATTCCTGCGCCGCGTATTTTCCCGCGCCGGGCAGTCCCGTGCATTGACACCATGGCCGAGTTCTCCATCCCGCTGACCGCCCTCAAGGGCCGCGGCGCGGCCACGCGTGTGGCGCACCGCTTTGAGCGTGATGCGCGCGCCGCGTTCGATGATGGCTGGCAGACCTGGGACGAAACCTTGCAAGGCGAGGCCGCCAAGCCGCAGACCGAGGTGCGCTGGGAGGACGCGCGCAGCGCCATCATGACCAACGATTCTCCGGACATCACCTTCGACTATTCCATCAACCCCTACCGCGGCTGCGAGCACGGTTGCAGCTACTGCTATGCGCGGCCGACACACAGCTACCTCGGGCTGTCGCCGGGGCTGGACTTCGAGACGGTGATCATTGCCAAGCGCGGGCTGGCGGCGCTGTTGCGCAAGGAGTTGATACGGCCCGGCTACCGGCCGAGCATGATCGTCATCGGCTCGGTGACCGACTGCTACCAACCGGTGGAGCGCGAGCTGAAGATCACGCGCTCGTTGATCGAGGTGCTGCAGGAGGCGCGCCATCCGTTTTCATTGGTGACCAAGTCCAGCGGCGTCGAGCGCGACCTGGACCTGATCGCACCCATGGCGGCCGACCATCTGACGGCGATCTACGTCACCATCACCACCCTCGACGGTGCGCTGGCGCGCCAGCTGGAGCCGCGGGCCGCCTCGCCGCGGCGTCGGCTGCGCACCATCCGAGCGCTGGCCGAAGCCGGTGTGCCGGTGGGCGTGAGCGTGGCGCCACAGATCCCCTTCATCAACGACGACATGGAGCAGGTGCTGGAAGCGGCGGCCGCGGCCGGCGCGAAGAGCGCTTTCTACACCGTGCTGCGCCTGCCATGGGAGCTGAACGAGGTGTTCCAGCAGTGGCTGACCGTGCACTACCCGCAGCGCGCCGCGCGCGTGATGGCACGCATCCGCGAGATGCGCGGCGGCCAGGACTACCAGAGCGATTTCGCCACCCGCATGACGGGCAGCGGCCTGTGGTCCGCGCTGATCCGTCAGCGCTTTCACAAGGCCTGTGCCCGCTACGGCCTGAACCGCGAGCGCTTGGAGCTGGACTTGTCGCAGTTCCGCCCTGGCCTCGCGGCGGGGCAAGGCAGCCTGTTCTAGTTCTTCACTGGCTCCAGGGTCAGCACGATGTAGGCGCCGCCCACCTTGTCGGCCGTGAAGCGCACCTTGTCGCCGGCCTGCACCCGGTCCAGCAGTGAGGCGTCCTTCACCTGGAACACCATGGTCATGGGGGGCATGTCGAGGTTCTTGATCTCGCCGTGCTTGAGGGTGATCTTCTTCGCCGCCTTGTCCACCTTGCGCACTTCGGCTTCCGTCGTTTCACTGGCAACGGGCGTGGCGTGGTGGCTGTCGTGTTCGTTGGCCTGGCTTTGCGCCAGGGCGTGGCTGCCGGCCAGCAGCAGGCCGAGGGTCAGGGCAATGGTCTTCATGCGGGATTCCTTCAACGATAAGACTGGTAAACGGAGGCGCTGCCGCCGCGCTGCACCAGCAGCACGTCGTACGGGTCTTTGCGGCCGCCGTACTCGGGGCCATCCATACCGGGCGAGCCCACCGGCATGCCGGGCACGGCCAGACCCAGGGCGCGCGGTTTTTCTTTCAACAGGCGCTGGATGTCGCGTGCCGGCACATGGCCTTCGAGCAGGTAGCCGCCCACCAGCGCGGTGTGGCAGGAACCGAACTTGTCAGTCAGGCCCAGGCGCAGGCGATAGTCGCGTTTGGTGGCATCGCTGACGTCGTGCGTTTTCACCTCGTAGCCGTTGGTCTGCAGGTGTTTGATCCAGTCGTGGCAGCAGCCGCAGGTGGGCGTTTTCCAGACCTCGATCACGGGTTTGGTGCCGGTGTTGCTGCTGGCCAGCAGCGGCAGGGTGCCCAGCGCTGCGGCCAGGCCGGCCTGCAGCAAGGTGCGGCGGCGTAGGCGCTCAGTGGTGTTGAGCATGGTTCATCTCCATCATGGGTTGGTGTTGCATGTCGTGTTGTTTGCCTGGGTGCATGGGCATGGCGTTGCCGTAGCCGCGCAGCGTCTTGTAGCGCTCGATCTGTTGTTCCGTCAGCAAGGCGGTCTGTGTCAGATGGGTTTGCAGATGTTCGGCGCGCAGTTGTGCCAGTTTGTCGCCGGCCGTGCGGGTGAGTTGGGTCAGCAGTTCAGGGCTGATGCTGCGACTGGCAAAGGCCTGGTCGAGCGCACGCTCGGCGTCAATCAGCTCAGCCCCCAGGCGGCGCGCTTCGGCCTTGTGCTGCGTCAGCAGCGCCTGCGATTGGGTGCGCTGTTCGTCGCTCAGCTTCAGTTCATTGGCCAGCTCCAGCGTGTGCATGGGGCCGGGGTAGCCGTTGAGTTCAGCCGCCTTGGCAAAGCCGTGGCCTTGGCCGTGTTCGTAGGCTTTCAGGTCGTCATCGGACAAGGCCTTGATGGCGCGCATGTGCTGGCCGGCATACGGTGTGGCTTGGGGGCTGACGCTGGCCGCTGGCTTCTGCGGCTGGGCGACGACGCGGATCGTGCCCTTCATGCCCGCTTGGTAGTGGCCGTCGATCAGGCAGGCGAATTCGAAGTCGCCGGCACGGTTGAAGGTCCAGACCAGGTGGCCGGTCTTGCCCGGGGCCACGTGCACCATGTGCGGCTCGTCGTGTTCCATGCCTGGGTGCTTCTGCATCTGGGCGGCGTGTTCCGCCAGTTCCTGCGGCGTACCGAGCACCAGCTCGTGCTGCACTTTGCCGGTGTTGCGCAATGTCAGCCGCACGGTCTCGCCTTGTTTGACCTCGATGCGCGCAGGCGTAAAGCGCATGGCGTCCGACATGCGGAGGGTGATGGTGCGTGTGACGGCCTTGGTCTCACCAGCGATGCCCCAGGCTTTCTGCTCTGCCGCGGCGGCGTGCATCGGTTTCCCTTGCTGGGGTTCATGGCCAAATGTGGCGCTAGCTCCCGTCAATAATGCGCAGATAGCTATGAATTTGATAGCGTTCATGAAGTTCCTCAATGCGATGAATGTGAAGTGGGTTTGACGGCCTTGAGTTCAGTCGGTGCTGCGCTAGCCGCAGGGGCGACCGGGCGTTTGGGCTCGGGCAGGGCACCGCGCCACTCGTAGGCCCGGGTGCCTGCAGGTTGTTTGAACCAGCCCGGGTCGCGGTAGTCGCCCGGCTTCTGTGTCTTGCGTACCTTCAAGGTGGTGAACATGCCGCCCATCTCGACCGGGCCATAGGGGCCAGCACCGGTCATCATGGGCAGGGTGTTGTCGGGAATGGGCATTTCCATCTCGCCCATGTCGGCCATGCCGCGTTCGCCCATCACCATGTAGTCGGGCACCAGCTTCTGGATCTTCTGCACCAGGCCGCGATGGTCGACGCCGATCATGGTCGGCACGGCGTGGCCCATCGGGTTCATGGTGTGGTGGCTCTTGTGGCAGTGGAAAGCCCAGTCGCCTTCCTCGTCCGCCACGAACTCGACCTGCCGCATCTGACCCACGCCGATGTCGGTCGTTACCTCCGGCACGCGCGCGGCCAGCGGCCAGGGGCCGCCGTCGCTGCCGGTCACGGCAAATTCGTGGCCGTGCAGGTGGATCGGGTGGTTGGTCATGGTCAGGTTGCCAACGCGGATGCGCACCTTGTCACCCAGCCGCACGTTGAGCGAGTCGATGCCGGGGAAGGCGCGACTGTTCCAGGTCCAGAGGTTGAAGTCCAGCATGGTGTTGATCTTCGGCGTGCTGCTGCCGGGCTCGATGTCGAAGGCATTGAGCAGGAAGCAGAAGTCGCGCTGCACTTCGCTGATGAGCGGATGCTTCGCCTTAGGGTGGGTGACCCAGAAGCCCATCATGCCCATGGCCATCTGCGTCATCTCGTCGGCATGCGGGTGGTACATGAAGGTGCCGGGCCGGCGCGCCACGAACTCGTAGACGAAGGTCTTGCCGACCGGAATCTGCGGCTGCGTCAGGCCGCCCACGCCGTCCATGCCGTTGGGCAGGCGCTGGCCGTGCCAGTGCATGGTGGTGTGCTCGGGCAGTTTGTTGGTGACGAAGATGCGCAGGCGGTCGCCCTCCACCACCTCGATGGTCGGGCCCGGACTCTGGCCGTTGTAACCCCACAGCGTGGCGCGCATGCCGGGCGCGATCTCGCGCACCACCGGCTCGGCCACCAGGTGGAACTCCTTCACGCCGTTGTTCATGCGCCAGGGCAAGGTCCAGCCGTTGAGCGTGACCACCGGGTTGTAGGGCCGGCCGTTGGGGGGCAACAGCGGCGGCGCCGTGTCGGGTTTGTCCATCAGGACCGGCTCGGGCAGGGCGGCCATGGCCACCTTGCTGACGGAGGCCGCCGCAACGGCCGTCATGGCCGCACCGCTGAAGAAATTGCGTCGATTCATGTTCAGTGTCCTTGGGGTGCCGAGGCCATGGATGCGCCGCTGCTGCGCGGGCGGGCCAGGGTGCCTGGGGAAGTTCCGGTCAGCGTCAGTTGCAGATCAGCGTCGGCCAGCCAGAAGTCGCGCTGGGCTTCGATGGCGTTGTTCACGCTCATCACCTGCTGGCGCATGTCGCCCAGCAGGTCCCACACGCTGGCCAGCATGCCGTTGTAGCGCAGCAGCACTTCGTCGCTGATGGCCTTGCGTAGCGGCACCACCTCGTCGCGGTAGTGGCGCGCCAGGTCGTAGGTGGTCCGCCAGCCGTGATACGCCTCGCGTGCCTCGCTGCGCGCCTTCACCGCCACGTCGCGCACGCGCGTGGCCGATTGCATGTACAGCGCTTGCGCACGTGCGTTGCGTGCCGTGCCCCAGTCGAAGATCGGCAATGGCAGCTCCAGCTCCCAGCCATGCTTGATGTCGTTCGTGCCGGCAGCGCTGTCGCTGATGTTGGCGTTCTTGTAGGCCAGGGTCAGGCCGTTGAGGTAGCCCACCGCCTTGGTCATGCCCAGCGAGTCGGCCACATAACCGGCTTCGGCCACGGCCGAGCGCACGTCGAGCCGTTCGCGCAGGGCACGCGCTTCCATGTCCTGCATGTCGGCAGCTTGGGGCGGCAGGTCAGGCAGGCGTTGCGCGAGCGTGAACTGCGTCTGCGTACCCCACAGGCCCATCAGGCGGGTGAGTTTTTCGCGCTCGCTGAACAGCGTCTGCTGCGCGCGCGCCAGTTGGGCGGCGGCATCGGCCAGGAAGACCTGCTCACGGGCCTGCTGCAATTTGCTCCAGTTGCCCACACGCGCCATGCGCCGCGCCAACTCGGCACCGGCCTCTGCAGCGTCCTTCACCTGGCCCATGTAGGCCACCGTCTGCTGCGCTGCCACGGTGTTGATCCAGGCCTTGCGCGTGTTGGTGGCGAGAACGATGACTTCCTGCGCCGCCTGCAGCTTGGCCAGTTCGTGCTGCTGGCCCTGCCACTTGGCTTTCCAGGGCAGGAACAGCAGGCCGACCACGTCGAAGCGCAGCACGCGTTCGATTTCCAGTTTGCTGCCTTCGGCGTACTCGGCGATCGAGACATGCGGGTTGGGCGCGCGCCCGGCCTGCACGCGCTGGGCATCGCTGATGTCGAGCTGTGCCAGCGCGCTGTGCAGGCCCGGGTTGTTGAGCAGGGCAATGCGCACGGCACTCTCGGCCGTCAGCGGGGCCTTTAGCAACTCGGCCACGGCGTTGTCGATCTCGCGGTTGTTGCGCTGCAGGGTGACGGGGGTGCCGGCCGTGCGGCCCTCAGTGAGTTGCTGCACATCACTCAGGTTCTGCTCGGGCGTGAGCGAGGCGCAGCCGGCCAGCAGCACAGCCGAAAGCACGATGGGAGCGCCGCGTTGGAAGAGGGCGCGGCTCATGGCTTGGCTCCGGGGGCTGAGGCATTGGGCGTGGCCGGGGTGACCAGACCTTGCGCCTGTTCGGCCTTCAGGATGTCGGCGTGGCCGCGTGCGAACTGGCCAACGCGTGCGTTGGCGACGGCCCAGTCATCCTGGTCTTGCACCACACCGCGTGGGCTGTAGACCAGGGCCGAGTGGTAGCGCAAGGCGGGGACCGATGCACCAGCGTCAGCGGCCGCAGCCGCGGGGGGCATTCTGGTTTGATCTGGTGCGTTTTGCGCCAGGCTCAGTGCTGGCCAGGCCAGAATGGCCAGGACCAGCAGGGTGGGGTATTTCACGAATCTTCTCCAAAACAGCGTTCAGGGAACGGTGTGGCGCCACCATGAGCCCGGTTTCGGGACACGGCGGACGCACTACGGCTGTCAGGATCAGAAAATGGGCGGTTTGAAGCCCGGGGCGCGCTCGGCGCTGGCGAAATGGTGGGCGGATGCCTGCGGCTGGACGGCCGGCAAGGCGTAGGTGCCGATGTGCCATGCCACCGGCGTCAGCGCGACGGTGTGGCAGATCTGGCAGGCCGCGCACGTGGCGCAGTCGGCCGCGTGGACAGGGTGCATGTCGTCCGCCGGGCTGTCGCCGCTGGTCGCCATGGCCATGTGGCCCGGGCAGTCGGCATGGGCCATGGTTGTGGCCTGTGCATGGTATTCGGCCTCTGGCCTTGTTTTATCTGCGTGAGGTGCTGCGAAATCCATAGCGATTTCGGTGTCGTTCAAGGCACTTGCCACCATCTCCATCGCCATGGCGTCGCCCACCCAGCCGCGCAGGGGCAGCAGGGCGATCATGAGGGCGAGGAGCAGGATGCGCATGACTGAATGATAAAGGGAACAGCAAAAAGTTCAGTTCATGCAAAATCAGGCCTGACAATGAATCCCATGCCCAACGCCAAATCACGCATCCTGGTGGTCGATGACGCTCAGGACATCCTGATGATGCTGACGTTCATGCTGGAGACGGCGGACTACGAGGTGCTGACCGTGGACGACGGTCCGACGGCGCTGGAGAGGGTCCGACGCGATCCGCCCGATCTGATCCTGCTGGATGTGATGATGTCCGGCATGGATGGTTATGAGGTTTGCGAGCGGCTCAAGGCGGATGAAGCCAGTCGCTCGATTCCCGTCATTTTCATCACAGCCCTGAGCGATAACGAGGCCCAGACCCGAGGTTTCGAGCTGGGAGCCGCCGACTTCATCACCAAGCCCATCAGCATGAACGTCCTGCTGGCGCGGGTGAAGACCCATCTGGCCCTGCATGCCCAGCATCGCAGCCTGGAAGGCATGTTCCGCGATGTCATCGAATTCGCGCCGGATGCCTTCATTCTGACCAATACGCGGGGCCACATCGTGCGGATCAATGCCCGCACGGAAGCGTTGTTCGGCTACCGGCGCGACGAACTGGTCGGTCAGCCGGTGGAGCTGTTGATTCCATCGCGTTTGCGCGCCGTGCATGAAGAGCATCGTAGCGACTACACCCGCAATGCCGGGCGTATGGTGAAGATGGGCGCAGCCCTTTCCTGCCTGCGCAAGGACGGGAGCGAATTTCCGGCTGACATCAATCTCAGCCCGCTACAGACCAATCGCGGGGATCTGCTGATGGCGGTGGTGCGCGATGTGAGCGATCAGCAACGGGCCGAGCAGGCACTCATGGCCTCGGGCCAGCGTTTGCGGGCGTTGACAGTTCAGACAGAGAAAGAGCGCGAAAGCGAGCGTAAACACATTGCGCGTGAAGTACATGATGAGCTGGGCCAGGTGCTGACTGCCCTGCGGATGGACTTGTCTTTTCTTGGCATGCAAAGCTATGCCGAGAATCCGGGGCTCAAGGAAAAAACAGAAGCCATGAAGGCCTTGGTAGACCGCGCCATCCAGGGGGTGCGCAACGTGGCCAGCAGCTTGCGGCCGGCCGCACTGGACATGGGGCTGGCTCCTGCCATTGAGTGGGTCTGTAGCGAATTCACCTCCCGCACGGGGACGGCCTGTGAATTCCATGTTGACCAGAAAGTTGCCGAGGTGGACGAGGCACGTGCCGTGGTTCTGTTTCGCATCGTGCAGGAGTCGCTGACCAATATCGCGCGTTATGCGCGGGCCAGCCGGGTGGATATTTCCATGCGTCAGCAGGACGGGTACCTCAGATTGGAGGTGTCCGATGATGGTCTGGGGTTCGACTTGTCTGAAGTGCGCAGGAAGAAGTCCTTTGGCCTGCTGGGCATGGAGGAGCGTGCGATCGCCATGGGCGGGCAGGTCGAGGTCAACAGCGCCCCCGGGCAGGGAACCCATATCAGCGTCAGCATTCCCCTTCAATTTGACACCATGGAAAAGGACAGCCCATGATCAGACTGCTGATTGCAGACGACCATGCCATCGTGCGCAGTGGTTTGAAGCAGGTGTTTTCTTTGGCGCCGGACTTGGAGGTGGTCGGTGAGGCTATCAACGGCAGTGAGGTGCTGGCGTTTTTGCGTCAACAGATCCCGGACCTGCTGCTGTTGGACATCAACATGCCGGGCCTGAGTGGCCCGGACCTGATTGCACGTGTCAAAGCCCACTGGGCTGACTTGCCCATCCTGGTGCTGAGCATGCACAACGAGGTGCAAGTTGCGGCCCGCGTGCTCAAGGCGGGCGCCAATGGCTATGTGACCAAGGACAGTGAGATGGATGTGCTGCTGGGCGCCATCCGCCGGGTGGCGGGCGGCGGCAAGTTCATCGCCCCCGAACTGGCTGAGAAGCTGGTGTTTGACATGTCAATCACCAGTGAAAAACCTGCCTACATGACCTTGTCGGATCGCGAACTCGAAGTGTTCCGTCTGCTGGTGGCTGGCAAGGGCGTCAACGACATCGCCGAGCAGCTGTGTATCAGCAACAAGACCGTGAGCACGCACAAGACGCGGCTGATGGAAAAACTCAATCTCTCCGGCGTTGCCGAGTTGACGCGTTATGCCATGCAGCACGGCCTGCTGAACTGACGCGCAACTTGCACCGGTGTAGGAATTCTCCTACCCGCCTCAGCCTTTCCTGACAGCCAAACCGGCGCCGTCCGATAGCGCCGGAGGTATGCACTCGGCACCATAGCGGCATGTTGAACCTGCTCGTTGCCGATGACTCCGAACTGATCCGTACCCGCTGGATGGGGGTGCTGCATGGCATTGCCGGCATCGACGAGATCGACACTGCCGACACCATGACGCAAACCTTGCGCTGTGTGGAACAGAAGCCCCCGACGCTGCTGATCCTGGATCTGCATCTGGCCGACGGCAACGCCCTGCAGATCATTCCGACCCTCAAACAGCTCGCCCCTGGCATGGAGGTACTCGTCCTGACCAGCGACGACAGCCCGTTCAACCGTGCCCGCTGCCTGCAGGCCGGTGCCGACTGGTTTTTCGACAAACCGACCGAATTCGAAAACGCACTGCTGGTGGTGCAACTGCATGCCGCCTGCGAACTCGCATCCAGACATTGACGCTTGAAGGAAGATAAACATGAGAAACAACCAACCCGTGACCCAGCGCGAGTACGCGTTCCCGGAGGGCGTGACACTGATGTCGACCACCGACACGCAGAGTCATGTCACCTATGCCAATGAAGCCTTTGTCGAGGTCAGCGGCTACGAGCGCGATGAGATCCTGGGCCAGCCGCACAACATGGTGCGCCACCCCGACATGCCCAAAGAGGCGTTTGCCGACATGTGGGCCACGCTCAAGAACGGGGAGGCGTGGACGGCTCTGGTGAAGAATCGGCGCAAGAATGGCGATCACTATTGGGTACGGGCCAATGCGACGCCGATCAAGCGCAACGGCCAGGTCACCGGCTACATGTCGGTACGTACCAAGCCGGAAGCCAGCGAAGTTGCCGCCGCCGAGGAACTTTATAAAAACATTCGTGAGGGCCGTGCCAAGGGCCTGGCTTTTCACAAGGGCATTGTCGTGCGCTCGGGTTTGATGGGCTGGACCACGATGTTCCGGGTCATGCCCATGCGCTGGCGCATCCGCCTGGCCTGTGCGCTGGCCGCGTTCCTGGCTCTGGGATCTGTTGCGGCAGTCGGCATCGGCGGCATGGCGCTGGGCATCATTGCCGGCGGTGTGCTGGCGGGCGCTGCGCTCAGTTGCCTCATGCTGGAGTACCAGATCGCTGGGCCCGTGCAAGCCATCCTGTCGCAGGCCCAGACGGTGGCCAGCGGCCAGGCTGGCAAGAACATCAACCTCAACCGCGTGGATGAAATCGGCATGCTGTTGCGCGCCATCAACCAGTCGGGCCTGAACCTGCGCGCCCTGGTGGACGATGTGGGAGCGCGTTCCCAGGTGGTCGCTTCGGCCAGCGTCCAGATTGCCTCGGGGAATCTGGATCTCAGCGGCCGCACCGAAAGCCAGGCCAGCGCGCTGGAAGAAACGGCAGCTTCGATGGAGCAGTTCAGCTCCACCGTCAAGCAGAATGCCGACAACGCGCGCCAGGGCAATGGGTTGGCTCAGAATGCCAGCACCGTGGCCGTCAAGGGCGGTGAAGTGGTAGCCCAGGTGGTCGACACCATGAAGGGCATCAACGATTCGAGCAAGAAGATCGCCGACATCATCGGCGTGATCGACGGCATCGCCTTCCAGACCAACATCCTGGCGCTCAATGCCGCTGTGGAGGCTGCGCGCGCGGGCGAACAGGGCCGCGGCTTTGCCGTGGTGGCCAGCGAGGTGCGATCTCTGGCCGGCCGCAGTGCCGAAGCCGCCAAGGAAATCAAGACGCTCATCGACGACAGCGTGCAGCGTGTCGCGCAGGGCAGCATCCTGGTGGATCAGGCCGGCACCACCATGAACGAAGTGGTGAGTTCCATCCGCCAGGTGACGGAGCTGATGAGCCAGATCACCATCGCCAGCTCCGAGCAGGCCCAGGGCGTGGCCCAGGTGGGCGAAGCCATCACCTTGCTGGATCAGACGACACAACAAAACGCCGCGCTGGTCGAAGAGAGTGCGGCCGCTGCCGACAACCTGAAGATGCAGGCTGACCAGCTGGTGCATGCCGTGAAAGTCTTCAAGTAATCAAAGGCGAACCACCATGAATCACACGCAAGCGAATCAGAGCCAAGGGCAGCCCGCGGGCATGGTCCCCACCCACATCCGTGAATTTCTGGCCTTCAAGCTGGGGCACGAAGAGTACGGCATCGACATCCTGCGCGTGCAGGAAATCCGCTCCTACGAAGCGCCCACCCGCATGGCCAACGCGCCGGATTACATCAAGGGTGTGGTCAACCTGCGCGGCGTGATCGTGCCCATCGTGGACATGCGCATGAAGTTCAACCTGGAAGAGGTCAAGTACGACGGCTTCACGGTGGTGATCGTGCTCAACATCGGCAGCCAGGTTATTGGCATGGTGGTCGATGGTGTGTCGGACGTGATCACGCTGGCCCCGGAACAACTGCGCCCGGTGCCAGAGCTGAACTCGGCGATTGCCGGCGACCACCTGCTGGCCATTGGGTCGCTGGAGGACCGCATGCTGATCCTGCTCGACATCGAAAAGCTCATGCGCAGCGCCGACATGGGCTTGGTCGCACAAACCATGCATTAAAGAAGAAATAAAGAAGTCCAACTGAAAGCGCCAAGTTCGCTTTTGCGAACCGGCCAAGTCGAAGCCGGCCAGGGTCAAGGCGCCAGTCAATGCGGGCGACGTCTGGGAGCGTCTTAACGGTTTGTCTGATCCGTGAGAAAACGTACCATGTCGGCCGCCGGCATGGGCCGGGCGAACAGGAAACCCTGGACCTCGTCACAGCCGAAGGCGCGCAGTTGCGCCAGCATGTCTTGCGTTTCGACGCCTTCGGCAATCGTGCGCAGGTTGAGGCTGTTGGCCATCTGGATGATGGCGCGCACGATGGCTGCATCATCCGGGTCGGTGGCGAGGTCACGCACAAACGTGCGGTCGATCTTGAGCCGGTCGATGTCAAAGCGCTTGAGGTAGGCCAGACTGGAGTAACCGGTGCCGAAGTCATCGATCGAGAGTTGCACGCCCAATCGCTTGAGGTTTTGCAGGCTGGCCAGCACACCGTCCACGTTCTGGATCAGGATCGATTCAGTCAGCTCCAGTTCCAGCAGCGCAGGCGGCAGCCCGGACTCCTCCAGCGCGCGTCTGACGGACTGTTCCACATCGCCACGCTTGAACTGGACGCCAGAAAAATTGACGGCCATCGTCAAGGGTGGCAAGCCGGCCTGTTGCCAAGCCATGGCCTGGCGGCAGGCCTCGAACAGAACCCACTGACCGATGGGTACGATCAGGCCGCTTTCTTCGGCCACCGGGATGAAACGCTGCGGCTCGATCAGTCCCAGCTCGGGGTGTTGCCAGCGCAACAGCGCTTCAACGCCAATCACCCTGTCACTGGCCAGTTCGATCTGGGGTTGGTAGTAGAGCGCGAATTCGTTGCGTTCCAGCGCCCGGCGCAGTCCACGCAGCAACTGCAGGTGGTCAACGGTTTCGGCATTCATCGCTTCGTCGAAGAAGCGATAGGCATTACGCCCGGCTTCCTTGGCGCGGTACATGGCCAGGTCGGCCTTCTTGAGCAGGGTTTCGAAGTCGTTGCCGTCTTCCGGGAAGATCGTCGCACCTATGGAGACGGAGGTGGTGATCATCTCGTGGCCATCGGGTGTAAACGGCTCTTGCAACCGTTCCATGACCTTGGTCATGACCTCGGCCGCGACGTCAGCGTCTGGCAGGTCGCGCAGCACGATCAGGAATTCGTCGCCCCCCTGGCGGGAAATGGCGTCAGTGTCGCGAACGCATTCTTTCAGGCGCTCGGCAACCTTCTTGAGCAAGGCGTCGCCGCAATGGTGACCCAGGGTGTCATTGATGCTCTTGAAGCTGTCGAGGTCGAGAAACAGCAGGGCTACCCGGCTGTTGTCGCGTTGGGCCTGGGCAATGGCCTGTTCGAAGCGGTCTTGCAGCAGCAGGCGATTGGGCAAGCCGGTGAGGGGGTCGTGGTAGGCCAGGAATTCGATGCGCTGCTCGGCCGTCATGCGGTCGGTGATGTCGGAGCCCACGCCGCGATAGCCACGAAACAGACCCTGTTCGTCAAAGAAGGGGGTGCCACTGATGGAGAAGGTGTGCAATTCACCGCTGTCGGCGCGAACCTGGTAAACAAAGTCCTTGAATGGTTCGTGCTGTTCCAGCAGTCGGCGGTGTTCGGCCCATTGCGCGGGTGCCACGCCCTCCAAAGGGAGCTCCCAGCGGGTCTTTCCGATGAACGGTTCGACATCGGCGCGGATGCGACCGATCGATATCTGGGTGAAACGGAATTCGGCGTCCTGCTCCCAGTACCAGTCGGTCGACAGTTCGGTCAGGCTGCGAAAGCGTGCTTCACTGTTGCGCAGGATCTGCTGCTGTTCATCCAGCGTACGGACCATGGCATTGGAGGCCTGCATCAGGGTGCCGATCTCGCCGCCGCTGGTGACCGGCAGCAGTCGATCCGCGCCTGTTTTGCCGGGGAGCTCCTGGACATGGCGCGTGAGTGTGGCCAGTGGCGCCATGATCCGGCGCATGATGAGCCAGGCGACCAGCAGCACGATGCCGGTTCCCAGTGCCAAGGCCAGCAGGAAATAGCGCTGGGCCTGGCGCAGCGGTGCTTCGGCCTCGGCGACGGGATAGTTGGCAGCGAGGATCCAGCCGGTGGTGGACAGGCGCTTGAAACTGCTGAGCATGGCTTGGCCATGCGAAGTGATGGTCGGACCGCTGCCTTCAAATCCGGCCAGTGCCCGATCGTAGAGTTCGTTCTTGCCGGGGCGCGCTGCCTCCATCATGAGACGGATGGGGTCAGGGTGCATGATCACCGTTCGCTCCTGGTCGGTGATGAAGACGTAGCCCGAGTGGCCGATCTTGACCTGGTTGAGGTTGGCCAGGAAGTTGCGGCCCAGCAGGTCAAAGCTGCCTTGCAGGATGCCGATCAGTTCGCCGCGGTCGTTCAGCAGCGGGGAGGTCATCATCAGGGCGGGTTGCCCCGGCAGATAGGACGACAGATACGGCGAGGAGATGTACGGCTTGAGGGTGGCGGCGGTGACCTGGAAGAACTTCCGGTTGGTGATGTCGCGCCCACGCCGGTCGGGTTTGTAGGGGCTCTCGGCAATCACCTTGCCTTCGGGAGAGATCAGAAAGAGCCCGTTGTCGAACAGCGAGTGCAGCGCGGCCATGCGATCGAGCAACCGCTGCGCCAGCTCTGGGTCGGACAGGGCTTCGCGTGGGAGGTGGTTCGCCGAGAGATTCAGAGCGTCTTGTGTGATCCGGATCTTCTCGTCGACGCTGGTGGCCAGCGAAGATACCAGGGTGTACTGCTGGGCGAACAGGCTGTTGCGGAATTCGGCTTCGAAGTAGCGCAAGCCCAGCAGCGCCATGGTGCCGACCACACCGATGAAGAGGATGCCCATCGCCAGGGCGACGCGTGTTTTAAGGCTGATATGGCGAAGTATGGGTCGCGGCATGGTCCTGCAAGCTGTTATCGAAATCCGTTTTTGTTGTGATCGGAGTCGAAACAGCTGGCATGGACTCCCCCCTTGCAGCCGATATTACCAGCAGTATGGGCGCTCAAGGCCGAACGGCGGGGCTCTCCAACGTCATGCCGCGGGCCTGTGCCGCCAGATACAGCTCCAGTTCCACCAGCTCCGTTGCCCCATAAGGCCAGGGCTGGGCGCGTACGCCGCTCAGGCAGTTGCGCAGCCGGCGTTGCAGTGAACCAACTCCTTGCCACTCGAGCCGGTACAGCGGGTAGCCGGTGGGATGCGCTTGTGGGATGACCGTGCCCCCCAAACGCTGGCCCCAGCGCTGATCGTGGCACTGGGCACACGAGAGGTCGAGTTGCCCCAGGCGTTGCTGGTAGCGTGCCCGGCCGCGCTCCACGAACGATTGCAGGCGTGCATCGGCTGGCGGTGCGATGGGCAGGCCGCGCGACTGCAGTGCGATGAGGCTTTCCAGGCTCAGCAGGTCCGGGCTTTCCAGCCGCCAGGGCTCGGCCTGCTGCCGGTTCTGCCGGCACTGGTTGATGCGTTGCGCCAGATTGATGGGCCGCTGCAAGTCGGCATCGAAGGCCGGGAAGCGCGTGGCGACGCCGCGCAGGCTGCTGACGGCACCATGGCAGCTGGCGCAGGCTTTGCCACTCGCGCCCGCCGGCGTGTGCCACAGGGTCTCGCCCTGTTTGACCCACAGCATGGCCGGGTTGAGGGCATCGTCGCGCTGCATGGTCTGCACCGCCGTGCCCATGAAGTCGAACCCCGAATGACGCGGTTCGGGCTGCGCCATGGGCTGGGTCTGCGCATGGCATGCCAGCACGGCACCAAAAAGAAGAGCGGCCCGCCAGTGCTTCATGTCACGTTGAGGGTCACGCTTTCCGTGTGGCGGAAGCCATGGTCACCTTCCCAACTGAAACGCAGCGTGCCACTGGTCGTGGCCACGGTGTGGAAGGCAATCAGGGGGTTGGCGGCAATGGCTGAAAACAGCTCGGCACTGAACACCAGCTCGTCGTTGTAGTGGCAGGTGAAGTGCTGGATGATGTCGCGCGGCAGCACCTGGCCGTCGGCACCAGGGCGAAAACCGGTTTCCATCGGGTGGCCGATGATGGTGCTGATGGCGATGATCTCGCCGCGCCGGGCGCTGGCAGGGGCCTTGATGAGGGTGCGTGCCATGTTCAACTCTCCTCGCCTTCCAGGCAGGCGGCCAGCGTCACGATCACCTCGACCGTGTGCGACCAGTAACTGCCGTCGCTCATGCGTGCCACCGCCACCAGTTTCTGCGTGGTGGCCAGCCGGATGCGCGTGGACACAGCGGCGATGCCGGCACGCGGGCCCAGTGTGAAACGGGCCACGTCGCGCTGCGGATTGCGCTCGTTGAAGATGGCAATGGCGGTGACGTGATCGGTTACGGTCATCGGGCTCTCCACGCTGACGCTGATCGGCACCGTGTTGCCGTTGTCCACCAGCGGTGCGATGTCGAGCTTGACGCGGCCGCGCTGCACCGGGGCGCCACCGCTCCAGGCGCTGATGGCCGCAGCCAGTTCGTCCGGTGCGGCTGCGGCAGGCCGCACCAGCAGCCAGGCGGCCAGGCCGGCGCTGCTGGCCAGCAACTGGCGTCGGGTTTTGGAGGTTGAGTTCATGGTTGGTTCAGTCGTTCAATGTGCGCAGGTACGCCACCACATCCTCCACCTGCTGGGCCGACAGAATGGTCTTGCCCTGCCAGGCGTTGCCAACGCGGGTCAGCCCCTCGCTGCGGTAATAAGCGGGCATGATGCTGTCGGGGTTGAGGCGACGCGCATCGACCAGCCGCAGCCGCAGTTGTGCGGCGGTCCAGCGGCGGCCAGTGCCGGCAAGGTCGGGCGCCAGAGTGCCCTGGAAGCGTTCCTCCGGTAGGGGGCCGCGATGGCACAGCAAGCACAAACCAAGCTGGCGGTTGGCAACAATGCTGCGCCCGCGGGTCGCATCCCCCGGTGTGCTGCTCAAGGGCTCGGGAACGCCGTCGTCCACCACATGGAAACCGCCTGAGGGCACGGTGGTTTGTGCGGTGGCCGACAGGGCCATGAGAGACAGCCAGGTCATGGCGCCAACCCATGGGAACAGGCGGCACACCCATGACAGGTATGCCGCCATGCCTTGCTTCATGCCCGTTTCAGGCTGTGCTGCTTGAGCGGCAATTCGCGGATGCGTTTGCCGGTAGCAGCAAAGATTGCATTCAGCACGGCGGGTGCCGCCACCGCAATGGTGGGCTCGCCGACGCCACCCCAGAAGCCGCCGGAAGGCAGCACGATGGTTTCCACCTTCGGCATGTCGGCCATCCGCACCACGGGGTAGCTGTCGAAGTTCTTTTGCTCGACCGCACCGTCCTTGACCGTGATCTCGCCGAACAGGGCCGCTGACAGACCATACGAGAAGGAGCCTTCCACCTGCGCTTCGATCTGCTGCGGGTTGACAGCATGCCCCGGGTCAGTGGCGGCCACGATGCGGTGGATCTTGAGCTGGCCGTCGTCACTGACCGACACTTCGGCGCAGGCGGCAACATAACTGCCGAAGCCCATGGTCTGCGCCAAGCCACGGAACACCCCCTTGGGTGCCGGCTTGTCCCAGCCGGCGCGTTCGGCCACCGCATTAAGCACCGCGAGGTGCTTGGGGTGATTGGCCATCAGCTTGCGGCGCAGTGCCAGTGGGTCCTGGCCGGTGGCGTGGGCAATCTCGTCGATGAAGCTCTCAAGATAGATCGCGTTCTGGTTCAGGTTGACGCCACGCCAGAAGCCGGCCGGCACATGCGGGTTGCGCATGGCGTGGTCGATCAGCAGGTTGGGAAAGCTGTAGCCGATCGAGGCTTCCGGGCCGGATGTGTTCAGGCCCTGGAATACCAGCATGTCGCGGCCATCCTTGATGGTCTGCGGCGCCACTGTGGCCAGGATGGACTGGCCCGAGATGCGCATGTGCAGGCCGCTGATGTTGCCTTGCGCGTTCAGGCCGGCGGTGAGTTTGCACTGCGTCACTGGGTGGTAGGAGCCGTGCTGCATGTCCTCCTCGCGCGACCAGATCATCTTGATGGGTGTGCCCGGCATGGCCTTGGCAATCTGTACCGCCTGGGTCACGAAGTCGGAGCGTCCGCGTCGGCCGAAACCGCCACCGAGGTACAGCTTGTAGACCTCGCACTGGGCCGGCGGTAGGCCCGAAGCTTCGGCTGCGGCGGCCAACGCCGCCTCGCCGTTTTGCGTCGGCACCCAGACCTCGCAGCGCTCAGGCGTCCAGCGCGCTGTGGCGTTCATCGGCTCCATGGTGGCGTGGTTCTGGAAGGGGTAGGTGTAGACGGCTTCGATCTTGCGCGCAGCCGCGGCAATGGCAGCCGGCGCGTCGCCATTGCTGTTGCCCACCACGGTTGGACCGGTGAAGGCCAAGCCCTCCTTGAGCGTTTGCTGGATGTCAGCTTGCGAGATGCGCGCGTTGGGGCCGTAGTCCCATTCGATCGGCAGCGCGTCGAGCGCCGTCTTGGCGCGCCACCAGGTATCGGCCACCACGGCCACGGCGCTGTCCCCTACCTGCACCACTTTTTTCACGCCCGGGCGACCCTCGATCGCCGCGGCATTGAAGTTCTTTAGCTTGCCGCCGAAGACCGGGCAATCCTTGATCGCCGCATTGAGGAGGCCTGGCAACTGTAGGTCGATGCCGTAGTTTTGTTCCCCCGTGGTCTTCTTGACGGTGTCCAGCCGTGCCAGCCGTTTGCCGGCCAGCTTCCAGGTCTTCGGATCTTTCAGCGCGATGCTGGCGGCATCGGGCGGTGTGAGCTTGGCCGCGGCAGCAGCCACCTTGCCGTAGCTGGTCTTGCGGCCGGAAGCCTTGTGCGTGATCACGCTGTTGGCGGCCACGCACTCCGTGGCGGGCACACCCCAGCCGTCAGCGGCGGCCTGCACCAGCAGGATGCGCGCCATGGCGCCACCCTTGCGCACATAGTCGTGCGATTCACGGATGCCGCGGCTGCCACCGGTGGCGAAATTGCCCCAGACGCGCTTGCGCGCCAGGTTCTGGCCCGGGGTCGGGTACTCGGTGGTGACCTTGGCCCAGTTGCATTCCAGTTCCTCGGCCACCAGTTGGGCCAGGCCAGTCAGTGTGCCCTGGCCCATTTCGGAGCGGGCGATGCGGATCACCACCGTGTCATCGGGTTGGATGAGCACCCACGCATTGACTTCCGGCGTGCTGTCCTGGGCGTTGGCAAAGGGAATGTGGAAGCTCACCATCAGGCCTCCGGCGGCAGCGCCAGTGCTGGCCAGAAAGCTGCGGCGGGAGAGTTGGGGCTGCAGGGCGGTGGTGCTCATGTGGTGCTCCCGTCTGCGTGCTGGATGGCCAGCTTGGCCATCTTGGTGGCGCCACCCTTGGCCACTACCTTGATGGCGGCGCGCACCCGGTTGTAGGTGCCACAGCGGCAGATGTTGGTGACGGCCGCGTCGATGTCGGCGTCACTCGGGTTGGGTTTGGTCTTGAGCAGGGCGGTGACGGCCATGATCATGCCGCTCTGGCAGAAGCCGCATTGCGGCACGTCCAGTCTGGCCCAGGCTTTTTGTACCGGGTGCGAGCCATTCTTCGACAAGCCCTCGATGGTGACGATCTTTTCCTGACCCGAGAGTGAGGCCAGCGGCCGCACGCAACTGCGTACCGGTGCGCCATCGATGTGCACAGTGCAAGCACCGCACTGTGCGATACCGCAGCCGTATTTGGTGCCGGTCAGGCTGAGCTGTTCGCGCAGCACCCACAGCAGTGGGGTGTCGGGCTCGGCCTCGAATTCACGGGCCTTGCCGTTGACGTTGAGTTTCGCCATGTCGTGTCTCCTCGAATTATTTGGCGGCGTGGCCGGGTGATGCCGGTCCACGTCGTTTTATAAGTCTTTTTGCGTGACCTTGCACGCACGACACAGGAGAGACCCCGGAGGGGGCACACAGGCCTCAGAACAGGCGATCGGATTGCTGATGAGGGCGCGTACCTCAGCCGGCTGATCAGCAACGGCGGGCGTTGCTCACTCCTTCTCGTTGTCGCCCCGCTCGTCGAGCTGGTCTTTTTTGTCCTTGACCTTGGCCCAATCGTCCGCGTCGGGCAGGGCCAGGCGGCTTCGGGCGATGAGAGGCCAGCGTTTGGCCAGCCGGGCGTTCAGATCAATGAAGGTTTGCTGGTCGGCCGGTACGTCCTCTTCCACGAAGATGGCATCCACCGGGCATTCCGGAATGCACAAGGCGCAGTCGATGCAATCGTTGGGATCGATCACCAGCATGTTCTTGCCGGCGCGAAAAGCGTCGACCGGACAGACATCGACGCAGTCGGTGTATTTGCAACGGATGCAGGATTCAGTGACAACGTGCGTCATGGCCGCTTGCTCACGATGACGGTGGCTGGCGCGGCAGCGCGGTCGGGTCGCGGCCGGATCATCCACGGGAAGAAACGCCAGAGGTACAGCGCCAGGGCCGTGATCCAGGCCAGTGCGGCACCCTGCAACAGCAAGGCGCTGAATGTCGAGGGATGCAGTGCCGCCAGTCGCAGCGCAAATGCCAGCAGCATCAGCGCGTAACTCGCCGTCATGCTGCGGTCCACCACCAACGGCCGTCCCAGGTGACCGAGCGCCGTGCGTGTGACCATGCCAATGATCAAGACGGAGAAGCCCCCCATGGCGATCACATGCACATGGACGGCCGTGCGCAGGGGCAGCCCTGCGGCCTGGGCTGCCGCCACCAGCAAGCCGGCACCGAGACTGGCATAACCTGCGTACAGGATCCACAGCAACGGTTTGCGGCGGACTGCCCAGGGCTTCCAGGTCAGCAGTTGCCACAAAGGCACGCCGCCGGCCGCCAACAAGGCCAGCGCCAGGGGGAGCTGCCATTGCAACAACACGAACAGCACCGCCAGCGCGCCGGCGCTCAGCTGCACCAGGCCGCTGCGTTCTTGCGTCGGGATGCTGAGGCCCGGCACGGCCCGCATGGCGAAGAAGGGAATGACGCGCCGGCCGACCAGGAGGGCAATCACGGCCATGCACAGCAAGCCGGCATTGAAGCGCTGCATCAGCAAGGTGTAGTCGCCGTCCAGTGCCGCCAGCAGGTACAGCACATCTGTGGCACCCAGCCCGAGCAGCAGCCCGGGGACCGCATAGTTGCGGCGGTTGCGTGTGCCGTACACGGCGCGCGCCATGGCGACACAGGCCAGCAGGAAAAAGGCCGCTTCGGCGCCAAACCCGAGCCAGAACATGGCCGAAGTGCCGGCCAGCAGGCCCACGCGGGCGGCCAGCCACAGCACGCAGGCCGCCAGCAGGATGGGGCCCGGCATGGGGTTGACGCCGGTCCAGTTGGCGCCAGCCGTCATCAGGAAGCCGATGGCAATGGTGGCAACGAAACCCCACATCATCTCGTGGGCGTGCCAGGCCACCCCTGCCAAAGGCCCTTGCAGCAGTTGGGGCCAGAAGATCCAGAGCGCGACCGCCACCAGCGCCCAGGCGATGCCCGCCAGGTACAGCGGGCGAAAGCCCATTTCCAGAAACGCCTGCAGCGAAGGCGCACTTCGTTCGGGCGTCTTGGGTTCGTTGATCTGCAACAGATTACTCATGCGACAGCTCCTCGATCTGTGCCGGCTCCTGGGGCGTGTGATGGGCGATCTGGTAGCCGTACCACAGGCTTTGCGCGATGCGGCCGGCCAGTTCGGTTGCCCGCTCGCGCAGAGCCTGGTTGGGCAATTCGGCGGCGGTTGCCTCGAAGAGTTGCAGCCAGTGCCGGAACAGCCCGGCCGTCAGCCCCGGCAGGGCGGCATGCACCGGCATGGGGGTGCCGCGAAAGCGCCGTGTGCCGCGCAAAGCGGAGGACCAGAAGTCTGTCAGTTTGACGAGGTGTGCATCCCAGTCATGCACGTGCGCCTGGAAGATCGGCCCCAGTTGTTCATCGCGCCTCACCCGTGCGTAGAAGCGGTTGACCAGTTCAGCGATTTCTTCTTCGCTGCACAGTTGTGGATCGGGCATGGGCGATTCCTTGCCGGAGCGGTGCCGGCATTAAAGATTTAAATTACATGCATCTTATAAAAAACAACCGGTCTTGACCAGCATGGGCCTGCCAGTCACGGGGTCAAACGGGTGTGCGTCAGCTGTCTGCCAGTTGCCGGCCGGCCTTGTCCAGCCACAGCTGCAGGCTGTCCAGCAGGCCTTGCTGACTGAAGGAGCAGCTTTCCTCGGCAAACAAGGCACTTGATTCGAGTCGGTCGAGCAACTGGTGCAGTACGTCGGCGTAACGCGGCGGCAGGGCCAGCATGGCGGTTTGGACTCGGGCGGCCTGGCTGAAATCGGCTGCCCGCAGCTGGCCGCTGCGCAAGGCGTCCAGTTGCAATTGCAATGCCGCAAGCGGGGCGGGCGCTGTCATGGCTCGCTTCAGTCCAGCTTGGCGCCGGATTTCTGCACCGCGCTAGCCCAACGCGGCATTTCAGACGCCAGGAATTTGGCGAAGTCGTCGGCGCCCAGAAAGGCCGGGTCAGCCCCCTGCGTGATCATGCGATTGCGGATTTCGGGCAATGCCAGTACCTGACGGAAGGCCTCGCTCAGTTTGGCAACCACCTCCTTCGGTGTGCCGGCTGGCGCAAGAAAGCCATAGAAGCCGACGACTTCAAAATCCTTGATGCCGGTCTCCATCACCGTCGGAATGTCGGGCAGGGCCGGGTTACGGCTGCGGCTGGTGACAGCCAGCGCACGCACCTTGCCCTGCTTGTGGTAGTTGGCAGCCTGGGGAATGCTTTCGGCCATGAACTGAACCTGACCCGCCATCAGGTCGGTGAAGGCCGGGGCGCTGCCGCGGTAGGGAATGTGCACCATGAACAAGCCGGTGGCATTTTTGAACATTTCGGGCACCAGGTGGCTGATGCCGCCATTGCCGGCGGAGCCGTAGTTGATCTGGCCGGGGCGTGCGCGTGTGTAGGTGATGAACTCCTGCAGGCTGCTCACGGGCAGCTTGGGGTTGACCAGCAGCGCCAGTGGCTGCATGGCGGTACGCGCCACCGGTGTGAAGTCCTTCAGCGTGGCATAGGGCAGTCGGCTGTAGAGCGCGGGGTTGATGACCATCACGCCGGTGTTGGCCAGCATCAGCGTGTGGCCGTCGGGTGCGGCCTTCATGACCTCCTGGGCGCCCACGGTGCCGCCGGCGCCGGCCTTGTAGTCGATCAACACGGGCTGGCCGAGTATGGCTTGCAGCTTGTCACTCAGCAGCCGGGCATGCTGGTCGAGCGGGCCGCCGGCCGGAAAGCCAACCACGATGCGCACCGGCTTGGAGGGAAAGGTCTGCGCCGTGACACCGAGAGCCAGCATCAACGTGGCAAGCAAGGTGGTGAATTGTTTCAGCATGGTCAGTGTCCGAGAATCTTGGAGAGGAAATCGCGGCTGCGCTCGCTCTGCGGGTGGTTGAAGAATTCGTGCGGCGTATTCTGCTCGACGATCTGGCCCTGGTCCATGAAGATCACGCGGTCGGCCACGGCGCGGGCGAAGCCCATCTCATGCGTGACGCACAGCATGGTGATGTCCTGGGCCGCCAGCTCGCTCATGACGTCGAGCACTTCCTTGATCATCTCCGGGTCGAGTGCGGAAGTGGGTTCGTCGAACAGCATGATCTTCGGCTTCAGGCACAAGGCGCGCGCAATCGCCACGCGTTGTTGCTGGCCGCCGGAGAGCTGCAGCGGGAATTTGTGCGCCTGCTCGGCGATCTTGACACGCGCGAGCTGCTCCATGGCGCGTTCTTCGGCCTCGTGCCTGGACAGCTGGTTGACATGGATCGGGGCCAGCGTGAGGTTCTCCAGCACGCTCAGGTGCGGAAACAGGTTGAACTGCTGGAACACCATGCCGACCTGCCTGCGTACTGCGTCGACAACTTTGACGTCGTCGCCGAGTTCCATGCCGTTGACGATGAGCCGACCCTGCTGGTGTTCTTCCAACCGGTTGATGCAGCGGATCAGGGTGGATTTGCCCGAGCCGGACGGGCCGCAGATCACGATGCGCTCGCCTTTGGCCACCGACAGGTCGATGTCGCGCAGCACATGGAAGTCATCGCCATACCATTTGTTGACTTGTTCGAAAACGATGATGGGATCGGACATGGTGCTTCAGCGGACCTGGCCGCGGTTGAGTTGCTTTTCCACCCACAGGCTGTAGCGCGACATGGCCAGGCAGAAGACAAAGTAGATCAGTGCGACGAACAGGTAGCCTTCCAGCTTGAAGGGCCGCCAGTCGGCATCGGAATTGAGCGCCAGACTCAAGGCACCGGTCAGCTCATACAGGCTGACGATGGTCACCAATGAGGTGTCCTTGAAGATGGCAATGAAGTTGTTCATCAGCCCCGGCAGCACGGCGGCCAGCGCCTGCGGCAGCACCACCCGGCGCTGGATCTGCCACCAGGATAAACCCAATGCGGCGGCCGCTTCGATCTGTCCGCGCGGGACAGCCTGCAAACCGCCACGGATGACCTCGGCCATGTAGGCAGCTGCAAATAGCGTGATGCCCACCAGCACGCGCAGCAGCACGTTGATCGAGAGACCTTGTGGCATGAACAGCGGAAACAGGAAGGACGCCATGAACAGCACGGAGATCAGTGGCACGCCGCGCACCAGTTCCACGTAGACGGTGCAGACGGCGCGCATGGCCGGCAGCTCGGATCGCCGGCCCAGGGCCACCAGCAGGGCCAGCGGAAAAGCCAGGGCAATCGAGAGGGTGGACAGCAGGATGGTCAGTGGCAGGCCGCCCCACTGGTCGGTGTCGACCGGGCTCAGGCCGAGTGCCTTGCCGTGCATCAGCAGAAAGAAGATGCCCAGCACACCCAGCCACAACAGCACCAGCCAACGTTGCCAGAACAGCCGGATGCAGCTGACGACCAGCAGTGCCATCATCAGCCCGGTGGCCAGCAGCGGGCGCCATTGCTCGTCGAACGGGTAGCGGCCCATCAGGATGATGCGGTATTTCTCCGCGACCACGCCCCAGCAGGCGCCTGCCCGGTTGGCCAGACAGGCTTCGGCGTTGGGGCGCCAACTGGCACGCAGCACGGCCCAGTCGAGCAGTTGAGGGAGCCAGTACAAGAGCGCAGCGCCAATCAGCAGCGAGGTGAGCGCCGTGCCCCGGTCGCAGAACAAGCGGCTGCGCAGCCAAGCCCCCGCACCTGCGGGACGTGCCGGTGCCGGGCGAGGTGGGATCGGGCGGAAGTGCTGGGGCGCCATGGCGTCAGCGCTCCTTGAGCGCCGCACGGGCGTTGTACACGTTCATCAGCAACGAGGTGGCCAGCGAGAGGCAAAGGTAGATTGCCATCACGATGACCAGGCACTCTACCGCGCGGCCGGTCTGGTTGATGGCGGTGTTGGCGATGGAGACCACATCCGGGTAGCCGATGGCCACGGCCAGCGAGGAATTCTTGGTGAGGTTGAGGTACTGGTTGGTCAGCGGCGGGATGATGACGCGCAGCGCCTGCGGCAGCACCACACGACGCATGGTCTGGCGTTGGCCCAGCCCCAGCGCGGCGGCGGCCTCACTCTGGCCGCGTGGCACGGCGGTTATGCCGGCGCGCACCACTTCGGCGATGAAAGCGGCGGTGTACAGGCTCAGGCCCAGTGTCAGCGCCAGGAACTCGGGACTGAGGGTGAACAGGGGCTCAATATCCGGTGTGGCCTGCCAGACCAGCCCGCTCTTGCTGAGCGTCAGCACACCCAGCTGGGCCGGGGCATCGAATGCGGGCAGTGCTTCGGCCAGCAGCAGGTACCACAACAGCAACTGCAGCAGCAGCGGGATGTTGCGAAACAGTTCGACATAGCTGGTACACAGGCCGCGCAGCAACGCACTGTGGGAGAAACGGCCAACCCCCAGCGCCGTGCCCAGCACCGTTGCCAGCACAATGCCGGCCAGGGCAGTGCGCAAGGTGTTGCCCAGACCGGTGAGAAAAGCGAGCCAGTAGGCCTGCGAGGCCTCGAAGCCGAACAAGCCCTCGCCGATCTCGAAGCCGGCCGGTTGCAGCAGGAAATCAAAACCGCTCTGGATGCCGCGCTGCGCCATGTTGCGCGCCGTGTTGCCGGCCAGGAACCAGAGCAGCAGTGCCAGCAAGGCCAGCAGCAGTACCTGGTAGACCAGGCCGCGCACGGCCCGGCTGCGCCAGTTCCAGCGCTTCCTGGTTGAGGGCGTCAAGACGACCATCAGCGAATGGGCGGGGCGTACATCAGGCCGCCCTTGCTCCACAGGTTGTTGGCGCCACGCGGCAGTTTGAGGGCCGAGCCGGTGCCGACATTGCGCTCGAAGATTTCACCGTAATTGCCGGTGGCACGGATGGCACGGGCCAGCCACTCGCGATCGAGGCCGAGCAGCTTGCCCATGTCCTCGCCACTGCCGACGATGCGCTGCACGGCTGGGTCGGCACTGGTCTTGAGCTTGTCGACATTGGCCTGGGTGATGCCGTATTCCTCGGCTTCCAGCAGGCCGTAGACCACCCATTTGACGATGGCGAACCATTCATCGTCGCCGCGGCGCACCATCGGGCCCAGCGGTTCCTTGGAGATCAGCTCGGGCAGGATCACATGGTCGGCCGGGTTCTTGGCTTCCTTGGCACGGATGGAAGCCAGGCCGGAGGCGTCAGTACTGTAAGCCTGGCAGCGACCGGCCAGGTAGGCGCCGTTGGCGGCCTCCAGCTTTTCGAAAACGACCGGCTTGAGCTTGAGGTCGTTGCTGCGCGAGTAGTCGGTCATGTTCTTCTCGGTGGTGGTGCCTGCCTGCACACATACCGTAAAGCCCTTGAGCTGCTTGGCACTGCGGATCTTGCTCTTGGCCGGCACCATGAAGGCTTGGCCGTCATAGTAGGTCACGGCGGTCGTGTGCAGACCGAGCGAGGCGTCGCGTGTCAGCGTGAAGGTGGTGTTGCGCGACAGCAGGTCGATCTCGCCCGACTGCAGGGCGGTGAAGCGCTGCTGGGCATTGAGGGCGACATACTTGACCTTCTCGCTGTCGCCCAGCACGGCGGCCGCCGTGGCGCGGCAGATGTCGACATCCAGCCCGGTCCACTTGCCCTTGGAGTCGGTGGCGCTGAAGCCGGCCACGCCAGTGTTGACGCCGCAGACCAGTTGACCGCGTGACTTGATGCCGTCGAGTGTCTTGCCGGCCTGGGCCGGCAGGTTCAGCAGGGTGGCCGCCGCGGCCAAGGTCAACGAGGTGAGCTGGATAAAAGGGCGTTTCATGCGCTTGGCTCCGTAAAAATCGATGGGTTGGAGGCGTCACATCGGCGACTGGCCTTGGGGGCTACCCCAATGCGATTGTGCCCTCGCGGCGCTAGGCTTGCGGCAATTGAGGAGTTTTTCTGCATGCGTGCCCATTACAAATTCTGGCCCCACCGTCTGCCCCATGCCATCACCCCGCCTGCCACCTCGCTGTGGGATAACCTGGCCGTCAGCGCCCGCCGCTACCCGAACAAGGCTGCGCTGGTGTTCTTTGGCAGTGTTCTGAGTTATGCCGATTTGCTAAAAAAAGCAGAGCGCCTGGCGTCGTATCTACAAGGGCTAGGGGTCAAAAAGGGCGACCGTGTGGTGCTCAATATGCAGAACTGCCCGCAACTGGTGATTGCCCACTTCGCCATCCTGCGCGCCAATGCCGTGGTGGTGCCGGTCAACCCGATGAACCGGGCCGAGGAGTTGAAGCACTACATCACCGACCCTGACGCCAAGGTGGCCCTCACCACCGCCGATCTCGCACCAGAACTGGCCCGCGCCAGTGACGCGTTGCCGGTCGGCCAGGGGCTGGCCCATCTGGTCGTGACGCAGTTCACCGATGCCTTCGACGCCGAGGTCAGCGGCGAGGAGGAGCCGCCGGCGGTCTGGCGTGACTGGCTGCTGACACAGCATGCGCTGCCGGTCTTGCAGGGCGGCCAAGTCCATGGCTGGGAACAGGCCCTGGCCTGTCGCTTGCCCTTGCCTGAGTTGCAGGTCGGGCCGGCCGATCTGGCGTTGTTGCCGTATACCAGCGGCACGACCGGCTTGCCCAAGGGCTGCATGCACACACATGCCAGCATCATGCACAACGCGGTGGCCAGCAGCCTGTGGGGCAATGCCACGGCAGAGAATGTCACACTGGCGGTGGTGCCGATGTTCCATATCACCGGCATGGTCAGCGTCATGCACTCCAGCATCTACCTGGCCGCCACCCTGATCGTCATGCCGCGCTGGGATCGCGACCTGGCCGGGCGTCTGATCTCGCGGCGCCGTGTGACGCACTGGACCAACATCCCGACCATGATGATCGACCTGCTGGGCAGTCCCCATTTCGAGCAGTACGACCTGTCCAGTCTGGTCTACATTGGCGGCGGCGGCGCGGCCATGCCGCAAGCAGTGGCGCAGCGTCTGCTGGACCAGTTCGGCTTGCGTTATGTCGAAGGCTACGGCCTGACCGAGACCGCTGCGCCCTCGCACACCAACCCGCCCGACGCACCCAAGCAGCAGTGCCTGGGCATTCCGTTCATGAGCACCGACTCGCGCGTGATTGACCCGGAGACGCGGGCCGAACTGCCGGTGGGCGAGGCTGGTGAGATCGTGACCCACGGGCCCGAGGTTTTCCAGGGCTACTGGAAGCGGCCGGAGGCCACCGCAGAAGCTTTCATCGAGATTGAGGGCAAGCGCTTCTTCCGCACTGGTGACCTGGGGCGGGTCGACGAAGACGGCTACTTCTTCATGACCGACCGTCTCAAGCGCATGATCAACGCCTCGGGTTTCAAGGTCTGGCCGGCCGAGGTGGAGGCGCTGATGTTCAAGCATCCGGCGATCCAGGAGGCCTGCGTCATTTCCACCAAGGACAGCTACCGCGGCGAATCGGTCAAGGCGGTGGTGGTGCTGCGTGCTTCCCACAAAGGGCAGATCAGCGAGCAGGACATCGTCGACTGGTGCCGCGACAACATGGCGGTCTACAAGGTGCCGCGCGTGGTGCAGTTCGTCGACGCCCTGCCCAAGAGCGGCAGCGGCAAGGTGATGTGGCGGGCGTTGCAGGAGGCCGAGGAGCAAACTAGCCCATAATTTCGCGCATGACACAGTCTGCGCCTCAGGATCAGGCCGGCTGGCCCCAGGCGGGCTGGCGGCTTCGTCTGTACAACATCATCTTCGAGTCCGATACCCGGGCCGGCCGGCAGTTCGACCTCTGGCTGATCGCCGTCATCCTGCTCAGCGTGCTGGTGGTCGTGCTCGACAGCCTGCCTGGCCTGCCGGCGCACTACCAGTCACTGTTTGACCGACTGGAGTGGTTGTTCACGGCCCTCTTCACCCTGGAGTACCTGGCGCGCCTGGTCTGTGTGCGCCACCCGTGGCGCTATGCCACCAGCTTCTACGGCATCATCGACCTGCTGGCCCTGCTGCCGACCTACCTGGCCCTGCTGGTGCCGGAAATCCATGTCCTGATCGACGTGCGCGTGCTGCGTCTGCTGCGCGTGTTCCGCATCTTCAAGCTCACTGCCTATTTCTCCGAATACCAGGCGCTGGGGCAGGCGTTGAGCGCCAGCCGGCGCAAGATCCTGGTCTTCATTTCGGTGGTGCTGATGATCGTGCTGGTCATGGGTACCGTCATGTATGTGGTGGAAGGGCCGGTCAACGGTTTCACCAGCATTCCGACGGCCGTGTACTGGGCCATCACCACCATGACCACGGTCGGCTTTGGCGACATCACGCCCAAGACAGAACTGGGGCGCCTGATCTCCTCGGCCATGATGCTGCTGGGCTGGGGCACGCTGGCCGTGCCGACCGGTATCGTGACGGCCGAGATGACGGCGCAGCGCATGACGCGGGGGGCGGTGACGCGCACCTGCCCGGAGTGCCTGAGCGAAGGCCACTCGCTGGAGGCGCGCTATTGCCAGCATTGCGGTGCCAGCCTAGCGACTGCTTCGCCCGGCACCAACGCGCAGCATTGAACTTGCCGCGCCAGGCAGGCTACTAGGTGCTGACCAAGGCCGGCTCCTTGCGCGGGGCGTCATCGGTGGAACAGCTGTCGCCGCAGCCGTGGATCATGTCAGCCGGCAGCGCCTGCGGCGCCGACACGATGCCGGTCAGCGGGTCGTAGCCGACGCGGCGCAGATGCAGCGCCAGTGCCGCGTCCATGCTCTGTGCATGCTGCGGAAACCAGATGCCCAATTCGCTGGCCATCTGCCGCACCGTCGCCAAGTCGCCGGTCTGGCCGCGCTCGAGGCCTTCACGCATCACCTTCAACACCACCTCATGCTGCATGCTGTGGCAGTTGGAGGAGGCGAAGCGCGTGTTCTTCATCCACTCGTCTTCGCGACCGAAATGGTCGTCGGTGTGGGCGATCAGCGTCTGCCAGGCATCGAGCAGGGTCGTGTCGTCGGATGCCTCGACGCGGGCCAGCAACTCGACGAATTCACGGTGGGTGTCGTCCATCAGGGGCAGGTCCAGCGCCAGTGCATCGGACCATTGCAGGGAAGGCATGTCAAAACTCCGGAGTTGAGCCGGCAGGGTAAGTGCAGAGCCTGGGGCCTGACTTGACGCAAGTCAGAAAACCTGCGGTAAATCACGCGTATTCATGGCGGGTACAGACCCGTCGGAACGGCACGCGGTAAGCTTGAGGCCGCCATGAGTTATTCCCCGTTTCCGCCGCCCGCCGTTTCTCCCGCTGAACTCAATGTCACCTTGCGCCAGCGCGGCTATGCCGTGTTGGATGCGGCGGGTGTCAGTGCCGCCAGTGGCTGTGCACTTGAAGCGCTCCATGCCCTGTTGCCGTTCTGGGGCGATTTGCCGCCCGATGCCTTCCTCAAGGACGGTGGCCGCTATCGGCGCCGGCGCCATTCCTGTTTTGTGGTCGATGGCGAGCGCGTGACCCAGTCGCCGCATCGGGCCCACTGGCAGCCGCTGGAATACAACGCCTTGCATGGCGGCATGCAGCGCCTGTTCGAACCCATGCAGCCGGCTTTGGTGCAGCAAACGGTCTGGCCGTGCCTGCTGCGTTGGTTGGGGGCGGTGTGCTCAGGCCTGAAGGGGCCACAGCCCTGGTATGTGGAAGCCCACCCTTTTCGCATTGACACCACCGACGGCATCGGCCGCCCCACGCCCGAGGGCGCACACCGCGACGGTGTCGATCTGGTGGCCGTGTTCCTGCTGGCGCGTCAGGACGTCAAAGGCGGTGAAACGCGTGTGTTCGAGGCCGATGGCCCCAATGGCCAGCGCTTCACCCTGAGCGAGCCCTGGTCGCTGTTGCTGCTCGACGATGCGCGCGTGATCCACGAGACCACACCGATCCAGCCACTTGCGGCAGCTGGCCACCGTGATACGCTGGTGGTGACGCTACGCGCTGGCGGCTTCCAGGGTGATGGCCAGAAGCGGATCTGATGGGATCCCCGGCAGGAAAGTCGAAGCAGCGCCGAAGCATCATCAAGCAAAGAGAGGTGACTCCATGTTCAAGCACATCCTGATTCCGGTGGACGGTTCCGAGACGGCTCAAAAAGCCGTGGAGAAAGCGGCAGGTCTGGCCAAGGCCTTTGGCAGCGCCGCGACCGTGATCTATGTGATCGACCCCTACCCCTTCACCGGTCTGGGCAGCGACTTCGCCTATGGGCAAGCCGAGTACCTGAGTGCGGCCACGGCCGAAGCCGAGCAGGCGATCCAGGCCGCGAAGCAGGTTCTGGAGCAGGCCGGTATCGTGCCGCAGACCCGCGTGGTGGAAGAGCATGCAGCCTGGCGTGGCATTCTGGAGGCCGCCAAGACAACGGGCGCCGATCTGATTGTCATGGGCTCGCATGGCCGCCATGGCATCGAGAAGATTGTGCTGGGCAGCGTGGCGCAACGCGTGTTGTCGCATTCTCACCTGCCGGTGTTCGTGGTGCGTGACTGATCAGCCTTGGCGGCGGGCCTGCATTTGCCGGCCCATGGCTGCCAGACTGGTGGCATCCAGCCGTGCGCGAGCCTGTGGAAAGACCAGGCCTTCTTCGGTCTTGAGATGTCCGGCATAAAGGTCGGAAAAGTTTGCGGCGTCTGCGCGCATTGACGCCGTCAGCGCCGCAGGTGTCTCGGCGTCACGCCAGTCCAGCAGCGCCATGCGCAGCCGAAGCCAAAGAGGGCCCATGGCGACGTGATCCTTTTGAAGCGACTGAACGGCTTCGCGCACAGCCGCGTCGCCTTGTTCCAGCAGCAGAGGAAAGACATGCGTCTCTTCGTCCAGGTGGTGCAGGGGTGCCGCCAGATCGAAATAGCGCAGCACGTCAGCAGCGGCGGAGCGGCTCTGTGCATCGTGCCCATGGGCTGCAACGTACTCCACCAGTTTGCCCAGCAGCGTCAGGCTGCGGCGCACCCGGTCATGGCAGGCTTCGAGCATCTCGAAGGGCTGCTCGAAGCCGACGGCGGGTGAGTTGAAACCGGGGAGTGCGCTGCTGGAGGCCATCAGCCACACTGTCCCACAAATCCGCAGGCGGTGCAGAAGTCGCAACCGTCCTTTTTGATCACCGTGGGATTGCCACACTCGGGGCAAGGACGGCCGGCCAGTGCGGCGGTTTCCTCGTCGGCGCCTGGGGCTTCGAGCACACCCATTTCACGCAGCGGGAAACCCTCTTCGTCGAGCACGCCCAGCATGGCGTAGCGGTGGATGATCAGGCGCGCCATGTAGGCCACGGTGGAAGGCCAGATCTGCTGGCGTCGCTCGCCGTGCGGCAGCCCGGGCACAAAGGCCATGAAGTGGCCCAGCGGTTCAGCGTAGTTGAGCAGCTTGCGCAGTTTCATGCCAATCCAGGCCGGGTCAATCACGCGCATGTCGAGTGAGAGCAGGCGAGTCAAACCATCGAGTGCACGCGGATAGTTGCCCGACAGGCCCACGGCACAGGGCCGGTTTATCGGGTTGCCATCGGGGCCAGGCAGGCTGACCTCTTTCAAGGTGAGCGTGAAGACTTCGCCGGTGGCCGGGTTGTCAATGTCCACGGCCCAGGCCAGCGTACCGGACGGGCCGGTGATGGGTTCATCACGGCTGAACATGGCGTCAATCACCGGTGTGGCCAAGGGCTGTACGCGTTCACGCCACACACCCAACTGTTCACAGCGCCAGCGGATCACCGACGCCGTGGCTGCCACGACGCCGGGGAACAGGCGGCGCTCACCGTGCGGGGGAAAAGGCATTTCAAACGCGCGCTCCTCGGCCACCGTGGCCAGGGCGTCAAGTTTCAGGCGCAGCCAGGCCGGGTCGTTGGCGCGCAGGTCCATGGACAGTGTTTTGGCCAGCGCGCCCAAGCCGCGCGGTTGCTCGGTGCCGTTGACCCAAACCTCGAAAGGCTGGGGTGGTGTGCCTTGCTCAGTCGTCAGCTCGCCGACGAACAGCGCGAACTCGCCGAAGGGGTGGTGCACCATGAAGCTCCAAGCCGGGTTGCCGCCAGGCAACTCGGGCCGGCCTGGCCAGCGCAGGGAAGACAAGACCGGTGCCGGCAGGCGCTCCAGCGCCAGCCGCTGGTTGGCATCATCGATCTGCAGCGGTGCGGCTGTGGGCGTGACGCTGAGCACCGAGCCCAGAACAGCATTGGGCCGGTAGGTGGCCAGGCCCTTGAGACCTGCTTTCCAGGCCTGCAGGTAAAGATCCTGGAAGTCGGCATAGGGGTAATCGGCCGGCACGTTGACGGTCTTGGAGATGGCGGTGTCAATGCACGGCGCCACCGCGGCGACCATCGCGGCATGGTCTTGCGCGCTCATCTCCAGTGCCGTGACGAAGGCCGGTGTCAGCGGGGCGTTTTCACCCTTGAGGTGACGGTACAGACGCCAGGCGTGGTCTTCTACCGCATATTCCTTCAGACTGCCGTCAGGCATGCGCTTCTTGCGCGTGTAATGCCAGCTGAAAGCCGGCTCGATACCGTTGCTGGCGTTGTCGGCGAAGGCCAGGCTGATGGTGCCGGTCGGTGCGATGGACAACAGGTGTGAGTTGCGCAGGCCGTGTTTGCGGATCTTCTCCTTCAGCGCCGCCGGCAGGCGTGAAGCAAAGCGCGGGCTGCTCAGGTACATGTCGGCGTTGAAGAGTGGGAAGGCGCCGCGTTCGCGCGCCAGTTCATTGGAGGCATCGTAGGCCGCATCCCGCATGGTTTCGGAAATCTTGCGTGCCATGTCGCGCGCCGGCTGGCTGTCGTAGCGCAGGCCCAGCATGACCAGTGCATCGCCCAGACCGGTGAAACCCAGACCGATGCGACGCTTGTTGCGCATCTCCTGTTGCTGTTGCGGCAGCGGCCAGACGGTCACGTCGAGCACGTTGTCAAGCATGCGTGTGGCAATGCGGCAGAGTTCCGAGAAGCCGGCAAAGTCGAAATGGGTCTTGTCGTCGAAGGGTTCACGTACGAAGCGTGTCAGGTCGATCGAGCCCAGGCAGCAGCAGCCATAAGGCGGCAAGGGCTGTTCGGCACAGGGGTTGGTGCTGGTTATGGCCTCGCAGTAGGAGAGGTTGTTGTCGCGGTTGATGGTGTCGATGAACAGAACGCCAGGTTCGGCGTGGTCATAGGTGGAGCGCATCACCTGCTCCCACAGGTCGCGTGCGCGCACCTTGCGGTAGATCCACAGACCACGTTCACTGGCGTAATAGGCGCCAGCATCTTTCTGGGCCATGCCAGCTTCCGCGCGGTGCACCAGCTCGAACTCGGTGTCGTTTTCCACCGCCTGCATGAAGGTGTCGGTCACGCCGACCGAGATGTTGAAGTTCCGCAGATCGCCGCTGTCCTTGGCGTGAATGAATTCCTCGATGTCGGGGTGGTCGCAACGGAGCACACCCATCTGCGCGCCACGCCGGCTGCCGGCGGACTCCACCGTCTCGCAGGAGCGGTCGTACACGCGCATGTAGCTCACCGGGCCGGAGGCGCTGCTTTGCGTGCTGCCCACCCAGGCACCGCGCGGGCGGATGCGGGAAAAGTCGTAGCCCACGCCGCCGCCGCGGCGCATGGTCTCGGCCGCCTCCATCAGCGCCACGTAGATGCCGGGGTGGCCTTCGTCGTCGTGCGCGATCGAGTCGCCTACCGGCTGCACGAAGCAATTGATCAGCGTGGCCGTCAGGTCCGTGCCGGCCGCAGACTGGATGCGTCCGGCCGGCAAAAAGCCCTGCTGCAGGGCATGCAGGAAACGGCCCTCCCAGTGCGTGCGCTGTTCCGGTGCCTCGATCTGGGCCAGTGCGTGCGCCACGCGTTGGTTGACCTGCAGGATGCTGTGTTCATCGCCTTTGGCGTATTTCTCCAGCAGCACTTCTTCGCTGATGGACTGGGGGGGCAGGGTCTGGGTGCTGACTTGCGGGCTCTGCGTGGTGTCGGTCATGAATCATTACTCCTCGTCATTTCTGCACGATGCTAAAGTCAGGTCAGCTTTGCTGTTTGACCTGCCACAAACCTTGTGCGCCTAGTGCGCACAGCCCGTTTCGCGGCAGATATTGTGTAAGTGTGGCACTGCCTTGACGAAAATCAAGTATGAATATCTCCTCTTTTGATGACCTGCTCGCCGCTGCACGGCAGCAGCCCGAGCCACAGCGTCTGCTTTTCGTTTTTGCCTCGGCTGAATTGCCGGAAGACAGCACACCCGATCAGGCGGCCAAATTTGAGGCGGGTCAAGGTGGCGCGTTGGTGCCGCTGATGTGCGTGGACAAGACACCGGAAGAAATTGTCTCGTTTACGGCAATGGCCGAAGAAGCACGTCAGTTCGGTCAGCCCTGGGCGCTCGTGTTCGTCGCCGGCATGTCGGGCAGTGGTGGTCGTGCACCCAGCAGCCAGGATGCTGATGCACTGCTCCAGCGCATGGTGGAAGACGTCAAGCGCGGGGCGCTGGGCAATTACCTGCCTTTCGATGCGCAGGGGTTGCCGGTGCGTTTGGGATAGGGCGTCGGTTGCAGCCACGCGGCCGAAGAGGAAGCGAACGTGACCATGAACAGGTCCAACCATTTCAAGCAGCGCGGTGCGGCCATGTTGCCCGGCCATCTGGGCATCGTCATCACCCACGTGGCGGTCGGTGAAGTGCTGGCCGAGATGTCGGTGCGACATGCGCACGCAGAGGGTGCTTTACCCCAAGACGGGTGATTGATTTTCGGATGTCCCGGACCTGAGGACTTAGGTCGGCAGCCGTTATGGGACTTTGCGCTCGCCGCGTGCCAGCCAGCTGCGTGCCCGCTGGTAAAGCCCCCAGCCCCACCACAGCCGGCCTGCCCAGGCCAGCGCCCGGCGTGGGCGTATGACCGCCAGCAGCAACAGGGCGCCCAACGGCCACTGTGGATGGCTGCGCAGCCAATGGACGCTGCTGACGGCCTGGTCGGCCAAGGCCAACGGCCCTTGCAAGGTTTGAGATTGATGTGCCAAGGTGACGCGCAGTTCGGCGCTGCGGATCAGCAGTTGCTGCTGGCGTGCCGCCAGTTCCGCTTCACGTGAACGTGCCGCACCAGACATGTCATTCCGCCTCATCCAGGCCGGCACGTTCGCGGGCCAGTTCGGAGCGGTCACGCTCCAGTTCGGCCACGCTGCTGGCGAACAGACCACCAGGCGCGCGCAGTCGCGTGCGCGCGATCTGCAACACCCAGTAACCGCTGCCAAGAAAGACCACGGTGAGACCACCGAGGGCGAGCAGCCGATGCTGATCCCACAACAGGACCACGATCAAACCGCACAGGAACAGCAGTCCCATGCCCAGCAGCAGCAGGGCCAGACCGGCCCAGAGCACGGCATCGAACAGGCGAATTTTTTCCTGTTCAACTTCAGTGCTCAGCAACTCCAGCCGGACGCGCAGGGTCTCGACCCCGGTTGCCAGCAACTGGCGGACCGAAGCAAACAACCTCCCGTCAGCGTTTGCCATGGCGTTTAGCGACGGCCGATCAACAGGCCGATTACCAAGCCGATGCCGGCAGCAACGCCAACCGATTTCCAGGGGTTTTCGTGCACGAACTCATCGGCAGCATGGCCTGCTGCCTTGACCTGAGCCACCGCCGCACCTTGCAACTGGGCCAACTCGGTGCGAGCCTGCTGCAGGCGGCCCTGGATGCGACCGCGCACTTCGGCAGCGTTGCCACTGGCCTGGTCGGCCGTCACGCGCAGCAATTCTTCCGCATCGGCAATCATGACGTGCAGGTCGGCCATCAATTTATCTTTGTGGGCGCTGGTGAGTTGGGGCATGTTCGTTCTCCGTAAGTGACAGGGTGAGAATCCAAATTAAGCATAGCGCGTTCTCATGCCGCTTGCATGACACAGATCAAGAAAGGGCCGTTGCCAGAAGAGGTCGGCCTCTGGCGGGCTGCCCTGTCAACTGCTGAGTGCGGCCGTGCAAGCGTGGCCAGTAGCTTCGGGACGCACGGTTACCCAGGTTTTGAGCAGGTTCAGGCTTTGCCGCATGAGCAGTCAGACTTGGTGACTGGCTGCAGTTGGTGGTAGCTTTCGTCGATTTCGTTGAACAGCGGGCTGGACATCGTGTCCTCCGGCATGGCATATGGGCCAGTGCCGCTGTGCGAGGCGCTGGATGCTGGCACGAACTCGCCGCTCTTGACGTCGAACACGTGGACCTCGCCCTCTTCGATCACGTAATGCCAACCATGCAGGGCCAGCTTGCCCTGCTCGACCCGTTCGCGCACCATGGGGTAGCCCATCAGACGTTCTAACTGGAGGATGACGGCGCGTTGTTCGGTGCGGCGCAAGGCTTCGGGTGTGACCTGCACCGGTAGCGCCGCTTCGCGGCCCAGCTCCAGCCAAGCCGTCAGATTGATGGCCTGGGCTGGGGCGCCTTCGTAAAGTGCGCGAATGCCGCCGCAGTGACTGTGGCCGCACACCACAACGTGCGAAACCTGCAGATTGAGGACCGCAAACTCGATGGCAGCGGCGGTGCCGTGAAAGCCGGCTGAACCATCGTAAGGCGGCACGAAGGCGCCGACATTACGGACCAGAAACAGGTCGCCTGGCCCGGTGCCGGTCAGCAGATAGGGCACCAGCCGCGAGTCGGAGCAGCCGATGAAAAGAATGGTCGGGTGCTGCCCCTGCGTCACCAGATCCTGGAACTGCTCCTGGATGCCAGGAAAGGTGTGGTCGTGAAAACGACGCAGGCGCTCCAGCAGTTCGTCAGGCATGGATCAATGGGTCTGAGAGTGTGTGGCTGGCTGCTTCCACTACGTTTTGCATGAGGAAGCTTAGCCGCAGAACGCCGTGGAACCGGCTCTGCCGAGCCGCTGGCGTTGCCCCCTGCAAGGAGGGTGGCGTAGCGAACGTAGGGAGTGCAGCCTGGGGGTGTGCCATATCACTGCACCAGCGGTGTGTCAGCGCCGTCAAGGTCCACGCCTTCCATTTGGGCCTGCCCGGCCAGCAGGCTCAAGAACTGACGTAGTGCGGTCACATAGGATTGCTGGCGAAGCGCCATGGCCACCGCACCGCGTACGGCTTCAAAGGGTGGATCTTCACCTGCGTCGCGTTCAAGCACCTCAACCACATGCAGGCCGAAGCGGCTGTGCACCAGGCGTGGCAGTACACCGACTTCTGCGTGACCGAAGATTTCGCGTGCGAACTCGGGTGCACAGTCCTGCGCTGTCAGCCAGCCCAGCGTGCCGCCTTCCTGCCCGCTCGGACAGTTGGAGAGTTGGCGTGCCACGTCGGCAAAAGGGTCAGCCTGGCCGTCGTGGCTGCGCACGTCAAGCAGGGCGCTTTCAGCGCGCAGACGCAAGGCCTTGACATCCACCCCCGGCGTGACGGCAAAGAGGATGTGACGCACGTTGGCACGTTCGCCCACCCGGTAGCTGGCGGCATGAGCGGCGTGATGGCGGCGACAGGCTTCATCTGACGGCTCGGGGACCTGCAGGCTTTGCTCGAGCAACTGCTCAATCGCGCTGCTCGCAGCCTCACTGGCAATGCCGTCGGCCGCTGCCACATCGTCCGCTGCCAGCAGGCCGCGACTCTGAGCGGCCTGACGCAGCAGTTCGGTGTAAGCCCGCTGACGCAATTCGTCAACCGACAGCATTTGATCCGCACTGTGCAGCGCTACGCCATTGATGCGGGCCACGATGTTGTCTGTGATGGCTGCCACACTGGTCTCAGCGCTGGCGCAGCCACAGGTGGGAGAGCAAGATGTGCTCATGGTGTACTCCTTCAGACGCCGGCGCCTGGGCGACGCGGCATGTTGTGGCCGGCCGGCAGGTTCAGTCGACGGCTGCGTACCACCTGGTAGGGGCGCACCAGGTAGGCGACCGAGGCAAAACCACTCCAAACATGAACCAGTCGCGTGAACGGGAAGATGAAGAAAATGCTCATGCCGAGGAACATGTGCGCCTTGAAGATCCAGCTGGCTTCGGTCAGCAGTTCCACCGCTCCACCACGGAAGGTGACGATGCGTTGTGCCCATTCAGCCAGCAGCAGCATCATGCCGCCGTCCAGATGCTGGGCCGACAACGGGATGGTGGCCAGACCGAGCGCGAACTGAAGCCACAACAAGATCAGCAACACGATGTCGCTGGTCTTGGAGGTGGCGCGAATGCGTGGCTCGGCCAGACGACGGTGCAGCAGCAGCGTGACACCGATGAATCCCAGCAGACCGAACAGACCGCCCGAGACCATGGCCATCAACTGCTTGGCGCCGGCCGTCATGAAAGGCTCATAGATGAAGTGCGGCGTCAGCATGCCCACGGTGTGGCCGAAGAACAGGAACAGGATGCCCAGATGGAACAGGTTGCTGCCTAAGCGCAACTGACCCATCTTGAGCAATTGCGAGGAGTCGCTCTTCCATGTGTACTGGTCGCGATCGAAGCGGATCAGGCTGCCCAGCAGGAAGACCGTGAGGCAGATGTAGGGATAGATGCCGAAGACAAACTGGTTGAGGTAGCTCATGATCACACTCCTTGCGCAACGTTGTGGCGTTGGGCTTCGTTTTTGACGATGCGAATCGGCTGGGGCTGGCCCGGCTTGGCCTGGCCTTCCGTGGAGCAGCCGCCGAAGACGGCCGGTTCTTCCCAACTTTTGTCCAGCGGTTCGTCCTCGGCCACCTTGACGGCCTGGGCTTTTTCGCCGGCGATTTCCAGCAATGCGCCCAATACGCTGGCGTAGGGGCTCTGGCGTTTCACCAGCGCGCTGAAGATGGCATTGAGAATGTGCGCCGTTTCGCCGAGGAAGTCGCGGGCTTCTTTCGGCGGCTGGGTTGAGACGAACTCCAGCACCACCGGCAGGTAGTCGGGCAACTCGCCCTCGGCCAGGTAGAGACCGGCTTGCTCGTAGGTCTTGGCCAGATCAATCATGGCCGGGCCACGGTCGCGTGAGTCGCCGTGCACGTGCTCGAACAGATGCAGCGACGTGGCGCGACCGCGGTCGAACAGCTGAACGTATTCAGCTTCCACTTCCAGCGCATCTTGTGCTGTCAAACTGCGTATCAGGGCGTCAAGCTCGGCCAGACGCTTCGCGCCCAGGGCGGCTTCACTGTGCAGCGCGTCGCGCATTTCCGGCAGGTGAGCGCGCAGATCGGCATCCGGGTAGGACAGCAGGCGCGCCAGCACCCGCAGGCTGAGTGTTGCATTGGTGAGTGCCATGGTCAGACTCCTGCCTTGATGGGGATGGTGCGGCGTTTGGAGCCGCCGAACAGGCTGGTTTCGCTGGCGCCGTCGGAGCAGCCATTGCCAAACGAGAAGCCGCAGCCGCCACGCATGTCAAAGGTGTTCTCGGCGTACTCGCGGTGCGAGCTGGGGATGACGAAGCGGTCTTCGTAGTTGGCAATCGCCATCACCTGGTACATGTCCTCCACCTCGGCTTGCGTCATTTGTACCTGTTGCAGCGCCGTGGTGTTGATGCGGCCCTCGACGTGTTTTTCACGCTGGTAGGCACGCATGGCCAGCATGCGTTCCAGGGCGCGTTCCACCGGCAGGGTGTCGCCGGCCGTCAGCAGGTTGGCCAGGTACTTGACCGGGATGCGCAACTGTTTGACGTCCGGAATCTCGCCGTTGATGCCGATGTCACCGGCGTTGGCTGCGGCCGTGATGGGCGAGAGCGGCGGCACATACCAGACCATGGGCAGGGTGCGGTACTCGGGGTGCAGGGGCAGTGCGATCTTCCAGTCCACCGCCATCTTGTAGACCGGGCTCTTGCGGGCGGCATCCATCCAGGCGTCCGGAATGCCGTCAATGCGGGCCTGCTCGATCACCTTGGGATCGTTCGGATCCAGGAAGATGTCCAACTGCGCCTGGTACAGGTCACGATCGTGCTCGACGCTGGCTGCCTCCTGGATGCGATCGGCGTCATACAGCAGCACACCGAGGTAGCGGATGCGGCCGACACAGGTTTCCGAGCAGACCGTGGGCTGGCCGGCCTCAATGCGCGGGTAGCAGAAGATGCACTTCTCGGCCTTGCCCGATTCCCAGTTGTAGTAGATCTTCTTGTAGGGGCAGCCCGAGACGCACATGCGCCAGCCGCGGCACTTGTCTTGGTCGATCAACACGATGCCGTCTTCCTCGCGCTTATAAATCGAGCCCGAGGGGCACGATGCCACGCACGCCGGGTTCAGGCAGTGCTCGCACAGACGCGGCAGGTACATCATGAAGGTGTTTTCGAACTGGCCGTAGATGTCCTTCTGCACGTCGTCGAAGTTCTTGTCTTTCGAGCGCTTGCTGAATTCACCGCCGAGGATTTCTTCCCAGTTCGGACCCCATTCGATCTTCTCCATGCGCTGCCCGGTGATCAAGCTGCGTGGGCGGGCCGTGGGAGCTGCCTTCATTTCCGGCGCCGACTGCAGGTGGTCGTAGTCGAAGGTGAAGGGCTCGTAATAGTCGTCGATCTGCGGCAAGTTGGGGTTGGCGAAGATTTTCATCAGCAGCTTCCACTTCGCCCCCTGGCGCGGTTCGATGCTACCGTTGGCCTTGCGGACCCAGCCACCGTTCCACTTGTCCTGGTTTTCCCATTCCTTGGGGTAACCGATGCCGGGTTTGGTTTCGACGTTGTTGAACCAGGCGTACTCCATGCCTTTGCGGCTGGTCCAGACGTTCTTGCAGGTGACGGAACAGGTGTGGCAGCCAATGCACTTGTCCAGGTTGAGCACCATGCCGATTTGAGCGCGGATTTTCATGTTCGTTCTCCTAATCTCAGGCGTGTGCGCCAGTGCTGGTGGACGTGGCGGCGGTGCCATCCAGCCAGTCCACCTTGTTCATCTTGCGCACCACGACGAATTCGTCACGGTTGGTGCCGATGGTGCCGTAGTAGTTGAAGCCGTAGCTGAACTGCGCGTAGCCGCCGATCATGTGCGTGGGTTTCAACACGATGCGTGTCACCGAGTTGTGGATGCCGCCGCGCGCCCCGGTGATCTCAGAACCCGGGGTGTTGATGATCTTCTCCTGCGCGTGGTACATCATGACCATGCCCGGGTTGACGCGCTGGCTCACCACCGCCCGCGCCGCGATGGCGCCGTTGATGTTGAACAGTTCGACCCAGTCGTTGTCCACAATCCCGGCGCTCTTGGCGTCGTCCTCGCTCAGCCAGATCACCGGGCCGCCGCGATTCAGCGTCAGCATCATCAGGTTGTCGGTGTAAGTGGAGTGGATGCCCCACTTCTGGTGTGGTGTGATGAAGTTCAGCAGGATCTCGGTGTTGCCGTTGGATTTGACACCATGGATGCCGGCAGTGGTCTTCAGGTCCACCGGCGGACGGTAGCTGGTGAAGTTTTCACCGAAAGCCGTCATCCACGGGTGATCCATGTAGAACTGCTGGCGACCCGTCAGGGTACGCCATGGGATCAGCTCATGCACGTTGGTATAGCCGGCGTTGTAGGACACAGTTTCGCTCTCGATGCCGCTCCAGGTCGGCGACGAGATGATCTTGCGTGGCTGGGCCTGGATGTCACGGAAACGGATCTTCTCGTCTTCGCGGTACAGGGCCAGGTGCTTGTGGTCGCGCCCGGTCTGTTTGCTCAGAGCATCCCAGGCTTTCACGGCCACGTGGCCATTGGTCTCCGGTGCGAGTTGCAGCACGACTTCACAAGCGTCGATGTCGGTCTCGATCTTCGGCATGCCGCAGGTCACGCCTTCGGCCTTCACTAGGCCATTGAGCTCGCCGAGCTGCTTGACTTCGGTCTGGGTGTTCCAGGCGATGCCCTTGCCGCCATTGCCCACCTTGTTCATCAAAGGGCCCAAGGCGGTGAAGCGCTTGTACAGATTGGGGTAATCGCGCTCGACCACCATCATGTTGGGTGCCGTCTTGCCTGGGATGAGGTCGGTCTCGCCTTTCTTCCAGTCCTGCACGCCGAAAGGCTGCGCCAGTTCGCCGGGTGAATCGTGCATCAGCGGCGACAGCACCATTTCGCGCTCCACGCCGAGGTGGCCGACGCACAGCTCGCTGAACTTCTTGGCGAAACCTTTGTAGATTTCCCAGTCGCTCTTGCTCTGCCATGCCGGGTCCACCGCAGTGGACAGCGGATGGATGAAGGGATGCATGTCGCTGGTGTTGAGGTCGTTCTTCTCGTACCAGGTGGCAGTCGGCAGCACGATGTCGGAGTACAGGCAGGTGGTACTCATGCGGAAGTCCAGCGTGACCAGCAGGTCGAGCTTGCCTTCCGGTGCCTGGTCGTGCCACACCACCTCGGTCGGCTTGGCATCATCTTTGCCGAGGTCCTTGCCCTGCACGCCGTGGCTGGTGCCCAGCAAATGCTTGAGGAAGTACTCATGGCCTTTGCCGCTGGAGCCCAGGATGTTGGAACGCCAGACGAACATGTTGCGCGGCCAGTTGGCCGGGTGGTCCGGGTCTTCGCAGCTCATCTTGAGCGAGCCGTCCTTCAGACCCTTGACCGTGTAGTCCTTCGGGTCCATGCCGGCCGCCACGGCGTCTTTCACCACCTGCATCGGGTTGGTTTGCAGTTGCGGGGCAGAGGGTAGCCAGCCCATGCGCTCGGCACGCACGTTGTAGTCGATCATGCTGCCGCCGTACAGCTTCTTGTCGGCCAGCGGCGAGAGCACCTCCTCCATGCCGAGCTTCTCGTAGCGCCACTGGTCGGTGTGGGCGTAGAAGAAGCTGGTGGAGTTCATCTGGCGCGGCGGGCGGATCCAGTCCAGCGCGAAGGCCAGCGCGGTCCAGCCGGTCTGCGGACGCAGCTTTTCCTGACCCACGTAGTGGGCCCAGCCGCCGCCGCTCTGGCCGATACAGCCGCACATCATCAGCATGTTGATGACGCCGCGGTAGTTCATGTCGCTGTGGTACCAGTGGTTCATGGCCGCACCGATGATGACCATGGACTTGCCCTTGGTCTTGTCGGCGTTGTCGGCGAACTGGCGTGCTACGGTGATGAGCTGCTGGCGCGGTACACCGGTGATTTTTTCCTGCCAGGCCGGGGTGTAGGGGGTGTCGTCGTCAAAGCTGCTGGCGGCCAGCTCGCCGGCGATGCCGCGGGCGACGCCGTAGTTGGCGGCCTGCAGGTCGAACACGGTGGCCACCAAGGCCTCACGTTTCTCGCCTTCCTTGCCCAGCGCAATGCGCTGGACCGGCACGGTACGCACCAGCACGTTGTTACTGGCCGCACCTGTGGTGTTGTTCGGGAAGTGCTCGGATTCAATGCCGCCGAAATAGGGGAATCCCACCCGAGCGGTCTCGCTGCTGGGGTTCTCGCCTTCGAGCACCGAGAGCTTGAGCTTGACGTCACCGCCGTGGCGCGCTTCCTTGGATTCGAGGTTCCACTGGCCGGCATCGGCACGGCCGTCCGGGCCCCAGCGGAAGCCGATGGCGCCGTTGGGCAGCACCACCTTGCCGTCCTCGTTGAAGGCCACGGTTTTCCACTCGGGGTTGTTGGCCTGGCCGAGCTTGCCGTTGAAGTCGCTGGCACGCACGTAGCGGTCCGGTACCAGAATGGTTTCGCCGCTCGGTGCTGTCTGCTCCTTGAGCATCACCAGCATGGGCAGGTCGGTGTAGCGGCGGGCGTAGTCGTCGAAGTAGACGCTGCGCTTGTCGAAGTAAAACTCCTTGAGGATCACATGGCCCATGGCCATGGCCAAAGCAGCGTCCGTGCCCTGTTTGGGGTGCATCCAGATGTCGGCCAGCTTGGAGATCTCGGCGTAGTCGGGTGTGATGGCCACCGTCTTGGCGCCCTTGTAGCGCACCTCGGTGAAGAAGTGGGCATCCGGCGTGCGCGTTTGCGGCACGTTCGAGCCCCAGGCGATGATGTAGCTGGAGTTGTACCAGTCGGCCGATTCCGGCACGTCGGTCTGCTCACCCCAGATCTGCGGGCTCGCCGGCGGCAGGTCGCAGTACCAGTCGTAGAAGCTCATGCAGACGCCGCCCATCAGGCTCAGGTAGCGGCTGCCGGCGGCATACGACACCATGGACATGGCCGGGATCGGCGAGAAGCCGATCACGCGGTCCGGGCCGTGCTTCTTGACGGTGTAGATGTTGGCTGCGGCCACCATCTCGTTGACCTCGTCCCAGCTGGAGCGCACGAAACCGCCCAAGCCGCGCACGCTTTGATATTCCTTGCGTTTGGCATTGCTGTCGGCAATCGAGGCCCAGGCATCGACCGGGTCGTTTGAGAGGCGCGCTTCACGCCAGAGTTTGAGCAGGCGACCGCGCACCATGGGGTACTTGACGCGATTGGCGCTGTACAGGTACCAGCTGTAGCTGGCGCCGCGGGCACAGCCGCGTGGCTCGTGGTTGGGCATGTCCCAGCGGGTGCGCGGGTAGTCGGTCTGCTGGGTTTCCCAGGTAACGATGCCGCCCTTGACGTAGATCTTCCACGAGCAGGAGCCCGTGCAGTTCACACCGTGGGTGGAACGCACGATCTTGTCGTGCGCCCAGCGGTCGCGGTAGGCGTCTTCCCAGGTACGGTCTTCGCCCGTGGTGATGCCGTGGTCGTTCGAGAACGATTCCTTCGGCTGCGAGAAGTAGCTCAGTCGGTCGAGAAAGTGACTCATATTGGTCTCCAGTCAATCAGGTTCGGTACGTTCAGGGGTTCTTCACGTAGGCGTTCTTACGCAGGTAGAACCACCAGTTCAGGATCAGGCACAGGGCGTAGAAAATGGCGAAGCCGTACATCGCGTATTGCGGCGTACCGGCCTTGATCTGGTCGCCGATCACAATGGGTGCGACAAAGGCGCCGTAGGCAGCGATGGCCGAAGTCCAGCCGAGCACGGGGCCAGCCTGGGTGCGGTCGAAGATGACGCCGATGGTGCGGAAGGTCGAGCCGTTGCCGATGCCGCTGGCGAAGAACAGCACGATGAACAGGCCCAGGAACATGGGGAAGTACTGCTCCGGCGTGGCTGAACCGTAGGCCTGCATCATCACGTAGCCCACGGCGACCGAGGCCGCCACCATCACGGCCGAGATGATCTGGGTGACGATGGAGCCGCCGACCTTGTCGGAGATCCAGCCGCCAATGGGACGCACGGCCGCGCCGACGAAGGGCCCGATCCAGGCATAGGCCAGCACGGTCGGCGCGTTCGGGTTGTTGGCATGAACCCATGCATTGGTGGCCGGGTTGAACACGTGGGTGCTGCCGAAAATCACCTTCATTGCCAGCGGCAGTGCCATCGAGAAGCCGATGAAAGAGCCGAAGGTCACGATGTACAGTGCCGTCAACGACCAAGTGTGCTTGTCCTTGAAAATAGCGAACTGCTTGGCAACGTTCTCCTTCATCGGGCCGAAGGCTGCGAGTTTCATGATCAGCAGGGCACTGACCACGTCCAACGGGATCGCCACCCACATGCTGATCAAGCCCAGGCCCGTGGGCTTGGGCAAGTACAGATAAAGGCCGAGCATCGAGGGGATGAAGGCCAGCGTATACAGCCAGGTAATCTTGGCGAAGGCAACAATGGGGTTGCCGCTGTCGGGCGTGACCGTCTTCAGGTTGTTCATGCCGAACCAGCACAGGATGGACAGCGGTACCAGCGACAGCACCCAGGCAAAGCCGGCATTCTGGATCCAAGTGGATGTGCCGGCGGCAATCTTGCCGAAGATCCACCCGCTATCCTTCGCCAGCGTCATGGGTTCGCCACCGAGGGCGCCCAGCAGCGGCACGGTCATCACCAGCGGGATCACGATCTGCATGGTGGTCACGCCGAAGTTGCCCAAACCGGCGTTCAGGCCCAGCGCCGTGCCCTGCAGGCGCTTGGGAAAGAAAGTGCTGATGTTGGACATGCTGGAGGCAAAGTTGCCGCCGCCCACGCCACACCACAGTGCCATCAACTGGAAGGCCCACAGCGGCCACTCGGGGTGCTGCAGCACGATGCCGGTGCCGATGGCCGGCGCCAGCAGCATGGCCGTGGTCAGGAAAATGGTGTTGCGACCACCGGCCAAACGGATCAGGAAGGAGGCCGGGATGCGCATGGTGGCCCCGGCAATGCCGGCAATGGCGGTCAGCGTGAAGAGTTCGGCCTGGGTGAAGGGAAAACCCAGGTTGAGCATCTGCACGGTGATGATGCCCCACATGCCCCAGACCGCGAAACCACACAGCAGGGCGGGAATCGAGATCCACAGGTTGCGGTAGGCGACCTTCTTGCCGGTGCTTTCCCAGAACTGTTCGTCCTCGGGGCGCCAGTCGGTGATGTCGGCGCCGCTGTTCTGGACTGCTTTGCTTGTCGTGTTCATATTGCGTCCTTGGTATTGAAGGGGGAGGCTCAGCCTTGCAGGCTGAAGTCCTTGGCATGAGCGCCCATGACTTCAGCACGACGGACTTCGGTCCAGTACATCCAGATCAGCGAGACCCAGACCACGCCGTACATCAGCATGAAGGCGCTGGAGCGGATGCCGGTGAGGTCCACCAGCGCACCAAACATGATGGGCAGCACGAACCCGCCCAAACCGCCCGCCAGACCGACGATGCCGCTGATGGTGCCGATGTTGCCGGTGTAGTCGTCACTGATGTACTTGAACACGCTGGCCTTGCCGAAGGCAAAGGCGATGCCCAGGATGAACATCAAGGCGGTGAAGGCGTAGACGTTGAGGCCGATATGGAAGGTCTTGGGACCGTTGGTGGTGGCGACGGTGAAGTCGAACTGAGGGTAGCTCAGCAGGAACAGGCAGATCCAGCTCACCCACATCACCCACCAGGTCACGCTGTGAGCGCCGTATTTGTCTGACAGCCAGCCGCCCACCGCGCGCAAGACACCGCCGGGGAGGGAGAAGCAGGCGGCCAGGAGCGCGGCAGCGCGGATGTCCAGTCCGTATTCGCCGACGTAGTACTGCACCATCCAGAGCGACAGCGCCACATAGCCGCCGAACACGATGCTGTAGTACTGGCAGTACTTCAGCACTTTCGGGTCTTTCAGCGCCTTGAGCTGGTCCATGAACTTGACGTTGCTGGGCACCAGATGGGCGGGATCGCTGTAGCTGAAGAACCAGAACACGAGGACCGTGCCCAGCATGATGGCGGCATAAACTTGCGGCACCATGGCCCAGCCGAAGGCCACCACCAGTGCCGGGGCGATGAACTTGTTGACCGCAGCGCCCGAGTTGCCGGCGCCGTAGACACCCATGGCGAAGCCCTGGCGGTTTTTCGGGAACCAGCGCGCCACGTAGGGGGTGCCGACCGAGAACGAACCGCCGGCCAAGCCGACGAACAGCCCGATCACCAGGAAATGCCAATATTGCGTGGCGTAGGCCATCAACCAGATGGCCGGCACGGTGATGGCCATCAGGATGGTCATGACGATGCGGCCACCGAACTTGTCGGTCCAGATGCCCAGCGGCACACGGATCAGCGAGCCGGTCAGCACCGGCATGGCGGTGAGCAGGCCGAATTCAGTAGCGTTGAGGCCCAGCGTCTTCTTGATCGGGATGCCGATCACGCCGAACATCATCCACACCATGAAACACACGGTGAAGGCCAGTGTGCTGGCAATCAGCACCGATAGCGCTTGTCTGTTTTTTTCCATGTCCATACTCCTTTTAAGGATGGACTGACTCTAGGGTTCAAGCGCTGTGGGCGCCATCCTTCGCTGGCAGATGCGGCATAGTTCGAAGGAACTATGTGAGACTGGAATTCGTTGCCTGTTTGATGCAGGTCAAAAGATAGCCCGGATGGGCGATTCAGGTCAAGCCGTTTTCGGTCGCCAGCACGGCGGCCTGGACGCGCGAACTCACGTCGAGTTTGCGCAGCACGTGCTGTACATGGATCTTGACCGTGGTTTCGGCAATGCCCAACTCTCGGCCGATTTCCTTGTTGCTGGCACCGCGCGCGATGCCGCGCAGGATCTCACGCTCGCGTGGCGACAGGCTGCCCAGCAGCGAAGGCGTTGCCGGGGTGGTGACCAAGGTTTGGGGGCGCGCGGGGCGTACGGCGCTGCTGGCGCCCTGGAAGGCGGCCACCAGCTTGCTGGTCATCTCCTGCGCCAGCACGCTTTCGCCGGCCATGACGTGACGGATTGCCGTGGCCAGGGCGTCACCCTCGATGGTCTTGAGCAGGTAGCCGGCAGCGCCGGCTTTCAGGGCATCGGCCAGGTCCTGTTCGTCCTCGCTGACGGTGAGCATCAGCATGCGGGCAGCGGGCGCTGCTTCGCGCAGGGACGGCAGGGCATCCACCCCCCGGACGCCGGGCAGGTGGTTGTCGAGCAGGATCAGGTCGGGCTGCAGTTCCTGGGCGCGGCGCAAGGCTTCGCCAGCATCAGCAGCATCGCCCACCACCTCGAACTGCGGCTCGCGCGAGAGCAGGGCCATCAGGCCACGACGAAACAGGGTGTGGTCGTCGACAACCAGGATGCGGATGGTTTCAGGCAAGGCCATGGAGAGGGTCAGTTCAGATCATGCGCCACGGCCACGGGGGCTGCTGCCGTGGGTGCCGATGGCGTCAGCTGGGCCGGCAAGGTCAGCACGATGGAGGTGCCACGCCCGGGGGTGGAGAGGATGTCAAGCCGGGCGTCAATGCGTTCAGCCCGTTCGCTCATGATGCGCAGGCCGACGTGGGTCTCGTCGAGGGGGCGATCGCTGACAAAACCGATGCCGTTGTCGCGCACCTCGAAGCGCCATTCGGGCTGCTGCTGCACGTCGACCCAGACCTGCGACGCGCGGGCATGCTTGCGCACATTGGAGAGCGCTTCCTGGATGATGTGCAGCACCTGGATTTGCAGGTCGGGCGACAGCGGCAGGCCGTGGCCCTGGATCTGCAGATGGGTTTGCAGGCCGCTCTGGTGCTCGAACTTGCGCAGCGTGGTGGCCAGTGCCGGCTCGATGTCTTCGGTGTTGGCGCGGGTGCGGAAATGCAGCAACAGTTCGCGCACATCACCATAGCTTTCGCGCACGCCGACGTCGATTTCTTCCAGCACCTGTTCGATCGCCTTCTGGTCGCCGCCTGCCAGCGCATCGCGCATGAGCTGAACCTGGATCTTGAGAAAGGCCAGCGACTGCGCAATCGAATCGTGCAGTTCGCGCGCCAGCAGGTTGCGCTCCTGCGCCACGGCAGCTTCCTTTTCCAGGGCATTGAGCCGCAGGTTTTCCATCGCACTGGCCAGATGGCTGGCCAGCGCTTCCAGCAGCGAGCGTTCTGCAGCGGAGGGGGAAATCTTGGCGTGGAAGAACAGGTCGACTTCGCCCATCAGGCGCTCATGCAGCCGGATCGGCACATTGACCAGGGTCTCGAAGCCGGCCTGGCCGCACAGCCGCTCCTTGGGGTCGCCCAAGGTGTGGATGGGGATCACGCGCAGGCTGACCTGTCCCACGGGCGAGCCACAGTCGCAGTCGCCCTTGTGGATGCAGTGCTCGGCTTCCAGCATGTCGGTTGGTAAGCCGCTGGCGGCCAGCATCAGGTAGCGCTGGTTGGCCTGGTCCGACCAGCGCAGCGCCACGCCGTCGGCATGGGCGATGCGCAGGATGCTGCCGGCAAAACCTTGCGCCAGTTCGTCGAGGGTGGTGGCGCGTGCCACCAGCGACGTGACTTCGTACAGGCTCGCCAGCCGCTCGCGCTTTTCCTCCAGTTCGGCGGTTTTTTCAGCGACCTTGCCTTCCAGGTTGCGGTACATCGACTGCAGGTTCTCGGCCATGCCGTTGAAGCCTTCGGCCAGGGTGCCGAATTCGTCGCGCGTGAGTTTCTCCACCCGGGCGTCGAAATCGCCACTCTGGATCTTTTCGATCGCCTGCTTGAGCAGCCCCACCGGCTCCAGCACGAACAGATGGCCGGCATACAGCAGCACCAGGGCGCCGAGCACGACCATGGCCATCATGGTGGTCTGCAGCAGGTGCAGGATGGCGGTCCAGCGCGAGATGTGGTGCTCAATGCCCTGGACGAAAGCCTCGATGTGCTCGACAAAGGAGATGGTCCGAAAGCGCAGTTCCTGCGGCGAGGTCGGGATGGCAGCCAGCGAGCGGAAAACCTTCCAGTCCTGCTCGATGACATTGAAGCGCTTCTGGACGGTGTCATCCCACGGCACGAACAGGGGCCGTTCCGGGTCGCCATGGCGCAGCACAGCCAGGCTGTCCTCGAATTCACGCACCTGGGCGGGCACGGCCGCCATTTCCCCGGTGCCCAGCGAGAGCGAGAGGCGGTAGGCCTGCATGCGCATGCGGCCGGCTTCGTTGACGGCAGCGGCACCGCCATCGAGCTGCCACGACACCCACAGCGTGGCCGCCGTGGCCAGCAGGGCCAGCAGAAGGAATGGCGTTGCCACCAAGGCGAGCTTGGCGCTCAGGCTCCAGTGCTTGCGGCGTGTCATGACTGGCATCTTAGCTTCAGGGCCTGCTGGGCCAGCCCTGCAAGCAGGAATAAATTGATCTGGATCATGACTTTCAGGCCGCAGTCTCTTAGACTGGATGCATTCTGAAACCGGAGATCACCCATGGATTTGCTCAAGCACGACATCGCCACTGAATTTCCCCAGCTGAAAGACAAAATCCATACCTTGAAGACGACGCATCACCATTTTGCGCGTCTGTACAACGAGTACGACACGGTGAATCACACCATCACCAAGGTCGAAACCGGTGGCGCCGTCATGACCGACGAAGCACTGGAGAATCTCAAGAAGCAGCGTCTCAAGCTGAAAGACGAGATCGTGCAAATGCTGCAAGCAGCCTGACGCTTCGGATGCGTGGCTCATGTCAGGTGACGCGAGTCATCTGACGGAGCCCGGTGCACTTCAGCCGCGCACGTCGGCCACCGGCTCGGCTCCGAAGTCGGGCCGAGCCAAATAAGCCAGTACCTTGCGTGCGGCGGTCTCCGGGCTGTCGAGCTGGCCTTCGCTTTTGAACTGCTCGAAACGGGCGCGGTCGGGGAAGGCTGCAGCGTCAGCGCTGCGCAGTTGCACCTGCATGTCGGTGTCGATCACCCCCGGCGCCAATGAGCAGACCTTGGCACCGTTCGGCTTGCCCGTCTCTTCCAGCGCCAGACAGCGCGTGAAATGGTCCATGCCGGCCTTGGCGGCGCAATAAGGGGCTTGCGAGGCCATGGGGCGGCGCCCCAGGCCCGACGAGATATTGAGCACGCGACGCGGAACGTCCCAGCCCTCGGTGGCGCCGAGAAAGGCGGCGCTCAGCAGCAAGGGCGCTTCCAGGTCCACGCGCATCACCTGCGCCAGTTCGTCCGGATCAGCCGCCGACAAGGGGCTGACGCGTGGAATCATGCCCGCGTTGTTGATCAGCGTGGCACTGGCATAGCGTGCAGCGGGACGGCCCAGCCATTGGCGTAGCATGGCGGCGGCTTCACGGCTGTGGCCCAGGTCCAGCGGCCACTGCGCCAGTTGGCAGTCCGCTTGCCGGGCTTGTGCAGCCAGGTTGTCGCTGGTCTGGCGCGCGATGCACAACAGGGCATGGTCAGGTTGCAGCAGTTGCTGGGCCATGGCCAGTCCCATGCCGCGCGAGGCGCCAGTGAGGATGTACAGATGAGGGTGAGACATGATGACCTCTCGTTAAGTATCAAAAGTGCCCGTTGACCTTGTGAATTGAGCGCAAGCAGCTACTGTTTTAATAGCAAAATCCTGCTTCAGAACGGCGGTGGGCTGCTCAGTTGCAGAGCCTGGCCGGTGAGCGGGTGCTGCAGTGTTACCGCACTGGCGTGCAACAGCAAGCGTGGACTTCGGGCCTGGACCTCGGCACTGGCGTAAAGCGCATCACCGACGATGGCGTGGCCCAGCGCCTGCAGGTGAACGCGCAGCTGGTGCGAGCGGCCCGTCACGGGCTCCAGTTCCAGCCGGGTCTGCGGCTGGCCTGCGGCATCGTTCCCGTGTGCCAGCATGCGCCAGCGCGTCAGACTGGGCTTGCCGCGCGGGTCGATGATGTGCAGCGGACGGCGTGGCCAGTCCAGCAGGATGGGCTGCTCGATCACCTGCCACGCGTCAGACGCTGGTTCGAGGTGGCCGTCGACGACCGCAACGTAGCGCTTGTGGACCGCGCGGTTGGCAAAGGCGATGCTGAGTTCGCGCTGCATGGCCGCGCCGCGCGCCATCAGCAGCAGGCCGGAGGTGGCCATGTCCAGCCGATGCACGATAAGGGCGTCGGCAAAGTGGCGTTGCACGCGCGCGCTCAGGCAGTCCTGTTTGTCGGGGCCACGGCCGGGCACGGAAAGCAGGCCGGCCGGTTTGTCGAGCACCAGCAGGGCCTCGTCGGCGTGCAGCAGGGTGAGGCCGTCAAGGGTTGGCATCGGGCGCAGCGGCGGACTCACCCCGAAGCAGACGTTGCACGGTCTCGCACATCTCTTCCACATCATTGGGCTTGTGGATCAGGGCCCGCGCACCGGCGGCCTGTGCGGCCTGTTCGATTTCGGGCGTGACGTAACCGGACGCCAGTGCGACCGGCAGGCCGGGCCGGATGGCGGCCGCATCGCGCAGCAGATCCACGCCGCTGTAGCCTGGCATGTTGTAGTCAGTCACCAGCAGGTCGATATCGCCAGGGTTGTCGCGCAGCGCGGCCAGAGCCTGCTGCGGATCGGTGTAGGTGCTGACCTTCAGACCCTTGCGGCTCAGCGCGCGCTGCATCAGGAACACCAGGGCCTGGTCGTCGTCGACATACATGACATGGCCGCTGGCGGTATTGCTGCTGGCCGGACGCCTTGGCTTGGCGGATGTGGGTTCGACCGCCTCAACCGCCTCGTCAAGCGCCGGAAAGTACAGCGTGAAGGCGCTGCCTGCACCAGGTGTGCTTTGCACATCGACCGTGCCCATGTGGGTGCGCATGACGCCGTGCACCACGGCCAGGCCCAGGCCCGTGCCCTGGCCGACCTGCTTGGTGGTGAAGAAGGGTTCGAACAGGCGTTGCAGCGTGGCCGGGTCGATGCCGGTGCCGGTGTCGCGCACGGTCAGTGTGGCGTAGTGGCCGGGCAGCAGCCCGAGCGGTTCGGCCTGCAGGGCATCAAGGTGGGCATGCCCCAGCTCGATGCGCACCGTGCCGCGTTTGCTGCCCATGGCGTGGATGGCATTCGTACACAGGTTGAACAAGGCCTGCCCGACCTGGGTGGAGTCGGCCAGCACATCGGGCGTGTCGGCCTCGATCTGGGCCTGCAGCTTCAAATTGGTCGGCAGCGTGACCTTCAGCAGGCGCTTGCATTCCTGTACCACGTCGGCGAGTTTGACCAAGTCGCGGCGTGGTGCCTCGTTGCGGCTGAAGGTGAGGATCTGGCGCACCAGGTCACGGGCGCGCTGGCCGGCCTTTTCGATTTGGATCAGGCTGACCTGCGCCGGCGAGTCCGGCCCGGCATCTTCCATGGCCAGCGCCGCATTGCCCAGGATGGCGCCCAGGATGTTGTTGAAGTCGTGCGCAATGCCGCCGGCCATGGTGCCGATGGCCTGCATCTTGTGCGACTCGCGCAGCTGCGCCTCCATCGCCTTGCGGGCTGTCAGGTCACGCGCGAACAAGGTGGTGATGTTGCCCTGGGGATGACGCTCGCAGGAAACGCTGACCTCCAGTGTCAGCGGCTGGCCGCTGGCCGTCAGGCCGCTCACTTCGTCGAGCCGGGTGTGGCTGGATACCTGCGTGGCGGCAATGGCGGGCATGGCGTCCGGCAGGAAGCGGGCCAGGGAGCTGTTCATGGCTTCCATGGCCGGGCACTGGAACAGCGCGGCGGCAGCCGGGTTGAAGACCGAGATGCGCTGGTCGGCATCGACGCAGATGATGGCGTCGAGCGAGGAGTTGATGATGGCCGCCATGCGGTTCTCGCTCAGGTGCAGGGCTTCGTTGCGCTGGCGCAGCGCTTCAGCGCTTTCCTGCAGGGCGTGGCGTTCGGCCAGCAGCGGGCCCTGGTCGATGACGGCGCAGATGAAGTGCGCCATCTCGTCGTCCTGCGAGTATTCGATGCGCGCCATGTGCAGGTCGCCGGTGAGCGTGCCTTCCGAGCCGCGCAGGAAGACCACCTCGGTGACCTCGCTGTTGCCGTTGCGGCGCGCATCGTTGAAGCAGCGTCCGACGCGCTCCAGGTGCGCTTCGTCGACCAGCGGCAGCAGGAAGTTCAGAGGCGGGTCGTACTCCTGCGGCCGAAACAGGCGCAAGGCCATGGCATTGCTCTGCACCACCATGCCGAGTTCGTCCACCACCATCAGCGCCAGCGGCACATTGGAGAACAGCGACTCGAAGCGTTCCGAGGCGCCTTCTGCGGCGATACGGCTGTAGCGCAGGGCCTCGTTCTGGGCTTCCAGCTCGGCCTGGTAGCTGCGCAGTTCCTCGACCAGCTGGGACAGTGATTTCTGGGGCGTCTCGTTGCTCATGGGCGTGGGGGTATCGCGTGCGCTATTATCGCCCGCTTGCTTTCGCGGCGCGCTTGCCGCACGGTTTTTCGAACGAGTTTGTCTTTTTCATGTCCAGCTACACCATCCGCCCCGCCACATTGCGCGACGCCAAAGCCATTGCCACCATCCACGCGAATACCAGCGAGACCATCTACCGCGAGCTCATTCCGGCCGAGTTCCTGAAGCCCCAGGGCGCCGATGCGCGCCTGGCCTTCTGGCGCGAAGCCATCGAGTACGCCGAGCCGCAGGTGCAGGTGGCGGTCGACGAGAACAACAAGGTGATCGGCTTCGTCGGTTACGACCGCTCGCGCGACGAAGGCACCAAGCCGACGGTGGGCGAGATCTGGGCCATCTACGTGCTGCCTTCGCACTGGGACACCGGCGCCGGCCTGGCGCTGTGGGATGCTGCGCGCGACGGCTTGCAGGAAGAGGGATGTACCCAGGTCACCGTCTGGCTGCCGCTGGGCAACGAACGCGCCCTGCGTTTCCATGAACTGGCCGGCTTCAAGCGTGAACTCACCACGGCCAAGACCGTGCCGGTGGGCGGTTTCCGGCTGGAAGAAATCCGCCTCAAGCGCGCCACGGCCTGAGCGCCGCGTCAGCCCTCAAGGGCGCACGCTCAGCACCAGGTCGAACTGGCGGCCGGGCTCCAGCAGCAGTGTGGGCAGCAGGGCTTCGACGCCGCGGATCTCGCGCACGGCATCGGGACTCGGTGCCGGTTTTTTGTCGTCCTTGTTGAAGTACTCATCGCTCAGGCCCATGGAGGCAGTGCTCAGGCTGCGCGACATCAGGCGTGAGAAGTAGCCGGGCTGCCCTTGTGTACCGACGCCGAGCAGCAGCAATTCCTTGGCTTCCGGGCTCCAGCTCATCTTGGCCTTGATGCCGGTGCGTGCATCACGATCCACGGCGAACCCACCCATGTTCTTGCTTGGGAGAAGCTCCCGGCCCTGGCTGTCGAAGCAGCGCTGCAGGCGTGGGGTGACCATGATGCGTTCCGATGACAGATTGGCCGTTGCATCGGCTTCGATCACGCATTCGGTAGCCCCCTGAACCAGTGAAGCAAGCGCATTCAGCTCATGCACGCGCAGGATGGCGCGGGTCAGAGGCAGTTGCCCCTCAAAACTGGGAGGTACATCGGCACCAATGACCACTGTGACGGCCGTGGTGTGGCGCCAGCGCGGTGGGTTGGGGCGTGCGGGTGTTGGCGCTTCCTGCGCCATGGCCAAGGTGCTGGCCAGGCACAGCAGGACCAGCGTGATGCGGCTGCGCATGTGGGCTCCACTGAAACTGATGGGGGCCATCATAGATCAGAGATGTCCGCCCCCGACGCGAAGCGGTTCAGAGCCGGCGTGTAGGATAGGCTGGCTCTGCCTGAAGTTGGTTTCCCCTGCCATGCAAATTCTTCTCGCCCCGATGGAAGGGCTGCTCGATTGCGCGTTGCGCGACATCCTCACCCGCGTGGGCGGCGTGGATCGTTGCGTCTCCGAGTTCATCCGCGTAACTGATCGGTTGCTGCCGGACCGGGTCTTCACCCGCATCGTGCCCGAGTTGCGCAATGGCGGGCGCACGCTGGCCGGCGTGCCGGTGCGGCCGCAGCTGCTGGGCTCCGACCCGGCCGTGCTGGCCGACAACGCGGCTGCCCTGGCTGCGCTCGGTGCACCGGGGGTGGACCTCAATTTCGGCTGCCCGGCCAAGGTGGTCAATCGCCATGGTGGCGGGGCCGCGCTGCTGGACGAGCCGGAGCTGATCGCGCGCATCGTGGCGGAAGTGCGCCGCGCCGTGCCGGCACAGGTGCCGGTGTCGGCCAAGATGCGCCTTGGTTTCAATGACGACAGCCGCGCCGAAGAATGTGCGCAGGCCATCGCCGACAGCGGTGCCAATGAACTGGTGGTGCACGCACGCACCAAGGCGCATGGCTACCGACCACCGGCCTACTGGGAGCGCATTGCCGACCTGCGCGCCCGGGTCAGTGTGCCGATGGTGGCCAATGGCGAAATCTGGAATGTGCAGGACGCACTGCGTTGCCGCGAGGTGACGGGCTGCGACAGTCTGATGCTGGGCCGCGGCATGGTGGCCGATCCGGGGTTGGCGTTGGCGGTTCATGCCGCCGTGTCTTCACGGATAGCCACGCCGGTGGCCTGGTCCGCCCTGCTGCCACTGCTGGCCGATTTCTGGCGTCTGGTCAGCGGCCGCGTCGAGCGCCGTCACCGTTCCGGGCGTCTGAAGCAGTGGCTCAACTACCTGCGTCGCGTCTACCCCGAAGCGCAGGAGGCCTTCATGGCCTTGCGCCCCATCAACGACCCGGTGCTGATCGAGCAGTGGCTCAATGCGCAGCTGGCCACTGCGTCAGCAAGGGCTGAATGTCGGCCAGATCTACAACCGGCGTGATGCCGTCGAGGTCGCGCTTTTTCAACGCAGGGTGACTGCCGCCGGCCCAGATCCTGATGTCGGCCGGCAGCTTGGTGCGCAACTCCTGCAGGCCGCGCAGCATCTGGTTGGTGTTGAGGCTGGCGCTGAAGCTCAGGCCCACGATCTGTACCCGGTTGGCCTGCGCTGCCTGCGCGATCTCCAGCAGCGGGGTCTGCACCCCGAGCGAGACACAGTCACAGCCTTCCAGTACCAGCATTGCCTCGGCCATCAGCAGGCCTAACGCATGGGGCTCCTGCGGAAAGGTGGTGAGCAGCACACGGGGCCGGCCCGGTAGCGGCGTTGCGGGCGTGCTGCCAATGGCGCTGCGCAGCACCGCTGTCACGCTCTCGGTGTACATGTGTTCTTCGAACACCTGAATCTCGCCCCGCACCCAGGCCTCACCCACCCGCACATTCAAAGGCGCCAGCAATTCGGTGACGAAGCGGCCCAAACCCATGCGCAGCACCGCCTGGTTGAGGGTGCGGCGCAGGCCGACGACATCGTGTTCTTTGAGTCCTTCGAGGATGGCGCGCTGTTCCGTGCTGCCAACGCCATCATTGCTCGCCCCTGGTGCGGCCAACTGCACCAGTTGCTGCAGTTGCGTCATGGGCAGCGACACCACCCGGCCCGGGCGTTGCCCGCTGTTGAGCAAACGCGCAATCAGGCGCAAGCGCTCCACCTGGTCGGCCGGGTACACCCGTTCGTCAAAGGCATCGCGCACCGGCTGCGGAAAGCCGTAGCGGCGCTCCCAGACGCGCAAGGTGTCCTTGGACAGGCCGGTGTCGCGTTCGACGGCCGAGATCGGCAGGGCGGCGGGTGAACTGGGGGCGTTCATGGCTGGCAGGTCAAAGACTTCAATGGTTGATCCAGAAATGGGGTCTTTAAGATGGTTTATTTATTTGTCTAGGACAAATGCAATAATTTTCTTCAATTGTTCGAATGTTACTCGTTTATTTTGAAATTTGTCCATGTCAATTATTGATTTGACACCTTTGCTGAAGCAGGGCGCGACGGCCGACAGGACTCCCATAACGACAGGTACCCCATGAAGATTGCGATTGTCGGTTCAGGTATTTCAGGTTTGGCCGTGGCCCATGCCTTGCGGGGGCGCGCCGACATCACGCTGTTCGAGGCAGCCGATTATTTTGGCGGCCATACCCACACGGTCGATGTCACGCTGCCCACCGCGCAGGGGCTGTGCACCTGGGGTGTGGACACCGGCTTTCTGGTGTTCAACGAGCGCACCTACCCGAACCTGATCCAGCTGCTGGCCGAACTCGGGGTGGCCACCGCCAAGACCGATATGACGTTCTCGGTCAAGGCGGCGGACGCGGCCCGTGGCCGCACGCTGGAGTGGAACGGCGCCAACCTCAACACCGTGTTTGCCCAGCGCGGCAATCTGCTCAATCCGCGTTTCCTGCGCATGCTGCGCGAGGTGCTGCGCTTCAACCAACTGGCCACCCGTCTGGCCGAAAGTGGACAGGAGGGCGAGCTGGTGCAGCCCTTGGGCGAGTTCCTTGATGCCCACGGCTTCAGTCCCGAATTCCGCGACTGGTACTTCCTGCCCATGATGGCCTGCATCTGGAGTTGCCCCACCGCCCAGATGCTGCAGTTCCCGGTCTCGACCATGGTGCGCTTCTGCCACAACCACGGCCTCATCCAGGTCAACGGCCGGCCGCAGTGGTGGACGGTGACGGGCGGCGCCCGCCATTACGTCGACAAGATCATTCACGGCATCGCTGACAAGCGGCTGGCCACGCCGGTGCGCCAGATCAAGCGTGATGCGGATGGCGTCACGGTCATGACCGACCAAGGCTCCGAGCGCTTTGACAAATTGGTGCTGGCCACGCACTCCGATCAGGCGCTGAGCCTGCTGCGTCACCCCTCCGAGTTGGAGGCCCGCACCTTGGGCGCCATTCGCTACCAGGCCAACCGCGCCGTGCTGCACACCGATGCCGCGGTGCTGCCGGCCAGCCGCCGTGCCTGGGCAGCCTGGAACTACGAACGCGCACCGGCCACCGAGCAGGAGCACAGCCGCGTCTGCCTGCACTACCTGCTGAACAAGTTGCAGCCCTTGCCCTTTGCGCAGCCGGTCATCGTTTCGCTCAACCCGGTGCAGGCCATTGCCGAACAGCATGTTGTGGGCGCGTATGACTACGCACATCCGGTGTTCGACGTGCCCGCCATCCGCGCCCAGGCCGACATGCCGCAGCTGCAGGGCCGGCTGCACACCTGGTACTGCGGTGCCTGGATGGGGTATGGTTTCCATGAAGATGGCCTGAAAGCCGGGCTGGCCGTGGCGCGCCAGCTGCTGGTGAACATCGCCTTGCGCGAGTCGAGCCGCTCATGAGCACGGTCACCCCGCTGATCGGCTTTGGCCAGGTGCGCCACACGCGCCTGCGGCCGGCGCGCCATGCTTTTGCCTACCCGACGTTTTTTCTCATGCTGCCCTTGCGCAGCATGCGGCAGCAGGGTGGGGGGGCGCTGGCCTTCAACCGCGCCGGCTGGTTGAGCTTTTTTGATGCCGACCACGGCGATGGCCGCAGCGCTGCGCAGGGTGGTGCACTTGGCTGGCTGGAGGAGCTGCTGCGCAGCCACGGCATCAAAGACGCCGATGGCGAGGTCTGGCTGCACTGCTACCCGCGCGTGCTGGGCTACACCTTCAAGCCGGTGAGCTTCTGGTATTGCCATGCGGCCGACGGCCGCCTGCGTGCGATCGTGGCCGAGGTCAACAACACCTTCGGCGAACGCCACTGCTACTTGCTGGAGGCGCCGCGCTACGGCCAGGAGCTGCGTGCGACCAAGGTGTTCCACGTCTCGCCCTTCTGTCGTGTCGAAGGCGACTACCGCTTCCGTTTCATGCGCACAGAGCGTGCCGGCGTGCCCCACACCGTGGTGCGTGTCGACCTCGATGACGCCCAGGGCGCCTTGCTGCAGACCAGCGTCAGCGGTGTGCTCGAACCGGTGACGCCGCAAGCCATCCGCAAGGCCCTGTGGCGGCATCCGGCCATGACGCTGGGCCTGATCGCGCACATCCACTGGCAGGCCTGCCGCCTGTGGTTCAAGCGCGTTCCGTTTTTTGCCAAACCGGCGCCACCGCCGGAGTTCGTCACCCGTTCCAACCCCACGTCCTCCATCTCATGAACAGCACTACCGCACCGACCCCGATGCTTCCGCGCGGCGCTCCGGCCAGCGCGCGCACCGTCTTCAAGTTGCTGCAGCGCCTGCGCCACGGCACGCTCACCCTGCACCTGCCCGACGGCACGGTGCAGCAGTTCGGCCGGGGCGAGCAGCCCACGGCAACCCTGGTGCTGCACAACTGGGCCGTGTTCGGTGCGGTGCTCAAGTCCGGCGACATCGGGTTTGCCGAAAGCTACATGGCCGGCGACTGGAGCACGCCGCAGCTGGCCGAACTGCTGCGCCTGTTCGTGCGCAACCGGCAGGAAATCGAGGGCGTGATCTACGGCAGCTGGCTTGGCAGCCTGTTGTACCGGCTGCGCCACTTGCTGCATCGCAACACCAAAGCCAACAGCAAGAAAAACATCCACGCCCACTACGACCTCGGCAACGCCTTCTACAAGCTCTGGCTGGACGAGACCATGAACTACTCATCGGCCTGGTTCGAGGGCCGGCCGGACGGTGACATGGTGCAGGCTCAGCAGGCCAAGGTACGCCGTGCGCTGCGCATGGCGGGCGTGAGGCCTGGCGACCGCGTGCTGGAGATCGGTTGCGGCTGGGGGGCACTGGCCGAGATGGCCAGTACCGAGTTCGGCGCCAGCATGGTCGGCGTCACGCTCAGCACCGAGCAGCTGGCCTGGGGGCAGGCGCGCCTGGCCCGTCTGGGCGTGAGTCAGGGCGCGGGCCAGCGGGCCGACCTGCGGCTGCAGGACTACCGCGACATCAACGACGGCCCGTTCGACGCCATCTGCTCCATCGAGATGGTGGAGGCCGTGGGCCGCGAGTACTGGCCGCAGTACTTCGAGACCGTGCACCGTCTGCTCAAGTCCGGTGGCCGTGCCTGCATCCAGAGCATCGTCATCGACGACGCGCTGTTCGAACGCTATGTGAACTCGACCGACTTCATCCAGCAGTACATCTTTCCCGGCGGCTGCCTGCCATCCCCCAGCGAGTTTCGCCGCCAGGCCGAAGCGGCCGGCCTCAAGGTGGTGGACGAGCTGGCCTTCGGCCCCGACTACGCCGAGACGCTGCGGCGCTGGCGCCATCAGTTCCTGGCCGAGCGACGCCGCATTCTGCAACTGGGTTTTGACGAAAGGTTCATGCGCTTATGGGAGTTCTACCTGGCTTACTGCGAAGCAGCTTTCGACGAGGCGAACATCGACGTGGTGCAGTTCACGCTACAAAAAACATAGCATTTGGCGCTTTTTTGGTATGGGTTGCGGCCATTTTTTGCCTGCAATCAGCGGCGCAGGCGCAATCTGCCGTGCCGGCGCCGGTGGCCAGCGAGCTGGCGCAGCCGCGCCTGGCCGGGGCTTCGCGCTTCACCTTCTGGGGCTTTGATGTCTACCAGGCCAGTCTGTGGGTCGAGCCCGGTTTCGACAGCGCCACGCTGGCGCGGCAGCGTTATGCGCTGGAGTTGCGCTACCTGCGCGGCTTCAAGGGGCGCGACATCGCGCAGCGATCCATCGACGAAATGCGCCGGCTCGGCCGTTTTTCCGAGGCACAGGCACAGGCCTGGCTGCAGGCCATGACGCAGGCCTTTCCCGATGTGGCGCCCGGCGATCGCCTGCTGGGCATCTACCTGCCGGGGCAGGGTGCGCGCTTCCTGGCCAACGGCCGCCTGACGGCCGAGGTGATGGACGCCGAATTTGCCCAACTGTTTTTCGGCATCTGGCTGTCGGACAAGACGTCCGAGCCGCGCCTGCGTCAGGCCCTGTTGGGACAGGCCGTGGCCAGCAGCAACTGACGCTGGGTTCCGACGCATCCCATGTCCACCACACACACGCTCACGCTGGGCCAAGGTTGGCGTTACGGCCTGATGGGGCTGCCGCTGGCCTTTGTCGCCTTGCCGCTGTACGTGCTGCTGCCCAACCACTACGCACGCGAGTTCGGTGTGCCGCTGGCCACGCTCGGCGCCGTGCTGCTGGCGACCCGCCTGCTCGATGCCCTGATCGACCCGCTGCTGGGGCGTTGGTGCGATCGCCTGTTCCGTCGCTCGGCGCGTACCGTTCTGGCGTGGGCGGCGGCAGCGTGTGGCTTGCTGGCGCTGGGTTTTCTGCTGCTGCTTTTTCCGCTGACCCAGCAACCGCAGGCCTTGCTCTGGTCCAGTGCCGTACTGCTGATGCTGACCTATGCCAGCTACAGCGCGGTCATGGTGGCGCACCAGTCCTGGGGCGCACTGCTGGCGGGCGATGCGGTGCAGCAAAGCCGGCTGGTGGCCTGGCGCGAAGGCCTGGGGCTGCTGGGCGTGCTGTTGGCATCGCTGGTGCCGGTCCTGCTCGGGCTGGCGCCCACCGTGATGCTGTTCTGGCTGGCACTCGTGCTGGGCTGGTTGGCCTGGCTCTGTGCACCTCGACCTCAGCTGCAGCACCAGCCCGCAGCGCCGCGGGCGGCTGCACTGTGGCTGCCCTGGCGTCGCACGGCCTTTCGCCGTCTGCTGGCGGTCTTCATGCTCAACGGCATTGCCAGCGCCGTGCCGGCCACGTTGGTGCTGTTTTTCGTGCAGGACCGCTTGCAGGCGCCGCCTTCGCTCGAGCCGCTTGTGCTGGGCAGTTATTTTCTGTGTGCCGCGTTGTCCATGCCCTTGTGGCTGCGCGGTGTGCGGCGTTTCGGCCTGGCGCGTTGTTGGCTGGCCGGCATGCTGCTGGCCATCGGCGTGTTTGTCTGGGCCAGCGGGCTGGGGGCCGGCGACGCGTTGCCCTTTGTCCTGATCTGCATGCTGTCCGGCTTGGCGCTGGGTGCGGACCTCGCCTTGCCCGGCGCCATGCTCAGCGGCCTGATGGCACGTGCCGGTGATCTGGGCCAGGCACAGGGCGCTTACTTCGGCTGGTGGAACTTTGCCACCAAGCTCAACCTGGCGCTGGCCGCTGGCCTGGCGCTGCCCCTGCTGGGGCTCTTCGGTTATGTGCCCGGCACACGCGAGCCGCAGGCGCTGCAGGCACTGGGTATCGCCTATGGCCTGCTGCCCTGTCTGCTCAAGCTGCTGGCGGCCGGCTTGTTGTATCGGTTCTTCATTTGCCATTCCGGTGGCACGAAAGGCAACTCATGAAACGACGTCTCCTGCTCGCCGGCTCGGCCGCGTTGGGCACAGGCCTGCTGGCCGGGTGCTCCGCACCCAAGATCGCGGATTACGCCAACGAAAAGCCGCAACTTGACCTGCGGCGCTACTTCAACGGCACCATCGACGCCTATGGCGTCTTCACCGACCGTGCCGGCAAGGTGGTCAAGCGCTTCACCGTGGTCATGCAATGCAGCTGGCAGGGCGAAGCCGGACACGAAGAAGGCGTGCTGGACGAAGACTTTGTCTATTCCGACGGCACGACACAAAAACGCGTCTGGCGTCTCAAGCGCGAGCCCGGTACGGGCGGGCAGGGCCGCTACAGCGGCCGCGCCGACGACGTGGTGGGCGAGGCCGTGGGTGAAGAGCAGGGCAATGCCTTCTACTGGGCCTACACCCTGAGCCTGCCGGTGGACGGCCGCATCATCGAGGTGCGCTTCGACGACTGGATGTACCTGATGAACGACCGCGTCATGCTCAACCGCGCCACCATGAGCAAGTGGGGCGTGACGCTGGGCGAGGTCACGCTGTCCTTCAGCAAGCGACTGCCATGACCTTCAACACGCCTCTGCGCGACTGGCACGGCAAGACCGTCTGGCTGGTCGGCGCCTCCAGCGGCATCGGCCGAGCCACAGCCTCGGCATTGCATGCACAGGGCGCCACCGTGTTCGTCTCGGCCCGCCAGGCCCAGGCCCTCGATGCGTGGGTGGCGCAGCACCCGGGCAGCGATGCGCAAGGCCGCGCGCGTGCCGTGGCCCTGCCGCTCGACGTGACGGACCTCGCGCAGGTGCAGACTGCTGCGCGCAGCATCGAGGCCCGGCAGGCGATTGACCTCGTGCTGTACTGCGCCGGCCATTACCGCGCGCTGCGGGCAGATGCTTTTGACCTCAAGGAGATGCTGACGCACCAGCGTATCAATTACCTGGGCGCCCTGTATGTGCTCGACGCCGTGCTACCGGGGCTGCGGGCCCAGGGTCGCGGCCACATCAGCCTGGTCAGCAGCGTGGCGGGTTTTCGCGGCCTGCCGCAAAGCCTGGCCTATGGCCCGACCAAGGCCGCGCTCATCAACCTGGCCGAGACGCTCTACCTCGATCTGCAGCCGCTGGGCATTGGCGTCAGCGTGGTCAATCCGGGGTTTGTCGAAACGCCCCTGACGGCCCAGAACGAATTCAAGATGCCGGGCCTCATCACGCCTGAGCAGGCGGCACAGGCCATGCTGGCGGGCTGGGCACGCGGTGACTTCGACATCCATTACCCGAAACGCTTCACGCGCTGGATGAAGCTGCTGCGCCTGCTGCCCTATCGCCTTTATTTCCCACTTGTGCGAAAGTTCACCGGACTATGAGTCACGCCATCGACCGCATCGTGGTCTTCTTCGAAGCGCTGACGCCGCACAGCGTCGAGCGCTTCGGCGAGTTCTATACCGAAGACGCTTATTTCAAAGACCCCTTCAACGAGGTGCGTGGCATTGCGGCCATCAGCCGCATCTTCGGCCACATGTACGAGAACCTGCATGAGCCGCGTTTCGTCATCACCAGCCGCGTGGTCGATGGCGAGCAATGCTTTCTCACCTGGGACTTTCATTTCCGCTTCCGCAAGTTCAGCCCGGACGTGCGCCAGACCATTCGCGGCGCCACACACCTCAAGCTGGCGCCGGACGGGCGCATCTGCTTTCACCGCGACTACTGGGACGCGGCGGAGGAGTTGTACGAGAAGCTGCCGCTGGTGGGCGGACTGATGCGCTGGTTGAAGCAACGCGCCAACAGCTGATGCGGCTTCAAGGCATGTGGCTCTCGACGAAGGCCAGCAGAGCGGACGCCACCTTGCGGTAGCCCTGCGGCGTGAGGTGGATTTCGTTTTGCCAGTCGCCGCTGGCGCCGGTCGAGCCGGGCACGGCGGCGGCCAGCGGCACGGTGTCAGAGCTGTCGAAGACATACACGCGGTCGCTGTCCGACGCCACGCCGAGCAAAGCGCTGCGCAGGCGGCTGAACAGCTCGTCACCGACCAACTGCCAGTGCGGCTCTGGGACGTGGTACTGCGTGACCGCCTTGTAGAGCCAGGGGCCCAGCGGGCCGGCGGGCGCATTGCGCACGGTGGGCTGGTGGTAGGTGTGCAGAAAGATCGGCGCCTTCCAGCCCAGTTGCGGTGCGTGGCTCGGGCTGTGATCGCGCCGCTCGATCAAGGTCTGGATATTGGCCTGCAGGTAAGACAGGAAAAGCTGCCAGCCCGTTTCGGACACATAGTCGCTGCCCAGGCTGGGCTGTTCCGGCCGTTCGTGCGGCAACAGCAGCAGGCGTTTGTGGCTGGGCTCGCTGCCGGGCACCAGACTGGCATCGATCAGATCATTGCCCCCGGCGGACAGCAGGATGCCATCCCAGGGCCGCTGGATCGGACCGTCCAGCAGGCCAGTGAAATTGGCGTCGTGCCACATCTCCACCATGTGGGTGAGCGTGTCGCCCTGATGCGCGCAATTGACGACGACATCGTTCTTGAGGCTGCTTTGCCGTAGCTCGAACAGCAGATTCGATGTGGCCCAAGGCGGCAGCTCGCCGATCGAAAACCAGGAATCGCCTTCGGCCAGAAAACGGTAACGGTAGGAAGCCAGACCGCCGCTGAGTCCGGGCAACTCCCAAGGAGCCTTGATGTCCATCGTGCGCCTCCCTTTGGACCGCGGCTGCTTGCCGCTGGTGTGGGAGGGCATGCTAGTGGCCGCGCTTCGTCTGCGCAAGCCCGCTCGTCGCCCGGTGTCGCCGGGCTCGCTGCCCTAGGCGAACAGGCCCTCGAAGCCGCTGTGCGGCTCGAAACGCTTGTTGCGAAAGTGCAGACGCGTCGGGCCGGGCAGGGCGCGCTGCGAAACCGGGTGGCGTTCGTCACCGGGGTAGCAGATCACGCGCATGCCGTTGTCATCAAACGATTCGGGCAGGATCACCGGTGGCAAGCGGCGCTGCGCTTCGGCCAGCACGCTGCTCACCGACGTATGCCGCGCCAGATGCGCCAGGCTCATGATCTGCGGTGGTGCCAGCGAGATCTGCCCGTCCCAGTACTGCTGCAGAGCCAGGCGCGGCGCCAGCCAGACGCTGTCGGTCGCCTCGTAGTCATCGTGGCGCGCCGTCTGCTGCGCCGGCACGGCGGCCACGAAGAAGCGCGTGTCGAAGCGCTTGTTGCTGACCGAGGGCATGCGCGGCGTGATCCAGCGCGACCAGGGCAGCACGCTGCGTGCGTCCAGCTGCAATGCCAGCTGCGCCAGCATGGCATCGAAGGTCAGCCCTTGGCGCAGCAGCGCAGCGGCCTGTTGCAACTGCGCGGCGTCCGCCTCGGTGGCAAACAGCACCCCCGACTCTTCGAACGCTTCGCGCAGCGCTGCCACATAAAAACTGGTGGCCGTCGGCAGGTCCAGCTCGGTTTCGCCAAGAGCGGCGTGCAACTCGGCCGGCGACTGGTTCAGGTGGGCGGCCAGGCTTGCATCGGCCGCATCAACCTTGCCACCGGGAAAGACATAGGCACCGCCCAGCACGTCCGAGTTGCCGTGGCGCTTGAGCAGGAACACCTCCAGGCCTTCGGGGGCATCGCGCAGCATGACCACAGTCGCAGCGGCGCGCGGTGGGGCGGTGACGACTTCGGAGTTCAGTTGCATGGTGCTGTCAGACAGGTGACCGGTCTCGGAAAAAGGGTGAATTAAGATTTGCAGGATTCACAGCATAGGCTAACCAAGCGGAAGGAAACAGCATGATCGACTTCAAGGGCCGTGTGGCCATCGTGACCGGCGCTGGCGGCGGCCTGGGCAAACAGCATGCGCTGGCACTGGCCGCGCGTGGTGCCCGGGTGGTGGTCAACGACCTTGGCGGTGCTCGCGACGGCTCCGGTGGCTCCGCCTCGGCGGCACAGGCGGTGGTGGACGAAATTCGCGCGGCTGGCGGCGAGGCCATCGCTAACGCCGCCTCGGTGACCGACTTCGCTGCCGTGCAGGCCATGGTGCAGCAGGCCATGGACACCTGGGGTCGCGTTGACATTCTCGTCAACAACGCCGGCATCCTGCGCGACAAGACCTTCGCCAAGATGGACCTGGCCGACTTCCGCCTGGTGCTCGACGTGCACCTGATGGGCGCGGTGCACTGCACGAAAGCGGTGTGGCCCATCATGACCGAACAGAAATACGGCCGCATCGTCATGACGACGTCCTCCACCGGCCTGTACGGCAACTTCGGCCAGTCCAACTACGGTGCGGCCAAGCTGGCACTCGTCGGCCTGATGCAGACACTGGCCCTCGAAGGCGCCAAGCACGACATCCGCGTCAACTGCCTGGCGCCGACCGCCGCCACGCGCATGACCGAAGACCTGATGCCCGAAGCGGTGCTGCAGGCCTTGAAGCCCGAAGCCGTGGTACCGGCCATGCTGGTGCTGGCCAGCGCCGATGCGCCGACCCGCACCACCCTGTGCGCCGGTGCAGGCAGCTTCGAGGCCGCCCACATCACCATGACGCAAGGGGCCTGGATCGGCTTCGGCAGTGATGCGGACGAACGCCTGGCAGCCCAGCTGGCCGAGGTGACGGACCGTGCTGGCGAGACCGTGCCGCCCAATGGATCGGCCCAGGGCACGCACGAGGTCGGCCGCGCCATGGCCAAGCTCGGCAAAAGCTGAAGAGGACTGGGGGCGGCGCTTCAGGGCGCCAGTTGCAGCAGCGCTTCCTCGCGCCAGTAGTCCACCGCCGCATAAAAACCTTCCCACACGCAGCCGTTGCAGCCGCGGCCGCAGCAGGTGGTCGGGGCGGGCGGGGGCTGGCGCAGCGTCACGCCGGCGTCCAGCGCACGCTGTTGCAGTTCGGCAAACAGGGCTTGGGTGGCTTCAAGAGGGCTGGGCTGGGCGGTCATGGGGAGCAAATCAGCGCGTACGGGCAAGGTTTCGACGGCGGCCATTATCGGCGTCCGTTTGTACGAATTGTTACAAACCTGAGCGCTTGAATAGCGCCCAGGTTTGTTAAATTGCAGCCATAGGTTCCAAGGTCCCGCCATGAACGTCGCTTCCGCTATCGCCCAATCCGGTCTCAACGCTGCGCAGCGTCGCATGGACTCGTCTGCCCACAACATTGCGAATGTGGAAACCGGCAACTTCCGCCGCGAGGACGTGACGCAGGAAGAGGTGGCCGAGGGTGGCGTTAAGGCCAATACCCGCCGGGCATCGGTGCCGGGCGAGGCGCTGGCCAAAGACCTGGTGGATCAAAAGAGCGCTGGCTATGCCTTTGACGCCAATCTGAAGGTCATCCAGACCGAGAAAAAGATGATGGGCCGCCTGCTCGACGAGCAGGCCTGACATCCCCCAGACCGGCCGGCATCGCTGCCTGCGTCCCCTTCCGATCCGGCTGTCCCGGATCGTGATGCCTGATCTGCCTCAAAACCTTACGCCGGACGGCTTGGTCGGTCCGTGTTAATTTCCGGGTCCGATCAGAAGAATGAGATAGCAGTCATGACTATTGCGCATGCGGGTTTGGGCGAGCGGCTGGGCGCGTTGGCGCCTGAGCGTTTGCGGGGCATCCGCCGCGGTATCGAGAAGGAAAGCCTGCGCGCGCTGCCCGACGGCATGCTGGCGCTCACCCCTCATCCGGCCGCGCTGGGCTCGGCCCTCACGCACCCGCACATCACCACCGACTACAGCGAGTCCCAGCTTGAACTCATCACCGGTGTGCACGCCGGGGTGCAGGCCTGCCTGGACGAGTTGACCGAGGTCCACCAGTACACCTACCGCGTGCTGCGCGAGGCTGGCGACGAGATGCTCTGGGTTTCCAGCATGCCTTGCGGTTTGCCGACCGACGAGACCATTCCGATCGGGCGCTATGGTTCGTCCAACATCGGGCGCGCCAAGAGCGTTTACCGCATGGGCCTGGGCCACCGCTACGGCCGGCGCATGCAGACCATCTCGGGCATCCACTACAACTGGTCGCTACCTGGGGTGACGAGCGAGCAGTATTTCGCGTTGATCCGCAACTTCCGCCGCCATGCTTTCTTGCTGCTGTACCTGTTTGGCGCCTCGCCGGCGGTGTGCTCGAATTTTGTGCTCGGCCGGCCGCATGAACTGCAGCCGCTGACCAACAACACCCTGTACATGCCGAATGGCACCTCGCTGCGCATGGGGCGCCTGGGTTACCAGAGCGACGCGCAGGCCTCGCTGGCGGTGAGCTACAACAGCCTAGACGGTTATGCCGCCTCGCTGCACGACGCGCTCACGCGCCCCTGGCCGGCCTACGAAGGCCTGGGCATCCTCAACCCCGGTGGCGACTACATCCAGCTCGCCACCAGCCTGCTGCAGATCGAGAACGAGTTCTACGGCAACATTCGCCCCAAGCGCACCATCTTCCCGGGCGAGCGGCCGCTGCATGCGCTGCGCGAGCGCGGCGTGGAGTACGTGGAGGTGCGCCTGCTCGACCTGAATCCGTTCGAGCCGGTGGGCATCAACGCGCAGACCATGCGCTTCATCGATGTCTTCCTGCTGCATTGCCTGCTGAGCGACAGTCCGCCCGACACACCGCAGGAAATCGCCGAACTGGCGCACAACCAGAATCTCACCGCCGCCCGCGGCCGTGAGCCCGGCCTGTCGCTGTTGCGCGGTGGATGCGAGGTGGGACTGGTCGAATGGGGGGGCGAGTTGTTGCAGGCCTTTGGTCCGATGGCGCAAACGCTGGACGCGGTGCACGGCGGCCAGGACTACAGCCAGGCGGTGCAGTCGGCCCAGGCCATGTTGCAGGATGCCACGGCGCTGCCGTCGGCCCGCGTGCTGGCGGCCATGGCCGAGCATGACAACTCGTTCCTGCGCTTCACGCGCGAACGTTCAAGGCACACACGCGAGGTGCTGCTGGCACAGCCGTGGTCGGCACCGCAGCAGGCGCGCTTCGAAGCGCTGGCCGAGCAGTCGCGGCGCGATCAGAAAGCGATTGAAGCGGCCGACACCATGCCGTTCGAGGTCTTCCGGCAGGAATACGTCTCGCCCCAGCGACTCGGCCTATTTGCCGGCGCGGCGGCGCAGCAGGTGCTGCACGATGAAGGCGATGCCCAGCACCAGCGCGAACCAGCCGACCAGCGCTGAGCCGGCCAGGAGGGTTTGCATCTCCGGCGACTTGCTGAGGTAGGGCGCCAGCAGCACCGCCAGCCCGATCAGGGCCACGACGATGCCCTTGATCAGCAGGTCGTTGGCGTTCTTGTCGCGCTGGCGGGAAGGAATGCGGGGTGGGTGGGCCATGTGCCGATTATCGGTGCCGTGGCGGCCCGCTTATGCAGTGGTTCACAATTCACCCTGTTGAATTGATCTTTCCCCTCTCAGACAGAAGAAAAACAAGCCATGGCCGTCCAGTGGTTCCCGGGTCACATGCATCTGACCCAAAAGGCAATCGAAGAGCGCATCAAGAACATCGATGTGGTCATCGAGTTGCTCGACGCGCGCCTGCCCGGCTCCAGCGCCAACCCCATGCTGGCCAAACTCACGGCGCACAAGCCCACGCTCAAGGCCCTGAGCAAGCAGGATCTGGCCGACCCGGAGCGCACCGCGTTATGGCTGGCGCACTACAACAGCCTGCCGGAGACCCGGGCCGTGGCGCTCGATGCCGGCATGGCCGCGCCGGCCAAGGCGCTCATTGCCGCCTGCCAAGTGCTGGCTCCCACGCGTGGTGGCATGGCCAAGCCCATGCGTGTGCTGATCTGCGGCATTCCCAATGTGGGCAAGTCCACCCTCATCAACACCATGGTTGGCCGGCGTGTCGCCAAGGCGGCCGACGAGGCCGGTGTCACCCGCATGGAGCAGCGCATCACGCTGGCCAGCGACTTCTACCTCTACGACACACCGGGCATGCTGTGGCCGCGCATCATCGTTGCCAAGAGCGGCTACAACCTGGCAGCCAGCGGTGCCGTGGGCCGCAACGCCTTCGACGAAGAAGAGGTGGCGCTGGAACTGCTGGACTACATCAAGGCGCCTTATGCCGGCCTGCTGGCGGCGCGGTACAAGATTGACGATGTGGCCAAGCTGAGCGACGAGCAGTTGCTGACCGAGATCGGCCGCAAGAACGGTGCGCTGCTGGCCGGCGCCCGCGTCAACCTGCAAAAGGCGGCCGAGGTCGTGTTGTCCGACTTCCGCGCCGGTCGGCTCGGACGCATCACCCTGGAAACCCCGGACGAGTTTGCCCAGTGGCTGGCCGCGGGCAAGAAGCTCGATGCCGAACGCCAGCTGCGCAAAGAAGCGCTGGCCAGCGAGGGGCTGATCCGTGTGAAAAAGCCGTCGGTCAAAACGCCGGCAGCCAAGAGCACGGCCAAAACTGCCGGCAAGCCGCCGGCCAAGGGTGCGGCGAAAACATCGGCCAAAGCACCCGGCAAGACGTCTGGCAAAGCCTCGGCCCCCAGCCCGGCGCGCAAGCCTTTGACGTTCAAGGTCAAACGCTAGGGCGTCTGAAAAGGGGGGGTGACTGCGGCGACAATCGGGGGCATGAAAAAAACGATTCTTCCGTTGGCCCTGCTGATTTCGCCTGACCGTCACGATCCCCAACCCCTCATCCTGTATCACGCCCGCTGCCCCGATGGCTTTGGCGCCGCGCTGGCGGCCTGGCTGTTTTATGAGGGCCGCGCCGAATTCCACGGCCTGGACCATGGCGATGTCAAAACCGTGGCCGACCTGCCGGCCCTCGACGGCCGCGCCGTCTACATCCTTGATTTCTCCTTCGACCCCGAACTGATGCGGGAGATCGAAGAACGCGCCGCCAAGCTGGTGATGCTGGATCACCACAAGAGCGCGGCCGAGAAGCTCACCGGCTTCGCCTGCCGTTGCGGGGTGGTGCACTTCGACATGACCAAGTCCGGCTCGCGCCTGGCCTGGGAGTTCTTCCAGAAAGACCGCACGCTGCCCGACTTGGTGCGCTTCATCGAAGACCGCGACATCTGGAAATGGGAGTTCGAAGAGAGCGCCGGTTTCCTGGCTGCACTCGACATGGAGCCGCAGACGTTCGAGCGCTGGGCCGAGATCGCGTCCTTCTCACCTGCGCAGTTGCACGACTTCATGGCGCGCGGCCAGGCCATGGACGAGAAGTACCGCAAACTGTGCGCCGACATCGCCGCCGGTGCGCAGCCGGTCACCTTCAACGGCCAGCAAGGCCTGATGGTCAACGCGCCCGGCATGTTCCACAGCCTGGTGGGCGACATCCTGTCCAAGCAGAGCGGCACCTTTGCGCTGATGTGGAGCGCTGCCGGTAATGGGGTGGTGAAGGCTGGCCTGCGTTCGCAGCGCGACTACGACTGCATTGCGCTGGCCGAAAGCATGGGCGGCGGTGGCCACGCGCAGGCCTGTGGCTTCCGCATGAGTGCAGACCGCCTGCCCGAACTGCTGCGCGGCACGCTCAACGCCTGAGCGGCGTCGATGCGGGGGCGACGTCAGTAGCCCTCGCGCAGCACCACGTCCGAGCACGGGTGCGCAACGCAGGGCAGCACATAACCTTCTTCCTGCTCTTCCTTGGTGAGGCCGGGCCACTCGATTTCGTAGCGCACCTGGCCGCTGACGAGCTGGCCGATGCAGGTGCGGCAGGTGCCGTTGCGGCACGAACTGGGCCAGTCGATGCCGCCTTGTTCCATCGACAGCAGCAGCGGCTGCTGGGGCCAGGCGTCGAAGGGCTGGTCAAAGGGCTCGGTGCGGCCGGTGAAGAAGGGGGGCGTGTCGCTGGGCGTCATACGGGGGCGTGGCTGAAAAGTGACGCACCATTGTATGAGGCATCAAATTGGCATGTGGACCTTGTGGAATATGCGCAAGCAGCTATCAAAATAATAGCATTTGAGGTGGGTCATGGACATGCTGCGCCTGTCATGCCACCATGGCGCCTGATCCACTGCCGGAGCAACACATGGCTGGTCAACGCATCCTGCTGATCCAGGGCCACCCGGACGCCGTGACCCCGCACCTGTGCCACACCCTGGCCGAGGCCTATGCCGAAGGGGCGCAAGCCGCCGGCCATGAGGTGCGCTGGACCGATGTCGCCCGGCTCGACTTCCCGCTGCTGCGCAGCCAGCAGGCCTGGGAACACGGCACACTGCCCGCCACGCTGCAGACGGCGCAGGACGACATCGCCTGGGCCGAGCACCTGGTGCTGTTCTTTCCGCTCTGGCTGGGCGACATGCCGGCGCTGCTCAAGGGTTTTCTGGAACAGGTGGCGCGGCCCGGCTTTGCCTTCACCGCCGAGGGCAACAACCCCTTCGGCCGCAAGGGCCTGACCGGACGCAGCGCACGCGTGGTGGTCACCATGGGCATGCCGGCGCTCGTCTACCGCTGGTACTTCCGTGCCCACAGCCTCAAGTCGCTGGAGCGCAACATCCTTGGCTTCGTCGGCATTGCGCCCGTGAACGAGACACTCGTCGGCATGGTGGACAAGCTGGGCGAGGTGGGTGTGACGAAGTGGCAGGGCAAGATGCGTGCGCTGGGGCGGGCGGCGTCTTAGCGCGGGGGCTTGGCGGTAGGCCTGTAGTAGAGTGGGTGCGCCTTCAGGCACCACAAAAACTAAACTGCAGGAGACCACCATGCCTTCACTGTTCTCGGCCCGTCTGCGCGGCCTGCTTTCTTTTGCCCTGCTGGCGTTGGCCGCCTGCCAGGTTGGCGCCCAGACCAAGCCCAAAGTGCTGGATGCCGGCATCGCCAACCCGGCATCGGCCATCTACATCGGCAACAGCTTCTTTTATTACAACAACAGCCTGCACGGCCATGTGGGCCAGCTCATAACCGAAGGCCTGCCGGGTTTCCGGCACCGTGCCACGTCGGTCACCATCAGCGGCTCGGGCTTCGACTGGCACGACGTGGATTCGTATTTCCGGCCCAACGCCATCGGCGGCTATTCCTTTGGCCCCAACAACGTCGTCTCGTTCAACAAGCTCGACAAACTGTTCGACGTCGCCATCATGATGGATTGCAGCCAGTGCCCGCTGCATCCCCAGCTCAAGAGCGTGTTCACGGAGTTCGCCAAAAAGAACAGCGACACCGTGCGCAAGCATGGCGCCAAGCCGGTGTTCTTCATGTCCTGGGCCTACCAGGATGCGCCGGAGATGACGGCCCAGCTGGCCGAGGCCTACACCCAGGCCGGCAACGACAACAACGTCTTCGTCATTCCCGCCGGTCTGGCCTTTGCGCGCTCCATCGCACAGAAGCCTGAACTCAACCTGTATGCACCCGACAAGCGCCATCCCAGCCTGGCGGGCACCTACCTGTCGGCCTGCACGGTTTATGCCTCGCTGTTCAAGAAGTCACCCGTCGGGTTGAAATACAACGCCGGCCTGTCGCCGGAGATCGTCCGCCATCTCCAGACCGTGGCCTGGGAGACGGTGCAGGCCTACCACCAGCCTTGAGCCAGCGGCCGTGCCTCAGTGCCAGTGCCGGTGGCCCCGGTAGCCACCCCAGTAGCCGAAGCCCAGCTGAATGCCGATGGGCGGGTAGTAGGGCTGCGGGTAGTAGACCGGGTAGGCCGTTGGCGCCACCACCACAGGCGCGGGCTGTTGTTGTACATACACCGGTTGCTGCGCAATGGTGTTGCTGACCGGCGCCGTTGCCGGGTTCGCGCCAGCCGGGGTGATCTGGACGGCAATCGTGCGGCCCGGGTCGTAGGGCAACTGCGCCGTGTACTGCTTGCCGGCATATTCGTAGACCACGTGGTAGATCGTCCCGCGGTTTTCGTAGACGGTCTGCACGCCGCAGCGCTGCACGTTTTGCAGTTGCGGTGCGGGGTTGCCCTCGATCTTGTCGCCCAGGGCGGCGCCGCCGACGAGGCCGATCATGGTGGCTGCGGCCTGGCCCGCGCCACTACCGACTGAGTTGCCGATAGCCCCGCCGGCAATGGCGCCCATCACGGCGCCTGCGCCCGATTTGGGCGCTTGCACCGCCACCTGCTCGGTGGTGCACACCTGACGTGGCACCGCCATCTGCTGCACGATGGGGGTGGTGGAGATCACGCGCCCGACGTCCTGCGCCAGACACAGACCGCTGGCCAGCATGGCAGCGCTCAGTACCACTTGTTTTTTCATTGGCTTCGACCTTTCAGTGAGCACATGGGGACAGCATGCCCGATGGGCTCCATGGGCTGATTTCGCTTCTGTAAAGATTCTGTAAAGTGCGCGCCGGATGCGAGGCGAGCCACGGGCCAATGCTTCACGTCAGAAGCCACCTCTGCCGCTCATGCCGCCACCTACGCCTCCACCCATGCCCCCGCCAGGGCCACCGCCGCGCGGTCCCTCTCTGCCAGAGCGCTCGCTCGAGCGCCGGCTGTCTGCCGGGCTGCCCCCATTGGCCGGGGCAGAAAAGGTCGGCACGGTCGTGAGCAGCAACTGGTTGGCGGTCTTTTGCTGTTCGGCGTTCAGGCTGGCGTACAGCTGCTTGGCGGCCTGCTCGATATCCTCCAGCGCGGCCAAGCGGTTCTGCAGGTTCTGTACCAGGCGGCCCACCTGCAAGGGTGCCGCTTCCTCCGGTGACGGCATCACCGGCCTTTCCCGTTGGTGCTGGCCGGTGTAGGCATCCACCCGGCCTTCATAAGCGTGCCACAGCGCCTGCTGTTCCGGCGTCAGCGTTAGCTTGTCGCGCAACTGTTCCAGGGTGCTGTTGTACTTGCCGGCTGTGCCCGGGTAATTCAGGGCACTGACCGATGCCGGCGGCGATGTGCGCTCGCCTGCGGGCGGCATATCTGCCTGCGCCCAGCCAAGCACGGGCACCAGCATGAACAGAGGCCACAGGGAAAAGGTCTTCTTCATTGCCACTCCTTGTCTTAAGACCGGGCACGAGGCTAGCCCGGCCAGGTATCGCCACGTGGGTCGGGGCGGCAAAGAAGTGTGAAGTTGCGAGATGCGGCAGGCGCGTTCGTGGTCCTTCGCGGCTGCTCAAGCGCCGGCCAGCAAGGCGGGCCCTTTGCCTTGCGACAGCTTGAACACGGCCACAGCCTGCACCAGCTCCTGCGCCTGTGAACGCAGGCTGGAGGCGGCCGAGGCCATCTCTTCCACCAGTGACGCGTTTTGCTGCGTGGCCTGGTCCATCTGTGTCACGGCTTCACCCACCTGGGCCACACCGGCGCTCTGCTCCGAGCTGGCGGCGCTGATCTCACCCATGATGTCGGTCACGCGGCGGATGCTGCTCACCACTTCCTGCATGGTGGTGCCGGCTTCGTCAACCAAGGCAGTGCCTTGTTCCACCCGTTCCACGCTGTCAGAGATCAGAGTCTTGATTTCTTTCGCCGCCTCGGCCGAACGGCCGGCCAGGCTGCGCACCTCGCTGGCCACCACGGCAAAACCGCGGCCCTGTTCGCCGGCGCGGGCGGCTTCCACCGCCGCATTCAAGGCCAGGATGTTGGTCTGGAAGGCAATGCCATCGATCACGCTGATGATGTCGTTGATCTTGCGTGAACTGTCGTTGATGCCCTTCATGGTGTCGACCACCTGGGCCACCACTTCGCCGCCCTTGATGGCCACCGTGCTGGCGCTTTGCGCCAACTGGTTGGCCTGGCGGGCGTTGTCGGCATTTTGTTTGACGGTGGAGCCAAGCTCTTCCATCGAGGCCGCCGTTTCTTCCAACGCGCTGGCTTGGCTTTCGGTGCGGGCGCTGAGGTCCTGGTTGCCCTGGGCAATCTGGTCACTGGCGGAGGCCAGCGCTTCGGAGCTGTGGCGAACGGTGCCGACCACCTGCTGAAGCGAGCGCTGCATGGCCGCCATCGCCGCCATGATGCTGCTCTGTGCACCCGGCTGGAGCTGGATGTTGGAGCTGAGGTCACCCTCGGCCACGGCGTCCGCAATCGCCATCACCTCACTCGGCTCGCCGCCCAGCTGCTGCGTGATGGAGCGTGCCGCCACGATGCCCACCACCGCGCCCAGCACACCCAGGGTGAGCAGCACGCCAATCAGCACCAGCAATTGGCGCTGCAAGTTGGTGACGCGGCTGTCGAGCAACTGGCCCAGCACGTCCATCGCCATGTCGTTGAGCTTGACCTGGGCATCTATCGTCTTGGTGAGCAAGGTGAAATAGTCACCCGCGGCATAACTGAGCTCTTCCGGGGTGATCACCTGCTCCGTCGCCAGCTTGATGGCCTGCTGCGTCAATGACACCATCTCCTGCACTTGTCCATCCAGGGCCCGCTTGACGTCGCCATTGGCGGCGGCTGACTTGCCATACGCCAGGATGACGCGCTCCTCTTCCACCCGGGCCCGCGCCATGAAAACCGCCAGCGTTTGACGCTCGGCCGGTGAGGCGCCTTTGTTGGTGAGCATGACACTGCCGCGTGCGCGTGACTTGCCCAACTCCTCGCTGAGCACCGGCAAGGCATACATCACCGACTGGATCAGCTGGTAGCTGTCGACCTCCGGGTCCAGCGACAAGGCAAAGGCATCGGCCAGGCGATCGGTCAGCGCGAGCATTTTTTCGATCAGCACGGTATGGGCTGCAAAGCTCAGCGGTGCGACCATGCTGCCGCCGGCCACCTGGCTGCTCAGGGTCTTCCAGTCCTTCTGGGTCGACTGCCATTCAGCCTTCAAGGCTGGCTCCAGCAGGCTTTCACCCTCGATCAGCGTCGTCAGTGCCTGATAGGCTTTGTCGGCTTCGGCCTGCTTGTTGCTGCGGTCCGACTGTGCGGTCGTATTGCCACCCAGCGCCAGGGCGCTCAGGCCACGGTGCTGCTGCGTCAACTGGATCACCTTGAGCATGGCCTTGGTGAACGGAATGCCCCGTGCTTCGACCTGTGCCGCCTGCATGTTCTGGTAGGCGATCCGCACGTACAGCAGGGTGGGAGCGAGCGTCAGCACAAACCCAATGGCGCCGAGCAAGGCAAAGCGATGAATGACTTTCAGATTCCCAATGAAGCGCATGTCGAGATCCCCTTTGTTGGTGTGCAGGGGAACGTCGATGCCTCACATCTCCGTCAAGGACCTTGTTCCCCCCGCTTGTTTTCGGTGGCTCATCTCAATCTCGACATACGAGCGTGGGTATTGATTGGGGATAACCCTTGCGCCAGCCAAGGTATTGGGGCGACGGGCTGTTCGGCAAGACGAGCGCCGGCCGGCGGCCGCCCGCAACGCGATGTGGTTCAAAAGGGGAAGGGCTTGCTTGCCCTGTACGGCGCTGGCCGGGGCAGTGCCTGGCGGCAGGCGCTCTAATTTGCGGTGCGCCCAATGGCCTTGCGCAGGCCGCCGCTTACTTGTTCTTGTCCTTGCCGCGCGGAATCACGCTGGTGATGGGGGGCATGGGACGGTCCGAGCCCGAGGGTGGCTTGGGCGGCGAATTGTCCTTCTTGGGTTTCTTCGCCATCTTGTTGCTGCGCTGTTCGCCTTTGGCCATAAGACCTCCGTCAGTTGGGTCTCGGGATGGGACCTGATGGCTTGATGGTAAAGCAGAAACTGCGGTGGCTTGTCGGCCGCGGCGTGCTTTCTTACTTCGGTGGCAGGCCGCGCACGCACTGCATGGCCAGCTCGATCCAACTCTCCAGCCCCTCGTCCAGCGCGGCATCGGCATCCACCCAGATGAAGCCGCTCATGCGCCGGCCGCTGGCCTCCATGCGCGTGGCACCCGGGCGCGCCAGCGCTTGCGCCTCCAGTGCCTTGCCCACGCGGAACAGATAACGCCCCGTGCCCGCGCCGCACACCAGGTGGCCTTCATGCATCCAGCACCAGGTGCCGAACATGCGTTTTTCGGTAAAACCGTGCTGCCGCCTGACGGCTGTACGCATCAGGTCGATCAGATGAAGGTCGTAGGCCATGGGCCAGAGTTTATTGGCGCGAGTGCAGGCCGATGGTGTTGCCTTCGGTGTCCTGCACGATGGCAATGAAGCCGTATTCGCCAATGCTCACACGCGGCTGGCACACCGTGCCACCGGCCGCAGCCGCCCGCGCCGCTTCCACTGCGCAGTCCAGGCAAGTGAAGTAGATCATCGTCCCACCGCCACCGGGCTTGTTGCGCGGGCTCTTGACCAGAGCGCCGGCGCAACCCGGGACGGACATGTCCATGGCAAAGAGTGCCATTAGTGTGTCGCCGCTCTGCGACGCAGGCAGGTCGGCCAGTGGCCGCTGGAACACGGCTTCGTAAAACTTCTTGGCACGTGCCATGTCGTCCACGTACAGCTCAAACCAGCCGACCGGGTTGAAGTTCTGACTCATGTTGTCCTCCCTGTGATGTGTCAACCGCAGTTTAGATGGGCCTGCCGGCCACGGCAATCGGCGCCGGCGGTGCTAGCATGAATCCTCTCTTTCAAAAGCGCGCACAGGGGGTAGGCATGAGCAAATCCAGAGTCGTGATCGGAGTCGTCTTGGCGGCGGCGGCCTTGGGTGCCGCCTACTTCGGCTGGCTGCGCCAGAGCGAGGTGGAACCCGAACCCGTTGCGCCAGCAGTCGTCACGCCAGCCGCGCAGCCCCCTGCACCGGTCGCGTCCGAGCCTGCCATCCAGTACCCGGTGCCCGCCGCCGAGCCCGAAGCACCGCTCAAGCCTTTGCCGGCACTGGCAGATTCCGATGCCTACGTGCAAGCCGCGCTGACCGACTTGCTGGGCAAGAAGAACGTGCTCACCTTCCTGCAGCTCGACAGCTTTGTCCGTCGCGTGGTGGCTACCGTGGACAACCTGGCGCGCGAACATGCACCCCCCATGGTCTGGCCGGTGAACCCCACACCCGGGCGTTTCAGCACCCGCGGCGCAGCCGGTGCCGAGACCATCCACCCCGACAACAGCCAGCGCTACACCCCGTTCGTGCTGTTCGTCGAATCGGTGGACACGGCTCAGGCCGTCAAGCTGTACGTCAGCCTGTACCCGCTGTTCCAGCAAGCCTATGAAGAAGTGGGCTTTCCCAAGCGCTATTTCAACGACCGGCTGGTGGCGGTGATCGACAAGCTGCTGGCCGCGCCGGTGCAGGATGGCCCGGTCGGCGTGCAGCTGGTGGAAGTCAAAGGGCCGGTGCCCTCCGAGCGCCCCTGGGTGCGCTACGAGTTTGCCGACCCGCGGTTGGAAGCCTTGTCTGCCGGGCAGAAGATGCTCATCCGCACCGGTCCGGTCAACCACCGGCGTTTGCGCGCCAAGCTGCTGGAGGTGCGCAAGCTGGTCACAGGGGCTGCTGTGGCGCCGGTGCTGGCCGCCAGTGCGCCACGGCCGTAGCGCGTGAGTACTCAGAGCGCCAGCATCAGCCCCTCGCACGCATCGCTGAGGCCGGCCAGCAACTGCTGGTAGGCGGCGGTCACCGCCTCGGCACCTTGGGCGGTGCGGATCGTCAGCCAGGGCTGGCTGGGGTTGTTCACGGCCTGCAGGAAGGCCTGCCAGGCCTGGTCTAGGCGCTGCTCGAAGCCACTGGGCCCCCAGCCCTCGGGCGGCGGCGCGGCGCGCTTCTTGGCCTGGGCCGGGGCAAAGAACAGCTCGGGCCGCGGCCCGGGCAGGCCGCCGCCACCGCCGAGCGACTCCCAGTGGCTGCCGCCAACCGAGCAGCTGTAGGCCAGTGCGTTGCCGAAGTGTTCGTGGATCGTGCGGCGCAGCCCGGCGTTGCCCGCGAAGTCGATGTACACCGTGGGCACGCCGGGGTCCAGCGCAGCCACCTGCTCATAGGTGCTTACCGCGCCGTAGCAGCCCAGCCCCTGCGTGAAGTCCCGGTTGCCGGCCGAGGTCAGCCCGTGCACGGTGGGAGCGCCGCCGCCGCGGCGCGAGAGGCAGAAGGCGGTGCCGTAGGCGGTCTTGCTCGACGCGCTGGACAACAGCAGCTGGCGCGCGCCGAAAAAATCGTGCTCGGCCATGAAATCGTCGATCAGGAAGGCGGTGGTGAACAGCGGGCGCAAGACGGCCTGCTGGCCTTCGAGCGCGGCGTCGTAGCTCGGGTCGGCGGCGCAGAACAGCAGCTGGTTGTAGGCTGCGGCCAGTTCGCGCCGGTGCGCCGCGCCGTCCATGAAGCCGCGCCGGTTCACGCGCGCAGGCTGCACCACCAGGTAGCGGCCCATGGGCAGGTAGCCGTAGACGCGCTGGCCCGTGGCCACGTCCGCACAGCGCGACTCCTCCACCTCGGCAAACCCCCAGACCGGGATGCAGCCCCAGCCCTCGGCACCGCTGGGGAAGAACTGCCAGTACTTCATCTTGTCGCCGAAGGCGGCGTAGGTGATGTTGTTGGCCGTCAGCGCGAACGACTGCACGCGCAGGCGCACCTCGCCCTCGGCCAGGGGGCGAGCGGCCGGCGCATCGGGGTCGCTCAGCAGGCGGGTGGCGTGCAGGTCGGCACGGCCGACGCAGAAACGGAAACAGGTGTTGGCATTCATGGCAGCTTCTTCCAAACGGAAGCACGAGCATGCCTGCGCCCGGCCGGCGCTGCAGTCACCCAAGCGATACGTGCCGCCGGCCTGGTCTCTTTAGCGGGCCTTGCGTGTGGCTACCAGGCCCTGCACCAGCGCACCCAGCGCAATGCCGGCCAGTGCCCATAACAGGTCTAAGTTGCCGGTACCCAGGCCAGCAATCGCCGGGCCGGGGCAGACGCCGCATAGGCCCCAGCCGATGCCGAACAGCGCCGCGCCCACCAGCGTGTCGCGGTTCCACTCGCTTGGGTGGGTGTGAAAGTAGTCGCCCAGCAGCGGGCGGTTCAACAGGCGCGGAACGCCTTTGTAGGCCAGCACCACCACCAGCACGGCGCCACCCATCACCAGCATGAGGCCGAAGTCGGAGAACTGCAGAAAGCTCAGCACCACCTCGGGCCGCACCATGCCCGAGAGCGAAAGGCCGAAGCCAAACAGGGCGCCTGCCGCCAATGTGGCCAAGGCGCGCGGCAGGGTGTTTTGTTGAATGCTCATGCCAGCCACCTCGCTGCCAGGTTGGCGGTGAGGAAGGCGGTGGCCATGAAGGTCAGCACAGCCAAGAGCGAGGGCCATTGCAGCGAACCCAGCCCGCAGATGCCGTGGCCCGAGGTGCAGCCGTTGCCCAGCCGTGCGCCGTAGCCCACAAAGAAGCCGCCCACCAGCAGTTGCCAGGCAGGTACGCGTGTGGCCAGCGGCGTGCCGTCAGTGAACCCCAGCCACCAGATGGCCGCGCCCACGATCAGCCCCGCCGCGTACACCAGCCGCCATCCACGCGAGCCGGTGAAGCGTGGCTGCTGGAAGAACGGCCCACGCACCACGTAAGACCAGGTGCTGGAAAACACCGTGCTCATGCCGCCGATGCGGCCGGTGAAGACGAACAACAGCGCGGTGCCAAGGCCGATCAACAAACCGCCCAGCAGGTAGTGCTGCCAGCCCAGGGGAAAGAGAGAGGTCAACATGAGGCGAGATTATCCGCGGCGGCAACAGTGCGCAGAGCGGCAGGGGCATTGCCTGCCTCGGCGGCGGGGCTGAAGATCAGTTCTTTCGATGGGTTCTGTGGTGCCAGATTTTTATGTCAGAACGAGCCGTTGGCGCCGTGAAATAGGCGCAAGATGCTATCAAAAAAGGAGCTAATCTGTACCTGCAGAGAGTCTAGTTCCTGAATTTCCAGTATGGCGTACCGCTGGGGTCTGGCACCGTCTCCAGTCCGTACCTGGCGGGGGCGGATAGGCCCTTGACGATGAGATAAGACAGATCGGACAGGATGTTGCGGCTGTCCGCAACATAAGCATGACCCAGGCCCCAGAAAAGGTTGGTGTCGACGTTGGTGGCATCGATGGTCTCGATGCCTTTGACGACGACAAGCCCGCCCTCCGAATCGCCAGCCCGGGGGCCACCATTGATTTTCTTGGCAGCCGCCAATGCCCCATCGCGAGATGACGCATACAAAGTGACCGAGGCCTTGCTCGCCACAAGTGCGGGTGCAATATTGTTCTTGAACACGTCAGCGTCAATGTCAGGCGCAGCGAGGATGATTTCCTTGAACACCCGTAACTTCGTGGCGCTGATGTCGTTTTTCAGCGCGGCGAAGGCCTGCGTCAGTACCCGGTTCCCCATGCTGTGCGCCAGCAGCGTGATGGAGGTGAACTTTGAATTGACCGCCAAGTCCTTGAGAAACGCCTTGAGGTACATGATGGCCTGCTCCGCATCGTTGCCATCCGTGACGTAAGAGAGCGTGGCACCATTCGAGGGCCAGCTGTAGAACATGGGAACCCCCGGGAATTCGATGTCGTGTGCAATCTGCGCCGTGCGTCGGGCGGCATCCTCGAATGTGTTGTTGTAGCCGTGAACGAACACCAGTGCAGAGTTGCTCTTCTTCTCTGCAATCGTGCTGTTGAGATCGCTCATGAACTCGTTTCTGCTGCGCAGGTTGAGCCGCAGCAGAACGACATGCTTGGCCGGGTTTTCGAAATACCTCCGAAGAAACGATGGTGTTTCCAGCTCTCCAATCTTGTGGTCCCGCGGAATGCTGACTTCGCAGTTGCCGTAGCTGATGGCACCGCCCCGATCTGATGCAAAGAAGTCGCGTGGTGAACTGGCCGAGGGGACCAGCTTCCGATCCGTGCCAAAGAAGACTTTGACCACCTTGTAGGACTCAACTTGAATCGGTTGAGCGGGCACGGGTGAAGGCATGGGCATGGCTGCGGGCTTTGGCGGGGGCGGGACGACAATCGGCGCCGTGACCACCGGAGTAGCCGGAGCAGCTTTAGGCTGATCTGCAGAAGGCTCTGCGCCATCTTTCACCACCGCGGCCCATTGAGCCGAAGCTCGCGACGTTTCCAGGATCGCGGCCAGCTCCTGGGGGCTGGAGCCAATCGCTTCGATGCCATATTCAGCAATCTGGCTCTGGAACTCGGGTGAATGGACGATTGCCTTGAGTTCCTTGTGCAGGGTTGCCACGATGGCCTGCGGTGTGCCGCGTGGCAGCAGCACCGCGTACTGGGACAAGGCATCAACCCCTTTGATGCCTGCTTCTGCGAACGTTGGAACGCCGGGTGCCAAGGGCGAGCGATGGTTGCCTGTCACCGCCAGGGCGCGAATTTTTTCTTTGGGTTTGAAGAAGGCCACGCCATCCAAGGTGGCAAAGGCCACCTTGACGTTGTCGGATGCCAGTGCGGTGAGTGTGGCTGCATCCGTGCGGAAGGGCAGCCGCGTCATCGTCGTTTTCGTGTCTTGTCTGAACTGTTCACTGGCCCGATGGCTTGAGCTGCCGGTTTCCGAGGTGCCGTAGGCAACCTGGCCAGGCCGGGCAGCGGCGTAATCCAGCAGCTCCTTGGCCGAGTTGACCGGAACAGACGAATCAACGATGAGCACAACAGGCATCTGCGCCAGCAGCGAGACCGGCACGAAGTCTCTTTGCAGGTCGACCAGAGGCGTGGCTTGGCCTGCTGTGCCTGGGAAGATGCCAATGTTGCCCAGCACCAGGGTGTAGCCATCAGGCGCTGACTTGGCCACCTGTTCGAAACCGACTTGTCCCATGGCACCGGGTTTGTTCTCAACCGTCACCGCTTGGCCTAGCCGCATCGCAAGCTGCTGGGCCACCATGCGTGCCAAGCCGTCGGTAACCCCGCCTGCAGCGTAGGGAACAACCAGAAGCAGGGGTTTGCCGGGATAGGGTTGGGCGATGACGCCCATCGGGCACGCGAGCACCATGACCGCGGCGACCAGTCGGGCACACCATTGCTGAAGTATCTTCATCACAGCCTCCCTGGATGGCTTGCTGAAAGCGTATTGGGTGCCAAGCATGCGACGGATGCCGGCACATGTCAAACGCTGCGGGCAGGGCCGCAGAGACATTGCGCTAGCATCGCCGCATGAGTTCCCATTACGAGAGCGTGCAAACCGCCTCCCTTTACCCTGACGCCTTCCATGTGGAAGCCCCCAGCGAACCGGTGGGCCGCCAGGTGTGGCCGCGCCAGCCGGGTGTGTTCATCCGCTTGGGTGCAGACCCGGTCGAAGCCGAAGTCGAAGCGGTGGCAGAGGTAGACGCGGACGCGCCGCCGCGTGCGCTAACGCGTGAACTGGTGGCCGGACAGTTCGGTCTGGTGCCGCGTTGGGTCAAGTCGGCGTCGGACGCCAAGCTGCGTTCCACCAAGCTGGTCAATGCCCGCTCGGAAATCGTCACCACCTCCAACAACTTCCGCGATGCCTGGCTGGCCGGGCAGCGCTGCATTGTGCCGATGATGGCGTTTCTGGAAGACGACTGGCGCAGCGGCAAGGCCGTGCCCACGCGCATCGCCCGGGTGGACGGCAAGCCCATGGGCGTAGCCGGTTTGTGGGAACGTTGGGAGGGGGCTGATGGTGAGGTCATCACCAGCTACACCCTGCTCACGGTGAACGCCAACAGCCATGCCCTGATGCACCGCTACCAGCAGCCCGGCAGCGAAAAGCGCATGGTGGCTATTCTGAACGAGGGCGCCTACGACGCCTGGCTGAGTGCCCGCCCCGAGAAGGCGCGGGAGTTCATGCGCTCCTACCCGGCCAACTGGCTGATCGCCAACCCGGTGGAAAAAACCCGCTGAACTGCGGGTTGAGCCTTCGGCACCGGCCGCAGCAGGCCACCAGCGCAGATCTCAGTGGGTGACGAATTCGTAAACGACTTCTTCACTCTCCACCATGTCCAGGATGTCGTTAAGCACATCGTCCTCTTCCGTGCTGCTCCAGGTTTCCTCGGGGTTGCTGGCAAACAGTGGCTCGATGGCCAGGTCCATGAACACGCCATTGGGCATCTTCACCACCGGCGTGCCTTCGGAGGTTTCAACCAGTTCCCAGTCGTCAGGAACGGACAGCTGGAGATTGATGGTGACGTTGAGTTTTTTCATGGTGCGGCTCTGAATAAAAGGGTGTTGAGTTCTCAAGAAAATGGGCCGGTCTTTGCGGCTTGCGCAGCACCGGCCCCCGCTCCGATTGTCAGGCAGGCGGCGCGTTGCGGCCTGACTTTTTCACGCGCCATGCCGCAAGCGCGACGCGGCTGCCCCTTGGCGGACGGGGTTGGCAAGCGCTGACGCCTCGGCCCAGGCGCGGATGGTCTTCCAGTCGCGGAAATCGCCTTCCGGTGAACCTTTGGACTTCATGATCTGTTTGGTGGCCCAGGAAAGATGGCTGTAGTCAAGCGCCCCTGCGAAAGCGCCCAGGCCTACCGGCTTGATGTCCGGCACCGCCTTCAGCACCGGGTCCAGATAGGCCAATGCCTTGGCCATGTTCTCCGGGGTTGGCTCGTGCAGGGTCATGCACACCAGAAAACAAGCCAGAGGGATCCGGCGCAACACCTCGGCATGGCTCTTCATGAAATCCACCGCTTCCGGCAGCCACTTGCCCATGTAAACAGGGCTGCCCACGACCACTCCCTGGTAGGCGCTCAGATCCGTGACATTTTTCATCAGGAGAATGTCCACTGCCGCCCCCTTGCGGCACAGCGCCTGCCCGATCGCTTCGGCCACGCCACCGGTCGAGCCGTACTTGCTGGCGTAGGCAACCAGTATCTTCCGGTCCGCCAGGGTCCTGTCGCCACATGACGCCTCAGTGAAGGCAATGGGGGCGGCATGGCTTGGCGTGGTGCCAAAGCAGGCCCCCAGCGACACGGCACCAATGAGCCCTTGCGTCAGCGCCAGGACGTCGCGCCGGCGCATGCCCTCAAGGCCACGATTCTTGATTGTCATTGCCGAGCCCTCCCTGTCTTCGGGTTTTTATTCTGTTCCAAGGTGTCAGGGGCGTCAAACAGGCTGGGCGGCTCTTCTGATGCACAGCCCGGCGGCATCGCCGCAGCACGCAGCATGGCGCGCCGCCTCCACGATGAAATGCCCAGCGCCTGTTTCAGCCAGCCAGTGGCTCGTACAGCACCAGCCGGCCGCGGCCGCTGTTCTTGGCGCGGTACAGCGCGGCGTCGGCACGTGCCATCAGCGACTCCAGCGTCTCGCCCGCGGTGCGGTACATCGCATGGCCGCAGCTGAAGTCCAGCGCGCAGGGCAGGCCGGCGGCACTTGCGCTGGCCGCCAGCTCGGCGCGCAGCCGCGCGTCGAAGGCCTGCGCCGCGGTGGCGTCGGTGTAGGGCAGCAGCACGCAAAACTCTTCGCCGCCCACGCGCGCGCTCACGTCGCCCGCGCGCTGGCAGCGCTGCAGCAGCTGGCCGATGAACTGCAGCGCCGCGTCGCCGGTCTCGTGGCCATGCGTGTCATTGATGCGCTTGAAGTGGTCCACGTCCAGCATCAGCAGCGACAGCGGGTGCCCGTGGCGCTGTGCCTGGCGCAGCGGGTGGCGCGTCTGCATCGTCCAGCCGTGGCGGTTGAACAGGCCGGTCAGCGTGTCGGTGCTGGCCAGCTTGTGCAGCTGGCGCTCGGCCTCTTCGCGCCAGGCGGCCAGGATGGCAATCGTGCCCAGCACCAGTGACGTGTTGGCACCGATCAGCGCCGCAATGTTCACCGGCGTGGGCGCACGGAAGAAGGGGTACAGCTCGGTGAACCACGCCCCCAGGATGCCGCGCGCCGCGGTGAAGCCCGCCATCACCGCCAGGCAGCCGAACAGCGGGTAGCGCCAGGCACGGCGGCCGAAGTCGCGGCTGCTGGGGTAGAGGCAGGCGCGCGCCACAATGAGTAACTGCGCCGCCAGCACCAGGTTGGCCCAGCCCACGCGAACCGGGTAGCTGGAGAAACTCAAGGCATAACCCAACGGCATGATCCACACCAGAACGCGCAGCAGGCTGCGCAGCGGACGCGGGCCCAGCCAGCCTTCCAGCGCGCGATACACCATCCACTCGCTGGCGCAGATGAAGGCCATGGCCAAGGTGGAAAGAATGAGGTCTGGTGCCTGCCCGTACCAGAGGCTGGAAGCCAGCAGGCAGATCCAGGCCGCGGCATTGAGGAACAGCGAGTGCCGCGCATGGTTGGCCGCCGGGCTCAGGCCTTGGCCCATGATGAACGGCAGCGCCGTTGCCATGACCAGCAGGTTGGCAACGTTGACGAGGATGAGCGAAGTGGGATCGATCTGCACGGCAGGCGGGGCCCCGTAAGGCGCAGGCTGTTGTCTAGTGTACTTGCCGCCGGTGTGTGCGCCGGTTCAGCGCACGCCCAGCCGGGTGCTGAGCGCTGCGGCGTCCGGCGCGGCCAGTGCTGTGTTGTGTCCGTCCGTCAGCGGCCCGCCGCCGGGCACGATCTGGCCCGCTGCGTCGTAGCCGATGGCCTTGAACTTCCACACTGCGCCAATGCGCTTGAGGTTTCCCACGTGCGCACCATCGGGTGTGTGCACGCTGTACACATCCGGGTTCACCGGGGTCAGGGTGAGGGCACTCATGCGTCAGCCCGCCGGCGTTTCGGCCGTGACCAGTTGGCCGCGGCCCGCGTTCTTGGCGCGGTAGAGCGCCGTGTCGGCACGGGCCATGAGCGACTCCAGCGTCTCGCCCTTGCCGCTGAACAGGGCGTGGCCGGTGCTGAAGTCGATGGTGCAGGGAATGGCCTGCGGCGCGGATTGGGCCAGTTCGGCGCGCAGGCGTTGGTCGAACGCCTGTGCCGCCGCCGTGTCGGCATGCACCAGCAGCACACAGAACTCTTCGCCGCCCAGGCGAGCGTTCACGTCGCCCGCGCGCAGGCTGTTTCTGAGCAGGTTGCCAAAAAATGCCAGTGCCACATCGCCGGTTTCATGGCCGTGGGTGTCGTTGATGCGTTTGAAGTGGTCCAGGTCGAACATCAACAGCGAGAGCGGAAACCCGTGGCGTTGCGCGTAACGCAGCGCCTGGCTTGCCTGTTCGGCCCAGCCGTTGCGGTTGAGCAGACCCGTGAGCGTGTCGGTGACCACCAGCGTGCGCAACTGCTGCTGGGCTTCCTCGCGCCAGGCCGCCAGCAAGGCGATATTGCCCAGCACCAGTGCGACATTGGCCGCTACCAGCGTCAGCACGATGATGGGCGACGGGGTGGTGAAGTTCGGGCTGAGCTCCGGGAGAAAAGCACCGAAGACGCCGCGGAAAAACATCAGCACAGCCATCATGAACAGGCAGCCGAACAGCAGGTAGCGCCAGCCGCCGCGGCTATGGCTGTCGGACGCGGGCAGCAGCGTCGCTCGTGCCTGGATCAGCAACTGCCCGGCCAGCGCCAGGCTGATCCAGCCCACGCGCACCGGGTAGTTGTGAAAGCTCAGCGCAAAGCCGATCGGCGTGACGACGGCCAGCACCACCAGCAGCCGGCCCATGGGCCGCGGCCCCAGCCACAGGCTCAAGGCACGGAAGATCAGCACATGGCTCAGCGACATCAACGCGAGGGCCAGCGTGGCCAGCGCCGGTTCGGACCACTGCCCCGCCAGGCGTGTGGTGAGCGCCAACAGCACCCAGGCCCCGGCCTTGAGCATGAGTGAGGTGCGGACATGGCTGGCAGCGCGGCTCAGATTGAGCCCCATGACCAAGGGCAAGGCCAGTGACATCGCCAACAGATCGGCGATATTGATGAAAATCAGGGTGGAAGGATCGAGTTGCACGAAGGAGAAAAAGACGCAGAAGCAACCGTGAGTTTATGCGACATTGAGCACGCTCATAAGCATGCATAGCGTCAACTCAGGCTTGCCAGACACCAAAGCCGGCCGAGCGCAGGTCGATACCCACTTCCACTTCGCGTTCCTGCGCGTCCTTGTAGCTCATGGGGTTGAAGCCCTCGTACAGGTCGGGCAGCAGGCGCAGGCCGTACTTCGTCACATAACTGTTGGCCTGGATGCCGGCCTTGTGCTTGTCAAAGCGCACGTCCGGGTCCAGCCCCGTCATGCCCACGTAGACGCAGGGTTTGCCTTCCACGTAGTCTGGGTTGCGCTTGCGGAACTTGGGCTCAAACAGCACGTCGGGCGAAAGTTCGATGACGTAGACGTGGTGGTGCTTGCGGCGGGGCATGGCAACACTTTAGAGCACAGCCTGATGCTGCTGCAGAAAGGCTGGCTTCACAGTTCTGGAGATGCGCTGCTGGACGCCTTTTCGGCTCACGCGAGCGTCATGCTGATGCGGCAACACTCTCGACGCTGTCCATCACGTCCGCCTTGGCTTTGAGACCGACCGACCAATGTCCACCCTGTTCCTGCTTCAAGGTAAGAAGGTCGTAGGTCTTGATCATGTTGAGCAAGCCCGAGTGGCCATAGGTATTGGGTGAGAAGCCGGGATCCATACGTTTCAAGTATTGACCCAGATGTCCAAGACTCACTTTTCCTTCGGATGTGTCGCTCGTCAGAAGCGTGACCGCCTCAATGACGAACTTGGGTCGCCGTTTTACGCCGGGCTTTTGTTGCGGTTCCTTAGTCTGCTCCAGCTTGCTGGTCATCGCTTTTGGATCGCCCTGTTCTCCCGGCTCAGACGCCGTCTCAGTTGGCGTCCATTCGTAGAACTGATCGCTGGCGTTGCGCAATGCGTCGGGTGTCTTGCCCTCGCCAACAATGCTCACGGTCGCGCCGCGTTCACGCAGCTTGCGGCAAAGGTAGGCGAAATCCGAGTCACTCGTGACGAGGCAAAAGCTGTCAGCACGGTTGTCGAACATCGCCTCCATGGCGTCCAGAGCGAGGGCGATGTCTGCCGTGTTCTTTCCAGCGGCGTACTGATATTGAAGGCAGGGAGTAAAAGCCAGACGAACCAAAGCTTCCTGCCATTTGTTGGCCAGCGTGCTGTGGTTGCCATAGCCACGCCGGAGCACAACGCGACCGTACTTTGCTACGACGCGCAAAGCGAATTCGAGGATTTCTGGTGTTGTGTTGTCACAGTCAACGAGGACTGCGACACGGCTTTCCTGAGAAGAGATGATGGCACTCATTCGTCGACTCCCTAGATGAGGGACATCATACGGCGAGTCGGGAGGGTCTCACTCTTCGATCTTCACGCCCTTCCAGAACGCCACGCGGCCCTGGATGAGATGGGCCTCGGGGTTGGGCTCGGGGTAAAACCACACGGCGTCGGGCAACATGTCGCCGTTGACCATGAGCGAGTAGTAATGCGCCTCGCCTTTCCAGGGGCAGGTGGTCTTGTGGTTGCTGAAGGTGACGTATTCGCGCTTGAGCGTGTGCTCGGGGAAGTAATGGTTGCCTTCCACCAGCACGGTGTCGTCACTTTCGGCGATGACGGTGTTGTTCCAGGTGGCTTTCATGTTTGGCAGCTGCCCTCGCTTTCTCGGATCGTGTCAGTTGAAACGTTGGTCAATGATGTAGTAGGGCTGCGCCAATAGCACAGTTCGAAGACGTATCGAAAGGAATGAATCGAGTTTGACGACGAGAATTTAATTCGATGGAAACGGTCTTACTGTTGATACAGCGCGATAGTGGGATGCGGATACCAAACAATGCTCTTGTCCACGTTCAATAGAGCAAAGATTATGTCGTCCAATGAGGGCATTAGAAACCTGTTCATGAATAGCTCGACACCTTGCGGCATTGAGCTGTGTGTCAAATGGAATTCCGTTTCCTTGTTATGCACAATCATGTTTCGAAATCCATAGACTAAGGACCCAAGAGTCTTGTGCCGCTCGCTGGCATTTAACAGATTCTGGTGAGCCGTGGCTGTATTGAAAGTGCCCCCATTCTTGGGGAGGGCGCCAAATGTTCTCAGAAGATCGTTCGCGATAGTCGCTTGATTTGCGGATTGATTTACTTCGACATCCCATCGGTTGGCGATGATATTCGCGAGGGTAGTACCCGAAATTAATCCTGTAATGCTCAACGCTCTCTGCAGCAAGTCTTTCAGTGAATCTTGCTCATTCTTGTCGACGTGATCATAAAGACGTCGAAAGTCTCTAATGGAGAAAGCATTCTGCCCAACTCCGTTCTGCACAGCGATGACTTGACGTCGAACCATGAAATTCTCCATCGCCTGATACAAGCGCAGAAAGCGGTTCAGCACGTCATCTTCAGCGAAGCACTCACTCAAGACCTGCAGCGCATCGCTGAATTGTTCAAGCGAATCATTTGGATTGGGGGCGAAATGCTTTCGAACGATCTCGGTGCCCGCGCCCGTGTAAGCCCTTGGTGTGTGAAAATGCATGCCAGTGTTCACCGTGGCTGCTCTGACGAAAGCGGCGATTCGTTGAGACGAAACGTTCAGCTCTGCGTCGACAAACGCTAGCGTGCGTTGTGGTCGCTGGATCTTTTCAATCACTGCATCGGCCATTTGAAATGCCGTCGCGGTCCCACAGCCCTCCAAAAAACTTTCAAGGCCGCTCTGGTCATATCGATCCAAATCGATGCAGATTGCGTTCTGTATTGGATCTGGAGAGGGGTGTGAGAAATGAGGGTTCGAAATCAGCGGATCCACAAAACCAATTGCCTTCAGCAGGCGAATTGGATCTGCCGCAATCACGCTTTGCTCTGCCAAATAGCGGGCGCAAAGCTTTCCGCAAAGCAGCATCAATTGAAGACATGCAAACTTACGATTGCTTTGAAAAATACGTTTGAGTCTGTTTAAGGATGCAACGAGCTGCAGAATATCTCGAAATTCGCTTTCTGGAGAGCTTCCGGAAAGGCCTTGAACTCGCGTATAGATATCCAGAGCCTCTTGCGAGCCTCGATTTCCGTTCACAAGCCTTTGAAAGGGTGCATCTGCGACCCAGCTTCGCAGCTTGTTCGCAACCGAATCCAGTATTACTTGAGCCTGCTGTGTAGCCATTACTCAGTTTTGAAGTAAGTACTCCACGCGAGCGACAGGGGTTTTCCACTAGTTAGGATGTCTTGGGTCGCCTGAAACACTGCTCGCTTATTCACTGAGCCGATATTTACCCTAGATAGGTCCTGTCTATTTCTCTCTTTTTCAAACTCATGCAGATTCAATTTGCAGGACGCTAATTTCTTGAGGAGATCGTCAAACGCATCTTCGGGGGATATTTCTTGACGACGAGCGTATTCGCCAAGGGCGGCAAAGACTCCAACGAGAATGACTTCGCGGCCAAGCCATTGGGTGCCTGGTGCGCCCTCCTTTTTTTCAACAAGTCGATCCAATTCAACAAGGAAGTTTGTGAGGTGTGCCGCAAACTTGTACGAGAAGCTCTCTACCCCCTTTCTTAATGATGTATCGGATTCATCATTCTGAAGATCGGAGATGAGTTCCGCGTTGGTGGTGACTGGCTTGCCCAAATAGTAAGCGACCAAAGAAGCAACGACTGCAGCAAAGTGAAACTCCCCAACTTGGCGAGTCTTTGCGAAAGAGATTGACGATTTTTCCTTCTCTCGAATGACAACGAATCCATTTTGGTGGCTCTTTTCAAGCTTCGGGAGAAGGCCCAGAAAGAGCAACTCTAATTGGTGGCGAGTCTTTACAGGCTTGTGTCCAGCGTTCAGTAGGAGCATTTTCCGAACCTGCTCTTCCTCAGAGAGGTGTGACCAAATCTCGAACCATTGCATCTGAGAAAAGCAGTCATCCAAGAAATCTATCCCTTTCTTGCGAATCTCTTCTACAGCCCGAAGGAAAGTACTTGCCTCAATGCTCTTGGCGTTGAGTTCGCGACTGTGTGTTGTCAGTAGTGTTGTGCGCCCAGCATCGAGGTTCGCGTTGCGTGCGATTTCGATGGCGTCAGCTATGGCCTTAAGCCGGAGAGTTCGTTGAAGACCGTCCAGTATTTTCAGACCATCTGCTCGACCTTTGGCCTTATCGATCTTGTCTGCAACAAGAACGATCGTCGGGATCTGTCTATTGGCAATTACGGTGTCAATGAGACGGTCCAGATATACGTTATTGGTCCTGTCGCGCTGAATGTGAAAGTTGTCGAAGTCCGCAGGAAGAGAATTCAAATATGTCCGAAGCGATGCTTTCACTAGAAAGCACGTGCTTCTTCCTTCGCTCTTGGAATCCAGGACTTCAATTTCCATTGCTTTGAGATCTCGCGGGCTATGACGGAGGTATCGATTCGTTCAAACGTTGATCGTTAATGGTCGTCTTACGTGACCTACTTTCCCCAACTATCCTTCAATCCGGTGACCCGGTTGAATACAGGCTTACCCTTGGTATGGTCCTTGCGGTCCGCCACAAAGTAGCCATGCCGCTCGAACTGGAACTTGTCGTCCGGCGCGCAGCCGGCTAGCGCCGGCTCCACGTAGGCCGTCACCGTCTTCAGGCTGTCCGGGTTCAGACTGGCCAGGAAGTCCTTGCCGCCGGCGTCGGGTTGTGGGTCGGTGAACAAACGGTCGTACAGGCGCACTTCGGCGGCCACGCCGTCGTTCACGCCGACCCAGGTGATGACGCCCTTCACCTTGATGGCATCGCTGCCCGGCGTGCCGCTCTTGGTGTCGGGGATCAATTCCGCGTGTACTTCGGTGATGTTGCCGTTGGCGTCTTTCACCGCGCCCTTGCATTCGATCACATGGCCGTATTTCAGGCGCACCTTGTTGCCGGGGTACAAACGGTGGTAGCCCTTGGGCGGCACGTCTTCGTAGTCGGTGCGCTCAATCCACAATTCACGGCCGAACTTGAAGGCGCGCTTGCCCAGGTTGGGGTGGTGCGGGTGCACCGGGGCGTGGCAGTCGTCCAGCGCATCCTTGCCGTGCAGTTCGTCCCAGTTGGTGATGACGAGCTTCACCGGGTCCAGCACGGCCATGGCGCGCGGGGCTTGCACGTCCAGGTCTTCGCGCAGGCAGCCTTCCAGCGTGCTGTAGTCAATCCAGCTGTAGTCCTTGGTGACGCCAATGCGTTCGGCAAAGTTCTGGATGCTCTCGGGCGTGAAGCCGCGCCGGCGCAGGCCGACGATGGTTGGCATGCGCGGGTCGTCCCAGCCGCTCACATGCTTGTCGTTCACCAGTTGCGCCAGCTTGCGCTTGCTGGTGATGACATAGGTGAGGTTCAGCCGCGCAAACTCGTGCTGATGCGGCAGCAAAAAGACGTTGGGGCGTTCGCCGTCCAGCGCGTGCTGCAGCAGCGGGGTGAACTGCGCGGTTTGCGTTTTCAGCAGGGCGAAGAAGGCGGGCAGGTCGTGCAGCACGGCGTCGCGGTTGTGTTCCCACTTGGCGAACAGGGCGCGCATCTGGCCTTCGGCTTCGCTGGCAAACAGGCGGTCGGCGTGGTTGAAGCAGTGCAGGGCGAATTCCTTGCCGGCTTCCAGGCCCTGGCCTTCGATTTTTTCAATCAACGCTTTGGCGTGGGCGAACTGCGGCGCGCGCAACACGGGCACGATGCGTTCCAGCAGCCAGTCGTAGAACGGGCGCTGGTCTTCAAACTCCAGCGTGCAGATGCTGTGGGTGATGTTCTCCAGCGCGTCCTCGATCGGGTGCGCGAAGGTGTACATGGGGTAGATGCACCACTGGTCGCCGGTGTTGTGGTGGGTAGCGCGGCGGATGCGGTAGATGGCCGGGTCGCGCAGGTTGATGTTGGGGCTGGCCATGCTGATCTTGGCGCGCAGCACGGCGGCGCCGTCGGCCAACTTGCCGTCGCGCATCTCGCGGAAGCGTGCCAGGTTCTCGGCCGGGGTGCGGCTGCGGAACGGGCTGTCTTTGCCCGGCGTCACAAAGTCGCCGCGGTTGGCGCGCATGTCTTCCGGCGTCTGCTCGTCCACATAGGCGTGGCCGGTTTCGATCAGGTATTCCGCTGCGCGGTACATGAAGTCGAAGTAGTTGCTGGCGTAGTACAGGTGCTGGGTGTTGTGGGCGTCCCAGCTGAAGCCGAGCCACTTCACCGCGTCGAGGATGGAGTCCACATACTCCTGCTCTTCCTTCTCGGGGTTGGTGTCGTCAAAGCGCATGTGGCACACGCCACCGTAGTCGCGCGCCAGGCCGAAGTTCAGGCAGATGCTCTTGGCGTGGCCCACGTGCAGGTAGCCGTTGGGCTCGGGCGGGAAGCGGGTGCGGATGCGCGCCGGGTCGGGCTGGCCCTGTTCGTGGTGCGTGGTGTCGCCGGGCGTGCCGCCCCAGTGGCGGCCGGAATAGGTGCCATGCGTCAGGTCGCTTTCGATGATCTGGCGCAGGAAGTTGCTGGCCTTGGCGGGGGCTTTGTCGTTGTCGGGGGTGCTGGGGGAACTCATTGGACGATTTTAGACCCGGCGCCTGGACTTGCGTCCACGGTTGTTCCCATGGCTGTGTGCCCTGCGGCCCCGGGGTGTAAAGCTTGCGCCATGTCACACGGTGGTCAAGTTGGCGGCACTAAGATGACTTTGAGGTTTTGGTTCACGACAAGGAGGATGTCATGTTGAAGAACAAGGTGGGGCTGGTTACGGGCGCGTCGTCGGGCATTGGCCGCGCGATTGCGCTGGTGTGGGCGCGCGAGGGTGCCAAGGTGGTGGTGTCGGACGTGAATGCGGCCGGCGGCGAGGAAACCGTGGCGCTGGTGCGCAAGGCCGGCGGCGATGCTCTCTTCGTCCGGGCGGACGTGGGCCAGCCGGCCGAGAACGAGGCGCTGGTGGCCAAGGCGGTGTCGCACTACGGCCGGTTGGATGTGGCTTGCAACAACGCCGGCATTGGCGGCCCGCAGGCGCCGCTGGCCGATTACCCGTTGGATGGCTGGGCCCAGGTGATCAACATCAACTTGTCGGGCGTGTTCTACGGCATGAAGTACCAGACTGCCGCCATGCTCAAGACCGGGGGCGGTGCCATCGTCAACGTGGCGTCCATCCTGGGGGCGGTGGGTTTTTCCGGTTCGCCGGCCTACACCGCGGCTAAGCACGGCGTGCTGGGGCTGACCCAGACCGCCGCACTGGACTACGGCACGCAGGGCATCCGGGTGAACGCGGTGGGGCCGGGTTTCATCCATACGCCCATGATCGGCGCGCTGGAAGAGAACACGGCGGTGAACGCCATGCTGGTGGCGGCACACCCGATCGGCCGCCTGGGCCGGCCGGAAGAGGTGGCCGAGCTGGTGGCCTGGCTGAGTTCGGACCGGGCGTCCTTCGTCACCGGCGCCTACTACCCGGTGGACGGCGGTTACCTGGCGCGCTGAAGCCCCGGCTGTAGCTGCAGCCCGGCGGTGGCCGGGCTTGTTACTTTTGGCGACGTTCTTCACAGATTCGACGTCGTCGCTGTTTGGCGCTGCGCGTTGACGGGTACGGGGCCTGTGTTTTTTGCCCCGACAAAGGAAATGCGATGAAAGCCAAAACGTCCGTCAAAACCCTTGCCGCATTGGCATGCGCCGCTGCGCTGACACTGGGTGCCAGCGGCGCGGCGCACGCGCACGGCGACAACATTTACTGGTCCATCGGTGTGGGCTCGCCCGGCGTGTACGTGGGTGCGGCCAGTGCACCGCCGGTGGTGGCCTACCCGCCCGTGGTTTACATGCCGCCACCGCGCCCGGTGGTCTACATGCCGCCGGCCCCGGTGTACTACGGCCCGCCACCCGGCTGGCGCCACCACCATGGCTGGGACCGCGGCTACGCCTATGGCGGGCGCGGGGGTGAGCGCTTTGAGCATGGGCGCGAAGGCCGTTGGGAAGGTGGGCGCGGCGACGGCTGGCGCCGCTGAGCCCGTTGCACTGGCGCGCAGCCCAATAAAAAAGCCCGCAGGAAAGGAGCACCTGCGGGCTTAAGACCAGACCCTGATAAAGCTGGCCGAGGAGACAAACCGGCATCACCCCGAGGGGTGGGCCACCGGGCAGTTCGCCAAAACCAAGCCCGATATTTTTATTAACGGCAGCCCGCGCAAAGACTTGAGGGAGCTGTTGAAAAATGTTGAGGCAGGCCGGACTACATGGCCTTGAACAGGTGCGCGTAGAGCCGGCTCACCGCCAGCCGTGCCGGGTGGCCGCGCAGGCGCAGCCAGAGCTTGCCTGCCTCGTCACGCGTCACCGCCTCAATGGCCTCGGCGCGCACCACGGTGCCGCGGTGCACCTGCCAGAAGGCTTGCGGGTCGAGTTGCGGCAGCAGTTCTTTGAGGGGGGTGCGCAGCAGGTACTCGTGTTCCGCCGTGAGCACGCGCACGTACTTGTCGGCGGCTTCGAAATACAGCACCTCGTCCACCGGCACCATGCGGATGGCTTGGCCCACGCTGGCCTGCAGCAGGCGCAGCAGTGCGCTGGGGGCGGCTGGTGCTGATGCAGGCGCGGCGAGCAAGTGGCGCAGCTGCGCCAGCGTTGCTTCAAAATTCATAGCGCCTGGCGCATGGTTGGCGAGGGCTAGCTGCACTTTTGCCACGGTTTTTTGCAGGCGCTCGGGCTGCACCGGTTTGAGCAGGTAGTCCACCGCCTGCGCCTCGAAGGCCTGCACGGCGTACTGGTCGTAAGCGGTGACGAACACCAGCGCGGGAAAGGGTTTGCCCTGCGGCCCATCCTGCGGCCAGGCATCGGCCAGCGCGGCGGCGGCTTCCAGGCCGCTGAGGGCCGGCATGCGGATGTCGAAGAACAGCACGTCGGGCTGCAGTGCCAGCGCTTGTGCCACCGCCGCTTCGCCGTTGCCGGCCACGCCCAGCACCTGCAGCGCCGGCCAGGCGCGTGCCAGTTCGGCTTGCAGTGCCTGGGCCAGCAGCGGTTCGTCTTCGGCAATCAGGGCGGTGCGGTGGGCGTTCATGTTTTGCAAGGAAATGTGATGGTAGCCCTTGTCCCACCTGCGCCATCAGCTACAAAATTCAGAGCGGCCTGGGCGCCGTACTCGGTGGCCAGCCGTTCGCGCACCTGGGCCAGGCCGAAGCCGGTGCCGCCGGAGGTGCCGTTGCTGGCATTCAAACCCAGGCCGGTGTCGATCACTTCCAGCACCAATTGTTGCCCATCGCGCCGTGCCTGCACGGTAATGCTGCCGCCTTCCACCTTGGGTTCCAGCCCGTGCTGGATGCTGTTTTCCACCAGCGGCTGTAGCAGCAGTGCCGGCACCGGTAACTCGGCCAGCTCGGGCGGCAGCGCCAGCGTGTAGTGCAGGCGCGGGCCCATGCGCACGGCCATGAGTTCCAGGTAGTCCTGCAAGCGCTCGAACTCGGCCGCCAGCGGGTGCGTGCCCTGGCGCGAGGCGCTGAGCGTGGCGCGCAGGTAGGCGATCATGCGGTCGAGCATGGCGGTGGCGCGCGGCGGGTCGGTGCTGATCAGCGCGCGCAGGTTGGCCAGGGTGTTGAACAGCATGTGTGGCTCGAGCTGTGTCTCCAACAGCTTGAGGCGGGCTTCGGCGGCCTGGCGGCGGGCGATTTCGAGCTTCTGGCGTTCGGCGGCGAGCTGTTCGCGGCTCAGGAAGTAGTAGGTCAGCACGGTGCCGGCCACCAAGCTCAGGACCAGAAAACCAATGGCCTTGCGCGGCTGGGTGAGCCAGTACCGGGTGCTGGCGTAGCCCAGCAGCGCATCGGCCAGCAACGTGCCCAGCAGGAAGCCTGCGCTGGCGCCCAGCGGCACGATCAGCACCAGGCGGTGCCACTGGGTTGGCCTGTCGCGGATGAACCACTGGTTGCTGAAGTCGATCAGGCCCAGGATGCTCAGGCCGATGCATTGCGAATAGACCAGGTTGGTACTGAAACTTTCCTGGCCAAAGACCGTGATGCCCAGCGCAATCAGGGTGTTGAGCGCCGCCGCCTGTACGGCGCGCAGAAGCATGGGGGAAGACATCGGGACTCGCATGGGCAGGGGGTGTCGGTCCCGAGAGTATGCCCGCGGGCGGGACGGTCTCACCAGGGGTCGCGCTGCTGGCTCAGGCGCTGGCGCTCCTGCTCCAGCAGGCGCTGGTGCAGGCCGCTGCCCGGCAGGGCCAGCCAGACCACGACGCCGTGGATCAGCAGGCCCAGGCCCCACCCGAGCGCTGGGAACACAGTCCAGGTGTGCTGGCTGCGCGCCGAGAGCAACGCCAGCAAGGCGTTGACGGCCACGTAGACCAGGGCGTGGATGTACCAGCCGAGCTTGGCGCTGGCACGTTTGCGGGCCAGGCGGTTGAGGTCGGCGTCGGAATAGGTGGTGTCTTTCATGTGTTTCTCCTTGGGGTAGATGTCAGACCAGGCCGAGCCATTGGCTCCACAGCAGCTGGCCCAGGTAGCGGCTGGGCAGCAGGGTGAAGCCGCCGGCCACCACGCAGGACGCGAGGTAGGTGATCTGCATGGTGCGGCGGTGGCCGGCGATGTCTTGGCGCGCCAGGTGCCGGAAGGCGCCGAACAGGGCGACGAAGACGGCCGGGATCAGCAGGTGGATCGGGCTGTAGCCGAGGAAGTGGGGCAGGTTGTTGCCGTGGATGAAGAGGGCCGAGACGGCGGTGGCGATCATCAGCGTGACCCAGGCGTAGCCGAGGGCGCGGTGCAGGCGCGGGCGCTGGGTGCGGCCGCGGCGCGCCCACAGGGCGAAGGGGCCGATGACGGTGGCCGCCAGGGCGGCGCTGAGGTGGATGGCGATGATGGGTGTCAGTTGCATGGTGTCCTCCAAGGGGTGGGTTGAACCGTGAAGCGGACTGTGCGCGGGCAGCGCCGAAGGTGCCAGCGTCGTGCGACGGAATGCAGCGGTTGCGGCGTGAAATGCCATAGGCAGGCGTGAAGGGTGGCCAGGTTTGCCGCGTCTTTACATGGCAGATACCTGACTTGACGCGGGGGCAGGGGTGCTGTTCCTACAATGGCCGCATGAAAAAGACTTATCTCGTGGCGGGCGTGGCGGCGGTGGCCCTGCTGGGTGCGGCCGGCTGGTGGTGGTTTCAGCGCGGCGGCGCGGACGACGTGCAGTACCGTACCGGCAAGATCGAGCGCGGGCCGTTGCAGGCGGCAGTGGCGGCCACCGGGGCGGTGAGCCCGGTGACGCAGGTGACGGTGGGCACCCAGGTGTCGGGCCAGATCAAGGACCTGTATGTGGACTTCAACTCCGAGGTCAAGGCCGGGCAGTTGATTGCCGTGATCGACCCCGAGACCTTTGAGTACCGCGTGCGCTCGGCCCAGGCCGACGTGGATGCCGCACGCGCCGTGGTGATGACGGCGCAGGCCAATGTGGCGGCCAGCCGGGCGCAGGTGTCGCGCGCGCAGACTGACCTGGCCGAGGCACGCCGTACGCACGACCGCAACCTGATGCTGGTGAGCAAGGAGTTCATTGCGCGCAGCGAGGCCGACAAGTCGAACGCGCTGGTCAACACCTCGCTGGAAGCAGTGAAGGCGGCTGAGGCGCAGCTGGGTGTGACCGAGGCGCAGGTGAAGAGCGCACAGGCCTCCGTGGCGCAGCGCGACGCGGCGCTGGCGCAGGCCCGTATTGACCTGGCGCGCACGCGCATCACCTCGCCGGTGGACGGCATCGTGATCAAGCGCGCCATTGAGAAAGGCCAGACCGTGGCCGCCAGCCTGCAGTCGCCCGAGCTGTTCATCATTGCGCAGAACCTGCGCGAGATGCAGGTGGAGGCCGCCATTGATGAGGCTGACGTGGGCCGCATCCGCAGCGGGCAGAAGGCCAGCTTCACGGTGGACGCCTACCCCGGCCAGACTTTCGAGGGCCAGATCAGCCAGGTGCGCAAGGCCGCGACCAACGTGGCCAATGTGGTGACCTATGTGGCGGTGGTGACCTTTGCCAACAACGACGGTCGTCTGCTGCCCGGCATGACGGCCAATGTACGGGTGGTGACGGATGTGCGCGAGAGCGCGCTCAAGGTGCCCAACTCGGCACTGCGCGTGCGCATAACCGGTGTGGAGCCGGCCGCACAGCCGGCCGCGGATGCTACTAAAAATGCAGCGGCTGGCGCAGCAGCGACGGGAGCTTCGGCCCCAAATTCTGCCGAAAAGCCGGCAAGCCCGGCCGCACCGGCTGCCGCTGGTCCGGCCACCGAGTTCCGCAACCGGCTGGTGAAGGAGCTGCAGCTCGACGCGGCGCAGACCGAGAAGGTGGATGCCATCTACGCCGACGCGCGGCCGAAGTTCATGCAGCTGCGCGACGTGCCGGAAGCCGAGCGCGCGAAGGCGCGTGAGCGCATCACGGCCGACATCCGCGCCCGCATCGGCGAACTGCTGACGCCGGAGCAGAAGACGCGCTACACCGCGCTGGTGATGGAGGCCGCGGGCCGCACCGTGACGCGTGGCCGCATCTACGTGATGGATGCCAGCGGCAATCCGAAGGCGCTGAATGTGCGGCTGGGCATCACCGATGGCACCAGCACCGAACTGCTGGTGCTGCCGAGCTCGCCCGATGCGGCCGAGCTGAAGGAAGGTGCGACCGTGATCACCGGCACCGTGAGCGCCGGTTCTGCTTCGACTCCCGCGCGTCCGGCCGCCACCGGCCCGCGCATGATGTTCTAGAAATATGGAACACCCCCAGGCTGCGCGCACTGCGTGTCGCTTCGTCACCCCCCTTGCAGGGGGCAACGCCAGTGGCCCGGCGAAGCCGGTTCCACGGCGTTTCCCGGTTGAATCGCTTCTTGCATGCAAGGTAGGTCGTGCTTGGCGCGTTGGAGTACTGACATGGCACTGATCGAAGCGCGCGAACTGACCAAGACCTACCGCATGGGCAGTGCCAAGCAGCAGGCGGCTGGCAGTGGCATGACGGTGCACGCGCTGCAAGGCGTGTCGCTCGATATCGAGGAGGGCGACTTCGTGGCCATCATGGGAGCCTCGGGCTCCGGCAAGTCCACCTTGATGAACATCCTGGGGTGCCTCGACCTGCCCACCAGCGGCGAGTACCGGCTGGCGGGGGAAGAGGTGGAGGCGATGGCGTCGGACCAGTTGGCTTCGATCCGCAACCGGCGCATCGGCTTCGTGTTCCAGCAGTTCAACCTGCTGCCGCGCACCAGTGCGCTGGAGAACGTGGAGCTGCCGATGGTCTATGCCGGCGTGAATGCGGTGCAGCGGCGCGAGCGCGGGCTGGCGGCGCTGCAACGGGTGGGCCTGGGTGAGCGCTGGCAGCACACACCGTCGGAGTTGTCGGGCGGGCAGCAGCAGCGCGTGGCGATTGCGCGCGCGCTGGTGAACAACCCGCAGTTGATCCTGGCCGATGAGCCCACCGGTGCGCTCGATTCCAAGACCAGTGAAGACATCATGCGCCTGCTCAACGAACTGAACCACCAGGGCATGACGGTGGTGATCGTGACACACGAGCCCGACATTGCCGCCTGGGCACGGCGCAAGCTGGTGTTTCGCGACGGTCAGATCGTGGAGGACAGCCAGCGCAGCCCGCTGGACGCGTGGCGCCAGACCGACAAGCATGCGCGCGTGGCCAGCGTGGTGAGCGCGGCCGACGTGGGGCAGCTGGCCGGGGCGGTGCAACCATGAACCTGCTTGCCGCACTGCGCAGCGCCTGGCGCGCCCTGGCTGCCAATACCTTGCGCAGCATCTTGACCATGTTGGGCATCATCATCGGCGTGGCCGCGGTGATCACCATGATTGCGGTGGGCAACGGCGCCACGGCGCGCGTGCAGGCGCAGATGAAGGGGCTGGGCTCCAACATCATGCTGGTGCTGCCCGGCGGCGTGTCGCAGGCCGGTGTGCGCCTGGGCGCGCAGACGCGCCAGCGCCTGACGGAAGAAGACGCGCAGGCCATCGCGTTCGAGATTCCCGAGGTGCAGGTGGCGGCACCCACCTCGCGCACCAGCGGCCAGGTGGTGGCGGGCAACAGCAACTGGGGCACCACCATTTTTGGTGTGACCAACGACTACCTGGAGGCGCGCGACTGGGGGCTGATGTCGGGCCGTCTGTTTGACCAGGCCGAGCTGGCCGGTTCGGCCAAGGTGGCCTGGATCGGCGCCACCGTGGCGCGCGAGCTGTTTGGCGAGCAGGACCCGGTGGACCAGATGGTGCGCGTGCGCGGCGTACCGATGAAGATCATCGGCGTGCTGGCCACCAAGGGCCAGAATTCGATGGGACAGGACCAGGACGATGTGCTGATGATTCCCATCAGCACGCTGCGCAACCGCATCTGGGGCGGCGACGCCACCAGTCGGCTCAAGCGCGTGGGGTCAATCTCGGTGAAGATCCGCGAAGGCCAGAGCATGAAGGTGGCGGAAGAGGGTATCAAGGACTTGTTGCGCCAGCGCTTCAAGGTGCAGGCAGGCGGCGAAGACCCGTTCATGGTGCGCAACCTGACCGAGATTTTGCAGGCGCAGGAGGAGGCCAGCCGCATCATGACGCTGCTTCTGGCGGCGGTGGCCGGCATCAGCCTGATCATCGGCGGCATCGGCATCATGAACATCATGCTGGTGAGCGTGACCGAGCGCACACGCGAGATCGGCCTGCGCATGGCGGTGGGCGCACGCGGCAAGGACATCCTGGCGCAGTTCCTGATCGAGGCGGTGACGCTGTCGCTCATTGGCGGCGCCATCGGCGTGCTGCTGGGCGCGGTGTCGACCTGGGCCGTGGGCCGTTTTGCCGGCTGGCAGGTCAGCATGTCGATTGGCGCCATCCTGCTGGCGGCCGGCTTCTCGGCCTTGGTGGGCGTGTTCTTCGGCTTCTACCCGGCGCGGCGGGCCTCCAAGCTGTTGCCGATTCAGGCGCTGCGCTACGAGTGATCGTCGTATGAGAAAGACGAGGGCGGACAGCCCTCTGGCAGTGATTCCGGGATCAGGCTTCTTCGGCTTTTGGCGGCACTGCCGGTTTTTCCGACGCGTCCTTGCCCCAGTCTTCCCAGCCTTCGCCGAAGAGTTCAACGGGGTGCTGAGTCCGGTCTGATCCATTGCCGCAGCGCATGGAGTTGGCGGGGCAATACAAATCGCATCCCCAACAGATTCGCTCTGGGTTGGCTGGATTCGATGGAAATTTTTTCACCATGGCAGATCGTTCAAGCGGCATCGATGTGGCCGTTGCCAACATGCAGAACCCCACCTTGAACGGCTCCAATCTACAGGATATGGCCTCAAAGTCAACACGGTCCAGCCGGGACTGCGAACGCATTCGGATTGCAAGGGGCGGGTCTTTCAGGGCCGCGTAGCCGATCCAGGTGCGGTGCTGCGAGTGCGGAAGGACTGAGCTGTTACGCGTGTTGCCGTTTTCCCGGCAGCACGTGCACGGTGGCTCGCTGCAGATGTTTGTAGATCCGACCTCTTCGGACAAGAGGCCACCAGTCGTACAGAAAAATCTGGATTGGGTGCCACATGGCAACCCAGCCGGAGATGGTCAGGCTTTCCTTCAGCACCCGCAGGAAGGTGTCGTCCGCGGATTTGGGCAGCATGCCGGCTCCCAGGAGACAAAGGGCCAGAAAGCTCAGGCCGATCAGCAGGCTGGTGCGGCCTTCCAGCAGCAGCACGCGCAGACTGCGTTGGGTCAGCAAGGCCTTGTATTCAAAGTAGTTGTGAATCGCTTCGGTGACCAGCGGCTCCGGGTTCTCGCGCGGCATGTTTTCAATGTGAACATGGATCTGAAAGTGGCTGCCCTGGGGAAACTCCATGGCCCAACTTTCCAGAAACTCCCGCGCATCAACGTCAAGGTCGCGGTGATGGAATGGCGTCGGGTCCATTGAATTGAACAGTGCCGACAGCTCGCTGATGTAGAGCTCAATCTGGTGGACAGGCGGGCGGGTTTTGCTCACGTCAGGCACCTGTCGGGTTGAGTTTTCAGCTGTTTTGGGGATGAAGCCATCTTTTGAAATTTAACAGCCTCGTGCTGGAGCGGAAGGTTTTTGAACGACACGGGGCGCTGATCGCCACAACGATTGTCGGTCAACGGCCCTGCGGCAGCGATAATCCAGCGTCTTAATGGGAGTACACGTGGATATCACCTTGCTGATCAAGGCCGCCATCATGGGCGTGGTCGAGGGCCTGACCGAATTCCTGCCGATCTCGTCGACCGGCCACCTGATCCTGGCCGGCGCGTTGCTGGGCTTCGATGACGACAAGGCCAAGGTGTTCGATATCGCGATCCAGACTGGCGCCATCCTGGCGGTGATCCTGGTGTATTGGCAGAAGATCCGCGACACCGTGGTGGCGCTGCCGACGCAAAGCCAAGCACGACAGTTCGCGCTCAACGTGCTGATCGCCTTCGTGCCGGCAGTGCTGCTGGGCCTGCTGTTCGGCAAGGCCATCAAGGCGCACCTGTTCACGCCGGTGGTGGTGGCCAGTACCTTCATCATCGGTGGCTTCATCATTCTGTGGGCCGAGAAGCGCCAAGCCAATGCCGCCACCGCGCCGCGCATCCAGGACGTGGACGACATGGACTGGAAAGACGCCCTGAAGGTGGGGCTGGTGCAATGCCTGGCCATGGTGCCGGGCACCAGCCGCAGTGGCGCCACCATCATCGGCGGCATGCTGCTGGGCCTGTCGCGCAAGGCGGCCACTGATTTTTCGTTCTACCTCGCCATTCCGACGCTGATCGGTGCCGGCGCCTACAGCCTGTACAAGGAGCGCGCATTGCTGTCCATGGCCGATTTGCCGCTGTTCGGCGTCGGGCTGCTGTTCTCCTTCATCAGTGCCTGGCTGTGCGTGCGCTGGCTTTTGCGTTTCATCTCCACACACAATTTCAACGGCTTTGCCTGGTACCGCATCGTGTTCGGCATCGTGGTGCTGGCCACGGCCTGGACGGGGGCGGTGCAGTGGACGGCCTGAGGCCCTGGCTTCACGCAAGAAAAAGGCCGCTGCATGCGGCCTTTTTTGTGGCTGGAGACGTTGTGGCTGGAAAAGCGCCAGGAGAAATGCCTGTCAGCTGAAAATTTCCTTGACCAGAGTGATGCTGGACTTGTAGAGATACAGGATGAAAAGAATCAGATCGAGCACCAACAGGGCATGGGCCATGGTTTCGACCGCCAGGTAGGTGAAGTGGCTCACGCCGCCCAGGCTGACGATGGCGTCCGCCCCAATGTCCAAAGCGACGGCAATGGAGGCCAAGCAGACAAAAAGCAATGAACCAAAAAGCATGTGCTGCAGTTGCTCTTTGACCAGTTGGTTGTGGTTTGCCATGGTTGAAAAGGTGGATTGACTTGAAAACAAGGATGGCCAGAAGGCGTCAGTGCCCGTTGTTCTTCAGTTCGCGCACGCGGTGCAGGTTCAGCAGCGAGGCCTCGATGGCCGCTGCGGTGGCAATGGGTTGCTCCATCGGGAACAGGTGCGAGCCGTCGAGCATCATGATGCGGCCCTTGGTGACCTTCTCGGTCATGGCCATGCCGACCTGGCGCATTTCCACCGAATGGCGCCCGCCGATGAAAGCCACCGGGCACTTGAGCGGGTGGCGCTTGAGCAGTTTGTCCAGGTTGTCGGGGATGGTGTTGTAGATCGCGGTTTCCACTTCGCGGTCGAAGCTCAAGACGCGTTTGCCGTCCTCGTCGTGCATGCCGTGCTCCACGTAGTCGCGCAGCACCTGTGCGTCCCAGTGGGCGAAGGCCTTCTTGTGGCGGAAGTGCTCGAAGGCGGTGTCGGCATCGGGCCAGCTGTTGCGGCGCTGGCGGCTCACGGCGCCGGGTGAGACGGCACCAATGATCTGCGTGGTCTTGGCCACGCTGACGCCGGTGGCGCGCCAGCCGCCCAGGATGGGGGAGTCGATCAGCAGCACCGCATTGGCCAGGTCCGGGTGGCGGGCGGCTGCCATCAGGCTGAGGAAACCACCGAGCGAGTGACCGACCAAGAAGACCTCTTCACCGGTTTTTTGCTGGTGCTCGGCCGCGAAATCGGCCAGTTGCTGCACCAGGTGCGGCCAGTTGCTGGTGACCGGGTAGCGTTCGTCGTGGCCGAACTTGTCCACCGCCTTGACCTTGAAACCGCGCCGGCGCAGCTCACCGAACAGCATGCGGTAGGTGCTGGCCGGAAAGCTGTTGCCGTGCGAGAAGATGATGGTGGGCAGGTGGCTGTTCATTTTTTATCTCCCAGTTTCTTGAGGACGTACAAAGCGTCCAGTGCTTCGCGCGGGCTCAATGCGTCGGGGTCGATCTCGGCCAGGCGCGCCTCCACGGCACTGGGGGCGCTTGCGGCCGCTGCCGGCGGCGGGGCGAAGAGATCGACCTGGGCCTGCGACTCCGAGGCATTGGCCTCCAGCGATTCGAGGGCATGGCGCGCGTGGTTGACCACGGCAGCCGGCATGCCGGCCAGACGTGCGACCTGGATACCGTAGCTGCGACTGGCCGGGCCTGGCTGGATCTCGTGCAGGAACACGATGTCGTGGCCCGACTCGGTGGCGCTCACGTGCACGTTGACTGCGGCATGGTGCTTGGCCGGGAACTCGGTGAGCTCGAAGTAGTGGGTGGCAAACAGCGTGAAGGCCTGCGTCTTGTCGTGCAATTGCGTGGCAATGGCGCCGGCCAGGGCCAGTCCGTCGAAGGTGGAGGTGCCGCGGCCGATCTCGTCCATCAGCACCAGCGAGTGGGGGCTGGCGGCGTGCAGGATCTGCGCCGCTTCGGTCATCTCCAGCATGAAGGTGGACTGGGCGTTGGCCAGGTCGTCGGCGGCGCCGATGCGGGTGTAGATGGCGTCGATCGGCCCCAGGCGGCAACTGGTCGCCGGCACGTAGGAGCCGATGGACGCCAGCAGCACGATGAGCGCGACCTGGCGCATGTAGGTCGACTTACCGCCCATGTTGGGGCCAGTGATGATCTGCATGCGCTGCTTGACGCCCAGCCGCGTGTCGTTGGCGATGAAGGCACCGGCGCTGGTTTCCGCCAACCGGGCCTGCACCACCGGATGGCGGCCCTGCACGATGTCGATGCAGGGCTCCATAGCGAATTGGGGTGCGTTCCAGTCGAGCGTGAGCGAGCGCTCGGCCAGCGTGCACAGAACGTCCAGTGCGGCCAGCGCGCGCGCTGTGCGCGTGAGCGCCGGCACATGCGGCTGCAACTGGTCGAGCAGCTGTTCGTACAGCCACTTCTCGCGTGCCAGGGCACGTTCCTGCGCACTGAGCGCCTTGTCCTCAAAGGCTTTCAACTCGGGTGTGATGAAGCGCTCGGCATTTTTGAGCGTCTGGCGGCGGCGGTAGTCGTCCGGTACCTTGTCGATCTGGCCCTGCGTGACCTCGATGTAGAAGCCATGCACCTTGTTGAACTGCACACGCAGGTTGGCAATGCCGGTGCGTGCGCGCTCACGGGTTTCGAGGTCGAGCAGGAAGCCGTCGCAGTTGGTCTGGATGGCGCGCAGCTCGTCGAGCTCGGCGTCGAAGCCGTCATTGATGACGCCGCCGTCGCGGACCAGCGCGGCAGGTTCTTCCAGGATGGCGCGCTTCAGCAGCTCGGCGCAGCCGGCCGGTGGCAGCAGGTGCTGAGAGATCTGGGCTAAAAGTGCCGTTTGGCCTTGTAAAACGGGCGCCAATAGCTCTGTTTTTTGTAGCGTCTGTTGCAGGGCCACCAGTTCGCGCGGGCGCACCTGGCGCAGCGCGATGCGCGCGGTGATGCGTTCCACATCGCTGCAGCCCTTGAGCTGCGCGCGCAGCTTCTGCCAGGGGCCCGTGCGCAGCGCGGTGATGGCTTCCAGCCGCGCTTTGGCCGGTTCACGGTCGCGCTGCGGCTCCAGCAGCCAGTTCTTCAACAGGCGGCTACCCATGCCGGTCATGCAGGTGTCGAGCAGCGAGAACAGGGTGGGCGCGTCCTCGCCGCGCAGGGTCTGCACCAGCTCCAGGTTGCGCCGCGTGGTCTGCGGCAGGTCGATCAACTGGTCGTTGCGCTGCACGCGCACGCTGTGCACATGGGTCAAGGCCCGGCCTTGGGTGTGCTCGGCATAACCCAAGAGCGCGGCAGCGGCGGCGTGGGCCAGGGGCAGGTCGTCGGCGCTCCAGGAGGCCAGGCTGGCGGCGCCCAGCAGCTCCAGCAGTTTGGCCTGCCCCAGGGCGGCATCGAACTGCCATTCCGGGCGCAGGCTCAGGGAGACGGCGCTGGACTGGCGCAGGGCCAGCAGCCGCTGCTCGAAAGCCGGCGTGACGCCGGCGCTGTAGATCAGCTCGCCCGGTGCGATGCGGGCGATCCATTCCTCCAGCGCGTCGGGGCTGCATTCGGCCAGGAACACCTCGCCTTGCGTGACGCTGAGCCAGGCCAGGCCGCAGCCATGGCGCGGCCCCTGGTGCACCGACAGCAGGAAGGATTCGGACTTGTCGCTCAACAAGGCGCTGTCGGTCAGCGTGCCGGGCGTGACCACGCGCACCACTTTGCGCTCTACCGGGCCCTTGGATGCACCAACTTCGCCCACTTGCTCGCAAATGGCGACCGATTCGCCCAGCTTGATGAGGCGGGCCAGGTAGGTTTCGACCGAATGGAAGGGGACGCCGGCCATGATGACCGGCTTGCCGGCCGACTGGCCGCGCTGGGTGAGGGTGATGTCGAGCAGGCGGGCGGCGCGTTCGGCGTCTTCGTAGAACAGCTCGTAGAAGTCGCCCATGCGGTAGAACACCAGTGTCTGGGGGTACCCGGCCTTGATGGCCAGGTACTGCATCATCATGGGAGTCGGGGTATCCAAGGGTGTGCCTGATCTTTTTTCGATTGCGGACTGGGCACTGACTGTATCAGTTCGTCTCTGTCGCATTGGGGCAACTCCGGGGGTGAACTCGCTCGTCAGCGCGTGTGCATGGGGTAGGATGCGCGCTGCCGAGAATGAACAAGGAACAAGCGCCCTCCACCAGGAAACGACGCAGGCACCGCGAGTGGCTGGCGTTGGGCTTGGTCTTTCTGCTGGCCGCTGTGCTGCTCGGCGTCATGCTCTGGCACGACTTCCGCAACACCAGCCATAACGAGCGCGACCGTCTCCAGGTACAGGCCCGGGTGGTGGATGAATACCTGGAGCAACTGCTGGGCGGCGTCAACAGCGCCTTGCAGGGGGTGCGGGAGGAAGTCCCGCTCTGGAAAGGCCACGATTTCAGTGCGCGCGCGACCAAGCGGCTTCAGGCCCTGACCGAGGCCATGCCCGGCGTGCGTTTCATCAGCATCTTGGATCGCCGTGGTGTCATCGTGGCCAACAGCGTGGACGCGCTGGTCGGAGCCGACCGCAGCGAGCGTGAGTTCTTCGCGATGCCGCAGGCCAAGCCGGATCCGCAGATGCTCTACATCTCGGAGCCTTATGTCGGGGCGCGTGGCGTCGTCAGCCTGATGGTGGGGCGGGTGATGCTGGATGCCGACGGCAACTTTGCCGGCCTGGTGTATGCCAAGCTCGACCCGGACTTCTTCGGCGTGGTGATGCGTTCCGTGCTCTATGCCGCCGACATGCGATCGACCCTGGTGACGCAAAGCGGGCAGCCGTTCCTGCAGGTGGGCCGGAGCGTGCTGCCGGACGACGTGAATCCGGGCCGGATCGATGGCCTGTTCGAGCAGCACCAGATCAGCGGCATGACCAGCAACTTTTACCGTGGCCGCAGTACGGAGGCCGCGGTCGACAGCCTGGTGGCCTTGCGCACCATCCGGCCGGCCCGTTTCCAGGTCGACAAGCCCTTGGTGGTCCAGGTCAGCCGTGATGTCTCGGCCGTCTACCTGCCCTGGTTCCAGCGCATGTGGCTGTCGCTGTTGCTGTATGTGGTGCTGGCCCTGGCCTCCATGATGGGGCTGCACCTGTTCCAGCGCCAGCGCCGGGTGCGCGAGCAGGACGCCGTCATGCAGGACAAGGAGCGCCGCGCCAATGCCGAGCGGCTGGAACTGGCCTTGAGCGGTGCTGCGCTCGGCTTGTGGGACCGCAACTTCGTCACCAATGTGCGCACCTACAACGCACGCTGGAGCCAGATGCTGGGCTACGAAGCCGGCGAGATCGATCCGAGCGGCGCCATGTGGCAGGAGATGCTGCATCCGGACGACCTGATGGCCGCCACCGATGCGCTGGGCGAGCATATCCGCGGCGAGACGCCGTACTTCGAGTCCGAGCACCGCCTGCGCCACAAGCACGGGCACTGGGTCTGGATCCTGGCGCGCGCACGTGTGGTCGAACGCGACGAGGCGGGCCTGCCGGTGCGCATGGTGGGCACGCACATGGACATCAGCGAGCGCAAGCGTGTGGAGGAAGGGCTGCGCGAGAGCGAGCAGCGCTTTCGCAGCCTGACCGAGCTGTCTTCCGACTGGTACTGGGAGATCGACGACCAGTACCGCTTCACGCGCATCGACGGCAACCTGGAGGCCAGCACCGGGCTGGCGCGGTTCGACGACATTGGCCGCACCCGCTGGGACATTCCCGCCCTCAACATGAGCGAGGCGGCCTGGGAGGCGCACCGCGACGTGCTGCGCGCGCGCGAGGTGTTCCGTGAGCTGGAGCTGGAGCGGGTCGGGCCGGATGGCGTCAGCGTCTGGATCTCGGTCAGTGGGGCACCAATTTTTGACGACAAGGGCCGCTTCCTGGGCTACCGGGGTGTCGGGCGCAACATCACGCAGCGCAAGCAGGTGGAGCAGCGCATCGAGCAACTGGCCTTCTTCGATGCCCTGACCGGCCTGCCCAACCGGCGCATGCTGACCGACCGGCTGACCAAGGCGCTGGCCACGGTGGCGCGCAGCCGCCGCCACGGCGCGCTGATCTTCATCGATCTGGACAATTTCAAGGACCTCAACGACACCAAGGGCCATGATGTCGGCGATCTGCTGTTGCGCCAAGTGGCGCAGCGCCTGCGCGACTGTGTGCGCGAGATCGACACCGTGGCGCGCCTGGGGGGCGACGAATTCGTGGTCATGCTCGAAGAGCTCAGTCCTTACGCGGGCGAGGGTGCCTTCCAGGCCGAGGCCTCGGCCAAGAAGATCCTGGCAGCCATCAACCAGCCTTTCGAGCTGCTGGGCCATTTCCACCACAGCACGCCCAGCATCGGCATTGCCCTGTTCCACGACCAGTTGCAAAGCGTGGACGAACTGCTCAAGCGCGCCGACCTGGCCATGTACCAGGCCAAGGCGGCGGGGCGCAATGCCTTGCGCTTTTTCGACCCCGGCATGCAGGCCGCGGCCTCGGCCCGGGCGGCGCTGGAGGACGACCTGCGCCAGGGCCTGCAGCGTCAGGAACTGCGACTGCACTACCAGCCGGTGGTCGACGAGAACGGCACCACCATCGGCGTGGAGGCGCTGGTGCGCTGGCAGCATCCCGAGCGCGGCCTGATCCTGCCGGGCGAGTTCATCGACCTGGCCGAAAAGACCGGCCTGATCATTCCGCTCGGCCAGTGGGTGCTGCAGGCCGCTTGCCAGCAACTCGTGACCTGGTCGGTCGACGCGACTACACGCGACCTGAGCATTGCGGTCAATGTCAGCGCGCGCCAGTTCCGCCAGACCGACTTTGCCCAGCAGGTGCTTGAGCTGCTGCGCACCTCCGGCGCCAACCCCTACCGCCTCAAGCTGGAATTGACCGAGAGCATGCTGCTGTCCGACGTGGAGGACGCCGTGCGCAAGATGCGCGAGCTGCGCTCCATCGGTGTCGGCTTCTCGCTCGATGACTTCGGGACCGGCTATTCCTCACTGGCGTACCTCAAGCGCCTACCGCTGGACCAGCTCAAGATCGACCAGTCCTTTGTCCGCGATGTATTGACCGACCCCAACGATGCGGCGATCGTGCGCACCATTCTGGCGCTGGCGCGCAGCATGGACCTGATGGCGGTGGCCGAGGGCGTGGAGACCGAAGGACAGCACCAGTTCCTGCTGGACAACGGCTGCTGGGCGTTCCAGGGCTACCTGTTCGGCCGCCCGGTGCCGGTCCATGAACTCATACTGGTGTCCGCCGAGCAGATCGGCTGACGTGGCGAAGCACTCGGCTACCATGTTCCTCAACAAGGGGGCATTCCTCTTGCCGAGACGGCCATCTTGGGTCATCCTTTGAACACGCATGGAATCTGACGCCGATATCGAGGAAATCAAACGCCTGCGCGCTGCGCTGGACGTGGCGCGGCTGCGTCTGCTGAACCTGGGCCAGGGCGAAGAGGCCGCGGCCCAGGACCTTGCTGAGATGGAGCAGCGCCTGCGTTCCGAGCGGCTGTTTGCCGTCGCGTTCCAGGAAAGCCCGGAGGCACTGGTGTTGTCGCGCCTGTCGGATGGCCTGCTGGTCGACGTCAACCAGGAGTGGCTGAACCTGACCGGCTACACGCGCGAAGAGGCGATCGGCCATACCGTGGTCGAGCTGCATCACTGGATCGATGCGCAAACCCGGCAGAAGGCACTGACACCGCTGATCACGCAAGGCAGGCTGCGCGGCCTGGAGGCGACGGTGTTTCTCAAGGATGGGGCGCCCTGCCTGGTCCGGCTCAGCGGCTCGGTGATCGAGGTGTTCGACGAGAAGCTGATCCTCATGCGCGTGAAGGACATCACGGCCGAGCGCATGGCCGAGGAGGCCTTGCGTGCCGGTGAGATGGCGCTGGAGCGGGCCAACGAACAGCTCAGCGCCCAGCTCGAACTTTATGAATTCACCGAGCGGCTGGCGCGTGTCGGCCACTGGACGGCCAGCACGGACGGCCAGACCATCCACTGGTCCGATGGCCTGCTCAAGCTGGCCGACATAAACCGCAGCCCGGACATGAGTATCCAGGAGTCGCGCAGCTACACCCACCCGGATGACCTGCCTGCTTTCCTGGCGGCGCGCCAGCGCTTGGATGGTGAAGTGTTCGAGTACCGCTGGTGCCATCCCGATGGCAGGATATTCTGGCTGCGCACGCGCATGCACCGGCAGTTCCGGCGCGATGGCAGCAGCACCGATTTCGGGGTGGTGCTGGACGTGACCCACGAGCACCAGGCGCGGCAGGCGCTGCAGGAACGGCTGGACTTCATCCAGAAAATCACCAGCCGCATCCCCGACATGGTGTTTCAGATGTGCACGCGGGCCAATGGCCGCATGACGTTCCCCTTCGCCAGCGATGCCTTGTTCCGCATGTTCCAGATCCGGCCCGAGGATGCGCGGGAGGATGCCTCGTTTGTGTTCGCGTTCATTCACCCGGACGATCTGCCCAGTGTCCGGGCCTCGATGAAGTCAGCGGCGGTCGATGGTGGCACCTGGCACCACGAGTTCCGCGTCCGCTTCAAGGATGGCAGCGAGCGTTGGTTGCTGGGCAACGCGGTCGTCCATATCGAAGGCGAGGGGGACATCATGTCCTACGGCGCGCTCACGGACATCACGGAGCGCAAGAAATCCGAGATGCAGCTGCAGGAGAGCGAGGCGCGCTTTCGCAGCCTGACCGATCTCTCCTCCGACTGGTACTGGGAGATCGACGAGCAGTTCCGCTTTACCCGCTTTGATGGCTACCGTCTGGGCAAGTCGACCACCACCGCGCACGACAGCATCGGCAAGACCCGCTGGGACATCGGGGCTGTGAACATGACCGAGGAGGACTGGGCGGCGCACCGCCGGGTACTGGCGTCTCACCAGCAGTTCAAGGATCTGGAGCTGCAGCGGCGGGATGCGGATGGCCAGTCGTACTGGATTTCGATCAGCGGCACCCCGATGTTTGATGCCCAGGGACGCTTTCGCGGGTATCGCGGCATCGGGCGCGACATCAGCAAGCGCAAGCACGCCGAGGACGAAACCCAGCGCCTGGCCTTCTACGACACGCTGACCGGCTTGCCCAACCGCCGCCTGCTGATGGATCGCCTGACGCAGACGATGGCCATCAGTGCCCGTAACCACCACCATTGCGCGCTGCTGTTCATCGACCTGGACAACTTCAAGGACCTGAACGACTCGCTCGGGCACGACGTTGGCGATCAGTTGCTGGAGCAGGTGGCGGATCGGCTGGTGGGCTGCATTCGCGAGGGGGATACCGCTGCGCGTTTTGGCGGCGACGAATTCGTGGTGATGCTCGAAGGCTTGAGTGAGGAGTCCAGCGAGGCGGCCAGCCAGGTCGAGATCGTGGCCGAGAAGATCCTGGCTTCGCTCAATCAGCCGTATGAACTGATGGGCAAGCAGCACAGCAGCACGCCCAGCATCGGCATCGCGCTGTTCTCCGGCCATGAGCCCGGGGCCGACGAGCTGCTCAAGCGTGCCGACGTGGCCATGTACCAGGCCAAGGCGGCCGGGCGCAACACGCTGCGTTTTTATGACCCCGAGATGCAGGCGGCCGTGATGGCGCGCGCAGCGCTCGACGCCGACCTGCGCCAGGGCCTGCAGCGCCAGGAACTGCTGTTGCATTACCAGCCGGTGGTCGATGTGCAGGGACGCACCACCGGCTTTGAGGCGCTGGTGCGCTGGCAGCACCCGCAGCGTGGCCTGGTGGGGCCGGGCGAGTTCATCGACCTGGCCGAGCAGACCGGGTTGATCCTGCCCATTGGCCAATGGGTGCTGCAGGCCGCCTGTCGGCAGCTGGTGGCCTGGGAGGGACAGGCGGCCACCCAGGGGCTGACGCTGTCGGTCAACGTCAGTGCGCGCCAGTTCCGGCGCAGCGATTTCGTGGCCCAGGTGCTTGCGGTATTGCACGACTGTGGCGCTGACCCACAGCTTCTGAAGCTGGAGCTGACCGAGAGCGTGCTGCTGTCCGATGTGGAGGATGCCATTCGCAAGATGAGTGCCCTGCGTTCCTGCGGTGTGCGCTTCGCGCTCGACGATTTCGGCACCGGCTATTCCTCGCTGGCCTACCTCAAGCGCCTGCCGCTGGACCAGCTCAAGATCGACCAGACCTTTGTGCGCGATGTGCTGGAGGATGCCAACGACGCCGCCATTGTGCGCACCATCCTGGCACTGGCGCACAGCATGGACCTGACGGCGGTGGCCGAAGGGGTGGAAACCGAAGGGCAGCGCCAGTTTCTGCTGGATAACGGCTGCACCCTGTTCCAGGGCTATCTGTTCAGCCGGCCGGTCCCGATCGAGGCCATCACGCTGCCGGCTTGAGCCGGCGGCGCACGTTCAACCTGTCTGCTTATTCGAACGCGCCCTGATCGCGTTCGTCTTCTTCGGCCGGTGCCGAGGAGACCGTGAGGGTGGTGACGTTGGCGGCGGCCTGGCGTGCGGCCGCCTTGTCGCCAGCGCTGGCGAACTTGCTGTACTTGTTCAACAGCGGCACCAGTTGGCCATAGATGCGCGGGTTGCCGGCCAGGCATTCCTTCTGCTCGAGGAAGTCGGACTCACCGGTGAAATTGCCGACCAGCCCCCCAGCCTCGGTCACCAAGAGCGAGCCGGCGGCCACGTCCCAGGGCTGCAGGCCGGTCTCGAAGAAGCCGTCGGTGAAGCCGGCAGCCACATAGGCCAGGTCGAGCGCGGCGGCGCCCGGGCGGCGCAGGCCGGCGGTGCGCTGCATCACGTCGCTCATCATGGCGAGGTAGGCAGGGAAGTTGTCGCCCTTGCGGAAGGGGAAACCAGTGGAGATCAGGCATTCCTTCAGCTGCGTGCGCTTGCTGACGCGGATGCGGCGGTCGTTCATGTAGGCGCCGCGGCCCTTGGTGGCGGTGAAGAGGTCGTTGCGGCTCGGGTCGTAGATGACGGCCTGTTCGACCTTGCCCTTGACGGCCAGCGCGATGCTGACGCAATAAACCGGAAAGCCGTGGATGAAGTTGGTGGTGCCGTCCAGCGGGTCGATGATCCAGACGAATTCCGAATCCTTGGCGCCATAGGTACTGCCGGTTTCCTCGCCCAGAATGCCGTGGCCCGGATAGGCGGTGAGCAGGGTTTCGATGATGGTCTGCTCGCTGGCATGGTCCACCTCGGTCACAAAGTCGTTCACCTGCTTTTGCGAAACGCGAACCGCCTCGACATCCAGGGCAGCGCGGTTGATGATGGCGCCGGCGGCGCGGGCGGCCTTGATGGCCACGTTAAGCATGGGGTGCAGGTTGGTCGACATAAATTGTGTGTGAGGTTTGCGGGACAGACCCACAGGGATCTGCCTTCAACGGACGAAGAGCGGACGGACTGCTCGGCGATGCGGGCAGCGACAATAGGGTGATTTTACCCGTTCGCCCAGATTCCGATGCCAACACCCACTTTTCGCACCCGTTTTGTCCTGATCCAGACCAGCCACGCCGGCAATGTGGGGGCTGCTGCGCGCGCCATGAAGGTGATGGGCTTTGACGATCTGGTGCTGGTGGCGCCGCGCTGGGCCAATGTGCTGCGCCGCGAGGAAACCATCCAGCGCGCCAGCGGCGCCCTGGACGTGCTGGAGAACGCGCGCATCGTCGAGACGCTGGACGAGGCCCTCGACGGCATGACCCACCTGTGCGCCACCGCCATGACGCCGCGCGACTTCGGCCCGCCTACCCGTACCCCGCGTGAGCACTTTGATCTGCTACTGAAACAGGAGCGTTCGGCGCAGTATTCGCAAGGCCTGGAAGCCGAAAAGGCTTCAAGTCTGGAGCCGGGGCAGGGCGTGGCCTTCCTGTTCGGCTCCGAGCGCTTCGGCATGCGCAACGAGGACGTCTACCGCTGCCACGTGGCCCTGAGCATCCCGACCAATCCCAAGTTTGGCTCGCTCAACCTGGGCGCGGCGTTGCAGGTGATTGCCTACGACTGGCGGGTGGCCTTGGGGGGGTATGCGGTGCAGGCTGCTACCGCGCCGCCGGTGCTGGCCGACGTGCCGCAGGTGGCGGGCATGCTGACGCATCTGGAGCAGGCGCTCACGGCCATCGGCTTCCTCGACCCGGCCGCACCCAAGAAGCTGATGCCGCGCCTGAACGCCCTCTTCAACCGCGCCGAGCTGACGCAGGAGGAAATCCATATCCTCAGAGGTGTTGCCAAGGCCATGCTGGAGACAGCCGACAAGGCGAAGCGATAAACTGCAGCCATGTTTTCCCGCCTCCGCTCCGACATCCAGTGCATCCTCGACCGCGATCCGGCCGCCCGCAGCGGCTGGGAGGTGCTGACCTGCTACCCCGGCCTGCATGCGCTGCTGTTCCACCGCTGGGGACACTGGTGCTGGACCCACGGCCTGAAGTGGCTGGGGCGCTTCATTTCGCACCTCAGCCGCTGGCTGACCGGCATCGAGATCCATCCGGGCGCCAAGATCGGCCAGCGCGTTTTCATCGACCACGGCATGGGTGTGGTGATCGGTGAGACCGCTGAAGTGGGTGACGGCTGCACCATCTACCACGGCGTCACGCTGGGCGGCACCTCGCTCTACAAGGGCACCAAGCGCCACCCGACGCTGGGCCGCGACGTGGTGGTGAGTGCTGGCGCCAAGGTGCTGGGCGGTTTTGAAGTCGGTGACGGTGCCAAGATCGGCTCCAATGCCGTGGTGATCAAGCCAGTACCGGCCGGCGCCACCGCCGTGGGCATTCCGGCGCGCATCATCCCGTCCAAGGAAGGCGAAAGCGCCGACGTGACGGCGCCGGAAAAGAAGTTCACCGCCTATGGCATCACGCAGGAAGACGACCCGCTGAGCCAGGCCATGCGCGGCCTGATCGACAACGCCTCGTCGCAGGAGCACCAGATTGCGCTGCTGTGGCAGGCGATCGAGAAACTCTCGACCGGCAAGCCGCCGTCGGAGTGCGTACCCTGTGATGCGGCGCGCGAAGAGCACTTCGAGGCCGCCAAGCTCAACCAGCTGGTAGGCAAGTAGGCGGATCGGTCAGCGGCGCGACGCCAGCACGTTGACCGCCAGTCCGCCGATCACCAGGGCCGTTGCGGCCAGCTTCCAGGCCTGCAGCGGTTCGCCCAGCAGCAAGGCGGAGGCGCCCATGCCGAAGACTGGAATCAGCAGGGCCATGGGTGTGATGGTGGCAGCCGGGTGCCGCGCCAGCAGCCAGCCCCAGGCACCGAAGCCGAACAGCGTGTTGCCCACAGCCTGCCAGATCATCGCCGCCCAGGCGGCCAGGCTGGCGCGCGGCAGCGCCTCGGTGATGGCGGCCGGGCCTTCGAACCACAGGCTCAACCCCAGTAGCGGGGGCACGGCGAACACACTGCTCCAGACCATGAAACCTAGCATGTCCACGCGGCCGATGCTGCGCGAGACCACATTGCCCGACGCCCAGCACAAGGCGCCGCCCAGTGCCAGCATCAGGCCCAGGGGCGTGACATCCGAATGTGCCTGGCTGAAGCTCTGCCAGGCGATCAGCGCAAAGCCCAGTGTGGCCAGTCCCAGGCCGGCGAACTGGGCAGGCGGCATGCGCTCGTGCTGCAGCCAAGCCACGAGCAGCAGCGTCATGAAAACCTGCGACTGCATGAGCAGTGAGGCCAGGCCGGGCGAGACGTCGGAGCGCATAGCCAGGAAGAGCAGGCCGAACATGAAGCCGATCAGCACACCGTAGGCGACGAGGTAGCGCCAGGCCACGGCCGGGCGCTTGATGAACAGCAGCCAGGGCAGGGCGCTGAGCGCGAAGCGCATGGTCGCCAGCAGCAGGGGCGGCAGTTCGGTCAGCCCGAACTTGATGACGACGAAATTGGTGCCCCAGACCGCCACCACAGCCAGGGCCAGCAGAACATGCGACAGCGGCATGGACGGTGCTGCTTCGGGTGGGTTGAGGCTCAGGCGGCCCTGGGTGGGCGAATCGCCGCCTTCGGACGAAACGCCTTGCACACTTCGTCGTTGGTTTCCATGTAGGGGCCGCCGATCAGGTCCACACAGTAGGGCACGGCGGCAAAGATGCCGTCCATGACCGACTTGCCGCTGGCATCCTTCAGGCCTTCCAGGGTTTCGGCAATCGACTTCGGCTGCCCCGGCAGGTTGATGATCAGGCTCTTGTCACGAATCACCGCCACCTGGCGCGACAGGATGGCCGTCGGCACGAACCTCAGGCTGATCTGGCGCATCTGTTCGCCAAAACCGGGCATTTCCTTGTGCGCCACAGCCAGCGTGGCCTCGGGCGTGACGTCGCGCAGGGCCGGGCCGGTGCCGCCGGTGGTCAGCACCAGGGCGCAGCCGGCATCGACCAGTTCGATCAGCGTGGCACTGATGGTGGCCTGCTCGTCCGGGATCAGGCGCGGCTCAAAGGTGATCGGGTTCTTCAGCGCGCGGCTCAGCCAGTCCTTCAAGGCGGGCAGGCCCTTGTCTTCGTAGGTGCCACTGGAGGCACGGTCGCTGATGGAGACGATGCCGATCTTCAGTGCATCGCAGGCCTGGTTGTCACTCATCGTTCTCTCCTGATTCTTCCGCTGCCGTCAGTTGCTCGCGCACCAGCTGGAACACCTCGCGGTAGGCGCGGCCCTGGCGTGGTGCCAGGCCTTGCGACACGGCGGCCTTGTCGGCCGGCTTGGCGTCCTTGCGCGCCTGGCGCACCAGGGCGCGCAGCTGCTGGGTGTCGGTCTGCGGGAAGTTGTTGATCCATTGCGCCACCGCGTCGTCGTCGGCAATCAGTCGGTCGCGCCACAACTCGGCGCTGTGCAGCAGCTTGGTTTCGCGCGCGGACGGGGCGTGCTGCTCGGCCAGCGCGGCACGGGCGGCTTCAATCACCTGCGGCTCCAGCAGGCGCATGAGCTTGCCGACAAACTGCATCTGCCGGCGTTTGCCCTCGAAGTTGGTGATGCGCTTGGCCTCGGCCAGCGCGTCCATCATCTTGTCCGACAGATCCAGCTTGGCCAGGAGGTCGGCGCGCAGCGTCAGCAACTCCTCGCCCAGCTTTTGCAGCTCGGTGCTTTCGCGCTTGAGGTCGGTCCGGCTGATTTCGGTATCGCCCTTGAGCTCGCGCTTGAGCTCCAGGTCGAGTTCGCTGCCTTCGGCGACGAACTGGCCTTTGACGTAATAGCCTTTTTTGGGTTTGCGTGACATGTCTGGGGGAATCCGGTGGGGCGCGGTCGAGTTGCGCACGGCCAAGTATCATAGCTCCCGCTATGAATAAACCCGACCCTCGCGCAGAAAGCGGCTTCAGCTACAGCCGCGCCTTCTTTGAAGACCTGGTGGACACCGCCCTGGCGCACGCCAAAAAACTGGGCGCCACCGATGCCGGCGCCGAGGCCTCCGAGGGCTGCGGCCTGAGTGTCTCGGTGCGCAAGGGCGAACTGGAAAACGTGGAGCGCAACCGCGACAAGTCCCTCGGCGTCACGGTCTACGTGGGCAACCGCCGCGGCAACGCCAGCACGTCGGACTTTTCCCGTGCCGCCATCGAGCAGACCGTGCAGGCCGCTTTTGATATTGCCCGTTTCACCGCCGAAGACCCGGTGGCCGGCCTGCCGGACGAGCGGGACATCGTGTCGCCTTCGGCGGCCAAGAAGAACCTGGACCTGTTCCACCCCTGGGCCATCAACAGCGCCCAGGCCGCCGAGCTGGCGCGCGCCACAGAGGCCGCGGCACTGCAGACCGACCGCCGCATCACCAACAGCGAAGGCGCCGCAGTGTCGGCCCAGCAGTCGCATTTCTTCAGCGCCCACACGCACGGTTTTCGTGGTGGCTACGCCAGCTCGCGCCACTCGGTCTCGGTCTCGCCCATTGCGGGCAAGGGCGACGGCATGCAGCGCGACTACTGGTACAGCTCGCAGCGCCACCCCGATGACCTGGCCTCGCCGCAAGCGATTGGCCGCTACGCTGCCGAGCGCGCCTTGAGCCGCCTGAAGGCGCGCAAGATCAGCACGCGCGAAGTGCCGGTGCTGTTCGAGTCGCCGCTGGCCGCGGGCCTGTTGGGCGCGCTGGTGCAGGCCCTGAGTGGCGGTGCGCTGTACCGCAAGAGCTCCTTCCTGCTCGACTCATTGGGCAAGCCCGTGCTGCCGAAGCACATCGACATCCTGGAAGACCCGTTCGTGCTGCGCGGCAAGGGCAGCTCGCCGTTCGACGAAGAGGGTGTGCGCGTGAAGGCGCGTTCTGTGGTCGAGGCTGGTCGGGTGCAGGGTTATTTCCTCAGCAGCTATTCGGCCCGCAAGCTCGGCATGAAGACCACCGGCAACGCCGGCGGCTCGCACAACCTCACCTTGACCTCGCGCCTGACCCAGGCTGGCGACAACCTGGACGCCATGCTGGAAAAACTCGGCACCGGCCTGTTCGTCACCGAGCTGATGGGCCAGGGCGTCAACTACGTCACCGGCGACTACTCGCGCGGCGCCAGCGGCTTCTGGGTCGAAAAGGGCCGCATTGCCTACCCGGTGCACGAGATCACCATTGCCGGCAACATGCAGGACATGCTCAAAGGCATCCAGGCCGTGGGTGCCGATGCCTACAACTACGGCGCCAAGACCGTGGGCTCGATTCTGCTGAGCAAGATGAAGGTGGCGGGGAGCTGAGCCTCGCCATGGGCATCAGCCCGCCAGCGCAGCCTTCACGGCAGCCGACACCTGGCCCATCTCGGCCTTGCCGGCCAGACGGGTCTTGACCACGCCCATCACCTTGCCCATGTCACCGGGGCCCTTGGCGCCCAGTTCGGCCACGATGGCCTTGACTTCGGTGGCCACTTCCTCGGCGCTCATGCGCTGCGGCAGGTAGGCTTCCAGCACCTTGATCTCGGCGCTTTCCTTGTCGGCCAGGTCCTGACGGGCCGCCTGCACGAAGGCGGCGACCGAGTCCTTGCGCTGCTTGATCAGCTTGTCGATCACGGCGACCACGGCCACATCGTCGAGGGTGATGCGCTCGTCGACTTCTTTTTGCTTCAGCGCGGCCTGCAGCAGGCGGATGGTGCCCAGGCGTTCGCTGTCCTTGGCGCGCATGGCGGCCTTCATGTCTTCGGTGATCTGGTCTTTGAGTGACATTGTTGTATCTCCGGAAAAAACAAAACCCGCGCCTGGCGTCCCGAGCGCGGGTTATGGATGCTCTGAGGTCTCGGACCCCGGCGCGATCAGTACAGCTTCTTGGGCAGCTGCATCGAGCGGATGCGCTTGTAGTTGCGCTTCACAGCGGCAGCCTTCTTGCGCTTGCGCTCGGCGGTCGGCTTCTCGTAGAACTCGCGTGCACGGAGGTCGGTCAGCAGGCCCAGTTTTTCAATGGTGCGCTTGAAGCGGCGCAGTGCCACGTCAAACGGCTCGTTTTCTTTAACACGAATGGTCGTCATTACGTCTTGATTTCCGAAATGTGCGGTCAGAGGGAGGACAGGAAGATCGGGCCTGCACGCCATGTACCGCGAAGTGCCCCGCCTGTAACTAGTATTGGCCGGCGGGGCTATGCCAGCAAAGTCCAACATTATAGCCGTTTGGCCAACACCGGCAACCGCCCGCCCCGCCAGAGCCGGAAAAACCACGGCCGCCGCAGGCGGCCTGCCCCTGGAGGGGCAGCGCCCGACACGCAGTGCGGGCGCGGGGGGGGGGGGGGGGGGGGGGGGGAACCTCATTCAGCCCGCAGGGCATGGGCTAGCGCCACGCCTGCGGCGTGAGCGCTAGCCCATGCCCACTGGAAGTTGTACCCCCCCAGCCAGCCGGTCACGTCCACCACTTCGCCGATGAAGTACAGGCCAGGCTGCCTCTGCGCTTCCATGGTCTGGCTGGAAAGCTCGCGTGTGTCCACGCCGCCGGCGGTGACCTCGGCCTTGGCGTAGCCCTCGGTGCCGGTGGGCGTGAGTTCCCAGGCCGACAGGCGCGTGGCCAGCGCGGCCAACGCCTTGTCGCTCGCTTCGTTCACCGGGCGCTGCCAGGCGGTGTCCTGCTGCACCCAGGCATCGGCCAGCCGGCTCGGCAACTGGGTGGCGAGTTCGTTGGCGATCAGCTTGCGCGAACGGGCCTTGGCCTGCTGCAGGAATTGCAGCAAGTCCTGCTCGGGCGCCAGGTTGAGGCGGATCGGCGTGTTGGCGCGCCAGTAGCTGGAGATCTGCAGCACCGCCGGGCCTGACAGGCCGCGGTGGGTGAACAGCAGGTCTTCCAGAAAGGCCATGCGCTCCTTCTTCGTGCCGGTCTCGATCTGCACCGGCAGCGCCAGCCCGGCCAGGCCGGCGTAGGGGGTCCAGGCGGCGCCGTCGAAGGTCAGGGGCACCAGCGCCGGGCGCGGCTCGATCAGCTTCAGGCCAAACTGCTTGGCCACTCGGTAGCCGAAGTCGGTGGCGCCGATCTTCGGGATCGACAGGCCGCCGGTGGCCACCACCACGGCGCGGCACTGGATCGTACCCTGATCGCTATCGATTTCATAGCTTCCGGCGCTTGTTCCATCGGGGCTGGCGGCTGAAAATCGGATGGATTTGACGCCGCAGGGTTGCCAGCGTGTGACGCCACCGGCCTCGCACTCGCGCAGCAGCAGCTGGACGATGTCGTCGGCCGAGCGGTCGCAGAACAGCTGGCCCTTGTGCTTTTCATGGAAGGGAATGCCATGCCGCTGCAACAGGGCGAGGAAGTCCTGCGGCGTGTAGCGCGACAGCGCGGAGCGACAGAAGTTGGGGTTGTCGCTGATGAAGTGCTTCTGCGGCGCACGCACGTCGAGGTCGCGGTTGGTGAAGTTGCAGCGCCCGCCGCCGGAGATGCGGATCTTCTCCGCCACTTTGGGGCTGTGGTCCAGCACCAGCACCTTGCACCCGCGCTGGCCGGCCACCCCCGCACAAAACAGACCGGCCGCGCCAGCGCCGATCACCACGACATCGAATTTCTGCATGGCCCGAGTTTATGGGCTGATTCGGCGCGTGAGCAGCTGCGTACTAAAGGTCCAAGCGGGGAACGCCGTGGAACCGGCTTCGCCGGTCCACTGGCGTTGCCCCCTGCAAGGGGGGCGTAGCGACACGAAGTGCGCGCAGCCTGGGGGTGTTCAACTCTACGCCGCGAGCTTGTTGCGGTCGGCCAGCAGCATGGCCTTGCGCGTCAGGCCGTCGATCTCGCCGGTGATGTTGGACAGCACCGTGGCCACGACGGCGAACTCGCGCCCGTGCTGGCCGGCGCGTGCCGCCATGACCTGGGCGTTGAAGCTCACCACCTTGGCTTCCTTGGCCACACTCTGGATGTCGCCCACGATGCCGCTGAGTTCACGCATCATGGCGTCGGACTTGGCTTTGGTGATTTCGTCGAAGGCGGTGGTGGCGGTGTTGAGTGCCGCCAGCACCTTGTCGGTGTGGCTCACCAGCTCGGCCAATGTGTCGGCCTGGCGTGCACTGCGGTGTGCAATGTGGTCCAGCGTGGTGCGCACCAGGCTGATGAAGGCCTCAATCACGTGCGCCACGCCTTGGGTACCGTGGTAGGTCGCTTCGATCTTGCGCGCGCTGCTGGCTTCCAGCTGGCGTGGTGTGCCCTGCAGATGCTGCTGGCTTTCGGTGAAGACGTGCAGCGATTTGCGGGCTTCCTCCAGTTTGACGGCATCGCCCTGCGACGCCAGCACGGTCTGCAGGATCATGCGCTGCGACAACATGCGCTGGCGTGCCGCCAGGTTCACCAGCGACAGGCCGGCCACCGTGGTGGCGGCTGCAGTTGCCGTGGGGGGAGTGGGTGTGACAGCGACGGAAAACGTGTGGTTCATTGTGGACTCCCGCTTCAAGGCGGGGTCCAGCGACCCCGCTCAGGTACCCCAAGCAAAGGCCGGGCCAGTTTCCTGTTGTTGCAGCTGCAGCAGACCCTGCAGCACGTCGCCCACCACGATGACGCAGGGGCTGCCCAGCTCTTCGCGCACCAGCGTGGCGTGCAGGTCGGCCAGTGTGCTGACGGCGTGGCGTTGCGTCGGCAGCGAGGCGTTCTGGATCAACGCCACCGGCGTGTCGCCCGGCAGGCCGGACAGCAGGCCATGCTCGATCTGCTGCGCGCCGCTGACGCCCATGTAGATCACCAGCGTGAGCTTGGCCGTGCGGGCGGTGGCAGCAATCGCAGCCCAGTCGGGCCCGCTGTCGCCGGGCTTGGCGTGGCCGGTGAGGAACAGCACGCCGTGCGCGTGGTCGCGGTGCGTGAGCGGCACGCCCAGGGACGTGACGGCGGCCAGGCCGGAGGTGATGCCGTTGATCACGCTCACGGGAATGCCGGCTTGCTGCAAATGTTCCACTTCCTCGCCGCCACGGCCGAAGATGAAGGGGTCGCCGCCTTTGAGGCGCACCACACGCTCGCCTTCACGCACGGCGGTGATCATGAGTTTTTCGATGAAGGCCTGCGGCGTTGACTTGCAGCCGCCGCGCTTGCCCACGTAGACGATGCGTGCCGTCGGTGCGGCGTGGGCGACGATGGCCTCGTTCACCAAGTCGTCGACGAACAGCACGGTCGCGTTCTGGATCGCCTTCAAGGCCTTGAGCGTGAGCAGTTCCGGGTCGCCCGGGCCCGCACCCACCAGAGTGCAGGTGCCGAGGGATGTGAAAAGGTGCTGAGACATCGTGACCTCCATGGTCGGGTTAGATCTGACTGATCAGACGCAAGATGTGTTCCACCTGCACCGCAATCGGTGCCGGCACTTCGCTGCGGCCGGCCAGCACCTCGCGGACGTAGGCGGCGGTGGCAGCGGCATCGGGGCTTTGCGGCAGGCCAGGCAGCGCCAGCAGCGAGCCGCTTTGCGCCTCCTGCAAGCTGCCGCGCTGGCCGGCAATGAAACCGTCCATCTGCGGCATGCGGCGCGCATCGGCCACGGCCTCACCTTCGGTACCGCGCAGCAGCAGTGCATTGGCCTGGATCAGCTCAAAGGTGGCCGCCATCGACTGCGCGTACTCCGGGTGGGTGTAGCTGCTGACGATCAGCGCCTTGCCTGCCACCGGGTTCATGAGCTTGACCAGGCTGTGCGCCGGGTTGCGCAGGCCGACCACGCGGCGCACCTCCAGCAGGCGCTGCAGGCCGGGGCACAGCAGTGCGGTGGGGACAAATTGCACCTCGCCAGACGCTATGTTTTTGATAGCTGTTTGCGCATGAATACCAAGGGCTAGAAGTACTTCTGACGTGTAAACCCGGGCCGACTCGGTCGGTGTGCCATGCACCAGCACCGGCAAACCCTCGCGTGCCAGCAACAGGGCCAGCAGCGGCAGCAGGCCGGGCAGTTTGCGCGCCCCGTTGTAGCTTGGCAGCACCACCACCGGCTGCTGTGCCGGCACGTGCTGCAGACGGGCATGGGTGGCGTCGAGAAAGCCAGCCATCTCTTCCGGCGTTTCACCCTTGATGCGCATGGCCAGACAGAAGGCGCCCACCTCCAGGTCGGTCACCGTGCCGTCGAGCACCTGACCGAACAGATCAGCCGCCTGCACGCGCGACAGCGACCGCGCGCCTTCCTTGCCGCGGCCGATGTCTCGGATGTACTGACTGATGCTCATGACGTAATTCTGAACCTGTTGTTATAAATTTTGGTAATAAGCTGATTCAAGGGTTTGACGTCATATTGAGTCATCGACGTACCCAATTCAAGCCGCCTGTTTCACGGGTGAAGTGGCGCGCACCATGCGCTGCAACTCGGGCACGCAGGAGCCACAGTTGGTGCCGCACTGCAGGGCTTGTTGCAGTTGGCTCAAGCGCTCGCTTTCGTTGCCGTGGCAGTGCGTGAGCTGCGTGTGAATCGCGCTTTCGCTGACGTTGAAGCAGGTGCAGACCTGGCGGCTGCGCGGCGCCAGTGCCACCGGGGCAGTGGCACTGCCTTGCAGCAGTGCACGGCCATAGGCTTGCGCCGGCAATTCGTCCTGCAGCAGGGTCTTGAGCCAGACCTCGGCGCGCGTATCACCGGCCAGCAGAAAACCTTCCACCGTTGTCTGCTCATGCGTGCGATGCACCCGCACGGCACGGCGCTGGCCGCGCTTGGGGTCGGCGTAGTGCAGCACGCTGGCATCAAGCAGATTCAGCAAGGTTTCCACCTCGGCCAACAGATCGGCCGGTGGTGCTTCATGCGCGGCGGCACGCAGCAGCACGCCGCTGCGCTCGCGGCCGAACGGCACGCAGCTGGCAAAGGGAAAACGCAGCATCAGGCGGCGCAGCGCTTCGCGCGTGCGCAGTGCGCTGTCGGCCGGCAGCCAGGCCATGGCCAGCAGTGACCACGGCAGTTCGGCCTTGAGGATTTTGACCGCCGCATGTTTGAGCTCGGGTTGTTTGGAATCGGGGCAGAAAGCCGAGGTGGTGAGTGCATTGACGCCGGCCAGAGGCAGGCCGGTGCTGCTTTGGCCGCTCAGGTACTCCGGCCCCCAGTGCATGGCAATGAAGGCCTGGCCGGCCGCCACTTCCGCGCTGGCCTGCAGCGGCACCACGATGCTGCCGCGTTTGCTGGTCACGTGCACCAGGTCGCCTTCGGCTAGGCCGCGGTGCGTCATGTCCTGCGCATTCATCTGCACGGCCGGCTCGGCCACGTGACCGAACAGCCGCCCCAGCGTGCCGGTGCGGCTCATGCCGTGCCACTGGTCGCGCAGGCGGCCGGTGGTGAGCGAGAACGGAAAGCGCGATTCGCGCGGCTCGGCCACTTCTTTGTAGACGGTGTTGGCGAAGCGGGCGCGGCCATCCGGCGTGGGGAAGAGGCCGTCTTCGTACAGGCGTGCCTTGCCCGTGGTCTGGCCGGCAGGACACGGCCATTGCTGTGGCGCGCTTTCAATCTGTGTGTAGGACAGCCCGGTGATATCCAGGTCGCGGCCGCGGGTGGACTCGCGGTGTTCGTTCCAGATCGATTCGGGTGTGGGGTACGCGAACAGCGAACTTGGGGTCAGAGCCGAATTTCGTACAGCGTGGTTGGCCTCCGTCTGCGTTGTTGTCCTGAATTCGGATCCGACACCAAATTCTTTCTCCAGACGGCGGGCGAAATCCACCACGATCTGCCAGTCGTGGCGCGCCTGGCCCGGGGCCGGCACAGCGGCGCGCACGCGCGAGATGCGGCGCTCGCTGTTGGTGACGGTGCCGTCCTTTTCGCCCCAGGTGCTGGCGGGCAGCAGCAGGTCGGCAAAGTCGCAGGTGGCCGGCGTGGCGAAGGCTTCCTGCACCACCACGAACTCGGCACGCTCCAGCGCGCGGCGCACGGTGGCCTGGTCGGGCATGGAGTGGGCGGGGTTGGTGCAGGCAATCCAGAGGGCCTTGATCTCGCCGTCGGCGGCGGCCTGGAACATCTCCACCGCCGTTTTGCCAGGTGTTGCCGGCACATCGAGCACGCCCCACAGTGCGGCGACTTCGGCGCGGTGTTGCGGGTTGGCCAGATCGCGGTGGGCCGACAGCAGATTGGCCAGGCCACCAACCTCGCGCCCGCCCATGGCATTGGGCTGGCCGGTGAGTGAGAACGGACCGGCACCGGGTTTGCCGATCTGGCCGCTGGCCAGGTGCAGGTTGATCAGCGCGGCGTTTTTGGCGGTGCCGCTGCTGGATTGGTTCAGGCCCTGGCAATACAGGCTGAGCGTGGCACCACGCCGCAACGGGTCGCCGCTGGCACCGGTGGCAAAAAGCCGCGCCGCCTCGTACAGCGTCTGCTTGTCGATGCCGCAGGTCTGCGCCACCAGGTAGGGTGTGTAGTCCTGCAGCGTGGCCTTGAGGGCCTCGAAGCCGCTGGTGTGGGCGGCGATATAGGCGCTGTCGAGCCAGCCCTCCCACAGCATGATGTAGAGCAGGCCGTTGAACAGCGCCACGTCGGTGCCGGGCAGGATGGGCAGGTAGAGGTCGGCGCTGCCAGCGGTGTCGGTGCGGCGCGGGTCGGCCACGATAATCTTCAGCGCCGGGTTGGCTTTTTTGGCTTCTTCGATGCGGCGAAACAGCACGGGGTGCGCCCAGGCCGCATTCGAGCCGACGATGAACAGGCAGTCGGCGTGGTTCACGTCGTCGTAGCAGGCCGGCGGCGCGTCGGCGCCCAGCGTCTGCTTGTAGCCGGCCACCGCGCTGCTCATGCACAGGCGCGAGTTGGTGTCGATGTTGTTGGTGCCGATCAGGCCCTTGGCCAGTTTGTTGAAGACGTAGTAGTCCTCGGTCAGCAACTGCCCCGAAACGTAGAAACCCACCGCGTCGGGGCCATGGGTACGGATGATGTCAGCAAAGCGGCCGGCCGCCAGATCCAGCGCGGCGTCCCAGCCCAGGGCTTGCGGCGCCGCACCGCGCTGCAGGCGCTGCATGGGTTGCAGCAGGCGCACTTGCTGTGTGATGTCTGGTGTCGTCGTCAGGTGCAGCGTCGAACCCTTGGAGCACAGGCGGCCGAAATTGGCCGGGTGCGCCGGGTCACCGCGCACGCCGGTGATCTGGTCGCCCTGCGACTCGATGATGACGCCACAACCCACCCCACAGTACGGACAGGTGGATTTGGTTTCACGAACGGGGCCAGGGCTCATGCGCAGGCCGTCTTTCTCTGGCACGGCCCGGCCACCGGGGGCTGGACGTCGATCGCCAGCGTGGCGAGTTCCTGCGCGTCGAGTTGCACCACACCGTTCGTCACCTGTACGGCAAAGCGCGGTGTGCTGCCCTCGTCGGGCGCGCGGGCGCAGCCCGTGTCGAGGCCGATGGTCCAGTTGTGCAGCGGGCAGGCGACGTGGGTGCCAAACACGATGCCTTGGCTCAGGGGGCCGCCTTTGTGCGGGCAGCGGTCGAGCAGGGCAAAGACCTGGTCCTGGTCGTTGCGGAACACCGCCACGTCCATGCCTTGCGGCCGTGCTACGCGGCGCGAACCGAGGACCGGGATGTCTTCCACGCGGCAGATGGTTTTCCATTCACTCATGATGTGCTCACTTCTTTGTAGCTGTTGGCGCTTGTTTCATCGGCTCTAGAGGTCGATTTCATGCTGAAATCTTTTCGAACTGACGTGTGTCCACCGTGGCTTTGTCAAACTCGAACCACGGATCGGGTTCGCCGTCGAGCGCGAACTGCAGCCGTTCCCACAGCGCTTTGCGGCCTTCGTGGTCCTCCAGAATCTTCTTCTTCACGTAGTCCAGGCCGACACGGTTCACGTAGTGCACGGTGCGCTCCAGGTACCAGCCTTCTTCGCGGTAGAGCTGCATGAAGGCGCCGGTGTACTCCAGCACTTCCTCCGCGGTCTTGAGCTTGGTGAAGAAGTGCGCCACCTCGGTCTTGATGCCGCCGTTGCCGGCGATGTGCATCTCCCAGCCGGAGTCGACGCCGATGATGCCCACGTCCTTGATGCCGGCCTCGGCGCAGTTGCGCGGGCAACCCGAGACGGCGAACTTGACCTTGTGCGGCGCGTACATGCGCCACATGGCTTTTTCAAGGTCCTTGCCCATCTGCGTGCTGTCCTGCGTGCCCATGCGGCACCATTCGCTGCCGACACAGGTCTTCACCGTGCGCAGCGCCTTGGCGTAGGCGTGGCCGCTGGGCATGCCGATGTCTTTCCAGACTGCCTGCAGGTCTTCCTTCTTCACGCCCAGCAGGTCGATGCGCTGGCCGCCGGTGACCTTGACGGTCGGGATCTTGTACTTGTCCACCGCATCGGCGATGCGGCGCAGCTCGTCGGCCGTGGTCTCGCCGCCCCACATGCGCGGGATCACGCTGTAGGTGCCGTCCTTCTGGATGTTGGCGTGGCTGCGTTCGTTGATGTAGCGGCTTTGCGGGTCGTCCTTGGCCTCTTTGGGCCAGCTGCTGATCAGGTAGTAGTTGACGGCCGGGCGGCAGGAGGCGCAGCCGTTGGGGGTGCGCCATTCCATGAACTTGAACACGTCGGTTATCGTCAGCAGCTTGTTGGCCACGATGGCTTCACGCACTGCCTGGTGGCCGTGCTCGGTGCAGCCGCACATGGCTTTCGTTTTCGGCGTGGCCGAGTAGTCGCCGCCGGCGGTGAACATGAGAATCTGTTCCACCAGGCCGGTGCAGGAGCCACAACTGGCGCTGGCCTTGGTGTGCTTGCGCACCTCGTCCAGTGTGAATAGGCCTTTTTCCTTGATGGCTTTGCAGATCGTGCCCTTGGTGACGCCGTTGCAGCCGCACACTTCATCGGTATCGGCCATCGCGGCCGCCTTGCTGTGGCCCTCGTGGCCAGCGTCACCGATGTTCGATTCGCCGAACATCAGCTTGTCGCGGATATCGGCCACCGGCCGGCCATCGCGCAGCAGCTTGAAATACCAACTGCCGTCCACTGTGTCGCCATAGAGGCAGGCGCCGATGAGCTTGTCGTCCTTCAGCACCAGCTTCTTGTAGACGCCGCCGGCCGGGTCGCTCATCACGATCTCTTCCGTACCGTCGCCGCCCATGAACTGGCCGGCCGAGAACAGGTCGATGCCGGTGACCTTGAGCTTGGTCGAGGTCAGCGAGCCGGTGTAGCGGCCGATGCCGAACTCGGCCAGGTGGTTGGCCAGCACCTTGCCCTGCTCGAACAGCGGCGCCACCAGGCCGTAGGCAATGCCGCGGTGCGCCGCGCACTCGCCCACGGCGTAGATGCGGGCGTCGGTGGTGGTCTGCAGCGTGTCGCTGACCACGATGCCGCGGTTGACGTGCAGCTTCATGCTTTCCGCCAGGGCGGTGTTGGGGCGGATGCCGACCGCCATCACCACCAGGTCGGCCGGCACTTCGCTGCCGTCCTTGAACTTCACGCTCTTCACGCGTCCGGCCTCGTTACCCACGAGTTCCTGCGTCTGCGCACCGATCAGGAATTGCATGCCACGCTCTTCCAGCGACTTCTGCAGCAACTTGCCGGCCACGTCGTCGAGCTGGCGCTCCATCAGCCAGGGCGCCACATGCACCACGCTGACCGTCATGCCGCGTTTCATCAGGCCGTTGGCCGCTTCCAGCCCGAGCAGGCCGCCACCGATGACCACCGCGTGTTGGTACTTGCCGGCCGCCTCGATCATGGCCTCGGTATCGGCAATGTCGCGGTAGGCCAGCACGCCTTGCAGGTCCTTGCCGGGAATGGGCAGGATGAAGGGGTTGGAGCCGGTGGCCAGAATGAGGCGGTCGTAGGGCGCGCTCAGGGTTTCACCGGCGGCGTTCTTCGCGTGCACGATGCGCTTGACGCGGTCAACCTCGGTCACGGTCCAGCCGGCGTGCAGGGTGACGCCGTTGTCCTGGTACCAGGCCCAGTCGTTGAGGATGATGTCCTCGATCTTCTGTTCGCCGGCCAGCACTGGCGACAGCAGGATGCGGTTGTAGTTGGGGTGGGGCTCGGCGCCGAAGACGGTGATCTCGTACAGGTCCGGGGCGATCTTCAACAGCTCTTCGAGCGAGCGCACGCCAGCCATGCCGTTGCCGATCATCACCAGTTTGAGTTTTTTCATCTCAACTCCATCATCCAAACAGGTCTGAAAATAAAAAAGGCGCCTGCACAAGGCCATGCCCATGGGACATGCCTGTGTAGACGCCTTCGTCCTTGCTTTCACCAATCCGCCATTGCACTGGTAGAAGCGACGGCCAACCTCGGCCGTTTGAATGGAATCAGCAAGAAGCGCGCCAACATCCGGGCCGCTTGATGGACGGTGAAGTTGTTCTTTTCCCCAATTTGGTGTGCCAATTTGGTGCGCTGCCGCAAGGTGCGCCTCAAATCGGGCGCGTCACCTCCTGGCCTGTGGCCGGTGGTGGTGCTCCCCTAGCGGTGGGTGAGGTGCCACCCCAGCACGACGAGAAACAGGACGAGCAAGGTGAAGGACACGGATTTCCAGAACGCCACCGGGTTGCGTTCGATCAGCGGCGGGTGGCGCCGGCTCAGAAACTCGCGGTTCGGATGGCGCAGGTCGTAGGCCAGCTCAGCGGCTTCGTCGTAGCGCTGAAGCGGGTCGGGGCTGAGCGCCTTGCGCAACGCGCCATCGACCCAGATGGGAATCCGGCGGTCATGATCCCGCACCGGGGTGTAGACCAGCTTGCGCAAATCGGTGCGGGTGCGCACACGGGCGACCAGGGTGCCGTAAGGCAAGCGCCCCGTCAGCATCTGGTAGGCGATCACGCCCAGGGCATACACATCGGAGCGGATAGAACCGCCTTCCCCCACAAAGTACTCGGGCGCGCTGTACTGGACCGTTCCCAGCACCTCGTTGCGCGCCTCCTCGGGCAGCGACTCCATCAGGCTGGCAATCCGGGTGGCGCCAAAGTCGATGATCTTGAGCGTGCCCTGGGTGTCGATCATGATGTTGTCGGGCCGCAGGTCCTGGTGCAGCATTTCAAGGCGGTGAAACGCCTGCAGCCCGCGGGCGATCTGCTCGACCATGTCCCGCACACTGGCCAGTTCGGGGGCGGGGTGGTCTGACATCCATTGCGCCAGTGTCTGCCCCTCGATGTACTCCAGGGCCACATACAAGGCGCTGCGTGGGCGGGTTTGGGGAAAAGGTTTCAGCACGTGCGTGTTGTCGATGCGCCGTGCCACCCATTCCTCCATGAGGAATCGCTCCAGGTAAGCCGGATCCCCGCGCATGTCGATGGAGGGGATCTTGACCACCAGACGCTGGCCGGTTTCCGTGTCCTGCGCCAGGTAGAGGTGGCTGCGAAAGCTGGCGTGCAGCTCGCGCACGATGCGGTAGCCGTCGATGACCGTGCCCGTGTCCGGCAAGGGCGGTGGCGCCAGGTGGGCCGACTGCTGCAGGACCTCGGCGGCCTCGGGGACCGGCAGTTCGTCAACGCGGATGATCTGCACGGTCAGGTTGTCGGCGCTGCCGCGCTGCAGGGCCTCGGCGACGATGGCGCGGGCGGCCTGTTCGAGGTCGTCGCCGCACTGACGGATCAGGGTGCTCACGAACGCCGGATCGACGTACTCGTACACACCATCGGTGGCCAGCAGAAAGATGTCATGGGCCTCGATGGGCAGCGCCAGATAGTCGAGTTCCAGCTGCGGCTGGATGCCCATGGCGCGGCTCAGGTAGCTCTGGTCCCGCGCCAGGATCACGCGGTGGTCCGTTGTCAGCTGTTCCAGCGAATGGCCGTGCAGGCGGTAGATCCGCGTATCGCCGACGTGGAAGAGGTGGGCCGTGGTCGACTTGAGGATGAGGGCGCTGAATGTGCACACATAACCCTTGTCCTTGTCATAGCGCCCCTGGCTTTGCTGGGTCTGGGAATGCAGCCAGGCGTTGGTGGCGCTCAGGACACGCTGGGCCGAGCGTTTGACCGACCAGGCGTCCGAGGTGCAGTAGTAGTCGGAGAGGAAACCCTTGACCGCGGATTCGCTGGCGATGTGGCCGACGTCGCTGCTGCTGATGCCGTCGGCCAGCGCGATGGCGATGCCCTTGCCGCTGAGCTGCGGTTCACGGGGAATGCACAAGCCGTGAAAATCCTGGTTGGCCGCCTTGCGTCCCTTGTCGCTGTACTGGCCGAGGGTGATCCTGAGTTGTGCGGGCATGGCGGAAATGAATGTACCCCGATCCGGCTGGATCGGGGCAGGCAGGCACGGGGCGGTCTGCGCCTTAGCGGGTCGCGCGCTTCGGTGCGGTCTTGTAGTGGGTCGAGTAGAGCGTGGCGCCGACGAACGTCAGCCCGCCCACCAGATTGCCGATGACGGTGGGGATTTCGTTCCAGATGAAGTAGTCCATCAGCGTGAACTTGCCGCCCAGCATCAGGCCGGAGGGGAACAGGAACATGTTCACGATCGAGTGCTCGAAGCCCATGTAGAAGAACACCAGGATGGGCATCCACATGCCGATCACCTTGCCCGACACCGACGTGGACATCATGGCGGCCACGACACCGGTGGAGACCATCCAGTTGCACATCACACCGCGAATGAAGAGCGTCAGCATGCCGGCAGCGCCATGGGCGGCATAACCCACGGTGCGGCTCTCGCCGATGGCGCCGAGCTTCAGGCCGACGGCATTGGGTGCTTCGGTGAAGCCGAAGGTCACGATGATGGCCATGAAGACGGCGACGGTCAGGGCGCCCGCGAAATTGCCCACGAAGACGAGTCCCCAGTTGCGCATCACGCCGCCCCAGGTGGCGCCGGGGCGCTTGTCGAACACCGCCAGCGGCGCGAGGGTGAACACCCCGGTGAGCAGGTCGAAGCCCATCAGGTACAGCATGCAGAAGCCCACGGGAAACAGCAGGGCGCCAAGCAGCGGGTTGCCGGTGTTGACGGTAACCGTCACGGCAAAGGCGGCAGCCAGTGCCAGGATGGCGCCGGCCATGTAGGCACGGATGATGGTGTCCCGTGTCGACATGAAGATTTTGGATTCACCGGCGTCAACCATCTTGGTGACGAATTCGGCGGGGGCGAGATAAGCCATGTTGTCTTCCTTGCTTTATGGTGGTGGGTGCAGGGCACCCCGTGGGGTGGGGATACCCTGCGGTAAAACGTGTGGGGTCGAGTCGCTCAGGCCGCCTTCTCGACGTGCGCCTGGCGCGTGTAGAGAAAGTCAATCACCGCCTTGCGGGCGTTGATGTAGCGTGGGTCCTCGGCCAGCTGCACGCGGTTGCGCGGGCGCGGCAGGTCCACGGCCAGCACCTCGCCAATGGTGGCGGCCGGGCCGTTGGTCATCATCACGATCTTGTCGGATAGCAGCACGGCTTCGTCGACGTCGTGCGTCACCATCACCACCGTGCTTTTCGTACGCGCCACGATCTCCAGCAGCTCGTCCTGCAGCTTGGCGCGCGTCAGTGCATCCAGGGCGCCGAACGGTTCGTCCATCAGCAGCACCTGCGGCTCCATGGACAGGGCACGGGCAATGCCGACGCGTTGCTTCATGCCGCCCGAGATCTCGCCTGGACGTTTCTGCGCCGCTGCCGTCAGGCCCACCAACGCCAGCGCGGCTTCAGTGCGGGCCTGGAGCTGGGCCTTGTTCTCCGCCGGGGCGCCGGTGCTCTTGCTGGCGGCACCGAAGACGCGTTCTACCGCCAGGTAAACGTTCTCGAAGCAGGTCAGCCAGGGCAGCAGCGAATGGTTCTGGAACACCACCGCACGCTCGGGGCCGGGGCCGGCGATTTCGCGGTTGGCGCACAGCAGGGTGCCGGCGGTGGGGGTGGTCAGGCCCGCGATCAGGTTGAGCAGGGTGGACTTGCCGCAGCCCGAGTGGCCGATCAGCGCCACGAACTCGCCCTTGGCAATCGTCAGGTTGATGTCGCGCAGCGCGGGGAACAGGCCCTTCTTGGTGCGGAAGGTCTGCTCGACTCCCTGGACCTCGATGAATTTGGTGGTATGGGATGCATTCATGATTTCACCTCCTCGAACGTAAAGGCGCTGGCGAGTTTGATCAGGGCGTACTCGAGCACCAGGCCGACGATGCCGATCACGAAGATGGCGATGATGATGTTCTTGACGTTGAGGTTGTTCCACTCGTCCCAGACCCAGAAGCCGATGCCCACGCCGCCGGTCAGCATCTCGGCCGCCACGATCACCAGCCAGGCCGTGCCCACCGCCAGGCGCACGCCGGTCAGCATGTAGGGCAGCACGGCGGGAAACAGGATCTTGGTGAAGATCTTCCATTCCGACAGGTTGAGCACGCGCGCCACGTTCATGAAGTCGCTCGGCACGCGCTGCACACCGACGGCGGTGTTGATGATCATGGGCCAGATGGAGCAGATGAAGATGGTCCAGATGGCGGCCGGGTTGGCACCCTTGAACACCAGCAGGCCGATCGGCAGCCAGGCCAGCGGCGAGACCGGGCGCAGCAGGCTGATGAGCGGGTTGAACATGCGGCTCAGGAACTCGAAGCGCCCGATCAGGAAACCGGCCGGAATGCCGACGGCTGCCGCCAGGCCAAAGCCCAGCGCCACGCGTTCCAGCGACATCAGCACGTTCCAGCCCACGCCCTGGTCGTTCGGACCCTTGCGGTAGAACGGGTCGCTGAACACGTCCAGCGCCTGCTTGAAGGTCTCTGCCGGGCTGGGGATGCTGCTGCCGCTGGTGATCGTCACCAGTGCCCAGATGCCGACCAGCAGCGCCAGGCCCAGCACCGGCGGGATCACGCGCAAGGCCAGGCCGCGCCAGTCGTAGCCCATGGCCTGCACGGCGGCAGGCGCCGGGGTTTCAGAGAGTTTTACAGCCCTGGACCTTGCGGGACGAGCGGGAGGTGCTACGTTTTCTGTAGCGTTCGAGGGGTGGAGCGCGACGCAGCCAAGCGGGGTTCGCTCCACCGGGGTATGAAACACGGCACTGACCATGATGGATTCCTCTCAGACCTTGACTTTGAAGCTGTCGGCGTATTTCTTCGGGTCCTTGCCGTCCCAGACCACGCCGTCCATGAACTTGGAGGAGCGCATGGCGTCCTTCGGCACCGGCGCCTTGGCGGCGGTGGCGGCCTGCTTGTAGAGATCGATCTGGTTGATCTGCTTGGCCACACCCAGGTAGTCCGGGTGCTCTTTGAGCAGACCCCAGCGCTTGTGCTGGGTCATGAACCACATGCCGTCGCTCAGGTAGGGGAAGGTGACCGCACCCTCGTTGTAGAACTTCATGTGGTTGGGGTCGTCCCAGGTCTTGCCCATGCCGTCCTGGTAGCGGCCCAGGATGCGCTGGTTGATGGCATCGACGCCGGTGTTGACGTAGCTCTTGTCGGCAATCGTCTCGGCCATCTTGTTCTTGTTCGACAGACTGGCGTCGATCCAGCGGCCGGCCTCGATGATGGCGGCCGTCACGGCGCGCGCGGTGTTGGGGTACTTCTTGACGAAATCGCCCGTGGTGCCCAGCACCTTTTCCGGGTGGTCTTTCCAGATGTCCTGCGTGGTGGTGGCGGTGACGCCGATGCCGTCGATGATGGCGCGGTGGTTCCAGGGCTCGCCGACGCAGAAACCGTCCATGTTGCCCACGCGCATGTTGGCCACCATCTGCGGCGGCGGCACGGTGATGACCTTGGCGTCCTTCATCGGGTTGATGCCATTGGCCGCCAGCCAGTAGTACAGCCACATGGCGTGGGTGCCGGTGGGAAAGGTCTGGGCGAAGGTGTACTCGCGCTTCTCGCTGGCCATCAGCTTGGCCAGGCCGGCGCCGTTGACCGCACCCTTGTCGGCCAGCTTTTTGGACAGGGTGATGGCCTGGCCATTGTTGTTGAGCGTCATGAGCACGGCCATGTCCTTCTTCGGGCCGCTCATGCCGAGGTGCACGCCGTAGACCAGGCCGTACAGCACATGGGCGAAGTCGAGTTCGCCGTTGACCAGCTTGTCGCGCACGCCGGCCCAGCTGGCTTCCTTGCTCGGGATGATCTTCACGCCGTACTTCTGGTCGATGCCCAGCACCGAGGCCATCACCACGCTGGCGCAGTCGGTCAGCGGGATGAAACCGATCTTCACTTCCTTCTTCTCGGGCGCATCGGAGCCGGCGGCATAGACGGCTGCGCGCAGGGCGGGGTCGATGCCGACAGCGCCCACGGCGGCGGTCTGCAATACGGCGCGGCGGCTGAGTTTGGCGTTCAGAAGATCAGGCATCACTAGCTCCTTGAGTCGACGAAGAAAACAAAAAAGGCGTCCTCACGCGGTGGGCACGTCATGACGACGGTGCCAACCGGTGGGGACGCCTTTGTCCGGATCGGTCGCCTCATCCGCCGTTGGGTGGGGCAACCAGCAGACCGTTATCGGTCTTGCTTCTTCTTACGCAAGGGGCGTGCCAGAATTCGAAAGTGCTTGATTGCTACTAATTTGATAGCTTATGGCGCAATAACCATAAGGTCTGGGTGGTGTTTTGGCCTGATGTTCTAGGGTCGCACCGATTTTGTGCGGCGCACCAAAACAGTCACAACAGGTCGGCCACGTCGAGCATGCGCTGCGCTACCTCGGCCAGTTTCAGTCCTTTGTCCATGGCCGTCTTGCGCAGCTTGGCGTAAGCATCTGCTTCGTTCAGCCCCTGACGTTGCATCAGCAGGCCCTTGGCGCGGTCGATCAGTTTGCGGTCCTTCAGCTCGGCGCTGAGTTCGTCGAGTTCGCTGCGCGTCTCGGCCAGCGCCTGGTGCAGCGCTTGCTCGTGCTGGAAGCGCACCAGCGCCACGTCCAGGATCGGGCGGATGCGCTCAGGCGACAGGCCGGCCACCACATAGGCGGTGACGCCGGCGGCCACCGCCTCGCGCACGTGCGAGGTATCACTGTCGTTGGTGAACATCACGATCGGGCGCGGCGCTTCGCGCGTGGCCATCACCACGTGTTCCAGTGCATCGCGGGCATCACTCTCGGCGTCGACGATCACCATGTCAGGCTGCAGTTGCGCCAGCCGATCGGCCAGGAACACGTCGGCCGGCAGGGTGGCCACCAGGTTGAAGCCGCTTTCCAGCAAGCCGATGCGCAGGCTGCGCGAGCGCTCGGCCTGGACGATGGCATCGTCGTCATTCGGGTCGCTCACGGCCAGATCAGGGGCCACCACGACTATGCGCAAGGGTTCATGCATGATGCGTATTCTTCAGCAAGAATCGCGCCGGGTTGATTCCACGGCACCCTTCAGGATATCCGGGCCAGCAGGGGGCAGGGCGGGCAGACGCCATTGCCTTGGGCATAGTCAATGCCCATGGCCCGCAGGATGTCGATGATGGCGTCGTTTTCCACATGCTCGGCCACGGTCTTCTTGCCCAGGATATGGCCAATGCGGTTGACGGTTTCCGCCAGCGCCAAATCGATCTTGTCGCGCTCGATGTTGCGGATGAAGCCACCGTCGATCTTCAGGTAGTCGACTGACAGATTCTTCAGATAACCGAGCGAACTGTTGCCGATGCCGAAATCGTCGAGCGCAAATTCAATGCCGATCGACTTGCACTGCCGGATGAACTGTTCCGTGGCCTGCAGGTTGTTGATGGCGACGTTTTCCGTCAGTTCGAAACAGATGGTGCCGGCACCCGGCTGGTAGCGCTCAATCTGTTGCCGGATGAAGTCGAAAAAACCCTCGGTGTTGATCGAGGCGCCCGACAGGTTGATGCAGCAGGTCAGGGGCCCACCGCCCCGCTCGGCGACCAGCTGGTGGTAGTGGCTGAACACCTGACGGATGACCCAGCGGTCGATCTCGGGCATCAGGTTGTAGCGTTCGGCCGCATTCAGGAAACCCTCGGGTTCGATGAAGCCGCCGTTGCCGTCTTCCATCCGCAGCAGCACCTCCAGATGCGCGTTCTCGCCGGCCGCTGGGCTCAGATTCAGGTAGGTCTGCTGGTACAGCACGAAACGGTTCAGGTCGAAGGCCTCGCGGATGCGGGCCACCCAATCCGACTGAACCCGTCGTTGCGCCAGTTGCTTGTCGGTGTGCAGGAAAACACGAATCCGGTTGCGCCCCTGGTCCTTGGCCCAGTAGCAGGCGCTGTCCGCCTCGCCGATCACCTCCTCGGCACTCAGGTGCTCGGGGCTGATCACGGTCAGGCCGATGCTGACGCCGACCGAAAACACCTTGGACTCCCAGGTCATGCGGAAATCCTTGATGGCCGCCAGCAGGTCGGCGGCAATCCGCTTGGCGTGATCGATCTCGCAGCCATGCAGCAGCACGCCGAATTCATCGCCGCCCAGCCGGGCCAGCGTATCCGAGTCCCGCACGCACGAGCGCAGCAGATGGGCGAGCTGGATCAGGAACTGGTCGCCCGCCGTGTGGCCGCCGGTGTCGTTGATCACCTTGAAGGCGTCCAGATCCAGAAAGCAGATGACATGGTTTTCACCGGACGCCTGTACGCCCAACAAGGCGGCTTTGACACGGCTTTCAAACTCACGCCGGTTGAAGAGCCCGGTCAAGGCGTCGTGGGTGGCCTCCCAGGCGCGTTGTTCGGTGAAGGCGCGGGTCAGGCTGACGTCGCGCAGCACCAGCACGCCACCGATGATCACACCCATCTCATCAAAGATCGGCGCGGCATACTCCTCGACCGCGATGACGGACTGGTCCGGCCGGCACAGTTCGCTGTGGCCCTGGCCGGCAATCACGGTCTCTTTTGCCATCGCCTGTGCCAGCGGGTCGTCCAGCGGGGCGTGGCTCTTGTCGTCCCGCAGGCGCACTACCGCCGCGATGGCCTGTCCATCGACCTGTGCCAGCGTGATGCCGAGCATGGCCTGGGCGGCCAGGTTCACGTAGCGGATGCGGCCCTGCGCATCGGTCCGGATCACGGCGTCACTGATGGCCTGCAGCGTGGTCTCGGTCCGCTCCTTCTCGTCGTACAGCTCCTTCAGGATGCGCCGCAAGGCCCGCAAGGGCAAGGTGCGCACGATGAGGAAAACCAGTGCGCCGAGCAGCATGCCGTACACGGTGGCATAGACGGCGCCGTGGACCAGGCCGCGCAGCGAGGCGCGCACATCGAGCCGCCCCACCACGCGCCCGGCGTCATACAGCGGATAACTTTGGGTCAGGGTGGGGGCTGCAGGTGGCAAGCCGCTGCGATGGATCAACTGGCCGTCGTTGTCGAAAACTTCAACCTGTTCGCCGGCCAGTGGCACCGGCTCCCGTGTGATCAGGCCTTCCAGCCGGTTCTTCGCGAACATCCAGGCATCGGGGTTTTCGGCAATCAGGCCGCTCAGGGCGGTGGCCTTGACTTTGGCTTTGAACTCAAGCTCGCGGTTGACGTCTCTCAGCACGGTGAGGCTGTAGCCCAGGGGCGCGCTGATGACCGCCAGCACCGCGACACCAACCGCCAGACGGGTGATGACGCGCGCGATGCGATCTGAGCGGGCCTGCATGCCGGCGCTGCTCAGGGCAGCCAGTGGCCTGTTTGCGTCAGGATGTCCCGGCCGGCGGGTGATCGGACGAACGAGATGAACTGCTGGACCGCCGGCGACGGTGCCGACTGCGTGATGAAAAAGAAATGCTTGGCCATGGGGTAGCGGCCACTGGCGCCGTTCTGCACCGTCGGCTCCACACCATCCAGGGACAGGCTGCGCATCTGACGCCCCTCGGACAGGATCAGTGCCAGGGTGGAGACACCGATGGCACCGGGCACGCTTTCGATCTTGTCGGCTGCTTCCTGGTCCGTCATGGCATAGGGCAGGCCCGGTCGCTTTTCGGCAACAGTGAGGGCCTGCTCGATGGCCGGTGACAGGGCTCTGAGCTGACGCGTGTTGTCGTCGCCCGGTTGCCGAAGGACCGGGCGAATTGTGATGCGGTCCGGCCATTGGGCCAGTTTGCCGGTGTAGATGTCGGCCAACTGCTCACGGGTGAGGCCGGTGACCTTGGTTTTGGGGGCGACCGCCAGCACGGTTGGCGTGCGCGCGTACTCAGTGGCGGTGAGGCCTTTGCTGCGCTCTTCCTCGGTGAGTGTGCGGGAACTCAGGCCGATGTCGATGGCCCGCTGGGGCACGCCCAGCAACGCGCCGCTGCTGCCGAGGCTGCGCAAGACGGTGACTTTCACGTCCGGGTATTTCCGGCTGTAGGCGTCGCCCAGCAGTTGCATGGTGCCCAGCGCATTGCCGGTGCCGCCAATCTTGATTTCCGTCGCCGTGGCCGTCCCAATCATGACGACGCAGGCACCCAGTGATGTGAGCCACACCCGAGCAGCATTTTTGAGTCTCAAATGCATTGATTTCCTTCGAGAACAGGACCAACGTCCCGAAACTGCGTTCATCTTCCCAGCTTATTTTGCGCAGGGCAAATTCCTTGGGATGAAACTTGATTCAGGTCAATATTGCAGGACGGCGGTGAACGTTGTGATACGTCCCTGGGCAACCGGAAGAGGCGTTGCCAGGGGCGACTGCTGCCTCAAGCACGCAACCATCTGGAGGCGGCAGTTGGCCAACCGGGACCAAGTCGGTCAGGCGATTTTTTTCATGACCTCGATCATCGTCGGGGTCAGCTGCTTGAACAGTTCCGCGTTGTAGGAGGCGCAGTACGGCACACCATCCACTTCGCCGTAGTGGATGCTCGGATCGATGGAGTCGTCCAGCGGGCGTGTTGGGTCCATGCTGTCGATCTTGAGACGGCTTCCGGGGAAATACACACGGTTGGGCTCGTTTTGCCGCAGGTTGTTCTGGGCAATCTGATGCTCCGCAACCGCGTACTTCCGCGATGTCGCGGCTGGCGTACCTTCGGCCACTTCCGGATCCACATTGACAGCCACAATGGACACCGTGTAGTCGCTATTCAGATAGATCTCGAAGGTTCGAAACTGCTGCGGAAAATGCTGCAGGGAGGAGGTCTCAACCTGCCAGAAGCTCTTCTCAGGCACGAGCCTGGTACGGGCTTCATCGCTGTAAGCGGGCAGCGCCTTGACCGTGTTCAAGTGCCGGTGGCCAGACATCCACATCAGAAGGTTGGGCGTGTCCTGCAGTTTGCGGATCAGGTCGGGCAACTTGACAGCGTTGTCCATGACCGCATGAGGATCATTCTGGGATGGCGATGCCTGTCCTTTGGGGTTCCACCACTCCATCAGGCTGCCACTGGCTGCCACGGCAATCGGTATGTGCGCTGCAATCACCATCAGCTGATTGTTGGCCTGCCCGGCGTCGAGCTCAGCCTGCAACCACTTCCAGCGCACCTCGTCCAGGAAACCGTGCCCGTGAATGTCGTGGGAGCCATCGGTTTCCAGCTGGGTGTTGTCCAGCACGATGATCTTGAGCGGAATGTCCGACTTGGGAACAAAGCTGTAGCAGGCGAACCCGTTCTGACTGCGGCGCAAGGCCTCCGGCACCAGGTCAAAGCCATGGCCCTTGGGAAGGGTCTTGGTGTTGAAGAATTCCGCTATCCATTCGCTGCGCAGCAAGGCGCGCCGGTCGGGGTCGGCCGCCACTTTGGGGGGAGATTTGAAGTCTTCCGCCTTGCCCGTGTAGCGGATGGCACCATAGGGACTGGCACCGTCGATCACACCCATGTAGAAGGTATTGCCCACGATACCGGTGACCGGGTCATTCAGGGTCGCTTTCGAGGTTCCCGCCAAGCTGGTGTTCAAGTCATACACCACCGGCGGCAATGCCATGGGTGTGGACGTGGACGCGTTGGGAATGAGCACATCGCCAACCGCCCAGACCTGATCACTGACGTAGCTCTCGCGGATCTTGAGTGCAGGGTTTGCATCTACCGGCACAGAGCCGATGTAGAAGTGATCATGGTTGCCCAGCGCCTGGTACCAAGGGATGGATTTGTTGAGCCCGGCCGCCTGAAAAGGCCGCTGGAAATCGACTGTGTCTTCGCCCAGATGCGCGCCCGAACTCGGCCTGATGGGCTTGCCGTCGATCACGTCGATGTACCAACGCAATTCGTTATAGCGGCTGCTGTCGCATACATCGCCTAGCGAGATGCCGAAGTCGAACGGGCTGCGCTCGTGCAGCGCATTGGCGGTCTGGATGGCTGCGTCGAGCAGTTGGGTGGTGTACATCATGACAGGCGAGTAGATCGAGGTCATCTCGCCTCCGTGAGCCGAATCCGCTTGCTGGATATAGATCAGCTGGTTGGGCGCCTCCTTGTCCGTGATGTGGATGTCGGTCATGGCAAAAAAATTCGCCAACCGCTTGCGCTTGGCAGGCGCAGCGTAGCTTCCCGCGTTGGCCAGCAAGTCATAACGTGGCACGACAGGAAGGCCGTTCGCAAGGCGGTACTTTCCGTAGCCGTATTTGTCGTAGTCCTGTACCCGGCTCATCTCCGTGGCATGCAGGCCCTTGTTCGATTTGGGCTTGGCGATGGGCGGCGCGGCAAAGTCGAAGGCCAGCATCTGCTCGGTCGTTTTCTTGACCTTCCTGCCATCGATCGGATAACTGCGCAGCTGATGGTTGCTGCCGCCATAGGCCGTCGTGAAAGTGGTCCCGGAGAGCCCGGCCACGACACCGAAAGAGTACTTGACGAATTGGCGTCGGTCCAACCCCGTACTGCGCGTTACTGCACCAGTCGTGGGCCTGGTTGAAGTTGTCTGGGGGGTGTCGGGTTTCATTCTGTTTTTCTTCAAAGGGAGGTATTCGAGGTGCAGAGCCGAGAGGTTTTTTTATCAAATTTAAACCACTTGGGCATTCTGTCACCATCAGAAGAGAATTAAAAGGAATGGAGCCGATGGCCCAAGGGCAACGGACGTATCCCGCCTCACTCCGCGTAGAATTCCAATCGCTCCGGGGTGCAACCCTGCCGGTAACGGCAGCGTGGCTGAGATGGTGACACCGAACCCGTGAACTTGACTCGGATCATGCCGACGTAAGAAGAGCTGTCAGGAACGCGCGTCCCGCCCTGCCACCCCTTTCGGAGCACCCCCGCCTGGCCTCGGCCAGGCACATTACCGGAAGAAGGGCGAACGTGAACGACACCTCCACAGCGAGACAAGCCAAGGCCAGCGGTCTGGATGACGCATTGGTAGCCGATCTGTTGGCTTTCATGGCGCAACCCGGTTCGACCGACGACGCCTTCAACGCAATCGCCCTGAGGCTGTTTACCCACCAGTTCCAGCACAATGCCGCCCTGCAGCGTTATTGCCAGCAGCGCGGCCGCACGCCACGCACCGTGAAAAGCTGGCGCGATATTCCGGCTGTGCCGATCAATGCCTTCAAGGACCTCACGCTGAGCTGCGTGCCGCCGGATGCCTGCGAGCGCGTTTTCATGACCAGCGGCACCACGCGTGGTGACGTCAAAGGCCGGCACTACCACCCGCATCTCGCGGTGTACGACCGTTCCATGACACTCAATTTCCGTCAGCGCTTTATGGCCGAGCGGGACAGGCTGCGCTTCGGGCTCCTCTTCCCCGATGAACAACTCATGCCCAACTCCTCGCTGGCGCACTATCTGGCGCTCGCCCTGCGCGAGTTCGGTACGCCCGAGAGTCGCTACTTCATGGAGCAGGACGGCCTGCAGCTGGAGGACTTGTGCGAAACGCTGACGCAGCTGCAGCGCAGCGGCGAGCCCATCGCCCTGCTCGGTGCCAGCTACAGCTTTGTGCACCTGATGGATGCGCTGCAGGCGGCAGGCCTGCAATTCCAGCTGCCGGCCGGCAGCCGGCTGCTCGACACCGGCGGCTTCAAGGGCCAGTCGCGCGAGATGGACATGGATGCGTTCTACGTCCAGCTCTCGGCCACCTTCGGCGTGCCGCGCAGCCAGTGCATCAACATGTACGGCATGACCGAGCTCAGCACCCAGTTCTACGACGACGGCAATGCCACGTTGCCCGCCGTCAAGTCCGGCCCGCACTGGATCCGCTCGCGCCTGCTCGATCCCTTGAGCGGGCAGGAGGTCCCCTTCGGCGAGCGCGGCATCCTGGCCCATTGCGACCTGGGCAATTTCAACTCGGTGACCACCATCCTGACCGAAGACGTCGGCGTGGCCGTGGACGGTGGCTTCCTGCTGCTGGGCCGCGCCCAGGGCGCGCAGGCCAAGGGCTGCTCGATCGCGGTGGACGATTTCCTGCGGGCGGCGCAGAGCGGAGCCGCGGCATGACGATGAAAACCGTCGCGGCATACCTGCCGGGTTTGCCGGCCGAGCAGGTGCAGTGGCAGACGCTACGCTTCGGCGCGGGCGCTCAGACGCTGGAAGTAGCCGTGCCACACCTGACGCCGGCGCAGCTGACGGCCCTGGCCGCGCATGTGCGCGAGGCTGGCCGCCAGCAGCTCAAGCGCATGCCGGTGTCGCAGATCATTGCCGCCATCGACCGCGCCGTGGCACGCCTGCTGGATGCCAGCGACCCCTACCGCATCGAGGCCGAGCGTTTGCTGCCCCTGGTGAGCGGCTTCGATGCCGAGATGGTGCGCCTGGGCCTGAATGCCTACCTGAAGACCTTTCGCGCGCCGCAACTGCAGCGTTTCGTGGCGGAAGACTTCGCCAACCCCAAGCTGCTCGATGAATTCCAGCCACGTCCCAAAGGCGGCATGGCCCGTGCGTTGGGGCCGGAATTGCTGGTGCACGTCTGGGCCGGCAATGTGCCGGGCCTGCCGCTGTGGAGCCTGGTCTGCGGCCTGCTGGTCAAGGCGCCGAGCATCGGCAAGGTGGCCAGCGCCGAACCCGTGTTCGCCGCGCTGTTCGCACGCCTGCTGGCCGAGGTTGATCCGCAACTGGCCGATTGCCTGGCCGTGCTCTGGTTCAAGGGCGGCGATACGGTGAGCGAAAAAACCTTGTTTGGCGAAGCCGACGTGGTGCTGGCCTACGGCGGCAACGACACGCTGGGCCAATTGCGCCAGCAGGTGCCGATCGGCACACGCTTCCTGCCACACGGCCACAAGCTCAGCTTGGGGCTGGTGTCCAGCGCGGTGCTTGACGCCCAACATGCCCAGGCGGCAGCGCGCCAGGCGGCACTCGACGTGGTGCGCTACGAGCAGCAGGGCTGTTATTCGCCGCATGTGTTTTATGTCGCGCGCGGTGGCCGCGTGACGCCGCGCGAGTTCGCGCAGGTGCTGGCGGGTGAACTGGCCGCGCTGCAACACAAGTTTGCGCGTCGCACGCTGTCACTGGAAGAGGCCGCCAGCGTGGCCGGCTGGCGCGAGCGGCAGGAACTCAAGGGCTTTGCGCAAACTGGTGTGGAACTCATCGGCGATGCCACGGCACCGTGGTGCGTCGCCTATGCGGAGGCGGCGAATGCACTGCAGCCCTGTGCCCTGAACCGCACGGTGCAGGTGCAGGCGGTGGACCGGCTAGACGATGCCATGCCGCTGGTCGCCGCGCAGCGTGAAATTCTGCAGACGGTGGGGCTGGCCGCCGCACCGCACGAGTTGTACGCCCTGGCCGAAGCGCTGGGGCAGGCTGGCGCCACCCGCATCTGCGCCCTGGGCGCCATGACTGCGCCCGAGGCCGGCTGGCACCACGACGGGCGCTTCAGCCTGCTTGACCTGGTGCGCATGGTCGAGCTGGAACAATCGGCCGAGAACGCGGCCGAGGCCTACGCGCCGTATCGGGATTGAACGCCATGGCCTTCCTCGACATGCAGGGCGTGAGCTACACCTACCCCGGCTGGCCGCCGGTGGTGCAGCGCGTGGACTGGGACATCGCCCAGGGCGAGTTCCATTGCCTGGTGGGGCGCAGCGGCTGCGGCAAGACCACGCTGCTCAAGCTCGCCGCCGGCCTGCTACAGCCCGACGAGGGTCGCGTCAGCCTGCAGGGGCAAGCGGTGCGCCAGCCCGGGCCGGGCACCGGCTTCGTGTTCCAGGCGCCCACGCTGCTGGACTGGTTGAGCGTGCTGGACAACGTGCTGCTGCCCGTGACTTTGCAGCGCACGCCCACGGTGCAGGACGTCGCGCGGGCTGAGCAACTGTTGACGCAGATGGGCTTGGCGTTTCATGCCAACCATTACCCGCGCCAGCTGTCGGGCGGCCAGCAAAGCCGCGTGGCGATTGCGCGTGCGCTGGTGCTGGAGCCGGCCATCCTGTTGATGGACGAGCCCTTTGCCGCGCTCGATGCCATCACACGCGAGGAGCTGCAGGACGAGTTGCAGACCATGTGCCGCGCGCGCGGCACCTCGGTCTTTTTCGTCACGCACGACATCGCCGAGGCGGTGTACCTGGCCGACCGGGTGGCGGTGATGGAGGGCGGTCGCATCCGGCACGACATCCGTGTCGAACTGCCGCGCTCGCGCACGCAGGACGTGCGCTACGGCGCCGCCTTCAACGCCATCTGCGCCGAGCTGCGGCAGGCCATGGACCAGGAGGACGGGCGATGAAATATCCGCGCCTCTTCGCCCTGGTCTTGCTTCTCGTCCTGTTGCTGGGCTGGGAGTGGGCAGTGGGTGTTTTCAAGTTCTCACCTCTGGTGCTGCCGGCGCCCAGTGTGATTGGTGCCGCGCTCTGGCGCGCCTTCAGCACCGGCTACCTCTGGCCGCATCTCGCGCAAACCACGCTGGAGCTGGGGCTGGGCCTGGCGTTGGGTGTGGTGCTGGGTTTTGCCGGCGGTCTGCTGCTGGGCGAATCGGCCGCGCTGCGCCGTGTGCTCATGCCCTATGTGGTGACCAGCCAGGTCATCCCGAAGCTCGCGTTGGTGCCGCTGTTCATCGTCTGGTTCGGTTTCGGCACCACGCCGACGGTGGTGATCACAGCGCTGATCTGTTTTTTCCCGCTGCTGGAGAACACGCTGACCGGCATCGCGCAGGTGGACGCCGCACGCCTGGAGCTGTTCCGCATGCTGGGCGCCACGCGTTGGCAGACTTTGTGGCGCCTGAAGGTGCCGGCCGGCTTGCCGGCCATCCTGGCCGGCCTGCGCGTGGCCGTGGTGCTGGCGCTGGTCGGGGCCGTGGTGGGTGAGTTCGTCGGCGCCAGCAAGGGGCTGGGCGCGCTGATCATTGCCGCCCAGGGCTCGATGGACACGCCGCTGATGTTTGCCGTGCTGCTGGTCATCACCGCGCTCGGCCTGCTGCTGTACGAACTCGCGCTGTGGATCGAGCGTGCGCTGTTGCGACCCTATTCCCAACTTCCCGACTGATGAGGACAACGATGATGAAACGTACCACCCTGCGTACCCTGGCGGCGCTCACCCTGACGGGCTTGTGCGTCGGCGGCACATGGGCGCAAGCGAAACTGGACAAGGTGACGATTGCTGGCTGGGGCGGCCCGATCTCGGAGATCACCAACATCCTGGTCGAGCCCGACAAGGGGTTTTTCCGCGCCAAGGGGATTGATCTGGTCTACATGCCCGGCAACGGCGGCGGCGACGCCATCCGCAACCTGCTCAGCGGCCAGGGCGACGTGGCTTTCACCGACCCCGGTTCGCTCTACGCCGCGCTGGACAAGGGCGAGAAACTGCGTGTCATCTACGACATTTACCCGCAGAACATTTTCAACGTGGTAGCGCTCAAGAGCAGCGGCATCACGAAACCGGCCGACCTGAAAGGCAAAAAGATCGGCATCTACAGCCTGTCCAGCGGCACGCTGACCAATCTGCAGCTGCTGCTGAACCAGGCTGGCCTGTCCGAGAAGGACGTGACCATCGTCGTCACAGGCCTGCTGAACTTCGCGCCGCTGATGCAGGGCCAGGTGGATGCGACGGCGGCCACCGACACCGGCCTGCTGGTGGCGCGCGCCAAGGGCGTGGGCGACGTGAACGTGATGGAAGTGCGCAACTCGCTCAACGTTTCCAGCGACATCTTCGTCGTGCGGGAAGAAACGTACCAGCAGAAGAAGGACGTGCTCAAGCGCTTCCTGGCCGCCTACCGCGACAGCATGTTGTGGATGATTGCCCAGCCGCAGGAAGCCGCCGCGTTGGCGGTCAAGCGTGCCATCAACGGGCAGAACGAAGCGGTCAACCTGGAGGTGATCAAGCTGCGCAACGCCTCCAGTGTCTCGCCGCTGACGCAAAAACAAGGCCTGGGCGCCATCGACGTGCAGATGCTGCAGAAGGGCGCCGAGGCCTGGAAGAAGATCGGCCTGATCCAACGCGAACTGAAGATGAGCGACGTGGTGAGCCCCGACCTGTTGCCGGGCAAGTGAGCGGAAGAAAAGAGGCGCGCATGAACTTCACAGGCAAGGTCATCCTGGTCACCGGCGCCAGCCGCGGCATTGGTGCCGCCGTGGCGCAGGCTTTTGCGGCCGAGGGCGGTTTCGTGATCGTCAACTACCTGCGCAACGAGGGCGCGGCTGAAGAGGTGGTCGCGCGCTGCAAAGCGTTGGGCGGCGACGCCTGGGCCATTCGGGCCGACGTCAATGACGCGGCGCAGGTGCAAGCCATGGTGGCGCAGGTGCTGGCCGAAGTGGGGCGCATCGACGTGCTGGTGAACAACGCCTTTGCGCCTTACCGCTTCGACCCCGAGCAGCGCCAGCGCTTCTGGGAAACACCCTGGGCCGACTACCAGACCCAGTTCGACGGCGCCGTGCACGCTACCTACAACCTGTGCCAGGCCGTGTTGCCGCACCTGCGCCAGCGTGCGCAGGGGTGCATCGTCAACCTGGCGAGCGACCTGGTGGCGCGGCCGGTGGTGCCCTACCACGACTACAGCACCGCCAAGTCGGCACTGGTGGGCTTCAGTCGCAACCTGGCGGCCGAGTTGGGGCCTTTGGGCATCCGCGTCAACTGCGTGGCGCCGGGCCTGGTCTATCCGACCGACGCCAGCCGCGCGACCAAGGAGGACGTGAAGGAGGCCATCGTGGCACAGACGCCGCTGCGCCGCATTGCCAACCCGGCCGACGTGGCCGGGCCGGTGCTGTTCCTCGCCTCCGACTGGAGTCGCTTCATGACCGGGCAGGTGCTGTATGTGGACGGCGGGCTGGTGATGCAGTGAGCGCCGTGGCGTTGCGCATAATCGATCCCGGCGCAACGCCGTCCCTCTGAAGGAGTCAGCCTGATGCGAAATAGGATGCTGAGGTTCCTGGTTCTGTTGTTCAGTGTCTCGGTGGCGCAGGCCGAACCCCTGCCCATGATCGATACCCATATGCACTTCGAGTCGGTGCCGTACATGGATCTCGACGGCTCGCGCAAGACCGCCTTGGCCGAAATGGACCGTCGTAACATTCGCATGTCCTTGCTGATGTCGCCGCCGCGTGACAGCTTTGTCGCCAAGCGCAACCAGGACGTCGAGGAACTGATGCCGGCCGTCAAGGACGCGCCCGGCCGTTTTGCCGTACTGGGCGGTGGTGGCTCGCTCACCATCATGATCAATGCCGTGCCGGCCGATACGGTGAACGATGAGCGGCGCAGCGAGTTCCGCCAACGGGCCGAACGCATCCTGGCACTGGGCGCGGTGGGTTTTGGCGAGATGTTCATCCAGCACTTGTCGCTGCCGGCCATGGGGCCGGGCCACGCCTATGAGAACGTTCCGGCCGACCACCCTTTGCTCATGCTGCTGGCCGACATCGCGGCCGAGCACGATGTTCCGATCGACATGCATTTCGACATGGTGCCGCAGGACATGCCGTTGCCGCCCAACCTCATGAGCCATAGCCCACCCAATCCGGCGCAACTGACGGGCAACCGGGCCGCCTTCGAGGCGCTGCTGTCGCACAACCCCAAGGCGAAGTTCGTCTGGGCCCATGTCGGCTTCGAGCCGTTGCTGACACGCGGGCCGGCGGTGGTGCGCGAGATGCTGCAGGCCCACCCCAACCTCTACATGAGCTTTCGCCTCAACCGTGGCGGCCCCATGCACCCCATGGCCCTGGACGAAGACGGGCGGCTCAAGGACGAATGGCTGCTGCTGATACGTGAGTTCCCGGACCGCTTCATGTTGGGCAGCGACGCCTTCTACGCCGCCGGCGAGCGGGTGGCGCGCGGCGCAAGCAGCCAGGGGTTGGACAATCTGCGCGGATTGGTCGATCAACTGCCGCCGGATCTCGCGCGCCGCGTGGCCAGCGACAATGCAGCCTTGATCTACAAACTTAAATTCCCATCTGGGAACTGAATGGCGTACGCGTGCAAGAAACAATGTTGATTCTGGGGATCGAGTCCTCCTGCGACGAAACCGGCGTCGCCCTGGTCCAGTCCAGTGGTGATCCGGTACCCACGCTGCTCTCGCATGCCCTGTACAGCCAGATCGAGATGCATCAGGCCTATGGCGGTGTGGTGCCCGAGCTGGCCAGCCGCGATCACATCCGCCGCGTGCTGCCGCTGACCACGCAGGTCATGCAAGAGGCGGGCAAGTCACTGCAAGACATCGACGTGGTGGCCTACACGCGCGGCCCCGGCTTGGCCGGTGCGCTGCTGGTGGGCGCTGGCGTGGCCTGCGCGCTGGGCGCGGCCCTGGGCAAGCCGGTGCTGGGCGTGCACCACCTGGAAGGGCACTTGCTGTCGCCGTTCCTCAGTGCCGACCCGCCCGAATTTCCCTTTGTCGCGTTGCTGGTCTCCGGCGGCCACACCCAGCTGATGCGGGTGGACGGCGTCGGGCGCTACGCCATCCTGGGCGAGACGATTGACGATGCCGCCGGCGAGGCCTTCGACAAATCGGCCAAGCTCATGGGCCTGGGTTATCCCGGCGGGCCGGCCTTGTCCCGGCTGGCGGAGCAGGGCGATGGCGCGGCCTTCAAGCTGCCGCGCCCGCTGCTGCACAGCGGCAACCTGGACTTTTCCTTTGCCGGTCTGAAAACGGCGGTACTGACGCAGGCCCAGCGCCTGGGTGATGAATTGCAAGGCCGCAAAGCGGATCTCGCGGCTTCGACGCAAGCCGCCATCGTGGACGTGCTGGTGAAGAAGTCGCTGGCAGCGCTTGATGAAACGGGCATGAAACGGCTGGTGGTGGCCGGCGGCGTGGGCGCCAACCGGCACCTGCGCGAGCAACTGAATGCGCAGTGCGCGAAACGCCAGGTGCGCGTGCACTATCCGGAGCTGCACCTGTGCACCGACAACGGCGCCATGATCGCCATGGCCGCCGCGATGCGGCTGCAGGCTGGCATGCAAGAGGCCAGCCGGGCTTACACCTTCGAGGTGAAGCCGCGCTGGCCACTGGATGCGATCAGTCAGTCGGTGTGAGATTTCGCACCGCGATTTGTGTCGCGGTACTCGGGGCGCGGGTTCCGCCCTCGCCGGCTTATTCGTGGCCGCTACAAGGTGACCCCCTGGGTGGCAAAGCAGTGGATGCTGATATAAATCAGCCACTTAGTAGACCTCTCGATTTCTGGGGGAGACCAACATGAACCTTGAAGAGTTTGTCTCGCAAACGCTCGTGCAGATCGTTTCAGGAGTGAGGGCGGCTCAGGCGGAAGCGAAGGCACATGGAGCAGAAGTCAATCCGCACCTCACAGGTGCCGCTGAACAGCTGGGCAAGCATGGCTTCATTTGGGCAAGCGGAGGTGCGGCACAGATTGTGCAGTTCGATGTTGCGCTTACAGTGGCCGAGGGAACGGGAACAAAGGGTGGCATTGGTGTTTTTGCCGGTGCGGTGAGCCTTGGCAGCTCTGGTCAATCCAAGTTGGAAAGCTCATCGGTCAGTCGCGTCAAATTCTCAGTTCCTCTCACGCTTCCAGAAGCTCGATGAGATCGAGGTCGAACCTTCCGCCAACGAAACCTGCTTTCGGCTGGTCTCTTGCCTCGAATGTTGGGCTACATTGGTGTTGACGTTCACGCTCGACACGAACTGCCTCATCGCCGTCGAAGAGTCGCGGCCTGAGAAAGATGCCATTGAGAACCTTATCGCTGCGCATCATGCAAGGCGCGCCGATGTTGGACTTGTCGCCATCTCTGCGTCGGAGCGGCAGCGCGATGGAGCTGTCATCGAAAACTTTGGTACGTTCCAAGAGCGGGTGATGCGGCTCGGCTTGGGAGAGCTTGAGCTTCTCGCGCCAATGATGTATTGGGATGTCACTTTCTGGGATTTCTCACTCTGGTCGGATGATGACGCGGAACGCCTCGAGCGCAAAATCCACGAGATCCTTTTCCCCGGAATTGAGTTCGAATGGATCGACTATGCGCAAGCTCGCGGTTTGGATCCAAACTCTCAGGCGCCTGAAAAGCGATGGAGGAACGCGAAGTGTGACGTACAGGCCTTCTGGAGTCATGCCTTTCGGAAGCGCAACGTCTTTGTTTCATCAGATAAGAACTTCCACGCGGCAACGAAGAAACCCAGGCTGTTAGCTCTGGCGGGGGGACGCATCGAATATCCTGAAGGCGCGTCGGCTCTCGTGGCGGAGTGTGGGGATTCATCCTGACGTTGAGACCATGAAAAAGGCCGCGAGATTCGCGGCCTTTTTGCTGTTGTCGAACTGACTCAGTTGATCGTCAGCTTGGTGACTTTGCTCTCCGGCTGCACCTTGGCCAGCTTGAGGGTCAGCACACCGTTTTCCAGCTTGGCAACGCTGGAGGCGGCATCAATGTCCTGCGGCAGTTCATACGCGGCCTTGTACTGACGCGCGGCTTCCGGCAGGCTTTCCAGGCGCACCACATTGCCTTCGATGCCGATCGACAACTGGTCGCGTGTCACGCCCGGCACATCGAAGCTCAGGGTGTAGGCCTTGTCATCCTGCTCGATGCGGCAGCTGTTGGTCTGGATGACCGGTGCTTGCAGGGCGGCGTCGAAGAAGCGGTCCAGCGAGCGCATGGAGGGTGCAAAAGCAGAACGGCGGGTGACGGGGGCGAACAACATGATCGAACTCCTGGTTAACACAAAAATGGGGGTGTGTACGAAGTGCGGTCACAACCGTATCCCGTACACTGCGCGGCCGCCATCTCTGGTCTGCCGCTTGGATCGAAATTGAGCGCAATTTTTTTGTTTTCAAGAGTTGTTTTGCCATGAATATTTTTCGTCGTCCGCTATTGAAATCGCTGCTGCTGGCTTTATCTCTGCCCGCCGCCTTGTTGGCCCAGGCCCAGCCGGCCCCCATCAAGATCGCGATGATCGAAGGCCTGAGCGGCCCCTTTGCCAATACCGGCGAGGCGGTCTACCGCAACTTGGCGTGGGCAACGGAACGCGTCAATGCGCGCGGCGGCGTCAAGCTGCCGGCCGCAGCAGGCGGCAGCCGCCCCTTGCTGATCGAGCGTTACGACAGCAAGGGCCAGAACGAGGAAGCGCTGGCCGTGCTGCGCGCGGCCATCGACGATGGCGCGCGTTACGTGATGCAAGGCAATTCCTCGGCCACCGCGGCGGTGCTGATCGATGCCATCAACAAGCACAACGAGCGCGAGCCGGGCAAGCGTGTGATCTTTCTCAACTACGCGGCGGTGGATCCGATCCTGACCAACGAGAAGTGCAGCTTTTGGCATTTCCGCTTCGATGCCCATGCCGACATGCGCATGGCGGCGCTGATGGAGGTGCTCAAGGATGACAAGGCCGTCAAGAGCGCCTACCTGATTGGCCAAGACTACAGCTTCGGCCAGGCGGTGGCGCGCGAGGCGCGACGCCAGCTGGGGCAGCAGCGGCCCGACGTGCAGATCGTCGGTGATGAGCTGCATCCGATGGGGCGGGTCAAGGACTTCATGCCCTATGCCGCCAAGATCAAGGCCAGCGGTGCACAGGCGGTGATCACTGGCAACTGGGGCAACGACCTGACGCTGCTGGTGAAGGCGGCGCGCGAAGCCGGTTACGAGGGCAAGTTCTACACCTTCTACGGCAATGCGCTGGGCGCACCGGCTGCGCTGGGCGAGGCCGGCGTCGGCCGTGTGATCGCCGTGGCTGACTGGTTACCCAATGCGCCGGGCAAGGACAGCGAGGCGTTCTACCAGTCCTTCCGCCAGCGCTTTCCGAAGCCGGCTGACGACTACGTCCACATGCGCATGCAGCTGATGGTGGAGTCGCTGGCGCAGGCGATTGAGCGCGCCGGCTCGCTGCAGGCCACGGCGGTGGCCGCCCAGCTGGAAAAAGCCAACGTGTCGCTGAACGGCCAGCACGGCGCCATGCGCGCGCTGGACCACCAGTTCCAGCAGCAGTTGATGGTGGGCCTGATGGAGCGCCAGGGTGCTGCGGGCGTGAAGTTCGACGTCGAAGGCTCGGGTTACGGCTTCCGCGTCATCAAGGTCCTGCCGGCTGCCCGTGCCGAGCAGCCCAGCAGCTGCAAAATGCAGCGTCCCTGATTTTTTTGAAATTGCCCCATGCGTGACGTCATCCACCAGCTGCAGGAATCGAAAATCCGCGAGGTGGCCAATGCCGGCCTGGGTCGCCCCGACGTGCTGGCCTTCTGGTTCGGCGAGGGCGACGAGGTCACGCCCGACTTCATCCGCCAGGCCGCCATCGAGTCGCTGCAGAAGGGCGAGACCTTCTATGCCCACAACCTCGGCCTGCCCGAGTTGCGTGAGGCCATCGCCGCACACATGAGCGCCCACCATGGGCCGATCGGGGTGGAACGCATTGCCGTCACCTCCGGTGGCGTGAGTGGGCTGATATTGGCGATGCAGGCGCTGGTGACTGCCGGCGACGAGGTGGTGGCCGTCACGCCGGTCTGGCCCAACCTGACGGCGCAGCCGGTCATCATGGGCGCCCGACTCACCTGCGTGTCGCTCAAGCCGGTCGCGGGGGCCTGGACGCTGGATATCGAGAGCCTTCTGGCCGCCGTGATGCCGGCCACCAAGGTGCTGATTCTCAACGCGCCCAACAACCCGACCGGCTGGACGCTGACGCGCGCCGAGCAGCAGCGCATCTTGGACCATTGCCGCCGCACCGGCACCTGGATCGTGGCCGACGAGGTGTACTCGCAGCTGTACTTCGAACCCAGCCCGAACGGATGCGCCCCGAGTTTTCTGGATATTGCCGCCCCAGACGACCGCCTGATCGTGGTGCACAGCTTCTCCAAGAGTTTTCTCATGACCGGCTGGCGCCTGGGTTGGCTGGTGCTGCCGGCTTTCCTGACGCACGACATGGGCAAGTTGATCGAGTTCAACACCTCGTGCGCCAGTGTCTTCACTCAGCGCGCCGCCACGGTGGCGCTGCAGCGGGCCGGTGAGGTGACGCCGCGGGTGGTGGCGCAGCTCAAGGCCGGCCGCGACACCCTGCTGCCACTGCTACAGGCCGTGCCCGGCGTGCAGGTGGCCACGCCGGCGGGCGGCATGTACGCCTTTTTCCGGTTGGCCGGCTACCCGGACTCGCTGGCCACGGCCAAGCGCCTGGTGGTGGAAGCCGGCCTGGGTCTGGCGCCGGGCGAGGCCTTCGCCCCCGAGGCGCAGGGCTGGCTGCGCTGGTGTTTTGCCTCCCGCGACCCGCAGCGGCTGGTGCAGGGGGTGGCGCGCCTCAAGACTTGGCTAGCCGCACAGTAGGCATCCCACATCGTGGGATGCCGCCGAGCCGGCTTTGCCGGGCGGCTGGCATCGCCCCTTGCAGGGGGTGGCGGAGCGACACGAAGTGCGCGCAGCCTGGGGTGAGTTATAATTCCACGGTTCTGCATTGGGTCAACCGGTGCGGAGCGCACGTCAGTAGCAGTTCCAGCCGCTGACGCAAGTTGTAAACCTGGGACGTCACGGTCGAATCTGGCCGGTGCCGCCCCGCATGACAGGAAGAATGAAATGATCGCATCCAGCATCAAAGCTGAAGTTGTTAAAGCCAATGCCCGCAGCGCCACCGATACCGGTAGCCCGGAAGTCCAGGTCGCTCTGCTGACCGCTCGCATCAACGAACTCACCCCCCACTTCAAGACCCACGCCAAGGACCACCACGGCCGTCGTGGTCTGCTGCGCATGGTGAGCCGTCGCCGCAAGCTGCTTGACTACCTCAAGGGCAAGGATGCCGACCGTTACACCGCGCTGATCACCAAGTTGGGTCTGCGTAAGTAATCGACAGAAACATGACGAAGCGCCTGAGTTAGTTCACTAGCTCAGGCGCTTTGTACTTCGGAGAAGGTAAAAACAGAGCGAAGCTGTGTCATTCCAGAGAAATTTGAGTCCTATAACCGACTTTCTCTGGAATGGCATCGTGTTCTGTGTTGCTGACTCCGGGCCTGAGGTGAGGTGGCCTTTACCTCCCGAATTGATAGGAGAGACACATGAGCATGTTCAATAAAATTACCAAGACCTTCCAATGGGGCCAGCACACGGTCACCATGGAAACCGGTGAAATCGCCCGCCAGGCCTCTGGCGCGGTGCTGGTCAATATCGATGACACCGTGGTGCTGGCCACCGTGGTGGCGTCCAAGAACGCCAAGCCGGGTCAGGACTTTTTCCCCCTGACGGTGGACTACACCGAGAAGTCCTACGCTGCCGGCAAGATCCCGGGCAGCTTCTTCAAGCGTGAAGGCCGTCCCAGCGAGCTGGAGACCCTGACCTGCCGCCTGATCGACCGCCCGATCCGTCCGCTGTTCCCCGAAGGTTTCTACAACGAAGTCCAGGTGATCGTGCACGTGGTGAGCCTGAACCCCGAAGTGCAGGCCGATATCGCCGCCATGATTGCCACCAGCGCCGCGCTGAGCATCAGCGGCATCCCGTTCAACGGCCCGATCGGCGCCGCACGCGTGGGTTACATCAATGGCGAATACGTTCTGAACCCGGGCCAGACCCAGCTCAAGGACAGCCAGATGGACCTGGTGGTGGCCGGTACCGAAGCCGCCGTGCTGATGGTGGAGTCCGAAGCCAGCCAGTTGACCGAGGAAGTCATGCTGGGTGCCGTGGTGTTCGGCCATGAGCAGGGCAACATCGCCATCAACGCCATCCACGACCTGGTGCGTGACGCTGGCAAGCCGGCCTGGGACTGGCAAGCGCCGGCCAAGGACGAAGCCCTGATCGCCAAGGTCAATGCCCTGGCCGAAGAGAAGCTGCGCGCTGCGTACCAGATCCGCAACAAGCAGGCCCGTACCCACGCTTGCCGTGAAGCCTATGCCGTCGTGATGGCCGACCTGAAAGAGTCCGGCGTCGAGTTCGACAGCGTCAAGGTCGAAGGCATGCTGTTCGACATCGAAGCGCGCATCGTGCGCGGCCAGATCCTGGCCGGCGAGCCGCGCATCGACGGTCGCGACACGCGCACCGTGCGCCCGATCGAAATCCGCAACAGCGTGCTGCCCCGTACCCACGGTTCGGCCCTGTTCACCCGCGGCGAGACCCAGGCTCTGGTGGTTGCCACGCTCGGCACCGAGCGCGATGCCCAGCGCATCGACGCCTTGGCCGGTGAGTTCGAAGACCGCTTCATGCTGCACTACAACATGCCTCCCTTCGCCACCGGCGAAGCCGGCCGTTTCGGCACCCCGAAGCGCCGCGAGATCGGCCACGGCCGTCTGGCCAAGCGTGCCCTGGTGGCCTGCCTGCCGACCAAGGAAGAGTTCCCCTACACCATGCGTGTGGTCTCCGAAGTCACCGAATCCAACGGTTCTTCGTCGATGGCTTCCGTCTGCGGTGGCTGCCTGTCGCTGATGGACGCCGGCGTGCCGATGAAAGCCCACGTGGCCGGCATCGCCATGGGCCTGATCAAGGAAGACAACCGCTTTGCCGTGCTGACCGACATCCTGGGTGACGAAGATCACCTGGGCGACATGGACTTCAAGGTGGCCGGTACCACCAACGGCATCACGGCGCTGCAGATGGACATCAAGATCCAGGGCATCACCAAGGAAATCATGCAGGTGGCTCTGGCTCAGGCCAAGGAAGCCCGTATGCACATCCTGGGCAAGATGCAGGAAGCCATGGGCGAGGCCAAGACCGAAGTCTCCAACTTCGCACCCAAGCTCTTCACCATGAAGATCAACCCCGAAAAGATCCGTGACGTGATCGGCAAGGGCGGCGCCGTCATTCGCGCACTGACCGAAGAAACCGGCTGCCAGATCAACATCGAGGAAGACGGCACCATCACCATCGCCGCCACCGAAGCTGCCAAGGCCGATGAAGCCAAGCGCCGCATCGAGGAAATCACCGCTGAAGTTGAAATCGGCAAGGTCTACGAAGGCCCGATCACCAAGATCCTGGACTTCGGTGCCCTGGTCAACCTGCTGCCTGGCAAGGACGGCCTGCTGCACATCAGCCAGATCGCCCACGAGCGCGTCGAGAAGGTCACCGACTACCTGTCGGAAGGCCAGATCGTCAAGGTCAAGGTGCTGGAGACCGACGAGAAGGGCCGCGTCAAGCTGTCCATGAAGGCGCTGCTGGACCGCCCGGCCCAGAACGGCGGCGACCAAGCCTGATCCGTCTTTCAATTTGCTATTGAATCGATAGCGCCTTGCGCAATCAGCGCAAGGGCTATCGGCCAAAAAGACCATGAAAGCAGTCGAAATCACTTCCTATGGGGCGCCCGAGGTACTGTGTCTGGGCGAGCGCCCGGACCCGGTGCCGGCGGCCGGCGAGTTGCTGATCCGCGTGGCGGCCAGCGGCATCAACCGGCCCGACGTGTTCCAGCGCACCGGCAACTACCCCGTCCCGCCGGGTGCCTCCGACATTCCCGGCCTTGAAGTGGCGGGTGAGGTCGTGGGCGGCGATGCCGCAGAACTGGCGAAAGCCGGCCTCAAAGTCGGTGACCGCGTGTGCGCGCTGGTCGCCGGCGGCGGCTATGCCGAACTGTGCACGGCGCCGATCGCGCAGTGCCTGCCGTACCCCAAGGGCCTGAGCGATGTCGAGGCGGCTTCGCTGCCTGAGACCTTCTTCACGGTCTGGAGCAATGTGTTTGACCGCGGTCGCCTGCAAAAGGGCGAGACGCTGTTGATCCAGGGTGGTTCGAGCGGCATCGGCGTCACCGCCATCCAGCTGGCCAAGGCCATGGGCGCGACCGTGATCGTGACCGCCGGCAGCGACGACAAGTGCGCCGCCTGCCTGAAGCTCGGTGCCGACCATGCCATCAACTACAAGACGCATGACTTCAAGGACGAGGTCAAGCGCCTGACGGATGGCAAGGGTGTGGATGTCATTCTCGACATGGTGGGCGGCAGCTACGTCGCGCGCGAGGTCGAGTGCCTGGCCGAGGATGGCCGTATCGTCATCATCGCGGTGCAGGGCGGCACCAAGAGCGAGTTCAACGCCGGCTTGGTGTTGCGCAAGCGCCTGACCATCACCGGCTCCACCTTGCGGCCGCGTCCGGTGGCCTTCAAGGCCGCCATCGCCCAGGCTTGCCTGAAGCAGGCTTGGCCGCTGATCGAGGCCGGCAAGATCAAACCCGTGATCCACAGCACCTGGAAGGCCGTGGATCCGTCCGATCCGACCGGCAGCGGTGCGGCCAAGGCCCACGCGCTGATGGAGTCGAACCAGCACATCGGCAAGATCGTGCTGACCTGGGAGACAAAATGAGCAAGAAGAAGCTGATTGCCGGCAACTGGAAGATGAATGGCAGCCTGGCATCCAACCAGGCCCTGCTCAAGGGCATCCTCTCCGGACTGAAAGACCCGGCCTGTGACATCGCGGTCTGCGTGCCGGCACCTTACTTCGCGCAGTGCCAGGCCTTGTTGGCCACCAGCCCTGTCGAGCTGGGCGCGCAGGACGTGTCGCAGTACGAGACCGGCGCTTACACCGGTGAAGTGTCAGTGGCCATGCTGAAGGACTTCGGTGTGCGCTACGCCATCGTCGGCCACTCTGAGCGCCGCCAGTACCACGGTGAGACCGATGCGTCGGTGGCGGCCAAGGCGCAGCGCGCGCTGGCCAATGGCGTGACACCCATCGTCTGCGTCGGCGAGACGCTGGCCGAGCGCGAGGCCGGCAAGACAGAAGAGGTTGTCAAGCGGCAACTGGCCGCCGTGATTCATCTGAATGGCCATTGCATCAGCGAGATCGTGGTGGCCTACGAGCCGGTGTGGGCGATTGGCACCGGCAAGACCGCCACGCCGGAGCAGGCGCAAGCCGTGCATGCCGTGCTGCGCGCGCAGTTGAAAGCGGCCACGCCGCAGGCCGAGCGCATCACCATCCTCTACGGCGGCAGCATGAATGCCGCCAACGCAGAGCAACTGCTGGCCCAGCCCGACATCGACGGCGGCCTGATCGGCGGCGCTTCGCTCAAGGCTCCGGACTTTTTGACCATCATTGCTGCAGCCCGCTGATAGCGGCTGCAGTTAGCTACGAATTTAGGAGTAAACATGAGTCTTGTATTGACCATTCTCTTGGCGGTCCAACTGCTGTCGGCACTGGCCATGATCGGCCTGATCCTGATCCAGCACGGCAAGGGCGCCGACATGGGTGCGGCTTTCGGCAGCGGCAGTTCGGGCAGCCTGTTTGGTGCCAGCGGCAGCGCCAACTTCCTGTCGCGCACCACCGCTGTGCTGGCCACGGTGTTCTTCGTCTGCACCTTGGCGCTGGCCTACTTCGGCAATGCGCGTCCGGCCAGCACGGGCAGTGTGCTGGAGCGCGCCGCCGTCACCGCACCGGCAGCAGAAGGTGCCGCTGGTACCGCCACGCAAATTCCGAGCAGCCAGGCGCCCGCAGCGCCGGTGCCGTCTGCACCGGCCCCCTCGGGCGCAGGGCAGATTCCGTCGAAGTAATTTCTCTGATGTTGACCCGCGTCAACCGGGATGCGGGGTGTTTTCAGGGTAAACTCTAGGGCTGTCGGGAAAGCGCAATCCTCATGCAATCCCGGCGCATGAGACAAGCCGTCGTGGTGAAATTGGTAGACACGCTATCTTGAGGGGGTAGTGGCGAAAGCTGTGCGAGTTCGAGTCTCGCCGACGGCACCATAAACAGACCTGTTGGATCCAGTCCGACGGGCTAAACGGTGATCAGAATCTCAAGATGAACCTCGATCAGTACCTTCCCGTTCTCTTGTTCATCTTGGTCGGCATCGCGGTGGGCATCCTGCCCCAGGTGCTTGGCTATGTCCTCGGGCCGAACCGGCCTGACGCGGCAAAAAATTCTCCTTACGAGTGTGGTTTCGAGGCGTTTGAAGACGCGCGCATGAAGTTTGACGTGCGCTACTACCTCGTGGCCATTCTTTTCATTCTGTTCGATCTGGAAATCGCTTTCCTCTTCCCGTGGGCGGTTGCGCTCAAAGAGGTGGGGGCGGTTGGCTTCTGGGCGGCGGTGGTGTTCCTGGGCATTCTGGTCGTGGGTTTCATCTACGAGTGGAAAAAAGGCGCCCTGGACTGGGAATAGAAACAATCGGTTTTCACGAGGGCTGATGCCATGATTGAAGGCGTGATGAAAGAGGGCTTTATCACCACCAGTTACGACACGGTGGTGAACTGGGCCAAGACCGGCTCGCTCTGGCCCATGACCTTCGGTCTGGCCTGCTGCGCGGTCGAGATGATGCATGCGGCTGCGGCGCGCTACGACATTGGTCGCTTTGGTGCCGAGGTGTTCCGTGCCAGTCCGCGCCAGTCCGACCTGATGATCGTGGCCGGCACGCTGTGCAACAAGATGGCGCCGGCTCTGCGCAAGGTCTACGACCAGATGAGCGAGCCGCGTTGGGTGATTTCCATGGGCTCCTGCGCCAACGGTGGTGGCTACTACCACTACAGCTACTCGGTGGTGCGCGGTTGCGACCGCATCGTGCCGGTCGATGTCTACGTGCCGGGTTGCCCGCCCACAGCCGAGGCGCTGATCTACGGCATCATCCAGCTGCAGCAAAAAATTCGCCGCACGCAAACCATTGCGCGTGTCTGAGGAATCACAGATGACTGCTATTGCTGTAAATCCCGAGGCTCTCAAGGACACAGTTGCCGCCGCTTTGGGCGGCAAGGTGCGTCGTATCGATGTCTGGTTGGACGAGGTCACGGTTGAAGTGGCGGCTGCCGACTACCTGGCTGCGGCGCAAATCCTGCGTGATGCGCCCGGTTGCCGCTTCGAGCAACTGATCGATCTTTGCGGTGTGGACTACTCCGCCCATGGCGACGGTCGCTGGGAGGGGCTGCGTTTCTGCGTGGTGTCGCACCTGCTGTCGGTCAGCCTGAACCAGCGCGTGCGCCTCAAGGTGTTTGCTGCTGACGATGATTTCCCGGTGGTGGACTCCGTTACCGGCATCTGGCGTGCTGCCAACTGGTACGAGCGCGAAGCCTTCGACCTGTACGGCATCGTGTTCGAGGGGCATGACGATCTGCGTCGTATCCTGACCGACTACGGTTTCATCGGCCACCCCTTCCGCAAGGACTTCCCGCTCAGTGGCCATGTCGAAATGCGCTACGACGCCGAGCAGCAACGTGTGGTCTACCAGCCGGTGAGCATCGAGCCGCGCGAGATCACGCCGCGCATCATCCGTGAAGACAACTACGGAGGCCTGAACTGATCATGGCCGAGATCAAGAATTACACCCTGAACTTCGGTCCGCAGCACCCAGCCGCGCACGGCGTGCTGCGCCTGGTGCTCGAGCTTGACGGTGAGGTGGTCCAGCGCGCCGATCCGCACATCGGCTTGCTGCACCGCGCCACGGAGAAGCTGGCCGAAAGCAAGACCTACATCCAGTCGCTGCCCTACATGGACCGTCTCGACTACGTGTCGATGATGTGCAACGAGCAGGCCTATTGCCTGGCCATCGAGAAGCTGCTGGGCGTCGAAGTGCCGCTGCGCGCCAAGTACATCCGCACCATGTTCGGCGAGATCACGCGTCTGCTCAACCACCTGATGTGGTTGGGCTCGCACGGCAACGACTGCGGCAGCTCGACCATCCTGATTTACACCTTCCGTGAGCGCGAAGACCTGTTCGACATGTACGAGGCCGTCTCTGGCGCACGCATGCACGCAGCGTATTTCCGTCCGGGCGGCGTCTACCGCGACCTGCCGGACACCATGCCGCAGTACCAGGCGAACAAAATCCGCAATGCCAAGGCGATCGCTGGGCTTAATGCCAACCGTCAGGGCTCGCTGCTCGACTTCATCGAAGACTTCACGCAGCGTTTTCCCAAGTGCGTGGACGAGTACGAAACCCTGCTGACCGACAACCGGATCTGGAAGCAGCGTACCGTGGGCATCGGTGTGGTGACAGCCGAACGCGCCTTGAACCTGGGCATGACTGGCCCCATGCTGCGTGGCTCCGGCATCGCCTGGGACCTGCGCAAACAGCAGCCCTACGATGCCTATGACCGCGTCGATTTCGACATCCCGGTCGGCAAAACCGGCGACAGCTACGACCGTTATCTGGTGCGCGTGCAGGAGATGCGCGAGTCCAATCGCATCATCAAGCAGTGCGTGGACTGGTTGCGCGCCAACCCCGGTCCGGTCATCACCGACAACCACAAGGTGGCGCCGCCGGCACGCGAGGCGATGAAGTCGAACATGGAAGAGCTGATCCACCACTTCAAGCTCTTCACCGAAGGTTTTCGCGTGCCCGAAGGCGAGGCGTATGCCGCCGTCGAGCACCCGAAGGGCGAGTTCGGCATCTACCTCGTGAGCGACGGCGCCAACAAGCCCTATCGTCTGAAGATCCGCGCCCCGGGCTTTGCCCATCTGGCCGCCTTGGATGAACTGGCTCGCGGCCACATGCTGGCCGATGCGGTGGCCATCATCGGCACCCTGGACATTGTGTTTGGAGAGATTGATCGATGATCTCTGATTCCATCAAAGCGCGCTTCGCCAAAGAAGTTGCCAAATACCCGGCTGAGCAGAAGCAGTCGGCCGTCATGGCCTGTCTGTCCATCGTGCAACAGGAGCTCGGGCACGTGAGTGCCGAGAGCGAGGCTGAGATCGCCGCTTACCTCGAGATGGCACCGATGGCCGTGCACGAGGTGACGACCTTCTACAACATGTACAACCAGCAGCCGGTGGGCAAGTACAAGCTCAACGTCTGCACCAACCTGCCGTGCCAGCTGCGCGACGGCTCCCGGGCGCTCAAGCATCTGGAGCACAAGCTGGGCATCGCCATGGGCGAGACCACGGCCGACGGCCTGTTCACCCTGCAGCAAAGCGAATGCCTGGGTGCCTGCGCCGATTCGCCGGTGATGCTGGTGAACGACCGCACCATGTGCAGCTTCATGTCGAACGACAAGCTCGATCAGCTGATCGATGGTCTGAAGTCTGCGGAGACCAAATGATGTCGGCTGAAAAAATCCTGTCCCAGTTTGCCGCCACCGGCGTGCAGACCTGCTTCCACGATCGTCACATCAATCCGCAGATCTACGCTGGCCTGAACGGTTCCAATTGGAGCCTGAAGGACTACGAAGCGCGTGGTGGCTACCAGGCCTTGCGCAAGATCCTTGGCAAGGACGGTTCAGCGCCGAATCCCGAAACCGGTGTGGCGGGTCTGACGCAAGACCAGGTGATCGCTACCGTCAAGGAATCTGCCTTGCGCGGCCGCGGCGGCGCTGGTTTTCCGACCGGCCTGAAGTGGAGCTTCATGCCGCGCCAGTTCCCGGGCCAGAAGTACCTGGTGTGCAACTCCGACGAGGGTGAGCCGGGGACCTGCAAGGACCGCGACATCCTGATGTACAACCCGCACATCGTGATCGAGGGCATGGCCATCGCGGCCTACGCCATGGGCATCACGGTCGGCTACAACTACATCCACGGCGAGATCTTCCAGGTTTACGAACGCTTCGAAGCGGCGCTGGAAGAGGCGCGTGCCGCCGGCCTGCTGGGCAACAACATCCTGGGCAGCAATTTCAGCTTCCAGTTGCATGCGCATCACGGCTTCGGCGCCTACATCTGCGGTGAAGAGACGGCGCTGCTGGAGTCGCTGGAAGGCAAGAAGGGCCAACCGCGCTTCAAGCCGCCGTTCCCGGCCAGCTTCGGCCTATACGGCAAGCCCACCACCATCAACAACACCGAGACCTTCGCGGCCGTGCCCTGGATCATCCGCAACGGCGGCCAGGCCTACCTCGAATGTGGCAAGCCCAACAACGGCGGCACCAAGATCTTCTCGATCAGCGGCGACGTCGAGCGTCCGGGCAACTATGAGATTCCGATGGGCACGCCCTTTGCCAAGCTCCTGGAGCTGGCCGGTGGCGTGCGCGGTGGCCGCCAGTTGAAGGCCGTGATTCCCGGCGGTTCCTCGGCGCCGGTGTTGCCGGCCAACATCATCATGGAATGCACCATGGATTACGACTCCATTGCCAAGGCCGGCTCCATGTTGGGCTCGGGCGCAGTGATCGTGATGGACGAAACCCGTTGCATGGTCAAGTCGTTGCAGCGCCTGAGCTACTTCTACATGCACGAGTCCTGCGGCCAGTGCACGCCCTGCCGCGAAGGTACGGGCTGGCTGTCGCGCGTGGTGGATCGCATCGAGAACGGTCAAGGCCGTCCCGAAGACATGGACCTGCTGGACAACGTGGCAGAAAACATCCAGGGTCGCACCATCTGCGCGCTGGGTGATGCAGCGGCGATGCCGGTGCGCGCCATGATCAAGCATTTCCGACATGAATTCGAACATCACGTAGCCCACAAGACCTGCATGGTCCCGGCCTACGTCTGAGCCCCATACCGAGTACACGAACATGGTTGAAATCGAACTCGACGGCAAGAAGGTAGAGGTTGTGGAAGGCAGCATGGTCATGCATGCGGCCGAAAAAGCCGGTACCTACATTCCGCATTTCTGCTACCACAAGAAGCTCAGCATCGCGGCCAACTGCCGCATGTGTCTGGTCGATGTGGAAAAGGCACCCAAGCCGATGCCGGCCTGCGCCACGCCGGTGACGCAGGGCATGATCGTGCGCACCAAGAGCGACAAGGCGATCAAGGCACAGAAGTCGGTGATGGAGTTCCTGCTCATCAACCACCCGCTGGACTGCCCAATCTGCGATCAGGGCGGCGAATGCCAGCTGCAGGATCTGGCCGTTGGTTACGGTGCCTCCTCCTCGCGTTACGAAGAGGAAAAGCGCGTCGTGTTCCACAAGGATGTTGGCCCGCTGATCTCGATGGAAGAGATGAGCCGTTGCATCCACTGCACCCGCTGCGTGCGCTTCGGCCAGGAAGTGGCCGGCGTCATGGAACTGGGCATGTCGCACCGTGGCGAACATTCCGAAATCGAAACCTTCGTCGGTCACTCGGTGGATTCCGAACTGTCCGGCAACATGATCGATATCTGCCCGGTCGGCGCGCTGACCAGCAAGCCGTTCCGCTACCAGGCCCGTACCTGGGAGCTGAGCCGCCGCAAGTCGGTCAGCCCGCACGACTCCACCGGTGCCAACCTGATCGTGCAGGTCAAGAACAACAAGGTCATGCGTGTCGTGCCCCTGGAAAACGAAGCCGTCAATGAATGCTGGATCGCCGACCGCGACCGCTTCTCCTACGAAGCACTCGACAGCCAGGATCGCCTGACCCAGCCCATGATCAAGCACGGCGGCGAGTGGAAAACCGTCGACTGGCAGACGGCGCTGGAATACGTGGCCAAGAGCTTCAAGCACATCCAGGCCGAGCATGGTGCCAGCAGCATTGGCGCCCTGGTCAGCCCGCACAGCACAGTGGAAGAGCTGTACCTGGCCGGCGCACTGGTGCGTGGCCTGGGCAGCGACAACATTGACTACCGTCTGCGCCATGCCGAATTCGCCAAGAGCGAAGGCGTTCACTGGCTCGGGACTTCGATTGAATCTTTGACGCAGCTCCAGCGCGTGCTGGTGGTCGGCACCAACCTGCGCAAGGACCATCCGCTGTTCGCCCAGCGCATCCGTCAGGCCGTGCGCCACGGCGCTGCTGTCAATGCCATTACCTCGAAGGCTTTGTTCAAGAATGCTGATGCCTGGGCCCTGCGCGTGGCCAACGCTGTCGTGACCGAGGCATCTGCCTGGGGCCAGGCGTTGGCCGACGTGGCTGCTGCAATCGCTGCCGAAAAGGGCGTGACCGCACCGGCCGCCGGCCAAGCCACCGCACAAGCGCAGGCCATCGCCAAGTCGCTGCTCGGTGGTGAACGCAAGGCCGTGTTGCTGGGCAACGCCGCCGCGCACCATGCACAGGCCTCCAGCCTGCTGGCACTGGCCAACTGGATTGCTGCACAGACCGGCGCCACGGTGGGCTACCTTACTGAAGCGGCCAATACCGTCGGCGCCCAGTGGGTGAAAGCCCAGCCGCAAGCTGGTGGGCTCCATGCAGCTCAGATGCTGGCGGGTGGCCTCAAGGCGGCCATTCTTCTCAACACCGAACCCGAGTTCGACTCCGCTGCCGGCAAGCAGGCGGCCGAGGGCCTGAGCAAGGTGGACACGGTGGTGACCTTGAGCTCGTTCAAGACCAACCTGGCTTTCAGCGATGTGCTGTTGCCGATCGCGCCGTTCACCGAGACCTCGGGCAGTTTCGCCAACGCCGAAGGTCGTTTGCAAAGTTTCCATGCTGTGGTCAAGCCGCTGGGTGATACCCGTCCGGCCTGGAAGGTGCTGCGCGTGCTGGGCAACCTGCTCGGCTTGCCGGGCTTCGAATTCGAAAGCTCGCAAGAGGTGCTGGCCGCCGCAACCGCCACGCCACCGGCACTCAACAACGCCACGCAAGCCGCCATCACATTGGCTGCTTCGGCTGCCGAACCGGTGGTGGCATCCATCTACCAATTGGACGGACTGGTCCGTCGTGCACCGTCGCTGCAGCTGACGGCCGATGCGCGTGCTGTGCGTGAAGAAGGGGTGGCAGCATGATCGATGCGCTGTACAACGGTGGCCTGAACCTGCTGGCCGCAAGCTGGTGGACCGCCATGGCCTGGCCGGTCATCTGGATCCTGCTGAAGATCGTGGTGGTGCTGGCACCGCTGATGGGGGCGGTGGCCTACCTGACGCTGTGGGAGCGCAAGTTGCTCGGTTTCATGCAGGTGCGTTTCGGCCCCAACCGGGTGGGCCCCTTCGGTTTGCTGCAGCCGATCGCCGACGCGCTCAAGCTGCTGACCAAGGAAATTATCCAGCCGAGCGCAGCCGCCAAAGGCCTGTTCGTGCTTGGTCCCATCATGGCCATCATGCCGGCGCTGGCGGCCTGGGTCGCGATTCCTTTCGGTCCCGACGTGGCGCTGACCAACATCAACGCCGGCCTGTTGCTGATCATGGCCATCACTTCGATCGAGGTCTATGGCGTCATCATCGCCGGCTGGGCCTCCAACTCCAAGTACGCTTTCCTGGGTGCGCTGCGGGCTTCGGCGCAAATGGTGAGCTACGAGATCGCCATGGGCTTCTGCTTCCTGGTGGTGCTGATGGTCTCGGGCAGCATGAACCTGACCGACATCGTGATGGGGCAGGGCAAGGGCTACTTCAGTGACATGGGCTTGAACTTCCTGTCCTGGAACTGGCTGCCGCTGCTGCCGATCTTCCTGGTCTACCTGATCTCCGGCGTGGCCGAGACCAACCGCCATCCCTTTGACGTGGTCGAGGGCGAAGCCGAGATCGTGGCCGGCCACATGGTCGAGTACTCGGGCATGGGCTTCGCCATCTTCTTCCTGGCTGAATATGCCAGCATGTGGCTGGTGTCCATCCTGGCGGTGATCATGTTCCTCGGCGGCTGGATGTCCCCGATCGACAGCGCCTTGTTGAACTGGATTCCAGGCTGGATCTGGCTGGGTGCCAAGACCTTTGTTGTGGTCTCGATGTTCATCTGGATTCGCGCTACCTTCCCGCGTTTCCGCTACGACCAGATCATGCGTCTGGGCTGGAAGATTTTCATCCCGGTCACCCTGGTGTGGCTGCTCATCGTCGGCATCTGGATGCAGACGCCGTGGAATATCTGGAATTGAACATGCGCCCCCACGCTCATCACTTCGTGTATTCGCTGCCCCCCGAGGGGGCGTCGTCTGCCTTGGGACGGCCCGGCGGCAGCCGAGGAGCAGGACTATGACCACCGCTACCGCTTCAACTTTCTCCTTCAAAGACTTCATCAAGAGCTTCATGCTGGTGGAGCTCTTCAAGGGCATGGCCCTGACCGGCCGCTACGCCTTCCGCCGCAAGGTCACGGTGCAGTTCCCGGAAGAAAAAACACCGCTGTCGCCGCGTTTCCGCGGTCTGCATGCGCTTCGCCGTTATGACAACGGCGAAGAGCGCTGCATTGCCTGCAAGCTGTGCGAAGCGGTCTGCCCGGCCATGGCGATCACGATCGAATCCGATGTGCGCGCCGATGGCAGCCGCCGCACCACGCGCTACGACATCGACCTGACCAAATGCATCTTTTGCGGCTTCTGCGAAGAGAGCTGCCCGGTCGACTCGATTGTCGAGACCAGCATCTTTGAATACCACGGCGAAAAGCGCGGCGACCTGTATTTCACCAAGGACATGCTGCTGGCTGTGGGCGACCGCTACGAGAACGAGATCGCAGCATCCAAGGCGGCCGATGCCAAATATCGTTAACTTCCGCTGAAGACCGTCGCACAGAACCTCACAAAGATCGACCCATGGACGTCAAGACCGGTTTCTTTTATCTGTTCTCGTTGGTGCTGCTGTTTGCAGCCTTCCGGGTCATCACGGCGCGCAATCCTGTGCATGCCGTGCTCTTTCTCATGCTGTCCTTCTCGCAGGCGTCGGCCATCTGGTTGCTGCTGAAGGCCGAGTTCCTGGCCATCACGCTGGTGCTGGTCTATCTCGGCGCGGTGATGGTGCTCTTCCTGTTCGTGGTCATGATGCTCGACATCAAGATCGACGCGTTGCGCCAAGGCTTCTGGCGGCACTTCCCCCTCGCAGCCCTGCTGGGGGCCGTGGTGGTGCTGGAGATGGCCGCCGTGCTGATGGCAGGGTTCCGCGTGTCCGAGGAGCCGCGCGTGGCCCAGGTCATCGGCCAGCCGCTGCTGGAGGTCTCCAATACCAAAGAGTTGGGCAAGCTGCTCTACACCCAGTATGTCTACCCGGTGCAGGTGGCTGCGGTCATCCTGCTGGTGGCCATGATTGCGGCCATCGCCCTGACCCTGCGTGCCCGCAAGGACAGCAAAGCCATTGACCCATCCGAGCAGGTGCGCGTGCGTGCCAGCGATCGTCTGCAGATCGTCAAGCTCGACCCCACACGCCCGGCACCGGCTGCCGAAGCTGCGCCTGAGGAGAACAAGGCATGACCCTGACCCTGACACTCGGACATTACCTCACGCTCGGCGCCATGTTGTTTGCGCTGGCCGTGGTGGGTATCTTCCTGAACCGCAAGAACCTGATCGTGCTGCTGATGGCCATCGAGCTCATGCTGCTGGCGGTCAACCTGAACTTCGTGGCTTTCTCCCATTACCTGGGCGACATGCACGGCCAGGTGTTTGTGTTCTTCATTCTCACTGTGGCAGCGGCCGAGTCGGCCATCGGCCTGGCCATCCTGGTGCTGCTGTTCCGCAACAAGTCCAGCATCAACGTGGACGAACTCAACACGCTCAAGGGCTGAACCCACCGGTTCATCAAGGTACTAGAAGATGAGTCAAACCCTTTCTGCATCCACCCTGTTGGCCGTGCCGCTGGCGCCGCTGGTCGGTTCCGTCCTGGCTGGTGTCCTTGGCACCAAGTTCGGCGGCAACTGGATCGGCCGTCGCCTGTCGCATTCGCTCACCATCCTCGGCGTGCTGCTGGCCTTCATTTTGTCTGCCATGACGCTCAAGAGCGTGGCCATGGACGGTGCGCGTTTCAACGAGACGCTCTACACCTGGATGGTGGTGGGTGGCCTGAAGATGGAAGTCGGCTTCATGGTCGACGGTCTGACTGCCATGATGATGTGTGTGGTGACCTTCGTCTCGTTGATGGTGCATATCTACACCATCGGCTACATGGAAGAGGACGAAGGCTACAACCGCTTCTTCGCCTACATCTCCCTGTTCACCTTCTCCATGCTCATGCTGGTCATGAGCAACAACCTGTTGCAGTTGTTCTTCGGCTGGGAAGCGGTGGGCCTGGTGTCCTACCTGCTGATCGGTTTCTGGTTCAACAAGCCGACTGCCATCTTCGCCAACATGAAGGCCTTCCTGGTCAATCGGGTCGGTGACTTCGGCTTCATCCTGGGCATTGGCCTGATCGCCGCCTACGCCGGCACGCTGAACTACACGGAAGTGTTTGCCAAGGCCTCCCAACTCGGCGCCATCGAGTTCCCCTGGTACATCCTGGGTCAGGATGCGATGCTGATCACCGTGATCTGCATCTGCCTGTTCATCGGCGCCATGGGCAAATCGGCCCAGTTCCCGCTGCACGTCTGGTTGCCCGATTCGATGGAAGGTCCGACTCCGATCTCCGCCCTGATCCACGCCGCCACCATGGTGACGGCCGGCATCTTCATGGTGGCGCGCATGTCGCCGCTGTTCGAGCTGAGCGACACGGCCCTGAGTTTCATCATGGTGATCGGCTCCATCACGGCACTGTTCATGGGCTTTCTGGGCATCATCCAGAACGACATCAAGCGCGTGGTGGCTTATTCCACGCTGTCGCAGCTGGGATACATGACGGTGGCGCTCGGTGCCTCGGCTTACTCGGTGGCTGTGTTCCACCTGATGACGCACGCCTTCTTCAAGGCATTGCTGTTCCTCGGTGCCGGCTCGGTCATCATGGGCATGCACCACAACCAGGACATCCGCTGGATGGGCGGCGTTCGCAAGTACATGCCCATCACCTGGATCACTTCGCTGCTGGGCTCACTGGCACTGATCGGCACACCGTTGTTCTCGGGTTTCTACTCCAAGGACAGCATCATCGAGGCCGTGCATGAGAGCCACCTGTGGGGTGCCGGCTTTGCCAACTTTGCGGTGTTGGCTGGTGTCTTCGTCACCGCCTTCTACTCCTTCCGCATGTATTTCCTGGTGTTCCACGGCAAGGAGCGTTTCGACCAGAACCCCGATGCCCACCACGACGACCATGGTCACGGTCATGACGACCACCATGAGCCGCACGAGTCGCCCTGGGTGGTGACGGTGCCGCTGGTGCTGCTGGCCATTCCTTCGGTGGTGATCGGCTACCTGACGATCCAGCCCATGCTGTTCGGGGATTTCTTCAAGGACGCGATCTTTGTTGATGCCGCCAAGCACCCCGTGATGCAGGAACTGGCCGAGGCTTTCCATGGCCCGCTGGCCATGGCGCTGCATGCTTTCAGCACGGCGCCGTTCTGGCTGGCTTTGGCCGGTGTGGTCTGCGCCTACTACATGTACATGATCAATCCGGCCCTGCCGGCGGCCATCAAACGCGCCGTCCAACCGCTCTACACATTGCTGGAAAACAAGTACTACATGGACTGGATCAACGAGAACATCCTGGCGCGCGGCGCCCGTATGCTCGGCGTCGGTCTTTGGAAGGGCGGCGACCAGGCCGTCATCGACGGCACGCTGGTCAACGGTTCCTGGAAACTGGTCGGCTGGGTGGCCGGCGTGGTGCGCCGGGTGCAGTCTGGCTTCCTGTACCACTATGCACTGGCCATGATTGTCGGTGTGTTGGTGCTCATGTCCTGGTTTGTGACCTGGCCCATGGTTGTTGAGTGGCTCAGCCGATAAGGAGAAGAAGAAATGGGTTTGTTGAGCCTGGCTATCTGGATGCCGATTGCGTTCGGCGTGTTGCTGCTGGCCCTGGGCCGCGACGAGCAGGCGCGCATGGTGCGCTGGGTCGCGCTCATCGGTGCACTGGCGAGTTTTCTTGTCACCTTGCCGCTCTACACCGGGTTCAAGCTCGGTACGGCGGCCATGCAGTTTGTCGAGAAGATGCCGTGGATGGAGCGCTTCAATGTGCACTACCACGTGGGTCTCGACGGCATCTCGCTCTGGTTCGTCTTGCTGACGGCTTTCATCAACGTCATCGTGGTGATTGCCGGCTGGGAAGTCATCACGCGCCGCGTCAACCAGTACATGGGGGCCTTCCTGATCCTCAGCGGCCTCATGATCGGCGTGTTCTCGGCGCTTGATGGCATCCTGTTCTACGTCTTCTTCGAAGCCACGTTGATCCCGATGTATCTGATCATCGGCATCTGGGGTGGTCCGAACAAGATCTATGCCGCCTTCAAGTTCTTTCTCTACACGCTGCTGGGCTCGCTGCTGACGCTGATCGCGCTGATCTTCCTGTACACCAAGTCGGGCGGCAGCTTCGACATTGCCACCTGGCACAAGCTGCCGCTGGACGGCACGACGCAGACCCTGCTGTTCTTTGCCTTCTTTGCCGCTTTTGCCGTCAAGGTGCCGATGTGGCCGGTCCACACCTGGCTGCCCGATGTGCACGTGGAAGCCCCTACCGGTGGTTCTGCCGTGCTGGCCGCCATCATGCTCAAGCTGGGTGCCTACGGCTTCCTGCGTTTCTCGCTGCCGATCGCGCCGGATGCTGCGCGCGAGTGGGCGTGGCTCTTGATCGCCCTGTCACTGATCGCCGTTATCTACGTTGGTCTGGTGGCCATGGTGCAGCAGGACATGAAGAAGCTGGTGGCCTACTCGTCTGTGGCGCACATGGGCTTTGTCACCTTGGGCTTCTTCATCTTCAACGACCTCGGCGTCTCCGGCGGTCTGGTGCAGATGATCGCCCACGGTTTTGTCTCGGCCGCCATGTTCCTCTCCATTGGCGTGCTGTACGACCGGGTGCATTCGCGTGAAATCGCCAGCTATGGTGGCGTGGTCAACACCATGCCCAAGTTCGCGGCCTTTGCCCTGTTCTTTGCCATGGCCAATTGCGGCCTGCCGGGTACCGCTGGTTTCGTCGGCGAGTGGATGGTGATCCTGGGTGCCGTGAAGTACGACTTCTGGATCGGTCTGGCAGCCGCCACGGCGCTGATCTTCGGTGCCGCTTACACGCTGTGGATGTTCAAACGCGTTTACCTGGGCCCGGTGGCCAACGAGGACGTCAAGGCGCTGGTCGACATCAACGGCCGTGAATTCCTCATGCTGGCCCTGCTGGCAATCGCTGTGCTGGTCATGGGTGTCTATCCCAAGCCATTCACCGATGTCATGGACACGTCGGTGACGGAACTGCTCAAGCACGTGGCCCTGTCCAAGTTGAACTGATCAAACCGAATTGAAAGACTGAAGATGACAGACAAACTCAGCTGGATTGCGGTTTATCCGGAAATCATTCTGCTGGCCATGGCCTGCCTGATCACGCTGATGGACCTCGGCGTGAAAAGCCGCCAGCGCACTCGTACCTACATCTGGACACTGATGGCCCTGGGCGCAGTGGCTTTGCTGCAGTACCTCTACGCCAGTGGCGGTGCCACCCTCTACAGCCTGCACAACATGGTGGTGAGCGACCCCATGGGCAACTGGCTCAAGTTCTTTGCCACCATTGCCGTGATGGTCTCGCTGGTCTATGCGCGTCCGTACTCGGCTGACCGCGACATGCTGCGTGGCGGCGAGCTGTTCTCCCTGAGCATGCTGTCCTTGCTCGGCATGTTCATCATGATCTCCGGCAACAACTTCCTGCTGATCTACCTCGGCCTGGAACTGCTGACGCTCTCCAGCTATGCCCTGGTGGCGCTGCGCCGCGACAACGCCACCGCCACCGAAGCCGCCATGAAGTACTTCGTGCTCGGCGCGTTGGCTTCCGGCTTCCTGCTTTATGGCTTGTCCATGATCTACGGTGCCACCGGCTCGCTGGATGTGAACGCCGTGTTCCGTGCCATCAATTCCGGCCGTGTCAACCCGCAGGTGCTGGTGTTCGGCACGGTGTTCGTGGTGGCGGGCCTGGCCTTCAAGCTGGGCGTGGTGCCGTTCCACATGTGGATTCCTGATGTCTACCAGGGTGCGCCCACGTCTGTGACGCTGATGATCGGTGGTGCGCCGAAGCTGGCTGCCTTTGCCATTGTCATCCGCTTGCTGGTTGAAGGCATGTTGCCGCTGGCCGTCGACTGGCAGCAGATGCTGATGCTGTTGGCCATTGCCTCGCTGCTGGTGGGTAACCTGGCAGCGATCATGCAGACCAACCTCAAGCGCATGCTGGCGTTCTCCACCATTTCGCAAATGGGCTTTGTCTTGCTGGGCCTGATGTCGGGCGTCATCAACGGCAACATCTATTCCGCGGCCAATGCCTACAGCTCGGCGATGTTCTACGTCGTGACCTATGTACTGACCACGTTGGCGAGCTTCGGTGTCATCCTGTTGCTGGCCCGCGAAGGCTTCGAGAGTGAAGAGATTGCCGACTTCGCCGGCCTCAATCAACGCAGCCCGCTGTACGCCGCGATCATGGCGATCTGCCTGTTCTCGTTGGCCGGCATCCCGCCCATGGTCGGCTTCTATGCCAAGCTTTCCGTGCTGCAGGCGCTGGTGGCTTCGGGCCAGGCGCTGCACATCGGCTTGGCCGTGTTTGCTGTGATCATGTCGCTGATCGGTGCCTTCTACTACCTGCGCGTGGTCAAGGTCATGTACTTTGACGAGCCCATCACCGCCTCCACGGTGGCCGCACCGTTCGATGTGCGCGCTGTGCTGTCGGTCAACGGCCTGCTGGTGCTCGTGCTCGGCTTGGTGCCTGGTGGCCTGATGGCGCTGTGCGCCCAGGCCATCCAGCAGATGCTGGGTACCTGAGATTCATGTCGCAGACTGCTGCCGTCTGGTTCGTGGTGCTGACCGCTGTGGTCGGCGCCAACCTGCCGTTCATCAACCAGCGCCTGCTGGCAGTCGTGCCGCTGCAAGCGCCCAAGGGCCTGCCGGTACGCCTCTTGGAGTTGGTGTTCTGTTACCTGCTGGTGGGCGGCATGGCGCTGTTGCTGGAGCAGCGTGCGGGTCAGATCGCACCGCAGGGCTGGGAGTTCTACGCCATCACGGCAACGCTGTTTCTGACCCTGGCCTTTCCAGGCTTCGTCTACCGCTATCTCTACAAGCGGCATCACTGAGGCTCTCCGGTGTCGTCCGATGACCGCCACCTGATCGAAACCCGTTTGGACAGCCAGGAGCTGTTCAAGGGCCATTTTCTCCATGCCTTCCGCGATACCGTGCGCCTGCCCGATGGAGCCAGCGCGACACGCGAGTATGTGGTGCATCCCGGTGCCGTGATGATCATTCCGCTGCAGGAAGATGAACGTGGCGAGGTGCGGGTTGTGCTGGAGCGACAGTACCGCTACCCGGTGAAGCAGGTCATGGTGGAGTTTCCCGCGGGCAAGCTCGATGCCGGTGAAGGCATTCTGGCCTGCGCACAGCGCGAGTTGCTGGAAGAAACCGGTTACCGCGCAACCGAGTGGGCGCGCGCCGGCGTGTTGCACCCGGTGATTTCGTATTCCACCGAATTCATTGACGTCTGGTTTGCACGGGGCCTGAGTCAGGGGGAGCGCCGGCTGGATGAGGGTGAGTTCCTCGACGTGTTCACGGCCACACCTGCCGAGTTGCTGACATGGTGTTTTGAGGGCAGCGTGACGGATGCCAAGACCCTGACCGGTGCGCTCTGGCTGCAGAACGTCCTTGCCGGTGTCTGGGGATTGGACTGGCAGACGCCAGCGGCCGCCGACGTCAGCCGATAATCACCTGATGAAAGTTCTCAATCTCCAGTGCGATGCCCGGCACGGGTTTGAAGGCTGGTTTGCGTCCGAAGAAGACTATGCCGGCCAAGTGGCGCGCGGTTTGCTGGCGTGCCCGTTGTGCGGCAGCAAATCGGTGACGAAACTGCCCAGTGCGCCGCGCTTGAACCTTGGTGCGGCACGTCCAGAGGAAGCGGCTCCCTCCAGCCAGTCGACCGGAGCCCAGGTCCAGAAGCAGGACGTGGTGGCCGGTGACGCGGAACAAGCCTTGCAGGCGGCTTGGCTGCAGGTGGCACGCCGGATCGTGGCGGAAACGGAAGACGTGGGCGGCCGCTTTGCCGAAGAGGCGCGCAAGATGCACTACGGCGAGGTCGAGGAGCGCAGTATTCGCGGCCAAGCCTCGCGCGAGGAAACCGAAGCGCTGCTCGACGAAGGCATAACCGTCATACCCTTGCCGCTGCCGGACGCGCTCAAAGGGCCTTTGCAATAAAGCACACGGCAGGCGCGAAGCCATGAGGCAGACCAGCGGCTCTGGCGCTACTATCTTCTTGGCTTCAGCCACCCTTGTTGTAGCAAAGCCTGCCGCGTCTGCCGTTCAGGGCTTGGCCTTGATATAGCGGTATTCCTGCGTTAGCCCGCCAAACCCATAGGCTTCGGCCCGCACATCGTGCACATAGATGTAGCTCTCCGGATGCAGGTTGCCCAGTAACTTGTCAAAAGCGGCGAAGCTTTCATGGATGTACTGTGCCTTCTCATCCTTGGTGTTGGTACCGTCCACCACCTTGATGTCGAAGTAGAAGCTGTTGCGCCCTTGTGCGGCCAGTGTTGAGCCGCCCACCACCCAGTTTTCCTGCGGCACGAAGTCGATGGCAATGGAGGTCAGATCGCGTCGTTTGCGCAGGATGCGGGTCGTGAGCTCCAGCAGTGTTTCCGAGATGTCATGTACGAGCTTGGCGCTGGCGGGCTGACTGACTTTAACGTTGAGTATGGGCATGATGCATTCCTTTCTAATGGATGAAAATAAGTTAGCTATGCAACTATTCGGATTTTAAAAAAAGATCCCAAACGACCTGCTCATTTGAGGGCGGAGCAGACTTCCCTTACCTTGCCCACGGTCTCAAGAAAGTTGTCCTTGCCGACCGTGCGCTGGATTTTTTGCGTGACCTGGCCGCTGGCCGCGTTGAGTGCCGCATGGATCTTCTCGGCCGCGGCCGTGGGGAAGATCGACCAATGCCGTGCGTCGAAATCCGAATCACGCCGCTCCACCAGACCGAGGGTTTGCAGACCGTCGAGCAAGCGCGTGGCCGTCGGACGAGAGATGGTCAACTCGGTCGCGAGTTCGTGCTGGGACAGACCGGGTCGGGCCAGAATGAGCCGCAGCATGAACCCCTGCGGCGGGGTCAGGCCGAAGGGCTTGAACGCGCTCGCCCATTCCTTTTCAACCACTCGGGCCAGCGCGGTGGTGTTGAAATAAAGGCAGTGATCAAACATGGTGCGAATCATACGGCTAATTGATTAGCGATGCAACTAAATGGGGTTTCAAGTGACTCCAGCAAGTCACGCGTAGGGGCTCAAGCCATGAACTGCAGCGCCGCCAGACGGGCATAAACGCCATTGGCGGCGATCAGCGCATCGTGGGTGCCTTGCTCCACCAGGCGTCCATGGTCGATGACCACAATGCGATCGGCCTGTTGCACCGTGGCCAGCCTGTGGGCAATCACCAGCGTGGTGCGGTCGCGCATGGCGGACTCCAATGCCGCCTGCACCATGCGCTCGCTCTCGGCGTCCAGCGCGCTGGTGGCTTCGTCGAGCAGCAGCAAGGGCGGGTTTTTCAGCATGGCGCGCGCAATCGCAATGCGTTGGCGCTGGCCGCCAGACAGGCGCACGCCACGTTCCCCCAGAAAGGTGTCGTAGCCCTCGGGCAGGGCGCGGATGAAATCATCGGCAAAAGCCGCCCGCGCTGCCGCGTGCACTTCGGCATCCGTCGCATCCGGTCGGCCATAGCGGATGTTTTCCAGTGCACTGCTGGAGAAGATCACTGGTTCCTGCGGCACGATGCCAATGTTCTGGCGCAGCGCATGCAGGGCCAGGTCGGGGATGGGCACGCCATCGAGCAGAATGCGGCCGGTGGTCGGGTCATAAAAGCGCAGCAGCAACTGGAACACCGTGCTCTTGCCGGCGCCGCTGGGGCCGACCAGTGCCACCGTCTCGCCAGCGCGCACATCGAGCGTGAAATCGGCCAGCGCGGCCTGCGTCGGCCGTGACGGGTAGTGAAACGTCAGTGCTTCAATTTTGATAGCGCTTCCCGCATTGGATAAGCGGGCTGGAATCGGATTTGAGGGTGAAGCAATAGGCGGCCGGCTGCCCAGCAACTCCATCAGCCGCTCGGTGGCGCCGGCGGCGCGCAGCAGTTCGCCATAGACCTCGCCCAGCACGGCAAAGGCGCCGGCCAGAATGATCACGTACACCACCGTCTGACCCAGGTGGCCAGCGGTGATGTCGCCGCGCAGCACCGCCTGCGTACCCTGGTACAGGCCCCACAGCAACGCTGCGGAGGTGGCGATGATGATGAAGGCCATCAGCACCGAGCGTGCGCCGACGCGGCGACGGGCGGTGCGAAAGGCGCTTTCGCTCGCGGCATCAAAGCGTGCTGCTTCGCGTGCCTCGGCGGTGTAGCTCTGCACCACCGGAATGGCATTCAGCACTTCGGCGGCAATGGCGCTGGAGTCGGCAACCCGGTCCTGGCTGGCACGCGACAGACGCCGCACCCGGCGGCCGAACCACACCGCAGGCACCACCACCAGCGCCAGCATCCCCAGCACCTGCAGCATCACATAAGGGTTGGTCCACACCAGCATCAACAGGGCTCCCACGCCGGTGACCGTGCTGCGCAAGCCCATGGAGAAGGACGAGCCCACCACCGTCTGCACCAGGGTGGTGTCGGCCGTCAGGCGCGACAGTACCTCGCCCGTCTGCGTGGTCTCGAAGAATTCAGGGCTCTGTTGCAGCACATGGCCATAGACCGCGTTGCGCACGTCAGCCGTGACGCGCTCGCCCAGCCAGCTCATCAGGTAAAAGCGCAGCGCCGAGAACACGCCCAGCGCCACGGCCACGGCAAACAGCAAGGCGAAGTGCTCGCGCAAGGCCAGCACCTGGGCGCCTCGGTCCTGCGGCAACAGGCCGCCATCAATCAGGCTGCGCAGTGCGAGCGGAAAGACCAATGTGGCACTGGCCGCCAGTACCAGGAACAGCAAGGCCAGCGCGATGCGCCCACGGTAAGGACGCAAAAAAGGTAGCAGACCGCTGAGGGATTTGGGGTTGCTGGTTTTGGGGCGGTCTGAGTTCATGGAAGAGTGTGGAGATGGTTGAGGACAGCTTACACCGGCGTTGTTGCAGCCAGTTGTCGTGGGGTCAATTGCCATGTCAATTAAAGCCTTGACAATTATTGCCTAGGCAATTAATAATTTGTCCCCTATGAATGCCAAAAGCACTACCCAGGATCCGGTCGGTCGGCCGGTCGACTTCTACAAGGCGGCCGGTTATACCCCGGAAGAGAGCGTCGGCTACCTCATGCGTCGCATCATCTCTTTGCTGGCTCAGGAGGTCGAGCGTGAACTCGAACCTGAAGGCCTGACCCACGCCCAGTGGGTGCCGCTGTTCATGCTCTCCTCCGGCCGTGCCACGACGGGCGCCGAGCTGGCACGTGAATGCAGTCTGGATGCAGGCGCCATGACACGACTGGTCGATCGGCTGGAAGCCAAGGGCCTGTGCCGTCGCGAACGCTCTTCGGAAGACCGGCGCGTGGTCAAGCTGGATGCGACGGTCGAGGGGCGCGAAGCCATCAAGGTGGTGCCACAGGTGCTGAGTCGCGTGCAGAACACGGCCTTGTCCGGCTTCACACGGGAGGAGTGGCAAGCCCTCAAGGACATGTTGCACCGCATTCTCAACAACGTACAGGCCATGCAGGCCAGCAGGGAGAACCATGTCGAATAAGCAGCGTGCCCTGCGTGCGGGGCTGCTCACGCTCACGGTGAGCTTGGGCGCTTGCGCCAATTTCACGGGCATCACGCCGCAGGCCAAGCCGCGCGATGCCGCTTCTCTGGGGCTTGCGGGCAGCGACGCCGGTACGGCCGTGGCTGCACAGTGGTGGCGGGCCTTCGGTGACGCGCAGCTCGATCGCCTGGAGGCACAGGCGTTGGAGAGCAACCCCAACCTCAAGCTGGCACAAGCGCGTCTGGCGCGTGCCCGGGCCGTGATCGAGACGACCGAGTCGGCCAGCCGACCGCAATTCAACGGCGCGCTCGATCTCACGCACCAGCGCTACACCAAGACGGGTGCCGTGCCGGCGCCGTTGGCCGGCTCCATCCAGGACACCGGCACCTTGCAGCTTGGCGCCAGTTGGGAGTTGGACTTCTTTGGCAAGAACCGTGCGGCCCTCGACGCGGCGCTGGGCAGCGCCCAGGCCGCACAGGCCGATGCCCAGGCCGCACGTGTGCTGCTGGCGAGCAATGTGGCGCGCAGCTACTTCCAGTGGCAGCGTCTGCAGGAGCAGCTGACGGTGGCTCAGCGCACGTTGAGCCAGCGCGAAGAGACGCTGCGCCTGGTGCGTCAGCGCGTCGAGGCGGGACTCGACACCCAACTCGAACTGCGGCAAAGCGAGGGTGGTTTGCCCGAAGCGCGCCAGCAAATCGAGGCATTGCAGGAACAGGCAGCGCTCACGCAGCATGCGCTGGCGGCACTGGTTGGCGCGCCAAATGCAAGCCTGGCCCTTGAAAAGCATGCGCTGACAGCTATCAAAAACGTAGCAATTTCGCCAGTCATTCCGGCTGATCTGCTGGGCCGGCGTGCCGATGTGGTCGCGGCGCGCTGGCGCGTCGAGGCTGGCATGAAGGATGTGGTCAATGCGAAGACCCAGTTCTATCCGAACGTCAACCTGGTGGCCTTCGCCGGCTTTTCCAGCATCGGCACCGATCGTCTGTTGCAGTCGGACAGCCAGCAGTGGGGCATTGGCCCGGCATTGCGCCTGCCGCTCTTCGATGGTGGTCGCCTGCGTGCCAACCTGCGCGGCAAGACGGCTGATCTGGATGCTGCCATCGAGAGCTACAACGCAACTGTGATCGACGCCGTGCGCGATGTGGCGGACCAGGTGGCCTCCATGCAGTCGATCGCGCGTCAGCAGACCGAGCAGCGCGCCGCGCAGCAGGCCGCGGAGAGCGCCTACGCGATTGCCGTGCAACGCTATGAGGCCGGACTGGGCAATTACCTGAATGTTCTGAGCGCGGAGACCGCCGTGCTGGCTCAGCGCCGCCAAGCAGTGGATCTGTCCGCACGCGCTCTGGATACCCAGGTGGCGCTGTTGCGTGCCCTGGGTGGTGGCTTTCAAGCGGAGGCCAGCAGCGACGGCGACAGCTTTCGGAGCGCTGCCGTGACGGCCGCCCACACCGTGCAGAAATAAATAACAACTCCTTATTCAGCTGGAAGAAGAATCACCATGAATGCACCGCAATCCCACGTCAAGATCCGTGCCGGCAATCCGAAGCGGCGCCAAGCACTTACCGCTGCGGCCAGCGTGTTTGTCCTGGCCGGTTTGGGGTGGGGCGTTTACGAATGGCTGGTGGCCAGTCATTACGAGTCCACCGACAACGCCTACGTCCAAGGCAATGTGATCCAGATCACACCGCAGATCGGCGGCACGGTCATGGCCATCCTGGCCGACGACACCGACTTCGTCAAAGCCGGCCAACCGCTGGTGCAACTCGACCCGGCCGATGCCAAGGTCGCCCTCGACCAGGCGGAAGCCAATCTGGCCCAGACCGTGCGCCAGGTGCGCACCCTGTACGCCAACAATGGTGCGCTGGGGGCGCAGATCACTCTGCGTGAAGCCGATGTGAACCGGGCGCAGAGCGATGTGGCGCGCGCCGGTGACGACCTTGCCCGTCGCCAGTCCTTGGCCGGCAATGGTGCCGTGTCCAAGGAAGAACTCAACCACGCGCAGACGCAACTGGCCAACGCCAAGAGCGCATTGGCCGCCGCCCAGGCTGCCGTGGTGGCCGCGCGCGAACAGCTCACCAGCAACCAGGCCATGACCGACGGCACCAGCCTGGAGCAGCACCCGAGCGTGCAAGCTGCCGCTGCCAAGGTGCGTGAGGCCTACTTGGCCACGCAACGCGCGGCCATGCCGGCGCCGGTGGATGGTTTCGTGGCCAAGCGCACGGTGCAGGTCGGTCAGCGCGTGGCCGCCGGCACGCCCATGATGTCCATCATCCCGCTCAAGCAGGTCTGGGTCGATGCTAATTTCAAGGAAGTCCAGCTGCGCAACATCCGCATCGGCCAGCCAGTCAAGCTGACGGCTGACGTGTACGGCAAGAGGGTCGAATACACAGGTACGGTGGCAGGCCTTGGCGCCGGCACCGGTGCTGCCTTTGCGTTGCTGCCGGCGCAAAACGCCACCGGCAACTGGATCAAGGTGGTGCAGCGTGTGCCGGTGCGCGTGGCGCTCGATCCGCAGCAACTGGCGGACAACCCGCTGCGCGTGGGCCTGTCGATGGATGCCACGGTGGACGTGAGCCAGAAGGACGGCAAGACCCTGGCCGATGCCGTGCGCACCAGCGCCGTCGCCGAAACCCAGGTCTACAGCGCGCTCGACAAAGGGGCCGATGCCGAAGTGCGTCGCGTGATTGCGGCCAACGCTGGCCGCGGCAAGCCGGCGTTGCCGGCCGTCCATTGAGCGGGCGGCGCCATGTCTTCCGCGCCTGCGTACAGCCCGCCGCCGCCTCTGCAGGGTTCGGCCCGCGTCTGGGGCACGATTGCCCTGTCGGCGGCCACCTTCATGAATGTGCTCGACACCTCGATTGCCAACGTCTCGTTGCCGGCCATTGCCGGCGACCTGGGCGTGAGCCCCAATCAGGGCACCTGGGTCATCACCAGTTTTGCCGTGGCCAACGCCATTGCCGTGCCGCTCACCGGCTGGCTGTCGCAGCGTTTCGGCCAGGTGCGCTTGTTCATTGCCAGTGTGTTGCTGTTTGTGCTGGCCTCCTGGTTGTGCGGTCTGGCCCCGAACATGAACACACTGATTGCCGCGCGCGCGCTGCAGGGCTTTGTGGCCGGCCCGATGATCCCGCTGTCGCAGTCCTTGCTGTTGTCCAGCTACCCGAGTGCGCTGGCCGGGCTGGCCATGGCCATGTGGTCCATCACCACACTGGTGGCACCGGTCATGGGGCCTTTGTTGGGCGGCTGGATCACCGACAACATCTCCTGGCCGTGGATCTTCTACATCAACATCCCGGTCGGCCTGTTGGCTGCTTCGGCCAGCTGGATGCTGTACCACAAGCGCGAGACACTCACGCGCCAGCTGCCCATTGATGCCGTGGGGCTGGGCCTGCTGGTGGTGTGGGTCGGCGCCTTGCAGATCATGCTCGACAAGGGCAAGGAGCTCGACTGGTTTCATTCCACCGAAGTGGTGGTCCTGGGGGTGGTAGCGCTGGTCGGCCTGGTCTTTTTCCTGATCTGGGAGCTCACCGAGGAACATCCGGTGGTGGACCTCACGCTGTTCACGCGGCGCAACTTCTGGGCCGGTGCCCTGGCCACCTCCATCGGCTACGGCCTGTTCTTCGGCAATGTGGTGCTGCTGCCGCTGTGGCTGCAGCAGTACATGGGCTATACCGCCACGCAGGCGGGCATGGTGATGGCGCCGGTCGGCCTGCTCGCCATCGTGCTGTCGCCGGTGGTGGGCAAGAACATCGGCAAGGTGGACCCGCGTTACTTCGCCACCTTTGCTTTCGTCGTCTTTGCACTGGTGCTGTGGATGCGCTCGCGCTTCAACACCCAGGCCGATTTCGGCACCATCATGATTCCCACCTTCGTTCAGGGCATTGCGATGGCCTTCTTTTTCATTCCGTTGGTCACCATCACGCTGTCTGGCATTGCGCCTGAGCGCATTCCGGCCGCCTCCGGCATGTCCAACTTCATGCGCATCACGGCCGGTGCCTTCGGTACCTCGATTGCCACCACCTTGTGGGAAGACCGCGCCGCGTTGCACCATGCCCAACTGGCCGAGGCCGTCAACCAGAGCAGCCAGGGCACCGTCAGCGCCTTGAATGGCCTGGCCGCTGCCGGCCTGAACCCCGAGCAGGCACTGGCACAGGTGAACCGGCTGGTTGATCAGCAGGCCTTCATGCTGTCCTCCAGCGAATTGTTCTACATTTCGGCCTTGCTGTTCCTGACCATGATTCCCCTGGTCTGGCTCACGCGCCCTCAGCGTGCGGGTGCCGGTTCCGCTGATGCGGCAGCCGGTGCGCATTGAGCGCTACCCGTTTCCTTCGTCCCCAATCCGAATTTCCACCAGAGCCCGCCATGCGCATCAATCTGCCTGTTTCCCACCATGAGTACATCATGCCCACCGAGCAGATGCTCGTGTCCACCACCGACACCAAAGGGCGCATCACCTATTGCAATCCGGCCTTCATCGCGGCCAGCGGTTACTTGCGCGAGGAGCTGCTGGGCCAAGCGCATAACCTGGTGCGTCATCCCGACATGCCGGAGGAGGCTTTTCGCGACCTGTGGGATACCGTGACCCGTGGCAAGCCTTGGACCGGCCTGGTGAAAAACCGCCGCAAGAACGGCGATTTTTATTGGGTGATGGCCAACGTCACGCCCTTGGTTGAAGACGACGTGGTCCAGGGCTATCTGTCGGTGCGTACCCCGCCCGCCCGTGACCAGGTGGCTGCAGCCGAGGCACTGTATGCCACCATGCGCGCCGAAAAAGAAGCGGGTACCCTGGTCCATCGTCTGGCCGGAGGCATGCTCCGGCCGACCACCGTGTTGGGGCGTGTGCGCGAGTTTTTCCGTTTTGGCCTGGGTGGGCAGATCGTGGCCGGTTCAGTTCTGGCACCTGTGGCCGTGTTGTTGACGGCTGGAAGTTTGACGGGGACGTTGGGTCTTAACCTGCCCACGCTGGTGGAATTGTTCACGGCGCTGGCGATCGGCCTGCCGGTTGGCATCTGGTTGCGCGCCATTGCCACCCGGCCGCTCAACGACCTGCTGCTGTTCGCCAACCGGATGGCGGCTGGCGACCTGAGCGCCAGAATCCAGACCAATCGCAGCGATGTGGTGGGGCAGTTCTACCGAGCGTTGAACCAGCTCAATGTCAACCTTCGCTCCATCGTGGGCGACACTCGAACCGAGGCTGTTGCCATTACGTCGGCGTCCAATGAGATTGCAGCCGGCAACCATGACCTGTCCGCCCGTACCGAGGCCCAGGCCGCTGCACTGGAGCAGACCGCCTCCACCATGGAGCAGCTCACCAGTGTTGTGCGCACCAATACCGAGTCCGCGCGCAGTGCCAGCTCCCTGGCTGACGAGGCCGCCAACGTGTCGCAGACCAGTGGCGTGCGCGTGCAGGAGATGACGACAGTGATGCAGGCCATCAGCGCCTCGTCCGCCAAGATCGCGGAGATCATCCGGGTGATTGAAGGCATCTCGTTCCAGACCAATATCCTGGCACTCAACGCTGCCGTGGAAGCGGCGCGTGCCGGTGAGCAGGGGCGCGGTTTTGCCGTGGTGGCCAGCGAAGTGCGGGCGCTCGCGCAGCGTACTGCAGAAGCCGCCAAGGAAGTTCGCGGTTTGATCGAGGACTCCACGGCCAAGATCAATGCCGGCAACAAGACGGCGCAGCAGGCGCACAGCAGCATTGAGCAGACGGTGGATGTCGTACACAAAGTGGCTGCCATGCTGGGTGATTTCACGGCCACCTTCGAGGAGCAGCTGGAGAGCATTTCGCAGGTCAACGAAGCGGTGGCCCAGATGGACGGTGGCACCCAACAAAATGCGGCCATGGTGGAGCAGATGGCGGCTGCGGCCAGTTCACTGCATGGCCAGGCCCGGGTTTTGTCCGACACGGTAGGGGTGTTCCGTCTGAGTGCCAATGACAGTTTTGTGCAGCGCGATGCGCTTGAGTTGCGCCGAGAGATGAAGGCCCTGACGCTCAGCGCCGCTTGACGAGTCAGTCTGGCGCGGAGGTCCAAATGTCCGCAAGAATCGGGTGGTGTGATCGTCTGTGATGAGGTCAGAATAGACGCACATTACCAACCTTCCTGCCCTCATGAACAGTGCCAGCCTGATCCGACTTGTCGCCCTGTCCGCGATTTGGGGTGCTTCCTTCATCTTCATGCGCATGGCGGCCCCAGTGCTGGGGCCGGTGGTGCTGATTGAGGCTCGCCTGCTGCTCGCTGCGGGACTGCTTTTCTCGGTGGGGCTCATCTTCAAGCAGCGTTTGAAGCTGGGCCCGAACTGGCGGCACTACCTGGTGCTGGGCCTGTTCAATTCGGCGTTGCCGTTTGTGCTGTTTGCCTTTGCCGCCAAGACGCTGTCGGCCTCCTTGCTGTCCATCCTCAATGCCACGGCGCCGATCTGGGGCACGGTCATCGGAGCGGTCTGGCGCCGATCACCACTGCGTGGCAAGACGGCATTCGGACTGGCCCTGGGCGTGGCGGGTGTCGTTCTGCTGGTGGGCTTTGACCGGGTGACCCTGCAGCCCGGGGCCGGCTGGGCCATCGTGGCGGCTTTGGCGGCTGCGTTCTGCTACGGCATCGCCAGCAACTACGCCAAATCGGCTCCTGCAGCATCATCACAAGATCCCTATGCCAATGCCCACGGCAGCATGTGGGCGGCGGCGCTGCTGCTGACGCCGGTCGTGCCGTTCTTTCCGGCCGCGGCAGAGCCTGCGTTCAGCGTGCTGGGGGCGGTGGTGGCGCTGGGGGTGTTCTGCACCGGCATTGCCTACCTGCTGTACTTCCGGCTGGTGGCCGACCTGGGTGCCGCGCCGGCACTCACAGTGACGTTTCTTATTCCCGTTTTCGGCATTCTGTGGGGGCACCTGTTTCTGGGCGAAGCGATCGGCTGGCATACCCTGGCCGGGGCGTTGGTGGTGCTGTTGGGCACCGCGCTGGTGACTGGGTTCTCGCTGCGCGCCGTGTGGGCGACCAGGGCGGTGTCCCATGGATGAGCTGCCAAGCCCGGTACGCCAGTACGCGGTGGTGGCGCGCGCCATCGACTACCTGCGCGCCAATGCGCTGCACCAGCCCACACTGGCCGAGGTGGCGGCTGCAGTGCACATGAGCGAATTTCATTTGCAGCGCGTGTTCGCGGCCTGGGCCGGTATCTCGCCCAAGCGTTTTTTGCAGTACCTGACCAAGGAGTACGCCCGGCAGGCACTGCGTACAACGGCCGACCTGCTCAGCGTGACTGAAGCGAGCGGCCTGTCCAGTGCCAGCCGCTTACATGACTTGATGGTGACATGCGAAGCCATGACACCAGGTGAGATCAAGCGTGGCGGTGCTGGCGTGGTATTGGGCTTCGGTTGTGGGGCGACACCGTTTGGTGAGGCGCTGGTGGGCTGGACGGCGCGCGGCCTGTGTTATCTGGCTTTTCTGGATGATGACGAAGCGATCCGGCTGGCCGAGCTGGCGAGTCAATGGCCGGCGGCACAGCGTGAGCGCGATGATGCGCAGGCAGGGCAGTGGCTGGACCAGGTGTTCGCGGCCACGCCGCAGCGCGGCAGCTTGCACCTGGTGCTGTGCGGCACCAATTTCCAGATCAAGGTGTGGGAGGCGTTGCTGAAGGTCGAACCCTCACGCATGGTGTCCTATACCCAGCTCGCCCAGTTGGTTGGAACGCCCAGAGCGCAACGCGCTGTCGGAAGTGCCCTGGCGGCCAACACCATCGGCTACCTGATTCCCTGCCACCGCGTCATTCGCGAGTCCGGTGACTTCGGCCGGTATCGCTGGGGCAGCGAACGCAAGACGGCCATGTTGGCCTGGGAAGCCGGGCAGGCCGGGCACGAGGCCCGGCCTGAATGAAGCATCTCAGAGCTGTTCCAGCGTGCTGCGGCTCACCTGTTTCCAGACCGAAGGCGGCTGGCCGCTGCGCAGGCGCACCAGATAGACCTCGTCGTTGGCCTGCTTGATACGCACCACGGCTTCGGCCACCGGGATGTCCAATAGCGCAGCCAGCACCAGCGGATTGACGCCGCCATGGGCCACGATGGCAATGCTGCCGGAGGTGTGGCGGGTCGTGATCTGGCGTACGGCCGCCTTCACCCGGTCTGCCTGGCTCTGCAGCGATTCACCACCATCGAGCGCGTCGTCGAGCACGTTGCCGCGTTTGCCAAACTCGGCAAAAAGAGCCGCATCGCGCTGGTCCTCGAAGATGCCTTCGAACTTACCGAAGGAACGTTCGTTGAGGGCCGGCAGTGCGGTCACCGGCGTGTGGCCGGCGAAGGCCGCGGCTGTTTCCTGCGCGCGGCGCAGGCCGCTGCTGTAGATGTGGCTGAACGGCACCCCCGCCAGCCGCTGGGCTAGCTCCGCCGCTTGGCGGCGGCCGGTGTCGTTGAGCACATTGTCAGTGGCGCCCTGCAGGCGCTTCTCCAGGTTCCACTGGGTCTGGCCGTGGCGCACCAGGTAGATGTCGAGCACCGAGGTCTCTGCCGCCGCCGGCAGCGCAAAAGCGCAGCCGACGGCCAGCAAGGCCGAGGTGATTAAGACGCGGCGTTGCATCGTCATATCGCTTAAGCCGTTTCAGCGCGCCGACAGCAGGCCGGGCACGTGCAGCAGGATGAACTCGTTGTCATCGTTTTTGCCGAGCTGGCGACCTGAGGAGTAGGGCAGGTTGTTGTCGTTGGCGACCACGATGTGCTCGGCGTCAACCACATCCACGTCCTCGATGGTGACGAAGGGGAAGGTGAACTTGCCGTCCTTGCCGCCGACCTTGGCAACACCCTTCGGGTCCTGGATGTCGAGCAGGTCGATGTAGCCGATCTTGCGCACGAAGCCGTCGGCGTCAGCGTCCTTCAGGCTGATCTTGTAGATGCGCTTGAACTTGGCCGGCACGTTCTGGCAGTCCGGGCGGGCCGGGCCGTTGCAAGCCGTGTTTTCCAGGCCTTCGCCGTTGTCGCGCTCGATGATGAGACCGGTGTCGGCATCGATCATGTTGAAGTCGCCGATGTTGTTGCCATTGAGCTCCAGGGCGTATTTCCAGGAACGGCCGGTCCATTCACCCTTGGCGACGTTGAATTCCAGCACGCGCAGGTACTCGCGGCCGTCCTTGGTCTCCCACTTCTTGTCGGCCTCGTTCCACAGCGGGCCTTCCAGCAGCGGGTACAGGAACTGCCCATCCTTCGAAGCGGCCATGCCTTCGTAGCCGCGCGAGCGGCGCACCGGCGTGGAGAAGGCGCCGGCCGTGGCGGGGGTGGTCACCGAGAAATGATCGGGCGAGCGGGCCAGCGTGCCATCCACTTCGGTACTGAAGACGGCGAGCACCTTGCCCTGGCGGTCGGTTTTCACGAGGTAAGGGCCGAGTTCATCGCCGAACCAGACGTGGTCGCCGATGAACTGCATGGACTCGATGTCGAGGTCGGCGCCGGTCAGGTAACGTTGTTTCGTGCCTTCGTTGACGATCAGGAAGGGCACTTTCTTGTCAGGGTCGTGCAGGAACACGGTTTGCAAGCGCTTCACGCTACCGCTCTTCCAGTCGGGCTGGACGTGGTGGAACATCAGCATGGCGTCGGCCGAATTGGCTTTGCTGCCGAAGCCGTTGTCGGTCAGCACCCAGTAGCTGCCGTCCTTCATGGCCTTGATGCCGGAAAAGCCTTGCACCGGCTGGCCCTTGAACGGCAGGTTGATGCCGGTGGGCTTCGGTGCCCCTTTGGCCGACAGGTAGGAGCTGCCGGCAATCGACTCCAGCTTGTCTTCGCGGTGGCCGTCGGCCGTGGTGTATTTACCCGAGGTCTGCAGGCTGGCCGGCGCATCCTTCGGCGCAGCAACGAAAGTGCGTGCCGGCAGTGCGGCATGGCCGACCAGTGTGGCGGGGAAAGCCTGCTGGGCTTGCACGGGGGCAATGGCCAGCAAGGCAAGAAGCGATAGCAGAGGTGATTGGCGCATGGTGCTCTTGGGTTGGTTGAACAAGCACCACGGATGCTAGGCAGTCAACATGACAGAACCGTGAAGGGGTGTCTGATCAAGACTTCGTCGGCGAACGCGCCAGTTCGGTGCGCAGCACATTGATGAAGCATTGGGCGGCTGGTGACAACGAGCGTCCTCGCTTGGTGACCACCGAGATGTCACGCGATACCTTGGGCGCTGTCAATGTCTTGGCCAGCAGTCCCGGATCGCGCGAATAGGTGACATAGGCTGCCGGCATGACGGCGACGCCCAAACCGCAGCCTGTCATCCACAAGGCCGTGGAAAGGAAGGCGACCTCGTTGATCACGTTCAACGAGACGCCGGCCTTGGCTGCCGACAGGTCGATCAGCGGGCGAATGCCATAACCGGGGCGCACAGTGCTCAGGGGCAACCCTTCCAGGTCGCGCCAGCGCACTGTCTTGCGGCTTGCCAGTGGATGGTCGTGTGTGCAGACCAGGCTCAGGTGATCGCGCACCAGCGTCTCGGCGTCGACGTCGACACCGGCTCGTTCTGGCGTGCCGATGCCGAAATCGACCTGCTCGCCAATGATGCGCGGAACGAACTGATCGGGGGCGCAGTCGTCAATCACAACACGGATTTCAGGATGGCGCGCGGTAAACGTGCGGATCACCGAGGGCAAAAGAATTTCAGCCAAGGTGGGTGTGATCGCCACGCACACGCGACCGCGCCGCAAGCCGGTCAGGTCCTGCAGTCCGGCGCCCAGGGAGTCCACGTCACGCAGAATGCGCTCCGCCACCGCCAGGGCTTCCTGTGCGGCCTGCGTCGGCTGCAGCGAACGCGTGGTGCGGTCGAACAGACGGGTGCCGAGGCCGTCCTCCAGCTGCCGTATCAGCACGCTCACGGCAGATTGCGTGATGAACAGCTGCTCGGCTGCGGCGCTCAGTTTGCGCAACTGATAGACCGTCACAAAGGCGCGCAGCTGACGCAGCGAGGGGCTGAATTTGCGTTCTTTATTCATGAATAGAAATCATAATTCATTCATATTTTTTCGATTTACGAATGAATGAAACTTGATTCAAATCAAGGATGAGAAAACGCTGCGCCATTGTTGATGGACGCCCACATACCAAGGAGACAACATGATTCATTCTTTCCGCCCATGGGCGGGATTTGCTGCGCTAGCCGCATTGGGACTGGCCTTGTGCCTGCCTGCACAGGCCCAAAAGCTGGATTACCCGAACAAACCGGTCCGCATGATCGTGACCTTTCCGCCTGGGGGCAGTGCTGATGCCATGGTGCGCCTGTTGTCGCCGCGCCTGACAGACAAGCTAGGGCAGCAGGTGGTGGTGGATAACCGGCCGGGTGCGGGTGGCAACATCGGGCTCACGGCCGTGGCCAAGGCCCCCGCAGATGGTTACACGCTGGGAGTAGGCGCAGCCGGCGCCTTGTCGGCCAATGCCAGCCTCTATGCGCAGATGCCGTTCGACGTGGCCCGCGATTTCAAGCCCGTCACCATGCTGGCCGCCATTCCTTTTGTGATCATCGGCCATCCTTCGCTGCCGGCAAAGAATTTGCAGCAGCTGATTGCGCTGGCCAGGTCGCAACCGGGCAAGTTGGCCATTGCCCATGGCGGCAACGGCACGGCCATGCACCTGACGGCAGCTCTGTTCGGGCAGATGGCCGACGTGAAGCTGGTCGAGGTGCCCTATCGCGGCTCGGGTCCGGCGACGCTGGATGTGTTGTCAGGCCAGATTCCGCTGGCGGTGGCCGATCTGCCGGCGGCCCTGCAGCACATCAAGGCGGGCAAGCTGACGGCCTTTGCGGTCACCAGCCTGCAACGCCTGCCCATGTTGCCCGATGTGCCTACTGTGGCGGAGGCCGGTGTTCCGGGGTACGAGTCCACGGGCTGGTTTGGTGTGGTGGCGCCGGCCGGCACACCGGCGCCGGTGATTGCCCGGCTGAATGCCGAGATCACGGCCGCGCTCAACGACGAGGTCATCAAGACCAGCATGCGTAGCCTGGGCGTGGAACCGGCGCCCAGCACGGTGGAGGCTTTCGAGGCCTACATCAAGTCTGAAACCCATAAATGGGCCAAAGTCATCAAGATGGCCCACATCAAGCTCGATTGAGATTCCAACATGACGAACACACTGGATACGGATGTCCTGATCGTCGGCGCCGGGCCGGTCGGCCTGACGCTGGCAATGGACCTTGCGCAACGCGGCATCAAGGTGATGGTGGCCGAAATCCGCCGCTACGCCGAACCACCGAACGTGAAATGCAACCACGTCTCGGCACGGACCATGGAGCAGTTCCGCCGCCTTGGCGTGGCGGGCAAGCTGCGCCAGGCCGGGCTGCCGGAAGACTACCCGAACGATGTGGTGTTTCGCACCAGCATGACCGGTGTCGAACTCACACGTATTCCGATCCCCTGCCGGCGCGACCGCTACACCGAAACCGTCGGGCCGGACACCGGGTGGCCGACGCCCGAGCCGCCGCATCGCATCAACCAGATCTACCTGGAGCCTATCCTGTTGGAACATGCGGCGGCACAGTCCGGCGTGACCCTGCTCAACCGCACCCAGGTACTGGATATCAGTCAGGCGTCAGACGGCGTTGAGGCCACCTTGCTGGATATCAACACCAACACCCAGCGCAAGCTCCGTGCCCGCTATCTGGTGGGGTGTGACGGTGGCAGTTCCGGCGTGCGCAAGCAGATGGGAGCGAAGCTCGAAGGCACCGCGGTGATTCAGCGCGTGCAATCCACCTTCATCCGCACACCGAAACTGCGCGCCATGTTGCCCGGCCGGCCGGCCTGGTGTTATTACTCGGTCAATCCGCGTCGCTGCGGCACTGTGTTCGCGATCGATGGCCACGATACCTGGCTGGTGCACAACCACCTCAATGCTGAGGAGCCCGAATTTGACTCGGTGGACCGCGATCAGTCGATCCGCGACATCCTGGGCGTGGGGCCCGATTTCGAGTACGAGGTGATCAGCAAGGAGGACTGGGTCGGCCGGCGCCTGGTGGCCAACCGTTTCCGCAATGGCAATGTCTTCATCGCCGGCGATGCCGCACACCTGTGGGTGCCCTATGCCGGCTATGGCATGAATGCCGGCATTGCCGATGCCACCAATCTGGCCTGGCTGCTTGCGGCGCGACTGCAGGGCTGGGCTGATGAGAGCATGCTCGATGCCTACGAAGCCGAGAGGCAGCCGATCACCGAGCAGGTGTCCTATTTCGTCATGGACCACGCTCAGAAGATGATCAAAGCACGCCGTGCGGTACCGCCCAACATCGAGGCCGAGGATGCCGATGGCGCAGCGGCGCGCGCGCTCATCGGTCAGGAAGCCTATGACCTCAACGTGCAGCAGTTCTGCTGTGCTGGCCTGAATTTCGGCTATTTCTACAGTGGCTCGCCGATCATGGTGACGGATGAAGAGCAGCCCCCCGGCTACACCATGGGCGGCTTCACGCCGTCGACAGTCCCGGGATGTCGGGCACCGCATTTCTGGCTCGATGATGGCCGTTCTCTCTACGACGTCCTGGGGGCGGGCTACACCCTGCTGCGTTTCGATGGCAGTGTGGATGCGGCGCCTCTCATTGCAGCGGCCAAGGTGGCTCGGCTACCGCTGCAGGTGATCGATTTGCAAGGCCAGTCCGCGGTGCCGGAGGCCTATCGGCACAAGCTGGTGCTGTGCCGTTCCGATCAACACGTGGTCTGGCGCGGTGATCAGGTGCCGGTCCAGCCTGAGCAACTGGTGGACATCCTGCGCGGGGTGCGCCGCCAACAGCTCAAGCTGGCTGCCTGAGCAGAAAGACCTATTCGACCAGTGCGACCGACTTCACCTGGGCCCATACGGTCTGGCCGGGGACGAGGCCCAGGGTATTGACGGCGCGTGCCGTGATGCGCGACAGCAGCATGGCAGCGCCGCAAGTGACTCGGACCAGGGCCTGGGACGGATGGGCATCTGCCGCAATGGCGTCGACGGTGGCGGGCAGCAGGTTCTGGATGCTGGTGTGGTGCGGCGTTTCGGTGGCCAGGCTGACGTCGCGCGCCAGCACGCGCAGGCGTACGCGCCGCCCGACCGCCAGGCCGCTGTCGCGCAGCCACAGGCTGCCCCCGCCGAAATCCACCCGCATCAGATGCCAGCGCGCGTCGCGCTCCGCCACCGTGCCATGCAGCAAAGCACCGGCATCGTCACCCAGCACGACCGGCGTGTCGATGCGGGCCAGCACGTCGGCCACCGGCCCTGCGGCCTTGACGCGGCCGTGGTCGAGCACGACCAGCGAATCCGCCAGCCGTGCCACTTCATCGGCCGCATGGGTCACATAAAGCATGGGAATCTGCAGCTCGGCATGCAGGCGTTCCAGCCAGGGCAGGATGTCCTGGCGGCGCGCTTGGTCGAGTGCAGCCAAAGGTTCGTCGAGCAGCAGCAGCCGCGGCTGTGTGGCCAGTGCGCGCGCGATGGCCACCCGCTGGCGTTCACCGCCCGAGAGTTGCTGCACACGGCGCTGCATCAGATGACCGATGCCCAGCAGCTCGATCACGCTCTCCAGCGCAATAGCCTGCTGGCTGGCCGCGCTGCGTCGCAGTCCGTAGGCCAGGTTGCCGCGCACGTCCAGATGCTCGAACAGGCTCGCTTCCTGGAACACATAACCCAGCGGCCGCTGCCACGGCGACAGGAATATGCCGCGGGCATCGTCCTGCCAGACCGCGCCATCAATACGCACCAGGGCGTTGCGGGCGCGCTCCAGACCAGCGACGCAGCGCAGCACGCTGGTCTTGCCGGAGCCGGACGGGCCGTGCAGGGCGGTGATGCCGCGTGCCGGCAGCGTCAGATCGACGTCCAGCTGGAAGTCGGGCCGCGCCAGCGAGAGACGGATCAGGTTGTCGCTGTTCATGGCAATACCCGGGTGTGGCGGCGATTGAGCAGAGACAGGCCCAGCAGCACCACAAACGAGAACAGCACCATGCTGCCGGCCAGCCAGTGCGCCTGCGTGTATTCCAGCGCCTCAACGTGGCCATAGATCTGTGTCGACACCACGCGTGTCTTGTCCGGGATGTTGCCGCCGATCATCAGCACCACGCCGAATTCGCCCACGGTATGGGCGAAGGTCAGGATGCCGGCGGTGACAAAACCGCGCCGTGCCAGCGGCAGCACCACAGTGAAGAAGGCGTCCAGCGGTGTGGCACGCAAAGTGGCCGCTACCTCCAGTGGCCGCGGGCCGATGGCCTCGAAGGCGTTTTGTAGCGGTTGCACCGCAAACGGCAGCGAATAGATCAACGATGCCAGCAGCAGACCACCGAAGGTAAAAGGCAGCGTGCCCAACCCGAGGGACTGCGTCAGCTGGCCGATCCAGCCATGCGGGCCGAGCGCCACCAGCAGGTAAAAGCCGAGCACCGTGGGCGGCAGCACCAGCGGCAGCGTCACCACCGCACCCAGCGGCGCACGCCAGCGCGACGTTGTGCGCGCTAGCCACCAGGCCAGTGGCGTGGCCAGCAGCAGAAGCAGCAGCGTGGTGAGGCCGGCCAGCTTCAGTGTGAGCCAGATGGCACTCAGGTCATCAGCACTGAAAGGCATGGTGGGGATTACAAGGCGTAGCCATAAGCGCGAATGATCGCACGAGCCTTGTCGCTGCGCAGGTAGGACGCCAATGCGGCGGCGGCAGCATTGTCTTTGGCTGTGTTCAGGATGACCGCATCCTGCCGGATCGGCGTGTGCAGTTCGGACGGCACAAGCCAGGCCGAACCCTTCGTGATGCGGCCGTCCACCATCACCTGCGACAGCGCCACAAAGCCGAGTGCCGCATTGCCGGTGGCAACGAACTGGTAGGTCTGGCCGATGTTCTCGCCCCGCACGAAACGCGGCTCCAGCGTCTGCAGCAGGTCGAGGTGGTTCAGCGTCTCCGCGGCTGCTGCGCCATACGGTGCCAACCTGGGGTCGGCTACGGCGATGCGCTCGAAACCGCCCGTGCGCAAGACTGCCCCCTGGTCGTCAACCAAGCCGGCTTGTGCGCTCCACAGCACCAGTTTGCCGATGGCATAGGTGAAGCGCGAGCCGGGGACGGCCAAGCCCTCCTTGTCGAGTCGGGCCGGGGTTTCGTCGTCGGCAGCCAGCAGCATCTGGAACGGTGCACCATTCTTGATTTGTGCATAGAACTTGCCGGTGGAGCCAAAGGCCAGCACGGCCTTGTGGCCAGTGTCCTGCTCAAAGGCCGTGGCAATTTTCTGCATGGGGGCGGTGAAGTTGGCCGCCACGGCCACGCTGACTTCAGCGGCCTGACACAGACCGAGCAGACTGGTTGCGGCGGCGGTGGCCAGTTTCAAGCGGAGCCTGGAGCAGATGCGCATGGTGATCAACCTTCGCTATTCTAAAAATGAATAGCGAAGTATAGCCATAGTCTTGCTGCACCGGCGGCACAATGCGCGCATGACATCTCCCAAACTCAAGTTGGCCGGAGCTCTCGGCCATGAACTGGCCGACAAACGAATCGACATCCTGCGTCGCATTGGCGAAGCAGGCTCGATCTCCGAAGCCGCGCGCGCCGCGGGTGTCAGCTACAAGGCAGCCTGGCAGGCCATCGACACCCTGAGCAACCTGGCCGGTGCGCCCCTGGTGGAGCGTGCCGTCGGCGGCTCCGGCGGCGGCGGGGCCCATCTCACACCGGCCGGTCGGCAGCTGTTGCAAGCGGCTGATCTGATGCAGGAGGCGAGGGCGTGTGTGCAGGCTCAGATGGAGCAGATGGCTCGGGGCAAGGAAAACCCGCTGAAGGCGCCGGGGCTGGCAGCGCTTGGTTTGCGCACCAGCATGCGCAACCAGTTACCCGGCCGCATCAAGGCCCTCAAGCGCCAGGGGGCGGCGATTCGTGTGGAACTCGCTCTGCCGGATGGTCGCTCGCTGTTTTCCCGCATTACGCGTGAAAGTGCCCAGTTGCTGGGTTTGCAGGCCGGGCTGCCAGTGCTGGCTCTGTGCAAGGCCACGGCTGTGGCGGTGGCCTTGGCGGGCAAAGCGGCAGACGGACGCAATCTGCTGCACGGCCATGCCACGCGTGTATCGCGTGCGGCCGCAGGTGGTGAGGTGGCGCTGACCTTGGAGACCGGCCTGCATCTGGTCGGCTTTGCCGGTTCGGGCAGTGGCCTCAAAGTGGGTTGTCCAGCGGTGGCGTGCGTCGATGAATCGGCTGTGGTGATTGCGCTGGCCGGCTGAGACCAAGCACCTTCACATGCGCAACGTTCCGGCGTAGCCCGTCATTTCCAAGTAGCCGCGTCCGACATGCCGGCCTTGGCTGTCGAAAAGATCGCTCAACCCCTCCCAGTAGATGGCGCCAGTGGAAGCGCGGCTATCGAGCTCCTGGTTGTCGATGATCGCTTTCACGGTGAAGCGTCCGCTCGGTGTCTGCACCGTCCATTCCACCGGATAGCTGGCCTGGCTGGCCGGGCTTTGCCAGCGGCGCAGCGGTGTGAAGTGCACCTCGCCGCGCTCGAAGATGCGTGCGCTTTCCTGCCCTGCATGGGGGCCGGTGCGAAACGAGCCGCCGTCCCACAGGGCCTTGTCGTTGCGGTCGCGCAGGCGAAAGGCGGTGAGCGCGCTGCCATCAAACAGGTTGATGCCGATCCAGTCCCAGCCCATTGCATCCGGATGCAACAACGCCTCGCTCCATTCGTGGTCGAGCCAGGCTGCCGCCTGAGCGTTCGTGTCGAGCGTGTGGTGCTGGCCCTTCAGAGTTATGCGGCCACGCACTGCGAGTTGCGGTTGGCTGTAGTAGTAGCTGGCTTGCTCCTGCGCCGGTCCTTTGCGCGACAGGCCTTGTGAGCCTTGCAGGAGCAGGGGCTGGTGTGCTGTGAACTGCAGTGACAGCTGGAAGTCGCTGGCTGAAATCTGCGCGCTGTAAACATCGCCTGCCGGGGAGGCTTGGCGTTGAAGTGTCCAGTCGCGTAAGGCGATGTCGGTGTCGCGTTCACTGGCGTGAGCTTGGTCGAATCGGGCATCGCCCGAGGCGCGTGCAATGCGCTGGTCATGCCACAGTTTCTTGTTCTGCACATCGGTGACGGCCGCGTGGGCAAAGATCAATTGCCGGGCCGCCAGCCGCGAGACCATGCCCTGCGTCGCGTCCACGCGCGAGCGGAAGAAAGTGAGCTGAAAGCCGAACAAACGGTCGCCCGCGCTGGCATGGCCGGTGATGTACCACCATTCGGTGCGCAGATCGGGGTGCGCGCCGAAATCACGCGGAAAAACGAGTTGGCGCGGCGTCAGGGCCTGCACGCCGGCGATGTGCCCGAGGCCGGCCAGCAGCAGGCTGCGACGCAAGAGAGTTGGTTGCTGGGGGGGCATGGTGTTGCAGACGGCAGAACGGCCTATTCTGCAATACAGCCGACCGGTGATGGTGTTGCCCCTCCTGTTGTGCCGTAGGTTGTTGACGCAGCTGACGTGTTCTGGTGGTTTGCTTTAGATCAATAAAAGAATTATCAATAATAATTTTTAATGGGTAGAATAAACAATCATCAAATATGTATCTTTAAATTGAAAGGAGCGTTTCCATGAATGCACGCCTTGAAACCACTGAGCCAGGTGCCACGGCCTTGAATGCAAATCAGGCCCTGGGCCAGATCGCCGTTCAATTGCCGGGTGCTACTGCTGTCTTTCGTCGTCTGAAGCTCGACTTCTGCTGCGGCGGCCAGGTCAGCCTGCAGCAGGCGGCGGCTGACAAGGGGCTGGATGTGAATGCCATCCTGGCCGAGTTGGCGGCCCTGCAGCGCTCCAGCGATGTGCCGGCCCTGACCGAGCCGGGTCAGCTGATTGACCATATTCTGACGCGCTACCACGACGTGCATCGGGCGCAACTGCCCGAGCTGATCCGTATGGCGCACCGCGTCGAGGCCGTGCACCGCGCGCACCCCCAGGTACCGGCGGGATTGGGTGATTTCCTGGAAGGCATGCAGGAAGAGTTGCTGTCGCACATGCAAAAAGAGGAAACCATTCTCTTTCCGATCCTGAAAAAAGGCGGCAACCCCTTTGTGAGCCAGCCCATCAAGGTGATGCGGTTTGAGCATGTCGACCATGGTGTCGCACTGGAAAAACTGGCCGAACTCACCCACGAAACCACGCCGCCGGTGGATGCCTGCAACACCTGGCGCGCACTCTACGCAGGGATCGCCCAACTCAATGACGATCTGATCAACCACATCCATCTGGAAAACAACGTGCTGTTTCCGCAGTTCGAAGCCGAAGCGAATTCGTCGGGCTGCGGATCTTCGGGCTGTGGATGCGGTTGACTATTTTCGTGACGGGAGAAGACATGTCTCATCCAAATCAACTCGCGAACCTTCTGTCAGTGCTTGTTCTGTCTTTCGGGCTTGCGGCATCGTCCACATTCGCTGCCGAGCCGGCCGTTCATGGCCATGAGCGCGACGGCGCTTCGGCCAATCTGACGCTTGACGCGGGCAAGAAATGGCCGTCCGATGCGCCGTTGCGTAAGGCGATGTCGAAGATCCGAAGTGCCATGACCCGGTCTTTGCACGCGATTGAAAAGGACAAGTTCACGGCTGCCCAGTACGACGCACTGGCCAAAACCATCCAGGGCGAGGTGGGCTACATGGTCAGCAACTGCAAACTCGAACCCAAGGCCGACGAGCAACTGCATCTGATCATTGCCGACATGCTCGAAGGTGTTGAAGCCATGCAAGGCAAGGTGAAGGATGCGACACGGCACGACGGTGCAGCCCGGGTGATGGGTGCCTTGGAGAACTACGGCACCTTTTTCGATGACCGGAGCTGGAACCCGGTCAAGCACTGAGCGCCGGCAAGCGGTACGGGCCTTGGGTTCCGCACGGACATCGTTGCGCAAGAGATCGGCTGCTATTCAGTCTCTTGCCTGTTTTTATTCAAGGAGATCTATCGTGTCACATGATTGTTCAAAACCCGTTGTCGCCGAAGGCGTCTACCCCTTCGATGCACGCGGCGTCGCCAAACGCTTCCGGCATGCGGCCATTTTTGGCGCGCTCAACGCATTGGAATCCGGGGAGACCATGCGCTTCTGCAACGACCATGACCCTTTGCCGCTACTGTCACAGATTGACCAGTACTTTGGCCCGCGAGTCAAGATGGCTTATGTGGCCCGCCAGCCGGGTGAAATCGTGATCGATTTCCAGATTCAGGGCTGAGTGTCAACGCAGGCGCACCGGCGCCTGCAGCTGTTCAGGCGTGGTGAAGTAGGCCGCGCTGGCGCCCATGCGCGCTTGGGCGCGCGCCAGTTCCTGCCGGGCCACAGTGCGCAGGTGCACTTCGTCCGGCCCATCCATCAGATGCAGGGCGCGGCCCCAACTCCAGAAGTAAGCCAGCGGGGTATCGGGCGACAGGCCCATGGCACCGAAGGCCTGCATGGCGCGATCCACGACCCGGGTCTGCAGCCGGGCGGCCACCACCTTGATGGCAGCCACCTGGGCGCGCAACTGTCCCGGTTCCGTCTTGCCCTGGTCCAGCAGCCAGGCGGTCTGCAGAACCAGCAGCCGAGCCTGATCGATCTCGATTCTTGATTCAGCAATCCAGTCCTGCACATTGGCAAAGTCCGACAGGTATTTGCCAAAGGCCTGTCGCTCCAGTGTGCGTTCGCTTGCCAGTTCAAGCGCCAGCTCGCACTGGCCAATGGTGCGCATGCAGTGATGCACACGCCCCGGCCCCAGGCGGGCCTGCGCCATCGCAAAACCCTCGCCCCAGGTGCCCAGCAGATTGCCGGTCGGCACACGCACATTGCGCAGCAGAATTTCGCAGTGCCCCTCCGGCGCCTGGTGGTGCATGACGGCAATGTTGCGCAGCACTTGCACGCCGGGTGTGTCCAGCGGCACCAGCACCATGCTGTGCTGATGGTGGCGCGGGCTGCCGTTGTCGTGGGACAAGTCCTGCGCATCGGGCGACTCGGCATTGCGACACATCACGATCAGCAGCCTGCAGTTCGGGTGCGCCGCGCCGGTGATGAACCACTTGCGCCCGTTGAGTACCAGCTCATCGTGGTCACGGCGCACGATGGTCTGCAAGTTGGTGGGGTCGGACGACGCCACATCTGGCTCGGACATGGCGAAGGCGGAACGGATGCGACCCTCCAGCAAGGGCAGCAGCCATTGCGCGCGCTGCTCGGGCGTGGCAAAGCGGTGCAGCAATTCCATGTTGCCGGTGTCGGGGGCGCTGCAGTTGAACACTTCAGCGGCCCAGGGCAGGCGGCCCATGGCTTCCGCCAGCGGCGCGTAGTCGAGGTGGCTCAAGGCGGTGCCGGGTTCGTCGTGGTCCAGATCCGGCAGGAACAGGTTCCACAAGCCTTCTTCACGCGCCAGGATCTTGAGATCTTCCAGGAACGGCGGCGGATAGACCTTGTCCTGCACCGAGCGATGCCAAGCCGGGTTGTAGGGCAACAGGTAGCGTTGCATGAACGCTTCGAGAGCGTGCAGCAGGGCTTGCGCGCGGGGCGTGTGTTCGAAGTTCATGCCCCATTCTGCGGCGCAGTCAACGCTTTGTCAGCACCCAGGCGACACCGTTTTGTGTCGGTGCACCGGTCATAGGCCGAGTGACTGGCAGAGCGCATCGACATGCGCTGTCACCGCCGGGTCCATGGCGATCGGACGGCCCCACTCCCGTTGCGTTTCGCCAGGCCATTTGTTGGTGGCATCCAGCCCCATCTTGCTGCCCAACCCGCTGACCGGCGAGGCAAAGTCCAGGTAGTCGATCGGGGTATTTTCGATCATCATCGTGTCGCGGGCCGGGTCCATGCGCGTGGTCAGGGCCCAGACCACCTCGCGCCAGTCGCGCGGGTTCACGTCCTCGTCCACCACCACGATGAACTTGGTGTACATGAACTGGCGCAGGTGGCTCCACACGCCCATCATGATGCGCCGCGCATGGCCAGGGTAGGCCTTGCGGATCTGCACCACCGCCATACGGTAGCTGCAGCCCTCAGGCGGCAGGTAGAAGTCGGTGATCTCGGGGAACTGCCGCTGCAGCAAGGGAATGAACAGTTCGTTCATCGCCATGCCGAGAACGGCTGGTTCATCCGGCGGCCGGCCGGTGTAGGTGGAGTGGTAGATCGGGGCGCGCCGCAGCGTGATGCGGTCGACCGTGAACACCGGGAATTCAGCCTGCTCGTTGTAGTAGCCGGTATGGTCGCCATACGGGCCTTCCAGCGCATGCTGGTAGCCGCTGGGGTGGCTGGCATCGGGGTAGATGTGGCCTTCGAGCACGATCTCGGCCGTGGCCGGCACGCGTAAGGGCACGCCCAGCGCTGGAACCACATCGGTGCGCGCGCCGCGCAGCAAGCCGGCGAACTGGTATTCGGACAGACTGTCTGGTACCGGCGCCACGGCACCCAGCAATGTGGCGGGGTCGGCACCCAGTGCCACCGCCACCGGGTAGGGCTGGCCCGGATGCAGGGCGCAGTGGTCGCGGAAATCGAGCGCGCCGCCGCGGTGTGCCAGCCAGCGCATGATGAGCTGGTTGCTCGTGAGCACCTGCTGGCGGTAGATGCCTAGGTTCTGCCGCGGCTTGTGCGGCCCTTGCGTGATGACCAAGCCCCAGGTGATGAGCGGGGCCACGTCACCCGGCCAGCAATGCTGAATGGGCAAGCGCGCCAGGTCGACGTCGGCGCCTTCCCACACCACCTCTTGGCACGGTGCCGAGCGCAGCTCTCTGGGTGCCATGTGCCATAAGGTCTTGAGCAGGCCGCCCAGCCCCAGCATGTCCTTGAAGCCTTTGGGTGCTTCGGGCTCCTTGAGTGCGGCCAGCACTTCGCCAAAGTCACGTAGCGCACGCAGGTCGGCCACACCCATGGCGCGTGCCACGCGTGACGGTGTGCCGAACAGGTTGCCCAGCACCGGCATGTTGTGCCCCGTGGGCTGCTCGAACAAGAGGGCCGGGCCCCCGGCACGCAGCACGCGGTCGCACAGCGCGGTCATCTCCAGGTGGGGTGACACGGGTGCTGTGATGCGCCGCAACTCGCCGGCTTGCTCCAGCTGGGCCATGAAGTCGCGCAGGTCGGCGTAAGGCATGGGGCGATCAGGGGCTTGTCGGGGTGAGGCCGGCCCAGCGTGCAGTCAGTCTGTGGGGGATGTCCAGCAGATCCAGCACGCGCGCCACGCCCTGGTCCACGATGTCGTCCACCGATTGCGGGCGCAGGTAGAACGCCGGCAGCGGCGGACAGATGATGCCGCCGGCTTCCGTCACGCTGACCATGTTGCGCAGGTGGATCAAGCTCAGCGGGGACTCGCGCACCATCAGCACCAGGCGCCGGCGTTCCTTCAGCATGACATCGGCCGCGCGCGTGATCAGGTTGTCGGCCAGGCCGTGGGCCACGGCGGCCAGCGTGCGCATCGAGCAGGGCGCGACCACCATGCCGGCGCACTGGAAGGAACCGCTGGCCAGCGTAGCCCCGATGTCGCGTACGTCATGCACCTGAGTTGCCAGGGCCTCGACGGCGGCGCGGCCCATGGCCAGCTCGTGCTGCAGGTTGTGCCAGCCGGCGTCAGACACCACCAGATGGGTTTCGATGTCTGTCGCTTCCCGCAATGCCTTCAGCAGGCGCACGCCATACACTGCGCCACTGGCGCCCGAGATGGCAACAACAAGGCGTCTTGGTGTGGGCATGGTCTGGTGTATCGGGCCTAGAGCGGCGCAGTCTGCAGATCGGCCACCACGCGCTCAAGCACCATGGCCGCCTGCTCCGGGTCGAAGTCTTCGTGCGGGCGTCGTTTGACGCCGTACTGCTGCAGCTGGTAATGCCGGTCGGCGGCGATGCCATGGCAGGCCAGGCTGCTCTTCACGCACACCAGCGGGCAGCCGTCGAGCGCGATGATCGGACGCCCCGAGCGCACGATCTTCATCAGTTGCGGCACGTGGCCGCCCACGCCGGCAATGCAGGACATCTCGGCCACGCCGCGCCGGTCCAGTTGCAAGGCCACCTGGTTGGCCAGTTGCGCGGCGCTGGAGCAGCCGGAGCATGAATACACCAGTGGGTGGCTGCGCCCAGACTCACTCATGTGGTCCTCCGCGGTGATCAGATCTTGCCGTGGTGGATCGCCAAGCCGCGATGCGCGCCAGCATGCGGGGCGGCGCCAGCTGCTGCAGGTCAAGAATGGGTAACTCCAGTGCATCGAGCGTGTTCTTGACCATCAGGCCCAACTCGGTGTCACCCTCCATCGAGAGGCGGCGGCTGAAGAACAGCGTGTCCGGGTCTTCCTGGCGCTGCGCCAAGCGCAGGAAATCATGAACGCTGGCCGCGATGGTCAGGTCGGCGGCTTGTTGTGCGGCGCAGGCCGCGAAGCGCTGGCCGGTCCAGGTGAAGTCAAACGTCAGACGTGCATCGCGTACATGGATGCGCAGTTTCTTGCGTGCCAGCAGCGCGCGAACATCAGCCGGCAACTGCGGCGTCAGGCCGAGGTTGAGTGCCGTCACCAGCAGCAGCGAACCCGGGTAAGCCGGCAGCCGTGCCAGGAGCGAGCCGGCAGCGGCGGGCAGCACAAACGAAGTCGATTGAGGGGCAGCAGGGGACGAGGGGTTCATATCGGTCCAGACAATCAGGCGACGTAAAACAGCACGGTGAAGAAGTGGCAGGAACTGCCACCCAGCACGAACAGATGCCACACGCCGTGGCCGTGGTGCACCTTGTGGTCGGTGGCATAAAACACGATGCCCAGGGTGTAGCAGGCGCCGCCGGCGGCCAGCCAGGCAAAGCCGGCGGGCGTGAGCGCGTCCCATAGTGGTGCTGCCGCCACCAGCGCCAGCCAGCCCATCAGCACGTAGATGACCAGCGAGAGCACGCGCGCCCCCTTGGCCAACCAGATCTCCTGCAGGATGCCCAGCAGGGCCAGCCCCCACACCACACCCAGCAGCGACCAACCCCAGGCACCGCGCAGCGACACCAGCGTGAACGGTGTGTAGCTGCCAGCGATCAGCAGGTAGATGCTGCAATGGTCGAACTTGCGCAGCACGTCCTTGGCCCGGCCGCGCACGCTGTGGTACAGCGTGGAAAACAGGTACAGCGCCACCAGCATGGCGCCGTAGATGCTGAAGCTGACGATCTTCCACGGGTCGCCCAGGCGCGCTGCCAGCACGATCAGTACCGCCGAGCCAGCGATGGCCAGCCCCGTGCCTGCCAGGTGGCTGTAGCTGTTGAAGCGTTCGCTGTAGTACATGACGTTCAGGCCGTGGCGGGCTCAAGCTGTTCCAGCCCGGGGCGGCCGTGCCAATAGCCGTTGCAGCCCTGCGCCGGCATGAGGGGCTGCAGGCGTGCCAGCGCGTCCTGCGGCGCCAGGGCCTGCGTGCGTACGGCATCGAATACGCCGATCACCTCGGCCATGTGCTCAGCCTGCGGACTGAGCCGGACCACATCCACACCCAGCGCCTGCATGTCGTCCAGTGCATCCACCAGGTTGTAGACCCGTGCGGACTGTGTCTGCGTGCCGTTGAGCACCAGGAAGTCTTCGCTTTCCCGCGTCTTGAGCAGCAGACCATCCGGATGCTGCAGGCAACTGAAGCGGCAATCATCCTTGGGCAGGTTGTTGTGTCGTGCCGTGAAGCAGCGCGCCGAGTAGGCCAGCGGCAGGCGGCCGTAGGCAAACACCTCGGTTTGCAGCCCGCTGGGGCGGCCCTGTTGCAGCACCGCCAGATCGTCCTGTTTCATCTCCAGCGGCATGACCCAGCGGCTGGCGCCCAGCGAGGCCATCCATTGCAGTGTGGGCAGGTTGTACAGGTTGAGGTGCGGCCCGGCCACAAACGGCAGCTTGCCAGCCAGGCGCTGCACGGCACCCATGTCGTTGGCTTCCACCGCGAACTCGCCGTTGTCGGCCATCTTGTGCATCACGCTCACGTCGGAGCCCGACTCCAGCAGCACTTGGGTGGAGAGCACCATCTCCTTGCCGGCGTCGCGCAGGCGTGTCGCAATGGCCAGCCAGTCGGCCAGGCGCAGTTCGTGGCGGCGCGAGCACACGGTCTCGCCCAGGTACACGATGTCGACCGGTGTGGCCGCCATGCGTTCGTAGAAGCTGAAGACGGTATCGCGTGGCCAGTAGTACAGCAGCGGACCGAGGGCGAGTTTCATGGTCTGAGGCTTCATCATTTCCAGGGGCGGTGGTAGGCACCCAGGGTGTGCTGCTGGCCTTCGGCCACCTGGTCGAGGCTGGCCATCCAGGTCGTCTTGGGCGCGTAGCGGTGCGGTGCGGCCATGCATTGGTCAATGGCCTCGCGCCACACTTTGGTCACCTGTGCCACATAGGCCGGGCTGCGTTGCCGGCCTTCGATCTTGATGGCGCGCACGCCCATCTTCATGAGCTGTGGCAACAGTTCCAGCGTGTTCAGGCTGGTGGGTTCCTCGATGGCGTAGTAGTTTTTTTCGTCATCGACATCGAAACGGCCCTTGCACAGCGTCGGGTAGCCGGCATTTTCACCCGGGGCGTAACGGTCGATCAGCACGCCGCCCAGGCGCGACTCCAGACCCTTGGGGGTTTCCTGCCAGCGCACCGCCTTGGCCGGCGAACACACGCCGTGCGTGTTGGGCGACTCGCCCGTGACGTAGCTGGAGAGTGCACAGCGACCTTCGACCATCACACACAGGCTGCCGAAGCCGAACACCTCGATCTCCACCGGGGTCTTGTCAATCACCTGCTGCACCTGCGTCAGCGACAGCACGCGCGGTAGCACGGCGCGCACCACGCCGAACTGTTCGCGGTAGAAGTTGATCGCGTCGTAGTTGGTGGCCGAACCCTGCACCGACAGGTGCAGCCGCAACTGCGAATGGCGCGTGACGGCGTATTGCATCAGCCCCGGGTCGGCCAGGATCACGGCATCCACACCCAAGTCCACCGCCTTGTCCAGGGCTTCGCGCCAAAGACCTGGGTTGGCGACCTGCGGGTAGGTGTTGAGCGCCATGAACACCTTGCAGCCGCGCGCATGCGCGTAGCCGATGCCGCTGCTGATGGCGGCTTCGTCGAAATTGAGCCCGGCGAAATTGCGTGCATTGGTGGCATCGCGCAGGCCGAGGTAGACGCAGCTGGCGCCGTTGTCGACGGCGGCCTTCAAGGCGGGCAGGCTGCCCGCCGGGCACACCAGTTCCAGCGGGGGCGTTGCAGACGCGTTGGCATCAGCGGGAGGGGACAAGGGTTCCATGTAACTCGGCTTCCGGTGCGGGTGCCAGGAGGGCCTTGTCGCACTGGCTTGCACGATACGCCGCCTGATCAAGCGCGCGGTTGATCTGCATCAGACACTCCGCATGGGGCCACTGGCGCCGGCCAGAACACGCAGGCCCATGCCCACGTTCCGTTTGCGGTCAATTGACCTTCATCATGCGGCCATGCTAAAAGATGCTCGTGTTGTATATCTATGGGGTGTGCATGCACTTCCTGCCAGCCAGGCTTGATCAAGACCCAAGGATCAAGCCGGTGACAGCAACAAGACAGGGGAGGACGTTCCATGGCGCAACAACATGTGCAGTCGGGCGAGGTGGTGAGTGTGCTGCCGCTTGGCGCGCAGCTGGCCAGTGCCAAGACGATGGCGCTGCTCAAGGCAGAGCAGTTGGAAGTGGTGCGTATCGTGCTGCGCGCCGGCATGGCGCTGCATGAGCATAGTGCCCCGGGTGAGATCACGGTGCAATGCATTGAAGGCCGCATCGAGTTCGACACCCCACAAGGCCTGCAGCTGCTGGAAGCCGGGGACTTTATTCACCTGCGGCGTAACGAGCCGCATGCCTTGCGGGCGCTGGTCGACTCGTCCGCGCTCGTGACGATCTGCGTTGCAGCTCGCACGTGAAGCACGGCTGGCACCGTACCAACATTGGCGCAGATCAAGCCCGCTCGGTTTCTTTGTTCTTCAGCAATTTGGCCAGTTGCTCGGCTGGAACAGGCCGGCTGAACAGATACCCTTGTGCTTCATCGCATTCCACGGTGTTGAGGAACGCCAGTTGGGCATCGGTTTCCACGCCTTCGGCGATAACTGTCAATTGCAGGGTGTGCCCGAGCTGGATGATGGCCTTGACGATGGAGGCGCCGTCTTCATCGCTCAGCATGTCCCACACGAACGACTGGTCGATCTTGAGCTTGTCAATTGCCAACTGCTTGAGGTAGGAGAGGCTGGAATAGCCGGTCCCGAAATCATCAATGGAGAGCTTGAGGCCCAGGGCCTTCAGGCCCCGCAAGGTCTTCATCGTTGCTTCCACATCCTGCAGCAGGATGGATTCGGTCAGTTCCAGCTCCAGACGGTCCGGGCGCAAGCCGGACGTGGCAAGCGCTTTGGCCACCATGTCCAGCACGTTGCCGTGCTTGAACTGCAAGGCCGACAGATTGACAGCGACCACCGGTGCCTCCGGATACTGGTCCATCCAGACCTTGCCTTGACGGCATGCTTCATGCAGCACCCACTCGCCAATCTGCATGATGTGGCCGCTGCGTTCCGCCAGACTGATGAACTTGCCCGGCGGCACCAGTCCGTCGGTCGGGTGTTGCCAGCGTATCAGGGCTTCAGCGCCGGTGATCCGGCCGCTTCGAATGTCGATCTGAGGTTGATAGTGGAGCAGAAATTCGCCATGGCGAACAGCGTTGCTGAGGCCACCGGTGAGGCGGATCTGCTCGGCCAGGCCGGCATTCATTTCACGCGTGAAGAAACGATAGGTATTGCGCCCGGCCTCCTTGGCGCTGCCAATCGCCGTGTGGGCGTGCTTGAGCAGCGTATCGAAGTCCTCACCATCGCCTGGGTACAGACTGATGCCAATCGAAAAGGACAGATTCAGCACATGTGCGTCAATGGTGAGGGGTTCAGCAAAGACATCACGTATGGCGTTGGCAACAACCGCAATGCCGGTGGTGTCGTAGTTTCCGGCCAACAAAACGACGAACTCGTCCCCGCTCACGCGGCTGATGGTGGCAGCCGGTGGCACGCACTGGCGTAGCCGCTCCACGACGCCGACGAGCACCTGGTCACCTACCGCGTAGCCCAGGCTGTCGTTGACCTGCTTGAATCGGTCCAGGTCGAGATACAACAGGCAGACGGTCTCTTGCGCGCTCTTGGCGGTCAGCGCGGCACGCTCGAAGCGGTCGCGCAGCAGCAGACGATTGGGCAGATGGGTCAGGGAGTCAAAGTGGTCCAGGAACGTGAGCCTGTCCTTGGCGGCGGCATGCTCCTCGCGGGTGCGCAAGGCCACGATGCCATAGGCCAGGTCGTTGGCCAATTCCTCCAGCAGGTGCAGTTCTTCGGGGTCGAATGCGCCCGGGTCGTGGGCATAGACGTTGAGGGCGCCCAGCACCCTGGCTTCGCAGATCAGCGGCAGTGCCACGCTGGACTGATAGCCGCGCTGGCTGGCCGCTTCGCGCCACGGCGCCATGGCCGGGTTGGTCAGGATGTTCTGGTTGACATTCGGTCGCCCGCTGCGAATGGCGGTGCCTGTCGGGCCTCGTCCATGTTCATTGTCAGCCCAGGAGATGCTGATTTTTTCCAGGTAACCGCTTTCGTAGCCGGACTGCGCAATCGGCCGCACGCTCTTGTAGGCATCCTGCTCCGCGTAACCGACCCAGGCCATGAGGTAGCCACCGCGCTCGACACACAGACGGCAGATCTCGGACAGCAGCTTGTATTCTTCTTCCGCATGCACCAGTGCCATGTTGCAGTCACTGAGCAGACGCAGGGCGCGATTGAGCCGCTTTTGTGCGGCTTCGCTTTGCTGCAACTCCTCGGTCATCCGGTGTGCGATGGCGAGCGCGCGTGCCCGTGCCGTTGCAAGCAGCCAACCCACCAAGGCCAGCAGCAGGCTGGCAATGGTGCCGGCCAAGGCAATGATGTTGGCCTTGTCGCTCCGCATCCGGGCGTCGAAGGGGGCGAGCGAGTCGATGACGACAGTCCATTGGTGCCCAAACAGGGGGATGCGCTGGACAGCATGAAATTGGGCGTTTTCATGGCCTTGGCCGTTTGAGTTGAACATCTGCCGGCTGGCCTGGAGCGAGTCGCCATCAAAGATTGCAAGGTTCAGCGCCGCATTGGCTTCGCCGAAACGTTCACCCAGAATGCCTGCCATCAGGTCATTCATGCGGAAGGGCGCGTAGACCCAGCCGATCAGGTTCGCACGGCGCTCTTCGAGGGTTTGATGCGCGGCCTTGCGCTGATAAACCGGCAGGTACATCAGAAAGCCCGACTGCAGATCCTGGTCGGTCTCCTGCACCAGGCGCACCTTGCCGCTGATTTCGGTTTTTCCCTCATCCCGCGCTTTGTCCAGCGCGGCACGGCGTACCGGCTCGGAATACATGTCGAACCCGATGGCGCGATGGTTGCGCGAGGTGGACGGCTCCAGGTAGACGATGGGGGTGTAGAGATCCCGTTGGCCAGCCGGGCGGATGTCGTAGTTCGCCGGGCCACTGGCCCGCATCTCGCTGAGGTGCCTGGCTTTGTCCTTGTCTTGCACCACCTTGGCAAAGCCCACGCCCTGAATGCCTGGGTATTTCCCTTCCAGCTTCAATGCACGGACGTATTCCACGAAATCGCCGCGTCCCACCTGGTTCGATGCAGCGAAAAGACCAGCGGTACTTTCGAGGATCTGTTCGTAGCTTTGCAAACGCCGGTCAATGTTCCCCAGGACTTCGCTGACACGAAACTTGAATTCGTCATGCAGTGCTTCCCGCGCTGCCTCGCGGGCGCTGCTCTGCAAAAAATAGGTCAGCGTCAGACCCAGGAGCAGAAAGATGCCGGGAATCAGCAGTGCACGGTTGGAAGTGGTTTCGCCCTTTGACATCGGTGCACTTTAGCAAAACGAATGCCTGTGCCGATGCGTCCGGGCAAAGAAAAAGGACCTGACCTTTCGGTCAAGTCCTTGATTTCTATTCTTGATTTTTGGTGGGTTCTGAAGGATTCGAACTTTTGACCAATGGACTAAGGGAGGATTAAAAACCTTATTTATCAATGATGTAGATGCGGTTTCATTCGTTAGGTTTCACCGAAACTTGTTACGATTTCCACACTGCTTCAGTCAGAACTGAGGAAACCCAATTCAGTTTTGCAAAGCAAAAGATCAGTGCACAACTTTCTTCTTCTTTGTGAAGATTAGCTTCCTTCGTTCTTGCTGATCTATCACTCGGTTCGACTCTTCGACTTGCCGGTCGATTGCCCTTAATAGCCCATCAAGCCCTTCCCAAAAATACTTGCTTCCGTATGCCTTAATTACAGACGAGACTGGAACCTCGTAGGTTTTTGCCCCTTCTTTTCCATCAATAGTCACATTTTTAAATGTCTCCATTATTCCGGTTGCTGACATGCTGTTTGGGACTGAACTTTCAATCGAAGCGAGAACGATGTTTGTGAAATCTCGCATCGCTTTTTGAAGTTCTTGCTGGAATGGACCGAATGAGACAGGTTCAAGGCTCCCCTCGTCCCCGCCTCCATAGTCAATGCAAAGTCCAGGGTGAATTCGATTGAGCAAACTTATCATGTCCAAGTCGGTCCTTTTTTCGCGCCCCTCAACCAGCAGTTTTTTTACGAAATCTGCTTCGGGGATTGAGAAATCACGACTGTATCTATACGGGTCAATGTCTTTCAGAAAAGACAGAACTTCCCACCAAGAACGAGAATTCTCTACAACTTCAGAGTAGAACAATGCAGCGACTTCATCAGACGAGTGCTTAATAAATGCGGCCGCGTAATATTCCATGATGCTTTTATGAAGAAATGTCGTAGTGTCCAATCCTTCTTCAAGCATCAGACATGTGACTTTCGTGATGTCAAGCTTGAACTTCTCAGGCTCACATTTACAGTCGTCCACGTACTCAAGTGCCTCGTCGAAGGATGTAGAAAATTGATCATTCGACAATGATCGAGTGAACCCATTCTGCATAGCCATGAAGCAAAAAGCCTCAAATAGCGTTTGCAATCTCCGTTCTGAGAGCCCGCTATGGTGTTTCCTTTCGTATGTTGCCTTTAGCTTGTCATGCCGAGTGAACACAACATGGAACAATTTTTCAAAAAAGTCAGGAAGCGTTTCGGGAATTTCGTTCTCTGATTGGTAAACAATGATGACCATTGTTAACATCAGTGGCGTGGTAATCAGGCTGGCGAGTTTGCTAGGACTTTTTCGAATAGCCTCTTTAATTAAAGCCGCTTGGACCGCTGAAATCTTCAGCTTAGCCATAAATGGCGAGTAGTCACTCGTCGTAAGCGGTGCAACCGGAACGATTTTGAAGGCTGTAGATTTTTGAATCGAGTTATTCAGCCTCGATGTAGTGATTATTTGAAGTTCAGGATACTTTTGAGAGAGGAACTCGAGCTCAATGAAAGTTTCTTTCTCGATACCTTCATCAAGTTCATCGAAACCATCCAATAAGTAACAAAGTCGTCCTGATCGCAGCAAATAGTCAAGCGACTCATCATCAAGTTCTATGTCGTAGCTTGAGAGTTGCTTCAACACCGCTTGCTGCAAATTAAGTTTTGCACTTAACGTTCTCAACTCAATGAATACAGGTAGCCTTTTTGCTTCATTGCTAAGTATCTCTTCCATGGCAAGGTGTCGGAGAAGAATGGATTTCCCTTGCCCAACAGTACCCTCAATTACTACATTGCGGCCTTCCAAGTCCGATAACTTGGCTAGCAGCCTTGGTTTTCCTTCAAAGAGAACTCTAGGTGGGTAATAGAACTCGTCTAGGGTTGTCTCTTTGTCAGGACTCCAGATGGTCTTGACTTCTTCAATTGCACGCAGCCTCCTCGCTAATTTTCGTGGGAAAGTCCTCTCTTCCCATTTTTTAAGCCCCCTGACTCCTGCCTTCTTTGCCCCCTCATATAGGTCATTAATAAGTGGGGTGAGCAGTCTTGCTGTCAACGTTATCGTTGCTGCGCTTGCTAGCATTTGGTTTCTCCTCTATTGTTTATTGGCGGAAGACAATGAGCTTCAAGGAAGTTGAAGTAGTCCGACTATTAATTTCAATTACTATATCGTTGTTGCCCAATGCAGCTATGGAGAGTTTCTTCTCGTCGTTGAAGACGGAGAGGAGCAGCCGCACGGTCTACCAAGCGGGAGAAGAAGTACGTTCGGACGTCTTCGATAGGATCGAGCGCTTCTACAACCCGGTGCACAAGCACTCCAAGCTAGACTTCCTCAGTCCTGTCCCGTTTGACGAGTGTGTAAGGGGCTAAACAACCCGTCCGGGAAACTGGGGAGGTCCATACATTACAAGGAATAACGATGTCTTTGCTTAATGAAGATGCTCGTAAGTTTGTCAGTGAGCATGTTGGTGCTTTTTTGATCGCGGGTGCCGCTGTAATTGTCCCTTTATTGAGCGGCTACGCGTATTTGGTTTCCAAGCTCGACTCTCTCAACTCCGAACGTGTATCGTTTGAGCGTGAGCGTGCAGCCGCCCAAGTTGCAATTGCTCGCGACAAGCTTGAAGTTGAAAAGCTTCAAGCACAACTGACGATAGCAACTGAAAGCTCGAAGCAGCTTCTCCAAGAAGTTGTCACGCGTCAACAGCAAACGACGAGTGAACGCAATCAATTAAATGAAGCGTGGCGTAATATTGAATTGTGGCGTCAAAAGCTCAACCCAGAGCAAGAATACAAGACTCTTGTTGACGAGTACACGGCCTTGGCTGTAGACATCAATCATTGTGCGCCGCGGGGAGAACTCGAAAAGTATCAACGTGCCCGAATACTTGCTGAACGAATTTTGTATGCAGCGGCCCAGACAAATAATGGAGCTCATCTTCAATTCGCCAGACGAATTCAGCCCATCTCTTACCAAGCCTACGAATGTAAAAACAGTACCCCTTAAGACTGAATTGGTTGAGCAAAAGGAATACAGGAAACTCACTGCAGACTAGTTCGCTATGCCGCGTGACTCGAACGAGCCCCTCGCACGCGTTCCCGCGGCCAAGTTCGATAGAGTTATGTCTGTCGACTATGGGGGCTACAGCTCGCTTTACGAATCTCCATTCATGCAACACTTGTCGCTGCTTGTCGTCGCCTTGAATCGATATGACGATATTAAGGAAATGGTTGCATCACCAGACCACCAAGAGGCTGTTCTTGGGTTGCTACGCAGTCGAGATAAGCTCAAAAATTTGGGCGGTTGGAAATCCAGGGAGATGATGGACCGCTATGCCAAGTACGCCACCAGCAATTTGGCCGAAGCCACCATGCGAATCGAGCGACAACGTGCTCAAAATGTGGGCAATATCGCCACGTTTTTGTCACGTTCGGAAAAGAAAAAGGACCTGACCTTTCGGTCAAGTCCTTGATTTCTATTCTTAATTTCTGGTGGGTCCTGAGTGACTCGAACACTCGACCTACGGATTAAGAGTCCGCTGCTCTACCAACTGAGCTAAGAACCCGCTGCATTGAAGCAATGGGCTGAATTCTAGCATTACTTTGGGTCGTCTTTCGGGCGCGGGGCTCACCAGTCTTCCTTCACGGCCAGCACCGCATCGCGTCCGGCTGCGACGCGGCCGGCGAGCCAGGCCGTCAGCGTGCCGGCCAGCACCACGGCGGCGCATAGCGCCAGCAGGCGGCCCCAAGGCAGCAGCAGGTCCATGCTCCAGTGAAAGCTTTGCGGGTTGACCACGTGCACCAGCACCACGGCCACCGCCAAGCCGAGCCCGAGGCCGGCGATGGCGCCGACGCCGGTCCAGGCGGCGCCTTCACCGGCCACCACGGCCAGGATCTGCCGGCGCGTCAGCCCCAGGTGCACCAGCAGCCCGAACTCCTTGCGCCGCGCCAGTACCTGCGCGCTGAAGCTGGCCGCGATGCCGAACAGGCCGATGCCGATGGCCACCGCCTGCAGCCAGTAGGTGACGGCAAAGCTGCGGTCGAAGATGCGCAGCGAGGTGGCGCGGATCTGGCTGGCGCTGCCGAAGTCCAGCAGCGCGCCGCTGCCGGGGCTGGACTGGTCCGCCAGGGCGCGGATGGCCTGCTGGACGTCGTTCAGTTGAACCGCCTCGGCGAGCCACAGCGCGAGGTCGTTGCTGCGCGTGTCGCCGCTCAGTTGCTCGTAGTTGCCCCGCGCCATGGCGATGGTGCCGTTTTGGCGCGCATAGTCGCGCCACACGCCTGCTACAAAAAACGTAGCTGGTGGCGCATGTTGATCAAGGCGTAGAGCCCTGAATGACTGCGAAAGCGGGGCGAACACGCGGCCCGGCTGGGCGCCATGCAGGTCCAGCATGGCCTCGCTGACATAGATGCCGATCTGCCCCGCCGGCACCGGCAGCGGCTCGCCCAGCAGTGGCAGGTCGCGTGCCGGGTCATCCAGCTCACGTGCCAGCAGCGCCACGGCCGGACGGTCTGGTGCCAAGAGCAGGGCCAGCTGGCGTTGCGCCTGCACGCGCTGCACGCCGGGCAGCCGCGCCACCGCTTGCACGAATTCCGGGGTGAAGTACTGCGTGTCGGCCGCGCTCACGGTGCTGGCGCTGCGCACGTAGAGGTCGGCCGGCAGCACCTGCGCCAGCCATTGCGTGACCGAGTCGCGAAAGCTGGCCACCATCACGGTCAGGGCGACGGCCAGGCTGAGCGCGGCCACCACGCCGCTTACCGCCACCGCGGCGCTTTCGCGCTGGCGCCGTGCGCGCTCCACCGCCAGCAGCGGCAGCGTGTACCGCGCCACCAGCGGAGCAATGCGGTCCAGCAGCAAGGCAATGAGCCAGGGCAGGGCCATGATGCCGCCCACTAGCAGCAGGGCGATCGACACATACGCCGCCAATGGGATGTCAAAAACAGTCGGAGCCCTTGCCAATATTGCGCCGATAGCTATTAAAAGAAGAGCGATCCAGCGGTGCGCGGTGTGCGCTCCGGTGGTGCCGAGACCTTTGAGGGTTTGTGCCAGCGGCAGCCGCTGCGCCTGCCGTGCCGGCCACCAGCCACCGGCCAGCGCCGCCAGCACGCCCAGCAGGCCGTAACTCAGCGCAGCCGCGCCGTCCCATTGCAGGCGGGGCGCCATACCGGCGAAGAAGCCGCCGCCCAGGTCGCCGCCAAGCAGGCGCAGGGCCAGTGCGGCCAAGGCGGTACCCAGAGCGATGCCGGCGGCGCTGCCGAGCAGACCCAGCACCAGCGACTCCCACAGCACCAGCGTCAGCCGCTCGCGGCCGGTCAGGCCCAGCACGCCCAACAGGGCGAACTGCTGCGCGCGCTTGGCCACGCTCAAGGCCAGCACCGAGAACACCAGAAAGGCGCCGGTGAACAGCGCCACCAGCGCCAGCACCGTGAGGTTGACGCGGTAGGCGCGCGACAGGTTGTTGATGCGCTGTGCCGTATCGCCGGGTTCGGTCAAGGTGAGGCCGCTGGGCCAGTCGGGCGCGGCCAACAAGGTGCGCACGAAGGCGGCACGATCCACGCCGGGCTGCAGGCGCAGGTCCAGGCGCGTGAGCTGACCCAGTTTGCCGAACAGTTCCTGCGCGGCCGCGATGTCCATCACGACCAGCGCCGGGCCGCTGGCGCTCACCGTGCCGGCCACCTTCACGGTTTCCAGCCGCAGGCCGCTTTGCAAGGGGAACGAGGGGCCTGAAAGTTGTTGTTGCGCCGCCGGGTTGAGGAAGACGGTGGCCGGTGCAAACAGCGCCAGCCGGTCGGCACCGGCGGCCGGCCGCGGCAGCAAGTCGGGGGCGATGGCGGCCACCTGCAGCGCGTCAATGCCCAGCACGCGCAGCGGCACGCGCAGGCCGTTGGCGCTGACGGCCTGGCTGCTGAACTCCAGCACCGGGCTTGCCAGGGCCACCTGCGGGTGGCGCACCAGCCGACCATAGAGTGTTTCATCGAAACTGCCTTGCGCGGCGCGCAGTTCCAGGTCGGGCTGGCCACCCACGGCACGCACCGCGTGCGAGAACTCGTCCAGCGCCGAGGCGTTGATCAGGTGCACCGAGAAGGCCAGCGCCACGCCCAGCATCACCGCCAGCACGGCGGCGGCATGGCGCCACGGGTGGTGGCGCAGTTCCTGCCAGGAGAAGGTGAGGAGCAGTTGGCGCATTTTGATTTGCATCAAATCGGAAGTGATGCGGTCTTGAGATTCGATTGTGCGCTCCCTATATTGACTTGGTGTGATGACCGCGGCCATCGGGGTCGCAGGGAGCCGTCACATCGATACCCACAGGAGAAAAAGCATGAGTTCACTGATCACACGTGGCAGCCTGTTCGATGATTTTTTCCGCGACATGGCGCCTGGTTTTTACGTCAAGCCGCTGCACGGCGATCCGCTGCCCAACCCGGGGCAGATCAAGATCGACGTGAAGGAAAACGGCAACAACTACACCGTGTCGGCCGAGATTCCCGGGGTGCGCAAGGAAGACATCCACGTCACCATTGAAGGCGGCATGGTGATGGTGCGTGCCGACGTCAAACAGGAAGACGCGCACAAGGACGACAAGCAGCTGCGCAGCGAGCGTTACTTTGGCTCGGTGTCGCGCGGCATCCAGTTGCCGCAGGATGTGGACCAGGCGCAGGCCAAGGCCAAGTACGACAACGGCGTGCTCACGCTCACACTGCCCAAGAAGCAGGGCAATGGCTCGCAGAAGCTGCGCATTGAGTAAAGCAGCGCAGTGCCCAATAAAAACGGCCCGGTAGTTACCGGGCCGTTTTGTTTTGAGGCGGCGCTGTTGATCAGTCCGCTTCGATCTTCGAGGTCTTCACCACCTGGGCCCAGCGTGCCAGCTCGGCGCGGGTGAAGTCCCCCAGCTGTTGCGGGTTCATGTAGTCGGCTTCGGCGCCGAGTTCCACCGCTTTTTGCTTGAAGGCCGGTGTGGCCGTGATCTTGGCGATCTCGGCGGTCAGCTTGTCGATGATGGGCTTGGGCGTCTTGGCCGGGGCAAAGACGGCAAACCAGGAGGTGGCGTCGAGTTTCGGGAAACCGGCCTCGGCGGTGGTCGGCACGTCCGGCAGGCTGGGCAGGCGCTTTTTGCCGGTGACGGCCAGGGCGCGCAGCTTGCCGCTCTGGATGTGGGGCACGAAGGGCGGCGGCGTGCCGAAGGTCAGGTCCACCTGGTTGCCCAGCAGGTCCTGCAGGGCCGGGCCGGTGCCCTTGTACGGCACGTGCATCATGTCAATGCCGGCCTGTTGTTCCAGCATGGCACCAGTGACGTGCTGCAGCGAGCCGTTGCCACTGGAGGCGTAGTTGAGCTTGCCTGGGTTGGCCTTGGCATAGGCAATCAGTTCAGCCATGTTCTTCACCGGCAGGCTGGCGCGCACCACGATCACCTGCGGTGCCGAGATCACATTGGCCACGGGCTGGAAGTCCTTGGCATCCCACTGTAGCGGCGTCTTGCTGACCGCCGGCGAGATGACGTGGTAGCCCGAATACTGCATCAACAGCGTGTAGCCGTCGGCCTCGGCGCGTTTGACCTGCATGGCCGCAATGGAACCATTGCCGCCCCCCTTGTTGTCCACCACGACCGACTGGCCGAGCGCGGTGCCCAGCGGTTGCGCCAGCATGCGGGCGGAAAAATCGGTGGTGCCGCCGGTGGCGGTGGGCACCACCAGTGTGACCGGGCGGCTGGGGTAGTTGCCGGCGCCTTGTGCCTGGGCCAGACCGCTGAAGGCGGCCAGTGCGGTGAAGACGGCGGCTGCCAGTGTCAGGGTGCGCCGATGTTGTTGTTGGGTCATCAAAGTCTCCTTGTGGAATGAAAGTCAGTGTACGGGCTCGACGTTGCGGGCCAGCGCGCGGGAGCGAATGGCGTTGAAATCGGCCGGCACCGGGTGCAGGTCCAGGCGTTGGCCGGCCTTGGTGATCTGGCTCGGCGTGTCGTGGCCGATCAGGCCGGGCAGGCGCTGGGACGCGGCGATCAGTCGCGGCAGGTCGATGCCGGTGTCGAAGTCCATCAGCGCCAGCGCGTGGGCCACTTCCTCGGTGCAGACATTGCCGGTGGCGCCCGGCGCATAAGGGCAGCCGCCAATGCCGCCGAGCGAGGCGTCGAAGCGGTTGGCACCGGCATCGATGCCGGCCAGCACATTGGCCAAGCCCATGCCGCGCGTGTTGTGGAAGTGCAGGGTGAGTTCGGTGCCGGGCCAGCGCAGGCGAGCGGCGCGGGTCAGTGTGGCAACCTGTGTCGGGTAGGCCATGCCGGTGGTGTCGCACAACGTGATGCCGTGCACACCGAGGTCCGCAAAACGCTGCGCCCAGGCCAGCACGGTGGACTCGGACACATCACCCTCCATCGGGCAGCCGAAGCAGCACGACAGCGACACGTTCACCGCCACGCCTTCGCGCTGGGCCAGGCCGATCACCTGCGACAGCGCTGCGAACGACTGTTCGCGCGTCATGCGCAGGTTGGCCAGGTTGTGCGTCTCGCTGGCCGACATCACCAGGTTCAGCTCGTCGGTGCGTGCGTCGATGGCACGCTCGGCACCGCGCATGTTCGGCACCAGCGCGCTGTAGACCACGCCAGGGCGGCGCTCGATCTCGCGCATGACGATCTCCGCGTCGCGCAGCGCCGGGATGGCCGTGGGCGAGGTGAACGACGTGACTTCGATCTTAGACAGGCCGGTGGCAGAGAGTTCGTTGACGAGGGCGATCTTGTCTTCGGTCGGCACGAAGGCGCATTCGGCCTGCAGACCGTCGCGCGTGCCGACCTCCTGCAGGTGGATGCGCCGGCCGTTGCCGAACCAGACCGGGAGTTTGCTGTTGGTCATGCCACGATGCCTTTCTGACGCAGGGTTGCAATGTTGTCCGCCGAGAGCCCCATCTGCTGCAGCACGTTGTCGGTGTCGTCGCCCAGATGAGGGGCGCTGCTGCGGATCTGGCCGGGTGTAGCCGAGAGCTTGGGCACGATGCCCGGCACGGCGATGTCGTCGCCGTCGCGCGTGTGCTGCGTCAGGATCATGTCGCGCGCGCGGTAGTGCGGGTCTTCAAAAATGTCTTTGGCGGTGTAGACGCGGCCCACCGGCACGCGCGCGGCGTTCAGTGCATCGAGTACCTCCTGGATGCTGCGCGTCTGCGTCCAGGCGCCAATGGCGGCGTCGATCTCGGTCACGCGTTTCACGCGCCCGGCGTTGTTCGCCAAATCCGGCGCATTGCCCAGATCGGCGCGGCCAATGGTCTCCATCAAGCGCTTGAAGATGCTGTCGCCATTGCCGGCCACCAACACGTAGCCGTCGCGGCAGGGGTAGGCATTGCTGGGGGCGATGCCGGGCAGGGCGCTGCCGGCGGCTTCGCGCACGGTGCCGAAGGCGCTGTATTCGGGAATCAGGCTTTCCATCACGTTGAACACTGCCTCGTGCAGTGCCACGTCGATCACCTGGCCGGCACCGCCGTTCACCTTGCGGTGGTAGAGCGCCATCATCACGCCAATGACGCCATGCAGCGCGGCCAGCGTGTCGCCGATGGACACGCCCACGCGTACCGGCACGCGGCCCGGCTCGGCGGTGAGGTGGCGCAGGCCGCCCATGGCCTCGCCGATGACGCCGAAGCCTGGCATGTCACGGTAGGGGCCGGTTTGGCCGTAGCCGCTGATGCGCAGCATCACCAGGCCGGGGTTGATCTTCTGCAGTTCGTCCCAACCCATGCCCCAGGCTTCCAAAGTGCCGGGGCGGAAGTTCTCGATCAGCACGTCGGCCTCGGCGATCAGCTGGCGGGCGATGTCCTGGCCTTCGGGGCTGCGCAGGTCAAGTGCCAGCGAGCGCTTGTTGCGCGATTGCACCTGCCACCAGACCGAGGTGCCTTTCTGGATCAGGCGCCAGTTGCGCAGCGGGTCGCCGGCACCGGGTGCTTCGATCTTGATCACGTCGGCGCCGAACTCGCCCAGCGTCTTGCCGGCAAACGGCCCGGCAATCAACTGGCCCATCTCGATGACGCGCACGCCCTGCAGGGCCGCGGGCGTGAGGGTGGGGGGCGTGGTGCTCATGGTGTCTCCTTCTCGGTTGGCGATGATGGCAAAGCCGATTCCTTTGGTAAATCAACCATTCGGCAGCTTGCCATCGCGAAACGAGATGGCAAAATGCCCGTCATGAAGCTCGATCCCGTCTCCCTGCGCCTGTTCGTTGCCGTCATGGAAGAGGGCACCATTGCCGAGGCCGCCGCGCGCGAGCACATTGCCGCCTCGGCGGTGAGCAAGCGCCTGAGCGAGCTGGAGCAGCAGTTGGCGACCGAACTCTTCGTGCGCAGCAACAAAGGCACCGAGCCGACCGCGGCCGCCTTTGCGTTGCTGAACCTGGCGCGCGGCGTGCTCAACGACCTGGACGACATCTATGCCCAGATGCGCGAGTACGCCAGCGGCGTGCGCGGCCATGTGCGGGTGTACGCCAACATCTCGGCCATCACGCAGTTCCTCCCGGCCGAGCTCAAGTCCTTCATGGCGCAGTACCCGCAGGTGCAGATCCACCTGCAGGAGCGCATCAGCTCGGTGATTGCCAAGGCGGTGGCCGACAACGCGGCCGACATCGGCATCCTGAACGCTGGCAACTATGGCGAGCAGCTCACGCTGTTGCCCTACCACGACGACGAGCTGGTGGTCATTGCCCCAGAGGGCCACCCGCTCACGCGCAAGAAGAGCGTGCGCATGCAGCAGGTGCTGGACCATGATGTGGTGGGCGCCCACCCGGGCAGCGTGATGAACCACCTGCTGACCAAGGCCGCCGCCGAGCTGGGCCGCCCCTTGCGCCTGCGCATCCAGGTCAGCAGCTACGACGCCTTGTGCCTGATGGTGGCCTCGGGGTTGGGCATCGGGGTCATGCCGCGCCAGAGCGCACAACTCTTTTTGCCGGCGCTCAAGATCCAGTGCATCACGCTGTCTGAACCGTGGGCGGCGCGCAAGCTGGTGGTGGCGGTGCGCGACCTGGCCGCACTGTCGCCAGTGGCACGGCTGCTGGTGCAGCACATCAGCGCAGCAAGACATTGATCCGACAGATCCAGCGCACGACCTGAGGCTCAAGGCCTGGGGCTGCTTCACTCCGCCGGGCTTTATTTGAACAAACGTTCCTGCAGAAACGCGACGAAGGCCTTGGTCTTCAAGGGCAGCCATTTGCGTGCCGGGTAGACGGCGTAGACCGGTGGCCCCGCAGCGAGGCGGTAGTCCGGCAGCAGTTCCACCAGGACGCCGCTGGCCAGCTCGGGCTCGACCAGCAGGCGATCGAGCACCGTGATGCCGGCGCCGGCACAGGCGCTGGCGGCCAAGGCCATGCCATCGTTCATCTTGATGTTGCCGCTGGCCCGAATCGGGGTTGTGGCCGCGCCTTTGCGGAAGGTCCATTCGTCCCGTACCGTTGTGCCGCTGATGTAGAGCAGGCAGTTGTGCTGTGCCAGATCCGCCGGTGTCTTGGGTGTGCCGGCGCGCGCCAGGTAGGCCGGTGCCGCCACCAGCACCCGCGGGTTGGGGGCCAGCTTGCGGGCGACCAGGGTGGAGTCTTCCATCTGCGCGACCCGGATGGCGACATCGATCTGCTCGGCCACCAGATCGGTCAATCGGTCTTCCACCACCAGCGTGATCTCGACCTGCGGATGCTGTTGCGTGAACGCCGTTAACAAAGGCACCAGGTAGCGCTGGCCCAGCGGACGCGGGCAGGCGACACGCAGGCGGCCGCGCACTTCCTGCTGGAACTGGCCGGTGATCTGCTCGACATTGGCCAGCGAGCGGTCGATCTGCTGCGCCTCCAGCAGCACCGCTTCACCGACTTCGGTGAGCGTGAGGCGGCGTGTCGTGCGCTGGATCAGCCGGGCGCCCAGGTCAGCTTCCAGTTTGGCGAGTTGACGCGACACCACCGACTTGCCGCAGCCCAGCCGGGTGGCGGCCTTGCTGATGCTGCCGGCGCTGACGATGGCTGAAAAGGTGGCCAGGTGTTGGGGGCTGAGCATGGGCGTTGATTTGATTGTTGCCTTATTGGAAACTTAATTTTGCCTTATTGTGGCTTTTCATGGAACTGTTTAGTCCTTAGATTAGAGCCAGGCAACACGTCCCGTGCTAGCCATTCAATTCATGTCATTCCATTGACCCAGAGTATTCCCATGAACGATAGCCAACAGCCCACCTCCACCCAGCCCCTGATCCAGCAACTCCAGTGGCGTTACGCAACCAAAAGCATGAACCCCGCCAAGGCGGTGCCGAAGGAAAAACTGGAACGCATTCTGGAGGCGGCCCGCCTGGCGCCGACTTCCAGCGGCCTGCAGCCGTTCGAGATCATCGTCGTCAGCAATGCCGCGGTGCGCGAGCAGATCAAGGCCATCGCCTGGAACCAGGCGCAGATCACAGACGGCTCCCACCTGCTGGTGTTTGCCGCCTGGGACAACTACACGCCCGAGCGCATCAACCAGATGTTCGACTACACCAACGAGGTGCGCGGCTTCAAGAACGAAGGCTGGGAGAACTACCGCCAGAAGCTGCTGGCGCTGTACCCGCCGCGGGAAGCCGAGGTGAATTTCCAGCATACCGCGCGGCAGGCCTATATCGGGCTGAGTGCGGCCCTGATCGCCGCCGCCTTCGAAGAGGTGGATGCCACACCCATGGAAGGCTTTGATGCCGATGCACTCGATGACATCCTGAAGCTGCGTGCCCGTGGTTTGCGCAGCGTTGCCATCATGCCCATCGGCTACCGCCAGGAAGACAAGGACTGGCTGGTCAACCTGAAGAAGGTGCGCCGTCCGCGCGAACAGTTCGTGAGCGAGGTGTGATCCTGACGTCCGTCACACCGGCAAGTCGGGGTGACGGACGGCGGCGAGAAATCGCCCGGCACGGCTGAGGGCCTTGGGGCCCCGCCGCTGGGCGCTGGTTCACATGCCGAGCGACTTCAGCAAGGCCTCGTGGTCGTCCTGCTCCGCCTTGGGCGGGGTGGCCGTGGCCGGAGTCTGTGTCTGTGCTTGGGCCTGGGCGATCACATCGTCAGGGTTGACTTCTTCCTCGGCCGCGAAATTGCCCAGGCGGATGAACTCGGTGCGGTCGATCGCCAGTTCCAGATAGAAGATATTGCTCTTGTCGGTGTAGAACGTGACGCGCCGCACTTCGGGCTGGTCCAGTTGGGCGTCCACGCTCAGCACCACCTGCTTGTTGAGCACCAGCATCTTGGGCTGGTTCTGGGTGATGTTGGTCTGCAGTTCGCGCCGCACCTTGCCGGTGAAGTCGCCAACGATCTGGTTCATCAGCTCGCCCATGATGTTGCTCACCTCGTCCGAGGTGTGGGAGTGCGACAGCGCGCTCTTGGGCATGCCCATGGTGAGCATGTAGCTCTCATAGATTTCCATGGCGGCGGCGGCCGAGAAATTGAGCACGACCAGACCGGAAAAACCGCCGTCAAACAGCACGAAGCAGCCGATGTCCGGCTTGAGGCTGGTCTTGGTGATGCGCTGGACCATGCCGGAGTAGTGCAGCCGGCTCTGGGTGGCGACCGACAGCACCCGGGTCACTGAATTGCACAAGCTTGTCAGGATATCTTCGGTCCCGTACACCACTTCCGATTCCTGCCGTGTTTCGCTCATGACTTGCCTTTCTGGTTAATAGCGCGACTTTACAACACTGACCTGTCGGGGGCACCTTTGCCAGTGCGGAACCACTGTCTTGCCCGGCGATGGGCCAGGGTTCAGACCAGTTCGGCCTCGATCCAGCCACGCAGGCTGTTGAACACCGCCAGCCCCTGCGCCCGGGGCAGGTCTTCCACACACACCACGCCTTCTTCGATGCGGCCTTCCTCCAGGTAGCGCGCGCGGGCCACGCCATCGAGCAGGCCGCAGGCCAGCGGCGGCGTGCGCCAGCGGCCATCCAGCCGCACAGCGATGTTGCTGCGTGTGCATTCGGTGAGTTCGCCTTGTGTGTTCCACAGCAGGGTGTCGAACACGCCCGGATCGGCCGGGGCGACGGCGTCGTAGTGCGCGCGTTGTGTGGTCTTGAAGCGCACGAACTCGCCCTGCGCTGCTTCAAACGCGCTTGGCGCCAGGCGCAGCCGCACGCGCGAGGGCGTGGTCTCCATGGCAAAGGCCTGCACCGTGACGCTGCCATCGGCACCGAGCAGTAGGCGTACGCGCCACACGCCTTGCGGGTGCGCCTGTGCCTGTTGCGCCAAGGCCTGGTCCAGCGCCGTGACCGGGAAGGGGTAGCCGAAATGCCGCGCGGCGCGGGCCATGCGGGCCAAGTGGCGCGAGGTATCCCGCAGCACGCCGTCTTCCAACCGCAGCGTCTCCAGCAATTCGAAGGGCTGGCTGGCGCGGACCAGAAAAGCGCGTTTGTTGCGCCACTCCTGCCATTCGCCTTCGGCGGTGGCGTCATAGGTAATGCCGCTGCCGATGCCACAGCGCGCCGCCTCGTTTTTCACCGTGACGGTGCGAATGGCGACGTTGAAGGTGGCATGGCCGCCCGGGCGCACCACGCCGATGGCGCCGCAGTAGATGCCGCGCGGCTGAGGTTCGAGCGCGTGGATCAGCCGCATGGCCTGCACCTTGGGTGCGCCGGTGACCGAACCGCAGGGAAAAAGGGCCGTGAAGACGTCGGCCAGCGTGGTGTCAGCGCGGGTGGTGGCCGTCACGTCCGAACTCATCTGGAATACGGTGGGCAGCGTCTCGATGCGGAACAGCTCAGGGACGTTCACCGAGAACGGTTCGGCGATGCGCGACAGATCGTTGCGCAGCAGATCGACGATCATCACGTTCTCGGCCTGTTCTTTGGGCGATGCACGCAGCTGCGCCACCTGCTGCGCGTCCTGCTCGGCGTTGGCGCCGCGTGGTGCAGTGCCCTTCATCGGGCGGGCCAGGATCTGCTGGCCGTTCCAGTCGAAGAACAGCTCGGGCGAGACCGACAGCACCTGCTCGCGGCCGTTGTCGATGAAGGCAGCGTAACCGCCGGGCTGGGCGCGCTGCAGCGCCGCAAACAGCGCGCGCGGGCTGCCTTGCAAGGTACCGAGCAGCGGCGCCGTGTAGTTGATCTGGTACAGCTCACCGGCACCAATGGCCTGGTGGATGACGTCCATGTTGCGATTGAACGCCTCGCGTGTCAGGCTGTCGTGCCACGTCGCCACGGCGGGTTCATGCGTTTCTTCCGCCGGCCAGTCGAGCGCTTTGTCGTAGACGCCAAACCAGGCCAGCGGCCCGTCCGCCGCATGCACGGTCAGCGCGGCATCGAAGGCCGGTGCCGCCTCGTAGCGCACATAACCCACGCACCAGCGGCCTTGCCGTGCCAGCCGGTCCACGCTGTCCAGCAAGGGGCGGACCTCGTCCAGCGTGTGCGCCACCAGTGTTTGCAGCGGCGCGTCAAAGCCGCAGCGCAGCGCGCCGGCCTGGCCGCTGTGCACCGAGCAGAAATCGATCAGGGCTTGCATCAGGCGTTTTTTGGAGGGTACGGGTGCAGGCCATCCGCCTTCAGCGTGAGAATGCGGTCGGCCTGCAGCGCGGCCGGCATGGCGTGCGTCACCAGCACCAGCGCTGCGCCGTGTTCACGCGTTTGCGCGATCAAGGCTGCCATGACGCTGGCGGCGGTGCTGGGGTCAAGGTTGCCGGTGGGCTCGTCGGCCAGCAGCAGGGCCGGGCGGTGCACCAGGGCACGTGCGATCGCCACGCGCTGCAACTGCCCGCCGCTGAGTTGCTGCGGCAGACGTGCGCCCAAGGTGCCCAGGCCGACGGCATCGAGCATGGCCTGCACCCGCGCCGGATCGGGTCGGTTGAGCAGCATCAGCGGCAGTGCCACGTTCTGCGCCACGTCCAGGTGCGGCAACACGTGGAAGGCCTGAAAGACGAAGCCGACCTTCTCGCGCCGCAGCCGGGCACGGGCGTCGTCGTCCAGCGAACCCAGGTCCACGCCGTCAATGCTTACCGTGCCACTGTCCCAGTGGTCCAACCCGGCCAGGCAGTTGAGCAGGGTGGACTTGCCCACGCCCGACTCTCCGACGATGGCGACGAACTCACCCGGCTGGACGTTGAGCGAGACATGCTGGAACACCGGCACTTCGCCGTAGCGTTTGCCCAGGTCTTGCACCACCAGGCTCATGTGCGCTCCTTGGTCAACGCGCGGGCGATCTGCAGCACCTGCTGCAGTGCATCCGGCGCATCGCAGTGCACCACACGGCGCTGCGGCATGGAACGCAGCCAGGTGATCTGGCGCTTGGCCAGTTGGCGCGTGGCGAAGATGCCGCGGTCGCGCAGTTCGCTCATGGGGAAGACACCATCCAGCGCTTCCCAGGCCTGGCGGTAGCCGACGCAGCGCATCGACGGCAGGTCGGGGTGCAGGTCGCCGCGCTCGCGCAGGGTTTTCACTTCATCGAGGAAACCAGCCGCCAGCATGGCATCGAAGCGCTGGGCAATGCGCGCGTGCAACCAGGCACGGTCTGACGGTTCCAAGGAAATCAGGGTGGTAGCCCTTGCTGCATCTGCGCCGGCAGCTATGGTTTTTGTAGTGTGAAAGCTGGACAGGGGGCGGCCTGAAACGCGGAAAACTTCCAGCGCGCGTTGAATGCGCTGCGAATCACCGGGCGCCAGCCGTGCCGCGGTGACCGGGTCGACCCGCGCCAGTTCGGCATGCAGTGCCGGCCAGCCCTTGGCCTGCGCCTCGGCTTCCAGGGCGGCGCGCACTTGGGCATCGGCTTTCGGCATGTCGTCCAGACCGTCAAACAGGGCCTTGAAGTACAGCATGGTGCCGCCCACCAGCAGCGGCAGCTTGCCGCGGGCGTGGATATCGTGGATGAGTTGCGTGGCATCGCGCACGAACTCGGCGGCGCTATAGGCTTGCAACGGATCGCGGATGTCGATCAGGTGGTGCGGCACGGCGGCCAGTTCCTGGGGCGTGGGCTTGGCGGTACCGATGTCCATGCCGCGGTAGACCAGCGCCGAGTCGACGCTGATGATCTCCACGGGCATGTCCTGCGCAATGGCGAGCGCCGCCGCGGTCTTGCCGCTGGCGGTGGGGCCGGCAATGGCCAGGCTTGGAAGGCGTTCAGTGGTCGCCGGTTTGGCCATGTTTTTGCACCAGGGTCCAGGCGGAGACGGCAATCACCACGCTCCAGAACCACACGCCGTAGACCAGCGGCATCACGGTGCCGTCCATGTGCGTGCCGAGCCAGCCGCCGACCGCGAAGGCCGCTGCCATCATCAGGAAACCGTTGAGCGCAGCAGCGGCGCCGGCCGCATAAGGGAAGGGGCCGACCGCACCGCTTTGGCCGCAGGGCTGGTGCACGCCGTGCGCCAGCATGAAAAGGTAATAGGGCAGCATGATGGCCCAGCCGTTGTGCAATCCGGCCAGCGCCAGCACGCCCATCAACGTGCCGCCTGCCAGCGTGAAGCCGCCGGCGATGGCCACCGTGCGGCGCACGCCCCAGCGCGGCAGCAGACGGCGGCAGATCAGCGTGCCGAGGATGTAGGCGAACGACACCGTGAACATCAGCAGACCGTATTGCGACTTCGGGATCTGCAGCACCTGGATGAAGATGAAGGACGACGCGGCCAGAAAGGTGAACAGCCCGCCGTAGGAGGCGGTGGACAGGGCCGAGAAAGCCCAGAAGGTCGGGTTGCGCAGGATGGCGCCCCAGGTGGCCAGCAGCGTGGCGGGCTGCAGCGCCTGCGGGTTCTTCTGCGTCAGCGTTTCTTCGAAACGCAGCGCCACCACGGCCAGCGTGACGACGCTGAAGACGGTCAGCGTCAGCAGCGCCACACGCCAGTTCATCCAGTCCGACAGCAGGCCGCCCAGCGGCGCGCTCAGGCAGGCGGTGATCCCCAGGCCGGTGAGGCCCTTGGACATCATGCGTGCACCTTCCACCGGGCGGTAGAGGTCGCGCACGATGGCGCGCGCGCACATCACGCCGGCGCCCATGGCCGCGCCCTGCACGATGCGCGCGATGATCAGCCATTCCATGCTCGGCGCCAGCGTGCAGGCGGTCGAAGCCAGCACGTAGGCGCCCAGGCCCCACAGCAGGATGGGCCGGCGGCCAAAACGGTCGGACAGCGGGCCCCACACCAGTTGCGAGAGACCGAAGGACAGCAGCAGTGCGGTGAGCGTGAGCTGCGCCTGCGCCAGCGTGGCGCCAAAGCCTTCGGTCAGCGCTGGCAGGGCGGGTAGGTAGAGGTCGGTGGTGATCGGCTGCAGCCCCAGCAGCAGGGACAGGAGGAGAACAATCAGCGCGGGAGACATGGCACTGACGGTGGGTGCGGTAGAGACGGAGACGGGGGCAGACATTGGGCCAAGACTACCAGATTGGTGAATACCCTAAGGCGCTTGCGGCCCCTGGCAAGATGGCAACAGTTCCCTGCAGAATGCGCTCATGAAGATCACCATCCGGACCGAGCTGCCCAGTGACGTGGCGGGCATTCATGCCCTGACCGCGGCTGCCTTTCTGAACGCGCCCCATGCCGCGCACACCGAGCAGTACATCGTGGATGCGCTGCGTGCCGCCGGCGCACTGACGCTTTCTCTGGTGGCGGAAATCGACGGCCGGCTGGTGGGACACGTGGCGCTGTCACCGGTCTCGATCTCGGACGGCACGCCAGGCTGGTACGGCCTGGGGCCGATCTCGATTGAACCCGAGTTGCAGGGGCAGGGCATCGGCTCACGCCTGATGCAGGAGGCCATGCGCCAGCTGCAGGCGCGCGGCGCCGCGGGCTGCGTGCTGGTCGGCGACCCTGGCTTCTACACCCGCTTCGGCTTCCAGCCGCAAGCGGGCCTGATGGTGCCGGAGGTGCCACCCGAATATTGCCTGGTGCTGGCATTCGGTGCGCCCCTGCCGCAGGGGGTGGTGAGCTTCCACGCTGCCTTCCAGGCCACGGCCTGAGTTGGCTGCGCCGCAAAACAAAAGCCGCCCGTGGGCGGCTTTTGTTCTTTTATGCGCGTGTGAGGAAGACTCAGATCACACCCTGGGCGATCATGGCGTCGGCCACCTTCACGAAGCCGGCCACGTTGGCGCCGTCCACGTAGCTCACGCTGCCGTCGGCGCGCTTGCCGTGGCGCAGGCAAGCTTCGTGGATGCTGCGCATGATGCCGTGCAGACGGGCATCCACTTCGTCACGGTCCCACGACAGGCGCATGGCGTTCTGGCTCATCTCCAGGCCTGATGTGGCCACGCCACCGGCATTGCTGGCCTTGCCCGGGGCATACAGCACGCGCGCCTCTTCGAACACGCGCACGGCGTCCAGGGTGGACGGCATGTTGGCGCCTTCGGCCACGCACTTGACGCCGTTCTTGACCAGAACCTTGGCGTCGTTGCCATCGAGTTCGTTCTGCGTGGCGCAGGGCAGGGCTACGTCCACCGGCACGCTCCACGGCTTGATGCCGGCTTCGAACTTGACGTTGACGCGCTTGGCGTAGTCGCTCACACGACCGTAGAGGCGGTTCTTCACCTCCATCAGCTCCGCCAGTTTTTCCGGTGTGAAGCCAGCTTCATCGATCACGGTGCCGCTGGAGTCGGACACGGTGACGACCTTGGCGCCCAGCGCCATGGCCTTCTCCACCGCGTACTGGGCCACGTTGCCGGAGCCCGAGACGCTGACGCGCAGGCCGGCAAAGCTCAGGCCCTTTTGCTTGAGCATCTCTTCGGCGAAGTACACCGTGCCGTAGCCGGTGGCTTCGGGGCGGATCAGCGAGCCGCCAAAGGACAGGCCCTTGCCGGTGAACACGCAGTCGGCGCGGTTGCTGAGCTTCTTGTACATGCCAGCGATGTAGCCGACCTCACGGCCACCCACGCCGATGTCGCCAGCGGGCACGTCGGTGTCGGAGCCAATATGGCGGAACAGCTCGGTGGCGAAGGCCTGGCAAAAACGCATCACTTCGGCCGGGCTCTTGCCCTTGGGGTCGAAGTCCGAGCCGCCCTTGCCGCCGCCCATGGGCAGCGTGGTCAGTGCGTTCTTGAAGGTCTGCTCGAACGCCAGGAATTTCAGGATGGAGAGGTTGACCGAGGGGTGGAAGCGCAGGCCGCCCTTGTAGGGGCCGATCGCCATGCTGTGCTGGATGCGGTAGCCACGGTTGACTTGCACGTCACCCTTGTCGTTGACCCAGGAAACACGGAACATGATGACGCGCTCGGGTTCGACCAGGCGGTCCAGCAGGCCTTGCTCGGCATACTTCGGGTTCTGGGTGATGAAGGGCCACAGGCTTTCCATCACTTCCGTCACAGCCTGGATGTATTCAGACTGGCCCGGGTTGATGTGCGCAACGTGTTCGAGAAAAGCGTGGTGCGAGGCGTATTTCATGCGGAATGTTCCAAAAAGGTGCGTTTTTTCAATACGAACCGTCATTTTGCCTTAACGAAATATCTGTAATGGTGCGATTTATTGGTAGAAGGCGTTATGTTGGTGCGTAATTTTGTGGTGAATGATCGTTGTTGGTGCGTTTTTGGCGATACAACGACCCCGGTCGTCTGCTTGTCAGGGATGGGCATGGAGGTGAAGCCATGATCTTGCGCGAGCCAGACAGCGAGTGGTATGCCAACGGCTCGCAGGCGCGGCTGTGCCAACTGCCATGGGGTGCCGCAGAGGTTGCAGCCCGGTTGAGCATACGCTTTTCGCCTTCGTTCCAACAGCCCGGCGAATGGTCGCACGCGGTGATCCGCCTCGACGGTGATGTGCTGCGGCTGGCCGTGCGCAACGATCGCTCGGTGACGGTGGAGGTGCGCGGCGACGTGCAAACCCCCGGCCGCTGTCTGCCAAGGCTCTGCGCCGCGCTCGGCATACCGCTGGAGGCGCTGCCTTGGGTCGCCGACGACTTGTCTGCCAAGCCCTGGCTGTTGACGCGGCTGGACGACAACGGCAACCGCCTGCCCATGTGGTACTTCCGTGAACGCGAGACGGCCGAGGCGGTGGCGCGGGACTATGCGGCGCGGGGGCACAAGCAGACGTACGAGGTGGTGCGCGAGTCCTAGTTCCCCCCGTTTGGGGGATGGGCTCTGGTCACGTGTCTCTCTATGATGCGAATGGTGAACGCTGTCCGATTGCGTGGTGGACCGCAAGTCACGAAAAAAACCAACCCATTCACATTCAAATAGACGGAGCCCCTTCTTATGCGATTTGCAGCAGCACTTTTGGCCTTGACCGTTTCAGTGCTTTCGACCGGGTGTGCCAACTTTGTGGCCCCGGATTATTCGGCAGACTATTCCGCGGTTGATGCGCTCAAGCGCAGTGGACTTGCCAAGTCGAGTGTCGGAAAAGTCCAGCCCGAGGATGCCGCCGCAAAAGTCAACTCGATCAGCCTGCGAGGTTCCAGTCTCAAGGCTGGCGATACAACATTTGCCGGCTATGTGGGCCGAGCCATGATGAGCGATCTGAAAGAGGCGGGGTTGTATGACGCGAATGCCCAACGCCGGATTGACATGGTGCTGCTGAAGAACGAGATCGATGTGTCCGGCTTTAGCGAAGGTATGGGGTCGATCGAGGTTCAACTCACCGTTTCCGAGGGGAGCAAGACATTGCTGCAGAAGAACTACACGGCAAAAACTCGATTCGCATCGTCTTTTGCCGGCGCAGTGGCGATTCCCAAGGGGCAAACTGAGTACCCCAACCTTGTCCGTGAGCTGCTGGCCTCCATTTACCGGGACCAGGCCTTCGTGCAGGCATTGCGGTTCTAGGACCACACATCAGATTCCACAACAACAACGACAGATTCGATCACATGAACTTCCATTTCTTTTCATCTTCTGCAGATTCGCCGCTCTCCACCATGGGCCGCATGGCGCGTCTCATGCTTGGCGTGATGGCGGCTATTCTTCTGGTCGCTTGTGCCCATCCCATATCCATCGAGGGCAAGACGCTGCCTGAGCGCAGTGCGCAGCCGTTGCCGAAGAAGGCTGCGTACGTCCTGAGTGCTGCCGACCGGCAGAAGGAAGTCACGACGGCAGGCGGTGGCGGTGACAAGGTTTCTTACTACCCCTATCGGGATTTCGAGCGAGCTTTGCGTTCTGCCCTTGCGTCGGTCTATGCGGACGTCAGCGTCCTGCCGTCCCTGTCTGATGCTTCGGCCATTCGTGAGTCGGGCGCCGCGCTGATTTTCGTTCCAGAAATTTCAACAACGTCGTACTCATCTTCCATCCTGACATGGCCACCAACAATGTTCACCCTAAGCCTGACGTTGAACGTGTTCGATGCACAGGCTGCACCCGTTGCGCGGCTGCGAGTGAACGGCAGCGGCAACGCTGTGTGGGAGGAGTTCAATGGTGACTTTGGCCTGGCCGGACGGCGAGCGGTCGAAGTCGCAGCGAAGGCCCTGGTCGAAGAGATCCGGCGCAACGAAAAGCTGTTGTAAGTGGTGGGTGACCTGGATGTGCTCACGACCTGTACAGGCGTGGCACTTCCGGGTTTCCGGCTGCCACCCAGGAGATGGGCAAGCGGGACGACAACGGCAACTGCCTGCCGATGCGGTGCTTCCGCGAACGCGAGGCGGCCGAGGCGGTGGAGCACACGTGCCCTGACTCACCCGCTTGGGGGATAGGCAGACGCGGCGGCGAGGACTAGCATGGCACGGCGCGCATTGCGCTGCTCCCTTTTCGACAGGAGATGCCATGACACCGGAGTTGCTTGTTGATCAATGGCGGCGCGGACTGCGCATTGCCCATCGTGCCCACTACGAAGCGGCCAAATACTATTACCGCATGCATCTGGTTCTGAGCCTGCCGGCGGTACTGATTGCGGCGCTGCTGAGCACGACGGTTTTTGCGCAGCTGCAGGATTCGACCGTCGCCTGGGTGCGTGTTGCCATGGCGGTGCTGAGCGTTCTGACCGTGGTGCTCAGTAGCCTGCAGGCAGCACTTCGTTTTTCCGAGCGTTCCGAGCGGCACAAGACTGCTGCAGTGCAGCTTGGCGAGGTCAGGCGGGAGCTGGAGCAGCAGCTCGTGTTCGAGCACCGCGATGAAGCGGTGATCGAACGACTGCGCAAGAAATGGGACGCCGCCGACCGCCAGGCCCCGACCATTCCATCGAAGATTTATGAGCGGGTGGCAGCCTTAGTATCCGAACTCGGCGACAAGCCGCCTGGGCCTTCGAAGAGGTCTGGGACGAATTAGCGGGTTGATGGCGTCTTCGTGGCGCTATGCCGCAATGAAAGGCACCGTCAGAGTGCCAGGGGTGTGAAATTGCCCACTGTTTGAGCAACCATGAATGAGGAGAACCATATGAGACTTCTTTGCCTATCGATCGTCATGACGGTGTGTGCTTCAGCGGCGGTCGCTTCCGAGCAGCCATTTTCTTCCGTGCGTATCGTTGTGCAGCCCTTGGTTGCTTCTGCAGCATCGGCACTCATGCTTCCAGAGACCAAGGGGCGAAAAGGGAGTACCCGGGTTGGCGGCAGCAACAGCAAAGGAAAAGGCAGCCGTTACGTTGGCGGACGCCGTTAAATAGCTCGCGCACCAGCCTTGGCGTCAGTTGACCAACCTGCGAGGGGCTGCCAACTCAGCGTCCGCGCAAAAACAGCCCGTCCAGATCCTTGATCGTCACCTGCCGCCAGGTCGGGCGGCCGTGGTTGCACTGGTCTGAGCGTTCGGTCTGCTCCATCTGGCGCAAGAGCGCATTCATTTCGTCAAACGTCAGGCGCCGGTTGGCGCGCACGGCGCCGTGGCAGGCCATGGTGGCGAGCAGCTCGTTGCGGGCGCGTTCGATGACGCTGCTGGCATCGTGTTGCGCCAGTTCGGCCAGCACGCTGCGCGCCAGCTCCACCGCATCGCCTTGCACCAGCGTGGCCGGCACGGCGCGCACGGCCAGGGTCTTGGGCGAGAAGGGCGTGATCTCCAGGCCCAGCGTGTGCAGCGTGGCGGCGTGCGCTTCGGCGGTGGCCACTTCCTGCGGTGTGGCGGCGAAGGTGGCGGGGATCAGCAGCGGCTGGCTGGCGATGTCTTTCACGTCGAGCTGGTTCTTCAGCCGCTCGTAGACGATGCGTTCGTGCGCGGCGTGCATGTCCACCACCACCAGGCCCTGCGCATTTTCGGCCAGGATGTAAATGCCCTGCAGCTGCGCCAGTGCGCGTCCCAACGGCCAGGTGCTGGCAGCTTCTTCGCGGTTGAAGGTGTCGGTGGCCTGTGGCCGTGCTGGCGCGGCGGCAACGTTCAGGCTCGAGTTGGCCGGTTGGTCGGACGGGGGCGCGGTGTTGGCGGTCGCCGCTGGCGTTGGTTGCCACAGCGCCGCCAGGTCGCTGACGCGGTGGCCACCTTGCGGCGTTGCAGGCGCTCCGAAATTGATAGCTGGTTGCGCCCAATTGGCAAAGGCGGGGGCTGGTTTTTCCTCTGAAAAATCCCCCGCGGCAGGCGTCATCACCTGGGCCGCTGCGTGCGCTGCCGCCAGCGCACGCGGCGCGGCCAGTGCGTTCTCTACCGCGTGGCGCACCGCCTGGTGCACTTCACGGCTGTCGCGAAAGCGAACCTCGATCTTGGTCGGGTGCACGTTGACGTCCACCCGCGTCGGGTCGATCTCCACATACAGCGCATAGACCGGCTGCTTGTGGCCGTGCAGTACGTCTTCGTAGGCGCTGCGCGCGGCGTGGGTCAGTACCTTGTCGCGCACGAAGCGGCCATTCACATAGGAAAACTGGTGGTCGGCACGCGAACGCGCCGCATCGGGCACGCCGGCACGGCCCCACACACGTACGCCGTGCGAGGGGCCCAGGTGGGCCACGCTGGTGGTGAAGTCCACTGCCACCGACTGGCTGATGAAGTCCTCGCCCAGCACATCGGCCAGGCGCTGGTCCAGCGCCGTCATGGTGTCCGAGCCGCTGCAGACGCGCCACTGTTCCACCAGCTTGCCTTCGTGCCAGATGGCAAAACCCACGTCCGGCCGCGCCAGCGCGTGGCGGCGCACCGACTCGATGCAGTGCGCCAGTTCGGTGGCGTCGGTCTTGAGGAACTTGCGCCGCGCCGGGGTGCTGAAGAACAGTTCCTTCACCTCCACCGTGGTGCCGGTGCTGCGTGCCACCGGCTTCAGCTCGCCCGTGCGGCCGTCCAGTAGATAAGCATTGTTTTGGCCTTCCGCCCTCGACAATATTGCGCAGTCAGCTATTGAATTGATAGCGGCGAGCGCCTCGCCGCGGAAACCCATAGTGCCGACCGACTCCAGATCGTGCAGGTTGCTGATCTTGCTGGTGGCATGGCGCTTGAAGGCAATCGGCAACTCGCCCGGCAGGATGCCGAAGCCGTTGTCTTCCACCGAAATCAAACGCACACCGCCGGCCAGCAGCCGCACCGTGATCTGCGTGGCACCGGCATCGAGCGCGTTGTCCACCAGTTCGCGCACCACCGAGGCCGGCCGCTCCACCACTTCGCCGGCGGCGATCTGGCTGATCAGCTCGTCGGGCAGTTCACGGATGGGGCGGCGGGGGGCGGGGGAGGGGACGGCGTTCACACGGGCATTTTAGGCGGCGCAGGCCTGTCCTGCGCTGGCCCAGGTGACTTGGACGCCGGCGACGGCAATAGCCCTTCCGAGCAGGGGTTTGCGCTGCACCTGAAAATAGCGGCATGAAAGCACTGAATCAAATTGCGCTGTCCATGCTCGACCTGGTGGCCGTGCGCGAAGGCGGTACGGTGGCCGAGGCGCTGGCTATCGCTCTGCGCACCGCCCAGCATGCCGAGTCGCTCGGTTTCACCCGCTACTGGCTGGCGGAGCACCACAACATGCCCGGCATTGCGAGTTCCGCCACGGCGGTGCTGGTGGGTCATATCGCCGCCGGCACGCACAGCATCCGCGTCGGCTCCGGCGGCATCATGCTGCCCAACCACGCACCACTGGTGGTGGCCGAAGCGTTCGGCACCCTGGCCGAGCTGTACCCGGGACGCATCGACCTGGGCCTGGGCCGCGCGCCCGGCACCGACCCGATGACGATGCGCGCACTGCGCCGCGACCGGGTGGAGACGGAAGACGATTTCCCGCGCGACGTGGCCGAGCTGCAGCGCCTGCTGGCACCGGCCCAGCCGGGGCAGCGCCTGATGGCCATGCCGGGGGCGGGCACCAATGTGCCGATCTGGCTGCTGGGCTCCAGCCTGTTTTCGGCGCGGCTGGCGGCTGAGATGGGCCTGCCTTACGCCTTCGCCTCGCACTTTGCACCACGCCTGCTGCTGCAGGCCATCGAGCTGTACCGCAGCCTGTTCCGGCCCTCGGCCACGCTGGCGCAGCCTTATGTGGCGATTGGCGTGCCGGTGATCGCGGCACCGACCGATGCGGAAGCCGAGTACCTGGCCAGCAGCACCTACCAGCGCGTGCTGGGTATCCTGACGGGCAAGCGCGGCCGCCTGGCGCCACCGGTGGAGGGTTTCATGGCGCAACTGCAGCCGCAGGAACGCGCGGCCATTGCCGATTTCCTGGCTGCGGCCGTGATCGGCGGGCCGCAGACGGTGCGTGCTGGTTTTGAGCAACTGGCGCAGGTCACACAGGCCGATGAGTTCATCCTGGTGTCGGACGTGTTTGACCCGGAACTGCGCTTGCGTTCGCTGGACATTGCGGCCGCGGCGCACGCGGCCTGAACGCCGCGCCCAACTGAGCCGGACGCACCCTTCAGTCCAGGGGCAAATCCTTGCGGCTCAGATGTGGCCGAGCGCGCGCAGGATCTTTTCCGGTGTGACCGGCTGCGACCAGCACGCTGCCTTCAATGGCCGCAGGGCGTCGTTGATGGCATTCACCACTGCGCCCGGCGCACCGGCGGTGCCGGCCTCGCCCGCGCCCTTGGCACCCAGTACCGAACTGCGCGTGGGCGTCTCGACGTGGGCCACCTCGATGTCGGGCATCTCGCCGGCCATGGGCACCAGGTAGTCGGCCATGCTGCCGTTTTTCATCAGCCCCTGGTCGTCGTACAGGCACTCTTCGAACAACGCGCCGCCGATGCCCTGCACGATGGCACCACGGATCTGCTCGTCCACCAGCTTGGGGTTGATGACGCGGCCGCAGTCCTCCACCGCCCAGTGCTTGAGCAGCTTCACAAACCCGGTCTCGGTGTCCACCTCCACATAGGAGGCCTGTACGCCGTTGGTGAAGATGAAAGGGTAGTCGCGCTGGGCGTAGTGGCGCGTCACCATCAGTTCCGAGGTGAAGCCGGCCGGCAGCGTGTCCGGGCGGTAGTAGGCCACGCGGCCCAGCTCCATCAGCGGCAGCAGGGTTTCGCCGGTGACGGCATCCTTCACGGCGCCGTCGCTCACCACCATGCCGGCGGCGTCGCGCTGGAGGATGGCCTCGGCCACCTGGAGAATGTTGCTGCGCAACGCCAGGCCGGCCTGCAGCACGGCTTCGCCGCCGATGCCCGCGCCGCGCGAGGCCCAGGTGCCGCCGCCATAGGGCACGGTCTCGGTGTCGCCGGTGACCAGGCGCACCGCGCTCATGGGCACCCCCACGGCGTCGGCGGCGATCTGCGCGTAGATGGCCTCGGTACCCTGGCCTTGTTCGCCCACGCTCACCATCACGGCCACGCCGCCGCTGGGCTCCAGCCGGATGGTGGCTCCGTCCTGGGAGGAGATGCGCGCGCCGCCCACGCCGTAGAAGGCCGCACTCGGGTTGGTGAGTTCGATCAGGGTGGCAAAGCCGATGCCGCGGTAGATGCCCTTGGCGCGCAGCGCGGCTTGTTCGGCGCGCAGCGCGGGGTAGTCCATCAGCGCCTCGATCTTGCGCAGGCAGGCTTCGTGCGACAGCACTTCCAGCTTGATGCCCGAGGCGCCGGTGGCCGGGTAGGCGTTGTCCGGGATGACGTTGCGGCGGCGAAACGCCAGCGGGTCCATGCCCAGCTTGGCGGCGGCCAGGTCCACCAGGCCTTCGGTCACGGCGCAGGCGATGGGGTGGCCCACGCCGCGGTACTGGCAGGTGGGCGTCTTGTTGAGGAACACCACGCTGAGCTTGGCGCGGTATTCCTTGTGCTTGTAGGGCCCGCCGGTGAGGTTGACGACCTGGTTGCCCTCAATGCCGCTGGTGCGCGGGAACATGGAGAACGGACCGATGCCGGTCACGTCGTCGATCTCGAAGGCCAGGATGTCGCCCTCTTTCGTGGCGGCAATGCGGCCCTGGATGCGGTGCTCGCGCGCATGGATGTCGCTGGTGAAAGACTCCAGCCGGTCGGCCACGAACTTCACCGGCCGCTTGAGCAGGATGGAGATGGCCACGGTGGCGAAGTCGTCCGGGTAGGCGTGCACCTTGATGCCGAACGACCCGCCCACGTCCTTGCAGATCACGCGCACTGCCGATTCGGGCAGGCCGAACTGGCGCGAATACAGGTCCTGCATCATGTGCGGTGCCTGCTGCGAGTGGTAAACCGTGAGCTGGCCCGAGGCCGGGTTGTAGTCGGCAATCTGGCAGCGCGGCTCCAGCGTGACGCCGGTGTGGCGGCCGAAGTCGAAGGTGGCCTCGGCCACCACGTCGGCCTTGGCAAAGGCCTCGTCCACGCCACCGGTGTCCAGGCTGCGCGCGAAGCACAGGTTGTCACCGAGCTCTGGGTGGATGACCGGGGTTTCGGGCGCCAGCGCGGTGTTCATATCCAACGCCGCGGGTAGGGTTTCCCACTCCACCTGCACGTACTGCAGCGCGTCTTCGGCCTCGGCGCGGGTCTTGGCCACCACGGCCACCACGGGCTCACCTTGCCAGCAGGCGCGCTCGATCGCCATCGGGTACTGCGGGGCCGACTTGATGCCGGCCAGGTGGGTGAGCGTGGCCACCCAGGGCTTGCAGATGGCAGCCAGGTCATGGCCGTCGTACACGGCCAGCACGCCGGGCATCATGCGTGCGTAGTCGCGCTCGATGCGCAGGATCTTCATGTGCGCCACCGGCGAGCGCCAGAACACCACATGGCCCATGCGCGGCAGTTCCAGGTCGTCCACGTACTGGCCGCGGCCTTCGGTCAGGCGTTCGATGTTGGGGCGCGGGATGGCCTGGCCGATGTGGCGCGCATCCTTGAGCGCACCGCCCAGTGGTTCGGCCACCGGGGTGTGCGGTGCTTCGGCGCGCGCGGTCAGCGCGTCTTCGAGGGATTTCTTCAATGCACGTGATTCGGGGGCGTTCATGAGGAGGCTCCTTGGCGGCGGGTGGCCAGCACTTCACAGACGGCGTCGACGATGGCCTGGTAGCCGGTGCAGCGGCAGTAGTTGCCGCTCATCCATTCGCGCACTTCCTCGCGGCTGGCGTTGGGCTTGTGTTCCAGCAGTTCGCTGGCGGCCATCAACATGCCCGAGGTGCAAAAGCCGCACTGCAGGGCGTTGTGGCGGATGAAGGCCTGTTGCAGGTCGCGGATGCTGCCGCGTTCAGTGAGGCCTTCGATGGTCTCCACGCGCCGGCCATCGGCCTGCACGGCCAGCACCAGGCAGCCGCGCACCACCGTGTCGTCCAGCCGCACGGTGCAGGCGCCGCACACGCCGTGTTCGCAGCCCAGGTGCGAGCCCTTGAGGCCCAGGCCTTCGCGCAGGAAGTCGATCAGGTGGGTGCGGGGCTGCACCGCATGTTGGCCACAGTGGCCGTTGACGGTGATGGTGACCGGGCGCGCGCCGGTGTCGAGTTCATCAGATGTTTCGTTCAGGGTGCTCATGGCATGTCCTCGTCGGTTTCAGGCCTGCAGCGTGGACTGCTGGGTCAGGGCGTGCAGGGCGCGCTTGAGCATCACGCCAGCCAGGTGCTGTTTGGCGGCGGGGCTGTGTGTGAGGTCACCCTCGATCTGCAGTTCGTTGCGCAGGGCCTGCAAGGCCTGGGCGGTGACGGCTTCGCTGAAGAATTGGCCTTCGAGTGCCTGTTCGGCCGCCAGGGCACGCTGCGGCATGCTGCCGGTGCCCAACCAGGCCAGCCGCACCTGGCTCAGCAGTCCGTCCTGCACGCGGGCGCTGGCAGCCAGGCCAACTACCGCGTAGTCGCCGTGGCGGCGCGAGAGTTCGTCGAAGGCAACGCGTTGGCCGGCATTGGCCAGCGGGATCTCGCAGGCCACGATCATCTCGTTGGGCTGCAGCGTCGTGGTGTAGAGACCGGTGTAGAAATCCTTCGCCGCGATGCGGCGCTCGCACGCTACGCTGCGCGCCACCACCACGCCGTCCAGGGCCAGCAGGCAAGCGGGCCATTCGGCCGCCGGGTCGCCATAGGCGATGGAGCCGCAGAAGGTGCCCAGGTTGCGAATGGCGCGGTGCGCGATGTGCGGCGCCGCCATTGCCAGCAGCGGCGCGTGGCGCGCCACCTCGGTCGAGGCTTCGATCTCGCTGTGCGTGACCATGGCGCCGATGCGCAGGACGGTGCTGCTGAGCTGCAGGCCGCGCAGTTCGGTCACGCCTTGCAGGTCGATCAGCAACGCAGGTTCAGACAGGCGCATGTTGAGTGTGGCCAGCAGTGTCTGGCCGCCGGCCAGCAGGCGGGCCTCATCGCGGTGGCGGTCGAGCAGAGCCAGCACCTCGGCGAGTTGCCGGGGGCGGGCGTAAGAGAAGGCGGGGGCTTTCATGGGCGTGTTCCTCGCAACGGGTGAGGGGAGTCGTGAGGATCAGCGCAGCCAGTGCGCGCCCATCCAGACACCGAGCGCAGTGGACACCACGCCGGCCGCGAACCAGAGCAGGCGGGGCTTTTCCTTCTCGAACCAGCCCACCGGTGTCGCAGGCAGGGTCGCCGTCGCAACAGCCGCCGCAACCGCAGGCAGACCAGCGGCTGGCGCGGGCAGGGCCAACGGCAGGGGCGATGCGGCGCTGAACTGGGACTTGAAGGCGTCGAAGAAACGGTCGGCCATCTGGCGCGCCGAGGCGTCAATCAGCCGGCCGCCGATCTGGCCCAGCTTGCCCGCCACCGAGGCCTGGGTCGTGTAGTCCAGGCGTGTGCCTTCGGGCACCGCCGCGAGCGCAATGACCGAGCTGCCCTTGGCGAAGCCGGCGCTGCCACCCGAGCCTTCGAAATGAAGCGTGCAACCCTGCAGCGGGTGCACATCGGTGAGAAGCACCTTGCCGACGAAATTGGCGCGTACGGGGCCAAGCTTGAGCAGCACGCGGGCGTGCATCTCCTGCGGCGAGATCTGGCGCACTTCCTCGCAGCCTGGGATGCACTGGCGCAGTACCTCGGGGTCGTTCAACGCATGCCAGACCTTGTCCGGCGTGGAGGGAATGGTGACGCTGCCTTGTAGTTCCATGGGCTGTCCTGTGGGTTCAGAAAGGCTTGGGGTTTGTCCTGATTCAGGCTTATTGACCAAGCGTTAAATTAACCCGAACTATCAAACAAGCCCGTGGCCACATCCATCCGTAAAAACCCTGTCAAGGCGCCAGCGCCCCCCGCGCCGAGGCGGCGCCTGTCGCCGGCGGAGCGCGAGCGCCAGATCGTGGAGGGCTCGGTACGCTTTTTCTCCGAGCATGGGCTGGATGGCCAGTTGCGCGACCTCGCGCGTGAGCTGGGCATTACCCATACGCTGCTGTACCACTACTTCCCGACCAAGCAGGCGCTGATCGAGCGCGTTTATGCCGACCTGTTCGCTGCACGCTGGGACGAGGAGTGGGAACGCCTGCTGGACGACAAGGCGCTCGAGGTGGAGGTCAAGCTCACACGCTTCTATACCAAGTACGCCAAGCGCATCCTGGAGCGCGACTGGGTGCGCGTGTTCGTGTTTTCCGGCCTGAGCGATCGCTACATTACCGACCGCTATTTCGCCCTGCTGGGCGAGAAGCTGTTTCCGCGTCTGGTGCGCGAGAGCCGGCGCTACCTGGGCGTGCCCAACCGCAGCAAACCCACGCCGCGCGAGATGGAGCTGCTCATGGGCCTGCATGGCAGCATCTTCTACATGGGGCTGCGCCGCTGGGTCTACGGGCTGGAGCAGCCGGGCAGCAAGACCGATCCGTTCGACGAGGTGTTCGTGCACGACCGTGTGCACGGCTACCTGCAGACCTTGCCCGAAGTTTTTGGCCACGGTGCCAAGCCGCGTGCCGCAGGCCGGACGCCCCGGCGAGCACTTGCCTAGACAAACGACGAAGGAGAAACCGACATGGCGCTGACTCTGAACCATTTCTCGATCCGCACCACCGACATGGACGCCACGCGGGTGTTCTACGAACTGGTGCTCGGCATGACGGTGGGGCCGCGTCCGCCCTTTCCCTTCCCGGGTTTGTGGCTCTACAGCGGCGACACCGGCAGCTGGGCGAATGCCATGGTGCACGTGATCGGCATCGACAAGAATGACCCGGAGGGGCTCAAGCGCTATCTGGGCGACCGCGACGTTTCCTCCCTGCACGGCAGCGGCGCGGTGGACCACATCGCGCTGTTTGCCAATGGACTGGAGACCATGCTCACGCATCTGCAGAAGCTGGGGGTTGCGTGCCGCGAGCGCACCGTGCCACAGATCGGTCTGCATCAGCTGTTCCTGGATGATCCGAGCGGCGTGGTGATTGAGCTTAACTACCCGGCGCAGGAGAAAACGGAACTGGACGCCAAGCGCGCCAAGGCAGCCGCCTGATGGCCAGCATCCTCGTTGCGGGCGGATCGTTGGGTGGCCTGATGGTCGCCAACATGTTGCTGCGCGACGGGCATGACGTGCGCGTGCTGGAGAAGGTGCCAGGCTCGCTCGACGGCCGCGGCGCCGGGATCGTGACGCACAAGCGCCTGGTCGAGGGCCTGCTGCGCGCCGGGCTGGATGCCGACGCCTCGCTGGGGGTGGCCGTCCCCGGGCGCGTGCTGCTGGATGCCCGGGGTGAGGTGCAGACCGCGTTCGATTTGCCGCAGGTGCTGACGTCCTGGAGCCGCCTGTATTCGTTGCTCTTTGACATCTTCCCGCGCGAGCGTTATGTGCAACCGGCGACGGTGAGTGAAGTGCGCGCCGACCCGGACGGCGTGACCGTGTGCTACGGCAGCCAGGCGTTGCGCGCCGATCTGCTGATTGCGTCGGATGGCATCCGCTCGGCCGTGCGCCAGCAACTGGCGCCGCACATCGAGCCGCAGTATGCGGGCTACGTGGCCTGGCGCGGCGTGTGCGACGAAGCCGTGCTGTCGCGCCGCACGCGCGAGATGGTGTTCGAGCGCTTTGCTTTCGGCTTGCCGGCTGGCGAACAGCTGATCGCCTATCCGGTTGCAGGCCCTGGCCACGCGCTGGCGGTGGGGCAGCGCAGCTACAACGTTGTCTGGTACCGGCCCGCCAATGCGAGCGAGCTGCGCGCTTTGCTCACCGACGCCGACGGCGACTACCACGCTGCCGGCATTCCCCCGAACAAGGTGTCGTGGCGTGCCGTGGCGGCCATGCGCACGGCTGCGCGCGAGCTGCTGGCGCCCCAGTTCGCCGAGATCATGGAAAAGACGGCACAGCCGTTCCTGCAGGCCATCTACGACGTGAGTTCCGAGCGCATCGCCTTCGGTCGCGTGGCCCTGATGGGGGATGCCTCCTTCGTGGCGCGGCCGCACGTGGGGGCCGGCGTGACCAAGGCGGCCGAGGATGCCATGGCGCTGTCCGACGCCATCCGTGCCCACGGCGCGACACCCGTCGCGCTGGCAGCCTACGAAACCGAGCGCCTCAAGGTGGGCCAGGCCATCGTGGAACGCGGCCGTCGCCTGGGAGTTTATCTCCAGGCCTACAGCGGTGGCGCGCGGCGAGCGCGCAGCGCCAGCGAAGACATTGATGTGGCGCACGACACCGCCATCGAACTGGACGGTTTTACCGTCGAAGACCTGCTTTCCGTACGTGGTGCCCAGCAAGACTGAAGGCACTGATTATTCCAACCAAAGCTGAGGAGACGAGCATGACAGAACGCAATACGCAATTCAATCGCCGCCATGTGCTGCAACTCGGAGCCGCCAGTGCGGCCGTGGCCGGCGCACCTTTTGCGCTCAAGCTGGCGCAGGCCCAGGGCAACGCGCCGATCAAGATCGGTTTTCCGGTGCCGTTGACGGGGGCTTTCTCCGCCGAGGCACAAGACCAGGTGCGTGCCGCCGAGATCGCCATCAAGGATTTCAACGACGCGGGTGGTTTCAATGGCCGCAAGGCCGAGTTGCTGGTGCGCGACGACAAGCTCAATCCGGGTGAGGCAGCCACCCGCACGCTGGAGCTGATCGAGAAGGACAAGGTGGACTTTGTCGTCGGCTCACTGTCGGCTGCGACCCAGCTGTCCATCAACGCTGTCTGCCGCGACCGCAAGATCATCTTCAATTCGATCAGCCAGTCCGATGCCATCAATGAAGCGAAGGACTGGAGTTTGTACACCTTCCACGAGGCGCTCAACCCGCACCTGACGGCAGGCGCCGTGGCGCGCTACGCCTTCCCGAGGTTCGGCAAGAAGGTGGTCTACCTGACGGCCGACTACGCCTACGGCCATGAGATGGTGCGCGGTTTCCAGCGCGCCGGCCAGGCCATGGGCGTGCAGACGCTGGCCGACATCCGCCATCCCATCGGGGCGGCCGACTACTCGGCCTTCCTGCCGCGCATCCAGTCCCTGAAGCCCGACATCCTGGTGCTGTGCAACTTCGGTCGCGATCTGGTGAACTCGGCCAAGCAGGCCACCGACTTCGGCATCAAGGCCAACACCAAGATCATTACCCCGGTGCTGCTGTACACGGCGCGCCAGGCCGGCGGTGCCGACGCCTTCGACGGCATTCTGGGCGGCACCTCCTACTACTGGGGCATGGAAGACAAGATTCCCGCGGCGAAGGCCTTCAATGACAAGTTCCGCAAGGCCCACGGTGGTGCGGTGCCCTCGGACTACGGTGCGCTCGGCTATGCCGGCGTGCGCAGCGTGCTGCAGGCCGTTCTCAACGCCAAGTCCACTGACTCCATGAAGGTCAGCATTGCACTGCGCCAGCTGCGCTACAACTGGTACAAGGGCGAGCAGTTCTACCGCAAATGCGACCATCAGTCGGTGCAGTCGGTCGTCATCGTCGAGTCGAAGTCGAAGAACATGAAGGACAAGTACGACGTCTTCAATGTGCTCTCGATCGAGAACGCGGACGAGAAGAACCTGCGCACCTGCGAGGAAATGGGCCACAAGGTCTCCACCTGATCCACGTCGTTTCGTTCGCCACTCCCTCGGCGCGTGAGCGCCGGGGGAATTCCTTCCTGATCCAACGGAAAAATCCGAATGCTTGACATCTCGCCGCAACTGTTTGCCCTGCAGTTGATGACCGGTATTGCGCTGGGCGCCATCTACGCACTGCTGGCGATCGGCCTGTCGCTGATCTTCGGCATGCTGACCGTGGTGAACTTTGCTCACGGTGCTTTTTTCATGGTGGGCGCCTTCCTCGGGGTGTACTTCCTCGGCATCACCGGCAACTTCTGGTTCAGCCTGTTGCTGGTGCCGCTGGCCACCGGCGCCATCGGTCTGGTGTGCGAACGCTTCCTGGTGCGGCCTCTGTATGGCCGGGGTATTGACTACCCGCTGTTGCTGACCTTCGGCCTGTCCTATGTGCTGATCGACGTGATGCGTTTTGCTTTCGGCATTGAGGGCCTGCCCAGTTCCACCCCGGCGGCGTTGCGCGGCTCGGTCTCGCTGGGTTTCGGGCATTTCCCTCTGTACCGACTGTTCCTGATTGGCGCAACCGCAGCCATCGTGTTGGCCCTGTGGCTGTTCATCGAGAAAACGCGCTACGGACTGATCATCCGCGCCGGCTCGCGCGACCCGGAGATTGTCCGCGTGTTGGGCATTGATATCTCGCGCGTCTGGTTGCTGGTGTTCGGCATCGGCACGGCGATTGCCGGCCTGTCTGGCCTGCTGGCGGCGCCCACGCGTGCCGTCAACCCCGAGATGGGCATTCCCATCCTGGCCGAGTCCTTTGTCGTCACCGTGGTGGGCGGCATGGGCTCGCTGCCCGGCGCGGTGGTGGCGGGTTTGCTGGTGGGCATCGTCTTCGCGATGACCTCGCTGGTGGCACCCGAATACGCCGAACTTTCGATCTTTGTCCTGATGGCCGTGGTCCTGCTGATCCGTCCGCAGGGCTTCTTCGGCAAGGCCGGACTGATGAGCTGAGCGATCCCCATGAACAAGTACCTCTTTCAATTCATCGCACTGGCACGACAGCACCGTGTGGCCGCCGCCCTGTTGTTCCTGCTGGTGTTTCCTTTCCTGATGCCCTACGACGCGCTGTCGGTCAACATCCTGATCTTCGGCCTCTACGCGGTGGGCTTCAACCTGTTGTTCGGCTACACCGGCATGCTGTCTTTCGGTCATGCCGCTTTTCTGGGGGTGGGCTCCTACCTTGCCGGCATCGCGGTGGTGCACGCCGGCTGGCCCTGGTGGGCGGCCATCCTGGCGGGCGTGGCCTCGTCCAGCCTGGTGGGGCTGGTCATCGGCTTCCTGGCCATCCGCACCCGCGGCATCTACTTTTCCATGGTGACACTGGCGCTGGGCCAGATCGTCTATTACGTTTTCTACAAGGCCGATCACTGGACCGGTGGTGAGAACGGCCTGCGCGGCGTGAAGGTGGAGTTCATCGACCTGCCGGGCATCTCGATCAATTTTCTCGATCCGCTCAACAAGTACTACGTGATCTATGTCTTCGTGGCGCTGGCGCTGTGGTTCCTCTCGCGTGTGCTGAGTTCGCCCTTTGGCGCCGTGATCGAGGCCATCCGCGAAAACGAGAAACGTGCCGCTGCCTGCGGTTATGACGTGGCACGCGCCAAGCTGCTGGTCTTCGTGCTCTCGGCGGGCATCTGCGGGCTGGCCGGCACGCTGCGTGCGTTGCACCTGTCCGTCGTGCCGATCGACTCGCTGCATTACCTGCAGTCCGGCCAGGCCGTGATGATGTGCCTGCTGGGCGGCATGGGCACCTTCTTCGGCCCCTTCGTTGGTGCAGCGGTCTTTCTCTACCTGGAAGATGTGGTCACCAATCTCACCCGCTACTGGATGGGGGTGGTGGGCATCGTCTTCATGGTCTTCGTGCTGTTCTTTCCCAAGGGGCTGTGGGGTACGCTATTGCATCAGCTGGAGCGCTGGCAAGGCCGCCAGGGAGGTGCCGCATGAGCAGCACACCTATCCTGGAAGTGCGTCATGCTTCGCGTTTTTATGGCAAGTTCAAGGCGCTCAGCGATGTGAGCGTGTCTTTCCGCGCCGGTGAACTCACAGCCATCATCGGGCCCAACGGCGCAGGCAAAAGCACTTTCTTCAACGTGATCAGCGGCGGCGTGCCGCCCAGCGCTGGGCAGGTGCTGTTTCAGGGGCAGGACATCACGGGCATTGCCCCGCACGAGTTTGCCCGCCTCGGCATTGCCAAGAGCTTCCAGATCACCAACGTCTTCAAGCACCTGAGCGCGCACGAGAACGTGCGTGTGGCGCTGCAGATGCAGACCACGCGCTTCCAGCTGCTGCGCCCGCGCAGCCATTACCGCGAACTCATCGAACGGGCCGACGCACTGCTGGCGCGCGTGGGCCTGCAGGCCTGCCGCGACAAGCTCGCGGGTGACCTGGCCCATGGCCAACAGCGTTCGCTGGAAGTGGCCATGGCCCTGGCCTGTGAGCCCAAGCTGTTGCTGATGGACGAGCCCACCGCCGGCATGTCACCCGAGGAAACACTGGTGATGATGGAGCTGATCCGCCGGCTGGCGCAGGAACGCACCGTCATCCTGGTGGAGCACAAGATGAAGATGGTGATGGGCTTGTGCAGCCGGCTCATCGTGCTGCACCACGGCGAGCTGCTGGTGGATGGCACGCCCGATGAGATCCGCAACAACGCCGAGGTCAAGCGCGTCTACCTCGGCCAAGGTTGAAAAGAGAACAAACTATGTTGAAAGTGCAACAGCTCAACGCCTGGTACGACCACAGCCACGTGATCCAGGGCCTGGATTTCGAGGTGCGCCAGGGCGAAATCGTCACGCTCATGGGGCGCAATGGCGCTGGCAAGACCAGCACGCTGCGTACCATCATGGGCCTGGTGAGCAAGTGCCGTGGCCAGGTCATCTTCGACGGCCAGGACCTGCTGGGACAACCGCCCCACGTGCGTTTCCACCATGGCCTGGCCTACGTGCCCGAGGAACGGCGCATCGTGCCCGGCCTGACCGTGCTGGAGAACCTGCAGCTGGGCCTGCTGGCCAGTTCGCGCCGCGGTGAGATGGATGCCATGATCAACGAGATCGCCGAGACCTTCCCGCGCCTGAAGGAACGCCTGCACCAGGAGGGCACCTCGCTCTCCGGCGGTGAGCAGCAGATGCTGGCCATTGCCCGTGCCATGATGGCCCGGCCGCGCATGATCCTGCTGGACGAGCCGTCCGAGGGCATCATGCCGCTGCTGGTCCATGAGATGTTCCAGCTCTTCGTGCGCATGAAGCAGGCCGGCACCACCATTCTGCTGGTGGAGCAGAACGTGGAGCGGGCGCTGTCCATCTCTGACCGCGCCTATATCCTGGACCAGGGCCAGATCGTGCACCAGGGGGCCGCCGACGAGCTGCTGCGCAACGCCGAGATCCAGGAGCGTTATTGCGCGGTATAGAGGTGGTTCGAGCGCGGTCTGAAGTCGCCGCGTCGGGGTGGGGTGGGTCCAGGCCGGGGATAATCCCCGTCCATGGAACTGATCACCTTTCTCATTGATTTCATCCTGCACGTCGACAAACACCTGGAGGTGTTCGTGCAGAACTATGGCATGTGGGTTTATGCGCTGCTGTTTCTCATCGTCTTCGTCGAGACCGGGCTGGTGGTCATGCCTTTCCTGCCGGGTGACTCGCTCTTGTTTGTGGTCGGTGCGCTGGCCGGTGCCGGGCTGCTGAGTTATCCCGTCGCGGTGGCCGTGCTGCTGGTGGCGGCCGTTCTGGGGGACCAGTGCAACTACTCTATCGGGCGCTACTTCGGGCCGAAGGTGTTCAAGTGGGAGAGTTCGCGTCTGTTTAACAAACGCGCCTTCGACCAGGCCCATGCCTTCTACGAGACCTACGGCGGCATCACCATCATCCTGGCGCGTTTCATGCCCTTCATCCGCACCTTTGCGCCCTTCGTGGGCGGCGTGGCCGAGATGAGCCGCATCAAGTTCACGCTCTACAACGTGGTGGGCGCGCTGATCTGGGTGCTGGGCATCTGCACCGCGGGTTATTTCCTCGGCAGCCTGCCGTGGGTCAAGGCCAACTTGGAGAAGATCATCTGGGGCATGATCCTGATCCCCGGCCTGATCGTGATCTACGGCACCTGGAGAGCGCAGCGCCGGCAAAAGGTGGAATTCATTTCCGGCGCCAAATAAGGCACAGCCGGGTCACAGGAGCCAAGCATGCTGGCAATGCGCGTGACACAGCCCGGCCAGCCGTTGCAGGCGGCCGACCTGCCGATGCCGCAGCCGGGCCCGCATGAGGTGCTGGTGCAGGTGCTGGCCTGCGGTGTCTGCCGCACCGACCTGCACATCATCGACGCCGATCTGCCGCCGCGCCACCCCGGCATGGTGCCGGGGCACGAGGTGGTGGGCCGCGTGCTGGCCACCGGGCCGGGGGCCACACGCTTCGCCATCGGCACCCGCATCGGCATCCCTTGGCTGGGCGGCACCTGTGGCCATTGCCTTTACTGTGCGAGCCAGCACGAGAACCTGTGCGACACACCCGTCTTCACCGGCTACGACCGGCCAGGCGGTTTTGCCGAGTACACCGTGGCGGATGAGCGTTATTGTTTCGCGCTGCCGGAGCGCTATGACGATGCGCATGCCGCACCGCTGTTGTGTGCCGGGCTGATCGGCTTTCGTGCCTACCGGCTGGCGGGGCTGGGCACGCGCGCCCGGCTCGGTCTGTACGGCTTTGGTGCCGCGGCACACATCATCTGCCAGATTGCGGTGGCACAGGGGCACGAGGTCCATGCCTTCGTGCGTGCGGGGGACGAACAAAGCGCGCGTTTTGCCCGGCAACTGGGCGCGGCCTGGGCCGGCCCGTCCGATGCGCTGCCGCCGCAGGAACTCGATGCTGCGTTGATCTTTGCGCCCGTTGGTTCACTGGTGCCGGCGGCCTTGCGCGCCACGCGCAAGGGCGGGGTGGTGGTGTGTGCCGGCATTCACATGAGCGACATTCCGGCCTTCCCGTATGCGCTGCTATGGGGCGAGCGCAGCGTGCGTTCGGTGGCCAACCTGACACGCGAAGATGGCGAGGCCTTCTTCGACTGCATCGCACGCTACCCGGTCACGACCCATGTGCAGGCCTATCCGTTGGCACAGGCCAACGAGGCGGTGGCGGCACTGCGTTCTGGTGCCATCGACGGCGCGGCGGTGTTGCTGCCCTGAGGTGCCTTGGGCTGGGCGGGCCGTGAGCTGCCCGAAGGGGATGTCGGTTGGCGTTTCGGGCTGGCCTTGAGGAAGGGGCTGGGCGACCAGGCTGGGCGTTGGGCACGCTGGGTGTCCACCACGATCAGGTAGCGGCCGGCATGGGGCACGGGCGTACGCTGGGGTGACAGCACCCAGAGGTGGCGCCCCTCGGCCAAGGCGTCCTCGTAATCGGCATCCAGCAGGCCGTGCTGGTCGAGCAGGCGATTGAGTGTGGCCGGAATGCGCACGCAGCCCTTGGACTGCACGCTGCCGAGTTTGGGCTCCAGCAGGTCGGGGTCGGTCGCATGCAGCAGCAGGCGCATGGCACTGTGGCCACCGTTGCCCCAGCCGCGCCGGCCCTGTTGCCAGCCGAAATCGAACACGCGCATGCCGTGCTCACCAAAGCCGCGAATACCATGCTCGTTGTAGGTGCCTTCAGCGCGGAAGTCGGGGTTGACGGTGCTGTGGTCGAAGACACCGGTGGGCGTTTCGAAGTAGTCGTACTCACCGCCGCGCCCGGTGGACACGGGCGAGGCGCCGATCAGCACCGCGCGCGAGGGCGGCTCCATCCAGAGCAGCAGCAGCGCCTGCACCCGCGGGCTGCGGTCTACCAGCACCAGGTACTGCGGGCGATCGAGCGTTATGCCGGCGGCTTGCAGCATCTGCAGCGCCAACTCACCGTAGCGTTGGATTTCGGTGTCTGGCAGCTGCAGGCGTTTGTCCACCAGGCGGGCGAAGCGTTCGGCCATGGCCGTTGGCGACTCATCCGCTGCCTGCGCCGCTGGCCAGCACAGCAAGGCCGCGGCCAACAGGAGCAGCGGCAGCCGGCGGAACAGGCGATGGGCAGAGCGGGTGAGATGCATCAAGAAGAGTGTTTCTTTTTTTGGGGTGGATGAACAAACAGGTGGTTGGTCGATGCTAAGAAGCGTAAGCTGGATAAAGTTTGACGTGGCTCAAGAAACGCCGGGCTGGCTGGACTGATCCTAACGGCTGTTGCGACAGCAAGAGAGAGGTATGACATGACAAGCAAGAAACCCGTAGCGACGAGCAAGAAGACCGCCAGCATGAAAGCCGTGCCGGAGACCAGCGCCGACAACGTGGAGCAGATCATGTCTCGGCCCGACGGCTACTACTGGCGTGCGCCGGGCAGCAAGCAGGAGTTCGGCCCTTTCGCCAGTCTGGAAGAGGCTTTGGCCGACATGCAGTCGTCAGACGAAGAGTCACCCGCACCGGGCGAAACCCTGCAGGAAGCCGAGAGCGAACTCGGCATTGCCGACTGGATCGACCCCGAGACCGGTGAGCCGGCCGAAGGCCTGTCGCCACCGCACATCGACGAGGAGTGAGCGGGTGGAGAAACGCACACAGTGGAACCTCGGGTACATCGTTCTGGCCATCCTGGGCGTGCTGGTGCTGCAGAGCTTCGTGCAGCAGTGGCAGCAGGTGCAGCCGCTGCCCTATAGCGAATTCCTGCAGGAGCTGGAGAAGAAAAACATCAAGGAGATTGCGGTCTACGCCGACCACTTGGAAGGCACACTGAACCAGCCACTGCCTGACGGCCGCACGCGCTTTGCCACCACGCGGGTGGAGCTCGATCTGGCGCGCGACCTGGCGCAATACGGGGTGCGCTTCACCGGGGTCATCCAGAGCACCTTCCTACGTGATCTGTTTTCCTGGGTGGCGCCGACGCTGGTCTTCTTCGCCATCTGGATGTTTTTCATTCGCAAGATGGTCGCTCGCGGCGGCCTCGGGGGCGGTCTGGGCGATGGTCTGCTGTCCATCGGCAAGAGCAAGGCCAAGGTCTACGTGGAGAGCGATACCCGGGTGACGTTCGAAGACGTGGCCGGTGTTGACGAGGCCAAGGTCGAGTTGGAGGAGATTGTTGATTTCCTGAAGGACCCGGCGGCACACAGCCGCCTGGGTGCGCGCATTCCCAAGGGCATTTTGCTGGTAGGCCCGCCGGGCACCGGCAAGACGCTGCTGGCACGCGCGGTGGCAGGGCAGGCCGGGGTGCCGTTCTTCTCCATCAACGGCTCGGAGTTCGTCGAGATGTTTGTCGGCGTCGGCGCGGCACGAGTGCGCGACCTGTTCGAGCAGGCGCGCCAGCGGGCGCCAGCCATCATCTTCATCGACGAGATCGACGCGCTGGGCCGCGCCCGTGGCGCCTACGGCCTGGGCGGCCACGACGAGAAGGAGCAGACGCTCAACCAGCTGCTGGCCGAGCTCGACGGCTTCGACCCGCGTGCCGGCTTGGTGCTGCTGGCGGCCACCAACCGGCCCGAGATACTGGACCCGGCGCTGCTGCGTGCCGGCCGCTTCGACCGCCAAGTGCTGGTGGACCGACCTGACAAACACGGCCGGGTGCAGATCCTGCAGGTGCACATCAAGCGCATCAAGCTCGCGGCTGGCCTGGACTTGGCGCAAATTGCCGCGCTCACGCCCGGCTTCACCGGTGCCGACCTGGCCAACCTGGTCAACGAGGCGGCGCTGGTGGCCACGCGCCGCAACGCCGACGAGGTGACGTTGGCCGACTTCACCACCGCCATCGAACGCATCGTGGCCGGGCTGGAGAAGCGCAACCGCATCCTCAACCCGGAGGAGCGCCGCATCATTGCCGTGCACGAGATGGGCCATGCACTGGTGGCCATGGCGCTGCCGGGGCTGGACACGGTGCACAAGGTGTCCATCATCCCGCGCGGCATCGGTGCCCTGGGTTACACCATCCAGCGCCCGACCGAAGACCGCTACCTGATGACGCGGCTGGAGCTGGAAAACAAGATGGCCATGCTGTTGGCCGGCCGTGCGGCAGAGATGCTGCTCATTGGCCACGCCTCCACCGGCGCGTCGGATGACCTGGCCAAGGCCACCGACATCGCGCGCAGCATGGTGATGCGCTTCGGCATGGACGCCACACTGGGCCAGGTGGCCTACGAAAATCAGCCATCGCCTTTTCTTGGCCCCTTGCCCGAAGGCATGGAGGTGGGCCGCGCACAGTACGCACCCGAAACGGCACGCGAGATCGACTGCGCGGTGCGTGCCCTGACGGAAACCGCTTTCAATCGCGCCACTGAGCTGCTGACGCAGCGCCGCAGCACGCTGGAAGAAGGCAGCCGCCTGCTGCTGGCACGCGAGACACTGACCGAAGATGACATCATGGCGCTGGTGCAGCCTGCGGCGGGCGCTGCAGGGCTTGGCGCCTGACAGGAGGGAGCGCATGAACACCTTGACCAAGATGGCTTTGGGCCTGATCGGGCAACTTCACACCCAACCCGCCAGTGGCGAGTCGCTGACCATGATGGCCTTGCCGCCAGCGCAGACCACGGGCGGCCTGCCTTTGATGGAGGCCTTGCGCCAGCGGCACTCCGCGCGCGAGTTCCGCCCTGACGCGCTGACGCAGCAGCAACTGTCGGACCTGTTGTGGGCGGCTTGCGGTCTGAACCGCGACGCCTTGGGCGGGCGCACCGCGCCCTCAGCCATGAATGCGCAGGAGGTCGACCTGTACGTGGCGCTGCCGCAAGGCCTGTATCTGTATGAGCCGAAGGCGCATGCGCTGCAACTGGTGGTGCCGGAGGACGTGCGGCGCGTCACCGGCTACCAGGACTTTGTTGACACGGCGCCGCTGGACCTGATTTTCGTGGCCGACCACAGCCGCATGAAGATCGTGCCGGCCGCCATGCGCGAGTCCTACGCCTCGGTGGCGGCTGGCGCGATGGCGCAGAACATCTACCTCTACTGTGCCTCGGTCGGCTTGGCCACCGTGGTGCGCGCCTGGTTCGACCGCCAGGCCCTGACCCAGGCCATGGGCCTGACGCCGGACCAGCAACTGCTGCTGACGCAGACCGTGGGCTGGCCGAAGGCTTGATTTGTCAGTGGCGGCATGCCCGCCACCGGCGTGTGATCAGACGCTGCGGCTGCGTGCCAGCGGCGGGTTGCGGGCGAAGTAGCCCTCGATGCTGCGCATCAGCGCATCGGCCAGTTGCTCCTGGTAGGCATCGCTGTTGAGCTTGGTCTCTTCTTCCGGGTTGCTGATGAAGGCAGCCTCTACCAGCACGCTGGGAATGTCGGGCGCCTTGAGTACGGCGAAGCCCGCCTGTTCCACCTGCGCCTTGTGCAGCTTGCCGACGCGGCCGATCTCCTTGAGCATGGTGTTGCCGAGCTTGAGGCTGTCGTTGATCTGCGCCGTGGTGCTCATGTCGAACAGCATGCGCTGCACGTGGGCATCTTTGGCCTTGACGTTGAGGCCGCCGATCAGGTCGGCCTTGTTTTCCTTGGCCGCCATCCAGCGCGCCGCGCTGCTCGATGCCCCGCTCTGGCTCAGTGCGAAGACGCTGGCGCCCTGCGGCCGCGGGGTGTAGAAGGCATCGGCATGGATGCTGATGAACAGATCGGCCTGCACCTGGCGTGCCTTGTTCACACGCACGTGCAGCGGCACGAAAAAGTCGGCGTCGCGCGTGAGGTAGGCGCGCATCGGGTTGCCGTTGATGGTGGTGGCGTTGATGCGTTCGCGCAGCCGGTGCGCCAGGCGCAGCACCACGTCCTTCTCGCGCGTGCCACCGGGGCCGATGGCGCCTGGGTCTTCGCCGCCGTGGCCGGGGTCGAGTGCCACGATGATCAGGCGTTCGGTCTTGCCGTTGCCTGCCGTTTGGGGTTGATTTTGGCCTCCAGGACCCGTGGTTGCTGCGCCAGTTGCTCCTGAAACAGGAGCGGATGCGGGGCTGGCCGGCGCGGCGGACTTGCGCGTCTGCTGGGCGATCAGGTCGCCCAGCGGATCGTGCGAGCGCGCAGCGGAGGCGGGTGCCGCCGGGGCTGGCGCCGTGGTGGTGGCGGCTGCCTTGTCTTCCTTGTCCTTGAGGCGCTCGGCGATCAGCGCCGCCAGCGGGTCGGCGGCCTGGGTTGGGTAGAGGTCGAGCACCAGACGGTGCTGGTAGGCGGCCACCGGCTCGAGCGCAAAGACCTGCGGCGTGATCGGCTGCTTGAGGTCGATCACCAAGCGCACCACATTGGGCGCGAACTGGCCGACGCGGATGCCGGCGATGTTGGGGTCGTCGGACTTGACCTTGGCCACCAGCTCGCGCAGTGCCGGGTTGAGCTCGATGCCTTCGATGTCCACCGCCAGCCGCGGCGGGCTGGGCACGAACAGTTGTTTGGTGGCGAGGTGGCCGTCGGACTCGATGGTGACGCGCGAATAGTCGGGCGCGGGCCAGACGCGCACCGCCAGGATGGTGGCGCCACGCGCGATCTGCGCCGTGCCCAGCAGCAGCACCAGCGTGCCGGATTGCAGCAGCTCGCGCCGTGTGATGTGGCCCCCCGAGGGGGCTGAAGCCCGCGGCTCCGAGCCTGCCTGCGCAGGCTCGGACGGGCTGAAGAGACGCGCACGTCCCGTGCCGTCACGTTTCGCGCCTTGGGACGGCCCGGCGGCGCTCAAACCAAGGTCTCCTTCTTCAACCCCTGCAGCAGCGCCACACCGGTGGTCGTCTGCGCCGTGAGGGTGGCGCGACGCGATTCGTCGGGCTGCACTTGGAGCTGAATCACCAGATCCGCCGGCGGCAACAGGGCGGCTGCTTTCTCCGGCCACTCGGCGAGCTTGAGGCCGGGGCTGGCGAAGAGGTCGCGAAAGCCGGCGTCTTCCCATTCGCGCGGGTCGCTGAAGCGGTAGAAGTCGAAATGCCAGATGGCCAGGCCGGGCACCTCATGCGGCTCGACCACGGCATAGGTCGGGCTCTTGATGCGGCCGGCCACGCCCAGGGCGCGCAGCAGGTGGCGCACCAGCGTGGTCTTGCCGGCGCCGAGATCGCCCTGCAGTTCGATGAAGGCGTGACGCAGCGCCGGCTGGGTGGCCAGCGCGGTGGCAAACTGCTCTGTGTCGGCCTCGTTGTGCCAGACCAGACTTTCTACAATCAACGCGTGACGTTCAACAGCACTCAATTCGTTTCCCTGATCCGGGGCTGGGCCCGTGAACTCGGATTCTCCCAAATCGGCGTCAGCGGTGTCGACCTGTCCGCTGCCGAGGAAGGATTGCAGGCCTGGCTGGCGCGCGGTTTCCATGGCGAGATGGCCTACATGGCCGCTCACGGCCTGCGGCGTGCGCGGCCGGCCGAACTGGTGCCCGGCACGGTCAGCGTCATCACCGCACGCATGGATTATCTGCCGTCCGGCACGGCCGATGACTGGCAGTCGGTCGAGTTCGACCGTTTGCAACGGCCACAGGAGGGTGTGGTCTCGATCTACGCGCGTGGCCGCGACTACCACAAGGTCTTGCGCGCGCGGCTGCAAAAACTGTCCGAGCGCATGGCCGAGCACATCGGCCCCTTTGGCCACCGCGTCTTCACCGATTCCGCGCCGGTACTGGAGGCCGAGTTGGCAGCGCGCAGCGGCCAGGGCTGGCGCGGCAAGCACACGCTGGTGCTCAGCCGCGAGGCCGGCTCGATGTTTTTCCTCGGCGAGATCTATGTTGATGTGGCCTTGCCGGCGAGCGAGCCGGTCAGTGGCCACTGTGGCAGCTGCAATGCCTGCATCGAGGTCTGTCCGACGCAGGCGATCGTGGCACCGTTCCGGCTCGATGCAAGGCGCTGCATTTCCTATCTCACCATCGAGCACGCCGGGCCGATTCCGCTGGAACTGCGGCCGTTGCTGGGCAACCGCATCTACGGTTGCGACGACTGCCAGCTGATCTGCCCGTGGAACAAGTTTGCGCAGCGCAGCCCCTTGCCGGACTTTGACGCACGCGAAGGCTTGAGTGGCAGCAGCCTGGTGGCGCTGTTCGCCTGGAGTGAACCCGAGTTCCTGCAACGCACCGAAGGCAGCCCGATCCGTCGTATCGGCCACACACGTTGGCTGCGCAATATCGCCGTCGCCTTGGGCAATGCCTTGCGCACCACCACCGACCCTGCGATAGTGGAGGCACTGCGGCAACGGGCGTCGGACCCCAGTGAGCTGGTGCGCGAGCACGTGGCCTGGGCACTGGCGCAGCAGGTAGAAGCGAGACAGGCATAACAACCCAAGGGCCAACCATGACGATGCGTTACAGCTACGTGCCGAACCAGCTGCCAGAAAACAAGATGCGGCTGTACCCGACCAAGGTGATCAACATCATTGGTGGGCCGGGTTGCGACAAGTCACTGTTCACCGCGGCCATCATCCTGTACCTCAACCTGCACCACAAGACGGTCGAGCTGATTCCCGACTACGCCAAGTCGCTGGTCTGGCAGAAGGATTACGAGGCGCTGAAGAATCAGTACCACATCGCCCAGCAGCAGAACCGCATGCTGGAGTTGCTTGATGGTCAAGTGCAGTACCTGATCACCGAGTGCTCACTGCCGCAGATCCTGTATTACAACGAGCACTACGCCGACAACATCTGTGATGTGGAGAAAACGCGCAAGCAGATCGTTGAGTGGTACCGGCAGTTCAATAACGTCAATGTGGTGGTGGAGCGCGACCCCGAGAAGCCCTATGTGCACACCGGCCGCTTCCAGGACGAGGAGCAGGCGCGGGCGGTGGACTTCGGCCTGCGTGCCACGCTGCGCCACGAGGGCATGGCCTTCACGCCGCTCAAGCCCGACATCCAGGCCATCCACGAATTCGCTGCCACACTGCTCAAGGACTGAGCGCGTCGCAGCGCTTGGCTAGCGCAACACGCCTAGCGCAAAGGACAGACTGGCCATGCCCAGTATGGTGGACAGCGTCACCAGCCCGGCGACATAAGAGCCGTCGTAGCCCATGCGCGCGGCCAGCACATAGCAGCTCGAGGCGGTTGGCAGAGCCGAGAAGGCCAGCAGGACCGTGGTCTGCGTCGGCGACAGCCCGAAGGCCCGCGACAGCCCGAACGCGATCAGCGGCAGGAAGAAATGCTTGATGGCCAGTGTGCCCACGGCCAGCGTCTTGGCCCGTGCCAGGCTGGAAAAATGCAGGCCGGCGCCGGCCGCCATCAGGCCCAGTGCCAGCGAGGCCGCGCCGATACGCGAGACGGTGGGGTCGACCCAGGTCGGGATCTTGAAGCCCAGCAGGTTGGCCAGCAGGCCCGAGACGGTGCCGATGATGAGCGGGTTGCGCAGCAACTCGCGCCCGAAGCTGCGCTGCGAGTGGCGTGCCATCGGCCAGACGGCGCCGACATTGAACAGTGGTACGCAAAAGCCGATCAGCACCGCAATCTGCAACAGGCCTTCCGGTCCGGCCAGCCGCTCGGCCAGCGCCAGGCCGATGAAGGAGTTGAAGCGAAAGGCCACCTGCGCACTGCCTGCATGCTGGCGCGGGTCGATGTGCCGCCCGATGATGGGCAGCCAGGGCAGGGCATAAGACAGGGCGATGGCGGTCACACCCATGACGAGGGCTGCTCCGATCAGGCTGGAGGCAGCCGACAGGTCGAGCGGGCTGCGCACGATGCTGTGGAAGAGCAACACCGGAAACAGGAAGTAATAGACCAGGGCTTCAACCTGCTCCCACACGGTGCGGTTGAGTGCCGTATGGCGGCATACCAGATAGCCGCACAGGATGAGGGAGAAATCGGGGAAGAGGAGCTGAGCGTAGTTCACGTGGCGAGAATAACAGCACGGAATGCGCGGTCGAAGACAAAACGATGTAAATTTCAGACACAGAATGCTTGTCCTGACGGTGTCCTCCTGACTGTGCCCTCACGTTGAAATGCCATGAAAAAAAATCTGCTGATTCCCCTGGTTCTGTGGGCTGCCGCCGTTGCGCCGCAAGCCAACGCCGCTTCGCTGGAAGGCCTGCGTTTCGATGATGTCGTGCGCGTGGCCAACCGCGAACTCAAGCTCAATGGCCTGGGGGTGCGCGCCATCTTCATCTTCAAGGCCTATGTGGCCGGGCTGTACCTGAGCGACAAGACCACCACGCCGCAGGAGGTGTTGAGCCAAGCCGGCCCGAAGCGCATCCAGATGCGCATGTTGATGGAAATCGGTTCGCCGGACATCAAGAAGGCGCTGGTTGATGGCATGCAGAAGAATGTGAGCGAGGCCCAATGGACGGCCATGCAGGACCGGGTGGCACAGTTCACGCGCACCATCGAATCCATCGGCGTGGCCAAGCCGGGCGACACCATCAACCTGGATTACGTGCCCGGGCAGGGGCTGACACTGGCCGTCAACGACATTGCCAAAGGCAGCGCCATCAGCGGTGCTGATTTCTACAAGGCCTTGCTGGAGATTTTCGTGGGCGACAACCCGGTAGACACTCGGCTCAAGAAGGGCATGCTGGGGCAATAGAATAGCCCTGTTCCGTCACACTAGGAGAAAACCACTATGCAACGTCGTGTCATATTTGCTCTCGGCCTGCTGGCCGCAGCCGGTTCTGCCCTGGCCCAGGGTTATCCCAACAAGGTGATCAAGCTGCAAGTGCCGTTTGCACCGGGCGGCACGACCGACATCATTGCGCGCACGATTGCTGATCCGCTGGGCAAGGCCCTGGGCCAGCCCGTGGTGGTGGAAAACAAGGCGGGTGGCGGTGGCGTGATTGGCGCCACCGAAACCTCCAAGGCCGCACCGGACGGCTATTCGCTGGGCATGGCCACGGTCTCGACCACGGCAGCCAACCCGGCCATCAATCCGAAGATCCAGTACAACCCCCTGACCGACTTCACGCCCATCATCAACGTGGCGGCCACGCCGAACGTGATCGCCGTGCACCCGAGTTTCCCGGCCAAGGACTACAAGGGTTTCATTGCCGAGCTGAAGAAGTCGCCGGGTAAATACTCGTACGCCACCTCCGGCACCGGCGGCATCGGCCACTTGCAGACCGAGCTGTACAAAAGCCAGACCGGCACCTTCATCACGCACATCCCCTACCGTGGTGCCGGCCCCGCCATCAATGACACGGTGGCTGGCCAGGTGCCGATCATCTTTGACAACCTGCCCTCGACCTTGCCGTTCATCCAGAGCGGTCGCCTGGTGCCGATCGTGATTGCCGCGCCGCAGCGTCTGTCGCAGTTGCCGAATGTCCCGACCTTCAAGGAAGTCGGCTTGGAGCCGGTGAACCGCATGGCCTATTACGGCATCTACGGCCCCAAAGGCATGCCCAAGGACATCGTGGACAAGATCAATGCCGCCACCCGCAAGGCCTTGGAAGATCCGGCTGTGCGCAAGCGCATCGAAGACACCGGCTCCATCATCGTGGCCAACACGCCGCAGCAGTTCGCCGACCAGATCAAGGCCGAGTACACGGTGTACAAGAAGGTGGTCGAGACCGCCAAGCTCAAGCTCGACTGAGGGGCCATGCAGGGCGTTGATGCCTTCATCGATGCCCTGTGGCTGGAAGAAGGCCTGTCACGCAACACGTTGGCGGCCTACCGGCGCGACCTCGAACTCTACGCCCGCTGGCTTGATGGCCGCGGGCGTACTCTTTTGGCGACCGAGGAGGTCGACCTCAACGCCTACTTTGCAGCCAAGCACGCCAGCAGCCGGGCGACCACGGCCAACCGTCGCCTGACCGTCTTCAAGCGCTACTTCCGCTGGGCCTTGCGCGAACGCCTGATCCAGGCTGACCCGACCCTGCGCTTGCAGGCAGCCAAGCAGCCACTGCGCGTCCCCAAGACCTTGAGCGAAGCACAGGTGGAAGCCTTGCTGGCCGCACCGGGTGAAGGCACGCCGCTGGCGGTACGCGACCGCACCATGCTCGAGTTAATGTACGCCAGCGGCCTGCGCGTGAGCGAACTGGTGACACTCAAGACCTTCAATGTCAGCCTGTCAGAGCACGTGCTGCGCGTTTTTGGCAAGGGCAACAAGGAACGTCTGGTGCCCTTTGGAGAAGTGGCCAGCGACTGGCTGCAGCGCTACCTGCAGGAAGCCCGCCCGGCGTTGCTGGGTGAGAAACAGACCGATGACCTGTTCGTCACCTTCCGTGGCTCGCGCGCTGGCGAGGCCATGTCGCGGGTGATGTTCTGGATGATCGTCAAGAAGTACGCCCTGGCGGCGGGCATCACGGCACCGCTGTCGCCACACACCTTGCGGCATGCCTTTGCCACGCATCTGTTGAACCATGGGGCGGATTTGCGGGCGGTGCAGATGTTGTTGGGGCATGCGGATATTTCGACGACCACCATCTATACCCATGTGGCGCGGGAGAGGTTGAAGGCGCTTCACGCTCAGCACCATCCGCGGGGATAGTTTGCTCTTTGCGCGATGCCTAGCTGGACAGCCTTACCGGGCGAGACCCGGCTCGGTTGCCAAGTCAGGCCACAACCTGACAAGAAGTGCCATCCAGGATAATTCACCCCATGAACCTGCGTCACCAATGCCAACAACTCCTCGCCATATCCGACCCGGTGGAAAAGGCGCGCGCAGTCACGGCACTGGACCGCAACGCCCCGCTCGACATCGAAGAGCAGATCGCACCAATCGACGGCCTTCCTGGGCGTGGTGAACGGCCGCCGCTGGTGCCGCACACCAGCATCAAAACGGGTTCGCTCGCCACGCCGCGCGGCCATGCGGCGCTGGTGCATTCCATCTTGCACATCGAGAAGAACGCCATCGATCTGGCGCTCGATATCTGCTGGCGTTTTGCCGGGATGCCGGAGGCCTTTTACCGCGATTGGTTGCAGGTGGCGTTCGAGGAGGCCTACCACTTCACGCTGCTGCGCGACCATCTGCTGACGCTGGGCTTCGACTATGGTGACTTCCCGGCCCACGATGGTCTGTGGTCCATGGCGGAGCGCACCCAGGGCGACATCCTGGCGCGGGTGGCGCTGGTGCCGCGCACGCTGGAGGCGCGCGGGCTGGATGCTTCGCCGGCCGTGAAGACCAAGCTGGTGTCGATTGGCGACCATCGGGCAGGGGAGATTCTGGACATCATTCTGCGCGACGAAATTGGTCATGTGGCGATTGGCAACCACTGGTATGGCTGGCTGTGCGCGCAGCGTGGAATCGATCCGGTCAGAACCTATGCCGAGTTGACGCTGAAGTATGAAGCGCCGAAGCTCAAGGGCCCCTTCAATCTGGCGGCTCGCCGTGCTGCTGGCTTCAACGATGCCGAACTGGCCGCCCTGGCGCAGGGTTAAGCCCCCGTCTTTACAATTCCCTCTAAACGGACAAACGGAATTTCAAATGGCAATTTATGAACTGGATGGCCAAGCGCCCAAGCTGGCCGAAGGCACCTGGGTCGCCGACAGCGCCCAAGTGATCGGCAAGGTCACGCTGGAAGAAAACGTCAGCGTGTGGTTCGGCACCGTGATCCGCGGTGACTCCGAGAAAATCCACATCGGCCGCGGCTCCAACATCCAGGACGCCAGCGTGCTGCATGCCGATGCCGGCGTGCCGCTGACCCTGGGTGAGAACGTGTCGGTTGGCCACCAGGTCATGCTGCACGGCTGCACCGTGGGCGACGGCTCGCTGATCGGTATCGGCGCCGTGGTGCTGAACCACGCCAAGATCGGCAAGAACTGCCTGGTGGGCGCCGGTGCGCTGGTGACCGAGGGCAAGGAATTCCCTGATGGCTCGATGATCCTGGGCAGCCCGGCCAAGGCCGTCAAGCAGCTGTCACCCGAGCAGATCGCCGGTTTGCAGCACATTGCCGCGCACTATGTCGAGAACGCCCAGCAATACCGCAAGGGGCTGAAGAAAATTGGCTGAACCGGGCCACCTGCCCATAAAGAACCCTACAACGTGTCTGAACTTCACAAATTTCTTTTCGAAGGTCTGCCGGTGCGCGGCATGATCGTGCGCCTGACCGACGCCTGGACCGAGATCCTGCGTCGGCGTGCGGCCAGCAGTACCGGCGCCTATCCGCTGCCCGTGCAGGCCCTGCTGGGCGAGATGGCGGCGGCCGGTGTGCTGATGCAGTCCAACATCAAGTTCCACGGCTCATTGATCTTGCAGGTCTTTGGTGACGGGCCGGTGAAGCTGGCGGTGGCGGAGATTCAATCGGACCTGAGCCTACGTGCGACCGCCACGCTCAAGGGCGAGGTGCCGGCCGATGCCGGGCTGAGTGCGATGCTCAATGTGCACGGGCAGGGTCGCTGTGCCATCACGCTGGACCCGAAGGACCGTCTGCCGGGGCAGCAGCCCTACCAGGGCGTGGTGCCCTTGACGGACGAACGTGATCAGAAAATGAACAAGCTCAGCGATGCGCTGCAGCACTACATGCGCCAGAGCGAGCAATTGGAAACTGTGCTGGTGCTGGCGGCAGACGACAAGGTGGCAGCGGGTCTTTTGATCCAGCGCCTGCCGGTGAAGGGCATGGCCAACCTCGCGGGCCAGCAGCCGGGCGAGGCCGAACTGTACGAGGCGGAGATGTATGAGCACTACAACCGCATCGCCACGCTGGCAGCCAGCCTCAAGCGCGAGGAACTGCTGACGCTGGATGTCGAAACCATTCTGCGCCGCCTGTTCTGGGAAGAAAAGCTGCAGCGCTTCGAGCCGTTTGTGGGCGAGACCGCACCGCGTTTTGCCTGCACCTGCAACCGCGACCGCGTGGCACGCATGATCCAGGGTTTGGGCGAGGTGGAGGCCAAGGAAATCCTGGCGGAACGCGGCGCGATCATGGTCGACTGCGAGTTCTGCGGCGCGCATTACCGCTTCGACACCATCGATGCGGCGCAGCTGTTCACGACGCCGGGTGCTAAGCCGCCTTCAAGCGATTCAGTCCAGTAAAAAGCCGGAATTCGCAGTCCGGGTCGGCACATTTTTCGCACACACCGGTCCAGCGCGGCGGTGGCTCATCCTCCGGGGTGATGAGGCGCAGTGCCTGGCGCAGGCGCTGTGCACCTTGTCCATAGATGACGCCATAAGCCAGGCCGGCCTGTTGCAGGCTGGCACGCAGGGCGGTGTCAGTGTTTCGTTGTACGTCCGAAGCACAGCCTGGCAAATCAAGTCCGGTAAGCAGAATCAGATCGAAATGAGTTGTGGCCAGCTCGGCGGGCGGTGGATCGTCGCTCACTTGAAGTTGCGGCAAGTGAAGGCAAAGTTCCTGCACGAGGCGGGTTTTACCGCTGCCAGGGGCGCCGAGAATGGCGATGCGCATGCCCACAAGAGGACCGGGCTTACTTGCCGATATGCACGTAGATTTCGTTGGGCTTGACCATGCCCAACTCCAGTCTGGCCTTTTCTTCCACCATCTCCAGGCCTTCCTTGAGGTCGCGCACCTCGGCTGCCAGCCGGTCATTGGCCAGTTGGGCCTGCGCGTTCTTCTGCTTTTGCGCTTCGAGTTCGCCAGCCATGCGTGAAACGTTGGGCACGCTGCCCCGGCCAAACCACAACTGCGCGTGCAGAACCACGAGCAGGGTGATGAGGATGGCCGGAATGAGGCGTGAACCCATGTCGCTATGCCCTCACGGTCGAGATCGAGGTGAACCCGAATGACCGCGGGACACCGCAGAACCGGCTTTGCCGGGCTGCGGGTGTCGCCCCCTGGAGGAGGCATGTAGCGACGACTCGAGGGTGCTTCACTTCAAGTTATAGAAGGCAGAACGGCCGGGATAGGTGGCGATCTCGCCCAGGTCTTCCTCGATGCGCAGCAGCTGGTTGTACTTGGCCATGCGGTCGGAGCGGCTCATGGAGCCGGTCTTGATCTGGCCGGCGTTGGTGCCCACGGCGATGTCGGCAATGGTGCTGTCTTCGGTCTCGCCTGAGCGGTGGCTGATGACGGCGGTGTAGCCAGCGCGCTTGGCCATCTCGATGGCGGCGAAGGTCTCGGTCAGGGTGCCGATCTGGTTGATCTTGATCAGGATCGAGTTGGCGATGCCCTTGTCGATGCCTTCCTTCAGGATCTTGGTGTTGGTGACGAACAGGTCGTCGCCCACCAGCTGCACCTTCTTGCCCAGACGCTCGGTCAGGATCTTCCAGCCGTCCCAGTCGCCTTCGTGCATGCCGTCTTCGATGCTGATGATCGGGTACTTGTCGCACCAGGTGGCCAGGATGTCGGTCCATTCGGTGGCGGTGAGCACCAGGCCTTCGCCTTCAAGATGGTACTTGCCGTCCTTGTAGAACTCGCTGGCGGCGCAGTCCAAGCCCAGGGCGATCTGTTCGCCGGCGGTGTAGCCGGCCTTGTCGATGGCTTCCAGGATCAGCAGGATGGCGGCTTCATGGTTGGCCACGCTGGGGGCAAAACCACCTTCGTCACCCACGGCCGTGCTCATGCCCTTGTCGTGCAGGATTTTCTTCAGGGCGTGGAACACCTCGGCGCCGTAGCGCAGGGCTTCGCGGAAGTTGGGGGCACCCACCGGCAGGATCATGAATTCCTGCAGGTCGAGGTTGTTGTTGGCGTGTGCACCGCCGTTGATGACGTTCATCATCGGCACCGGCATCTGCATGCCGCCCATGCCGCCGAAGTAGCGGTACAGCGGCAGGCCGGCTTCTTCTGCCGCAGCGCGGGCCACGGCCATGGAAACCGCCAGCATGGCGTTGGCGCCAAGGCGCGACTTGTTGTCAGTGCCGTCGAGGTCGATCAGGGTCTTGTCCAGGAATGCCTGCTCGGAGGCGTCCAGGCCCAGCACGGCTTCGGAAATTTCGGTGTTGATGTGCTCCACGGCTTTGAGCACGCCCTTGCCGAGGTAACGGTTCTTGTCGCCGTCGCGCAGTTCGATCGCTTCGCGCGAGCCGGTGGAGGCGCCGGACGGCACAGCCGCACGACCCATGGTGCCGCTTTCCAGCAACACGTCGCATTCAACGGTGGGGTTGCCGCGCGAGTCCAGGACTTCGCGGCCGACGATATCAACGATAGCGCTCATGGTTTCCTTTCGGTTTCGATTGTTGTATTCAGACGATGGGGGCGGCAACGCCCTCCACCAAAATCATGTTGAAAAATTCAGTGGCGCCGGCACGCTTGGCGCGGGCCTGGCGGTACATCTCGTCGTCGTAAAAGGCCTTGGCCTGCTCATAGCTGGGGAAACGCAGCATCGCAATGCGGGCTGGTTGCCACTGGCCTTCCATGGTCTCGAAGCGGCCACCGCGCACCAGGTATTCGCCGCCAAAGGCCTTCACCGCAGCCGGCGCGGCGGCCATGTAGTCCTTGTACTGCTCCGGCTTGGAGACCTTCATGTCGACGATGATGTAGGCGGGCGTCATGGTACGTACGGTAAGAGATTCAGTTGAAGCTGTTTTCGAGGAAGCCGTTTTTCTTGGTGACTTCATCCAGCGCCACCAGCGTTTCCAGCAGCGCCTTCATGTGCTTGAGCGGCACCGCATTGGGGCCGTCGCTCAGGGCGCAGGCGGGGTTCGGGTGCGTTTCCATGAATAGGCCCGACACGCCCACGGCCACGGCGGCACGCGCCAGCACTGGCACGAACTCGCGCTGGCCGCCGCTGCTGGTGCCCTGGCCGCCCGGCAACTGCACCGAATGCGTGGCATCGAACACCACCGGGGCTGCTGTCTCGCGCATGATGGCCAGCGAACGCATGTCACTCACCAGGTTGTTGTAGCCGAAGCTCACGCCGCGTTCGCAGGCCATGAAGTTGTCTTCCACCAGGCCTTTTTCGCGCGCGGCGGCACGGGCCTTGTCGATGACGTTCTTCATGTCGCCGGGGGCCAGGAACTGGCCCTTCTTGATGTTGACGGGCTTGCCGGCTTGTGCCACGGCGTGGATGAAGTCGGTCTGGCGACACAGGAAGGCCGGCGTCTGTAGCACGTCCACCGCCGCCGCCACGGCAGCGATGTCGGCTTCGGTGTGCACGTCGGTCAGCACCGGCACGCCGAGTTCACGCTTCACCTTGGCCAGGATCTCCAGGCCTTTTTCCATGCCCGGACCGCGAAAGCTGGTGCCCGACGAGCGGTTGGCCTTGTCATAGCTGCTTTTGAAGATGAAGGGGATGCCCAGTGAGGACGTGATCTCCTTCAGCTGGCCGGCCACGTCCATCTGCAGCTGCTCGGATTCGATCACGCAGGGGCCGGCGATCAGGAAGAACCGGTGCTGCAAGCCGACATCAAAGCCACAGAGTTTCATGCTTGCTTTCTCAGGCCACGGCCTTCAGGTTTTTCTTGCCGGCGGCTTGGTGCTCCACCGCGGCCTTGATGAAGGCGTTGAACAGTGGATGACCGTCCCAGGGCGTGGACTTGAATTCCGGGTGGAACTGCACGCCGACGAACCAGGGGTGTGCGCTTTGCGGCAACTCGACGATTTCGGTCAGGTGCTCTCGTTGCGTCAGCGCCGAGATCACCAAGCCGGCCTTGCGCAGGGTGTCGAGGTAATTGACATTGGCCTCATAGCGATGGCGGTGGCGCTCGGTGACCACGTCGCCGTAGATCTTGTGCGCCAGCGTGCCCTTGGCCACGTCGGAGCTTTGCGCGCCCAGGCGCATGGTGCCGCCGAGGTCGGAGTTGGCGTCGCGCGTCTTGATGGTGCCGTCGGCATCCTTCCACTCGGTGATCAGGGCGATCACCGGGTTGGGGGTGGTCGGCTCGAATTCGGTGCTGTTGGCGTCTTTCAAGCCGGCCACATGGCGGGCAAATTCGATGGTGGCGACCTGCATGCCCAGGCAGATGCCCAGGTAGGGCATCTTGTGCTCACGCGCGTAACGGGCGGTGTTGATCTTGCCTTCGACGCCGCGCTTGCCGAAGCCGCCCGGCACCAGGATGGCATCGAACTTGGCCAGGCGAGAGACGGTGTCGTCGGTGATGGTTTCCGAGTCGACATGTTCGATTTTCACGCGCACATGGTTTTTCATGCCGGCGTGGCGCAGGGCCTCGTTGACCGATTTGTAGCTGTCGGTCAGTTCCACATACTTGCCGACCATGGCGATGGTGACTTCACCGCGCGGATTTTCGGTCTCATAGACCAGATCGTCCCAGCGCTTGAGGTTGGCCGGTTGCGTGTTCAGGCGCAGCTTGTCGCAGATCAGGCCGTCCAGGCCCTGCTCGTGCAGCACGCGCGGCACCTTGTAGATGGTGTCCACGTCAGGCATGGAGATCACACCCCATTGCGCCACGTTGGTAAAGAGCGAGATCTTCTCGCGCTCGTCATCCGGGATCAGGCGGTCGGCGCGGCACAGCAGCGCATCGGGCTGGATGCCGATCTCACGCAGCTTCTGCACCGTGTGCTGGGTCGGTTTGGTCTTGAGTTCGCCGGCGGCGGCGATCCACGGCACGTAGGTCAGGTGCACGAAGGCCGCGTTGTTGGGACCCAGGCGCAGGCTGAGCTGACGCACGGCTTCCAGGAAGGGCAGGGACTCGATGTCACCCACGGTGCCACCGATTTCAACGATGGCCACATCGACCGCGTCGGGCGTGTCAAAGCCGGCGCCGCGCTTGACGAATTCCTGGATCTCGTTGGTGACGTGCGGGATGACCTGCACCGTCTTGCCGAGGTAGTCGCCGCGGCGCTCTTTCTCGAGCACGCTCTTGTAGATCTGGCCGGTGGTGAAGTTGTTGGCCTTTTTCATGCGCGTTTCGATGAAACGCTCATAGTGGCCGAGGTCGAGGTCGGTTTCTGCGCCGTCGTCGGTGACGAACACCTCACCGTGCTGGAAGGGCGACATGGTGCCCGGGTCGACGTTGAGATAGGGATCGAGCTTGATCAGAGTGACTTTGAGGCCCCGCGATTCCAGAATCGCAGCGAGGGAGGCTGAGGCGATTCCCTTGCCAAGGGAGGACACCACACCGCCGGTGACGAAGACAAATTTGGTCATGTCAGGGGAGCTTGGAACGCTCAGGGAGGTGGTAAAGCGAGATTATAGGCGTGGCCAGGAGTCGGGCCGCGAAACGCGGGAAACATTGGCCGGGTGTCTGCTACATTGCGGCCCATGAACGACCTTGCTGGAAAACATATTGTCCTGGGCCTGACGGGCGGCATTGCCTGCTACAAGGCGGCCGAGTTGTGCCGGGCCCTTGTCAAGGCAGGGGCCTCGGTGCAGGTGGTGATGACCGAGGCCGCCGAGCATTTCATCACGCCGGTGACGATGCAGGCCCTCTCGAACCGGCCGGTCTACGGCTCGCAGTGGGATGCACGTGAGGCCAACAACATGGCGCACATCAACCTCAGCCGCGAGGCCGATGCCATCCTGATCGCCCCTTGCAGCGCCGACTTCATGGCCAAGCTGCTCCATGGCCGGGCCGATGACCTGCTGAGCCTGATGTGCCTGGCGCGGCCAATGGCCGACGTGCCGCTGCTGATCGCGCCTGCCATGAACCGCGAGATGTGGGTCCATCCGGCCACCCAGCGCAATGTGGTGCAGCTCCGGGCCGACGGCGCCCATGTCTTCGACGTCGGTACCGGCGAGCAGGCCTGCGGCGAAACCGGCGACGGCCGCATGCTGGAGCCGGACGAGTTGCTGGAGGAGGTGATTGCCTTCTTCGCTCCCAAATCGCTGCTCGGCCAGCGTGTGCTGGTGACAGCCGGCCCGACCTATGAGGCCATCGATCCGGTGCGTGGCATCACCAACCTGTCCAGCGGCAAGATGGGTTTTGCCATCGCGCGCGCGGCGCGTGAAGCGGGTGCCGAGGTCACGCTGGTAGCCGGTCCGGTGCACTTGGCCACGCCGCGTGGCGTCCGGCGCATCAATGTGAAATCAGCACAAAATATGCAGCTGGCCGTTATGGATCATGTGCCTGAAGCTACTGTTTTTATAGCAACTGCGGCGGTAGCCGACTGGCGCCCAGCCAGCACGGCCGAGCAGAAGATCAAGAAGGACGGCTCCGGCCAGCCGCCGGCTTTGAGTTTTGTCGAGAACCCGGACATCCTGGCCGGCGTGGCACAAGGTGAGCGAGCGAAAAGCGGTGACCTGTACTGCGTCGGTTTTGCTGCTGAAAGTCACGACCTGCTGACCAATGCAGCCCTTAAGCGCGCTCGCAAAGGCGTGCCGCTGCTGGTCGGCAACATCGGCCCGGCCACCTTCGGCCAGGACGACAACGCCTTGCTGCTGGTTGATGCCCAAGGGGCGACCGAGCTGCCGCGCGCCGACAAGCTGTCGCTGGCGCGCCAACTGGTGACCGAGATTGCCCGCCGTCTGGGCCAGGTGGCCTGATTCCAGATTTCCCTTATCCCAAACCTCATGAAACTCGACGTCAAGATTCTCGATCCGCGTCTGGCGGATCAACTCCCCGCCTACGCCACCCCAGGCAGCGCCGGCCTGGACCTGCGTGCCTGCCTGAACGAGCCGCTCACGTTGCCGCCCAACGCCTGGCAACTGGTGCCCACCGGCATGGCCATTCATCTGAATGATCCCGCTTACGCGGCCTTGATCCTGCCGCGTTCCGGCCTGGGCCACAAGCACGGCATCGTGCTGGGCAATCTGGTCGGCCTGATTGACAGCGACTACCAGGGCCAGCTCATGGTGAGCGCCTGGAACCGCAGCGATGTCGCCTTCACCATCGAGCCGATGGAGCGCATCGCGCAACTGGTCATCGTGCCGGTGGTGCAGGCGCAGTTCAACGTGGTGAACGAATTTGCCGCCGCCACCGAGCGCGGTGCTGGTGGCTACGGTTCGACGGGAAAGAGCTAACCCCCTGTTGGGGCTCACTGCGTGTAGCCCCCTCTCCCCCTCAGGGGGACAACCCCAGCGGCCCGGCGAAGCCGGTTCCACGGGGTTCCCCGCTTAAGACACGGGTGGGGCAAAGGGGTTAGTGAACGCTGCTGCTGCCGGGCGGCAGCGTGTCCATGGGCTGGATGCGGAAGAAGCCGGTGCCGGCCGAACCTTGGCCGACTTCCTCCTCCGTGGCTTCGCGCACCCCTTCGACCTTCATCGTCAGGCGCAGCGCAATGCCGGCCAGCGGGTGGTTCCCGTCGAGCACCACGTGCTCCGGGTAGAGTTCCGTCACGGTGTAGAGCGTGTCTTTCGGCGCATCGGGGTTGCAGCCGGCCGGCAGGGCCGAGCCCTCAATCGTCATACCCTCTTCCAGTTCAGGTGGGAACAGCTGGCGTGACTCCAGGAACACGAGCTGTTCCTTGTAGTCGCCGAAGGCCTCTTCCGGCTCCAGTTGCAGGGCCACGGTGGCGCCAACGCCATGGCCTTGCAGGGCTTCCTCGATTTTTTTGAACAGGTCATGTCCCCCGATCAGGAACTCGACCGGTTCGTCGAGCACGTCTAGTTCCTCGCCTAGGGTGTCTTGGAGCTTCCAAGTCAGGGCGACCACACATTGCTGATTGATTTCCATAGGGCAGAATTGTCGCAGTTCGGCGTATCGTTTGCCGGCACAGACTGGAAATACCGATGGATGTCACCCAACCCCTGCAGTTGCTGGGGGGCCTGAGCCCCGAAGCCTTCATGAAGCGTTACTGGCACAAGAAGCCGCTGCTGGTGCGCCAGGCCATTCCCGGCTTCAAGCCTTTGTTGGCGCGTCCGGCCTTGTTTGAATTGGCCGCGCAGGATGGTGTCGAGTCCCGTCTGGTTGCCTTGGAGCGCAAGCGCGGCAAGCAGGCCTGGCGCTTGCGCCATGGACCTTTTGCGCGTCGCGATCTGCCAGCGCTCAAGACCCCAGAATGGACGTTGCTGGTGCAAGGGGTCGATCTGCACGTCGATGCTGCGCATGACTTGATGAACCAGTTCCGTTTCGTGCCCGATGCGCGGCTGGACGACTTGATGATCAGCTACGCCAGCGAAGGCGGCGGCGTAGGGCCGCACTATGACAGCTACGACGTGTTCCTGCTGCAGGCGCAGGGGCGCCGGCGCTGGCGTATCGGCCAGCGTTACGACACGACGCTGCGCGACGATGTGCCGGTCAAGATCTTGGCCAATTTCGTGCCGGAGCAGGAGTTCATTCTGGAGCCCGGCGACATGCTCTATCTGCCGCACCGTTACGCCCACGACGGGATCGCGGTTGGCGGCGAGTGCATGACCTACTCTATCGGGTTTCGTTCGCCGGCAGCGGGGGAACTGGCGCAGGAGCTGCTGCAGCGCCTGGCCGAGGAAGCAGCCGAAGAGGGTGGTGACGAACGCTATCGGGATCCCAAGCAGGCGGCGATCAGCAACCCGGCGGCGATACCGGCTGCCTTGCAGGACTTTGCGCGTCAGGCCCTCCAGGATGCACTCAAGGATCCGCAGGCTCTGGCGCGGGTGCTGGGCGAGTACCTGACCGAGCCCAAGTCCAGCGTCTGGTTCGAGTCGGGTGAGGCCGGCGATGCCATGACTGGCGTGGTGCTGGACCGGCGCACGCGCATGATGTACGACGCGCACCACATCTTCATCAATGGCGAAGGCTACCGGGCTTCGGGGCGCGATGCGACCTTGATGCGCCGGTTGGCCGACCAGCGCCGACTGGACCCGAAGGAACTGAATCGCGCCAGCGAAACGGCGCGAGAGCTATTGCAATCCTGGTGCGAGACGGGGTGGGCCCATGGCCTCTGACGGCGCTGAAGCCGGCCAGAGCGTGCCGGCGCATTTGCCAACCGGCCGTTTTTCAGGCCGCGAGGCTTTTGCGCAATGTGTGCGCGATGCTTTGGCCTGTGCCGCTCGCGAGGGCTGGCGTGAAATCATTCTCAGCGATGCGACCTTCGCCGACTGGCCGTTGCATGAGCGCGTTGTGATCGAGTCGCTGCAGGCCTGGGCACGGACGGGGCGACGCTTGGTGATGCTGGCCACCCGCTTTGATGCGGTACAACGTCACCAGCCCCGTTTCGTTTCCTGGCGACAAACCTGGGATCACATCATTGAATGCCGCCAGTGCCGAAACGCGGACCCTGCGGACTTTCCCAGTGCGCTCTGGAGTCCGGGCTGGGTCATGCAGCGTCATGATGTGGTGCGCAGCGTTTTTGTTTGCGATACGGATGCGGCACGGCGGCTGGCCTTGCGGCAGACTCTAGACGAGGTGCAACGCAACGGATCTCCGGCATTTCCCGCTTCGACGCTGGGTCTCTGACGGGAATAGCACGTAAGGGATTTTCAGGATTGTTTTTTCCCCATATAATTTATGACTAAGCGAAACGGGCTCGAGCCGTTTCGCTTGGTCAATGCAATTTTCTGCATTGGCAATTTCCGGAAATTGTTTTCTTTAACTCATTAGGTAAACCAAATGAACAAATCCCTCGTTCTGGCTGCTGTGATCGCTGCCGCTGCTCTGGCTGCTTGTGGCAAAAAAGCTGAAGAGCCGGCTCCTGCTGCTCCCGCTCCGGCTGCTGCTCCCGCCGCTGCTCCCGCTCCGGCTGCTGACGCTTCTGCCCCGGCTGCTGCTCCCGCTGCCGCCCCGGCTGCTGACGCTGCCGCTCCGGCTGCTGCCCCCGCTGCTGCCAAGTAATTCTCGGCTTCAGCAAAAAAGCCACCTTTCGAGGTGGCTTTTTTTTGCCTGCTGCGCCCTTCAGGCATGGGCACAGCAGAGTAGGAATCGCAAGTTATTTCAGATCTGCGGCAATCACCTTGACAATGCGCTGGGCATTGTCCGATGTCTCAGGGGCACCACTGGCATTGAGCACGGAGACCGTGGTTGTGTTGCCTTCACTCACCAAGGTGATGCGGTACTTCTGCGGGGCTTTGTCCTTCGGTGTGCTGCTGAACAGTTTGCTCAAGAAACCCGGTTCTTCCTTGGCCGCGGTCGGTTCGACGTAACGGACGAAGTAGGTGCCCTGGCTGCGGTCACGATCTTCCACCGTGAAGCCGGTACGGTCCAGCGTCAGGCCGACACGGCGCCAGGCTCGGTCAAAGCCCTCATCGAGCTGTACCACTGGTTGGCCGTTGAGTGTTGCCACCCGGGATGTGAGTTTGGGCGCATCAGCAGCCACCAGTGCTTTGGATTGCTCCTGGCTGACGCCTAGTTTGACCATGAGGCGGCGCAGGAATTCAGCCTCGAGTTCCGGGTCGGCCGGACGTGGCTGCCAACGGGTGTCTTCGCTTCGTTCGGCAATATAGGTTTCTTTCATGCCGCGGTGGCTGATATAGATCTCGGTGCCTCCTGCACTGTTGCGCTCCAGGCGGGTCCGGAACTTGTCGCGCTCACCGGTGGAGTACAGCGAATCCAAGACTTTCCCTAGTGTGTTGCGCAGGAAATCGTCCGGAATTTTGGCCCGGTTCTCGGCCCAGTCGGTCTCCATGATGCCCAGTTCCTTTTGATCCATGGCCAGCAGGAAGCCGCTGTCCTGCCAGAAGTCCTTGACCTCATCCCAGAGCTTTTCAGGCGGGCGGTTGACAACCAGCCAGCGTTGGGTGCCGGAACGCTCAATCCGGACATCGCCCACGGCGATAGGCGCCGTGGGGGCTGTGATCTGGCTGGTTTGTCCGGCCTGGTAGCCTGTGGCCGTGACCGCAGCGCCCGGCACCACATAACGGTTATCGCGCGACAGCTGGCTCAGGTCCGGCGGTACCTCCAGCGTGGGGGCCCTGCTTTTGCCGGAGCTCTTGTAGTCCACCTTGCCGGATTGCAGGCTCGAGCAGGCCGTCAGCGCCAGGGAAAGACCCAACAGCGCCAGTTTGGAAGAATGATTCACCAGATAGTCCTCAGGAAGAGTCAGGGGTCAAAGCAGGCCGCTGGCGCGCAGGGCGCCTTCGACCACGGCGGTGTTGCCCGCGGTCAGCGGTGTCATCGGCAGGCGCAGGGTGCCGCCGCACAGGCCCATGCGCTGCATGGCCCATTTCACGGGAATCGGATTGGGCTCGACAAACAGCTGCTTGTGTACCGGCATTAGCTTGAACTGGATGTCCATGGCGCGCTTGACATCGCCGGCCATGGCGGCGACGCACAGCTCGTGCATCAGACGCGGCGCCACATTGGCTGTCACGCTGATATTGCCATGGCCACCGCACAGCATCAGGGCGACAGCGGTCGGGTCGTCACCCGAGTAGATGGAGAAGCCCTTGGGTGCTTCGCGGATCAGCCACTGGGCGCGCTCGATGTTGCCGGTGGCTTCCTTGATGGCGACGATGCCCGGCACCTGGGCCAGGCGCAGCACGGTGTCGTGCGCCATATCGGCCACGCTGCGGCCCGGCACGTTGTACAGCACCATGGGCAGGTCGCCGACGGCTTCGGCGATGGCTTTGAAGTGCAGGTACTGACCTTCCTGCGTCGGCTTGTTGTAGTAGGGCACGACCTGCAGCTGGCAGTCGGCGCCGACCTTCTTTGCAAAGCGGGCCAACTCGATGGCTTCGGCGGTGGAGTTGGCGCCGCAGCCGGCCATGATCGGTACCCGGCCCTTGGCCTGCTCCACCGAGACGCGGATGATTTCGCAGTGCTCGTCCACATTGACGGTGGGCGATTCGCCGGTGGTGCCGACCACGCCAATGCAGTCGGTGCCTTCGTCAATGTGCCAGTCAATCAGCTTTCGCAAGGTGGGGTAGTCGACGCTACCGTCCTCGTGCAAGGGGGTGACGAGGGCCACGATGCTGCCAGTGATTGGGCTGAAGGAGGAGGTCATGTCCGCAATGAAGAGTATTTTGGGTAAAAGAACATTTTAACTAGAGCATGTAACGTGCCAGCGCTTTATCCGTGGACAGCGGGCTGTCCTGTCTCACCGCCGCGATGCGCTGCACAAAGCGTGCGGGCTGGGCAATGAAACCATCCTCGTACGCTACCACGCGCAGATCGGCAAATTCGCGCAGCAGTTCGCCGGGCTGCAGCAGGAAATCCGGTCGCGAAGGCTTGCCGACGGTTTCATTGCCGAGGGTAAAAGTTTCGTAAAGCAGCACGCCGCCGGGCGTCAGGCTCTGGCGGACCACGGGCAGCAGGGCTCGCCACAAGTAGTTGGTCACCACCACGGCGTCGAATTGCCGCGGCTGGCCGTCTTGCATCAGCGGCCAGGGGCCATTCTCGATGTCGGCCTGCACGGCTTCACCCAGCGACGCCACGGCGGCGATGGCCTCGGGTGATCGATCCACGCCGGTGACGGGGTGGCCGCGGGCGGCGAACCATTTCATATGGCGGCCGTGACCGCAGGCGACATCGAGCACCGTGCCGCCGGGGCGCACCAGGTGGGACCAGCGTTGCACCCAGACCGAAGGCGCTTCGTTGCCGTGCAGGGGGGCGCCGCTCATCGCGGTTTGACCTCGTCCTTGAGCGCGGCCAGTGCCATGTTTTCCACCGCGCCCGGGGCCAGCAGCTTGAGGTAGCGGCCGAGTTTGCCCTTGGTGGTCATGACCACCTCGCGCTGGCGACGCGTCATGCCGTCCCGGATCAGGCGCGCGCATTCCTCTACCGACATCGCTTTGTCTTCCTTCAGGCCGCTGGCACCGGCGGCTTGGCCGGCCGCGTTGTAGCCGCGGTAGCGGATCTGCGTCGCCACCACGCCGGGGTAGGCGGTGGTGACACTGACACCTGCCCCCTTGAGCTCGGCGCGCAGCGCTTCAAAAAAGCCGGTCATGGCGAACTTGCTGGCGCTGTAGGCGGTGCGACCCGGCACGCCCACCAGGCCGGCGAGGGACGACACGGCCACCACCTGGCCGCGGCTGGCTTTCAGGTGTGGCAGGGCGGCGTGGGTGCACCAGACGCTGCCCCACAGGTTCACGCGCATCAGGTTCTCGTACCAGCCCAGGTCGTCGGCCTGGACGTCCTCGAACAGGGCCTGGGCCGAGACACCGGCGTTGTTGACCAGTGCATCAAGACGGCCGAACTGCGCCACGCTGCGCGCGATCAGGTCGCGGCACTGCACCGGGTCACTGACATCGGTCGGCACCACCAGCACCTCGCTGCCCAGCGGGCGGCACTGCTCGGCCACCTGTTGCAGCAGCTCCTGGTTGCGCGCTGCCAGCACCAGGGCCGCCTGCTGGTGATGCTGTTGTGCCAGCTGGCGTGCCAGTTCGGCGCCGATGCCGTCCGAAGCTCCCGTGATGACTATTGTTTTCATAGCATTTGGCGCCCGTTTTTTGAGGGCTGGAGGTCAAAAATATTCAAAAGCAGGCCCAGATCTCATTGGCCAGCGTGAGCAGGAAATCCGGCCGTGTGTAGAACGAGAACACGGCCAGCAGCAACAGTACCGCAGTGCCGTAGGCCAGCCATTTTGTCCAGGTCTTCATGCGCTGGCGACGGACTGGGCCTTGCGGCGCTGGATGGTCGCTTCGCGCACCGGCAGGTTGACCAGCGCGGCCGCCACACCCAGCGCGATGGCGATGTACCAGACGATGTCGTAGCTGCCGGTCTTGTCGTACAGGTAGCCGCCGAGCCAGACGCCCATGAAGGATCCGATCTGGTGGCTGAAGAAGACAAAGCCGCTGAGCATCGAGAGGTGCGCCACGCCGAAGATCTGCGCCACCACGGCATTGGTCGGCGGCACGGTGGAAAGCCACAACAGGCCCATGACGGCCGAGAAGATGTAGACGCTCATCGGCGACAGCGGCACCAGCAGGAAGAGGGTGATGGCGATCGAGCGTGCAAAGTAGATGAAAGCCAGGATGTTCTTCTTCTGCAGCCGCTGGCCCAGGGCGCCGGCGGCGTAGGTGCCGAAGACGTTGAACAGGCCGATCAGCGCCAGCGCGTAGCTGGCCACCTCGGGCGAGAGGTTCTTGTCCCGCAGGTAGCTCGGCATGTGCACACCGATGAACACCACCTGGAAACCGCAGACGAAATAGCCGGCCATCAACAGCTGGAAGCTCGGGTAGCTGAAAGCCTCTTTCAGCGCTTGCAGGATAGTCTGCTCGCGCTTGGGGGCGGCAGCACCGGCAAAACGCGGCTCATGCAGACCCCAGGCCAGTGGGGCGATCAGCAACGCGGCCGCACCAAGCACCACCAGCGCCTGTTGCCAGCCCAGGTTGCTGATGAGAAAGCCCTCGGTTGGGACCATCAGGAACTGGCCGAAGGAGCCGGCTGCAGCCGCCACGCCCATGGCCCAGGAGCGCTTTTCCAGGCTGACGTTGCGGCCGATCACGCCGTAGATCACGGCATAGGTGGTGCCGGCCTGGGCCATGCCGATCAGCACCCCGGCAGTCAGGGCGAACAGCAGCGGCGTGGGGGCGTGGGCCATGCCGAACAGTCCCAGCGCGTAGAGCATGGCGCCGCCGATGATGACGCGGAAGGCGCCGAACTTGTCGGCCAGCATGCCGGCGAAGATGCCGGCAAAACCCCAGGTCAGGTTCTGTATGGCAATCGCCATGGAAAAGGTTTCGCGCGTCCAGCCCTGGGCCTGGGTGACGGGTTGCAGCCAGAGGCCGAAGCCGTGTCGGATGCCCATGGAGAGGGTGACGATGGCAGCACCGCAGACCAGGACCTGGGTGAGCGAGAGTTTTTTGGTGTGGCTTGTCATCCTTGAAATGTAGCCAATCTGTCCGGGGCTTGCTGCGGGAGGGCTGGCGGAGCGTGCGCACGGCCTGAATTGGTGTCTGTATATTTATCCAGTTGTTTTTCCGGCAAGCGACTACAATTCTTCGCCATGGCTCTCAAACCAACCACCGACTATTCCGAAGGTTCCATCCGCGTCCTCAAGGGGCTGGAGCCGGTCAAGCAGCGTCCGGGCATGTACACCCGGACCGACAACCCGCTGCACATCATTCAGGAAGTGCTGGACAACGCCGCCGACGAGGCGCTGGCCGGCCATGGCAAGAAGATCAAGGTCACCTTGCATGGTGACAGCTCGGTCAGCGTCGAGGACGACGGCCGCGGCATCCCCTTCGGCCTGCACCCGGAGGAAAAGGCGCCGGTGATCGAGTTGGTGTTCACCCGTCTGCATGCCGGCGGCAAGTTCGACAAGGGCAAGGGCGGCGCCTACAGTTTCTCCGGCGGTCTGCACGGCGTGGGCGTTTCCGTGACCAACGCGCTGGGCAAACGGCTGGAAGCCACCAGCTACCGCGAAGGGCAGGTGGCGCATCTGGTGTTCGAAGGCGGCGATGTGGTCCAGCCGCTGACGACGCGCCCCGCCGGTGAGGGCGATCGCAAACAGGGCACCACGGTGCGCGTCTGGCCCGACCCCAAGTATTTCGAGTCGGCCGTCCTGCCCATGGGCGAACTGACCCACCTGCTGCGCAGCAAGGCGGTGCTGATGCCAGGCGTGAGCGTGTCGCTCATCAACGAGAAGACGCGCGACACCCAGACCTGGCAGTACAAGGGCGGCCTGAGCGACTATCTGATCCAGACCTTGAGCGCCGACCCGGTGATCCCGCTGTTCGAAGGCGAGGGCTTTGCCGACGGCGCCAACGACAGCTTTGCCGAAGGTGAAGGTGCGGCTTGGGCGGTGGCCTTCACCGAAGATGGCGCACCGGTGCGTGAGAGCTACGTCAACCTGATTCCTACCAGCGCCGGCGGTACGCACGACAGCGGCCTGCGCGACGGCTTGTTCAACGCCGTCAAGAGTTTCATCGAACTGCACAGCCTGCTGCCCAAAGGCGTCAAGCTGTTGCCGGAAGACGTGTTCGCCCGCGCCAGCTACGTGCTCTCCGCGAAGGTGCTGGACCCGCAGTTTCAGGGCCAGATCAAGGAGCGCCTGAACTCGCGTGATGCCGTGCGCCTGGTCTCCAGCTTCGTGCGCCCGACGCTGGAGTTGTGGCTGAACCAGCACGTCGAGTACGGCAAGAAGCTGGCCGAGCTGGCCATCAAGGCGGCGCAGACGCGCCAGCGTGCCGGCCAGAAGGTCGAGAAACGCAAGGGCTCCGGCGTAGCCGTGCTGCCGGGCAAGCTGACCGACTGCGAAAGCCGCGACATCGGCCACAACGAGGTGTTTCTGGTCGAGGGCGACTCGGCCGGCGGCAGCGCCAAGATGGGGCGAGACAAGGAATGCCAAGCCGTCCTGCCCCTGCGCGGCAAGGTGCTCAACACCTGGGAGGTCGAGCGCGACCGCTTGTTTGCCAACACCGAAATCCACGACATTGCAGTCGCCATCGGCGTCGACCCGCATGGCCCCAACGACACGCCTGACCTGTCGGGCCTGCGTTACGGCAAGGTCTGCATCCTGAGCGATGCCGACGTGGACGGCTCGCACATCCAGGTGCTGCTGCTGACGCTGTTCTTCCGTCACTTCCCCAAGCTGATCGAAGCCGGTCATGTTTACGTGGCCAAGCCGCCGCTGTTCCGTGTTGACGTGCCGGCGCGCGGCAAGAAGCCGGCGTCCAAGGCCTATGCGCTGGACGAGGGCGAGCTCACCGCCATCCTCGACAAATGCGCCAAGGACGGCGTGGCCAAGGAGCGCTGCCAGATCAGCCGCTTCAAGGGCCTGGGCGAGATGAACGCCGAGCAGTTGTGGGAGACCACGCTCAATCCGGATACGCGCCGTCTGCTGCGGGTGCAGCTGGGCCAGCTCGACTTCCTGCAGACCGAAGGCCTGATCACCCAGCTCATGGGCAAGGGCGAGGCCGCGGCGCGGCGCGAGCTCATGGAGCTGCATGGCGACTCCGTTGAGGTGGACATCTGATGGTTGCCAATCTGCTTGGGCGTCGTACTTTTGCTAAGAGTTTTCGATCTCTGGCCTCACTGATTCTGTGCGGGGTGCTATTGTTTTCGCAGCAGTTGGCACGCGCCGACATCTGGGGCTACATCGACGACAAGGGTGTGGCGAATTTCGCGACCGAGCGGCTCGATAACCGCTACGAGCTGTTCTCGCGTTCCGGTCAAAACCTGCAGGTGGGGCGGACCGACCCCGGAGCAGGGGAGGCCTTGCGCCCGGTATCGGTGCCCACTGTGGCGCCGAAGCTGATTGCCTTTTTCGAGGTGTCGCCCAGCTACAAACAGGTCAAGCACCTGTTGCGCGAGGCCGCAAGCCAGTACCGCGTCGACTATGAGTTGTTGCAGGCCGTGATTGCCACCGAGTCCGGCTTTGACGCTGCCGCGGTGTCGCCCAAGGGCGCCGTTGGTCTGATGCAGATCATGCCGGCGACCGCGCAACGCTACGGTGTGGCTGGCGACGCCAGGAGCCCGGTGGAGAAAAAACTGACCGATCCGCGGACCAATATTCGTGTCGGGGCGCGTTACCTGCGCGATCTTCTCGCCATGTTCCCGGGGCAGTTGGAGTTGGCGGTGGCGGCTTACAACGCGGGCGAAGGTGCCGTGTTGCGTGCCGGCAGCCGCGTCCCCAACTACCGTGAAACCCAAAGTTATGTGCGCACGGTGCTGCAGCTCTACGCCGTGCTCAAGCCGCCAACCCCACTGCGTGTGCGCATGGAGCTGGCGGGCGGCGCCGCTGGCCGCGGCAACATGCTGGCCTCCGTGCGCTCTTCTGCTATTCAGACCCCCTCATCGACCGAGACCGACTAGTTTCCATGACCGACCAGCCGACCCTTGATTTTGCGCCGGATGCCCCCGGCGGCGACGCTCTCACACTGGCCTCCTACGCTCAGCAGGCTTACCTCGAATACGCCTTGAGCGTGGTCAAAGGCCGGGCCTTACCCGACGTCTGCGATGGCCAGAAACCGGTGCAACGCCGCATCCTGTACGCCATGTCACGCATGGGGCTGGGCTTTGGCGGGCCCAATGGCGCCACCGGTGCCAAACCGGTTAAGTCGGCACGCGTGGTGGGCGATGTGCTGGGCCGCTTCCACCCGCATGGCGACCAGGCTGCCTACGATGCGCTGGTGCGCATGGCACAAAACTTTGCCCAACGCTATCCGCTGATCGACGGCCAGGGCAATTTCGGCTCGCGTGACGGCGACGGCGCCGCCGCCATGCGCTACACCGAGGCCCGGCTGGCGCGCATCAGCAGCCTGCTGCTGGACGAGATCGACGAAGGCACGGTCGACTTCCAGCCCAACTACGACGGTTCCACCGAGGAACCGAAGCAGTTGCCGGCGCGTCTGCCGTTCAACCTGCTCAACGGCGCCAGCGGCATTGCCGTGGGCCTAGCCACCGAGATCCCGAGCCACAACCTCGGCGAGGTGGCGCAGGCGTGTGTGGCACTGATCAAGAGCCCGAAGTTGAGCGACGATGAGTTGTTCACGCTGCTGCCGGGTCCCGACTACCCGGGCGGCGGCCAGATCATCAGCAGCGCCAACGACATTGCCGAGGCCTACCGCACCGGACGCGGTTCGCTCAAGGTGCGTGCGCGCTGGAAGATCGAGGAACTGGCACGCGGCCAGTGGCAGCTGGTGGTGACCGAACTGCCGCCGGGCGTCAGCACGCAAAAGGTGCTGGAAGAGATCGAGGAGCTGACCAATCCCAAGGTCAAGGCCGGCAAGAAGGCACTGACGCAGGAGCAGAACCAGCTCAAGGCCACGGTGCTGGCGGTGCTCGACGTCGTGCGCGACGAATCGTCCAAGGACGCGCCGGTGCGCCTGGTGTGCGAGCCCAAGACCAGCCGCATCGAGCAGCAGGAACTCATCACCACCTTGCTGGCGCACACCAGCCTGGAAACCTCGGCGCCGATCAACCTCACCATGGTGGGGCTGGACGGCCGGCCGACGCAGAAATCGCTGCGGCAGATGCTGGAGGAGTGGATCGCCTTCCGCCAGACCACCATCGAGCGCCGCTCGCGCCACCGCCTGGACAAGGTGCTGGACCGCATCCACATCCTCGAAGGCCGGCAGCTGGTGCTGCTCAACATCGACGAGGTGATTGCCATCATCCGCCAGTCGGACGAGCCGAAGGCAGCGCTGATCGAGCGTTTCCGCCTGTCTGAACGTCAGGCTGAGGACATCCTGGAAATCCGGCTGCGCCAACTGGCGCGCCTGGAAGCGATCAAGATCGAGCAGGAACTCAAGGCCTTGCGCGAGGAACAGCAGAAGCTGGAAGAAATCCTGGGTAGCCCGGCCGCGTTGCGCCGCCTCATGATCAAGGAGATCGAGACCGACGCCAAGCAGTTCACCGACGCGCGCCGTACCCTGATCCAGGCCGAGAAAAAGGCCGTGGCGGAAGTCAAGGTGGTCGATGAGCCGGTGACCGTGGTGGTATCGCAAAAGGGTTGGGTACGGGCCCGCAGCGGCCATGGTCACGAGGCCGCGAGTTTTGCCTTCAAGGCCGGTGACGGCTTGTACGGGACCTTCGAGTGCCGTACGGTCGACACACTGCTGGCCTTCGGCTCCAACGGTCGTGTCTATTCGGTGCCGGTGGCCAGCCTGCCGGGCGCCCGCGGCGACGGCCAGCCGGTGACCACGCTGATCGAACTGGAAGCCGGCACCCAGCTGGTCCACTATTTCGCCGGCCCGGCCAACGCCTGGCTGCTGTTGTCGACCTCGGGGGGCTACGGTTTCCTGGCCACGGTGGAGAACATGATCTCGCGCCAGAAGGGCGGCAAGACCTTCATCAACTGCAATGAGGGCGACACGGTGTGCCGTCCTTCGCTGGCCAACGTGCCGGCGCCGGCGGGTGCCGCGGCGTCCGCGTTGTACACGCCGGCCACCCACGTGGCCTGTGCCTCCACTGGCGGGCGCATCCTGACTTTCGAGATCAGCGAGCTCAAGCCCATGGCCAATGGCGGCCGCGGACTGATGCTGATCGACCTTGAGCCCAAGGACGCGCTGGCCGGCGCCGCCGCCTACACACGCAGCGTGAAGATCGAAGGCATTGGTCGTGGGGCTAAGGAGCGCGAGGAGACGCTGGAGATCCGCAGCCTCAACAACGCCCGTGCGGCACGCGGGCGCAAGGGCAAGGCCGCGGACCTCGGGTTCAAGCCGACGTCCATCACACGCGTCGAATAAATCCTGACCCAAATCAAGGCCGTGGTCAGGCAGAATTGCCGTTCATGACTTCACAGGCAAGCAAACAGGTTTTGATCGCGGGCGGTGGCATTGGCGGCTTGGCCGCAGCCCTCGCCAGTTCGCGCGCCGGCTGGCAGGTTCGACTCTATGAACGGGTGCCAGCCTTCAGCGAGGTCGGTGCCGGCATCCAGATGGGCCCCAACGTCGTGCGCGTGCTGCACGGCTGGGATCTGGCCAGTGCCTTGTCCGAGGTGGCGGCCTTCCCTGAGCGTCTGCAGGTGCGCCATGCGCTCTCAGGTAGGGAGCTCGGCGTCTTGCGTCTGGGGCAAACCGCGGTGCAGCGTTACGGCGCCCCGTATGCCACCATCCACCGAGCCGATCTGCTTGAACTCTTGCTGCGAGCCGTGCAGGCGCGTGAGGGAGTCCGGCTTAACCTCAACCAAGCACTGGCCGCTTATGTGCAGACGCCTGAGGCCGTCACGCTGCAGACCGAGGAGGGGCTGGAGATCGAAGGCGACGCCCTGATTGGCGCTGACGGCCTGTGGAGCCGGGTGCGTACCCAGTTGCTGGGTGACAGCCCGCCGCGTGTCACCGGCCATCTGGCTTTTCGTGCCATGCTGCCGCAGGCGAGCTTGCCAAAGTCCTTGCGCAGTCAGCAGATCACCGCCTGGCTCGGCCCGAAGCTGCATGTGGTGCAGTACCCGGTGCGCCGCGGCGAATGGCTCAATGTGGTGGCCATCGTGCAGGGCCGTGTCGCGGGCGATCTGCAGAACTGGGACCACAGCACCAACGCCGCTGATCTGCGCATGGTGCTGGCGGGCACCTGCAGCCCCTTGCGCTCATTGATTGATGCCGTTCCTGAGTGGCGGCTGTGGGCCTTGTGCGACCGGGAGCCCATGCGCAGTGCTGACGAGCAGGCGGGTGGACGCATCGCCTTGCTGGGCGATGCGGCACATCCTATGCGCCCCTACCTGGCACAGGGGGCTGGTATGGCGATCGAAGATGCGGCCGAACTGGGACGCAATCTGGCGCAGGTCGATGCCGTCTTGGATGTGCCGACCATGTTGCGCCGCTATGCCCTCAATCGCTGGCAGCGCAACGCCCGTGTCCAGGCGCGCTCGATCCGTAACGGTGACATCTTCCACATGGACGGGCCGATGGGTTGGTGCCGCGATGCCTCGCTGAAACTGCTCGGCGAGCGTTTGCTCGACGTGCCGTGGCTGTACCGCGGCGCTTGATCTAGAAAACGCTGCCGTCCAGTGTCGGTAAGCCGTGGCGCGCCCGTGCCTTGTTGCAGGCGTAGTCGCCTTCCTGAAATTCCCGACAGGGGGAAGAGCGCCATTCGTAGATGCCACAAGCCACCTGTCCCCCAACCTTGCCGGTCAGGGCCGCGCAACGGATCGGCACATGGTCGGTGCCTCGCATGCGGCACGTGCTACCGTTGACGTCCACTGCCAGTCCGTCCGGCACCGTACCGCCCATGCTCTGAAGCTCGTAAATGGCAAAGTCGACGCGAAAACTGGCGCAACAGGCGCCGCAGCTGGTGCAGGCGGACATCGGCGTTTCCGGCGACAGGTTTCAGAGTCGGCCGAGGAGCAGGTACTCCATCAGTGCCTTCTGTACATGCAATCTGTTCTCGGCTTCGTCCCACACCACGGACTGCGGGCCGTCAATGACCTCGGCCTCGACTTCCTCACCGCGGTGCGCCGGCAGGCAATGCATGAAGAGGGCGTCGGGTTTCGCGGCGCGCATCATGTCGACGTCGACGCACCAGTCGGCAAAGGCCTTTTTGCGGGCTTCGTTCTCGGCCTCGTAGCCCATGCTGGTCCAGACGTCGGTGGTCACCAGATCGGCGCCGGCGCAGGCCTGCATCGGGTCCTTAAAGACCTTGTAGCAGGCGCTGCTGACGCCCGCGACGGCCTGGTTGACTTCGTAGCCTCCGGGGGTGCTGACGTGTACGGTGAAGCCCAACAATTCGGCCGCCTGTAGCCAGGTGTTGGCCATGTTGTTGCCGTCGCCCACCCAGGCCACCGTCTTGCCGCGGATGCTGCCACGGTGTTCGATGAAGGTGAAGATGTCGGCCATGATCTGGCAGGGGTGAAACTCGTTGGTCAGGCCGTTGATGACTGGCACGCGCGAGTATTCGGCAAAGCGCTCGATCTTGGTCTGTTCGTAGGTACGGATCATCACCAGATCGACCATGCGGCTGATCACGCGTGCGCTGTCCTCGATCGGCTCGGCGCGCCCCAACTGGCTGTCGCCGGTGGTCAGGTGCACCACGCTGCCGCCGAGCTGGTACATGCCGGCTTCAAAGCTCACGCGCGTGCGGGTGGAGGCCTTTTCGAAGATCATGGCCAGCGTACGGTCAGCCAGCGGCTGGTGCTTTTCGTAGGCCTTGAATTTCCTCTTGATCAGCGCGGCGCGCTCGAACAGGTAGGCGTATTCGTCCGCATTGAGATCGGTGAATTGCAGGTAGTGCTTGAGGCTCATGAGTCAATCTCTTGGGGTCTTCAGGCTTCGGCCAGGAACTGGCGCACCAGCGGCAGCAGGAGGCCCAGCATCTCGTCGGCCTCGGTCTGCGTCATGATCAGGGGCGGCAGCAGGCGGATCACGCTGTCGGCGGTCACGCTGATGAGCAGACCGGCCTCGGCCGCCCGGTTGATCAGCACGCCACAGGGCTTGCCGAGCTCGATGCCGATCATCAGGCCCTGGCCGCGGATGTCCTTCACGCCGGGGTGGTTGCCCAGTTCGCGCGCCAGGATGGTGCGGATGTGGGCACCGAGCTTGGCCGCATGTTCCAGCAGACCGTCCTCTTCCATGATGCGCAGCGTCTCGACACCGGCGCGCATGGCCAGGGGGTTGCCGCCAAAGGTGGTGCCGTGGTTGCCGGGCTGGAAGATGTTGGCGGCCTTGGGGCCGGCCACCACCGCACCGATCGGCACGCCCGAGCCCAGGCCCTTGGCCAGCGCCATCACGTCCGGCACGATGTCGGCCCACTGGTGTGCGAACCACTTGCCGGTGCGTCCCATGCCGCTTTGCACTTCGTCGATGCACAGCAGCCAGTCGCGTTCGGTGCAGAGTTCGCGCACGGCGCGCAGGTACTCGGTGCGCATCGGGTTGATGCCGCCTTCGCCCTGGATGGTCTCGAAGAACACGGCCACCACGTTCGGGTTGCCTGCGGTGGCCTTCTTGAGCGCGTCGATGTCGTTCAGTGGTACGCGGATGAAGCCCGGCACCATCGGACCGAAGCCTTTTTGCAGCTTCTCGTTGCCGGTGGCGCTGAGTGTGGCGATGGAACGGCCGTGGAAGGCGCGCTCGTAGACCACGATCTGCGGATTTTCGATGCCTTTGTCATGGCCGAACTTGCGCGCCAGCTTGAGCACGGCTTCGTTGGCCTCCAGGCCGGTCGAGCAGAAGAACACATTGCTCATGCCCGAGAGTTCGACCAGTTTTTTCGCCAGCAGCTCCTGACCGGGCACGTGGTAGTAGTTGCAGCTGTGGATGATCTTGGTCAGCTGATCCTGTAGCGCCGGCACCAGCCTGGGGTGGTTGTGGCCCAGGGTGTTGACGGCAATGCCAGCCAGTGCATCGAGGTAGGGCTTGCCGTTGATATCCCAGACGCGGCAGCCCTGGCCGTGTGACAGTGCAATCGGAACCCGGCCGTAGGTGTTCATCACGTGCGGCGACGAGGCTTCGATGAGTTGCGGGGCGGCGGCGTTCATGTCTTCACACTCCGGAGTGGCACAAAAAAGAGTCGGCCCAACGCAGGTTGGGCCGTTGAGCCGTGATTTTAGACTCAGAGTGTCGGCTTGTGGCACATGGGTGATGCGCCCGGCGCCTCCTATGATGAGCGCCATCCGCTGTCAGTTCGCAAGTCTTATATAAGATACAATACCCGCAACCCCTATCGATACCAGGTCAGTTGCCGTATCCGGCCCGCACCTGGTGAACGAGTTGTCTATCCGATGGTCTCCAACACTGCCAAAGAAGTCTTCATCCTGGGGCTGACCCGCGCCGGCAAGACTTTCCGCCCCAGCGACTGGGCGGAGCGGCTGGCGGGCGTGATGAGCCAGTTCCGCCCCGGCGGACCTCAGCCCGGCAGCCATCTGGGTTATTCCCCCTGGTGTGTTCCGACATCCACCGTCGATGGCGTGAAATGCGTGGTGGTGCACCGTGACCTGCGCGACGCCGAGCCCATGGCCTGGGACTTCTGCATGAACTTTGCCCGTGACAACGAGCTCCAGGTCCGTGAGGGTGATGGGTCAGGTCAGCAGACGGCCTGAACGCGATTCCTGATTCAAGAAACAAAAAAGCCGTCTTTCGACGGCTTTTTGCTTTGCTGACAGCGCACCCGTTACAAACGGCAGACCCGGTGAGGGGTCCGTGCGATTTGCCTGAGAATCAGGCGGTGGCCAGGGCCTTGACCTTGGTCGACAGGCGGCTCTTGTCGCGAGCGGCCTTGTTCTTGTGGAAGATGCCCTTGTCGGCCACGGTGTCCACCACGGCTTGCATCTTGGCAAACAGTTCGGTGGCCTTGGCCTTGTCGCCGCTCAGAACAGCCTTTTCGACGTTCTTCACAGCGGTGCGGTATTTCGAGCGCAGGGACGTGTTGGCTGCATTGAGCTTGACGTCCTGACGTGCGCGTTTACGGCCCGACGCCAGGCGCGGGTTCTTTTTCTTTGGCTTTCCAGATGCCATATCAGTAGTTCCTTGTGTCTGTGGATGTTGTCAGCAAAGCCTGCGATTGTACCAGTTTGTTGCAGCCAGGGCGAGCGGGCGCTCAGCCTCCGGCGAGCCGGGCTACACTAGGGTTCGTTTTTGAGTGAGAACAGGACCCTGTCGCCGTGAGCCTCTTCAAAGCCGCTTCGACGGTTTCCCTCCTGACCCTGGTTTCGCGTATCACGGGCTTGGCGCGCGAACTGCTGATCGCCTCCACCTTTGGTGCCAGCGCCCTGACGGACGCCTTCAACGTCGCCTTTCGCATCCCCAATCTGTTTCGCCGCCTGTTTGCCGAAGGGGCCTTCAGCCAGGCTTTTGTGCCGGTGCTGGCGGCCACCAAGGCGCAGGAAGGGGCGGCTGCCACCCAGTTGCTGATCGGCCGCGTGGCGACGGTGCTGGTCTGGGTGCTGCTGCTGACCTGCGTGGTGGGCGTTCTGGGGGCGCCGCTGCTGGTCTGGGCCATGGCCAGTGGCCTGCGGCAGGTCGAGGCTGGCGGGGCTTTCGAGGTCGCCGTCGTCATGACGCGCTGGATGTTCCCCTACATCGCTTTCATGTCCTTGGTGGCGTTGGCTTCCGGCGTACTCAACACCTGGAAGCGCTTTGCCGTGCCGGCGGCGACGCCGGTGCTGCTGAACCTGTCCATGATTGGGGCGGCCTGGTTCGGCGCCCCCTGGTTCCAGCGCTTTGGGGTGGAGCCGATCTATGCGCTCGCCCTGGGGGTCCTGGTGGGCGGCGCATTGCAGCTGGGTGTACAGATCCCGGCACTTAAGAGGCTCGGACTGCTGCCCTCCATTGGTCTGAGTTGGCGCGCTTTGCGTGCGGCTTGGGCCGACCCGCATACCCAGCGCGTGGCCAAACTGATGGCGCCAGCCCTGCTGGGGGTGAGCGTGGCCCAGATCTCCTTGCTGATCAATACCCAGATCGCGTCGCATCTGGCGCCCGGCAGCGTGAGCTGGCTCAGCTATGCCGATCGCCTGATGGAGTTTCCGACGGCCTTGCTGGGTGTGGCCTTGGGCGTGGTGCTGATGCCGCAATTGGCCGCAGCCAAAGCCTCCAACGACGTGGCGCGCTATTCCGCCATGCTGGACTGGGGACTGCGTCTGGTCGTGTTGCTGGCCGTGCCCTGCGCGCTGGCCTTGCTGACCTTTGCCAAGCCTCTGGTGGCCGTGCTCTACCACTACGGTGCTTTCAGCGAACGTGACGTACAGCAGACGACGGTGGCACTGATGGGCTGGGGTGTCGGGTTGGTCGGGGTGATTGCCATCAAGGTGCTGGCGCCTGGCTATTACGCCAGCCAGGATATTCGCACGCCGGTGCGCATTGCCATCGTGGTGCTGGTTATCACGCAATTGCTCAATCTGGGGCTGGTGCCGCTGTTCCAGCATGCCGCGCTGTCGCTGTCGATTGGCATCGGCGCACTGATCAATGCGCTGTGGCTGCTGTTCGGTCTGCTCAAGCGCGGCAGTTACAAGCCCGCGCCTGGCTGGGGCCGGTTTGTGTTGCAGGTATTGGCCGCCAGTGCCTTGCTCTCGGTCTTTCTGATGTGGGCGGCCACCGCGGTCAACTGGACCCAATTGCAGGCGCAGGCGTGGACGCGTATTGGCCTGCTGCTGCTGATCTTGGTCGGGGCGGGCCTCATTTATTTTGGCGCCGTCTGGGCTGCAGGTCTGAGGCTGATGCAGTTCATCCGGCGTTGATGCTCTGCGGCCCTGTGCCAATAACCTTGTCTTGGCTGCAGGCGTTAATCAAGGGCACAATGCGTTTGACTGTGACGGCAAGACCGAGCCCATGAATCTTTCCCTGATTGCTCCCACTCCGCTTCAGTATTTCGGCGCACTGGTGCAAAGTGATGCCGAGTTTCCCTTGCTGGAGGCGGCCATCAGCCTGGCGCAGGACGAATATCCCCATCTGGATGTGCAGCAGGTGCTTGACGAGGTCGATCAGCTGCTGGAGCGCGTCCGGCGGCGCATCCCGGCCGACGCGTCCGCCGCCCACAAGCTGCGCATGCTCAACCAGTTCTTCTACCGCGAGCTGCATTTCCGCGGCAACGTCAACGACTACTACGATCCTGACAACAGCTTTTTGAGCGTGGTTCTGCACAGCCGGCGCGGCATTCCCATTTCGCTGGCGGTGCTTTGGCTTGAACTGGCGCAAGGGCTGGGGCTGTCGGCGCGCGGTGTGGGGTTCCCGGGGCACTTCATGGTCAAGGTCAACTTGCCACATGGTCAGGTGGTGATCGATCCTTTCACCGGGCAATCCCTCAGCCGCGAAGAGCTGTCCGAGCGGCTTGAGCCCTACCGCCGTCGCCATGGCCTGCTGGATGAGATGGACGTGCTGCTGGGGCTTTACCTGCAGGTGGCGCCATCGCGCGACATCATTGCGCGCATGTTGCGCAACCTCAAGGAAATCCACACGACGCGTGAAGACTGGCAACGCGTGGTGGCAGTGCAGAATCGTTTGTTGGTGTTGTTGCCGCAGGCTTGGGAGGAGTACCGCGACCGTGGCCTGGCCCATGCCGAATTGGGGCATGCGCCCTTGGCGGTGCAGGATCTGGAAATCTACTTGTCTCAGGCCGAGGACATGAACGACCTGGATGCCATCGCGGAGCGGGTGGCCCTGTTGCGGCGCCCGCTGATGTGAACAAGTGTAAGGTGCGTTGAGGTCATGTAAGGCGCGTTGACGCTGGCGTCGTGTCATCGCTAAAGTGCCTGCATGACAAACTTCAAACGCTTCATCGCAACGCTTCTCGTCGCCACGACATCACTGACCAGTTTGCCTCTGACAGCACAGGCTGGCATCGTGCCGACTGACGAAGTTCTTCCCCAGAGTGCGGCCGCCGTCCACCGCGAGCGCGTCAGCAGCTTTTTGGCGCGCGACGATGTGCGCCAGGCGTTGCAGGCTCAGGGGGTGAGCCCGCAGGCCGCGGCCGAGCGCGTACAAGCAATGTCGGATAACGAGGTCGAGCAACTGGCCGGCCGCATCGACCAGGCACCGGCCGGCGGTGATGTGCTTGGCGTGCTGTTCACGGTGTTCATCGTGCTGCTGGTGACCGACATCATGGGCTTGACCAAGGTCTTTCCATTCACCCGATCGGTTCGATGACATCTGGTTTTCCTGCTTTCGTCCGAGCCCCCGCCCTGGCGGGGGTTCTGCTTTGTGTAGCGTTCCTGCTCAGTGCCTGCGCCACGCCGCCGCAACTCAGCCAACTGGAACAAGGGCGGCCAGCGGATGTGCCGGTACGGGCCGAGCTCAGGCAGGTGCCGTTCTATCCACAGGAAGACTATGAGTGCGGTCCGGCTTCACTGGCCATGGCAGCAACGGCGGCAGGTCTCAGTGTGCGGCCCGAACAGCTGGTTGATCAGGTCTATCTGCCGGGACGCAAAGGCTCGCTGCAGCAGGAGATGTTGGCCACCGGTCGGCGCCAGGGCCTGCTGAGTTATGTGCTGGCGCCCCGACTGGAGGCCGTGTTGCGCGAAGTGGCGGCTGGACATCCGGTCATCGTGTTCCAGAACCTGTCGTTGGCGTTCTATCCGGTATGGCATTACGCGGTGGTCATCGGCTATGACCGTGACGAGGGGCTTGTGTGGCTGCACTCCGGCCGCAGTGAGCGCATGGCGATGTCGCTGGCCACGTTCGAGCGTACCTGGGCGCGCGGCGCGTACTGGGCCATGGTGGCGCTGTTGCCGCAGCACCTGCCCACCACGGCGGAACCGGATGCGCATGCCGCTGCCGCTGCCGCGCTGGAGCGCACGCAGCCGCAAGCTGCACTGGCTGCCTACACCCGTGGGCTGCAAGACTGGCCGGCGCACCGCGCCAGCCTGCTGGGGGCGGGCAATGCCGCTTATGCGCTGGGCCAGCGTGAACGTGCTGCGATGGCTTACCGCCAGGCCGTTCAGATTCACCCGGATTTTGCTGATGCCTGGAACAACCTGGCGCAAGTGTTGCTGGAGCAGGGGCGCAAGCGTGAAGCGCGCCAGGCGGTTGCCAAAGCGGTGGCTCTCGGCGGGCCACGTCTGTCGCGTTACCTGGAACTCCAGGCCAGCATCCAGTCGAAAAAATAGTGAGGGTCTGCTCAGCCGGTCTGTCGCAGGAAAGCGGGGATTTGCTGGCGTTGTTGCAGGCTACTGTGCTGTGCCGTGGCGAGAACCTTGCTGGCAAGCGCACTGGCCTGTGCCTGTCTATTGACCTGTACGCCGCCGATGCGGCCGCCCGGAACCAGGGACTCCTGAGCCGGCATCAGGCTGTCAGGACGTGAGGCGCCGACCCGGTTCAGGGGCGAATCGGGCGAAGTGGTCGGCACCTGCTGGGTCGTCGCTGCCGGTGCGGGGTTCAGTATGGGAGCAAGCCAGTCCAGGATAGGTTGCCACTGCTGAGTGTCGGTGGCGGTCTTCTGGCCTGACAGATCGAAGATCGTCATGCCGCGCTCCAGGCACTGCACATAGAGCTGGGTTTCCCGCAAGACGCTGAGAAATGGCAACTTCAGTTCAGTTGCCCAGTCGCCCAGAACTTGGGCTGCGCGGGTGCGGGCATCGATGCGCATGCCAATGGCGGCGAGTTTGCAGCGGCCGCTGGCAACACGTGGCAGCGCCATCAGTTCAGCGTGGCAGGCGGCAGCAGCTTCACGGTCAAAGGCAGAGTTGCAGACCGGCATGAGAATCGCATCGGCGAACATCACCATGCGCGCCAAGTCGAAACCGTGCAGGCCGCCGGGCGTGTCCAGCACCACATGCGTGATGCCGGAAGGCACGCGCAGCACGTTCTTCTGATCTATGGTCCAGGGCGCAATGGCGGGCAGCGCCGCATTGCGCCGACGCAACCAGGCGCGGGTTGACTGCTGGCGGTCCACGTCGCCGAGCATGACGGCGCAGCCCTGGTGGGCCAACCAGGCCGCCAGATGGGCCGCGACGGTGCTTTTACCGCTTCCTCCCTTGCGATTGACAACTGCAATCACCGGCATGAAAACTCCAGAAACAGAGCGAAAGATACAGTCTGATACAAAAAACGAGAGTCGTCCAGAGCCAATGGATCAACGGAGCTATTGTTTTTGTAGCAAAACAACGCGGCTGGCATACCCTGGCCGGGTATGAGGGGGAGAAGAGGGGCTAGCGCGAGGGCGGTTGCGGCCCGTGTGTCAGAGCCGGCGCGTCAGCAGACGGTGGCCCAGCCCGATGGCACCCGGCACCCAGAAGCCTGCCGAGACAGGCGCTGGGGTGGGTATTTTTCAGGCGTAGAAGCCTGCTTGGCAGGAATGGCGGGGGTCAGGCCACCACAACCGGGGCGCCATTGCCGCGGGCTGCAATGACGCCGATCTCGAACACCTGTTCGCCCGCATCGCGCAGCGTTTGCGCGGTGGCGGTGGCCTGGGCGGCGTCGATCACGACCACCATGCCGATGCCGTTGTTGAAGGTGCGGTTCATCTCGAAGTCGTCGATGCCGGCCGTCTTCTGCAGCCAGGCAAACAGTTCAGTCTGCGGCCAGCTGCCCTTTTTGAGGTGGGCGGCCGTGCCTTCGGGCAGCACGCGCGGAATGTTTTCCAGCAAGCCGCCGCCGGTGATGTGGGCCAACGCCTTGATCGGGTGTTTGGCCAGCGCGGCCAGCACGTTTTTCACATACAGGCGGGTCGGCTCCATGACAGCCTGCTTGAACGGTTTGCCGTCCAGCGTGGCCGGCAGCTTGCCGGCCGCACGCTCAATGCACTTGCGCACCAGCGAGAAACCGTTGGAATGGACGCCGCTGGAAGCCAGACCCAGCACCACGTCGCCGGGCTTGACGCTCTGGCCGGTCAGGATCTTGGACTTTTCCACCGCACCGACGGCAAAGCCGGCGAGGTCGTATTCGCCGTCCGGGTACATGCCGGGCATCTCGGCGGTTTCGCCGCCGATCAGGGCGCAGCCGGACAGCTCGCAACCCTTGGCGATGCCGCCCACCACGGCTGCAGCGGTGTCCACATGCAGTTTGCCGCAGGCGAAGTAGTCAAGGAAGAACAGCGGTTCGGCACCTTGCACCAGCACGTCGTTCACGCTCATGGCCACCAGGTCGATGCCCACGGTGTCGTGCATGTTCCACTCAAAAGCCAGTTTGAGCTTGGTGCCGACACCGTCGGTGCCGGAGACCAGCACTGGTTCCTGGTAACGCTTCGGCACTTCGAACAAGGCGCCAAAGCCGCCGATGCCGGCCAGCACGCCTTCACGCATGGTCTTTTTGGCCAGCGGTTTGATGCGTTCGACCAGAGCGTCGCCAGCATCGATGTCGACGCCAGCGTCTTTGTAGGAAAGGGGAGTGGAGCTGTTGGATGTGGTCATGAAAGGTGGCGGGATCCGGCAATGGGTGCAGACCCCGATAGAATTTGCCTGATTTTAAGGGTTTCGTCCCCTCCATCTCCCGTATGCCTTTGACCCCCACCCAAAAAAGTACCGCTGCCTGGACTGCCATGGCGGTTTTGCTGGCATTGGCGCTGTGGTTGCTGGCGCCCGTGCTGACGCCTTTTGTGGTGGCGGCGGTGCTGGCCTATGCACTCACGCCGCTGGTGGACCGGCTCGATACCCTGGCCGGTGGGCGGTTTCCGCGCTTCGTGGCGGTGTTGTTGGTGGAACTGCTGTTCCTGCTGGTCTTGCTGGGTGTGGTGCTGCTGATGGTGCCGATCCTGGCCAAGGAGTTGCCGCAGCTGCGCGAACAGGTGCCTGTGCTGCTGGAACGGTTCGATGGCTGGCTCCAGCCACTGCTGGCGCCTTTCGGGATCAAGTTCTCGCTCGATCTGGCGACGATCAAGCCAGCGGTCATGAAGTACCTCAATGCCAATCTGGAAGAGACCATGGGCTCGCTGCTGGCCTCGCTCAAGATCGGCGGCAGCGTGGCGCTGACCGTGTTTGGCAATCTGATCCTGATCCCGGTGGCCCTGTTCTACCTGCTGCTGGACTGGAAGCACTTCGTCGCGCGTGTGACCGAACTGGTGCCGCCGCACCTGCGCGGCAGCTACGACAGCTTCATGGACGAGTCGGACGGTGTGCTGGGCCAGTACCTGCGCGGCCAATTGCTGGTCATGCTGATCCTCGCGGTGTATTACAGCGTAGGCCTGAGCCTGTTCGGGCTGGATGTGGCCCTGCCCGTCGGCATCTTCACCGGTCTGGCCATCTTCGTGCCCTATGTCGGTTTCGGGCTCGGCCTGGCCTTGGCGGCGCTGGCGGGGCTGCTGGAGTTTGCGGTCAGCGACGGCCCCTCGAAGGTCCTGTTGATGTTGGCGATCGTCTATGGGCTCGGCCAGCTGATCGAAAGTTTCTTTCTGACCCCCCGGTTGGTGGGCGAACGCATCGGCCTGCACCCGCTGGTGGTCATCTTTGCACTGCTGGCCTTTGGCCAGTTGTTTGGCTTTGTCGGTGTTCTGATCGCCCTGCCGGCCAGTGCCGTGCTGCTGGTCGCGGTGCGGCGCATGCGCAGCCGTTATCTGGACAGCAGTTTGTATCGGGGCTGAGATGTCAATGAAACAGATCGCACTCGACATCGGACTGGCCACCGGCCCGACACTGGCCAACTTCTTTGCCGGCCCCAATGAGGCGGCCCTGCGCCATCTGCAGCTGTGGACCGGTGAGAAGTCCAACAGGGCACAGCGTTCACCGGTGCCGACCTATTTGTGGGGCGGCAGCGGCAGCGGCAAGACGCATCTGCTGAAGGCTGTGCGCGAGGCCTTGCGTGAGCAGGGTGCGACGGTTGGCTGGCTGGATGCCACGGTGCATGAGCCGCCGGCCTTCGACGAGAACTGGGCCGCGGTGCTGATGGATGACGTGCATCTCTACACCGCCGTGCAGCAGCATGCGGCCTTCAACTGGTTCGTTAATGCCCAGACCGGGCACCAGGGTGTGCTGGCCGCCGGTGAACTGCCGCCGGCCGATCTCAAGCTGCGCGAGGATTTGCGCACCCGCCTGGGCTGGGGCCATGTGTATGCGCTGCAGGTGCTCAGCGAGCCGGAGCGCCGTGCCGTGTTGCGCCAGGCAGCGGATGAGCGCGGCGTCTTCCTGGGCGACGAGGTGATGGACTTCATGCTGACGCGTTTCAGTCGCGACCTGGGCAGCCTGATGCAACTGCTTGAACACCTCGACGGCTATGCCCTGCAGACCCAGCGCGCCATCACCATTCCATTGATCAAGGCGATGCTGGAAGAGACATGAAGTCCCCCCTGAGCGGCTGGCGCCGCTTCCCCCCAAAAGGGGGACAACGCCAGTGGCCCGGCCAAGCCGGTTCCACGGCGTTTCCCGACTGGATTACCTCGTGCCACGCGATCTTGGCGACGAGGTGCAATGACTGATATGACGAAAAAAACCAAACTGGCCCTGTTCGATCTGGATCACACCCTGTTGCCGATCGATTCCGACTACTCCTGGGGCACTTTCACCACCACCATCGGCTGGACCGATCCGGTGGACTTTACGCGCCGCAACGACGAGTTCTATAGTCATTACCAGGCTGGCACACTGGATGTGCACGATTACGTGCGCTTTGCCACCGAGGCGGCGCGATTGCAAGGCGCTGAGAAGGCTTTGGCGGCACGCGAGCGCTTCATGCGTGAGATCATCGAACCGGCCATCAAGCCGCAGGCACGTGAACTGGTGCAGCAGCACCGGCAGGCCGGCGACGAGGTGGTGATCATCACCGCTACCAATGAATTCGTCACGCGGCCGATTGCCGACGCCTTTGGCGTGCAGAATCTGATTGCGGTCGAACTGGTGCACGATGCCACTGGCTGGATCACTGGCGAGATCCAGGGTGTGCCCTCTTTCCGTGAAGGCAAGGTCAAGCGTTTCGAGGACTGGCTGGCGGCGCGCCGGCTGACCTGGGACGATGCCGACGTCACTTTTTATACGGATTCCATCAACGACCTGCCGCTGATGGAAAATGTGAACCATCCGGTGGCGACCAATCCGGACGACCGCCTGCGCCTGTTGGCTACCCAGCGTGGCTGGCGCATACTGGACCTCTTCAACTCATGATCAAAAAAATTATCAACAAGCTGCTGGGCAAATCGCCTGCGGCCAACAGCCGCGGCCAGAAGCCCTCGTTCGGCAAGCGCGAGGAAATCGGCGCTGCCGTGCACGGCATCGACCTGGAACTGGTGGACGAACGGGCCCTGAATGTGGTGCACACCCTGCAGGATGCCGGCTACGAGGCCTATATCGTGGGCGGCGCGGTGCGCGACCTGCTGGTCGGCCTGCGCCCCAAGGATTTCGACGTTGCCACCGACGCCACGCCGGAGCAGGTCAAGGGCCTGTTCCGCCGTGCCTTCATCATCGGGCGGCGTTTTCGCATCGTGCACGTGGTTTATGGCCGTGGCCGCGAGCACGAGGTGATCGAGGTCTCGACCTTCCGTGCTTACATGGACAACGCGGCCGCCGAGCAGGTGGCCGGCAACGAGCGCACCAGCAAGAGTGAACTGGCGGGCATGAAGCATGCCGTGGACTCCAGCGGTCGCGTGCTGCGCGACAACGTCTGGGGGCCGCAGAACGAAGATGCAACCCGGCGCGACTTCACCATCAACGCCATGTACTACGACCCGGAAACGCAGACCGTGGTCGATTACCACGGCGGTTTCAAGGATGTGAAAAAGCGTGTGCTGCGCATGATCGGCGACCCGGCCACACGCTACCGCGAAGACCCGGTGCGCATCATCCGTGCCGTGCGTTTTGCCGCCAAGCTCAGCGCCCTGGGTTTCAAGCTCGATGCCAAGACCGCCGCGCCACTGGTCAAGTCGCATGAACTGCTGGCCGATGTGCCGCAAAGCCGTCTGTTTGACGAGATGCTCAAGCTGTTGCAGACCGGCCACGCGCTGGCCTCCATCGCGCAGCTCAAGGCCTTGGGGCTGGCGCGCGGCATCTACCCGCTGCTTGACGTCATCGTGGAGCGGGCCGAGCAACCCTTTGTCAACGCCGCCCTGCAGGACACCGACCGCCGCGTCGGCGAAGGCAAGCCAGTGGCGCCCAGCTTCCTGCTGGCCTGTGCCCTGTGGGCCGATGTGCGCGACGGCTGGGCCCGGCGCATGGCGCAACGCCAGCATTCGCACCCGGCCTTGCAGGACGCGATTGACGAGGTGTTCGACGCCCGCATCGGCGACGTCTCCGGCCGCGGCAAGCTGGCCGCCGACATGCGCGAAATCTGGATGATGCAGCCGCGCTTCGACAAGCGCGTCGGCAGCGCGCCCTTCGGCCTGGTGGAGCAACCGCGCTTCCGTGCCGGTTTCGACTTCATGCGCCTGCGCGCCGATGTGGGCGAGATCGACGAGTTGCTGGCCGACTGGTGGCAGGAGTTCAGCACAGCCGATGACAACCTGCGCCAGGACCTAGTGGACCAGGTGCGCGAGGAGCAGCAGTCGCGACAGCGCACGCGTGCACCGCGCGTGCACACCAGTCCGACCGCAGACAAGCCGGCGGCCGACCGGCCTGAACCATCAACAGAAGCCGATGGTGGTGAGGCGCCGCCGAAGAAACGGCGTCGGCGCCGGCGTTCCGGCGGTGCCAAAAGCGGGGGCGAGTCCGCTCCGACGCCGGATACAGGCGAGTGATTTTGGCGGATGCCCGGCCAGTCTCGGCCTACGTCGCGCTGGGGGCCAATCTGGGCGATGCCCGCAGCACGGTGCGGCAGGCCGTTCAAGACCTGGGCACCTTGCCGCAGACCCGGCTGGTGCGGGCTTCATCGCTGTACCGCACCGCACCGGTCGATTCCAGCGGGCCGGACTACATCAATGCCGTGACGGAAGTCGCCACCACCCTGGAGCCGCAGGCCTTGCTTGCCGAGTTGCAGCGCCTGGAACTGGCCGCCGGCCGTGTGCGGCCGTACCTCAATGCACCGCGCACGCTGGACCTGGACATCCTGCTGTATGACGCCCTCACGCTGGCCAGCCCGACCCTGACGATTCCGCACCCACGCATGGCGACGCGCGCTTTTGTCCTGGTGCCCTTGGCTGAAATCGCGCCGCACCTGCTGGGTGCAGAGCAGCTTGAGGCCGTGCGCGGGCAAGCCATTGAACGCTTGCCGGAGGATTGAGCAGTCTGCGTTCATTCAGAAGTCGCGTGGGCTGTCGATAGAATGTTTTGTCGTTTCCAGGGGAGTAGTCAAAGACATCATGAATTTCAACCATATGAGTGTTGCCACGAAATTGTGGCTGGCGGTGAGTGCCATCGTTCTTTCGTTGGCGGTACTGATTGGTTTTGCTGCGGTTCGCTCCGCCCGGCTGCAGGCTGAAACGACGGTGACCCTGCAAGCGCTGAGCGACCGCGTGAAGGCGGCCAATGTCTGGACCGGCTTGGCAGAAACCAACGCGGTGCGCACCCGCGCCGTGATCACCACCTTCGACCCGGGCATCGAAGAGGCGTTTACCGACGCGATGGCGACCACGGCCAAGAAAATGGCCGAGGTGCAAAAGAGCATCGAGACGATGGCCCTGAGCCCGGAAGAGTTGGCACAGATGAAAAAGATTGATGCCAGCCAGAAGCTCATGCTTGAGATTCAGGGCAAGGCCAGCCAGCTCAAGTCCGAAGGCAACAGCGAAGAGGCGCAAAAAGTCATCAAGGAACAGTACAACCCGGCGGTTACCACCTACCTGGCCAATCTGCGTGACCTGGTGCAGCAGGAAGAGGCCGCCACCTTGAAATACTCGGAAGAGATGGGACAGGCCCGCAACATGACGGTGCGCATTGCCGGTATCGCCGTCCTCATCATCCTGGTCGGGATTCTGGTCGGTGCCGGCGTGCTGATCCGTTCGATCCGCCGCCCGCTGGACCAGGCCAACGAACTGGCGGCGCGCATTGCGCAGGGCGATCTGAGTGCCCACATTGACACCTCGCGCGGCGACGAGTTCGGTGCGCTCATGAAGTCGCTGGCCCGCATGAACGAGTCGCTGGCTCGCATGGTGCAACAGGTGCGCCAGAGCACCGACAGCATTGCCACCGCAAGCGCCGAGATCGCCACCGGCAACCACGACCTGTCGGTCCGAACCGAGCAGACCTCCAGCAATCTGCAGTCCACCGCTGCGGCCATGGAGGAGCTCACCAGTACCGTGCAGCACAGCGCCGACAACGCGCGCCAGGCGTCCCAGTTGGCCGCCAGCGCCTCGAGCGTGGCGCAAAAGGGAGGTGCGGTGGTGCAGCAGGTGGTCTCCACCATGGAGGAGATCAACACCAGCAGCAAGAAGATCTCCGACATCATTGGCGTGATCGACGGCATTGCCTTCCAGACCAACATCCTGGCGCTGAATGCGGCGGTGGAGGCAGCGCGTGCCGGCGAGCAGGGGCGCGGCTTTGCCGTGGTGGCGGGCGAGGTCCGTTCACTGGCCGGGCGCAGCGCCGAGGCAGCCAAGGAGATCAAGGGCCTGATCAATACGTCCGTCGACAAGGTGGAGTCCGGCACCCAACTGGTGACCGATGCCGGTGCCACCATGAACGACATCGTCCAGTCGGTGCGCCGCGTGGCCGATGTGATCGGCGAGATCACGGCTGCCTCCAGCGAGCAGAGTGCCGGCATCTCCCAGGTGAACAATTCGATCGCCAACCTCGACCAGATGACGCAGCAGAACGCCGCGCTGGTGGAGCAAAGTGCGGCGGCCGCGCAAAGCATGCGCGAACAGGCCGATCAGCTGGCCCAGGCGGTGGCGGTGTTCAAGGTCAACGGCCCGGCCGCCGCGCCGCAGCGCCAGATCAAGGACATCACGCCGCGCCCGGCGCCGGCACAGAAGCTGGACAGCCCGCCCAGTCCGCCGGCAGCACCGAAAGCCGCCTTGCCCAAGGTGGCGGACAAGCCTGCGGCAGCACCTGCCCCCGCCCCAACGGCCAGCGCCAAGGCCGATGCGGACGAGTGGGAAACCTTCTGACTTTCTGAGTCGGTGAAATAAAAAAAGAGCCTGCATTGCAGGCTCTTTTTGTTTACGCCAGTTCGGCGATCAGCTCGATCTCGACGCAGGCCCCCAGCGGGATCTGGGCCACGCCGAAGGCGCTGCGCGCGTGCGCGCCTTTCTCGCCAAACACCTGGCCCAACAGTTCGCTGGCGCCATTGGTCACCAGATGGTGTTCGGTGAAGTCGCCGGTCGAGTTGACCAGCGACATGAGCTTGACGATGCGCTTGACGCGGTTGAGGTCGCCCACGGCGGCATGCAGCGTGCCCATCAGGTCAATGGCCACGCCACGCGCAGCGGCCTGGCCTTCTTCCGTTGTCATGCTCTTGCCGAACTGGCCAACCCAGGGCTTGCCGTCCTTCTTGGCGATGTGGCCGCTGAGGAAGACCAGATTGCCGGTCTGCACAAAGGGTACATAGGCGGCAGCCGGGACGGCGACCGGGGGCAGGGTGATGTTGAGTTCTTTCAGCTTGTCGTAAACGTTCATGGGCGGGCCTTTCAATTCGCAATTCAAACGTGGCAATTGTCGGGTATTGTTGCAGTCAGAAGTTTCCTCCCCCATGTTGAACCCGCTTGCCTCCTTGCCGCGTGACAGTCGCGACACCTTGTTTCTGCTGGCCGTGATCGCCTGGATCATGCTGCCGCAGATGGCGCACCTGCCCGGCTGGTGCAGTGCCCTGGCGGCGGCCGTGTTGCTGTGGCGCGGCTGGCTGGCGCTGATCCTTCGGCCGCTGCCGGGCAAGTGGTGGTTGTTCGGCCTGCTGCTGCTCACCGTGGCGGCCACGCTGGCCACCTACCGCACACTGCTGGGGCGTGATGCCGGCGTGACACTGATCGTGGTGCTGCTGGCGCTCAAGACGCTTGAGCTGCGCGCACGACGGGATGCCTTCGTCGTGTTTTTCCTCGGCTTCTTCACGATGCTGACGCAGTTCTTTTTCTCGCAGTCGCTGCTCACCGCGCTGGCCATGCTGCTCGGTCTGCTGGGCCTGCTGACGGCGTTGGTCAACAGCCACATGCCGGTGGGTCGGCCCGGGCTGGGGCAGTCGGCGCGCCTGGCCGCGCGCATGGCGTTGTTGGGCGCGCCCATCATGCTGTTGCTGTTCCTGCTGTTTCCGCGCCTGGCGCCGCTGTGGGGCACACCCGGCGATGCCATGAGCGGGCGTAGCGGCCTGTCGGGCAGCATGCAGGTTGGCAGCATTGCCCGCCTGGCGCTGGACGACAGCGTGGCCCTGCGCGTGCGCTTCGAAGGTGCACCGCCACCCTCGGCCGAACTCTACTTTCGCGGGCCGGTGCTCTCCAGCTTCGATGGGCGCGAATGGCAGGCGCTGCGCCCGACTTTTCCAGCCTCGCTGCAACCGCCGGCCCAGTTGCAGGTCAGCGGCGCGCCGCTGCGTTATGAGGTGACGCTGGAGCCGAGCGGTCGGCCCTGGCTGCCGGTGCTCGATGCCACGCCCGAGCCGCCGCAGCTGCCGGCGTATGCGCCGCGCATGACGCGCGAGTTGCAGTGGCTGGCCAATGCGCCGCTGCACGACATCGTGCGTTACCGCGTGCAGAGCTACCCGCAGTTCCGTCACGGCCCGCTGCGGCCAATGGCCGGCCTGCAGGACTACCTCGACCTGCCGGCCGGCTTCAACCCGCGCACGCTGCAGCTGGCGGCCGATTTGCGGCGCGAGTCGCAAGGGGATGCGAACGCCCTGATTGCTGCCGCCCTGGCGCGCTTGCGCAGCGGCGGCTACCGCTACACGCTGGAGCCGGGCGTTTTCGGGCAGCACAGTGCCGACGAGTTCTGGTTCGACCGCAAGGAAGGCTTTTGCGAGCACATCGCCTCGTCCTTTGTCGTCCTGATGCGCGCTTCCGGCATCCCGGCACGCATCGTCACCGGCTACCAGGGCGGCGAGCGTAATACGGTTGACGATTTCTGGGTCGTGCGCCAGAGCGATGCCCACGCCTGGACCGAGGTCTGGCTCACCGGCCAGGGCTGGCTGCGCGTGGACCCGACAGGTGCGGTGGCGCCCGGGCGCATCGGCACGCTGCTGCGCCTGCAGGCCCCGCGCGGCGTGGTGGCCGCCGCCATCAACACCGTCAGCCCGGCCGTGGCGCTGAACCTGCGCGCCGTGTGGGAGGCCGTCAACAACCGCTGGAACCAGTGGGTGTTGAACTACACCCAGAGCCGTCAGCTCAACCTGTTGCGGGACCTCGGTTTCGAGTCGCCCAGCTGGGAAGACCTGGGGCTGCTGATGGCCGCTTGCCTCGTGCTGCTCAGCCTGGTGGGTGCGGCCTGGGCCTTGTGGGAGCGGCGCCAGCACGACCCCTGGTTGCGTTTGTTCGAGGCGGCGCAGCAGCGCCTGCGCAAGACCCATGCTGCGCCCGACCTGACGCCACGGGCCTTGGCCCAGGCCATGGCGCGCCAGCATGGCGCCACCGACCCGCGCGTGCAGGCCTGGCGTGACTGGCTGCTGCGGCTCGAAGCCTTGCGTTATGCGCCCGGTACGGCCGAGCGCGCCAAGCGTGGCCTGACTGTGCTGCGACGCGAGTTCAAACAATTACACTGGCCCCTGTGATCACGACATTTTTCCGAATTGCTCTTGTTTTGATAGCTGCCGGCGCCGTTTCCACGGGGGCCATGGCCAAAAAACATACCAAGAAACCGAAAGCCCAGGCCAGCCGCGTGCAGCCGGCCAGCCTGGTGTACGCCAGCCGCCCCGAGGCCATGGCGCTGGCCGACGACATTGCCGAGCGCCGTGGCCTGGACCGCGCCTGGGTGCGGCAAGCCATCGGGCAGGCCCGCCAGCTGCCGCAGGTGGTCAAACTCATGACGCCGGCGCCGGTGGGCACCCCCAAGAACTGGCAGCTCTACCGCAGCCGCTTCATCGAACCCCGGCGCATTGCCGCCGGCGTGCGCTTCTGGCAGGCCCAGCGCGAGACGCTGGCACGGGCCGAAGCCGTTTTTGGCGTACCGGCTGAAATCATCGTCGGCATCATCGGCGTGGAGACCATCTACGGCCAGCAGACCGGCAGCTTCCGCGTGATCGATGCGCTGGCCACGCTGGCCTTCGATTTTCCGGCGACGCACCCACGCGCGGCAGAGCGCAGCCGCTTCTTCCGCGGTGAGTTGGAGCAACTGCTCAGCCTCAAGCGCCAGAAGGGGCCCGACCCCTTGAGCGTGCGCGGCAGTTATGCCGGCGCCATGGGCATGCCGCAGTTCATGCCCTCCAGCTGGGCCAAGTTCGCGGTGGACTTTGACGGCGACGGCCGCATCGACCTGTTCGACAGCCCGGCCGACGTGATCGGCTCGGTGGCCAACTATTTCAGGACCTTCAACTGGCAGCCCGGCATGCCGACCCATTACAGCGTCGGCTTCGATCCGGAACGTCTGGACAAGGACGCGCTGCTGGCGCCCGACATCTTGCCCACCTTTCCGGTGGCCAGCTTCACTGCCAAGGGCGCCGTGCTCGATGCCACCGGTCTGCGCCACACCGGGCCGTTGGCGCTGGTGGAGCTGCAAAACGGCGAGGAAGCACCGAGTTATGTGGCCGGCACCGAGAACTTTTACGTCATCACGCGCTACAACTGGAGCAGCTATTACGCGCTGGCGGTGATCGAACTCGGCCAGGCGGTGGCTGCCGCCATGCGAACGCCTTGCCGCGCCAACGAGGCGCTGGCTCAGGCCAGCGTCACGCTCTCGAACACCGAGTGCAGCGCATCGACCCAGTGATCGACTTCGGCCTCGTCGATCTGCAGGCAGGCCAGACATTGCACGCCATGCTGCTCCCACTCCCGTTGCGACTGCACGCCTTCGAAGTCGGCCACCAGGTGTTCGGCCAGCGCGGCAATCGCCACCAGGCTGCGGATCTCGGCCGGCACCGCGTTGTCCTGTAGCACGGTGAAGTCGTGGTGCAGGCGCACCGCGACGGCCACCACCGGCGGCAGGTGCCAAGTCTTGGCCACGATGGCGCCCACCACGGCATGGTCGGTGCGGTGCACCGCGTTCTCGGTTTCGGTGAACCCCCGGTCCTGCCGCGCCAGGGCTTCGGCCAGGGTGCCGGCGTAGTCGCGCACGCCCTGCAGCATGATGGGAATGCCGACGTGCATGAACAGGCCGCAGGTCTGGGCCACCTCGGCATTCATGCCGTAGAGCTGGCGTGCAATGTAGGCCATGGCCAGCGAACGGCGGGTCGAGGTTTCCCAGAAGTGCTCGACCAGCGGTGAATTGATGCGGATGGCATGGCGCGTGAGAAAGCCGGTCAGGATGGCCACGGCCTGTCCCATGCCCAGCATGACCACGGCCTCGCTCACCGTGTTGGCCGGGCGTGCGCGGGCATACAGCGGGCTGTTGGCGGTGCGCAGCAGGGCCGCTGCCATGGCGACGTCGCTGCCGGCAATGCGGGCAATCTCGGCCGGGTCGGGGTCGGCTTTCTGCATTTCGGCCTGCAGCGCTGTCAGCAACTCAGGGCAGGGCGGGATGACGATGTCGCGCAGCGGCCCTTCGCGTTTGGCCTCATCCAGCTCCCGATCGATATCCCCAACTTTCATGACATGGTCTCCAGTTCGGCCATTATGCGGAAAAATTCCAACCCCTCAGGGTATGCGGTGCTGCCAGTAGCGCCGGGCCACCTCGCGCTGGCAGGTCACCTGCTGCGACTGCGTGGATTGCCAGTGCGCCGCACCGCAATGCGGCGTGTCGATCACTCGCACGCCGCGCTCGGCGTAGCGTGCCAGCACGGACGGTGCCGGGTGGCCAAAGCGGTTGCGGTAGCCGGCCTGCACCAGCGCCAGCGAAGGCGCGACCGCGTCGAGAAAGGCCGGGCTGCTGGAAGTCTTGCTGCCGTGGTGCGGCATCAACAGCACCGTGGCCTGCAGCGGCGCGCCACGGGCCAGCAGCTGTGCCTCCTGCGCCTGCTCGATATCGCCTGTCAGCAGGACGGTGTGTGTGCCGTTGCTGATGCGCAGCACGCAAGACAGCGCGTTGGAGCGCCGGCTCCAGTCATAGTCTTCGGCCGTCGGGTGCAAGACCTCGAAGTGCACGCCATCCCAGTCCCAGGCCTGGCCAGCTTCGCAGCGGCTGGCACGGCGCAGGGTTTGCAACTCGTGGTCGTCTTCGATGGAGCTCAGCAAGGTGGCCGCCGGCTGCATGGCCAGCACGGCCGCTGCGCCACCGGTGTGGTCGCTGTCGCGGTGGCTCAGCACCAGGCGGTCCAGCCGCACATCGAGCGCACGCAACAGCGGCACCAGCACGCGGTGGCCGGCATCGCTCTCGCGCGAGTAGCGCGGCCCGGCATCAAATAGCAGCGCGTGCGTGGCCGTTTGCACCAGCACCGCATTGCCCTGGCCGATGTCGGCGGCCAGCAGCTCGAACTGGCCGGGCAGGGGGCGTGGCACCTGCCACAGCAGCACCGGCAGCAGCAGCGGCAGGCCAAGCAAACGCAGGCTCCACGGCAGCCGCATGACCAGCAACACACCGCCGAGCAGGCCCGCCACGCCGGCCCACAACGGCGCCTGCGCCACCGATAGCGTGGCCAGCGGCAGGCTGGCCAGCAGACCCAGGTACCCGGTCAGCCATTGCACGGCCACGGCCGCCGCTTCCCACAGCGGAGGCAGCAGCACGCCCAGCAAGGCCAACGGCGTGACCACCAGCGTTACCCAGGGAATGGCCAGCGCATTGGCCGCCAGGCTCACCAGCGAGACCTGGCCGAACAGCAGCAAGGTGAGAGGCGTCAACGTCAGCGTGATGATCCACTGCTCGCGCAGCATGGCCTGAGCCCGGTGCCGCAAGCTGGCCCGCCCCAGTTGCCGCGCACCTGAATCGGTGGCAAACAGCACGCCCACTGCCACGAAGCTGAGCCAGAAGCCGGCCTGCAGCAAGGCCCAGGGGTCGACCGCCACCACCACGGCGCACGCCAGCAGCCAGACCTGCGGCCAGGGCCAGCGCCGTGCCGACAGGCGCAGCAGCGTCACCGTGGCCAGCATCCATGCCGTGCGCTGCGCCGGCACGCCCCAGCCGCTGAACAGCGCGTAGGCGGTGGCCAGCAGCAGCCCGCCCAGCAGGCCGGCACTGGGCGCCGGCAAGGCCAGGCACAACCGCGGTGAGCGCCGCCACAGCCAACCGATGGCCATGGCCGCCAGCCAGGCAAACAGCGTCACGTGCAGGCCCGAGATGCTCATCAGGTGTGCCACGCCGGTGGCACGGAACACGTCCCAGTCGCTGCGGTCGATCGCTTGCTGATCACCCACCACCAGCGCGGCCACCACGCCGGCCAGGCGCACACGGTCGCGTTCGTCCCCACCGCTGGCCAACAGGCGCTCAAAGATGGCATCGCGCACCTGCTGGCGCAGGCGCTCCACCGGGTGCCACCACGTTGGCGCCAGCCGCTGCGGTGTTGTGTCGCGCGGGCCGGCGCGCACATAACCGGTGGGCTGCAGGCCTTGCTCCCACAGCCAAAGCTCGAAGTCGAACCCGTGCGGGTTGCTGCCACCGTGCGGCGCCTTCAGCCGCACCGTCATCTGCCAGCGCTCACCGGCCTGCAGCGGCTGCGGTGTGCGCTGCAGATCGGTCAGCAGCTCCCCGCCACCCCAGACGCCGCCGTACCAGCCGAGGTGCAGGCGCGGTGGCAGCTCGACCGGTTGGCCGTTCAGTTCGGCCTGTTCCACCTCGAAGCGAAAGCGCGTGCCAGCCTCGCTGTACTGCGGCATGGCGGCCACCCGGCCGGTGACGCTGATGTCTCTGCCTTCCAGCGCCGGCGCCAGGGCGTGGTGGCTGAAGGCGGTGGCGCGCAGGCCGGTGCTGGCGAAGCCGAGCAGGGCGAAGGCGGCTGTGATGCTGAGCACGCGCCCCCAGAATGCTATGTTTTTGATAGCTGTTGGTGCAGAAAATACGAGGGCTAAGGCCAGAAAAAGACCATAAACCGTGGCGGACCAGAGTTCTGGCTGCTGCAGCTGCAGGGCCACACCGGCGACCCAGGCCAGCAGGGCGGGGGCCATGAGGGTGGCTTTGTGCTGGTGGGTTGTCGGCATGTTGGGATGCTAACTGGGCATGGCGAGTGTGGGCAGCTGGATGTGTTTCGGCTTGTTTGCCTGACCGGGCCACGGTGTCGGGATGTGCGCCCGACAGCGCAGTAACTTTCTTTTGCTTCGCCAAAAGAAAGTCACCAAAGAAAAGGCGAGCCGGATTCGTCGCCCGGCTGCGCCGGTACGCTGCGTTGCTCGCGTCAAGCGGGAGCCGCGCAAACTCGCCCTGCGGGCTCAGACATGCACGGCTCTTATTCCGCTTGCCCCTGCGCTACTCGCCTCCTCATAACGGCGGGGGAAACCGGTACCGGAAACCACAAGGACGCGCCGTGGCGCATCCTTGTGGTTCTAGCGTCAGGATGCACCATTTCTGTGAAGCAGTTCTGATGACAAATGTGCTTGTAGTCATGCGAACTGAAAATTTTGATGAGAAACGACAGCAAGAACTAATGCAACCTCGCACATGATTTCTGGGCCCAAGAGGGCTCGCGTGCGATTCTTTTCAGCGTGTTTCGGACCCAGTTCTCATGCTCTTTTCCACCGGGCCACACTACAGACGTAAATGTGGCTGACTCTGTATCTTCTAAGTCAAACACAAAGATGAACTGCTTCCCAACGAAATACTCCCTGATGGTCGTTTCGGCGGTCATGTCTGTCCCGCGTTGGATTTCTTCATATTGATGTTGCGATATCAGGCTCATCGCATTTGAGGGCGCATCGAAACGAAGATCGATATTTGGAATCAGTATTCCTTTGACGATTCCCTTGTATGAATTACCAATGGAGGGAAGGTATGAGTTCTTCCGCTCCGAGACGGAAGCTTTTTTTTTGGCGAGAAGTCTGTCAATTGTTATAGAAACCTCATACTGCCACGGTATTGACGTGGTGCATCTTCCAAGAAGATCAAACCTTTGGCACATAGGAACGTTCGCCGAGATAACTGTGGCTACCGCAATGTAGTCACGTGAGCAAAGCACTTGATATTGAGTAGCAACACTCAACGCCCATGCAGCGGCAGTCCCGAAAAGAAGGTGGAGCGCAAGTAAATATTTATTGGCTGTTGGCATTTGAATCTTGTGCGTTGACAGAGCCCTTGCATGATTCTGAATGGAGAAGCGCTTAGATACGCGAATGCGCGCTCCCGTAAGGACGCACATCCCGACACCCACGACACAACCGGAGAAAAAATCAGTCCCGCGGCCGGAACGTAATCACCAGCGCCGGCGGCACTCGCCCATCGGCGTCCCGCGGCAGCCTCTCGGTCTTGTCGATGGCCTTGAGCACCGCCTCGTCCCAGGCCTTGACGCCGCTGGACTTGAGGACCTTGCGGCCGACGATGGTGCCGTCGGGTGCGGTGCGCACTTCCACTTCTGCCACCGGGTTGCCGCTGATGTCTTCGGTGAACACGATGTTGGGCTTGATGCGCCCGATGATGCGCCCGGCGTAGCTGGCCGAGGGGCCGGAGGATTTGAGGGCCGTGCCGGTGGAAGACGGGCCGCCGGTGGCGCCCGCCAGGCCGGCCATGCGCTTGAGGTTTTCCTCACGCATCTTCTTCAGTTTTTCGGCGTCCTGCTGTTCCTTGAGCTTGTCCTTCTTGGCGTCCAGCTCTTTTTGCTTCTTTTCTTCGGCCAGCTTCTTCTCGCGCTCCAGCTTGTCGCGTTCGCGTTTTTCCTGCTCACGCTTGAGCTGGGCGAGCTTTTCCTTTTCGCGTTCTCTTTCGCGCTGTTCCTGCTCCAGCTTTTCCTTGGCCTTGCGCTCTTTCTCGCGCGCCAGGGCGATGTCGGCTTGCGACACCACGGGTTCGGCTTTCGGTGGGGGCGGCGGCGGTGCGGGTTTGGTTTCAGGCTCCGGTGGCGCTTCCACCAGTTTGGGTGCCGCCTGCTGTGGCACGGCAGACCAGAGCTCGGCCTCGACGGCCGGTGTCTGTGCGTCGCGCTTCCAGCTCACGCCCCAGGTGAGGGCGGCCAGCAGCAGCACATGCGCCACCACCGCGAGCGAGAAGGCGCGCATCAGCCCCGGCGGAGGCGGGGGCGCGAACTCGAAGCGGTCGGCGGGGGCGTGCATGCGGAAGAAAACTTCAGTTGGCGAGCTGGACCGACAGGCCGACGCGCTGGATGCCGGCGCGCTGCAGCGTGTCCATCACCTTGACCACGGTTTCGTACTTGACGTTCTTGTCGGCGCTGATGACCACGGCCGAGTTGGCGGCAGCCGCGCTGTCGCGCGGGCCCTGGGCCTGTTTCACGGCGGCGGCCAGTTCCTTCAGGTTGAGGGAACTGGTCTTGTCTTCCACCTTGAGTTCCAGCGTGTCGTTCTTGTTGACCACGATCTGGATGATCTGGTCCGGCTGTTTGGCGGCTTTGCCGACGCTGGGCAGGTCGATTACGCTGGGCGTGATCAGAGGTGCCGTGACCATGAAGATGATCAGCAGCACCAGCATCACGTCGATGAAGGGCACCATGTTGATTTCATTGATGGTGCGGCGGCCGCGGCCGCGGCTGGCGACGGAGGGCATACCCTTCTCCTTAGCGACCCGAGGGCGAAGCCAGCGCGCCGGAGCCGATGTTGCGCTGCAGAATGTTGGAGAACTCCTCGATGAAGGTCTCCAGGTGAATCGACACACGGTCGATCTCGCGCGCGAAGCGGTTATAGGCGATCACGGCCGGAATGGCAGCGAACAGGCCGATGGCGGTGGCCACCAGCGCTTCGGCAATGCCGGGGGCCACGGTGGCCAGCGTCACCTGCTGCATGGAGGCCAGGCCGGTGAAGGCGTGCATGATGCCCCAGACCGTGCCAAAGAGGCCGATGTAGGGGGAGACGGAGCCGACCGAGGCCAGGAAGGACAGGCTGGACTCGACCACATCCATCTCGCGCTGGAAGCTGGCCCGCATGGCGCGGCGGGCACCGTCGAGCAGGGTGCCGGCATCGGTGATGCGGCGCTCACGCAGTTTCTGGTACTCGCGCATGCCGCTGGCGAAGATGCGTTCCATCGGGCCGGCGGCGCGTGCGTTCTGCGAGGCGGATGCGAACAGGTCGTTCAGGCTGGTGCCGGACCAGAAGTCGCGCTCGAAGATGTCGTTGAGCGACTTGACGCGCTTGATCGAGAACAGCTTGCGGAAGATGGCGGCCCAGCTGGCGACCGACATGGTGAGAAGGATCAGCATCACCAGCTGCACGACCCAGCTTGCGTGCATTACCAGTTGGATGATGGACAGTTCTTGGTTCATTTCAGGACATCCAGTACAGATTGCGGAATTCTTGCAGGTTTCATGGTGGCAGCTTCCACCCAGCCGATACGGATGGTGCCCGCGCACAGTAGTTCGGGACCGGTGGCAGTTTGGCGAAAAGCCTGTTGCTCGATTGTCAGCGATGCGCGGCCGTTTTCCAGCAGGCGGGCTGTAACCAACAGTTCATCGTCGAGCCGGGCCGGGCGGTGGTACTTGAGTTGCGTTTCGCTCACCACGAACATGCCGCCACTGCTGTCGCGCAGGGCCTGCTGATGGATGCCGAGCGAGCGTAGCCATTCGGTGCGGGCGCGTTCGAAGAACTTCAGGTAGTTGGCGTAGAACACGATGCCGCCGGCATCGGTGTCTTCCCAGTAGACGCGGATCGGAAGTTCGAAAGCCATGGTGTTCTCAGGCCAGCAAGGTGCGCAGCCGTGCCGCCGCTTCCTGCAGCTGTGGCAGTGAGTTGGCAGTGGAGAAGCGGATGAAACGCCCGGTGTCGGCGTGGCCGAAGTCGCGCCCCGGCGTCACGGCCACGTGGGCCTGCTGCATCAGTGCGAACGAGAGGTCCCAACTGTCCTTGACGCCCAGCTTGGCGCAGGCTTGGGTGCAGTCTGCCCAGGCGTAGAAGGCGCCGTCCGGCATGACCGGCACGTTCAGCCCCATGGCGTTGAGGGCCGGGATGAAAAAGTCGCGCCGGGCCTTGAATTCGGCGCGGCGGCGCTCGTACTCGGCCAGGCTCTCGGCCTCGAAGCAGGCCAGGGCGGCATGCTGTGCAATGGTGCTCGGGCAGATGAACAGGTTCTGTGCCAGCCGTTCCACCACCGGCACCAGCGTCTCGGGCAGCACCAGCCAGCCCAGGCGCCAGCCGGTCATGTTGAAGTACTTGGAGAAGCTGTTGATGCTGATGATGTCGTCGCTGATCGCCAGTGCGGTCTGGCCATAGCGTTCCTCATAGCTCAGCGGCAGGTAGATCTCATCGATCAGCGTGATGCCGCCGCGCGCGCTCACCACTTCATGGATGCGGCGCAACTCGGCCGGGTCGATCGAGGTGCCGGTGGGGTTGGACGGGGAAGCTAGCAGCACGCCACGGGTCTTGTCACCCCAGGCCGCTTGCACCTTGTCGGCGCTGAGCTGGAAGCGTTCGGCCGCCGTGGTGGGGAGCAGCACTGCCGTGCCCTCGGCGGCACTGACGAAGTGCCGGTTGCAGGGGTAGCTCGGGTCCGGCATCAGGACCTCGTCGCCGGTCTCGATCAGGGCCAGGCAGGCCAGCTGCAGGGCAGCCGAGGCGCCGGCGGTGACCACGATGCGGCTGGCGGGCACGTTGACGCCAAAGCGCTGGCCGTACCAGGCGCTGATGCGTTCGCGCAGCGCGGGCAGGCCGGTGGCATCGGTGTACTGGGTGCGGCCGTCGCGCACCGCCTTTTCGGCTGCCTCTTGCACCAGCGGCGGGGCGGTGAAGTCGGGCTCGCCGATGTTGAGGAAGATCATCGGCGCATCGCTGTGCGCCACCTCACGGGCCAGGGCGGAGGCGGCCTTGGCCACCTCCATGACGTAAAAGGGCTCGATGCGCTGGGCGCGGCTCGCAATTCTCATGCGTGGCAGGGTCACGCGCGAGGCTGGCTGGCGCGGTCCGCCGCCACTTCGGCGGCGCGCAGTGTGGGCGCCAGACCGTTGAGCACGCCATTGACGTACTTGTGGCCGTCGGTACCACCAAATTCCTTGGCCAGCTCGATGCACTCGTTGAGCACCACGCGCCACGGCACGTCCATGCAATGCTGGAACTCGTAGGTGCCGATCCACATCACGGCGTGTTCGACCGGCGAGATTTCGGCGATCTTGCGGTCCAGCAGCGGGGTGATCAGGCGGTCCAGTTCCTCGGCCGCGGCCACGCAGCCGTGCAACAGCGCATCGTAGTGCGCGGCATCGGCCTTGTTGAAGCCGGCCAGATCGCGCGTGAAGACGTCAATGGCGCTGGCCTCGTTCTTGCCCACCAGATGCTGGTACAGCGCCTGCAGCGCAAATTCGCGGGCGCGGCTGCGGCCCGACTTGGCTGCAGCCTTGCGCGCGCCGGTGCTGGTCAGGCCGGTGCGCGATTGGCGCGGCGGGCGTTTGGAGGCAGGTTGGTTTTCGTCGCTCATTGAATGTCGTCCAGCAGGTTGGCCATTTCGACGGCGACACGGGCGGCGTCGCGCCCCTTGTCGGTCTGGCGGGCAATCGCCTGTTCCATGTTTTCGGTGGTGAGGATGGCGTTGGCCACCGGCAGCTGGTAGTCCAGCGCGACGCGGCTGACGCCGGCGCCCGATTCGTTGGCCACCAGTTCGAAGTGGTAGGTCTCACCGCGGACGATGCAGCCCAGGGCAATCAGGGCGTCGTAGCGGTTGCGCTCGGCCATGGCCTGCAGCGCCACCGGCACTTCGAGTGCGCCAGGGACCAGCACGTGGTCGATGTGTTTGTCCTGCACGCCGAGGGCCGCGAGTTCTGCCTTGCAGGCTTGTGCCAGGGCGTTGGTGATGGGCTCGTTGAAACGCGCCTGCACAATGCCGATGTAGAGCTTGCGGCCGTCGAGCCGCTGGTCGTCGGAAGCCAGGCTTCCCTTGTCTGCGCCGAACATATGAATTTCCTTTGTGTTTTTATTTGGTGACGTAGCCGACAACTTCGAGGCCATAGCCCATCATGCTGGGCAGGCGGCGCGGGTTGCCCATCAGGTTCATCTTGTGCACACCGCAGTCGCGCAGGATCTGCGCGCCCACGCCGTAGGTGCGCAAGTCCATGCGGCCGTGCTCCGGGCCGTGGCTGGCGCGTGCCGTGCCTTCGAATTGGGCCAGCAGTTGCTCGGCGCTTTCGCCGCAGTTGAGCAGCACCACCACGCCGCGGCCTTCGGTGTTGATGCGTGACAGGCAGGCGTCCAGGCTCCAGGAGTGCATGGCGCGGTTTACTTCCAGCGCATCGAGTACCGACAACGGCTCGTGCACTCGCGCCAGCACGGTATCGGTCGGGCTCCACTGGCCCTTGACCAGCGCCAGGTGTACACCCTGGCTGGGTTTGTCGCGGAAGGCGTGGGCGGTGAATTCGCCGAAGGCGGTGTTGAGGGTGCGGGTGCCGACCTTCTCGATCAGCGACTCGTTGTGGCTGCGGTACTTGATCAGGTCGGCAATGGTGCCGATCTTCAGGCCATGCTCGGCGGCGAACAGCTGCAGGTCGGGCAGGCGGGCCATGGTGCCGTCGTCCTTCATGATCTCGCAGATCACGGCCGATGGCGAGCAGCCAGCCATGGCGGCGAGGTCGCAGCCGGCTTCGGTGTGGCCGGCGCGCATGAGCACGCCGCCATCCACCGCCTGCAGCGGGAAGATGTGGCCGGGTTGCACCAGGTCTTCAGGCCGGGCGTTGGGTGCCACCGCCGCTTGCACGGTGCGTGCGCGGTCAGCCGCCGAGATGCCGGTGGTCACGCCCACGGCGGCTTCGATCGAGACCGTGAAGGCGGTGCTGTAGACGGTGCCGTTGCGCGCGGCCATGGGCGGCAGGCGCAGGTACTCGCAGCGTTCGCGCGTGAGCGTGAGGCAGATCAGGCCGCGACCGAAGCGCGCCATGAAGTTGATGGCTTCGGGGGTGACGTGGTCGGCGGGAAGGACCAGGTCGCCTTCGTTCTCGCGGTCTTCTTCATCGACCAGGATGACCATGCGGCCGGCCCGCATCTCGGCCACGATGTCTTCTACCGGGGAAATGGCCACAGGGGTCACGGGGGTGGGGGTGCTCATGCAGTGGCTTTCTCGAAGGTGGGGGCGCTGCCGAGCATGCGCTCGACGTAACGCGCGATCAGATCAATTTCAAGGTTGACGCTGGAGCCCGCTTGCAGCGAGCCCAGCGCGGTGTTCTGCACCGTATGCGGGATCAGGTTGATGCTGAGTTCGCAGCCATCGGCCTGGTCCTGGATGCGGTTGACGGTCAGGCTGGCGCCGTTGACGGTGACCGAGCCCTTGTAGGCCAGGTACTTGGCCAGCGCCAGCGGGGCCAGAATGCGCAGTTCCCAGCTTTCGCCCACCTGGGCAAAGTGGGTGACGCGGCCGATGCCGTCCACATGGCCCGACACCAGATGGCCGCCCAGGCGGTCGTTGGCGCGCAGGGCTTTTTCCAGGTTGATGGGGCCGGTCCGGTCCAGGCCGCTGGTCTTGGCCAGGGATTCGGCCGAGATGTCGACTGTGAAGCGGTTGGCGGCGGGATCGAAGGTGGTGACGGTCATGCAGGCGCCATTGAGGGCGATGCTGTCGCCCAGGCCCACATCGGTCAGGTAGTCGGCAGGGCACTCGATGGACAGGCGCTTGCCGTGCGTCAAAGAGCTGCCGAGGTCGTGGACGGCGGCGATGCGCCCCACTGCGGTGATGATTCCGGTGAACATCTGCGTATTTTCGCAGGGAATGGGGCTGCCGGCCGAGGCAGCCTGGCAAAACCGTGAATTAGAAGCGGTCTCGCCCCGGAATCCGGGCCAGGATGCGCAAATCCGGGCCGATCATGGTCGTTTCCCGGAATTCCAGCTCAACCGCCTGCGACAGCTCGGCCAGGGGCCCGATGTTGACCATGCCGCGCCCGGCACCCAGCAGCTTGGGCGCCAAGTAGAGCAGGAACTCGTCGACCAGTCCTTCGCGCACCAGGGAGCCGTTGAGCTTGTGGCCGGCTTCCACGTGGACCTCGTTGATCTCGCGTGTGGCCAGGTCGCGCAGCATGGCAGCCAGGTCCACCTTGCCTTCGGTGCCTGGCTGGCCGCCGGGGCAGTAAACGACCGTGGCGCCGCGTGCCTCCAGCGCCGCTTTTTTGGCATCGTTTGGCACGGCGGCATAGATGGTGATTGCGCGGCCTGCTATGAAAAGATGAGCGTCCAGCGGTGTTTCCAGCCGGCTGTCCACCACCACCAACTGGGGCTGGCGCGGCGTGTCCACCTCCCGCACATCCAGCCGCGGGTTGTCCTCCAGCACGGTGCCGATGCCGGTCAGCACGGCACAGGCGCGGGCGCGCCAGGCGTGGCCGTCGGCCCGGGCGGGTGCGGAGGTGATCCACTGGCTGGTGCCGTTTTCCAGCGCCGTCTGGCCGTCCAGCGAGGCGGCCATCTTCATGCGCACCCAGGGTGTACCGCGCACCATGCGGCTGAAGAAGCCGATGTTGAGTTCGCGCGATTCGGCCGCGCCGGGTCCAACCTCGACCTCGATGCCGGCGGCGCGCAAGCGCTCGAAACCCTGGCCTCCGACCTTGGGGTTGGGGTCGGTTAGAGATGCCACGACCTTCTTGATGCCGGCGGCGATCAGGGCGTCGCAGCACGGACCGGTGCGGCCCTGGTGGGAACAGGGCTCCAGCGTGACGTAGGCGGTGGCGCCCGCCACACTGTGGCCTCGTTCTTGCGCATCGCGCAAGGCCATGATCTCGGCATGCGGACCACCGGTGCGCTGGGTGGAGCCAGCGCCCAGCAACTGGCCGTCGGCAGAAACAAGGACGCAGCCAACGGCGGGATTGGGTGGGGAGATAACTCGTCCAATCGCAGCGAGTTGAAGGGCATGGTCAATCACAGGTGTTACTCATGGGTTAGGCGAAGTCTACCGTCTGGCGGGGTAACCAAGCCATACGTCGGGCGATAGGGGGCGGCTCAGCCCGCCACCGTTAAGCTCCCGCTCATGAAAGTGCGTCAGTCCGGTTTCACTTTGGTTGAGTTGATGGTGGTCGTCACGATCGCTGTGGTCCTTCTTTCCCTGGCGGCCCCCAGTTTCCGATCAATGCTTGTCAAACGCAGTGTCCAGTCTGCGGCCGATATATTGGTCAGCGATCTGCGGTATGCACGATCCGAAGCGCTCAAACGGTCTTCCACGGTCATTGTGTGCAATTCCTTGAATGGTTCGAGTTGTATGACACTGTGCAGCCCCGCTGTGCCAAATGTGTGCGCGCCTACAGCAAGCTGGAAGGGGGGGTGGATTGTCTTTGCGGATGGCAATAGCAACGGTACAGTTGATGCTGGCGAGATACTGCGTGTCCAAGATGCTTTGCCTTCGATGGCATCTATCGCGAGTACCAACCCGGCCAATGACCGTCTGAATTTTGTCTATTTACCAAGTGGGTGGGCGAGGGCTTCCTCGCAGACGTTCATTCTTACCCCCGATGGGGCGGCGGCCAACGCTGCGCGTGTCGTTTGCATATCAAGTCAAGGACGTGCAGCCCTCAAGGCAGAGGGGGCGACATCATGCGTCTGACTTCCGGTTTCATGAGGTTTGGACGGTGGCGTCAGCCGATCCAGCGTGATCGCATGGTCGGCGCTTCCATGGTCGAAGTGCTGGTATCCATCGTTCTTGCCTCATTTGCCTTGCTGGCGTTGGCGGGTGTTAATGCGGCTTCCGTGCGCTATACCAAGATGGCGCAGTACCGTGCTACAGCGACGCAACTGGCCAATGACATGGGTGAACGTATCCGGGCGAACAAAGGCGTTACCAATCCTGCGCCGACAGGTTTTTTTGCTGGCAATTACGACTTCACTACGGACTTCGCTGGTCAGGCGACTGTGGCTACTTTGCCGGCGCAGCTTTGCAATACAGGGGCTAGTAATTGCTCGGCGGCAGAAATTGCCGATCTTGACCTGCGGCGGTGGCGCATTTTGGTTCGAGAGCAGTTGCCTGATGGGTCTGTTTTCCTGCGACGTCAGGCGGGTGAGGTGGCTATGGATTTATGGGTCATCTGGCGCGATCCTGCAGTGGCTGCCGTTGATGAAGCGCCGGCATTGGCCGCAGAGTGCCCAGACAGCCTGAACCGAGGCAGTGATTTCAGTATCCGCTGCAGCTATTTCCGGATCAATCTATGAAACAGCGGGTATTTCGTTCTCGTATGCGGGGTATGTCCCTGATCGAACTCATGGTCTCTTTGGTCATCGGGTTGGTGGTCGTTGGTGCCGTTCTGGTCAGCTACCTAGGGGCTGGTCGGACAGGGAAATTGCAGGTTGCCTATGCTGAAATGAATGAGAACGCACAAGTCGCCATGAGTATGGTAAGCCGTGATTTGCTCCAGGCTGGATATGCCTCACCTACAGGGGTCAACGGGAGCGCCACGTTTGTACGCTCTTATTCAGCAAGACCGGTCATGGGATGCGACAACGGCTTTGTTTCACCCAATACCACAAGTGATGTGGTCTGTGCGGTCGGCACGGGAGGCCCCGCCATCGAAGTCGTGTACGAGGCGGATGCCACCAATACGGTGCCAACTTCTGCTGGCGTGCCTTCGGATTGTCTTGGCAATGGCTTGCCTGCCACGCCGATTGGAACGGCAACGTTCTACTTTTCTTACAACCGCTATTACCTTGCCACGAGTGCGGTGGGGCGTCCGGAACTGCACTGTGCCAGCCGTCAAGGTGCGACCGGTCAGCCACTGGTTGACAATGTGGAAGCCTTGAAGATTTGGTACGGCGAAGCCAATGCGGCCAACCCGCGGCAGGTTGTGCGCTACGTCAGTGCTGCAAACGTGACTGACTGGGGTATGGTGGTCAGCGTCCGCACCTGCATGCTCATGCGTAGCAGTGAGCCTGTGCTTGATGCCGAAGATTCACTAAATTACCTGGATTGTGATTCCGTGTCGCAAACCTCGGTGGACCGCTTTGCCCGGCGTGCGTATTTCACGACGACGACCTTGCGCAACAAGATGGCTTTCTGAGGTTTTCCATGCAATTCAAGTCTACCCGTCGACCTATGCCGTCAGCTTGGAAACAGGCTGGAGTTTCACTCATCGTTGTGCTAGTGATGCTGGTCATTATTGGCATTACCTCTGCTGCAGCGATCAGGAATGCCACTTCCAGCGAAAAGTTGACCAATAACATCCGCATCCAGAATCTGGCTCAGCAGTATGCAGAAGCTGCTTTGCGTTTCTGTGAAGCCGAATTAGCAAAGGCCGATGCCAGCCGAGTTGCCACGCTGGCGGAAGTCAACATTGTTCAGACAGCTTACGGTGCAAATCCGGCTTGGAATCAGGCGGCTACCTGGACCGGTGGAGGCGGTGCATCCGCTTCCAAAACAGTGTTGCCGGAGTCCCAGGTCAAATCGACAGATAGCTCTTTCAAACCCTCGGTCATGCCGGAATGCGTGGCGGAGAAGCAGGTAATGGCGGATGCCAATATGGCCTACGTTATTACGGCCCGTGGCTTCAGCCCTGACTACAAGGCCGATGTGGCGACCGGTGCTACGGCCTCTGGGTCGGTCGTTTGGCTGCAATCAACGGTCATATTGAACTGAAGGAAGAGTGAACATGTCTTTCCTGTCCAAATTGCTTTCTGTGAAAGCTGTACTCATGCTGTCTATGTTGGTCGGGGCCACTGCAATGGCCCAGACAGCACCTTCTCAAGATCCATTGCTCAGTCGCGATGGCGGCGGTGTGCCACCTAACATCATGCTGACCATGGACGACTCAGGGTCCATGACATGGTCCCATATGCCTGAAGAGACGGTTTATGTCGGGGCGTACACGATTGCAAATCCGATCGGGAGCAATGGTGCGCGGATGGATCCCGGCGAAAACTCATCGGTAATTGTTAATTTTATCGGAACGGTGGCCGCTGTTCCTGGGTCTTCCAACTACCGTCAGCGTTTGCTGCGGTCGTCCGATACCAACACCGTCTACTACAACCCAGAGATTCGCTATGACCCCTGGGCTGTGGCAACTGGGGGGCGAATGTCCGCGTATTCCGCGGCTGCGGCACCCTTGGATCCCATGAATCCGAACACAGGTGGAACGGTCAATCTGACCAATTCGAGGAGCATCACTAACACCGGTTTGACTTGGTGCTACCGCACCAGTTCCTCATCCAGTTGCGGGACAACGAGTTCCGCAGTGTCTTACGACCCAGGACTTTACTACCGGCTGAAAAAAGATGGCTCAGGTGCGTATTTGGATCCCTCCAACGCAGCAAACTACACCGAGTTTTCCATCAACTCAGGAACTAGTTTCACCAAGTACTCTGGCCGCACCGATTGTGCTGGAACGTCCTGTACTCAGGCGGAAGAGCGTCAGAACTTCTCCAACTGGTTTACTTATTACCGTACCCGTAATCTTTTGGCCCGGGGTTCTGTTTTAGAGGCATTTTCCGATGCAAAAAATACGTTTCGCATCGGCTGGGGACGCATCAATCAGGGTAGCAGTCGCAGCATCGATGGCGTCAATACAACGGTGATTGAGTCGGGAGTCCGGGCATTCGACAGTACGGCCAAGGCCAATCTATTCAACTGGGTACAGGCCTTGCCAGCCAGTGGTAGTACGCCGTTGCCGCGTGCTATGCGGGCTGTTGGCGAGTATTACAAGCGCTCGGACAACAAAGGCCCGTGGTCTGATAACCCGGGGCAGACCAATTCCACCGTCGACAAATCCTGCCGGCGTGCCTATCAAATCATGGTGACAGATGGATACTGGAACCAGACGACGACTTCGGTCGGTAATTCCGACAATACGAATGGCGCAGTCATCACCGGGCCGGGGCGTACTTACCAGTATGTGTCACCCCGTCCGTATCGCGATGGCAATTCAGACCGGTTGGCTGATTACGCCATGGAGTACTGGAAAAAGGATTTGCGTACCGACCTGACCAATAACGTGGTGCCGTCGGCTGACAATCCGGCGTTCTGGCAGCACATGGTCAACTTCATGGTCGGTCTGGGGGTGCGCGGTACGCTGAATCCTGCCGTAGATTTGCCGGCACTGACAGATGGGACCAAGGTCTGGGGAACGGACGAGATCGACGATTTGTGGCACTCGGCACTTAATAGTCGGGGTACTTTCTTCAGTGCAAAAGATCCCAAGGAACTGGCAGACTCCATCAAGAACTCGGTGGGGCAAGCGCTGGAACGTGAGTTGCGTGAGGCTGGCGTGGCGACCGCATCAACGATTCTGCAGGACGGAAATCGCAAATACATTCCTATGTATCGGACCTCCGACTGGAACGGAGATATCCAAGCTTACTTACTCGATTCAGCAGGCCAAGCTGGGGCGCTCAGTTGGACGGCGACATCCAAATTACCCTTGTGGAGTAGCCGCAATATCTATACGTGGCGAACAGATACCGCGCCATCAGCAGCCGTGCCTTTTACTTGGGCTGATATGGGGGCAGACAATCAGGCTGCGCTCGGCAGTGTTGGCAGTACCTATACCTCGTCCTTTGTGGATTTTCTGAGAGGTGATAGGAGCAAGGAGGGTGATAGCCAGCCATTTCGTGTGCGCAAGGGAATTCTGGGGGATTTCATCAATTCCAATCCCGTATTGGTCAAGGATGCGGTGAATATGGGGTACATCAATCTGCCAACCTCCCAAGGTGGCGGCGCTGCTTACTCTTCATTTCTGACGCAGAAGGCGGCGCGCCCCGCCGTTTTGTTTGTTGGTGCCAATGATGGCATGCTGCATGCTTTCAAGGATACCTTGGGTGCTGTGCCGGCAGACGATGGCAAGGAAATATTCGCTTATGTACCTCAGGCGGTCTATCCCAATCTATCGAAGCTGAGTGACAAAACTTATGGAACAGCATTGCTCTATCACCAGTTCTTTGTTGATGGACCCCTGATGGAGACGGATGCTTATGTTAAGGCGCCAGCAGCTTCCACGCCCAGCTGGCGCAATTACCTGTTGGGTACCTTGGGTGCGGGCGGGCGAGCCGTGTTCGCTTTGGATGTCACTGACAATGTCAATTTGGGTGCTTCCAGCATACGGTGGGAGTTATCCAGCGCAAATAATGGCGATATGGGCTACATCTCCGCACCGGTGCAGGTGGGAGTTTTGCCCAATGGCGAATGGGTTGCGATATTTGGCAATGGAAGCTATAGCACCTCGGGCAACGCCGTGCTGTTTGTGGTTAACCTGGAAACCGGTGTTGCGCAGACGCTGACAGTGGACTCTTCTGGTGCCAATGGCTTGGGGGGAGTTGGCGTTGTACGGAACAGCAGCGGGCAGATTACGACTCTTTACGCCGGGGACTTGAAAGGCAGCCTGTGGAAGTTTGACTATCTGGCCTCCGCATCCAGCCGCTTTCAAGTGTCCGGCGGAGCAGCTTTCTTCGCAGCCGCCAGTTCGGGCGGGATGTCACAACCCATTACGCAGGCACCAGTTGCTTACGATTTTTCCAAAGGGGGCAAGCTCGTGGTGTTCGGTACGGGCGTTTTGAACACCACGGCCGATGCCGATTCGACCGCTGTGCAATCCATCTACGCTGTTTGGGACAAGGCTGCTGACACGTTGCCTCGGCCGATGGGACGGAGTGTTCTGGAGCCCCGGACGATCACTGCCGTCAATGGTGCTGGCGGTGCCATTTTTTATTCGCTCGCAGGAACTGCGGTCAACTGGACAGCCCAGCGTGGTTGGGTGCTGGATCTAGATGTCATTACCGGCTTGCGCGTGGTTTACCCGCTGCAACGCGTAAGTTCGTCCGTGGCCTTGGTTAGCGCTGTTGCGCCTGCTCGCAATGTGCAAGTATGCGACACGGCAGCAGGTTCCGGCTTGAATCTGATGTTTGGCGTCGAGGATGGAGTGAACCCGTCATACCCGATGTTTGATACCAATGGGGATGGGGTATTTGGCAGCGACGATGCGCGAGTTGCCGGCTATGCAACAGGCGCAGATGGTATAGATGCGGTGGTCAGGGGTGAGCAGACCTGTGTTTCCGGCATCTGCACGACCAAGCTCAGTATCCAAAATACAGCAGGCCAGTTTGGTGCATCCATTCAGGAAACGCAGAGCACGGTAGGTGTAAGGGTACTCAAGGATCGTGTCTGGCGGCGCATTATTAACCCCCCCATTCGTTGACTCGTCACAAGGTTTGAATCATGCATTCAGTGCACCCTAGGCCCATCTTTTCGTCTCGGTCAGCCATGTCGGGTTTCACGTTAATCGAATTGATGATTGTGGTGGCGATTGTCGGTGTGCTATCCATGCTGGCTTATCCTAGTTATGTCGAGCACCTGCGGAGGGGGTATCGTGCCGAGGCGCGTACCGCCCTGCTGGAGGCGCAGCAATTCATGGAACGTTTCTATGCTGCCAACAGCCGCTATACGACAGATGCTGCCGGTACGACGAGCCCAGCGCTACCAGCCCGGTTGCAGAATGTTCCAGCGGGTTCGCCGCGCTATACATTAGGTGTGGTTGCCACTGTTAATTCGTACACATTGACCGCGACGACAGCGACCACCGACAAATGCGGCAATCTCACGCTGACCAATACGGGCGTCAAGGGACGTAGCGGGTCAGAGATGTCAGTGCAGGACTGCTGGAAATAAGGTCAGAGATTCAGGCCTAGCGTCTGACCTCATCCACCAACATCTTGAACTCATCAATGTCCTCGAAGCTGCGGTAGACGCTGGCAAATCGCACATAGGCTACCTTGTCGAGCTTCTTCAGCTCGCGCATCACCAGCTCGCCGATGCGGGTGGAGGGAACTTCACGCAGGCCCAGGTTGAGCAGTTTTTCTTCGATGCGCTCGATGGCGCTGTCGATCTGCTCGGTGCTGACCGGGCGCTTGCGCAGCGCCAGGTTCATCGAGGCCTGCAGCTTGACGCGCTCGTATTCGATACGTCGGCCGTCCTTCTTGACGATGGCCGGGAAGTTGACATCCGGCCGCTCATAGGTGGTAAAGCGCTTGTCGCAGGCGCCGCACTGGCGGCGCCTGCGGATGAAATCCCCATCTTCGGCAATCCGGGTTTCGACCACCTGGGTTTCAGAGTGGCCGCAGAAGGGGCATTTCATCGGGTGCTTTACTTGTAGACCGGGAAGCGTGCGGTCAAGGCGTTGACCTTGGCGCGCACCGCAGCGATGTTGGCCTCGTCGCGCGGATTGTCGAGCACGTCGGCAATCAGGTTGGCGGTGGCACGGGCTTCCTCGTCCTTGAAACCGCGGGTGGTCATGGCCGGGGTGCCGATACGCACGCCGCTGGTGACCATCGGCTTTTCCGGGTCGTTCGGGATGGCGTTCTTGTTGATGGTCATGTGGGCGGCGCCCAGTACGGCTTCGGCTTCCTTACCGGTGATGCCCTTGGAGCGCAGGTCCACCAGCATGACATGGCTTTGCGTGCCACCGCTGACGATGCGCAGGCCGCGCTGGGTGAGCGTCTCGGCCACGATGCGGGCGTTGGTGACGACCTGCTGCTGGTAGGTCTTGAACTCCGGCGCCATGGCTTCCTTGAAAGCTACCGCCTTGGCGGCGATCACGTGCATCAGCGGGCCGCCCTGCAGGCCGGGGAAGATGGCGCTGTTGATGGCCTTTTCGAACTCGGACTTCATCAGGATGATGCCGCCGCGCGGGCCGCGCAGGCTCTTGTGGGTGGTGGAGGTCACCACGTCGGCAAACGGTACCGGATTCGGGTAGACGCCAGCGGCAATCAGGCCGGCATAGTGGGCCATGTCCACCATGAAGATGGCGCCCACGTCCTTGGCGACCTTGGCAAAGCGGGCGAAATCGATGTGCAGGCTGTAGGCGGAAGCGCCGGCGATGATGAGTTTGGGCTTGGTCTCGTGCGCCTTCTTTTCCATGGCGTCGTAGTCGATCTCTTCCTTGGCGTTCAGGCCGTAGGAAACGACGTTGAACCACTTGCCGCTCATGTTGAGTGCCATGCCGTGGGTCAGGTGGCCACCTTCGGCCAGGCTCATGCCCATGATGGTGTCGCCCGGCTTCAGGAAAGCCAGAAAGACGGCTTCATTGGCCGAAGCGCCGCAGTGCGGCTGAACGTTGGCGGCATCAGCGCCGAAGATGGCCTTGACGCGGTCAATGGCCAGTTGCTCGGCCACGTCCACATATTCGCAACCGCCGTAGTAGCGCTTGCCGGGGTAACCTTCGGCGTACTTGTTGGTGAGCTGCGAGCCTTGGGCGGCCATGACGGCGGGCGAAGCGTAGTTTTCGCTGGCGATCAGCTCAATGTGGTGTTCCTGGCGGGCGTTTTCGGCCTGGATGGCAGCCCAGAGTTCAGGGTCGGTCTGTTCGACGAGGATGTTTCGGTTGTACATGGCAGTCGGATAAAACGCTGGTCCCCCGGTCATGCGGGGGCTGCCCAGGCGAACGGCTGAACGCAGAGCTCACGGTGGTTCTGCGGCACGCTTCCCTGTGGTGTCCCACGTCAGCGCAGCCAGCCCGGGAGGGTGGCGCGCCTATCGCCAGTCGCGTACCCCTCAAGTGTAGCTGACAGGCGAGGGCATCGCTGTCCCCCGCCTTAACAAGGCCTCAGCTGAGGGCGACTTTTTCGGTGGAGGCTTCGGGTTTGCCGGGGGCCGTGACCGGGATGATTTGCGGCGTCAGGAGTGGCACAGCGCGGCCGTTGGCAACCTGTTGCAGGCGGGCATGCTCTGCCAGCACCTTGGCGCCATAGCCGGTGTCATCTTCCATATTGGCGGCACCGACATAAAAGCGCAGGCCGCCTTCCAGCGAACCGGCGCGTTCAATGCACTCCTGCAGCACCTTGGCACCCACGCGCAGATTGCTCACGGGGTCGAAGGCAGCAAATTTGCCGCCAAAGCTTTCGTATTTGTCGCTGTGGATCCGGGTCATGACCTGCATCAGGCCCTGGGCGCCGACCGGGCTCTGGGCAAACGGGTTGAAGCCGGACTCCACCGCCATCACGGCCAGCAGCAAGGTCGGGTCCAACTGGGTGCGTTTGCCGATTTCATATGCTTCGGCCACCAGGGCGCTCAGGGGTTCGGGCGCGACACGGTATTTCTTGCTCAACCAATAGGCGACCGCAGCCTGCTGCTTGGGCAGGTCTTTGGGGTTGGCTGCCGTGGCACGCTCAATGGCATCGGCTTCCACCACAAATCCGGTGATGGCGATCTGGCGGCTTTGCAGCCAGCTCATCAGCCGCACTTCGCCGGCCTGGCGCAGTTCCGGGCGGGCGATCAGGGTGATCGTGGCAAACATCACAGCCAGCCCGAGGAGGGCAAAGCCGTTGTGGGTAATTTCAAAAAAGCCTTGGGCGACATCGGCGGCGAAAGTTCGCAGGCCTGAGCTCAATTTTTTGAACGCTGTCATAGCACTTCCTCTTCTCGCGTGGGCCCGTGTCTTGGCACCGCAGAAAAGTCGCAGTGTTCGGAACAGGTGTCACGTCTGGGTTGGTACGTCATCAGAATCCTGCAGGTCGCCTCTGGCGAGGGCAGCGATTCGATGTAGCCGGGGTCGGCAGCGGGTTCGGGTTCTCCCTGACTTAGGGCAGGGTTGGCCCAATTTTAAGTGCTTCAATATACCCGGTCAATAATAAGAAATCGATTTGTTATGCCTTTAATATTCTGTTCCGAAGCTGGGTATCGACCAATCAAGTCGTCTGGTTTCATTGAAATTCCGATTTGAAATCGCCAGCAGGGGGACTAAATTGAAAGAGCCTGACGCATCAGGCAAGCTCTGTCGGCAGTAAGCGGTCCACGCCAGATAGGTGTCTTGGACTGACAGAACCCGGCGATTCATGGGGGCAATCCCTTGCCTCCTGCGCATGGTGGGACTCGACTCTCCCCCTTGCGTAACCCAGACGGCATGGGCCTTGAGCCAGCCGTCAAGCCCGGCGGGCAGGCTTCAGGCCAACCGTCCGGGCTTTCTTGTTTTCACGGCAAGACAAATTTTTTCAACTCGGGAATTGATCTTTGCCGTATCCCGGGCAAACTTGACCGTATGACGCTCGATTCGATCAAGAAGAACAAGTGGGTACGGCGAGCCTTGATGGTCGCGGCCGGTATTGCGGTGCTGTGGGGATTGAGCTGGGCCATCGTGCCTGGTTTGGTCAAAAACCAGCTGGAAAAGCTGGCTGGCGAACAACTGGGGCGCCAAGTCAGCCTGGGCGCTGTCCACTTCCGCCCTTGGTCGCTGGAGTTGACAGTGGACGATCTGGTCGTGGCCGGCACCCCCGGCGCGGCGCCACCATTGCAGATCAAGCGTGTCTATCTGGATGCCGAGCTGCAATCCCTGCTGCGGCTGGCGCCGGTGGTGGATGCGTTGCGGGTTGATGGTCTGGCCTTGCGACTGACCCACCAGGGGGGCGGTCACTATGACGTGGACGATATCCTGGCACGGCTCACGGCACCGGCCGATCCGCCGCGCCCTGCGGCAGTCTTGCCCCGGTTTGCCCTTTACAACATTGCCGTGCAGTCAGGTTCGATCGACTTCATCGACCAGCGCGCCGGCCGCACGCACGAAGTGCGTGAGTTGAATCTCAGCATTCCCTTTCTGAGCAGTCTGGCGTCGCGCCGTGACGTCATCACCGAGCCCCGACTGGCCTTTCTCCTGAACGGCAGTCGTTTTGATTCCAGTGTGCAAACCACGCCATTTGCACCTTCCCACAAGACCGATGCCACATTCCAGCTCGCCAATCTGGACCTGCGCCCCTACCTGGCCTACCTGCCCGCTAGCTTGCCGGTCAAGGTGCTGGCCGGGGTGGCGGGGGCGGATGTACGACTGCATTTCGAACAGGCGCCCAAGCCAGCAGTGCGACTCAGCGGGGTCATCGAACTGAAGGGATTGCAACTGGCCGATGCCCAAGGCCAGGATTTGCTGGCACTGGAGGCCTTGCGGGTCGATATGGCCGATGTCCGGCCCCTGGAGCAGATCGCCAAACTGGCGTCGGTCGAGCTGACAGGGCCGACCCTGGACGCCCGCCGTGATAAGGCCGGTGCAATCAATCTGCTGAAACTGGCGCTTCCTCAAGACGAAGGTGCATCTCGGCCCAAGCAGGAGGGTGCAACAACGCAACCCGCCGCCCCGGCCAGCGCCTGGCAGTTGGCGCTGGCCAAGTTCACGGTGCGTGGCGGCCAGGTGCACTGGCGCGATGCCGCGGTGACGCCGGCGGCCCGGATCGATCTGCGCGATCTGACGCTGGATGCGGCGGCCTTGGCCCTGCCTTTGCGGCAGCCGGCCAGCTTCACGGGTTCGCTGGCACTGGCGGGTGGGACCGCGTCGAACGGCAACAACCGTCGGACGGCCAAGACGGACGCCGCACCTGCTTCGGCGCAGTTGAGCTTCAAGGGGGAGGCCAGCGAACAGGTGGCCACCGTCCATGCTGAACTCAAGAATCTGCCGCTGGCACTGGCAATGCCCTATGCGGCGCAAGTGATCGAGCCGGCGCTGAGCGGGAGCCTCAGCGCCCAACTGGCTTTGGAATGGAAGGGGGGGCAGTGGCACGTGCAAGTGCCCCGGCTGGAGGCCAGCAAGTTGACGCTGGGTGCCCAGAGCCGGACGGACCGCTCTTGGCCGCTGTCGCTCAACCTGCTTGAAGTGCAGGGCGCCGAGATCAAGCTCGACGAGCGCAGCGTGACATTGGCCAAGCTGGCCATCACGCAGCCCTCGGTGGCAGTGGAGCGTGACCGCGAAGGACGCTGGACGTTCCAGCGCTGGTTGCAGCCGGCCACGCCCATCCCGAAGTCAACAGCCGATGCCACGACACAAAAGCCGAAGGGGCGCGCCGACGAGGCCAAGGCGCCCCAGGGTGCCACGCCCTGGCGGATAGCGGTGAATGATGCAACCTTGGAAGGCGGGCAGATCCGGTATGCCGATCGTGCTGCTGGGCGGCCGGTGGTGTTCGACATCTCGGCCCTGTCGTTGCAACTGAAGGACTTTGCCTCCGACAGCCGCCAACCCGGTCCGCTCAAACTCTCAGCCCGGATGCGCGCGCGCCGCGGCGAGCCGGGGCAACTGGCGTTCACGGGGAGTCTGGCCATGCAGCCACTGGCCGTGCAGGGCCGTGTTCAGGCTGTTGATCTGCCGGCGCATGCCGTGATGCCCTATCTGACGGAAGTGCTCAATTTGCGCTTGGCGCGGGCGGATGCCGGCTTCAAGGGCGATGTTCGTTATGCGCAGACGCCCCGCGGCCCGGTGTTCAAGCTCCGTGGCGATGCCCTGCTGGAAGATTTGCTGGCGAATACGGTGCCGACGGCAACCCAGACACAGGACGCCTTTCTGAGCGAAGAGCTGCTGAGCTGGAAAGCGCTGAGCCTGCGTGATCTTCAGGTGGCGCTGGCACCAGGGCAGGCGACCCGGGTGGCGGTGGCGGAAACCGCGTTGAGCGACTTTTATGCGCGTGTCATCATCAACGAAAGCGGGCGCATCAACTTGCAGGACATCGTGAAGCCGACCGCGGCAACAGCGACGATCGACGTAACTGCGCCACCGGCAGGCCCCACTGCGGCGCCAGCCGCAGCGACCAAGGCCAATGTAGAGTCTGCCGAGCTGGCCCCGTTGATCGAGATGGGGCCGGTCAGCTTGGTCAATGGCCGGGTGTTTTTTTCCGACCGCTTCATCAAACCCAACTACAGTGCCGATCTTTCTGAGTTGACCGGCCGGCTCAGCGCCTTTTCGTCGGCGACTCCCAGCGGCGAAGCCGGTGCGGCACCGGCCATGGCCGATCTGGAGTTGCGTGGCCGAGCCGAGGGCACGGCCACCATCGAAATCCTGGGTAAGCTCAACCCGCTGGCCAAGCCGCTGGCGCTGGACATCACCGGCAAGATGCGCGACCTGGAGCTGCCCCCCTTGTCGCCCTACAGCGTGAAATATGCCGGACATGGCATCGAGCGCGGCAAGCTGGCCATGGATGTGGCCTACAAAGTGGATCCGGATGGGCAACTGACGGCTCGCAACAAGCTGGTGCTCAACCAGCTGACCTTCGGCGACCCGGTCGAAGGTGCCCCCAACAGCCTGCCGGTTCGGCTGGCCGTGGCGCTGCTGGCCGACAGCGATGGCGTGATCGACCTGAACCTGCCGATCAGCGGCTCACTCAACGACCCGGAATTCAGTTTCGGAGGCGTCATTTTCAAGATGATCGTGAACCTGATCACCAAGGCCATCACCTCGCCATTTGCCTTGCTGGCCTCGGCCTTTGACGGCGGTGATGACGGTGAGCTCGGGGTGGTGCCTTTCGCACCTGGATCGGCCGTGCTCAGCACGGAGGCGCAAGCCAATCTGGACAAGGTGGCCAAGGCGATGAAGGAGCGTCCGGCGCTGACCGTGACGGTGGCCGGCGCCGCCAGCCTGGAAGTCGAACGCGAAGGCTACAAGCGCGAGCGCCTGAGCGCGCTGATGCAGGCCGAGAAACGGCGCGCGGCGGTGGTGGCCGGCAAGCCGGCCGATGCCGTGCAAGCCCTGACCCAGGCCGAACGGCCGGAGCTGCTCAAGGCGGTGTACCGCCGTGCCCAGATCTCCAAGCCGCGCAATCTGCTGGGCTTTGCCAAGGACCTGCCGCCGGCCGAGATGGAAACGCTGTTGCTGGCCAGCATTCCGGTGAGCGAGCAACAAATACAAGAGCTGGCGCTGGCGCGTGGTGTGGCGGTGAAGGACTATCTGGTCAGCCGCGAACTGCCCCTGGATCGCCTGTTCCTGGGTGCTTCCAAAACGCAGGCGGCTGATGCCAAATGGGTGCCCCACGCCGAGCTTTCGCTGACGATGAAATAAGCCCCCGGCGCAAAAACATGCGCCGGGCATGAAGCGCAGCGCCGTTCGGGGCGACAATACGCGGCTAAACCCATTCCGATCCACCTTGCTGCCGAGCTCACCGTGAACTCCTCCGTGCCTGCCAAACTGAACGACCTCCAACAACTTGACGCCCTCACCGGTGGCGCATTCTCTGCGGCCACCTCCGGCGAACGCGCGGCGCGCGTGCGCGAGTGGCTGGCCAGCGAGCCCGAGCCTGAACAGCTGCAGGCGGTCTTCAAGGAACTCAGCGTGAAGGACAAGGGCGCTGCCAAACTGCTGCGCGAACGGCTGGACGACATTCGCCGCGCCAAGGGGCAGGAGGCGATGGCGACCGAGTGGGCGGCCAAGGCGCAGACGCTGCTTGAGGCCGGCAAGCTCAACATCGCCGACGCCCTGGCCTGGCAGCGCGATGCGGCCAAGGCCGGTGCGCCGCTGAGCCGCGAACCCTTGGCTGGCCTCAAGGTGCAACTGGCCGAGCGGGTCAAGGTGATCGAAGATTTGCAGCACCGCGTGCAGGTGCAGCGCGAGGCGGCGGTACTGCTGGCACAGCGCATCGAGGTGCTGTCCACCAAGTCGTGGAAGGACGCCCAAGCCGCGGCCGATGCTTTGCGTGCCGACGTGACCAGCTGGCAGGAGCAGGCGGCGGCTTTGCCGGGTGATGCCAACTGGGCCAGCGTGGACGCGCGTTTTCCGCCGCAACTGGAGACCTCGCGCGGGCAGCTGACGCTGGTGTGGGAGGCTTTCAGTGCCGCGCTGGCACAGGCGGTTTCGGCCGCAGCCGATCCGGCGCTGGCCTTGCCGCAAGTGCCGGTGTGGGCCGACGAGTTGCGCCAGGCACGCGGCCTGCCGCCTGAGGCGGCGCCTCAGCCGGCCAAGCCGAAGGTTGACCCTCAAGTCCGTTCCCAGGCCACGTCGGCTGTGCGCGAGGCGCTCTCAAAATTGGAGCGGGAGGTAGCAGAGGGTCATGGCAAGGCCAGCACCGGTGCGGCCGCCAACCTGCGCCAGGCACTCAAGGAGCATGGCCGCCATATCGACGACGCGCTCGACAAACAGGTTCATGCGGCCCTGGCCGCGGCCGGTGAACTCGAAGGCTGGCAGCGCTGGCGTGCCGACCAGCTGCGTGAGGAACTGGTGGGCAAGGCCGAAGCCTTGCTGAACCGGCCCGAGGGCCAGGCCCTGGGTGGACGCAAGATGCAGGAAACCCTGCGCGCCCTGCGCGATCAGTGGAAACAGACCGACCAGGGCGGTGTGCCCAACCATGCGCTGTGGAAACGCTTCGACGAGGCCTGCAACCAGGCGCACAAGGTGGTCGAGGCCTGGCTGGACAAGGTGCGGGCCGAGGCGGCCGAACACCGGACCCAGCGGCTCGCGCTGGTGGAGGAACTCAAGGCCTGGGCCGCGGCGAACCCGACCGCAGCCGGGGATGACTGGAAGGGCTTCAGCCGCGTTCTGCATCAGTTCGCCGAGCGCTGGCGCGAAGCCGGCCACTTGAGCGAAAAGGCCTTTGCCGAATTGCAGCCGCTGTGGAAGTCCGCCATGGCGGCAGCCAGCGCACCGCTGGAAGCGGTGCAAAAGGCGAGCCAGCAGCGCCGCCAGGCCATGATCGAAGAGGCGGCGGTGCTGGGCGCGGCGCCCGTGTTGCGCATCGACGCCGTCAAGGCCTTGCAGCAGCGCTGGCAGGCCGAAGCCCATGCCGTGCCGATGGAGCGCCGTCATGAGCAAAAGCTGTGGGATGCCTTCCGCAAGCCGATTGACGAAGCCTTCAACCGCAAGACGGCCGAGCGCGAGAAGGTCTCCAGCACCATGAGCGAGCGCGACCGCCAGGTGATGGAGGCGGCCAAGGCGCTGGAAGCCGCCAATGCCGGTGGCGATGCGCAGACCATCCGCGCCGCCATGAACGCGCTGGAGAGTGCTCTGCACGCTTCTGAAAGTTCTCCAGTTTCAGAGGAAAAACAGGCTCAAGCTCCCGTGGAATCTGCGCCGGCAGCTATAGAAACAGGAGCAGAGGAAGCGCCGACTGAGGCCGCTGCACCTGTTGCCGAGCCGGCCAAACCGCGCAAGCCGGTAGTGGCTGTGCGTGGCGACGACCGTCCCGGCATGAAAAAGGCTGAGCCGGCAACGCCGGCTGGCCGAGGCCGCCCCGGCGAGCGGCGCGAGGGCGGTCGCCGCGATGAGCGTGGAGCCGATCGTGGCGCAGAACGCGGCGGCCGACGTGAACCGCGCGAGTCGTACCGTGAGCAGCCGCGTCTGGGTGATGCGGCTTTCCGTGCCCAGCGTGAGGCGCTGGAGCATGCCCAGTTGGCGCTGAAGAAGCTGGCGGCCCAGGCCCATGGCGAATCGCTGACGCATCTGCTCTCGGCCTGGGAACAGCGCGATGCCAGCCAGTTGCCGACGGTTCAGGAGCTGGGCAGCCGGGTCACGCCGGCAGTGCGCACCTTGTGGAGCCAGGCCTTGTCGGCAGCGCCTTCCGGCGAGGCCGCCACCGCCTTGCTGCGGCTGGAGATTGCCGCTGAGGTGCCGACACCGGCGGCGGCGCTGGACGCCCGTCGTGCCCTGCAACTGCAGTTGCTCACCAAGCGCAACGACCCGACGCCGGTGCAGACCTGGGGCCAGGATGCGGCGCGTGTGCTAGGCGCGGCCTTCGAGGCTGAGCAGGCGCGGCGCCTGCAGAACGCCCTGAAGGTCTTGTTGCGTCGCTGATATTCACAACCGGCGCCTTCAGGCGCCAGGTCGGTAAAAAGCGTCGAACAAGGGCAGCAGTGCCGCGAAGTCGCGCGCGAACTGCGTGCGGTTGACGAAATAGGCTTCACTGGCCACGGCGAAGAACTCGTCGATGGCCTCGGCCCCATAGGGGTCGAGCCAGGGCGGTGGCGCACCAAAGCGCTCGGCCTTGATCACCTGTTCGCGGAAATCTTCAAAGCTGGCCTGCAGCGTCGTCAGCCAGTGGTCGCGTGCCCGGCGTGCACTCGGCATGCCCAGAAAGCCGGCGGGCAGGGGCGGGCAGCCGTCGGGCTGGCCATCGCGCAGATCGAGCTTGTGCACGAACTCGTGGATGACCACGTTGTAGCCGGTCGCACTGGAGGCCGCGGTCACATCCTGCCAGCTCAGCATCACCGGGCCCGCCTCCATGGCCTCGCCGGCCAGCACCTCGTGATAGCGGTGAACCACCCCATCCTCATCCGTCACTTCCCGCTGCGCCACCACCTCGTCCGGGTGCACCACGATGCCAACGAAATCGTCATACCAGTCCAGGGGCTGGTGGCCGGCGCCGAAGTGCAGCACCGGCAGGCAGGCCTGGGCGGCAATCGCCACCGCCATGGCATCCGTAATGACCAGTCCCTGGGCACCGTGGAACTCCTTCTCGGCCAGGAAGCGGGCGCTGAGCTCGCGCAGGCGTTGCTGCTCAGTGTGCGTGCATGCAGCAAGAAACGGGTAGTCGGTCAGGGTGGCTTGCCACAAGACCTCCGGAATGTCGCGGGGCGCCTGGGCGCTACCAGCCAAGCGTCGCAGCCAACCCCACATGCTCAGCCCGCCTGCTGGGCGGGCAGGCGCTGGACCTGCACAGCCCCGGCGTCCAGCTGCAGGCGCAGCACTTCGGCACGCGGCGGTGTGGCGGCGGCGTCCCAGTCGCTCAGCACGCGTCGGCGCAGACCGTCGCCGAGGGCGTGGTCCGCCGGCTTGTGGGTGTGGCCGTGGATCAGTTCATGCGCCTGGGCAGTCTGCAGCCAGCCCGCGGCGGCGGCGGCATCGACATCAGCGTACACGGCACCGTTGCGCTTGCGGGCCTCGCTTTCGGTGCGCAGGCCGCGCGCGATGGCGCGGCGCTCTGCCAGCGGTTTGGCCAGAAAGGCCTGTTGCCATTCGGGGCTGCGTACCTGAGCCCGGAATTGCAGGTAGTCGGTGTCGTCCAGGCACAGGGCATCACCATGCGAGAGCAGCCAGCGTTGCGCGCCAAAGGCCAGCACCGTGGGGTCGGCCAAGAGGCGAAGGCCGCAGGCTTGGGCAAATGCGTCCCCGAGCAGGAAGTCGCGGTTGCCGTGCATGAGGAAAACAGCACAACGTTGGGCGGTGGTGTGCAGGATGTGGACGCACTGGGCCTCGAAACGGGACTCCATGTCTGCGCTGGCCGGTCCATCGTCGCCGACCCAGACCTCGAACAGGTCGCCCAGGATGAACACCGCATCGGCACGGGTGTGCGCCATGTAGTGCTCCCAGGCTTGCACCGTGGCGGGCTCGCTGGCCTGCAGGTGCAGGTCGGAAATGAAATCGACCACCTGCCAGGCCGCAGGAGCGGTGAGCTCCGCGATCCGGGGGGGGGTCGGGTTCATGCGGGCGGGGGATCAGGCCAGAGCGGTGGCCTTCTCGATCACCACATCCTCTTTCGGAACATCACCGTGGTAGCCCTTCTGGCCCGTCTTGACGGCGGCGATCTTGTCGACCACGTCGGTACCGGCGACCACCTTGCCGAACACGGCATAACCCCAGCCCTGGGCCGAGGGGGCGGTGTGGTTGAGGAAGCCATTGTCAGCCACGTTGATGAAGAACTGCGACGAGGCCGAGTGCGGGTCGTTGGTGCGCGCCATGGCAATGGTGTACTTGTCGTTCTTCAGGCCGTTGTTGGCCTCATTCTCGATCGGCTTGTCGGTCGGCTTCTGGTTCATGCCAGGCTCGAAGCCGCCGCCCTGGATCATGAAGCCGGGGATGACGCGGTGGAAGATGGTGCCGTCGAAGTGGCCCTTGTTGACATAGGCCAGGAAGTTTTCCACCGACTTCGGTGCCTTGGCGGCGTCGAGTTCGAGCGTGATGGTGCCGAGGCCGGCGATCTGGAGTTCGACTTGAGGATTGCTCATGGTGATGCTTTCTTATTTCAGCAGGGTCGCCGACTTGATGAGGATGGGGGTAAGCGGTACGTTCTGGTGCATGCCCTTGTTGCCGGTGGGGCTGGTGCGGATCTTGTCGACCACGTCCATGCCGGACACGACCTTGCCGAACACGGCGTAACCATAGCCGTCGGGCATGGGGGCATTGAGGCCGCGGTTGTCGACCACGTTGATGAAGAACTGCGCCGTGGCGGAATTCGGGTTGCCGGTGCGCGCCATGGCGATGGTGCCGCGGTCGTTTTTCAGGCCGTTGTTGGCCTCCAGCGGGATCGGATCACGCGTGGGCTTTTGCTGCATGTCGGGGGTGAAGCCGCCGCCCTGGATCATGAAGCCGTCCATCACGCGGTGGAAGATGGTGCCTTCATACTGGCGTTCGGCCACGTACTGCAGGAAGTTGGCCACGGTCTTGGGTGCCTTGTCCGGGTAGAGCTCAAGCACGATGTCGCCCGCGCTGGTGGCGAGCGCGACGCGCGGTGCCGACTGGGCGATGGCCGTGCCGTGCAGCAGCACAGCTGCGGTGCTGGCCAGAAAAATGCGGCGCAGGAGGGAGGAGGGCTGGGAGGTCATCCGAGATTGCCTTCGTAAAAAATCTTCCACTGGCTGCCTTCGCGGATCCAGTACTGCCGTTTGGTCGGGCCGGTGCGCGTGCCATCGGGCACTTCGCCAAAGGTCACGACCATGGTGTCGGCGGCATCGGTCCAGCGCAGGTAGGACAGGTCCTTGAGCTGGATCGGCCGGCCCTTGACGCGATCGACTTCGCTGCGCAGGGACGGTGCCCACTCGCGCAAGGTCTTGCCGTTGCTGCTGAAGTCGGCGGTGTAGAAGCTCAGCAGCTGATCGATGTTGCCGCTGGACTTGGCGTTGCGCCAGGCGGTCAGGGCCTCTTCAAAGGGTTTGCTCTGGGCGCGGGTGCTGTGCGGTGCCACCCAATCCAGCTTGTGCGAGATCACCACCGGCGTGGTGCGGACCTCGACGGTGCGGATGAGGCGGTCCAGATCGGGGTTGGCCAGCACGACACAGCCGTCGGAGGCCAGTGGCGGGCGCGAAAACTGGTTGGGCGGCGTGCCGTGCAGCCAGATACCGCGGCCGGTCTTGCCGCGCTTGCTGTCCAGCACGTTGGGGTAGTTGATCGGCAGTGCGCCCGTGCCGTAGAAGTCGCGCAGCGACTTGGGGTCGAGGTTGCTGGTGATGAAGTACACGCCCAGCGGCGTGCGTGCATCGCCTTCAACCGCCTTTTCGATGCCGGACTTGCCAACCGAGATGTAATAGTCCGCCACCAAGTTCAGGCCGCGCTCGGTGTTTTCAAACAGGTACAGGCGCGAACGCGAAGCATCCACCGCAATGGCGTGCTTGTTGCGCGGCGACAGGGCCAGGAATTGAGAGGGGATGGTGCCGGCCGGCGGCCGCTCGCGCAGGGCCTTCAGTCGCATCTGCGATTCGTCGCGCAACTCGGCCAAGCCGGCGCTGTGGGCCAGAATTTCGGGCACGTCACCGAACTTGCGCAGCGCACGCGTGCGCGAGGTCAGCAGATCGCCATAGACCAGCTGGGCCAGCTGGAAATTGGGATAGTCGCGCACCAGGCTCTCGGCCCGTGCCAGCGCCTCGCGCGTCTTGCCATGGCCGGTCAGGCGGTAGACCTCGATCAGCCGGGCCTCGGCCACGCCATCGTTGGTGGTGGTGTTGCGGGCAGCGGGAGCGGCGGTATTGGGTTTCTGGCTTTTTTTGCCGGGGTCGGCGCTCGCCGGCGCTGTGAACAGGCCGGTGGCAGCAATGAGCAAAAACGCTAAAAATCCTTGGGTCATGTCAGTTCAAAAGCAATGTGGGGAGTCCCGTCGGTATTCCTGTGGGACACGGATCATGGCTTCAGGTTCCCGTTGATTCCCTGACGATCAGCCAGCGATCGCCTGATTTGACCAGATCAAGCGTCTTGCGGCTGGAAACCGCCAGTGCGTCAGCCTTGTAGTCCTGGCGGAATTTTGCCACTGCCTTGGTGCCGTTGACACTCACGCTCAGGTTTTCCAGCTTGACGCTGATGTTCGATTTGCCGGTGATGCGCTGGCGCCGCTCGCTTTCCCAGCTGCTGCGCGACAGCTTGCCCGGCGGATCGAATTCCTTGCCGTAGGCACCGAGGTAGGCGTTCATGTCCTTGTTGGCCCAGGCCTTGGCCCAGGCGCGCACGGCGGCTTCCACATCCTTGGCAGCATGGTCGGCCGTCACCGGCTTGGCCGCCGGGGCCGGGGCTGCCGGTGCGGCAGGGGCGGTTGCCACCACGGCCGGTTTTGCGGCGGGCACGGCGGCCGGCGCCGCCGGGGCTGCGGGGGCCGGTGGCGTGGCCTGGGGGGCTGCGGGTGGCGGGGTGGCGGGGCGCTGGCCCTTGGCGGCGGGGTCGAACAGTTCGCGGATCAGGGCCAGCTTGGGCTGGGCCGTGGCACCGCCGCTGTCGAGTTGCAGGGCCTTGTTGTAGGCCTGGCTGGCCAGCTTGGCATAGACGTCACCCAGGTTCTCGTGCGCGGTCGAGTAGCTCGGGTTGGTGCGGATCGCCATCTCCAGCGCGGCACGCGCCTTGTCGTACTGGCCCTGGCCCGCATAGAGCACGGCCAGGTTGTTGTAGGGCTCGGGCAGCTCGGGGTAGTCTTCGGTCAGCTTGGTGAAGGTGGCGATGGCGTCATTGGTCTTGCCGGTCTCGCGCTGGATCACCCCCTTGATGAACCGCATCTGCGGGTCGCGCGGCTTGGCGGCGAGGTGCTGATCGGCCTTGGTCTGGGCTTCGGCCAACTTGCCGGCAGCGACCAGCTTGTTGACGTCGCTGTATTCGTCAGCATGCACGGACGGGAGGGCCAGACTGCCTGCCAATGCAAGCAGCCGGAGGAGGTGAGAAATTTTGGCGCTACCGTGCTTCATAAATCTTGGATGGGTGCAAGCCCGTGTCGGATGACAAATCGCGGGGCTTTATACTGCGCTGGATTGTAGCCTCGCCAACGTTTCCGACCGGTTGCGCCGGTCGTTTGGCCCGCTTTAGAAATATTCATGAGTTTGCGCATATACAACACGCTGTCGCGTGCTCTGGAACCTTTTACCCCGATCGAGCCCGGCCATGTCCGCATGTACGTCTGCGGCATGACGGTCTACGACCTGTGCCACCTGGGCCATGCGCGTGCCATGGTGGCGTTCGACGTGGTGCAGCGCTGGCTGAAGTCCAGTGGCTATCGGGTCACCTATGTGCGCAACGTCACCGACATCGACGACAAAATCATCAAGCGCGCGCTGGACAACGGCGAAACCATCCGCTCGCTGACCGACCGCATGGTCGACGCGCTGCACCAGGACGCCGATGCGCTGGGCATCGAGCGCCCGACGCATGAGCCGCGCGCGACCGAGTACGTGCCGCAAATGCTGAGCCTGATCGGCACGCTGGCCCAAAAAGGCCTCGCCTACCAGGCCGGCAATGGCGACGTGAACTATGCGGTGCGCAAGTTCCCCGGCTACGGCAAGCTGTCGGGCAAATCGCTCGACGAGTTGCGCGCCGGCGAACGTGTGGCGGTGCTGGACGGCAAGGAAGATCCGCTGGACTTCGTGCTGTGGAAGTCGGCCAAGGCCAGCGAGCCGGCCGAGGCCAAGTGGGACAGTGCTTACGGCCCCGGCCGCCCGGGCTGGCACATTGAATGTTCGGCCATGAGCTGCGAGATGCTGGGCGAGAGCTTCGATATCCACGGCGGCGGTGCCGACCTGCAGTTCCCGCACCACGAGAACGAGATTGCCCAGAGCGAGGGCGCCACCGGCAAGCCGCTGGCCCGGGTCTGGATGCACAACGGCTTCGTGCGCGTGGACAACGAGAAGATGTCCAAATCGCTGGGCAACTTCTTCACCATCCGTGAGATCCTGGCCAAGTACGACCCGGAGACGGTGCGCTTTTTCATCATCCGTGCCCACTACCGCAGCCCGCTGAACTACAGCGACGCCCACCTGGACGACGCCCGCGGCGCGCTCAAGCGCCTGTACACCGCGCTGCACAGCGTCAAACCGGCCACGGTCGAGATCGACTGGCTCAACCCGCACGCCGCCCGCTTCAAGTCCGCCATGGACGAGGATTTCGGTACGCCCGAGGCGATGGCGGTGCTGTTCGAGCTGGCCACGGAAGTGAACAAGACCGGCTCGCCCCAAACGGCCGGCCTGCTCAAGGCGCTGGGCGGCTGCCTGGGCCTGCTGCAGGACGACCCGGAGAAATTCCTCAAGGCTGGCTCCAGCCTGGACGAGACCGCGATCCGCGCCCTGATTGAGCAGCGGGCGGCAGCCAAGCAGGCGAAGAACTTTGCCGAGGCCGACCGCGTCCGCAACGAATTGCTGGCGCAAGGCATTGTCCTGAAGGATTCGCCCACGGGCACCACTTGGGAGGCGGCGCAGTGAAGGCTGGCATGATGGTTTTTTTCGTCGAATCCCGAAAGGCGTGATGTGCCCGCGACCAAAAGCATAGCGCCCAAGATCTTCACGCCCGACTACTGGGACGAGGCCTGCAAGCACCTGATGAAGAAGGATCGGGTGATGAAGCGGCTTATCCCGCAGCATGGCGACGCCTGCCTGCAGACCCGCGGCGACGCCTTCACCACGCTGGCGCGCAGCATCGTGGGCCAGCAGATCTCGGTCAAGGCGGCACAAACGGTGTGGGAGCGCTTTGTTGCGTTGCCGAAAAAGATGACACCGGCCAATGTGCTCAAGCTCAAGGTCGATGACATGCGTGCCGCCGGCTTGAGCGTGCGCAAGGTCGAGTACCTGGTGGACCTGGCGCTGCACTTCGACAACAAGCTGGTGCAGGTGGCCGACTGGGAGGGCATGGACGACGAGGCCATCATTGCCGAGCTGGTGGACATCCGCGGCATTGGCCGCTGGACGGCCGAGATGTTCCTGATCTTTCATCTGATGCGGCCCAATGTGCTGCCGCTGGATGATGTGGGCCTGATCAACGGCATCAGCCGTAACTACTTTTCCGGTGAATCCGTCAGCCGCAGTGATGCGCGCGAAGTGGCCGCGGCCTGGGCGCCTTATTGCAGCGTGGCAACTTGGTATATTTGGCGCTCCCTCGACCCCGTGCCGGTGGAGTATTAGCCGTTGGCCTGACCGGCGCCTGCCCCGTGGCAGGCGAGCCGCCTGAGGTGCCAACGCAGAGAACAAGGAGTTAGTCGATGGCGAAAAAAACATTCCTCGATTTCGAGCAACCGATTGCCGAACTCGAAGCCAAGATTGAAGAACTGCGCTACGTGCAGAACGAGTCGGCGGTGGACATCACCGAAGAAATCGACCAGCTGAGCAAGAAGAGCCAGCAACTGACCAAGGATGTCTACAGCAACCTGACGCCCTGGCAGATCACCAAGATCGCGCGCCACCCCGAGCGTCCCTACACGCTGGATTACGTCAATGAGCTGTTCACCGATTTCGTCGAGCTGCACGGCGACCGCCACTTTGCCGACGACCTGAGCATCGTCGGTGGCCTGGCCCGCTTCAACGGCAACGCCTGCATGGTGCTCGGCCAGCAAAAGGGGCGCGATACCAAGGAGCGCGGCATGCGCAACTTCGGCATGAGCAAGCCGGAGGGCTACCGCAAGGCGCTGCGCCTGATGAAGACGGCCGAGAAATTCAAGCTGCCGGTGTTCACCTTCGTGGACACCCCTGGTGCCTACCCCGGCATCGACGCCGAGGAGCGCGGCCAGTCGGAAGCCATCGGCCGCAACATCTTCGAGATGGCGCAGCTGGAAGTGCCGATCATCACCACCATCATTGGCGAAGGCGGCTCCGGCGGTGCGCTGGCCATTTCGGTGGGCGACCAGGTGCTGATGCTGCAGTACTCGGTCTATTCCGTCATCAGCCCCGAAGGCTGTGCCTCCATCCTGTGGAAGACCGCCGACAAGGCGCAGGAAGCCGCCGAAGCCCTGGGCATCACCGCCCACCGCCTCAAGGCCATGGGGCTGATCGACAAGATCGTCAACGAGCCGGTTGGTGGCGCGCACCGCGACCACAAGCAGATGGCGGCTTTTCTCAAGCGCGCCCTGGGCGAGGCCTACCGTCAGGTCGCCGACCTCAAGGTCAAGGAACTGCTGGAGCGCCGCTACGAGCGCCTGCAGAGCTATGGCCGTTTCACCGACACCAAGACCAGCGGCAAGTAAGACGGCCGGCCTGTTGCGCACCACTGCGCGCGGGGCAGAGGTCATCCGATGAGCAAGACGCTGGCGCAAGCCATGGGCGAGTTTGCGCCCGGGTTGCCGCTGGCGGTGGCCTACAGCGGCGGCGCCGACTCCACCGCGCTGCTGCTGGCCTGTGCCGAGAAGTGGCCAGGCCAGGTCTGCGCCTTTCATGTCCACCACGGGCTGCAGGCGGCGGCCGACACCTTCGAGCAGCACGGCCGCGAGTTCTGCGCACGCTTGGGCGTGCCGTTTCGGGTGAGCCGGGTCGATGCGCGCCATGCCCCAGGGGAGAGTCCGGAGGCGGCAGCGCGCCACGCGCGTTACGAGGCTTTTCAGACCCTGGCCCAGGAAGATATTGCGCCAGGCGCTATTAAAAACATAGCGGTTGCGCAGCAGGCGGATGACCAGGTCGAGACCTTGCTTTTGGCGCTGAGCCGCGGCGCCGGCCTGCCGGGCCTGAGTGCCATGCCAGCTGCGTGGGCGCGCGATGGCCTTCACTATTTCCGGCCGCTGCTCGATGTGCCCGGGGCCGAGCTGCGCCACTGGCTGCGCGAGCGCGGCGTGGCCTGGGTCGAGGACCCGACCAATGCCGACGAACAGTTCACGCGCAACCGCATCCGCGCGCGCCTGCTGCCGGCTCTGGCCGACACCTTTCCGCAGTTCCGCGACACCTTCGCCCGCAGTGCGGCCCATGCCGCCGAAGCGCAGCGACTGCTGAACGAGATGGCGCACGACGACCTCGCACAGATTGGTCTGCCGCCGCAGATTGCCCGCCTGCAGGCCTTGAGCCGGGCGCGCCAGGCCAATGTGCTGCGCCACTGGTTGCGCAGCGCGCACGCAACGGTGCCCAGTGCCGCCCAGCTGCAGGAGCTGCTGGACCAGGTGGCCGCCTGCACCACGCGCGGCCACCGCATCCGCCTCAAGGTCGGTACGGGCTTTGTCGAGCGGCAGGGCGCAGTGCTGACTTGGTACAATCCCTAGGTTTTGCTCGCAGGTGCGTCACCGGGGCAGGGCACACTTGTGTTGACACCGGCGAGCCGCAGCGCGCTGCGCAGGCCAAGCCACCAATCCGACTAATTCAATGGCATTGATCGTTCACAAATACGGCGGCACGTCGATGGGCTCTACCGAGCGCATTCGCAATGTCGCCAAACGCGTCGCCAAATGGGCGCGCGCCGGCCACCAGATGGTGGTGGTGCCCTCGGCCATGAGCGGCGAGACCAACCGCCTGCTGGGCCTGGCCAAGGAGCTGGCACCCGCCAAGGCGTCTGATGCCACCAACCGCGAACTCGACATGCTGGCCGCCACCGGCGAGCAGGCCTCGAGTGCCTTGCTGGCGATTGCATTGCAGGCTGAAGGCATGGAGTCGGTCAGCTACGCGGGCTGGCAGGTGCCGATCATGACCAACAGCGCCTACACCAAGGCGCGCATCGAATCGATCGACGACAAGCGCGTGCGTGCCGATCTGGCCGCCGGACGGGTGGTGATCGTCACCGGTTTCCAGGGTATCGACGAGCAGGGCAACATCACCACGCTGGGCCGGGGTGGTTCTGATACCTCCGCCGTGGCGGTGGCCGCGGCCATGAAGGCTGACGAGTGCCTGATCTACACCGATGTGGACGGCGTCTACACCACCGACCCGCGCGTGGTGCCGGAAGCGCGCCGCCTGCAGACCGTGAGCTTCGAGGAGATGCTGGAGATGGCCTCCATGGGCTCCAAGGTGCTGCAGATCCGCTCGGTCGAGTTTGCCGGCAAGTACAAGGTGCCGCTGCGCGTGCTCTCCAGCTTCACGCCCTGGGATATTGACCTCGCTGAGGAAGCCAAGTCTGGCACGTTGATCACTTTTGAGGAAGACGAAAAAATGGAACAAGCCATTGTTTCCGGCATTGCATTCAACCGCGACGAAGCCAAGATTTCCGTGGTCGGTGTGCCCGACAAGCCGGGCATCGCGTACCAGATACTGGGCGCCGTGGCCGATGCCAACATCGAAGTCGACATGATCATCCAGAACATCAGCAAGGATGGCAAGACCGATTTCAGCTTCACCGTCAACCGCAACGACTATGCGCGTGCGATCGACCTGCTCAAGGACAAGGTGGTGCCGAGCCTCGGCGCGCAGGACGTTCTGGGCGATACCAAGATCTGCAAGGTGTCGATCGTCGGCATCGGCATGCGCAGCCACGTCGGCATCGCCAGCAAGATGTTCCGCTGCCTGAGCGAAGAGGGCATCAACATCCAGATGATTTCCACCAGCGAAATCAAGACTTCTGTGGTGATCGACGAGAAGTACATGGAGCTGGCCGTGCGCGCGCTGCACAAGGCATTCGATCTGGATCAGCCGAAGGCGTGAAATTGCATTGAAGTCGTGCGATAATCTCGCCTGACTTTAGGAAACGTGACCGAGTGGCCGAAGGTGCTCCCCTGCTAAGGGAGTATGGGGTGTAGAGCCTCATCGAGGGTTCGAATCCCTCCGTTTCCGCCAATAACAAGCCCCGCCTCGTGCGGGGCTTTGTTTTGGGGATTCTACGCACGGGGCGCCGCTAGAATCGCCCGGTGACGTCGCCCGCCATTCCCTCCCCCAAGTCTTTGTACAGCCCGTCGGCCCAGGCTGCGATTGCCGCCTCCATGGCGCGCGTGGCCTTGCTGGCCGCCGGGGTTGACTGCATCTATTTCCTGTTCTTTCTGGTGGTTGATTCGCCTTGGCTGGCCTGGATCAATGTGCTCAGCGTGGCCATGTATGCAGCGGCCTACCGGCTGGCCAGGCGGCAGAAACTGCACGGCTGCGCCTTGCTGATCTGGCTGGAGGCGTTTGTGCATGCCGTGATCGGCACACTGATGACCGGCTGGGACAGCGGTTTTCACTATCTGCTGCTGATGTTCATCCCCTCGGTCATCCTGACCAACTCGCGTCGTCAGTCGCTCGCGTTTGTCGTCGCTCTGCTGGTTTTTCTGGTCACACTGGATTTCCTGTCGCGCGGCTTGGGACCGCTGGCACCGTTGTCAGCCAGCGCCTTGGTGGCGCTGAAGTGGCTGAACATCACGATCTTCATCTCCATGTTCTCGTCGCTGTCGCTCTATTACCGGCGCAAGATCTTTCAGGCCGAGCGCTCCTTGCATGCCCAGGCCACGCAGGATGCCCTGACCGGCCTGTACAACCGGCGCCACTTCCAGCTGGTGGCGGAGCAGGAGCTGATCCGCTGCCAGCGCACCGGCAGCCGCGCCTGCCTGCTCATGATGGACATCGATTTTTTCAAGACGATCAACGACACCTATGGTCATGAGACCGGCGACCAGGTGCTGATCTCGGTGGCCCGCACGCTCAAGCAGGGTGCGCGCGCGATGGACACGCTGGCGCGCTGGGGCGGCGAGGAGTTCATCCTGCTGATGCCGGACGTTGATGCCGCGGAAGCCTTGACCGTGGCCGAGCGCTTCCGCCAGGCGGTGGAGCGCACACCGATCGTCTTTTCTTCCGGCGAGATCTTCTGCACCTTGTCGTTCGGCGTGACGCAACTGGAACGCGGTGAGCCGCTGAGTACGGCCGTTGGTCGCGCCGACCGCGCGCTCTACCGCAGCAAGGTGGACGGCAAGAACCGCGTCAGCCACGAGTGAGTGGCGGTGCCCGCAGCGTTACTCGATTGATGCGCTCCAGCGCGCATCCCAGGTGTTTTCCATCTGGCGTCGGTCGCGCTTGGTGGGGCGGCCGTGTTCGATGCTCAGCGCCGGCTCGGCGGCCAGGCGGCGCTGTTCGGCTGCCTGCTCACGCGCCAGCCGGCTGGCTTCGGTTTCCTCGTAGAGCTGCTGCGCCCCGGGTGCCGGACCGCGCTGGTTGCTGATGCCCAAGACCCGCACCGTGCGCGTGACAGGGCCTTGGCGCATGGCGACGAGATCGCCGGCGCGGACCTCGCGTGACGGCTTGGCCACCTGTTCATTGACCAGCACGCGGCCTTTACCGATTTCCTCGCAGGCCAGCGAACGCGTCTTGTAGAAGCGGGCAGCCCAGAGCCATTTGTCGATGCGCAGTTGTTCCATGTCAGCTTGCTGCGACGGGCCTTCATGCGGCCGTCACGAGGTCCACTGTACCATTGGCGCATGGAAAAAATGGACACCTTGCCGCGTGATGCCCAGAGCATTCTGGAGCTGGCGGCGCGCTCCATGTTCGACCTGTTTGCCAACGCCAGCGAAGGCATGCTGCTGGTGGACCGGCAAGGCAAGGTGGTCTGGATCAACGAGCAGTACAAGCGTTTCCTGCCGGCACTCGGGTTCGAGCGGGTTGAAGATTTTGTCGGTCACCCGGTGGCCAGCGTGGTGCACAACACGCAGATGCACCACGTGCTGGAGAGCGGCAAGCCGATCCTGATCGACCTGCTGAGCAACCGCGCCGGCACCTTCGGCGTCAGCCGCATTCCGCTGCGCGACAGCTCGGGCGAGGTCATTGGTGCGCTGGGCATCGTGCTGTTCGATCATCCTGAGACCAATCTGCAACCATTGATCACCAAGTTCGCCGCCTTGCAGCGCGAGCTGGATGATGCCCGCCGCGAGCTGGCCAGCCAGCGCAGCGGGCAGCGCCAGGCCAAGTACACCTTCGCCAGTTTCGTCGGTGCCAGCCCGGCGGTGGTGGAGGTCAAGCGGCTGGCGCGGCGCGCGGCGCAGTCCAGCAGCACCGTGCTGTTGCTGGGCGAGACCGGCACCGGCAAGGAGCTGCTGGCGCATGCCATCCATGCGGTGTCGGCACGTGCGGCCAGGCCGTTCGTCAGCGTCAACATCGCTGCCGTGCCCGACACCCTGCTGGAGGCGGAGTTCTTCGGTGTGGCGCCCGGGGCCTACACCGGTGCCGAGCGCAAGGGGCGTGACGGCAAGCTCAGGCTGGCCGACGGCGGCACGCTGTTTCTGGATGAAATCGGTGACATGCCGCTGGGGTTGCAGTCCAAGCTCTTGCGCGCCTTGCAGGAAGGTGAGTTCGAGCCCCTGGGCTCCAACCAACTGATGCGCTTCGATGCCAAGGTGATTGCCGCCACCTCGCGTGACCTCGGCCGCCTGGTGCGCGAGGGCAAGTTCCGTGAGGACCTGTACTACCGTTTGAATGTGCTGCCGATCCGGGTGCCGCCGCTGCGCGAGCGCCGCGCCGACATCCCGGCCCTGGCCGAGGCGCTGGGGGAAGACATTGCCTTGCGCAGTGGTTTGCCGCAGCCTGAGCTGACGGCAGACGCCATGGATTTGCTGTCGGCCCAGGTCTGGCGCGGCAACGTGCGCGAGTTGCGCAATGTGCTGGAGCAGGCCGCCATGCTGGGTGACACCCACCGCATCGACCGGGCACAGATCGAGAAGGTGCTGCGCGAGACCGGCATCGAACAACTGGAACCCGTGCTGACCGAGGGCGCGCAGCAGGCGTCGGCGTTGGCGCCGATCCGCCCGCTGGCCGAACAGGTGGCGCAACTGGAGCGCGCCGCCATCGCTGCCGCCATGGCGGCCAGTGGCGGCAACAAGGTGGCTGCAGCGAAACTGCTGGGAATCTCCCGCGCCACCTTGTATGAGCGGCTGGATTCATTTGTCTGATATTTAGACAAATGTATTAAATCAATACATTTATTTGTATTGATTTTGAGCATTTGGGATTGATTCTTTCGGGAAGGTCAATCAAATCAAGCACTTGGCGATTGGCATGATCTGTGCTCAGATGCACTGTTCGCACACATAACAAGGAGACATCCATGCAACGACGCACCTGGGTCGCCCGGGCCGGTCTGATGACCGCGACCATGGCCGCCACACTCTTTGCCAGCACGGCTTTCGCGCAGGGCAAGGACATCCGCATTGCCCACATCTACAGCAAGACCGGCGCGCTGGAAGCCTATGGCAAGCAGACCCAGACCGGTTTCATGATGGGCCTGGACTACGCCACTGGCGGCACCATGACGGTCGCCGGTCGAAAGATCGTGGTGATCGAGAAGGACGACCAGGGCAAGCCCGACCTCGGCAAGAGCCTGCTGGCCGCCGCCTACGGCGATGACAAGGTGGACCTGGCCGTCGGCCCCACCGCTTCGCCGGTGGCGCTGGCCATGCTGCCTGTGGCCGAGGAGTACAAGAAGGTGCTGCTGGTGGAGCCGGCCGTGGCCGATTCCATCACCGGTGACAAGTGGAACAAGTACATCTTCCGCACTGGCCGCAACAGCAGCCAGGACGCGATTGCCAACGCCGTGGCGCTGGACAAGGAAGGCATCAGCATCGTCACCATGGCGCAGGACTCGGCCTTCGGTCGCGACGGCGTCAAGGCCTTCAAGGAAGCGCTGAAGAAGGCCAAGCTGGTACACGAGGAATACCTGCCGCCGGCCACCACCGACTTCACCGCCGGTGGCCAGCGCATGATCGACAAGCTCAAGGGCTTGCCGGGCCGCAAGGTGATCTTCATCATCTGGGCCGGCGGCAACCCGTTCAAGATCGCCGACATGGACCTGAAGCGCCATGGCATCGAGATCGCCACCGGGGGCAACATCCTGCCGGCCATGACGGCCTACAAGCAGTTCCCCGGTATGGAAGGCGCGGCCTACTACTACTTCGGCATTCCGAAGAACCCGGTCAACGAGGCCCTGGTGTCCATGCACTACAAGCAGTTCAAGGCCCCGCCGGACTTCTTCACCGCCGGTGGCTTCAGCGCTGCCATGGCCGTGGTCACTGCGCTGAAGAAGACCAATGGCGAGACCGCCAGCAACAAGCTGATCGCCGCCATGGAAGGCATGAGCTTCGACACGCCCAAGGGCAAGATGACTTTCCGCAAGGAAGACCACCAGGCGATGCAGAGCATGTACCACTTCAAGATCAAGGTGGACCCGGCCTTTGCCTGGGGCGTGCCTGAACTCGTGCGCGAGATCAAGGCGGAAGAAATGGCCATCCCCATCCGCAACAAACGGTAATCGAGTGCTCGGCTACTGCGCGCGCCGATGGCGGCGTTGCGCAGTGCTCGAAATCCTCACGTACCGTAAGTACGTTCCGGTTTTTGCGCGCTGTGCGCCTTGCCCTCGGCGCGCTCGCTACGCCGCTCCCTCAATTCCTTCTCCATTCTTCAACATGCTTGAAACTCGGGATCTCACGATCCGCTTCGGCGGGCACGTGGCGGTCAATGCCGTCTCGTGCGCCTTTGCTCCGGGCACGCTGACGGCCATCGTCGGCCCCAACGGGGCCGGCAAGACCACTTACTTCAACCTGATTTCGGGGCAGCTCCAAGCCACGGCCGGGACGGTGTCGCTCAACGGGCGCGATCTCTCCGGTCTGCCGGCTTCGGCACGCACGCGTGCCGGTCTGGGCCGGGCTTTCCAGCTGACCAACCTGTTCCCGAATCTGAGCGTGCTGGAGAACATCCGGCTGGCAGTGCAGGCCACGCTGGAGGGGCCGCACCGTCGCGGCCTGAACCTGTGGAGCATCTGGAGCGACCACGCACGGCTGACTGAGCGGGCGCATGAAATTCTCGCGTCGGTGGCGATGGCGCGCCAGCAGGATGCGCCGGTGGCCAGCCTGCCGCATGGCGACCAGCGCAAGCTGGAAGTGGCGTTGCTGATGGCGCTCGACCCGCAGGTCTACATGTTCGACGAACCGACTGCCGGCATGAGCCACGACGAGGCACCGGTGATCCTGAACCTGATCCGTGCACTGAAGCAAGACAAGTCCAAGACCATTCTGCTGGTGGAGCACAAGATGGACGTGGTGCGCGAACTGGCCGACCGCATCATCGTGCTGCACAACGGCACGCTGGTGGCCGACGGTGAGCCGGCGACTGTGATTGCCTCGCCAGTGGTGCAAGAGGCTTACCTCGGCGTGGCGAAGGAGCCAGCATGAGCGACGTACTGCTGAAACTCGAAGGCGTGCACACCCACATCGGCGCGTACCACATCCTGCACGGCGTAGACCTGGTTGTGCCACGTGGCCAGCTCACCATGCTGCTCGGCCGCAACGGTGCCGGCAAGACCACCACGCTGCGCACCATCATGGGCCTGTGGCAAGCCTCGCAGGGCCGCATCACCTTCAACGGCCAGGACATCACGCGCCTGCACACCCCGGCCATCGCTGCGCTGGACATCGCTTACGTGCCGGAGAACATGGGCATCTTCGCCGACCTCACGGTGAAGGAGAACATGCTGCTGGCCGCGCGCAAGGCAAAGCATGCCCGCGACATGGACGAGGAGCGCCTGCAGTGGATCTTCAAGCTCTTCCCAGCGGTAGAGAAGTTCTGGAACCATCCGGCCGGCAAGCTGTCGGGCGGGCAAAAGCAGATGCTGGCGGTGTCGCGCGCCATTGTCGAGCCGCGCCGCCTGCTGATCGTCGACGAGCCGAGCAAAGGGCTGGCGCCGGTGATGATCGACAACATGATCACCGCCTTCCAGCAGCTCAAGGCCAGCGGCGTGACCATCCTGCTGGTGGAGCAGAACATCAATTTCGCCAAACGCCTCGGTGACCGTGTGGCCGTGATGGACGACGGCCGCGTGGTACATGCCGGCGCCATGCAGGCGCTGGCCGAGGACGAGGTATTGCAGCAGTCGCTGCTGGGGTTGGCGTTATGAACAAGGATTTCGATTACAAGCCCTTGCTGCTGGTGCCCTTGTTGGCGCTGGCTGCCTTGCCGTTGATCGGCTCCGGCTCGACCTGGCTCACATTGACGGTTGCGGGGCTGGCCATGGGCATGATCGTTTTCATCATCGCCTCCGGCCTGACGCTGGTGTTCGGCCTGATGGACGTGCTCAACTTCGGCCACGGTGTCTTCATCGCGCTTGGGGCCTTCGTGGCCACCAGCGTGCTGGGCGCCATGGGCGACTGGACCGGCTCGACCGAACTGTGGCGCAACTTGGTGGCGGTGCTGCCGGCCATGCTGGTAGCGATGGCGGTGGCCGGCGCGCTCGGCCTGGCGTTTGAGCGCTTTATCGTGCGGCCGGTCTACGGCCAGCACTTGAAGCAGATCCTCATCACCATGGGCGGCATGATCATCGGCGAGGAGTTGATCAAGGTGATCTGGGGCCCGCTGCAGATTCCGCTGCCGCTGCCCGAGGGCATGCGCGGCGCATTGGCGCTGGGCGAGGCTTCGATCGAGAAATACCGCGTGATCGCCGTGGTGGTGGGGCTGGCGGTGTTTGCCGTGCAAGCCTGGACGCTGTCGCGCACCAAGATCGGCTTGCTGATCCGTGCCGGCGTGCAGGACCGCGAGATGGTCGAGGCACTGGGTTACCGCATCCGCCGCCTGTTTGTTGGTGTTTTCGTCATGGGCAGCGCGCTGGCCGGCCTGGGCGGCGTGATGTGGGGCCTGTACCAGCAGAACGTGGTGCCGCAGATGGGCGCACAGGTCAATGTGCTGATCTTCATCGTCATCATCATCGGCGGCCTGGGGTCCACCGGCGGCGCCTTGATCGGTTCGCTGCTGGTCGGGCTGATGGCCAACTACACCGGTTTCCTGCTGCCGAAGGTGGCGCTGTTTTCCAACATCGCGCTGATGGTTGCCATTCTGCTGTGGCGACCGCAGGGCGTGTACCCGGTCGCGAACCGTTAAGGAGAGGAAGAGATGTTTGCTCGCCTCATTTCCAACGACCTGCCGCGCAGCCGCGTGCTGGCGGTGCTGCTGGTCCTGCTGCTGCTGGCGCTGGCCTTTGCGCCCTTCATCGCACCGGGCGTGAAGGCGCTCAATGTCGCGGCCAAGGTGCTGATTTTCGTCGTGCTGGTGGCCAGCTTCGACCTGCTGCTGGGTCACACCGGCATCGTCAGCTTCGCGCACACCATGTTCTTCGGCATCGGCGCCTACGGCATTGCCATCGCCAGTACCCTGCTGGGGCCCACTTGGGGCGCGCTGGGCGTGGGGCTGGTCGCGGCGCTAGGGCTGTCGCTGCTGCTGGCGCTGGCCATCGGCCTGTTTTCGCTGCGCGTGCGCGCCATCTTCTTTGCCATGATCACGCTGGCGGTGGCCTCGGCCTTCCAGACCCTGGCCTCGCAGCTGTCGGAGTTCACCGGCGGTGAGGACGGGCTGAGCTTCAAGCTGCCCGAGTGGCTGTCGCCCAGCTTTGAGCTGTTCGAGGAGCCGGTGCTGGGCGTCATGCTCGATGGCCGGTTGATCTGCTACTACCTGCTATTCGTCGCAGCGCTGGTGCTGCTGCTGGCGCTGCTGCGCATCGTCAACTCGCCGTTCGGTCGCGTGTTGCAGGCCATCCGCGAAAACGAGTTCCGTGCCGAGGCCATCGGCTACCGCGTGGTGGTGTACCGCACGCTCTCCAGCGTGCTGTCGGCGCTGTTCGCCTGCCTGGCCGGTGCCATGCTGGCGCTCTGGCTGCGCTACAACGGGCCCGACACCTCGCTTTCGTTCGAGATCATGATGGATGTGCTGCTGATCGTGGTCATTGGCGGCATGGGCACGATCTACGGCTCGGCCCTTGGCGCGGCGCTGTTTGTGGTGGCGCAAAGTTATCTGCAGGACCTGCTGCGTCTGGCGAGCGAAGCCGCCTCCGCTTTACCGCAGTTGTCGGCCTTGCTGTCGCCCGATCGCTGGCTGCTCTGGCTCGGCCTGCTGTTCGTGCTGTCGGTTTATTACTTCCCCACCGGGGTGGTCGGGCGTCTGCGCGCGGCGGCGGCCCAAGGAGGCGCACGATGAACCCCACTTCGAATTACCTGACCCTGGCCGGCCGCGAAATCCACTACATGGAGTGGGGGGGCGCGAACCGCGAGACCGTGATCGCCTGGCATGGCCTGGCGCGCACCGGGCGTGACATGGACGAACTGGCCGAGCACCTCAGTGCCCACGGTTACCGCGTGATCTGCCCCGACACGCTGGGCCGCGGCTTGAGCCAGTGGAGCCCGTTGCCGCTGCAGGAGTATTGCCTGGCGTTCTACGCGCGTCTGGCGGCTGCGTTGTTCGATCAACTGAAGATCGAGCGCGCACACTGGGTCGGCACCTCGATGGGCGGTGCCATCGGCACGGTGTGCGCCTCGGGTCTATTCCAGCCGCAGCTCAAGGCACGCATCCGCAGCCTGGTGCTCAACGACAACGCGCCCGAGCTGGCCGCGGCGGCCATCAACCGCATCCGCGCCTATGCCGGCAACCCGCCGGCGTTCGAGACGGTGTGCGAGCTGGAGGCCTTCTTCCGCCAGGCCTACAAGCCCTACGGCTGGCTCAGCGATGCGCAGTGGCGCCGCCTGACCGAAACCTCCACCCGCCGCCTGCCCAATGGCCGTGTGACGCCGCATTACGACCCGGCCATGGTGCAGCAGTTCGAGCACCACCCCGATGACTACCTGATCTGGAACCATTACGAGCAGGTCGAGATCCCGGTGCTGCTGCTGCGTGGGGTCGAGTCCGACCTGGTGCTGCCCGAGACGGCCGCAAAGATGCAGATCTGCGGCCCGGGCCGCCGCGGGCAGTTGCAATCGATCGAGGTGCCCGATTGCGGCCACGCGCCGGCGCTCAACGTGCCGGCCCAGCTTGACGCCGTGCTGGACTTCATCCGCCGCGCCGCCTGACGCTGCGGCGACAGGTCTTGCTGCAGGCAGCCGCTGCGGCGCGGTGCCGGCTTGGCACAATGCAGGCTCGATTCATCAAGAAGAACGAGGAGCAGGCATGGCCTTGACGATCTACGGCATCATCGCATCGCGCGCGTTGCGCCCCCTGTGGGCTGCCACCGAGCTGGGGCTCGATTTCGAGCATGTGCAGACCGACTACAAGGTCGGCACCACGCGCACGCCGGCGTTCCTGTCGATCAACCCCAACGGCCACATTCCGGTCCTCGTCGACCACCGGCCCGAAGGCGATGTGACGGTGTGGGAGAGCATGGCCTGCGCGCTCTACATCGCGCGCCACCACGGCCAGGCTGACGGGGTGAACCTGGTGCCGGCCACGCCGCGTGAGGACGCCGAGGCGCTGCGCTGGAGTTTCTGGACCGTGACCGAACTGGAAAAAGACGCGCTCACCGTGTTGATGCACCGCCTGGCCATGCCGGCCGAGGAGCGCAAACATGATCTGGCCGAGGCCGCCGAGCGGCGCCTGAAGGTGCCGCTGCGCGTGCTGGAGCAGCATCTGGCGCAGCAGCAGGCGCGCGGTGAGGCCTTCATGGCGGCGGCACGTTTCACGGTGGCCGACCTGTGCGTGGCCAGCGTCATGTTGTGGGTGAAGCCGGCACGCGAACTGCTGGCGCAGCACCCGCTGGTCAGTGCCTGGCTGGCGCAGTGCCTGGGGCGGCCGGCCTACGAGTCACTGCGGCGCCAGCGCTAGCAACCTCAAGCCGAATTGGCCTTTTGGCCTTGATTTATAAGCGCCGACAGCTACTGAAACGATAGCGTTTTGGGTCTCAGTTGCGGGCGCCCAAGGTCAGTGCGGCGGCGCGTGACGCTGCCAGCGCCTCGGCATCGGGTGCTCTGTGTGTCGGCCAGCCGGCCAGGTGCTGCAATGTGATGCCGCCAAGCGCAGCGATGGCCTCAGGGCTGTCGTTCAGGCAGGGGATGTAGTGGAATTCCTGGCCGCCGGCGGTCAGGAAAGCCTGCTTCGCTTCCTGCGCAATTTCTTCCAGCGTTTCCAGGCAGTCGCTGGTGAAACCGGGGCACACCACATCAACGCGCTTCACACCGGCCTGGCCCATCTTGATCAGTGTCGGTTCGGTATAGGGCTCGAGCCACTTGGCCTTGCCGAAGCGCGACTGGAAGGTCAGCTGGTACTGGTCGCGGCTCAGCCCCAGTTGTTCGGCCAAGAGGCGCGCGGTTTTGTGGCATTCACAGTGGTAGGGGTCACCCAGGTGCAGCGTGCGCTCCGGCACACCGTGGAAACTCATCACCAGCTTGTCCGGCCGGCCATGGGCCTGCCAGTAGGTGCGGATGCTTGTGCTTAAGGCGCTGATGTAGCCGGCATCGTCGTGGTAGCGGTTGATGAAGCGCAGCTCGGGCAGGCTGCGCACCTGTGCGGCCCAGTGGTAGATGGCGTCGAACACGCTGGCGGTGGTGGTGCCGGAGTATTGCGGATAGGCTGGCAGCACCAGCACGCGCGTGGCACCCTCGGCCTTCAGGGCATCGAGCTGCGCGGCGATCGACGGGTTGCCGTAGCGCATGGCGTAGCGCACGGTGACGTGGTGGCCTTGGCGCTGCAGCCAGGCCTGCAGCCCTTGCGCCTGTTTCTCGGTCCAGACCTTCAGCGGCGAGCCTTCGGGTGTCCAGATGCTGGCGTACTTGGCGGCCGACTTGGCCGGTCGCACGCGCAAGATGATGCCGTGCAGGATCAGCCACCAGATCGGCCTGGGAATTTCCACCACGCGGTGGTCGCCCAGGAACTCGGCCAGGTAACGACGCAGCGCCGCCGGCGTGGGCGCATCGGGTGTGCCCAGGTTGCACAGCAGAATGGCCGTAGACGGCGCCTGGCCATGGGTGTACGCGGGTTCTTGTTTGAATGCCATGCGGTATTCTCGCCCAGCTATGCTGGACACAACCAAGATACGGGCAATATCCCTCGACCTCGATGACACGCTGTGGCCGATCTGGCCGGTGATCGCGCGCGCCGAGCAGGCGCTGCAGGACTGGCTGCGGCCGCAGGCGCCGCAAACGGCCGACCTGCTGGCCGATGCCGAGCAGCGCCTGGCCTTGCGGCGCGAAGTGCAGCAGCAACAACCCGAGATCGGCCACGATCTGCGCCGGCTTCGGCAGGAGTTGATCCGCCGCGCATTGCAGCGCCATGACGAAGACACCGCGCTGGTGGAGCCCGCCTACGAGGTCTTCATCGCCGAGCGCATGCGCGTCGATCTGTTCGAGGACGCGCGGCCGGCGCTGGCCTGGCTGGCGGCGCGTTACCCGGTGGTGGCGCTGTCCAACGGCAATGCCGACCTGCACCGCGTTGGCCTCGGAGAATACTTTCATGCCGGCCTGAGCGCGCAGAGTTTCGGTGTCGGCAAGCCCGATCCGCGCATCTTCCACGCAGCCGCACAGGCCGCTGGCGTGTTGCCGCACGAGGTGCTGCATGTGGGCGACGACGCTGCACTGGATGTGCTCGGTGGCCTGAATGCCGGCATGCAGACAGTCTGGGTCAACCGGGCCAACCACGACTGGGCGCACGAGACGCTGCGCCCGCACGCCACGGTGGACGACATGGCGCAGCTGTGCGTCTTGCTGCGGGCGACTGCCTAACGCTGCGGCTGCAGCACCAGCGTGCTGCGCGTGTTGGCCGCCACATCGGCCGGGCTCAGGTGCATGGGCTGGTAGCGGCCGGCCACATAGGCTTCGGCCTGGTCGTGGTGGTAGGGATCGAGCAGCACGCCGCTCTGGCCCACCGGGTTGATGCCCAGGCCCTTGCCAGCATCGGCGAAATCGATCAGGCGCCGGGTGGACGGGCCATAGCTCACGGCCCAGGGGGCCGGGCCCACCGGGAAGGCGAGGTTGTTGGGCACTTCACGGCCGCCCGGTGCTTCGAACGGGCCGATGTTGAACAAGATATCCAGCGGTTTCTGCTGGCCCAGCGGATGGTTGTGGGTCAGCGTATGGGCCTTGCTCCAGACCCAGCTGGCCGGGGTTTTGCCCAGGCTGGTATTGAGATGCGTGATGGTGGCGCGCCAGGCCTGTTGCAGGATGTCGCGCCGTTTTTCCACCGCGGGGGTGCCGCGCTGGTCCCACCAGGGGGAGTCGGCATCGGCAGTCAGGCGCGGCAGGGCGTGGTCGAGTGCACGCGTGCGCAGCAGATTGCGGAACTGCACGTCGCCAAGTTCGTCCTGCATGGCGGCCTTGGCCAGTTCGTAGATGAACTGGTTGAACAGGGTCGGCGCGATGCTGGTTGTGCCGTGGCTGCCGTCCCATTCGGCCAGCTGGCCCAGCAGGGCGCGCTCGGCACCGTCCACCACCACGGTGTTCAGCTCCATCAGCAGCGGCCTGAGCACGCGCGGCCCGTAGGCGGTGCGGCCATCGAGCTGCAGCGCCTTGCTGTTCTGCAGATCCCATTTGACGCCGGGCTCGCGCAGCAGTTGGTCGAGCCGCTGGGCGCGCTCGTACAGGTTGTAGTAACCCGGCACCGGCAGGCCGCTGCTGGGCGCCGGCTGATGGTTGGCCGAGACGATGTAGCCGCGTGCCGGGTTTTCCTCCTGCGGGTTGTCCTGAAAGCGGTAGAAGCCCAGCTTGTCGGCCTCGCCCTTGCTGCCGTCCAGGATGAAGGCCGGGTTCACGTTTTCCGGGCGCTGCGGCAACTTGGCGGCGGCCCACCAAGCGATGTCACCGGCCGCATTGGCCCAGACGATGTTGAGGCCGGGCGCATGGATCTTGCTGGAGGCCTGCCGGGCCTTTTCACGCGTGTCGGCGCGGTTGAGTTCGTAAAAGGCATCGAGGATGGGGTTGTCAGTTTCGGCCCAGGTCCACCACATGGCGATCGGCGTCTTGCCCAGGCTGTCGGCAAAGGCGTCGTTGATGAGGGGGCCATGCGGCGAGCGGCGCAGCGTGAGCGAGACCGGTGCGGCACCCTTGACGGCAATCGTCTCGCTGCGGCTTTGCAGATCAACCCACCGGCCCTGGTACCAGACCTGGTTCGGGTTGGCCGGGTTGACCTTCTCGGCCACCAGGTCCAGGTCATCGTTCTGGAACATGGTCAGGCTCCAGCCGAACTGCGGGTTGTGGCCGAGCAGGGCCACCGGGTTGAGCGCCTGGTGGTGGCCGTAGAGCTCGAAACCCGGCGCCTTCAGGTGCGCTTCGTACCACACCGAGGGGGCGGCAAAGCTGATGTGCGGGTCGCCGGCCAGCAAGGGTTTGCCGCTGGCGGTATGCCGTCCCGAGACCACCCAGGCATTGCTGCCTTCGAACTGAGGTACCCCGGCTGCGTTCAGCGCTTCATGGCTGAGCTCGGCCAGGCGGTTCAGCCCTTGCCAGTCGGCCGGGGTCAGGCGCGGGGACGACTGCTTGGCCATCAGTGCGGTCTCGGCCAGGGGGCCGACCACGCCCAGTGGGTGCCATTCGAGGTCAAACGTCTTCAGGTAAGCCGGGCCGAGCTGGTCGCGCACAAAGGTCAGGACCGGTTCGGTGCGAAAGGCGGCGGCGAAGCTGTAGGCCAGGTAGCCTGAGACGGCGATGGTGTCGACCGGCGTGAACGGGCGCGGCGTGATGCCGAGAATCTCGAATTCCAGCGGCAGCGGCCGGCTGGCCTGGTACTGGTTGATGCCATCGAGGTAGGCCACCAGCGCCTGCCAAGCCGGGCTGTTGTGGTCGGCGCGGGCCACCACCGCTTCGGCGTGGGCGCGCAGGCCGAGGGTGCGGAACAGGCGGTCGGTGTCGAGCAGCTTGGGGCCGATGATTTCCGCCAGCTCACCGCGCGCCAGCCGGCGCACCATTTCGATCTGAAACAGTCGGTCCTGCGCATGCACATAACCCAAGGCGCGGTAGAGGTCGGCCTCGTGCTGGGCGCTGATGTGGGGGACGCCGCGCTCGTCATAGGCCACGCTGACCGGTGCCTTGAGTTGTTGCAGGCCAACGGTGCCGTGGCGCTGCGGCAGCTTGGAGCGGGCGTGCCAGGCGAAAGCGCCCGCCGCAGCGATCACGACGACCGTCAGCAGCACGATCAGGGAGATGAGGGAGATCTTGAGGAGGCGTTTCATCGACACGGGCAGAGGGTTATGACGTGGTGGAACTCGGGTGATTGTGCGTGACTTGTGTGGGGGCGTCCATGTTCCGCGCTGGCGGTGCCGCAAGGCAGGCGGCCGCCTGCAGGCCGCTGCGCACCGCGCCTTCCAGCGTGGCGGGGTAGGGGCCGTCCACATAGTCGCCGCAGGCCAGCAGGCCGGGGGCGATGGCTTGCGGCGGACGCTGCAGGCCCGGCGTGCAGGCAAAGGTGGCACGTTTTTCCACCACGGTCTGCACCGGCTGCAGGGTCAGGCCCAGTTGTGCGCCGGCCTGCGCCAGCACCTGGTCTTGCAGCAGGCCGCGTTCTGCGTCGCTGGCGCTGACGACAAAGGCCAGCAGGCCTGCCGGGCCGCCAAGCTGGCCGCGGTCAAACACGAACTGCGCTGGCGCCGCGGCACTGCTGCGCAGGGCCAGCATGGGGGATGTCAGGCGGGCGTTGTGGCCCCAAGCGTAAACGGTGGTGATGGCTTCATAACGCAGTGCCTGGGCCGAGGCGGCCCAGCGGGTCATGCTGTTTGCTATCAAATCAGGAGCTTTGGGCGCAGATTCCATAAGGAGACGGGCCGATTCTGATGCCGAAGCGGCGAGCAGCACGGCATTGAAGGATTCGCCGTTGACATGCCATTCGGAGCCTTGCACCTGAATCTGCGTGACGCGAGTCCCCGGTCGCACTGCACCGCCGTGCTGCTGCAGCCAGCTTGCGGCAGCCGTCGGGAACAGGGCCGAGAGATCCTGCCGCGGCAGCAGCAGGTGCGAGCCACCCGGGATGCCGAACAGCGCGTCTTGCAGCACGCGCAGGAACACCTGGGCGCTGGCCTGCGTGGCCGGCGTGTTGAGGGCCGAGACGCACAGCGGCTCAATCAACTCCTGCAGCACCGGCGGCGCCAGGCGCTGGCACAGCTGCGCCACTGACAACGCGGAGTCGCACTGGAAACCTGCCATTTGCCAGCGCAAGGCTTCGCGCAGCAGGCCCCCGCGTGCGCCGAGCGGCCAGCCGCGTGCCCGCGCAATGCCGACGAAGGCATCCAACGAGGTCGGCAGCCATGCGGCGTGCGGAAATTGCAGGCCGGCGCCATCGGGAAAACGCAGGGTGAGTGGCAGACGCAGCAAGGCGACGTCTGGGTCGACGCCCACCAGGCGCATCAAGCGCAGCGAATCGGTGTAGGCCCCGATCAGGATGTGCTGGCCGTTGTCGAGGGTGACTTCGCGGCCATCGGGCAGCGTGCCCGGCACGGCGCGAGCGCGCCCACCCAAGGTGCGGGCGGCTTCGAACACCGTGACCTGATGGCCGCCGCGCGTGGCTTGCACCGTGGCGGCCATGCCGGCCCAGCCGGCGCCGATGACCGCCAGTTTCATGAAACCCGCACCGACATCGGCATCACATCCTGCCTAAGGCTTGCACGCGCCAGGCCAGCCAGAGCTTGCGCAAGGGCGTCAGGCTGATGCGCTGGTGCAGCACCTGGAAGTTGTCGCGCTCGATTTCGCGCAGCAGGGTGCGGTAGATGCTGGCCATCATCAGGCCGGGCTTTTGCGCCCGGCGGTCGCCCTCGGGCAGCAGGGCCAGGGCCTGGTCGTACAGGCGGTGGGCGCGCTCGGCCTGGAACTTCATCAAGGCGGTGAAGCGCTCCGAGTACTGGCGCTTGAGCAGTTCGTGCGCCTTGACGTCGAACTGCTGCAGCTCGCTCATCGGCAGGTAGATGCGCCCGCGCAGCGCGTCTTCGCCGACGTCACGGATGATGTTGGTGAGCTGGAAGGCCTGGCCCAGCGTGTGCGCGTACTCAGTGGTCTGTGCCTGCGTCTGGCCGAAGATGCGCGCGGCGACTTCGCCCACCACGCCGGCTACCAGGTGGCAGTAGCGCTGCAGGGCCGGGTAGTCGAGGTAGCGCGTCTGCTGCAGGTCCATCTGGCAGCCTTCGATGACGGCCAGCAGATGGCGTGCCTCGATGCCGTAGTCGGCTGCCAGCGGCATCAGCGCCTGCGTCACCGGGTGGGTGGGTTCACCGGCGTAGGCGCGTGCCACCTCGGCCTGCCACCAGGCTAGCTTGGTCTGGGCTACGCCGGCATCACTGACTTCGTCCACCACGTCGTCGACCTCGCGGCAGAAGGCATAAAAGGCGGTGATGGCGGCGCGGCGCGGCTTGGGCAAAAAGAGGAAGGCGTAATAGAAGCTGCTGCCCGAGGCGGCGGCTTTTTGCTGAACGTACTGCTCTGGCGTCATGGGGGGGATTGTTACATCCAGATCGCACGCCACAGCATCACGGCCCCATCCCGGGGCTTCAAGGTGGGGCGGGTCTGCAGCGTGGCGTAATCCAGCGCCTCGATTTTGTCCAAAATGCGCAGGCCCCCTTGCACCACCAGGCGCAACTCCCAGCCGGCACGGCCCGGCAGGCGGTGCACGAGTTCAGCGCCTTTTTGCATCATGGCCCTTGCCATTTTTGCCTGAGCAGCTATTAATTTGGTAGCGTTCGGCGTCTGCTGCAAGGCCTGCAGCTCGGCGCGCGTGACGCCGAACGCTTGGCAGTCTGCATCCGGCAGGTAGTGGCGGCCGCGCGGGATGTCGCGGCTCAGGTCCTGCCAGAAGTTGATCAGTTGCAGCGCGGTGCAGATGGCGTCGCTCTGACGCAGTGCGGCCTCGTCCTGCACACCATACAGGTGCAGCAGCAGGCGGCCCACCGGGTTGGCTGAGCGGCGGCAGTAGTCCAGCAGTTCGGCCTGGTCGGCATAACTGGCGTGGTCGCGCGTCTTGCGCACATCCTGCGTGAAGGCGTCGAGCAGGTCCGCCAGCAGCGGCACCGGCAGATGAAAGGCCTGCAGCATGGCCCGCAGTGGGTCGAACACCTGCGGCCAGCGGCCGCTGTGCGGCAGACCGGTAGCCAGGGCTTGCAGATCGGCGTGGTAGGCGGCCAAGTCATCCAGCCGCTGTTGCGCCGGGGCATCACCTTCGTCGGCGATGTCATCGGCGGTGCGGGCGAAGTGGTAGATGGCGGCAATTGGCGGGCGCAGCCGGGGCGGGCAGAGCCAGGAGGCCACGGGAAAGTTCTCGTAGTGCTCGATCGACTTGGGGGCGGTGCAGGTGTTCACGCCGGGGATTGTCGCCCAGGCATGTGATGAATCTCCCCATCTCTCGCTTGACAGGAAAATGCCTTTGCTCTAGATTACTAACCAATCGGTCATTAATTATTGATTTACATCAGGTCGCCCATGTTTTCTTCCCATTTTTCTGGACCCCAGACCCCGCGCTTGGCCTTGCTGCTGGCCGTTGCTGCTGCCTCCACCGCCTTGCTGGCGGGCTGCTCCCGTCCGGCGCCGGCCGAAGAGCCGGTGCGCTCGGTCAAGGTGCTGACGGTGGGCGCCGGCAACATGCAGTCGGCATTGGAGTTCTCGGGCGACGTGCGGCCGCGCATCGAATCGCGGCTGGGCTTTCGCGTGGCTGGAAAATTGACCAAGCGTTATGTGGAACTGGGCCAGCGGGTCAAGGCCGGTCAGGTGCTGGCGCAACTCGACCCGCAGGATTACCAACTGGCCGCCGATGCGGCGCAGGCGCAACTGGGCGCCGCCGTGACCAACCGCGACCTGGCGGCAGCCGACTTCAAGCGCTTCAAGGAACTGAAGGAGCAGAACTTCATCAGCGGTGCCGAGCTGGAGCGGCGCGAGGCCACGCTCAAGGCGGCGCAGGCCCAGGTTGACCAGGCCAAGGCCCAGCTGTCCACGCAACGCAATCAGGGGGCCTACACCACGCTGGTGGCCGACGCGGCAGGCGTGGTCACGGCCGTTGAAGCCGAACCCGGCCAGGTGGTGAGCGCCGGTTTGCCGGTGGTGCGGGTGGCGCAGGACGGACCGCGTGATGCCGTGTTCTCGGTGCCGGAAGACAAGGTGGCCGCCGTGCGGCCGGGGTCGGCGGTTGCCGTGCGCGTCTGGCCCGGCCAGACCCTGCTGGACGGCAAGGTGCGCGAAGTGTCGGCCAGTGCCGATCCGGTGACACGGACCTACCAGGTCAAGGTGGGGCTGGAGGTGAAGGACGCGAAGGATGTGCCGCCGCTGGGCGCCACCGTGACGGTGTTGCCGCAGGCGCAGGAGGTGCAGGGCGCGCAAGTGATCAAGCTGCCTACCAGCGCGCTGCGCCAGGAGGGGCAGGCCACGGCGGTCTGGGTGCTCGACCCCGCCAGCATGACGGTGAAGTCGCAGCCGGTGCAGATCGCCACGGCCGACGGCAACGAAGCTGTGGTGGCCAGCGGCCTGCAGCCCGGCACGCTGGTGGTGGCCGCTGGTGTGCATGTGCTGTCACCGGGCCAGAAGGTCATGATCTACCAGGAAAAAATAGTCAAACCCCTCACCAGTACGGCGCAAACAGCTATCAATTCCGTAGCATCGCCGGTGCAGGCCGCTTCCGTGAATGGCAAGTGAGGCCGGCATGACGCAGACATCCAAACAAGACGAGAAGCCCCGCTTCAACCTGTCGCGCTGGGCGCTGGAGCACCCGGCGCTGACTCGCTACTTGATGCTGGTCCTGATGCTGCTGGGCTTTGTGTCCTATTTCCAGCTCGGACAGGACGAGGATCCGCCGTTCACTTTCCGTGCCATGGTGGTGCGCACCTACTGGCCTGGCGCCACGGCGCAACAGGTGGCGGAGCAGGTGACCGACAAGATCGAACGCACGCTGCAGGAGGTGCCGCATGCCGACAAGATCCGCAGCTATTCCAAGCCGGGCGAGTCGCAGATCATCTTCCAGGTCAAGGACTCGACCAAGCCGGGCGAGGTGAGCGACCTCTGGTACACGGTGCGCAAAAAGGTGGGTGACATGCGCTACACCTTGCCTGCCGGCACCCAGGGGCCGTTCTTCAACGACGAGTTTGGCGACGTTTACGGCGTGATTTACGCGCTGGAAGCCGATGGCTTCAGCAATGCCGAAGTCAAGCGCTTTGCCGATGATGCACGCCAGCAACTGCTGCGCGTGCCCGACGTAGCCAAGGTCGAATTGTTCGGCGTGCAGGACGAAAAGCTCTACATCGAGATTTCCCAAAAGCGCCTGGCGCAGCTGGGGCTGGACATGAACCAGGTTCTGGCGCAGCTCGGCCAGCAGAACGCGGTGGAAAGCGCCGGCGCGGTGCAGACCCCGCTGGACGTGGTGCAGGTGCGGGTGGCCGGCCAGTTCGAGGCGATTGATCAGCTGCGCGCCATGCCGATCCGCGGCAGCTCGGGCAGCCAGCTGCGCCTGGGCGACATCGCCGAAATCAAGCGCGGTTATGTCGATCCAGCTTCCATCAAGGTGCGCCACCAGGGCAAGCAGGTGATTGCATTGGGCATTTCCATGGCCAAGGGTGGCGACATCATCCATCTGGGCAAATCGCTGAAAAGCGCGACGGCCCAGATCGCGGCCACGCTGCCGGCCGGTGTGCAACTGGTGCAATTGCAGGACCAGCCGCAGGCCGTGGCGCGTTCGGTCAACGAATTCGTCGGCGTGCTGATCGAGGCGGTGGTGATCGTGCTGCTGGTGAGCTTCGTCAGCCTGGGCTTTCACAAACGCGACGGCGAGCCACGGCTGTGGAAGCGTTATTACGTGGACATTCGCCCCGGCCTAGTGGTGGGCATCACGATTCCGCTGGTGCTGGCGCTGACCTTCCTCGGCATGCAGTACTGGGGCATCGGTCTGCACAAGATTTCGCTCGGCTCGCTCATCATCGCGCTGGGCCTGCTGGTGGACGACGCCATCATCGCGGTGGAGATGATGGTGCACAAGATCGAGGAGGGCTACGACAAGGTGCGTGCCGCCACCTTTGCCTACGAGATCACCGCCATGCCCATGCTGACCGGCACCCTCATCACGGCTGCCGGCTTCCTGCCCATCGGCATGGCCAAGTCGGGCGTGGGCGAGTACACCTTTGCCATCTTCGGTGTCACCACGCTGGCGCTGGTGCTGAGCTGGCTGGTGTCGGTTTATTTCGTGCCCTACTTGGGCAACATTCTGCTGCGGGCCAAGCCGCCGAAGAAGGAGCATCCGCACGAGCTGTTTGACGGCCCGTTTTATGTCTATTTCCGCCGGCTGCTCAACTGGTGCGTGGAGCATCGCTGGCTGACCATTGGCATCACGCTGCTGACCTTCGTGCTGGGCATCGTGGGCATGGGCAAAGTACAACAGCAGTTCTTCCCCGATTCGAGCCGCCCGGAGATCTTGGTTGAACTCTGGTCGCCGGAGGGCACCTCGTTTGCTGCCAATGAAGAAGTGACCCAGCGCGCCGAAAAACGCCTCATGGCGGAGGCCGGTGTGGCATCCGTCAGCACCTGGGTCGGCTCGGGCGTGCCGCGTTTTTACCTGCCGCTGGACCAGGTGTTCCCGCAGAGCAATGTGTCGCAGTTGATCGTCATGCCGGTGGATCTGAAGACGCGCGAGGCGCTTCGCATCAAGCTGCCGGCCTTGCTGGCGCAGGAATTCCCCGAGGTGCGTGGCCGCGTCAAGCTGCTGCCCAACGGGCCACCGGTGCCGTACCCGGTGCAGTTCCGCGTGGTGGGAAGCGACCCGGCAGTGCTGCGCGAGCGCGCCGACGAGGTCAAGGCCGTGCTGCGCGAGAGCCCCAACACGCGCGGCGTCAACGACAACTGGAACGAATCGGTCAAGGTGCTGCGCCTGGAGATCGACCAGGCCAAGGCACGCGCCTTGGGTGTGAGCAGCCAGGCCATTGCCCAGGCCTCGCGCACCATCCTCTCGGGCATGACGGTCGGCCAGTACCGCGAGGGCGACAAGCTGATCGACATCGTGCTGCGTCAGCCGCTGGACGAGCGCGACGCCATCACCGACCTTGGCAATGCCTATCTGTCCACCACCACCGGGCGCTCGATCCCGCTGACGCAGATCGCCAAGCCGGTGTTCACCTGGGAGCCGGGCGTGATGTGGCGCGAGAACCGCGACTACGGCATCACGGTACAAAGCGATGTGGTCGAGGGCCTGCAGGGCGCGACCGTCACAGCCGAGCTGTTGCCCAGCTTGCGTGCGCTGGAGGCCAAGTGGAAGGCGGCCGGCCTGGCAGGCTACCGCATCGACGTGGCGGGGGCGGTGGAGGAGAGCAGCAAAGGCCAGGGCTCGATTGCGGCCGGCATTCCCGTCATGCTGTTCATCACCTTCACCTTGCTGATGCTGCAGCTGCAGAGCTTCAGCCGCGCCATGCTGGTGTTCCTGACCGGCCCGCTGGGCATGGCGGGTGTGGCCGGTGCGCTTTTGGCGCTGGGCCGGCCGTTCGGTTTCGTCGCCTTGCTGGGGGTGATCGCGCTGATGGGCATGATCCAGCGCAACTCGGTGATCCTGATCGATCAGATCGAGCAGGACCGCGCCAACGGCGTGCCGGCCTGGGATGCGATTGTGGACAGCGCGGTGCGCCGCATGCGTCCGATCGTGCTGACCGCCGCCGCGGCCGTGCTGGCCATGATCCCGCTGTCGCGCTCGGTGTTCTGGGGCCCGATGGCCGTGGCCATCATGGGCGGCCTGATCGTGGCCACCCTGTTGACCCTGCTGGCCTTGCCGGCGATGTATGCCGCATGGTTTCGCGTGAAGCGCGAAACGCCAGGGGTTCTGCCAGCAGGTTAAAATAGAAAGTTGACCGATTTCGTGGGGAGGTCTGTCCAGACCTCCCCATTTTGTTTTGTCGCGCGGGTGGCGAAATTGGTAGACGCACCAGGTTTAGGTCCTGACGCCAGCAATGGTGTGGGGGTTCGAGTCCCCCCCCGCGCACCACACAAGGCGGCACCGGCGGCGAAAAAGCTGCCATGTCGATGGCGCAAGCCGATTTTTTGAATTTTTTGGAGTGAGTCAATCATGGCCGTTACTGTTGAAACCCTTGAGAAGCTGGAACGCAAGATCACGCTGAGCCTGCCCATGGCTGCCATCCAGTCCGAAGTCGAGACGCGCCTCAAGAAGCTGGCCCGTACCGTGAAGATGGACGGCTTCCGTCCCGGCAAGGTGCCGATGAACGTGGTGACCCAGCGTTATGGCTATTCCGTGCACTACGAAGTGCTGAATGACAAGGTTGGCGAGGCGTTCTCCCAGGCTGCCAACGAAGCCAAGCTGCGCGTGGCCGGCCAGCCGCGCATCACCGAAAAAGAAGGCGCGACCGAAGGCGAAGTGGCCTTTGATGCCGTGTTCGAGGTGTACCCGGAAGTCAAGATCGGTGACCTGAGCAGCGCCGAAATCGAAAAGCTCAGCGCTGAAGTGGATGAGGCGGCCATCGACAAGACGGTCGAGATCCTGCGCAAGCAGCGCCGTACCTTTGCCCAGCGTGCTGTGGATGCCCCCGCCCAGGACGGCGACCGCGTGACGGTGGACTTCGAAGGCAAGATCGACGGCGAACCCTTTGCCGGCGGCAAGGCTGAAGGCTTCCAGTTCCTGGTCGGCGAAGGCCAGATGCTCAAGGAATTCGAAGACGCCGTGCGCGGCATGAAGTCCGGCGAAAGCAAGACCTTCCCGCTGGCTTTCCCGGCGGACTACCATGGCAAGGATGTGGCCGGCAAGACGGCTGACTTCATGGTCACGCTCAACAAGATCGAAGCGGCCCACCTGCCGGAAGTCAACGAAGCACTGGCCAAGTCGCTCGGCATTGCCGAAGGCACGGTCGAAGCCCTGCGCGCTGACATCAAGAAAAACCTGGAGCGTGAAGTCAAGTCGCGCCTGCTGGGCCGCAACAAGCAGGCCGTGATGGATGCGCTGGTGGCCAAGGCTGAACTGGATCTGCCCAAGTCCGTGGTGCAGTCCGAAGTGGACCGCCTGATCGAAGGTGCCCGCGCCGATCTGAAGCAGCGCGGCATCAAGGACGCCGACAAGGCGCCGATCCCGGCCGAAATCTTCCAGCCGCAAGCCGAGCAGCGCGTGCGCCTGGGTCTGGTGGTGGCTGAGCTGGTGCGTGCCAACAACCTGCATGCCACGCCCGAGTCGCTCAAGGCACATGTGGAAGAGTTGGCTGCCAGCTACGAGAAGCCGGAAGACGTGGTGCGCTGGTACTTCGGCGACAACCGTCGTTTGGCCGAAGTCGAGGCCGTGGTGATCGAAAACAATGTGACCAACTTCGTGTTGTCCAAAGCCAAGGTGTCCGAGAAGGCCATTTCCTTCGACGAACTGATGGGCCAGGCCTGATTCAGGTCTGAGTTTTCATGCAGGGTGGGGCTTGTGCCGGGCTTGCAGTCCGGTCGACAAGCCCCATTTGCTTTGTGGCCCATAATCTTCGCTAAATTACGTCAATTCTCTGGAGTCGATAGTCATGAATCTGCGCAACAGCGCCTATAACGGTGCCCTGGATACCCAGGCCCTCGGCATGATCCCGATGGTGATCGAGCAGTCCGGTCGCGGCGAACGCTCGTACGATATTTACTCGCGTCTGCTCAAGGAACGCGTGATCTTTTTGGTCGGCCCGGTCAATGACCAGACTGCCAATCTGGTGGTGGCACAGCTGCTGTTCCTGGAGAGCGAGAACCCGGACAAGGACATCTCGTTCTACATCAATTCGCCCGGCGGCTCGGTGAGCGCCGGCATGGCGATTTTTGACACCATGAACTTCATCAAGCCCGACGTGTCCACGCTGTGCGTGGGCATGGCGGCCAGCATGGGCGCGTTCTTGCTGGCGGCCGGCGCCAAGGGCAAGCGTTTCTCGCTGCCCAACTCCAAGGTCATGATCCACCAGCCGCTGGGCGGCACCCAGGGCCAGGCCACCGAGATCGAGATCCATGCCCGCGAGATCCTGAAGACGCGCGAGCAGCTCAACAAGATCTTGGCCGAGCGCACCGGCCAGCCGCTGGACAAGATTGAACGCGACACCGAGCGGGACTACTACCTCTCGGCTGATGAAGCGAAAGACTACGGCCTGGTCGACCAGGTCATCGCCAAACGGCCCTGAGTTTTCGGCCTGACGGTTGGTTGGCGGCAACCGCCCTTTGCGCTGTGGCGCAAGGGCGTGCCTGCCATTTCGGTATCATTTGGTAAATATTCGGTAATTTCCCGCAAAAGGCATTCCTCACATGGCCGAGAAAAAAGGCTCTTCCAGCGAAAAAACACTGTATTGCTCTTTTTGCGGCAAGAGTCAGCACGAGGTCAAGAAACTGATTGCCGGTCCTTCGGTGTTCGTCTGCGACGAATGCATCGAGCTGTGCAACGAAATCATCCGCGATGAGTTGCCCTCCGGGACCGAAGGCGCAGAAGCGCGCGGCGATCTGCCAACGCCGGCCGAGATCAAGGCCAATCTGGACAACTATGTGATCGGTCAGGAAGTCGCCAAGCGCACGCTGGCGGTGGCCGTCTACAACCACTACAAACGCCTGCAGCACAAGGAAAAGGCGCGCAAGGACGATGTGGAGCTGGCCAAGAGCAACATCCTGCTGATCGGCCCCACGGGTTCCGGCAAGACGCTGCTGGCACAGACGCTGGCGCGCCAGCTCAACGTGCCGTTTGTCATGGCCGATGCCACCACGCTGACGGAAGCCGGCTACGTTGGCGAGGACGTCGAGAACATCGTTGCCAAGCTGCTGCAAAGCTGCAATTACGAAGTCGAGCGTGCCCAGCGCGGCATCGTCTACATCGACGAGATCGACAAGATTTCCCGCAAGTCGGACAACCCCTCCATCACGCGAGACGTGTCGGGTGAGGGTGTGCAACAGGCCTTGCTCAAGCTGATCGAAGGCACCATGGCCAGCGTGCCGCCGCAAGGCGGGCGCAAGCACCCGAACCAGGACTTCATCCAGATCGACACGACCAACATCCTGTTCATCTGCGGTGGTGCTTTTGCCGGGCTGGAAAAAGTGATCGAGAACCGGACCGAATCGTCTGGCATCGGTTTCGGTGCCGCCGTGCGCAGCAAGCAGCAGCGCAGCCTGACCGAGGTGTTCAAGGACGTCGAACCGGAGGATCTGATCAAGTTCGGTTTGATCCCTGAGCTGGTGGGCCGCATGCCGGTGGTGGCCACGCTGGCCGAGCTCAGCGAGGATGCCATGGTGCAGATCCTGACCGAACCCAAGAACGCCCTGGCCAAACAGTACGCCAAGCTGTTTGCCATGGAAGGCGTCGATCTTGAACTGCGCCCCGGCGCACTCAAGGCCATCGCCAAGAAGGCGCTGACGCGCAAGACCGGCGCCCGTGGCCTGCGCTCCATTCTGGAGCAGGCCCTGATCGACACCATGTTCGACTTGCCCAACAGGGATAACGTCGAAAAAGTCGTGGTGGACGAGTCCACCATCGAGGAAAACAAGCCGCCGCTGCTGGTCTATCGGGAAGCTGCCAAAAAGGCCTGACCCGAAGGCCCGATTCAGCCGGTATTCCAGCTGTTCCTTCATGGTTTTGAAACACCCGCCCGATCCATAATCGGTTGCGGGTTGAAAATTCGCACTTGCAATCCATATTCAACAGGTAACGAAAAGGTTTTCCCATGTCCGGTCATACCCCTCTGCCTGCTACCCCGATCGAATTGCCGCTGTTGCCTCTGCGCGATGTGGTGATCTTCCCCCACATGGTGATCCCGCTGTTTGTGGGACGCCCCAAGAGCATCAAGGCGCTGGAAGCCGCGATGGAGGCCGAGCGCCGCATCATGCTGGTGGCGCAGAAAGCGGCCGCCAAGGATGAGCCGCAGGTGTCCGACATGTTCGACGTCGGCTGCGTTTCCACCATCCTGCAGATGCTGAAACTGCCCGATGGCACGGTCAAGGTTCTGGTCGAAGGCCAGCAGCGCGCTCTGGTGAACAAGATTGTCGAAGGTGAGTCGCATTTCACGGCCGATGTCACGCCGGTGGAGCAGCCCGCCGAAGCCGATCCGGCAGCCGCCGCCCAGACCAGCGAAATCGAGGCATTGCGCCGCGCCGTGATGCAACAGTTTGACCAGTACGTCAAACTCAACAAGAAGATTCCGCCCGAGATCCTGACTTCGATCGCCAGCATCGATGATCCGGGCCGTCTGGCCGACACCATCGCCGCCCATCTGCCGCTCAAGCTGGACAACAAGCAGGCGGTGCTGAGTTTGTCCCAGGTGCGCGACCGCTTGGAGAACCTGTTCGAGCAGCTCGAACGCGAGGTTGACATCCTGAATGTCGACAAGAAGATCCGCGGCCGCGTCAAACGCCAGATGGAGAAGAACCAGCGCGACTTCTATCTGAACGAGCAGGTCAAGGCCATCCAGAAGGAACTGGGCGAGGGCGAAGACGGCGCCGACATCGAAGAAATCGAGAAGAAGATCAAGGCGGCCAAGATGCCTGCCGAAGCGCGCAAGAAAGCCGATGCCGAACTGAAGAAGCTCAAGCTGATGTCACCCATGTCGGCCGAAGCCACCGTGGTGCGCAACTACATCGACACGCTGATCAGCCTGCCGTGGAGCAAGAAGACCAAGATCAAGCATGACCTGGCTCTGGCCGAGGAAGTGCTCAACGAAGACCACTACGGTCTGGACAAGGTCAAGGATCGCATTCTTGAGTACCTTGCTGTGCAGCAACGTGTGGACAAGGTCAAGGCGCCGATCCTTTGCCTGGTTGGCCCACCGGGCGTGGGCAAGACGTCGCTGGGGCAGTCGGTGGCCAAGGCCACGGGACGCAAGTACGTGCGCATGGCGCTGGGCGGTATGCGCGACGAAGCCGAGATCCGCGGTCACCGCCGTACCTACATCGGCGCCATGCCGGGCAAGGTGCTGCAAAGCCTGTCCAAGGCCGGCACACGCAATCCGCTGTTCCTGCTCGACGAGATCGACAAGCTGGGCACGGATTTTCGTGGTGACCCTTCCAGTGCCCTGCTGGAGGTGCTCGACCCGGAGCAGAACAACAAGTTTGGTGATCACTATGTCGAGGTCGATTTCGACTTGAGCGACGTGATGTTTGTGGCGACTTCCAACTCCATGAACATCCCGCCTGCCTTACTGGACCGTATGGAGGTGATCCGCCTCTCCGGTTACACCGAGGATGAGAAGGTCAACATCGCCCAGCGCTACTTGCTGCCCAAGCAGTTGAAGAACAATGGCGTCAAAGAAGCGGAATTGCTGGTCACCGAAGATGCTCTGCGCGACATCGTGCGTTACTACACGCGCGAGGCGGGTGTGCGTTCATTGGAGCGCGAGATCTCCAAGATCTGCCGCAAGGTGGTCAAGGGCTTGCAACTCAAGAAAATGGAACCCCAGGTTGTTGTCAATGCTGACAACCTCAATGATTTCCTCGGCGTGCGCAAGTTCACCTACGGCCGTGCCGAGCAGCAGAACCAGGTGGGCCAGGTGGTCGGTCTGGCGTGGACGGAAGTCGGTGGCGACCTGTTGACCATCGAAACCGCGCTGATGCCGGGCAAGGGCGTCATCACGCGTACCGGTTCGCTGGGCGATGTGATGAAGGAGTCGGTGGAGGCCGCGCGCACCGTGGTGCGCAGCCGGGCGCGTCGTCTCGGTATTCCTGATGAGTTCTTTGAAAAAAAGGACATGCACATTCACGTGCCTGACGGCGCGACGCCGAAGGACGGCCCGAGTGCAGGTGCCGCCATGACCACAGCCATGGTGTCGGTACTCACGGGGATTCCGGTACGCGGCGATGTTGCGATGACCGGCGAGATCACGCTGCGTGGTGAGGTCACGGCCATCGGTGGCTTGAAGGAAAAACTGCTGGCCGCTTTGCGTGGCGGTATCAAGACCGTGCTGATCCCCGAGGAGAACACGAAGGATTTGCAGGAGATTCCCGAGAACGTGAAGAACGGCTTGGAGATCGTGCCCGTCAAATGGATCGACAAGGTATTGGAGATCGCCTTGGAGCGCATGCCTACACCGTTGCCGGATGACGAGGTCACCGCCGCGGCGGTACCCGCTGCAGCACCCGCGTCGGAGCCGGCAGCCGTAGCGCGGGGGTCCGTCAAACATTAAGTCAAATTTTTTAGCGTGACTTTTGCAAAAGCAAAAAAATACCGCTATAATTTGAGTCTTGATAACGCGGGAATAGCTCAGTTGGTAGAGCGCAACCTTGCCAAGGTTGAGGTCGAGAGTTCGAGACTCTTTTCCCGCTCCAAATTCCGAAAAGGGAAGCAAAAGCTTCCCTTTTTTATTAAGTGAATGACCGGCTTTGGCTGGTTGTGGCAGAAATTTCTGGCGCGGTAGCAAAGCGGTTATGCACCGGATTGCAAATCCGTGTAGGTCGGTTCGACTCCGGCCCGCGCCTCCAGACTCCATGCGGGAGTAGCTCAGTTGGTAGAGCGCAACCTTGCCAAGGTTGAGGTCGAGAGTTCGAGACTCTTCTCCCGCTCCATTCATTGCCCCGGTGCATCGGCCTCGCAGGCGACAAGCGCTTGTTTGCAGGTTTGGTTCTGCATCGGGAGTCCCCCCGGTTTTTTGCAGGACAATGTGGGGGCTGCATGCCTCGATGGTGAAATTGGTAGACACAGCGGACTTAAAATCCGCCGCTTCCCTGCATAAGGGGCGTACCGGTTCGACCCCGGTTCGAGGCACCACCAAATCATGCAGCGACGGTACACACAAAGAATTCATCATGGCCAGCTACAACGCTCCTTTTGAGATCCATGTCCATGGCCAGGTGCCATTGCGTGCGGATACGACGTTTGAGCAATTGCAGGAAGCTCTCAAGCCCTTGTGGACATACGCTGGTGCGCGCTCTCTTGCAGACGGTGCGCACAGCAGCTACGAAGAGGAGCCTGGCATCCGTTTCGATGCGCATGAACATGTGCTGCAGATGTGCTGGACCGTCACTGGCGATGAAGATTTCCGTCAATCGCTCGACGAGATGTGCATGAGCCTGAATGAGTTGTCGCAGGCCGGAGCACCGATCGAGGTGACCTTCTACGACACAGAGTTCGACGAAGAGGACGCGGAGCCGGAAGCGCAATCGCGAGATGATTTCCTGGTGATGTTTGTCGGTCCCACGCCGGCGGCCATCATGCAGGTACAGCGTGATTTGCTGGTGCAGGATACGATCAACATGATGGAGCGCCACTTCGATGCGGCCGAGCTTGGTGGTGTGGTGGCCGAGATCGACAAGCTGTTCACGCAGCGATTCGATGCTTTGGTGAGTTCCCTGGAGTTGGGCAAGCCGCCGCGCGGTCCTGGCGGCAACCATGGGGGCTCGGCCCACGGTGGTGGTCGCAAGCCAAGGCATCTGCATTAGCGACTTTAAGTACGCTGCCAATAGTTGGCAGCGTGCTATCATTTTTGGAGTCATCCGTTCCAGAAAGGCTCCGTGAACATGGTCGCAGCAGATTCTCCTGCGCAAGCTGGTCAGAGCATGACGCCAGACCGGCGTCAAAAAATGCGCTTGGGTGATGTGCTGCTCCAGCAACGTCTGATTTCACAGGATCAGTTGCAGCAGACGCTGGACTTGCAACGCAAGACTGGCAAAAAGATGGGGCGCCTGCTGATCGAGAGTGGCGTCATTACCGAAGAAGGCTTGGCCAACGGACTGGCGCGCCAACTGCGTATTCCTTACGTCAATCTCAAAACTTTCCCGTTCAGGGCCGAACTGGTGAAGCTGTTGCCCGAGTCGGCGGCACGCCGTTTCCGGGCGCTGGTGCTGGAAGACAAGGACAACCGCTTGTTGGTGGCCTTTGCGGATCCGCTGGACCTGTTTGCCTTCGACGAAGTCAGCCGCATGACCAAGCGCAATGTCGCCATGGCCGTGGCACCTGAAACGCAGCTGACGCTGGCTTTCGATCGGCTGTACCGCCGCACCGAGGAGATCAGCGGCTTTGCGCGTGCAGTGGAGAAAGACCTCAGCCTCAGTGATGAAGTCGATTTCGGCGAACTGGCCAACACGGTTGGCCAGGAAGGTGCGCCCATCGTCAAATTGCTGCAGTCAATTTTTGAAGATGCAGTCCAGATTGGCGCATCGGATATCCACATCGAACCGCAAGAGACGGGCCTGCAGATCCGCGTCCGGGTGGATGGCGTGCTCCATACCCAGACTTTGGCTGAGAATCGGGTTGCAGGTCCGTTGTCGCAGCGTCTCAAGCTGATGGCGGGTATCGACATTTCGGAAAAACGCTTGCCTCAGGACGGGCGCTTCAGCGTGCGGGTGCGGGAGCAAACGATTGACGTGCGTCTGTCCACCATGCCGACCAGCTATGGCGAGTCGGTTGTGATGCGTCTGCTCAATCAGAACAGCGTGTTGCGCCGGCTGGACAGCATCGGCATGCCCGCGGAGATGTTGGCACGCTTCAGGGAGGTGCTGGGACGGATATCCGGCATGGTGCTGGTGACGGGACCGACCGGGTCGGGTAAAACCACCACGCTTTACGCAGCACTGTCCGAGATCAATTCAAGTGAACTCAAGATCATCACGGTGGAAGATCCGGTGGAGTACCGTCTGCCGGGAGTGACGCAGGTGCAGGTCAACGAGAAAATCGACCTGTCTTTTGCCCGGGTGCTGCGCGGTACCTTGCGCCAGGACCCGGACATCATTCTGGTCGGTGAAATGCGCGATGCAGAAACGGCCGAGATTGGCCTGCGTGCCGCCATCACCGGGCATCTGGTGCTGTCGACCTTGCACACGCGCGATGCCATCAGCACGCCGTTTCGTCTGCTCGACATGGGGGTGCCGCCCTTCATGGTGGCCACGTCCTTGCAGGCCGTGATTGCGCAGCGCCTGGTGCGCGTGAATTGCGAGGTTTGCAGCGAACCACGCGAACCCACGGCCCAGGAACGGGCTTGGCTGGACACCATGTTGGCGCCTGGTGATGCGCCAGTGAAAGCAAGGCGTGGCCTAGGCTGCTCCGCCTGCAATGGCACGGGGTATGCGGGGCGGCATGGGGTCTATGAGTTGCTTGAAATGGATGTCGCACTCACCCAAGCGGCGACCCGAGCCGACCCGGTGGCCTTCATGCAGGCGGCGCGAGCCCGCATGAAAGGTCATACGCTGTCTTTTCATGCGCTGGAGCTGGTGCGCCAGGGGCGTACCTCGCTGGCCGAGGCGCTACGTGTGGGCCAAGACATTGAAGAGCTGGAATAAGCGTCATGGCAGTATTCGCGTGGCAAGGGCGCAATGCCCGGGGTGAGCTGGTTAAGGGCAGCATGGATGCAGTGACCGAAGCGTCCGTGGCCGACCAACTGCTGGCCATCAATATCACGCCAGTTCATATCGAGGCGTCCGCTGGTGTGGCGAGCGGCGCGCACACCACGCATCGCTATCTTCAATCCCTGTGGTTGCGTCTGAGTGGCCAAGCCGTGACCAGTGAAGACGTGGAGCTTTTTTCGCGCCAGATGTATACCCTGGACAAGTCCGGTGTGCCGATACTGCGGGCCTTCTCCGGCCTGGAGGCTTCCGCCACCAAGCCTGCCATGGAGGAGGTTCTGCGTGATGTGCGTGAAAACCTGAGCCAGGGGCGAGAGCTGTCAGGCTCACTGGCCCAGCACCCCAGCGTCTTTGGCGCGTTCTACATCGCCATGATCCGCGTGGGGGAGATGTCCGGCAAGCTGACGGAGGTGTATTTACGGCTTTCTGAACACTTGGCGTTCGAGCGTGACGTGCGTGACCGCATTCGCCAAGCCTTGCGTTATCCCGCCTTCGTGCTGGTTGCCATGTCTCTTGCCCTGGTGCTTCTCAATGTGTTCGTTCTTCCTGTCTTCGCCAGGGTATTTTCCGGCTTCAATGCCGAACTGCCGTTGCTGACACGTGTGCTGCTGGGCTTCTCTGGTTGGATGCAGCAGTGGTGGTTGGCTCTGATGGCAGCCGTCACTGGCGTTGTGCTGGCTTGGCGGGCCTACCTGAAGACGCCGAATGGACGTTACCGTTGGGACCGACGAAAGCTCCGTTTACCGATGGTGGGTGGCATTGTTCTCAAGGCGACGCTGGCGCGTTTTGCCCGCAGCTTTGCCTTATCCAGCCAAAGTGGCATGCCCTTGGTTCCGGCACTGACGGTGGTTGCCAAGACGGTTGACAACGCCTACATTGGCAGCCGTATCGAGCAGATGCGCGATGGGATCGAGCGTGGCACCAGTATCGCCAATTGTGCAGCCAGCGTTGGCATTTTTACTCCGGTCGTCATGCAGATGATCACGGTGGGTGAAGAAACCGGGGAGCTGGATTCGATGCTGTTTGAAATCGCAGAAATGTACGAGCGGGAAGTGGATCAAAGCATCAAGGGCTTGTCGGCCGCGATCGAACCCATCTTGTTGGCAGTCATTTCAGCGCTGATGTTGGTGCTTGCCTTGGGCATCTTCATGCCCTTGTGGAACATGGGGCAGGCGGCCATGGGGCGCGGCGGTGGCTGACATGGGGGCGCGGTCCTCGCTCACGCATGCCCCGTTGAATCTGGGGCGTCATCTGATGATGGCCTGCATGGTTGCGGGCACGATGTCCGTGTTGGTGGTGAAGTCAGGGCAGCGCGACTTTAGTGATGTACAGGCCCAGGTTGAGGAGGCTGCGATCAAAACGAATCTGGGCGGCCTGCGCACGGCTTTCGCGATCGATTATCTGGCTAACCAGGTGGCAATTTCACAAGGTGCCGGGCCGACGCAAACGATGGCGGGGCAGCAGACCAACCCCTTTTTGTTACTGCATCGCATCCCTTCCAACTATGTTGGCGAAATGCCAGCCGCAGAAGTGATCAACTTGCCACCCGGCAGTTGGTTGTTTGATCCGGCTTGCGCCTGCATTGCTTACCGTCCGTTGTACCCGGAATGGTTGAGTAGTCCAAGTGGTTCAAGCGTGCTCTGGTTTGATGTAGTGGGTGCACCGGGGCCTCTGCAACTGACCCCGCGGGAAGCCTATGTCTGGAAGGGGGAGGCATTGACTTGATCATGGATCGCTATCAAGATGTGGCATCAAAAATACATGGCATGAAGTGTTTGATGGACGATTGACTAGGCGGCTTGCTATCAAAATTGAAGCTGTTACCATTTGCAGCGTATTCCTATGTTAGTGACCCCTCGGTATCGATCGGACAGGCATAGGAACCCTGCTTTTTGTTATTTTTTAGAGGTTGGGCATATGAAACAACAACGTGGTTTTACCTTGATTGAGTTGGTGATGGTGATCGTGATTCTCGGCATCTTGGCAGCTGTGGCAATTCCGAGATTTGTTGATCTGCGAGGTGACGCTGCTGTGGCTGCAACCCAGGGTGTGGCTGGTGCACTGTCGTCCGGGGGGGCCATCAATTACGCGCAATTCACATCGCGCGGAACCGCTACCTCGGTTCAGAATTGCACCGATGCGGCGGCTTTGTTGCAGGGGGGGGCATTGCCTTCAGGCTATGCCATTACCTCTGCGGCCTTGAGCCCGCTTACCACTGGTAGCGTGACGACCACCTGCGAAGTTGCGAAGACGACGTCGCCCGCGGCGACGACAACTTTTACAGCCATCGCGGTTGCACCTGGAACCTAAACGGGTGTCTGACATTCAGTCTATGACTTGATGTGTGTGCAGGAACACGGGTAAGCACATTCCACGTCGGACGTTAAAAGTTCGGGAGGATGGCTTCACCTTGATCGAGTTGATCATGGTGCTGGTGTTGGTAGGGGTGTTGGCCGTCTTTGCGGCACCCCGCTTGTTCAATTCAGCTGATTTCAATGCGCGAGGGTTTCATGACGAAACCCTCGCGTTTTTGCGTTATGCGCAAAAGACGGCGATTGCCCAGCGGCATGTGGTTTGCGTCACGTTCACGCTCACCAGCGCCACACTGAAAGTGGATAACGACGGCAGTGCCGGCTGCGAAGCCAATCTGGTCGGACCTCGGGGTGACTCACCTGGCACCATCACAGCCCGGAGTGGTGCCGGTTACTACAGCTTACCGACAGCGATCAGTTTTGACGCCCTTGGGCGGCCCTCAACGGCACAGACCATTCAAGTGCAGGGGGTGGGGCGCAGCATCACGGTCGAGGCCAGCACCGGATACGTCCATGAATGAGCGCATGCAACGCCATGCCGGATTCACGCTGATCGAACTGGTGATCTTCATCGTCATCGTGTCGGTTGGGGTAACGGGCATCCTGCTGGTCATGAACACCGTGGTGGCATCGAGCGCCGACCCGATGGTGCGCAAGCAGGCACTGGCGTTGGCAGATTCCATCCTGGAGGAGATCCTGCAGAAGGAATATGCCGATCCCGATGGCACGTCCGGCGAAACCACGCGTGCCACCTTCGACGATGTGGACGATTACAACGGCAAGAGCAACAGCACCTTCACGGATTTGCCGTCTTCCTTGGCGTCCTACCTGATCACGATTGTGGTGGATGCCCCGGCACCCCTGAACGGCGTCACCACCAAGCGAGTCCGGGTGACGGTGAGCCACGGCAAGGAAGGCATCACGCTGACCGGTTACCGGGGGAACTATTAGCCATGGTCAACGCCAAACCGGTCAGCGAGTGCGGCTTCACCCTGGTTGAGATGGTGATGGTGATCACCATCATCGGCATCATCAGTGCCATTGTGGCTGTGTTCATCAAGGCGCCGGTTGATGCTTATTTCGACTCGGCACGCCGGGCAGCCCTGACGGACACGGCGGACACCGCCGTACGCCGCATGGCGCGTGACCTGCGCCGTGCCTTGCCCAACAGCGTGCGCAATCCCGACAATCAATGCATTGAGTTCATCCCCACGAAAACAGGCGGGCGTTACCGTGCCGGGGTCGACAGCAGCGGCGGGGGGAATCCGTTGGATTTTTCTGCCGCCGATGCCGGCTTCAACATGCTGGGTCTCAACAGCGCATTGCCAGCCAACCAGCAGATTGCGGTCAATGATGTGATCGCTGTTTACAACCTGGGCATTCCTGGCTCGGATGCTTATGTCAGCACAGGCAGCACCATCAACACGTCAGCCGTGACCAGTGTGGTCAATGGTACCGGTACCTTGGGGAATGAAACCTATATCGGTATCACATCCCGCCAGTTCCCGCTGCCTTCTGGCAGCCATCGTTTTCACGTCGTGCCGGGCGATGAGAAGATCGTTTCATTTCTGTGCTCGGGCGGCACGCTCTGGCGCAAGGCCAACTACACCTACCCCACCTCGATTGCGGACGCCACGGCGTGCTCCACTTCGGTGGCCGGCGGCGGTACGATTGCCATGCTGGCGAAGAATGCTACCTGCACTTTTGTCTACAACGGCTCCGATTTGCAGCGCAACGGGTTGGTGCAGATGACGCTTTCCCTGACCGATGCCAGTGGCGAGGCCGTCAGTCTGTATCACGAAGTTCATGTGGACAATTCGCCATGAAGAGGCCCCCATCCCAATCGCGCGGTGTCGCCGTGATCTCGGCGATTTTTCTGTTGGTGGTGTTGGCGGCTCTGGGGGCGTTCATGATCACGTTTTCGAACACCCAGCAGCTGACCTCGGCGCAAGACGTGCGCGGCACGCAGGCCTACTGGGCCGCGCGCGCTGGTCTGGATTGGGCGATCCCGCAGGTCATTGCCAGCAACAGCTGTCCTAGCGCTACGCCGACTTTTGTGGTGAACAATTTTGAGGTGCAGACCAGTTGCGGCATGTCCAGTTTCAATGAGGGGGTGACGTTGAACCTGATCAAAATCACCGCGTTGGCTTGTCAGCCCGGGCCTTGTGGCGCCGGAGTTGGCAGTCTTGCTTATGTGGAGCGCAGTCTGTCTGTGACGCTGGAAAAATGAACTGGAGCTACCTCGTTCTACGTCACTGTCTGTGCCGCAGGCCGGGGCGTGCGGCGTGGCGTGGTAGGGCTCGCCAGGTCATGTCGGGCTTGCTGGCGCTAGCGCTCGCATGGGCGCCCATGGCGGCCCATGCGGCCCGCACCGTTACATCGGCAACTCTCAACGGCGCCTCCAGCGTGACGGTGACGCCTGGCACCAGCATCACCGCGGTGGTCAATGTGACGACCGATGGCAGTGGCTCGAACGCCCGGTGGTATTCCACCGGCTGGTACATCGGCACCTCGCCGCCCGGCAGCGTGACCTGTGTCAACAACCAAACCCAATATTCGAGCGCGGGCAGCTACAGCGAGACGTTCTCGGTCACGGCGCCTGCAACGACGGGTACCTACAACGCCTATTTCATTGCCTACAACAGCGCCGACTGCGGTAGCGGCGCCAGTGCAACCTACACCCTGAGCGGTGCGGTTGTGGTGATCACTGGGCCATCCCCGCCGGCGGCCACCACGGATGCCGCCACCAGTGTGACGGCCTGGACGGCGACGCTCAACGGCACGGTCAGCAGCAATGCGGCCACGACCACGGTCAGCTTCCAGTACGGCCTGACCACCTCCTATGGAGAGACCATTGTGGCCACTCAGAGCCCGTTGGCGGCCGGGGCGACCGGGGCGGCAGTTTCGGCCGCACTCGAAAGCCTGAACTGCAACACCACCTTCTATTACCGGGTGGCGGCGACCAATAGCCAGGGCACCACCTATGGCAGTGGCGGTTCGTTTACCACCGGTGCGTGTGCTGCACCTTACCCGGCCACCGCCTGCGCGGCCACGCGATTTGGCGAAGACCTGACGTGCAGTGCAGCCGATATCGGTGTCAGCAGCATCGCCTTGGCACCGGGGTCGATTTCGTCCTGCGTCAGCGGCAACAGTGTGACCGTGGATCTGGATGTCACGATCAGTTTCGCTTCACCTGACCGCTATGACGTCGGCATTTTCGTAGCCAACGACGGCAAGTTGCCCACCCTGCTGCCGGCCAGTGGCGGGGCGTCCAGTTGTTCGGTTGCAGTGCTGCCGACTACTGCGCCCTTTCTGGATCTTGATGGCGTGCCCCAGGGGACGACGGACACCTGCGGCGATGGCAACAGCAGCATCAACGGCGGCACCGGCAGTGGTGTGCGGCGCATGACCGGCGTGACCCTGCCGTGCTACGCCAGTGCCGCAAGCGGAGGCCAGCTGTACGTGCCCTACACACTGAGCTGGGATAACCAGCGCAGCCCGATTGGCAGCCTGTGCACCTCCAACCTGTACCCGGTGCCCAAGGGCAAGAGCAAGTGCAATGTCCCGTCGAGCACGGTGGCCGTGGGTGTGGTGGTGTTGCCGGCGATCAGCAAGACCGATGGCCGCAGCACCATCGCCCCGGGTGCCAGCACCACCTATACCGTGGTCATCAACAACAATTCCGGTGGCACGCTGCAGAGCATGGTGTTCAAGGACCCCGCTGTGGCCAATCTGACGGTGAACAGTGTCAGCTGCTCGGCCGCGAATGGCGCCGTCTGTCCTTCGGCCACGGTGTCGGCCCTGCAAGGCAGCGGCGTCTCGATTCCCTCGGCCAACCTGCCCAACAACAGCAGCCTGATCTTCACGCTGGATGCCACGGTGTCCGGCAGTGCCGTGCTGGGCAGTCATCTGATCAACACGGCCAGCGTGTCGATCGGCACGGCCACGGCGTCGGCCAGTGATGACAATCTGATTGCCTTGACGCCGGCCGTCGTCAAGTCCTTCGCTCCCAGTTCCATCACTGCAGGGGCGTCTTCCGTCTTGACCCTGACCTTGAGCAACCCCACGACGTCCGCCGTGAGCAGCGTAGCGTTGACCGATACCTACCCGGCGGGGCTGCTCAATACCGCCAGCGCCAGCCCTGCCAGTACCTGCGGCGGGACGGTCACCGCCGCCGACAATGGCAACTCACTCTCCTTGAGCGGCGGAACGATTCCCGCCTCCAGCAGCTGCACGGTCACGGTCAATGTCACCGCGGCCAGCACCGGCAGTTACCTTAACAGCACGGGCATCATCTCTACCAGTGCGGGTGACATCGGCACCGCTTCAGGTCTGCTGGTCGTCAATGCGCCGGTGTTCGGTGGTTTTAATGCCTGTGACACAGCGGCCGTGCCGAATGCGATCTGCACCAGCAGCACGACGGTGACCAACAGCCGCATCACGACCAAGATTGCCGGCACCTCGTTCAATCTCGACCTGGTGGCCCTGAACTCGGGTGGCAATCGCAACACCAGTTACAACCGAACGGTTCAGGTGCAGTTGCTCGATGCCAGCGACAACAGTGCTGCGCTGGACGCCAACAACTGCCGCAGCAGCTGGACCGTGGTTGCCACCTTGAGCCTCAATCCGTCTTTTGCGCCGGCAAACAACGGCTTGATCACCGTCGGGCCTTTCGTGGTGGCGCAAGCCTACCGCGATGTCAGGGTGCGCGTGAGTAATGTGGGCGGTTCGACGTCCATCGGCTGCTCCACGGACAACTTTGCCATCCGGCCCAGTGATTTCCTGGTGGTGCCAACCGATGCCGACATGGCGACAGCGGGCACGGCCCGTTCCCTGACGAATGTAGGGGCCACGGGCGGCGTCTTTCACAAGGCTGGCCAAGTGTTCACGGTGACATTGACTGCCAGGAATTCGGCCGGCGCCACCACCACCAGCTACAGCGGGACGGTCATCCCGGTCGTGGCGGCCTGCGCCGGAACGGCTTGCCCAGCGACACTGGGCTCGTTTGTTCTCGGGGGGAGCGGCTTTGCCTCGGGTGTGCTGGTGTCGAACGCTTCGACCTACAGCGAAGTGGGCTCCTTCAACCTGACGATGCAGGACCAGGATTTCGCGGCCGTGGACGCGCCTGACACGGCGGCCAGTTGCGCCGGACGCTATGTTTGCGGAACCGGCGTCGTCGGCCGCTTCATCCCTGATCGCCTGACGATATCGAGTCCCGTCCTGACCGCCGCCTGCACGGTGTCTTCGCCATTCACCTATTTCGGCCAGGATGGTTTTGTCACGGCTTTCACGCTGACCGCCCAGAATGCCTCCGGCGCGACCACGATCAACTACACCGGAACGCTGGCGAAATTCAACCTGAGCAGCTACACCGCCTATGCCTTCAGTGCCGCGACGCTGCCCTCGGGTAGCAGCCTGGCGGGGAGTGCCACGGCACCGACCGGAACCTGGGTCAACGGTGTTGCCAGCGTGTCGGCCAAGCATCTCATCACCCGCACCGCACTGCCCGCGGCGGAAACCCCGGTGACGGTCAGTGCGGCACCGAACGATGGCGAGGTGCCAGCTGGTACGGCGGTTACCGTGGGGGCGGCGACGACGCTGCGTTATGGGCGCTTGCGCCTGTTCAACGCCTACGGCTCCGAGCGCCTCGCCCTGCCCATGGTGTGGGAGACGCAGTACTGGAACGGCCAGAGTTTCGTGCGCAACACGGCAGACAGTTGCACCGCGCTGGCGGCGGCCAACGTGGCCTTGAGCAACTACCAGAGCCCCCCCAAGGCGGTGGCGCCATTGCTGAGCGCCAGCAATCTGAGTTCGGTCACGGTGGGGGCGATCAGCGCCGGTCAGGGCACCATCACACTGGCGCCTACGGCCTATGCCACCGGCAGTGTCGATCTGGTGGCCAACCTGGGCAGTACAGGCAGCCCCAGCAACTGTGCCGGTCTGTCCAATGGCTCATCAAGTTCGGCAGGGCTTGCCTATTTGAGCGGCCAGTGGTGCGGGACCGCCAACGACCGTAATCCGACCGCGCGCGCCAGTTTCGGCGTTTTCAAGTCTCCGCTGATCTATCGACGTGAGAACTATTGATCGGAAATGATGGCATCTTCGGGGACAATGGAAATGCGACGCAGGGGCGGGAAAGCCTGCATGGCGTTGCCGTCGGTTGCCGCTGAAAATCAAGGCGTCGTTTTGGTGAAACTTCAAGTGAGCATGGATTGTTGATGCGTTGGCCTTGGAAACGTCGCAAGCTGAGCGACTCGTTTGTCGTGTCATGGTCAGGACAAACCCTGGCCTATGTGCGTGCCCGTTTGCGCGAGGACGGCTTGTATGAGGTACTCCAATTCGGCGTGGAGCGCCAAGGCTCGGACAGTGCCGAGGAATTCGCCAAGCGGCTGCAGGGGCTGGGGCTCAAGGGATTTGATGCGCATGTCATGTTGCGCCCTGAGCAATACCAGATGCTGCAAATTGACGCCCCGGCGGTAGCGCCGGAAGAAATGCGTGCTGCAGCACGTTGGCAGATCCGCGACATGGTGGACATGCACATGGATGACATCACCCTGGATGTGATGCGCGTGGGCGGCGGTAAAGTGGGGGCGCCGGGTCAATTGTTTGTGGTGGTCGCCGGCAATGCGGTATTGACCGAGATCCTGCGCCTGGGACAACTCCTGCAGTGGGATGTGCCGGTGGTGGACGTCCAGGAAACGGCGCAGCGCAACTTGCAGACGCTGGTGGCGCGACGGGATGGGCGGGTGGAGCGAGCCAATGCCGCGCTGATGATGCTCAATGAGCACCAGGCCTTGCTCACGGTGTCTGCCAACGAAGAGTTGTTCTACACGCGCCGCATTGATCTGGCCCCCGACTTCATGGACAAGCCCTGGCAACAAAATGCGGCTGGTGACTATGTCGTGGATGACGATATTGCGCAGCGGTTTCTGGTGGAGATCCAGCGTTCGTTGGATGTATGGGACCGCACCTGGTCCGACTTGCCACTCGATGGCTTGTGGGTTGAGGCGGGTGGGCGCACCGAAGAAATGGCCTCCTGGCTGAGCAAGGAACTTGGATTTGCCGTCAAACCCATGAACCTGGACGCGTATTTCCCTGGGTTTGAAGGGGGCGCGGTGCAAGCGCGGTCCCAGTGCCTGCCGCTGTTGGGTGTTCTGCTTCGTATCGAAGATCGCGATATCTAAAGCCATGCCGCAGCAAATCAATCTTCGTACCCCGATACTGCTGACGCAAAAGCATTATTTGTCAGCCAGTACCATCGCCTTGGCCTTGGCCATCATTGGAGCATTCAGTGCCTCCTTGTGCGGCTACTGGGTTTGGAGTCTGGGCGTGCATAGCGCCGAGCTTGACAAGACCTTGATCGGCTATGCGCAGGAGCGGGAGCGCCTGCAGGCCGCCCTCAAGGGGCAACAGGCCAGTGTTCTGCCGGCGGAAGCCAATCTGACGCAGGAGTTGCATGCGCGCCAGACACTGTTGCAGCAGCGCGAACAGGTGTTGGCCGAACTCGGCCGCGGACTGCTGCAAGACGGGCAGGGTCATGCGGCGCGCTTGCGTTTGGTGGCACAGACCATTCCCGCCGAAGTTTGGGTGACAGAAGTGCGTGCCGATGAGCGACAGATGGAGGTGCAGGGCTATACGCTGGAGCCGGCTGCTCTCAATCAATGGGTGGCCCGGTTGGGGGCTCATCCGCTTCTTCAGGGGCACGCCTTGTCGGCCATCAAGATCGAGCGCGTAGGCACTGAGGCGCCGAAGGTCGAGCCAGGCATTGCAGCCGCGACAGCTGGTTCGCGTGCTCGGCCCAGCTGGTCGTTTACGCTTGTCAGTACGGCAGGGCGCCTATGAAAGACAAATGGAAGCTCCTTGCCGGCCGCATTGATGCTCTGAGCCTGCGTGAGCGCGCCCTGCTTTTCGTGTCTTTGCTGATCGGTGGCCTGGTGTTGGGCGACCAACTCTGGTTGGCGCCTGCGCAGTTGCGACAACAGCAACTGGTGGCCAGAGTCAGGCTGCAAAGTGCTGAGCTGCAGGCTTTGCGTATGCAACTCGGCGCCAGCAAGGTGGAGCCAGCGCCAGCCAATACGGTGCAGACCGTGCGTGCAGAAATCGCAGCGCTGCAAAGCCGCATAGATGGTGTGAACCGCGAGATCGCCCAGCTGTCGAAGTTGGGTCGGGAGGTTGATCCGCTGCCCCAGGTGTTGCTGCATATCCTGCGACGCTACGAGGGCCTGACGCTGGAGCGAACGGCGACGCTGGTGCCAGAAACGGCCAAGCCGACCCAAGTGGGTGCCAGCGTGGCATCGACATCCCTGCTGCGCCATGGCATGGAGTTCACCGTTACCGGCTCTTACGGAGAATTGATGCGCTATGTACAAACGCTGGAACTGGAGTTGCCAGCCTTGCGCTGGGGCACCATGAAGCTCAGCAGCGGCAAGCCGGCGCCGTCGCTTACCTTGCAGGTGTTTTGGCTGGGAGCCGTGCCATGATGCGGTGGTTGGTGATCGTGATTCTCTGGGCACACCTGCAGACGGGGTACGCCCAGGCCTGGCGTGATCCGACAGTCGAGCCTGCGCAGCCAGGCGGAGCTTCCACCGGGCAGGGGGAGGCCAGTTCGGATCATCCATCCCTGTCCGTCATCGTGGTGGACGGGCGACCCCATGTGATAATGGGGACGCGTCTTTACGCGCCGGGTCAGAAGCTGGGACAGGCACGTATCGAACGCATCACGGAGACCGAGGTCTGGTTGCGTGATGGGGCTGTGTTGCGAAAAGTGTCCCGCTACCAGGGGGTTGAGCGCCGCAGCGTCCCGTCGTCGGGAGAGCGGGAGTGTGCGGCGGGTGCTGCCCGCTCCAAAGCATCTTCCAAAACGTTGCCTCGCGGCAGCACATGTACTGAAGCCCAACCATGACGTCGAGCTCTCTATGAATCAGAACAGTGACCGCATGAGCAACGTGGGCCAATTCAAACAATCGACAGACCGGATGCGGCAGACAAGGTTTTTGTCGGCGTTTCTGGGCGTGGGCCTGTTGCTTGGCTGTGCTGCAGAACGGCCTTTGCGTACCCCAGACGTGAGCGCCGCCGTCCGCGCTGAACTGAATGCCGCCGCAGCTAAACCAACAACCGTGCCGGCGCGCATCAGCGAGGTGCTGGCCGAACCTGCTCCTGCCCTGGTTGCGCCGTTGCCCGAGCCTCGGCTCGACCTGTTGGTGAACAATGCGCAGGCGCGCGAAGTGTTTCTGGCCATCGTGGCTGATACGCGCTACAGCATGTTGATGCATCCGGATGTGAGCGGCATGATTTCCGTCACCTTGCGCGGTGTGACGGTGCTGGAGGCCCTGGAGGCCATCCGCGATGTGTATGGTTACGATTTCAAGATCGATGGCCGGCGCATCACGATCTACGGTCCGGCGATGCAGACGCGCATTTTCGCAGTCAACTACCCTCACTCCTTGCGCCTGGGGACGAGTGATCTTCGTGTGGCAGCCGGCTCTTCCCCGTCCATTGCTGGAACGCCAGGGGTCGCAGGTACGACGGCGGCCGGGGTTGCGACAGCCACCACTACCCCGACGGGAACGACGGCAGGCACCGCCGGTGTCGGGGGTGTTCAGAACCCCAGCAGCCGCGTGTCGACGACGTCACGCAGTGATTTCTGGACCGAAATGACGGACGCTGTTCGCAGTCTGATCGGCACCAACGGTGGCCGCAGTGTGATCTTGAGTCCGCAGGCCGGCATTCTGGCGGTGCGCGCCATGCCCGACGAGTTGCGCCAGGTGGAGAAGTTCCTCAAGGCGACCCAGGGGGCCGTGGAACGGCAGGTGATGCTGGAGGCCAAGATCGTTGAGGTGGAGTTGCGCGACGGTTACCAAAGTGGCGTGAACTGGGCCGCGTTTTCCGCTGATGCGAACTCGACCCAGATGATGGGGGTGCTCGGCAGCTCGGTGGCGGCATCCAGTATCACCAATCCCTTGTTGCAAGGCGGGACGGCCGTGACCGGTGTCGTGCCGTCACCGTCAGTGGCAGCGGGGGGCGGTTTGTTCGGCCTGGCACTGGCGACCAGCCAGTTTGCCGCCGTGCTGGGCTTTCTGGAAACCCAGGGTGACGTGCAGACCCTTTCCAGCCCGCGCGTGGCCACCCTCAACAACCAGAAGGCTGTGCTCAAGGTCGGCTCCGACGACTATTTCATTACCAATGTCACGGGCGGCTCGATTGCGACAACGACGGTGATTGGCTCGACCGGCTCGACCACCATGCCGACCGTGACGCTGACCCCGTTCTTCTCTGGTATCGCGCTGGATGTGACGCCCCAGATTGACGACGGACAGAACATCATGCTGCATATTCATCCATCGGTGACCTCGGTGACCGAGAAGACCAAGCTGGTGGATCTGGGCAGCGTTGGCAGTTACCGCCTGCCGCTGGCCTCGAGCAGTGTCAATGAAACGGACACTATGGTGCGTATCCAGGATGGTCGGATTGTGGCCATTGGGGGGCTGATGCAGATGGAGTCCAGCCGTAATGCTTCCGGCGTGCCCGGCACCACGGGGATGGGGGGCTTCTCCGCCTTGTTTGGCAACCGGGCCAGCACCGGGCGCAAAAAGGAGTTGGTGGTGCTGATCAAGCCTTCCATCATCCGTACGGAGCAGGACTGGGAGCAGCAAAACCGGCGAGTGCGTGCGGCACTGGATGATATGGATGCCTCGCGCACAAGGGTGATCCGTCTTGATGGCGGCGTGCAGGAAGCCCAGCCGAAGCATCAGGTGCAGTGAACAGAGGGAGCAGGCACCGACGATGTACCTGAGACATTTTTCCCTGCGTGAGGCTCCGTTTTCGATCACCCCGGATCCGGCCTTCTTCTTTCCGCATGACGGTGCCCAGGCGGCGCTCAATACACTCTTGGTCGCGCTACGCAGCGGCGAGGGTTTTCTCAAGATCGTGGGCGAGGTCGGCTGCGGCAAGACCGTGCTGTGCCGTCAGTTGCTCAAGACACTGCAATCCGAGTGCGTCACCGCCTACATTCCGAACCCGGACATGGGGCCGGATGATCTGCTGCTGGCACTGGCGCGGGAACTCAACGTCGAACTGACGGCGCCGCATAGCCGTTATCAGATGCTTGACGCTTTGCGTGCCTGCCTGCTGCAGCACGCCGAAGCAGGGCGCAAGGTGGTGGTCTGCATTGATGAAGCGCAGGCCATTCCCCTGCGCACGGTGGAGAGCCTGCGTCTGCTGTCCAACCTGGAAACCGAAAAACAGAAGCTGTTGCAATTGGTGATGCTGGGCCAGCCTGAACTTGACGAGCGTTTGGCGCGACCCGAGATCCGGCAGCTGCTTCAGCGCATCACCTTCAGCGAGTACCTGGGGCCGATGGCAGCGCGCTCGGTGCCGGCCTATCTGCAGCACCGTCTGGCGACGGCAGCGCTGGACGAACTCACGGACGTCAAGCTGTTCGATGCCGCGGCTGCTCGCGCACTGAGCCGCTACAGCGGTGGTGTACCCCGGCTGGTGAATGTGCTGGCGCACAAAAGCCTGATGCTGGTCTATGGTGAAAACGGCCGACGGGTCAAGGTGCGTCACGTTCGCATGGCCGCGGCCGACACACCCGGCGTGCAGATGCAACCCTCCTGGTGGCAACGTCTGCGGGCCGGCTGGGCCCGGCAGGATGCAGGCAAGGCACTGGCGCGCGACACCTCGCGTGATACCGCGTGGCAGGACACTCAGCCGCTGCATGACTTTGAAGTCAGGCAGCCGGAGGGGCGACTGTGAGCGTCATCAACAAGATGCTGCGCGATCTGGATGCCCGCCGCGCCGCCACGGTACTGCCTGGGCGTGAGGCGCAAGCAGGGTTGACGCGTGATACCGCCACTGTCAAGGGCGACTCGGCCATGGCGCGCTTGAATGTGCCGATGGGGCGTACGGTGTCTGTGGCACTGCTGTTGGTGCTAGGGGTCGGGGCTGCCTGGTGGTACTACGGCCAGACACCGGCGGTGCTGCCTGTGCCGGCCAAGTCACCGCAAGCTGCGGGGCCAGCGCTCAGTCCCTCGCTTCCTCCTGCTGCCATGGCGAGCAGCGCTGCGGCACCTGCGACGGCACAGGTTGTCGCCCCACTGGGTTCCCAGCAATTGAATCAGATGCTGGACCAAACAGCAGCCAGCAGTCCGCAAGCTGTGGCCCGTTTGATGCCGCCAGTGCCATCGGCTTCTGCCCCGGTAACCCCTGAGCAGGGACAACAGATGGTGCAGCAGACGCTGCGCAACACGCCTGGCGGCCAGCTCGGGCTACCGGCGCAGTCGCCAGGTCTGGCTTATGAGCTGCAGCAGCAACTGGCCAAACCGGCAGCAAGGCTTGCGGCCGCTCCGACGCCTGCTGCACCGGTTAACCCGCCGTCAAGCTCCACGCCGGCAACACGGGCTGCAACCCCCGTTCCTGCGCGTTCGTCAGACGCCGGAAGCGACACGCCAGCGTTGGCTGCACGGCCTGATCCGCTGCGCAAGGGGCGTCCGAGCGGTGAAGTGGCAACCGCATCCGTGGTGGCGGAGTCAGCCACCGCGTCACAGGCTCATGAGACTCCGCTACCGAAAGCGTCCCCTGCGGCCAGCAAAGCCAACACCTCAGCCCGGCAGACCAAGCCAAGCGATGTGGCCCCTGCTGTCAACCCGCGTTTGGCCGCAGCACAGGAGGCTGTGAGCCAGGCGCGCACGCTGTGGAATACCGGCTCGCGTGAGGCGGCGCTTGATGCGGTGCGTCAGGCCGTTGCCGTGGCGGAGCGGGCTCAGGCGTCGACCCCCGACCCCGCAGCCTTGCCGGCCTTCCAGACCCTGGTGCGTGAGTTGGCGCGTATGGAGTTGGCGCTGGGGCAGGTCAGTCAACTGCTGGAACAACTGGTGCGGCTCGAACCTCTGCTGGCAGACCAGGCCGATCTGTGGGCGGTGCGCGGCAATGCTGCCCAGCGCCTGGGGCAGCATCAGGAGTCGGTCCATGCCTATGGCATGGCCTTGAAGCTGCGTCCTGGCGAACCGCGCTGGATGCTGGCTTCGGCCGTGTCGCTGGCCTTGCAAGGGCAACTGGCGGCCGCGGCCGAGCAGGCGGAGAAGGCGCGCGCGGCCGGTCCGGTCAGTCCGGAGGTTTTGGCCTACCTGCGTCAGTTGGGCGTTTCACTGCGCTAAGGAGGGCATCGTCTTCATGCTCAAGCGGATCCGTGTTGAACAACTCGTGCTCGGCATGCATATCAAGGAGTTTTGTGGCTCCTGGATGGAACATCCGTTCTGGCGTACCAGCTTTGTTGTCACCGATCCCAATGACATCAAGCTCATCCTGAGCAGCAGCATCAAGGAGGTCTGGATTGATGCCAACAAGGGGGTGGACATCGCTGCCGATGACGCTGCGGTGTCGGAAGTCGAGTCGGAAGCGCAGGTGGAGGCCGAGCTCAAGCAGGCATCACTGGGCGCTCGCCAGACGATGTCCGTGCCACTGAACGTCGAAATCGAACGTGCCGCCCAGATCTGCGAGCTGTCCAAGCAGGCGGTGTTTTCCATGTTCCAGGAAGCGCGCATGGGCAAGACGGTCGATGCCGAAGGTGCGCAGCAGCTGGTGGATGACATCTCGGACTCGCTGGCGCGCAATGCCAGCGCGCTCATCAGCCTGGCGCGACTGAAGACGGCCGACGATTACACCTACATGCATTCCGTGGCGGTCTGCGCCATGATGATTGCGCTGGCCCGGCAGTTGGGGCTGGACGAAGCGCAGACCCGATCGCTCGGCCTGGCCGGTCTGCTGCACGACTTGGGCAAGGCGGCGATGCCGATGGAGGTTCTCAACAAACCGGGCAAGCTGACCGATGCCGAATTCGGCATCATGAAGAGCCACCCGGAAGCAGGCCACAGGTTGCTGCAACAAGTCGGCAAGCTGGACCCGGTGGTTCTGGACGTCTGCCTGCACCACCATGAGAAGACGGACGGATCGGGCTATCCAGAGGGGCTGAAGGACGAGGAGATCAGTCTGTTTGCCAAGATGGGGGCGGTGTGTGATGTTTATGACGCCATCACCTCGAACCGGCCCTACAAGTCGGGGTGGGATCCGGCCGAGTCTTTGCGCAAGATGGCTGAATGGGCCGACGGCCATTTCGACCAGACTGTGTTTCGTGCCTTTGTCAAAAGCGTGGGTATCTATCCGATCGGTTCCCTGGTGCGCCTGGCATCCGGGCGCATCGGGGTCGTGATCGAGCAGACGGCAAAGTCGCTCACCACACCCTGTGTCAAGGTGTTTTTCTCTACCAAGTCGAATCTGCGCATTCCACCCGAGATCATTGATTTGTCGCGCCCAGGCTGCCCGGACAAGATCACCAACCGGGAAGACCCGGACCATTGGCGCTTTTCCGACCTCAACGCGTTGTGGTCGGGGTTGCCGAGTTCGGACGGGTAAGCTGTTCCCTGGCTGTCAGCGCGCGCGGTATTGCGTGCTGCCGAACATGTTTTCTCGCGCTTTGTCATCGATCAATGGCTTGCGCAAGTCGGCCAGCACCTGCACGCCGCGCTGCACCGCGGGGCGCTTGGCCACGGTGTCGAACCATGGTTTCAGGTGGGGGTAGTCGGCCCAGTCGATACCCTGGTTCTGCCAACTGCGCAGCCAGGGGAAGATGGCGATGTCGGCGATGGAGTACTCGTCTCCCGCGATATAGCGGTGCGTGGCCAACTGCTTGTCCATCACACCATAGAGGCGCTTGGCCTCATTGGTGTAGCGCTTGATCGCGTAATCGATCTTCTCCGGCGCATAGATACGGAAGTGATGCGCCTGGCCCAGCATCGGACCGACACCGCCCATCTGGAACATCAGCCACTGCAGCATCTCGAATTTCTGCCGGTCGGTCCTGGGCAGGAACTTGCCGGTCTTGGCGGCGAGGTAGAGCAGGATGGCGCCGGATTCGAACAGCGAGATCGGCTGGCCGTCCGGGCCCTCGGAATCGACGATGGCCGGAATCTTGTTGTTCGGGCTGATCTTGAGAAACTCGGGCGTGAACTGGTCGCCGGCGCCGATGTTGACCGGGTGGACGCGGTAGGGAAGACCGCATTCCTCCAGCATGATGTGCACCTTGTGGCCGTTGGGCGTGGCCCAGGAGTAGACGTCGATCATCTGAATCTCCAAATGGAAAAGGGGCAGAAAATTCTGCCCCTTTGATTGTGCTCGGCTTTCAGCAACCGCGGGTGATGGGCATCTCGACGGGCTTCGGGCTGGCCGAGTACTTGCCCAATTCCAGCTTGGCAATGGCATTGCGGTGCACTTCGTCCGGCCCGTCGGCAAAACGCAGGGTGCGGGCATTGGCATAGGAATAGGCCAACGGGAAGTCCTGGCACATGCCGCCGCCGCCATGCACCTGCATGGCCCAATCGATCACCTGGCAGGCCATGCTGGGGGCTACCACCTTGATCATGGCGATCTCGTTCTTGGCGAACTTGTTGCCCGCCACGTCCATCATCCAGGCGGCCTTGAGCGTGAGCAGGCGCGCCATGTCGATCTTGCAGCGTGCCTCGGCGATGCGCTCCTGCGTCACCGTCTGTGCCGCCACCGGTTTGCCGAAGGCCACGCGCGAGGAAGCGCGCTTGCACATGTATTCCAGCGCGCGTTCGGCCTGGCCGATCAGGCGCATGCAATGATGGATGCGGCCGGGCCCGAGGCGTCCCTGGGCAATCTCGAAACCACGGCCTTCGCCAAGCAGGATGTTGGAGGCCGGCACGCGCACGTTCTCGAACAGCACTTCCATGTGGCCGTGCGGCGCATCGTCGTAGCCCATCACGCTCAAGGGGCGCACTACCGTCACGCCCGGCGTGTTGGCCGGCACCAGGATCATGCTTTGTTGTGAATGACGCGGTGCCTCCGGGTCGGTCTTGCCCATCAGGATGTAGATGGCGCAACGTGGGTCGCCGGCACCGGAAGTCCACCACTTGCGGCCGTTGATGACGTAGTCGTCACCCTGGCGTTCAATGCGGGTTTCGATGTTGGTGGCATCGCTCGAGGCTACCTCGGGTTCGGTCATGGCAAAAGCCGAGCGGATCTTGCCGGCCAGCAGCGGCTGCAGCCATTGCTGGCGGTGCTCGGCCGAACCGTAGCGCGCAATGGTTTCCATGTTGCCGGTATCCGGTGCCGAGCAGTTGAAGACTTCGGGGGCCCAATGCACGCGGCCCATGATTTCGGCCAGCGGTGCGTATTCCTGGTTGGTCAGGCCAGCAGCCTTGACGCCGGCGATCTCGGCGCTGTCTTGCGGCAGAAACAGATTCCACAGGCCTTGTTCCTGGGCTTTCAGTTTCAGTTTCTCGATCAGTTGCAGCGGCGTCCAGCGTTTGCCGGCTTGGGTGTTGGCTTCGATCTCGTCATGGAAGGCCTGCTCGTTCGGGTAGATGTGGTCATCCATGAACTTGAGCAGGCGTGCCTGCAGTTCCTTGGTCTTGGGGGAGTAGTCGAAATCCATGGGAATCTCCTGGGGGTTGAATGCGTTGCTCGGGTCAGGCTTTTTGCGCGAACTGCCAGGCCATCTGGGCCAGCGGCCGCGCGCCGGCGGCAGATTTCTGCGCCTGCGCGCTGGAAGCGGTGCCGTTTTCCACCCGCTTGGCGATGCCTTGCAGGATGGCAGCGATGCGGAACATGTTGTAGGCCATGTAGAAGTTCCAGTCGGCCTTCAGGGCTTCAGGCGTGGCCAGACCGGTGCGTTCGCAGTAAAGGCGGATGTACTCGTCTTCGCTAGGGATGCCCAGGCTCTTGAAGTCAAGCCCGCCGATGCCGCGGAAGGCGCCGGGCGGGATGTGCCAAGCCATGCAGTGGTAGCTGAAGTCGGCCAGCGGGTGGCCCAGGGTGGACAGCTCCCAGTCCAGCACCGCCAGCACGCGTGGTTCGGTGGGATGGAACATCAGGTTGTCGAGCCGGTAGTCGCCGTGCACGATGCTGACCATGGCCTCGTCGCGTGCGCCGGCCGGAATGTGGGCCGGCAGCCACTGGATCAGCTGCTCCATCTCGGGGATCGGTTGGGACATCGGGCCGGCACCATCGGCTGAGGCCTGGTACTGCTTGCTCCATCGGCCGATCTGGCGCTCGAAGTAGTTGCCGGGCTTGCCGTAGCTGGCGAGACCACGCTCGGCAAACTTGACGCGGTGCAGAGCGGCGATGACGCGGTTCATCTCGTTGTAGATGGCGCCGCGCTCGGCAGGTGTCATGCCGGGGAGCGACTGGTCCCACAGCACGCGGCCCTCCATGAACTCCATGATGTAGAAGGCGCGTCCGATGACGGACTCGTCCTCGCACAGACAGTACATGTGTGGCACCGGCACCTCGGTACCGTGCAGGCCGCTCATCACGGCGTATTCGCGCTCGATGGCATGCGCCGATGGCAACAGCTTGGCCACCGGCCCCGGCTTGGCGCGCATGACGTAGCTGCGGCTGGGGGTGATGAGCTTGTAGGTCGGGTTGGACTGGCCACCTTTGAAGGCTTCGACGCTCAGCGGACCGACAAAGCCGTCGAGGTGGGTGGTCAGCCAGGATTGCAGCGCCGCCACGTCAAAGGCGTGGGAGGACGGAACAGGGCGGGTGCCGACGAAATGGTCAAAGTCGCTCATGGTCAGGAATGCTGGAAGCTTTCAATGGTCGGATTCAATGATGCGCATCAGCACATCGCGGTCGCGAATGACCAAGCCACCCGGCTCGATACGGATCGCTTCCTCGCGTTCCATCGCCTTGAGTTCCTGGTTGACGCGCTGGCGCGAAGCGCCCAGCAACTGGGCCAGCTCTTCCTGGGCCAGTTGCAGGCCGATGCGCATTTCGCTGCCATCGCTGAGCGAAGGAACCCCATAGCTGCGCAACAGGTGAACGAGTTGCTTGGCCAGCCGCGCGCGCAAGGGCAGGGTGTTGAGGTCCTCCACCAAGCCATAGAGCTGACGGATGCGGCGGGCGTGCAGACGCAGCAGCGCTTCGTAGAGCTCGACATGGTTGGCGAGGATTTTCTTGAAGTCGGCCTTGGCCACGCACAGCGTGGTGGTGTCGCCATGCGCATAGGCATCGTGCGTGCGCCGGTCGCCGTCGAAGATCGACACATCGCCAAACCAGACCCCCGGCTCGACATAGGTCAGCGTGACCTGCTTGCCTGAGATCGAGGTCGAGCTGACGCGTACCGCGCCCCTGGCGCAGGCCACCCAGTCCTCGGGGGGCTCGCCGCGGGCACAGATCAGGTCGCCGTCTTTGTAGCGTTTGACGTAGGCGCATCGGAGGATGTCGTGTCGCAATGAAGGTGACAGGGTTGAAAACCAGCGACCAGCATTGATCGCTGATCGTTCCTCGATGGTAAGAATCGGGTCGTCCATGGACTGTCTTTTGGGTGACTGAAAACAGGTCCATTGTCGCGCGCGGGACGGCCCGGCCGACTAGGGGTTGTCACCTGTGCGTCTGTGACGGCAACACAGGTGAATGCAGCAGCTCAGTCGTAGCGCGGGGTCTGCTTGGACAGGAAGGCGGTGATGCCGATGCCCGCATTGGCATGGTGCAGGTTGCGCACAAAATGATCCCGCTCCAGCGCCAGCTGGCGCGTCAGCGAATTACCAGCAGCTTCGTTGACCAGCTCCTTGATGCTGGCCATGGCATTGGGCGCGCGGGCATTGAGTTTTTCTGCCAGCGCCAGGGCATCGTCCAGCGCCTGGCCGGGCAGGGCGATGCGGTTGACCAGACCCAGCGTGTGCAGGCGCTCGGCACTGATGCGTTCGCCGCACAGCAGCAGCTCATTGACCAGCTGGCGCGGCAGCGCGTGCGCCAAGCTCCAGCTGGCGCCACCGTCCGGTGACAGCGCCACGTTGCTGTAGGCCATGACGAACACCGCGTCGCTGGCGGCGATGATGAAGTCGCAGGCCAGTGCCAGCGAGAAGCCAGCACCGGCAGCCGCGCCTTCGACGGCGGCAACCACCGGCTTGGGGAAAGTGCGGATGGCCTCGATCCAGTTGTGCAAGCCCTCGATGCTTTCGGCCTGCACGGCGGGTTCCTGCTGGCGGTTGTCCTGCAGGCGCTGCAGATTGCCGCCCGCTGAAAACAGCGCGCCTTCCCCGGTGATGACGACGCTGCGGATCTCGGGGTTGGTCTCGGCCACGTTCAGTGCCTCGACGCCTGCGGCATACATGGCCGGGCCGAGTGCGTTGCGCTGACCCGGGTTGGAGAGGGTCAGCACCATGGTGCGGCCCTGGCTGGTGCTATGGAGTTGTGCGCTCATGAATAGGTAACCTCCGCGCAGCGCGCTACAGTATTCGCCTTGGGAACGGCCCGGCGGCTCATCGAGTGTCGCATGCCTTGAGCCAGTTCACTCTTCTTCATGCAACAGGCTCAAGCCGATGGCGCCGCGCCGGCGCAGCCAGGGGCTGGGGCGGTAGCGCGTATCGCCATAGACGGTCTGCATGTTGAACAGCACTTCCAGCACATTGGTCGGGCCATAGAGGTTGCCCATGGCCAGCGGCCCCAGCGGGTAGCCCAGGCCGAGCGTGACCGCGGTTTCCAGATCGGCTGGTGTGCAGATGCGCTGCTGGCAGATGTCGGTCGCGATGTTGACGATGGTGGCGACCACGCGCTGCGTCACGAAGCCGCCGCTGTCGCGGATCACGCTCACGGCCTTGCCGTCGCGCGCGAACAGGGCATGGGCGGCATCGCGCATGCCGGCACGGGTAGCAGGGTTGGTCGCCAGCACGCGCCGCTTGGTGGCTGCGTCGTCGATCAACATGTCAATACCGACCGTACGCGCCGGGTCGAGCCGCTCCACCACCGCCACGGTGGTGATGTCGAATCCCAGTGGTGCGACCAGCGTCAGTGCGTGCATCGAAGGCGACTGGCCGGTCTCGATCTTGGCGCCCAGGTCCTTCAACAACTGAAGCAGTTCAGCACGGCGCGCGGCGCGCGGCGACACCCAGACCGGCGGCATGTCCTGCACCTGTGGCACTGGGGGTTCGGGGCTGACTTGGGCCACGTTGTTCTCGTAGCGGTAGAAGCCCTCGCCGACCTTGCGGCCGACCATGCCGCCGGCCAGGCGCTGCGCCGTGATGACGCTGGGGCGGTAGCGCGGCTCCTCGTAGTACTGGTGGTAGATCGACTCCATCACCGGGTGCGAGACGTCGAGCGCGGTCAGATCCATCAGCTCGAAGGGGCCAAGCTTGAAGCCGGCCTGGTCCTTCAGGATGCGGTCGATGGTGGCGAAGTCGGCCACGCCTTCGCTGACGATGCGCAGCGCCTCGGTGCCGTAGCCGCGGCCGGCGTGGTTGACGATGAAACCGGGTGTGTCCTGCGCCGTCACCGGCGTGTGGCCCATCTGGCGCGCGTACTCGCTCAGGGCGGTGCAGACGGCTGGTTCGGTCTTGAGGCCGGCAATGACTTCCACCACCTTCATGAGTGGCACCGGGTTGAAGAAGTGGTAACCGGCCATACGCTGCGGGTGCTTGAGCTTGGCGGCAATCGCGGTGATGGAGAGCGAGGAAGTGTTGCTGGCCAGCACGGCATCCGGGCGCACGATCTCTTCGAGTTGGGCGAACAGCGCGGCCTTGACCTCGAGCTTCTCGACGATGGCTTCCACCACCAGGTCGCAGCTGGCAAGATCGGCCAGCACGCTGGCGCAGTGCAGACGCGCTTTGCAGGCCGCAACGGTCGCGGCGTCCATGCGGCCTTTTTCCTGCAGTTTGTCCCACTGGCCGGTGATGGCTTGCTGGGCGGCGGCCATGGCCGCGGACTGGGTGTCGTAGAGCGTGACGGTACTGCCGGCTTGGGCGGCGATCTGGGCAATGCCCCGGCCCATGGCGCCGGTGCCGACGACGGCGATGTGTGCGTAGACAGGTTTCATGCCGGAATTATCCCCCGGCCTTCAAGGGCTGCCGAGTCACCTGCCGGACTATGATGCGGCCAGCCATCGGCGAGACTCGGGTGGCTGAATCATTTCATTCACTTGTACCCGGTCATGGAACAAAAAGCCGGGTAGACCAACAACTCTCTGGAGACATCATGACCTTGAAATTGTGCGGCTTCTCCGCCAGCAACTACTACAACAAGATCAAACTGCAGCTGATGGAAAAAGAGGTTCCTTTTGTCGAGGAACTGGTCTGGACTGGCCATACCGATGCCTTGCTGGTGGATCGTTCGCCGATGGGCAAGGTGCCGTTCCTGGACACGCCGCATGGCCCGATCTCCGAGTCTGGTGCCTGCGCTGAGTACATCGAGTCCGCTTACCCGCAAAAGCCGCTGCTGCCGGCCGATCCCTATGCCGCGGCCAAGGTGCGCGAGATCATGCTCTACAGCGAGTTGCACCTGGAACTGGTGGCGCGCAACCTTTACCCGGAAGCCTTTTTTGGCGGCAAGGTGTCGGACGAGGTCAAGGAGCGCACGCACAAGCTGCTGGTCAAGGGGGCAAATGGCTTTGCCAAGCTGGCCAAGTTTGCGCCCTACATTGCCGGTGCGGAGTTCACGCTGGCAGACTGCGCCGCCGTGGCGCACCTGCCGCTGGTGTCCAGCGCGAGCAAGATCATCTACGGTGAGGATGTGCTGGCCGCGCTGCCGGTGCGCGACTACGTCAAGAAGATGGGTGAGCGCCCCAGCATGCAGATCGTCAATGCCGACCGCAAGAGCAGTACCGAGCAGATGATGGCGCTGCGCACCAAGAAAACCGGCTGAAAGGCTGCTTCACTCAACGGCCCCGGCCATCCGGGGCCTGCCGTGCCGCCCGCGTGGCCAGCCAGCTGGTCAGCAGGGCCAGGCTCATGCCGGCCAGGCCGGCCCAGTGCAGCATGGACATCTGATCATGGGCAATCAGCCAGCCGCCGCTGGCCGCCCCCAAGGCTTGCCCTGCATAGATGGCCGAGGTGTTGAGGGCAATCGAGCCCGAGGCCAGCGCCGGTGAAATGCCGGAGAGACGGGCCTGTTGTGCCGAGTTGGCGGCAAAGCAGCCCAAGGCCCAAGGCATCAGCACCAGTGCCGTGAGGAGCAGGTTGCTGCCCAGTGGCCAGATGGCCAGACTCAAGGCCATGCCGCTCATGGACAACATGACAGCGCGTGCCGCACCCAGTCGGTCGATGTGGCGCGAGACCCAGAGGTTGCCGGCAAAGCCGAAGGCGCCGAACCAGCCGAACATCAGGCTCAACTGCAGCGGCGTGATGTTGAACAGGGCTTTCAGATACGGCGCCATATAGGCAAACTGGACGAACTGTCCGGCCGAGAACAGGGCCGTCACGGCCACGCACAGCATGAGCGGGCGCGACTGCAGCGTTTCGCGCCAGGCACCCAGGGAGAAGGCGGGGGGCTTCACGCCGTCGGGCATGACACGCCAGACCCAGAGGGCGCTGACAAAGCTCAGCAGGCCGACCCCGGCAAAGGCAGCGCGCCAGCCCAGCGTGCCGCCGATCCAGGCCCCCAGCGGCATGCCGAGCACCGAGGCGACGGACCAGCCCAGGAAGACCAGGCTGATGGCCCGGCCCCGTTGCGAGGCCGGTACGAGTTGCCCGATGCAGGCGGCCGCCTGCGGCGTGAAGATGGCGGGTGAGATGACGCTGAGCACGCGCACCACCATCAATGAAGAGAAGCTCGGCATGGTGGCGCTCAAGAGATGCAGCGCACCGTACCAGAGCAGGGACAAGGTCAGCAGACGCTTGCGGTCCCACTGGGCCACCAGCGTGGCGAGCAGCGGGGCGCCCAGGCACATCATCAAGGCGGCGGCGGAAATCAGCTGGCCGGCCACCGGGACCGGGACGTCCAGCGAGTGGCTGATGTCGTTGAGCGTGCCGGGGACGATCATCACGCCGGTGCCGATGATGCAGTTGCCAAACATCAGCGCCCACAGCGCCGCGGGCAGGGCAGGCGCGTGGCGCGGCAACTCCGGCATAGGCGTGCAGCGGCTTAGCGCCGGACCTGCAATGCGCCGGGGTTCACGATGTTGGTCGGCGTCCCCTTGATGAAGTTGACCACGTTGTCGAAGGCGGCGCCGAAGTACATCTCGTAGCTTTCCTGTTCGACATAGCCGATGTGGGGCGTGCAGATGCAGTTTTCCAGGCGCAGCAAGGCTTGGCCCTGCAGGATGGGTTCGTTCTCGTACACATCGACCGCAGCCATGCCGGGTCGGCCGCGGTTCAGGGCGCCGATCAGTGCGTCGGGTTCGACCAGTTCGGCGCGCGAGGTATTGACGAACAGCGCCGTGGTCTTCATGCGCGCCAGATCGTCGGCTGTGACGATGCCGCGCGTCTCGTCAGTCAGGCGCAGGTGCACGCTGATGACGTCGCTCTGCGCGAAGAAGTCCTCGCGGTTGGCGGCTGCCTCGTAGCCGTCCTGCAGCGCTTTCTCACGCGAAGGCTCGCGCCCCCAGATCAGCACGCGCATACCGAAGGCCCGGCCATAGCCCGCCAGCAGCTGGCCGATCTTGCCGTAGCCCCAGATGCCCAGGGTCTTGCCGCGCAACACGTTGCCCAGGCCGAAGTTGGGCGGCATGGAGCCGGCCTTGAGGCCGGATTGCTGCCAGGCGCCATGCTTGAGGTTGCCGATGTAATGCGGCAGGCGGCGCATGGCGGCCATGATGAGGGCCCAGGTCAACTCTGCCGGTGCGACCGGCGAGCCGCTGCCTTCGGCCACGGCAATGCCGCGTTCCGTGCAGGCGGCAATGTCGATATGGCCGCCGACGCGGCCGGTCTGGGCAATCAGCTTGAGTCGTGGCAGTTTTTCGACCAAGGCGCGCGTGATGTGAGTGCGCTCGCGGATCAGCACGATGATGTCGGCGTCGCGCAGCCGGACCGACAGCTGGCCGATGCCCTTGACGGTGTTGGTATAGACCTTGGCCGGGAAGGCTTCCAGCTTGGCCGCACATTCGAGCTTGCGAACGGCGTCCTGGTAATCGTCCAGAATCACAATATTCATGACGCTATTGTGCCTGCGAGCTGCAGTGCACGACGCCATGCACGGGTAAAACTGGGGCGCTGAATGTGTTAGGGCCTGTTCATACTTATTTCACAAGTGCGAACGAGGCGAAAACCGTGTCAATCTAGGCGCGCGACGACGTCCAGACTGGCCGTCTGGGCTAGGCGTGCAACAACGAGTGGCGCGGTTTTCGCCTCGTTCCCTTCGGGTTGCGGCCAAAAAGGCCATGCGCGGCGTTACGAAGCCTTGCCGGGGCACGACCCCGGCTGCGTTTCGCGTCTTGCGCATGACCTTTTTGATCCGCAACGCATCTTGTGAAATGAGTGTGAACAGGTCCTAGTGTGACGCGGCTTCGCAGGCCGCTAGGCGGTCGAGTTCGGCGCAGACATCGGCCAGACGGCCGGAGATCACCATGCGCCCGACCTGGGCCGGAGTTTGGCCGGCTTCCATGATGCGCACGATGCGCAAGGGACGGCGCTGGACTAATCGGGACGGCGCAGTTTCGCTGCGGTTCAGGCGGCGCTGGCAGGCCGGCAGGGTGTCAATGCGGGCGGGTGAGGCGCTGCATGGCTGGGATGCGGTTTGGCCCAGGGGCGCGACCGCAGGCGCCAGCCAGCGCAGCAGGCTTTGCAAGGGTGCCCAGGTACGCGGTTCGGCAAAGAAGGCGATGTTCATGGAAGTGCTTTCTTTGTGTGCCGCTTACATCAGCATGGTGTTGCGGATCAGACCGACGGCCAGACCCTCGATTTCAAACGGTTCGCCAGGCTCGACCACGATGGTCTGGTAGTCCGGGTTTTCGGGGTGCAACTCGATCAGGTGCTTGTTGCGGCGAAAGCGCTTGACCGTGACCTCTTCACCCAGGCGGGCCACCACGATCTGGCCATTCTTGGCATCCTTGGTGGCTTGCACCGCCAGCAGGTCGCCGTCCATGATGCCGGCGTCGCGCATCGACATGCCGCGCACCTTGAGCAGGTAGTCGGGTTTGCGCTGGAACAGCGAGTTTTCGACGTAGTAAGTTTGGTCGACATGTTCCTGCGCGAGAATCGGCGAACCGGCAGCCACGCGGCCGATCAGGGGCAGGGCCAGTTGGGCCAGATCGGGCAGGGGCAGGGAGAACTGTTTGATACGGGATTCGTTGATGGAGCGCAGGGCATCGCCTTGCAGCCGGATGCCGCGCGAGGTGCCGCTGACGAGTTCGATCACGCCTTTGCGCGCCAGCGCCTGCAGGTGCTCTTCGGCGGCGTTGGCCGACTTGAAGCCCAGTTCGGCGGCAATCTCGGCACGGGTCGGCGGGGCGCCGGTACGTGCAATGGCGCTCTGGATCAGATCCAGAATCTGTTGCTGGCGGGCGGTGAGTTTCACCGGAAACTGGGGCAGGTCCATCATGATGACTCCTCGTTGGCGGCTGGGGTAAGACTACTGTCTTGATATCCAGTAACTGTATTTTTAACCAGTTTTTTGGGATTTGCAAGTGCAAACACGTTCGCAAGACAAAAAAATAGTGGTTTTGGGCACTGGCGGCACCATCGCCGGGACCGCCGCCAGCCCAACTGACCGTGCTTATGTCGCGGCGCAAAAAGGGGTGGCGGAGCTGTTGGCGGGACTGCCGTTGCCAACGGCGTTCGAGCTGGTGAGTGAGCAGGTGGCGCAGATCGACAGCAAGGACATGGACCTGGGCGTCTGGCAGGCCTTGCTGCAACGTTGCCAGCATTGGCTGGCACAGCCTGAGGTGCAGGGGCTGGTGATCACGCATGGCACCGACACGCTGGAGGAAACTGCCTACCTGCTGCAGGCGGTACTGGCACCGGCCAAGCCCGTGGTGCTGACCTGTGCCATGCGGCCGGCGACGGCCATTGACGCCGACGGCCCGCAGAACCTGCTGGATGCCTTCGCGGTGGCGGCCGAGCCGGGCGCGCACGGCGTGGTGGCCGTGTGTGCCGGCCGTATCCACAGCGCCCTCGATGTGCAGAAGGCCTACACCTGGCAGCTCGACGCCTTCACCTCGGGTGAGGCTGGTGATCTGGGGCAGGTGGTGCAGGGGCGCGTGGTTTTATGGCGAAATTGGCCTCTAGCTGGCAAAAAGTATGCGCCGGATACTATTGAAAAGATAGCAAATTTGGCGACTTGGCCGCGGGTCGAGATTGTGCTGAGCCATGCGGCAGCGGCGGGTGCGACGGTCGACGCGCTGGTGGCACCCGATGTGGCGGCGCGTTTCGGGGCGCCGCCGGTGCGCGGGCTGGTGGTGGCTGCCACCGGCAACGGGACGCTGCATCATGCGCTGGAAGCTGCGTTGCAGCGGGCGCTGGCGCAAGGCGTGCAGGTGATGCGTGCCACCCGTTGTGCTCAGGGTCGTGTCTGGCCGCAGCCGGGTGATGCCTGGCCGGACTCACAGGGTTTGTCCCCGGTGAAAGCGCGGCTGGCTTTGATGCTGACTCTCGTATGATGCGGCACGGCAGCGATGAGGAAATGAGCCGTCCTCGGCGGTTCAGCAAACGAATGGCAGAAATTACATGAGTGGTGCTATGTCCAGTCTGGTTGATCATGTCATTGCGTTGACCCAGCATCGAGACCGGGACTTGCTCGACAGTGCACTGATAGATGCCCTGATGGCGCTGCTGGCGCCACAGCAGGTGACGCTGATCGGCGTGGTGAGCGAGGCCGGCCAACGCTACTGGCTGCCCTTGATCGAGTGCAAGCGAGGCGGCACGCTGCAAGTCTTGTCGGATCCTCTGTGGGTGCAGGTGCAGCACCTGCGGCGCCTGGAGGATGATCCGCATCGCCAGCGCTGTCTGGAGAGCTTGCAAGCAGTGGATGTGGCGCCGACGGCAGGCGGCGGTACCTACCTGACCCTGCTGCCTCTGTTCGAAGACCTCCGGGCGCAAGGACAGGGCGTCATCGAGATTCGTTCCTCCAAGCCCCTGAACCCGACGGCGTTGAACGTGCTGGGACGCCTGTTGAGCGTCTACCGCAACATGCAAGGCATGCTGGATTACAGCGAGTGTGATGCGCTGACCGGGCTGCTCAACCGCAAATCATTTGACGACGCCTTTTTCAAGGTGTTGCGTGAGGACCCCAGTGAGCCGAAGGGGGAGGCCCTGCCGGCTGGGCGGCCCGAGCGTCGCCATACGGCGCCGGCCGCCTACTGGCTGGCCATGCTGGACGTGGACCATTTCAAGCAGGTCAACGATGTGCATGGGCATTCGATCGGTGACGAGGTGCTGCTGCTGGTCGCACGCCTGCTCAAAACGACGCTGCGCTCGCTGGACCGTGTTTTCCGCTTCGGTGGCGAGGAGTTTGTCGTTCTGCTGCGTTGTCCGGATGAGGCGTCGGCCTTGAGCGCGCTGGAGCGGGTTCGTGCCAACATGGAAAACTTCCGGTTTCCGCAGGTCGGGCGCATCACCGTGAGCGTGGGCCTGACCGAAGTGCGGCAGGGCGATTCGCCCAGTGTGGCCTGTGAGCGGGCCGACCAAGCGGTGTATTTCGCCAAGGGGCATGGCCGCAATCAGGTGCGCTCTTATGAGCAGCTGATTGAGCAGGGGCTGCTGCAGACGGCCGATGACAAGGTCGGCATGATCGAGCTGTTCTGATGTTCTGATGTTCTGAACGTGAACGTGCGGGTTTCTGCCCATGAAAAAGGCCGCTGACGCGGCCTTTTTTCTTTTTCAGCGCAGCGTGTAGCCTGGGCTTCAGCTGGCCAGAGCCTGCAGGGCGCGCGCGGTGATTTCGTCAACGCTGCCCATGCCGCTGATGGCGCGGTACTTCGGGGCGGCGGCCGGGTCGGCCTTGGCCCAGTTGCCGTAGTAGTCCACCAAGGGGCGGGTCTGGGCGCTGTAGACGTCCAGGCGCTTCTTCACGGTCTCTTCCTTGTCGTCGTCGCGCTGCACCAGCGGCTCGCCGGTCACGTCGTCCTGGCCAGCCACCTTGGGCGGGTTGAACTTGACGTGGTAGGTGCGGCCCGAGGCCGGGTGCGAGCGGCGGCCGCTCATGCGCTCGATGATGGCCTCGAAGGGCACGTCGATCTCCAGCACGTAGTCGAGCTTGACGCCGGCAGCCTTCATGGCGTCGGCCTGCGGAATGGTGCGCGGGAAGCCGTCGAACAGGAAACCCTTGGCGCAGTCGGGCTGGGCAATGCGTTCCTTCACCAGGTTGATGATCAGGTCGTCGCTGACCAGGCCGCCGGACTCCATCACGGCCTTGGCCTGCAGGCCCAGCGGGGTGCCGGCCTTGACGGCGGCGCGCAGCATGTCGCCAGTGGAAATCTGCGGAATGCCGTACTTCTGGCAGATGAATGCCGCTTGCGTGCCTTTGCCGGCGCCAGGGGCGCCCAACAGAATCAGTCTCATGGATATCCTCGGGTGAATCAGAACCAGGTGGCGATGCTGGGCACCACGAAGGTGCGTTAAACCGCTCGTTTGGGGGTTGAGGATAGCATGGCAGGCTGCGGCAAAACTTACACCGGCGGTTGCTTCACCTTAACAGTCCGCCAACAGGTCAGCGGCTCAGCTGGCGGCGCACGCGCTCCAGGTCTTCGGGGGTGTCGACGCCGGCACCCGGGGCATCCGGCGTCACGTGCACGGCAATGCGGTGGCCGTGCCACATGGCACGCAACTGCTCCAGCGCTTCAGTGACCTCCAGCGGTGCTTGCGCCAGCTTGGGGAACTGGCGCAGGAAGCCGACGCGGTAGCCGTAGAGGCCGATGTGGCGCAGTGGCGCCGGTGAAGGCAGGGCGGTAACGGCACCCGACGCCTTGGGCTGATCGCGCCAGAGCGGGATGGGCGCGCGGCTGAAGTACAGCGCCAGGTTGCGTGCATCGAGCACCACCTTGACCACGTTCGGGTTGACGAAGTCGGCCACCTCATGGATGGGGTGTGCCGCCGTACTCATGCTAGCCTCGGGGCGTTGCGTCAGCAGTTCGGCCACGGCGGACACCAGAGCCGGGTCGATCAACGGCTCGTCGCCCTGCACATTGACCACCAGGCTGTCGTCGGAGAGCGCCAGCAGGTCGCAGGCCTCGGCCAGGCGGTCGCTGCCGCTGGGATGGTCCTGGCGCGTCAGAACGGCTTGTACGCCGTGCTGCTGGCAGGCTTGCAGGATTTCGGGGCTGTCGCCCGCCACCACCACGCGGGTGCCGGCCGGCATACCGGCGCTGACGCGCTGTGCTACGCGCACCACCATGGGCAGGCCGGCAATGTCGGCCAGAGGCTTGTTGGGCAGGCGGGTCGAGGCCAGCCGGGCTGGGATCAGGACCGTGAAGCTCAAAGTCCGAGTTCCTCGTCGCTTAGGGTGCGGGCTTCGTTCTCCAGCAGCACCGGAATGCCGTCACGGATCGGGTAGGCCAGGCGCGCGCTGCGCGAGATCAGTTCCTGCTTGTCGCGGTTGTATTCCAGCGGGCCCTTGGTGACAGGGCAGACCAGCAGTTCAAGAAGTCGTGTGTCCATGGGGCGATGATAGCCGCGCGTGCATCGCGTCTTCGAGCAGGCGGTCGAACGCGGCAAAAAAGCCCGGTTCGGGCGTGAACTCCAGCGGCACCGCCAGGGCATCGGGGTGCTGGGGCCACAGTTTGACGGCGTCTTTCTCGGTGCAAACCAGGGTGTAGCCCTTGTCAGTTGGGCGCGACCAGCTATCAAAATCATAGTGATCCGGCAGCGCGAGGGTCTGGTCCAGTGTCAGCCCCTGGGCCTGCAGCATGGCGAAGAAGGCCTGCGGTTGCGCAATGGCCGCCAGTGCCAGCAGCGGCTGGCCGCTGTGTGCCAGCGTGGCGAGTTCTACGCGGCTGCCATCGGCGCGCACGGCATGGCGGGCCAGCGCACGCTGCGAGCGGTAGCCGGTGAAAGCCGGCCGGGCGCCGCTGTGCAGTACCAGATCGACCGGGCGCGGCCAGGGCTCGCGCAAGGGGCCCGCCGGCAGCAGAAAGCCGTTGCCGGTGCCGCGGTCGTCGAAGACGCAGATCTCGATGTCGCGTGCCAGGCGCAGATGCTGCAGGCCGTCGTCGCTGACCAGGACGTGGGTGTCGGGGTGGCGTGCCAGCAGGGCGCGGGCCGCGTCGATCCGGCGCGGGGCCACGAACACGGGCACACCGGTGCGGCGCTGGATCAGGGCCGGCTCATCGCCCACGTCCAGCGCCGTGCTGTCGGCCAGCACCTCGCGGCAGTCCTGGGTCTGGCGGCCGTAGCCACGCGAGATCACGCCGGGCCGCAGGCCGCGGGCCTGCAGATGCTGCACCAGCGCCATCACCACCGGCGTCTTGCCGGCGCCGCCGGCCACCACATTGCCCACCACGATGACGGGCACCGGCAACGACTCGCGGCGGAGAAAACCGCTGAGGTACAAACCCTGCCGGAACAACACCAGCGCTCCCAGCAGCAGCGAAAACGGCCACAGCAACCAGGCCAGCGGGCCGCGCCGCTGCCAGCTTTGCAGCAGGGTACGCTGCCAGGCCGGCTGCGACGGGCTGGGCATGGGTTTAGTTGGCCCCGGCGCGGGCCGAAGACTGGGTGGCGAAGGTGATTTGCGTCAGGCCGGCGCGGCGGGCCGCTTCCATCACGGTGACCACCGACTGGTGGCGCGCGCTGGCGTCGGCACTGATGATGACCACGGTGTCCTTGCCGGCCTTGGCGCCCTCGCTCAGGGCGCTGACCAGCGCTTCGATGCTGCGGCCGGCCACCGGTGCGCGGTTGACCATGTAGGCGCCGTCGCTGCTGACGGCCACGATCACTTCGCGCGGGTAGTCGCGCTGGGCTTCGGTATCGGCCACCGGCAGACGCAGCTGCATCTCGGTGAACTTGCTGTAGGTGGTGGTCAGCATCAGGAAGATCAGCACCACCAACAGCACGTCGATGAAGGGGATCAGGTTGATCTCCGGTTCATCTTTCTGGCGCGGGCGGAAGTTCATCGTCATCCGGCCTTGCGCAGATGGTTCAGGTGGCGCGCCAGCCGGTCGGCCGCCAGTTCCAGCGTCAGCAGGTAGGCGTCGACACGGGCTCGGAAGTAGCGCCAGAAGATCAGCGAGGGGATGGCCACGATCAGGCCGAATGCGGTGTTGTACAGAGCGACCGAGATGCCGTGCGCCAGCTGGGCCGGGTTGCCGCCGGGCGCACCACCGGTGGGTGTTTGCGAGCCGAAGATCTCGATCATGCCGATGACGGTGCCCAGCAGCCCCAGCAGCGGTGCTGCCGAAGCGATGGTGGCCAGTGCGCTCAGGTAGCGCTCCAGCCGGTGGGCGACGGCACGCCCGCTGGCTTCCATGCTGGCGCGCAGGTCCTCGTCGCTGCAGCGCGGGTTGGTGTGCAGGGCGCGAAAGCCGCTGGCCAGCACTTCACCCAGGGCCGAGTTCTGTTCCAGCTGGGCCACGATGTCGAGTGCCGGCACCGTTTGGCGCGAAATCAGCAGGGTTTCATCCAGCAGTTTCGGGGGGGCGATTTTTTCGGTCTTGAGGCTGAGAAAGCGCTCGATGATGAGTGCCAACGCCAGGATGGAGCAGGCGATGAGAGGCCAGATCGGCCAGCCTGCGGCTTGTATGATCGAAAACAAAGAGAGCCCTCCGCGCAGATTGAAGCTGTGCGATTATGGCCCACGTCCTGGCGGCTTTTCGGTCTTGCCGGGGAGGGGGTCAGCGGCCGGATGTTTCGAGTTGTGTCATCCCACAAAAATTGTGGATAACTTTGTGAAGAAGTGCCTTGATATGTGCCCGCAGGCCGCATCCATGCGGTCTCGCAACAAAACGATCACAAATGAGGCAGTGAAAAACTCAAAAGAATCAATGACTTGCAACGAAAGTCCGTGGCCCGGTGCCACTTTCGCCATTTCGGCCGTGCAGCCCGCCCGCTTGTGGAGTAATGCACTGCAACATGTCTCGCCAAGCCGCATTTCAACTGATGTCCGCTCCTGAATTTCCCGTTTCTTCGGCCCGCATCTGGCAAGTTGGCGCGCTGTGCCGCGCCATTGCTGATGCGCTGGATGCCCGCTTCAATCCCGTCGCGGTGCGCGGCGAGATTTCGGGCTTCTCGCGCGCATCCAGCGGGCATTGCTACTTCAGCCTGAAAGACGAATCCGGCCAGATCCGCTGCGCCATGTTCCGCCGCGCTGCCAGCCTGCTCGATTTCAGTCCGCGCGACGGCGAGCTGGTCGAAGTTCGCGGCCGCCTGGGCGTGTACGAACCACGGGGCGACCTGCAACTCATCGTCGAATCCATGGGACGGGCGGGGCAGGGCGCGCTGTTCGAGCAGTTCCTCAAGCTCAAGGCCAAGCTGGAAGGCGAGGGGTTGTTCGACGCCGCACGCAAACGGGCGCTGCCGACCATGCCGCGCGCCATCGGCCTGGTGACCTCGCTCGGCGCGGCCGCGCTGCACGACGTGGTGACCGCGCTGCAGCGACGCGTGCCGCACATTCCGGTGGTGCTGGCACCGGCGTCGGTACAAGGCGCCAATGCGCCGGCGGAACTGGTGTCGGCGCTATCAAATTTGTATCGCCTGGCGCAGCAGGGACAAGGGCTGACGCCCAATTTGGCTTCAAATCCAGCGGTGGATGTCATCCTGCTGGTGCGCGGCGGCGGCTCGATGGAGGACCTGTGGGCTTTCAACGACGAGCGCCTGGCGCGCACGATGGCGCAAAGCCCGGTGCCCATCGTCTGCGGTGTCGGCCACGAGACCGACTTCACCATGGCCGACTTCGTGGCCGACCTGCGCGCGCCCACGCCGACGGCAGCGGCCGAACTGGTGGCTGAGCCGCGCGACCTCTGGCTCGGTGCGCTTGGTTTGCTGCAGGAGCGGCTGGACGATGCGGTAACGCGCGTGCTCGACAGCCAGAGCCAACGGCTCGACCTGGCGGCCAGCCGGCTCGGGCGCCCTTCGGCGCTGGCGGCGCGCCAGCGGCTGGCCTTGGCCAGCCAGGCCCAGCGCCTGCGTTTTGCCGCTGAGCACGCCACCCGCCAGTGCCGGCGCGACCTGCAGCAACTGGAGCTGGCCTTGCCGCAACAGATGCGCCGTGGCCTGGCCGGCATGCAGCAGCGGCTGGAGCGCGCGCAGCTGCGGCTCGGCCTGCTCGATCCGACGTTGGTATTGCAGCGCGGTTATGCCTGGCTGAGCGACGAAGAGGGCCGTACCATCACGCAAGTTGGCCAGACCTTTGCCGGCCAGACGCTGCAGGCCACCCTTGCCGATGGCAAGGTTGATTTGACCGTGTCACCACGCGGAAAAAATTAATTCCTACAATCGGCGCTTTCGAACAACAAACCCACGAGGACACCATGGAACATACCCTGCCCCCCCTGCCTTTTGCCATCGACGCCCTGGCACCGCACTACTCCAAGGAAACCCTGGAGTACCACCACGGCAAGCACCACAACGCCTATGTGGTGAACCTGAACAACCTGCAAAAGGGCACCGAATTCGAGAACATGGACCTCGAGTCCATCATCAAGAAGTCCAGCGGCGGCATTTACAACAACGCGGCCCAGATCTGGAACCACACCTTCTTCTGGAACGGCATGAAGCCCAACGGCGGCGGCGAGCCCACCGGCGCCCTGGCGGCTGCCATCAACGCCAAGTGGGGCAGCTACGCTGCTTTCAAGGAAGCCTTCGTCAAGTCGGCCGTCGGCAACTTTGGTTCCGGCTGGACCTGGCTGGTGAAGAAGGCTGACGGCTCGGTCGACATCGTCAACACGGGTGCCGCCGGCACGCCGCTGACCACGGCCGACAAGGCCCTGCTGACCGTGGACGTGTGGGAACACGCCTACTACATCGACTACCGCAACCTGCGTCAGAAGTTTGTCGAGACTTTCTTCGACAAGCTGGTGAACTGGGACTTCGCTGCGAAGAACTTCGCCTAAGTCCAGGTTGTTTTCGACAAGGGCCCGAAGGTTAAGCCTTCGGGCCCTTTTGTTTTTTGGGGACTGCGTTGCGCAGGAGGTCTGCCGCCCCGGTGGTCAGCCGGCCTGTACGCTGTTGCGCGACCAGTCATGTGTCTTTTATAAGACTTATTGAAGAAATTTCTCGTTTTTATTGATGCAAATTTTGCATTGTGGGATCTGGATTCAAAAAATGCGGTTTGGGTCAGACCACTGAAAGCAAAATCTCACACCATCAATCGATAACGGTCTGATGCTGAAGCAGACCGGCGGCACGGTCCCCTGTTTTTTTCTGGAGATAAGACAAGATGAGCACCCAGCAACCCACCATCATCTACACGCTGACAGACGAAGCCCCGCTGCTGGCGACCAGCTCCTTTCTGCCCATCATCCGCACCTTTGCCGAGCCGGCTGGCGTCAACGTGGCCACCAGCGACATTTCGGTGGCGGCGCGTGTGCTGGCCGCATTCCCCGAGTGCCTGACCGAGGCGCAGCGTGTGCCCGACACCCTGGGCGAACTGGGGCGCCTGACCCTGCTGCCTGACACCAACATCATCAAGCTGCCCAACATCAGTGCTTCGCAGGGCCAGCTGATCGCCTGTATCCGCGAACTGCAGTCCAAGGGCTACAAGATCCCCGACTACCCGGAAGATCCGAAGACCGAAGAAGACAAGGCGATCCGGGCCCGTTATGCCAAGTGCATCGGCAGTGCCGTCAACCCGGTGCTGCGCGAAGGCAACTCCGACCGCCGCGCCCCGGCCGCCGTGAAGAACTATGCGCGCAAGAACCCGCATTCGATGGCCGAGTGGAGCCAGGCTTCGCGCAGCCACGTGTCGCACATGCACCACGGCGACTTCTACCACGGCGAGAAGTCGATCACGCTGGACAAGGCGCGCGACGTGAAGATGGAGCTGATCACCAAGAGCGGCAAGACCATCGTGCTCAGGCCCAAGGTCTCCCTGCTCGACCGTGAAGTGATCGACAGCATGTTCATGAGCAAGAAAGCGTTGCTCGAGTTCTATGAAAAAGAGATTGAGGACGCCCACAAGACCGGCGTGATGTTCTCGCTGCACGTGAAGGCCACCATGATGAAGGTGTCGCACCCGATCGTGTTCGGCCATTGCGTCAAGATCTTCTACAAGGACGCCTTCGAGAAGCACGGCAAGCTGTTTGAAGAATTGGGCGTGAACGTCAACAACGGCATGGCCAATCTGTACGAAAAGATCGCCACGCTGCCGCAGTCCAAGCAGGAAGAGATCAAGCGTGACCTGCACGCCTGCCATGAGCACCGCCCGGAGCTGGCCATGGTCGATTCCGCCAAGGGCATCACCAACTTCCATTCGCCTAACGACGTGATCGTGGACGCCTCCATGCCGGCCATGATCCGCAACGGCGGCAAGATGTGGGGTGCTGACGGCCGACTGAAAGATGTCAAGGCCGTGATGCCCGAGTCCACCTTCGCCCGCATCTACCAGGAGATGATCAACTTCTGCAAGTGGCATGGCGCGTTCGATCCCAAGACCATGGGGACCGTGCCCAATGTGGGCCTGATGGCCCAGCAGGCCGAGGAATACGGCTCGCACGACAAGACGTTTGAAATTTCGGAAGACGGCGTTGCCAACATCACCGATCTGGCCACGGGCGAGGTGCTGCTGAGCCAGAACGTGGAAGCGGGTGACATCTGGCGCATGTGCCAGGTCAAGGACGCTGCCATCCGCGACTGGGTCAAGCTGGCCGTGACGCGTGCCCGCAATTCCGGCATGCCGGTGGTGTTCTGGCTGGATGCCTACCGTCCGCACGAAGCCCAGCTGATCACCAAGGTCAAGATGTACCTGCACGAGCATGACACCACAGGTCTGGACATCCAGATCATGAGCCAGGTGCGTGCCATGCGCTACACCCTGGAGCGCGTCATTCGTGGCCTGGACACCATCAGCGCGACCGGCAACATCCTGCGCGACTACCTGACCGACCTGTTCCCGATCATGGAGTTGGGCACCAGCGCCAAGATGCTGTCGGTCGTTCCGCTGATGGCCGGTGGCGGCATGTACGAAACCGGTGCCGGCGGCTCGGCGCCCAAGCACGTCCAGCAGCTGGTGGAAGAAAACCACCTGCGCTGGGATTCGCTGGGTGAATTCCTGGCGCTGGCGGTATCGCTGGAGGATCTGGGCATCAAGACGGGCAACGCCCAGGCCAAGATTCTGGCCAAGACGCTGGATGCCGCGACCGGCAAGCTGCTGGAGAACAACAAGAACCCGTCGCCCAAGACCGGTCAGTTGGACAACCGTGGCAGCCAGTTCTACCTGGCCCTGTACTGGGCCCAGGAACTGGCGGCACAGAAGGACGACGCGGCCCTGGCGGCCAAGTTCGCTCCGCTGGCCAAGCAGTTGGCCGACAACGAGCAGACCATCGTGGCCGAGTTGGCGGCCGTGCAAGGCAAGCCGGCAGACATCGGCGGCTATTACAAGCCTGACTTTGCCAAGCTGGATGCCGTGATGCGACCGAGCAAGACGCTGAACGCGGCATTGGCGTCGGTGAAGGCATAAGCCCACTGCCGGTCAATGCGACCGGCAGGGACGAAACCAAGAGGCGATCCGGACGAGAGTCCGGATCGCCTCTGTTTTTGGGGCTACCCGTGTTGCGACGTCGGGTGTCGCTTGGGCCTTGTGTCGGCTCTTATCTGCGACCTTCAAACAGCTGCCCACCCAGCTTGGTTCCAGGCTTGATGCCGCGCTTGGCGAACCAGCCCTGATTCATCTCAAGCACATAGCGTACTGGCTTGGCCGAGCAGTGCGAGTCGGTGGTTTGCGGCTTCATGTCCGCCAGGTTGACGATGGTGCCGTCGTCGGCCACGAAGGCTGCCGTCAGAGGCAGCAAGGTGTTTTTCATCCAGAAGCATTGGCCGGCCGGTTGCTCGAACACGAACAGCATGCCCTCATGCAACGGCATGTCGCGTCGGAACATCAGGCCGGTGGCGCGTTGCTCGGGGGTGTGCGCCACTTGGGCGTCGATCTGGTGCATGCCGGCGGTCAGTTGGATGCGCGGCAGGTTCAGCTGGGGGGCGTCCTGTGCCAGCGCATGGCTGGTCACGGCCAGGAGCAGAGCGGCAAGGCTGTAGAAGAGAGACTTCATGGATGGCGTTGAATCAAGAGAAACGGTTGGGTGCGTGGGCATTGTCCTGCATTCTGGCCGGCAGGGGCTTGGCAGGCATTTGGGACTAAACTTCGCGGATTGCATCCAGGGCACCAATGCGGATGGGCCTGGGTAATCCTACAAAAAGATGCATTTGCGTCAAGAAATGGAGAAGTGATTCCATGTACCAGCACATCAAGGTGCCTTCTGCAGGCCAGAAAATCACCGTCAATGCCGACATGTCGCTCAATGTGCCGGACCAGCCCATCATTCCGTACATTGAAGGTGACGGCACTGGTCTGGACATCACCCCGGTGATGCTCAAGGTGGTGGATGCTGCTGTGGCCAAGGCCTACGGTGGCAAACGCCAGATCCACTGGATGGAGGTCTATGCCGGCGAGAAATCGACCAAGATCTACGGCCCCGATGTCTGGCTGCCGCAGGAAACCCTGGACGTGGTGCGCGAGTACGTGGTGTCCATCAAAGGGCCGCTGACCACCCCCGTGGGCGGCGGTATCCGCTCGCTGAACGTGGCGTTGCGTCAGGAGCTGGATCTGTACGTCTGCCTGCGCCCAGTGCAGTACTTCAAGGGCGTGCCGTCGCCGGTCAAGGAGCCGGAAAAGACCAATATGGTGATCTTCCGCGAGAACTCGGAAGACATATACGCTGGCATCGAATACGAAGCCCAGTCCGACAAGGCGAAGAAGCTGATCAAGTTCCTGATCGACGAGATGGGCGTGAAGAAAATCCGTTTCCCCGAGACCTCCGGCATCGGCATCAAGCCGGTGTCGATCGAGGGCACCGAGCGCCTGATGCGCAAGGCCATCCAGTACGCCATCGACAATGACAAGCCCAATGTGACCATCGTGCACAAGGGCAACATCATGAAGTTCACCGAAGGTGGCTTCCGCGATTGGGCCTACGCGCTGGCGCAAAAGGAATTCGGTGCTGAGCTGATCGATGGCGGCCCGTGGTGCAAGTTCAAGAACCCGAAGACCGGCCGCGACATCGTCATCAAGGACGTCATCGCCGATGCCTTCCTGCAGCAGATCCTCTTGCGTCCCGCCGAATACAGCGTGGTGGCCACGTTGAACCTGAACGGCGACTACATTTCCGACGCGCTGGCAGCCCAGGTCGGTGGCATCGGCATTGCCCCTGGCGCCAACCTGAGCGACACCGTGGCCATGTTCGAAGCCACGCACGGCACGGCACCGAAATACGCCGGCAAGGACTACGTGAACCCGGGCTCGGAGATTCTGTCGGCCGAGATGATGCTGCGCCACATGGGCTGGAAGGAAGCGGCCGACCTGATTATCCGTTCGCTCGAGAAGTCCATTCTGAGCAAGAAGGTGACCTACGACTTCGCTCGCCTGATGGAGGGCGCCACCCAGGTGAGCTGCTCTGGCTTCGGCCAGGTCATGATCGACCACATGTGAGATCCGGCTGGGCGGCTAGTTACGGCCTGCCTGCTGATCTCGCCATCAACCGCGCCCGGCAGCCGCCGGGGGCGGTTTTTTCATGGTGCCCGGTTTTTGTGGCTTGAATGCAGAAAAAACGTCACCAATTCACTTACAGGCAGCGAGCTGCAGGCGCGCTCGATAGAATGAATCCATGGCTACGAAATCACCCGTAACACCACCTGTGCCGCCTGTTCAGCAGCCGAGCCGGGATGACGGCGGCTCGGTCGTCCTGGAGCGGCGCACGCAAAAAACAAAACCGCCACAGATGTACCAGGTCGTCATGCTGAATGACGACTACACCCCGATGGAGTTCGTGGTGGTCGTGATTCAGGAGTATTTCAACAAGGATCTGGAAACGGCGACGCAGATCATGCTCAAGATTCATCTGGATGGCAAAGGCGTCTGTGGCATCTATACCAAGGATGTGGCGGCCACCAAGGTGGATCAGGTGCTGGAGGCCGCACTCAAGGCCGGGCACCCGCTGAAATGCATCAGTGAACCGGTGGAGTAGCAACCGAAAAGTCATTCTTCTTTCGCGTCCGGAACTGTTGGACGGTTGGGCGAATCGGATTAAAGTAAGTTTGTAAGCAAGGCAAAGGAAATCACATGATTGCCCAAGAATTGGAAGTCAGTTTGCACATGGCGTTTGTCGAAGCACGCCAGCAGCGCCATGAGTTCATCACGGTGGAACATTTGCTTCTGGCCTTGCTCGATAACCCCAGCGCGGCTGAGGTGCTGCGTGCTTGCGCGGCCAACATCGACGACCTGCGCAAGTCGCTGTCGAATTTCATCAAGGACAACACACCACAGGTGGCGGGTACCGATGACGTGGACACCCAGCCGACGCTGGGCTTCCAGCGCGTGATCCAGCGCGCCATCATGCATGTGCAATCCACCGGCAGCGGCAAGAAGGAAGTCACCGGCGCCAATGTGTTGGTGGCCATCTTCGGCGAGAAAGACTCGCATGCCGTCTACTACCTGCACCAGCAGGGCGTGACGCGTCTGGACGTGGTCAATTTCATTGCCCACGGCATCAAGAAGAGCGACCAGCCCGAGCCCGGCAAAGCCGCTGGTGAAGGGCCGGTCGAAGGTGAAGAGGGTGCTGGCAGCGAAAAGAACGAGAAGGCCTCGCCGCTGGAGCAGTACACCCAGAACCTGAACCAGGCTGCCAAAGACGGCAAGATCGATCCGCTGATCGGCCGCGAGTACGAAGTCGAGCGCGTGATCCAGATCCTGTGCCGTCGCCGCAAGAACAACCCCTTGCTGGTGGGCGAGGCCGGCGTGGGCAAGACCGCCATTGCCGAAGGCCTGGCTTGGCGCATTACACAAAAAGATGTGCCCGAGATTCTGGCCGAGGCCAGCGTCTACTCGCTCGACATGGGCGCCTTGCTGGCTGGCACCAAGTACCGCGGCGATTTCGAACAGCGTCTCAAAGGCGTGCTCAAGTCGCTGAAAGACAAGCCGCACGCCATCCTGTTCATCGACGAGATCCACACCCTGATCGGTGCCGGTGCGGCCTCGGGTGGCACGCTGGATGCCTCCAACCTGCTCAAGCCGGCGCTCTCCAGCGGCCAGCTCAAGTGCATTGGTGCCACCACCTTCACCGAATACCGTGGCATCTTCGAGAAGGACGCTGCGCTGTCGCGTCGCTTCCAGAAGGTCGATGTGGTGGAGCCTACCGTACCCGAGACCATCGAGATCCTCAAGGGCCTCAAGTCGCGTTTCGAAGAGCACCACAACGTCAAGTACGCCAACGCAGCGTTGCAGGCCGCTGCTGAGTTGTCGGCCAAGTACATCAACGACCGCCACCTGCCCGACAAGGCGATTGACGTGATCGATGAGGCCGGTGCTGCCCAACGGATTCTGGTGCCTTCCAAGCGCAAGAAGACCATCGGCAAGAACGAGATCGAGGACATTGTGGCCAAGATCGCGCGTATTCCGCCGGCCAACGTGTCCAACGACGACCGCGGCAAGCTGCAGACGCTGGAGCGTGACCTCAAGAGCGTGGTGTTCGGCCAGGACAAGGCCCTGGAAGTGCTGGCTTCCGCCGTCAAGATGGCTCGCTCGGGCCTGGGCAAGCCGGACAAGCCGATCGGCTCCTTCCTGTTCAGCGGCCCCACCGGCGTTGGCAAGACCGAAGCTGCCAAGCAGCTGGCCTACATCATGGGCGTGGACCTGATCCGCTTCGACATGTCGGAGTACATGGAGCGCCATGCGGTGAGCCGCCTGATCGGCGCGCCTCCCGGCTACGTGGGGTTCGACCAGGGTGGCCTGCTGACTGAGGCGATCACCAAGAAGCCGCACGCGGTGCTGCTGCTCGACGAGATCGAGAAAGCGCATCCGGACATCTTCAACGTGCTGCTGCAGGTCATGGACCACGGCACGCTGACCGATAACAACGGGCGCAAGGCCGACTTCCGCAACGTCATCATCATCATGACGACGAACGCGGGGGCTGAGACCATGAACAAGGCGACCATTGGCTTCACCAATCCGCGTCAGGCCGGTGACGAGATGGGCGACATCAAGCGCTTGTTCACCCCCGAGTTCCGCAACCGCCTGGATGCGATCGTGAACTTCAAGGCATTGGACGAACAGGTCATCCTGCGCGTGGTCGACAAGTTCCTGCTGCAGTTGGAAACCCAACTGGCCGAGAAGAAGGTGGATGTCACCTTTACCGACAAACTGCGTAAGCACTTGGCGAAGAAGGGCTTCGATCCGCTCATGGGTGCCCGCCCGATGCAGCGTCTGATCCAGGACACGATTCGTCGTGCGCTGGCAGATGAGTTGCTGTTCGGTCGCCTGACCGAGGGCGGTCGCCTGACGGTGGACCTGGATGACCGCGATGAAAGCAAGACTGAGGTTCTGCTCGACATCCAGCCCTTGCCGAAGAAGGAAGGCAAGGCCAAGCCGGAAGAAGCTACGGCCGACTGATCCCGGGCAGTTGCGTCAACAAAAAAGCCTGCACGTGTGCAGGCTTTTTCATGTTTCAGGAGGGCTTAACGGAAGCCGACGCGGTCAAGCATCTGCTGCACCTTGACCTGGTTCATGCCCACCACGCTGATCGGAATGGTCTCGCTCTTGAACGAGCCGCCGCCCATGGCTTGTAGCGCCGGGTTGTTGAGTTTGACACCCTTGGCGGCCGGCCATTCATTGTTGCCGTTGGCGAAATGTTCCTGTGCCTGGGCACTGGCCAGGTACTCCAGGAACTTGACCGCATTGGCCTGGTTCTTGGCGTAGCGGGCGACCGCGCCACCGGCGATGTTGACATGGGTGCCCCAGGTGCCTTGGTTGGGGAAGACCACGCCGATGCGTTCAACCACCGCTTGGTCTTCTGCTTTGGATGAGCGCATCAGGCGTGCCAGGTAGTAGCTGTTGGTCACGGCAATACCGCATTCGCCAGATGCCACGGCCTTGATCTGGTCGGTGTCGCCGCCCTTGGGGGTGCGGGCCATGTTGCCGACCATGCCCTTGAGCCAGGCTTCGGTTTTTTGTTCACCCAGATGCTCCAGCACGGCGCCGAAAAGCGAGAGGTTGTAGGGGTGGGAGCCGGAGCGGATGCAGAGTTTGCCTTTGTTCTTCGGATCGCCCAGCTCTTCGTAGGTGTCAACGTCGTCCTTTTTGACCTTGATCTTGTCGTACACGACGATGCGTGCTCGCGTGGAGAAGCCGTACCACGAGGAAGCACCCTCGGCCGTTGGTTTGCCTCGCAATTGGGCCGGAATGGCATCGTCGAGCACCTGGGACTTGACGGGCTGGAACAGGCCTTCGGCTTCACCACGCCACAGGCGGGCAGCATCAACCAGCAAGATCACGTCAGCCGGCGAGGCAGCGCCTTCGGCCTTGAGACGTGAGACGATGCCAGCGTCGTCTGCATCGACACGGTTGATCTTGATGCCGGTTGCTTTGGTGAAACCGCTGTACAAGACCTCGTCGCTCGGGTAATGACGGGCGGAGTAGATGTTGAGCACCTGTTCCTGTGCGCAGGCCAAGTTGCCTGCCAGCACAATAGCGGTTGCCAAAGAGAAATGATGCATGCGCATGACAATATGCCCTTTCAAACTGATTCCCAGATGATAAGACAAACGCGAATCATTCTTAATAATTTCGGCGTAAATCCCTGTGCCATATCAAGTTATGGCTTGATCCTGCTGTTGGCCCTTGTTCTGGTTGGCTGTGCTGGTGGGCCGATCAGCACGCCCGAGCCTGTTGTTGTGGTCCCTGAGCCTGCGAAACGACCGCCTCGTATCGGCTTGGCGCTGGGTGGTGGTGCCGCTCGAGGTTTTGCGCATGTCGGGGTGATCCAGGTGCTGGAAGAGTCCGGTATCCGGCCGGTTCTGGTTGCCGGAACTTCCGCGGGCAGTCTGGTGGCGGCCTTGTATGCCAGCGGCAAGACCGGGGGGCAGTTGCAGCAGATTGCCGAAACCATGGAGGAGGCCACCTTTGCTGATTGGACGTTGCCGATCTTCAGCCGTGGTCTGTTGCGTGGTGATGCCCTCGCACGCTACGTCCATAGCCAGATCGGTGGCCGACGAATCGAAGATTTGCCGTTGCCGTTGGGCATTGTGGCGACCGATCTCAACAGTGGCCAGGGCGTGTTGTTTCAACGTGGCGATACGGCCACCGCCGTGCGGGCCTCCAGTGCGGTGCCCGCTGTGTTCCAGCCGGTGCGCATAGCCGGGCGGGAGTACGTCGATGGCGGTCTGGTGTCCCCGGTGCCGGTGCGTTATGCGCGCCAGATGGGGGCGGAACTGGTGATTGCGGTCGATATTTCCAATGTGCCGGATGCCAATCCGGCGGGCGATACGCTGCAGATCCTGTTGCAGACCTTCACCATCATGGGCCGAAGCATCAACAGCTGGGAGTTGCGGGACGCCGATGTCGTGGTCCGGCCGGCTCTGAATGGCGTGGCCAGTGCCGATTTCAACGCCCGTCGACGCTCCATCCAGGCTGGCCGGTTGGCCATGCAGCAATTGCTACCGCAGCTCAAAGCGGCGATCGAAGCCCGCAGCAAATAGGGCGAAGGGTGGATTGACGCATAACTGCCCTGGCCGGGAGGGTTGCTTTTTTCTGCGTCTGAAACAGGCTGGCACTGGTTTGATGTGCCATTTGAAACGTGGCTCCCACTTGTGAGGGAGTCCGTCACCGCAGGCGGACGGAGCTCCTGGTGGAGTCGCTAGCCAGCCCCGTCAATCGGGAAGCAGGTTCAGCGCAAACGCAATGGCTGCGGGGCGACTCATGCCTTTTTTGGTGGCCCATTCATCGACTCTGGACAAAACATGCGGCGCAATCGACACGCTGATCACGTGTTTCTTGCCCCTGAACACTCTGGCTTTGCCCGTTCTGCTGCTGACAAGGGCTTTCAGCTGGTTTTTCTGGGCTAGTGGTTCTGCCTTTGCTGGCTCATCCGTCATCTTGGCCTTTGCCTTCTTCGGCTTGAGTGGCGGGGTCGGGGTGGGTGAGTCAAGGAACTCGAAGTGCCCTTGCTCCAGCAAGCCAATTTGCATATCGCTGGTGTCGTTCTTCATGTGGGTGTCATGCAGTCAAGAAATCCCAAATACAAATCAAATTCACGCCAATAAAGTGTGAAATTCATATCATTTTATGCCGACAAAATTTTGATATTTGAGAAGTCTGATGTTGTCTTGTGCGGCCTCATTTCAAATATATGCACTTAATTCGCGCAAATATCATACGAATTTTGTGTGATTTTGATCTCGTTCTGCGAGTTTTCTCATCAGTGGGAAATCGAGGTGGATGGCGGTGGGATTTCATGTGGCCGAAGCGAGCCCTCGGATGGCGCGTTTGTTATTGGCTGAGAGACTGGTTTTCGTTTGGGCTCAGATGCAGCTGATTCACGAGGTTCACTTCGCGCATGATGAAGTTCCTTATGAGGGGCTATTGCGCCAAGTCCTGGCCCTGTTATGCGTTTGCGAAGGAGGGCGGAGCTTCTTTCGGTGGTTTGGCTGATGCCCGATGCACCTGAAGAAGATAAAAAAAGGCCTCGTCATACGACGAGGCCTTGAAGGGATCCCTGAACCCGAAGGTGTCGAAAGGACCCGAGGAGACAACCGGTGGAAACTGTTCAGCTTCCGATGAAATGAATTATGTCAGGGTTTTCCCTTGGCGTAAAGTCATTTCAGCAAAAAATGGAGGGTTTACCCTTTGTTACCGTTTGCGGGCGGCCGGCTTGCCGGCGCTCACGGCATTGGCGGCCACAGCATTGAAGTTGGATTCAGCCAGCTCAGTTGCTTGCTTGACCGACTTCTGGATCGATTCCAGGGCATTGTTGGCGGCAGCCACAGCGCTCTTCATCACGGCCACTGCTGTTTCGGAGCCGGCAGGTGCATTCTTGGCCGCGTTGTCGACCAAGCCCACGAACTTCTTCTGGGTCTCGGCAGCCTGGTCTTCAAAAGCCTTGCCGAATTCGGCGCTGGTGCTGGACGCGATGTCGTACAGATGACGGCTGTAGGACACGGTCTTCTCTGCCAAAGGCTGGAACAGGGCAGATTGCAGAGCCAGCAACTCCTGGGCGTCCTTGACGCTCAGGACAGACTGGGCCTGGCTGGATGCCTCGGCCAAGGCGGCGCGGGAGGCGGTCATGTTCAGTTCAACCAGCTTTTCAACGCCCTCAAAGGCTTTGCTGGTCAGACCAAACAGGGTCTCGATGTTGGCTTTGTTGGCGGCCATGACTTGTTCGACGGTCAGCATAAAAATCTCCTTGAAAGGTAAGCTGCGGTTTTTGTTGCAGTGCAACATGACTCGAATTATAGGGAGCTGCGTCAGGAGTGCAAGTCTTTTTTGTTGCGGTGCAGCATATTAGGGTTGGCGCCCTAAATCTGTGCCTGAGGCCGCTGCCGTCAGAATCGAAGGGATGAAGGCGTTTTACTCTGACCATTTCGTTCTACCGTTGCCCGCGGGGCATCGGTTCCCCATGGCCAAGTACGGCCTGCTACGCGAGCGCTTGGCGCGCGAGCTGCCGCAGGTGGACATGCTGGAAGCGCCGCGTGCCAGCGATGGCGAATTGGCACTGGTTCACGAACCCGGCTATGTCGCGTCGCTTGAGCAGGGCACGATCAGTCCAGCGGTCATGCGTGAGATCGGATTTCCCTGGAGCGCGGCCATGGTGGAGCGCTCCCGGCGCTCGGCCGGGGCGACCGTGGCAGCGGCACGGATGGCCTTGCAAGAGGGGCTGGCGGCCAATCTGGCCGGCGGCACGCACCATGCCTATGCTGGCAAAGGGGGAGGGTTCTGCGTTTTCAACGACGCCGCTGTGGCAACGCGCCTGATGCAAGCCGAGTGGGGCCGGCAGCAGCGCCGCGCCTTGCACGTGGCCATCATTGATCTCGATGTGCATCAGGGCAATGGCACGGCGCACATTTTTCAGCATGACGACAGCGTGTTCACGCTGTCCCTCCACGGCGAGAAGAATTTCCCGTTCCGTAAGGAAAGCAGCGACCTGGACGTGGCATTGCCCGACGGCTGCGCAGACGATTTTTATCTGCAGGCGTTGGAAGCCGCGCTCAGTGAGTTGGAGCACCGCTTCGATCCCGGGCTGGTGATTTATCTGGCAGGTGCCGACCCGTTCGAGGGCGACCGATTGGGCCGCCTGCGGCTCAGCTATGACGGGCTGGAGGCGCGCGACCGCCGTGTGTTTGACTGGTGTTGGCAGCGGCGCATTCCGCTGGCCTTCGCCATGGCCGGTGGTTACGGCGTGAAGATCGAGGAGACGGTGCAGGTGCAGCTCAACACCTACCGGGTGGCATTGGACTACTGGCAACGCTGGCAAACCCTCAAGGCCTGAGTTGGGTGCCGCAGGCTGGCAGAATCTGACATGCAATGAATACCCAAACAGAAAAACCGAGACCCGAGAGACGCAGCGCCTACAAGGCCTTCCGACTGATCAGCACACGCTGGATGGACAACGATGTCTATGGCCATGTCAACAATGTCGTTTACTACAGCTGGTTCGATACGGCCGTCAATGCCCATCTGATCGAGCAGGGCGCGCTGGACATCCACCAGGGCGAAACCATCGGCCTGGTGATCGAGACCCAATGCAATTATTTCGCCTCGCTGGCCTTTCCCCAGAACATCGAGGCCGGCATTCGCGTCGCCCGTCTGGGCAACTCCAGTGTGCGCTACGAGGTCGGGCTGTTCGCCGAGGGCGAAGAGCTGGCCGCGGCGCAGGGCCACTTTGTCCACGTTTATGTCGACCGGCAAACGCGCCGGCCGACGCCCTTGCCAGAAAAACTCAGAACCGTGCTGGAGACGCTTGAATGACCCCGATGTCCGTGGCTGACGCGATCAATTCGCGCATGTCGATCCGTGCCTTCACGCCGCAAGCCGTGGCGCGAGAACTCATCACCGAAGTGTTGCAACTGGCCAGCCGGGCCCCGTCGGGCACCAACACCCAGCCCTGGAAGGCCTATGTGCTGCAGGGCCAGAGCCGGGACACGCTGGTGGACAAGGTCTGTGCCGCCCACGATGCCCTGCGCGCCAACCCGGCGCTGGCCAGCGAGTACCGCGAGGAATACGACTATTACCCGGAGCAATGGGTCAGCCCCTACATTGACCGCCGGCGCGAGAACGGCTGGAGTCTGTATGGCCTGCTCGGCATCGGCAAGGGGGACAAGGACAAGATGCATGCCCAGCACCAGCGCAATTTCCGTTTTTTCGATGCGCCGGTAGGGTTGATGTTCACGATCGATCGCGTCATGGGCCGCGGTTCGCTGGTGGACTATGGCATGTTCCTGCAAAACATCATGTTGGCGGCCCGCACCTGCGGCCTGCATACCTGCCCGCAGGCCGCCTGGAATCACTTTGGAAAAATCATCCTGCCGCACATCAGCGCAGGGCCAGACGAGATGCTGGTGTGCGGCATGGCGCTCGGTTATGCCGATAAGAAAGACATCGTAAATACTTTCCATACACCACGCGAACCGGTGTCGACGTTCACACATTGGCTCGACTGAGATTGAAGAGATGCAGATGAGAGCCTGTCGTTGGGGTCTTGCCTTGGGGGTATTAGCGGTTTGGCCGGGCTTGGCTGCGGCTGCTGAACTTGATGGCAGTCAGCTCTCGGTGTTGTGGGGCGTGCCATTCGCCGGCATCCTGTTGTCGATTGCCGTGATGCCCTTGCTGGCGCCCATGTTCTGGCATCACCACTTTGGCAAGGTGGCAACAGCTTGGGGGTTGGTTTTTCTCTTGCCTTTTGCGCTGACTTTTGGCGTGGGAGCCGCAGCCGTCAATCTGGTGCATGCCCTGTTGGCGGAATACATCCCTTTTATCGTCCTGCTGACAGCGCTGTTCACCGTGGCGGGCGGTATCTACATCCGCGGCAATCTGCATGGCAGCCCGGGGCTAAATACGACCATTCTGGCCATTGGTGCGGTGCTGGCCAGCTTCATGGGGACGACCGGCGCCTCCATGCTGATGATTCGGCCGCTCATTCGTGCCAATGACAACCGCAAGCACAAGGCGCATGTGGTGGTGTTCTTCATTTTTATCGTCTCGAATGCCGGCGGCTCGCTCACCCCGTTGGGCGATCCGCCGCTGTTTCTGGGCTTCCTCAAGGGGGTGGACTTCTTCTGGACGGTGAGTCACATTTTCCCGGAGACCCTGTTTCTGATCGGATGTCTGTTGGCTTTGTTCTATGCGCTGGACTGGTGGTATTACCACCGGCGCGAAGAAATCCTGCCGCAGGATCCGACGCCGGACAACCGGCGCATCGGTTTTGATGGCGCCGTCAATTTCTGCTTGCTGGGTGCAATCGTTGTTCTGGTACTCCTCAGCGGCTTCTGGAAGTCCAGTCTGGTGTTCGATGTCGCCGGCACGGAAGTTGGCCTGCCAGGTCTGGTGCGCGATATCGGCTTGGTGCTTGTGACATGGGTGTCCCTGAAGATCACGCCGACCGGGGTGCATGTGGACAACCAGTTTTCCTGGGGCCCGATGCAGGAGGTGGCCAAGCTGTTCGCCGGCATCTTCCTGACCATCATTCCGGTGATTGCCATGCTCAAGGCGGGCGTGAATGGCCCGTTCGGTGCCGTGGTGTCTGCGGTGACGCGTCCAGATGGCTCGCCTGATCCGGTCATGTATTTCTGGGCGACGGGCGTGTTGAGCTCCTTCCTCGACAATGCGCCAACCTATCTGGTCTTTTTCAACACGGCCGGTGGGAATCCGGCCGTGTTGATGACCACGTTGGCGCCAACACTGGCCGCCATCTCGGCCGGCGCCGTCTTCATGGGGGCCAACACCTACATCGGTAATGCGCCCAATCTCATGGTCAAGGCGATTGCCGAAGACCGGGGCGTGAAGATGCCCAGCTTCTTCGGCTACATGCTTTTGTCGGTGGCTGTTCTGGTTCCCCTGTTTATCGTCATGACTTTTATCTGGTTCCGTTGAGAAAGAAATACCCATGAGCAAACCTCGCATTCTGATCGCCCGTGCCGTTTTTCCTGCTGTGATCGAGCGCTTGTCGCAGCACTTTGATGTCGAGTCGAACCAGGCCGATGAAACCTGGTCCAAAGCGCAGCTGACAGAGAAACTGCGTGACAAGGCGGGCGCCTTCACCACCGGTAGCGACCGCATTGACGCCGAGGTGCTGGCGGCCTGCCCGAAGCTGAAGATCTGCGCCAACATGGCCGTGGGCTACAACAACTTCGACCTCGATGCCATGACGGCCAATGGCGTGCTGGGGACCAACACACCTGATGTACTTACTGAGACCACGGCCGACTTTGGTTTTGCGCTGTTGATGGCCACGGCACGCCGCATCACTGAAAGCGAGCATTACCTACGAGCCGGTCAGTGGACCAAGTGGAGTTACGACATGTTCGCCGGCTCTGATATTTATGGTGCCACGCTCGGTATCCTGGGCATGGGCCGCATCGGCCAGGGCATTGCCAAGCGCGGCGCACACGGGTTCGGCATGAACGTGATCTACCACAACCGTTCACGCCTCGATGACGCGACCGAAGCCGAATGCAAGGCGCACTACGTCAGCAAGGAAGAGTTGCTGAAGACGGCTGACCACCTGGTGCTGGTGTTGCCGTACTCGGCTGCTTCCCACCACACCATCGGCGCGGTCGAGCTGGCCCAGATGAAGCCCACCGCCACGCTGGTCAACATTGCCCGTGGTGGCATCGTGGATGACGCAGCGCTGGCCGCAGCGTTGCGCGACAAGCGTATTGCCGCCGCCGGTCTGGACGTGTTTGAAGGCGAGCCCAAGGTGCACCCGGACCTGTTGACCGTGCCAAATGTGGTGCTGACGCCTCACATTGCCAGTGCCAGCGTGCCGACGCGTCTGGCCATGGCCAATCTGGCGGCCGACAACCTGATCGAGTTCTTCACCAAAAACAAGGCGCTGACGCCCTTGAACCCGCAGGTACTGACCCGAGCCTGAGGGCTTAGCGGCGGAATTTTTCGCCTGCTTGGCGCGTCATCTCGGCCAGCAGGTGTTCGCGCGCATGGCATTCGCGTAGCCAGCGTGCATCGTTGTGGCCATGCTCGGCACTCTGGCGCAGCTGTTCGATGGCAGCAGCAGTGCCCGGCGTCGTGGCATGGTGCTTGATCTGAGCCAGCGTCAGCAGAATGTGTTCTCTCAGCGGCAGATGCTCGCCGCTGGCGGGATCGACGTAAATGGCATCGAGCCCGAAACGGCAAGCCTGAAAACGGTTGTAGGTGTAGACCAGATAGTCGTCCTCGGCCGGCATGAAAGGCTGCTCCTGCAAAAACCAGGCGGCCAGTGCCTGGACGTAGCCGGCCAGTGCGGCGGCACGTTCAATGCTGAGCGGTGTGTCGAACACCCGGATCTCAATCGTGCCGTACTCGGGCTTGGGCCTGATGTCCCAGTAAAAGTCCTTCATGCTTTTGACGACGCCGGTACGCGTCATCTTGTCAAAATAGGCTGTGAAGTCTTCCCAGCGCAGTGCAAAGGGGGCGCGGCCGGAGAGCGGGAAGGCAAATACTGAATTCAGTCGCGCTGAATCGAAGGCGGTGTCCTGACCCTGCACAAAAGGCGAAGAGGCCGACAGCGCAATGAAGTGCGGGATGTAGCGCGACATGCGATGCAACATCAACAAGGCGCTGTCGGCGTCAGGGCAGCCTACGTGCACGTGCTGGCCGAAGATGGTGAACTGTTTGGAGAGGTAGCCGTACAGCTCCGACAACTGTCGAAAGCGCGGCTTGTCGTAGATGCGCCGCTCATGCCATTGCTGGAAGGGGTGGGTGCCACCGCCGACCACGGCGATATTGAGCTTGTCGGCACATTGCACCAGGGCATCGCGGATTTGCGCCAGTTCCTGCAGCACTTGTGCTGGTGACTGACAGACGCCGGTCGAGATCTCGATCATGCTGGAGGTCATCTCGGGCACCACACTGCCCGGCAACTGGCGCTTGGCCATCAGCCGCAACATGTCGTCAGCGTAAGGTGCCAGGTCGTAGTCGTGGGTGTTGACCAGTTGCAGTTCGAGTTCAACGCCTAGCGACAGTGCCTCGGAGTGCTGGAAAGCTTCAAGCGTCATGTGGCAGCTCCCTTGCTGAATTGCTGGGAACAAGCGGGCGGGAGGCTTCGCCACTGCGTTGCAGGGCCACGGTGTTCATGAGTGCACCCAGTACTTCCATGAAAAGGATCAGCGGTAGGGCCAGTGCCGCGATCTGTGCACCGAGAACTGGCGCAAACAAGGTGAACTGCGACACCAGCAGCAGGGCCACGGCCGACATTGGCCACATGGCGCAAGCTGTCCAGAATGCCTGATGCAGGTTGGCGCCGCTGCCGATGCCGGCCACGCCGATGGCAAGCGTCTTGGCCAGTGTGCGTGCCAGAACGATGGCGGCGATCAGGCTGAAGGCGGTCAGGTTCCAATCGGCCTGGGCTGCCGCCATGGATACCAGGACGAACATCAGGATGGTCAGGATGGAGGACGCTGTGCCGAACTGGCGTGGCCACGACCAGGGCCGAGGGTGCAGGGTCTTGAGCAGGATGCCGGCCAGCAGGGCCGCCAGCGGTGCCGAGCCGCCGAAGTTGGCGGCCAGGGTGGTGCAGGCCACAACCAGGGCCAGCAGCGTCACCGACGTGTTTTCGCTGGTTGGGCTCATGAAGCGCAGGGTTCCCCGCAGCGCCAGGGCGAGAGCGGCGCCCAGCAGCACCGAGATGCTCAACAGCAGCACGACCGGGACGAAGGCATCTGTGAGAGAGGAGGCCGGACGCCCCAGAAAGTGAGCCATGACGCCGCCGAGAGCCAGCACGTACAAGGTGTTGAGCGCGGCCAAGGTGATGGCGCGGTCGGTCACGGGGCCGCTGGCGCGGATGTCGGCCGCCACGCGCATGAGCACGGCAGGCGAGGTAGTGACTGCCAGAAGGGAGAGCGGTGCGATCAACTCAGCGCTGACCTCGAGCAGTCCCAGCATCCAATAGACCGCCGCAAAGGTGAGGGCGGATTCAGCCAGGCTTTGCACCAGCAGCATGGGGTTGTGACGGAACCAGCGCAGTGTGAGGCGTCCACCGGCCTCGAACAGCAGGACGGACAGGCCGAGCTCGACCATGAACAGGCCAATGCCCTCCAGCGGCCAGTGGGTGGTGGTGAACCCGGTGAAGCCGGCCAGGGCGCCAACGATCGAATAGCCGAGCACCTTGGGCAGGCCAAGGCGGCGCTGCAGCATGTGCCCAGTCGCTGCAGCCAGCGCCAGCAGCACAGCCCACTGCACGGTGGGCAGACCTGCTGAGGGTTGGATCCATGCAGGCCAGAACTGCATCAAGTCGTTCATGGTCATTCCTTGCTTGTAACAGCCGCAGGGACACGGACGAGCGTGTCGCCCCGAGCCGCCTAAAGTTGTTCTGACAGCGGCGTCAGGGCCGCTGTGTCATCGATGTGCATGGCAGCGATCAGTTCATCCAGATCGCTGTTGAGGCGTTGGAGCGTGCACGGCGGCAAGGTGCTCAGGGCCTTGGGCAAGACGCCAATATATGGGCCTCCCATGCGCTGCAGGATTTTGATGCCCGCTGTCTGCAGATACAAGTGCCGCACCCGGCGATCACTGCCATTCTGCTTGGTTGAAATCCATTCGCGTTCCAGCAGTGTCTTGACCAGGTTGCTGGCAGTCGATTGGTGCACGTCCATGGCTTGTGCCAGTTCACTCAGCCGGATGCCGGGCCGCTCGCGCAAGATGCTGAGTGCGCGCAATTGAGCGGCACCGGTGCCGGTGCGTTTCTCGACCTGCTGGAAATGGCTGCGCACGGCATTGAAGATCACCCGAAAGCGCCGCAAGGCCTGGACGTCAGGTCCGATGGCATCGGCTGCAGATGGTAGGCACGGGGCGTTCGCCGCGGGCTGGTGATGGCCAAGCCGTGCCGACTTGGGCGTACTGCCTGATGAAGTCATGTGATCATTATATTTGTACAAATGTTGTTGAGGAAAATCGCCCGCATTCACTGGCGGATCATCCAAGACAGCGTTTTGAACAACAATACGATGTTGGAGGAAACTGGTTTGAACGACATCGTGCTTTGGTCCGTACTGGCGCTGGCCGCCCTGAATCTGTTGCTGCTGCTCTGGCTGGCGCTGCGGCGTGGTGATGCCGCCGCAACCCAGGCCGAATGGTTGGCGGCCCTGCAGGCCAGAGGTGAGCGCCTGGAGCGTGAGTTGCGCCATGAGATTGGCGAATCCGCACGTAGCGCTCGGCTGGAGCTGGCGCAGAACCTGGCCACCTTCCAGCAGAGTCTGGTGCAACAGGCGGCTGAGGCCACACGAACGCAGAACACACAGATTGATGCCTTCGGCCAGCAACTGGCGCTGTTGCAGAAGACGCTGTCCGATACCTTGACGCTGCAACTGTCCAACTTGAGCGAGTCGAATGCCCGTCGCATGTCCGAGGTGCGCGCCACGTTGGAGGCGCAACTGGCGCAGTTGCAACAGACCAATATCGCCAAGCTGGACGAAATGCGCGCCACCGTGGACGAGAAACTGCAGACCACGTTACATGCGCGTTTGGGCGAGAGCTTCAAGCAGGTGGCGGATCGTTTGGAGCAGGTGCACAAGGGGTTGGGTGAGATGCAGACACTGGCCGCCGGCGTGGGTGACCTCAAGCATTTGCTGACCAACGTCAAGACGCGCGGCATGTTCGGCGAGGCGCAACTGGCTGCCTTGCTTGAGCAGGTGTTCGTGCCCGACCAGTACGCTGCCCAGATCGCCACGCGCCCGGGGAGCAAGAACGTGGTGGACTTCGCTATCAAGCTGCCCGGCAAGTCCGATAACGGCGAGCCCTTGTGGCTGCCGATCGACTCCAAATTCCCGAACGAGGATTACGAGCGCCTGCTCGACGCGCAGCAACGCGCCGATGCCGTTGGCGCGGAGGTGGCCGCCAAGGCGCTGGAGGCGCGCATTCGGCTGGAAGCCAAGTCGATTGCCGAGAAATACATCGAGCCGCCGTACACCACCGATTTCGCCATCCTGTTCCTGCCGACGGAGGGACTGTATGCCGAGGTGCTGCGTCGCCCCGGCCTGATGGAGGTGCTGCAGCGCGAGCACCGCATCACGCTGGCCGGCCCGACCACGCTGCTGGCCATGTTGAGTTCTTTGCAGATGGGCTTTCGCACGCTGGCGCTGGAAAAACGCTCCAGCGAGGTCTGGCAGGTGCTGGGTGCAGTCAAGACCGAGTTCGGCAAGTTCGGTGATGTGTTGGCCAAGGTCAAATCGCAGACCGAGACCGTGCTCAACACCCTGAACAGTGCCGAAACGCGCAGCCGCGCCATGGGCCGTGTGCTGCGTCAGGTCGAAGCGCTGCCGGACGCACAGGCACAGGCCCTGCTGCCGCTGGACAAAGAGGCAGACGAAGGGTGACGTCTTCTGTGCAGCAGCAGAGTGCACCGCGCTTCGCCTTGGCCCGGCTGATTGGCGGCCACATCTGCTTGCATGCCTGCATGGCCGGCCTGCGCATGGCCACGCCCTTGCTGGCTCTCAAGCAAGGCTACAGTCCACTGGCGGTGGGGGTGCTGATGGCCCTGTTTGCCTTGACCCAGGTGTTTCTCGCCTTGCCGGCCGGCCGGTATGCTGATCGGCGTGGTCTGAAGGCGCCGGTGGGTTTCAGTGTCATTGCCGCGATGCTGGGTGCCGGGCTGGCGGTGGCATTTCCCGTCTTTCCCGTTCTGTGCCTGGCAGCTTTGCTGACCGGCGGCGCGACTGGGGCCACCTCGATCGCCTTGCAACGCCATGTGGGCCGGGCTGCACGCGATGCGACCGAACTCAAGCAGATGTTCAGTTGGCTGTCGATTGGGCCAGCAACGTCGAATTTTCTCGGTCCGTTGGCCGCCGGTTTGCTGATCGACCATGGAGGCGAGTACTTCGGCGGCCAGGCTGGTGATCTGTCGGGCTACCGCATGGCTTTTCTGCTGATGGCGCTGCTGCCGCTGCTGACGTGGTGGTGGGTGCGGCAGACGACCGAGCTACCCACGGCCACAAGCCATGTCGATCAAGGTCAGCGGCGTGCCTGGGACCTGCTGCGCGACCCCATGATGCGTCGCCTGCTGCTGGTGAACTGGTTTCTCTCCTCCTGCTGGGACGTGCACACCTTTGTGTTGCCGGTGCTGGGGCATGAGCGTGGCTACAGTGCTTCGGTCATCGGCATGCTGCTGGGCAGCTTTGCCATGGCGGCCACACTGGTGCGCCTGATCATGCCCTGGCTGGCGGCGCATTTGCGCGAGTGGGTGGTCATCAGCGGTGCGATGCTGCTCACCGCTGTGCTGTTCGGTCTCTACCCCTTCATGCCGAACGCCGTGAGCATGGGGCTGTGTTCGGTGTTGCTGGGGCTGGTGCTGGGCTCGGTGCAGCCGATGATCATGAGCACCTTGCACCAGATCACGCCGAGCGACCGGCATGGCGAGGCCTTGGGCCTGCGCCTGATGTCGCTCAACGGCTCCAGCGTGCTGATGCCCATGCTGTTCGGCAGCATCGGCGCTGTGGTCGGCGTGTCGGTGGTGTTCTGGACGGTGGGGGTTGTGGTCGGGCTGGGCGCCCGCACGGCCTGGGGGCTCAGGGCTGGTTTGCCTCATGCTCCAGCCGATAAAACGACTGGATAGCCTCCCAAGCATCTTCCGGGGTGTCCACCAGCTTGAACAGCGCGAGGTCTTTCGGCGAGATCATGCCTTCCTCGAGCAGCATGTCGAAATTGATCAGCCGCTGCCAGAAGGCACTGTCGAACAGCACCACCGGCACCGGCTCGGACTTGCCAGTTTGCACCAGCGTCAGGATCTCGAACAGCTCGTCCAGCGTGCCGAAGCCGCCGGGAAAAGCCACCAACGCCTTGGCGCGCATCATGAAGTGCATCTTGCGCAGCGCGAAGTAATGGAACTTGAAGCACAGGCTGGGCGAGATGTAGGGGTTGTGATGTTGCTCGTGCGGCAGCGCGATGTTCAGGCCGACGTTGAGCGCACCCGCTTCATGTGCCCCGCGGTTGGCCGCCTCCATGATGCCGGGGCCGCCGCCGGTGCAGATGAACAGGCGCTCGTTGTCCGGCAGCCGGCTGCTGTGCTCGGCCACCAGGTGGCCGAAGCGGCGAGCCTGCTCGTAGTGCACTGCATTGCGCGCATCGCGCTTGGCAAGTGCCAGCGCTTGGGTGTCACCACTGGCGCGTGCAGCGTCTAGCCGGCGTTGCGCCTCCTCGGGGTCGCAAAAACGGGCACTGCCAAAGACCACGATGGTGTTGGTTACACCGAGCGTTTGCTGCGCCAGATCGGGCTTGAGCAGTTCGAGCTGGAAGCGGATGCCGCGGGTCTCGCGGCGCAACAGAAACTCGGGGTCGGCAAAGGCCAGGCGAAAGGCATCTGCCTGCAGCGGCAGGCCGGCGTCGGCATGGGCCTTCAGGTCGGCCCAGGCATCGGCCAAGGTGCGCTCAGTGAGGTCGTGCGGAGTCTTCATGCAGGAGGTGTCAAGGGGTCAGGCCGGCCAGTGCGGCGGCAATGGCCGGGGCCATGCTGACGGCATTGCTGGCGTGGGCAATGCAGTCGGTGCTCCAGACCTGGCCGATGCCGGCCTCCGACAGCAGTTGCAGCGCATCGCCGGCAAACAGGGCGTGGGTCACTGCGACGTCGACCGAGGTGGCACCCGCAGCCAATAGCAAACGCGCGGCCTGCGCCAGGGTGTGGCCGCTGCTGGCGACATCGTCGAGCAGCACCACGGCGCGCCCGTTGAAGTTGCCTGGGGGAAGTTCAATGGCCACCGAGCGGTCCCCATGACGCACCTTGCGGCAGACGGCGTGATCAAAGCCATGGCGGGCCGCGGCCTGGGCAATCCACTGGGCCGATTCTTCGTCGGGACCCACCAGCAGGGCGTTCGGGCGCTGTTGCGCCACGAGGTCGGCCAGCAGGGGGGCGCCACTGAGCACCACGGCCTGTGGCACCGGCACGGCTTCCTGCAGCGTGGCGACGCGGTGCAGATGCGGATCGACCGTGATGACCGCATCAAACAGGCCGGCCAGGAATTGGCCGACGATGCGCTGGCTGACGGCTTCGCCGGGGTTGAAGGCGATGTCCTGCCGCATGTAGGCCAAGTAGGGGGTCACCAGGGTCAGATGGCGTGCGTCAAGTTCGCGTGCGGTGCGCGCGAGCAGCAGCAGCTCAACCAGTTTTTCGTTCGGGTGGTCGAGCGTGCGCAGCACCACCACGCGCTCCGGCAAGGCTGCGGGCAGGCGCAACTTGAGCTCGCCGTCGGGGAATCGGTGGCGTGCCATCGGGCCCAGCGTCAGGCCGGCCTGTGCGGCGATGCGCTGGGCGCTGGCGAGCTCGTCGTCGAAATGCAGCAGGACAGCGGGGCTGCTCATCAGAACTCCACGAAGACATGCGGCACGTCTTCAGCCCGGCCAATGCTGTAGCCGGTGGATCTTTGGCAGGCTTGGCGGGCGAATTCGAGGTCGGACGGAAAACTGGCATGCACGCGGTAGAGCGCGTCCCCGGCCTTGACCTCATCGCCCAGTTTGCGCAACAGGTCCACGCCGGCGTTTTTCACTTTGGGGGCGCCGGCAAAGCGGGCGATGCGTGCGAGCTGCAGGTTGTCGATGCCGCAGACCACGCCAGCCTGCGGCGCGCGGATTTCGAAGGTCAACTGCCCCAGTTCGGGGTGGTTGTAATCAAAGAATTTGCTGCCCTGGGCCTGGATGATGTCGTTCATCTTGGCGATCGCGCGGCCCGAGTCAAGGATGTCGCGTGCGATGCCAAAGCCGTCGCCGCCGCGCACGTCGGGGCTGGACTCGATCAACCGGCCAGCCAGGCGCAAGGCCTTCTGCCGCAGATCATTCGGTGCGAGCGGGTCGTTTTCCAGCACGCGCATGACATCACGAGCCTCCAGCATGGGGCCGATGCCAAAGCCCACCGGTTGGCGACCATCGGTGATCACCACGTCGAGCGAGAGTTTCATGCGCTTGGCCACGTACTCGAACAGGCGGCGCAGGCGCTGCGCCTCCGGCATGGAGCGCACCTTGGCGGTGGGGCCGATCGGGATGTCGAGCACCAGATGGCTGGAGCCGGCGGCGATTTTCTTCGACAGGATGGAGGCGACCATCTGGCCGGGTGAGTCGAGCGAGAGCGGGCGTTCCACCGAGATCAGCACGTCGTCGGCCGGCGACAGGTTGGCCGTGCCACCCCAGGCCAGGCAGCCGCGATGCCGGCGCACGATGTCGTGCAGCTGTTCGATCGGCAGCTCCACATTGGCCAGCACCTCCATGGTGTCGGCCGTGCCGGCTGGCGATGTGATGGCGCGGGAGGAGGTCTTGGGGCACAGCATGCCGTGCGCGGCGACGATGGGCACCACCAGCATGGAGGTGCGGTTGCCGGGAATGCCACCAATGCAGTGTTTGTCGACCACCGGTTGTTCGTGCCAGTCCAGTTTGCGGCCAGCCTCGATCATGGCTTCGGTCAGGAAATAGACCTCTTCGCGATCGAGTTCGTCGCGGTTGGTGGCAACGACAAAGGCGGTGAGTTCGATCTTGGAGTAGTGGTGCTCGGTGATGTCGGTCACGATGGCGCGAAAGTCATTGAGCTCCAGCCGTTCGCCGGCGAGCTTGCGGTGCAGGGCACCGATGGACTCGGGCGGCTCGGCCTGCGACACCGTGGCCATGTGGCCGTCTTCAACGGCCATCTGGTCAAAAGCCGCCTTGGACAGGCCGAGTTGGCCGCAGCCGACGATGGCTTCGTCATCCACCACATTGAGGGTGGCCAGGATGCGGTGCCCGTTGGCGTTGATTTCGACCTTGGACAGTGCCTTGAAGCCTTCGGCGCGATAGACCTCGCAGTCGCGATGCAGGTAGGCCACGTTCTCGTGATAGGTGTCGATCCGGACGCGGCGCAGCGCCAGCTTGGCCGGGCTGCTGTCATTGCCGGGCTCCGAACTCGCGCAGGGTGCTTGGGGGAGTGTTTCTTGCGTGGACATGAAGATAGCCTACACCGAATTGCCGGTTCCGGAAAAGGAAAAGGCTCCCGAAGGAGCCTTTGACGTGCGGTGAGTGCAGGTGCTTAGACGCGCTTGCGGTACTCGCCGGTACGGGTGTCGATTTCGACCTTGTCGCCCTGGCTCACGAACAGCGGCACGGGCACTTCGAAACCGGTGGCAATCTTGGCCGGCTTGAGCACCTTGCCCGAGGTGTCGCCCTTGACGGCGGGTTCGGTCCAGGTGATTTCGCGCACGACGCTGGTGGGCAGTTCCACCGAGATGGCCTTGCCGTCATAGAACACCACTTCGACCGCCATGCCGTCTTCGAGGTAGTTCAGGGCGTCACCCATGTTCTCGGCTTCGACTTCGTACTGGTTGTAGTCGGCGTCCATGCAGACGTACATCGGGTCGGCGAAGTAGGAGTAGGTGCACTCCTTCTTGTCCAGGATGACCTGGTCCATCTTGTCGTCGGCCTTGAACACGACTTCGGTGCCGAAGTTGGCGATCAGGCTCTTGAGCTTCATGCGCACGGTGGCCGAGTTGCGGCCGCCACGGCTGTATTCGGTCCTGAGCACGACCATCGGGTCTTTGCCGTGCATGATCACGTTACCGGCGCGAATTTCCTGAGCGATTTTCATAGTATTTCCAATGGGTTGGCCGCTCAATGCCCCGAGATGACCGGTGTTCGTGCGGCAGGTGATGGGAACGCAGCCGGTAGAACCAGGCGGCATTCCGCAAAGCCTTGAATTTTAACGTCTTTTCAAGGCGCTAGGCGCTATCTAGGGATGCGATCCACAAATTCAAGCAGTTGGCTCACCAGATCAGGCTGGGCCAGCAGCTGCTGGCGCGCCCGGTGGGCGGTGTCGCCCCAGGCCGGCAGGTCCGGCGTCGGCAGTGGCTGCGCGTCGACGTCGTTCCAGCGGTGGTGGAAGCGCCGCAGCGAATCCGGGGCCTCGATTTGCGCCAGAAAAGCCGCCAGTTTGTCGTGGTGGGCGTTGTCGTGCTGGGGGTAGATCTGCCAGATGAAGGGCCGGCCGGCCCACAGGGCGCGTACCAGCGAGTCTTCCCCGCGCACGAAATTCAGGTCGCAGGCCCACAGCAGGTGGTCGAAGTCGTCCTGCGTCAGGTAGGGGAGGTGTGAAATTGATAGCGACTGGCGCTGATTCCATAAGGGCTCACGCTGTATTTTGCTTGCAACTGCGGCCTGGGCTGCGGCGCAGGCGCGGCCGGCTGCCACCAGCAGGTGCACGGGCTGCGCCTGCGTGGCGAACTGGTCCAGCAGTTCCGGCAGGGCCTGGGGTTCGTAGCAGAACAGCGAGACCCAGCGCGCCTGGAGCTGCGGCGTGATGCCCAGGTGTTGCAGCCAGGCGGCGCGGTCGAAGCGGGCTTGGCGTTGCAACAGGTCGGCTTCGCGCAGCAGGCCGCCCGTGCGCAGTGTGAAGCCGGGGTAGAAGAAATACTTGGTCAGACCGACGCCGGGGCCATGCATGACCGGTGACATCAGACCGTGGTTGCGCTCCACATAAGGCTCGGCCGACAGGTATTCCAGGTTGATCCAGGCATATTTTTGGCTCCTGGCCCTCGTCCATTCTGCGCAAGCAGCTATGAATTCAGGAGCAACCTCGCAGCCGAAGGCTTCCACCAGCACGTCGCCGGGAGTCAATCCGCTCAGGTCCAGTGGTTGTGTCCAGGGCCGGACTTCGACGCCGGGGCAGCCGGTGGGGGCCATCCAGCCCAGGGCGCTGGCGTCATCCACCCACAGGCGCACGCGCTGGCCGCGCCCGGCCAGCTGGCGCGCCAGGCGCCAGCAGACGCCGAGGTCGCCATGGTTGTCGATGACCTTGCAGAAAATATCCCAAAGCAGGGGAGAAGACATGCCGGGATTGTCCACAATACGGACCCATGGCCACTGAAACCGATTCCAGCGCACCGAATCCCCCAAGCGCTGTGCACTCTGACGAACTGCTAGCGCAGGTCGCCGCCTTGCCCGCCTTGCCTGGCGTCTACCGTTACTTCGACGCCGACGGCGCGGTGCTCTACGTCGGCAAGGCGCGCAATCTGAAGAAACGCGTTTCCAGCTATTTTCAGAAAGACCATGGCGGCACACGCATCGGCCACATGGTGGGCAAGATCGCCCGCATGGACACCACGGTGGTGCGCTCGGAAGCCGAGGCGCTGCTGCTGGAAAACAACCTGATCAAGACGCTCAACCCGCGCTACAACATCCTGTTTCGCGACGACAAGAGCTACCCCTACCTGAAGATCACGGCGGCACAGCCGGGTGAGGCGAGGGCGGCCGAAGGCCAGACGGCCAAGCGCAGCGCGGCAGCCTGGCCGCGCGTGGCCTATTACCGCGGTGCGGTCGACAAGAAACACCACTACTTCGGGCCCTACCCGAGTGCCTGGGCGGTGAAGGAAGCCATCCTGCTGCTGCAGAAGGTGTTCCGCCTGCGCACCTGCGAAGACACGGTGTTTGCCAACCGCACGCGGCCCTGTCTGCTGTACCAGATCAAGCGCTGCTCCGGGCCCTGCGTCGGCCTGGTGTCGGACGAAGACTACGCGCTGGACGTGGCGCATGCCGAAGCTTTTTTGCGCGGCGAAACCCAGCAGGTGCTGGAGGTGCTGGAAGCCCGCATGCTCAAGCACTCGGAGCAGCTGGAGTTCGAACAAGCGGCTGAGCTGCGCGACCAGATCGCGGCGCTGTCCAACGTGCTGCACCAGCAGGCGGTGGACAACGTCGACGACCGCGATGTCGACATCCTGGCCGTCAAGGTGCAGGGTGGGCGCGCCTGCGTCAACCTGGCCATGGTGCGCGGTGGCCGTCATTTGGGTGACCGCGCTTATTTTCCGGTGCATGTGGAAGATGCCGCGGCCATCTATGACGACGAGGAATCCTCAACGTCCGAATCCGCCGAGGCTGCGCCGCCACCGGTGGAGGTGCAGGTGCTGGAAGCTTTCATCGCCCAGCACTACATGGAGGTGCCGGCGGTGCCGACGCTTGTCACCAGCGAACCGGTGAGCAAGCGCCTGACCGAGGCGCTGTCGCAACAGACCGGCATCCGAATCCGGGCCATCCACCAGCCGCGCGAACAGCGTCGCATCTGGCTGGAGATGGCGCAGACCAATGCCGCCCTGCAACTGGCCCGGCTGCTGGCCGAGGAAGGTTCGCAGCAGGCGCGTACCCGCGCGCTGGCCGAGGCGCTGGCGCTGCCGCAGGACCGGCTCGACGAACTGCGCATCGAGTGCTTCGACATTTCACACACCGCCGGCGAGGCGACGCAGGCCTCCTGCGTGGTGTTCCATCACCACAAGATGCAGAACAGCGAGTACCGCCGCTACAAGATCGACGGCATCACGCCGGGTGACGACTATGCCGCCATGCGCCAGGTGCTGACGCGCCGTTACGGCAAGCTCGCGCAGGCCTTGCGCGAAGAAGGTGCCGAAGGTGAACTGGGTGCCGAGCTCACCGACCGCTTGCCGGATCTGGTGCTGGTCGATGGCGGCAAGGGGCAGGTGGCGATGGCACGCGAGGTGTTCGAGCTGCTCGGGCTGGACCTGGCGCTGATCGTTGGTGTGGAGAAGGGCGAAGGCCGCAAGGTCGGGCTGGAAGAGCTGGTGTTTGCCGACGGACGCGACAAGGTGTACCTGGGCAAGGATTCGGCGGCGCTGATGCTGGTGGCGCAGATCCGGGACGAGGCGCACCGCTTTGCCATCACCGGCATGCGCGCGCAGCGCGCCAAGGTGCGTGTGGGCGGCAGCCGGATCGAGGAGATCCCGGGCGTCGGCCCCAAGCGCCGCGCCAAATTGCTGCAGCGCTTTGGCGGCGTGCGTGGCGTGGCCTCGGCCAGCGTGGACGACCTGACCTCGGTGGATGGCATCTCGCGCGAACTGGCCGAAGCGATCTACCGAGCCCTGCGCTGAAAGCCGCCTTGACCATGCCACAATGACGCCATGTTCTTCACCATTCCCACCCTCATGACCTGGACGCGCATCGTCGCGATTCCCCTGATCGTGGGTGTGTTCTACCTGCCGCTGGATCCGGCCACGCGCAACCTGATTGCCACCGTGATGTTCGTGGTGTTCGCGTTGACCGACTGGCTTGACGGCTTTCTGGCGCGCAAGCTCAACCAGACCTCGGCTTTCGGCGCCTTCCTCGACCCGGTAGCCGACAAGTTCCTGGTCTGCGCCAGCCTGCTGGTGCTGGTGCATCTGGGCCGTGCCGATGTCTTCGTGGCACTTATCATCATCGGCCGCGAGATCGCCATCTCGGCCCTGCGCGAATGGATGGCGCAGATCGGCGCCTCGCGCAGCGTGGCCGTGCACATGCTGGGAAAGGTCAAGACCACGGTGCAGATGGTGGCCATTCCTTTCCTGCTGTTCGACGGCCTGCTGTTCGGCGTCATCGACACGAGCCAGTGGGGCTACGTCCTGATCTGGCTGGCGGCGGTTCTCACCGTCTGGTCCATGGTCTATTACCTGCAAAAAGCCCTGCCCGAGATCCGGGCACGGGTGAAGTGAACTCGCGTCGATGAGCGAGCGCAGCGACAGCGGTGCCCTGCTGCGGGCCATGCCGCTGGTGTTCGTGCTGATCTGGAGCACTGGCTTCATCGTGGCACGCTACGGCATGCCGCATGCGCCGCCGCTGAAGTTCCTGGCTTGGCGCTACGTCCTGTCCATCCTCTGTTTCCTGCCCTGGGTTCTGCTGGCGCGCGTGGCCTGGCCGCAATCGCGGGCGCAATGGGGGCACCTGGCCGTCACCGGGGTGCTGATGCACGCGGGCTACCTGGGCGGCGTCTGGGCCGCCGTCAAGGCCGGCATGGGTTCCGGCCTGGTGGCGCTGATCGTCGGCCTGCAACCGGTATTGACAGCGTTCTGGCTGTCGGCGCGCGGTGCTTCCGTCACAGGGCGGCAATGGGCCGGTTTGCTGCTGGGCTTTGCCGGCTTGTTGCTGGTGGTGTCGCGCAAGTTCGGCCAGGGCGGCGAGGCCGGCATCTTCAATCTGTCGCTGGCTGTGTTGGCCCTGCTGAGCATCACCATCGGCACGCTGTACCAGAAACGTTTTGTCGCGCCGTGTGATGTGCGCAGTGCCAATGCGGTGCAACTGCTGGCGGCCTTGCTGGTGACCTTGCCGCTGACTGCGCTGGAAACCGAAACCATGGGTTGGCAACTGGCGGTTGGCGGTGTGAACTGGGAGTTGGTGATTGCCATGGCTTGGTCGGTGCTGGGGCTGACACTCGGCGGCAGCTCCTTGCTGTACCTGCTGATCCAACGTGGTGCGGCCACCAGTGTGACCAGCCTGCTGTACCTGGTGCCGCCAACCACGGCGTTGATGGCCTGGATGCTGTTTGCCGAACCCATCACGATGACGACGCTTGTCGGGACCGCCTTGACGGCGGTGGGTGTGAGCCTGGTGGTGCGCGCGGCACGCTGAGTCCATCCACTTGAAAGTGTGGCGTTCAATCGCGCAAGTGCTTTAGCCCATTTCCGATCACGCGACCAGCCCAGGTTTCCCCGGAGTTTTGAAAATATTTGTATCCGTCACTTTTCTCGGGAGGACGGGCAAAGAAAACCGTCTAGAATTCGCCCCCGTGCTGTTGTAAAGCTGCATGCCGTGTTGACACGGAAAACATAGGTGGCTTTAATCATATGTAGCAGTACTCGCTGCATATGGCCGGCTCCTTTCGCACCACGCTGTTATCTGGGTTGGTGCAAGGAGTTACAAACGAGACAATTTGATTAACGCAGTTTCCAAGAAGGGGTTCTTTGTGAATAAAACCGAACTGATTGAGCACATTGCCAAGCATGCCGACATCTCCAAGGCAGCTGCTACCCGTGCACTCGAGTCCACCATCGGCGCCGTCAAGACCACGCTGAAAAAAGGTGGCACTGTTTCCCTGGTGGGTTTCGGTACCTTTGCCGTTGGCAAACGTGCTGCCCGCACTGGCCGCAACCCCCGTACCGGCGCTGCGATTAAAATCAAGGCCGCCAAGGTGCCGAAGTTCCGTCCGGGCAAAGCCTTGAAAGACGCCCTGAACTGATTCTGGTTTAAGGTGGGGTGCTTAGCTCAGTCGGTAGAGCGGCGCCCTTACAAGGCGTAGGTCGGCGGTTCGACCCCGTCAGCACCCACCACCCAAGCAAAGGCGAACTCACTGTTCGCCTTTTTTGTTTTTTTGATGGAGAGTCCGCGCATGTTTGATTACGTCCGTAAGCACACGAAGATCATGATGGGACTGTTGTTCCTGCTGATCATTCCCTCGTTCGTGCTGTTCGGCATTGACGGCTACAACCGTTTCCGTGAGCAAGGTCAAACCGTAGCCCGCGTTGGCGGACACGACATCAACCAGGGCGAGTGGGACGCTGCGCACAAGTCGGAAGTGGAGCGCCTTCGTGCCGCCATGCCGACGCTGGATGCCAAGCTGCTGGATTCTCCCCAGGCGCGTTATGCCACGCTGGAGCGCCTGGTGCGCGAACGCGTGCTGGCGCAAGCCGCTGAATCGGCCCATTTGGTGACCAGCGACGTGCGTCTGGCGCGTGCCTTGCAGGAAACGCCGGCGATTGCCGCGCTGCGCCGTGCCGATGGCACCTTGGACATGGAACGCTATCGTCAACTGGTAGGCAGCCAAGGCATGACGCCCGAGATGTTCGAGGCCCGCCTGCGCAACGATCTGTCTGTGCGTCAAGTGGAGACCGGGTTGCTGCAAACCGGCTTTGCCGCACCGGCGGTGGCCGACCTGGCCCTCAATGCTTTCTACGAGCGACGCGAGGTTCAGCTGGCGCGCTTCAACACGACGGACTTCGCGGCCAAGGTCAATCCGACCGATGCCGACCTGGAGGCCTTCTACCAGGCCAACCAGTCGCTGTTCCAGGCGCCCGAGCAGGCCAACATCGAGTACATCGTGCTGGATCTGGAGGCGGTGAAGAAAAGTATCAGCCTCAACGAACAGGACCTCAAGACCTATTACGAGCAGAACGTGGCACGCCTGAGTGGCACTGAAGAGCGCCGTGCCAGCCACATCCTGATTGCTGCCGCCAAGGGCGGTTCTGACGCCGAGCGCCAGAAAGCCAAGGCGCGTGCCGAGGAGTTGCTGACTCAGGTGCGCAAGGCACCGGACAGTTTTGCCGAGGTGGCGCGCAAGAACTCGCAGGATACGGGTTCGGCACCGCAAGGCGGGGACCTTGACTTCTTCGCCCGTGGCGCCATGGTCAAGCCCTTCGAAGATGCCGCCTTTGCCCTGAAGAAAGGTGAGATCAGCGACGTCGTGGAATCCGATTTCGGTTACCACATCATCAAACTGACCGACATCAAGGCGCCGAAGCAGAAAAGCTTTGCCGAGCTGCGCGCCAGCCTGGAAGCCGACCTGAAGAACCAGCAGGCGCGGACCAAGTACGCGGAAGCGGCCGAGGTCTTTGCCAATGGCGTGTACGAGCAGTCCGACAGCCTCAAGCCGGTGGCCGACAAGCTCAAGCTTGAAGTCCAGAGCGCCAACCGTGTCTTGCGTCAGCCGGAGCCGGGCGCCAAGGGCGTGCTGGCCAATGCCAAATTCCTGGAGGCTGTCTTCAGCACGGATACGTTGGCGAACAAGCGCAACAGCGAAGCGGTGGAAGTCGGCCCCAGCCAGCTGGCAGCGGCCCGCATCACCCAGTACACAGCGGCCCGCACGCTACCGCTGGCCGAGGTGCGCTCTGCCGTGCGCGAGCGCGTGGTGAATGCCCGTGCGGCCGAACTGGCCCGCCAGGAAGGTGCGAAACAACTGGCAGCCTGGAAAGCCAGCCCGGCACAGGCCCAGTTGCAAGGCGCGCTGGTGGTGTCGCGCGATCAGCCGCAGAACCTGCCCGCGGCTTTGCTCGATGCCGTGCTGCGTGCCGATACGGCCAGCCTGCCGGTGTTTGTTGGGGTCGATCTCGGCGCCAGAGGTTATGCCATCGCCAAGATCAACAAGCGGGCCGAGCGGCCGACGGCTGCGCCGCAGGTGCAGCAGCAGGACCGTGCTCAGTACACCCAGTGGTGGACGCAGGCCGAGAACCAGGCGTACTACAAGCTGCTGCAGGAACGCTTCAAGGCCGAGATCAAGGTGGCACGTCCTGCCGCTTTTGAAACACAAATGGCGGCAGGTGCGCTGCAGTGACCGCCGAACCGGTTATAATTTAAGGCTACGGTGGCTGTAGCTCAGTTGGTAGAGTCCAGGATTGTGATTCCTGTCGTCGTGGGTTCGAGTCCCATCAGCCACCCCAGATAAAAAATGCCCGCTTTATGCGGGCATTTTCATTTCTGAGTGGCCATGGCAGGCCGCACTTCACGCGGACTCAGTTCACCAGCACCAGCTTGCCTTTGACGCTGCGCGAGCCCATGTGGGCGTAGGCTGCCTTGAGTTCGGCCATGGGCATCGTGCGGTCAATCACCGGTTTGATCTTGCCTTGCGCATACCACTGCGCCAGCGCCATCATCATGGCACCATTGGCTTTCGGTTCGCGTTTGGCGAAATCGCCCCAGAACACGCCCACGAGCGAGGCGCCCTTGAGCAGCGGCAGGTTCAGCGGCAGCGAGGGAATCGGTCCGGCGGCAAACCCGACCACCAGGTAGCGGCCGCGCCAGGCAATGGAGCGGAAGGCCGGCTCAGCCAGGTCGCCGCCCACTGGGTCGTAGATCACGTCGGGGCCTTTGCTGTCGGTCAGCGCCTTGAGGGCTTCGCGCAGATTTTCCTTGCTGTAGTTGATGGTGACATCGGCGCCGATCGACTGGCACAGCGCACACTTCTCATCGGTCGAGGCGGCGGCAATCACGCGCGCGCCGGCGGCCTTGGCGATCTGGATCGCGGCAGTGCCCACGCCGCCGGCAGCACCCAGCACCAGCACGGTTTCCCCGGCCTTGAGCTGGCCGCGGTCCAGCAAGGCATGGTGCGAGGTGGCGTAGGTCATGATGAAAGCGGCCGCATCGACAAACGGGAAGTCGGCGGGCAGCGGCATGCACAGTGCGGCAGGTGCCAGGGTGTGGGTGCCGAAACCGCCCGTGCCCGACAGACAGGCCACGGGCTGGCCGACCTGAAGGTGCGTGACGCCGGCGCCCACCGCCTGCACCACGCCGGCGTATTCGGAGCCCGGCACAAAGGGCAGGGGCGGTTTGATCTGGTACTTGTTCTGCACGATCAGCAGGTCGGGGAAGTTCAGGCTGGCAGCCTTGATCTCCACCAGCACCTGGCCGGTGCCGGGTTGCGGTGTCGGCAGTTCCTTCCAGTTCAGCGCATCCACCCCGGTGGGGTCTTCGCAAAGCCATGCGTGCATCGATCGTCTCCTGCGGTGTTGTGGGTTCAAGTCAGTCGCGCATGATAAGGCGCGCTGTCGCACCTGTTATGTCCCTCGCGTGACGTCCCCCAACGCAAGGGCGCCAGCCACCTACAATCGGCAGCACTACGCTGCAAACATGAAGATCCTGATTTCCAACGACGACGGCTACCAGGCCCCCGGCATCGTCGCCTTGTACGAGGCGCTGAAAGACGTGGCCGAGGTCGAGGTGGTTGCGCCCGAGCACAACAACAGTGCCAAGTCCAACGCCCTGACACTGCATTCACCGCTGTACGTGCAACGTGCGACCAATGGCTTTCGTTACGTCAACGGCACGCCGGCCGACTGCGTGCACATTGCGCTGACCGGGCTGCTGGGCTACCGGCCCGACTTGGTGGTCTCCGGCATCAACAACGGTGCCAACATGGGCGACGACACCATCTACTCCGGCACCGTGGGGGCCGCAATGGAAGGGTACCTGTTCGGCATCCCGGCGATTGCCTTCTCGCAGACCGAGAAGGGCTGGCGCCATCTGGATGCCGCTGCGACCAAGGCGCGCGAGTTGGTGTTGCAGATGGCGCAGCATCAACTGGTGGGCGCCCAGCCCTGGCTGCTCAATGTCAACATTCCCTGCCTGCCGCTGGAAAGCCTCAAGCCCATGAAGGTGTGCCGTCTGGGCCGCCGCCATGCGGCCGAGAAAGTCATCACCCAGACCAGCCCGCGCGGTGACACCATGTACTGGATCGGCGGCGCCGGTCCGGCCAAGGACGAGGGCGAGGGCACGGACTTCCATGCCACCAGCCAAGGTCATGTGTCGGTGACGCCGCTCAAGGTGGACCTGAGCGACCACGCCAACCTGGGCTACTGGGCCCAGTCTATGAGCCACATGGCAGCGCACGCCGGCAAGGAGGGCGCATGACGTCCAAGCCGCGTCCGTCTTTTCCGGCCAGGCTGGATCGGGCGCCCGGTCCGGTACCGGCGCGGGGTGCTGCGATGCAGCCGATGTCGGCTGCCAAACCCGCCCTGGCGGCGGCCAAGCCGGTGGCGCGTCAACAACCTCACGGGCTGGGGCTGGACTCGCATGCCGTGCGTCAGGCCATGGTCAACAAGCTGGCGGGGCAGGGCATCAGCGATGTGCGCGTGCTGTCGGCCATGGGCACCATCGAACGCCACCGTTTCGTCGACAGCGCGCTGGTGAACCAGGCCTATGAAGACACCAGCCTGCCGATCGGGCTGGGGCAAACCATTTCCAAGCCGGGCGTGGTGTCGCGTATGGCCGAGTTGTTGCTGAACGGACGGCCCGGCAAATTGGGGCGGGTGCTGGAGATCGGTACCGGCTGCGGTTACCAGGCGGCGGTGTTGAGCCTGCTGGCCAGCGAGGTCTACAGCATTGAGCGCCTGCGTGGCCTACATGACAAGGCGCGCGAGAACCTGCGCCCCATGCGCCTGCCCAATGTGCACCTGCTGTTTGGCGACGGGATGGCGGGTTTTGCCAAGGGTGCGCCCTATGCCGCCATCATCGCCGCGGCCGGCGGCGAGGCCGTGCCGCAGGCCTGGATTGACCAGTTGGCCATGGATGGCCGCCTGGTGGCACCAGTGGCTTCCAGCACGGGCGGGCAGCAGGCCTTGATGGTGATCGACCGCACGCCGCAGGGCTTGCGGCAGACCGTGCTTGAGGCGGTTCACTTTGTCCCCCTAAAATCAGGTATCGCATGAAGGGAACATCTATGTCGGGTTTGCGGGAGCGCTTTGTTGTTTGGGGCCTGATCGCGGGGGCCAGTCTGCTGCTGGCCGGATGCAGTTCGACCAGCCTCAACCGTGCACCGGTGGAAGACCGCCGCAACTCAGCCCAGAAGGCCGCGGTGGACCCGAACGTCAAGCAGCCACCCGGCTTCGAGAATGCCGGCAAGCCGGGTTACTACACGGTCAAACCCGGTGACACGCTGATCCGCGTCGGCCTGGAAACCGGCCAGAACTGGAAGGACATCCGACGCTGGAACAACCTGGACAATCCCAACCAGATCGAGGTGGGGCAGGTGTTGCGTGTGGTGCCGCCAAGCGCCAATGGGTCGGCTGCCGCGACGCAGACGGCCGCGGTCACGCGCCCCATCACCAGTTCGACCGCCACCGCCAGCAGCGTGCCGCCGCCGGGACAGGCGGCCAGCGCAGCCAAACAACCCGCGTCGGCACCCCAGCCGGCGGCCGCTGCGCAACCGGAAGCGGCTGCTGCGAACGGTGAAGATCAGGTCGCCTGGAACTGGCCGGTTAATGGCGGTTCGGTGCTGGCGGGCTTCGATGAAGTCAAGAACAAGGGGCTGGACATCAGTGGTGCGGCCGGTGACCCGGTGTTCGCGGCCGCCGATGGCCGCGTGGTCTATGCCGGTGCCGGTCTGCGCGGCTATGGCAACCTGATCATCCTCAAGCACAACAACACCTACCTCACCGCCTATGCGCACAACCAGTCGCTGCTGGTGAAGGAAGACCAGTCGGTGCGCAAGGGCCAGAAGATCGCCGAAATGGGCAACAGCGATGCCGACCGCGTGAAGCTGCACTTCGAAGTGCGCCGCCAGGGCAAACCGGTCGATCCGGCCAAATACCTGCCAGCCAGGTAGGCCAATGCCAACCGCGCCTTGAGGAACAGCCATGACAAAACGCTCCCTTCAAGGCCCAGGCAAGGTAGCGCGTCCAGCGGCAGCGGAGGGTGAGCCAAATCATGCTTCTGCCCTTGACGATACTGCGCCAGTAGCTCCTGATTTAGTAGCAATTGGCCAGGCGCCTGCCGCCTTGACCGGCGTTGAATTCGCCGGCGAAGCAGGGGATGCGCTCTCGGCCTATTTGCGCCATGTGCGCCGCACCGAGCTGTTCACGCCCGAGCAGGAGTACGAGACGGCGACGCGTGCCCGTGCCGGTGACTTTGCCGCACGGCAGAGCATGATCGAACACAACCTGCGTCTGGTGGTGAGCATCGCCAAGTTCTACCTTGGGCGCGGTGTGCCGCTGTCGGACCTGATCGAAGAGGGCAACCTTGGCCTGATGCACGCCATCGACAAGTTCGAGCCGGAACGCGGCTTTCGTTTCTCCACCTACGCCACCTGGTGGATCCGACAGTCGGTTGAGCGCGCGCTGATGCTGCAGGGGCGGGTGATCCGCCTGCCGGTCAATGTGGTGCGTGAACTGCAGCAGGTGCTGCGGGCACGCCGCGCGCTGGAAAACGATCCGGCGTTCAACGAGGCCCGGCCTGACGGGGTGCGCGTGGAAGACGTGGCCAATTTCCTGGGGCGCGATGTCAACGATGTGGCTGAATTGCTGGCGCTGGCGGAAACGCCGAAGTCGCTTGACGCCACGATGGACCGCTCGGAGAGCGAGCAGACGCTGGGCGAGTCCGTGGTGGACGAGCTGGCGCTGGACCCCAGCGGCGTGACGCAGACGCATGAAGTGGAGCGCTTGCTGGAGGAGTGGCTGCACAGCCTGTCGGGACGCGAGCAGGAGATTCTCGAAGGCCGCTTTGGCCTGCACGACCGCGAGCCGGAAACGTTGGATGTACTCAGTCACCGCCTGGGCCTGACACGCGAGCGGGTGCGCCAGGTGCAGAACGAGGCCCTGCTCAAGCTCAAGCGCTACCTGGCACGCCGCGGCATCACACGCGAGGCGCTGCTCTGATCCCATGGCCTGGCCTGTACTCGTCTTCGACATCGAAACCATTCCCGACATCGCCGGGTTGCGCACCTTGCGGGGCGCATCACCCGAGGCCACGGACGAGCAGGTCCATGCGGCCTGGCTGGCTGAGCGCAAGGAACACGGCCAGAGCGACTTCATGCCGCTGCACCTGCAGCGCGTGCTGGTGATCAGTTGTGTCTTTCGCAATGCCGAAGGGCTACGCATCCACTCGTTTGTCGACCGTGATGGCCAGAGCGAGGGCAAGATCATCCAGACCTTTTTCAACACCGTGGAGAAGCACGTGCCGCAGCTGGTGAGCTGGAACGGTGGTGGCTTCGATCTGCCGGTGCTGCACTACCGCGGGCTGCAGCATGGCGTGGTGGCCGACAAGTACTGGGATCTGGGTGACGATGACCGCGACTTCAAGTGGAACAACTACATCGGCCGTTACCACATGCGGCATTTGGACCTGATGGACCTGTTGGCGATGTACCAGCCCAAGAACAACGCACCGCTCGACGCCATGGCCAAGCTGTGTGGTTTTCCCGGCAAGCTGGGCATGGACGGCTCGGCCGTCTACCCCGCTTATCTGGACGGCCAGCTGGAAGACATCCGGCGCTACTGTGAGACCGATGTCATGAACACCTACCTGCTGTACAGCCGCTTCCAGAAGATGCGAGGGGGGCTGCTGGAGAAGGAGTACGAGCAGGAGATCGCCCTGATCAAGGACACGCTGGGCAACTTGGCACCCACGGAATCGCACTGGGACGAGTACCTCAGAGCCTGGGCCTAGTCGTCGCCGCCTCTGAGACAATTGGGGCATGACAGATTCAGTTTCTCCCCACCCCGGTTCCCCTGCAGATGCCCTGCTGATCGAGTCGCTCGATATCGAGGCCCAAGGCATTGCCCACCGCGCTGACGGCAAGGTGGTGTTTGTGGAAGGCGCCTTGCCTTTCGAACTGGTGAGCGCCCAGGTCAATCGCAAGAAAAACAACTGGGAACAGGCCGTCGTGACGGACGTGCACCGCCAGTCGGCCCAGCGTGTTACGCCGGGTTGCCCGCATTTCGGCCTGCATGCTGGCGCCTGCGGTGGCTGCAAGATGCAGCACCTGCATGTGGGTGCCCAGGTGGCCATCAAGCAACGTGTGCTGGAGGACAACCTCTGGCATCTGGGCAAGGTGCGGGCCGAGAGCATCCTGCGGCCGATCGAAGGGCCGGCCTGGGGCTACCGCTACCGCGCCCGCCTGTCGGTGCGCCATGTACGCAAGAAGGGCACGGTGCTGGTGGGTTTCCACGAGCGCAAGAGCCGCTATGTGGCTGACATGGAAGTGTGTCCGGTCTTGCCGCCCCATGTCAGCGCCATGCTGATGCCCTTGCGCGAACTGATCGGCTCGCTGGAAGCGATTGAGACCTGCCCGCAGATCGAGCTGGCTTGTGGCGATGCCGTCACCGCACTGGTGCTGCGCCATCTGGAACCCTTGAGTGAGGGTGACTTGGCCAAGCTGCGCGCCTTTGCCCAGGCGCATCCTGGCGTGCAGTGGTGGCTGCAACCCAAGGGGCCGGACACCGTGCACCTGCTGGACGCTGAGAGCGCCTTGCAACTGGCCTATGCCTTGCCGGAGTTCGGCATCACCATGCCGTTCAAACCGACCGATTTCACCCAGGTCAATCCGCACATCAACCGCGTGCTGGTGGCGCGCGCATTGCGCCTGCTCGACGCACAAAAGACCGAGCGTGTGATCGACTGGTTTTGCGGCCTGGGCAATTTCACGCTGCCGATTGCGACCCAGGCACGCGAGGTGCTGGGGATCGAGGGCAGTGAGACGCTGGTGGCGCGCTCCCGCGAGAACTACATGGCAAATAAGGCTTCAGCCCTTGATGGTCGTGCGCTGGCAGCTACTGATTTTGTAGCGCGCAACCTGTTCGAGATGACACCCGAGTGGCTGGTGCAGGACGGCGTGGCCGACAAGTGGCTGGTCGATCCGCCGCGCGAAGGGGCCTTTGCCCTGGCCAAGGCGCTGGCCGATTTGCATCAGCAAAAGATTGATCCCGCAGCCAATCCGCCTACGGCAGGGGCCGCCGGCTGGACGCCGCCGCGACGCATTGTCTATGTGAGTTGCAACCCGGCGACGCTGGCGCGCGACGCGGGGTTGTTGGTGCATCAGGCTGGGTACCGTTGCGTCGCGGCTGGTGTGGTCAACATGTTCCCGCACACGGCTCACGTGGAGAGCATGGCGGTGTTCGAGCTGAACGCTTGAGGAGAGCCGCAAACGGGCCAGTTCCGGTTTGATAACCGGCTGGTCCCGAGGCGAGAACTCAGAGCCTTTCCGAGTTGGCTGACGTCTTGCCGCCGTTGCGCGGTCTGGCGTCAGCGGTCTTTTCCTTGCCTTCGTCGGCCGGCTTCTTGTCTTCGATGATTTCTTCTTTTTCGGCCACGGCCACGCCGACAGTCGGGGCCTGGCCCTCGATCTTGTTGTCGCGCATGTACTGGTCCATATCCTTCCAGCCGTCGAAGACGGCTGTCTTGGAGGCCTTCTCATTCAGGCGATAGCAGTCCTCGATGCCGCGCAGGGCATGACGGCAGGCGCCCCCAATGGCCTTGGCATCCGCCTCGCGCTGGGCAATGCGCGGGTCAGGGCCCATGCCCGGAATGTCGCAAGCGGCAAGCAACAGGGCAAGGGCGAGGATGAGCAGGAGACGCGGCGTCATGGGGTGTGCGGGTAGGCGTTACTGACTTTATCGGCAATTGGCGGCCAGGGTTGAGGGGCGGCGGGAGGTCCTGGATGAAAAAAGGCCCTGTCGGGCCTTTTTAGAGAGCGGCGAAGCGATGGTTAATCGCGTTCGCCACCGAAGATGCCCAGCAGGGCCAGCAGGCTCTGGAACACGTTGACGATGTCCAGGTACAGGGCCAGCGTGGCGCTGATGTAGTTGGTCTCACCGCCGTCGATGATCTGCTTGATGTCGTACAGCATGTAGGCACTGAAGATGCCGATGGCCGCCACCGAAATGGCCAGCATGCCGGCGCTCGAACCGACGAAGATGTTGATGAGGGAGCCCACCATCAGCACGACGGCGCCCACCATCAGCCACTTGCCCATGCCGGAGAGGTCACGTTTGATCACGCTCGCCAGTGTGGCCATGACGAAAAACACGCCGGCCGTGCCGCCGAAGGCGATCATCACCAGATCGGTGCCGTTCTTGAAGCCCAGCACCATGGCGATCAGGCGCGACAGCATCAGGCCCATGAAGAAGGTGAAGCCCAGCAGCACGGGAACGCCGGCGGCTGAATTTTTGGTTTTCTCGATGGCGAAGATGAAGCCGAAAGCGCCAGCCAGGAACACGATCATGCCCAGACCGCCACTGAGCGACTGGGTGATGCCCGTGGCCACGCCCAGCCAGGCACCCAGCACGGTGGGAACCAGGCTCAGGGCCAGTAGCCAGTAGGTATTGCGCATCACCTTGTTGCGCTGCGCCTGCGACATCGCGTAGCCGAATCGGCCGGATGGCTCCATGGTGTGAACTTGGTCGTTCATATCTGTCATCTCCTTCATAAGCTGCAAACAGCAGATGCGGTCATTCTAGGATGATTCAAGCCGTGGCCTGTAAATCACCACGGTTCTTATGTATTTGGTCATGGCAGTTTTGCATCGTCCGGCTGTGGCTGGGCGATAACTGCCGCTATGCTTGCGGATCTTGTCAAATTTCCATTTCGAGTCTCACCATGAAAAGCAAACCCGTGCTCCAACTGTCCGATGTCAAACTGATTGCCGCTGCGGCTGAAGCCGAAGCGCTGAAGAACAACTGGGCAGTCAGCATTGCCATTGTTGACGATGGCGGCCACCTGCTGTGGCAGCAGCGCCTGGACGGTGTGGCGCCGATCTCGGCCCAGATCGCCCCGGCCAAGGCCCGTACGGCGGCTCTGGGCTGCCGCGAAAGCCGCATTTATGAGGAAATGATCAATGGGGGGCGCGTGTCCTTCCTCAGCGCCCCCGGCTTGGAAGGCCTGCTGGAGGGCGGCGTGCCGATCATGAAGGACGGCCAATGCCTGGGTGCCGTTGGCGTCAGCGGTGTGAAGTCGTCGGAAGACGCCCAGATCGCCCGTGCCGGGATTGCCGCCATCGGCCTGTAAGAAAAAATGCCAGCCGGGGGCATCCCTGGCTGGCAAAACGACCTTGGGGCAACGTGCTTGCTCCCGGTCGCCCACGATCAAAAAATGCTATTTGGTCAGGATCAGCTTGCCCTGGCGCGTGGTTTGCAGCCGGTAGAGCTCACCGTTGTGGCTGATCGTGATCGATTTGCCGCCTTGCAGCAGGGTGGCGCTGTTGATGGCGGCCACGGTCTGCGACGGGGCCGCTCCAAGGGCCGCTGAATTCGGCTCGCAGGAACGCGCGGCTGTCGGCTGAGACACAGGGGGCGTGTTCATTCTGCGTAACGGCCTTCAGCGTGCCGGTTCGGTGATGAAACCGATCTTGCGCAAACCGGCTTGTTGCGCCATGGCCATGGCTTGCGCCACACGCTCGTAACGCACGTTCTTGTCACCGCGGATATGCAGGTCAGGTTGCGGATTTTTCGCCGCTTCCGCTTGCAGCAGGGCCGGCAAGGTTTCGTCGCTGACCTTGTTCTCGTTGATGAAGTAGGCGCCGCTGGCGTCAACCGACAGCTTCACCGTTTCGGGCTTGATCTGCTCCTGCTGGCTGGTGGCCTGCGGCAGATCCACATTGACCGCGTGCTTCATCACCGGCACGGTGATGATGAAGATGATCAACAGCACCAGCATGACGTCCACCAGCGGCGTCATGTTGATCTCGTTCATTACCTCGTCGGTGTCGTCCTGGGTTCCGAAAGCCATGGTGTGATCCTTCAGGCCTTCTTCATCGGGACGATCTTGGCATCGCCACCGCCGACACGCGCGCCGGTCACGAAGTAGGCATGCAGGTCGTGCGCGAAGCTGTTGAGGGTGCCCAGAATCGCCTTGTTACCACGCACCAGCGCGTTGTAGCCCAGCACGGCGGGAATGGCCACGGCCAGGCCGAGCGCCGTCATGATCAGCGCCTCGCCGATCGGACCGGCGACCTTGTCGATCGTGGCCTGACCCGCCAGGCCAATGCTCATCAGTGCGTGGTAGATGCCCCAGACAGTGCCGAACAGCCCGACGAAGGGGGCGGTGGAGCCGACCGAGGCCAGGATAGCCAGGCCGCCTTGCAGACGGGCGGTGCTGTGGTCGATGCTGTTGCGCAGGCAACGCGTCACCCAGTCGCTCACGTCCAGGCTGTCGTGTAGATGGGCTTTGGTGTTGCGGTGGTGGGCCGCGGCCTCGCGTCCCTCTTCGGCCAGGTCGCGGAAGGGGTTCTCGCTCTGCGGCCCGAGCTTGGCCAAGCCCTCGGCGAAGTCGGCGCTGTGCCAGAAAGACTCGGCTTGGCGAGCCAGTTTCTTGTAGCGCACGATGTCCAGTGCCTTCAGCACAATCACCATCCACGATGCCAGGGACATGCCCAACAGCAGCAACGCCACGAAGCGGGTGACCCAGTCACCCTGGGCCCAGACATTCAACAAGCCGAATTGCGATTCCATAAACACTCCAGAGACTTCAAACAATCATTCAAGAACAAAATTGATCGGGACGTTGAACCACATGGCCTCGGCCACGCCGCCGCGTTTGCCCGGCACGTAGCGCCACTTGAGTACGGTGGTGAGCGCCGCCTGGTCCAGCCGGTCGTAACCGCTGGAAGTGCGAATTTCGGCCTGCTGGGCCGTGCCGTCGACGCCAATCAGCACACGCACCACCACCTTGCCTTGTTCACCCAGGCGTTTGCTCAAAACCGGGTAAGGCGGCTTCGGGTTGTTGAGGTAGGCCGCATCGCTGGATGGCAACTCAAGCCGGGAAGAAGCGGCCGGTGTGGCCGGTCCGGTGGCTGCGGGTGCGGCCACGACCGGCGCGGCTGGTTGTGGGGTGCTCAGGCCCATGGGGGCTGCGGGCGCTGGGGCGGGTGCCGGTGTGGCCAAGGGCAGGGGGGCCGGTGGCGCTTGGCGTTTGAGTGGTTGCTGCAACTGCGGCTTGGGGGCCGAAGGTTGCGGAACGTCGATTTTGGGGGCCGGCGGGCTGATGAACTCGCTCAGGACTTCAGCCGGCACGATGACTTCCACGGCACGCTTGAGCAGCCCGCTTTGCAAGGCCCAGAGCGCCGCGATATGGAACAGCACCACACTGGCGGCGATGACAAGGCGTCGATTCATGAGAGGTGCGGGAGCGTGACGTACGGACAAAGTCATATTTTGAGCGGCTGCCAGGTCAGCGGCCAGGCTTATTTTCGGAAGACCCAGCAGGCCGAGAGAGTGACCAGGATCAGACTGGCGATCGTGGTGAGGAACAGCATCATGGTCTAAATTATAAATGAGAATAATTCGTATTCGTGATGTGTTTGTGAAATATTTCGTGTTCGTCGTTCTACCGTGGATTCACACTGCTTGCGGGTAAAGCAGGCTGCGCGTTGCCTGATCCAACCGGCTGCAACCGCACAGCGCCATGGCAATTTCCAGTTCATCGCGCAGCAGGCGCAGCACATGGGCCACCCCCATGGCGCCAGCATTCGCCAAACCATGAATATAGGGCCGTCCGAGCAGGACCGCATTGGCGCCCAAAGCCATGGCTTTGAGGACATCGGTACCCCGACGGATGCCGCCATCCACCAGGACTGGCATGCCACCGGCCAGGGCCTCCACGATGCGCGGCAAGACGTGCGCCGTGGCTGGGGCCGTATCAAGGGTGCGCCCGCCATGGTTGGAGACGATGATGCCGCCCAGGCTGAGCCGGGCCGCCTGGCGCGCGTCATCCTCATGCAGCACGCCCTTGAGCAGAATGGGCAGCCGGGTTTGGGTTTGTAGCCAGGCCACATCGTCCCAGGTCGGTGCGTGACGCAGCAGGCCATCAAACAGAGCACTCTGGCCAAGACCGAGCGTCACGACGGGCGGCGGCGACAGGCCGTCCAGGTTGACGGCACGCACACCTGGCGGCAAGCGAAAGCCGGCACGGCGCTCGCGGTCGCGCGCGCCACTGGTGGGCGCGTCAACGGTGAGTACCAGCGCCTCGTAGCCGGCAGCCTCGGCACGTTGCACCAGTTCACGCGTGAAGCCGCGGTCGTGCTGGATGTAAAGCTGGAACCATAAGGGGCCACGCCCGGGCTCCGTCAGCATGGCATGTGCCACGGTTTCCAAAGGAAGGCTGGCCTGCGTGCTGAGCACCAGGCCGGCGCCGAGTGCGGCGGCGGCGTGCGCCGTGGCCAGTTCGCCATCAGGGTGGGCCATGACCTGGTAGGCCACCGGCGCCAACAAAATGGGGTGGGCCAGTGTGCGACCGAGCAATTGGACCCGGGTGTGGCCGCCGGCCAGCGGTTGCAGCACGCGCGGCAGCAAACACCACGCGTCCCAGGCTTGCCGGTTGGCCTGCAGCGTGAGTTCGTCCGCAGCACCGCCGCTGAAATAAGCCCAGGCGTTGTCGTCCAGGCGCGTGCGGGCGTGCGCTTCGTGGTCGGACAGGCTGACCACCTGGTCGGGGACGCGGGCGAGGGCAGGCATGCGGCTCATGGCTTCAGGTGTCGGCCCACATGCGCAGCAGGTTGTGGTAGGTGCCGGTCAACGCGGTGGTCTCGGCGCATTCGCCGTGGCGTTCACGCAGGCGCAGCAGGTTCATGTCGAGGTCAAAGAGCAGGCGGCGCTGCTCGTCGCTGCGCACCATGCTTTCGACCCAGAAAAAGCTGGCAAGGCGGTGGCCGCGGGTGACGGGCAGGACTTCGTGCAGGCTGGTGCTGGGGTAGAGCACCATGTCGCCGGCGGGCAGCTTGATGCGCTGGCTGCCGTAGGTGTCGGCAATGGACAGTTCGCCGCCGTCGTATTCGTCAGGGTTGGCCAGGAAGAGGGTGCAACTCACATCGGAGCGCACGCGCTGGTCGTCGCTGCGCGAGTGCATGACCGCGCCGTCGATGTGTTGGCCGTAGTAGTTGGCGTCGCCGCCATAGCGGTTGAACAAGGGGTTGAAGATCTTCTTCGGCAGGGCGGCCGAAAAGAAGATGGCATGACGGTTGAGGGCCTGCCGCACCAGCGTCTGTAGCGAGCGTGCGGCTTCGCTGGTTTGCGGCAACTGCTCGTTGTTTTTGGCTTGCACGGCCTGCGGCCCGGCCGTGGCGCGCCCATCCAGCCACGAAGCCGCCTCGAGGACGCTGCGTGCCTGGTGGAGTTCTTCGGGCGTGAGGACGTTTTTCAGATGAATCAGCATGGCGGCGGCTTTGCTGGAGGGCTGGCGCGGGCCAGCCCTCGGGCGCTTTCTTGGTTGGGTTAGAACTGCACTTTCAGGGTCATTTGCACGGACTGCGGGGCACCGGGGCTGTAGAAGCCGCGGTACAGCGAGTCAGCATACAACTCGTTGGTGACGTTGGTGATGTTCAGCTTGAGCGAGGTCATGTCGGTGATCATGTACTCGGCCATCAGGTCCAGCGTGGTGAAGCTCTTTGCGGTGACATTGCGTGCCCCTTCCGGGTTCTGCTTGTCGCGGTAGTTGAGGCCGCCGCCGATGCGCAGTTGCGGCGTCAGCCGGTAGGTGGTCCACAGGCTGGCACTGTGCAGCGGGGTCAGGCCGGGGCGGTCACCCTGGCCTTGGGCGCCGCTGCCGTTGGCTGGAATGACCACATTGCTCACGTCGATCTTGGCTTCGGGGATCCAGGTCCATGACAGGAATGCATCCCACTTGGGCGTGATGCGCCCGGCAATGTCGATGTCCAGCCCGGCCGCATGGCGCTTGCCGGACAGCAGTTGCTGCGTCGCCGCAGTGTCGGGGTCGGTGTTGCGCTCGTTGTACTTCTCCGAGTAGAACAGCGAGGTCGCGAGCATCAGCCGGCGCTCAAAGAGATCGAACTTGCCGCCGACTTCGAGGTTGCGGCTTTCTTCCGGCGGGGTGTTGGCATCCTTGGCGCTCGGGCCCTGGACGGCGTACTGGTAGACGTCACCCGAGGTGTTGAACGACGTGCCGTAGGACACATGGTAGGACGTCCAATCGCTCGGCTGGTACAGGGCGCCCAGGCGCGGGCTCCAGAGCGAATCGGAGCGCGAGTTGCTCGCGCCGGCGGCCGTGTTGTAGGTGGCGTTGAAGTTGTCGTTGCGCAAGCCGGCGATCAGCTTGACGGTAGGCGTCAACTCCATGGTGTCCTGCACATAGATCCCCAGCGTGCGGGCGTTGAATTTGTTCATGGGGGCGTCGCCGCGCAGGTCGGCCCGTGTGTCGCCATCGTTGGGTGTGCCAACCGTCGTGAAGAGACCGCTGGTGACGCCCGGGAAGTTGTTGTTGCGCAGGGCGTCTTCGTTAGACCAGTCCACCCCGGTGATGACCTTGTGCTTCTTGCCCAGCCAGTTGAAGTCGTTGCTGTAGTCGCTTTGCAGCAAGGTCGTCGTGCTGATGCCGATGCGCCCCTTCGGATTGCGTTGCAGGCCCGTGCTGTCCGTGATGGCGGCGACTGACGTCGGGGCGGGCGCTCGGAACACGACCTGGCTGGACCACAAGTCGCGCTCATAGCGCCCGTGGCGCAAGGTGGTCTTGAGTTCGCCACCGTCCGAGAAGCGGTGGACATGGTTCAGGGTGCCATAGGTGGCTTTGCCCTTGTTGTAGTCGCTGGCCAGACCGTAGAAGTTCTTGGCATCGAGCTTGGTCTGGATTTCTCCGTTGCTGAGGATCCAGGGATGGTTGTAGTTGGGACGGTTGTTGTACTCGAGGTAGTACAGGCCGACCGAGAACTCGTCCGTCGTGCCAATGCCCCAGCGGTAGGTCGGGGCGATGCCCTTCTTGCTGACCTTGGCGCCCCAGTTGTCGGCCTCGTGGGTCATCACGTTCATGCGCAGTGCCGCGTCGTCACCGGTCTTGAGGTTGAAGTCGCCTGTGACGCGCAGTTCGTTGCCGGTCCCGATCGTGGTCTTGACTTCATGCGAATCCATCAGGAAAGGCTTCTTGTTCACCTGATTGACGACGCCGCCGGTGGAGCCACGGCCAAACAGCATGGAGGCCGAACCTTTGAGCACTTCCACGCGGTCGTAGTTGAAGGTGTCGCGCTCGTAAATCGAGGAGTCCCGCATGCCATCCACATAGATGTCGCCGGCCTGGACCAGCGAGAAGCCGCGCAGGCGGATGTCTTCCTCGCCGGTTTCGCCGGCCTGGAAGGTCACGCCTGCCGTGCTGCGCAGCACTTCCTTGAAGTCGTCGAGATTGCGGTCGTCCATCAGGCGTTCCGTGATCACGGTGATGGATTGGGGGATGTCACGCAGTTTTTGCTTGCCTTTGCCGATTTCCGTCTCGGTTGCCCGCAGCGAGGTCTTGGATGCCGGCGTTTCGGCCGTCTCTTTCACTTCCACGGTGGCCAGTGTCTTGCCGCTTTCCGGTATGGCCTGCTGGGCGAAAGCGTTCATGGAGCCAGCCAGCAGCATCGCACCCAACGGCAGCAGGGCGGGAGATGCTATTGGATTTATAGCGCTTGACGCAGTAAAGACGGGTTTCTGAGCCGATTGTTTGCTGTTCTTTTTTCGCTGTGACATGGTTGTATCGCCTGGGGTGGATGAGGTGGCTGGCTACAACCGGCGCAATTTCCAAAACTGCGTGGCATGGCTTGCTGTGTGAAAAGTAAAGTAAAGAAATTATACACAAATACAAATCATTCTCATTATGTTTCATGAATTTCTTGCAAACCAAGGCAGGGTGGAGGGGGCTTGGAGCGGGCGTGGTTGGGCTTGGCGCAGGCCTTTCGCCCTTTGAACTGTCGATGAGGTGGTGGTTGTGCCTGGTTGAGCCCCGTGAGGGATCCCCTGCCCGCAGGCAATGAAGGGAACGGTGTCCCGGTGCTGTGCAGAAACACTGGCCGGTCACGCCTTAATGCGGTCGCCGGCACCCAATGGCGCCGCTAGGCGCGTGTTTGCGTCAGGGCGCGCGTCTGACGGGGGGCAGGCAGCGGCCTCAGTAGGTCAGCCGCTCGGGGCGGATTTCCTGCAGGATGGTGGTGGCGATCTCTTCGATCGATTTGGTGGTGGTCGACAGCCAGCGGATGCCGGCGCGTCGCATCATGGCCTCGGCCTCGGCCACTTCGTTGCGGCAGTTTTGCAACGACGCGTATTTGGAATTCGGCCGGCGCTCGTTGCGGATTTCGCTCAGTCGCTCCGGGTTGATGGTCAGGCCGAAGAGCTTGCTGCGGTGCGGCACCAGGGCGGGCGGCAGCTGGTGACGATCGAAATCCTCGGGGATCAGCGGGTAGTTGGAGGCCTTGAGCCCGTACTGCATCGCCAGATAAAGCGAAGTAGGGGTCTTGCCGCTGCGGCTCACCCCGACCAGGATCACGTCGGAGCTGGCGAGATCGCGGTTGGACTGGCCGTCATCGTGCGCCAGCGAGAAGTTGATCGCCTCGATCCGGTCATGGTAGGCCTGGCTCTTGCTCACGTCGCTGAAGCGGCCGATGCGGTGGTGCGACTTCATGCCCAGCTCGATTTCCAGCGGATTAACAAAGGTGCCGAACATGTCGAGCAGCATGCCTTTGCAGCCTTCGGTGATGACCTTGTGGACTTCCTCGTTGGCGAGGGTGGTGAAAACGATCGGCTTTTTGCCCTCGACTTCACCCGTGTGATTGATCTGCCGCACAGCCTGGTGGGCCTTGTCCACAGTGTCGACAAAGGGCAGGCGAATGCGCCGCATTTCGGTCTCGAACTGGGCCAGGATGGCATTGCCAAAGGTTTCGGCGGTGATACCAGTGCCGTCGGAGATGAAGAAAACAGTGCGGTTGGACATGGATGCAGGGCAAGCGGTTGTAGCCGGGAAGAGGATGGTTGGCAGGACAAGCCGGCCAAAGTTCTTACCTGACGGAGCTTACAATACCGGCAACCCACCCGAATTTTCCATGCACTGCAACGCCCGACGAGAACAAGAGCAAAGGCTAGCCGTTGGCATGGGCGTCCCCAGTTCCCCGGAAGGACTGGGTTCAGGCGCGAACTGGTTTTTAACTTCTGGAGCTTTCCCATGTCTGCACTTTTCAGCCCGACCGCCCTGGTCGTACCGTTTGAAAACCTGAGAATGACCGACGTCGAGGCGGTTGGCGGCAAGAACGCCAGCCTCGGCGAAATGATCTCGCAGCTGCCGCAGGGCGTGCGCGTGCCGACCGGCTTTGCCACCACGGCCCACGCTTTCCGCGAATTCCTGAAGCACGGCGGCCTGGCCGACCGCATCAATGCCAAGCTCGACGCCCTCGACACCGAAGACGTGCGCGCACTCGCGACCGTTGGTGCTGAAATCCGCGCCATGGTCGAGGCCCAGCCGTTCCCGGCCGATCTGGAAAAAGCCATCCGCGATGACTTCGCCAAGCTGAGCGCCGGCAACCCGCAGGCCACGTTTGCGGTGCGTTCTTCTGCCACGGCCGAAGACCTGCCTGACGCCTCCTTCGCCGGCCAGCAGGAGACCTTTCTGAACGTGCACGGCATCGAGGAAGTGCTGCACAAGATGAAGGAGGTGTTCGCCTCCCTGTACAACGACCGCGCCATCAGCTACCGCGTGCACAAGGGTTTTGCCCACGCTGACGTGGCCTTGTCGGCCGGCGTGCAGCGCATGGTTCGTTCCGACCTGGGGGCTGCCGGCGTGATGTTCACGATCGACACCGAATCCGGCTTCGAAGATGTGGTCTTCATCACCTCCAGCTATGGCCTGGGCGAGACGGTGGTGCAGGGCGCCGTGAACCCGGACGAGTTCTATGTGCACAAGCCGATGCTGAAGGCCGGCAAGCGCGCCGTGGTGCGCCGCAACCTGGGCTCCAAGCTGATCCAGATGGTGTTCTCCACGCCGGAAGAAAAGAAGGCCGGTGGCAAGCTGGTCAAGACCATCGACGTGCCGACCGAGCAGCGCAACCGCTACTCGCTGACCGATGCCGACGTCGAGCAACTGGCCCAGTACGCGTTGGTGATCGAGCAGCACTACGGCCGCCCGATGGACATCGAGTGGGGCAAGGACGGCACCGACGGCCAACTCTACATCCTGCAGGCCCGTCCCGAAACCGTGAAGAGCCAGGCCGGCGCTACCGCCGAAATGCGCTACAAGCTCAAGGGCCAGAGTGCGGTGCTGGCCGAGGGCCGCGCCATCGGCCAGAAGATCGGTACCGGCCCGGTGCGCTTGGTGCACAACATCAGCGAGATGGACAAGGTCCAGCCCGGCGATGTGCTGGTGACCGACATGACCGACCCCAACTGGGAGCCGGTGATGAAACGCGCTTCCGCCATCGTCACCAACCGTGGCGGCCGTACCTGCCACGCGGCCATCATCGCCCGCGAACTGGGCATCCCGGCGGTGGTGGGTTGCGGTGACGCGACCGAGACGCTCAAGGATGGCACGCTGGTGACGGTGAGTTGCGCTGAAGGTGACACCGGTCACATCTATGACGGTCTGCTGGAGATGGAAATCACCGAAGTCCAGCGTGGCGCCATGCCCGAGATTCCGGTCAAGATCACCATGAACATCGGCAACCCGCAACTGGCCTTTGACTTCGCCCAGTTGCCCAATGCCGGTGTTGGCCTGGCACGTCTCGAGTTCATCATCAACAACAACATTGGTGTGCACCCCAAGGCCATTCTGGACTACCCGAACATCGATGCCGATCTGAAGAAGGCGGTGGAGTCGGTCGCCCGTGGCCACGCTTCGCCGCGTGCCTTCTACGTCGACAAGGTGGCCGAAGGCGTGGCAACCATTGCTGCCGCCTTCTGGCCCAAGCCGGTGATCGTTCGCCTGTCGGACTTCAAGAGCAACGAATACCGCAAGCTCATCGGCGGCAGCCGCTACGAGCCCGAGGAAGAGAACCCGATGCTGGGCTTCCGTGGTGCCGCGCGCTATGTCAGCGCCGATTTCGGCGAGGCGTTTGCCATGGAGTGCGAGGCCATGCGCCGCGTGCGTGACGAGATGGGGCTGACCAATGTCGAACTGATGGTGCCGTTCGTCCGCACGCTAGGCCAGGCCAAGAAGGTCATTGACCTGCTGGGCCAGCATGGCCTCAAGCGCGGCGAGAACGGCTTGAAGATCGTCATGATGTGCGAGGTGCCGAGCAATGCCATTCTGGCCGACGAATTCCTGGAGCACTTCGACGGCTTCTCGATCGGCTCCAACGACCTGACCCAGCTCACGCTCGGCCTGGATCGCGATTCCGGGCTGGAGCTGTTGGCCGCGGATTTCGATGAGCGCGACCCGGCCGTGGAAGCCATGATCAGCCGCGCCATCGCCGCCTGCCGCAAGCAGGGCAAGTACGTCGGCATCTGCGGCCAGGGACCCAGCGACCATCCCGACTTTGCGCGCTGGCTGGTGAAAGAGGGCATCACCTCGATCTCGCTGAACCCCGACACGGTGGTTGAAACCTGGCGCAACATCGCCAGCATGTAAGCAAGGTCGCAGGCGAATGGCAACGCTGAAAGTGATTGCGGTGTCATGAGGCAACCGGGCCAACTCTGCCGGAGGGCACGATGACGCCCGGTCGCTTCTCCCTGCGGGGCCTGCTCTTGCTGGTGTGGTTGGCCGCCTCCTTTGGCGGCATTTACTTTGCCCGCGACCTGCAGACGGTGGTGATCGGATGGCCGCTGGGCTTCTGGTTTGCCGCCCAGGGCGGCGTTCTGGTCTTCATTGCCATCGTCGCCGTGTTTGCCTGGCTCAGCAACCGCAGCGAGCGCCACGGTGCAGCTGCGTTTGATGACCTGTCCTATGCCGTCTACAAACGCCGGTTGCACCGCAGCTTCGCCAAGTACGTTGTCAGTCTGCTGGGTTTTCTGCTGCTGCTTGCGCTGGCCGAGCAATTGGGCCTCTCCAAACAATGGGTGGGGGCCATTTTTCTGGCTGCCACGGTCGCCCTCTATGCGGTGATCGGGATCTACAGCCGTACGGCCGATGCCGATGAGTATTACGTCGCAGGGCGGCGGATCCCCGCTTTCTACAACGGAATGGCCACCGCGGCCGACTGGATGAGCGCGGCGTCGTTCATCAGCATGGCCGGGGGGCTCTACCTACAGGGCTTTTCCGGAACAGGATCGCAGCCCGGCGGCTTGGCCTATGTGCTGGGATGGACGGGCGGCTTTTGCCTGGTGGCGCTGTTGGTTGCACCCCATCTGCGCAAGCTGGGCCTCTATACGATTCCGGATTACTTTGCCGCCCGCTTTGGGGGCCATTGGCCGCGGCGTCTTGCCGCTATGGCGGCCGTTATCTGTTCCTTCACCTATGTCGTGGCCCAGATTTACGGCGTGGGGCTGATCACTTCCCGGCTGACGGGCGTGCACTTCGAGATCGGGATTCTGCTGGGGCTCGGGGGCGTGTTGGTCTGTTCGTTCCTGGGGGGCATGCGGGCCGTCACCTGGACGCAGGTCACCCAGTATGTGGTCTTGATCCTGGCCTTCCTGATTCCCGTGTCATGGCTGGCCTACAAGCAGCTTGGCAATCCGCTGGCGCCTTGGGTGTATGGCCAGCAGTTGGAAAAAATCACCCAGTTGGAAAACCAGTTGGCGGCGTCGCCGTCAGAGCAGCAGGTGATCCAGGAATATGCTCGGCGCGCGCGGGAATTCGAGTTGAAATTGCGCAATGTGGAGGAGGCGCTGGACTCCGAGCGCAAGTTGCTCAAGGAACGCCTGCGTCTGCTCAGCGAGGAGCGTGCGGATGTTGAAGTGATTTTCGCGGCCCGGCGTGAATTGGCCCAATTGCCCAAGGATCCCGTTTCTGCGCGGGAGACCTGGACTCGGGCCATGCAGGAAAACCTCAACCGAGCCAAACCGCTGGGGGGCATGCCGCCCCATGCCCAGCCCTTTGCTGGTGATCCGGAGGGCACACCCGAGGAGCGGCAAGCGTTTGATCTGTCGCGCCGTAACTTCCTGGCGCTGATGTTTTGCCTGATGGTGGGCACGGCCGGCTTGCCGCACCTGCTGACACGTTTCTTCACGACGCCAACAGTGGCCGAGACCCGGACGTCGGTGGCTTGGTCACTGGTTTTCATCGCCTTGCTTTATCTGGCTGCACCGGCATTGGCGGTGCTGGTGAAATACGAGGTCATGAGCAACCTGGCAGGGATGAACTTCGAATCGTTGCCGCCCTGGATGGCGCAATGGGCCAAGGTTGACAGCTCCTTGCTGTCCATCAGCGATGTCAATGGCGACCATCGCCTGCAATTCTCCGAGTTGAGGCTGGGGGCCGACCTCGTGATGCTGGCAACCCCCGAGATCGGCGGCTTGCCCTATGTGGTGTCAGGCCTGGTTGCGGCCGGTGGTCTGGCGGCGGCCTTGTCGACGGCTGACGGCTTGTTGCTGACCATTGGCAATGCGCTGGCCCATGACCTGTACTTCCAGGGCAAGAGCGACCGGGCGAGTGTGATGCGGCGCGTGATGCTGTCCAAATTTGCCTTGCTGGTGGTGGCCCTGGCGGCGGCTTATGTCGCGGCGCAAAAACCGGCCGACATCCTCAACCTGGTATCGATGTCTTTTTCCCTGGCGGGTGCGGCGTTCGTACCGGCCATGGTGCTGGGGATCTTCTGGCACAAGACCTCCAGGGTCGGCGTGGTGGTGGGCATGCTGGCCGGGGTCGGCGTGACGGTTTACTACATGGCCATCAATGCCGCGCCCGTACGGCATCTGCTGGGCCTGCAAGGCTCCTCCGGCCTGTGGTTCGGAATTCAGCCCATTTCTGCCGGGGTGTTTGGCGTCCTGGCGGGGTTTGTCGTCATCGTGCTGCTCAGCCTGGTGACGCGCGCCGGTCGCCGGGATGGACCAGATCAGCAAAATCTCATATAATGGAGAGCTTCACCTTGCCGCACCCATCAGACGCTGGGGCGGCTTTTCTGCCCGTAGAGTGCGGGTCACCCACAAGGAGTATCAATGCGTCATTACGAAATCGTTCTGATGATCCACCCGGATCAGAGCGAGCAGGTTCCTGCCATGCTCGAACGTTACAAGGGCATGATCACCGCCGGCGGCGGCAAGATCCACCGTGTTGAAGACTGGGGCCGTCGTCAGATGGTGTACATGATCAACAAGCTGGCCAAGGCCCACTACCTGTGCATCAACATCGAAGCTGACAAGACTGTCATGGCTGAACTGGAGCATGCATTCAAGTTCAATGACGCCGTGCTGCGCCACCTGACGGTTCTGAAGAAGAAGGCCGAGACCGGTCCTTCCTCCATGATGAAGACCGTCGAGCGTGAAGACGCCCGCAAGGCTCAGCAGGCGGAATTCCAGGCCTGATCTTCCCGATAGCGAGGAGTGAATCCCAGCGCCAACCAGCTTGTACTGACTGCCTGTATCGCCGAGGTTGCCCCTCTGCGCTACACGCCGGCCGGATTACCGGCCCTGGACCTGAAGCTCGAACATGAGTCGATGGTGCCGGAAGCAGGGCAGGACAGGCAGGTGAAGGCCGGTGTCAAGGCGGTTGCCTTTGGTGCCCTGGCCGAGCGGCTTGCAAAGCAGGCCATTGGCAGTGTCTGGTGCTTCAGCGGCTTTGTCGCCACCCCTCGCAACGGCAAGAGCCTGGTGTTCCATATCCAAGAGTTCAGTCAAGATTAATTTCAGGAGGCCCTCATGGCCACGTTCAAAAAATTCAACAAAGACAAGCGCCCGAAGCGCAATACCCAGTCGCTGCTGTTCAAGCGCAAGCGTTTCTGCCGCTTCACCGTCACTGGCGTCGAAGAAATCGACTACAAGGACATCGACACGCTGCGTGATTTCATTGCCGAAAACGGCAAGATCATCCCGGCCCGTCTGACCGGCACCCGCGCCATCTATCAGCGCCAGCTCAACACCGCTATCAAGCGCGCGCGTTTCCTCGCGATGCTGCCGTACAGCGACCAGCACAAGATCTAAGGAGTAGACCCATGCAAATCATTCTGCTCGACAAGGTCGTGAACCTGGGTAACCTCGGCGAAATCGTCAAGGTGAAAGATGGCTATGCCCGCAACTTCCTGATCCCCTCCGGCCGCGCCCGTCGCGCCACCGAAGCGGCCAAGGCCGAGTTCGAAGTCAAGCGCGCCGAACTTGAAAAAGCCGCTGCTGCCAAGCTGGCTGAAGCGCAAGGCCTGGGCGAAAAGCTGGCGGGTACCGCCATCAAGCTGACGCAAAAGGCTGGCGTGGATGGCCGTCTGTTTGGCTCCGTGACCAACTTTGACATTGCCGAAGAGCTGAACAAGAACGGCTACAAGGTCGTGAAGGCCCAGGTGCGTATGCCCAACGGCCCGATCAAGACCATTGGCGACAGCACCGTCAGCGTGGCACTGCACACCGACGTGGTGGTTGACATCACCGTTTCCGTGTACGGCGAAACCGCTTAAGCTGCAGTCGTCTCCATCAAAAGCCGCCAGGGCCTGTCTCTGGCGGCTTTTGTATTTGTGATGGGCATTTGCGCCCATACATGTATTTGCACAGATTACCCACAGCTTGTGGGTGAGTTGTCCCCAGCATGTTCCTCGACGATCGCGTGCCGAGGGCTTAGCATTGGGGATTACAAGGAAACCTTCATTCATGTCAGCCGTATTGACCCCCGTAGAAGACGACTACGGACAAGACCGACAAGTCGCGCAACTGCGAGTCCCGCCCCATTCGATCGAGGCCGAGTCCAGCGTGCTCGGTGGTTTGCTGCTGGACAACGGCGCTTGGGACCGTGTCGGCGACCTGCTGGGGGAGGGCGACTTCTACCGCTATGAGCATCGGCTGATCTATACGGCCATCGCCGCGCTGATCAATGCCAGCAAGCCGGCCGACGTGATCACGGTGTTCGAGCAATTGCAAAGCCAGGGCAAGGCGGAAGAGGTCGGCGGCCTCGCTTACCTCAACTCCCTGGCCCAGTACGTGCCCAGCGCCGGCAACATCCGCCGTTATGCCGAGATCGTGCGCGAGCGCGGCATCCTGCGCAAGCTGGTGGCCGCCAGCGATGAGATCGCCACCAACGCGTTCAACCCGCAGGGGCGGCCGGTGGCTGCCATCCTGGACGAGTCCGAGCAGAAGATCTTCAACATCGGCGAGGAAGGCTCGCGCATGAAGCGCGGCTTCCAGTCCATGGACACCCTGGTGGTGGACCTGCTGGACCGCGTGCAGGAGATGGCCGACAACCCGAACGACATCACCGGCGTGCCCACCGGCTTCTACGACCTGGACCGCATGACGTCCGGTTTGCAACCGGGTGACATGGTGGTGCTGGCAGCACGTCCTTCCATGGGCAAGACGGCCTTCGCCATCAACATTGCCGAACACGTGGCGCTCAACGAGGGCCTGCCGGTGGCCGTGTTCTCCATGGAAATGGGTGCGGCCCAGCTGGCGGTGCGTATCGTCGGCTCCATCGGCCGCATCGACCAGGGTCACCTGCGCACCGGCAAGCTGACCGACGAAGAGTGGCCACGTCTGACCGAGGCGATCGAGAAGCTGCGCACCATCTCGCTGCACATTGACGAGACCGCCGGCCTGACCGCCAGCGAGCTGCGCGCCAATGCCCGCCGTCTGGCACGCCAGTGCGGCAAGCTCGGCCTGATCGTGGTCGACTACCTGCAGCTGATGAGCGGCTCCAGCGGCGACAACGAGAACCGCGCCACCGAACTGGGCGAGATCTCGCGTGGCATGAAGATGCTGGCCAAGGAATTGGGCTGCCCCTTGATTGCGCTCTCGCAGCTGAACCGCAGTGTGGAAACCCGCCCGGACAAACGCCCGATGATGAGCGACTTGCGCGAATCCGGCGCCATTGAGCAGGACGCGGACATCATCATGTTCATCTACCGCGACGAGTACTACACCAAGGACGCCTGCAAGGAGCCCGGGGTGGCCGAGATCATCATCGCCAAGCAGCGTAACGGCCCGACCGGCACCGTCAAGCTGGCCTTCCTGAACCGCTTGACCCGCTTCGAAAACCTGGCCAGTGGCTACAGCAATGGCGATTTCTAAATAAAAAAGGGGCTCCAGGCCCCTTTTTTATTGCGCAAGCAGCTATTCTTTTTATAGCACTTCGCTGGCAAAGTCCGCCAGGCGCGAACGCTCGCCGCGCGCCAGCGTGATGTGGCCGCCGTGTGGCCAGCCCTTGAACTTGTCCACCGCAAAGGTCAGGCCCGAGGAGCCTTCGGTCAGGTAGGGCGTGTCGATCTGCGCCAGGTTGCCCATGCAGATGATCTTGGTGCCCGGGCCGGCGCGCGTGATCAGGGTCTTCATCTGCTTGGGCGTCAGGTTCTGCGCCTCGTCGATGATGACGTACTTGTTCATGAAGGTGCGCCCGCGCATGAAGTTCATGCTCTTGATCTTGATGCGGCTGCGGATCAGCTCGCTGGTGGCCGCGCGGCCCCACTCGCCGGCACCGGTGTCGGTTTTGGAAAGCACTTCCAGGTTGTCGTCGAGCGCGCCCATCCAGGGGCCCATCTTTTCTTCTTCGGTGCCGGGCAGGAAGCCGATGTCCTCGCCCACGCTCACGGTGGCGCGGGTAACGATGATTTCGGTGTAGCGGCGGTCGTCCAGCACCTGGGTCAGGCCGGAGGCCAGCGCCATCAGCGTCTTGCCGGTGCCGGCGGTGCCGGTCAGCGTCACGAAGTCCACTTCCGGGTCCATCAGCAGGTTCATGGCGAAGTTCTGCTCGCGGTTGCGCGCGGCCACGCCCCAGACGGAATTTTTGAGGTGGGTGTAGTCCTTCAGTGTCTTGAGCACCGCGGTCTTGCCACGGATTTCCGACACGCGGGCGTACAGGCTGGGCTCACCCGGTGCTTCGAAATAGACGAACTGGTTGATCAGCAGGCTGGGCACGATCGGGCCATTGATGCGGTAGAACGTGTGCGGGCCCTGCTGCCAGCTCTCGACGGTCTGGCCGTGCGTGGTCCAGAAGTCGGCCGGCAAGGCCAGCGAGCCGGCGTACAGCAGGTCGCCGTCGTCCAGGGTCTTGTCGTTCTGGTAGTCGTCGGTGGCCAGACCGAGGGCGCGGGCCTTGACGCGCATGTTGATGTCCTTGGACACCAGCACGACTTCACGCGGCGCGTACTGCAGGCGCAGCGCCTCCACCACGCCCAGGATCTGGTTGTCGGCCTTGCCCTGGGGCAGGCTGGTGGGCAGGGTGTAGTTCAGCGGCTGGGTCTGGAAGAACAACTTGCCGCCGGCTTCGCGGTGGCCGGTGCTGTCGAGCTTGAGGCCGGCTGCGATGTCGGCGCCCTGGTGGGCATCGGCCAGCCCGTCGAGCATGCGGCTGGTCTGGCGTGCGTTGCGGGCGACCTCGGTCATGCCTTTCTTGTGGCCGTCGAGCTCTTCCAGCACGATCATGGGCAGGAAGATGTCGTGTTCCTCGAAGCGGAACAGGCACATCGGGTCGTGCATCAGCACATTGGTGTCGAGCACAAACAGCTTGCTCGGACCACTCGACTTGTTTTTCTTCGGCTGGCTTGGGCTTTGCGTGGCCGGCGCAGTGCTCACTGGCTCGGCCTTGGCCTTGCTGCTGCGCGAGGTTTTGGCGCTGGTTCTGGCTCGGCTTGGCTGCGCAGGGGGCGCTACTTCAGCCGTGGTACCGCCGCCATGCTCAAACAGGTCGCGGGCTTGCGGCTTGCGGTCAGCGGGCGGCGCTTCGAAGGCGGAGGCTGATTCTCTGGATGACCGGGGCTTGCTGCGGGCCGGTGCATCAAAGGCGTCGGGAGACAGCAGGGCTGCGCGCTTGGTGGGGGCGGGAGGCAGGGGCATGGGGCGTAGGGCTCGCAAAAAGGTTACCGGATGTCGCCGAAAAAGCAAAAAAGCCGCCTGGTAAACCTGGGCGGCTTTTCTGGGGGAGCGCAGTTGCAGTTTTCAACGGCATAAGTTCATTATGCATGAGCTGGAACCGCTGCGCATCGCTTGTTGCTGCAATGCATCAAAACAGGGTTGGCCCCTGTTTTTCCTTCTCAGGCGGCAGCGGCTTTCTTGAGCACCTTGACGGCCTTGAGCACTTCGTCCACATGGCCCGGCACCTTCAGGCCGCGCCATTCCTGCTTGAGCTGGCCATCGGCGCCGATCAGGAAGGTACTGCGCTCGATGCCCTTGACCTTCTTGCCGTACATGATCTTGTTCTTGACCACGCCGAACATGTGGCACATCTTCTCTTCGGTGTCGGCGATGAGTTCGAAGGGCAGCTCCAGCTTGGCCTTGAACTCGTCGTGGGACTTCATGTTGTCGCGCGAAACACCGAACACGGTGGCGCCGGCCTTCACGAAATCCTTGTACTTGTCGCGGAACTGCATGGCTTCCGTGGTGCAGCCGGGCGTGTTGTCCTTGGGGTAGAAATACAGCACAAGGGTTTGGCCGAGGTGGGAAGTGTTGGAAACCTTGATGCCGCTGGTGGCATTTGCTTCAAATTCCGGGATAGGTTTGTTTACAACGATCGCCATAAGCCTTAAATCTTGTGTGACAGGAGCTGTCGTATGGATGGTCGGGGTTTACGCTGTAACAGCTCGGTCGCGTCCCCGACTCAATTTATCATTTTACCTCGAAATTGATAACCTGGGAGGGCGGGGGGTGCTAGGGGCTTTCCAGTAGCAGGGCAGCGACCACATGCCGGCCTTCGCCTGCCAGGATGTTGTAGGTGCGGCAGGCGGCTGCCGTGTCCATGGTTTCGATGCCGATGCGCCGCTCGACCAGGGCCTGAAGCCAAGCCGGCTGGGGAAAACGCAGGCGGTCGCCACTGCCAAACAGCACCAGCTCGGGGCCGCTGTCGACCAGCCGGGCAAAGTGCGCAGCACTCAGCTCGCTGTAACGCGCACATTCCCAGTCAAACCGCTGACCACGCGAACCGACCACCAGGCTGGTGGTGATTTTTTCTCCATCCAAGCCAATCCAGCCCGGGCCGTAGCCGCTGATGGTCTGAACGTCGAATTTGTCGGGCTGGAGTTTCATAGGAAGAAAGGAACTGTGGTCAAATTATAGGTTTCGCCCCGCTTTCAGCATCCCGGAGGGACTTTGAAAACCATACGTAAATCTGCCAAGCTGTCCAACGTGCTCTACGACATTCGCGGCCCCATCATGGATGCGGCCAAGCAAATGGAGGAAGAGGGACAGAAGATCATCAAGCTCAATATTGGGAACTTGGCGGCTTTCGGTTTTGACGCGCCGGAGGAAATCCAGCAGGACATGATCCGCAACCTGCCCAATTCGGCCGGTTATTCCGACAGCAAGGGCATCTTCGGCGCCCGCAAGGCGGTGATGCACTATACCCAGCAGCAGGGTATGAAGGGCGTGACGCTGGACGACATCTACCTGGGCAATGGCGCCAGCGATCTGATCGTCATGGCCACCAATGCGCTGCTCGACGAGGGCGACGAACTGCTGCTGCCGGCTCCCGACTATCCGCTGTGGACAGCGGCCACCAGCCTCTCGGGGGGCTCGCCGGTGCACTACCTGTGCGACGAAGAGAACGGCTGGATGCCGGACCTGAACGATATCCGCAGCAAGATCACGCCGCGTACCAAGGGCATCGTGGTCATCAACCCGAACAACCCGACCGGCGCCCTGTATTCCGAAGAACTGCTCAAGGGCATTGTCGACATCGCGCGCGAACATGGCTTGGTGATCCTGGCTGACGAGGTGTACGACAAGGTGCTCTACGACGGCGAGCATCACGTTGCGCTGGGCAGCCTCTCGGAAGACGTGCTGACGCTGACCTTCAATTCCCTCAGCAAGTCCTACCGTTCCTGCGGTTACCGGGCCGGCTGGATGGTGATCTCGGGCGACAAACGGGGCGCACAGGACTACATCGAAGGCCTGAACATGCTGGCCAACATGCGACTGTGTGCCAATGTCCCGGGACAATGGGCGGTGCAGACGGCGCTGGGTGGCTACCAGAGCATCAACGACCTGGTGAAGGAGGGCGGACGGCTGCGCCGTCAGCGCGATCTGGCGTACGAGCTCATCACGGCCATTCCGGGGGTGACATGTGTCAAGCCCAAGGCGTCGCTGTACATGTTTCCCCGGCTGGACCCCAAGGTCTACCCGATCGAGGACGACCGCCAGTTCTTCCTTGAACTGTTGCGCGAGACCCGTGTGATGCTGGTGCAGGGCAGCGGCTTCAACTGGCCCAAGCCGGATCACTTCCGCATCGTGTTCCTGCCGTATGAAGACGATTTGCGCGAGGCCATTGGCCGCGTTGCCAAATTCCTTGAGAACTACCGAAAGCGCCACGCGCGCACCTAATTTTGAAGACGGCGCGACCGCGCCATGAACTGAGTCAAAGATGAAAGCAATACAAGTAGGCCTGTTGGGCATTGGTACCGTGGGTTCGGGCACCTTCCATGTGCTCAAGCGCAACCAGGAAGAAATCAAGCGCCGCGCCGGTCGCGGCATCGAGATCACGATGGTCGCCGACCTCGATGTGGCCCGCGCCCAGAGCGTCGTCGGCCCGGACGTGAAGGTGGTGAACGACGCCCGCGCCATCATTGCCAACCCCGACATCGACATCGTGGTCGAGCTCATCGGCGGCTACGGCATTGCCAAGCAGCTGGTGATGGAAGCCATTGCCGCTGGCAAGCACGTGGTCACCGCCAACAAGGCGTTGCTGGCTGTGCACGGTACCGAGATCTTCGCTGCCGCCTCCGCCAAGGGCGTGATGGTCGCGTTCGAAGCCGCCGTCGCCGGCGGCATCCCGATCATCAAGGCGCTGCGCGAAGGCCTGACCGCCAACCGCATCCAGTGGATCGCCGGCATCATCAACGGCACCACCAACTTCATCCTGTCCGAGATGCGCGACAAGGGGCTGGACTTCGACGTCGTGCTGAAAGAAGCGCAACGCCTGGGCTACGCCGAGGCCGACCCGACCTTCGACATCGAAGGCGTGGACGCCGCGCACAAGGCCACCATCATGTCGGCCATTGCCTTCGGCATCCCGGTGCAGTTCGACAAGGCCTACGTGGAAGGCATCACCAAGCTGGGTGCGCAGGACATTCGCTACGCCGAGCAGTTGGGCTACCGCATCAAGCTGCTGGGCATCACCAAGCGCACCGCCAAGGGCATCGAGCTGCGCGTGCACCCGAGCCTGGTGCCGAGCAAGCGCCTGATTGCCAACGTTGAGGGCGCCATGAACGCGGTGGTGGTCAATGGTGACGCTGTTGGCACCACGCTGTACTACGGCAAGGGCGCCGGCTCCGAGCCCACCGCCAGCGCGGTGATCGCCGATTTGGTGGACATCGCTCGCCTGCACACGGCCGACCCGCTCAACCGCGTGCCGCACCTGGCCTTCCAGCCCAACACGCTCGACCAGGCCATGAACAACCTGCCCGTGCTGCCCATGAGCGAGGTGGTGACGAGCTACTACCTGCGTCTGCGCGTGGCCGACGAGGCCGGTGTGCTGGCCAAGGTCACCGGCATCCTGGCCGAGGCCGGCATCAGCATTGACGCCGTGCTGCAGCGCGAGGCCGACGAGGTGGGCGGCGAAGGCTCCACCCAGACCGACCTGATCATCCTGACGCACGATGCACGCGAAGGCACCATGAATGATGCGCTCGCCAAGCTGCAGGCGCTGCCGACGGTGCTGGCACCGATCGTGCGTATCCGCAAGGAAGAGCTGGCCTGATGAAATACCTGAGCACCCGCGGCCATGTTGACCGCAAGCGTTTCTGTGAAATCCTGCTCGAAGGCCTGGCGCCCGACGGCGGCCTGTACCTGCCCGAGTCCTACCCGCAGGTGGACGATGCCACGCTCACCAAGTGGCGCAACCTGCCGTATGCCGACCTGGCGTTCGAGATCCTGTCGCTCTACATCGACGACATCCCGGCCGACGACCTGCGCGCCATCTGCCGCAAGACCTACACCGAGGCGGTGTTCGGCACGAAAGAAATCGTGCCGCTGCGTCCGCTGGAAAACGGCCTGTACCTCGAAGCCCTGTCCAACGGCCCGACCTTGGCCTTCAAGGACATGGCGATGCAGCTGCTGGGCAACCTGTTCGAGTACGAACTGGCCCGCCGCGGCGAGCAGCTCAACATCCTAGGCGCGACGTCCGGCGACACCGGCAGCGCGGCCGAATACGCCATGCGCGGCAAGCAGGGCGTGCGCGTTTTCATGACCAGCCCGTTTGGCCGCATGAGCCCGTTCCAGCAGGCGCAGATGTTCAGCCTGCAGGACGCCAACATCCACAACCTGGCGGTCAAGGGTGTGTTCGACGACTGCCAGGACATCGTCAAGGCCGTCTCCAACGACCTGGACTTCAAGCGCCAGTACAAGATCGGCACCGTCAACTCCATCAATTGGGCGCGCCTGGTGGCGCAGGTGGTGTACTACTTCGCCGGTTATTTTCAAGCGACCAAGAACAACAGCGAGAAGGTGAGCTTCACCGTGCCCTCCGGCAACTTCGGCAACGTCTGCGCCGGCCACGTGGCGCGCATGATGGGCCTGCCGATCGACAAGCTGGTGGTGGCCACCAACGAGAACGACGTGCTCGACGAGTTCTTCCGCACTGGCGTCTACCGCGTGCGCGGCAGTGCCGACACGCACGAGACCTCCAGCCCGTCGATGGACATCTCCAAGGCCTCGAACTTCGAGCGCTTTGTGTTCGACCTGCTGGGCCGCGACGGCGCCAAGACCAAGGCCTTGTTCGGTGAGCAGCTGGGCAAAACCGGCCAGTTCGACCTGAGCCAGGCCCCGGCCTTCGCGCAGGCGCACCAGCGTTATGGTTTTTCCAGCGGCAAGAGCACCCATGCCAACCGACTGGCTACCATCAAGGACACGTTCGAGCGTTTCGGCGGCATGATCGACACGCACACGGCCGACGGCCTGAAGGTGGCGCGTGAGCACCTCAGTGCCGGCGTGCCGATGATCGTGCTGGAGACGGCACTGCCGATCAAGTTTGCTGCCACCATCGTCGAGGCGCTGGGGCGCGAGCCGGACCGGCCGGCCAAGTTCGAGGGTATCGAGCAACTGCCCAAGCGCGTGACGGTGCTTGAGGCCGACGTGCAGGCCGTCAAGGCCTACATCGTTGCCAATTGCAAATGAAATCGGGCTTTTGCCCTTCAGGAATAAGCGTGACCAGCTATCAAAAACGTAGCGTTCTGAAGGTGGCTGCATGAAGGTCATCGGCTTTGCCGGCTATTCCGGCTCGGGCAAGACCACGCTGGTCGAGCGCCTGATTCCCGAACTCAAGCTGCGCGGGCAGCGGGTCTCCGTGGTCAAGCACGCGCACCACAGCTTCGACATCGACCACCCGGGCAAGGACAGCTGGCGCCACCGCGAGGCGGGTGCCTTCGAGGTGGTGATCGCCTCCGACCGGCGCATGGCCTTGATGCGTGAGTTCGAGCAGCCGACCGAGCTTTCGGTGCACCAGTTGATTGCCGAGCTGGACGACAGCGTCGACTGGGTGCTGGTCGAAGGTTACAAGAACAGCGACCTGCTCAAGATCGAAGTCTGGCGTGCGTCCACGGCCAAGCCAGTGCGTTACCCGGACGACGACTTCATCGCCGCCATCACCACCGACTCGCCCGACCAGTTGCCACAACCCACCGTGCTCGACGTGCTCGACCTCAACGATGCCGAAGCCGTCGCCGACTGGCTGATCCAGCACGCCGAGCGTTTTGACTACAGCCCCGAGTTGTACGCCGTATGAACGCCCCACGCCCTCCCTTGAAAGCGCTGGACGAGGCCCTGGCCGAGCTGCTGGCCCAAGCCCAGCCGCTGGCTGGCATTGAAGACATCAGCACCTTCGACGGCGACGGCCGCGTGCTGGCGCGCGACATCGTCTCCGCGCTGCATGTGCCGCCGCAGGACAACAGCTCGATGGACGGCTACGCCGTGCGCTGCGCCGACGTGCGCGAAGCTGGCGTCGTGTTGCCGGTGTCGCAGCGCATTCCGGCCGGTGCCAGCGGGCAGCCGTTGCAGCCCGGTAGCGTGGCGCGCATCTTCACCGGTGCGCCGGTGCCGGCGGGGGCCGACGCCATCGTCATGCAAGAAGAGTGCGAGGCGGCAGGCGAGGGCAGTGTGCGCGTCAATGCCGTACCGAAGCCGGGCCAGTGGATCCGCCGCGCTGGCGAGGACGTCACGCGCGGCGCTGTGGTGCTATCAAAAGGGGAGCGGCTGGCGCCGTCTTCATTGGGCCTGGCGGCTAGTATCGGCATGAGCACGCTGCCAGTGGTGCGCCGCCCGCGCGTGGCGCTGTTCTCCACCGGCGACGAGCTGGTGATGCCGGGCGACATCGCGCCCGAGCACATGCCGCCTGGCGCCATCTACAACTCCAACCGTTTCTTCCTGCGCGCGCTGCTGCAGCGCCTGGGCTGCGACGTCACCGACTACGGCATCGTGCCCGACCAGCGCGACGCCACCCTCGACGCCCTGCGCGACGCCGCGCAGCAGCACGACCTGATCCTCACCAGCGGCGGCGTCTCGGTGGGCGAGGAAGACCATATCAAGCCGGCCGTGCAGCAGTTGGGCGAGCTCGACCTCTGGCAGATCGCCATCAAGCCCGGCAAGCCGTTTGCGTACGGCAAGATCTACCGTGGCGCCAACCGCAGTGCGCAGGACGCCTGCCACTTCGCCGGCCTGCCCGGCAACCCGGTGTCGAGTTTCATCACCTTCCTGGTGCTGGTGCGGCCCTTCCTGCTCAAACTGCAGGGTGTGGCAAACGTGGCGCCAGTGAGCGTGGCGCTGCCGGCGCATTTCGACTGGCCGCGTGCCGACAAGCGCCGCGAGTTCCTGCGCGTGCGCCGCAACGCGGCCGGTGGTCTGGAGCTGTTCCCCAATCAGAGCTCGGGCGTGCTGACCTCGGCCGTCTGGGGTGACGGCGTGGTGGACAACCCGGCCGGCCAGACCATTGCCAAAGGTGACACCGTGCAATTCATGTCCTTTGCGGAGTTGATGGGATGAAGGTCAACGTCAAATACTTCGCTTCGATCCGCGAGAGCATCGGCACCGGCAGCGAGCCGCTCGACACCACGGCGGCCACGCTGGGTGCCCTGCGCGACGAACTGATCGCCCGCGGTGGCGGCCATGCCGAGAGTCTGGCACGCGGCCGTGCGGTGCGCGTGGCACTCAACCAGGTGATGAGCGATGAGGCCACGCCCTTGATCGAAGGCGGCGAGGTGGCGTTCTTTCCGCCGGTGACAGGAGGCTGATATGGCCAACCGCGTCTCGATCCAGACCGAGGACTTCGACGTCAACGCCGAGATCGCGGCCCTGCGGGCGCTGGACAAGCGCGTTGGTGCCGTCTGCACGTTCATCGGCACCGTGCGCGACCGGAACGATGGCAGCGCGGTCAGCGCCATGGAGCTGGAGCACTACCCGGGCATGACGGAGAAATCGATCGAGGACATGATCGATGCCGCCTTCAAACGCTTCGACATCTACGCCGCGCGCGTCATCCACCGCGTCGGCCCCTTGCAGCCGCTGGACCAGATCGTGCTGGTGGCCGTGACCTCGGCGCACCGCGGCGAGAGCTTTCAGGCCTGCGAGTTCCTGATGGACTACCTCAAGACCCAGGCGCCGTTCTGGAAGAAGGAACAGACGCCCGAGGGCGCGCGCTGGGTCGATGCCCGCGTCAGCGACGACAAGGCGCTGGCCAAGTGGGGCATTTCTTCTTCCAATACGGCGGGCTGATTTCCTGGCTGGCGCCCTCGGGCCTGGCTGGCACGCCGGGTGAGCGGGATACCTAGACTCCGGCGCACGCTCGCGGGCGGATGACCACGGTGCTTCACCATTTTTGCATCAACACCACGTTTGATACGCCAAGGGATGGGCGACCGCGAATGGCGCCTGCGTCTGGGTACGCCCACTCACCCGGCTTGAACCGCCTGGCGGGTGTGCCACGGAAGTCCGAATTTCATTAGTGCTCCAACACGGCTGGCATGAGTCGGGTGCTTGGGGACGTCCGGGCGCAGGCGCCATTCGCGGTTGCCTATCTTTCTGCTTGCGGGTACCGTCTTGATGCGATGATGGGCGCGCGCCTACCACTTGGGCCCGCGAGCGTGCGCCGGAGAACGGATATCCCTAAGCGCCCGGCGTGCCAAGTCGCTTGCGAGGCGCCAGCTGAATCGGTCCCGAACCAGCCGATCAACGCTGATTTGATGTTCGTCAAGAACGTTTTCGGTCCCATCCCTTGAAATTCAGGGCAGGCACCCAAAGCTGCGATGCAATCGGAGGATTTCATGCGAGTAGACAAACTGACCACCAAATTCCAGGAAGCCCTGGGCGAGGCACAAACCCTGGCCCTGGGCAACGACCACGCCTACATCGAGCCGACCCACCTGCTGGTGGCCATGCTGCGCCAGCAGGACGGCCCCAAGGCTTTACTGCAGCGCGCCGGCGTCAATGTGAACGGCCTGACGACCGCCGCCGAGGCCGCGGTGAAGAAGCTGCCGCAGGTGGAAGGCCAGGAGCAGGTCCAGATCAGCCGCGACATGGGCATCCTGTTGCAGGCGGCTGAGAAGGAAGCCATCAAGCGCGGCGACCAATATGTGGCCAGCGAATTGTTTTTGCTGGCCGTGGCCGACCACAAAGGCGACATCGGCCACCTGGCCAAGGCCAACGGCCTGACCCGCAAATCGCTGGAAAGCGCCATCGAGGCCGTGCGCGGCGGCCAGTCGGTCGATAACCCGGAAGCCGAAGGCCAGCGCGAAGCCCTGAAGAAATACACCCTGGACCTGACCGAGCGCGCCCGCTCCGGCAAGCTCGACCCGGTGATCGGCCGCGACGACGAGATCCGCCGCGCCATCCAGGTGCTGCAACGTCGCAGCAAGAACAACCCGGTGCTCATCGGCGAGCCCGGCGTCGGCAAGACCGCCATCGTCGAAGGCCTGGCCCAGCGCATCGTCAATGGCGAAGTGCCCGAGACCCTGCGCGACAAGCGCGTGCTGGTGCTGGACATGGCGGGCCTCTTGGCCGGTGCCAAGTACCGCGGCGAGTTCGAGGAGCGTTTGAAGTCCGTGCTGAAGGAAGTGGCGCAGGACGAAGGCCGCATCATCCTTTTCATCGACGAGCTGCACACCATGGTGGGCGCCGGCAAGGCCGAAGGTGCCATTGATGCCGGCAACATGCTCAAGCCGGCGCTGGCACGCGGCGAGCTGCACTGCATCGGCGCCACCACGCTGGACGAATACCGCAAGTACATCGAGAAGGACGCCGCGCTGGAGCGGCGCTTCCAGAAAGTGCTGGTGGGCGAGCCCACCGTGGAGCAGACCATCGCCATCCTGCGCGGCCTGCAGGAAAAATACGAAGTGCACCACGGCGTGGACATCACCGACCCGGCCATCGTGGCCGCGGCCGAGCTGTCCCACCGTTACATCACCGACCGCTTCCTGCCCGACAAGGCGATCGACCTGATCGACGAGGCCGCGGCCAAGATCAAGATCGAGATCGACTCCAAGCCTGAAGTCATGGACAAGCTCGACCGCCGGCTGATCCAGCTGCAGATCGAGCGCGAGGCCATGAAGAAGGAGACCGACGAGGCTTCGCAAAAACGCCTGGCGCTGATCCAGGAAGAGATCGACCAGCTGCAGAAGGAAATTGCCGACTACGACGAGATCTGGAAGGCCGAGAAGGCCCAGGCTCAGGGCAGCCAGCACGTGCGCGAAGAGATCGAGAAGGTCAAGGCACAGATCACGGAACTGACGCGCAAGGGCGACTTGGCCAAGGTGTCCGAGCTGCAGTACGGCAAGCTGCCTGAGTTGGAAAAACGCCTGAAGGAAGCCCAGGCCAAGGAGGCCGCGGGCGAGGGTGCCGCGGGCGGCAACAAGCTGCTGCGCACGCAAGTGGGCGCGGAAGAAATTGCCGAGGTGGTGAGCCGTGCCACCGGCATCCCGGTGGCCAAGATGATGCAGGGCGAGAAAGACAAGCTCTTGCAGATGGAAACCAAGCTGCATGAGCGTGTGGTGGGGCAGGATGAGGCCATCAGCGCGGTGGCCAACGCCATCCGCCGTTCACGTTCGGGCCTGAGTGACCCGAACCGCCCGACCGGTTCCTTCCTGTTCCTTGGCCCCACCGGCGTGGGCAAGACCGAGCTGTGCAAGGCGCTGGCCGGTTTCCTGTTCGACAGCGTGGACCATCTGGTGCGCATCGACATGAGCGAGTTCATGGAGAAGCATTCCGTGGCCCGCCTGATCGGCGCACCGCCCGGCTACGTGGGTTACGAGGAGGGCGGCTACCTGACCGAAGCCGTGCGCCGCAAGCCCTACAGCGTGCTGCTGCTCGACGAGGTGGAGAAGGCCCACCCGGACGTGTTCAACGTGCTGCTGCAGGTGCTGGACGACGGCCGCCTGACCGACGGCCAGGGCCGCACCGTGGACTTCAAGAACACCGTCATCGTGATGACCAGCAACATCGGCTCGCACCTGATCCAGAGCATGGTGGGTGAGCCGTACGAGGACGTGAAGGATGCGGTGTGGGGCGAGCTGAAAAACCACTTCCGCCCCGAGTTCCTGAACCGCATCGACGAAACCGTGGTGTTCCACGCGCTCGACGCCGCGCACATCACCAGCATCGCCGGCATCCAGCTGCAGGCGCTGCAGGACCGGCTGGCCAAGATGGAGCTGGCGCTCCAGGTGTCGGACAAGGCGCTGGCCGAACTGGCCAAGGTCGGCTTCGACCCGGTGTTCGGTGCCCGCCCGCTCAAGCGCGCCATTCAGCAGCGCATCGAGAACCCGCTCTCGAAGCTGCTGCTGGAAGGCAAGTTCGCGCCGAAGGACGTGATTGCCGTGGATGTGGACCCGATCAAGAACCCGGGGCAGTTCAGCTTCGAGAAGGCCTGAGCCCAGCCACCACTCAAGGGGCGCGAGTTGCTATCGATTCAGTAGCTGCTCGCGCTTTTTATTCAAGGTCTAGCGCCCTGTTGGATGCAAAAAAGAACCCGCCGCCGGCACACGCCAGCGGCGGGTTTTTGCTACCTGAGTGACTGAGGCCGAAGCAAGCGTTCAGGCCTGCAGCGCCAATTCCACCGCCGTCTTGGCTTCTGTCAGGTCGGTGAAAAATCGCGTGGGCTGTGGCGTCGCTTTGGGCAGATGCGCGGGCGGTGCCCACAGCCGGTCGTCAAGCCAACTGGCCGCCCAACCACCGATGTCCTTGCCCTTCAAGGAACAGACCGGCACGCCATCGAGCTGCGCCGTCCAGATGCTGGGTGCTTCTTTCCAGGTGATGTTTGTCATGGTGTCTTTAATGAATCGATATGAATCATTCTAGGAAGACTGCCCGGAGCCCGTCTATAGGGTTCTCTCTAGGTCGGGCGCCGGCCTTCATTCCTGGAACAGATCCGCGATCTGAGACCTGAGCCACCGATTGGCCGGGTCGTGTTGGTACCTTTCGTGCCAGTGCTGCTTGATCATGAAGCTGGGGAAGGCGATGGGCGGCGCCAGCAGCTTCACCTGCGCAATGCGCACCAGCGTCTGGGCCACGCGCAGGGGCACGGTGGCCACCAGGTCCGTATTGGCCAATAGATTTCCCAGCCCCGGCAGGGTGGGCAGGGAGAGGGCGATCTTCCGCTGGATGCCCTTGCGCGTGAGCGTCTTCTCCACCAGGTCCTGCCCGGTGCCTGCGGCAGTGACGACGACGTGGCTCTCGCGCTTGTAGAGGTTTTCCGTCATGCGTGCACCAATACGCGGGTGCGTCTTGCGCACGACGCAGGCGAAGTTCTGCTGGAACAGGTTCTGCTGGAAGAAGCCGGCGTCCAGCTCCGGCATGAAGCCCACCGCCAGATCCGAGTCGCCGGACTCCAGCAGGCCTGCCGTGTCCGGCGTGATGCGCAAAATTTCAATCTGCACCGATGGTGCCAGTTCGTTGACGCGGTTGATCAACGAGGGCAGGAACTCCAGGTGGCTGAAATCCGTCATGCTGATGCGGAACTGCCGCTCCGAACGTGCCGGCTCGAACACCACCTGTTGCCGCGTGGCGGCCTGCAGGATCTGCAAGGCCTGGCGCAGCGGCTTGACCAGCTCCTTGGCATGCGGGGTGGGCTCCATGCCCTTGGAAGTGCGCACGAACAGCGGGTCGTTGAACTGGTGGCGCAGGCGGCCCAGGGCCAGGCTGACGGAGGTCTGGGGCAGGTCCAGGTTCTGCCCCGCGCGGGTGACGCTCTTGGTCTTGTAGATCTCGTCGAAGATGGTTAGCAGCCGCATGTCCATTATTCAAATTCCTGCTGATGTTTATTTTTATTATGCGATGGACGCAATAGTGGTCTGCGATTAATCTTGCGTTCGCTGCCCCGTGGCGGCTTTCCGTTGCAAGAACCACCCGTTGAGTGAACAAGGAGATTTCCATGCCTGTCCATCTGCAAAAACGTGCCTGGCTCGGCGCCCTGGCCTTGCTCGGCCTGCTTGCCAGCACGCCGCACGCCTTGGCAGAAACCTGGCCGAGCAAGCCGGTGCACCTGCTGGTGGGCTTCCCCGGCGGCTCCACGCCGGACGGCGCGGCGCGTGCCATTGCCGAGCCGTTGTCCAAGGCGCTGGGGCAACCAGTGATCGTCGAGAACAAGGTGGGTTCTTCCGGCAACATCGCCACGGCCCAGATTGCCAAGGCGACGGACGACCACACCTTGGGCATCGTCATCAACGGCAACCTGACCTCGGCCAAGATGCTGTTCCCCCAGTTGCCGTATGACCCGGCACGTGACTTCACCTTTCTGACCCTGGTCGGCACGGCGCCGCTGGTGCTGGTGGCGCAGCCCGATGCGCCCGGCGGCAAAGCCTTCTTCGATACGGCGGCCGCAGCCGGTGACAAGTGGAACTACGGCTCGGTTGGCACCGGTTCGGTAGCGCACCTGGGCATGGAGTTGCTGAAGGCCCGTGTTCCGGGTCTTGCCGCAGTGCACGTGCCTTACCAGGGCAACCCCTTTGTCGTGACGGGCCTGCTGGGCAAGCAGATCGAGATGGCGCTCATGCCACCCGGCATTGCGCAGCCGCAGATCAAGGCTGGCAAGCTCAAGGCCATTGGCGTCACCAGTAGCCGCAGCACGTTGGCACCCGACATTCCGCCGCTGAGCGACGCCGGCGTGAAAGACTTCCAACTGGAGGTGTGGACGGCGCTGGTGGGCCCGGCCAAGCTCAGCAAGGCCGCGCAGGACCGGCTGGCCAGCGTGCTGCCGGCTGTGCTGCAGGACGCTGGTGTGCGCCAGAAGCTGTTCAGCCAGGGCTGGCAGGCGCCGGCCACGGCCTCGGCTGTGGCACTGAAGTCGCGCGTCCAGGACGAGGCAAAGATCATGCAGAACATCATCACCAGCCGCAGGATCAAGATCGAATGAGCGGCCAACCCACAATGCAGGAACCCAGCCGCACGCTGCCCGTTTACGGCGAATACGACGTGGTGGTGGTGGGCGGCGGGCCGGCCGGCTTGGCCGCTGCGGTGAGCGCGGCGCGCCATGGCGCCCGCACGCTGCTGGTGGAGCGCTATGGTTTTTTGGGCGGCATGGGCACAGCGGGCGGGGTGACCAACTTCGCCGGTCTTTACGGGCGTCGCCATGGCGAAATGCAGCAGCTCGTGCACGGCGTGGTCAATGACCTTCTGGCACGCATGGAGGCCCTGGGCGGCTTGAACAAGCCGCAGGACGGCATGCAAGGGCGCATCCGCGTGCGCTCCTATGACACCTCCATCTACAAGTGTGCCGCCGACCAGTTGCTGCTGGCCGCTGGCGTTGAGATTCTTTTTCATGCCTACGCGGCATCCGTCTTGAAGAGTGCAGACCGCATCGACGCGCTGGTGGTGGAAACCAAATCTGGGCGTCAGGCGATACGCGGCCAGGTTTTCATCGATTGCTCGGGCGACGCCGATGTGGCCGCTTTCGCCGGCGTGCCCTACGAGGTGGGCGATGGCCATGGCAGCGGCTTGTTTCCGACCACCATGTTCCGCGTCGGCCATGTGGACGCGCCCGCCGCGCTGGCCGCCATCGGTGAGTTCAGCGCGATCAACGAGTACATGGCGCGCGCGCAAGCGGCGTTTCCTGGTCGTTACGCATTCCCCCGGATTGGGGCCATCATCCGGCCGCAAATCAACCCAACCGAATGGCGCGCCAATGTGACGCAGGTGAAAAATTCCCAAGGGCGCGCCATGAACGGCGTGGACGCGCGGGAGTTGAGCGCGGGCGAGCTGGAGGGCCGGCGTCAAACCGTCAATTACTTTGAATTCCTGCGTGAGCAGATCCCTGGTTTTTCAAAAGCGCAAATCGTGGAAATCGCACCGCAAGTGGGCATCCGCGAGACGCGGCGCATCGAAGGGCTGTACGCGCTGACCGGAGAAGACATTCTGGGCTCGGCACGCTTTGATGACAGCATCGGCATCAACGCCTGGCCCATGGAATTGCACCAGGACGGCCGCATCGACTGGGGTTTCCCGCGCGATGCCGAGCGCAGCTACAACGATCTCCCGTGGCGCATGCTGGTGCCGCAAGCCGTCAGCAACCTGCTGGTGGCCGGTCGCTGTGCCTCGATGACGCACGAAGGCCAATCGGCCGCGCGCGCCAGTGGCGGCTGCTTCGTCATGGGGCAGGCGGCGGGCACGGCGGCGGCCATGGCTGGCGGGCAAGCCATGCAGCAACTGAATGTGGCCCGCCTGCAAACGCAATTGACGCGCGATGGTGCCTTGATCGAACGCTGAGCCCCAGGCGCCAACATGCCAGCCATCACAAGTGGCGCTATGGGCGCAGGGGCACCTTCAACCAGACACGCCCGACGGCCAGATGCGCCAGCAGGGCGATGACGCCATTGAGCAGCAGGGCTTCCCGCACACCCAGCAGGTGTACCGTGATGCCCGTAACCAGGCTGCCCAGCGCCATGCCGCCACGCATGGAGAGCATGAACAGGCTGACCGTCTGGCCGCGTATGCGCTCAGGCGCGCTCGATTGCAGCAATGCATTGGCCGAGGCGTTGCTGACCGTCATCGCAATGCCGGCCAGCACCATCAGCGCAGGTAGTCCCCAGGTCCAGGGGTTGAGCGCGGCCAACACCACGATGGCGCCGTAACCCGCTGCAAACCAGGTGCTGAGCGGGCGCCGGTCATGCAGCGGATTGACGGCCAGCAAACCGGTTGCCCCAATCAGGCCGCCCACACCAAACGCGCCTAGCGCCGTACTGAACTGGCCGGCACTGCCTTGGAACACGTCCTTCACCAGGACCGGGGCGAAGGTGATGAGTGGTGCACTGAGCAAGGAGGTCAGAAAGACCGTGAGCAGCGCGCCGCGCAGCCCCGGTTCGTGCAACACCTCGCGTACACCCGCTTTCAGCTTGTGCCGGTCGATCCCGCCGGTGCCGGCGGGTGCGGGCGTGCCGCGTGGCAGGATCCACAAGGCCACCAGGATGAACGGGACATACGACGCCGCGCTCACCGCGAACGCCCCGGCCAGGCCCACGCTGGCCATCAGCACCCCGGCCACTGCCGGCCCCAGAATGCGTGAGAGGTTGAACTGGGTGGTGTTCAAGGCAATGCCCGACGGGATCTGCTCGCGCTCGACGATGGAGGGCACGATCGACTGGAAGGACGGCATCGACAGTGCATCGGTGATGCCCACCACCAGTGAGAGCACGATCACCATCCAGGGCTCCACCATCCCCAGCACGAGCAGTACCACCAGCAACACCGGGCACAGCATCTGGATGGACTGGAAGACGGCGATGATGCGTCGGCGGTCCCCATGGTCAGCCAGCGCGCCACCCACGAGGATCAACAACAGCACCGGAGCACCGAGGGCAAAGGCATCGAGCCCGAGCAGAAAGGGCGATGCGCCCAGGCTCAGCATCAACCACGGCTGCGCCACCTGCTGCGCCCAGGTACCGATGTTGGCCAGCAGACTGGCAAACCAGAAGGTGCCAAAGCGCCGCGTGCCGAGCAGGCGAAGGGAGTTTCGGAAGGCGACGTTGGGCATGGGGAAGGGCAGGCGTACACGGGTCTGCACGGACTAGCTTACCTCACGGATTTCAGGGCGTCTGGCTGTCCAGCTTTGAGAAGTTCTGACTGGCTGAAGCAGAAAAGAGCCCCCGCTTCTTACATGAGCAGGGGCGGTTTTTCCCTGAGTCTACATTTCGCAAGAAAGATGAGATTTAGAAATGAAGTTCAAAATGCGGACCTTGTTCGGAGGTAACCCTGTGACTGATTCAGTATCAAGTGCGCTCGATCGGCTGCCGTTGAACATCAAATTGCTCAATGGCCTGATCGATGGAATCCAATCGATGTTACTGAGCGCTGAAAAGTTGGATCAGAGTTCCGTCAAGAAGGCACTTCCCTTTGCTACGCTGTTCTGGCTCTATGGGACAGCAATGAGGGACTTATTGCGTGCGAGAGCAAATGACGGGGCAATGGTATGGAATGCGCCAGCGCTGGCAGCTCTTTGTCGGCCACTCTTAGATGCTTATGTCAACTTCTACTACTTTGTGATCGATGTGCCCCCCGAGCGGGAGGGGGATTTCCGCGAGTTGCTGTTGAAACGCCAGTACCTCTTTAAGAAGCGACAGATGCTTTCTTTGATGGATATGACTGTAGATCACATTGCCGAAGCCCATGAGACGGTTTCTAAGCAACTTGAAACGGTAAATGAGCAGGTGCTCAGCCATTCTTACTTCGAACAATGCGATGCCCAAGTTCAGAAAGAAATTCGCAGCCAAATGGATAAGTGCGTTTTCGAATCTTTTCAGAGCGTCCTTACTCGATCTGGGGTACAGATTCCAAATTACGATGTTGTATTTCGGTATCTCTCGCAATGGGTACACGCCACGCCTTTTGCTTTGGACTCACTGAAATTTCATCGAGCCGAAGAGGAAGGTGGAGCCGTCAATATGACGATTCCAACCGGCATTGCCGTTGCTTGTGGAGTGAAATTGATAGAACATCTCTCTGAACTGGCTGAGCCACTTGAGCGGCTCATTCCAGAAGCCTTCTGGGAGTTCCTTGGTGGAAAGAGATAGAGTTTTTTGAGTCATCTAGTCCCTTGAGATAGTTACGTAGAGAGAGAGTTAGTTCATGAGCACCCTGATCTACACCCACGAAGCCTGTTTCGAGCACCGCCCTGGCCCGCACCACCCGGAGTCGCCCGAGCGTCTGGAAGCCGTGCTGGCCGCCCTGAAGACGCCGGAGTTTGCCGACGCTGTCTGGCGCGATGCGCCGCTGGGCACCTTCGAACAGGTGCTGCACATCCACACGCCCGACTACGTGGAGACGGTGCAGGCCGTGTCGCCCATCAGCGGCTACCGTGCGCTGGACGCCGGCGACACTATCCTGTCGCCCGGCTCGCTGGAGGCGGTGATGCGCTGTGTGGGCGCGGCCTGTGCCGGGGTGGACGATGTGGTGAAGCAGGCGGCGAAGAACGTGTTCTGCGCCACGCGCCCTTGCGGCCACCATGCCGAGGCGGGGGAAGCCATGGGTTTTTGCGTCTTCAACCAGGCGGCCATTGCTGCCCTGCATGCGCGCCAGCAGCACGGCCTGCAGCGTGTGGCGGTGGTGGACTTTGATGTGCACCACGGCAACGGCACGCAGAACTCGTTTTACGACGACCCGGACCTGTTTTATGGCTCCTGCCACCAAGGCCAGTTCTACCCAGGCACCGGTGCGCGTCACGAGACGGGCGTGGCCCACAACATTGTCAACGTGCCGTTCCCGCGGGGCACCGGCTCGGCCGCCTTTCGCGCAGCCATGTCAGACGTGCTGCTGCCGGCGCTGCGCGAGTTTGCGCCCGAGCTGCTCATCATCTCGGCCGGTTTCGACGCCCACCACCTGGACCCGCTGGGCGGCCTGAAGTTCACCGACGACGACTACCACTGGATCACACGCGAGCTGCTGCAGGTGGCTGACGAGACGGCCGGCGGCCGCGTGGTGTCGGTGCTGGAAGGTGGCTACAGCCTGGAAGGCCTGGCCAGCGGCACCGCCGCGCATGTGCGCGCACTCATGGGGCGCTAGCGCCCCCACTTGCGACGCAGCTGCTCCTTCTGCTCGTTGGTCAGAATGGCGTCGATCCGTTTGCGCGCCTTGAGGGATGACTCGAACATTTCCTTTTGCGCGTCCACCATGGTGTTGAACGCCTTGCGGGCCTCCGGCTCGTCCAGCCCGCCGGGGCCGAACATGTTGTTCATGTGGAAGCCTTGCTGCTGCATATTGCCCATGAGCTGCCAGTGCGCCTTGGCGGTTTCCTCCTGGATCTGGTCGATCTTCTTGCGTTGATCCGCGCTGAGGTCGAGCCCCCAGTAGTCACCACGCCCGGCATAGCCGCCCATCATGCCGGGACCCATGCCGTAGCCGCCTTGGCCGTAAGCACCCATCATGCCCGGGCCCATACCCATGCCGCCGCCATAGCCTCCCATCATCCCGGCGCCCATGCCGTAGGGCTGGGCCCAAGCCGAACCGGCGAGTAAAAGACAGGTCGCCATCGTTGTCAGTATTTTTTTCACATCCATCTCCTGTGCAGTTAATGGGCGCTGAATCAAGACGGCGGGAAGTTGCGCCCTGAACCCTCCCCGGTATCGGCATTCTCTTCCTGCTGGCGCTGCTGTGCGCATGCCCCCACTCAGCGTGCAGGCTCTCTCGCGCTTGATCGACAACCGGTGCGTGACGCGTGAGCGGTTGCTGGATGCCCGGGTTATTCCCATCAGTAATTTTGCGGAGGAACACGGTCTGAAATCGAGTGGGGGGCTGCGCTAGACTGGGCCGCTTTGATCCATCACGAGAGAGACAATGAACACTCGCCTGCTACGCCCCACCATGCTGCTGTCGCTTGCTGTCTTGCTGGCCGGCTGTGCCACCACGCAGGCACCGTCTGCACCTGCGGCCACCGTGGCGGCTGCGCCTGCACCGACGTACGACAATGCCGAGCCGCTGGGCGCGGCGATGGAGGGCTGGGTCTATCCCTACCCGGTGCAGATGCTGCAGTTCGAGCACGAAGGCCGCCTGCTGCGCATGGCCTACATGGATGTGCAACCGGCCCAGCCCAATGGCAAGACCGTGGTGCTGTTCCATGGCAAGAACTTTGGCGCCGAGTACTGGGCCAACACGCTGCGCGCGCTGTCTGAGCAGGGCTACCGCGTGATCGCGCCGGACCAGATCGGCTTTGGCAGATCGGCCAAGCCCGAGATGCGCTACACCTTCGCCATGCTGGCCGACAACACCGCGCGCCTGCTCGACCACCTGAAGGTGGAGCGGGTGGCCATTGTGGCCAACAGCATGGGCGGCATGCTGGGCGTGCATTTCTCGCGTCGTTACCCGCAGCGTGTGTCCGCCCTGGTGCTGGAGAACCCGCTGGGCCTGGAAGACTACGTGCCGAGCATTCCGCCGCAGCAGACCGCCAACCTGCTGAAGCTGGAGATGGCGCAGACGACCACGAGCTACCGCGCCTTCATCAAGAGCTACTTCAAGGACAACTACCGGCCGGAGTTCGAGCGCTTCGTCGAGCAGTTCGCCCGCATGCAGCGCAGTGCCGAGTACCCGCGCGTGGCCCATGTCTCGGCGCTGACCTACCAGATGATCTACGAAGGCCCGACCTACAACGAACTGCCCAAGCTGACCGTGCCCACGCTGCTGGCCATCGGCCAGCTCGACCGCACCGTCTTCGGCCGCCGTTTCGCGCCGCCGGAAGCGGTGAAGAACCTGGGCTATTTTCCGCAACTGGGCAAGGACAGCCAGAAGCGCATTCCCGGTGCCAAGCTGGTGGAGTTCGACAACGTGGGCCATGTGCCGCACCTGGAAGCCCCCGAGCGTTTCCACGCTGCGGTGCTGGCGTTCCTGGCCGATAAGCGCTGAGCGTGAGCACCTGAAGACGGGTTCAGCGATGCATGCCATATTCGTGAAGTGAATCGCTACTGAATTGATAGCTGCAGGCGCATATTTATCAAGGCCTGGAGGCCTATTTGATGCCTGAAATTAGAAAACCCGCTCTGACGCAGGCCCGGGCGGGTTTTCTTTTGGGGCCGCGTGTGGGTGCGGGTGGCAGAGGGCGCCGCCTGCGGTGGCACAATCGCCCGTCCTCGTCGGCTTGCATGGTTGCAAGCACTTCAAGTTCCGGGCCTTGGCCACCACGTTTTCTTTTTCATGACACTTTCACTCCAGGGCACGCTCGGCATTGACTTCGGCACCTCCAATTCGGCCATCGCCTGGGCCGACACGCATGGCGCGGCACGGCTGATTCCGTTGGAGGGCCAAGCCACCGCCATGCCCACGGCGGTGTTCTACAACAGCGAAGACCTCAGCACTCATTTCGGCCGCGACGCCGTGACGCAGTACCTGGAAGGCGCCGAGGGGCGGCTGATGCGCTCGCTCAAGAGCCTGCTGGGCAGCCCGCTGCTGCTGGAGACGACCGTCGTCAACAACCGGCAGATCAGCTTTCAGGACATCATTGCCACCTTCCTGGCCACGCTGCGCGAGCGTGCCACCCAGGCCTTGGGCGCGGCGCCCACGCGCGTGGTGATGGGGCGGCCGGTGCATTTTGTGGACGACGACCCCGAGCGCGACGCGCAGGCGCAAGCGTCGCTGCTGCAGGCGGCGCAGGCGGTGGGCTTTACCGAGGTGTCGTTCCAGCTGGAGCCGATTGCCGCCGCGCTGGACTACGAGCGCCGCCTGAACAAGGAGAGCACGGTGCTGGTGGTGGACTTGGGTGGCGGCACCTCGGACTTCACCGTGGTGCGCCTGGGGCCGCAGCGTATGACACAGGCCGACCGCACGCAGGACGTGCTGGCCACCACCGGTGTGCACATCGGCGGCACGGACTTCGACCAGAAACTCAGCCTGGAGCAGGTGATGCCGCTGCTGGGCTACCGCCATCTGGGGCCGCAAGGGCGCGAGGTGCCCAGCCGCATCTTCTTCGACCTCTCTACCTGGCACCTGATCAACTGGCTGTACCAGCCGCGTGCCCTGAGCGATGCCCAGGCGCTGTGGACCAATTACACCGATGCGCGCCTGCACCAGCGCCTGATGCATGTGCTCAAGCATCGCCTGGGCCACCGCATTGCCTACGAGGTGGAGCAGGCGAAGATTCGCTGTTCCCAGCAGGACGGCGATACCGTACTGGACCTGTCGGAGGTGGAGGCGGGCCTGGCTGCGCCGATGGGCGTGGCCGACATGCGCGAGCACCTGGCGGCCTTGCTAGCGCGTACCGTGGCCTGTGCGCGCGAATGCGTGCAGAAAGCCGGCCTGACGGATGGTGCTTTGGACGCCATCTACCTCACCGGCGGTTCCTCAGCCCTGCGGCCGTTCCAGCGCGCGCTGCAAGCCGAGTTTGCCGATGTGCCGCTGGTGGAGGGCGACCTCTTTGGCGGCGTGGCCTCAGGCTTGGCCTACACCCGAAGTTAAGCCGCGGCAGGGCCGCGCCCACGACCGGGCAGGGCGTTCAGCGGTAGAACGCTTCGACCTTGCCCTTGAGCTTGATCATCAAGGGGTTGCCCTTGCGGTCCACCGTCTTGCCGGCAGGCACCTTCACCCAGCCTTCGCTGATGCAGTATTCCTCGACGTCCATGCGCTCCTTGTCGTTGAAGCGGATGCCGACGTCATGCTCGAACACGGCGGCCACGTAGTGCGGGCTGCGCGGGTCGATGGAGAGGTGGTCGGGCAGGGCGGGGCGTTGCGTGGTGTCGGTCATGGCTGTCGCTTGTCAAGGAATGCGGGTCGGTAGCGGTCTTTAGTTTCCGAGGCCGGCAAAGATATTCTGCACATCGTCATTTGCGTCAATGGCGGCCAGGAAGGCTTCCACTTCTTCCAGCGCCTCGGCGCTCAGGCTGGCCGGGTCCAACGGGTTCTTGGCCTTGTAGCCCAGCTTGGCCGACAGGACGGTGAAGCCCTGGGCCGGCAGGGCGCGGCTCACCAGGTCGAGGTCGGTGGGGTCGGTCAGGAACAGCGTGGCGCCGCCATCTTCGCCCGGCTCGAAGTCCTGCGCGCCGGCTTCGATGGCGGCCAGTTCGGGGTCGGCACCGGCGGCCGCGGGTTCGGCTTCGATCATGCCGACGTGGTCAAAGTCCCAGGCCACCGAGCCGGAGGTGCCGAGCTGCCCTTTGCGGAACAGCACGCGCATTTCAGGGGCGGTGCGGTTGACGTTGTCGGTCAGGCATTCCACCATCACCGGCACACGGTGCGGCGCAAAACCTTCGTAGATCACGTGCTCGAAGTTGACGGCTTCACCGGTCAGGCCGGCGCCTTTTTTGATGGCGCGCTCCAGCGTGTCCTTGGGCATCGAGGCTTTGCGTGCCTGCTCCACCACCAGTCGCAGGCGCGAGTTCAAGGACGGATCGGCACCGTTGCGGGCAGCGACCATGATTTCCTTGGCCAGCTTGCCAAACAGCTTGCCTCTGGCATCAGCAGCCTGTGCCTTGCCTTTTGCTTTCCACTGCGCGCCCATGTCAGATCTTTCTTGCGGTTGCGGCGCGCCAGGGCGCCGGGTTTGTCGGGTCTGGGCCGGCGCGCAAGTTCAACGACGTGGCGCCGGACCGGGGGTCCTGTTTATACACCCTGATGAGGGGCCTGCCCTTGATGCTTCGCAGAGGGGGCGTGACCTGGCCAGGCCCGTTGCATGCTTGATAAGATGACCGCGGGTTATCTCGGAGCGTGGCCACCATGGCCATGACGTCTTTATGAAATACGCAAAACCTGCGGGGGCGAGCAGACGGGCTCAAGCTGGAAGATACCTTTGGCGGCTGGTGGCCGCATCGGTTGTCTCTTTGTCGGTGTCCCCTTGGGTCCATGCGTCATCATTGATTCTGGAGACCCAGGATCTGGTCATCTCAGACCAGTCGGGTCGAATGACAGATGCGCGGCTCAAGGTACTTGCCGGTCAGGCGCAGGAAACCCTCGATAAGGCATTGGCACTCTGGGAGGTTGACTCAGGGGCGTCCCGGCTCGGAAAAATCCGGGTGAAATTTGAAATGCCTCGGGGGCGTGACTACTACACCAGTGTCTTTGTTGTCGCTTCGGATGGCGCAGGTGGGCGCCGTGCCCGTGTGGTCATGGTCTATGGCTTCGAGAAAGACCCCATGACCATGGCGCACAAACTGACCAGCGCTGTTTTTCCGCACCCGGACAAACTGGTTCGCAACATGATGGGCGTCCCTGTGGAAGAGCGGATCGGCAACCGCATGTCGTTCCCTGGCTGTGGCCTCAGCAGCGATGACTGGGCCTTGGCCTTCTTGCGCGCCAATGAACTTTTGGCCATCAGTGACCTGGGGAGTGATCATGCCTCATGGGGCCATCAGGTCGGCCCGGATGGCATTCCGCGCGTGGTGGACCGGATCAAGCAAACGAAGGGGTATGTGGAGGCGGGCTCTTTCGGCCGCTACCTTCTTCAGCAATACGGGTTTGCCAAACTCAAGCAGTTCTACCGACTGTCACTCCAAGGGGGCAGACCCTGGACGGAGGTGTTCGGCAAGGAGGTTGCCGTGTTGGACGGCGAATGGCGGGCAGCGCTGAAAGCGCAAGAGGCGAGCCGCGGCAAGAATGCAGACATCGCATGGGGGATGTTCAAGCAGAATCCCAACCAGGCGTGCGCCCTGGTGCAGGATCATGTTGCGGGGCCGTGATGGTTTGCAGGTTGCAATGACGGTTGTCCGGCATCCGGGTCTTAAAGACGTTTCAGCCACGTGAGACGCTGCTGGATTTTGTCCCGCCAGTCGCTCGCGATCCCGGGGAGTTGTGCCAGTGCCTCAAGCGCCGCGATCGACGGCCGGTGCTCCGCCCACAGCCGCATGGCGTCGTATAGCGTGGGCGCGTCGGATGCTGGTTGAAGCAGCTCGAAGGTGCTTCCGGGGCTGACCGTGCCGGCTTGCGTGACGCGCAGGTACCAACCGGTCAGGTGGTTTCTGGCGATCCAGGCCGCGACACCTTCGCAGGCCAGCCGCTCATCGATCTTCCAGCAGGGACTGCGCGGCTGGCTGACCTGGAGCCGGGCGCCGCCCAGCTGCCAGATGTCACCGATGCGGACATCGCGTTCGTCAATGTCGGCGGCCGAGAGGTTTTCGCCCAAGGCGCCGGGCACCAAGGCTGCGGCAATCTCCGGGAAGCTGTTGGCCAGACTCACATAGTGCCGGGCCGGGTAGAGATGAACGGCCTTGTCCGGTCCGCCATGCACCCGTCGGTCTGCCTGCTGGTCGCCGACGAATCCCTCGACCGTCAGCTCGACCGGGCCCGCAACAGGGGCCTTGAACATGCCCGTGGGACGACCGGACGTCGGTAACGGCTGGATGCCGCCTGTGAAGAGCGCGACCTGAACCATCAGCTTCCGTGCTGGCCTCTTGTTCAGGCGTTCAGCCGCGCTTGGGAATGTTCAGGCCCTTGGCCACCGCTGGCCGTGCCACAAAGGCGGACAGCACGCGGGTGACGTTCGGGAAGTCCTGAATGCCGACCAGTTCCCCGGCTTCGTAAAAGCCAACCAGGTTGCGCACCCAGCCGAAGGTGGCGATGTCGGCAATGGTGTATTCCTTGCCCATGATCCAGTCTCGGCCTTCGAGCCGTTGGTCCAGTACCTTCAACAGGCGCTTGGTCTCGGCCACGTAGCGGTCGCGCGGGCGCTTGTCTTCGTAGTCCTTGCCAGCGAACTTGTGGAAGAAACCGAGCTGGCCGAACATCGGGCCAATGCCGCCCATCTGGAACATCAGCCACTGCAGGGTTTCGTAGCGGGCCGCCGGGTCGATGGGCAAGAGCTTGCCGGTCTTCTCGGCCAGGTAGATCAGGATGGCGCCGGACTCAAACAGCGCCAGCGGCTGGCCGCCCGGGCCGTTGGGGTCGAGGATGGCCGGGATCTTGTTGTTGGGGTTGAGGCTGAGGAATTCCGGCGAGAGCTGGTCGTTGGTCTCGAAGCTCACTAGGTGCGGCTCGTAGGGCAGACCGGTCTCTTCCAGCATGATCGAAACCTTCACGCCGTTGGGCGTGGGCAGCGAATAGAGTTGCAGCCAGTCAGGGTGCTGGGCGGGCCATTTGCGGGTGATGGGGAAGTTGGCGAGGGTGGTCATGGTCATCAGAAAATGAATGTGGCGCCAATGTAGCCCAAGCCTGCATTACGTGCAGGGCCGGCGACCGACAACACCCAAGGGGCCAGGGTGATGACTTGGTTTGCTACTGAAACAATAGCTGGAGGCGCTTATTTGTAAAGGCCTATTGGCCATTTTCTTCAAGAAAATCATGGCAGGTCGGCATCAGCGGTGCGGTTGATATCTGCAGCGTGGCGTGGTCGATGCGGAAGCGTTCATGCAGCGCCGCGCTGGTGTCACGCAGGAAGTCATCACCCGGATGGCCTGCTGGCATGACCAGGTGGGCAGTCAGCGCGATCTGCGTGGTGCTCATGGCCCAGACGTGCAGGTCGTCCACCCGTGTCACGCCCGGGCGTGCGGCCAGCCAGGCGTGCAGGGCCGGCAAGTCGATGTGCGGCGGCACACCGTCGAACAGCAAATGCAGCGACTGGCGCAACAGGCCCCAGCTGCCGACCACGATGACGGCGGCAATGCCCAGGCTGATGACCGGATCGAGCCAGGCCCAGCCCTGCCATAGGTAGAGTGCGCCGCCGATCACCACGCCGAGCGACACCAGCGCATCCGCTGCCATGTGCAGGAAGGCGCCGCGGACATTGAGGTCGTGCTCGCGCCCACGCATGAACAGCAAGGCGGTGGCGGTGTTGACCACGATGCCCATGGCCGCCACGGTGATGATGGTCCAGCCCTGCGTGGCCTCGGGTGTGCCCAGTCGCTGCAGGGCTTCCAGGGCCAGCGAGCCCATGGCCACCAGCAACAGCACGGCGTTGGCGAAGGCAGCCAGGATGGAAGCGCGCCGCCAGCCGTAGGTGTGGCGTGCATTGGGTTGCAGCCGGCCGGCGAGGGCGGCCACCCAGGCCAGCAGCAGGCCGGCGACATCACTCAGGTTGTGGCCGGCATCGGCCAGCAAGGCCAGCGAGTTGATCTGCCAGCCATAAAAGGCCTCTACCGCGACAAACGCCAGGTTGAGGCCGATGCCCAGGGCGAAGGCCCGGCTGAAGCTGGCCGGTGGCGCAGGGTGGTGATGACCGTGCGCGTCATGGTGATCGTGGTCGTGGTCGTGAGAAGGGTGGAGGCTCATGCAGGTCGCTCAGGGGTTCGTGTGCCTTGCACAGTATGCCGTGCTGCGCATGCCCACATTGAGCGGCGGTGACTCTGGGCTAGGATGGCGGCATGTCGAATACCTCCTCAAGTTCCGTGACACCTGTCAGCTTGCGCCAGGATGCCAGTTTGATCGGTCTCATCGGCCTGGCGCACCTGGTCAGTCATTTCTGCCAGCTCCTGCTGCCACCGTTGTTTCCGTGGTTGAAGGAGGCATTCAACGCCAGTTATGCCGAGCTCGGTTTCCTGATGACGATCTTTTTCGTCGTCTCCTGCACGGTGCAGACGCTCTCGGGCTTCTGGGTCGACCGCTACGGCCCGCGGCCGGTGTTGTACGCCGGTCTGGGCCTGCTGGCATGTGCCGCCTTCGGCTTTGCCCTGAGCACCAGTTACGTGATGCTGATGCTGTTTGCCGTGGTGGCCGGTGCCGGCAACGGGGTGTTCCATCCGGTGGACTACACGCTGATCAACCGCAAGGTCAGCGCGCCGCGCCTGGGCCACGCCTACAGCGCGCACGGCATCAGCGGTAACCTGGGCTGGGCCGTGGCACCGGCCTTGCTGGTGCCGCTGGCGCTGCTGTTTTCCTGGCGGGTGGCATTGGCGGCGGCCGGCACCCTGGTGCTGGCGGTGCTGGCCCTGTGCTGGGTTCAGCGCTCCCGGCTGGCCCTGCCTGCCAGCGCGCCGGCGGGGCGGCCGGCTGCCGGTGCGGAGACTGAAGGCAGCCTGGCCTTTTTGCGCATTCCCGCCGTCTGGATGTGCTTTGCCTTCTTCTTCATCTTCGCCATGGCCTTGAGCGTGGTGCAGGCCTTTGCACCGGAAGCGGCGCGCCAGCTGCATGCCGTTCCCTTGAGCCTGGTGGCGGTGTGTCTGACGGCCTACATGGTGGCCAGTGCCAGCGGCATGCTGGTGGGCGGCTTTCTCGCCACTGATCCGGCGCGCAGCGAGCAGGTGGTCGGCAGCGGCTTTGCCGTGGCCGCCAGCATTTCGCTGCTGTTGGGCTTGGCTTCGCTGCCGGCGCTGGCGGTGCCGCTGCTGTTTGCCCTGATGGGTTTTGCAGCCGGCTTTGCCGGTCCTTCGCGTGATCTGCTGATCAAGCGCTCCACGCCGGAGAACGCCAGTGGCCGCGTCTATGGCGTGGTGTATTCGGGGCTCGATATCGGGCAGGCCGTTTCGCCGTTGATCTTCGGGGTGCTGATGGACCAGCAGGCCTATCGCCTGCTGTTCGTGGGCCTGGCGCTGGTGCAGCTGACGCTGGTGGTGACGGCCTTCCGGGTGCGGCGTGTGCGGCGCACCGTGGCGGCATCGGCCTGAAGCGGGTGGGCCGGGCTCACTCGGCAACCGCTTTTCTGATCCAGTCCACCACGGCGTCGCTGGCAACGCCGGGTGTGCTCAGGTGCGTGGCCTTGACCTCCAGATAGACGCTCTTCGGGTTGGCAGGCAGCTTGTCGACAAAGTAGGCGCGGGCCGAAGCGAACAGCGGGTCCTGGTCGCCGATCACCACCAGGCTGGGTGTCTGCGGTGGCACGCGCGGTGCGGTGAGGGACATCTCGGCATCCGATGCAGGATCGAAGTAGCTGAGGTAATCGCGCGCCGTCATGATGACGGTTTGCTGCCGGCCCTGGTTGATGTCGTTGAAGCGCTCTTTCGTATCGCCTTTGTTGGCTGCCACCAGGGCGCGGGCTTCCTCGATGCTGTCGCGCACGGGCTTGAGCCGGGACGAGGTGAAATAGCCCTGCGGTATGTGGCCGGGCGCCAGCAACACCAGCGCCTGCACATCGCCCTGGCGCGCTGCAAAACTGAGCGCCGCGGGGCAGCCCATGCTGTGGCCGATCAGGACGATCTTGCGCGCACCGCGTTCGCGCAGGGTGTTGACGTGCTGGGCCATCTCGGCCATGGCCTGGTCCCAGTGGACGTCGATGTAGCGGTTGCGTGACCAGGGCATGTCGGGCATGAGCACAGTTATGTGCTCGCGTTCCAGCCGCGTTTTCAGCACACCGAAGTTCGGGTCCTGTGGGCCGCCGGGGTTCTTGCCGTGCAGCATCAGCACGCCAATGGTGGCTTGTGCCTGAACGGCCGGGCTGAACAGCAGGGCAGCCAGTGCCAGGAGCAGGGTGGCTGCACGGATGAACATTGAGTGTGTCGGTTTCATTCAGGCCAGGTGCGCGGATGGTGGGTACATGGCAGAGGACGCCTTACCGGTGTTGATGGACATGACAGGCTCCCTGGGGTGATGTGGGTGAGCGGACCATATCAAAGCCTTGTTGGTTTGTCATCCTGTGAGCCTACTGGCGTGCAGCCAGGCGTGCGCATCGACTTGGCGGACCAAGCAGGGGCAAGCGTTCGGCCCTCGCCGCTCTAGAACAGGTAGCGCAGCGTGAACATCAGATTCATCTGCTCGGACCAGACCTTCACCCCGTTGGACCAGACCTGTTCGACTTGTTCCACACTGTCCGTCCAGAGATGATCGCCTGTGGTCTCGATGCGCAGGTATTCAAACGTCACGCCTGCCGTCAGGTGCTTGTTCAGCGGGGCAGACAGTCCCACCTGCGCGTGCCAGGCGTTGCCGCGCGTGTCTTCGTAGGTCATGCGGATGCCTCGGCGCAGCAGATGGTGGTCGCGGTTCTTCCCGAAGACGATGGCGCCATCCACTTGACCGTTCAATCTCAGGCCGGGCACGTTGAAGTGCCGGCTCAAGTCATAGTCCACGCGTGCGCCCAGAAAGTACTGCCAATACTTCTGGCTGAACCGGATGCCGTCCCCTCGCAAAGGGTCCGCGGCCCGGCCCGGATCCGCCGGGTAAACCTGCAGGCCATCGCGCGAGAGTAGATTCAGATCCTGCCAGCGTACGCCCACGACCGGTCGCACATCGAGTCCTTTGGGCAGGGGTATCCAGTCGTTTACCCGCATGTTGGCGTCCAAGCGCGCCATGTAACTCGGCTCGAACCGCATGCTGGATTCCGAATAGACGTCCTTCACGTTGGTGGGGTGGTTTTCGCCTGTCCAGTCCGAATCCTTGAACTGCTCGTCCGAGCGTTGCGACATGTTGCGCAGGAGTTCGCCGCTGACAGTGAACCGGTCGAACTTGCGGCTGGCAGCCAGCCCACCGAACCACCCGCTCATGGGGAATTCAAGTCGGCTCAAAGGCGCTTGGTGCGGCGGGTCCGGGTTCCCGAATTCGTAGGAGGTGTGGCTGCTGAAATAACGCTTGGCGACGACGTCAACCGTCCAGTCCCCCAGCTCGGCCGCATGGGCGGGAGCGCAGAGGACGAAGATCAGCAGAGCGAACAGCTTCAGTCTGGACGTCATAGAGCACCCAGTCTGCCATGACTTGTTCCGCCATGATTTGACGCACCACAAGGGCCATGACCACCTGGAGTGCGAGCCTTGAAAGCAGGAAAGCCCGGCGAACCGGGCTTTGAGGGGGTGCTTGAAAGCCGTCAGCCGTTCATCCGTGCACGCGGCTTTCGCGGCTGGCGGTCAATGCTTGGGTTGGGCACCGCCGGCCTGGGCATTGGCATCCAGGCCGCCCTTGGCTTTCCATGCGGTGAAGCCACCATCCAGGATCTTGACGTTGTCCCATCCTGCGACGCGCAGCGCGAACCCGGCTTGCGATGACAGCGTTCCGCCATTGCAATACAACAACACGGTCTTGTCTTTCGGGATCTGGCTGCTCTTGGCCAGCACCTGCCGCCATTCGATGTTGATCGCACCCGGGATGTGATCCTTGGCAAACTGCCCTGCGTCACGCGTGTCGATGATCAGCATCTTGGCGTATTCGCTCTTGGGAATCTGCTCGGGAAAGATCGTGGCACCGCCGTAATCCACAAACTCCAGATAGCCGGCCATTTCATCGACAGCAGCGGCCTTGTTGTCGGCCCAGGCACTGGAGGCGATGAGCGACAGACCGATGCACAGCGCGGGGAAAAATCTTTTCACGAACAGGTCTCCTCTAATTAAATAAGTAATTGCTAATATATCAAAACCTGTTCTGTGATTCGGCGTCAGGACTGGCCCGGCATGTCTCCGTGGTTGTCTGTTGAAAAAGGCCCTACACCGCGCTGCGATGGCGTGTCATGCAGGTGTCGAGCACTTCGGCGCAGTCGCGCTGCCACCAGTTCTGCGTGGAAAAAATTTCCACTTCGCTGTAGCCGGCAAAGCCGGCGTCTTCCACCCAGCCGCGGATGCGCGGGATGTCGATGACACCGTCGCCCATCATGCCGCGGTCGTTGAGCAGGTCGGTGGTGGGGGTGAGCCAGTCGCACACGTGGAAGGCCAGCACGCGTTGCTGCGCGCCGGCGCGCGCGATCTGTGCCTGCAGCTTCGGGTCCCACCAGGTGTGGTAGATGTCCACGGCGACACCCAACGCGCGCGGGCCGGCCGTCGATGCAGCGCTGACCGGGTCGAGCAGGTCGCAGACGTCAAGCGCCTGCTCCAGCGTGTTGATGCAGGCGCGGTCGGCCGCGTACATCGGGTGCAGCGGCTCAATGGCCAGCGGCATGGCCTGCGCGCGCGCGTACTCCAGCAGTTCGGCAATGCCGTCCGTCACCTGGCTGCGCGCCAGCGCGATGTCCTTGTGTGCTGCCTTGCCGGCCAGGGCGCCGGGCAGGCCGCCCACCACCAGCACCAGGCAAGCGGCGTTCAGTTCGCAGGCCTCGTCCAGCGCGCGACGGTTGTCGTCGCGCGCGGCTTTCAGGCCGGCGGCATCAGCGGCCGGGAACATGCCACCGCGGCAGTAGCCCGAGAGCTCGAAGCCATGTGTCTTCACCAGCTTGGAGATCGTGGCCAGACCCGCGGCATGCACCTGGTCGCGCCAGGGCGAGATGGCACGGATGCCGCGCTGCGCACAGGCTTCCAGGATATCGGGCAGCGGCAGGTCGATGCCGCGCTGCTTGCGCACGGTGGCGGTGTTGATGGAAAGCCAGCGGTGGTCGGCAGAAAAGTCGCGCATGAACGTCCTTGTGTGCTCAGTCTTCGATGCCGTGCAGTGCCAGCAGCGTCTTCATGCGGCGTACGGCCAAGTCGGGTTGCTCCAGCAGCCCGGCCGCATCGGCCAGACGGAACAGCTCGGCGAAGTGCAGCAGCGAACGCGTGCTTTGCTGCCCCCCCACCATGGTGAAGTGGCTCTGGTGGCCGTTGAGCCAGGCCATGAAGACGACCCCGGTTTTGTAGAAACGCGTTGGCGCGGCAAAGATGTGGCGCGATAGCGGCACCGTGGGGCCGAGGATGGTGTGAAAGCGCGCGGTGTTGCCTTGCGCCAGTTCGCCCAGGGCGGCACTGGCGGCGGGGGCAATGGCGTCGAAGATGCCCAGGAGCGCGTCACTCTGGCCGTGCACGGTGGCCGTGCCGGTGCCGTCGCCGGCAATCAGCTCGGCGTAGTTGAAGTCGTCTCCGGTGTACATGCGAACACCCTGGCCGTCGGCGCCACCGGTGGCGGGCAGGCGGCGGCGCATGGCGATTTCCTTGTCCTTGTCGAGCAGCGAGATCTTGATGCCGTCTACCTTGTCGGCGTGCGCAGCGATGATGCCCAGGGCCGTGTCCATGGCGCGGTCGAGGTCGTGGCTGCCCCAGTAGCCGGTGAGGGCGGGGTCGAACATGTCGCCCAGCCAGTGCAGCACCACGGGCTGTCTGGCTTGTGTGAGGATGCGGTCGTAGACGCGCTCGTAGTCGGCCGGGCCCTTGGCCACGCGCGCCAGGGCGCGGCTGGCCATGACGATGAGCTTGCCACCGAGCTTCTCGATCGCTTCCATCTGTTCTTCATAGCCGCGGATCACGTCGTCCACGCTCTTCACCTCGTCCTGCATCAGGTGGTCGGTACCGCAACCGGAAGCCACCAGTGCACCGGGCATGTCTTTCGCGGCATCGAGCGAGCGGCGGATCAACTCCAGCGAGGTCGGCCAGTCCAGGCCCATACCGCGTTGTGCGGTGTCCATGGCCTCGGCCACGCCCAGGCCGAGCGACCACAGGCGGCGCCGGTAGGCGATCGTGGCATCCCAGTCCACTGCGCACTGCAGCCAGGGGTCGATAGCGGCGCGCGGGTCGGCCACCACGTGGGCCGCCGAGTAGGCGATGCGGTTGAACTTCACGCCCGGCGTGGGCTGGATCGGTGTGGCACCGCTGAGCTTGTAGGTCTGCAACTGGCCCGCCGTGGTGGGCAGTGACAAGGTCAATGACATGGAGGTTTCCTTGGCGAGGGTCGCTCGGGTGCTCTTGGTTCAAGCATCCAATCGGCCTCTGGTCCTTGATGAATAAGCGCGATCCGCTATCAAATTTGTAGCGGTTGGACGTCGACCCAGCGACGTTCCTTCCAGCTTTGCAAGGCGGCTTCCACCAGTTGCACGCCCTTGGCGCCTTCGGGCAGTGTCCAGCGGTAGGGCTCGTTCTCCACGATGTGGCGTATGAAGTGCTCCCACTGGATCTTGAAGCCGTTGTCGTAGACCTGCGTGTCCGGCACTTCCTGCCACTGCTCGAAGAAGTTCATCATCTGCTTCTCGTCCGGGTTCCATACCGGGCGTGGCGTGGTCACGCGGCTCTGCGCGCGGCAGGAGGAAAGCCCGGCCACGGCCGAGCCGTGCGTGCCGTCGACGTGGAAGGTGACGAGGTCGTCACGGCGCACGCGGGTGGCCCAGGACATGTTCATCTGCGCAATCACGGGCTCGCCGTTGTGGCCGATGAGTTCGGCCGTGGCGTAGGCCGCGTCGTCGGCGGTCGCCTTGTAGGGTTTGCCGGCCTCGTCCCAGCGCTCGGGAATGTGGGTGGCGCCGATGCAGGAGACCGACTTCACCTCGCCGAACAGGTTGTCCAGCACGTAGCGCCAGTGGCACATCATGTCCAGGATCATGCCGCCGCCGTCTTCAGACCGGTAGTTCCAGCTCGGGCGCTGGATCGGTTGCAGATCACCTTCGAACACCCAGTAGCCGAACTCCAGGCGCACGCTGAGCATGCGGCCGAAGAAGCCGGCGCGGCGCAGCATGTCGAGCTTGCGCAGGCCGGGCAGGAAGAGCTTGTCCTGCACGGCACCGTGCTTGAGGCCGGACTTCTCCGCTAGGCGTGCAATCTCCACTGCCTCGTTGAGGTTGGTGGCAATCGGTTTTTCGCAATAGACGTGCTTGCCGGCGCGGATCGCCTTGGCCAGCAGGGCGGGGCGCATCTGCGTGGTGCCGGCGTCGAAGAACACGGTGTCGTCGGGGTTGGCCAACGCCTGGTCGAGGTCGGTGCCCCAGCGCGCGATGTTGTGCGCTTTCGCCAGAGCCTCCATCTTCTCGGCATTGCGGCCAATCAGAATCGGGTCGGGCATTACCTTGTCGCCATTGGACAGGGTGACGCCGCCCTGTTTGCGGATGGCGACGATGGAGCGGATCAGGTGCTGGTTCATCCCCATGCGGCCGGTCACGCCGTGCATGATGATGCCGAGTCTTTGGGTAGGCATGGCAGGGTACTCTTCTCTGGTTGACTTACTGGGGTTGCAGACCGGCGGCCTTGACGAGCTTGGCGTTGCTGGCGATCTCGTCTTTGATGTAGGCGTCGAACTGTTCGGGCTTGAGCGTCCAGGCATCGGCGCCGAGCTTGGCGAAACGTTCCTTCACGTCGGGCGAGGCCAGCGCCTTCACCACTTCGTCGTGCAGGCGGTTGACGATGTCGCGCGGTGTCTTGGCCGGGGCCATCATGCCGATCCAGAAGTTGAATTCGGAGCCTGGCACACCGGCTTCCGTCGTGGTGGGCACGTCGGGCAGGGTGCCCGTACGACGCGGCGAGCCGACGGCCAACGCCAGCAGCTGGCCGCTCTTGATCTGGCCGATCACTGGGGCGACGGGGGAGAAGTAGTAGTCCACGCGGCCGGCGATCACCTCGGTCACGGCTTCGGCCGAGCCCTTGAACGGGATGTTGGTAGCCTGGATGTTGGCTGCCATCTTGAACTTCTCGGCGTTCAGGTGGGTGGCACTGCCCTGGCCGGCGGAGGCGAAATTCAGGCTGCCCGGCTTGGCGCGTGCGATGGCCAGCAACTCGCCCAGCGTCTTGATGTTCTTCGACGGCGCGATCACCAGCACGTTGGAGAGTGAGGAGATCGGCGTGATGCCGGCGAAGTCGCCCACGGTGTCAAACGGCAGCTTGGCAAAGGTCGAGGGGCTGACCGTGTGCGACGACGAGTGGATCATGAGGGTGTAGCCATCCGGTGCCGCCGTGGCCACGGCAGCCTGGCCGATGGTGCCGCTGGCGCCGCCGCGGTTGTCCACCACCAGCGGCTGGCCCAAGCTGGCGCCCATCTTGTCGGCGATGGCGCGCGCAATGATGTCGGTCGTGCTGCCGGCCGCAAAGGGCACGATGACGCGGATCGGCTTGTTCGGATAACCGTTCTGGGCGTTGCTCTGCTGGGGCAGCAGGGCGGCTACGCAACTGAGCGTGGCCAGGGCAAGGCGGGCAAGCTTCTTCATGATGTCTCCTGGTTCTGGGCATGAATGGACGTACACCACGGCAGGTCACCTGTGCCCCAAGGGCGCGGTGGTTTTGTCTTTGTGGCCTGCCGGCTGTTTAATTCACCAAAAGGTGAATAGAGCCATTCTAGAAATCCAAGAGGCAGCGCGTCAAGCGCCGGTCGTCTTCAGTTTCTCAGGACATACCCTAGGATGACGTCGCTCATGTGCGACAGGCGCTCGTGCAAGGCCTTCGGCGTCATCAGGTCGCGGCCGAAGATGGCCGACAGGGTGTGCTGGTTGTTGAGATAGAAGTAGGCCATGCCGGCGATCGACACGTAGAGCTGCACGGCATCGATGCCGCCGCGGAAGATGCCTTCACGCCGGCCGCGCTCCAGGATCTCGGCCAGGGTTTCGATCAACGGCAGGTTGGTCTTGCGTGCACGCTGGGACTGGGCCAGGTGACGCCCATGCTCCAGGTTTTCGCTGTTGAGCAGGGTGAGGAACTCGGGGTGTTCCAGGTAGTAGTTCCAGGTGAATTCGGTCAGGCGGCGGATGGCCTGGGCCGGCGGCATGTCGACCAGATGCAACTGCTGTTCTGCGGCACGGATGTCGGCATAGGCGCTTTCCAACACGGCCAGGAAGAGCTCGTCCTTGCTGCTGAAGTAGTAATAGATCAGCCGCTTGTTGAGGCCGGCACGCTCGGCGATGCGGTCCACCCGCGCACCGGCCAGGCCGTGCTGGGCGAACTCGTCGCGCGCGGCCTGCAGGATGACTTGCTGCGAGCGGTCGGCATCGCGCGAGCGCGGTTCTTCGGCGGCTGAGGCGGGTTTGCGCATGGCGATTAATTTAACTGATTGGTGAATTAATTCAAGTGTGGCGATAGATCGACACGACGCATTGTCGTCGCGGCCGTGACCCGTCGCGGGGCAAGGGGACGGAGATAATCAGCGCGATTCAATGCAACAACACGGGAAACATACATGGCCAAGCAAGTCGCAGGACACCTGATTGTCGAGTGTCTGGTCAAGCAAGGTGTCGAGGTGGCCTTCGGGGTGCCGGGCGAGAGTTATCTGGCGGTGCTCGATGGTTTTCATGCCTACCGCGACCAGATCCGCTTTGTCACCAACCGGCAGGAGGGCGGTGCCGCCTTCATGGCCGAGGCGCAGGGCAAGCTCACCGGCCGCCCGGGCGTGTGCTTCGTGACGCGCGGCCCCGGTGCCACCAACGCCTCGATCGGCGTGCACACGGCGTTCCAGGACTCCACCCCCATGGTGCTGTTCGTCGGCGACGTGGCCAGCGACATGCGCGACCGCGAAGCGTTCCAGGAGGTCGACTACTGTTCCTTTTTCGGCCCCAGTACCAAGGGTTTTGCCAAGCGGGTGGAGCGCATCGACGATGCGCGCCGCATTCCCGAGTACGTGGCGCGCGCCTTTGCCACCGCCATGAACGGCCGGCCCGGACCGGTGGTGCTGGTGTTGCCGGAAGACATGCTGACGCAGGAGGTGGACGTGGCACCGCTGCCGCGCCTCGACGTGGTGGAGGCCTGGAGTGACCCCGGTGCCTTGCGCAGCCTGCGCGAGATGCTATTGAAATCGGAGCGTCCGCTGGTCATTGCCGGCGGTGGTGGCTGGACGCCGCAGGCGGCGCAGGCGCTGCAGCGTTTTGCTGAAAACTGGAAGCTGCCGGTGGCCAATGCCTTCCGCTTCCAGGACACCTTCGACAACCACCACCCGCAGTACGCCGGCGATGTCGGCATTGCGCTCAACCCCAAGCTGGCAGCACGCGTGAAGGACAGCGATCTGATCCTGGCCATCGGCCCGCGCCTGGGCGAGATGACCACCGGCGGCTACACGCTGCTGGAAGCGCCGCGTACCCGGCAGAAGCTGGTGCACATCCACGCCAGCGCCGAGGAACTCAACCGCGTCTACCAGGCCGATCTGGCGATCAACGCCACCATGAACGCGGCCGCGCGTTCGCTCGAAGTGCTGAGCGCGCCGCCTTCGGTGCCGTGGGAGAGCTGGACGCAGGGCTGCCAGGCCGATTACCTGGCCAACCTGCAGCCGCAGACGTTGCCAGGCGACATCGACATGCCGGCCATCGTGGCCACGCTGCAAAAGCATTTGCCGGCGGATACCGTGGTCACCAACGGTGCCGGCAACTTTGCCAGCTGGGTGCACCGCTTCTGGCGCTACGCTGGCCTGGCCAAGGGCCACAAGACGCAACTGGCGCCCACCAACGGCGCCATGGGCTACGGCGTGCCGGCCGGCATTGCCGCGGCCATTCTGACCGGCCGCACTGTGTTCACGATTGCCGGCGATGGCGACTTCCTGATGAACGGGCAGGAGCTGGCCACGGCGGTGCAACACGGCGCCAAGACCATCATCGTGCTGCTCAACAACGGCATGTACGGCACCATCCGCATGCACCAGGAGCGCGAGTACCCGCAGCATGTGAGTGGCTCGCACCTGCAGAACCCGGACTTCGCAGCGCTGGCGCGTGCCTACGGCTATGCCGGTGTGCGCATCACGCGCACAGCCGAGTTCGAAGCAGAGCTGAAGGCGGCCGTGGATCGCCCGCAGGGTACGCTGATCGAGATCACGCTCGACCCGGACGTCATCACCACGCGCGGCACCTTGAGTGCCATCACGCAGGCGGCGCTGGCCAGGAAGTGATTTTGCAGGGAGAGGGCGCCTTGCCGTAGGGAGCGCCCAAGAAAAAAAGGCCGACTTTGCAGTCGGCCTTTTGCGTAACAGGCGAACCTGATTACTTGAGGTGCTTGCCGATCAGGCCAGCCATCTCGAACATGGACACTTGAGCCTTGTTGAAGACTTCCTTCAGCTTGGCGTCGGCGTTGATCATGCGCTTGTTGACGGCGTCTTGCAGCTTGTTCTTCTTGATGTAAGCCCACAGCTTGCTGACCACTTCGGTACGCGGCAGCGGGCTGTTGCCCACGATGGAAGCCAGAGCGGCGCTGGGGGTCAGGGCCTTCATGAAAGCCGCATTCGGAGTGCGCTTCTTGGCGGGGGCCTTCTTGGCAGCGACCTTCTTGGCCGGAGCCTTCTTCGCGACTACCTTCTTGGCCGGTGCGGCTTTCTTCGCCGGGGCCTTCTTTGCGACTACTTTCTTAGCCGGAGCTTTTTTAGCAGCGACTTTCTTTGCCGGAGCAGCCTTCTTTGCGGGCGCCTTTTTTGCCGGAGCTTTCTTTGCAGTTGCCATGATTGATTGTCCTTCTAGAAGTTGATTAATCACCAGCGAAGAACTGCTTCTGCACTGGCATTGCGGATGCTACTGGAGAAAAATTGCATCTCCAAGCGAAAAATCGCTTTTTCTCCTCTGAGATGTTGTTTTTTTCATCGTAAGTCGCAAGGCAGTTTCAGGCGGAAAATAGCGCCAGCTTCATCTGTGCCCCCTGGACGGGGGCGTTCGAACCACCTTCACTGAGAGGAAACCACCCCCAATGAGCACCCCTTTTGCGACCTGTGACCTGTGCGACGGCTTCAAGAACGACAGCTCCGGAGACTTCCGTGTGCTGCCGCCGGTGTTTCGCGATTTCGGTGCTGTGCGCACCTTCTGCGGCCCGGTGGTCACGGTCAAATGCTTCGAAGACAACTCGCTGGTCAAGGCGATGGTGGACTCCGCCGGTGAGGGCCGTGTGCTGGTGGTCGATGGCGGCGGCTCGCTGCGCCGCGCGCTGCTGGGTGGCAACCTCGGTGCCGCCGCCGCGCGCAACGGCTGGGCCGGCGTGGTGATCGATGGTTGCGTGCGCGACGTGGCCGAGCTGGCGACGCACCAGGTGGGCATTCGCGCGCTGGCCAGCATGCCGTTGCCGACCGAGAAACGCAACGAAGGTCAGCGCGATGTGGCGGTACAGGTCCAAGGTGTCTGGGTGCGCCCGGGCGACTGGCTGTACGCCGACGCCGACGGCATCGTTGTCAGCGCCAAGCCTTTGGTCTGAGTCTTTGTGCTGTGCGGGCGCATCGCCCGCACGATGTGTGAACGTGCGCTGTTCTGTCGCACGTCCTTACACACGCCTTCATGCACCTGCGAGCAAGCGGGTGCATGTCTTTGCTGGGATGGTGTTGCACTCCGCGTGAACGTTGTCTGCAACAGCATTTCAAAATGCATTTCTTTGTTTCACATTAAGAAATATCAGAATGATGCATTGCGGCAAATTTTCTCAATACGAGATATACGATTTCATATCGCAAATTAATGTTTGTAAGTCATTGATTTTTATGGGTTAAATTTATGTCTTCTATAAGACATAAGAGGTATACAAAGTCTTATAGAAGACTTAAAGTTCAGGCATCGGTTCTCGAAACGTGCCAATACGCCAAGCGCAGCGGCACCACCGACTGGTTTCATGTAACTCAAGGAGAAATCTCATGCCGAAAAGCCTGACTGAACAACTCAGCCGCGAACAGCAGATCGCCGCCCTGGAAAAAGACTGGGCCACCAACCCCCGTTGGAAGGGCATCGAGCGCGGCTACACCGCTGCCGACGTGGTGCGCCTGCGTGGCTCCTTCCCGATCGAGCACACGATCGCCCGCCGCACCGCTGAGAAGCTGTGGGACATGCTGCACACCGAGCCCTACATCAACTGCCTGGGTGCACTCACCGGCGGTCAGGCCATGCAGCAGGTCAAGGCTGGCGTGAAGGCCATCTACCTGTCGGGCTGGCAAGTTGCTGCCGACAACAACACCTACACCTCCATGTACCCGGACCAGTCGCTGTACCCGGTGGACTCGGTGCCGCGCGTCGTGGAAAGCATCAACAACACCTTCCGCCGTGCCGACGAGATCCAGCACGCCAAGGGCATTGATGCCGGCCACAAGGACTACATCGACTACTTCGCGCCCATCGTGGCTGACGCCGAAGCCGGTTTCGGCGGCGTGCTCAATGCCTTCGAACTGATGAAGGCCATGATCCGTGCTGGCGCCGGTGGCGTGCACTGGGAAGACCAGCTGGCTTCCGTCAAGAAGTGCGGCCACATGGGTGGCAAGGTGCTGCTGCCCACCCGTGAGTCCTGCCAGAAGCTGATTGCGGCCCGTATGGCTGCCGACGTGATGGGCGTGCCCACCCTGGTGATCGCCCGTACCGACGCGGAAGCCGCCGACCTGCTGACCTCCGACTACGACGAGATCGACAAGCCCTTCCTGACCGGTGAGCGCACCAGCGAAGGTTTCTACAAGACCCGCAAGGGCCTGGACCAGGCGGTTGCCCGCGCCAACGCCTACGCCCGCTACGCTGACCTGGTGTGGTGCGAAACCGGTACGCCCGACCTGGACTTCGCCAAGAAGTTCGCCGACGCCGTGCACAAGGTTCACCCGGGCAAGATGCTGGCCTACAACTGCTCGCCTTCCTTCAACTGGAAGAAGAACCTGGACGACGCCACCATTGCCAAGTTCCAGCGCGAACTCGGCGCCATGGGCTACAAGTACCAGTTCATCACGCTGGCTGGCATCCACTCCATGTGGTACAACATGTTCGACCTCTCGCAAGACTACGTGAAGCGCGGCATGTCCGCCTACGTGGAGCGCGTGCAGGAGCCCGAATTCGCTGCCCGTGACCGTGGCTACACCTTCGTGTCGCACCAGCAGGAAGTCGGTACTGGCTACTTCGACGATGTCACCACCGTCATCCAGGGCGGCAAGTCCAGCGTGACCGCGCTGACCGGTTCCACCGAAGAAGAGCAGTTCCACTAAGCACGAAGTACCCAGTACTCGGCCATCCTACGGGGCTGACGCACCTGCGACATCGCAGGTCCGTCGGCCCCGTGCAATTTCCGGGATCGGTTTGATTACTTTTGGAAATGTCGCCATTCAAGAGAATTAATAAAGACTCGTCGTGGTTGGAAAAAGAAAAATTTAATTTACCTTATTAGTTTCTCTTTCTATATTTGCGGCATACCGATCCGGGCGCCTCATTTTCCAGGTGAGAACGCTGCGCTGAAACGATTTTCAAAACTACGGGCCCGAAGGGGCATCAATCAACATGAGCAAGAAATTCAACATCCTCATCCTGGGCGCGTCTTATGGCTCCCTGCTTGCCAGCAAGCTGCTCATGGCGGGGCACTCGGTCAGCCTGGTCTGTCGCCGGGAGACGGCAGAGTTGATCAACCGCGAAGGCACCCGCGTGCGCATGCCCGTCAAAGGCCGGGAGGGTTTGGTCGAGATTGATTCGCGCCAGCTGCCGGGCAAGCTGGACGCGGTTTCCCCGTCGCAAGCCAAACCCGAACAGTACGACCTGGTCTGCCTGGCCATGCAGGAGCCCCAGTACAGCGCCCCGGGCATGCGCGAGTTGATGCAGGCGGTCGCCTTGGCCAAAGTACCCTGCATGTCCATCATGAACATGCCGCCGCTGCCCTACTTGGCTCGCATTCCTGGCCTGGATGCCAGTGGCCTGCGTGCCTGCTTCCACGACGCCACGGTCTGGGACCACTTTGAGCCCGGCCTGATGACCTTGTGCAGCCCCGACCCGCAAGCCTTCCGTCCGCCGGAAGAGAAGCCGAATGTGCTGCAGGTCGGTTTGCCGACGAACTTCAAGGCGGCCCGCTTCGACAACCCTGCGCACACCGCCATGCTCGAACAGATGGAGGCAGACATTGCCGCGGCCCGTTTGAATGTCAACGGCGAGATGCTGGATATTCCGGTCAAGCTCAAGGTGCACGACTCCATCTTCGTGCCGCTGGCCAAGTGGGCCATGCTGCTGACCGGTAACTACCGCTGCGTGCAGGCCGACGGCATGCGTCCGATCCGTGACGCCGTGCATGGCGACATCGAGAAGTCGCGCGAGGTCTACGCCTGGGTGGTTGAGCTGTGCGTTCAGTTGGGCGCTTCGCGTGACGACATGGTGCCGTTCGAGAAGTACGCTGCTGCCGGGCAAGGGCTGATGAAGCCGTCGTCGGCAGCCCGGGCCCTGGCGGCCGGAGCCACCGACATCGAGCGCATCGACCTGCTGGTCAAGCTGGTGGCCGAACAGAAGGGGCTGAACAACGAGTCGGTCAGCGAGACGGTCAAGGTGGTCAACAGTTGGCTCGACCGCAACCGGAAGGCAGCCGCCGAAAAAAAAGCGGCTGAGGCGGTCGCCGCCTGAGGCGGCGGGCGCCTCGGGCCTTCACTTCCTGCCGGTCAGCAAACACGCCGGGGTCGAATCCCCGGCGTTTTTGTTTCTTCCCCCTCGGGTTAGAATGTCCCCATTGGACATATCGTCCGTCGACAAGAGCGAGAAAGGCATCCCGGTTATGACACCGCGAACTACCACCACCCGGTTGATACGCCTCAGGGGTTGCTAGTCCGCGCGCCCCGGGCGCCAAGTGCTATCAAATTCAAAGCAAGGCGCGGTCTCTACCGCGCCTTTTTTCTTTTCTGCGAGTGAAACATGGTTCAGATTACGCTTCCCGACGGTTCCAAACGTGATTTCCCCGGCCCGGTGACGGTGGCCGAGGTGGCTGCCTCCATCGGCGCCGGCTTGGCCAAGGCGGCGCTGGCCGGCAAGATCGGCGACAAGGTGGTGGACACCAGCCACCAGATTACCGCCGACAGCCCGCTGTCCATCGTCACGGCCAAGGATGCCGACGGCCTGGAGGTCATTCGCCATTCCACCGCCCACTTGCTGGCCTATGCCGTCAAGGAGCTGTTCCCTGACGCCCAGGTCACCATCGGCCCAGTGATCGACAACGGCTTCTATTACGACTTCTCCTACAAGCGCCCGTTCACGCCCGAAGACCTGACCGCCATCGAGAAGAAGATGGCCGAGCTGGCCGCCAAGGACGAACCGGTGGTGCGCCGCGTGCTGCCGCGCGACGAAGCCGTGGCTTATTTCAAGGGCATCGGCGAGCACTACAAGGCCGAGATCATCGCCAGCATTCCGGCTGATCAGGACGTGAGCCTGTACCGCGAAGGCAAGTTCGAAGACCTGTGCCGCGGCCCGCACGTGCCCAGCACCGGCAAGCTCAAGCACTTCAAGCTGATGAAGGTGGCCGGTGCCTACTGGCGCGGCGACCACCGCAACGAGATGCTGCAGCGGGTCTATGGCACCGCCTGGGCCAGCAAGGAAGAGCTGCAGCAGTACCTGACCATGCTGGAGGAGGCCGAGAAGCGCGACCACCGCAAGCTGGGTCGCGAGCTCGACCTGTTCCACATCGACGACCACGCCCCTGGCCTGGTGTTCTGGCACCCCAAGGGCTGGACGGTGTGGCAGGGCGTGGAACAGTACATGCGCCAGGTCTACCGCGACAACGGCTACCAGGAAGTCAAGGGCCCGCAGGTGATCGACAAGACGTTGTGGGAGAAGACCGGCCACTGGGACAAGTACCGCGAGAACATGTTCACCACCGAGAGCGAGAAGCGCGAATACGCCTTGAAGCCGATGAACTGCCCGGGCCACATCCTGATCTTCAAGCAGGGCATCAAGAGCTACCGCGACCTGCCGCTGCGCTACGGTGAATTCGGCCAGTGCCACCGCAACGAGCCCTCGGGCGGTCTGCACGGCATCATGCGTGTACGCGGCTTCACGCAGGACGATGGTCACATCTTCTGTACCGAAGACCAGATCCTGGAGGAGTGCGTCAACTTCACGGCGCTGCTGCAAAAGACCTACAAGGACTTCGGCTTCACCAATATCATCTACAAGATCGCCACCCGGCCGGAAAAACGCATCGGCTCGGACGAGAGCTGGGACAAGGCCGAAGCGGCCCTGATGGCCAGCCTGAAGGCGGCCAACTGCGAATTCGAGATCGCCCCGGGCGACGGTGCCTTCTATGGTCCGAAGATCGAGTACACGCTGAAAGACGCCATCGGCCGCCACTGGCAGTGCGGCACCATCCAGGTCGACTTTTCCATGCCCGAACGGCTGGATGCTGAGTACGTGGGGGAGGACGGCGGTCGCCATCGCCCGGTCATGCTGCACCGGGCCATCGTCGGCAGCCTGGAGCGTTTCATCGGGATTTTGATCGAGGAACACGCTGGCGCGCTGCCCACTTGGCTGGCGCCGGTGCAGGTGGCGGTGCTCAATATCACCGACTCGCAGTCCGATTACTGTCGTGAAATTGCGGAAAAACTGCGGAAATCTCTGCCGAATCAAGAACTTAGAGTCATCACAGACCTGCGCAACGAGAAAATTACGTATAAAATACGGGAGCATTCAATGCAGAAGCTGCCTTACATCCTGGTCGCAGGCGACAAGGAAAAGGCCGCTGGTGCCGTTGCAGTGCGCGCCCGAGGGAATCGTGACCTCGGTGTGATGTCCCTCGACGCATTCGTGCAAACCATCGCGGACGACATCGCTCACAAGTCTGTCGGCTAGGCTCTTTTGGGGCCTATTGGCAGTTTGCCCGCGTGTACAGGACGGTTGACGCCACGTTAGTGGCAACAAATTTGAAGGATTGAACCATCGCTACTGAATTTCGTGATCGCCGCCAGCGCGAAGAACGCAAACACCGTCTGAATCGGGAAATCATGGCGCCGGAGGTACGTGTATCCGGCCCCGACAATGAGCCCCTCGGTGTGTTGAGTCTGGCAGAGGCCCTGCGATTGGCAGGCGATATGGATGTGGACCTGATCGAGATCGTGGCCACCGCCAATCCGCCCGTCTGCCGCCTGATGGACTACGGCAAGTTCAAGTTCCAGGAGCAGAAGAAGGCCGCTGAAGCGAAATCCAAGCAGAAGGTCATCGAGGTCAAGGAAATCAAGTTCCGACCCGGTACCGACGATGGTGACTACAACATCAAGTTGCGCAACATCAAGCGCTTCTTGGATGAGGGTGACAAGTGCAAGATTACCTTGCGCTTCCGTGGTCGAGAGATCACGCACCAGGAAATTGGCATGGCGCTGCTCAACCGCATGCGCGATGACTTGGCGGATCTGATCGTGGTCGAGCAGTTCCCCAAGCTGGAAGGCCGGCAGATGATCATGATGATCGCGCCGGGCAAGAAAAAGGCTGGTGGCGCTGCGCCCAAGCCGGCAGCAGAAGCTGCTGCGTCGTAAAGATTCGTTTTCTGTCGGTTTGGTCACCGGCGGGAATCGCCGGGAAAGCGAGAGCTTTCCCGAAACGTGGTGAATCCTTGGATTCGCCACACCAGTGGAGAGTCTTAAAACTCACCACATCAGTGGTGGGTCTTGTACTCGCCACACAAGTGGCTCGGGGCCAACAAGTCCGGAATGGGTTTCCGGCGCCTCACGAGCACAATGTAAAAGGAGCATTCCAATGCCCAAGATGAAGACCAAGAGCGCGGCGAAGAAACGCTTCCGCGTTCGTCCCGGTGGTACCGTCAAGCGCGGTCAAGCCTTCAAGCGTCACATTCTGACCAAGAAGACCACCAAAAATAAACGCCATTTGCGCGGTGCAGTGACGGTGCATGAGACCAATATGGGTCACATGGCACAGATGCTGCCTGGCATGGGTATTTAATTAACGACGAACAAGGAGTAATCAAATGCCTCGCGTCAAACGTGGTGTAACGGCTCGCGCCCGCCATAAGAAAGTTCTCGCCCTCGCCAAGGGCTTCCGCGGTCGCCGCGGTAATGTCTTCCGCATCGCCAAAGAAGCGGTGATGAAGGCTGGGCAATATGCCTACCGTGACCGCCGTACCAAGAAGCGTGTCTTCCGTCAGCTGTGGATTGCCCGTATCAACGCGGCAGCCCGTCAGTGCGGCATGACCTACAGCCAGTTCGCCAACGGCCTGAAGAAGGCCCAGATCGAGATCGACCGCAAAGTGCTGGCCGATATCGCTGTGCACGACATGGCTGCCTTCGCTGGCATCGTGGAGCAAGTCAAGGCCAAGCTGGCCGCTTGATCTTCAAGCCAGGTTTGCTATCAGTTAGATAGCATTCCACGCACAAGAAACAAGGGCTAGAGCTTTAAAAGAGCTTTAGCCCTTTGTCATTCTGAAAGCGATCAGGAGATGCGGGTGGGCCGGTGCCTACCCTGATGTCCTGATCTCTTTGCATAAGCGGATGTGAACATGAACGAGTTGGATGCCATCGTCGACAGCGCGAAAACCTCCTTTGTCGAGGCCGCCACCCCGGTCGATCTGGAAAACGCCAAGGCGCGCTTTTTGGGCAAGGCCGGCCGCATCACCGAACTGATGAAGGGCATGGCCGCCCTGAGCGTGGAAGAAAAGAAATCACGTGGTGCCGCCATCAACGTGGCCAAGCAAGCGATTGAGGCCGCGCTGAACGAGCGTCGTCAGGCCCTGGCCGAAGCCGAATTGCAAGCCCAGCTGCAGGCCGAGGCGTTGGACGTCACGCTGCCTGGCCGCGCTCGCGGCAACGGCGGTCTGCACCCGGTGTCGCTCACCATGGAGCGCATCGAGGCCATCTTCGGCTCCATGGGCTTCGAAGTGGCCCAGGGTCCTGAGATCGAGGCCGACTGGTTCAACTTCACCGCGCTCAACACGCCCGAAGACCATCCCGCCCGTTCCATGCACGACACCTTCTACGTCGAAGGCGGCAGCGAGAAGGCGCCCAACTTGCTGCGCACGCACACCAGTCCGGTGCAGGTGCGCCACGCGCTACAGCACGTCAAGCAGCACCGCGCGCTGATCGAGGCCGGTCTGCCCATGCCCGAGATCCGGGTCATCTGCCCGGGCCGTACCTACCGTGTGGACAGCGATGCCACCCACTCGCCCATGTTCCACCAGTGCGAAGGCCTGTGGATCGGCGAGAACGTGAGTTTCAAGGACCTCAAGTTCGTCTTCACCGATTTGTGCCGGACCTTTTTCGAGCGTGACGACCTGGTGCTGCGTTTCCGCCCCAGCTTCTTTCCCTTCACCGAGCCCAGCGCCGAGATCGACATCCAGTTCCAGAGCGGGCCGCTGGCCGGCCGCTGGCTGGAGGTGGCCGGCTCCGGCCAGGTGCATCCGAACGTGGTGCGCAATATGGGGCTGGACCCCGAGAAGCACATCGGCTTTGCCTTCGGCATGGGGCTGGACCGCTTCACCATGCTGCGCTACGGCGTCAACGACCTGCGCCTGTTCTTTGACGGCGACATCCGCTTTTTGTCCCAGTTCCGTTGAACCTAGCCAGACCCTACAAGAAGACAGACACCATGCAATTCCCCGAATCCTGGCTGCGCGAATTCTGCAACCCGACGCTCTCCACCCAGCAACTGGCCGACACCCTGACCATGGCCGGCCTGGAGGTGGAAGAGCTGCGCCCAGTGGCGCCGCCGTTCACCAAGATTGTTGTCGGCGAAATCAAGGAAGCTGTACAGCACCCGAATGCCGACCGCCTGCGCGTGTGCCAGGTGGATGTGGGGCAGGGCAGTCTGCTCAACATCGTCTGCGGCGCGCCCAATGCGCGCGTGGGCATCAAGGTGCCGTGCGCTCTGGTGGGGGCCGAACTGCCGCCCGGTGACGACGGCAAGCCCTTTCTGATCAAATTGGGCAAGCTGCGTGGCGTGGAGAGCCAGGGCATGTTGTGTTCGGCGCGCGAACTCAAACTGTCCGAAGACCATGGCGGCCTGCTGGAGCTGGCCACTGATGCGCCCATCGGCCAGGATATCCGCACCCATCTGAATCTGGACGACACGCTCTTCACGCTGAAACTGACACCGAACCTGGCGCACTGTCTCAGTGTCTACGGTGTGGCCCGTGAAGTGGCCGCGTTGACCGGTGCACCGCTCAAGACACCGAGCTTCCCGCCCGTGGCCGCCAAGATCAACGACAAGCAAGCCGTGAAGGTCAGTGCACCTGACCTGTGTGGCCGCTTCTCCGGTCGCATTGTGCGCAACGTGAACACCCAAGCCGCCACCCCGCCATGGATGGTGGACCGGTTGGCCCGCTGCGGCCAGCGTAGCGTGACGGCCTTGGTGGACATCTCCAACTACGTGATGTTCGAATACGGTCGCCCGTCGCACATCTTCGACCTGGACAAGATCCACGGCGCACTGGATGTGCGCTGGGGCAAGCCAGGCGAGCAGCTCAAGCTGCTCAACGGCAATACCGTCACCGTGGACGGTGAAGTGGGTGTGATTGCCGATGACCAACAAGTCGAGTCCCTGGCCGGTATCATGGGCGGTGACGCCACTGCCGTGTCCGATGACACCAAGAACGTCTACGTGGAAGCCGCCTTCTGGTGGCCCAAGGCGATCGCCGGCCGTTCACGCCGCTACAACTTTGCGACCGACGCCGGGCATCGCTTCGAGCGCGGTGTGGATCCGCAACTGACGGTGGAGCACATCGAGCGCATCACCCAGCTCATCATCGATATCTGCGGCACGCCCGACACCGTGTGCGGGCCGATCGACGACCATCAGGTGAAGATGCCGCAGGCGCAGCCGGTGACGCTGCGGGTGGCGCGCGCCGCCAAGATCATCGGCATGCCGTTGACCCAGGCGCAGTGTGCTGATGCATTGGCCCGTCTCGGTTTGCCGCTGACACAGGCTGACGGCACCATCACCGTCACCCCGCCGCTGTACCGCTTCGATCTGCAGATCGAGGAGGATCTCATCGAAGAAGTGGCGCGGATGGTGGGCTACGACAAGCTGCCGCACATGCCGCCGCAGGCTCCTGTGGTGGCCAAGAGCCGTCCCGAGGCGCAACGCAGCCAGTTTGCCGTGCGCCGCTCGTTGGCCGCGCAGGGTTACCAGGAGACCATCAACTACAGCTTTGTCGAAGAGCGCTGGGAGCATGAGCTCGCCGGCAACCCGAATCCGATCAAGTTGCTGAACCCGATCGCCAGCCAGATGAACGTCATGCGCTCTTCGCTGCTCGGCTCACTGCTACAGGTGCTGAAGTTCAACCTGGACCGCAAGGCGTCACGTGTTCGCGTGTTCGAGTTGGGCCGGGTGTTCCTGCGCGATGCGTTGGTGAAGAACAGCGACACCACGGTTGAAGGCTTCGACCAACCCATGCGCGTGGCCGGCATGGCCTGTGGTGCGGTTGACAGCCTGCAGTGGGCTGGCAAAGAGCGCAGCGTGGATTTCTACGACGTCAAGGGTGATGTGGAAGCGCTGCTGTCGCCGCTGAAAGCCACCTTCGAGCCAGCGACGCATCCGGCCATGCACCCGGGCCGCTGTGCCAAGGTGCTGCTGGGGGGGCAGACCATCGGTTTTGTCGGCGAGTTGCACCCGCGCTGGCGTCAGGGCTATGACTTGGCGGTGGTGCCGGTGATGTTCGAGCTGGAACTCGATGCAGTGCTGCAGCGCGGCGTAGCCGCCTTCAGCGGCGTGGCCAAGCACCAGCCGGTGGAGCGTGACATCGCGGTCATCATGGCCGAATCGACCAGCCACGCAGCCCTGATGCAGGCCATCTGGGCCGCGCCGACGCAGGGCCTGTTGCGGGATGCGATACTGTTCGACGTCTACCGGGCCAAGCCGGGTGCGGCATCGGCCGGCTTGGGCGAGGGCGAGAAGAGCCTGGCGGTGCGTCTCACGCTCAATGGCGAAGAGGCGACGCTGACCGAGGAGCAGATCGAGTCGGCCGTGTTGGCCGTGCTGGGACAATTGACGAGCCAGTTGGGCGCGCGTTTGCGCGCTTGAGCCAGGTCTGACATATCAAAAGCAACAAGAGACAGCAGGCATCATGGAAATCACGGTTGAAAGTCTGGAAACACCGGCGCTGACCAAGGCGCAGCTGGCCGAACTACTGTTCGAGCAGATCGGGCTGAACAAGCGCGAATCGAAGGACATGATCGATGCCTTTTTCGACCTGGTGGCTGACAGCCTGGTGGACGGCAATGACGTCAAGATTTCCGGCTTCGGCAACTTCCAGATCCGGACCAAGGCGCCGCGCCCGGGGCGCAATCCACGCACCGGCGAAGCGATTCCGATCGAGGCCCGCCGCGTGGTGACTTTTCACGCCAGCCACAAGCTCAAGGAACAAATCCAGGACGAAGGGCGTACGCCCCCAGCCGCCTGAGATCAACAAACTGCAGGGTTGGCCCGACTTCGTGCAAACAGGCTTTGCATCTGGCCTCGACTTAGAGTAACCTTGCAGCTTTCTCTTGTACAGCATTGATTTCAATGGAGAAAGCGCTCCCTCCCATTCCCGCCAAACGCTACTTCACCATCGGTGAGGTCGGCGACCTGTGTGGCGTCAAGCCTCACGTGCTACGGTATTGGGAGCAGGAATTCACGCAACTGCGCCCGATGAAGCGGCGCGGCAACCGACGCTACTACCAGCACCACGAAGTGCTGATGATCCGCCGCATCCGCGACCTGCTCTACGACCAGGGTTTCACCATCAGTGGTGCCCGCAACAAGATGCAGGAGTTGCTGCAGGTCGAGCGCGAAAAGAAGCGCAATGGCGAGGTTTTGCTGGACGGCGTGGAGGTATTGGAGATGAACGACGCCGACATGGCCGACTTCGTCGACAGCCAGCCGGATGAATTGTCGATGGTGGACGCGGACAAACTGTATCTGGTGCGTCGTGAGCTGGCGGAAATTCGGGACTTACTCTCTGCGCCTTGAAGAATCAGGCCATTCTGCAGGTTATAATGCAAGGCTAGATCGGTGTGTGGCGCAGCCTGGTAGCGCACTTGCATGGGGTGCAAGGGGTCGAAGGTTCGAATCCTTTCACACCGACCATCAATCAAAAAGGGTTGGCAGGAAATTCCTGCCAACCCTTTTGTCTTTTCTGCCAGTGGCGACGGTCAAGTGACGTGACCGAGTCCTACCAGGAAATCCGGGGGAAACCCGCCAAATACCACAAGATGAAGGCGGGGATCAGCACGGGCAGAGCCATGCCGACAAAGGCGACGGCCGTCATCAGAAGCGTACCGATCTGACTGAGCCAATCGCGCGATAGCTCAATGAGATCAACGTTCCAAAAATGCTGTTGCCGTTTCATGTTTCAACCTGTTGCCGATGGGCGCAATGACGTAAGGTATCACGTCACCATGTCGTATTTGAACCTGAATTGTTTCAATTTGATACGCTGAATTGGCGGGTAAAGATGGCTCACGCAAACGGTTCAGACGATGTCCACGTCGTGGATCTGGAACTGGCCGCGACGCCGGTCGGCAAAAAAGTGTTCCAAGGTTTCCTTCACCGTGCGAAAGGCGATTTCGTCCCAGGGAATTTCATCTTCCGCATAGAGCTGGGCTTCGATGGTCTCAAAGCCGGGGTCGAACTGATCGCTCAGCAAACGGGCCCGGTAGAACATGTGGACCTGGCCGACACGCGCGACATTGATGATGGTGAACAGGCCTTCCAGTTCGAACTGGGCGCCGGCTTCCTCCTGTGTTTCACGCGCCGCACCCTGCGCCGTCGTCTCGCCCAGTTCCAGAAACCCGGCCGGAAGGGTCCATTTGCCAAAGCGCGGTTCGATATTGCGCTTGCACAGCAGGATCTTGTCACCCCAGTACGGCACGGTGCCCACCACGTTGAGCGGGTTCTCGTAATGGATGGTGGCGCAGGCCGGGCAGATGGCGCGTTCCTTGGTGTCGCCATCGTCGGGAATGCGATAGACCACGGCGATGCCGCAATTGCGGCAGTGTTTGATCGGGCTGCGAAGCATGATGAACGGAGTGTATAAAAGAAAAGGGCTCCGGATGAGGGAGCCCTGAAGAAGCCGGCAGGCTGGGAGGATTTATTTTTCGAGATCCTTTTGAACTGCCTGTTTCTCAATTGACTTGACCGCGGTGTTTCGCAACCCGGGGGTCAAACGACCTTGAGCGTGATCGGCTCCAGGCCGGCCACGCCGCCGCTCAGCGTGTCGCCGGGCACCACCGCAGCCACGCCTTCCGGTGTGCCGGTGTAGATCAGGTCGCCGGGCTTGAGCTCCCAGGCGGTCGTCAGGTGCTCGATGATCTCGCCGATATTCCAGATCAGCTTGCTGACGGTGCTGCGCTGGCGGTCTTGGCCGTTCACCTGCACGTAGATTTCAGCGTTGTCCACGTCGCCAGCCTGCGCCGCCGGCGTGATGGGGCCGATCGGTGCGGCTTCGTCGAAGGTCTTGCCGATGCACCAGGGGCGGCCAAGTTTCTTCTGCTCGCCCTGCAGGTCACGGCGGGTCATGTCCAGACCGACGGCGTAGCCGTAAATGTGCTTCTTGGCGTCCGCCGCCTTGATGTTCTTGCCGCCGACGCCAATGCAGGCCACCAGTTCGATCTCGTGGTGGAAGTCCTTGGTCAGGCTCGGGTAGTGCAGGGTGCCGGTCTGGCCGGCTTCCAGCACCAGGCAGGTGTCGGCCGGCTTGATGAAGAAGAAGGGCGCTTCACGCCCGGTGAAGCCCATTTCCTTGGCGTGCTCCACATAGTTGCGTCCCACGCAGTAAATGCGATTGACCGGGAAACGATCCTTGCTGCCGACCACCGGCACGGACACGGGGGCGGGAGGCGTGATGACGTAGCTCATGAAAATCTTTCTTCCTTGTGGATGCCCTGGCCTGTCGCATCGGGCGGTCTAAAAAACTGAAGAGCACGCAAGCGCTTGTGCATCACAAGCGTACAACTTGCCAAGACACGACGATCGCGTTCTTCGAGCGCAAATCGTACAGGACTGGCAGGCCCCTTGGTATACGCAATTCCCGCCGTCTCCGCTGCGTGGCAAGCCCCGTACGGTATGGCCTGGCAAGCTGCGCACCACGTGCGAGCCGCTGGGCAGCTGATTCCTGCCCCGTACGGTTGCGATACCGGTGACCTGGCGCACGGCTTGCGTCAGCCCCGGGTAATCGAATATCTTGAAGATGCTCGGTCTGCGGAGAATGCGATGGCGCTCTTGCGGTGCAGCCAAGCAGACGATGCTGCTGCGGGCAATTCGCGTGGCGACGCTGTGCTGATGTGCTGCCTCTCCTCTAACGGGGTTGTTTCAAATATGTATGCCTATTATTTATGCACCCAAACATCGGGAAAACCCGGTGTGGTGCACGCCTAAACTGACACCATGTCCAAGAGCTTCGACTACAAGCATGCCCCTGGCCATCTGATCCGGCGAGCGCACCAATTTTCCTATGCTGTTTTCATGGAGGAGACGGCGGCATTTGACGTCACGCCGGTGCAATTCGCCATTCTCAATGCGCTGATGGATACGCCGGGCGAGGATCAGGTCACGCTGGCTGGCCGAGTGGCCTTTGACGCGGCCACCTCCGGGTCGGTGATCGGGCGCCTGGAGGCCAAGGGCTGGGTGCGGCGCGAAGCCGACACGCAGGATCGGCGCCGCAAATTGCTGTGGGTCACGCCCGAAGGGGAACTGGCGGTACAGGGCATGAAGCGTGCCGTGGCCCGGGCGCAAGCGAAGATCCTGGAACCCCTTGAGGCGGATGAGCAGGCCCAGCTCGTCGCCTTGCTGGACAAGCTGGTGTCAGGCCACGAGGGCGGGGCCTCAGGCTGACTTGGCCAACAGTTCGAAGTGCTCCACCACCGGCGGGGTGGCGAAGAAGGGGCCAACGATGGCGCGCCATTCGGCAAAGGCTGGCGACTGGCGGAAATGCACGGTATGGTCTTCCAGCGTGTCCCAGAAGATCATCAGGACATAGCGCTCCGGGTGTTCAATGCCCTTGTTGATCTTGAAGCCCTGGAAACCCTTGGCCTGGCGGATCACGGTTTGCAGTCCGCGCTGGATGGCTTCATCAAAAGCCGCTTGCTGGCCGGCGTGGATGCGGATGTCGGCAAGTTCGAGAATCATGGGACGGTCTCTCCAAGGTAAAGGTTTTCCGGCTTGCGAGTCTACGTCAGCGCCAGGGCCTCAATGTCGCTTGCGTCACGTATCGGGATTGAGCATGCCCGGAGCGAAGAAGCGCAGCGTGTTGCGGCCGGCACCCTTGGCGCGGTACATGGCCAGATCGGCCTGCTTGAGCAACTCGTCGCCGCTGGCAGCCTGGCCCAGGAACAGGGTGGCGCCAATGCTGGGCGTGCTTTGGTAGATGTGTTCTTTGATCTCGTAGGGTTGGTTCAGGGTCGCCATGATCTTGTGGCCGACCAAGGTGGCCTCCTCGGTGGCCTCCGCCAGGCGGGGGCTGAGTTCCTGGAGCAGCACGACGAACTCGTCACCCCCCAAGCGGGCCACGGTATCGGCCTGGCGCACGCAGCCCTGCAGGCGCTGGCCGACTTGCTGCAGCAGCAGGTCACCGTAGTCGTGGCCCAGGGTGTCGTTGAGTTGCTTGAACTTGTCCAGATCGATGAACAGCACGGCACCATGGTGCTGGCTGCGGCTGCTGGTGGCCAGGGCCTGTTCCAGCCGGTCTTGCAGAAGCCGTCGGTTCGGGAGCTTGGTCAGTGGGTCGAAAAAGGCCAGCTGGTGGATTTCTTCCTCGGCCGCCTTGCGTTCGGTGATGTCGTGCAGCGTGGCGACGTAGTGGCTCACGGCGTTGTTGTCGCCCCGCACGGCCGTGATGGTGGCGGATTCCGGGTAGACCTCGCCGTTTTTGCGGCGGTTCCAGATCTCGCCTTTCCACACGCCTGTCGTTTGCAGGCGGGTCCACATCGCGGCGTAGAAGGCATTGTCGTGCCGCCCTGAACTGCGAAAACGCGGGTTTTTGCCCACCACCTCGGCGGCGGTATAGCCGGTGATAGCACTGAAAGCGCTGTTGACGCGCAGGATCAGGCCATCAGCGTCGGTGATGAAGATGCCTTCCTGTGTTTCAAAGGCAGTGGCGGCAATGCGCATTTCCGCCTCGTTGCGCCGCCGCTCGCTGATGTCGGAGAAGATGACCACCGTCCCCGTGACTTGATCGGCGTCGCGGATCGGGTGCGCCGAGTATTCGACAGGCAGCGGCGTGCCATCCTTGCGCCAGAAGACTTCTTCGACCGACTGGATCGGCGCACCGGAGATCGATGTCTGGTGCACCGGGCAGTCCTGCAGCGGATAGGGGGAACCATCCGCGTGTTTGTAATGCACCAGGTCGTGGATGTTGCGGCCGATGATGTCCGCCACCGTGTACCCCAGCATCCGGCTGGCGGACTGATTGATGAAAGTGCACAGGCCGTCACGGTCCATGCCGTAGATGCCTTCGCCTGTGGACTCGAGCAGCAGCAGCCGTTCACGTGACAGGGCTTCGCGCGCGGCTTCTTCATATTTGGCCGCAGTGATGTCCTGCACCGTGCCGGCCATCACGGCCTGGCCTGTCGCGTTCAGGCTGCGGCTGCCACGGGCATGCAGCCATTTGAGGCGCCCGTCTGCCATGCGCAGGCGGTAGCTGATATCGAACGGCGTCTGGTTCTTTAGGGCGTGGGCATAGGCCTGGCCGACGCTATGGCGGTCTTCCGGGTGCACTAGCGAGAACAGCACGCGCGAAGCCACTTCAGAGCGTTCCCGCTCGATTTCAAGCATGCGAAATACCTCGTCCGACCAGGTCCAGCGGTCGGTTTCGGGGTCGTATTCCCAACTGCCCAGATGGGCGATGCGCTGGGCTTCAACCAAGTGGGCATGCTCGCTGTTCAGGCGGGCTTCTGCCTGTATGCGCTGGTGCAGCGTGCGCCCGATCCAGGTGAGGGAGGCCAATACCACCAGGCTGGCCCCTGCGCCTAGCAGCTGCAGCAGACGTTGCTGGGCGCTGATGGCGGCATAGACCGCCTCGGGTGAGCGCGCCACCACCAGCAGCAAGGGATAAGCCACCACCCAGTGGTGGGCCCGGCCACGTTCGATCTGGTCAAACGATGAGCGGGTGATGGCGAAGCCTTCGGGCTCGCGCATGAACTCCGCCAGAAGCCGGCTGGAGAGTCGGCTGCCCAGGTACTGTGGCAGATCGCGTGAGCGGCTCAGCAAAATGCCGTCGGTTGAAAACACCGACATGACGGTGTCAGCGCTGATCGCCAGCGGCTGGATGAAACCGGTCAGTTCCTCCGGCGACAGGACAATCACGATCACACCGAGGAATTGCCCGTTTTGGCCCACGATGGGACGCGACAACTGGATGCCCCAGCGCTGGGTAATGCGGCCCCGCATCGGTTCGCTGATGTAGAGCCGGTCGGCACCCCCATTGGCAAAGTGGCGGAAATGCGGGCGGTCGCCCAGATACACCGGTGTCCGGTAGTCGGGCAGGTCACTGCTTTCCGTGTAGCCGGTGCGGCCGATCACCGTCACGCTCACGTTCAGCCCTTTGAGGGGACCATGGCGCAGCAAGCCAACCGTGCGCATCGGGTCGGCCTTGTTCCTCAGGTAGTCCTCGCGCAGGATGAGCAGTGCGTTGTCGATGCCGTTGAGTTGCCGTACCAGCGTTTCGTCCAGGATTTCCGTCAGGTGCGTCAGGTTCTGGCTGAAATCGGCGAGCCGCTCCGCTTCGGTGCGCTGGCTCTCCCACAGCACGACACTCCAGATCAGCGTCAGCAGCAGGGCGCCCAGCAGCACGAGATCCCACAGGGAGGCGCAGGCCGCCAGCACTGCGCGCAGCCAGTGTGCGTAGCGCTGGGCGAATCCAGGCGGATTCGCAGTCGGCGCGTCGGTGCTAGACATGTCGGTTTTCAACCCAGTATTTTACGAAGTGCGGGCCCAAGTGAACCCTTCTTTTGCGGGGGCGCGACGGGGCTATTTCCGGTTTATCCTCCATGCCATGAAGCTGCACAACTACTTTCGTTCTTCTGCCTCGTTTCGCGTGCGTATCGCCCTGGCCCTCAAGGGCTTGAGCTACGAGTACATCCCGGTGCACCTGGCGCGCGGCGACCACAAGCTGCCTGACTACACGGGTATCTCGTCCGATGGCCTGGTGCCGTTGCTGGAGGTCGAGGGCGAACGGCTGTCGCAGTCCATGGCCATCATCGAGTACCTGGACGAAACCCATCCGCAGCCGCCGCTGATGCCGGCCGATGCGCTGGGGCGTGCCAAGGTGCGGGCACTGGCGCAGTCCATCGCCTGTGAAATCCACCCGCTCAACAACCTGCGCGTGCTCAAGTACCTGGTGCGCGAACTCAAGGTGGAAGAAGAAGCCAAGAACACCTGGTACCGCCACTGGGTGCGTGTGGGGCTGGAGAGCTTCGAGCGGCAGCTCGCCACGCTGGATGCGCAGCGCCGGCAGGCCGGACTCAAGCCCTCGGTCTATTGCTGGGGCGACACGCCCACGCTGGCCGACTGCTGCCTGGTGCCGCAGATCTTCAACGGCAAGCGCTTTGACGTGAACCTCGACGGCCTGCCGCTGACCATGGCGGCGTTCAATGCCTGCATGCAGCTGCCAGCCTTCCAGCAGGCGCAGCCCACCAACTGCCCCGACAACGAGGTCTGATTGTGGCGGCTCAGCCCGGCATGCCCCCCGACTGGCTGGTCCCGCAGTGGCCGGTGCCGGCCCGGGTGCGGGCCGTCTGCACCACGCGTGCCGGCGGCCACTCGGTGGCGCCGTATGACAGCCTCAATCTGGGCGACCATGTGGGCGACGACATCCTGGCGGTGGGGGCCAACCGGGCGCTGCTCCACGACGCCATGGCGGCGCGGCCGGTCTTCCTGTCGCAGGTGCACGGCAGCGGCGTGGTGGCGCTGGACGGCCATACCGCCCACGGCACGCAGGCCGATGCCTGCTTCACACGCGAACGCGGCGTGGCCTGCACCATCATGGTGGCTGATTGCCTGCCGGTGCTGTTCACCGACACGCAGGGCAGCTTCGTCGCTGCGGCGCACGCCGGCTGGCGCGGCCTGGCCGGCGCGGCGGGCTCGGGCGTGCTGGAGTCGGTTTATAAGCATTTTTCGGCTGCAGCCCCCGATTTGCATGCGCCAGAAGCTACAAAAATCATAGCGTGGCTGGGCCCTTGTATTGGGCCGGAGGCCTTTGAGGTCGGGCCTGAGGTCAAGGCGGCGTTCGAGGCGCACACGCCGCAAGCGTCAGCCTGCTTCCGTCCTGCACCCACAGCGGGCAAGTGGCTGGCCGATCTGCCGGCGCTGGCACGTCAGCGTTTGGCGGCGCTGGGCATCACGCAGGTCTATGGCAATGACGGCAGCCGTGACTGGTGCACGCTGAGCAACCCGTCACGGTTCTTTTCGCACCGGCGCGACGGCGTCAGCGGGCGCATGGCTGCCTGCGTCTGGCTGGCCTGAGTCGGCTTCCTGCGCGTTTGCTTCGGGTGGCGTTGGCTGCTGGGCAGCCCGCCAGGCCGCCAGTTCGGCGGCTTCGCGCATCTTGCGCGCGTGGCGTCGTCCCGGGGCCCCTATCAGGTAAAGCACCAATGCCACAGGACCCACACCATAGAGTACAAAGGTGATGAGCGCACCCAGCACGGTGCCGGTGGTGTTGGTGGCTTCGGCCACGGCCATCATCAGGGCCACATAGAGCCAGCCAACGGCAATCAGTATCGGGAACATGGGGCAATTGATGACTGTCAGTTTTTCGAAGGGGTGGACCTGAGATACTGGCTGGCAACACTGATCAGCAGCACAAGGACTAGGTGTGACACAGGATACTCCCGAATTCTGGGCCCAGGCGGCCCGGCAGTTCCAGCAGACCTTTGGCGACAGCTGGGTGAAGATGTTCCAGTCTTTCCAGGGGCTTGATCTGGGTCATGGCAGCCCGGCAGCCATGCCCGTGCCGGAGCACCCGGTGGGCATTGCACCCGACAAGCTGCAGGCGCTGCAGCAGCAGTACCTGCATGACTTGGCGCAGCTGATGCAGCATGGCCCGAGCGCGACAGCCTCGGGCGCCGACAAGCGCTTTGCCGCCAAGGCCTGGGGCGACAACCCGCTGGCAGCGTTGTCGGCCGCAGCCTACCAGCTCAATGCGCGCCTGCTGCTGCAGATGGCCGATGCCGTGCAGGCCGACGCCAAGACGCGTGCCCGCATCCGCTTCGCCGTGGAACAGTGGGTGGCTGCCAGTGCACCGAGCAACTTCCTGGCCCTCAATGCCGAAGCGCAGCAGAAGGCGATCGAGACCAAGGGCGAGAGCCTGGCCAAAGGTATGCACAACCTGCTGCACGACCTGCAGCAGGGCCATGTGAGCATGACCGACGAGAGCCAGTTCGAAGTCGGCCGCAATGTGGCCACGACTGAAGGCGCGGTGGTGTTCGAGAACGAGCTGTTCCAGCTGATCGAATACAAGCCGCTCACGGCCAAGGTGTACGAGCGTCCCTTGCTGCTGATCCCGCCGTGCATCAACAAGTACTACATCCTCGACCTGCAGCCCGACAACTCGCTGATCCGCTACGCCGTGGCACAGGGCCACCGTACCTTTGTGGTGAGCTGGCGCAACCCCGACGAATCGCTGGCGCACAAGACCTGGGACGACTACATCGAGGACGCCGCCATCCAGGCCATCCACGTGGTGCAGGCCATCAGCGGCGCCAAGACCATCAACGCCTTGGGCTTCTGCGTCGGCGGCACCATCCTGGGCACGGCGCTGGCGGTACTGGCAGCGCGCGGCGAGAAACCGGCGCACAGCGCCACCTTCCTCACCACCTTCCTTGACTTCATCGAGACCGGTGTCATGGACGTCTTCATTGACGAAGGCATGGTGCGTTACCGCGAGCAGGAGATGGGGCAGGGCGGCCTGATGAAGGGGCGCGACCTGTCCTCCACCTTCAGCTTTCTGCGGCCGAACGATCTGGTGTGGAACTACGTGGTGGGCAACTACCTCAAGGGCGAGACGCCGCCGCCGTTCGACCTGCTGTACTGGAACAGCGACAGCACCAATTTGCCCGGGCCGTTTTACGCCTGGTACCTGCGCAACACCTACCTGGAAAACAACCTGGTCAAACCCGGCCAGCTGACCGTCTGCGGTGAAGCGCTGGATTTGCGTCGGGTGGACATCCCGGCCTACATCTACGGCTCGCGCGAGGACCACATCGTGCCCATCGGCGGGGCTTATGCCTCCACGCAGGTGCTGCCGGGCAAGAAGCGGTTTGTCATGGGCGCGTCCGGCCACATTGCCGGCGTGATCAACCCGCCGGAGAAAAAGAAGCGCAGCCACTGGATCCGCGCCGACGGCAAGCTGCCGACAACGCTCGATGCCTGGCTGGCCGGCGCACAGGAACATGCCGGCAGCTGGTGGCCCGATTGGGCCGCCTGGCTCAAGGCGCAGGCTGGCAAGCAAATTGCTGCGCCCAAGACCTACGGCAAGGGCAAATACAAGGTGATCGAAGCGGCACCGGGCCGCTACGTCAAGGAAAAGGCGCAGTAAACAAGCTGTCACCGATCAATCAAATACTGCGATCAAATACTGGAGGACATCATGGAAGACATCGTCATCGTTTCCGCCGCCCGCACGGCGGTTGGCAAGTTCGGCGGCGCGCTGGCCAAGCTGCCGGCCACCGAGCTGGGCTCCCTCGTCATCAAGGCCTTGTTGGAGCGCACCCGGCTCGACGCCGCCCAGGTGGGCGAGGTCATCATGGGCCAGGTGCTGGCGGCGGGTGCCGGCCAGAACCCGGCGCGTCAGGCGCTGATGAAAAGCGGCTTGCCGAAAGAAATCCCGGCGCTGACCATCAACGCCGTCTGCGGCTCCGGCCTCAAGGCCGTGATGCTGGCCGCACAGGCCGTGGCCTATGGCGACAGCGAGATCGTGATTGCTGGCGGCCAGGAGAACATGAGCGCCAGCCCGCACGTGCTGCTGGGTTCGCGCGACGGCCAGCGCATGGGCGACTGGAAGATGATCGACTCCATGATCGTCGACGGCCTGTGGGACGTCTACAACCAGTACCACATGGGCATCACCGCTGAGAACGTAGCCAAGCAGTACGGCATCACGCGCGAGATGCAGGACGCACTGGCGCTGGCCAGCCAGCAGAAGGCCGCCGCCGCGCAGGACGCCGGCAAGTTCAAGGACGAGATCGTGCCGGTGAGCATTGCGCAGAAAAAGGGTGATCCGCTCGTTTTTGAAAACGACGAATTCATCAACCGCAAGACCAATGCCGAAGCGCTGGCCGGCCTGCGCCCGGCCTTCGACAAGGCCGGCGGCGTGACGGCCGGCAACGCCTCCGGCATCAACGACGGCGCTGCGGCCGTGATGGTCATGACCGCGAAGAAGGCCGCCGCGCTGGGCCTGAAACCGCTGGGCCGCATTGCCAGCTTTGCCACCAGCGGGCTGGACCCGGCCTATATGGGCATGGGGCCGGTGCCGGCTTCCACCAAGGCGCTGGCGCGCGCCGGCTGGAAAGCGGCCGACCTCGACCTGCTGGAAATCAACGAAGCCTTTGCCGCCCAGGCCTGCGCTGTCAACAAGGAAATGGGCTGGGATACGAGCAAGGTGAACGTCAACGGCGGCGCCATTGCCATCGGCCACCCGATTGGCGCCTCCGGCTGCCGCATCCTGGTGACGTTGCTGCACGAGATGCAGCGCCGTGACGCCAAGAAGGGCATTGCCAGCCTGTGCATTGGCGGCGGCATGGGGGTGGCGCTGACGATCGAGCGCTGAACCGGGAGATTCAGCATGTTTTAAGCTGTTGGCCCTTGTGGTTCATGCGCGAACAGCTATGGAATTGATAGCATTTTTACAACGAGGAGAGCATCATGAGCCAGAAAATAGCCTACGTCACCGGCGGCATGGGCGGCATCGGCACCGCCATCTGCCAGCGCCTGCACAAGGAAGGCTTCAAGGTCATCGCCGGCTGCGGGCCGACGCGTGACTTCACCAAGTGGCTGGATGAGCAGAAGGCGCAGGGCTACACCTTTTACGCCTCGGTCGGTAACGTCGGTCTGTGGGAGTCCACGGTGGAAGCTTTCGGCAAGGCCAAGGCCGAGCACGGCCCGATCGACGTGCTGGTCAACAACGCCGGCATCACGCGCGACCGCATGTTCCTGAAGATGACGCGCGAAGACTGGGACGCCGTGATCGAGACCAACCTCAACTCGATGTTCAACGTCACCAAGCAGGTGGTGGGCGACATGGTGGAGCGCGGCTGGGGCCGCATCATCAACATCAGTAGCGTGAACGGCGAAAAAGGCCAAGCCGGCCAGACTAACTACTCGGCCGCCAAGGCCGGCATGCACGGCTTCACCATGGCGCTGGCGCAGGAGCTCGCCAGCAAGGGCGTGACGGTCAACACCGTGAGCCCGGGCTACATCGGCACCGACATGGTGAAATCCATCCGCGAAGACGTGCTCGACAAGATCGTGGCTACCATCCCGGTCAAGCGCCTGGGTCAGCCGAGCGAGATTGCCTCCATCATTGCCTGGCTCGCCAGTGAAGAGGGCGGGTATTCAACTGGGGCGGATTTCTCGGTCAATGGTGGCTTGCACATGGGTTGAACGCGCTGGTACTCAAACAACAAACCCCGCCGTAGCGGGGTTTGTTGTTTTCGTCGATGGCGTTGGGCCCGATAGGCCGGTTGCGGCCAGGAGCGGCTGTTCACGAATTTCCCACAAAGCAGCCGTTCATCCCCCATTGGAGGCATAGACGCCCCGTAGCGAGACAGCTACGATGCTGCGGTGTTTATCGCTATTTTTAGTAGAGCAAACTATTCAATTGGGATAAGCGGCAATGCCATTTTTTGTGCCTAAACTTGCCACGTTATATCGCAGCACTTTGCCGTCTACATTACATTAAATTTCATGGTGAATACTCTGGCACGCGCATCCAAATGGGCACACTTCCTTGCATCGCGTCCGGAGTTCCCGGCCGGTGATAGATTGCTTGCCGCGTTTCATGCTGGAAAGGTCACACGGCTGTGCGACTGCGGTTGCAATAGCTTCGATATTGAGGTTCTAGAGGATGCAGTGGCGCCGCTTGCCCAACCCGGAGCAAGCGGAGGCTCAATTTTTGAAATGGAATTTCACACGTCCGAGGAGCAACGAACTTTGGAGTTCGTTGTGCTGGTTGCCGCCAATGGGCAACTTGCAGGCATCGAGGTCGATTACTGTGCAAACTCATATCCAGTTCCGGATGAGCTCGTTCTTGTGGAGCCGCCATATCATGTTCGAACATCAGCCGCGCTTGCAATTTAACCTGTCGGCTCACGCGGACACACAACATCAGGTTGCCGTTTCGCGGCGCGTGTTGCGTGCCGGTGGCCTCCAATGTTAGACCTCGGTTGAGTTGGTCGCCAAACTTTCATTCGAGCTTCATATGACGCCATTCGAAAATGAGATTGAACAGCGGAAGGTAGAGCTTTATTGGAGGAAGAATGCACCTTTGACATGTGCCGTTCTTTCTCTCGCAACGCTAGCATCAGTTATTGTCTATCCAATGTCTTTTCGCTCTGTCGGTGGCGGTGCGCTAGCTGGTTTACTTCTCCACCTAGCATCGCTTTCTTCCGAGCGTCGTCACACGATACTTCCACATGTTCTTTTGCTTTCCGGATTGGCATTAGGTGTTTGGGCTCTGCTTGCAACAGGCCCTATGCGTACATCATTAGGCTGGGTGCAGGCTCTAGCGTCATTTGGCGCCAGTTTGTCCTGGGCGAAGGTGTTTCACAATGCCGTTCAAGAGAATCCAGACCCAACGTCCTAACCACCCTCTAACTTCTCAGTCAAGCGCGGATTGCCTTCGGTATCCGCTTACCTCAAACGTTGACGGTCTGTTTTTCCGAATCGCCACAGACGGCTTTGGGTCGATAACGGTCGACGGTGTGTATCACGTGTGTACAGCTGGTGTCCAGATTGGCCCTCTGTCGACGTTCCTCGCCTAGCCCCTACGTCATCTCCGCCGGTATGGCGATCCCGCGGTCCTGCGCGGGCCAATGTGTTCCAACGCCATTTTTCACCGCGACCACCTCCGCCATGATGGACAGCGCAATCTCGGCGGGTGTCTTACTGGCGATGTAGAGCCCGGCCGGTCCGTGCAGGCGGTCCAGCATGGCCTCTGGAATCCCGAAGTGCACACGCAGCCGCTCGCGGCGCGTGGCGCTGTTGCGGTGCGAGCCGATGGCACCGACGTAGAAGGCATCGGACTGCAGTGCGTCGATCAGCGCCAAGTCGTCAAGCTTGGGATCGTGCGTGAGGGCCACGACAGCGGTGCGGGCGTCGGGCTTCAGCCGCAGGATCAGGTCATCCGGCATTTCGTGCGTGAGGGTCACGCCGGCTAGGCTCCAGCTGGCGCGGTGTTCTTCGCGCGGGTCGCAGACGAACACTTCAAAACCCAGGCTCAGCGCCATCTGGCTCAGGAAGCGTGAGAGGTCGCCGGCACCGATCACGATGAGCCGCGCTTGTGGGCCAAGGTAAGTGGTCAGCGTGTGTTCATCGAGCTGCGGCACGCCGTCGCGCCGGCCAGGGAGTAGGGTGACGTTGCCGGTCTTCAGATTCAACACCCGCTCGGTGCTCTGCCGCTGCTCGCAGGCCGTGAGCAGTTCATCGAGATGGCTGTGCGGCGCCACGCGCTCCAGTACCAGCTCTACGGTGCCGCCACAGGGCAGGCCGAAGCGGTGGGCCTGATCGGCCGAGATGCCGTAACGCAGCACGGTGGGCGCAGCGCCGGTGAGGGCAGCCTCCACGCCGCCCTCGCGAATGCGGTGGATCAGGTCGTCCTCGATGCAGCCGCCCGAGACCGAGCCCGCGGTCTCACCCCGGCCGTTGATGGCCATGAGCGAGCCGGGTGGGCGTGGCGAGGAGCCCCAGGTGCGGGCCACGGTGACGAGCACCACGGCCTGCCCTTCGGTCAACCAGCGCTGCGCGGTGCGCAGGACGGTGGTGTCCAGATCTTCCATGCGGTCTTTCGCTTTGCTCAGGCCAGCTTGAAGGGCAGCTCGCGCGGCGTCTTGCCGGTCAGGCGCGCGATGGCGTTGGCGAAGGCCGGGGCCAGCGGGGGCAGGCCGGGCTCGCCCATGCCGGTGGGCGCGTCGGCGCTGGGCACCACGTGCACGGCGATCTGCGGCATGTCGGTGATGCGCGGCACGGCGTAGTCGCCAAAGTTGCTCTGCTGTACCTCGCCGTCCTTGAGCGTGATGGCCGCACCCGGCAGGCAGGTGGCCAGGCCCATGAGCGCGGCGCCCTGGATCTGCGCTTCCACTGTGCGCGGGTTCACGACCAGGTTGCAGTGCACGCCGGCCGTCACACGGTGCAGCACGGGCTTGCCGTCTTTCACCGAAGCCTCAACCACATAGGCCACTACGGTGTTGAACGATTCATGCACGGCCACGCCCCAGGCGCGGCCCTGGGGTAGCGCTTTCTTGCCGTAGCCGCTTTTCTCCACGGCGAGCTGCAGCGCGGCGCGGTGGCGCGGGTGTTTGTTGCCGATGAGCTGGAGGCGGTAGGCCACCGGGTCCTGCTTTGTCGTACGCGCGATCTCGTCGATCAGCGTTTCCATCACGTAGGCCGTGTGCGTGCTGCCCACGCTGCGCCACCAGAGCACGGGCACATTGAGCTTTGGGTGGTGCACGGTGAGGCGCATGGGCAGGGGGTAGGGCTCGCGCATGCCTTCGATGGCGGTGGCGTCGATGCCGTTCTTGACCATCATGCCTTCGAAGAAAGTGCCCGAGATGATGGACTGGCCTACGAGGGTATGGTCCCAGGCCAGTACCTGGCCTTTGTCATCAAAGCCGATGCGCGCGCGGTGCAGGTGCATGGGGCGGTAGTAGCCGCCCTTGATGTCGTCCTCACGGCTCCAGAGCGTGCGCACAGGGACGTTGAGGCCGGCGGCGCGCGTTGCCTTGGCAATGCTGCAGGACTCCACCACGTACTCGCTGGTGGGGATGGCGCGGCGGCCGAAGCCGCCACCGGCGGTCTGCACATGGACCTGGATTTGCTCGGGTTTGAAGCCCAGTACACGCGCGGCGGCCATGCCGTCCAGGCCCGGCATCTGCGAGCCGACCCAGAGCTCGGCGCCGTTGTCACCGATCTGCACGGTGCAGTTCAGTGGCTCCATGGGGGCGTGGGCCAGGTAAGGGAAGACGAACTCGGCTTCGATGGTGTGCGGGGCATTCGCCAGCGGGGCCATGTCGGCGTCGAAGTGGCGCGGGCCGGCCTGGCCCGCGAGTTCGCGGTATTGGGCGAGTTGTTTCTCGCTGTCCACCTTCTCGACGCCGCTGGTGTCCCACTGCAGCTTGAGTGCATCGCGGCCCTGCTTGGCTTGCCAATAACCTTCGGCGACCACGGCCACGCCTTCGGCACCGCGGTCCAGCGGCACGCGCAGCACAGCCTTGACGCCTGGCACGGCACGCGCGGCGCTGTCATCCACGGAAGCCAGCTTGGCGCCGAAGACGGGCGGGCGCGCGATCACGGCAGTGAGCTGACCCGGCAGGCGCACGTCGATGCCGAAGTTCTGCTGGCCGCTGCTCTTGGCCTTGGCGTCCAGGCGTGTGGTGGGCTTGCCGATGATGCGGAAGTCCTTGGGGTTCTTGAGGGTGACCTTCTCGGGCACGGGCTGGGTCATGGCGGCTTCGGCCAGTTCGCCGTAGCTGGCCTTGCGGCCGCCGGGGCCGAGCACCAAACCTGCTTGCGTGCGCAGGGTCTTGACGTCCACATTCCAGCGTGCGGCGGCGGCCGCCAGCAGCATGGCGCGGGCGCGGGCGCCGAGTTCGCGGTACTGCGTGTAGCTGTGCTTGATAGCGGTGGAGCCGCCGGTGAGGTGCATGCCAAAGAGCGGATCGGCATAAGCGGGGTTGTTGCTGCCGTGCTGGCTGCGCACCTTGCTCCAGTCGGCGTCCAGTTCCTCGGCCAGGATCATGGGCAGGGCGGTCTGCACGCCCTGGCCGAATTCCAGGCGGTTGATGGTGACGGTGACGTCGCCATTGGCTGCAATTTGCACGAAGGCTGTGGGTTGCTCAAAGGGTTTGAGGCCGCCAGCGGCGGGCGCTTGCGCCGTGGCCAGACTCGGGTAGAGGCCCAGGGCCAGGCCGCCGGCACCTGCGAGCTTGAGGAAGCTGCGGCGCGGCAGGGTTGTTAGGTCGGTCTGTTCTTCGCGGGCCAACAGGTGTTGCAGGGCGCGCGGCATTTCTTGGGCGAGGGTGTTGGGCAACATGGGATGCTCCTTCAGGCGATGGCGCGCGCAGCGTCGGCGACGGCAGCGCGGATGCGGGCGTAGGTGCCACAGCGGCAGATGTTGCCGGCCATGGCGCTGTCGATCTCGGCCGCCGTGGGCTGCTTGCCGCGCGGCAGGGATTTGAGGAAGGCGGTGGCGCTCATGATCTGGCCGCTCTGGCAGTAGCCGCATTGCGCCACGTCGTGCTTGACCCAGGCGGCGTGCACGGCGGTACCTACGCGGTCTTGGCCGCCGGTGACGGCTTCGATGGTGGTGATCTTGGCGCCCTGGGCCGCCGAGACGGGCGTGACGCAGGAGCGGATAGCCTGGCCGTTCAGGTGCACGGTGCAGGCGCCGCAGAGCGCCGCGCCGCAACCGAACTTGGTGCCGGTCATGCCCAGGTTGTCGCGCAAGGCCCAGAGGATGGGGGTGGACGGATCGGTGTTGAGCGTGTGCTCGCGGCCGTTGACTTGGAGAGTGCTCATGATGGGACGAAGCTCCTGCGGTAAAGGTCGGTCAATGCCGGAAGTGTCGGTCTTAGTCTGGCTGCTGGCTTGCCGTTTTCAATCTATTTTTTGCCTTTTCTGATCGACCCTCATCCCGAACAGGCAAAGGGAAACCGGGGGAGGTACAGTGCAAGCCATGACGTTGTGCACAGGTATTCCCTCTGTGACAGAGTGACGGTCGCCTAGATCACGCCTTTGAAAGTTTCACCATGACCATAGACATCCTGGCGCAGGAAATCGGCCGGATTGCCCAAAACGACGGCGATTACCAGACTGCGATCCCCCAGCTGCTGATGGCCCGGCGCAGCGGCCGCACCGAGCCGCTGGCCTGCATTTATGCCCTGGGGCTGGCCGTGGTCGCGCAAGGCGGCAAGCAGGTCACGCAGGCCGACCAAGTGCTGACCTACGGGCCCGGCGAGTCGCTGCTGGTGACGGTGGATCTGCCCGTGGTCTCGCAGGTGATCCAGGCCGACATGGCCCGGCCTTTCCTCGGCATGCTGCTCACGCTGGATGCTCGGGCCCTGGTGCAACTGGCCGCCGACATGGAACTGCCGCCGCTGCCGCGTGAGCAGGTCGCACGCGGCATGTCACTGGGCCCGCTGGAAGAGCCGCTGCTGGACGCGGTGATCCGCCTGGTGCGGCTGCTGCGGGAGCCGCAACATATCGCGCGGCTGGCGCCGCTGATCCAGCAGGAGATCATGGTGCGCCTGCTGACAGGGCCGCATGGCCCTTATCTGCGGCAGCTGATCGCCACGGGCACACCGAGCCACCAGGTGGCCCAGGCCATTGCCTGGCTCAAGACCCACTTCAGTCGTGATGTGCTGATGGACGAGCTGGCCGAGCGCGCGCACATGAGCCCCTCAACCTTTCGCCTGCACTTCCGCAGCCTCACGGGCATGAGCCCGCTGCAGTACCAGAAGCAGCTGCGCCTGCAGGAGGCGCGCCAGCTCATGCTGACCCAGGCGTTGGACGCCAGCAGCACCGCCGCGCGCGTGGGCTACGAAAGTGTCTCGCAGTTCAACCGCGAGTACAGCCGCCAGTTCGGCGCGCCACCGCAGCGCGACATCAAGCGCATGCGGGAGCTGCCGGGTGGAGGGGTGTTGCAGGCACTGAGTTGAGTCCGCACTCGAGGCTTGAGCGTAGCGCGCACAAACAGCCAGGTCATGGCCGCCGAGCCGGCGATGCCCGCCACGATGGGCAGGCGCGCCGTTCTTCCCCTCAGTTGATCGTCTGATCGTTGGCCGCCGCCGGTTGTTCGCCGGTCCACTCCAGCAGCAGACGGTAGCCCACGGCCAGCAGCGTGGGGCCAAGGAAGGCGCCAATCACGCCGAAGGCCAGTACGCCACCGAGCACGCCGAGAAAGACGATGGCAAAGGGCAGGCTGGCACCGCGGCTGATGATGAAGGGTTTGATGACGTTGTCCACCGTGCTGACCAGGAAGAAGCCCCAGACCGCTACAAACACGGCCCAACCCGGCTGGCCCTGCTGGAACAGCCAGATGGCCGCACCGCCCCAGACCAGGGGCGGTCCGATCGGCACCACCGAGAGGAAGAAGGTGACGGCCCCCAACAGTACCGCGCCAGGCACACCAGCAATGGCAAAACCGATGGCGGCAAGCACGCCCTGGGCCAGCGCCGTGCCGAGCACGCCATAGATCACGCCGCTGACCGTGCCGCGGGCGATGTCCAGCAGATAACTGGCCCGGGGGCCGGCCATGTGTTCCAACGCGATGCGCAGGCGCACGTTGAGGGTTTCACCGTAAAGGAAAAAGAAGAACACCAGGAACACCGACAAGGCCATGTCCACCACGCCCTGGGCGAGCACGCGCCCGCCCGACAAGGCTGCCGCCTGGGCGGGTCCGCCCACTTCGTTGATCAGCCGCTGCCCGTCGTGGGCGAACTGCTGCCAGTAGCTGTGCAGCGTGGGTCCGACCAACGGCAGGTTGGCCAGCCAGGCCGGCGCATCCGGCAGACCCTCCTTGCCGAGCGCCGAGACGGCACGGGCCAGTTGGGCCACGTTGTCGGCCTGCGCCAGGGCCACGGCCACGATTGGCCCCAGCAGCGCCACCGTGCCCAGCACTGTCAGCAGGCCGGCCGTCAGGGTGCGCCGGTTGCCCACCCAGTGGTTGAGCCGCAGAAACACAGGCCAACTGGTGGAGGCCAGGATGGCGGCCCAGATGAGCGAGGTGAGAAAAGGCCACAGCACCAGTACGCAACCCGCTCCGAGCAGGGCCAGGGCGAGGACTGCAAGAGCACGGTCGGAACGGGGGCTTTCCATGAGTGGCGCGTGGAGAAGTGTGAGACCCGATGATTATGGGCCAAGCGGGGCGCAAGGCGCGACGCTTGAGCGTGCGGTCTTGCTTGTATGCCAAACAGGTCCGATGGATCAACCGCCCGCCCACATTTCTGCTACAACGGTTTGGCGCTTGACACCCTCTGTCTCACCTAGGAACACACCTGATGGCCGGAACCACCTTGCTTGCCCTGCTCGACGACATCGCCTCCATCCTGGACGACGTGGCCACCATGACCAAACTGGCCGCTAAGAAGACCGCCGGCGTGCTGGGCGACGACCTAGCCCTCAATGCGCAGCAGGTCACGGGCGTGCAGGCCAGCCGTGAACTGCCGGTGGTGCTGGCCGTGGCCAAGGGCTCGCTGGTGAACAAGGCGATCCTGGTGCCGGCGGCGCTGCTCATCAGTTGGCTGGTGCCGTGGCTCATCACGCCCTTGCTGATGCTGGGCGGCGCTTTCCTGTGTTTCGAGGGCTTTGAGAAACTGGCCCACAAATGGCTGCATGCAGCGGAGAGTGAAACCGAGCACCTCCAAATCGTGCAGGCCCTGGCCGACCCGGTGGTGGACCTGGTCGCCTTCGAGAAGGAGAAGATCAAGGGCGCCGTGCGGACCGACTTCATCCTCTCGGCCGAGATCGTGGTGATCACCCTCGGCACGGTGGCTGCAGCTTCCCTGATGCAGCGGGTCACGGTGTTGGTCGGCGTTTCGATTCTGATGACCGTGGGGGTGTACGGGGTGGTGGCAGGTATCGTCAAGCTCGACGACCTGGGCCTGCACCTGCAACGCAGTGATTCCAGCCTGCGCCGTGCCATCGGCAGCGGTCTGCTGCAAGCCGCACCCTGGCTCATGAAAACCCTCTCGGTGGTTGGCACCGCCGCCATGTTCATGGTGGGCGGTGGCATCCTGCTGCATGGCTGGCCGGCACTGGCCCATGGGGTGGAAGGCGTGACGGTAGGGTGGGGGAGTTTTTGGGGTGGTTTCCTCAACACCGCTGTAGGCGCTGGGGTCGGTGTGATCGCGGGAGCTGCGGTGCTGGCAGTGGTGACCGGGGTGCAACGGTTGCGCCGTTGACCGCTTGAGACCTTGAGCATGCCTAAAACAAACAGGCCCGGCTAAGCCGGGCCTGTTTGTTGTTCTGACGCAGAAAAACGGCGTGCCTGCTCAGGCGATCGCGGCTTCTAGCTCCGGCAGTTGCACCTTGTTGTCCGTGCTGAACTGGTAGTCCTTGAAGACGTGTTCGGCGCTGAGCAACTGGTAGTTGCCGTCGTCGTGGCGCAAGGTTGTGTCCTTCAGGCGCCAGGTCAACTGGCCGCAGGTCCAGATGTCGAAATTGCGCATGTGGGTGCACAGGCAGGTCTTGTCCCACACCTTGACTTTGCGCTCGCCGGGGTGGGCCGCCACCTCGCGGTTGTAGGCTTCGATGTAGGCGCACTTGCCGTTGGCGTCGAGCAGGTAGCCGTAGGCCTCGCAGTTCGGGCGAATGCCGTCGCCAATGCCGGGGCTGGACTTGATCATGCGCATCGGGTAGCCAGTGGGCGAGATCTCGTTGACCTCGATGTCGTCTTCATTGGCCTTGAAGTACTCCTGCTTGATGTCGTCGGGCAGGCCGCATTCCTTCGTGACCGTGAAACGCGTGGCGACCTGCACGCCGGCGGCGCCCATTTCCAGGAAACGCACCGCGTCGCTGCCAGTGAAGATGCCGCCCGCGGGGATGACGGGAATGTCCAATGACTCCTGCTTCAGGTATTGCAGGATTTCGGCCACGATGGTGGCCAGGTCGTATTTGGCCCAGTCCATGCCAAAGCCCAAGTGGCCGCCGGCCAGCGGGCCTTCCACCACCACGTAGTCGGGCAGGCGGTTCAATCGGCTGTTTTTCTTCAGGAACAGTTGCAAGGCACGCAGTGACGACACGATGATGCCGAGCTTGGCGTCGCGGAAGCGCGGGTGGCCTTCCATCAGCGCAAACGAGCCCAGGTGCAGGCCGGCCGCCAGCGTGATGCCGTCGATGCCTGCGTCCAGCGCGCTGTTGAGGCGAACGCTCAAAGTCTCCTTCGGCGCGTTCATCGTCAGCTTTTCCATGCAGTTGATGAAAATCTGGCCGCTGCCCTGCTTGCGCGTCATGGTTTTTTCCACGTGCATCCGGGTGGCCTCGGCCAGGCCGCCCAGATCGAACTTCACCGCCGACTTGTCGGTCGAGGCGACGTTGTACTGGTACTGTGCCTGCTTGGCCTTGACGTACTTGGTCTTGTAGCGACGGTCGGTCACCGTCTTGATCATGGCATCGGAGATGTGTCCCACGCCGCCCAGGCGGGCCGCTTCCAGCGCCAGATCGGCAGAGGAAATGTCCACGCCCATTCCGCCAATCATGATGGGCACCAGTTCCTGGCGGCCCATTTGCATGCGGAAGTCATCCAGACGTTTCATAGTCACTTTCGAAAGGCGGGGCCCCAACTTGGCCCCTGAATTCAGGTTTCCAGTCCGTAATTATGGACTGACTGGCTTGCGAAAACTGACAGCGAGCTTCAGCCCGTGTCCACGCCATGGCCATATGGCCGTCAGGGGTTCTGTCATGCCTGCCGTTGCCTCAGGCCATCTGGGCAATGGTCTTGCGAAACCGCATCAGCGACAGGAAAAACAGCACCGAGCCGATCAGCAGCAGCGAGACCAATGACGCCCATACCACCTCCAAGCCGGCGCCCCGGTAAAGAATGGCCTGGCTCAGTTCGGTGAAGTGCGTGGTGGGTGCCAGCGACATCAGGTACTGGATCCACAGCGGCATGCTTTCGCGCGGCGTCATGCCGCCGGAGAGCAACTGCAGCGGCATCAGGGTCAGGATCATCAGCAGGCCGAACTGCGGCATGCTGCGCGCCACCGTGGCCATGAAGATACCCATGGACGTGGTGGCAAACAAATGCAGGGCGGTGCCAACGAAGAAGAGCGTCAGTGAGCCCTCGATCGGTACCTGCAGCACACCTTGCACCACCAGTGCCAGCGAGAGGGCGGTGGCCAGCAGCACCACCAGCGCCATGGACCAGACCTTGGCCAGCATGATCTCGGTCGGGGTCACCGGCATCACCAGCAGATGCTCCACCGTGCCGTGCTCGCGCTCGCGGATCAGGGCGGCGCCGGTCAGGATGATGGACAGCATGGTGATCTGGCTGACGAGTTCCATCAGCGAGCTGAACCAGGTCGGATTCAGGCCCGGGTTGAAGCGCATGCGCGGTACCAACTCCACCGGCAGGGGCGCGGTGCCGCGGTAGCGCTGCACGAATTCGCTGACCTCACCCATGACGATCTGCTGGATGGTGCCGTTGCCGGTAAACGCCTGGCTCATGCGCGTGGCGTCGACGTTGAGCTGCACCGCGGGTGCCTTGCCGGCCAGCACGTCGCGCTGGAAATTGGGTGGAATGACAAGCACAAAGGTGTAGCGGCCGGCATCCAGGCCCGGGTCGACCTCGGCCAGGCCGATGCGTACCGGCTGGATGAACTGCGGGGGATAGAAGGCGGTGGTGATGCGCGTCGACAGGGCCGAGTCGTCCTCGTCCACGATCGCGATCGAGGCCCGGTGCAGCGTCTCGGGTGTGATGGTGCCGGCGGTGTAGATCGCCACCGTGAAGGTGTAGACGATCAGGAACAGCATCATCGGATCGCGCCACAGGCTCCAGAGCTCCTTGATGCCCAGGCGGTAGATGTTGTCCAGATGGCGCAGCATGTCAGGCTTCCTGTTTTTTCAACAGCATGATGGCCAGGCCGAGGATGACCGGCGCCGCCGCCAGCAGCGGCCAGAACTGGGCCTGCAGGTCGGCAAAGTCCAGCGCCTTGCTGAACACGCCGCGGCTGATGGTGAACATGTGGCTGGCCGGGTAGAGCTCGCCGAGGATGCGGCCGCCACCTTCCAGAGAAGACACCGGGTTGATCAGGCCGGCAAACTGTATCGCCGGGATCATGGTGCCGATCATGGTGAAGAACATGGCGGCGATCTGGCTGCGCGTGACAGTGGAGGCCAGCAGGCCCATGCCGGTGGAGCACAGGCTGAACAGCAGGGCTGCCAGCGTCAGGGTGGCAAAACTGCCGGTCATGGGCACATCAAACACGGTGACGGCAGCCAGGCACATCAGGGCAAAGTTGATCATGGCCAGCGCCACGTAAGGCAACTGCTTGCCGAGCAGGAACTCGGTGCGCGTGGTGGGCGTGACGTAGAAATTGATGATGGATCCCAGTTCCTTCTCGCGCACCACGGCCAGCGCCGTCAGCATGGACGGCAGCATCAGCAACAGCATGGGAATGACGGCCGGCACCATGGCCGGCAGGCTTTTCACGTCCGGGTTGTAGCGGTAGCGTGTCTCCACGTTGATCAGGCCGCTGGGCGTGAGGCCGGTGCGCGCGTGCACCTGCTGTGCATACCAGTGCTGGTGCATGCCCTGGGCGTAGCCGAGCACGGTTTCGGCACGCTGCGGCATGGCGCCGTCGATCCAGGCGCCTATCTGCACCGAGTTGCCGCGTTCCACATCGCGCGCGAAGCCGGGTGGAATCTCCAGCGCCAGCGAGATCTCGCCGCTGCGCATGCGGCGGTCCAGTTCGGCGTAGTCGGCCATCGGCGGCCGTTCGCTGAAATAGCGTGAGCCGGCCAGGTTGGCCGTGTAGTCGCGGCTGAGCGTCGTCTGGTCACGGTCGAGCACGGCAAAGCGCAGGTCCTCCACGTCCATGCTGATGCCGTAACCGACAACGAACATCAGCAGCAGCGAGCCGAGCAGAGCCAGGGCGCCTCGCACCGGGTCGCGGCGCAACTCCAGCGCCTCGCGCCATTGGAAGCTGTGGATACGCGTCAGGCTGCGGCGCAGGCGGGCCAGCAGACCACCGTTGGCGACCGGCACAGAGTGGCTGGCGTCAGCGGGGACGGGGTCGTCCTGGGCCGCTGGTGGGGCGGCGCTGGCGTCTTCCAGGTAGCTGATAAAGGCATCGTTCAGCGTGGTGGTGCCGCGCTTGGCGATCAGCTTGGCCGGCGCATCGCTGTCGAGCACGCGGCCGGCGTGCATCAGCGAGATGCGGTCGCAGCGCTCGGCCTCGTTCATGAAGTGGGTCGAGATGAAGATGGTCACCTTGTCCCGGCGGGCCAGTTCGATCATCAGGCGCCAGAAGTTGTCGCGTGCGATCGGGTCCACACCGGACGTAGGTTCGTCCAGGATCAGCAGCTCGGGCTGGTGCACCATGGCCACGGCCAGCGACAGGCGCTGGCGGATGCCCAGTGGCAGTTGCGCCGGCAGCACGTCCTGCACGTCCTGCAGGTCAAAGCGGCGGATCATCTCGGCCACGCGGGCCGGCAGTTCGGCCGGCCGCACATGGAACAGGCGTGCATGCAGCGCCAGGTTCTGCTGCACGGTCAGCTCGCCATAGAGCGAGAACGATTGCGACATGTAGCCCACACGCCGGCGCGTGGCCATATCGCGCGGATCCACCGTTTTGCCAAACAGCTGGGCTTGGCCCTCGCTGGCCGGCAGCAGGCCGGTCAGCATCTTCATGGTAGTGGTCTTGCCGCAGCCGTTGGAGCCCAGAAAGCCGAAGATCTCGCCGCGCTGGATGCGAAAGCTCACATGGTCGACGGCCACGAAGTCGCCGAAGCGCATCGTCAAGTCCTGCGCTTCGATGGCAACGTCGGCCTGCGCGTCCAGCGCCAGGGGTTCAATGACGACTTGGCGGTGGGTGCGCCGTTTTTCCTCCGGCAGCAGGGCGATGAAGGCGGACTCCAGCGAGTGGTGTCCCGTGCGTTCGAGCAACTCGCCAGGTGTGCCGGTGGCCAGCACCCGGCCGTCGTCCATGGCCACCAGCCAGTCGAAGCGCTGCGCTTCTTCCATGTAGGCGGTGGCCACCAGCACGCTCATGCCGGGGCGGTTGGCGCGGATGCGGGTGATCAGCTCCCAGAACTGCGCCCGCGCCAGCGGATCGACACCGGTGGTCGGTTCGTCCAGGATCAGCAGGTCCGGATCGTGGATGAGGGCACAGCACAAACCGAGCTTTTGTTTCATGCCGCCCGAGAGCTTGCCGGCCGGGCGCGCCAGAAAGGGGTACAGGCCGGTGCTGCGTGTCAGCTCATCAATGCGGCGCCGGCGTTCCCCGGCATCATGGCCGAACAGGCGCGCGAAGAACTGCAGATTTTCCTCCACCGACAGGGTGGGGTAGAGGTTCTTGCCCAGGCCTTGCGGCATGTAGGCAATGCGCGGGCACACCGCCTGCCGGTGCCGGCGCCGCGCCATGTCGCCGCCCAGCACCTCGATGCGCCCCTGCTGGATGGCGCGGGCGCCGGACACCAGCGCCATCAAGCTGGATTTGCCCACACCGTCCGGGCCGATCAACCCCACCATGCACCCGGCCGGGATGTCCAGGGTGATGTTATCGAGTGCAGTGGTCTTCTTGTAGTGCAGCGACACGCCTTGCAGGCGGGCCACAGGAGGGGCATCGTTCGCCGGTGTCACTTCTCGACCTTGACCGCCAGGTGGGCCGGCCACTGGGCATTGGGGTCAACCTTGAGCCAGGCCACGCCGGGCAGGCCAGTCTTGACCTGTTCCAGATGCCGCAGCAGCAAGTCGCGGTCGATCTGTGCCCGTACCCGGAACATGAGCTTCTGCCGTTCGCTTTCGGTCTCCACGGTCTTGGGCGTGAACTGCGCGGCGCTGGCCACAAACGACACCTTGGCCGGAATCACGTACTGGGGTGCGGCGTCCAGCACGATGCGGACCTCGCTGCCCAGCGCAACCCGGCCGGCCACGGTTTCCGGCAGGAAGAAGGTCATGTAGACGTCGGACAGGTCGATCAGGTTGAGCACGCGCCCGCCGGCACCCACCACCTCGCCGGTGCGCGCCACCAGGAACTGCACGCGGCCGTCGCGCGGGGCCTTGAGTTCGCTGTCGGCCAGCTCGACGTCAATGCGCTCCAGCGTGGCTTCCAGCGCCTTGACGTTGGCCTGCGCCCCGGTGACCTGGGTGCGGGCGGCGGCAATGCCAGCCTGCGCGGCGTGCGCCTGGGCGCGGGCTGCCGACAAGGCGGCCTGCAGGCTGCGCACACGGGCGCGGTCGTCGTCCAGCAACTGGCCGGAGAAGAAGCCTTCCTTTGCCAGTTTCTCCGAGCGCGGCAGCCGACGCTGCGCGGCGTCGAGTTCGCTCTCACGCTGGGCCACCACAGCCAGCGCTGCCTGGTGGTCGCTCTGGCGCAAGGCCACCTGGAGTTCGGCACCGCTGACAGATTCTTGTGCCTGCTGCAGCCGTGCCAGGGCTTCTTCGCGCTGCGCCTGCAGGCTCTCGATCTCCATGTGGGCCAGCGGCTGGCCGGCTTTGACGAACTGGCCTTCCGCCACCAGGATGTCCTTCACGCGCCCCGCCAGCTTGGTGGCGACGGAAATCTCGGTGGCTTCGATGCGGCCATTGCCGCTGGTAAAACCATCCCCCAAACCCTGGTCGTGCCACAGTTGCCAGCCGATACCGCCACCGGCAGCGGCAGCCAGGACAAGGCCAGCGACGAGGGCGGTCTTCCAATTCATTTTCATCTGCATCGTGTCTGCACCATCGTTCGATGGCTCGGTGGGTTGGCTGGTGTGTCGGCGCTCGCGCTGGCGTTGGCACCATGGGCAAGCAAGGCGGGCCATTGGGTGACGCGGCCGCTCAGTCTGTTGTTAATGGTAGCCCATGCCACTGCGGTGCGGCGTCTTGCCAATGCCTTCTCAGCGCGCCAAAGGCAGGGCGCCCAGCGGTATGCGCCATCCCTCTCGCTGCGCGTTCGGGCGGGTGAGAGGGCGGGTGACCCATTGGGGTGTGCCGATGTGTCAGGCGCATGACATGTTCTTTTGATGCTATCAAATGCATAGCTGATGGCGCATATTTCATAAGGGCTAGGGCCCCAAAACACCCATCAATTCATGTGCGGCCGGTGTCACAGGCGCCGCTTCAGGGTAGTCCCTAGCTTTACCGACCTTTCTGCCCCGCACTTGACCTGCATCAAAAAAGTTCGAGCACCGCTGCCTATTCTGCGATTTCCGGTGCCAGCGGCGTTCGGACGTGTTTGGACTCTCGGCAGCGGTCAACCACACACCCACAGGGAGGAGTTGCACATGCAAGCTAGCAAAGAGAAATTGCTCTGGATGTACGAGAAGATGGTCGAGATCCGGCACTACGAGGAGACCATGGCCACGGTCTACCTTGAAGGCAAGCTGCCGCCCAACATCCAGAAAGGCCTGGCCTTTGACATCGGCTCCGGCCCGGTACCCGGTGAGATGCACTTGGCGGCTGGCCAGGAGCCGGTGGCGGTGGGCATCTGCGCCCACCTGAAGCAGGAGGACACCGTGGTCGGCACGCACCGGCCGCACCACTTCGCCATTGCCAAGGGTGTGCCCTTGAACCCGATGACGGCTGAGATGTTCGGCAAGGTCACCGGTCTGGGCAAGGGTAAGGGCGGCCACATGCACCTGTTCGACCCGACGCACAAATTCAGCTGTAGCGGCATCATCGGTGCCAGTCTGCCGCCGGCCTGCGGCGCGGGTCTTGCGGCCAAGAAGATGGGCAAGGACTGGGTGGCAGTGGCTTTCTTCGGCGAAGGTGCGGCCAACCAGGGTTCGGTGCACGAGTCGCTGAATCTGGCGGCGCTGTGGCAACTGCCGGTGATCTTTGTTTGTGAAGACAACAAGTGGGCGATCTCGGTGCCCAAGGATCACGCCACGTCCATCGACTGGGTGGCCGACCGTGCGCCCGCCTATGGCATGCCCGGCATCAAGGTGGCGCATAACGACGCGCTGGAGGTGTACGAGGCAGTCGCGCCCGCCATTGCCCGCGCGCGTGCCGGGCAGGGCCCCAGCCTGATCGAAGTCAAGACCGACCGTTACCTGGGCCACTTCCAGGGTGACCCGGAGGTCTACCGGCCCAAGGACGAGGTGGCCAACCTGCGCAAGAACGACCCGATTCCGAAGCTGGCCGCACAGCTCAAGAAGGGCGGGCAGATGAGCGAGGCCGAAGATGCTGCCATCGTTGCGCGCGCCAAACAGCGCGTGGCGGACGCCTTTGCCTTTGCGCGCGAGAGTGCCTACCCGGCGCCGCAGGATGCCCTGCAGAACGTTTTCGCCTGAACCGGACCAGAGGAGGAACACGATATGAGTACCACCCGCAAACTCACCATGGCACAGGCGATTGCTGAAGGCATTGGCCAGGAAATGGAGCGCGACAACACGGTCTTCGTCATGGGGGAGGACATTGGCAAGTACGGCGGCATCTTCGGTGCCACCGGCGGCCTGCTCGACAAGTTCGGTCCGGAGCGCATCATGGACACGCCGATCTCCGAGACCGCCTTCATCGGCACCGCCACCGGTGCGGCAGCAGCCGGCATGCGCCCGATTGCCGAGTTGATGTTCGTCGACTTCTTCGGTGTCTGCATGGACCAGATCTACAACCACCTGGCCAAGAACACCTACATGGCCGGCGGCCACATCAAACTGCCGGTGGTGCTGACCACCGCCATCGGCGGCGGCTACAGCGACGCGGCGCAGCACTCGCAGTGCCTGTACGCCACTTTTGCCCACATGCCGGGCCTCAAGGTGGTGGTGCCATCGAATGCCTATGACGCCAAAGGCTTGATGATCCAGGCCATTCGCGACGACAACCCAGTCATGTTCATGTACCACAAGGGCATCATGGGCCTGCCGTGGATGGCGTTTTTTGAGGGCAGCAGCAACGAGGTGCCTGAAGCGGCCTACACCATCCCATTTGGCCAGGCCAAGGTGGTGCGCGAGGGTTCTGACCTCACCATCGTCACCCTGAGCCAGATGGTGCAGAAGAGCCTGTTGGCCGCAGAAGAGTTGGCCAAGCAGGGCATCAGCGCCGAGGTGATCGACCTGCGCACCCTGGTGCCGTTGGACCGTGCGGCCGTGCTCAAGTCGGTGGGCAAGACCGGCCGCCTGCTGGTGGCCGACGAGGACTACCTGGGCTTTGGCCTCACCGGTGAGATTGCGGCCATCGTGGCCGAGAACCTGGACACCGTGGCCTTGAAGGCGCCCATCAAGCGCCTGGCCGTGCCCAATGTGCCGATCCCCTACAGCCGGCCGCTGGAACAGTTCGTCATTCCGCAGGTCAAAGGCATTGTGGAAGCGTCGCAGGCGCTGATGAAGGGCCGAGTGGCGGAAGGGGTTGCGGCATGACAGAGGTGACGCTGAAGCCCGAAGCCTGGGAAGGCGTTGATGCCACCGTTGAAGCGCTGGTCGACAAGTGGCTGGTGCAGGCCGGTGATACCGTGCAGGCCGGTCAACCTTTGGCCAACGTGGTGCTGGTGAAGTCCAACCTGGAAATTGCTGCGCCGACGGCCGGCCGTGTGGCGCAGATCCTGGTGCCGGCTGGCAGTACCTTTGCACGCGGCAAGCCCATCGCTGTGCTGGAGTAGTGCCCATCATCAGCGTTGCCGCCGAAGAACAGACCTGGAACCGTGACCAGCTCGCGCAGCCGGTGACGGCACCGCAATGGCGCCTCTGGACCTACGAGCAGCCCGCCATCGTGCTGGGCTGCTCGCAACGCGCCGTCTGCGAACGCCTGTTGGCCACGCCCGGCGGCCCGCCCATGGATGTGCTGCTGCGCGAATCCGGTGGCAGCGCCGTGCTCACCGGCCCGTGGATGCTGGGCTTGTCGCTTGCGCTGCCCATTGGCCACCCCTGGCTGGGGCAGGGTCTGCTGGAAAGCTACCGCCATTTGGGGCAACTGTTTGCGGAGGTACTGGCCGCGCAGGGCGTGCCGGTTCGCGCACTGTCACCGGCTGAGCTGCCAAGGCAGCAGGCGGCCCTTATCGCGCGTGATCTGCCCGTGCTGGACTGGGCTTGCTTCGGCAACCTGTCGCCGTGGGAGGTGCTGGATGCGCAAGGGCGCAAGCTCGTCGGCTTGGCGCAGCGCAGAAGGCAGACGGGGGTGCTGTTGGTGGCCGGGCTGCTGCTGACCGAGCCGCCGTGGGCGCTGTTGTGTGAGGCACTGCAGCGCGGGGAGGATGAGGCGGTGCTGCGGCAGCGGACGGTGAATTGCGAGGTGTTGGTGTCAAGCACCGTGTCCGCACAAGCTTTCGCGGACACCGTGAAGTCTAGGTTGGGCGAGGTGATGGGCTAGATATTTTCGTTTTGGATGGCTGATATCGGCCAGATGCTGACGTTGGCGAGTGAGCGGTCTAGTGCTGTTCGTTCACGCGGGCCGTCGTATGCCCATGACGCATACTTCAAACAGGCGTGTAGGGGCCGGTGCCACCCGGCCAAACTGTAAGGACTTCATACCCTGAGGATGTAACAGCGACCATATGCTCAAACTGGGCGGACAGAGATCTGTCCTTGGTCACAACCGTCCATCCATCGGCAAGTTGTTTGGTTTCCCGTCTACCTGCGTTCAGCATAGGTTCGATGGTGAAAACCATCCCGGGCTCAAGTTTGAGCCCTTGCCCACGCTGCCCATAGTGCAGCACTTGCGGTTCATCGTGGTAGATCTGGCCAATGCCATGCCCGCCGTATTCACGCACCACGCTGAAATTCGCTGCGTGAGCTACCGATTGAATGGCATGGCCAATGTCGCCCAATGTCGCGCCCGGCTTGACCTGTTGAATGCCAGCACGCAAAGCCTCGTACGTTGTATCTACCAAGCGTCGCGCCAAAACATTGGGGGCTCCGACGAAGTACATGCGACTGGTATCACCAAACCATCCATCCTTGTTGACTGCAACATCGATGTTGACGATGTCACCCATCTTCAGAATTTTGTCGGGCGACGGGATGCCATGACAAACCACCTGATTGACAGAGGTTAGGATCGTCTTGGGATACCCTTGGTACCCCAAGTTGGCGGGAATGGCGCCCTGAGTGTTCACGATGTAGTCGTGACAGATGCGGTCCAGCGTCTCCGTGCTCACCCCTGGTACTACGTGGGTCTCGATCATGCCTAGAACCTCTGCGGCAAGCCTTGCAGCACGGCGAGCCATCCCGAGTTCCTCTGCGGAACGGATAGGAACGTCGTGCGCCATCAGTGCTTCTTCGGTGAAGATGTGCCAGGTTTGACAAGTTGATTGGTCGCCGCCCCCACGATGTCCAGCCCCCCGGAGAGTTCTGCCTGTATCAACAGTTGGCAGATTTCCCGGTAGTCCAGGTCCGGGTGCATTTCGGTCAGCATGCCAACTCGCATCCAGTGCTCAGCCTGCGCATTGATGGAGCGGCTAAGGGCATTTCCTGCGACGCGCAGGTTCTCATGCATTTGTTCTGAAATTTTGACGATACCCATAACCACCATCTATACGAAATATATGCGTATTATATACGTCTCATGTGGTTATGCATTTTCGAATGCCGTGCCCAACATGGCCCTTTCTATCGCACATATCGGTGAGTAAGAGCTATGTTCGAGCGCTTCTGAATGTCCGTTTTAGGGCACTGAAATTGATCCAGAGAATGCCGCTTTGGGTCGATTTGCGTCATTGATCGAGCAGTTGAGTCTGCAGCTCGAGACGGTTTTTTCTTGTCGAGCGTACCGTCCGCGCACGCCACTCGCGTCACGCGTCAAACACGCGCGATTCACCGGTCTTGCGGAAGACGACCTCGCCGCTGGGAATATGGACCACTCGAATTTCGCCGCCGGGCGGCGAGGTCAGGCTCTTGGCGGCCAGGGCTACGGCCAGTTCGCGGTTGGCCAGGGTGGCGCCGCTGTAGATGCCGGCGCGCAGCAGCGTGGAGACGATGGGCTGAGAGCTTTCGATCTTGTAGGCCGACGTGTTCATGATCTTCTCCCTGGGAAACCCACTGTTGAGGAGAATAGTCTGCACGCCAAGTTTTACAAGCGTGTGGCAGCCATGCAAAAAAATGTATCGATCTGCTCACAATGTTGCACGGCGTATATGACGCGCCACATGAATGAGCGGGGTGCGCCAACCCATCAGGAGAAAAGCCGATGTACGTGGTGATATTTCGTGCCCGGGTGAGGGCGCTGGATGACGAGTATTCGCGGGTGGCCGCGCGCATGCGCGAGCTGGCGCTGGGGCAATTCGGTTGCACCGGGTTCCATGCCGTGACGGAGGGGCAGGACGAGGTGGCGCTGTCCTACTGGCCGAGTGAGGAGGCCATCCGGGCCTGGAAGTCGCACCCTGAGCATGTGCTGGCCCAGCAGGCCGGCCGCGGACGCTGGTATGCGTCTTATTCCGTGGAGGTGGCGCAGATCATGCGCGAGTACCGCGTGGCGTGCTGACGCCGCGCTGCCGGTGCCGACGGTAGAAGAGGTGTTTGAGCCCTTCGGCGCTGGCCACATACAGCAGCACCAGCAGCGCCATCAGCCCCAGAAATTCCAGCGGCAGTGGCACAAAGCCGAACAGCGGACCCAGCGGGGTGTAGGGCAGGGCCACCGTGCAGGTGACGATGGCCAGGGTGGCCAGCGTCAGGGTGAGTGAAGGGCGGCTGCGCCAGAATGGCCCACGGGTGCGGATGACGAGCACCACCAGCGAGGCCGAGACGACGGACTCCACGAACCAGCCGCTACGGAACAGCTCGGGCGAGGCGTGCAGCAGGTAATAGAGCACACCGAAGGTGAGAAAGTCGAACACCGAACTCAGCAGGCCGAAGTACAGCATGAAGTTGCGGATGAAGCCCACGTCCCAGTGGCGCGGGCGCTCCAGTGCGCTGGCATCCACCCGATCGGTCGCAATCGCCATCTCGGGCAGATCGGTCAGCAGGTTGGTGAGCAGGATCTGTTTGGGCAGCAGCGGCAAAAAGGGCAGTAGCAGCGAGGCGGCTGCCATGCTGATCATGTTGCCGAAATTGGCGCTGGAGGCCATGAACACGTACTTGAGGGTGTTGGCAAAGGTGGTGCGCCCCTCGCGGATGCCGCTGGCCAGCACCGCCAAGTCGCGCTCCAGCAGCACGATGTCGGCCGCGTCCTTGGCCACATCGGCCGCCCCCTGCACCGAGATGCCCACGTCGGCGGCATGCAGCGCGGGGGCATCGTTGATGCCGTCGCCCATGTAACCAACCACATGGCCGGCCTTGCGCAGGGCGCGGATGATGCGTTCCTTCTGCGTGGGTTCCACCTCAGCAAAGACATGGGTCTTGCTCGCCAGTTGTGGCAGTGCTTCGTCGCTCACGCTGCGTAGCTCGGGGCCGCTGACGATGTGCACGTCGCGCAGGCCAATCTGCTTGGCCACTTCCCGCGCAACCAGCACGTTGTCGCCGGTGATGACCTTGAGTGCCACGCCCAGCCCCTGCAGTTGCCGGATGGTGTCGGCAATACCCGCCTTGGGCGGGTCGGCAAAAACCAGGAAGCCGAGAAACACAAGACCGGTTTCATCCTCGTTCTTGACGCTGTGGCGCCCTGGCAGGGGCTTACAGGCCAGACCCAGCGTGCGCAGGCCGCGGGCACTGAAGGCCGCGTGCTGTTCATGCAAGCGTGCTGCCTGCTCTGCCAAAGGGCGCACGTCACCGTTCGGCAGCTCCACCGTGCTGCAGGCCTCCAGCACCTGGCTCAGTGCCCCCTTGGTGATCAGCAGAGGCTGGTCGTCTACGGTGGCCAGAATGCTGAGGCGCTTGCGTGTGAAGTCGTAAGGCAACTCATCCAGACGCAGCACATCGGGCGCCAGCGGCTTGGCGGCGGCAGTGATGGCCAGGTCGATCGGGTTGTGATAACCGGTCTGGAAGGCTGCATTGATGGCGGCCAGGCGCAGAGCCCGTTCGCTGGGCGCGCCTTCAATGTCGAGCGCACCGCTCAGGTGAACCTGGCCTTCGGTCAGCGTGCCGGTCTTGTCGGAGCACAGGACATTCATGCTGCCGAAATCCTCGATCGACACCAGGCGTTTGACAATGACTTTCTGCGCGGCCATGCGCCGTGCGCCGCTGGCCAGGTTCACGCTGATGATGGCGGGCAGCAGTTCCGGCGTCAGGCCCACGGCCAGCGCCAGCGCGAAGAGGAAGGAGTCGAGCACCGGCCGCTGCAGTGCCACGTTGAAGGCGAAGATCAGCATCACTAGCAGCAGTGTGATGCGCAGCAGCAGGTTGCCAAAGGCGCGCACGCCGAGCTCGAAGTCGGTTTTTTCGGGACGAATGCGCAGGCGCTGCGCAATGGCGCCGAACTCGGTGGCGTTGCCTGTGCGCAGCACCAGCGCACGTCCAGTGCCGTTCACCACATGCGTGCCCTGGAACAGTGCATTGCTGCGGTGCGCCAACGGGGTGTCGACCGGCAGTTCACCCACATTCTTTTCCACCGGAAAGGTCTCGCCGGTCAGCGTGGCTTCGTCAGTAAACAGGTCGCGTTCTTCCAGCAGGCGGCAATCGGCCGGCACGCTGGCGCCGGCCGAGAGCAGCACCACATCGCCGGGCACCACCTGCGCCACCGGTATCGTGATGGCCTGGCCGTCACGCAACACCTCGGCACGGACTTCCACCATGCTTTGCAGGTCTGCTACGGCGGTGACAGCACGGTATTCCTGCCAGAAGCCGAGCAGGCTGCTCAGCGTCACGATGGCAAGAATGATGACGCCATCGGTGGGATCGCGCATGGCGAACGACAGCAGCGCTGCCGCAATCAGGATCAGAACAATGGGCGAGGCGAGCTGACGCAGCAGCAGACTCAACACCGTCTGGGTCTGCCGACCCTGCAGCACATTGGGGCCGTGGCGCTGCAGACGCTGGGCAGCTTCCAATGAGCTCAGGCCTTCAGGGCTGGCCTGCAGGGCGCGCAAGGTGTCGACCAGCGACGGGCTCCACCAGGCGGGGTCGAGTTCAGCGCGGTTGGTCATGGTGTGGTTGGAGCTGTGTCAGGGGGCCAGTTTCTGCACCCGTTGGCCATCCTGCAGCGAACTGGGCGGGAAGAGAACGACCTCGGTGCCAGGGGCCAGGTCGCTCTTGATCCAGGCCTCGCTGCCGTTGCGCGCGAGTACCTCCACCTCATGCTGGCGGGCACGTCCACCATCCACCGCGTAGAGGGCAGCACGGGCACCGGCGGGGAAGAGGGCGCTGACCGGCACCTTGAGCGCGTCCGCGACGGTTTGCACCACGATGCGCACGTCGGCCTTGAAACCGTCTCCCAGAGCACTCCACTGCTCGGGCGGCGAGGTGATGTCGAGCACCACGTTGACGCGCTGTTCTTCCACGCCCAGGGCCGAGACCTTGGTGTAGGCGGCTGGCTCCACCAGGCGCACGCGCGCCTGCAACAGCTGCGGCCCGCCCCAGTTGGCCAGCGTGGCCGGGGTGCCGGGGCGAACCTGGGCCGCGTCTTCGGTCAGCAGGTCCACCACCACTTCCAGATTGGCCGGGTCGCCCAGTTCCAGCAGGGGGGAACCGGCCTGCATCAGGCCTTCGCTTTCCTGGGTGAGCTTGAGCACCTTGCCGGCGATCGGTGACTTGATGGCCCAGGAGCGTTGCGTGGTGCTGCTCTGGCCGAAGGTGCGGATGGCGATGCGCGCCTGCTCCAGTTCGTGTTGAGCGGCATGTTCTTCCAGGTGGGTGCTGTCCAGTTCCTTCTGGCGCAGGCGCACGGTGAGGCGGCCACTCTCGTTTTGCGTCGGTGAGACGAAGCCCTGTTGCGCCAGCATCTCGCTGCGCTTGAGGTCGGCGATGGCTTGGTCCAGCGAGGCCTTGGCACGCTCCACGTTGGCCGTGGCACGGCGCACTGCGGCCTCCAGCGCACCAATGCGCTGATCCTGTTCCTGGCGCGTGCGTTCATCCAGCAGGCCGGGCATCACCGGCCACAGCGTCGCCAGCACCGCATCGCGTTCCACCGCATCGCCCTGCTTGAGTGTGACGCGTTGCACGCGGCCCGTCAGCGGCGTGGAGACCACGTAGCGCTCGCGCAGGCGGGTCTTGCCGTCTTCCTGCACGCTGCGCTCGAACTTGCCACGGCTGATGGTGCCCACCTCGACTTCTGTGGGGCGGGGCCAGAACGCCCAGACCAGCAGCAACACGGCCAGCGTCACGCCTCCGGCCATCCATAGCTTCTTTTTTGTGATCATCATTCTGTCTCTGCCTTGAAGATTTCTATTCTCGCGTTTTCAGTACGCTCACCAGATCCAACCGGTCAATGCGCCGACGCACGATCAGCGCACTGGCCAGGCCCGCCGCCACCACCGTAACCGCGGCATAGGCGTAGGTGGAGGCATGGATCACGAGCGGGAAAAAGAACTCGTCAGTCTTGATCAGTTGCACGATGGCGGCGGCCAGCCAGTAGCCGGCGGTCAGGCCGAGCGGAATGGCCAGCAGAATCTCCAGCGCCAGCTCGCCCAGCAGGAAGGCCGACACCTCGCCGCGCGTGAAACCCAGCACGCGCAGGCTGGCCAGTTCCCAGGCGCGCTCGGCCAATGCGATGCGGGCATGGTTGTAGACCACGCCCACCGCGATGATGCTGGCGAACACGGTGAGGATGCCGCTGAACACCAGCACGTTGCGGGCGGTGATCTCCTCGATGTTGCGCAGCATCACCCCCTTGCTGAAGGCGGCCACCACGCGCGGCAGGCTCTTCAGGCGCTCCAGCAATGCGGCTTCATGGCCGGGCTCCACCAGCAGTGCGGCGCTGTTCACCAGGTCGCCCTCCTGCAGCAGGTGGTTGAGGCTGCGGCGCTCGATGTAGGCGCCCATGCCCATCATCTCCTGCACCGTGCCGGTGACCGGCAGTTCCAGCACCTGGCGCCGGCCTTCGAGCAGTTCCACGCGCACGGTCTGGCCGGGCCGGATGTGCAGCTTCTCGGCCAGGCGGTCGGTGAGCAGCAGGCCGTCAGGCGGCGGCGCATGGGTGTGCAGTTCCGTGTCCACGATGCGCTGCAACTCGGGCTGCGCGCTGCGGCCCTGCACGCTGCCGCGCCAGTGGTGCTGGCCATGCACCAGCCGGGCGCTGACGCTGCGCACACCTTCCACGGCGGTGACATGCGGCAGGCGGGCCATCTCGTAGGTGACGCGGGCCGGTGTCGCTTCGACCAGGCTGACGATGACGTCACCGCGCAGCACGAGGCGGAACTGCGTGTGCAGCAGCATGTCCATGGTGTCGCGCCAGAAGGTGCCGCTGATGACGATGGCCATGGAGGCCGCGATGCCGGCGATAGTGAGCAGCGTGCGCAGCGGGCGGCGCTGCATGGTGCGCATCACCATGCGGGCGGCCGGGCTGAACCAGTCGCGCAGGCCCCAGGCTTCGATGAAGGTTGGGCGGTAGCGGCCGGGTGCCGGCGGGCGCATGGCCTCGGCCGGTGCCAGATGGACGGTGGCCGATATTGCTTGCCAGGTGGCGCCCAGGGCTGCCACCAGTGTGAGGCCGGCCGCGGCCAGCACCAGATCGACGCGGACCCGGTAACGCATTTCGGGGAAACGGAACACGTCGGCATACAGGCCCATGAATCCGTGGCCCAGCCAGGCGCCCAAGCCCAGCCCCAGCAGCATGCCGAGCGTGACGATGAGCAGCACCAGCTTGAGGTAGTGCAGGGCAATGCTCCAGTTGTCGTAACCCAGCGCCTTGAGCGCGGCAATCTGCTCGCGCTGGGTGGCGATCTGGCGGCTCAGCACCACATTGAGCAGAAAGGCGGCGACGGCCAGGAAGATGCTGGGCAGCACGGTGCCGAAGACGCGCTGCTCCTTGATCTCGGAGCTCAGCAGCTTGTCGGACATCTGCTCGTCGCGGCCGTAGGCCCGGGCGCCGCCATAGGGCGCGAGCAGCTGGTCCAGCGCATCGATCATCTGGCCCTCGCTCGCGCCGGGCGCCAGGCGCACTGCCACCTGGTTGAAGGCGCCTTCCATGTTGTAGGCCGCGGCCAGGGCTTTGCGGTCCATCCAGAACACGCCGAAGCCGCGCAGATCGGGCGAGCCGCCCATGCCAGCGAAGACGAATTCGGGTGACAGCGCGATGCCGACGATCTGCAGTTCCTCGCGCTTGCCGTTGACCAGTGCCCGGATCTTGTCGCCTGGCTTGAGTTGCCGTGCGATGGCAAAGCCCTCCGACACCAGCACCTCCAGCGTGCGGTCGCGCCGCGCTGTGATCATGCGGCCTTCGCGCAGGTGCAGGCGGTTGAGCTGCGGCGACCGTTGCGGGTCGATGCCGATGAGGCGGCCGATGACGGGGTCGGACACGTTGGGGATGTCCACCTGCACGACTTCGCTGACCGAGGTCTCCACATGCGCTGCGCCAGGCAGGGCGGCAAGCTGACGCTCCAGCGCCAGCGGCGCGCGCTTGAGCGAGGCAAAGACATCGGCAAAGCGCGACTCGGTGTAATAGACCTCGCGCGACCAGGACAAGCCGTCGTAGGCGCTGAAGGTGGCAATGAAACCGGCCACGCCGCTGGCCACCACCAGCGCGATGGTGATGGCCTGGCTCCACATCAGGCGCAGGTCGCGCAGCAGTTTGCGGTCCAGGGCTTTCATGGTTTGTGGCTTGATGCCTCGCTACCAGGACAGTTCGGACGGGCTGATCTTGTGCGTGTTGACATCCACGCTCTGGATGCGCCCGCCGCCCAGGTGCAGTACGCGGTCGGCCATGCCGGCGATGGCCGCGTTGTGCGTGATCACGATGGCGGTGGTGCCGAGTTCGCGGTTGATGCGCTCGATGACTTCCAGCACCAGCTTGCCGGTCACGTAGTCGAGCGCGCCGGTGGGCTCGTCGCACAGCAGCACCTCGGGCCGCTTGACGATGGCGCGCGCAATCGCCACACGCTGCTGCTCGCCACCGGAGAGTTGCGATGGAAAGTGGTCCATGCGCTCTTCCAGGCCGACCAGACGCAGCGCTTCGGCGGCCGGCATTGGATCGTGTGAGATATCGGTGACCAGCTCCACGTTTTCACGCACCGTCAAGCTGGGGATCAGGTTGTAGAACTGGAAAACGAAGCCGACGTGTTCGCGCCGGTAGCGGGTAAGGTCGGCATCGCTGGCGCCAGTGAGTTCATGCTCGGCAAAGCGTGCGCTGCCGCTGCTCGGGCGGTCCAGGCCACCCAGGATGTTGAGCAGGGTGGATTTGCCGCTGCCCGAGGGACCGAGCAGCACGATGAATTCGCCTCGGTAGATGGTGAGGTTGACGTCCTGCAGCGCACGCACCTGGACCTCACCCATCTGGTAGGTCTTGCTCAAGTCCTTGGCGATGAAAACCGCCGCGGCTGAATTGGGTTCAGCGTCTTCCCTGATGGCGTTCATGTCCTGCTGGGCATTGTTATTGTGGCAATGCAGCATGATATTCTCGTTCGACCATGACCGACATCCTGACCGTGACCATGAACCCTTGCGTCGATGTCTCGACATCGACTGCCAGGGTAGAGCCCGAGCACAAGCTGCGCTGCGAAGCGCCGCGGCATGAACCGGGTGGCGGTGGCATCAATGTGGCGCGTGTCGTGCAGCGGCTGGGGGGCTCCTGTGCCGCCTTGTTTCCAGTTGGCGGCAGCAGTGGCGCCCAGTTGCTGCGCCTGCTGGCAGCCGAGCAGGTGCCCGCAGTGCCTGTTCAGATTGCCGGCGATACGCGCGAAAGTCTGCATGTCCGTGATCGATCTGTTGCCGAGGACTACCGTTTTGTCATGCCTGGGCCTGAATTGGCTGCATCGGAGTGGCAAGCCTGTCTGCAGCGTCTGGCGAATCTGGCGGAGGTGCCACGCTATCTGGTGCTCAGCGGCAGCCTGCCGCCCGGCGTGCCGGTTGATTTTTATGCGCAGTTGGTACGGCTGATGCGTGAGCGCGGTAGTCGTTTAGTCCTCGACGCTTCCGGGCCAGCCTTGGCGGCTGCGCTGGAGGCAGGGGTCTACCTTGTGAAACCCAGCCTGCGTGAGTTGCGCGAACTCTCCGGCCAGGCCTTGGAGAGTGAAGTGCAATGGCGCGGGGCAGCACAACAACTGGTCGAGACGGGCCAGGCTGAGGTGGTGGTGCTGTCACTGGGCGCCCAGGGGGCTTTGATGGTGTCGCAACAGGAAACGGCGTTTGCTCCGGCCCTGTCAGTGCCCGTGTCGACGACCGTGGGGGCGGGCGACAGCTTCGTGGGCGGCATGATCCATGCAATGGCCGCTGGCGCTTCGTTGCGTGATGCGTTTGGCCGTGGCGTGGCGGCGGCTTCGGCGGCCTTGCTCGGTTCGGGGACTGGCCTCTGTCAAGCGGTTGATGTCGATCGGCTGCACCGCGAGGTGATCTTGCAGGTTCGCTGAGTGCGCCGTCGCTTGGGCGCGAGTTGTAACAAACCTACTTTCTGGGTATTGAATAAAATATAAGCTGTTTTCGATATTATTTTCCGTGTCTGCCTCCTGGCGGTCCAGGAGTGCAAGCGCGTATGCAAGAGAACCAGTCCGAATTAATCGATGTCAGTCAGCTGCGAATAGGCATGTTCGTAGAGCTGGACATCGAGTGGATGGCGCACCCTTTTCTCAAGGGCAATTTCAAGATTTCTTCGGAGAAGCAGATCGAGGCCATCTGCAGCCTCGGCCTGGAGCAGATCCGCTATGTGCCGGCACGCAGTGCGCCAGCCGTGGCCAAAATGCTGGAGGTCACGCCGTCCAAATACCCGACCTTGAGTCCGGAAGACTTGCTGGCATTGGAGGCGTCCAGGGCGGAGGCTTTGCGCCAGCGCAAGCTGCGTGTCGAGGCGATTGCCAATCAGCAGCGTAGCCTGCTCGCCTGTGAGCGACGTTTTGCCGATGCGGTGCGGCACTACCGGTATGCGGCGGAGCAGGTCGTGGCACAGCCCAAGGCTGTGGCCGAAAAATGCCATGGCCTCATTCACAACGTTGTCTCGGAGATGCTCTGCAATGGTGATACGGCCATTCGCCTGCTTTCCGAAGGAATGGGCGACCGCATCGCAATGCATCCGGTCAACGTCACCATCCTGTCCTTGCTGCTCGGCAAGGCGATGGGGCTGCCGCAAAAGGACATGGTCGACCTCGGGATGGCCGCCTTTTTGCATGACATCGGCAAATTGGAGTTGCCGGAGCGCGTTCGATTTTTCGATGAGAGTTTCTCCACCGTCGAGTACAAGCTGTACCAGGAGCACGTGGCCGAAGGGGTTCAGTTGGCCAAGCGCATGGAGCTTTCCCCGGCGGCGGTGCTCGCAATAGCCCAACATCACGAAATGGTGGATGGCAGTGGCTTTCCGTCGCATTGCAAAGGTGAAAGCCAGCCCTTGTCGTCCAAGATCATGGCACTGGTCAACCGCTACGATGACCTGTGCAATCCCGGGCGGCTCGGTTCGGTTGCCATGACACCGCACGAGGCCTTGTCATTCATTTTTGCGCAGTTGAAGAGCCGCTATGACAGCATGGTGCTCAGCGCGTTCATTCGGATGATGGGGGTCTATCCACCGGGCTCGATCATCCAACTGGTGGATGGTCGTTATGCGATGGTGGTGTCGGTAAATTCTTCGCGTCCACTCAAACCCCGAGTGTTGATCCATGACCCCGCAGTCGCCCGCCAAGAGGCCCTGATCCTGGATCTGGAGCAGGCGCCGGAGATCGGTATCCGGCGCAGCCTGAAGCCCGGCAACCTGCCGTCCGAGGCGCTGGACTACCTGATGCCGCGCCAGCGTATCTGCTACTTCTTCGAACAGGCCGGGGTTCTTGTGGATCCGCAACAACAGGGCTGATGACGATACCCGCGCCAGCCGGCGCGGGTAAGAACTGCATCAAATGACGCGCGCGGCTTTCAGATCAGCGATCTGCTCGGCGCTGTAACCCATTTGCGCCATCACTTCAGTGGTGTGCTCGCCCAGCAAGGGAGAGCGGGTCACTTCGGTGGGACTGTCGGACAGCTTGATGGGATTGCCCACGGACAGGTATTTGCCGCGTACGGGATGGTCCACCTCCACGATGGTGCCGGTCTCGCGCAGCGACTGGTCCTCGGCGATTTCCTTCATCGACAGGATGGGGCCGCAGGGGATATCGAATTCGTTGAGGATGTCCATGGCCTCGAACTTGGTCTTGGTCTTGGTCCATTCCTCGATGCGGTCGAAGATCATTTTCTGGTGCGGCAGGCGTGCCTCGGGTGTGGCGAAGTGCGGGTTGGTGATCCAGTCCTCTTCGCCGATGATCTTGCAGATGGCGCCCCATACGGCTGCCTGCGTGATGAAGTAGATGTAGGCGTTGGGGTCCTTCTGCCAGCCCTTGCACTTGAGCACGGCACCCGGCTGGCCACCACCGGAGGCGTTGCCCGCGCGCGGCACGGCCTCACCGAACTCGATTTCAGGGTACTGCGGGTACTCCTTGAGCACGTGGGTGCGTTCCAGGCGCTGCTGGTCGCGCAGCTTGACGCGGCACAGGTTGAGCACGGAGTCCTGCATGGCGGCCAACACCTTCTGGCCGCGGCCGGTCTTCTCGCGCTGGAACAGGGCGGTCACGATGCCCAAGGCCAAGTGCAGGCCGGTGCCGCTGTCACCGATCTGCGCGCCGGTCACCATGGGCACACCGTCCGGGTCACCGGTGGTGGAGGCGGCGCCGCCCGTGCACTGGGCCACGTTCTCGTACACCTTGCAGTCCACGTAGGGGCCGGGGCCGAAGCCCTTGACCGAGGCCAGGATGATGCGCGGATTGATCTCCTGAATCTTCTCCCACGGAAACCCCATGCGATCCAGTGCGCCGGGGGCGAAGTTTTCCACCATCACGTCGCATTGCTTGATCAGGTTGACCAGCACTTCCTTGCCCTTGGGGTCCTTGGTGTTGAGCGTGATGGAGCGCTTGTTGTGGTTCAGCATGGTGAAGTACAAGCTGTCCGCGTCCGGAATGTCGCGCAACTGGCCGCGCGTGGCGTCGCCTTCACCTGCTTTTTCCACCTTGATCACGTCCGCGCCGAACCACGCCAGCAATTGCGTGCAGGTGGGCCCCGACTGCACATGCGTGAAGTCGAGAATCCGGACGCCGTCGAGTGCCTTGCTCATACCAATCTCCTGATTTCAATGATAAAAATTTCTTATGAATAGACCGGACGGGTCTTGTATATGACTTACATTTTATAGAGTTTGCCTGCGTCGAAGCATTGCTGTTTTTTATGCTGCTCAAGGTCGTGACTGATAGGTGCGCGCGGGCTGGCGTGACGGCTGCCAAGGTTGCGTGCGACCGTGTTCAGAAGAGCCCTGGCAGGAAAAAAAGCGGCGCCCTAGGGCGCCGCATCGATCCGTCAGAAGAAGCGGAACTCAGACCGCTTTTTTCGCGTGCATGGCTGCGATCTGGTCCTTGCTGTAACCCAACTCGGCCAGCACCTCGTCGGTGTGTTCACCCAGCAGCGGAGAGGCCTTGATCTCGGGCTTGAGATCGGAGAACTTGATCGGGCTGCCGATGGTCCAGTAGCTGCCACGCACCTTGTGCGGTACTTCCACGATGGAGCCGCTCTTGCGCAGCGACTCGTCGCGCAGCAGTTCCTTCATGGACAGCACCGGAGCGCAAGGAATGTCGAACTTGCGGAAGATGTCGACCGCTTCGAACTTAGTCTTGTCCTTGATGAAGTCTTCGATGGTGGCGAAGATGTCCATGATGTGCGGCTGGCGCCCCTTGGGTGTGTTGTAGGCCGGATCGGTCTTCCACTCGGGTTTGCCCAGTGCGTCGCAGATCGGCTCCCAGGCGTGGCCCTGCACCGTGAAATAGATGTAGGCATTGGGGTCGGTTTCCCAGCCCTTGCACTTCAGGATCCAGCCCGGTTGGCCGCCACCGCCGGCATTGCCGCCGCGCGGTGTCACCTTGTCCTTGAACGCATCCATCTCGTGCGGGTACTGGGGATACTCTTCCAGGTAGCCAACCTTCTCCAGGCGCTGCTGGTCGCGCATCTTGACGCGGCACAGGTTGAGCACGGCGTCCTGCATGGCCACAGCCACCTTCTGGCCTTTGCCGGTCTGCTGGCGGCCGATGATGGCCGTCAGGATACCGATGGCCAGGTGCATGCCGGTGTTGGTGTCACCCAGAGCGGCAGCGGAGATAGTGGGCTGGGAGTTTTCGCCCTTCCACCAGCCGGTGGTGGAGGCGGCACCGCCAGCGCACTGCGCCACGTTTTCGTAGACCTTCAGGTCTTCGTAGTGGTGGCCTTCGCTGAAGCCCTTGACCGAAGCCAGGATCATCTTGGGGTTGAGCTTCTGGATGTACTCCCAGGTGAAGCCCATGCGGTCCAGTGCACCGGGGCCGAAGTTCTCGACCATGACGTCGGACGTCTTGATCAGCTTCTCGAGCACTTCCTTGCCCTCGGCGGTCTTGGTGTCCAGGGTCAGACCGCGCTTGTTGCTGTTGAGCATGGTGAAGTACAGCGCATCGGCGTCGGGCATGTCGCGCAGCTGGCTGCGGGTGACGTCGCCGGAGCCCGGACGCTCGACCTTGATCACGTCAGCGCCGAACCAGGCCAGCAGCTGGGTGCAGGCCGGGCCGGCTTGCACGTGCGTGAAGTCGATGATCTTGATGCCGCTAAGCGGTTTGTTTCCAGACATGTTCATATCTCCTTTTGGGTTGCTCTCGTTAACTTACTTCTTCTTCGCCGCGCTGGTCGGGTTCAGACTGGTGATGCGGCCGCTCTCGGTACCAGCGCCTTCGTCGATGACGGCGTTGATCAAGGTGGGCTTGCGCGACTTGATGGCTTCTTCCATCGCGCGGCGCAGTTCGGCCGGGGTGGTGGCTTGCACGCCCACGCCACCGAAGGCTTCCATCAGCTTGTCGTAGCGTGCGCCTTTGACGAACACCAGCGGCGAGGGATCCTTGGAGCCGCCGCGTGCCAGTTCGTCACCGCGGTAGACACCGTTGTTGTTCATGATCACGATGCAGACCGGCAGGTTGTAGCGGCAGATGGTCTCGACTTCCATGCCGGAAAAACCGAAAGCACTGTCACCCTCGATGGCGATGACCGGCTGGCCCGACTCGACGGCGGCGGCCACGGCAAAACCCATGCCGATGCCCATCACACCCCAGGTGCCGACGTCCAGGCGCTTGCGCGGCTTGTACATGTCGACGATGGAGCGGGTGAAGTCCAGCGCGTTGGCACCTTCGTTGACCAAGATGGCATCCGGGTTGGCCTTGATGATGTCGCGCACCACGTTCAGCGAGCTGTGGTAGTTCATCGGCGAGGGATCTTTGGCCAGGGTCTCGGCCATCTTGGCGACGTTCTTGTTCTTGCGTTCGGCCACGGCGCCAGTCCATTCGGCCGGTGGCTTGGCCCAGCCGGAACCCATGCCGGCGAGCAGGGCAGAGACGCAAGAGCCGATGTCACCGACCAGCGGGGCGTCGATGGCCACGTTGCTGTCGGCTTCGGTGGGGGAAATGTCGATCTGGATGAACTTCTGGCCACCCGGGTTCTTGTGGTCCTTGCCACCCCAGGTCTTGCCCTTGCCGTGCGAGAGCAACCAGTTCAGGCGCGCACCCACCAGCAGAACCACGTCGGCTTCCGGCAGCACGAAGGAGCGGGCGGCCGAGGCGCACTGCTCATGGGTGTCGGGCAGGATGCCCTTGGCCATGGACATGGGCAGGTAGGGGATGCCGGACTTCTCGACCAGGGTCTTGATGTCGGCATCGGCCTGGGCGTAGGCGGCACCCTTGCCCAGCAGGATCAGGGGCTTCTTGGCACTCTTGAGCAGGTCCAGCGCGCGCTTGACGGCGTCCGGCGCCGGGATCTGGCGCGGTGCGGGATCAACCACCTTGATCAGCGACGCCTTGCCGGCGGCGGCGTCCATGGCCTGGCCGAACAGCTTGGCCGGCAGGTCCAGATACACACCTCCCGGGCGACCGGAAACGGCGGAGCGGATGGCTCGGGCAATGCCCACACCGATGTCCTCGGCATTGAGCACGCGGAAAGCGGCCTTGCACAGGGGTTTGGCAATGGCCAGCTGGTCCATCTCTTCGTAGTCGCCTTGCTGCAGGTCCACGATCTCGCGCTCGCTGGAGCCGCTGATCAGGATCATCGGGAAGCAGTTGGTGGTGGCATTGGCCAGCGCGGTCAGACCGTTGAGAAAGCCGGGGGCTGACACCGTCAGGCAGACACCGGGCTTACCGGTCATGAAGCCGGCGATGGCGGCGGCGTTGCCGGCGTTCTGCTCATGGCGGAACGAAATCACGCGCAGGCCTTCTTCCTGCATCATGCGGGTCAGGTCCGTGACCGGAATGCCCGGCAGGCCGTAGATGTTGGTGATGCCGTTGAGTTTCAGGGCCTCGATGACCAGATGAAAGCCGTCGGTGAGTTCAGAAGCTTGTGAGTCGTTTGTCATGATGAAATGTCTCTTCGTTTGACTTTGATGAAGGGCACGCAATGCGCTTGGGTTGGACGGTTTCAGAAAAAGTGACCAAAGGGGCGTTCAATCAAGTTCGGCGATGGTGTTTCCCTGTCTTGCGGATGTGCTGGTTCGGGGCGTTTTTCATCGTCGAGGTATCATAGAAAAGCGATTTGGATTCCTCCATTGACCACGGTCAATTTTCGAGACATTTCTTTTGGTCCGATGAGTCGGGCACTGTGCAGTGCGTTACGCTTTTTCCCATGTCGTCCATCGAAAATCATCCAGAAAAAAACATCATCCGGGTTCAGCTCAGGCAAAACGTCGTTCTCAAGGAGCTGAGCGAGACTGCCAACGCCGAGCTGGAGCCGTTGTTATCGGTGGTGGAGTGCAACAAGGGTGACTACCTGCTGCACCAAGGCGTGCATGAGATGGAGCAGTATTTCATCCTCGATGGGGTTCTCAAACGCGTGGTGACCAACAGCCAGGCCAAGGAGATGATCCTGCGCTTTGCCGCCGAACGCGACATGGAAACGAGTTATGCCGCCTGGTGCCTGAAAACCCCGACGCCTTACAGCATCGTGTCGGTAACCAAGGCGCGGGTGGCCAAGCTGCCGATGCCGCAGTGGATTGCCTTCATGGAGCAGCATCCGGAGGTGAAGAAACCCTTCGAGTACTACGTGATGAATCTGATGAGCGAAATCATGGCGCACACCATCACGCTGCATTTGCTCGATGCGCCGGGGCGGGTGCATCGCTTCGTTCGCAAGCACGCGGAACTGTTCGACCGCATTCCCAAGAAGGAACTCGCGGCCTACCTAAACCTGTCGGCCGAGACGCTCAGCCGCCTCAAGCAGCGCGGCAAGATCTGAAAAGAAAAAAGCCCTGGTGCTGCACTGCAGAACCAGGGCTTGAGGCATCTGACCGTCAGGTCTTGGAGTAGGTGAAACTGCGCGATGGCGACATCAGGCGCAGCTTGCTGTCCACGCCGCTGACCCCCGCCACCTGAGCGGCGATTTGCTCGACTTCATTTTTTTCAGCCGGGTTGAGAACAATACCGCTCAGCAGGATGCGCCCGTTGCGCGCCTCGATGGTGATGTTCACCTCCTGGGTCGGCTCATGGGTCTTGAGCGCGGCACGCACGCGTGCTGCCAGCGTCATGTTGCCGAGCAGCTTGCGCGACTCTTCCGACTCCTGGAACTCCGGGCGGGTGGTGAGCTGGCGGATCTGCTCGACACAGCTGTGAACTGAGAGCCGGTCGGTGTTGAGGACCAGGTCGTAGAGCACCGGATCACCCCAGGTGACGCCGAATTGCTGGTGCATGCGGCTGGCGTGCGCGTGGTCGCTGCGTCGAATTTCATTCTCGGCAAATTCGCGATCGTCCGTTTCCAGGTTGTTCATCAACCATTCGACGCGCTTGCCGAACGAGCGCGTGATGCGAACGCACACGACATGCTGTACCGGGCGCAGCAGGCAGGTGGCACCCCAGCCGCGCAGAACGACGTTGCCTTTGTTGGCCAGCTCGAACATCTCTTCGGCGCTGTAAAGGGCCACGCGCTCGGCGTCGGTGGTGACGCGCTCGATGATGCCGGCCTTGCCTTCACGCAAGCGGTTGATCAGGCTGGTGGAGACATGCATCTTTCCAGCCACATGGTCCACCACTTCGTGGCGCATCACAGCCAGGTTCATGCTGGCTGCCAGTTCCATGGCGACATCTTTGGAGAGGGAACCCATTTCCTGGGTCATTGCGATAACGGGCATGGTCTGTTTCTCCTTCAATCCACAGGCCGCTCGGCGGCAAATTCATCCTGCTTCGGCGGCTTGACCAGTGCGATCAGCTTGGAAATCAGCGGCCACAGCAGCAGTACCAGAGCCAAGGTCGTGATCGAGCCGACCAGCGGGTTGGAGAACATGATCGACAACTCGCCTTGCGACACCAGCATGGCCTGACGGAACGAGTCTTCTGCCTTGTCTCCCAGAACCAGCGCCAGCACCAGCGGGGCGAGCGGGTAGTCGAGCTTCTTGAAGACATAGCCGATCACGCCGAACAGCAGCATGAACCAGATGTCGAGCATGGCGTTGTGCACGGTGTAGGCACCAATCGCGCAGATCACGATGATCACCGGGGCGATGATCGAGAACGGGATGCGCAGGATGGACGCGAACAGTGGCACCGTGGTCAGTACGACCAGCAGACCGACCAGGTTGCCCAGGTACATGGAGGCGATCAGACCCCAGACGAAGTCTTTCTGTTCGACGAACAGCAGCGGACCGGGCTGCAGGCCCCAGATCAGCAGACCACCCAGCAGCACGGCAGCCGTCGGCGAGCCGGGGATGCCGAGTGCCAGCATGGGCAGCAGGGCGCTGGTACCAGCGGCGTGCGCCGCCGTCTCGGGCGCCACGACGCCTTCGAGCTGGCCGGTGCCGAACTTGGCGCCGTCCTTGGACATCTTCTTGGCAATGCCGTAGCTCATGAAGGAGGCCGGGGTGGCACCGCCGGGGGTGATGCCCATCCAGATGCCAATCAGCGAGGCGCGAATCGAGGTGGCCCAGTACTGGGGAAGTTTCTTCCAGGTCTGCAAAACGACCTTGGGATCGATCTTGGCGCTCTTGCCGGAGAAAGCCAGGCCTTCTTCCATGGACATCAGGATTTCGCCGATGCCGAACAGGCCAATCACGGCAATCAGGAAGTCGAAGCCGCGCATCAGCTCATGCCAGCCGAAAGTCAGACGCAGCTGGCCCGTGACGGTGTCCATGCCGACGGCAGCAAGACCGAAGCCGATGCACATGGAAGCCAGGATCTTGAACGGGGAGCCTTTGCCCATGCCGACAAAGCTGCAGAAGGTCAGCAGGTAGACCGAGAAGAATTCGGGTGGACCGAACTTCAGCGCGAACTTGGCCACCAGCGGCGCCAGGAACGTGATCATGACCACGGCCACGAAGGCGCCGACGAAGGAGGATGTGAAAGCACCGGTCAGTGCTTCACCCGCTCGGCCCTGTTGCGCCATCGGATAGCCATCGAACGTGGTGGCCACCGACCATGGTTCTCCGGGGATGTTGAACAGCACCGAGGTGATGGCGCCGCCGAAGAGGGCGCCCCAATAAATGCAGGACAGCATGATGATGGCCGAGGTCGGGTTCATGCTGAAGGTCAGTGGCAGCAGGATGGCCACGCCGTTGGCGCCGCCCAGTCCCGGCAGCACGCCGATCAGCACACCGAGCACGATGCCCACCACCATCAGAAGAAAGTTCATGGGCGTCATGACGACGGCGAAACCATGAAACAGTGCGTTGAGTTCTTCCATTTTTTTTAAGTCTCCGTAGTACCGGACATGTCCGTGCTCAATAACCCAGGAAGCTGAGCAGGTCGTAGGCACCCTTGAACAGCGGCACTTTGAACCAGACTTCAAACATCATGAAAAACACGACGTTGACGACGAGTGCTGCCGTCACGCTCTTGATCCAGCTGAACTTGCCAAGGATGATCATGAACAGCGCGATGTAGATGGCCGATGCGACGTAGATGCCGATCACCTGGATGGCGCCGACATAAACGGCGGCAGGAATCAGCACCGAGAAGACGCGGCCCAGCTGCTCGCGATCAACAAAGATCTCCGTGTTTTTCTGCTTGCCGGCCAGTGACTGGTACAGGATGCCCAGTGCCGCGATCACCAGGATCAGGCCGATATAAAAGGGAAAGTAGCCCGAGCCTGGGCCATCGCTCGTCCATTCGGATCCGAGCTGGCGGCTGCCGTAGATGATCACGCCGCCGAGGATCAGCACAAGAATGGCGACGACTGCGTCAACGATATTGGTGGCAACCCCTGTGCGGCTGTCTTCGTGTGAGTTCATGTTCGGGTCCATGACGAAAGTTTTGCAAAACGATACTTGAGGGCGGCACCTGTCCAGGAATGGCGGTCAGCGTGAACTGGCGCTCATTCCAAGCAGGTCGTTGTCGGGGAAAACAGGCCCGGGTGGTGCCGGGCCGCCGGTTTACTTGGCGAGGAAGCCCGCTTCCTTCATGAGGCTGCGGTGGTTTTCTTCGGCAGTGGTGAGCCACTTGCTGAAGTCAGCGCCACTCATGCTGGTCTGGTTGAAGGCACCTTTTTCCATGTACTCCTTCCAGTCCGGTGTCTCACGGACTTTCTTGAGCAGGTTCACGTAGTAGGCGAGCTGGTCAGCCGAGATGCCGGGGGCCGCGAAGATGCCGCGCAGCATGACGTAGTCGGTCGGAACACCGGCTTCCTTGCAGGTCGGGATGTCGTTCCACGACTGGGTGTCGGTCACCTTGGCCTTGTAGGGCATGCGGGTGTCGTCGAACACGCACATGGCACGCAGCTTGCCGGCGCGCCACTGGGCCACGGCTTCCGCCGGGTTGTTCACGCTGGAGTCGATGTGGCCACCGACCAGCTGTACCGCCACTTCGCCGCCGCCCTTGAAGGGCACGTAGATGAATTTGGTGCCGGTAGCCTTTTCAATGCCGACAGTCAGGATCTGGTCTTCCTGCTTGGAGCCGGTGCCGCCCATCTTCATCTTGCTCGGGCCGGCAGCCTTGACGGCATCCAGATATTCCTTGGCTGTTTTGTACGGCTTCTCGGCATTGGTCCACAGCACGAACTGGTCAAGCGCCATCATGCTCACGGGGGTCATGTCCTTCCAGTTGAAGGGCACACCGGTGGCCAGCGGCGTGGTGAACAGGTTGGACAGGGTGATGATGATCTTGTGCGGGTCGCCCTTGGCCTCTTTGACGGAGAGGAAGCCTTCTGCGCCAGCGCCGCCGGATTTGTTCACGACGATCAGCGACTGGTTCATCAGCTTGTGCTTGACGATGATGCCCTGCATCAGGCGAGCCATCTGGTCAGCGCCGCCACCGGTGCCCGCAGGCACGACAAATTCAACCGGCTTGGTGGGCTCCCAAGCGGCGCTTGCTGCTGTGGTGGCTGCCAGTGCCGCAATGGCAATCAACCCTGTGGCCGCCTTGACCAAGCTCGAACTCAACCGCGTATGTATGGCTTTGACCATGATGTCTCCTCGTTTAGTTAATACTGTCAGGTATCCATCTGTCTGTTGATTCTCTTGCTGGAATCTTGTGCAAGCAGATGGTCGAATTATTCGGAATAAATTCTCTTGATGGTGGTCAACTTTTCAGAAATTTGTATCCAACCTAGGGTTTCCATGAATGGGGGTAATGCTTACGTGCCAACGCAGTGTGCCTTGTTGGTGCCAATAAGGTGAAAGGGTGCTTACGTGTGGGAATGTCCAAGAGCCCGGCATGACGTGCGCAGTGAAAGAGCGGCATTCTTCAGACGCTCGGCGACATCCGAGCCGGTTCGTGTGCTTTCTCCATTGTGCTGGCCAGCAGTGTCACCATCGCATGGGCAGCGTCGGAGTGGGGTGTCGGTGTGTGGGCCCGTCGGTGGAACTCAACCAGTGAACCCACCAAGGGATTGATCTCCGGTGCATGTTCCACAGTCACGTTCTGCCACATCGAGGTCTTGTGGGTGTCGACCTTCTTGGCGCCGGCAATGGACTTTTCTGACGTGCTGCGGGCAAACACATGGCCCGCAGGTCCAAAACGTACCCCGTGTTGTGCGGGCCCGGGGTCTGCTGTGTTCGTCTCCATCATCGTCCTGTTTTTTTGATTCATCGCACACCGGCAGCGGCGCGGTGTGGTCTGAATCGTAAAAAAGGAGATGGCTTATGTACAGTCAATAAATCTGACTGTAATCATCATCTGGTTCTTATGTGTCTGATGACATGGCCGTCGCTGCCAGCTGATGCTCTCGGGCAAAGTCTGCCGCGCCCATCTTCTTACCGCCGTCAGGACGCAGCTTGAGCACTTCGATCTGGCCACCCTGGGCATTGATGAAGATCGATGTCTCCGTGATTTTCACGATGTCGCCCGGTTTGCCGCTGACGTCGGCAAAGCGGCGGGTCAGGTGCTTGCGGCAGTCGAAGATCGAGACTCGGGTGCCGGTCAGTTCGGTCCAGGCGCCGGGCGCTGGGTTGCAGGCACGGATCAGGTTGTAGACCTGGTCCACATGGTTAGCCCAGTTGATGCGGGCTTCCTCGGCCTTGAACCAACCTTCGTAACTGGCCTGGCTTTCATCCTGTGCGACTTCCTGGTGCTTGCCGGCCATGACCAGATCGGCAGCCTCCAGCAAGGCGGCCACACCCAGCGGGAACAGGGAATTGAAATAGACCTCGCCCAAGGTGACGTCGGGGCCGATGGGGCAGGTCTTTTGCAGGATGACCGGGCCTTCGTCCAAGCCATCGGTGGGGCGGAAGATGGTCAGGCCGGTCTCGCGGTCGCCGCGGGCGATCGGCCAGTTGATGGAGGAGGGGCCGCGGTACTTGGGTAGCAGCGAGGGGTGGTACTGGATGGTGCCGTGCGTCGGGATATTGGCAAACGATTGCGGCACGAACTGCAGCACAAAGGCCATGATGCCGATGTCGGCCCGCAACTCACGCATGGCCTGCTCGGCCTCGGGGCTCTTGAGGCTGGCGAACTGGAACACCTTCAGGCCCAATGCCTCGGCGGCGGCGCGCAGCGCGTCCGGCTTCTCGCCCGGCTTTTCCGGTTTGCAGAACACGCCGGCAATCTCGTCGCCGCGTGCCACAAAGGCTTCCAGCGTAGCTTTGCCAAAGTCCTGCTGACCGATGAATGCGACTCTCATGAAGCTTGTCCCCTCTTGAAATTCTGTGGCGCCTTGATGCTGAACGCGCCGATTATCAACGCATCAGGAAGTAGGCGGCCAGCAAGTAGAGCACCACGGCGAAGGCACGTTTGAGCGGGCGGATGTCCATGCTGTGCGCGGTGCGTGCGCCCAGCGGGGCAGTGCTGATGCTGGCCGTGGCGATCACCAGCAGGCCGGGCACATAGACGTAGCCGAAGGCGCCGGGCGGCATGTCGGGCAGGGACTGGCCTGCCAGGATGTAGCCCAGCGTGCCGGCCAGGGCGATGGGAAAGCCCAGGGCGGCCGAGGTGGCCACCGCCTGGTGGATCTTGATGTTGCACCAGGTCATGAACGGGACCGAGACGAAGGCGCCGCCGGCACCCACCACCGAAGACAGCAGGCCGATCACGCTGCCCATGCCGAACATGCCGACCGGCCCGGGCAGGGTGCGCGTGGGCTTGGGTTTGCGGTCGAGGAACATCTGCGTGGCCGAGAAGGCGATGAAGAGCGAGAACACCGCGCCCAGGATCTTGGTCGGCAGCGCCACCGCGATCTGTGCCCCGATGAGTGAGCCGACCAGGATGCCGGGTGCCAGCACGCGCGCCACCGGCCAGAGCACGGCGCCGCGCTTGTGGTGCGCGCGCACCGAAGAGAGGGAGGTGAAGCAGATCGTGGCCAGCGAGGTGGCCACCGCCATCTTGACCACGTAGTCCGCCGGGAAGCCCTGGGACTCCAGGATGATGGTCATGAACGGCACCAAGATCATGCCGCCGCCGATGCCCAGCAGGCCGGCCAGAAACCCGGCGCAGATGCCCATCAGGGCCAGTTCGATGATCAGTTGTGGTTCAAGAAACATCATGCGGTACGGACGGCTGGCGTTCGGTACGGGCAAGAGCAACCGCGCGCAGTCGGGCTCAGGCACCCCGGCCCGGGACGTGTTGAGGGACTGGGAAAACGAAGCGTAAAGGTGTCTGCAAGTGCCACCGGACCGGCATCCTGAACCGGGGTTCAGGTGGGCGAGGTCAGCGTTGGCTTTGGGTTCATCTGACGCGAGACGATCACGCTAGCCAGGCAATGTTCCAAGCCCGGGCTCAATGAGCATTGGTTCAAGGAAATATAAAGCCCGGCGGCATTGCAGACAGGTGGATTGTAGGCGCTGGTGCGCCAGTCTGCAGGGGAAAATTCGCCGTTGGTCTGATGACCTGCTTGTCTCAGATCAGTCGGCCATCTTCGCCCAGCACCGCGTCGAGGCGTTGCAACAACATGGCGATGGCGTCATCCGGGTGGGCGGCCGGTGAGGTCGTGGCGGTGGCAGCAGGGGCGGGAGCCGCTGTGGCCGTGTTGGTGCTGGGCGCCACGGGCGCGCTGGCGCGTTCCGACAGGTCGAACGCCAGGTTCAGCGATGCCAGCACGGCAATGCGGTCACGTGCCTTGACCTTGCCGCTGTCGCGGATCTTGCACATGGCGCTGTCAACGCGCTCGACGGCATCAAGCAGGCGGGTTTCGCCGCCTTCGGTGCAGCCGAGCAGATAGCTCTGCCCCATGATCTGGACTTCGAGTTGTTTCATGCCGTGTTCTTGTTCGAATCGGTGCCGACGGTCTCCGGCAGACGTTCCAGCAGGGCGTCCACACGGGCGCGTGCAGCGCTCAGGCGCGACTTGAGCGAGTCGCGTTCACTGGTGAGGGCGTCGACCTGTGCGGCCAGCAGGGCGTTGGTGCGTTGCAATTCCTCGTGGCGCACCAGCAGGCGCTCCACGCGCTCGATCAGTTGCTCGATTTGGGGCGGGTTCGACATAGATCAAGGGATTGTAGGCTTAGCGCAAGCTGCCTGACGTAAAATCCAGCCCGTTGGTGCTCGCGGTGTGGTTCACACGCCGCAGTTCAACGGGAAGCAGGAGGGAGAGCCGGTCACGGCAAACCTAACCTGCGCTGCCCCCGCAACGGTAAGTGGACGAATCGCTCGCGATTCCGCTTTCATCAAACAGCCACTGGACATGTGAATCAAGTGTCCGGGAAGGCGATGAAGGTTGCATCCATCAGCCCGGATACCGGCCAATACGGTGGTTGTGCGCCTGGCGCGCGGCCGTGACGTCCATGCCCTGGCGGGGAAGCCGGGGAGGGCATCCATGTTGTTCTTTCCTCATGAAAACTTGTCTTTCTGCGAAGCGGCTGATCCAGCTGATGCTGGCTGCGCTCGCGTCTTTTCCTTCTCTCAACGCCCATTCCCAAACCCCGACCACCGTCGCACTGGCGGAAACCGTGGTCACTGCCACCCGCACCGAGCAGCCGCTACAAGACCTGGTGGCCGACGTCACCGTGGTCGACCGTGACGAGATCGAGCGCAGCGGCGCCACCAGCCTGACCGATGTGCTGGTGCGCATGCCCGGCATCGAGATGGCGCGCAATGGCGGCCCCGGCACCTCCACCAGCCTGTACCTGCGCGGTGCCGAGACCCGCTTCACGGCGGTCTACATCGACGGCGTGCGGGTGGACTCCCAGTCCACCGGTGGCGCCCCCTGGGAGGCGATTCCGCTGGCGCAGATCGACCGCGTGGAAATCCTGCGCGGTCCGGCAGGTGCGGTCTACGGCTCGGATGCGCTGGGCGGCGTGATCCAGATCTTCACGCGCAAGGGCCAGGGCGGATTCGCGCCGTACGCCGGTGTCGGCCTGGGAACCTACGGCACTCGCAAATGGGAGACCGGCTTCAGCGGTGCCGGCGAATCGTTTGACTACTCGCTTGGCGTGGCGAGGGAGGCCAGCAGTGGCTTCAACACCCGCCCGGTGACGGGCTACAACCCGGACGACGATGGCTACGCGGTCGAATCGCTCAGCGGTCGCCTGGGCTGGCAACTGAGCCGGGCGCACCGGCTGGAGGCCACGGTACTGGCCAGCAGCATGGACGCCCAATACGACGCGTCGAACCGGAGCCCGGCATCGACCAAGGACGATCACGCCTTGAACCTGTTGCAGACCAAGGGCCTGAGCTGGCGTGGCCAGTGGAGCGACAGCTACAGCACCTTGCTGAGTGCCACCGAGTCGCGTGTGCAGTACGAGACCAAACCCTCGGCCTACCTGACGATGACGCGCCTGAACGGCTACCTGTTCCAGAACGAGTGGCGCCTCGGCGCGCACCAGCTGACGGCGGCCCTGGAGCGCAAGGTCGACCATCTGGAAAACAGCCCGATCAACCGTGACCGTTCTCAGGACGCCGTGGCCCTGGGCTACGGCTGGCGCGAGCGGCAGCATTCGCTGCAGGTCAATTGGCGGCATGACCAGGACAGCGAATTCGGTGGCCAGGACAGCGGCAGCGCCGCCTATGGTTTTGCGCTGACCCCGTTGTGGCGTGCCACGGCCTCGGCCGGCACGGCCTTCCGCGCGCCGACGCTGTACCAGCGTTTCAGCAGTTATGGCGTCTCGACCTTGCAGCCGGAAAGCAGCACCAACCAGGAGCTGGGGCTGCGTTATGCGCAGGGCAGCAGCCAGTTCGGCATCGTGGTGTACCGCAGCCAGGTCAGCAACCTGATCACTTATTCCACCACTGCCACCGGATGCGTCAACAGCCCGAACGGTTGTTATGGCAACACGGCGCAGGCCGAGTACACCGGGTTGACCGTGTCAGGCCAGTACCGTTATGCCGACGTCAACCTGAAGGCCTCGCTGGACCTGCAGAATCCGCGGGATACGCAGACCGACAAACTGCTGGCACGGCGTGCCAGCCATCACGCCAACCTGTCGGCCGACACTCGCCTGGGCCGTTGGCTGATCGGTGGTGGTGTCCAGCTCTCCGGTGCCCGCTACGACACGGCCGACAACACGACCGTGCTGCCGGGCTACGCCGTGGCGAACCTGCATGCCAGTACCAAGATTGACAAGGACTGGTCCATGCTGGCTCGCATCGACAACCTGACCGACAGCGCCTACCAGCTTGCCAGCGGCTACGCCACGAGCGGGCGCAGCCTGTATGTCGCGCTGAAGTGGGCGCCGTTGCGCTAGTCATCCCATGAACCTGCCAGCGAATACCATACACCGCACCATGAACCATCCCGCCGCATCCGTTTCCTGCCCCGCCATCCTTGTTGCGGCCCCGGCCTCCGGCCAGGGCAAGACCACGGTGACCGCGGCGCTGGCACGGCTGCATGCGCGTCAGGGGCGGCGCGTGCGCGTGTTCAAGTGCGGGCCGGATTTCCTCGACCCGTTCTGGCACACCCTGGCCAGCGGCGCGCCGGTGCACCAGCTCGACCTGTGGATGACCGGCGAGGCCGACTGCCGCGCCCGTCTGCATGCGGCGGCGCAGGAGGCCGACCTGGTCATCGTCGAGGGGGTGATGGGCCTGTTCGACGGCGAACCCAGCGCTGCTGACCTGGCACAGCGCTTTGGCCTGCCCATCCTGGCGGTGGTCGATGCCTCGTCCATGGCCGGCACCTTCGGCGCGCTGGCCTACGGCCTGCAGCATTACCGCGCTGGCCTGCGCATGGCCGGCGTGCTGGCCAACCGCGTGGCCAGCGAACGCCATGCCGGCATGCTGCAGACCAGCCTGAAAGAGCCGGACCAGTGGCTTGGCGCGCTGATGCGCAACCCGGCGCTAACGCTGCCCGAGCGCCATCTGGGCCTGGTGGCCGCCACCGAACTCAGCGATGCGATGGAGCGGCTCGACGCCGCCGCCGACGCGCTGCTCGACACGCCGCTGGGCCGCATGGGCAAGGCCGAGCTGCAGCGTTGGACCGTGGACTTCCCCGCGGCCGATGCCGTGTTGCGCAACCAGCCGCTGCAGGGCAAGACGGTGGCCGTGGCGCAGGACGCCGCGTTCTGCTTCATCTACGCCGCCAACATCGAGTGCCTGCAGGCGCTCGGTGCCACGGTGACTTATTTCTCGCCGCTGGCCGACCGTGCCTTGCCCGCCTGTGATGCGGTCTGGCTGCCCGGCGGCTACCCCGAGCTGCACGCCCAGCGCCTGAGTGCCAACCACGCGCTGCGCGACAGCCTGCGCGCCCATGTGGCGCAGAACAAGCCGGTGTGGGCCGAGTGCGGCGGCATGATGGTGCTCTTTGATGAACTGGTGGACAAGGAAGGGCAGGGCCACGCCATGTGGGGCCTGCTGCCGGGCAAGGTCACCATGCAAAAACGGCTGGCCGGTCTGGGGTCGCAACAGCTGCTGATCGACGGCGAGCAACTGCGCGGCCACACTTTTCATTACTCCACCAGCGACACGCCGTTGCCGCCGCTGGCGCGCACCTCGCGGCCCGAAGGCAACGCCACGGCGCAGGATGGCGAGGCGGTTTATGTGCAGGGGCCAGTGGGCGCGAGTTACTTCCACGCCTGGTTCCCGTCCAGCCCGGCGCTGGTGGCGCGTCTGTTCAGCCAGGGCTTACAGCCCGTCACGCAGGCGCAGATGGCATGAGCCCGATGGACGCCAGCACGCTCGGCCCGCAACGCATCGTCTGCCTGACGGAGGAGACGACCGAGTGGCTGTACCTGCTGGGGCAGGAGCAGCGCATCGTCGGCATTTCGGGTTACACCGTGCGGCCACGCCGCGCGCGCGAGGAGAAGCCCAAGGTCAGTGCCTTCCTGAACGCCAGGATCGAATCCATCGTGGCGCTCAAGCCCGATTGCGTGTTCGGTTTTTCCGACCTGCAGGCCGACATTGCCGCCGAGCTGATCCGCCGCGGTATCCAAATCACGGTGTTCAACCAGCGCAGCGTCGCCGAGATCTTGTCCATGCTGTACCAGGTGGCGGCCATGGTTGGGGCGGCCGAGCGCGGCTTGCAATTGATCAACGAGATGCAGACGAAGCTGGACGCCATTCAGCAAGCAGCGGCCCAGCTGCCGCGCCGCCCGCGCATCTACTTCGAGGAATGGGACGAGCCGCACATCAGCGCCATCCGTTGGGTGTCGGAACTCATGGGCCTGGCCGGCGGCGACGACATCTTTCCGGAACTGGCGGCCGAGCCGATGGGCAAGCAGCGCATCATCGCCGACGCTGCCGAGATCGTGCGCCGCAACCCGGACATCATCATCGGCTCCTGGTGCGGCAAGAAATTCCGCGCCGAGAAGGTGACAGCACGCGTCGGCTGGCAGGACGTCAGCGCGGTGAAGCACGACCAGCTGTTCGAGATCAAGTCGGCCGACATCCTGCAGCCCGGCCCGGCTGCGCTGACCGATGGCGTGGCGCAGTTGCACCGCATCGTGATGGACTGGAGCAAGCTGTATGGCTGATGTGCTGACCCTAAGCAAGAGCGAACTCATCCTCGGCGGCCAGAAAAGCGGCAAGTCGCGCCGCGCCGAACTGCTGGCGCGCACCTGGCTGGTCCAGTCCCCGCAGCACAAGGCCACGTTGATCGCCACCGGCCAGGCCTGGGACGAGGAGATGCGCCAACGCATCGCACGCCACCAGCGCGAACGCGCCGAGCGCGTGCCCGGCCTGCAGACGGTGGAAGAGCCGCGGCAGTTGGCCGAAGCGATTGCCGCGCACAGCCGCCCTGACACCTTGCTGGTGGTGGACTGCCTGACGCTCTGGCTGACCAACTGGCTGATGCCGTTCGAGTCCACGGTGGATAAAAATTCCGAACCAAATCGAGCTCCAGCCCCCGATGTATCTTCGCCCATAGCTATGCTTTTAGGAGCAATCCGGAAGACTCCGGGGCCGCTGGTGCTGGTGGGCAACGAAATCGGCCTGGGCGTGATTCCGCTCGGGCGCGAGGTGCGCGCCTTTGTTGATACGCTGGGCCGCCTGAACCAGGACGTGGCGCAGGCCTGCGAGCGTGTCACGCTGATGGCGGCCGGCCTGCCGCTGACATTGAAGGGGGCGGCATGAAACGCGCTTTCTTCTGCTGGTTGATCTGTCTTTGGCTGCCGGTGCAGGCGCTGCAGATCACCGATGACCGCGGCGTCAAGGTTGCGCTGCCGGCCGCGCCGCAGCGCATCGTCAGCCTGCTGCCGTCGTTGACCGAGACCGTCTGTGAACTTGGCCAGTGCCAGCGCCTGGTGGGGGTGGACCGCTATTCCAACCACCCGGCCAGCGTGCGCGCCTTGCCGCAGGTCGGTGGCGGACTCGACCCCAACATTGAGGCCATCGTGGCGCTCAAGCCCGACCTGGTGCTGATGTCGGTGTCGTCGCGCGCCAGCGAGCGGCTGGAAGCGCTGGGCCTGAAGGTGGCGGCGCTGGAGACCAAAAGCCACGCCGACGTGCAGCGCGTTCTGGAGAAGGTCGGCCAGTTGCTGGCGGTCAACGACGCGCAGCGTGTCTGGCGCCATATCGATGCCGGCGTGTCGGCGGCCGCACAGTCGCTGCCGGTCCAGGCGAAAAACCTGCGCATCTACTTCGAGGTCAACCGCGGCCCTTATGCGGCCGGCGAATCGTCCTTCATCGGCGAGACACTAACGCGCCTGGGCGTGAAGAACATCGTGCCGACCAGCCTGGGGCCGTTCCCCAAGCTCAACCCCGAGTACGTGGTGCGCGCCAACCCCGATGTGATCATGATCAGCCAGCGCAATGTTCCCGGCCTGCAGCAGCGCCCCGGCTGGGCCGGCATCCGCGCCGTGCGCGAGCAACGCATCTGCATCTTTCCCACCGAACAGGCTAACGTGTTGATCCGCCCCGGCCCGCGCATGGCCGAGGCCGCGCGCCTGATGGCCCAGTGCCTGGCCGACAAGGGAGGGCGACGATGAGCGGACCCTCGCTGCAGGAACGCCGCGCCACCTTGTGGGCCCTGGCGCTGGCGCTGCTGGCTGCGGCCGGTGTGCTGCTCGGCGCCGGTGTCGGCAGCACCGGTTTCGAGAGCGTGTTCAAGGCACTGCACGACCCGGTGGCCTGGCAGATCGTCTGGGACATCCGCCTGCCGCGTACGCTCGGCGCCTGGCTGGCCGGTGCGCTGCTGGGCCTGGCCGGGGCGGTGGCGCAAGGGCTGTTCCGCAACCCGCTGGCCGACCCCTATCTGCTGGGCAGCGCCTCCGGCGCCTCGCTCGGCGTGGCCATCGCTTTGGCCTTGTTCGGCGTCTCGCCGCTGGCCACGCACTGGCTGGTGCGCCTGGGCTTGACCGGCGCCGCCTTCGTCGGTGCCGTGGCGGCCGTGCTGCTGACGCTGGTGCTGGCGCGCGGCGTGCAGCACACCTTGCGCCTGCTGCTGGCCGGCGTCATCGTCGGTGTGGTGCTGGGCGCCTTGAGTTCGCTCACCATGCTGCTGGTGCCTGAGGTGCTGCAGGCCATGCAAGCTTTTCTGCTCGGCAGCACCGGTTATGTGGGCTGGAGCGCCTGCGTGTTGATGGCCGTCGTCTGGGGCCTGTGCATGCTGGCGGCCTGGAGCCTGAGCCGCGTGCTCGACGGCCTGACGCTCGGCGAGGCCACCGCTGCCAGCCTGGGGCTCTCGCTGGCGCCGTTGCGTGCCGCGCTGATTGCGGTGATGGCCCTGGCTACCGGCACTGCCGTGGCGCAGACCGGCCTGATTGCCTTCGTTGGCCTAGCCGCGCCGCACCTGGTGCGCTCGCTGGTCAAGACCACGCACGGCCGTCTCACCTTCTTGGCCAGCCTGATGGGCGGCGTGCTGCTGATGGTGGCTGACCTGCTGGCGCGTTGGTTGATTGCGCCGGCCGAGTTGCCGGTGGGCGTGCTGACCGCCGTGCTCGGCGGCGGTTACCTGCTGTGGCTGATGCACCGGCAAAACCAGCGGGGGCGGATGTTATGAACCAGAGTGCCATTTGCGCGCAAGCCATTCGCGCCAGCCTGGGCAACATCGAGGTGCTGCACGGCATCGACCTGGACTTGCCCGTGGGCCGCTGGACCAGCATCGTCGGCCCCAACGGCGCCGGCAAGTCCACCTTGCTCAAGGCCTTGGCCGGGCTGCTGCCGCATGAGGGCGAGGTGTCGCTGCTGGGTTGTCCCCCGGGCCATTTCCGTGGTCGCCAGAAAGCCCGGCACCTGGCCTGGCTGGGCCAGAACGAAAGCAGCGCCGACGACCTGACCGCTTACGACGTCGCGCTGCTGGGCCGCCTGCCGCACCAACCCTGGCTGGCGCCGCCCAGCGCGGCCGACCACGCGGCCGTGGAGCAGGCACTGCGCGCCACGCAGGCCTGGGACTGGCGCGAGCGCCCCCTGAGCCATCTCTCCGGCGGCGAGCGCCAGCGCGTGCTGCTGGCGCGTGCCCTGGCGGTGCAGGCCGAAGTGCTGCTGATGGACGAGCCGCTGGCCAACCTCGACCCGCCGCACCAGGTCGACTGGCTGTTGCTGGTGCGCGAACTCGTCAAAAACGGCAAGACCGTGGTCAGCGTGCTGCACGAGCTGTCGCTGGCGCTGCAGGCCGACGAGCTGGTCATCATGGCCGCCGGCCGCGTGACGCACCACGGCGCCTGCGCTGACGCCGCCACCCACCGCGCACTGGAGCAGGTGTTCGACAACCGTATTCACATCCAACAGGTGGCAGGGCAATGGCTCTCGCTGCCCAAACTCTCATAACCGGACACTCCATGGAAATCGAAGCCCCCCCGACTGAAAAGCGTTACGAGAAACCCGAGGGCGAACGCCGCGGCTTGGTCATCGTCAACACTGGCGATGGCAAGGGCAAGAGCACGGCCGCCTTCGGCCTGGCACTGCGCGCGCACGGCCGCGGCAAGGCGGTCAAGATCTACCAGTTCATGAAAGTGCCGAGCGCCCGCTTCGGCGAACACCGCATGTTCGAGCAGCTCGGCATCCCGATCGAGGGCTTGGGCGACGGCTTTAGCTGGAAGAGCCAGGACCTGGAGCACTCGGCCCAACTGGCGCGCGACGGCTGGGCACGCGCCAAGGCCAGCATCCTGAGCGGTGATTACTTTATGGTCACGCTCGACGAGATCACCTACCCGTTGATCTACGGCTGGCTGCCGCTCGATGACGTACTGCAGACCCTGCGCGAGCGGCCCAAGCAGGTGCATGTGGTACTGACTGGCCGGCGCTGCCCGCCCGAGATCATCGAGCTGGCCGACACTGTGACCGAGATGACGCTCATCAAGCACGCGTTCAAGGCCGGCATTCCGGCACAACGCGGTATTGAAGACTGAACACCACCATGTCACGCGACCCCGCCACCCTGGTACCGGCCGAACCATTCAGCGCGGCTGATGCGGCGGCGGTGTACCGCGCCATCTTCGAGCGGCGCGACATGCGCCACTTCGCCGGTGGTCAGGTGGCGCCCGAGGTGTTGCGGCGTTTGCTGCAGGCGGCGCACCATGCGCCCAGCGTCGGTTTCATGCAGCCGTGGCGCTTCATCCGCATCACGCAGCCCGCCTTGCGCCAACAGTTGCACGCACTGGTGGAGCAGGAGCGGGTGCAGACCGCGCGCGCCTTGGGCGAGCGGGAAGATGCGTTCATGAAGCTCAAGGTGGAAGGGCTGCTGGAAGCGGCCGAGGTGTTTGCCGTGGCACTGGCCGACGGGCGTGAGCGCCATGTGTTCGGCCGTCGCACGCTACCGCAGATGGACCTGGCTTCCGCCGCCTGCGCCATCCAGAACCTGTGGCTGGCCGCGCGCGCCGAAGGACTGGGCATGGGCTGGGTCTCGCTGTTCGAGCCGCAGGCAGTGGCGCAACTGCTGGGTCTGCCGTCCGGGGCCGAGCCGATTGCGCTGTTGTGCCTGGGGCCGGTGCAGGGTTATTACAGCGAACCGATGCTGAGCCAGGACAAGTGGGCGCAGCGCGAGGCACTGGCCGGGCTGGTGTTCGATGACCGCTGGGGCCAGGGTGCGAGCCTGTTTGCAGAAGAGGCACCGTGATGCTGTCCGACCTGTCTCATGCCCCGTTGCTGATCGTCGGCGCCTTGTGGCTGGCGCTGGCCATTGATCGCTTACTGGGCGAGCCCGCCGCGCGCTGGCACCCGGTGGTGTGGATGGGGCATTACCTGGGCTGGGTCGGCGCCTTCATCGCGCCGCAGCGCACGCAGACGGGGGCTGCCGATTACCAGCGTTTCGGGCTCGGTGCTCTGGCCTGGATTGCGGGTGCTGCTCTGGTTTTGATCGTAAGCGCAGCCCTGCAGCAAGCGGTTCAGCAACTGCCGGCGCTGCTTGGTCTGGTGCTGCTGGGTTTGCTGCTCAAGCCACTGCTGGCCTGGCGCATGTTGCGTGGCGAGGTGCTGGCGGTGGAGGCGGCCTTGGCCGAATCGCTGCCGGCCGGACGCGCGCGCCTGGCCTGGCTGGTCAGTCGTGATGTGCAGGCCTTGAGCGAGGCCGAGGTGCGCGAGAGCGCCATCGAGTCGCTGGCCGAGAACCTGAATGACTCGGTGGTGGCGCCGATCTTCTGGTTCGTGTTGCTGGGCCTGCCCGGTGCGGCGCTTTACCGTTTTGCCAATACGGCTGATGCCATGTGGGGTTACCGTGGTCTCTATAACGAGCGCGACTGGGCCTGGGCCGGCAAATGGGCGGCGCGGGCCGACGATGTGCTGTCCTGGCTGCCGGCGCGCCTGACGGCCTTGCTGCTGGCGCTGGTCAATGGCGGCCTGTCGCTGCGCGCCTTGCGTCGGGAAGCCGACCGCACGCCGTCACCCAACAGCGGCTGGCCGATGGCGGCCATGGCGCTGGCACTCGGTGTTAGCTTGCACAAGCCCGGCGTCTATGCGCTGCACAGCCAGGGCCGTGCACCGCTGGCCAGCGATACGGCACGTGCGACGGTTTTGGCATCAAAAGTGCTTTTCGCCCTTTCCATCATTGCGACAGCAGCTATTGTTTTCATAGCGTTTTCAGTGCGGGAGATGGAGCCATGAGTGCGCTGCGTATCCACGGCGGCCCGGATGCCCAGGGCGTGCCGCTGCATGACTTCTCCACCAACAGCAATGCCTGCGGTCCGTGCCCGCAGACGCTGGCGGCCGTGCAGGGTGCCGATGCCACGTGCTACCCGGACGCGGCCTACACGGCGCTGCGCGCGCAACTGGCGGCCTGGCACGGCGTGGCGCCCGAACGCGTGCTACTGGCCGGCAGTGCCAGTGAATTCATTTTCCGCATCAGTGCATGGGTGCAGCAGCAGGGTGGCCGCAACGTCTGGCTGCCGCCACACTACTACGGCGACTACGCCGCTGCCGCGCAGGCCTGGGGCCTGAACCGTGTGGCGCAGCCGCAGGGCGCGTCACTGGCCTGGGCCTGCGATCCGTCCAGCCCGTTGGGGCAGGCGCAAGGCGGCCTGGCCGAACTGGTGGCCACGGCCCCCGTGGTGGTGCTGGACCGCGCCTACGAGCCGCTGCGCCTGAGCGCTGCGCTGGCCCTGACGCAGGAGCAACTGCTGCGTGTCTGGCAACTGTGGACGCCGAACAAGGCGCTGGGCCTGACTGGCGTGCGCGCCGCCTATGTCATTGCACCGCTCGGTTCGCTGGCGGCAGTGGCGCAACTGGAGCGCCTGGCGCCGTCCTGGCTGGTGGGCGCGCATGGCGTGGCGCTGCTGCAGGCCTGGCTGCGCCCCGAAGTGCAAGCCTGGCTGCAGCAAAGCCTGACCACGCTGCGTGAATGGAAGGCCCGCCAGCTGGCCGTGTGCGAAGCGCTGGGCTGGACCTGCCTGTCCAGCAATGCCAACTACTTTTGCGCTCGTCCCGATGTGCAAGGCGAGGCGCTGACGCAGGCCCTGGCGACCTTGCGGGCACAGGGCATCAAGCTGCGTGATGCCACTTCGTTTGGTCTGCCTGGCCACGTGCGCCTGGGTGTGCTGGCACCGCAGGCGCAAGACGCGCTGCAGCAGGCCTGGGTGAGCGTGCGCGCACAGGAAAGGACAAGCCTATGAGTGCCAAAGCGGTGATGGTGCTGGGCACCACCAGCGGTGCCGGCAAGAGTTGGCTCACCACGGCTTTGTGTCGTTACTACGCGCGCCAGGGCCTGAAGGTTGCGCCGTTCAAGGCACAGAACATGAGCAACAACGCGCGGGTGGTTACCGGCGGTGAAATCGGTTCCGCCCAGTACTTTCAGGCCCTGGCCGCGCGTGCTGAGCCCGAGGTGCGCATGAACCCGCTGCTGCTCAAGCCAGAGCGCGACACCCACAGCCAGGTGGTGCTGCTCGGTCAGGTGGATGAGGCGTTGACGCGCATGGACTGGCGTGGCCGCAGTGAGCACGTGTGGCCCACGGTGGCACGTGCGCTGGACGAGTTGATGGCAGAGAACGACGTGGTGGTGATCGAAGGCGCCGGCTCGCCGGCCGAGATCAACCTGAGCGGCAGCGACATCGTCAACCTGCGCGTGGCACGCCATGCCAAGGCCCAGTGCCTGCTGGTGACCGACATCGACCGTGGCGGCGCTTTCGCCCACCTTTATGGCACCTGGGCCCTGATGCCGGAAGAAGACCGGGCACTGATCAAGGGCTTCGTGCTCAACAAGTTCCGCGGTGACGCCGCGTTGCTGGCGCCCGCGCCCGAAATGCTGCAAGAAAAGACGGGTGTTCCCACCGTGGCCACGCTGCCGATGTGGTACCAGCACGGCCTGCCAGAAGAAGATGGTGTGTTTGACGACCGTCACAGCGCGAGCGGAGTCATCACCACGACCATCGCCGTCGTGGTCTACCCGCGCATCAGCAACCTCGACGAATTCCAGCCGCTCAAGAACATCCCCGGCGTGCATCTCAAATGGGTGCGCAGCGCGGCCGAAGTGCAGGGCGCTGACTGGATCATCCTGCCTGGCTCCAAGCACACCAGCGGCGACTTGGCCTGGCTGCGTGCGCAGGGGTTGGACCGCGCCATTGCCGCCCATGCGCAGCGGGGTGGGGCGGTGCTGGGTGTCTGCGGCGGGCTGCAGATGCTGGGTGAGGCGCTGATCGATTCGCACGGCATCGACGGCAACGCACCGGGCCTGGGCCTGCTGCCGCTGGTCACCGCTTTTGAGCCAGCCAAGACAGTGCAGCGCACGCGCGCCACCTTTTCAACCGTCATCGGCCCGTGGGCGGCGCTCTCGGGCATCACGGTGCAGGGCTACGAGATCCACCACGGCCAGACCGCGCAGCACCCGGCCATGGCGGCCAAGGGCGATGTGGCGCATCGGTTGATCCCCCGTCTGGCCTGGCAGAACGTGGCCGGCAATGTGCTCGGCCTGTACCTGCACGGTTTGTTCGAAGACCCGGCTGCATTGCAGGCGCTGTTCGGCCAGCACGGTGCCCAGGTGCCGACGCTGGACGCCGTGTTCGAGCGCATGGCTGACTTCATTGACGAGCACTTCGAGGCGGGTGTGCTGGACGTGCTGATTCAGCGCTGAACTATTTTTCAAACGAGAACTTGACCATGACTTTCACGCTCCCTTCCATTCCCGATATCACCGACGCCGCCCTGGCGCAGCGCCTGCAGCACAAGATCGACAACAAGACCAAGCCGCTGGGGTCCCTCGGCCGCCTCGAAACACTGGCGTTGCAGCTTGGCTTGATTCTGGGTACCGAGGCGCCCGAGCTGCGCGCACCGCAGATGGTGGTGTTCGCCGGCGACCACGGCCTGGCCGCGCGTGGCGTCTCGGCCTACCCGAGCGACGTGACCTGGCAGATGGTGGAGAACTTCCTCGCCGGCGGCGCGTGTGTGAGCGTGCTGGCGCGCCAGCACGGCATGGCGCTCACCGTGGTGGACTGCGGCGTGCGCCACGACTTCGCGCCGCGTGCATCGCTCGTGATTCGCAAGGTCGCCCCCGGCACGGCCGATTCGGCGGCTGGCCCGGCCATGACGCCGGAGCAATGCGCGCAGGCGCTGGCCAACGGCGTCGAACTCGTGAAGGCCTTGCCCGGCAACGCGCTGCTGCTGGGCGAGATGGGCATCGGCAACACCTCGGCGGCTTCGCTGCTGCTGTCGCGCTTGGCCGGGCTGGAGATCACCGACTGCACCGGTGCCGGCACCGGGCTGGACGATGCGGCAATTGCGCGCAAGGTCACGGTGCTGCGCGAGGTGCTGCTCAAGCACCCCGAGGCGCGCGCCCCGCTGGAGGTGCTGGCGGCTTTCGGCGGCTTCGAGATCGCCACCATGGTGGGCTCGGTGCTGCAGGCGGCGGCCGAGCGGCGCGTGATCGTGGTCGACGGCTTCATCGCCAGCTCGGCCGTGCTGGTGGCCAGCAAGCTGGCACCGCACGTGCTGCAGCGTTGCGTGTTCGCGCACCGCTCCGGCGAGCGCGGTCATGCGCTGATGCTGGCGCAACTGGGCGCCAATGCGGCACAGCAGCCGCTGCTCGACTTCGGCCTGCGCCTGGGCGAAGGCTCGGGTGCGGCATTGGCCTGGCCGCTGCTGACGTCGGCCTGCGTCATGTTGCGCGACATGGCCAGCTTCGAATCGGCTGGCGTGTCGGAAAAATCGGCCTGAGTTACAACACGCGCATGAGCTTCATTCGCCACTACCTGCTGGCCATCCAGTTCTTCACCCGTATCCCGGTCACGGGGCGGCTGGCGGCCTGGGTCGGCTACAGCCCGGCCATGCTGCGCGAGAGCGCGGCGCATTTTCCCGGCATCGGCTGGCTGGTGGGGGCGGTGGCGGCGCTCGGCTACGCCGCGGTGCTGCTGCTGTTGCCTGACGTGGCCGCGACCCCGCTGGTGGCGGCCGCGCTCAGCACGGTGCTGACGGTGTTATTGAGCGGCGCCTTCCACGAGGACGGCCTGTCCGACGTGGCCGACGGCCTGGGCGGTGCCTATGAGCGCGAGCGGGCGCTGGACATCATGAAGGACTCGCGCGTCGGCGCCTTCGGCGTGCTGGCGCTGGTGCTGGCGCTGCTGTCCAAGGTGTCGTTGTTGACCCTGCTGGGCGAGGTCGATCTGGAACTGGCCTGTGCCGGCCTGTTTGTCGCGCACGTGGTGTCGCGTTTCTTGCCGCTGTTGCTGATCCGGCTGCTGCCGCATGTGGGTGACACGGCGCGCTCCAAGTCCAAGCCGCTGGCCGAGCAGATCAGTGGCACCAGCCTGTTCGTGGCGTCGGTGTGGTTGCTGGCCGCCCTGGCCCTGGTTTTTTGGTTTTATCCGGACGTCAACTGGCTCGTGCCGGTGCTGACGGCCGTGCTGGCCTGGCTCTGGATGTGGCGCCTGTTTTCGCGCCGCCTGCAGGGCTTCACCGGCGACTGCCTGGGTGCCACGCAGCAGGTGTGCGAGCTGGCGTTTTACTTCGGGCTGGCACTGACGCTATGAAGCTCTGGCTGGTGCGCCATGCGCAACCGCTGGTGGCGGCGGGCGTCTGCTACGGCGCCAGCGACCTGCCGGCCGATGATGCCGCCACGCGGGCCTGCGCCGCGCAACTGGCGCCGCAGTTGCCGCAGGGCGTGGCGCTCATCACCTCGCCGCTACAAAGATGTGAGCAGTTGGCGCAGAAAATACAAGGCCTGAGGCCCGATTTGATGCTGAAACGCGATGCCCGTCTGGCCGAGATGGACTTTGGCTGCTGGGAGGGCCAGCGCTGGGACAGCATTCCGAAGAGTGCCTTCGATGCCTGGACGGCCGACTTCGGTGCGCACCCGTTCGGCGGCCGCGAAAGCGTGGACCAGTTGCTGGAGCGCGTGGCCGCCGCCCGTGCCGAGACGCGGCAGCAGGGGCGGGATGCGGTGTGGGTCACGCATGCCGGCGTGATCCGCGCCATGGCCTTGCTGGCACAAGGTATCAAGCGCCTCGAACATGCCGAGCAGTGGCCGCAGCACGCGCCGGGTTTTGGCGAGTGGCAGCAGCTGCCGCTCTAGCCCAGCGGGCGTTTCAGGCCGACTCAACCCGGTTGCGGCCCTTGTCCTTGGCATGGCACAGCGCCTTGTCGGCGCGCGCCAGCAGCGTGTCCAGCGTGTCGTGGTCGAGCCGGTTGGTGGTGACGCCGATGCTGACACTGCTGTGCGGCACCGTGCCCGGCTGATCCACCAGCGCGCGGATGCGCTCGGCCACCAGCAGGGCTTCGTTCAGCGGGGTTTCCGGCAGCAGCAGCATGAACGTCTCGCTGTCAAAGCGGCCCAGCAGATCCGGTTGGCGCAGCAGCGCCTTGGTGCGGGTCACGAAGTCGGCCAGCGCCTGGGCGCTGCGTTGAGGGCCGTAGGTCTTGGGGTTGGGCTCGACGTGATCGAGGTCGATCAGCAGCAGTGCCATGGTGTGGCCCTGGCGTTTGCTGCGCGCCAGTTCCTGCTGGCAGGCCTCGTTCATGTGGCGCTGGGTGTAGGCGCCGGTTTGCGCATCGTGCGCGGACAGGTTTTGCGATTCGGCGCGCAGCCGCTCGGAAACCATCAGCACGAAGCTCACACTCATCAGCAGGGTGATCAGCACATAGACCATGAGGAAAACGGGGTGCGGCGTGGTCGGGTCGAACGCGGTGTGCTGCGCGGGCAGGAGCCCGATGATGACGATGCGCAGGAGCTGGTTCAGGGCGCCGCACACCAGCGCTGCCAACAGCAGCAGGCGGGCAAAACCCCGGCTGGCATGGCGGTAGATCAAGTACGCGTGCAGCGCAAACAGCAGGCCCAACGGCGGCGACACGACCAGCAGCCGGGTGCGGAAATCCGGTTCGATGAGACTGAACCACAGCACCGGCACCGACATCAGGGCGATGAAGGCACTCCAGGGCCGTACCGCCGTGGGTTGGTTCAGAAAGCGTTGGCTGCCGAGGTAGGCCAGGTACAAGCCGACGAACAGCAGCATGTTGGGAATGGCAATGGTCAGCAGGTCCGGCAGGTCGCCGCGCAAGGCACCCAGCAGGGTGGTGGAACACAGGGCCAGCGGTGCGGCGGTCCAGTTGCCCAGGCCGCGGATGGCATCCGGAAAGTTGCGCCATTGGAAAAACAGCACCATGGCCATCAACGCAGTCATGATGCTGGCCAATAGAACCACGGTTCTCGGATCAACGATAGTCATGCGTATTCCACCCTGTTGCACTCATTGTGGCCGATTTGTGCTGCGGCTCAAGCGCTTCTCGTGCTCGTCGAAAGTGTTCAGGGTGCTTCGGTTTTAGGCGTGAAGTCGCAATACGCGGCCACGCCGCACTGCCAGCACTGCGGCTTGCGCGCCTGGCAGACATAACGACCGTGCAGGATGAGCCAGTGGTGCGCGTCGATCAGGTATTCGGCCGGCACCCGCTTGAGCAGTTGCATCTCCACCTCGTACGGCGTCTTGCCCGGCGCCAGGCCGGTGCGGTTGCCAACGCGAAAGATGTGCGTGTCCACCGCCATGGTGGGTTCACCGAAGGCCGAGTTCAGCACCACGTTGGCGGTCTTGCGGCCCACGCCGGGCAAGGCTTCCAGCGCTTCGCGGCTGCGCGGCACCTGGCCGCCATGCTTGTCCACCAGGATGCGGCAGGTCTGCATCAGGTGTTTGGCCTTGCTGCGGTACAGACCGATGGTCTTGATGTAGCTCTCCAGCCCGTCCAGCCCGAGGGCCAGGATCTTTTGCGGCGTGTTGGCCACCGGAAACAGTTTGCGCGTGGCCTTGTTCACGCCAACGTCGGTGGCCTGGGCCGACAGCAGCACGGCGGTGAGCAGCTCAAACACCGAGGTGTATTCGAGTTCGGTGACGGGTTGCGGGTTGGCGGCCTTGAGCGTGGCAAAAAAGGCAGCAATGGCGGGCGGTTTCATGAGGCGCGTGACAGTGAACGTGGGCGCCCGGATGGCCTGCCCCTGAGAGCGATCTTACAGGGACGTGATGTCGAGAAAGCTGTCGGGCTGCGGCATGTGCTTGTGCATCCAGTCGAGGTCGAGGTCGAGCTTGGTGATCACCGCGCTTGGCAGCGCGTCCAGCACCTCGGGCTCGGTGAAGGCCATGTCGGCCAGCCAGCCGGCCAGGTGCACCACGCCGCCCAGCGGGCAGAAGGGCACGGCGGTCAGCGGGTCGGAGGCGCTGTCCAGGCCCTGCACGATGCCGGCCGGAAAGCGCCAGCGCCGCGCCAGTTCGGCTGTGACCTGGGCCTCGGTGAAGCCCAGCACGCGCTGCTCGCGCTTCCAGCGGTCGCCGGGAATCTGGGGTTGCCGCTCGATTTCGCTCAAGGTGGCGGGCACGGTCTGCACAATGATCAACTCGCCCAGCCGCACCATCATGCCGGCCAGCCAGGCTTGCTGCCAGTCAACGCCGGCGGCCGGGGCCAGCCACTGGGCATAACCGGCACAGGCCATGCTGTTCATCCAGAACTCGGTCCGGTTCAGGCCCGGCGCCACCGGGAAAGCCACATTCATGCAGGCGGTCAGCGCCAGCGTGCGCACCTGCGCCATGCCGATCATTGAAATGGCGGCATCCAGCGTGCCGACCTCGCGCCGCAGGCCGATGGCGGCGCTGTTGGCCGCACGCAGCACCTTGGCCGTGAGGGTCGGGTCCTTGGCAACGATGTTGCGCACATCGCCCAGCACAATGTCCTCTTCATGCAGCGTGCGGATGAGGGCGTGTGCCACCTCGGGCATCACCGGCAGCTTGACGGACTGAAAGAAGGCGGACAAATCAGACATGAAGATTCCAGTAGGGGCTATCGCTGGCGCTTCCAGGGCAACCGTCGCAGCGCACAAGAGCAGGGCAGGCCGGCATCGGTTGCAAGTGCATATTCTGGCCTACAAAAACGGCACTTTTCAGCAGTGTCAAACCTTTCTTTGAAAGCATTTGTTTTCATGGGATGATCTCCGTCAATCTGTCAGCTACCGCCACCATGAAACCCGCGTTCTCCCGCCATTTTTCGCATCCCCTGCGTTTGTCCCTGGCCCTGTTGCTGGCCGCCGTGCTGGCCGGTTGCGCCTCGGCTCCGGCCCCCGAACCCAAGCCGAAGCTGCTGGTGTTCCTGGTGGTGGACGGCCTGCCGCAGCGCCAGATCACCGGCTACCGCGACCAGCTGGCGCCCGACGGGCTGGCCCGTTTCCTGGAACGCGGCGCCTGGTTTGCCGAGGCCCACTACGGCCACGCCTTCACCGTCACCGGTGCCGGCCACGCCACCGTGCTGAGCGGCGCCTACACCCACCGCAACGGCATCATCGGCAATGAATGGCGCGACGCCCAGACCGGCGAGCGCGAGTACTGCACCGGCGACACCGCAGCCACCTACATCGGCCACAAGACCCAGCCGCTGGACGGCACCAGCCCGAAGAACCTGCGGGCGGAAACCGTGGGCGACGTGCTGCGCGCCGCCGACCCGCGCGCCAAGGTGATTGCCGTCTCCGGCAAGGACCGCGGCGCCATCCTGCCCGCCGGCAAGCGCGGCACCGCTTACATGTACATGGCGCAAAGCGGCCAGTTCGCCTCCAGCACTTACTACATGCAGCAGCACCCGGCCTGGGTCAACAGCTTCAACGGCCGCAAACTGGCCGACGGTTATTTCAAGACGCAGTGGAAGCCGCTCTTGGAAGAGGCCGCCTATGCCCGCTCGCTGCCAGACAACCAGCGCTGGTATGGCCCGCGCGGCGGCGCGCTGCCCATGATGATGGGCTCGCCCAATGACGATGCCCCCGGCCCGGCCTTCTACAGCCAGTTGCTGCGCAGCCCGTTTGCCGATGCGCTGACGCTGGAGTTCGCGCGTGCCGCCATCGCCGGTGAAAACCTGGGCCAGGACGACGTGCCCGACATCCTGTCCATCAGCCTGTCCGGCCACGACTACGTCAACCACCAGTACAGCGCCGAGTCGCGCCTGTCGCACGACCACCTGCTGCAGCTCGACCGCCTGTTGCAAGCCTTCTTTGCCGACCTCGACGCCAAGGTGGGAAAAGACAACTACATCGCCATGCTCACCGCCGACCACGGCTTCATGCCCGCGCCGGAGTACAGCCAGGCACAGGGGCGCGATGCCGGCCGCGTCAACGGCGGCCAGGTGCTGACGCGCGTGAACGACGGCCTGGAAAAACGCTTCGGCCCCGGTAACTGGGTCAGCTACTCTGGCTCCTCGCTGCTGTTCAACAAGCAGTTGCTGGCGCAAACCAAGGTGGACGCCAATGCCTTGGCCGAAGAAGCCCGCGCGCTGCTGCTGGCCGAGCCCGGCTTCGCCGCCGCCTACACCCGCCGCGAGCTGGAGAGCGGCAGCGCCGCCGGCCAGCCGTTTTTCGAGCCCATGCGCAAGTCCTGGCATCCGCAGGTGTCGGGCGACGTGCAGTACATCCTCAAGCCGTATTGGATGTTCGGCACGGGCACGGCCACCCACGGCTCGCCCTACGAATACGACACCCATGTGCCCATCCTGGCCTGGGGCCCGCGCTGGGTGAAGCCCGGGCGCGTGGACAGCCGGGTCGGGGTGGTGGACATTGCCCCCACCGTGGCACGCTGGCTGGGGGTGGCTGCGCCGTCGTCTGCCGAAGGCCAGCCGCTGCCGCTGCCTAACTGATGCCAAATTGGCATCTATGCCTCATGGAATAAGCGCCAGCCGCTATTGAAATAATAGCGTTTGAGGTGCCTTGTTCCCTGCCTGCCGGCTTTGGCTACCATTGGTGCCAGACCCTTGTTTCGTAATTGAAGAAAACCATGCAATTCGCCGACCGCCTGAACAACGTTGAAACCTCCGCCATCCGCGAACTCTTCAAGCTGCTGGGCAAGCCCGGCATCATCTCCTTTGCCGGTGGCTTCCCCGACAGCGCCATGTTCGACGTCGACGGCATCCGCGAAGCGGTCAACCTGGCGCTGAGCGAAGAAGCCGGCGGCGCGCTGCAGTACGGTGCCACCGAGGGCTACGACCCGCTGCGCCAGCAGCTCGCCGCCTTCATGGCCAGCAAGGGTGCCAAGGACGTGGCTGCCAACGGCCTGATCGTCACCACCGGCAGTCAGCAGGCGCTGGACCTGATTGGCAAGACCCTCATCAACCCCGGCGACAAGGTCATCGTCGAAGGCCCGACCTTCCTCGCCACCATCCAGTGCTTCCGCCTCTATGGCGCAGAGGTCATTGCCGCGCCCATTGACGCACACGGCGTGAAGGCCGACGAGCTGGAAAAGCTGGTGGCCGAGCACAAGCCCAAGTTCGTCTACCTCATCCCTACCTTCGGCAACCCGAGCGGCGCCACGCTGAGCCTGGCACGCCGCAAGCAGGTGCTGGAGATGGCGGTGCGCACGCAGACGGTGGTGATCGAGGACGACCCCTATGGCGACCTCTACTTTGGCGAAGCGCCGCCGCCCAGCCTGCTGGCCCTGAGCGCGCAAGTGCCCGGCAGCCGCGACTGGCTGGTGCATTGCGGTTCATTGAGCAAGGTGCTGTCGCCGGGTTTACGCGTGGGCTGGATGATTGCCCCGCCCGAGCTGCTGGCCAAAGCCACCATGTGCAAACAGTTCAGCGACGCCCACACCAGCACCTTTGCCCAAGCCACCGCCGCGCAATACCTGAAAGCCGGCCGCATGCCCGCCACCCTGGCCCATGTGCGCCAGGTCTACGCCGAGCGCGCCCGTGTCATGGGCGAGAGCCTGAAGCGCGAACTGGGCGACGCGATTGAGTTCACCCAACCCGGCGGCGGCCTGTTCTTCTGGGCCCGCTTGACGGGGGCGAACGGCAAGCTAAAGGATGCGGGTGAACTGGCCAAGCGCGCCATCGACAAGGGCGTGGCCTTCGTGCCCGGCGCACCGTTTTTTGCCAGCAACCCGGATCACGCCACGCTGCGCCTCTCCTTTGCTACCGCGGATGTGGCGAAGATCGAGGAGGGGGTGGGGCGCTTGGGGCAGGCGATGTGACCTTGGGCGCCGCATGGCGCATGAAAAAGCGGGAGGCAAATGAACAAGAACGAGGCGGCAACGAATGAAGATGGAGGTGTCTGCAAGATTCTTTGCTCGAGTAAAGACGTAGAGCCATTCGTACAACAGGTTGCCCAATGGGCGGATGAGAACGACCAATCGTTTGGTTTTTTGCCTAGTGCCAGCTATGCGGAAGCCGCTGCTCGTGGGCGGCTTTGGGTCGCAATTGATGAATCGGATCAACTTGCTGGCTATCTATTTTTTGGCGGTCGCTTTCCAAACATTTCAGTTACCCAACTCTTTGTCTCTGCAGACGCAAGAAAGAACGGAATTGGACATGAGCTCGTAAATCAGCTCAAGCAATATGCTCAGCAAATGAGTATCCAGACCATCTCGGCACGAGTGGCGGCAGATCTTGAGGCGAATATTTTTTGGGAAAAAAGTGGATTTCTTTTGCTGCGGCAAATGCCTGGGGGGCGAACAACGAATCGCACAATCAATGTGCGACTCCATGAAGTATCACAGAGTTCACTCTGGCAATCTGATACTGGAAAATCTGCTGGAAAGGTTGACTTTCTTGCTTCTAGGCCTTCGTCAATCGTTCCTAACTACGTTCTAGATCTGAATGTCTTTTTTGATGTTGTAAAACAGAGAGCGGAGGCGGAAAGTGGGGCCCGATTACTAGGCGCGGCCATGGCAAACCGAATTCGCGTTTGCGTCACTAGCGAGTTTGTTGAGGAACTGAGACGCCATACAAAAGACGAGGCGGCCGATCCTTTACTGAATTTGGCGAAAAATCTCCCTGCGTTGCCGCCAATTCCGAAAAATTTGCTTGAGTCCAGATTGGCCGAGCTGAGGAAGATTATTTTTCCTGACGCAAATAGGAGTTCTACGCGGAAGGCGAACGATGATTCAGATTTGATTCATCTCGCAACTTGTATTCATCACAAAACATCCGCGTTTGTGACCAGAGAGAAAGCAATTCTTCGGGCGTCTAATGAGTTGGAGCGCCGATTCCAGCTTGAAGTGGTTTCCCCTGTGGACATTCTTGATTCTGAGAGTGAGTTTTCCCCTGATTCTGGTTCGATCAAAGCACACATTGACGGGGAGAGCTTCTATCTCGAATCAATGTCGGAATCGCTTAGAGCTCAAGCTGAGCAGTTCTTGGAGTCAAAAGTAGGTTTAGCTTCTTCTGTGATTCAAAAGCTACTGGACCCTGGAACAGACCAGAGCCGTAGAGTTAGGTTGATTGCTCAAAGTGGCGATGAACTTATTGGCTATTGCTCCTACTCTTACAGCGCGACGCCAAGGAGTGAAGTTGATGGATTTGTCGCAGTTGACGAGATGAGTGGTGGCGCTCAGCAGTTTATTGATCATGCTCTTCAGCGAATTGCCACTGAAGTGCCACTGCGAGTTCCAACCCTTGTTTCGTTGAGCACCTGCGATCATCAGCAACAGGTGATAAGCACTGCATTAAATCGCTCTTATCAGTTGGAAGAGCGAAGAGAGGATAAGCGGCTTTTGCTTCTGAGACGTGTCGCTTATCGAGGTGTTATTTCTGAAAATGATTGGAGTGATTTCAAGCGAAAACTACAAAGGAGTTTCGCCATAACCTTGCCGCAGAAATGTCCTACTTTCTTGGAGGCAAGGAATACGGGAATTCCAGTTGTTCAAACTGGTGATGCAACGCCAAGGCCTTGGAGGCTTTTTAACTTCGAGACCTTCTTCGCTCCTCTGCTCCTTGCTCTTCCAGGAAGGCCGGGGACTGTTGTTCCGATACGAGAGGGCTACGCTCAAGAGCTATTGCAATTAGCAGTAGCTCAAATGTCACTGCTTCCAACTAAGGAGGCACAGCTTCGAATCGAAAGAGCTTACTTTGGAAAGTCAGGTTTTGAGAAGGCGTTTGAGCGAGATGGCCTTGTCGTGTTCTATATCTCCGGGCATGGAGTAAGGGGGATGACTGCAGTCGGAGTTGCGCGAATCACCTATGCGGGAAAAGTGTCAGTTGTTAAGGCCCGAACGGAGCTTATGAGATATGGAGTTCTTGAACTCTCAACTCTTGAGGAGAGTGTTGATAAGAACGGGAATATTGGAGTATTTACGTTTGACAATTTCACTCCATTTGAAGTCCCCATTTCATACAACGATCTTTGCCGACTTGGTTGCGTCGGAGGGGCAAATTTGGTTACTGCGCAAAAGCTGACAGGAAATCAACTTCAAAAAATCATTCAAGCAGGATTCAAGAAAATTGACTAATCACGCCCTTATTTCCGTTCATCCAAATCATGTGGAAAACATGATTGCAGGCGTGAAGACTGTTGAACTGCGCAGAACGAATCTTCACTTAAGTCCTGGTCAGGAGTTGTGGATTTACTCAACCGTGCCTGCTTCACGGATTGAAGTCGTTGCGTCAGTGGGGGCGGTCCATCGCTTAACTCCCGCTGCTGTATGGAGAAGATTTGGGTCACGCGTGGCAATTAGTCGGATGGATTTTGATATTTATGTCGGTAACAGATCACTTATGACTGCGATAGAGCTAACGGCTGTGCGGAAGCTCCGTAACCCGGTTGTCTTGTCGGATCTGCGTGGATTGAGTATCGGATTTCATCCTCCGCAACTTGCGTTCTATTTGTCTGATTCAGATCCGCTGGTTAAGACCTTGCTACGACGGAAGCAGATTCGTTAGCTATCTGTTGCAGTTAACTCGATCTGGCGAACTTAATCGATACAGAAGTTCAGATCGGCAATCCGGAGTTCTCGATAGACGCATTAACCTTTGTCGTTGTTTGTAAAGTTTGGGGCGGCGTCTTATTTAATTCATTTGAAGCGTTCTTGTTAGATCCACTGAAGCCAGACCATGAAACATACTAGTAGTACCTTTATCGCCTGTGCCCTCCTGGCTCTCGCTGGGCCCTCATATGCCAAGCCGCCCGAGTGCGCTGCCCCCGCCATCGAACAAGCCCGCAAACTGCTCAGTTTTCATTCAGACGGTGACGACCGCATCGAAATCGACAAGGCCGTGAAAGAGCTGCCTTCGCTCAAGAACCCAGCGAATGAGCAGCAGCGCTTCCAGGTGCTGGAGGTCTGGGGCTACATCTACAAGGCACGCTACCGCATGCGGCTGATCTATGCGCCCATGGGCGGCAGTTGCACGCTGATGGGGCAAGAAGTGCTGGAGTATGCGAAGCTCTGACCTGTAGCGGTCACGGCCTTCCGTCGCGCACGGTGTTGAAGCTGACGCGCGACTAGGGCCTGCTCACACTGATTCGACGTTTTTTCCGGAGACTCTTTCATGGCAATCGGTTGGCTCACGGTGCTGCAAAGCGTTCCCTGGTCGGATGTGATCAGCAATGCGCCCAAGGTGGCGGAAGGCGCCAAGAAGCTGTGGAACATGGTGGGCAGGCAATCTGCGCCGCCAGATTCTTCTGAGGCGAGCACGCAGCCAGCCGGTTTGTCGGAAGCGCAGACCTTGTCCGTCTTGTCGGACCGCACCGTGGCCCTGGAGGCAGCGGTGGCCGACCTGCACGACCAGATGCTGGCCTCGTCCGAACTGATCAAGGCACTGGCCGAGCAGAATGCCCAGTTGATCCAGCGCATTGAAGCCAACCGGGTGCGTGTGCGGTGGATCGGCGCCGCCGTCGTGACGCTGGCCTTGGCCGCATTGGTGGGCCTGCTGCTGGTGTTGCGCTAAGGGGCAGAGGCCTCAACCTTGATCATTTGCTAAGAACCGTTTCATGACCCCCATCGTTAACACGCCGCAACCCGGCCAAGCCCTGTACCCCCATCTGCTGCAACCGCTGGACCTGGGCTTCACTCAGCTCAAGAACCGCGTGCTGATGGGCTCCATGCACACCGGGCTGGAAGACGGGCGCGACCTGAGCAAGCTGGCTGCCTATTGCCGCGAACGCGCCGAAGGTGACGTGGGCCTGATCGTCACCGGTGGTTTTGCCCCCAACATCGCCGGTTGGGCCAAGCCCTTTGCCGGCACGCTGGCCACCTCCGGCGCGGCGCGCCGGCACCAGGTGGTGACGCAGGCGGTGCACGAGGCCGGCGGCAAGATTGCGCTGCAGATCCTGCACACCGGGCGCTACGCCTACCACCCGCTGGCGGTGGCTCCGTCGGCGTTGAAGTCGCCCATCTCGCCCTTCAAACCGTTTGAGTTGTCGGCGCGTGGCGTGGAGCGGCAGATCCGTGCCTTCGTCAACTGCGCCGTCAAGGCGCGCGAGGCCGGCTACGACGGGGTTGAGATCATGGGCTCCGAGGGTTATTTCATCAACCAGTTCCTCGCCGCACACACCAACCAGCGCGACGACGAATGGGGCGGCGACTACAGCCACCGCATGCGCTTGCCCATCGAAATCCTGGCGCGCACGCGCGAGGCGGTGGGGCCGGACTTCATCCTGATCTACCGCCTCTCGATGATCGACCTGGTGCCCGGCGGCAGCGCGTGGGACGAGATTGTGACGCTGGGCAAGGCGGTGGCGCAGGGCGGTGCCAGCATCGTCAACACCGGCATCGGCTGGCACGAGGCCCGGGTGCCGACCATTGCCACCAGCGTGCCGCGTGCCGCCTTTGCCTGGGTGACGAAGAAGATGAAGGCCGAGTTTGCCGCCGCCGGCATCAACACGCCGCTGGTCACCTCCAACCGCATCAACACGCCCGAGGTGGCCGAACAGGTATTGGCCGAAGGCTGTGCCGACATGGTGTCAATGGCGCGCCCGCTGCTGGCCGATGCGTATTTTGTGCAGAAGGCGGCGCAAGGCCGCGCTGCAGACATCAACACCTGCATTGCCTGCAACCAGGCCTGCCTGGACCACATCTTCAAGAACCAGCTCACCAGCTGCCTGGTGAACCCGCGCGCCTGCCACGAGACCGAGCTGGTGTACCGCCCGGTGACGCAGCGCAAACGCATTGCCGTGGTGGGCGCCGGCCCGGCCGGCCTGACGGCCGCCACCGTGGCCGCCGAGCGCGGCCATGAGGTGCATCTGTTTGACGCTGCGGCCGAGATCGGCGGCCAGCTCAACATGGCCAAGGTGGTGCCGGGCAAGGAAGAGTTCCACGAGATGCTGCGTTACTTGGCGCGGCGCGTGCAGAGCACCGGTGTGCAGCTGCATCTGAACCAGCCGGTGCAGGCGCAAGACTTGGCGGGCTTTGACGAGGTGGTGGTGGCCACCGGTGTGACACCGCGCGACCCGAAGATCCCGGGGCAGGAGAGCCCCAAGGTGCTGAGCTACATCGACGTGCTCAAGCACAAGAAGCCGGTGGGCCAGCGCGTGGCCATCATCGGTGCCGGTGGCATTGGTTTTGATGTGGCCGAGTTTCTGGTGGCAGACGGCCATTCCACCACGCTGGACCTGCCGGCCTGGCAAGCCGAATGGGGCGTGACCGACCCGGCCCAGGCCCGCGGTGGCCTGCGCCCGGAAGGCCCACAGGTGAGCCCGCCAGCACGCCAGGTGACGCTGCTGCAGCGCAAGGCCGGCAAGCTGGGTGATGGCTTGGGCAAGACCACCGGTTGGATCCACCGCGCCGCGCTGAAGATGAAGCAGGTGAAGATGATCGGCGGTGTGAACTACGAACGCATTGGTGACGAAGGGCTGCTCATCAGCTACGGCAAGGAGCGCGAGAACCCGACCTGGCTGCCGTGCGACACCGTGGTCTTGTGCGCCGGCCAGTTGCCGCTGCGCACGCTGGCGGATGAGTTGCAGGCCCAGGGAAAAACCGTGCACCTGGTGGGCGGTGCACAGGAAGCAGGCGAGCTCGATGCCAAGCGTGCCATTGACCAGTCGGCACGACTGGCGGCACGACTCTAGTCGTCGAGTTTCCTCAGACCATTGGCTAGGTTGTTGGCGTTCGCCGTTGAGCGGCGACAGGTCTCATGCCTGCCGCCCAATTTCCTCACTTGCCGAACAGCCCTTTCAACTGGTCTTTCAACTGCTGTTCGATCTGGCCCTTTTGCGTATCGACCTGCTTCTGCACCTCGGCTTCGACTTTGCCTTTGACCAGATCGCCCACCAGGTTGCCAAAATCGATCTCCCAGCGGACGGCATTGAAGGGGCCAGACAGTTTGACCGGTACCGTCAGACCCTTGAGCTGCTGCAACTCAGGCCCGCCCTGGCCTTGCAACGTCGATACCACGGTGGCCTTGACGGTGTAGTCAAGCCGGTCCTCGCCGAGGTTGATGTCACCGTTGCCGCCAATGCGCAGCAGTGGCGTTTTGGCAGACAGGTCGTCGTTGTGGGCCACGCCGTTGGCAATTTTGAAGCTGCCGCTGAGTTCGGTGAAGTCGGTTTTTTCTTGCGTGGATGCGGCGCCCTGCTGGGGCGCAGGCTGACCTTGCAGCATGCCGATTTTGGCCTTGGCGTTGCGTATCGTGGCGGCCAGGTTGATGCCGTTGATGGCACCGTCTTGCAACGCGAGGCGCGCCGTGCCGTAAAGTGCTCTCTTGAGTTGCGACACCGTGGCGCCGGCGGTGCTGATGTCGATCGTCACATCGCCTTTGCCGTCGACCGGGTTCTTGTCCAAGGCATCTTTGAGCAGCGGCCCGATGTTGATGTTGCGCAAGGTCTGTTGCGCCGCAAAGTGCGGCGTTTTGCTGGCGCTGGCCGACAGTGAGCCAGCCAGGCTGCCGCCATACAAGGAGGCCGTCATGGGGTTGATGTTGACCTTGCCGTTGGCGGCATGCAGTTCAAGCCGGACGTTGCTGGTCCGGATGTTGGCGAACTTGAGCGACGCCACTTTGAGCGTGCCTCGGGCGTCCAGCGATTGGAGTGCCGAGAGGTCAAACGGGCTCTCGGGTGCAGGACTCCCGGGCGCCGCGCTTGGCCCCGAGCCTTTGGTGGGGGGCGGTTCCGTCTTGGCTACGGGCGTGCTCTTGGCCATGTAGCGGTCGGCGTCCAGATCGTCCAGGGCCATGTCAAAGCTGTAGGCAGGCGGGGAAAATCTCGCCAGCCCGACCTGCGCCTCCACGCGCATGCCGTCGAGCTTGCCGGAGAGGCTGGCTTGCACGGCTTCACGGGGCAGGTTGACCGAGGCTTTGCCTTTGGCGCTGAGTGCCAGTGTGCCGCCAGCCGGGTTGGGCAGCGCCGCCTCAAGGCTTAGGTTGCTTAATTCGAAGCGTTGCGCCGTGAGGTCGCCAGTCAATGCGCCGCCCAGCTTGGCGGTGGTGCTGCGTGTGCCTTGAGTGATGGTGGCCTCTAGCGCCAGTGCCGGCGCCTTGAGCGCCTGGGACGACAGCTCAAAGGACGGCGCCGACAGCGTCATCTGCACGAGGGGAATATCCGCCGCTGCACCCTTGAGGCTGGCGCTGAAGCCGTCGAACACATGGCGCTGCTGCACCAGGTCGAGGGTGAAATTGCTTTTCGCGTTGACGGTCAGGGCGAGGGAGGGTTTGTCGCCTTTGACCGCGGCGCTGAGTTCGAAGTTGCTTTTTTTGCCTTGGGCGATGGGGCCGGTGCGCAGGTTCAGTTTGGAGACCGCCAGTGTGCTGTTCTTGGTCTCGTCGGTCAAACCTAGGCTGGCGTTGGTGAGGGAAATGCCGCCAACGTCGAACTGCACCGCATGTGCTTCCTCTGGCGTGGAGGTGGCCGTTGATGGCTGGGCGTTGCCATCCCCCTTGGGGAGCAGATCGTCGTAGTTGGTGGTGTGGTCCTTGTAGCGGTGCAGATTGACAACCAGCCCGTCAACGAGGATCTGATCGATGATGAATTGCTTGGAGAAAACCGGCAGCAGTGCCACGGCCACTTGGGCATGCTCGGCTGAAGCAAACACCCGTGCGTTCTGGCGCTCACTGATCGCCACCTTGCCCAGGTCGGCACCGATCCGGGGGAAGAACGTGAGCTTGATGTCGCCGGGAATGGACAGCGTGCGTTGGGTCTTGTCCTGTACCAGTTGGATGAGGGTGGGCTTGTAGTCGTTGGGGTTGAAGGTGGCGGCGACGATGATCGCCGCCAGCACCAGCAGGGCGACGAGGCCGGCCAGCGCAAGGAGCAGGTATTTCAGGACTTTCGGCATCACACACTCCTTGAAAATCGGTGGGCAGAAAGATGAGGGTCTGGGGGCATTCTCCCCCTCAGGCTGGCGCCGGGTGATTTTTCCGCTGGCCACGTCCCTTCAAACGTGCCTGCACCGCTTCGCTAGTGAGCTCGCGCAACGCATCGGCGGCGATCCAGCGTGCCGGGCGTGAGCCTTGTCGCTGAATGCGGTCTGCTGCGGCGATGGCGGCCGCGTTGAGTGCCGGGTTGCGCTTGCCGATGTTGCGCAGCGCCCAGTTCACCGCCTTTTTAACGAAGTTGCGTTCGTCGTCGGCAGCCGCCTCGATCAAGGACAGTGCTGCGACAAAGTCTTCATCGCTGGCCTGTTTGTCATGCACCGCCAAAGTGGCCAGCAGGGCAAAGGCGGCGCGGCGCACGAACTCATCTTGGCGCGTGGCCCAAGCCTGCACTTTGCGCCAGGCCAGTGGCGAGGCCAGGAAGGCGCTGCCGCAGACCTGGTCGCACACGTCCCAGGAAGCAAACCCTTTGGCCCAGGCGTCCATCTGGCGCGAGCTCAGTTGTGCCGGCTCGGCCACCAGGCCGGCGACGATGCGCGCTTCGGGAATGCCGGTGTCCCACAGTGCTTGCGCCAGGGTTTGGTCGCGCCCCAGGGTGCGGGCGACGCGACGGATCTCGGGCATGGACAGGCCCAGGCGCTTGTCGTCGGTGATACCGAAGCGGGCCAGACCTTCCAGCGCTTCGGGGTGGGCGTTTTGCTGCAGCAGGGAGAGGGCGGACGCCAGGCGATGGGTGTCAGCGGCCGGCATGGGTTCCATCCTCAGAGGCGCAAGGCCAAGCTCAGGGCCAGTCGCTGAACGGGAACGGCACGTCTTCGGTGGCGAAGCCCACAAACTCGGCAATCTGGCGCAGGTACTGCCCCAGGCTGCGGCCGAATTGGCTCAGACGGGCGTTGGGTGTGCTGACCAGCGCCAGCACGAACTGCACAACGGCCAGCACGCCCAACAGGGTGGCGGCCAGCTGGAAGCCAATGCCCATCAGGAGCATCAACAAGACGCGTAGCCAGATGTTGCGTTGGGGCGCGGTGCTCGGTATGTCGCTCATGCGGTCCTCCCTGGGGTCATGGTTTGATGGGTCAGGGCGAGCGGTGCAGGCGCGGCGCCGAGAGCAGGGCCAGGTTCTCGGTGATGGCCACATCCACGTCGGGCCAGCGGCCGGTGACCTTGGCCGCGGTGATGCTGTTCTGCAGTTGCTTGAGGTCTTTCACGCTTGGCGCCACCTTGATCTGCGCGATGGCCGCCGCTGTGTTGCCCACCTTAAGCAGCGTCATCACCTTGCCTGCCCATTCGCTCGTTTTTGCGTTTGCCCGCGTCGCCATACGTTTCACCTGTCTTGCATTGAGGACCCCACTGTACACAACCACGCGTGGCCGTGGTACCCCCGTGGTCCCCGCCTGGAACGCGGTTAAGCTTGGTGCCTTCATGAGTTACACCCTGACCCTGTTTGATGCCGATGGCGCCACTGAGACGCAACGCCGTGCGGCCGAGCAACGCTTTCGCCAAGTGCTGGAAGAGTCGCTGGGCGACGCCAGCCTGGTGGCGCCGGTTTATAGCGCCTACCTGCGCATCGTGGCCACCTACGGCGAGGCGCCGTCACCCGATGTGCTGACCGATGCCGAGCGTGAGATCGTTGAGCAATGGCAGGCGGCCGAAACGGCGGCGGTGGTGGCGGTTTTCGGGCCGCACCGCTACATGGGTGATGCGATGTACGAGATCCGCGTCTAGCCGGCCACCGAACGAGCGCTTCAGCCCAGCCCCAGCGCGTGGAACACGCGGATGGCGGCCCAGGCGTCGTTAGCGGCGTACATCAGTTGCGCCTCGGTCAGGCGCGGGTTGGCCCAGTTGGAGGTGGTGGCCTTTTTCGACTTGATGAAGCGCCGGTTGAACAGCACCGCCACAGCCCCTTTGACGCCCATTTCCTTGCGGTAACCCTGTTGGCGGAACACGGTGTTGAGCTCCAGCACATCGGCCGGCTCCACACCCAGCTTGGATGTGATGCGCTTGCGGTCATCGCCCAGGCCGAAGCCGGCTTTCGTGACGCCGCGCAGGGCCAGCAGCTCGGCCACCATGGCGCGGCAGGTGGCATCGTGCAGCTGGAACACCCAGGCCTTGTCCAGCGTGGCAAGCTGCACGATGTGCGGCCCGTCGGATACTTCGTCTTTACGGAAGGTGGGCTTGGACTCGGTGTCAAAGCCCCAGTGGGCGCTGGCAGCTAGTTCTTCACAGGCTTTTTCAGCCTGTGCCGGCGAGTGGATCAACGCAATGCGGTCCAGACCAATGCGTTCGAACGGGTCCAGCAGGGCGATCTGTTCTTTGTCGGGAATCGGTGGGGTACTGTGCATGTGCTTAGTGTGAGGCCTTATCCACGCCGATGTCTTCGTTCCACAGCTCGGGCTTGCTGGCGATGAAGCCGCGCATCAGCGCAATGCAGGCTGCGTCCTGTACCACCTCCACCTGCACGCCGCGCGAGCGCAGCAGGGCTTCTTCGCCCAGAAAGGTCTGGTTCTCGCCAATGATGACTTTCGGGATGCCATAGAGCAGGATGGCGCCGCTGCACATGGCGCAGGGCGACAGTGTGGTGTAGAGCACGGACTCACGGTAGACGCTGGCGGGCTGGCGGCCAGCGTTTTCAAAGGCGTCCATCTCGCCGTGCAGGATGGCGCTGCCGCGTTGCACGCGCCGGTTGTGGCCGCGGCCGATGATCTGGCCCCGGTGCACGATGACCGAGCCGATCGGGATGCCGCCTTCGGCCAGGCCGAGTCGGGCCTCATCAATCGCTGCTTGCATGAAAGGATCTGTTTTCATTGGTCTTTGGGTTGAAGGGGCATGGGCGCGGGCACCTGGGAATGGCCCTCTGGGGTGGGCTGGTAACCTTTTTCCTGGAAAAGTCTGACGGCCGCTTCGACGACCGCTGGATCGAACAACGTTCCCTTGCCTTTTTCCACCTCGACCAATGCGGCTGGAATACCCAGATGCGGATGATTCTGGCTCTGATAGGCGATGGCCACAATCGTGTCTGCGACCGCGATGATTCTGGCTTCCAGCAGGATCTGGTCTCCCGATAGGCCATTCGGATAGCCTGATCCATTCATCCGCTCGTGGTGCTGCAACACGGTTTGCGCCAATGGCCACGGCAGATCAAGCTTGCTCAAGATGTCGTAGCCAGCCTGTGGGTGACTCTTGATCTGGGCATATTCGTCCGGAGTCAGTTCGCCGATTTTGCGGAGAATGTCTTGCGGAACGTGGATTTCCCCCACGTCGTGCACGATGCCGGCAAGGCGAACGCCGTAGGCCTGCGCATGTGTGAGCCCCATTTCCATGGCAATGGCCATTCCGATCTCGCCAACCAGGCGCTGATTGGGGGCGCCGTAATCACTGCGCGCTTCAATGGCGGTTTCTAGCGCAACAATGATTTTTTCAAGATGGGCTCTCGATTGTCCAAAGCTTTGCGTGGTGGGCAGCAAGCCGGTTTTGTGATCGGGACCGCTGTGAAGCTCGGTGATGCTGAAGGCAACGCTCGCGCTCAATATTTCAAGTGCATCGATTTCTTCGTCTGAAAAGGCGGAGGGCTCGTCGGAATAGAAAGTCATGCCACCCCACACCGTCTCGTCCTGGAAGAGCGGCAGGCTGACTGCGGAGGCCAGGTGGTTCTTGGCCGCAAAGCGACGGAAGATGCTGAACTTCGAATCGTGCATCAAATCCTGCACGACACACGTCTTGCCGGTGCTGATGGCCACCCCCGTGGGCGTGCGGCTGTCTCCGGTGTCGTCCCACGTTGAATCGGGCAATTGCCCGAGGTCTTGAGAGTGCCCCTGAAATGCGAGCGGGCGCAGCGTTTTCTTGTCATCTTGCTCAGCGCGGCCTATCCATACCGCACGGTACAAACCGCTGTTGACGGCCACTTTGCATACGGTGTGCAGCATTTGTGGTTCATTGTTTTCTTTCAGCATTTCACGAATGCAGTTCGCGACGACTTTCAGTGATAAGCGGACTCTTCTGATTGACTTCTCTGCCTGCTTGACCAGGGTCACTTCCTGAAGGGTGTGCAGGGTGTGGCGGTACTCGTTGTTTTCGCTGTAGATTGGATAATTCCTGGATATGAAAACCTCGCCCGTGGGCAAGCGGACTTCACTGTCGGCGATGTCTCGTCCTGCGTTTTGAGGCGGGTCGATGATCGGTCTGCCCAGCTTGGGGAAAACATCAAAGTAAGGCTTGCCCATGATCTCTTTCATGGTTGCGCCTGCACGTTCGAGGTAGGCCCGATTGGCGCGGATCAGGTGGTATGAGCGGTCGTAGACAAAAACTGGAATCGTGATGGCGTCAAAGGTCGCTTGCCAGTCTTTCAGCGTCTGGATGATCCGCTGTTCCTCGTCTCTCAGGTACTGCAATGCAGTCACCACGGAAACGCCATGTCTTCCTGAACGGATCAGCGCTTGACGGGTGGCCCGTTCACTGTCCGTCATGCCGATCTCGGACTCTGGGGGGGCGTGCTGCAGCCGTTGTATCTGTTTATCGAGCAGCTCCAGCCCCATCTTGCGTTCACGAAAAATGGAGACGCCAGAGATGACGGCGGCCAACATGAGGACCGATGTGCCTAAACGCAGGGCGTCGATGAAGATATGGTTGGTAAAAAGTCCTGCCGAGATGCCGCTGTGTTCAAGGTACTGCTCGAAACTGGCAATCGCCAACAAGAGAATGCCGGCGGCGAGGTATATCCAGGTATTTGTCTTGCCAGACAGGCGGATGAGCTGCAATGCCAATATGGCTGCTATGACAACAACAATGATGCTGGTTGAATGCAGAACGATTTCTGTCACGTGCATCGCATCCCCCTTCTCCTGAGTCTGTGCGACGAGATGCACGCGTGATGTGCATGACGCCGCAAAAGTCGTCCTTCTTGGATGAGAGAGACGATCAAGGAACTCTTATAGCATCTGCCGCACCCTGCGGCGCTGAGGTGTGCTCCCCCATTTGGGGGATGGTAATCGGTTTTGATCGGCCTACCATGCCAGATGTGAGTGCGGTGCGCTGTGAAGATGGACCAGGGACTGCTGCGCATGCTGTTGCTGAGGCGCTGCTCTTGCCGTCTCGGGGCTAACGCGATTTGATCATTGGAGGTGATGCCATGCATAGGGGCCAGTCAGATCGACATCAAGTCATCAGGGAACTGTTCGAGCTCTTCGTCACGGTTCAGCAAATGGGGCAAGTCTTTGCCAACACATCCCATGGTGCTGCGCACAACAACGCACGCGAACTGAACGAACTTTTGCATCAGGTACGGCTGAAGATCGAGGAAATCCATGCGGAGTTGCCTGCCATCGGCCGGTTCGGTGATGTTGATGAAACGGCGATCGTGGCGCGATTGACGACGCGGTTCGAGGCGCGAGGGGCTGGACGATAAAAATCGTGCTCCAATCGAGGTTTCCTGCCATCAGCCGGCGCACGAATCTCGATGTCTTCACTAGCGATTACCACCGACACCTACAAGCTTTTCCCCTCGCCACGCAACGTGCATCGCGTGGTCTTTGAGCATGAGGTCTTCGTTCCGTACCCTTATGCCCTGATCGACTTGCCCAGCATGCACCTCAAGGGCCGCTACAGCCTGTTTGCGGCCTGCCGTCTGAGCGACATGAAGCAGGGGCAACTGGTGACCTTCGAGAACGAAGTCGACGTGGCCATCTTCAACACCAAGTTCGTGCCGGACTGAGGGGATGAAGAACCATCGCAGCACCGGTGGCCTGGTGTACTCCACCGACAGCGGGCGCATGTGCCCGGAATGCCGCCAGCCGGTGTCCCAATGCGTGTGCCATCTCAAGAAGGCCGTTTCCGCCGGGGATGGCATTGTGCGCGTGTCGCGTCAGACCAAGGGCCGCGGTGGCAAGGCGGTGACGGTGGTCACCGGGGTGGCGCTGGATGCACCGGCGCTCACCGAGTTGGGCAAGAAGCTCAAGGCGACCTGCGGTTCTGGCGGCACGGTCAAAGACGGCGTGATTGAGGTGCAGGGCGACCATTGCGACAAGGTCGTGGCCACGCTGCAGGCGCAGGGCTGGACCGTCAAGCGGGCAGGGGGCTGAACATGGACGTCCATCAGCTGCAGCGCCTGGTGACGACGCAGATGCCCTACGGCAAATACAAAGGCCACCTGATTGCTGACCTGCCTGGCAACTACCTCAACTGGTTTGCACGCGAAGGGTTTCCATCAGGCGATCTCGGCCGCCTGCTGGCGCTGATGCACGAGATTGACCACAATGGCCTGTCATCGTTGCTTGCGCCGCTGCGCAAATAGAATCCGCTTATGAGCCTTTTTGTCGATCCCAGTACCGTGATCCACGGCATCCAGTTGGCCGTGGCCCCCGTGTTTTTGTTGACCGCGGTGTCGGGCATGATCGGTGCCGTGGCCGGCCGCTTGGCGCGCATCATCGACCGTGCCCGGGTGCTGGAGGAGCGGCTGAAGTCGTCCACCGATGCCGAATTCGTTCGCGAGGCGCGCTGGGAGCTGGCCCGCTTGCGCACGCGCGGCCTGCTGGCCAACGGCACCATCGGCTGTCTCACGCTGTGTGCCTTCATGATCGGCCTGACCATCATTCTGCTGTTTCTGGGTGAAACCACGGCCTTTCAGGGCGAGAGTGGGGCGATCGTGAGTTTTCTTTTTGGCGTGTTCTGTTTCATGCTGGCGCTCTCCTGTTTCATGGCTGAGACCTGGATGGCCACACGCATTCTCAATTTCGGCCGGCCCAAGGGCTGAGGTCGGCACGGTCAGCGTCGGCCTCGACTCAGTCCTGACGCAGTTTGCCCTCGCGCGCCAAGCGCAGGGCCAGTTCACTCAAGGCCCGGTAGGCTTCACCCGCAGTGGGGTCCCAGGCGCTCACGGCCTGTTCCTGACGTTGTACCAAGGCGGTGTCGCCCCGGGCCGCGGGGCCGGTGAGGGCACCCGTCGGGCCGAGTGCCAGCACGTTGTCCACCGCATTGCGCAGCAGCGAGGCGCGCAGCCGGGGCAGCAGCTCGGGCGGTACACCACTGTCGCGCCACAAGTCTTCTGCCAGGGCTTGCAGTACCGGCAGGAAGTTGGTGCCGAACACGGCGGCAGCGTGGTAGAGCACCTTCTTGTCGGCTGCCACATCAAAACATTCCGCGCCAATGGCGGCAAAGACTGGCCGCAGTTCAGGCAAGGCTGCAGCATCTCCTTCGAGCCCGCAAGGCGTGCCGGCAAACTGTTGCGCGGCCGTTGCCGGCGTGGCAAAGCTCAGGATGCAATGCGCACTGGCGACGTGCCAGCCGCGTTCGCGCAGGGGTGCCAGCACAGCCGATCCGAGCGCGCCGCTGGCATGAAATGCCATGGCGGGTGGCCCACCGGCCAAGGTCTGCGCCATCGCGCAGGCGCTCTCATGGATCTGCCGGTCCGGCACGGCGATCAGCCAGAGGTCGGCTGGTCGCATGGCGGACAGGTCGTTCACGGCGCGACCGGCGCCGATGAAATCCACCGCTGCCTGCGCGCTGGCGGCTGAGGTGGTCAGCACGTCCTGCACCTGCAGCACGCCTTGCGTGTGCCACAGCCGCCCCAGCGTGCGCCCCACGCGTCCGCAGCCGATCAGGTTGAGTGTTTTCATGCAGTCAGAGGAGGCCGAACCAGCCCAACAGGCCGCCAGCGGCCAGCAGCCACAGCAGGTGCAGCCGCGTGCGCCAGACGATGAGCGTGGTGACGACGGTGGTCAGCCACAGTGGCCAGTCGCGTGCCGGCTCGCCATGTGCACTGGCCAGGATCCAGCCGGTGGCGATCAGCAGCGCGATCACGATCGGGGCCATGCCTTGCTTGAATGCCCGGACGGAGCGCAGTTCGCGGTTGGCATGGCTCCAGCGCGAAGCGAAGTAAGTCAGGGAGGAGCTGGGCAGCATGATGCCCAGCATGGACACCAAAACGCCGAACAAGGCTTGCAGCAGGCCGCCCGCATTGAGGCCGACATTCCAGCCCATCAGCGCGACGAACAGCACGTTGGGGCCGGGCGCGGCCTGCGCAATGGCGATGGAGGCGTTGAACTGGCCGTCGCTCAACCAGCCTTGCTGGTCGACCAGAAAACGGTGCATGTCGGGCGCGGTGGTGATGGCGCCCCCCACGGCCAGCAAGGAGAGTGAAACGAAGTGGAGGAACAGCTGGAGCCAGTCGGCCCAGGCCAGATGCAGGACGTCGCTCATGGGGCCAGCCTGCGATAGGTCAGGACGCAGGCGATCGATCCGAGTCCGAGCAACACATAGGCCAGCGGCCAGCGCAGCAGGGCAACTGCCACAAAGCACAGCGCAGACAGGGCCAGGCAGGTGCCCAGGCCCAGTGCGTTCTTGCGCAGTGCTGGCAGCAGCTTGAGCCCGGTGGCCGCAATCAGGCCGGCCGCCACCGCGCCCATGCCGCGTAGCGCACCAACCACGCCAGGATGGTTAGCATATTGGGCATAGATGAGCGCCAGCAACAAGACAATGAGCATCGGGGCGAGCAACATGCCGGCCAGCGCGGCCAGGGCGCCGCGCAGGCCGAAGTAGCGCCCACCGATCATGATGCACAGATTGATCACATTGGGGCCGGGCATGATCTGGGCCACGGCCCATTCTTCGACGAATTCTTCATTCGTCATCCAGCGCTTGCGCTCCACCAGTTCACGCTGCGCCACGGCCAGCACGCCGCCAAAGCCCTGGAGGGCCAGCACAGTGAAGGAGACAAACAGGTCGCTCAGGGATTGGGGTTGCGTTCGTGGCGTTGCCGAAGGATGTTCCATGAGGCGATTATCAGGTGGCGTCTGCCTGGCTGCAGCGCGGCGCAGCCAGAGCTGGCGGTATTCAGCTCAGACCAGTTTCTTCAGGATGCGGATCATGTTGTCGGCCAACTTGCCATAGGGCGGTTGCAACAGCCGGGCGCCCGAGAAGCGCGATTGCGCGAACACTGGTTTGTCCTTGGAGAAGAGGTGAAAACCGGTTTCCCCGTGGTAGGCGCCGCTGCCGCTGGGGCCCACGCCGCCGAATGGCAGGTTTTCCTGGGCCACGTGGTAAAGCGTGTCGTTCAGGGTGACGCCGCCCGAGATGGTCTCGCGCAGCACCTGGTCGCGGTGCGCGGTGTTGCTGCCAAACCAGTACAGAGCCAGCGGGCGCGGGTGGGCATTGACGTAGCCGATGGCTTCTTCCAGGTTCTGGTAGGGGCGAAGCGGCAGCACCGGGCCGAAGATCTCCTCCTGCATCACGCTCATCTCATCCGTCACGCCGAGCAGCAGCACCGGCGTCATCTTGCGCGTTGTCGCCAGCCCTTCTTCGGCGGCATGGGTGGGCAGGACTCGGGCGCCGCGTGTTTGCGCATCCTCGATCAGGCCCTGCAACCTTGCCTGGTGGCGCGGGTTGATGATGCTGGTGTAGTCGTCGTTGTCCGCCAGGGTGGGGTAGAGCCGGCGTGCGGCGCGCACCAAGGCCTGTGCAAAGGCATCGAGCCGGTCGGCCGGTACCAGGGCGTAGTCAGGGGCGATGCAAGTCTGGCCGGCATTGAGCAGTTTGCCGGCGGCGATCTTGCGGGCCGCATCTTCCAGATCGCAATCGGGGTCGATGATCACGGGCGATTTGCCGCCCAACTCCAGCGTGACCGGCGTCAGGTTGGCGGCGGCGGCCACACCGACCTGACGACCGACCGCGGTGGAGCCGGTGAAGAACAGGTGATCGAAAGGCAGGCGCACGAATTCGCGGGCCAGATCGGCATCGCCGGTGACGACAGCGCATTCGTCGGCGGCAAAGTGCTGGCCGATCAGCTGGGCCAGCAGTTCGGAGAAGTGGGGCGTGAGTTCGCTCGGTTTGATCAGGACCCGGTTGCCGGCGGCCAGGGCCTCCACGGCCGGCGCCAGAGCCAGTTGCAGCGGGTAGTTCCAGGGGCTGACGATACCGACCACCCCCAGCGGTTGTGGCGTGATCCAGCTCGAGCCCGGCAGCGAATGGAACGAGGTGGCCACACGGCGCGTGGCCATCCAGCGTTTGAGGTGCTTGCGCGTGTGGGCGATTCCCCCCAACACGATGAACACTTCCGCGATCGCGGTTTCGTGCCGCGAGCGGTTGCCAAAGTCGGCCGAGATCGCCGTGGCAATACGTTCCTCGTTCTGCGTCAGCAGGCGCCGCAGTTTTTCCAGACGATCCAGCCGGACGGCCAGACTGGGGAGGCGGTCGCGCGCAAAGGCGGCCTGCTGCGCCTGGAACAGTGTTGACAGCTCGGCACGGGGTTGGTCTGACATGGGGTGGCGTTCCTGAAATGGGCTGAAGCGATTCGATTCTAGGTGGCAGCCAAGGGATTGACACAGAGAAGCCCTCAGACCGATGCTGACAAGCGTAAAACCTTACACTAGCCGGTTATCCCGAGGTTTCATGAACGCCCCCGTCGACGTCTCCTTTTTTCCGCGTGCTGCCAAGCCGCTGACCAGCTACCGCAAGTACTGGGCGGCGCGTTTTGGCACGGCCCCATTTTTGCCGATGAGCCGCGCCGAGATGGAGCAGCTCGGCTGGGACAGTTGCGACATCGTGCTCGTCACGGGCGATGCCTATGTGGATCACCCGAGCTTCGGCATGGCGGTGATCGGCCGCGTGCTCGAAGCGCAGGGTTTCCGTGTCGGCATCATCGCGCAGCCGGACTGGCAGAGTGCCGAGCCGTTCAAAGCCCTGGGCAAACCGAACCTGTTCTGGGGTGTGACCGCCGGCAACATGGATTCGATGATCAACCGCTACACGGCGGACCGCAAGATCCGCAGCGACGACGCCTACACCCCGGGTGACGTCGGCGGCAAACGGCCGGACCGTGCAGCTATCGTCTACAGCCAGCGCTGCCGCGAGGCCTACAACGACGTGCCGATCGTCCTGGGCGGCATTGAAGGTTCGTTGCGTCGTATCGCGCACTACGATTACTGGAGCGACAAGGTGCGCCGCTCCATCGTGGTGGACAGCAAATGCGACCTGCTGCTTTACGGCAATGCCGAACGCGCCTTGGTGGAAGTGGCGCACCGGCTGGCCGCCAAGGTGCCGGTGCAGGAGATCACCGATGTACGCGGTACGGCTTTTGTGCGTCGCGAGTCGCCCCATGGAGCCGACACCGAGTGGTTCGAGATTGACTCGACCGAGGTCGACACCCCGGGCCACGTTGAAGACCACATCAACCCCTACCTGACCACATCCGAGCAGGCGGCTGTCAAAGGCGGCACGTGCGCGAAGGAAGAGGGCGAAGCGCTGGCGGCCAATCCGTCCATCCAGCCGCTGACTTTTGTCGCCAACCCGGCATTGCAGGGCAAAACCCGGCGCCCACCGCGCGAGCGCACGGTGATCCGCCTGCCGAGCTACGAGCAGGTCAAGTCCGACCCGGTGCTCTACGCCCACGCCAACCGTGTGCTGCACCTGGAGACCAATCCCGGCAATGCGCGCGCGCTGGTGCAGGCGCATGGCGAAGGCAGCACGGCGCGCGACGTCTGGCTCAATCCGCCACCGATCCCGCTGACCACCGCCGAGATGGACTACGTGTTCGATCTGCCGTATGCGCGCAGCCCGCACCCGGCCTATGCCGACGAGAACGGTAGCCATGACGGCGCCACCAAGATTCCGGCCTGGGAGATGATCCGCTTCTCGGTCAACATCATGCGCGGCTGCTTCGGTGGCTGCACCTTCTGCTCGATCACCGAGCACGAAGGCCGCATCATCCAGAGCCGTTCGGAAGACTCGGTCATTCACGAGCTGGAGGAGATTCGCGACAAGGTGAAAGGCTTCACCGGCGTCATCTCCGACCTGGGCGGCCCGACCGCCAACATGTACCGCCTGGGCTGCCGCTCACCCGAGATCGAAGCCGCTTGCCGCAAGCCGAGCTGCGTCTATCCCGGCATCTGTCAGAACCTGCACACCGACCACAGCCCGCTGGTGCACATGTACCGGCGTGCCCGCGGGCTTAAAGGTATCAAGAAGATCCTGATCGGCTCCGGCCTGCGTTATGACCTTGCAGTGAAGTCGCCCGAGTACGTGAAGGAGCTGGTGCAGCACCACGTGGGCGGCTACCTGAAGATCGCCCCCGAACACACGGAGCAGGGCCCGCTGTCCAAGATGATGAAGCCGGGCATCGGCAGCTACGACCGCTTCAAGCAGATGTTCGAGAAGTTCAGTGCCGAGGCGGGCAAGAAGCAGTTCCTGATCCCGTACTTCATTGCGGCCCACCCGGGTACTCGCGACGAAGACATGATGAACCTCGCCCTGTGGTTGAAGAAGAACGGTTTCCGTGCCGACCAGGTGCAGACCTTCTACCCCAGCCCGATGGCCACGGCCACGGCGATGTACCACACCGGCCTGAACACGCTCAAGGGTGTGCACCGAGACGAGCGGGGAGAGCGTGTGGACATCGTGCGGGGTGAAAAGCGCCGCCGCCTGCACAAGGCCTTCCTGCGCTACCACGACCCGAACAACTGGCCGCTGCTGCGCGAGGCGCTCAAGACCATGGGCCGGGCCGATCTGATCGGCAACGGCAAACATCACCTGATTCCGACTTTCCAGCCGCTGACCGACGGCAGCTACCAGAGTGCGCGACGCAAGAACAGCACGCCGGTGGCGGCCAAGTCATCCGATACCGGCCAGGCCAAAGCTCCGGTCAAGGGGCGGATCCTGACGCAGCACACGGGCCTGCCGCCGCGCGAGACCGGCAGTCCGGCACGCAAACCGCGCTGAACTGGCAGTCTTGTCGATTCAAGAACAAATCGGCCTTCAGCCCGCGTTGATTCTGCGCGATTAGCTATTGTTTTGATAGCGTGTGCAGCGGTATGTCCTGCGCCTGTGCCAGTCGGTCAAGCTGCCGGCGGGTTTGTGTGAGCAGGAAGGCGGCAATCTTTTTCTGTGTGGCGGGCGCCAGCATGCTGCGCATGTCACTGTTGGCCACGCCAGCCGCCTGGCACAGCGCGGCTGCGAAATGCGGCTCGAGTGCGGCCACCGCCACCCGGCCATCCTTGCAGGGGTAGACGCGGTAGCCCGCATGCGCGCCGCCCACCGCGCCGGTGGTTTGCGTCAGGCCCCAACGCCGCGGCGCGGCCAGCCAGGCGGCGGCATCCGACAAGGCCACTTCCAGAAAAATGCCTTTGCCGTGGCGCTGCTGATGCATGACGGCCTGCAGCACGGCCTCGCTGGCCAGCAAGGAGCCGCCCATGTCCGAGTACAGCGTGGCGGGCAAGTCCAGACCGGTGACCAGGTCATGCTCAGCCAGGTAGGTGAGGTCGTGGCCAGGTTCCTCTGCGCGCGCACCAGCTGCGCCGACGATGGCGACCTGGCTGAGGTCAGGGTAGAGCTTGTGCAGTTTTTTCCAGTCCAGGCCGAGCTTGCCAAGGGCGGAGGGGCGAAACGAGGTGAGCAATACATCGCTTTTGGCCAGCTCCTGGTGCAGGGTTTTTTGACCGGCTTCAGTTTTGAGGTCAGCGCTCAGAACGCGAATCCCTTGATGCAGATCGTCATAGGCCGCGCGCTGGTAGTGGCGCATGGGGTCGCCGGATGGCGGCTCCAGTTTGACGCAATGGGCACCCATTTGGCGGCAGCGCAACAAGGCCGCCGGGCCAGGCAGATTCAGGCAAAGGCTCAAAACACGGAGTCCCTTGAGAGGCATTATTTTTTTCATTTTCTCATTCTTTAATTGATAAATATGATTAAAATATCGCTAATGATTTCGGATTTGCAACCCAATACCCTCATGCAAACCTTGCGCGCGACCACTATAGCTCTGGTGCGGGCATCACAAGGCGCCTTCGTATGACGATTCTCAGCGGTCCAATCCCTCAATTTGGCAAGCCTCAGACACTGGCCTTTGCCGATCCTTTTGCTGCGATGGCGCAGTTGCAGCGTTACGCCGACGACCTGAAATACGTCATGCACGAAAAGGAAAGTGCATTGAAGCAGATCGAAAAGGCGCACCTTCATTCGCTGACGGTATTGGCACGTGCAGCCGAGTATCGAGATGACGATACAGGCGTTCACATGGATCGGGTCGGCGGCTTTTCGGGGCTGCTCGCGAAGCTGATCGGACGCTCGGACGAGGAGGCGAAGATGCTGTCGCTGGTAGCGCCCATGCACGATATCGGCAAGATCGCCATCCCGGATTCCGTGCTTAAAAAGCCGGGTGAATACACCTTGGCCGAGCGTGCCATCATGAACAACCACGCGGTGATCGGGGCGGAGATCATCGGTGAGTCCGACATCCCGCTGTTCGCCATGGCGGCCCAGGTGGCACTGACGCATCATGAAAATTGGGACGGTTCGGGTTACCCCTTCGGCATTGCCGGAACGCAAATTGCCTGGTGTGGCCGGGTGGTGGCCATCATCGATTTTTTTGATGCGCTGACCATGCACCGCGTCTATCGCAAGGCGTTCAGCGACGAGCGGGCGCTGGAGATGATGAAGATACAGCGTGGCAGGAAATTCGACCCCGAGATGCTCGACGTCTTTATTGAACATCTGGACGAGTTCGTGCAGATGCGCGAACAAATCAACAGCAGCTCCAAGAACCGCTAAGCGGTGTGCGATAGCGCTTCCGCGCGTTGGCGACCGTCTCGGCTGTTGCAGCGTTGCGACTGTTTCACGTGTTCTATCTTGCGCTTAACATGTTTTCGGGGTAGCCAGTAGGCGATTGGATACAATCGCGCCAGTCACTTGAAGACTAAAAACACCAAATATGCGAAAAACACCGGCCAATGATGACCTGATGACAACCCGCGAGGCTGGCGAAGCCTTGGGCGTGGCTGTCAGGACGGTTCAGTTGTGGGTTGAGTCTGGGGTGCTGCCGGCTTGGCGCACTGCAGGGGGACACCGCCGCATTGCACGCAGCGCAGTGGACAAGCTCATGGCCGAGCGGTCCCATGTGATTTCTCAACCGGCCGTCAAGAATGAAGCCTCTGCTTCTCAGGCCCGGGCGCTGAAGTTGCTGGTGGTGGAAGATGATGCCGATCTGCTGAATCTGTTCACCATGGTGGTCGATGGTTGGGATTTCCCGGTGGAACTCTCAACCGCAGTCAATGGGTTTGAAGGTCTGGTCCGTATCGGACAAGTGCGTCCCGATATGGTCGTGACCGATCTCAATATGCCGGGCATGGATGGGCTGCAGATGGTGCGCTCTCTCAAGCGGCCGGATTCCGGTTATGAAGATCTGGTCCTGATCGTCGTTACCGCCTTGAGCAAGGGCGATATTGCTGACCGCGGTGGCCTGCCGGAAGGCACGCTGGTGTTTCAGAAACCTGTGCCGTTCCAGGAAATCGAAGCCATCGCCCGCAGTCTGCAGCCGAAGGCCTCGGCACCAGCCTGATTCCTCTCGCGCGACGGCCATGCCGTCGCACACCTTCAGATCGTATAAATATCAGCCGTGCCGGCTTCGTCGGTCATGGGCGTTGCCTCCGATAGCGGGAGCCACAGCCGTGCGGTCGTACCCAGCCCGAATTCGCTGGCGAGCTCGATATGGCCGCTGTGCAGATCGGCGATTTCCTTGACCAGACTCAGGCCCAGCCCGGTGCCGGGAATGTTGCCGGTGGTATCGGCCCTGAAGAAGCGCTCGAAGGCACGCTCCAACTGCTCCGGCTTCATGCCGATACCCTGATCCTGGACTTCCAGCACGGCATAGGGTGTCCGATCCCGCATCTGGACTTCTACCGTGAGCGAGACCTGGCCGCCTTGCGGGGAGTACTTGAAGGCGTTGCCCAGCAGATTGTTGAGCGCGAGCTGCATCTTCTCAGGATCGATCAGCACGCGGACATCAGGGACATGCCCCAGGCTGACCTGGCGGTCCGTCTCTTGACGCATCAGCCCTTTGACGCTGCTGTCCACCAGTTCACGCAAGGAATGCGCGCGAATTTGAAGGTCCAGGCCGCGGCGTGACTCGATGCGTGCGAGATCGAGCAGTTCGTTGATCATGTTGACGAGCAGGCCCGACTGACGATGGATGGTCTGCAGCATGTCGGTCTGGCGTTCCTCCGCGAACCGTCGCTTGAGCAGCAGCTCCGTGAACCCGAAGATGCTGACCATGGGCGTGCGCAACTCATGCGCGGCCGAGGCAAGAAACTCGCTCTTCATGCGATCGACTTCATCCTCGTGCGTGACATCGCGGAAATAAAGAATGGTTTCTCTGCGTCCGGCCATGTTGCGGCGTGATTGCGCCTGCAGCACTCGGGGCTGCGGGTGCAGCAGTTGCAGCTTGGCTTGCCGGGGCTCGGCTTCATCGTCCGTGGTTTGCCGCGGGGGCAAGCCATGGCCAACGGCGCACAGGTTGTTCAGGGTCTTCTCGAACTCATCCATGGTCATGCCTTCCGGGCTGGCGTTCATCCACGGGATGCCCGTCATACGCTCAAAGGCCGGATTGGCAAATACCATGCGCTCGTCGGTGTCGAAGAGAACGAACCCATCCGGGCTGAGGCTGAAGATGGCGTCGAGCTGTGCACTGCGATCGGCCATGGCCTGCTCGGCCTGGACTCGGGCCGTGACATCCGACGCGATGCCCACAAAATGGGTTAGTACCCCTTGCGAGGACAGCACGGGGGAGAGGGAGACTTCAGCGATCAGGGCATCGCCGTTCTCGCGGCGCCGCCGCAACATCACATTGGCATTGCGTTGCTGGCGCAGCGCCCGGTCGAGCTCCAACAGGCCGGGGTCATGTGGGTTGTCGCCTTGAAACAGATTCAGATTGCGACCGAGTATCTTATGGGGCGGCAGATCGGTGATTTTCTGGAAGGCTTCATTGATGTAGACAATGGGCTGGTTTTCCTGCCTGGCATGGGTGATGAACACGGCGTTGTGGCTGCCGGCCAGCGCGCGCTCATAGAGATCGGACGTTTCCTGCGCGGCGCGTTCATCGGTGACATCGCGCACGATGCAGGCGTAGCGCAGTTCATCGTTCTGCAAGACTTCCCCGAGTGAAATTTCCACCGGAAACAAGGTGCTGTCGGCACGTGTTCCGAAGAAGTCATGCCGGACGATGCGTCGAGGGCGGCCGAGAAGATCCGGTGCGTCGCCAAACATCTCCCGCACCAGCTCGATGCTGAGGCCGGGCACACACAGCTCAAGCGGGCGGCCTGCAAGATCTTCCTGTGGTCGCCCGAAGATGCTCGTGGCAGCAGGGTTGGTAGAGATAACCCGGCCGTTGACATCCAGACCTATGATGGCATCGGCTGCCGTGTTCACGATGGCCTGAACACGTGCAATTTGCTGAACCATGCCGCGGCTGACCTGATTCAGTGCTGCCGCCAACTGCTCGGCTTCCTGGCAGGTGGATGCAATAGCGATTTGCTGGCCGAGGTGGCTGCTCATGGTTTCGGCAAACTGTGAGAGTGACCGTATCGGTCGCAGGGCCCATCCGAGGATGAAATGCAGGCTGATCAGCACCAGCACAACGATCAGGGCCGCACCCGTCAAGTATTCGTGCCACAGCTGCTCAAGCTCTTCTCGGCGGCGGTCGAGATTGAACTGGACCCGCACCCAGGCCAAGGGTGTGGCGCCGCCAAGGTCCACGGCGTCCCATGCTTCGTAGGCGTGTTGTGTCACGCGTGCCGAAACGGTTTTCGTGCCGGACGCGGGCGGGCTGATCCGCTCCTTGCCGCCAATTTCGGAGGTGAGTTGCCCCTCTGTCTTGCGGACATGAATCCATATCCGGCCATCGCCATGAAAGAGAGCGACGTCATCAATGCCCTGCAGCACAACCAGTTGCTGGATGGCAGAAAGCGCCGCTGCATTGTCCTCAAGTATCAGCGCATTGGCACTGCTGCTTGCGGCCAGCTTGGCGACCGATTGGGTCCAACGCCCGGCGGACGCCATGGTTTTGCTGGCCATGCGGTTGTAGGCGACGACGCTGTAGAGCCCGGCGCACAGCAGAACTGCCATCGATATCGCCAGCAAGATGACCGTACGCAGACTGTAGGGCGGGGCATACCAGGCGCCCTGACGACGTGGTTTACTCATGTCTGTGTGTGGGGCGTTGTCTGCGATCTGCCGTGACGGGCTGTCCTTTAGCGGGCGACCAGCCGGTCCACCGTGTCAAGCAGCTCAATCGGACTGAAGGGCTTGACCAGGTAGGCATCGCAGCCAACAGACTGGCCCCGTTCGACATCGGTGCGCTGGCCGCGCGCTGTCAGCAGAACCACCTTGGTGGTGCTCTTCAGCGCTTCATCTGACTTGATCTTCTCGCAGACCTGGTAGCCGTCCAGTCCGCCGGGCATCATGACGTCGAGCAGGACGACTGCCGGGCGCAGATTCTGAGCCAGTCGCAAGGCATCAACGCCGTTGTCGGTCTCATGCAACGCGAAGTCCTCCGACTCCATGGTCATGAGGATGAGTTTGCGGATATCGGGTTGATCATCGACGATTAATATGTTGCGTTTCATGTTTTCTCCTTTTTGCGTCGTGACATGAGCTGTGCCAGATCCTGGGCATAACGTTGGGCTTGGGCTACGCTGAGTTCCGCCTGGCCGCGTTGCGGTGCCCCGGTGGGAAACTCCATGAGCACCTGGACCGTGTCCTGTTCGGTGGTGCTCAGCCGCATCTGGCCGCCGTGCAAGCCCACAATGCGCTGCACCAATGGCAGGCCAAGTCGTGTGACGGGTTCAGCCGTACTTCCTTTGGGGGCCGCGGCGAAGGGATGCAGGGTGTCATTGCCTGCCACTTTCAGCGTCGTCGCGCCCCGGTTGCGAACCCCGACGAGCACATGCTCGCCCGACAGCGTGAAGCGGATTTCCACACTCAAAGCGTGGCCGCCGGTGACTTCCTTGCGTGAGTGGATCAGCGCGTTGTCTAGGCACTCATAGAGGGCACGGCGGATCAGCTTCTCATTCCCGTAGATCGGGGGCAGGGTTTGTTCCGGTGTCTGCAGATCGATGCTGACGCCCATGTTGGCGGCTCTCTCTGACAGCTCACGACGAACAGCAGCAAAAACCGGGAGCAGTTCGATGCGGTCATGGGTGAGCATGATCTCGTCACCGAAGACCGTGATCACATCGGCCAGCCTCTGCAGCCGACGGCTGAGCGCTTCGGCGGCCTTTTCCAGGGCTGTGTTGTCCGGACTCGGCGGCAGGGCCTTCAGTTGTCCGTTGAGGTGGTTCAGGGGCGGGCTGACCTCGTCGCGCAGCAACTCAATGATGTTCTTGAGTTGCATTTGCCTGGCATTGGAGTCGGTTTCCAGTTGCGTGCCAGCTTCCTGTCTGGCCAGAAAGGCGACGTCCAGCCCTGCAGGGCCGGGCATGAACTGGCCGTTGATGCGATGCCCATCGGCCAGCTCGATCTCGGTGCTGTAAGGCAGTTTGAGTTTCCCCAGCGTGGCATCTGCGACCAAGGATTTGATGACGGCTTGGCCACTCATCGCCTCCACAGGACGTCCTGGATGGTTTTTTGCGGCGCTGTTGGCGTAGGTCACCAAGCCACTGACCGCAAAGGTCAGTAGCGGGACTGGCATCGCGTCGAACAAGGCGTAAACCGATGCTTGGTGGAATTGAGCCGCCATACTTGCTATTCAGGTGCTATTTGTTTGTATCAAATATATCAAATATTTCATAAAGATCAAAATACGCCATGGAATCCATACCGCAAGGGTGGGAATAGACATAAAAAAACCCTGGCCTAGGCCAGGGTTCCGATGGGGGGATGAAAGCCTTACTGGCCAAAGTCCAGTGGTAGCCCCACATAGTTTTCGGCCACCGAGCGGGCGCCGGCTTCCGAATGGATGATGTAGTCCAACTCGGCTTCCTGGAGCTTCTGGCCAATGGCGCCGTTCTCGGGGAAGTTGTGCATCAGGCTGGTGAACCACCAGGAGAAGCGCTCGGCACGCCAGATGCGTTTGAGGCAGCGCTCGGAATAGCTGTCGATGCCAGACTCGCTCTTGTCCTGATAGAACTCGATGATCGCGTTAGAAAGGTATTTGACGTCAGTAGCCGCCAGGTTAAGTCCTTTTGCGCCGGTTGGCGGCACGATGTGGCCGGCATCGCCAGCCAGGAACATGCGGCCAAAGCGCAGCGGTTCGGTGACGAAGCTGCGCAAGGGGGCGATGCTCTTTTCGATCGAGGGGCCGGTGACCAGCTTGGCACGGGCTTCGGGGTCCAGGCGCAGCTTCAGCTCATCCCAGAACGCCTGGTCAGACCATTGCTCCACTTTGTCCGTCAGCGGGACCTGCAGGTAGTAGCGGCTGCGGGTTTCGCTGCGCTGCGAACAGAGGGCAAAACCCCGTGGGCTGTTCACATAGATGAGCTCTTCATGGACGGGGGGGGTGTCCGACAACACGCCAAGCCAGCCGAAGGGATAGACCTTCTCGAACTCCTTGATGGCGCTGCGCGGCGCGCTGGCGCGGCAAACGCCGTGAAAGCCATCGCAGCCGGCAATGAAATCACAGGTGATCTCATGCTGCTTGCCGTCCTTTTCGTAGGTCACGCGGGGCTTGGCGCTGTCGAAGTCGTGCACGGCCACATTGGCAGCTTCATAGATGGTGGTCAGGCCGGCGGCGGCTCGGGCGTCCATCAGGTCGCGCGTCACCTCGGTCTGGCCATAGACCATGACGTTCTTGCCGCCGGTAAGCTTGTTCATGTCGATGCGGTGGCGCTCACCCTTGAATAGCATGTCAAAACCGCCGTGGACCAGGCCTTCCTGGTGCATGCGCTGGCCGACACCCGCCTCATCCAGTAGATCGATGGTGACTTGTTCCAGCACGCCGGCACGGATACGGCCGAGGACATAGTCGCCGGTCTGGCGCTCGAGGATGACGGCGTCGATGCCGGCTTTATGAAGCAACTGACCGAGCAGCAGGCCGGACGGGCCTGCACCAATGATGGCGACTTGGGTGCGCATGGGGATCTCCTAAACAGCGGTTCGTGAAGCTTAGGTGACAGGGCGCGAAAAATCTTTCTTGCTTCAAGTCAATTGTGCGATCATCGCCTTCATTGCGCGACAATCGCGCAAATGGTGAGCGCTGCAGGCGCAAGCTAACCCGACAACCCCCTGGAAGAACGACAGCCATGATTGCGAAAGCCGATCTCATCGAAGGCATGGTCAAGGGCATGGCCGTGCTGGAAAGTTTCGACACCGAGCGCCAACGCCTCAATGCCACCCTGGCGGCACAAAAGGCCGGCATCACGCGTGCGGCGGCCAGGCGGCACCTGCTGACGCTGGCGCACCTGGGTTACCTGGAAAGCGACGGGCGTTACTTCTGGCTTTCCAGCAAGGTGCTGCGCTTTTCCGGCAGCTACCTGGCCTCGGCCCGGTTGCCGCGCGTGCTGCAGCCCACGCTGGAACGGCTGGCGGCGCAGACACACGAGTCCTTTTCTGCCGTGGTGCTCAATGGCGACGAGGTGGTCATCGTGGCGCGCAGCGGCAATATCCGACAAGCCGGCGGCGAGGGGCTGGCGCCGGTGCTGGCGTACGGCTTGCACCTGGGCGCGCGTTTGCCGGTGCATGCCACCTCCACCGGGCGCGTCCTGCTGGCGGCCATGCCCAAGCTCGCCTTCAATGACTGGTTGAAACAGCATCCGCTGGCGCGGCTGACGGTGCATACCGTCACCACCGGGCCGCAGCTGCGACGCGTGATTGAGCAGGTGCGTCGCGACGACTATTGTCTGAGCAGCGAGGAGCACGAGCTGGGGGTGCATGCGCTGGCTGTGCCCTTGCGCAATCTGCAAGGGCAGACGGTGGCGGCGCTCAATGTCGTGTCGTCCACAGCGCGGCTGGCCCCTGACACCATGCGGCGGGACTTGCTGCCTTTGATGCTGGAGGCGGCACGTGAGTTGCGCCTGATTCTGTGAAGCAAATGGCAGAAGCCAAAAATTTAGGTACTTTTTAGGCAAAAGTGTTGAACGATGTGGCGGTGGCAGATGAGGGCTTGTGAGGGAATTACCCCTGGGGGCACTCAGTAAAATTCTCTTTTTTGCAGGCGCAGACCTGTGGTTCGAGGCCGAATTGCCGATATGGCAAAGATGGACTGGACGATGAAGGCCGCGACAGTTGGCCTCGTCCCCTTGGGCGACACGGCCTGCCGGGTGCAGCAACCCGGCGGCCGCATTTTGGAGACTTCACAGATGGAACATCAGACACAGGTTGCGGCCAAGGCGGCAGCAACACAGGGCGTGATCACGTCAATCCGCGAGTTTTTGGCTTTCAAGCTGGGTAGCGAGGAATACGGTATCGACATCCTGCGCGTACAGGAAATCCGTTCCTACGAAGAGCCAACCCGGATGGCCAACGCGCCGGCGTTCATCAAAGGCGTCATCAATCTGCGTGGTGTGATCGTGCCGATCGTCGACATGCGGATCAAGTTTGGCCTGAGCGAGCTCAAGTACGACAACTTCACCGTGGTCATCGTGCTCAACATCGGCTCACAGGTGGTGGGGATGGTGGTTGACGGTGTGTCGGACGTTATCACCCTGACACCCGAGCAGCTGCGGCCGGTGCCCGAAATCACGTCCGCCATTGGCAGCGACCATCTTTTGGCGATCGGTTCGCTGGAAAACCGTATGTTGATCCTGCTCGACATCGAGAAGCTGATGAGCAGCGCCGACATGGGGCTGATCAGCCAGACTGTTCAATAACCATAAAAGAGACAACACCGCATGAACAACCTCAAGATTTCCACCCGGCTCAATCTGGGCTTTGCCGTCATCATCCTGGTTTTCCTGTTGCTGGCAGCGCTGACGTTCTGGCGTGCCGAGAAGGTTTCCGAGGCCAGCGGCCGCATGGCGTTGCAGTCGGAGTTGTTGTCTTTGGCGGGGCAGTGGCAGGGTGACGTACGGCAGAACTCGGCACGGTCATTGGCGGTCGGCTACTCGGATGGCGGTGCCATGCTGGACTTCTTCAAGGAGGCCATGGCCGCGACTTCGCGCGGTACGACGGTCATTCAGAAAAGTTTTCTGGAGAAGGTTCAGGACGAGGCGACCCGCAAGCGCGCCGACAACGTGGGTGAGGTTCGCAAGACCTGGTTGGCGACGCGCGACCAGGTCAATGCCTTGAAGGCTGCGGGTGACGAAGCTGGCGCCCGCGAGCTGGTGAAAAGCAAGTTTGTGCCGGTGACCGATGAATACATCCGTGCGGGTCAGCAGCTGCTGGATGGCCTGGTGGCTGACTCGACGGCCATGAACAAAGAGATAGAGCAGTTGTTTCACCAGCTCTATCTGCTCGCCGGGCTGATGCTGTTGGCTGTGATGGTGTTTGCGGCCCTTGTGAGCTGGAATCTCTCGCGCAGCATTTCGCGTGGTGTGGAAGCGGCCCGTGCTGCGGCCCAGCGTATTGGTGATGGCGACTTGAGCCAGCGTCTGACGGTATCCAGCAAGGATGAAATTGGACAACTGGTGCAGGCCCTGTCGACCATGCAGTCCAATCTGGCCCAGGTGGTAACCCGCGTCCGCCAAGGCAGCGAATCGGTGGCTACCGCTTCGAGCGAAATCGCCCAAGGCAACTCCGACCTCTCCGCCCGCACCGAAAGCCAGGCCAGCGCCCTGGAAGAAACCGCCGCCTCCATGGAAGAACTCGGCTCCACCGTCAAACAGAACGCCGACAACGCCCGCCAGGCCAACCAGCTGGCGCAAAGCGCCTCCACCGTGGCGGTTCAAGGTGGCGAAGTCGTGGCCCAGGTGGTCGACACCATGAAGGGCATCAATGATTCGAGCAAACGCATTGCCGACATCATCAGCGTCATCGACGGCATCGCCTTCCAGACCAACATCCTGGCCCTGAATGCGGCGGTCGAAGCCGCCCGTGCCGGCGAACAAGGCCGCGGTTTTGCCGTGGTTGCCAGCGAAGTGCGCAGCCTGGCCGGCCGTAGTGCCGAAGCGGCGAAAGAAATCAAGACCCTGATCGACGACAGCGTGCAACGGGTGGAGCAGGGCAGTGCCCTGGTCGACCGTGCCGGCACCACCATGACCGAAGTGGTGAGCAGCATCCGAAGAGTGACCGACATCATGGGCGAGATCAGCGCCGCCAGCTCCGAGCAGAGCGCCGGTGTGGCGCAGGTGGGTGAAGCCGTGACGCAGATGGATCAAGCCACGCAACAGAACGCCGCACTGGTGGAAGAGATGGCAGCGGCAGCCAGCAGCCTGCGCAGCCAGGCACAGGATCTGGTGCAGACGGTGGCGGTGTTCAAGGTCGACAACCAGATGCCGCAGCGGGCGGCCGAACCAGTTTTGCGCACGACGCCGGCGCCCCAACCGGTGAAACCGCCAGCTGCAGCCGCCACCAGCAAAGCCCCTGCCGCCCCTGCCAAGGCGCTGCCGGCTGCTCCTGCGCCAGTCAAACCCGCCCCCGTGCAGGAGAAGGACGACTGGGAGTCTTTCTGATTCGTTTCCGGGGGCAACTTGGCTTGATCTAAATCAGGTAGAGTTACACCTTCCAGGCCGCCTTAGGGCGGCCATCCTTTTTATGCATCGGCTGGGCGCTCCAGGGCGCCCGGCCGTTACCACTGTTGAAGATCCCGTGCGTACCAACCTTCCCGTTACCCAACGCGAGCATCCTTTCCCGTCAGGCCAGACCGTCGTTTCGATCACCGACCTGAAAGGTCGCATCACCCATTGCAATGAGGTGTTCATCGAGCTCAGCGGCTTCACCAAGGAAGAGCTGTTGGGCCAGCCGCACAACCTGGTGCGCCATCCGGATGTGCCGGAAGAGGCGTTCCGCGACCTCTGGGCCACGCTGGAAGAGGGACTGCCCTGGACCGGCATCGTCAAGAACCGGCGCAAGAATGGTGACCATTACTGGGTGGTGGCCAATGCCACGCCGTTGATGGAAGGCGACCGGCCGGTGGCTTACCTGTCGGTACGGACCGAACCCTCGCGCGAGCAGATCGAGGCGGCTGAAGGCTTGTATGCCGTCATGCGGGCCGAAGCCCAGGCGGGCCAGCTGGTGCATCGTTTGCGTCATGGTGCCCTGTACCGTGACACCTGGGTGGGGCGCTTCAGTCGTCTGTTGCGTCCCTCCGCACAGACCAAGATCACGCTGGTGGCGTTGCTGCTGGCGGGGCTGGGGCTGGGGACGGGCATCCTGGCCGCGGGTGGCTGGTCGGCCGTGTCGGGTGCCAGCCTGGCCGCAGGCGCCGTGCTGGCTGTGGTGCTGGCCTTGCTGGGGGGCTGGTTCCTTCGCGCCCTGACCATCAGCCCCTTGCAGCGCCTGCTGGGGTTCGCCAACCGCATGGCCGCAGGCGATCTGACCCGCGCGCTGGATGCCCAAAGCACGGGAGTCCTGGGGCAGTTGGAGCGCGCGCTCAACCAGCTCAATGTCAACATTCGCTCCATCGTCAGCGATGCACGCACCGAAGTGGACCGCATGGGCAGCGAAACGCATGGCATTGCCCGTGGCAACCGTGAACTGTCCGAACGCACCCAGTCACAAGGGGCCCGCCTGGAGGAGACGGCGGCTTCCATGGAGCAGATCAGCGGCAACGTGAAGCAGACCGCTGAAGCGGCCCGCCAGGCGGCAGACCTGGCCGGCCAGGCCACGCGCATTTCCGAGCGCAGCGGTCAAGCGGTGCAGGATGTGACCCTGAACATGCAGGCGATCAACGAGTCGTCCAGCCGGATCGGCGAAATCGTGCAGGTGATTGACAGCATTGCCTTCCAGACCAACCTGCTGGCACTCAATGCCGCGGTCGAGGCGGCACGTGCCGGTGAACAAGGGCGTGGTTTTGCGGTGGTGGCAGCCGAAGTGCGGCAACTGGCTACGCGCAGTTCGGCAGCGGCGCGCGAGATTGCCCAGCTGATCCAGGAGTCGTCAGCCAAGGTCGAGACCGGTACCAAACTCAGTGACAATGCCCGCCGCACCATGCAGGAAGCGGTGGAGGCGGCGCGTCAGGTCAATGTCCTCATTTCCGAAATCCACACGGCGGTGGACGAACAGCTGTTGGGGATCGAGCAGGTCAACGAAGCCATGGTGCACATGGACGAGCTGACCCAGCAGAACAACCAGTTGGTCCACAACCTGGCCACGTCCGGTATCGCGCTGGAGGCGCAGGCGCGAGGTGTGGCTGACGCCATGCACGTGTTCCGTCTCAACCAGACCGATGTGATGCATGTGCAGGATGCCGTGGCCCTGCGGCGCGAGATGAAACAGTTGGCCAGCACGGCAACCCAGGCTGCCATCACGGAGGCGCGGTGAACGATCCCCAGCTCGATTTCGGCTTTGAGGGGCCGGTGGTGCCATTGGCACCGACGGCCAAGGGCAAGGCGAAGGCGCGTGGCAAATCGGCAGATCCAAAGCCTGCTGCGTCTGCCCTCGCAGCCGCTGCCCCTGCTGCCGACGCAGAGAGCCTGGCACGCCAGTTGGAGGCGCATCCCGATTTTCGCGTGCTGCGCCGGCTGCAACCCTGCCTGCAGTTCGCGCCGGCGCAGGGACCGGTGCGCCACGTGGTGCTGCTCGACACCGAAACCACCGGCCTCGATGCCAGCCGCGAGAAGATCATTGAACTGGCTTTGGTGCGCGTCGAAGTCGATATTGAGACCGGCCGGCCTTGCGGTGCCGTGCAGGTGTACGACGGCCTTGAAGACCCGGGCATGCCGATCTCCGCTGAGATCGAAGCCCTGACCGGCATCAGCAACGACATGGTGCGCGGCCAGCGGCTTGACGAGACGCGGGTGGCCGAACTGCTGGCGGGTGCCGACCTGATCGTGGCCCACAACGCCGCCTTCGACCGGCCCTTTGTCGAGGCCCGCCTGCCGGCCTTCGCACAACTGCCCTGGGCCTGCTCGTTTGCGGATATCGACTGGCGTACCGAAGGACAGTCTTCGGCCAAGCTGGAAAACTTGGCGCTCTCTCATGGCTGGTTTTACGACGCCCACCGCGCCGAAATGGATTGCCATGCCTTGCTTGCCGTGCTGGGGCAGACCCTGCCGAAGTCACAGCAGACCGGACTGGCACGCCTGCTGCTGGCCGGCACGCAGACGTCCTACCGCCTGCAGGCGACGGCGGCACCGTTCGATGCCAAGGACCTGTTGAAGGCACGCGGCTACCGCTGGAATGCCGAACAACGCGTCTGGCAAACCCTGCTGTCGGACGAGGCTGCCCTGCAGGCCGAGTGCGATTGGCTACGTTCGGCCGTTTATGGCGGCCGTGCCGCGCGGGTGCAGTTGGAGACGCTGCACGCCGGCATCAAGTATTCGGCGCGCGCTGGCGAAGTGTCCCAACGGCAGCTTTAGCGCCTGTTTCACCCGGGCGCCAGCCCAGCGCTTCAGCTCGCGGCTTCGACCTGGCCTGTGAGTTCAAGCCAGCGCTCTTCCAGGGTGTCCAGTTCGTTCTGCACGACCTGCAGTTGCTGGCCCAACTCGGTGATCTCGGCCACGCTGGGGTGACCCGCCAGTCGGGCTTCCAGCGCCGTTTTCTGCGCGTTGAGTTCGGCCATGCGGGCTTCGGTCTTTTCCAGTTCGCGCCGGAGTTGGCGCGTGCGGTTGTCTTCTCGCGCCGGTTTGGCAGCCGGTGCTGGCGTAACCTGCTTGGCGCTGGCTGCAGCTGCGGCGGCCTCCTTGACGGATTCCTTGACGGCTTCGCGCTGGCGCTTGGCTTCATCCAGCAGGTAGCGCTGGTAGTCGTCCAGATCGCCGTCGAAGGGATCGACGCCGCCACGCGACACCAGCCAGAACTCGTCGCACACGGTGCGCAGCAGCGAGCGGTCGTGGCTGACCAGCATCACCGTGCCTTCGAACTCGTTGAGCGCCATGCCCAATGCCTCGCGCGTGGCCAGATCCAGGTGGTTGGTCGGCTCGTCCAGCAGCAGCAGGTTGGGGCGTTGCCACACCAGCATGCACAGCACCAGGCGCGCCTTCTCGCCGCCGCTCATGCTGCCCACGCTCTGCTTGACCTGGTCACCAGTGAAGTTGAAGCTGCCCAGGAAGCTGCGCAGATCCTGCTCGCGCGTAGGCTGGCCGCTGAGCTGGCCTTTGAGCGTGACTTCCTTGACCAGCTGGATCATGTGTTCCAGCGGCGTGTCCTGCGGGCGCAGCACGTCGAGTTCCTGCTGGGCAAAGTAGCCGATCGCCAGGCCCTTGCCTTCGGTGATCTCGCCGCTGATGGGCTGCAACGCGCGGGCAATCGTCTTGACCACGGTGGACTTACCCTGGCCGTTGGCGCCCAGGATGCCGATGCGCTGGCCGGCCAGCACCGATTTGCTGACGTTTTTCACGATGACCGTGGGCGGTGTGCCGGCCGGTGCATCGTCCGGCGGCGGGTAGCCGAAGCTCACGTCCTGCATGGCCAGCATTGGGTTGGGCAGGTTGGCCGGTTCCTTGAATTCGAAGGTGAAATCCGCCTCGGCCAACAGCGGCGCGATGCGCTCCATGCGGCCCAGCGCCTTGACGCGGCTCTGTGCCTGTTTGGCTTTGCTGGCCTTGGCCTTGAAACGGTCGATGAACTTCTGCAGGTGGGCGATCTTTTCCTGCTGCTTGGCGTAGGAGGCTTGCTGCAGCTCCATCTGCTCGGCACGCATGTCCTCGAACTTGCTGTAGTTGCCGCCGTAGCGGTTGAGCTTGGCGTTCTCGATGTGCACCGTGACCTGGGTCACGGCGTCGAGGAATTCGCGGTCGTGGCTGATCACCAGCATGGTGCCTTGGTAGCGCTGCAGCCAGGCTTCGAGCCAGACCAGGGCGTCCAGGTCCAGGTGGTTGGTGGGCTCGTCCAGCAGCAGCAGGTCGGACGGGCACATCAGCGCGCGTGCCAGCTGCAGGCGCATGCGCCAGCCGCCGGAGAAGCTGTTGACCGGTTTGTCGAGTTCGGTGGTCTTGAAACCCAGACCCAGGATCAGCGCCTGGGCACGGGCCGGGGCGTCGTGGGCGCCGGCGTCGTGCAGTTCCATGTAGGCGTGGGCCATGCGCTCGCCGTCTTCCGTCGCCTCCGAGGCCGTGACTTCGGCCTGCGCCGCCGCCAGTCGCGTGTCGCCGGCGATCACGAAGTCGGTGGCGCTCTCGGCGGTTTCCGGCATGTCCTGCGCCACCTGGGCCAGGCGCCACTGGGCCGGAATGTAGTAGTCGCCGCTGTCTTCGTGTAGCGTGCCGTTGAGCAGCGCGAACAGGGTGGATTTGCCGGCGCCGTTGCGCCCGACCAGACCGACTTTTTCGCCGGGGTTGACGGTCACGGAAGCGCCATCGAGGATCACCTTGGCGCCGCGGCGCAGGGTGATGTTTTTAAGAGTAATCATTTGTTCTGTTCCGTCGCGCTAAGAGGCATGCGACGCATGAAATGGTTTAACCGTGGAACGCCGCGGAACCGGCTTTGCCGGGCCGATGGCGTTGCCCCCTTGAGGGGGAGACGGCGAAAGCCGGCACAGGGGTGCTTCATCTGACCAGCGCTTCGCGCGTGATCAGCAGCACCTGATCATCCCCCGCGCTGGTGTCCAGCCAGAACACCTCCAGCGTCGGGAAGGCGGCTTCAAAGTTCTCACGCTCGTTGCCGATCTCCAGCACCAGCACGGCGTGTTCGCTCATGTGGGCTGGTGCCTCGCGCAGCAGGTCGCGGATGAAGTCCATGCCATCGGCACCGCCGGCCAGCGCCAGCTCGGGCTCGGCACGGTACTCGGCCGGCAGGGTCGCCATGCTTTGCGCGTTGACGTAGGGCGGGTTGCACAGGATCAGGTCGTAAGGGCCGCGCACGCTGCCCAAGCCGTCGGACTGCAGCAGGGTGATGCGATCTTCCAGCCCGTGTTTCTCGACGTTCATGCGCGCCACGGCGAGCGCATCGAGCGAGAGGTCGGCGCCGTCCACTGTCACGTCCGGGTAGGTCATGGCCGCCAGCACGGCCAGGCTGCCGTTGCCGGTGCACAGGTCCAGCACCTTCTTGGTGTGCTCGCCCAGCCAGGGGTCGATGCTGCCATCGGCCAGCAGCTCGGCAATGAAGCTGCGCGGCACGATGGCGCGCTCATCCACGTAGAAGGGCACGCCCTGCAACCAGGCCTCGTGCGTCAGGTAGGCCGCAGGTTTGCGGGTACGGATGCGTGCTTCAAAAAGGGTAGCAATGCGCGCTTGATCTTCGGGGGCTACAGGCCGATTTGCCACTGAATCCAGGTCGTCCAGCGGCAGCCCGAGCTGCCACAGCACCAGCCAGGCGGCTTCATCAAAGGCATTGCTGGTGCCGTGGCCAAAGGCCACGCCAGCGTCGGTGAGTTGTTGGGCGCCGGCGTCGATCAACGCCATGATCGTCGGCTGTCCGGTGGGGGCTTGCGTCATGCGGCCAGCTTTTCCAGCACGCGCCGGTAGATGTTCTTCAGCGGTTCGATGTCGGCCACCGGGACGCATTCGTCAATCTTGTGGATGGTTGCATTGGTCGGCCCGAGCTCGATCACCTGCGGGCAGACCTGCGCGATGAAGCGGCCGTCGCTGGTACCGCCACTGGTCGAAAGTTCAGTCTCCAGGCCGGTCTCGTCACGGATGGCGTCGCGCACCGCGTTCACCAGGGTGCCGGGTGTGGTGAGGAAGGGCAGGCCGCCGATGGTCCAGACCAGTTCGTATTCGAGTTCGTGCCGATCGAGTACCGAGGTCAGGCGTTGCTGCAGGCTTTCGGGCGTGGATTCGGTGGAGAAGCGGAAATTGAAATCGATCACCACCGAGCCGGGGATCACGTTGCTGGCGCCGGTGCCGCCATGGATGTTGCTGATCTGCCAGGTGGTGGGCGGGAAGAAGTCGTTGCCGCGGTCCCATTCGATGCCCACCAACTCGGCCATGGCCGGGGCGAACAGGTGCATCGGGTTCTTCGCCAGGTGCGGGTAGGCGATGTGGCCTTGCACGCCCTTGACGGTGAGCCGGCCAGACATGGTGCCGCGCCGGCCGTTCTTGATCATGTCGCCGGTGCGCTGCACCGAGGTGGGCTCGCCAACGATGCAGTAGTCCAGCACCTCACCGCGCTTTTGCAGTTCACGGCACACCATCACGGTGCCGTCTACCGCCGGGCCTTCCTCATCGCTGGTCAGCAGGACGGCGATATTCAAGGGAGCCGAAGGCTGAGCGGCGACAAACTCCTCGACCGCCACCACGAAGGCGGCGAGCGAGGCCTTCATGTCGCTGCTGCCACGGCCGTACAGCTTGCCGTCGCGATGCGTGGGGGCGAACGGGGCACTCGTCCATTGCGCCACCGGGCCGGTCGGAACGACATCGGTGTGGCCAGCGAATACTATGGTTTTAGGAGCGCCTTGCGCCGTATTGGCGGCGCTTACAGCTCGTTTTGCCCACAGGTTCGTGACGCGGAAGTCAGCCGGGCCACTCTCCAGGGTTTCACAGACAAAACCCAAGGGCTGCAGGCGCGAGGCGATGAGCGCCTGGCAACCGGCGTCATCCGGTGTGATGGAGGGCAGCGAAATCAGCTGCTCGGCAAGAATCAGGGTGCGGGTCATAACAGTATGAAGCGTGGTGGGACGCAGCGCGCCTCAGTGCTTCACATCCAGGGTGATTTCGGTGAACGACGGTTCGTCGTCATGGTCTTCGGGCGCAGCCTGTGCGGGCGCCGCCTTGTGGAAGTCGTTCTGCAGGCGCCACATCAGGTTGGTGGGTGAGTCGGAGTTGGCCAGGCCTTCCTTGCGGTCGACGACGCCATCGTTGATCAGGCGTGCAATGTCCTGCTCGAAGTTCTGCGAACCTTCGGCCATGGCTTTTTCCAGTGCTTCCTTGATGGCAGAAAAATCGCCTTTTTCGATCAGCTCGGACACCAGCTTGGTGTTGAGCATGACTTCCACCGCCGGTGTGCGGCCGCCGTTGATGGTGCGCAAGAGACGTTGCGACACGATGGCCTTGAGCGCGCTGGAGAGGTCGCCCAGCATGGACTGACGCACTTCCACCGGGTAGAAGCTCAGGATGCGGTTAAGCGCCTGGTAGCTGTTGTTGGCGTGCATGGTGGCCAGACACAGGTGGCCGGACTGCGCGTAGGCAATGGCGGCGGACATGGTCTCGCGATCACGGATTTCGCCGATCAGGATCACGTCGGGCGCCTGGCGCAGCGCGTTCTGCAGCGCCACAGCCAGCGAGGCGGTGTCGGAGCCGATCTCGCGCTGGTTGACCACCGAGCGCTTGTTCTTGAACAGAAACTCGATCGGGTCCTCGATGGTCAGGATGTGGCCGGACGCGTTTTCGTTGCGGTGGTCGATCATCGAGGCCAGCGAGGTGCTCTTGCCCATGCCGGTGGCGCCCACCATCAGCAGCAGGCCGCGCTTTTCCATGATGAGTTCGGACAGGATGGGCGGCACCGACAGCGATGACAGCGGCGGCACTTCATTGGCGATGAAACGGATCACCGCCGCGACCGAGCCACGCTGGCGCATGGCGCTCAGGCGGAATCGCCCGACACCCGCCAGCGGGAAACCCATGTTGAGTTCGCCGGTGCGGTCGAGTTCGGTCAGGCGCTCAGCCGGCAGAAGTTCTGCCAGCAGGCCGCGCGGTGCCTCGGGTGTCAGCGGCTGGCTGTTGATCGGCACGCACTGGCCGTTGATACGGATGAGCGCCGGCGCGAACGCCGAGAGATACACGTCAGACGCCTTCTTCTCGGCCATCAGCCGCAGAATCCGCTCCATGGTGCCCATCGTCGTGCTCATGTTGTTCCTATCCCTTGAACGCTGATCAATAGCCGAAGACCATAAACCCAGGCGTACCCACGCCCCCAAACCGGGAAACGCCGTGGAACCGGCTCCGCCGGGCCACTGGCGTTGCCCCCTGCAAGGGGGGGGGGCGAAGCGACACGCAGTGCGCGCAGCCTGGGGGTGTGCAACATTTAATCTCTCAGCAAGTCGTTCAAGCTGGTCTTGGCACGGGTCTGGGCATCGACGCGCTTGACGATGATGGCGGCGTACAGGCTGTACTTGCCGCCGTCTTTCGGCAGGCTGCCGCTGATCACCACCGAGCCGGCCGGGATGCGGCCGTAGCTCACTTCGCCGGTGCTGCGGTCGTAGATCGGGGTGCTCTGACCGATGTACACGCCCATGGAGATGACCGAGTTTTCTTCCACGATCACGCCTTCGACGATCTCGGAGCGCGCGCCGATGAAGCAGTTGTCTTCGATGATGGTCGGGTTGGCTTGCAGCGGCTCGAGCACGCCGCCCAGGCCGACGCCGCCGGAGAGGTGCACGTTCTTGCCGACCTGCGCGCAGGAGCCGACGGTGGCCCAGGTGTCGACCATGGTGCCTTCATCGACGTAGGCACCGATGTTGACGTAAGACGGCATCAGGATGGCACCCTTGGCAATGTAGCTGCCGCGGCGCGCCACGGCCGGCGGCACCACGCGCACGCCGCTGGCCTTCATTTCTTCTTCGCTCAGGTGGGCGAACTTGGTCTGCACCTTGTCGTAAAAGCCCAAGTCACCAGCCTTGATGACTTCGTTGTCCTTCAGACGGAAGGACAGCAGCACGGCCTTCTTGATCCACTGGTGCACGGTCCATTGGCCCACGCCCTGGCGGCTGGCCACGCGCAGGCGGCCGCCGTTGAGTTCGGTGATGACGTGCTCGACCGCATCGGCCACTTCCTTCGGGGCGGACTTCGGGGAGATGTTGGCGCGGTCTTCCCACGCGGCGTCGATGATCTGTTGCAGTTGTTGGCTCATGGTTTTTCTCAGGCTTTTAGGTTCTGGATTGGACAAACTGGACAATGCGCTCGGCGGCTTCCACGCACTCGGCGGTCTCGGCCACCAGTGCCATGCGGATGCGCCCGGCGCCGGGGTTGAAGCCGTGGGCTTCGCGGGCGAGGTAGCTACCGGGCAAAACAGTCACATTGTAAAGAGCGAGCAGGTCACGTGCGAAATCGGTGTCGGATCCTTTGACGCCGGCCCACAGGTAAAAGGCGGCGTCGGGCAGGGCCACGTCCAGCACGGCACTCAGCAGAGGCGTGACCTGGGCGAATTTCTCGCGGTACAGGTTGCGGTTCTCGATCACGTGCAACTCGTCGTTCCAGGCCGCCACGCTGGCGGCCTGCACCACCGTGCTCATGGCGCCGCCGTGGTAGGTGCGGTAGAGCAGGAAGGGTTTGATCAGCGCCGCGTCACCGGCGACAAAGCCGCTGCGCATGCCCGGCACATTGCTGCGCTTGGACAGGCTGGTCAGGGCAATCAGGTTCTTGAAGTCGTTGCGGCCGAGTTTGACTGCGGCTTCCAGCCCTCCCAGCGGCGGCTCATCGCGGAAATAGATCTCGCTGTAGCACTCGTCGGAGGCGATGACGAAGCCGTAGCGGTCGCTCAACTCAAACAGTTTCTTCCATTCGTCCAGCGGCATCACGGCACCGGTCGGGTTGCCGGGCGAGCAGGTGAAGATCATCTGGGTGCGGGCCCAGACCTCGGCCGGCACGCTGTCCCAGTCCACCGCGAAGTTGCGCTTCGGGTCACTCGGCACGTAGTAGGGTTGGGCACCGGCCAGCAGCGTGGCGCCTTCGTAGATTTGGTAGAACGGGTTGGGGCAGAGCACGGTGGCGCCCGCTTGGGTGCTGTCCACCACCGTTTGCGTCAGCGCAAACAGCGCCTCGCGCGAGCCGTTGACCGGCAGGATCTGGGTGGCGGGGTTGACGCTCACGCCATAGCGCCGTTGCAGCCAGCCGGCAGCGGCTTCGCGCAGGGCTGGCTCGCCGGCGGTGGCCGGGTAACTGGCCAGGCCGCTCAAGTTGGCGGTCAGCGCATCGGTCACCAGCTTGGGCGTGGCATGGCGCGGCTCACCAATGCCCAGGCTGATGGGGCGGTAGTTGGGATTGGGCGTGACGCCGGCGAAGAGCTGCTTCAGCCGCTCGAAGGGGTAGGGCTGCAGCCGGGAAAGATTCGGATTCATGGGGTGCCATTATCCCGTGGATGGCGGCTTCGGCCCCAGGGTACGGCCATTCGGGAGCGGGCGCGGCGCACACGGTATCATCAAGGCTTCACCCGCTCACCATGGCGGGAAAAAGTCCAATTTAATCAATTACTTAGACTCGCTGTGCGTCTTAACTCCATCAAGCTGTCCGGGTTCAAGTCGTTCGCCGAACCCACCAACTTCATGCTGCCGGGCCAATTGGTGGGCGTGGTCGGCCCCAACGGTTGCGGCAAGTCCAACATCATGGATGCCGTGCGCTGGGTGTTGGGCGAAAGCCGCGCCAGCGAACTGCGCGGCGAGTCCATGCAGGACGTCATCTTCAACGGCACCAACAACCGCAAGCCGGCCAGCCGCGCCAGCGTGGAGCTGGTGTTCGACAACGCCGACCACCGCGCCGGCGGCCAGTGGGGCCAGTACGCCGAGGTGGCGGTCAAGCGCGTGCTGACGCGCGATGGCACCAGCAGCTACTACATCAACAACCAGCCGGTGCGCCGGCGCGACGTGCAGGACGTGTTCCTCGGCACCGGCCTGGGCCCGCGCGCCTACGCCATCATCGGCCAGGGCACCATCAGCCGCATCATCGAGTCCAAGCCGGAAGAACTGCGCCTGTTCCTGGAAGAGGCGGCTGGCGTCTCCAAGTACAAGGAACGCCGCCGCGAGACGGAAAACCGCCTGTCGGACACGCGCGAGAACCTGACCCGCGTCGAGGACATCCTGCGCGAGCTCAACGCCAACCTGGAGAAGCTGGAACGCCAGGCCGAGGTGGCGCAGAAGTACAACGCACTGCAGTCCGACGTCACGCTCAAGCAGCACCAGCTCTGGTACCTGCGCCGCAGCGAGGCCGAGGCCGACCAGGCCAAGATCCGCCAGGACGGCGAAAAAGCCGTGATCGAGCTCGAATCGCGTGTGGCCGACCTGCGCCACATCGAGGCCGACCTGGAAACCATCCGCCAAGCGCACTACGCCGCCGGCGACCAGGTCAACCAGGCCCAGGGCCTGCTGTACGAGGCCAGTACCGAAGTGGGCCGGCTGGAAGCCGAGATCCGCTTTGTGGTCGAAGGCCGCCAGCGGGTCGAGGAACGCCTGATCACGCTGAAAGAGCAGACCACCCAGTGGGCCACCCGCAAGGAAGACGCCGCTGCCGAGATCGAGCGGCTGGCCGAACTGGCGCTGATGGGGGAAGAAAAGAACGAGCTGCTGGCCGCCCAGCTGGAAGAGCAGGCCCTGGCCTTGCCCGATCTGGAAGAGGCTCTGCGCCAGACGCAGAGCCGTGCCAACGAGCAGCGCGGCAGCGTGGCCCAGGTGCAGCAGCAGATCCAGGTGCTGGCCGCCGAACAGCGCAATATTGAAGAGCAGTCGCGCCAGTTGCAGCAGCGGCGCGAACGCCTGAGCGCTGACAAGAATGCGCTGGCTGCGCCCGACGAAGCGCGCCTGCAGAACCTGCAAAGCCAGCTGGCCGAGGCCACCGAGGCGGCCAGCGTGAACGAGGCCCGTCTGCAGGAATTGCAGGAACAGGTGCCGCAGCTGGATGAGGCCCGCCGTACCCAGCAGGAAACCGTCAACACCGAATCCGCCCGCCAGGCCGACCTGTCGGCGCGCATGGAAGCGCTCAAGGCTCTGCAGGAAAAGGTCAAGACCGATGGCAAGCTGCAGCCCTGGTTGGCCAAGCATGGCCTGGCCGATCTGCAGGCCTTGTGGACCAAGATCCACGTGGAGTCCGGCTGGGAAAACGCCTTGGAGGCGGCACTGCGCGAACGCATGGGCGCGCTGGAGGTCAGCCGTCTCGACATGGTGCGCGCTTTCGGCGCCGATGCGCCGCCGGCTAAGCTGGCCTTCTACAGTGCACCGCAGGCCGGTACGCCGGAGAAAACGGCCAGCCTGCCGCGCCTGTCGGACCTGCTGCGCGTCAATGACGCCGGCCTGAAGGCCGTGCTGGTCGACTGGCTGCAAGGTTGTTATGTGGCGCAGAGCTTCGAGGACGCGCTGGCACAACGCGCCCAGCTGCAGCCGGGCGAAACCCTGTACGTCAAGACCGGCCACGCTGTCAGCGCGCACAGTGTCAGCTTCTATGCGCAGGATTCCGAACAGGCCGGCTTGCTGGCCCGCGCCCAGGAAATCGAGAATCTGGAAAAGCAGCTGCGCGCCCAGTCCCTCATCAACGAGGAAGCGCGTAGCGCCCTGATCCGCGCCGAAGCGGCCTACGCCGATGCCTCGCAACGTCTGGTGACAGCGCGCCGCGAGGCAAGCGAGAGCCAGAGCCGTGCGCACGAGTTGCAGGTCGAGACCCTGCGCCTGACGCAGCTGGCCGAGCAGACCCGCGCCCGCAGCGAGCAGATTGCCGGCGACATGGCTGAAGTCGACGCCCAACTGGAAGACCTGCAGGAGCGCCGCGTGGCGGCCGAAGCCCGCTTCGAAGAACTCGACATGCAACTGGCCGACAGCCAGGAGCGTCACGCCCAGCTCGACGAAAAGGTGCTGGAAGCCGAGCGCAAATTGAATGCCTGCCGCGAACAGCAGCGCAGCCTAGAGCGCCAGGCGCAGGAGGCCACCTTCTCGCTGCGCACACTGGACGCACGCAAGGCCGAGTTGTCGCGCGCCATCGAAACCGCCGAGCAGCAGGCCACCTCGCTGGTGGCGGAAGAACAGCGCGCGCGCGACGAATTGGCGCGCCTGACCGATGCCGCCGCCCAGGCCGGCCTGCAGAATGCGCTGGCCCTGAAGCTGGAGCGCGAGCAGGTGCTGGCGGCCAAGCGCAGCGAATACGACGACCTGACGACCAAGCTGCGCGCCAGCGACGAGCGTCGCCTGCAGCTCGAACGCGAGCTGGAGCCGCTGCGCCAGCGCATCACCGATTTCCAGCTCAAGGAACAGGCCGCGCGCCTGGGGCTGGAGCAGTACGCCCAGTTGCTGGCGGATGCCCAGGCCGATCTGGAGGCCGTGGCCAAGTCCATCACGGAAGGCAATGTCCGTCTGACCGGCTTGCAGGGCGAGATCGACCGCCTGAACCGCGAGATCGCGGCGCTCGGTGCTGTCAACCTGGCGGCGCTGGACGAGTTGGCCCATGCGCGCGAGCGCAAGCAGTTCCTCGACGCCCAGTCGCTGGACCTGACCGATGCCATGAACACGCTGGAAGCCGCCATCCGCAAGATCGACGGCGAGACGCGTGAACTGCTGGGCGGTACCTTCAAGGTTGTCAACGAGCATTTCGGTCGCATGTTCCCCGAGCTGTTCGGCGGCGGCCAGGCCAAGCTGATCATGACCGGCGACGAGATCCTGGATTCCGGCGTGCAGGTGATGGCGCAGCCGCCGGGCAAGAAGAACCAGACCATTCACCTGCTGTCGGGTGGCGAGAAGGCGCTGACCGCCATCGCGCTGGTGTTCGCGATCTTCCAACTCAACCCGGCGCCGTTCTGTCTGCTGGACGAGGTGGACGCGCCGCTGGACGACGCCAACACCGAGCGTTACGCCAAGCTGGTGAGCAGCATGAGCAAGGGTACGCAGTTCCTCTTCATCAGCCACAACAAGATCGCGATGGAGATGGCCGAGCAGCTGATTGGCGTGACCATGCAGGAGCAGGGCGTGTCGCGCATCGTGGCGGTGGACATGGAGTCCGCTGTCTCCATGGTTGAGGCGGCTTGATCCCATGAGCACACTGCAGATCGGACTGGCAATCGCAGGTGGGCTGGTGCTGGCCGGCGTGGTGGCGCATGGCGCCTGGACGTCGCGGCGCAGTCAGCCGCGCCAGGCCGACCCGCTGGCACCGCGTGTCGAGCCGGAGCAGGGACCGATCGAGCCGGTCTTTGATGCTGACCTCGATCCGCAAGGCGAATCCTTTCCGCTGCCCGCCATCGAAAAAAAACCGCTGATGGACTCGCTCATCGATGTCATCGCGCCGATCACACTCGACGGACCGGTCTCCGGCGACGCCGTGCTGGCCGCCTTGCCGGCCACGCGCCGCGTCGGCAGCAAGCCGTTTGCCGTGGAAGGGCTGAACGAGGCCACCCAGCAATGGGAACTGCCGCACGTGGGGCAGCGTTACGGCGTGTTGCAGGCCGGCATCCAGCTGGCCAACCGCTCGGGGGCGCTCAACGAGATCGAGTACTCTGAATTTGTCGTCACGGCCCAGGCCTTTGCCGACACGGTGGGGGGCACACCTGAATTTCCTGAGATGCTGGACGAAGTGGCGCGTGCCCGTGAGCTCGACAACTTTGCCAGTGCGCACGATGCACAGCTCGGCTTCACACTGCGCGCACGCAATGCGGCCTGGAGTCCCGGTTATGTGCACCAGTGCGCTGCACGCCTGGGTTTTGTGCCGGGTGCCATTGCCGGGCGCATGGTGCTGCCGGCCGCCGTGCCAGGCCAGCCGCCCTTGCTGGGCCTGGCGTTTGATTCCCAGGCCGCGTTGTCCGAAGATTTGGACCAGTCCGCCCTGCGCGAGCTCAGCCTGAGCCTGGACGTGGCTCAGGTGGATCGCAGCGAACACCCTTTCGCACGCATGCGCGAGGTCGCCGAGTCGCTGGCCGCCACCATGGACGGCCTGCTGACCGATGACAACGGCCAGCCCTTGAGCACCGAGGCGCTCGACCAGATCGGCGCCGAGCTCGAAAAGCTCTATGACACGCTGGATGCGCGTGAGCTGTCTGCCGGCTCCACTTTGGCGCGCAGATTGTTTTCTTGACCTTCGTCCGTCTTCCTGACGACATGACCACACCGGATTTGTTCGATGCGCCGCCGCCTGGGCCTGACCAGGCTCGCGTGGCCGAGTTGCATCGCCTGCTGCACCACCACGCCCACCGCTACTACGTGCTCGATGAGCCGGAAATTCCGGATGCCGAGTACGACCGCCTGTTCCGCGAGCTGCAGGCGATCGAAGCCGCGCATCCCGAGCTGGTGACGCCCGATTCGCCGACGCAACGTGTTGGCGGCAAACCGCTGGCGCAGTTTGCCAGCGTGCGCCATGCCGTGCCGATGCTGAGCATCCGCACCGAGACCGATACCGAAGCCAGCGGCGCTGAGGCCTTCGATGCGCGGGTGCGGCGCGAACTGGGTTTGAGCGAGACCGAGCCTGCCGTCGAGTACGTGGCCGAACTCAAGTTCGACGGCCTGGCCATCAACCTGCGCTACGAGCAGGGTGTGCTGGTGCAGGCTGCCACCCGCGGTGATGGTGAGGTGGGCGAGGACGTGACGCAGAACATCCGCACCATTGGGCAAATACCGTTGCGCCTGCCCGAGGGCGTGCCAGTGGTGCTGGAAGTCCGTGGCGAGGTCTACCTGCGGCGCGACGACTTCAATGCCCTCAATGAACGGCAGCGTGAGAAGGGCGAGAAGACCTTCGTCAACCCGCGCAATGCGGCGGCCGGCGCGGTGCGCCAGCTCGACCCGGCGATTGCCGCGCAGCGGCCATTGAGCTTTTTCACCTACGGCCTGGGTGAAGTCACGTCCGGGGCGGTTCAGGTGGCTTCCCACTTTGCGTGGCTGCAGTTGCTGAAATCATGGGGTTTCCCGGTCTGCGACCACGTGGTGATTGCGCAAGGCGCTCCTGATTTGATAGCATTCCATCGTCGCATGGGCGAGTTGCGTGACAGCCTGCCTTACGACATCGACGGTGTGGTCTACAAGGTCAACCGCCTGGACCTGCAACAGCAACTGGGTTTCGTCACGCGCGAGCCGCGCTGGGCCGTGGCGCACAAGTACCCGGCGCAGGAGATGCTGACCACAGTGCAGGCGATCGAGATCCAGGTCGGCCGTACCGGCAAGCTCACGCCGGTGGCCAAGCTGGCGCCGGTCTTCGTCGGTGGCGTGACGGTCACCAATGCCACGCTGCACAACGAGGACGAGGCGCGGCGCAAGGACGTGCGCGTGGGCGACACCGTGATCGTGCGCCGTGCCGGCGACGTCATCCCGGAGGTCGTGGCGGTGCTGCCGGAAAAGCGCCCGCTAGGGGCCGAGATCTTCACCATGCCGCATACCTGCCCGGTGTGCGGCTCGGCCGCGGTGCGCGAGGAGGGCGAGGCCGACTACCGCTGCACCGGCGGCCTGTTCTGCAGCGCCCAGCGCAAGCAAGCCATCCTGCATTTTGCGCATCGCCGTGCGGTCGAGATTGAAGGCCTGGGCGACAAGCTGGTGGACCAGTTGGTGGACAGTGGCGTGGTCAACACCCTGCCGGACCTGTACCGTCTGGGCCTGACAGCCCTGGCCAGCCTGGAGCGCATGGCCGACAAGTCAGCGCAGAACATCGTCGAGGCGCTGGAGAAATCCAAGCAGACCACGCTGCCGCGTTTCCTGTTCGGCCTGGGCATTCGCCACGTGGGCGAGGCCACAGCCAAGGCGCTGGCGCGCCATTTCGGCAAGCTCGACGCCATCATGGACGCCAGCGAGGAACAGTTGCTGCAGGTGGCCGACGTCGGCCCGGTGGTGGCGCAGAGCATCCGCACCTTCTTCGAGCAGCCGCACAACCGCGAGGTGGTGGAACAACTGCGCGCCTGTGGTGTGACTTGGGAAGAGGGCGAGCCGGCACCTGTCGAAGTGCAGCCGCTGGCCGGCAAGACCTTCGTGTTGACCGGTACCTTGCCGACGCTCAGCCGCGACCAGGCCAAAGACATGCTGGAAGCCGCTGGCGCCAAGGTGGCTGGCTCGGTCAGCAAGAAAACCGACTACGTGGTGGCGGGTGCCGAGGCCGGCAGCAAGCTGGAGAAGGCGCAGGCGCTGGGCATTGCCATCCTGGACGAGGCCGGTCTGCTCGCCTTGCTTGAGTCTGCGGCGGCCTGAAGCGCGTCAGTCCTGCTGCGGGGGCATCTCGTCAAGATGTTCGGGGCGCTGCCACAGCCACAGTGCCACAGCCGTCATGCAGGCAATGGCCAGCCCGGCGGCCCAGCGCGGGTGAGAACTCAGCAACAGGTAGATCCCGCTGGCGCTCATGACCCCGGTGGCCATCCATTTGGCGCGTCGCCGCACCACACCACCGCGGCGCCAGTCGCGGATCATCGGCCCGAAGGCCGTGTGCTCCTCCAGCCAGGCCAGCAGGCGGGGTGAACTGCGCGCTGCCGCCCAGGCCGACAGCAGGATGAAGGGCGTGGTCGGCAGCACCGGCAGGAAGATGCCGATCACGCCCAGCAGCAGGAACAGCAGCGCCAGCACCAGATAGACCCAACGCAGCAGCGCTGATAGCGGAACGGCCAGGGCTTGGGGGCGCGGTGCGGGTGGGCGGGGCAGCGGCATGACGTCATTGTGCCGCTCTTGTATGCTTGAGCGCTACCGATTCCGAATTCCCATGACCGTACGTACTATTCTCAAGATGGGCGACCCGCGCCTGCTGCGCGTGGCCCAGCCCGTGACCGAATTCGACAGCGATGCGCTGCATCTGCTCATCACCGATCTGCTCGACACCATGCAGGCGGCCAATGGCGCCGGGCTGGCGGCGCCGCAGATCGGCGTCGACCTGCAGGTGGTGATCTTTGGCAGCGGTGAATTCAACCCGCGCTACCCCGACGCCCCTGTGGTGCCGCGCACCGTGCTGTGCAACCCGGTCATCACGCCGATGGGCGAGGCCGAGGAAGAGGGCTGGGAAGGCTGCCTGTCGGTGCCGGGCCTGCGTGCGGTGGTGCCGCGCTATTCCAGCATCCGCTACACCGGCTTCGATCAGTACGGCGATGCCATTGACCGCACAGTGGAGGGCTTCCACGCCCGCGTGGTACAGCACGAGTGCGACCACCTGATCGGCAAGCTGTACCCGATGCGGGTGCGTGACTTCACAAAGTTCGGCTTTACCGAAGTGCTGTTTCCCGGCCTGGACGCCGGCCAGGACGACTAGGGCTCGGTCGTCCGGCCGGGCCCCGTCGGATGCGCGGGCTTACAAGGGCTTGATCTGCACCTTGCGCCACTTGATCGGGCCACCGGTCACGCCCTTGACACCCGGGCCGAACTGCAGCGCGAAGGGACCGCTGGGGAACTTGCCGTTGCGGATGCTAGCGGTTTGCAGCCCGTTGAATTTCACCGTCAGCTCGTCACCCTTGGCTTGAATCTCCAGCGTGTTCCAGCGGCCACCGGCCTTGTGAACGGTCGGCACTGGTACGGCAGCGAAGTTGACGATGGCGCCGGTGGCGTAGATCGGATCGGGGCGGATGTCCCATACATTGACTTCGTAGGCGTTGTCGGCGGTGATCTTGGCCGGGTCGGAGGCGCGGATGAAAATGCCGCTGTTGGTGTCGGTGGCGGCCCAGAACTCGGCGTAGATCACGAAGTCCTTGTAGCTCTGTTGGCTGACCAGAAAGCCGCTCTTGCCCTGGTCGGCGACGATGGCGCCACCTTCGGCGCGCCAGTTGGCATCACCCACGCGGTTGAAATTTTCCAGGCCCTTGTCGCCGTCGATCAGCGTGACCCAGCCCGAGTCATTCAGCGGCTGGCTGCAAGCCGTCAGCCCCAGCACCAGCGTCAGCAGTCCCAACTTGAGTACGGACGAACGTTTCATTTTTTGATCTCCTCGGTTGTTATGACGTACGGCATGCTGCCGTGCGCGCACTATCGCACAAGCGGGGAAAGAGCGTTCAAGATTCAGGACGCCAGCACGTCGAGCAGTTCGGTCTCGATCTCAAGCTGCGCCCGGTTGTTTTGCAGGGCCTCGCCACAGATCAGGAAGCTGTCGTCCACCCGCTCGCCCAGGGTGTTGACTTTGGCTAACTGCAGGTTGATGCCGTGCTGCGCCAACACACGTGCTACCTTGTACAGCAGGCCGGTCTGGTCGCTGGCGGTGATGCTGAGCAGCCAACGTTGCGCTTTTTCGTCCGGCCGGAGGCTGACGCGGGGCATGAAGGGAAAGCTTTTGACGCGTCGCGACTGACGGCCACGGCTGGGTGCGGGCAGCGGACCGCCCTCCATGAGGGTGCGCGTCAGTTCGGCCTCCACCATGTTGGTCAGTTCGCGGTAGTGGTCAGACATGGCCGACGTGACGATCTGGAAGGTGTCGAGCGCATAGTTGTTGCGCGAGGTGTGGATGCGGGCGTCGAGAATGCTGAAGCCGGCGTGGTCGAAATAGCCGCAGATGCGGGCGAACAGGTCAGGCTGATCTTTGGCGTAGACCAGCACCTGCAGCCCTTCGCCCACCGGTGAGCGCCTGGCCCGCACGATGGGCTTGTCGGAGCCCACCACACGCGACAACTGCCGGGTGTGCCAGGCGATGTCGGCGGCGTCGTGGCGCATGAAGTAACTCACATCCAGCGTGTCCCACAGTGGCTTGTGCGCCTCGAAAGGCAGCGAGTGCAGTGCCAGCTGGATCAATGCCTCGCGCTTGCGGGCCTCCACCTCGGCATCGGGCGAGGGGACCAGGCCACCCAGGGCGCGCAGCGTGTAGCGGTACAGGTCTTCAAGCAGCTTGCCTTTCCAGGCATTCCAGACCTTGGGGCTGGTGCCGCGGATGTCGGCCACGGTGAGCAGGTAGAGCGCGGTGAGGTAACGCTCGCTGCCCACCTGCTTGGCAAAGGCCGCAATCACATCCGGGTCGGTCAGGTCGGACTTCTGTGCAATGTGGCTCATCGACAGGTGTTCCTTGACCAGGAATTCGATGAGTTGGGCATCGTCGCGTGCGATGCCGTGCTGGCGGCAGAAGTGCCGTACCTCGACCGCGCCCAGCGTGGAGTGGTCGCCGCCGCGTCCCTTGGCGATGTCGTGGAACAACGCTGCCGCGTACAGGATCCAGGGCTTGTCCCAGCCCGCGGCCAGTTGCGAGCAGAACGGGTATTCGTGCGCATGCTCGGCCATGAAGAAGCGCCGCACATTGCGAAGCACCATCAGGATGTGCTGGTCCACCGTGTAGACGTGGAACAGGTCGTGCTGCATCTGGCCAACGATGCGGCGGAACGGCCAGAGGTAGCGCCCCAGCACCGAGGTCTGGTTCATCAAGCGTATCGCGTGCGTGATGCCTTCGGGCTGCTGCAGGATGCGCATGAAGGTCTGCTGGTTGACCGGGTCCTTGCGGAATTTCCCATCCATTAGGCCGCGTGCGTTGTACAGGGCGCGCAGCGTGCGCGCCGACAGGCCCTTGGCCCCTTCGGTGGTCTGGTAGACGAGGAAGGTTTCCAGGATGGCATGCGGTTCGCGCTGGTAAAGCCCGTCGCTGCGCACCTCGATCAGACCGGCCTTGTCGGCAAAGCGTTCGTTGATCGGCAGCGGCGGCTGTGCCGTGGGGTTGAGCCGCTCCTCGATGTTGAGCAGCAGGATCTGGTTGAGCTGTGCCACCGCCTTGGCGGCCCAGTAGTAGTGGCGCATCAGCGCTTCGCTGGCGCGGACCTTGGTGCGGACTTCCGTGGTATCTGAACTGTAGCCAAAGGTGTTGGCCACCGCAGTCTGCAGATCGAACACCAGCCGGTCCTCGCGCCGGCCGGCGATCAGGTGCAGGCGCGTGCGGATGAGCTGCAGCATGGCCTCGTTGCGTTTGAGCTGGCGCACCTCGAAGGGGGTGGCCAGGCCGGATTTGGCCAGTTCGTCCCAGGATTTGCCATAGCCGGCGGCCTGGGCCACCCAAAGGATGATCTGCAGGTCACGCAGGCCACCGGGAGATTCCTTGCAATTCGGCTCCAGCGCGTAGGGGGTGTCCTCGAACTTGCTGTGGCGCTGCTGCATTTCCAATGTCTTGGCGACAAAGAAGGCGCGTGCGTCCAGGCTCTGGCGGAACTGCCCGCGGAAGGCCTTGAACAGCTCGGTGTTGCCAGCGATCAGGCGGGACTCCAGCAGCGCCGTCTGCACCGTCACGTCCTTGGCCGCCTCGGCCAGGCATTCGGGCACGGAGCGTACGCTGGAGCCGATTTCCAGGCCGGCGTCCCAGCAGCTGCTGATGAAGGCTTCAATGCGCTGGCGCAGGGCCTCATCGCTGTCGGGGGACTGTCCCTCGGGCAGCAACAGCAGCACGTCAATGTCGGAGTAGGGGAACAGCTCGCCGCGGCCGAAGCCGCCGACCCCGACCAGGGCGAAGGGCTGGCTGAAGCCAGCTTGCTTCCACAGGGTCTTGAGCGTGCTGTCGGCCAGGCGGGCCAACTGGCGCAGCGTGCTGCGCACATGGCGCGTGGAGGCGCCGCTCTCAGTGACGTTCTTCAGCAGTTCGGCCTTGTCGGCGCGGTACTGGTCTCTCAGTGTCTGGATGGTTTGCATCACCAAAATGAAGCAGGAATCAGGCCAGACGAGGCAAGAGTCAGGCCTGCGCGGCGGCCGTTACGAAGGCCGGTATCGGCGGGCTGCCGGCCGACAGCGTCAGCACTTCGTAGCCGGTGGGCGTGACCAGAATGGTGTGCTCCCACTGGGCCGACAGCGAGTGGTCCTTGGTGACGATGGTCCAGCCGTCGCCCATCTCCTTGATGTCGCGTTTGCCGGCGTTGATCATGGGCTCGATGGTGAAGGTCATGCCGGGTTTGAGCTCGTCGAGCGTGCCGGGCTTGCCGTAGTGCAGCACCTGCGGCTCTTCGTGGAAGCCCAGGCCGATGCCGTGGCCGCAGAACTCGCGCACCACGGAGAAGCCGTTGCTTTCGGCGAATTTCTGGATCGCCCAGCCGATGTCGCCCAAGTGCGCACCCGGCTTGACCTGCATGATGCCGTGCCACATGGCGTCATAGGTCATGGCGCACAGGCGTTTGGCCGCAATCGAGGTCTCGCCGACCTGGAACATGCGGCTGGTGTCGCCATGCCAGCCGTCCTTGATGATGGTGATGTCGATGTTGACAATGTCGCCCTTCTTGAGCGGCTTGTCGTTGGGAATGCCGTGGCAGACCTGGTGGTTGATCGAGGTGCAGATCGACTTCGGATACGGGTTGTAGCCCGAGGGGGCATAGTTCAGTGGCGCGGGAATGGCACCCTGCACATCCACGATGTAGCCGTGGGCCAGCATGTCGAGCTCGTTGGTGGTAACGCCGGGCTTGACATGGGGAGCGAGGAAATCCAGCACTTCGGCGGCCAGGCGGCAGGCCACGCGCATGCCGGCGATGCCGGCTTCGTCTTTGTAGGTGATCGTCATGGGGGTGAATTATCCCATTGGCCGAGGATTCCCGCAGGCGGGAACGGTAAAGTCCGCCAGGACTTCAGCGCAGACTCACAATTGCCCGTAGGGCTTGTGACGTCGGAGCTAAAATCATTGGTTTCCACGGACCACCGTCCGCCACCCTCATCAAGGCCACCACAGTGACCCTGCATATCAGCTCTTTCGAAGGCGGTAGCGCGCTCAGCGCTTTCCGCGTCCAGCAACTTCTGCCCGGCCTGCAAGCCATCCACGACAAGATCAGCGGCATTGCCGCGCGTTTTGTGCACCTGGTGGCCAGTGATACGGTCCCCAGCGCCGAACTGAAGCACCAGCTTGGTGCCTTGCTGACCTACGGCGACCCCTATGCCGGTCCCACGGACGGGCCACTGATCGTGGTGTCGCCGCGCTTTGGCACCGTGTCGCCCTGGGCCTCCAAGGCCACCGACATTGCCCACAACTGCGGCCTGGCCGTGCACCGGGTAGAACGCATCGTCGAATACCGCCTGACGCTCAAGTCGCCCTTGCTGGGCAAGGCCAGCCTGACGCCCGAGCAGTTGGGCCAGGTGGCGGCGCTCCTGCATGACCGCATGACCGAAAGCGCCATGACCACGCGCGAGCAGGCCTGCGAACTGTTCACCGAGCTGCATCCGGCGCCGATGGAGCACGTGGACATCGTGGGCAGCGGCCCCGAATCGGGCCGGAAGGCCCTGGAAAAAGCCAATGTGCAGTTCGGCCTGGCGCTGGCCGACGACGAGATCGACTACCTGGTCAAGGCCTTCACCGACCTGAAGCGCAACCCGACCGACGTCGAGCTGATGATGTTCGCCCAGGCCAACAGCGAACACTGCCGCCACAAGATCTTCAATGCCGACTTCACCATCGACGGTGTGCGCCAGGAGCGCAGCATGTTCGGCATGATCCGCCACACGCACCAGACCAGCCCGCAGCACACAGTGGTGGCCTATTCCGACAACGCCTCCATCATGGAAGGCGTCCCGGTTCAGCGTTTCGTAGCCAAAATGGCCTCTAGATCGGGTGGTTACAGTGCCGATAGCTATCAAAAAGAGAGCGCTCTCAACCATGTGCTGATGAAGGTGGAAACCCATAACCACCCGACCGCCATCTCGCCGTTCCCCGGCGCCTCCACCGGCGCCGGCGGCGAAATCCGTGACGAGGGCGCCACCGGCCGCGGCTCCAAGCCCAAGGCCGGCCTGAGCGGCTTTACCGTCTCCAAGCTGTGGGGCGGCTGGTCCGATGAGGCCGGCGGCAAGCCCGAGCACATTGCCAGCCCGCTGCAGATCATGACCGAGGGCCCCTTGGGCGGCGCGGCGTTCAACAACGAGTTTGGTCGCCCCAATCTGGCGGGCTATTTCCGCGAGTACGAGCAGACCATCGACAGCGATGTCGACAGCGTTCGCCGCGGTTACCACAAGCCCATCATGATCGCCGGCGGTGTCGGTGTCATCGATGCCAAGTTGACGAAGAAGATCGAATTCCCGGCCGGCACGCTGCTGATCCAGCTCGGTGGCCCGGGCATGCGCATCGGCATGGGCGGTGGTGCCGCCAGTTCCATGGCCACCGGTGCCAACGCGGCCGAACTCGACTTCGACTCGGTCCAGCGTGGCAACCCGGAGATCGAACGCCGGGCGCAGGAGGTCATCAACCACTGCTGGGCCCAGGGTGACAAGAACCCGATCTTGGCCATCCACGACGTCGGCGCCGGCGGTCTGTCGAACGCCTTCCCCGAGTTGACCAACGATGCCGGCCGCGGCGCCCGCTTCGATTTGCGCGCTGTGCCGCTGGAAGAGTCCGGCCTGGCGCCGAAGGAAATCTGGTGCAACGAGAGCCAGGAACGTTATGTGATGGCGATTGCGCCTGAATCGCTGGAGCAGTTCAAGGCCTTCTGCGAGCGCGAGCGCTGCCCGTTTGCCGTGGTGGGCGTGGCCACCGAAGAGCGCCAACTGGTGCTGGCCGACGAGGGGAATGAGTCTCCCGTCGACATGCCCATGAACGTGCTGCTGGGCAAGCCGCCCAAGATGCACCGCGACGTCCAGACCATTGCCCGCAAGTTCAAGCCGCTGGACCTGACCGGTGTCGAGCTGCAGAAAGCCGTGATCGACGTGCTGAGTCACCCCACCGTGGCTTCCAAGCGCTTCTTGATCACCATCGGCGACCGGGCCGTGGGTGGCCTGACGCACCGTGACCAGATGGTCGGCCCCTGGCAGGTGCCGGTGGCCGACGTCGCCGTGACGCTGGCCGACTACGCCGGTTTTGCCGGCGAAGCCATGAGCATGGGCGAGCGCACGCCGCTGGCCGCGCTCGACGCACCGGCTTCGGGTCGTATGGCGGTGGCCGAAGCCATCACCAATCTGCTGGCGGCACCGATCGAGCTGCCGCGCGTCAAGCTGTCGGCCAACTGGATGGCCGCCTGCGGTGAGCCGGGTGAAGATGCCGCCTTGTACGCCACCGTGCAGGCTGTGGGCATGGAGCTGTGCCCGGCGCTCGACATTTCCATTCCGGTGGGCAAGGACAGCCTGTCCATGCGCACGCAATGGCAAGACGGCAACGAGAAAAAGAAGGTCACCTCGCCGGTGTCGCTGATCGTCAGCGCCTTCGCCACGCTGCCGGACGTGCGCGGCACGCTCACGCCGCAGTTGGATGCCAGCGAGGCCGACAGCACGCTGCTGCTGGTCGATCTGGGCAAAGGCCAGAACCGCATGGGCGGCTCAATCCTGGCGCAGACACTCAATCAGTCCGGCGATACGGTGCCGGATCTGGACGACCCGCAAGACCTGATCAATCTGGTCAAGGCCGTCAACGCCCTGCGCGCACAGGGCAAGATCCTGGCCTACCACGACCGCAGCGACGGCGGCCTGTTCGCCGCCGCAGCCGAGATGGCCTTTGCCGGCCACGTCGGCGTGGCGCTCAATGTGGACCTATTGGTCACTGAGGGCGACGGCATTTCCGACAGCCGCATGGACGCCGGTGACAGCAAGAACTGGGCAACCCAGGTCCAGGCCCGACGCGAGGAACTGACGCTCAAGGCCCTGTTCAACGAAGAGCTGGGTGTGGTGCTGCAGGTGCGCACGGCCGAGCGCGATGCGGTGCTGCAGGTGCTGCGCGAGCATGGCCTGTCCAAGTACAGCCATGTCATTGGCAAGACCCGCCCTGCAGGTGGCGCCGTGGCGGCCGGGGTGGGCGAGGTGCAGGTCTGGCGCGATGCCAAGGCCGTGTTCAGCGCCAAGCTGGCCGATCTACACCAGGTGTGGGACAGCGTGAGCTGGAAGATCTGCCAGCAGCGCGACAACACCGCCTGTGCCGATGCCGAGCACGCCGCTGCCGGCGCGCCCAACGACCCGGGCATGCACGTGCATCTGACGTTCGACCCGGCGCAGCAGCTCGCGCCGGCGCTGCTGACTAGCCGCCCGAAGGTGGCCGTGCTGCGCGAGCAGGGTGTCAACTCGCACGTCGAGATGGCCTATGCCTTCAACGAGGCCGGCTTCGAGGCCCATGACGTGCACATGACCGACCTGCAGACCGGCCGCGCCAAGCTGCAGGACTTCAAGGGGGTGGTGGCTTGCGGTGGCTTCTCCTATGGCGACACGCTGGGCGCCGGCATCGGCTGGGCGCGCTCCATCACCTTCAACCCGGTGCTGGCCGAGCAGTTCAAGGCCTTCTTTGGTCGTACTGACACGTTTGGTCTGGGCGTGTGCAACGGCTGCCAGATGTTTGCCGAACTGGCCGACATCATCCCCGGTGCACAAGACTGGCCGCGCTTTACCACCAACCGCAGCGAGCGCTTTGAGGCGCGCCTGTCGATGGTGGAGGTGCTGGCGTCACCGTCGCTGTTCCTGCAGGGCATGGCCGGCAGCCGCCTGCCGATTGCGGTGGCGCACGGCGAGGGTTATGCCAACTTCGCCTACCGTGGCAACGCGGCCAAGGCGATTGCAGCCATGCGCTTTGTTGACAACCATGGCGCGGCCACCGAGGCCTACCCGTTCAACCCGAACGGCAGCCCGGCTGGCCTGACCGCGGTCACCACCGCAGACGGCCGCTTCACCGCCATGATGCCGCACCCCGAGCGCGTGTTCCGCAACATCCAGATGAGCTGGACCCCCCTCGATGCGAGCGCGACCAGCCCCTGGATGCAGTTGTGGCGCAACGCCCGCAAGTGGGTCGGTTGATGACGGGCAGGCCAGGGCGAGACCGCAGGCATTGACACAGGAAACGGCTGGATTGACGACGCATGGCTAATCGTTCCGTCTTCCGGGTCTTGCTGCTGGGGGTGCTGTTGCTGGTGCTCATGCTCGGCTACCAGCTTCGGGTGGGTTACGAGTCGGCCTTGAGCCGGGCCCATGACGATGCAGGAAATCTGGCCTTCGCGCTGGATGGCCAGATTCGGGCGATTTTCCGCCGGATTGAGGGCAGCCTTGCCAATATTGCGGGCCAGCTCCCCGACCAGGCGCTGCAGGCCAACGCGGTGGAGGCTTACCGCGAACGCGTGTCGAAGATCCTGATGCCGTTGACAGAGAATTTCCCGGAGCTGGGGAGTTTTTATGTCTGGGATGCCGAAGGAAACAGCCTCTACGGCTCAGTGCCGCCGGCCATGATGCAAAAGCGCGCCAGCATCGCGCATCGGCCCGGTTTCCAACTGCTGAAGAACGACCCTTCCATCAGCATCACCTATTCCGATTCCATCCGGGGTTCGGTGTCGGGGTTGCAGACGGTCGCGGTCTACCTGGCGATGCGCGACGCATCCGGCAAGCTGAAAGCCGTTCTCACGGGCACGCTCAATCTGGCCAATATCGAGCAGATTTTCAAGTCGCTTCGGCTGGACAAGGGGAGTGTCGTGTTCATTCGACGCAGCGATAACCACCATCTGGTGATTCGCTACCCCATGCGTGGATCGGACATCAACACACCGGTGCGCAACCCGATTCAGGCGCGCATCGATGCGGGCGAGACCGAGGGGCGTGAGCGTTTCAAGGCCGTAACGGATGGCGAATACCGCATTTACGCGTTTCGCAAGCTGGAGCAGTTTCCTTTTTACATCGTCATCGGGATTGCCGAGCGCAGCGCTTTGAGTGCCTGGGACACGAATGTGCTCTATATGGCAGGTGGGGGCGGCTTCTTGCTGCTGGTGCTGGGCGGGCTCCTGCTTCGGATGCGTCGGGAGGAACATCTGCGGATGGTGGCGCAGCAAGAGGTCGAGACCATGCACCGGCTGATGAATGAAGCCGTGGACAACATTTCCTTGGGTTTCACGATTTTTGACGCGAGCGGCAAGCTGGTCATTTACAACAAGGCCTATCAGGACATGCTCGGTGCGTGCCGTGACACGGTCCGCCTGGGCACCACCTTCCGAGATCTGGCGCGGCTCTCGGCAGAGCGGGGGCTGTATGTCAAGGCGAAGGATCGGGTTGACGCCTGGGTGGCTGAACGCGTCCGGATTCACGAACAAGCGGATGGCCAGCCCCTGGAGCAGGAGTTGAGCGATGGACGCTGGGTGCTGGTGATCGAGCATCGGACGCCGAGTGGCTATATCGTCAGCAACCGCATCGACATCACCGAGCGCAAGCGGCTGGAAGCCGAGTTGAAGGCGCTGGCCAACATCGACACCTTGACCCGATTGCCCAATCGGCGCCAGTTCATGGCCCGGCTGGCCGAGGAATTGCAGCGTGTCCAGCGCCAGATGACCCAGAGCGCCTGTGTGCTCATGCTCGACATTGACCACTTCAAGCAAATCAACGACACCTACGGGCACGCCGGTGGCGACCTGGCGTTGCAACATTTTGCGCACCTGATGCGCGCCGAACTGCGCTCGATCGACAGCTGCGGCCGCTTGGGTGGTGAGGAGTTTGCCATCCTGTTGCCCGGCGCAAGCCTGGAGGCAGCCCAGCGCATTGCCGAACGGCTGCGTGAGAAACTGGCTGAATCGACACTGGACATTGATGGCAAGTCCGTGGCGTTGACGGCCAGTATCGGCATTGCTGCGCTTCATTCGGCCGACGTGAATCCGGACGCTGTTCTAAAGCGTGCCGATGGTGCGCTTTATGAGGCCAAGGCCACAGGGCGAAACCGCGTCGTTGTCGAGGCCGGCATGGCCTGAGAGACGGCGCTCACAATTCCGACGCATCCTTGATCACGTGCGGCTTGTAGATCACCAGGATGCTGCACTCCGTCGCCGACTGCGACTCGTAAGCCATGGTGTCGAATGCCTCCGACTGCCAGACCACGGATTGGCGCATTCCATCGCCGTCCCCGCCATCCTGGGCAATGAGGCCACTGCCGTATCGCGTGCCGATGTCGGCCACCACGGCGGCGAAGACCGAAGCATCGCTGCACTTGTCCGGGTTGGACGTCCAGCGCTGCTCGATGCGGGAGATGCGTTTGTCCTTGACATAGAAGGTGGTCTGGAACGGCAAGCCTGAGATGGGGGTGTCGGGCAGCGCCCATAAACCGCGCAAGCCGTTCGGGCCCAGCACGGGTTTTCGCATCCGCACCAGCGAATCGAAGCGGGTCTGCAACTCCGCTTCGCTGCTGCCCAACAGCAGACCATCAAGCGGGGTGTTGGCGGTTGCCGGCAAAGTGACCAGCAGTAAAGCCGGCAGCAGCGAGCGCAGGGGAATGACGCTTTGCAATCTCATGAGGTTGTTGTCACAGTCCGCGGAACGGGTCTGCCGGGGCGCGTGCGGTAAAACTTCAAGGGCGCAGCCTGCGCCTCGCGGGCGGTCTGGTTCAGCACCGACTTCTTGATCTTGCCGACCACGTGCATCTCGCACGGCTTGCAGTCGAAGCGCAGTGTCAGCTTTTCCTTGCCGTTGATCAGCGTCAGCGGCTCGGCGCGCACCGTGCCTTGCACGCCGGTCACGCCTTTGGCCTGTTTGGGGCACAGGCTCAGGGAAAAGCGCACGCAGTGCTTGGTGATCATCAGGCTGACGTCGCCTTCCTCCTCCTGGCTCTCGTAGGCGGCGGCAATCACCTTCACGCCGTGTTTGGCGTAGAAGTCGCGCGCCTTTTCGTTGTACACATTGGCTAAGTAGGTGAGGGTGTCTTCCGGGTAGGCCACCGGCGGCTCCACCGGTTTGGCGCGGGGTGGGCGCTGGTAGGCGGCGACCCGTGCCGCTTCTAGGACCTGCACCGCATCGCGGCGCAGGGCATTGAGCAGCGAGGCCGGAATGAACCAGGGCTGGCTCAGGTTCAGGCTCATGTCGATCGGCTCGAACAGGGTTGCACCAAAGCGCCCCAGCTGCTCGCGCAGCGTGTGCTCGGCCTGGGCCGGGTTCTTTGCCGGCGCCTTGGCGGCAGCGACACTGGCCTTGCCGGTGTGGCCATCCTCGTCGGTCAGCTGCAGGGCAAAACCGTCAGCGGTTTCGTCCAGCGCGACCCAGACGCCGATGCGGCGTTCGCTGGACTTCTTCTCCAGCATGCGCACCCAGTTCATGTCGCGGTTGCGGTTGAGCTCGGTGCCACGACGCAAATCCTTGAACCCGGCCATCGGGTCTTTCGGGTAGACGCGCCACTGGTCCACCGCCAGCGCACTGGCGGGCTCGGCGCGGTTGATGGCCATGCCGACCAGCTCTTTTTGCAGGTCGTAGTAACACAGGCCGTCACCGTTGTGCAGCACGGTGCCGGGCTCGCTGGTGGTCAGCTCCACCCAGTCCGGGCCGACCTGAGTGACATAACCAAGGTGGCGGCCGGGGTTCTTCGGCGTGTCGAAGGCGCCGATGTCCTGTTGCCGGCCCTGCACGAAGTAGTCGGTGAACTCGCGGTTGAAGTTCTGGTCCGGGTCCGGGGTGAAGGCGAAGGTGGTGTGGCCGCTGGAGGCACGGGCCAATTCAGGGCGCTGTTCCAGCAATTCATCAAACAGCTTGCGGTAGTGGGCCGTGATGTTCTTCACATACGCCAGGTCCTTGTAGCGGCCCTCGATCTTGAAGCTGCGGATGCCGGCATCCACCAACGCCGCCAGGTTGGTACTCTGGTTGTTGTCCTTCATCGACAGCACATGCTTGTCGTGCGCCACGAAGCGACCCTGGCTGTCCATCACCTGGTAGGGCAGGCGACAGGCCTGCGAGCAGTCACCGCGGTTGGCGCTACGCCCGGTGTGGGCATGGCTTATGTAGCACTGGCCACTGTAGGCCACGCACAGCGCGCCGTGGACGAAAAACTCCAGCGTGCACTGTGTCTCGGTTCGGATGGCCTGGATCTGTTCCAGCGTCAGCTCACGCGCCAGCACGATCTGGGACAGGCCCGCGTCCTGCAGGAAGCGCGCCTTCTCGGGCGTACGGATGTCGGTCTGGGTGCTGGCGTGCAGCTGGATCGGCGGCAGATCGATTTCCAGCAACCCCATGTCCTGGATGATCAGTGCGTCGACCCCGGCGTCATACAGCTGCCAGGCCAGTTGGCGCGCCGGCTCCAGCTCGTCGTCGCGCAGAATGGTGTTGAGGGTGACGAAGATGCGGCTGTTGAAACGGTGCGCGTGCTGCACCAACCGGGCGATCTCCTGCACCGAGTTGTCGGCGCTGGTGCGTGCGCCGAAGGATGGGCCGCCGATGTAGACGGCATCCGCGCCATGGTTGATGGCCTCAATGCCGATGTCGGCACTGCGCGCCGGCGACAGAAGTTCGAGCTGGTGGTCGGGCATGGACATAGCCCTCGATTATCCCAGTCCGAACAGTTTTATGCCGGCTCGGGGCTTGGCCCCAAGCCGCCTGCTCAGAATTCGACTTTCTCGCCCGGGTTGACCACCAGCATCTTGCCGGACTCCGAGCCCAGCGCGGCCGAGAACTCGGCGGTGGTGCCCTTGAGCTGGGGAATGGTGCCGTAGTGGATGGGCAGGGCGTACTTGGGCTTGAGGTAGTTCTTTACCGCGTAGGCGGCATCGGCCGGGCTCATGACGAAGTGGCCGCCGATCGGGATCAGCACCAGGTCGGGCTTGTAGTACTCGCCGATGAACTTCATGTCGCCAAACAGGCCGGTGTCGCCCATGTGGTAGATCTTGAAGCCGTTTTCCAGTTCGATGATGAAGCCCACCGGCTCACCGCCGACGTGCACCTCATCCTTGCTGGTGGCCGGGTTCTTCCAGGCCAGCTCGGACGAATGCTCGGCGTGGGTGGCGGTGATCTTCACGCTTTTGGGGCCGAAGGGTTCGATGGTGCCGCCCTTGCCGAAGCGCGGCGCCTGCTCGACCGGCAGGATGCCCAGTGTGGCCACGGTCTGGTTCATGCCGGCCGGGCCGTACATCGGGATCTTGTGCAGCTTGGCCAGATCCGGAGCATCGGCAAAGTGGTCAAAGTGGGCGTGGGTGACCAGCACCAGGTCCACCTTGCCCAGCGCTTCCAGCGTCTTGAAGTTGGCCGGGGTCTTGGGGTTGCTGCGCAGCCAGGGGTCGATCACGATGACCTTGCCGCCGGGTGTGGTGATGCGGGTGGCGGCCTGGCCGAGCCAGAGCACTTCGGTCTTGCCGTTCTGCGCAGCGGCGCCGAGCGCGCCGAGCAGTACGGAGGCGGCCAGGGCGCCTTTGAGCAGGGCCTTGAAAAGAGGTGAGGCGGTGGTTTGCACGAGCGTGTCTCCTGGTTGGGTGGGATGCCCGACGATTGGACACAGCCACGCGTGTCGCGTCAAGAGCGGGTTCCCGCATCTGGCCTACCGCCAAGAAAAAACGCGGCCAAGGCCGCGTTGATTCCGGGATGCCGACAGGGCCTTATTCGATCTTGGCCTTGGCGCGCAGGTCTTCCTGGTACTTCATCAGCTTTTGCTGACCCAGTTGCTGGGCGATCTGCGGTTTGACGTCTTCCAGCTTGGGCAGTTGGGCGTCGCGCACGTCGTCCAGGCGGATCACGTGGTAACCGAACTGGCTCTTGACCGGGGTCTCGGTGGTCTTGCCCTTGCCGAGCTTGACCATGGCGTCGGAAAATTCCTTCACATAGCTGCCAGCGCTAGCCCAGTCGAGGTCACCGCCATTGGCGCCGGAGCCCGGGTCCTTGGACTGCTTCTTGGCGATGTCTTCGAACTTGGCACCCTTCTTGAGGGACGCGATGATGGCCTTGGCCTGGTCTTCCTTCTCAACCAGGATGTGGCGGGCGCGGTATTCCTTGCCGCTGTTGGCGGCGGCGAACTTGTCGTACTCGGCCTTGATCTCGGCGTCCGTGACGGGGTTGTTCTTCTGGAAGGTGGCGAACAGCTCGCGGATCAGGATGGCCTGGCGCGTCAGTTCCATCTGGGACTTGAAGTCTTCGCTGGCGTCCAGCCCGAGCTTTTGCGCTTCCTGCACGAACAGTTCGCGGGCAATGACTTCGTCCTTGATCTGCCCCATCATTTCAGGCGACACCGGACGGCCAGCGCGTGCCAGTTGCTGGGCCAGCGCATCGACGCGCGACGTCGGCACCGGTTTGCCGTTGACGATGGCGACGTTCTGGGCAGCGGCCGGCACGGCCAGGGCGCTCAACAGGGTCGCGGCGGCGAGGGCCGAAAAAATCTGCTTCTTCATCATGGGTCCTACTAGGTACGGAAAGGAACGGAAACAAAAAACAAGGGTGTCGGCCGGGTGCTCACATGCGCTCACAGGGTCTCAATGGCAATCGCATGCACGCCTTGGGCGATGAAATCCTGCAGCGCATCATACACAAGGCGGTGGCGGGCGACGCGCGTCTTGCCGTCGAACAGCGGCGAGGCGATGCGCACCCGGAAATGGGTGCCGAAACCGGTGCCGTTGGCGCCGGCATGTCCCGCATGGGCACCGCTTTCATCGATCACGTCCAGCACCGTGGGCTGCAGCGTGTCGCGCAGGTGTTGCGCCATGTGTGCGGCGAGGTGGGAGAGGTCGCTGCTCATGCTTCGTCACTCTTGCCGCCGTGCAGATGGCGCGCGATGTAAAAACCCTGGGCCACAATGAACAACAGCGGGAAGGCATAACCCCAGAGCTTGAAGTTGACCCAGTCTTCCGTGCTGTAGAACGACGCCACATAACCATTCAGCGCCGCCATGAAAACGCAGTAGACGATCCAGGCCTGGTTCAGCCGCATCCAGACGCCATCCGGCAATTCCAGCTGGCTGCCGAGCAGGATTTTCAAGAAATTCTTCTTCATGCCCCACAAGGCGACCGCCAGCGCAATCGCCATGGCGGCGTAGAGCACGGTGGGCTTCCACATGATGAAGCGCTCGTCGTGCAGCAGCAGGGTCATGGCGCCAAAGACCAGGATTAGCGCCAGCGTGATCTTGTGCATGGCCTGCAGCTTGCGGTCAATGGCATAGATCAGCGCCATCTGCAGCACCGTGGCCACCATCAGCACGCCGGTGGCGACGTAGATGTCGTAGAACTTGTAGGCCCCAAAGAACAGCAGGATGGGGAAGAAGTCGATCAGAATTTTCATGCGCAGATTATCAGGGCTTGAATTCAAGCGAGGCGGAATTCATGCAGTAGCGCAGGCCGGTGGGCGCCGGGCCGTCCTCGAACACATGGCCCAGGTGAGCGCCGCACTGGGCGCACAGGGTTTCGACGCGGACCATGCCGTGGCTGACGTCGCGCCGTTCCTCAATCGCACCGGGTAGGGCGGCCTGCCAGAAGCTGGGCCAGCCGCAGCCGGCGTCGAACTTGGTGCCCGAGTCGAACAGCTTGGCACCGCAGCAGACGCAGTGGTACTGGCCCGGCTGCCAGTGGTCTTCATAGCGGCCGGTATAGGGGCGCTCGGTGGCGGCGTGGCGCGTGACCTCGAAGGCCGCCGGTTCGGCCCCTTTCTCGGCCAACAGGGCTTTCCATTCGGCTTCGGTTTTCTGGACGGGATGGCTCATGATGAACAGCTGATTTCAATCGTTGAGGCCCAGTCGGGCGGGAAAGACGCCTGGGCTTCGAAGCCCGGGTGCTCGTCGAAGGGATTTTCCAGCAAGGCCTGCAGGCTGGCGACGCCGGCAAAGTCTTTTTCCCGCGCCTGCCGGATCGCCAGCTCGCCCAGGTGGTTGCGCAGCACAAACTTGGGGTTGGTCTTGAACATCAAATCGGCAATCAGCCCTTGATTCTCCTGCGCTAGGCGCTCCGAATACTGTAGCAACCAGGCGTCCAGCCCGGTGCGGTCGAGAAACAGGTCGCGCACCGGGGAGGCCTCGTCGTTGGCGGCGAAATGGCTCAGGCGGCGCCAGAAGATGGTGTAGTCGACCCGGTCCTGCGCCAGCAGCTTGAGGATGCCGTCGATCAGGGCGCGGTCCTCCGGCTGGGCCTGTTGCAGCCCTAGCTTGGCCCGCATGCGTGCTTCCAGCTCGGCCGGGAACACGGTCTTGTAGGACTCGAGTGCCGCCAGCGCCAGTTCCTGCTCGCCGATCAGCGGCAGCAGCGCCTGACCCAGGCAGAACAGGTTCCAGTAGGCGATGTTGGGCTGGCGGTTGTAGGCGTAGCGGCCCTGGGTGTCTGAGTGGTTGCAGATGTGGGTCGGGTCGAAGGCGTCCAGGAACTGGAACGGGCCGTAGTCGATGGTCAGGCCCAGGATGCTCATGTTGTCGGTGTTCATCACACCGTGGCAGAAACCCACCGCCTGCCACTGCGCCACCATGGCCGCGGTGCGCTCGCTGACCGCTTCCAGCAGGGCGGCATAGGGGTTGCCCGCAAATTTGTCCGTCTGGCGGCAGTCCGGGTAGAAGCTGTCGATGACGAAGTCGGCCAGTTGGCGCAGTTGCTCGTGCTGGCCGCTGTAGGAAAAATGCTCGAAATGGCCGAAGCGGATGAAGCTCGGTGCCACCCGTGTCACCACGGCGGCGGTTTCGATGGTTTCGCGGCGGATCGGGGCGTCCGAGCCTGTGACGCACAGGGCGCGCGTGGTCGGGATGCCCAACGCGTGCATGGCTTCACTGGCCAGAAATTCGCGGATGCTGGAACGCAGCACGGCGCGGCCGTCGCCCATGCGCGAGTAGGGGGTGCGTCCGGCCCCCTTGAGTTGCACCTCCAGCCCGTTGTCGGTCTCGCCCAGCAGCAGCGCGCGGCCGTCGCCGAGCTGACCGGCCCAGACGCCGAACTGGTGACCGCTGTAAACCGTGGCCAGCGGGGCGCTGCCGTCCAGCTGCTGGTTGCCGGTGAAGACCGCCAGGGCGGCGTCCGAGTCGAGCCAGTCATGCGACAAGCTCAGCTCACCGGCCACGGCGTCATTGCGCCCAACCCAGTAGGGGGCGGGCAGGGGCGTGGGCATGAGCCGGGTATGGAAATCCGGTCCCAGAGCGGCAAAGCGGTTGCGCCAGCGCAAGCCGCTCGTCGTCTGCGGCAGTGCAGGGACGTCGACAGTCATGCCCGCATTGTCCCGCAGAGGCTTCAGGCCTGCCGCCCGAAGGGCTATCGCCGTCAGGGCTCAGGCGGAGGCGGTTTCCTCGAGGTAACGACCCAGTGCGGCATCGTCAAGGATGGCGACGCGGCCGAGATCGCTGGAGACAATGCCGCGCTCAGCGAGCTGGCGCAACACGCGGTTGACGGTCTGGCGCGACAGGCCGACCAGGGTGCCGAGTTCTTCCTGCGTCAGGTAGAGGCGGCGGGTGCTGCGCCAGAACAGGCGGCTCAGGTACAGCGCCACTCGGTGTTCGGGCGCGCGGATGCGGCTGGCCTCGATCAGCGTCATGGCCTGGCCCAGCCGCATGTTCAGGTGCTGCACCAGGTACTGGTTGAAGCGCAGGTTGCCTTGCTGCAACTCGGTAAAGACATCGCGCGGCAGGCACATCAGCCAGCTGTCGCGCAGGGCCACCACGGCATAACGGCGCAGCTCGCTCTTGAGCACCGAACCTTCGCCGAACCATTCGCCGTCGGGCACGCCGATGAAGGCCGAGCGGCGGCCATCGGCCGCTTCGGTCTGCAGTTTGACCAGGCCGCTCAGCACTGCGTACCAGCCCTGCACCGGCTCGCCGGCAGCCAGAACGGTTTGCCCCTTGCTGGCTTGGAGCAGTTCGACCCGCTGCATCAGCGTCGCCTGCTGGCTGGCGTCCAGGGCCGAAAACCAGGGTTGGTTGGCCAGAAAGTGCCGGGCCAGAAGTCGTGCATCGCAAAGCATGCCGCAATTGTGCTGCAGTTGGCTTGAGGAATGAGGGTTTCTACCAAGAAGGTGTCAGCCGGGCGACAGAGATTGCATGCAAGCTGGGCCGGTGCCATAGTTTGGCACCCATCCCGGAGCGATACTCCGGGCCAGGGATGTGCCTGCGGGCCATTCCCGAAAGTGGAAACGAGTTTGACTACCAGGAGATGTGTACATGTTGGGACTCATGCAGAGCCAGCCCTTGCTGATTTCTTCCCTGATCGAGTTTGCCGATCGACACCATGGCGATGCCGAGGTCGTGTCGCGCCGGGTTGAAGGTGATATTCATCGCTACACCTGGAGCGATGTGGCGACACGCGCACGCCAGGTGGCCAATGCGCTCGATGCCTGCAAGCTGCAATTCAGCGATCGCGTGGCCACGCTGGCCTGGAACGGCTACCGCCACCTGGAGCTGTATTTTGGTGTCAGCGGCTCCGGCCGCGTGCTGCACACCATCAACCCGCGCCTGCACCCCGACCAGATCGCCTGGATTGCCAACCACGCCGAAGACCAGGTGCTGTGCTTCGACATGACCTTCCTGCCCCTGATCCAGGCCGTGCACGCCAAGTGCGGCACGGTCAAGCACTGGGTGGCGCTGTGCGATGCCGACAAGCTCCCCAAAGACACCGGCATTCCCGGCCTGCAGAGCTATGAGGCCTGGATTGGCGCCCAGTCCAAGCAGTACCACTGGCCCGAATTCGACGAGAACACGGCGTCCAGCATGTGCTACACCAGCGGCACCACGGGCAACCCGAAGGCCGCGCTCTACAGCCACCGTTCCACCCTCCTGCACGCCTACGCCGCCGCGCTGCCGGACGTGATGTGCATGAGTGCACGCGATGCGGTGCTGCCGGTGGTGCCGATGTTCCACGTCAACGCCTGGGGCATCCCGTATTCCGCCGCGCTGACCGGCTGCAAGCTGGTCTTCCCGGGCCCGGCGCTGGACGGCAAGTCGATCTACGAACTGGTCGAGGCCGAAGGGGTCAGCTACGCGGCTGGCGTGCCGACCATCTGGCAGATGCTGCTGGGCCACATGAAGCCCAACAACCTGAAGTTCTCCACCTTGAAGCGCACGGTGATTGGCGGCTCGGCCTGCCCGCCGGCCATGATCGCCGCCTTCCGGGAAGACTATGGCGTGGAGGTGCTGCACGCCTGGGGCATGACCGAGATGTCGCCGCTGGGTACGCTGTGCACGCTGAAGAACAAGCATCTGACGATGCCGGAAGAAGAGCAGATGAAGATCCGCCTCAAGCAGGGGCGTGCCATCTTCGGCGTCGACATGAAGATCGTCGACGGCGACGGCCAGGAGCTGCCCTGGGACGGCAAGGCCTATGGCGACCTGCTGGTGCGCGGGCCGTGGATCCTGGGCGAGTACTTCAAGGGAGAGGGCGGCGATCCGCTGATCAAGGATGCGCAGGGGCATGGCTGGTTCCCCACTGGGGACGTGGCCACCATTGATGCCGACGGCTACATGCAGATCACCGACCGCAGCAAGGACGTGATCAAGTCTGGCGGCGAATGGATCAGCTCGATCGAGGTCGAAAACATCGCGGTGGCACACCCAGCGGTGGCCATGGCGGCCTGCATCGGCGTCAAGCACCCGAAATGGGACGAACGCCCGGTGGTGGTGGTGGTGAAGAAGCCGGGCGCCGAGGTCACGCGCGAAGAGCTGCTGGCTTTCTACGAGGGCAAGACCGCCAAGTGGCAGATCCCGGATGACGTGGTGTTTGTCGACGCCATTCCCCTGGGCGCCACCGGCAAGATGCTCAAGACCAAGCTGCGCGACGTGCTCAAGGACTACAAACTGCCCAATACCTGACGGGTGTGACGGGGCCGCGGGCTGCGAGTCGCAAAAGCGATAGTTCTAGGGCAATCCCTAGCGACTTGCGGCGCGAATCCCTGTACGCTGAAGCTGTTTTGACAACGAGGAGACATTAGATGAAGTTCAGCATGAAAATCGTCGCAGCCTCGGCTGCATTGGCCTTGGCTGGCGCGGCTTTTGCTCAGAAGGGCGAGACCGTCAAGATTGCGCTGATTGATCCGCAAAGCGGCCTCATGGGGCCGCTGGGGATGAACCAGAAGAATAGTTGGCAGTTTTTTGCCGACGAGTTCAGCAAGAAGAATCCTGCCGGTGTGAAATTCCAGCTCGTTGCGTTCGACAACAAGCTCAGTCCGGCCGAAAGCCTGAACGCCCTGAAGGCCGGCATGGACCAAGGCGTGCGTTATTTTGCCCAGGGCAATGGCTCGTCGGTGGCCGGTGCCTTGATCGATGCCATCAACAAGCACAACGAGCGCAACCCCGGCAAGGAAGTCGTGTTCCTGAACTACGCCGCCGTGGATCCGGATTTCACCAACAGCAAATGCAGCTACTGGCACTTCCGCTTCGATGCCGACACCTCCATGAAAATGGAAGCGCTGACCACCTTCATGAAGGACGACAAGAGCGTCAAGAAGGTCTATCTGCTCAACCAGAACTATTCGCACGGGCACCAGGTGGCCAAGTTCGCGAAAGAGAACCTGGCCAGCAAGCGCCCGGATGTGCAGATCGTCGGCGAAGACCTGCACCCACTGGCCCAGGTGCGTGATTTCGCGCCCTACATCGCCAAGATCAAGGCGTCCGGCGCAGACACGGTGATCACCGGCAACTGGGGCTCTGACTTGGCGCTGCTGATCAAGGCCGCCAACGAAAGCGGTTATACCGGCAAGTTCTTCACCTACTACACCGGTGTGACGGGCACTCCGACAGCGCTGGGCACCGGCGGCGCCGGTCGCGTGTTCCAGGCCGCCTACAGCCACTACAACATGGGTGGCCTCATGGGCAACTGGATGGCTGAGTTCAAGACCAAGTACAAGGACGACATGTTCACCGGCGCCATCCCCTCTGCCTTCACGGCATTGACGGAAGCCATGGCCAAGGCCAAGTCCACCGACCCGGTCAAGGTAGCGGCTGCCATGGAAGGCATCAAGTACATGAACTACAACGGTGAAGTCGAGATGCGCAAGACCGACCACCAGTTGCAGCAGCCCCTGTTCATCACGGTCTGGCAAAAGGCGGACAAGAAGTACCCCTACAGCCCGGAGAACACCGGCATGACGCTGGCGCCTGTGAAGGAGTACCCAGCCTACATCGCCAGCACGCCCACCAGCTGCCAGATGAAGCGTCCCTGAGGTAGCCTGGCTGAATGAGCGGAAGGGCCCGATTGGTGCAAGGCGGTCGGGCCCTTGTTTTTGCCTGCCTGGGAAGGCGCTGACAATCCCGGTGGACATGTATTGACGTCTGCCTTGCAGACATAGAAGGTTTTTCCAAATGGAGTTCTTCATCATCTCCATGCTCAATGGCTTGAGCTACGGGCTGCTGCTGTTCATGCTCAGCTCTGGGCTCACGCTGATTTTCAGCATGATGGGTGTGCTCAATTTCGCCCATGCCAGCTTCTACATGCTGGGCGCCTACATCGGCTACACCGTCGCCAGCCTGGTCGGGTTCTGGCCAGGCCTGGTGCTCGCACCGCTGCTGGTTGGCGTGCTGGGGGCCGTGTTCGAGCGGCTGGCTCTGCGCAAGGTGCACAAATTTGGCCACGTACCCGAACTGCTGATCACCTTTGGCCTGTCCTACATCATCCTGGAGCTGGTGCAGCTGATCTGGGGCCGGACCTCGCTGGAATTCCGGCCGCCTGAGCTGCTGCAGGGGCCGATGTTCACCCTCATCCACCACTCCTTACAAGGCCTGAGCCTGATCTGGGGTACCGCTCCGGCCGAGATGTGCCAGGCCGCCGATGCTGCGATCCGCGTGGTGTGTTCGCCGTTCCCGGCCACGCGCGGCTTCATGATGCTGGTGGCGCTGTGCATGCTGGTGGCCTTGTGGCTGCTGCTCACACGCACACGCATCGGCCTGGTGATTCAGGCGGCGCTGACGCACCCCGAGATGGCCGAGGCGCTGGGTCACAACGTGCCGCGCGTCTTCATGCTGGTGTTCGGCGCCGGCGCTGCCCTGGCGGGGCTGGGTGGCGTGATTGGTGGCAGCACCTTCGTGACCGAGCCCAACATGGCGGCCACGGTTGGCTCCGTCATCTTCGTTGTGGTGGTGGTCGGCGGGCTGGGCTCCTTGTCCGGTGCCTTCCTGGCGTCGGTGCTGATCGGGGTGATCCAGACCTTTGCCGTGGCTTTCGACTACTCCTTCATCACCCTGGCGCAGCAGCTGAACATCGAACTCAGCGCAGCGCTCAAGGCCAACTCAATCATCAAGCTCACCTTGTCGCAGGTGGCCCCCATCCTGCCTTATTTGTTCCTGGTCCTGATTCTGATCTTCCGGCCCAAGGGTTTGCTGGGGACGCGAGAGGAATGAACATGAAACACCCCCGTAGCGCCTTCGGCGCCACCCCCTTAAGGGGGCGCTACCAGCGGCCAGGCAAAGCCGGTTCCGCGGTAGCCCTTGGTTTGCATCGTGTCATGCAACCGTCTTTGCTGAAACAGTGTGCAATGGAAATCGCCAAGTGAAGCAGTATTACGAATTCAAACCCTACAACGTCGGACGCTGGATCGTCTGGGGGCTGTTTGCCCTGATCCTGCTGCTGGCGCCCAAGGTCTTTACCAGCAGCCTGTCGGTCACCATGCTGTCCCAGATGGGCATTGCCATCATCGCCTGCCTGTCCTACAACATGCTGCTGGGGCAGGGTGGCATGCTGAGTTTCGGCCATGCCGTGTACTCCGGTCTGGGCTCCTACATGGCCATCCATGCGTTGAACATGGTGAGTCAGGGGGCGTTGCCAATCCCGGTCAGCCTGTTGCCCATCGTCGGCGGTTTGGCCGGCCTGGCTTTTGCCGTGCTGTTTGGTTACGTCACAACACGCAAGTCCGGCACGCCGTTTGCCATGATCACGCTGGGTATGGCCGAGCTGGTGTTTGCCATGTCGCTGATGTTCTCCGAGTTCTTCGGTGGCGAAGCCGGGGTGTCGGGCAACCGGGTGGCCGGCCAGTCCTTCTTTGGCATCACCTTCGGCCCGGCGACGCAGATCTACTACCTGATTGCGGTCTACACCTTTGTCTGTGTGGCGCTGATGTTCGCCTTCACACGCACGCCGCTGGGCCGCATCCTGAATGCGGTGCGCGACAACCCGGAGCGTGTCGAGTTCATCGGCTACAGCACGCAGCGCGTGCGCTACTTCGCCTTCATCATCTCCGGCTTCTTCGCCGGCGTTGCCGGTGGCCTGGGTAGCCTGCTGTTCGAGATCGTCACGGCCGAGGTGGTCGGAACGGGGCGCTCGGGCGCCTACCTGCTGTTCACCTTCCTCGGCGGGGCCACCTTCTTCTTCGGCCCCATCCTGGGCGGCATCCTGATGGTGATTGCCTTCGTGCTGTTGTCGGAATTCACCAAGGCCTGGCTGCTCTATCTGGGCTTGATCTTTCTCTTCATGGTGATGTACGCGCCGGGCGGCATTGCCAGCCTGATCATGATGAACCTGCGTGTGGCGTCCTTCGGTCTGCTGCGGCGCGTGTGGGTGAGTTATCTGGCGCTGGGCGTGTCTGCGCTGGTGGTGTTGCTGGGCGCCGCCGTGATGATCGAGATGATCTACCACCTGCAGCTCAATGCCGCCATGGGGCCGATGCTCAACTTTGTCGGTATCGAGTTCAACACCAGCAGCCTGGACCACTGGTTTGGCGCCGTGTTCGTCCTGCTCACCGGCCTGGGCCTGTTCGAGCTGTGCCGCCGCCAGTTCATTCTGGAATGGGGCGAAGTTCAGGAAGAGATTGAAAAAGAAATCAAGCGGAGGGAGACGCTGTGAGTGAAGCACAAACCTACGCATTGGAGCTGAAAGACGTCCGCAAGAGTTTCGGCAAGACCGAAATCATCCGCGGCGTCAACCTGGCTGTCCAGGCCGGCGAGCGGGTGGCCGTGATCGGCCCGAATGGGGCCGGCAAGTCCACGTTGTTCAACCTCATCAGTGGGCGTTTCGGTGCGAGCAGCGGTGAGGTGCTGCTGCACGGCCAGCGCATCGATGGCAAGAAGCCCTACGAGATCAACCGCATGGGGCTGTCCCGCAGCTTCCAGATCACCAACATCTTTCCCAAGCTCAGCGTGTTCGAGAACCTGCGTTGCGCAGTGTTGTGGAGCCTGGGCTACCGTTACACCTTCTTCAAGTTTCTAGCCGACCTGGAAGATGCCAACGAGCGGACCGAGCAGTTGATGGAGATGATCCGGCTCGACAAGAAGCGCGATGTGCTGGCGGTGAACCTGACGTACGCCGAGCAGCGGGCGCTGGAGATCGGCGTCACCATTGCCGGTGGCGCCAACGTCATCCTGCTCGACGAGCCGACCGCCGGCATGAGCAAGAGCGAGACGGCACGCTTCATCCACCTGATCCGCGAAGTCACCGAAGGCAAGACCTTGCTGACGGTGGAGCATGACATGGGGGTGGTGTTCGGCCTGGCCGACAAGATTGCGGTGGTGGTTTACGGCGAGGTGATCGCCTTCGACACGCCCGAGGCCGTGCGCGCCAATGCCAAGGTGCAAGAGGCCTATCTCGGCTCGGCCGTGGCCGATGCCCAGGCCGGAGGACATTGATGAGCATCCTGAAAGTTGACAATCTGCACGCCTTTTATGGCAAGAGCCATGTGCTGCACGGCGTGAGTTTCGAGGTTGAGGCCGGCGAGATCGTGGCCCTGTTGGGACGCAACGGGTCGGGGCGTTCCACAACGGCCAAGGCCATCATGGGGCTGGTGGACTGCGAAGGCAGTATTCAGTGGCAGGGGCGCGATATCCAGGGCCGCAAGACCTTCGAGATTGCGCACCTGGGGCTGGGTTACGTGCCGGAGAATCGCGACATTTTCCCGAAACTGACCGTGCAGCAGAACCTGCAGCTCGGGCAGAAGCGCGCGGGCAAAAACGGCCGCTGGAGCCTGGACGACATGTACGCCATGTTCCCGCGCCTGAAGGAGCGCCAGCACACCGAGGCAGGCGTCCTCTCGGGCGGCGAGCAGCAGATGCTGACCCTGTGCCGCACCCTGATGGGCGACCCCGACCTCATCATCATCGATGAGCCGACCGAAGGTCTGGCACCCAAGATCGTGGAACTGGTCGGCGAGTACCTGAAGAAGCTCAAGGAGCGCGGCATTTCGGTGCTGCTGATCGAGCAGAAGCTCACCATCGCGATGGCGATTTCCGACCGTGCGCTGGTGATGGGGCATGGCTGCATCGTGTTCGAGGGCACGCCCGAGAGCCTGCGCAACGATACCTACACGCGCAAGGAGTGGCTGGAAGTCTGACCTGTCCCGACAGGTTTGTCCCTCCTGCGACAAGTGTGCATTGCACTGCAACACAAAGCTCTTAGAATCCAAAATCGAACGACCGTTCTATTTTTAGAAACCCGAGGAACGCAAGCATGAGCGCTGAATACCAAGTACACGGCGATGTGGCCGTGATCACGCTGAACAATCCCCCCGTCAACGGCCTGGGTCTCGCCACCCGGCAAGGCATTACCAACGCCCTGGAGCGTGCCAATGCCGATGCCGCGGTCAAGGCCATCGTCATCACCGGTGCCGGCAAGGCTTTCTCCGGTGGCGCCGACATCAAGGAATTCGGCACCCCCAAGGCCCTGCAGGAGCCCAATCTGCTGAGCGTCATCCTGGCGATCGAGAACTCCGACAAGCCGGTGGTGGCTGCCATGCACACCATCGCCATGGGCGGTGGCCTGGAGCTGCCACTGGGCTGCCACTACCGCATTGCCGCCCCCGGCTGCAAGATCGCGCTGCCTGAAGTCAAGCTGGGCCTGATTCCGGGCGCCGGCGGCACGCAGCGTCTGCCGCGTGCGCTGGGTGTGGAGCCCGCGCTGAACATGATCGTCAGCGGCGAGCCCGTGCCCAGCGAAATGCTGGCCATGGTGCCGGGCCAGAAGCTGTTCGACAAGATGGCCAAGTCGACCGAGACCCTGCTGGACGAAGCCCTGGCCTTGGCGCGCGAGAAGGCTGACGTTCGTCCGCTGCCGCTGGTGCGTAACCTGCCGGCCAAGCACCCGCAAGGCGATGCCTACTTCCAGTTCGCACGCAACATGGTCAAGGGCATGGCGAAGAACTTCCCGGCCCCCGCCAAATGCGTCGATGCCGTGGAAGCAGCCACCAAGAAGAAGTTCGACGACGGCATGGTGTTCGAGCGCGAGATCTTCATCAACCTGATGTGGACGCCCGAGTGCCGTGCCTTGCGCCATCTCTTCGCAGCTGAACGTGCTGCCTCCAAGATTCCGGATGTACCGGAAGACACGCCCAAGCGCGAGATCAAGTCGGTCGCCGTCATCGGCGCCGGTACCATGGGCGGCGGCATCACCATGAATTTCCTGAATGCCGGCATCCCGGTGAAGATGCTGGAGATGAAGCAGGAGGCGCTGGACCGCGGCATCGCCACCATCCGCAAGAACTACGAAGCCCAGGTCGGCAAGGGCAAGCTCAAGCAGGACAAGTACGAACAGCGCATGGCGCTGCTGTCGAGCACGCTGAACTATGAAGACCTCAAGGAAGCTGACCTCGTGATCGAGGCGGTGTTCGAGGAAATGGGCGTCAAGGAAGCGGTGTTCAAGAAGCTCGACGAGGTAATGAAGCCCAGTGCCATTCTGGCCTCCAACACCTCGACGCTGGACGTCAACAAGATCGCTTCCTTCACCAAGCGTCCGCAAGATGTGGTCGGCCTGCATTTCTTCAGCCCGGCCAATGTGATGAAGTTGCTGGAAGTGGTGCGTGGCGCCAAGACCGCCAAGGACGTGCTGGCCACGGTCATGTCGGTGGCCAAGACCATCAAGAAGACGGCGGTCGTCTCCGGCGTCTGCGACGGCTTCATCGGCAACCGCATGATCGAGCAGTACAGCCGTCAGGCCGGCTTCCTGCTGGAGGAAGGCTGCACGCCGGCCCAGGTCGACAAGGCCATCGAAAAATTCGGTTTTGCCATGGGCCCGTTCCGCATGGGCGACCTGGCCGGCAACGACATCGGCTGGGCCATCCGCAAGCGCCGCTACCAGGAGAAGCCGGGCATGAAATACAGCAAGACGGCTGATCTGCTGTGCGAGCTGGGCCGTTTTGGTCAGAAGACCGGTGCCGGCTGGTATGACTACAAGCCGGGCAAGCGCGACGCCATCCCCAGCCAGCTGGTGGTGGACATGGTCGAGAAGCACCGCAAGGACATGGGCATCACGCCGCGCAAGATATCCGACGAGGAAATCGTGCAGCGCCTGGTGTATTCGCTGGTCAACGAAGCGGCCCACATTCTGGAAGAAGGCATCGCCTCCCGCGCCAGCGACATCGACATGGTCTACCTCACCGGCTATGGTTTCCCGATCCATCGCGGCGGCCCGATGCAGTACGCCGACACCGTGGGTCTGTTCAACGTGGCGCAAAGCATGAAACGTTTTGCAAAAAATCCGCTGGACGACGCCCAATTCTGGCAACCCGCACCGCTCTTGGCCCGTCTCGTGGCCGAAGGCAAGACATTCAACGGCTGAGCCGCAGACCTGGAGAATTTCAAATGACGAATGCCGTTATCGTTTCCACCGCACGCACCCCCCTGGCCAAGAGCTGGAAGGGCGCCTTCAACATGACCCATGGTGCCACCTTGGGTGGCCATGCCGTGCAGCACGCCATTGCGCGCGCCGGCATTGAGGCCGCCGAGGTCGAGGACGTGCTCATGGGCTGTGCCAACCCCGAGGGTGCGACCGGCGCCAACATCGCACGCCAGATCGCACTCAAGGCCGGCTGCCCGGTCACCGTCTCGGGCATGACGGTCAACCGTTTCTGCTCCTCCGGCCTGCAAACCATTGCGCTGGCCGCCCAGCGCATCATCGCCGGTGAGGGCGATGTTTTTGTAGCCGGTGGCGTGGAAAGCATTTCCTGCGTGCAGCAGGAGATGAACATGCACATGCTGCGCGACCTGTCGCTGGCCAAGACCAAGCCCGAAATCTACTGGTCCATGCTGGAGACCGCCGAGATGGTGGCCAAGCGCTACAACATCAGCCGCGACGCCATGGACGAATACGGCGCTGCCAGCCAGCAAAAGGCCTGCGCTGCCCAGGCTGCCGGCCTGTTCGATGCCGAGATTGCCCCCATCACCGTGACCGCCGGCATTGCCGACAAGACACTGGGCCTGATCACCAAGGAAGTGACGGTGTCCAAGGACGAAGGCACGCGTGAAGGCACGACCAAGGAAAACATCAGCGGCCTGCGTTCGGCGCTGCCCGGCGGCCTGATCACGGCCGGCAATGCCAGCCAGTTCTCGGATGGTGCCGGCGCCTGCGTGGTAATGAGCGAAGAGCTGGCTTCCAAGCGCGGCCTCCAACCGCTGGGCCGTTTCCTCGGCTTTGCCGTTGCCGGTTGCGAACCCGACGAAATGGGCATCGGCCCGGTGTTCGCCATTCCGAAAGTGCTGTCCAAGCTGGGCCTGAAGGTCGGTGATATCGACTTGTGGGAGCTCAACGAAGCCTTTGCCGTGCAGGTGCTGTACTGCCGTGACAAGCTGGGCATCCCGGCGGATCGACTCAATGTCAATGGCGGCGCCATCGCCGTGGGGCACCCTTATGGTGTGAGCGGCCAGCGTTTGACCGGACACGCCCTGATCGAAGGCAAGCGCCGTAAAGCCAAACGCGTCGTGGTCACCATGTGCATTGGTGGCGGCATGGGCGCGGCCGGCGTGTTCGAGGTGCTCTGAGCTTGCCATGAACAGCCCGGACGCCCCGTGGTCGCCAACGGTTTCGCCTGAAACCTTCCTGGCGATGGGGCGCGAGGTGCTGGCCAAGCAACCCTTCAGCGTGCTGATCGGCGCCGAGTTGCAGGCGCTCTCGCCCGGTCAGTGCGAATTGCATGTGCCGGTCAGCGATTCGATCCGCCAGCAGCACGGTTTCGTGCATGGCGGCGTGGTCAGTTACGCGGCCGACAACGCACTGACCTATGCCGGCGGTACCGCCATGCGGGTGCCGGTGGTGACCTCCGAATTCAAGATCAACTATGTGCGACCTGCCGTGGGCGAGCGCCTGATTGCGCGCGCCCACGCGGTCCATCACGGCAAGAGCCAGGCCGTGTGCCGTTGCGACGTCTTCGTGCTGAAGGATGGAGCAGAGAAACTCTGTGCCGTGGCACAGGGCACGATCACGGCATTGCCGCAAGCCCCATCGGTATAACGACATGAGCTATCGCCAGACACTCGAATTTCTTCTCTACCAGTGGCTCGATGCCGAGACACTGAGCCAGCGCACCCGTTTTGCCGATCATTCGCGCGAAACCTTCGACGCCGTGCTGGAAACCTGTGAGCGCATCGCGCGCGAGAAGTACGCGCCGTTCAACCGTACCGTGGATACCGAGGAGCCGCGCTTCGATGGCGAGAAGGTGATCCTGCCGCAGGCCACCTACGAGGCGCAGAAAGCCTATGCCGCGTCCGGCATGCTCAGCGCGGCGCAGGATTACGAGATGGGCGGCATGCAGCTGCCCTACACGGTGGAGGCGGCGGCCAACTCCTTCTTTGCCATGGCCTCGGTCAGCATCGGCTCCGGCCTGCTGACGGCCGGCAACGCCAATCTGTTGATGGCGCACGGCACGCCCTTGCAGAAGGACGTGTTCGCGAAGAACGAATTTGCCGGCCGTTTCTCCGGCACCATGTGCCTCTCCGAGCCGCAGGCCGGCTCGTCCCTGAGCGACATCGCCACGCGCGCGGTACCGGACGGCGATGACTTCGCCTCGGATCCGCTCGGGCCGCGTTACCGGCTCAAAGGCAACAAGATGTGGATCTCGGCCGGCGAGCATGAGCTGACCGAGAACATCATCCACCTGGTGCTGGCCAAGATTCCCGGGGCGGATGGCAAGACGATTCCCGGCACGCGCGGCATTTCGCTCTTCATCGTGCCGAAGAAGCTGGTGGACGCGCAAGGCCATCTCACTGGCGAGCGCAACGACGTGGCGCTGGCTGGACTGAACCACAAGTGCGGCTGGCGTGGCACCACCAACACGTTGCTGAACTTTGGCGAAGGCAAGTACCCGGTACGCGGTGGTGCCGGCGCCGTGGGTTATCTGGTGGGCGAGCCCGGCCAGGGCCTGCGCTGCATGTTCCACATGATGAACGAGGCACGCATCGGCATTGGCATGGCGGCCACCATGCTGGGCATGGCCGGTTACCACGCGAGCCTCGATTACGCGAAAAACCGGCCGCAGGGCCGACCGATCGGCCCCGCCGGCAAGGACGCAACCCAGGGGCAGATCCGCATCATCGAGCACGCCGACGTCAAGCGCATGCTGCTGGCACAGAAAGCCTACTGCGAAGGCGCGCTGGCGCTGGACCTGTATTGCGCCCGGCTGGTGGACGAGCAGCACACCGGATCGGTGCAGGCGGCCGACGAAGCGCGTCTGCTGCTGGAAGTGCTGACGCCGATTGCCAAGAGCTGGCCCAGCGAGTGGTGTCTGGAGGCCAACTCGCTGGCGATCCAGATCCACGGCGGTTATGGCTACACGCGTGACTTTCCGGTCGAACAGTACTGGCGCGACAACCGGCTGAACATGATCCACGAGGGTACGCACGGCATCCAGGCGCTGGATCTGCTGGGGCGCAAGGTGCTGATGGAAAACGGCAGTGGCCTGGCCTTGCTGGCCGACCGCATCGGTACCACCATTGACCGGGCCCGTCAGCACCCGGAGCTGCTGGAGTTTGCCGATCAGTTGGAGCTGGCGCTGCAGCAGGTAGGCGCGGCCACGCGTGCGGCCTGGTCCACCGGCCAGCCGACCGAGGCGCTGGCCAATGCCGTGCCTTACATGCAGGCCTTCGGCCACACCGTGCTGGCCTGGATCTGGCTGGACGTGGCGCTGACGGCACTTGGCGCGGCGTCTGACGTAGCCAACCAGGGGCGCCTGCTCGCCACCCGCTTTTTCTTCCGCTACGAATTGCCGAAAATCGGCGCCTGGCTTAATGTGGTGCAGGCGCGCGACCTGACCTGCGCCGATTTTCCGGAGGAGGCGTTCTGATGGCATCGAAATCCACCTTGATGTGGATACAGCGGCTGGTATGGATCTGCATCTACGGCGGCCTGCTGGCCATCGTGCTCGGCTTGTTTTTGGCCGCCGCCGAGCCGGAGCAGGCCGCCGGCATCCAGAGCGTGGGCGGCGTTTTCGTCGCCATTGGTGTGCTGCTGATCTATGTGCGCTCACGACTGAACGAAACACCGAGCAACCGAAACTAAAGAGTGAGACAAACCATGACACGAACCATCCAACAACTGTTTGACCTGAAGGGTAAGACGGCTCTGGTGACCGGCGGCTCGCGCGGCCTGGGACTGCAGATGGCCCATGCCCTGGGCGAGGCCGGCGCCCGCATCATGCTGAGTGCCCGCAAGGCCGACGAGCTGGAGGTGGCCGTGGCCGACCTGCAGGCCGCCGGCATTGATGCGCGCTGGATTGCTGCCGACTGTGCCAAGGAGGCCGACATCCACCGCCTGGCCGACGAGACGATGCAGCGCATGGGCGACGTGGACATCCTGGTCAACAACGCCGGTGCCGCCTGGGGCGCGCCAGCGGAAGACCATCCGATCGAGGCCTGGGACAAGGTGATGAACCTCAACATCCGCGGCTATTTCCTGTTGAGCCAGGTGATCGGCAAGAAGAGCATGATTGCCCGCAAGTCGGGTCGCATCATCAACGTGGCGTCGATTGCCGGCCTGGGCGGCAACCCGCCGCAGATGACGACCATTGCCTACAACACCTCCAAGGGCGCAGTGATCAACTTCACCCGCGCGCTGGCGGCGGAGTGGGGCAAGTACAGCATCAACGTCAATGCCATCTGTCCGGGCTTCTTCCCGAGCAAGATGACGGCCGGCACATTGGAAGCCTGGGGCGAGGACGAACTCAAGAAGCATGCGCCGCTGCAGCGCCTGGGCGATGACGAGGACCTGAAAGGACTCTGTGTTCTGTATGCCTCGGATGCCGGCAAGCACATCACTGGTCAGTGGCTTGCCGTCGACGGTGGCGTGAGCTGCGTCACCGGAGGTTGAGGGCATGTCCATCCCCTTTGGCGTTCGCATTCCCTTCGTCGAGCATCTGGGCTTCACCCTGGAGCGTTTTGAGGATGGGCAGTCCGAGTTGCGCTATGAACCGAAGCCCGAGCACCTGAATTCCTTTGCCGTTACGCACGGCGGCGCCAGCATGACGCTGATGGATGTGACCATGGCCACGGCAGCGCGCAGCGTGCAGCCCGACATGGGCGTGGTCACCATCGAGATGAAGACCAGCTTCATGCAGGCCGCACGAGGCAAGCTCACCGGCAAGGGACGGCTGATCCATCGCACCGCTACCCTGGCTTTCACCGAGGCCACGATTTATGACGCCGAGGGCAAGGTCTGTGCCCATGCCACCGGTACCTTCAAGTACGTCAAGCGCCTGCCCACCGGCCCCAAGGGCAGCAACGCATTGAACGTCATTTCCACCGACTGATTCATTAAGAGAGACACCATGCCTACCAATCGCCAAATCCTGCTCGACAACCGCCCGCAAGGCGAAGCCAATGTGGGCAACTTCAAGCTCGTCAGCACCGAGACGCCTGCGCTGCAGGACGGCCAGGTGCTGGTGCGCCACCACTACCTGAGCCTGGACCCCTACATGCGCGGCCGCATGAACGAGAGCAAGAGCTACGCCCAGCCGCAGCCGCTGGGTGAGGTGATGATCGGCGGTACGGTGGGTGAGGTGGTGGAAAGCCGTCATCCGAAGTTTGCCGTGGGCGACCCGGTGGTGGGCATGGGCGGCTGGCAGGAATACAGCGTGGTCGACGCCTCGCAGCCCGGCGCCTTGCGCAAGGTCGATACCACCCATGTGCCGCTGAGCCATTACCTCGGCGCCGTCGGCATGCCGGGCGTGACGGCCTGGTACGGCCTGGTGAAGATCATCGACCCCAAGGCGGGCGATACCGTGGTGGTGAGCGCGGCCGCCGGTGCGGTGGGCAGTGCCTACGGTGCGCTGGCCAAGGCACGCGGCTGCCGCGTGGTCGGCATTGCCGGCGGCAAGGACAAGTGCGACTACGTGGTGAACGAGTTGGGCTTCGATGCCTGCATCGACTACAAGGAGCACAAGGATGCGTATTCGCTGGCGAAGGCGCTCAAGCAGGCCTGCCCGAACGGCATCGACGGCTACTTCGAGAACGTGGGCGGCATGGTGCTCGACGCCGTGTTGCTGCGCATGAACGCGCACGGCCGCATCGCGGTGTGCGGCATGATCGCTGGCTACGACGGCCAGCCGCTGCCGCTGGCTAACCCGGCGCTGATCCTGGTCAACCGTCTCAAGATCCAAGGCTTCATCGTCAGCGAGCACATGGAAGTCTGGCCGGAGGCGCTCAAGGAGCTGGGCACGCTGGTCGGCACCGGCAAGCTGCGGCCGCGCGAGTCCGTGGCCCAGGGCATCGAGGCGGCGCCGGAGGCGTTCCTGGGCCTGCTCAAGGGCAAGAACTTCGGCAAGCAGCTGGTCAAACTTTGAACCACCCCCGCGCCGCCTGCGGCGTCACCCCCTCCAGGGGGCGACACCAGCAGCCCGGCAAAGCCGGTTCCGCGGTGGCCCTGGACAGGAGATCGACATGAGTGTGATCACGCACGAGGTCTACAACCAGCCGGCACCGCTGGTGGGCTACAACCTGTTCGAGACCAATCCGCCGCTGAAGGATGCGCTGAAGTTCAACGCCCCGCAGCTGGACACGGCCGCGCTGCACGTGCTTGGCGCCAAGCTGGGAACGGCGGAGATGCAGACCCATGCGCGGCTGGCCAATGTGCACACGCCGCAGCTGCACAGCCATGACCGCTTTGGCCGGCGCATCGATCAGGTGGAGTTCCACCCGAGCTACCACGCGCTGATGACGGCCGCCACCGAGGCTGGCTTGCATGGCACGCCCTGGGCCGGCCAAGCCTCCTCGGCGCATGTCCTGCGGGCGGCGGGCTTCATGCTCTTCACCGAGCTGGAGCCGTCCATCCTGTGCCCGATCTCCATGACCTACGCGGCGACGCCGGCGCTGCGCCGCAACGAGGCGCTTTATACGGAATGGGGGCCGCGTCTGACCAGCCGCGCCTATGACCCGGTACTCAAGCCGTACAGCCAGAAGCTGGGCGTGACCATGGGCATGGGCATGACCGAGAAGCAGGGCGGCTCGGACGTGCGTGCCAACACGACGCAGGCCGTGCCGGACGGCAGCGATGCCTGGGGCCAGCGCTACCGGTTGACCGGACACAAGTGGTTTTTCTCGGCGCCGATGTGCGACGCCTTTCTGGTGCTGGCGCAGGCGCCGGCCGGCTTGAGCTGTTTCTTTTTGCCGCGGGTGCTGCCGGACGGCTCGCTCAATGCCCTGTACATCCAGCGTCTGAAGGACAAGCTGGGCAACAAGGCCAATGCAAGTTCCGAGGTGGAGTTCGTGCAGGCCATCGCCTGGCTGGTGGGCGAGGAAGGGCGCGGTGTGCCGCAGATCCTGGAGATGGGCACCATGACGCGACTGGACTGCGCCCTGGGCACGAGTGGGCTGATGCGCCAAGCGTTGGCCCTGGCCTTGCACCACACACGCCAGCGTCAGGCCTTCGGCAAACGCCTGGTCGAGCACGACCTGATGCGCAATGTGCTGGCTGATCTTGCTATCGAAAGTGAAGCGGCTTGCGCATTATCCATAAGGCTTGCACGTGCTTTTGACCGACAAAATGAAGCGCATGAGCAGCTCATGGCGCGTCTGCTGACGCCGATCGCCAAGTTCTGGATCTGCAAGCGCGGCAGCTACTTTGCCCAGGAGGCAATGGAGTGCCTGGGCGGCAACGGCTATGTGGAGGAGGGCGGCGAGGGCGTGATGGCGCGCATCTACCGCGAAATGCCGGTGAACTCGATCTGGGAGGGCGCCGGCAACATCATGGCGCTGGACCTGCTGCGCGCCCTGCGCAAGGGCGACGTTGCCAGCGCGCTGGAGCAGGAGCTGGCGCCGGCGCGTGGCATGCACCCGGCGCTGGACCGGCTGGCGCAAAGCCTGCCGCACCGGGTCGAAGCCATGGCCAGTGAAATGGAGGCGCGCCGGCTGGCACAGGACGTGGCGCTGGCGGTGCAGGCCGCGCTGCTGGCACAAAGCGCGCCGTCCGAGGTGTTTGCCGCCTTCTGCGATTCGCGCCTGGCCGGCAACTGGGGCCATACCTTTGGCAGCCTGGGGGCGGGAACGGCGTTTGATGCGATCTTGCAGCGGGCCTTGCCCGCATAACAACGAGGAAAGACAGGAATGATCACAGACTTCAAAAACAAAGTGGCGGTGCTGACCGGTGCCGGCTCCGGCTTCGGTCTGGAATGCGCCCGCATTGGCGCGCAACGCGGCATGAAGCTGGTGCTGGCGGATGTGCAGCAGGATGCACTGAACAAGGCCGCGGCCGAACTGACGGCCGCCGGCGCCGAGGTGCTGGCCTTGCAGGTCGACGTGTCGGATGCGGCGCAAATGGAGCATCTGGCGCGCCGTGTGCAGGAGCGTTTTGGTGCACCCCATTTCGTTTTCAACAATGCCGGTGTTGGCGCCGGCGGCCTGGTGTGGGAAAACTCGGTGCAGGACTGGCATTGGGTGCTGGGCGTCAACCTCTGGGGCGTGATCCACGGCGTGCGCCTGTTCACCCCCATGATGCTCGAAGCGGCGAAGAAAGACCCGGCCTACCGGGGACACATCGTCAACACCGCCAGCATGGCCGGTCTGCTCAACGCACCCAATATGGGCGTCTACAACGTGAGCAAACACGCGGTGGTGAGCCTGAGCGAGACCCTGTACCAGGACCTGGCGCTGGTGACCGAGCAGGTCGGTGCCTCGGTGCTGTGCCCGTACTTTGTGCCCACGGGTATCAACCAGAGCGAGCGCAACCGCCCAGGCGAGTTGCCGGCCGCCAAGCCGACACGCAGCCAGCTCATCGGTCAGGCCATGAGTGACAAGGCCGTGAGTTCCGGCAAGGTGACGGCGGCCGAGGTGGCGCAAAAAGTCTTCGATGCCATCGCGGCCAACCAGTTCTACATCTACAGCCACCCCAAGGCCATCGGCTCGGTGCAGACGCGGCTGGAAGACATCATGCAGGCGCGCAACCCGACCGACCCGTTTGCGCACAAGCCGGAGCTGGGCGAGGATTTGCGCCGCGCCTTGCGATCAGCCTGACGGTGTGCGGTCTCCTCGGCCAGGGGGATGGGACGGACGGTATTGACAGGCTCCATGACGTGATTTGAAATGTGTAAAAGACTGTGGCAGCCGTTCGGGTGCACACAGCCACAGAGAGGATTGCACATGAGCACGTTTGCCCTGGAAGAGTGGCCCGCGCTTGCCGCGGCCAAACTGTCGTTTCGGAGTTCAACCGCGAATGCCTGGGCGGCCAGCTTTGTGCGCCATCTGGGCGCTGAACTGGCGCAGGAGCATGACCCAGAGGCCCATCGACGCCTGTCACAGGTCTGTCAGGCGGCACAGGTGCTGTTTGATGCGCATTGCCCCACGTGTCCGGATACAGCGTCGTCCACGGTTTTGGGCATGTGTGGCCTGATGCTGTCAACCTATCGCCAGCTGGCCGCCGAACTGGGCGACCCAGCCCAGGCGACCGAGCTCGTGCAGCGCAGTTTTGACCATGCCTATCAGGCCTTCATCCAGAACATCTGCAAGCCACTGCTGCTCAACGACAGCCGTTCACCCCAGGCCCTGGCGGGCATGAATTTCAGAGCCTGGAGTGCGCGCCTGTGTCCGCGCGAGAACCACCACTTGCGGCGGGCCCGGGAGGACGACATCGCGGGGTACCATCATTTTTTCATGGAGCAGGGCGAACCGGCTCTGGCGCAAATCATTCAGCGAGCGGACCAGGCCTGGATCGCTGCCGTGGCGTCCTACGGGTCATCGCAGCGGTGCGACAGCCGCCGCACCCGCGCAAGCGACGCAGCCGCTGCGGGGGAGGAGGGTTTTGCTCCGTTTCGATTTGCCCCGAGAGGCCACGGCCGAACGAACCAGCAAACGGCGGTGATTCTGGAGCTGCAGCTCCATGCCGAGGCCGGCGACCGGCGCAGCCGTGCGCTTGGCGCTGACCGCCGGCAGCAGTGGAGCGGCGTGGACAGGCGGCAGGCGGGACGGCGCCAGGATGACGAGCGAGCCTGGCAATAGGCGGTTGCAGTTTTTTACCTTTTTTCGGAGGTGCCTTCCCTGAAAACGGCCACGCCGCTCTGTGGCACACTCGCGAACTTCGTTTCGTTTTGAAGGGCCGGCATTGACCGGCGGTTCGCAGAGTCATGCAGAAAATCATCGCGCAAATCGCGCAGGAACTCCGGGTACTGGACAGACAGGTCGCGGCCGCCGTGGCCTTGCTTGACGGAGGTGCCACCGTCCCCTTTATCGCTCGCTACCGCAAGGAAGCCACCGAAGGGCTGGATGACATCCAGTTGCGTGAACTCGAATACCGCCTGGGTTATCTGCGCGAGCTGACTGAACGGCGCGACGCCATCCTCAAGAGCATTGACGAGCAGGGCAAGCTCACGCCCGAATTGCAAGCCGCACTGCATGCGGCCACCACCAAGCAGGAACAGGAAGACCTGTACCTGCCCTACAAGCCCAAGCGCCGCACCAAAGGGCAGATCGCCCGCGAAGCCGGCATCGAGCCCTTGGCGGACAAGCTGTTTGCCAATCCGGCGCTGGACCCGGCGGCCGAGGCGCAAGCCTTTGTGCTGCCGCAAAAGACCGAAGCCGGTGATGATTTCACCACCGTGGCAGCGGTGCTCGACGGTGTGCGCGACATCCTGTCCGAGCGCTGGGCCGAAGATGCCGCACTGGTGCAGGGTTTGCGCGAATGGCTGTGGAGCGAAGGCCTGTTCAAGAGCCGACTGATGGACGGCAAGGACGAAAACAACGCGGACGTGGCCAAGTTTCGCGACTATTTCGACTACGACGAGCCGATCGGCCGCGTGCCCTCGCACCGTGCCCTGGCCGTGTTCCGCGGCCGGGCGCAAGATATTCTGGATGCCAAGCTGGTGCTGCCCGTGGAGCCTGAACCCGGCAAACCGTCAATGGCGGAGGGCAAGATCGCGCTGCACCTTGGCTGGAGCCACCAGGGCCGGCCGGCCGACGACCTGCTGCGCAAGTGCGTGGCCTGGACCTGGCGCGTCAAGCTCAGTCTCTCCACCGAACGCGACCTGTTTGCCCGCCTGCGTGAAGACGCCGAGAAAGTGGCCATCAAGGTCTTCGCCGACAACCTGCGCGATCTGCTGCTGGCCGCGCCTGCTGGCCCGCGTGTCGTGATGGGCCTGGACCCGGGCATTCGCACCGGCGTCAAGGTGGCCGTGGTGGATGCCACCGGCAAATTGGTCGACACCGCCACCGTCTACCCGCACGAGCCCAAGCGCGACTGGGAAGGCTCGCTGCACACCCTGGCGCGCCTGGTCGAGAAGCATGGTGTGAACCTGATTGCCATCGGCAATGGCACCGCCAGCCGGGAGACTGACAAGCTGGCGGCCGACCTGATCAAGCTGGCGGCCAAGGTGGACAAGCAGATCGAGAAGGTGGTGGTCAGCGAGGCGGGTGCCTCGGTCTATTCCGCCAGCGAATTCGCTTCTCAAGAAATGCCCGACGTGGACGTGAGCCTGCGTGGCGCGGCCAGCATTGCGCGCCGCCTGCAGGACCCGCTGGCCGAGCTGGTGAAGATCGATCCCAAATCGATCGGCGTCGGCCAGTACCAGCACGACGTGAACCAGAGCGAACTGGCGCGCACGCTGGACGCTGTGGTGGAGGACTGCGTGAACTCGGTCGGCGTCGATCTCAACACCGCCAGCGTGCCGCTGCTGTCGCGCGTCTCCGGCCTGTCGGCCGGCGTGGCCAAGGCGGTGGTACGTTGGCGCGAGGCGAACGGCGCTTTCCACAATCGGCAAGACCTGCTCAAGGTCACCGGTCTGGGCGCCAAGACCTTCGAGCAGAGTGCTGGTTTTCTGCGCATCCGTGATGGTGACAACCCGCTGGACATGACCGGCGTGCACCCGGAAACCTACCCGGTGGTGGAGCAGATCATGGCCAAGACCGGCAAACCCGTGGCTGAGCTGATGGGCCGCGCCGACATGCTCAAGACGCTCAAGCCCGAACTGTTCGCCAACGAAAAGTTCGGCGTCATCACCGTCAAAGACATCCTGGGCGAGCTGGAGAAGCCGGGCCGCGATCCGCGTCCGGACTTCAAGGTGGCACGCTTCAACGACGGCGTGGACGACATCAAGGACCTGCGTGAAGACATGGTGCTCGAAGGCACGGTCAGCAACGTGGCCCAGTTCGGCGCCTTTGTTGACCTGGGCGTGCACCAGGACGGTCTGGTGCATGTGAGCCAGTTGAGCAACAAGTTCGTCACCGACGCGCGCGAGGTGGTCAAGACCGGCGACATCGTCAAGGTCAAGGTGCTGGAGGTGGATGTGGCGCGCAAGCGCATCAGCCTGACCATGAAGCTCGATGCGGCGCCCGCGCGACGCGATGGTCCGCGCGAAAACCGTTTCGAAGGGGCCGGGCGCGGCCAGCAGCCGCGCCGCTTCAACGAACCGGCGCCGCAGTCGGCCATGGCGTCCGCCTTCGCCAAGCTCAAGCGCTGAAGGGGCTGACTGTAAGGGGCCGTACAGTCGGGCACGCCATAATCAACGCATGGGCAGGAACAATCACCGGAGATCGTCATGGAGCTGAGCGCCCTGTTGGCACAGCCCATCGTCCTGCCCAGCATTCCGAAAGTCATTGCCTTGCTGCTGGGGGAGCTGGACCGCGAGGAGCCCGACCTGCGCAAGGTGTCCCAGCTCATCAGCGCCGATCCGGCGCTCACCACGCGCCTGCTGCAGGCGGCCAATACACCGTTTTTCAAGCTCCCTGGTAAGGTCAACAGCGTGCCAGAGGCCCTGGCCATTCTGGGCCTGTCCCATATCCGGGCCATGGCAGCGGAAGCCGCCACCGCGGCATCGCTCAAGGCGGTGCCGGGCATCAACCTGCAGCAGTTCTGGGCCTACAGCCTGAATGTGGCCAAGCTGTCGCGCTCCCTGGCCGGTGTGGTGCGGCAGAACCAGGGCGCCGCTTTCACCTGCGGCCTGATTCACGCCGTGGGCGAGCTGGTGATGCATGTCGGCATGGCTGGTGACATCGCAGCGTTGGACAAAGAGGTTCCGCCGCTGGACATCAAGCGCGCCCGCGCCGAGTTCAAGCAGTTCGGCTACAGCTATGCCCAGGTCGGGGCCGCGTATGCCCGGCGTCGGCAGTTTCCGCAACCGATCGTCGATGCGCTGGAACACCAGTACGCGCCGTTCGAGAACCATGTCTACGAGCCACTGGCCGGCGTCATCCACCTAGCCACCTGGCGCGCCCGGGCCCGCGAGGCCAACCTCAGCGAACGGGCCATGGCCGTGTCCTTTCCCGGCGAAGTGGGGGAGGTGTTGGGACTGGACATCGACATGGTGCTGCAGCAGGACCCGTTCGACTGGTCGGCCTATTCTTGAGTTCAGCGCGCGGCTGAAACTCCTTCGCCTTTTTGATCGACCCCATGAAAGCGCTTCGCATCTATGCCGGCCCGCAGGCGCGGCGCCATCTGGAACAGGGGGGCCTGCAGGCCCGCGATGTGGTCACCATTCCGGCGGCAGCCGGCGGGCCCAAGGGACTGATCCTGGGCGCGCTCGACCGTTTCATCTTTGGCGACTGGCTGGCACCGACAACCCACGCCGTTGATTTGGTGGGCGCCTCGATCGGTGCCTGGCGCATGGCCACGGCCTGTCTGAACGACCCGGTGGCGGCCTTCGAGCGGCTGGAGCACGATTACATCCGGCAGCACTACGAATTGCAGCCAGGCCAGAAGCGCCCACCGGCTGAACTCATCAGCGAGCGCTTTGGCGCCAACCTGCAGGCTTTTTATGGCGGGCGTGTGTCCGAGGTACTGAGCCACCCGCGCTACCGTCTGCACATGCTGACCTCGCGGGGCCGTCATTTGCTGGGGCAGGAGCATGCCCTGCGCACACCGCTGGGTTACCTCGGCGCTTTTCTCACCAATACCGTTCACCGCAAGGCCATGGGGGCCTGGCTGGAGCGCGTGGTGTTTTCCACGCAGGGTGCCGAGTTGCCATTCGCCACCGGCGACTACCGCACGCGCCGGGTCGCCTTGAGCGAAGCCAACTTCATGCCGGCCTTGCAGGCCAGCTGCTCCATTCCCTTCGTGTTGCGTGCCGTGCAGCACATCAACGGCGCGCCGCCTGGCGCCTACTGGGATGGCGGCATCACCGATTACCACCTGCATCTCAATTACGCGGCAGCACCGAATGCTATCAATTTGGAAGCTGCTGGCGCAGATGGGGAAAGGGCTGGAGCCTCAAAAGGCTTGGTGCTTTACCCGCATTTCCAGAAAGCCGTGGTGCCGGGCTGGCTCGACAAAGGCCTGAAATGGCGCCACCAGGCCACACGCCACCTGGACACCATGGTGCTGCTGGCGCCCGACCCGGAATGGATCAAGACCCTGCCCAACGGCAAGCTGCCCGACCGCAATGATTTCACGCACTACGGCAACGACCTGGCCGGTCGCGTCAAGGCCTGGGGCACCGCCGTGCAGATGAGCCGCCAGCTGGCGGACGAGTTTCAGGCTTGGCTGGCCAAGCCGGACCTGGGGCAGGTGCAGACTTTGTGATGTGAACGAGGAACTACCCATGAAATCCCTGCTGACAAGTTTGATTGCCATCACCTTCCTGGTCGCCTGCGCGCCCGAGGTTGGCAGCAAACAGTGGTGCACCAACATGCAGGAAAAACCCAAGGGCGACTGGACGGTCAACGAGGCGACCGATTACGCCAAGCACTGCCTGTTGAAGTAACCCCTGTCCGCGCCCTGCCGGCGGCGGGCGCGATCTGGATCACATGGCTTGCTGCAGCATCTCGCGGTAGTCGGCCTCGCTGGCCAAGCGCGGGTTGGTCTTGTGGCAATGGTCGGCCATGGCGCCGGTGATCACCTTGTCGAACAGGCTTTCTGTCACCCCCATATCGCGCAAGCCGCTGGGCAGGCCGAGGCGGGCGTTCATGTCCTGGATGGCGTCGCCGATGTCGCCTGCGGAATCGAGGTTCATGGCTTGCGCCATGCGTAGCAGGCGGTTTTCTTTCTGAACCGATTCGGCACCGGCATTGAAGGCGATCACCGCCGGCAGGAACATGGCGTTGAGCGTGCCGTGGTGCAGGCGCGGGTCGACGCCACCCAGGCTGTGGCTCAGGGAGTGCACGCAGCCCAGCCCCTTCTGGAACGCCATGGCGCCCTGCATGGAGGCGCTCATCAGGTTCAGGCGCGCTTCGCGGTCGCTGCCGTCCTTGGTCGCGCGTTCGATGTGCGCCCAGGCCCGTTGCAGGCCGTCCAGTGCAATGCCGTCGGCCGGCGGGTTGAAGGGCGCGGCCATGAAGGTTTCCATGCAATGGGCGATGGCGTCCATGCCGGTGGCGGCAGTCAGCTTCGGCGGCAGGCCCAGCGTGAGATCGGGGTCGCAGATGGCGGTCTTGGGCACCAGGTGCCAGGAGTGGAAGCCGAGCTTGCGGCCGTCGTCGACGATGAGGATGGCACCGCGTGCCACCTCGCTGCCGGTACCGGCGGTGGTCGGCACGGCGATCAGCGGCGCCACGCGTTCGCTGATCTTCGGTGAGCCACCCTCGATGGTGGCGTAGGTCTTGAGCGGCCCTTCGTGCGTAGCAGCAATCGCCACGCCCTTGGCGCAGTCGATCGAGCTGCCGCCGCCCAGCGCGATCAGGCCGGCGCACTGGTTCGCTTGGTAAGCAGCCACGGCGGCACGCACGGCAGCTTCGGTCGGGTTGGACGGGGTCTGGTCGAACACGGCGGCGTTCATGCCGGGCAGTGCGTCGAGTGCCTTTTGCAGCAGGCCCGCGGCGCGCACGCCGGCGTCGGTCACGATCAGCGGGCGGCTGATGCCGACGCGCTCGCACTCCTGTTTGAGCAGCTTGACGGCGCCGAAATCAAACTGGACCTGGGTGATGTAGTAGATGAGTGCCATGGCTCGGTGTCTCCTCGGTGTACGATCAAAAATCCTTATCCGCTCACTTTAGCAAGCTATTCGCCATCCATGAGTCACCAACGCAACCCGCGCGCGCTGCTCACGCCCGCCATGCACCACATGCTGGAGCGCATGGCGCGCGCAGCCCATGTGCCGATGCACGCTCTGAGTGCCCAGCAGGCGCGCGCCACCTACGCCGCCGGCGCGGGGGTGCTGGACATTCCGCCGCACAAGCTGGCGCGGGTAGATGAATTGGCCATTCCGGTGCGTGACGGCAGCACCATTGCAGCCCGCTTGTATGCGCCCAGCCGCGATGCGTTGCCGTTGCTGGTGTATTTCCACGGCGGCGGCTTCACCGTGGGCAGTGTCGCCACACACGACAGCCTGTGCCGGCACCTGAGCCACCTGGCGCAATGCGCCGTGGTGTCGGTGGACTACCGACTGGCGCCGGAGCACAAGTTCCCGACCGCCGTGCATGACGCCTGGGACGCCGTGCAGTGGCTGGCCGCTCAGGGGGGCGCGCTGGGCCTGGATACCAGTCGTTTGGCCGTGGGCGGCGACAGTGCCGGCGGCACGCTGGCCGCAGTCTGCGCCATCCTGGCGCGTGATGCCCGCCTGCCGCTGGTCTTGCAATTGCTGTTCTACCCGGGCTGTGCGGCCCATCAGGACACGCCTTCGCACAAGACTTTTGAGAAAGGCTTCGTGCTGGAGGAGCCGCACATCACCTATTTCTTCAACCAGTACATCAACTCGGTGGCCGACCGCGATGACTGGCGCTTCTCGCCGCTCAACGCACCGGACATCGACGGCGTGGCCCCGGCCTGGATCGGTCTGGCCGAATGCGACCCGCTGGTGGACGAGGGTGTGATGTATGCCGACAAGCTGCGGCTGGCCGGTGTGCCGGTGGATCTGGAGATCTACCGCGGCGTGGTGCATGAGTTCATCAAGATGGGGCGCGCCATTCCGCAGGCCCTGCAAGCCCATGCCGATGCGGCACGCGCATTGAAACATGCCTTCGGGACCGATTGACCATGCACAAGACACTGCCGACCCGTGCCGACTTCCGCTTCATCCACCGCCTGCGCGTGCGTTGGGCCGAGGTGGACATGCAGAAGATCGTCTTCAATGCGCATTACCTGATGTACTTCGATACGGCGATGGCCGACTACTGGCGCGCGCTGGCGCTGCCGTACGAAGAAGCTTTGCGCCAACTCGGGGGCGACCTGTACGTGAAGAAAGCCGGCGTCGAATACCACGCGTCGGCACACTACGACGACCAGCTCGACATCGGCCTGAAATGTGCGCGAATCGGCAACTCGTCGATCCAGTTCACGGGCGGCATCTTTCTGGGCGATCAGTTGCTGGTCACGGGTGAGTTGATTTATGTCTTTGCCGACCCGGCAACACAGACGGCCAAGCCGGTGCCGCCGGCCCTGCGGGACGTTCTGAACGGTTATGAGGCGGGCGAGGCGATGGTCGACATCCGGGTGGGCACCTGGGACGCGCTGGCGGAGGGCGCGCGCCAGGTGCGCACCGAAGTCTTTCTGCAGGAGCAGCGCATCCCGGTGGACATGGAGTGGGATGAAGCCGACGCGAGCGCCGTGCATGCCGTGGCCTACAACCGCCTGGGCACGCCGTTGGCCACCGGCCGCCTGATCCAGCCTGCGCCGGGCGTGGCTCGGATCGGCCGCATGGCCGTCAAACGGGTGCAACGCGGCGCCGGACTGGGGCGGGACATCCTGCACGCGTTGCTGCAGGCGGCTGAGCAGCGCGGTGACCGCGAAGTGATGCTGCATGCCCAGCGCAGTGCCGAAGGGTTTTACGCCGGCGAAGGTTTTTTGCCGCGCGGCGTGCCATTCGATGAGGCCGGCATTCCTCATATCGAGATGGTCAAAGCCCTGGCTGGGCGGTCGGCATGAGCGAAACCATTCACGAAACCACGGCCAGCCACCCCGCGTCACGGACAAGCGCCTTGCTTGAATCCCTGTCATTGCGCCCGGGCGACGGCGTGGTCTTGCTCTTGGCTGCCATGATGCTCTTGACGCCGGCCGTGGGTGTGCCGCACGAGTTCATGCTGCAGGACACGCTGAAGTCCATGGTGGTGGCCTTTGGCACACTGGCTGCCGCCTGGCTGCTGCTGTGGCAGAACCGGCAACGCAGCGAAGCCATGCAGTGGCACGGCATGCTGTGGATGCCGCTGTTGTTGATGGTTTATGCCATGGGCAGCATGGCTTGGTCGCACACTTATCTCGCCGCTGTGGAGGCGGTGCGCTGGTTTATTTTCTTCGTGCTGCTGTGGGTAGGGCTCAACAGCCTGACGCGTGAGCGGTTGCCGGTGTTGATCAATGGCCTCCACTGGGGGGCCGTGATGGCCTCGTTGTGGGCCGTTTTGCAGTTCTACTTGAACGTCAATCTGTTTCCGCAAGGCGCCACCCCGGCCTCGACCTTCATCAACCGCAACTTCTTTGCCGAGTTCGTGGTTTGTACCCTGCCGTTTTCGGCGTGGCTGTTGGTCCAGGCGCGCGGCTCGGCTGAGATTGTCCTGCGCGCATTTTTCATGGCGTTCAACCTGGTTGCCATCATGATGACCGGGACTCGATCAGCCCTACTTGCCTTGCTGTTGTTAGGGGTGATCCTCCCGGCCATCGTACGGTTGTACCGGGCGCAACTCGGGTTGGCCCACTGGCGGCGTAGCCAGGTGTGGCTCGCCTTGGCTGTTTTGCTGCTCACGGTGGCAGGGTTGGGTTCGGTCCCCACAGGCAATCCGCAAATCAAGGCTGAAAAACAGGGCGACACTGCGTTGCAGCGCAGTTTCTTCAGGGCGGCCTCCTTGGCGAAGTCAGACGAGTACACCAAGGGCTCGGCCTCGATTCGTCTGCTCATGTGGAAGTCCACCGCACGCATGATCGAAGCCCATCCGCTGACCGGAGTCGGTGCTGGCGCCTGGGAGGTGGTGGTGCCTCTCTACCAAATCAATGACGAATTGCTGGAAGACGATTTTTATGCCCACAACGAATTTCTCCAGCTGTTGGCTGAATATGGCCTGGTGGGTTGGGTTTTTCTGCTGGCGCTGCTGTCCTATCTCAGTCTGACCGCCTGGAAAACCTGGCACGATCAAAGGGTCGAGGCGCAGCAGGAAGCACCCTTGCGTGCCTTGGTACTGGCCTGTCTGTTAGCCCTTCTGGTCGTGAGTGGTGCGGGCTTTCCCTGGCGCCTGGCCAGCACGGGTGCCTTGTTCGCTGTGGCGTTGGCGATGCTGGCCGCCTCCGATGCGCGCTTAGGCTACCGCGGGTATTCGTTGGCCGTTGCGTTGCCCTGGCGTCCGCAAGGCGCACGCCTGCTGATGATTGTCACGCTGTGTTGCCTCGTGGTCGCGGGTTACATCGCACAGCAGGCTGCCGCCTGCGAGCGTCGGCTGGTGGCCGCCGTGAAACTGGCCCTGACCGTGTCGCGATCGGATGATCCCCACCATCCGCGCTGGGATCCAGTAAAGGCGCAGATACTGCAGCTGACGCGCGAGGGGATTGCCATCAATCCGCATTACCGCAAACTTACCCCCACCGTGGCCGACGAGATGGTGCGCTGGGGGGATTGGGAAAATGCCACCTGGATCTGGGCGTCCGTGGTGGATTCGCGGCCTTATGTGGCGGGCATGCTTGCCAATATTGCACGCGGCTATCTCCAAATGGGGCAAAACGATAAGGGCCTGGCTTATCTTGAGAGGGCCCGGGCTTTGCGCCCCAACGCGCCCATGGTGCGCTCCCTGGATGTGGCCCTTCTCAGTCGCAGCGGCAAACAAGAAGAGGCCGTCCTGCTGATGCGGAAATACCTGCTGGACGGCCACGACGATTTCGACTTGCTGACTTCCGCTTATCAGTTGGGACTGCTCGCCAAAGACTGGCCGCTGGCGTTGCTGGGGTTGGAACGGCGCAACCAGCGCTGGCCAGCGCTGGCCTGGGACGGCTGGCTCAAGATGGGCGACATTTACGCCTTGCCCGAGGTGGCGGACGACGCTCGGGCCTTGCAGGCTTACCGCGCAGCCGTGGCGGTGGTGGATGAGGCCCAGAAAGAAGCCGTGCGCCAAAAAGTCCCGCCGGCCTACCGTGCCCGGCTGTAAGCCCGGCGGCGGCTCAGATGTCTTCCAGCAGCGGGTAGGGCAGTGGCAACAGTTCGAGGGCGGGACCCTCGGCTTGCCCCAATCGCAGCCCCGAGCCGGTCGTCGCACTGATTTGCAATGAAATGAGAGCGTCAAAGCCACCACCGGGTGCCGCCGCGGCCTGCGCCACGGTGCCGCAGGGCTGGCTGGCATCTGCAGAGTCAAACACCTCATCACCGGCCTGCAGCGGGGCGTCGCAGTGTGCCAGGTAGGCGCGGCGCTTGAGCGTGCCGCGGAACTGGCTGCGCGCCACGATCTCCTGGCCCGGGTAGCAGCCCTTCTTGAAGTTGACGCCGCCGACCGATTCGTAGTTCAGCATCTGCGGCACAAAGGCATCGATGATGGGCGTTGTCACCGTCGCGATGCCGCTGCGAACCTCGCTCCAGAGCCAGACGTCCGGGCTCAGGGCGTTGCCGGCGGGGGGCGCCTCCGTCGCCGGGGCGACCCACAGCGCGCGGGGCACGCCATCGGCCGGGTACAGGCGAACCAGCGTTGTGCTGCCAGAATCGGTCTTGGACCACGCCGATGGTGCGATAGGTGCTACATTTTTAATAGCATCTCCAGCCAGGCCATAGAGGGCGAAATCGGCGCTGGCATCGCTGAGCTTGACCTTGGCACGCAAGACGAACATCGACAGGCGTTTCAGCGTGGGCGCCAGCAGGTCACGGCTGCAGACCAGCAGGATCTCGCTGTGGCTGCGCTTGAAGCCGATGAAGCTCGCCTGCATGCGGCCCTTGGCCGAGCAGAAGGCGGCCAGCCGGGCCTCGGACAGGCCAAGCAGGGAGAAATCCTGTGTCAGCTGACCGTGCAGGAATTTGGCGGCGTCTTCGCCTTCGGCACGGATGATGCCGAGGTGGGGCAGGGGTGCAACGCCATTCAGTGAACCGTGAAATGAATCTCTCATGGGCTGAATTATCATCGTCCATCAATCTCATGGAGGAAGTAGGGCTGTGCGTATCTGGTTTGTGGGTCTGCTTATCGCGGTCGCTGGCGTGGCCGGCGGCGCTGCCTGGTGGTTGAACCAGCCGCTGGCCCTGGCCGTCGAGCCCGTGGATCTGGCCATCGAGCCGGGCACTTCGGCGCGTGGCGTGGCGCAAACGGCCGTGGATGCCGGCGTGCAGGTCGACCCGACGCTGCTGTACTGGTGGTTCCGTCTCTCCGGCCATGCCCGCGAGATTCGCGCCGGCAGCTATGAAATCAACGCCGGCACCACGCCGCGCAGCCTGCTGCGCAAACTGGTGCGCGGCGAAGAAGCCTTGCGTGCCATCACCCTGGTGGAAGGCTGGAACTTCCGACAGGTGCGTGAATCGCTCTCAAAAGCAGAGCAGCTCCGGCAGGAAACACGAGGCCTGAGTGATGATTTGATCATGCAAAAACTGGAGCGGCCGGGTCTGCACCCGGAGGGGCGTTTTTTCCCGGATACCTACACCTATGCCAAAGGCAGCAGCGACCTGGCCGTGCTGCGGCGTGCCCTGCGGGCCATGGACCGGCAGCTTGACGCGGCGTGGCGCCAGCGTGCGCCGAACCTGCCTTTGCGCACCCCGGACGAGGCCCTGACCCTGGCCAGCATCGTGGAAAAGGAGACCGGACGTCCGAGCGACCGTGCCATGATTTCCTCGGTGTTCAACAATCGCTTGCGCATCGGCATGATGCTGCAGACCGATCCCACGGTGATCTACGGCCTGGGTACGCAGTTTGACGGCAACCTGCGCCGGCGCGACTTGCTGACGGACACCCCCTGGAACACCTACACCCGCGCCGGCCTGCCGCCCACGCCGATTGCCATGCCGGGCAAGGCCTCGCTGCTGGCTGCGGTGCAGCCGGCGCCGAGCAAGGCGCTCTACTTTGTGGCGCGGGGCGACGGCACCAGCCACTTCAGTGCCTCGCTGGATGAGCACAATCGTGCAGTTAACAAGTACCAGCGTGGACAATAGAGGCATGAACACCGGTATGAACAGCGGCCAGCGCGGCGTCTTCATCAGCTTCGAGGGCATCGACGGCGCTGGCAAATCGACCCACATCGAGGGTTTGGCGCAGGCCTTTCGTGAGCAGGGGCGCAGCGTCACGTTGACGCGCGAGCCCGGCGGCACACCGCTGGCCGAGAAGCTGCGGTCCATCGTGCTCAACGATGCGATGGACGCCATGACCGAGGCCCTGCTGGTGTTTGCCGCCCGTCGTGACCATCTGCAGCAGCTCATCGAGCCGGCGCTGGCACGCGGCGAGGTGGTGCTGTGCGACCGTTTTACCGACGCCACCTTTGCCTACCAGGGTGGCGGCCGTGGGTTTGATCTGGCCGTGCTGGCCCAACTGGAGCGCTGGGTCCAGACCGTGGCACCAGCCGGCGCGCCGCTGTTGCGCGAACCCGATCTGACACTGTGGTTCGATCTCGATCCGGCCATTGCCGCCCAGCGCCTGGCCACGGCCCGCGTGCCGGACAAGTTCGAGGCGCAACCAGTCGAGTTTTTCCGCCGCGTGGCAGCAGGTTATGCCCAGCGCCTGGCGGCCGCACCGCAGCGTTTTGCCCGCATCAAGGCCGACCAGAACATCGATGCCGTCTGGCAAGACGTGCTGGCCGCCGCTCGTGCCCAAGGCTGTTTGTCATGAGCGCGCTGGCGCCCTGGATTGCCGAACAGAGCCGCCAGCTGCTGGCGCAACGCGGCCACGCCTGGCTGCTGCAAGGCCCGTCGGGCCTGGGGCAGTACAGCTTGGCGCTGGCCTTGGTCCGGGCCTGGTTGTGCGAAAACCCGGGCGAGGAGGGCGCCTGCGGCCAGTGCCCGAGCTGCCACGCCATCGACGTGCACACCCATGCCGACCTCTGCGTGCTCATGCCCGAGGTCACCATGCTGGAGCTGGGCTGGCCACTGGATGAAAAGGCACAGGCCGAGGTGGATGAGAAAAAGCGCAAGCCGAGCAAGGAGATCCGCATCGAGGCCATGCGCGACGCGATCGAGTTTGCCCAGCGCACCAGCGCACGCGGGCGCGGCAAGGCGGTGCTGGTGTTCCCGGCCGAGCGCATGAACAACGTGACGGCCAACGCCCTGCTCAAGACCCTGGAGGAGCCGCCCGGTGATGTGCGTTTTGTGCTGGCCAGCGAGGCGGCACACATGCTGCTGCCGACCATCCGCAGCCGCTGCCTGGGGCACACCATGCATTGGCCGGATGAACCAGCCTCGTTGACGTGGCTCCAGACGCAAGGGATTGCGGACCAAGATGCGCCGATCCTGCTGCGTGCGGCCGGTGGCCGCCCCGAGGACGCCCTGCGTTTTGCTGACTCGACACGTGAACCCAAGAGCTGGAGTGCATTGCCGCGCGCGGTGGCACGTGGCGAGGTGGGTGTTTTCAAGGACTGGACGCCAGCCCAGGCCATCGATGCGCTGCACAAGTTATGCCATGACCTGCTGGCGCGCCAGGTTGGCGCTGCCCCACGATTTTTTGATGCATCCGAACTGCCGGCAGCCGGCTCTCTGGCTGCGTTGAGCGCTTGGGCGCGTGAACTGGCGCTTGCCAGCCGCACGGCCGAGCACCCCTTCAACAGCGGTCTGATGCTGGAAGACCTTGTGAGCCGGGCGCAAAGCGCCCTAAACTCCAAACTCTGAATCCCGCCGCCTGTGCGAAAGAGGCCTTCGGGCTGGATGGACGGCTGATCGCATTCAGTTCAGCCCCTGTTTGATTGTTTTTCCATGTTTACCGACTCCCATTGCCACCTGACCTTTCCCGAACTGCGGGCTGAGCTGCCGCAGATCCGGCAGGCGATGACGGACGCGCAAGTGACGCGCGCCCTGTGCATCTGCACCACTCTGGAGGAGTTTGCAGACGTCCATGCGCTGGCCCTGCAATACGACAACTTCTGGTCGACCGTGGGTGTCCATCCCGACAATGAAGGGGTCACCGAGCCGTCGCTGGACGACCTGCTCAGTCGCGGCGCCTTGCCGCGTGTCATCGGGATCGGGGAAACCGGGCTGGATTACTACCGCCTGGGCGATCGGACCGTGGCCGACATGGCCTGGCAGCGCGAGCGTTTTCGAACCCATATCCGCGCCGCACGGCAACTGGCCAAACCCTTGGTGATCCATACCCGCAGCGCGTCGGCCGACACCCTGGCCATCCTGAAGGAGGAGGGCGAGGACGGTTCAGCCGGCAGTGCCGGCGGCGTGTTCCATTGCTTTACCGAAACCGCGCAGGTGGCGCGGGCGGCACTCGATCTGGGGTTTTACATCTCGTTTTCCGGCATCCTGACGTTCAAGAGCGCGCAGGACCTGCGCGAGGTGGCGGCTTTCGTGCCGCTGGAGCGCATGTTGATCGAAACCGACAGCCCTTATCTGGCGCCTGTGCCGTACCGTGGCAAGACCAACAACCCGTCCTATGTGCCGTACGTGGCGCAGCAGATCGCCGCGCTTAAACAATGCTCTGTCGAGGCCGTCGCTGAGGTGACCAGCCGCAATTTCGACACCTTGTTCCGCCCTTGAAAATATGAAGTATTACATTAAATTTATTTTTTATCTATATGTTTTATATGGATTTTCTTGTGCGATTGCTGGCTCGTATGAAGATTATTTTGCAGCCATTCTGAAAGATGACGTCCCTGTTGTGAGCGCCTTGCTGGAGCGTGGTTTTGATCCGAACACCCCCAACCCGGCAGGCGATCGCGCCTTGCTGATCGCCCTGCGGGTGGGCTCCACGAAGGTGATTCCGGTCTTGCTGGCGCAAGCCAAACTCGATGTTGAGGCGCGCAACCGTCAGGAAGAAAGTGCCTTGATGATTGCCTCGCTCAAGGGAATGACCGACATGGTCAGCCTGCTGCTCGACAAAGGGGCTGATGTCAACAAACCGGGCTGGACGCCGCTGCATTACGCCGCAACGGGCGGCCACCTGCAAATCATGCAGTTGCTGCTGGACAACCATGCCTACATCGACGCCGCGTCGCCCAATGGCAGCACGCCCTTGATGATGGCCGCCATGTACGGCACACCCTCCGCGGTGAAACTGCTGCTGGAGGCCGGGGCTGACCCTTTGCTCAAGAATGAACTCGGCCTGACGGCCATCGACTTCGCCCAACGCGCCAACCGCAAGGAATCTGTTGACATCATTGCGGCTTTTGTCCGAGCCCGCCAGCCGCGCGGCCAATGGTGAATCGGTTTTAATCTCAGCCTGCGGGGATTCCAGTACCGACTGTGCGCGGCGTCACATGCCAAGCTTGCGCTGCCGTCTCTGGAGTCAGGCCCAGATTGGACAGCATCACCTTGAGCCGGGAGGCAGGCAGCATGCGAGGAATGTTAAGCAATTATCTATACGCTCTGGAATTGAGTTCTAGAGGAGAGCTGCTGCCTAAAAACCTACCCGTATAGAAAATTACTTAAATTTTGGTTAAGTAATTTTCTATACGAAATGCGGCATGCACTATCACTCACGCGGTGCTTGAAGTCCGCGTCATTTCGCCCCTTGACTCGAACGATCTAAGAAAACCGATATCGGGAATTTTTTACTCAGGATTGATCGGAATCTTTTTGCAAAATTCCTGCAGGTCAGCTAATCTTTGCACATCAACCGGAGCCTTCAAATGTTTGCTATCGCACCCCAGCTATCCCTCCAGCCGCACGCCGGCCGGGTGGCTCTGCGTGCTTTGACTTCCTCCGTAAAGCGATCTGTGCTCTCCATGTCCATGCGGTTCTCATATGACGCCCGAATTCGAGTCGTGGTGCTTGCCGTCCTGTCCATAGGTAACTCCAGGACCAATACCGGCAGCACTACCTGCATCACGAATTCCGTCCAGGAGTTCCGGCTCACGCGAAACACACCACTCCACGCGTAGACGCCAGGGCTCCTGACTCATCGAAGTCTCAGGAGCCCAACATGAAAAACAGCGCAAAGAATGAGGACGTAGGCATTTCCGGCTACGGCGGCTACGCAGTCCGCGACGACGAGTCCTTCAATCGGATCACACTTCTCCTCCCCAGCAACCTGTTGCAGGTTCTGTGTGATGAACATCTAGCAGCCGAAGCAGCTCGAAAAGCCCAGGAAGATGAGGAACTACAGCAGTCCACGAAATCTGAGGATCTGCGTTCCGTTACTTCCTCCAAGCCTCGTTCAGCGTATGGTGCCAGCGAGTTCGACCTCGTCGCTGAGTCGCAGGAGCTCACGCAGGCAGCAGTTGACAAAGAAGAGTCCTCTGAACTGGTCGCAGTCCACGACGTGCTAGAACCTCTCAAGCTCATCCAAGACTTAAAAACCCGGACTCCCGACAAAGAGATTCACAAGCGTCATGAGCTGCTCTACAAGCAACTCAAATCCAAAGGCCATCTCCGTGCATTGGCCCAGCCTAAGGTCGATCTGGAGGAGCTTGTGCACATGCGATGGGCTTTCCCGCATTTCTCGGCGGTGCTCGACTTAGTCCGGGATCAGTACGCCTTCTCGGAGTTGACGGGCAAGCCTTTTGTTATTCCACCGATCCTGTTGGGGGGTGACCCGGGCATCGGCAAGACCCGTTTTTCCCAGGAGCTGGCTAAGGCCCTTGGAACGGTCATGCACAGATTGGCGTTCGACAACGGTCAGACGGGCAACGTCCTGTTGGGTTCGGACAAACACTGGGCCAATACGGCATACGGCGTGGTATTTGAGATGGTCGTGCTGGGATATTTCGCCAACCCCATCATCTTGCTAGATGAAGTCGACAAGGCCAGCCACTGGAAGGACAGCGATCCCCTGGCTTCTCTACACACGCTGCTGGAGCCTGTGACCTCGCAGCGCGTGCGCGATCTGAGCGTGGATCTGGAGTTCAACGCCAGCCGGGTGATCTGGATTGCCACGGCCAATAACCTGCACCGGATCCCGCAATCCCTGCGGTCACGCTTCCACGAGTTCTGGATCGAACAGCCCAACGGCGAGCAGGCACTCCAGATGGCGAGGGTCCTCGCTCAGGACGTGCACCAGGAGATGAACTTGCCTGACTTTCAGTCTCCGGCCAAGGAGATCGTGAATTTCATCGCCCATCTCAGTGCGCGCGAGCAGATCCAGGCTCTCAAACGAGCCTATGCATCGGCCAAGGTTGCCGATCGCAGCAGCCTGACTATTGCGGATTTGCCGGAGCAGGTTCGACGGGACGCCATCGATCTCGCAGGTGGCGAAACGCCGCCCCCAGGGTGGATTCATTAGAGCGCGAGCCAAGACGTGAACAGGAGCGGCTTTGGCGAGCTAACGTTTTCGGGAGAAGAAAGATGGTGAGAAAAGTCGGAGCGAACCTCCACGGGATTTCCTACACCGGCACCTTGGCTGCCATCAGGGCAGGAAAGCTGGGCATGACGATCCCCACCCCTTTGCTGCGGCTGCTCGGGTTGCGCAAAGGTCAGCGGTTCAAGATCAAAGCGACGACGGGGAAGGTCACGCTGTCGATCCGTCGCACCAGCGGATCGACGGCGAAAGGACTGCCTCGCAAACGCTCAGGCGCAGAACGAGTGCGTTTCGAGTCGCAATGGAATCGCGTGGTGAGGACATTGAACAAAACGAAGCGAAGGAGGGCGCCTTGAAGCTTCTAATCCTGAGCGATCTGCATAACGATATCAAGCCGCTGAATACGATCGTGAACGGGCGTCGGATCGACGAGGACGCCGATCTGGTGATCCTCGCTGGGGACATCCATGAAGGGGTACAGGCCCCAATGTGGGCGCGCGCGGCTTTCCCGAATAGAGAGGTGATCCTCGTTGCTGGCAACCATGAGTTTTACGGTCGCTACTGGAACAGGAACTTGCGCAAGCTTCGGGAGAAGTCGGCAGAGCTGGGCATTCATTTTCTGGAGAACGATGCAATCGAGTTGTTCGGTTTTCGATTCCTGGGCTGCACGCTCTGGACGGACTTTTCCCTGTATGGGGAGGAGCAACGCCGTGTGAGCATGAGGGAGGCTGTGACCCGCATGACCGACTACCAACGAATCAAGATCGATCGTCTGCCGGGTGAGGACCAGGAATGGAGGGAGTTGCGCATCAAGAAGCTAATCCCGGAGCTCACCCGTCGGCGCCACCGGCAGAGCGTGGAATGGCTGGAGCGGGAGCTTGGTGCAGGCGATCTTGTCAAAACAGTCGTGGTGACACACCACGCACCTCATGGGCAGTCCATTCCTGCGCATTTTGAGGGCGATGTGCTGAGCCCGGCCTATGCTTCGGACCTGTCGAGGCTGCTCGGACGCTCTAAGCTCTGGATCCATGGGCATATCCACGACAGCGTCGACTACATGGCAGGGACGACTCGGGTGGTCTGCAATCCGCGGGGATATCCAGATTCGAAGGGTAACCTGCTGAACAGCGGGTTCAGGCCGGATCTCCTGGTGGAAGTTTGACCTCGACAAGAGAAGAGGCTAACCGGAGAACCTTCAATGGAGAAGTGGAATGGCGAAGAAACACAGGTCACCCGGAACAGGACAACGACGTTTGCCGTCAGTCTCAACTTGGCAGATCGATAAGCGTAAGGAAGAGACCTTATCCAAAGCGACTAGCCGTGCTGCTCGAGGCCTCGGTTTAACCGCCCCGTTGTTGGCAAAAGTGCTGGGCGTGGATGAAGACTCGGCTCTGCTGTTGCTTGAGGGAGAGTTCTCACTCAAGGCGAATAGTCACGAAGGTTTTATCGCGCGCGAACTGATCAGGATTTTCGTGGGGCTTGACCTGCTTGTCGGACATGATGAATCTTCTCGTCTCTCATGGCTTACAAGTTTCAACAAGGCTTTTGATGAACATCCACTCGCCTTGATTCAGACATCAGACGGAAGGAGCCGGATGATTGAGTATCTGGATCTGATACGGCAGTCAGAGAGATGAATGCAATGTGCAAAACGGAATAGGTGTTCCACGAAAGCAGATACATAAAAACAATCAGGGATTCGGATTGTCGATTTCCATCGAAATCAGCCACGACTCGTCGACCAACTCAATGCCGCGCTCCGTGCCAAGCGCGCTTAGCGGCATTGACGAGTACGTGTCATGTGTTGGTGCCGTGACAGAGCGAGCAGCGGGTATCGCACTCGATCGAATTGAAACGGAAGTGGACATGTGTTCACGATATTTCAGTCTGTTATCAGTTATTTGATGATTTAACGTATACCGTAAATTCCTGAGAATATGGCATACGTTACCCAATAAGCGATATCGCTTATTAAGTCGTTGCGTGTTCCCACCTTTTTCCCCTAGACTAATTGCCCGATCGAATCGATGGGCATAGGTCTGGAGATCAGAGTGGACGCAGATCGAGTGAATGTCATCAAGGGGCGCGCACCGCTACGGGCGAGTGGTGCGGTACGCAGTGCCCTAGCACAGCGCGGACATGGCGTGGGATCCATCTCGTACGTCTACAGTCCCAAGAATGATCGAGATTTTGTACTCCCGTCGGACATTGAACTGTTTCACTTCCTGCATCTTGAAGGCTCCAGTGAAGTGAAGTCATACGATCTGGATCCAGAGCGTGTGACTTCCTATGTTGCGGGGCGTGGCTACGTTGAGTCCAAGCCAGATGCATTCGTCCAGCTATTCTCAGGCGGTCAGAGAATTGTTGAGGTCAAGTATCAGGTCGATCTGGACAACGATATCAGAGCTGGGGTGCAAGTCGCCGTGCAAAAGCAAGCCGCAGAAAGAATCGGAGCGGAATGGCAAGTCTATACCGACAAAATGGCTCTGGCCGAGGAGCGGTTTCTCCATGACTGGCTTGAGATCGTCGTCACATTGACACAAGTTTCACCATACCTGAATCGGCCATTGGAAAAGCGTCTACTCAAATTGTTTGATGCGCGAGGCCAGCTTGCATTGGGTGAAACGATGGACTTGGACATTGATGACAGGGCTCTAGTGTTCTCAACCATCTTTCGCTTATGCCAAACAGGCCAGCTGACGGAAGATTTGAGGGTCAATCGTTTGAGTTATAGGACAAAGATCTCAAGGAAATCAGCATGATGCGTCGATCACCCGAGGCCTTGGAGTACCAAGACTGGCCGGGGGTCAACGTCGATCTGTTATCCGAGGAAATGCGGGAGCGCTTTCTTCGTTTGAAATCAGCCATCGAGGCCGCGTGTGATGGGAAAAAAAGCGGTGCCATAGGAATAAGTTACGGAGTAAAACGCGCAGAGATCTTCAACTTCCTCAATCGTTGCACCGCCGTCCATCCTGACGGACGCCTCTGGGGCTATCGTGCGCTGGTGAAGGGGTGCAGACAGAAGCCCTTTCAACGGCGCGCCGCTGCAGTTCAATCCAAGGGTGACGATGGGGCTGGCTTGGCAGGTGCATTCATGCAAATGCTGGAACTGCATCCGAAGGTCAAAGCGCTGATCTTCAAAGCCATCGGCAGTAAGAGTTCTGAGCCCTACAAAGAAGCCGGACTCAATCAACGTTCCTTGCATCAAAGCATGATCAAGATGTTGAAGGAGGAGGGCGTTTTGCCCCATATGTATCCGTTCAACACAAAGAACTGCGGCTACACATCGATGACGAAATATATCCGCGCATTGATAGCCAATGGAGATCACACAGCAGCAGCAGCCCGCTATGGCTCATCGGCCCTGGACGGATTGCAGTCTGGAACGGGTAAAAAGGGAATCCTTCAGCCTCGACATCCGCTGGAGATCGTCGCATACGACGAACAAAAGCTCCCGTTTATCGGCACGCTTGTAATTGAGATCGATGGCAAAGAAATTGACATCCCTATTCGTCGAGGCTATCTCTGTCTTCTGGTCAGCATGATGAATGGTGCCATTCTGGGATACAGCATATCGGTCTCCACTCGCTTTCGTTCGCTGGATCTGTTGAATGCCTTTGAATCATTTCTCAAACCATGGACGCCGCGAAAATTGACGATTCCTGGCATGCGGTATCGAGAAGGAGCAGGCTTGCCGTCGGGAGTGGTTCCACAGGTTCGTGGGCAACGCATAGGCATCCTCAATCTGGACAACCATCTCACGCATCTTGCAAATTCAGTCGTTGGTCATCTTAGGAGGCGGACGGGCGCCATCATCCGCTTTGGCAAGGTGAAACAGTGGATTGCTCGCTCCCCAGTGGAAGGAATATTCGCTGAGCTGCAGAAGCGTGGCTTTTCAAGGTTGTCATCAACCACAGGAAGTGGTCCCGATGATCCTGCCGTCGACGACCCTGTCGGCAAGGCCGTAAAACACAAGATCCGTATGGAATATCTGATGGACATCGTGGATGTGTTGATTGCCAATCACAACGCTTTGCCCCGACGATCTTTGATGAGTAAGACTCCTAACGAGGATCTGGCATTCCATTTCGCCGAAGGGCGCGATATCTGCATCGTGCCACGCTTTGATGAGAGTTTTTTGGATGATCCACAAGTGGCTGTAGAGCTCGTTGTCGCCACAGTGCGTGGCTCACGCGAGAATGGTAGGAGGCCTTATATTCAGCTCGACTACGGCCACTACACGAACGATATTCTTCAGCAAAGTTGGGCCATGATAGGCCATCGCCTTCAGGTACACATTCAAGGGGACTATCGCAAGGTGCGAACCTTCCGTGAGGACGGGACGGAATTTGGTGTTCTTGCGGTGACTGGGCATTGGGCGAACAGCTTTCATACTCGTGAGATGCGCAAGGAGATCAACTTCCTTCACGACTCGAAGATCATCGATAAGTATGTGGGCGATCCGATCACCACGTTCAACGAATTCAAAGCACATGAGGCTATCCGAGATCATAAAAAGAAGAAGCAAAAGCTGACTCGCGCTGCAGGAGACTTGGCTCAATCCATGCACGCCGCTCCTGACCCCATTTTTCGCTACAGGATGCAGGACGAGGACGCTGAGGAGCAGCCTCAACTCCAGACGCGGGGCCGGAAAGACTTCTTCACCAGATCGGTCTGAGAACGGTTTCTTGCGGACCAGGCCCGTTCCGTCACTTCGCAAATTTCGTGCTTGGATTGAAAGGGTGCAGAGATGGACAATCAATATTCCGCCTCGCAAGAGCAGATGGAAGAGACTTTTGCTCGTCTTTTTGATCTCGACTTGAGCTTAAAAGAGCATCGAATTCGTCTGGCACCACGACATCCGATGTTGGATCAGCATTACATAGTCCAGACAGAGGAAGTTGATAATTTTATTAACCTCTGCTTTGACTGGGTGCTCGCCCGCAAGAGTGGTCTGTATGTTTATGGACACTATCGGCAGGGCAAGACCAAAGCCATCAACAGTGCTATTGAAGATTTAAAGGAGAGACTCCCGTTCACCGCAGTCCTGTCTTGCATAGGTCAGAGGAATCTGCATCAAAGCAAGGAGAATTTCTGTCTGTACTTGTTAGATCACTGGGGTCATGGCATCACTGAACGGCGCCGCAACATGCGGGTTGAGCCCGTATTGCTGAATTTCCTCATGTCGCAGTGCGAGGAGGTCGGAGGCCGCCAATGCGTCCTGTTCATCGATGAAGCACAACTGTTCTCTGTACAGCACTATCGCTACCTGCTCGAGATCTGGAACTGCATGCGTGATCGAGGATACATACTGAGCACCATTCTGGTCGGCCAGCCAGGCCTTACGCAACTGAAAGACTTGACCAGCGAAATGGATCATGGCGCCGTGGTTTCCAGGTTCTTTGTCAAGGGCCATTCCATCAGTGGCATCAAATCCGAAGACATGCTCTCCAAGTTTCTGGAGAACTATGACGGCGCGCTTTATTTCCCGGTCGGTAGCACTTGGTCCTATTCACGGTTCTTTTTGAGTGCCGCCTTTGAGCACGGCTGGCGACTGAAGAACGAGAGCCCCATATTTTGGCAGGCGCTGTGCAGCGAGTCAGGGGCCAAACCCAACTTGATCAAATCGACGGGTTTCCGACTCGCCTGGGTAGTTGATGCCATCCATGGTTTCTTGCTGGATGGCATGAAAACGGATAAGCCCAAGTTTCACGGCACGGTCGACATGTGGAAGGAGCTGCTCTCGGCCAGCACGGACCGGCGACTCATGATTTGAGTCCTCTTATGGTTCAACCACCGTTGGTCCCAACGCCCGGCCCATTGATTTGGTCGCAAAAGCACACGGCCTGCCTGGAAAGTCATTGGATGTCGATGCAGCGTCTGATGTACTTGAATAATCTCTCCGGGCCGGACATGCTCTGGACGCTAGACCGCATGGGCGGATCTTTAGGCAAGCAGAAGCAGCTGACAGACAAGAGCACCCCTACATGGTTGAACGATGTCATCGCAGCTGGAAAGCCTCTCGAGCGCTTTCATCAGCAGCTGGGGCTACTGGAAAAATCGAAGGCCATGCGCCTGAACCGTGGCTGGCTCGGATACAGCAACAATCTGCGTTACTGTCGCGCCTGTCTGGACCAGTGCTTTCATACGATCCTTTTCCAGTTCCCGTTTGTCCTTCAGTGCCCTTACCATAAGAGCGCACTGCAGAACACCTGCTGGAGCTGTAAGAGGCTTCTTGGATCGGACGCCATCGATAACCCCTATACGACCAAGAAACCTCTGCATTGCAATTATTGCGAGGCTCTCTTTCTCATCCCGGAACGCCCCATGCATCAGGTGGTCTCGGGCTACCCTGAGGCAGAGGCCGTCTTCCGTGATGCCCATCTGCGCCTGGAGAGCATCCTCCAAGCCTCGATCACCACCCGATCCCTATCGTCCATCATGGAGCAGTGTTCGCCTTGGGTCTGGGATTTCTGTTTTCACAGTGCCGCGAAATTCACCTGTTCCGAGCGCCGAATGTCGGACTGGATGAAAACCCCCGACCCACACGAAATCAATCTAACCCCGATTCCGACACAGGAGGATGCTCTTGTGCATGAGGAGGTAGCAAACCAGGATCTCTTGGCCACCGCACATCGCCTCGATGAGCTGACCGAGATCCTGCGCTCCATTCAGCGCCAATTGCATGAGCGGGTCCGATTGATCTGTGGCCATCGGCACGTCGTAGATCTGGACTGCGGCGTGTGCGATGTCAACAGTGGAAAACCGCAAGACCATATTTGCATGTTGTCAGGCGACTGCCCCTGCTGCGCTTGCCTCAGATGGTGGCGAGCACAGGTTAGCGTCTATTTCGGTTTGCGTGAATTTCTGCGCAGTTGTGTGGATCTGCATTGTCGAATTCGGAACTTCGGGGGCTTGACCTACATGATCCCGCTGGAGCCAGAGCGTGTGGCCAGCTTGTCGCTGGCCCTGTTTGCCTACCAGGCGCGGGCCATGCTACGTTTGATTCAGCACCAGGCTGAATTTTCAGAAGTGGAGGACCGGGGCCCAGGTGGCGAGGATCCTACGGAGTTCACCTGGGCCCCGGGGGCTCATCCTCAACTTTGGCATCTGAACCTGTGGCTTGGGCGCATGCCAGACGCCAGCTTGACTCTGTTTGATGCACAGCGCAGCTACCAAGCCGGCTATTCCTTGCGCGGAGCTTGGCGAGCCTTGGAGCAAAGTGTCTCGTTGCAGCGCCTATCTTTGGCGCGGCAGGACCGTAGGCTGCAATGGCTGGTGACCAAGCATACTCACCCCGGCCATTGGTACGCAACGATGGCCCTCAATCACAACCAACGACTTTGGCACAAGTGGATGGTCTGAGCCACAGGCTACCCAGAATTCGAGCCTGGCGTGCCGCTCAATCCAGGAGCCGCTTGACGTTGGAATTGCCGGCGCCGGGCGCGGCAGGAAAATAGCGCAGGACCGTTGTCACGTTCTGGTGCCCCGTCAGCGCCATGGTCTCGCCTAGCGGTACGTACTGCCTGCCAGCTTCGGTCACAAAACCCGAACGCAGCGGATGAGCCGAGAAATCCCCTTCGCCCCCCGCCAGGGCACAGCGCTGTTGAATTGCGCTAAAACCTAACCCAATCTTTCCATCAAACCTTGACCCACACTCTTTATGAACAGAGGCTGCTCACGGTGTGGATAAGCTCTTGATCTTCTCCTTGTTTAGATCTGCTTCAAATTGCGCCGCTGACTGGCACCAGGTGCGTTTTGCTGCCTTTGCCCGTGATCTCCAGTCACCAGCGCACGCGCCTATCCGTGCTGCGCCGGCTGAAAAATCTGCCCCATGCTCATCCGGAGCTAATGAGCGAACATCTGGATTGCGCATCAGCCGCCGATGTAGCTCATTTCGGGTCTACCCCTGGCAATACGTGGAGCCAAGTACATGGGAATCGATCCTCGAATCTCGGAGTAGCGGTCTGTGCGGTTACGCCAGACAGCTCTGATTGCGCTGGATACCTGCTCATCTGATACGGGGGTTCCGGACCGGATCAGACTGCGAAGATCAAGCGCCGCGGAGCCAAATAGACATTGGTAAAGCCGTCCCTCGGTTGAAAGCCGAGCCCTGTTGCAGTCCCCACAGAAGGCCTGAGTGACGCTACAGATGATGCCGATATCCCCCAGAACAGGGTCATGGCCGCCGTCCAGACCGGCGTATCCCCAACGCTCGGATGTCTCTCCAGGAGCAGTGGGATCGAGTTGGACAAGCGGATGTTGAGCGTTGATGAGATTGACGACGTCGGACCCAGGCAGTACCTCATTCATTCGCCACTGATTTGTCGAGCCCACATCCATGTATTCGATGAAGCGCAGGCTGATGCCGGACCCCATGAAGTGGCGGGCCATGGGAAGGATTTCTTGGTCGTTCGTGCCCTTTTTGACAACCATGTTCACCTTGATGTTGGCAAAACCAGCGGATCGAGCGGCCTCAATCCCTTCCAGAACCTTCTGAACCGGGTAGTCGACATCATTCATCTGCCGGAACACGGCATCGTCCAGAGCGTCCAGACTGACCGTGAGACGCTTGAGGCCGGCATCCCTCAGCGACTGCGCTTTGCGAGATAGCAGCGACCCATTGGTTGTCATTGTCAGATCGAGCTCGTGACCCTCCGGGGTTCGGATGGATGCGAGTCCCTCGATCAACTGCTCCAGATTCTTTCGCAACAAGGGCTCGCCGCCGGTGAGGCGTATCTTCCTAACGCCCAGCAAAACGAACTGCTTGGCCAGCCGGACAATCTCTTCGAAGCTGAGCAGATCTGGCTGGGGAAGAAAGCGGTGGTCCCGGCCAAAGGCCGACTTTGGCATGCAGTAGGCGCAACGGAAATTGCAACGGTCCGTGACACTGATGCGCAGGTCACGCAGTGGGCGGCCGCGGCGGTCTAATAGAGGCCCGGTCCGCACCGTCACATCGTTCGGAACGGTAATGTACGGACCTGCCAGCTCGTCTCGGATAATCGGGATGACTCTCATGGTCACGATCGATCAAAGCCGGCTGACGAAGGACGAAGGCTCGGGATGTACCCGTCCGACCTTTCTTTTCGAGACGGTTCCAATATTGACAAAGCAGACCGCCTCATCGCCATCCGTCAATCGAAAAAGTTGGCGCATTCTTGGTGAGCACATCGCCTGTCCACTGGTCAGGCTGCTCCCGTACGCCATGCTGTGCGCACTCAGCAGCACGTTTTGCACGGCACATCCGACGGAGACCATGCGTTCCAGGACGGGGATTGCTGGTTCGCAGTCTCCCAGCTTCGCAACGACGAGCATGAGTAGCGGCGCTCGGTAGGCCTTTTCGCGTGCGGCTTCGATCTGCTCCAGGCTGGCCCCTGGGTCCCGGTCGATTAGCGCGAGCGCAAAAGTGTTTGCCAGTGCACTGCGCCGCTCTTCGGGAACGATCACAAATCGCCAAGGCACTAGCAGGCCATGGTCGGGCGCGGCGGCAGCGGCGCGAAAGAGTCGAACCTGCTCCTCTGGATTCGGGCCGGGCTCAATCAGTCTTTTGGGCGAAATGTTCTGACGGGACGTGATCAGTGCTTCGGCAAAGCCAGATTCCGCTGATGACAGTCCCCCGAGGTCTCCTAATCCAAGGCTCTGTGTGCCGTGTGAACGCTCCGACTGCGTACTTCCCATAGTGTCTCCTCATGGTTGACGTGTCGACTGGCGCACGTCAATCCTTGTTCTTACTTGGCTATCGACAGAATCCATTTCGCCAAGGTCTTGGCATCAGCGTCACTCAGGGCGGTCTGTGCCGGCATTGGTACGGCTCCCCATTTACCGCTACCGCCTTTCTTGATGTTGGCGATCAGCGTGGCCTCGGCATTTTTCTGACCCTTGTATTTCTTTGCCACTTCGGCATAGGCGGGGCCAACCAGTTTCGTTTCCACGGCATGACAGGCCGTACAGGAATTCTTTTGGGCCAGGGCCAGGCTGGCCAAGCTCGGGATGGGTGCCATGGCAAGTGCCACAAGCGGGATCGCAAAGAGATGTTGCTTCATTTCTGTCCTAGAAAAAGGGGCGGCCTCTGGGCCGCCCCCGATACTTACGCGTAACGACGATCCTTGAAGGAAATCGTCTGCTTGTAGTCGTCGACACTGCCAACGCGGCGGATACTGCCCCAGGTGCCCTTGTAGTAGGGCACCACGTTGCGGTCCACCCAGTTGGTCACCACGTCGCCGTGGACACCCTTGATGTAGCCGAACAGCATGAAGGTCTGGCCTGCCTTGATCGACTTCAGCGGGTAGGCCATGGCGTAGGTGCTGCCATAGTCGTTGAAGACCTCGATCACATCGCCGGCGTTGACGCCCAGCTGGCGCGCATCTTCCGTGTTCATCTCGATGAAGGCCATCGGGATACGGTCGCGTACAAAGCTGTTGTACTGGTCGTGGTAAGCCGTTTGCCAGACTTCGTTGGCGCGGCCGCTGTTGATCCAGTATTTGTGCTTGGCCTTCTGGTCGGCGACAGGCTTGGGCAGTCCGTTCCAGGGCGCGGGTTTGAACTCGGCGCGTCCGTCCTTGGTGTCGAACTTGCCGTCGTCGTAGTGCATGGCCGTACCGATGAGTTTGTCGCCCTCGACACGCTTGATCGGCAGCTGGACGCCGTTGTTGCCCGCCTTGCGCAGGAGGGCGTAGGTGGCCAGATAGCCGGTATCACCGCCCTGGCTGTCGATGGGGCCAACGCCCGGACGGCCTGCACGGCGGAAACCGTCGTTGAAGGCATCTTCTTCGGTCTTCCATTCGAAGCCGTCGAAACGTTTGGCCATCTCAGGCTTGCCGTCACGAAGGTACATGGCCTTGAGCGTGTTGGCGATTTCCGCTGCGATCAGGCAGTCCGGCTTTGCCGAACCCGGGGCATCCATGAACTTTTCCGACAGACGCAGGCGGCGTTCGCCGTTCATGGAGGTTAGGTTCATCTCGCCAGGATGCGTCGCAGGCAGAAGCAGATGCGCCTCTTCGGAAATCACGGTGGGATAGAGGTTCATGGCCGCGATGAACATGCCGCCCTTGTTCTTGCAGGCGTCATAGATCACGTCGATCAACTGCTCGACGCTTGCACCGCGTGCTTTCGCAATCGCCTCGTTGACGATCTTGGCGCGGCGGCTCAAGACCAGGCGGTGCTGTTCCGCGTTGAGCGTGGTCTGGAAGGGGTTGGTGCCCCACAGGGTGTACATCAAACCCTTACCGTTGATGACTTCCTGGTCGATGTAGATCTTCTTGTCGCCGGGATAGGGCGGACGGGTGTAGCCTTCCTGGTGACCGCCCAGGCGGCAGACGCCGGTGCCACGGCGGCCGACGTTCTGGGTCGCCAACACGAGACTGACCAGCGCACTCTGGATCACGTAGTTGTCATTGCCCCAGATGATGCCTTTCTCATAAGGGTGAAAGGTGCGCGGGCGGTGACCAGAGGCTTTGGGCTTGTAGGCCCACTCGGCCGCCTGGATGAGCTTGGCGACCGGGATGCCCGTTGCCTTGGCGCCATCTTCCAGGCTCATGCGGTTGGTTTTGACGGCGTCTTCAAAGCCGCGCGTGTGCTTGGCGATGTACTCCTTGTCGTGCCAGCCTTTGTCCACCACATACGTGAACAGAGTGTTGAAGAGTGCCGTATCGGAGCCAGGCTCGATATCCAGATGCAGCACGTTTTCTTTGCCTGCAACCTGTTCGCAGATGGCAACGGTGGCGGTGCGGCGCGGATCCACGATGATGACTTTGGCCGCTGCGGCAGTCTCACCAGGGAACCATTTCTTCTTTTTGTCTACTGTGGCGCCCGACAGGTTGGGCACCCAGTGGTTCAGGAAGTAGTTCGACTGGGTCTCGTAGGGGTTGGCGCCCGTACAGAAGATGGTGTCGGCGACCTGGGCATCTTCGTAGCTGTTATTCAGCTCACCCACGCCCATTTCCCGCGTGGCATGGCACTCGGAGTTGTAGGCCGGACGGTTGTGGATGCGGACCATCGGGGTCTGCAGCGCACTGAACATCAGCTTGCCGGTGCCCCAGGTGTTCTCGAAGCCGCCCCCAGCACCACCGTGGTCAAAGCAATCGTAGAACAGACCCGACGGACCATCATTGTCCAGGATCTTCTTGGTCAGGCCGGCATAGAGGGCCATGGCGTTGTCCCACCCCGTGTCCAGCCACTGGTCGCCTCGGAAAACACGCGGATTTTTGAGACGCTCCTTGCCGATGCCGTCGTGGGCATACATGTAGCTGGCCATCTTGCCGCCGCGGGTGGACGATAGACCGCTGTTGACCACGCACTCCTTGTCGGGAACGATCATGATGTTCCAGCGCTTGCCGGACTTGTCAGTGATGGTGTTGGTCATCGCCTTGGTCATGATGACCCCCATGGGCGGAACCTGCTTGGTGAAGTCAACGCCGAGCGCGTTTTGGTTGGCCGGGCGGCCGCCTTCCTTGTTCGCGTCCCATTTGTAGACGTTGTAGCCACAGCCGACGATGCAGAAGTGGCAGGTCATGTTGCTCTTTTGCGCATCTTTGGGCGGAAGAGCGATACGGTCATTGATATTGGTTGACATGGTTCGCTCCTCAGAGAATGTTGGACTGGCGGCCGTAGATCAGGCCATCAACGCCGACCGCATGGACCGAATCGGTCTTCGCGTCGTATTCCAGCTTGATGCGTGGCAGGTCTTCGGTGGCTTGGCCAGTGACCATCTGGCCCAAGTTCTCAGGGTCGAAGATCGAAAAATGGCAGCCGCATTTGAAGGTTCGGGTTGAGCCGTCGTAGGCCACAGGACAGCCCATGTGTGTGCAGTAGGCGCTGTAAGCCACGATGTCACCGTTGGGGCCAATTCCTCCCGGCACGGAACTACCCAAACGGATGGCGTAGCAAGGGGAGCTGGCATCCGGGTAGGTGAAGTTCACCACTTGGTTGATCGGCATGCCGCCGGCCTTGCCAACCGCCTTCTTCGGATAGGGCAGGGCAGTGGTTGCCTGAGCCGCAGGGGCTGCGGCGTTGGCGTTGTGAATCGGGATGACTGTGCCTCCGGCAACCGCTGCGGCAGCGCCACCTGACTTCAAAAAGAAGCGGCGGCCAATCTTTAGATCTTCCATGTTGTCTCCTGGTGATGAAAAGTGACATGGGTCAATTGCAAGCGGCGTGCCACCAGGAAAACTCAAATAAATCAATGAGTTACGAAATCAATGGCGAAACAATGAGTAGTTTTGGTAACATCATCAAAAAAATACGGTTACCAAAACGTAACCACAGGAGACAACTCAATGGATCGTAGGAACTGCATGCAGCTCATGGCAGCCGCGGGCTGTAGTGCTATCGGACTCCCTGTTTTCGCTGCGAACAGCGAGCGCCTGAGGATTGGCCTGACGGCGGTCATCCTGGCCGATCAGGTGGCCTTTCTGTCCCGCTGCGGGCGTTACCTTTCCGAGCGAGTTGACTGCACAGTCAGCTTCGTGGCGCGAGAGTCGTACCAGGCGATCCTGGAACTCCTTGCCTCAGATCAAATCGACGTGGCCTGGATATGCGGTTACCCCTATGTGCGTGACGAAGCCAACCTGTCCTTGTTCGCAGTTCCTCTATACCAAGACAAGCCTGAATACCAGTCCTATCTGATCAGGGCCAAGGCGTCGAAAGCACCGATCAAGGGGTGGACTGACCTGCGAGGAAAGGTCTTGGCGTATTCCGACCCGCTTTCAAATTCCGGATGGCTGGTAGCGCAGGCGCAGCTTGCCAAGGTCCATCTACGTCCGCGCGACCTCAAACGTACCTTCTTCGCGCATGGCCACAGGAACGTCGCCGAGGCGGTGGCCGCTCGGCTGGCGGATGCTGGCGCTATCGATGGCTACGTGTGGGAAACAATGCGGTTGCAAGGCATGGCGGCGGTCGCTCAGACCGAAGTCGTCTGGAAATCAGATTTCTACGGATTTCCTCCGTTGGTCACCAAGAAGGGCTCAAACCATCCCAAGGCACCGGGCCTGCAGGCCGCATTGCTGACCATGCATCAAGATGAAGTCGGGCGTGAGTTGCTGCAAGCGTTGAATCTCACCGGGTTTACCAAGGGCGCGCCGGCCCTGTTTGATTCGATCCGGCATCAGGCCCTGACGATTCCAAGAAGTGGAGTGGTGTCCTGATGCTCAGGCGTCTGCCTTATCGCATTCAGATTCCGCTAGGTTTGTCGCTGGCGGTTCTATTCACCGCTTTGTTGGTCACCGCCGTGGCCGCACGGATCTCGGCGCGTACAGCCCGTGAAGAAACCTTAGCCACATTGGATCGGGCCATCGTCCTTCTGATTGCGCAAGCTCGTCCGATGCTGGCTGGCGACGACACATGGCGGGTCTATTCCTTACTGCGCGATACCGCGGCACTGATTCCTGGTGCCGAGAGCAAACACGCCCGGGGCGCGGTACTGGACGCCGATGGGCGCGTTTTTGCTGCGTCCGACCCGGTTGCCCTAGAGACAGGAAAACCAATCCTTGGCGAGCATATTCATGAGCTGACCCTTGCGAAGGCGTCATTGATTACAGGGCGCATGCAGCTCGACCAAAGCAACGGGGCTGTTGTCCTGATCGATCCTATCCGTAGCGAGGATGGTCAAACCATGGGATTCGTCTTCATGGAAGTTGACTCTCCGGTGTTTGACCCCGACTGGGCGGCCATTGCGAAACCCGCTTTGATAGGCGTACTCATGGCGGTAATGTTTCTGCTCCCCTTCGGCTGGTGGGTGGGAGAGCGAATGACCAGACCAGTCGCCCGGATCGTCCGAGCGATCGAACGGATTGGCAACGCTGATGCCGACAGCCTGCACGCTGAAGTTCCCAAGACCGCGGATCCGGAACTGACCCGGATCGGAGATGCGGTTCATCAACTCATAGGTGAACTGCAGGAACGCAAGAATGCCGAAGAACGAGCCCTTTCAGCCGAGCGCCTGGCCGCAGTCGGCCGGATGACGGCGGCTGTCGCGCATGAAATCAACAATCCTCTGGCAGGCTTGCTGACGGCCACGCAGACGCTACGTCTTCATGGCGACAACCCCAATATCCGCCAGCGCACAGTTGAATTGCTGGAAAGGGGATTGCAGCAGATACGGACCACGGTCGCGGCATTGCTTCCGCAAGCCAGGGTGGAGGATCGGCCGCTGGTGCCAGATGATCTGGAAGATGTCATCACCCTGGTTCATGCTTCGGCGACGCGACCGGACGTTCAGTTGACGGCCAAGGCCGATATTGAATCAGCGCTCCGTGTTCCCTCATCGGTCATGCGACAGGTGATGCTCAACCTGCTTCTCAACGCAGTGAAAGCCGCCGGTGCAGACGGAAAGGTGGATGCCTTGCTGAAGGCGGACGGAGAGCGAGTTCAGTTCTGTGTGGCCAACACGGGCAGCCCGATGTCAGCTGAGCAGTTCTCGGAGATCCTGACTGCCGAACGTGGCCGTGATCCCCGTGGATTCGGATTGTGGGTCTGCCACGAATTTGCGAATCATTATGGTGGGAAATTTGAACTGGATGCGACCCATGAAGCCGGTACGAGACTTGTGTTTTCGATTCCCAATCGGGATCGTTGGGAGATTGAGGTGTGAAGAGTATTTTGTTGATTGAAGACGATGCCATCATGGGCGAGTCGCTCCAGCAGCGCCTGGAGTTGGAGGGGCTGAGCGTTCGGTGGTGCCGTCGCCTGGATGAGGCTGAGGGTGAACTGTCAAAGGGGCATGCGGCCGTAGTCAGTGATGTCCGACTTCCGGATGGTCTGGCAACTCACTGGTTTGTCGAGTTGTCGGCCACAGTCAGGACTCTTCCATGGTTCTTCTTGACGGGATATGGCAGCGTGAATGATGCGGTCGCAGCCGTGCGAGCGGGCGCCCGCGAGTATCTGACGAAGCCTTTTGATATTGAGCACCTGGTCAAACTCGTCAAGGAGTCGGTTTCGAGCGTAAAGACCGATGATGACGAGGCAATCCTTGGAATCTCGCCAGCCATGCGACAGGTGGAGTCGATGATCCACAAGCTTGCCCATCAGAAAGTCTCTGTGCTGTTGACAGGGGAGTCCGGTGTGGGCAAGGAGGTGGCCGCACAGCTGATTCATAGTCTGGATGGCCGGGCTGACAAGGGTGAGTTTGTGGCGGTGAACTGTGCCGCGATTCCCGAGACGATGCTGGAAGCCGAGTTCTTCGGGTACGAGAAAGGCGCTTTTTCTGGAGCCCTGCGTTCCCATCGGGGCTATCTTGAGCGTGCCGACAAGGGAACGCTATTCCTGGACGAGGTGGGCGATCTGCCCGCCAGTATGCAAGCCAAGCTACTGCGAGCGCTCCAGGAGCGCTGCTTCTTTCGGTTAGGGGCCGAGCGCACAATCAAGAGCGACTTTCGCATCATCGCAGCGACCAACCGGGATCTCTATGCCGACATGAATGCTGGCTCGTTCCGGGAGGACCTATTTTACCGGTTGGCGGTCATCCGGATTTCTCTATCCCCGTTGCGGGAGCGCCCAGAGGATATTCGCTGGTTGACCGAGCGACTCTTGGCTGCGATGGCATTGGAACAGGGGCGTCCCTTGGCGATGTCCGAGACGTTCCTTCGGGATGTGATGGCGCGCAATTGGCGCGGCAACGTACGGGAATTGCGCTCCTACCTGGAGCAGGCCGTCGTTCTGAGCGAGGCAGGCATTCTGGATGCACCACTACAGGAATCCAGCCAACGAGCCGCAAGAGCGGGGCAGGACGCCGGAGAGATTGCCCCGTTACATCTGATGGTGGAAGATGCTGAAAGAAAGCACATCCGGCGGGCTCTTCATCGTTGCGAAGGCAGCGTCAGCAAGACGGCTGAGTTGCTTGGAATTAGCCGCAAGACGCTCTGGGAAAAGATGAAACGACTCGATGTTACTGTCTGACCGCAGAAAACAATAGGATCTCATAGATGCACTGCCTGACGACAGCCTGGTCTCAGCATCAGAGTGTGTCGCCGAAACCATAACCGTGCCGCGCAGAGAAACAATTCCGTGCCGCTTTGGGTGATTTGGGATACGTGGCTTATAGCGCCGACGGTTCCAGATTCTTGCTGCGTCTGGCCCGCTGGCGTGGCTTCTTGGCCTTGAGCATCTGCAATGGGGGGTATTTCTAGCCGGTGTTATCTCGGCTGTCTGATACCATTGGCAAGTCACTGGGGAGTAGCCGCTCTTCTACTTGAAGAGGCTTGCGTCAACACACTTGGCCTTTTGGTCATGGCGCAAGCAGTTCTAACCGCCTGGCAAGACCTTTGACCACAGCGCCTCCGATTTGGCCGGGGATGCGTCGTGGTCAATCGTCATTGAACCGGCCTTGGAACTCTCATGGAATCTCTCCTCGTCTCGACCGGCGTCGTCGCCCTCGCTGAAATCGGCGACAAGACCCAGCTTCTCGCATTCATCCTTGCAGCGCGATTCAAGAAGCCTCTACCCATCATTGCAGGCATCCTCGCCGCAACCATCGTCAATCACGGTCTTGCCGGTGCGCTTGGGGCATGGATTACCTCTGCCATCAGCCCTGAAGTGTTGCGTTGGGTCCTTGGTGTTTCGTTCATTGGCATGGCCATCTGGACGATGATTCCGGATGAGATTGAGGAAGACGAGACCCAAGTGGCCAAGCGTTTCGGCGTCTTCGGCGCGACACTGATCACATTCTTTTTGGCCGAAATGGGCGACAAGACCCAGATCGCCACCGTGGCAATGGCTGCACACTATGCAACACCGCTACTGGTCGTGATCGGTACCACGCTTGGCATGCTGATTGCGGACGTGCCTGCCGTGTTCGTGGGCGATAAGCTGGCCAACAAGATTCCGATGAAGCTCGTTCACTCCATCGCGGCGGGTGTCTTTGCAGTTCTTGGCGTGGCGACATTGCTTGGAGCTGGTGCCAAACTCGGCATTTGAATGCAGGAGATGTTTTTGAACCGTAATGTCTTATTCGCCTTGGCTGCGGCTGCGCTGTTCGGTGCCAGCACACCATTTGCCAAAATGTTGGTTGGAGAGGTATCCCCACTCTTGCTGGGCGGGGTGTTGTATCTGGGAAGCGGACTCGGGCTTGCCGTCATAAGGCTGATTCGCGATCGCGGTTGGAAAGAGTCGGAACTCTTGCCGCAGGAATGGCCTTGGCTCTTCGGAGCCATCTTCTTTGGCGGGGTGCTGGGGCCAGTGGCACTCATGTTCGGATTGACCCACGCCAGTGGTTCGGCGGCATCTCTTCTACTTAACTTGGAAGCCGTGCTGACCGCGGTGCTCGCCTGGGTCGTGTTCAAAGAAAACGCCGATCGACGTGTGGTGCTGGGTATGCTGGCAATTGTGGCTGGTGGTGTGGTGTTGTCCTGGCCAACAGGCAATGTGGCCTCGTCGAATTGGATTGGCCCCGCTGCCATTTCGTTCGCGTGTCTGTGTTGGGCCATTGACAACAATCTGACGCGCAAGGTTTCGGCGTCGGATGCTTTGTTCATCGCAAGCACCAAGGGACTGATCGCAGGCGGGGTAAACACATCCATAGCCGTGGCAGTGGGCTTGACCCTGCCTGACACGGTGACCCTGCTCGAAACCATGTTTGTCGGCCTGCTCGGCTACGGACTCAGCCTGGTTTTGTTCGTTCTGGCTTTGCGCGGACTTGGAACCGCGCGTACAGGCGCCTATTTTTCTACCGCGCCATTCATTGGTGCGGCGATGGCTCTGCTTGTGCTCGGGGAAACGGCTTCCCCCGTCTTCTGGTTGGCAAGCATACTTATGGGCGTTGGTGTCTGGTTGCACCTGACCGAACGGCACGAACATGAGCATACCCACGAGCCACTGGAGCACATGCATCAGCACATACACGATGAGCACCACCAGCATGAGCATGAGCCGAAATGGAATGGCGCGGAGCCCCACAGTCACCATCATTCTCACCACGCCGTGACGCACAAGCACCCGCACTTTCCGGATATCCACCATCAGCACTCACACTGATTCAACGAGTCATATGGTTTCGGGGACAATTCAGCTCAGCGTCGCAACAGCCGCAAACCGTTGAACACGACCAATAGACTGGCGCCCATGTCGGCGAACACCGCCATCCACATCGTGGCCTGTCCCGTGAATGTCAGGATCAGGAACACCGCCTTGATGCCCAGCGCAAGTGCGATGTTCTGCGTCAGTATTGCCGCCGTGGCCCGAGACAGCCGTACAAAGGCAGGGATCTTTTCGAGGTTGTCGTCCATGAGCGCGACATCGGCGGTCTCGATGGCGGTGTCGGTTCCAGCCGCGCCCATGGCGAAGGCAATATCCGAGCGGGCCAATGCGGGAGCGTCATTGATGCCGTCACCGACCATCCCCACCTTGGCCCCATTCGCCTTTGCCATCAGTTCTTCAATGATCTTGAGCTTGTCTTCGGGCAGAAGATTGCCCCTGGCCTCGTCGATGCCTACCTCACGGGCAATGGTTTCGGCGGTATGCGCGTTGTCACCCGTGAGCATCAGCGTCTTGATGCCGAGCGTGTGTAATTCAGCGACAGCGTGGCGACTGGTCTCGCGCACTGTATCCGCCACCGCAAAGATGGCCAGAACACCTGTCTGGTTGGCCAACAACACCACGGTCTTGCCCTGGCGCTCCAGGACATTGAGTTTGGCTTCGATCTCGCTTGAGCAGAGTCCCAATTCCTCAATCAGCCGATGGTTGCCAAGTTGGTAGATATGGCCGTCGATGCTCGCACGCACCCCCCGGCCCAGGATGGCGGAGAATTCGGCGATGTCCCGCAGTTTCAGGCCTGCTTCGGTTGCGGCGCGGGCAATAGCCAGCGAGACCGGGTGATCAGAACGCGCTGCCAGGCTGGCCGCCAGGATGCGGGTCTCGCCCGCATCGCCGCTGAGTACGACGAAGTCGGTCTGAACCGGCTTGCCATGGGTGATCGTGCCCGTCTTGTCCAAGGCCAGGGTGACGAGTCGACGTCCTTCTTCCAGATAGACGCCACCCTTGATCAAGATGCCCTTGCGCGCGGCGGCCGCCAGACCGCTGACGATCGTGACCGGGGTCGAAATCACCAGTGCGCAAGGACAGGCGATCACCAGCAGTACCAGGGCTTTGTAGACCCAATCCCCCCAGGACGCACCCAACAATAGCGGGGGAACCACTGCCACCAGCAAGGCGATGGCGAACACGCTGGGCGTATAAACCTTGGCAAACTGGTCGACAAAGCGCTGCGTCGGCGCGCGGCTGCCCTGGGCTGATTCGACAGCGTGGATGATGCGCGCCAGTGTCGAGTGACTGGCCTCGGCGGTGACCCGGTATTCAAAGGACCCCGTCTCGTTGATCGAGCCGGCAAAGACGGGGTCGCCTTCGGCCTTGTCGACTGGCAGGCTCTCTCCGGTGATGGGCGCCTGGTTCACCGAAGAATGCCCACTGACCACCACACCGTCCAGTGCGATGCGTTGGCCGGGGCGCAGGCGCACGATGGCGCCCAGAGGCACGGATCGGGCCGGGACGTCCTGCCAACTGCCATCCTCCTGGCGCACCGTGGCGGTGTCCGGCGCCAGATCCATCAGACCGCGAATCGCGTTACGTGCCCGATCCAGCGACTTGGCTTCAATGACCTCCGCCAGCGCGAAGAGGAACATGACCATCGCTGCCTCCGGCCAGTGTCCAATGGCCATGGCGCCTGTCACTGCAATCGACATCAGCGCGTTCATGTTGAGATTGCGATTGCGCAGCGCAATCCAGCCCTTCTTGTAGGTCGACAGGCCACTCGTCAATATCGCTACGAGTGCCAGTGCCATGACGGCCCAGTGATTGCCGCCTTGTATCCAGTACACCAGCTCCGCGAACGTCGCCGTCAGTCCGGACAGCGCCAGTGGCCACCAGTTGGTCTTTGTTGCCGGTTCGGCGGCGGGTGGGTTGTCGGCCTCGATTGCAGTGATGCGTTGTGCCTGCATCCCGATGCCTTGCAGGGCCGCTTCGACGGGTGCAAGGTTGTCCAATTGATGATTCACCGTCAGGATGCGCTGCATCAGGTTGAAGTCAAGTCCCGTTACCCCATCCAACGGCGCCAGCTTGTTGCGTATCAGGGCTTCCTCTGTGGGGCAGTCCATGTTGTCGATGCGGTATTGCACCATCCCCTTGCTGATTTGGGTTGGCGTGGTTTGCGCAAAGGTCACCGGGCCGGTGGAACAGGCGCATCCGTTGTTGCTGCAATCACTCATGTTCGAGGCTTTGTTTTTGATGACTGCAATTAGACACCCTGTAGTCACTACAGAGTCAAGAGATTAAGATGGCGTGTGGTTTTCCATCTTGACGAGGAAAGTACGGCATGAAAATCGGCGAACTGGCGAATGCCACCGGCACACAAATCGAGACCATCCGCTATTACGAGCGGGAGAAATTGCTGCCTTTACCGGCCCGGACGGAAGGCAACTTCCGCATCTATACGGAAGAGCATGCGAAGCGACTGACATTCATCCGCCATTGCCGATCCCTGGACATGACTCATGACGAGATTCGCCGGCTGCTGCACTTTAAAGATGTCCCCGAGAAGAACTGCGGCGACGTGAACACGCTGCTGGATGCCCACATCGGCCATGTTGCTGAGCGCATCCGGGAACTTAGGGCGCTCGAGAAGCAACTGAAGAGCTTGCGAGACCGATGCGGTGAATCACAGGTCGCTGCACAGTGCGGCATCCTGGGCGAGTTGTCCCGGCCTCTGCCAGAGACGGCCGTGAAACGCGGATTGCATGTGCACAGCACGCATGGTGGAGGCAGGAAGCGTAAAACGTGAATCAGCTTCATCAATCTCTTTCGATTGGCTTGTATAACCGCAAGATGCCTTCTGGATTACCAAGATTGAGTTTGATTCGGCTAGTCGCGCACGATATGCACGCTCACCCCGGCATCAAGGGCCAGCCGGGACACCGTGTAGGCGTTCATCGAATACCTCCTTTTTCTCACCCGGCGCAGCAGGAAAGCTGCGTCACGTCCTTGTTAAACGTTTGCGCAGCGAGCTTTAAGCCTTCGACCATCGTCAGATAGGGGAACAACTGGTCGGCCAGTTCCTGTACCGTCATGCGGTTGCGAACTGCCAGGGCCGCCGTCTGGATCAGTTCGCCGGCGTCCGGCGCGACCGCCTGCACACCGATCAAGCGACCGCTGCCGGCGTCTGCCACCAGCTTGATAAAGCCCCGCGTGTCGAAGTTGGCAAGCGCACGCGGCACGTTGTCCAAGGCCAAGGTGCGACTGTCGGTCTCGATCCCGTCGTGATGCGCTTCCGCTTCGCTGTAACCCACGGTCGCCACTTGCGGATCGGTGAACACCACGGCCGGCATCGCGGTCAGGTCCAGAGCCACGTCACCGCCGGTCATGTTGATTGCCGCACGGGTGCCAGCCGCTGCCGCGACATAGACGAACTGAGGCTGGTCAGTGCAGTCGCCAGCCGCGTAGATGTTCGGGCTACTCGTGCGCATACCCTTGTCGATGACGATGGCCCCCTGTGCATTGACGGTGACCCCCGCCGCATCCAGCGCCAGGCTGCGCGTGTTCGGTGTCCGGCCGGTAGCGACCAGCAGCTTGTCGGCGCGTATTTCACCATGCGCCGTGGTCAGCACGAATTCGCCGTCCTCATGGGCGACCTGGCTGGCCTGTGTGCGCTCCATCACCTCTATCCCTTCGGCGCGAAATGCGGCCGTGATTTCCTCGCCAATGGTCGGGTCTTCCCGGAAAAACAAGGTGCTGCGCGCCAGGATCGTCACCTTGCTGCCCAGCCGGGCAAAGGCTTGCGCCAATTCCAGCGCCACCACCGACGAGCCGATCACGGCCAGGCGTTCGGGTATGGTGTCGCTGACCAGAGCCTCGGTCGAAGTCCAGTAGGGTGACTCTTTCAGGCCCGGAATCGGCGGCACAGCCGGACTGGCACCCGTGGCGACCAGGCAGCGGTCGAACATCACGACGCGCTCGCCGCCCTCGTTCAAACGGACGACAAGGCGCTGGTCGTCCTTGAAGCGCGCATCACCGCGCAGCACGGTGATGACCGGATTGCCGTCCAGGATGCCTTCATACTTGGCATGGCGGAGTTCATCGACGCGCGCTTGCTGCTGGGCCAGTAGCTTGCTGCGATTAATCACAGGCACAGTCGCCGCGATACCGCCGTCGAACGGACTTTCCCGGCGTAAATGGGCGATGTGGGCGGCGCGGATCATGATCTTGGATGGCACACAGCCGACATTGACGCAGGTGCCGCCGATGGTGCCCCGCTCGATCAGCGTGACGTGCGCGCCTTGCTCAACGGTCTTTAGCGCCGCCGCCATCGCGGCTCCACCACTGCCAATCACGGCTACTTGCAACGGGCGTTCACTGCCATTAGGCTTATCGGCGACTCCCATCCAGCCGTGCACCTTGTCGAGCAATCCGGCGCGGCTGTTCGCCGGTGGAGTATCGGCAAGCGATGCTTTGTAGCCCAAACCGGCCACGGCGGCAGTCAACGCATCCGGTGACGTGCCCGCCTCGATGGCGAGTTGCGCTGTGCCCTTCGGATAGGACACCAGCGCCGACTGCACGCCAGGCACTCTCTCCAACGCTTCCTTGACATGTTCTGCGCACGAGTCGCAGGTCATGCCGGTGATTTTTAGATGGATCATGCGACAAATCCTTTATCGTTTGTAGCGCCAGGCAATGGCATCAGGTGTGCTGCGGTGCTGTTGTCAGTGGTTCACCGCTTGACGCTGGAGGGATAGCCCGCGTCCTCTGTTGCCTTGGTCAGCTTCTGCATGCTGGTCTTGGCATCATCAAAGGTGACAACCGCTTCGCGTGTCTCAAAGGTCACGTCAACTTTGCTGACGCCTTCGACCTTGGAAATCGCCTTTTTGACGGTGATCGGGCAGGCGGAGCAGGTCATACCCGGTACAGACAGCGTGACGGTCTGGGTGGCGGCCCACACAGGCGCAACAATAGCGGCGAGGGCGAAGGAGGCAAACAGTTTTTTCATGGTGAACTCCTGTGATCAATAGAAAAATGGCATGACGTAGGGAAATCCGAGCGCGACCAGAGCCAGCACGGAGACGACCCAGAAAATGAGCTTGTAAGTAGCCCGCACTTGAGGAATCGCACACATATCCCCTGGCTTGCAGGCTTGCGCCGGACGGTAGATGCGCCGCCAGGCGAAGAAAAGCGCCACCAGCGCCACGCCGATAAAGATGGGCCGATAGGGTTCCAATACCGTCAAGTTGCCGATCCAGGCACCGCTGAACCCCAGGGTGATCAGAACCAGCGGCCCCAGGCAGCAGGCCGAGGCGAGGATGGCAGCTAGCCCTCCGGTGAAGAGTGCCCCGCGCCCGTTTTGTGGTTCAGACATGCACTTGTTCTTTCGAATCTAAATTGGATCGCTTAAGCTTACTTCCGTAGTTATGTACGGAGTCAAGCGATATGGAAAACAATTTGGAGAATCTGACCATCGGCCTTTTCGCCAAGGCGGCCGAGGTCAACGTGGAAACCATCCGGTTCTACCAACGCAAGGGCCTGCTGCCAGAGCCGGACAAGCCCTATGGCAGCATTCGTCGCTATGGCGAGGCGGACGTAACGCGGGTGCGATTCGTGAAATCAGCCCAGCGCTTGGGCTTCAGCCTGGACGAGATCGCCGAGCTGTTGCGACTGGATGACGGAACGCATTGCGAGGAAGCCAGCAGCCTAGCTGAGCACAAGCTCAAGGACGTGCGCGAGAAAATGGTGGACTTGGCGCGCATGGAGTCAGTGCTGTCTGAATTGGTATGTGCCTGCCATGCGCGAAAAGGGAACGTTTCCTGCCCGTTGATTGCGTCACTGCAAGACGGAACGAACCTCGCAGTGTCGGTGCAAGGTGGTCACGGGGTGATTACGCCTTAGCGTGCTTTATTTTTCGTTTTCTGAGACGACCCCAAGAACCGCACGGGCGAGCGAGCCCCTGAAATGACCAGGCCAAGAAGGGCAGCCAGTGGCACTTCGGCATGAAGGTGTGTAGATCTGCTTTAAATTGCGCCGCTGTTTCCGAGATTTTGTTGCCTCCAATTCCAGCCAGCCGGCCAGCTTTTCGGCATAGGGATTGAGCTTGCTTGAGCTGACCCGCCTTGGGTAGCTAGGCTCAATTTCCTCTGAGCTCAGCTACTTCTTTACGGTGTTGCGAGCCAGGCCTGTACGCCTGGAAATCTCGCGAATGGACATTTGTTCCCGTAGTGCCCAACGCCTGATGACATTCAATGTTGCCACGTCTATCACTCCTAAATCCCCCCTGCTTTAAAAGCTAGCAGGGTAGGGCCAACGTGGATCAAATTTGGACGGAAATAACTGCTCCAAGTGGATCAGTTTTCAACGGAAATCAACACAGTGGAAACCGACCGCATAGCGAAAATGGATGTCTCATCGCTGCTGGATAGCGCCCCTTTGTCAAAGCAAATTTTCGACAGGTCATCCAGGGATACTTGGGGCAAACACAAGTGCATAGATCCAGAGTCCGGAGAATCCGAGAGGAAGCACTAGCGGGGTAATACGGACCAGTGCGTGAATCTGTCCCCCGATCACCCGCCCAGCAGGATTCTTTCGATTGGCGACCATGGTCCGCTCGTAAACCTCGATCGCAATCTTCTCTGAGTCTGACAATTGAAATTTCGATTTCAGCTGGTGCACAAGTGATTGCTGCTCACGAAGGTAGACATCCTGTGCCCAAGTCGCCGCGTAAATCGAGGCAAATATCACTGCTGACAGAACAAGCGCCGCAAGTGGCACAACATGGTGGAAAAAAGCTTGCCAGCGAAAACCGTCACCCCAAGACGTCGCATAGGCCGTAAGCAGGAACGCCTGAGAGGTTACATACCAAGTTACCCGGCTCGCAATCAAGGTATTTTCTGCTTGTATGTCTTCGCGCAATGCCATCAGCATTGCTGCGACAGAAAGCGATTCTTTATCCATAGAGTCACAACCAATGTGGGGCAAGCCGATAGTAAACAGGTCAGGCGCGGGGCGCTGCTTTGGGAAGATGCATCAGAAAATCAGTGCGCCCCCCTCTGGACGAGACGGAAATGGTTCCACCATGCGCCTCGATAATTGATTTGACGATGGGGAGTCCGAGCCCTGCGCCGTCTCCGCCATGCTGGCGCGACGTGTCAACTCGGTAGAACCTGTCAAAGAGTCTCGGCAAATGCTCAGCAGCAATCGTCTCGCCCGTGTTTGTGACCTTCAGCAGGACTTGATTCCCTCCTGGGTCGCTGATATCAACATCGATTTTCCCGTTCAAGGGCGTGTGCCGTATTGCATTGGATAGCAGATTGCTGATTGCGCGTCGCAACATCAACTTGTCCCCAGTGATGAAGGCATGCCCGTGGCAAGTTGCCGAAATTACTTTTTCTTCCAGTACGACCTCGTAAAACTCAAGCAAGCCACGGACTTCTTGATCGAGGTCTACTTGCTCCTGATGAGGGACCAATAGATGGTTCTCTGCCTTGGCAAGAAAAAGCATGTCGGCAACTGTGCGCGACAGCCGTTCCAGCTCTTCTGCATTGGATGCCAGTACGTCCTTATATTCTTCTATAGATCTCGGTTTGGAGAGAATCACCTGAGTCTGAGTCAAGAGGTTGCTGACAGGTGTGCGCAATTCGTGTGCAAGGTCCGAAGAAAAATCCGATAGCCTGTGAAAGGAGTCTTGCAAGCGAGCCAGCATCCCGTTGAGGGTTTCGGCGACTTCGGCGAGTTCCACAGGAATGGAGGCGACTGAGAGGCGCTGATCCAGGCGGTTGGCGGTGATGTCTGCCGCCCGTTGCCGCATTTCCTTTAGTGGCGCTAGGCCACGCCGCACTGCGACCCATCCCAAAAGACAGGTGAGCATCGCAGCAGTCCCGATCGCAATCCACAAGGCTATCTGAAAGGACTCCATGAAGGTTTCATGTCGAGTCAAATCAATGGCGACAGCGGCGATAAGGTTGGGATCTTCACGGATTTTTGTCGGAGCTAGGACAGACATCCCGCGAAATGGGCGTCCACCCGAGTCAGTCCAAGCAATGAGGGCGTCAGCCTCGGACCCTTGCAATGTCGTCGGAAACTGGGCTTCACCGCTGGCGAAGATGATCTTTCCCTGCGTGGTTTGGACGGTAACCGAGAGGCCGTGGTGGCCTACGAGAGCCTTCTGGAGCTCCTCGGTGACGGCGTCCAGCGCGGGATATGAGTCGACTTTACCGAGCGCATTTTGAAGAAGCTCCAACTTCCCTTGCAGCAAATCCCTGTCGAGCTCCTCAAAATGGTGCTCCGCCAGTTCGCCGATCAATAGACCGAGCAGTAGGAGTATGACCGTTGAGATGGATGCAAAGAGGGCGGTTAGACGGGTCGTCAACGCATGGCGCTTCCCCATGATCATTCCTGACTCTCCAGGACATAGCCCATGCCGCGTACGGTATGAATGAGAGTGCACTCGAAACCGTCATCGACCTTCGCGCGCAGGCGACGAATCGCCACTTCGATCACATTGGTGTCGCTGTCGAAATTCATGTCCCAAACTTGGGAGGCAATCAGCGACCGCGGCAGCACCTCACCTTGCCGGCGCAGGAACAGTTCGAGTAACGCGAACTCCTTCGCTGTCAAATCGATCTTCTTTCCTGAACGAGTCACCCTCCGACGAATCAGGTCAAGCTCCAGATCGGCAGCCCGGAGCACTTCGGACTCCTTGTTTGAGCGGCCACGACGTAAAAGAGTCCTGACTCTGGCCAGCAATTCCGCAAAGGCAAAGGGCTTGACTAAATAGTCATCGGCGCCGGTTTCCAGCCCTTTGACCCGGTCTTCGATGGAATCCTTAGCCGTCAGAAAGAGAACCGGCATCTCTTTGCCGGCTTTCCGGATCCCCTGGAGCACTTGCCAACCATCAATGCTAGGCAACATGACGTCCAGGATGGCAAGGTCATAGGCCTCAGTCAACGCCAGGTGCAGGCCATCGTGACCGTCCCGAGCCAGATCAACCACAAACCCAGCCTCGGCAAGTCCCTGTCGCAGGTAATCGCCAGTTTTGGGTTCGTCTTCGATCACAAGAATTTTCATTTGTCGGAGTGCTTCCTGTATGCGGATATGTATTGTGCCGTTCGCTCAGGGGGAGTGCATAGGCATTACATAAATGTAATCCGGGCGTCATCTACGGGAAAGCAGCACCTTCTTACGCTACGAACCATTCCACCGAGGTTGGTCTTATGTGCTCTGGCTAGCGCGGTAGTGGAAGGCGTATCAGTAGGAACAGTAGATGAATATGTTTGTCCCGCATGTGTTGAACGTGCCAATGGGGATGTCCCGCCGGCGCTTTGTTCAAGGCCTTGCTGCAGGCGGCGTGGTGCTCGGGGCAGCGACTGCCTCAAGGCCTGCTTGGGCATCGGAGGCGCCCCAACGCGCCGCTGCGGCACCGGTTCTGCGTGGAACTGAGTTTGATCTGGTCATCGCAGAAACACCGGCGAACTTCACGGGGCAGCCTGGTATGGCCACGACAATCAATGGCTCGTTGCCAGCACCGACCTTGCGCTGGCGCGAGGGAGATACTGTCACCATCCGCGTCACCAACAAGTTGCGCGAACATACGTCGATTCACTGGCACGGGATCATCCTGCCATACCAGATGGATGGCGTTCCGGGTATCAGTTTCGCCGGCATAGCCCCTGGCGAAACCTTCACCTATCGTTTCAAGGTTGAGCAGAGCGGCACCTACTGGTATCACTCGCATTCCGGCTTCCAGGAGTTGACCGGCATGTACGGTGCCATCGTCATCGATCCGGCCGATGGCGAGACGATCAAAGTCCAGCGCGATCATGTGATTCATCTGTCCGACTGGACCGACGAGGATCCGATGAGGGTCTTTGCCAAGCTGAAAGTCCAGAGCGGCTATTACAACTACAACCAGCCCACCGCACCACAGTTTCTGCGTGATGTGGCGCACAGTGGCATGAAAGCCGCACTCGACAAGCGGGCCATGTGGAACCAGATGCGCATGAATCCGACCGACTTGTCGGATCTTTCGGCCTCCACGCTGACCTTCCTGATGAATGGCGTCACGCCGGCGGGCAATTGGACCGGGCTGTTCAAACCGGGCGAGCGTGTACGGTTGCGCTTCATCAACGGTGCCGGCAACACTTTCTACGACGTCCGCATCCCCGGGCTCAAACTCAAGGTGGTGCAGGTCGACGGCGTCAATATCGAGCCTGTCAGCGTGGATGAATTTCGCTTCGGACCCGGCGAAACCTACGACGTGGTAGCCGAACCTCGTGATGACGCCTATACCGTCTTCGCGCAAACGATGGACCGAACCGGCTACGCCCGCGGCACCTTGGCCACGCGGCCGGGCTTGAGCGCACCGGTGCCGGAGGTGGATGCTCCGGTTTGGTTGTCCATGAGCGACATGATGGGGGCAATGGGCGGCAGCATGGCCGGTATGGACCACGGCGCGCCGTCTGGCCATGGAGGCCACAGCGGCGGAGCGGGGATGGCCGGAATGCCTGGAATGATGCATGGCGGCATGGCGATGGACCATGGTGGGCACGCCATGCCCGACATGCCGGCTACCAATCCGTTGGCGGTGCCCAGTACCCGGGCGCGCCATGCCAGCACCGAATATGGTCCCAGCACCGATGCGCGTGTGGACATGGCTCGCACCAATCTCGACGACCCTGGAGTGGGCTTACGTGGCAACGGCCGGCGCGTCCTGACGCTGTCTGATCTGCACACGATCGGTGGTCCGCTTGACGACCGCGGCCCCGAGCGGGAGATCGAGCTGCATCTGACCGGCAACATGGATCGCTACACCTGGTCGCTCGACGGCTTGGAGTTTGGCCAGTCCACGCCGGTGTTCATGAAATACGGTGAGCGCGTGCGAGTCATCCTGCACAACGACACCATGATGACCCATCCCATGCACCTGCACGGCATGTGGAGCGAATTGGAAAACCCGGACGGAAGCTTCCTGGCCCGCAGGCACACGATTCCGGTGCAGCCGGCCCAGCGCGTCAGCTTCCTGGTCACGGCCGATGCCTTGGGGCGATGGGCCTGGCACTGCCACCTGATGTTCCACATGGATGCCGGCATGTTCCGCGAAGTGGTGGTGGCCTGATCCATGAATACAAAGGAAAAAGTGCACATGATGAAACTCAAACTGAACGGGATTGCTTTCATACTCGCGACGCTTGGCACGGTGCCGGTGTGGGCGCAGTCGATGAGTGACATGGCCCACGACATGCCTGCCGCCACGATCGAAAAGGCTGATAGCGGCATGGAACGCATGGATCATGGCGTCATGGGCGACGCCCAGGGCGGCACGCCGCCGGCGGACGCCCGCGATCCGCATGCCTATTCCGGCGGCTATGGCCTGGGGGTCGGGCCCTATGCCATGGCCGGCACCCGCCAACTCAAGCTGGCCGACGAGCAGAATTTCGGTTCCTTGCTGATGAACCGCTTCGAGCGGGTGAACAGCAGCTACGGCAACAGTTTTTCCTACGACGCCCAGGCCTGGTTCGGGCGCGACTATGACCGTTTGGTGCTCAAGGCCGAAGGCGACCTGGTCGATGGCAAGGTCCCGGAAGCCCGTACGGAAGTATTGTGGGGGCATGCCTTTGCGCCGTTCTGGGACACCCAGTTGGGTCTGCGTAGCGACAGCGGCGGCGGGCCGGAGCGCCGTTGGCTGGCTGTAGGTGTGCAGGGACTGGCGCCTTACTGGTTCGAGGTCGACGCGGTGGCCTATGTTGGCGAAGGTGGTCGGACGGCGTTGCGCCTGGGGGCCGAGTATGCAGTCCTGTTTACACAAAAGCTGATCCTGCAGCCGCGCGTCGAATTCAACATCTATGGGCAAGCGGATGAGGCGCGCGAGATCGGCGGTGGCCTGTCCAGCGGCACTGCCTCTCTGCGCCTGCGCTATGAAATCAACCGCCAGTTCGCACCCTACGTTGGCGTCGAATGGAAGGGCAAGTACGGTGCCACCGCAGATCTGGCGCGCGCCGCCGGCGAGCGCATCGAAGAGTCGCGCTGGGTGGCCGGCGTGCGTTTCTGGTTCTGAACTTCATTGGCACGTATCGCATTTGATATTTTTTCGACTTCATCAAAAAGGCAGTTTCAACATGCAAAAATCTCTTTCCATCCTTCTGCTCAGCACCGCACCGGTTCTGGCCTTCGCCGCTGGAAATCATGGCGGTCATGACATGGGAGCCATGCACGGCAACATGGCCGGCATGCACCAGGGCGAACACAACTCGGCCGCCGGGCAAGCGGGTGATTCGGCCAAGGTCAGTCGCACGATCGAAGTGACCATGGACGACACCATGCGCTTCAGCCCGAGCCAGATTTCCGTCAAGGCGGGCGAGACGATCCGTTTCTTCGTCAAGAACGTTGGTAAGACCCAGCATGAGATGGTGATTGGCACTGCGGATGAGCTCAAGGAGCACGCCGAAATGATGCGCAAGATGCCTGGCATGCAGCATGCCGAGCCCAATATGGTGACGCTCGCTCCCGGCAAGCGAGGTGGCATTGTGTGGCAATTCTCCAAAGCCGGAAAGGTCGATTTTGCTTGTCTGATCCCCGGTCACATGGAGGCGGGCATGAAGGGGATGATTTCGGTTGAGTGAGCATGTCTGTGCCTTCATTGACACCAGGTATTGAACAGAAAGGAAAGTGAAAATGCGGAACTATCAACTTTGGCTGGCGACTGCTCTTGTTACGCTGCCTGCCTATTCGGTCCTTGCACAGCAGCCCGGACAGGAAGCCACGCTCCCCAAGGCCGTACAGACGCCGAACCTCGCTTCCGAGTGCGCGAAGGGTACCGGCGCGCGTCATGACCACGGCTTGGAAAAGGGAACCGGCCCTGCGGGCAAGAGGCCATGCTCAGATGGCCAGCCGCCCAAGGCTGCAAGTGCGGAGGAGCCGACTCGACCGGCGATGCGAGGGCACGATCACGGCAAGTTTCACAAGGGGCAATAAGCTAAGCCACGCCGTCAATAGATTACAGAAATGTAATCTTGGCGTCATCTCCGGGCAAGCGAGAAAACCTTACCCTAGCGAAGTGCTGGTGCCATTGTTTTCGTCTGATCGCTCCTGGATGACCAGGAGCCGGTGCCCGGTCAACCCGCCCATAGCTGTAATGATGAACTACCTCAAATCGATTCCCCGAATTGTGGCCCTTGCTCCGCTCATACTGATGCCTGTCTTCGCTCATGCGCAGATGAACCACGCGATGCAACCCGGCATGACTATGGTCGCCGACACATCGATGACTGAAGGTGAGATCCGCAAGATAGACAAGAGCCTTGGCAAGGTCACGATCAAGCATGGCCCGATCAGGAATCTGGACATGCCGGCCATGACGATGGTCTTCAACGTCAAAGACACGAGGTTTCTCGACAAGGTAAAGGTCGGGGACAAAGTCCGCTTTGTCGTTGTCATGGACGCCGGCAAGATGGTTATCACCGATCTCCAGCCGGTTGAGTAACGCTCTCACGCTTCACCGCATCTTCAGTAACGGGAGAATCTCGATGTACTTTGGCAATAGCGAGATCAAGCCGGAAGAGTACGAGCGCCTCAAGCAGTTGCTCGACAAGGATAAAGTGAGCCATTCGCTGCAATCAAAGGGAAGCACGTGAAGCTGACATTTCACGGTGCCGCGGGCACGGTGACCGGCTCCAAATACCTGCTGGAGCATGCCGGACGTCAGGTTTTGGTTGATTGCGGCCTCTTCCAAGGCTACAAGAATCTGCGAGAGATGAACTGGGAGCCTTTCCCTGTGGATGTCTCGCGCCTGGACTGCGTCGTCCTGACCCATGCGCATCTGGATCACTCCGGTGCTTTGCCTCTGCTGCTTCGGAACGGGTATCGCGGCCCTATCTACACCACGCCGGGATCCATCGACCTCTGTCATCTGCTCCTGCCAGACAGTGGGCGGCTGCAGGAAGAAGACGCCGAATACCTGAACCGCCACCATGCCAGTAAGCACAAGCCAGCTCTTCCTCTCTACACCGAAGAGGATGCGCGACACGCTTTGCGCTATATGCAGGCTGTGCCATTCAATGAAACCATTGAAATAGTGCCTGGCATGCAGCTGTCACTTCGGCCAGCGGGCCATATTCTTGGTGCGGCCAGCGCAGAAATTCATGCGGGTGGCCTTACCATCGTTTTTTCAGGAGATGTTGGGCGGGATGACGATCCGATCATGCGGCCGCCGACACCGCTTGGGAAGGTGGATTACCTGGTCGTTGAATCCACCTATGGCGATCGGCTGCACCAACCGGAGGACAACGAAGCGCTCCTAGCCGAAATCATCCAGAGAACGGCGGGTCGTGGCGGCAGTGTGGTGATACCGGCCTTCGCGGTGGGGCGCGCGCAGGCGTTGCTGTTTCTGCTCTCGCGCCTCAAGGCACGACACGCGATCCCGGACCTGCCCGTGTTTCTCGACAGTCCGATGGCCATCGACATGACCGAGATATACCACCGGCATCGTGCCGAACATCGGCTGAGTCCTCAGGAGTGCAAAGGTCTGTGCCGGGTCGCCACGATGGTCCGGACTTCTGACGCATCGCGAGCCTTGAACGAGGTTCGCTACCCGGCCATCATCATCTCGGCTAGCGGCATGGCTACCGGAGGGCGGGTGCTGCACCACCTTAAGAGAATGGCTCCGGACCGGCGCAACACCATCGTCCTGGCAGGCTATCAGTCCGGAGGCACCCGTGGTGCACGTCTGGCCGCCGGGGAGAAGTCCATCCGGATCTTTGGCGAGGAAGTCGCCGTTCATGCCGAGGTCGCCTTGCTGCGCGGCATGTCAGCTCACGCTGATGCCGCACAGCTTGTGCGCTGGATGGAAAGTGCGTCCAACGTACTGAAACAGGTCTTCCTGACCCATGGGGAGCCGGGACCAGCAGATACCTTACGGCTGCGGGTGGAAACCGAACTCGGATGGCCTGCGGGGGTGCCGCGTCTGGGCCAGACCGTGGAACTGGTGCCATGAGTCACCTCCACCCTCATGAAGATCACGGAGCGCATGCTGCGCTTCGGTACCGGTCGTTGGGAATCGACACGCAGCAGGAGTATGTGATCTACATGCGCCGCGACTGCCACGTTTGCCGTGCCGAAGGGTTTCAATCTCAGACTCGCGTGCGTGTCGATCTGAATGATCGGCACATCATCGCCACCCTGAATGTGATCGATTCGGACCTGCTGATGCCCGGAGACGTTGGCCTGTCGAGGGGTGCTGCCCAGGCGCTAACGGCGGACGAGCAGAGCCTGTTGAAGATTTCCCATGCGCCGACGCTGGACTCTGAGAGTGCATTGCGAGCCAAGATCTACGGACATCGCCTCGGGGCACCCGAATACAAAAGCATCATCTCTGACGTTTCGAGGGGCCACTATTCGGACATTCACTTGGCGGCGTTTCTGAGTGCATGTGCTGGCGGTCGCATGGATTTGCAGGAGACCATTGATCTGACGCGGGCCATGGTCGAGGTGGGGGAAAAGATCGACTGGGGGCGGACGCCGATTGCGGACAAGCACTGCGTTGGCGGCCTGCCAGGCAACCGAACCACGCCGATTGTTGTGGCCATCATTGCTGCAGCCGGCCTGACTATGCCGAAGACGTCTTCGCGCGCCATCACATCACCCGCGGGGACCGCCGACGTGATGGAGACCATCACGAACGTCACGATGAACTTGGCCACGATGCGACGGGTGGTTGAACAGGAAGGTGGCTGCCTGGCCTGGGGGGGCGCGCTGTCGCTGAGCCCGGCTGACGACTTGCTGATCAGGGTAGAGAGGCCGCTGGACCTGGACAGTGATGCCCAATTGGTTGCCTCCGTACTATCGAAGAAGATCGCCGCGGGTGCGACGCACGTCGTACTGGACATCCCCGTCGGACCGACGGCCAAGGTGCGCAGCGAAGAAGACGCTCATCGGCTGACCGCCTTGCTGCAGCAGGTCGGCGAAGCCTGCGGCCTCAAACTGAAAATTCGGCAGTCACGCGGAAGTCAACCCGTCGGCAGAGGGGTTGGACCAGCACTTGAAGCTCGTGATGTCTTGGCGGTACTTCGCGGCGCAGCGCATGCGCCGATGGATTTGCGGATGCGCGCCCTCAATCTTGCCGGGGATTTGCTGGAATTTTGCGGCAAAGCGCTTCCTGGAACCGGTCATTCAATGGCCTGGCGACTGTTGGATTCGGGGATGGCCTGGCAGAAATTTCAGGCTATTTGCGAAGCGCAGGGTGGATTGCGCGAGCCACCTGCCGCCAACATCATGGAACCGATAACTTCGCTCTCAGCAGGGCATGTCTCGCACATAGACAACCGCCGTTTGTCGCGCCTTGCAAAGCTACTGGGAGCGCCGATAACCCCGGCAGCTGGTTTGGATATGCATGTCGAGCTGGGAGACCGGATACAACAGGGGCAGCCCTTGTTCACCCTGCATGCCAATGCTCCAGGGGAACTGACTTATGCGAAAGAGTATCTGGCATCCCATCCAATCTTGACCGTCTCTGAATGAGGCAGAGATCCGTTACGTTTCTCGTGTGCAACTTGGTCTTTTTCACTATTAGGAGATTCCTATGAAAGCAGTACGTTCCCTGATCACCGTATCCTTGATGGCTTGTCTGGCGACTTTGAGCCTGGCCGCGCAGCCGGATTCGCAAGACCATGAAGCGCATCACCCCGCAGACGCGGCGTCGGCTCCTAAGAAGTCCAAAGCCCCGGCTGCGAAACCTCCAGTGACAAAGCCCTCAGCTTCCAAGCCTTCCGCTGGGACGAAGCAAAAGGTGGATCAGATGGACAAGCAAATGACGGTGATGAGCGAGATGCATCAAAAAATGATGGGCGCCAAAACACCCGAGGAACGTAGTGCCTTGATGGGTGAGCACATGAAAGTGATGCAGGATGGCATGTCCATGATGAACATGATGAAGGGCTCTGGCATGGCCGGCGCAGGTATGGGCGGGGGTGGCATGGGTGGCTCGGGGATGGGTGGTTCGCAAGACAACAAGAGCATGCCTGGCAACATGGAAGACCGTCAGCAAATGACGGAGAAACGCATGGACATGATGCAAATGATGATGCAGATGATGATGGATACGCAGTCGGCACCCGCCACGAAATAAACAGGTGCCACCATGAATCACGATCATCAGAACCATGAACCGCCTCCGCCATTCTGGGGGTCTCGTTATTCGATAGGACTGCTCGTTATCGGGGCGGTTGCCGGTTATTTCCTGTTGAGAGAGCATCTGGCGCATGTCGTCGGAGCGCTGCCCATCCTGTTGCTGTTGGCCTGTCCCATCATGCATGTCTTCATGCACGGTGGTCACGGCCACCACCATGGAGGAGGCGGTACCTCGGGTACCCCGGACAATCAACCCAAAACGAATCAAACCAAACCGGGAGAAACGTCGTGAACCATTCCCAGCCTGCCTACGGACTTTGGGTGTTGGTCGTATTGAACTCTGCCATCTTCATCATGTTCGCGTTCAGCTTCTTCAAGCCAGCTACTGCGAGGGATTGGAGAACCTTTGGGGCATTCGCTGCATTCATTGTTGCTCTGTTCGTCGAAATGTATGGCTTCCCGCTAACGATCTACTTGATGTCAGGCTGGCTGCAGACCAAATATCCGAATCTTGACATCTTGTCCCACGATGCTGGCCATTTATGGGCTACTCTGCTCGGAGAGAAGGGGGATCCGCATTTTGGTGTCTTGCATATCGCCAGCTATATCTTCCTGGGCTACGGCTTCTACCTGCTGTCTACAGCCTGGAATGTTCTCTACCATGCGCAACGCAATCATGCACTGGCGATGACAGGTCCGTATGCGCGGATTCGGCACCCACAATATGTGGCATTTGTCCTGATTCTCTTGGGCTTTCTACTGCAGTGGCCAACACTCCTGACACTGCTCATGTTTCCGATCCTGTTGTTGATGTACGGCCGTCTCGCCATTACGGAGGAGGCGGAAATGCGTGCGCAGTTCGGAGAGGAATTCGATCGTTACGCACTAAAAACGCCTAGGTTCTTTCCCCGGAGGCGTTAGGCCATCGGACCAGCCGATTCGCATTCAGATGCCGAAGAGGTCAACATGCCACACGCATTCAGACGCTTCGTTTTTATTCAAAAGTTTCTTTTGATTTCGGCATTTCTTCTGGCACTGGTTGAGCCTGCGTTGGCACAGGGCCGGCTGGACAAGGAGGGGGTGACGATCTATTGGGGGTTCGTGCCGGCCGCTGTGGTATCTGAGAAGCATGCCCTTGACGACATGCGCGGCGGCCGGCCCGGCGGTGGCGGCCAGGCCCACCATCTTGTTGTCGCCTTGTACGACACCACCAGCGGACGCCGGATCGACAACGCGGTGGTGCGCGCCCAGCTCAGCGAGTCAGGCATCGTCGATGAGCCACCCAAATACTTGACGCCAATGCCCATCAATGGCCAGATGTCCTATGGTCAGGTTTTTTCTGTCACCAAGGCGGGGCCGTACCGTTTTCATGTCTGGGTGAGACCTCCGGGACGCAATACGGATATCGAGTTCGCGATTTCGGCCTTCTCGCCGCATCTCACAGATCGTTGATGCGATTGTTCAATTGCCACAAGGAAGAATGATCCATGTGTTTTTCGATGACTGCCAGTCTTGCTGCCGGTGGCTTCCTGCTCGGCGTTGGCACGATGACTGTGAAAGTGGCACGACGTCCGTCCGAGATTCCTTTTGCTGCAATACCGCTGCTCTTTGCCATTCAACAACTGAGCGAGGGCATTGTCTGGTGGACTTTTGCCAACAATGCGCCGGGGCTCAATGTCGTCATGACCCAGTTTTACTCGTTTTTCTCGCACGTACTCTGGCCGGCCTATGTGCCTCTGGCCGTGCTCTTACTGGAGCCTCCAGGTGGGCGGAGCAGACTGCTGAAATTGACCGCCATTGCTGGGGTGGGGGTCGGCTTATATCTGCTGTATTCGATGTTCGAGTATCCGATCATGTCCCGGCCCACGGGGGGGCATATTGAATACGAGTCACCCCATTTCTTTGCTGTCGTGACGATGACGGGGTACCTTCTCGCAACCACCGTGAGCCCGTTGCTGTCGAACGAGGGCATAGTCAGGATCTTTGGGGCTCTCGCCTTGATCTCATTTATGTTGGCCTATTTGATCTTTGCGAAATGGTTCATTTCCGTTTGGTGTTTTTTCGCCGCGATTTTGAGCGTGGTCGTTGCGCTTAGGTTCTTTGGGCGGAAAAAGCCTCTCACACTTGTTTGATAGTTCAATCAGCAAGTTATTTCAGCAACTATCTTCAGAAGCACATCATGGGGATTTCTATGCAGATGGGCTTGCTTGCTGAACCGGAGCGCATCCGGAATTTTGTGACCAAGAAGGTGCATCTGAGCCCGTTGCTGCGCTTGGAGGATGCCAAGACCCATGTTGAGGCACTGACCTGGGCCCCCCAGGAGGCCGGCTATCCATCCCAACCGCAAGGGGGTTCGCAATGACCGCCAACGTGCTGGAGTCGACGCTGACCTGCCCGGTTTGCGGCCACAGCAAGCTGGAAACGATGCCTACCGACGCCTGTCAGTGGTTTTACGAGTGCGAGCAGTGCCACACCGTGCTCCACCCCAAGCCAGGCGACTGCTGCGTCTACTGTTCCTACGGCAGCGTGCCTTGCCCACCGATTCAAGAGCATGGCAAGAGTGACGGGTGCTGCAGCTGACGGTTCAACCGCCATGCAGATCCTATTTAGATTACAAAAATGTAATGCACCTGTCAGGTGTCTGTTGGCTTGCAGCACTGATACTGACATTTAGCGCCCGGTTAACCCCAGGCTGACCGCGCAAATCGACTCTCGGGACCATGATGGGTATATGAAGACGAGCCTCCGGTTTTTCCTTTGCGTAATTGCCTCATTGCCGTTTCTGGTTTCCCCGGCTGCCGCCCAGGAAACCAACCTTGGCGCGACGCTCAACGGCTTGCTGGACTATGCCCACAAAGGCAATCCCGAGTACGCCGCGATGCGGGCCGAGGTGGACGCGACGACCCAGCGAATCGAGTCGGCGGGGGCCTTGCCAGACCCGCGTTTCCGTGCCGAACTTCGGGACGTGACCCGCCAGGGGGAGCAATCCCCCATGCTGCTACCTGGCCAGGTGGGCAGCACCCGATATCTCCTGATGCAGGAGTTTCCATGGTCCGGCAAGAGGGATCTGAAGCGAAACATTGCCGAGCAGGATGTCGAAGCAGCCCGGGGGCGCAGCCAAGGGACCTGGATCGAGATTTCAAGCCGCATCAAGGCTACCTATGCGCGACTCTATCTCCTGTATCGCAGTGAAAAAATCACACGCGAAATCATTGATTTGATGGCGCGTCTGGAGGGCGTGGCACAGGCCCGTTACGCCGGTGGCCTGGCGGCCCAGCAGGACGTGATTCGGGCCCAGCTCGAGCAGTCTGCCTTGCACAATGAACTGATCGCGGTAGAGGTGGAACGGCGTCAGCTAACGGCACGTCTGAATGGCTTGCTGGCCAGGCCTGCCGGAGCTCCCCTGGCAATGCCAGTGGCACTGCGGCCGATGCCATCGCCAGCGCAATTGAACCTCTCCGGGCTGGAGGAGCGTGCCCTGGCCCGCAATCCGCAACTCAGTACCGAGGAGTCCCGCATCCGTGCTGCCCAACTGAGCAGGGACCTTGTTCTGAAGAATCGTTACCCCGACATCACATTGGGTGTTTCTCCCATTCAGTACCAAGGGACTGTGAAGGAATGGGAGCTGATGATTGAAATGAATATACCGCTGCAGCAGTCATCCCGTCGAGCTCAGGAGAGGGAATCTGAAGCCATGCTGCAGGCAGCCCAAGCGCGTAAAGCGTCTGCCACTTGGCAACTGTTGTCTGATCTCTCGGAAAAAGTGGATGCGATCGATGCCGCCCGTCGTACGGAGAACCTCGTGGTGACCCAATTACTTCCCCAATCGGAATTTACTTATCAGGCGGCTTTGGTGGGGTATGAGAACGGCAAGGTGGACTTTGCGACGCTGCTGGATGCCCAGCGGCAGATCCGTAAGGCTAGACAGAGTCAGTTGGATTCCCAGGTGGAGGCGCAACTCCGGCTGGCTGAAATCGAACGAATCATTGGAGAAGATATATGAGTGTCAGGTCCAAATGGCTGATCGCCGCGCTGGGCGTCAGTTTTGTGGTCCTCATTGCGCTCGAAGTCCAGTATGGCTTCTTGTACCGAGGCCACGAGCAGCAACCGGCGGCGGCGAGCGGGGCGGAAACGCCGAATGCCGCAACGCCCAAGCCTGCACGCAAACTCCTCTTTTACCGCAACCCGATGGGCTTGCCCGATACCTCTCCCGTGCCGAAGAAGGATCCCATGGGCATGGACTACATCGCCGTCTATGAGGGGGAGGATCAGGAAGACAGTTCGGCTCAGGCGGGCTTGATCAAGATCAGCACGGAAAAAATCCAGAAGTTAGGCGTACGGACAGAGGCGGCGCGTGTCCAAAGCTTGGAACGCACGGTTCGTGCGGCGGGACGAGTCGAGCCCGACGAGCGCCGGATCTACACCATCTCACCCAAATTCGAGGGTTATGTGGAGCGCCTGCACGTGAACGTGACTGGCCAGGCAGTGGCCAAGGGTCAGGTGCTCTTTGAGGTCTACAGCCCGGAACTGATCTCCGCACAGCGCGAGTACCTGATTGCTCTGCAGGGCCTGCAGTCGTCACAAGGATCTGCGGATTCGGTCCAGTCGGGCATGCGTCGCCTAGCCGACTCCAGCCTACAGCGCCTGCGCAACTGGGATATCTCGGAAGAGCAGATATCCCGCCTGACGCAAACAGGAGAAGTTCGCCGCACGCTGGCATTTCGCTCCCCGGTCCAGGGACTGGTGACGGAGAAAAAGGCCGTGCAGGGCATGCGTTTCATGCCGGGCGAGGCGCTGTACCAGGTCACCGACCTTGGCGCTGTCTGGGTAGTCGCCGATGTGTTCGAACAGGACATTGGTCTCGTGAAGACGGGCGCCAAGGTCAAGGCGACGATTAATGCCTATCCTGACAAGGCGTTTTCGGGGACCGTCACATATGTCTACCCCACGCTCAATCCTGAGACACGCACGATCCCTGTGCGCATTGAGCTGTCCAACCCCGGCATGTTGCTGAAGCCAGCCATGTTTGCGCAAATCGAACTATCAGTCGGAGCACGCACACAGACGGTGACGGTGCCCAATTCGGCGGTCATCGACAGCGGAACGCGACAGCTCGTGCTCGTCCAGGTCGGGGAAGGGCGCTTCGAGCCGAGGGAGGTCCGCCTAGGCCGGCGCGCCAGCAATGAGGTGGAAGTCCTGGAAGGCGTACGCGACGGCGAGTTGGTCGTCGTAACTGCCAATTTCTTGATTGATGCCGAGAGCAATCTCAAGGCCGCCGTCAGCGGCTTTGGCCACACGGGTCATGGTTCCAGTGCAGATTCCGGGCAGAAGCCGTCAAGCGAGATGCCGAAAGCGGCAGCAATAGGTCATCGGGCCGAAGGTGCGATCGAGTCCATCGATCTGAAGAGCGGCACAGTCGAAATCAGCCACGGCCCCGTACAAAGTCTCAAATGGCCGGCCATGTCGATGGAGTTCGCGGTCGCCAATAGTGGCCTGCTACAGGGTTACAAACCTGGCGACATGGTGGCATTCGAGTTTGTCGAGCGTAAGCCCGGTGAGTGGGTGGTGACGGCATTGCGCCGTGCCGCACCAGCGCATGATGCAGCCGCACACAAGAGTCGCTAACGGGAAGAAAAATGCTCGCCAGAATCATTGATTGGTCGGGGCGCAACCGCTTCCTGATCCTTCTTGCAACCCTGTTCGTTGTCGCGGCCGGCATCTATGCGGTGATCCGCACACCGTTGGATGCCCTGCCTGACTTGTCCGACGTGCAAGTCATCGTCTATACCGAGTATCCAGGGCAGGCACCGCAGGTGGTCGAGGATCAGGTGACCTACCCTTTGACAACAGCCATGTTGTCGGTGCCCCGATCCAAGGTGGTGCGAGGATTCTCATTCTTCGGTGCTTCTTTCGTTTACATCATCTTTGAGGATGGCACCGATATCTACTGGGCACGTTCGCGCGTGCTGGAGTACCTCAATTTCGCCGCCGGACGCATGCCAAAGGGTGTGACCCCGCAGATCGGCCCCGATGCGACCGGCGTGGGTTGGGTATATCAATACGCTTTGCTGGCGAAAGACCGTAGCTTGGCCGAGTTGCGCAGCCTGCAGGATTGGTACTTGCGTTATCAGCTGACCAAGGCTCACGGTGTCTCTGAAGTCGCCTCCATCGGAGGTTTTGTCCAGACCTACCAGGTCACGGTCGACCCGGTAAAGCTGCGCGCCTATGGCATACCCTTGAGCCGGATTTCCCAGGTGATCCGCGATTCCAATCGGGACGTGGGCGGACGGGTCATTGAAATGGCCGAGACCGAGTACATGGTGCGCGGCAAGGGCTATCTGCGCGGCGTGTCTGATATCGAAAACCTGGCGCTACGCAGCGAGAAGGGGACACCGGTGCTGGTGCGCGACGTCGCACGGGTGGAACTCGTACCCGACGAGCGACGCGGCCTGACCGAACTCAACGGCGAAGGCGAGGTGGTTTCCGGCATCGCCATGGCGCGCTACGGCCAGAACGCCCTGGAGGTCATCCACAACCTGAAGGAAAAGGTCGCAGAGGTCTCCTCCGGCCTGCCCGCGGGGGTGACGATCGAGGCGGTCTACGATCGCTCCGACCTGATCCACCGGGCCATCGACACCTTAAAGCGGACCCTGCTGGAGGAATCGCTCATCGTTGCCTTGGTGTGCGTGGTGTTCCTGTTGCATGTGCGCTCGGCGCTGGTGGCCATCCTGATGCTGCCGGTGGGCGTGCTGATCGCCTTCATCGCCATGCGCCTGCTGGGCATGAATTCGAACCTGATGAGTCTGGGCGGGATTGCGATTGCCATCGGCGCCATGGTCGATGCCGCCATCGTGATGATCGAGAACGCGCACAAGCATCTGGAACGGTTGCCGCCGGACCATACCACCAGTCAGCGCGGGGAAGCCATGCTGCTCGCCTGCAAGGAGGTTGGGCCGGCCTTGTTCTTCTCGCTACTCATCATCACCGTCTCGTTCCTGCCGGTATTCACCCTGGAATCGCAGGAAGGACGGCTGTTCTCTCCCTTGGCTTACACCAAGACGTTTTCCATGGCCGGGGCCGCACTGCTGTCCGTGACGCTGGTTCCGGTCCTGATGATGTTCTTTATCCGCGGCAAGATCATGCCGGAGGCCAAAAATCCGGTGAACCGGGTCCTGATCTGGCTGTACCGCCCCATCATTGCTTGGGTGATGGTCTGGAAAAAGACGACTATCGGGCTTGCTCTGCTGGCACTGGGCATCACCCTCTATCCGGCCTCCCAGTTGGGTTCCGAGTTCATGCCGACGCTCAACGAAGGCACTCTCTTGTACATGCCGTCCTCGCTGCCCGGTATGTCAATCACCAAGGCTGCCGAGCTGCTGCAGACTCAGAACAAGATCATCAAGAGCTTCCCGGAGGTGGCCTCTGTGTACGGCAAGGCTGGCCGCGCCAACACGGCGACCGATCCGGCCCCAACCGAGATGTTCGAGACGATCATCAACCTCAAGCCGACCTCAGAGTGGCGGGACGGCATGACGACGGACAAGCTGATCACAGAGATGGACAAGGCACTTCAGTTCCCTGGTGTTTCCAATGCCTGGACCATGCCGATCAAGGCGCGTATCGACATGCTCTCGACCGGCATACGCACGCCAATCGGCATCAAGGTGTTCGGCAAGGACTTGGCCGAGATGGAGCGTCTGGCCAAGGAGATTGAAGCGGTCGTCAAGACGGTACCCGGCACCAGTTCGGCATTCGCCGAGCGCATCACTGGGGGTTACTACCTGAACATCGAGCCCGATCGCCTGCAGCTGGCGCGCTACGGCCTCAATGTAGGCGAGTTGCAGGAAGTCATCGGAACAGCGCTGGGTGGCGAAATGGTGACCACCACGGTCGAAGGGCGCGAGCGCTTTGGCATCACCGTGCGCTACCCGCGTGAGTTACGCAACGATCCACAGCAGATCGCGACACAGGTGCTGGTGCCGACACCGGGTGGTGCCATGGTGCCGCTGGGGCAGGTGGCGACTCTTTCAATAGCCAAGGGTGCGCCCGGTATTCGCACCGAAAATGCCTTGCTGTCCGCCTACATCTATGTGGACATCCGGGATCGGGACATCGGTGGCTATGTGGCCGATGCCAAGAAGGCCGTGGCTGAACGAGTCAAATTTCCACCGGGATATTACGCAACCTGGAGCGGCCAGTTTGAGTCCATGGAGCGGGCCATCCAGAAAATGAAGGTGGTCATCCCTGTGACGCTGGCGCTGATCTTCCTGTTGCTGTACCTGAACTTCAGGCGTCTCACCGAAACCCTGATCGTGATGCTCTCCGTTCCGTTTGCCCTGGTCGGCGGGATTTGGCTGATGTGGCTGCTGGGCTACAACCTGTCGGTTGCCGTGGCCGTGGGCTTCATCGCTCTGGCCGGGGTAGCCGCGGAGACCGGAGTGATCATGCTGATCTACCTGGATCACGCCTGGGAAGAGGTGAAGGCTCGGCGCCTGGCGACGGGGATGATCCCAAGGGCAGAAGATCTCTACGCGGCGGTGATGGATGGCGCCGTTGAGCGGGTGCGGCCCAAGATGATGACCGTGGTGGCCATCATGGCGGGTCTCTTGCCCATCATGTGGGGCAGCGGCACCGGGTCCGAAGTCATGAGCCGCATCGCCGCCCCCATGGTGGGGGGCATGATTTCCTCGACCATCCTCACGCTGGTCGTCATCCCCGCCATCTATGCCCTGGTAAAGCAGTGGCAACTGCGCCGCGAAGGAAATGCGGTATTACCGTCGGGGCAAATTCGACCTGAGTCGATGGGTGGATGACCAATCACCCACGATAGCGCTTGACATTGACATGATGGGAAGGTTTACCTTAGTGCTTGCGTCGATAGTGGCGCTTAACTGGAGAAACTTATGAGCTCGATTGAACTGGCAGTAAAAGGAATGACCTGTGGCTCTTGCACCAACGCGGTGCGCAAGGCCTTGTCCCGTGTTCCTGGTGTCGGCCATGTCGATGTGGATCTCGCGCAAGGGCGGGCGACAGTCACGTCTCTCGATGCAGGAAACCATCTGCAGGATATGCTGGATGCTTTGACTGAAGCTGGCTACGAGGGAAAGTTGGCTTCAGGCTCGTCGGTATCTATAAGCGAAGAATCATCGGGGCCCAGCACGGCGCATTGCGCCAGCACCAAAGCCACGCAACGCCAAGGTGGCTGCTGCTGCGGCCATTGAGTGAACTGTCGCGGCGGCGAGATTGTTTTATGACTGAAAGGAAGTTGAAGCCATGGACGAACACGCTCATCACGAACACCATCATCATGGTGAGAGGGAGCAGCCTTCCTCGACGCAGACAGAAGGTTTGAAGGATCCGGTCTGCGGCATGGCCGTCACCGCGCAGTCGGAACACCATCTCAGCCACCAGGGGCAGAACTACTATTTCTGCAGTGCGAAGTGCCAGGGCAAGTTCGCCGCTGATCCAGAGCGCTACGCAAGCCCGGTAGCCGCCGCCCCGGTGTCAGCGCCGGCGTCGATTGGGACGATTTACACCTGTCCCATGCATCCGGAGATCCGGCAGGACCATCCGGGCTCATGCCCCAAGTGCGGCATGACCCTCGAGCCTTTGCTGCCCGAGCTGGAAGAGGAGGACAACCCGGAGCTGAAAGATTTCCAGCGGCGCTTCTGGTGGACGCTCCCACTGACGGTGGTCGTGACGGTGTTGGCCATGTTCGGCCACCAGCTCAACTGGTTCGACATGGCACGACAGAGTTGGATCGAACTGGTCCTGTCCCTGCCGATCGTGTTGTGGGCGGGCTGGCCATTTTTTGAGCGCGGCTGGCAGTCGGTGCTCAACCGTAGCCCGAACATGTGGACTTTGATCGGCCTGGGCACCGGCGCCGCCTTCCTTTACAGCCTGGTAGCTACCATCGCGCCGGAAGTGTTCCCAGCTTCTTTTGTCGCCATGGGCCGTGTGGCCGTTTATTACGAGGCCACCGCGGTCATCATCTCGCTCACGCTGCTAGGACAGGTGCTCGAATTGAAGGCCCGGTCTCAGACCTCGGCTGCTATCAAGTCACTGTTGGGTTTGGCGCCCAAGACTGCGCGGCGTATCCGTGCCGATGGTTCGGACGAGGACGTGCCTTTGACCCACGTGCATGTGGGCGACCGGTTGCGCATCCGGCCCGGAGAAAAGGTGCCGGTGGACGGCGTGGTGGAGGAAGGGGGCAGCGCGGTTGACGAATCGATGCTTACCGGAGAGCCGGTGCCCGTGACTAAGCGGGTCGGCGACAAGGTGATCGGTGCCACCATGAATACCAACGGCGCCCTGGTCATGCGTTCTGAAAAAGTCGGTTCTTCGACTATGTTGGCGCAGATTGTTCAGATGGTGGCGCAGGCCCAGCGTTCCAAGGCACCGATGCAGCGCATGGCGGACATCGTGGCCGGGTATTTTGTACTCATGGTCGTTGCCATTGCGCTGCTGACCTTCTTTGTCTGGGGGTTCTTCGGGCCTCAGCCCAGTTGGGTCTATGCGCTGATCAATTCGGTTGCCGTCTTGATCATTGCCTGTCCCTGTGCGCTCGGACTGGCGACGCCCATGTCCATCATGGTGGCGACCGGCAAGGGCGCCACTCGCGGTGTGCTGTTCCGCGACGCAGCAGCCATCGAGCACATGCGCCGGATCGACACGTTGATCATCGACAAGACCGGCACTTTGACGGAAGGCCGGCCAGCCTTCGACCGTGCGGTTGCAGCGCCCGGTTTCGAGGCGAACGAAGTGTTGCGGCTGGCGGCCAGCCTGGATCAGGGCAGCGAGCACCCCTTGGCCGACGCCATCGTGCGCGCCGCCCGCGAGCGGGGTCTTTCTCTGGACAAGCCGGAGCAGTTCGAATCCGGATCCGGCATTGGCGTACGCGGACTCGTTGGTGGACGGCAGCTGGCGCTTGGGAATACAACCCTGATGCAGCAAGTGGGCGTCTCGGTCGAGTCCCTGGTTTCCCAAGCTGAAGCGCTTCGGGTAGAGGGCGCAAGCGTTATGCATCTGGCGGTTGACGGCCGCCTGGCCGGTCTGCTGGCTGTCTCCGATCCCATCAAGGCCAGCACGCCAGAGGCACTGGCGACCCTGAAGGCAGCCGGTATGCGCATCGTGATGGCCACCGGCGATGGCCTGACGACGGCTAAGGCGGTCGGCGCCCGCCTGGGGATAGACGAGGTGCATGGTGAAGTCAAGCCAGCTGACAAGCTCATTCTCGTGGAGAAGCTGCAACGTGAAGGCCGAGTTGTTGCCATGGCGGGCGACGGTATCAACGACGCGCCGGCGCTGGCAAAGGCGGATGTTGGTGTTGCCATGGGCACCGGTACCGACGTGGCGATGAATAGCGCGCAGATCACGCTGGTCAAGGGCGATCTGCGCGGGATTGCGGTGGCACGAACCCTGTCGGAAGACACCGTGCGCAACATGAAGCAGAACCTCATGTTTGCCTTTCTGTACAACGCGCTGGGCATTCCGGTGGCCGCCGGCGTCCTGTATCCGGTAACCGGATGGTTGCTCTCGCCCTTGATTGCCGCGCTGGCCATGAGCTTCAGCTCGGCGTCCGTGATCGGCAATGCCTTGCGCCTTCGGCGATGAGACAGCAGGGAGAGAGACATGCCGAGGCTGTGGCGCTGATCCATGTAGCGCCGGAGCAGGTTTTTGCCAGGCTGGACGACCAACGCCGACTCGCGGCACACATGACCAAAGCGTCGTGGATGACCTTGGGCTCGAAATTCAATTTCGAGCTGGATGAGTTTCAGGGGCGTCGTATCGGCTCGATCATCCGAATGAACGGACGTATCGCGGGCATTGAACTCGGACTGGACGAGATCGTGAATGAATATGAGCCGCCCTTGCGCAAGGCGTGGGCTACGCTCGGCGAGCCGCGCCTGCTTGTCATTGGAGCCTATCGCATGGGCTTTAACCTGGCAGCGGAAGGTAAAGGCACGCGCTTGCAAGTCTGGATTGACTACCAACTGCCCAGCCGGGCCGCCCTGAGATGGCTGGGATGGCTTCTGGGTCCCGCCTACGCGCGGTGGTGCGTGAGAAAAATGGTTGAAGACGCAAGACGGGGTTTTTGAGATGGATGCCTTCTATCATCGATTTTCTGAGTTATTCGCTCAGCTTGGCCTCTCGCGTGAGCCAGCCGATATACGTGATTTCATCAAACGGCATTCGCCATTGCCTGCAGAGAGGCGATTGGAGGATGCAGCGTTCTGGAGCGCCGCCCAAGCGGCTCTGCTCCGCGAGAAACTGATGGAGGACGCGGACTGGGCGGAAGTCGTTGATCAATTAAATGCCGCGCTCCGCCTGGCAAATGCGAGCGCTATCGAACCTACCGTCAGGGTTGTCTGCCTATGCGCGTCGTGGTGTGGTGTCTGTCGGGATTTCGTGTCTCAGTACCATGAAACGATGCGGGCCACACCAGGTGTTGTTTTTGACTGGTACGACATTGAAGACGACGTTGAGCGGCTTGGTGATGTCGACGTCGAAAGTTTCCCATGCATTTTGATCGAGGTTCAAGGAGAACCGGTTTTCTTCGGTCCGATTACGCCAAACCGAGGTAGTTTGGAGTTGCTGATACAGCGCGCACCGAATATGACACCGCTGCCGCAAAGCCAAGTGGATCGAGACCGACTCGAGACCATCTTGCGTATCAAGTGAGTAAGTCAAAGAACTGATCCAGCAAGGCCTTGGCGCCCCCAGTTTCCCGGACGGTTAGCTTAGCCCTTGCCTTCTTCTAACTGGAACAGGCAGGAAGTCTATCCAGATGTTGGAGAGGTCAGTTGGAGACAACGCCGTAACACGGGATGCGGTCATGCCAGCAAGCGCAATACGTTGGCGCTGGTCGTGGCGGTGGCGCGGAAATACCCCATTACCGTCGCCACACTGTGGTGGCCGGTGAGCGCCATGGTCTCGCCCAGCGGCACGTTCTGCCGCCCGGCCTCTGTGACGAAGCCGGATCTCAGCGAGTGCGCCGAAAACTCACCCTCGACGCCTGCCAGCGCACAACGCGCCTGCACGATGTCGCGTACGGCCGCCGGCGACAGCGCCTCGCCCAGATGGCCGCCCTTACGAATCCGCCTAAAAATCGCCCCAGCCGTGATCCCGCTGGCCTGCAGCCAGGCCTCCAGTGCCTGCGCGGCCCGTCCGACCACCGGCTTATGGTTCTCCGGCCGGTCCAGGCCGGCCTGGTTGGTCTTGGAGTAAGCCAGGGTGTAGACATATTCGCCCGGGGCCAACCGATGCAACTGAGCTAGGTCGGCACGCGCCACCTCGGAGCGCCGGCGGCCGCCGCTGGCCCAGGCAAAGAGGAGGAGGGCGCGATCGCGTCGGCCGCGCAGGCTGTCGTCACAGGTGGCCAGCAGCGCCTCCAGCGGATCGCGGGTGAGGGCGGCTTTCTTGCGCGGCAGGGCACCGCGGCGGGCATACGCCTTGCGCGTGCGCGACAGGAGCTCGCGCACTTGGGGATCCTGACACGGGTTCTTCAGCTCGCGCGTCTGGTGCGCCTTGGACAGGACGGCGACCCGGTGCACCAGGGTGTTGAGCGCCAGCGCGCCTAGTTTGCCTTTGTAGCCGGCCGTCACCAGAGCCTGGTCGATCTCGGCCGGCAGTTCTAACACCAGGCCTTGTTCACCGCTGCGCTGGGCATGGTCAACGATGAACTGCAGCACGCAGGCCGGCGGCAACGGCAGCGCGATCTGGCGGCCGTAACGCAGGCCATACCAGGCAGCCCAGTAACGCAGGGCGCTACGGTAGCTGGCCTGGGTGTTGGGTGATTCGCCTTCACGCAGCAGTTCCAGCACCGCACGCTGGGTCACGGCGGACAGCTCAGTCGGTTGCAGGGCTGGGGTGGAGCGCAGGGCGGGCAGACGCATGTCGGAGTGGTGGTGCAATATTTGAAAAAAACATATGTGTTATGTATGATCTATTACAGAATTAACTGATAGATCACGATAACAATCATTTATCGTTAGTAAATATAACGCGTGGAGCAGAGCGATGCAAACTGGGAATGGTCGAGGGGTTCAGCAGGCAGAGGTTTCGGCTGCGGCCGACGCCCTTTTGGCGCAGGGCCAACGCCCAACGGTTGAGCGCGTGAGACGTCAGCTGGGCCGAGGATCGCCCAACACAGTTGGCCCCATGCTGGAGACTTGGTTCGTTGGGCTCGCACCGCGTCTAGGCGTTTCCACCAGCGAGAATGATATCGATGCGCAGCCGGCGGAACTGAGGCAGGCAATGGACACGCTATGGAGCCGGGCGCAGGAGATGGCTCGCCGCGAGGCCCAGGCCGCCCTGGCAATGGAGAATGAGCTCCTGCGGGCCCAGCAGCACCAGTTGAGCAATGAACGAGACGCGCTGACCAGACAGGCTGCCGCCCTGACCGAACGCGAGGCCTTGCGGGACGCCGCCGTAGCACGAGCCCAGGGCCAGGCGGACGAACTCGCCCGTCAGCTACGGGAGCTCCAAAACACCCTTCAGCAGCGGGATAGTGAGCTGGGATCCGTGCGTCTCAGCCTGGCCCATGCCGTTGAGGCAAAGGACGCGGCTCTGCTCGAGCACCGGCTTTCCGTCCAATCGTTCACAGACGAACGTCGGCGTCTGGAGGAGCGGTACAGCGCCACAGAGCGCCGGTATCTTGAGGAGGTGGATCGGGCCCGGCAGGAGACCAGGGCAGCGCAGAAGCAAGTGAAAGAAGGGGAGGAGCGAGCCGCGGCACATCGAAAAGCCTGGGACAAGGCGATGGAGACTGTGAATGGACAGATCCAAGTTCTCACGACAGAATCAGCCGGACTGCGTGCGAGTCTGGCCGCCAGTGAGAAGCGCGTCCACGATCTCCGTGAATTCGCCATCGCAGCTCGGACAACGTCAGCTTTAAAGAGGCCACGTCGCAACAAGTCTGCAGCGTGATCTCAATTGACCCTCAATCAAGTGAAACTGGATCATCCATGAGCAAAGCGGCACAACTCGCCAAAAAACTCGAACAGCTTGAAATCGCTGACGGCTTGGCGAGCATAGAGGAGGCGAGTGAAAAGTCCCTCTATTTCAACGTGATCGGGGATGCCATGTGCGTCATGCACGACGATGGCTCCGTGAACATCATCGACAACCACGGACGAGGCTTTGTCACAACCGAAGTCATTGCCCCCGAGAATATCCTCAAGGTGCTGCACCACTATCGCCCATTCAAAGAGGTATTTAAAGGGATGGTGCAGTAGCTACAGGGCTCTGGCCTAATGTGCAGAGCCTTTTGTCCAGGCTTCGCAGCCCAGGCTCAGCGTCTTCGGTTTGATTGGGAGACGACGCTACCCGCCAGCGTCTTTGTCAGAGGTGAGGACTTGGAGCTGTCCAACGCGCGGGACGCCTTGTCCTCGGTTTTTGCTCCTGTCTGAGCCGGTGATCCAGCCTGGCGCAGCGCAGATCCCGCCAGCGACTTCTGAATGGCGCTGGCACCGTTGCTCTGAAGAGTCTTTCCTGCAACAGATGCAACTCGCGATGACGTCTGTTTTGGATTGTCAGCCATTTCATACTCCATCGCCCCGATTGGGACCCTCGCGGACGGTGGGGCAGCCCTCCGCGAGAGTGAAATCTACGCAGGCGCAATAGAAGGCAATTTACCAGCGGGTGCGCCTAGCCCGCACGCCGAAAGGTTCCTCGCATTTGCCCTGTGCCCTCAATCAATGCACCGGCTTTTACCAACAGCCGGCACGCATCCAGTACATCCCAAGGCATTTCGCCCAGTGCGTCAGCCGCATCTGGAAAGCTAACAAATCCAGTCGCAGGCCAACGGTCAATCGCGCGTTTTGCAAGTGCCTCCAATTCGCGCTTGTTGAAGGGAGACCCAAAGTCCTCCTCGTACTGACCAAACAAGTAGATCTGATCGCGTCGAAGGATGAAGTGACTCCCGCAGCCCGTGTCCCTCCAGACAGAGGGAAATAAAGACGTTCCCGTTTTGGCGTCTTGGTACAGACGCCATGCCTTGCCTGCGCGCGCGTCAAGATTGACCGGGATATCTTCACCGCAGCCGCACGGGCACCGGATAAATAGCCAACGCGGGATTCCACGTTTGATTAAGACGCCGTCACCCGGATTTACGAGCAAGCCCGCCACTGCAGCGCGATTCTCAACAATACCTTTTTGCCTGTATGAGATAAGCATCAATTGATCTCACACTCCTTCCGATAGCGCCTCAATAATTCGCTCGGCCAATACCATGGCCATTGCCCGAACGTCCTCACGTGCAAGCCGACCGGAGGCCCCATCATTGTCAATGAAGACTATATCTTTGCACGCCTTTTTTGCGAGAACACAAGCCAGCGTCGCTGCATACTGATTCCGCTCTTGTTCCATCGGCTGAGCATGCAACCGGATCTGACGAACACAGTCAAAGAACCAGCTGGACCCATCCTTTGGATGGCATGTCAGCATTTCACCATTGAGCGCTGCGACTGAATACAGTTGCTCAATTGACCTCATGACCTCTTCGCCACTACGCCGATCTCCAATGAATCCGTCAATAAATAGACCAGCCTCCAGCGACGCCGCATCGAACAAGACCGGCTCATTCATTTCGATCTTCTCGAAATCGATGATGATGGAATCGCTACCTCGAACCAGCACATTCGTTGCATGCAAGTCACCATGAATAACGCCCATCAGTACCGGACGAGAATCGATTCCTTGGAACTGGGTCAGAAGCCTGTCGATATCCAAGGCGGCTCCGTAGCGCGTCATCAGCGGTCGACGGTGGTCTGGAATCGCCTTTGGGAAATGCTTCTCAAGCGTCGCGACGAGGCTCAGGTCAACCACCTCGGCCCCGCTTCGCCAAGACGCAATTGTTGTACTGAACAGATTTCCCACGGCAGTCGCCGCTCGGCCATCACGGGCACAATCCTTCAGCGTCTCAGCTCCAGTAACGTAGTCGCTGACAAGGATGCCAAACTCGTAGCCCAATGCGCACCGATCTAGCTTCAGACGTGGTCCCAGATGGAACGGTACATGCCCCATCGCGGATTCCCGGTAGTTGTAGTATTCCTTTGCGATGGCTTCACGATTACCCAGTTTGACGAAATATACATACGGCCAGTGACTGGGCACTACACCCCCCTGAAGTTCTGCATAGACGCGATACGTATCTACGCCTGACATTCCATTGCCCAGGGGAATCAGATCGACTTTTTCACAGTCGTGGAACGCGCGCTGTATCAACAAGCGGCGTTCATCTGACTGCTCTTTGTCACCGATGATGCGTGTTGTACCGTTTGGTGCCGCGCCAGCAGGATTGTTCTTGACTATATTTGCAATTTCGCGCCAATTGCAGGGACTGGGCACAACATAGACAAATGGTCCATACATCGGTCGATCAGACGTTTCCAGAGCATGAACCGGCAACTTAAGCGTTTGAATCGCATTCACAACGTGGCGCCTTAGGTAGTCGCCACCGTCTCCTGGAACAACGGGAAGATGGTGAACGTAGAGCCTGCAATCATAGGCAAGCAAGATGCCGGCATAGTCTTCCAGGTCACGTCGAATGCTAGTTGGCTTTGAATCCTGTTGAAAGAACAGTGCAGAGTCCACCTGCTGCAGGAGGCCTGGGCTCGTCAAACTCGATGGATCGAGCGGGAAGAGGTCAAACCCGCGGGCAGTGAATTCCTCCGTGACGCCTGGTGGAAGAGGGCCCACATACGCAATCTTCGTCCTCTTGGGCGATTGAGCAAATGTGGTGATTGCCATCGTCAGTCCTGCCTGGCAAACAGTGACTGCCCATCACCACGTGCAAGCACGCCACGCGATGAACAAATGAAACAGTCCGACTTCGGTTTAACGGCTACAGACCGTAGTCTCAGGTTATGTGCGTCGTAAATCAGATGCCGCGCGTCGCCCGGCACGTCAGTAACGACATTCAAAAACATTGACACCGCCATAGAGACGACAGTGCTGTTTAACGAGATTACCGAGGGAGCCGGCTCGCGAGAGCCTGGAATGTAAGGATCCATCTTTCGCTCCTGGTCGCTCATCATGTCACGGCGAATTTCTTCAGAGTTCAGAAGACTGCTGCACCAGAGGCAGCCGTGACCCGGGCTTAAGAGCTGAACACGGCCAAAAATCCCTGTCACCGTTCCGTTCGTGGCGGCAATGGTCGAGCCAATGTCGATGCAGGGGATCAAGAATTGGTATGCGACTTGCTGAATCACCGATCGGCTACCGTGGGAATCGGTACAACCGAAAATAATGTCAACTGTCGCGAGTTTTTTTGCAATCGATGTGTGACAGACATCACCAACGATGGCCTGTACTTCGGCGCGACCGGAGAAGCCTTTTATATACCGACAGGCAAGGTCGACCTTCGGCGCTCCGACATCTTCTTCTCGCGCGCAAACAACCCGATTGAGATTCGTTAGCTCTAACTCGTCGGGATCAATGAGAAGAAAATCTCGAACGCCAAGATGGACAAGTTGCTGCGACAGGACCGACCCGGTGCCCCCAAGGCCAACAATTGCGACCCGCAACTGCTGTATGGCCTGCTGGCCAGAAGCGCCAAACGCACGAATCTGTCGATCGTACTGATCAATTTCCACACTAGCCGGGGTCGCTGGATCAAATTCGACAACCCGACGGCTGCCAACGGAGATCACCCGCATCTCATGAGTATTTCCAAGGCTGCGTGCACGCAGTCCCCCGGGACTAAGAACCATTGCTCCGTGTGTACCCTCAAGGCCTCGTCCCGATAGAAATTGAGCCAAGACGCGCTCACCTTCGTCATCGGTCGCCGAAAAGTGCGGGGGGGAGTGCGCAAGGTGACTATGGACGAAAACCAGTTGTAGCCTCTCGTACTTAGCTCGCTTCGTTACGTGCGCAACAAAGGTTGGCGACAGCTGAGCAAAAACCGCTGTTTGCGACAGATACTCGCTGGCATCTGGAAAAAGGACCTCACGCACGATAAGACACGCCGATCCGCCCTTGCCTGCGGCTGGTGCGGCAAGCAGTACGGCACAGTGCTCGACACTGTGGCCAACAAGGGTCGCTTTTAACGACGCCAAGTCGTCGGGCGTGATGCGAATTTCATTCATCGTGCAGGGATAAAACGACGCATGATCACGTTGAAGTACGTCACAAGACTATCCGTGCTCGGATTCCAAGTTTGCAAATGCCAGGAGAACCACGTTGTCGAACGGCCGGGAGCAATCTCGCCAGGAATGGGATTCGAGTCGTTTGAGGCTTGCGGTGTACCACCATTGGCCATGCGCAATCCTGCGGGCTCGACCCAGAAACAATCTGGTTGCGCAGCGGGGTATCCCGGAGGAGCAACGAACAGGATCTTGGCCTTGTCGCGATTCCACCCTTGCCCACTAATGTCAACGTTGTCGACCGTAACGAGCACCCCGCCGCCGCTTAGCGGCGTATACGTGGGCTCGTCGTGGCCAGCGTGCTTGCAGTATTCCCTGAACTGGTCTTTTTGGGCTTCCATCATTTTTTCCCAAAAGTAGCAGGCGGTACGGCGTAGAAGTGCAGGGGGGGCGTGCCGATGGTTAGCGACTCACCATCAGAGATCGCCACATCAGGATCATTGCCCTTTGCTTCAAGGAATAGCTGGTAGTTTCCTGGGACGCCGGCGATGGCTTTGATTTCGCCACCGTTCAGGCTTGATCGCTCGGTCTCGTACTTCTTGTTGTCAACGAAGAAGAAGTTCTCGTGTGGATGTGGTTTTGCATTGCTCATGACATGACACCTTTCTGGTGGACTGGGACCGTGATATTCGAACTGGGAACTTTTCGAGCCGCCGTCAGGACGTCTTTGAGCCCCTCGCGATTTACTAGCTCGAGAGGCTGTGCTGCAGGCGGTTCCGTTACATCTCGTTCGATCTGAAGTTGACGCAGCAGATAAAAGGCGAGGGCCTTACGGCATGTCAATTTCAGGTGACCGGCCGTCATTCCGAAATCAATTTCGATCGCCTGCCTTTGCTCTGGCGTAAGTTCATCTCTGGGTTTAACTACAACATCTACGGTGGTGTTCCACCAGATGTCGGTGCCAGGGTCAATAGTCGACGGTCTCGTCGCGACCACCTTTTGAATGCGGGAGAAGACGAAATCCCGAAAATCATTGTTTTCGGAGCACCATGCCCGCGCATGCCACCTGAAACCATCAAATGCAATCGCATGCGGGGAAATCCAGCGAACAGTAGGTGCTGGACGTCGCATTGATTGGTACTGCAGTTCAACCTCCTCGCGGTCTCGGATCGCCCAAAGAATGCGAATAAGTGTGTCCGTAGGGATCGGCCGTGCAGGATATCGAACGAGATCATGGGGCGGGGTCCAGCCCAGGAAAGATGCTGATGCGGCAATAGTTCCTGTGGCCAGACCTGACAGCTGGTTTAAATACGCATGGGCGTCAGGCCGGGTCATAGCCGGTTTAAAACGTGCACTAACCCGGTAAGTTTTTTGATTCTTGTCGTACTCGAGGTTGTCCGGTGCTAGCTCGAGATACCTAGCCAAGTCCGCCGAGGCCTGTTGTGTTGATATCCCAAAAAAGCTGACCAGCTCGCTGCGATTCACCGTGCCGTCCCATTGCAACCTGAACTCAATGAATTCCAGACGCCGCTCAGCCCCCCAGCGGGTGGTGGGCTGTTTGGCTATGGTGGTTTCGGCTTTCAATTCCAGTCCAGTAAGTAGATCAATCAAGTTTCTGGACTAATTATAGGACTTTACTTTTATCAGCGCAAGCCGTTACGGCTTTAAAACCCAAAAACCCCTTCACAAGACAGCCAGGCAGCCTCATGAAGGGGTTTTTGCGGAGAGTGCGGGATTCGAACCCGCGGAGGGACGAATCCCTCGGCTGCATCTGAAGCAGCTGCCTTAGGCCACTCGACCAACTCTGGAAAAGCGCTGGCCTTTCCACAGGTGGCTGATGGTGCGCCCGGAGAGATTCGAACTCTCAGCACCCAGCTTGGTCAGTACACTCCCACGAATGCACTGGCCGAGGCCGGGCCGTGTACCAATTCCGACGGGCGCTCGAACCAATAGTAGGGTTGTTTCTGCAGCGTTCAAGGCGCCTGCTGAATAGCTTGGGATCAATCTGTCGCAGCCCACATCTGTTCGGTTCAGGCTCAATAAATTCGACAAAACAAGCCTTAAATTGTGTCCGTATCCAGTTGATTTATAAGTAGTTTTCCTATTTTGTATAGATTTTTACTTAACATTTGTATAGATAATTACTTAACGTTCCTATGCGGGTTTGGCGTGAGTTGCGGGGTTTCTTTCCCCGTCTATTGTACTTTATACGATGTATATTATGTTAAGTATTGAAGGAGCGTAGCCCTTCACCCCATACCCAGAATCAGGAAACACTGAATTTGACGATCGGCACGGACGGATCAGCAAATGAGGCGCCCAAGGCAATCTCGCCTCGCCCATGAAGAACGCACTCGTCTCGGCGCAACTGGACATCCGTCCCCGCGCCTTCGAAACGGACCCAGGAGCCGTAGCTGCTGACGTCGACCAGCATGATGCTGCCGTTGCGCCATTCAATGCGGGCATGCGTGCGGGAAACCCGCGGGTCATTGACGACAAAGTCGGAATGGCGAATACGGCCAATGTGGGCCGGCAGTTCGAATGACTTGAAGGTCTTGATCTGGTCCTGCTGAGAAAGCTCGATCTGACCGCCCAAGGCATCGCCCATCGCGGCCAGTTCAATTGGATCCACATCGGCCTGGCGGGTCAGGAATTCACTGCTGTCTTCTTCCTGCCATTCCACGCGGTAGACGGTACAGGGCTCAGCCCGGCCTCGAACGTTGATGGGGCCCAGCAAGCGAAAGCGGACACCGTCGAGCCGGTCTGAGTAGTCAAGTTCAGCACTGCTGACCCAGATTTCGTTGGCACCACACAGATCGTTCAGGCGGGAGGCGACATTGACGGCATCCCCATAACAGTCGCCATCCACCGTTTCAACCTCGCCCGTGGACACGCCTACCCGAATGGGCATGCGCAGGGCCGGCGATTGTTGAGCCAGGCGCTTTTGATGGACACGCTGCATGTCAACCACCGCATCAACGGCGCTGGAGGCGGTTGGAAAGACGGCCAGGACGCCATCCCCCAGGGTCTTCACGACACGACCGCCATGAGAGGCAAACAGTTCGCTGATCCACCGGGTGAGTTGCGTCACGGCCTGTGTGGCCTTGGCGTTCCCCAATAACTCAAAGACAGCTGTGCTGCCAATCAAATCTGTGAATACGACGGTCGTCTGGACACCCATGCGCTGGATTTCTGTTTCCTGTTCAGGTGGAGAGTTTAGGGCATAGACCGGCGGCCCGGAAATTCCTTCAACTGGGCTTGAACTGGATCGCCTTGTATTCGAGGAATTCCTCAAAACCGTACTTGCCGTTTTCCCGTCCAATACCGGATTGCTTGTAACCGCCAAACGGCGCATTGGAATTGAACGGGGCACCGTTGATGTCAACTTGGCCGGTACGGACACGACGTGCGACGGCCACGGCGCGCGCTTCATCCTGGCTCCAGACGCCACCGCCCAAGCCGTAGATCGTGCTGTTGGCAATGCGAACCGCCTCGTCCTCGTCGCGGTAGGTGATGACGACCAGCACCGGGCCGAAAATTTCCTCACGCGCCAGTGTGTCACCCGGCTGCACGCGCAGGATGGTGGGTTGGACAAAGTAACCCTTGTCAAAGGACGGGCGTGCCGCACCACCGGCAATCACTTCAGCGCCTTCCTTGATGCCCTGCTCGATGAGGCCCAGCACACGGTCGCGCTGGGCGGCACTGACCAACGGTCCGAGTCGGCTGGCCTCCTCCAGGCTGGGGCCAATGTTGTATTTGGCAATGGCAGCCTGAGCCAAGGCCTTGACTTCCGCCAACCGGTGTTCAGGCACCAGCATGCGGGTGTGTGCCGAACAGGTCTGGCCGCTGTTGAGCAGGCAGGCCGACAAGGTGCCCTTGACCGCGGCCTCGAAGTCGGCATCGTCAAGGATGATGCTGGCCGATTTGCCGCCCAGCTCCAGCGCCACCTTCTTGACACTCTGGCTGGCCAGTTCGGCCACGCGCTTGCCGGCCCGGGTCGAGCCGGTGAAGCTCACCATGTCAACCTCCGGGTGGCTGGCCAGGACCTCACCGACAACGGGCCCTGCCCCATTGACCAGATTGAAGACGCCGGCCGGCAAGCCGGCTTCGTGGATGATCTCAGCCAGCAGCATGGCATTGACGGGCGCGATCTCGCTTGGCTTGAGCACCACGGTACAGCCGGCGCCGAGCGCCGCAGCCACCTTGAGCGTGATCTGGTTGAGCGGGAAGTTCCAGGGCGTGATGCAGCCGACCACCCCGATCGGCTCGCGGACCACCAGCGAGTTGCCTACCCTCTCCTCCCACTCGAAGGCACGGGTGACCTTGGCGAAGTTGGCCCAGTTCCAGACCGGCCCACCCACTTGCACGCTGCGTGCCAGCTTGAGCGGCATGCCGACCTCACGGGCAATGGCGGTGGCCACCTCGTCCGTACGCGCCTTGAGACCGGCTGCGATCTTGTCGAGGTAATCCGCCCGTGTCTGCGCCGGCAGAGCGGCCCAGCCTTCAAACGCGGCGCGTGCTGCCATGATGGCGGCAGCGGTCTCCTCAGCCGTTCCGGCGGGGACGCTGGCCATGACCTCTTCCGTGCTCGAGTCATGGACCAGAAAGGTCTCTTTGGACTTGGCCGGAACCCAATGACCGGCAATGTAGTGGGCGTTGAAGGCATGCATGCGGGCGCTCATTTCCTTGAATACGAAGAGTTCTGTTTTAGATACTACTTGATCTATCTTCATTAACTTGCTGATTTTCATGCTGATTTCAGCATGCGGCCTGGGGAAAACCCTAGTGCTTGGCAGAGCGCGGCTGGCGTATGGTCCGGTTCATAAGGGAGTAAAAAAATGATGCGTTGGATGCCCGCGAACATCATCAGCAGCATGCAAACCCTGCTTGGAGGGCCGCTTGCCGAGCCAGCGCACAGCGATGCGCAGATCGAAGTCATCCGGCAAACCATGCTCGACCGCCTGGCCGGCAGTGGTGACTCCACCTTTCCTCAGATCAAGCGCCGCATTCTGTTGGTGGCCGATCTGCAGGGCCTTTGGTATCTGCGCAGTGACCTGATGGGCGCACTCTCCTCATTGCATGGCGAACTCATTGCACGTCAAAGCATTGAGGAGATCACGGGTCTGTTCGAAGGCTTGCTGCCCAAAAGCATGTTTTCCCGCCCACGCAGGCACTGAACCAACCGTCTCAATCCTGGTGGCCCCAAAGCAGCAGGACATCACGCCCTTGTACCACCAGGTCGGTTTTGGCGCCGACCGGCAACAGCACCTTGGTCGGAACGTGACCAAAAGGCAGATTGGTCAGCACCGGCACCTTGAGCTGGCTGCGCAGCCAGTTCACCACGCTTTGCAGTTTGAAACCCTTGTCGTGCGGCACCAGCTTGTACTCCGTGAACTGGCCCAGCACGATGGCCTTCTGCCTTGTCAGCACGCCGGCATGCAAGAGCTGGCTGAGCATGCGTTCGATCCGGTAGGGATGCTCCGCCACATCTTCCAGGAACAGAATGCCACCCTGGATCTGCGGAAAGTACGGCGTACCGACCAACGCGCACAACACCGCCAGGTTGCCGCCCCACAGCACCCCATCCTTGATGGCAAATGAGGCATCATCCCCCATGCGACGGGCGTGAAATGCTCCCGTTTTTGTAGCATCCGGCAGCGGCTCGCGCGGCTGGCGCCAGCCGGTGCCCTCCCCCTGGCCCTGGATCATGTCCTCAAAGCAGGCCTCCATGATCTCGTCCGGCCGTCCTTCATTGCCATGGCCATGACCGTCGGCGCCGTCCGCCTGGTCGTTCATGCCAAAACCCTCGCACAGCGAGGGGCCGGCCCAGGTCGGGCTGCCGGTGCGAGCCAGCACGGCCAGCTGGAAGGCGGTGAAATCGCTCAGGCCGACGAACTGGGTGCCGCGCTCGATGGCCTTGGCCACCGCTTTGTAGGGAAGGTTGGCAAGAATGCGCGTCAGCCCGTAGCCGCCGCGTGAAATCATGGCCACATCGGCACCACTGGCAGCGGCACGCTGGATGGCGGCCAGGCGGGTGGCGTCGTCACCGGCGAAACGCTGGAACGAGGACAGCGCCGCTTCATCGACCTCGACCTCATGTCCCAGGGCCTGCAGCCGCTTCACCCCACGGCGAAAGGCCGCCTTGTCGCGCACGGCACCGGAGGGGGAATAGATGTAGATGTGTTTTGGCATAAATCGATTGGGAATCAAGGCCCTATTGTCTCGTCAGGTCAGGGCGTGAAATGGCGTACGGCAGCCTGGGCAATGGGCTCGCCCTGCTCCTGCACAAAATGGCCGGCATGTTCCAGCAGCAGCGGTTCGGGGCAGCCGCGAATGGTGGCCTGCAACTCGCGCATGACCGCAAGACCCAGCACCGGGTCTTGCGAGCCCACCGCCATCAGGCTTTGGCCCTGCCATTCATGGCGCCAGAACTCGCGCGCCTGGCGCGAAATCGCCGCACCATCGGCATCCTCGGTCTCCGGCACCATGGGCGGGAAGGCGCGCAAGGCGGCGCGGTGGCCGCGGTCGGGAAACGGCGCGTTATACGCTTCGCATTCGGCTGACGTCAGCTGCGGGTTGCCGCGTTGCAGCAGCCGGCCGACGTCGAAGTCCGGTTTCTTGGCACACATCTCGCGCCAGGCAAGAAAGCCGGGCGACAAGGGGACGTCGCCGGTCGCCAGCAGCGTGTTCATCACCAGCAGGCCGCGGTAGCGGCCCGGGTCGGCCATGGGCAGGGTCAGGCCAAGCAGGCCGCCCCAGTCCTGCACCACCAGCACGATGTTGTCGAGGTCCAGCCGCTGCACGAATTCAAGCAATACCTGGCGGTGCCAGCTGAAGCTGTGAGAGGTTTCCTTCTTCGGTTTGTCACTCTTGCCGAAGCCGATCAGGTCTGGCGCCACCACGCGGTGGCCGGCCGCAAGAAACGTCGGGATCATCTTGCGGAAAGAATAGCTCCAGCTCGGGTTGCCGTGCAGGCACAGCCAGGTCAGGCGCGCATCGGCCGGGCCTTCGTCCAGGTAATGCATCCGAAAACCTGCCAGTGCCGGCAGATCGCTCAAGTAGCGCGGAGCCCAGGGGTAGCCCGGCAGGTCGGCAAAACGTGCTTCCGGGGTGCGCAGGGCATCTTCGCGCAGTGGCTGGCTGGCGACGCGTGACTGCCCTCGCTTGTTCTGGAAGAACGCCTGCAGCAAGGCGGCGCACTCCTGCGCCATGACGCCGCCTTCCACCCGCGTCTGGTGATTCAATTGGGGCTGTGCAAAGAGGTTGAGGACCGAACCTGCAGCGCCCGTCTTGGGGTCGGCCGCACCATAGACCACACGCTGCAGCCGTGCATGCAGCATGGCACCGCTGCACATGGCGCAGGGTTCGAGCGTGACGAACAATTCACAGCCATCCAGCCGGTAGTTGCCCAGGGCCGCTGCAGCGGCACGCAAGGCCATGATTTCAGCATGCGCGCTCGGATCATGACCGCCAATCGGTGCATTGTGGCCCACCCCGATGACCTGCCCGTGCCGTACCACCACAGCCCCGACCGGTACCTCGCCAGCCTGCCCTGCCAGGTGCGCCTGCTGCAGCGCGAGTGCCATGAACTGCGAATCCGTCATGTCTCCTCGCCTCTTTTTGCTATCAAATCAATAGCTGCCAGCGCTTTATTGACAAGGTTCAAGGCCATTTTATGCCTGTTTCCCGATGCCAAGACGATCCATCCACTCGCCCAGCGCCTGTTCATTCGCATCGCCTGCAGCATAGGCCTGGCGCATCGCCGCGTGTGCCTCGGGACGGTGCTGGTTGAGCTTGAGCTTGCACTGCAGTTCCGTGACGCGCAACTCGAAGGCGACGATGCCAGCCAACATCTTGTGCGCAAAGTCTTCGCCCAGGCTTCGCCATTGCGCGGCATAAGCCGGCTCATGGTCGCTGATGAGCTGTTTCAGCAGTTGGTCCTTGGCATCGGCCGCTTCAATCAGCGTGGCCGCCACCTTGCAATGCACGGCCAGGTAGTTCCAGGTTGGCACCCGCATCGCATCCGGATACACCGAAGGCGACATATAGGCGTGAGGGCCGAGGAAGGTGACGAGTGCTTGAGGGCGCTCGCGCAAATAGCGCCAATGGGCATTCGGTTTGGCCACATGCCCGAGCAGGACCAGTTCCTTGCCCTGCTCTACGACGTGCAGGGGCAGATGCGTCACATAGGGCAGTCCCGTGTCATCCGTGCTGATGAGGCTGGCCAGCGGATGGCCGCGCATCAACGCCAACGCATGCGCGCGCTCGTCGGACTTGAATTGGGGTGGCAGGTACATGGTGGAGCGAGTTTAGCCCCACGGACTTTAGCGCAGGGCGGGTTTCCCGCGCGCCTGGAGCCACACTTCGAGCTCTGGCATGGGCAAGGCCTTTGCGTAAAGAAACCCCTGGGCTTCATGGCATCCCATGGCCAGCAAGGTTTGGGCCTGCTGCGCGTCTTCCACACCTTCGGCAATGACGGTCATGCCCAGGTTGCGCCCGAGTTCAACCACCATGTTGGCAATGTGCCCGCCCTGGACCTGCTGATTGAGCTCCCGGACAAATACACGGTCGATCTTGAGCCGATCCACCGGGAGCTGGCGCAGCTGGCTGAGCGATGAGTAGCCGGTCCCGAAATCGTCAATCGCGATCGACACCCCGAGTGTCTTGATGGCCGTCAGCGTTTCGAGGATGAACTTGGCATCCTCCATGGCCACGGATTCGGTAATCTCAAGCTCGAGCTTGGCGGGCTCGATGCCTGTGTCTTGCAGGGCAGACCGCAGTTTGTCCAGGAAGGCCGGGTGGCGGAACTGGATCAGCGAAACATTGACCGACATGCGCAGGTCCGACCAACCATTGGACTGAAGCCGGTTCAGCTCATGGCATGCCGTGCGCAACACCCAGTCCCCCAGCACCACGATCAAGCCGGAGGTTTCGGCCAGCGGGATGAACTGCTCTGGCGGGACGAAACCACCGTCGCCATCGCGCCAACGCAGCAAGGCCTCCATGCCGACGGGTTGGCCGGTCTTGAGGTTGATCTGTGGCTGATAAACAATGAACAGGCGGTCGTTGTCCACAGCGCTGCGCAGACCGCGCAACAAACGGACACGCTCCCGAATGTCGATGCCCATCTCATTGGAAAAGATGACGTAGTCGCCACGGCGATTTTTTTTGGCACGCTTGAGGGCAATATTCGCATCCTTCAGGGCATCCAGACCATCACCGCGAACATCGCTCAGGTGGACCAAGCCAAGCGTGGCCGTGACGACCATGCTGTCATCCTGAACGGTAAAGGGGTCATGAAACAGGTCAAGAATGCCCACCGGATCAAGAATGTCCTGGCTACCCATCAGGCCAAAGGTGTCGCCACCGATGCGCGCCAGCACGGCACCGCTTCCGAGGTTGTTTCTCAGTCGTTCAGAGACGGCCAGCAAAAGCCGATCGCCTTGCTGATGCCCCAGCGCATCGTTGACTTCCGAAAAGTCATCAATGTCGAGGATGGCGATCATCTGATTGCCAACCCCCTCGCCCTGCAACTGCTCGTTGATCAGGTCGACGAAGCGATTGCGGTTGGGCAGGCGCGAAAGCCGGTCGTAAAAGGCCAGTTCATCCAGTGCACGGATCTGCCGATAGGCACGCAGGGCGGAGGTGATCGTGGCAAAGAGCTTGGTACGGGTCAGCTCTGATTTGGTCTTGTAATCGTTGATGTCGTAATCGTGAATGGTCTCGATTTCCGGCGCCTGCCCTGGCTGTCCTGTCCGCAGGATGATGCGCACATCGGGCAACTTGAGGTCATTGCGGATGGTTTTCACCAAATCGAGGCCGGCGTGTTCGCGTTCCATGACCACATCGAGCAACACCACCGCAATGTTCGCCTCCTCTTTCAGAAGATCGATCGCCTGGGCCGCGGAGTAGGCATGCAAGAATTCCAGTGTCTGGTCCAGGATGGTGATGCCGGCCAGAGCAAAGGTGGTTGCCCGATGCACATCAGGTTCATCATCGACGATGAGAATCCGCCAAGCCGCACGAACGATTTCCTGGTTCTCTTGACCATCGTCTGCGAACAGCAACTCGTCCGCGTCTCCAACTGACGCCACGGCCTTCATGGGATGCATTGGTTCATTTTGCATGAGCGTGAAGCGATAGGGCAAGGGGTATTCAGGCGGAAGGAATCCACAAAGTGACAGTGGTACCGGCATCAGGCTGGCTTTCCAGCGCCATATCTCCACCATGGAGCTCGATGATTTCCTTCACGATGCTCATGCCAAGCCCCGTACCGGGAATCTTGCCCGAGTTGTCCGCGCGGTAGAACCGTTCACTGACACGCTTGAGCTGGTCTGGTGTCATGCCGATGCCTTGGTCCGTGATCCGGATGCCGGTTCGTTGGCCTTTGCCTTTGGGATCGGGAGCATCGATCACCTCGATCGAAACGGTGCCACCGCCCGGGGAGTATTTGTAGGCATTCGACAACACGTTGGTGACCGCCTGTGTCAATTTCGTGCGGTCGGCCTGCACCCAGTGCGGTGTGGCGTCTTGCGGTCCGGAGGGCCCCGAGCGCTCATTGGGCGCCTTGAAGCTGGCGTTGATTTCCTGCAGCAGCTCGCACACGTCAATGCGCTGGAAGTTGAAATCTTTGCCGCGTCTGGCGTCGATGCGTGCCAGATCAAGCAACTCGTTGACGATCGAAATCATCAATTGGGATTGCCGATAGATGGCACTGACGCAGTCCTTTTTCTTTTCCTCGGACAGCCGGTGATTCAGCAGCAGTTCAGAAAAGCCATAGATGCTGGCCATGGGGGTGCGTAATTCGTGTGCTGCCGTCGAGAGGAACTGACTTTTCATCCGATCCACCTCGGTCTCGTGGGTCACGTCCCGCAGGTAAAGAATCTGACGAACGGTTTCGGCATCTGACATGCGAACGCCGACCTCCAGCACGCGTTTGCCGGCGTGCTGCATTTCGATCAACTGGCGCTGCTTGCCGCTGCCCTCGCCTGCCGACTCAAGCTCGGATTGATGGGCCGCACGCAGCGCCGCCATGCCAGGGAATGTCGCCTGTTCGCGGCATTGGCGTGCCAGGCACTCCGAAAACGCGACTTCGTCGAGTCCGACCACATCGGACTCATCCAGTCCGGTCATGCGCTTGAACGCAGGGCTCGCGTACTTGACCCGGTGTTCCGCATCAAAAGAGACAAAACCATCCGGACTGAGCGAGAAAATGGCGTTGAGCTGTTCGGTTCGGTCGCGTACGCGTGCTTCCGCTGCGCGACGCTCGGTGATGTCGGTGTTGGAGCCCGCCATGCGAACGGGTACCCCGTTGTCGTCGACGAGCGCCTTGCCCCGGCTCAATACCCACTTGTAGCTGCCGTCTCGGCAGCGCAATCGGTACTCGGCTTCAAAGAACTCGGTTTCGCCCTTGAGGTGCTGCTGATACAGCGCTGTGGCCCGTTCAACGTCATCCGGGTGAACGCGCAGGAGCCAGTCATCCGTGCTGTTGGCAGGCACATCGGCCGGGTAGCCCAACATCGTTTTGATTCGGTCTGAATAGAAGACTTCGCCTGTCGTCAGATTCCAGTCCCACACACCATCGTTGGCGCCACGCAGCGCCAGTTCCCAACGCTGCTCGCTTTCAGCCAGTGCCTCAGCAGTGGTCTTGAGCTCGGTGATATCGATTCGGTTGCCCACGATATAGCCGCTGGGCGTACGGTGCTCGATGATCAGCAACCAGGTCCCGTCACTCAAACGTTGCTCAATGGGAATACCGCGGGCTTGCCGGTGCTGGCTCGTCCGTTGTGCCACCCAGGCCTCGATGTTCCCTGTGGCTTCATGGTATTGGCCGCGCTGCGCACCTTGACGCACGATGTCTTCAAAACGTGCGCCCGGCACGATCAGATCTCGACTTTGTTCGTAGAAGCGCAGATAAGCCTCATTGCACATCACGAGGCGATCGTCTTGGTCGTAGATGGTGAACCCGACGGCAATGCTTTGCACCGCCTCGCGCAGAAGATTGCTCGCGGTTTCGGCTTCGCGCCGACTTGCTTCGTATTCACGTGTGCGCTCGACCACCCGATTTTCAAGATCCGCATAGGACTCGCGCAAGCGATCCACCATGGTGTTGAAAGCGGCCGAAATCCGGCCGAATTCGTCGTCACGGCGTACCGGCAGCTTGGCGACCGGTCGACCGGATGCCGCAATTTCTTCCGCGACCGCGGCAATCTCTCCCAGCGGCCTGGCAATGAATTGAGCGCCCCATCGGGCGAACGCGACCACCCCCACCAGCACGAATGCCCCGATCACCGTGAAGACGATCAGCAGCAGGTCAAGGGAGCGAAAGGCGGCCGTCTGGTCGCGCGACAGAACGATTCTGAAATCCGTCGTGTCCAGCGGTGCAGGCAGACGCAGCACGTTGGCGCGCTCGAACGACTTTTCCTGAGGCTGCTCTCCGGCCAGCAGGTTCCCCGCGGCATCACTGAGCCAGACGCTGTCATCCCATTCTTTGCTGAGCAACGGCGCCAAGGGCACGCGCAGGATGACGGCGCCCTCGACGTTGTTGGTCAGCCGGTAACGTATGGGCAGCGCCACCAAAAGCGTCGCAGACGGCAGGCCCGCCTGCTCGATCTGCTGCGTCGCCTGGCCGCTTTGCATCATGGTCTGAAAGCTGCTGCTGGTGCTGTAGTCAGGCGGATTGGTATGCGTGCTGGCTGTAATCCGTCCGCGGTAGTCCACCACCGTGATGTCGGCCCCCGTGACGGTCAGCCGCTGGTTGCGCAGCAAGGGGTCCAGATAAGTTTCGCGGCCGCGCGAGTCTGCCAGTGCGTTGGCGGTGACGGGGTTGACGGCCAAGGACTCAGCCAGCGTGATGATGCCGGCGAGTCGCAACTCGATTTCGCGTTGCTCTAGCAAGGCATGTGCTTCCAGCAGTGCCTCCGTGTTCTGAATCAACTGGTTGCGGAACAGCACATAGGAGGCAAACACCATGATCGCGCCAAGCGCCAGTGCGGCCGCCAACAGGGTCGTCGTGATCTTGCCTCTCAGATCAAGCTGCAAGAAGCTGCTCAGCAAGATCGGTCTGAGTCGCTTGAAACGCCCCATGATGCGGTTATCTACCAATGGACTTCAGGGTGCCGTCCTTGGAGAAGCGAGCCATACGGACCTGGCGCTTTTCCAAGGCCTCGTGCCTGGTCGGTGTAAACGGTTTTGCATACTGCCTGACCAAGCCATCGTATGCATCCAGGCGCTCCAAGGCGCCTCGGATGGCCGCGCGGTTGGTACTCCCCGCCTTCTTGATGGCTTGCGCCAGCAGGTGTGTCATGTCGTACGCATGGGCAAATCCAACCTGCGCACGCATCTGGCTGACTTCCATGCCGTAGAGGCGCTTCACACCAGCGGCGACTGCTTGCGCTTTGGCGTTGAGAGGGTCGCTGAAGCTGAACGTATGCACCACGGTGAAGTCAATTTGTTCCAGATACGGACGTGCCGAAGCGCCGAAATCCCCCCCCAGCAGCCCCCAGTGTGAAATGATGGGCAAGCGCTGTGCTACTGGGAGTGAGGCCATTTGCTTGACGATTGGCAAGCCCTCAAATTCGTTGGTCACCGTCAGGACCGCCTGGGAACCCTTGGCTTGGGCTTGCACCAGGCGTTCGCTGAAGTCGGTGTCGCCCCAGTTGTACCAGAACACTTCATGCCGGAGTGCCGGATGGCGGCTGGCATAAGCCAGCATGGCGGCTTCACTGCTGCGACCCCATGCGGTGTTGGGCACGAACATGGCGATCCGGTTGATGCCGCGCGCGCGCGCATGCTCCAGCATGGTCTCGATTGCCCAGCTGTCCGTCAGGGACAGGCGAAACGCATAGTTGGGCTCGCCACTGCGCGCCTTGGTGATGTCATCCGCTGCCGACCACGGGTCCAGCAAGGGCAAGCCCAGCTTGCTGGCCAGCGGAGCGATTTCCAGCGCGACCGGCGAGAAACGGCCGCAGAACACAGCCACAACATCCGTTTGGCGGGCAAAGTCTGTGAAGTTGTCGACGCCGCGTGCAGGCACACCGCGGTCATCGCGTGTTTCCAGCTTCAGTTGGCGTCCGCCCAGAACACCGCCCGCTGCATTGATTTCATCAATAGCCAACGCAATCCCTTTTTCGATGGATTGCGCGGTATGACTTCCCTGAACACCGAACTCTGCCGTCAGGCCAATGATGACGGGCGGCAGGGGTTGGGCTGCAGCCAGCCAGTCGCAAGCACACAGGCTGACCATCAAGGCGACGTAGAAACGCCAACGTGATCGAGGTTTTTTTTCCATGTCAATGCGCCATTCTGTCCGGGGTCACATCCACTGACTTTGCAAGCTAAAAGTTAATTACGCGTTTTTATCACAATTATCAACTTGTGCCTATAAAAAACGGCCTCAAAAGGCCGTCTTGTTTATTCCCACTCGATGGTCGCCGGTGGTTTGCTGCTGACATCGTAGGTGACGCGGTTGATGCCGCGAACTTCGTTGATGATGCGGCCCGACACCTTCTTGAGCAATGCATAGGGCAATTCAGCCCAGTCGGCGGTCATGAAATCGCTGGTCTGCACGGCACGCAAGGCCACCACGTAATCGTAGGTGCGCCCGTCCCCCATGACGCCGACGCTCTTGACCGGCAGGAAGACCGTGAAGGCCTGGCTGGTCAGGTCGTACCAGGTCTTGCCGGAATTCGGCTCAATGGTGGAGCGCAATTCCTCGATGAAGATGGCATCGGCTCGACGCAGCAGGTCGGCATAGTCCTTTTTGACTTCGCCCAGGATGCGCACGCCCAAGCCGGGTCCCGGGAACGGGTGGCGATACACCATGTCGTGCGGCAGCCCCAACGCCACGCCGAGCTCGCGCACCTCGTCCTTGAACAGATCGCGCAGCGGCTCCAGCAGCTTCAGGCCCAACTGCTCCGGCAAGCCGCCGACGTTGTGGTGGCTCTTGATGGTGACAGCCTTCTTGCTCTTGGCACCACCGGACTCAATGACGTCAGGATAGATCGTGCCCTGGGCCAGCCACTTGGCCCCTTTGGCGCCATCGCCCTTGAGCTTGGCCGCTTCCGCCTTGAACACGTCAACGAACAGGCCGCCAATGATCTTGCGCTTCTGCTCGGGCTCGCTAACACCGGCCAGCTTGCCCAGGAACAATTCACTGGCATCCACCCGGATCACCTTGGCGTGCAGCTTGCCGGCGAACATGTCCATCACCATATCGCCTTCGTTGAGGCGCAGCAGGCCGTGGTCAACGAAAACGCAAGTCAGTTGGTCGCCAATGGCCCGGTGGATCAGCGCCGCAGCCACGGACGAATCGACGCCGCCGGACAAGCCCAGAATGACCTCTTCGTCACCCACCTGCTTACGGATGGCCGCCACCGCTTCGGCAATGTGGTCACGCATGACCCAGTCCGGGGTAACGGCACAGATGTCCAGTACGAAGCGCTCCAGAATCGCCCTGCCCTGCACCGTATGCGTGACCTCGGGGTGGAACTGGACCGCATAGAAGCGGCGCTCCTCATCAGCCATGCCGGCAATCGGGCAGCTCGGCGTGGACGCCATGAGCTTGAAGCCGGGCGGAAACTCAGTGACCTTGTCACCGTGGCTCATCCAGACCTTGAGCATGCCGTGGCCGTCGGCCGTGGTGAAGTCGGCAATGTCCTTGAGCAGCGCGGTGTGGCCGTGTGCCCGCACCTCGGCGTAACCGAACTCGCGCTGGTGACCGCTTTCCACCTTGCCGCCGAGCTGCTGCGCCATGGTCTGCATGCCGTAGCAGATGCCCAGCACCGGCACGCCGAGCTCGAACACTGCCTGCGGCGCCTTGTCAGTCGTTTCCTCGTAGACGCTGGCATGGCTGCCCGAGAGGATCACGCCCTTGAGTTGGCCATCAGCCGCGTACTGACGCACCCACTCGTCGCTCACGTCGCAGGGATGGACCTCGCAATAGACATGGGCTTCGCGCACACGGCGCGCGATCAGCTGGGTGACTTGAGAGCCGAAATCGAGGATAAGAATCTTTTGATGTTGCATAACCATGCGAACAGTACAGTGTCTTCAATCCAGGAACACCGCGGATCCGGCTCTGCCGGTCCGCTGGTGTTGCCCCCTGCAAGGGGGGTGGCGCAGCGACACGAAGTGCGCGCAGCCTGGGGGTGTGCTCAATCCGCCCGGTAGTTGGGCGCTTCCTTGGTGATCTGCACGTCGTGCACATGGCTTTCGCGGATGCCAGCGGTGGTGATCTCGACGAACTCGGCCTTGTTGTTCATCTCTTCGATCGTCGCGCAACCGCAATAGCCCATGGCCGCACGCACGCCGCCGGCCATCTGGAACACGATGGAGACCATCGAACCCTTGTAGGGCACGCGGCCTTCAATACCCTCGGGTACCAGCTTGTCGGCATTCGGGTTGCCGGTGCTGGATTCCTGGAAGTAACGGTCGGCACTGCCCTGCTGCATGGCGCCAATGCTGCCCATGCCGCGGTAGCTCTTGTAGCTGCGGCCCTGGTACAGGATGACTTCGCCGGGTGCCTCTTCGGTGCCGGCAAACATGCCGCCCATCATGATGGTGCTGGCGCCTGCGGCCAGGGCCTTGGCGATGTCGCCACTGTAGCGGATGCCGCCGTCGGCAATCAGCGGCACGCCGGTGCCCTTGAGCGCTGTGGCCACATTGTCGATGGCCATGATCTGCGGCACGCCGACACCGGCCACGATGCGGGTGGTGCAGATGGAGCCGGGGCCAATGCCCACCTTGACGGCATCGGCGCCCGCCTCGGCCAGCGCCAGTGCGGCAGCACCGGTGGCAATGTTGCCACCGATCACGTCCACCTGCGGGTAGTTTTGCTTGACCCAGCGCACGCGCTCGATCACGCCCTTGCTGTGGCCGTGCGCCGTATCGACCACGATGGCATCGACACCGGCCTTGACCAGGGCTTCGACGCGCTCTTCCGTGCCCTCACCCACACCCACGGCTGCACCAACGCGCAAGCGGCCGGAGGCGTCACGCGCGGCGTTCGGGAAACTGGTCTGCTTGGTGATGTCCTTCACCGTGATCAGGCCCTTGAGCTCAAAGGCGTCATTCACCACCAGGATGCGTTCCAGCTTGTGCTTGTTCAGCAACGCCTTGGCTTCGGCCGGGGTGGTGCCTTCCTTCTCGTTGACCGTGATGAGCTTCTCGCGCGGCGTCATGATCTGGTGGACCTTGACGTCGTAGCGGGTTTCAAAGCGCAGATCGCGCCCCGTCACGATGCCCACCACCTTGCCGCCGTCGCACACCGGGAAGCCCGAAATGCCCAGTTGCTCCGACAGCTGCAGCACCTGCAACACTGTGTGCTCGGGGGTGATGACCACCGGGTCGCGCAACACGCCGGACTCATAGCGCTTGACCTTGGCCACGTGAGCTGCCTGCTCTTGCGGCGTGAGGTTCTTGTGGATGATGCCGATGCCGCCTTCCTGGGCAATGGCGATCGCCAGACGGGCTTCCGTGACCGTGTCCATGGCAGCGGACACCAGAGGCAGGTTCAGGGCGATATTGCGGGAGAAGCGGGTCGCAAGAGAGGTGTCCTTGGGCAGGACCTGGGAGAACGCTGGCACCAGCAACACATCGTCGAAGGTGAGCGCTTTACCGAGAAGGCGCATGTGAAAGCTCCAAAAAACGGATTGTACCCGCCTCGCTGGCTTTTTTCAGGGCAGCCGGGTCGACAAGCGGGCTGATGGGGCCGCCTGATGGCGTCAAAGCCCCGTCTTGCAAGCCATGTTGGGCGCTACACTGCCCGCATGAAGCTCGTCCAGCCCCTCATCGCCATCGTCGCCCTCGCCTTTTCCCTGTCCGCCTTTGCCCAGTGGCAGTGGATCGACAAAGCCGGCCGCAAGGTCTTCAGCGACCGGCCGCCGCCGGTGGATGTGCCGGAGAAAAACATCCTCAAGCAGCCCGGCATGGTCCCTCTGGCCGCCGAGATGCCCACCAGCAATGTCCCGGCGACTGCGACGCCCTCTGGCGCTACCCCCAAAGGGATGGGTGAGGACAAGGAGCTGGCAGAGAAGAAAAAGCAAGCCGCCGACGCAGAAACTGCTAAACGCCGGCAGGAAGAGGTGCGCGTGGCCAGGGCCCAGGCTGATAACTGCAACCGTGCACGCCAAGCCAAAGCCGGGCTGGACGCCGGTGTGCGGCTGTCGCGTCTGAATGAAAAAGGTGAGCGTGAATTCCTCGATGAAGCCGGTCGTGCCACAGAGGCGCAGCGTCTGCAGGGCATCATCGACGAGAACTGCAAGTAAGGCCGGCGCTCAATAGCCGGTTTTGGCGCCAGGTCTTTGCCGGGCGAACAGCCCGGTCGTGCGGGCACCTTGCTTGGCGAAGCGCTCGCGCCGCGCCACCTTCGGGTCGACTCGCAGAGGCCGGTAAATTTCGACCCGGTCGTTTTCTCGCAATACTTGGTCCATTGCCGCCTTGCGCCCCCAGATGCCCAATCGGGCGAGCGGCCAATCCAACTCCGGAAAGAGCTTCTGCAGCCCACTGTGTTCCAGCGCCTGCGCCACCGTCGCTCCGAGCGGCAGGTGCAACGGGATTTCATGCACCACGCGTGCGCTTGGAGAGTAGGCGACAGTGATCTCGATGGGCATCCGATCAGCCCCCGTAAACCTGTTCGGCCCGCTTGACGAAAGCGTCGACCAGACTGGCGGCGATGCGGTCGAACACCGGCCCCACCAGCTTGCCCAGCACCGCATTGGAGAAGCCATAGTGCAGTGTCAGCTCCACCTTGCAGGCGCGCTGATGGCCCTCTCCCACCGGCGCAAAGGTCCAGCTCCCTTCCAGCTTGGAAAAGGGACCATTGATCAGCTGCATGGTGACTTCACGCCCCGGTACATGTTCGTTGCGCGTGGTGAAGGTCTGGCGGATGCCGCTGAAAGAGATGCCGACTTCGGCCGTTACCCCGCTGGCGTGCTGCTCCAGCACCTTGGCATGATCGCACCAGGGAAGAAACTTGGGGTAGTCGGCCACGCCCGTGACCAGCTCATACATTTCCTGCGGGCTGTACCAGATCAGGACGGACTTGTGAACAGTTTTCATAGAATGCAGGGTTGGCACACGCCAAACCACCGGCAATTGTAAGTTTGCGGTGTGTCCCCATCTGACTTCCATGGCCAAAAAACCCGATACATCTTCCCGCATTGCCGACAACAAGAAGGCCGTCTTCAACTATTTCATTGAGGAGCGCTTCGAGGCCGGCATGGTGCTCGAGGGCTGGGAGGTGAAGGCCGTGCGTGAGGGCAAGGTGCAGCTGACCGACGGCTATGTTGTCATCCGCGACGGCGAGATGTACATCATCGGTTGCCAGATCAACCCGCTCAAGAGTGCCTCGACCCACGTCACCCCGGATGCCGTGCGCACCAAAAAACTGCTCCTCAAGAAGGACGAGATCCGCCGCCTGATTGGCAAGGTCGAGCAAAAGGGCTACACCCTGGTGCCGTTGAACCTGCACTGGAAGAACGGCCGCGTCAAATGCGAGATTGCACTGGCCAAGGGCAAGGCCGAGCACGACAAGCGCGACACCATCAAGGAACGCGAAGGCAAACGCGAGGTGGAACGGGCCATGAAGGGCCGCCACCGCTGATCAGCAGCTTCCCGCCTGTTCTCTGACGGGTATCAGGTGAGGTCGCGCAGCGGATGCGCGTACGCCGGCCAGGGCGAGACGAAAAAGCCCGCCACCATGTCCGGCGTCACCTCCTCGATGCGCGCCGGATTCCAGCGCGGGTTCTGGTCCTTGTCGATCACCAGGGCTCGGATACCTTCCATGGTCTCGGTGGCCGGGCCAAAGCGGTCCAGATGCAGAGAGGTAAAGCAGTGACGCACGATGTCACGCTCCAGTCGGAGGTCTTCTGCCAGCGTCATGCCGCGGGCGCGTCGCACCAGCTCCAGCGTGACTGCCATCATCAGCGGAGACCGTTTGCGCAAGGTTTCCGCGTTGACACGCGCCCAGTCTGAATCCGCCTTATCCAAGGCATGAAGAATGTCGGCCACGGAATCGAGTCCGAAATAACGGTCCATTTCGGCCCTGGCCTTCGCACTGTGGTCCTCACATGCTATTGAATGTGTAGCAGACCAGGCCTCCAATGCGGCTTCGTCCACCCGCGGCATGGCAGCCAGGCTCTCCCAGGCTGCACCCAGCAGGCTCGGATCGAAGCAGACGTCGGCCAGTTTCATGGCCAGCGCATTGCCGGCGTCGATGACGTCACCCGTCAGGGCCAGCCATTCACCACTGCGCCCTGGGCAGCGGCCGAGGAAATAACCACCACCGACATCGGGAAACAGACCGATGTTGGTCTCCGGCATGGCCATCTTGGTGCGCGGCGTCACGATACGCAGTTTCGCGCCCTGGCTGATGCCCATGCCACCGCCCATGACGATGCCGTCCATGAAGGCAATGTAGGGCTTAGGGTAGTGATGGATCAGGTGGTTGAGCGAGTACTCTTCGGTGAAGAAGTCCTCCAGCTCGGCATTGGGCGCCGTGACTGCCTGATGGAAGAAGCGGATGTCACCGCCGGCGCAGAAGGCCCCGAACGGTCCCTCCTTGCCCATGCCACGAATGGCCACGGCCTGCACCTGTGCATCATCGCGCCAGGCCAACAAGGTGGCGTTTAGCGCCCGGATCATGGGCAACGACAGCGCATTGAGCGCGCGCGGCCGGTTCAGGGTGATGCAGCCCACGTGGCCGCGAATCTCGATAAGTACCTCAGGGCAGCTGTAGCTGATGGTGTGATTCATCGTTTCTTGTTCCAAAGCATCCATTCATTGACCAGTAGAGCGAACAGCACCAGCGCCCCACCCTGCAGGATCGAGGCGGCGGGTTCTTCTCCAGCACCAACCCAAACCAGCAGAATGCCAAAAAGGATCTCGAGTTGTGCCAGCAACGACACCTCGGGCGCCTTCAGCACGCGTGCGCAGATCACCAGAAGCGTACAGGGAATCGCCAGCTGAACCAGTCCCAGAAGTGCCAGCAGGCTGATGTCGTGCACCGTCGCTTGCAGGGGTAAGGCCAGTGGCAAGGTGGCCAGCGCGGAGATCAGGCCGCCGACCAGAACCGAGGGCATCAGGTCAACGTCCTCACCCTGGGCGTGGGCGTGCTGCACCACGATCCAGTTGATCGCGGCCGTCAACGGGACCAACAAGGCCACGGCCATGCCCTGCCAGTTGCTATCCACGACCTGGCCGCCGAACATCCAGACCATGCCCAAGCCGGCCAGCATGATCGCCAGCCAGGTAAACCAGGCAATGCGTTGCCGCAGGAAGATGCGCGCCAGCAGTGCGGTAAACAGTGGATTGAGCGACGAGATCACAAGCACGCCGGCCACGCTGGTCATGGTCAAGGCCAGCATGAAGGACGTGAACATCCCGCTCCAGCACAAGCCAGACCACCACAAGGCAGGCGGCGCCCTGCGCAACTGGCGCCAGACGGTTGATGGGCCGCGCCACAGCGGCAAGATGACCAACAGTGAGATCGCAGTGAAGAAACTGCGCCAGAATGTCACCTCGAAGCTGCGTGCAGACTCCAGATGGCGCGTGACGACGCCGGCGATGGACCACATCAGGGCCACCGCCACCATGAGGAACACCGCCTGCTGGTGCGTGAGTTTCATGGACAAGGTTGCATCGGCGCGCGTGTCTTCTCCCTGAGATACCGCGGAACCGGCTTGGCCGGGCCGCAGGTATCGCCCCTTAGGGGGAGGCGGCCCGCAGGCCGCTTCGGGGGTTAATCCCGTGATGCGCGCTTGCGCTCGTTCTCTTTCAGGAAGCGCTTGCGCAGGCGAACACTCTTGGGCGTGATTTCGACCAGCTCGTCATCCTCGATGAACTCCACGCCGTATTCCAGCGTGAGTTCAATCGGCGGCGTGATCTTGATCGCATCTTCCTTGCCGGAAACGCGGAAGTTGGTCAGCTGCTTGGTCCGCGTGGCATTGACCACCAGGTCGTTGTCGCGGCTGTGGATGCCGACGATCATGCCTTCATACACCGGGTCGTTGGCTTTCACGAACATGCGGCCGCGGTCGTCCAGCTTGCCCAGGGCGTAGGTGAAGATTTCACCGTCGTCCATGGAAATCAGCACGCCGTTCTTGCGCCCGCCAATCTCACCCTTGTGCGGTTCGTAGCGGTCGAAGATGTTGGAGATCAGACCCGAACCACGTGTCAGGTTCAGGAATTCATTGGAGAAGCCGATCAGGCCGCGCGCCGGGATGCGGTATTCCAGACGCACGCGGCCACGGCCGTCCGGCTCCATGTTGACCAGTTCACCCTTGCGCTCGCCCAAGGCCTGCATCACGCCACCCTGGTGCTGCTCTTCGATATCGGCCGTCACCAGTTCGATCGGCTCGCACTTCTCGCCGTCAATCTCGCGGAACACCACGCGCGGCTTGGAGACGGCCAGTTCGTAGCCTTCGCGACGCATGTTTTCCAGCAGGATGGTCAAGTGCAGTTCACCGCGGCCCATGACTTCAAAGATACCTTCTTCATCGGTTTCCTTGACGCGCAGCGCCACGTTGTGTTGCAGTTCTTTTTGCAGGCGGTCCCAGATCTGGCGACTGGTCACGAACTTGCCTTCGCGGCCAGCCAGCGGGCTGGTGTTGACGCAGAAGTTCATGGTCAGGGTCGGTTCATCGACCTTCAGCATGGGCAACGGCGCCGGATTGGTGGGGTCGGTGATGGTCACGCCGATGCCGATGTCGGCAATGCCGTTGATCAGCACGATTTCGCCGGGGCCGGCTTCCGCGGTCTGCACGCGGTCCAGGCCCTGGAAGGTCAGCACCTGGTTGATGCGGCCTTTGATGGACTTGCCGTCCGGGCCTTCCATCACCAGCACGTCCATGCCGGGCTTGATCGTGCCCTGGCTGATGCGGCCCACACCGATGCGGCCCACAAAGGTGGAGAAGTCGAGTGCGGAGATTTGCAGCTGCAGCGGCGCGGCAGGGTCACCCTTCTGGGGAGGCACATGCTTGAGCACCGTGTTGAACAGGGCCGACATATCCGGGCCCCACTGTTCACCGGGCGCGCCCTCTTCCAGCGAGGACCAGCCGTTGATGCCCGAGGCGTAGACCACCGGGAAGTCGAGCTGTTCATCGGTCGCGCCCAGCTTGTCGAACAGGTCGAAAGCGGCATTGACGACCTTGTCGGGGTTGGCGCCGGGCTTGTCCACCTTGTTCACCACCAGAATCGGCTTGAGCCCCAGGGCCAAGGCCTTCTTGGTCACAAAGCGCGTCTGGGGCATCGGGCCTTCTTGCGCATCGATCAGCAGCACCACACCATCCACCATGGACAGCGCGCGTTCCACTTCACCGCCGAAGTCGGCGTGTCCGGGTGTGTCGACGATGTTGATGTGGGTGCCTTCCCAGCTCACGGCACAGTTCTTGGCCAGAATCGTGATGCCACGCTCTTTTTCAATGGCGTTGTTGTCCATCACGGTGTCGACCACTTTTTCGTGTTCGGCAAAGGTGCCGGACTGGCGCAGCAATTGGTCGACCATGGTGGTCTTGCCATGGTCCACGTGGGCAATGATGGCAATGTTGCGGATCTGTTTTTGACTCATGTTTCACTCTCCAAAATCTGTTGTATCTCTAATGGGCTCAACAGGCGCCCGGGGATCAATTCACCGGCCTTGACATGGGCCGTGCCCAGCAGGGCATGCGGTTCTTCGCCGTACACGGCGACCTGTGCGGCATCCGGCCATGAACCACGGCGGCGCAAGCCGCTTAGGAAACGTCCGGCATTCTCGGTGTCGAGCGTGACGGCGGCATGACCTTCCAAGAGCGCATCGACTGGTTTCAACTGCGACAGGCGCTCGGATTCTTCCATGGCATCCAACTGGTCCAGCGTGACGCACTGCGACACCTCGAACGGTCCGGTTGCGATGCGACGCAGGGCCACCAAGTGACCGCCGCAACCCAAGGCCTCGCCGATGTCCTCACCCAAGGTGCGGATGTAAGTGCCCTTGCTGCATTTCACACGCAGCCGAAGGTTCGGCGCATCGCCCTGAAGCTGCGCTTCGAGCAGCTCCAACTCATGGATCACCACGTCGCGCGCCTCACGCGCCACGGTTTCGCCCTCGCGGGCATATTCATACAAGGCCTTGCCGTCCTTCTTCAGGGCGCTGTGCATGGGCGGCACCTGGCGGATCGGCCCCATGAACTGGTCCAGCACCTCGACGACTTGGCCCAGACTGCAGTTGACCGCACGGGTATCGATCACCTCACCCTCGGCATCCGCGGTACTGGTGCGTATACCCAGGCGGACCGTGGTCTCGTAGGTCTTGTCGGCATCCAGATGCAGCTGGCTGAACTTGGTCGCAGCGCCAAAACACAAGGGCAGCACGCCGGTGGCCAGCGGATCAAGCGTTCCGGTATGGCCGGCCTTTTCCGCGCGCAACAACCACTTGGCCTTCTGCAAAGCCTGATTGCTGGACAGTCCCAACGGCTTGTCCAGCAAAAGCACCCCATGCACGGGGCGCCTGGGCACCCTCGTGCGCGGCGCGTTCATCTTCAGTCCTCGTTTTTGGAACGCGAAGCCACGGCCTGGGCGATCAGGGCATTCATGTCTGCCGCCCGTTCCGTGGTGCGGTCAAACAGGAAATGCAGCGTCGGCACCGTGTGAATGTGCAGACGCTTGAACAGCCCGTTGCGCAGAAAACCTGCCGCCTGGTTCAGCGCTTCTTCGGTCTGCCGCGGATCGCCGACCAGCAGACTGAAAAAGACCTTGGCGTGCGCATAGTCCGGCGTCACCTCGACCGCCTGGATCGTCACCATCCCCACGCGCGGGTCTTTCAACTCGCGCGCGATCAGTTCCGTCAGATCCCGCTGGATCTGATCGGCCACTTTGAAACTCCGGTTCGGAGCTGACGGTTTCTTCGCTGCCATGGTTTACAGGGTCCGGGCGATTTCCTTGACTTCGAAGAACTCCAGCTGATCACCTTCCTTGATGTCGTTGAAGTTCTTGAGCTTGATACCGCACTCGAAGCCTTCCTTGACTTCCTTCACGTCATCCTTCAGGCGCTTGAGCGAATCGAGCTCGCCGGTGTAGATCACGACGTTGTCGCGCAGCAGGCGGAAATGCGCGCTGCGGTTGACGAAGCCGGATGTGACCATACAACCTGCCACCGTACCGATCTTGGATGCCACGAACACCGTGCGGATCTCGGCCATACCGATGATTTCTTCCCGCTTCTCCGGTGCCAGCATGCCCGACATGGCCGCTTTCAGATCATCCACGGCGTCGTAGATGATGTTGTAGTAGCGGATGTCGACATCGTTGCCTTCGGCCAGCTTGCGTGCACCGGCATCGGCACGCGTGTTGAAGCCGATGATCACCGCCTTGGAGGCAATGGCCAGGTTGACGTCAGACTCGCTGATGCCACCAACGGCCGAGTAGACCATCTGGACCTTGACTTCGTCGGTCGACAGCTTGAGCAAGGAAGCAGCCAGCGCTTCCTGGGAACCCTGCACATCGGCCTTGACGATGATGGGCAGCGTCTTGACTTCGCCGGCAGCGATGTCGGTGAACATGTTCTCCAGCTTCGCTGCTTGCTGCTTGGCCAGCTTGGTGTTGCGGAACTTGCCGGCACGGTAGGTGGCAATCTCACGGGCACGACGCTCGTCGGTCATCACCATGAACTCGTCACCGGCTTGCGGCACTTCGGTCAGACCCTGGATTTCCACCGGAATGGAGGGGCCAGCCGCCTTGATCGGCTTGCCGTTTTCGTCCAGCATGGCGCGCACGCGGCCATAGGTCTGGCCGGCCAGCACCACGTCGCCGGTGCTGAGCGTACCGGACTGCACCAGCACGGTTGCGACCGGACCACGGCCCTTGTCGAGGCGCGCCTCGATCACCAGGCCCTTGGCCATGGCATCCACCGGCGCCTTGAGCTCCAGCACCTCGGCCTGCAACAACACCTGCTCCAGCAGTTCGTCGATGCCCTGGCCGGTCTTGGCCGACACGGACACGAAAGGCGAATCACCGCCGTATTCCTCGGGCACCACTTCCTCGGCCACCAGTTCCTGCTTCACGCGTTCGGGGTTGGCGTCAGGCTTGTCGATCTTGTTGACCGCCACCACGATCGGCACTCCGGCTGCCTTGGCGTGCTTGATGGCTTCCTTGGTCTGCGGCATGACACCGTCGTCGGCCGCCACCACCAGAATCACGATGTCGGTTGCCTGCGCACCGCGGGCACGCATGGCGGTGAACGCCTCGTGACCTGGGGTATCGAGGAAGGACACCATGCCCCGCGGCGTTTCCACGTGGTAGGCACCGATGTGCTGCGTGATGCCGCCCGCTTCACCCGAGGCCACCTTGGCGCGGCGGATGTAGTCCAGCAGCGAGGTCTTGCCGTGGTCGACGTGACCCATGACGGTCACCACCGGCGCACGAGGCAGTGCCTCGGCGTGGTGTGCGGAGGCTTCTTCTTCGGTGAAGGCTTCCGGATCGTCCAGAGCGGCGATGATGGCCTTGTGACCCATTTCTTCCACCACGATCATGGCGGTGTCCTGGTCCAGCGGCTGGTTGATGGTGACCATCTGGCCCAGCTTCATCAGGTGCTTGATCACCTCGGAGGCCTTGACCGCCATCTTGTGGGCCAGTTCGGCCACGGTGATGGTTTCGGGCACATGGACCTCGATGACGCGGGCTTCAACCGGTGCGGCCTGTGCGTGCTGTTCATCACGATCGCGGTCATTGCCACGACGACCTTTGGGGCCGCTGCGCCAGCTGCCGCGGCCAACGCCGCCACTGGAATCGCCACGGGTGGGAATGCCCTTTTTCTTGGCCGGATCGCCCGCCCAGCTGCTCGACAGCTTGGCCGATTTGACTTCCTTGCCTGCACCGGGGCCTGTGCCAGCACCCGCGGCGGGAGCTGCCTTGGGGGTGGTGCTGCCGGTTGCCGGCTTGTGCAGGGTGCCCTTCATGCCGGCTTTGCCAGCTTCAGCCGGCTTGGCGGTCTTGGGTTCTTCTTTCTTGGCCACCAGCACATTCTTGGCCGGTGCGGCCATCATGGAGCGAATGGCCGCGGCTTCGGCTTCGGCCTTGCGGCGGCGCTCATTCAGGTCCTGGGCGCGTGCAGCCTCTTCGTCGGCACGTGCCTTGGATTCAGCAGCGGCTTTTTCGCGCGCTTGCGCTTGTGCCTCAGCACGTGCAGCGGCCGCCTCGGCCGCCTCAACGGTCGCATCCGTCTTGCTGGTGGTGGCCTGGTTCTTCTTTTGCGCTTCGGCGGCGGCGTAGGCCGCAGCACGCTCTTCCGCTTCGCGTTCGCGTTGTTCGGTTTCTTCGCGCTGGCGGCGTTTTTCGGCCAGATCTTCTTCCTGGCGACGGATCAGTTCAGCCTGGCGACGGGCCTCTTCCTCGCGCCGGACGAGTTCGGCGTTGTCAATGGTCGGGGCAGTTGCCGGGGCTTCAACCTGGACTTCCGGTGCCGGTTCGGCAACAGTGCCCTCGGCGCCATCAGAGCCATCATCGCGGCGAACAAAGGTGCGCTTCTTGCGCACTTCAACCTGGATGGTGCGGGCCTTGCCGGTGGCGTCAGCCTGCTTGATCTCGGTGGTCGACTTCTTGACCAGCGTGATCTTCTTGCGCTCGGGCGCAGCCGTGCCGTGGCTGGCCTGCAGATAGTTCAACAGGCTGTGCTTGTCGGCATCGGTCAGGGTGTCGGCGGCAGACGCCTTGGACACCCCGGCAGCCTTGAGCTGCTCGATGAGTGTTTCAGTGGATTTCTTGAGTTCGGTTGCAAACTCGGCGACGGTCGTACTGGACATTTGTTGTGTAACCTTTCATGACCGTTACTCTTGAGAAGCGGCATCACTGGTAAACCAATGTTCGCGCGCCTTCATGATCAGGGCCTTGGCTTCATCCGTAGACTGGCCAGTGATATCAGTGAGTTCGTCCACGGCGAGATCCGCCAGGTCATCGAGGGTGTGAACGCCGTTGTCGGCCAGCTTGGCAATCAGCTCGGGCGTCAGGCCTTCGAGGTCGCGCAGATCCTGCGACACTTCCTCGACGCTTTCCTCGCGGGCAATCTCCATGGTCAGCAGCGCGTCCTTGGCGCGGGCGCGCAACTCGTTGACCGTGTCTTCGTCGAAGCTCTCGATCTCCAGCATTTCCTGCAGTGGCACATAGGCCACTTCTTCCAGGCTGGTGAAACCCTCGGCGATCAGGATGTCGGCGATTTCCTCGTCCACATCGAGTTTTTCCATGAACAGCTTGCGCAGCGAGCCGGTTTCGTCGGCCTGCTTCTGGGCCGATTCGGCCGCGTCCATGATGTTGATCTTCCAACCGGTGAGGTCGGAGGCCAGGCGCACGTTCTGGCCGCCGCGGCCGATGGCAATGGCCAGGTTCTCTTCGTCGACCACCACGTCCATGGCGTGCTTTTCTTCATCGACCACGATGGACTGCACGTTGGCCGGAGCCAGGGCGCCGATCACGAACTGGGCCGGATCTTCGCTCCACAGCACGATATCGACGCGCTCGCCGGCAAGTTCGTTGGTGACGGCATTGACGCGGGTGCCACGCACACCAACGCAGGTGCCGATCGGGTCGACACGCTTGTCGTGCGACAGCACGGCGATCTTGGCGCGAGAGCCGGCATCACGGGCGCAGGACTTGATCTCCAGCAGGCCCTGTTCGATCTCGGGCACTTCCTGGCGGAACAGCTCGATCATGAACTCGGGGGCCGAGCGCGACAGGATGATGGGTGCGCCGCGCAGCGTCAGGTCCACTTCCATGATCATGGCGCGCACGCGGTCGCCGGTACGCAGGTTTTCCTTCGGGATCATCTCGCCGCGGCGCAGACGACCTTCGACGCGACCGGACTCGACAATGATGTCGCCCTTGTCCATGCGCTTGACGGTGCCGACGAAGATCTTGTCGCCACGCGACATGAAGTCGTTGAGCAGCATTTCACGCTCAGCGTCACGGATCTTCTGCAGAATGACCTGCTTGGCGGCCATGGCGCCGATACGGCCGATCGGCACGGAGTCCACCGATTCTTCGATGTACTCGTCCACCTCGATGTCGGGGATCTGTTCCTTGGCTTCGAACAGCAGGATTTCCTGGTCAGGCAGCTGCAGGCCGGCCTCGTCGGGGACGACGTGCCAACGGCGGAACGTTTCGTAGTTGCCGGTGTCGCGATCGATAGCGACACGGATGTCCACATCGCCCTCATAGAGCTTCTTCGTGGCTTGAGCCAGCGCGGCTTCGACCGCACCAAACACCAAGTCACGCTCAACGTTCTTCTCGCGTGAAATGGCTTCCACCAGCATCAACAATTCGCGATTCATGCCTTTAACCTCCATAACCAGATAAGTGCGGCGCCTTGCCCCACACCCGCTCGAACTCACATTGCAAAACCAAAACCATCGTTCCTGCCCAAGGCGCTGCCCCGGCAAAAACGTCCTTAATCCTCTGTGCCTGCCGCGCCGCGGCCCTTGAAGCTGACGATCGGCGCCAAGCGCGCCTCACGCAGCTCATCGAGCGTGAAGCCCAGCGCCTGCACTGGCGCCGGCGGGCGCTTCTTGCTGACCTTCTGCCCCGGCTTGACCGGCGGCTCGTCGCTCCAGACGATCTGCCAGCCCTGGCCGCCTTCGGCGCGCTCCAGCGTGCCACGAAACTTCTTGCGGTTGGCACTGACCTGGCCGGCTGCAGCCGCACCCATGGGCGCCTTGAGCGTGATGTCGATCACCTGGCCGGCAAAACGCTCGAAATCCTTTTCATTGCGCAGCGGACGATCAATGCCCGGCGAGGACACCTCGAGCCGCTTGTATTCGATGCCATCGACTTCCAGTGCAAACTGCAGCTGGCGCGTGACTTTCTCGCAGTCTTCGACGTTGACGAACTGCTCGGTGGTTTGCGGATCCCAGGGCAAATCGATCGTCACGCGCAGCAAACCCCCAGCAGAGCGTTCAATCTCCACCAAGTCATAACCGAGTCCGGTCACAGTTTGTTCGACGATGTCCTGTAATGCCACGTGTGTCCTGTTGCCCCATCAAAACCGTTCGACCAAAAAAAACGGGCGGTTGGTAATCCGCCCGTTTGGTCGAGAATTGTCGAATTGTAGCCGAAAAACAGGGCTAGTGCCTTGATTTTCAAGGCGATTTAGCCTGCAGAACGGACCAGCGTGCGGGTGTACGGATGGTCGGGCGCATCCAGCACCGCTGAAACGGCACCGGACTCGACGATGAAGCCGTCTTTCATGACAATGACATCGTGTGCCATGGCCCGGATCACGTCCACGTCGTGGGTGATCAGCAGGTAGCTCAAACCCCGCTCGCGCTGCAGGCGTTGCAGCAGCTGCAGCACCTGTTTCTGGATCGTCACATCCAGAGCGCTGGTGGGCTCATCCAGCACCAGCAGGCGCGGCTCGACGATCAGTGCGCGGGCTATGGCCAGGCGCTGGCGCTGGCCGCCGGAGAACTCATGCGGGTAGCGCTGCAGCAGGCCCGAGAACTGCGTCTCACCCAAACCCACCTCCTCCAGCGCCCGCAACACCTGCTGGCGGCGCTCCGCCTTGGACAACGCCGGTGCATGGACAAGCAGGCCCTCGCCCACGATTTCCTCCACCGTCAGGCGCGGTGACAGGGAGGAAAACGGATCCTGGAACACCACCTGCACCACTTTGCGCAGGGCTCGGTTGCGTGCCTGCTGCTGCCCCCAGGCCTGTCCGGCCACCCGCAGATCGCCCGTGAAAGGCAGCAAGCCGAGCGTGGCCAAAGCCAGGGTGGACTTGCCCGAGCCGGACTCGCCGATCACACCCAGGGTGCGGCCGGGCGCAATGGTGAAGGCCGCATCGTGCACCGCCACGAACTCGCCACGGCGGAACCAGCCGCGCAAGCCGGGCAAGGGCGTCGGGTAGCCCACGCGCAAGCCACGGGCCTGCATCACCGGTGCCGCACCCGCAGAAGCCGGCACCTCTTGCACATCGCGCACCGGCTTGCTGTCAATCAGGCGCCGGGTGTAGCTGTGCTGTGGGTTGGCAAAGACCTCGGCCACCCGCCCCTGCTCGACGATATGGCCGTTTTCCATCACGATCACGCGGTCGGCAAAACGGCGCACCAGATTCAGGTCGTGTGTGATCAGCAGCACCGCCATGCCGTTCTTCTGCTGCAGCCCGGTGAGCAGGTCGAGGATCTGGCCGCGCAGGGTGACGTCCAGCGCCGTGGTCGGCTCGTCGGCCAGCAGCAGGCGCGGTTGGCAGGCCAGTGCCATGGCGATCATGGCGCGCTGGCGCTGGCCGCCGCTCAACTGGTGCGGGAAGGACTTGGCGCGCCGCTCGGGCTCCGGGATACCGGTGTCGGCCAGCAGTTGCACGGCCTGTGCCACCGCCTGCGCCCGGGCCAGCCCGAGTTTGAGCTCCAGCACCTCGGCGATCTGCTCGCCTACGGTGAACAATGGGTTGAGCGCCGTCATCGGCTCCTGGAAGATCATGGCGATGTCGCGGCCACGGATGCCACGCAGCTCTTGCTCCTGAATTGATAGCAGGTCGCGCATATTCGACGAGGGCGGGGGCTCAAAAAAACTTGCAACGCCGGTGATGTCGGCGTTCTGCACCAGGCGCAGCAGGCTCAAGGCCGTCACGGTCTTGCCCGAGCCGGACTCGCCCACCAGCGCGACTTTTTCCCCCGGCGCAATCTGGAAATCGAGACCGTGCACGACCTCCTTGCCGCCAAAGGCGACGCGCAGGCCGCGCACGTCGAGCAAATGAGCTGCTTGTGTCATTTTTCGGCTTTCCGGGGGTCGAGCGCGTCGCGCAGCGCATCGCCCATGAAGGTCAACAGCAGCAGCGTGACTACCAGCACGGCGAAGGTGGAAAGTGAAATCCACCAGGCGTCAATGTTGTTCTTGCCCTGCGCCAGCAGCTCACCCAGCGAAGGCGTTCCCGGTGGCACACCCAGGCCCAAGAAGTCGAGCGAGGTCAGCGCCAGGATGGCAGCGCTCATGCGAAACGGCAGAAAGGTCACCACCGGCGTCAGGCTGTTGGGCAGGATGTGGCGCCAGATGATCTGCCAGTTTGACAGGCCCAGCGCCCGCGCCGCGCGCACGTAGTCGAGCTGGCGGTTGCGCAGGAATTCGGCGCGCACATAGTCGGACAGGCCCATCCAGCCGAACAGGCTGAGCAGGATCAGCAGTAGCGCCACGCTGGGGTCGAACATGGCGGAGAAGATGATCAGCAAGTACAGCTCGGGCATGGAACCCCAGATCTCGATAAAGCGCTGGAACAGCAGGTCGGTCTTGCCGCCGAAAAAGCCCTGCAACGCCCCGGTGACCACGCCCAGCAGTACGCCGATCACCGTCAGCGCCAGCGCGAACAGCACCGAGATGCGAAACCCGTAGAGCAGCCGCGCCACCACGTCGCGCCCGCGGTCGTCGGTGCCCAGCCAGTTGTCGCTTGAGGGCGCGCTCGGGTTGGGCTCCTTGGCGAAGTAGTTGATGGTGCTGTGGTGGTAGGGGTTGAGCGGGTACAGGGCCCAGTTGCCGGGTTTGGCGAACTGCTGCTGGATGAAGGGGTCAAGGTAATCGGTCGGCGTCGCGAAATCGCCACCGAAGGTGGTCTCCGGTACGTTGCTCAGGATCGGCGCATACCACTGGCCGTTGTAGTGCGCCAGCAGCGGCTTGTCGTTGGAGATCAACTCGGCTCCTAGGCTGAGCACGAACAACGTGCAGAAGATCAGCAGGCTCCAGTAACCCAGCCGGTTGCGCTTGAAGCGCTGCCAGGCGCGTTGCGAGGGGGATGGTGAAATCTGGCTCATCAATCAAATTTCACGCGCGGGTCTACCCACACGTAGCAAAGATCCGAAATCAACTTGGTCACCAAGCCAATCAGGGTAAAGAGGTAAAGCGTGCCCAGCACCACCGGGTAGTCGCGCCGCATCACCGACTCGTAGGACAGCAGGCCCAGGCCGTCGAGCGAGAACAGGGTCTCGATCAGGAGCGAGCCGGTGAAAAAGGCGCCGATGAAGGCGGCCGGGAAGCCGGTGACGATGGGGATCAGCGCGTTGCGCATCACATGGCGCCACAGCACGCGCCGCTCTGACAGCCCCTTGGCACGCGCCGTCAGCACATATTGCTTGCGAATTTCCTCCAGGAAGGCGTTCTTGGTCAGCATGGTGGTGACGGCAAAGGCGCCCAGCACGCTGGCCGTGATCGGCAGTGTGATGTGCCACAGGTAGTCCACCACCTTGGCGCCCCAACTCAAGCTCTCCCAGTTGCTGGAGGTCAGGCCGCGCAGCGGAAACCACTGCAGCTGGCCGCCGAAGATCACCAGCAGCGCCACGCCCAGCACAAAACCCGGAATGGCATAGCCGATCAGCACCACCAGGCTGGTCAGGGTGTCGAAGCGGCTGCCGGCACGCACCGCCTTGGCGATGCCCAGCGGCACCGAGATCAGGTAGCTCAGGAAAAAGGTCCACAGCCCGAGGCTGAGCGAGACCGGCAGCTTGTCCTTCACCAGTTCCCACACGCTCTTGGGGTAGAAAAAGCTTTTGCCCAGGTCGAAGCGGGCGTACTGCTTCAGCATCTGCCAGAAGCGCTCGTGGGCCGGTTTGTCGAAGCCGTAGAAAGCGCGGATTTCGGCAATGCGCGCCGCATCCACGCCCTGACGGCCGCGGTAGCCGGCGCCCGATGCGGCGGCGCCCTCCCCGCCGCTGTCGCGCCCCTGCAGTTGCGCCACCATCTGCTCCACCGGACCGCCCGGCACGAACTGGATGACGACAAAGGTCAGCAGCAGGATGCCGAACAGGGTCGGGATCATCAGCAACAGGCGTTTGAGGATGTAGGCCAGCATGCTTACCTCGCCTCTTGGGCCGATTGCGCCCGGTTGGCCGCAGAGGCCCACCAGACAGACGTGACCCAGCCTTCGGGCTGGTAATAGCGCGGCGTCACCGCCGGCTGCTCGAAACGGCCGGCGCGCCAGGCGACGCGGTGCACGCTGCCGTACCAGTGCGGCACGGCATAGTGGCCGTGGCGTAGCACGCGGTCGAGTGCACGCAGTCGGGCCACCAGTTCGGGTCGGGTCTGGGCCGAGATCACCTGGTCCAGCAGCGCATCGACCGCCGGGCTCTTGATGCCGATAACGTTCATCGAGCCTTCGGTATCGGCCGCTTTGGAGCCGAAACGCTCTAGCAGTTCGGTACCCGGCGCCTCGCTGCCGATCAGGCGGTTGCTGATGACCTCGAAGTCGAACACGTCCAGCCGCTTTTGCAGGATGGCGAAGTCGACCACCTTGTAGTTCACGGCAATGCCCAGCTTTTCCAGGTTCCTGGCGTAGGGGGTGACCACCCGGCCCATGGAGCCCGAGTTGTCGAGGAACTCGATCGTGAAGGCTTCGCCCTGCGCGTTGCGCAGCGCGCCGTCGCGGTAGCTCCAGCCTGCCTGGGCCAGCAGGTCGCGGGCACGGCGCAGGTTGTCGCGCAGCGTATGGCCGGAGGCCGGGTCGAGGCTGGTGAAGGGTGGCAGCGGCACGTTGTCGGTGAAGACTTCCGGTGGTAACTGGCGACGCAGCGGCGCCAGCAAGGCCAGTTCCTCCGCGCTGGGTTTGCCTTTGGCTTCGAAATCGCTGCCGACGAAATACCCGCTCACCCGGGTGTAGGCGTTGTAGAACAGCTGGCGGTTGAGCCACTCGAAGTCCATCGCCAACTCGATGGCTTCACGCACCCGCACATCCTTGAATTTATCGCGTCGCAGATTGAACAGGAAACCCTGAAAATCGCCGGCATTGCCGTGCTGCAGCTCTTTCTTGATCAACGTGCCCTTGTCGAAGGCCTTGCCGGTGTAGGCGCGAGCCCATTCGCGCGCGACGAAGGCCTGGATGTAATCGAACTCGCCGGCCTTGAAGGCTTCCAGCTGGGCTGTGTTGTCCTTGTAGATCTTGTAGGTGATGCGGTCGAAATTGAACAGGCCGCGTCGTACATTGAGGTCGCGCGCCCAGTAGGCTGGATCGCGCTCGTAACTGATGTCCTTGCCGAAATTGACCTTGCTGATGCGATAGGGGCCGCTGCCGATCGGCGTATCGGTCACGATCTGGTCCAGCGGCTTGCTCTTGCCGTTGTCCATGCCCCACTTGCGACTGAACACCGGCAGGCTGCCGGCAATCAGCGGCAACTCGGCGTTGACGCGCCGGAAATCGAAGCGCACAACCCGCTCACCCAGCACCGTCACGCCCTTGATGTCACCGAAGATGGTGCGGTACTGCGGCGCCGCCGCCTGAGAAGTCAATTGGTCGAACGAGTGCTTCACATCGGCTGCCAGCACCGGTTCGCCATTGTGAAAACGGGCCAGCGGGTTGAGGGTGAAGATGGCCGAGAGCTTGTCGGGCGCCACCGTGACGTCCTGGGCCAGCAGACCGTAGGCGGTGGTCGGCTCGTCCAGTGTGCCGGTCAGCAGACTCTCGAACACCAGGCTGCTCAAGCCCGGTGGCGCGCTGCCCTTCAGGGTGAAGGGGTTGTATTTGTCAAAATTGGACAAGCGCGTGGGCGGCACCAGCGTGATGTCGCCACCCTTGGGGGCAGCTGGATTCACGTAGTCGAAGTGCTGAAAACCTGCTGGATACTTGATGTCGCCGAACTGAGCATAGGCGTGGCTGGCCCAGGCCGGCACGGCAGCAATCAGTGAAATCAGGGAAGCCAGAAAACAGAAAATCCGCATGCGACAATTCTGCACAGATTTTTTACCGAGAAAATTATGGGATTCCTGACAGGCAAGAAATTTTTGATCACCGGCTTGTTGAGCAACCGCTCGATCGCTTACGGCATCGCCCAGGCCTGCCACCGCGAAGGTGCCGAGCTGGCGTTCAGCTACGTCGGCGAACGCTTCAAGGACCGCATCACCGAATTTGCCGCCGAGTTCAATTCCAAGCTGATCTTTGACTGCGATGTCGGCGATGACGCGCAGATCGAGAACATGTTCAAGGATCTGTCGGCCCACTGGCCCACCTATGACGGTTTCGTGCACAGCATCGGTTTTGCACCGCGCGAGGCGATCACGGGCAACTTCCTGGACGGCCTGTCGCGCGAGAACTTCCGTGTTGCGCATGACATCAGCGCCTACAGTTTCCCGGCCATGGCCAAGGCGGCCTTGCCTTACCTCAACGACAAATCGGCCCTGCTGACGCTGAGCTATCTGGGCGCCGTGCGCGCCATCCCGAACTACAACACCATGGGCTTGGCCAAGGCCAGCCTGGAGGCGTCGGTACGCTACCTGGCCGAGGCCGTTGGCCACCTGCCGGATGGCCGCAGCATGCGCGTCAACGGCATCAGCGCCGGCCCGATCAAAACCCTGGCCGCCAGCGGCATCAAGGATTTCGGCAAGCTGCTCAACATTGCAGCCAATGGCTCGCCGCTGCGCCGCAACGTGACCATCGAAGATGTCGGCAACGTGGCGGCTTTCCTGCTGAGCGACCTGGCTTCCGGCGTGACCGCCGAGATCAGTTATGTGGATGGCGGCTTCAGCCATTCTTCCGTGGCCGTGGTGGAGACCTGATAAAAAACAGGATTTCGCCTTGTCATGGCGGCGCAAGCAGCTATGAATTAGATAGCAGAACGCCCCGCAATGCGGGGCGTTTTCTTTGGGGCTGAAGTTCTTCAGGCCTTGACGCAGTCGGCGTAGTAATGTTTCTTGCCGTCTTCGGCCACCACCTCCACCAGGCCGTGGATGTCGGTTTCGAAGCCCGGGCACTGGGAGTTGAACTCGCGCGAGAACTTGAGGTAATCGACGATCTTCTTGTTGAACACCTCACCCGGGATCAGCAGCGGAATGCCGGGCGGGTACGGTGTGACCAGGCCCACGGTGACGCGGCCTTCCAGCTTGTCGATCTCGACGCGCTCCGTCTTGCGATGGGCAATGTGGGCATAGGCGTCGCTCGGTTTCATGGCCGGCTTCAGGTCGCTCAGGTACATCTCGGTCGTCAGGCGTGCGATGTCGTACTTGGCGTACAGCGTATGAATGTGCTGGCACAGGTCCTGCAAGCCCATGCGCTCATAGCGCGCGTGCTTCTGGCAGAACTCCGGCATGATGCGCCACATCGGCTGGTTCCGGTCGTAATCGTCCTTGAACTGCTGCAACGCCGTCAGCAACGTGTTCCAGCGGCCCTTGGTAATGCCGATGGTGAACATGATGAAGAAGCTGTACAGGCCGGTCTTCTCCACCACCACGCCGTGCTCGGCCAGGTACTTGGTGACGATCGAGGCCGGAATACCGGTCTTGTCAAACTTGCCGTCCATGTTCAGGCCAGGCGTGACGACCGTGGACTTGATCGGGTCCAGCATGTTGAAACCGTCTGCCAGCTGGCCGAAGCCATGCCACTTGCTGCCACTCTTGGCGCTGCGGATGATCCATTCCTCGGCGCGGCCCACGCCCTCGGCCACCAGCTTGTCCGGGCCCCAGACCTTGAACCACCAGTCCTTGCCATATTCGGCGTCCACCTTGCGCATGGCGCGGCGGAAGTTGAGCGACTCGGCAATGCTCTCCTCCACCAGCGCGGTGCCGCCGGGCGGCTCCATCATGGCGGCGGCCACGTCGCAGCTGGCGATGATGCTGTACTGCGGGCTTGTGCTGGTGTGCATCAGGTAGGCCTCGTTGAAGAGGTGATGGTCCAGCTTGGTGTTCTGTGAATCCTGCACCAACACATGGCTGGCCTGGCTGATGCCGGCCAACAGCTTGTGGATGGACTGGGTAGCGTAGACCACCGAGTTCTTCGGCCGTGCCCGCTTCTTGCCCATGGCGTGGTAGGCGCCGTAGAACGGGTGGAAGGCAGCATGCGGCAGCCAAGCTTCGTCAAAGTGCAGGTTGTCCACGTAGCCGTCGAGCATGCCCTTGATGGTCTCGGTGTTGTAGAGCACGCCGTCGTAGGTCGACTGCGTCAGGGTCATGATGCGCGGCTTGACCTTCTTGGCGTCCACGCCCTTGAGCAAGGGGTTGGCCTTGATCTTGGCCTGGATGGCGGCCGGCTCGAACTCATCCTTCGGGATCGGGCCGATGATGCCGAAATGGTTGCGCGTGGGCTTCAGGAAGACCGGAATCGCCCCGGTCATGATGATGGCGTGCAGGATGGACTTGTGGCAGTTGCGGTCCACCACCACCACGTCGCCCGGCGCCACCGTGTGGTGCCACACCATCTTGTTGGAGGTGCTGGTGCCGTTGGTCACGAAGTAGCAGTGGTCGGCATTGAAAATGCGCGCGGCATTGCGCTCGCTCTCGCCGATGGCGCCGTTGTGGTCCAGCAGCTGGCCGAGCTCCTCCACCGCGTTGCAGACGTCGGCGCGCAGCATGTTCTCGCCATAGAACTGGTGGTACATCTGGCCCACCGGGCTCTTCAGGAAGGCCACGCCGCCGGAGTGACCCGGGCAGTGCCAGGAATAGGAGCCGTCTTCGGCGTAATCGAGCAGCGCCTTGAAGAACGGCGGCTGCAGGCCTTCCAGGTAACTCTTGGCTTCTCGGATGATGTGGCGCGCCACGAACTCCGGCGTGTCCTCGAACATGTGGATGAAACCATGCAGTTCGCGCAGGATGTCGTTAGGCAGGTGGTGGCTGGTCTTGGTTTCGCCGTAGATGTAGAGTGGCACATCGGCATTCTTGAAGCGCACTTCCTCAATGAAGGTGCGCAGGTTCAGCACGGCGGGGTCGAGATCGGGCCCGGGCGTGAATTCCTCGTCGTCGATCGACAGGATGAAGGCACTGGCCCGGCTCTGCTGCTGGGCAAACTGGCTCAAATCACCGTAGCTGGTAACACCCAGCACCTCGAAACCTTCGGCCTCAATGGCCTGCGCCAGCGCACGAATCCCCAGACCCGAGGTGTTTTCGGAGCGGAAGTCTTCGTCAATGATGACGATGGGGAAGCGAAATTTCATGAAAACACTCCAGCCGGGGACGAAAAAAAGAAAAACAGGCGCGAAGTGTACGGACTTATTGCCGATCCGCCCGGGTCATGCCGGTCTTTTGCCGCAAAATGTGGCAATTGCAACACATCGCTAGGAGCGCCATGGCTGAATCGACTGTCTGGTGGCTGATCACCGGCTGCATCGTGGCCGCTGAGCTGGTCACCGGCACCTTCTACCTGTTGATGCTGGCCATCGGCCTGGCCGCCGCTGCCTTGTCAGCCCATGCCGGGCTGGCATTGACGGCACAGATCGGTGTGGCCGCCGTGGTTGGCGGCGGGGCGGTGGTGGCCTGGCACCGGCTGCGGCCTCAAGCATCCTCCTTGCGCGCCGGGGCCAACCGCGACGTCAACCTCGACATCGGCGAAACCGTGCATGTTGAAGCCTGGCACCCTGACGGCACGACCACCGTGAAATACCGCGGAGCCCAATGGGCGGCCGTGCATGGCGCCGGCACCCTGCCCTCCACCGGCGCGCACCGTATCGTTGAAGTACGCGGCAGCCAGCTCGTCATCGAGAAATTTGAACCCTGACCGGATACCCGGAGAAAGTCACCATGGAAATCGCCATCCTCCTGCTCATCATTGCGGCCCTCTTCATCAGCCGCTCGGTCAAAGTCGTGCCACAGCAGAACGCCTGGGTGGTGGAGCGCCTGGGCAAATACCACGCCGCGCTCACGCCAGGCCTGAACTTTCTGGTGCCCTTCATCGACAAGGTGGCCTACAAGCACAGCCTGAAAGAAATCCCGCTCGACGTACCGAGCCAGGTCTGCATCACGCGCGACAACACGCAGCTGCAGGTGGACGGCATCCTTTATTTCCAGGTCACCGATCCGATGCGTGCCAGCTACGGCTCCTCCAATTACATCGTGGCCGTGACCCAGCTGGCACAGACCTCGCTGCGCAGCGTGATCGGCAAGCTCGAGTTGGACAAGACCTTCGAAGAACGCGACATCATCAACGCCCAGGTGGTCCAGGCCATCGACGAGGCCGCGCTCAACTGGGGCGTCAAGGTGCTGCGCTACGAGATCAAGGACCTGACACCGCCGAAGGAGATCCTGCATGCCATGCAGGCGCAGATCACTGCCGAGCGTGAAAAGCGCGCCCTGATTGCCGCCTCCGAAGGCCGACGCCAGGAGCAGATCAACATTGCCACCGGCGAGCGCGAAGCCTTCATCGCCCGCTCAGAAGGCGAAAAACAGGCCGCCATCAACCAGGCGCAGGGTGAAGCCGAGTCCATCAAGGCCGTGGCCCTGGCCAATGCCGAGGCCATCGAACGCGTGGCAGCGGCCATCCGACAGCCTGGCGGTGAGCAGGCGGTGCAGCTTAAGGTGGCGGAAAAAGCAGTCGAGGCCTATGGCAAGGTGGCCGCCGACTCGACCACCACACTGATCGTGCCGGGCAATATGAGCGAAGTCTCGGCGTTGATCGCCTCCGCCATGACACTGGTGAAACAGGGCAAGCAATAAATATCACTTGCTGCGGCACAACAAAATGGAAAGGGCTCACGCATTGCGTGGGCCCTTTCCGTTGGACTAAGCGACAGTCGCAATCCCAACGAACGGCAGAAAACAAAAAAGCCCCGCGACACAAGGCACGCGGGGCGTTTAGGGGTCTGACTTATTTAGCTGGAAACTAAAGCAGACCTAGTTTTGGCGGAGAGGGCGGGATTCGAACCCGCGGTGAGTTTTACCCCACGCACGCTTTCCAGGCGTGTGACTTAAACCGCTCATCCACCTCTCCGGAAGCCCGCTATTCTAACCGAGATGGGCTTGCCTTTTGGGGAAGTCATCGAGAAAGTGCAAAAAAGAAGGGCCCGAAGGCCCTTCTTTGGTAGCCGAAGTGGCAATCAGCGGATCACAGCGAGCTGGGTGCGTTCACCGCCCTTGTAGGTGTACAGGGTCAGCGCGCCGTTCTTGATGTCGCCCTTCTCGTCAAAGCTGATCGGCCCGGTCACGCCCTTGTAGTCGGTCGTGGCGGCCAGCACCGGCAGGTATTTGGCCGGATCGGACGAGTTGGCCTTGACCATGGCGGCCACCAGCACCTTGGTCGCGTCGTACACATAGGGCGCGTAGAGCTTGACGTCGGCATTGAACTTGGTTTTGAACTTGGCGCGGAACTCGTCCATGCCGACCTTGGCCTCGCCTTCGACGCCGCCGGCCTCGGCGCAGAACACCTGCTCCTCGCCGATCGCAGCGCCAGCGAGCTTGGGCATTTCGGCCGTGCAGGCGCCGTCGCCACCCATGAACTTGGCCTTGATGCCCAGCGACTTCATCTGCTTGAGCATGGGGCCGGCCACGGCATCCATGCCGCCAAAGAACACCACATCGGGCTTCTTGCCCTTGATGCTGGTCAGGATAGCGTTGAAGTCGGTGGCCTTGTCGGTGGTGAACTCCTTGGCGACGATCTTGGCGCCCGCAGCCTCGGCCGCCTTGCTGAACTCATCGGCCACGCCTTGGCCATATGCGGTGCGGTCGTCGATCACGGCCACGTTCTTCACCTTGAGGGTTTCGACGGCGTATTTGCCGAGCGTGCTGCCCAGGTGCACGTCATCGGCCACCACGCGGAACGCGGTTTTGAAACCCTGGCGGGTGTACTTCGGGTTGGTGGCAGACGGCGAAATCTGCGGAATGCCGGCATCGCTGTAGATCTTGGAGGCCGGGATGGTGGTGCCCGAATTCAGGTGGCCAATCACGCCGGCGACCTTGGCATCTGCCAGCTTTTGCGCCACGGCGGTGCCTTGCTTCGGGTCGGCGGCATCGTCCTCGATCAGCAACTCCAGCTTGACCTTCTTGCCATCGATCGTCACCCCTGCCGCATTGAGCTCCTCGACCGCCATGCGTGCGCCGTATTCGTTGTCCTTGCCCAGGTGGGCAATGGCGCCGCTCATGGGTGCCACGTGGCCGATCTTGACCACCGGCTCGGCGGCCGCAACCGGCGTTGACGCAGTGGGTGCTGCGGCTTCCTCTTTCTGGCCGCAGGCGGTCAGAAATGCGGCAGTGGCGACCAATGTCAGGGCCGAAGTAAGGTGCTTGACGTGCATGAACTCCTCCAAGTGATTTGAACGAAAACCAGTGAACAGAACCAAGCGCGACATTAACGCATTCGTCCGGCGCAAGGCCAGCAAACCTTCAGTCTGTGGGTATTTGGGGATGTTCAGCGTCGCGCCAACGCGTCAAGTTCCTGCGCCACGGCGGCTGCCACAGTCTGGCGCAAGGCCTGGTCAACTTCCTGCCACAGATAAGGCTCCATCGCACTGATCTGCTCCTGCACCAAAGAGGTCACCACGGCGCGCAGCTTGGTCTCCAGCGTCGGTGCCAGCCGCTGCATAACCCGTTCCACAAGCTCATCTGCCGCTGGCATGAGGCCGGCGGGCGTCTGCTGCGGCAACGATGCAGCCTCCTCGCTGGCCACTTCAAGCCCAACAGCCTCCCCTGGCCGCACCACCTCGGTCAGTGTCGGCAGAAAGCGTGGCAGGTTCTTCTGCGGTGTGGTCATCCGTTCGCGCCTTTCAGGGCCAGGTCATGGCGGATGATGGTGTGGCCGCCCTCGGTGTAGTGCTTCCAGCGGCCACGCGCCAGCTGGCGGTCGTTGTCATCCAGGTTCACGACCTCGATCAAACGCTCAAACTGCTCAAACCCGGCAGGCACCTGCACGCCGAGATTGAGCAGTACCTGCTGGTGCGGCAACTCGGCCAGAGACTCGGCCAGCACCACCGGCGAGGCCGCCAGCACATGGGCCGGGTCGCTCTGGGTCGCATGCGGAATGAAGTCGAGCTGCGAGAAGGTCCACAGCAGGCTGTTGAGGCGCGCCAGCACGTCGGCCGGCGCTGTCACCACCACGCGTGCCCCGCTGCCCACGGCCTTGCGCAGCAGCCGGCAGGCATAGGCCAGCTTGTCGGGGGCATTGAAATGGAAGGCAACCTCGGTCATGTCATCAACACCCTCAGGCCGTTCGACTGCGCTGGCGTGTCTTGGCGACCGTTGGCTTGGCCACATGGCTGGTCAGCAAGAAGTCCAGCAGCAGGCCCACCGGGCGCCCGGTCGCTCCCTTGGCCGCACCACTCTTCCAGGCCGAGCCGGCAATGTCCAAATGCGCCCAAGGGTACTTGCTGGCAAAACGCTGCAGGAACTTGGCCGCCGTGATGGCGCCACCCGCACGGCCACCGACATTGGCGACATCAGCAAAGTTGGTCTTCAGGCCATCGGCATAGTCGTCATCCAGCGGCAGGCGCCAGCACAGATCCTGAGCCGCTTCGCCGGAGGCGATCAGCTGGTTGGCCAGTTCATCGGTGGAAGCGAACAAGCCACTGCGCACGCTGCCCAGGGCGATCATGCAGGCGCCGGTCAGAGTGGCGACGTCCACCACGGCGCGCGGCTTGAAACGCTCGGCATAGGTCAGTGCATCGCACAGAATCAGTCGCCCTTCGGCGTCGGTGTTGAGAATCTCGATGGTTTGCCCGCTCATGCTGGTCACCACGTCGCCGGGCTTGACGGCACGGCCATCGGGCATGTTCTCGCAACTCGGGATCAGGCCCACTACGTTGATAGCCGGCGCGAGCTCGCCCAAAGCACGGAACACGCCCAGCACGCTGGCTGCGCCCGCCATGTCGAACTTCATCTCGTCCATCTCGGCAGCGGGCTTCATGGAGATGCCGCCGCTGTCGAAGGAAATACCCTTGCCCACCAACACCGTCGGCGCCTGCGCCTTGGCGGCGCCGTTGTACTGCAGCACGATGAAACGCAACGGTTGCTCGGAACCCCGGGCCACGGCCATGAAAGACCCCATACCCAGTTTTTCCACTTCACGCGGCCCCAGCACCTGGCAGCTGATCTTGGGCAGGCGCGACAGGGAACGCGCGGCCTGCGCAAGCAGCGTGGGGGTGGCATGGTTACCCGGGCGATTGGCCCACTCCTTGGCCATCTCGATACCGGCCACGGCCGCGACGGCTTGCGCGAACTCGGCCTTGCTGCCCAGCGCCTGCGGCACCCCCACAGTGACGCGGACAATGGTGCGGCCCTCCGACTTGGACTTGGTGGTGGTGTAGACGTAGCTGGCATCGGCCGCGGCTGTCACAGCCGCACGCACCGCACCGCTGCTGGGAGCGGTGGCAAAGCACAGCGCCAGCTTTTTTACGCTCGGCGTGCCGGCACGCAGGGCCCCCACTGCAGCCGCCACGGCCTGGCGCACCTGCTTGGCAGAGCCGTCCCCGGCGCCCGCCAGCACCACCCGGGTCGACTTGGCTTGCGCCGGCCGGTACAGGGACAGAAGCTTGCCGGGCTTGCTTTCCAGGTCGCCGGCCTTGAGCGCCTGGCCGATCAGGGCTGACAGCGCTTCTTTGCCAGGTTTGAAACCGGCAGGCACCAACACCACCAGTGCATCGCTTGTCAAAGCCGCGGCGGCAGCCAGATCCAGGGACTTGAGTTCAAAGTTCATAATTGCGGTTTTCCTTCCGACCAATGTTATTCCATTCCTCCATCCGCAAGGAGCTGGCGCGCAGTTTCGGTGCCACGCTGATCGTCCTGGTGACGGTGGTCATGACCATGACGCTGATTCGCACGCTGGGCCAGGCCTCGCGCGGCAGCTTCAATCCGTCCGATGTGATGCTGGTGATGGGCTACAACGTGCTGGCCTTCTTGCCCAACATCATGACCATGGGTCTGTTTGTGGCCACGGTCGGCACCCTGTCGCGCCTGTATCGCGACAGCGAAATGGTGATCTGGTTTTCCAGCGGTGTCGGGCTGTGGAATCTGCTGGCCCCTCTGATGCGCTTTGCCTGGCCGATCCTGCTGGCCATCGCCACACTGGCGCTGTTCGTGCTGCCCTGGTCAAACAAGCAGGTCGAGGACATGCGCTCCCACTATGAAAACCGTGGCGACCTGGACCGGGTGCAGCCCGGCCAGTTCCAAGAGTCGGCGGGCGGCACCCGTGTGTTTTTCGTGGAGAAAAGCCTGCTGAGCGAGCATTCCGCCAGCAATGTGTTCATCGCCACCACCGAACGCGGCAAGGAAACCGTGACCTCGGCGCGCAGCGGCCGCATCGAGTTGATCGGCGACGAGCGCTTTCTCGTTCTGGGCAACGGCCAGCGCCTGGAAAACAGCATCGGCAAGTCGGACTTCAAGCTCAGCGAGTTCGAGCGCTACAGCATTCAAGTCACGCAAGACCAGTTGGGCAGTCAAGCCGAAATCCCCCTCAACACGGTCTCCACCCTGGAGCTGATCCGCAAACCGACGACACATCACCTGGGTGAAATCTCCTGGCGCCTGGGCTTTGCTTTGGCGGCACTGAACCTGATGATCGTGGCAGTGGCAAGTTCGCGCGTGAACCCGCGCCTGGGCCGTTCTGGCAATCTGGTGGTTTCCTTGCTGCTGTTTCAGGTCTATCTCAATCTGCTCAATCTCGGGCAAGCCTGGATCAGTACCGGCAAGATCGGTTTCCTTCCCTTCGTGATCCTGCTGCATGGCGGCGTACTGGCCGTCTCCATGCTGGTGTTGACCATGCGGCATTACAACTGGAGCTGGCGACGGCTGCTGGCCGCACGGGCCGCAGCCCGCAACCAGGTGACCGCATGAAAACCATCCGCCGCCTGCTGCACGCCGAAGTCCTGACGGCCGTGACCTTTGTCACGCTGGCCTTTCTCGCGCTGTTCTCCTTCTTCGACTTTGTCGATCAGCTGCCCTCGATCGGCCGCCCAGGCATCGGTGCCGGCTACCAGTTGCCGCAGGCCCTGAGCTATGTGGCGCTGCAAATCCCCAACCATTTGTACGAGCTGTTGCCGATCACCGTGCTGATTGGCACCATCTTCGTCATGACCCGCATGGCGCAAAGCTCGGAGTTCACGATCCTGCGTACCAGCGGCCTGGAGCCATGGCGCGCCCTGCGTACCCTGATGACGGTGGGCGTGATTTTCGTCGTGCTGACATTTGTCATCGGTGATTTCCTCGCCCCCTGGGCCGACCGTACCTCCCAACTGCTCAAGGCGCGTTACCAGGGCAACATCACGGTCGGCCAGACCGGTGCCTGGCTGCGCGAGAAACAGCCTTACGGCCAGTTCGCCGTCAACGTCAATGCGCTGGCGTCCGACGGCGGCATGCGTGGCGTGCGCGTTTTCGAGTTCGACAACAAGGGGCTGCTGGTGTCCATGACCCGCGCTGCCACAGCGCAGTTCGAGAACGAGGAAGCCTGGCAGCTGGAGAAGGCCGAGCGCATCGAATTCACCTCGCGTGGCACCGAAGCCTCCCGTATCGAGCGCACCCAGATTGCCAATTTTCGCTGGCCGACCCAGATCACCTCCGAGATGGTGTCAGCCGCTGTGCTGCGGCCCGACCGCATGAGCACGCTGGATCTGTTCCAGTACATCAGCCACCTCAATGCCAACAACCAGTCGGCCGAGCGCTACGAAATCGAGTTCTGGAAAAAAGTGTTCTACCCGTTGAGCTGCCTGGTGATGGTGGTGCTGGCCCTGCCCTTCGCCTACCTGCACTTCCGCAACGAAGGCATCTCGGTTTATGTGTTCGGCGGCGTCATGGCCGGCATCAGCTTCTTCTTCCTCAACAACGTGTTCGGTTACGTGGGTGAACTGCGCCATTGGCAGCCGTGGCTGACGGCAGCGTTGCCGGGCATGATCTATTCACTGCTGTCGCTGGGCACTTTCGGCTGGCTGGTGCTGCGGAGATAAGGGCACATGAACTCGACCTCACCGCACCGCGGCATCATTCTGTTCGCCCACGGTTCGCGTGACCCACTGTGGTCACAACCGATGGAAGCCGTGGCGACGCGCACACGCCAGCTCGACCCGCAGGCCCTGGTGCGCTGCGCCTATCTGGAACTGACAGCGCCCGACCTGCCAACCTGCGCCGCCGAACTGGTGGCGGCTGGCGTGCAGTCCATCACCATCGTGCCGATGTTCCTTGGCGTCGGCAAACATGCGCGTGAAGACCTGCCCCTCCTGGTGGCAGACCTGCAAACCAGCTTCCCCGGCATCACTTGGCACTTGCAAGGGGCCATCGGGGAAGATGCCCGCGTGACCGACCTGCTGGCCCGCATCGCTCTCTCTGCCGCCTGAGTGCGCTGGCACGGCTGGCGCTCCGTACAATGCGGCGATTGCCCATGTTCACATCACCCCGATCCCTCAGCACCCGTACCGTTTTTCTGCTGGTGCTGGGCACCTCCCTTGCCGTGGCCATGCTGCCGGTGCTCTGGCCGCAGCTGGACATCGCTGTCGCGGCCTACTTCCTGCAACCGTCGCCGCCCATCAACCCGGCGCAATGGCAGTGGGTGGACCTGGTCAACGAATACACGCCCGACCTGTTCCGCTCGCTGGCGCTGATCTTTCTGGCCTGCTGGATCGTCGTCAGCCTGTTGCGCCGTTGGCGCCGGGCTGGCATTGCCCTGGCCTTCGTCGGTCTGTCGCTGCTGCTGGGGCCCGGTTTTGCCACCTGGGCCGTCAAGGAACACCACCTGCGCGCTCGCCCCTTCGACGTGGTCGAGTTCGGTGGCGACCGCCAGTTCACACCGGCGCTGGTGCAAGCCAACCAGTGCACCGACAACTGCGCCTTCGTCAGCGGCCATGTGGCCTGTGGTTTTTTCTTTGCTTCGCTCATGCTGCTCAACCCCCGTCGCCGCTGGCGCTGGGTGGCCACCGGCGTGGCGGCCGGCCTGCTGATCGGCGTGGCCCGCATGTCGGTCGGGGCGCACTGGCTCAGTGATGTGCTGTGGGCCTTCCCCATCACGCTGCTGACCAGTTGGGGCGTCTGGACGGTGCTGACCTTCTTCTACAAGTACGGGCAGCGGCCCACCCAGGCTTAAGCCCATGCAACAACTGCGTCACCTGCTCGTTCTGATGCGGCCCCACCAGTGGCTGAAAAACGTGTTCGTTTTCGCCGGCCTGCTGTTTGCTCACGCCTGGCACGAGGGGCCGCTGGTGCTGCGTGCTGCACTGGCCTTTGCCTCCTTCTGCTGCATGTCCAGTCTGGTCTACATCCTGAACGACTGGCGTGACCGCGCCAGTGACGCGCTGCACCCGGACAAGTGCCACCGGCCGCTGGCCAGCGGTGCCGTCAGCGTGCCAGCGGCGTTCACCTTGGCCGTCCTGCTTGGGCTGGCTGGCCTGGCGCTGGCGGCCAACAACCGCATTCTGTTGCTGTTGCTGGCGCTGTATGTGGCCTTGAATCTGGCCTATTCCTGGCGCCTCAAGCATGTGCCGGTGGTGGACGTGTCCATCATTGCCACCGGTTTCATGCTGCGCCTGCTGGCCGGCACCTCAGCCGTCGGCATCCCGCCGTCGCGCTGGCTGCTGCTCACCGGCCTGTTCATCGCCCTGTTCCTGGGCTTTTCCAAACGCAAGGCCGAGACCTTCCACAACCCCGAACAACAACGTGCCGTGCTGGAGCACTACCCGGCTGCCCTGCTCGACACCCTGATGGCCGTCACCATGACCGCCACCATCACCATGTACAGCCTGTATGCCACCAGCGCGGAAGCACAGGCGCAGCACGGCGAGCGCCTGGTCTACACCGTGCCGGTGGTGATCTTCGGCCTGCTGCGCTACGCCTACCAGGTCCACCGCGGCCGCGGCGAAGACGTGGCACGCGACCTGCTGCGCGACCACTGGATCCTGCTGGCCGGCGCCGCCTGGCTGCTGCTGTTTCTGGGTTCGCGGCTTTGAAGCTGCCGCTCAAGCAACTGCTGCTGGCCCTCGGCGTTGCCGCCACCGCCTATGCCCTGGTGCTGCTGCTGACCGGCAACGCCACATCGGCGACCCGGCTGACCGCGCTGTGGTCGCCGGCCGGTGCGCTGGCCGCCGCACTGTGCATACTCAACTACCTGCTGCGCGGCCAGCGCTGGCGTCTGTGGATGGCGCACTACGGCCGCCCACTCGCCCCGCTGCAAGGGCTGCGCCTGTACCTGGCCGGCTACACCTTCACGCCCACCCCCGGCAATGTGGGCGAAGCCGCGCGCGGCCTGCTGCTGCGCCAGCCGCTGGGCGCTGCCGACAGCCTGGCCATCTTCGGCGCCGAACGCCTGGCCGACCTGCTGGGCCTGCTGCTGCTCACGCTGCCGGGGCTGTGGTGGTTGCTGCAGTTGCCGGATGTTGCCGCCTGGCAGCTGCAACTCGGTGCCGCCGCCGCGGCCGCCGCGCTGCTGGTGCTGGGTTTGTTGTTCACATTCAGGCAACGGCTGTTCAGCCGTTTGCCTTGGCTACACGCCGCTTGGCACTGCCTGGCCACGCGCCCTTGGCGCTGGCTTGGCCTGACGTTGCTGGCCTGGGCCGCCCAAGGTCTGGCCACATGGCTGGTCTGTCAGGCACTGTTCGGCTGGTCGATCGATCCCTGGCTGGCCACCGGCTTCTACGCCCTGGCCATGGTTGGGGGCGCCCTGTCCATGCTGCCCGCCGGCCTGGGCGGCACCGAAGCCTTGCTGACCGGCCTGCTGGCTCTGCACGGCGCCCCCTTGGCCACAGCGGTGGGCATCACCGTGCTGGTGCGCCTGCTGACGCTCTGGCTGGCGGTGGCCATCGGCGTGCTGGCCCTGCTTTATAGTGCGGCGTTCCGCCAAGACATCAGCCTGCGCTAGCCCTCCATGCCTCCTGCTTTTGATACCGACGCCGCACCCGGCCGCCTGACCCGCTGGCTGCTTTTCACCGCCATCGCCTCGCTGGCCCTGCGGTTCTGGATCGCCGCCGCCCTGCCCATCACCGGCGACGAGGCCTTTTTCTACTGGTGGGGCGTCTACCCCGACTGGGGTTATTACGACCACCCGCCCATGGTGGGCTGGCTGATCTGGCTCATGCGCACCCTGTTCGGCGAGGCCAGCTGGGCCATTCGCCTGCCGGTGGTGCTGTTGCCGCTGGCGGTGGGCGCCACGCTCTGGTGGGCGCTCAAACCGCTGAGCCGCGAACGCGCCGCCTGGGCGGTGCTGCTGTTCTGGCTGGCACCGGTCAACTGGCTCAACAGCCTCATCACCACCGACACGCCGCTGATCTTCTGGTCGCTGCTGTCAGCCGGTGCGCTCTTGCGCGCCGAACGGCGCGAGACGCTGGACGGCCGCGCCTGGCGCCTGTACGCCCTCGCCGGCATCTTCATCGGCTGCGCTTTCCTCTCCAAGTATTTCTCCGTGGTGCTGGGCCTGGCCTATCTGGTGTACTTCGCGTTGTACCGGCGTGAACGCTGGTTGGCGTTGGCCCTGATCGTTCTGTGCGCCCTGCCCGGGCCGTTGATCAACCTGTGGTGGAACATGGGCCACGGCTGGGCCAACATCATGTTCAACGCCATCAACCGCAACCAGGACGCCTCCTTTGCCTGGAGCCACCCGCTGAGCTACCTGGGCATGCTGGCCTACCTGCTGACGCCGGCCGTGCTGTGGCTGGGCTTCAAACACCGCGCGGCGCTGGGCAACACCGTGCGCCAGCAGCGCCTGGTGGCCGTGCTGATCGTGGTGCCGCTGCTGTTCTTTGCCGTGCTGTCGCTGAAGAAAACCGTCGGCCTGCACTGGGTGCTGGCCTTCTACCCCTTCGTTTTCGTGCTGCTGGCTTTCGCGTTGCCACAGGCTGCCCTGAAGAACTGTGCAAAAGGCATGACCTGGTTCACCGCCCTGCACGTGCTGGCGGTGGTGGCCATCGGCTTCACCCATGTGGAGCAATGGCAAGGCAAGCCGCGCTACTACAGCATGGTGCGCAGCTTCAAGACGGCCGAACTGCTGGCCCAGGTGCGCACGCCCGACTCGGTGCTGATGGCCGACGCCTATGCCCCCGCCGCCGCCTACGGCTACACCCTCGGTCAGTACGTGCCGGTGTTCGGCCCGGGCAAGTTCCACGCCCGGCAGGACGACCTGCTGGTGGACTACTCGCTCTACAACGGCAAAACCATTCGCATCATCGTCTCGGACGGCGAGCCGCCGCCGCTGGACGGCTACCGGCCGTATTTCGACAGCGTGCGGCCCCTGAGCTTTGTGCAGAACGGCGTCACCTTCCATGTCGTGGAGGGCCGCAACTTCCACTACCAGGCCTATCGCCAGGGCGTGTTGAAGGAAATCTTCGACCGCTACTACGCCATTCCTAAATGGCTGCCCATGACGGGCTGCCCGTTCTGCGTGCGTTACTGCGGGCAGGTGCAATGTCCGAAGCCGTGAACTCGAACCCCGTCAAGCCGATCGTGGCTGCCTTCGACTTCGACGGCACCCTCACCTGGCACGACACCCTGCTGCCCTTCTTGCGCCGCCTGCTGGGCTTGCCCACACTGCTGTGGGTGCTGTTTGTCTGCAGCCCCTGGCTGGCGGCTTACGTGCTGCGCCTGGTCAGCAACCACCGCGCCAAAGCCGTGCTGCTGCAAGCCGCCCTGGCCGGCCGCTCAGTGGCCGACGTGGAGCACTGCGCCCGTGCCTTTGTGCGGGACGACCTGCCACAGCAATGGCGCCCCTGGGGCCTGCAGCAACTGGTGCAGCACCAGCAGGCAGGCCACCGCTGCGTGCTCGTCACCGCCTCCACCAGCCCCTACATGCACTTGGTCGGCGCCAGCCTGGGGGTGGACGCGGTGCTGTGCACTGAGATGGAAGTGGTGGACGGCCGCTACACCGGCCGTTTAGCCACGGCCAATTGCCATGGGGAAGAGAAGGTGGCGCGGCTCAAGGCCTGGCTGGCTCAGGCCTACGGCGCGGCGCCGGACCATCAGCCGGTGCTGCACGCCTATGGCGATACCCAGGGGGATTGGCCGATGCTACGGTTAGCGCGGCAAGCTTGGTATCGTGAGACGCCTTGGACGGCCAGCTAAGCCTATTGCAGGCCAACATTGAGTTAACCGGCAACACATAGGCCGAGGAAGCCGGCCGCGTCGACGACCATATTGACCGACATGTTAGGGTCTATGGTTGCCTCTGGCGAGCCGCGCACGCACACGTGCGTCCAAGAGCAGCAGCAGCGCTAGCGCAACGCACGGTCCGCCCATCAGAACTACTATCGATGGTCGCCGCGCCGCGCCAAGGAAGACCCACAACCCCACCACGACCGCTGTTCCGGCACCCAGACCCAATCGCACCCACCAGGGCCAAGGTTTGCCAGGAAAGGAAGTTGCGCTGCAGGCTGCCCAAGCGAGCGAAGCCCAGCCCCACCAACCTGCAGGAAGGGCTACCAGCCCAAACGCCAAGTCTGCGCCCGTCTTCAGATTCGAGAATGTCAGAAAAGTCGCAAGCAACCAAAGCACTATGCTCGGGACGCAAGCAAACCCCATGAGGAGAACGAGCAATGAGAATGCTGCATGCATGGCTTTAACGTTTGACATGAACTGGATCACCGAGTTTGCCTGGGCATTTCAGTTCGATGGAAGAGTTAAGCCTCAACGGTTCCTCGAACTACTGCTCCAGGGGCTTGTTGGTAGTGCGCCCCTTTGCTGGAAACGTTCCCGTTAACAATGCCTCGAACTTCGATTGTTCCTTGGTTGAAGATGTTACGGACAACTATTCCATTAACAATTGCGATACCACCTTGTTCAATTATGAGATCGCCGCAGCACATGCCATGAAGCTGGAGAATCCCGCCTTGAATCACAGTAATTGACCCAGTAACCATTCCGTTCAAAGTGAATGTGGTGTCAACCTTCAAATCACCTTCAATTTTTCCGTTTTCTGCTGTCATTACGTGTCTCCAATCTGGCTAAATTTCAACCGAGGTTCTTGAGTGTGCGCCGAACTTGAGTTGAGATTGAGAGAGCAGTCCCGGGTGCCGCGCGTGGTGCTGAGTTGAGGTCTAACTCGTCTGAGATCGCAAAAATGCGAAACAACATGGCCGGGTATTCATAAGGTGCGCCCCTGTTGCAACTGAGTGCCTGTTTTATCAAACCAATCTGTCAGATTGCAGGCCAGATCAGAACGATTAACAAACCGTGTAAACCCTCAATCCCGTCAGATCACGCGACGCATCCACCTTCAGCCTCGCCCTGAAAACACGCCCGAGTGCGCTCCTTTCGCGCCTCTTGTTAGACGTCCAAGGCATAATAAACACCAGTTTTAGCTGGAATTCACCATGAACCTGCACCAATTCCGCTTTGTTCAGGAGGCGGCGCGCCATAACCTGAACCTGACCGAGGCGGCCAAGGCGTTGCATACCTCGCAGCCGGGCGTGTCCAAGGCCATCATTGAGCTGGAAGAAGAACTCGGCATCGACATCTTCGCCCGCCACGGCAAGCGCCTCAAGCGCATCACCGAGCCGGGGCAGCACGTGCTCAAGAGCATTGAGCTCATCATGCGCGAGATCGGCAACCTCAAGCGCATCGGCGAACAGTACAGCGCGCAGGACAGCGGCACGCTCTCGATTGCCACCACCCACACCCAGGCGCGCTACGTGCTGCCCGAGCCGGTGGCCAAGCTGCGCGCGGCCTACCCTAAAGTCAACCTCAGCCTGCACCAGGGCACGCCCGACCAGGTGGCGCGCATGCTGATCGACGAGGTGGCCGAGATCGGCATTGCAACCGAATCGCTGTCCAACTACGCCGAGCTCGTCACCCTGCCCTGCTACGAGTGGCAACACATGCTGGTGCTGCCCGCCAGCCACCCGCTGGCGAGCAAGGAGCGCCTGACGCTGGAAGACATCGCGGCCGAGCCGCTGGTGACCTACCATCCCACCTTCACCGGCCGCACCCGCATCGACCATGCCTTCGCCCAGCGCAAGCTGGAGCCGCGCATCGCGCTGGAAGCCATCGATTCGGACGTGATCACCACCTACGTCAAGCTCGGCATGGGCATCGGTATCGTGGCCGAGATGGCGGTGCGCGGCATGCCGGCGCAGGCAGCGGACGGCGAACTGGTGATCCGCCCGTTGGGCCACCTGTTCGGCCAGAACGTGACGCGCGTGGCCTTCAAGCGCGGCGCCTACCTGCGCAATTTCGTCTTCGAGTTCGCCGAACTGCTGAGTGAGCGCCTCAAGCGCGACCTGGTGGCGCGCGCCATGACCGGCCACGTCAACGATTACGAGTTGTGAAACGTAAGCCCCCCTGAGGCGCTAGGCGCCTTCCCCCCGCTCATCCTGCGGTGGCGGGGGGACGCACCCAGTGGCCCGGCGAAGCCGGTTCCACGGGCGCCCCGGAAACGCAGCATTATTTAGTCTACATATCGCCTTCATGAATACGAGAACACCTGTACTCAAGAGCCGCCTGCCCAACGTCGGCACCACCATCTTCACTGTCATGTCGGCGCTGGCAGCCGAAAAAGGTGCCGTCAACCTCGGCCAGGGTTTCCCCGATTTCGACTGCGACCCGCGCCTGGTCGACGCCGTGACCGATGCCATGAAAAAGGGCTTGAACCAGTACCCGCCCATGACCGGCGTGCCGGTGCTGCGCGAGGCGGTGGCGGCCAAGATCAGTGCGCTCTACGGCCACGCTTACGACGCCACCAGCGAGATCACCATCACCGCCGGCGCCACCCAGGCCATCCTGACCACCATCCTGGCCATCGTGCACCCGGGCGACGAGGTGATCGTGCTGGAGCCCTGCTACGACAGCTATGTGCCCAACATCGAGCTGGCCGGTGGCGTGGTGGTGCGTGTACCGCTCACGCCCGGCACCTTCCGCCCCGACTTCGACAAGATTGCAGCGGCCATCACGCCGAAAACGCGCGCCATCATCACCAACACGCCGCACAACCCGAGCGGCACGGTGTGGACGCGCGAAGAGATGCTCAAGCTGCAGGAGCTGCTGGCGCCGACCGAGATCCTGCTGATCTCCGACGAGGTCTACGAGCACATGGTGTTCGACGGCCAGCAACACGAGAGCGCGGCGCGTTTTCCCGGCCTGGCGGCGCGCGCCTTCATCGTCTCCAGCTTCGGCAAGACCTACCACGTGACGGGCTGGAAGGTCGGCTATGTGGCGGCGCCCGCGTCGCTCACGGCCGAGTTCCGCAAGGTGCACCAGTTCAATGTCTTCACCGTCAACACGCCGGTGCAGTACGGCCTGGCCAGCTACATGGCCGACCCCAAGCCTTATCTGGAGTTGCCGGCCTTCTACCAGCGCAAGCGCGACCTGTTCCGCGAAGGCCTCAAACGCACCAAGTTCCGCATGCTGCCGGGCGAAGGCACCTACTTCCAGTGCGTCGACATCTCGGCCGTGAGTGAACTGGGCGAGGCCGAGTTCTGCCAATGGCTCACCAGCGAAATCGGCGTGGCCGCCATTCCGCTCTCGGCCTTCTACGGCAACGGCTTCGACCAGCGCGTGGTGCGTTTCTGCTTTGCCAAGAAGGACGAGACTCTGAACACGGCGCTGGACCGCCTGGCCAAGCTGTGATGCGCGACCCACGGCAACTGCCCAGCGTGCTGCTGGTGGCCCTGCAGTTCGGCCTGATCGGGCTGCTGGCCTGGCTGGCGCTGCCCGCGGTGCTAGCATGGGCCATCCCGGTGGAAGCCTGGCTGACGGCGGCGCTCGGCGTGGCATTGGCCGCCTGGGCCATCAGCGCCAACCGGCCGGGCAACTTCAACATCCGCCCCATTCCCCGCTCGGGGGGCACGCTGGTCACGCAGGGCCCCTACCGCTGGATCCGCCACCCGATGTACACCGCCTTTCTGCTCGGCGCCTGGGCGCTGGCCCGGACCGCCGTGCGCGACGAGGCCTGGCTGGCTTGGTACGTGCTGACGCTGGTGCTGTGGCTCAAGTCGCGCTACGAGGAGCGTTGGATGCTGGCGCAACACCCGGGCTACGCCGACTACCGGCAGCAGACCAAACGCTTCATTCCCTGGCTTTACTGATCGGCCGTCATGCATTGCGGCGCGACTCGCGCCGGGCGATCCAGAGCGTTGATGCCGAGATGACCAGGCCGCCGATCAGCGTCGACTGGCTGGGCTGGTCGGAGAACACCAGCCAGCCCATCAAGGTGGCCCAAACCAGGTCGAGAAACTTCAGCGACTGGGTGGCCGAGATGTCGGCCACGCCGTAGGCGCGCGTCAGGCAGTAGTGCGCGCCGCTGCCGAGCAGGCCGCACATCAGATAGCCGGCCCACTGTGCCGGTGTCGGCGCCTGCCAGTGCAGCAAGGCCAGGGGCAGACTGAGCAGCGTGACGGTAATCGATTGCCATAACACGATGACGCCGGCTTTCTCGTAGCGTGTCAGCGCCTTGGTGATGAGGAAGGACGCCGCGAACACCGGCGCCGAGGCCAGCATCACCAGGCTGTAGCTGCCGCTGCTGCCCGACAGCCCGGGCGCCACCACGATCAACACGCCGCCGAAGCCGACCAGTGCCGCCAGCCAGCGTTCCCAGCGCATTGACTCGCGCAGGAACAGCCAGGCGCCAAGCATGATGAAGATTGGCGTGGTGAAACCGATGGCCGTCATGTCGGCCAGCGAGATATGCGGCAAGGCCACGAACCACAGGCCCAGCGCCGCCGTGTGCACCAGACCGCGCACGAACTGCCCGCCGATGTGCTGCGGCCGGTAGGCGGCGAGCCCGGAACGCCAGACCAGCGGCAGCATGACGAGAAAGCCGCACAGGTAGCGCAGGAACTGCGACTCGAAAGGGTCGAGCTGGGCCGTGAGGTAGCGCGACAGGGTGTTGAGCAACACGAAGCAGATACCGGCCACCAGCGTCCAGAGCAGGCCCTGGACGGCCGGGTCCAACCGGCCGGCGCGGTGCCGCGTCAGCGCCAGGCGGCGCGCCCACGGGCTGCGTTGTGATTTTCTGGAGGGCTCTCGGAGACTCATCGGCCCAGTTTAGTAGGCATGCATACGAATCGTGCGTCGCATCAGGGACTGGGCGAGGTCTAGCTGTTCAGCTGCTGCCAGGCTTTGTAGTTCCGGCATCACATGGCCTGCGGGCAGATGTGACCCTACGCCGCAAAGCGTGTCATCAGCTATTCAGCTGCTGCCACGCTTTGTCCAGCCGTTTCACGCTCACCGGCTGCGGCGTGCGCAGTTCCTGGGCGAAGAAGCTCACGCGCAGTTCCTCCAGCAACCAGCGGAACTCTTGCAGGCGCTCGTCCATCACGCCCTTGCGTTCAGCCACCAGACGCCAGTAGCGCTGCTCCTGTGGTCGCAGCTCGGCCAGGCGAGTCGTGTCGCGAGCCGGGTCGGCACGGTACTTGTCCAGCCGCAGCGTGATGGCCTTCAGGTAGCGCGCAAAGTGCTGCAGCTGCGGCCAGGGCGTGAGGGCGATGAAACGCTTGGGCATCAGGCGCTGCAACTGCTGGGTGCAGTCGGCCGTGGCGTCCGGCGCGTTTTTGGTGTCCTTGATCTTGCGTGCCGCCACTGCGTACTCGGCCAGGATCACGCCCGCCAGGCGCGCCACCTCGTTGGCGATCAGCGTCAGGCGCCCGCGCCCTTCGTCGAGCCGGCGCTTGAAGTCGAACTCGTCGGCCGGCAAGGGGTCGAGCAGGAAGGCGCGGTCGAGCGCCACGTCGATGATCTGCTGGCGCAATTCCTCCATGGTGCCGAGCGCCATGTAGGCCACCGCCATCTTCTGCAAGTCGGGAATGTTCTTTTCCAGGTACTTGAGCGCGTCCTTGATCTGCAGCGCAAAGAGGCGGCGCAGGCCGGCACGGTGTTTGGCGGCCGCCACCTCGGGCTCGTCGAACACCTCAATGCTGACCGCATCGCCCTGGTCGATCAGCGCCGGGAAACCGATCAGTGTCTGGCCGCCCTTGCGGATCTCCATCAGCTCCGGCAGTTCGCCGAAGGTCCAGGTCGTGTAGCGCTGTTCGGCCGGCGCGGCGGGTTTGGCTGCTGCTGTTTTTGCTCCTTTTTCAGGAGCACTTTGCGCATTATTCACCTGGGCTGGAGCCTGATTTGGCCCTGAATCCGGGGTGACCGGACTGGCCAGCTTCAAGCCAGCCAGGGCCTGGAAAGCGCCGCGCGCCTGGGCACCGAGCTCGGCCTTCAAGGCGCCCAGGTTGCGCCCGGTGCCGAGCTGGCGGCCGTGCTCGTCCACCACGCGGAAGTTCATGAACAGGTGCGGCGCCAACATGTCGAGCTTGAAGTCGGCGCGCTTGACGTCGAGGCTGGTGATGTCGCGTACCTGCTTCAGCAAGGCGTCGGTCAGGCCGCCATGGCCGAAGGCCTCTGGCGAGCCCAGGGTTTCGGTCAGCCGGGTCGCCGACTCCGGCAGCGGCACGAAGCGGCTGCGCGGCTTTTGCGGCAGGCTTTTCAGCAGCGCCTGGATCTTGTCTTTCAGCATGCCGGGCACCAGCCACTCGCAGCGCTCCTCGTTGACCTGGTTCAGCACGAACAGCGGCACGGTCACCGTCAGCCCGTCCTTGGGGTCGCCCGGCTCGTGCAGGTAGGTGGCGGCGCAGTCCACGCCGCCCAGGCGGATGGTCTTGGGGAAGGCGCTGGTGGTGATGCCGGCTGCCTCGTGCCGCATCAGCTCCTCGCGCGTGAGCAGCAGGAGTTGCGAATTCTTTTTGCTTTCCTCGCGGTACCAGCGTTCGCACTCATAACCACTGCAAACCGTGGCCGGCAGCTGCTGGTCGTAAAAGGCGTAAATCAGCTCATCGTCCACCAGCACGTCCTGCCGGCGCGACTTGTGTTCCAGCTCCTCCACCTGGCGCACCAGCTTCTGATTGGCAGCCAGGAACGGCAGCTTGGTTTCCCACTCGCCGTCCACCAGCGCTTCGCGGATGAAGATCTCGCGTGCCGAGCGCGGGTCGACCCGGCCAAAGTTGGTGCGCCGGCCGCTGTAGACCACGATGCCGTACAGCGTGGCGCGCTCCAACGCCACCACCTCGGCCGCCTTCTTCTCCCAGTGCGGGTCGAGCAACTGCTTCTTAAGAATGTGGCCGGCCACCTGCTCGATCCACTGCGGTTCGATGGCGGCAATGCCACGGCCGAACAGGCGCGTGGTTTCCACCAGTTCGGCCACCACGATCCAGCGGCCGGGTTTCTTGCTCAGGTGCGCGCCGGGGTGGCGGTGGAACTTGATACCACGCGCCCCCAGGTATTCGCCCGAAGCAGCTTCTTCCTCCAGCTTGCAGCCGACGTTGCCCAGCAGGCCGGACAACATGGAGAGGTGAATCTGCTCGTAGCTTGCAGGCACGGTGTTGAGCCGCCATTTGTGTTCGGCCACCACCGTGTGCAGCTGGCTGTGGATGTCGCGCCATTCGCGCACCCGGCGGATGTTGACGAAGTTCTGCCGCAGCAGCTGCTCGTACTGGCGGTTGCTCAGCTTGTGCGTGCCGGCCGCACCGGCCGGGTGCGCGTGCTTGTCGCCCCGGGCGTCGTGGATCCATTTCCACAGCTTGAGGTAACCGGTGAACTCGCTCTTCTCGTCGTCGAACTTGGCGTGCGCCTGGTCGGCCTGGGCCTGTGCCTCCATCGGGCGGTCGCGCACGTCCTGCACCGACAGGGCCGAGGCGATCACCAGCACCTCGTCCAGTGCCTGGCGGCTTCTGGCCTCCAGAATCATGCGGCCGACACGCGGGTCCAGCGGCAGGCGGGCCAGTTCCTGGCCCAGCGGCGTCAGCTCGTTGCTCTCGTCCACGGCACCGAGTTCGGCCAGCAGCTGGTAGCCATCGGCAATGGCGCGGCCGGAAGGCGCTTCGATGAAAGGAAAGTCCTCCACCACACCGAGGTGCAGCGACTTCATGCGCAGGATGACACCGGCCAGCGAAGAACGCAGGATCTCGGGGTCGGTGAAACGGGCACGGCCGGCGAAGTCTTTTTCGTCGTAGAGGCGGATGCAGATGCCGTTGGCCACACGGCCGCAGCGGCCGGCGCGCTGGTTGGCGGCGGCCTGGCTGATTGGCTCGACCAGCAACTGCTCTACCTTGCTACGAAAACTGTAGCGCTTCACGCGCGCCGTACCGGCGTCGATGACGTACCGGATGCCCGGCACCGTGAGTGAGGTTTCGGCCACGTTGGTGGCCAGCACGATGCGTCGGCCGTTGTGGCTGTCAAAAATACGGTCCTGCTCGGCCTGGCTCAGGCGCGCGAACAGCGGCAGCACTTCGGCGTTGCGTGTCACGGCCTGGTGGCTCAGGTGGCGGCGCAAATGGTCGGCCGCCTCGCGAATCTCACGCTCGCCGGGCAGGAAAACCAGAATGTCGCCCGCGGCATGACCGGTCCAGAGTTCGTCCACCGCACTGGCGATGGCGTCGTTGAGGTCGAATTCACGACTCTCTTCAAATGGCCACCAGCGCTGCTCTACTGGGAAGGTGCGGCCCGAGACCATGATTACCGGTGCCGGGCCCTTGCTACTTGCAAAGTGCTGGGCGAAACGGTCGGCGTCGATGGTGGCCGAGGTGACGACGATCTTCAGGTCCGGCCGGCGCGGCAGGATCTGGCGCAGGTAGCCGAGCAGGAAGTCGATGTTGAGGCTGCGCTCGTGCGCTTCGTCGATGATGATCGTGTCGTAGGCCTGCAGCAGCGGGTCGGTCTGCGTTTCGGCCAGCAGGATGCCGTCGGTCATCAGCTTGACCGAGGCGTCCTTGCTCAGGCGGTCCTGGAAACGCACCTTGTAGCCCACCACCTCGCCCAGCGGCGTCTGCAGCTCTTCGGCAATGCGTTTGGCCACCGATGAGGCGGCAATACGGCGCGGCTGGGTGTGGCCAATGAGCTTGGCGCGCGTTCCGGCCGGGTAGTTCAGCTTGCCCCGGCCCATGGCCAGGGCGATCTTGGGCAGTTGGGTGGTTTTGCCCGAACCGGTTTCGCCGCAGACGATGATGACCTGGTGCTTTTCCAGCGCGGCCGTGATCTCGTCGCGTTTAGCCGACACCGGCAGCGATTCGGGGAACTCGATTTTCAGGGGAACGGGACTCAAGGCGCTAACTTCATGGAGAATCGGCAATTATCCCTGTCTGAACGCCCCGCCTGCTCCTTTTTTGCCCTGCCGCGCATGTCCACTGTCTTTAATTTCACCTTTGTGCCCTGGTTTCGCTCGGTGGCGCCCTACATCCACATGCACCGCGGCAAGACTTTCGTGGTGGGCGTGTGTGGCGAGGCCATTGCCGCCGGCAAGCTGCACCACCTGGCGCAGGACCTGGCGCTGATCCAGAGCATGGGCGTGAAGATCGTGCTGGTGCACGGCTTTCGCCCCCAGGTGAACGAGCAGCTCAAGGCCAAGGGCCATGCGCCCAGGTACTCGCACGGCATGCGCATCACCGACGAGATTGCGCTGGACTGTGCGCAGGAAGCCGCCGGCCAGCTGCGCTACGAGATCGAGGCCGCCTTCAGCCAGGGCCTGCCGAATACGCCGATGGCCGGTGCCACGGTGCGCGTGATCTCGGGCAACTTCATCACGGCGCGTCCGGTGGGCATCGTCGACGGTGTGGACTTCCAGCATTCGGGCCTGGTGCGCAAGGTGGACGTGGCTGGCATCAGCCGCACGCTGGACATGGGCGCCATGGTGCTGCTCTCGCCCTTCGGTTTTTCCCCCACCGGCGAGGCCTTCAACCTGACCATGGAAGAAGTCGCCACCAGTGTGGCGACTGCGCTGCAGGCCGACAAGCTGATCTTCGTCTCCGAAATCCCGGGCATCCGCATCCGTGCCACCGAAGCCGAGAGTGAAGACAACCCCATCGATACCGAGCTGCCACTGGCCGCCGCCGAGAAGCTGCTGACCGCACTGCCCAACGCCAAGCTGCCCACCGACACGGCTTTCTACCTGCAGCACTGCGTCAAGGCCTGCAAGGCCGGCGTGGAACGCAGCCACATCATTCCCTTTGCGGTGGATGGCTCGCTGCTGCTGGAAGTCTATGTGCACGACGGCATCGGCACCATGGTGGTGGACGAAAAGCTGGAGGAATTGCGCGAGGCAACGCCGGACGACGTGGGCGGCATCCTGCAGCTGATCGAGCCGTTCGAAAAAGACGGCACCCTGGTCAAGCGCAGCCGCACCGAGATCGAGCGCGACATCGGCAACTACACCATCATCGAGCACGACGGCGTGATCTTCGCCTGCGCCGCGCTCTACCCCTACCCCGAGACCAAGACCGCCGAGATGGCCGCGCTGACCGTCTCGCCCGACGTACAAGGCCAAGGCGACGGCGAAAAGGTGCTGAAGCGGGTCGAGCAGCGCGCCCGTGCCATGGGGCTGGAGAGCATCTTCGTGCTCACCACCCGCACCATGCACTGGTTCCTCAAGCGCGGCTTCCAGAACGTGGACCCGGACTGGTTGCCCGAGGCGCGCAAGCGCAAGTACAACTGGGACCGCAAGTCCCAGGTGCTGGTCAAGAAACTCTGATTCAGCGCGCCAGCCAACGGCTGGCCAGTCGGGCAACCTCGGCATGCACGCCGTCGCGTTGTTCCGGCGTGAGGGTCTGCGCCCCTGTCAGGTAACTGGCCACAAGCAGCGGTGCCCGGCGTTCGGCGGGCCAGGCGATGCCCACATCGTTGCGGGTGCCCATGTTGCCCGCGCCGGTCTTGTCCCCCACGACCCAGCCATTCGGGAAACCCGCGCGCAAGGTGTGGTCCCCAGTCAGGTTGTCCCGGAGCCAGGCCAGCAACTGTGCACGCGACGCCGCTCCCAGCGCCGACCCCAGTAACAGCTTGTCCATCGTGGCCAGGATGGCTTGTGGAGTGGTCGTGTCGCGCGGGTCACCAGGCAGGGCCGAGTTGAGTTCGGTCTCGTAGCGGTCCAGCCGCGTCTGCGTATCGCCCAGGCTGCGCAACCAGGCCGTGAGCGCTTGGGGGCCGCCGTGACGCCCCAGCAGCAAATTGGCGGCCGTGTTGTCGCTGATCACCAGCGTGGCCTCGCAGAGTTGCGCCACCGTCATGCCATCGCCCTGGGCGCCACCTTCGGCATGCGGCGCCGTGCGCGGCGAATGCGCCACCAGCGCCGAGGCCGGATAGAGCACGCGCCGCTCCAAGCCTTCGGCGCCCTGCTCCACCCGATGCAGCACGTAGGCTGCGAGCAGGAGCTTGAAGGTACTGCACAGGGGAAACAGTTCGTCCGCACGGTACAGCAACTGGGCGCCGCGGCCCGTCTCGCGAATGGCCACGCCCAGACGCCCACCGCTGTGCGCCTCCAGCTCCTGCAGGGCGCGTGTCCATTCGCTGGTGCGTTGCGCCTGTGGCTCCATGTGGGTTGCGGCGCTGGCAGTCAGTGCCCAAGCCCCGAGCGCCATCAAACAGTTTCGTCGATGCATTGTTTTTCCCTGTCCGTGTTGTCTGATTTCAACCCAGCGCAGCCGCTCAGCCCTTGACACGCTCGAAGCGCTGCTCCAGCACTTCGCTGCCCCATTGCTGTCCCGGCTGCTGCTGCACCAGGTCAAAGCCATGTTTTTCGTACAGATGGCGCGCCGCCTGCAGACCATCGAAGGTCCAAAGGTAAGTCTTGCGGTAGCCATGCGCATCGCAGAAGGCCATGGCCTCGGTCAGCAAGCGGCTGCCGGCGCCCGTGCCGCGCAAGCGTTCCGACGTGATGAACCAGCGCAGGTGGGCACCATCCGTCTCGGCATGCACACCATCGATCACGATGGCGCCTTCCACCTGGCCATCGAGCAACGCCAGCCACAGGCCATCGCGCGCTTCGTTGTAGTGCTCGCAGAAGGCTGCCAGCTCGCGCGCCACTTTGCTCTCGAAGTACACCCCGAAGCCGGTGTGCACAGCATAGAAACGCGCATGCAGCTCGGTAATGCGGCCGATGCAGCCCGGCAGATACCCACGGTGCACAGTTAGGTCCATGGCTCGCAGCCTCAGCCCAGCTCGGCCAAGCGTTTGGCCTGCCGTTGCGTCAGGCGCTCGATGTCGGCCACATCCTGCGCCGACAACTTCGGCCCCGGCTTGCGCACCGCCTCGGAGGCAATGACACCGCGCTTGCACAGGATGTGTTTGCGCACGGCCAAGCCGATACCGGCCTGTTGCTCATAGCGCGCCAACGGCAGGTAGGCATCGAACAGGTCGTGCGCGCGCTCAACGTCGCCGGCTGCGTGCGCAGCACACACGTCCACCATCATCTCCGGGTAGGCAAAGCCGGTCATGGCACCGTCGGCGCCGCGGGTCAGCTCTTCCGGCAGGAACAGGCCGCCGCCGTTGCCGGTGAGGATGGAAATGCGCTTGAGTTCGCCCTTGTCGCTGGCAGCCCGGATGGCTGAAAGCTTGGCCAGGCCCGGACAGTCCTCGTGCTTGAGCATGACGCAGGTGGGCGAATTCTTCAGGATCTTCAGAATGACACCGGTGGACATCTGCACGCCGGTCGAGACCGGATGGTCTTGCAGCACCCAGGGTACGTCCGGCCCGAGAGTTTCGTTGACCATGTCGAAGTAGGCCGTGATCTGGTCGTCGGTACGCACGGTCGAGGGCGGCGCCACCATCACGCCGGCAGCCCCGAGATCCATCACGCTTTGCGTGAGTTCGCGCATGGGCGCGAAGCCGGGTGCCGACGCACCCACCACCACCGGCACACGGCCAGCCACACGCGCCAGCACCTGCTTGACGAAGGTACGCGACTCCTCCATGGTGAGCTTCGTGGCCTCCCCCATGATGCCGAGCACGGTCAGTCCCGTGACGCCTTTTTCCAGGCAGAAATCCACCATGCGGTCGGTACTGGCCAGGTCCAGCGCGCCGCTGTCGGTGAAGGGGGTGACGGCGATCAGGTACACGCCCTTGGCCGAGGTATAGAGTTGCTTGCCCACTTGCTGCTCCAGTTTTGAGTGTCGAGCGTGAGCATACCGCTCAACACGGTCACCCATGAAAAACGGCACCCGCAGGTGCCGTTGATCAAATGCCGTGGTGCGTGGGCTTAGAAGGTTTCCCAGTCGTCTGCGTTATCCGACGCACTGGCCTTGGGGGCCGGTTTGGGCGCCGGAGCACTGAGCTTGACGGCAGGCGCCTTGGCTGTTGCGGGGGATTTGCTGGCTGCAGCCACCTGTTTCGGTGCGGCACTGTACGAGGTCGGTGCAACCGGCGCACTGCGGTAGGCTGTCTGGCTGTCTTGCGCACTGAGCTTGAACACCGCCACCGTCTGCACCAGGTCCTGCGCCTGCGCACGCAGGCTGGAAGCAGCCGCGGCCATCTCTTCCACCAGCGCAGCGTTCTGTTGCGTGGCCTGGTCCATCTGGGTGATGGCTTCGCCCACTTGGGCCACGCCTTGGCTCTGCTCGGAGCTGGCGGCACTGATCTCGCCCATGATGTCGGTCACGCGACGGATGCTACTCACCACCTCACTCATGGTGCTGCCCGCCTGGTCGACCAGGGCTGTACCCTGCTCGACCCGCTGCACGCTGTCGGTGATCAGGGTCTTGATTTCCTTCGCCGCTTCGGCCGAACGACCGGCCAGGCTGCGCACTTCGCTGGCCACCACGGCAAAACCTCGGCCCTGTTCACCGGCGCGAGCGGCTTCCACGGCTGCGTTCAGCGCCAGGATGTTGGTCTGGAAGGCAATGCCGTCGATGACGCTGATGATGTCGTTAATCTTGCGGCTCGAATCATTGATGCCCTTCATGGTGTCAACCACCTGAGCCACCACTTCGCCGCCCTGAACGGCCACGGTACTGGCACTCTGGGCCAGTTGATTGGCCTGGCGAGCGTTGTCGGCGTTCTGTTTGACAGTGGAACTCAGTTCTTCCATCGAGGCGGCGGTTTCTTCCAGCGCGCTGGCCTGGCTTTCGGTGCGGGCCGACAGATCGGTATTACCCTGGGCAATCTCGGCACTGGCGGTGGCCACCGATTCGCTGCCTTCGCGTACGTGGGCCACGATCTTGGCCACGTTGTCGCGCATGGTCTTGATGCCGTGCATGATGCTGGCGTCATCGCCCGGCTTGAGCGCAATATCGACGCTCATATCACCTTGCGCCATGCGGTGCGTGATGGCATTCGCTGTGTCAGGCTCGCCACCCAGTTGCTTGACGATGCTGCGCGCGATCAGCAAACCGATGCCCAGCAGAATGGCCGCCAGCACCAGGGAGCCCAACCCGGACTGAATCGCCCGCGCCATGATGGCCGAATCCACCATGTCCACATAAACGCCCGACCCGATGAGCCATCCCCAGGGAGCGAAGCCCTTGACGTAGGAAACTTTCTGCACCGGCTTGTCGTTGCCAGGCTTGGGCCACATGTAGAACACATCGCCGGCACCGTCGGCCTTGACGACCTTCACCATTTCCTGGAAAAAATACTTGCCAGTGGGGTCCTTGAGTTGGCTCTGGTCCTTGCCGTCCATATCTGGTTTGATCGGATGCATCACCATTTTGGACTGCAGATCGTTGATCCAGAAGTATTCGGAGCCGCTGTAACGCAGTGCCTTGATGGCATCCAAGGCGCGTTGCTTGGCTTCGTCTTCGCTGATCTTGCCTTTGGTGGCTTGGTCATGGAAATGCACCATCAGACCATGCGCGACTTCCACCGTCTGGCGCACGGCGCTTTGCCGCTCTTGCATGAGCATGCTGCGTTCCGTGAACGTGAAGAAGACCAGCAAGATGACCAGACCGATGATGGCACTAGCAATCAGCAAGCCAAGACGCTTGGCAACGGTATAGGAAGAAAGTCGAAACATACGGGCGCTCCGTTTCAGCCGAGGATCGCTCGGCAAAAATATAAGTTAATACTGATATCGGCCTGTTTCTTCCTTCCCTGAATACAAAAATGCGCGCAGCCCTTTCGGAAGACAATGCGCGCACTCAAAATATCTGACTAAAATTTGAACAGGTACGAGACTATGTGACTAGCTTATGACTAGTCCAACATACGAGAGGGAGTATAAAAAGATGTCACTCCTGTGACAAGCCAGTAAAGCAGTTTTGCCACAAATGATGGCAATAAGTAAACGTATTGTTTTAATGCACCACAAAACAGCATTAATTTACCGAATTGAGTGCGATATCGCCCACGCCAGCGGCAAGCCAAAGCGGACTTTCGGCGTGGAGAAACAGATCGATTGCCGGGCGGGCAATCAGCGGCTGTGATCAGGCGCGGCGCATACGGCGGACAAGCAGTCCCAAGGCCAACAGGCCGATGGCCACGAAGCACAGGAAGGACCAGTTGGCGATGGAGCCGCCCAGGAAGGTCCAGTCAACGGCCGAGCAGTCACCACTGCCCTTGAAGATCATGGGAATGACACGTTGCAGCGGGAAGGTTTCGATCATGCCGTAGAGATCGCGGCCGCAGCTCACCACCTCGGGCGGATACCACTGGAGCCAGCTTTGGCGCGCAGCGACAAAGGCGCCGAAGCCAGCCAGCACGGCGAGCAATGCTGCCCCGCCGATATGCAAGCCTTTTTTGGCCATTACCGCCGTCAATGCAGCGACAAACGCTATCAAAACAAGAGCATAGCGCTGCACGATGCACATCGGGCACGGCTCCAGGCCCACCACGTGCTGCAGGTAGAGGCCGAAGGCCAGCAAAGCAACACAGACCGCACTGATGGCCGCGAAGACGCGACGGGGATGGGAATCAAACCAAGTGAGAAAAATCATTTTCATTCTTTAAAGACAGATGGGGGCTAACGGGGTATCGCGATCCGTGTTGCACCCGCTTGGAAACCGGATGTTCAGTATCGTTGCGCAGATCTCGGCATTGCCGTATTGTGCTCGGGTTGGAATGCCTGTCTGCGATTTGGTTCCCGGCCAAGGACTACCAGTGCCAAACGCGCAGAAGGGCTGTTCGAAAGCGGGCAAGATGCCACATAACCATTAGGAGCTTGTGATGAAACTCTTCCGTATTTCCGTATCCGTCGTCAGTTTGGCTGCACTCTTCGCGCTTGGCGCCTGCACGAACGCCCCACTCAACAGTTCCGATTCAGGATCGTCTTATCCTCAATCCAACATCTATCCGGGGTATGGCGTCGTGCAGTCGATCGAGCTTGTCCCCCAAGCCAATACAGGTATCGGTGCCAGCACCGTCATTGGCGGCGTGGTCGGTGGACTCCTGGGTAACCAAGTGGGCCAGGGTGATGGCAAGACCGCGGCCACTGTGCTGGGTGCGGCCGGTGGCGCCTATGCCGGTCACGAACTGGAAAACCGAAAGCAACAGCAAGCACCCAGTGCCTACAAGATCACGGTGCGCATGAACGATGGCGCGCATCAAACGTGGACGCAAAACACCAGTGGCGACCTCCGGGTTGGCGATCGGGTGAAGATCGAGAACGGCACGGCCCAGCGCTATTGAGCTGGGCCTGGCCCTCAGTTCACTACCGATTGAAACCGGTTTAGCCCCGCCCGTTCAAGCCACGGGCGCTTCAACAAAGACCCGCGCCTTGCGCGGTGTCAACACCAGCACTTCGCCCTCCGTCAACCCGAGTTCTTGGTACTGTGACGCAGGAATCTGCGCCTCGATCACCGTCTGGTCCCCGGCTTGGGGGGCGTCTTCGGGAATCAGTTCCAGGCGAGCAATCGGACCCACCACAATGGCTCGGCTGAGCCGGGCCACGATGCCGCGCGGCCGCCCGGCGTCGTTCGCGGTCGTTCCCGGTGTGTAGCGCTGCACTTCGAAGTCATGCGGCCGCACGTAGGCAAAGGCCTTGGCATCCTCGGCGTCGCGGTGCTCCGGCGAGTCCAGCCGCACGCCCTGCTGGCCGGAACCGATCACCACCTCGCCCTGCTCCACCCGGCCGTGGAACAGGTTGACGTCGCCCAGGAAGCCATAGACGAAGGGGCTGGCCGGCTGGTCCCACACCTGCTGCGGCGAGCCGATCTGCTCGACCTGACCGCCATTCATCAGCACCACGCGGTCGGCCACTTCCAGCGCCTCCTCCTGGTCGTGCGTGACGAAGATGCTGGTCACGTGCAGCTCGTCGTGCAGACGGCGCAGCCAGCGGCGCAGTTCCTTGCGCACCTTGGCATCGAGCGCGCCAAACGGTTCGTCCAGCAGCAGCACCTTAGGCTCCACCGCCAGCGCGCGTGCCAGGGCAATGCGCTGGCGCTGCCCGCCCGACAGTTGCGAGGGGTAGCGGTCGGCCAGCCAGTCCAGTTGCACCAGGCTCAGCAGTTCATGCACCTTGGCCTTGATCTGCGCTTCGCTCGGGCGCTGGCTCTTGGGCTTGACGCGCAGGCCGAAGGCCACGTTCTCGAACACCGTCATGTGGCGGAACAAGGCGTAATGCTGGAACACGAAACCGACCTGGCGCTCACGCACATGCACGTCGGTGGTGTCTTCGCCGCTGAACAGGATGCTGCCCTGGTCGGGCGTTTCCAGCCCGGCGATGATGCGCAGCAGCGTGGTCTTGCCGCAGCCCGAGGGGCCGAGCAGCGCCACCAGTTCACCGGACTGGATGTCGAGGCTGACATCACGCAGGGCGTGAAAGTCGCCGAACTGCTTGTTGACATTGCGGATTTCGATGCTCATGGTTGTCTTTCAGCGGGCCGGGACGGCAGACGTAATCAGGGAGGGCCGCTCCGGCGGCAGTTCGGCGGCGGCCTTGAGCTCGCGCTCGTGCCGCCACTCGACGATGGACTTGATGACCAGGGTGACCAGCGCCAGCAGCGCCAGCAGCGAGGCCACGGCAAAGGCGGCCACCGACTGGTACTCGTTGTAGAGCACCTCCACGTGCAGCGGCATGGTGTTGGTCTGGCCGCGGATGTGGCCCGAGACCACTGACACCGCGCCGAACTCACCCATGGCGCGCGCATTGCACAGGATGACGCCGTAGATCAGGCCCCACTTGATGTTGGGTAGCGTCACGTACCAGAAGGTCTGCCAGCCTGTGGCGCCCAGCACGATGGCGGCCTGCTCTTCCTCATTGCCCTGCGCCTGCATCAGTGGAATCAATTCGCGGGCGATGAAGGGAAAGGTCACGAACACCGTGGCCAACACGATGCCGGGCACCGCAAAGATGATCTTGATGTCGTGCTCGGCCAGCCAGGGGCCGAACCAGCCCTGCGCGCCGAAGATCAGCACATAGATCAGGCCCGACACCACGGGCGAGACCGAGAATGGCAGATCCACCAGCGTGGTGAGAAAGGCCTTGCCACGGAACTCGTACTTGGCAATGGCCCAGGCCGCGGCCACGCCGAACACCAGGTTCAGCGGCACGGCGATGGCGGCGGTGATCACCGTCAAGCGGATGGCGGCCCAGGCATCGGGCTCCTTCAACGCTTCCCAGTAGGCGTCCCAGCCCTTGCGCAGCGCCTCGGTGAACACGGCCGCCAGCGGCAGCACCAGGAACAGCAGCATGAAGCCCAAGGCGAGACCGATGAGCGTCCAGCGCACCCAGCCCGGCTCAGTGGTACCGGCCCTGGCCGTACGTTTGCTTTGTTGGCTCATGCCGGCGCTCCCGAACGTTTGCGCTGCCAGGCTTGCAGCGCGTTGATCAGTAATAGCAGGACAAAGGAAAAGACCAGCATCACCAGGGCCACGGCGGTGGCGCCGGCGTAGTCGTACTGCTCCAGTTTGCCGATGATGATGAGCGGCGTGATCTCCGACACCATGGGCATGTTGCCGGCGATGAAGATCACCGAGCCGTACTCGCCGATGGCGCGCGCAAAGGCCATGGCAAAGCCGGTCAGCAAGGCCGGTGCGATGGACGGAAAGATCACCCGGGTGAAGGTCTGCCAGCGCGTGGCACCGAGGCAGGTGGCGGCCTCTTCCAGCTCCTTCTCGGCGTCTTCCAGCACCGGCTGCACCGTGCGCACCACGAACGGCAGGCCAATGAAGATGAGCGCAATCACCACGCCGGCCGGCTTGAACGCCAGCTGGATGCCGTGCGGCTCCAGGTACTGGCCGACCCAGCCGTTGCCGGCCAGCAAGGCCGTCAATGAAATGCCGGCCACGGCCGTGGGCAGCGCAAACGGCAGGTCCACCAGCGCATCGACTAGTCTCTTGCCTGGAAAGGAATAGCGCACCAGCACCCAGGCCACCAGCAGGCCGGCCACCACATTGACCAGCGCCGCCAGGAAAGAAGCGCCGAACGTCAAACGGTAGGACGCCAACACACGCGGCGAGCTGACCGCTGCCCAGAACTGATCGAAGGACAGCGTGAAGGTCTTGAAGAACAGCGCTGACAAGGGGATGAGCACGATCAGGCTCAGGTACAGCACAGTGAAGCCCAGCGTCAGATTGAAGCCGGGTAGCACGCGCCGTGGGCTGCGCCGAGTCGGGCGCTGGCGCGCGTCGGGCGATGCCAGGGCGGCCGCGGGAGCGAAGGCAACCGTCATGGCGTCACTTCACCGTGTAGAGCTTGTCGAACTGGCCGCCGTCGTTGAAGTGCACTTTCTGCGCTTCCCCCAGGCTGCCAAAGTAGTCCTGCACCGTGAAGAACTGGATCGGCTTGAAGGTGCCGGCGTATTTCTTCAAGATGGCCGTGTTGCGCGGACGCAGCGCGTGTTTGGCAGCGATTTCCTGTGCTTCGTCCGAGTAGAGGTAGTCCAGGTAGGCACGTGCCAGGTCGCCGGTGCCCTTCTTGGCCACCGTGCGCTCAACCACCGCCACCGGGTTCTCGGTCACGAGGCTGCTGGACGGGTGAATGGCATCGACCTTGCCGGCACCGAACTCGCGGTCCACCGACACCACTTCGGACTCGAAGGTGATCAGCACATCGCCGATGTTGCGCTGCAGGAAGATGGTGGTGGCATCGCGCCCGCCCTTGGCCAGCACCGGCACGTTCTTGAACAGCTTGCCCACGAACTCGGCCGCCTGCGCGTCGGTACCGCCCTTCTTGCGCACCGAACCCCAGGCCGCCAGGTAGGCCATGCGGCCGTTGCCGCCGGTCTTGGGGTTGACCACGATCACCTGCACACCGGGCTTGATGAGGTCGTCCCAGTCCTTGATGTTTTTCGGGTTGCCCTGGCGCACCAGGAACAGCATGGTGGACGTGGTGGGCGAGGCATTGTTGGGGAAGCGCTTGGCCCAGTCGGCTGCCACCAGACCCTTGCTGGCCAGGAACTCGATGTCGGTGGTGGTGTTCATGGTCACCACATCGGCATCCAGGCCGTCGGCCACGGCGCGCGCCTGGGCGCTGGAGCCGCCGTGGGCCTGGTCGACCTTGACGTCCTTGCTGGTGGTCTTCTTGTAATGGGCCGTGAAGGCGGTGTTGTAGTCCTTGTAGAACTCGCGTGCCACGTCGTAGGAAGCGTTCAGCAGCGTCTGAGATGCTACAAAATTGCTAGCTGTCAGCGCAACAGCGGCAAGGGAAAGAGTGGCAATTTGCTTAAATTTCATGGTGTGCGAACCGGTTGTTTCGGCGTAGGTAGGTATTGTCTGGAGGGAACCTCCAAACCCAAACTATTGTTTTGTGCTTAGTTAATAACCAACGTGACTAAGCACGGGAACAGGTCCTAGGCGGCGTGCAGAGAGGCGCTCGGTTCCGGCTGAGATGAGACGTTGGCCGCAGCACTGGCCACGGTGGTCAGCCCACCCTCACCCATCAGCGACTGCAACAGCGCCACGCCCAGCGGCCATTCGCCGTGGCCGGAGTCGACGTTGATGTGGCCGGCATCCGGCACGCGCACAAACTCGCTGCCCCAGTTACGCGCGTAGGCACCCGACAGCCGGATCGGGCAAAACGGGTCGTTGCTGCTGGCTACCAGAATGCTGCGGTACGGCAGCTTCTGGCACGGCGCGGGGGCGAAATCGGCCAACACGGCACGACGTTCCGGGTCGGCCGGCGCCACCAGCAGCGCGCCCTGGATGCGTGATGCAACTTCAGGCGGCAGATGCGTGACGGCAATGCAGCCCAGGCTGTGTGCCACCGCCACTACCGGCCCCGGCTGGGCCTCGATGGTGCGGCTGATGGTGTTGACCCAGGCGGCCCGCGCCGGTGTCAGCCAGTTGTCCTGCTGGACCCGCACGGTGCGCGCATAGCGCTCGGCCCACAGGCTCTGCCAGTGGCCCGGGCCGGAGTCGCGCCAGCCGGGGACGATGAGGATGCGCAGATCGCTTGCCATTGGAGGTACCGCCGCTTGCGCTTATTTGTTGGGCTGCGGCGTCAGGCGCAGGTAGGGGCGCACCGCCTTGAAGCCCTTGGGAAAGCGCTGTGCCAATTCGGCCGGGTCCTGCAGGCTGGGCACGATGACCACGTCGTCGCCGTCCTTCCAGTTGGCGGGCGTGGCGACCTTGTGGCTGTCGGTCAGCTGCAGCGAGTCGATCACGCGCAGGATCTCGTCGAAGTTGCGGCCGGTGCTCGCCGGGTAGGTGAAGGTGGTACGGATCACCTTCTTCGGGTCGATGATGAACACGCTGCGCACCGTGGCGGTGGTCGAGGCGTTCGGGTGGATCATGTCGTACAGCCCGGCCACTTTCTTGTCGGCATCGGCCAGGATGGGGAAGTTGACCGTGGTGTTCTGCGTCTCGTTGATGTCGTTCACCCACTTGGCATGGGAGTCGAGCGGATCGACGCTCACCGCGATCGGTTTGACGCCGCGCTTGGCGAATTCGCTCGCCAGGGCCGCAGTCTTGCCCAGTTCCGTGGTGCACACCGGCGTGAAATCGGCCGGGTGGGAGAACAGCACCACCCAGGAATTGCCTGCCCACTGGTGGAATTGAATCGGGCCAGCGGTGGAATCTTGCGTGAAATCGGGGGCGGTGTCGCCGAGTCTGAGTGTCGTCATGTCAAGCTCCTGATGAACAATGAAAGTCATTGTCAAAGGAGAGCAACAAAACTCAAACGAATATGTAGTAGTTAGCTAATACGAAAAAACAGATGAAGAAATCAGCCCAGATGGCCTTGCACACGTGAGGCCAAGGCACGCACGTCCGCATGGGCGAGCGGATCGAGCCGGCCCGCCAGCCCGGTTTGCACCAGCTGGGTCAGCATGCCCGCCTGGGGGGTGAGCGGCCCGAAAAACAGCGGAACATCACCCTGCAGCAAGAGCAGCGTGGGGAAATTCTCGACCTCGATCTCGACCTCGATCTCGCCGAGAAGCTCGCTGTCATCCTCGATGTCGATCCAGGCAAAACGCGCCGCGCCCTCGAACTGGCTTTGCAGCGATTCAAACAGCGGCTGGTAGGTACGGCAAACGCCGCACCAGAGCGCGCACAGGCAGACCACGTCGAGCCGTTCACCAGCAGGAAACTGCGTCGTCATGGCATGCCTTCAGTGCGCCGGGCGGACGCCCAGTTGAGCGCCGCGGACAAGCCCTTCATTCGGTCGCACGCGCTGACAGCTTGTGCGGACCGAACCCAGGAATTAGTCGCAGCCCTCATGTCGACCTTCAGAAGCCGGTGACCACCGCGCCCTTGAACTCGGTCTGTACAAACTTGCGAATCTCTTCGGACTGGTACACCTTGAGCAGTTGGGCCACCCAGGGTTTGGACTTGTCCTGCTCGCGCACGGCGATCAGGTTGACATAGGGGCTCTTGGCGTTTTCCTGTGCAATGGCATCCTTGCCCGGGTGCAGGCCGGCCGGCAGCGCGTAATTGGTGTTGACACCGGCGGCGTCCAGGTCATCAAGCGAGCGGGCCAACTGTGCGGCTTCGAGCTCGACGAACTTGAGCTTCTTGCGGTTTTCCACCACGTCCAGCGGCGTGGCCTTGAGGCCGGCATCCGCCCGGAGTTTGATCAGGCCCTGGTCTTGCAGCACCAGCAGCACGCGGCCGCCATTGGTCGGGTCGTTGGGAATGCCGAACTTGGCGCCGTCTTTCAACTCGGCCAGGCTTTTGACCTTCTTGGAGTAGATGCCGATCGGGAAATTCACGGTATTGCCAACCGCCACGATCTTGTAGCCGCGGTCTTTCACCTGCTGGTCCAGGAAAGGCTTGTGCTGGTAGCTGTTGGCGTCCAGGTCACCGGCCGCCAGCGCGGCATTGGGCTGGATGTAGTCACTGAACTCGACCACCTGGATCTTGAGCCCCTGCTTTTCGGCCAGCTTCTTCACTTCCGCAAAGATCTGGGCATGCGGGCCAGCCGTGACCCCAACCTTGATCGGCTTGTCCTGCGCCAGGGCGGGAACCAGGAAGGCGGCCAGCGCCAGGGCGGCAACCGATTGAAGGGCAAAACGCTTGTTCATGAAAACTCCTTGAATAGAACAACCAGAGAACAACAGATGAATCTGAAAAAGAGAAAAGGCCTTACTTGTGGCGCAACCGGTGCACCAGGCTGTCGCCCAGGCTTTGCACGGTCTGGACAAACAGAATGAGGATCACGACCACGGCCAGCATGACTTCCGGCAGGAAGCGCTGGTAGCCATAACGAATGCCCAGATCACCCAGGCCACCACCACCGACCGCCCCAGCCATGGCCGAATACCCTGTCAGGCTGACGAACGTGACCGTCAGGCCGGCCACGATGCTCGGCAAGGCTTCCGGCAGCAGCACCTTGAAAACAATCTGCCGGGTGCTGGCGCCCATGGCCTGCGCCGCTTCGACCAGGCCCGGGTCCACCTCACGCAGCGAAGCCTCCACCAGCCGCGCCAGAAAAGGCCCGGCCGCCAGCGTGAGCGGCACCACGGCCGCCGCCGTGCCGATGGAGGAGCCGGTGATCAGACGCGTCAGCGGAATCACGGCCACCAGCAGGATGATGAACGGCGTGGAGCGCACGGCATTCACGACGCCGCCAACCACCCGATTGGCCACACGGCTCTCCAGCACGCCGCCGCGGTCGGTCAGACGCAGGTACACGCCCAGCGGAATGCCGATGAGCGCCGCAAAGGTGCCCGAAATGCCGACCATCAGCACGGTCTCCCAGAGCGAGCTGGCAAACAGTTCCAGCAGTTCTGCGGTGAATCTCTCAAACATGGGATAGCTCCTGTACCTGCACGCCGGCACTGCGCAGATGCGCGATGGCGGCGGCCAGCTTGTCTTGTGTGCCGCGGGCCAGGACGGCCAGCGATCCGAACGGATGCCCCTGCACCTCTTCCACGTGGCCGTGCACGATGTTGAGGTCAACGTCATAACGGCGAATCACATCCGACAGCAAGGGCCGGTCCGACTCGTCGCCGGCAAAGATCAGGCGCAGCAGCACGCCCTGCGCCGCCGGCACACCACCCAACAGGCCGCGCACCCGCGCCAGCACACTGTCGGGCAAGGCCTGGGGCACGACATCGTCAATCAGGCTGCGCGTGGTCTCATGCTGCGGACGGCTGAACACCTGCAGTGTGTTGCCCTGCTCCACGATCCGGCCGGCGTCGATGACCGCCACCTGGTCGGCCACCTGCTTGATCACCTGCATCTCGTGCGTGATCAGCACGATGGTCAGGCCCAGCTCGCGGTTGATGTCACGCAGCAAGGCCAGGATGGCGCGTGTGGTCTCGGGGTCGAGCGCCGACGTGGCCTCGTCCGACAGCAGCACCTGCGGCCGGCTGGCCAGCGCACGGGCAATACCGACGCGCTGCTTCTGTCCGCCGCTGATCTGCGCCGGATAGCGGTCCTGCAGCCCCGCCAGGCCCACCAGTTCCAGCAGCGGCGCCACCCGCGCCCGGATCTCGGTGCGTGACAGACCGGCCAGTTCCAGCGGCAGCGCCACGTTGTCAAACACGGTGCGCGACGACAGCAGGTTGAAATGCTGGAAGATCATGCCGATGCCCTGGCGTGCCTTGCGCAAGGCCGGCTCATCCAGCGTCGTCAGTTCGATCCCGTCTACCCGGACCTGCCCCGCCACCGGCCGGTTGAGCAGGTTGATGGTGCGGACCAGCGAGCTTTTGCCGGCACCGCTGCGGCCGATGACGCCAAAAATCTCGCCACGCGCCACGTGCAGGTCCACGCCGCGCAGCGCTTCCACCGGTCCCTCGGGGCCCTGGTAGGTCTGGAATATTTTTTGCAGTTCAATCATGGTGGGTAGTCAATTCATCCGTTCCGCGCAAGCCAACCGGCGCCGCATGCGGCCAGCCTGACCGGGACAAGACAACAACATGTCTTGCCAAATCAATGACCCCAAACAACGAAAGGGGAAATTGTGACCCGGGAAGTTGGCGGCATGGAGGATATCAGGCACACGTCGCGTTTTGCCGTCTTGGGCACCCGCACGCCATCAACGCCAGTTCAGGTTCAACCGCCATGCGTGTTCAGCGCAGCATGCCCCAGCGGCGCACGGTGAGCCGCTCCAGCGAGTGAAAGGCCAGGTTTTCCACCAGCAACCCAATGATGATCACCAGTGCCAGGCCGGCAAAAACGCGGTCGGTGTAGAGCTCGTTGCGGTTCTGGAAGATGTACCAGCCCAGCCCACCCTTGCCAGAAGACGCACCGAACACCAGCTCGGCAGCAATCAGCGTACGCCAGGCAAAGGCCCAGCCGATCTTCAGTCCCGAGAGGATGGACGGCAGGGCTGCCGGCACCAGGATCTGGAACACGAAGCGCAGGCCCGACAGGCCGTAGTTGCGCCCCGCCATCTGCAGCGTCTGCGGCACGCCCTGGAAGCCGGCATAGGTGTTGAGCGCCAGAGGCCAGAGCACGGAATGAATCAGCACGAACACCAGGCTGCCGCGCCCCAGACCGAACCACAGCAAGGCCAGCGGCAACAGCGCAATGGCCGGCAGCGGGTTGAGCATGGCCGTCAAAGTGCTCAGCAGGTCGCGGCCGAGCTGGCTGGAGACGGCCAGCGTGGTCAGCACCAAAGCGGCCACGATGCCTCCGAAATAACCCTGCAGCAGGACCAGCAGCGAAATGCGGGCCTTCTCGACAAGCTCTCCTGAACCCAGGCCCTCGCCCAGCGCGTGGACCGTGGCAACAAAAGTGGGCAGGAGCAACTCATTGTTCTGCAGCCGAGCAGCCAGCTCCCACAGCAGTGCGAGCACGGCCAGGATCACCGTTTTGCGCAACCAGCCCTGCTGCCAAAGGCGCGCCGCCCAGGGCAACTCGCGTTCGGCCTGCACCGGCCCCAGCGGCTCCAGCGTGCGCTCGTATTCAGGACGGATCGGCGGATGCAGCGCGCTCATGCGGCCCTCCTGGCAACGGGCTCGGCCACCTGAGGTTCTCCCCTGCCCGGCTGCTCCTCATCGAACAGCAGGCGATGGATGCGCTGTGCTGTTGCCTGGAATTCGGCGCCGCCAGTGCTGTGCAGATCGAATTGGTGACTGTTGATCTCAGCGCGCACGCGCCCCGGGTGCGGCGACAGCAGGCCGATGCGGTTGCCCACGACCAGCGCCTCCTCGATCGAGTGGGTGACGAACAAGAGCGTGAAACGCACTTCCTCCCACAGCGCCAGCAGCTCCTCCTGCATCTTGCGCCGGGTCAACGCGTCTAGCGCCGCAAAGGGCTCGTCCATCAGCAGGACGCGCGGCTGCATCGCCAGCGCACGGGCAATCGCCACCCGCTGCTTCATGCCGCCGGACAGGGTGTGTGGATAGGCGTCGGCAAAGGCCGACAGGCCCACCTTGCCGAGATAGTGCAGTGCCCGCTCGGACGCTTCTTGTCGGCCCAGCGATCCCGAGGCGCGCAGCGGGAACATGACGTTCTCACGCACGGTCTTCCAAGGCGGCAACTGGTCGAATTCCTGGAACACGACGATGCGGTCCGGCCCGGGCGCGCTGACGACACGGCCGTCCAGCCGGATCTCGCCTTCGGTCGGCGCGACAAAGCCGGCCACGGCCTTGAGCAGGGTGGACTTGCCGCAGCCCGAGGCGCCCAGCAAGACGAAGCGGTCGGCGGCATGAACATCGAAGCTCACGCGATGCGTGGCGCGCACCACGCGCCCGGGGGTGCGGTACTCCAGGCTCACACCATCGACCGCCAGAAGCGGAGTGCCGGCGCCCTCGCCCGCTTCGGGCCGGAGTGGAATCGCGGTTGCCATCTCAGCCTCAGCTGCCTTGATACGCATGGGCTTCCTCGAAGAAATAGTCTTTCCACGAAGACGCCTTGTTCTTCAACACGCCCAGTTTGTGCAACTCGTCTGCATAGACAAAGGTACGAAACGGCAGGACCGTGAAGTCGTTTTCCGGGTCCGCAATCACCTTGCGAACGAAGTCGGGCGAGAGCTTGGATTTCTGCACGCGGATGAAGATGTCCGCTGCCTTGGCCTTGTCAGCACGGATGAACTGGGCCGCCTCATGCAGCGCGGCATAAAAAGCCCTGTAGGTTTTCGGGTTCTCGTCGTGGAATTTCTGCGTGGTGTAGAGCACATTGAAGGTGGCCGGACCACCCAGGATGTCGTAGGAGCTCAGCACCTTGCGCACGTTCTTGTTGCCCTCCAGCGCCTGGTAGTAGAACGGCGCGCTGGAAAAGTGCGAGTTGATTTCCGAGCCCCCGGCAATCAGCGCGGCGGTGGCGTCGGGATGCGGCAGACTGACCGAGATGCTGTCGAGCCGCTTGAAATCGGCCTGGCCGAACAGCTTGGCAGTCTCGATCTGCAAGGTGCGGGACTGGAAGCCTGTGCCTGCGGCCGGCACGGCAATGCGATCCTTGTCAGAGAAGTCCTTGAGGGTCTTGATCCTGGGGTTGGTTGTGAGCAGGTAGTTCGGCAGCGACCCCAAAGCCGCTACGCCCTTCACATTCTGCTTGCCGCGCGTGCGGTCCCACAGGGTCAGCATGGGGGGAACGCCAGCCGACACCACGTCGAGCGAGCCAGCCAGCAGGGCTTCATTCATCGCCGTCGCACCGGAGATCTGGTTCCAGTCGACCTTGATGTCCAGACCCTGGGCTTTGCCGTGTTTCTCAATCAGTTTCTGGTCCTGCACCACGTCCAGGATCAGGTAGGCAATGCCGAACTGCTGGGCAATGCTGATGCGGCCTTCAGCCTGCGCCAACGAGGTGGCCGCCAACAGGCCCAGGCCGGTCAGGACAGCAATGGTTTTTCTGGCAAAACGGTTCATATTGGTTTTCATCAAGTCGTGATTCAGTAAGTCAGAAGGGGGTGTCGCCTTCGATCGTGGTGCGGTACAGCTTGCGACGCAGGTGGTCTGGCGTTCCGGCGGCCAGGTGAACCACCGAGCGGTTGTCCCAGAACACCATGTCGTGCGGCTGCCAGACATGGCGGTAGACGAATTCGGGGCGTACGCTGTGCGCAAAGAGTTCGACCAGCAGAGCACGACTCTCGTCCTCCGGCAGATCGACGATGCGGGTCGTGAAATGCTCGCTGACGAACAGCGCCTTGCGGCCGGTCTCGGGGTGCGTGCGCACCACCGGGTGAACCACCGGTTTGACCTGGTCAACCTGCTCTTGCGTCAGCTTGGGACGCCAGGGGCTGCGGGCACGCAATTCCTCGTATTTGCACAAGTAGGAATGCTCCGCGCGCAAGTTGGCAATGCGCGCCTTGAGGTCGTCCGGCAAGGCCTCATACGCGGCGTGCTGGTCGGCAAACAGGGTGTCACCGCCTTCGGACGGCAATTCCTGCGCATGCAGCAACGAGCCCAGGCTGGGCTTTTCAACGTAGGAGATATCGGAGTGCCAATAGTGGCCGGCATCGCCCAAGCCGATCGGAGCGCCATCTTTCTTGATGTTGGAGACGATCAGCACCTCGGGATGAGCACTCAGCGCGAACTGCTTCAGCACATGCGTCTGCAAGGGGCCAAAACGGCGGCTGAATGTCACCTGTTGGGCAGGCGTGATGCGCTGGTCACGGAAAACCAGCACGTGGTGGTCCAGGTGGGCGCGGTGGAGACGCCGGAAATCCGCGTCGGCCAGCGGTCGGGCCAGGTCCAGGCCGATCACCTCGGCACCCAGGGCCTCCCCCAGAGCACGGATCTCGAAATCCTGGCTCGCTGCGGCCACGGGCCGTTCCAGGGTGGACGTAAAACTCATGTCAGTCAATTGCCTGCGTTAGGGAACGAAGACACGACTGTACGTAGACTGAATCTGGAAAGGAACGAATAAATCGTAGGCTGTTTATTACGAAATCATCCTTAAGGACGCCAGGAGCGCATCAGGCCCGCGCGGTGGCAATCTCGAGTCCCTTGCGCTCCAGTTCAGCCATTGGCAAACGGTAATGAAAGCCCTGGAGGAAGTCCACGCTGGTGGAGAGCGCCAACTCATGCAGCTCCTCGGTCTCGATGCCTTCACAGACCACCTGGGCACCCCGGCTGTGGATGATGTCGACCAGCTTGGGCAGCACCATGCAGGCGCGCGGATTGGTCTCGGCCTGGATCAGCAACTCGCGGTCGATCTTCACGATTTCGGGCGTCAGCGCCCAAAGACGATCGAAGTTGGAGTGCCGGGCACCGAAATCGTCAATCGCGACGCGGTAACCCTTTTCAGCATAGGCGCGGGTGATGCGCTGCAGGCGCTCCCGGTCGTCGAACTGGGACTCCGTGATCTCGACAATCAGGCGTGTGGGCGCGACGCCGCACTCGGACAGCAACTCCTCGAAGAACTCGCCGTGGTGCCCCGGGCGCATGGCGATCAGGTGGCGGGCATCGAGGTTGAGATAAAGATCCATCCCCGCGTTGGCCTGACGCATGAAGTTGTGCACATGCAGGAAACGGCACAGACGGTCGAGGTAGATGCCGTCCTGCTTGTCGGTCACGCGGTTGAACAGCACCGAGGGGCTGGTGGCCTGCCCCGTTCCCAGGGTGTGGGCGCGCAGCAGACCTTCGACCGCGCTGGCCACGCCGCTGCGGGCGTCGAAGATGGTGTGGAAGACCGAGCTGAGCACCAGGCCCTGGTACTCGGCCATCCAGGCGCCATCGGATGCTCGCAGGATGCGTGCGCACTCTCGGTTGCCGGGACACCAGCGCGCCATGAAATCCTGGAGCTGCCCGGTGTCCTCGCCAGACGTCCCGGCCTGCGTCACCAGGGCGAGCCGGCCAAGTCCCTTCGGGTCAGACTCGCGCGGCACTCGGCCTCCGCACCACGGCCACCAGGCGATCCGGATCCGTCGGTCGTGTCATCTTCAGTACGTCACAGCAACGCGTCGGCCCAGATGTTGCGCGCCCAGGCCTGGGCGTACTGGCCCTCGATCGCATTGGCCTGGGCCGACAGCCCGCCGGCACCGGGGACCGCCACCAGCGTTTTCTGCGCCGCGTCGTACTTGTGGACCGAGGCCACATGCACCACGTCGGTATCCGAGACGAAGCTGTAGCAGGTGTTGGCGATAATGGGCTGCGGGTTGACCTCCTCCCCCTTGATCAAGGCGATCACGGCATCGGCCGCCACCTTGGCGTGGTTGTTGGCCATGAAACCCGACTTGGGCATGGCCGGCGCCGACAGCGTGGCATCGCCCAGCACATGGATGCCCGGCGCGGCCACCGACTCGAAGGTGCGGAAGTCGACACCACACCACTTGCCGTTGGCCGTGATCAGCTTGGCCGTCTGCGCAATGCGGCCGGCCTGCTGCGGCGGCACCACGTTGAGTACGCCAGCACGCACGGTATCGAACTGCAGCGACAGCGTGTTGCTGGCCGCCTCCACACTGACGAGTTCGCTGTTGGGCCGGTATTCGACGATGCCCGGATAGAGCTCGTTCCAGGCCTTCAGGAACAAACCTTTCTTGGAGACGATGTCCGGGTTGGCATCGAGCACCAGCACTTTGGAGCGCGGCTTGTGCTGCTTGAAGTAGAACGCCACCTGGGCGGCGCGCTCGTAGGGACCGGGCGGGCAGCGGTATGGCGCCTTGGGGATGTGCAGCGCGTAGACCCCGCCATTGGGCAAAGCCTCGAGTTGGCGGCGCAGCGCCACCGTCTGCGGGCCGGCCTTCCAGGCGTGCAGCACGCGCGCCTGCGCGTCCGCCGTCTGCAGACCGGGCACCTGGTCATACTGGAAGTCGATGCCGGGCGAGACGATCAGGCGGTCGTACGCCAGTACATCGCCCCGCGCCAGGCGCACCGTGCGCTTCTCGGCGTCGATGGCCAGCGCTTCGTCGCGCACCACCTTCACGCCGTACTTGCGCTGCAGCGTGTCGTAGCCGGTGGTCAGATCCTCGATGGTCTTGGTGCCACCCAGTACCAGGTTGCTCAAGGGGCAGGACACAAAAGCGGCTTCGCGCTCCACCAGCACCACCTCGATGTCAGGCGCCCACAGGCGGATGTACTTGGCCGCCGTGGCACCGCCGTAGCCGCCACCGATCACCACCACACGGGCGATCGGCTTCTGGTTCGAGGGCGTAGCACATGCCGTCAGGGCGGTGGCCGTCACGGCGCCGGTGGCGGCGAGAAAACTGCGTCGGTTGATGTTCAACATGGTGTGCTCCCCGGATCAGCGCTTTTGGCGAGAAAAGTAGTCGGCCAAGCGTTCCAGCTCGGCGTCGGTGTAGCCTTTGGCATGCTGGTGCATGACCGTGGCCGGCTTCTCGCCTTTCTTGAAAGCCAGCAGCAAGGCCAGCAGGCGGTCCTTGTCTTCACCAGCGATGGACGGAATACCACCCTGGCTGACGCCCTGGGTGCCGTGGCAGGCTGCGCACGATGCGGCCCAGGCACGTGTCTGCGTCTCCGGGCTGGCCTGCGCCAGCACCGGTGCAACAACAGCCAGCGCCGCGGCGGCGCAGGCAAAAAAGTTCTTTTTCATCTTGTGGACTCCAGGATGATTGGCGCGCGTTTTCACACCTGGGCCAGTGCCTGGTCGAGATCGGCCAGCAGGTCATCAATGTGCTCAATGCCGACCGACAGGCGAACCGCATCTTCGGACACGCCGGCCTTGACCAGTTCTTCGGGCGAGAGCTGGCGGTGCGTGGTCGAAGCCGGATGCGTGGCCAGCGACTTGGCGTCGCCGATGTTCACCAGACGCGTGAACAGGCCCAATCCGTCGAGGAAACGCGCGCCGGCGGCACGCCCTTCCCCCTTGGCGGCCTTGACGCCGAAGGTCAGCAGGCCAGAGGCCTTGCCGCCCAGGTACTTTTGCGCCAAGGCATGGTCGCGGTGATCCGGCAGGCCGGCATAGTTGACCCAACTCACCTTCGGGTGCTTCTGCAGGAACTGCGCCACCTTGAGCGTGTTCTCGTTGATGCGCTCCAGCCGCAGTGCCAGCGTCTCGATGCCTTGCAGGATCTGGAAGGCGTTGAAGGGCGAGATGGCAGCGCCGGTATTGCGTAGCGGCACCACGCGGGCGCGGCCGATGTAGGCCGCCGGGCCCAGGGCTTCGGTGTAGACCACGCCGTGGTAGCTCGGATCGGGTTCATTCAGGCGCTTGAAACGGGCCTTGTGCTCTGCCCACGGGAACTTGCCGGAATCAACAATGGCGCCGCCGATGGAGGTGCCGTGGCCACCCAGGTATTTGGTCAGCGAGTGCACCACGATGTCGGCGCCATGCTCGAAGGGGCGCAGCAGGTACGGCGTGGCCACCGTGTTGTCGACGATCAGCGGCACGCCATGGCGGTGCGCGATCTCAGCAATGCGGGCGATGTCGGTCACGTTGCCTTGCGGGTTGCCGAGCGATTCGACGAAAACCGCTTTGGTGCGCTCATCGATCAGGGGCTCGAAGCTGGCCGGGTCGCGGTGGTCGGCAAAACGCGTGGTGATGCCGAACTGCGGCAGCGTGTGCGCAAACAGGTTGTAGGTGCCGCCGTACAGAGCGGTGGAGGCCACGATGTTGTCGCCGGCTTCAGCAATGGTCTGGATGGCGTAGGTCACGGCGGCCTGGCCCGAGGCCAGCGCCAGCGCGGCAATGCCGCCTTCGAGCGCGGCGACGCGCTTTTCCAGCACGTCCTGCGTCGGGTTCATGATGCGGGTGTAGATGTTTCCCGGCACCTTCAGGTCGAACAGATCGGCCCCATGCTGCGCACTGTCGAAGGCATAGGCCGCAGTCTGGTAGATCGGCACGGCAACGGCCTTGGTGGTCGGGTCGGGGCTGTAGCCGGCGTGGACCGACAGGGTTTCAAATTTCCAGGTTTCAGACATCAAATAGCTCCTCTGATAAGGCCGCCAGATTCGGCGGCGGATGTGGTGGATAGGAAAAAAGATTGGCGTTTGCTATGCAATTGATAGCTGCTCGCGCTTTTCGGTACTCGGCTGGCTGCCGTTTTGGCTCGAACGCTCCGCTTGCGCAGGATGTGCCGGACGTGGCAAGCCCAAGTGCTCGCGCAAGGTACGCCCGGTGTACTCGGTACGGAACAGGCCGCGCCGCTGCAGCTCGGGAATCACCAGTTCGGCAAAGTCGCTCAGGCCGTGCGGGAAGGTCGGCGCCAGCACGTTGAAGCCGTCGGCCGCGCCGGTGGTGAACCAGTGCTCCATCTGGTCGGCAATCGATTGCGGTGTGCCGACCACGGTGAGATGGCCGCGTGCGGAGGCAATGCGCTCGTAGAGCTGGCGGATGCTCAGCTGGTCGCGCCGCGCCAATGCCACGAACAACTCCTGCCGGCTCTGCCAGCCCTCGGTTTGGGGCAGCTCGGGCAAGGGACCATCCAGCGGGTAGAGCGAGAAGTCGAAGCCACCTAGAAAAGCCGACAGCAGGCCGAGGCCGACGGCCGGGTCGATGAGGGACTGCAGCTGCTCGTATTTCTCCTGTGCTTCCTGCTCGCTGCGGCCGATCACCGGCGAGATGCCGGGCAGCACCTTGAGCGCGTCCGGGCTGCGGCCGTGCTGCGCCAAACGCCCTTTGAGGCTGCTGTAGAAGGCCCTCGCCTCCTCCACTGTCTGCTGTGCGGTGAACACCAGTTCGGCGGTGGCGGCAGCCAGATCCTGGCCGTCGTCGGACGAGCCGGCCTGCACCAGCACCGGATAGCCCTGCACCGGACGTTCCGTCTGCAGGGCGCCATGCACGGCAAAGTGCTTGCCCTGGTGGGCCACGCGGTGCAACTTGGCCGGGTCGAAGAACCGTGCACCGGCCTTGTCGAACAGGTAGGGCTCGTCTTCCCAGCTGTTCCACAAGCCCTTGACCACGTCGACATACTCGCGCGCCCGCTCATAGCGCGTGGCATGTGTCAGTTGCTGGTCGAGACCGAAGTTGTGCGCCTCGAAATCGGTGCCGGAGGTCACCAGGTTCCAGCCGCTGCGCCCGCCGCTGATCTGGTCCAGCGTGGCGAACTTGCGCGCCAGATGGTACGGCGGCAAATAGGTGCTGGAGACCGTCGCCACCAGACCGATGCGCTGCGTCTCGCCGGCCAGCGCCGACATCAGCAGCAGCGGATCGAAGTAATGCGCCAGTGCGGCTTTGGTCTGAATCTCCGGCGGCACCGGGGCCAGACCCAGGTTGTCGGCAATGAAGACCGCATCGAACTTCGCGGCTTCAGCGATGCGGGCCAGATTCTTGAAGTGCTCGATGCGGACCGCGCCGGATGGCGTCACATCAGGATGGCGCCAAGCCGCCAGATGGTGTCCGACGCCTTGCAGGAAGGCGCCCAGATGCAGTTGTCGTTTTGCGGTTGTCATGTTTTGTTTGCGCTCAGGCGGTTCTCAGTTCAGACGCTCTTTCAGATCAGGCCCACCGGTGCGGCATGCAGCAGATTCAGCTTCTTCGGAATCAGCTTGAGCTCGAAAAAGGTGTCGGCAATCACCTGCTGCTCGGCCAGGATCTCGCGCGTGACCGGCGCCGTGCCGTAAGCCGTGCGGCTCAAAAACAAATCGGTGATGCTGCGGTCCAGCCCCAGCACAGCCGACAGCTCGACGGCCGCCGCCTGCTGGTTTTTGGAGGCCCAGGTGTCAACGGCATTAACTTCCTCAATGGCGATACGCAGTACATCCGCATTCTTGGTGGCGAAGTCGCGCGACGTGAAGTAATAAGCCCGGTTGTTCACGACCCCGGATGCGTCAGCCAGCACGCGGGCATCCAGCATTTTTTGTGCCGCGGCCAGGAATGGATCCCAGATCACCCAGGCGTCAATGGCGCCGCGTTCAAAAGCCGCACGGGCATCAGCCGGCGCCAGGAAGATGGATTGCACATCGCCGTACTTGAGCCCGTGCTTTTCCAGCAGCTTGACCAGAAAATACTGCACGTTCGAGCCCTTGTTGTAGGCCACGCGCTTGCCTTTGAGATCAGCAACCCGCTTGATCGGCGAGGCATTCGGCACGATCACCGCCTCTACACGGGGGCGGGGCACGGTGGCGCCGGCATAGACCAGAGGCGCACCAGCGGCCTGCGCAAAGATGGGGGGCGCCTCGCCAACGTCACCGAAGTCGATCGAGCCCACATTCAGCGCCTCCAGCTGCACCGGGCCGGCGGTGAATTCGGTCCAGGTCACGCTCACACCCAGCGGAGCCAGGCGCTTCTCCAGCGTGCCGCGGCTCTTGAGAATGGACAGCCAGCCTTTCTGATGCCCCACACGCAACACCCGGGAAGGCTTTTGAGCTTGTGCCAAGGGGCTGATGCCCAGCGCGGCAGCGCCCAGGCCAGCGGCGAGCAAACGACGGCGATGCAAGACGGAGATCGAGTTCATGAAGGTATCTTTCTGGTAAAAATTTCAAAACTGGGACAAAGCGATAAACAAATGACTGGTGACCAACAGCACGGAGAAAACCAGGCCGACAGCAATGCCAAGCGACTCCACAACATCCCTGGCGGAGTAGCCTTCGGTAAAAACATCTGAGCTGACCAAATCTGAATTGCGCATCTCGTAACCTCTTTTCGTTTCTGCAGGCAACAACTGTCCCTGCCCAATGAAAGGCTGTAAAAAATGAAAATGGAATTGCCGCCAGAAGAATCGGCGGCGTTGCACTAGCCGCCGCTACATCGCGCCCATGATCCGCAGGCGCATGCTTTGAATTTCATTGGTTTGGCAGGCATGAGAAAAACTCTTTTAATAAATTAAATTCATTAAGAGAAATTTTGAAGTGGGTCACTCAAAATGGGAACTACCGTGTTTTCACTTGCTAATAGCTAAAACATCTCACGACAAGACAGGCCCTTATCCTGTAGTCGCAACCAGTGCCTCTCTGACCATGACCTCCATGCGTTCGGGTGTTGTGCCCGGTGGAAAGAAGGCCACGTAGCGGCCTTGGCGGTCCAGCAGATAGATGTAAGCGGTGTGGTCGATGAAATAGGTGCTGGACCCCGGTGGGTGAACCTTTTCGTAATAGGTCTTGTAGCGCGTGGCAACACGGCGCGTTTCAACCTCCGTTCCCCGCAAGGCCACGAAGCGTTCATCAAAACCAGCCACATAGGCCCGCATGACCGCAGTGGTGTCACGCGCCGGATCGAGCGTCACGAAAATGGGTTGAACCTGAGCGGCATCCGCCCCCATGCGCGCCATGAGCTGCGCCATGGCGGCAAGATCAGTCGGGCAGACGTCCGGGCAGGAGATGTAGCCGAAATACAGCAACACCACCTTGCCCCGGAAACCCGCCAGGCTGCGGCGCTTGCCCGCCTGGTCCGACAAGGTGAACGGGCCACCCACCGTGGCCCGCCCCGACATCAACTCGTTCATGAGCCGGGCTGAATCTGCCCGGCGCGGCGCCTCTGCCAGCGCGCTACCGAAATGGAGCGCGGTCAGAAGGGCAGCAACGAAGGGAAGCAGCCGGCTCTTCAAGCGCCGAACTCGAATACCGTGCCGGTGGTGGACGTCACGAGACGATCGGCCAGTACCGTGCGCATGGCACTGACAAAACCCGGGCCCGAGCAGTGCAACGGAATCACCACATCCGGGTTGAAAGTCTTCAACTCGTTGACGGTTTTCAGCAGATAGTCGTCCGGCGCCGGGAACAGGTGGAACCCGCCCAGGACAGCGTGCACCTTGTTGACGCCGGAGACTTCGATCGCCTGCTGAACGGTATTCACAATGCCGGCGTGGCCGCAGGACGAGATCACCACCAGACCGCGGTCACGCAGGTGGAACGCCGTGCCGTGTTCATGCAGGTGTTCGTCCGCGACAAACTTGCCGGCGGCCTTGGCATCGGCGCTGGGCAGGTTGCACCCTACCCCGTCCTTCTGGCGGTACTCGACCAGCGTGTTCGGAATCACCTTCTCGAAGCTGCGGCGTTGGATGCTGCCCGTGCTGAAGGCATGCCCTTGCAGAATCGTGGGCTCCTCGCAATACACGATCTTGACCTTCAGCGCCTCCAGTTCCCGCCGGTCCAGCACGCCCCAGTCGGCAAAGTGCCCGGGGGCGCCGCTGGCCGTCTTGCGGTTGCAGAAGTTGTCTTCGCCACCAACATACAACGTCAGATCTTCTGGCAGCTGGCTGCGATGCTTTTGCAGAAAACCAATCAGCCCACCGAAGGGGTCGAAGTGGCCATGGCTCAAGACCAGGGCATTCTGCTTGCTCGCCTCAATACCCATGATCTCCATGTTGTTGAGCAACGCAGTCGGCGTGTAGCCGAAGTCCAGCAACAGGTTGCGCTGCTCAGCCCCAATGCGGGACTGCAGTGCCAGCGCCAAGCCCCATTCGTTATGCAAGGCCTTGCGATAGTCCGTCTTGGAGATGAACGGCGTGCGCTTGATCTTCACCCACTTGTTGCTGCCCGGACGGGGCGAATCGTAGCTGCTGTCTGTCAGCACATTGATCGTCAGACTGTCGACGATCGGCACCGCCTTGTGCGCCTGCCGGCTGGCAATGGCGCTGCCGGTGATACCCGCCAGCGCCAGCAGACTCGTTGAGCCGAGCGCAAACTGGCGGCGATTGATGGTTCCCATGGAGTTTTTCTTTCCTATTCGGCGATTGGGTCAAGCGGTGATACGTTTCAGATCTTCGCGATCGACACCTCGGTCGCCTTGATCAGCGCCACCACCTCGCTGCCGGGCTTGAGGGCCAGGTCGTTGACGGAGCGTGTGGTGATGACCGAGGTCACGATGCCCCACGGCGTTTCGACATCGACTTCAGACAGCACGTCGCCGCGAATGATTTCCTTGACCTTGCCGCGGAATTGGTTGCGGACGTTGATGGCTTGAATGGACATGGGTTTCTCCTTGAAAAGTCCGTTGGTAAGAAATATCTAGATGGCCCAGCGCAGGCCGTTCGCCGAGAGACCAGGCCAAGAGGCATCGGCCGGTTCGGCAGGCCGATCGGGCTGTTGCAGCACGCGGTGCAGGATCCGGTTCTCGATGGCCGCAAAGGCAGCATCGCCGCGTTCGCGCGGCCGTGCCAGAGTGATGCGTTCGTCCAAGGCGATGCGCCCCTCCTCGATCAGGATCACGCGGTCAGCCAGCGCCACCGCCTCCTGCACATCGTGCGTGACGAGCAAAGCCGTGAAACCGTTGCGCCGCCACAGGCCTTCGATCAACTGGTGCATCTCGATGCGGGTCAAGGCGTCGAGCGCACCCAGCGGTTCGTCGAGCAGCAGCAGGCGCGGGTTGTGCACCAGCGCACGCGCCAACGACACCCGTTGGCGCTGCCCACCCGACAGCTTGGCCGGCCAGTCGGCCTCACGCTCAGCCAGACCGACCTGGCCTAGTACTTCGCCCGCATGCGGACGCTTTGCCTTCGGCAAACCAAGGGCCACGTTGTCGACCACGCGCTTCCAGGGAAGCAGGCGCGAATCCTGGAACATGATGCGGGTGTCATCGCTCAGGCCATCGACGGTTTGGCCGTCGAGGTGCACCTGGCCTTCGCTGGCCGGCTCCAGCCCGGCCACCAGCCGCAGCAGCGTGCTCTTGCCGCAGCCGCTGCGACCGACGATGGCGACAAACTCGCCCGGCTCGATCACCAGCTCGGCCTGGCGCAGCACCTGCCGCGAACCGTAGTTTTTGGAGAGGCCATTGATCTCCAGCCGCACGCCATTCACAGTATCAATACTCACGCAATACTCCTTGATCAATATTGGTTTTCGCCGGCAAGCGCAGCGAAGCCCCTTCGCAGGCTCCCGCGGAACCGGCTTTGCCGGGCCGCTGGGAGCTCCCCCTTGAGGGGGGATGCGAGCCACACGCAGTGGGCGAGAGTCGGGGGTGTTTCATCATTGATACCCCGGATGCCAACGCAGCCAGTAGCCTTCCAGCCCCTTGGCAAACACATCCGCCAGCTTGCCCAGCAGCGCGTACAGCAGGATGCCGACCAGCACCACATCGGTCTGCAGGAATTCGCGGGCATTCATGGTCAGGTAGCCGATGCCGGCCTGCGCCGAGATGGTTTCGGCCACGATCAGGATCACCCACATCAGGCCGAGCGAAAAACGCAGACCGACCAGAATGGACGACAGCGCACCTGGCAGGATGACCTCGCGGTACAGCTGCCAGCGGTTCAGGCCGTAGGTGCGCGCCATCTCGATCAGCCCCGGGTCAACGTTGCGAATGCCGTGCGAGGTGTTCAGGTAGATCGGAAAGAACACCGACACCGCGATCAGGAACAGCTTGGCGCTCTCGTCAATGCCGAACCACAAAATCACCAACGGAATCAGTGCCAGCGCCGGGATGTTGCGCACCATCTGGATGGTGGAATCCAGCAGCGTGTCCGCCCAACGGAACGAGCCGGTGAGCAGCCCCAACGCCAGCCCCAGGCCGCCGCCGATAGCCAGCCCCGTCAAGGCGCGCCAGGCACTGATCTGCACATGGGTCCACAACTCACCCGACAGCGTCAGCGTCCAGGCAGCCTTCACCACCTCCAGCGGCGCCGGCAGCACCCGCGTCGAGAGCCAGCCTTGGGCGGAGAACACCTGCCACAGCACCAGCAGCGCCACCGGCAACAACCAAGGCACCAACCGCAATGCAACGCCGCGCAGGAAAGCCTGTGCGCTGGCGACCAGCTTGCGACCGCTGCCGTCTTGCAGCGGTTGCAGTGACGGCTGGACCAGAAAGCCGAAACCCGGTGCCTCCACCGTGGTGTCGGCCACCACGGCCAGTTCATGTGTGGTGTGTGTCATGCAAGGCCCTTCTGCCCGGCAACGGGCTCCAGAAACTCCAGCGCATTGCCGGCCGGATCACGAACGTAAAAGCGCAGGTGGCCGGACAAGGCACGCGACTCATCGAGAAGCACCCCGGCATCGAGCAACTTGGCCCGCAGGCCCGGCAGGTTTTCAACCTGCAGGGCCAGATGGGGCACGCCCACCGGGGAGCGCCAGGCCTGCACCGGCACCAGATCGATGCGCTGCGCACCGGCGCGAAAACGCAAGGTCTTGCCATCGCCCGGCCCAAACTCCGGCAAGCCGATCAGCTCGCTATAAAAATGGCGCACCAGTGCATGCTTGCCGGCCGGGAAGCCAAGCTGTGCATGGTTGATGGAATGGACGCTCATGGCCGCCCTTTCAGCTTTGCGCCACGCGCAGCCCTTCGGGCTTGTGCGCATTGGCGACGATCTCGCCAAAGGGGCTGACTTGGTTGCCGCCCTGCAGCGTGGCCGGCGCCTGCACCCCGATGTGCGGGAACACCAGTTCGGCAAAACGGTAGGCTTCTTCCAGGTGTGGGTAACCCGACAGCACGAAGGTGTCGGCACCGATCTCCTGGTATTCCTTCAGGCGGCGGGCAATGGTCTCGCCATCTCCCACCAGGGCCGTGCCGGCACCGCCACGCACCAGGCCGACGCCCGCCCACAGGTTGGGGCTGATTTCCAGCTTGGCGCGGCTGCCACCGTGCAGCGCACGCATGCGGCGCTGGCCTTCCGAGTCCATGCCGGCGAAGGTGTTCTGCGCCTTGGCGATGGTCTCGTCGTCGAGGTACTTGATGAGTTCGTCCGCCGCGGCCCAGGCCTGGTCGTTGGTTTCACGCGCGATCACGTGCAAGCGCACACCGAACTTCACCTTGCGGCCCTGCTTGGCAGCACGCTGGCGGATGTCGTCGAACTTCTTGGCCACCTCGGCCGGCGGCTCGCCCCAGGTGAGGTACAGCTCCACCTGCTCGGCGGCTAAGTCGTGCGCGGCATCGGACGAGCCGCCGAAGTACAGCGGCGGGTGCGGCTTCTGGACGGCCGGGAACAGTTGCTTGGCGCCTTTGACCTTGAGGTGCTTGCCTTCGAAGTCGACCTTCTCGCCGGCCAGCAGACGGCGCCAGATGTGCAGAAACTCGGCCGCGTGTTCGTAACGCTCGTCGTGGCTCAGGAAGGTGCCATCAGCCTCCAGGTCACCGGCGTCACCGCCGGCCACCACGTTGACCAGCAGCCGGCCGCCGCTCAGACGGTCGAAGGTGGCGGCTTGCCGCGCCGCCACGGTGGGCGAAATGGTGCTGGGGCGCAGCGCCACCAGGAACTTCAGGCGTTGCGTCACCGGGATCAGGCTGGAGGCCACGGTCCATGGGTCTTCGCAGGAGCGACCGGTGGGAATCAGCACGCCGCCATAGCCCAGGCGTTCGGCCGCTTGGGCAATCTGTTGCAGGTAGCCCTGGTCCACCGCGCGTGCGCCGTGGGCCGTGCCGAGGTAATGGCCATCGCCATGGATGGGAAGGAACCAGAAAACGTTCATGTCAATTTCTCCTTGTCGTTGGGTGCTCATGGGTTCAGGCGTGTCGTGCCGACGGTTGCCAGACGATCTCCGCCACCTTGACGCTCTTGGGAATCAGGCCCAGTTGCAGGAAGGCATCGGCCACGCGCTGCTGGTCGGCCACGGTCTGCGGGCTCAAAGGCCCCACGGGCGACTTCGGCCGGCGTTGCAGGAACAGGCTGACCACGCCGGCATCCAGGCCGCTGAAGTTGGCGATCAGCTTGATCACTTCCTTGCGGTTCTCCTGCGCCTGCCGGTCGGCACGCGTCAGCTCCTCGAACAGCACGGTGACCACTTGCGCATGCTGGGTGGCAAAGGCGCGCGAAGCCAGGTAGAACGAGTTGTTGCTGGACAGGTCGCGCCCGGTGGCCAGCACGCGCGGCTGGATCGCCAGTTCGGTGGCGGCGTAATACGGGTCCCAGATCGCCCAGGCATCGACGCTCTTGCGCTCGAAGGCGGCACGCGCATCAGCCGGCGCCAGGTAGACCGGCTGGATGTCGCTCCACTGCAAGCCGGCCTTCTCCACCGCCCGCACCAGCAGGTAGTGGGCGCTGGAGCCTTTTTGCAGGGCGATCTTGCGGCCCTTGAGGTCGGCCAGCGTCTTCACCGGCGAGTCCTTCAGTACCAGGATGGCCGAGCTGTCGGGCTTGGGCGGTTCGGCGCCAACGTACAGCAAATCCTTGCCGGCGGCCTGGGCGAACACCGGCGGCGAATCGCCGGTCAGGCCGAACTCCAGACTGCCGACCGACAGCGCCTCCAGCAACTGCGGGCCGGCCGGGAATTCGATCCAGCTGACCCGGGTGTTCGGGAAGCGTTTTTCCAGCACCGACTGCTGCTTGAGGATGACGAGGTTGACAGCGGACTTCTGGTAGCCGATGCGCAACTGCTCGGGGGCCTTGGCGGTTTGTGCGTTGGCGACGTGGCTGCTCAGGCCCCAGCTCGCCGCCGTCAGGCCCAGGATCTGCAACAGGCGGCGGCGCAGAGAGAAATGCGTCTGGCTCATGGCGTGCTCCTGTGTATTCAGCGCGCCGGCTTCCAGGCTGCTTCGCGCACGACGATGGGCTTGGGAATCAGCTTGAGGTCGTAAAAGGTGTCGGCAATCTTCTGCTGCTCGGCAATGACGGCATCGGTCAGATGCGTCACGCCATAGCCGTAACGACGCAGGTTGAGCTCCACCACATCGGCATCGAGCCCCTGCAGTGGCGCGATGATGGCGGCGGCCTGCTTGAGGTTGGCTTTCAGCCACTTGCCCTGCGCCACCACGTCGTCGAACAAGGCCTGGATCACTTCGGGCCGTTTTTCCACATAGGAACGCTCGGCCAGGTAGTAGGCATAGTTGTTCACCACGCCACGGCCATCGGCCAGGATGCGGGCGCCGGTCTGCTTCTCGGCCGCGGCCAGGAACGGGTCCCAGATGGCCCAGGCATCGACTGCCCCCTTCTCAAAGGCAGCACGGGCGTCGGCCGGCGGCAGGAACACGGGCTGGATGTCGGCGTATTTCAGGCCGTGCTTTTCCAGCAGCTTGACCAGCAGGTAGTGCACGTTGGAGCCCTTGTTCAGGGCGACCTTCTTGCCCTTGAGTTCGGCCACCGTCTTGATGGGCGAGCTCTTTTGCACCAGCAGGGCTTCTGCTTCCGGCGCGGCCGGGTCGTTGCCGATGTAGACAAACTTGGCACCCGCGGCCTGGGCAAAGATGGGCGGCGCTTCGCCGACAAAACCGACATCAACCGAGCCGACATTCAGGCCTTCCAGCAGCTGCGGACCGGCCGGAAACTCGACCCACTTGAGGCCCACGCCCAGCGGCGCCAGGCGCTTTTCCAGTGTGCCCTGTGCCTTTTGCAGCACGAACAGGCTGGCCGACTTCTGGTAGCCGATGCGCAGCTCGCCGCCGGTCTTGGTCTGCGCCTGCGCCACTGGCAGCAGGAGCAGGAAGCTGAAAACCAGGGCCACACCCACCAGTGCCACGGCGGCAATGGCGCTGTTGCGCAGGGCGCGCCACCAGTGACGTGGCGCCACCGCGCTCTCGATGCTGTCGGTCGTGATTTGTGTCATGTCGATGTCCTTGTCGCTGTGCGCAGGCCAAAGCCGTCCCGGCCCCGGCGCGCGGAGATTCAAAAAATGGGGAAATGAAGAGAGAGGAATGTCGTGGTCCGAAAAGGACCGCGGCCACAGCGTCAGACGCTACATCGCACCCGCGAGAACGCGATCGGCTCGAAGCCTTCGGTCGCACGCGGTTGGCGCAGGCCCTCGGCCACCAGCGTGGCGGCGGCCTCGTCGAGCCGGGCTTCGATGTCCGGCTGGATCAGATAAGCCTCTTCCGGCGTCAATGTGACCTGGGCATCGGTGGCATAAACACCCGGCAGGATGTGGCGCGCGCCGAGCGACTGCAACACCGGGCGCAGCGCATAGTCCAGCGCCAGCATGTGGTTCGGGCTGCCGCCGGTGGCCAGCGGCAGCACCGTCTTGCCCTTGAGTGCCGTCTGCGGCAGCAGATCGAGCAAGACCTTGAGCACGCCGCTGTAGGCCGCCTTGTAGACCGGTGTGGCCACCACGATGGCCTGCGCATTCTCGACCTGCCGGGTGGCCGCCACCACCGACGGATGGTTGAAGTCGGCCAGCAGCAGCGCCTGCGGCGACAGGTCGCGGATCAACAGGCTTTCGACCTGGACGCCACGGCGTGTCAGCTGCTGGCCCACCCGGTTCAGCAAGGCCGCCGAGCGGGAGCGCTCGGACGGGCTGCCTGCGATCAGAAGTACCGACATGTTGTTTCTCCCTGGTGGCCTGTGAATGACGTCCGTCTCGACTTACTTCTTGGTGTAGATCTGGTCGAAATACGCGCCATCTGCGAAGTGCTCTTTTGCCACCTTCTCCCAGCCGCCAAAGGCCTGGTCGATGGTGAACAGGTTCAGCTTGGGCAACTGCTTGGCGTATTTGGCCTGCGCCTTGGCGGAGATCGGGCGGTAGAAGTTCTTGCCGATGATGTCCTGCGCTTCCTCGGTGTATAGGAACTGAAGATAGGCCTCGGCCAGCTTGCGCGTGCCCTTGCGGTCCACGTTCTTGTCCACCACGGTCACGGCCGGCTCAGCCAGGATGCTGATTGAAGGCGCGACGATGTCGAACTTGGTGCCGAACTCCTTCTCCAGCAGGTAGGCCTCGTTTTCCCAGGCAATCAGCACGTCGCCCTGGCCACGCTGGGCAAACGTGATGGTCGAGCCGCGGGCACCGGTGTCGAGCACCGGCACATTGCCATAGAGCTTAGCGACAAAATCCTTGGCCTTGTCGTCGCCGCCGAACTTGCGCTTGGCAAATTCCCAGGCCGCCAGGTAGTTCCAGCGCGCACCGCCCGAGGTCTTGGGGTTGGGGGTGATCACGCTCACACCCGGTTTGATCAGATCGTCCCAATCCTTGATGCCCTTGGGATTGCCCTGGCGCACCACCAGCACGATGGTCGAGTTGTAGGGGGAGGAGTTGTGCGGCAGTCGCTTTTGCCAGTCGGGCGCGACCCATCCGCCGTTTTTCACTAGCGCATTGGTGTCGCCGGCCAAGGCCAGCGTTGCCACGTCGGCGTCCAGCCCGTCGATGATCGACCGCGCCTGCTTGCCCGAGCCGCCGTGCGACTGCTTGATGGTCACGTCCTGGCCGGTTTTGGCCTTCCAATGCTTGATGAAGGCGGCGTTGACATCCACATACAGCTCACGCGTCGGGTCGTAGGACACGTTGAGCAGGGTCTGCGCCTGCTGGGCCTGGCCAGCCAGGGCTGCCCCTGCCAGAGCGAAGGCCACTGAAAGCTTGATAAAGTTGCGGCGTTGCGTCATGTTTTTTTCCTTTTCAAATCAATGAATGAATTGCGATGAAATGGATTCTGTTGAAACATGATCAAAACTGGAACGAATAAGATTTCAGTTACTTATTCCATAAACATCTGAGTGATTGAAAGAGGCTGCATATGGCACGCATGGTGAACTGCATCAAACTGGGCAAAGAGGCTGAAGGCCTGGACTTCCCGCCCTACCCCGGCGAGCTGGGCAAACGCATCTGGGAAAGCGTGAGCAAGGAGGCCTGGGCCGCTTGGCTCAAGCACCAAACCATGCTGGTCAATGAGAACCGCCTGAACTTGGCCGATGCCCGCGCCCGCCAATACCTGGCACGCCAGATGGAGAACCATTTCTTTGGCTCCGGCGCCGATGCCGCCCAGGGTTACGTGCCGCCGAGCGCCTGAGCGCGCGCCCCACTTTCCCCATCGTTTCTCTGACAAGCTCCTGTGACGGAACCGGCGCACGGAGCAGCCCAGACCCTGCTGCACAGCAGCGGCTTGCCCCAGGCCTGGGCCTCACAGCCCACCTGGCGCATCCTCGACACCCACTTCAACCTGCCGCGTTTCCTTGCCATCTGGCAAGCGTGGCAGGCCGATGCGCAGCGCCCGCGCCTGCTGCACGTTGTCGCCCTCACCCGGCAGCCTCCCGAACTGTCCGAGCTGCAAGCTGCCCCAACCTCGCCTGAACTGCATCGTCTTGCACAAGAACTGGCCAGCCAATGGCGTGGCCTGCTGCCGGGCTTTCACCGCCTGCTGCTGGCGCAAGGGCAACTGACACTGACCCTGTGCGTGGGTGAGTTGCAGCCCCTGCTGCGAGAGCAGCACTTTGAGGCCGATACCGTCCTGCTCGATGCCGACGTCCCCTGGGACCGCTGGAGCGCCAAGGCGCTGGCGCGCTGCTGCCGGCGCGGGACCACGCTGGCCTGGAGCGGCTCGTCGCCCGACCCGAACCCGGCATGGCGTGACGTATTGGGCCAGAGCGGGTTTGTTTTTCAGGACGGGCAAGCACAGTACGCCCCCCACTGGGAACTCAAGAACAGTCGCGAAACACTGCGCACCCAGGCCACGGCACCCGCCACCTGCGCCGTCATCGGTGCCGGTCTGGCCGGCGCCAGCGTGGCCGCTGTCCTGGCGCGGCGCGGCTGGCGGGTCCAGGTGTTTGACGCCGCCCAGATGCCGGCCGCTGGTGCCTCTGGCCTGCCGGCCGGCTTGGTGGTGCCGCACGTCTCGGCAGACGACAGCCCGCGTTCGCGCCTGTCACGCGCTGGCGTGCGGCTGATGCTGCAGGAAGCCGGCCGCCTGCTGCCCGAAGGGGTGGACTGGGCCCTCAGCGGCGTGCTGGAGCAACGTCTCGATGGCCGTGCCGGCCTGCCGGCCCACTGGCCAGCCGCCGGCAATGAGATCTCACGCCCGGCCACGTCCTTCGAGGCATCACCTTGGCACGAGGGCTGTGCCGCAGCACCCGCGTTGTGGCATGCGCAAGCCGCCTGGATCAAACCAGCGCGACTGGTGCAGGCCTGGCTGGCCCAGCCAGGTGTGCAGTTTTGCGGCAACGCCAAAGTCAACACGCTGCGGAAATCCGGCACGTCATCCGGCACAACATGGCAACTGCTCGACCGCGACGGCCAACTCCTCGGCAACGCCAGCCAGGTGGTGCTGGCCAATGCAAGCGATGCACCGCGCCTGCTCGACAGCCTGCGCGCTGAATTGCCCGAGCTCACGCAGCTGCCCCCGATGCACGAGATGCGTGGCGTGCTGTCCGCAGGCCTGCGCCAGACCGGCGACGAGGCCGCCCTGCCGCCGTTCCCGGTCAATGGCTTGGGCGCCCTGATTCCGGCCGTGCCCACCGAGGATGGCCTGGCCTGGTATGCCGGTGCCACCTACGAGGCAGCGCACCAGCCGCCGGCCATTGCCGCAGAACATCACCACAGCAATCTGGCGAAGTTGCACACACTGCTGCCAGCGGCAGCACGAACCCTGGCCCCCGCGTTCACGCCCGAGGCGGCGCGGGGCTGGGGTGGTACGCGCTGCGTCAGCGCCGACCGCCTGCCGCTGCTGGGCCCGCTGGAAGACGGTACGCAGCCGACGCTGTGGATCAACGCCGCCATGGGCTCACGCGGTTTGAGCTTCTCGCTGCTGTGCGCAGAACTGCTGGCGGCACGCCTCGGGGCCGAGCCGTGGCCGGTGGAGGCCAGCCTGGCGCACTTTCTGCACGCGCGGCGCCGGCCCGCATCCAGTGTCGAAGATTTGGAATGAAAATGGCATGTAGCCCTTGCCAATCAAGCGGAACAAGCTATTCTTTTCATAGCGAAAAAGCCCTGCTCAAGCGCTGCTGAAAGACTGGCATGATTCGCATCACCAGATCCACCCGCCGCCCGTCTGGGCTGGCCTCGATTGCAACTGGCACCGAAAGACCATGAGTCAGCGCCACAAGATCATCCTCGACTGCGACCCCGGCATAAACGATGCCGTGGCCTTGTACTTTGCCTTGGCGCAGCCCGAGATTGAACTGCTGGGCATCACCGCCACCTTCGGCAATGTGTCGGCAGCCCAGGCGGCGCGCAATGCCATCTACCTTTGCACCCTGGCGGGCCGCCAGCTTCCCGTCTGCGAAGGCGTCAACACGCCCACGCGCAAGATCGGAGTGCTGCCGGACGCCGAGATCCACGGTGCCGACGGCCTGGGCAACCTGCCCGAGCGCCGGCGCGACACCTACCCGCCCGATGAGCGTTCCGCCGCGCGTTTCATCGTCGCGCAGGCCAATGCCTACCCCGGCGAAGTCACGCTGGTGGCCAGCGGGCCCTTGAGCAACCTGACCCAGGCTTTGCGGCTGGAGCCCAAGCTGCCGGCGCTGCTGAAACAGGTGGTCGTGCTGGGCGGCAGTATTGCCGCACCCGGCAATGTCTCACCGGTGGCCGAGTCCAACATCTGGCACGACCCGCACGCTGCGGATGTGATCTTCACCGCCGGGTTTCAGCTCACCATGGTGGGGCTGGATGCAGCGCAGCACATGGCCGTGCCGCTGGCCTTGTTTGAGCGCGTGGCGGCGCAGCACCGGCACCCGGCCACCGACCTGCTGCTGCATGCGGCGCGCTTTTCGGTTGATTACTACGCCCGCCTCGACCCAACACTGGCCCGCCAGCAGGCCTGCCTCAGCCACGATGTGCTGGCGGTGATGCTCGTCTTGCGGCCCGAACTGTTCCGCACCGAGTCCGGCCGCGTGCGCGTGGCTACCGACGGCCTGGCCGAGGGCCAGACCCTCATGGACCGGCGCGAGCATGTGCTGTACCCCCACCCCGGCTGGGAGGCGCACATCCCCCGCATCCGGGTCTGCCTAGGTGTTGATGCGCCCACCTGCCTGGCCTGGCTCGAATCCAGCCTGATGGGAAACTGGTTGCCCGCCCCGGCCTGAACAGCGCCATATTCCCAAATTGCATATATCTCAAAGAAAAATGTAGTTTGGAATTCATATCGCCCCCTCTACAGTCGCGTCCATGCATGACGTGGCGTTTGTTTTTGCGGGCTTTTTTGTCGGTCTGGTCGTTGGCCTCACCGGCGTGGGCGGCGGCTCGCTCATGACGCCGATCCTGATCTTCTTCTTCGGCGTCAAGCCCTATCTGGCCGTCGGCACCGACTTGCTGTTCGCCGCCTTCACCAAATTCGGCGGCACCGTGCGCCTGGCCCGCGCCCGCGTGATCGACTGGCGCATCGTGCTCAATCTGTCCGCCGGCAGCATTCCGGCCGCCCTGATCACCCTGTTCATCCTGCACCACATCGGCCCGACCAATCCGGCCGTGCAAAGCCTGATGACCAGCACCCTGGGCGCCGCCCTGCTGCTGACCGCTGCCGCCACCTTCTACAAGGCGGTGCGCGGCAAGGCGCTGCCCGCCACCCTAGCCAAAGGCCAGGAAGCACGCGCCGCCACACCCCGCCACTGGAGCCTGCCGCTGCTGCTGGGCGCCGTAGTGGGCACGCTGGTCACGCTGACCTCGGTCGGTGCCGGCGCCATCGGCGTGAGTGTGCTGCTGATCGTCTACCCGCTGCTGCCACTGCCGCGCATTGTGGCCGCCGACATTGCCTACGCCGTGCCGCTGACGCTGGTGGCCGGCCTGGGTCACGCCTCGCTCGGCTCGGTCGACTGGCCCCTGCTTGCCAAACTGCTGGCGGGCTCGCTGCCCGGCATCTGGCTCGGCTCGCACCTGATGCACCGCATCAACGAGCGCGTCATCCGCTCCGTCCTTTCCGTTTTGCTGGCCTGGGCCGGCCTGAAATTGATTGCCATCTGATCTTTTATGTACCAGTACACCGAATTCGACCGCCAGTTCGTGCACACGCGTGCCGCGCAATACCGTGACCAGCTCGAACGCCATCTGTCCGGCCAGTTGAGCGGCGACGACTTCAAGCCACTGCGGCTGCAAAACGGCTGGTACATCCAGCGCCATGCGCCCATGCTGCGCGTGGCCGTGCCGTATGGCGAGCTGTCCAGCGCGCAAGTGCGTGTGCTGGCCCGCATTGCGCGCGAATACGATCAGCCCACCTCTGAACTGTTCCAGGGGGCGGTGGCGGCGCAGAACCGGCTGGGCGAGATCCAGCTGCGTGACGGCCGCGCCATCGGCAGCCGCCTCACCACCGGCTACGCCCACTTCACCACGCGCCAGAACGTGCAGTACAACTGGATTCCATTGGACAAAAGCGCCGACGTGATGGACCTGCTGGCCAGCGTGGGCATGCACGGCATCCAGACCAGCGGCAACTGCATCCGCAACATCACCACCGACGAACTGGCCGGCATTGCTGTGGACGAAGTGGCCGACCCGCGCCCCTTCGCCGAAATCCTGCGCCAGTGGAGCACGCTGCACCCCGAATTCGCCTTCCTGCCGCGCAAGTTCAAGGTCGCCATCACCGGTGCCCGCGAAGACCGCGCTGCGATCGGCTGGCACGACGTCGGCCTGCAGCTGGTGCGCCACGCGGAAGGAACGCTGGGCTTCAAGGTGCTGGTGGGCGGTGGCATGGGCCGCACGCCGGTGATTGCCACCACCATCCGCGAGTTCCTGCCCTGCGACCAGATCCTCAACTACCTGGAAGCCGTGGTGCGGGTCTACAACCGCTGGGGCCGGCGCGACAACGCCTACAAGGCGCGCATCAAGATTCTGGTGAAAGCCGAAGGCCAGCGCTACATCGACGAGGTGGAAGCCGAGTACCGCGACATCGTGGAGAAAGACGGCGCACCGCACACCATCACCGCGGCCGAGTTCGAGCGCGTCAGCGCCTCGTTCGTGCCACCGGCCCTGAACTGCGACCGCAAGAGTGCCGATGCCAAGATCGCCCACATCCTGCGCGCTGCGGCTGAGGACGACGTGGAATTCGGCCGCTGGCTGCAGCGCAACGTGGCGCCGCACAAGAACCCCGACCTGCGCGCCGTCACGCTGTCCTTCAAGCGCCTGGCCCAGGCGCCGGGTGATGCCACCGCCGACCAGCTCGACGCCGTGGCCGAACTCAGCGAGCGCTTCAGCGCCGGCGAGGTGCGCGTGACGCACAACCAGAACCTGGTGCTGCCTTGGGTGCGCTGCGACCAGTTGCCCGAACTCTGGCGCGAAGCACGCCGCCTCGGCCTGGCCAAGCCCAACATCGGCCTGCTGACCGACATGATCGCCTGCCCCGGCGGCGACTTCTGCGACCTGGCCAATGCGCGCTCCATCCCGGTAGCCGCCGCCATCACCGAGCGCTACCAGGACCTGGACGAGCTGCACGACCTGGGCGAGATCGACCTGCACATCTCGGGCTGCATGAACTCCTGCGGCCACCACCACAGCGGCCACATCGGCATCCTGGGCGTCGACAAGGACGGCAAGGAGTGGTACCAGGTCACCCTGGGCGGCTCCGACGGCACCACGCTGTCCGGCCCGGCCGGCGCTGGCAAGGTGGTCGGCCCCTCGTTCTCTAGCGCCGAAGTGCCGGACGTGATCGAGGCGGTGCTGGAAACCTACCGCGAGCAGCGCACTGCCGGCGAGCGCTTCATCGAGACACTGCGCCGCGTCGGTGCCGAGCCGTTCAAGCAGGCCGCGCACCAGATGCGCCACGACCTCGAACGCCGTGCTGAAGCACTGGCCGAGCACCAGCACACCGCCTGAAGGAATAAATACTATGAAATTGATAGCTGCTCACGCCCATTCGACGGCGCCAGAAGGCCAAAATGTGCTTGAACTCGCGAACGATGCCGATCCGCGTGACGTTTCGCTGGCGGGTATCGACCGCATCGACCTGAACTTCCCCAAGTTCACCGACGGCCGCGCCTTCAGCCAGGCCTTTCTGTTGCGCCGCCGACTCGGCTTCACGGGCGAGATCCGCGCCACTGGCGACGTGCTGGCCGACCAGTTGCAGCAAATGGCCCGCAGCGGCTTCACAGCGGCCGTGCTGCGCGCCGACCAGGACCTGGCCATCGCCGAACGCCAGTTGGCCCGTTATGCCGAGTTCTACCAGGGTGACGCCGTGCAGGCCAAACCCCATTTTCTGAAAGCTGCCTGAGATGAGCGCCATCAGCACCGACAACCTCGCGCAGATCAACGCCCAGCACGGCCGTGACGCCGCCGCCCTGGTGAAGTGGGCGCTCGGCCTGGGCCAGAAGTCCATCGTCACCACCAATTTCCGCCCTTTCGAGGCGGTGATCCTGCATCTGGTCACGCGCGTGCAACCCGATGTGCCGGTGATCTGGATGGACAACGGCTACAACACAGATGCGACCTACCGCTATGCAGACGAAGTGACCCGTCAACTCGGGCTGAACCTGCGCATCTACCTGCCACTGCGTTCGCGCGCGCACCGCGAGGCGGTGGACGGCCCGGTGCCTGCGCTCGACGATCCGCGCCACGCGGCCTTCACCGAAGAAGTGAAGCTGGAGCCCTTCGCCCGCGCGCTGCGCGAGACCGCCCCGAGAGTCTGGTTCACGGCGCTGCGTGCCACTGACAGCGCCGTGCGTGCCCAGATGGACCCCGTGAGCATCAACCCCGACGGCCTGATCAAGGTCGCCCCGCTGCTGCACTGGTCGTCCAAGGACCTGTACCAGTACTGTGAGATCCACGGCTTGCCCAACAACTTCGACTACGTGGACCCGACCAAGGGCGAAGACCAACGCGAGTGCGGCCTGCACCTGGCCCACTGAAGAACCTTAGAAGACCCTGCCATGAACGCCCGCACACAACACGAACTACTGGACACGCCGGTGCACCACCTGAGCAACGCGCACCTGAATGCGCTCGAAGAAGAAACCATCTTCATCCTGCGCGAAGTCGCCGCGGCTTTCGAGCGCCCGACCCTGCTGTTCTCGGGCGGCAAAGATTCGCTGGTGCTGCTCAAGTGCGCCGAAAAGGCCTTCGGCGTCGGCCGCATCCCCTACCCGCTGCTGATGATCGATACCGGCCACAACTTCCCCGAAGTGACGGCCTTCCGCGACCAGCGCGCCCAGGAACTGCAGGCCGAGCTGATCGTGCGCAGCGTGGAGGACTCCATGGCGCGTGGCACCGTGCGCCTGGCCCACACGGGAGAGAGCCGCAATGTGCACCAGTCGGTCACGCTGCTGGAGGCGATCGAGGAATTCCGCTTCGACGCCCTGATCGGCGGCGCCCGCCGCGACGAAGAAAAGGCCCGTGCCAAGGAGCGCATCTTCAGCCACCGCGACAGCTTCGGCCAGTGGAACCCGAAGGCCCAGCGCCCCGAGCTGTGGACGCTGTTCAACACACGGCTGGCCCCGGGCGAGCACTTCCGCGTGTTCCCGATCTCCAACTGGACCGAGCTCGACGTCTGGCAGTACATCGAACGCGAGCAGATTGCCCTGCCCTCGATCTACTACACCCACCAGCGCGAAGTGGTGGAACGCCGCGGCCTGCTGGTGCCGGTGACCGAGATCACGCCGCCGCGCGACGGTGAAGAGGTGGTGGTGCGCGACGTGCGTTTCCGCACCGTGGGCGACATCACCTGCACCTGCCCGGTACCGAGCCTGGCGGCCACCGCCGGCGACATCGTGATCGAGACCCTGGGGGCCGAGGTGAGCGAACGCGGCGCCACGCGCATGGACGACAAGACTTCCGACGCCTCGATGGAGAAACGCAAGAAAGACGGGTATTTCTAGAAGCTCTTGGAACACCCCCAGGCTGCGCGCACTGCGTGTCGCTCCGCCTCCCCCCTTGCAGGGGGCGACACCTGCAGCCCGGCGAAGCCGGTTCTGCGGTGTCCTTGGGTTGAAGGCACGTTGGCTCACAAGGATTTATTGACATGACAATCGCTACAAAATCAATAGCTACTCCCGCAGATTCCACGAGTCCTCGTGGCCAAATCGACACTCAATCCGCACTGAAGTTCATCACCTGCGGCTCGGTCGATGATGGCAAGAGCACCTTGATCGGCCGCCTGCTGGTGGACACCCGGGCCGTGCTGCAGGACCACCTGGCCGGCGTGCAGCGCCAGGGCGAAACCGATCTGGCGCTGCTGACTGATGGCCTGTCGGCCGAGCGCGAGCAGGGCATCACCATCGACGTGGCCTACCGTTACTTCAGCACCGAGAACCGCAAGTTCATCATCGGCGACGCTCCGGGCCACGAGCAGTACACGCGCAACATGGTGACGGCGGCATCGAGTGCCGACGCCGCCGTGGTGCTGGTGGATGCCACCAAGCTGGACTGGGCCAATGCCGGCTTGGACTTGCTGCCGCAGACGCGGCGCCATTCGCTGCTGCTGAAACTGCTGCGCGTGCCGTCCATCATTTTCGCCGTCAACAAACTCGATGCCGTGGCCGATGCGGCCCTGGCTTTTGCTCACATCCGCAGCGCCCTGCTGGCCTTTGCTGAAAGCGCTGGCCTGAGCGTAACGGCCACCGTGCCGGTCTCTGCCCTCAAGGGCTGGAATGTGGTCGATGCCGCGACACAGGCCAACTGGTGCGGCTACGGCGGCCCAACGCTGCTGGAGATCCTGGAGCAGTTGCCCGTGACCGCTGCTGACACCGACCTGCCGCTGGCGTTCCCGGTGCAGTGGGTGGAGAAATTCTCCTCCTCCAGCGACACCAGCCAGGGCCGGCGTGTGTTCTGGGGCCGTGTGGCCGCAGGCGGCGTGCAGGCCGGCGACACGGTGCGTGTCTTCCCCAGCGGGCAGAGCGCCACCGTGGCCCAGGTGCTGGACCATGTGCGCCAGCCCGGCTCCGTGGCAGCTGGCCACAGCGCCGGCATCGTGCTGGACCGCGAGGTGGATGTGTCGCGTGGTGACTGGCTGCTGGCTGAAGAAGCCAGCGGCGCCAACCAGCTGACGCCCAGCCGCGAGCTGCTGGGCACCGTGGCCTGGCTCGACGACGAAGCCCTGGTGGCCGGCCGCGTCTACTGGGCCTTGCACGGCCACCGTTGGGTCAAGGCCAAGGTCAAGCGCATCGTGCACCGCCTGGACATCAACACCCTGGCCGAAGAAAACGCCAGCCAGCTGGAGCCCAATGCCATCGGCCATATCGAGCTGGCGCTGCAGGAGCCGATTGCGGCTCTGCCCTTCGCCCGTTCGCGCATTTTGGGCTCGCTGATCCTGGTGGATACCGCTACCCACAAGACCTCAGGAGCCCTTCTTCTGCATTGACTTATCTCAACAACCCTGCCCCTGACAAGGACGACAATCGCCAGACTTTTCAAAACCCAATAAAATCAAGGGCTAATTCCCTTTTTCTCTCCAGAACTACAGCATGACCCACGTCGTCACCGAATCCTGCATCCGCTGCAAATACACCGATTGCGTTGATGTCTGCCCCGTCGACTGCTTCCGCGAAGGTCCGAACTTTCTGACCATCGACCCCGACGAGTGCATCGACTGCGCCGTCTGCATTCCTGAATGCCCGGTCAACGCGATCTACGCCGAGGAAGACGTGCCGTCCGACCAGCAGCACATGACCAAGCTCAATGCCGAGTTGGCCCAGTTGCCAACCTGGAAGAGCATCACCAAACGCAAAGCCGCCCTTCCCGACGCGGAGGAGTGGAAAGACAAGACCGGCAAGCTCAAAGAGCTGCTGCGCTAAGCCCATGGAACCGAAACTCAGTCAAGAAGTGATCAAAACCGCCCAGGCCCACGAAGGCCCCATTGAAACCGACGCCGTCATCGTCGGCGCTGGCCCGGTGGGCCTGTTCCAGGTGTTCGAACTCGGCCTGCTCGAGATCAAGGCCCACGTGATCGACTCGCTCGCCTATCCCGGCGGCCAGCCGATGGAGCTCTATCCCGACAAGCCGATCTACGACATTCCGGCGGTACCGGTGTGCACCGGCAAAGAACTCACGGACTCCCTGCTCAAGCAGATCGAGCCTTTCGGCGCAACGTTCCACCTGGGCCAGGAAGTGACCGTGGTGCAGAAGCAGGACGACGGCCGTTTCTTCGTCGAAACCTCCAAGGGCACCCAGTTCCTGACCAAGACCATCTTCATCGCCGCTGGCGTCGGTGCTTTCCAGCCGCGTACGCTGAAGGTCGAAGGCCTGGACAAGTTCGAAGGCTCGCAGCTGTTCTACCGTGTCAAGAACCCGGCCGACTTCGCCGGCAAGAACCTGATGATCGTCGGTGGCGGCGACTCGGCGCTCGACTGGACACTGAACTTCACCGCCGAAGGCCCGAACAAGGCCGAGAGCGTGATCCTGCTGCACCGCCGCGACGGCTTCAAGGCCGCACCGGCCAGCGTGGCCAAGATGAAGGAACTGTGCGACGCCTACGAGATGCAGTTCATCGTCGGCCAAGTGACCGGCTTTGAAGAGAAGGACGGCAAACTCTGCGCGGTGAAGGTCACTGGCGGTGACGGTGTCACCCGCGTGGTGCCGATGGACATGCTGCTGGTGTTCTTCGGCCTGAGCCCGAAGCTGGGCCCGATTGCCGAGTGGGGCCTGGAGATCGAGCGCAAGCAGCTTGTGGTGGACACCGAGAAGTTCTCCACCAGCGTGCCCGGCATCTTCGCCGTGGGCGACATCAACACCTACCCGGGCAAGAAGAAGCTCATCCTGTCAGGCTTCCATGAGTGCGCCCTGGCTGCCTTCGGCGCCATGCCCTTCATCTTCCCGGAGAAGAAGGTCCACCTGCAGTACACCACCACCAGCCCTAAGCTGCACAAGGTGCTGGGCGTGGAAACGCCGGTGTTCGACTGACCCCGGTCAATAAAACGCCAAATCAGATCAAGCCCGCTTCACAGCGGGCTTTTTCTTGGCTCTAAAATTCGCCTGTGTTCATGAGAGCACATTCGCTAGGGGTGTTGCCGCCCGCCTGAAACAGGTGGGCCGCGACTGAGACAGTCCCTTTGAACCTGATTGAGGTAATGCTCACGCAGGGAAGCAGGCCCAAGGGGCGGTGATCCACCTGGATTGACCCTCTGCCCCGGTGCCCGCCCCCTGCCTTTGAAACGATTGTTATGACGCGTGCAGAGAAGTCATCGGGGCGCAGACAAGGTCTGCATCGCCATCGGCGCATAACCATGGTTCAGCGGGCCGTGGCCGTGGCCGGTGCGCACGTCGGCGCCCGCGGCAATCGCCCGCAGGATGTAGGCACGGGCCCGCGCCACGGCGGTGGCCAGATCCAGCCCCAGCGCCAGATGCGCGGCAATGGCAGACGACAGGGTACAGCCCGTGCCGTGGACATTGCGGCTGGCAATGCGCTGCGAGGCCAGGCGTTGCGTCGGCTGACTTTTCTCCAGCAGCACATCCACCACGTCAGCCCCCTGCAAGTGCCCCCCCTTGAGCAGCACGCTGGGCGCCCCCAACGCCTGCAACTCGCGCGCGGCCGGCTCCAGGGCTGCAATGCCCTCAATCGGGTGGCCCAGCAGCAGTTCGGCTTCGTCCAGGTTGGGCGTGATAACGGTCGCCAGTGGAAACAGCTCCTGCACCAGCACCTGCACCGTTTCTGCCGCAATCAGGCGGTCACCGCTGGTGGCCACCATGACCGGATCGAGCACCACCTGCTGGAGACCATAGCGGCGGATGGCCTGCGCCACCACCCGCACCACCTCGGGCGAGTGCAGCATGCCGATCTTCACCGCATCCACGCCGATGTCCTCTACCACCGCTTCGATCTGCGCCTGCAGGATGTCGGGCGGCACCCCATGGATGGCACGCACGCCTTGGGTGTTCTGCGCCGTGATGGCGGTGATGGCCGTCATGCCGTAGCAGCCCAGCGCACTGAAGGTCTTCAGGTCGGCCTGGATGCCGGCACCGCCACCACTGTCGGAGCCCGCGATGGACAACACGCGTGGGTAATGTTTTTCGCTTCCAGTCAAAGTCGTGTTCGTCATGACGAAAATTATCAGGGCATTTTGAAATGACCACTTCCACCTCCCGCCTTTCCTCCGTGGTGCTCGGCGCCGGCCTGATGGGCCGTCTGCTTGCCTGGCAGCTTGCACGCGCCGGCCACGCCGTCACCGTTTACGAAGCCGGCGGCGCCGATGCACAGGGCTCGCCGGCCCGCATCGCTGCCGCCATGCTGGCCCCCTTGGCCGAATCCGCCGTCACCGAGTCCAGCGTGGTGGAGATGGGGCGCTACTCGCTGCAGCGTTGGCCCGAGCTGCTGGCCCAGCTGTCGCAACCGGTGTTCTTCCAGCAGGAAGGCACCCTCATCCTGTGGCACCGGCAGGATGCCGGCGAAGCCCAGCGCTTTGCCCGCCAGTTGCAGACCACCCAGGAGAAACTGCCGGCATTGCCCAAGCTGCAGACGCTCGATGCCGCCGGCGTGACGCAGCTGGAGCCGTCCCTGGGCAACCGCTTCACACAGGGGCTGTACCTGCCGGGTGAAGGCCAGCTCGACAACCGGCAGTTGCTGGCCGCTCTGCTGCATGAACTGCAGACGCTCCGGGTCGAGCTGCACTGGAACAGCCCGCGCGCCCCACAGGACTTCCAACCTGGGACGACAGGCCAACCCGACTGGGTGTTCGACTGCCGGGGTTTGGGGGCCCAGGCGCAGTGGGCACAATTGCGTGGCATCCGCGGTGAGGTGGCACGGTTGTATGCCCCTGAAGTCACCTTGAACCGGCCCACACGACTGATCCATCCGCGTTATGCCGTCTACATTGCGCCGAAGCAGGACCATGTGTTCGTGATCGGCGCCACCGAGATCGAGAGCAACGACCTGTCGCCGCCGAGTGTGCGCTCCACGCTGGAACTCCTGAGCGCGGCTTACGCCGTGCACAGTGGTTTTGCCGAGGCGCGCATCCTGGAGATTGCCACCCAGTGCCGCCCCACCCTGCCCAACAACCTGCCAGCGATCCGCCGCTTGGGCGCGCGCACGCTGCAAGTCAACGGCATGTACCGCCACGGCTTCATGATCTCGCCGGCTCTGCTCGACGCGGTGCTGGAGCTGGTGCGCGAGCAGACCACTACACTGGCAACCTCACTCGATCTGCACATGGAAACTGTGCCGACCTGAATCCATGAAAGTCTTCATCAACAAGAACGAACACGAACTGGCCGATGGGGCAACGCTGCTCGACGCCATTGCCACCATCGAAGCCAAGCCGCCGTTCGCGGTTGCGGTCAACACGCAGTTCGTGCCCAAGACGCAATACGGCGAACATCGACTGCAAAGCGGCGATCGCATCGACATCATTTTTCCCGTCACCGGCGGATGACCATGCAAACCGAAACGACCAACGCCCCACTCGTCCTCTACGGCGAAACCTTCCACAGCCGTCTGTTGCTGGGCACCTCGCGCTACCCTTCACCCGCCGTGTTGGAGGCCGCCGTGAAGCTGGCCAAGCCGGCCATGCTCACGGCCTCGCTGCGGCGTCAGACTGCCGCCCCGCAGGAGAGCAGCAACAGCTTCTGGAACCTGCTGCGCGCCCTGAACGTGCCCGTGCTGCCCAACACCGCCGGCTGCCACAGCATTCAGGAAGCCATCACCACAGCACAGATGGCGCGTGAGGTGTTCGAGACCCCCTGGATCAAGCTTGAACTCATTGGTGACGACTACACCCTGCAGCCCGACACCCTCAACCTGGTGGACGCCGCCGACTGGTTGATCAAGAACGGCTTCAAGGTGCTGCCCTACTGCACCGAAGACCTGGTGCTGTGCCAACGCCTGGTGGATGTAGGCTGCCAAGCCGTCATGCCCTGGGCCGCGCCCATCGGCACCGGCAAGGGTCCGATCAACCCTTATGCCATGCGCGTGCTGCGCGAACGGCTCGATGTGCCGATGATTGTGGACGCCGGCCTGGGCCGCCCTTCGCATGCCTGCCAGGTCATGGAATGGGGTTTCGACGGCGTGCTGCTCAACACCGCGGTCGCGCTGGCGCAGGAGCCTGTGGTCATGGCCGGCGCCTTCGCGGCCGCCACCCAGGCTGGCCGCGATGCGTTCCGTTCCGGGACCATGGCTGAACAAGAATCTGCCCAGCCGAGTACGCCGGTACTGGGTACCCCTTTCTGGCACCACACATGAGCACAAGCGTGAACGCACTGTCCCCCGAGGCTGCAGCCATCGTCGCCGCACACCAGGCAGCCCTGGCCCTGCCTGTCGAGAGTCAGGTTGCCACGACCTACAGCAGCACCGACCCCGTCTACCGTGCTGCCAAGCAGGCCTGCCGGGCCATGGGCTTTGTTGAGATCGATGCCGAATGCCTGGCCCAGGCCTGGCAGGCCATGACGCGCCGCACAGGCCGTTTCGACGCCAAAGCCTGGCTGGAGGAGCCCGCCGACTTCGGCATGCGCCCGTGGCCGCGCGAAGATGCTTTTGCCCCTTGCCCGAAAGCCCTGGGTTTGTACGCCGTGCTGCCCGATGCCGCCTGGGTGGGCCGCATGGCACACGCCGGCGTGCCCACGGTGCAATTGCGCTTCAAATCGGATGACGCCAACGCCATTCAACGCGAAGTACAGGCCGCGGTGGAGGCGGTGCGTGGCACCGATTCCCGCCTGTTCATCAACGACCATTGGCAAGCCGCGATTGCAGCGGGCGCCTATGGCGTGCACCTCGGGCAGGAAGACATGGACGTCGCCGACCTCGCTGCCATCCGTGCTGCCGGTCTGCGCCTAGGGCTCTCCAGCCACGGTTATGCCGAAATGCTGCGCGCCGACCGCGTCAGCCCGAGCTACATCGCCATGGGCGCGGTCTTCCCGACCACGCTCAAGCGCATGGCCACCGCGCCGCAAGGTGCCGGTCGCTTGCAGGCCTACGCCCGCCTGATGCGCGACTACCCGCTCGTCGCCATCGGCGGCATTGATGCCAGCAAACTGCCTGAAGTGCTCGCCAGCGGTGTTGGTTCCGTGGCGGTGGTGCGCGCCATCACCGGCGCCGAAAATCCGGAAGCGGCAGCGGCACAACTCCAGTCGCAGATGACGGCACGACGCACTCCGGCATGAGCCAAATTTTTTCGGTCTCACTTGCGGAGCTGCAAAAAATAACGCTATAATTTAAGTCTTGTTCCTCGATAGCTCAGTCGGTAGAGCGCCGGACTGTTAATCCGTAGGTCCCTGGTTCGAGCCCAGGTCGAGGAGCCAAATTTGATAAGCCCTAGCACGCAAGTGCTAGGGCTTTTTCATTTCCGACCCATGATTCAAACGTGACAAAAAATCACGTTCGCTCCACCATCTTCTCACTCAACGCATGATGCCGCAGCCAACCGGTTCTGCGTCGCAAATGCGGCAAGTGATATGGGTTCGGCAAACCTTAGCGCCATACGCTCTTCAATTCATCACAGAACGTTGCCTTCATTTTGTGCAGTCCTGGGAAGGCCAAGACTGACGCGGCTCAACCGAGTTGTTAGGCGAGATATCCACAACGTTAACCACGTGTTGCGGGGACAACTGGCGAGGCATTGCGGCGCGTACAGGCAATAAAAAAGGACTTGGTCGTTAAACCAAGTCCTTCGAATTTTGGTGGGACGTGCGTGACTCGAACACGCGACCAACGGATTAAAAGTCCGCTGCTCTACCGACTGAGCTAACGTCCCATCAGGGCCTCAGCAAAACATTTTTACTGTTCTGCTAAGCCTTAAATTATAGCGTTTTTTCAACCGCCCCTTCAAGAGCGGACAGAAATTTCATTCATCACCCACCCTGCCGCGCACTGCCCAAAAGTGGCCGTGACGGACACCAATGAGCCATAACCGCTGCAGTTCAGCGTACCGTCACCTTCGACGTCACAGGAGGCATCTGGTTGCCTCACTGACTCGCGACTGAAAACGCAGGCAACACCGATCTTCTTTGCATCGCGTGCGGCACCGTGCTCACGGCGCAAGCGGTAGCGCAGCTGGGCCAGTAAGGGATCATGTGTGGTCTTGCTCAGGTCCTCAATGTCGACCTGGTGCGCAAGGCGTTTGCCGCCAGCAGCCCCCACAGTGATGAAAATGGTTTTATTCTTCAGCGCCCAAGCTGCCATGGCAGTCTTGGCGCGCACCTGATCGCAGGCATCGATGACGGCATCCACACCTACCGGTAACAAGCTAGGCCAGTTGTCAGGGTCGACAAACTCTTCAATACACTGAACCACACAATCCGGGTTGATCTGGGCGATGCGATCGCGCATGGCCAGTACCTTGGCCTGCCCCAGTGTGGTTTCGAGCGCGTGGATCTGGCGGTTGATGTTCGATTCGGCCACGTGATCAAGGTCGATCAGCGTCAGACGCCCAACCCCACTGCGCGCCAGCGCTTCTGCTGCCCAGGAACCTACCCCGCCGATACCGATGACGGCAACATGCGCGGTGCGAATACGCTGCGCGCCGGCCAGGCCATACAGGCGCGCCAGCCCGCCGAAGCGCCGTTCCGCATCCATGACCACCACTCAGGCAACGCGCTCAAGCCGCCAGATCTGGTACTTGAATGCCGCGATTGCACCCGCCATGATGGCGGCAACAGCTACAAAACTCGTAGCACCCAAGGTAGAAATGCCGGTCAGGCCCTGGCCGATCGTGCAACCCATCGCGGTGACCCCGCCGATGCCCATGAGCACGGCACCGACCAGGTGGTTGGCCAGATCTTCGGTGCCGCGGAAGCCTTCCCAACGGAAGCTGCCGCTGGTCAGAGCCATGACAGCAGAACCGACGATGACACCCGCCACCGAAACAATACCCACGGACAGAACCTTGCTCTTGTCACTGAAGAACATCAGCCAATCCAGCGCGTAAGCAATCGGGGCCACAAAGCTCATGGACTCGGAGCGGCCAGAGTTGGTGGCAAGGAAAACCTCATCGAGCGTCTCCGGATGCTCGGCAACAAAGCCCAGATGCCCGCTGACCCACCACATGGCGACAATGATGGCGCCGATACCCAGGCCCCCCAGCAGGTTGTCCAAACGGCAAAACTCGCGTCCAAGCAAAGCCCAGACAATCAATGCCCCGCCAAGGAGCAGGCCCAGCGCCAAGGCCATCAGTGCGGGTGGCACGCCAAAAGCGGCCGCAGCGAGGTGCGGCAGGTTGGCGATGGTGGAAAACTCGATGACAACTTGGTCAACGCTCGCCACGCGCACGACGGCCATGATGCCTTTCATGGTGACAAATGCAGCCAAGCCCATGACCAGCAGGACCACCAAGGACTTCAGGCTGCCACCACCAACACGAACCAGCGTCTTGCTGCCGCAACCAGAGGCCAACACCATACCAAAGCCGAACAGTGCGCCGCCAACAGCAGCCGAGAGCCAGAGCCAGCGATTGGAAGCATGCAGGGTCTTGATCGGGTCGATGATGCCGGCGTAGGCCAGCAGCGCAAAGCCAGCCATGGCAACGCCGGCCGCCAGACCCCACTGACGCATGCGCGTCCAGTCGCCCATGTTGACGACATCGCTGATGGCCCCCATGGTGCAAAAGTGGGTGCGCTGCGTGATGGCACCAAAGATGACGGAAAGGACGAAGGCGGCGATCAACACCTGCGCGTTGAGCGCGAACAATTCAGAGACTTGCATCCCTGAATTTTAGGCGATCTTGCTTCTTGCCCGCTTCCTATTTGAGGCGAGCCAGGCGGTCCTTGGCGGCCGCGGCGGCCTCGGATTGCGGATAAGCCTTGACCAACTCGTCCAAGGTCTTGCGCGCACCACGCAGGTCTTTCAGTTCGACCTGGCAGTTGGCGATGGAAAGCACGGCCTCCGGTGCACGCAGATGGTCCGGCGCCTGTGTCAGCAGCGTGCGAAAGTTCTGCACCGCCTCTTTGTAATCGCGCGTGGCGTAGCGGGCATTGCCAAGCCAAAAGTACGCAGATGGTGCATAACCGCTTTGGGCATAACGCTTGATGAAATCCACAAACGCCGTCTGGGCCGCGGCAAATTCTCCCTTGCGGAAGATGCCGAGCGCAGCTTCGAAGTCGCGCTTCTCAGCCGGCTCAGCCATGAATTCACGACCGTCCAGCGAGACCTTGATGGGTTCGAACTTGCGCAAACGCTCGTCCACCCCCTGCATCACGTCTCGCTGCTGGCGCTGCAACTCCGACACACTGCGGGCAAGCTGTTCATTCTGCCCCTGCATCCGGGCCAACTCGGAGCGCAAGACTTCGATCTGGTTTTGCAGGTCCAGCATGCTGCGCCGCATTTCCTCACTGGAGCGGCGCATTTCGTCCTGGCTACTACGCAGATCAACGATGGCCCGCCGGGCCTCATCGTCCTCAAACAAGCCGGCCTGAGCCGCGCAGGCAGCCCAGCCAAGTAGCAAGGCACCTGCCAGTCGCGTGTATCGGGTCACAGCCGGATCTCCTGCCAATTTCAGCGGTAGCTGATTTCAGCGCGACGGTTCTGGGACCAGGCCGCTTCGTCGCCGCCCTGGACGGCAGGCTTTTCCTTGCCGAAACTCACCGCCTCGACCTGGCTGTCTGCCGCGCCGAGCAGCACCAGCGCGCGGCGCACTGCCTCAGCACGCTTCTGCCCCAGGGCCAGGTTGTATTCACGACCGCCACGTTCATCGGTATGGCCTTCGATCGCCACCTTGCGATTCTTGTCCGCCTTGATGTGGCGGGCATGGGCTTCGATCACGGATTGGAATTCGGGTTTGACGACATAGCTGTCATAGTCAAAATAGACAACACGCGGACCGGCCGGGGCAACACCGAGCTTGCTCTTGTCAAGATCGACGGATGCAACGCCGTTCTTGCCGGCAGCGTTGGCATCGGCACCATCCACGGAAGCGCCGGAGCGGTTTTCCACCGGCACATCGTCAAGCTTGACGGAGGAACCACAGCCGACCATCAATAAGGCAGCGCCCAAGACCAATGCATATTTTTTCATCGACATCTAAAAACTCCTGTAGGTATGTTGGATCAATCGGTTAATTCTGCTTCTGGAACGGACCCCAGTCCGGCTCACGGATGTCTCCGCCCTGCCCGGCCAATCTGGCCTTGAGCTTGCCGTCCAGCGTCGTCGTCATCAGGGCTTCCCGGTCATGCTGTTTGGTGGCATAGACGATCAAGCGGCTGTTGGGGGCGAAGCTCGGGCTTTCATCGGCACTGGTTTCCGTGATGGGAGTTGCACTGCCACTGGCAAGTTCCATCACATGCAGCTTGAAGGCACCACTCACGCGGGAAATGTAAGCGAGCCAGCGGCCGTCCTGGCTGATGGACGGCGAAATGTTGTAAGTGCCCGTAAAAGTCACGCGATCGGCGCCGCCGCCCGAAGCCGGCATGCGGTAGATCTGCGGGCTACCGCCGCGGTCACTGACGAAGTAGATGCTTTTACCGTCGGGGGAATAGACCGGCTCGGTGTCGATGCTGGACGACTGTGACAGGCGTCGCGGCTCACCACCCGCGGCGGCGTCAAGACCATAGATCTGTGACACGCCATCGCGACTCAAGGTCACGGCCAGTGTGCGGCCGTCGGGTGACCAGGCCGGCGCACTGTTGGATCCCCGGAAATTGGCCACCAGTCGACGCCGGCCAGTCGAGATGTCGTGAACGTAAACAACCGGTTTGCGCGACTCGAACGACACGTAGGCCAGCTGCGCGCCATTCGGCGACCAGGCTGGCGAAATGATCGGCTCCGGACTGGTCAGCGCCGCCTGCGCATTCTCACCATCGGCGTCGGCGACCCACAGGCTATAGCGCGGCCCGGCCTTGGTCACATAGGCAATGCGGGTTGAGAAGGCACCCTTGTCGCCTGTCAGCTTCTCATAGATGAAGTCGGCAATGCGGTGTGCCGCCAGCCGAAGATCACCTGCCGTGACGGCATAGCTCTGGCCACCCAGATCCTGGCCACGGACCGCATCCCACAGACGAAAACGAACGTCGTAGCGACCGTCGGCCAAGCGCGTCACGCTACCGGCCGCCAGGGAATCGGCGCCTTTCTGGCGCCAAGGGGACATGTCGGGCCGGGCGTTCTCGTCCAAACCACTCCCTGCGGCATCAATCAGGCGAAATTGGCCACTGCGCTCGAGATCGGCCTGCACAATGGCCCCAATTTTCTGCGGCGAAACGTCATCGCCGCGGAAGGGTGCAATGGCAATCGGTAACTGAGTTAGACCGATGCCGGACACTTCGACACGGAACTGAGCCCAAGCCGGCAGAGTAACCACACCGGCCATCAAACACAACAAGAAGCGTTTCAACATATGTCTATTATCCCAGTCTTGTGATCACGGCATCGTCATTGGTACGCTGCTGCGAATAACCCAAGGCGGCCCGTACCACATCGGACTTCTCGCGCGCACGCACGGTTTGGGCATTCTGCGACTCATGGTCACGAGCCGCCTCCTTGTGCCAGAGGTGATAAACCTCGGTGGCACAAAAACCGTTCTTGCGCGCAACGCCGCTGTGATGAAGGCGCAGCACGAAGTCGGCATCCTCGTGACCCCAACCGACAAAGGATTCGTCAAAGCCATCCACTCGCTCGAAATCCGTCCGCCAAACACCCATATTGCAACTACGGATGCCTTTCCAGGTGAAATCGCGCTGCACCCGTCCCGACCAATCGGGCAAGCGCAGCAGCCCGGTAAGCTTGCTGGCATGCCCCGTCAAACGCTGTCGAAACCAGTAATGCCAACGTCGTCCACTGACACGCTCGCGGCCACTCACCACCTGCTGTGTCAACCCGGGCGACAGCAGCACACGACTGCCGTTGATGAAAAACCCGGGCTGGGCCAGCCACTTGTGTCGGGCAATGAAATCAACCTCGGGCACACAATCACCGTCAAGGAAAACAATGTATTGACCGCTGGCTGCAACGACACCGCGATTGCGAACGCGCGAAGCGGTAAAACCGACATCAGGGTGCCAGACATGCACGACACGCAGCTCTTGCGCTACGGCGGCGTTGAGAATCGGCTGCCGATGCTCGTCACGTGAGCCATCGTCAGCCACAATCACCTCAAAACGGCGGTCCGTCTGACGCGACAACCCGTCAAGCACCGCGAGCAAAGCATCGCAGCGGTTGTAGGTCGTGATCACCACGGAAATCAGGTCAGAAGTATCCATTTTGAACTAGACTACGAGGCTGGCAACGCGCTCGCAGCGCCCTGCATCATCCGCACAGGCCGCCGAATACTACCATCCCTGATGAGCAAAATTTCCGTCTACATCATCGCCTACAACGAGGCCGAAAAAGTCGCGGCCACTATCGAGAGCGCCCGCTGGGCCGACGAGGTGATCGTGGTCGATTCCTGGAGCACCGACGGCACACCGGAAATCGCCGCCAAGCTGGGCGCCAAAGTGGTCCAGGTTGAATTCAAGGGTTTTGGCGACCTGCGCAACCAGGCCATTGCCGCCTGTTCCCACGAATGGATCTTCAGCATCGATGCTGACGAGCGCTGCACGCCGGAAGTCCAAGCCGAAATACGCTCCATCATCAACGACCCCGCGTCTACGGATGTCTGGCAGGTACCGAGACGTAATTACTTCATGGGTCGCTGGATCAGGCACTCAGGCTGGTATCCAAATTTCCGTCAACCGCAGTTATTTCGCAAGGATGCGATGCGCTACGACCTTAAGCCCGTACATGAAGGCTACGTGCTGCAAACTGATAAACCGATCGGGACCTTGAAACATGCCATCTGGCAGTTTCCGTTCAAAAACATGGCTGAGGTCATGCACAAGGCCAATCGCTATTCCAGCTTGGGGGCCGAAAAGATCGTACACAAAAAAATCTCCATGGGGTCGGCTCTGACGCATGGCATCTGGTCTTTTGTGAAGCACTACCTGTTCAAGCTTGGGTTCCTCGATGGCTGGGCGGGGTTTGTCATTGCACTGGGCAATTTCGAAGGCACCTTCTACCGGTACGTGAAGGCTCTTGAAATGCAAAAGGGGCCAGCCTGGAAGGCGCCAGCCGCACCGTCTGGCGGGAACAAGAAGATATGAATCCATTGGCGACTTCTCGAGCAAGTAATCGCGATCTTTACTTCCGACTGCTTGGTTATGTGAAGCCCTACTGGAAGGCTTTTGGTCTTGCCGTCCTCGCGATGGTTGGTACCGCGGCGACAGAGCCGGTATTTCCCGCCATCATGAAGTACCTGCTCGACAAAGGTTTTCAAACGCCGGATCCTCGACTGGTTTGGCTGATTCCATTGGGCATCATGGTGCTTTTTGTCGCCAGAGGACTGCTGTCGTTTGGCACCAATTACCTCATGACGTGGATCTCCACGCGCTTAGTAGCCGACTTGCGACGCGAGATGTATGCGCGGCTGATCACCTTGCCAACACAGGTCTTTCATGACTACTCTGCCGGCGCACTGATTTCCCGCCTTCTCTACGACGCAGAGAATGTGAACCAAGCCGCCACCAATGTTCTGGTCACCGCTGTACGGGAAAGCCTTACAGCCATGGCCCTGCTGTTTTATCTCTTGTATCTGGACTGGAAACTGACGCTGATCACCTTGGCCATCGCGCCGTTGATCGCAGGCATCGTCAAAGGCTTTAGCCGTCGCATGCGCAAGGCAAGTCGCTCCAGTCTGGAAGCCCTTCACATCATCTCGCACACGATTGAAGAGGCGGTAAATGCCCACAAGGTCATCAAGGTGTACGGGGGACAGGCTCAGGAAAAAGATCGATTTTTTCGTGATACAGAACGCTTCAGGCGCTCCATGATGCGAGAAGCCGTTCCCGCCTCCGCTATTACCCCCATCACACATATCGCCGCAGCAATTGCCGTTGCAATCATTACGTTTCTTGCGTTGAATCAGAGCACCGGTCAGGCAAGTGCCTCGGCCGGTGGATTCGTGTCATTCATCGCCGCTATGCTGCTGCTGATCTCACCGATCAAGCAACTGACTTCCATCAGCCCCTTGATGCAACGGGGACTGGCCGCCTGCGAGAGCGTCTTCGCCCTGATCGACAGCCCCAGTGAGGAAGACAGTGGCCACACGACTTTGCAGTACACCAGCGGAAATATTGAATTTGAGCACGTCAGTTTCAGTTACCCAGGCGCAGATCGCCCTGCGCTAAGCGACATCACATTCCAGATCCCGGCAGGAAAAACGATTGCACTTGTCGGCGCATCGGGCGGCGGAAAAACCACCATCAGCACCTTGATACCGCGTTTTTATCGACCGACATCTGGCCATATCCGCCTGGATGGTGTTGACATCAACGAATTCACGCTCGAAAGCCTGCGCAGCAAGATTGCGTTGGTGAGCCAGGACATCGTGTTGTTTAACGACACTGTCCAAGCCAACATTGCCTTTGGTTCGCGCGACCGCAGCAGGGAAGAAGTGATCGCCGCGGCCCAGGCAGCAAATGCCTGGGACTTCATCGAGGCACTCCCTGGCGGGCTGGATACCATGATCGGTGCCGACGGTGCCAAACTCTCCGGAGGTCAGCGCCAACGCATCGCCATTGCACGTGCATTGCTCAAAAATGCACCAATTTTGATCTTGGACGAAGCGACCTCGGCCTTGGATACTGATTCAGAACGTCAGGTACAGGCGGCCTTGGCCAAACTGATGCGAAATCGCACCACACTGGTCATAGCTCACCGGCTCAGCACAATCGAACATGCGGACAGGATCTTGGTACTGGATCAAGGCCGCATCGTGGAAAGCGGCACTCATGCCGAGCTGCAAGCCGCCGGTGGGTACTACGCCAACCTCAACAGGATGCAGGCATGAACATCCCTATTCTGATGTACCACCAGATCGATGAACCTCCACCGCGAGGCACGCCTTTGCGGGGTTTGATCGTCTCTCCCTCCTCGTTCTCCTGGCAGATGCGTTTCTTGCGTTTCATGGGTTACCGCGGTCTGTCCATGCAGGATCTTGTGCCCTACCTCAGAGGGGAAAAAACAGGCAAAGTGGTCGGCATCACCTTCGACGACGGTTATCAGAACAACCTGCATCACGCACTGCCCATCCTGAAGATGAACCGCTTTACGGCGACCTGCTATGGCGTGAGCGACATGATCGGCGGGACAAATGCTTGGGATCGTGGCCTCGTGGCCGAAAAGCCGTTGATGTCCCTCACAGACTGGCGCACTTGGCACGCAGAAGGCATGGACATCGGCTCACATACACGAACGCATGCCAAATTGACAGAACTGCCTCCTGAACAGGCCCGCGATCAGATTGAGCGGTCTAAAGCTGAGTTGGAGGCGACTGCGGGCGGCCCAGTCAACCATTTTTGCTACCCCTATGGCTGGTTTGGCACCGAACATGAGGAGATGGTCAAACAAGCAGGTTATGTCACTGCCACTACTACCAGGCGTGGCCGTGTACATGCCGGAGACGATCTCTACACCCTGCGTCGAATCATGGTTGCGCGTGCCACCAATCCGATTCAGTTTGCGGCCAAGATCATGACCCGATACGAAGACCAGAAACGATGAAGCCATTTGCTATCTACTGCAAGAGCTACAACGTTGACGTCAAACGAGCAAGGCGCTTGGCGTTGACAATTGAAAAGTACAACGTAGATCAGATTCCCTTCTATGTCTCATGCCCGAAGAAGGATCTGCCTCTTTTTCAGGAATACCTTGCGGGACTGAAGGCGACCTTGATTCCAGATGAGGACATCATCCAGAGCAACTCGTCACATACGCTCAATGACATCAATGCCATTCCTGGCCATCTCTCACAACAGATCATCAAATCAGAGTTCTGGCGCCTCGATCTGGCACAGGCCTATCTGTGCATTGATTCCGACTGCCAGTTCATACGACCATTCCATCGACATGAATTCATGGACGCACATGGGACTCCGTACACCATTGTTGATGAATGCCGGGAAATCCTGATTCCAGCCGTCATTGCACACAAACAAAGGGTGATTGACAACTTCCGGAAAGAATCGATCCAGGTTCAGAATGAAATCGGTCGCGACGGAAAGTTTTACAACTTTGGTCCGAACTGTCCAGTCTGGCATCGCGACGTGTGGATCAGCTTGGAGGAAAAATTCCTCAAGCCACGCAAGATGAGCTTCGCCAATTTGATCCTGAAACATCCGATTGAAATGCGCTGGTACGGAGAAGCCCTCCTAAAATACCGCGCCATACCGCTCCTGCCTGCACAACCTTTCTTCAAAATGTATGCCTATGCTTGGCAACTGGCGAAAGATCGCGCCGACGGTGTCAAGGAAATAGACTTGGCACAGTTTTATTGCGGCGTAACCTACCAATCGGCTTGGGAGCGCGAAATGGATTGGCCTAGTGAAGGCGGCACTTGGCTATCAAGAATGGGACGCAGACTGCGGCGCACCCTGGGCCGTATTTGAAAAATAGACACGACATGACCGAGAAAAAAATTCCCGCGGCAGTGCTTCTGTCGACGGCGGTGGTCCTGCTGGCCATTTGGCCACTCCCCAACACCATGGCTATACGACACTTGATGTTGTTGTTTGGTTTTATCGCATCCATCTTCGTACTTGGCCAAAACGTCAAGATGCTCAAACGCATCGATGCATGGCCGGTCTACGTACTGTTTAGTTTTTTTGTCTGGCTTGTTTTCCACTTACTCGTTTTATCTGGCAATTTTGAGGAACAATGGCGCGAACTAACAGGCGACTGGTTGCGGAACTTCCTTGCTGCCAGCATGGGCCTTGCTTTGGGCATCGTTCTCTCGGATCCCGCACATCAGTTATCTCCTCGCCTGCAGCGCGTTCAGCAACCCCTACTGATCTGGGGTCTCGCCGGGACCATCGTCATCTTTTGCGCTCGTTATACCTATGAGGTCAAACTCACCGGTCAGTGGATTCATTCCGATTTTTATATGACCCCGTATCTGGGGAAAACACCACTGGTTATCTTCGGTAGCCTGTTTTTGCCCGTTATGTTTATAAAAATCCAGTCAGCACTTCAAAGGACGGCTCCCCCGATCTGGTATCTGTATGGCTTGCTCGGCCTTGTTGCCACGGTACTGACTTATTACTTCGCCAACACCAAAAACGGGTTTGCGATGTTCGTTCTGCTTTTTTGCTACTTCCTTTTGCATGTGCTGACTCGCAGCACCCACATCAAGGCACACCGTGCAGGCTTCTATGCCCTGCTACTGCTATGCCTACTGATCTTTGGTTACGCGGTCAAGAAACACCTGGACACTAACCCAGCTTGGTCGAATTTGATTGCCGACTACAAGATCAGTGCGCAGATTGAGCAACACAGCAATTGGAAAGATAAAGTTACATCCCTTCCTCTGAATGAGCACGGTACTCCCGTGAATGTAAGTACCTATGAACGGGTGGCGTGGGGACATGCCGGACTTGAATTGCTGAAAGAACACCCGTTGGGTTACGGACAGATCAACCACTCTTTTGGCGCTCTGGCCATCCAAAAATGGACTAATTTCCACAAACCCGATGGTAACAACCGGGGGTCCACCCACAGTGGCTGGCTGGACTTTGCCCTCGGATTCGGTCTACCCGGGCTACTCCTGGTCTGGATACCTCTAACGGTCAGTTATGCGCGAGCGAAAAAGCGCTCCGACTTCTGGAGCACTTACGCCGTGTGGACGATACCCGTGCTCGCCATCAGCTATCTGACCACCGAGGTCTGTACTGGGCACTTCATTGAACTGCTGTTTTTCATGACCGCCCTGTTCAGCGGCCTGACGCTCCCAGACGAGTACGAAACCACCGGCGTAAACGCCGGCTGAACTTGAAATCCTTGGCCTCATGATCCGAGTACAGACGGATCGGAGATGGCGCCGAAGGCTCGGCTCCATGCACCTGTTGCGACTCCAATTGAGAATACAGTTTTTCTAGTACGGCAAAGATGTTGTACTCATACAAGATTCGACGTTTTGCCTCCTGTCGCTGCTTGATGCTGGATCGGTCCAGTTCCCCTTGCAAGACATCTGCAATAATTGCCATGGCCTGCCGGGGTTTATCCAAGTCTATGCGGACATAACTGCCAGCCGGAAAATAATCTTCCAGATTAGGGCAACCGCTGTAGATCGGGAAACAACCGCGCAGAAAAGGGTCCGCCAGCTTCTCTGTCCAGTAGTCCGGATGCACCGAATTCTCCAGGGCAATGTGGAACCGGTACGCCGCCAGGGCCTCATCCTTATCGGCCATCGTTCTGGTTCCTCGGCCGAAAAAATCAATCTGATCGCCAAATTCCTGTTTCAAGCGTTCCACAAACTCGATTCTTTGACGGTGTCCGCGCGTGACCGCATTGTTGGAGCAGACAACTGAACACAATTTGGTCTTGACTGGATCGCCGGCTACAAAATCTGAGAAATCCAGGATGGACTGGAAACGCTCCGCCCCGCTCTGAAAACGTACACCAGCAAACCAGTTGATACAGGGTTGCGCGAAGATTGCACCATGATGGCGCGTACCTCGCTGGGTAGTGATCACCGTACCAAACTGATCCAGGAATCTGTCTTGGTAACGATGAAAACTCTCGGGTTCACCTGCCACAAAAATGCGTCGACTACGCGGAACAGACGTCAACAGATCCATGTCTGGCCATGCTGAATACACTACCAGCCAGTCATACCCCCCCGTACAATCAGTCGAGAATGTATATGCGCTATCGCCCCAGGCATCGCCGCCCCCTGGCAATTGCCTGCCCCAAGGCCAAGCCCCCCCGGACTCATCGACGAACAGAACTTTCCGTTTCTTCATTTTTATGTCGCCTGTCTTTTCCATCGTGCTTTGCACCTACAACGCCGAGACCTATCTTGATGAATGCATCCAGAGTCTGCTCCATCAAACTCATACAGATTTCGAACTGATTATCGTAGACGATGGTTCGCGCGATGGAACGCTTCCATATCTAAGCACACTCACAGACCCACGCGTACGCCTGATCCAACTAGAAACCAATCGTGGCCTCATATTTGCACGTAGCCGGGGAATCAACGAAGCCACTGGACGCTATATCGCCATCATGGATGCCGATGACATCGCGCACCCCCAGAGGCTCGAAGAGCAACTCAAGGTCTTGGAAACAGGAAAAGTCGATGTGTGCGGCTCTTTTCATATCTCCCTGGACAGTGTGAGCGGCAAACGTCGAATCAGAAAATCGTGCACATCAGACAGTGATATCAAGGCCCTGCTGACCATTTACTGCCCTCTGTGTAACCCCAGCACCAGTGTCAGAGCAGACATTTTGCGCCAGCATCGCTACAACACGGAGTATCCACATGCAGAAGACTATGGGCTCTGGTGTGATATCGCAGCCCACAATGGCAGATTTCATAACCTAGCCAAACCGCTATTGACATACCGCCTGCATCCCGGCCAAGTCAGCAAAGTGAAGAGGGAAACCGCTTTCGATTCTTTCCGAAAGATCCAGGCCCGTTATGTCGAATCGCTCACAGGGCAGGCCATCGTGCCGCAAGCAATGCCACTATCCCAACGACTCCAGCACGGGCTGACCTTCATGCGGACGATCAATCTGAAAATCCCCGGCATCTCATTTCGGGCTAACTATGAGCTTTATGCAGAGTTCCAATACCGGAAAAATCGCTGGCTAACAATCCCAACACGCCTGGAACGTATGTTGGTAGCGTTTTGGTTCACACAGCTGGGCCGTTGTGCTAAACCGTATTAACACCGCGCAGGCAATGCGCCATAGTCAGGCCGGCGATCTCCGCCAGCTCGCCGTCACTAACCTCATCGCCCAACTCCAGCACACGGGATGCCCCTCGGTAAGAGTGCCACATCCGAGGCACAAATTTGGTTTGCTCGCCAAGCATGCCCGCCAGATGCGTCATGCCGCTTTTAGAACCCACCAAAATATCGGCCCCCACCAGCACCCGGAAAGATTCGACAAAAGGACGGTCAATCAACTCAACCACACTGCACTGGTGTCGTGACAAGATCTCCTGCCAAACCACCGGCAGCCCCTTTTCTGAGCAATACTGCCCATCCTGCCCTTCACTGACGATGTAGATCACCAAGGGCTGCTCTGAAGCAGCCCGGATAATGCACTCCACAATACGGAGATACCAAGCATCAGGCAGCATGCGCTTGGACAAATCGTCAAACTGACGCCCAGGTAGCAGATCACCGCGTCGGATATGCACCGCGATCTTCAAGGCATTCGAGGGATTGTGTGTGGCGTATTCAGGAGGAAATTGATTTTCCGGCACCGCGAAGTAACAGCGCCGAAACCAGTCCCGGCTGACTTGGTATTCAAAATCACCGGTTCTCTTCTCGGGCAGGCGAAACACGACCCCATCCTCGGGGTGCGATCGAATGACCGCATCCACGGCCAGATAGGCCACGTCATCCTGTTGTGCATTGGAGGGAATATGAATTGTCGTCTCGGGAAGCAGCACAACCTTAAGCTTTTTCTGACGTATCAGTCGCTCGACCCTGTCTCGATCTTCCGTGTACTGTCTGAATGCAAAAAGCGCATTGATGTCGTTGCCAATATCATGCGTTTCATACACCCGTCGAAATGTCAGACGACGGACCCACTGCCTGAAACGCCATCCCCATTGAGTTTTACTGGATTTGCGTACCTGCGATTCAGCATAAGCGAATGTCAGACCATGCCGCAGACAAATCTTGATAGCATTGTTGACGTGTCCCAAGGAGTGGCCAATACCAGCATCTGGATTTTCATAATCCACCAGATAACGACCGAGCAAACTCATACGCTTGGACACCCGGTCCTGAAATCCGCATATGCTCGAACCAAGCCGTCTTCCAAATCCACGGCGGTACGCCAGCCCAGGGAATTGAGGCGGCTGGAGTCCATCAATTTGCGCGGCGCGCCATCCGGCTTGGAGGCATCAAAGCTGATCTGCCCCGTGTAACCTACCACCTTTGCAATCGTTCGAGCCAACTCCGCGATGCTCACATCGGAGCCGTAACCGACGTTGATGTGGCTAAGCTGCGGCTGAACCTGGTCTTCATACGTACTGATCGGCAGATTCATCACGAAGACACTGGCAGAAGCCATGTCATCCACATACAGAAACTCGCGCTTGGGTGTACCTGTGCCCCAGATGACGACTTCGAATGCTTGGCTCTGTTTCGCCTCGTGGAAGCGGCGTAGCAGTGCAGGAATGACGTGACTGTTTTCAGGATGGTAGTTATCGCCCGGCCCATACAGATTGGTCGGCATCACGCTGCGGTAATCGCGACCGTACTGGCGGTTATAGCTCTCGCACAGCTTGATGCCGGCAATCTTGGCCACAGCATATGGTTCGTTCGTTGGCTCGAGCTTGCCACTGAGGAGCGCATCTTCCGACATGGGCTGAGCAGCCAACTTGGGATAGATACAACTGGAGCCGAGAAACAGCAACTTTTGCACCCCGTGGCTATGCGCTGCATGGATAACGTTGGCCTGCATCATCAGGTTCTGGTAGATGAATTCAGCCGGGTAGGTGTTATTGGCATGGATACCACCTACCTTGGCGGCAGCGAGATAGACCTGCTCGGGCATTTCACTCGCAAAAAATTCATTCACAGCGCGCTGATCAGTCAAGTCAAGCTCGTCATGGGTCCGGGTGATGATGTTCTGTGCATCGACACCTTGAGCCAACAGGGTACGCACAATGGCACGACCAACCATGCCACGATGGCCCGCCACAAAAATCCGGGCATTACGTTCAGCCACGTTTATTTCTCCCGCGAGACAGGAACCGTGTAGCCGTGATGCTTGAGCAAGGCATGCTGACGGGCCTGCTCCAAATCGTAAGCCACCATTTCCTGCACCATTTCGTCCAAGGTGATTTGTGGAATCCAGCCCAGGTCTTTCTTGGCCAGACTGGGGTCACCCAGCAGGGTTTCCACTTCAGCCGGACGGAAATAATGCGGATCGACGCGAACAATGACATCACCGACCTTGAGTGCGGTAGCCTTGTCACCTTGAATCGCGCTGACCACAGCCCGCTCATCGATGCCTAATCCCTCAAAGCGCAGAGTAATACCAAGTTGAGCAGCCGCCTTATCGATAAAGCTGCGCACGCTGTATTGGATGCCTGTGGCAATCACATAATCTTTGGGGGTTTCCTGCTGCAGCATCATCCACTGCATGCGCACGTAATCCTTCGCATGGCCCCAGTCCCGTAGCGCATCGAGATTGCCCATGTAGAGGCACTTGTCCAGTCCAAGGGCGATGTTCGCCAAGCCGCGTGTAATCTTGCGTGTGACGAAAGTCTCTCCACGACGCGGGCTTTCGTGGTTGAAGAGGATGCCGTTGCAGGCATACATGCCATAGGCCTCGCGGTAATTCACCGTGATCCAATAAGCATAGAGCTTGGCCACACCATACGGGCTGCGCGGATAGAACGGCGTCGTTTCCTTCTGCGGAATTTCCTGCACCAATCCATACAGCTCGGAGGTGGAGGCTTGATAGAAGCGCGTCTTCTTCTCCAACCCCAAGATGCGAATGGCTTCCAGCAGACGGAGGGTACCGATCGCATCCACATCGGCGGTGTACTCCGGGCTTTCGAAGCTCACTGCCACATGGCTTTGGGCTCCCAGGTTGTAGACCTCGTCAGGCTGAACCTGCTGAACGATGCGAACCAGGTTGCTCGTGTCGGAAAGATCACCGTAATGCAACACAAAGTTGCGATGATCAATGTGCGGATCCTGATACAGATGGTCGACCCGGGCGGTATTAAACAGGCTGGCACGACGCTTGATGCCGTGGACGATATAGCCCTTCTCCAGCAATAATTCGGCCAGGTAAGAGCCATCCTGGCCTGTGATGCCAGTGATGAGGGCAACTTTGGGGCGGGTCGTCATGATTTCTTGCGTTTCGCGAAAAGTAGGATTGTCGGTCAGTTTTGAAGTTGCTTTCGAGTGACCATTCCGGCCCACTCAAGCAATTGACTCACCGCCACTTGGGTGGTGTAGGGGCTGGGCCGGTTGCTGTCAGGCAGCCCATCAGTACGCCAGCGGTCATACATTTTCTCCAATGCGCGGGCGAGTTCAATGGTCGCCACACCAGCCGCACCGATTTCTTCACCCGTGCGTATTGCAGCATGCCCCTGCCCAAGCAACATCTGAACCATTTGTGGGTTTTTGTGCACGACAGCCAGAATCGGGCGCTGCATCCACAAGTATTCGTAGAGCTTGGAAGGAATGTATTCCTCGCAAATTCGCTCTTCCCCGTGCAAGAGCAGCAACACATCCACTGAGCGCATGCGTCTCAGGATTTGCTCGCGGCCGCTTTGACCCGTGGCGGGATCCGCTTCGATGCGTCCCAGATGGCGCACGCAGGTGCCCACCGGCGACTGTGATATCTTCACCGCCGAAACGGCATCCAGCGGTCCGCCCGTGACGTGCAGTTCGGTCGCGGCCACCAGGTCCGGACGACGTAGTTGCAAAACCTCTAGCGCCTCGATGAAGGGCACGAGGTTCCGTGTCGCCGACAGCGAACCGAAATGACCAACGATGAATTTCGAGCCAGGATGGTAGGGGGGCAGGGTCTGAAACGGCGGATCAATGCCGGGCAGCATCATCTTGCCGCGTTCGCCCAATTGTGGGTGTCGCTGGCGTGCGCTCGCCAAAGCCTGTTCGGTGAACCAGATGGCGATGTCCGCATCGGTGCAAATGATCCGTTCAACCTCGGCCTGCATCTTCTGCTGCGGCGTTGTGGGTACGGTACCTGGCATCACCAAGGGATCGTGCACCTCAGCCATCCAGGGCGCGCCGGTGGCCTTTTTGAGGGCCCGGCCGGCAAAATGCGCCGCAAAGGCACCACCGGTGGAGTAGATCAGATCAAAGGGCTGCTGGCGGGCCAACGCCCGCCCCTTCAGATACGCAGTGAGCCACCAGGACCAAGAGCTTTCCACCGGCCGCAGTAGCTTTTCGACCAACATGCCAGGCAGCAACAGCAACGACGCCAGGACCATCAAGGAGCGGTACAACACACCGCTACCGAAACGCCGACGCAGCACATGCCGCAACTCAAAACGCAGCCCGGCTGGCCCGGCAGGCCAGAGCTGGTGATGTTCGACCACGGTATCTGGCGTGCCAGAAACGCCACTGAGCACCACCACCTCGATTCCGGCGCGCCGCAGATGCGGCAGTTTGTCTGTGATGGTTTGACTGGCCGCTCTGCCATCCATGTTGAAGGCATGGGCAAGAATCAGCCAGCGTTGCTGGAATGGTGCGGTCATGAAGAAGCGGAAGAAGCGACCTGCTGATACAGGTGCTCGTATTGTAGGGCGGCACTCTCCCAGGAATGGGCCTGCGCAAACACCCGCGCTTGCTGACCCAGCTGCTGCGCCAGCGCCGGATTTGTCAGCAAGGAATTGATCTGACCGGCTAGCCCGTCGGCGTCACGAGGATCGCGCAGCAACAGAGCCTGCACACCGTCTTGCAGTTGACGCGAAATACCGCAATGAGCCGGACCGCTCACCACCACCGGCAAACCGTGCGCCATGGCTTCGAGCACCACCATGGCAAAGCTGTCTTCCAGCGTCGGATGGACCAGGCCGTCGGCGGCCAGATAAACGGGAGACAGGTCGTTTCGTGAACCCAGGAAATGCACCCGCCCCAGCAGCTCCAGTTGCTCTGCCAACTGGCGGTAGCGTGGAATGGACGCTGGATTGCCGGCCACGGCCAGATGCACCTCCGAAGGCAGTTTCGCCAAGGCCTGCAACAAGGTATCGAGCCCCTTGCGCGCGTAGTCGTTGGCCACGAAAAGCAGGAGTGTTGCCTCAAGCGGCAGGCCAAGTTGATGGCGCGCTTCGGCACGCGTCAGCGTGCTTTGCGGCAGATGGGTGCCAGGTGTGACGACCGACAGCCATGGGCGGCTGGCCGGATAGGCCAACCCACATTCGTCTTTGAGGGTGTCGGAGGTAGCCACCACACGACGCGCGGGCGCCGGCCGGAAACGCGCGCCTTCCAGCCAGACGTAGGTGATCAAGCGCGGACTCAACAGCACCTTGAGCCAACGCAGCCACAAGCGCATACCGCGGCGATCATGGAACAGGTTGTAGCGTGTCGGCCGCACATGGATGGTCTGGATCTGGCCGTGCCAGGTGTTCTCGTGCGAGTGCACCACATCGAAGCCGGTACGCGTGCGCCACCAGGTGGCCACGGCAAACAGCAGTTGGTTGATCCAGCGCGGCTTGCGGCTCAGGCAAAACACCCGGTGGTAGGTTACGCCCGGCACAGGTTGATTCGACTCCTGCGCGAACACATGGATCTCGTGGCGCGCCGCCAGCTGCTGCACCAGTGCCACCGAATAGCTTTCGGCCCCGCCGCCAGATTTGGCAAATACCCGACTGATAACGGCAATGCGCATGTCTCAGAGAAGCACGATGTCGTACTGTTCCTGCCCCATGGCCGTCTCGCTCTGCAACGAAACGGGCTTGCCGATAAATTCACTCAAACCTGCCAGATGTTGGCTTTCCTCGTCCAGCAGCAGTTCGATGACCTTGGGTGCCGCCACAACACGGAACTCGCGCGGATTGAACTGACGTGCTTCCCGCAGGATCTCGCGCAGGATGTCATAGGCCACGCTGCGCGCCGTCTTGACGATGCCTTTGCCTTCACAGGTCGGACAGGGCTCGCACAGCATGTGCGCCAAAGACTCGCGCGTACGTTTACGCGTCATCTCCAGCAGGCCGAGCTGGGAAAAACCCCCAACCATGGTCTTGACGCGATCCCGCGCCAGCTGCTTGCGGAACTCGGCCAGCACGGCATCGCGATGGTCTTCACGCGCCATGTCGATGAAGTCGACGATGACAATGCCGCCCAGGTTGCGCAGACGCAACTGCCGGGCAATGGCTTGCGCCGCCTCCAGATTGGTCTTGAAAATGGTGTCGTCGAAATTGCGGGCACCGACGAAACCGCCTGTATTGACGTCAACCGTCGTCAGCGCCTCGGTCTGGTCAACGATCAGGTACCCGCCTGACTTGAGATCGACACGACGCCCCAGGGCTTTGGCGATCTCCTCGTCAATCGAGAACAGGTCGAAAATCGGACGCTCGCCCTTGTAGTGCTGCAGTTTCTCGGCAGCCGTCGGCATGAACTCGCGGCCGAAAGCACGTAATGCCTCGAACTGCTCCCCCGAGTCGACCCGGATCGATTGCGTCGACTCCCCCACCAGATCGCGCAGCACGCGCTGCAGCAAGTTCAGGTCGAGGTGCAACAGCGACTTTGGCGCCAGACGCAGGGAGGCCTCCTTGATGCGCGCCCAGGTCTTGCGAAGGTAGGCAATATCGTCGGCCAGTTCGGCGTCTGAGGCATCCTCGCCGTTGGTACGCAGAATGAAGCCACCGCCCTGCTCGCCGACCAATGTCTGCAATCGCGTACGCAGTTCATCGCGCTGCTCCACGGGGATCTTCTGCGACACCCCCACGTGGTCATCCTGCGGCAGAAACACCAGCAGGCGCCCGGCAATGCTGATCTGGGTCGACAGACGAGCCCCTTTGGTGCCAATCGGATCCTTGATCACCTGCACCATCAGCGCCTGGCCCTCAAACACCTGTTTCTCGATCGGGATCTGCGGCTGAGCCGCACGTGAGGCACTGAGCGACTCACCTTCAGCCGGCGGATGCCAGACGTCGGCCACATGCAGGAAAGCCGCGCGCTCCAGACCGATGTCGATAAAGGCCGATTGCATACCCGGCAGCACCCGCGCCACTTTGCCGAGATAAATATTGCCGACCAGCCCGCGTTCGTAGGTGCGTTCGACGTGCAGTTCCTGCACAGCACCGTTTTCCACCACCGCTACGCGCGTTTCCTGCGGCGACCAGTTGATCAGGATGTCTTCTTGCATGTTAGGCACACCCCCAGGCTGCGCGCACTTCGTGTCGCTGCGCCCTCTCCCTTGCAGGGGACGACACCAGCGGCCCGGCTGAGCCAGTTCCGCGGTGCCCCGCGGTTGACGAAGCTGTCATCCAGAAGTCTGAGCTGATGGGCCACATGGTTGAAGCTGAATTAGATTTTGAATCCGAAGAAACTTAGCAATTGTGCCGTCTCGTAGACCGGCAAACCCATGATGCCAGAGTAGCTGCCCGCGATATGAGAAATGTAGGTTGCCGCCCTGCCCTGTACCGCATAAGCACCGGCCTTGCCCATCGGCTCGCCACTGGCCACATAACGGCTTATCTGCTGCCGGCTCATGTCGGCAAAGGTCACGCGCGAGACGCTCAAGGTTTGCTCACGTCGCCGCGCTGTACCCACGGCCACGGCGGTCAGCACGCGGTGGGTGTGCCCAGCCAATTGACCCAGCATGCGGGTGGCATCGCCGGCATCGGCCGGTTTGCCGTAGATGGTGCGTCCCAGCGCCACCGTGGTATCCGAACACAGCACGGGTGCCGACGGCAAGCCGCGGCGCCGGAGGCGGGCCAGCGAGGCATCGAGCTTGAGCTGCGTGACACGCTGCACATAAGCCGTGGGCGACTCGCCAAGCAGTACGGCCTCCAGGCTTTCGGCATCCTCGTTCTCATCGGGCAGCAGCAACTCATGGCGTACGCCCAACTGCTCCAGCAACTGGCGCCGGCGTGGACTTTGAGATGCGAGGTAGATGAAATCAGGCATGTGTCAGACCGTGTTCACTCGCGGTGGTAGGGGTGGTTGGCGTTGATCGACCAGGCGCGGTAGAGCTGCTCCACCAGCAGCACGCGCACCATAGCATGCGGCAGGGTCAGGTCGGACAAGCGAATACGTTCGTGCGCCGCCTGGCGAAACGCGGGATCGAGGCCGTCCGGCCCGCCGATGACCAGCGCCACATCGTCACCTTCTAGCTGCCAACTCTTGAGCTTGGACGCCAGCGCCACGGTGGTCAGCGTCGTGCCGCGCTCGTCCAGCGCGACGATACGGGTTCCCTTGGAAATGGCGGCTTCGATGCGGGTGCGCTCAGCCGCATACAACTGCTCCAGCGTCTTGGAGCCGCGCGGCTCGGTCTTGACCGCCTTCAGCTCCACTCGCAACTCTGGCGGGAAGCGCTTGGCATAGTCATCCCACGCCGTCTGGGCCCAATCTGGCACCCGCTGGCCAACGGCCACGATCAGCAGCCTCATGCAGGCCTCTACGTCCTAACCCGTGCCTTGGCCATCAGGCCTTGCGGGCTACGGTCTTCTTCGCCGGAGCCTTGGCGCCAGAGGTTTTGCTGCTTTTCTTGGCCGGTGGTTTGGCCGCCACCTTGGCGACGCCAGCAGATTTGCCGGCACCTGTTTTCCTGGCGGGTGTTTTTGCCGTCGTCTTGGCGGCAGCCTTCTTGGCCGCGGCCTTCTTTTCCTGCGCCTTGGACGGGAAAACTTCGCTCACGCCCTTCTTGGCCGCGCTCGATCGCTTGAGGGTGGCTGGCTTGGCCTCCGCCGTGGGTTTAGCCGGGGTCTTGGCAGCCGGCTTGTCAGAGCCGAACTTCAGCCGCACCGGCTTGTCACCCCACAGATCTTCCAGATGGTAGTACTGGCGGATATTGGGCTGCATGATATGCACCACCGCCTGGCCGCAGTCCACGATGATCCACTCACCGTTCTCCTCGCCCTCCATGCGGGGCTTGGCAAAACCCGCGTCACGGACCGCGTCGCGCACGCTGGCGGCCAGCGCCTTGGTCTGGCGGTTGGACGTACCGGAAGCAATCATCACGCGCTCGAACAGCGACGAGAGGTGCTCGGTGTTGAACACCTGGATGTCCTGGGCTTTCACGTCCTCCAGCCCATCGACGATGGCACGCTGGAGTTTTTGAATGTCTTTTTTGGCAGCGGTTTCGGTAGTCATCAAGAGGTCGTGTAAAGGTGATGGTGTTCAATATAGCGCGCAACGGACTCGCAAACCAGAGGGGTGATGCCCTGCTGGCTGGCCACTCGGGTGCGGATACCTGTGGCGCTGATGTCCATGGCGGGCATGTGCAGCTTGCGAAAGCGCGCCGCCATCTCGGGCGGGGGTACAAATCGGGTCTCTTGGCCCGTCAATCCATCGCGATCAGCTACACAAATTATAGCAAGATGAACGATCTCCTGCCAGTCACGCCAACTGGGCAGCACATCGGCCTGGTCTTTGCCCATCACCAGGAACAATTCGGCCTCCGGTTGCTCGGTATGCAACTCCCGTAACGTATCGAGCGTGTAGGACGGCCCGGCACGCAGGATCTCGCGGTCATCCAGCACCAGCCCGGGTAGCCCGGCAAAGGTCAGCTCGGCCATTGCCAGACGGTGCTGCGCCGGCGTGAGCTGCCGGCTTTTGTGCCAGGCGTGCCCGGTCGGCAGCACCCGCAACTCGTCAAGTTCAAGTTGTGACAACGCCACCTCAGCCAGCGCCCGGTGCGCCAGATGCGGCGGATCAAAAGCGCCGCCGAAGACACCGAGTCGTTTCGAGGGCGCGTTCAAACCCAGTCCCGCCGCGGTAGGAACTTCGTGTACAGCGCCTCTTCCGGCGAACCCGGCTCCGGCTGCTGCTGATAGGCCCAGCTCACCAGTGGCGGCATGGACAGCAAGATGGACTCGGTGCGCCCGCCCGACTGCAGGCCAAAGTGTGTGCCACGGTCCCACACCAGATTGAACTCGACATAACGGCCGCGCCGGTAAAGCTGGAAGGCGCGCTCGCGCTCGCCGTACGGCAGTTGCTGCCGGCGCTCCACGATGGGCAGGTAGGCCTGCAGGAAGGCGTCGCCCACGGCCCGCGTCATGGCGAAGCTGTCGTCGAAGCCGAGCTCGGAAAAGTCGTCGAAGAACACGCCGCCGACCCCGCGCTGCTCGTTGCGGTGCTTGAGAAAGAAGTAGTCGTCGCACCAGGCCTTGAAGCGCAGGTATTTGTCGTCGCCAAAGGGCTGGAGCGCATCACGGCACACCGTGTGGAAATGCACCGCATCGTCTTCAAAACCATAGTACGGCGTCAGGTCCATGCCGCCGCCGAACCAGCAGACCTCCTGCCCGTCTTTGCCCTTGGCCGCCAGCATGCGCACATTCATATGCACCGTGGGCACGTAGGGGTTGCGTGGATGAAACACCAGCGACACACCCATGGCCTCGAACGGCGCGCCGGCCAGCTCCAGCCTGTGTTGTGTGGCGGACGGCGGCAGCTTCGGCCCCCGCACGTGCGAGAAGCCGCAACCAGCGCGCTCGAACACGCGGCCACCCTCCAGAATCTTGGTCAGACCGCTGCCCTGCAAGGACTCGCCCGGCGCCTTTTCCCAGGCATCGGCCAGAAAGGGGCTGCCGTCGATGGCGGCAATGCCGTCGGTGATGCGCAGTTGCAGACCCTGCAGGTAGTCGCGCACGGTGCTGACATGGGATGTGTTTTGGCTCATGGTTACTTCACGATGGTTTCAGTGCGCGGCACCGAAGTGTCCAGCAGACGGATCGGCGCCGCATTGTCCGGACGGCAACCGACGGCTCCGTCGAGACCTGTGGCAATGCGCGCAAAATCGGCCTCCTCATCGCCGCTGAGAATCAGGAACTCCTGCACCGTCACCTCTCGCCGAGGATAGTTGACCTTCACCAGGCCCAGCGGCACCTTAGCCTGAACTGCGGTACGGTAGAAGCCGCTTCGCCAGCCCGGGATCCGCTTGCGGGTACCTTCCGGCGCCAGCGCCAGCCAGAAATACTCGCCCTGCGCACGCGCGTCCAGCATGCGAGCGGCCGTATCACCCACCACGCCCCTGGACGACGTGCGCTCCACCGGAATCCCGCCGAGCCAACGCAGCCAGCGACCAAACAGCGGGATGCGAAAGAGGCTGTCCTTGCCCCAGAAGCGCACCGGGATACCCACCGCCCACTTCACGATCACCAGCACAACAAAATCCCAGTTGCTGGTGTGCGGATAGACCGCCAGCACCCCCTGCAGGCCCGGCAAGCCTTCGAAATGGACCGTCCAGCCCATGCGACGCAGCAGCCAGCGCGCCACGGCGCTGCCGGCAAACTGCACCGGGAACGGGCGGGAAAAGTCGCTGCAGGACATCAGCCCTTGATGGCGCGGTAGCCGATGTCGCCGCGGTACTGCATACCGTCAAAGTGGATGCCCTTGATCACCTCGTAGGCCCGTTGCTGCGCCTGTTTCACGCTGTCGGCCAGCGCCGTGACGCACAGCACACGGCCGCCGGAGGTCAGCACCTGGCCATCCTTCATCTCCGTGCCGGCATGAAACACCATGGCGTCGTCGGCATCCGCCGGCAGGCCCGTGATGACGTCACCCTTGCGCGGATTCATCGGATAACCGTGGGCAGCCATCACCACACCCAAGGCGCAGCGGCGGTCCCACTCCAGCTCGACCTGATCCAGCCGCCCATGCGGACCCGGTTCGGTGGCGGCCAGCATCACATCGACCAGATCGCTCTTCAAGCGCATCATGATCGGCTGGGTCTCCGGGTCGCCCATGCGGCAGTTGAACTCCAGCGTCTTCGGCGAACCCTGGGCGTCAATCATCAGGCCGGCATAGAGGAAGCCGGTATACGGAATGCCGTCTTTTTCCATGCCCTTGATGGTGGGCAAAATGATCTCGCGCATGGCACGGGCATGCACTTCGGGCGTCACCACCGGTGCCGGCGAATAAGCCCCCATGCCGCCGGTGTTGGGCCCTTGGTCGGCATCGAGCAGGCGCTTGTGATCCTGGCTGGTGGCCAGGGCCGTGACGTTCTTGCCGTCGCACAGCACGATGAAACTGGCTTCCTCGCCTTGCAGAAACTCCTCGATCACCACACGTGCCCCGCCCTCGTTGTGGCTGACACCGAGCTTGTTGTCCAGCAGCATGAAATCGATCGCCTCGTGCGCCTCGGCCAAGCTCATGGCCACCACCACGCCCTTGCCGGCCGCCAGGCCGTCGGCCTTGACCACGATGGGTGCGCCCATCTTGTCGACATAAGCATGGGCCGCCACCGGGTCGGAGAACGTGTCGTACTCTGCCGTCGGAATGGCATGGCGCTTCATGAAGGCCTTGGAGAAGGCCTTGGAGCTCTCCAGCTGGGCCGCAGCCTTGGTCGGACCGAACACGCGCAGACCGTGGGCACGGAACTCGTCCACCACGCCGGCAGCCAGCGGTGCCTCGGGCCCTACCACCGTGAGACCGATCTTTTCGGCCTGCGCCCAGGCTCGCAACTCCTTGACGTCCGTGATTGGCACATTTTGCAGACACGCATCGCGCGCCGTGCCCCCGTTGCCGGGCGCCACATAAACCACCTGCACCTTGGGAGACTGAGCCAGCTTCCAGGCCAGTGCGTGTTCCCGGCCGCCGCCACCAATCACGAGTACTTTCATATCAATCCTTATTTCGCCTTCAGCCCAATATGCAGGCGCGCAAACCAAATCAGCCCAGGGGACACCGTGGAAACGGCTTGGCCAGGCCACTGGTGTCCGCCCCCTGCAAGGGGGGCGGAGCGACACGAAGTGCGCGCAGCCTGGGAGTGTTCAATCACAGTCCAGCGTTGTGATAGACCTCTTGCACATCATCCAGGTCTTCCAGCACGTCGAGCAGTTTCTGCATTTTGGCAGCATCATCGCCGCCAAGTTCGATCGTGTTCTCAGGTCGCATCGTGACCTCGGCGACCTCGGGCTTGAGGCCGGCGGCCTCCAAGGCATTCTTCACGGCTTCAAAATCACCTGGCGCCGTCAGCACCTCGATGGCGCCATCGTCATCGGTCACAACATCCTCGGCACCGGCCTCCAGCGCGATGTCCATCACCTTGTCCTCTGAAGTCCCTGGCGCGAAGATCAACTGGCCGCAGTGCTTGAACTGGAACGCCACCGAGCCTTCGGTGCCCATATTGCCACCGTGCTTGCTGAAAGCGTGGCGCACCTCGGCCACAGTGCGCACCCGGTTGTCGGTCATGGTGTCGACGATGATGGCCGCGCCACCGATGCCATAGCCTTCGTAGCGGATTTCTTCATAAGTCACGCCTTCGAGGTTGCCGGTGGCCTTATCGATATTGCGCTTGATGTTGTCGGCCGGCATGTTGGCTGCCTTGGCCTTGTCGATCGCCAGGCGCAGGCGCGGGTTCGCATTCGGATCGCCGCCGCCCTGGCGTGCTGCCACCATGATTTCACGGATGATGCGAGTCCAGATCTTGCCGCGCTTCTCGTCCTGACGGCCTTTACGGTGCTGAATATTGGCCCATTTACTGTGTCCAGCCATGGGGATTCCTTAAAAGTTCGTTACGCTATGGGGAGTGAATTGTACTTTTTGGGAATGCCATGGCTGATCCGATCCTGATTGCCCAGCACAACGACACACAGTGCTTCATCCGGCCCGACAAGGCCAACCGCCACGGCCTCATCACCGGCGCCACCGGCACCGGCAAGAGCATCACACTGCAGACCCTGGCCGAAGGCTTCTCGCGCATTGGCGTGCCAGTCTTCATGGCCGATGTCAAAGGCGACCTCACCGGTATCTCGCAAGCCGGCGTTATAGGCGAAAAACTGGCCAAAGTCCTCAAGGAACGTGCGCTGGCCGCTCCTGAATCGATAGCATACCCGACCACCCTGTGGGATGTCTTTGGCGAACAGGGCCATCCAGTGCGCGCCACCGTCAGCGACCTCGGCCCCCTGCTACTGGGCCGCATGCTCAACCTGAACGAGACGCAGGAAGGCGTGCTGCAGCTGGTGTTCAAAATAGCCGACGACCAGGGCCTGCTGCTGCTCGACATGAAAGACCTGCGCGCCATGTGCCAGCACGTGGGTGACAACGCGTCGCAGTTCACCACCCAGTACGGCAACATCAGCGCTGCCAGCATCGGCGCCATCCAGCGCGGCCTGCTGCAGATCGAAGCCCAAGGCGGCGACAAATTCTTCGGCGAGCCCATGCTCAACATCGCCGACTTCATGCAGACCGACACTCAGGGCCGCGGTGTGGTCAACATCCTGGCGGCCGACAAGCTGATGAACGCGCCGCGCCTGTACGCCACCTTCCTGCTCTGGCTGCTGAGCGAGTTGTTCGAGCACCTGCCCGAGGTGGGCGACCTCGACAAACCCAAGCTGGTGTTCTTCTTCGACGAAGCGCACCTGCTCTTCAACGACGCCCCCAAGGCCCTGCTGGAGCGCATCGAACTGGTGGTTCGGCTGGTGCGCAGCAAGGGCGTGGGCGTGTATTTCGTCACCCAGAACCCGCTCGACATCCCCGACAGCGTGCTGGGCCAGCTCGGCAACCGCGTGCAACACGCCCTGCGCGCCTTCACGCCACGCGACCAAAAGGCGGTGAAGTCGGCGGCCGAGACCATGCGGCAGAACCCCAAGCTCGACATCGCCACCGCCATCACGGAACTGGCCGTGGGCGAGGCGCTGGTGAGCTTTCTGGACGACAAAGGTCGCCCCGGCATCACCGAGCGCGTCTATGTGCTGCCGCCAGGCAGCCAGATCGGCCCCATCACGCCGGATCAGCGCAAGACCCTGGTCGCCAACTCGATGGTGGCCGGTGTCTATGAAAAAACGGTGGACCGCGAGTCAGCTTTCGAGTTGCTGTCGAGCCGCACACAAACGCGCATGGGCAAAGGCCAGGCCGAAGCATCGGCACAGGAATCCACTGGCGGCGGCCTGCTCGATACCTTGGGTGGCCTGCTTGGCGGCGGCGCCAAACGGACGCGCGCCAGTGCCGGTGAGCAGTTGATCAAAAGTGCCGCCAGCTCCATCGGCCGGGAGGTCGGCCGGCAGATCATCCGTGGGGTCCTGGGCAGCATCTTGGGCGGCTCGAAGCGAAAGTAGCACCGCCACCGGCAGGCGCCCCATGCGCCTGCCCACTGAGCGCTTACTGGGCGGCCCAGCCCCCGTCCATGTTCCACGCCACCCCGCGCACATTGTTGGCCGCCGGCGAGCAGAAGAACACGGCAAGCTCACCCAGCTCATCGGGCGTGGTGAACTGCATCGACGGCTCCTTCTCGCCCAGCAGCAGCTTTTTGGCCTCCTCGTTGGACAGGCCCAGTGCGGCGGCCTTGGCGTCCACCTGCTTTTGCACCAGCGGCGTCAGCACCCAGCCCGGGCAGATGGCGTTGCAGGTGACGCCACTGGTGGCGTTCTCCAGTGCGGTGACCTTGGTCAGTCCGACGATGCCGTGCTTGGCCGCCACATAGGCCGATTTTTCGGCCGATGCCACCAGGCCGTGCACCGAGGCGACGTTGATGATGCGGCCCCATCCCTTGCCGTTGTCGGCGGCACGCATCGCCGGCAGCGCCAGGCGCGTGGTGTGGAACGCGCTGGTGAGGTTGATGGCCAGGATGGCATCCCAGCGCTCGGGCGGGAAGTCCTCGATACGTGCCACATGTTGGATGCCGGCATTGTTGACCAGGATGTCCACGCGGCCGAACTGTGCCGCAGCGAACTTCATCATGTCCTCGATGTCGGCCGCCTTGCTCATGTCGGCGCCGTGGTAGGCCACTTTGACGCCGAGCGCGGCGACCTCGGCCTTCGGCCCTTCGACGTCGCCGAAGCCGTTGAGCACGATGTTGGCGCCTTGGCGGGCCAGCGCCTTGGCAATGCCGAGGCCGATGCCGCTGGTGGAGCCGGTCACGAGGGCGGTTTTGCCTTTGAGCATGGTCTTTCTCCGATCAGGGAATGCAATGGATGAATTAGGATGACGGTACTGCTGTCACATTATCTTCAGTCACAAGATTTCACCATGTCCGAGCCTACGCTGAACTACGTATCCTGCCCCGACGCCCATGGCGGCCACCGCATGGCGTACTGGCAGTGGGGCAAGCCGCAGGCCGGGCATGTGGTGATGTGCGTGCATGGTCTGGCGCGCCAGGGGCGCGACTTTGATGTGCTGGCGCAGGCCCTGTGCGCCCGCGATCCGGACAGCGTGCGCGTGGTCTGCCCCGATGTGGTGGGCCGTGGCCGCAGCGACTGGCTGAAGGACCCGATGGGCTACCAGTTGCCGGCCTACGCCGCCGACATGCTGGTGCTGCTCCAGCAACTGCAGCCGGCCACGCTGGACTGGGTCGGCACCAGCATGGGCGGGCTGATCGGCCTGGGACTGTGCGGCCAACCCGAGCTACCGTTGCCGGCGCCAATCCGGCGCCTGGTGCTCAACGATGTCGGCCCGGTGGTCCAGTGGCAGGCGCTGCAGCGCATCGGCAGCTACCTGGGACAACCGGTCCGGTTCCAGTCGCTGGAACAGGCGGCCGACGCCCTGTGGGTTCTCTCTTCGAGCTTCGGGCCGCACACGCGCGAGCAGTGGCTGGCCCTGACGCGTCCCATGATCAAACCCGCCACGGATGCGGCTGGCGGTTTCGTGCTGCATTACGACCCGGCCATCGCCCTGCCCTTCAAAGCCCTGACACAGGAGTCCGCGGCCCAGGGCGAAGCCGTGTTGTGGCGCCTGTATGACGCCATCCACGCCAGAACCCTGCTGATCCGCGGCACGCAGTCCGATTTGTTGTCACGGGAGACCGCACAGGCCATGACACAGCGCGGCCCGAAGGCCCGACTGGTGGAGTTTTCTGGCGTCGGCCATGCGCCCACCCTGATCGCCCCGGATCAGGTGCAGGTGGTCAGTGACTTCCTGTTTGGCGAAGCATGATGTTCCTATGAAAAGCCACGCCGCCGAATACCAGGGAGCAGAACCGCTGCCGCAAGTCATTGCCGCCACGGCGAACAGCTTGCCGGAGCAGGACCACGCACTCGCCCGGGCCCGGGCTTTTGCCGAACCCCTGCTGGCCGGCGAGACGCTGGACACCGGCGAAAACATGCTGGCCCACGCCGATGCGGTCGCCGCCATCCTCAAGTCCATCGGCGGCTCGGAAGCCATGCAGGCCGCCAGCTACCTGGTTTATGCCTGCGCCCATCTGAACAAGCCGCAGGAGGTCATCGCCAAGGCCTTCGGCGACAGCTTCGCCGAACTGGCGGTCGAAACGACCAAACTGGTGCAAGTGCAGCGCCAGGCGCGTGCAGCCCAGGTCGTGGCCGCGCGCTCGGGCACGCCGGTGCCCATGGCGCAGACGGCTGCCATGCAAACCGAGAACGTGCGCAAGATGCTGCTGGCCTTCTCGCGCGACCTGCGCGTGGTCATGCTGCGCCTGGCCTCGCGCCTGCAGACGCTGCGCCATTTCGCCGCCACCAAGCTGCCGGTGCCGCCGGGCTTGGCCGCCGAGTCGCTGCAGGTGTTCGCCCCGCTGGCCAACCGGCTGGGCATCTGGGAGATCAAGTGGGAGATGGAAGACCTGTCCTTCCGCTTCCTAGAGCCTGACACCTACAAGGATGTGGCCCGCCTGCTCGACGAGAAACGCATTGAGCGCGAGGCCTATGTCGAGCATCTGCGCAGCCAATTGGAATCTGAACTGCGTGCCCAGGGCATCCATGCCCGCGTGCAGGGCCGACCCAAGCACATCTACAGCATTGTCAAGAAGATGCGCGGCAAGGCGCTCAACTTCGACCAGGTTTATGACGTACGGGCGCTGCGCATCGTGGTGAACTCCATCCCCGACTGCTACGCCGCGCTGAGCTGGGTGCACAGCCAGTTCACGCCAGTCACCGAGGAATTCGACGACTACATCGCCAAACCCAAGCCCAATGGCTACCAGTCCCTGCACACCATCGTGCGCGATGCCGAAGGCCGTCCAATCGAAATCCAGATCCGGACCCAGGCCATGCACGAGCATTCGGAGCATGGCGTGGCGGCCCACTGGGCCTACAAGGAGGCCGGCTCACGCGGTTATGCAGGCGTCTCGGCCAACAGCTCCTACGATGCCAAGATTGCGGTGCTGCGCCAGCTGCTGGCCTGGGAGCGCGACCTGTCGGGGCCGCAACAAGGCCAGGGCTTTTTCGAGGACCGCATCTACGTGCTCACGCCCGATGCGGCCATTGTCGAATTACCGCAAGGCGCAACGCCGATCGACTTTGCCTACAGCGTTCACACCAACCTGGGCCACCGTTGCCGCGGTGCCCGCGTCGATGGTGCCATGGTGCCACTCAGCACGCCTCTGAAAAACGGCCAGACGGTAGAGATCACGGCGGCCAAGGAAGGCGGCCCCTCGCGCGACTGGCTCAACCCCGAACTAGGTTTCCTGGTTGGCCCGCGCGCCCGGGCCAAGGTGCGTGCCTGGTTCAATGCGCTGGCCGTGCACGAAACCGTGGCGCGCGGCCGGGAGGCTGTGGAAAAACTGCTGCAGCGCGAAGGCAAGACCGCCATCAAGCTGGAGGACCTGGCCTCGCAACTCGGTTTCGCTTCGGCCGAGGCCCTGTTCGAGGTGGTGGGCAAGGACGAATTCTCCCTGCGCAACATCGAAATCCTGCTGCGCCCGCCAGTACCGCCGGCCACGCAAGACGAGCAGCCGCAGCTCAAGAAGTCCAAGAGTGACGGTGCCTCGCGCGGCGGCGTCCTGGTGGTGGGGGTTGACTCATTGCTGACCCAGCTCGCCAAATGCTGCAAGCCAGCGCCGCCGGACGAGATTCGCGGTTTCGTCACGCGGGGCAAGGGTGTCAGCGTGCACCGGGCCGACTGTGCCAACCTGCGCGAAATGGCAGCACGCAACGCCGAGCGGGTGATCGAGGTTGAATGGGGCGTTTCCAAGAACGGCGAGTTGCCGCTGTACCCGGTGGATGTCACGGTGGAGGCCCTGGACCGCCAAGGCCTGCTGCGCGATGTGCTGGAAGTCTTCGCAAAAGAAAAACTCAACGTCATTGGCGCCCAGACCCAGACCATCAAAGGCATTGCCTGGATGACGCTGACGGTGGAAGTCGCCGATTCCAGCCGGCTGGCCAAGGTATTGGGCGGCGTGGCCGGCTTGAGTGGTGTGCGCTCAGCCCGCCGGCGCTGAGCCTGAACGCCTGATCGGTGGCCAAGCGCCCGGCGTTCCCAGCGGCCACCTCACTTCAACTGGACTGCGCCGCTCACGGTTACTTGCACGACGCCTTTGCCCGCCTCCATCGGCAACGCGGCGTCCATCGACGCGTTGCTGGCCGTCATGGCCAGGAAACGCGGACGCGGCAGGTTGGGCTCGCTGCTGCTGACGGTGACCTCTCTCAGGGAATAGCTCCCGAAACCGAATGCCTTGGCAATATCGGCTGCCCGCAGTTTGAAACGATCAATCGCCTGGGCCTGCACCTGCGACTCGACCGCCGCCTGCTGCTCCCGGCTCAGGCTGAACGCTGCGCTCGTCACGGTCAGGGTCTGGATGCGGCCCGCTGCAGCACTGATGCGGGCAAAGTCGCGCCCTTCCAGCAAGAGCTCTGCCGAGCCTTGCCAGCCGTTGATGTGACCGTCCCGGTTGCGGCGCGGCGTGAGGGTGAAATTCCCGGTCCGCACCTGCAGTGCACCCGGTTGGGCGCTTGCGCGGGCCTCGGTCAGTGCGGCATCCAAAGCCGTCTTCAGTTGGGCCTGCACCACTTGGGCATCGGTGCCATCACGGCTGGTGCTCATGGCCAGCGCCAGCCAATCGTGCGGCACTTCAAGTGTCGCTGAAGCCGAAAGCTGCACCACGTTTTGTGGCGGCAGCGCCGAACTTGGCTGGGCGAAACTGACCTGTGCCAGAGCCCAAAGGATGCAGGTGGCTGCGATTTTCATCGTGGGTTTCATGTTGTCTCCAAATTTACCGGCGCCGCCGCAAGTCCATGGCGCCATTCGTCATGGCTGCGGCCGGCCCGCATCCTGTTGTTGCTGTTGACGCAGCTGCTCACGCAACGCTTGACGCTCCTGCGGTGACAACTGCCTGCCCCCTTGCCCTTGAGCGGGGGGCATCAATTCACCCGAATGGCGTTGGGATTGCAAGGTTTGGCGCAATTCGGTCCGCCGCTGCTCGCGTCGTGCCTGGGGTTCGGTCACGCCCTCCCCCTGAACGTGGCCGCCCGGCTGCGCCATCGCACAACTGCTGAACAACAGGAGGAAGCTCAAGTAACGGTACATCTTCATGGTTTGCAATGTAAGACCCCTCGGGCTCAGGTTCAGCCCCTGGTGGATTGTTTCAAGCACCAGCGGCCACAGCCCCGCATATTTGTAACAGACTGTCAAAGTCGCCCGTCAATCGCTCGAAATCAGAGTTTGGGCCTGCAAAATCGGGCTTGTTACAAATTCGCCGAGAGATCATGGCCACTTCAAACTCCAGCCGTACCGACAAAATCCTGGTTGTGGATGACGATGCCCGCATCCGCGACCTGCTGCGCCGCTACCTGACCCAGGAGGGGTTTGAGGTTTTCCAGGCCGAAGACGGCAAGTCACTCACCCGCATTCTGCTGCGCGAAACGGTGGACCTGATCGTGCTGGACCTGATGATGCCGGGCGAAGACGGCCTGTCCATCTGCCGCCGCCTGCGAGCCGCCAACGACAAGACGCCCATCATCATGCTGACCGCCAAGGTCGAGGACGTGGACCGCATCGTCGGCTTGGAGGTCGGCGCCGACGACTACCTGGGCAAACCCTTCAACCCACGCGAACTGCTGGCACGCATCAATGCCGTGCTGCGCCGCCGCCCGACACAGGAAGCCCCGGGGGCACCATCGAGCGACAACGAGGTGGTGAACTTCGGCCCCTTCAACTTCGATCTGGGTGCCCGCACCTTGCGCAAGGAAGGCGAGGAACTGCCGCTGACCACCGGTGAGTTCGCCATGCTCAAGGCGCTGGTGCGCCATCCGCGCCAGCCCATGTCGCGCGAGAAACTGGCCCAACTGGCGCGCGGCCGCGAGTTCGAGCCGTTTGACCGCAGCCTGGACGTACAGGTCTCGCGCCTGCGCAAGCTGATCGAGGTCGATCCCGCCTCGCCGCGTTATATCCAGACCGTCTGGGGTGTGGGTTACGTTTTTGTGCCGGACGGAGCGGGTTGAAGTTGAAACTTCGCCTCGCCAGAGCCAAGAGGGGCACCTCCGCCGACGCTGACCTCAGCAGCCCGACGCCGCTGGAAACCAGCGAGCCCGACATGGCCGATGTAGAGCGCCAGCGTCGTGGCCTGAGCCTGTTCTGGCGCACCTTCTTCCTGCTTGCCGTGCTCTTGCTGGGCAGTATCGTGGCCTGGTTGCAAACGCTGCGCACGCTGGAGATCGAGCCCCGCGCCATCCAGACCGCCCAGCAGATCGCTTCGCTGGTCAACCTCAGCCGCGCCGCACTGGTCCACTCGGACGCCATTGCCCGGGTCTCGCTGCTCAAGACCATGAGCGACGAGGAAGGCGTGCACATCCTGCCGCGCGAGCCCGGCGACACGTTCGGCCCGTTTGACGATGACAAGCTGGACCGGCGTATTGCGTTGGAACTCATGGCCCGCCTGGGCCCCGGCACGGTGGTCGCCGACAGCGTCAACCAGCAACCCGGACTCTGGGTCGGCTTCGTCATTGACGGCGACAACTACTGGATGCTGACCGACCGCGCCCGCTTCGATCGCACCGGCGGCAAGACCTGGCTGATCTGGCTGCTAACGGCTGCGGCTTTGTCGCTGGCCGGTGCCGCATTGATCGCACGCCTCATCAACCGGCCGCTGAAAGAGCTGTCGTTCGCAGCCAGCCGCGTGCGTGAAGGTGACTTTGCTGCCAGTCGCCTGGATGAAAAGGTCGTCACCAGTGAAATCCGGCAGGTCAACATCGGCTTCAACCGCATGGCCCAGCGCCTGGCCAAAATCGAGCAGGATCGTGCAGTCATGCTGGCCGGCATTTCGCATGACCTGCGCACCCCCCTGGCGCGACTGCGGCTGGAAACCGAAATGAGCGTTGGCGACAGCAATGCCCGTGCGCACATGGTGGCAGACATCGAGCAGCTGGATGCCATCATCGACAAATTCCTGGACTACGCCCGTCCGGACCACGTGCAACTCAGCCCGGTCAGCCTCAATGAGGTGATCCGCAGTTGCATCTATGGTTTCAAGAACCGTGCCGACATGCGCATCCGGCTCGATCTGGAAGACGGTCTCTGGGTGCTGGCCGACGATGTCGAGCTCGGTCGCGTGATCTCCAACCTGCTGGAAAATGCACGCCGCTACGGCAAGACGCCTGCCACCGGTGTGACCACGGTCGACATCGCGGCGCGCGCACGCGAACAGTCGGTGCTGCTCAAGGTGCGTGACTATGGGCCGGGCGTTGATCCCGAGCATCTGCCCAGCCTGACCAAGCCCTTCTTTCGTGGCGATGCTGCCCGCACCGAGGCGACGGGCGCTGGCCTGGGCCTGTCCATCGTGGAAAAGACCATCCGCCGCATGGGTGGCAGGTTTGCGTTGGCCAACACCAGCTCGGGTGGCCTGGCGGCGCATATCAAGCTGCCGCGCGCCCCGCAATTCAAGCAAAAATAGGCTCCAGCCCTTATGGACTATGCGCGAACCGCTATCGAAAAAGGAGCGTGACGGCGCGTGCCTCGATGCTTTGGCCTTGCCCCACCGGCCCGAGCTTTTCTGCCGTCTTGGCTTTGACGTTGACCTGAGCGGCCTCCATGCCAAGTGCCGTGGCGATGCACTCGCGCATGGCGGCAATGTGTGGCGCCATCTTTGGTGCCTGGGCCAGGATGGTGCTGTCCACATTGCCGATCTGCCAGCCTTGTTCACGCACGCGCCGCGCGGCTTCGCGCAACAGCACTACCGAATTGGCACCGCTGAATTGGGGATCGGTATCCGGGAAATGCCGGCCAATGTCACCTAAGCCGGCCGCCCCCAGCAGCGCGTCGGTGATGGCGTGCAGCAGCACGTCGGCGTCCGAGTGGCCCAGCAGGCCAAGGTGAAACGGGATCTCCACACCGCCGATGATGAGCTTGCGCCCCGCCACCAGGGCATGCACATCCCAGCCCTCGCCCACACGAATATTCATCCCTTGCTCCTGTCGGTCACACCACTGGCCTCGCGCCCGCGCAGCACCGCCTCGGCGAGCGCGAAGTCCTCCGGGTAGGTCACCTTGAAATTCTGCGCGCTACCGGCCACCAGACGCGGCGCCAGGCCAAGTGCCTCCACGGCGCTGGACTCGTCGGTCACCTGGTCACCCGCCTGCAGCAGCGCACGGCGCAACAGACCAAGTGGGAACATCTGCGGCGTCTGCGCCAGCCACTTGTCGCTGCGGTCGAGCGTGGCCGCCACGCGCCCATTGACCTCCCGCTTGAGGGTGTCAGGCAACTTGTGGGCCAGCAGGCCACCCACCTCATCCTGTGCAAGGGCGTCCATCAGCCCCATGATCTGCGCCGGCGTGATGAGGCAGCGTGCCGCATCGTGCACCAACACCCAGTCCGTCTCCTGGGCACCCTGCGCCACCAGCGCACGCAGGCCGTTCAGAACGCTTTGTGCCCGGGTGGCACCGCCACACTTTGCAATCACAAAGGGAAGCCCCAGCGCATCCAGGAAATTATCACCGGGCGCCAGAACCACCAGCGTGCGGTGCAGGCGTAGCACGGCAGCAAAAGCTGCCAGCGTGTGCATGACCAGCGGCTGGCCTGCCAACGGCCGGTACTGCTTGGGGCCATCGGCACCCGCTCGCGAGCCGGTTCCGGCGCACGGAATCAAGGCCCAGAAACGTGGCGAAGGCGACGGTTGTGAAGAAGAATCGGTCATGCGAACTGCCGCCATTCTAAGACCCAGCCGCTCGGCCCCCGCGCTGATACGCTACTGCGGCAAGGTATAGCCCCTGTCGTGCAGCAGGCGGGAAAACGCATCAATCACGGCCGGGTCATAGTGAGTGTCACGACCGCGCTCCAGCTCATCGAGTGCCGCGTCCAGACCGCGGGCGGGTCGATAGGGGCGGTGGGAAGAGATGGATTCGATCACATCGGCCACCGCCAGCACCTTCGCCTCAGGCAGGATGGCATCGCCCTTGAGACCCTGTGGATAGCCGCTTCCATCAAGCCGCTCGTGATGCTGGCGGATGATGTCGGCCACGGGGAACGGAAACGGAATGTCTTTCAGGATCTCGTAGCCAATCTGGGCATGTTCGCGGACCAGCCGCATCTCCAGATCCGTCAGCCGGCCGGGCTTGGTCAGGATTTCGGCCGGCACGCTGATCTTGCCGATGTCGTGCACCAGCCCCACCAGCTCCATCCTGCTGCAGCGCTCTTCAGGCCATCCCATCTCGCGCCCGATGGCGCCGGCAATCAGACCCACACGCCGTTCATGACCCGCGGTATAGGGGTCGCGCTGGTCAATCATGTTGGAAACCGCTTGCAAGGTGCCGCGCATCGAGGCTTCCAACTGCTTCACATAGTCGGCCAGCTTCGCCTCCGCCTGTTGACGCTCGGTGACGTCCTCAGCCATCACGATGGTGGCCGGCGCATCGTCCCAGCGGATGCTGCTGGCATGCAGTGCCAGCTCCCGGATCTCGCCGCTCTTGCACAGCAGCGGCACGTTGTAATGCACGCTGTGTTCTCCCGCCGCCAGCCGGTCCCAGGCGTCGTGGATATGCCGGACGTTCTCGGGATCGTCGGTGGTGAAGCGCCAGACTTCCTGGCCCAGCAAATGCTCGCGCGACCAGCCGGTCATCTCGCAGTAACGCGGGTTGACATAGACATAGCGGCCGTCGCGCCGCACATAGATACCCAGCATGGTCTGCTCGATCATGGTGCGGAAGTGCTGTTCGCTCTCGCGCAGCGCCTGCTCGCTGCGCCGGATGTCAGTCAGATCCTCCCAGGCAATGATCGCATCATCCCCGACCACCGTCATGGTGCCAAAGGCAACACGCTCGCGGCCATCCTTGCCATGCAAACTGAGTTCGGGTGAGCGAACCATGCGACCTGATTTTTTGGCTTCCGCAACAGACTCAAGCCAGCTCTTCCGGAGGGACTCCCGGACCACAGGGTCGGTATACGCCTGGGTCAACCAACGCTCAAGCGTGTCGATATCTTCCAGGGCATAACCCAGCCATTCAGTGTGTGCCCGGTTGACTGCCCGCATGGCTCCCGTGGAGAGCGATTGAATCTGCATCGGCGTCGGCGAGGCCTCAAACACCTCCCGGAAGCGGAACTCCGACATTTCAGCGCGTTCCTCGGCCATCCGCCGCCGTTCACTCTGCGCCATGCTGTTGAGGGCGAACTCCAAGTCCTCTGCCATCTCGTGAAGCAGATTGAGTTGCGCCTGGTCAAAAGCGCCCGGCCCTCGCGCATACAGCCCCATCACGCCGAACAACCGCCCCTCACGCATGATCGGCAGAATGGCCCTTCCGGTGATCTCATGCCGACGCAGGTAGTCATGCCACCGGGTGTGGGAGTCCAGTGTTTGCATGTCTATCGAGTAGACCTTGCCCTTGCTGGTCTCTTCAGCAAACGCCAGGCCGAAAGTACTTTGGGGGTCGGCCAAGACGGCATGGAGCTCCTCAAGTGCAGCCGCATCAATGCCATGGGCGTGGACAATACGGAAAGGCATCTTCCCCGCATCGGAAATCGCGACGAACAGCAAGGGAAACGCGCTCTGCTGAATCAGCGTGTCAAACACGCGGGCCAGCAATTCGTCGCTGCTGCGGCAACGCACAATCGCCCGGTTGGTGGCGCTGAGCATGTCATACAGATACGTCAGGCGCTTGACCTGTACCCCTGCCTGAATCCGCTCGATGGCCTGACCAACGCGTAGCGCCGCCGTTCTCAGCAGCTCCCGCTCCTCGGACAGGAAGGGGGCAGTATCCTGAGCCACGTCGGCTGAATAAAAAACCTTCAAAGAGCCAACGCTTCGCTGATTGACATACAGATCATGCACAAGGCAATGCTTGGCATGTTCAGCGCCTTGCGTACCAAACGTTCCCCAGTCGCTCACAAACGCGGCGCGTGCGTGCTCCGGAAACAGAAATCCCGCGGGCAAGATGTCCACCACCTGCGCCAGCAGACTGGGTACCTCGATATCCGCTTTCTCCAGGATGTTGGAGATTGCATACTGGCAACGCAGCTCCTTGACGCGTTCACCCAAGTCATGCACCAGCAACTCGCGTTCGGCCAGCAACTGCTTCTCATCGGTGATATCGCGCACCACCTGCACATAGCTGCGCTCACGGTCCTCGATGAGGAACGGAGCGATCTGGCACTCGACGATGCCCGCAGCGCCACCGCGATCGATCTCGACCAAAAAACGGGATTCACCACTGGCGAGACGGGCACAGACCGGGCAATCGCCGGCTGGCACGGCCGCGGCATGAAAAATGGCGTGCGAGGACTGGCCGATCAGCTCCTCCGCTTTCATGCCCGCGTAGGCAGCTGCCGCCTGATTGGCCTGGTGAATCAGTCCGTCCTGGTGAATCACGATCGCCGGATCGGGAACCGCATCGTAGGTGCTGGCCGTGCGCGACAGCATGCTGAACGGCTCGCGCAAGGTGCTTTGCACCAGCGCCAGATACACGAACCAGTAGGCAAAAATCTTGAAGACATGGCCCAGCTCGTTCGACAGACCGTAAACATTGGCATAGCGGGTAAAGGCGAACTCCGACAGGATCATGGCCACCAAGGCCAGTTGCATGCTCAGAAACAGGCTGCTCGACATCAGTCGTCGGTCCCGCCAATACAGCACGCCAGTGACCCCCAACAGGGCGATGATCACGTACTCGGCATAGATCTTGAAGGGCGTCAGGCCTTGCCCCTCGACAAACATCACGGGAAAGTGGCCGGAGAAAACCCATGCGGCCGCCCCCAGTGCCACCAGGCCGCAGCCAAGTTGCAGGGCGTCGATACGAATCGCTCGGCGCAGAAACAGCGGTGAACTCAACAGCGCCAAGGCCTGCAGGAAACGTGCCGCGATCCAGAACTGCGTTGGCATATTGGCATCGGCCTGCGGCAGCAGGTTCATGCCCTTGTACGACACTGTATGAATCATGTCCAGCGCAGCACACCAACCGATGGCCACCGCCACATAAACCGTAAAGTGATTCCGGGTGAAACGGCGCGACGTGGTTGCCACCACCAGCGCAGTGAGGGCAATGACGATGGAGAAGACCTCGGCCAGGGCATGGAACAGCAGGTAGTGGACCTGACCCGCCGCGACAGAAATGCCCGCGATAAGGACCGCTGGCGCCAGCAGACGCAAAATCGCAGGGAAAGAAGGAATTCGCCCTTCCGAGAAAAATGCATCCTGCTTGATCAAGCCTTGATCGCTCACTTAGGCTCCGAGTAGAGTTATCCGCCTGAATGGCTCAGCGCATGCTGGCCACGCCCCAACCAATACGACGATGCCATCTTAAAACGAGTTTGTGCCAGCACAAGGCTTTTCCGGCCAGCCCAAGTAAAATCCAGCTTTAGCAAGCCTTTCAACACCCCCCGCTCCACGCACCGGGGGGTGTTTTCTATTTGTATTTCTGATGGACCTGCCCAAACTCCAGACCGGCAAACGCTACACCCTGCCCCGCCCTGCGGGTTCGGCCGACGCCTTGTTGCTGGCCACGCTGGGACAGCGCGAAAAAACTGCCGGCAGGCTCTTGGCCCTTGTCACGGCCGACGCTACTGACGCCCAGCGCCTGATCGAGGAAATCGCCTTCTTCGCCCCCGATCTACGCTGTGCCCTGTTCCCGGACTGGGAAACCCTGCCCTACGACACCTTTTCGCCGCATCAGGACCTGATCAGTGAACGCCTGGCCACGCTCTGGCGGCTCTACAACCACGGCAAGCGCTCCGGCGACAGCCATGAGACAGCTGACGTGGTGGTCATCCCGGCCACCACCGCCTTGTACCGGCTGGCACCGCCCAGTTTCCTGGCCGCCTACACCTTCGAGTTCAAGGTCAAACAGAAACTCGATGAAACGCAGCTCAAGGCCCAGCTCACCCTGGCCGGCTACAACCATGTGACCCAGGTGGTCAGCCCCGGCGAGTACGCCGTGCGCGGCGGCCTGATCGACCTCTTTCCCATGGGCTCGGCCGTACCCTACCGGGTGGACCTGTTCGACAACGAGGTCGACTCGATCCGCACCTTCGACCCCGACAGCCAGCGCAGCCTGTACCCGGTACCCGAAGTTCGTCTGCTGCCCGGGCGCGAGTTTCCGATGGACGATGCCGCCCGCAAGCTGTTTCGCCAGCGCTGGCGCGAACTGCTCGAAGGCGATCCGACCAAGAGCCGCATCTACAAGGATATCGGCAACGGCGTGGCCTCGGCCGGCATCGAGTATTACCTGCCGCTGTTCTTCGAACAGACGGCCACGGTGTTCGACTACCTCGGGGCCCATGCCACCGTGGTGTTGCATGGCGATCTGGAGCCTGCCTTCCAGCGCTTCTCGCAGGATGCCAAGGAGCGTTTTCGTCTAGCCCAGGGCGACCCGGACCGCCCCGCACTGCCGCCCGAAACCCTGTTCTTGAATGCCGAGCAGTTCTATGCGCAGGCCAATAGCCACGCCCAGCTGGCCCTGCGCGCCGGCGAACAGCCCGACAGCGAAGACGGCGCCTGGGGCACGACCTTCCAGAAGCTGGAAGAGTTGGCTGTGGTGCGCGGTGCCGAGGACCCATTGGCCCGCCTCAAGGCCCATATCCGCAACACACAGCACCGCGTGCTGCTGCTGGCCGAAAGCGACGGCCGCCGCGAAAGCCTGCTCGACTTCCTTCGCGCCAGCAGCCTGATACCACCGGCTTTCGATTCGCTGCAGGAATTTCAGGCCAGCGACGAAAAAGTCGGCATCGCCACCGCAGCGCTGACCAGCGGCTTTGGTTGGCTGGATGAAGGCCTGGATTTCATCACCGAAACCGAGCTGTTCGCAGCCGGCCCCACCACACGCCGGCGCAAGAAGCAGGAACAAGTCAGCGACGTCGAAGCGCTGATCAAGGACCTGAGCGAACTTAACGTTGGCGACCCGGTGGTGCATTCCGCGCACGGCATCGGCCGCTACCGCGGTCTGGTCAACATGAGCGTTGGCCAACTGCAGGACGACGGCACACCCGAGATGCAGGAGTTCCTGCACCTGGAGTACGCCGACAAAGCCGTGCTGTATGTGCCCGTGAGTCAGTTGCAGCTCATCAGCCGCTACACCGGGGTCAGCGCCGACGAGGCGCCACTGCACAAGCTCGGTTCCGGCCAGTGGGAAAAGGCCAAACGCCGCGCCGCTGAGCAGATCCGCGACGCCGCGGCCGAGCTGCTCAACATCTACGCCCGCCGTGCTGCACGCGAAGGCCACCCGTTCCGCTTCTCGGCCAAGGACTACGAGGTCTTTGCCAACGACTTCGGCTTCGAGGAAACCGCCGACCAGCGTGCGGCGATCCATGCCGTCATTCAGGACATGATTTCGCCGCGACCAATGGACCGGTTGGTCTGCGGCGACGTCGGCTTCGGCAAGACCGAGGTGGCGCTGCGTGCCGCCTTCATTGCCGTCACCGGCGGTCGGCAAGTGGCCTTCCTGGCGCCGACCACGCTGCTGGCCGAACAGCACTACCAGACGCTGGTGGACCGTTTCAGCAAATGGCCGGTGAAAGTGGCCGAGATGAGCCGCTTCCGCTCGGCCAAGGAAGTCACCGCCGCCATGAAAGGCATCGCCGACGGCACCATCGACATCGTGGTCGGCACCCACAAGCTGCTGAGCCCCGACACCCATTTCAAGAACCTGGGCCTGCTCATCATCGACGAGGAACACCGCTTTGGCGTGCGCCACAAGGAGGCCATGAAAGCCTTGCGCGCCGAGGTGGACGTGCTGACGCTCACCGCTACCCCCATCCCGCGCACGCTGGGCATGGCGCTGGAAGGTCTGCGCGACCTGAGCGTGATCGCCACCGCGCCACAACGCCGCCTGGCGATCAAGACTTTTGTGCGGACCGAAGGCAACGGCGTCATCCGCGAGGCTGTGCTGCGCGAATTGAAGCGCGGTGGCCAGGTCTATTTCCTGCACAACGAGGTGGAAACGATTGAGAACCGCCGTGCCAAGCTGGAAGAGCTGTTGCCGGAAGCACGTATTGCCGTGGCGCACGGCCAGATGCCGGAGCGCCAGCTGGAGGCCGTGATGCGCGACTTCGTGGCCCAGCGCTACAACCTGCTGCTGTGTTCCACCATCATCGAGACCGGCATCGACGTGCCGACGGCCAACACCATCGTTATGAGCCGTGCCGACAAGTTCGGCCTGGCACAGTTGCACCAGCTGCGCGGCCGGGTCGGGCGCAGCCACCACCAGGCCTATGCCTACCTGATGGTGCCCGACAAGGACGGTCTGACCAAACAGGCCGCGCAACGCCTGGACGCCATTCAGCAGATGGAGGAGCTTGGCTCGGGCTTTTACCTGGCCATGCACGACCTGGAGATCCGCGGCGCCGGCGAGGTGCTGGGCGAGAACCAGAGCGGCAACATGCTGGAGGTCGGCTTTCAGCTCTACAACGAGATGCTGAGCGAGGCCGTGCGCAGTCTGAAAGACGGCAAGGAACCCGATTTGCTGGCACCGATGAGCGCCACCACCGACATCAACCTGCACGCCCCCGCCCTGCTGCCCGACGACTACTGCGGCGACGTGCACATGCGGCTGAGCTTCTACAAGAAGCTGGCCACGGCCAAGAATACCGAGCAGATCGATGCGCTGATGGAGGAAATCGTCGACCGCTTCGGCAAGCTGCCCGCCCAGACCCAGACCCTGATCGACGTGCACCGCCTGCGCGTGATTGCCAAGCCCTATGGCGTGGTCAAGGTCGATGCCGCGCCGCACCTGATCACCATCACCTTCAGGAAGGATGCCCCGATCGACGGCATGCGCGTGATCGAACTGATCCAAAAGAACCGCCACATCAAACTGGCTGGCAATGAAAAGCTGCGCATCGAGCGCGAACTGCTCGACCCCAAGGCGCGTGCCCACCTGGTACGCGACGTGCTGCGTTCGCTGGGCCAGCCGCTCGCCGACAAACAGCCGGCTTGAGTTTGCGTCAGATCAAGCCCCATGCACCCAGCAGATCAGCTTTACCCACCGTTCATGCAAACCATAGTTTTCTTCAAACGCCATCGACACACTAAGGCGGCTACCAACTCTTGAAGGACACCCCGCATGAACCTCAACCCGCATCGCCCCTGGATCACGCCGCTCGTCATCGGCGCCTTCCTGCTGTCCGCCGTCACCGGCGTGCTGATGTTCTTCCATCTCGACACCGGCTTGAACAAGCTTGCACACGAATGGCTGAGCTGGGCCATGCTGGCTGGCGTGTGCCTGCATGTTTTGCTCAACCTGACAGCGTTCAAACGTTATTTCTTCACGGCCACCGGCCGCTGGGTCATTCTGGCTTTCGTGGCTCTGCTGGTACTGAGCTTCATCCCGGCCGCCAAGCCCTCCAAGCCGCCATTTGCCAGTCCCGTGCAGGCGCTGGCGCGCGCACCCCTGCCGGTGCTGGCCCAAGTGGCCGGCATCAGTACTGAAGAGCTGCACAGCAAGCTCTCGGCCGCTGGATTCACCGCCACCAGCAACCAGCAATCCCTGCAGGATCTTGTGGGTCGCGACCTGCGTCGTCAAATCCAGATCCTCAACCGCATCATCCCTCCCAACCAACCCTGACCTGTCGCCGCCATGACCCCTGCCACCGAATTCGCTTCCGGCCTCACTGTCCGGGGCTTCACGCCTCCGCTGAAGCTCCAGGACTTCAAGCTGATCGCCTTCGACATGGACTCCACCCTCATCAACATCGAGTGCGTGGATGAAATCGCCGATGCCGTCGGCCGCAAGACCGAAGTCGCCGCCATCACCGAAGCCGCCATGCGCGGCGAGATAAGCGACTTCAAGGAAAGCCTGCGCCGCCGCGTTGCCTTGCTCAAAGGAGTGACGGTGGCCGACATGGAAGCGGTCTACCGCGAGCGTCTGCAACTCAACCCCGGGGCTGCCGAGCTGGTGGCCGCTTGCAAGGCCGCCGGCATGAAGGTATTGCTGGTCAGCGGTGGTTTCACCTTCTTCGCCGACCGCGTGCGCGATCGGCTGGGTATCGACTACACCCGCTCCAACGTGCTGGAAATCGAAAGCGGCCCCAACTGCGGCATGCTGACCGGCCGCTTGGTTGACCAGTCCTGGGGCGACATCTGCGACGGTGCGGAAAAGCGCCGCATGCTGCTGCAGACCTGCGAGCAGATGGGCATCAGCCCGCAGCAGGCCATTGCCATGGGCGATGGCGCGAACGACCTGCCCATGATGGGCGAAGCCGGCCTGTCCGTGGCCTACCATGCCAAGCCCAAGGTACGCGAACAGGCCATGGTCGCCATCAACAGTGGTGGCCTCGACCGTCTGCTGGAGATCCTGAAGTAAAACAGGCGGCCTGCCATGCGCGGGCGGCAGTTCTGGCCGGGCCTCCGTCCCCGCCTTCATCGCGCTCGATACGCAGGGCTGCAGCCGCTGTACCGAAGTTGCTTACACCTCCGAAGAGACATGCGTCTGCGTCTGTGAGGGACCCGGAATTTCTGACGCTACACTGTCTTGCAAACAGTCTTGCGTTTTCAAATCGTTTGATTCTGGGGGAGTTCGTGATGAAGTTGTTTGCGCGTATCGTTGCAGCAGTTCTGGCCTGTGGCGCCGTTTTTTCGGCCCATGCCCTGGTCATCGGCATCACGGAGGGCGTGACCTACCGCGCCACCGACAACGAGATCGAAGCCCGCTTTGACGCCATTGCCAAGTTATTGGGCACCGCGACCCGCCAGCCCATCAAGGTGCAGGTCATCAGCAGCTACAACGGCCTGCGCGACGCCCTGAAAAAAGGCCAGCTGGACCTGGCATTCATCCACCCGTCCCACATCGCGTTCGAAGCCATCAAGGCCAGCGGCTTCAAGGCCCTGGCCTGGACCGCCGGCTATACCGAGTACAAGGTGTCTCTACTGTGCAAGGAACCGCAGCCGATCCAGGACTGGGCCACGGTGGCCGGCAAGGCCTTTGTGACGCCGGACCCGGACTCCATCACCGCGGTCATGACGCGCGCCATGCTGGCCGAGCACAAACTGAAGCCGACTGACGTGAAACTGCAGACCACGCGCTACCAGGATGCCGTGCCCTTCTATGTCGAGAACGGTTTCGCGGCCTATGGTGCCACCGCCTCCGGCAGCGTGATCAAGGCATGGAAAGATAAGGGTGGCAAAACCTGTGCCGAATCGCGCCCCATGCCCATCAAGCAGTGGATTGCCGCCCCCCGGCTCGACCCCTCTGTTGCCAACACCTTGCGCGATGCCCTGCTCGGGCTCGACCAGAGCGAGCCTGGCCGCCGGGCTCTGGCGACCTCGGGCTACAAAGGTTTTGTCGCGCCGTCCGATGAGCAGGAAAAAAAGCTCATCCTCTGGCTCGGCCTCTGAGCGCTAGACCCGCTCAATCACCGGGCGACCGGATGCCACGGCAAAACGCGCGAGTGTTTTGACACCCGAGACCGGGTTGGTCACATCCTCTACTGCGCGCAGTGTGGTGCTGAGTTGCCCCGGCGTGAATTCCACGACCCCGTAGCCGCGGTACTGCGCATCGGCAAAAACGAAATGCGGATTCTCGGCTAGGCGTTCGGCCACCTGGGCCACGCCACCCGCACGCGAACTGATGCTGGTTCCGCAAAACTCCACCCCCACGCTCGGACTGGTGGCATCGGCATAGTCCGCCTTGATGTGGCCGACCCAGTTTTCATGCACATCACCGCCCAACACCACCGGGTTGGCCACTTGCTTCTGGCGTAGCGTGTCCGTCAGGCGTGTGCGGGCAGCTGCGTAGCCGTCCCAGCCGTCATTCCACAGGCGTTGCCCCGGCCCAGGACGGGCGTCACGCATGCCCAACAGCGTCTGCTGCCCGATCACGTTCCAGCGCCCCCCCGAACGGGCCAGTGCGCCATCGAGCCAAAGCTCTTGTTCACGCCCCAGGTAGCTGCGCTGCGGATCGCCCCAGTCAGCACAGTGCGCCGGATCAATCAGACTGCCGCCTGCTTTGCCATCTTTCAGGCAGGGCTGGCGGTCGCGATACTGCCGTGCATCGAGCAAGTAGATGGAGACCAGCCGGCCAAACGGCACCTGACGGTAAATGCGCATTTCGGCCCCCCGCGCCAGCCCGGCCAGCGCCTGCGTCAGCACCGAAGCCCTGAGCGGCATGTGCTCGTAATAGGCCTGGTAGGCCGCAGCACGGCGGGCCGCGAAGTCCGCCACCGTGCCCATGCCGAGCACACCATTGCCCTCATGCAGCCCCGCATAATCGTTCTGCACCTCATGGTCATCCCAGGTCACGAGCCAGGGGCACGCCGCGTGCATGGCCTGCAGCTTGGCATCGCTCTTGTGCAAGGCATAACGCTGGCGGTAGTCATCCAGCGTCAGAACCCAGCCCCCTGTCACGGCGCGCACGGCATTGACGGCACCTGGGTACTCGTAGATGTAGTCACCCAGGAACAGCACGGCGTCCAGGTTTTCGGCGCGCATATGGTGCCAGGCGCTGTAGAAACCATGCTCCCAGCGCTGGCAGGAGGCGTAACCCAGACGCAGTCGGTCGGGGTTGGCATCAGGGGCCGGGAAGGTGCGTGTGCGGCCAATCGGGCTGACGGCGTCGCCGGCCATGAAACGGTAAAAGTACCAGCGGTCCGGCGCCAGCCCCGTGACTTCGGCGTGTACCGAATGGGCCAACTCCGGCAGAGCCTGCACTTGGCCACTGCGGGCCACACGGCTGAAGCCCTCGTCATGCGCCACTTCCCAGCGTAGCGTGACCGGACCGCGCAAGGGCTCGGTTGGCAACAGGCGCGTCCACAGCACCACCGAATCGTGCGCCGGCGAGCCGCTGGCCACGCCCAGCGCAAAGGGATCACGCGTCCAGCGCGGCTGGCTCCAGGCGCTACGGGGCAGCCACAAGGTGCCGGCCGCAGCCACGGTCAGCTTGAGCAGCTCACGACGGTCGGGGGCGGAAGCACGGGGTTGGGTTGGTGGCATCGCGGTCAGACAGGCCATAAATGCCCATCATGCCACCGGCTTCATACAGCTCGCCAGTTACAAAGTTGCCGTTGACACGTCCTCTTGCCAGCCCTAGAGTCAAAAGCAACATCGTTGGAATTTCAGGAGTCCCGCATGGCCGTTTCCTCCGCCACCCAAGCCATCAGCACCCCGCCGCCGCCCAAGGCGCGTCAGGCCGAGGAAGTTCGTGCACAGGAATACCGTGCCGAGCAGCAGAAAGCAGCCGAGCGGGCACAAGAAGAAGCCCGGCGCAACGCACAACCGGTGGTGAACACCCAAGGCCAGACCACCGGCCGCATCGTCAACACCACGGCGTAAAACGGGACAAACCGTGTTTGGCCTCGCCCCCACCTCCAGCGGCCTGCCGAGTGCGCAGTTGAGCCTGTACCAGGCCAAACTGCAGCAGGCACGGCGCGAGGCGGCGCAGGCACAGGCTCAGGTGCAATCACTGGAAGCGCAAACCGAAACCGCACGCCAGGAAGCAGCTCAGGCGCGGAACGAGGTTCATAGTCTTGAAGGCAAGGGAGCGCCACGCAACGACGCTACGCCCACACTGAACACCCGGGGCGAAACCACCGGCCGCCTGCTCAACACGCAGGCCTGACGCGGCGGCATCTTTCGCTGTTATCAGCCGCGCTGGCGCAGCGCCTCGTACAGGCACACACCGCTGGCCACCGACACATTCAGGCTCTCCACGCCGCCCTTCATCGGAATGCTCACCAGCTCATCGCAGGTCTTGCGCGTGAGTTGCCGCATGCCCAGCCCCTCAGCGCCAAGCACCAATGCCACCGGGCCTTTCAAATCGACCTGATACATCGTCTTTGGGGCATCGTCGCTGGTGCCGATGCACCAGATGTTGCGCTCCTTGAGCTCGTTCAGGGTGCGCGCCAGGTTGGTCACCATGAAGTACGGCACGGTTTCGGCCGCACCGCTGGCCACCTTGGCCACCGTGGCATTGATGCCCACCGCATGGTCCTTGGGGGCAATCACGGCATGAGCACCGGCACCATCAGCCACGCGCAGACAGGCGCCCAGGTTGTGCGGATCGGTCACGCCGTCGAGCACCAGCAACAAGGGCGGCTCGGTCAGGCTGTCCAGCAGGTCGTCCAGCGAATGAACTTGAGCCACCGGCTCGACCCGCGCCGCCACCCCCTGGTGGCCGTGGCTACCGGCCAGCTTGGCCAGACGCAGACCATCTGCCTCGATCAGGCGCACCCCGGCTTCGGTGGCTTTTTCCAGAAACTGACGCATGCGCGCATCGCGCCGCGTCGGCTCGTAATAGATTTCGATGATGGATTTCGGTGCCGTCTTCAGACGAACACCCACGGCATGAAAGCCGAACAGGACTTTGGGCGATGACATGGGGATGGATTATCCCCTCTTGTCCTGCCGTGTTGTTATGCCGCTTCCGTGGCCATGCGTCCGGCCTCGATGGTGATGCGCCGCTCGCAGCGCCGCGCAATGCCCGCATCATGTGTCACCAGCAGCAGCGTCGTGCCCTGCTCGCGGTTGAGTTCGAACATCAGTTCCATCACTTTCTCGCCGGTGGCAAAATCCAGGCTGCCAGTCGGCTCGTCGGCCAGCAACACCGCAGGTTGCACGACAAAAGCACGCGCCAGCGCCACCCGCTGCTGCTCGCCGCCGGACAGCACCTTGGGGTAATGGCCCAGGCGCTGCGACAGGCCCACGCGGCCCAGCATCTCGGTGGCAGCTTGGCGCGCATCGCGGCGACCGGCCAACTCCAGTGGCAACATCACGTTTTCCAGTGCCGTCAGATGGCCCAGCAACTGGAAGCTCTGGAACACGAACCCCACCTTGTGCGCCCGCAGCGCGGCACGGGCATCCTCGTCCAGCGCAAACAGGTCCTGGCCGGCCAGACGCACCGAGCCACGTGTGGGCGTATCGAGCCCGGCAATGATGGACAGCAGCGTGCTCTTGCCCGAGCCCGATGCGCCAACAATGGCCACCGTCTGCCGTGCCGGCACGTGGAAGTCGATATCGCGCAAAATGTCGAGAGTGCCGGTGGAGTCGGTCACCGACTTGTACACATGCTCCACGGAGATGATGGATTCAGACATGAGGCTTTCTTTGTTTCGACGCTACTTTATCGCGATCGGCCTGCTGGCGGCGGCTGCAGGGTTTTGCCAGGCTGCGGAACCCACCTCACGCACTGTGCTGGTGCTGGGTGATTCACTCAGCGCCGAGTATGGCCTGAAGCGCGGCAGCGGCTGGGTGGCCCTGATGGAGCAGCGGCTGGCGCGTGAGAAGAAGCCGGTCACGGTCATCAACGCCAGCATCAGCGGCGACACCACCTTTGGCGGCCGTTCGCGCCTGCCGGCCCTGCTGGCGCAGCACCGACCCGGCATTGTGGTGATCGAACTCGGCGGCAATGACGCCTTGCGCGGTCTGGCCCTGTCCAATACCGAGGACAATCTGGCCTGGATGACGCAGGCCGCACAAAAAGCCGGCGCCCGAGTGCTGCTGCTGGGCATGCAGATGCCGCCCAACTACGGCCAGGACTATGCCAACCGTTTTTCTGCGCTGTACCGCAACGTGGCACGCACGCACAAGGCGCTGCTGGTGCCCTTCCTGCTCAAGGGCGTGGGCGATGTACCGGATGCCGCGCGGCTGTTCCAGGCTGACCGCATCCACCCGAACGAGCAAGCGCAACCCATCCTGCTGGACAACGTCTGGCCGGAGTTGAAGAAACTGATTTCATGAGTTTGACCACCATCACTGCCAAAGAGGCGCTGCGCCGCCTCGACGAGTTCGACACCCTCATCGACGCCCGCAGCGAAGATGAATACGCCGAAGACCATCTGCCGGGCGCCGTCAACTGGCCCACGCTCAACAACGAAGAGCGCAAACTGGTGGGCACGATGTACAAGCAGGTCAACGCCTTCGAAGCCAGCAAACGCGGCGCAGCCATGGCGGCGCGCAATATCGCCAGTCACATCGAGCGCGAGGTGCTGGACAAACCCAAGGGCTGGAAGCCGCTGGCCTACTGCTGGCGCGGCGGCAAGCGCAGCGGCTCCCTCTCGCTGGTGTTGAGCCAGATCGGCTTTCGCATCACCCTGCTCGAAGGCGGCTACAAGGCCTTCCGAAACGCACTATTGGAAGACATTCCGCGCCTGGCGCCGAAATTCGACTGGCGCGTGATCTGCGGCACTACCGGCTCCGGCAAGACACGGCTGTTGCAGGCCCTGGAACAAGCCGGGGCCCAGGTGCTCGACCTGGAAGCGCTCGCGAACCATCGCAGTTCGGTCCTGGGTGCCATTCCCGGCGTGCCGCAGCCTTCACAAAGGCACTTTGACACCCGTATCTGGGACGCGTTGCGCCGGCTTGACCCGGCACGCCCGGTGTTTGTGGAAAGTGAAAGCAAGAAAGTCGGTAATGTGGCGGTGCCGGCAGCCCTGATCGAAGCCATGCGTGCCGGTCAGTGCCTCAACCTGGTGCTGCCCGATGAGCAGCGGGTGGCACTCCTGCTGGAAGACTACGATTTTTTCGTGCGCGACAGCAAAGCTTTTTGCGAACGACTCGACGCGCTGACCCAATTGCGCGGCAAGCAGGTGGTTGAGGGCTGGAAAGCCCAGGTCCGCGCCGGCCAGACTGAACCGGTGGTGCGCGACCTGCTGCTGAGCCACTATGACCCGGTGTATTTGCAGTCGATGCAACGCAACTTCAAGCAGTATGCCCAGGCTCAGGCCATCAGCCCACAGGACCGCTCTGTGCAAGCGATGCAGGTACTGGCCAATGAGCTGGTGCTTCAGCAGGCTGGCGCCACCGCATGAGACTGTCCGCGGCCAGCCTGCCGCTGTTTCGCAAGGCCTTGGGCAATCTGCGGCACATCGTGCAAAAAGGCATAAACGACGCCCAGGCGCGTGGCTACGCCCCGCAGGTTCTGATGCAAGCCCGCTTGGCGCCGGACATGCTGCCTTTTTCACGGCAGGTCACGGTGGCCTGTGATGTGGTCAAGATCTGGGGCCACCGCATGCAAGACCTGGAACCACCCAAATACCCCAATGACGAAACGACATTGGAAGAGTTGCAGACCCGCATCGATCAGACCTTGGTCTGGCTCGCCACCCTACCGTCGACTGTGCTGGACGAGGCCGAGGATCGGGACATCACCATGCCAGCCGGCCATGGCCAAACCAGGACGCTGCGCAGCGATGACTATCTGCAGCACTGGGCCCTGCCCAATCTGTTTTTCCACATCACGACGGCGTACGCCATCTTGAGACATACCGGGGTGCCACTGAACAAGCACGACTACCTGTACGGCCCAGGTAGCTGACGGCGCAGCGCTTCTCATGGCGCGCCATCAGAACGGACGGCGCATGAATTTCGTTTGGGGATTGCTTGAGAGGAGCCCGCGGACCAAGCAGCGGGCGTATTTGACAGTCCTTGGCCACCTTGGCCAAGGCAGGTGCGTCAGGGCTGCGTGGGCTGGTCTGGCGACTGCGTATCCGGCTCGGACACCTCGCCATCGGGCTGCTCTGCACCATCCTCAGGACCTCCGCCCAGCTTGCGCTCGGCTTTGTTCTTGAGTTTCTCTTCCTTCTTTCGCTTTTTGGCGAGTTCTTTCTGACGCTTTTCGTATCCGTAGTTGGGTGTAGCCAAAGTATGCGTGTCCTCAAGTTAATGGAGTGACTCTAACATTTCACGAACCACCCCGCGTTGTTTCAGCCTCGAGCGAACCACATGAGGCCGAAATTGATGTTCACCACCAGCGCCCCCAGGACCATCAGGCTTCCCATGGCGCGGGGATGGCCTCGAACCCAAGTGTCGATGCCCATGTGCATCTGATCGAGTCCACGAAGCCAAGTTCGAGTCGAGTACCACTGATCCGCAGGCTTCCCCACGCCCTTCAACGTGTCTGGAGAAAAAAGCACGAGACCGATTACGACGATTCCCAACAGCCCCCCCGCAACAAGCGCCCAGCGCACCGTGTCGGCAACAATCAGCGCCAGCATGGGATCAACCGTTTTGTCCGCTCCAACGACAGACACCATACCGCCGGCATTGACCTGCGTGACCAAGACAAAGGTCGAGTACGCCGCGAGTGCAATCAGAACGCCACCCATCCGACGCGCAAAGCGATACAAGGCCATGTCGATGTTGCGTGGCACTTCAAGCCACTTCATGCGGCGCCGCACCGATATCCAGCGATTCCCCTGTTCGAATACTTGGTGCATCCGTGCAGGAAAGAAGATCAGTCCGGCCCCCGTCGCCATGCCGATCAGGCTGAACACGAAGAAAAATCGAATGAAAAACGGAATCAGGAACTGATCGAAGAGCAGATCACTCATGACGGTGGCTCCTTAAAGGCAAACAGGCTCAGAATGCACTGAAATCGCGCGATAGACAAGCTCCAAATTCAATGCTGGCTTTGTCCCCTGAGGCGGACACGCCCCTTAAGCCTCCCAGCGCACCGCCCCACGGTAGGCGTGCCAGGTCGCGTGCCCGAGCCAAGGACCTATCAGCAGCAAGCCCAGGCCCCATGGCATCAGCGCCACCAGAACCAGTACGCTGATCAGCGCCCCCCACAGCAGCAGCACCGGCAGATTATTGAAGAAGACCTGCAGACTGGTGATCGAGGCCGAGATGGCGTCGGTGTCGCGGTCCAGGATCATGGGGATCGACACCACCGACGTGGCGAAAACCAGGCCGGCAAACACGCCGCCCACCACCATATAGACCGCGACAAACTCCCAGTTCTCGGGACTGAAGACCGCCTGCAGCACGCCGGCCGTTGACGGCATGCCGGTGTTGAAGAAGACGGCAAACACCACCAAGGAAGCGCGCCCCCAGAGCAGCTCCAGCACGATGAGCACCAGCACCAGCATGGCCATGCTGCCGATGTGCGAGTCCCAGCAGGTCAGGGAATAAACAATGTCGGGTTTCTCGCCCCGCTCGCGCCGGCGGCTGACTTCGTACAGCCCCATGGCCAGGAAGGGCCCGACCAGCAGGCAGCCCGAAGCGATGGACATGGTGTACTCGGGCAGGCGATAGAAAACTGCCTGCAGCAGCATGGCCATGGCCCAGAAACAGACCCCGTAGAACAGGGCAATGCCCTTGGCCGCCCACAGGTCCTGAGCGCCACGCGCCAGCCAACGAAACGGATCCGCAAAACCAAGCGCAACAATTTCGCGCTTCGGTCCTTCTGGGGGCGGCGGCACATAAGGCGTGGGGTTTGCCGGCAGATCGGCAGCATTCGAAACGGAATTGATCTGAGTCATGCCTGCTAGGCTACCCAGCACCGGCAGGGTTGGCTACTCAGGAAAACACCAACCCATGTAGGGATATCGAGCGATCAACCCAAGGAGGCCAGAGCCTGCGCCAAGTCGGCCTGCAACGCAGCCGCAGCCTCCAGACCGACAGAAAAACGCACCAGATGGCCAGGCGCCAGATGCGTCGGCCAGGCTTGCCGCATGCTGGCCAGCTCGTACGGCACGACCAGACTCATGGGGCCACCCCAGCTGTACCCCAGCTTGAACAGGCGCAGTGCGTCGCAAAAAGTGTCGACCTGCGCCTGGCTGTAGCGGGCATCGAACAGCACGCTGAACAGACCCGCCGCCCGGCCCTCTTCGCCACCGCACAGCGCCTGCCAATGGGCATGGCCGGGAGAGCCTGGCAGCGCCGGGTGCAGCACCTGGGCGAATTCAGGCCGCGTCTGGCACCACCGGGCCAAGGCGCGTGCCGTCTGGTCGTGGGCGCGGTAGCGCAGCGGCAAGCTGGGCAACGAACGCAGCACCGTCTCCACGTCATTGGCCCCAACACCCAAGCCGAGCCGCATGTGGGTGAGCTTGATGCGGATGTGCAGCGCCTCATCACGCGTGATCACGCTCCCCATCAGCACATCGCCGCCGCCGCTGGGGTATTTGGTCAGCGCATGGGCCGAGATGTCGACACCCAGGCCATCGCCCAGCTCAAACGGACTGAAAGCCAGGCCGGCGCCCCAGGTGTTGTCCAGTGCCGTCAGCACGCCAGCCCCAGCATTCGCATGGCGGCAAACGCGCACCTGTTCACGCAGGTCGGGGAACTCCAGCGTGACCGAGCCGGCCACCTCCAGCCAGACCAGTTTCGTCTTGCGACTGATGCGGCGCGCCAGGTCCTGCGGATCCATCGGGTCATAGAACTGATGCGTGATGCCCCAGTCCTTGAGTTCCCCTTCAGCCAGCGCCTTGTTGGGGCCATAGGCGTTGTCAGGAATCAGCACTTCGTCGCCGTGCTTGAGCAGCGCCAGAGCGACGTTGGCAATCGCAGCCAGGCCACTGGGCACCAGCACGCACTGCGCGCCGCCTTCCAGCGCACACAGGCGCTCTTCCAGCAGGTAGGTGGTGGGCGTGCCATGCAGGCCGTAGGTGTAGCCGGTCTTGTCCTTCCATTCCCGGCTGCGCATCGCCGCCACGTTGGGAAAGATCACCGTCGACGCCTTGAACACGCCCGGCTGCGGTGCGGCGAAACCCTCCGGCGGCGTGTAGGGATGGTGGATTAGCTCGGTGCTCTTGTCGCTCATGTCATGGCCTTGATTGCAGACAACGCTGAGCTTAACGCGAACAACCAAGCAAGAGGTGTCTCAACCGCAGACACCCACGGAACCGGCTTCGCCAGGCCGCTGGGTGCGCCCCCTGCAAGGGGGGTGGCGCAGCGACACGAAGTGCGCGCAGCCTGGGGGTGCGCCTACTTTATATCTTCCACTTATTCAGCAATTGCGCCGGACGCATGCGGTCGTAGCTCTCGAAGGGCTGGTGAATCCAAGGGTTGCTTGGCAGATGTTCCACCGAGAAGTCGGGCTTGAAGCTGGAATGGGCTTTGGTCCAGAGCACCGCGCTGCGCAACTCTGTGATGGCCGGATATTTCTCGCGCAGCATCAGCATGACCGCATCCAGGGTATGCCCCGAGTCGGCCAGGTCGTCCACCAGCAGCACGCGCCCGGCGATCTCGCCCTGCGGGGTGGTGATGTACTTGGCAATGTCCAGGTTGCCCTGGGTCGTGCCGGCATCGGCACGGTAAGAGCTGGTAGAGACGATGGCCAGCGGCTTCTCGAAAATGCGCGACAGGATGTCACCCGGACGCATGCCGCCGCGTGCCAGGCACAGGATGGTGTCGAACGCCCAGCCGGACTGGTGGACCTTGATGGCCAGCTTCTCGATCAGGTTGTGGTACTCGTCGTAACTCACGTACAAGTGCTTGCCGTCTTCAGTCAACATCCGGATGCTCCTTTATTTGTAGCTGCCTGCGCAATATCCACAAGGCAAACAGCCACTTTTTATCAAAAACGACTAATCGGCAATGTAGGGGTGCCGCATCATGATCGTGTGGTCCCGGTCCGGGCTGGTCGAGATGATGTGGATCGGCACGCCGGTGGCGTGCTCAATGCGCTGCAGGTACAGGCGGGCATTGATCGGCAGCTTGTCGTACTGCGTCACACCCACCGTGCTCTCACTCCAGCCGGGCATGGTCTCGTAGATCGGCTTGCAGCGCACGATCTCATCGGCGCCCATGGGCAGGATGTCGGTCACTTCGCCGTCGAGCTCGTAGCCGGTGCACAGCAGCAGCTCCTTCAGGCCGTCGAGCACGTCGAGCTTGGTCAGGCACAGGCCGGTCAGACCATTGACCTGGGCCGAGCGCTTGAGCAGCGCCGCATCGAACCAGCCGCAGCGGCGCGAACGGCCTGTGGTCACGCCCTTCTCGGCGCCCACGGTGCTCATGTGATAGCCCGGCGTGCCCGGGGTTTCCCAGTCGAGCTCGGTCGGGAACGGGCCACCGCCGACACGTGTGCAGTAGGCCTTGGTGATGCCCAGGATGTAGTGCAGCATGCCCGGGCCGACGCCGGAACCAGCCGCGGCATTGCCGGCCACGCAGTTGCTGGACGTCACGTACGGGTAGGTGCCGTGATCGACGTCCAGCAACGTGCCCTGCGCGCCTTCGAACAGCAGGTTGGCACCGTCGCGATTGGCCTCGTTGAGTTCGCGCGAAACGTCCGCCATCATGGGCTTGAGCAGTTCGGCGTGGCGCATGGCCTCGGTATAGACCGCGTCAAACTGCACCTCGCCGCCCTTGATGTAGGGCTTGAGCGCATCAGGGAAGGCAAAGTTTTTCGACCCCAGGAAGGTGGTCAGCACATGGTTGTGCAGGGCCAGCAGCTCCTTGAGCTTGGCGGCAAAACGCTCCGGGTACTTGAGGTCCTGCACGCGCAAGGCACGGCGGGCGATCTTGTCTTCATAGGCCGGGCCGATGCCGCGGCCGGTGGTTCCGATCTTCTCGGTACCACCCTCCTCGCGTGCCGCTTCGCGCGCCACGTCAAGCGCCGCATGGAACGGCAGGATCAGCGGGCAGGCTTCGCTGATGCGCAGGCGCGAGCGCACCTCGACACCGGCCTTCTCCAGCCCTTCGATCTCCTCGAACAGCTTGCCGGCCGACAGCACCACGCCATTGCCGATGTAGCACTTCACGCCCGGACGCATGATGCCGCTGGGAATCAGGTGCAGCGCGGTCTTGACGCCGTTGATCACCAGCGTGTGGCCGGCATTGTGGCCGCCCTGGAAGCGCACCACACCTTGCGCGCTCTCGGTCAGCCAGTCGACCAGCTTGCCCTTGCCTTCGTCGCCCCACTGGGTGCCCACGACAACGACGTTACGTCCTTTGGTTGCATTCATTTCGGTTTTCTCAAAACAAGGTTTCGGCCCCGGCATGGCCTGTTTCCAAGCCATGCTTCGGTGCTCAATCACTCAAATGGCGCTCAGCACCCACTGCCCGGCCACCTCGATCAACTCGCGGTCGCACTGGAATTCATCGATTTCACTTTCATGGCCCGGCAATACGCAGACCACGGTTTCGCCCTGCCCGCGCAGACGCGCAATCGCCTGCCGCAAGGCCGGCGACTCGCCCCAGGGGGCACGGATGGCGGCGCGCAGCGGACGTGTGGCCACGGCGCCGACCAGGGTCTTCAGATCCAGGCTGAAGCCCACCGCCGGCCGCTTGCGGCCGAACACGGCACCGACTTCGTCATACCGGCCGCCGCGCAGCAGCGCATCGCTGGCGCCTTCGGCATAAACGGCAAAACGCACACCACTGTAGTAGGCGTAACCGCGCAGATCGGCCAGATCGAAACTGAGCTGGGTGTCTTCCAGCTGCTTGGCCAGCCACTTCAAATTTGATAGCGCCTCGCGCACAACCGGCAAGGGCGGGAGTACTTTTTCGGCCTTATCCAGCACGGAGACATCGCCATAGAGCTGCAGCAAGGCCAACAGGCCCTGGCGGGACGCCGGCGGGAAGTCCTGCGTGAGCTGGGTCAATGCCGTCACGTCCTTGGCTGCCAGCGCGGCATGCACTTCCGCCAGGGTTTCGGCGTCGGCATGCACATCGGCCAGCAAGGCGCTGACGATGCGCACATCCGCCATGTCGACGGTGAATGCGGGCAACTGGGCCGCCTTGAGACAGTCCAGCGCGAGCTGCAGGGCCTCCAGGTCGGCTTCCAGCCCGGCATGGCCATAAATCTCGGCACCGAACTGCAGCGGTTCGCGTGTCGCATGCGGGCTGGCGGGGCGCGTGTGCAGCACCGGGCCGCAGTAGCACAGGCGGGCGACGCCGCGGCGGTTCAGCAGATGGGCATCGATTCGGGCCACCTGCGGTGTGGTATCGGCACGCAGGCCCATGGAGCGACCGGACAGCTGATCAACCAGCTTGAAGGTTTGCAGATTGAGCGCCTGGCCGGTGCCCGTCAGCAGGGACTCCAGGTGCTCCAGCAGCGGCGGCATGACCAGTTCGTAGCCATAGCAGCGCGCCATGTCCAGCAAATCGCGGCGTAGTTCTTCGATGTGGCGCGCCTCGGAAGGCAAGACATCGGCAATGTGATCCGGCAGGACCCAGGCAGACATGGAATTTGGGGGTGCTGTTAAAAACGTGATTTTACCGGGCTTGGCGCCCGGACAAAATCAGGCTGGTTTCAGGGACGGTTCAGAGCCCCTGCCACCACAGCCAGACCAGGCCGACCAGAATGCTGCACAGACCAAAAAATCGGATCTGGCCGTCACTCAGCTGCAGGATCTGCGCGAACATGCGACGCCAGCCGCCGGGCGAGAGAAAGGGAAACAGGCCCTCGATCACCAGGACCAGGGCCATGGCCAGCCAGAAGGAATCGGCGTCCACGCTTTATTTTTTCGCGGCCGCCGGTGCCGCCGCGCCACGGAAGACCTTGAAGAACTCCGAGGACGACGGGTCCAGCACCATCACATCGCTCTTCTTGGAGAAGCTGGCCTTGTAGGCCTCCAGGCTGCGATAGAACTGGGCAAACGAGGGGTCGCGGCCAAAAGCCTCGGCATAGATGCGCGCCGCTTCGGCATCGCCTTCGCCCTTGACCTTCTGCGCATCGCGGTAGGCGTTGGCAATCGTCACCTCGCGCTGGCGGTCGGCATCGGCACGGATCTTCTCGCCTTCGGCGCCGCCGGTGGAACGCAGCTCGTTGGCCACCCGCTTGCGCTCGGCCTCCATGCGGCGGTACACCGACTCGGTGATGGCATCGACGTAATCAGCCCGCGTGATGCGGACATCCACCACGTCCACACCCCAGGGCTTGGCGCCGCGAACCTTCTCCAGCACCTCAGCCTTGACGTCGGCTGTCAGGGCTTCGCGTTTGAGCGACAGCAGCTCCTTCACCGTGCGCTTGTTGATTTCCTCCTGGAAAGCATTGCGCACCACGCGGTTGAGCTGGCTGGCGCCAGCCGCCTCATTCAGGCCAACGTTGCGGATGTATTCGGTCGGGTCGGTGATGCGCCAACGCACATACCAGTCGATCACGACACGCTGTTTTTCGGCCGTCAGCATCGGCTCGGTGTCCGTGCTGTCGAGTGTCAACAAGCGCTTGTCGATGTAAGTCACGTTCTGGAACGGCGGCGGTAGCTTGATGTTCAGCCCCGGCTCGGTGATGACGTCCTTGATCTGACCCAAGGCATACACCACGCCAAACTGCCGCTGATCGACCACGAACAGCATGGAACTCGCCAGCGCCAGCAGCACCAGCAGTGAAGAAATTGCAAATCCAACCCGGTTCATTCTGGGCTCCTATCGGGTTTCACGGTCGCGCGAACGGGCACCGTCGCGGGTGCGGGCATCGAGCGGCGAGGTCGCAGGCAGCGTCGGAACGGCAGGCGCTGCCGGCGCAGCAGCGGGCTGCGCAGCGGCTTCACTGGCACTCAGCTGCATGATCTTGTCCAGCGGCAGGTACAGCAGATTCGACCCTTGCTTGGAATCGACCAGCACCTTGGTGACATTGCCATAGATCTGCTGCATGGTCTCCAGGTAGAGGCGGTCGCGCGTGACCTGCGGCGCCTTCTGGTACTCGGTCAGGATGGAACGGAAACGCTGCGCATCACCCTGAGCCTGCGCCACGATGCGTGACTTGTAGGCCTCGGCCTCTTCCTTCAGGCGCGAAGCGGTACCCAGCGCGCGCGGCACCACGTCATTGGCGTACGCCTGCGCCTCATTCTTGGCACGCTCACGCTCCTGGCCGGCCTTGAGCACATCGTCAAAAGCCGCCTGCACCTGCTCGGGCGGACGCACACCGCCTTGTTGCAGGTTGATGCCGACCACTTCAATACCGACCTTGTAACGGTCCAGGATGGTCTGCATCAGCTGGCGCACACGCGGCGCGATCTGGTCGCGCTCTTCGGACAGCGCCGAATCCATCTTCATCTTGCCCACCACCTCGCGCACAGCGGTCTCGGCCGCCTGCACCACTGCCTCGCTCGGGCTCTTGCTCTCGAACAGGAAGGCCCGCGCGTCGTTGAGTCGATACTGCACGGCGAACTTGATCTCGACGATGTTCTCGTCTTCGGTCAGCATGGCCGACTCGCGCAGGCCGGTGGCCTTGATCACGGTGTCACGTCCCACGTCGACGGAGCGGATCTGGGTCACGAACACCAGCTCATGACGTTGGATCGGGTACGGCAGGCGCCAGTTGAAACCGGCCCCGACCGTGGACTTGTAGCGGCCGAACTGGGTGATCACGGCCTGCTGGCCTTCCTGCACGATGAAAAAACCCGTGCCAAGCCAGATCAGCACAGCGACCCCGGCAATCAGGCCAATGCCCAAGCCGGCATTCTTCATATCGGGCTGGAAGCCGCCACCCGTGCCACCACCGTTGTTGCTCGGACGACCACCGCGACCCGAGCCGCCCCCAAAGAGGCCTCCCAGCTTGCGGTTGAAATCACGCCACAGTTCGTCCAGGTCCGGAGGTCCCTGGTTAGGACCCGGGTTCTGGCCCCGCCCCTGACCGCTGCTTGGCGGCGGCACATCGGACTCCGGCCGGGACGGCTCAGGCTTGCTGTTGTCGGCCGGCTTGTCGTCGCCACGGCCCCAGCGGGGATCGTTCAGATTGAACATGCCCCGGATTCGGCCTGACCATGCCGCCCAGCGAAAGGCGCTTAATTGGAGTTTCATCGTTTCGTCTCTTCTAGGTCTCTGGCTGGATTGTGCCCAATCAGGAATCGCTTGGATGATTTTCGGCGGAAAGTGCCTCCACCCTTTCCGGAAATTCCCGTCCGGCCTCGCTCGCGCGGCGCGCCAACAGCTGGCGCAAGGCCTGCAGCCCCAGCCCCTTGCGCGCACTGGCAAAAATGCGGGGCGTTGCCACGCCGTCCAGGTCATAGGTGTCTTCAAGCTGCACCGGACGTCGCTCCTCATCGAGTGCGTCGAGCTTGTTGAAGACCAGCACCTGCGGAATATCTGCGGCCCCGATTTCGGCCAACACGCGCTGCACTTCCGCAATCTGCTCAGGATAATTCGGATTGGCGGCATCGACCACATGCAGCAGCAGATCGGCATCCACCGCCTCCTGCAGCGTGGCCTGGAAGGCGTCAATCAGACCGTGCGGCAGGTCGCGGATGAACCCCACCGTATCCGACAGGGAAACCGAGCGCCCGGCCGCGCCAGAAGGGCCTGCGGCATCCGCCAGATACAGCTGGCGTGTCGTCGTATCAAGCGTGGCAAACAACTGGTCGGCCGCGTAGGCGCGCGCCTTCACGAGCGCATTGAACAGCGTGGATTTGCCGGCGTTGGTGTACCCCACCAGCGAAATATTGAAAGCCTCACGGCGCTCGCGCTGGCGCCGCTGGGTCTGGCGCTGGCGCTTGACCTTGACCAGTCGCTCCTTCGTCCGCTTGATGGACTCATTGATCATGCGGCGGTCCAGCTCGATCTGCTTCTCGCCCGGACCACCACGCACACCGGCACCGCCGGTCTGGCGTTCCAGGTGGGACCAGCGCCGCACCAACCGGGTGCTGAGGTATTGCAGCCGCGCCAACTCGACCTGCAGCTTGCCTTCGTGGCTGCGTGCGCGCTGGGCAAAGATTTCCAGAATGAGCAAGGTGCGGTCGTTGACCGGCAGCTCCAGATGACGCTCGAGGTTGCGCTGTTGTGCCGGACTCAGACTCTGGTCGAACAGCACCTCGGCAGCACCGAGTTGCTGCGCCAGCAGCTTGATCTCGTCGGCCTTGCCGCTGCCCACAAACAGGGCGGCATCAGGCGCCCGGCGTTTGCAGGTCAGGCGCGCAACCGGTTTCAGGCCCGCGGTTTCAGCCAGCAAGCCCAACTCTTCGAGCTCGGCGTCAAAATGAGGTAGACCAAAGTCCACCCCCACCAGAATGGTTGGGGCCGGGGTTTTGTCGGGCAAATCAGTCAAATGGAGCGCAGCCTGGAAACAGGCTCAGAAAAAAATCGTCTCTCAGGCGTCCGCGCCCCCCATGGCATCAAGGGGTGCCGGCAGACGGCTCGGCTTCGCCGGTTGCGAAATTGACGGCGCGACCCGGCACGATGGTGGAGATCGCGTGCTTGTAGACCATCTGTGTGACCGTGTTGCGCAGCAGCACGACATACTGGTCAAACGACTCAATCTGACCTTGCAGCTTGATACCGTTGACGAGGTAGATGGACACCGGCACATGCTCGCGGCGCAGCGCGTTCAGAAAGGGGTCTTGCAAAAGCTGACCTTTGTTATTGCTCACGATATTCTCCGTGTTCAAAAGTTTTGTAGAAGTTGCCACCTTACCACAGCGGGCTGTTTCATGGTGGGCTGATGAGGTAAAGCCTCACGGAGGGGCGGAAACTAGCCGTTTTCCTTATCCGCGTAGGGATTGTGTGAAGTTTTCATCTCAATGCGCAACGGTGTCCCGACCAGATTGAACTCTTTGCGAATTCGACCTTCCAGGAACCGTTTGTAGGCATCGGTCACGTGCTCCAGCGAGTTGCCGTGAACCACAACCAGCGGCGGGTTCATCCCGCCCTGATGGGCGTACCGCAATTTCGGCCTGTAGATACCCGTCTTTTTGGGCGTCTGAAACTGCACCGCTTCCTGCAGCAGGCGCGTCAGCACCGGCGTGGGCATCTTGCAGTTGGCCGACTTGTGCGCCTGAATGATGGAGGTCCACACCGGCCCCAATCCCTGCCGCTTCTTGGCGGAAATGTGATGCAGATCCGCAAACTTGAGAAAGGACAGCCGGGTCTCGATGGAGCGCTGCAACAGCTCGCGCTGGTACTCATCCACCGCATCCCACTTGTTGACCGCCAGCACCACGGCACGACCGCTTTCCAGGATGTAGCCGGCAATGTGGGCATCCTGATCGGTGACGCCTTGCGTCGCGTCCAGCAGCAGCAGCACCACATTGGCTGATTCGATGGCCTGCAGGGTCTTGACCACGGAAAACTTCTCGATGGCTTCAAACACCTTGCCCTTGCGGCGCAGCCCGGCCGTGTCGATCAACTCGAAACGCTGACCGTTGCGCTCAAAGGGCACGCTGATGGCATCGCGCGTCGTACCCGGCATATCAAACGCCACCAAACGCTCCTCGCCAAGCCATGTGTTGATGAGGGTTGATTTGCCAACATTGGGCCGGCCAGCCACCGCCAGCTTGATGAGGCCAGGATCGCGTGCTTCCTCCTCTTCGTCCGGATCCGGCAGATTGAGTGGCTCAAGAGCCAACTCCACCAGGGAGCGGATGCCTTGGCCATGGGCCGCCGAAACCGGGTAGACCTCGCCCAGGCCGAGCTCGAAGAACTCGGCAAGCTGAACGCCCTCCTTCATGCCTTCAGCCTTGTTGGCCACCAGCACGCAAGGCTTGCCCAGGCGGCGCAGGTAGCTGGCAATATCGTGATCCTGCGCCGACACCCCCTGACGGGCATCCACCACAAAAATCACCACATCGGCCTCGGCCACGGCTTGGCGCGTCTGCTTGGCCATTTCCTTGTAGATGCCAGCGCCAGCATCCGGCTCGAAGCCACCGGTGTCGATGACAATGAACTCGTGCTTGCCCAATTTGCCGTTGCCGTAATGGCGATCGCGCGTCAAGCCTGCAAAGTCAGCCACGATGGCATCGCGCGACTTGGTGAGCCGGTTGAACAGCGTCGATTTACCGACGTTTGGGCGGCCAACGAGGGCCAGGACCGGTTTCATGCAGAAAAGCCTTGTTTTATTCAGGCCGGAAGCCAAAGACGCCGCCACCGCGCGTCACGACCACCAGCGTATTGCCGGCCAGCACCGGCGCGGCGACGATCGCCGTTCCGTCCGTGCTGACGCGGGCCATGGGCGAGCCATCTTCGCGCGAGAGGAAATGCACCAAGCCGGTACCATCCCCGACCACCACGGAACGCCCCGCGGCCAAGGGTGCACCCAGATGACGGTAGCGCAAAATCTCCTGCGCCCAGGCGCGCTCACCGTCGGCACGACGCCAAGCCACAACTGTGCCATCGGCCTCCGCACCAAAAATGAAGTCACGGTCGCCCCGCACCCCTGTGGCCCCGGTTGCCGGCTTGGTCCACAAGACGGTGCCACGTGCCGCATCCACGCAACCAACAGCCGCCTGGAAAGCGCGCGTGCAAATCACCGAGCCCTCGCGGCTGACACCGGCCACCAAATCCACCAGACGTTCAATATCGTTCACGCCGCGCGGTGAGGCAATGGCAGCTTCCCAGCGCACGCTGCCGTTGAGTGGATTCAAGCCAACCAGCTTGCCCGACAAACCGACCACCAGCGTGTCACCCACGGCCAGCAACACGCCGGCCTGACGCAACACCAGGGCCTCTCCCGTGCGTTGCTGCTGCCACAAGCGACGGCCAGATTGACCATCAAATGCGCTGACTGTGCGGTCTGCCCCGAGCACAAAGACCCGACCTCCCGCTACCAAGGGCGCTGTCAAACTGACCGCATTGAGACGCTGGCGCCAAATTTCACGCCCGGATTCCAGGGCCACGACCTCGTTGCCGAGGGTGATGACGGCAGCACGTTGGCCATCGTAGCCAACCCCGGCACTCAAGGGACTTCCCAGCGAGAGGCGCCAGACGTCAGCGCCATTGCTGGCATCCAGCACCGCAACCGTGCCATTCGACGCGGCCACCGCCACACGTTGGTCCACCACCCGCACGTCCAGCGGCAAGCTCACCTCTGCGATCTTGCTAACCCAAACTTGGCGCACGCCGAGCAGATCAACGCCAGGCGGCAACTCAGCCGGTTTCGGCTTTGACGGCGCGCTGGAGCACGCCACCAAGAAAACCACCAGGGCGGTCACCAGCGCATGGCGGACCACACGGGAAAATCCATGCGACATTTGACTCACTTGACGCCCCCTGCGGCCTGTTCGGCCTGGACGCTGGTGCCGAGTGCAGCCAGCTTGACATCGATCAGGCGTCGGTATTCGCTGCCCTCGCCCAAGCCCTTGTAGGCCTTGAGGTATTCAGTGACTGCCTCGGTTTTTTTCCCCTGCGCCAGATAGACGTCTCCACGCCGATCAGCGGCCAAAGAAGCGAAGTCAGCCGGGAAATTGCCAGCCAACTGCTTGAGGGCCTCGTCATATGCCTTGGTTTCAATCAGCACACTCGCCAGACGCAGACGGGCAACCGCCTGGTAGCCTTCATCTGAAGACTTCTCAGCAACCCCCAGCAAGGCGCCCTTGGCTGCATCCAGCTTGCCGGCATCCACGTAGACCTTGGCGGCCAGCAGTCCAGCCTGCTGGGCATAGGTGGTGGAGGCGAATTTGTCTTTCATGTCACCCAGGGCACGCTCCAGCTTGGCCACATCCCCCGTCACGGCAATGCGCTCCACCTCGTCGTACATGGCAGCCGCCTGGGTTGCCTGGCTGCGCTGCCAATACTGGTACAGGTTCCAGCCGGCAACGGCCGCCAGCACCGCGATGAGAGCCCAGGTGATCGGGTTGCCATATTGACGCCAGAAATGCTTGAGCTGATCAAGTTGCTCTTGTTCTTCGAGATCGAGATGTGCCATGGGAAGTATTACTTTCAAGACCGCGATTGTAGGTGGGACGCCCAATCGGCAACGTTCGCCAACGAATGCGTCGACTGTGCGCCACTGCCGTCGCGCAGGGCTTTGAGGGTGACCTGGTTTTGCGCCAGTTCATCAGCGCCGAAAATCAAGGCGTAGAAGGCGCCGCTGGCATCAGCCCGTTTGAACTGGGACTTCATGCTGCCCATGCCCTCACCGGTGCCGGCATGCATTTGCACACGTACGCCCGCGGCTCGCAGAGCCTGAAGGCATGCCATGGCCGTCGGCAGTGCTGCGACGTCGGGAACAATGGCATAGGCATCCAGAGTTGGAGCGGGATTGATCGTGCCTTGCTCTTTCAGGAGTTCGAGCACGCGCTCCACCCCCAAAGCCCAGCCGACGGCCGGCGCCGGCTTACCGCCAATCTGTTCAATCAAATAGTCATAACGCCCGCCGCCACAGATCGTGCCCTGCGAACCCAGGCGTGTCGTGATGAACTCGAACACCGTCAGGTTGTAATAGTCCATGCCGCGCACCAACCGCGGATTGATGCTGTAGGCCACACCATTGGCATCAAGCATGGCACGCACCTGGTTGAAATGGGCCAGCGAGGCTTCACCCAGGAAATCGAGCAGCTTGGGTGCCGCCTCCACCAATGCCTGCATCGCTGGATTTTTGGTATCCAGAATACGTAATGGATTCAGGTGCAGGCGACGACGAGCCTCTTCATCGAGCTGGTCGGCATGCTGCTCGAAATAGGCAATCAGCGCCGCGCGGTGCTGTTTGCGCTCTTCCGGCTGCCCCAGGCTGTTGAGTTCCAGGCGCACATCGCTCAGCCCCAGCGTTTTCCAGAGTGCATCGGCCAGCAGAATCAACTCGGCATCGATCTCGGCGCCGGCAAAACCCAACGCCTCGGCACCCACCTGATGGAACTGGCGGTAGCGCCCGCGTTGCGGCCGCTCATGGCGGAACATCGGGCCCATGTAATACAGACGCTTGCCGCCGTCATACAGCATGGAATGTTCTACCACCGCACGCACCACGCCAGCTGTGCACTCAGGCCGCAACGTCAGGTGCTCGCCATTCAGGCGATCCTCGAAGGAGTACATCTCCTTCTCGACAATATCCGTCACCTCCCCAAGACCGCGGATGAACAGCGGTGTGGGCTCAACAATGGGTGTTCGGATGTTGCTGTAGGCATAGCGCGCCATCAGTGCACGGACCTGCTCCTCCAACCACTCCCAGCGGGCAGAATCCGGGGGCAGGATGTCGTTCATGCCTTTGACGGCGGTCAGCTTCTCGGCCTTGGCGGCCATCTTCTTTTCTGTCATGAATCTGTTCAGGCAGCTTCAGATACCCTGCGGGCACCGAAACGGTTCTCGATATAGGTTTCGACCACTTGCTGGAAATCGTGCGCAATGGCGTCTCCGCGCAAGGTCATGCGCTTTTCGCCATCGATGAATACCGGCGCAGCCGGTGCCTCTCCCGTGCCGGGCAGGCTGATGCCGATATCGGCATGTTTGCTCTCACCCGGTCCATTGACGATGCATCCCATGACTGCAACCTTGAGCGCTTCAACGCCCGGGTACTGCTTGCGCCAAACCGGCATCTGCGCGCGCAAAAAATCATCGATCTGTTTGGCCAATACCTGAAATGTGGTGCTGGTCGTGCGACCACAGCCGGGGCACGCTGTGACGCTGGGCACGAAAGTGCGCAAGCCCAATGCCTGCAGGATCTCGGAAGCAATCACCACTTCTTGCGTACGCGCCTCACCCGGCTGCGGTGTGAGCGAGACGCGAATGGTGTCGCCAATGCCTTCCTGCAACAGGATGGAAAGCGCCGTGGCGGACGCAACCGTCCCCTTGGTGCCCATGCCGGCTTCGGTCAGACCCAAGTGCAGCGCGTAGTCGCAACGTTTGGACAACTCGCGATAAACGGAAATCAGATCCTGGACGCCGCTGACCTTGCAGGACAAGATGATCTGCTCGGCCGACATCCCCATGCTTTGCGCAAAGCGCGCCGAGTCAATGGCCGAGGTGATGAGCGCTTCATACATCACCGCCTTGGCATCCCACGGTTCGGGCCGGCGGCTGTTCTCGTCCATCAAACTCGCCAGCAGCTCCTGGTCCAGGCTTCCCCAGTTGACGCCAATGCGCACCGGCTTGTTCCAGCGCATGGCCACTTCGATCATCTGTCCGAATTGGCGGTCACGCTTGTCTCCCTTGCCCACATTACCGGGATTGATACGGTACTTGGACAGCGTCTCGGCACAAGCGGGATACGCCGTCAACAAGGTATGGCCGTTGTAATGGAAGTCGCCAATCAGCGGCACATCAATGCCCATGCGGTCGAGCTGTTCGCGGATGTGAGGCACCGCCTGAGCGGCTTCGGGCGTATTCACCGTGAGACGCACCATCTCGGAACCCGCCAGGGCCAGTTCCTTGACCTGGATCGCCGTCCCGATGACATCCACTGTATCGGTGTTCGTCATGGATTGAACGCGCACCGGAGCATCACCACCCACGGTGACTACCCGCGCGCCCCAACTCACGGGAACCTGACGTGTACGGCGCGATTTCGGCGCGGCCTGATCAATCGGAAAACAGGACTGCACCTTACTTCACCTCGAAACGAGCCACATTCTCGCGAACGACGGCGTCCAGATTGAACGGTTTTCCTCGGACCTGGACTTCTGTGACATCGGCACGCCCAATCACCACCGACAGGGGTAACGCACCCGAAACATTCACCGTTTCGCCAGTCGCCAACGTGCGCCGCAGTTGGATCACGCCCTGCGCATCCGTGACCTCGACCCAGGACGGTCCACGTGCCTTGAAGCCCAGCACACCATTGCCAGGCGCCCCAACTTGAGGCGCTGCCACGGCCGCACTGACGGGAGCCGGCGGCGCTGGCGTTGTCACCACAGGAGGCACAACAGGTGCCGGCGGCACCTGAGGAGACACCACCAGCGGTTCAACCAGCGCCGGAGCCGCAGGCGCGGGAAGAGGATTGTCAGCAGGTTTCTCGGTCGGAGCAGGTACTGGCGTCGTCTCATTGGCCGGCGTCGGTGTGGCAAGCACCACCTCGGACGAGGTGGCTTCCTTTCGCTCCATGGAAGGAAAGAAGATCAATACCAGGGCCGCCGCCAGAATTGCCAGTGCCGCCAGTACACCGGGCCGGGAGATTTGATCCCGCAAGGACGTCGTGGCCGCATCACCTGGCGCGCGAAACGGTGCATTGATGCCCCACTCGTCGGGCCGGAGCTGGGGCGCCGTCGTTTGCGGCAGCAACGCCAACACAGGAGCGGGATCGATTTTCAGCGTTCGGCAGACGCTGGAAGCCAAGGCCCGTACAAATACCGCATCCGGCAGCAGGTCGAGCCGGTCGGCCTCCAGGGCCTCCAATTTCTTGACTGGCACCTTCATGGATACCGCCAACGCCGCCACATGCAGACCGGCTGCCTCACGCGCCTGTCGCAGCAGTTCGCCTGCCGTCACCTGCGGAGCCGCAACGTCACCCTCGGTGGCTGCTTCGGTTTCCGGCGTCAGTTCTTGTTCCTCACTCATTGAATGCCCCTCGCTCATAGGCCTCGACTTCGCGCGATTGTGGATAGCGCTTCTTGAGTTGTGCGGCCAGTTGCTCCCTGGCCTCACGGTTATTTAAACGTTGTTCGATCTTGATCCCCAGCCATAAGGACTCCGCATTGGCCATCTCGCTGTTGTTCAGGCGCCGAATGTAGAACTGGGCACGCGTCAACTCACCGCGCTGGAGCAGCAGCGTCGCCAAGTTGTAGCCCGTGACGGGATTGGCAGCATCAAGCTCATAGGACTTGGTCAGGCTGTACTCGGCCTCGGCTCGTTGCCCCGCTCTGACCTGACACAGCCCTTGGGCCATCCAGGTCTTGGCACGTCCGCCGTAGGTCGGATTGGCAATCGCCTGCGTAAAAGCCTGGAAAGACTCGGTGTAACGAGCCTGCTGGCACAGCAACCAGCCATAGTTATGCGTCACATTGGCATCGCGAGGGTTGAGCGCCATGGCCCGGCGGAAGCTGTCCTCTGCAAGCCGCAGGTCATTCAAACGCATGTAGATCAGACCACGCAGGTTGTAGGCTTCGGCATACGCCGGATCCACGACCAGCGCCTGCTTGATTTCGTCCAAGGCGACAGTGGTCTGCCCCTGCTCGAAATAGCCAATGGCCAATTCCAGTCGAATGCGAGCCCGCTTGCGAACCTCGGGCTCATCTGAGTCCGTCACGATATCCGCATGGCTACCATTCGTCGACCCGTCCCCCGTGGTGGCACAGCCGGACAGGCCCATGATGGCCACCAATGCCAGACAGGCGCCCCAAAAGCGCATAGCCATCTGCCGCGAACCTGTCTCGCTCATTTTCATGCCTTAGATCTCCTCCGGTTTCCGGTCTCGCGACATCACGGGCTTGAGCATCACGGTACGCTGCTGGTTAATTCGCTCACTCACCCGTGTGCGGTCCTTGACATCGCCCGCCAACTGCCCGCAGGCTGCATCGATGTCGTCGCCACGTGTTTTACGCACGGTTGTCACGATACCAGCATCTGAGAGGATTTTGGCAAAGGCGAGCACCTGGTTTTGCGGCGACCGCACCAGCCCCGACTGCGGGAATGGATTGAAGGGGATCAGATTGAATTTGCACCAGACGCCTCCAGTCGCGTACTGGCGTACCAATGCAATCAATTGCTGCGCATGTTCGGGTTGGTCGTTCACCCCATCGAGCATGCAGTATTCAAAGGTAATGAAATCGCGCGGCGCATGGGCCAAATAGCGGTTGCATGCCGCCATCAACTCGGCAATCGGGTATTTGCGGTTCAACGGAACCAGGTTGTCGCGCAAGGCGTCGTTGGGGGCATGCAAGGACACCGCCAGCGCCACCGGGCAATCCTGCGCCAGACGGTCCATCATCGGCACCACACCCGAGGTCGATACCGTCACGCGACGGCGCGACAGACCGTAGCCGTGGTCGTCCAACATGATGCGCAAGGCCGGAATCAGTTCGTTGTAGTTCTGCAGGGGCTCCCCCATGCCCATCATCACCACGTTGGTGATGATGCGGTCTTGCCGTCCGAGATGCTTGCGCAGGAAATGCTCGGCGAACCAGAGCTGCGCAATGATCTCTCCCGTTGTCAGGTTGCGACTGAAGCCCTGGTGGCCGGTGGAGCAGAAGCGACATCCCACCGCACAGCCGGCCTGGGACGACACACACAGCGTGCCGCGATCTTCCTCGGGAATGAAAACGGCTTCGACAGCATTACCGTCGCCCACATCAAACAACCACTTGATGGTGCCGTCAGCGGAAATTTGCCGGGAGATGACATCCAGCCCCTTGATATGGGCCGTTGTCGCAAGCTTCTCCCGCAGGGATTTCGCCAGATCGGTCATTTCGCCGAAACTGGAAGCCCCTTTTTGATGAATCCAGCGAAACAGCTGAGTGGCGCGAAAGCGCTTTTCCCCTAGCCGCTCGCAGAAAAGGGCCAAACCCTCGAGGTCAAAATCGAGCAGATTGGCCGTCATTTCATGTTTATCGCGAATAAACGTTCATGCCGGGGAAGAAGAAAGCCACTTCCACAGCAGCCGTTTCGGCGGCATCCGAGCCATGCACTGCGTTGGCATCGATGCTGTCAGCGAAATCGGCGCGGATCGTACCGGGAGCCGCCTTCTTGGGATCGGTCGCGCCCATCAGGTCACGGTTCTTCAGAATGGCGCCTTCGCCTTCCAGCGCCTGGATCATCACCGGGCCGGAAATCATGAAATCGACCAGATCCTTGAAGAAGGGGCGCTCTTTGTGCACTGCATAGAACGCTTCTGCTTCACGGCGGGACAGATGAGCCATCTTGGCAGCGACAACCTTCAGGCCGGCAGCTTCAAAGCGCGCATAGATCTGACCAATCACGTTCTTGGCGACGGCATCGGGCTTGATGATGGAAAGAGTACGTTCGATAGACATGTGATTTTCCTGAGTTATTGGTGTTCAGTTTCTACCCATTGGGCAAAGCTTTGTATTTTAACCTGTAAGGACGTCAAGCCTGTGACCAGGGCAAATATTCCCCTCTGTAGACAGCCCGTTGGCCGTCGCAAGCACCGGCAATCAGCGGCCGCGCCCACCACGGCGCTGGCCACCGCCACCCCCACCCCCACCATCGCGGCGCTGCCCTTGGCGTTGACGGGTGAAACTGTCGGCACCGATGTAGCCAAATGACGTCTTCATGGGGTCTGGCTGGGCATCTCCACTTGGGCGATCGCCACGTTCCTTGCGAGCTTGGGATTTGCGCGCGGCAGGATTGCTTGCACCTGCACCTTGACCACGCGGCCCGTTGCCGTTGTTGCCGCGTCGCTTGTTGCGACCGCCGCCGCCCGGTTTGCCTGCCGGCTGGGGACGCCCAGCGCGCTCCCCCTCGGCCGTATCGACCGCATGGTTGCCCGATTCACCCCGACGGTCTGCAGCGCGCATCAAGGCCTTGATATCGCCCTCATCGAGCTCCATCCAGGCGCCGCGCTTGAGGCCGCGCGGCAGCAGCATGGCCCCGTAACGGATACGGATCAGGCGGCTCACCGCATGGCCGACGGCTTCCAGCATACGACGCACTTCGCGATTGCGCCCCTCGGAAATGGTCACGCGATACCAGCAATTCGAGCCTTCGCCGCCACCTTCCTCGATGGACCCGAACTGTGCCGTACCATCGTCAAGTTGGACACCGTCGAGCAGGCGCTGCTTCTCTTCCTTGCTCAGGGCACCAAGTACGCGCACAGCATATTCACGCTCCAAGCCAAAACGCGGATGCATCAGTTTGTTCGCCAACTCGCCAGAATTGGTGAACAGCAACAAGCCCTCGGTATTGAGGTCCAGGCGACCGACCGATTGCCACTTGCCTTGGGCCAGCTTGGGCAAGCGACGAAAGACAGTGGGACGGTTTTGCGGGTCGTCATGCGTCACCACCTCGCCCACGGGCTTGTGATACGCGATGACGCGCGCTGGCGGCGGCTCGATGCGAAAACGCACCGGCTTGCCGTTGACCTTGATATGGTCGCCAAACTGGATACGCTGGCCGATATGGGCAGGCTCATTGTTAACCGAGATGCGCCCCTCCATGATGAGCTGCTCCATCTCCAGCCGCGACCCCATGCCGGCCTGGGCCAGCACCTTGTGCAGCTTCGGTGTTTCCACCTGCGGCGCCAGCACCCGCTTGAGCGGCAATGCCACCTCAGGCGAGGCCTCATCAGCATCAAACTGCCCGGATACCACATCTTCAAAACGGTAGCTTGCCTCGGCTAGCCGGTCGTTTTTGGCACTGTTTTTGACTGCGTTGGACGGCATCGCGGCAGAAGAGTTCTCAGCGACATCGCCTGCCACACCCGCCTTCTCAGGCAGCCGTTTTGCATCCTGGGTGGCAGCTTCATCAGGCCCGTCAACCGGTGCCGGCAAGGGGTCTGAAGGGTTTTGATCGCTCATGGTTGATTTCCGCTCAATACGAAGAGTTCATCTGAAGTTCCAGCAGGCTCTGCCTGCTCGGGCTCGGGCTCGGCCAACGCCTCCGACACCTCCATTGGCAAAGACTCCTGAGCCGCACCCAGCATGTCGAGCATGCCAGCCTGCTGCGCCGGTGTCTCCATCAGGGGAAGCTGGTCGAGCGATTCAAGCCCCAGGTCGTCAAGGAAATGCTTGGTCGTTGCATACAACGCCGGCCGGCCGACCGCTTCGCGGTGACCAATCACCTCGATCCAGCCGCGGTCTTCAAGCTGTTTGAGGAGCAGCGAATTGATGGTCACGCCCCGAATATCTTCCATATCACCGCGCGTCACAGGTTGACGGTAAGCAATGATGGCCAGCGTCTCAAGCGTCGCGCGCGAATAACGCGGCGGTTTTTCCGGATGCAGGCGGTCCAGGTATTCACGCATGTCAGGCCGGCTCTGAAAGCGCCAGCCGGTGGCGACGCACACCAGCTCGACGCCGCGCAAGGTCCACTCCTGCTGAAGTTCGAACAGCAATTGTTTGATTGTGTCCACCCCCAACTCGTCGTTGAACAGGGTACGCATGTCCCGCACCTGCAAAGGTTGCTGTGAGCAGATCAGGGCTGTTTCCAGCACACGCTTGGCATCCGCCGTATTCATGGTCTTGCGAGTCCAGAAAAAAGCATCTTGAGGATGCGAATATCAGGGTGGTTAGCGAGGTGCGACCCGTGGACTGGTGCGTCCTGTGGCCGAAGGCGTCCCGACAAGGGCCGGGGCCGGAGGTAAGCCTTCAAGGGTCTTCCTGACTGGCATTGTAGCCCAGCCCCCAGGCCTGCAGGGCCTGTTGCAGATCATCCGGCAACGGCGCCCGAAACACCATGTTTTGCCCCGTCACCGGATGGACGAACGACAGGCGCAAGGCATGCAAAGCCTGCCGCTGCATGCCTGCCGCTGCGGCCCCACCATAAAGCTCGTCAGCCACCAAGGGGTGACCGATCGAGGCCATGTGAACCCGGATCTGGTGCGTCCGCCCGGTATGCAAAGTACATCGCACCAAACAGCCCTGCTCACAATTGGCCAGCAGCTCGATGCTGGTTTTCGCCGACTTGCCAGCCTGGCGCGCCAGGTCAACCACCGACATGCGCAAGCGATTGCGCGGATCGCGCCCAATCGGCGCATCCACGTCTCGACGAACCGGGCCACGCCAGGCTTGATGTGCCAAGGCCACATATTGACGGCTCACCTCACGCTGGGCAATCAGTCGCACCAGCGCGTCCATCGTCGCCCGACTGCGAGCCACAACCATCAGCCCGCTGGTATCCTTGTCCAGCCGGTGGACGATACCTGCCCGCGGCAATTGCGCTGCTTGCACATCGTGAGCGAGCAGGCCATTGAGCAAGGTACCTGACCAGTTGCCCGGCGCCGGATGGACCACCAAGCCGGCCGGCTTGTTGATCACCAACAGGTGCGAGTCCTCGAACACGATCTGTAGCGGCATGACCTCCGGCTTGAAGGCCTGACTCTGGGGGGTGGGCCGCAACTCGATGACGCCTTGCTCTCCCGCCCGGACCTTGAGCGCCGGCTTGCACAGGGGGGCTCCGTTCTGTGTCACCGCTCCGGCCTCGATCAACTGCTGCAGGTAGCTTCGGGAAAATTCCGGAATCAGCTCCGCCAGCGCACGATCCAGGCGTGTGCCGTGCTGGGCCTCGCCCACAGCCCATTCACGCAGCTCGGCTTCGACCGGACTATCTGCGCTGTCGTCAAGCTCCTCGTCAACAGGGGGGCTCGATATAATCAAACTAGATTCTTTCAAGAGAGTGTGGCCTTAATGCTTCGTACCAAATTATCGGTTGTCAGTACCCTGCTCCTGGCAGCCGGAGCCGTACTGATCGCCGGATGCTCATCCAAGCCTGTCGACAAGACGGCCAGCATGAGTCCGAACAAGATCTATGCCGAAGCCAAGGACGAACTCAGTGCTGGAGCTTACGACAAGGCCATTCCCCTGTTCGAGAAACTGGAAGGCCGTGCTGCAGGCACCCCGCTGGCGCAGCAGGCGCAACTCGACAAGGCTTATGCCCACTACAAGTACCAGGAACCGGCCCAGGCGCTTGCCACCTTGGATCGCTTCATCAAGCTGCACCCTGCCAGCCCGGCCTTGGACTATGCGCTCTACCTCAAAGGCATCATCAATTTCAACGATGACCTGGGCCTGTTCTCCTCGATCACGCGCCAGGATTTGTCCGAACGTGACCAGAAAGCCGCCAAGGAGTCTTTTGAATCCTTCAAGGAACTGGTCACACGGTTTCCCGAATCCCGCTACACCCCCGATGCACGACTGCGCATGAGTTACATCGTCAACTCACTGGCTTTGTATGAAGTGCATGTGGCACGTTACTACTACTCGCGCGGCGCTTATCTGGCTGCCATCAACCGCGCTCAACTGGCCCTCACCGACTACCAGGGGGCCCCGGCCCTGGAAGAGGCCCTGTTCATTCTTGTGAAGTCCTATGAGGCGCTCGACATGCCGCAACTGCGTGACGACAGCAAACGGGTGCTTGAGAAAAACTATCCTCAGAGCGAATACTTGAGCCAAGGGTTCAAGTCGAGCTCAGATCCGTGGTGGAAGCTCTGGTAAACGACACCAGGAATTCCTGCGCCTCTTCCTCGGTATTGAGTCTGCGCATGGGCGGCAAGGCCGCCAACAGGCGACGCCCATAGCCCATGCTCAGCAAACGGGTATCACACAGAACCAGCAGCCCCCGGTCCGTCTCACGCCGAATGAGACGCCCCGCCCCTTGTTTGAGCGCCACGGCTGCTTCCGGCACAAAATAATCGTTGAATGGGCTGCGCCGGGCCTCCTCCAGGCGTTTGGCACGCGCCTGCACCAACGGATCATTTGGCGGCGGAAATGGCAATTTGTCGATCACCACCAATTGAAGTGCTTCGCCGGGAATATCGACCCCCTCCCAGAATGAGGCTGAAGCCACCAGAATGCAGCCCGATTGCCCGGCTTCGGCGCCTTGCCGAAAACGTGTCATCAATTCGCGCTTGGGCAATTGCCCTTGAGCAAGAACCTGCAGACCAGACTCCGGCGGCAAATGCGCCTGCAGGGCCTCACTGATGGCACGCAAAGCGCGCAAGGTCGTTGTCAAAACCAGGGTACGTCCGCCCAACAGGGGCGCCATGCGGGCCACCAAGGCGGCCACCTGCTCGCTGTGGGCCGGATCCGCCGGCTTGGGGAGATTCGCGGGGACATACAAAGCCGCCTGCTGTGGATAGTCGAACGGGCTTTCCACCTGCAGAATTTCGGCCTGCGTCAGGCCACAGGGTTCGGTGAACCAGCTCAGTGCAGCATCGTCGCCCAGGGTGGCAGAAGTGAAGATCCAGGACTTCCCGGTTTCCGCCGTCTCTGGCGGCGACAGCAGCCGGCTCTGCACTGCGGCAGCGATATCCAACGGCGACTCCACCAAGCGCAACTGGCCGCCGACATCCAGCCAACGTACTGAGCCAGCTTCACAATCGCGAGTAAAAAAGTCGGTCAAAGCGGTCAACGCTTCAGCCCGCTCCTGTAAACGCACGAAATCCGGTGAAATTTCGCTGACCGTCGACAAGGCGGCCATTGCCTCAAGGCAGGCCTGATGCAGGGCCGACAAGGCATCGCGCCATGCCTGTGGCTCTATCTCTCCGGGTGCCGCCCCTGTCCACCCCAGCTTGGTGCCTGGATAGGCTCGACCGACGCACAAGCGCAAGTCTCGCGCAGCTCGCTCCAGGACTGACGCACGCTGTGACCAGTCAACCAACCCTCGGGCCTGCTGCAGACCGCAGGCCAGCATATCTCGGGCAAAATCCAGCAACTGCCCGGTGGAGAGTTGCCGGCCGAGGAACTGCACGCCGGTTTCATTGAGCTGGTGCGCCTCGTCAAAAATGACCGTCCTGACCGTCGGCAGCAATTCGGCCATGCCGGACTCGCGCACTGCCAGGTCGGCAAAAAAAAGATGGTGATTGATAACCACGACATCCGCCGCCAGCGCCTCACGGCGAGCCAGATTGACGTGGCATTCACGAAATTTCGGGCACTGGCTCCCCAGGCAGTTCTCTCGCGTGGACGTCACCAGCGGGATAACAGGTGACCGCTCATCCAACCCGGGCAATTCGGCCAGATCACCGGTCCGGGTTTGCTGCGCCCAAATCTCGATCCGAGCCAACGCCCGAGTGACCATGGGCTCAGGTGCTGAAACACCATGACGCGCCAGTTCCATGCGATGCAGACACAAATAGCTGCTGCGCCCCTTGAGCAAGGCGGTCCGCACAGGAAGTCCCAAAGCAGTGATCAGGCGTGGCAAATCGCGTGCGTACAGCTGGTCTTGCAGCGTCTTGGTGGCGGTGGACAACAAAATCCGTTCGCCACTCAGCAATGCGGGCACCAGGTAGGAGAAGGTCTTGCCGACCCCGGTGCCTGCTTCGACGACCAATGCGCCGCCCTGCTCGATGGTTCGAGCCACAGCAAGCGCCATTTCGGTTTGCCCCGGACGCGGCCGAAACTCCTCCACCGTACACGCCAGCACATTGCCTGGCGCAAATGCCTCTAAAACCAGATTCTGCAAACTCATGCGTCAGGCTGGCTCGTTGGGCGTGAGGCTACGTTCAAGGCGGCTGATTTCGTCGCGCAGGACCAAGCGCCTTTTCTTAAGCCGTCGGATCAGCAACTCGTCGAGCGGCAAAACCTGACTGAGGCGGTCGATCGTGGCATCAAGATCGGCGTGCTCGATGCGCAACTCGATCAGATGACGTTCTGGGGAATGAAGATTGGAGTCCAAGAGTCGCAGCAAAAAGACAAACTGGGGAAGCAAACATCCTCATCTCCCCGCTTGCTTCGATAATACGTCTTTCATACCGACTTATCGAGGACTTTGTCCTTCAGACTGCGAACATGAGCAAAGGTTACCGACTTACCGCATCAACCGGCATTCACAAGGGCGACCGTGAATACCAGCAGGATCAGGTGGCGCTCTTGAACCACCCTCGCGTTCACGGCTGCGTATTGGCAGTTGTGGCCGACGGCATGGGTGGCCGCAGCGGGGGGCGTACCGCCTCCGATCAGGTCATGATGACTGCGAAACAGCTGTTCGACCGTTATGCCCCGGAAACTGACGATGCGCCAACACTGCTCAAGCAACTGGTGCAGGAAGCCAACCTGGTCATCAAACTCAGCGCCATTTCTTCCGAGCAGGAACCCCACAGCACGCTGGCCGCCTTTCTGATCAACCCGGGGGGCGATTGCCACTGGATCCATGCCGGTGACTCACGTGTCTACCACTACCATGGGGACCGTCTGATCAAGCGCACACTGGATCATTCGTACGTCCAGACCTTGGTCGACAACGGCAGCATCACGGAAGAGGAAGCCAATGTCCATCCTCAATCCAACATCCTGATGGGCTGCCTGGGTACTGAAAACGATCCCCCGATGGACATGCACTTCATCCCGCAGCTGGCGCCTGGCGACACCCTGATGGCCTGCAGCGATGGCGTCTGGCACTACTTCAACAATACAGAACTTGGGGCAGCCTTGTCCAAGCTGTCAGCCCGTGAAGCCAGCGAGTTTCTGATCGAGAAGGCACGCTCACGTGCCCGTGGCAGTGGTGACAACCTCTCGCTGGTCATCGTCAAGCTCGAACCCCTGGATTGATTGAACAGCGCTTAGGGAGGCGTGGGCAAGGGCTTGGCCGGAGGCTTGCCGACCTTGTCAGCCAAAGCTTTGTCACGCCGCGCCCGGCTCTCCTGCGCCTGACGCTGCTTCTCTTCGTATTCCTGCTTGTCAGCAGCCCGACTTTCCGCGGTCGGCCGGTCACTGCTTTTATCGCGTTCCGTACGGGGCGTGGGCGAAAGCCGGTCCTGTTCAGCCTGCTGCTTGTCGATTTTTTTCTGCTCCGCCCGCTCCAGCCGCTCTTTGTGCTCCTGAATGGCTGCTTCACGCCGTTCAGCCGCTTCCTGCTGATTCTGAAGCGAAGATTTCTCTTCCAGCCGCTGAATCTCTTCCACACCTTTTTGGCGGCGTTGTACATCATTGACCGCGATTTCCTGCCGTCGCAGGTCCTCCATCGTCAATCGGCGGCGGACCCGAACATCACGCAGACAATCATTCACCGCAAAGCGCTGGTAACAAGCCGCTTCCTCTTTGGCGTAGCGAGCCTCCTGGTACCCGCGCTCAGTCTGAATGCGGTCCAACTCCAACTGGAAGGGATCAGGGGCAGACGTTGTCTGCTCAGACGATGGCTGCGCCTGCAACGCACAGGTCGCGAGCCCGATGAGCAGAAAGACAAGCCAGTTTTTCATGTGAGTCGAGTATCGACCACGCGTCGCTCCAAGGACAGAAACTCTTGCGATTGCATTTCGTTGAGTCGCGATACCGTGCGTGGAAATTCGTGAACCAGGGGGCCGTCGGTGTACAGCGCTTCCGGCAACACCGCCGCCGACATGATCAGTTTAACGCGCCGGTCATACAGCACGTCCACCAACCAGGTAAAGCGCCGCGCCTCGGAGGCCATGCGCACCGGCATATGCGGCACGTCGCTCAGGAACACGGTATGGAACTGGGTTGCGATTTCCAGGTAGTCATTTTGCGATCGCGGGCCACCGCACAAAGTCCTGAAATCGAACCAGACCACGCCACCCGCCTTGCGCCGAGCCCGAATCTCCCGTGCCTCGATATGCAGCACCGGGTCTTCATCCTGTGTTTCCGCCAGACGATTGAAGGCATCGGTCATGGCCGCATCAGCGTCGGCGCCCAGCGGCGTGTGGTACAGCTTGACGTGCTCCAGGGTACGCCGGCGGTAATCGGTGCCGTTGTCCACATTCACCACTTCCAGCTGCTGGTTGAGCAAGGCAATGGCCGGCAGAATGCGCTCGCGATGCAAGCCGTTCGGGTAAAGCTCATCCGGACGGAAATTGGAAGTTGCCACCAGACCGACGCCGTTGTCAAACAGCGCCGCCAGCAGGCGATGCAGAATCATGGCATCGGTGATATCGGCCACGTGAAACTCATCGAAGCAGATGAGCTTGTACTTCTTAGCAATGCGCTCGGCCAGCGCATTGAGCGGATTGACCGTACCCTGCAGCTCGGCCAGCTCGCGGTGCACCTCACGCATGAACTCGTGAAAATGCAGCCGGGTCTTGCGCTTGAGCGGTACGGCATTGAAGAAACAATCCATCAGGAAGCTCTTGCCGCGCCCCACCCCGCCGTGCATGTACACCCCTTTCGGGATGTCAGGGCGGTTGATGAGCTTCTTCAATGCGTTGGAACGCTTTTCCTTGTAGCCAGCCCATTCTGTCGCGCAACGCTCCAGCGCAGCAACCGCGTGCAACTGCGCGGGGTCACTGGTGTAACCCCGCGTTTTCAGCTCAGCCTGATAAGCCTTGAGTACGGACGTCAATCCAGTCGACCTGCGCTCAGAAGTTCAGCGTACGCTTGTCCACCGCCAGCGCGGCTTCCTTGGTCGCCTCACTCAGCGACGGGTGGGCATGACAGATGCGCGCGATATCCTCGGCGCTGGCCTTGAACTCCATGGCCACCACGGCTTCGGAGATCAGCTCGCTGGCCATGGGGCCGACGATGTGAACGCCCAGGATTTCATCGGTCTTGGCATCGGCCAGGAATTTCACCATGCCGGTGGTATCGCCCAGAGCGCGCGCGCGGCCGTTGGCCAGGAAAGGGAAGGTCCCCGCCTTGTAGGCCACACCATCTGCCTTGAGCTGCTGCTCGGTACGGCCGACCCAGGCAATCTCAGGGCTGGTGTAGATCACCCAAGGAATGGTGTTGAAATTCACATGCCCGTGCTGACCGGCAATGCGCTCAGCGACGGCCACGCCCTCTTCCTCGGCCTTGTGCGCCAGCATGGGGCCACGCACCACGTCGCCCACCGCCCAGACGCCCGGCAGGCTGGTACGGCAGTCAGCGTCCACCACAATGGCGCCCCGCTCATCGAGCTGCAAACCCACGGCTTCAGCATTCAGGCCGATGGTATTGGGGACACGGCCAATCGAGACGATCAGCTTGTCGACATCGAGCGTCTGCGCTTCACCCTTGGCGTTGGTGTAGGCAATGCTCACACCCTTCTTGCCGGACTTGATCTCGCCGACCTTCACGCCGAGCTCGATCTTCAGGCCCTGCTTGTCGAAAGCCTTCTTGGCCTCCTTGGCAATCTGCTCATCAACGGCACCGAGGAACGTCGGCAGGCCTTCGAGAATGGTCACCTCGGCACCCAGACGGCGCCAGACCGAGCCCATTTCCAGGCCGATCACGCCGGATCCGATCAGGCCCAGCTTCTTCGGCGTGGCACCGATGCGCAGCGCGCCGTCGTTGGACAGGATGTTTTCCTCGTCAAACGGCGTACCCGGCAACGCGCGGGCATTGGAGCCTGTGGCCACGATGACCTGCTTGGCCACCAAGGTCTCTTCGGCAGCGCCAGCCACCTTGATCTCATAGCCACCCTCGACCGCTTTCACAAAGGAACCCCGGCCATGGAAGAACGACACCTTGTTCTTCTTGAACAGGTACAGGATGCCGTCGTTGTTCTGCTTAACCACAGCGTCCTTGCGCGCCACCATGCGCGCCACGTCCATGGACACACCCTTCACATCGATGCCATGCTCGGCAAAGTGCTTGTTGGCGTGCTCGAAGTGCTCAGACGACTGCAACAGCGCCTTGCTTGGGATGCAGCCGACGTTGGTGCAGGTACCGCCCGGTGCCGGGCCGCCCTTCTCGTTCTGCCACTCGTCGATACAGGCCACGTTCATGCCCAGCTGGGCCGCACGAATGGCGGCGATGTAACCGCCAGGGCCGCCACCGATGACGACCACGTCGAATTGTTTGCTCATGTTGTTTCTCGCATAGTCAGAGAAAGTCAGGCTGCGAGCGACGGTCTGCTTCGCGGGACACCGCGGAACCGGCTCTGCCGGGCCGCTGGTGTCGCCCCCTGCAAGGGGGGTGGCGTAGCGACACGCAGTACGCGCAGCCTGGGGGTGTTAAATATCAAACAGCAGGCGCGAAGGATCTTCCAGCGCTTCTTTCATCGCCACCAGACCCAGCACGGCTTCACGGCCGTCGATGATGCGGTGGTCGTAGCTCATAGCCAAGTAGTTCATCGGGCGGATCACGATCTGGCCATTCTCGACCACGGCACGGTCCTTGGTGGCGTGCACGCCCAGAATGGCCGACTGCGGCGGGTTGATGATGGGGGTGGACAGCATGGAGCCGAACACACCGCCATTGGAGATCGAGAAAGTACCGCCGGTCATCTCTTCAATACCCAGCTTGCCGTCACGCGCCTTGGCGCCGTACTCGGCAATCTTCTTTTCGATGTCGGCAAAGCTCATCTGGTCGGCATTGCGCAGGATCGGCACCACCAGACCGCGGGGCGAACCGACCGCGATACCGATGTCGAAGTAGCCGTGATAGACGATGTCGTTGCCGTCGACCGAAGCGTTGAGCACCGGGTACTTCTTCAGGGCATGCACGGCAGCTTTCACGAAGAAGCTCATGAAGCCGATCTTGACGCCGTGCTCTTTCTCGAACTTGTCCTGGAAGCGCTTGCGCATTTCCATCACCGGTGCCATGTTGACCTCGTTGAAGGTGGTCAGAATGGCGTTGGTGGACTGCGACTGCAGCAGACGCTCGGCCACACGGGCGCGCAGGCGGCTCATCGGCACGCGCTGCTCGGGGCGTTGGCCCAGATCAACGGAAGGTGCCGCCACCTGAGGCAGGGCCTTGGTCGGCACACCGGTCGGAATGGCAGCCGGAGCCGGCTTGGCGCCACCGGCCACGGCGGCCAGCACATCACCCTTGGTAACGCGGCCATCCTTGCCCGTGCCGGCCACGGAACCCGCAGCGAGCTGGTTGTCGGCCATCAGCTTGGCAGCAGCCGGCATGGCCACGCCGGCCTTGGAGGCCGATGCCTGGGCTGCAGCAGTGACAGGAGCGGCAGGTGCCGCTGCGGGCGCGGCTGCCGGTGCAGCAGCACCGGCCTTGGCTTCGGTGTCGATACGAGCAATCAGCTGCTCGGCCACCACCGTGCCGCCATCACCCACCAGGATTTCAGCCAGCACGCCGGCAGCAGGTGCCGGCACTTCCAGCACCACCTTGTCGGTTTCGATCTCGATCAGGATCTCGTCGGCGGCGACGGCCTCACCGGCTTTTTTCTTCCACTGCAACATCGTGGCTTCCGCCACGGACTCGGACAGTTGCGGCACTTTGACTTCTACGATAGCCATTTGAATTCTTTCCGTATCTTTTTAGGTTCACGGGACAGGCCGTCAGGCCCGTCCCAAACTGATGAAGAAACTAGCGACCTTATTTGCTCAGAACAAAACCCTTGAGCTTGCCAAAGGCGCCGTCAACCAGTGCCTTCTGCTGCTCTTGGTGCAGGTGCGAGTAGCCGACTGCCGGCGACGCCGAGGCGGCACGGCCGGAGTAACCCAGCTTCTGGCCTTCGCTCATGTTCTCGTGAATGTTGTGCTGGATGAAGAACCAGGCGCCCTGGTTCTGCGGCTCATCCTGGCACCACACGATGTCGCTGGCATTCGGGTACTTCTTGAGCTCAGCGGCAAAGGCCTTGTGCGGGAAGGGATAGAGCTGCTCGACGCGGATGATGGCCACGTCGTCGGAGCCCTTCTCCTCGCGCTTCTTGACCAGGTCGTAATAGACCTTGCCGGAACAGGCGATGACACGCTTGACCTTGTCGGCCTTGATGTCCTTCTGCTCGGGAATAACGGTCTGGAACGAGCCCTTGGTGAACTCGGACAACGGCGAGGTCGCATCCTTGTTGCGCAGCAGTGATTTGGGCGTCATGATGATCAACGGCTTGCGCAGGTTGCGGACCATCTGGCGGCGCAGCACGTGGAAGATCTGGCTGGCCGTGGTCGGCTGCACCACTTGCATGTTGGTGTCGGCGGCCAACTGCATGAAGCGCTCCAGACGCGCCGAGCTGTGCTCCGGGCCCTGGCCTTCGTAGCCGTGCGGCAGCATCAGCGTGATGCCGTTGACGCGACCCCACTTCACCTCGCCAGAGGCGATGAACTGGTCGATCACCACCTGGGCGCCGTTGGCGAAGTCGCCGAACTGTGCTTCCCAGATCACCAGAGTGTTGGGGTCGTTGGAGGCGTAGCCGTATTCGAAGCCCAGCACCGCCTCTTCCGACAGGATGGAGTCGATCACGACGAACGGCGCCTGGTTCTCGGCCACGTTCTGCAAGGGCACGTAGGTACCGGTGTCCCACTTCTCGCGGTTCTGGTCGTGAATCACGGCGTGGCGGTGCGTAAACGTACCGCGGCCGCAGTCTTCGCCCGACAGGCGCACCGGATAGCCGCTGGCCACCAGCGAGGCAAAGGCCATGTGCTCGCCCATGCCCCAGTCCACCGGAATGTCACCCCGGCCCATGGCTGCACGGTCGTCATACACCTTCTTCACCAGTTGGTGCGGCGTGATGCCGGCCGGAATGGTGGTCAGCTTCTCGGACAGTCGTTTCCACTCGGTCAGGGGAATGGCCGTGTCGCCGACATCGGTCCACTTCTTGTCGAGGAACGGTGACCAGTCGACCGCGTACTTGCTCTTGAAGTTGGTCAGCACCGGGTCGACCGTATGCTTGCCCGCATCCATGGCGGCGCGGTAGGCCTTGACCATGTCGTCACCGAGCGACTCGCCCAGACCCTGGGCTGCCAGCTTGTCGGCGTAGAGCTTGCGCGTGCCGGGGTGGGCCGCAATTTTCTTGTACATCAGCGGCTGCGTCAGCGCCGGCGTGTCCTGCTCGTTGTGGCCGAGCTTGCGGAAGCAGGTGATGTCCACCACCACGTCCTGGCGGAACTCCATGCGGAACTCCAGCGCCAGTTGTGTGGCCAGCACCACGGCTTCAGGATCGTCGCCATTGACGTGCAGCACCGGTGCTTCGACCATCTTGACGATGTCGGTGCAATACACGGTCGAACGCATGTCGCGCGGATCGGACGTGGTGAAACCGATCTGGTTGTTGATGATGATGTGCACCGTGCCGCCAGTGGAGTAACCACGGGTCTGGGCCAATGCCAGGGTTTCCTGGTTGACGCCCTGGCCGCCAAAGGCGGCGTCGCCGTGCACCAGCACCGGCAGCACTTGCTTGCCGAGTGGGTCGCCACGACGGTCCATGCGAGCGCGGACCGAACCTTCGACCACCGGGTTCACGATTTCCAGGTGCGAGGGGTTGAACGCCAGGCTCAGGTGCACCGGGCCGCCAGGGGTGGACACGTCTGAGCTGAAGCCCTGGTGGTACTTCACGTCACCGGCCGGCAGATCTTCCGGCGCCGTGTGGTCGAACTCGGCGAACAGGTCGCCCGGCATCTTGCCCAGCGAGTTCACCAGCACGTTCAGGCGACCGCGGTGGGCCATGCCGATCACGATTTCCTGCACGCCCTTGGCGCCGGCCGACTGGATCAACTCGTCCATGGCGGCAATGAAGCTCTCGCCACCTTCGAGCGAGAAACGCTTCTGACCGACGTACTTGGTATGCAGGTAGCGTTCCAGGCCTTCGGCGGCGGTCAGGCGGTCAAGAATCTGCTTCTTGCGCTCTGCCCCGAAGCTGGGCTTGCTGCGCACACTCTCCAGCTTTTGCTGCCACCAGCGCTTTTGCGTCTGGTCGGTGGTGTGCATGAATTCGGCGCCGAGAGTACCGCAGTAGGTTTCGCGCAGCGCATTGAGCAGCTCGCGCAGCGGCATGGTGGTCTTGCCGAAGAAGGTGTTGCTAGTGTCGAACACCGTTTCCTGGTCCGCGTCGCTGAAGCCATAAAACGACGGCTCCAGCTCAGGAATGGCCGGGCGCTCGGTGCGCTTGAGGGGGTCCAGGTCGGCCCAACGTTGACCCACATTGCGGTAAGCAGCAATCAGCTGTTGCGCTGCAGTGCGCTTGCGACCCAGTTCGGCATCCGCGCTGGCCACCACCACCTTGGTACCGCCCTGCTTGGCGCGCTCGGCGAAGGCATTGATGACGGGCAGGTGGGGAATATCTTTGGCGTTGCTGCCATCAACGGCGGGCACATGCTGCAGCGCGTCGAAATAGTCACGCCAGTTGTCGGGCACGCTGCCGGGGTTGGCCAGGTAGTTCTCGTACATCTCTTCGACATACGGAGCATTCCCGCCAAACAGGTAGGTGTTGTCCTGATAGGTCTGGTAGACAGACGCTGGGTTGGAACCCTGAGAAGTGGATTCACTCATATTTCGCTGACCTCCGTTTCCCTGCGGGAAACTTTTAGTTGGTTGAGAAAACCTTCCGCGACACGGCTTAACCGGTTGGCGGATGCGACTGTGGCTGGGAAGGGCCTAGTACAAATGTAATTGTGCCACTGAATCGGCATTGCCGGGGAAAACTTATGCTTTCCCCGGCAACGACTTATGTTTTGACCGGCGAAGCGAGCTGGCTGCGGATTTGTTGCAAGGCAGCCGGGTCGTCCATGGTCGTCAGATCGCCCGGATCACGCCCCTCGGCCACCGCCTGCAGCGCCCGCCGCAGCAGCTTGCCGCTACGCGTCTTGGGCAGCAGGTTGACGAAGAACACGCGCGACGGCCGCGCCACGGCGCCGAGCTGGCTGTCCACCAGCTTCATGACCTCGCCTTCGAGCTTGAGGCGCGCCGCATCGTCCGTGAGGCCGCTGGCATCCTTGGCGACGGCAAAGGCCATGGCCACCTGGCCCTTGAGCTGGTCGGCCACGCCGACCACGGCCACCTCGGCCACATTGGGATGGCTGGCAATGCTCTCCTCGATCTCACGCGTTCCCAGGCGGTGGCCGGCCACGTTGATCACGTCGTCGGTGCGGCCGAGGATGAAGTAATAACCATCCTGGTCGCGGATGCCCCAGTCGAAGGTGCTGTAGATCAGGCGGCCAGGGATGCTCTTCCAGTAGGTGTTGACGAAACGTTCGTCGTCGCGCCACACCGTCTGCATGCAACCAGGTGGCAGCGGGCCCTCGATGGCCACCACGCCCTTCTGGTTGGCACCGGTCAGTTCCTCACCGGTGTTCTCGTCGATCAGCTTGACGTTGTAGCCGTACATGGCCACGCCCGGGCTGCCGAACTTGCTCGGCGCCTTCTCTACGCCATTGGCAATAGTCAGGATGGGCCAGCCGGTTTCGGTCTGCCAGTAGTTGTCGATGATCGGCACGCCTAGGCCTTCGCTGATCCACTGCGCCGTGGGCTCGTCCAATGGCTCGCCGGCCAGGTACAGCGCCTTGAGGCTGGACAGGTCGTATTTCTTCAGGAAGGCCGGGTCCTGTTTTTTCAGCACACGCACGGCAGTCGGCGCCGAGAACATCCGGGTGACCTTGTACTTCTCGACCAGTTGCCACCAGATGCCGGCATCCGGCCGGGTCGGCAGCCCTTCGTACATGATGGTGGCCATGCCGGCGATCAGCGGGCCGTAAATGATGTAACTGTGCCCCACCACCCAGCCAATGTCGCTGGTGGAGAAATAGGTTTCGCCCGGGTTGCCCTGGTAGATGTGCTTCATGCTGGCAGCCAACGCCACTGCGTAGCCGCCCGTGTCGCGCTGCACGCCCTTGGGCTTGCCGGTGGTACCGGAGGTGTACAGCGTGTAACTGGTGTGGGTGGCATCAACCCACTCGCACGGCACCGGGGTTTGCAGATGTTTTTCGCGCAGAGCCCCCCACAGATAGTCGCGGCCAGCTACCAAATTCATAGCAGCCAGTTGACGATCCACCAGCAGAACGGCTTGCGGCTTGTGCTTGGACAGGTTGATCGCCTCGTCCAGCAGCGGCTTGTAGGGCACCACCTTGCCGCTGCGCGAGCCGGCATCGGCGCTAACCACCACCTTGGGCTCGGCATCTTCGATACGCGAAGCCAGAGAACCGGAAGCGAAGCCGCCGAACACCACCGAGTGGATGGCACCGATGCGCGTGCAAGCCAGCATGGCAAAGGCGGCCTCGGCAATCATGGGCATGTAGATCAGCACACGGTCACCCTTTTGCACGCCCAGCGCCAGCAGGCTGGCCGCCATGCGCTGCACCTCGGTGTGCAATTCGCGGAAGGTGTAGACGCGCTCTTCGTTGGTCTCGGTGCTGACGAAAATCAGCGCCGGCTGGTCGGCCCGGTCTTTGAGATGCCGGTCGACGGCGTTATGGCACAGGTTGGTGGTACCGCCAACATACCAGCGTGCAAACGGCGGGTTGCTGTAATCGCAAATCTGCTGCGGCGGTGTCTGCCACTCGATGAGCTGCGCCTGCTCGGCCCAGAAAGCGTCGCGCTGGTCAATGGAACGGCGCTGAAACTCGGCGTAGCGGGTCATTCTGGATCTCCTTCGGGCTCTTGAAATAAGTAACTGAATTCATAATTATGGATAACGGGCTTGCAGAAAACTGACGCAGTCACCCGCTCAGCGCCCCGCAGCGGCCATTTTGAGGCGTGGCGCCAGCCACGGCAAATGCAACAGCAGCCAGGTCAGAACGCTTCCCAGCACGGCACCGGCCAAGACATCGCCAGGGTAATGCAGGCCCAGGTAGACACGGCTCAGCGCCACCAACAATGCCAAGCCATACCAAAGAGGCCACAGGCCGCGCCGCAGCAAGGCCGCCAGCAGCGTCGCCAACATGAAGGCATTGGCCGCGTGGCCGGATGGAAAAGAACTGTTGGGCCGGATCGCCTGCACCTCATCCGCCGACACCCGCAACTCGGCCCCCAGTGCCACAAAGGGCCGCGGGCGCAGCACCTCGTACTTGATGGCGTTGTAGGCCCCCGCCACCACGCCATAAACCAGCGCCAGGCAAAGACAAGCCACCGCCACAGCCCGCCAGGCGCACTGGTGCCGCCGCATCCGCCAGCCCATCGCCACGATCACCCCGGCAACTGCATAGGCGCTCCCCAGATAGGTGAGCCAGGGCATCAGCGTGTCCAGCAGAGGGCTGGCCCAGGCCTGGTTCACCCAGAGCAAAAGTGCCCGGTCCCACGGCAGCCAGTCCATCAAGCGTCCTCCGGAGAATCAGAGCATCTCAAAACGCTATCTTATTGATAGCGTTTGGTGCATATTCCATAAGGCAGAGAAGCCAAAACGGCGCCCCTGCCAACTAACCCTGTTTCACCAGAGCCAGCACGTCCTTGAACGCCGGGTGCTCCGCCGAGCGCAGCCACTCAAAGGCCACCATCTCGGTCGTCACCAGTTCCGCACCCGCGCCGGCCAGGCGGTCGAAGGCGGCGTCGCGGTTGCGCTCGGTGCGCGAGCCGCAGGCGTCCGTCACCACCCAGACGTCGAACTCGTCTTCCAGCAGGTCCAGCGAGGTCTGCAGCAGGCAAACATGGGCTTCGCAACCGGCAATCACCACCGTGTTGCGCGAGGCCGGCCCAGCCGCCGGCTTCTGCAGGTGCTTGGGCAGGCTTCGCGCATTGCCCTGCGGCGCACGTGCCGGCGGGCGCAGCATCTCGCCCAGCCCCTCTTCCACCGCGCTGAACTGCATCTTGGCCAGCGTCTTGCCGCCGGCCTGTTCGATCAAGGTCTTCAGTTCCGGCACGTTGGGGCCAAGCGCCGACGGGTTTTCCTCTGTCGCCCACAGAGGCACCTGCAGCAGGCGCGCCATCCGGGCCAGCCGCTGGGCATTGGCCAGCACGGCGGCACCCTCATGGATAGCAGGCATCAGGCGGGTCTGGTAGTCCACCAGCACCAGTTGGGAGTCTTCAAGTTCAAGCAGCATGTCAGTCTTCTCGTTGGATCAATCAAGTGTTCAATACAGGCCCAATACAGGCGCGCCGATCAGGCGGTCACCCGCACCACCACGCGGCCGCGCACTTGGCCGGCCATCAGTTGTTGCGCCTTGGCGATCGCGTCTTCAAGCGGCACTTCCTCGATCATGCGTTCGAGCAAGGCCGGGTCTAGGTCACGCGCCAGACGGTCCCAGGCACGCTGACGTTTGGCTAGCGGCGCCATGACCGAATCGATGCCAGCCAGCGTCACACCACGCAAGATGAAAGGCGCCACCGAGCCCGGCAAGTCCATGCCCTGGGCCAAGCCGCAGGCCGCCACCACGCCGCCGTAGCGCGTCTGCGCCAAGGCATTGACCAGGGTGTGCGAACCCACAGCATCCACCACCGCAGCCCAGCGCTCCTTTTGCAGCGGCTTGCCGGCGCTGGCCAGTTCCGCACGGTCGATGATGGCGCTGGCGCCCAGGGCCTTGAGGTAATCCGCCTCTGCCGCCTTGCCGGTGGCAGCCACCACCTGATAGCCGAGTTTGCCCAGCAAGGCGATGGCCACGCTGCCCACGCCACCGGTGGCGCCGGTCACCAAGACCTCGCCGCTGCCGGGCTTCACACCATGGTCTTCCAGAGCCAGCACGCACAGCATGGCGGTGTACCCGGCGGTGCCGATGGCCATGGCTTGGCGCGGCGTGAAGGCCTGGGGCAACCTGACCAACCAGTCGCCTTTCAGGCGCGCCTTCTCGGCCAGACAACCCCAGTGGGTTTCGCCCACACCCCAGCCGTTGTGCACAAAGGCATCGCCCGCCTTCCAAGCGGGGTGACTGGACTCCAGCACCGTACCGGCGCCGTCGATGCCGGCCACCATCGGCCAGTTGCGCACCACCGGCCCCTTGTTGCAAATGGCCAATCCGTCCTTGAAATTGAGCGTGGAGTACTGCACTGCCACCGTGACATCACCAACCGGCAAACGGGACTCATCCACTTGCTGCAGCGAAGCCGTGAAACCATTGGCGTTATCCAGCAGAAGCGCTTTGAACATGGAAAACCTCTTAAATTCAATATGAATCAATGTGTTAGAAAGTTTTTCAGGAAAAAACTTTAACTTGACACTCCGCACACCAAGCCGCTATGCTACCCGTCATGCGGATCTCCGTCCTCCTCCTCACCCTGTTGCTGGCCTTCAGTGCGCATGCCAATCCGGCTGGCCAGGGCGACGATATGGATCATTTCCTGGCGGAAAAGGGCCTGCTGGGCAAAATCGGGCAGATGGGCCAGAACGTCGGCAGCAAGGCGTCTGAGCTGGTCGTGACGGCCATGGGCGCCTTGGGCGTTCCTTACCGCCGCGGTGGCAACAACTACGAAACCGGTTTCGATTGCAGTGGCTTCGTGCGCACCATGTACGAACAGACTCTGGGCCTGATGCTGCCGCGCCGCGCCGAACAGCAGGCAGCCGCCACCGAGAAGATTGACCGCTCCGAACTGCAACCTGGTGATTTGGTGTTCTTCAATACCATGCGCCGCGCTTTCAGCCATGTCGGCATCTACGTCGGCGACAACAAGTTCATCCACTCCCCCAAACCAGGCGCCGAGGTGCGGGTGGAAGACATGCGCATTTCCTACTGGAGCCGCCGGTTCGACGGCGCTCGCCGGGTACCGGATCAATCGGCTCTCGCCCAGACAGACTGACGAGCCCTCCGGCCGGCACAGCGGACGCTGTCCGCCGTCAAAAGCCCACGTCTTCACAGCCCCTCACGCGTATTCGCTGAAAACCGGGCGTATCCGGTCTACACCGAGCAAGCCAAGACCTCGTGACGGGCAACAAGACCCGGCACAGCCGCTCACTTCCCGCCTGCCCTGACCGCCCGCGCCTTGGCTTCAGGCACACCTTGTGCGTAGATCTGTGGCTCTTGCATCATCCGCCAAGGCGCTACATCACGCCAGGCTGACGCTCAACGCCCCGGCGAGAGATCGACTTCCACGCCCTGACCCCGATCCAGCGAATCACCAGCGGCCTTGCCCGGCGCATTACGCGTGACGGTCACCTGCCGCGGCCCGCTCGCTGCGGCCACAGCGACACGGCCGGAGCCGCCGCCACCCGTCGCGCCGCCGGATGACGATCCACCGCCCCCGCTGGAGGTCGACCCTGTTGAGGAGGAACCACTGCCTTCGCTGGCGCCACCACTGGAGGAAGTCGAGCCGTTGCCCGTCGTACCGTTGCCGCCCCCGGTAGACGAGGACCCTGTTCCGGCGCCATTGCCTGAACCACCTGAACTGCCGGTGCCGCCGGTCGCGGCTGGTGATGTCCCACCGCCCGTGCCACCAGGCGCCCCGGCTGCGGTCGGTGGCAGCGATGGCAGATCAGCACTGGCATACGAGGTCACCGGAGCCGGCGGCGGGGGTGGCGCCAGTGGTGGCAGTGGCGGCAACACGATCACCGGCGGCCTAACAATGACGGCAGCCGGAGGCACCTTCTGCTCATCGCGCTGCGGCACGCCGTTGATGAACGGCACGCCGGTTCCTTTGCCTTCCACGGCAGGGAAACTGCCGCTGAAATAACTGTTCTTGGACTCCACGACCACACGGCCGGCTCGTCCGCTCAGATCGGCCCGGGTACCGGCGTACAGATCAGCGGCGGTCACGTTGAGCGCCAGGTTCATCGTGGTGTCGGCCCGCGCTATCAGCGTCGCGGCGTTCGCACTGCCGCGAACCTCCCGCCCCGTCAGCGTGGCAGTAGCGCCTGCCGTCACGGCCGCATCCAGCACCTGCTGGGCGGTGGCCGTCACCGACGAACCGCTGATGGTGCCGCTGACGTTGCGGCCGCTCACCGTGGCAGCGCCGCCGGCTGCGACATTGGCGGCCACATTGCCGTCACTGTTGAGTACCACGGCACCCGCGCTCGTCGTGGATCCGGTCACATTGCCGCTGGCCGTCAGTGAGCTGGTCACGCCGGCCGCCGTGGCTTTGAGCGTGCTGTTGCTCAGGGCCACATCGCCCCTGGCATCAATCGCATAGCCCCGCACCCAGAGGGTGTTGTCCAAGGTGAAGTTCCTGGCCGTGACATTGAGCTGCCCCAGCGCATTGCCGTCGGCGCCACCGCTGCGCAGCGTCACGTCACCGCGGTTGTTGCCATTACCGGCATTGGTGGCCAGCGTCAGGCCGTAGGCGATAGTCGCGTTGTTCTGGACCGCGCCGCGAAGTGCAATGTCACGGCCCTCGGTCGCCAGCGTGGTGTCGGCCAGCAGCTTGATGCCACCATCGAACACCAGCCCGCCGGCACCGGTGGCCGTCAGCTTGCCGCCGATGCCGGAGCCGGCAGCGCCCGAGGTGAGCGACAGACTCTGCAGCGTGACGTCGTTGAAACTCAGGTTCATCAAGCGGTCCACCATCACCGATTCCGCGTAGGTATCGGACTTCACGTCCACCTTGCCGCCCTGCACCACTGCGTTCACGCCACCCTGAACGGTGTTGATCGGGGTCAGCACGCTGCCTTGGTTGTTCGCTCCCGATGGCGTCTTGGCCACCGTGACGTGGGTACGATTCTGCGAGAGGTAGCCTTGGTCCTGAACTGTCCAGCCATTGTTGTTCGTGCTGAGGGACAGCAGGCTCTGCTGCCACTCCACGGTCGGGGCCGATGCAATCGGCGCAGAGTTGTTCCGGATGTTGCCGGAATCGTCCAAATGACCATTGAGATGAAGGTTCAGCCCCCATTCGTTGCCGACCGCGCCCTCTCGATTGTTGGCAATCGTGACGCCAGACGCATCTGTGTACTGCACTGAAATGCCGCTCTTGGTGTTCTCGATCCGGTTGTTCTGGACACTGCCGGTATTGCCAACGCCGTTGATCAGGATGCCGGTACGGACATCATGAATGTTGTTGTTGCGAAGCGTGAACCCTGTCGCCCCGCTTTGCACAAAGATACCTCGACTGACATTGGGCTTGCTCGTAGCGTAATAGTCGTAGTAAGGCGCATTGATCGGCCCGGCGATCTCCATTCCCTCCACAGTGACGTTGTTGGCTTTGATCGTGATGGCGTCCACCCCGTTCACCACGCTCAGATCGGGCACCTCCAGCTTGGCACCCGTTTCGCCTTTCAACGTCAGATTGGCCTTGTTCAGGCTGAACTGCTGGGCATAAGTGCCGGCACCCACGTTGATGGTGGCGCCACTGCTGTTGGCTTGGTCAATCGCGGTAGCAATCGTCATGGCCTGGGTACCGCCCCCACTGAGCGTGCCGACACCCACCTCGAAGTTCTGCGTCGCCACCGAGCCGTTCCAATCCTGGATGTAGCTCGAACCCGCCGTTGGCAGGTTGACGGCGTAGTCATAGGCGTTCTGTTTGGTGCGCTGCAGCCAGGTGTACTGGCTGCTGTCGGTGCTGCCCGCGTTGCGAACGGCATAGTCAAAACCTGCAATGTTCAAATTGCCGAAATCGCGAGAAGCCGATTCGTCCTGCATGTAAACAGGATTCAACTCATTGAAATGGTTGTTGCCTTCAATGGTGATGTTGTTGACCTGTTGGTTATAGCTCTTGTTGGCCTGGTACAGCGCCAGCCCACCCCAAATATTGTTCAGGGTGGTGACATTACGTACCGTCACATTGGCACTGTCGGTCAGTTGAATACCAGCACCTTGGGTTTCCTCGCCGTCACTGACTCGAGCACCGTTGAGAGTCACGTTGTCGATCAGCGCACCGTCCACGCCGTTCAAGTCCAGTTCAGCCTTGCCGGCACCGCGACTGGTGACATTGCGAATGGTGAAGTTACGCAGAGGGAAATTTGCGACGTTTCCTGGTGAAACCTTGATGCCATAGGCCGAAGCGTAGTAGGCGGACGGCCCGTAAAAAGTGAAGTCTTGCAGCGTCACATCATTGGCAGTGACGTTCATTCCATAGGAGCCGCTGCCTGCAGTGACGCTGCGCGCATCGATGATTGTGGACGCCTGGCCGGCACCACTCAACGTCATCGCCTTCTTGATCTCCAGCATCGATGTCTGAACAAATGTGCCGGCACCAACGTTCACCGTGCCGCCGGTGCTGACCAGATCAACGCCCTCCTCAATACGGCTTTTGCTACCCGTCTGGCTACCAAGGGCGGTGACGGCCAAGTTCGACATGCTGCCCTGGAAGCCGGCGGTGCTGAGGTCGGTATCCGTACCACTCATCAGGAAGGGGGAGAAGTCCACCGCGCCAACGGTACGGGCCAGGATCGAACTCTCACTTGCCGTCCCCCACCAGTTGCCGGACGCATTGACGGTTGCCCCCCCGTTGACGGCGACCCCCTTGCCAGTTCCCGTCAGCCGGTTACCCGAAACCGTGACCGTGGTCGCGGCAGAGTTGGCATTGCTATTGGAGTCGATGTACACATCCGCCGTATCGGCCGCTACGGAGGTGGTCAGGCTGACGTCGTTCTGGCTGACCTGCGCATTCGGCGTCGGCCCGCTGAGTTCGATGCCATGGCTAGAAACACCGCCCGCCACATCGCTGATGTTGTTGCGACTGACGACCAAGCCTGTCGTGGTGCCGCCGGACGGTGCGCCATACATGCGGCCATGGTTGACCAGTATGCCTTCGGCGATGAGGTTGGAATGCACGCCACTGATCTGGTTGCGCGCAATCGTGACACCGCTGGCCGTTGTCGTGCCCTCCGAACTGCCGATCCAGATGCCTTTCGCACCGTTGTAAACGGTCTCGCCGTTGCCGTTGTATTGCGAGGAAGTTGCACCGGTGATGCTGATATCACGAACGATGTTGTCTTCAATCGCCAGATTGGAGGTGGCGCCGCCACGGACGCGGGCGAAAATGCCGGCCACCGTCTTGCCCCAGCTGCCGGCCGCAGCGTTCGTCGGGCGGATGTCTTCGATCAGGTTGTATTTGATGGTGACGTTGTCTGCCGGTTCGATCGCGACCGCACGGATGCCATCCCCACTGTTGACACCGTAGACGCCGTGAATACGGTTATAGGACAGGGTTGCGCGGTTGGGGCGCGCCGCGCCGTTGCTGCTCAACCCGATCTGGACACCGTACGGTCCATTGGCATTGCTGATGTCGAAGCCGCTGACGGTCACGTTCTCGGCGTCAATCAGCACGCTGGAACAGACGCCGCCGCCCCATGCAGTACAAGAATTGATGATCGGTGCGTTCGCCCCGGGCCCTACTTGGTCCGCTGCCCCAAGGGCACCTATCACGGAAACACCTGCCTTGCTCACCCGGAACCCGGCATAGGTACCGGCAGCCACATTGACCCTGCCCCCAACAGCTGCCACGTCCACGCCATTCTGGATGCGGGCATTCGAACCGTTGACATTGACCGTGCTCGCTGTCCCCGCAAGCGTGGCGCCAGTCTTCAGGGTGATGGCCGCATTGAGATCGACAGTCGGCGCATTAAGAGTCAGATTACGGGCATTGGCGTTGCCACGGGTATCAACCGCAGCATCCACCGTCACCTTGCTGTCGGCCTGTACGGTTACGTTGGTTGTATTGAGTGCGCTCACCAGAGAGTCGGCATTGACAGTCTCGGTATCTCCTGCCGTGCCACTGGAGTTGCTGCTTATCACCGCATAGACCGGGTCCAGCAGCAAGAAGCCCGTATTGCCCTGGGCCGCGGTCGTATCTACCGTGCCGGCAAAACCCAGTGCCTGCTTGCCAGAAACCTCCACGGCCCCACCGTCACCACCCGTTGCACCGCCGCGGGCCGAGATCGAGCCGTTGAAACGTGTCGTGCCATCAGCCCAGACCACCACCGTCCCGCCATCGCCGTTGCCCAGCGCATCCGCCTGGAGCGTGGCCCCCGAAGCAACCGTGGTCATCTGCGCATTACGCAACGGCCCTTGCCCCTGCCAATTACCGCCTACAAAAACAGAACCACCGCCGGTATCCCCTGAGGCGTCAAGACGTGCGGTCCCCCTCAACTCGACGGCATTACCGGTCACACTGATCTTGCCACCTGCCTCGCCAGCACCGCCCGTGGCGTCCACCTGCCCAGACACTTGGACCCCGCCTGCTCCCCCCGCCTCAAGTACGACGACCCCTTCGCGCCCGCCCAGCGTACGCGCTTGGATGATGCCGTCCATGTTGATGACGTTGTTGACGATGGCACTCGCGCTGGAAGCCGTCAAAATGACTCTGCCACCATCGGCCCGAATGGTGCCGCTGTTGGAAACCTTGGCAGCGGGTGCCGCAGCGGTACTTCCTGCGGCAAATTCATAAAGTCCGCCATTGAGCGAGACTGTGGCGGTGGAGACACCGCCAAGCAGCACCGACCCGCGGTTGGCCACGATCACACCTTGGTTGCTCACCGATGGCGCTACCAGGGCTACCAGCCCGGCGTCGGCAGCAGTAATGGTGCCTTCGTTGGTGATGCTCCCGCTGATCGCATCATCAATGGGGATCGGCCCTTCAGCCATGAACATCGATTGGTCGATGCGACCGGTGGTCACGATCAATGATCCGACGTTGATGTTCGCCCCTTGGTGGAAATAGACACCATTGGGGTTCTGCAGGACTACCGTGCCGGGGGCCAGGATCGATCCATAGATCTCGGACATGTTGGCGCTGGCGGCCACGCGATTCAGCACCGCAGCGTTGGCATTCGGCTGAATAAACTGGACGGTCTTCCCTGCGTCGATGTTGAATGACTGCCAATCGAGCACAGCGCGTTGCGTGGACTGCGTCAGGGTCAGTTGGCTGCTCGTGAGTTGAGAGCTCACCGTACCCGCCGCCACGGTGCCGCCGGTGGGCAACCCTGACACGGTTCCGGGGTTGATGGTGTCGGCCCACAACGGCGCGCAAAAGCACAAGGCCACCGCCAACGGCAAGGTCTTGAGGGTCGGTCTGGCCGTTTCGGCACGCGGCCGGCGGTGGTGTTTCGAGAACCTGCGTTGTTGACTTGTCATGTTGCTCTCCTTCCCTCACTCATTTCCGACCCAACTAAAACCGAACCATCAGCGATGCCAGCAAGCGCATCGTCTTGCCGCTGTCCGGCGCGCTGCTGGCCAGCGGCTTGGTCAAAGGCCAGACGGCTTCCACCTGCGCCGTCACGTTGCCGGCCATGAACAAGCGCGCCCCAATGCCCGCCGACGCCAGGCTTTGCGTGGCCGGCGTCCCAGCCGACTGCACCACCACCTGGGTGACCTCACCGATTTCGTAGAAACCGAGCAGTTGGTAGGCAGGTAGCCATGACAAGGTCGAACTCGCCTGGTAACGCGGCTCCAGGCGCAGGGCCAAGCCACGATCGCCCACCAGTTCGGCCGACTCGTAGGCCCGTCCGATGCGCCGGCCACCCAAGGCCAACTGTTCAGATGACAGCAAGGGGGTATCCCCGGTCCACTGGCCCAGCACACCCAGCGTCAAGGCCCAGCGGGCGCTCAGGGGCTGGACGCGCGTGTAGTCGAAAGTCAACTTGCTGAACATGCCGTCCGCCCCAGCGCGGCTTTTCAAGGGATCGGCCTTGGTAGTGCCACCCACGCCCTGGCTGACATCCAGCTCCAGGGTGTTCTGGCCGTCCCAGCGATCCAGCAGCAACCAGCTCAAGCCAGCACGAATGGCACGGATGCGGTCTTCGGTGGTACGCGTTCCCCCGCTGCTGCCGTCGATGTCGGTGACGTCATACACCAGGCGGCTCAGCAGGCTTTGGTTGCGCGTGCGCAGCAGCGGGTACCCCAGCGAGAGGGACACGCCTTCCGAGCGCCCCTGAATATCGTTGGCCTTGAGGCTGTCGCCCGGCTGCGTACGCGCCTGCGACACCGACACCCCCACCTTCAGCCCTTCGTGGCTCAGGGTCTGGCTGTAGGCCAGCTGGTGGTAGGCCATCTCGGTGTCGCCGGTTCCCACACCGATGTAGCGCCACTGGTCGTTGACCCCCAGCAACTGGTTGGCCGATACCCCCACCATCGCCTGGTTAGGCCCCAGGTAGCGGGTCCCATAGTTGTCGATCGAGGCAAAACCCTCGACGTTCTTGATCTTGGCAATCAAGGTCAGATCAGCTGCTCCCGGCACATCGGACGGCGTCAGCACGCTGCGCAACTGCACCCCTGGGAACTCGTTGGCAATCAACAGATAGCGCTCCAGCACCTCGGCACGCAAGGGCCGGATCGACTTGATTTCTTCCCCGATGGCGGCCAGTTCCTTGCGCACGCGCTCGTCGCCTTCGAGGAACACCTCATGGACATAGCCCTCGATCACGCGCAGCGTCAGCCGGCCATCGGTGAGCGTCTGCGGCGGAACAATCACCAGCGACAGGAAATAACCCGCATTGCGGTAGTAGGCGGTCAGCGCCTGCGCCAGACCGAAGATGTCGCTGCCAGTAATTTCGCGACCGACGTAGGTAGCTGTCTGTTCGCGCAGCTGCGCCGGGGTGAAAACGGTGGCCCCGTCGACCTGGATTTCGCGCAGGGTCACGCGGATGGCCTTGACGGCTTCGGGCACCTCATCGCGCACGCCAGCCTTGAGTTCCGGCAGTTGTGCCTCACGGGGAGGCGACACCGGCACATCAAAGCGCTCACGCAGACGGCCCGGATCGACGCTCGCTGGCGGCGGCTCAGCTTGTGCGTGTGCCGCAGCGGACACGACAGCCAGCCCAAAAACACATGCCCAGCGCGCGATGCGCGAGCATGACAAGCCACCGGTAGCAGCCCACGGCCGGCCGGTGACACCTTTTCCTCTGCACTCCATCCCCTGTTCCTCCTGGGAAGACAGTTCAAGCAACAGGGGTGCTTTTTATTTTTTGATGCAGCCTTGCTATGCAGGCCGCCCCCTCCCTCAATGAACCGAGGTCATTGTAACGATATGTGTTGATGTGTGTCAGCCCTGGATTTGACCCTTATCCGAGAGGTCACTTTCCCAATGAAAAAGGGGTGCACCATGTGCACCCCTTTGTTACAAATACCGCGCCTCAGCGTTTGGCCGGCGGCACGTCCGTACAACTGCCGTGCGCCACTTCCGCCGCCATGCCGATGCTCTCGCCCAGCGTGGGGTGCGGATGGATGGTCTTGCCGATGTCCACCGCATCGGCGCCCATCTCGATGGCCAGCGCAATCTCGCCGATCATGTCGCCCGCATGGGTGCCGACAATCCCACCGCCAACGATGCGGTGCGTTTCTTCGTCGAACAGCAGTTTGGTCACGCCTTCGTCACGGCCGTTGGCAATGGCGCGGCCGGAAGCCGTCCACGGGAACAGGCCCTTCTTGACCTTGATGCCCTGCGCCTTGGCCTGGTCTTCGGTCAGGCCGACCCAAGCCACTTCGGGATCGGTGTAAGCCACGCTCGGAATGACGCGAGCATTGAACGCCGCGCTGGCCAATTCATGGTTGCCTTGCAGTTCGCCGGCAATCACCTCAGCCGCCACATGCGCCTCATGCACCGCCTTGTGTGCCAGCATGGGCTGGCCGACGATGTCGCCGATGGCGAAGATGTGCGGCACGTTGGTGCGCATCTGGATGTCGACGTTGATGAAACCACGATCGGTGACACTGACGCCCGCTTTGTCGGCAGCAATCTTCTTGCCATTGGGGCTGCGTCCCACGGCTTGCAGCACCAAATCGTAGGTCTGCGGTGGCGGAATCGTTCCACCCGGTTCAGCACTTTCGAACGTCACCTCAATGCCGGCCGGCGTGGCTTTCGCGCCCACCGTCTTGGTCTTGAGCATGATGTTGTCGAAACGCGGTGCGTTCATCTTCTGCCAGATCTTGACCAGGTCGCGGTCGGCGCCCTGCATCAGACCGTCCATCATCTCCACCACGTCCAGGCGTGCGCCCAGCGTGCTGTAGACCGTGCCCATCTCCAGGCCGATGATGCCGCCACCCAGGATCAGCATGCGTTTCGGCACTTCTTTGAGCGCCAGCGCGCCGGTACTGTCCACCACGCGCGGGTCTTCCGGCATGAAGGGCAGGCGTACCGCCGAGGAACCGGCGGCGATGATGGCCTTCTTGAACGCCACCACCTGTTTCTTGCCAGTCTTGTCTTGCGCCGTGCCGGTGGTTTCCTCCACCTCGACGTGGTTGGCGCCGACGAAGGCGCCGTAGCCGCGCACCACCGTCACCTTGCGCATCTTGGCCATGGCGGCCAGGCCGCTGGTGAGCTTGCCGATCACCTTTTCCTTGTGGCCGCGCAGCTTGTCGATGTTGACCACCGGCTTGCCGAAGTCCACACCGAGATCACCCAGGTGGCTGACTTCGTCCATCACCGCGGCCACATGCAGCAGCGCCTTGGACGGAATGCAGCCGACGTTGAGGCAGACACCACCCAGCGTGGCGTAACGCTCGACCAGCACCACCTTCAGGCCGAGGTCGGCAGCGCGGAAGGCGGCCGAGTAGCCGCCGGGGCCGCCGCCAAGCACCAGCACGTCGCAGTCCAGGTCGACGCTGCCGGCAAAACTGGCTGCCGATGGCGCATCGGATGCTACAGTTTTAGGAGCTGATGGCGCTGTAACGGCGGGAGCTGAGGCCTTTTTTTCTTCAGGTTTGGCAGCAGATACCGACGCATCGGCAGCTTCCAGCAACAGCACCACCGAACCTTCCTTGACCTTGTCGCCGAGCTTGACCTTGAGTTCCTTGACCACGCCGGCGTGGCTGGACGGGATCTCCATCGAGGCCTTGTCGCTCTCGACCGTGATCAGGCTCTGCTCCGCCTTGATGGTGTCGCCGGCCTTGACCAGCACCTCGATCACTGCCACTTCGGCGAAGTCGCCGATATCGGGAACCTTGACTTCCATGAGTGCCATCGTGTTCCCCTATTACAGCGTGATGCGACGGTAGTCGCCGAGCAATTGGCCCAGGTAGGCGTTGAAGCGTGCCGCCAGCGCACCGTCGATGACACGGTGGTCGTACGACAGCGACATGGGCAGCGTCAGGCGCGGCACAAAGGCCTTGCCGTCCCAGACCGGCTCCATGAAAGACTTGCTCAAGCCGAGAATGGCCACTTCCGGCGCATTGATGATGGGGCTGAAATAGCGTCCGCCAATGCCGCCCAGCGAGGAAATGGAGAAGCAGCCGCCGGTCATCTCGGCCGGTGACAGCTTGCCGTCACGCGCTTTCTTCGACAGTTCGGCCAGGTCCTGCGAGATCTGCAGGATGCCCTTCTTGTCAGCGTCTTTCAGCACCGGCACCACCAGCCCATTGGGCGTGTCGGCCGCGAAGCCGATGTGGAAGTACTTCTTGTAGACCAGCGCGTCGCCATCGAGCGAGGCGTTGAGCTCGGGAAACTTCTTCAGCGCGGCCACGCAGGCCTTGATCACGAAGGCCAGCATGGTGACCTTGATGCCCGCCTTCTCGTTTTCTTTGTTCAACTGCACGCGCAGCGCTTCCAGGTCGGTGATGTCCGCGTTGTCGTGGTTGGTGACGTGCGGGATCATGACCCAGTTGCGGTGCAGGTTGGCGCCGCTGATCTTCTTGATGCGCGACAGCTCCTTGCGTTCGATCTCGCCGAACTTGGCGAAGTCGACCTTGGGCCAGGGCAACAGGTCCAGCCCGACGCCCGAGCCGCCACCAGCCGGTGCCGAGCCCATGGCCTGGGTACGGGCACTGCCGTTCATCACCGACTTGGTGAAATTCTTCACGTCCTCGTCGGTGATGCGGCCCTTGTGGCCGGTGCCCTTGACTTCCTCCAGCGGCACGCCGAGTTCGCGCGCGAACTTGCGCACCGATGGGCTGGCATGCGGCAGCTTGCCGGCCGGGGCCGTGGGCGCGTGGGCCGGCACGGCGACCGGGGACGACACGCGTGCCACGGGTTCGCTGGCCAACGCCGACACGGCAGCAGGTACTGCGGCAACCGGTGCCGGGGCCGATACCACAGGTGCCGAAGGAACCGAGGGCACTGCCACTGGCGCAGCCGCCTCTCCGGCAGCCTCCAGCATCAGCACCACCGAGCCTTCTTTCACCTTGTCGCCCAGCTTGACCTTGAGCTCCTTGACCACGCCGGCGTGGCTGGACGGGATCTCCATCGAAGCCTTGTCGGATTCGACCGTGATCAACGACTGCTCAGCCTTGACGGTGTCGCCCGGCTTGACCAGCAGCTCAATCACCGCCACTTCGGAAAAGTCGCCGATGTCGGGGACCTTGATTTCAACGATTGCCATGTCTGTTTCCTTGTTCGGAAGCGGGACTTTGTGGCTCCGACCCACATCGCTGCGCGATATGGGTCTTCACCGCAAGGTCAATCCGCTTTACGCCACTTCTGTCCTTGTAGCTGCGACATCACATTGCTGCGCAATATGAGTCTTCGCTGCAAAGTGCATCCCGTTTTACGCTCAGGCGTAAAGGGGATTCACTTTGTCAGCCTTGAGGCCGTACTTGGCAATCGCCTCGGCCACCTTGGCCGTCGGCACGCTGCCATCCTCGCTCAGCGCCTTGAGAGCCGCGACGACGATGTAGTGGCGATTCACCTCGAAGTGCTGGCGCAGCTTGCTGCGGAAGTCGCTGCGGCCAAAGCCGTCGGTACCCAGCACCTTGTAGTTGCGGCCCTTCGGCAGGAAGGAACGAATCTGCTCGGCGTAGGACTTGATGTAGTCGGTCGACGCCACCACCGGGCCGCTGTGCTTGTCCAGCTGCTGCGCCACGAAGGGCACGCGCGGGGTTTCGGTCGGGTGCAGCAGGTTCCAGCGCTCGCAGTCCTGGCCGTCGCGTGCCAGCTCGTTGAAGCTCGGGCAGCTCCAGACGTTGGCCGCCACGCCCCACTCTTCTTCCAGCAGCTTCTTCGCTGCGATCGATTCACGCAGGATGGTGCCGGAGCCCAGCAAGTTGACGCGCGGCGTCTTCTTGGCGCCCTCTTCCAGCAGGTACATGCCCTTGATGATCTGCTCTTCGGTACCGGGTTTGAGGCCCGGCATGGCGTAGTTCTCGTTCAGCAGGGTGATGTAGTAGAAGACGTTCTCCTGCTTCTCCACCATGCGCTTCAAGCCATGCTGCATGATGACCGCCACTTCGTGTCCGAAGGTCGGGTCGTAGCTGACGCAGTTGGGAATGGTGCCGGCCAGGATGTGGCTGTGGCCGTCTTCGTGCTGCAGGCCCTCGCCATTGAGCGTGGTGCGCCCGGAGGTGCCGCCCAGCAGGAACCCACGTGCCTGCATGTCGCCCGCTGCCCAGGCCAGGTCGCCAATGCGCTGGAAGCCGAACATCGAGTAGTACACGTAGAACGGGATCATGATCCGGTTGCTGGTGCTGTAGCTCGTGGCGGCGGCGATCCAACTGGCCATGCCGCCGGCCTCGTTGATGCCTTCCTGCAGGATCTGGCCGGCCTTGTCTTCCTTGTAGTACATCACCTGGTCCTTGTCGACCGGGGTGTACTGCTGGCCTGCCGGGTTGTAGATACCAACCTGGCGGAACAGCCCTTCCATACCGAAGGTACGTGCCTCGTCCACCAGGATCGGCACCACGCGCGGGCCCAGCGCCTGGTCGCGCAGCAATTGCGTGAGGAAGCGCACATAAGCCTGCGTGGTCGAAATCTCGCGGCCTTCGGGCGACGGCTCCAGAATGGCCTTGAAGGTGTCGAGCGAGGGCACGGTGAACTGCTCGTCGGCCTTGACGCGACGGTGCGGCAGGTAGCCACCGAGGGCCTTGCGGCGCTCGTGCAGGTACTTCATCTCGGGCGTGTCGTCGGCCGGCTTGTAGAACGGCAAATCGGCGATCTGGCTGTCCGGGATCGGGATGTTGAAGCGGTCGCGGAAGGCTTTCACGTCCTCGTCTGACAGCTTCTTGGTCTGGTGCACGGTGTTCTTGCCTTCACCGATCTTGCCCATGCCGAAACCCTTGACGGTCTTGACCAGCAGCACGGTGGGCTCGCCCTTGTGCGTATTGGCCTCATGGAAAGCTGCATAGACCTTGTCCGAATCGTGGCCGCCGCGGCGCAGGTTCCAGATCTCATCGTCGCTCATGTGGGCCACCATCTCCAGCGTACGCGGATCGCGGCCGAAAAAATGCTTGCGCACGTAGGCGCCGTCATTGGCCTTGAAGGCCTGGTAGTCACCGTCGTTGCACTCCATCATGATCTTGCGCAGCGCGCCGTCCTTGTCGCGCGCCAGCAGATCGTCCCAGCCCTTGCCCCAGATCAGCTTGATCACGTTCCAGCCCGAGCCGCGGAACTCGCCTTCGAGCTCCTGGATGATCTTGCCGTTGCCGCGCACCGGGCCGTCCAGGCGCTGCAGGTTGCAGTTGATGACGAAAATCAGGTTATCCAGCTTCTCGCGCGCGGCCAGGCCGATGGCGCCCAGGCTTTCCACCTCGTCCATCTCGCCGTCACCGCAGAATACCCAGACCTTGCGGTTTTCGGTGTTGGCAATGCCACGCGCATGCAGATACTTGAGAAAACGCGCCTGGTAGATCGCCATCAGCGGCCCTAGCCCCATGGAGACGGTCGGGAACTGCCAGAACTCGGGCATGAGTTTGGGGTGCGGGTAGCTGGAGAGGCCCTTGCCGTCGACTTCCTGACGGAAATTCAGCAGTTGCTCTTCGGTCAGACGGCCTTCGAGGTAAGCGCGCGCGTAGATGCCGGGCGAGACGTGGCCCTGGATGTAAATGCAGTCACCCCCGTGGTTTTCGCTCTCGGCATGCCAGAAATGGTTGAAGCCGGCACCAAACATGTTGGCCAGCGATGCGAAGGAGCCGATGTGGCCGCCCAGATCGCCGCCTTCGGGTGGATGGTGGCGGTTGGCCTTGACCACCATGGCCATGGCGTTCCAGCGCATGTAGGCTCGCAGGCGGCCTTCAATCTGAAGATTTCCAGGGCAACGCACCTCCTGGTCTGTCTCGATGGTGTTCACATAGCCGGTGGTGGCCGAAAACGGCATGTCAATGCCTTCCTGGCGTGCTTGTTCCAGCAACTGCTCCAACAGGAAATGCGCCCGGGCGCGACCCTCGCCATGGGTGGCACCGCTGGCAATGACCGCCGACAGCGCGTCAATCCATTCACGGGTTTCCTGCCGGTCCTCGTCATTGGCGCTGGCGCCAACCAAGTTTTCAGGTAGGGCTGACATGCGTGTCTCCTTCTTTCCTTGTTTAAACGTAATTTAGTACGGGGTCTTCATTGGTGGCGCGAAGTTTCTCATATTTTTATCCATATTTCAAATCATGCCTTTTGATTTCTTAATATGAAATTAGATGGAATCCAGACAAAACAATCCATACAACAGCACCACTACACTTGCGCCTTATGCCCCTGCGTTTGCCCCCCGCGCTGCCCTTCCTGCGCAACCTGCCCACCAACGGCCCGATACGCCAATGGTGGCGCCGCCAGTCACCCCACCGCCAGGACCGTTACGCCATGCTGGCGCCGCTGGTTGCCGTGCTCTTGTTCCTGGCGGTCATCGTGGTCGTGTTCGCCTACTTGCGGCTGGAAGAGATTGACCGTGAGCAGGAGGCGCTGCGCCACGACCTTGAATACGCCCAACAGCAGCTGCGGCTGCGGCTGCTGGAACGCCAGGAACAGCTCATGCGCGTGGCGCGCGAACTGGGCAGTCGAGAAATGGATACCGAGGAGTTCAAGGTACGGGCGGAATCGCTGGTCAACCAATACCCCGAGCTCAACAGCATGAGCTGGATCGACGAGCGCCGCCGCATCAAGGCCAGCTACAGCAATCTGTCAGCCTCCCATTTCAGGCTGGCCGGCGAAACGCTGACCACCGGCGAGACAGAAAACACCTACAACCTGGCGCGCGAGGTGCAGCAGCCGGTCTACTCGCAGCGCAGCCCCAGCCCGGACAGCCTCTCTTTGCTGGAGCTGCACATTCCCCTGGCATGGCGCAACAAGTTCGCCGGCGTGTTGCTGGTCGAGTACTCGGTGGACGGCCTGTACCGCTTTGGTGTGCCGGCGGAGGTCACGGCGCGCTATGCCTTCTCGCTGCACGACGCCAAGGGCGAGCTGCTTGCCGGCACCAGCCTGCCCAAACGCAACCCGGCCACCCGCCTGCTGCCCTGGGCCAACCCGGCCAACGAATATGAAGTACCGGTGTCACCGGTAGGCAATGGGCTGGTACTGAAGGCACGTGCCTACCGCACCTCGCTGGGCGTGATCGGCAGCGGCCTGTTCTGGCTGGTCTGCACCTTGAGCGCCATGACGGCCTGGATGCTGATTGCCAACTGGCGTCACACCCGACGTCGCATGCAGGCGCAACAGGCCCTGCTGCTGGAAACCAACTTCCGCCGCGCCATGGAAAACTCCATGCCGACCGGCATGCGCGCGCTCGACCTGCAGGGCCGCATCACCTATGTCAACACCGCCTTCTGCCAAATGACCGGCTGGCGGGAAGACGAACTGGTGGGCCAGACCGCTCCCTTCCCCTACTGGCCAGAGGAAGACCAGGAACTGCTGAGGGCGCGGCTCGACGACGAACTGCAGGGTCGCGTCAGCAGCACCGGCTTTCAGATCCGCGTCAAACGCAAGAACGGCACAGTGTTCGACGCGCGCATCCACGTCTCGCCCCTGATCGACGCACGCGGCCAGCAGACCGGCTGGATGACTTCGATGACCGACATCACCGAGCCAAACCGGGTGCGTGAGCAGCTCTACGCGTCGTACGAACGCTTCACCACCGTGCTGGAAGCCCTCGATGCCTCGGTTTCGGTGGCGCCGCTGGGCACGGACGAATTGCTGTTTGCCAACAAGATGTACCGGCTCTGGTTCCATGACCAGAGCAGCGGCCATGTCCGGCTGGCCGGGCACACCAGCCAACCCATCCAGCTGTCGGGCGGCGATGCGCGCGACAGCGTGGACACCCTGGTCGGCATGCCCACCAGCAACCTGCCGGACGTAGAAACCGAAAGCGCCGAGCTTTATGTGGAAGAGCTGGGCAAGTGGCTGGAGGTGCGCACGCGCTACCTGACCTGGGTCGACGGCCGTCTGGCGCAGATGGTGATTGCCACCGACATCACGGCACGCCGCCTGGCCGAAGAACAGGCCGCCGCCCAGACCGAACGCGCGCAGACCGCCAGCCGCCTGATCACCATGGGTGAGATGGCCTCCAGCGTGGCACATGAGCTGAACCAGCCGCTGACGGCCATCAACAACTACTGCAACGGCATGGTCTCGCGCATCAAGGCGCACCAGATTTCCGAAGAAGACCTGCTGAGCGCGCTGGAAAAAACCGCCCGGCAGGCACAGCGCGCTGGCCAGATCATCCAGCGCATCCGCGCCTTCGTGAAGCGCAGCGAACCGAACCGCACACTCTCCGACATCGGCCCCATGGTGGACGAAGCGGTGGAGTTGACGGAGATTGGCCTGCGCCGTTTCAACGTGCGCCTGACGCACCACGTGGCCGAACGTCTGCCCAAGCTGCTGGTGGACCCGATCCTGATCGAGCAGGTGCTGGTCAACCTGCTCAAAAACGCTGCCGAATCGGTAGCACAGGCGCACCGGCCCGCCGATCGGCGCCGCATCGAGTTGCGCGTGACGCGCGCAGAAGCCGAGGGCAAACCGGTGGTGGATTTTTCCGTGACGGACACCGGCAAAGGCATCGAGCCTGAAGTGATGGAGCGCCTGTACGAGGCCTTCTACACCACCAAGGCCGAAGGCATGGGCATTGGCCTCGGGCTGTGCCGCTCCATCGTCGAGTCGCACCAGGGCCGGATGAAGGCTGAGAACATCTACAATGGCCCCGAGGTGACAGGGTGCCGGTTTTCCTTCTGGCTCCCTCTGGCCGACACGGCGCCTGACAAGGCAGCACTTCAACCCCCAGCAGAGAAAGTCTCAGGTTAAAGCATGAGTTTGATTCCGAAAAAGGGTACGGTTTATGTGGTGGACGACGACGAGGCCGTGCGCGATTCGCTGCAATGGCTTCTCGAAGGCAAGGACTATCGGGTGCGTTGCTTCGACTCGGCCGAATCCTTCCTCAGCCGCTACGACCCGCGCGAAGTCGCCTGCCTGATTGTCGACATCCGCATGGGCGGCATGACCGGGCTGGAACTGCAGAACCGCCTGCTTGAAAGCCGCTCGCCGCTGCCCATCGTCTTCATCACCGGCCACGGCGACGTGCCGATGGCGGTCGACACCATGAAGAAGGGCGCGATGGACTTCATCCAGAAGCCCTTCAAGGAAGACCAGCTGGTCAGCCTGGTCGAACGCATGCTGGAAACCGCACGCGAGTCCTTCAGCGTGCACCAGCAGGCCGCCAGCCGCGACGCCCTGCTCTCCAAGCTCACGCTGCGCGAGAGCCAGGTGCTGGAACGCATCGTGGCCGGCCGTTTGAACAAGCAGATCGCCGACGACCTGGGCATCAGCATCAAGACGGTGGAGGCGCACCGCGCCAACATCATGGAAAAACTCAGCGCCAACACCGTGGCCGACCTGCTCAAGATCGCCCTCGGGCAGGCGACCCCCAAAACCTGATACTACTTTTTCAATAGCACCTCACGCCCGCTGCATAAGACCTAGCGGGCGTTTTTACTTACAAATCCGGGAACCACCATGACACAGACCACCGGCCGCCTGATCGACGGCAACGCCCTCTCCAAGCAATTGCGCGCCGAAGTGGCGCAACGCGCCGCCGCCCTCAAGGCCCGCGGCATCACGCCCGGGCTGGCGGTGATCCTGGTGGGCGACAACCCGGCGTCGCAGGTCTATGTGCGCAACAAGGTCAAGGCCTGCGAAGACAGCGGCCTGCACTCGGTGCTGGAGAAGTACGACGCCAGCATGACCGAAACCCAGTTGCTGGCCCGCATCGACGCGCTGAACAACGACCCCGGCATCCACGGCATCCTGGTGCAGCTGCCGCTGCCGGCACACATCGACGCCCACAAGGTGATCGAAGCCATTTCCCCGGCCAAGGACGTGGACGGCTTTCACGTCGCCAGCGCCGGTGCGCTGATGGTCGGCCAGCCCGGCTTCTGGCCTTGCACGCCCTACGGCTGCATGAAGATGCTGGAATCGATCAATTACGACCTCAAGGGCAAGCATGCCGTGGTGATCGGACGCTCCAACATCGTCGGCAAGCCCATGGCGCTGATGCTGCTGGGCAAGAACGCCACCGTCACCGTCTGCCACAGCGCCACCAAGGACCTGAAAGCCATGACACTGCAGGCCGACGTGATCGTCGCCGCGGTTGGCAAGCGCAACGTGTTGACGGCCGACATGGTCAAGCCCGGCGCGGTGGTGATCGACGTCGGCATGAACCGCAACGACGAAGGCAAGCTGTGCGGCGATGTGGACTTCGAAGGCGTCAAGCAGGTCGCCGGCTGGATCACCCCGGTGCCCGGCGGCGTTGGACCCATGACCATCACCATGCTGCTGGTCAACACGATGGAAGCGGCCGAACGCGTGGCCGCGGCCTGATCGACGTCATTGGAAAAATCCATGGCCGGAGGCCTTGAATCATCAAGGGCCGGCCGTAACATGTTGCACATGAGCAATCCCCTCCTCGACTTCTCCGACCTCCCGCTGTTCGACCAGATCCAGCCTGAGCATGTGGCCCCCGCCATTGACGCCCTGCTGCAGGAGTCCGATACCGCGCTGGAGACCGTCACCGCGCCGGACTTCCCGGCCGACTGGACGGCGATTGCCAAAGTACTCGACGTCACCACCGAGAAGTTCGGCCGGGCCTGGGGCGCGGTGAGCCACCTCAACAGCGTGGCCGACACACCCGAACTGCGCGCCGCCTACAACGCCGCTCTGCCCCGCGTCACCGAGTTCTGGACCCGCCTGGGCTCCGACGAACGCCTGTATGCGAAGTACAAGGCGATCGATCCGTCCACGCTCAACCCCGAGCAGCGTCAGGCACACAAGAACGCGCTGCGCAATTTCGTGCTCGGCGGTGCCGAGCTGCAAGGTGCTGCCAAAGAGCGCTACGCACAGATCCAGGAGCGCCAGGCCGAACTGACCCAGAAGTTCAGCGAGAACGCGCTGGATGCCACCGATGCCTTCGCCTACTACGCGACCGAGGCTGAACTCGACGGCCTGCCGGAGGACGTGAAGCAGAGCGCACGCGCTGCTGCCCAGAAAGAGGAGAAGGACGGCTACAAGCTCACGCTCAAGATGCCGAGCTACCTGCCGGTGATGCAGTTCGCCAAGAGCAGCGCGCTGCGCCACACGCTTTACCGCGCCTACGTCACGCGCGCCTCCGACCAGGCCGAGGGCGAAGCGGCGAAGTTTGACAACAGTGCCCTGATCCGTGACATCCTGGCGTTGCGCCAGGAAGAAGCTCAACTGCTGGGTTATGTGAATTTTGGCCAGGTCTCGGTCGTGCCCAAGATGGCCGAATCGCCCGAGCAGGTGGTGCGCTTCCTGCGCGACTTGGCGCAAAAAGCCCGCCCCTATGCCGAGCAGGATCTGGTCGACCTGCGTACTTTCGCCCGTGAACAACTGGGTATCGCCGACCCGCAACCCTGGGACTGGCCCTATATCTCCGAAAAGCTCAAGGAGGCACGCTACGCCTTCAGCGAACAGGAGGTCAAGCAGTACTTCACCGCACCGCGTGTACTGGCGGGCCTGTTCAAGATCGTCGAAACCTTGTTCGAAGTGTCCATCCGACGCGACAGCGCCCCGGTGTGGCACCCGGCCGTCGAGTTCTACCGCATTGAACGCGGCAATGAATTGGTGGGCCAGTTCTACCTCGACCAGCCAGCCCGCAACGGCAAGCGCGGCGGGGCCTGGATGGACGACGTGCGCGCGCGCTGGCTGCGCCCCGACACCGGCCGCCTGCAAACGCCGGTGGCGCATCTGGTCTGCAACTTCGCCGACGGCGTCGACGGCAAACCCGCCCTGCTGACGCACGACGATGTCATCACCCTGTTCCACGAGTTCGGCCACGGTCTGCACCACATGCTCACGCAAGTGAATGAGCGCGATGTCTCGGGCATCAGCGGCGTGGAGTGGGACGCGGTGGAGCTGCCGAGCCAGTTCATGGAGAACTTCTGCTGGGAATGGGATGTGCTCAAGCACATGACGGCGCACGTCGACACCGGCGAGCCGCTGCCGCGCGTCCTGTACGACAAGATGATGGCCGCCAAGAATTTCCAGAGCGGCATGCAGACCTTGCGCCAGATCGAGTTCGCCCTGTTCGACATGCTGCTGCACACCGAACACGACCCGGCGCAGGACTTCATGCCTCTGCTCGACTTGGTGCGCTCGGAAGTGGCGGTGCTGCAGCCGCCGGCCTGGAGCCGCACCGCTCACACCTTCAGCCACATCTTCGCCGGAGGTTATGCGGCGGGTTACTACAGCTACAAATGGGCCGAGGTGCTGAGCGCCGATGCCTACGCCGCCTTCGAGGAAACAGTTGGTAAGGACGGCTTGCCCAGCGTTCAAACCGGGCGACAATACCGCCAAGCCATCCTGGAGGCCGGCGGCAGCCGTCCGGCCATCGAGTCGTTCAAGGCCTTCCGCGGCCGCGAACCCAGCCTCGACGCCCTGCTGCGGCACCAGGGCATGGCCTGATCCATCAAAGGGAAACAAAGCACCATGAAACGGTCGATCCGCCAGAACCCGGCAACCCTTGCGGCCGCCAGTCTTTTGCTGGCCCTGACTGCTGCTCTGGTTCAGGCGCAAGGCATCTACCGCATCGTCGGACCGGATGGCCGCGTCACCTTCTCCGACAAACCGCCGGCGGCCAGCGACAAGGCCACCGCCCTCAGCGCCGATGGCCGTAGCGAAAGCCAGGCGGCCAGTGAGTTGCCTTATGAGCTGCGCCAACTGGCGCGCCGCTATCCGGTCACGCTCTACAGCGGCGAGAACTGCGGCCCTTGCGACAGTGGCCGTGCCTTGCTCAACAACCGTGGCATTCCCTTCACCGAGCGCACTGTCACCACGCCGCAGGACGCAGACGCCCTGCAGAAGTTCAGCGGTGACGCGTCCATTCCCATCCTGACCATTGGAGGCCAGCGCCTCAAGGGGTTCATGCAGGCCGACTGGATCCAGTACCTCGATGCCGCGGGCTACCCCAAGAGCTCGCAGCTGCCCGCCAATTACCGCAACCCGGCGCCAACACCACTGGTACCGCCGCCACCGCCCATTCCTGCTGCAGCCAACGGCAAAGCGCCTGTGGCACCGACCGTGCCCGAGACCCCATCGCCACGCGCGCCAACGGTCAGCCCGGACAACCCCGCCGGCATCACCTTCTGAGGTGTCACCGGCTCAGCACTGAGGACGTCAGTGCTTAGAAGTTCAGAGTTTTGACGCCACTGGCCGTACCCAGCAGACAGACCTGTGCCCGCTGGTGCGCGAACACGCCGACCGTCACCACGCCCGGCCACTGGTTCACTTCGGACTCGAACGCCAGCGGCTCGCTGATCTGCAGGCCGGTCACGTCCAGAATGTGTTGGTCGTTATCGGTCAGCAGCGGCTCGCTGCCCTGCATACGCACCTTGGCAGTGCCGCCGAGTGCCGCAAATTGACGGACCAGGCGCTGCGTCGCCATCGGAATCACTTCCACCGGCAGCGGAAACTTGCCCAGGGTCTGGACCAGCTTGGACTCGTCGGCAATGCAGATGAAACGACGCGACTGCGCCGCCACGATCTTCTCGCGCGTCAGCGCCGCACCACCACCCTTGATCATGTAGCCACGGCCATCGATCTCGTCCGCGCCGTCGATGTAAACCGACAACTCACCCACCTCATTGGCATCGAACACCGGAATGCCCAGCGCCAGCAGGCGCTCGGTACTGACCACCGAGCTCGATACCGCGCCCTTGATCTGATCCTTCATCGAGGCCAGCGCATCGATGAACTTGTTGACCGTGGAGCCGGTGCCGACACCGACGATTTCGCCGGGAACCACGTATTGCAGGGCCGCTTGGCCGACCAGGGTCTTGAGTTCGTCTTGGGTAAGCATGTCTGAAAAAGGAGTAAGTGGGTTGATCTGGGAAAATCGGGGGAATTGCAGGAATTATCCAATGTCTCTGATCCCCTACGCCCTCTCCCGCGCCGTGCTGTTCCGCCTCGACCCGGAAGCCGCGCACGACGTCACCATCGACATGCTGGCACGCACCCAGAACACGCCGCTGGCCTGCGCCTACAGCCAGCCGCGGGTGGACGACCCGGTCACGCTGGCAGGCCTGAACTTCCCCAACCGCGTCGGTATGGCCGCCGGTCTGGACAAGAATGCGCGCTGCATCGACGGCCTGGGCGCCATGGGTTTCGGTTTCGTCGAGGTCGGCACCGTCACGCCGCTGGCGCAGCCGGGCAACCCCAAGCCGCGCATGTTCCGCCTGCCGGCCGCCAACGCGCTAATCAACCGCATGGGTTTCAACAATGACGGGCTGGACGCCTTCCTCGCCAACGTGCAGCGTGCCACCTTCCGTCGCAAGCCCGGCATGCCGCTGCTGCTGGGCCTGAACATCGGCAAGAACGCCGCCACCCCGATCGAGCGTGCCACCGATGACTACCTGATCGGTCTGGCCGGCGTCTATCCACACGCCGACTACGTCACCATCAACATCTCCAGCCCCAACACCAAGAACCTGCGTGCGCTGCAAAGCGACGAGGCGCTGGATGGACTGCTCGGCGCCATCGCAGCCAAGCGTGAGCAGCTGGCACAGCAACACGGCAAGCGCGTACCGGTGTTCGTGAAAATCGCACCGGATCTGGACGAGGAACAGGTCAAGGTCATCGCCGCCACGCTCCAGCGCCACGGCATGGACGGCGTCATCGCCACCAACACCACCCTCAGCCGCGAGGCCGTGCAGGGCCTGCCGCATGCTGAGGAAGCCGGCGGCCTGTCAGGTGCACCGGTGCTGGCATCTAGCAACCGCGTCATCCGCCAGCTGCGTGCCGCGCTCGGCAAGGACTATCCCATCATCGGTGTCGGCGGCATCCTGCGTGCCGAGGATGCGCTGAGCAAGATCGAAGCCGGCGCCGACCTGGTGCAGATCTACACCGGTCTGATCTACCAAGGGCCGGAATTGGTGAAGCAGGCTGCGCTTGCGATCAAAAACCGGCGATAGCCCTTTGATTGATTGCGCAATCAGCTATTGTTTTTATAGCATTTCAGCAACATAGTCACCGATCGCCAGCGAACTGGTCAACCCTGGCGACTCGATGCCGAACAGGTTGACCAGGCCCGGCACGCCGTGTTCGGCTGGACCATCGATGCGGAAATCCGGCGCTTTCTCGCCGGGCCCGTAGATCTTGGGCCGCACGCCGCTGTAGCTGGGCTGCAGCGCGCCATCGGGCAACGCGGGCCAGTAGCGCCGCACCTCGGCGTAGAAGCCATCGGCGCGGCGCGGGTCCACGGTGTAATCGATGGTCTCGGGCTGCTTTGTGTCCAGCCATTCCAGGTCGGGGCCAAACTTGGCTTGCCCGCCCAGGTCCAGCGTGAGGTGCACGCCCAGCCAGGCGTCGGCCGGTGCCGGGTAGATCAGGCGCGAGAACGGAGAGCGGCCGGCCAACGAATAGTAGCTACCCTTGGCGTAGGTCTCCTGCGGCACATGGCGCGCATCCAGACCTTCGAAGCGACGCGCCAGCGCACACGCGTGCAGCGACGCCGAATTGACAACGAGGGACGCAGCGATCTCGCTGCCATCCGCCATCCGCAGCACGTGGGGCGCACCACCCTGCCCCAGGACGGCCGATTCGACCGCCGAGCCCAGAGCCACCATGCCGCCCGACTTCTCCAGATCGCCCTGCAGCGCCAGCATGAAGCCGTGGGTGTCCACGATGCCGGTCGTGGGCGACAGCAGCGCGGCCGTGCACTCCAGCGCGGGCTCCAGGGCCTTGGCTTGCGCCGCATCCAGCCATTGCACAGGCACGCCATTGGCCGCCGCCTTGTCCTGCAAGCCGCGCAAAGCAGCCGCTTCGGATTCGCTGGTGGCCACGACCAGCTTGCCACAGTTGCGATGGTCCACGCCATGGCTGGCGCACAGCGCGTACAGCTGCTCCTTGCCGCGCACACAGAGCTTCGCCTTGAGCGAACCGGGCGTGTAGTACAAGCCGGCGTGGATCACCTCGCTGTTGCGCGAACTCACGCCCTGGCCGATGGCGGTCTGTGCTTCCACGACGATCACCTCACGCCCGGCCAGCGCCAAGGCACGCGCTACGGCCAATCCAACCACACCCGCACCCACCACCACGCAATCGACTTGTTCCACGCTCAACTCCGCTTCATTTCAGAACGACCAAGAAAAAAGGACCTGGCATTTCTGCCGGGTCCTTTATTTTCGTTTGGTGGGCGATACATGGATCGAACATGTGACCCCTGCAGTGTGAATGCAGTTTTGAGAGACTTCCTTGGACCCCCGTACACTCGGAGAACTCAAAAATCAGTCCATCGGAATCCATCGTTTTCCACCGCAGTTTGAGAGACTTTTGAGAGACTCAGCTAAGATGCAGAAATGCCAAGAGTCACCTACAAAATCGACACCGTTTCCGCCCGCGAAAAGCTCCCGCCTCGAAAGGCGATTTACTGGCATAAGCTCGACAGAGGCTCTTCCATTGGTTTCCAAAAGCTGACTCCACGCTCCACCGGGACTTGGCACGCTAGGTTCAACAACACAGAAACTGACGAACGCCCACAGAAGTCTCTGGGTGAGTTCTCAGACAGCCTACCCGGCGAACGATTCAGTATCGCCAAGGACGCCGCCGAGAAATGGTTTACGCACCTTGGCAAAGGTGGCAGCGCCAAGGAGCAGACCGTGCGCCAAGCATGCGCAGATTATGTGAAGCATGTCCGCGAAATTGCCGACGATAAAGAGTCGGGTGACACGGCAGCTATCGACCTGGCTGGTCGGTACAAGCGATGGATTGACAACGACCCGCTTGGGCGTATCGAACTCACCAAGCTGACGAAGACGCAGGTATCGGATTGGGCCAAGAGGCTGAAAAACACGCCTGCAAAGGTCAGCCGACACAAGAAAGTAGACCAGGAGACAGTGACGCGCGCGCGCAGCCTCGCTACCTACGAAAGAGACGTGGCGGCCCTTCGCTCAGCCCTCAATCACGCCCTGCTCCATGACATCGTGACCTCAAACTCTGCGTGGAAGTTGCCTCTAAAGGCGCTGCAAAAGGTGTCCGGCCAGCGGACGCTGTACCTTGACCGTGACCAACGCCGGGCGCTACTTGATGCCGCCGAGCGAGACATTCGGGCCTTCCTGCGTGGATTGACGCTGCTGCCGTTCAGGCCTGGCGCGCTCGCCAAGCTGCTGGTCGAGCAATTCGTTTCTAATACTTCAACGCTTGTCATGGTCTCGGGCGCGGATAAGGCGAAACCCAAACGCTTCGTTCATCTGCCACCAGTCACCGCGGAGTTTTTCTCCGAAATGGTCAAAGGCAAGGCTCCAACTGACCCGATTTTCAATCGTGCAGACGGGAAACGCTGGACACGTGATAGCTGGAATATGCCGATTAAAGAGGCAGTAATTGCTGCAGGTTTGCCCCCTCAAACAGTGGCCTACACGCTCAGGCATTCGACTATCACTGACTTGGTTATAGATGGTCTACCGATTCTGACCATCGCGCAAATCGCCGGCACGTCGGCAAAAATGATTGAAGAGCATTACGGGCATTTGAGAGCAGGCGCATCCGTTGAGGCGCTGTCAAAGCTAGCGCTTTGATTTGCTGCCAGGACGCTGACATGCTGAAGCTATCGTTCGACTGCGCCGCAGTAAACCTCCCAGACTCCCCAGAGTCAAATGAGAATTTGGCGGACATCCTCATAGGCTTCAAAATGGTGCCCACACGCCAATACATAGCCTTGCATCATGCCCTTCAGGTCCCTCAGGTGTCTCAGTACCTCGAAGAGTTTCTGACGGAAGACCTCCCGGATTCTTTCACGACCGGAAGGTTCATCAGGTTGGGCGCCGGCCCTCAACGCGTAGTACTAATCATTGGGGACCGGCTAACACGGGAGCTTGAACTGCGCGTCTACGAGACGCGCGATGAGTTCGACTCCGATTTACCAGAATTGCGTCTCGCTGCGCCGGGCCATGCCGATATGTTCCTCGCCGTCATGGCCGCGTCAGAGCCGCCGCACAAGTAAACAAAAGACCCCCCTGCTAGATATCCCCGCATGGTTTTCCATTTGAACGGGGACGTGACCGAATCACCCCTAGACTCATCTTCGTTGGAGAGGTAACGAAGGTCATTTTCGACGGCGGCGCATAGTCATCCATCTCCAATTCACTCCACAGGTCGTTCATAGAAATGAACCCCTCAAATCTTTGGTTCAGCATGAATACAAGGATTGGCACGAATTGTGAGCCCCAGCACATCTCAGTGTGCCCACCGAAAGTAATCGGCGATTCAAAAGTGGAATTCCCAAGGTAATCCTTCAAGGCATTCTCGGCTTTCTTTGCTTGAGCCTCAGTTTCAAACCTAAAGCAAATGCTTTCCGCGTAATCCGCCAAAAAAGCTTGGCCGAGCTGCTGAACGCGGGCCCTGAGGTTTGACCAGCAGTATGACTTTCCAAATTTCAAGAATTCTCGGTTGGCCGAAATCAAGACGTAAACATAACCAATTTTCTCTTCGTGGATGCTCGGGTACATGTCTTCTCCTGTTTGAACTAAAGGATGAAATCACGCACACACTCCTCTCGGAGTGCATAACGCCCAAGAATCCTAACACTCATTAATTGTCGTTAAGTTACTTTATTTTGCTCTCTTCGTATATGATAATCCCTATTATCATATACAAATTATTGGTCCAATATGGCCATATGCAGAGTAATTCCTGCAAGTTTGTGGGATGCTAGGCGCTTGGAATCCCAGCCCATCCTGGTTTTTTCTCGAACTGACTATTGCTATGCTCTGCGGCACTGAGACAGCGGTTTTCCAGGCAACTGGTCGTGCCGTTGTATTTAGGCTGGAACCCGCTTTTGCGGGGTTTGTCCTTTGTGGTCCTTCATATTGGTTGCGCGTGCGCTGCCAACAACCCGTAGGCGCACTACCCGTCCCAGCTCTTGTCCGTTCCCCTCGAACTGTGAATGTGCTACTTGGTGCCCCCCCCTTCAGCTGTCACTTTCACAACGCACACCAATGGGGTACAGTTTTTGTAGCTATGTGTGCGAACTACATTCCCGTCACGAGCGCTGAGCGGCTTCTCCAGTTCTTCGGCGTTGTCCGAGACGTGGATGAACCGTCGCGAGACGTCTTTCCCTCAGGCCTCGCACCGTTCATCAGGCTCGCCCCGGATGGGACCGAGTCAGGTGAGCTCATTCGCACCGTGTCCGATGGCATATTCCGGTTCGTCCCAGATTTCATCGCCAAGGTGGACTGGGCACGCCACACATACAACGCTCGTGTTGAGACAGTTGACACAAAGACCACCTACAAGAAGGCCTGGGCAGCAGGACACCGCTGCATCATCCCCACAGAGGCCATCTACGAGCCCAACTATGAAACCGGGTCATCCGTCAGGTGGCGCATCCGAAAGGGCAATGGCGAGCCCATGGGCATTGCTGGTATCTACCGCAGCTACCAGGGGCCTGATGGCCGGGAGATGTATGCCTTCTCAATGGTCACGGTGAACGCTGATGACCATCCCTTCATGCGCCAGTTCCACGCGCCGGGCGACGAAAAGCGCATGGTCGTAATCCTAGAGCCAGAGGACTTTGAGGGGTGGCTGACCTGCCCCGTTTCGGAGGCAAAGACTAGATATTGCAAACAGTGGCACGGAGAGCTGGTGGGTGAGCCTGTGCCGCTGCCAAGGCGCCCCAAGAGGATGGCTACGCCGCCAGCGAACTCTATTTCCTTGGTCGAGTTGATTGCGGGCATCGACGAGGCCCATAGAGGTACCAGAGCGTCAGACACGCCCTTGTCAAAGCCCAGGACAAAGAAGTCCAAGCCGAAGGCGCCCAATGAGTCGTTAAATCCACCAGGTCAGGGAACGACTGGAGACCTGTTCTAGAGCCACGGAATTCCACGAGTCAACCTCATTGGGGTTTCTAGCATGGAATGGAGAGGTTGCCTACCAGTATGCGGCCACCAGTACAAGAAATGCCAGCAGGCCTGAAAGCGCGCCCTTGCCAATCTTGATGTTCACTTTTCGCTCCCTGATTTGCGTTTGTTTGTTTAAATTGCCAACCGAAATAGTGCGGATGACAAGACTTTTATGTCTTGCCTCTAACTAGCTTTATCGCCTCCAACACGCGAGCAAGAAATTTTTCGGTGATAGGGTTCTGTGGAGTTGCAGGAGGTGGTGCTTTTCGTGACCCAGGATTGTCTTGAATCTCCATAAAAACGCTACCAACGATTTCTTGCTCGTAGTTTGGGGCTTCTCTTTTGAAACCATCTACAGCCTTAGCCAATGCAGCCTTGTGCGCGTACTCCCGAGCGAGGTGAAAGAGCTCCGCGTAATTGCTTGCAAAAAACGCTGTCGCCCAGGTTGCAGGAATGACCAGCATCAACTTCCCAAGAGCAGCTAGCCATGGGCCCGCATCACTCGCTGAGGCAGGAGTTTGAGTCGGGAAGTATTGCTGCCAAGGACCAGGAACAATCTGCGCGGCGATTGGGAGGGAGCAAACAAGCAGTGCACCCACAGACCAGAGAAAGTACCTCTGCGTCTCCGCAAGACGTGTCTCGTAGAGAGACTTTGTCTCTTCAAGGCTTTGAGATAGTCCTGCAGTCGTAGCCCCACGAATCATCGTGTCAGCTTTGTCAATGAGCTCGACAATTTTGGCCTCGTGTTCCTCGTTCATTTCATGAGACTCTTTAGTGGCCTTTTCGAACGCTGCAAATTGCTCGAGGCGTGCCTTCATTTGGACCTCAAAGGCCTCGAACTGAGCTGCGAATCCCGTGACTCGAAGCTGCAACGCATCGGCGTCTTTTGAAATCTCCCTTGACCGGGCCAACTTTTGTTCAATTTCAGCGACGTTTGTATCAACCGTCCCTTTTTGCGAGGTCGCCGCCGACTGAATATCCTGAATCTGCTGAGCTAAGCTGACCGATTCGTTGGCAATCTTCCGAATCTCAGAATTCACTAAATGGGCAGTTTCCAGTTCCTTGGATGCCTCCTGCGTTGTAGCTTGAATCGCAACCAACTTTTCAGCCGCACTTCTGGCCACCCCCACGAATACGGAGAACGAGTGCTCACCCATCGCTTGAGCGATATATGGCAAAGCATCAAGGAGTACGTTTGCCTGTTGAACAATGGCGGCCAGGGGCGTCCCCAGGTCAAAAGTAATGGCACCTAGTTCCGGATGCTGAGTATGAAGATTTAGATGCCCGTTTTGGTCAGTTGAGGTCGCGCCATTCAAGGGCTCAATAGTTGGCAAGATTGCATTGAGCTGAGTGCCCAGCGCGTCAAGGGCTACCTTGATAGTTGGCAGTCGAAGCCCGAGCAGTTCGAGCTGCTCCTGCGTAGCTCCGACGAGTGCACCAGTCGATGACAGTGCGGCAGAAACCCTTGAATTGACGTCGTTCAGATTTAGTTCAGGCGTTCGACCATTTGTTGCATCCCCACGAACACCAATTGCCAGGATTGCAGAATAGGCGCGCGACCACTCGTCATTGAGTTGTAGTGCAGTTTCACCGAGGTTAAGTAGTTCTGGTCTCATTATTTCTCCCTGCCGTTTTGTTTCAATTGGTCTCAAATGTACCGACGTCTATCTCACCGGTCACTGCGGCTGAAATCACCCGAGACCGGTACCATTTAATGCACGTGATGTACTTTTGTCCATGCCCCACAAAGTCATCGGTTGCCTTGGTTCGGAATTGCATCTGCCCTGCTTTTCATATTGCGAGTGTGCTTGCAATCTGGAAATTTGCTGCACCCCATGAAGGGGCCGAACTTCCCCTTCCGTATCACCAAGAACCCCTCGCCACAGGTCGGGCAAAGTTCATCAGGAATTTCCGTTCCATCGGCATTAAAGACAGCGACCCCGTGGTCCTTGACCAGTTCGGTGACGAACGGCGACTCCTTGTGGGTCACAGTTACCAAGGTCACCGTCGACCGAGCTCTGGTAAGAGCCACATAAAACAGTCGGCGTTCTTCCGCAAACTCAAATGAATCACCGCTTGGCATTGCCAGCTGAAGTACAGGGTCATCTGCGACACGGCTCGGGAAGCCCAGGGTCTCCGAGGTCATCCGCGGCATGATTACGTGGTCCCCCTCCAACCCCTTGGACGAATGGACAGTAATGAATTCGAGGTCAATACGGGATTGGTCATAGACCGGCGGCAAGTAGTCTCTGTCCTTCTGATACCTACCGAGCAGCAATACCTTCTCCCTTCGACCAGGAGCGACAGTGCGAGCAAGTTCCTCAATTCTTCTGCTGACTGCCATTCGTATTTGCAGTTCGTCCCGCACCCGCACGATGCGCACTGGACCCTCAACTGATGGCTGGGATGAACGCACAACCTTCCGAAGCTGCTTTGGATTCCTTTGCACGAACTTGCTGCTGATGTCGCACAAGGACTGGGGACACCGAAAAGTAGTTTCCAGCTTGAGCATGACGGCCCGTCCAAACCTGCTCTCGAAGTCAGTCATCACGGCAAGGTCAGCACCAGCGAACCGGTTGATGCTCTGCCAGTCGTCACCGACTGCAAACAAGTGTTTGTCAGCGCCGCCGACCAGACCTGCGACCAATCGCGCTCTGGCCAAGCTGGCATCCTGAAATTCGTCGACCATTACCAGCTCATACGGGCTCGACCATTGGCCTTGCTCCACGCAATCGGTGGCGAGGTTCAGCATGTCCTCAAAGTCGATGCACTTCTCTTGCTTCAGGCGTGCCTCCCATTCAGCAAAAATCTTCTCGAACAGGTCCATGAACATCGTGTGGCGGAAGCGAAACTCACCAGCTACACCTGAGCCCAACCGGGCTCGCAAATCCTCTGGGGACAGGCGATTGCTCTTAGCATGCGTCATGAACGAGCGGAAGGTCCTGGCAAGCCGGGGATTTTCAATGGGCTTTCTACCTGGTGTAGGCCGTTCTGGGTCTGGGTCTAACGTCAGCCCCAACTTTGGTAGTTCGACTTCCAAGTATCGGAACGCCTTGCCTGACCAGAGCTCTGCCATGGTCGTTTCCAGCAGTTTGGTGCCATTGGTGGCATGCACTTGCCGCTTCCAGGCCATACCGTCCTTGTAGCCAGCGAACGCAGCTGGTGGTTCTCCGTTATCGTCCAAAGCCCAATGCTCTAGGTAAGCTTTGGCATCGGGAAAGTAGAAGTCAGGTTTGTACTGCCGGTGCTGAGCGTCTGCGGTATCGACTTCGTAGGGGGCTTCATAGACATATTTGATGCCGTTGTAGAACAGCCAGTTGGCCAACACCTGCTCACCTCGGCTTTTGACAACCTCGTTATTCAACGTCCAGAAGCCCTCCTGCTTGGTATTTTTGTCCCATGAATCTGGTGCATCTTCTTCCTTGCCAAACTTGGGGAGGTCCTGCCCCAGAACGATTCGGAAAAGGTCCCAGTAGGCTCGAAATACGATGTCCCTGTCTTTGAGGTCATCAACAATTGTGAGCAGGTGTTCTAAATCCCTGCCGGTCTCGACCCACGGCGCAAGTGATGGACGTTTGCCAGTTGCCTGGCCGATGACATCCAAGCCAAAGGCATGGAAGGTCTTTGCCACAATCTTGTCCGCAGGCAGACCAAGCGGCCCCAGGCGTTCTTTGATGCGCTGTCCAAGCTCCTTGGCGGCATCGTTGTTGAACGCCAGGAGGAGCATGCGTTCCGGTTCAAAGTAGCCGTTCTTAAGTGCATACCCGGCTTTGGCAACCATGGTGGATGTTTTGCCCGAACCCGCAGAAGCCACGAGCAGCACCCGGTTGTCAAAGCAGACCACGGCTTTAGCCTGCTCCTGAGTCAGAGGCGACTTCTCCACAGTGTCAAAGAATGACTTGAAGTCAACAATCTGTTTGGCGAGGTGGCGTTCATTGATGTTGCTGAAGAACACCTGCAAATCGTGTTTCCACAGTTTGACCGCCTCTTGAACCTGGGGCGACTCGCCCTCGATGTGCTTGATTACCTCTGGCTTGGATAGCAAGCCGTCCAGGTCAGCGGGCTTGCTTTGAATTTGGCGCTTAATGAACTCCCCGCTGAGCCAGCCCTTCGTGCGCAGTTGAGTCTTCGTTGCCTGTGTCAGTTCAGTCGCCCAGGCCAGCAATGGCCCTTGGGCTGACTTGAACCTCTGAACCTGCACTGCTTGGTAGATGGCTTTGTGGAGTTCCTTTGCCTTTCGGTTTGGAATGCCTCCGAGCGTTCGCCACTGTCCTTTGTTCAGGGTGAGGCGCAGTGTCGCCCATATGAACCCGGTCCTGATTTCGAGGTCTGCCAGCAGGATGACGCCATCCCTGAGGGATTTTTCTTGCACCGTCAAGGTGAACTGCTCGCCATCCAAGGCAAGGGCCCACTCCGGCGAATTGGTAAACAATTTGCCTACCCTTGAGGGTCCCCAGCTTCCCCGCATGTCACATCGTTCCGGGATGGTCAGCCAGCAGCTCTAGTGCCCTTGCAGCGGGGATAATCAGAGCATCCAAAGAAGGACTTACCTGCGTTGGCGCCGCGCTTGGCCTCTCTCAGAATCATTGCGCTGGAGCAAACTGGGCAGCTGGGTAACTGCTGGTTTGAAACTGGGCTGGATTGACGACCCAGTCCAGAGACTGGCTTTCGCATGGCTTCAGCTTGGCGTGATTTGTACCATGACGCGCCTGCAGCAATGACCAACAATAAAGGCAATACGTATTGCCCGAAAGTCGCAAGACCTTTCAGCATCGCAGGAAGCAAGTAATCCATTGATTTCCCGGCGGCTGTCGAAATCACAATGGGCTGGTTTGCATAGGCGCGAAGCACAAAGTAGCAAACCACTGCAAGTAGTAGCGAGGCCCACCACGGCAATTTGGAAGCGACCACGATGAAGTCCTCGGCGGGACTCGATTTATCTCTACGCGCCATGTTTCCCCCTGATTCAAATGCTTTTGCATAATCATAAGTGGGCAACGCCTGTGGCGCATCGGAAACGGAAATTGTGAGCTCCACCACATCGCTGGACTCTACTGCACCCCCAAATGCCCGTCTCCGTAGGTGTTGTGGAGTTCCACTAGACTTCCAAAGGCACCGAGCTGAATCGGTCAGTGGTACCGAGTGCAGTACCTACGCACCCCAAACATTTGCAGTCTTGGCATCAAACAGCTTGACCTTGATTTGAAACTTTTTCTCGATGGACCTTATGTGGGCTTCATCAGCTTCGGAATAGACCCCGATGTAAATACTCCAAAGCTTTGAATCTATGTCCTTGTTCGCCTTCGCGCGATTAATGGCGTCAATGAGATGCTCGTCATAAGGCCCGAAGTTGAAGCCGAATGTCACCAACGAACCGCTGGCTGTGGATAGTTTGTCATAGCAGTGTGAGAGGTACTGGTTGTGCCTAATGTGTTCCAGCTTCTCTTCGCTAGTCCCAGCCGTCACAAAAATCGGATATTCCTCCTTTTCTAGACGAGCAGTAATGTTTTGCAGAAGATAGGCATCAAAGCTGTATTGCTCCTTTACGACTGAGGCGCCGACATCGAACAAATGAAGTGCTCCATGCAAATAGTGCACGTTTTGAAGGTCCCTATGTGGTCCCCAAAAAAGGTCTGAGAGTTCTGGCTCTGCGCCCTCTTTGACTTCATCCAGATTCAAGATTTCCTTGCCAAAGCCGTCGATTGGGTTGTTCACGCCCTGCCTCATCAACACCCAATACAGTAGTAGGTCGTAATTGGTCGTAAAAATGTGCCCACCACTATTTAGAAAAGTGCTCAGGAATGCGGCGCACGCCGTGCTTTTTTCCTCTGGCAATTTGTACACGTGCTCAGGATGAAGCTCCTGCACCGACTTAAGCAAAGTCGCTTTTAGACTTTCACTTGCACTCTGAATTTGTTGCCTTAAGGCGGCGTCACTACCAAAGGCTTCAAGAAGCGCCAATGTGGTGTCGAGCTGCTGCATGACCAGTTCAAAGTTCTTAGTTTTGATGACGCTGAAAAGCTTGTTTAGCAGCTCATCATCCTTGGCTTTCAAGAAGTCGTAGAGAGCGTTGTATGAAAAAATCTCTCGGTCATAGGCCATGCTGAAGCCGTTCCCCATGAGCAAGGATATTGGTCTTTTCTTGCCTTTTAGATAGGTAGCTACTTCTTGGAATGTCATCAGTGCCATGTCGGCTCCATAAAAAGAGTTTTTGTCAATGACTTATGAAACCCAGACTCCTTCTGGATATGGGCGTCAAAGCAAGATGACGTGATGCCGCCCGGCCATCATGGGTTTGCAGAGAATCTTATAGCCATCGGCATCAAACCCTGGAGCCGTACTTTGCAGCTTGCTTGCAGCCTCGACAGTGTCTGCACTGCCTAGGTAGCACCATTGATGAATGACATGGACTTGCTGAACGTCTTCAAAGGTCTCCACCAAGCCAACAGCACCTGGATAAGGCCAGCATTGAACCTGAATCTCTTCAAGAGCGGCCAGGAGTCGGGCGTCATGTGACTCCCGACTTTCCTGTCCACAACACGCGCCTGAACACTGCTTCAACATGGCCCGGAAGCATCCTCTGCCTGAGGCGAGCTTCTCCAGGCCCAGTACGCCGCAGCAGAGCTTGTGCTGGTCCGCAATTTCCTTGAGCGCCTCGACCGCAGACCGACGGCTAGAGTACAGGCCGTAAAGGCGCGAGCTGCTGCTGAAATTGATTGCAGTGGAGAAGACAAGCTCTGGGACGAGCGGGCCGGATGCTGGAAGCTGCCATGCGCATAGCTGGCGGCTGCGGCGCAACTTCTGATTGAAAAGCGGGTGCATTGTCTTGATAAGACTGGCCTCAAGCAACAAGGCCCCTATCTCGCCGGCCGTACGCTGGTAGCTGATACGCCGACTCTGGCGCAGCATTCGAGCCTCTTCTTCATTGCGCAGGTGGGAGAGGACGCGGTTGCGCAAGTTAACGGACTTGCCGATGTACAGCGGCAGGTCGCCCTCCTCACCGTGAAAAATGTAGACGCCGGGCGCTCGGGGAAGCCCTTCGATGTGCACGCGCAAATGCTCCGGATACTCGTACAGGCTCGCTGGGGCGAACTCTGGATGGGACCTTCTGGTGCCGCGCATTAGCTGCCCTTTAGCGGTCGGCTTGCTGTTGCGTTCAATTTTCATCCCCCATTCCGAAATTAGCACGCCGGTGCGCCCTATTTTTCCCCACTATTTTTAGGAACACAGGGGTAGTTTGAGCCCATTTGAATGCAATTTAAATACACTGTTCACAAATTACAGGTGGCTCCGAAATCCTAAAGGACTCTGGCAGCTGAACATCAGGGATGGTTTCATGACAAAAGACAATCTACTTAAACTAATTGCAGAGAGCGGCTACAACCTGGGCTACGGTGCGAAAAAGCACTTTGCCACTTTTGACCTGATAGAAAAGCTCCCCGGATGGCTTGGTTTCGTGGCATTCGTGGTTGGAATCTTTGGCTTGTTTAAGCCGGAACTGGCCACCCCTTCTGTTTCAGCGTGGATGCTGGTGTTTGCGGTTTCAACGCTTTACATCAATGGCTACAACTCTGAAAAGGCCAGTTACGACAATTGTGGGAAGCGCCTGACGGGGTTCTACAACGAACTGCGCACTATGTATTACGAGGTCAAATCTCTGCCTGAGACAACAGACTTCGCCCCTTTCATTGCCCAACACAAGAAAATCTACGAAGCGGCCTTTGAACAGACTGTCAGCAAGCAAATACTGTTTAGCGACTGGTACGCCCACTACAAGTTCTTCTGGCAGCAACAAGTAGAGTGGATTGACGAGCAAAAGAAATTTACTCTGTTAAGAGACAAGCTACCGCTGACACTCTCAATTGCGATTGTTGTGTCCGTAATTGGTCTCGTGGCATGGGCCACAAGTAGCGCCAAGACTTTGTGCAGTTTTCTGTGAAAGTCTTAACCGATGAGCGCTACTTCCTTTGAAAAGTTTATCCAAAATCTGGCCGTCAAGAACTCTGATGAAATCTCTGGTCGATACAAGGCTATTACCAAGAGGTTGAACAAGGACTACTGGAACACAGAGCTGGAATATCAAAATTGCCTACAGGTCGGGTCCTACGGCCGAAACACCGCGATTGACGGGGTGAGTGACTTGGACATGGCATTCGAGTTGCCTTGGGCGGTACATGACCGATTTAACAATCGCCAGGGCAACATTCAATCGCAACTTCTCAACGAAGTGCGAGATTACCTGAAAGTTCTCTATCCCACTACGCAAATCAAGGCGGATGGACAGGTTGTGGCAGTTCAATTCAAAAACTACCGAGTTGAAGTCCTTCCTTCGTTTGTCGAGAAAGATAACGGCTACAAATTTCCCGACTCAAACTCCAATGGCTCTTGGAGATGGTGTTGGCCAAGGGACGAGATGAAGGCCGTGCAGGACATCCAGGACCGTACCAATGGCCACCTCAAGAGGGTTTGCAAGATGTTGCGAGCCTGGAAGAACCATCAAGGCGCGCCTATGGGCGGCATGCTTATTGACACCCTAGCCCACAACTATTTCAAATCGACAACGAAATATGACGACAAAGGGTTTGCCAGCTACCCGGAGTTGGTGAGAGACGTATTTACCTATCTGGGAGATTTGCCGGACCAAGAATATTGGCTTGCCCCTGGTAGCAAGGACCGGGTGTACCCCAAGGGGAAGTTTCAACCCAAAGCCAAAAAGGCCGCTAAGAGGTGCCAAGAGGCTCTGGACGCGGAGAAAGACAGTGAGAAGGAGTCACTTTGGAAAAAGGTCTTTGGTCGGCCGTTCCCTCGAACTTCCACTACCCAGAAGTCAGCCTACTCTGAAGCCCTTGCTTTCAACAATACGGAAGAATTCATTGAGGACATGTACCCGGTGGACACTCAACACGAAGTCCGAATTGAGTGCGAAGAGTCCTACCAGGGCAGTGATGTTCGTAGGCTGAAATGGCTGGAGCACATTTTCCCAATACGCCTGGGTAGAAGTCTAAAGTTTCAGATTTCATACTGTTCTGTGCCCCAGCCGTACGCACTCTTCTGGAAGGTCCGAAATGTTGGGCCAGTCGCCGAAAAGCGAGGGATACGCGGTCAAATCAAGCCCGACTCTGGCCATAGCACACTTGTTGAAAAGACCGACTTTCCAGGGCCGCATTACGTCGAATGCTATGTCATCAAGGAAGGGGTTTGTGTGGCCAGAGACTTGTTTGACGTCCCAATCGGAGACGCTTAGTCAGCCGACTTGCTGTCCTCAACCCTGGACAACTACTCCTAATCGCTCTGCACTGCCTTGCTACGCTGCGTCTGGAGGGCCCCACGCTCAGAGCTTGTACGCAGAACGTACCGAGTAACGATACTCAACTTCAAAAACCTGAGCTGGGTCCAACGCCAGATGTTCGGCACGGCTACGCCTAGGTATCTGCGTACAGGACCGATAGGAAGACAAATTAGCCACAAGGTCGCGGCTACGCCGCATGCCAGAAAACCGATAGGTAGTAAGAATGCAATGGCTACATCTTTAATGAACTGGAATAACGAAAATCTTTGCTCATATGTGTGATGCTTCAACAGAGCATCTGAAATGGCATTTGTTCCGATGGCTGCTGAAATGGCCGGGAACATATAGGCGAAAACCTCCCGATAACGGTTGAAGTTCAAGAACACTTGGGCCGACAAGATTCCCTCATAGACATATTCTGTGCCGCGGGCTTCCATGTCGAGAATGCTTACATGGCCCAGTACCCCCACGCCAATCAACGCGAAACCAATGACCACTACGACGGGTCTCGTGAACTGACGCCCAAGCAGGGCACTGCAAAGCACCACCACCACTAATGCGAGGCCACCGAACAACGACAGCAAAAAAGTCGGAGAGTAAAGAATGTCAAGAGGCATTTGAAAGCACTTTCGATAAAGGTCAACTATGAGCAGTCACCCAGGGTAGGGATGTCAGTAGCTGACATCACATTGACGCATCATTTTTTGACGAATTGGTGATTCTCAGTATACTGTATGCACATACAGTTAACCAAAAATCACCAATGTCCATGCTAGTTCAGCGCATCGTCAACGCCCCCTCCCCTCGGGGAGAGGATGGGTTGCGTCACTTCGATGCAGGACTGTTGCCAAACAGCGTCTCACAAGCAATTTGGAGGGGAACGGAGGTCGGGCATGCCACTGAAGCGGTCGTTTCCACCGGCTTCTCCGCCTTGGACGCCCAGCTCCCCGGAGGCGGCTGGCCATGCAACTCGCTGACCGAGCTACTGCAGCCACAGCCCTCCCTTTGCGAATGGCGGCTCCTATCACCTGCTCTATCTCAAGTTACCTCCGCAGGTGGCCAGGTACTACTCGTTGGACCGCCCAAACGCCCCCACACCCCAGGGCTGAGCAAGCTCGGCATTCCCGAGAAGAGTCTGGTTTGGATAGCCGCAGACACCCCAGCGGAACGTCTCTGGACCACCGAGCAGCTCATCAAAGCCAATCCTCGGGGCGGAGCGATTCTGGCCTGGCTCCCGCAAGCCCGGGCGGAGCAACTCCGCCGGCTACAGGTGCATGCCCAGTCCTGTGACTGCCCAGTGTTCCTGTTCCGCCCGGAAGCTGCCCAGCGCGATGCCTCCCCTGCCCCCCTAAGAGTCCTAGCGACCCTTGGTACCGACTGGGAGCTGCAGGTACATATCTTGAAGCGCCGAGGTGCCCTGATGGACGGTTCCATCGTCCTTGAATCTGTGCCGGGCACCCTGGCATGTTTTTTCACGCCGCGGCTGATGCATCCGAGTCAGCTGATTGTCCAACCAGAGGTCTCCAATGTCCGCACATTGGGTAGCGCTGCTCACCGACGCCGACTCCGACAGCTCGCTACCCACTGACTCCGCCGGAATTGCGGTCTGGGCCCTGCAGTACACAAACCGTGTTGCGCATGTGGACCAGGCAGTGTTACTTGAGCTGGAACAGAGCCTGCGATTGTTTGGGGGTGAGGACGCGCTACGCCGCTTGATTGAGGATGGCGCCGGAGAGTTGGGTGTGTCTTCCCTTGCCTGGGCCCCGACCAGCTTGGCGGCTCTGGCCTGCGCACGCGTCGGCATCCAGAATGGCTTTGCCGAACCTCTGCCAAAGTTGCTGGACCGCCTGCCTTTTGAAACGCTTGAAGCCGTGGCCAAACATGGGGCCACCCTGGCGCGCTTGGGCTGCAAAACCCTAGCCGATGTACGTCGACTCCCCCGTGGTGGCATAAGTCGGAGGTTCGATAGTCAGTTGCTTTTGGCGATGGACCAAGCGTACGGGCTACGCCCGGAGAGCTACCCTTGGGCGACTTTACCTGAAACTTTTTCAGCCAAGTTAGAGCTGCCCGGCCGGGTGGACGACGCTGTAGGCCTGATGTTCGGCGCCCGCCGGCTGCTAGTGCAAATGGGTGGATGGCTTGCCGCCAGACACTGTGGGGTCACGGCCTTCACCTTGGAGTGGTGTCACGACACCATGCGGTCAAAGGATGCCGGCGACGGCGGAGAACTCATCGTCCGCACTGCCCAGGCGACCCAGAACGTAGAGCACCTCTCTCGGCTGCTGAGTGAGAACCTGGCCAAAGTGACCCTGAAGGCGCCTGCAGGTGACCTGATGTTGAGCGCGACAGAGGTCACGCCCATCGTCGAGGAAAGCCGGTCCTTGATACCTGACGACCGAGCCACGGGCGAAGCTGTTGACCTGGTGCTGGAGCGGATTGAAGCGCGACTGGGCAAGGGACGGGTCTTGCGCCCAGTCTTAACTGAGGACCATCGCCTGGAGTTCATGCACCGTTGGCAATCGGCGAACGAGAAGCGCCCCCATGCAAAGGCCAAGCAAGTACCCGGGCCACAGCCGACTTGGATGCTGCGTACACCGTTGCGACTGGATGTCAGCAATGACCGGCCTCTATATCAAGGTCCCCTTCAGCTGTTGCTGGGGCCTGAGCGCATCGAAGGCGGCTGGTGGCATCGCGTCAAGGACTCAAACGGTCAACGCAATCTGGTCACCGTGAGGGATTACTGGGTGGCCCTGAGCCCTTTTGCCGGCGCGCTCTGGATTTTTCAGCAGCGACTTCCTGATGACGCCAAAGCGTCCTGGTACTTACATGGACTCTTCGCGTGAGGCTGACATATGTCACTACTGCCCTCATACGCAGAGCTTTGCTGCCTATCCAATTTCAGCTTCCTCAAAGGTGCCAGTCGGCCTGAAGAGCTGGTCGTCCGCGCGAAGAAGCTGGGGTACTCGGCACTCGCCATAACCGACGAATGCAGTCTGGCAGGTGTGGTCAGAGCCCATGTAGAGGCCAAGTCCGTAGGACTCAAGCTGCTCATAGGGTCCCAGTTCGAAGTTCAGAGCGAGACGCCGTTCACTCTTGTGGTTCTTACCCAGAACTTGAATGGGTATGGAAACCTTTGTGAGTTCATCACGCGCCTGCGACGTGCCTCCGACAAAAAGGGAACCTATTGCCTCCGGCAGGAGGACTTACAAGGCAAGGATTTGGAGGACTGTGTCGTGGTCGTTTTGCCGGCCAGGGGCAGCAGCCCAGAGCTGCTGCTGTCCATCGGGCGATGGTCCCTTCAGCACTTTCTCGGGCGTTGCTGGCTTGGCGTGGAGCAGCTACGGCTGATTGATGACGAAATCTGGCTGCACAAGATGCGTGAGGCCAGTGCAGCGACGGCCATGCCCTTGGTCGCCGTCGGTGGTGTGTACATGCACGTGCGCTCGCGCAAGCCCCTGCAAGACGTGCTGACTGCGACCCGGGTGTGCAAACCCTTGACCGAGTGCGGCCTAGAGCTGCAGCAGAACGCGGAACGTCACCTGCGGACGCGACTGCGTCTGGGTCAGGCATTTCCGGATGACTTGCTGGCGGAAACACTCAATGTGGCCGCCCGATGTACGTTTTCCCTCAGTGAGCTCCAGTATCAATACCCTGAGGAAGTAGTTCCCAAGGGCGAGACGCCAGAGTCTTACTTGCGCCGGGTGACATACGAAGGCGCCGGCCGGCGTTGGCCAAATGGCATGAGCGCAAAGGTCCAACGACAGATTGAACATGAATTAGCCCTAATTTGCGAGCTGAAATACGAACAGTATTTCCTCACGGTGTACGACGTCGTGGCATTCGCTCGGTCGCGGCACATCCTTTGCCAAGGGCGCGGAAGTGCGGCCAATTCAGTTGTCTGTTACTGCCTTCATGTGACTGAAGTCGACCCAGCTCGCATGTCTGTGCTCTTTGAAAGATTTATCAGCAAGGAGCGCAATGAGCCACCAGATATCGACATTGACTTCGAGCACGAGCGACGCGAGGAAGTCATCCAATACCTCTACCAAAAGTACGGGCGGCACCGTGCGGCGCTAACTGGAGTCATCATTTCCTATCGCCCCAAATCGGCTATCCGAGACGTGGGGAAGGCACTGGGGTTCGAGCTCGAAGTCTTGGAGCGCCTGGCCAAGGGCCATCACTGGTTTGATGGTCGGGAGGTCAGTGTCGAAAGGCTCGCGGAGGTCGGACTTAATGCTGACGACCTCGACGTTCGGCAGCTGCTGGACTTGACGAAGCAACTGATGGGATTTCCAAGGCATCTGTCACAGCACCCGGGCGGGTTCGTGCTTACCAGGGGTCCTCTGTCCCGGATGGTGCCCATTGAGTCGGCGGCCATGGAGGACCGAACCGTTATCCAATGGGACAAGGACGACATCGACGCTATGGGCCTGCTCAAGGTCGACGTGCTCGCACTGGGCATGCTGACTGCTTTGCGTAAATCCTTGGAGTTCGTGAGCACGAGGCGCGGCTTCCAGTTTGAGATGCAGGACATTCCCGCAGAGGACCCGGGCACCTACGACATGATTTGCAAGGCCGACACCGTTGGCGTATTCCAGATTGAGTCACGCGCACAAATGTCGATGCTGCCTAGGCTACGACCGAGGTGCTTTTACGACTTGGTGATAGAAGTAGCCTTGGTCCGGCCAGGCCCCATCCAAGGCGGCATGGTCCATCCGTACCTCAATCGCCGCCAAGGCAAAGAGCCCGTCGACTACCCCAGCGAACAGCTGGAGGAAGCACTTGGACGCACATTGGGAGTGCCGGTCTTCCAGGAACAGGTCATGCAGATTGCGATGCTGGCGGCTGGCTTTACGGCAGGTGAAGCGGATGGGCTGCGCCGAGCGATGGCGGCATGGAAGCGCAAGGGAGGCTTGGAGAAATACTATTCAAAAATCGTAGATGGCATGACCAGCCGAGGCTACGAGAAGGCCTACGCTGAGCAAATCTTTGAGCAAATCAAAGGCTTCTCGGAGTACGGCTTCCCCGAATCCCATGCTGCGTCTTTTGCCCTCCTGGTCTACGCAAGTTGCTGGCTCAAGCATGCAGAGCCGGCGTGCTTTCTGGCTGCAATGCTGAATTCACAGCCGTTGGGTTTCTACAGCCCCAACCAGCTCGTACAAGACGCCAAGCGGCATGGAGTAGAGGTCCGCGCGGTGGATGTGATGTTCAGCGACGTCGACTCCACCCTGGAAGACTTGCCTCACACACCGGCAGTACGCCTGGGCTTGCGGCTTATTTCTGGCTTGAAAGGGATGTCTGCCAACCGCATCGTGGCCGCCCGAGCAGCCCATCCGTTTGACAGCGCAGAGGACTTGTCCCGTCGAGCGAACTTGGAGCAGCACGAGATGCGATTGCTGGCGGCTGCCGATGCACTTAGGAGTCTGTCTGGCCACCGTCGCCAACAGGTTTGGGAAGCCTCCGCCCTGCACTCGCCGCCCGAGTTGCTACGTGACGCTCCAGTGGAGGAAGACTTGCTGGAGCTCCCAGTGGCGCCAGAGGGCGAGGAAGTCGTGTTCGACTACGCGGCGCTGGGACTGACACTGCGCAAACACCCCATGGCTTTGCTTCGAGACCGAATGACAGCGAAGCGCTTCAAATCCTCACAAGAGCTTCAGGACTTGCCCAATGGGAGGCTCGTCAGGGCATGTGGCATCGTGACGCTAAGACAGCAACCCGAGACGGCAAAGGGTGTGATTTTTGTGTCACTTGAAGATGAGTTCGGTGCCGTGCAAGTCATCGTATGGAAAGGAGTCCGGGAGCAGCAGCGCAAGGAGCTTATGAACGCACGCCTGCTTGGCGTGGCCGGTGTTTGGCAGCGCGAGGGGGAGGTTCGAAACCTCATTGCCAAACACTTTGTGGATTTGACCCCCTTGCTTGGGCGGCTTGCGGCACCGAGCCGGGATTTTCATTGAGGGCGCCCTGTAGAGATGGCCCGTAGGTTCACTCTACTAGCCGCAGCACTCACCTGGGTTGGCGCGCGCCAAACCCTGCAAGGTCGAGCGAACTACAACGAAGCCGAGCAGCCCACATATTGCGGCTATCCAAACGCAATCAAGTGAAAACGACTCGGCCTGCTCAACTAGCTGAATGCAGCAACAACAAGTCCCGCGAGACATAGAAACGCGAGACCAGTGACCTGAGCACTCTCCGGCTTGACTGCTCCCGCTACGTAGTTTGCAAAGTGCTCGCAGTTGTAGTCGACCAAATGGTAAGGCCGGACTTGCCCTGGGGCCGTTCTGGCACGCCAGTGGGCTTGTCTGACTTCCCCAACTGGGATTAGCTGTTCAACTTTGTAGCTCCGGCCTTCCAGGAATCCTTGGATTGATGTGAATCTAACTCCGGAAGGAGAGAAGTCCACCACCTCTCCACCAGGAAAGTGCACACCAAAGTGTCGCCCTCCTCCAGCCAGTTTTTCGCGCGAAATGACGGCAGCCAGGTGAATGTTCAGGGCTATTGAAGACTTCTTCATTTCTTGGCTCCAAGCAGCCAGATTAGCGCTGCTACGACCCCTGCCCCCACCAGCAAGTTTTTGACAGTTTCGTCGACCTTCACCTTACGGGCATCGGCGGTCTGCCGAAACTGCTGCATCAACGCGAGCTGATAAGGGGTCGGCGCAGCTACGGCCCGCTCCCACCGACTGACGGTCATGGAATGGGCTCCAAACAACTGCGCAAATTCAGACTGAGATAAACCCAAGTCGGTGCGGAGCTTTTGTATCTGCTGACTATTCATGCGAGCAACGATAACACACGATTAAGCTATAGTCTAGTCTTTTGAGTAATCTTTTGGAATATTGGGCCACAAGCTTGCATTCCGTCTCTGTTTGAATACAGCAATGAATGGCGCTATCAATTCCGTCCCTAGAATCTCCCACATATGGCAAATCAACTGACTCTCGACACCCTCGAATCATGGCTTTGGGAATCCGCCAACATCCTCCGCGGCTCCATCGACTCCTCCGACTTCAAGAACTACATCTTTGGTCTGTTATTCCTAAAGCGATTCAACGATGTGTTTGACGAGCGCGTTGTCCAATTGATGCAGGCCGAGAGCCTGAGCCTGGCGGCGGCCGAGGAAGAAGTCGAAGACAAGTGGGGGACCTTCCCCGGCACTGCTCGTTGGCCGGAGCTGATTGCCCGGACCGAGAACATTGGCGAGGCGCTGGACAAGGCGTTCGCCACCCTCGAAGCGAATAACCCCGAACTGCAACACGTACTGACCGCCACCCAGTACGGTGACAAGCGGGTGCTATCCGATGCCACCTTGCAACGGCTGCTGCGGCACTTCAACCAGTACAAGCTGGGCAATGCCGACCTCTACAAAGCCGACATGCTGGGCGATGCGTACGAGTACCTCATCAAGCAGTTCGCCGACGACGCAGGCAAGAAGGGTGGCGAGTTCTACACGCCCAAGGCGGTGGTGCAACTGGTGGTGGAACTCATCGACCCTCAGCCCGGCCACAGCGTGTACGACCCCACCTGCGGAAGCGGCGGCATGCTGGTGGAAAGCGCCCACCATATCGCCAAGCTGCCGGGCGGCACCTTGCTCGGCGACAAGCCCAATGTGCTGCTCTACGGACAGGAGAAGAACCTCGGCACATGGGCCATTGCCAAACTGAACCTCTACCTGCACAACATGCGTGCCGAGATTGAGCGCGGCGACACCTTGGTGGAGCCGAAGCACCTTGATGGCGATTACCTGAAAACCTTTGACCGGGTCATTGCCAACCCGCCCTTCTCGGCTAAGCAGTGGTGGTCCCCGCTGGAACTGGCGAACGAGGCCGAGCAAGAGGGCGACAAGAAGCCCAAGGCGCCGAACTACAAGCAGGTGAGCGACCCCTACGGCCGCTTCGTCTACGGCATCCCGCCGCGTGGCTATGCCGACCTCGCCTTCGCCCAACATATGCTGGCCAGCCTCAAGGCCGATGGTCGCATGGGCATCATCTTGCCGCACGGTGTGCTGTTCCGCAGTGGGGAGGAAGGCAAGATTCGCGAAGGTCTGCTGTTCGGCACCGATGCCGCCAGCGGCAATCAGCAGGGCGACCTCATCGAGGCTGTCATCGGCCTGCCCTCAGCCTTGTTCTACAACACCGGCATTCCGGCCTGCGTGCTCGCCCTGAACAAGCGCAAGCCCGCTGCGCTGAAGGGCAAGGTCATCATCATCGACGCCAGCCGCGACTACCTCGAAGGCAAGGCCCAGAACAGCCTGCGCCCCGAGGACATCGCCCATATCGCCAGCACGCACAAGGCTGCATTCGAACACCAGACCGAGGTGGAGAACTACTGCCGCGTGGTCACGCTGGACGAAATCCGCAGCAACGACGGCAACCTCAACATTGCCCGCTACATCGACAACGGCGAGACCGAAGAGACCGTCGATGTAGCTGCCACCTTGTCGCAACTGTCGGCACTGGCTGAGGAAGAAGCGCAAATTGATGCGCGCCTGAATGGCTATCTGGCCGAGTTGGGGCTGTTGGAGGCGGAGGCATGAGCGTGGTTGTTCAACCCGGATTCATGCAGACCGAGATTGGGTGGATTCCCAGCGACTGGTCGGTCGAGAAGGTTGCCGCGCTCGCTCAGGTCGATTCCGAGTCCTTATCCAATAAAACTGCCGCAGATTTCTCGTTCCGCTACATCAGTCTGGGTGATGTTGATGGTGGGAAGTTGATTGGCGGTCTCGCCCCAATCACGTTCGCCGACGCCCCCTCACGAGCACGGCGCATCGTGAAGTCGGGTGACACCCTGTTTGCTACCGTTCGCCCAAACCTGAAAGGGCATTTCTACGCCCGCCACGTGAATGGCGACGTGGTTGCCTCAACGGGATTCGCAGTTGTTCGGGCGAGAGATGGGGTTGCAAACCCAGCCTTCCTTTACCAGTCGCTGCTGTCTGAGGGTGTCGATGCCCAAATTGAGAAGCTGACGGTTGGCTCGAACTATCCAGCAGTCAACTCATCTGACGTGAAGGGGCTGCTCCTCCCCACACCACCACTCCCCGAGCAACAGAAAATAGCCGCCATCCTGACGGCCGTGGACGACATGCTGGACGTGATTGCACGCCAGATTGAAGCCACCCAGACCCTCAAGCAGGGCCTGATGCAAACCCTTTTCAGCCGGGGCGTCGGCACCCAAGATGCCGATGGCCGATGGGTGCCGCACACCGAATTCAAGGACAGTGAGCTGGGGGAGATTCCAGCGGGCTGGAACGTGGCTGAGATTCAGTCGATTGCCGAGGTGATTCGGGGCGCCAGTCCACGGCCGCAGGGTGACCCGAGGTACTACGGTGGCGATGTTCCCCGTCTGATGGGAGCAGACGTTACGCGCGACGGGAAATGGGTAACGCCGCAAATCGACTTCCTTACGCAGGAAGGGGCAAAGCGGAGTCGTCCATGCCCGAAGGGCACTCTCACAATCATCTGCTCTGGCGATGTCGGCATTCCGTCATTCTTGGCAGTTGATGCATGCATTCACGACGGATTCCTTGCGCTCATCAACATTGCCGAGGCGTCTGCCAGCAAGAACTACCTGTACCACGTCATCTCGTCGCTGAAGCAGAGGCTGGATGCGTCTGCCACTCATGGCGGTGTTTTCACGAACCTCACCACGACGATTCTCAAAGAGTTCCGACTGCCTCTTCCGTCGATTGCTGAGCAGGAAAAGATAGCAGCGGCACTGGACGCAGTGGACGACAAGCTCGCTGTTGCAGCGAAAAGGCACCAGCGATTCCAGACGCTCAAACGCGGCCTGATGCAAAAGCTCCTCACGGGCGAATGGCGAGTCAGCTTGGACGCCAACGTGACCGGGGCCTGAGGAACAGGCATGGCGTCGCAGGCATTGCTCCCCCCAGACTCACCGCTTGAACTTCAGCGTGATGTGCAGCGCAAGCTGGGGCGCTGCCTGCTTCGCCTGCAGCAGTACGAAATCCTGCTCAAGGCATTGGTGGCCCATGGGGACATTGCCGGGCCACCTGCCGAGCTGCAGTCCGTGCGCCACGCGCAGGTGGCCTGCGCCCAAAAGAAGACCTTGGGCGCTTTGGTCGGCATGCTGACCGAGCGCCATCTGACCTCGGCCGAGGACGATGACAGCGCTGAAGAGCCGCAGGGCGATGGTGGCCTGTGGTTCCGCTTCCGCTTTCAGGTGGGGCTGGATGCCAGCCAGCATCAAGCCACCACGGCGGCATTGAAGGAATTGGTGGACCTGCGCAACGAGCTGGTTCACCAATTCCTGCAGCGGTTCAACATCTGGGAACCGCAGGACTGCACGGATGCGGACGCCTATCTGGACACCAGCTACGAGACCATCGATGGCCACTACCTGACTTTGCGCGGGTGGGCAGAGGGCATGGACGAGGCCCGTGCGTTGATGGCTTCGTTCATGCGCACAGCGGCGTTCGAAGACCTGCTGGTCAATGGCATTACGCCCGATGGCACGGTGGACTGGCCAGCCAGCGGCGCAGTGTGCTGCCTGCGTGAAGCTGAGGCTCGCTTCGCGGCGGAGGGATGGACCCACCTCAACACGGCGACCGCGTGGATTCGTGCACAGCACCCCGAACAGCAGCCCCAGCGCTACGGCTGCGGCAGTTGGCGGCATGTCATCCACGAATCCCGGTTGTTCGAGATTCGCAGGACAATAAACACAGAACAAGGCCGCGGCGAAGTTTGGTACCGCAGCCGTCAGGAGGAAGCCGGTATGCAAGGGAAGAAGAACTTATGAGCCAGTCACCTGAAAAGACTGGCGTCGAAACACCCGCCATCGAGTCGCTGGTCAAGCTGGGCTATACCCATCTGCCTGGTCATGCGGTACAGGTGGAACACCGACACCTCGCCCCTCTGCTTGAGCCCGTGCTGCGCCCCCGGCTGCTGGCCCTGAACCCGTGGCTGGCCACTGCCCCCGGCGGGGTGGATGCAGCCTTGATTGAACTGCGCAAGCGTGTCAACGATGAAGTGCTCCCGGCCAACAAGGCGTTCTGGGAGCAAGTGGTGCACCGGTCGGACATCCAAGTGAAGGATGTCCAAGGCAAACCGCTTAGTGTTCGCTTCTTCGACGCGAACACAGTCGCCAACAACGACTTCCATGTGGTGGACCAGTACGTGGGTAGGAACGCCGATGGCGACCTGTTCCGGCCGGACCTGCTGCTGTTCGTCAACGGCCTGCCGCTGGCCATCATCGAATGCAAGGCTAGCCACCACCGACTGGACGAAGCGCTGGCGCAACTCGATGGCTACCAAGCCAGCTTTCCGGCCCAGTTCGTGTTCAACCAGGTGTGCGTGGGCCTCAATCGCAGGCAAGGCCTGTACGGCGCCATCCTGACCAAGCCGGCTTTCTATGCCCGTTACCGATTACAGGACGCGGAACTCGCGGCAGTGACCAGCGCGCTGGGCGCCGACCCGAGTGAGCAGGACCAACTGCTTTGGGCGCTGTTCGAGCCAGGCCGGTTTTTGGAACTCATCACGCACTTCATCCTGTTTGAGACCCGTGACGGCAGGACAGTGAAAAAGCTGCCACGCTATCAGCAGTGGCGGGCAGTCCGCAAGACCATCTCTCGGCTGACAGCGGACAAGCCTATCGGCGGAGTAGTCTGGCACACACAGGGAAGCGGCAAGTCGCTCACTATGGCAATGCTGGCGCGGATGCTGCGGGCTGATAGCACGGGCTTAGGCAACCCGACCGTGCTGGTGCTGACCGACCGCAAGGACCTCGACAAGCAAATATTCGACACCTTTCACGCGGTGGGTATTAAGGCGATTCAGGCAGTGTCGGTGGATGGCTTGGTCAAGCTGTTGGGCAACGACTACGGTAGTGTGTTCGCCAGCACGGTGCAGAAGTTCCAAGAAAACGACCCGGCTTCCGATACCAACGACAGCGCAGCGGATGAGGAGGATGACCTGTTGCAAGCTACCCGCCATAGACGGGTGCGCGAAGGCAAGGACTTCTTCATGCTGGAGGAGCGGAATGCCCACTACAGCCTGCACGATGAAGACGGAGTGCTGCTGGACGCCAAATGGGAAGAAGTTAGTCGCGAGAAGGTCAACTTCCGGGTGCTGAGCGCCAAGCCGAATTTCTATGTGCTGGTTGATGAGGCACACCGTAGTCAGTACGACTTCTTGGCGGCCTTCATGCGGGCCAGCCTGCCGAATGCCAAGTTCATCGCGTTCACCGGAACGCCGCTGCTGAACGACGACAAGCACACCTTGACCGAATTCGGCGGCGATACCTATATCGACGAATACCGCCTGCACGAGGCGGTGGCTGACGGAGCCACGCTACCCATTAAATACCAGGATGCGTGGGTCAAACTCGCCGCCAACAGCAAGCTGGACCAGGCCTTCAAGGACCAATTCGCGCAGGAAAACGAGACTCGACAACAGGCTTTGAAGACGGAGCTGCTGGCTCGATGGCGTCAGGCCGGAGACCGTATGGAAGAGGTGGCGGTGCATCTGGTGGACAACTTCGTCACGAATGTGCAGGCCAAAGGCTTGAAGGCCATGCTGGTTTGCGACGGTCGCGACATGGCGGTCATGTACAAGGAATTGCTGGATGGCTTGATGCAGGAGCGTCAGGCCAAGGGCTTGTCGACTTTCGAGAGCCGAGTGGTCATCTCGCTGGCCAGTGCCACGGCATCGCGCTCGGGTGCCAGTGAACATGCTGAGGCCGAACAGCGAGGGGCAGACAAAGAAACGGTTCAGACCATTGAGGAGCGGGTCAAAGCTGAAATCAAGGCGGGCAAGCAACCTGTTGCGCTGCCTTCCGAACAGGTTGCAAACTTCGTTTCCAAGTTGTTCCCGCTGCCTTATGGCGACGAATCCAAGGGCAAGGATGGGCAGCCCTATGCAAACAACGTGGGCCTCATCATCGTGTCCGACATGCTTCTCACTGGATGGGATGCCCCCATCGTAGGCACCATGTACCTCGACAAGCCGCTGAAGGAGCATACGCTGCTGCAGGCCATTGCACGGGTGAACCGGACCATGGCGGGAAAGAATGCTGGCTACATCGTGGATTACCACGGCGTCGTGGAGCACCTCGACCATGCGCTGAAGATTTACGGCGGTGAAGTCCAACCGGCCCAAGTCTGGGAGGGCGTTGAAAGCGAACTGCCCAAGCTGCAGGCCACCCTTGACCGCATCCTGACCCTGCTGCCCAAGAAGCATGACCCTGTCAGCCAGCGCGAGGACTACAAGGACGATGCCGAACGATTCCTCGACCCGGCCACTCGACTGGATGCTGTCGAGGACTTTCTGGAGCTGGTGAAGCGATTCAACCGCAGCATTGACATCATCCTCCCCGATGTTCGGGGGGTGCCATTCAAGCCGTACTTCACGCTATTGGCTGAAATCAGGCTGATGCTGCGCGACAAGCTGCCAGGCGCGACACATCGTGAACGCATTACGCGATTGGAGTCCGCCTTGCTGCAGCAACTGCTGGACGAGTACATCGACGCCAGTCCGGCCAAGAGCTTGCTGGGCAAAGAGGTCTCTATTCTGGACGCCAGCGACATGGCCCGACTGAAGAAGCTGGCCAGTCCGGGCAGCCAGGCACTGGTGATGAAGAACCAACTGAAGCACACGATAGTCACCGGCAGGGACAAGGACCCGGCGTTCTTTGACAAGCTGGCAGAAGAGCTTGAAAAGCTGTTGGCGGAAGAGGCAGCCGGGCGCATCAGTCAGGCTCAGTTCTTGGAGCAACTCGAGCTGTTCGGGCAACGCATCAAGGATAAGGACAACACCGGCTTCGACCACCCTGCCCATTCGGCGGTTTATCACTATCTGGCATCGCTGCTCACTCAGGAGACGGCCCGCATTGCTACGACCAAGCTGTTTGAGGATGTGGACCTGAGCCGCACCATGGCGGCGGCCAACTGGAAGCAGATGCACGACCTGCACCCTGAATTGCGGGCACTGTTGCACAAGTTGCTGATTCCGCTGGCTGGGTGGGAGCGTTCGGTGGCACGGGAGCACGCCAAGCGCGTCTTCGACATCCTTTTGAAGAACTGACAATGCAGTCGCTCCAGTACGGCCAGACCACCATAGAGTGGAGGTTCCAGCCCGATACCAAGCTGAAACGGCACTACGTGACCGTGGAACGTGGGCAGCCGGTGTTACTGCGTGGGCCGGTGGTGGATGCAGCCGAACAGGAAGCTCTGGTCCGACGCCGCGCTCGTTGGATTCGCGAGAAGTTGGTGCTGGTCAATCAGCCGCAGACCGATGACGCCATCGTCACCGGAAGTCGGTTGCGCTATTGCGGCAGGAGCTACTTCACCGAGGTGCGCCATTCCCCAGGCCTGGACAGGCCCCAGCTGACCTTCACTGCGTCGCGTTTCGTCATCAAGACCCCAGATGGTCGGAGCATCCAGCCGGAACTACTTGCTCCCCTAATGGAGAGCTTCTACCGTGAACGTGCCCATGAGAAGCTGATGGTCAGAGTACGCCACTGGGAGCGCCAAACCGGCCTTCAAGCCCGTAGTGCTCGTGTTCGCGTATTTCAAAGCCGTTGGGCTAGTTGCAGTGCCCACAACGTGCTGGAATTCCACCCTCGTGTGATGGAGCTTCCGACCAGAGTGCAGGACTATGTCATCGTCCACGAGCTATGTCACACAGTCGAGAAGAGCCACACCAAGGCGTTCTGGTCCCTTGTGGTGCGGCATATGCCTGATTGGCAACGCCAGCACGCTGTGCTTGACGGTGCAGAGTTTGGTGGCGATATTTGAGCAGAGGTGAACGGACTACCTCCAACGTGGATACGTCCGGGATGATTCACGTGTGCCTGAGGAGAACTTGCGTGAATCAATCACTTACTTTTGTGCTTGGACATAAAAGTATGAGTGGATTCGGACAGAAAAATCTATACAAACAAGGGGAGCGCAATGGTTTGGGGCAATACCGAGCACATCAACCACCTTCAAAAGTTGCTGACGCCAGGAGTAATCGGCCACTACAACAGCTTCGAAGTAACGGAGATATTCGGTTTTCACCGAGACAACCCAAGGCACCCTTCAAACTTCATGAGTTTGCTTGTTGCCGAACCCAGCCAGCCTCCGGATGGCGAGGCTCCTAAGCTCGCCCTACTAACCGAAAAGCCAATTGAGCTGCGCGGTACTCCATGGAAATTCGGAGTTGCACGCTACCGAGTGTCTACGCAACATGTTTTGCAAGCACTTCAGAATTTCAGTGCGACTGGCGAGTGGAAGCCTTGCACTTCAGTTTTGAAAGTCGGAGTACTCACCCCTATTCCGCCGCAATTTGTTCCAGCTGACACTGCGATTCCCCACCCATGGAACGGGGTTCTCAAAAATAACTTCTGGGAAGGTTCCCATGTTCTTGAGCTTTTCGACCATCCAAAAACAGATGTGAAATTTCTCTTGGATGAGCCGAAGCTTCTCAAGCAACTGGCGGGGGACCTGAGGCCCTTCGCGAAGATGGGAATTGATGGCCTGTCTGACAGGCTCGGAAATATTCTCATCCAATTACCCGTGACTGTTGTGACAACAAAGGTGTCCAGCTCGAAAAACGGGGATTTCCTTGTACAGCCAACCTGGCTCAACGGCACGCCTGCAAGACAGTTAAGAGTGTCATGCGAGAAATATGAAGATACAACCGTGGAGGGATACGGCTCCGAAACCGTTGCAGCCTCTCTAGCGAATTTCCCGATTCACTCCCCTGGAGGTGGGGCTCGATACGTTCTATGGGATGACACGCACCGAATAGTGGTTGGCGCTTCTGCGCAAACTGCGTTCATCACGAGCATCAACATGAACTTGCATGCCATTGGGGAGAGCATAAGCACCCGGGATTTCTATATCCCATCACCAAATGGACAGCCGGAGCTGGTATCCATCCCACTCATTGAAGAACGGTCCTCAAACGTCATTGGAACTCCAACAGCCAATCCCCGTGAGCCATGGCGGGGGAACAGAGTCTTCAGAGATAGCTTAAAGAGCATCCGAGAGAGAAAAGAGTTCATTCAGTACGGTGGGAACTCGGGGGCCGGAAGGGACGATGCTTTCAAGGACATTCGCGCACTACTTCGAATGCATGGCAGAACTGGAGCGTGGTTGTGGGACCCCTATCTTGATGCCAACGACATACTTTCTACGCTCTTCTGCTGCCCTCACAAAGGTTCGGATTTGCGCGCGCTAACGGCCGGCGCGGAACCGCCGGTGGCGAAGGAAAAGGAAAATTTAACCCAAACCGTCGCTTTCTGCCAAAGGATTGAGACATGGCTTCGAAGTCAACCCCTGGCAGGTTGGGTCGGACTGAGGCCACAATCTGCACCGACTCCCAAACAATCATGGCACGACAAACAGCTTGTGACCTTCACAGACTCAAGGGTCAACTGCAAAGACTTGCGTTTGGAATTCCGCATACGCAAGGGGAATGCTGGCTGGCCGTTTCATGACCGCTTCCTGATTTTTCCATCTGACAACGGGCCAGCAGCAGCATGGTCACTTGGAACGTCAGTTAACAGTTTTGGTCAGAACCACCACATCCTTCAAAAGGTCGCGGATGGCGAGTTGATTCGACTGGCGTTTATGGACCTATGGGACGAGCTTAACGGTAGTGACTACCTCGTATGGAGTACGCCATGAACCCGACTGCAATGAGCCTTGCCCAGGCCCGCTTCCAAGCTGCTTTGACCTCAGGTGTCTCTACGGCTCCGGTTTCGCTTAGCCAACTGCTTGCTCAACTTAGTGAGGGCTCCCAGTCGAAAGCCTTTGATGCCGAGACGATTGGTCATAGCACTGGGGACGAGTTTCCATTTCTGCGCTACATGCACGCGTCGGTATCATCTCCTGATGCTGCGCAGTCTGAAAAATGGGAGCAAGCAATTAGGTGGGTGCTAAATGAACTTCGCATATGGAAAGAAGCTGATAACAGCTCACTGAATAAGCTTCGTGCGCTGCTCGCTGGCGCAATGGCACTAGATGTACACCTTGCAGGACTTTCGTGTGTTGCCGCCGAAGTCGCGTCAAGTCAGTTGACCGCTGGGTTAAAGCGCTTCATAGAGCAAACAGAAGTAGGTGCTGGGCTCCATGAACTGCGGTTTCCAGAACTCCGTCAACAAATTGCATCCATCACTAACAGCGGCAACCTCCATCGTTTATGGCAGATGCTTCCGCACATGAACGTCTTCCCGACGCCAGATTTTTGGACGGCGGTGGTATTCATGTACAACGCTGACCCGGACGAGCTTGCTGCCATTATTGAAAAGAGAAACGACGTTCTTTTTTCGCTCATGATTTGCACTGCACTCGGAACACAAGCCGTTGTCCTTGCCTGCAGAGTCAACAACCTTTTCTTCAAGTTCATTTGCGTTGCCAATATCAAGCAAGACCGGTTGGCTGACCCACCGCAGAGCTCGCCAAGCTCACTGCAGACTCTGTTAATTCAGGTAGCTAAAACGTCTGCGGTGGACTGGAATGCTTGGACGCAAGCTTTGTTTAAGTATCCAGGCAATAATTCTTCCTTGGATTGCGCCTTGGGTTCGGTACTTCATCAACTGTCCCCTGTGCACTGGGCAGCATTTTTCAAGGCGCTTTCTCTAAGCTATTCACGCAGAGCAGCAGCGCCAGTTGCAAATATCCTAATACCATTTGCAAATTCAGCCGACACAGAAGAAAAAACCTTAATGTGGGTCGCTGCCTATCAGGTCTGGTCTGACTGGAGCTACGGCAGACATGAAGCCGATAGCGCAATGTTTGCTCCTACCGCCTGCGCCTTAGACTTTCCCGTAGCCATGTATTACGCGTCATTGCCAAGTAATGAGCGTTCAGCAGAGGAGCGGAAGATACACGAAGCTATCGAGATGGTGGAACAAGAGTGGTTTGACTCTGCCACGGAATTGGTAACCGAGCGAAACCGACTTAAATCCCGCCTACGCCTTGTGCAACACGGGTCAGCTCTTGCAAACGGCAGTGACCAGGCATTGCCACCTCCCATTCAGCCCGATGCTGACCTGTACTCTCAAGTTCGATATCACTATCACGATGTAAACACATTCTGAATTGCCTCATCCCAAGCAATTTTTGGCGCATCCTGCTAACGGGATTTTCTGCTTCTTCGTGCTTCTCTGTCAGCTTTACGTCTAGCTGCTCTGTTCATTGGTAGGCCTCCCTCGCCAAGGTAGTTCGGAGGGGAGTCGACGAAGCGGAAAGGCGCAGGAAATTCGGGCTCAGTTTGGCGAATTAGCTTCGTCTCGGTCTTTGGTCGAAGGATGTCAAGCTCATCCGCTTGCGCACGCCATCCCCTGAGTTCCTCGTCCGATATCTCAGAAAAGTCGACATGCATGAAATCCTGGGATGCCATACCCTCTGAAAATGGCTCACTGGCGACCCCGATGGCTTCCTTTAGCGTTGGCATTGCATCTTTGACAGCGTGGCAGTAGACCAGGAGGGCGTGCATCCGCCGGTGACGGTAAGTCGTGTCGTAGTCTTCACCTTCTGTTCTCGGGATAGTGAGAAAAATGAAGGCCTTGTCGGGTGGTCTGCCGGTCATCTTGACGCGGGCGAACATGTGGCCTGGTTCGCTACGGCTCATCGAAACTTGAAGGTCCGCTGACAGGCTGCGCCGGGCAAGACGAGGTTGAGCAGCGAGAGCTCGGACGATGCGTTCGTGATTTACTTCGTCCGTGTTCGGCAGCCAGGGTACGGTGATAGCTTTGCCAGAGCGGATAAACCCGCTCTGATGTTCGATTAGCGCATCCCACATGTAGCTGATTTCGTTCGCCTTCTGCTTGGCTTTCCACTGTGGACTTGCTCGGTACATCTCCCAGTCGCCTTCTGGAAGAGCGATGTAGTCGACGCCCTTAGGTGTCTTGGGGAAAGCATGTTCTTCGTCTCGCAACGTGGACATATATCGAGCAAGTAGTTCTTCCTCACCCGGTGCTGCAACGATGACACCGGGCTGTTGCATGAACTCCTCCTTCTTCTTTAGATAGCCAACCAAGTCGGGCACTGTGTCGAGCTCCTCGAGCAGGATGTCAACCGTCATCTCGTCAAGGACATGGACAAAGCGGCGGCTCTCCAAGGGGAAGCCGATGTGGAACGGCATTTGTGCATGAGCTTCTTTGCCCACCAGATGGTTAAGCAACATGAGGCTGCCCGAACTCCCACCGCCAAAAAACTGCCGCGAGGGTAAGTGCGACCCTCGTGTCACAGCAATGAGGTAGTAGCGCGCTACGCTGGCTTCAGGGAGTTCGATGGGCAGCAGTGACTGACAGGTCTTGTCTAAGTAAATTCGCTTCTGGAATGCCTTGATGAACTTCTCGGCCCCTGCAAGCTGCCTTGCCGACTTGTCGATTGCGCTTCTGTACCACCGGGGCCAAGCGACCTTCACATCCAAGTTGCTCTGAAAAGCACAGTCTTTGTCTGAGAACAGCAGCACATCGTTTCCGAAAACTACCAACAGGTCGCAAAGCTCCTTGCCATCTCCTTTGCCATTTGCTCTCCCCTCATCAGTGAAAACGTTCGGATAGCTCCAAAGGCTCAGAAACGCCTTGCGCGCGAGTCGTGCGAGCACACGCTCTGATGGTGTCGTTCCATCTGCTGAGGCCGCCTCTTCCCATGCCGTCTTCTCTGTCATCGTGTTCTCGCCGAAAGAAATCACCAACAGTAGCTAAGGATACTTACGGCGCACCTCATTTATGTGCATGACAAATTGGATACATGAGCCGATTTGGCTCGTTCCCGAAGGCTAGTTCACTCACATGATTGAACTGACGTATGCGTCATGCCGACTGAAAGCTACGTCCTTTTTTAGATGAGCGTAATCCTTAATCACTACTGCAATCGTGTCATTCAACAACTCTGCGACCGTCAGGAAATCGTTTGGATGCTTGGTCAGCCAAACAGTTGCTACCAAGTGACGAAACGCATGCATTGAGAAGCCTGAACATCCAGGTATGTGGCGCTTGGTTAGTTCTGCGACGTGCTCGCTCAAAGTCGTGTATTTCTCCCCATCTTGCGTTACGAATAAATACTCAGAGTCACGACCTTTGCAGAGTACTGGCCTGAATATCTGGATGTAGTCCCTGAGCAAAGGGGCTAGCCAGGATGCGATGGGTACGTCATACGTTTCGCCACCTACTCTCTTACGATTCTTGAATGTAGTGCCACGCAGTTTTATGCGCCAATGCCCATTCGCTGTCAGATAGACTTTTCCGGTATTGTTGCTCTTGTAGGTAAGTGTCACCATATTTGTCTTGCGCAAAGGATTCGCAAGAAGAAATCCAAGCAGAAGTTCGTCCCTTCTTGCAACAGCTTGATTAATAGTTCCACTTCCGGCTCGGTCGCCTATGTCCCGCAAGCGTCTCATTGCAGAAAATATCGGCTTAAGTGGCTCATCTTGGTCCAGCAAGAACTGAATTGGTGCACTTGGATTGCGCGACACATCTTCCGCATCAGACTTCCACGTCAATGACACCTGCATAGCCTGCTCACACGACTCTTTCCATTCCCAATCAGGGGCTTGGACTGTCGAAATGAGGTGGGCAAAGGATGGTTGCTGGGTCAAGTATCCTGTCCGCGGGTGGGTCATGGATGCGGCCCACGCTGCAAAAGATTTGTGACCGCCATGGATGAGTCCATCAGACCGTCTACTCATGAACTGCATATAGGCGTCAATCGCATTCGGGTCAGCCAACCATGCAAGAGTTTGTGCCTTGGAATCTGACAGACCATACCCCCCTTTCTCGATTGGCAAGCGTAAGTAGCCAATGAATCTGCAAAAGGTCCACCAAGTGATTTGGGCGGTAGGACATATCAGCCCATTGACTGCGATGAATTTCGTGCTTTTCAGAGGAGTTTCGCTGGGCTCTACCAACGTCCATCTTCCTCTACTACTTCTAGTAATTTTTGGCTCTAATCTTGAAGTCTTGTACTGAAGATATGCCTTCCATTCGCTTGCAAGTTGCGGGGTGACCTCTGCCTCCTTCAATGTGTACTGCTTGGCAGTTTGTTCTTTGAGTCGCGAGCGATACGGGTCCGAGCTGGACGCTCCCGTTGTGACTACCGTGTATGCCTCCATAAGCTCGCCCTTCTCCAGCTTTAATACTCGTTCTAGTCGCTCGATGGTTTCGAAGCTACGGGCATTGGGAATTGCTCCCCTCGTCCAGCGACCAACAGCTGAAGGGCAAATTCCAGCATTCTTTGCTACTGTCTTGGCCGGTTTCTTAACATTTTGCAACCCTTGCCGTAAAACTCGCTCAAACGGATTCATGTCTTCCGGCAAATGTTCGGCTCGCTTCCTCTCTCTGCTCTTTCGCGAAGAGCCTGACTTCAAAGACATAAATGTGTCTTGCCAGGACCGAAGCAAGCTCTTTCTATCAATAATCGAGCGAGGACTCAATTTGCTTGAGTTCAGATGCCGAACCAATTGCGTCTCAAATTCATCAGAAAACTCTGTGCCAACGGCAGATGACGGATGCTTGTGCAAGGATTCCATGAATGCTCTTAGTGCCGTAAGATGATTTCGTACGACCTGCTCAACTCGATTTGAATTACTCGTGAGCTTCAGTTCATTGGTGTGCGTTGATATGAGGTATTCATAGCTGACTGACATGTCTTGGTAGTTAGCAACCACCGGCCTAATTTCCGAACGAACCACGTTTAAAACATTCGTTATGGAATAACGAATCGTTGAAATGTCGTTGATTTTCATGAACTTTTTTTACCTCTCTACCTCACCAGGTTATGAGAGTGGTCATGAATTCGTCGTTATCTGCGGCCTGCAGTTTGCGTTTAAGTAGTTGTGATTCTCTGTATAGGCAAAACTTCGTGCATGTTTATCCCGTTTCTCCAAGAACACTGCATATTCCAGTCCAAAATATGCCAGTCATTCCTAACGAAAACATCACCTGTACCAACGCGAGTTGGCCACCGTCAAGGTTGGCCAGACTCACGCATCACAGATGAAGCGCACAATAATGGAACGTCAGCACTGGAGAGTTTTGCAATTCGGCATCGCAGCGGTTGTGGCCCCCCGCGTTGTCGAACTCGACGCCCAAGAGCAGCCGTTCTACGTTAGACATGGGGTGAGGCGGTGGCGAGAATTGCGCCTGTATGAGTGTTACCGTGCCTTCAGTTTATCTAGCTGTTCTGCACTCGGCGCGTGGAACTCAGTCTTCGTGCCAAATGACTTCAGGACGCCAGCGTTCATAAGGAAGGCGGTGGTGTGATACAGGCTGCCTCCAAAACCTCCCATGGACACCCCGACGTCGCTGCCTGCGTAAACGTTCTTCTCGCCGGCCAGCACCCAAACCGGTTCAAGCCCCGCGCTTGCAAGCTTGCTCACGAAGTAGTCGCGGGATGCCACACCGGCCCCAGAACCGCGCTGGCGCAGTGAGGGGTCCTGCCACCGCAGGGTTCCGCCAGCGTCGACGTACTCCGGCACCTTGCCGCTGCGCAGATGCAAGTCCAGCGCCTCGATGACGCCCGACGACGGAAGGTAGAGCGAGAACCCGTTGTCGATTGAATTGTCGTTGCCGTTGCCTTTGCCTTCAGCGTTCAATGATTCCACGATGCCTGCATACGGTGTTTTGATGCCAGCACTTAGGCACTGCGTCAGCTCAATTGGCATAGGTTCTCGCCAGCCATGCTCCCCCAAGAAGGGGACTAATGAACCGCTTTCCCTCAGGCGAGATGCGTCGCCACGGTGCCTGGCGACCAGTTCCGTTGCCAACAGAGGACCGTTGCCTTGTGCGGTGACTAGACAGCTGATGCGCGACCAGGCTTCAACGTGGTTGCGCCTGCCTTGGCCCTGCACAGTCCAGCGGCGAAAGCCATACACGGTCAGCCATCGCTCACCGTCAGGGCTGACCAGCTCGATTTGACCGACGTCGTTGCACAGGTCGCTCTCGACATGCACCCATGCGAGGAGCAGGTCGGTGTCTCCGGACGGCAGTCGGGGAGCAGACGGGGTCCACCATGTGACCGGTGTTGCCGCCCAGCCGGCTTCGAGGGTTCTTCGAAGGAGGAGGGATGGGTCCAGGTCTCTCTTCATGTCGCGTCCGCGTGGGCCTGGCTCGAACGCCCTCAGCTTGCCGTCGTCTTCCCACGAGCACATCGCCAAGTTGTCGGTCAAGCGTGCCGTCGCCTCAGCGAGTGCGATGTATTGATACTTCTTGCCGACGCGCTCCACGCGGTGCTTGCCCATGCGGTCATGGCTGATATTCCCATCCCTCTCGAAGTTATCGAAGAGCTCTTCGGTCCACCCGAGCTGGTGCGCGCGCTCGCAAATCCACCGCCGTACAGGGCCGTGGTCGAGTTCCGACGGGCGCCGGTAGTCGTCCCGCATGCGCGTGGACTCAAGCAGATGATGCTCCGCGAACTTTACGTATTCGGTGCGCAGCTCTTCGGACAGCGTGTCCTTGAACGCCTCGTTGGCTTGCGTAACCTCGGCCCAGAGGCGCTCGGATTTGCCCGCGCCCTTCTCGATGATTGAAAAATGCAGCGGCTGCAAGCGGTAGTCGACCGTAAGCCGGCGCAGCGCAAGGTAGGCTTCTTGCTGCTCCGGGGTCGCCTTGTCTATGAGCGTGCTCTGCCAGCGTTCGAAGAGTTCCTTGGTGGAAATGCCGACAAGGGAGCGGGGCGCGTCAACGATGTCGTATAACCAACTGCGTAGGGTGTAGTTACCGAAGTCACCGTGCTCGTTCGTGGAGGAAAAAATCGAGTCTCCGTATCCCTTGCCGCGGTACTTTTCGAGGTCCTCTTCCGTCACGGATTCAAGCGGCCAGGCTGACTTGAACTTGGCCCTGCAAGCGTCAAGGTCGACCTCCGCCGCCAACAGGCCTGCGGCCTGAGCGTAGAGCAGGACACCGAACGCATAGTCCCGGGCCATCAGGTTCAGAGGCGGCTGCTTGCCTTCGGCAAAGTAGCTTTTCCAGACTGAAGTGGCCAGCGCCCCGCAACGGGCTCGGTCCATGCCCTGCATCGCAGCGCCGTAGCAGGCGGCGAGGAGACGCTCTGTGATGTACGGGTCGTCGACATTGGCGAACTGGTCGATGAGGTCCGCAGCGTGACCGAGCTTGCAAGAAAGCAGGTTCACGAGCGCCTTGGTGGCGCGGTCGCGCACGGCACGGTTGCTGGTCGAAAAGAACCAGGTTAGCGTGACCGCTGCAAGCCATAAGCGCGGCTCATCGACTTCGTTGGCATCAGCCTCCCAGGCCCAGTCAATGAGCGAGACGACTGCGCCACCCTCGTCCAAGTCGTCCTGCGCTAGAAACACCGACCATGCAGCATCTCTGTGCGGCATCGGGCGCGGCCACAGGTCCCTGTGTAGCCAGTTGGCGTTGAACACGTTCTCAGGCTCGGTACTGACAAGAAGCATCAAGCCGTAGGCCGAACGACCAGTGGCCTCGCATAGCTTCTCAACCCATTTGGCCGTTCGGCGTGTGAACGCCTTTGGACTCCGCCATGCCAACGAGTTCTCGAAAGCATCGCAGAGCGATGGGTCGTCGTGGGCCTCCTTGGGCAGCACATCGAGCAGCTCGAGGTCGAACACCTCCGGCAATTGCACCGCCAAGGCCTCGATGACTCCAGCAAATTGCCAGCTCTCGAACGGTTCGAAGTAGGCTCTCAGTGGTGCTCGGTGGAACGAACCTTCGATGTCAGCTCGGTCAATTTGCCCGATGAGCCGCTTTGCACGCAGATGGTCCGACAGCCGCTCGAACGTGAACCTGACGATTTCTCTATGGGCCCCTCCAGCCTGCCACTCGACGTCTTGGGTGAGAACTCCCTCTGACATGAACGCCGAAAAGAGGCTGCGGTCCGTGTAGCCCCCCGAGTTGTGAATGCTCTCCAGCAGCTTGATGGTGTCTTCCATGGGCAGGCTTCCGCCGTCGCCCTGAGCCGCGCAAGCTTCTAGGAACTGCTCCAGCGCTTTGCGCGGAATTTTCAGCTCGGGGATGAGCTTCAGCTCCCTTTGGACCTTGCCCGCCACCGCAGTCAGGTAGAAGTCGAAGATGGCGGTCACGCCGTCCATGCCCTTGGGCAACTGCTTGAGGCCCTCGGTGTCAAGGTATTCGCAGCAGGTTCGAAGGAACAGTGGGTTCTCGAACTCCCTCGCTAAGTTGGGAGAGCTCGGTCGCGCGATGCCGCGACGGTCGAGGTAAGCCTTTGCTGCGGCGCCGGCATGGCCGGCAAAGCCGGGATGCACAACACGTTCCAGGTCTTTCAGCGGGAGGAAGCGGTAGTACGTGCTGCGCACGGTCAGCACCAGAGCCAGTCGAGGGAACTTCTGAACCAGCCGGATGAACCCTGGCAGACGTGCCTCCCACAGTGCGATGCCATGTCTCTCGTTGAGGGCGTCTATCGCCAACACGGCCCGGCAGCCGGCGGCCTCGGCGGCGGCGTCGAACGCGCCCAGGAAGTCGGCGGTTGTCACCTGGGCTAGGTCCAGCTGACCTCGGATTTGCTCCCAGGGGTCTCCGTCGGTCAGGCTTCCGCTGAGGACCAAGACGAAGGGGCGGCCTGCCTCGAGCTGCCTGTGTCCGAAGTCAGCGATGAGATGCGATTTGCCGATGCCGCCGGGGCCCGAAATGACCAGCTCGCGCTTGTTCATGAGCTGCCATCGCACGCTGGCGATTTCTTCGCGGACACGGTCGACCGCCGAATAGAGGTCGAACAGGTCTTTGCGTGGGATATAGCGGCTCTTCTCGGGGACCTTGTCCTCGACCTCAGCTAGGGCATCGGAAACGCTGTCGATGGCCGCGGCCACCATGTTCGCCCAGCTCTCCAGGGGTACCGGCGCTTCCAATGCCACGGGAGGCGCGCCTAGGCTTTGCAGCAGTGGCTCGCAGGCCTGTCGTACTAGGTCAGCAGTAGACGACAGCTTTTCGCGCGACAAGCTACCGACCGCACCGTCCATCTTGTACGTAATCTCGGCTGCCCAGGCCTCAGGCGCAGCGAGCAATTCTGGGTTACGCGCCACCGCCTGCAAGGCCTGCTGGATTGGCAGCTCCACGTGGCTTTCGGGGCTGTAACGCTCACCTAGGTTGCGACGCTGCACGTCAAGCTTGTCGCGGAACCAGGCCGAACTGAACGTTACGGCGTCGAACCAGTAGCGTGCCCGCCCAGAGTAAGCGGGGTCATCGCGCCCAAGGCGCTCCCCAATGCTCGATGCGCTCCAGAGGTCGATTTCGATGGCGCGGCCTTTGGCCGCTGCATCATCTATGCTCTTCTGGCGCCACCTCTCGTAGCGCTGAACTTCGCTGGCCTTCTTGCCAGACCGGTTGTCACGCAGGTCGATGGGCAGGCAGACGACGAAAGTCGTCAGCTGCGGATGGGCGCTAAGTGCGCGCTTCAACGAGTCGGCCAAGTCGCCGACTTGCCCGTCGTCGAAGCCGTCGATGAAGTACTTCGCTTGCCAGCCAACTTCGTGGCCATCCGCGAAAGCGCGGTAGCACTCGAGCCCTTGGTCGGCGCCTGGGCCTTTGCGGAGGAATCGGGAACCGGTCGTCGAGTCCTCCAGGTCGGCTAGCTGACAGCAAAGTTCTTCGAAGCCGCCGTTCCGAGTTCCTCGATATTCACGAATACGTTTGAAGTCCAAGCTCAACACCACGCAGCCTCCATCTTGTTCTCCGGCGACGTCCCCGTTTCCAAAGTACCACCGCTCCCTTCCGAATGACTGTACAGGACTGAGTCGCCTCCGCCTTTCTAGGTATCTGTTGAAGGGAAGCTCGCGATAGCGAAACCGTTATAAGTGAACATCCGTTATCTGCCTATCAGAGACATACAAGGGGTTGGTCGAGCTAACCCGATTCAATCGACCTATATTCAGGCAAATTCAGCAGCATTGACTGATTGCTAGGCTGCAGGAAATGAACTGGAATGACTCGTTAGGTTTGCATTGGACTGGGTGGCGGAAAAGCAAAAACAGGTTCTTCCGTAGCGTAAAATTGGCTCTAGTTACGGGCAAACCTCGCGAAAGCTAGGGACGCAAAGCCTCCGGCCTGAAGGTCATACGACTGTGGTAGCGGGGTTGCTAGCATCAATTCGATGCGGTGCACTGCCCTCTCCGTTTTATGCGGCAAGAGGGCTTTTTTGTGTCCGGCTTCAAGGGCACTGCTCTAGCTCGGTCGTGCTGCGGACCCGCTCCACGAACGTCACTGACGTCTGATACACGTGCAAAAATGATGCGGTCGTGGCATCTAGACGCAATCACTTGCTTGAATTCCTTACTCTATGACGACAACTTTTCTCGAAATGATTTCTGCGCCTCAATCCACCCAAGGCGAAATTGACGGCCTGAAGAATTTGCTGAACCTCTCTCAGCTTGCTTCGAATGAAGATGCAATGTCGAGGCTTTCTGACAACATGCGCGCAGTAAGTCAAAAGTCTCAGATTGCCGCAAGTAAAGCGTTACTCGAAGGTCTATACCTCCAGCTTTCGGCTGCGGCGAAAGGCGGAGATTTGGCAGACACTGTCCAGACCGTTCTCTCGGCAATCGAGTTTGAACACCAAAAAGCTAGCTTTGCTGGTGAGCTGGTCCGTGTCCAAGAACTGGCTAGTTCAGATGCCTATCCGCGTGAATTCATTTCCAAGAAACTTCACGAACTTGCTGATTCAGTGGCTGCCGGCAAGTATTCGTTTCTGCCTGTTACCCCAACAAAAGCTGAGCTCCTTGAGCATGCAGAGCGCATTACTCGTGCCCTGAACGCATAGTCATAGAGCTAGCTGGTGATATTTCAACACCGGCTCCGATTTCTGGTCTTTAAGTTATTGATTTAAAACAGTTTCCACCGGATGTACGCAGATTTGCACGTATCCGGTGGAATTTTTTTTACTGTGATATTTCAGTCTTTGAAGATTTGTCTTCACTTGTATTTCGAAGTATTTCAGAGGGTTCTCATTGCTTTCCTCTGAGGCATTCAGAGCTTCTGCTATGAATAGCATCAGTTCAGCGGTCGCCCTCCTCTGCTGTCATAACGCTACGCGCCGCCACCGGCGGCCCTGGTAAGCAGCCGCCGGCAGGGCAAAGACGCACCACTCAGAAACAGAGGCCGGCGAAGCCGGCGGCCTGTCCATTTCAAGGTCGGACAGGCCGAGGCATCAAGCCTTCAAAAAATCAGTTGAAGCCGCAAACTCGTTCTACGCATAGGCGGCTCCGTCCGTTTCTGATACTGTTCTCTTTTACGGGAAAGAAACTCCCCGCATATCAACAAGATTTCGGAAAAAAGCTCCCCTGATACAACGGAATTTCCACCCCGAAATAACGGTTTTCTCCCTCGATGTAACGGAATAATTCCCTTGATATAACGGGATTCAGACTACCCGCAAGACTTTGCTTTGGCATTTTTGACCCGCCATCGTTTGTACTTCTCAGAATCTCGCCAGTCGGCGTGGACCGTGCCTGACTTGTCCACCCGCCAGTTGAAATTCTCGTTGTGTTTGTCGCAAGCGACCTTTAGCTCCTTCAGGGCCCCGCGCACTGAATACTTGAACTTGGTCGAATCCGTTGCGCTGCTCCCGCAGAGCCGGTGTATTTCTTTCACAGTGATTGGACTAGGCTGAATGTGACTTGAGTAGTACCCATACAGCCATTTCGACAATGGCGACAGGCCGCGCCTAACTTCAAGCCGCATACGCGTGAAACGACTGCCTGAAAAAAGGGCAGCAATTTTGGGGTTGAGCCACACATCCAGCTTCCCGGTGTTTTCGTTGAGTTCCGCCGTGTCAATCAAGCCCCCGATGTAGCTCTCACCGGATAAGGAGCGGACATTAATTGCCGTGGCGCGCAGCCGCATCAATTGCCCCAGCAGTACTGAGCGGTTTGGGCCGGTGTCTGTCTTTTCCAGCCTCACCAACAGTTCCAGCACGGTCGTAGTCACACTCCTACCCGTCGGCTCGTACTTAAGCATGTCCACGAGTTCCAGCCAGACATCTTCATCTTTTTGGTCGAGCTGTAGACCGGTGTACCAGAGGGTAAATTCAGGTGATGAAGGCAAAAGTGCCTTGTCAAGGTGCTTTCGCTTGCCCTTCATCACGACACCAAAAAGAGCGCTGCGCAAAATCGCAAAGGGCGCGATGCGCATCGCTTGGTTGAACGCTGCCTCAGCAGCCCCCCTAGGAGCCGGCAGGAGCGGCTCTGCCACGATGGTGGCCGAAGTGGTGGTTGCCACCCCATCCGAACACAGCTCAGAGCGCGTCATCACCAAGGGGCCCCGTGCCTAGGCTGTCAATGAGCTTCTTAACGTCGGATGAGCGCCAGCCGATGGTGCTCTTCGTCAGCTTCAAACCTTGCGGATAGGTGCCGTTTTTGACGCCCTTGTACCAGGCCGAGCGGCTAATAGGAAAAACGGCGAGAACCTGCTGAAGGCGCAGGACTGGGTCAATATCAATCGAACTCACAAATAGAACTTTCAACCCCACGGTTGACCGGTGTTCTATACCTCAACAATCGTATCTACCTCGTGCTCTCCAAGGGGATGCGAGAGCAAACCCGCAGCGCGGGTATCCGGAGGCATCCACACGGACGCCTGGAGATGTATATGGTTAAGGAGTGGGCATGACGGCCCGAACTGAAAAAATTTCTTCTATCAATACAGAAAGACTGATAGCAAAAAGCAAAACCCGGCTCTTGGCCGGGTTCTAAGCTGGAAGGAAGGGAATGGTGGGCGGTGCAGGTTTCGAACCTGCGACCCCCACAGTGTGAATGTGGTGCTCTACCCCTGAGCTAACCGCCCATTCCTCTAACCTAATTGGGAGACTTTTGAGAGACTTTGATATCTCTCGTTCTATCTACCATCGGAACTCCTTGATATTCAAGGAGATTTCCTATTTGCCGAAAAGTTCAAGTACGAAAGTAGTGCAGTGTGAATGCAGTGCTCTACCGCTGAGCTAATCGCCCTGAATCCGTTTCCCAAAAGCCGCTTGCGTCTCCGGGAAAACCAGAATTATGCCACAGATTCGGCGGTCTTTTGACTCAAGCGGCGTTGCGCCACACCGTCTTGCCGCCACTGGCCTTGTCGAGCTGGGCCAGCAGGTCTTCGTGGGCTGCCAGCTCCTGTTCGTTGGCGGCCAGCACAGGCAATTCAAAGCGGCTCAGATCCACGCGTTCGAAGCTGCCGCTGCCGTCTTCGGCATCGGCCACGTCGATCAGCAGCGCATCCTGTCCGCGCGTGAGGTTGATGTAAACGTCGGCCAGCAACTCGGCGTCGAGCAAGGCGCCGTGCAGCGTACGGCCCGAGTTGTCAACGCCCAGACGGTCGCACAGCGCATCGAGCGAGTTGCGCTTGCCCGGGAACATCTCCTTGGCCATCACCAGCGTGTCGGTCACGCTTGCCACGAACTCGCCAAAGGCCGGCTTGCCGATGAGTTCCAGTTCCTTGTTCAGGAAACTGACGTCGAAGGCCGCGTTGTGGATGATGATGTCGGCATCCTGCAGGTAGGCCAGGATTTCCTCCGCCACCTCGACGAACTTGGGTTTGTCACGCAGGAATTCGTTGCTGATGCCGTGCACCCGCAACGCATCCTCGTGGCTGTCGCGCTCAGGGTTGAGGTAGAAGTGCAGGTTGTTGCCGGTGAGCTTGCGGTTGAGCAGCTCCACACAGCCGATTTCGATGATGCGGTCGCCGCCTTCGGCGGACAGGCCCGTGGTTTCAGTGTCAAGAACGATCTGGCGCATGGTGGCAATCATAGCCGCCCTGCCCCCTGACGAAGCCGGCTCACTGAAATGAAAACAGCCCCTTGCGGGGCTGCCTGAAACCAATGAAACCAGCAATCGGTCAGTGATTTTCTTTGGCGTGGTTGATGGAGTATTTCGGTATCTCCACCACCACGTCCTGTTGCGCCAGGATGGCCTGGCAGCTCAGACGTGACTGCGGCTCCAGGCCCCAGGCGCGGTCCAGCAGGTCTTCTTCGTTTTCATCGGGCTCGTTGAGCGAGTTGTACCCTTCCCGCACGATGACGTGGCAGGTGGTGCAGGCGCAACTCATGTCACAGGCGTGCTCGATCTCGATGTGGTTGTCCAGCAGTGCCTCACAGATCGAGGTGCCGGCCGGCGCGGAAATCTGCGCGCCTTGCGGGCAGTACTCGGGGTGGGGAAGGATCTTGATGATGGGCATGGTGTGTTCAGAGTGGGTGGACTCAGACCGTTTCAATGTTCTTGCCCGCCAGCGCCTTCTGGATGCCGCGGTTCATGCGCATGGCAGCAAAGGCTTCCGTGCCCTTGGCCAGCGCCTCGGTGGCGGCATCGATAACCGCCGCGTCTTCTTCTTGGGTACGCAATGCTTCCAGCGCGGCCATCAGGCCATCAATGGCCGTGCGCTCCTCGTCCGACAGCAGGTCGCCATCGGCCGCCAGCGCACTGCGCGTGGCCAGCAACATGCGGTCGGCCTCGACACGCGCCTCCACCAGTGCGCGGGCGCGCATGTCGGACTCGGCGGTGGTGAAACTCTCTTGCAGCATCTTGGCAATCTGCTCGTCACCCAGGCCGTAGGACGGCTTGACGTCGATTCGTGCCTCCACGCCGCTGACCTGCTCGCGCGCGCTGACCTGCAACAGGCCGTCGGCATCGACTGTGAAGGTGACGCGAATGCGTGCGGCGCCGGCTGCCATGGGCGGGATGCCACGCAGTTCGAAACGTGCCAGGCTGCGGCAGTCGGCCACCAGATCGCGCTCACCCTGCACCACGTGCAGCGCCAGTGCGGTCTGGCCGTCCTTGTAGGTGGTGAAATCCTGCGCCATTGCGGTCGGGATGGTCTGGTTGCGCGGCACGATGCGCTCAACCAGCCCGCCCATGGTCTCGATGCCGAGCGAGAGCGGAATCACGTCGAGCAGCAGCAGGTCACCGGCAGCATTGTTGCCGGCCAGCTGGTTGGCCTGGATGGCCGCGCCCAGCGCCACCACCTCGTCGGGGTTGAGGTTGGTCAGCGGCTCGTGGCCGAAGAACTCGCCCACGGTACGCTGGATCACCGGCATGCGGGTCGAGCCGCCCACCATCACCACACCCTGCACGTCGTCAACGCTCAGCTTGGCGTCGCGCAAGGCCTTGCGCACGGCACTCATGGTGCGCACCGTCAGCGCGGCGGTGACTTCTTCGAACTGCGAGCGTGTTACCGTCAAATTGATTTTTGCCGCCGTCAATTGGGCGTGAAATGCTACAGAATCAGTAGCAGACAGGGCTTCCTTGCAAGCGCGAGCCGCCATCTTGATGGCCGCTTTGTCAGCCGCGGTCACACTGCTCAGGCCCACCTGTTGCAGCGCCCAGGCCGCCAGTGCGGCGTCGTAGTCGTCACCGCCCAGGGCCGAGTCGCCACCGGTGGCGATGACCTCGAAAACGCCCTTGGAGAGACGCAGGATGGAAATGTCAAAGGTGCCACCGCCCAGGTCGTACACCGCGTAGATGCCTTCGCTGGCGTTGTCCAGGCCGTAGGCAATGGCGGCAGCGGTCGGTTCGTTGATCAGGCGCAGCACGTTCAGACCGGCCAGTTGCGCGGCATCTTTCGTGGCCTGGCGTTGCGCGTCGTCAAAGTAGGCCGGCACCGTGATGACGGCACCATAGAGATCGTCGTTGAAAGTGTCCTCGGCGCGAAAGCGCAACGTGGCCAGGATCTCGGCACTCACCTCCACCGGCGACTTCTCGCCCACCACGGTCTGCAGGCCCAGCATGCCGGGGTGGTCCACCAGCTTGTATGGCAGCTTCTCGCGCCCGGCCACGTCCTGTACGCCGCGGCCCATGAAGCGCTTGACGGAGGCAATGGTGTTTTCCGGGTCTTCGGCCAGCGCGGCCAGGGCGTCGAAACCGATCTGACGTCCGCCATTGGCGAGGTAACGCACCACCGACGGCAGGATCACGCGGCCTTGCGCGTCGGGCAGGCATTCGGCCACGCCGTTGCGCACGGAGGCCACCAGTGAATGGGTGGTACCGAGGTCAATGCCCACGGCGATGCGCCGCTGGTGCGGATCGGGGGACTGACCGGGTTCGGAAATTTGCAGCAGTGCCATCGTTGTTCTATTCGGATCAAGGCCGTGTACAGGGCCTTATTGTCGCCGGGCCGCGGTATCCATCTGGTCGTAGCGGGCTTCGATGTCGCGGCCAAAACGTTCGATGAACATCAACGCCCGCACCTGGGCCACGGCGGCCGGGTAATCGTGTGCCACATCAAGCAGTTGCTCGCAGAGCTGGAGCGTTTCGCGCCGGCTGTGCGCAATCTGGTCGCTCAGCGCATCCAGGTCTTCGCTGCTGCCGACGTCGTCCAGCGCCTCGCGCCATTCCATCTGCTGCATCAGGAACTCGGCCGGCATGGCAGTGTTATTCTCGGCATTCACCGGCACCCCGTTGAGTTCGCACAGATAGGCGGCCCGCTTGAGCGGGTCTTTCAGGCGCTGGTAGGCCTCGTTGATGCGCACCGACCATTGCATTGCCACGCGCTGCGCCGCTGCGCCCTGGGCAGCAAACTTGTCGGGATGGGCTTCGCGCTGCAGTTCTTTCCAGCGTGCGTCCAGCACCGAGCGGTCCTGCGCAAACTGTTGCGCCAGACCGAACAGTTCGAAATCGTTGGATTGGAGATTCACACCCGGAACGACTCACCGCATCCGCAGCGGTCGCGTTCGTTCGGGTTGTTGAAGCGGAAACCTTCGTTCAGCCCTTCGCGCACGTAATCAAGCTCGGTGCCGTCGATGTAGGACAGGCTCTTGGGGTCGATCAGCACCTTGACGCCATGCCCTTCGAACACGATGTCCTCCGGTGCCACGTCGTCCACGTACTCCAGCTTGTAGGCCAGGCCGGAGCAGCCGGTGGTCTTGACGCCCAGGCGCACGCCCACGCCCTTGCCGCGCTTGCTCAAGTAGCGGGTCACATGCCGGGCCGCGGCTTCAGTAAGAGTAACTGCCATTTCAGTCTTTCATTCCCCGTTTACCCACCTCTCAAGACCAGGGCCCCCGTGGAACCGGCTTTGCCGGGCCACTGGGTGCGCCCCCTTGAGGGGGAGGCGCCGAAGGCGCTTCGGGGGAGCCATCAGTTCATGTGTTTCTTGCGGTAGTCGTCCACGGCGGCCTTGATCGCGTCTTCGGCCAGGATGGAGCAGTGGATCTTGACCGGCGGCAGCGCCAGTTCTTCGGCGATCTCGCTGTTCTTCAGCGCAGCCGCCTGGTCCAGCGTCTTGCCCTTGACCCACTCAGTCACCAGCGAGCTCGACGCGATGGCCGAGCCGCAGCCGTAGGTCTTGAAACGCGCATCCTCGATGACGCCGGTCTGCGCGTTCACCTTGATCTGCAGTTTCATCACGTCACCGCAGGCGGGTGCCCCCACCATACCGGTGCCTACCGTGTCGTCGCCCTTGTCGAAGGAGCCAACGTTGCGCGGGTTTTCATAGTGGTCAACGACTTTTTCAGAATAAGCCATGGTCTTACCTCTTCAATCTTCAGTTAATGAGCCGCCCATTGGATGGTGCTCAGATCCACGCCGTCCTGGAACATTTCCCAGAGCGGGCTCAACTCACGCAACTTGGCCACGTTGAGCTTGATGGTGGAAATCGCGTAATCGATCTCCTCTTCGGTCGTGAAGCGGCCGATGGTCATGCGCAGGCTGCTGTGCGCTAGCTCGTCGCTGCGACCCAGGGCGCGCAGCACGTAGCTGGGCTCCAGCGAGGCCGAGGTACAGGCTGAGCCGCTAGAGACCGCCAGGCCCTTGATGCCCATGATCAGCGACTCGCCTTCGACGAAGTTGAAGCTCATGTTCAGGTTCTGCGGCACGCGCTTCTCGGCGTGGCCATTGAGGAAGGTCTGCTCGACATCTTTCAGGCCATTGAGCAGGCGGTCATGCAGCGCACGCGCCTTGGCGTTGTCTTGCGCCATTTCCAGCTTGGCGATGCGGAAGGCCTCACCCATGCCGACGCACTGGTGCGTGGGCAGGGTGCCGGAGCGCATGCCGCGCTCATGGCCGCCGCCGTGCATCTGCGCTTCAATGCGCACGCGCGGCTTGCGGCGCACGTACAGCGCACCGATGCCCTTGGGGCCGTAGGTCTTGTGCGAAGCCAGGCTCATCAGGTCGACCGGCAGCGTGTTGAGGTCGATCTCCACCTTGCCGGTGGCCTGCGCCGCGTCGACATGGAAAATGATGCCCTTCTCGCGGCACAGGGTGCCGATGGCCGGAATGTCCTGGATGACACCGATCTCGTTGTTCACGAACATCACGCTGATCAGGATGGTGTCCGGACGGATGGCGGCCTTGAGCTTGTCGAGGTCGAGCAAGCCGTCTTCCTGCACGTCGAGGTAGGTCACCTCGAAGCCCTGGCGCTCCAGCTCACGCATGGTGTCCAGCACGGCCTTGTGCTCGGTCTTCACCGTGATCAGGTGCTTGCCCTTGCCCTGGTAGAAGTGCGCTGCACCCTTGAGTGCCAGGTTGTTGGACTCGGTGGCACCGGAGGTCCAGACGATCTCACGCGGGTCGGCACCGACCAGTTCGGCCACATAGCCGCGCGCTTTCTCCACAGCCTCTTCGGCCTCCCAGCCCCAGGCGTGGCTGCGTGAAGCCGGGTTGCCGAAATGCTCGCGCAACCAGGGAATCATGGCATCAACCACGCGCGGATCGCAAGGCGTGGTGGCACCGTAGTCCAGGTAAATCGGGAAATGAGGGGTCATGTCCATACAGGCTCGCTACGAAACTCGGTAAAAAATTCTTGAAAATCAGGATTTGGAGAATGCATTGCCCAGCGCAAACACCGAATTGGGCGCATTCACCCGCACCGGCTTGACCACCGGCATGGCAGAGATGGCGCGCTTGACGGTTGGCTTGTCTTCAATCGTGATGCCCTTGGCCAGCTGATCGTCCACCAGCTTTTGCAGCGTGACGGAATCGAGAAACTCGACCATGCGCACGTTGAGCGAGGCCCACAGCTCGTGCGTCATGCAGCGGCCGGCGTCGCCCAGGCAGTTTTCCTTGCCGCCGCACTGGGTGGCATCGATCGGCTCATCCACCGACAGAATGATGTCGGCCACGGTGATGTCAGCCGCCTTGCGGGCCAGCGTGTAGCCGCCACCGGGGCCACGGGTGGATTCCACCAGTTCGTGCCGGCGCAGCTTGCCGAACAACTGTTCAAGATAGGACAGCGAGATCTGCTGGCGTTGGCTGATGGCAGCCAGCGTCACGGGGCCGTTGCTCTGGCGCAGGGCCAGGTCAATCATCGCGGTGACCGCAAAGCGGCCTTTGGTTGTGAGGCGCATCGCAAACTCCTGTTCCGGGTTTGGCTATCGGTATTTCCCCGGGGCTGTTGGCTCCGAGGGGCTTTCCTACCCTGCCCAGTTGACTGCCTGTGACACTGCGTGCCGACCGGCTTACCGGGCTTTCCTGACTATTTGTGTCAAGTATAGCAAGAAACCCCGTACTCTGCTCGGATAAGAGTTCGCCCACGCGGCCAGCGACAGCCAGGCATGGCCCCTGGCGTGGGCTACAGCCCGGCCGGGTGGTCGGGCACGGCAGCGCCGAAGGCGCGCGCCTTGAGCAGGTTGAGCTGGTCGCGCGTGCGGGCGGCCTGTTCGAACTCCAGGTTGCGTGCGTGCTCCAGCATCTGCTTTTCCAGCCGCTTGACCTCGCGCGCCATGTCCTTCTCGCTCATCTCCTCCACCTTGGCGCGCTGCAGGGCTTCCTGCTCCAGCCGGTCAGCTTCGCGGCCAGCCTTTTCGCTGTAGACGCCGTCGATCAGGTCGCGCACCTGCTTGACGATGCTGCGCGGCGTGATGCCGTGCGCCAGGTTGTGCTCGATCTGCTTCTTGCGGCGGCGCTCGGTCTCGCCAATGGCGCGAGCCATGGAGTCCGTCACCCGGTCGGCATAGAGAATGGCACGGCCATGCAGGTTACGCGCCGCGCGGCCGATCGTCTGGATCAACGAGCGCTCGGAGCGCAGGAAGCCTTCCTTGTCGGCGTCCAGGATCGCCACCAGCGACACCTCGGGGATGTCCAGGCCCTCGCGCAGCAGGTTGATGCCCACCAGCACATCGAAGGCCCCCAGCCGCAGGTCGCGCAAAATCTCCACCCGCTCCACCGTGTCCACGTCGCTGTGCAGGTAGCGCACCTTGACTCCGTTGTCGGTCAGGTAGTCGGTCAGCTGCTCGGCCATGCGCTTGGTCAGGGTGGTGATGAGCACGCGCTCGTGCTTCTCCACCCGGATGCGGATTTCCTGCAGCACGTCATCCACTTGGTGGGTGGCCGGGCGCACTTCCACCTCTGGGTCCACCAGGCCGGTCGGTCGCACCACCTGCTCCACCACGGCACCGGCATGCTCGTTTTCCCAGTTGCCGGGCGTGGCCGAGACGAAAACCGCCTGGCGCATCTTGGTCTCGAACTCCTCGAACTTCAGCGGCCGGTTGTCCAGCGCGCTCGGCAGGCGAAAGCCGTATTCCACCAGCGTGGTCTTGCGCGCGCGGTCGCCGTTGTACATGCCGCCGAACTGGCCGATCAGCACGTGACTCTCGTCCAGGAACATCAGTGCGTCCTTCGGCAGGTAATCCGTCAGCGTGGCCGGCGGCTCACCCGGCGCCGCACCGCTGAGGTGACGGGTGTAGTTCTCAATGCCCTTGCAGTGGCCTACCTCGGACAGCATTTCCAGGTCGAAACGCGTGCGCTGTTCCAGCCGCTGCGCCTCCACCAGCTTGCCCATGCCCACAAACTCCTTCAGGCGCTCGGCCAACTCCACCTTGATGGTCTCCACCGCTGCCAGCACCTGCTCGCGCGGCGTCACGTAATGGCTGCTCGGGTAGACGGTGAAACGCGGCACCTTCTGGCGGATGCGGCCGGTCAGCGGGTCAAACAGCTGCAGCGATTCGATCTCGTCGTCGAACAGCTCGATGCGCAGCGCCATCTCGCTGTGCTCGGCCGGAAACACGTCGATGGTGTCGCCGCGCACGCGGAACTTGCCGCGAGAAAATTCCATGTCGTTGCGCTGGTACTGCATGCGCACCAACTGGGCAATGATGTCGCGCTGGCCCATCTTGTCGCCGGCGCGCAGCGTCATCACCATCTGGTGGTAGGCATCGGGCTGGCCGATACCGTAGATGGCCGAGACGGTGGCCACGATCACCACGTCGCGCCGCTCCAGCACGCTCTTGGTGCAACTCAGACGCATCTGCTCGATGTGTTCGTTGATGGCGCTGTCCTTCTCGATGAACAGGTCGCGCTGGGGTACGTAGGCCTCGGGCTGGTAGTAGTCGTAGTAGCTGACGAAGTACTCCACCGCGTTCTTGGGGAAGAACTCGCGGAACTCGCTGTAGAGCTGCGCCGCCAGCGTCTTGTTGGGGGCAAACACGATGGCCGGCCGCCCCAGGCGGGCAATGACATTGGCCATGGTGAAGGTCTTACCCGAGCCCGTCACACCCAGCAGGGTCTGGAACACCTCGCCGTCCTGCACGCCCTCGACCAGCTTGGCGATGGCCTCGGGCTGGTCGCCCGCCGGTGGATAGGGCTGGTAAAGCTCAAAAGGCGAACCGGGGAAACTGACAAAGTGCCCCTCAGGAATGGCTGCGGGGGCGCTGTCGGCCTCGGGCGCGGGGACTGCTGAAACGTCTTGCATGGAAACCTGATGGCTAAGCCCGTAAAATTCAGGGCAACTAATAAGAATACGTCATTCCGGCGCGGCGCGCAGCCCCCTGCCGGAAGGACGGGATGAATCGACCACTTCACTACTTATCCAAGGAACCGTCATGTCCATGTTCTCCGCCGTCGAAATGGCTCCCCGCGACCCCATCCTGGGTCTGAACGAGCAGTTCAACGCCGACACCAACCCCAACAAGGTCAACCTCGGCGTGGGTGTGTATTTCGACGACAACGGCAAGCTGCCGCTGCTGCAGTGCGTCCAGACCGCTGAAAAAGCCATGATGGACAAGCCCACCGCCCGCGGCTACCTCCCCATCGACGGCATTGCCGCCTATGACGCCGCCGTCAAGAGCCTGGTGTTCGGTGCTGATTCCGAGCCCGTGAAAAGCGGCCGCGTCGCCACTGTGCAGGGCATTGGCGGCACCGGCGGCCTGAAGATCGGTGCCGACTTCCTGAAAAAGCTCAACCCGAACGCCAAGGTGCTGATCTCCGACCCGAGCTGGGAAAACCACCGCGCCCTGTTCACCAACGCCGGTTTTACAGTCGAGACCTACCGCTACTACGACGCCGCCACGCGCGGCGTGGACTTCGCCGGCATGCTGGCCGACATCTCGGCCGCCCCGGCCGGCACCATCATCCTGCTGCACGCCTGCTGCCACAACCCCACCGGTTACGACATCACCGCGGCCCAGTGGGACCAGATCATTGCCGCCATCAAGGCCAAGAACCTGGTGTCTTTCCTTGACATGGCCTACCAGGGCTTCGGCAACGGCATCGCCGAGGACGGCGCCGTCATCGGCAAATTCGTCGCCGCCGGCCTGGACTTCTTCGTCTCCACCTCGTTCTCCAAGAGCTTCAGCCTCTATGGCGAGCGCGTGGGCGCCCTCTCCGTGTTGTGCGCCAGCAAGGAAGAGGCTGACCGCGTGCTGTCCCAGCTCAAGATCGTGATCCGCACCAACTACAGCAACCCGCCCACCCACGGCGGCGCCGTGGTGGCTGCAGTGCTGAACAACCCGGAGCTGCGCGCCCTGTGGGAGAAGGAGCTGGGCGAGATGCGCGTGCGCATCAAGGCCATGCGCCAGAAGCTGGTCGACGGCCTGAAGGCCGCCGGCGTGAAGCAGGACATGAGCTTCATCACCAGCCAGATCGGCATGTTCAGCTACTCGGGCTTGTCCAAGGACCAGATGGTGCGCCTGCGCAGCGAGTTCGGCGTCTACGGCACCGACACCGGCCGCATGTGCGTGGCCGCGCTCAACAGCAAGAACATCGACTACGTCTGCCAGGCCATTGCCAAGGTGATGTAAGCCGGTTCTGCCTGCACCTCACAAGCCGCCTTCGGGCGGCTTTTTTCATGGGCGCCCCAAAACACCCCCTGTTTGCACCCGGCGTTCGGCAGGCTTTTCCCACGTTGCATCAAGGGCTGAATATAAGATTTATATTCAATAAATCTTATAATGATCTTCGTCAAGAACGCAGAGAGAATCGGCGCCGGCTGAGGCCGGCACGTCAGGCCCGACATGCTGCGTTTTTCCGCCAATGCCTGCCGGTCAGCCCACCGCCCACATCACCGCCATGAATCAGCCGTCACCGTCCGTCGTCATCCCGATCCGAAAGCAGGCACCTGAGGCAGATCAAGAAACCATGGTGTCGCTGTACGAAAAGCAGATCAAGATCTACCCGCGCGCGGTCAGCGGCTGGTATGCCCGCTGGCGCTGGGGGATGGTGTGGTTGACGCAGGCGGTGTTCTACGCCCTGCCCTGGCTGCAGTGGAACGGCCGGCAGGCGGTGCTGTTCGACCTGACCGAGCGCCGCTTCTACGTGCTCGGTCTGGTGCTGCACCCGCAGGATTTCATCTACCTCGCGGCGCTGCTGGTCATCTCCGCCATGGCGCTGTTCTTCTTCACGGCCGTGGCTGGCCGCCTGTGGTGCGGTTACGCCTGCCCCCAGACCGTCTACACCGAGATTTTTCTGTGGGTCGAACGCCGGCTGGAAGGCGACCGCACCGCCCGCATGCGGCTGGATGCCGCCCCCTGGGGACTGGAGAAACTGGCACGCAAGTCCGCCAAACAACTGGCCTGGATCACCATTGGCCTGATCACGGGTTTTACCTTCGTCGGCTACTTCACGCCAATCCGCACCTTGCTGGGCGAGGCCATGAGCCTGTCCTTCTCGCCGTGGGAATGGTTCTGGGTCTTCTTCTATGGTTTCGCCACCTACGGCAATGCCGGCTACCTGCGCGAGCAGGTGTGCAAGTACATGTGCCCCTACGCCCGCTTCCAGAGCGCCCTGATCGACATGGACTCCCTGGTCATCGCCTACGACGCCGGGCGCGGCGAGGCGCGCGGCTCACGTTCTCGCAAGGCCGATCCGAAATCGCTGGGCCTGGGCGACTGCATCGACTGCACCCTGTGCGTACAGGTCTGCCCAACCGGCATCGACATCCGCAACGGCCTGCAAAACGAATGCATCGGCTGCGCCGCCTGCATCGATGTCTGCGACGACGTCATGGGCAAGATGGGTTATGACACCGGGCTGATCCGGTACTCCTCCGGCAACGGCATCGTCAACACCTGGTCGCCCAAACAGATCCTGCGCCGCGTCTGGCGGCCGCGCGTCCTGATCTACGGCGCCATCCTGCTGGCGATGAGTCTGGCGTTTGTGATCAGCCTGTCGCTGCGCAACGGCTTCGTGGTCGATGTCATCAAGGACCGCGGCGCCCTGGCGCGCGTCGTCGGCAAGGGCGTCGTCGAAAACGTCTACCGCATGCAGATCACCAACGGTGCCGAACAGACCGAACAATTCAGTGTCAGCGTGTCCGGCCTGCCGGGGCTGAGCATCGTCACGCCCACGTTGCTGAACGTCGATGCGCTCGGTATCGGCTCCATGCCTGTGCGGCTGGAGCTCCCGCCCGAGGCGGCTGACGCCTACCGCGGGCAAGCCCACCCGATCGTCTTCGACATCCAGACGATTCAGTCGGGCGAGACAAAGACCACGCACGTGAAGTCGACCTTTTTTGTACCACGCTGAAGCACCGGCCATGGCTGGCAACCCAACAAGAAAGAGCCGCCCGAGGGCGGCTCTTTTCATGCTGTTTTTGGCCTCAAGGCCATATCTCCATTGCGCTAGCAGCTATTCTTTTAATAGCAAATGGAGAGCATCAAGCTCGACCTACTCCAGCCCGAAGCGCTGCCTGAAGGCCTCGCAAAACTGCGGACTGCCACTGAGCGACAAGGTCACCGTATGGCGCGGCGCGCCCGCCGCGGCGAGCTGGCTGCTGAACTTGCCCGTCACGTCGTCGTACTGGAGGGACTCATGGGCAGTCCACTCCTGCTGGCCTTCCAGGTTGTAGTCCCACTCGCCGCCTTCGTCCAGCGGCGCGCGCACGTCGAGGAAGGTGGCATAGGCCCAGTCCAGCACCCGAGCGATCTCGGCCCGCACGGCAGCGACGTGTTGGGGTGCCGTCGAGGCCATGGCATCGAAGGTGCCAATACCCTGCTCGTCTTCGCTGTAGTCGAAGTCCAGGTAGTGCAGGCTCATGGTGATGCCGTGCTGGTGCCCGGGTTCAGCCCTGGGCCGGTTCTTCAACCGCTGCCGAGGCGGGCTTGGCTTTGCGCTGGCCGTGCTTGGGCAGGATCTCGACGTAGAGGGCAGCGGCGCCTTCCTTGGCGGCGGCGTCAAGCTGCTCGATCAGGCTGCCGAAATGGACGGGGGCGGCAGTCTCGGCACTGAGGCCCAGCTTGCAATCGAAGTCCCAGAAGTCCACGCCTTCGGGCAGGGCCGTGCGCCGTTGGCGTTTGGCGTATTTGCGGATGTCGTGCTTGACGGCGTCAAGCAAGCGGTCGCGGTTTTTGCCCTCGATGTTGAGCTGGTAGGTTTTGCGCACGATGGGCCTTTAGAAATTTCGCGGGGGCTCGATTATCGTCGCCCACGGAGGCAACGGCTCGGGAGCGCTTAAACTGGGCGCCCCTAACGAGCATCTGTTCATGCCATTTTCTTCCCTGGGCTTGTCCCCCGCCCTGCTGCGCGCCGTCAACGCCCGGGCCTACACAACCCCTACCGCCATCCAGAGCGCCGCCATTCCGGCTGTGCTGCAAGGGCGCGATGTGCTGGGCTCGGCACAGACCGGCTCGGGCAAGACCGCCGCCTTTGCGCTGCCGCTGTTGCAGCGCCTGGCGCAAGCCCCCCAGGACAGGCCGCGCCGCGTGCATACGCTGGTGCTGGTGCCCACGCGTGAACTGGCGGCACAAGTGGGCGACGAATTTCGCAGCCTGTCGCAGCACCTGGCCGACCCCGTCAAAGTGACGGTGGTGTTTGGCGGCGTCTCCATCAACCCGCAGATGATGGGCCTGCGCGGTGGTACCGACATCGTGGTGGCGACACCCGGCCGCCTGCTGGACCTGATCGACCACAACGCACTCATGCTGGGCAGTGTCAGCACGCTGGTGCTGGATGAAGCCGACCGCCTGCTGGACCTGGGTTTTGCCGAGGAGCTGGCGCGTATCCTGGCGCTGCTGCCGGCCCAGCGGCAGAACCTGTTTTTCTCGGCCACCTTCCCGCCCGATGTGCAGGCGCTGGCGCAAACGCTGTTGCGCGAGCCGGTACGCGTTGACGTGCTGCCCGAAACGCAAAACGAGCCCGACATCGCACAGCGCGCGATTGCCGTCGATGCCGGCAAACGGACCCAGTTGCTGCGCCAGCTGATCACACAGCACGGCTGGAGCCGGGTACTGGTGTTCGTGGCCACCAAACATGCGGCCGAGATCGTGGCCGACAAGCTGCGCAAGGCTGGCATCGATGCCGAACCCTTTCACGGCGAACTGAGCCAGGGCAAGCGCACCCAGGTGCTGGCCGATTTCAAGGCCTCACGCATCAGCGTGATGGTGGCCACCGACGTGGCCGCGCGCGGCATCGACATTGCACAGCTGCCGGTGGTGGTGAACTACGACCTGCCGCGCTCGACCGCCGACTACACCCACCGCATCGGCCGCACCGGCCGCGCCGGCGAGAGCGGTCTGGCGGTGAGTTTTGTCAGCGCGGCCACCGAAGCGCATTTCCGACTGATCGAGAAACGCCAGGGTCTCAAGCTGGCGCGTGAACAGGTGGCGGGCTTCGAGCCGGCGGACACCGCGCCGATTGAGGCCACCACCGGCGGCGTCAAGGGCAAGCGCCCGAGCAAAAAAGACAAGCTGCGTGCCGCAGCAGCCCGCAACCCATGACCACCGCTCCTCACTCGCATGCCTGATTTCCTCACCTTGCTGGTGGCTGAGCCTGTCATCACCATCGCCTACGTCGTCTTCGGTCTGGTGGGCTTCGGCTCCACGCTGGTAAGCGCGCCGCTGCTGGCGCATCTGTTGCCCGTGTCCACCGTGGTGCCCACCTTGGCGTTGACGGACATGATTGCCTCCTGGTCCAACGGCTGGCGCCTGAGCCAGCACGTGGCACGGCGTGAACTGGTCCGGCTGGTGCCGGCGCTGTTTGCCGGCAGTGCCCTGGGGGCCTGGCTGCTGTTCACGCTGCCGGTCAAGCTGCTGATGCCACTGCTGGGCGCCTTCGTGGTGCTGTACGCGCTCAACGGCTTGCGGCCGAAAGCCGCGCCCTCGCCGGTCTCGCCGCGCTGGGCCTGGTGGTACGGTAGCGTGGGTGGCGTGTTCAGCGCGCTGTTCGGTGCCGGTGGCTGGGTCTACTCGGTCTACCTGCTGCGCCGGCTGGACGACCCACAGCAGATCCGCGCCACGCAAACAGCAGTGCTGATGTTCAGTTCGGTGGTGCGGGTGGCGCTGTTCCTGCTGGCCGGGCGCCTGCTGGACACGCAGTTGCTGTGGCTGGTACTGGCCCTGCTGCCGGCGGTGGGCCTGGGCCTCTATATCGGCCACCACATCAGCCTGCGGCTGGACCGCCGGCGCTTTCTGTTGCTGCTGCACAGCGTGCTGCTGCTCACCGGCAGCAGCCTGCTGTTGCGCTCGCTGTTCTGAACCGGCGGATCAGGCGCCGATATCAGTCCCAGATCACCGAGCGCATCGAGATCGATGCCCCCTGGAACTTGGCGTTGAAGAACTCCGACGCTTCCTGGGCGTCCGCCGCACCGGCGGCGTAGAGCAGCGGCAGGTAATGGTCGTAGGTCGGGTGCGCCTGCTGCGCCACCTGGCCGAGCTGCTGGAAATTCTGCAGCTCATCCAACTTGCCCTGCGCAATCTGCTCGCCAATGGTGCGGTCGAACTCGATGGCCCAGTCGTAAGCCTGGTCGTTCGACGCGCTGCGCTGCATGGTGCGCAGGTTGTGCACGATGTTGCCGCTGCCGACGATCAGCACACCGCGCTCACGCAGGCTTTTCAGTTGCTGGCCCAGCGCATAGTGCTCGGCTGGCGGGCGGCCGTAGTCCATGCTGAGCTGGATGACCGGGATGTCGGCCTGGGGAAACATGGGCTTGAGCACCGCCCAGCTGCCATGGTCGAAACCCCACTCGTGTTCGTCCAGGCCCAGCGGCGCATGGGTGTGGGGCTGCTGCAGGCTGGCCGCCAAAGTCTGCGCCACGGCCGGCGCACCCGGTGCCGGGTATTGCTGGTCGAACAGGGCTTGTGGGAAGCCACCAAAGTCATGGATGGTCTTGGGTTGGGCCATGCCGGTGAGCCACCAGCCGCGCGTGATCCAGTGCGCCGAGATGCACAGGATGAGTTGCGGTTTGGGCCATTTTTTGCCGAACTCGCCCCCCAGGGCCTCCCATTTCGGACGGAATTCGTTGTCCTCGATCACGTTCAGCGGGCTGCCGTGGCCGACAAACAGCACCGGCATGCGCGGGCTGGGCTGGAGATTCTGGAGCTGGGAGAGGCTGGTGGCCCCGGCAAAGGCGGTCATCTGGGTTCCGATCAGGGTGCTGGCGCTGCCGCTCAGGGCAGCCATAAAAGTACGGCGCTGCATGTATTTTGACTTTCTTTGCAGGAGGGAGTCTGTGCCGGACCCTGAAGTTCCGCACCGGCTAAGGGTTTTTCTGGGGGCTAAACATCCGTGAAATTACGCAAGCAGACTTCGGCTTCTACTGATATATTGCACTGCAGCAAATCCTTTGGAAGCGAATCCGCCATGCTTTACCAGCTCTATGAATCCCAGCGCACGCTGATGGAGCCTTTCTCCGATCTGGCACAAACCGCGGCCAAGGCCTTCAACAACCCGCTGCTACCCTTGGGGCACATGCCCTTTGCGCAGCGGATAGCGGCCGGCTACGGCCTGATGCACCGCTTGGGCAAGGACTACGAGAAACCCGAGTTCGGCATCCGCACCGTGGACGTGGATGGTGTGAACATTGCGATCCACGAGCGCGTGGAAATGAGCAAACCGTTCTGCGAGCTGCGCCGATTCAAGCGTTTCACGGACGATCCGGCCACCCTGACCAAACTCAAGGGCCAGCCGGTGGTACTGATCGTGGCGCCGCTGTCGGGCCACTACGCCACGCTCCTGCGCGACACCGTGCGCACCATGCTGAAAGACCACAAGGTCTACATCACCGACTGGAAGAATGCGCGCCTGGTGCCGCTGTCCGAGGGCGAGTTCCACCTGGACGACTACGTCAACTACGTGCAGGAATTCATCCGCTACCTGCAAAAAGCCTATGGCAACTGCCACGTGATGAGCGTGTGCCAGCCCACGGTGCCGGTGCTGGCGGCGGTCTCGCTGATGGCCAGCCGCGGCGAGAAGACGCCCTTGACCATGACCATGATGGGCGGCCCGATCGATGCCCGCAAGTCGCCTACCGCGGTCAACAACCTGGCCATGAACAAGAGCCACAGCTGGTTCGAGCACAACGTGATCTACCGTGTGCCGAGCAACTTCCCCGGTGCCGGCCGGCGCGTCTACCCTGGCTTCATGCAGCACGCCGGCTTCGTGGCCATGAACCCGGACCACCACGCCAAGAGCCACTACGACTACTTCCAGCACCTGATCAAGGGTGACGATGCCAGCGCCGAGGCGCACCGCCAGTTCTACGACGAGTACAACGCTGTGCTCGACATGGATGCCGACTATTACCTGGAGACCATCAAGACCGTGTTCCAGGACTTCAGTCTGGTGCAAGGCACCTGGGACGTGAAGAACGAACACGGTCAGCTGGAGCGCGTGAAGCCGCAGGACATCAAGACCACGGCGCTGCTGTCGGTCGAAGGCGAGCTGGACGACATCTCCGGCTCGGGTCAGACCGAGGCGGTGCACACCATCTGCCAAGGGGTGCCCAAGGCGCGTCAGCGGCACCTGGAGGCCAAGGGGGCCGGCCACTACGGCATCTTCTCGGGCCGGCGCTGGCGCGAGATCGTGTACCCGGCGGTGAAGGCCTTCATCCTGGAGCACAACAAACCGCTCGCGGACTCAGGTCCGGCGTCCAAGGCCAGCGCTAAAAAGCCGCCGGCGCGCAAGGCTACAGCTAAAGCAGCGTGAGGATCGGTCGGATAATCGGCCCCATGCCTGCGACTGCCGACCAGATTCTCGACGCCCTGCCCCAGACCCAATGCACGCGCTGCGGCTACCCGGACTGCGCTGGCTATGCGCAGGCCATTGCCGCCGGCGAAGCCCCCATCAACCAGTGCCCGCCCGGTGGTGCCGAAGGCATTAAGCGGCTGGCACGGCTCACGGGCCAGCCTGAAGCCCCACTGAATCCCGACTTCGGCCTGGAGGGTCCGCTCACCGTGGCGGTGATTGACGAAGACTGGTGCATCGGCTGCACGCTGTGCATCAAGGCCTGCCCGACCGACGCCATCCTGGGCAGCAACAAGCTGATGCACACCGTGATCGAGCCACACTGCACTGGCTGTGAACTGTGCATCCCCGTCTGCCCGGTGGACTGCATCCGTCTGGAAAACGTCAGCGGTGAGCGCACCGGCTGGGCCGCCTGGTCACCCGCGCAAGCGGCCACTGCCCGCAAGCGCTATGAATTTCATAGCTTCTGGCGCAAGCGGGACAAGGCTGAACACGATCAAAAGCTTGAAGAAAAAGCGAAGATGAAGCTGGCCGATCTGGGCCAGCACTCGCTGCACACCGACCCGGCGGTGCTGGACAAGAAGCGCGCCGTGATCGAGGCGGCGCTGGCGCGCGCCCGGGCACGGCGCGAAGGCGGCGCCTGAGCGCGCCCGGCCGCCCGAGGCGACGCCTTAACTCGCCACCAGGTTCTTGTAGACGCCGCAGCCGATGAACACGTCGTCCACCTGCTGCACGTAGGACATCTTGGTCTGCAGCGTGCCGGTGGCCGGGTTGGTGATGTCGTACTCGACCCAGCCCGGCTCATGGCTGGCTTGCGCCACGATGGCATTGAGCAGGCCCTGGCCGTCGATACCCGGAATGTCCTGCACCCGCGTGCCGACCTTGGCCGGGTTGCCGCCGAAGGCGACATAAGCGCCGTTGCGATCGAGCGCAAAGACATACATGTCACGGTCGTGGAAACCTTGCTGGGGATCGGTCAGCCCGCGCAGGAAGCTGTCGCGCCCGGTCTGCTGACGGAACTGGATGGCACGCTGCACCAGAGCCAGCGCTTCATCGGCCGTGCCCTGCTGCAGGCGGAAGGCGGAGACCGCCTGCGCCAGCGTGGAGGCCCGGCTCTCCAGGTTGACCGCCTGCGTCACGGCCCGCTCCACCATCTGCGCGTTGCGCTGCGTGATCTCGTCGAGCTGGCGCACCGCTTGCGTGATCTCGGTGAGCGAGGAGCTTTGCTCGGCGCTGGAGGTGGAAATGTGCGACATGTTGTCGGCCACGCCGCGGATGCCGGAGACGATGTCGGCAATGTGGGTGCCGGCGGTGCGGATCTGCCCCACGCTGGTGGTGACCTGTTCGCTGGAGGCGCCAATGAGCAGGCGGATCTCCTTGGCCGACTCGGCCGAGCGCTGCGCCAGCGAACGCACCTCGCTGGCAACCACGGCAAAACCGCGGCCGGCCTCACCGGCGCGTGCCGCTTCCACCGCTGCATTGAGCGCCAGGATGTTCGTCTGGAAGGCCAGGCCATCGATGACACCGATGATCTCGTTCATGCGCTGCGCCGTGCCCTGCACCGCTTCCACCGACTTCACGGCCTCGGCCATGGCCTGGGCACCGCGGTCGGCCACGTCGCGCACGCGCGCCGCCTGGGTGTTGGCTTCCTGTGTGGTCTGGGCGTTGTCCTGCACAGTGCTGGAAAGCTCCTCCACACTGGCGGCCGTTTGCTCCAGGTTGGCCGCCTGCTGCTCGGTGCGGTCGGAGAGTTCTCGGTTGCCGGCCGCCATGCTCTGGCCGGCATTGGCCACCAGCGCCGAATTGCTGCGGATGCTGGCCACCATCGCCGACAGGCTGCCGACCATCGCGGTCATGGACTGGCCGATCGTGGCAATTTCATCGCTGCCGCGAACCCGGACCTGGTTGCGCAGATCACCGGCCGTGGTCTTGTCCATCAGCTGCATGACCTGCCGCAGATCGGACATGAAGCTGATCTGGAAGGCCACCATCAGGTACAGCAGGATCAGCAAGCCCGCGATCCCCGCTTCCACTCTGATGAAATACTCGGCCGCGACGGTTGCCACCATCACGGCCATCAGCAGTGTCAGCTTGGCTGACATCTGCAACCGGCGCATCAACCACGCGCCGGGCCCAAACAGACGCTTGATGAGTCTCATTGTGTTGTCTCGCTCTTATGCTTTTAATCGCACATCCTGCCTTCAAGCGCGCACGCAGAAAGACGGATATGTCCCGTTTTTGCGCAGTATATGGCTCGAGAATGCGTTTGAATCTAGTAGTTGAGCCAGAAGAAAGCCCGTAAGTCCATCGTCAGTGTTCGTCCGCGTTCGCGACGACACCTAGAGGCTAGATTCAGCATAAGGAATGTCGAGGCCGGGCCCCTGAAACAGGGTTAACCCGGCCTGATAGAGCAAGAGCGTGTCAGGCCGCCAGGGCGCTGAAGGCGCTCACCACTTCGGGCGGCGCCTGGACCAGTTCGATCAACACGCCTTCGCCGGCGATCGGGAACTCCTCGCTGGCCTTGGGGTGCAGAAAGCAGATGTCAAAACCCGCCGCGCCCTTGCGGATGCCGCCGGGCGCAAAACGCACACCCCGTGCTGTCAGCCATTCGACGGCCTTGGGCAGGTCGTCGATCCACAAGCCGACGTGGTTGAGCGGCGTGGTGTGCACCGCCGGTTTCTTCTCCGGGTCGAGCGGCTGCATCAGGTCGACCTCGACCTTGAACGGGCCGCTGCCCATGGCGCAGATGTCCTCGTCCACGTTCTCGCGCTCGCTCTTGAAGGTGCCGGTGAGTTCCAGCCCCAGCATGTCGACCCAGAGTTTTTGCAGGCGGGTCTTGTCCGGCCCGCCGATGGCGATCTGCTGGATGCCCAGCACCTTGAAGGGACGACTCATCACTGGAACTCCACGATCGGCTGGTCCACCACCAGGCTGTCGCCCTTGGCCGCCAGCACCTTGCCCACCACGCCGTCAGCGGCGGCGAACAACACGTTCTCCATCTTCATGGCCTCGATCACGGCCACGCGCTCGCCTGCCAGCACTTTCTGGCCCGGCTGCACCGCCACATCCACCAGCAGACCGGGCATGGGCGAGAGCACGAAACGGCTCAGATCCGGCGGTGCCTTGAACGGCATCAACTGGTGCAGCTCGGCCATGCGCGGCGAGATCACCAGCGCCTCGATGCGGGTGCCGTTGTGCTGCAGCCGCAAGGCCAGCGGGTTCTTCTGCATGCCGCGCTCGACCTGGGCAGTGAAGGCCTGGCCATTCACCGTGCCAGTGATGCAGATGTCGTTCAGACGCGAGTTGCTACGAATTTCATAGCTGGTCGCGCCGATCTTGACGCGCGCCGAGCCGGTTTCGCCCACGAACTCGTCCACATGCACCGGGGTGTAGGTGTTCTTGCCATCGGCCGCCAGCGTGATCACCACGTAGTCCTTGCCGGCATTCACGGCATAACCCGGCAACTGGCCGGAGATCGTCGTCGCACGCTCACGCGATTTGCGGCGAACGAAAGCCGCCAGCGCCACCAGGAAATTCGGGTCTTCGTGCGGCACATCCTCCGCAGCAAAGCCCTTGCTGTAGTGCTCGGCAATGAAGCCGGTGTTGAAGTCGCCGGTTACGAATTTCGGATGCGCCAGCAAGGCGGCCTGGAACGGGATGTTGGAGCTGATGCCGCGGATAACGAAACCGTTGAGCGCTTCACGCATCTTGGCAATTGCGTCATTGCGGTCGGTCCCGTGCACGATGAGCTTGGCGATCATCGAGTCGTAGTACATCGGGATCTCGCCGCCGTCCTGCACGCCAGTGTCCACGCGCACGCCGAACAGGTGCTCGGTATCGGACTGCCACATGCTCTGCGCCGGCGGCGTGAAACGCACCAGGCGGCCGGTGCTTGGCAGGAAGTTGCGGAACGGGTCCTCGGCGTTGATGCGGCACTCGATGGCCCAGCCATTGCGCTTCACATCTTTCTGTGCCAGCGGCAGCTTCTCACCAGCGGCGACACGGATCATGAGTTCCACCAGATCCAGGCCGGTGATGCACTCGGTTACCGGGTGCTCCACCTGCAGGCGGGTGTTCATCTCCAGGAAGTAGAAGTCCTGGTCCTTGCCGACCACGAACTCCACCGTGCCGGCGCTCTGGTACTTCACGGCCTTGGCCAGTGCCACGGCCTGCTCGCCCATGGCCTTGCGGGTGGCATCAGAGATGAAAGGCGACGGTGCCTCCTCGATCACCTTCTGGTGGCGGCGCTGGATCGAACACTCGCGCTCGTTCAGGTAGATCACGTTGCCGTGGCTGTCGCCCAGGATCTGGATCTCGATGTGGCGCGGCTCCTGCACGAACTTCTCGATGAAGATGCGGTCGTCGCCGAAGCTGTTGCGGGCTTCGTTCTGGCAAGCGGTGAAGCCTTCGAGCGCTTCCTTGTCGTTGAAAGCCACGCGCAGGCCCTTGCCGCCGCCGCCGGCCGAGGCCTTGATCATCACCGGGTAGCCGATGTCCTTGGCAATCTCCACCGCACGCGCGGCGGACTCGATGGCGTCATTCCAGCCCGGGATGGTGTTGACCTTGGCTTCGTTGGCCAGCTTCTTGGAAGCGATCTTGTCGCCCATGGCCGCGATGGAGTAATGCTTGGGGCCGATGAAGGCGATGCCCTCGTCCTCGCAACGCTTGGCGAAGGCCTCGTTCTCACTCAGGAAGCCGTAGCCCGGGTGAATGGCCTCGGCACCGGTCTGCTTGGCCGCCGCAATGATCTTGTCGGCCACCAGGTAGGACTCGCGGCTGGCCGCCGGGCCCAGCAGCACGGCTTCGTCCGCCAGCAGCACGTGGCGCGCGTCGCGGTCGGCCTCGGAATACACCGCCACGGTGGCGATACCCATCTTTTTGGCGGTGGCGATGACTCGGCAGGCGATCTCGCCGCGATTCGCAATCAGGATTTTCTTGAACATGATGTTTTCCTGTTCTTACTCAATGTTGTTGGGCCAGCAGCGCCTTGCGCCGGGCCGTGAAGTTCCACCACGGCTGGCTGGGCCCGCCGTTCATAAAGTCGTGTGCGGCCAGAAAAACATCCAGCACGCAAGGGTCATGGCGTTGCCCCATGGGGCCGCGCAGTTGCTCGTAGGTCTCCAGCGGGTCCATCTCACGCACTTGCAGCGGCGTTGCAATACCCAGGCCGCGCAGATCGGCCGCCATCGACTTCCCGATGTTTGGGATGTCGGTCAGCACACGGGCTTGCTCGGCGTGGGTTGCTTTGGGCATGGCAGGACTCGTAAAGCAGCTTCAGAGCGGGATGTTGCCGTGCTTGCGCCACGGGTTGTCCAGCTTCTTGTCTTTGAGCATGACCAGCGAGCGGCAGATGCGCTTGCGCGTTTCATGCGGCAGGATCACGTCGTCGATGAAGCCGCGTGCGCCAGCCACAAATGGGTTGGCAAAGCGCGCCTTGTACTCGGCTTCCTTGGCGGCCAGCTTGGCCGGATCGCCCTTGTCTTCGCGGAAGATGATCTCCACCGCGCCCTTGGCACCCATCACGGCGATTTCGGCATTGGGCCAGGCGAAGTTGACGTCGCCACGCAGATGCTTGGAGGCCATCACGTCGTAGGCGCCGCCGTAGGCCTTGCGCGTGATGACAGTGATCTTCGGCACGGTGCACTCGGCATAAGCGTAGAGCAGCTTGGCGCCGTGCTTGATGATGCCGCCGTACTCCTGGCTGGTGCCGGGCATGAAGCCGGGCACGTCGACGAAGGTCACCACCGGAATATTGAAGGCATCGCAGAAGCGAACGAAACGGGCCGCCTTGATGGAACTCTTGATGTCCAGGCAGCCGGCCAGCACCAGCGGCTGGTTGGCCACGATGCCCACCGTCTGGCCGTCCATGCGGGCGAAGCCGATCAGGATGTTCTTGGCGTACTCGGGCTGGATTTCGAAGAAATCGCCATCATCGACCGTCTTGACGATCAGCTCCTTCATGTCGTAGGGCTTGTTGGGGTTGTCCGGCACCAGCGTGTCCAGGCTCAGCTCCATGCGGTCGCTCGGGTCACCGCTCTTGCGCACCGGTGCCTTCTCGCGGTTGTTCAGCGGCAGGTAGTTGTAGAGGCGGCGCAGCATCAGCAGCGCTTCCACATCGTTCTCGAACGCCAGATCGGCCACGCCGCTCTTGGTGGTGTGGGTGATGGCGCCGCCCAGCTCCTCGGCGGTCACTTCCTCGTGCGTCACCGTCTTCACCACCTCGGGGCCGGTGACGAACATGTAGGAGCTGTCTTTCACCATGAAGATGAAATCGGTCATGGCCGGGCTGTACACCGCACCGCCGGCCGAGGGGCCCATGATCATGCTGATCTGCGGAATCACGCCGGAGGCCATCACATTGCGCTGGAACACGTCGGCATAACCGCCCAGCGATGCCACGCCTTCCTGGATGCGCGCACCACCCGAATCGTTCAGGCCGATCACCGGCGCACCGACCTTCATGGCCTGGTCCATGATCTTGCAGATCTTCTCGGCGTGGGCTTCAGAGAGAGCGCCGCCGAAGACGGTGAAGTCCTGGCTGAAGACAAAGACCAGGCGGCCGTTGATCATGCCGTAGCCGGTGACGACGCCGTCACCCGGGATCTTGTTGTCCTGCATGCCGAAGTCGACGCAGCGGTGCTCGACGAACATGTCCCATTCTTCGAAGGTGCCCTCGTCGAGCAGCACTTCCAGGCGTTCGCGCGCCGTCAGCTTGCCCTTGGCGTGCTGCGCAGCAATGCGTTTTTCGCCGCCCCCAAGTCGCGCAGCGGCGCGCTTTTTTTCCAGTTGTTCAAGGATGTCGTGCATGGTTCGTCCTCTGTCGGTGCTGATATGGATGACTGATCGTTACTACTGATTTGATAGCTGCTCACGCCCGTTTTTCGTAGGCCTGGAGCAGATTTCTTGCAGCCGTGGAAGCGGCCAGCCGGCCGGCCGCCACGTCGGCATGGAGTTGGGGCAAGAGCTCGCGCACCTGCGGATGGGCACGGAAAGCCTGCTTGAGGCCGGCCTCGATGCGCTCCCACATCCAGGCCTGGGCCTGGGCCTGGCGTCGCGAGGCCAACTTGCCGTTGGCGGTTTGCAGCGCGCGGAATTCGGTCACCGCGGCCCAGAAGTGGTCCACGCCCTGCCCCAGCAGGGCGCTGAGCTGCACCACCTTCGGGTGCCAAAGCTTGTCGTCGTGGTGCGCATGCTCGGGGTTGCCGTGCAGTCCGAGCAAGCGCAAGCTGGAGGTGATCTGCGCCTGGGCGCGCGTGGCGGCAGCCGGGTCGATGTCGGCCTTGTTGATGGCCACCAGGTCGGCCAGCTCCATCACGCCTTTCTTGATGGCCTGCAGGTCGTCACCGGCGTTGGGCAGCTGCAGCAGCACGAACATGTCGGTCATGCTGGCCACCGCCGTCTCGCTCTGGCCCACGCCCACGGTCTCGACGATCACGATGTCGTAACCCGCGGCCTCGCACACCAGCATGGCCTCGCGCGTCTTTTCGGCCACGCCGCCCAGCGTGCCGCTGCTCGGGCTCGGGCGGATGTAAGCCTGCTCGTGCACCGAGAGTTTTTCCATGCGGGTCTTGTCGCCCAGGATGGAGCCACCCGAAACCGTGCTGCTGGGGTCCACCGCCAGCACCGCTACACGGTGGCCCTGGCCGATCAGGTACAGGCCCAGCGCTTCAATGAAGGTGGACTTGCCAACCCCTGGCACCCCGCTGATGCCCAGACGGAACGACTTACCGGTGTGCGGCAGCAAGGCCGTCAGCAGCTCGTCGGCCTGGGCGCGATGGTCGGCGCGCGTGGACTCCAGCAACGTGATCGCCTTGGCCATGGCACGGCGCTGCTGGGCGGGGTTGCCCTGCAGAATGCCGTCCAGGAGAGGCAGAGGCGCCACGTCAGGCCTTGTTGGCAGCTTTGATTTGCTCCAGCACATCCTTGGCGCTGGCCGGGATCGGCGTGCCGGGGCCGTAGATGCCCTTGACACCCGCCTCGTACAGGAAGTCGTAGTCCTGGCGCGGAATCACGCCGCCGACGAAGACGATGATGTCATCGGCGCCCTGCTTCTTCAACTCGGCAATGATGGCCGGCACCAGGGTCTTGTGGCCGGCGGCCAGGGTGGAGACGCCCACCGCGTGCACGTCGTTCTCGATCGCTTGGCGCGCGCATTCCTCGGGGGTCTGGAACAGCGGCCCCATGTCGACGTCGAAGCCGAGGTCGGCAAAGGCCGTGGCCACCACCTTGGCCCCGCGGTCATGGCCGTCTTGGCCGAGCTTGGAAATCATCACGCGCGGACGCCGGCCATGGCTCTCGGCAAAGTCGGCAATTTCTTTTTTGAGGGCTTCCCAGCCTTCGGCTGAGTCATAGGCTGCTGCGTACACACCGGTCACCTTTTGCGTATCGGCGCGATGGCGCCCAAAAACCTTTTCCAGCGCATCCGACACCTCGCCCACCGTGGCGCGCAGGCGAATGGCCTTGATCGACAGATCCAGCAGGTTGCCACTGCCCTGCTCGGCGGCAGCGGTCAAGGCATCGAGCGCGGCCTGCACCGCCTTGGCATCGCGCTGGGCCTTGATGGCCTTCAGGCGCGTGATCTGGCCCTCGCGCACCTTGACATTGTCGACCTCGAGAATCTCGATCGGGTCTTCTTTTTTCAGCTTGTACTTGTTGACGCCGACGATCACGTCCTTGCCCGAATCGATGCGCGCCTGCTTCTCGGCGGCGGCGGCCTCGATCTTGAGCTTGGCCCAACCGGAATCCACGGCCTTGGTCATGCCGCCCATGGCCTCCACTTCCTCGATGATGGCCCAGGCGGCATCGGCCATGTCCTGGGTCAGCTTCTCCATCATGTAGCTGCCGGCCCAGGGGTCGATCACATTGGTGATGTGGGTCTCTTCCTGGATGATGAGCTGGGTGTTGCGGGCGATGCGGGCGCTGAACTCGGTCGGCAGCGCGATGGCCTCGTCAAAGCTGTTGGTGTGCAGGCTTTGCGTGCCGCCAAAAACGGCCGCCATGGCCTCGATGGTGGTGCGCACCACGTTGTTGTAGGGGTCCTGTTCGGTCAACGACCAGCCCGAAGTCTGGCTGTGCGTGCGCAGCATCAGGCTCTTGGGGTTCTTGGCGTTGAAGCCCTTCATGATGCGGCACCACAGCAGGCGTGCGGCACGCATCTTGGCGATTTCCAGGTAGAAATTCATGCCCACCGCCCAGAAGAAGCTCAGGCGGCCGGCAAAGTCGTCCACGTCCATGCCCTTGGCGATGGCGGTCTTCACATACTCCTTGCCGTCGGCCAGGGTGAAGGCCATCTCCAGCGCCTGGTTGGCCCCGGCTTCCTGCATGTGGTAACCCGAGATCGAGATCGAGTTGAACTTGGGCATGTTCTTGCTCGTGTACTCGATGATGTCGCCGATGATGCGCATGCTCGGCTCGGGCGGGTAGATGTAGGTGTTACGGACCATGAACTCTTTCAGAATGTCGTTCTGAATCGTTCCGGACAACTTGTCCTGGCTCACGCCCTGCTCTTCCGCTGCCACCACATAACCGGCCAGCACCGGCAGTACGGCGCCATTCATGGTCATGGAGACGCTGACCTTGTCGAGCGGAATCTGATCGAACAGGACCTTCATGTCTTCCACCGAGTCGATCGCCACGCCGGCCTTGCCGACGTCGCCGGTCACGCGCGGGTGGTCGGAGTCGTAACCGCGGTGGGTGGCTAGGTCAAAAGCCACGCTCACGCCCTGGCCGCCAGCGGCCAGCGCCTTGCGGTAGAAGGCATTGGACTCTTCGGCGGTGGAGAAACCGGCGTACTGGCGAATGGTCCAGGGCCGCACGGCGTACATGGTGGCCTGCGGGCCGCGCAGATAGGGCTCGAAGCCCGGCAGCGTGTCGGCGTACGGCAGGTTCTGGGTGTCGGCTGCGGTGTACAGCGGCTTGACACTGATGCCGTCGGGCGTGACCCAGTTCAGGGCGTCAACGTTGCCGCCGGGGGCGGATTTGACGGCAGCTTTATGCCAAGCTTCGAGGCTGGCGCTCTGGAATTCGGGGTTTTTCTGGCTCATGGCGTGGCGGCGGGGCACAACAAGGCGCCCAGTGTTGCGTTGCGTAGAGTTTACATCATTCATAATTATTGATGCAAAATATTCTGCAAAGCTTACAATCGCGCCCATGTCTGCCGTATCCCTCTCCCCCCGCGCACTTTATGAGGAAGTGGCCGAACTCCTGCGCCAGCGCATCTTCAAGCGCGAGCTGGAGCCCGGCAGCTGGATTGACGAACTGAAGATTGCCGAGGACTACGGCATCAGCCGCACGCCCCTGCGCGAGGCGCTCAAGGTCTTGGCAGCCGAAGGCCTGGTGACGATGAAGGTGCGCCGCGGCGCCTACGTCACCGAGGTCAATGAGAAAGACCTGGCCGACGTCTACCACCTGCTCTCGCTGCTGGAGTCCGACGCGGCCGGCGTGGTGGCCAGCCAGGCCACGCCAGCCCAGCTGCGCGAATTGCAGGCCCTGCATGACGAGCTGGAGGCCTCAGCCCGCCCACCCAAACAGGACCGGGAACGCTTCTTCGAGATCAATGAGCGCTTTCACATGCGCCTGCTGGAGATTGCCGACAACCGCTGGCGCGACCAGATGGTGGCCGACCTGCGCAAGGTCATGAAGCTCAACCGCCACCATTCATTGTTCAAGTCCGGCCGCATCGAAGAGTCGCTGGCCGAGCATCGCGCCATCATGGCGGCGCTGCTGGCCCACGACGCGCCAGTCGCCACCCAGGCCATGCAGGCGCATTTCCGCAACGGGCTGGAAGCCGCCACCTGAGCCAGCCTTGAGCGCCCGGCTGTCGCACAGGCGGCCCGGCCAGCCCCGCCAGTCAGCGTATGATTCGAGGGTTTACCCTAGGCGCAGCACCCTCTCAGCAGCCTGCGCCCCAGAACCGCGCCAGCCAGGCCCAGCCCAGCCGGTGCATCCCGTCCTGAATTGTTGATTGCATGCATTCCGTCATTCCCGCTCTCGGCCGCGTCGACACGCTGCCCCAATTGCTCGCATTGCGCGCGGCCACCAGCCCCCAGCGCGAAGCCTTCCGTGAATTCGATGCCGCCAGAGGCCGCTGGCTCAGCCTGAGCTGGGCCGCCACCCAGGAACGGGTAAAGCAATGGCAGCGCGCGCTGGCGGCCAGCCAGTTGCCGGTCGGCGCCCGCGTGGCCATCCTGCTGCCCAATGGGCTGAATGCCATGAGCATCGACCAAGCCACCCTGGCCCAGGGCGCCGTGCCGGTGCCCTTGCACGCCATCGACAACCCCGGCAGCATTGCCTACATCCTGGCCGACTGCGAAGCCTCGCTGCTCATGGTGACGTCCACCGAACAGTGGGAGAAGATTCGCGGCGTGGGCACCCCGCTGCCGGCACTGCGCACCGTGGTGGTGACCGATGTGGACAGCCCCCTGCCCGCCACCACCGACAACCTGTCGGTGGTCGCCTTGGCCGACTGGCTGGCCCGTGGCCAGGCCGATGTCAGCCTGGCCACGCCGCCAGGCCCCGAGGATCTGGCGGCCATCGTCTACACCTCTGGCACCACCGGCAAACCCAAGGGCGTCATGCTGTCGCACCGCAACGTGGTGGCCAACGTCAAGGCCGTGCTGGCGCGCGTCACCCCCACCGAAGAAGACATCTTCCTGTCTTTCCTGCCGCTGTCGCACACCTTCGAGCGCACGGCCGGCTACTACCTGCCGATCGCAGCCGGCAGTTGCGTGGCGTATGCGCGCTCGGTGGCGTTGCTGGCGGAAGACCTGAAGATCGTGCGCCCGACGGTGCTGATCTCGGTGCCCCGCATCTATGAGCGGGTCTATGCCAAGCTGCTGGAGAAGGTCTCCCCCTCCCCCTTCAAGATGCGTCTGTTCGAGGCGGCGCAGGCCGTGGGCTGGCGCCGCTTCCGGGCCGGCCAGGGCTTGTTGCCCCCGCGGCCGGAAGAAGAACGGGCCGCCGGCCTCTGGCGCCTGTTGCCCTGGAGCCTGTTGCAGCGCCTGGTGGCCCAGCCCCTGCTGGCGCAATTCGGTGGCCGCGTGCGCGTGGCCGTCAGCGGCGGCGCCCCCCTGTCGCCGACGATCGCCCGCTGTTTCCTCGGCCTGGGCCTGCCACTGCTGCAAGGCTACGGCATGACCGAAACCTCGCCGGTGGTGGCCGTCAATACCCTGACCGACAACGACCCGGTCACGGTGGGCCGGGCGCTGCCCGGGGTTGAAGTCCGGATCGGTGCCAACCGCGAACTGCTGGTGAGCGGGCCGTCCGTGATGAAGGGCTACTGGAAACGCCCCGAAGACACCGATCGCATCCTGTCGGTCGACCGCTGGCTGGCCTCGGGCGACCAGGCCGAGATCCTCGACGGCCGCATCCGCATCCTGGGGCGCATCAAGGAAATCATCGTGACCTCCACCGGCGAAAAAGTTCCGCCGGGTGACCTGGAACTGGCCATCACCTCGGACCCGCTGTTCGAGCAGGTGTTCGTGGTCGGTGAGCAGCGCCCCTTCATCGCCTGCGTGGCGGTGGTGCAGCGCGACGAATGGCGCCGCCTGGCCGAAGAACTGGGTCTCGACCCGGATGACGCCGCCAACCTGAGCCACCCGGACGCACAAAAGGCCGCGCTGGCGCGTATCGAGCATGTGACGTCGAGCTTTGCGCGTTACGCCGTGCCGCGCGCCGTGACCCTGACGCTGGAGCCCTGGACGATCGACAACACCTTCATGACCCCGACGCTCAAACTCAAGCGCAACAACCTGATGGGGCACTTCGGCGCGCAGATCGAGTTGCTGTACCAGAAGCCAGGCGCTCGCTGAACGGCCAAGGCTGCGGCCAGCAGGGTCTTGCCCGCAATGCCGGTCGATGAAGCAGCGCCGATTGCTATTATTTTTATAGCTTTCGGCGCAATATCAGCAAGGGGGAAGCCCTGATTTCTCTCCAAACCGCGGTCGTCAGGCCGCCTTCGGCACCGCCTCGTGCGCCAGTGCCATGACCTCGCGCGGCGGTCGGGTCTTGAGTTTGTGGTCGCTCCAGACCTGTCGCCAGCGCCGTGCGCCCGGCAGCCCATGGCGCAGGCCCAGCATGTGGCGGGCGATGGCATACCAGGGCGTGCCATGCTCGGCCGCCTCGCGTTCCATGTAGTCCACCATCTGCGCTTCCACCACCTCGCGCGTCAGGCCTGACGGCGCGGCGCTGTAAAACGCCTCGTCCCATTCGGCCAGCCACCAGGGGTTGTGATAGGCCTCGCGCCCGACCATCACGCCGTCGAGCTGCGCCAGTTGCGCCATGGCCTGCGCCCCCGTGCTGATGCCGCCGTTGACGACGATGGTCAACTGCGGGAACTCGCGCTTGAGTTGGTGCACCAGCTCATAGCGCAGCGGCGGCACCTCGCGGTTTTCCTTCGGCGACAGCCCCTTGAGCCAGGCATTGCGGGCGTGGACGATGAACACGTCGCAGCCGGCCTCGGCCACCGCCCCCACAAAGTCGCGCACAAATTCGTAACTCTCGGTCTTGTCGATGCCGATGCGGTGTTTCACCGTGACCGGCACCGAAACCGTATCCACCATGGCCTTGACGCAATCTGCCACCAGTTGCGGCTCGGCCATCAGGCAGGCGCCGAAGGCACCGCGCTGCACGCGCTCGCTCGGGCAGCCGCAGTTCAGGTTGATCTCGTCGTAGCCCCACTGCTCACCGAGTGCGGCACAACGGGCCAAGTCGGCCGGCTCGCTCCCCCCCAGTTGCAACGCCACGGGGTGTTCTTCCGCATTGAAGCGCAGATGGCGCGCCACATCCCCATGCAGCAGCGCACCCGTGGTGACCATCTCGGTGTAAAGCAGGCTCTGACGGGTCAACAGGCGGTGGAAATAACGGCAATGGCGGTCAGTCCAGTCCAGCATGGGCGCAACCGACATGCGCCAGTGCTCAGGGGCAACGGGCTTCTTCAAAGGCATGGCGCAGATTATCCCAGCCCGTGAATGGCTGGCTCAGGCGACTTCGGTGTCACGCACCACGCAATTGCGCCCCGTCGCCTTGGCCTGGTAGAGCGCCTTGTCGGCACGCGCGACCAGGGTGAGGCTGTCCTGGCTGGCACGCGCGGCTGCCACCCCCAGGCTGACTGTGACCGGCCGGTGCGGCCAATGGGCATCCTGCACTTCCTGGCGGATGCGTTCGGCCACGCCCAGCGCTTCCGCCATGCTGGTGTCCGGCAGGACGATGGCGAACTCTTCACCGCCGTAACGGGCCACCCGGTCGTAAGCCCGTGCCTGCGCTTGCAGCACGCGTGCGAGCTGCTGCAAGGCCTCGTCGCCACTGACATGGCCGAATTCGTCATTGAACGCCTTGAACCCATCAATATCGAGCAGGATCAAGGCCAGCGAGGACTGCGTGCGCGCCATGCGTGACGAATCCTCTTTCAGAATCTGATCAAAGGCCCGCCGGTTCTTGAGTCCGGTCAGCGAATCGGTCATGGTTTGCTGAGCCAATTCCAAAATCACCTGGTCGAGCCGCCTCTGGGTGGCCTCCAGTTGCTGCTGTCGCTCCTGCTGCGCTTGTGCCAGGGTTTCCAGCTCGGCCAAGGCCCGCCGCAATTCCAGCAGGCGAACGACTTGCCGCGCCAGCGCCTTGAGCGCCTTGGCCATCGGGGGCGTCAGGCGGCGCGGCACCCGGTCGATGATGCACAGCGTGCCCAGCGCGCTGCCGGACGGTGTGACCAGCGGCGCCCCGGCATAAAAACGGATGCCTGGCTCACCGGTGACCAGCGGGTTGTTGGCGAAGCGCGGGTCAAGCGTCGCATCCGGTACTTCCATGATGTCCGCTGGATTGAGGATGGCATGGGCGCAGAAGGCCTGTTCACGCGGCGTCTGCTGCACCTCAACCCCCACCTTGGCCTTGAACCACTGGCGTTCGCTGTCGATCAGGCTGATCAACGCAATCGGAACACCGCAGATATGCGAGGCCAGCGTGACGATGTCGTCGTAGGACTGCTCGGGCAGGCTGTCCAGAATCCGAAAGGATTCGAGGGACTGCAGGCGCGTCACCTCATCCGCCGGAAGCTGCGCCGAAATCCCGCATGGTGAAGTCGCCATAAGGCGCGATGATAGCGCCCGCCCCTATTCCCTCAGGCGCCAGGGGTCACGCACCAGGGTGCCGTGTTGTGCACCAGCCCCATCCACAAAGCCCAGGCCGAACTGGCCGCCAGCGCCAGCCCCGCCAGCCGCACGCCCCAATCCCCGGCACCGGGTTGGCCGCGCAGGCGCAGCCACAGCCAAGGGCCGGCCATCATCGAGACACTGGTGCCGAGGGCAAACAAGGCCATCACCGCGGCGCCCTCCAGCGGATGGCTGGTCATGGCCGCCACCAGCAGGGCCGAGTACAGCAGGCCGCAGGGCAGCAAGGCCCACAGCATGCCGATCACCAGCGGCGCGCCATGACCCCGCCCGGCGGCCAGCGCGCGGGCACCGGCCCACAGCCTGCGCCCGGCGCTCTCCAGCCAGATCGGCTGCTGCGCCTTCCACAGCAGCAGCAGCCCCAGCAACAAAGCGGCTACGTGGAACAGGCTCCAGACCGGACGCAGGGCCGAGGACTGGATGGTGAGCCAGCCCAGCCCCTGGATGGAGGCGGCAGCCAGACCACCAAGGATGGCATACCCGATGATGCGCCCCAGCTGGAACGTCCACATGGCCGCATTCTTGTGGGCACCGGCGGCCTGGCCGATGCCGGCACAGGCGGCACCGCACATGGCAATACAGTGGGGGCCGCCCGCCAGCCCCATGAGCAGGGCTGTGACGGCAAGTGATGTCTGCATGCGCCGAGTCTAGAGCAACTCCAGATGCATCCTCAGATGATCTTGGAGAAGCGCGCGCGGTTGCGGTCGGCCTGCAAATAACGGTCGAACACCATGGCCACGGCCCGCACGAAGAACCAGCCGTTGGCCGTGACCTGGACGCCGCTGTCGTCCACCGTCACCAGCCCCTGCTCCACCAGGTTCTGCAAGGTTTCCATCTCGGCAGCAAAGTAGCTGCGGAAATCGATCAGGTAAGCCAGCTCGATGGATTCGAACAGCACCTCACCCTGGCACATCAAGGCCATGATGACGGCGCGGCGCACCAGGTCATCGCGCGACAAGGCCAGCCCGCGCACCACGGCGAAGCGCCCGTGGTCGATGGCGTCGTAATACTCTTCCAGCGTCTTGGCGTTCTGGCTGTAGGTCGCGCCGATGCGACCAATGGACGACACGCCCAAGGCAATCAGGTCGCAGTCGGGCTGGGTGCTGTAGCCCTGGAAATTGCGATGCAGGCGCCCCTGCCGCTTGGCGATGGCCAAGGCATCGTTGGGCAGGGCGAAATGGTCCATGCCCACATAGACGTAGCCGGCCCCCATGAAGGTCGCCAGCGAATTCGACAGCATGGACAACTTGGCCGCTGCCCCCGGCAATTCGGTGGTGGCAATGCGACGCTGCGGCTTGAAGCGCTCCGGCAGGTGCGCATAGGCATACAAGGCAATACGGTCCGGCCGCAACTCAGTGACCTGCTTGAGCGTGCGCGTGAACGATTCGGGCGTCTGCTGCGGCAGGCCGTAGATCAGATCGACGTTGACCGATTCGAACCCCCTGGCGCGCGCGGCTTCAACCAAGGCAAACACCTGCTCGGCCGGCTGCACACGGTGCACCGCCTTCTGCACCGCCGGGTCGAAATCCTGCACACCAAAGCTCAAACGGTTGAAACCGAGTTCGGCCAGCGTATCGAGCCGGCTGGCATCAATGGTGCGCGGATCGACTTCAATCGAGTACTCACCGCCGGGCGCCAACGTGAAACTGCGCCGCAACATGGCCATGAGTTCACGCAACTCGGCATCGCTCAGGAACGTCGGCGTGCCGCCGCCCAGATGAAGCTGCGACACCGTCTGCCCGACGCCCAGCTGGGCGGTGTGCAGATCCACCTCGCGACTCAGGTAGCGCAGATACTCGGCCGCGCGGTCATGGTGCTTGGTGATGATTTTGTTGCAAGCGCAGTAGTAGCACAGCGATTCGCAGAACGGAATGTGCACATACAGCGACAGCGGCAGCACCAAGGCAGCCGCACCCGAACGGCGCTGCTGCAGGGCTTGCACGTAATCGTTCGCCGTGAAGGCCTCGACAAAGCGGTCTGCCGTCGGATAGGAGGTGTAGCGCGGCCCGGCCACGTCATAACGACGCAACAACTCAGGAGATACAGGCTCAACGGTTTCGGCATTCATGGGGGGTCCTCGACTGATGCTCAATGTGCCCGCAAAGCGCAAATCCCATCTTGATATGCATCAAATACTGGTAAGGTATAGGTCTGAGTCAGGGGAAACCAGGAGATGCTGCGATGGCTGATGTCAAAATACAGACTATGAACCCGCAAACGATCAAAGTTGCCTGCTCGAACTGCAACCTGCGCGAACTGTGCATGCCCATGGGGCTGAGCCCCGAAGAGATTGACCGCCTGGACAACGTGGTCGCCAATCGCCGGAAAATCAAGCGTGGCACCTCGCTGTTCCGCAATGGCGAGAAGTTCAGTTCGCTCTACGCCATCCGCACCGGCTTCTTCAAGACCTGTGTCGCTTCCGAGGATGGCCGCGACCAGGTGACCGGCTTTCAGATGGCGGGCGAGATCATCGGCCTGGATGGCATCGTGAATGATCACCATACCTGCGATGCCGTGGCACTGGAAGACGCCGAGGTCTGCGTCATGCCCTTCGATCGAATTGAAGATCTTTCGCGCGAGATCAATGGTCTGCAACGCCACGTCCACAAGATCATGAGCCGCGAAATCGTGCGCGAGCACGGCGTCATGCTGCTGCTTGGAAGCATGCGCGCCGAAGAGCGTCTGGCCGCCTTCCTGCTGAATCTGGTGCAACGCCTGCACGCACGCGGCTTCTCGCAGTCCGAACTGGTCCTGCGCATGACGCGCGAGGAGATCGGTAGCTACCTGGGTCTCAAGCTGGAGACCGTGAGCCGGACGTTCTCAAAGTTTGTGGAAGATGGCATCGTCGAGGTCAAGCAGCGCCATGTGCGCATTCTTGACACCGATGCCCTGTCCCTGATCGTCAACCACCAGGAATGCCACTGAGGTCGCAGCGACCTTAGCAGCAAGTCTCCTGCTTGGGGCAGCCCTCCGGGCGCTCCGTGGCCGGCAGCGGGCATTGATTGACTTCAAAGGGTGACATGGCCAGCAGCGCGGTGAGTCCGCTGGAGAGCATGGTCATCACCCAGAACACAAAAAACGCCAGCGTGTAGACGCCTTGGCGCGACAAGGTTACCGGTTGGCCGAACCAGTGCAGATCCTGCGGATCGACCATGGCAAACACCAGCATCTCCAGCACACCTGCCACCAGAAAGGCTGGCCAGGCTATCCACATCATTTTTTGCATGTTCATGCTTGTCTCCTGATAGCCTGAGTGTAATCAGGGCTTGGGCGACGGCTTGGCAGCGGGCGCCACGCCTGTGGCGGCATGGTTGCGCGCCTGGATCGCCGGCGCCAGGCTGCTGGGATCGGCCTCCAGGGTTTTATTGATTTCGATGCCCTGACGGTAGTAATCCTCGCTCACCACCGGGTCGGGGGTGCGAATGGCCAGGTACAGGGTGAAGAAACCGGCCACCACCACCACCGCGGGGCCGGCCAGCACCAGCCAGACGTGGCCGAACTTCCACCAGGGCTGGGCCACCAAATGGGCGCTCTTGCTCATACGTACTCCTTAACGCGGCACCAGAAACACGGATTTTTCACTCACATGCGCGGGGGTATCCTGCGCTGCGATCTCGAAATGAATGGGATGAGACCCGGGAGCCGCCGCCTCATAAGGCAGCTGGGCCCGAATCACAACCCAGCGCGCCTCGGTGGGGTTGACGGTCACCAGCGAATCCTGATCGGAGGCCAGCTGCAGACCGGGCAAGCCCGCCACTGTGATCTTGTAACGCTGAACGGTCTCGGTCGCGTTCATGACCTGCAGGCGATACACGTTCTCGATCATGCCGCCGGAGACGATGCGCGCCATCACCCCGCGGTCGCGCACCACATCCACCTTCAGCGGCGTGCGCGTTGCCAAGCTGACCAGCATTGCCAGACTGATGGCCAGCAGGATGCTGGTGTAAATCAGCACACGGGGCCGCAGCACATGGCGCAAGGTCTGGGAACGTGTCCAGCCCAACTGAACCGAGTTCTGCGTCGTGTACTTGATGAGGCCACGCGGATAGTTCATCTTGTCCATGACATCGTCACAGACATCGATGCACGCCGCACAACTGATGCACTCGTATTGGAGCCCTTTGCGGATATCGATGCCGGTGGGGCACACCTGCACGCACAGGGTGCAATCGATGCAGGCTCCCAGTCCCAAAGCCTGGGGGTCGGCCTTGCGCGAGCGGGCACCCCGCGGCTCGCCACGCTTCTCGTCGTAGGAGACGATCAGCGTGTCCTTGTCAAACATGGCGCTCTGGAAACGAGCATAGGGACACATGTATTTGCACACCTGCTCGCGCATGTAACCGGCGAAACCATAGGTGGCAAAACCATAGAAAAAGACCCAGAAGATTTCCCACGGCCCCAGCGTGGCATACACGAAGGACCGTCCCAACTCGTGGATGGGCGAGAAGTAGCCGACAAACGTGAAGCCAGTCCACAGCGCCACCGAAATCCAAGCGATCTGCTTGGCACTCTTGATGGAAAACTTCTTGAAGGACATCGGCGCGTTGTCGAGCCGCATCCGTGCGCTGCGGTCACCTTCGATCTTGCGCTCGATCCACAGGAAGATCTCGGTGTAAACCGTCTGTGGGCAGGCGTAGCCGCACCATTGGCGGCCTGCTACCGCCGTGAAAAGAAACAGTGACAGCGCTGAGATGACCAGCAGGCCCGTCAAATAAATGAAGTCCTGCGGGTACAGGACCAGACCGAAGATGTAGAACCGCCGCGCTTCGAGATCGAACAGCACCGCCTGGCGCTGTCCCCACTCCAACCACGGCAGACCGTAGAACACCAGTTGCGTCAGGAACACCATCCCCCAGCGCCAGCGTGCGAACAGGCCGGAAACACTGCGGGGATAGACTTTCTTATGCGCCTGGTACAAAGAAACCATCTCCGCATCGTCCGCATCGGATGACGTCACCTCTTGCGAAACGATGGGAATGATTTTTCTGTCTGCGCTGTCAGGATGGTTCAAAACAACTCCGGTCGGATTTCTGCTTACTTGGCCGCCACTTTAGCGCCGTTGGACAGGCTCCAGACATACGATGTCAACACTTGGATCTGGCTTTCGCTCAGCTTGCCTTCCTGGGCCGGCATCTGATTGACCTTGCCGTTGTTGATCATGGCAACAATGGCATTCTCGCCATAACCATGCAACCAGATGTCATCGGTCAGGTTGGGGGCGCCCAGAGCCTGGTTACCCTTGCCATCCATGCCGTGGCAGGCGGCGCAGGCACCGAACTTGGCCTTGCCCAGCGAAGCGCGCAGGGAGTCATGCGGGCTGCCCGACAGGCTCAGAACGTAGTGCGCCACGTTCTTCACGTCGTCCGGCGTGCCCACGGCAGCCGCCATGGGCGGCATGTTGCCGATACGGCCCTTGGTCAAGGTTTCCTTGATCTTGTCCGGTGTGCCGCCATGCAGCCAGTCGCCATCGGTCAGGTTCGGGAAGCCCTTGCTGCCGCGTGCATCCGAGCCGTGGCACTGAGCACAGTTGTTCATGAACACGCGCTCGCCGATGCCCATGGCCTGGGGGTCCTTGGACATGTCTTCCGGCGACATGCCGGCAAACTTGGCATACAACGGTGCCACTTCCTTGGCGCCCTTGCTCATTTCAGCCTCGTACTGGCCTTGTTGAGTCCAGCCCAGCTTGCCGGCGCTCGTGCCGAGACCCGGGTACATGGCAAGGTAGACCGCGCTGAAGACAATCGTGATGACGAACAGCCACACCCACCAGCGTGGCAGGGGGTTGTTCATCTCGCGCAGATCACCGTCCCAGACGTGGCCGGTCGTGTTGTCGTTCGAGGTCATGGCCTTGGCTTTGCCGCTAAACCACAGCAGCAGCAGACAGGCGGCAATGCCCACGACAGTGATAACGGTAACGTAGACCGACCAGAAGTTGCTTGTAAAGTCGCTCATTTTTCTTCCTTTGACGGCTCGTTATTCCTGTTCGAACGGCAGCATGGCTGCCTGCTCGAAATCGGCGGCATTACGCTTGGACCACGCCCACAGCACGATGCCGATGAATGTGATGAAGCTGGCCACGGTGGCAATGGAACGAAGGGTATTGACATCCATGATGTGATCTCCCGTCTTACTTGAGGGCCGTACCCAGAACCTGCAGATAGGCGATCAGCGCTTCGACTTCCGTCTTGCCTTTGACCTCCTCCACAGACTTGGCGATCTGCTCATCGGTGTAGGGCACGCCCACCGTCCGCAGAGCCTTCATGTGCGCCGGCATGACCGAGGCGTCCACCGTGTCCTTGAGCAGCCAGGGGTAGGCCGGCATGTTGGACTCGGGTACCAGATCCCGCGGATTGTTCAGGTGAATGCGGTGCCACTCATCGCTGTAGCGGCCACCAACACGCGCCAGGTCAGGACCGGTGCGCTTGCTGCCCCACTGGAACGGGTGGTCGTAGACCGACTCGCCAGCCACCGAATAGTGGCCATAACGCAGGGTTTCGGCACGGAACGGGCGAATCATCTGCGAGTGGCAGTTGTAGCAGCCTTCGCGGGTGTAGATGTCGCGCCCGGCCAGTTGCAGTGCCGTGTAGGGCTGGATGCCCTTGATCGGCTCGGTGGTGGACTTCTGGAAGAACAGCGGCACGATCTCGACCAGACCGCCGACCAACAGAACCAACAAGATGAGAACGATCATCAGGAAGTTGTTGGTCTCGATTTTCTCGTGCGACATACCGCCGCTCGTGTTGTGGTTTGCCATGATGGTTTCCTTCTTCTTATGCGTGAGACGCAGCGGCCGGGATGGTGACGTTGACCGAGCGGCCGGCAGTGGCCGTCTTGATCACGTTCCAGAGCATGACCAGCATGCCACCCAGGTAGAGCAGACCACCCAGCAGACGCAGCACATAGAACGGGAAGGTGGCCTTGACCGACTCGACGAAGGTGTAGGTCAACGTACCGTCCGTGTTGATGGCGCGCCACATCAGACCCTGCATCACACCGGCAATCCACATGGCAGCGATATAGATCACGATGCCGATGGTGGCGGTCCAGAAGTGAACTTCAATGGCCTTGACGCTGTACATCTGCTTCTGGCCGAACAGGCGCGGAATCAGGTAGTACATGGAACCCATGGTGACCAGACCCACCCAGCCCAAGGCACCGGAGTGCACGTGACCCACGGTCCAGTCGGTGTAGTGGCTCAGGGCGTTGACGGTCTTGATCGACATCATCGGGCCTTCGAACGTGCTCATGCCGTAGAAAGACAGGGACACGATCAGGAAGCGCAGGATCGGGTCGTCACGCAGTTTGTGCCAGGCACCCGACAGGGTCATGATGCCGTTGATCATGCCGCCCCAGCTGGGAGCCAGCAGGATGAGCGAGAACACCATGCCGACCGACTGAGTCCAGTCCGGCAGTGCGGTGTAGTGCAGGTGGTGCGGACCCGCCCACATGTAGGTGAAGATCAGGGCCCAGAAGTGGACGATGGACAGGCGATAGCTGTACACGGGACGCTCAGCCTGCTTCGGGATGAAGTAGTACATCATGCCAAGGAAGCCGGCCGTCAGGAAGAAGCCCACCGCGTTGTGGCCGTACCACCACTGCACCATGGCATCCTGCACGCCGGCATAGGCCGAGTAGGACTTGAGGAAACCGGCCGGGATGGCTGCGCTGTTGACGAGGTGCAGCAGGGCCACGGCGATGATGAAGGCGCCGAAGAACCAGTTGGCCACATAGATGTGCTTGACCTTGCGAGTGCCCACCGTGCCGAAGAACACGACGGCAAACGCGACCCAGACCAGTGTGATCAGGATGTCGATCGGCCACTCCAACTCGGCGTACTCCTTGCCGGAGGTGTAACCCAGCGGCAGGGAAATGGCGGCCAGCAGGATCACCAGTTGCCAGCCCCAGAAGGTGAAGGCAGCCAGCTTGTCACCGAACAAGCGCACCTGACAGGTTCGCTGAACCACGTAGTAGGCAGCGGCAAACAAGCCGCAACCGCCAAAGGCGAAGATCACGGCATTGGTATGCAACGGTCGCAGGCGACCGTAGCTCAGCCATGAAATGCCCAGATTGAGTTCGGGCCAGGTCAGTTGGGCGGCGATGATCACGCCAACCAACATGCCCACCACCCCCCATACCACCGTCATGATGGCGAACTGTCGTACAACGGTGTCGTTGTAGACAGTGGCTTTTGTGTTTGCAAATGTCATGTGCACCTCTTTTCTTAGTTGTCCGCTATCAAGTCTGTAACAAAGTTCTCGGAATCCATTTGACTCATATCAACCGCTTTCAAGAATCCCGCAAAATCCGCTCGCCTTCGGCCTCGATGTCCTCAAATTGGCCACGCTCGATGGCCCACCACAGGCCGCCGAGAATGAAAAACACCAGAATGACCGAGAGCGGAATCAGCAAATAGAGTATGTCCATCAGGTTACCTTCGTGTGACGCCAGCCACCGGCCAAGCGCAGGGCATTGAGCACCACCAGCAGAGAACTCGACGCCATGCCGAGGCCGGCCAGCCAAGCGGGGAGCCAGCCGACCACCGCCAGCGGCACGCAGACAGCGTTGTAGGCCACCGCCCACCACAGATTCTGGTTCACGACCCCCATGGTGCGGCGTGCCAACTGCAGCGACTGCCCGACACTGGCCAGTCGCTCGCCCAGCACCACAAAATCGGCTTGCGCGCGTGCCAGCGGTACGGCATGGCCAACGGCAAACGACACATGGGCGCCAGCCAGCACCGGCCCGTCGTTCAGACCGTCCCCCACCACCGCCACATGCTTGCCATTCTGCTGCGCCATGTGAAGAAAAGCCAGCTTGTCCTGCGGCGAGCAGCCGCCACGTGCCTGCTGGATGCCGAGTTGCGATGCCACCCGAGCCACCGCCCGTTCGCCATCGCCGGACAGGATCTGCACCTCAATCCCCGAAGCCTGCAAGGCCGCCACGGTGCTGAGCGCATCGGGCCGGATGTCCTCGCCGAACTCAAACGTGGCCAGCCAGCCCTGCGCATCACTCAGACACGCGTGCGGCCCTTGCGGTACCGGCTCGTTGACACCGCAGAAACGGGAAGAACCCAACCGTACCTCGTACGCCGCCCCTGTCGACACAGGCGACACCAGCTGGCCGACCAACCCCTGGCCAGCCAGTTCGCGCACATCGCTTGACGGCTGAGCCAACAATCCCCTGCCCTGCCCGGCTGCAGCCAGGGCGCGCGACACTGGGTGCAGCGACTGTTGCGCCAACGCCATGGCCATGGCCAGCGCCTGTTCATCGGTCACGCCGGGTCGGGTCCGGATGGACTGCAGCACCATGGCGTCACGCGTCAGGGTGCCGGTCTTGTCAAACACCACCATGTCGACTTGCGCCAATGCCTCCAAGCCGCCCAGCCGGCGCACCAGCACGCCATGGCGCGCCAGCCTCCCGGCCGCAGCCAGCATGGCCGCCGGCGTCGCCAACGACAAGGCGCAGGGGCAGGTCACCACCAATACAGCCACCGCCACCATCAGCGCATGACCGGGATCGCTTGCCCACCAGTAGGCCGCGGCGCCCGCGGCCGCCAGCAAAACGCCCACCAGAAACGGTTTGGCCAGGCGGTCCACCCGCTGCGCCAGCTGCGGCTTGCTGCTGGCAGCCTGCTCCATCAGTGCCACGATCTGGGCAAAACGGGTATCGGCTCCGGTGCGGTCCACCCGCACCAGCACCGACGCGGCCAGGTTGTGACTGCCGGCAATGACGGCCTCGCCCATACCCCGTGGAATCGGCCTCGACTCCCCTGTGAGCAGCGCCTCGTCGGCCAATGTCTGCCCCTGCAGCACCGTGCCGTCCGCCGGAAAAGCCTCACCCGGCAGGATGCGAACCACATCCCCCGCCTGCAGCCGGCGCACCGCAACGCGTTCGAACACCCCGTCGGCACGCTGGCGCTCGACGCTGTCGGGCAGGCGATTCATCAAGGCATCCAGGGCACCGGCGGTGCGGTCGCGCAACCGCAACTCCAGCCAACGACCGGTGAGCAAGAAGAAAACGAACATGGTCAGGGAATCGAAGTACACCTCTTTCCCAAAAATGCCCTGCGGGTCGAAGGTGCCTGCCGTGCTGACTACGAAGGTGATGCCCATGCCCAGCGCCACGGGTAGGTCCATGCTGATGCGATGTTGCGCCACATCGCGCATCGCGGCAGAAAAAAAGGGGCCACAGGAAAAGAGCATGACCGGCAGGGTCAGCACCCAGGAGGCCCAGCGCAGCAACTGCTCCATCTCGGCCGAGAGGTCGCCCGGCAGTGCCACATAGGCCGGCCACGCGTACATCATCACCTGCATCATGCACAGCCCGGCCACCGACCAGCGCCACAGCGCCTTGCGGGTTTCCTGGCGGCGACGCTGGTTGGCGAAGGCGTCATTGGCCGGCACGGCACGGTAGCCGGCCTTGAGCACCGCCTGCATCCAACCCGAAGGCTGCACGGCATCGGCCTGCCAGACCACACGGGCGCGGTGACTGCCCGCGCTGACACTGGCACTGGCCACGCCGGGAACGCCGAGCAAGGCGTCCTCGACCGTCAGCGCACAGGCGGCACAGTGCATGCCTTCGATGACCAGATGGGATTCCCAGCAGTCGGCCTGGCCTTCAACCGGCCGGCTGAAAGCCGACCACTCCTGTGGATCGTCAAGCAGGCCAAGGCCGGCCGGAGCTGAGTCCACGAGCGGCTCGGCAACTTCTGCCCTTTTGCGTTCCGGCAAGAACGTCGCGGCAAGACTTGCTGTTTGCATAGTGCTCAAGCGTATCGGGCAGCACCCGCCTCTGTCTTGATTTGGATCAAGACGATAACAGAAGTGAACGTAGTAATCTAGAATCCGTTTCGCACAACACGGAGATCACCTCATGTACCAAAGAATCCTCGTTGCCACCGATGGCTCCACCCTGTCCAAGAAAGCTGTGAGCAGCGCCATTGCCATGGCCCAGCTCACCGGCGCAGAATTGGTCGCCCTGAAGGTGATCCCGCGTTACCCGCAAAGCTATTTTGAAGGCGGCCTGGCCCTGCCGGCCAGCGACATCGCCCGCGTCGAAAAGCAATGGGCTGAACACGGTCAATCGATCGTGGATGCCGTGAGCAAGACTGCTCTGGGCAAGGGCGTCAAGGTCAAGGCCGTCACGGCCAAGTCGGACCTGGTGAGCGAGGCCATCATCGCCGCCGCCAAGAAACACAAATGCGACCTGATCGTCATGGCCTCGCATGGCCGCAAGGGCATCAAGCGCCTGCTGCTGGGCAGCGAGACGCAACAGGTGCTGACGCACTCGCACGTGCCGGTGCTGGTGCTGCGCTAAGCGAATCGCTCAAGCGCTGGACGCAAGAGAAAGGCCCGCCCTGCAAGGGGTGGGCCTTTTTTCATGCTGCCGCAGAGGCAGCGCACCAGCTCAGTAGAACAGGTGCTTGTACTGTTCGCGCAGCAGGTTCTTCTGCACCTTGCCCATGGTGTTGCGCGGCAACTCGTCGACCACGAAGCAGCGCTTCGGGATCTTGAAATTGGCCAGCTGCGACTTGAGCTTGGCAATGATGTGATCCGGATCGAGCGCCACGCCGGACTGGCGCACCACCGCCACCACACCCACCTCACCGAAATCGGGATGCGGCACCCCGACCAAAGCGCTCTCCGCCACGCCCGGCAATTCGTTGATGTAGCCCTCAATCTCGGCCGGGTAGACGTTGTAGCCGCCGCTGATGATCAGGTCCTTGCTGCGACCGACAATGGTCACGTAGCCACGCTCGTCGATCTTGCCGACATCACCGGTCTTGAAGTAGCCGTCGGCCGTGAACTCTTCCTTCGTCTTCTCCGGCATGCGCCAGTAGCCCTTGAACACATTGGGGCCCTTGACCTGGATGCCACCGATCTCGCCCACCGGCACCGGTTGGCCGGCATCGTCCTGCACCCGCAGGCTGACGCCGGGCAAGGGAAATCCCACCGTGCCGCCGCGGCGCTCACCATCCTTGGACTTGTAGGGGTTGGACGTCAGCATGATGGTTTCGCTCATGCCGTAGCGCTCCAGGATGGTGTGTCCGGTGCGCTGCTGCCAGGCGACAAAGGTCTCGATCAGCAGCGGCGCCGAACCCGCGATGAACAGGCGCATGTTGCGCGTGGACTCGCGGTTCAGTCCGTGCTCCGCCAGCAGGCGAACATACAGCGTGGGCACGCCCATGAAGACCGTGGCTTCAGGCAGCTTCTCCAGCACGCGCTTGGGATCGAACTTGGCCATCCAGATCATCTTGCTGCCGTTGAGCAGCGCCCCATGCAGCGCCACGAACAGGCCGTGCACATGGAAGATCGGCAACACATGCATCAGCACGTCGCCAGGCTGCCAGCCCCAGTAGTTCTTGAGCACCTGGGCGTTGCTCAGCAGGTTGCCGTGCGTCAGCATGGCGCCCTTGCTGCGGCCAGTGGTGCCACTGGTATAGAGGATTGCGGCCAGGTCGTCGGCCTGACGCGGCACCACCTGGTGGTGGTCGGAACAATGGGCAGCACGTTCCAGCAGCGAGCCGGTACGGTTCTCATCCAGCGTGAACACATGCTGGGTGCCGGCCTTGAAGGCGATCTTGCTGACCCAGCCGAAGTTCTTGCTGCTGCACACCACCACGGCTGGCTCAGCGTTGCCGACGAAGTACTCGATCTCGGCACTTTGGTAGGCCGTATTGAGCGGCAGGAACACATAACCGGCACGCAGCGTGGCCAGGTACAGCATGACCGCCTCGACCGACTTCTCCACCTGCACCGCGATGCGCGAGCCCTCGGGCAGGTCGAGCGATTTGAGCAGGTTGGCCATCATGGCCGTGGCGCGCTCCAGATCGCGCCAGGAGTAGTTCAGCCCGTTGTCGGTCTCGATGGCGACCGCATCCAGGTTGTGCGGAAAGGCCGCACGCAAGGCGGCAAACAGATTGGCATTGGCTTGTGGCATGGCTTCGCTCACGTCTCAGAGGTTGAAAAATTGCTGGGTCGCTTCTGCAGGAAGGCGCTGATGCCTTCGCGATGCTCTGGGCTATCGGCATAGGCATAGGCCTGGGAAAGGAGTTTTGCTATCGAATTTGAAGCTGCTGGCGCAATACCATCAAGGTCTGGCGTCAAATTCAATGCCCGAAGCGTCTGCTTGTTCAGGCGCGCGGCTTGCGGTGCCAGTGCCGTGATGCGCGCTGCGCTGGCTGCAGCCTCGCTGGCACATTGGCCAGCTGACACCACGCGGCTAAGAAAGCCGCGCTGCATCATCACATCGGTGCTGAAGACGGCTGCTTCCAGCAGCATCTCGCGCGCCGTCAAGGCACCCGCTTCGCGCAGCACCAGCGCCGCCTCACGCGGCGCCATGGGAAAACCCAAGCGGGCAATTGGCGCGCCGAATTTGGCTGCCGCATCGGCGATGCGGATGTCGCAACAGCAGGCGATCTCCACGCCGGCGCCCATGCAATTGCCCTCGATCTGCGCCACGATCGGCACATCGCAGTCCAGCATGGCCTGCAGGCCACCCCAGACATCGTTGTCATGGAAATCACGCAGGCCGGCCTCGTTGAAGCGAAAGTCCGGGTATTCCGAAATATCGCCACCCGCGCAGAAATGCCCGCCCTCCCCGCGCACCAGCACACAGCGCACCGCCGGTTCGGCCTGGATTGCCGTGAACACCTGGCGCAGTTCGCGCCACATGGCGCGTGACATCGCGTTGAACTTGCCTGGGTGGCTCAAGGTTACCAACGCGAGTGCGCCCTGGCGTTCGGATCGAATGCTGCCACTCATCGCTTTGACTTCACTTCTCTCATTCGGTATCACGCGCCAGAGCCCCTGCGCGCATCAGTCCAGCTTGGCGCCCGAGAGCTTGACCACGTTGGCCCAACGCTTGACTTCCGCACTGATGAACTGGCCGAACTGCTGCGGCGTCAGGTTGCCGAACTCGGCGCCCTGGTTGGCCCAGACCGCTTTGGCCTCGTCCGTCATACCGGCCTTGCGGATGTCCTCCACCGCGCGCGCCTGGACATCGGCCGGCGTGCCCTTCGGTGCCCAGATGCCGTACCAGGTGGTCACGGTATAGTCCGGCAGCCCCAACTCAGCCGCGCACGGCACATCGGGGAACGCCGGGTTGCGCTTCGCTCCGGCCACCATCAGCGCCTTGATGCGGCCGCCCTTGATGTGCGAGGCCGAGGAGCCCAGGCCATCGAACATCATGTCGATATTGCCGGCAATCAGGTCCTGCAGCGCCGGGCCGGCACCGCGATAGGGAATGTGGGTGATGAAGGTCTTCGTCTGCTGCTTGAACAACTCACCCGCCAGGTGGTGGCTGCTGCCGCTGCCGGCCGAGCCGTAGTTCATCTTGCCGGGGTTCTGCCGCAACATGGCCAGGAAGGCCTTGAAGTCGACATTGATCTTCTTCGGGTTGACCACTAGCACCTGCGGCACGTTGGCCACCAGCACCAAGGGCACGAAGTCCTTTTCCAGGTCGTAGTCCAGCTTGGGGTACATCGACGGTGCGATGGCATGGTGAGCGCCGCCCATGAACAGGGTGTAGCCATCGGGCTGCGCCTTGGCCGCGATGCTGGCGCCCAAGGTGCCGCCGGCGCCGCCGCGGTTGTCGATGATCAACTGCTTGCCAGTGACCCTGGCAAACTGGGCCGACAGCGGGCGGGCAAAAGCGTCGGTCCCACCACCCGCTGGAAACGGCACGATCAAGGTGACCGGCTTGGTCGGCCAGGTTGATTGGGCCTGCCCGCTCAGGGCTGTCCCGGCCAGGCCGGCTGCCGCCAGGCGCAACACATCACGTCGGCTGGAAATGACGCGGTCGATCGTAGTCATGGTTGTCTCCTCTTTTGGTAAACCAACTAACAAATGGCGCGGCTGTCAGAACGCCAGCTTGGCGATCTCGCCCGACACAGGTATTTTGCCCTGCCCCAGTTGCACCCGATGCTTGTCCAGGCGCTTGAGGTCATACAGGTAGTTGACCATCATGCCGTAAGACTGCTTCCACGCTTTGGGCGAGCCGTCACCGGCCCAGTTGAGCCGCTCCACTCGCGCACCATTGCCCAGGTGAAAGCGCGCCACCGGGTCGACCGGCTTGCCATCCTGCAACTCCTGGCCCAGGTAGTGCGCGGCGCATTGCATCAGAAGGTGGCCCAGCGGGGACGCGGCATCCAGCTCGCGCGCGTTGTCTGCCGCAGCCAGGAATAGCTCCGCCGTCAAGGCCTCGCCACCGAGCGAGCGCTGCAGTTCCGTGCGTGCGCGGCGCTCCATCCGCTCCAGCATGGCGCCGGCGTGCCGGCCAAGCCAGGCGCGAAAACCCGGAATGGGCGACAGCGTGACGAAGGTCTTGAGCTTGGGGAATTCGGCACGCAGGGTTTCGACCACGCGCTTGATCAGCGAATCGCCAAAACTCACCCCGCGCAGGCCGGTCTGGGTGTTGCTGATGGAATAGAAAATGGCCGTCGTCGCCTTGGTCAGGTCGGATGCCGCAGCGGTTTCATCCAGCAGCGGCGCGATACTGCCCGGCATTTCGCCCAGCAAGGCCACTTCGACAAAGATCAGCGGCTCGTCCGGCAGGCTCGGGTGAAAAAAGCCGTAGCAACGGCGGTCGCTGTCCAAGCGGTTCTTCAGGTCGGCCCAACTGCGGATGTCGTGCACCGCCTCGTACTTGATGAGTTTCTCGATCAGCGAGGCCGGCGAATCCCAGCTCATGCGCCGCAACTCCAGAAAGCCGACGTCGAACCAGGTGGAAAACAGGTTCTCCAACTCGGCATCCAGCGCCAGCAGGCGTTTCTCGCCCTTGAGTTGCGGCAGCAACTCGGCGCGCAGGTCGAGCAGAAAGCGCATGCCCTCGGGAAACGCGGAAAAACGCTGCAGCAGCCGCGTGCGCGGCGACACCAACGCCTTGCGCAGCCGGATTTCGGCCTGCCCTTCCTCGGGCGTCCCGATGGCCGTGTCGTACTGGTCGCGCGCTGCCGCCACCTTCTTGGCGTCGGGGGCAAACTGCTCGCTCATCAACAACCACATGTCGCGCCGCTGCTCAGGCGTGGCCGTGGCATACCCGGCCGCCACGGTACGTGCTCGGCGCCCGCCCTCGACCTCGCTCACCTGAGGGTCAACGATCGCCTGCAGGGTCTTGAGCATGCGACGCTGCTCGCGCGTGAGCGCCGCATCGCGCTCGGGTTTGGCGGCGGTGGCAACCACGCCACGCAGGCGCGGACTCAGCTGCGAAACGCTGCGCGCCAACCAGGATGTTGCGACATTCATACCAGCCTCCTGCTTTTCTGTTGGCGCGCCAGTTCGCGCAATGCTTCACGTTGCCGCGTCAGGTGCGTGCGCATGGCCGCTTCCGCCCCCTCGGAGTCGCGTGCCTTGAGCGCCGCAAACACCGCCAGATGCTCGCTCAGGCTTTGCGCCAGACGCCCCGGCGCATGCAACTGCTGCAAGCGCGCCAGTTTGAGGATCTTGCGCAGATCCGCAATCACCTGCGCCAGCCAGCGGTTGTTGGCCAGCGTGATGATGGCCTCATGAATGGTGAAATTGGTCTGGTAGTAGTCGACGATGCGCTTGGCAGCCGCATGCGCCTGCAACTTCTGGTGCAGCGTCTCCAGCACGGCCAGATCGGCATCGCTGGCATTGCAGGCTGCCTCGAAGGCACAGCGCCCTTCCAGCAGGGCAATGACGGGAAAGATTTCATCCAGATCCTGCTCGGTCACTTCATTGACAAAGCAGCCGCGGCGCGGCTCATGCCGCACCAGCCCTTCGGCCGACAGCACCTTGAGCGCCTCGCGCAGCGGCGTGCGGGAAATCTTCAAGCGCTCGCACAAGGCCACTTCGTCCACAAAACTGCCTGGCGCCAGGGTGCCGTCAAAAATCTCCTCGCGCAGCGTGGCGGCGACGCGCTCGTGCAGAGAGTTGTGGACCAGGCGCATGTGAGGCTCGAATCAGGTTGAGGAACGACACGGGATGGGCCTGTTCAGAGCCCGTCCTCTTCTGTAATTTTCCATAATTACAGGTAATTATTCGATCCTGAAAAACCCTAATACCGGCTTGCAATAGGGCACAGCGCCAAATAGCTACACTTTTTATAGCATTTGGCACATATTTGACAAGGGATTCAGGCGAATTTTGCCTGAAGAAGCTCGCGGTCTCAGGCCGAACGTGCGGCTGGCCGGCGACTCGCCCACCACCACAGCCCGATACCGCCCACGATCATTGGCAGGCACAGCCACTGCCCCATGCTCAGGCCCAGCGACAGCAGGCCGAGAAAGTCATCCGGTTCGCGGAAGAACTCCGCCACGAAGCGCAGCACGCCGTAGCCGAACAGGAAAGCCGCCGCCACTTGGCCGGTGCGGCGCGGCTTGCGGGCATACAGCCACAGCAGCACAAACAGCAGCAGCCCTTCCAGCAGGAACTGGTAGACCTGCGAGGGATGGCGCGGTGCCTCGCCGGCGCCGCGGAACAGCATGGCCCAGGGCAAGGACGGATCGGCCACACGCCCCCAGAGCTCGCCGTTGATGAAGTTGCCAACCCGCCCAGCCGCCAGCCCGGTGGGCACACACGGCGCCACAAAGTCGGCCACCTGCAGCCAGGGTTTCTTGCGGCTGTGGGCAAACCAGAGCATGGCCCCCACCACGCCGAGCATGCCGCCGTGAAAGCTCATGCCGCCCTGCCAGACGAAGAAGATCTCCAGCGGATGGCTCAGGTAGTAACCCGGCTTGTAGAACAGGCAATAACCCAGGCGGCCGCCGATCACCACGCCCATGACACCGAGAAACAGGATGTCCTCCACGTCGCGCCGGCTCCAGGCCTGCGCACCGCTGAGAGAAGCGAACGGTTCGTGCCGCAGCCGGCGCACGCCCAGGAACATGAACAAGGCAAAGGCCACCAGGTAGGTGATGCCATACCAGTGAACAGCGAGTGGCCCCAACTGCAGGGCGACCGGATTGATTTGCGGGTGAATCAGCATGGGCGCCATTGTGCCCCGGCTAGCGCCCCGGGTGCCGGCTCACACGCACAAACACGACTTGGCGCCACCATGGCACCCTGCCTTGTGCTCAGCCGCCCCGGTAGCCGGCCGCCGCAACGGGCATGCCGGCAACAGGGCAAGCGTCAGTCGAGCAGCGACAGGTCGCGCACCGCGCCCTTGTCGGCCGACATCACCAGCTTGGCGTAGGCCTTGAGTGCAGCTGACACCTTGCGCTTGCGCGGCTGCGCCGGCTTCCAGCCCTTGTCGTCCTGCTCGGCTCGGCGCTTGGCCAGTTCCTCGTCGGACAGCAGCACGTCGATGCGACGGTTCGGGATGTCGATGCGGATGCGGTCGCCATTGCGTACCAGGCCGATCGCACCGCCGGCTGCCGCTTCGGGGGAGCAGTGGCCGATCGACAGGCCGGAGGTGCCGCCGGAGAAACGGCCGTCCGTCAGCAGCGCGCAGGCTTTGCCCAGGCCCTTGGACTTGATGTACGAGGTCGGGTAAAGCATTTCCTGCATGCCGGGGCCACCTTTGGGGCCTTCGTAGCGCACGATCACCACGTCACCGGCCTTGACCTTGTCGTCCAGGATGTTGGCCACCGCCTCATCCTGCGATTCGGTCACATGGGCCGGGCCTTCGAACACCAGCAAGGCGTCGTCCACACCGGCGGTCTTCACCACGCAACCGTTCTGTGCAATATTGCCCACCAGCACGGCCAGGCCGCCCTCTTGCGAGAAAGCGTGGTCGATGGAGCGGATGCAGCCTTCGGCGCGGTCCGTATCCAGGCTGGGCCAGCGCGTGGACTGGCTGAAGGCGATCTGGGTCGGCTTGCCGGCCGGTCCCGCCTTGTAGAAGGTCTGCACCTCGGGCGAGGGGTTGCGCTTGATGTCCCACTGGTCCAGCGCGTCCTTCATGGTCTTGGCATGCACGGTCGGCACGTCGGTGTGCAGCTTGCCGGCGCGGTCGAGCTCGCCCAGGATGGCCATGATGCCGCCAGCGCGGTGCACGTCCTCGACGTGGTACTTGTTCGTGTTGGGCGCCACCTTGCACAGCTGCGGCACCGTGCGCGACATGCGGTCGATGTCCTTCATGGTGAAGTCGATCTCGGCTTCCTGTGCAATCGCCAGCAGGTGCAGGATGGTGTTGGTCGAGCCGCCCATGGCGATGTCCAGCGCAATCGCATTCTCGAAGGCCTTGAAGCCGACCGAGCGCGGCAGCACGCGCTCGTCGCCCTGCTCGTAGTAGCGTTTGCACAGCTCCACGATCAGGCGGCCAGCACCCTTGAACAGCTGTTCGCGGTCAGCATGCGTGGCAACGATGGTGCCATTGCCGGGCAGGGCCAAGCCCAGCGCCTCGGCCAGGCAGTTCATGGAGTTGGCCGTGAACATGCCGGAGCAGGAGCCGCAGGTCGGGCAGGCGGAACGTTCCACCTCGGCCACCTCCTCGTCGGACACCTTGTCATCGGCGGCCATCACCATGGCGTCGATCAGGTCCAGCTTGATCACGCCCAATTTGGTCTTGCCGGCCTCCATCGGGCCGCCGGAGACGAACACCACCGGGATGTTCAGCCGCATGGCGGCCATCAGCATGCCGGGGGTGATCTTGTCGCAGTTGGAGATGCACACCAGCGCATCGGCACAGTGGGCGTTGACCATGTACTCCACCGAGTCGGCAATGATCTCGCGGCTGGGCAGCGAATACAGCATGCCGTCGTGGCCCATGGCAATGCCGTCATCCACCGCAATGGTGTTGAATTCCTTGGCGACACCACCTGCGGCCTCGATCTCGCGTGCCACCAGCTGGCCCAGATCCTTCAGGTGCACATGGCCAGGCACGAACTGGGTGAAGGAGTTGGCAATCGCGATGATGGGCTTGCTGAAGTCGCCGTCCTTCATGCCGGTGGCGCGCCAGAGTGCACGCGCACCTGCCATGTTGCGACCGGCAGTGGAAGTTTTGGAACGATAGGCTGGCATGGTGATTCTTCGAGTCAGTGGTTACAAGTGAGAAGGCCTCTGCAATTATGGCCTAGCGTGCGGTTTGCCGATGGCTGGAGGGTCCATGCCAACACCCGCCACACAGGTACCGCCAATGTGCGCATGCCAACGGCTTGACTGCATCAACCCCACGCGTACTTCAAGGCCGTTTTCTTTTGGTCCCCAGCGCAGCATGGCTGTGGTCGATGCGCGTCTGCCGGCGCCGGTCCTCCCGCGCCATAGCCTTGCGCCGGGTGTAGCCGGAAGCATCTGCCCAGGCCCACCAGGCAACGGCCAAGGCGAAAGGAACCAGCACCACCCACCAGTCCCAGGCCGCCACCGGCCCGATTTCCAAGAATTTGAGCAACAGCAAAACAATGCCAATAGCAAGCAAATACATCCTATTTCTCCAGTTTCTGCATAACCGATCGTGCGCACCGGTCAACCATAGTTATTACAATATCGTTGTTCACTTAATTTAACTCAACCCACGAGGAAATGATGAAACGTGCTCTGTTTGCCCTGGTCGCTGCTGTTTCCGTGACCGCCCCCGCCTTCGCCGACCAGGCTCTGGCCACTTCCAAGAACTGCATGGCTTGCCACGCTGTCGACAAGAAGCTGGTTGGTCCCGCTTTCAAGGATGTTGCCGCCAAGTATGCCGGCGACAAGTCTGCCGCTGACAAGCTGGCCGCCAAGGTCATCAAGGGTGGCGCTGGCGTCTGGGGCCCGGTGCCCATGCCCGCCAACCCGCAAGTGAGCGAAGCCGAAGCCAAGAAGCTGGTTGCCTGGGTGCTCGCCGCCAAGTAATCGCCTCTCGGCGCAACAAAAAAGCCCGCAGTTGCGGGCTTTTTTGTTGCTGCGCGTGAACTGCCGCCCCTTGCGGGGCAGACAGGAACCACGCTCAAGACCAACGCATCAGTAGGCTTGGCCCAGCTGATCCAGGATTGCCGGATTTTCCAGCGTGCTGGTGTCCTGGGTGATCGTCTCGCCCTTGGCAATGGAGCGCAGCAGGCGTCGCATGATCTTGCCGGAACGCGTCTTGGGCAAGTTTTCGCCGAAGCGGATGTCCTTCGGTTTCGCAATCGGGCCGATTTCCTTGGCGACCCAGTCACGCAGCTCCTTGGCAATCTGCTTGGCTTCGTCGCCGGTGGGGCGGGCACGCTTGAGCACCACGAAGGCGCAGATGGCTTCGCCAGTCAGGTCGTCCGGACGCCCCACCACGGCCGCCTCGGCTACCAGGTCGGTCTTGGCCACCAGGGCCGATTCGATCTCCATCGTGCCCATGCGGTGACCGGAAACGTTGAGCACGTCATCGATACGACCGGTGATGCGGAAATAGCCACGGTCTTCGCTGCGCACAGCACCGTCGCCCGCCAGGTAGTAGCCCTTGAGCTCCTCGGGGAAGTAGCTCTTCTTGAAGCGCTCGGGGTCGTTCCAGATGGTGCGGATCATCGAGGGCCAGGGCTTCTTGACCACCAGGATGCCACCCGCGCCATTGGGCATGTCGTTGCCCGCTTCGTCAACGATGGCGGCCGTGATACCCGGCAGCGGCAGCGTGCAGGAGCCCGGCACCAGCGGCGTAGCGCCCGGCAGCGGCGTGATCATGTGGCCGCCGGTTTCGGTCTGCCAGAAGGTGTCGACGATCGGGCAGCGCTCGCCGCCGACGTTTTTGTAGTACCACATCCAGGCTTCGGGGTTGATCGGCTCACCCACCGAACCCAGGATGCGCAGGCTGCTCAGGCCGGAGCGGTCCGGGTGCACGCTGGCATCCGCTTCGGCCGCCTTGATCAGCGAACGGATGGCGGTGGGTGCCGTGTAGAAGATGGTGCACTTGTGGCGCTCGATCATCTGCCAGAAGCGACCGGCGTTCGGGTAGGTCGGCACGCCTTCAAAGATGATCTGCGTGGCGCCGGCGGCCAGCGGGCCGTAGGCCACATAGGTGTGGCCGGTGATCCAGCCGATGTCGGCCGTGCACCAGAAGATGTCGTCGGACTTCAGGTCGAACGTCCAGTCCATGGTGAGCTTGGCCCACAGCAGGTAGCCGCCGGTGGCGTGCTGCACACCCTTCGGTTTGCCAGTGGAGCCGGAGGTGTAGAGGATGAACAGCGGGTGCTCGGCCCCCACGGCCACCGGTGCGCACTCGGTGCTCTGGCCCGCCAGGGCTTCGGCAAAAGTCTTGTCGCGGCCGGCCACCATGTTGCAGGCGGTGGCGGTGCGCTGGTAGACCAGCACGGTCTTGATGGTGTCGCAGCCACCCATGGCCAGCGCTTCGTCCACGATGCCCTTCAGGGGCAGTTCCTTGCCGCCACGCATCTGGTAGTTGGCGGTGATCACGGCCACAGCGCCGGCGTCGATGATGCGCTCCTGCAGCGACTTGGCCGAGAAGCCACCGAACACCACGCTGTGGGTGGCGCCGATGCGGGCGCAGGCCTGCATGGCCACCACGCCTTCGACCGTCATGGGCATGTAGACCAGAACGCGGTCGCCCTTCTTGATGCCTTGTGCCTTGAGGGCGTTGGCAAACTGGCTCACCTTGGCCAGCAGTTCCTTGTAGGTGACCTTGGTCACCGCACCGTCGTCGGCTTCAAAGATGATGGCCGTCTTGTTCTCGACCGGGGTGCCGACATGCTTGTCCAAGCAGTTGGCCGAAGCGTTCAGTTCGCCGTCGTCGAACCACTTGTAGAACGGGGCATTCGACTCGTCCAGCGTGCGGGTGAACGGCTTGTTCCACACCACGTTTTCACGTGCCAGCTTGGCCCAGAAACCCTCGAAATCCTTTTCCGCAGCGGCACACAGGGCGTTGTAGCCGTCCATGCCGGAGATCCGGGCGGCCTTCACAACCGATTCGGCCGGCGGGAAGACCCGGTTCTCGACCAAGACAGATTGGATGGCGGACGAAGATGAACTCATGGCTTGTTTCCTCTAATAGAAATTGAATCGCCACGGAATGTCGGGTTTTGCCCTTACAAGTCACTGACTTGATTGACATCCGAGCCCCAATGTACCCAATCCTCGCCTGAATGGAAATGCAGCCTAAAATCTTTCGCCTAGATACAAACCCGAGATTGCCCCGATGTCGCCCCCTGAACCGTCCAAAGCCGCGCCGCTGCGTCCCCTGCCCGCTTTCATCTTTGCCAGCCGCTGGCTGCAGTTGCCGCTGTACCTGGGCCTGATTGCCGCGCAAGGTGTTTATGTCTTTCATTTCTGGGTCGAACTGGTGCACCTGCTGGAAGCCGCCTTCGGCAGCCAGACCGCGCTGCAAGCACTGGTCACCAGCATCGGCTACAAGGAAACGGTCAGTGTCACCTCGCTGAACGAAACCATCATCATGTTGGTGGTGCTGGCATTGATCGACGTGGTGATGATCTCCAACCTGCTGATCATGGTCATCGTCGGCGGCTATGAAACCTTTGTCAGCCGCATGAACCTCGAAGGCCACGCGGACCAGCCCGAATGGCTGAGCCATGTGAATGCATCCGTGCTCAAGGTCAAGCTGGCCACCGCCATCATCGGCATCAGCTCGATCCACTTGCTCAAGACCTTCATCAACGCGGCCAACTACGACGTCAAGGTCCTGATGTGGCAGACCCTCATCCACATCGTGTTCCTGATGAGCGCACTGGCGATCGCCTACACCGACAAGCTGCTCACCAGCACCCACCAGAACGATCACTGAAAATTACCCACCACGTTTAACCATCCGCCTGAACATGTCTACCACCACCATCCGCCAAGCCGACCTGATTGAGTCCATCGCCGCCGCCCTGCAGTACATCAGCTACTACCACCCGGCTGACTACATCGCCCACCTGGCACGCGCCTACGAGCGCGAGCAAAGCGCGGCCGCCAAGGATGCGATTGCGCAGATCCTCACCAACAGCAAGATGAGCGCCACCGGCCATCGCCCGATCTGCCAGGACACCGGCATCGTCAACGTGTTCCTGAAGATCGGCATGGACGTGCGGCTCGAAGGCTTCACCGGTAGCCTGGACGACGCCATCAACGAAGGCGTGCGCCGTGGCTACAACCACCCGGACAACACGCTGCGCGCCTCGGTCGTGGCTGACCCACAGTTTGCGCGCAAGAACACCAAGGACAACACGCCGGCAGTGATCTTCACCGAGATCGTGCCGGGCAACAAGCTCGACGTGACGGTGGCCGCCAAGGGCGGCGGCAGCGAGAACAAGAGCAAGATGGTCATGCTCAACCCGAGCGATTCAGTCGTCGACTGGGTGCTCAAGACCGTACCCACCATGGGCGCCGGCTGGTGCCCGCCCGGCATGCTGGGCATCGGCATTGGCGGCACGGCCGAGAAGGCGGTTCTGATGGCCAAGGAAAGCCTGATGGACGACCTCGACATGTACGAACTGCAAGCCAAGGCCGCCAAGGGCGAGAAGCTCACGCAGGTGGAAGAGTTGCGCCTGGAACTGCACGAGAAGGTCAACGCGCTGGGCATCGGCGCCCAGGGCCTGGGCGGCCTGACCACCGTGCTCGACGTCAAGATCAAGATGTACCCCACGCACGCTGCCAGCAAGCCGGTGGCCATGATCCCGAACTGCGCCGCCACGCGCCACGCGCACTTCGTGATGGACGGCTCCGGCCCGGTCTACCTCGATGCGCCGAGCCTGGACCTCTGGCCCAACGTTGACTGGACGCCTGACACGAAAAAGAGCAAGCGCGTCAACCTCGACACCCTGAGCAAAGCAGAAGTGGCCAGCTGGAAGCCGGGCGACACCCTGCTGCTCAACGGCAAGATGCTGACCGGCCGTGACGCCGCGCACAAGCGCATTCAGGACATGCTGGCCAAGGGCGAGAAGTTGCCGGTGGACTTCACCAACCGCGTCATCTATTACGTCGGCCCGGTCGACCCAGTCAAGGACGAGGCCGTCGGCCCGGCCGGCCCGACCACCGCCACCCGCATGGACAAGTTCACCGACATGATGCTCAGCCAGACCGGCCTGATCGCCATGATCGGCAAGGCCGAGCGCGGCCCGGAGGCCATCAAGGCGATCGAGAAGCACAAGAGCGCCTACCTCATGGCCGTGGGCGGCGCCGCCTACCTGGTGAGCAAGGCCATCAAGACCGCCAAGGTGGTGGGCTTTGAAGACCTCGGCATGGAAGCCATCTACGAGTTCGACGTGGTCGACATGCCCGTCACCGTGGCGGTGGATTCCGGCGGCACCAGCGCCCACATCACCGGCCCGGCCGAGTGGCAAAAGCGCATTGCCAGCGGCGAGTTCAAAGGCATCTCGGTCACCAACGCTTGACCCAAGCCTCGCATCCGATCGGCGTTTTCGACAGCGGCATTGGAGGACTCAGCATCCTCCAGGCCCTGCGCGCCGAGCTGCCGGCCGAAGACTTCGTCTACGTGGCCGACAGCGGCCATGCCCCCTATGGCGAGCGCGATGCGGTTCACGTCATCGGCCGTTCGCAGACCATCACCCGCCACCTGCTGGCACAGCACCACATCAAGGCGCTGGTGGTGGCCTGCAACACGGCAACGGCCGCGGCCATTCACCTGCTGCGCCAGCAGTACCCCACGCTACCGATCGTCGGCGTCGAGCCGGCCCTCAAGCCGGCCGCACAGCTGAGCCAGACCCGGCGTGTCGGCGTCATGGCCACGCGCGGCACGCTGGAGAGCGTCAAGTTCCGCGCCCTGCTTGATACGCTGCAGGGCCAGGGCGAATTCATTCTGCAACCCTGCGATGGCCTGGCCGATGCCATCGAGCGCCAGGACGCTACAAAAACAGAAGCGCTTTGCGCTGATTACACAAGGGCTATCGGCCAATTTGGCCATGAACCGAGACAGATCGACACGCTGGTGCTGGGTTGCACCCACTACCCGTTCGCCATCTCCGAACTGCGTGCGCTGCTGGGGCCGCAGGTGCAACTGATCGACAGCGGCGCGCCGGTGGCCCGGCAAACCCAGCGCCTGCTGAAAACGCACGACGCACTGTCCACCAACCTGACACCGCCAAGCCTCCAGCTCTACGCCACCGGCTACCCCGAACGCCTGCAGGCGGCCGCAAGCCATTGGCTGCAGCTCACTCAGCCCGTTCATTTGCTATCAATTTGATAGCCTTTGGCGCATATTTAACGGCGCCAAGGCGATAAATCAATAAGATTTTCGGGGTGTCGCTCGAACCATAACCGTGCCACGAAGGGAAGCATAAGCGCGCCGAATAGGCGTGCTTATCCCGGGAAAGTCGGCAAAGACTGCCGCCGCTACCGGGCGATTCAATCAGTCCTGCATGGCTTGTGCAACCAGCAATGTGTCCGTGAATTGCTCGAAACTAACGATTTTTCCACCAGCAAGCCGCCACACATGCGTTGCTCGCGCCTGCATCGGCTTGTGGGTCTTTCGGTAGATGCCGGAATAGGTTCCGATGCCCACCAATTGTTCGCCCCCGTCGATGATTTGCTCCAGCGAAAAGGTGTAGTCCTTCCATTCACGGCCGAGCACGGCGAAGACATTGACAACGACTTGATCGGGGCCGATCCAGGTGCCTGCGCACGGGAAACCAGCCATCTCGGTCCAGGCCACCCCGGGGGACACTTCAGCCATCATGCCGGCAATGTCCCGGCGTGCCGATGCTGCGTAGTGGTCAGCGACGATCTGCAGATTGGTTTTCATGTGAGTCACCTGATTCAGATGGCGCAGCCATTGGCGTCGCAACCGAATGCATCGGATACGGGGGTCGCTGCAGATGAGTTTGTCTGGCTGCGCAGCCAGCTCTGAAAGTCTTGCGGACGCCCCAGGTAGCTTGCGACATTCACGTTTTTCAAGACGCCCCCGGTTTCGAGTACGAAGCTAGGGAAGCCCTGAGCGCCGACCTGAGCCATGAAAGCCCGGGTTTCATGAAAATGGGCCTGAACCGCGTCGCCAGACTGGTGATCCAGCGCTTCAGCGAAGGTGGCTGGATCGAGGCCGAGTGTTGCAGCGACTTCTATCAGGACAACCCGATCCGCAATATGACGACCCTCGACATAGTGCGCGACTTGCAGTTGGGCGAGCATGTCCAGCCCGCGGCCAGCGATTGCTTCGGCGGCCAGCATGGCGGCAGTAGGTGGCTCGGAATCGAACACGGCATTCGTGTCGCGCAACAGGCCATCAAGATAGCCCTCGCCGAAACGCTGCCCGCTCAGTTGCGCAATCCGTGCGTCATGCGGCTTCACGAATTCGCGTAGCTGCGGCGTCACCACCTGACGGCGTGCGCCAGTCATCATGCCGCCACCGTGCGGACGCACACGGAGGACTTCGCGAGCCGCCTTCACCAGCGGAGCCGCACCATAGCACCAGCCGCAAAGCGGGTCGTAGATGTAATGCAGGGTTGTCGTATTCATGGTTCAGGGCCGATCAATGCTGTTTGTTGCATGAAGGAAGGGAAAATGCTGCCCCCGCACCGCCACAGGGGGTGGTGCGGGGGACGGTTCAGTGGATTACCACTGCATTTCGCCCTTGCTGACCTTGGCACCGATGTCAAGCGCGATGCCCAGGCCGGCTTGCGGGTAGGACCTCTTCATGGCTTCGATCAACTCAGCACCGGTCTTGGACTTGGCGGCTTCTACATCGAAACGCTGCAGGTAGTCACGGGTGTAGCGGATAGCGCTGGCGTCCAGGGCTGTGCCGGCGGCCATGTGGCCAGGCACGACGGAGGCCGGCTTGAGCGCTTCAATCTCATCAAGCTGGGCAAACCAGGCTTTGCGTTCGCTCGCCTTTTGCGTATCGGCTGTCCACACATGCAGGTTGCCGAAGATGGCGATGTTGCCAGCGATGGTCTTGATGGACGGAATCCACACATAGGGGCGATGGGCCAGCTCACCCGTGGTGCCACGGACCTCGATGGTTTCGCCGTCGACGCTCAGGGTCGTACCCTGCAGCAGTTCCGGCACGATCGGCTTTTGCGGTGCATTGCCCCCCATCTTCGGCGACCAGAAAGCCACCTTGCCAGCCAGCTTGGCCTGGATCTTCTCGCGCACGGCCGGGGTCGTCAGCACCTGGGCTTGCGGGAAATAGCCCTTGAGCACTTCGGCACCGAAGTAGAAATCGGGGTCGGCATTGCTGATGAAGATGGTCTTCAGCGTCTTGCCGCTATCGAGCACGTTGGCAGCCACGCGCAGGGCATCGGCGCGAGTGAAACCACTGTCGATCACGATGGCTTCGGTCTTGCCGCTGACCACGACTGCATTGACGTGGAAGCTGTTTCCGTCGGCGTTGTAGACCTTCACGGCCAGCGGGGCCGGGGTTTGTGCGCCAGCGCCGCTGGAGGCAACGACGCCAAGCGTCAGGGCGGGGAAAATAAAGTGACTGACTTTTTTGAGGAAGAACATATGAGTTTCCTTGAGTGGATAAGTAATTAGTGATGGCGGAACGAACTCTATCTACTGCAGAATGATTGATAAACTACGAATTGATTGATTATTTATTGCATACATCGATTAAATGGACCGCCTGACAGCAGTACGCGTATTCGTAGAAGTGGCCGATCGCGGCAGCCTCACCCAGACCGCCGAGCATCTGGAGATGTCGGCCGCGATGGTCAGCCGCTATCTCGCTGCGGTCGAGGACTGGTTCGACGCACGTTTGCTGCACCGAACCACGAGAAAAGTCAGCCTCACGGATGCAGGCTTCGCTGCGCTCCCCTCGTGCCGGCAACTGCTTGAAATCGCGGAAGAGGCTCAGCACATTGCCGCCGAACGCAACCGTGAGCCAGCGGGCGTTCTGCGTGTCACCACTTCCAGCTCTTTTGCGGATGCCCAGCTCACGGCTGCTCTGGTCGACTTCCAGCGCCAGCACGAACAGGTGGAAATCCTGCTGTCAGTCGGCGATAAAGCAACTGATCTGGTCGCGGAGCGGGTTGATCTGGCGGTGCGCATCACGAACAATCTGGACCCGACGATGATCGCGCGGCCGCTGGCACGCTGTCGTTCAATGCTGTGCGCTTCACCCGGGTATCTGGAGCGGCACGGTGTACCGCAATCGGCCGAGGACTTGAGCCGACATCGCAGCATCGCACATGCTTTTGGCATCGGCAAGCAATACCGTTTCACCCGGGGCGGCGAGACGATCACGGTGCCGGTCGACTGGAGTTTCCATACCAACGAAACGGCCGTGCTCCGGCGCGCAGTACTCTCCGGCGCTGGCGTCGGCGTGCTACCGACCTACTATCTGGGTGATGACCTGCGCGCAGGTCGCTTGGTGCATCTGCTGCCGGATCATGAGCCGGACGTGTTGGGCATTCATGCGATCTATCTCTCGCGTCAGCACCAACCGCTGGCCCTGCGCTTGCTGGTGGATTTCCTTGCCGCGCGCTTTGCCGGTGAGCTCGCACCGTGGGATCTGGCGCTCAAGGCACAGGCCTGAATTGGAGGAGAACGACATGACCCCTTTACTCGATATCCTTGCGCTGCTGCGCGAAGGCAAATGGAACGAGGCCCACAACCTAGTCCAGCGCGATGATTCGGGGACTGCAGCTTGGCTGCATGCCCTACTGCATGTGCAGGAGGGAGACCTCGAAGACGCCGAGTACTGGTACGAAAAATCAGGGCGCAACTTCCGTAGCCGGGGATCCCTCAGCGAAGAGTTAGATGAGTTGGAAGCCAACCTCCGAGGCTTGGTGAGGTAGCTCAGGTACCCCGCCTCAAGGCAATCCAACGGCATCACCGCCCTCCGCACTTCCAGACAGATACGACTTGAGTGCGAGACCATATCCGCTCGGAGAACGTGAGCAAACATGGTCGGAAGCATAAGTGCTCCGCCCCTTTGTGGAAGCATAAGCGTTCCTAGGCGGCACGGTTATGGTTCCGGGGACAACATCGGGGGAGGAACACGGCCATCAGAACTGGCCTGCCCGGAGGGGATCGAACCCCCGACCCACAGCTTAGAAGGCTGTTGCTCTATCCAACTGAGCTACGGGCAGAGATCGTGAAGAGATGGTCGGGGCGGCGGGATTCGAACTCGCGACCCTCTGCTCCCAAAGCAGATGCGCTACCAGGCTGCGCTACGCCCCGACAAGCTGCGTATTCTACCGGCTCTATGACGTGATTTCCGGCTCGGCTAAAGTTATTGGATGCATTCGCACTCACCGCCCCTGCCCTGGCTTGATCCAGGCGACGACTTTCCTCCCGTCAACCAGGCTTGGGGCACCGACTCCGAAGCCCCTGGCCTGCTGGCGGCCGGCGGACAACTTGATGTGCCCACCCTGTGCCAGGCCTATGCCGAGGGCATCTTCCCCTGGTTCAGTACGGGCCAGCCGATTCTCTGGTGGAGCCCCGACCCGCGCATGGTGTTGGACGTCACCAAGTTTCGCCTGCACCGTTCGCTCAAAAAAACGCTGCAGAAATTTCTCATCACGCCCGGCTGCGAGGTCCGCATCGACTCGGCATTCGACCAGGTGATCGAAGCCTGCGCCGGGAGCGCGCGCGAAGGCCAGTCAGGCACCTGGATCGTGCCGCCCATGGTGTTGGCCTACCGCGCCCTGCACCGGGCCGGCTTCGCCCACAGCGTGGAGACCTGGATCGATGGGAAACTGATTGGCGGCTTGTACTGCGTCGCACTGGGCAAAGCCGTCTTTGGCGAATCGATGTTCACACGCGCGAGCGACGCCTCCAAGATCGCACTGGCGGCGCTGGTCTGCTTCTGTCGTCAAAACGGTATTCCTCAGATCGACTGCCAGCAAAACACCCGGCACCTGGCATCACTCGGTGCGCAAGAGATTGCGCGTGCCGCCTTTCTGGAAACCGTGCGCCAGGCGCGCCAAGAGAAGCCGCCCCACTGGCATTTCGAAGCTCTATACTGGCAACAACTCACTGCCACGCCGTCGGAGCCCACGTGACGCACCTCAAGGATCTTCCCCTGCAGACCTTGCAGTTCTATGCCACCGCACCCTATCCGTGCAGCTATCTCGACAACCGCCTGGCCCGCTCGCAAGTCGCAACCCCCAGCCACCTGATCAACAATGCCACCTACTCCGAGTTGGTGACCAAGGGCTTTCGCCGCAGCGGCATGTTCACCTACCGTCCGTATTGCGACGGCTGCCAGGCCTGCACCCCGCTGCGGGTACTGGCTCAGGAGTTCCAGGCGAACCGCAGCCAGCGCCGCGCCTGGCGGCAGCACCAAACGCTGCAGGCCCGCGTGCTCAAGCTGTGTTTCATGCCCGAGCATTACCAGCTCTATCTGCGCTACCAGAATGGCCGTCATGCAGGCGGCGGCATGGACCAGGACAGCATTGACCAGTACACCCAGTTCCTGCTGCAAAGCCGGGTCAACTCCCGCTTGGTCGAATTCCGCGAGTCACAAGCGGATGGCACTGCCGGCGCGCTGAAAATGCTCTCCATCCTCGATGTTCTGGACGACGGCCTGTCGGCGGTCTACACGTTCTACGAACCGGAGGACCAGGCCAGCTACGGCACCTACAACATCCTCTGGCAGATCGAACAGGCGCAATCCATGGGCTTGCGCTACGTCTACCTCGGCTACTGGATCGCCGAAAGCCAGAAAATGAACTACAAGGCCCGCTTTGTGCCGAATGAGGTGCTACTCGACGGTGCCTGGGTCGCCCTCGAATGACATCGAAATGACGGGCTGAACGCCAAGAAATCGAATTTCACGAAGTAAAATCATGACCAGGCTCAGGAGTTGGTCATGAAAAAAACAGATCCCGATATCACTACCACGCCCACCGTGCAGGTGATTGAACGCATGTTCACCTTGATGGACGTCTTGGCCTCACGGGAGGAGGCTGTTTCGCTGAAAGAAATCAGCGCAAAAACCGGCCTGCATCCTTCCACGGCGCATCGCATCCTCAACGATCTGGCCATTGGCCGCTATGTGGATCGCCCTCAGCCCGGCACTTACCGCCTGGGCATGCGACTGCTGGAACTCGGCAATCTGGTGAAGGGGCGGCTCAACGTGCGTGATGCCGCCATGACACCGATGCGTGAACTGCACAAACAGATCCATCAACCCGTGAACCTGAGCATGCGCCAGGGCGACGAGATCGTCTACATCGAGCGCGCCTATAGCGAGCGCTCGGGCATGCAGGTGGTGCGCGCCATCGGCGGCCATGCACCGCTGCACCTGACGTCAGTCGGCAAGCTGTTTCTGGCAGCGGAAGACCCGCAGCGCGTACGCGCCTACGCCACCCGCACGGGTCTGAGCGGCCATACCAAGAACAGCATCACGCAACTGCCGGTGCTGGAGCGCGAGCTGTCCAAGGTGCGCCAGTACGGCGTGGCACGCGATGACGAGGAGTTGGAACTGGGTGTGCGCTGCATGGCCGCCGGCATCTACGACGACCAGGGCAAGCTGGTGGCTGGTTTGTCGATCTCCGCGCCGACAGGGCGGCTGGATGAGGAATGGCTACCGAAGCTGCAAGCCGTGGCGGACGAAATTTCCCGCACCTTGGGCTACCAGCCGGGCACCAAGCCGCCACTGCAGTAACACCCCCCAAATGAATCGCGCCCCTCTCAAGGGGCGCGATTGGCATCAGCGATCAGTTGAGCGCCAGTTTTTCGTTGGTGCCCAAGCCAGTGACTGGTCGTGCGTGCGGGGGGATCGACTCCACCCAGCGCCGGACGCGCTCGGCATCGGCAATGCGGGTGAGCTTTCCAGCGGAGTCCAGGAACACCATGATGAGCTTGCGGCCCGCCACCTGTGCCTGCATCACCAAGCACTGGCCAGCCTCGGAGATATAGCCGGTTTTTTGCAGGCCGATGTCCCATGTCGGGTTCTTCACCAGACGGTTGGTGTTGTTGTACTGCAGCACCTGCCGGCCGACGGCGACTTGATAGCCAGGCGATGTCGAGTATTCACGCAGCAGCGGGTCAGCGGAGGCCACGTTGACCAGCATGGCCAGATCCTTGGCGCTCGACTGGTTCTTGCTGGACAGGCCCGTCGGCTCGACATAGCGGGTGTCGTGCATGCCGAGCATGCGGGCCTTGGCATTCATCAAGCTGACGAAGGCGGAAAGGCCACCCGGGTAGGTACGCCCGAGCGCACTGGCAGCCCGGTTCTCGCTAGACATCAAGGCCAGATGCAGCAGCTCGGCACGGCTGAGCGTGGTGCCCACGCGCAAGCGCGAAGAACTGCCCTTCTCGGTGTCAACATCATCCTGGGTGATGGTGAGCATCTCGTCCATCGGCAACTTGGCTTCGCTGATGACCAGACCGGTCATCAGCTTGGTCAGCGAGGCAATCGGCAAAACCGCCTGTTCGTTCTTGCTGAACAGCACCTCATGCGTATCCTGATCCACCACCAGCGCCACGCTGGACTTGAGATCCAGCGCATCCTGCGCCTGATGGAGACCAGCCAGTTGGCCGAAAGAAGGCTTGGCAGGAATGACGGCTGCCCGCACAACCGGCTTGCGCTTGGCGACGTAGATGGTCTTGGAAACCTTGCGTTTGACGCTCGGTTTATTGTCGGCGGCACGGACCTTGGCGGCTTGGGCGTCGGTGGTGGCAAAAACCGTCAAAACCGACATGGCACACAGGCCCCAAACCAATCGATTCAAAGAGCCTACCCAAACAGCTTTGTTTTGAATCCGCATGCATTCTTCTCCGAACATAGTCAATGCCTAGGTTTATACAAAAAAAATCGCGCAAGATCAAGCACTTGCGCGATTTATCTCAACAAACTCCTGCAAATCAGGGCATCACCTAGCCTTGGGCGGCAACCCGATCGGCTTTGCTGGACAACTTGTTGAGCGCACTCAGGTAGGCCTTGGCTGAAGCGACCACGATATCGGGGTCGGCACCGACGCCATTGACCACCCGGCCGCTGTTTTGCAGCCGCACGGTCACCTCCCCCTGACTTTCGGTCGATCCGCTGATCGCATTCACCGAATAAAGCACCATTTCCGCCCCGCTTTTCACATGGGACTCGATGGCCTTGAGCGAGGCATCCACCGGACCATTGCCGTCAGATTCGCCCTTGACCTCTTTGCCGTCCACCGTGATCACGATGGACGCCTGCGGCCGCTCCCCGGTTTCACTGTGTTGCGACAGCGACACGAAGCCATAGCGCTCCTTCTCGCTGGTCACACTTTCGTCGCTGACCAGGGCCAGGATGTCCTCGTCGAAGATCTCGCTCTTGCGGTCGGCCAGTTCCTTGAACTTGGCAAAGGCGGTGTTGATCTCGGTTTCGCTGTCCAGCGAGACACCCAACTCCTGCAGGCGCTGCTTGAAGGCGTTGCGCCCGCTGAGCTTGCCCAGCACGATCTTGTTGGCCGACCAGCCCACATCTTCGGCGCGCATGATCTCGTAGGTGTCGCGCGCCTTGAGCACGCCATCCTGGTGAATGCCGGAGGCATGGGCAAACGCATTGGCCCCCACCACCGCCTTGTTCGGCTGCACCACGAAACCGGTGGTCTGGCTGACCATGCGGCTGGCCGCCACAATGTGCTTGGTATCAATGCCGACATCCAGATTGAAGTAGTCACGGCGCGTTTTGACCGCCATCACCACCTCTTCCAGACTGCAGTTGCCGGCCCGCTCGCCCAAGCCGTTGATGGTGCACTCCACCTGCCGTGCGCCACCGATCTTGACACCGGCCAGCGAGTTGGCCACGGCCATGCCGAGGTCGTTGTGGCAATGGACCGACCAGATCGCCTTGTCCGCATTGGGCACACGCTCACGCAGGGTCTTGATGAAGTTGCCGTACAGCTCCGGTATGGCGTAGCCCACGGTATCCGGAATGTTGATGGTGGTGGCCCCTTCCTTGATGACGGCCTCCACCACGCGGCAGAGGAAATCCATCTCGCTGCGGTAGCCATCTTCGGCGCTAAACTCGACATCGGCCACCTGGTTGCGGGCGAAGCGCACCGCCAGTTTGGCCTGCTCCAGCACCTGCTCCGGGCTCATGCGCAACTTCTTCTCCATGTGCAGCGGCGACGTGGCGATGAAGGTGTGGATGCGTGCGCTGTTGGCGCCCTTGAGCGCTTCGGCTGCGCGCGAGATGTCGCGGTCATTGGCGCGCGACAGCGAACAGATGGTGGAATCCTTGATGGCATTGGCAATGTTCTGCACTGCCTCGAAGTCACCATTGGAACTGGCCGCGAAACCAGCCTCGATGACATCCACCTTCAGGCGCTCAAGTTGCCGGGCAATGCGCAGCTTTTCATCTTTGGTCATGGATGCGCCGGGCGACTGCTCGCCATCGCGCAAGGTGGTATCAAAAATGATCAGTTTGTCGGCCATCTCGTTCTCCTGGTTTCCTGCGATTCAAAAATGACAAAGTACAAAGCAAAAGGCCCGCTGCGAGTGCATACGGGCCTTATGGAAAATCTGCGCGTGCGCTAGCAATTCCGCCCGTGTCGGCGTAGCAGCACTAGAGCTAGCGAAATAGATTTCATGGATTCAATGTACCACAAGATATGGCGGTGCGCATTGGCTTCTTCTATGAAGCCGATTACTGGTGCAGCCCACGCTCATCCGGCTCGTCGGTCGAGGTGCTGATCACACTGGTGGGTTTGCCCTTGGCCTTGCGCCAGCCATACACCGCATAACCGCTCAAGCCATAGACCACAAAGACGCCGAAGAGCACGACGGGCGGATGGATATTGATGACCGCAATGCCCAGCGCGATCAGAACGATCACCGCGAACGGAACGCTCTTTTTCATCTGGATGTCCTTGAAGCTGTAGAACGGCACATTGCTCACCATGGTCAACCCTGCGTACAAAGCCAGCACAAACATGGGCCAGGCCACCGTCGGGCCCGCCACACCAAGCTCGGTCATGATCCAGATGAACCCCGTGACAAGGGCCGCCGCCGCCGGTGACGGCAAGCCCTGGAAATAGCGCTTGTCCACCACCGTCGTGTTGACGTTGAAACGCGCCAGCCGCAAGGCGGCGCAAGCGCAATAGACGAAGGCCGCAACCCAGCCCCAGCGCCCCAGCCCCTTGAGAGCCCATTCGTAGGAAATCAGGGCTGGTGCCGCGCCAAAAGACACCATGTCAGAAAGGGAGTCCATCTGCTCGCCAAAGGCACTCTGCGTGTTCGTCATGCGCGCGACACGGCCGTCCAGGCTGTCAAGCACCATGGCACAGAACACACCGATGGCCGCCAAGTCGAAGCGATCGTTCATGGCCATCACGATGGCGAAGAAACCACCAAACAAGGCGGCCAGCGTGAAGAGGTTGGGAAGAATGTAGATGCCCTTGCGGCGCTTGCGCACCATCACGGTCTCACCTGCTGAAAATGCGTCGTCACCGTCGTGCATGGTCAAACCCCAGCTTTCAAAAACAGGTTGCCGAAAATCGCAGCGCCCATGCCTGTCAGGCGCAAACAGAAAGAGTTGAGGTAATCCATAGAGTTCAAGTGTAAGTCACCCTCAAGCCAGGGCGCAAACAAAAACAAAGGCCACCGAAGTGGCCTTTGTCGCAAGCACAGGATGCTGCTTAGTTGCGGGTCTGGTCCACCAGCTTGTTCTTGGCAATCCAGGGCATCATGGCGCGCAACTGGGAACCAACCTTCTCGATGGAGTGGTCGGCCGTGTTGCGGCGGCGAGCCGTCATGCTCGGGTAGTTCAGACGGCCTTCCTGGATGAACATCTTGGCGTAGTCACCGTTCTGGATGCGCTTGAGCGCATTGCGCATGGCAGCGCGCGACTGCTCGTTGATGACCTCGGGGCCCGTCACGTACTCGCCGAACTCGGCGTTGTTGGAGATCGAGTAGTTCATGTTGGCGATGCCGCCTTCATAGATCAGGTCCACGATCAGCTTGAGTTCGTGCAGGCACTCGAAATAAGCCATCTCGGGCGCATAACCAGCCTCGACCAGGGTTTCATAACCCATCTTGATCAGCTCGACCGCACCGCCGCACAAAACAGCCTGTTCGCCGAACAGGTCAGTCTCGGTCTCTTCCTTGAAGTTGGTCTCGATGATGCCGGCTTTGCCGCCACCATTAGCCATGGCATAGGACAGAGCCAGATCACGCGCCTTGCCGCTCTTGTCCTGATGCACCGCCACCAGGTGCGGCACGCCGCCGCCTTGGGCGTAAGTGCTGCGCACGGTATGGCCGGGCGCCTTCGGTGCCACCATCCACACGTCCAGGTCGGCGCGCGGCACAACCTGGTTGTAGTGCACGTTGAAGCCGTGGGCGAAAGCCAGCGATGCACCCGACTTGATGTTCGGTGCAACGTTGTTGGTGTACACCTCGGCGATCTGCTCGTCGGGCAACAGGATCATGACCACGTCAGCGGCCTTGACGGCGTCATTGACTTCCATCACGGTCAGGCCGGCCTTGCCGACTTTGTCCCAGGAAGCACCGCCCTTGCGCAGACCGACCACGACCTTCACGCCGCTATCGTTCAAATTCTGAGCGTGGGCATGGCCTTGGCTGCCGTAGCCAATGATGGCCACGGTCTTGCCCTTGATCAGGCTCAGGTCACAGTCTTTGTCGTAGAAAACTTTCACTTCTTTCTCCTTGGTAAAACCAGATAAAAATCAGACTCGCAAAATGCGCTCGCCGCGGCCCACGCCGCTGCTACCGGTACGCACAGTTTCCAGAATGGCACTGCGGTCGATCGCCTCCAGGAAGGCATCGTTCTTGGAGTGATCACCGGTCAGTTCGATGGTGTAACTCTTGTCGGTGACGTCGATGATACGGCCGCGGAAAATGTCGGCCATGCGCTTCATTTCTTCGCGCTCCTTGCCCACCGCGCGTACCTTGACCATCATGAGCTCACGCTCGATGTAGGCACCTTCGGTCAGGTCCACCACCTTGACCACTTCGATCAAGCGGTTGAGGTGCTTGGTGATCTGCTCGATGACGTCGTCCGAACCGGTGGTCTGGATCGTCATGCGCGACAGGCTGGCATCTTCAGTCGGCGCCACGGTCAGGGACTCGATGTTGTAGCCACGGGCCGAGAACAGGCCCACCACGCGGGAAAGAGCCCCCGGCTCGTTCTCCAGCAATACGGCAATGATGTGTTTCATGTCAGGATTCCTCTTTTCGCTGCCCTCCCCCGGCCGCGGTAACGGCAAGGCTTGGCAGGCAATAGATTCGTCAAAAGATAAGCCAGCTCCCAAACGGGACCCGGCCCTTGTGTTTACAGGTCCTCGCTACCCAGCAGCATCTCGGTGATGCCCTTGCCGGCCTGCACCATCGGGAACACGTTCTCGGTCGGATCGGTACGGAAGTCCATGAACACCGTGCGGTCCTTGAGTTTGCGGGCCTCGCGCAGCGCCGGCTCCACGTCCTGCGGCCGCTCGATCAGCATGCCGACGTGGCCATAAGCCTCGGCCAACTTCACGAAATTGGGCAGCGCATCCATGTAGCTGTGGCTGTAGCGGCCGGAGTACTCGATCTCCTGCCATTGGCGCACCATGCCGAGGTAGCGGTTGTTAAGCGACAGAATCTTGATCGGTGTGTTGTACTGCAGGCAGGTCGAGAGCTCCTGGATGCACATCTGCACCGAGCCCTCACCCGTCACGCAATAGACCTCGCTCTCGGGCTTGGCCAGCTTGATGCCCATGGCATAAGGAATGCCCACACCCATGGTGCCCAAGCCACCGGAGTTGATCCAGCGGCGCGGCTCGTTGAACTTGTAGTACTGGGCCGCCCACATCTGGTGCTGACCGACGTCGGACGTGATGTAGGTATCGGCATCCTTGGTCATGTTCCACAGCGTCTCGATCACGAACTGCGGCTTGATGACTTCCTTGTTGCCGCGGTCGTACTTCATGCAGTCACGCTTGCGCCAACCGTCAATCGCCTCCCACCAGCCCCCCAGGGCCTGCGCATCAGGCTTGATGGCGCTTTCCTTGATCATGGCAATCATCTCGGCCAGCACATCCTTGACATCACCCACGATCGGGATGTCCACCTTGACGCGCTTGGAAATGCTCGACGGATCGATGTCGATGTGAATGATCTTGCGCTCGTTCTGGGCAAAGTGCTTGGGGTTGCCAATCACCCGGTCGTCGAAACGCGCACCCACGGCCAGCAGCACGTCGCAATTCTGCATGGCGTTGTTGGCCTCGATCGTGCCGTGCATACCCAGCATGCCCAGGAACTTGGGATCGGTGGCCGGGTAGGCGCCCAAGCCCATCAGCGTGTTGGTGACGGGATAGCCCAGCATGTTCACCAGGGTGCGCAGCTCCGCTGTCGCATTGCCCAGCAGCACGCCGCCACCGGTGTAGATGTAGGGACGTTTGGCCGTCAACAGCAGTTGCAACGCCTTGCGGATCTGACCCGCGTGGCCCTTGCGCACCGGGTTGTAAGAACGCATCTCCACCGATTCCGGATACCCCGTGTACGCCACCTTCTTGAACGAGACGTCTTTCGGGATGTCCACCACCACCGGGCCAGGACGGCCGCTGCGTGCAATGTGGAAGGCCTTTTTCATCGTCATGGCCAGATCGCGCGCGTCCTTGACCAGGAAGTTGTGCTTGACGATAGGGCGCGTGATACCCACGGTATCGCACTCCTGGAACGCATCCAGGCCGATGGCGGCCGTCGGTACCTGACCAGTCACGATCACCATCGGAATGCTGTCCATGTAGGCCGTGGCGATGCCGGTGATGGCATTCGTGACACCAGGGCCGGAAGTCACCAGTGCCACGCCGACATCGCCGGTGGCACGGGCGTAGCCGTCGGCGGCATGCACGGCAGCCTGCTCATGACGCACCAGAATGTGTTGGATGCTGTCTTGCTTGTAAAAAGCGTCGTAGATGTGCAGAACGGCGCCGCCGGGATAACCCCAGACATACTTGACGTTCTCGGCCTGCAGGGCCTTGATCAGGATCTCTGCGCCCCGCAACTCTTCTGTCTGATCAGCGGCAGCGGCAGCCGAAGTGATTTCAGCTTTGGAAATTTCCATGATGAACCTTTGTGAATTTCTCTAACGAAAAACCTTGGGTGCCCCTTCGCAAACACTTGTGGCGTCGCGTCGGGACTTAAGGTCAAAACCATGGGCGCATTGCTTGTAGCGCCGAATTGTGACCCGTTTGCTTTTTGATATGCAGTCCGCATTATCGCACTGCACCATCGAATTTGAGCAAGCCGGCCCGGAAAATAAGGGGCTCAATGCCATAATCGACCCCAAAGTGCGCTCCCAAGGCGCGCCAGAACATCGAGACACACCCCAACCACCCCCCGGGTTTCACGCGCTTGGCCACCGAACAAGAACTCTCAGACTTCCTGAAAAGCGTTGAAAAACGCGCGTTCAAGCGTTCGGTGTATCACGTCCGCAACGACGAAGCCGCTCTGGACATCGTGCAAGACAGCATGATGAAGCTGGTCGAACACTACGGCCATAAACCGATCGCTGAACTGCCCATGCTGTTCCAGCGCATTCTTTCGAACTGCACGCTGGACTGGTTTCGACGCCAAAAGACCCGCAACGCCCTGTTTTCGAACATGAGCGACTTCGAGGCAGATGACTCGGATGGGGATTTCGACCTTCTGGAAACTTTGAACACGACGGACAGCTCCAACCAGACCGAAAGCGCCGAGAGCCAGACGGAACGGGCCCAAGTCTTGCATGAGATCGAGAAGGAAATTCTGGAGCTGCCAGCCCGTCAACGGGAAGCCTTCCTCATGCGTTATTGGGAGGATTTGGATGTAGCCGAAACGGCTGCAGCCATGGGCTGTTCCGAGGGCAGCGTAAAAACACACTGTTCCAGGGCGGTTCAGGCCCTGAGCAAGGCTTTGAAGGCCAAGGGAATACGACTATGAAGCATTCAACATCCGCCCAAGACCTCTCTGTCCAAGACCGTTTCGGTCGGACGGTAACAGCGCGGCTGTCTGAATCTGCTGCAGCACTCCCCTACGACATTTCCGAACGTTTGCGTGCTGCCCGGATGCAGGCGCTGGGCAAGCACAGAGTCGCCCAAACCGCTCCGTCAGCCCATGTCTTGACCAATGGTGGTGCAGCCACGCTCGGTTTTGGTGAGGGAGAAGGACGCCTGTGGCACCGTCTGGCGGCATTGGTTCCCTTGCTGCTGCTCGTTGCCGGGCTGATTGCCGTCAACATGCTCAACGACGATTTCCGGGCCAAGGAGTTGGCTGATATCGATTCGGCCATCCTCACGGATGACCTGCCTCCGGCCGCCTACACCGATTCCGGCTTCTTGCAGTTTCTCCAAACTCGCCGTGAGCAGCAGGACCAGTAAGTGCTCGACGCCATGAAAAGAGTATTTGCGGGCTCAGCATGGATCGCCTTGGCAGCCTTGAGTTGCCCGCCCGTGCACGCCCAGGGCGAAGTGACAGCACCCGCGCCCGCTAGCGTTGTGACGGGGGGGGCAGCCAGCACGCCCCCCCAGCCGGGCCCCCGCAAGTCTCCAGCCGCCAAACAGGTCAACCAGCAAACCTGGCAAAAACTGACACCGGCCCAGCAGCAGGCCCTGAGCCCCCTGGCGGGCAACTGGCATGAGCTGGGCGAGGATCGCAAGCGCAAATGGCTGGAGATCTCCAAGAATTACCACACCCTGCCCCCGGCCGAGCAGGCCATGATGCACAGCCGCATGAGCGAATGGGTGTCACTCAGCCAGCAGCAGCGGACACAGGCTCGCCTGAACTTCGTCGAAACCAAGAAGCTTTCCCCGCAGGAAAAGGCTGCCAAATGGCAGGCCTACCAAGAGCTCAGCCCCGAGGAAAAGAAAAAGCTCGCGGCCAAAGCCACCGTCAAACCAGCCGGTGTGGCAGTCCTCAAACCGCAGACGGCTTCGGAGAAGCTGACCAAGGTGCCGGTCACTCGCCTCACCCCCAAACCGAGTAGCGAGCTCCATCATCCGCCACTCGTCCACGCCAACACCTTGCTGCCTCAACCTGCTGTGTCAACTCCATCCGCCACGACACAGCACTAGTCAGCCGGGGAACATCCCGCCCCATGATTCAGAATCCGGCAAACAACCGCGCATCTTCCGGCCAGCCCTCTGGCACCCGCCTTCCCCTTCAAGCCCCTGGCCTCTGGCGCCGCATGGCGTGCTGGCTGTATGAAGGCATGCTGCTGTTCGCCGTTGTCTTCGTCGCCGGCTACCTTTTCAGCGCACTGACCCAGACACGCCATGCGCTGGACAACCGGCATGTCCAACAGGCTTTTTTATTTGTCGTGCTGGGCATCTACTTCACGTGGTTCTGGGCGAAGGGGCAGACGCTCGCCATGAAGACCTGGCACATCCGTGTGGTGGACACCCAAGGGCGCCAGGTGACGCAAGCCCGCGCCTTGCTGCGCTACCTCTTGAGTTGGCTCTGGTTTTTGCCCGCTTTGGCCGCCATTGCCCCGTTCGGATTGTCCGGCGCCGAATCAGCCACCATCGTGCTGGGCTGGGTCGCCGTCTGGGCGCTACTGAGCCGCTTTCATCCCCAGCAGCAGTTCTTGCACGACGCCCTAGCAGGCACTCGGCTCATCACATCCGCCCCCTTGAGCCGCTGAAGCGTCACAAAGCTGGGCGACAATCTGCGCATGACAGATTTTCAGGACAACGCCGACGTCAACCCCCAGAAATCCCGTAGCGGCTTCAACCGCATGTGGCATGCCATGGGCTACTCCATGGAAGGGCTGCGCGCCGGCTGGAAGGAAACCGCCTTCCGGCAGGAAGCCATTGCAGCCATCGTCCTTCTCCCGCTGTCGCTCTGGATCGGTCGGAGTTGGGTCGAAATCGCCTTGTTGGCGGGTTCCGTTCTGATCGTGATGATTGTCGAGTTGCTCAACACCGGCATTGAAACCGCCATCGACCGCATCGGCCCCGAGTGGCACGACCTCTCCAAGCGCGCCAAGGACATGGGCAGCGCGGCCGTGCTGCTGAGCCTGCTCTTGTGCATCGGCATCTGGCTCGCAGCGCTATGGGAAAGGCTTCTTCCATGACTCCTGCCTTCTCCGTCTGTGTCTACTGCGGCTCCCGTCCCGGCAGCAAACCCGGCTACGCCGAAGCGGCCCGCGCCGTGGGCACCTGGATCGGCCAGCGCGGCGGCCAGCTGGTCTATGGCGGCGGCAAGGCCGGGCTGATGGGCATCACCGCCGAAGCCACCTTGCAAGCCGGGGGCCGCGTGGTTGGCGTCATTCCCAAGGCGCTGGTGGAAAAGGAATGGGCCCTGCACGACTGCACGGAGCTGCATATCGTGGACACCATGCACGACCGCAAACGCATGATGGCCGAGCGCTCCGATGCGTTTCTTGCGCTGCCGGGCGGTATCGGCACCTTTGAGGAGTTGTTCGAAGTCTGGACCTGGCGCCAGCTCGGCTACCACGACAAGCCCATCGGGCTGCTCAATGTCGATGGCTATTACGATGCCCTACAGGCCTTTTTGAACAAGACAGTTGAGCAGCAGTTTCTTGGCGACTGGCAGATGGAACTGATCCAGATCGGGGCCGACCCCCACGCCCTGCTGGCCAGCATCGTGCAAGATGCCGGCCTCTCTCCGGCTCCGCAACTCGACGAGATTTAGATCGCGGAGTCGTCCAGCTCGCCGGTGCGGATGCGCACTACGCGCTCGACAGCCGTGATGAAGATCTTGCCGTCACCGATCTTGCCGGTATGTGCGGCCTTGACGATGGCATCGACACAGCGGTCGACATCATCACTCTTCACCACGACTTCCACCTTCACCTTGGGCAGGAAGTCCACCACATACTCGGCACCGCGGTAGAGCTCGGTGTGCCCCTTCTGGCGACCAAAGCCCTTGACCTCGGTCACAGTCAGACCATTCACGCCGCATTCGGCCAAGGCTTCGCGCACCTCTTCCAGTTTGAACGGCTTGATGATGGCTGTGATCTGTTTCATTTCTGAATTCCTGTCTGCTGAAGCTGTCGCTGATGTGGGATGGGGTGCCAGGGCCGATTATCAGGCCCGGAACCGGTTGGTAATAGGATAACGCCAATCCTTGCCAAAGCTGCGGTGCGTCACCCGGATACCCACCGGCGCCTGGCGGCGTTTGTATTCATTGATCTTGATGAGGCGGGTCACTTTTTCTACGTCGGCACGGGCATAGCCCTGGGCCACGATCTCCTCAATACCCTCGTCGTTCTCCATATAACGCTCAACAATCGCGTCAAGCACGTCGTACGCGGGCAGGCTGTCCTGGTCCTTCTGGTCTGGTCGCAGCTCCGCACTCGGGGGACGCGTGATGATGCGCTCCGGAATGGGGCTGGCACCGCTGCCGTGCGGATCGTTGGCATTGCGCCAGTGCGCCAGACGAAACACCGTGGTCTTGGCCAAATCCTTGATGACGGCAAAACCGCCGGCCATGTCGCCATACAGCGTGCAGTAGCCGGTCGCCATTTCCGACTTGTTGCCGGTGGTCAGCACGATGCGGCCACTCTTGTTGGACAACGCCATCAGCAAGGTGCCGCGAATGCGGGCCTGGATGTTCTCCTCGGTCGCATCCTCCGCCAGACCACGGAACTCGTCGGCCAGCGAGGCCTTGAAGGCTTCGAACTCGGGCACGATGGAAATCTCGTCGTAGCGCACGCCCAGCCGGGCCGCCATGTCACGCGCATCGATCCAGCTGATGTGGGCCGTGTAGGGCGACGGCATCATGACGGTACGCACGCGCTCGGGCCCCAGTGCATCGACCGCAATTGCCAGCACCAGCGCCGAATCGATGCCGCCCGACAGGCCGATGATGGCACCAGGAAAACCATTCTTGCCGATGTAGTCGCGCACGCCCAGCACCAGGGCATCCCACAGATCGGCATCGGCCGAGCGCTCCGCAGCCACGTTCGCTCTCAAATCAATAGCGCCTTGCGCATGATTGACGAGGACTTCAAACATATTTTCCTCAAAACTCGGGGCACGACCAGCAAGCGAGCCATCGGCGTTGACGGCAAAGGAGTGCCCTTCGAACACCACCTCGTCCTGCCCGCCCACCAGATGGGCGTAAACCAGCGGCAGGCCGCAGGCCTGTGCCCGCTGGCGCATCATCTGTTCGCGCTCCAAGCCCTTGCCCACATGGAAAGGTGAGGCATTGATCACCGCCAGCAGCTCGGCGCCGGCCTCGCGCGTCAGGCGCGCCGGCGCCTCGAACCAGGCGTCTTCACAGATCAACAAGCCGACCTTGACTCGTGCGCCGGCCGGACCGGCCTCAAAGACACAGACCTCCTGCCCCGGCACGAAATAACGGCGCTCGTCAAACACCTGGTAATTGGGCAGCTCTCGCTTGGCGTAGCGGGCCACCACATGGCCTTCGCACAGGACACTGGCCGTGTTCAGACGGTTGGGCACCGAGACCGAACGGGTGCGAAGACCAGCCTGATCGACACTGGTGGGATGCCCCACCACCACCGTCATGTCCTTTAACCCGGCCAACTCACGGGCCACTGTTTTCACGGCATCATCACAGGCCGCAATGAACGAGGGACGCAGAAACAGGTCTTCTGCTGCATAGCCACAAATGGACAGTTCCGGTGTCAGCAACAGACGCGCGCCAGCAGCATACGCACTGCGCGCGGCTTCGATAATTTTTTGCGCGTTGCCGGCCAAGTCGCCGACGACAAAATTGAGTTGGGCAACGCAGATGCGGAGTGTCATGGAGCGAAAGAACAGTTCGGGAACCGTGTGAGCAAAACCAATTATGTCATCCAGGTACTGGATTCCCCGCTGATGATGGATGCAACAGCGTGGAACCGCTTGCTGGCGCAGCAAGCCCAGCCCACACCTTTCATGCGACATGAGTACCTGGCCGCGCTGCACGCCAGCGGCAGCGCCACGCCGGCCACCGGCTGGACGCCACGCTTTGTCACGCTCTGGGAAGACGCGGCCTCGCCGGCCTTGCCGGGTGCGGCACCGAAGGCGGCTCAGTTGCTTGCGGCCTGCCCGCTTTACCTCAAGGATCATTCCTACGGCGAATACGTGTTCGACTGGGCCTGGGCCAACGCCTATGCCCAGCACGGCCTCGCCTATTACCCCAAAGCGGTGGTGGCCGTTCCTTTTACGCCCGTGCCTGGTAGCCGCTTACTGGCGCGCGATGCCCATGCGCGTGACGCACTCCTGCAATCGGTACTGGAGACCTGTCAAAGCGAGCAACTCTCCTCCTTGCACCTGCTGTTCGGTGGCGACAGCGACCTCTCAGCCAGCCAACAGGCCGGCTTGATGCTGCGTCACACCGTCCAGTTTCACTGGCAGAACACCCGCCCGGGTTACGCCAGCTTTGATGACTTCCTGGCCACGCTCACCCAGGAAAAACGCAAGAAAATCCGCCAGGAACGGCGCAAGGTCGCGGAGGCTGGCGTCAGCTTCCGCTGGTCACGCGGGCATGACATCACGCCGCAGGACTGGGATTTCTTCTACCGCTGCTACGAGCGCACCTACCTGGAGCACGGCAACGCGCCTTACCTGAATCGTGACTTTTTTGCTCGCATGGCGTCCACCCTGGCCGAACACTGGCTGCTCTTCATCGCTGAACGCGAGGGCCGGCCGATAGCGGCCAGCCTGATTGCCGTTTCCGATGAGGGCCAGGAGAAAGTGGCCTGGGGCCGCTATTGGGGCGCGCTGGAACGGGTGGACTGCCTGCACTTCGAGGCCTGCTACTACCAGCCGCTGGCATGGTGCATGACCCATGGCTACCAGCGCTTCGAAGGCGGGGCGCAGGGCGAACACAAGCTGGCGCGAGCCCTGCTACCGGTCAAGACCAGCAGCGCACACTGGCTGGCCCATCCGGCCTTCGCCGATGCTGTGGAGCGCTTTCTGGAGCGCGAAGAGCAAGGTGTGGGGCATTACCTGAGCGATTTGGCCCAGCGTGTCCCCTTCAAACAAGGCTGACCACTCGCGTCGTCAGCCTTTGGTGCTCGGCTCGGCTTAGAACGTCTCCCAATCGCCCGCATCATCCGCATCGCTGGCCTTGGGGGCTGCCTTGGGTGCCGGTTTCGGTGCCGGCACACTAGGATTGGCGGCGGGAGCCTTGGAGGCAACCGTCGACGTCCGTGCAACGGCCACCTGTCTCGGTGCAACGGCAGACGGGACCGGGGCAATCGGTGCACTGCGGTAGGCAGTCTGGCTGTCTTGCGCGCTGAGCTTGAACACCGCCACCGTCTGCACCAGATCCTGCGCCTGGCTGCGCAGGCTGGAAGCGGCGGCGGCCATTTCTTCCACCAGCGCCGCGTTCTGCTGCGTGGCCTGGTCCATCTGCGTCACGGCTTCACCTACCTGGGCCACACCGGCGCTCTGCTCGGAGCTGGCAGCGCTGATCTCACCCATGATGTCGGTCACTCTTCGGATGCTGCTCACCACTTCGGTCATGGTGGTGCCGGCACGGTCGACCAGGGCACTGCCCTGCTCCACCCGTTGCACGCTGTCGT